>BNJS01001474.1_pt1 | contig 2180974 bp, 2367 predicted proteins | sample 8540461 | NCBI WGS metagenome assembly BNJS01 (sample SAMD00202454, study PRJDB9452) | human saliva metagenome | isolation source: human saliva | place: Japan | reverse complement strand
TTTTTTCAAAGAATATTTTGTTACTTTTGCAACGTTAAATAATTCAATTTATATTAAAAAGATATGCAGAAGAAGTTGATACTCGCTGTGGTTGCACTCTGCTGTTCTTCTGTAGTTGTCGGTCAAAAATACAAAAACCGACACTATACAGCAAGAACAATTGCAAAATGCAATGGACGAATCAGCATTTACATTCACAGAAGCACAGTTAGGAGAGGATAACGACAGAAGTTCAGATGTTACTATATTAAATTCAAATAGTAATGTGTATGCTTCGGAAGTAGGTTTTTTTATATTCACCATTGCGTTTTAGATATCGTGCACTAAATCCAAAAATACAACGATGTATATATTAACGGTGCACCTATGAACGATATGGAAAGTGGACAATTTCGCTACTCATTAATTGGTGGACTAAACCAACAAACACGAAATGTTGATTTTGCACTTCCATTCGAAAATAATAATTTTTTTCTCTAACAGCAATGGCAGGAAGTAATAACTACGACTTTAGAGCAGGCTCTATGGCAGGCGGTCATCGTATTACATTGTCAGGAGCCAATCGTAATTATACTTTAAGAGGAATGTATACTTATGGGAGTGGATTCAATAATAAAGGCTGGGCATTTGCAACCAATATTACCTATCGATGGGCAAATCGTGGATATGTAGAAGGAACATTTTATAATGCTCTCTTATTTCTTCGGTGTTCAAAAGAAATGGAATAATGGACATTCTTTGAGTTTTTTTCTACATGGGGTAATCCAACTGAACGTTCATCACAAGGAGCAAGTACAGACGAAGTTTACTGGTTGGCAAATAATTATCAATATAATCCATATTGGGGGTACCAAAATGGTCATCGACGTAACAGTCGTGTTGTTAATGATTTTGCACCTGCTGCGATCTTTACTTGGGATTGGAACATTAACGATAAAACAACACTTACTACAAGTTTGTTTGGAATGTATTCTATGTATAAAAGTACCAAGCTAAATTATAATAATGCAGATAACCCCCAACCAGATTATTGGAAAAATTTACCTAGTAGTTATTATGATGTGTGGAATGAACAAGACACTCGTTATCGTACTGCACAAGCTTTTGCAGATTGGAATACTGCAGTTAATTGGTGGAGAAATAAAGAAAACAGACAAATACAATGGGACAGACTGTATTATGCTAACCGACAAGCTGCAGCAAATGGACAAGATGCCCTTTATTATGTTCAGGCTAAACACAATAATAATACAACCATAACCTTATCTTCATCGCTCAACACGCATATAGGCAAAGATAAAGTCTTTAATGTTGGCTTAATGATAGGGCAAAATCTTGGTCGACATTACCAGACTATGGAAGATTTGTTAGGTGCAAAAAGCTTTCATAATGTGAATACATACGCCATTGGGACTTATTCTGCTAACGATCCACGCATTCAATATGATTTAAATACAATGGGTACACGAGGATTAGGTGCTCTAGTTTACGAAGGCGATAAGTTTGGTTATGACTACAATATAAACGTACGTCGTGGTACTCTTTGGACTAATTTTGCACAAACTTTTGGTAATCTTCACTACATGTTAGGTGCTAAAATAGGATACGATAATATGTACAGAAAAGGATATATGCGTAATGGAATGTTCGCAGATAATTCTTTTGGAAAAAGTAAACACGCAGATTTTGTTACAGGTGGTGGTAAATTCAGTGGAACTTGGACGTTAGGCAGTGGTAATGCTATTTCGTTTGGTTTAGGCTATGAGCAACGAGCACCACAAGCAAGCAATGCTTTCATATCGCCAGAAATGAATAATGACTTTGTTGGAAATTTACGTAATGAACGTATATTCTCAAGTGAAGTAAGCTATCAATATATTGGAAGTTGGTTACTCGCTAATTTTAGTGCTTATTATAATCATCTAACCCACGTAACAGAATGGCAAAACTTCTACTTTGACGATGGCAATTCATTTACTTACGTCAGTATGACTGGAATTAAGAAGAATTACTATGGTTTAGAATTGGGACTTGACTTTAAACTCACAAGTTTCTTAAATTTTAAAGCATTGGGCACGTGGAGCGAAGCTAAAAATATAAATAATGCAGATGTAGTTTATATGAATTCTACAAAAAGTACTTTGTATAAAAGATGTAGTTTACAACAAGGGAATGAGAGAAAGTGGCACACCTTTTATCTGCATATAGTGGTATTCTTAGCTTCCACCAGAAAGGTTGGTTTATCGATTTAAGTGGAAACTACTATGATAGAATATATCTTTCATACGCACCAAGTCTTCGTTATAGAAATACTTTACGAACAATGGGAACACAATTTGGAGGAATGGATGCGGAAGGAAATTATACACCATATAACCAAAGCAAAGGAAAAGGTGGTTTTATGCTTGATGCATCTATTGGCAAAAGCATATATTTAAAACGAAGAAGTCTTTCCATTAACTTAATTATAACCAACCTATTAAACAATCAGAAAATAGTTTCTGGAGGTTACGAACAAAGTAGAAGTAGTTATACTGTTAATCAAACAACGGGTGAGACAACTGCTCGTGCATACGATTTTAATAAAAACCCGAAAAAGTATTATGTTAATGGCATTAACGGAATGTTGAATGTTGCCTACAAATTCTAAAATAGACAAAAGAATATGAGATACATAAAATTTATAATGATAGTAGCAATCCTCTCTTTTTGCTTCATGTATGGGCGATAGTTATGCAGAAACTGATGAAAATATGCCATCTCCTTACGGCAATAACGAATTAAAAGAAACGAATTTAATTTCTATTGCCAATCTCAAAGCAAAATTTGCAACACCAATAAACACCGATTACCGTGATGGTAAGAGTTACGAGCAAATAACAGAAGATTTTGCAAATAAAAAGGAATTGTAACAAGTTCGGATGTTGCTGGTAACATTTATAATGAACTTGCAATACAAGATAAGACAGGAGCTATTATTATATCAATCGGTCAAAGTGGTCTTTATGGGTTTCTTCCTATTGGAACAGAGATACTCATAGATTTGAAAGATCTTTATATTGGTAATTACGGAAAACAAGCACAAATAGGAGTTTCCAACAAAAAAATGCTAAAGGTGTAATGTCTATTGGACGTATTAGTCGTATTGTATGGGATACCCATTACAAGATTCTTTCATCAAATAATTCTATAGAAGCAAAAGAGTTTGCAGATGGTTCTGCACCTACAAACTGGACATTTGATAATGATGCAGGTAGACTTGGAATTATTCGTAATGTTAGTTTCAAATCGAGTACACCTTCAGTAAATGGAACATTTGCTAATTCTTCTGGAGGTGCTGGTAGTGTTTCGTGGACTTTAAATGAACAAGATGGTAATAAAGTAATTGTATATAACAGTAACTTCGCAAAGTTTGCAAATGCCAAAGTTCCAACTGGAAAAGTTAATATAACAGGTATTTTTAAGCGTTTCAATAATCAATGGGAGATTATTATACGTTCGCTTGATGATATTCAACCAGTTGCTCCAGCCGAAAAGACTATTTATAGTAACTCTTTTGCAGAAGCACCAACTGATTGGAAATTAGAACAAGGGACACTCCCCTACCGGTATAACATTTGTTTGGAAATGGATTTCGCCTACTTATGGAATGAAAGCTTCTGCATTCGTAAATGGACAACGTTACGAAACACATGCACGTGCAATTTCTCCTCTTATAGATCTTACAAAAGTTACACATGCTACGCTTTCTTTTGACCATGCAGCGCGTTACTTTGACAACTTTGATAATGAACTTAAAAGTACAAATATCCACAGATGGAAATATATGGAAAAGATTTAACCATAGACAAGAAACCAACTGGAGAAAATTGGAACTTTGTAACAGCAAAAAGCAGATTTAACACCTATATTGTGGTAAGAAGGTTTTCATAAGTTTCTTCTATAATAGTACAACTACAACTGCTGCAACATGGGAATTTAAGAACCTCGTAATAAAAATAAAATATTGAAAAATTAACAAATAAAGAGAAAACAAGTATGAAGAAGTTTATCTATTCTGTTTTTAGCATTAGCTTTTGCGGCTTATACGCTCACAAGCTGTGAAGATGTGCCTGCACCATATAATACAACATTTGATGATAATAATAATAAACCAGAACCTTCCAATATGGTTGCAAAAGGTATTGGTACAAAAGATGATCCTTTTAATATTGTAGCAGCACAAAAATTATATAACTAAAGGAGAAAATCTTGATAAAGAAGTATATGTAAAAAGGAATTATTGTAAGTATTAAGGAAGTCAATACACAGTATGGAAATGCTACTTACTATATTTCTGATGACGGCACAACTTCCAATCAATTTTATGTTTTTCGTGGGAAGAACTTAGGTAATGAAAGTTTTACAAATGCCAATGAAATAAAAACAGGTGATGAAGTTATTATTTGTGGTAAATTAATGACTCATACAAATGGAGTTAAGCAACTTGGACAAGGAAACTATATATATTCACTCAATGGTAAGACCCAAAACACAACACCAAGTGCAAACATTGGGTTAGATGTAACATTCGATAAAGATATAGCAGCCTTTAGTATATCTAATTTAAAGACACTTCCTGCAGATTTAACACAGGTTTGGACACATGATGCGAAATATAAACAAATGAAAGCAAGTGCTCGTGCAAATAATGTAAACTACGAGACACAAAGTCGTCTTGTTTCACCAGCATTCAGTTTGAAAGGTGTAAATACAGCAACACTTACTTTTAATAATGCATTGAACTTTTTGAAAACTATGCCACTTAACAATGCAATAAAGGTTTTTGTTTCGACTGATGGTAATAACTGGGAATCGGTAGCTATAAATAATCCCCCTTCAGGTAATAGTTGGACTTTCGTTGATTCTACCTGCGATTTGAACAAATATACAGGAAAAGAGAAAGTATTCGTTGCATTTGAATATAACAGCACCACAGATATTGCTCCTACATGGGAAATTAAGACTGTAACTGTTAAGTAAAAAATATATTAATAATTTGGCAGGCTGCAGAATTATTTGTAATTTTGTACCCTATAAGTATGTACGATGAATAATTATTTTATTCTGAACATAAACATAACGATTTTTTTATTAATAATAAATATATAAAGCAAAATGAAAAAAAGGTATTCACCCAGACAACTATCGCCCCGTCGTATTCAAAGATATGTCCAACGGCGATATGTTCCTTTCAAAATCTACATGTAAATCTAACGATACTGTAGAATTTGAAGGCGAAACTTACCCAGTGGTTAAAGTAGAAATCTCAAGTACCTCTCACCCATTCTATACTGGTAAGAGTAAACTTGTGGATACAGCTGGTCGTGTAGATCGCTTCATGAACCGTTATGGTAAGTTGAAGAAATAAAAACAAATATACTACACAGTATAAAGTGCGGTCAAACGTAGTTGCATATGCGTTTGATCGCACTTTTTATACGAATGAAATTTATGTACAAATATAAACTTTGAGATAAATGAGAAAGAATAGAAGTTTAGTAGAAACAAGTGTTATATTTCTTGTTGCAAGCATTTTTCTTTTTCGGCTTGTAATAAAGATCATAATGATAACGAGAAGACAGCTATATCAAATAATAACTCAAATCAAAATTTTCCTAATCCTTATACACATCGGTTAGAATTTCCAAAAATACGAGGAGGGAAAAGTATAATAATCACCCATATTGACCAAAGTACCAATGAAGTGAACTATAGTCTCGAGTGGGACGGAGAAAAGAAATCGAATCGTTGGACGTGCTATCAAATATACAACAGTAATAGTATATGGAATACAGGTAGATGGTATGGAAATCCTCAATATCCAGCTGACCCATTAATCTCTTCTTCAATGACCTTCGGTTACGATCCATATTGGGGAACAGGATACGATCACGGACATCTTTGTCCATCAGCCGATAGAAGAAGTACAGAAGAGGCACAAAGACAAACTTTTTACTTAAGCAATATGCAGCCACAACTTAGTGCATTTAATGGAAGTGTGAAAGGTGGTGGAATATGGCTAACAATGGAAAATAAAATACGAGATTCATTTAAGATGGAATCAATTGATACAATGTATATATGTAGAGGTGGTACCATTGATCAAACTTCACAAGTAAAAGCCTTTCTTCGCAATGGCTTTATTGTACCAGGATATTTCTTTTCTGCAGCTCTGTTAAAATATTATAGCAAAACACAAAAGAAATGGGAATATAAGGCTATTGGATTCTGGTTTAAACACGAAAACAATCAAGCTGCATCGCTCAAACCTTATGTTGTAAATATAAAACAACTTGAAGAACTCACGAATATAGATTTCTTCTGTAATCTTCCTGACGATATTGAAAGAAAGGTAGAAGGAATTGACAAAGATATTATCATTAGATTGTGGAATATAAAATAATTTTCGCTGGAACCTCAGGATTCCGTGAAATGATTTATAAGTTTTTGCAGAAAGAAAATGGCAAATAGAAGAAATTACATAATTTGAAAAACAAGAATATTATAGCGTGATTAGTGAAATATACACAAGTAAGAATAAAAAGCATTTAAAGATACTGCAGAATATCGCTTATCTCACTAACTGTAACTAAATTCGTGTGGTCGTATTCATCAATATATTCGTGTTGCCACAATGTTTTAGATGGTACATAAAATGGCATTTCCACCCTAATTCTAACACTGGAGCAATATCAGAACGGAATGAATTTCCTACCATTACAAGTTCATTTACAGAACAATTGAAACGCTTACAAAGGTATTCATATTCATCGGAAGTCTTATCGGATACTACAATAGTTGCATCGAAAAAAAGATTGCAATCCAGAACGTCGCAGTTTATTTTCTTGATCCAATAGTTCACCTTTAGTAAAAACTACCATCTTATATTTACGTTGCACATTGTTTAATGTCTCAAGCACGCAGCGGACACCCTGCAATGGAGTTGCAGGCATATTCAAAAGTTTTTTTCCACAATTTAAAATCTGACCAATTTTATTGGCTGACAATTCTCCATTACTAATCGAAATTGCATTCTCTATAAGCGAAAAGTACAAAGGCTTTACAGCCATAACCTAACAAAGGCATATTAGCTGTCTCTGTTTCAAATAATCTCGATGAAATTTCAGTAGCCGTTCCATAATCGCTTAATATACTTTGGTATTCCTTTTCCACAGCATCAAAATGCGATTGACAATCCCACAGAGTGTCATCAGCATCAAAAAGCAAGCAGTTTTATCTTATCTTTTTCTATCATTCGGCAAAATTACTAAATAAAAATATGAAAAACATTCTATATTTGCTATTTTACACTAAAGGTCGTCAAAAAATATAGTACCTTTGTAACACTAACAATATTAAGCTCACAAAACATAAAACATATATGACACTTCAACAATTAGAATACGTAATGGCAGTTTATCGTTGTAAACACTTTGCGAAAGCAGCCGACTATTGCAATGTTACCCAACCCACTCTAAGTTCGATGATTCAGAAGTTAGAAGAAGAGTTAGGCGTAAAGATATTCGACAGACGTAAACAACCCATTAAGCCTCACTGTTGAAGGAATGCTCATCATAGAGCGAGCTTGGAATATTCTCGTGCGAGCAAAGCAACTGAAGGAAGTTATTGAAGAAGAACGACAAATTCTTTTCAGGTACCTTCCACATTGCTGTACTACCTACCATAGCACCTTATCTTATTCCACGTTTTCTTCCACAACTAATGAACGACTATCCACAGTTAGATATTAGGGTTAGCGAAATGAAGACAGAAGATATACATAGAGCTCTTAAACATGGCGATATAGATGCAGGCATTGTGGCAGAAGTCGAAGGTCAAGACGATTTTAACAGACAACATTTATACTACGAGAAGTTCTTTGTTTATGTTTCAAAAGGCGACCCATTATTTAAAAATAAAGCAATACGTACATCTGATCTTACTGGTGAATTTCTTTGGCTACTCGATGAAGGACACTGCTTCCGCGAACAGCTTGTGAAATTCTGTCACTTAAAGTCGGCAGCAAAAAGCAAAAAAGCATATAATCTTGGAAGCATAGAAACCTTTATGCGTATTGTAGAAAGTGGCAAAGGCGTAACCTTTATTCCTGAACTTGCAATAAAACAACTTACAGACGAACAGAAAGATTTAGTACGTACTTTCGCCCACCCTATTCCAACTCGCAACATCATACTGCTAACACAGCTTTATACGAAACTCGATAAAACAACTTATTATTGACAAAATCCGTGCTTCTGTTCCAGCAGAGATGCAACAAATCAATAAAACTCAACAAGCATTATAAACTTCACAAGATATGTCAAATGTCATTACAAAGTTGCATAAAAAACTCTAAAATACGCTGTAAAAGCAGTAATAAAGCACATTAACGAAATAGAAACATTGCACACGTGTTATTTTGTGTAAAATGTTTGTCCCTGTCATTTCTTTTTTATACTTTTGAAGTCGCAAAGATAACATTACTCTAAAGAAGGATAACAAACTGCACGCTATATATAAAGCAAGCTTAATACCCTTCTAACAGTAGAAAATAAAAGTAAAGAATATTTTTAACAATACATTTACAAAGGTAAAATTATGAAGATTGAAAAAGTACACGCTCGTGAGATTATAGACTCACGTGGCAATCCCACAGTTGAAGTTGAAGTAACACTCGAGAATGGTATAAAAGGTCGCGCTAGTGTACCATCAGTGCATCTATCAGTGAAAATGAAGCATTGGAACTTCGCGATGATGACAAAAAACGTTTCGGTGGTAAAGGTGTTCTGAAAGCAGTAGAAAATGTTAACGATAAGATTGCTCCTAAATTGAAAGGTTTCCGCATCACAGACCAACGCGCAATTGACTATGCTATGTTGGCTCTTGACGGAACTCCAACTAAGAGCAACCTTGGTGCAAATGCTATTTTAGGTGTTTCTTTAGCAGTAGCTCACACTGCTGCCAAAGCATTAGGATTACCTTTGTATCGTTATATCGGTGGTGCTAATGCTTACGTTCTACCTGTCCCTATGATGAACATTATCAATGGTGGTGCACACTCTGATGCTCCTATAGCATTCCAAGAGTTTATGATTCGCCCAGTTGGCGCAGATAATATTCGTGAAGCTTTGCGTATGGGTGCCGAAATCTTCCATACATTGCAGAAAAACTTAAAGAAACGTGGTCTTTCAACAGCTGTTGGTGATGAAGGTGGGTTCGCACCTAAGTTCGAAGGTATTAAAGATGCACTCGATTCTATTATGCAAGCAATAAAAGATGCTGACTACGAACCTGGCAAAGACGTAAAGATTGCTATGGACTGTGCTGCTTCTGAATTTGCTACATTGGAAGATGGTAAGTGGTACTACGATTACAGCAAACTTAAGAATGGTATGCCTAAAGATCCTAACGGCAAGAAACTTACTGCGGACGAACAAATTGCATACTTGGAAGAACTTATCACAGAATATCCTATCGACTCTATCGAAGATGGTCTCGATGAAAAATGACTGGGATAATTGGGTTAAACTTACTAAAAAAATTGGCGACCGTTGCCAATTAGTAGGCGATGACTTGTTTGTTACCAATGTTAAGTTCCTAGAAAAGGGTATCAAGATGGGTGCAGCAAACTCTATTCTTATCAAAGTAAACCAAATTGGTTCTTTAACAGAAACTCTCGAAGCTATAGAGATGGCTCATCGTGCTGGTTATACAACAGTAACTTCTCACCGCTCTGGCGAAACTGAAGATACAACTATTGCTGATATCGCTGTTGCTACAAACTCTGGACAGATTAAGACAGGTTCAATGTCTCGTACTGATCGTATGGCTAAGTACAATCAACTTATCCGCATTGACGAAGAGCTCGATTGCACTGCACGTTACGGTTACAAGAAAAATCAAGTAAATTCTTTTTCATTATAATAATAAGGAGACAGCCTGCTTGTTCTGTCTCCTTATTTCTGTTATATAGAAGTAAGGAAATATCAGAATAATTAAAGTTTTCTTTTGATAGATTGGAAAGGATATACTAATAAAAAAACACTGTACATTAGAAAGAAAAACAATACATAAACATTTCCTTCTCGAAAAATAAAAATCCTGATTACTAATAACTTAAATTAGTTTATTGATATTCTCAATTGTATGATAGATATTTTCTGTTGGTTACTTTATTGTTTAATACTAACTTTGCAGCGTAAACAAATTAATAATAATATTAATCGGATCCAACGATATAAATCAGAGGAACCCTAAAAACAGAATAATAAAAATATGGAGACAATTATCAATGCAATGGCTCCTGAATTTAAAGTTCAGGCTTTCCAAAAATGGAGAATTCAAAACAGTATCAAACGAAGATATTAAAGGCAAGTGGGCTATTTTCTTCTTCTATCCAGCAGACTTCACATTCGTGTGTCCTACCGAACTTGTAGACCTTGCAGATAAATACGAAGAATTTAAAAAAATGGGTGTTGAGGTTTTCTAGTAAGTTGCGATACTCACTTTGTACACAAAAGCATGGGCAGATGCTTCTGACAGTATCAAAAAGATTAAATACACTATGCTTGCAGACCCACTCGCAGTGCTAGCAAAAAGGGTTCGGTGTTTATAAGGAAGATGAAGGCTTAGCATATCGTGGTACATTCCTCGTAAATCCAGAAGGTAAAAGTTAAATTGGCTGAGATTCAAGATAACTCTATCGGTCGTAATGCTGACGAGCTTGTTCGTAAAGTAAAAAGCAGCACAATTTGTAGCCTCTCACCACGGTGAAGTTTGCCCTGCAAAATGGAAAGAAGGTTCTGAGACCCTAAAACCAAGTATCGATCTTGTAGGTAAAATATAAGTAACACCACAGTAAAAGCCTTTTTCACTATACATAACATTATGATTTGTCTCACTCTCCTATCAAACCTCTTTTTAATAAAAAGGTAAGATAGGAAAGTAAGAGACTTTTTAGCCACCTATAAAAGCTTTTACAAAAATCTCTTATTAATTCTTTTCTGTACCTTTTTATAGTTGGACAAATTATTGCATTATATAACAAGAATATAGTAGGTTACAGGATTAGAGGTTAATAAAATGTCAATAGGAATACAGGAAGCAAAGAGAGTAATAGTATATAAAAAGATAATGACTCTTAGGGTCTAATAATATTAAAGATTGCAGCTCTATACGAAACAAAAACGAATTCATAAGAAATAGAACTATGTTAGATAATAATATATTAAACCAAGTAAAAAGTATATTTGCATCGCTAAAATCGCAAATCACATTTGAAGTTATAGGTAATAAGAATGATGAAAAAGAAAGATGAACAACTGGATTTTCTCAACAATATAGCTTCAACATCAGAAAAGTTATCTGTTAGTTTCACTGAAAAAGACAATACACAACTTTATTTTAGACTAGTAAAAGATGGTAACAATACTGGGATTTCTTTCCGTGGTCTCACCAAATGGACACGAATTTTCTTCGTTTCTTCTAGCTATTCTCAACACAGATGGACAAGGCAAAAACTTCCCTGACGAAATAATACAACGCAGAATTAAGTTATTAAAGGGAAAAATAACACTGAAAACATACGTATCACTCACTTGCACTAACTGTCCTGACGTGGTTCAAGCACTCAACCTTATGGCACTTATCAATCCGAATATTACACATGAAATGGTTGATGGTGGCATTTATCAACAAGAAATAAACAACTTAAACATACAAGGAGTTCCTGCAGTGTATTGTAATGATGAGGCATTACACATAGGAAGAGGTGATCTCAGTATACTTTTACAAGAGTTGGAGGATATGGTAGGTAGCGAAGTTCCAGAAAACGAAGAAACTATAGAGTACGAATACGATGTAATTGTTATAGGTGGTGGCCCTGCTGGTGCATCGGCAGCTATATATTCTGCACGAAAAGGATTAAAAGTTGGATTGGTTGCAGAACGTATTGGCGGACAAGTAAATGATACCACAGACATTCAGAATCTTATTTCAGTACCTAATACAAATGGGACAAAGCTAGCTAATGACTTAAAAGTGCATCTCACAAACTATCCTATAGAGCTCTTCGAACATCGAAAGATAACAAAAGTAAATTTAAAATGGGAAGATAAAAAGAATCAATGTGAAAGGCGGAGAAATATTCAAAGCTCCAGCTATAATTATTGCAACGGGGGCAAATTGGCGTAGACTAAATGTTGGAGATGAAGCAAAATATATAGGGCATGGTATTCATTTCTGCCAACACTGCGATGGACCTTTCTATAAAGGAAAAAATATTGCAGTGATTGGAGGTGGAAACTCTGGTTTGGAAGCGGCTATAGATCTTGCTGGTATTTGCAATAAAGTTACAGTGTTTGAGTTCAGCGATACTCTTCGTGCCGATACTGTGTTACAAGAAAAAGGCTAAGCAACTAAAAAAATATAAGTATCTTTACGAATGCACAGACAACCAATGTAAAAAGGCGATGGTATAAAATTAACTGCACTAACAGTTAAAAATAGATTGACAGAAGAAGAGAAAGATTACGAATTTGATGGCGTCTTCGTGCAAATTGGTCTTGCTCCAAATAGTGAACTTTTCAAAAACGAGTTAGAACTGACATCACGTAACGAAATTAAGGTTGATGAATCTTGTCGCACTAATATTCCGGGTATCTATGCAGCGGGAGATGTTTCTACTGTGCCATATAAGCAAATAATAATTGCAATGGGCGAAGGTGCGAAAGCAGCATTATCAGCGTTTGATGATCGTTTGCGCGGAATTATATAATGAAAAGTTAGATAAAACTTGAACAATATAGGCAAAAGAGATGAACAACTCTCATTTTTCCTATATTGTTATACAACTATAGTTCTATAAATTAAGGCTATATCTGTTTGATAACACTTATCGACTAGATACAAAAAGACTGTAAATTCTTATATGAGATTTACAGTCTTTTAGTTGTGAACAAAGATTAAGCTTCTGCAGGAGTCTCTGTTGCCTCAGGCTGAGTTGCTTCTGCTTCTGCAGCTTTCGCAGCATCTTCAGCTGCCTTTGCTGCAGCTTTCTTCTCTGCTACCTTCTTTGCAATAGCTTCATTAGCCTTTTTCTCATCTTCGAGATTCTTTGCAGCACTTGCCTTCTTCTCATCAGCAGTCTTCTTTTCTAATGCTTCCTTCGAAGTATCTTTAACTTTCTTCCAAGCATCAAACTTCTGTTGACATACGGTCTCGTCAAATGCACCTTTCTTTACACCGCCACGAAGATGTTTCATCATATAAACGCCTTCTGATTTCAGCAAGTTACGAACAGTATCGGTAGGTTGTGCACCTGTTTCTACCCAATACAGTGCGCGTTCGAAATTCAAATCTACTGTGGCTGGATTGGTATTTGGGTTGTAAGTTCCAATCTTTTCAGTAAATTTACCATCACGTGGTGCGCGAACGTCTGCAATTACAATTCTGTAAACGGCATAGCCTTTACGACCTCCGCGTTGCAATCTGATTTTTGTTGCCATAATTCTTTAATTTTTATAATTAGGTTTGAATTTTTATGCTATTATCTCGTAATAGCGACTGCAAATTTACAGCTTTCTTTTTAAGTATACAAACTATCAAGCTATTATATTATTCTTTCACAGTCTATTTATTTTATTTCTTATTTCTCAGTCTATTCCTGCAGCTTAATATTATCTTTGTAATATCCAGTTGATGGCAGTTATTTTTCCATTCTCTATTTGTGCTTTAATCGTATATTTGTTAGAACCCTTACCTCCTTCACGTACTATTTCTAAACGAGCAGGGATTGTTATCTTCTGCACTGTTGTTCCATCGTCAGACTTATCAGTCGTAGCATTTAAAACCGTGCCTAATTGCCATGTTATTTCCTTTACGTCTGCTTGATAAAGCTTTTCACGCATATATTTCGATACATCGGCTATTGTTGCCCCACCAGCACCAAGAAAATTAAATGAGCTTGCTGTTACTCCTTCTATTTTTCGAGGTACTTTTTGCTATTAAGTCCCTGCAGAAACTGACGTACAGCAGACACCGCAACTTTTTCTTCACTGGGAGTTGATGTATTATCGAGCATTATCTTCAACTTTTCATCTGCCTCCTTCCATGAATTCCTTTTGGATACTTCTCTCTATAGCCTAAATAGGCAGCCTCTGTATTCTGGTTTACAACTTCATTCCAATACAACTCTTCTACCCGCTTTAAAATTTCATTTTTATAGGGCGTATTAGGGTGAGTTTCAAGATATGCTTTATATGATGCAATTGTATTTTGTTGGATTACACGCCCCCACTCATCATTATTTTGTTGAGTTTGTTTCAATAAATCTCTAATACTATTAATATGTATTAGCGGAGCATTTGGATAATCTTCCAAATATTGTTCCATCACCTGACGATTGTTACTTTTTAATGCTATTTTATATTCCTCAGCTTCATGATTGTCATTACCTCGCTTATAGAAAAACAAGAGCACTGCACATATAACAAGCGCAATTAGTAAAGATACAAAAAGTGGAGTATGATTATTATTCTTCGATTCTGGTTTTACAATTACATCATCGGTAGATACTTCAGTATCATTAGATGGAGACTCTATAGTTAAAGTATCTTGCGTAGGCGTGCCATCTAAACGAGGTTCTTCTTCGATTGATTCAGCAGACACTACTAACTCAACTGACGATGTTTCTGACTCAGAATAATCTCCATTATTCTGAGAGTCGTCCTTACGAGGTTCCGTCTTTACATCATCTTCGTTTACACTGTTGTCTGTAGACGCCGAGTGATGACAATTGGGACAAACTGCATCTTCCTTTAAGTAAATTTCTCCACAGTAGGAACATTTTATAAGATGTCCTGCAATCTCTACTCCACAACTTGGACATATTGGAGCTTTATCGCTGACTTGATGTCCACATTCTGGACATTTTATTATCATTGCTACTTTTTAATTTTAAAGTTATGACTTTGATAGTAATCGAACATTATTTTTGCCGATTTATCCATTTACTAATAATAATGTATATTCGTCTTACGCCGTGGAAATCTAATTTCACGCATACTATGTCGCCCCATTAACCTACTTTTATCAACATAGCCTCGAACTCCATTAATATACCCCTTACCAGTATATTGCCATGCAAAAATATCACGGCCGTCATTCAATACAGAGCTCACGAGAAGTATACTGCGCAATAAACAGTTTATATCCGGTTAATGAACCCATAAGATGGCGATTATAGAAATTTGTATAAGTATAAACCAATGGGCGAACACCATATTCTTTTGTCATTAAATCTAAGAACTTCAGTAGACTATCTTGTAAAGCATAATCACTCAATCCACCAGTAGTCTCGATATCCACCATTGGTATTAAATCCTGATCTTGGGGTCTACACTGTGCACGAAAGTTTTGTAGCTGTTCCATTTGCGACACTTGTGGACGGTAGAAATGATAAGATCCAACATTCATTCCATTACGTTTGGCAGCTTGTATATTTTCATAATACCGTTGATCTATTAACGAGCTGCCTTCTGTCGCCTTCAAATATACATAATTCAATTTGTGATTACTATTCGTTGCTACAGTCTCCCACCACACATCTCCTTGATAATGACTCATATCTAAACCGTGGACATGATCGCACGTATCTTCACATTGTATGTTATATTGTGCCTTTATCCCTAAAAGCGAAAACATCCATAAAACAACAAATATATATATCTTTTTGCTCATAGTTGCAAAGTTACTATTTATAATTGATATGTAGAAATAGTACATCTTTTTATTAATCGTTTCCTTATATTTTTAGTATTCTTTTACACGTGCATATACCAAAAACTGATATTGCTTCTTACTACTCATAGCTTTTCTAAACGATTATAATTTACAAGAGAAAACAACGCTTATTAATCATATTTTAAGTTCATTTAAAATATAGAACGATAGAATCTTATATCAATAATTCTTGTTAGTTATATTCTTATTGTACTCTATAGAAAATAAGTGAGAAAAATCACAAACAGAGTCTACGGGTATTCTCTGATGTGTTGTAACTCCCCAGACATAAGTTACTCCTATTTCAGATATCTATCACGCTCGTCTTAGATATCTACTATTTTTAGATTAGATATCATAACCCTAACTGCAATATTTATGGTTCCAGATTATAAGACTTAAAAGATATTTTTGTGATGAATAGTATGAATTTCTTTTTCGTATATTTAAAATTATGTGTTATTATAAGCTGTTGAGTAATAATATATTGTTTTAGACCCGACTATATAGTCATTCCCTAAAAACTATATATATCCTTTCACACCTTTATAAAAGTTGCGAGATAATCGGTGGTCTGCTTTAAGATGTCCTATTGTTGGTTCTATACCTGCTCGTTTACAAAATAGTTTGTGTTTCTTTTTCTTTTGGTAGTAGCTGTCTTTAGCTTTAGGAACGTCTGGAATGAGTATCTTTGTCTTCCCAATCTGCTTTATACCTCTATACCCTCTATCTCCTGCTAACTTATCAACCTTCCTTCCTGTCATCCTTTGGGTTTGTTACAACGTCTTTTTGGTAGTATGTCCATCATATTCATTCCTAAAAGAACATGCACCAAGAATAAGTCCTGACCATGAGCGAAGAATAGATACTTTATTGCCAAACTCATATTGCTTATGCTCCTTACCTTTGCTGACGCAAACTACATCTGGTTCGTGCAGAGAATATACTTTGTTCTTTGACTTCCTATTCTGAGAAAGAACTCTGTAATATAGCTCAAACATCTCCTCATATCCTTTCCTTCCCCCAAGATTACGCTCTAGCTCTCTTACCAATCTTCCTGCTATGGTTCTTAGTTGTCTATCTGCCTTAAGAGCTTTCTTACGATTCTTGGGATGATTACGAAAAACGTTGGGAACGGTAAATTCCTTTCAGCGTACGCGTATAACTCTGTCGTAGAGGAAGACTCTTGTCATGAACTATCTTCAGAACGTTTTTGATTATCTTTTTATGCAACTTCGCATCTGTAGGATAGGTTATATTCTTCTCCTGTACAGTAGAATCAATGAAAGCAGTATCAAAATGATCTTCGTCATCATGGTCGGTATTAACGCGGATACTTTCTGCTAATATTAACTCCATACCTTCCTCGCCTATACGATTTCTGAAGTGAACTAACTCGGAAGCGTCACAGGGTTGTTTTGGCATAAATTCAAGTCCACCACAGAAGTATTGGTAGTAAGCATTCTCACTCCATTGAAAAACCACCATTTCATCAGACACATTACGCAAATGTTTTAAAATTAAAAGACCACACATCAAGCGAATAGGATGAGCAGGGCGACCGTTAGTGCTGCAATACAAAGGAGAGAAAGCATTTTCAAAACATTCCCAATTAATCTTATTACTAAGTTGGAAAAGGGGATGTTGATGACTAAGCATGTCCTCTAGAGAAGAGAACATAGAGAGCTGTTTGGATGTACGTTTAAGCATAAATATCTGCAAGAATTATAGTGTAAAGGTACAAAAACTTGCAGATATTTGCAAATAATTTATAGCATAATATACTATGAATCAGAGGAATATTAGGCTTTTAAGGGTGGACTAAATAATAATTATAAATTAAAAAGAGGGTGTGTCAAAATTGATACATCCTCTTTTTACTCTCCCTCTACCTTGTCTACCACATAATTCGTTATTTACTGCAGCTATGCTGCTAATTTCATATAAAAATGATTTATAGGGCTTTAAATAGCCTATAAACTTGTATAGAGCATCTGAAGGTGCCTAAAAGTACCTCCATAATGTCTTTTTAGTTCCTTGAGATTGGTTTTTCTCACATTTTCCCTATGTTAAAGGCTATAGCAAAGAAGGCAAAGTCCATATTGACCTTGTCTTTTTCCAAAAATGCCTAAACCTCTTATAGGCTTTATTATATTTTTGTTTGTCCAAAAACAGCTTCAGGTTCTATGCACCTTCGTCCTCGATGCTTGATGCCTTCTTTAGAAGGTCAGTAGTTCCCGTGCTTTTTGTTTATATTGCTGTAGTTGGTGGTTTACTCTATAATTCTGTTCCCTCTTGCCTTAAAACATGAGCCTCTCAAGGGACAACCATCACAGCGTTCTGCCTGATAACGTACGCTGTAAGTAACGAACCCATTGGAGGTGATGGAACGCTTCATGCCTATACGTTTCATGTGCTGCCCCATTGGGCATACGTAGAAATCCTGTTCCTTATTATAATAAAGGCTTGCGGGACTGAATGGGTTAGGTGTGTAACGTGGACGCTGCTCTTTATGGAAGTAGTTATACTTCACATAGGCTTCCATATTATGTACGTCCATGAACAGATAGTTCTCCTCGGAGCCATACCCTGAATCGGCTACGACTGTCTTGGCATAACGATGATAGCGTGATTTGAAAGACTCCAAGAAAGAAGGTAGTGTGAGTGTATCGGTACGATTGCGCAGAGTGCAAAAGTCGGTGATAAACTGGTTCTCAGTTGCTATCTGCAGATTATATCCGGGGCTTAGTCTGTCCGTTGCGCATAGCATCCTCCTTCATGTGCATAAACGTGGCATCAGGATCGGTCTTGCTGTAGGAGTTTCTCTCTCCCATAACCTCAAGGTGCCAGTCATACTCCTGGAGTTTATTACGTTTCTTCTCTAGCTCTTTAAGCTGTTTTTCTTGGTTCTAACAGCCTGCTTCTCTTCTTTTTGTCTTAGGCTCAGGGACTGATTCCAAAGACTTGTTCAATTCCTCGGATATCTCATCGAGCAGAGCTGCAGTAAACTCGACACCTTCTCTCTAGCGGCATTGTCCTGCGCTATGACATCATCAACTTGAAGCAAGAGTGTGCGTATTTGTTCCTGCAACTTGGCGCGGTTCTTTTTCCACGGTTCTCTTCCAAACGAAGGTATACTTGTTGGCTTTCGATTCTATCTTTTGTGCCGTCAATATATTCAACGTCAAGACTTATCAAACCTTTGGCTGCAAGTACTAATACGACTTGTGTAAAGATATTGTTGATTTCCTTTTTCACACGATTACGAAAAACGATTGATGGTAATAAAATCAGGCTGCTCATATCCTCGCCAGATAGATGAAATGAATGTCACGCTTGAGAAGCGACTCTATGCGACGGCAGGAATAGATATTATTCATATAGGCGTAAAGAATCACCTTGAGCATCATTTGTGGATGATAAGGCTTGCGACCACTGGGCTTATAAAGCTTGTAGACATTATCCAACATAAGATTATCCACCAAGGCTGTCTAAAAAGACGAACAGGGGTCGTCTTCTGCGATATCCTTATCGATTCTTTGAGGAAAAAGAATCATTTTTCTTGTGTATGTAAGAACGAAAGTGTATCTTTGTCATAATGAGATTTTTAATGCCTAAAGGTACAAAAAAACTTTAGGAAATAGCAAAAGCCCACAGCTTGAGAAAGTCGGGGTTTTAGTGATAAAAAGAGGATGTGTACATTTTGACACACCTCTCTTTTTGTAAAGTATATACTTTTTCTTATATTCTAAATTCAAAGGATAATTCTTTTTATTACAACTTCATATGCATTAATAAAATCTCTATCATAATATATTTGCATTGGGATATTCCGTTTGTAATTTCATTTTTAGCTTTTTCTATTAATTCTACTTTTGGAACGTCTATTTTTAGCGTATTATAATTGTTAATAGGCATTCTCATAAGCTCATTATTGGGAATATACTCAGAAGTCCTATGCGTTCACGAATATTTAACCAAAGAAGAATATCTATAGGAAAACAAAATAATCAGAAGATGGGAAATCTGGAATATGATTTTTGTATTCATCTTCATCTGATTCTAAAAATATGAAAAACTAACCAGTTCATTTACAATTTCAGTTAGCAAGGTTTTTATCTTTAGTATCCCAATATTGAATAGCTTTTTCATATACACCCATCTCCTTACGAAAAATTTAAACGAGTGTAATCAAGTTCTATACCTGCCATTTACAAAAATATTGATAACATAAACCAAGGGTGTTTATATGCAGAATTCCATCCTTTATATTGTTTGCCATAAAGCATCTTTAATAACACATCTCCCTAATTTTAATGCTATAGAATCCCAGCCTAAAAGCAATGCCTGAGCAAGATACTTAATCGCATTTATGAAAGAAATAGATTCTTTATATTGTTCAACTGTTGTTCCTAAAAAAATAATCCCATGTAATAGACTCTATTGCAGAATATGTTGATAATGCTAATAAATTATGATCTAGTTTATTCTCTTTAAAACGAATAAATAAAATTCAATGTTGCCAATTAGAAATTCTTTCTAATTTAAGACCAATAATAGCTCGACTCTTATTACCACTTATATAGCTATTTATATCTTCGTTAGAAGTGAAATAGAAATGTGTAGCTTTTCTAGTTGATATTCTTTTAAGTACATACTGTATCGCCTTCTCATATTTTCCATATTTTATCTTTTGTTTTCTTTCATAGGTGTAAGATATAACACACAACAAACAATCTACAAATATAGTAATTTGCTTTGATATATGCTCATCTTTTTCATAAATCCTATTGCTTGTTTATATTTACTTCTGTATTTTTATATTACAAAAACACATGTAAATAATATTAAACAATAAAGATAGCTTTTTCATATTCATCAACAAACTGTAAAAACTATTTCGGAAAATTACGCTTATTTTACACTCGCGTAAACACTTATGTAACCTTTGTTTATTGGAAATATTGTAAATTTGCAGCCGAAGGTTATAACCTCTTTAAATTTGACATTATAATAGTCTTATTCTTTTTAAGTTTTTAAATACCAATTTCACGAGGATAATTCTTCAAATAATCACATAACACGAGTAGCTTACAACTACTCTTCACATATAAAAAATAAAAGCATATGAAAAAGTAGTAATTACTATTTGTGCTTTTAGGTTTAGTTCATTTAGGACTTTCTAGCACAGAAAAATCAAGGAGTTGTCCCTTCATTAGTGGGGTGGAGTTATTATGGAGGTGATGAGTTTAATGGAACAACCATATAAATAAAAAGTTTATGGGGAATCTATGGTGATAAAACAAAATATTATAGTTATGAACTTTGATGGTAATAACAAGAAACAAGGTAATGCTCAGATATATCGCGACCAAATGGTAACGGTAACTAATGGTTTTTTATCTATTCGTGCTACTCGTGAACCTATAAAGACAGGACTCCGCAAATACGAAGATGATCCAGTAAATACTGATTATAGTGAAAAGATGCGAAATCCTATTAAGCCCAAACATAGTTATACAAAATATGGTTGGTGGTCTGGAGCTCTTTCCAGCAGGGATGCAGAAGGAAATGGCAAGTATTATCCTCTTTATTCACGTATAGAAATAAAAAGCAAAGATACCTTATTCTATTGGAACTTGGATGGCTTTATGGCTCCGTCATTGTAATGGGTCTAGTACATTTGAAATTGATTTACAAGAATTCTTCGTACACGATGATGCAAGAACCTTTGCAAAAGATAATAAGGATAGAAAAAGACGTTATGTTCACCAATCTATACATGGAATAGATTATAATTTAGGTACAAAATATGATAAAGAGAAGAAGAAGTATGTGTTAAAAAATGGATATAACCATAATGATTATGGCGATAGAATAAAAGAAATAATGTTTGATCCTTCAGAAGATTTTCATGTTTATGGAGCACAGATAGACCCAGAACCGGGTGATTCTTCACGTAATTTAGCAGTATCTTTCCTATTGGATGGTAGAGTAAGATCGGTTTTCCTACATCATTCTACAAAACAGAAGGTGTAGCTGTTGATTCTACTGATATGAAACTAATGAAAGATAAGTATCCATATCGTTATAATGATCTTTTGAAAAAAGAGAATTTCAAGAATGGTATTGATCGTGTGTGGGATGTTACATACTGGACAAATTGGAGGAAAACATGACGGAAAAGGTGGAGGTATTCTATATCCAGAAGAAGATCCACAGTATGGTGGAGATATAAATAAAGTTCCGAAAAACTATGTAATGGATATTGATTGGTTGCGTGTTTATAAGCGAGCAAATAAACTTATCTGGATTGGGTCTCAACCATTCCCGAGTGATATGAAACAAACAAAGGCTAAACTACAAATTCCTACAAAACGATTGGGTAATCTTAAAAATAGGAGATAAACTAGTATTGGATATAGACACACTTTCTGCAAATAATAAACGTAGTTATAGACAATCATCTATTGATATTTACGATAAGTATGGTAAGAGTATAACAACGCTAAAACCTCAAGTAGCAAGAAATGATGCGCAGGTAACATTCTTTGTTACGGATAAACAAATGCTAGATGAATTAAAAAAAGAAGGCTGCTATGTTGAAGGTGAGAATATCCGTATATTCTCTTTAGCTCTATGAGGAAAGCAGTATTTGGAATGGTTTTAAAGAAATAGAAAAAGATAAGGTAATCATTCCGAAAGAGATGTTTGATAGAGTAAATAGAAGCCAAATACTGGAATTTACTGTTCGTGATGTTTCATCGAAAGGTAAGATAATTCTTCCGCAGTTAAGCAACAAGAAGAATTGTATAAAATCTTTCTGCTGCACGTGATGAAAAGCAATATGTTATTGAGTTAGATGCGGAGAGCGCTAAAACTTTAAATAAGAATGGCCTGCAAATATCAGGAGAAGGCTTTTATTTAAGAGATGTTAGACTGATAGATAAAAAAACAATTACTGGTATTACAGAAATAGAATCTCCTAAAGAAGAGACAGGAATAGTATATTCTATCAATGGTATGAAGGTAAAAGATGCTAATGAAAAGGAGAATTGCTCCCGGAGTTTATATTATTGATGGGAAGAAATGCCGACAACAAAGAATTATCCAGAATTTTAAAATAGCAATGAGTACAAATTAAAAGAGAGTATGTCTATAATAGAGCACACCCTCTTTTTGAAATTACTTTACACATATTACCTTTTTGTTGCTAGAATTATCTTCTTCGGTATTTCTTTCGAAATTAAGGCTATATTTTCCTTTTTACTTAGATTAAAGAGGTGATAATAGTGTGATAGTTTTTATTGTCGTTTGCTCAATATAATATTTTATTCCAGACCTAACTTCCGTTGTGAGACCGTATTTCCCAAAGTTTCCTCTTTTATATACAATGCTAAGAATATATATCTTTCATAGTCCTGCTTTATTAGTTGATATGGAAAAATAATTTTTCGATAATCCAAGTTCCTCTATAAGGATAGTTCCAATGGTTTTGAAAGCACTAAGAAAATCTAAATGTGTTAATATATTGGTAAGTTTTTCTTTATCAATACTTTTCTCTTTTTATTCTGGTTTTTGCTCAGCCATTGCAGCAGTATAACATAAAATTGCTATATCGCAAAACTGTCTTAGGCCCACACCTAATTCTATAAGGTGATGGTAGAGATGTAGAAAAAGTATAAAAGCAAGATTTAACGTTGGACATAAAAGTCGGAACTTTCTTATTATCAATTAGAGTATAACTTAGCGGGTTCTGTATTTATAAGTTATCAAAAGTATTGTTGGTTTTCTGAATTTACAAACTTAAATAGTGTAAAGTGTAGTTCGAATAAAGTCTTATTGAAATAGAAAACTATAATGCTGTTCAGATTCGTCTCGCTCTAATTCTACTTTTTAATTCCTTATGTAGAATGCTAATAAGTCTTTCTAAATCTTTTGAAAAACAGTAAAAGTCAATATCTCCACCTATTCGATGGAGTGGGTGAGGGTATAAGTTTGCAACTGTTTGTCCTTTTTACAACAAAAACTTTATATCATGCTTTTCTAATAACTCTGTAAGAAAAATTAAGTTTCTGTTAAGGAGTTGATTTGACTTTATATTTTCTAATCCCCAAAAGCTGCTAAAAGCTTCCTGTTGAGGAAGTTTTATATTGTTGTTAATGAGAGAAGAAAATACTAAACCACTTTACAGTTTGCATATTTGCAATTTTCTGTAAGAAAGTAAAATCCTTTCTTATCTAAAGACGAAAAAGCTAAGCTGTTCGCCCCATAACTCATTTCTTATTAATTCTTTTAGAAGCTTATAAAGCATCACATAAGACCTTTATGAAAGTATAGAATTTTATTCTACAATTGACTTTCTAATTGATTCGATGATAAACTTTGCATCTTCATCGCTAATCATCGGACCAGATGGAAGACAGAGTCCTTTTTGAAAAGTTCTTCGCTTACACCATTAACGTAGGCTGGAGAATTTTTATAAACTGGTTGTCAAAATGCATTGGTTTCCAAAGAGGACGACTTTCTATACTTAATTTATCTAATGCTATTCGCATCGCTTCAACATTCGAGTTTGGTTCGCAATTGGTATGAACTACTCCTGTTGAATGAACCACGCCTGCTGCGCCGCCAACTGCACCTGTTACAGCTTTATTGTAGGCTTTATCTCTGGTCGATAACCTTAATATCCTCTCTAATAGTAATAGTATTAAGCCAAAAATTAGAGTCAGACAGCTCGTTTGGATTATCGTGGAAAGTAATTCCTTCTATATCTTTAAATCCTTCTTTATACAATTTAGCAATGTGTCTATGATGCGCAATATGTTCATCAAGCACTGTCATTTGACCACGACCTATGCCTGCACAAACGTTACTAAGACGATAATTATAGCCAATCTCTTCGTGCTGATAATATGGAAAAGCCTCGCGTGCCTGCGTTGCAAAAAACATAATACGCTCTTTTGCTTCTTTACCTGGACAAATAAGTGCACCACCACCAGAAGTCGTAATCATCTTATTACCATTAAAACTCATTACACCATATTCGCCAAACGTACCTACTGCTCTCCATTATATCTACTGCCAAGTCCTTCTGCTGCATCTTCAACCAAAGGAATATTGTAACGATTAGCTATTTCTAATATCTCTTTTATCTTAGCTGGCATTCCATAAAGATAAACAACAATAATAGCTTTTGGTTTCTTACCATGTTTTTCTATTCTATCTTTAATAGCATCTTCAAGTAATTCAGGAGACATATTCCATGTTGTGTCTTCTGAATCAACAAAAACAGGTGTCGCACCTAAATAAGCAACAGGGTGAGAACTAGCACAAAAGGTAAAACTTTGACAAATAACTTCATCACCAGTCTTAACTCCTAAGTTAATCAAAGCCAAATGAACAGCTGCCGTGCCAGAACAAAGTGCAACCACTTGCTTTTCTCTTAAATCTTCATATTCATCACTCCACAATTCGTCTGGATTATTATGGTGTGCCTGAATATTTTTAGGATAGGTTTCAGCAGAAAAGTCTGTATTATTTGGCTTTGATTTAAAACACTTTGCTAATTCTTCTTCAAAAGCATTCACATTGGGCCCCAATGGTACAACCCAATTTGTATCAAATGCTTCCTGAACATATTTTTGCTCGTTACCACTCATGTGGGCGAGACATAGATATTTTCTTTCCATATTAATCTAAATCTACAAGTTCATCTTTATTGATAATAACTACTCCATCGTACATCATCATCAATATATCTTCATTATATTCACCAATAATACTTTTTATTGGTTATCCCATTCATATTATTTTGGATTAACTTAAAAAAGTCGACACCTGCACCATAGGCATGAAGGTATGCCCCTCCAAAACGAGGATTAACTTCACTTAAATAGTATTGACCATCTTTATACCAAAAATCCATATCAACAGGTCCATTAAATTCAAGTACTTGACAAATATCTTCTATAAAATCAAACAATTTTTGATCTTTGAAGGAGATAGTTTTACTTGCCCCACCTATCTTTGTTTCAAGTTTTCTTTTTGAAAAATGCAGCAACTGGTTTATGACTATAACAGTCAATATAAACATCAGCATCGCAATCTTCACAATCCATAAATTCTTGAATAATATAATCGAACTTAGCTTCGACGAAGTAACTCCTTAGTTCTTCCATTGTGGTACATTTATGTATACCAACACTCCCACTACCTGTTCTAGGTTTAATAAATACAGGGAAAATCAATCTCTTTGTTATTATACCCTTCAATGAAATGCTCAAAGAATCATAAGTTAAAAACTGTTCTAATATTATTCTCTTTGAGATAACAGAACATTTCATATTTATCAAAACAATGAGATGCAGTATTTTTAGAAGGAGCTAATACTATTATATTATTTTCTTCAAAAACGTTCTCTATTTTTAGCTAAAAATCTCTATTTCTGGATCAATTAACGTTGTGATAGCTTTGACGTCATTGTCTTTTTGCTATTTTCAAAACAGTATCTATATAGTTCGATGCATCTATTCTAGGTGTAAGATAGTGTTTATCCGCAGCATACAAGGCTGGTGCAATACTGAGATCTGTTGCTATAATCTTGCAACTATCACCTAATGAATCTTTTTAAAAATTTAAACAGTTGTACACGACGCCCACAACTGCAAAAACATAATATTATTCATATATTATTTAATATTTTTGATTTCTGTATAAAATCTCTTTCACACCATTCATTGCGGATGATGCAAAGTTCGTTATCTGAATCTTTTAAATAAACTACTGGAAAATAATGGATAAATAATGGAGTTAAACTCATAGTATAAGCACCTACTCTATGAAAAACAATATAATCTTCTATACTTAACTTTCGTTCTCCAACAGGTAGAGTAAAAGTCTATCATATTCCAAACACGTTAAGCCTCCAATAATTTGTGGGTATAATGCCTGTTCATTCTCTTTATTTTGATAAATAAAGTCCTTAAAAATAATCTGATTTATGAAAGAATGGATCAACATCATTAGCGAGTTCCGTCTGTACAAACATATATATTACCATCATGTTGTTTTTATATCAATAACTTTCATTATATAATCGAAACATGATGCAACAATACGTTACTGTGTTCTACTATTATAGTAATATCACGTAACGTTGGATCTAATGTATTAAAGAATGCTGCAGAATAATCGCTGTATGTTGGGTTTTTATTGGGCATACAACCAAAGAACCCCCCACCTAAATCCCAATACTTAAGTGGCAAATTGTATTGTTGAATAATATTCTGTACGTAGTTTATAACACGTTTATAGAATCTGACACTTCTTGTCTTTGGTTCACGATGCGAATGAATGCCAACAATTCTAATGTTACCTTTCTCCAAAATATCTTTTATTGCCTTATCAAAGTCGCCAGACTCAAAAGAGAATCCAAACCGACTATCATCGTTTGGATGGTCTTCATCTTCTGGTGAAATAATTGATGTATTGATATTTATTCTAATTCCTATTTCAAAGTCTTGGCATTTTGGTAAATCGTCCAACCATTCTATTTCTCGCCATGTTTCAATATTCACTATGGCATTATGTTTAATAGCATCAATAAATGTTTCTCTTGACTTCAAAGGACCATTATATATAATATGATCTTTTGGGAAACCAATTTCTAAAGCGAGCTTATACTCATTATATGATACTACCCTCAGCATAACAGCCCATCTCCTTTATAAGATATAATATATAAGGAAGAGAATTTGTTTTTACAGAATAACCGATAATACTATGAGTAAAGAGATTATCTAATGCCTTCTGAAAAAGCAAGCACATTATCCTAATATCATTCTTATCTAATAAGAAGCAAGGGGTCTCTAAGTTCTTTAAGTTTAACATTAGAAAAAGTATCGAAATTATCGACTTAAATCAAAACCATAATTATTAATTATATGGTAAAGAACTCGTTGAAGCCATGATCTATTATTATGAAATTCAGAATAGTTAGCTGGATCTTTGAAGCCTTCCCAATTTCTATATATAGAATTCCAAATCTCACTGCATTATATGGATTATAATTAAGGAAATGCCCTTTATTAAGCGAATCTATCTTTTGACATATCTTCTGCATCAAGACTAAAATCAAAAATTGATATATTCTCCTTCATATGTGGTGGATACCATGTTTTGGGTATCAATATTATATTTTGTTGATACAACCAACGAAGAACAATCTGTGCAGTACTTTTTCTATATTTTTCTGCTATTGATTTAATAATATCGTTTTCTATAATTTCTTGACGTGGCTCAAGAGAACGAAAATGACTAAATGTAGACATTGCTTCCACAGCTATACCTTTATCTTGACAATATTTTATCAATTCTTTCTGCGTATTCAATGGACTTATCTCGAATTGATTAACTGCAGGCACTATGTCAGAGACTTCCTTTAAAGCTTCTATGTGTGGAGGAAGAAAAGAGGAAACTCCAATAGCTCGAATCCGTCCTTGTTTATAGAATTTGTCTAATGCTTTGTACATCTTCATAAACATAGGCCATGGGAAATGTACTAAGAATAAATCTACGTAATCACCCCATTTTAGATTATCTAGAGACTCTTCTATGGCGTTTTCAATAGTCCTGTAAGGAATATTTTGAATCATTCTCCACCCATAATAATAAGGGTGTTTATACAATGCATCTGCATTAACTTTAGTAGTAATAAATACATCTTCGCGTTTTACATTATGGTTTTTAAGAGCCTTTACTAATGCTACCTCATTATGATATCGCCAAGCAGTATCAAATTGACGGTACCCTAAGTCATACGCTTCACATATTGCAGATTCAAATTTATCTTCTGGAATTAAATATGTACCGAATCCCAATTGAGGCATTTCGACACCATTATTTAATATTATGTTATTCATATCTTTTTATATATATTGTTTTATTATCTTCCAATAACCAATTGTCCCAAAAATTCTAATAGATCAAAAATCACCATCATGATTACCTTCTATGAATTCTATACCAGAATCTGTGACAGATATATCCCATGCGATATAACGGCATTGCGGTATAAGTTTAGCTGCTTCTAAAACATTGGTACTTAACATTCTCCCATTCAGGGATGCACCTACCTATAATACACAACTTTTGTTCTCGGATGGATTATAATATTTTCTTGTTTCCATGCACGCCTGAAAGTGCTTATAACTATTCAGTTTCCAAGTCAATCTCATAACCAACTCCTCCACCATGGAAATTGTCTACTATATTATCTCTTGTTCCGCAACGAAGAATAGCCTTTAATATGTGAGGAGAACCTTTACTGTCCATAAAATGAATAGATTCTTATTGTATTTAGTGCTTTTTCCTCCGAAGGATAAATCAGAATGATTTTGTGCAACCTCTTCTATTATACATTTATTCAATTTATACGCATTGAAGTTCTTTTCAAAGTCTTGTAAAATAGATGTAGACAGGACTTTACGAATGCCCTTTCCCTCTGATGTATCATCAGGTTTTATTATCACTTCATTGTGTTTATGAAGAAATTCTCTAAATTCACTTTTATCTATGTCTCCACTATATATCCAATCGCGATGCACAAAATTATGGAAGTACTCATTAAATTTATTCTTTTTCTTTTAGAAGATATATATAGTTGTCATCATTATACTTTTTCATTACTTTATTCATACGCCGTAATGTGAAGACATCTTTCGAAATACCCTACATACTTTCCAAAAAGCCTCCAAGGAAATAATGGCGTACACTACAACCATATCTAAATGCTGACCATATAAAATCTATTAGAAAATAGATGCGTGGATAACCTGTCTTCTTTGAAAGTTCATCACACCCTATTAGAATCGTTTCCAAATACTGCAAGAGTCTTTTCTTCATAGTTTATAATCGTCTTTTTCTCCCCATAATTTTTGCAAAAAGGCTCTAATTCCATTTCGCGTTTAAAATCTTCCAATTGTTGGATATAGGTATAATGTGGTTCAAAGTTAAAATCACGTTTAATCTTTGTGATATCAAATGCATTCTCTAATGGATCTGGTTTATCTTTTAAATATTTTTACGGAGATTTCTTATCTTTAGGGTGAAAAAGACTTGAATAATACCAAGTATTTGCTCTTCAAGTGTTACTTACCCATTTCCTACATTATAAATTCCACCTTCAATATCTGAATCAATTGCCAATTTTACTAAACGAACAAAATCTTTTATATAAACCATTTCTTTTGCTTTCTTACAATTACCCCAGATTTCAATAGGCAATCCTTTAGAAGCTCTATCCATAAAGCATTCTAAATGGCATCATTAAATGTTTATAATTGCGATAGTGATATGGATTGGGATGATATTCATATATCGTAAAGAAACGGAATATGAATCGTGAGAATCCAAATTCAGCATGATAGTGCTCTATTAAATCTACAGCTGCGTTCTTAGCAATTGTATAGACTGCATGGTCTCCAGTAAGTGGGAATTCACGTGGTTTATCTTCTGGGATAACCTTTCCACAATTGTGATAGCTATCCATATCAGATGGAGTTTGTGGAAATACTATCTTTTTACAGCCTATTTTATTCATCCATTTCAACACATTTAGTGTGCCTATAGTAATAGATTCGAAAAAGTTCAACAGGATCGTACTCATATCTTGATGGCAAGGATGAAGCAAAAATGAGCAACAGCATAAATATCTTTGGTTGGAAGCTTATTGAAATCTTCTTCCCTTTCAATATTTACAGAATAATAGGGTATTCCGATTTCTCCAAAAACCATTATCCGAAGTCCTATGTCCAACGGCAATAACATCATACCCATTTTTCTTTTAAATATACGGCTATCGGTGCACCAAGATTACCAGTAGCACCAAAAACAAGAACTTTCTTTTTTCATACTATTCAAAATAAAAAAATCTTGTATAAATTAAATATCAATTTTGACCATTAAACTCTTCCTGAGTAAATCTTCCTGATCCGTTATTAACTTTTGTTATCTATATCTTTTCTCATTAAAAACATTTTTATAGTGATAAAAACAACTTTTTGCATCTGTAATAAACGACACGTGATCAACATACCAAACATCTAATTTAAATTTCTCGGTCCAAGATAAAAGTATTACGTCCATGACATTGCGCCCAACCTGAAATTCCAGGGCCTAACATTATGTCGCCTTATTTGTTCAGTGCTGTATAGAGGTAAGTATTTCACTAAAAGTGGGCGAGGGACCAATTAACGACATATCGCCTTTTAAAACATTAATTAGTTGAGGAATCTCATCTAAAGAGGTTTTACGTACAAAATGTCAATAGGAGTTATCCGTTGGATATCGGGGAGAAGAGTTCCTGTCAAATCCTTCTTTTCTGACATCGTCTTGAACTTAATAACTTTAAAAATTTTACTATGTAAACCAGGACGCTCTTGTAAGAAAAAAACTCCTGCCCCATCATTGGCAAAATATAGAAGGATGATTATAAAAAAGAAAAAGGACTTAAGAACATCAATACACTGAAAGATATTAAAATATCTAGTAAGCGTTTTATTACTTTTGCTATATAATTTCATTTTTGATCATAAAAATTATACATTTCTAATAATGCTTTCCACACATCTTTTTTTGTTCATAGTGTTCACGAACTAAAGTAATGGCGTTTTCCCCATTCGTTTACATTCTTCTGGATGATGATAAAACCACAACATTGTCGTATAAAGTTCATTAGTAATATCATTAACTAAATTTCCATTCTTATCTAATGGTGCTTGTATTATCTTGCCATTTACCCTTCTTTAATAATCTCATTTGAACCATTGATATTTGCTAACAATAGCAGGAAGTCCAAGGGCACCAGCTTCGATTGGAACATTGGGGAAACCTTCACGATAAGATGGAAAAAAACAAGAACATCACTAATCAATAAATAAGGACGAATGTCAGCTTGTACTCCTAAATAAGTTATATTCTTAGAATGCATTAGATAGTCTAATTTCTCTTTCTTTAATGCATCGTCCTCTCCATCTAATTCCCCTATTAATAACAATTTAATAGACATTTTTCCGTCTTCTATCATTTTTCATTGCATCGGCAAGTTCTCTTAATCCTTTATCATTCACAAGACGACCAATAAAGATAAAAGATAAAAATCTTCTTTTTGTATATTTTAACTTATTACGAATTAAACTTCTTGCTTCACTGATAGACAGCCCATTGATTGTAATTTTTTCTCCCGAGATAGATGGAGTAGCTGTTTTTATAGTATTCGCACAACTAAAGAAGGTTGTGTCTTTACCATTAATATTCCCATGATGAAGTACTTGTAATGGTTTATTTGTTATTTTATCATACTTTAAACATTGCAATACTCCTTGTCCTTCTGGAATAACATTTGAGGCGAAAAGACAAGATAGTCTTTCCATTGTTTTTAATATAAATCTGAATTTTCCATGTGCACCTTGATATCGAAGTCCTGTAACTGTATAGATTCTATGTGGAACTCTGGCAAACCAAGCTGCCATCATTGCCAAAAGGCTTCCCTTAGGAGTATTAGCATGTACACACCATGGCTTCTCTTTTCGGAACAGACGATATAAGAACCATAAACCCTTGATATCTTTTACTAAACTAATAGGACGTTCTAAAGGAGCATCTACAACACGGATTCCCTCCCGCTCCCGAACTTTTTGCAAAACTCCAGTATCTTTCGCAACACCAACTACTTCAAAATATTGGTTAAGGAACTTCAACTGACCTTTTAACAAACTATTTAAGGATATATCCGCAGTTGTAACACGAATTAACTTTTTCTTTGAATATCTTTCAACTTATAGAAACCCATTTATCAAAAACAGAATGCTTGATGATATTAATTTAAGATATTTTTATAGACATCAGCATAACCACTTACAGTATTGCTGATATCGAACTCCAAAAGCTCTATTGTAACAGCGTTCAGCTATTTCATTATAATAAGTTTCATCGCTTGTTAATCGGTTGATTTCTTCAGCCAATGCCTTTGCATCCTCATGCGGGAAAAGCAAACCATATCCTTTTGTAACCTCTTTCAAACCGTTTACATCAGAGGCTATAAAAAGGCTTATGTGCACTCATTCCCTCTACATTACTAAGGCTCAACCCTTCCCAATGAGAAGACATCACGATAACATCTGCTGCTCTCAATACATTTGGAATATCAGTACGTAAGCCTAAAAATCTCACTCGTTCACATACGCCTAAAGACAAAGCTAATTGTTTTACTTCCTCCATCCGTTCACCTATACCAGCAAACCAGATCTCATATTTTTCTTTATCTAATAGGGTTAAAGCCCTAATAATAGTATCTTGATTCTTTTGTTTACGGAATCCAGCCACCATCAAAATAGACTTACGACTTTCTTTTAAATCTAACAACTCTTTACATGGTTCAGCTTCTGATATTGTATTGACATCAATCCCATTATTTATTGTGGTAATTGACTTGTACTTATTTGATGATTTGACAAGCCATTCCCTCCCATATACTCTCTTAGTTTCTCTTCTGCTATCTTACTGATACATATTATATGATTATACCTGCTATACATCCAACTTTCTATTGGGCGATACCATTTCCAATCTCTTTTTCCTATTAGACGTATTGTGTTCTGTAGAAACAAGTTTTGGAGAATTAAACAAACTGGCGATTGCAACAAATAGTTGTGGTGATGAATTATGCGTATGAACAATATCATAATTCTTCATTATCTTTACCAGTTTGAATATATAGAGTGGATTATAAACCCCATGTCCTAACGCATATATCTTTGTCTGTGGACTTTCTTTCTTCAATCTCTGAGTCAATGGTGTCTCTGTGCCATTAAAGACACATAAATCCACAGTATTCCCCAAAGCCTGCAACCTTGGTATCAAATTAACGACCAACGTTTCAGCCCCACCCATATCCAAAGATGTTATGACTTGTAATATTCTCATTATCAGCTGCGTTTATTCTACAATAATAATCCTGTTTTAATCGTATTCCAAATAAGAATACCACAATAAGTTTAAAAACTATTTGCTGTCACTTTTAACATTTCATCATAAACAAATGATATCTAACAGATTATACTCTCTATTCAAATGACAAGAATGACAGCAGAACTGAATTACGTTTCAGATTCAAAGCTATTCACCAACCTTTTCTAATAACCGTTGAATGACAATCTCTGGAGCAATCCACTTCTCATAATACTGTCTTGCTCCTTCTTGCAACTTCTTGCGATAATGTTCATCAGAATTAATCTTTACCACAGCATCATATATCTCATCTACTGAATTTACAAAATGTACATGCTTCCCATGTTCCAGCGTAGCAGGCATCTCTCGTGTTAAAGGTGTGGAGATAATTGCTTTTCCCATACAAAGATATTCTGCAAGTTTCCATCCATGACATTCACATACACTTGGTGTATTGAAAACGACAACGCTCTCTTTTGTCTTTCTAATATAATCATCCATAGAGAGTCGACTCTCATAAATAAAGTCTTTATATTCCTCCTTATATTTAGGATAATCAGGCATTTCTTTTAATACTGATTCTCCATTAACATAGAACAATCCTCCTTCTATATTAATTCCAGCTTTTTTACATGCTTTCAAGAATTCGCCACGATACATATTGGTATCTGTTGCAGCAAACTTATTATACCATAATGTAGAGGCATGAAAAATATAATTATGACGAACTTTTGTTTCACATTCATAAGTCTCTATAGGGCGACGACGAATATTCGTATAAAGATAATCACGAAGATAGTATTTGAAAGAAATACTTGAGTACTTACGCCCCTTGAGAAATAGTTTTAAACAACAAATAATAGTTGAGAAACGACTACCGAGCGTTACACCAAATTCTGGTCCAATCGCTACCAATTTATCATATTGCGCAACCTGCTCTGTAGTAGGGTTTACCATTCCATAGACATCACACCACTCATATCTATCTTCAAAAATCTTGGCAACATCTTCGGTATCAACAAAAACCTTCTTTTCCTGACCTTTAGTTCTAATAATAAAAGCAAATCCACTGTTATAATCAGCAGTATTCTCATACTTAATACCTTTAAAGGGACCTATCTCATATGTTATCTTCCACCCCTTTAAAAGTCTTTTTATTCCTAATAAGTACCAAGAAGCATAATTATACTTCAAGCGTGGATCTATGATTATCTCTTTCATACCTACTATTTATTATCCTTCAAGTGCATTATTAGACCTATTATTTGGAATGCTTTCCAATACCACTTCACAGCTGGTGCCTTTAAGGCTTTATTCTTAATACAATATCTAAATCTCCAATAGTTAATAGCTGACCTTATCTTCCATTTCAAAGAAATATTATAATCTAACATCTCTGCATAGGTCATCGTAGATGCAATAGGGCTATTCATTCTACTTCGTGTAATTGCTGAGGTTATTCCGTCTTGCTGATACTCAACTAAATATATGATTTTATTTATATGTCGCAGCTTATATTTAGATGCAATTCTATTCCAAACTAAAACTTCTGGACAAAATCTCTCCCCATTTATCTCTGGGAAAGGAAACTCACGTAGGACAGAAGTACGGAATACCTCTTTCATATCTCCATCTACTTTAAATTTAAATCTAACATCCCTTGTTGTTGCATCTATATAGCCAATATTAATATGATTAGATAACTCTATATTCAAAAAGATGAACTTCTTTTGGAAATCCTGTACCTATAATACTACCATCATTGATGTCTCCATCGAAACCACATATACCTCCAATAGAATTATCATATTTCGTTTGCTCCCAGACTTCTGCAACTGTTTGAAGAGCATTTGGAGGTAAAATATCATCAGAATCTGCAATAAAAATAAATCACCATGCGCTTTCTGCACCCCAGTATTTACAGCTGTATGCTTCCTCCATTTTCTTTTTATAGTAGAGTATTGAGAAATCTCCACAAGTATGTTTATCTTGTATTATATTAACGATAGAACTTGTATCATCTAAACTTCCATCATCTACAATAATCCATTCAAAATCCTTATAACTCTGCGCAGAAAGACTTTTGATAAAGTCTATTTAATAGAGAACCTCTATTATAAGTAGGCGTAAAAACTGTTATCATAGATTATAAAGTTTATCATAATCGTATGCATGATCATATTCGTAATATCGTTCTATGATATCTCCTTGACGTATTCCTGGGGTTAAGAAAGTTTTATAAGGATAAAAGCAGAGTACCCCATGCTAGAAGAATTCTATAAAAAGAACAAAACTCATTAATGTTATGAATACTTTTAACTGAACGGTTGACTTATATCTACAAAAATTTTTCTAATATCACAATGATCCCAATAAGGCAATACCATGATATACGTCCCCCATCTGACGATTTACAGAAAAAAATAAAAAGTAGACCACAAAAAACATTAAATAGGTATTAGCCATAGTCAATGAATAACTATCATTACCTATTTTCTTATAATTTTTTTAAAAAGAAAAGGATGAGGAAAAGAACAGATTCTATTACATATTCTATTCTGAAGCCAACTTCTGCAGTATTAGCATAACCAGCAATTCTTTCATTACTAATAGCATTTCCAGAAAGTGAAAAATATAAATTTCGTTATCCCACTAATTCCTAAAAAGAATAGGAATATCATTAATAATATTATTTTCTTTCCTTTATCTAGGAATAAAATATAATAATATCATATAAATAGCAGAGTTATGAATAAGTGTAGCAATGATAACAAATAATATATATTTTTTAATTGCCTTTTCGCAATATAAGGTATTGCTATCCAAATAATCCCACTGCTAATATTTGTCTAAGGTAAGTAAATGTGAAGAAAAACATTAAACCTTCAAATATCAATAATGCTAAATATGGGTTTCTTGTATATCGATAAAAAAATTGAAAGAATAAATACCATATACGAATAAGGTATAAACTAATATAAAAAAATATAGCGATTTGGTGTAAATAATGCAATAGCATCATTAATTAAAGCCAAATATAGGTTCTTTACCAAAATATTCTATAAAAGCCTTATTAAAGAGTTCTCCATTAGCAATAGAGGTATGCAAACCTTGAAAGACTTCTGCATAAATATATCTATCATATCCCCCAACATATCAGACATTCCCACGAACAGACCAATCGTCATACAGAAAGTAAAAAAATAATAGCTTTGGTGGTTTAGTCATCTGGAAAATCCCCATGCCAGAAATGCTGTTAAAAGGAAAAATTACTATATAGTATACCATAATTATAAGAATCGATATAGTTTTTCTACTTCTGTAGAATTATCCATAATATTAGAACTTAGATTATCTATATATGATTGTCTAAGTTTGGTATTGTTTATGAGTTCTATTATGGCATCTCCAATAGCCTTTCCATCCATCTTACATATAGAGGCATTAATTTTTATTTTCGAACTGATCGTGAACTGTTGAAAAAATTAGTTACAATAATTGGTTTACAAAGAATTTTTGCTTCATCTAATGAAATAGATTTCCCTCAAACCGCGAAGGTTGAACATATATATCTGCAATATTCATATAAGGGTAAGGATTACTTTGTATTCCAGCAAAAGATAAAATAAGAATCTAATTTCTTTCTCTTTATTAAATCAATTAAATCCGATTCTAAAATTTTTCCCTACCAAGAACCATTTGAACTTTTATTTTTCTTAGATCTCAAATATTCAGCTGCTTCAATTGTAAAATCACTTCCTTTACGTCTACAAATATGTGCAACAGTACACAAAAATTATATCGGTTTCCTGTTTATATCCATTTATATTCGTCTTCAAATCATCTAAACAGGACTCTGCCTGTTCACGTATAAGATCCACAGAAGAGATATTTTCCATTATAGAGATCTTATTAGCACAATCAGGAAAATATTTTTAATGCATCAACACAAGTTTGAGAGATAGAAAAATATATGATCTACTTGAGGATAGTATTTTTATCTGCCTTGTAATAAAAAGGCCATTTAGAATAATCATTATGAAAGAAAGTTACTTTCCTTCCGGCCTGCATTTTATTAACCATATAATAGAGAAGTTGTTGTCCACCATAATCTACAATTAAATCATAATATTCATCAGAAACTATTGGCATCATCTTAGCTATTAATTCTCCAGCTAATGATCTGGAAATACGCGATAAAAAGAGACGTAATAAGACTCCAAAACAAAGTATAATATGCCTATGACGTAATAACCATTTAGCAGAAGTATATCCGCCCATAATATGTTCGACGATAGGGTTATAAATGATATGTACGTTATTGGGGATGTATTTTGAGAACACATCACCCTCCTTACAACACAACAAGAGAAAGGTGTCATATTTTTCTTTATCCCATGCATTCAACAGATTAACCATACTTTTAGAAACCCCACCTGATTGTAAGGTCCCCACTATAAATAAGACTCTTCTCTTCATAAAAACAAATAGTAAAAAGATGTAAATTATTTATTATTTTTCCCCAACAATGATGGAAAGTTTAGACTTTCTTATAACATATAAGAGCACAATAGAAGCGTAGATTGAGATTAGAAATATAGCAATGGTACATAACAAGGGTGAAATTGTATAATATCGTATCCAATAAAAGAATATATAAATAATAATAGGATGAAATAAATATATTCCATACGAATTATGTAATATGACTTTTAAATATAGACTTATCCATCTTCACATACCTAACTGATATCAAAATAAACAGTATTCCAAATGAACTCTTAAGTAAATCTATAAATGGTTGAATCGTAGGAATATAAAGTAATAATCTACTACATAATGTTAAATAGAAAAAGAAAAATAAACCAATATAAATATGATTTGCCATTTTTGCTTATACTCTTTTCTATATTAAGTCTTCGATATAAATACCCGAGATAGAAATAAACAATATATTTCAAAAGTTGCAGAAATCTGAAAGTCATTTGGTGCAAAAATATGAGATTATATACAGTAATACTGCTAAAAGCTAGAGAATATTTTATATGGTTATATATGAATAATTCAAAATGATTCAAAATGACAAAGACGTTGAAGAGCATTAGTAGGAACCAAAGATGTCTAGCATTATTTCCTAATATATAACTCTGAATGAAGAAAGAAGTCAATGGTGTCTCGACTTTTCCCAATATATAACATTGTTGGGAAGACGAAAAAAATATAGAAAAAGATAATATATGGTAGAAGTAATCTTTTTTGCTTTTTAGATATAAAAAATCCATTCTACATTGTACTTATTTTTCTCTTTTGCAGATAAAAATATAACCCCCGATATAAAAAAACAAAAAGTGGCTATAGAAATGAATATATAAAAATTATGGACAAATGTTAGTATTACATCTTGAGGCATTCCAATAACACCAAATCCAGTATACATACGTACAATATGCCCTAATACAACTAATAAGGTAGCTACAATTTTTGTTTTATCAATAACAGACATTTTGTAGAGATGTTATTTATTATTAATACTAAAGTAATAACAAGTAATTTCTAATTATAAAACTCTTATAATTCTTTTATTTTTGGTAAAGAAAAATATGTGATACAAGTAATGTAGTTTCATCAATAGACTTCACTCCTGTGAAAGAACTTTCATAGAGTTTAATGTTATCCCATATATATTACATTTTATTGGGCAGAGAAATATCTATTTCTTTAATATTACCATAGAGAATTTTTAGATAATGTGTTAAAATATTCTGTAATTCGCCCTATAGTAATACATATATAACTTATAAAGATTGCAAAGAATAATGAGACGAGAGCTTCTAAAAAGAAGATTATGAGTACTCTTAAACCAACTTCCAAGACTATCTAAAAAAATATAATTCGTAAAAAGAAAATAATGGAAAATATAGACATATAAGAATTCTTTCCTATCTTTTTCTAGTTCAGATTCTATAATGGACTTTTTGTTATTACGTTTCCTAAAAAAATGAATAAAAGGGAAGGATAGATGTTATAGAGACAAGCATATAAAGTCTTTTTATCCCTGTTGCATAAAATAAAAGCAAACATATATAGCAACAAAGTATTATAAACAGACTCCCCTCTTTTTAATATTTTTATCCAAAATAGAGTATCTCCTAGACATAAATCCAAAGAAAAAACAGAACCAAAGACCAAAAAACATTGATCAGCTGAAATAAAAATCTGAGATATAATTGGGAGAAAAAGTTTTATTATCAAGAATAAAACCACCTACTAAGAGTCCATAAATTAACTCTTGCAGTGTGTCACATGCGTTTTTCAATATAAAATGGTAAAAGTGATAATAATAAATAAAAATATAGAAAGAACCCAAAGATACCAATAGCCTATTTTGGTAGAATCGATCATATAGAGTATAGCCTCTAAAAACGACATATAAACCTCCTATTATAAACATAGGAAATAAAAAATGTGGAATTTTACCAATACATTTTATCTAAAGTTAGTGGAGATGAAATAACAAACCCTGATAAAAACATAAAAATAGGCATATGAAATGAAGCAACAAAACTTGAAAGAAGTCATCTTCTATTCCCAGAGGCCATATAATAAAATGCCCAAAAGACTACAGCTATTATACAAAAAGCCCTTAAGTCTATCTATATAAAGGTATACGAACTTGATTTTTCATTTCAAAAATTTTAAGTACAGATTTTCTTATATTATTAATTAGAATAAAAAAAGGAAAACATCTAGGATGCCGAAGGATCCAACATAAAATATTTGCATATCTTGAATGAATGTAAGGCATCGCTTCTGCTGTGATATGCTTAACATACCGTTCTTTCCGGAGACGAGAATTATGTAAACAAAGCTACAAAAAAATAATAGATATTGCTTTTTCATAAAAAGTTCCTGTACATCATTAAATACACCATATTTTGTTAACTCTCTCTGAATACATTCAATAAGATGTTCCTGTGGAAGCAAAGATGAAAAATTTATAATAATGTGTGATAGAGTACTCATTCTCAACATAATAGTAAACTACTTCATTATATAAACCCTATGCGATTAGCTTCTAAACTCAAGCAAAGATTAATATAAAAAATCTTCACCTGTTTTTACATCAAAATGGGATATTAAAAGTATCTTTGTTAAATAGCTTCTTTTTATATAATATTGCATGAGTCCCATTATGACTTTCGCCTCTATACATCATAGTCAGATGGTCTAACTATTAAAAAAATTCCCTCAATAGGAAAAGTGAATTTTTCTACTCGTTCAGTCCCTAAGAATAAAAGAAATAGAATTCCCTGCTACAATATCAAGATCATTTTTCTGTTATTTTTATTATATAAAAAAAGTTAAAAGTATCAGTTGGTATATAATCATCTGCATCTACAAAGTAAATATATTTACCTTTTGAATGTTCTAATCCATATTTTCTAGCAGATGTCTGTCCCTCATTTATTTTTGTGAAAGACTAGAATATTATGATGTACTTCTGTAAATTTTTCGACAGACTGATAAACTATTATCAGTACTTCCATCATCAACAATAACAATCTCATAATTCTCAAAACTTTGTGCAACGATACTATCGATGCATCTTGAGATGAGATTAGCAGCATTATATATAGGGATAATTACTGATATTAATGGATCTTGAATTGAATACATATATTAATATTATTTTAGGAAAAATGGTAAGGTAAAAGGACAATTATTGATTAATGGTTTTAAGTCTATCACAATTGGTTGATAATCCAAACCTTTGTCTTTTGCAATATCAAAATCAAGTATTGTTTTAATAATAATTGGGAGGGTTCTATCTTGATGAACTGAAGCAAAATAATCGCAAAATTTAAATTTTTATCTTCTGCTTGTTTTTCAAATTCGATCCATACATTTTTATTCCATAAGCATCTGAAAGAATTAGTCCATGTAACGAACTGGAGAGGATTAAATCACATGACAATATATCATCAATAACATTTTCCCATTTTTATATCTTTTCATACTAATGATACGAATACCATTATTTAAGGATGCATATTCGCTTAATAATTTATTTTCTTCGTCATGAAAAATGGGGAATAATACCTATTTTATATTTTTGCTGATTTGTGGATGATAATATCTAGGTAAAAGCAGAATAGGATCTCCATATACTTTTAGGACAATTGATTCCATGTTTTATTAGCACCTCTCTAGACAGAGGACCACGAACAGCATAAATCTTTTTGGGTTGCTCTCGGGGATATAAGTTTTCATAAAGTAATCCACTTCCCCCAAACAATTGTTCTATCATCTGCATCTTGTAAAAATAGATCCTATTAACGAATAATTTCTTTTCCCGAAAAACATAGAATAAAAGGAGGAAGAATAATTTATAACTTTCTTATTGAACCAAAGTTGTGCCAAGTAAACATTCATATCATCTCCCCAATTCTGTTTATGGAAGATTCCAAGGGTCATATCAAGATAACCTTTTAATACTATTATATCCTTGTTCATTAATCTTTTAAAGAGTTCAGGCAAAAATTCCCGGTAAAAAGATGATATAATTGTATAATATAAGGATAAAGCGTTTCATATATAAATAATTATGGATATTATTCTCAGATCATAAAAATTACTCTATAGAGTTCATAAAATCTTTGTACGAATGGTATGGTGCCTCATATTCTTTTTTCCATTGTTCGAATCCTTTTCCAACTCGCTGTCGTACAGGAACTTCTGGATATTCATCCATATTGCTACCATCAATAAAATACATCCATTCCTCTCGCATTTCAATATTGAGAGAAGGATTACGTCCATATTTCTTCCTAAAAAGCTTGATATATTCCCAGTGCTTCATCCAAACCTTTTTGTTTCCTTTTCTTATAATACGCTTCAATAGAGCTTACAACTCTACATGGGACGCCAACTGCTACAGAATTTGCAGGAATATCTTTTGTAACAACAGAGCCTGCTCCAATAATACAATTATCTCCAATTGACACTCCTTTAAGGATAATAACATGGGTCCCTATATATATATTATCCAAGAGTTACTGCTCCAGAGCTATTTATATAATCAGAAAATAAGTTTCTAAAACAAAATTACCAAAAATCATGTGTCATTATAGTAAAATGTGTATTGATATCAATATTGTCTCCTATATGAATAAGACATGCCCTACTCAAATCAATACCTGTCGTTCGTGGATCTCTGAAGAGAACATTCTTACCAATAGTAACGCCACGTTTACGTAAAATACTTTTATAAAAAGCTCACTACTACTTGTATAATATGTCTTTTTATAGAAATATAATATTTGCTTTAGCATAAAATATTATTAAATAAAAATTTTATTATAAATACTCTTAATGTTTGTCAGACTTCATATAATGATTTTGAAATTTGGATAGAATAACAAACCTATCATTATATGTTAGAATGAACCTATAGAAAAAGAGTAAAGAAAAATACAAAAAGAAAATGTCGTAATTAATAAGCCCAATATATTCAAAGGGAGTAATTCGCTAACATAATATGTTAAGACTGCTGCAATTGTTATTGCTAAAAAAATAATTTAATTAATTTATTCATGAAAATTCTAAGACTGAGGACGGTATTAATCTTTTTATATTCAACAAAAGAAACTAAAAGGATAGAGCAATCTACCAAAACTGACATAATATATGCAACGTATGGTGCCATTTTTAACATAAAAAAAGAAATATAAGATCAATATAGATACCATAGATAGAACGCTTATCGAAATTGAATTCTTCTTCACTTTAGATGTAGCCTGAATTGCTATAATTATTATCATATTTAGTAAAGCCAAACATAGAACCTATTAATGCTATTCGACAAAACGTTGCTGCATAATCTGGAACTATTCCTAACCATAAATTTAAAACATAATCCATTTTTAAGAAAATAGGTACAGCAATTAAAGCAAATGCACCAACACAATAGACAGTACAAGATAACATATATTCTTCCATCTGTCTATAGTCAGCAATGGCATAAGATTTTACTATTTGGGGCCTAAATGCTGTAATGATATTTGCTGTAAAGCTCATAATGTATCCAGAAACCATTGCAGCAATACTTCCCGCAGCATTTAAAGTCACTCCAAAAAATCGATTAATTAATAAACTAGTCCCTTCTGTACGCATTGCATTTGCTAAAGAAGAATGCATTATAGCCAGCAAAAGATAATACTTCTTTAAAAAGTGCTTTTATTAGTAACACACCCTAATCGACATTCTTTAAATAAGTATTTACAATAGATGAAATAGCCAATTCCGATAAAAAGAGTAGTTACAGACATTAGGGAAGCATAAAAATATTAATTCATCTGTTTTTCACCAAATACAATAGAAAGATGACAATTAGTTTTTAAAAAGATATTTAGACTATTCCAAAAAGCTTAAGAATCCCATTTTCTCATGAGCTGTTATAGAGGCAGTATAAGGTACCAGTATAATATTTATAATCGACATAAAAAAATGGCAGCTTGATAAACCCAATGTGCTGCATTAATACGTCCATCCGGCACAACCAATTTATTATAGACATACCAAAAGCCCTACGGTCTCTCCTAATACAAATATAAGAATAGCTATAACAATATGCACCGTGAAGACTACGGAGAAAAATACGTTTTTGGCTTTCTAATGTACCATTAGCTAATTCATAAGTTATATAACGAGAAGAAGCACTCCCCATCGCCATATTTATAAAACTAAGAAGACCTATAATTCCTCCAACAACACCATATATTCCGAAATCTTCAACTCCAAGAGCTTGAAGAAGTGCTCGAATGTATATAATCCAACTATTAGTTGGACTACCAAAATATAGATATATCGTATTAAGTGCAATTGTTTTTCCTTCTAGATTCCATACTTTTTATAATGAGGCACTTACTTTAAGGGGAAATAAATCTAAATAATAAGTTCTATATATGAACGAGATGTCAGATTACTAAATGCTGTATAGATAATTATTACCTATATTTTACTCTTCTTCCCACTCAAATGGTTTTGGAGTGTGCACCGTAGCGTTGCCTTCTCTATTTGTGTTCCAAATTCAATGTTTTCTGTTATTATTCATTCCACTGGGGAGAGTTTCCATTATTGTGTGAAGAACCTGCAGTTAGTAATGTTGAAATTTCAATATGTATTACTTTTAATATTGGTTGCTCGTATACTTTTTTTGTGTTTCATTTTTAGTAAAGATTATAGGTTTTATATCTTTTCTTTTTTTAAACTCTGTTTCAGAGTAGTATAAAGTTTACGCTAAAGTTTTTATTTCATATTAGTTCACATATATTTTTCTCCCATTTTTATATATATTCCTGTTTTTAAGTTACTGGTAGAATATACTTGTCTACCGTCTAATGTGTAAACTCTCTCGTGTGTTTTTAGATGGAATATCGTTTGTATTGTGTAAAAACTATAGTGGTTGTTCCATCTAATGATATATTATATTGTGATTGTTTTGCGTGCGATGCATTTTTTTATTCTGAAGAATGCACGCATTCCATTTATCTTTTTATCGTTCGTAGACGGTTTATAGAGATTATCTTTGTCGCCAAGAAAAAGTTCTGTCCCGTCTGTTTTTAATTCAGTTGGACTATATGCTCCTACAAATGCATAGTTTCCTGTTTCGTCTGTTATTGTTTTTGGCTCAACTTCCGTAATAGTAACATTACGAAATATTGGATTTACAACATCTTTCTTTGGCTTTATGATATATGGATTTCCTGCTTTTATTTCTGTCGCATCTTTAAATAGCATTGTAGTGCCATCTACTTTTTCCAGTAAATTCTCTTAATTCTGGATCATTTTAAATACAATTTTACAGAATCTTTATCGACATTGAATGGTAAACAGAATGTATTCCAATAATCTTTTGAAAAGGTACGTGTAACCTGAATGATATTATTTTTCTATGCCTTTGTTACTTGTGATAGTTGTTGAGTTATCTTCGTTTTGATCAATTTCGTTTGTAACTTCAATACTTTGTACTGCTATAAAATAGGTTTTATTTTTATCGTAGAAGATTTCTATCTTTAGGTCTGTCATTGATAACTATATTCGCAAATGTAAAAGAGATGATAGAATCATTAATATAACCTTTTTCCACAGGAGATATTCTTTTTGTCATCAACAGCCATAACAGTATTCAACAATTTTCTGAGTTTATCATCGGTACTGGTTTGTAAAGATATAACTATTTTTCTTATTTTTGATTTACTAATATCTGGTTTTTAATTCTAAATAAGAAGCTCCCACTTGACGATGTACCAACTTTAAGACAATATGTATATTCATCAAAATCTCTTATTTCAGCATCTGTTTTTTATATACCAGCGTCGTCCATTTATATCTGCTCAACTGGTATAAACTTTATTTTTACGAACGACTTTTGAGTTCCAATTTTTATAAAAAAATCATTTGTTTTAAAAGCTGTAATACTGTGCATAAGATTTACAAAATGCAAGATTACATAAAAACGAAAAAAATAAAAAGTAGTTTTAAATTTTTCCAGCTATAGAGCACTGTGTGTTGTTTCGATGGTATCATATTAATTATATTATATATCAAGGTGTTAGTTTTCTAAAGAGTGTTGATACCATTTATATAGTTTCTCAACCCCTTCTTCTATCTCTATTTTATGTTTCCACCCTAACGAATGAAGTTTATCTACATTGATAAGTTTCCGTGGTGTACCGTCTGGTTTTGTTTCGTCCCAAACTATTTTACCCGTAAAGTTTGCAGTTTTTGCTACTAATGCAGACAATTCTTTTATGGTAAGTTCTTTACCCGTACCTATATTAATATGGCAATTTCTTATTTCTCCGAGTTCTGGTATTGCACCACCACGCCCTTCGCTATTGTTGCGGTTTACCTCGCCATTGGTTTTTTTACACCATAAAACACGCTTGAATATTTTTCTATGCCTATAATGTCCTTAAAATCTACGTTAAGTAACAGGTAAACAGAAGCATCTGCCATATCTTCGCTCCAAAGAAATTCGCGCAATGGAGAGCCAGTTCCCCAAAGTGTTACTTTATTGTTTTCTATTCCATAGAAAGCTAAAGCCTGTAAGATACGTTCCTTTGAAGAATTACCATCTACATTTTTCTGTTCCAATTTGTTTAGTAAGTTTGGAAACAGGGTTAATGGGAGCGTTTATTCATATCTACTTTTATGGCGTCCCAATTATTTTCGTGAATAAGTTTTGCTAGATATACTTTGCGCATCATTGCTGGCATTACGTGGCTATTCTCTAAATGGAAATTATCGTTAGGTCCATAAAGATTAGTTGGCATTACAGCAATATAATTTGTTCCATATTGCAGATTATAGCTTTCGCACATTTTTAATCCTGCAATTTTAGCTATGGCATATTCTTCGTTGCTATATTCTAATGGAGATGTAAGCAGTGCATCTTCTTTCATTGGTTGTGGTGCATTTTTAGGATAAATGCAGGTAGAACCTAAGAAAAGAAGTTTTTTTACCTTATATTTATATGCGGTTGAAATGATGTTGCATTGCATCTTCATATTTTGCATTATAAAATCGGCACGATAAAGACTATTTGCCATTATTCCACCAACAAAAGCAGCGGCTAAAACAACGGCCTCTGGTTTTTCTTTTGCGAAGAAATTTTCTACAGCTTGCTGGTCTGTAAGGTCTAATTCATGATGAGAACAACCTATAAGGTTTGTGTATCCACGTGCATTCAGATTGTTCCAAATAGCAGAACCTACCAAACCTTTATGTCCAGCAATATATATTTTTGATGATTTTTCTAACATCTTTATGTTGTGTTATTTATGGATTATTTTTATAGTATTTCTTTAAAATTTCCGTATTCAATTTTAATAGTGGAATACTCTTCTTTGTATTGCTTTTTAGAAATCTTACGAAAGGAAATTTTTACAATCTGGTATAAATAACTTTGCTTATTCTGAGAATGTGTTATATGTTTTACTTGATGTGGTTATTTGATAAAAGGAACTCTCCTCCCTTTCTGAAAAGGTTGGAACATTTATCCCTCTAACGCACTCTCCGCCTATAGGGTTTTTATTACCCGCAGAGTTATTTAGTCAGATTCGTTTTATATATCGGTTGCAAAGATACATTTTATTTAATAATGGCAACAGATATTAATTGAATTTTTGAGATAACTTAACGAGGTTTGCAAAACAAAGTGGCTACACCTTTGCAACAAAGTTTGTTGTTTTGCATAACAACAAAACAAATTTTATTAAGGTGCTAAGAATGGTTTTGGGGGTAAAGGCATATTTTTAATTATAAAATAAAAAAATTGTAATTACATTTTTAATTTTGTAATTACAATTTCTATGAGTTTTAATTATATTCTATACTGTATAGAATATAATGTTGCATATATTAAAGCATTATCACGCATTTTGCGTAAGTGTTCTATTTGGTTTTCTGTTAACGAAGTAGGTAGTTTTACCCTATACGTTAATATTGTATCAACCGAATTGTCTTTTTCCTTTAATCTTAACTTTGGTACCGTCTTGGGTATAAGGTTTTACTTTCAGTTTAATTTTTCTTCCTTCGGGTAACATTACAACAACTTCTCCCCCTAATAAAGCTGTATATATATCTATACTAAGTTCAACTTCTCTTTCTTGTGGAGCAGGTTTTCGGTAAGTTGTTCCTCTTTTAAATCCGCCTCTTGCTCCTCCGCCAAATAAATCTTGGAAGAAACTGCTGAATCCGCCTCCCATTCCATTAAAATCGAAGCCGTCGAAAGCTGTATTATAGTTGCTAAAACCTTGTTCTCCTCCTCCTGACTGTTCAAAAAGCGTCGGCGTTTCGCCATTGATTCTCCATACTTATCGTATTTTTGCACGTTTATCTGGATCGCCAATTACATCGTAAGCTTCTGAAAGTGCCTGAAATTTAGCTTTTGCTTTTGGGTCGTTTGGGTGAAGATCGGGGTGGAATTGTTTTGCACGTTTCCGATAAGCCGCACGAACTTCGTCTTGTGGTATATCTTTTTACACCTAAAATTTTTATAATAGTCTATGAATGCCATATTCTTAATCCTTTTCTATTTGTTTTTTTGCTAATTATTTATACAAATATATTGCCATAAGTGTTTTAATGGAACATATTGTCAGACTACTTTTTGAAATAATTTTATAAGTGTATGTAAAAGAAGGTTTAATCCATACGGAGTTTATAATCGTTGTAATTAAAAACTCCGCAAAGTTTCTATTTCTCCATTCTGTTTTAATAGAGCAATATCAGGGTGTGTTATGCCATTAAACATATTAGTTTTAACAGTAGTATAGTGAAGCATATCTTCGAAAATAATATTTTCGCCTATTTTTAATTCGTGATCAAAAATCCAATAGCCCATCCAATCTCCGCTCAAACAACTATTTCCTCTAAACGATAAATATGGTCTGTGTGTTGGTTGTTATTTTCAATATGTTTTGCAAACCTGACATTAGGATAATATGGCATTTCTAGACAATCGGGCATGTGACAAGTGAAACTAACATTTAAAATTGCTGTGGTTATACCTTTATCTTCCACAATGTCTACAACTTGCGATACAAGTGGTCCTGTTTGCCAAGCAAAAGCACTACACTGGTTCTAATATTACTTTTAAGCCATGGATACCTTGATTTAAATGCACTAAGAATATTAATTAGCAGTTTTGTGTCGTAATTTTTACGTGTCATTAAATGACCGCCACCAAAAGTTTATCCATTTAATTTGTTTAAACCACGGAGCTAATTTCTTTTTCGACGTGCTGCAATGTGCGTTCGAAAAACATCGCTTCCATTTTTCGCAATGGCAATGAATATGAAATCCCTCGATATCGGTAGAGCAGTGTGTAGGAAGTTTATCAGCAGAAACACCAAAAACGCGTGCCGAGTGCGCACGGATTGTAAAAGTAAGGTTTCTACTTCCGAATATTCAGGATTAATACGTAAACCAATACTAATTTTATTGTTAGCCTGTTTTAGCCTTTAAATGAAAGTTGTTGAATTGTGAGAAAGAATTGAAAACCAGATGCGATGAACATTTGGCAATTTCGTTTATCTCATAATCTGTGTAGCTGGCGAGAAAGTATGCGTAGGAGCACCAAATTCATAATAACCTAATTTAGCTTCGTTAAGCGAAGAAGCTGTAGTAGCATTAATATATTCACGAAAAATTGGAAATGTTTTCCAAAGTGCGTATGCTTTGAAAAGCCAAAAATAATTTCGATATCAGCCTCTTTTGCTATTTTCGCTATAAGCGACAAGTTGCTACGTAGTTTTGTTTCGTCTAAGATGTAAGCTGGACGCTGCAGCTCTTCAGAATGTTATTGCATTTATTTTCATGCTGCAAATATACAGAAAAAGTTTGTAAAAAGTCGGAAATATTATTTACCTTTGCAACAAATTATTGGGTATGAAACTGGTCGTTATGACTAAATCCACATACTTTGTGGAGGAGGATAAAATATTGACAGCACTCTTTGAGGAAGGACTTGAGAATCTCCATATCTCGAAGACCGATGGTACCGCCCTTTACTTAGAGCGTTTACTGTCGCTTATTCCCAAAAACTATCATAAACACATTACTATTCATCAACATTATTATCTTAAAGCAGAAAAACAGTTGGCAGGTATTCATCTTGATACAGAAACCGCAGTTCCACCTATAGGGTATAAAGGTCAGATAGGACGGACATGTAGGAACTCTATGCGATTAAAAGAAATGAGAAAGAGTTCGGACTATGTTTTTAGACAATATATACGATGACAAACACAATGTTGCTACAGACGAACATAAATTTTTCAGTTTAGAATTAACTGAACTGAAGAACCAAAGGATTGCTTGGGAAACGAGTATATGCAATGAGGAGAATTTCCTTAGAGCATATTCCTGATATAAAACAATATGGTTTCGGTGGCATTGTTGTGGGAAAAGAATTTTTGGAAGCACTTTGATGTGTACAATGATATTAATTATAAAGGTATAATAAAAATACTCTATAATCTTCAGAAAGCAATAGAATAAACAAATAACACCTATATTTAACAACTAATAGAAATGAGTGAAGAAAACTCTTTTTTAGTATTCTCGGGAACAAAGACGAGATATTTGGCAGAAAAAATCTGCGCAAGTTTAGATTGTCCATTAGGCAACTCTTTAATGACACGCTTCTCTGATGGAGAATTTGTTTGTTTCTTACGAACAAAGTATTCGTGGAAAAGATGTGTATCTTGTGCAAAGATACATTTCCTAATTCAGACAATCTGATGGAATTACTCTTGATGATTGATGCTGCAAAACGTGCATCTGCTCGCAATATTATAGCAGTTATGCCATATTTTGGTTGGGCGCGCCAGGACAGAAAAGATAAACCACGTGTAAGTATTGGTGCAAAATTGGTTGCCGACTTACTAAGTGTGGCAGGAATTGACAGACTTATAACAATGGACCTACATGCCGATCAAATTCAAGGTTTCTTTGATGTTCCTGTAGACCATCTTTATGCTAGTGGTGTATTGCTTCCGTATTTGCAGAGCCTACGATTGAAAGATATGGTAATTGCTAGTCCTGATGTTGGCGGTTCAAAACGTGCAAATACATACGCAAAATATCTTGGTTGTCCATTAGTGCTTTGCAATAAAACACGTGCTCGTGCTAACGAAGTTGCTTCAATGCAGATAATTGGTGATGTAAAAGATAAAAACGTTGTTATTGTAGACGATATGGTTGATACGGCAGGAACAATGACAAAAGCTGCTGATATTATGAAAGAAGCTGGAGCAAAAAGTGTTCGTGCATGTGCATCGCACTGTGTTATGAGTGGTCCTGCTAACGAACGTGTTGAAGCTTCTGCATTAGAAGAAATAGTATTTACCGATTCTATTCCATATACCGATAGATGTTCTAAGGTAAAGCAGATTTCGGTTGCAGATATGTTTGCTGAAACTATTCGTCGTGTAGTAAACAACGAAAGTATATCTAACCAATATCTTGTTTTAAAATTAAAGATATTTGATTAGAAGAAGTAAATGATATACAGCCTTTAAAATCAAATTTACAATCAGAATAACGAGTAGTAGCTAAAAAGTAATAGAAATTATAAGCTAACGATTGATTTGATATTATAGGTGCGTATAGGTCGGATAATAATAGCCAACATAAACAAAAACATAAAAGGGGTGCCAAACTGACCCCTTTTTATTTTATTATCACTATTAATAATGAAACTAATTATTTATTATTGTTGATAAAATTAGTTATTAATAGAACCACCTACAATATCTAACAATTCTGACGTAATAGCTGCTTGACGAGATTTGTTATATTGTAGCTTTAATCCACGAAGCAATTCATCAGCATTGTCGGTTGCAGATTGCATTGCAACCATTCTAGCAGCATGTTCCGATGCATTATTATCTAATAAAGCCGTATACACCATTAAATGAAGTAATTTAGGAATTAAAGAAGTTAGAACGGTTTTCAAATCAGGCTCAACAATAAAATCATCGTTCAGTGGTTTTATTATTTCGTCTTTATCGTTTGATTGCATATTCCGTTTATGCTCCTTTTAAATACTCCTGAGCCTTTTTTTGGTTGTGATATTCGAGGTTAAATCGCGTTCTTTATCGAGACTCAATTCTGTATCTAAATCTATTGGTAGATAAGTTTTTCGTGTAAGAATCTGACTTCCTGCACTTTTTAAAATGATGATAAATCATTTCTACCCTATCAATATCATTATTAAGCCACAGTTTCTCAATCTCAACAGCAATATTTCTGCACTCTTCTGAATTAGGCTTTTCGGCAAGTTCCAAGAAGGTTCCTGCACTTTTAAGTCCCATTTTAGCAACCTTTTCTGCAACTTTACGCCCAATTGGATAGATAATAATGTTATCTTTAGTTACACCTTTTGCCAAATAATCATTTAAAAGTGCTTTGGAGCATCTTTTATAATATTTGTATTAAATCCGCCACACAAAGAACTATTAGAAGAGAAAACCAACAAAGCTACTCGTTTTATTTCTCTTTCTTCACTAAATGAAGTATTTGTATCAGGAGTAGACACTAAAAATGCTTTCAGAATATGTTCAAGCAAATTTTCATAAGGAAGCATATTTTCTATTGCAACCTGTGCATGATGAAGTTTGCTGGAAGCTACCATCTTCATAGCACTCGTAATTTTACGAGTACTATTAACACTGGCAATTCGATTCTTTATTTCTTTTAAAGATGGCATTTATTTGGTTTTATTTATATTGCGCAGTTATATTACTCATCACTTCTTCAATAACCTTAATATCGCTATCAAGAAGATTACCTAATGCTAAGTTATCTAAGACTTCTTTATGCATATTACGCATTGCTTCCAAGAATTGGTCCTGACATTCTCTAACCTTTTCAACAGGAACTGCATATAGTAAACCATGAACACCACAATAAAGAATAGCAATCTGCTCGCCAACTGGCATTGGTGAATATTGTGCTTGTATCAACAATCGGTTATTCTTTCGTCCTCTATCCAAAGTCATTGCTGTAACCTTATCCATATCAGAAGAGAACTTAGAGAATGCTTCCAACTCGCGATATTGAGCCATATCTATTTTCAATGTACCTGCAACTTTCTTCATACTCTTTACTTGTGCAGAACCACCCACACGAGAAACAGAAATACCTACATTAATTGCTGGTCGGAAACCTTGGTTGAATAAATCGCTCTCCAAATATATCTGTCCGTCAGTAATAGAGATAACATTAGTAGGAATATATGCAGAAACATCGCCAGCTTGTGTCTCAATAATAGGAAGTGCTGTTAACGATCCACCACCTTTTACCTTGCCTTTCATACATTCAGGCAGGTCGTTCATTTTTCTGCAATTTCTTGTTGATTATTAATACGTGCTGCACGCTCTAATAAACGAGAATGGAGATAGAAAACATCGCCGAGATATGCCTCACGCCCAGAAGGACGTCGAAGAATTAAAGATACTTCACGATAAGCAACTGCTTGCTTAGATAAATCATCATAAACAACAAGTGCAGAATATCCACGATCGCGGAAATATTCTCCTATCGCAGCACCTGCAAAAGGAGCGTAATATTGCATTGCAGCAGGGTCGGCAGCAGTAGCACTTACAATAATCGTATAAGGTAAAGCACCATTATCGCGTAATATCTGTACAAGATTTGCCACTGTGGAAGCCTTCTGCCCTATCGCAACATAAATACAATATACAGGATTTCCTTTTTCGTATGAAGATTTTTGATTTATAATGGTATCAACAGCAATAGCTGTTTTACCCGTTTGGCGGTCGCCAATAATAAGTTCACGTTGTCCACGCCCAATAGGGATCATAGAATCAACAGCCTTTAAACCTGTTTGTAGTGGTTCTTTTACTGGTTGACGATAAATTACTCCAGGAGCCTTACGGTCTAAAGGCATTTCAAAAGCTTCTGATAAATCAATATCTCCTTTACCATCAATTGCTTGACCAAGTGGGTTTACAACACGTCCTAAAAAATTATCATTAACTCGAATAGAGGCAATACGATGTGTACGTTTAACTGTTTGTCCTTCTTTATATCCGTAGTTGAACCAAGAAGAATACAACCTACATTATCCTCCTCTAAGTTCATAACAATAGCCATTGTACCATCATCAAACTCTAAGAGTTCATTTGCCTCAGCATTACGAAGACCATAAATACGAGCAACACCATCGCTGACTGTTAGTACTGTACCAACTTCATCGAATTTTTCTTCTGCATTTACGCTCTGAAGTGCCTTTAAAAGGACATCAGACACTTCGCTTGGTTTTATCTTATTCGACATATTTATTTCTATTTCTTTTAATTGTGTGAGGAGTGAATTTAGTTTTGTCTTCACACTTGCATCCATTCTGTACGTATCATATTCAAGAATGAAGCCTCCTATTATATCAGGATCTATTGTTGTGGTAAATTCTACAGTTCCACCTGCTTTTGAATGTACCAACGTCTTCATTTTCTTTTCAATAATAGGCGAGACTGGGACTGCTGTTATAAGCTTTCCTTGAATAATATCCTTTTGCTTCCTATATAACGTAATATAAGAGTTTGCGATGAATTGTAAAAATCCCTCGCGTCTCTCCTTCAGAACAAGAGCAAAAAATGATTTTAAGAGAGAACTAACATCGCCTCCACTTGCAATTTCTAATAACTCTTGCTTCGCCTCTTTAGATAGCATTGGGTTATTCATTGTAGAATGCAATTGTGGAAACTCAGTATAGCTACTGAATAACGTTTGCATCTCCGCATAAATTTTATCTTCTTGCTTTGCTATTGTTGCTCCTTTTAAAAGTGCACGTGCATAGCGAACAGAGACTATCCCAATATCCATAATACTAATTTTAATTCATTATTTACTGGGAGAAGAAACATTATCCAGCAATTTTTCTATCAACTCCATCTGCTTTTTATCGTCAGAAAGTTGTTCGTGGAGAATTTTCTCTGCTACTTTTATACTGAGTTCCGCTACTTGACCACGAATATCATTAAAGGCATTTTGCCTTTCAGTGGCAATTTCTAATCTCGCCTCTGCAATAATTCGTGAACTTTCTTCATTCGCTTTTATCCTGTGCCTTCCCAACTATAATATCATGTGTAGCAGTCGCTTCTTTTAATAGAAGCGCTTGCTTTTCACGTGCTTGTTGTATGACGGATTCACCTTCTTTTTGAATATTAGACAGCTTTTCATTGGCTATATGCGCCTTACGAAGACTTTCGTCTATAAACTCCTTACGTTCGTTTACCATATTAATAATAACAGGAAAACCAAACTTAATAACAATAAATGCTACTATAAGGAAGACAAGAGTCAACCAGAAAAGGAGTCCACTATTGGGGACTAATAAATCCATACGCTGGTTTTATTCTTTCTAAACTAATCGATATTACGTGGATTAACACGTAGTATCCATAATTACATTACAATTGCAAGGATTGAAACGATTACAGCCAAAAACGCAACACCTTCTATCAAAAGCTGCAGCAATAATCATAGATGAACGAAGGTCGCCAATTTTTCTGGTTGGCGTGCCATTGCATCCATTGCTTGTCCACCAATGCGTCCAATTCCCATACCAGTTCCAATTGCAACTAAACCTGCGCCAATGGCTGCTCCTAATTTTGCGATAGCAACATCTGCTAATAATAATGATAACATAATCTTAATTTTTTAATTTATTATTAATATTTATTTTATTCTATTCTATTTTACATATTAGGCTTTATGCTCTTTTACATGTGCTTGTGCTATAAACACTGCACTCAACATTGTAAATACTAATGCTTGAATATAACTAACAAAGGAATTCAAGTAGCATCATAAAGACACTTAAGAGTACACCTATAATTGACATACTAGTTCCAGCACTCCAATTCACTAAAGCATTATTAGAAATGCTAAACATTATAAATATAATTGCACAGAAAACATAATGCAATAGCATGCCCAGCAAACATATTTGCAAAAAGTCGGATTATCAAAGCTAAAGGTTTTTGTGAATATACCAAAGAGTTCAATAATCGGCATTAGAGGTATTGGAAATTTCATCCAAACAGGAACATCTGGCCAGAATATTTCTTTCCAATATTCTTTTGTACCTGTAAAGTTTGTAATGAGGAAAGTACATATTCCTAAAAAGAAAGTACAGGTTATATTACCAGTTAAATTACCACCACCTGGAGGAAATGGAACTAATCCCATAAGGTTTGCGAAGAAAATAAAGAAGAAACACGTAAGTAGCCAAGGAGCATACTTCGGAGTTTCATCACCCAAGCAAGGCTTTATAACTTCGTCATATATATTCATAATGAACATGTGCATTAGTCCTGTGAATCCTTTAGGAGCTGGATCATCTATCTTATGTTTACGACACCAATGGGCAGGTATCAAAATAACCAAAAGAAGCAATATTCCATCTATAAAGACTGTACAAACAACTTTTGTTATAGAAAGATCAATAGGACGTACTTCTTTATTACCAATTTTCTCCAACTATTAAGTTTGGATTTACTTTATCATCTCCACTTTTTATAACAAGATTGTATGGTCCAGGTCTATCTCCATTTGCATCTCTTTCTTCAGCAAACATACCACTACTAAAGATATGCCAACCAGTAGATGTCTTTACTATTATGGAAGATGTATTACTACTGGGTGAAATATTTCCCTCAGTTCCTAAATCTGTAATATGCCATTCATAAGAGTCTTTATGTGTCCCCATAGGATTTCCTTCACATCTATATTTTCTTTTTCGACATATCTCGTGAGAATGTCAATATAGGTGTAGTAAATAGAAACAACAAGAGAAGTACTCGTCTAGTAAATTTCATATAGTCTTATTATTTATTTTGTTATTTTTCTCAATGCGGAAGAAATATACAGAGTCAAAAACATTATCGAAATATAGTAAAAGGCAAAATACAAATACATACGTAAGCATCTTTTCATTATCTCCTCGAAAAAAACTAATATTCCAATAAAAGTTATAATAACTGCAAGAAACATTCTCAGCATAGAACCCTACAAGATAGAATTTCCCTAAAGCCATTGGAGAGTTAGTTGCAAAAATACTTCCATAATTTTTCCATATATCTTATTTGTTATAATGAAAAATATCGCACTAATTATCAATGGGGTTTATTAGAGTTTGCTGCAACAATATCTGAGACATTATCAAACCTATCAAAGTAATCGCTACCAGAATCCAAAAGATTAATCTTATTATAATTCTTTTTCTATATCTGTAATACTCATAGATTTAAATATGCTTAAAGAGACATTGAGATTGTTTATTCTATTAACAATTATAGTTCTACAAAGATTTACTTCATTTTTCTTAACTTCTACAAAAACCTCCATTTATCGTAATTTCCTTCTTTTCAGAACCAATGGTATAAACGATGCGCCCTTTTTATTAATGTAGAAATAATTGGTGCATGATTCATTAGAATTTCAAACTCTCCCAATTCACCGGGAACTAAGACATTCTCCACATTGCCTTTAAAAAGGATTTTCTCGGGTGATATAATTGTTAAAAAATAACATTGTAACTATATCTATTTGTCAATTAATTATTCTTAGCTGCATCAAGAAGTTTCTTTGCTTTCTCTTTCGCATCTTCAATTGTTCCAACATTAAGGAATGCTTGTTCAGGAAGATCGTCTACTTCGCCATTCAAGATAGCATTAAATCCTTTAATTGTATCTTCAATTGGCACCATTACTCCTGGAATTCCTGTAAACTGTTCAGCAACAGTAAATGGCTGAGATAGGAAACGTTGTACGCGACGTGCCCGATTTACAACTAAACGGTCTTCATCTGACAATTCGTCCATACCCAAAATAGCAATTATATCTTGCAACTCGTTATAATGTTGCAATAATTGCTTTTACTCGTTGTGCACATTCATAATGTTCTTTACCAACAACTAATGGATCAAGAATACGTGATGTACTTCCTAACGGATCTACGGCTGGATAAATTCCTAACTCTGTTATCTTACGACTCAACTCAGTTGTTGCGTCCAAGTGTGTAAAGGTTGTTGCTGGAGCAGGGTCAGTTAAGTCATCTGCAGGTACATATACCGCTTGAACAGAAGTAATAGAACCTCTCTTTGTAGAAGTAATACGTTCTTGCATTGTTCCCATTTCGCTAGCAAGCGTAGGTTGATATCCAACAGCTGAAGGCATACGCCCAAGAAGAGCTGAAACTTCAGAACCTGCTTGTGTAAAACGGAAAATATTATCAATAAAGAACATTATATCAGCTGCCTCACCATCTTTTCCTCCATGATCGCGGAACTCTTCTGCTACTGTTAATCCAGAAAGTGCAACTGATGCACGTGCCCCAGGAGGTTCATTCATTTGACCATAAACAAGGGTTGCCTGTGATTTTTTTAGTTCTTCCTTATCGATAAGAGAAAGATCCCACTTTCCTTCTTCCATTGCTTTTAGGAACTTCTCACCATATCGAATAACTCCAGATTCAAGCATATCGCGTATCAAGTCGTTTCCTTCACGAGTTCGTTCGCCTACACCTGCAAATACAGAATATCCATTATGTCCCTTTGCTATATTATTGATAAGCTCCATAATAAGCACAGTTTTACTCAACACCAGCACCCCCAAAGAGACCAATTTTCCACCTTTCATATATGGTTCAAGTAAATCAATCACTTTGATACCTGTCGCTAACATTTCTTTCTGTGTAGACAATTCATCAAACTTTAGGTGGTTCGCGATGAATTGGATAAGCTCCTGCATATTAAGAGTATCCATACCATCAATAGGTTTACCTATTACATTCATCATTCTACCCTTAATTTGTTCGCCTGCAGGCATTACAATTGGACTTCCAGTTGGAATAACTTCTAAGTCGCGTTGCAACCCCTCTGTATTATCCATCGCTACACATCGTACTGTATCTTCACCGATGTGTTGGTGCACTTCTATTATCAGGTCGTCTTCATTATTCGGTCTCTTTACGCGAAGAGCATCGTAAATCTTCGGGAGGACTTTTTCTGGATCTTCACCTTTAACATCAAAGTAGACGTCTATTACAGGCCCAATAATCTGAGAAATGCGTCCATTAATCTAGTGACATATTTAATTTTTATTATTTAATGCTTTATTTTTACTACGTATTATATACTAAGTACATCTAAAACCTTTATTAGTTTCTTATCAAATGGTTTATCAGAACGAATTGCTTCTGAAAGGGGTATATATACGATAGAATCGTTATGAATTCCTACCATTATATTTCGCTGCCCTTGCATAATAGCTTCTATTGCGCCATAACCAGTTCTACTCGCCAAAATTCTATCTTTTGCAGATGGTCGTCCGCCTCTTTGTAAATGTCCAAGTATTGAAACCCGCACATCGAAACCTGGAAATTCCTTCTTTACACGATTTGCATAATACATTGCTCCACACTTGGGACTTTCTGACACAATAACGATGCAACTTCGTTTAGATTTTCGAATGCCACGTTCCATAAACTGGGCTAACTGGTCTACATCTGTAGAATCTTCTGGAATAATTGCTGCTTCAGCACCACTTGCTATTGCAGAGTTTTGTGCAAGAAAACCTGCATCGCGACCCATTACTTCAACAAAAAATATTCGTTCATGGCTTTCTGCTGTGTCGCGTATTCTATCTACACATTCAATAATGGTATTCAATGTTGTATCGTAACCAATAGTACTATCGGTTCCATAGAGATCATTATCTATAGTGCCTGGCAAACCTATACAACAAAAATCATATTCTTGAGCAAAAAGCATAGCAGCTGTTAAAGAACCGTTACCACCAATTACGACCAATGCGTCTATTTCTTCTTTTACTATATTATCATAAGCCTTTTTTCTGCCTTCTTTGGTCATAAACTCTTTAGAGCGCGCGGTCTTCAATATAGTTCCACCTTCACAAATAATGCCACTAACATTTTCTGTTGAAAATGGTTGTATCTCCCCTGAAAGCAGCCCATCATATCCACGATAGATTCCTTTAATAGAAAAGCCATAATATATTCCAGCACGTGTAACAGCTCTAACAGCAGCATTCATACCGAGCATCTCCGCCCGAGGTTAAAATACCTATTGTTTTAACTTTTGCCATACCTTTATCTATTTGTATAAATCGTAGTATTTAAATTCAGCGCAAAGTTAATAAAACTTTTTCATAATACAAAACTTCCCGGTGTTTTTATAATTATCAGTTTTACACTAATTGTTTTTGTTTGTTTTCTTTGTTCGCTTTGTGGTTCCAGCGATTTGGGAAATAAATTATAAAACAAGAATATCCTGTTTTTTTAAGTTTGATTGGAATATTCTAACGAATTGGTATTAGACCATAACTTCAAAATGGTTTGTTTATATTATTGATGGCTTAGTAGAATAAGAAGTGGACATTCAGATTTCCAAGCAAGCAAATTATGGGTTCTTGCACGTCTAGTAATACCAAGTGTCTATTAGTCCAATATAGATTCTAATTCTACATTCAATTATCCTGCAGATACAACAGGAAAATGTCTACCAAGATAATTAATATAATCAAAAAGAGTCTAGCAAAATCAAGAAAATCCATATTAAACGATATCAACTCTTATTTCAGATATCTATCACGAGCGTCTTATATATCTACTACGATCATCTCAGATATCTATCAACTACAAATTAGATATCACAAAAACCACAACCGTTATAATGCCATGTTATAATAGATAGAAGATGTTTATTTAGATGAAAATTATGACTTCAATATTTCACTCAACAATGTTGTTACTGTTATTCACTATGACATTCTAATATCTATTGTTGATAAAAATAAAACTTGTTTTGTTTTTATTCAATTTTCTTTTGTATTTTTTGTATCGTCATAAATATAGGAACTATTTTACAAGTAAAAAGAAATCGGTTTTAGAACATACTTTATATACATATTTATATTTGTTTTATGTTCTTTTTCTCATCTTGTTCACAAGTAGATAAGCAGAAAGTGGATAAGTTGAATAGTTTGTCTTATTCATTTCATTATCGCAATATAGATTCTGCATATTTCTATGCAAATAAAGCATTACATTTATCAAAAGATTACGATGCAGGGCAGGCAGAAGCTTTAAATAACTTAGCTTTTGTGGATATTGTTAGAATGAACTATAAAAGTGCTTACAAAAAGTTAGATAGTGTTCTTTTCATCACGAATAACCAGGTAGAACTTTTGGTTGCCGATGTACAACTAATGCGACTATGTCAAAGAGAATCGAGAAACAAAGAATTTTACGATTTTAGAGAAAAGGCGTTAAGAAGACAGAAACGCATAGCTGAAGAAGAAGACTTACTAACAGAACATTTACGTAAACGTATGGTTTATGCTAATTCTGAATTTAGCATAGTGTCTTCCACATATTATTATTATGTAGGTTTGCGTAATTTGTCGGCACAAGCAATGGCATCAGTAAACGAAGAACAAATTGCTCGCGATGATACTGCACAATATCTTAAATATCTTTATAATGTAGGAGCAGGAGGAGTTTTAAGTACTGGAACACAGAATGATGTTAATCAACAAGAATTCGATTACTTAATGCGCTGTTTTATTATGGCACAACAAACGGGATATGTGTATTGGCAAGCAAATTCATTGCAAGGTTTAAGTGAGCATCTCCTATTGACAGAACATGATAGATTGATAAAAGATAATTATCCATCAATACGATTTATAAATACAGACAATGTCCCCGATAGTTTATTAGCAGGTAACTTAGCCGAACGAGCAACCGATTTGTTTATTAGATATGGAGATGTTTATCAAATTGCGAGTGCTTTTCGTACATTAGCTTCCTGTTATTGGCAGATAAAAGATTACCAATCTGCTATTGTTTGCTTACAAGACGCATTGGAAAGGAATAAAGCTATAAATCAAGCACCAGACTTAATAGCTTCTATTCGCGAACAGTTGAGTGTGGTATATGCTGCTGTAAATGATAAACAAGGAAGCGACTTTAACCGTAACATCTATTTAGATTTACAAGAACAAACACGACAAGATAGATATTTAGAATCTCGTGCAGGAATACTTGAAAAGAGTTCGCACCAACTGAATCTTATGATAATTGCAGTGTTGCTGATGATAGTGTTAGTGGTAAGCCTGCTTCTGTTATTCCATTACTTAAAGAAAAAGAAGAAATGCAGATGGAAAAATCATTAAAAGAACTCTTACACCTTTTAGACGAATGGCAAGTACAGAATAAGAAAGAACTTGAGAGGTTAAACGAAGAATATCAGGAAATACAAGAAAATTATAACATAACTGCTACCAATGTAGTAAAAAGATAAGAAGAGAAATATAGAGAAATCGTTCTAAGTTGTTTCTTGCTAATACACTAAATCCACTAATAGACAGAATGGTCCATGAGATTAGTCAATTAAAGAAACACAAAGAAACCAATGAACTTAGATATGAACGTTATAATTATATAGCCGAACTAATAAACGATATCAACAACTATAATAATGTGTTAACTCAATGGATTAAGTTACAACAAGGAGAACTATCGTTGCATATTGAAAGCTTCTCTCTACAGCAAATATTCGATATAGTAGCAAAATCTAGAATGAGCTTCCAACTAAAAGGTATAACATTAAATATAAAAGAAACACAATGTGTAGTGAAAGCAGACAAAGTGCTTACTTTGTTTATGCTAAACACATTGGCAGAAAATGCACGTAAATTTACGCCTACTAACGGCTACGTATCTATATATGCTGATGAAAAACCTGATTATGTTGAAATATCAGTGAAAGATACTGGCATTGGCATCGACGCCGAAACTAAGAATCATATCTTCGATAGAAAGACTATTATAGACAATAAAAACGAAAAGTCGCATGGATTCGGACTTATGAATTGCAATGGAATTATAAATAAATACAAGAAGCTTAGTAAACTTTTTACCGTTTGTATGATAGGCGTTGAGAGCGAATCAGGAAAAGGTAGTAAGTTTTATTTTCGTCTTCCAAAAGGAATTATCCGTGTTCTATTTTTAATTTCCTTGTTTACAACCTCCTTATTCTCATATTGCAAAGATATGAGAACTATTATTAATATTTCACCAAACGGTCAAAATACATCTTTACAAGAGTTGGATATGGCGAACCGTTATGCTGACTCTGCTTATTTCAGTAATATAAAAGGAACTTACAAGCGTACACTAGATTTTTCAGATACTTGCCGATATTACCTAAATAAGTATTATCTAAAAATTGCAACCCAATGGCAGACATTTAATGAAACGTATTGCAGACGACAATATAATACCTGCTGAGGTTTATTGGTTGCACGAAAACTTACCAACAAACTTTAGTATAATTCTCGATATTCGTAACGAAAGTGCTGTTGCTGCTTTGGCTTTACACGATTGGGACTTATATAAGTATAACAATAATGTTTATACGCTATTGTTTAAAGAAAATTCGGCGGATAAGAATTTTAAGTGCTTATTGCAGAATGATGCAACGATCTGAATCGAATAAAAAAATGTTGCTATTGTTTTGTTGATATTACTTCTCTCTCTATATTCCCATTATATTATTTTTATGTACTATCGACAACGATTTCGTTATCAATCGTATATTGAAAATATCCGGCAAATAAAATGCTATACTTTTAAGCAATGGAACTCTTCCCGAAAAGCAACAAATGATTAAGGCTATCGGGACAAATAAGTTTCCTGAAAGTTTAAAAGAAATTACTCTGAAGATAAACAATGCACTGAAAGAGTTTATTAAACAGTATAATATAAGTTCTACTAATATAGAGTTAGCGAAAGACGAATTGCACAGAATGGAACTTGAAAGCAATAGACTGCACGTAAACAACAATATTTTTAGACAACTGTCTTTCTACTCTGAAGCACGAAACTATGTATTATCCTTCAAAGATAAGCCAGCTACTATCTAAAAGAGATGCAGAGTTAAACACTATCGATGAACTCTCTATATATTATAAGGAACTATATTCTACACTAAGTATACAGAGCTATACAGCAAGCTTCTATGCTTAAACCCTATGTATAGCCGGATAGAAGTTAATAAGCTACTTACAAAAAATATGAAACTTTTATCGCCCGAAAAAGGTAAACTTGTAGTTTTGGGAGATATAGATTTGCTGAAATATCTATTCGAGCTACTACAGAAACAAGATAGTGAAGAGAATATAATGATTGATGTTGACGATTTATCGCCAAAATATATAGTATTCCATTTATATATGTCCCAATTACAATTATCTGATGAGGACTGCACCAATCTGTTTGCGCCCGATATTAAACATATACCATATGGTTTGCAAACAAATAGTGCGCGAAAATGGTGAATGTTTCAACCGACATCGTTGTGGTATTATTGCACACAATACAAAGCAAGGTACCACACTTAGTATAACATTATCGCAAGCAAAGAAAGAACAATAAAAAATATGGAGAATTTTAAAGTAATTATTGTTGAAGATGTGCCTTTAGAATTAAAAGGCACAGAAGGTATCTTTCGTAATGAAATACCAGAAGCACACATTATAGGCACTGCAGAAAACGAAGTTGCTTATTGGAAGTTAATGAAAGCAGAATTACCTGATTTAGTGTTGTTAGATTTAGGATTAGGTGGTTCAACTACAATTGGAGTAGAAATTTCTAGACAAACTAAAGAACTGTATCCGAATCTAAAAGTGCTTATATTTACGGGAGAACTACTTAACGAAAAACTTTGGGTAGACGTGTTAGATGCTGGTGCTGATGGAACTTTGTTTAAAGAGTGGCGAATTACTTACACGTGGTGATGTCTCAAGTGTTATGAGTGGAAAGCGTTTAGTTTTTAATCAGCCTATTTTTGCAAAAAGATAGTAGAACGATTTAAAAATAGCATTAATAGCGAACCGATGCACCAAGAAGCTCTGATAGATTACGAAATAGACGAGTACGATGAACGTTTCCCTACGCCATTTAGCATTAGGGATATACAAAAGAACAGATAACAAATCTACGTGGTATGCCTTTTGGAGTAAAAAGTTTAGAGAAACGACAAAACGAACTTGTACAGAAATTATTTGGTAGCGAACGTAAAGGAATGAGTATAAATGCAACCCGATTGGTGGTACGTGCATTAGAATTACGAATTATAGATATAGACAATCTGTATTCAGATGAAGAATAAATATGGGATTATAGCATTAAGCTTAATAGTGTTGCAGCTATTAATCGTGTTTAGTTCATGGTTAATTACTGCAGCATTCCCTTATGTCAATATTAACTCTTTATTAAGTGGCAGTGGACTACGATGGTTTGCAGGACAATTTACTAACAATTTTAAAAAAGCAACTATGTTAGTATGGCTATTGCTCTTATCTATTGATTGGGGTGTTTATAAAACAAGTGGTCTTCACGATATTGTATATAAATTAATATTTCGACACAATAGATTTTCTGAACTCCATTATAGAGAACGAGTAGGAATAAGATTTTGCACTGTTTTGTTTCTTTTTGTTTTTATAGCTCTAAGTATAGTATTCACTATTTTTACCTGAAGCACCCCTATTAAGTGTTACGGGAAGTTTATTTCCAAGTAGCTTTTTCGTCAGGACTTATTCCTGCTTTGTCTTTCATTATTGTTGTTTTCGTCTCTATCGTATGGAATGGCGTGTGGCAAAACTAAAGACGCTTTCCGAAATATACAATTCGCTTTCTAGTGGTTTAATATTTTGCAGTAAACTATTTCCGATGTATATCTTAGTTGTCCAACTATTTTATATGGTAGTTTACGTATTCAATCTAAACATATCTATCAATATTATAAGTATATAAACGTAAAGTATCAATAAAATTATTGTATTCAACTCACATTATATTGATATTGTTTTTAAACACTCAAATGTTAAGAACGAATGGTCGAAATCTAATTTCATTATTTTTCTTTGTAATCTTCGGAAATAACAATATTAAAAGCCCCACCCCACTCTTTTTCAATCGAAACACTTGCGTTTTTGGGTGGAATTTTATTTCCTCTTAATACTGGTTTAATAAAACGACCACGTTTATTTTTGCCAATCTGCAATTTTTGGTTCCTTCTGGCCAACGATCTACTTCGGATAAATCCCAATCAACACAATCTATTGACTTATAGTTGTTCAACAAAAGATATCTATTATTTGCTTTTTGCTTTCAATAACAACCATATTATTCTTCGTTAAGAAAAAGAATATCTGAAATCGAAGCATCAAATACGATAAAGTCTGCACCTATCGAATTAATTGGGGGTATTTTACCATCACGTGGCGTTGTATATTCTATTTGTTTTCCGTTTCTTAACAAATCTGGATCAGTAAAAAGTTTTGTACTTGTTGTCTCAATATTATCTACCCAAAGTGATGAGGAAATATTTTCATATTCGCCCATTTCTTACTGCTTGGATTTATTCCTAACTTATAAAAACATGTCTATTGCACTTTATATATTCTTTTTCAACTATAAACTAAAAAAATACTGCGGACAAAAAGAGTTTGCTTACTATTAAACTAATAAAGAATTGTTAGCTGTTCTATTTAAGTTTCTATATTATCTGCCAACAAATATTTTTATCAATTCTCTCTCTTTCTTTATGAGGTTTTCCAATTCCCATTAACATCTTTGAATTTAAAATTGTATCGTTCAAACTCACATTCAGACAGTTTGTATTTTAGTCCCGTCAGATAACAAAAATCTTTCTCATCAACTATTCTTCCTAATCGAACATTTAAGAGTTTGGCTCCTTTTTCTATTTGCTGATGCCAACCCGCTAAGTCTTTATTGTAAGAAAAATCCATAAAAATAGCTGTTCAACGGCGTAATAATGATAAAATTACTATTCAATACTGACCACTCTGAGGAAGAAACGGACGATATGCATCTATTATTTTATCAAGATGTCCACTTCGAGTCTCGTTTTATTATATCGTTTTTACCATCAGGAATTACAACCCCAATGGAACTTCTGCAAAAAGATATACTCGTGTTTCTGAATCTTTTTATTCCTTCAAATTTTATTCTCATTATATAGTTATTTAAATAATGTCTATTTCATTTAAATTGGAAATTTCTTAAATATCTCACTTCATAGAATTTGCTATTTCAAGATAGAAACGCAAGGCATTTCTACCTAAATTCTATAGTATCTGCGTTAGAGTTTATTTAAGTTCCAATACTTCTTTCCAAATGTTGCATAACTCCTTTTCGTATTTAGTAGCTTTGTATATGTGTGTTCTTTTTAGGTATTTACCTAATTCCGTAGGCTGTTCTTTTAGTAAATAATATTCGATTAGAAATGAAACTAAAAAGTTTTTATAGTAAGGAAGTTCATCAATTGTATGAGGTTTATCGTCGTCTGAAATTTCTTCTCCTTCGGATATTCATCATCTTCATCGAAGTTATATTGCATCTCAACAAAATACGAAAGCTTCCTTCATATTCGTGTTAAGTAAAGATTCTAAATCGTCTATTTTAACTTGAGCAGCCTTTAATCTTTCATTATCATAATCTAACAACGCAAAGGGACATTATCATCAATTTCTATGTTACTTATTGTTTGCACATTTTTCAGGAGAAGTCCATAATTTTCTCCGTTTATAAACTCATTTATATTATCCATATTGTCAGGTGTTTTGTTCTCTATTTTTGTTTTTATCTTTTAAGTGCAAAACTCAATATCTGTATAACAATTAATGAATTTTCTAAAGTGCTGATTTACAAGAAGTAATTTGCCAAGAAAAATTATAATTATATTTTAGCAAATTTATAATAATAAATTACTCGAATTTTAATTATAAATTTTTATTTTGTAATTATAAATTTTTCAACTCTACACGTAATCAATGCAAAAGCGCATAGCTAAGTTCTCTAAATTAAGTATGTATTTTGTTTTTGCTTACTCATTATTCCCTATACTATTAAAGTACCTTTTTAACATCTATATCATATTCTTCGTGAGACAGAATCGCATATCTCCTTGAATTTAGGAAGATTGAAATACTTCTGTTCGTAAAGATATTTGTAGAAGTTTTTATTGTAATATAGCTCTTCTCCATTGGATTCGTTTCTTTATACTTTGCCCTTAGTTTATACAAATAATATCCGAAATAAGCTGCGCCTTATATCGTTTCCTTTTTGTAAAGTCGAAAATACCAAGCATAAGTGTCTTTGGTTCCATCTTTTATGAGAATCCTATATAATTATCAAGCATTGCTAACCATAAACTATTCTTTTTCATTTACCTGGTAAGCGCAGAAGAGACTTTAATAAAGCCTTCTAAGTTCCATGTGCTGTTTGTTATAAAATATTTTACGTATGAAGGTGTTAAACATACCAGATACACTTCCGTCTTGGTCATATCTATTTAATATATCCGCCAGAACAACATTATTAATTTTTCGTTCGTATCATAACTATAAGTCTTAAGAAGACTCATCAATGATAGCGGAGCATTTTTGTTTTAGCCATAAAAACTGGCTTTATCATCGTTTAAGAAGAACTTATTAAGATGCACTATTTCGTCGTTTAAACTAAATACGACGTTTCCTTTCTTTTCCTTTAAGTAATCCATAATATATGTTGTTGGCAAAAATAAAATTATATCCTTTACATAAATATAATTTGAAACTCCATATCTAATATAGTTAAGTTCTTTTTATCAATACCATCTTTAGTTTTACCTCATCATACCACCCAGCATCAAGAGGTGGCATAGAAAAATAGTGTTTAGTTTCATTGATTATTGAATTTTTCTTCCTTTCTTGCATCTCCAAGCCCAATATTTTTAGTTTATTCTGAAATTGAGTTGCAGACAAAGGCACAAATCCTCGCTTTATCAAATCGTTAAAAGCATAAGGAATTAAAGTTTTTATGTACTGTTCATTATTTGGAAACCACTCTGGTTCTTCATAATCATCGCCTTCGGACTCATCAGCTAAAGCAATTTTATAATCTTGTATTAGCGAATCCATTCTTATAGAATCAAATGGCAATATCATATCTTCCGATATTCCCAACTGTTGTTGAATTGCTAAAGGCAAAGAGCTTTTGTTCTCCATATTAAGCACTTTTAGTTGAATCGTTGTTATCAAATTATTTTCTTTTGTATTTGAATTATGTTTGCAGCCAAATAAAATTAAGATGGGTATTATTAACAAATATTTTTCATTATTTCGTTGTTTTATTTTATTCTTTTTCTCATTATCAATTCACCTTTCAACTTCGCGATTAAGCAAAACACTCTATTATTTAAGGTTATTATCTTATCGCTTTAAGGATTATTTCAAGTTCGTTTCTGTTCATTTTTCTTACTTTAATGATACAAACTTACTTCTAAATTATAAGTTTCTTTTAGACGAGAAAAACAATTTTTAATATTTTTCTGTTAAATCATACACAAATTAGATGTAGAAAAAATATTTAAAATATGGTGATAGTGGTGATATTTTGTTTTCATAGTTGATAATAGCTCTTACCGAGTAATTAGCAACAATTAATAAAATGCCAGAGGTTTTGAAATTTCTTATTAAGGGATTAAAACAGAATTTGAATATTAAACTGAGCAATAAACTATATTTAATTATCTATAATGGTTATGGAAAGTATTGTAAGAAATGGAGAATATATTGTTTTTAGTGTAAAAAGCAAAAATAAATTATACAAATATAGGTAGGCTCATTTGTCTATTTATAACAAAAAGTCCACCTATATCTGTATAAAGTCAGGCAGATAACAAAGTCTGTCTAACGCATTCTAATATATTATATAAGGTGTAATTGCATTTAATCGGGCAATAGCTGATAAGGTTTTTCTATAAAAAGAGTTGCTCCGTGTTCTATTAAGAATTCTTTATCTCGAAATCCCCATAATACACTAGCACTAAGGCATATCACAATTTTTTGCAGTCATAACATCTACATCGCTATCGCCAATATATACTGCTGTTTCTTTTGGTGCATTTAGTTGTCGTAAAGCTTCTATTACTGTATCGGGAGCAGGCTTTTTTCTAATATTTTCGCGTTCGCCAATAGCAACTTTAATGGTATCGGGAAAGAAATGTTTAGCAAGTTCTTGCGTAGCAGCATAGAACTTGTTGCTTACAATAGCGAGTTTTTTTCCTCGAGCCTTTAATTCGGTAAGCATTTCTGGTATACCCTCGTATGGTTTAGTGGTATCGAGACTATGTTCTAAATAATGCTGGCGAAATGTAGCATAAACTTCTTCAAACTGTGGATTACTTATACCATTAGGAATAGCTCTCTCCATTAGTTTCTTTACACCATTGCCCACAAACATTCTAACATTTTCTATAGAATGTTCTGGCATATTATGCGTTCGTAAAGCATAATTGGTACTTGCTGCTAAATCTCTCAATGTTTCAAGGAGAGTACCATCTAAATCGAAAATATATGTTTCAAATTCCTTCATTTTAGTTTATACTTTTTATCTTTTGTAGATATCTGAAAAACAGACGACAGTCTACCTTCGTTTATCGTCGATTTTTCTTCTTTTTATTCCAATCTTTATTCTGATTGTACTGATTCCTTATTGCGATTTCGATTGTTAGAAGGACTACTTCCTATAGCCTTTAGGGTCGTAGTTCACTTTTCCGTGGAAAGGTTTATTATCGTAGAGTTTACCAATAAGGTCAATTCTACCCCACTGTTTCAATCCTTTTTCAATATTTCTTCGTTCTTCAGGCTTATACCAAAAAGAAGAATTGACGTTGTGCTAACTTTTCACGTGAGTCTTGCAGACTTGTTCTAATGTATATGGTCGTAGCCAGAATACCACGCTTCTGTAGAAACAGTCATAGGTGTTGAGTAAAGTCTGTACCGCTCCAGGTGAAAACTCGATCTTTGTTATTACTGCAAGTTCTGCCATATCTTCTTCTTTTTACAACCAGTGATGCGAAGATATAAAATAAGGAATAATTTGTTGCCGTAAATTTTTCTTCTTTATTTATTTTATCAAATATGCAAGTTTAAAATTGATAGAATTGTTTAAACGAAGGCTTTCTCATGAAAGATATATATACGATCGGCAGTATGTTCTGGCGGGCTATTTTAGTCGTCCGTCATACGATTCTTTTATTAATTCACGTGTATATTCTGTGCAGAGTGGTTTTTTGTTTTTGTCTTGCATTATGCAGCAATAAATCATAGCGTACCCTCTGAGCCTATAAACTTTTCTTTATACCTGTAGAGCATCTATAGTTCCTATAGCATATCGAGAATTTAGAGTGGTCAGTATTAAGATTCGGACAAATTTCTGGGTGTACATAACTGGGACGCTACGAATGTTCAGAGCTTTTATATTCTTACCTGCCATGCCGGCATACATATTTGCAGTAGGATCCACCTAAGTCAGAGATAGCCTCGGTGTCAGGCATGTATTACATTTGCTTTACTCTTTTGAATACTTTCTTTAGAGCGACTTGCAATAAATTTACCTTGATGAGCCGATATTGTACAAAAAGAACAACCACCAAAGCAACCTCGATGGATATTTACACTGAACTTTATCATTTCGTAAGCAGGTATCACCTTTCCTTTCATATTTAGGTGTGGTTCTTGAGTAAAATCATGTGCATCAACTTCAGTAGTCATTGTAGGATAAGGCGGATTTGCCACAATATATTGACTGTCTACTTTTTGAAGTATTCGTTGAGCATGTTTTTTATTCGATTCTTCTTCGATATGCTTAAAGTTTTCTGCCTGAAATTTCTTATTATATAAGCATTCTTCGTGCGAATGCAATACTATATCATTTGTAGTAATCCCTTCAGGAATATCTCTCTCTTTACAAAGATAAGCTGTTTGTGGTATATCCTTTATAGCTTTTACTTTTCTACCATTCTCAAAAGCTTGTGCAATGCTGATAATCTGCTTTTCACCCATTCCATAAATTACAATATCAGCACCAGAATCGCACAACACACTTTTACGAATACAGTCTTTCCAATAATCATAATGAGTAAGACGACGCAGCGAAGCTTCAATTCCACCCAATACAATAGGAACATCTGGATAAAGTTGTCGAAGAATATTTGAATATACAATAGAAGGGTATTCAGGACGTAAGTCGTGGCGACCATTTGGTGAATAAGCATCTTCAGAACGTAAACGTTTATTAGCAGTGTATTTATTCACCATAGAGTCCATTGCACCAGCGGAAACTCCAAAAAATAAACGTGGACGCCCTAACTTTTTAAAATCTCTGAAATCGCCGTGCCAATCAGGTTGTGGTATAATTGCTACACGATAACCGGCAGCTTCTAAAACACGCCCAATAACAGATACTCCAAAAGCTGGGTGATCTATATAAGCATCACCAGAGAAAAGAATAACATCTAACTCGTCCCGACTCTCTCTAGCTCAACTTCTTTCTTTGTAGTAGGTAGAAAGTCGGTGAGCATAAAACGTGAGTTAGTTTGAACAATTTGATTCTTGTTCTTTTGTTCTCCTGTATTTAAATCTTTCTTTTGTAAAGGCTTTTATATTTTGCCTTTATAAGAGGGTTTGTTTTGCCTTCTTGTGGATTTATTGTTACCCAGTTAGATCCTCTCTTTTTATCTCTGTTTGTCTTACAAAAATAATGTCAGCTATACGCATCTCATCTGGTAAGACAATATAAAAATATGATATCATATTTTTTTATACGAAAGTCAATGTAAGAAGCGCTTATAGGAACTTTCCCTCTGTTAGTTCTTCTTCGGATTGTTCTAAAGATTCTTGTTTTTATTCCATTGTTTATAAAAGATCTACAAGACTTTTTAATCCAAAAAGCCTTCATATTCTGATTATAAATTACATCTAAGCATAGGTCGAGCAACGCACCATCTTTTCCTGCCTCTGATTCTATAAACTGCGTACATTCAGTTTTAATTTTATCAAGTATTGTTTCATCTATTATTCCTAGTAGAGCCACAAGATTAGATAATAATGAATATTTTGTAAGGTCTCAAAATGTGCATTACTAACCCTTCATATATCTTGTTCCAGATGCGTTTGCTTGAATTTTGTACATCATCTCTCATTTAAATTTATGTTCAACTCTCGTATTTCGATTCCATTAATTTAGCAGATAAGCCACAATACCACGCATTATTCTATTACGTATTTCCTTATTCTTAATACACTCAAATGGAAAGCCATAACAAAAGTGCGGAAGTCTGAACCTTTATAAGCTACAGCAGCACTAGTATTATCTGCATATTTCATAACACTAAATGCTGTATCTAAAGGTTGCAATATATCAGGCGAATAAGCTCCATAATGCTCTTCATTCATTGTCTATATATCAAATTGTGGAACCTAATCCATTAATTATTGAATTATAATTGTCCTGATTACTTCCTGCTGCAGAAACCTGAAGAATTTGGCAAGCTATCTCTTGCTCAACATTACTTTTTCATATCTAGTCAAAAATAAGCTCGTAATAAGAATTCTACCACCACGCATTAGATAATTTGCTATTTGAGTTTGCATACTGGGACGGAGAGCTCTTATACAGTATAGACTATGTCCATCATCTTTCTCCAATCCTAAGGCTAAATCTACAAGCGCATATTTTTGAAGTTTTACATAACCATTCTCAATCGCCTTGCTTGAACAACTCACTATATTATAATTTCCACATGAGGCTATTGCATCTGCATGTGTCCTAACATAATTGAAATTATTTCCTGCTATGAACTTTCCTACAAACTCATCGCCACCATATCCTAAAGCAGCAGCCCTTCTTTACCTGATTGAGTTTTATCAAAACTACTTTGACGTCCATTCCACCCTGCGGTTTTACCATAACTAATTCCAGGGTCAGCCTCAAAATTGAAACCTTGTTCTACATCATTATCAATTACAGCTGGTGAAGAAAGGCGGTAAAATCCATTCACTATTAAAATAGTTTGCTTTGCACCTCTTTATTGTAGGCGAGATAATACTTTCGGGCTGGAAAAACTTCGCCTCCACGATTACACGCTGTTATCCGAAGTTATATACTACATTGCGCTCTAATGTTATTTCGCACGAATTGGTACTTTACATTTACACCATTATCGAAACTCACTTTGTTCTTGAGCCATATATATATTATAAGATGTAGGTCTTTGGCTGTAGGTTCTAATGGATCGTTTACTTCATTCCATCTTAAACGTATCTTGTTTTTTGAAATATATTCCATTCTAAAGTTATCCGGAGCCAATGGTTGCACAATACAAGCTTTATTATGGAGTGATGCCGTATAACGAAGAATAGTTTTATATATAGAACGTGCAAGTGTGAATTTGAAATTAGGATCTTGTCCAAACTTCATATCTGCAAAGTTTTGATGAGAAAGTGTCTCAATGATAGATGATGGAACGTCAGGAAGGCGTGTTTCGCTATAATTTGCATCTTTAACACCACGTGTATTCCAAGTTTTCTAAATGTAGATTCTATATCGCGCTTCGCATTTGTTATGAGTTGAGAAGCAAAGGTTTGAGACGTTCTACGCGAAAGTCCGTTTCCGAAAGTTGGATTCCCCTGTTGTGTTGTACAAATAGATAATGTTCCTACTGTAGTCCCATCTGCTTTTACTCCAGCATCACTATGTACAGCTAAGACTAATTCGATAGGAACTTTTAAACCTTCTTTCTTTGGTATATACGAAGATCCGCCTGCAAGCCAATTAGTATAAAGTGAACGTGAATTAATATCATCATTATAATCATTCGTTCCATTACTTTTACTGACAACATCTCGAGGTGCACCTGCCCATTGTGTATAATATCTTGCTCCTTCAAGTGCACGAGGTAAGCCACTAATTTGTCCTCCTCGAGCTATATTTCCCATACCACTGCACAAAACGAACTGCATCTCAGTAACAACACTTTCTGTGTTTATATGATCTCGTAATATTACTCGATTAATATTGCAGCCTTTATCGAAAGCAAAATGTGCCTAAGAGTAGACCCAAGTACCACCACCCATTTGTTGATTCACTCAATGGGTTTTCTGCCCTTTATGAAAACAATATATTCAGCATCATCTACGCTTTTTCTTTATAGTTTTATAACTTACATAGACAGCATAATCTCCATCTTCAGGAATGTTTGGTTGATAAGCTACATAACTAAGTTTGCTATTACGTTTCCTCGATTTTATTTTACGCGCAGATCCTGCACTAAATGGATTCTCTCCATCAGCGTATGTCCCTTGATGGTATGCAAATCCTGAACCTTCTATAGTTTCCATTTCTTTATTATTTACTTCACTGTGAAAATACATAGCGTTATTTTTAGGATTGTCGTTATCCACTATAACTTCTTGCTTTTTGCCCAATCGCGTTCACGTGAGAAATAACAACGCTCCCTGCATTCTCCAACATCGGAAGAAGATATGGTATTACTATGGTTTGTGTATATAAGTCTTCTGTTGTACCAAAGAGATTCGGACGTTGCCATTTCCAATATCCTTTATTCACATCATAATAACGACCATGAGAAGACCATATAGAGAAATGTCTATCATTTTAATCCATCTGTAGTGTATTTGGACGAGAAGTATTCTCAATCCATGGACGTCCTGTATATCCGACTTTCCCTAATCAAATTTCTTTGTTTGCGCAGATATTTTCGAAAAACAAATACGAAATAGTATAAAAAGTAAGAAAATCCTTTTTCATTCGTCTACCTCTCCTATAGTGAATGATTCAGGATGCTTTCCCTTAAAATTCTTAAAATAGAGTTTAATAGTTCTCATATCAGCTTCAATATCTCCACTTGGCACAATAGATTGCGTACACTCTATCGTTTTTGTTTTATAATCCAATCCGTAAAGAAGAATTGGAATATTAGCTTTTAATGCTATATAATAGAAACCTTTTCTTCCAATCCGGATTTAATGAACGAGTTCCTTCTGGGGTTATACATAAACCAAATTTATCTGTCTTTAATGCATAATCTGCTAATCTATCCGTCATACTAGTATGTTTACTTCTAAACACAGGGATACCACCCATTCTTCTTAAAAACATACCTAAAGGCCAAAAGAACCATTCTTTCTTCATTAAGAAATTACTTCGTATACCTTCAGCCTTCGCGTAGAGATTGTCCGAAAAGAAAAATCCCAATTACTGGTATGTGGCGCAAGACAAATTATAAATTTATCAGGAAAAGCAATTGCAACTTTCTTCTTCCATTTTAATTGTTTATAAAGAAGCCATGAAGCAAGTTTTTAGCATATTGTTATACTAAATTACTAATCTGATCTATTATTTCGTTTGTTTCTGCATCAAATTTCTTTCTCAAATCAGTAAAATATTTTTGCACTCATACCGGGCTCAACATGCAAAATACGACTAACATATTCACTACGTAAAGAACAATAGAGGTTAATAAAGCATCTATCTCTTCCTTGTTCGTATTATCCCCATAAAGTGATGCGGCTGTAGTTTCAGTAAACAAACTACCACAAATTCCGTTTATTAAACGTTTTAAATCTCTTTTTATTTCCCATCTTTTTATAGAATTATCTTTCTTTTTATTTATTTTGATGAGTCAAAGATAATATAAAAACTGCAAAAACAAATATGTATCAAGAAAATTAGTATATTTGCTTATTTTAGCAGCATTTATGCCTAATTGTCAATCTAAAACATTACTTTTGCAACAGTAATTAGATTGTTTCAATAATAACTGTTTAAAAAGATTAGAAGATGGAAACGAGTGCTTTACAAAAGGAACGCGCAACTTATAAACCAAAACTTCCAAAGGCACTTAAAAGTGCTGCAGAAGATTAAAGAGGAGAACCAACTCAAAGCGTAGATAATCACAAAGAAATTGAAATTTATTTCCCAACACCTATGGTATGCCTCTTGTAGAGTTCGTACCTGCTGAGAAGCAAGACTCGGTTAGAATAAATGTTGGAGTAATATTATCTGGCGGACAGGCTCCTGGTGGACATAACGTTATATCTGGTTTATATGACGAGGTTAAAAAGTTAAACCAGAGAATCGTTTGTTTGGTTTCCTATGACCGGATATTAGTAGAATCATAATTATATCGAAATCACAGAAACGCTTATTAATCAAATATAGAAATATAGGGCGATTTGACTTTAATAGGTTCTGGACGTACTAAACTAGAGAAAGAAGAACAATTCGAAAAAGCATTAGAGATTATTCGAGAACTTGACATTCGAGCTCTTGTAATTGTTGGTGGTGACGATTCAAACACTAATGCGTGCGTTCTTGCAGAATATTACGCTGCAAAAAATTATGGAATACAAGTTATCGGTTGTCCTAAAACTATTGATGAGCGACTTGAAACCAAATAGAAACTTCGTTTGCTTTTGATACACGCTACTAAAAACCTATTCTGAGTTAATAGGAAATATTGCACGCGACTGTAACTCTGCACGAAAATATTGGCATTTCATTAAATTAATGGGACGTTCAGCTTCACATATTGCACTTGAATGTGCTTTACAAACACAACCTAATATATGTTTAATCTCTGAAGAGATAGAAACAAAAGATTTATCTCTGAACGACATAATTGAAGATATTGCTAAGGTTGTGGCACGCCCTGCACAAGATGGACGTAATTATGGAGTCGTTTTAATTCCAGAAGGGCTTATAGAATTTATTCCTTCTATTGGTAGACTTATTGGGGAATTAAACGACTTATTAGCAAAACATGGAAACGATTATAAGGATCTTGACATTGAAGCACAACGAGCTTATATTATAGACCATCTCTCTGAAGAAAATAAAGCCACATTCGAGACTCTCCCTGATGGAGTTGCAAGACAATTATCATTAGACAGAGATCCTCATGGAAATGTTCAAGTTTCGCTCATTGAGACAGAAAGACTTATTTCTGATAGTGGTTGAAATGAAAGCTAATAAATGGGCTAAACAAGAGGTAAATACAACGGACACTTGCTTTACAATACATCATTTCTTAGGATATGGACGCTGTGCCAGCTCCCATCAAACTTTGATGCTGACTATTGTTATGCACTTGGTACTTCTGCAGCTCAACTTATTGCTAATGGAAAAACTGGGTATATGGCAATTGTTAAGAATACAACTGAGAAAGCTGAAAATTGGATTGCAGGCGATGTACCAATTACAATGATGATGAATATGGAACGTCACTAATGGTGAATTGAAACCAGATTTTATCCGTAAAAAGCTCTAGTTGATCTTGAAGGAGCTCCATCTAAAAATTCGTGCAGAACTACGGACAAGCGAATCAAGAGACTAAGTTACATCTATCCCGGGACCTATTCAATATTGGGGACCATCAGATGTTTGCGACCAAACTACATGCGAACATTGGCATTGGAACAAGGTAAAGATGTTTTTCGCTTATTGAAATAAGATATATGGTATATATAGTCAAAGGTAATGAATATTCCTAAAACAATCCATCTGCTTTGTGCATAAATTGCATAAAATGCCTAAATGGGTAGTAGCAGATTGGAGAGTATCATTGCCTTTTATTTTATTGTTTTCTGCCTTTATTTTTCTTGAGTTGCTCCATCAGGCTTTTCGCTGGCGTGCTATTTATGGATGATCAGATTATCCTGACGGATATGAGATACATGGAATTGATATTAGTCGATCACCAGGGGTAATCGTTAATTGGCACGTCGTTTGCAATGCACTCTATAGAACAATCGCCTGTTCGCTTTCGTTTTTTATGAAATCAACAGAAGGTGATAGCTACGTAGACCGAAACTTTTCGTTCAAACTTTGCAAAACGCAAAAAGAAGTGGGCTTATTAGGGTGTTTATCATTTTGGAGTAATAACTCATCGCCCTCGTCGTCGGGCTTTATTTCTGTTGGCTGTCATGACACCCTTTAGAACTCAGGCGATTTACCTCTCTGTATTAGACGTAGAAACAAAAAGCCAAATGGAATTAGCACGGGAGAATTTCAACAGAATATTCTTACATGGCTACACATTGTTGAAGATAAATTTCATGTAAAAACCCATTATCTATACCTTCTATAAATTCAAAGACCAATATTTGTCTGATTCACGCTTTGACGATTATCCATATTGGATTGCTCATTATTATGTTGACAAAATGGAATATCCAGGAAAATGGCTTTTTTGGCAACACACAGATGCAGGTAAACTTCCTGGTATAAAAGGCTATGTAGATTTAAATATCTTTAATGGTTCGTATTATAATCTTATGCAATTGCTTATTCCTAAACCTAAAATTGATAAAAAGTCAGACACGCCCATTTATGATTCACTTTACATTGACTCTTTCTCAGTCCAAGACTAAGTGCTTTTTCTTCTAATAAAGAGACGTCTTCTTCATAAAATCCACTTAATATTAATATTCCCTTTGTTTTCATTGCACATACAAAGGCTGACATATCGGCAAGCAGGATATTACGATTTATATTTGCAACAACAACATCGAACTTCTTTTCAGAGAATTTCTCTATAACTTGTTTATCGCCTTCTTTTACTTCAAGTGATACATTGTTGGCTTCTGCATTCTCTATTGTATTTCTCACACTCCATTCGTCAATATCGTAACCACAAACTGTTTCGGCTCCACACTTGGCTGCAATTATTGAAAGAATACCTGTCACCACAGCCTACAATCTAACTACTTTTAGTCCCATTTAAATTCATTTCTAACAGTTGAGATACTATCATTTGTGTAGTTTCATGTGTTCCTGAACCAAATGCCTGCTTCGGATCTATTCCTACAAGCAAAGGCTCTCTACCTTCTACTTTTCTACCAACCTATATGGATTTTCTTCTTTTACACTACAGATAATGCAATTATTATTGATTATTATAGGAGTGAAAGTTATCTCTCCCATTCTTCATTCCAATTTTTATCTTCAGCTTCTCTACTTTGTATTCTATTTCTATGTTGGGCAGAATAAAGGTTGGAAATAGCCTCTCTTTAAAGCTGCTTCTTCAAAAAGCATTTTTCAAGGCAATAGCCCATCACTACATTCTCTTCTTCCGAAAACGAGATCACAAAGCCAACTTCACCTGCCATTGCTACTAAGAGTTCACGTGCTAGTTCTGTATCTGGTGTTATTTTAAAACGTAATTTGTATATATCTCATTGTAATTAATACTTTATGTAGAATACTTAAATGTGGTATTATTTGAAGAAATTAGCCATCTCTTTATCTAATAGCTTTATACCTTTCTCAGTACAAATACTTCTTATGTAGAAACATAATAAAGGTTTTTAATATTTCTTTGTAGTTGTACTCGTCGTATAGAAAATTTGTCATTATATATTCGCCAGAAGCTGAGGTAAAGCCTACTATATAGCTTTATATCTATATTGGACAAGAAACACCCTTCACTAACTCCACGCTCTATGAATTCAACAAGTTGTTCGTATTTCTCTTCTTCTCGTGCGGCAAAATAAGTCTGCAACTTAGGATATTTCCCTAATTCTTCGTAGAATAAAGGATTAACTTTATTAAACTCTTCGGTTTGCAGCCGTAATACATGCATAACAATATTGATGACATTGAGACCTGGCTTATCAAACCTCTCTATCTCTTCCTTTTTATGCTTAGCATTCATCATCACAACCTCATAAAGCAGGTCTTCTTTGTTTTGATATATTTCATAAAGTGTTCGCTTCGATATTTTTCAAATGCGCAGCTATATCGTTCATTTTCACTTTTACGAATGCCATATTGAAAGAACATTGTAGAAGCTAATGAAAGTACTCTTGCTTTTAGCTCTTTTTATATTCATTTTCTATTATCATTACCATTGTTTATTAAGCAGTACAAAAATACAAAAATAAAATCACTAACACTATCTTTATTGTTTTAATTTAGTAACTTTGCACAACCACACGCTTTTTGTGCGCGAAATTAAGTTAGTATTAAAATCATATTATGGTTAAAATAACAAAAGAGGCGGCACTTGCGTATCATGAGAATGGTCGCCCAGGAAAGATAGAAGTTATTCCTACAAAATCTCACAGTACACAAACCGATTTAAGTCTTGCTTACTCGCCTGGAGTAGCATACCCTTGTTTAGAAATTCAGGAAAATCCAGACAACGTTTACAAATATACCGATAAAGGAAACCTTGTTGCAGTTATAACAAACGGAACAGCTGTTTTAGGACTGGGTAACATTGGTGCTATGAGTGGAAAGCCCGTTATGGAAGGTAAAGGGTTGCTATTTAAAATTTATGGTGGCATTGATGTTTTCGATATAGAGATTAACGAAACTGACCCCGACAAATTCTGTGAAACTGTTGAAAAGATTGCTCCTACGTTTGGTGGAATTAATCTTGAAGATATAAAGGCACCTGAATGTTTTGCTATTGAAGAGAGACTAAAACGCACGTTAGACATTCCGGTGATGCACGACGACCAGCACGGCACAGCCATTATATCTGCCGCAGGTCTGAAAAATGCGCTCGAGGTTGCTGGAAAAGACATAACAAAGGTTCGACTTGTTGTAAATGGAGCAGGTGCTGCTGCCATCTCGTGTACGAAACTATATGTAGCTTTAGGCTTAAAGAAAGAGAATATTCTTATGTTAGATTCGCACGGAGTTATTACTGCCGACCGACCGAACTTAACTGAACAAAAGAAGCTATTTGCTACCAACCGTACAGACGCACACACGTTAGAGGAAGCCATTAAAGGGGCTGATGTTTTTGTGGGACTCTCAAAAGGCAATATCCTTTCGAAAGAGATGATACTGTCTATGAACAGCAATCCTATCGTATTTGCGCTGGCTAACCCTGTGCCTGAGATTTCGTACGAAGATGCGATAGAAGCACGACCAGACGTTATTATGTCTACTGGACGGTCCGATTATCCAAACCAGATTAACAACGTTATTGGTTTCCCCTACATCTTTAGAGGTGCTCTCGATGTGCACGCCAAAGCCATAAACGAAGAAATGAAGCTTGCTGCCGTAAACGCCATTGCCGAACTGGCTAAGCAGCCTGTACCTGATGTTGTGAACGAAGTGTACCACGTGAACGAACTCTCGTTTGGACCAAAATATTTTATACCGAAACCTGTAGACCCATGACTTATTACTTTGGTGAGTGCCGCTGTGGCAAAGGCTGCAATGGATAGCGGGGTGGCAAGAACGCCTATTAAAGACTTTGATGCATACAAAGACCGCCTGATGCAAATGCTTGGACAAGAAACCAAACTTACTCGCTATTTACACGCAACTGCTGCACGCCACCCACAACGAGTTGTTTTTGCCGAAGGTGTACACCAAAATATGCTAAAGGCTGCTGTACAAGCAAAGCAAGAAGGTATTTGCCAACCTATTTTGTTGGGACACCCCGACCGCATTAAACGCACAGCAAACCGACTGAAGCTCGACCTAAGCGGCATTGAACTTGATTGATATGCGTGCCGACAAGGAACAACGACGCAGAGCCAATTACGCAAAACACTTGGCTGAAAAACGGGCACGAGAAGGCTACACTTTCGATGAGGCCTACGACAAAATGTACGAACGAAACTACTTTGGTATGGCGATGGTTGAGAGTGGCGATGCTGACACTATGATTACAGGACTCTACACGAAATACAGCGATACCATAAAGATTGCAAAAGATGTTATTGGCATTCGTCCTGAATACAAACACTTCGGCACAATGCACATTCTGAATACTAAGCGTGGCATTTACTACATTGCCGATACGCTGATAAACCGTATGCCAAACGCCGAAGCGCTGGTAGACATAACGCGCCTTGCCCACCACTCTGTGAAATTCTTCAACGACGACCCCGTAATGGCAATGGTATCGTTCTCTAACTTTGGTAGCGACGAGGGAGGCTCGCCACAACAAGTGCGCGAGGCATTAGCCATAACACAAGAAACGCACCCCGACTGGTTAATTGACGGCGAAATGCAAATAAACTTCGCATTAGACAAGAAGTTGCGCGACGAGAAATATCCTTTCACACGCTTAAAAGGCAAAAGTGTAAACACGCTTATTTTCCCTAATCTTGCTTCAGCCAACAGCGCCTACAAGCTGCTGCAAGGCTTTAGTCCAGAAACCGAAGTGATTGGTCCTATCCAGATGGGACTAAACAAACCTATCCACTTCACCGACTTAGAATGTTCCGTTCGCGACATTGTAAACATCACAGCTGTAGCAGCCATCGATGCTTACATTGAGAAAATAAAGAATAAGAACAAGTAAGAGTCTGAAATTAAACTCCACACAAGTAGGAAGAAAGCTAAATAGTTTTCTTCCTATTTTTGTTTTCGCACAGCTAATACCATAAACACATATTATAACAGCTCAACAGAAAAGAAGACAATTCTAATAAATTCCACGACCATATAACAAAAGCAGAAATAAAACATTGCTGCTCAGAAGCTCATAAAAACAAATAAATAGAAGCACCAGAAACAAAGAACCTCACAACGCTTCAGCCAAATTAATAGCCTTTAAAACATTTATAATATAAGAACATAAAAACTCATAGTTTGTTCCTTTAACTCCATGCCCATACGCACCCCACTCCACAATTAAACCGCCCGAATACTATACACAAACAAACAAAAAACTTATAAGCTATCAACAAAAAGCTTATAGCTATTAACGAAAAGCTTATAAGCTATCAGCAAAAAGCTTATAAGCTATCAACAAAAAGCTTATAAGCTATTAACGAAAAGCTTTATAGGCTATTAACAAAAAGCTTATAAGCTTATCAACGAAAAAGCTTATAAGCTATCAATAGAAAGCTTATAAGTTATCAGGAGAAATATTAGAGTGATAACTCTGCGGATAGCTGCATATTCTTAACCATTCTATAAGTGTTAGCCACCAAAAAGCACCACACCAGCTACAAATACCATAATTATTAGGTTATAGAAGCTGTATCGTTTTTAGTACTTTTGCAAACATATACAACTTCTTGAATGGATAATAAGAAAGCAACATTAGAACTTGGCACAAAACCAGTAGGCAAGCTATTAGCGCAATATGCGCTACCAGCCATTACAGCAATGACGGCAGCATCGCTCTACAACATAATCGACCGCATATTCATAGGGCAAATAGTAGGTCCAATGGCTATTTCGGGGCTTGCTATAACATTTCCATTCATGAACCTTGCAGCCGCATTTGGGGCAGCAGTAGGCATCGGAGCCTCAACAACCATTAGTGTAAAGTTAGGACAGAAAGACTATCAGACGGCAGAAAACATACTTGGTAACACCATCACCTTGAACCTTATAGTAGGATTAACATTTGCTGGCGTCTGCCTATTATTCCTCGATCCAATACTCCGTTTTTTCGGAGCAAGCGATGCCACCCTCCCCTATGCGCACGACTTTATGCATACCATACTCTTAGGCAATGTGTTTTCGCACATGTACTTCGGTATGAATGCCGTATTGCGTGCAGCATCTAAACCAAAAAAAGCAATGTGTGCCACCATTTTCACAGTAGTAATGAACATATTGTTAGATGTTGTTTTCATACGCTGGTGGCATTGGGGCATAAAAGGAGCAGCACTCGCCACAATAATATCACAAACATTGGCTCTATGCTGGCAAATGACACTATTTGCAAACAAGAACGAACTATTGCATTTAAAACGAGGCATATACAAACTAAAAGCTAACTTAGTGAAGAACATTATATCCATAGGAATATCTCCATTCTTAATGAATGCTTGCGCCTGTGTCATTGTCATCTTCATAAACAACCAGTTAGTGCGATTCGGAGGCGATATGTCGGTGGGAGCATACGGCATAGGCAACAGCATAGCAATGATATTCGTAATGTTTGTAATAGGTCTTAACCAAGGAATGCAACCTATAGCAGGCTACAACTACGGAGCACAACAATACGAAAGAATGATGCGAGTAGTGAAGTTGTCCATCATAACAGCAACTTGCATTATGCTAACAGGCTGGTCGCTCGCTATGTTGTTCCATACCATTGCGTTCGCCTCTTCACCACCAATCCAGAACTCATAAAAAGATCAATCAATGCACTACACATCATAATGATGATGTTCCCGCTTATAGGTTGCCAAATGGTAATAACCAACTTCTTCCAATGCATAGGAAAAGTAAAGATTAGCATATTCCTATCGCTCTCTCGGCAACTATTGTTCTTACTTCCATTACTCATTCTACTACCAAATTTCTATGGAATAAATGGAGTTTGGGCATCAATGCCAACAAGCGACTTCATAGCTGTTGTAGTGGCAATAATAACAATGACAGTATATCTTAGACGATTTAAGAAAGATATGCAAAGCAAAAACAGTTGAAACAAATAACCTCTCGCTTATGGAAAAGAAACTAATAATAAACGTTGGACGACAACTTGGAAGCGGTGGAAGCTTAGTAGCTAAAGCACTTGCCAACGAATTTAATTGTCAGTTCTACGATAAAGAAATACTGAATCTTGCAGCAAAAGAGAGTGGTTTCTCAGAAAAGTTCTTTGAGAAAAACGACGAACAGAAGAGATTTCTAAAATCGCACTTCCAAATAAACCTGCCTATATTTAGCAATAACGATTTCTACAAAAACAACTTCTCGCAAGAAGGGCTCTATCAATTTCAGTGCGATGTTATTCGAAAAGCAGCCGAAGAAAATAATCGCTGCGTATTTGTAGGGAAGAACAGCCGACTATGTATTGCGCGAAAATCCCAACACAATTAATGTTTTCATAACAGCAAACATTAACTCAAGAGCGAAAAACGTAAGCGAACGACTTGGCTGTACAAAAGAAGAAGCCATAAAAGTAATTGAGAATAAAGAAAGCGAACGTGCAAAATATTACAATTACTACACAGGAAAAGTATGGGGACACGCCGAAAGCTACGACCTTTGTGTAGATGCAAGTATATTAGGAATTGAAGAAACAAAAGATTTCATAGCTTGTTTTATACGAAAGAAAGCTGGCAATAGAGTAAATTCTGTATGAAGAGAATTGGCATTATAAGCGATACACACGCCTATTGGGACGAGAAATACGAATTCTACCTGAAAGACTGCGATGAGATTTGGCATGCTGGCGACATTGGGTCATTAGAGATAGCCAATAAGTTCGAAGCTATGAAACCTACTTTCAGAGCAGTATATGGCAATTGTGACGGCTATAATATTCGTGCACGCTATCCCGAAATACAGAGATTTAGATGTGAAGATGTAGACGTTTTGCTTAAACATATTGGTGGCTATCCAGGCAGATACGACCAATCAATACGTAATACACTCTACTATTCGCCACCTAATCTCTTCGTAGACGGACACTCGCATATATTAAAAGATAATGTACGACAAAACATTAAATCTGCTACATATAAACCGGGGCAGCAGGCTTACAAGGATTTCACAAAGAGAGAACCATTGTAAGACTCGCTATTGAAAGGCAATAAAATGGGCGATTGTGAAGTTATTACATTATCAAACAACAGAAATAAATAATTAAGATACAAAAATATTAACAACTTATGAAAACTTATTTAGTAACTGGTGCTGCTGGATTTATCGGCGCAAACTACATTAAGTATCTGCTTCACAAAAAGTATGTGAACGAAGATATTAAGATTATCGTACTTGACGCATTAACTTACGCTGGTAACTTAGGAACAATTAAAGATGATATTGACGATAAACGATGCTTCTTTGTAAAAGGCGACATTCGCGACAGAGAATTGATTGATAAACTGTTTGCTGAAAACGATATCGACTATCTTGTGAATTTCGCTGCTGAAAGCCATGTAGACCGCTCTATAGAAGACCCACAACTATTCTTGAGCGTAAACATATTGGGTACTCAGAACCTTATGGACGCTGCTCGCCGTGCATGGGTTACGGGCAAAGATGAACAGGGCTACCCTACGTGGAAAGAAGGAAAACGTTACCATCAGGTGTCTACCGATGAGGTCTATGGTTCGCTTGGTGCAGAAGGATATTTTACCGAAAAAACTCCACTATGCCCTCACAGCCCATATTCGGCAAGTAAAACCAGTGCCGATATGTTTGTTATGGCATACCACGATACGTACCACATGCCCATCAGCATTACACGTTGCTCTAACAACTATGGTCCTTACCACTTCCCCGAAAAGTTAATTCCATTAATCATCAATAATATTCTTGCAGGTAAACCACTTCCCGTATATGGCGAAGGCTTAAATGTCCGCGACTGGCTATACGTAGAAGATCACTGCAAAGCTATTGATATGGTAGTTCGCGAAGGACGTGTAGGACAGGTTTACAATGTTGGTGGACACAACGAAATGAAGAACATCGACATTGTTAAAGCTTTACCATTAAAAACTATTCACGATATGATGGCTGAAGACAAAGAACTTCGCAAAGTTTTAAAGAAACAAGTGAAAGATGAGAATGGCAATATTGATATCTCATGGATAAACAACGATTTGATTACACACGTTGCTGACCGACTCGGCCATGACGCACGTTACGCAATTGACCCAACGAAAATAAAAAACGAATTAGGCTGGTATCCTGAGACGAAATTTGCCGATGGTATTGTGAAGACCATTAAATGGAATTTGGAGAATCAGTCATGGATAGAAGAAGTAACTAGTGGTGATTATCAGAAGTACTACGAAGAGATGTACGGAAACCGATAAACAGAATCATTCCCCTGTCCGTTAAAACTGGTCAGGGGAAGTTCTTAAACTCACAAGTATGACAAAAATAGGAAAGATAATTGAATTGCCAAAACGATTAGACCGTCGTGGCAACCTTACTGTAGCAGAAGAAATGAAAGACATTCCTTTTAATATTGCACGCGTTTATTGGGTTTACGATGTGCCGGGAGGAGAAAATCGTGGCGGACACTCGCACAAACATTGTCGCGAATTTATTATTGCTGCAAACGGTTCTTTCACTGTTACACTCGACAATGGCACAGAAAAAGAATCTTTCTTACTCAATCACCCTTATCAAGGCTTACTTGTAAACACAGACACATGGAGAACACTTGAGGATTTCTCTTCTGGTGCAGTATGCTTAGTGTTGGCTGAAGATCCTTTCGACGAAAGCGACTACATCAGAAACTATGATGAGTATTTAAAATTCATAGGCAAAACAAAATAAGAATGGTGAGGGGAAACACATTCGGAACGAAAGCTTACATATAACTTGCTATTATTTTAAATTTTGGAATAGCATATATTAAAGAATACCATAATATGATTGAGATTAAACAGTATAACCTTGACGATGCCGTGAAATGGAATGAATTTGTTTCTATTTCCAAGCAAGGCACCTTTCTTTTCAATCGCAATTATATGGACTATCATGCTGATAGGTTTGCTGACTGCTCGTTTCTTATAATGGAGAAAGGGCACATCGTTGCTGTGTTACCTGCCAATAGGGAAGGCGATACCCTATATTCGCATCATGGACTTACTTATGGAGGATTACTCACTACAGAGAAAATTACTGCTGAGAAGATATGCAACATCTTTTCTGAACTGAACATTTTGCTCAAGGAAATGGGTATAAAACAAGTAATCTACAAAGCTATTCCATATATCTACCACCGTATTCCTGCCGAAGAGGACCTCTATGCACTTACCAATATTTGCCACGCACAACTCATCAGCCGCGATATTTCATCATCGTTCAGTCTCCACAACGTACGAAAGTTTACCGAAAGTCGCAGAAGTGGCATTCGAAAGGCTATCAAAAATGGCATTCTCGTAGGAGAAAGTCAAGATTTAGCTGCATTTTGGAATATCCTCAATAATAATCTTACCACCAAATACAATACACACCCTGTACATTCTTTAGCAGAATTAGAACTCTTAAGAAGTAGATTCCCAAAGCAAATAAAACTTTACTTAGCTACAACAACCGACAAAGAACCACTGGGTGGCACTCTCATCTATGAAACACCGAACGTTGTTCATACACAATATATTTCAGCATCAACAAAGGGGAAAGCAATGGGAACACTGGATTTGTTGTTCGATTATATAATAAATAATGTGTATAAGGGCATAGATGGTTATTTCGACTTTGGTAAAAGTACCGAAGATGGAGGTACAATACTAAATCAGCAGCTTATCCACCAGAAAGAAGGATTTGGCGGACGAGGTATTTGTTACGACACTTACAAATGGAATATATCAGTTTTATGATAGAATATTTATCACTCAAACGCATCACAGCGATGCACAAAGACGAAATAAACAAGGCTATTTCAAACGTTGTGGCATCGGGCTGGTATCTTAACGGCAATGCTGTTAAACATTTTGAAGAGCATTATCGCACCTACATTGGTACGCAACATTGTGTTAGTTGTGGAAATGGACTCGATGCTCTACATCTTATTCTGCGTGCTTACAAAGAGCTTGGACAACTTCACGATGGCGACGAAGTAATTGTACCTGCTAATACTTACATTGCCACCATATTAGCTATAACCGAAAACAACCTTACGCCCATACTAGTAGAACCTGATATCGCAACGTTAGAAATAGACGACAGCCGTATAGAAGCTGCTATCACACCTCGCACTCGTGCCATTATGCTCGTACATTTATATGGTCGGTGTGCATATACAGAAAGAATAGGAAATATTTGTAAACGCCATAATATAAAGCTGATAGAAGACAATGCACAGGCACATGGTTGCACCTTTAACGGTAAGCATACAGGAAGCCTTGGCAATGCAGCAGCTCACAGCTTCTATCCAGGCAAAAATCTTGGTGCATTGGGCGATGCTGGTGCCATAACCACAAACGACTTGGAACTAACCAAAACTATTCGGGCGCTTGCTAATTACGGTTCGAACCGCAAATATGTATTCGAGTTTCAAGGTAAAAATAGTCGTATGGACGAAATACAAGCTGCTGTGCTCAGTATAAAACTAAAGTATCTCGATGAGGAAAATGAACGTAGGAAAGTAATTGCCCATTACTTTGAACAACATATAGAGAATGAGCACATTACCATTCCTAAAGCTTTAAACCGTGATAACGTCTATCACATATTTCCAATACTCTGTGCAGAACGCGATAAATTACAGGAATACTTAACAGATAACGGTGTACAGACTCTCATTCACTACCCTATTCCACCCCACAAACAAAAAGCATATAAGGAATGGAATACTCTTTCATTCCCACTTACAGAACGTATTCATCGGGAAGAACTTTCCATTCCGTGCAACCAAACTATGTCGTTAGGCGATGCCGAACAGATAGCTGTATTGCTAAGTAACTTTGCTTAGCTTAATTGTAGCATAAAAGGCATTATAAATCTCAGCAGAATAAATATCTTTCAAGTGGTATAATATAGCATTATAAAGGTTGCTGCTTTTTGTGATATCTAATTTGTAACTGACAGATATCTGAAACGCAACTCACAGATATCTGAGACGATCGTGATAGATATCTAAAACAAAAAGTAACTATATTGCATTGACTTTTATAAACACCTGAGGCGTTCTATTCCATTGGTAGACAGACTATAGGCAGTGGTTATAAATTCATTATTCATTTTCGTCAGAACCATTGATTTGATAACGTAAACTGGCTAATTCAAACGGTATATCTTTCCAGCTGTATAAGGCAATGCAGTTATATTACATTATGTTAGAACACAAAAAACAAGAATAAAAACGTAGAGAAAAAGAGTTGCAGAAGATAACGGAGATCTATCATATCCATAATGTTTTTCAGGCTAACTTTACATAAAATTATAAGAGGTATACCTATCTGGTACACCTCCTTTCGTATATTATATATTCATAATTCATTATAAATTATAAGTGAATATTAATAAACACATTTTATTAAAGTTTCAATTACTTAGTTTCCAACAAAACAACATTCTCTACATGAGGCGTATGTGGAAACATATCGACTGGCTGAACAGCCACAACTTTATAGTCGCTATCTAAAAAGTGCTAAGTCGCGAGCTTGTGTGCAGGATTACAACTTACATAAACAATTCGTTTGGGATGTGCACCCAATATAACATTCACTACATCGGCATGCATACCAGCACGAGGAGGATCGGTTATAATGACATCTGGGCGTCCATGTTGTTTTACGAATGCTTCGGTTAGAATATCTTTCATATCGCCAGCATAGAACAGCGTGTTGGATATTTCGTTTATTTCTGAATTTATTTTTGCATCTTCTATTGCTTCAGGCACATATTCAATACCTATCACCTTTTTAGCCTTTTTAGCTACTAAAGTTTGCAATGGTTCCCTGCACTGTATATAGATCGTAAACCAATTCATTACCAGTAAGTTTGGCAAAGTTGCGCGCAACACTATACAAATGGTAAGCTTGGTCTGTATTGGTTTGATAGAAACTTTTAGCACCAACCTTAAAGCGAAGATCCTCCATTAACTCAAATATATGGTCGTTACCTTTAAATACTGTCAATTCTAAATCGTTGAAAGTATCGTTACCTTTCTGATTATCTACATATAATAATGACGTAATTTCGGGAAACTCATTGGCAATGAACTGCATTAAGTTCATAGCACGTTCTTCATCGCCCACCTCATCGTAATGAAACTGAACAAGCACCAACCATTCGCCCGTGTTTGAATTTCGCATCATAATGTCGCGTAACAAACCGTGTTGTTCTCTGATATCGTAAAAACTAAGTTTGTGCTCCACAGCATAATTGTAAATAGCATTCCTTACCTTATTACAATAGTTGTCCATAAGCACACATTTATTAATAGGATAAATCTTATCAAAGGCGCCTGTTATATGAAAGCCTATTGCTCCCTGAGCTAACCCAACCCCTTCTGGTAATGCATCTAACTCTTCTTTGGTATACCACCGTTTATTTGAACAGGCAAACTCAAGCTTATTGCGATATTCCTCTGTTTTCTCAGACCCCAATATGGGAGATATCATTGGCAGTTCAACCTTTCCAATACGTTTTAGTTGGTCGAGAACTTGTTGTTGTTTGGAAACCAACTGTTCTTTATAAGAAAGGTTTTGCCATTTACACCCACCACAGACTCCAAAATGTTCGCATTTAGGAGTAATACGCATAGAACTAGGCTGTATCATTCTCAGTACAGTTGCTTCACAATAGCTGTGCCGTTTCTTACGCACTTGCAAGTCTACAATATCACCTGGTACAACAAAAGGTACAAACACAACCATATCGTTTACGTGTGCTACACATTTACCTTCTGCAGCAACAGACTCTATTTCTACATTCTCTAATATAGGTAATGATTTTCTTTTCCTGCTCATATTTTAATATTTGCTGCAAAGTTAGTTATTTTTTCCTATCTACATAACACACGTTAAATAAAAGAGAGAAGCTTTAACGCTATAATATTCTATTATATCATTCTTCATAGACGGTAGTAAAGCAAGGCAATAGGCATATTTTATAATACTTTTAGCGAAAGTTTTTAAGAAATGTTCTCATTTTTTTACAAATTGTCTGTATCTTTGCAGAGTGAAACTATAAACTTAATATTCAAAGGTAAATATATGAAAAAAATCTTTATGTTAGCTGCCATAGCGTTAGCATTCTCTAATGTATCTGCACAGACAGCAAAGTGGATCGACAATGTGAAGCTATCAGGGTATGGCATAGCGCAGTACCAGTTTACTAATCAAGACAAGGCAAAATCTAATTCGTTCAATCTACGTTTAGGGTCGTGTCTCACTCGATGGACGTCTTTTTAACGATTGGGCATGGAAAGTACAAATTCAGTTTAATGGCAATACGTCTACTTTAGGCTCATCGCCACGTGTAGTCGATTTGTTCACAGAATGGCAAAAGTACACATTCTTCCGTGTAAAAAAATTGGTCAGTTCAAGAACCCATTCACTTTTGAGAATCCAATCCACCCTATTACACAAGGGTTTATGGGATATTCACAAGTGGTTAGCAAATTTGCAGGATTTGCAGATAGAGCAGGAACACATAGTTCAAATGGACGCGATATAGGTGTACAAATTCAAGGCGATTTTCTGAAGAATTCTGCTGGAAGAAATTTTGCTACACTATCAGGTCGGCGTGTTTAACGGACAAGGAATTAACGTGAAAGACGTAGACGAACAAAAAAATATTATCGGTGGTGTTTTGGGTTATGCCCGTAAAAGGTATGCGTATTGGTTGGTTTTGGTTGGACTGGTTCGTATGCTCGTAAAGGTACATGGATTGATGCTACTGGTGCACCACAAACAGGCGTACGTAAGTTGCAACAACGTCGCTATGCAGTTTCTGCCGAATATATAGTAAACGACTGGACATTCCGTTCAGAATATGCACATTCTACAGGAGAAGCTTTTGCAAAGTCGCTTGTAAACACAAATGATGCTGCAGCAAAAGACTGTAATATAGGTAGTAATGGCAGTAAAGCACAAGGAGTTTATGCTTCAGTGATAGCACCTATAGTAAAGGAGAAACTGTATGGAAAAGCACGTTACGATATGTACCAACCTTCAAAGGGCGCAGAAAAACAACGCACATTATACGAAGTTGGTTTAAACTACCAATTTAATAAGAATGTGCTGCTTTCAACTGAATATGCTTATGTTCACGACCGTAGCTTAGCAAAGCCGAACTACTCTTTAGTAGACGTGCAACTGAGTTTTAAATTTTTAAATAGATTAGACTGAAAATATAAAGAAAGTATCTGAGAAAGATACTTTCTTTAGGATAACACCAACCTACAATAATGAGAAGTTCACAAGGAAACAAAAGAAAGTACCATTACGATCAGTATTCAGGATTCAATCAACAAAAACATTCTTCTTTAGTTCGCAGAAGAAAGATTATAGCACGTATAATGCTAACTATTACATGTATAATAGCTCTAGTTATTTCATTCCTCGTATTTTGGTTATATTTTTAAATGTTAGGGTAAGTTCTATCGTTTAATTCTAATGTATGATGCGAACCATTATACGTTATTCGCATCATCTTGTTATGTATTTGGAAATTATTAGAAAGCGATAAAGCGACATGCCCCATTGTACGGCGAAAGTTTATTTCAACAAAAGGATGAATAGCATATAATGAAGAAGTAGATAAAGATCTCTTCTCAACAATCATCATATCAATTCCCAAAAGGACCCTTGTAGTTATATTTAATATTGCATTCTAATAAGTTTATTAGAGTAAGTTTTATTGTATCCAATAATTCTATATCCACATACTTACTTAAGAAATTGCGTTTTCTTTCTTCTGTATCAATAATACTACCTGTATACGCCCCATGTAAAGACTGGAAAATAGACAAGCCACAATATTTTACTTCACCTTCTATATAGAACTCCATAGCAAAATCTTGCACCTTATTATAATATGGCTCTAAAATAATGCCCTGCTGATGTGTTATAATATTCTTTGCCCAATTTAGGTGTACTGTAGAGATATTTCTGTCGGTAAATCGTAATCCTCTACCACTACCGCTCCAAGGAGCTTTTATTACAGCTTTCCCTATCTCTTTAGCCTTTGCACACAAATCATTAATGTTGTTATAATAGTATGCCTCTCCAACTGTCGCAGTGTAAGGAAGATGCGCCTTTAAAAACAATAACCAATTTATAGATGCCTTTCTATTATTTAAATTGCGTATTTCAGATAATTGCTTGCTTGAAGGCAAAAGAGTCTGCGATATACCTAAACGTTTTAAGTGCTCCTTTATTGCGCAATCCCATCCCCAAGGTAGAATAGCATCTATTTCATCTGAATACTTTTCTAAAATGTCTGCATCTATAAAAGAAACATTCTTATCTTTCAATCGAAGTTTTTCAACGGCTTCATACGCCTTCATTACATCATTTACCAATACAACATCGCCTTGGTCTGCCCAGATATAAGGAATAAAATCCAAATCATTACGTATTTGCAATGCTGCACGTGATGGGGTTTGATTAGGATTATTTTGCGCTAACGAAATATCGTGCTCAGGATTGAATACATGAAGTTTCATTTTATTTTTTCTATTATGACTTTTGCAAACATTCTACAAATGAGAGTAAAGAAAGTCTACTAACCGTATGCAAAGATACAGCAAATACTTAAAAAGACAAAAATATAAATAATAGTAAAAGGTCTTTTTGCCATGTATAGTTTGCAAATTAAAGAAATAAATATTATCTTTGCACACAATATTATTAGGTATATATAAATGTGTTGCCTGATAGTGCTGTTAGGATATGAAATAATTTTGTTATAAGATGGATGCATTTTTCCGTACTCACACCTATTTAGTGGAACATAATTATGCTCCAGTGAGACGTATGCTTATGGACGAGATTGATTGGAATGATCAGTTGATAGGCATCAAAGGAACACGTGGCGTTGGAAAAACGACCTTCCTTCTTCAATATGCTAAAGAGAAGTTTGGTGCTAACGACCGAAAAATGTCTTTACATAAATATGAACAACTTCTATTTCCAAGAGAAAGGTATTTCTGACTTTGCAGGAGAGTTCTATCGAAATGGGGGACGCGTCTTGCTTATTGATCAGGTTTTTAAACAGCCCAATTGGAGTAGCGACTTGCGTAGATGTTATGATAATTATCCTGAATTAAAGATTGTATTCACTGGGTCTAGTGTTATGCGTCTAAAAGAAGAAAATCCTGAACTTAATGGTATTGTTAAGAGCTATAATTTTCGAGGTTTCTCCTTTAGAGAGTTCTTAAATTATATGTCAGGAAATAGTTTCTCAAAGCTATTCGCTTAATGATATCATTGAGAACCACGAACAAATAGCAACACAAATACTGACAAAGATTAATCCACTCGAATATTTCCAAGATTACATTCATCATGGCTATTATCCTTTCTTTTTAGAGAACAGAAATTATTCTGAAAAATCTATTGAAGACTATGAACATGATGACAGAGGTTGATATCTTGCTCATAAAAGCAAATAGAATTAAAATATCTCACTAAAAATCAAGACACTTTTTTATCTGCTTGCTTTAGAAGGTCCAAAATCACCCAATATAAGCAATTTAGCTAAAGAGATAAATACAAGTCGTGCAACTGTTATGAACTACATTAAATATCTATCAGATTCACGCTTGATAAATATTATTTATTCTGTTGGTCAAGATTTTCCCAAGAAGCCTGCAAAGGTAATAATGAATAATTCTAATCTCATTTACGCAATATATCCGATACATAGAGCAGCAAGAGGTAATGGAAACATTTTTTGTGAATGCCCTACTTTCCAAGCATACAATAAATGAAGGAAACAAATGTGGATACTATATAATAGACAGAAATAGACGTTTTAGGGTATGCGATGCAGAGAATACAAAAATGCGTTTAAACAATGATACAATATATGTACGTTACAATATGAAAGTAGGGAAAAGACAATAAGATTCCTCTTTGGCTCTTTTGGCTTTCTATACTGAAACTAAGACTAAAAGTACATACATAAATGATATAAAAAAGATTGTTAATAGATAGGCCTATACAAAACAGACCAAAAACATTATAGAAACATTTAATAAAATAAAGACAATGGCGAAAGAAAAAAAGTATATTACCTGTGATGGTAATGAAGCTGCAGCACATGTAAGCTACATGTTTTCAGAGGTAGCAGCAATCTACCCTATTACTCCGTCTTCTCCAATGGCAGAGCATGTTGATACATGGGCAGCGAAAGGTCGTAAAAATCTTTTCGGCCAAACAGTAACTGTTCAGGAAATGCAATCAGAAGGTGGTGCAGCTGGTGCTATGCACGGTTCACTCCAAGCCGGTGCACTTACAACAACATTCACAGCTTCACAAGGTTTGTTGCTGATGATACCTAATATGTATAAGATTGCTGGTGAGATGTTGCCTTGCGTGTTCGATGTTTCTGCACGTACACTTGCTACTCACTCATTGTGTATCTTTGGCGACCATTCAGACGTTATGGCTTGTCGTCAAACAGGTTTTGCAATGTTCTGTTCTGGTTCAGTACAAGAGGTTATGGACCTTACAGCAGTTCCACATCTTGCTTCGTTGAAGACAAGCATTCCATTTGTAAACTTCTTCGATGGTTTCCGCACATCTCACGAATATCAGAAGATTGAGATGATTGACCAAGATGAAGTTGCTAAGTTACTCGATCCAGCTGACGTTAAACGATTCCGCGACCGTGCACTCTCTCCAGAGCGTCCTGTTACTCGTGGTACTGCTGAAAATCCAGAAACATTCTTCACACACCGTGAGGCTTGCAATCAATACTACGAGAATATTCCAGAAGTAGTTGAAGATTACTTAGCAAAGATAAAAGATATTACTGGTCGTGAATATCACCTTTTCTCATACTATGGTGCTGAAGATGCAGAAAACATTATTATCCTTATGGGATCTGCTACTGAAGCTGCGCGAGAAGCTATTGACTATCAAATTAAGCACGGTAAGAAAATTGGTATGATTTCTGTTCACCTTTATCGTCCTTTCTCTGTTAAGCATTTGCTTGCAGCTGTTCCAAAGACAGTAAAGCGTATTGCTGTACTCGACAGAACAAAAGAACCTGGTGCAGAAGGAGAACCATTGTATCTTGATGTAAAGAGCGCATTCTACGATGTTGAAAACAAACCTTTAATTGTAGGTGGACGTTATGGTCTTGGTTCTTCTGATACCACACCTGCACACATTATTTCTGTATTCAACAACCTAGAACTTCCAGAGCCTAAAGACCACTTTACTGTTGGTATTGTAGATGATGTTACTTTCACTTCGCTTCCATTGATTGACGAGATTCCTATGGGTGGCGAAGGTATGTTCGAAGCTAAGTTCTATGGTCTGGGAGCTGACGGTACCGTTGGTGCAAACAAGAACTCTGTTAAGATTATTGGTGATAACACTAACAAACATTGCCAAGCATATTTCTCTTACGACTCTAAGAAGTCTGGTGGTTTTACTTGTTCTCACCTTCGTTTTGGAGACAGCGAAATCCGTTCTACTTATCAGGTAAATACACCTAACTTTGTTGCTTGTCATGTTCAGGCATACTTACGTATGTACGATGTAATTCGTGGTTTACAGAAGAATGGTACTTTCCTTTTGAATACAATCTTCGAAGGCGAAGAACTTGCAAACTTCATTCCTAACAGAATTAAACGTTACTTCGCTCAGAACAATATTACCGTTTACTATATCAACGCAACAAAGATTGCACAAGAAATTGGTCTCGGCAACCGTACCAATACTATTCTTCAGAGTGCATTCTTCCGCATTACAAAGGTTATACCTGTAGATTTGGCTGTTGAGCAAATGAAAGAGTTCATTGTTAAGTCTTACGGTAACAAGGGACAAGATGTTGTAGACAAGAACTATGCTGCTGTAGACCGCGGTGGTGAATATAAGCAATTGACTGTAGATCCTTCATGGGCTAATCTTGCTGATGATGCTGAAGACTCTAATGACAATGCACCTGCATACATCAAAGAGATTGTCCGTCCTATCAATGGTCAGGTTGGCGACTTACTCAAAGTTTCCGATTTCATTAAGTATGATATGGTAGACGGTACAATGAAGAACGGTTCTGCTGCATTCGAAAAGCGTGGTGTTGAGGCATTCAACCCTGAATGGACCCCAGAGAACTGTATACAGTGTAATAAGTGTGCATACGTTTGTCCTCATGCTTGTATCCGTCCATTCGTTCTTGATGACGAAGAAATTAATGGATTTGGCGACAATACATTGGATATGAAAGTACCAAAACCTATGGCTGGTATGCACTTCCGCATTCAGGTTAGCGTTCTCGACTGTGTTGGTTGTGGAAACTGCGCCGATGTTTGTCCTGGTAATAAGAATGGCAAGGCACTTGCTATGGTTCCATTCACACGCGATCAGCAACAAATAGATAACTGGGACTACTTGGTTAAGAATGTAAAAACAAAGCAACATTTAGTAGACATAAAGAGCAACGTTAAGAACTCTCAGTTTGCTCAACCATTGTTCGAGTTCTCTGGAGCCTGCGCTGGTTGTGGTGAAACACCATACGTTAAGTTGGTTTCTCAACTCTTGGCGACCGTGAAATGATTTCTAACGCTACAGGTTGTTCTTCTATCTATTCTGCGTCAATTCCTTCTACTCCCTACACAACCAATGAAAATGGTCAAGGTCCTGCTTTTGACAACTCTTTGTTCGAGGACTTCTGCGAATTTGGTTTAGGTATGGCTCTTGGTAATAAGAAGATGCGTGAACGCATTACTAAACTTTTGAACGATGCTATGAACGAAGACCACGTATCTGCTGAATTCAAAGCAGCCGCACAAGCATGGATAGAGGCTAAAGACAATGCTGATGCATCTAAGGAAGCAAGTGCAGCATTGAAACCAATGATTGCTGCTGGTGCTGAAGCAGGTTGCCCAATCTGTAAGGAATTGAAGACATTAGACCACTACTTGGTGAAGCGTTCACAATGGATTATTGGTGGTGATGGCGCTTCTTACGACATCGGTTACGGTGGCCTTGACCACGTTATTGCTTCTGGCGAAGATGTAAATATCCTTGTTCTCGACACTGAGGTTTACTCTAACACTGGCGGTCAGAGCTCTAAGTCTACACCACTCGGTGCTATTGCACAGTTTGCTGCACAGGGTAAGCGTATCCGCAAGAAGGACCTCGGTTTGATGGCAACCACATACGGCTATGTTTATGTTGCACAAATAGCTATGGGTGCTGATCAGGCACAGACTCTTAAAGCTATTCGCGAAGCTGAAGCATATCCAGGTCCATCACTCATCATCGCTTACGCACCATGTATCAACCATGGTCTAAAGGCTAAAGGTGGTATGGGTAAGAGTCAGGCAGAAGAAGGTCGTGCTGTAGAAAGTGGTTACTGGCACTTGTGGCGTTACAACCCTGTATTGGCAGAAGAAGGAAAGAACCCATTCTCTCTCGACTCTAAAGAGCCAGATTGGAGCAAGTTCCAAGACTTCTTGATGGGTGAAGTACGCTATCTCTCAGTTAAGAAAGCTTATCCTAACGAGGCACAAGAACTCTTCGATGCTGCAGAGAAAATGGCAAAACTTCGTTACCAAAGTTACGTTCGCAAGAGCAAGGAAGATTGGAGCGAAAATGCTTAATACTGATTTATAAGATATCTTTATTTTATTTTGATAGGAGAGCACACCATTTTGGCGTGCTCTTTATCATTATACTAGTAGTGTAAAAGGCTGAATATTCCACTGATGGATATCAAACTCTGTCAAGCAAGCAATCCATAAGCTTTTGTATGTCTTATATAATAAGATAAGGTTTCTGTAACTCTAGTAAAGAGCATCTACTTATATCTAACAATCTAGGTGTGTATTGTTAGAAAATATCTATTGAAGTTTACCCCCTTCTATTGTGCATTTCTGTATCAATAGTTATTATCCTTTCTTTTTCTATGTAAAATAGTAAGGTGCATTATGGTTTCGTTTTAGATATGGGCAATTATAATAATGGGCGATACTTGCTAAATAGTTGTCCACCATCTGCAGAGCGAGTGTGAAGAATAGGCGTACTACTGTGTATTGTGAAATAACTGCATTACTTATGGCACTATATTGTGTCTTTTGCAGATATTTGTTGACTCAAAAGTCTCTTTAAAGGAGGTTCGTTTGTCTTGTTTATAGGTTACATTGTTTTAGATATCTGTAAGCATCGTTTCAGATATCTATTCTTCTCTTCTTAGATATCTGCAAAAGTTGTTTCAGTCATCTGAGATTAATATGAGTAACTTTTAACGTTATATTGTGAGAGTAATTTAATGAGAAATCCTTAGCTATCAATAGTTTGCAAGAAATGTATTATCACCTCTTTAGTTGTATTACGTAAACGGCTTGCAGCTACTTTGACGTCCATTGCTTCGGATAAAGAAGAATTTGAAGGATTAATTCCGAGCACTTTATAAAACCCTGCTGATAATAATAAATTAATATTATCAACACGCCCAGCAAGTGCAATAGTTGGAATATTGTTGGCTTTAGCAAGCGACATTACACCAAAGGGGAGTTTATTGTTTAGTGTTTGGTTATCTATTTTACCTTCACCCGTTATCACCAAATCAGCACCTTGCAAATGTTTAGTTAGTTCTGCCGCATCTAAAACTACATCTATACCTTTACGTAACTGCGCACCGAGCATACGAAACGCATAACCCAATCCGCCCGCAGCTCCGCTACCGGGAACAGTAGGGTCAATCTTACAAAGGTGAGCAAAGTTTCTTAAGCCACTATCTAACAATTCTACTTCTGTTGGGTTTGCTCCTTTCTGAGGTGCATAAACGTATGCGGCGCCATTATGCCCAAACAAAGGGTTATTAACATCACAAAGTATTTCTATCTGAATATCTCGTAACGTAACGAGCGAAGAAAAATCTACAGAGGTAATATGGATAAGGTCGTTCCCTGTCGGATAATTAACAAGACAATTGCCTATATAGAATTTTGCCCCCAAAGCAGCCAACATACCTGCTCCGCCATCGTTTGTTGCACTCCCACCAATACCAATAATTATGTGTTGAGCACCAGCAGCTATGGCATGGAGAAGCATCTCTCCTACTCCATAAGTAGTTGTTCGCATTGGATTTCGCTTGAGTGGATCCACCTGTGTAAGACCTGCTGCAGCCGCCATTTCTAAAATAGCAATATGCGAATCTGAACTAAGAGCATAGCGAGCCATAATTGGGCGCATTAACGAATTGTGAACTTTACATACAGCCCACTTCGCATTGTGTAACGTGCAAGAACTTCAACCGTACCTTCACCTCCATCAGCCATTGGCAAACAAACAATTTCGGCTGCCGCAGAGGCATCAGATACTCCTATGGCAGCCGTATGTACAGCTTGATCGGCAGTGAGTGAACCTTTAAAGGAATCGAAAGCAAGTATAACTTTCATTATCTTACAGAAAAATAATAGCTTGTATAACTACCTTTAGGATAAGGAGGCTTTGGCTTCATTCCTTTCGATAACAATGTATACAACTTATAAGCTTCTGCGTAATATCGAGGTCGAAGACTATCGACTGGATAGTATTTCTGAACTAATTTTTTAAATGTTGGAAGATTACGATCTAATAAATATTCGTTTAACTGATAATGCACAGAGTTGGAAGTAGCCTTCTTTATAACACTATCGGGAAGAAAAACAGAATGGACTTTACCTGGATACAACACATCTTTTCCACCAATTAAACGATATTCGTACAGACTATCGGGTAGATGACCAGTACGTGCAACACAATATATAGTAAGCATTGTAGTAGCCGAGTCTACATTTCTCATTCGCTTTATATTGCTTAAAGCTGCCTCATATTGCTTATTGAGTACTAATGTTTCAACCTTCATTCTTTCGTGAAAGTCTCGATCTGAATTACTAAAGATACCTATTAGCAATAAAAAAGATGTCAATGTTCCAAGATTTATCCACAATAGTTGAGAAATAAAACCAGAACACCTTATTTCTGGCTCGTATGGCTCGTAACGCCGCACGTTGTATGCTATAATAAAATATAAAATCAACAACAGAGGAGCTAACCAAGCCCAAGTATCCCATATTGTAGATATCGGTCCGCTAGACTTAATAGAAGTAAGTATTGTAAGGAAGAGAACAGAAGGGAAATAAGTTAAAGCATGTCCGCGTTTATTAAGTTTCAACACAGAATAAACACAAACTTGAAGAAGCTGTAACACAAATGTAATTAAGCCAGCGCCAAGCCATGCCACATAATGAGTCTGCCCATTAGAAGCCTCATATTGTGTATAAGAGAGAATATCGGTCTGGTAAAAGTATAAATAACAAAATGTAAAAACACAAAATGTTATTGCACAACAAATACGCATAGACCTATATTTTATATTCATCGTATTATTTTTCCTTTCGTAAAACTAAGGCACTTCGAGCCGGGATGTAGAGTTTCAACCATCCTTTACCATCTCTTTCATAAAGAGGATCGGATAAAGTAATGTGCTTAACTTTTTCATCTACAAAACCAAAGCCTCCATATTCCCACGAATCAGTATTCAATACCACTTTATAACTACCATTAGGAACAAGAAAACCATAATCGGAGAATGAACGTGTAGGTGAAAAATTGAAAACGAATATCAAATTATTCCGACTAAAAGCTAGTATTTGGTCTGAGTCGTTATGCCATATTTCTTGCAATACAGTATCGTTAAAGTGAGGCTCACTCTTTATAACTTCCAGCATTTTTCTTATCAAAGTCGCTGAGAAAGTAGTAACAAAAGCTCTTTATTATCTACCAGATTCCATTGACGTCGCGCATATTTATAACTCCACCCATTACCTTCTCTAGGAAAATCTATCCATTCTGGGTGTCCAAACTCGTTACCCATAAAGTTTAAATAGCCACCATTTATAGTACTTGCTGTTACCAATCGTATCATCTTGTGCAATGCAATACCACGTCGTGCCCTATCATTCTCATCGCCTTTTTTGAAATGCCAATACATATCAGAATCTATTAAGCGAAAAATAATAGTTTTATCACCTACTAAAAGCTTGGTCGTGCGACTCGCAGTAAGATATTGTACGTTCATCGCTACGTCTATTTTTACTTCCCAGAATATAGATGATGGTTTCCACGCCTCATCTGGTAGTTCTTTTATCGTCTTTATCCAATAGTCAGGAATATTCATTGCCATACGATAATCAAATCCATAGCCACCATCTTTAAATTTTGCAGCTAATCCTGGCATTCCTGAAAACCTCTTCAGCAATTGTTGTTGCTTGATGATTTACTTCGTGTATTAAGTAGTTTGCTAATGTGAGATAACAGATTGCATTATCGTCCTGATGTCCATTAAAATAGTCAGCATAGTTACAAAAAGCTTCGCCCAAACCATGGCTATAATACAACATCGATGTTACACCATCGAAGCGAAAGCCATCGAACTGAAATTCTTCGAGCCAGTATTTACAATTCGATAAGAGAAAGTGTAACACTTCGTTCTTCCCGTAATCGAAACAAAGTGAATCCCAAGCAGGATGTTCGTGGCGCTCTCTGGATAGAAATATTGATTAGGGTCGCCTGCAAGATTTCCTAATCCTTCTATTTCATTCTTCACAGCGTGTGAATGAACAATATCCATAATAACTGCTAATCCTTTAGAATGCGCTTCGTCAATGAGTTCCTTGAGCTCTTCAGGAGTACCAAAACGAGAACTTGGAGCAAAGAATGAACTTACATGATAGCCAAAGCTACCATAATATGGGTGCTCTTGTATTGCCATAATTTGAATTGCATTGTATCCTTCGTCTACAATGCGTGGTAATACATTATTTTTAAATTCGACATAAGAACCAACTTTTTCAGCATCTTGTGCCATTCCTATATGACATTCATAAATAAGAAGTGGAGATTTGTTTGGCTTAAAGTTCTTATGTTTCCAATGATATTTCTTTTTAGGACACCATACTTGTGCTGAGAATATTTTGTTTCTTCGTCTTGAACAACTCGTTGTGCCCATGCAGGAATACGTTCACCTTCTCCTCCTTCCCACAAGACATACATTTTAAACAAATCGCCATGATGTATTTTATCTTCATCAAGTGTTAATTCCCAATCGCCATCAGTTCCTTCTTTCCTTTTACATTCGTAATCTTCACAGCATTTCCAATCATTAAAGTCGCCTATCAAATACAGGTGTGTTGCATTGGGTGCCCATTCACGAAATATCCATTTCCCCTTTACTTTATGTAAGCCATAATAATTATATCCATTAGCAAAGTCGGAAAGAGTTTGCTTGCCTCCAAGAGTTAATTCCTTAATACGTTCTACAGCATGGTTATGTCTACCACAAATAGCCTCATTAAAAGGAGTTAAATAACTATCATTCTTTACTATACCCATCAAGTGGGTATTATTTTCTGCACTCGTGGCTGTTATTATTTTATCCTGTCTTTTCATAACTTTTTTGTTTTGCTGTTAATTGTTGTGACGAATACCTTTTTCGTAATAACCTTGCGCAACTACGTTCCCATTACTATCAGTTTCAGTAAACTTTCCATCACGTATGTCATCTCGATAGAATCCTTCGAAACGTATTCCTTTTTTATCTTGTTCTATTGCTCCTCCATTACGTTTTCCATTGCGATACATACCACGAAACCTACTTCCATCTGCATAATGGATTATTATTTGCCCGTCCATATAACCATTACGAAACTGTCCTTCTATAATATCCTTATCCTTTTTTGTTAGTTTTCCTTGTCCGTTTTGTAAGCCATTCTCCCAGTTTCCGACATAGGTATCGCCATTTTTCCACACCATAGTACCAAATCCGGACTTCAACCCTTTTAAGAATCTGCCCGTATATTGCTCACCATTTTTGTAGCGTAATATCCCTTGCCCAGTCCTTTCATCATCAAGATAGTCTCCCTCGTATATATCACCGTTACTAAACTTATATACTCCTTTCCATTGCGCAGGTCATTCTTCCAATCACCATTATATTCTTCACCACTGTGATAAATATAAATACCTTTACCTTCTTTCAGATTATTATTCCAATCGCCTACGTATTCTGAGCCATCTTTCCAAACAAAACGACCATGGCCACTCTTAACATCATTCTTCCACATACCATCGTAATACGCACCATTGGCAAAAGTATAACGCCCCATTCCATTTCGTTTATCCATAGCCCATTCGCCATCATAAACATCACCGTTATAATAACGCATTACACCATGACCTTGCTGATAGTCTTTATACCAAAGACCATCATAAACATTTCCATTCTTAAATGTAAATACTCCTCTACCATGTTGTTGATCCTGAAACCATTGTCCAGAATATTTTTCTCCATCTGAGAAGAAATAAGTACCTTCACCTTGACGTTTCCCTTTCACAAATTCACCTTCATATACATCTCCATTCTTATATCGAATTTTATTATAGTCAGATGATTTGCCTGTTACAATCTTTTCTTTATTTTGAGTGTCTTTCTTTGAAACAGTAGAATTCACTCCTCCATTCTGTGCCAGAATTAAAGATGGCATAACAGAGAATATTATCACAATATATAGATTCTTCATCATATTCACAATTACCTTTAGTTGCAAAGATACGTTTTTCAAAATGGCTTTTCCAAGAATCTAAACTCTTTTTACTTATTTATCCAACATGTAACCAGAATGTAATCAGAATATATCGATTGTGTAAATTCAATCCATGTATTAGTCTTTAGGTTTTAATAGTCGTTTATTTATAACATCTACCTTCATTTCCTGATAGGTAAGATGCTGTTCAGAATAGAGTTTATACACTGCCTCTTTTTCGCACCACACAGTCAATAAATCAGATGTCTCATTGTATATTTTCATCTGGTCGCAAAAATCTTTCGGCAATCTTTTTATCCTATCAGAGTAGTATTCTATATCTAATCCTACTTGTAAATGCTTTGACAAGAGTATGGCTACAATTCCCTTTGTATGTGATACACTAATATTATATCCTTTTATAAATGGTTTTCCATCTTCATTATGGGTAATACTAACATCGTTACCTAACATCTGCCTAAGCAATTCTTTTTCTCCTTGCTTTCTCAGCATCCCTACCGAGTGTAATATCAAGAGTACCTAACATTAAATCTTTTAGCAGGATAACTAATACTGCTTCCCATCTTTTGGATTGTTATTTTTAATTTTACTTATACGCAGATTTTCAATAGCCATTACTTCGAACTGAAAGTTTCTTTATATCTTTGCTGTTTCGTGCAAAATTGGGAAATCTCCTTTATTTCTAGTAACAATCCTGCTAGAGAATCAGCATCACCTTGTATCTCCTCAAAAGTATCATCATCAATATCTAACACTCTCGTAAAATCGCCAATAGATGTTTTTCCTTCAAATATATACTCATTAGTTGATAATTTCCGATAAAAAGATTTATCGTCATCAAATTCATCATTTATCTCACCAACTATCTCTTCAAGAATATCCTCTAATGTAACAAGTCCACTTGTTCCACCAAATTCATCAACAACTATTGCTATGTGCATTTTATTTTCTTGAAATTCACGCAATAAGTCATCTATCTTCTTTGTTTCAGGTACAAAAAAAGGAGGGCGTATCATACTTTGCCATCTAAAAGTTAGTTGGCTTTTGTTAAATATGGAAGTAGATCTTTTATATATAGGATACCACGAATATTATCTTCATTATCTTGATAGACAGGTATCCGAGAATAATTATTTTCTACAATACATTTCAAAACTTCTGCATAATTAGAACGCACATTAAGGTCTATAATGTCTTGTCGTGATGTCATAATCTCCTTCACTGTCTTATCGACAAAACGAATAATGCCCTCAAGCATATCTTGCTCACTGCTTATCTCATTCTTGTTTGTTAGTTCTAGAGCCTGTTCTATTTCATCCATTGATAACCGTCTTGTTTTCTTCTTTAGAATTTTTTCTGCGAAGAAACTACTACACATCAAGATGTTTTCTATCGGCCAGAATACACGACGAGCTACCAATATTCCATTAACAGCATAACGACAAAACCTTAGTGGGTTCATACTGCTATAGACTTTAGGCATAATTTCACCAAAAAGAAGAAGAAGGAAAGTTAGAAGAATTGTTGCACAAAATATTTCAACCCAAGCAACTTTAAACACCACAGTTTCACGTAACACGAAACCAGATAACATTACAATCGTAACATTAACCAAATTGTTTAAAATAAGTATTGTTGCCAATGTGCGTTCACTATCATCGCGAAGCATTTGGATATTCTTATCCACCTTGTTCTTTTGTGGTTCAAGTTCGTCAATATCAGTAGGAGACAAACTAAAGAATGCTATCTCTGAGCCACTCGCAAAGCCAGAAACATAAAGAAGCAAACATACTAAGATTGCAGCAAACACGACTCCAAGTGTTGGAGTATGGAACTCTACAAGAGAGGTTATAAATGTAGCTAAATCATCCATTAAAATGATTATTTGAAATTATCTATGTTGTCTGTCAGTGGTAATGGGTCGTCAGTGCCAACATTAGAGACTTCATTCTTTTTAGATGCAGCTAACCATTCTAAAGAATCTACATAAATTTCTGTAACTTTGCCGACGAATACCTTTTTTTATCATCATAATTACGATATCGCACCCGACCTTCTACATACAGTTTATCGCCCTTATGAATATATTTTTCAGCATATTTACTAAGATTCTTAAATAACACTATATCATGCCAATCGGTATGATCAGGCACCTTTGTTCCATTTGCTAAAGTATATCCTCGTTCTGTGGTTGCCAAAGGGAAAGATGCAACGCATTGGTCAGTATCATAATAATATACCTCAGGTTCTTTACCTACATATCCTATCAACATTACCTTATTCATAACTGAGAATATAATAATTATCAACTTTCAATTGGTATTATTTCCACATACCAAGATATCTAAAGTTAAAGTTTTTCCCTTTAGCTGATGGGAAACTGACTACGAGAGTCTACACGATCTCTTAAGTAATCAACAATACGGTTATAACAGTCAATACCAGAAACAGACTTACATTGTGCAACAAATATAGTATCTCGATACTCATATTTTCCTGTTGCAACAATATAAACCACACGCTTAAAATTTAGAGTACCTTCATACCACCCATCACGTTCTTCATTAAGATGCATTATTGTTGGGTTTTCTTTTTCAAAGTCATACTCCCATTCTGATAGCTTTTTTCTGCTTAAAATCAAGCATTGTCTGAGCCTCTGTCTTTATTATAATAAAGTACACGCGCGGGCGTACCTTATATCGTTTTTGGGTAATAAACATCACTCTCAGCATACAAGCGTATATCATCTTCCAACTCTGGTGTAAGTTGAATATCCGGAATTGAGGCAAGAAAAATCTAATGCCTCTTCAACATTATATGCTAATGTCTCATTATCGAAATATCTTAAATATAAATTCATTTTAGCTGGTGTTAGTATGTTTCTCGTTAAAAATAAGAGCGGAAAACGAGACTCGAACTCGCGACCCCAACCTTGGCAAGGTTGTGCTCTACCAACTGAGCTATTTCCGCAACAACAATTCATTTCTCTTTCAAGAAATTATATCTATATTAAGTGAAGAGGAGGAGACTCGAACTCCCACGAAGCAATTTTTCACTACCCCCTCAAAGTAGCGCGTCTACCAATTCCGCCACCTCTCCATAAGTGCATATATAAGTAACTGTGCCCAGAACAGGACTCGAACCTGCACGTTATAAACACACGCACCTGAAACGTGCGCGTCTACCAATTCCGCCACCTGGGCTCGCAAGAGCAGGTATTTATCTACTTATACTTATTAAAAAATCAATAAGAGCGGAAAACGAGACTCGAACTCGCGACCCCAACCTTGGCAAGGTTGTGCTCTACCAACTGAGCTATTTCCGCAAACAACATTTCACTAAATGCTTTTAAAGTCGGGGCGACAGGATTCGAACCTGCGACCACCTGGTCCCAAACCAGGGAGCGCTACCGGGCTGCGCTACACCCCGCTGCAATAAAATAGATTTCCTATTTCTCATTTGCGGGTGCAAAAGGGTATTATATTATTTTTATCTCTCCAAATTTTATCGCATCTTTTTCATTTTTAATATAACACTCCTTTTCTTACGATTACATTGATGGTTCAGCACCAATAGAATCTTTTATATAAATATGATTATAAGAGTTTTACAAGCATCAAGAGCACATTTATGCATTCTGTAGAAAAAAAGGTGAAGAATTTATAAGTAGTGTCTACTGTCTATACATCAATCAAATAAAAACGTTTTCAGATGTTTAGAAAAAGACTATCAGATACAGCTACTTTTATTTTAGATATCTATCACGTTCGTCTTAGATATCTATAACTTTCGTCTCAGATATCTGTCAGTTACAAATTAGATATCACAAAAAGCAGCAACCTTTATAACGCTATATTATACCACTTGAAATATGTTTATTCAGATGAAAAATTATGAATTCTTTTATTCTACAATATCTTAAAAACTATTATTACTATAAGATTCTGAACAGTAATACATTATTTCATACCCGTTGCATAGAAGTGAAATTTATTTCAATAGCCATATCTTCTAAAGTATACGCATCAGATGTAAAAAGACTAGCTATCAGTGAGGACGGCGACCCCCTCATATTATCCCTCAAAGAATAAGGTGGAAAGCCTTTTCCACTCCTACTGATACTTTTGTCTTTTGCCGACAAAGTTATGTAATTCTCTCAAACAAAACCAAAGAATAGATAACTAATTTACACCCATATCACGAAAAGATAATGAAAGCTTAATAGACTATGTTCAATAGCCGCAGCAGCAAGCAATACCTACCGATGATAAAGGAAGCTTATTGTATCACGAAGTTCCTGTAGAACGCACAATAGAAGATTTGTACGACGGTTCATTAGACGATACAGAGATTGCCGACTTTATTTCTGCAAATATCGAAGCAGCACAAAAGGAATACAACAGCGTTGTAAAGAAAGCTCCGAAGATTGGTACAGACAAAGCAAGATACCTGCAGGAGAAGAAAGCCTATCAGCTGAAACCGACAAAGCAAAAAGCAAAGGTAGACTACTCGGCAAGCTGTAGAAAACGAACGCCAACGCATTACCCACACCTCCCCGAAGAACTTAAAAAACGCAGAAGACGAATTAAGCGGAGAAGCAGCACGAAAAGATTACAGAGGAATTACGGCAGGAGACGAAGAAAATCCTACGTCCGTAGAAGACCTTGTGAGAGACTTCTTAGGAGGCGCAAAAATAACTCCCGAAGATTTCAGAAAAGAAACAGGGGCTATCCATAAGCGAACAGAAAAAGTTCGTTGGTATGATTTCAAAAACAAGGAAAGACTATTGCAAGGCTCGGAGAAGAACTTGCAGACTACGATGCAATGAATCTAGGTGGTAGATTCTTTGATGGAGATAGCAACGCAGCACGTGGAGCAATCATAGACGTACTTTTTAAGTTCGAGAACACGTGGCGACTTCAAACAACAGGACGCAACGGAAGAAGAAGAACGCTATATAGAAGCTGTAGAACAGCAAAGAGAGCAGTGGTATTACGAAAACTACCATATGACATACGAAGAGTACCTGCAATACAGAGAAATCGTATTGCCCGAATTGTTGAGAAAATACGCTAACTTTGCACCCGATATATTATATCCACAATTTGTAGCATCATTCGAAGATGCATACGCAGCAGAACATTCACAAACGAACAATACAGAAAACAATGAGCAACAAAGAAATGACACCACAGCAGAAGAGCCAACAACTACTCCAGGCGATACAGTTTTGCAAACAGAAGAAACTAATAACAGCAGAGGAGATAGCCAAAGCAAAGAGCAACCAACAGAAGTTCCAACTGGCGTGCGAAGCAGTAATGAGAATGGAACTCTACCTCAAAGCGCACCCACAAAAGTAGACAAAGAGCCGCAACCGATTGGAAACAGTTTCTTCGGAAAAGTATATAACCAATTCAAAGGAAAAGCAAAGGAAGCTGTAAACTTCCTTATGAGACATAAGAGTGGAAAACTCTTAGGGGTATTCCATCGCAACGACATTGGAGAAATCAGCCTCGTATGGGGTGATGAAAAAGGAGGACTTGCTCACATTATTAGTAAGCACATTGTCGAACAAAACGACTTCAATAACATAGATGAAGTTATTAACACAATGCAGCAAGTAATCAACAATGGAACTATCACTCGCGAAAATAAGGATAAGGTCGTTATTGATTACAATGATTACCGTGTAGCCATCAGAAAGCAGACACGAGATAATAATGGTAATGTTGTCGAACAAGGAAATTGGATTGTTACCGCCTTTGATAAAAGTAGAAGTAAAAAAGATAAAACACCGTCTGAAAAGACTTTATCAACTCCTCCTTTCAATCAAGAGACCGATGGGGTGACTTTACCATCGAACGGTGTTACTGCCGACAAAAGTTACACAATCTTCTCAAACAAAAAGAAACAAAAAGAAGATAAATTTTTCACCCACACCACGCAAAGACGGTGAAAGCATAACAGACTATGCCGAAAGAGTAGCAGAAGAACACCAGGCGCAACGTACACGCAAAGAAGAGGAAGCAAAGGTTGATACCAATCCTACCGATGCACAAAAGGAAGCTGGTAACTACAAGAAAGGACACATCAAAGTAGACGGACTTAATATTACCATCGAACAGCCAAAGGGTAGTATTCGTCGTGGCACTGATGCAAACGGCAAGCAGTGGGAAAGCGAAATGCACAATACCTACGGCTACATTCGTGGTACTGAAAGTGTAGACGGAGACCATATAGATATATTCCTTTCTGACAATCCAACAGAGGGAAAAGTATTCGTTGTAGACCAAATAAACAAAGATGGTTCATTCGACGAACACAAGGTTATGTATGGCTCTCCGATATGGAAAGCGCAAGGCAAGCCTACCTTTCAAACTACGAAGAGGGCTGGCAAGGCTTAGGCAATATCACCGAAGTAAGCAAAGAAGACTTCAAGAAATGGATTGACAGCAGCAAGCGAAAGACAAAACCTTTCGCAAAGTATTCTACTGTAAAAACACAAGACGATACGCAGACTAAAAAGCCAACAGAAGAGAACGCTGCACCAGCCAACACAGAAACAAACGAAAATTATGCGCATAATTCAGAAAAAATTATGCACGAACAAAAGAATGTACAACTGCAGCAAGCTATCAACGCCTACGAAAACGCAACTAAATTCTACTATCAGCAACTAAAGGAAGGGAAACTCGACAAAGTATTCGAGAGTAAACAATGGAAAGATGTACTCCGCAAACAAACAGAACTGCAAAAAGTACTATTGCAGCTCAACTCCGAAGAGCTGAAAGAACTACTCAAACAAACAACTAACGAAGACACCAAAAAGGAAATCAAAGGGGCATTAGACGCAGTACTTGAGACAAGAACAACGGTCTATAGAATATAACGCAGTTTTAGACAAGCAAGAACCCATAACCCCTATATACAAGGAGGAGAAGAAACCCATTGCCGTTACAGAGTTTGTAGAAACGGACAAGAAAGAAGCAGAGATACACCCCGTTCTCACTGGCGTTTACCACGACAACGGCTATGTTGTGGGCACTAATGCGCATACCTTGTTGGCTCGTAAAGAAGACTATAACAAATCTTTAGAGGGAAAGATAACAAACAAGAAAGGCGAGATTATAGATGGCAAATATCCAAATTGGCGAGCTGTAGTCGAGGGTGAAACTACAACTAATTCGTGGGGTATCAATCTTGATGAACTGCACGCATTTGTAAGAGGCGTGCTTGCCAAACTAAAGGCAGACGGAGCAAAGAAGAGTACTATCGACAGCGCAACTATAGCATTTAAGGACACTGACGGAAAAATTATTGTGTGCAACGCAAAAACACTCGACAAGGCATTGCGTGGAGCAAAAAGCATAGGGGCAACTGAATTCGGAAACAAGTCTGAAACATTCGCACACGCACAAACCAAAAAAAGGCTACGTCGTTTGCCCAACAATCTCCACATACCACAGCATAAACGATAACTGTTTCGTATACGCCCCGAAAGAAGCGGCACGACAACAAACCACTGCAACACTCACCAACGACACAGAAGCAAAGCAGAAAGCCACAGAGGCAGTCTTAGCGGCTTTATCTAAAGCAGGTATAGAGGTTGTGCGTGCGACTGACGAAGAGGTAAAAGCATTGCTTAGCAACTCCCATGCAACCACATTGCGCACCCCACAAGGCACAATTTATGGTTGGTCGGTTAATGGTAAAATTTATCTTACAGAAGCAGGAATAAACCCTGATACGCCAATCCACGAGTACACCCACTTGTGGGCAGAAGCAATGATGATAAAAAACAAGAAAGGCTGGGATAGTATAAAAGCACTCCTGAAAGACACTCCGTATGGAAAGAAGTCATAGCCGACCCCAACTATTCCAACATCAAAGACAACGAAGATGCCGTTGCAAGTGAAGTCTTAAGCCGTATCAGCGGCAAAAAGAATGCTGCAAAAATGGAGGAGGAAGCACAAAGGGCTATAGATGAAGCTAAAGGTGTGTTCAAAAAAAGCGGAAGCTACAACTATCCTTACCAATCTGAAGAAAGCACTCAATAGCTTATGGAAGTGGGTAAGCAAAAATATCTTTGATGTTAAAGAGTTTAGCAGCATAAACGAGGTAACAGATAAAGTATTATACGACCTTATACATGGTACAAAAACTAATAAACGACAAATCTTTAATAGGCGTACATAATATATCAGAACAAAAGCTACGCAAAGTGTTAAAGCAAGGTGGATTTGCCAATCCGTCTATAGCTGTTATTGATACAGACAAGCAGGTGCATAATGATTATGGAGAAATTTCTCTCATTTTACCATCTCGCAAAGTCAATAAGTCTACGAGCAAAAAAATGTAGGAACATACGAGGGCGATGCATGGACACCTATGTATCCCATTATCGAAAAAGCAAATGAGTAGCGATGGTAGTCTAATAATGCACAACGATATCAACTCTGTGCCAAATGAAATGCAGAGTGAAGTTCGCAATGCTTTGAATAGATGGTTAGACAATGGTTCGGATACCGATTTATCATATCTTTACCTATTCCAACAAGGGAAAGCTCCAAAGATGGCTACTGTAAAGCCTAAATATAGCAACGAAGTTTATAAATCGCTAAGAGACATTATGTTTGGTGTTGATAGCGTTTATAACTTAACGAAAGGTGAGGTAAAGAATTTGGTAGAGCTTTATGTGCAAACAGAGCTAAACGGCGACATTGACGAATACAACAAAGCCAATGAGAGAAGAATTGCAAAGTATAAAGAAGCAATAGAAAGCGGAAGAACCAACTCTATGTATTACAAAATAGCAGAAAGAAATTTGGAAGAAGTCAAAAAGTATGGCTATCCACTTTCTTCTTTGAAAACATTTGCAGATGATGTACAGAGAGATAAAACTAAGCAAGGCAGTAAAAATATACAAAAAGACTCTTAACGCAGCAAGTCAAATTATAAAAAGACACTGGTCTTGAAGAAGATTTTTAGGAATTGGGTAGAGGGCTTAAATAATCGCTACCAAACAAAAAGAGGTTATTTTTGACGGCTTCACCCTCAACAGGGAAGCGTAGATACATTCCTAACACTTTAGAAAAATGTATCTAAGCTTATGAAGAAACAGGGACGACAAGCGTCTACAGGATTAGGCGTATCATTCTCAAACTTCGCTGCAAGCGTAATGAAAGCCAACGGAAGTCTTGCTAATATCAGAAAAAAGAAAAGCAAACTCACAAACGAACATAAAGATATAGAAAACTTTGAAGAAAAAATGGAAAGAAGTATATTTCGATTTAGCAATGAAGTTGCAACCTAATGCAAGTACATTTGACGACTACGGCTTTACACGTTTACAAGAAGCTGCACTTGAGGCTGACCCGCAAGCATTTCTAAGCAAAGAGTACGGAGTAACATTATCTAAAGAAGACGTTCGCAAGTTGCAGCAAATGGTTAAGGCTATCCAAGAAGAAAGACCTGCTATGTACTTTGAAACAAAGTTTGAACGCCCTGTTACTCTCAATGAATTCTCTAAAGCCGTTGTTCCTGAAGACCTCTCTGATGATTTGCAAAAACATTAAGAGATAATGGAATAGAGATTTTCACATATAAGCGAGGAGACGCTGAAGACCGACAAAAAGCAACACAAGAAGCAGCTTACAGTAGTGATGATATAGCATTTCAAATAATAAGCAATGGCAATAACGAAGCCAACAATGATAGCGACACACGTTTTCAGATAGTAGACAATAGTCTGTCAGATGAAGAAAAGAAGATTGTCGAAACTGCAAAGGCAAACGACACTTACATGAAAGCCCCCAACGGCAAGCCTACCAATCTTAGCGAGAAGCAGTGGGCATGGTAAGAACCACACCTTTCAAGAATTGGTTCGGAGACTGGGAAAAGGCAGCACGCATAGAAAAGGTGCGCAGGAGCAAAGCTGTCGTTATTAGTGGCAGCGAATACAAAGACAAATATGAACTAAACAGAGACAGTGCCAAAGAATGGATAAAAGATAATCTACGGGGGGAATATACCATTGCTGATACAGAAGAAATAGTTAGCCTTACCAAAGTTGGAGCAAATAAGGTAACTTCACAGGAATGAGCAACAAAGCTCATCTTCAGTCAATTGCAGCTATTCCACAATTGATACGGCATGCTATATTTATTGAAGAACGTCCTAACGAAAAGCATAATAATAAATACGACAGTTACAAATATTATATTTGCGGATTGAAAATTGGCACAACTGACTATACCGTAAAGCTGACTATTGGAGTAAAGAGTGGAAAAAAGTATTACGACCACGCTTTGACAGAGATTGAAAAAGGGAAACTGCTTGACCGTATTAACGACCAAGCAGACAAAAAAGGCTTTACAACAACTGGGGACGCACCTTTACAGTCTTATGCCCTTTCTATTGGCAAAGATAGCAAGTTACTTTCAATCCTCCAAACAAACTCATCAAAAGTTGTTGATGAAAATGGAGAACCTATGGTGGTGTACCACGGAACTTTGGCTGATGGCTTAAGGCAATTCAATACGGATTTTATAGGTAGCCGCTATAGTTACGATGAGAAAGGGTTCTTTTTTATAAGCAACAGGAAGATAGCTGATGATTATGCTGTTTCAGAATTTGATGCAAGTCGCAGGGGAGAGGTGATAGATGCTTATGTAAGCTTAGGAAATCCTCTTGTTGTCAATTCGGAATGGTGCAGGAAGAATGGTCTTGGCAGTAATGTCTTCAAGGATAATGACGTTATAGAGTTCTGGGATAACTACCAATCGCTTATAGTGGAAGAGTCTGAACAAAACGACGGCGTGATTGTAACAGATGGAGAAACGTCAATGGTTGTGGCTTTCTTCCCCAATCAAATAAAGAGTGCAACAGGCAATAACGGCAATTTCTCTACCACAGAAGACGATATCCTCTACCGTACCGTCTTCGGTGGTAATAGTGGTTACGTAGGCTACTCAATGAGCAAACGTGCTGCAGAAGCTAAAGAAGAGGGCAGATATCCAAAAACTGAATTTAGAAGAGAATATCACATAACAGCAAAGTCGCTCGATATGCTAACAAGTCTTGGTTTCATTGACAATTCAGAATGGCATCATACCAGTATGTACGGCAACAAAACACCATTCTATGGCTGGACAGAAGATGAGTTTGCAGACGATTATCTCAAACACAAGAAAGAGGTAGACACACTCTGCAAAGGTATCGACCCTAAAACAAAACAGCCACTGTTAGAGAAAGTGGAGAAACCACAGTACGAACACGAATATGAAATGCCACAATATGGCGAAGCAGAAACAGCCGCAAATCCAATTAGAGAGTGGAGACACAAGCAGATAGAAAAATACGACCAGTTTACAGGCTTTAAAGGCTATGCAAATGCTACAGAAGAAGAAAAGAAAGAAAGAGACGCTTACTTGCATTCTCTCAACGAGCAAATGGAAGAGAAGATACGAGAGATGTTAGCAAAAGACTATCCCGACTATCTTGCAGCCAAAAACGCCTTAGATGCTTATAACAATTACGAGGAAGATTTACGCAATGCAATAGGCGAATACATAAAGGAATACTTAGACATTGACAAGTATAGCCAACGATGGAGAGAACAAACCGCCACCACACAGCCCACAACCAATACAGAAGAACTTACCAACCACGCAGAAAGTGTTGTGCAAAACTTACATCTTAACAACGTAGAAATAGTACCCGATGGCAGCAGCCTCAATGGCGAGCAAGCCACTGCAAAAGGTTTCTACAACAAGCGCACAGGTAAAATCGTAGTAGTGGCAGACAATCACACCGACATTGCAGACATAGAGAAAACAGTACTCCACGAAGCAGTAGCGCATCACGGATTGAGAGAACTCTTTGGAGACAACTTCGACAACTTCCTCGACACCGTATTTGCAAAAGCCGACATCGAAACAAGACGGCAAATAACCCACCTGTCAGCAAAACACGGCTGGAACGTACGCACGGCAACAGAGGAATATCTTGCCTCAATGGCAGAAGATACCAACTTCGAACAAATCAAACCCACACTGTGGCAGCGCATCAAACAACTCTTTGGAGAAATAATGAACGCATTTGGTTTGCACCACGCTAACATCACCGACAACGACCTACGTTATATACTATGGCGTAGTTACAAGAACCTACAAAACAGTGGCAAACACAGTATACTCGACAAGGCAGAAGACATTGCAATGCAATACAGATTGAAAGCTGGCAACTATGCCGACAAGGCAACAGACAATGTTTTGTATCGAAGCAGCATAGACCCCACCGCAACAGAAGTTCTACCCGATGCACGCACACGTTACGAAGAGGAAACAAAAGAACCCGACAATATAGATTCTGTGCCAAAAACGCACAACTTCTTTAGACGTTTCTACAAATCGTACGTAGACAGTATGCTTGCATTGAAGTCATTCACAAACAGCGTACTCGAGGCAACAGGCGACAAGATGGCATCGCACGAAGATACCTACAAAGCCGAAAACGCAATGACCTCCAAAAACAAAACAGACGGTGAAGTTTACAACCCATTGTTCCCATATATGCCCCTATATCTTTATATGTAAGGAATATTATTTTCTAACGCTAGAATTGTTTTTATTTATACACATATAAAGTTTTACTTATGTTTAAATAATAACGTTTCATCAGTATCTAATTAATATGGAGTACGTATATAATAAAATGTGTAGAATGCTATTATAACAATGTTGGACTGCAAATTGTCAGCCCAACATGATATAATATATTTATCGTATGTGTCCTACCCCACTTTTTGCTTTTGTATATAGTTGTTACTGATGTTCTTCGCGCAACAAGTCGTTTACAGTTTTTACAGGATTAAACGTAACTGCAGGAACTTCAACAAATATAGTGTTCCAATTGCTCATTGCGCCATTCCAAAGTCCTGGTAGTTCTAATGCCTTTAATTCTTTTCCATCTTTCGACTTAGCACTAATAAAACCAGTAGAAGGATCTACAAATTGAGGGAGATTATAAGGATTCCCATCGCAATCTTTTATTGCACACACCAGGTCTACCGGATTAAAATGGGTTCCTTCTTTAAACATTCGCATTGATTCAGGATTATCCTTATCAATTTGTAGGCTTTCTAGTATCTGCAAACTAACAGTATTATCGGTATTGTAAACGTAGAAAGGTCCACCGCCAGGTTCTCCACTATTCTTAACCATTCCACAAACACGCATAGGGCGATTAAACTTTTCGAGCAAATAAGCTGGCAATTCTTCGTTACTAATATCGCATATATCCTTACGACGACAGTGCAAATCGTTTTCCAGGAAGTTCTTCATACATTGCAATTCAGAAGGCGTATAGTTGTTTGTTCTCAGCTTCTTAATATATAGGAAAGTCTTTTCCTGCAATGTTACCAAAAGTCCCGCTATTATATTCTTCCACTTAATAGTTTCCTCTTTCAGGCGGTCGGGTGTTACATTATCTATATTCTTAATGAAAACAATGTCAGCATCTATATCGTTAAGATTCTGAATAAGTGCGCCGTGCCCTCCAGGACGGAACAACAATGAACCATCTTCGTTACGGAAAGGTGTATTATCAAGATTGGCAGCTATGGTATCTGTACTTGGCTTCTGTTCGGAGAAACTTATAGAGAAGTGTGTGTGATACTTTTCTTCATATATAGGTTGCTTTTCAGTAGCCTTTGCTTTGAAAAGTTCAAGATGTTCATGTGATACCGTGAAATGGACACAAACCTCGTTGTTGCACGCTGCATATTGTGCACCTTCAACAAGATGTTCTTCCATAGCAGTGCGTGCACCTTCAGCATATTTGTGAAACAATAGTAAACCTTTGGGCAATTGTCCATAGTTCAGTCCCTCAGTGTGCAAGAGTGTTTCCACAACTATTTTATAGTTATTTGCAGCCAACAATTCCTCAATGTCTTTTCCGTGTGTAGTTTTGCATTTTTTGTTAAGTTCGTCATAGAAAGCAAAGCGTTTCAGATTATCGAAAAAGAACTTCTCGAAATCGGTTGTAGGCATCTCGTATGATGCATCAAGGAAAGCAAAAAGATTTTTAAACATTCTGCTAGCAGCTCCAGAAGCAGGAACAAATTTCACCACTTTGTGTTTTTCAGCCTTATAGTTATTCCAAGCTTCTGTAACAGTTTTAATTGCATCTTCGTTTAACCGCACAATACCATTACCAATTGTTGCCGCACTTTCTAATCGCAGAAATGGAAATCCTGTTTTAAAATCAGCAAGCTGTTTCTCAAAGTCAGCAAACTTAATACCCTTTGATTTCAATAATAGTTCGTCTTGTTTTGTTAACATAACAGTAAAAGTTTTATGTGTTTAGATAGAACAGTGCACCATGGTTCACCGCATTTGTTGTTTCTTTCGCAAATTTACTTACTTTTTCTTAATTTAGAGAGCAATCAGCTGTTTTTTTGTACCTTTGTATGGTATTATTAAAGGCGATGAATATGATTTTTACAGACGACGAACTAAAAAATCTTCATATCCTTACTAAGGAATTAAACGAAGAGTTAGCGAACGATATAACAGAAGAAGACAAAGAACGATTAGCTTCTTACATTAAATTAATGGAAGAAAAGGGAGCAATAGAACGCAATGTCTTTGGTTTAAACGAACTACTTTGTGCAATGCAGACGTCGCTAATAGCTGTTCGCAGTATAGGTTTAAAGCGCGAGTCGGTATTCGCAACCGTGTTGTATGCTGGTTACGAAAATGGCGTATTAGAGATAAAACAAATTGAGACTGATTTTGGGCAGAATGTTGCACAGATTATTCAAGGATTGGTGCGTATTCAGAATCTGTATAAAAAGAATCCTATCATAGAAAGTGAAAACTTTCGTAATCTCTTACTCTCGTTCGCAAAAGATATGCGAGTAATATTGATTATGATTGCCGATCGTGTGAACTTAATGCGACAAATACGCGATACTACTAATAAAGAAGCACAAAAACAGGTTGCAGAGGAAGCAAGCTACCTGTATGCACCACTCGCGCACAAGTTGGGACTCTATCAGTTAAAAAAAGTGAACTAGAAGACCTATCATTAAAATACCTAGAACACGATGCATACTACCATATAAAAAGAAAAGCTGAACGAAACAAAGAAAGAACGAGATGCCTACATAAAACAATTCATTGAACCTGTTAGTAAAGCTCTTCAGAATGCAGGGTTACGTTTTCATATAAAAGGAAGAACAAAGTCGATACACTCTATTTGGCAGAAAATGAAGAAACAAAAGTGTGCGTTTGAGGGTATATACGACTTATTTGCTATTAGAATTATCTTGGACTCGCCGCTTCAAATGGAAAAGATGCAATGTTGGCAAGCATATTCTATCGTAACAGATATGTATCAGCCAAACCCTAAGCGTCTGCGCGATTGGTTGTCTGTACCAAAGTCTAATGGCTATGAATGTCTACATATTACGGTTTTAGGACCAAATGCAAAGTGGGTAGAGGTGCAAATTCGTACTGAGCGTATGGACGAAATAGCCGAACATGGATTAGCAGCTCATTGGAGATACAAAGGAATAGAAGCAGAAGAAGGAATGGATACGTGGTTGGCTTCTATCAGAACGGCATTGGAAGCAGGCGACAACTTGGAAATGATGACACAGTTCAAACGCGACCTATACGACAAAGAAATTTACGTATTCACACCAAAAAGGAGATCTACTTAAGTTTCCTAAAGGTGCCACATTGTTAGACTTTGCTTACCACATTCATTCAAAAATTGGAAACCAATGCGTTGGTGGAAAGATTAATAACAAAAATGCCTCTATAAGAACCGAACTACACAGTGGAGACACAGTAGAAGTAATAACCTCTACTACACAAAAACCAAAGCAAGAATGGCTAAACATCGTTAAATCTGCCTGGGCAAAGTCGAAAAATACGTCTTGCACTAAAGGAAACACAAGTGAAAGAAGGCGCCTTTGCAAAAGAAAATGCTCGAAAGAAGATTCAAGAATAAAAAGATAGAAATTGAAGAACAAACACTTTATCAAGTCATCAAACATCTTGGCTTCAAAGAGATTTCCATATTCTATAAACAGATAGCTGACGAGAAACTCGATATTAATAATGTTATTGAAACTTATCAGCAACTTTACAACCAAACACACAATCAAAATACACCAAAAGAGACTGAAAGTGCAGAAAAGTTTGAACTTGCTGATGAAACAAGCGAATTGCTAAAGAATAACGAAGATGTACTGGTAATAGATCAGAACCTAAAAGGTATAGATTTCTCACTATCTAAGTGTTGCAATCCCATCTACGGCGATCCTATCTTTGGTTTCGTTACTGTGAATGGTGGAATAAAGATACATAGAGAAGACTGTCCGAATGCACCTGAATTGCGGAAACGTTTTGGCTATCGCATAGTAAAAGCAAAATGGAGTGGTAAAGGTGGAGCAAATTATAGCATAACATTACGCATTATAGGATACGATGACATAGGTATCGTAAACAACATTACTAATATTTTATCTAAAGAGGAGAAAGTTGTGATGCGTTCTATCAATATAGACTCACACGATGGCATATTCTCAGGAAATCTTGTCGTATTAATAGAAGACACTTCAAAACTGAATTCAATTATAAAGAAGTTGAAGAATATAAAGGGGATAAAGCAGATTATAAGACTATAAAGATTATAAAGGCTCAGTAGGAAACAAAGGGAGAAATTGAAAGCATCGCCTTATTGTTTTCACAATTCGAACAACAATCGCAGATTTTTAGGAGAAGTCTCTATGATGTTTAGAGATGTTCCATCTGACGTTATCTACTCTTATTTCAGATATCTGAAACGCTCGTCTTAGACGTCTATCACGTTTGTTTCAGATATCTCTCAGTTTCACATTAGATATCATAACAAACTATAAACCTTATGAGTCTATATTATAATACCAAGAAGATATTTATTCAGATGAGAATTACGAAAGCTTTTTACTCTGCATTATTTTTGATTGAGATGTTGCTACAAGTTAATGAACAGTAACATATTGTTTAATGTATTGTTTTATCATAGTAGAATTCATTACAAACATATCCTTTTCTAAATAGACTCCACACCCCTTCTATTAAGCTTATAAACTACAATCAACATACAGAACGATAAAATTAATTAGCTTAGAAAACAAAGAGTGTCATAACTATGTTGGTTATGACACTCTTACATTTCTTTTCTTTCTCTCCTATTAGAAATTTATGTGGTACCACCAGGAATCGAACCGGGGACACAAGGATTTTTCAGTCCTTTGCTCTACCAACTGAGCTATGGCACCATTAAGAAATTCAATATATATACTTCATTTCTGTTTTGCGAGTGCAAAGGTAGTACTTTTTATTACTGCAAATATTATGCTAAATATTTTAATACTTAACATTAATTTACAAAATCCGGTAAGATAATATTCTCCATAATGAACGTCCACTTTATATATTGTGAAGGAACTAATTCCTCTAAGTTCTATAAATTTACAAGGGCGAGTTCTGTTAGCAGAACTCACCCTTGTACACACAGAAACATTCCGATCGAAGATCAAGATTATGTATTCTACAAAGATAAAATAGAAAAAGCATCAATGAACAATGTCATCCTTTTTATCTTTAAAAAAATATAGCAATGCTACATTTCTAATCTCTCCTTTATAAGTTCTAACGAAAACGTCTATTCTTATATCCAGCCTTGTGCTGTAAGTTGGAATTCATTTCCATCTCGTGCAATAAGAAATTCTCCCAATTTACTTTCTGTAACATAACCTATTTGATGAATATTTTTTAAGCGATGTTATTTTTGCATGCTCACTAATAGGTATCGTAAAAAGAAGTTCATAATCTTCACCACCATTCAAAGCAGCAGTAGTAAGATTCATATTAAATTCTTCACACGCAGCAGCTGTCTGATAATCGATAGGTACTTTTATCTTCATAAATTCTACACCCTACATTACTTTCTTTACAAAGATGTTTTAAATCACTTGCAAGACCATCAGAGACATCTATCATTGAAGTTGGTCGAATATTTGCATTACGAAGTTGTTCTAGCACTTCACCTGGAGCTTCAGGTTTTAATTGGCGATCTATTAAATATTCTTTACCTGCAAAGTCTGGTTGGAAGTTTTCTATTATTGCACGTTCATTATTTAGAGCCTCAAGCTTTCCTCGGTCATTTTCCTTTTGTGCTTGCGTCAGCTTTTTGTTAAATTCTTCTACCTGTTGATAGTAAACTGTTTTCTCTCGCTCTAGTATTTGTAAGCCCATATAAGCTGCTCCGAGATCTCCTGAAACACATATTATGTCAGTAGGAGTAGCACCTTTTCTATATACAATATCTTCTTTTACACTTTCTCCAATACAAGTAATGTTAATGGACAATCCTGTATAAGAAGATGTAGTATCACCTCCTACAATATCTACATTCCATTTACTACAAGCTGTCTTCAGACCATCATAAAATTGATCTAAATCTGTTACATTAATACGCTTTCCCATACCTATAGATACTATTATCTGACATGGCTGCCCATTCATTGCAAATATATTTGTCATTGCAACCATAGCGCATTTATAAGCCAGATGTTTCATATCAATATAAGTAAGGTCGAATTGAATTCCTTCCATAAATAAGTGGGAAGAAACCAAGACTTCTTTATCTGAATAACGAAGAACAGCTGCGTCGTCGCCTACCCCTTTAATAGTAGAAGGGTTAGTTGGTTTTATGTCTTTCGTTAGCCGCTCTATTAGTTTAAATTCGCCTAATTCCTTTATTTCCATATCAATATAGGTTCCTATTATTTAGGCTTGTCTTATTATCTCGCGCATAATCTCAGTCATCAAAGGCTGTGCTTTATTAGCTGCCTCTTGAACCTCTTCATGGCTTACTTCTACGGGAGTATCAAATCCACCTAAGTCGGTAATAACACTTATACCAAACACCTTTATATTTGAATGTCGTGCGACTATAACTTCTGGAACAGTACTCATACCAACAGCATCGCCACCCAATATTCTATACATTTTATATTCTGCAGGGGTTTCAAATGTAGGTCCTTGTACACCAACGTAAACTCCTGATCTTATTTTAATATTCTTCTCCTTTGCTATTTCTTTAGCTTTGTTTATTAGTTTATGGTCGTATGCTTCGTGCATATCTGGGAAACGAGGTCCAGTGGGGAAATTAGGCCCATGTAAAGGATGTTCAGGAAAGAAATTAATATGATCAGTTATAATCATTAAATCTCCTATCTTGAATTCTGGATTCATACCACCAGAAGCATTAGAAACAAACAACGTTTCAATTCCTAGTTCATACATTACACGTATAGGAAAGGTTACTTCTTGCATATTATATCCTTCGTAATAATGGAAGCGACCTTTCATTGCCAGTATATCTTTACCACCAAGTTTTCCAAAAATTAAGCAACCTGCATGTCCTTCTACAGTAGAAACAGGGAAATTAGGTATATCTTGATAAGAGAACTCGTAGCTATCTGTTATCTCTGAAGCTAATTGTCCGAGACCTGTTCCGAGAATGATTGCGGTTTTTCGGACTTGTCTGCATTCTTTCTTTTAGCCAAGATGCTGTTTCTTGAATTTTTTTGTACATAGGATAATATTTTTTCATTGAATTTATCTTCTTCGTTAAGCATAAACTTAACTTGTATTGGCAATGCGTATATGTTTTCTCTTACATCATTGTTTAATCCCTCTAAGTTCAAAAAGTCGTGCCTTGTCTTTCTCCGTTGTGATAATTATTTTTGGAGGTTTCATCATAGCAAAAAGTATCATTAATAACAGCAATGTCTTTGGTATTAAAGGAATGATGGTCAGGAAAAATTAATGTTTTCATACGAGATGTATCTGCATATAAACCCATATCAACTTCTAATTGTCGTGGTAAAGCTATACCTGTAAGCAATAATATATTCTTATTATTTATATCTGCCAATAGAATTTCCCGTTCTTTTTGCTACATCTTTAAACACTGGTATAAGATTGCAATATTCGAATGTTGTAAAGAATAGTTCTTGGAAAGGATATAGATTCATTGTTTTACTTAACACTCGATAATCTATAGGGTTTAATTCTTTAGGACATTTTGTTACTATCACAATATCTGCACGATTCTTACCCGAAAGAGGTTCACGCAAACGTCCAGCAGGCAACAACTTATCATAAATAATAAGTCGATGATAGTCTATTAACAGAATATTTATTCCTGGTTTTACATATCGATGCTGAAAAGCATCGTCAAGCAACACTACATCGGTATCTTGAGTTTGTTTGTCTTTTATTAGATGGTCTATACCATCACAACGTTTTTTATCTACAGCAACATAAATATTAGGGAATTTATGCTTCATCTGAAAAGGTTCATCTCCAATCATTTCGACAGGTGTATCAATGTTTGCAAGCACATAACCTTTACTCTTTCGCTTATAACCTCTAGATAGAACTGCAACTTGTGCTACATCTTTCAATAATCCTACAAGATATTCTACATGTGAGTTTTCCCAGCACCACCAACAGTGATATTGCCAACAGAAATAACTGGAACATCGAAGCTACGACTTTTCAACACACCGAGGTCAAAAAAGTTCATTGCGAATCATTACTCCTAAGCCATAAAGCCAACTTAAAAGGTAACAACACTCTGTGTATCTTGATAAAATCGCCTTCCATTCTATTTGCAATATATGTGTTAATGGTTCTATTCCATCTTATTTACTAGTTTATATTAATAATATAAGGTAGTCGCGCCTGAATTGCCGATTGCTGGTTGATTGTGCGCAAGATAGAGAATGGCTGGTAGAATATTCCTAACGATGTATATAATTGTTCGTTAAGATAGTTATCTTGCACATTTTTCTCCAAATATTTGGTCAAACCAATTAACTGGTGATGGATAACTAACCTTATAATAGTTATCTATTTTTGCTAATTGTGCAGCCTTCTTCACAGCCTTATCTAATCCACCGAGCTCATCTACCAACTTTATCTTTAATGCATCTTCACCTGTATAAACGTGTCCTTGAGCTATTGCTTCTACTTGGGCCATTGTAAGATTTCTGCCTTGCGCAACTCTATTCTTAAAGGTTGTGTAACCACGGTCTATATACACTTGTAACATTCGCATTTCGTCTGGAGTAAGAGGGCGCATTGTTGAACCAAAAGTTCCATTCTTATTAGTTTTCACTTCATCGAACTTAATACCTAACTTCTCTGATGCTAACCCACTAAAATCGGGGAACATTCCAAAGATACCTATTGAGCCTGTAATGGTTGTAGGTTCAGCAACTATCCAGTTTGCAGGAACCGACATATAATAACCGCCTGATGCAGCATAACCTCCCATACTAACAACAACTGGTTTTACCTTCTTTAGTTCCATTATTTGATGCCACATTTGTTCTGATGCAAAGGCTGAGCCTCCGCCTGAATTTACTCTGATAACAACTGCTTTTACATCATCGTCGTCCATTAATTCTTTAAGATCATTACAAACATCTTTTCCTACAATGGAATGCTGATTAAAAGATGTATTCGAAACTGGACTATCAACAATATCTCCATACGCATAGTACACTGCCACTTCGCTACCACCTTTAGCAGGTTCTACCGCCTTTAAATCCGTAAGTGATATTTGGTGAATTTCGTCATCTGAATTAATACCTAACCGCTTCTTTACTTCGTTTCTTACTTGGTCTGTATAAAGAAGCTTGTCTATTAGTTTCATCTTCAGATAGCTGGTGGGATTAGCAAATGTTATTACACTATCTGCATATTCGTTGAGTTTTGCTATAGGAATATTCCTACTCTCGCTAACTCCTTTTAAAAGATATTTCCATATTCCATTTAGATATGTTGAGGTTTGCTGTCTGTCGGCATCGCTCATTTTTTCTTCTGTAAACATTTCTGTAGCACTCTTGTATGTACCAACCTTAGACACCTGCATTTTTTTACTCCAAACTTTGCTAACATATCTTTTTAGATAGATACGTTGAGAGGATAAACCATGCCAATCTAACATTCCTTGTGGATTTAAATACACATCATTTGCAACCGAAGCTAAATAATAAGCGCTTTGTGTATAGCTATCGCCATAGGCTACAATCCATTTATGGCTCTTCTTAAAATCTATTAGGGCTTCTCTTATTTCTTGCAACGATGCATAAGAGTTTGGTGCAAAAGCTCCAGCTTCAATATAAATACCTTTTATGTTCTTATTGGTCTTTGCTTTCTCTATACCTGAAAGTACGTCCTCTAAGCTTACTCCGCTTGCAACGTTACCAATAAATTCTGCCATAACATTCTTATCTGAACGTTCGCTTAATGGCCCAGAAAGATTTATCACTAATACTGAATTATTCTCTATTTCGGTTGTACTTTCGCTCGACAGTACCATTCCAAAAATACACACGAAACCAAGAAGCAACGTTACTAACACAAAAAGGAATATGCCAACAAAAGTGGCGAAGACATTCTTAAAAAAGTCCTTCATAAAGGCAAATATTTTATACGTTTTGTTTTAAGTCTTGTTGGTGTCAATTGCTAATATTCCACCATTTTAATACGATTTGTATGCAAAGATAAACATAAATAGCCAACATTCCAAATTTCAATATAATTCTTTGCTCGTAATAGTCCTTCTACAGATAAATTAGTCAAAGCTTTTGTGCTATAATATTCTTTTTTTATCCATTTCATTCGTTAAGCGCTCTACATATTTTGTTTGGTTGTTGTGCTGCTTATATTCTTTGTTATTAATGTTTATAGTGTAGGAGCAACTAGATATAATAGAAGGAAAAATAGCTCACGAACTATCTGTTCAAAAATATTAGATATCTGAAAACGATTATGACAGATGTCTAAAACGGTTTGCGACAGATATCTGAAAACAAGCGTGATAGATATCTAATTTGTTCATAAATTGCTAATGGTTGGCTATCAGGGTAAGTTCCGCTGTTAAAAATACTGTGAAAATATAGTCAAAGCTATCTACTATAAACACAAGAGGTTTCTCGTAAAAAGTTCTAATTAGATTAAAAAGCTGTATTGGAAACCTATAGAAGCAAACTCTCTCATCTGTAAATAGCCATAACGACCATCGTGTGTTACACCATCATCAAATCGAGGATAAATAAACAATTGTGCACCTATAAATCTATTAAATTGCAATCTTATCGTATTTTCCCATTCCACTTCAGTGCGTTTGTAGGTTGTATACGAATATAGACGTGTCTTCCAAGAAAGAGCCTCCATCAGCTGCCATACAAACTCAACAGATAGTTCCGAACCAAAATCGTGGCGTGCATGCCTACCTTTTTCTATACCTAATCGGTCTGCCAAACTTTTTATACGTGTATACTTTGTATTATAAGCCAATGGAGCCAGATGCACATTTCCCTTTAGCTTATGTTCTAACCAATCGATGGTATAATCCATACCCAACGACACATTTATATTTAAAGGGGCTAAAAAGTCTGAATACAGCAAAGGATCATTGGAACGGTAAGAGTGCGTAAATTGTGTATTACCCACAAACTGTACCGAATAATACCATTTCTTAGAGGCTTGTAAACCAAATTTAGAAGTAAGGCGTATAAGGTCTTCGGTTGTTTTAAAACTATGCAAAGTGTCCGATTTAGTACTTTGAATACCAAACTTCAGCTCTAACCGATTATCCCATTTTACCTTCTGCTTATTATTGTAATTCGCTTCGAATATTGCAGAAGATAACACCGAATAGTTGCTTTCTCCTCCTTTATACCAATTACCCGAAACATAGTTCTGCAACAATTGCAGCGAATAATCGCCTTTATAAGTCCAAAAGTCTGGCTTTCTAATAAGTACTTCAACAGGTGAGAAAGTAGACTCTACTGGCGTAGGCGCAACCTTATCTACTATCTCAACTTCACGTTGTATAGGCGTTTCAACTTCTACAGTGGTTGTTTGTTTTCCTCTAAGCTCATCGGCTGTGGTGCTTACTAACGATGGTGAATATAAATAGATATCTAAAAAGTTGTTTGTTATAAGCATCATTTTTCTTTTTAAAGAGAATGCATTGTCTACTATATTTCTATAATAGGTAACAGGTAGAAACAATTGAGCAGAACGAAAAACATTACCTTTATAATTTGCTCCTTGCCTATTAGCTTGAGAAAATATCTTATTCTCGGTTAAAGTCAATGAATCCATATAAGCATTAAGCACAACATCTAAAGCTGTATGATTTACTTTCTTTATAGAAGCCGTACTACCACTAACTTGCTTTAGTAGAGGAAACACTTGTATTCTCTTGTGCAGATACTGCCAAAGTGAAACACATAACAATTAAACAAGAGTAGATTTTTATGCGCCATCGTTTTTTTACTATAATTCTTTAGAAGAATAAATTATTCTAACAATGTAGCTGCACGAACACGACTGAGAGTCTCTGGTGTCATTTGTAAATAGCTGGCAATATAAACTAATGGTGCACGCAATATAACTTGCGGACTTAGTTTACACATTTTCTTATATCGGTCTTGTGCTGTTTCAAAACGAACCAGGTCGGCGTGAACTTGTGAGATTATTAAACTTTCTTCTAATATCTTTCTATAAAAGTATTTGTATATTCACGTTGTGTAATGCTACTTGTTCTAATCGTAGTTTTGGCAGTGCATATACTGTAGTTGGTTCTATTGCTTCCACTTGCAACTTTGTAGCTTCTTCGCGGAAAAGGCTTTCAATGCACATAAAGACGGTTCGGTCTTCGCCTAAATGCTCTGTTATCTGCTTTCCATTCTTAAAATAGAACTGACGAACAAGTCCATGTTCAATGTAATAGATGTTTTCGCACACCTCGCCTTCTTTCAATATCATTTCGCCTTTAGCGAACTTCATTGGCACAAGAATACTCTCGAGCGTATCGAGTTCCTCGTGTGTCATTGTGCTGTACTTTCGGGCTAGCTCGCGTGCAATATCTCTGGTTTCAAAGGTTTCTTTCATTTTTATACTCCTTTATTGGTTTTAATCTAACTTTAATACGGCTAAGAATGCTTTTTGGGGGCACTTGCACATTGCCCACTTGCTTCATACGCTTCTTGCCTTTCTTTTTGTTTTTCTAGCAACTTACGCTTACGGCTGACATCGCCACCGTAGCATTTTGCAGTAACATCTTTCCGAACCTGTTTCACCGTTTCGCGTGCAACTATTTTTCCACCGATAGCTGCTTGTATTGCTATGTCGAATTGTTGGCGTGGTATCAGCTCTTTTAACTTTTCGCACATTCGTCTACCAAATGTTACGGCATTGCTTTCGTGCGTAAGGGTAGATAGAGCATCTACAGGTTCACCATTCAAAAGTATATCAAGTTTTGCTAGTTTAGATGGACGGAACGAATCTATATGATAATCGAAAGATGCATATCCTTTGGAAATGCTCTTTAACTTATCGTAGAAATCAATAACTATTTCGCCTAATGGAATCATAAATATCAGTTCCAAGCGGTTACCACTAACGTAGTTCTGACTTACCAATTCGCCGCGCTTATCAAGACAAAGCGTCATTATTGGTCCGATATATTCGCTCGATGTTATAATAGAGGCTTTTATATAGGGTTCTTCTATATGGTCTATCATTGTTGGGATCGGGCAAACCTGATGGATTGTGCACTTCCTTGCTTTCGCCTAACTTGTCGTACACCATATAGCTTACGTTGGGCACAGTGGTTATAACGTCCATGTTGAACTCACGGTCCAATCGTTCTTGTATTATCTCCATGTGCAACAAACCTAAGAAACCGCAGCGAAATCCAAAGCCTAATGCTTGCGAGCTTTCTGGAGAAAATGTTAGCGAGGCATCGTTTAGTTGTAGTTTCTCGAGCGATGCGCGCAGGTTTTCGTAATCGTTAGGGTCTATAGGATAAACACCAGCAAACACCATTGGTTTTACTAACTGGAATCCTTCTATGGCTTTATCGCACGGACTGCTCACGTGTGTTACAGTATCGCCCACTTTTACTTCGCGTGCATTTTTTATTCCCGATATAATGTATCCTACTTCGCCTGTTGTTAGTTCGTTCTTAGGCTTCATTTCCATTTTCAGAACTCCCACCTCATCGGCGTCGTATTCCATTCCTGTCTGCACAAACTTCACCTTGTCGCCTTTACGAATAGTCCCATTCGTTACTTTGCATAAGGTTATAATGCCACGGAACGAATTGAAAATAGAGTCGAAAATAAGTGCTTGCAAAGGTGCTTTTGTGTCGCCTTTGGGAGCTGGTATACGCTCTACTATGGCTCGCAATATTTCTGGCACGCCTTCGCCAGTTTTTCCACTCGCCCTAATAATGTCGCTACGTTCGCAACCTATAAGGTCTACTATTTCGTCTTCCACCTCTTCGGGCATTGCGTTGGGCATATCAATCTTGTTGATTACTGGTATAATCTCAAGATTATTGTCAATAGCCATATACAAATTTGATATAGTTTGTGCCTGAACACCTTGCGTAGAGTCTACTATAAGCAGTGCACCCTCGCATGCAGCAATACTTCTCGACACTTCGTAAGAAAAGTCCACGTGTCCCGGAGTATCTATAAGGTTTAAAACATATTTCTGTCCGTCTTGTTCATACTCCATCTGTATAGCATGGCTCTTAATGGTTATACCGCGTTCGCGCTCTAAATCCATATCGTCAAGCATCTGCCCTTCTGTTACTTTGATAGTTTTGGTGTATTCTAACAAACGGTCGGCAAGTGTAGACTTACCGTGGTCTATATGTGCTATAATGCAGAAATTTCTTATCTGATTCATTAAGATTGTTGTCTTTTGGTATGCAAATTTAAGAATAAAAGCGAGAAATACAAAAGAACCAATCATAAAATTGCTCAAAAACACCTACCTTTGCACACGTTAATACATATATCACAACAGAATTATGAAGTTTATTAAGATGCTTTTCATTATTATTGGCTGCACTTCGCTTATGTGTTGCCAAGAGAGTTTAGAAGACAGAGCAGCGAAAGAATGTAAGGAATACACACAAAAGCACTGCCCTACTCCTATGGTTAATAACACACGAATGGACAGTATGGCATACGAACCGCAAACTCGCACCATTCACTACTATTATTCTATCTACAACGAGGGCGATAACAAAGCTAATGTTGAGGCTAACAAACAATTACTGCAACAAATTCTGCTCAATGGTATTAAAACCGATACGGCATCGAAACTTTACAAAGAGGCTGGCTTTAATTTCCGCTTTACTTACCGCTCTGGTAAAAATCCTAAAACTATATTGTTAGACGAGACTTATAAAAAAGGTCAATACTAAGCTATAGCTAACAGCACGACTAACGCCCTTGTTCCTTTGCAAAACAAGGGCGCTACACTCGTGCCTTACGAGCCCTACACCCGTCAGAATATAAAATTGTAACCCTTCGGCTGAGTTATATAAATTGTTTGTTTATACTCGCATTCGAGATTTTCTCCAACACGAGTTTTTATTTTGTTCTATCTAGTGTATGTTTGTGAACGAGCGCACAATAATTTGTAGTTATCCGGTGTGAAACGGGCGCGATGAATCGGCCCCTACGCCTACGGAATGTGTGCTACGATTGTTTATGCGCAATCAATGTTTATTCCACGAATATATGATATTTGTCCTCGTACACCCAACGTTTATCCACGTGCACCCACTGTAGGGGCCGATTTATCGTGCCCGCATATCACGGAATATACGGTGTGGACATTCTTTGTTTCATTTGTTTTGTTTTTCATTTGTGCCATAGTATCTGTGCACTCATAATATTCTTTTTCTTTGGTTTCTTCGAAATTCTGAAAAAAGTTCATACGTGTTTATGTTTATTTATGTTCAACGAAGGAACTAACCATTGTTTTTAAGTTGTTCATTATTTATAATATGCAAACTTACATATTTTTTTCAACATATCAACCTGTTTACAGCACTTTCAATGTGTATTTAATGTAGACATAAAGCAACAGAACAGTGAAGGATAAAGTTGTCCAAAGTACAAGGTAGGGATTTGTAATCATCAAAATTTCTATTAGAACAAGCATCAGAACAGTAATTACTTTCAGCCAACTGATGAGTTCTACTCGATTTTCTCTTGCTCTTTCCGACTGTGTTGCTTTTGAGTTTGGAAAGTTGTAGAGTTGAGGATTTCTCTCCAACCACCACGTCAACAGATAGATGAGCAAAGCGATAGCAGGGAGTATAAATAGTTCCCATTTGGAGCCATAGTTGTCCACTTCGCCGTGTATGTTTATGTGCAACGGAATGATATCTACATTACTAAAAACCAACAATAATGGCAAAAGAAAAAGCCAATGCCTAAAGTTAAAATAGGAAGAACCTTTTTATAATAATATTCAATATCATAAGTTTATGTTTTTTTATAAAGATATTTTTTTCTAAAATTATTATCAGCAGTAATATTGTCTTTACCCTTAAAAATAGGGTATTGCAAAGATACGAAATTTAGTTGTAGCGATGGAATAATGATGCTGAAAGTTTTATTTTTGTGGGAAGATAGCTGAATAATTATTGGGCGAAAGTTCAGTATGAGTCTACTTTTTCTGATTGTGAAAAGAATATAATATTCGCGATTCTGTTAACATTTGATATTGAGGATAAATAGAATAGCTCGCCAGCTATTTCTACGTTGTTCAGTACCTTTTTATATAAAGCTCAACTACTTTTTTTATTGATTGCTCAATCAACTTATTATAAAAAGCTCGCCAGCTTTTTTTATAATAAGTTCGCCAGCTTTTTGCAGTTTGCTCAATCACTTTTTGCCTAAATCTTCTATTACTTTTGTTCAAATTTGTAAGTTTTCTGCTCTTTTTTGCGATTGTTTAATGTGTTATAAGTTGCACACTAACAATACGACTATCGTGTTACTTACTGAATATCTGTACTTTATATATTGCACGTAAATAGTTGCCTTTTTTGAGAGAGAGAATAAACTTATTTTAAAAAGTGGCCTTCCTGCCCACTTTTACGCTCTAAGAATTAACACTTTTAAGAAAGTAAATTCACCTTTTTGTAACATTTAACGCTCAATATAAAAAGCATATAGTTGTGAGATAGAAAATGAAAATTAAGGTTGCTTTATAAATCTGTGTTTTTCTATTTTCTTAAGTAGGAAAGTAGAGAAAAGAAAATCCCACTGACTCAGTTTGTGAGCAGTGGGATTCTTATTAGTTTATAACGCATATTCTTCGCCATTAAGAAATACTTGGCGAATAATAGGTGTGGTGTATGCGTAAGGGATAAAGTCGATTGACGGAATCGGGTCGGTAATGTAGAAGTTGGCTACCTTACCTACGGTGATAGAGCCGTACTCTTCGCTCAGTCCCATAGCATAAGCTGAGTTGATGGTTGCTGCATTGATGGCTTCAGCAGGCATCAGGCGCATCTTGATGCACGCCAATGATACGGCAAACTTCATATCGCCCGATGGTGTAGAACCTGGGTTGTAGTCGGAAGCAATTGCCATTGGGAGTCCTGCGTCAATCATCTTTCTGCCCGGTGCAAATGGCATATTCAGGAAGAACGATGTTCCGGGCAAAGCGGTTGGCATAGTTTCAGCGTCTTTTAACAGTTCTATATCGTGGTCGTCCATCGCTTCAAGGTGGTCTACGGAGAGGGCGTTGCATTCAACACCTACTTCTACACCTCCTGAAACAGCAAGTTCTTCGCCGTGAATTTTACCACGAAGACCATATTTTGCACCCGCTTGGAGCAGGCGTCGCGTTTCGTCTGGAGTGAAGAAACCTTCATCGCAGAATACATCTATGAAGTCGGCAAGACCTTCTTCTGCCACGGCAGGCAACATATCGTTGATGATGTGGTCTACATATTCGGCTTGACGACCAGCATATTCGCGACCAACAGCGTGCGCACCGAGGAAGTTGGCAACGACCTTATGACAGGAGCAGTCTCCTTTATGCGACGAATAACACGCAGCATTTTCAGCTCGTCTTCAAGATTCAAGCCGTAGCCACTCTTTATTTCCATCGCACCCGTACCTTTTGCGAATAACCTCGTCTACTCGCTTCATCGCCTGTTCGTAGAGTTCGTCTTCCGAAAGTTCGTGCAGGCGGTCGGCAGAATTGAGGATGCCGCCACCACGCTTTGCAATTTCTGCATAGCTTAAGCCACGAATTTTATCTACAAATTCTCCTTCCGGCTGCCAGCATAAAACAACGTGTGTGAGAATCGCAGAACGAAGGCATAACGGTTCCGCCTTCAGCATCTACAACCAATGTGCTGCGTCCCACTTGCTGGAGTGTCAATGCGTGGTCCGTAAGAAACGATGCGACCGTTTTCTACATAGAGGTAAGCATTTTCAATGGTGTTTAGTTGGGACATTTCTGCCCCTCGCAGGCATCGTTTACCTTCGTGTCCGATGCCTGCCAGTATGCCGATATTTGTTACTAAGAGTTTCATTTGCGGAGGAAATCTACTGACTTAGCAATGTGTGGTGCCATAAATTGGTCGTTTTCAACGAATGGCACAACCTTACGATAAGCCCTCGAAGATAGCTTCGATGGCAGGAGAAGACTTCAATGGGCGACGGAATTGAGTGCCTGTGCTGCATTGAAAAGCTCGATAGCGAGTACACGTTCTGTATTCAGTACTACTTGATAGAGCTTTGTAGCTGCGTTCGCACCCATGCTGACATGGTCTTCCTGTCCTTGTGAAGAAGGAATGCTGTCGGCAGAAGCAGGTGTACAGTACATCTTGCTCTGGCTAACGATAGAAGCAGCAGTGTATTGTGGAATCATGAAACCGCTGTTCACGCCTGGTTTAGCTACCAAGAAACTTGGAAGGTCGCGTGTGCCAGATACGAGTTTGTAGATACGACGCTCTGAAATGTTGCTTAGTTCGCAAAGGGCAATGGCAAGGAAGTCCATTGGTTGTGCGATAGGTTCGCCGTGGAAGTTGCCCGCAGAGATAACAAGGTCTTCGTCTGGACAAACGGTTGGGTTGTCGGTAGCTGCATTTACTTCAATGTCAATTACAGACTTCACATAACGAATTGTATCTTTTGATGCACCGTGAACCTGTGGCATACAACGGAAAGAGTAAGGGTCTTGCACGTTTACCTTTGTTGTTTGATGAGTTCGCTGCCTTCGAGCAACTCACGAATGCGAGCAGTTGCTCTGATTTGTCCTTGGTGAGGACGAACAGCGTGTACCGCATGAGTGGAATGGTTCGATACGACCATCGTAAGCTTCGAGCGACATTGTACCAATCTTGTTCTGCCCAATCGCTCAATCGCTGTGCTTGGAGTAAGCACCAAACAGCAAAATGAGTTCATATTCTGTGTACCATTGAGCAATGCCAAACCTTCTTTTGATACAAGCTGGATAGGCTGCCAGTTCATTTTCTTCAGCATTTCCTCTCCAGAAATAACTTCACCGTTCATTTCTACACTGCCGATACCCAAGAGTGGCAAGCAAGGTGAGCCAATGGAACGAGGTCGCCCGATGCACCGAGCGAGCCTTTGCATATAAACAACTGTGGTAAAATATCGTTGTTGAAGAAATCAATCAAACGCTCTACAGTTACCAATTGGCAAGCTGAGAAAGCCGTAGCTTAGCGACTGAATCTTGAGCAGCAACATAATCTTTACGATTTCGTTGAGAACGCGGTCGCCAACACCACAAGCGTGCGACATCATAAGGTTCTTCTGAAGGTCAGAGAGTTGTTGCTTGTCGATAGAGATTTTGCACAACGAACCAAAAGCCGGTTGTAACGCCACAGATAGGTTTATCTGATGTTTCAATTTTCTTGTCTAAGTATTCACGGCAACGAACAATACGGTTGCGTGCGTCATCAGAAAGTTCGAGTTTAATGTTGTTTTCAATGATTTCACCAATTCTTTCAATAGAGAGGTGTTCTGCACTTATCTTATGTGTCATAATTGTATTTAAAAGTTAACTTGTTTCTTTAAATGAATATTCACAGATAAGAATATGCCTTATCTGTGAATACGTTTGTTTTTACTTATATGCTTCGTTGATAATATCGTCATCAACAAAGTTTGGAAGTGTTACGGTTAAACCTGGAGTACGTTCCATTTCGCGCTTGATAGCGTCGATTGAACCCTTGTTGCGTGCCCAGCTGCGACGAGAAATACCATTATTCACGTCCCAAAGGAGCATTTGTCGAATATGGCGATCAGAGTCTTCACTACCATCTATAACCATACCAAAGCCTCCGTTTATAACTTCTCCCCAGCCAACGCCGCCACCATTGTGGATTGAAACCCATGTTGCGCCACGGAAAGAGTCGCCAATAACGTTCTGAACAGCCATATCAGCGCAGAACTGTGAACCATCGTAGATGTTGCTTGTTTCGCGGAATGGAGAGTCAGTACCTGATACGTCGTGATGGTCGCGACCTAAAACTACAGGACGGCTAATTTCACCACGTTTAATAGCTTCGTTGAATGCTAAGGCAATCTTTGTACGACCTTCCGAGTCTGCGTAAAGGATACGAGCCTGAGAACCTCACAACAAGTTTGTTCTTGCCTGCTTCCTTAATCCAGTGGATATTGTCGTCCAATTGTCCGATAATGTCGGGAGTTGCAGTCTTGCGTATTTCTTCGAGAACTTCTGTTGCGATACGATCGGTTGCTTCCAAATCTTTAGGATCGCCAGATGAGCAAACCCAACGGAAAGGACCGAAACCATAGTCGAAGAACATTGGTCCCATGATATCTTGAACGTATGATGGATAGCGGAATTTGCCGTTTTCACCCATAATATCAGCACCTGCACGGCTTGATTCCAATAGGAAGGCGTTGCCGTAATCGAAGAAGTACATACCGTTGGCAGTAAGTTTGTTGATTGCAGCAACTTGACGGCGCAAAGACTCTTGTACTTTCTTCTTGAATAATTCAGGTTCTTCAGCCATCATACGTTTGCTTTCTTCCAACGAAACACCTACTGGATAGTAGCCACCAGCCCAAGGGTTATGGAGCGAAGTCTGGTCAGAACCAAGGTCTACGTGGATATTCTCTTCTGCTAAACGTTCCCAAAGGTCTACCACGTTGCCTACGTATGCCATTGAAACCACACGTTTTTCTTCAACAGCCTTGCGAATTGCAGGAATCAGCTCGTCGAGGTTTTCATGCAATTCATCTACCCAACCTTGCTCATGGCGTTTGCGAGCAGCCAATGGATTGATTTCTGCTGTTACGCTAACAACGCCAGCAATGTTACCAGCTTTAGGCTGTGCACCTGACATACCGCCAAGACCAGCTGTAACAAACAACTTCATATTGTCGCCACCAACTTTGCGTGCAGCATTCAATACTGTAATTGTTGTTCCGTGAACAATGCCCTGTGGACCAATATACATATATGAACCAGCTGTCATCTGACCATACTGACTTACGCCTAGTGCGTTGTCGCGTTCCCAATCGTCAGGTTTAGAGTAATTAGGAATAACCATACCATTGGTAACAACTACACGTGGTGCATTCTTGTGTGATGGGAAAAGACCGAGTGGGTGACCAGAATACATAACGAGTGTTTGCTCGTCGGTCATTTCGCTCAAGTATTTCATAACTAAACGGTATTGTGCCCAGTTTTTGGAAAAACAGCACCGTTGCCACCGTATGTAATCAATTCGTGAGGATGTTGAGCTACAGCCTTGTCGAGGTTGTTCTGAATCATCATCATAATAGCAGCTGCCTGTTGCGATTTGTGTGGATATTCGTCAATAGGACGAGCATACATCTCGTATGTGGGACGGAAACGATACATATATATACGTCCGTAGGTTTCTAACTCGTTAGCAAATTCTGGTGCCAGAGTTGCGTGGAATTTCTTTGGGAAATAGCGCAATGCATTGCGAAGTGCAAGCTTCTTTTCCTCTGCTGTAAGAATATCCTTGCGCTTTGGAGCGTGGTTAATAGATGTGTCGTATATTTGAGGCTCTGGAAGTGTCTCAGGTATGCCAGCACGAATATCTGCTATAAATTGTTCTTTAGTCATTTTTGATTATATCTTTTATAATTTGTCTTCTACAATCTTCATTATTTCAGTTTCAAGCTCGTTTGCCTTCTTAATTAGCTCATTAGCCTCGCCTACGAGCTTATCAGCAGCTTCACGGTCTTTCAATCCCGATGCATTGATCTTAACGTTCAAACCTGCACCTAATACGGCTGCACGAGCTGCGAGTACACCTACACCTGCATCAGAAACACTGTTTGGATTGCCTTCTTCTGCCATAGCTTTGCAGAGTTCAAATACTTTGAATGATGCTTGCATTGTGTGCAAAGGTACTTGTGTTGCGAACAAAGTTGCAGCTTGGATTGCAGCAGAACGAGCTGCTTTCTCTTCGTCTGTCTTTTTTTAGGAAGACCAAATGCCTCCATAATGCGGTTGAAAGCTTCGGTATCTTCGTCTACGAGCACCATTAATTCTGCCTGAATCTTCTGTCCTTTGTCTGCCCAGTTGCTAAATTCTTCCCAACGGGCGTCCCAACCAGCCTTATGGCTTGAGAGGTTGGCAACCATTGTGCCCAATGCAGCACCTAAGGCTCCCATATAAGCAGAGATGGTACCACCACCAGGAGCAGGTGATTCGCGTGATGTTTCGTCAGCGAAGCCTTTCACTGTAAGGTCTATAAGTTTTGTGGTTTTGTTCTCGTCTTCCAAGAGATATTCGATAACCTTTTCGCGTGGGTTAAATTCTTTCAAATCGTCCAATCCCATAGACTTAATTGCAATCTGCAAAATATCTTCTTCAGGAATACCTGTAGAACGATTTTGTTTTTTCAGGAAGTATTTACCTGCTTCTATTAATGTGCGTTTTGGTATCAAACCAACTATTTCTGTACCAGTTACACGAATACCACGATTTTGTGCGCAACGGCAAACTTCATCGAATGCAACGTGTAATGGAGTAACGTTTATGTCGGTAATATTCATTGAAACTTGTGCAATGCCATATTCGTCGATGAACCAACCGATTGCCTTTGTGCCTTTCAACGTACCTGGAATCATAATGGTTTTTCCATTCTCATCTTTCATTGGTTTACCAACAGGTGAACCACCTTCACGTTGTGGGCGTCCCTTTTCGCGTACGTCGAATGCAATTGCATTAGCACGGCGAGTAGAAGTGGTATTTAGGTTGAAGTTTGTAGCTATAAGGAAGTCGCGAGCTCCCACAGCTGTACAGCCTGTACGTGCAACGCCTTCGTCCCATGCGCGAGCTCCAAAGTCGGGTGCTTCAGCTTCAACCGTCATTCTTTCTGCTAAACCTTCATATTCTCCTTTACGGCAAATAGCGAGATTACGGCGTTCTGGAGTTCTTGCAGCAGCTTCGTAGCAGTAGCAAGGTACTTTAAGCTCGTTAGCAATTCGTTCTGCCAACTTGTGTGCTAACTTTGCACATTCTTCGAGTGTGATACCTGCAACTGGAATTAATGGGCAAACATCGGTTGCACCCATTCGTGGGTGAGCACCGTGATGTTGACGCATATCGATGAGCTGAGCAGCCTTCTTTACACATTGAAATGCGGCTTCTAATACTGCGTCAGGAGACCCAACAAAAGTTATTACTGTGCGGTTTTGTAGCTTCGCTCGGATCCACGTCGAGTAGTTTTACACCTTTAACGCGTTCAATTTTCGTCAGTTACTTGTTTAATAATAGCTTTGTTACGTCCTCACTAATGTTAGGAACACATTCAATGATCTGTTTTTTTCTTGTACCATTTTTTTATTTTGTATATTAAATTTTTAGGCGTAATTTCTTTACGGTGTAAAAATTAAGAATAAGGTTGGAATCTACAAAATATTTAGGCTTAAACTATTCAAAAAAATGCAGTTTTTACATCAATGATTGATTGAAAATAGCGTTTTATTATAGAAAATGATATATTCCTTTGAGGCGTATAGGTTATTTTGCAGGCTGCTCTATAATAAAACAAAATATGTTTAGAATCTAATTACCAATTTAGGGTTTAATGTTCTTTAAGGTGTAGAGAATGAAGGACGAAAGAAAATTTTTCGTTTCCAGCTTGTAGCCTCTTATCTTTTATTCTTTGTTGTCTTATTAATTATCTGGCGAACACAATGCATTGGGAACATTCTCTGATGTACTTTTGTATCAACGATATACTGATTATACAGTATTATTTACGTGTAAGTAAAACTTTATTTACATGAGGGTGTGTCAAAATTGATACATCCTCTTTTTACTCTCCCTTTACCTTGTCTACCACATAATTCGTTATTTACTGCAGCTATGCTGCTAATTTTCATATAAAAATGATTTATAGGGCTTTAAATAGCCTATATAAACTTGTATAGAGCATCTGAAGGTGCCTAAAAGTACCTCCATAATGTCTTTTAGTTCCTTGAGATTGGTTTTTCTACACATTTTCCCTATGTTAAAGGCTATAGCAAAGAAGGCAAAGTCCATATTGACCTTGTCTTTTCCAAAATGCCTAAACCTCTTATAGGCTTTATTATATTTTGTTTGTCCAAAAACAGCTTCAGGTTCTATGCACCTTCGTCCTCGATGCTTGATGCCTTCTTTAGAGGTCAGTAGTTCCCGTGCTTTTTGTTTATATTGCTGTAGTTGGTGGTTTACTTCTATAATTCTGTTCCCTCTTGCCTTAAAACATGAGCCTCTCAAGGGACAACCATCACAGCGTTCTGCCTGATAACGTACGCTGTAAGTAACGAACCCATTAGAGGTTAGGGAACGCTTCATACCTATACGCTTCATATGCTGTCCCATAGGGCAGACGTAGAAATCCTGTTCCTTATTATAATAAAGGCTTGCGGGACTGAATGGGTTAGGTGTGTAACGTGGACGCTGCTCTTTATGGAAGTAGTTATACTTCACATAGGCTTCCATATTATGTACGTCCATGAACAGATAGTTCTCCTCGGAGCCATACCCTGAATCGGCTACGACTGTCTTGGCATAACGATGATAGCGTGATTTGAAAGACTCCAAGAAAGAAGGTAGTGTGAGTGTATCGGTACGATTGGCATAGAGTGCAAAAGTCGGTGATAAACTGGTTCTCAGTTGCTATCTGCAGATTATATCCAGAGCTTAGTCTGTCCGTTGCGCATAGCATCCTCCTTCATGTGCATAAACGTGGCATCAGGATCGGTCTTGCTGTAGGAGTTTCTCTCCCATAACCTCAAGGTGCCAGCCATACCTCGGAGTTTATTACGTTTCTTCTCTAGCTCTTTAAGCTGTTTTTTTCTCTGGTTCTAACAGCCTGCTCTCTTCTTTTGTCTTAGGCTCAGGGACTGATTCCAAAGACTTGTTCAATTCTCGGATATCTCATTGAGCAGAGCTGCAGTAAACTCGACACCTTCTCTCTTAGCGGCATTGTCCTGCGCTATGACATCATCAACCTGAAGCAAGAGTGTGCGTATTTGTTCCTGCAACTTGGCGCGGTTCTTTTCCACGGTTCTCTTCCAAACGAAGGTATACTTGTTGGCTTTCGATTCTATCTTTGTGCCGTCAATATATTCAACGTCAAGACTTATCAAACCTTTGGCTGCAAGTACTAATACGACTTGTGTAAAGATATTGTTGATTTCCTTTTTCACACGATTACGAAAACGATTGATGGTAATAAAGTCAGGCTGCTCATATCCTGCCAGATAGATGAAATGAATGTCACGCTTGAGAAGCGACTCTATGCGACGGCAGGAATAGATATTATTCATATAGGCGTAAAGAATCACCTTGAGCATCATTTGTGGATGATAAGGCTTGCGACCACTGGGCTTATAAAGCTTGTAGACATTATCCAACATAAGATTATCCAATTAAGGCGTCTAAAAGACGAACAGGGTCGTCTTCTGCGATATCCTTATCGATTCTTTGAGGAAAAAGAATCATTTTCTTGTGTATGTAAGAACGAAAGTGTATCTTTGTCATAATGAGATTTTTTTAATGCCTAAAGGTACAAAAACTTTAGGAAATAGCAAAGCCCTGGCTTGAGAAAGTCGGCTTTTAGTGCATAAAAAGAGGATGTGTACATTTTGACACACCTCGTGTAAGTAGAACTTTATTTACGTGTAAGTAAAACGCTGTTTAGCGTTAGAAACAATGTTCATTACATATATAAAAAGCTGTGCATATATATAAGAAACAATGGTATGTTATGAGAGAATTATTGTAGACTCGTATTATCAACTTCTTCTATACACAATTTATAGCTGCAGATTACAAGGTTGGCATAGCACAAAATATGTAAAGACGGAGAGAAATAAGATGGGCGGAGATGTTTTGTTAAATGAACCAATAATTAAGGTATCCACAGGCTTTCTTCGTGTGTGTTTACATCAATAGCACGACATAGGATACTTGCAAAGATTTTCTATTATCAATAAAATGCACTTTTTAAAGCGTAGTGCATAATCAATTATTCATTCTCCTCTATAACACCCTATATTTAATAGTAAAAATGTTTTGGATATTGATGCTAACAAAAATAGCTTAAAGAATGATGCGAGATAATTCAGGCAATTAAACTTGAGTGAATATAAAAATAAGGTGAAATAAAAAGAATTTCTTCTAAAATAATCTCTTTCGAAAAAGACTACTTTTTGCAACAATCGTATAAGATAGAACTACATAAGTAGATACACCTAAAATTAAGAAATATGAAACGTCTAATTTCTACACTACTAGCTTGTTTTTTCTTTCTTGCGCTGTTAGCCCAAGAAGTAAAGACTTTTGAATTACGAAATAACACTGGTATGAATGCCGTAGTAAGCAACTATGGAGCACGTGTTATGAAACTCGAAGTACGTAATTGGAATGGTAGATTGGAACCAGTGATAAAAGGCTATGCACACATATCTAACTATAACGACGACATAACACTTGGAGCTACACTCATAAATAATGCAGAAAATGCTCCCTTGTATCAGCAGATAAAGTTTGGGGAAGTAGTGAATGTTGAAAGTCAGACAGCAACATTTCGTTGTATTACCGATATTATTAATGGTGAGCATAAAGGCAAATTAAAAGTAACTGTAACTTATACGCTATCCGACCAGAACGCTCTTGATATTGATTATAATGTAAGTTCTACAATTTCAACACACTGTCAAATTACTAATGGTATTGTTTTCAATTTGTCTGGCGATACTAATCGTTCTATCTTAAAGCAATATTTGTGGATAGATTCATATAAAACGAATGCTTTGAATGCGAGCCAGAAACTAGCCCATAAGCAAAAAGAAAATGCGTTATACCTCATTAGACTTCAATCAGCCACGTGAGTTAGGAGAGCGCATAAATAATTTCCAGAATGGCTATAACCACACATTTCAATTACGACATCCATCTAAAACACAAAATCCAGCTGCAATTCTTTTTGACGAACAGAGTGGGAGGGTTATGACAGTGCATATATGTGAACCATCTTTACACATAAACTCTTATGGGAAATTAAGTACAGGCATCTCGTTTCAACCCATTCGTGCAGGTTATGATGGCAATAAAAAAGAAATAAATACGGCAATATCGCCAGAAAAAGAGTTCCATTCTACAAACCGTATTTTGCTTTTTCTACAGACCCTCCATTGATAATGAGAAGAGAACATATTGTTAAATAGATAGGCAGAAAAGATTAAATACTTTTAATTTTCTTGGTAATTAAATGCCAAAAAAGTAATTTTGCAACGTATGAAGAAGATATTTGTCATAACGATAGCATTATTCCTTGGTTTAGAAATATATGCACAAGATATTTCTAAAAAGTAATATAGATACGATAGTTGTTGCACCTATAGTATCTCCACATTTGCAAGGAGCTAGGAAAGCAACAGAGGAAGAGAAAGAATACGCACGTCAGTTAGCAGAAGAACGCAATCAGCACCAGACGCCCCAAAACCTACAATCTTTCGATGAATATAGTGGAACTATAAACAATAATGATGTTTACTATCCTTATTGGAATTATGGTGAAGGATTTGATTTATGGCGTTTGCACAAAGGTCTGAATGTAAATCTTAGTGCATCTGTATTTGCAAACTTAGGACGTGGATATTCTCATAGTGCAGGATTTACACAAGATGTGTCGTTAATGTATGTAACCGATTTATCGCCAAAGGCAACATTGGCAATAGGTGGTTATATAAATAATGTAACCTATAGTGGCTCTAATTATACAACAGCAGGTGTTAATGCGTTGTTTAATTATCGGTTTAATGATCATTGGAGTGCATATTTCTTTGTTCAGAAAGCATTTAATTCTGGCAACTTCGCTCCATGGGCAATTGGAAATTATGCTATTGATGGATACGCAATGGGACTCTCGCCTATGTATTGGGGTAGTGGATTCCTCCCTTATATGAGTAGTGCTTATGGAATGCCTATGTATAAGTTTATGGATAGAATAGGTGGTGGTGTTTCTTACCAATGGGGTAAACATAAACAAAACTCACTATCTATAAGTGTAGAATACGACCGTTTGCCTAATCAGAATAAAGGATTGTACGATTTTTAACCGATACAGCTATCCAAGTAAGATGAGATAAAAACTCTCTTTTCTATTAAGAAATAAGTAGTGATGATATTAAAGAAGTAGACAAAAAAAGAGTTCAATGATTGCTTTTCGTATAGGTAAATAGCTGATTTCTTTAAATTTCTTATTCTATTTGTTTAATTATTAGTACTTTTTGCAAAAATAAAAAAAGAGTGCAGATTCCTAATTGCTGTCTCGCAGCAAGAAAGTAAAAGAAAACGAAGTTTGTATCTTGTTACTCGTTACATTTCTTACTGTACGGGAGTTGCAATTATCCCTGCACCCATTTGTTTGCAAAGATACAACCATTATTTGTTTGCTGCAATACTAAATTTTTGGTATTTTGAAATACCTACTTTTAGCTATTGTGTAACTCACAGAAATGTTCTTACTTTGCAAAGATATTGCAATAAGAAGACAACGAACATCTGTCGTTTCTTTTTAAAAAGCAAGTTTATCTTATACAAAAAAAGATAATGAATAAAAAAACGACCTAAAATGAAAAATCATAAAATGTATGAAGCTGATGATAAGATGATATCTCTTATCAGCGATAATTACGACCTGCTTCAAGCCTTAGGCAGTTTTGGTATTAATTTGGGCTTCGGAGATAAAACAGTTCGTGAAGTCTGCGATAGTCAGAATGTTGATACCTATACTTTTCTGTCTATCGTGAATTTTACAATGAATGGTTATAAAGATTATGATGATGCCGATAGATTGTCAATACCTACTTTAGTGAAATATTTGAAGGCTTTTCATACTTATTATTTAGACTTCCAATTACCATTCATTCGTAAAAAGCTTGTGGATTCGTTAGACGAGAATGACAATTTAGCCCTGACTTATTCTAAAATTGTATGATGAGTATTCGCACGACATTCTGTAATCACATGCAATACGAAGAAAAAACGGTTTTTCCCTTATGTTGATTCATTATTAGCGGGTCAAACAAATAGTAATTACGATATAGAGACCTTCTCAAACATCATAAGCAAACAGATGTAAAATTGCATGAACTTAAGAATATCATAATTAAATATCTTCCATCTGATGCACATCGTAACAGTCAGCTTACAGCAACATTATATGATATCTACCGTTGTGAGGATTGGCTCGACCAACATGCAAATGTTGAAGATGAAATATTTATACCTGCTATTCGTCATCTGGAGATGAAGAGTAAACAGAATGATGTTTCTGTGAAAATATCTAGTATGCTTAGCAAACAACCTGATATGGGCGAGACCCTAAGCGATCGTGAGAAAGATGTGATTATTTGTGTAGTTCAAGGAATGACAAACAAAGAGATAGCCAATCATTTGTGTATCTCAACGAATACTGTGATTACGCATCGTAGGAATATTGCGCGTAAATTGCAGATACACTCTCCAGCAGGTCTCACTATATATGCCATTGTAAATAATTTGGTAGATATAGGTACTGTAAATCTGTAGTAAATGTTGTTTTTATATCACAAGTAACATTAACTCGCCATAATTTAAAATAAAACAGTTCTCTTATGGATATGAAAAGAATGATGGGTGGACGTCCACGTATTGCTGTTATTGATCCTAATACACTAGCTGTATTAGGATTGAAGAATATTCTACAAAACGTACTTCCTATAATGGAAGTAGAAACTTTTTCTTCTTTTGATGATTTCTATACAGCTAATCCAGATTCGTTCTTTCATTATTTTGTTGCACAAACTATTGTCTTGGAGAACAGAATATTCTTTACTGAGCGTAAGCAGAAAACAATTCTATTAACTGTTTCAAAAGACTCTAATTCTCAGTTGTCTGGTTTTCACTGTATATGTGTAAGTGTAGATGAAGAAGAGCTAGTGCGTAATCTGCTTATGGTGGAGCAATATGGACATGCTGGAGGTAAGAACTTACCAGAATTACCACAAGCTTTTAAAGAACAAGATATTAAGTAATAGAGATAGAAGTTCTTTCTTTGGTAGTGCAAGGGTATATTAATAAGGAGATAGCACTCAAACTCAATATTAGTTTGACCACAGTTATTACACATCGAAAAAAATATTATGGAGAAACTTGGTATGAAGAGTGTTTCTGCATTAACAATCTATGCTGTTATGCATGGATATGTAGATATAAATAAAATTTAGGCTCTCAAGACTATAAGAATGGTGATAGTAGAAAGCCTAACTTCCCTTTTAGCTTTTGCCAAGGAGTTCTCCATTCATTCCATTTCTTTTCTGTTAGTTTAAAGCACCTCTTCTTTTGACTTTCAAAAATAGTATCTAATTCTTTTGTAACTTCTTTATCTACGATTACAGCATTAACCTCTCTATCCCATCTTAAACTTCTAGCATTTAGATTTGCCGAACCTATTGTACAGAAATTCCCGTCTACGAGTATAATTTTTGTATGATGAAATCCCGGTTCGAACAGCCAAATGGTACAACCATCTTTCATAAGTTTATGTGCGTTGTAGTAGCCACAATCAGGTGTTAGTGGTATATCGCTTTTGACACTTAGCATTATTTCTACTTTTACTCCACGTTTAGCAGCATTCTTTAAAGCAGCTCTTAACTTCGGACTGAGTGTAAAATACGGATTAATAATTTTTATGCTGTCTTTTGCATCGTTGATTGCTTTTTCGTAAAAGAAACGAATTATATCTTTCGTTATGTGTGGCTCACGGTTGAGTATGCCTACCATTTGATGGCCTGCCGATTTACAAGTGTCTACTTTTAAACCTTTTATATATTCTGCGTTGCTTATTCCACGATAATACTTGGCTCCATGAATATTCTGACCAGATACTTTTTGCCACATTTGTAGAAATATCTTCTGCAATGTGTTTACGGCATCTCCTTCTATTCTACAGTGCATATCGTGCCATTCTCCAACTACTTTTGTACCTTTTATATAATAGTCAGCTACATTCATTCCACCTGTATAACCAATTTTTCCATCAATAACAGCAATCTTGCGATGATCTCTGTTAAATATATCGTGTATCCATGGAAAGGCTATTGGTTTGAATTCATATATCTCAATGCCTTTTTCCCTGATTTCTCTTAAATGCTTTTTACGCATTGGTCGGTTATTACTGGCATTACCAAATCCATCGAATATGGCTCTAACTTCTACTCCTTCTTTTGCTTTTCTTGCTAAATGGTTAATAAGTTCTTTATTTATAGAGTCGTTTCTGAAGTTGAAATACTCTAAATGTATGCTTGAACGTGCCTGATCTATGGCTTTAAATAGGTCGTCGAACTTCTCTTGTCCAGTTGTCAACAGTGTTACTGAATTGTTGTTACTGAATTGTAGTCCTTTCGTTTTAAGTTGTTGGACTATTGAAGAGTCGGAACTTATTCGTTGAGAAGGTTGTGTCTGTATAGTAGAAACTGCTATTATGGGTTGTTCGACAAAGGTAAACCATAATAGTAAGATAGTAACTAGAAGTGGGGTTCTCTCTATTTTCTTCACGTATTCGTTATTGTATTTTCTCTTATCAGTTATATTTATTACAATGTATTGTGTTCTTCTTTGTTTAACTACTACGATAGTTAAAGCATACAACTGTAATGATCAACAACACCCAATAGTTTTCGTTCCTTATCGCAAACCAATACTGTGTGTATTTTATATTTGTGCATAATGCTTTGTATCTCGGTGATTTTCGTATTTGGGAGAACCATCTTTGGTGTTCTTGTCATTATGTCTTCTACTGTTTGATCAAAGAATTTTGCTTGCCATTTCTCCATCGCACGACGTATATCGCCATCGGTAATTAGTCCGATAACCTTATTATTCTCCACAGAAACACCTAAGCCTAACTTACCGTTGCTAACGTGAATGATGGCTTCTCCTAAGTGCATTTCTTTTGGAATGATGGGTAAATCCTCTGAACGCATAACGTCTTGAGCTGTTGTAAGCAAGCGTTTGCCTAATTCTCCGCCTGGGTGGAACTGTGCAAAATCTTTCGGACGAAATTTTCTAACTTCCATTAAAGCAATTGCTAGTGCATCGCCCATTACTAATGCTGCTGTTGTAGAACTTGTCGGAGCAAGATTTAGTGGGCATGCCTCCTTCTCGACCCATACCTTTATGTGTGTCGTTGCATATTTTGCCAATAATGAATTTGGGTTAGCGCTCATACCAATAATAGGAATATTCATGTGCAATACCATTGGAATGAAGCGTAGAAGTTCGTCGGTCTGACCTGAATTAGATAGTGCTAAAACAACATCGTCCTTTGTCATAGCTCCTAAATCACCATGGAAAACGTCTAATGGATTTGCAAAGAAAGCGGGAGTTCCTGTAGATGATAATGTTGCTGCTATTTTAGCACCAATATTCCCGCTTTTCCCTACTCCAGTAACAATCACTTTTCCTTTGCAATGATACATTAAATCTACTGCTTTGTCAAAGTTTTCATCTAATTGTTTTATCAGTGCGAGGGTTGCATTTGCTTCGTCTTTTATGCACTGTATAGCGTAATCTCTAACGTTTTTCATCTTGATTATTCTTTCCTTGCTTTATTGTAGTTGTCCGATTAGGTTATCTAATTTCGTTAATTCCAACATATTTGCAGCATCGCTTAGTCCTTGGTCTGGAATGGGGTGCACTTCGAAGAAGTATCCATTTGCTCCAAAAGCTTTGGCTGCTAATGCCATTGAAGGCACAAATTTACGATCGCCCACAGTTTTTCCGTTGCCTGCACTTGGACGTTGAACGCTGTGTGTACAGTCCATAATAACTGTTTCGCTAAATTCTTGCATATCTGGAATATTCCGAAAGTCTACAACCAAATTGTTGTAGCCAAAGCTATTGCCACGTTCTGTAAGCCATACTTCTTTTGCTCCGCTGTCTACGCATTTCTCTACTGGATATTTCATATCTCTTCCGCTTAGGAATTGTGCTTTCTTAATATTCACAATCTTTCCTGTTTTAGCGGCTGCAACAAGTAAGTCGGTTTGTCTACATAAAAAAGCAGGTATCTGAATGACGTCTACTACTTTGCCAACAGCTTCTGCTTGATTGCTTTCATGGATGTCGGTGAGTAGTCGTAAACCGTATTTATTTTTATTTCTTGCAACATTGCAAGTCCTTTCGTTATACCCGGACCGCGGAAAGATTTTAGGCTGGTGCGATTTGCCTTATCGAAACTGGCTTTGAATATTATGTCGATACCATATTTTTTGTTCAGGCGTACTAGTTCCTCGGCTACGGTGTTTAAGAGTTCTTGGCTCTCTATGACGCACGGTCCTGCAATATAAATATTTTTATTACTCATTTAAGACGCAATATGTAATGTAAAGAATGTATGGAAAGAGGGCTTGTTAAGCCATTTACTGATGCAAAGGTATATATAATAAGGTGAATATGCAAACCATCTGCCTAACTTATTAGTGTATACTAACGAAAATATGTTTTAGGTATTGTTATACAGCCTCATAAAGCGTGTTGTTTTTTGTGATATCTAATTTGCAACTTACAGATATCTGAGACGAATGCGATAGATATCTGTAACGATCGTGATAGATATCTAAAACAAGCGTTACTATATTTAACCAATACTTGTTGGCGGAATTAATTTAATGCATATTTGACATGACCTAGTGGTCTGTCATTTATGTAGTTAATGTATTGCAGTACTGTAAACGTACTGATTTTGGCAGTAATTCTTGCGAATAGTCCTGTGGTCTGTTTTGCATAGTTCCTGATGAGCATGAGATGGTCACATAGTTGAGAGAAACAAGTCTCAATTCTTTTCTAGCCTTCGCATAAGGTTTAAAAAGCAGGCTTCCATGTCTTCATGTTTAATCTATACGGAACCTCCAGTTTGATGTGCGCAGATGAAAACAGATCTTGTTGCAGTTCTGCACTCAGATAAGCTCTATCAGCAAGAATACTGCACTCTGAAAATTCAAACTTCACATCCTTCATATAATGTATATCATGAACATTAGCAGCCGTCAGGTCAAATGAATGTATAACACTCGTAAAACTCTATACAGCGTGCAACTTATAACCCTATAATAATATACTCCTTGCGTGGCGCAGTAACCAAAAAGCTGGAGATTTATCAGGCTCGTCCTTGCCCATCTTACAGCGTTTGCCTCTTGAGAGTCTGCAAACCTCTATCGGTTTGGAATCTACACAGAAATATTCCTCTGCACCATCCATTGCCTTTCGCTATACGCTTACGAATCATTTCACACAGCTGATATGTGTTCTTGCGACGGTCATTGAGCGGCGACGACTGATGAGATGACGAAAGTCCTTTTGGTATTCTTTCAGCCGGTCAAAGAGGTTATTCTCACTGTCAATGCCGAGATGCTCAGCTGTCAGACTCAGGGGCTATGACATCAAGGTCAGAGAAGCGAGGGACAACACCACGACGAGGAATATTTCAAGGTCATTAACCAATCCAGGAGAATTTCTTGCATATCTCAAGTGATTTTGACAGAAATTTGCATATAAGTTGTGCATGGAGTTAAAAGCAGATAACAGTATTGTTGATTATCATAAAGTTACTGATTTTTAGCGACATGTGCAACTTTTTACATTCATATTTCGATATTTTATCTATTGATTAATTCCGCCAACGGGTTTAACCAATTTCTCTAAACATTTGAGATGTTCTCTTTGGTTGCTATCTAAACAGTAGGCAATACTTATAATATTCTTGTTTGTTTCCTATATAACAGTTTATATTCTTGCTCAAAAAGCATAGCTTCAGTAGATATTAATTAAGACTTTATAATACTGTAGGAGTGCTTAATAGTGAAGTTTTTTGTACTTTTGCAACCAAAACGGAACGTATGATATTGATAGCAGATAGCGGTAGCACAAAGACGGATTGGATTGTATATACTGGTAACAATGGTAACAGTAGAGTGGTTTCAACGCAGGGAATAAATCCTTTTCATCAATCGGATATCGAAATAGAACTTATATTGAAAAACGAGGTATTACCTCTATTAGCATCTATTTTAGATAATGTTGAGGGCTGCAAAACCCTAATTAAGTATGTTGCATTCTATGGTGCGGGTTGTACCGAAAGCGTATTGTCCAAAATGCAAGGTTGCTTGTCTGGTATCTTTGCAGAAGCCAATATTGAGGTGGCTGGCGATTTGCTTGGTGCTGCTCGGGCGTTGTGTGGCAGTAAGCCAGGCATAGCTTGTATATTGGGAACTGGGTCGAACAGCTGTTTCTACGATGGCGAAAAAATAGTAGAGAATGTTCCGCCATTAGGTTACATCTTAGGCGATGAGGGTAGCGGAGCAGCATTAGGAAAGCTTTTTATAAACGGTATATTTAAAGGCGACCTGCCTACACATATTCGGGAATTATATCTTAATGAAGAGAATATTACCTATGCAGAAATAATAGAAAGGTTTATCGTAAGCCTTTAGCCAATAGGTTTCTCGCTTCTACCTCAAAGTTCGTCTATAAACATTTAGATTTGCCAGAATTAGCAAGCTTGGTGCAGCATAATTTCGACAGCTTTTTTAAGCACAATGTGTGCAAGTATGCTCGTTACGGTGTTAAAAAGTGTCGGCTATAGGTAGACATAGCCTACTATTTTCGCAATGCATTCAGTAGCAGCAGCAAAATACGGCTTTGTGGTAAATAAGGTAGAACAGTCGCCTATTCACGGAATGTTAGCTTATCATAAAAATAGACAACAATAAATGTACTAAGTTTTTCAACGCATTTGTTCGGCTAATACGTCATTCTGAAATATATTCTGCCTATAGTTTGGTGATTATTCATAAAATTAGTATTTTTGGCTCGCCAATATAATAAGAGTCATAGTGTAGGTTAAAGATTATGAGAAAATGTACCTAGTAGGCTCATTCAACATTTAATAGTATAGAACATTAGAAACAAATAACAATATGAAAAAGTAATTGCTTGTTTTGCAATCTTCGCAACCACCCCATTAGCTTGTCCGTTGGGTAGCGTTGCACAAAACAAAACCACCACTCAACAGCAAACAAATGTAGCAACCACAGTAAGCAAAGATGCACAGAATAGCGATGCACTCGATGAACTTAGAAGCAGATGCAGGGGGCTACTGAAACACAAAAAGCCATCTGCAGACAATATGGGGTTTCACCAAATGCTTAAGCAAAAGTTTATTGATGGTAATGCAGGCTTTATGTCGCTTGTGGCTTTGGCTTTGGTTTTAGGTTTAGCTTTTTGCATAGAGCGCATTATCTTTCTAAGTCTTTCGGAGATTGATGCCAAGCGTTTTATGGGGAAACTAACCGACCTGATTGTTGCTAACGATATAGAACAAGCAAAAGAACTTAGCCGAAACACGCGTGGTCCCGTAGCTTCTATCTGCTATCAAGGATTGTTGCGTATAGATAGTTCTATCGAGGATATAGAACGTAGCGTAGCTTCATACGGCAGTGTGCAGAGTGCTAATTTAGAGAAAGGTTGTTCGTGGGTAACACTCTTTATAGCAATGGCACCATCGTTAGGTTTCCTTGGTACGGTGATTGGAATGGTAATGGCTTTCGACCAAATACAAATTGCAGGCGATATTAGTCCTACCATTGTAGCTTCGGGAATGAAAGTGGCACTTATAACCACCATCTTTGGTATTATTGTAGCTTTGGTTCTACAGATATTCTACAACTACATACTTTCTAAGATAGAACACCTTACGGCTCAGATGGAAGAGTCTGCCATATCGTTGTTAGATGCCATTGTTGTGTATAAACTGAAACGATAGACTATGAACGTGAAAAATAAACTTTCTAAATGGGCAGAAGAACGAATATCGCAACGCATTCTGTACGTCTTAATAGGCGTTATTGCACTTGTGTTCGTGCTGTTCTTCTCGGTAGGCTTCTATACTCCATTTGCTGGCGACCCTTCTTTCAATGCTCCATTGTTTACTGATGTGCTTCTTATATTTATGTGGATTCTCTTCGGGTTGGCAGTTCTCACAATGGTCGTGTCGTTAATTCGTACTGCACGAACAATGTCTGTTAAGCAGCGTGTGGTGAATGGTATTCCTACTTACAAAATATCCATAGCCGTGTTTGGCACAACACTTTTGTGTCTTGTGTTGTCGTTCATGTTCGGTTCTTCTCACCCTATGGTTATAAACGGGGCAAACTATACCGATAAGTTCTGGTTGAAGGTTTCCGATATGTTTGTTACATCATCAATAGTGTTGCTTCTTGTTGCAATAGCTGTAACAGCTTTTGGTGCGACACGCTATTATAGAAAGAAAAATAAAAACGCCAATGTTTAAACGTGCTAAACGAAAAGTTCCAGGCTTAAACACCTCTTCTACAGCCGACATATCGTTTATGTTGCTCATACTATTCTTGGTTACTACATCAATGGAGGTAGACAATGGATTGGAACGCACGCTTCCACCGATAGAGAAGCAACAGAAAGAAACCCAATCTATGGTAGACGAACGACTGGTGTTGCGCTTTCAGATACTTGATAACAACAAGTTGCTGCTAAACAATAAGCCTATTGCATTGGCTACTGTAAGGAAAACTGTAGCCAACTTTGTTGCACCTAAGGGTAAAGAGCACATTATTCAGCTTCAGGCAGATTCACATGCTTCGTATAATACTTACTTCTCACTTCAGAACGAAATAGTTGCAGCCTATAACGATTTGCGCAATAAGCGAGCCGAACAGCTGTATGGCAAACTCTATCAACTTTGTTCTGCCGAACAGCAGGAACAGATTGCCGACGAAATACCGCAACGCATATCAGAGGTTTATACTACAGAGAATGCAAAAACACAGAAAGGAGGCAACCAGTGAGCATCTATCGACGTCGTAAACACGATATTCCAGAACTGAACACAGCTTCGTTGCCCGACCTTATTTTCACCATCTTGTTCTTCTTTATGCTTGTTACCCACATGCGTAAAACCACCGTCAAAGTGAAATATCAGGTACCGCAGGGAACTGAGCTAACAAAGCTGGTAAAGAAGTCTGCCATATCTTATATATATATAGGTACACCCACCAATGCTACTGGCAATGCTATAGGCGATAGTATGTGTGTGCAGCTGAACGACAAGATTGTTGATTTGAAGGATATAAAAGGCTATCTTGCAAAAGAACGACAAACTATGTCGGCAGTCGATAGAAAACAAATGAGTGCCAGCGTGCGTGCTGACAAGAACACACCAATGGGAATGATAAACAATATTAAGCAGAGTTTGCGCGAAAGCAATGTGCTGAAAGTAAACTTTGCTGCCACATTCAAGAAACATAATACCACCACATCTTATTAGTGCAAATTGCGTGAGAGCCACACTTTAATATATAGGGCATTCGCAAATAAACATTGGTGTGCGTGGACAATCCACAGCGTGTGTTCCGTGATATGCGGGCACGATGAATCGGTCCCTACAGTGGGTGTACGTGGACAAATATCATATATTCGTGGTGTAAACATTGATTGCGCATAAACAATCGCAGCATACATTCCGTAGGCGTAGGGGACCGATTCATCGCGCCCGTTTCATGCCGAATTGTATAAATGCAACCACATATCATAATGGGTGTACGTGGGTAAATATTATGTGTACGAGGACACACATTGATTGTACATAAACAATTGCAGCGCACATTCCGTAGGCGTAGGGGACCGATTCATCGCGCCCGTCCACACCGAATTATGTAATTGCACCCACGTGTTTAAAACAATACTAACTAGTTATGGAACTTGCAAACACCTTTTGTAATTTTGCACTTGATGGTTGACTCTGCGTTGTTTCATATTATTCCCAGAAATTGGAAATTTTTAAGTCTCTTATTCCTCAGCTAAAATTAAATTGTGTATCTTTGCAATACCCAATTTTTAGGGTTAAAAAGTATCACTGCTAATATTTTTCTTTCAGAAAGCTCTATATCAGGCAGAGTTGATAAATTGAATAAACATATAACTACACAATCATAACGAACGAGTTGAAAACGATGGTTTGCTCCTTCGTTGAACATTAATAAACATAAACACGTATGAACTTTTTTCAGAAGCTATTTGGTGGCAAAGAAGAAACCAAAGAAGAAATAAAAAGTACAAAACGAAGCAAAAATTTTCGATGTATTGAAATACGATGGCGTTGAGAGCCATGAAAACTGGTGAAGTAGAATATGCAATAAGATGTTTCAAACATGCATTGAGATAAAAGACGACTTGGAAATTCACGACCACCTTTCCATCGTCTATACTTCAAAAGATATGTTCTCGGAAGCTTACGAAGAACTACAAACATTAAGTAAGGCGCAGCCCGACAATGTCCAAATATTTATTCGCATAGCAAACATAGCCCCTTTATGATGGAAAACTATGGCGCAATGGCTACAGCGTGTGAAAAAAAGCAATTCTCTTAGATTCGGAAAAATGCAACAGCTCACTACCTATATGCCGAAGCATGCAAAGGACAAGAGCGACGACGTGGAATACAATTGCGATGGCAACAAAAAGCCATCTCTATTGATAACAAGCAAGGCAACGCCTATTTGCTACGCGGAGAAACTTATCTACGCACTCAGCAGCTAAGCGAAGCTGAAGCAGATGCTGATTGGTTGTTGGAACACACAGAAGATAACGAAGATGTACTACTATTAAAAGCAAGAATAGAACGAGCAGCCAATCGCAACGATGAAGAGGCAATAGAATATTTCACAAAAAGCCATTGATGCCAACCCATTTTCTTACACTGCATTTAAAGAACGCAGCGAAATGTATTCTTTAGTAGGAAACGAGGCGAAAGCAAAAGAAGATGCTGAAAGAGCAGAAGAGCTGATGCCAACAGATGGTAAAGAAAATGCAGAAGAAAACATTGAGAAACAACTCAATGACAAATATAAACAAATGAATCCGTATGGTTTTTAGTTCAAAAATATAACGAACAACATATTATTATAATGGAATTAGAACTACAACCGTTAGAACTTCCACATAAAGAAAACCAACCCATCATAATAGCAGGTCCCTGCTCTGCTGAAACCGAAGAGCAGGTAATGGATACTGCTCAACAACTTTCAGCTAATGGCTGCAAGATATTCCGAGCAGGTGTTTGGAAACCACGCACCAAACCTGGGTGCTTTGAAGGCAACGGCGAAAAAGCTCTGCCTTGGCTAAAACGGGTGAAAGACGAAACAGGTATGCTTATTGCCACCGAAGTGGCAACACCAGAACACGTGGAGCTAGCTCTGAAATACGATATAGACATACTGTGGATTGGTGCACGAACAACGACCAATCCGTTTGCCATACAAGCCTTATCCGACCTACTATGCGGTGTAAAGAACATTCCAGTCTTGGTGAAAAACCCTGTAAATCCTGACCTTGAACTATGGATTGGTGCACTGCAACGTTTGAATCAGGCAGGTATAAAACGATTGGGCGTTATTCATCGTGGCTTTTCGAGTTACGAAAAGAAAATATACCGCAACTTACCAATGTGGCAACTTCCCATCGAGTTGCACCGCCGCATACCCGACTTGCCAATTATTTGCGACCCCAGCCACATAGGTGGACAACGCCACCTCATTGCACCGCTTTGTCAACAAGGTCTTGATTTAGGCGCCGACGGACTTATAATAGAAACCCACTGTAACCCTAACAAAGCTTGGAGCGATGCTGAACAACAAGTAACGCCCGAGCAATTAGACCTTATTCTTTCGCAACTTATCGTGCGCGATAAACACACAACAAGCGAAGAACTGCATCAACTACGCTCACAGATAGACGAAATGGACAGTTCGTTGATAAACTTTACTTGCCGACGCTTTAAGCTTTGTCGCGAGATTGGCAAATTTAAGAAGGAGCACAATATGACGGTTTTTACAATCGGAACGCTACAACGAAATGTTGGAAAAGTGTACGCAACAAGCAAAAGTTTGTGGAATAGATGCTAAATTTGCATCTCGCATTCTCGAAATCATACACGAAGAAAGCGTGCGGCAACAGCTCACTATTCTCAACTAAAAACTTACTAACCAACCATGAAACACATATATTTGCTTTTCCTTAGCCTTCTTCCTTGCACAATAATGGCGCAAGAACGTTTACGTATAGTAGAATGGAACGTAGAAAACTTATTTGACACGGAACACGATTCAGAGAAAAACGATTTGGAGTTTACACCCAACTCGCCACGCCATTGGACACGCACAAAATATTGGGAGAAGCTGAACAAAGTAGGACAAGGTATTATCTCGTGTGGCGAGGATTCTGCAAGAACTTATCTGCCCGACTTAATAGGATTGTGCGAAGTGGAGAACGACAGCACAATGATTTACCTTACTGAACGTTCTCTACTACGAAAAGCACATTACCAATACATTATGACAGCCTCGAACGATAGGCGTGGCATAGATGTCGCCCTACTCTATTCGCCTTTCACCTTCCGAATAATAAAGGCCGACACCATTCGTATCCCACCATTAAAAGATATGGAAAACCTACTCGCGACATACTGCACGTAATGGGTGAATTGATTAATGGCGATACACTTCACGTAATTCTCGTACACGCACCAAGTCGTTCAGGCGGTATTGTCTTCTCTGAACCATTTAGAATACACGTTGCCACACAACTTTGTAATACTATTGACTCCATTAAATCAATTTGAAAGAAACGCCAAGATAATAGCAATGGGCGACTTCAATGACTATGCCGACGACAAATCACTGCAGAAAAATATATGAACATGGAATGGAAAACATATCACGAAATGCAAAAGGAAGAAATGGAGCCAAAGGAACTTATCGCTATCAAGGAGAATGGGAAGCTTGGACCAAATACATAGGCTTAACTCAACTTAGTAGCCAAAAGTAAAGCAATGCAGAATAAATGAGTGCTCCTTTTCTACTTGAAGAAGATATATGGAGGAGTAAAAGCCGCATCGTTTCTATAATGGAATGCGCTACAATGGTGGTTTTAGCGACCATCTTCCATTGATTCTCGACCTATTATTCTAATTATATATAGTTCTTCAGATACCTAATAATACTTAAATCGAAACATTGTAAACAAAGAACTTCATAAATCATCTGTCGAATAAATATTTCTTATCATTATAATACAGAAGCTCCTGCCAAAATTCCCAGTGGAATTATGGCAGGGATCTTAGTATTATTTATCGTTCCCTTTAGTTGTGGAATACCAAACCTTCCCCTAAATCATCTCATGATGACAGAGCTTTTTCTCTACTTACGGTTTCTGCAAGTATAGCCTTACTGAGGTCGTTCAGCACATAGCGTTGTATTGCTCTCTTAACAGGACGAGCACCAAACTCAGGGTCGTAACCCACTTTGGTAAGATATTCTACTGCGCCTATCGGTCCATTTCAATGTAAATCCTGCGGTGCGAGCATTGCTTCTACACGCTTAAGTTGCAAGGTTACTATTTGTGCTATCTCGCTTTGCGTGAGTGGGAGGAACATTATAGTCTCATCGATACGGTTCAGGAACTCTGGACGAATAGTCTGTTTCAACATATCCATCACAGTGTTGCGTGCATTGTCTATCACCTCCTGACGGTTATTATCCGTAAGTTTGGCAAATTCTTGTTGGATATATTGCGACCCAAGGTTAGATGTCATAATGATGATGGTATTCTTAAAGTTTACCATACGCCCTTTGTTATCAGTTAGTCGCCCATCGTCAAGCACTTGTAACAGAATGTTGAACACATCTGGGTGTGCCTTTTCAATCTCATCGAATAGCACCACTGAATAGGGTTTGCGCCGAACAGCTTCGGTAAGTTGTCCACCTTCATCGTAACCTACATACCCCGGAGGCGCTCCAATTAGGCGCGATACGCTGAACTTCTCCTGATACTCGCTCATGTCTATACGCGTCATCATCGTTTCATCGTTGAACAAGTATTCTGCTAATGCTTTTGCCAATTCGGTCTTACCTGTACCTGTTGTACCAAGGAAGATGAAAGATGCAATAGGCTTCTTTGGGTCTTGCAAGCCTGCACGAGAACGTCTGACAGCATTGGCAACGGCGCTGATAGCCTCGTCTTGTCCGATGACACGCTTGTGCAGCTCTTCCTCGAGTGTAGTAGCTTATCGCGTTCGCTTTGCAGCATTCTTGTAACGGGAATTCCCGTCCATCTACTTACTACTTCTGCAATATCTTCGGCAGTAACCTCTTCCCGAATCATCGCTTCACCGCCTTGCGTTGTCTGCAACTGTTTCTGAATATTTTTAATATCGTCTTCTAACGTTTTGAGACGTGAATAACGAATTTCAGCCACACGTTCGTAGTTGCCCTCACGCTCTGCCCTATCGGCTTCGAACTTCAAATGCTCAATCTCTTCCTTGTCTTGCTGTATTTTGTTCACCAAGTTTTTCTCACCTTCCCACTTTGCCTTGAAACTCGTTTCTTGATCTTTCAGTTCGGCGATCTCCTTGTCTAACTGTAGCAATCTTGTCGGTATCGTTTTTCGCGCTTGATGGCTTCGCGTTCTATTTCCAGCTGTTTGAGCCGGCGCGTAATCTCATCTAACTCTTCAGGAACTGAGTCGCGCTCCATACGAAGCTTTGCTGCGGCTTCGTCCATCAGGTCTATAGCCTTGTCGGGCAGAAATCTGTCAGAGATGTAACGTTCAGAAAGCTTAACGGCAGCAATGCAGGCATCGTCCTGAATACGCACTTTATGGTGGTTCTCGTAGCGTTCTTTCAATCCACGAAGTATTGAGATAGCATCTATTTCGCTCGGTTCGTCTACCATTACTGTTTGGAAACGACGTTCGAGAGCCTTATCTTTCTCAAAATACTTTTGATATTCATTGAGCGTTGTTGCACCTATAGCACGTAGTTCGCCTCGTGCAAGAGCTGGCTTCAGAATATTGGCAGCGTCCATTGCTCCCTCTCCACCACCTGCTCCAACGAGCGTGTGGATTTCGTCGATGAAGAGAATGATGTTGCCTTCAGCGTTAGTAACTTCTTTAACAACACCTTTCAAACGTTCTTCAAACTCACCTTTGTATTTCGCGCCTGCTACCAATGCACCCATATCCAATGAATAGAGTTGCTTATCTTTCAGGTTTTCTGGCACGTCGCCACGTACAATACGTTCTGCCAAACCTTCTACAATAGCAGTCTTACCTGTACCCGGTTCGCCTATTAGTATAGGATTGTTCTTCGTTCTTCGTGAAAAGATTTGCAACACGGCGTATTTCTTCGTCGCGACCATTACTGGGGTCGAGCTTTCCTGACCGAGCGTATTCAACCAAATTACGTGCATACTTTGATAAAGCCTGATAGTTCTCGTCGCCACTTTGGTTTTGTACCTTCGAACCTTGCCTTAAGTCTTTTATTGCTGCTTTCATAATCTCCTCTGTACAGCCTGCATCTTTTAAAATGCGACTTGCTGAAGAGTTAACTTTTAGCAAAGCAAGCAACAAAGGCTCTATGCTAACGAACTCGTCGCCCATTTTTTGCGACTCATCCATTGTTGTTTGTATCACTTTATTTGCATCGGGAGATAGATATGGTTCGCCTCCTGACACTTTGGGCAAATGAGAAATTTCGCTTTGCACTGCACTTTCTACTATTTGTAGATTAATGCCTGACTTATGGAAAAATGTAGTTCACTACATCTTTTCCTTTCTCCATTATACCAACAAGTATATGCAATGGCTCAATTACTTGTTGCCCATTACGGCTCGCCAAGTTTATTGCTGCTTGGATAGCCTCTTGTGCTTTAATTGTAAATTTATCTAATGTCATAGTCTGTTTTTTTATTTTTATGTTCTGTTTCTTATATATCAAACTCTATTCCTATATGTTTTAAACTGTCAAAATGGCTAAATTAACGACGTTTTGTCGGTTTATATGTATTTCTGCTTTGTTTTTTTAAAAAATTATTTGTAATTTCACAAAGCATAGACTCTTCGGTATCAGAAGAGAGAAAATAAACTTAAATTACATTCAACTTATGAATAAAGGTAAATCAACATCCCAAGGGTTTTAAAGGATATTCGGCAGAAAAATAGCCAACGAGAACGGTATTAGTTACGCTCCGAAAGAGTGTCATTATAAAGGTGAATGCAAAGGTACATGCCCCGCATGCGAGGCTGAAGTGCGCTATTTAGAGGAAGAACTCAAACGAAAGAGACGCAATGGTTTTGCCATAAAGTTGGGTGGAATTGCAGCAGGCTTGTGCGCAATGGTCATTCCTGCGCAAGTTGGAGCGCAGAATATAAATAAGGACAGCGTTAAGAACCCTATTCCGCAAGTTAATGCTTTAGACAGTATTGCTGTAAAAGACCTTTCTGAAGGAGCAGAAGATGCGATTGTGGTGCGTGCCCGTTTGATATTTAATGATAATAAAGAACCTATAATAGGAGCTTCAATAATTCTTCAGGGCACAGCAAAAGGTACAGTAAGCGACATAGATGGTTATTTTTGCTGTGAAAGTGCCTCGAGAAACAAAAATTGAAAATATCGTATATTGGGTGTGAAAATAAGATTGTTAAGGCTAAAGACTTATTAGAAAATAATAATAGAACCATTGTTTTAAAAGAAGATGAGAGCGTCATACAATGCAAAGCAATCGTTACAGGCAAAATAGCACCACGTCCACTCAAGGATGTTGATGATGTTTATAACCGTACAGCACCCAAATACAAGTCGCACAAGAAGAAATGTAAGAAGTAAAGGCACCCATAATCGGCATCGATCGCCACCGTTTAACCACCGATGGTGAGGGCGTAACTACTCTTGTGGCTTTTCATGGCTGTCCGTTGCATCGCAAGTATTGTCTGAATCCGCAATGCTTGTCGCCCGATAGTGTATTAAGAACCATTACACCGAGCGAACTTTATAGCGAAATAGAGATAGACGACCTTTATTTCGTGGCAACTGGTGGAGGCATTTGCTTTGGTGGTGGCGAGCCTTTATTGCACAGCGAGTTCATCGTTGAGTTTGCAAAAATAATGAATCCCGAGTGGTGCATCATATTGGAAACATCGTTGAACGTGCCTTTGAAGCAGTTGGAAATGGTTGCACCGCTTGTCAGGGAATTCATTGTCGATGTCAAAGATATGGACGAACAAACCTACAAAGCCTACACCATGCAAAGCAATGTTGTAGTTATGAGCAATTTAAAGTGGCTTGCAGAAAACGGATATACAGAGAAAACGTTCGTTTACCCCTTATACCTTATTATAATACAGAGATTGCACAAGACGAAAGCAAACAACGAGTAGAAGATATGGGCTTCCATCGTTTTGATAAGTTTAGGTATAGTGTGAAACAGTGTGAGTGAACAGGACAATATTGAGATATGTTTTTAAACTGTCAAAATGGCTAAATTAATGACGTTTTGTCGGTTTATATGTATTTCTAGCTGTGTTTTTAAAAATTATTTGTAATTTCATACATAGACTTTTCGGTATCAGAAGAGAAAATAAACTTAAATTACATTCAACTTATGAATAAAAGGTAAATCAACTTGCAAGGTTTTAAAGGATATTCGGCAGAAAATAGCCAACGAGAACGGTATTAGTTACGCTCCGAAAGAGTGTCATTATAAAGGTGAATGCAAAGGTACATGCCCCGCATGCGAGGCTGAAGTGCGCTATTTAGAGGAAGAACTCAAACGAAAGAGACGCAATGGTTTTGCCATAAAGTTGGGTGGAATTGCAGCAGGCTTGTGCGCAATGGTCATTCCTGCGCAAGTTGGAGCGCAGAATATAAATAAGGACAGCGTTAAAAACCCTATTCCGCAAGTTAATGCTTTAGACAGTATTGCTGTAAAAGACCTTTCTGAAGGAGCAGAAGATGCGATTGTAGTGCGTGCCCGTTTGATATTTGACGATAATAAAGAACCTATACCGAGGGCTTTTAGTATTTCTTCAGGGCACAACCAAAGGGACAATAAGCGACATAGATGGTTATTTTGCAGTGAAAGTGCCTCGAGAAACAAATTTGAAAATATCGTATATTGGGTGTGAAAAAAAGATTGTTAAGGCTAAAGACTTATTAGAAAATAATAATAGAACCATTGTTTTAAAAGACGATGAGAGCGTCGTCTAAGGCGAAATGCCCATTGCAGGCGGAATAACAACAAGTCCACGAGACGATGTTTACAAACCGAACGACACCCAAATACAAGTCGCACAAGAAGAAATGCAAGAAGTAAAGGCACCCATAATCGGCATCGATCGCCACCGTTTAACCACCGATGGTAAAGGTGTAACTACGCTTGTGGCTTTTCATGGCTGTCCGTTGCATTGCAAGTATTGTCTGAATCCGCAATGCTTGTCGCCCGATGGTGTATTAAGAACCATTATACCAAGCGAGCTTTATAGCGAGGTGGAAATAGACGACCTTTATTTCGTGGCAACTGGTGGAGGCATTTGCTTTGGTGGTGGCGAGCCTTTATTGCACAGCAAATTCATAGAAGAGTTTGTAAAAATAATGAATCCTGAATGGAGCATCATATTGGAAACATCGTTGAACGTGCCTTTGAAGCAGTTGGAAATGGTTGCACCGCTTATAAAAGAGTTTATTGTTGATGTAAAAGATATGAACGAACAAACGTATGAAACCTATACTACACAAAGTAATAGATTAGTTACGAGCAACTTAAAATGGCTTGTTGAAAATGGATATACTAGATAGAACACTTATTCGTCTACCATTTATACCTTATTATAATACGGAGATTGCGCAAGACGAAAGCAAACAACGAGTAGAAGATATGGGCTTCCATCGTTTTGATAAGTTTAGGTATAGTGTGAAAAATGTGATGGTGAGCAGGACAATAATGATATTGAGATGTGAAGTCGTGTATTATTATAAAAGTTAGATAATGCCATACAAAGACACAAAAAGACTTCCATTTTGGAAGAATATTATCATATAGAATTAACTATTTCGTTTTAACATAGCAAAGTACCAGTTTCATACTCAAAAAGCATATACGTTTACTGCATAAAAGTCTCAGTATAAAAAGAGGGTGATTGCAACCTCTTCTACTCTATATAATGAAACCCTAATATCTATTGTTAGCCAGCAACTTATACTAACATTTTAATGAAAACACAGCAGAGTAAAGGTATTCATAATTCTCATCTGAATAAGCATCTTCCAAGTATTACGATATATTTTCATAAAGGGGATAATTTTTATGATATCTAATTTACAACTGACAGATATCTGAGACGAGATGTGACAGATATCTGAGACAGCAGTGACAGATATCTAGAGTAACTAAAATACAGGGGTTCTATTTAATTTGTAAGTAAACAATAGTTACTACTCAACCTTCTCATCTATTTACTACTGAGTCCATATTCTGTTTTATTGCTGAACAAGTTGATAGACTTTATAATGATGACGTAACAATACAGTTGACTATAACGACAACCAAGATGTGAGCATGAGAATAAAAGATGACAGGAACCAATATTCTTAACCAATGCATAAAGGTGTTATAACCAAACAAACATCTTTATTTTAAATACGAAGTAGATAGAGACACTTCGAAGAATGCAAACTAAAAGCTCATTTCTTGTTTTCTTATTTTATTCTAATACACACCTCACCACTATACCCATCTTTTGCATTGTGTAACGAAACACCATATACAGGAACTTTCTTACGAACAGACAGTGTATGGTAGAGTTCGGTTTGATTGTCTATATATCCCGTTGAACATTTTGATTGTCGTAAATATAGATGCGACCAATAGGCTCAGATGCATTCATAGCATAACCTAAGAATATTCCCAAATCTTCTTTCTGTATAGCATTAGCAAAATCTAATTGGTAATGTAAGTATCCTACACTACAAAGAAGCTCGCCATTACTATAGAGTTTCTTCACCTCATTAATCTCTAAAGGCTTGTATGGTAATGAAGTTATGTACTTCTCTGACTTTCTTTTCAGTATTTTTGTTCTATTAGCCAATAATATTACACACTGCGTAACTAAAAATTAGAAGAATGTTTGTATATACCATATATTTATTATAATTTATTCCTTTTTATCGTTGCAAAATGCAACAACATAAGCGAGACACTTTATATAGCAAAGATATAAAAACAATTAAAAATGTATTTCTCACTACTAAAAATATCTTTTGTTCGCATTATCCAAGATAAAATTGTACCTTTGCGCTATTATAAGAAATGGATCTTTGCATATATGAACATATAAAATTATGAGTCGAAACGCAAAGAAGATTACAAAAGAGTGAGAATAAAAGAAGTTGTAGATATATGATTTATTAGTCGTTTATCATTCAAAACAACAGTTTTGCACCTGTTTTTCAATTGTTCTAAAAAGAAAGATGTTATGAAAAACTATTAACTGTACTTACATTATTATTTATGGTGTCATTCAATCTGTTTGCACAGAGCTACGGCGAATTGTGGAAACAAGTAGACGTAGCACGGGGTAAAGATCTGCCCAAAACACAATTAGCTGTTTTAAAGAAGATTGTTGGCAAGGCGCAAAGAGAGAAATCGTACGGTAACTTGTTGGCAGCTGAGTTGCTAACCTCAAGTTTGCAGACACAAATCTCGCCCGATTCGGTTGATACGGAAAAGGCTCGCCTGAAGGAACTCTGTGATAAAACAGAGAAAACAGATAAGGTATTGCACGCCGTTTACTGCTGTGCGTTGGGCAAACTCTTCGATAGAGACGATGCCGAAGATAATTTGAGCACCACTTACTTCGATAAAGCAATGGAAAATCCTGCCTTATTGGCAGGCGTACAATATAGTAAATATGCCCCATTGATAAAAGGTGGAAAGAACGATGCCATATTTAAGAACGACCTTCTACACGTTATTGCGTTCGAATCTGGACAATATAATAAGGCAGATAAATATTATACGTCTGTCGGCAACCGCGAAGCAGCGTGTTACAGTGCTTATCTGAATGTGGAAGACGCTAACGACAAGGCAGCCTTAGACTCGCTTATAGCGCGTTACGGCGATTTACCGTATGTGGGAGTGTGGCTGTAGCGAAGTATAGGTATTTGGTTAATGCTGAAGATATTAGTGCAAAACAGCGAATCGAATATATAGACGATGCCGTGAAACGTTGGGGAACATGGGAAGAATTAAACTATCTGCGCAACGAACATGAACGCCTCACTGCGCCAATGTTTAAGATGTGGACTGAAAATAATGTAGGTATACCTCATAAAGAACAGACTATAGAAAACATTAAAGTAAGGAATATCAACGACTTGACGTTGAAAATAACACGCACAACACTGACGGGCGATAACAAATTAGCCCCTAGCTATCGCCCAGATTTAGCAAAGATAAAAAGCAAAACTACAGCCTGCTACCACGAAAATTGTCAAGCGTAATTATCCATCGTATGCTCCTTACGAGGAAATCGAGGACTCACTACAAATTCCAAGCTTAGAGGAGGGTGTTTATTTGTTGGAACTGACCTCATCAAACAAGCAATTAGCTCCACAATATGAGCTGTATTATGTTACCAACCTCATATCTAATTGCAGAAAAACAGCCAAATTCCTAAGGTACGATATGTCGTGGTTAATTCAACAACAGGACAACCTGTGCAGAATGCAAAGATAAAACTAACAATAGAAGGTCCCTACGGCAAGCCAGCCACTGTAAAATTTGTTGAGACCAATGCACACGGAGAAGCTTACTACAGTTATTCCAATGGTGTTCCAGACGAGGTGTATGTGTCTACAAATACCGACAAAGCATGTCCCTATCTCTGGTCTTAGAACAAACTATGACTATGAGGTTACAACTCCGTATGAAGAGATTTACGACCTATTTACCGATAGAGAAATTTATCGTCCTGGACAAACTGTGCATGCTTCGGTCGTTGCTTATAGTCAAGATAATAAGACTTTGAAGAGTAAAGCGCTTGCAAAAAAAAGCGTAAGTCTAATATTAAGAGACGCAAACGGTGAAGATATAACTTCGAAAGAGGTTGTTACAGATGAGTTTGGTACTGCTTCTGCTGATTTCGAACTACCTAAAAACTTACTTACAGGCGACTTCGGTATCTATGCAAATAGTGATATAAGTGGCTTTGTGAACTTTAAAGTAGAAGAATATAAGCGTCCTACATTCACGGTAGATATAGACGAATATAAAGAAAAATACGCTATTGGCGATACCATAAAACTGAAAGGACATGCAAAAACTTATTCGGGTATGCCTGTTCAAGGTGCAAATGTTCTGTACACTGTCAATCGTCGTGCCGCATTATGGTGTTGGTATGATACAGAAAACGAGGATTTGGTTTACGAAGGTAAAGCCGTAACCGACGAAAAGGGCGATTTCGAAATCACATTACCCTTTATATTCCCTGACGAAAAGAATAGTAAGAAGACAAGAAAGCGCAGCAATTGGCAGTCAGCAAGATTTTACAGTTTCGATGTAGATGCCGATGTTACCGACCCTGCAGGCGAGACCCGCTCTGCAAGTACATCGCTACCATTAGGTACAAAGCCTGCAATGCTAACAAGCGATATGCCCGACAAAGTGTTGAAAGATAGTTTACGCCAGATTAAGTTCTCTTATCTGAATGCTGCAGGTACGGCTATTGACGGAAACGTGCGCTATGCTATAGCATCTTATAAGAGTAAAACTCCATCGTTTAGCAAGTATACAACAGTAGAAGCTAATAAGGTCGTAGATCTGAAACCATTACAGTCAGGTCATTATATGTTACAAGCTATTTGTGAAAAAGATACATTAGAGCAAGAATTTGTTGTATTCTCAATGGACGACAAGCGTCACGTTGTAGAGACACACGATTGGTTCTATATAAGCGGAAACGAGTTCCCAAGTGATGGAAAGCCTGTTTATGTGCAATTTGGTGCTACAGATGCCGATCAACACATAGTTTATTCTATCTTCTCAGGTGATAAAGTGATTGACAGTGGGACTATTGATCAAAGCAATAGCCTTACTACTTGGAAACTAACATATAAGGAAGAGTATGGCGATGGCATTGTTTTGAATCTTGCATGGGTAAAGAATGGCAATCTGTACACGCATAATGAGAATATCGGACGCCCTATGCCAGACAGACATCTGAACGTGAAATGGACTACCTTCCGTAATCTATTGTTGCCGGACAGAAGAAGAATGGACGCTTAATGTATGCTATCCCGACGGAAAGCCAGCAAAGGCGCAGCTTATGGCAACACTTTACGACAAGAGTCTTGACCAAATTGCAGAGCACTCGTGGGACTTTTCTTCTTCATACACTAATAATCTCCCAGCCTATATAGAGTGGAGCAGCTTCAATTTCCCAATCTTAGACTTCTATGAAGTAGCAAACTACAAGTCGTTAACTGAATCTTCACTATCTCTTGCAAGATTCGATGCACGCTTTGTAAATGGTTTAAGTTTTAATCAACTATTCATTCGAGGAACCCGTTTTGCAGCAGAAACAAAGGAATTTGCAAAGATGGAATCTATGAAACTAAATGAAACGCTACAAGCTAATGCTCCAGGAGTAAAGGCTGAAAGAAGTACTGTTAAGTTCACTGCTCCCGTTATAAAAGAGGATAGCGATGTTCGTGAGGAGGCTGATGTAGCCTATGCTGTTGCCGACTCTGCCTCTGTCCCTGGAAAAAGAGGTTCTAATAATGTCCAATTGCGTGAAAATCTTAATGAGACAGCATTCTTTTATCCACGTCTGAACACTGATACCAACGGAAATGTAAGCATTAAATTCACGTTGCCAGGAAGTCTTACTACCTGGCGCTTCATCGGTCTTGCACACGATAAGGACATAAATTATGGTATGCTAACCGATGAGTGGTAGCTCAAAAAGACTGTAATGGTGCAGCCCAATATGCCCTCGTTTTTGTTCGTATGGGCGACGAAGCGATGCTCTCAACACGTATTTTTAATTCGTCAGATAAAGGCTGTCAATAGCAAGGCTACTATGGAAATACCTGATGCTCGAAACTGAGAAGATTCTACACCGAAAGCAAAAGACTACGCTTTTAGAGGCGAACGGAACAACAACGGCAACGTTCTCATTGCAAGTTTGCTGCGTCGGAAGGAGGTACATAAACTGCCTCTCTGTTGCCAACGATGGTATGCTCTATCTGTGCGCATCATAGCCAGTGGCGATGATTATTCCCGACGGAGAACAGCATATGTTGGCGTGCTTCCAAATCGCGAATACATAGTAAACACTTATCCGTTTACGCAAAACAAGGTAGGAGAGAAGAGTATTGACCTTACAAAACTGTTTCCCAGCAAGCACCACCAGATCAGCGATTGACGATTGAATACCAATAATCCAAATTGGTTGATGATCAAGCCTTGCCATTTTGTTGCAGATGCGACTGAGGCATAACGCTATTAGCTTGGTGTCAGCTACTATGCCAACAGCTTGAAGCAGAAGTAAAGTTTTAAAAGACATCACCTAAGATGACGACAAACCATTGAAAGCTGGAGAAGCGAACAAGGAAGTGAGACCTCATCGATGTCAGCGTTAGAAAAGAACCAAGACTTGAAAAGAGTTTGCTCTTAAAGAAAACGCCTTGGGTAATGGAAGCAAAGAACGAAAGAGAGAAACAAATGCTTGTGCGTTTCTTCGACGAAATCAGATAAAGTACAACTTGTCGTCTACTATTGAAGCACTAACTGAATTAGCAGCAGATGGTTCTTTCTCTTGGTGGGAGAATATGCCGGTAGCTTCTATATGACGATTGAAGTGGTGAAAAACCGACCCGCTTGGAACGTGTTGATGGGCGAAAAAGATGAGAAAAACCGAGATATGCTACAGTTTTGCATTTGCTTTCTTGACAAAGAAGTGGCTGGACGTGTTGCAGAGATGAAGCGTCTGCAACGCAAAGGATATAAGAATATCTTCCCATCTGATGCGCTTTGCGACTATTTGTACAGCAATGCATTGGCAAAACGCAAGACAACAGCAGATATAACCTATCTTATCGACCTGTTAGCAAAGAAGCCTGTAGATTTAACGATATATGGCAAGGCTAATACGGCGGTTATCTTGCAGCAGTACCAACAGACACTAAAAGGCTAAGGAATACTTGCAAAAGCATCAAGGAATATACTGTTTACAAGGAAAGAAATGGGCAGATATTTCGATACAAAAGAAAAGCTTATTACAGTTGGTTCGATTATAAGATACCAACGCAAGTTGCGGCAATAGAAGCGTTCAAGACAATAGCTCCAGACAACAAGCAGACTATTGAAGACTTACAACGTTGGCTTTTACAGTCGAAACGTACACAAGCGTGGGATACGCCAGTGAATTCTGTAGACGCTATTTGGGCATTTATGAATAACGGTCAGTGGACAATGGACAATGGCGAAGCAAGCATTTTAAAACTCGATGGAAAGGTTATGGAACTTCCAAAAGTTACTGCAGGTTTGGGATATGTGAAGGTAACACAGCCTGTGGCAGTTAATTCGCATAATACAAATGACGGAGTAGAAGTTGCAAACACGCTTACCGTAGAGAAAACAAGCAGCGGAACAAGTTGGGGGGCAGTGTATGCACAGTTCTTCCAGCCTGTTACAGAGATAAAGGCAAGCAATGCAGGACTAACCATAAAGCGCGAATTGTTTGTACGAAAAAGCAACAACAATACAAAAGATGTCGTTCAGGCAAAGGTTGGCGACAAACTTGTGATACGTATTACAATTGTGGCAGACCGTGACTACGACTTTGTTCAGGTTTCCGACAAGCGTCCTGCGTGCCTTGAACCCGTAGCACAAACCAGTGGATACCAAGAAGGCGGCTACTACATAGCACCAAAAGATTACTGCACAAACTATTATTTCGATATGATGGCAAAGGGAACTCACATCGTGGAAACAGAGTATTTTGTAGACCGTGAGGGTATTTATCAATCGGGAACATGTACAGCACAATGTGCTTATGCCCCTGAATATCACAGGGCAGAGAGGGGCTATTAAAATAAAAGTGAATAATAACAATGCTTCAAATTGAGATAGATGAAGGCAGTGGCTTCTGCTTCGGAGTTACAACTGCCATAAAAAAAGCTGAAGAAGAACTGAAAAAAGGGAGACAATTGTATTGTCTTGGCGATATAGTACACAACAGTATGGAAGTGGAAAGGCTTACTAATCGTGGTTTAACTACCATTAACCACGACCAATTGCGCGAACTTCACAATGCAACAGTGTTGCTACGAGCTCATGGTGAGCCCCCCGAAACTTACGAATTGGCGCGAAAGAACAATATAGAAATTATAGATGCAACTTGTCCCGTCGTGTTAGCACTTCAACAACGCATAAAAAATCAATACGAAAAAGATGGCAATAATGTTACAAACAAGCTAAAGAGGGTTGATTTAGAAGTGGAACTGAAAAATGAAAAAAAGGCTAATACATCGCAGATAGTCATATTTGGTAAGCCTGGACATGCCGAAGTATTAGGCTTGGTAGGTCAAACTCATAGTCATGCCATAGTAATAGAGAAGTTCGAAGATGTACAACAACTCGACTTTAATCACAATATCTACCTCTATTCACAGACTACAAAGAGTTTAGACGAGTTTCATCGCATTATAAAATATATACAGCAACACATATCTAAGGATGCTAAATTTCGTAGCTTCGATACTATCTGTAGACAAGTTGCCAACCGAATGCCAAACATTTCACAGTTTGCAGCAAAGCACGACCTTGTTCTCTTCGTTGCTGGGCGTAAAAGTTCTAACGGCAAAGTGTTGTTCCACGAATGTCTAAGCGTGAATCCCAACTCGCATCAGGTAGAAAGTGCTGACGAGATAGACATGGAATGGTTTAAAAATGTATACACTGTTGGAATCTGTGGAGCTACTAGCACTCCGAAATGGCTAATGGAAGAATGCCGCGATGAGATACTCCGGCAAACAAACGAAAGCTAAGTTTGCAGCCTGCTACATATTTCACAGTTTGTTCATACGCACCTAGAAAAATATTATATTCCACTCGTGATATAACATAACCATTATCACGAGTGGTTTTAGTTTGTATCTCATAAATAGTATGCAAAAGGAATATTCGCAGTAGAAAACTTATCGCAATACTTCTACTTTATAACTAAAACATAACAAAATGTATACAAATATTTTTCCACAACCATTTCAATAGTTCAACCATCTATTTGTTAATAGTCAATATTTTTACATTGTAAAAGCAAAATATAAGAAAAACCGTAAGCAATACCATAATTTGCTTATAAATCAAATAGAATGATTCAGATTTTAGTTACCACATTCTCAGACGTCTATCACGCTCGTTTCAGATATCTATCACATTCGTCTCAGATATCTATCAGATGTAAATTAGATATCATAACAAATTACACCTCTTATGGATTTATGTTATAATACCTGATAGATAGTTATTAAGATGAGGAATATAAATGCTTTTATTCTACATTGTTTTTATTTGATTATTATTATAAGAGTTTGAAAAACAATGCACTATTCATAATTTTGTTATATAGAGATGAGAGCCATTGCAACTACTTCTTTTTCCCAAGCTCATATTTATGAATGCGTGATATAAGAACAAACTGTGAGAAATAAAAACAAAAGAAAAGGCTGACTTCACAGTCGGCCTTAATCCTATACAAAAACATTATGAAATAATTTTTATTTCGCGAACAAGATTTTTATTTAGTAATATAGTATGGTCTCCACCATTACTATTTTTTTTATTGTATCTGGTTGCATATACGGCATTTTCTTTCGCAATAGCGTTCGCACTGCACCCTGATATCGTATCCTAACATAGCCCCAAGAATAAAATCCTCTTCTGGCGAAAGTTGGTTAAGGGGCTTTGTTATTATTAAACGTATTGCATCTAAAACACTCTTTACGTCCAAAGAATAGGTTTAAACAATTGTTTCCTCTGGGTTGAATAATATAAGGTATTTGCTGGCTGTGGAGGCGTGCAACAACAAAATCTTGGTATTTCTTGTTGAAAGTATATAATACCATTTGTCGTACTCCTTTTTTGAACTCATAAATATGGTTCAATAAAACCTTCATATCATTAGCCATATCTTTTATTATGCCTATGAATGTTTAGATACAATGCATATTTACTTTTATAGAGAACCTTTAATGCTGTTCTAACCACGCATCTATTCTACCTTCAGTTTTTATCGTCTTCATTGACATCATCAAGAGGAAGCCCAATGAACTTCACCATCAACAACAGCATCGCTATCATCGAATGTATAACCGTCAGTAGAAATACTTCCTATTATGTTTGCACCTTCAGCTGCATCGTAGATTTCTTTCATAGCAGCGCAGAATGTATCAGAATAAGACTCACTATCGCCGCAACCGAAAATAGCAACAGTCTTACCAGAGAGGTCAGCTTCTTTCAAAACATTTACACCGTCGTACCAATCGTCTTGTAATTCGCCTGCTCCTCAAAGTAGAAGTACCAAGGATAAGGTTATCGTGATTGGCAATAGTGTCAGCTGAAAAATCTGTAACGTTGATAGCTTCTACACCTAATTTTTCTGCAATGATGTTTGCAATATTCTCACATGTACCGGTTGATGAACCGAAAACTACTATTGTACTCTTCATATTCGTATTGATATTTTGTTACATTTGTTTTGTTTACGTGTGCAAAGATAAACAGTTTCTTTATCATCGTGCAATACCTAAAAAGTAGGGTTTATGGCAAAATACCTACTTTTTAAGTAGTGCGATTTCTGTTTTATTACAATATTACTCCAAATAAAAGGGAAATGTTGTGATAAATTATCTCAACTGAACAATATTAGTAAGAATGTAGTAAGAAAAGGTTTGCATAGAGTCGTATGGAATAAAAAGATGGTAGTCTGAAGTGTTATTAATACTTTTGACTACCATCTTTTATCATAAAAGAATATAATCTATATCTTCTTGAATACCTATTATAGGTTATTTCATAACGAGTTTATCACTTCCAGCAGCTTTAAAACTCATATCTAATCCTTTTACACTATGTGTTAATGCACCAAAAGAAATAAAATCGACTCCTGCTTTTGCGTATGGTATCATTGTTTCATAGGTTATTCCACCGCTTGATTCAGTTTCGCAACGTCCAGCAACAATGTCTACAGCTATTCGGGTATCCTCTGGCGAGAAGTTATCGAACATTATTCTATCACACCCTTCGGTCAAAGCTTCGTCTAATTCCTTGAAGTTACGCACTTCACATTCAATCTTTAAGTTTTTCCCATTTGCCTTACAGTAGGCTTTTGCACGAGAAATTGCATTATGAACCCCACCACAAAAGTCGATATGATTATCTTTTAGGAGTATCATATCGAAGAGTCCAATGCGATGATTAGTACCCCCGCCAATCCGGACAGCCTCTTTTTCGAGCATACGCATACAAGGAGTAGTCTTTCTAGTATCCAATACACGTGTATTTGTACCTGCATCAATAAGTGCTTGTTGGTATTTATGGGTCATTGTAGCAATACCACTCATGCGCTGAAGTATATTGAGCATTAAGCGTTCAGTTTGTAACAAACTCTGTTCACGCCCTTTCACACTCATAACAATATCACCAGGCTTTACGTGTGCACCATCTTCAATATATGTTTCTACTATTAACTCTGGATCGAAACGATGAAACACCCGTTTTGCAATATCTATCCCAGCAAATATTCCTTCTTCTTTTATTAACAATTTGCTCTCACCAATAGCATCGGTAGGTATACAACAAAGGGTTGTATGGTCGCCGTCTCCAATGTCTTCACTAAATGCGAGATCAATTAATTTATCGTTTAACTCTTCTACTTTTAGCATATTGTAGTTATATATATTATATAAGGTGTAAAGATTAATTATAGAGACTTAAAGTCCAAGTTGCTTTGATATTTCTAACATTTTATTTATAGGTCGGATAGCCTTTTCTGCTATATCAGGGTCTACTTCTATTGTTGGCCACTCGTGTTTAATGCAGTTGTAGAGTTTTGTGAGGGTAATTAATTTCATATAAGTACACTCATTACAATTATATGGTTCTTCAGTAGATGGCGCAGGGAAGAGTGTTTTTCTGTGGTGCAGACTTCTGCATTTCGTAGAGAATACCAGCTCTGTAACAACTATAAATTCTTTTGCGTCGTTATTAATGCAGTATTTTAGTAAGGCAGATGTGCTACCAATTTTGTCAGCCAGTGCTGCTACTTCGCTTGTACACTCTGGATGTACTAATACTTTAGCATTTGGGTGTTGTTGTTTGAGTTGTTTTATCCCTTCTACAGAAAAGCGTTCATGCACCTCGCAAGCACCGTCCCAAAGCAACATGTTACGTCCTGTTACACGGTTAATGTACCCTCCAAGATTTTTATCTGGACCGAAAATAATTTTTGTGTCTTTAGGAAATGACTCGACAATCTGACAAGCATTACTACTAGTTACTACAACATCGGTTAATGATTTGGTTGCAGCCGTAGTATTTACATAATTTATTACAATATGATCGGGGTGAGATTTGACGAATGCTTCAAATGTATCAGTAGGACAACTCTCTGCTAACGAACAAGAAGCATTGAGGTCTGGCACTAGTATTTTCTTATTAGGGCAAAGTATTTTATTAGTCTCCCCCATAAAATGCACACCACACATCACAATTATATCAGCATCAGTTGCAGCTGCCTTCTGTGCTAATGCAAGACTATCGCCTACAAAATCTGCTAATTCTTGTACTTCGGGTACAGTGTAATAATGTGCCATTATCACGGCATTCTTCTCTTTACACATTCGTTTTATCTCTGCCTTTATATCTGTATTGACAGTTATAGGTTCATCAATAAAGCCTTGTTCTATCCATTTTTTTATCAATCATACCATTTCTATGTTTATTGTATTTTAATCGAGTTAGTCTTCCTTTTTGCAAATCGTTGGCGTGCTCTGGATAATCTATTGTATAATGTGACCACGACTCTCTTTCCGTGCTATGGCCTGACGAGTTATTAAATAGCCAACGTTTATCATATTTCGTAATTCACAAATATCTTTTGTAGCTTTCACTTGCTTAAATAGTTCCTCTGTTTCTTCATAGAGAAGATCGAGCCTATTCCATGCTCGTTTCAAGCGTAAGTTACTGCGTACAATACCAACATAGTTGCTCATAACTTCTCCAACCTCTCTGATACTCTGCGTTATTAATACTCGCTCTTCATTAGAGAGAGTGCCTGCATCGTCCCATTCAGGTATATCCGTATTGAATTGATAGCCTTCGATGACATTTAGAGTATGTTTAGCTGCTGATTTCGCATAAACTGCAGCTTCTATAAGCGAATTACTTGCCAAACGATTACCCCCATGCAGACCAGTGCAAGCACATTCACCAACTGCATAAAGTCGTTTTATAGAACTCTCACTATTTAAGTCTACCTTAATTCCACCACACATATAGTGGGCACTTGGGCACACAGGTATATACTCTTTGGTTATGTCTATGCCTAAGCTTAGGCATTTCTCATAGATGTGTGGAAAATGTCTTTTAGTTTCGTTTGCATCTTTGTACGTTACGTCAAGACAAACATAGTCTATCCCATGCAGTTTCATTTCACGATCAATAGCCCTTGCTACTATATCGCGAGGAGCGAGCGAGAGTCGCCTATCATATTTCTGCATAAATTCCTCTCCATTAGGAAGGCGGAGTATACCACCATAGCCTCGCATTGCCTCCGTTATTAAGAAAGCTGGTCGAGTTTCTTTTGGGTTGTAAAGAACTGTGGGGTGGAACTGTACAAACTCCATATCGGTAACGGCTCCTTTGGCTCTATACACCATTGCTATGCCATCGCCGGTAGCAATACTCGGATTAGATGTAGTGGCATATACAGCTCCGCAACCACCAGTAGCCATAAGTGTAACTTTACTTAAATAGGTATCTATTTTCTGTGTGTCAGGATTTAATATGTAGGCACCATAACATTCTATATTTGGTGTACGACGTGTTACTTCTATTCCAAGATGATGCTGCGTTATAATCTCTACGGCATAATGGTTTTCGAGCACTGTTATGTTCTTATTATTACGCACCGCTTCCATAAGTCCACGTTGTATTTCGGCACCCGTATCATCTGCATGGTGAAGTATGCGAAACTCGCTGTGTCCACCCTCGCGATGTAAGTCGTATGCTCCTTTACTATTTTTATCGAAATTAACTCCCCAATTCACAAGATCAGTAATTGCTTCTGGTGCATTACGTACCACGTGTTCTACTGCACAATGGTCGGATATAAAGTCGCCTGCTACCATTGTATCGGCTATGTGCTTTTCGAAATTATCTACCAATAGATTTGTTACTGAGGCAATACCTCCTTGTGCCTTTGTTGTGTTTGCTTCGTTGAGCTTTGTTTTGCACACTAAAGTTACTTTGTATTTACCACTGTAGCACGGAGAGCATAGCTCATACCAGCTATACCACCACCTATTACAAGAATATCTGACTTATGTATCATAATAAATTTACTGTTCTTCAGAATGAATGCAAAAGTAATAATATTTTCTTTAATGTGCCAACATAAACCTTTTTCCTTACAATTATGTTGCAAGAGGGTATGATATTGCGTTTTTATACGCACTATATTTTCTTTTCAAAATTGTCTTATAAGAGAAATTAATGTGGCTATTAAGTATTAATGATCAGTAATTTCTAATAAGACATTCTTCTTCATAAAAAAGTATATCTGTGTTTGAGATAGATGTCTTTTATCTTATCCTAACAAATCGCACAAGTAAAAGGATACAAAATATGCTATGTTACTTAATGCTTTACAAATTTCTGATGATTGCGAACGTATATGCCACGTGGCAAATTGCTTTCGGAAGTACCTGCATAACGTCCGTCAATATAATAAATACGCTTATTGTCTGTACACGTTTGAGAGTTTTCGTGTTGCACAATACCAGCTTTAGCCATTCGCAAAACCTCTTTCAAACCTGCATATATATTTATCTCACCATATCCGTACCAATTGTTTGGATAGCTTAACGATGTGTCGTATTGGGTACAAGTCTTACGAAAAACTTCCAAACAATCTTGCGGTGTAAGACGAGGGTATGCCTGAAGCCACAAAGCTATGGCTCCTGCCACAACCGGAGACGACATTGATGTGCCCCCATTAGCATTCCAAGCGTAAGTTCTTCCATTATATTGAAAGTGTCTTACATCTGATGCGAGAGGTGCTCCTGCATTCTTTGGGTTCATGATAAAATAACTACTGTAAGCTGAAATAATATTCTGTCCTGGCGCCATAACATCGGGTTTAATTCTCCCATCTATGGTTGGTCCTACACCAGAGAATGATGTCCGTCGCCCATCAGTACCTTTGTCATATTCTTTCCACTCGCCTAAATAATTAAGAAAGCCTCGCCTATATGCCGTTGCTCCTACCGAAATAACACTTGGTGCACTCGATGGAGAGTTAATACTATAACTATTATCGCCCATCTTTAGCATAGGATTTTGATCGCGCGGAGGTAAGAATCCTCTTATACGGTATAAGTCTATTGTAGCTTCGCTGCTTGCAAGTTCTATTGAAACAGAAATATCGTATCCTAAGTTTGGATTACTCTCAAGACGAATATCGTAGATAACATCTGTTGAATTATAGCTTGATGGATAGGCTAAGATACGCCATTTGTACATCTGATTGCCTATCTTAATGGAGTCTATCAGCAAAGAGTCTTTGCAAGCCAATACCTGTTCCATTGGTATTTCAACAATTTGTGCAGTAGAAGTGTTGGCAGCTACTTTCATTCGGAACACAAATGGTTTGTCGGTCTTTGTTGTAAAGTAAGCACTTTCACGATTTCCCCACAGTAACGACTCTATATTTGGTATACCTTTTGGTTTGTGAACGTAGTTTATCCAATCGGCATCGTTCCCTGCCGAAGCTACAATAATGTGTCCAGGTCCCGTCATCTTGTCGAGCATCTCATAGTATAGTTGGTCGTAACCGTGAAAATCTTGATGTCCTCCCTCACTAAAGTTAATTACACAGGGTTTACTTTGAGTGTCGGCATAGTCAAAAATATATTTAAAGCCTAATGCATCGGTAGCATAAGTGTACTTGTAATAGTCCTTCTTATCAATTAGGTCTATATTGTTGCCTGTAGCATTTGCCACCAAAACAATATCAGCATCGTAAGCTATTCCTCTGTATGGACTAACAATATTATTTCCTTCCGAACCACTTCCTGCTGCTATTCCTGCGGTGTGTGTACCGTGTGTTTGAGTAAAGCCGTCTAAAGAGTGTCCTATCTGTAACAAATTTGATGCATCACGATAGTCGCACCCTACGGGCAAAGTACTACCTATGGTATCTTTTGACAGCTGATCCCAAAGAGCTTTAATACGATAATCTTTCATATTTGTGCTATAAAGGTAGGGTGAGTAAGGTCGAAACCAATATCTTGTATCCCAACCACAACACCTTTGCCCGATATGTCTGTGGCAAATCTTGTCCACTATAAACAGGTAAAGCATTTACCAATATTGCTGTTGTATCCATTTGTATCCTATTTCCATTGCCAGCCTCTATTCGTAATACGTTTTTTTCGTTGGAAAGACCTGCTAATTGGTTCAACGGAATAGAAAGAATGTATACATTGTCTACTTTTGCAAGCTGCCGACAGCTATACTTCTTTATTAGTCCATCGGCGTTGCCACTGAATTTTGCAAAAGCTGTGATAGTGGCTGACATTGTTCAGGATAGATAGAAGGTGCTTGCCTGCGTTTGCTGAATAACATCGGTAGCAGCTTCGCGCACTAATGGCGACATCTTGTTATAGTTGGGCTGTTGTGCAAAATACACAATAACAAATAGAGAAATATATATATAAGCAGCTTATTCGATTCATTTAACTTATATGTCTACGGATTGTTTTATCACTCAGCAAAAGAAAAGAAAAACTGAATTAGGCAAACATTCACAATATTTCATACTATATTTACGTTTTCCCTATCATAACTACTACATTATATTATATAAGAACACATTGAAACAATAAGGAATGGAAACTAGAAATTATATACTGGACGTGCTATTGCATCTTTTCTGTTGGTACTTTTCTCTATGCCATTAGGTCATGGACTTATGATTGCTATGGAGAAAACTATGTCTGAAAGTGCTGTTCATACTGCGGGGTTCTTGTTAGGGTTTGTCGGCTTAATTATGGTGATAGTGGGTGTATTTACAAAAGGCGATACACGACAAACTCTTTGGGGATTCATTGGCGGCTTATTGTTCTGGACAGGGTGGGTAGAATTTCTGTTTATGTTCTATGCACGGCGTTATGGAGTGCCACCAGAAATAGAGAATGGCGTTGTTGTTACCAAACCTGAATACCTAATTATGCCTGCTTCGTTCGGTATGTGGGCGTCTATTATGGTGATGTATATATTCTCAACACGCAACGGATGCGACTTTATTACATGGATTCAGCGCAAATGTTTTGGTAAAAAACAACGCACCATCTGTGCACAACCTATGACACGCCACACTAGTATCGTTACTTTTATGGAAACTATGATGATGCTTTGGGGAATGTATCTGCTGCTAATGTTTTGTTACGATAAGAGTTTCTTAGGCGATCACCACCCTATAACTTTTCTTGTGGGGCTCGGCTGCTTTATAGGTTCGTTATTTATGTTTAAACGACAACTTTACATTGCATCGTGGGGAGCTAACATTCTGCATGTCTATTGCTACTGTTATTGTGTTCTGGACACCCGTAGAGAGATACTTGGCGCATAAACTTTTTTCAAAGAATTTTGGTAGAACCAGAAAAGTATGCGTGGCAAATGATACTTATATTGCTTGCGTTCATTTCACTTGGAGTTTATCTTGGATTAAAGGAAATAAACGGAGAGTAAAATAAGCCAACGCAAGTAGACTAAGAATATTAAAGAGTTTTTGACTCATTAACTCGTCTCTGAAAAAGAACTGTTGATCCCTGTTAATGAGTCTTCGTTTATATTCTTATACTATTCGAACAATAAATGTCTGATAGATGAATTTTCTGAAACGGCTTTCGCTTTACTTTATCTAATCAATGAAATTTATAAGTGCTTTTTATTTTGGCTTAGTAAGAAAGATGGTGGTTAGCAATAGGCCCCACCACAACACAACAGAAAAATGAATAGTATATTGTTAATCAAAACACTTATAATAAAACTATTAACAAAACTATGCAGAGTAATGGAATCTGTAATTCTCATCTGAGTATATATCTTTAAGTGGTATTACATAGAGCCCAAAAAGCCATCGGTTTTTATGATATCTAATTTGAAACTGATAGATATCTAAGACTATCGTTACAGATATCTGTAACGATAGTGACAGATATCTAAGAAAAAGAGCTACTGATATCTGATATATTCTATTTGACTTGTGAGTAAAAAGTAGGTTCTGTTTATAGTCTATCTCACCCATTTCCTACTGAACTTTAACTTTTGCAATGATAATCCTATTCTGAAATGATATTACTAACCCGTTGGCGGAATTAATCAATAGATAAAATATCAGAAATATGAATGTAAAGTTGCACATGTCACTAAAAATCAGTAACTTTATGATAATCAACAATACTGTTATCTGCTTTAACTCCATGCACAACTTATATGCAAATTCGTCAAAATACTTGAGATATGCAAGAAATTCTCCTACGGATTGGTTAATGACCTTTGGAAATATTCCTCGTCGTGGTGTTGTCCCTCGCTTCTCTGACCTTGATGTCATAGCCCTGAGTCTGACAGCTGAGCATCTGGCATTGACAGTGAGAATAACCTCTTTGACCGGCTGAAAGAATACCAAAGGACTTTCGTCATCTCATCAGTCGTCGCTGTTCAATGACCGTCGCAAGAACACATATCAGCTGTGTGAAATGATTCGTAAGCGTATAGCAAAGGCAATGGATGGTGCAGAGAATATTTCTGTGTAGATTCCAAACCGATAGAGGTTTGCAGACTCTCAAGAGGCAAACGCTGTAAGATGGGCAAGGACGAGCCTGATAAATCTCCAGCTTTTTGGTTACTGCGCCACGCAAGGAGTATTATTATGGTTATAAGTTGCACGCTGTATGCGGGTTTTACGAGGTGTTATACATTCATTTTGACCTGACGGCTGCTAATGTTCATGATATACATTATATGAAGGATGTGAAGTTTGAATTTTCAGAGTGCAGTATTCTTGCTGATAGAGCTTATCTGAGTGCAGAACTGCAACAAGATCTGTTTTCATCTGCGCACATCAAACTGGAGGTTCCGTATAGATTAAACATGAAGACATGGAAGCCTGCTTTTAAACCTTATGCGAAGGCTAGAAAAAGAATTGAGACTTGTTTCTCAACTATGTGACCATCTCTATGCTCATCAGGAACTATGCAAAACAGACCACAGGACTATTCGCAAGAATTACTGCCAAAAATCAGTACGTTTACAGTACTGCAATACATTAACTACATAAATGACAGACCACTAGGTCATGTCAAATATGCATTAAATTAATTCCGCCAACAAGTATTACTAGTGTTATTATAAGAAAAGCTACTATCTTGCATCGCAAGACAGTAGCTTTGGCGTGTAATATCACTAGAATTTATAATCTATTGAAGAATTTTACGTAAATAGAATATTACCGATAGAAATTAACACATTTATCCTAAACGGGGCATTAGAGTCTAAACATTGTTTGTTTTATTATCACAGATTGTTTGTATTTGCTAAACATAGTGCGTAGCGGGACTACTTAAAAGTTACACGGATAGACAATATGCCGATAAGAATATAAAATATGTTAGAGAACTATACGTATTATGGTATAATAAGCGATTGGGGATAATTATCTATTCCGTGCTCTTTTCTGTTTACCACTACCTATATGAATACTTTGTATTGTAGTACTCTCTTTACTTTGACCATTCTGATAATATTTCATTGCTTCTGGCATCCATTTCTGTATATTCCTAATGCGAGTTGCGTCAGAAGGGTGGCTACTCATAAATTCCATAGGCGCACCTTGCGACGAGGCAGCCATACGTTGCCAAAAAGGAATAGCATTTTGCGGATCGTAACCTGCCATTGCAGCAAAAATAAGACCCATATAATCTGCCTCTTGCTCATTCTTTCTGCTATACTTCAAATTAAGAAGCGAAAGTCCTGTTGAAGCTATTGAATTAACAATATCGCCTGTACCACTGCCAACTGTAGAGTTTAAAACTGTTCCCAATATAGTAGTTCCAATACTTTGATTCTGTTGTTTTGTTATTTGCTCGGCGCTATGCTTTGCCACTGCGTGTGCTATTTCGTGCCCCAACACAATAGCTAAGCTTGCTTCGTTTTGTGTATAAGGTAGTAATCCTTCGTAAACAACAATTTTTCCACCAGGCATACAGAATGCGTTGGCTTGCTTATCTTGCACAAGATTGAATTCCCACTGAAAGTTCTTTACTTCGTCAGCATAACCATTATTGCGCAAATAGTTTTCTACGGCATCAGCTAATCGACGCCCAACACGTGTTACCATTTGTGTGTTCTTAACATTTGTAGACTTCTTTGCGCTCGCCATAAATTTTGCATACTGTGTTTTGCTTAAGCTAAGGATGTCTGCATCAGACACACTAATGGTATGCCTACGACCTGTAAGTGGCACTGTAGATGTGGTTCCGCATGCGGTAAGTGTGGCAATTACAATTGTTACCAATAAATACTTAATCTGTTTCATTTCTTATTTTTCTTTAAAATACATATGGAAATCTTAGCTGTTATCAGCTCTTTCTATTTATTTTGGCTGCGAAAGTACAAACTTTTTCACGATAAGTATTGTTTTTATTTCTTTTTAATAAAAATAATATAGTGTTATTTGCTTTATTTAAATAAGAATAAATAACTTTGCGTCATTAAGAAATAGAGGTTATAACAATAATTATAACTCATTAAATCATCAAAAATATGCGTAGAACCGCCACAACGTTACTATTGTTGCTCACAACCCTCTGGGCATCAGCACAAATCAAACAAACTTATTTGCCCTGACTTTTAAGAAAGGGCAAACCGCAACTTACGAGTATATATGTACAAAAAACACACAGGCGAAATTGTGATAATGTTACTGTTGATGGATTAGAACTAAACTCACCATTTGTATCCTTGGGGGAGTTTTTCTCTAATGGATATTTCAGGAATGATTCCTACAGGGCGACAGTATTTCGAATAAATTCTCGCTGAAAGTACTTGATTCAACACCATATTCCTATATTATGGAGGTAAAACTTCTGGATATAAACTTACCTAAGGTTATTGAGAAAAAAGAAGGAGACCAAGAGGTTTTAGACGTAATTAACTTTATGAAGACTCTCAAACTATATTTGATGATGTCAAAAAGATTGGGCGAATGGAAAGTTATCAACGCAGATGAATTATATAGACAAGTAATTAACGAAGGGCGCAGGCGGAAACTTTCCGTTTTTGAAGGCGAAGATAAACAAAGCGATGAAGAGATTATAGAAGATATGCGAAAAGCAAATGCCATAGAAGGATTCATTTCTTTGTTTGTTCCTCGTATCAATGCGTTTACAGATGCTATCAATTACGCTGTGAGAATGGATACAGAGAAGAAGGAAAGTTAGAAGAGAAAAAAGATTCGTTTAAGTTTGTGAGTGATGTAACGAAAGGTAAAGGCAGGGCTATAAATTTTAAAATGAATTTGGAAACATATTCAAGCGTATACGAACCATACGTCGACATAGATACAACCGATGTGGACACTGTTGAAATAGATACAGTTGTCGCAGATTCAGTTATAACAGACTATGAAGATTCACTTCCCTCGATAGAAGATAGAGGAGTATTGTGCAAGGTACAGAATATAATAGATGTAAAAATGGATAAGAACACCTGGCTGGAGAAATACGAAAATACAGTTATTATTAACTATCCGAACGGTGTTGGCACAATTTATAAGGTAGTAAGGCGACGCGATGACTAAAGAAACAGACAAGATGAAAGCAATAAAACAACAACAAAATAAGATGCGAATATTCTTAACCATCATAACATTGCTTATAGCCAACGGTCTATGGGCGCAAAAAAACAATAGCTACAGTCCTAAGTTTAAGAAAGGGCAGTCTGCAGTTTACGAGTTTACGTTAGAACAAACACAGAGTGGCACTCCCGATTCAATAAATACAATGCTCGACTTCAGTTCTATTACAGAAGATGATAATAACCTTTTCAGTGGAATAGAAAGAAAAGAGCCCTATCTTTCGTGTAAAGTCCGCTTAACAGTTTTAGATGTTTCTCCGTTTACTACAACTATACAAGTAGACCTGTTAGAGAATGTCAATTATACAAAAAGAAAAGTAGAAACAGTTTACGATAGTCTGTTTTATTATAATATCGCTAATATTATGAAGAAGCGTCCGCTTATTCTTACCTTTACCTCGATATGAAATCGTATATTGTAAGCAATTCGGAAGAGATATCGGCAGATTTATCAAGAGTCCTAATAAATCTGATTTATGGCGATACTCCTTCAGAATTAGCAGGCCCCATATACAGTTACAATAGATATGTAACACAGGCTTTGACCCGTACGGGAAAGCCCAATGTACAGTTCTTAACCAATCTTTATGCCACATATATACCAAGTTTGCTTGATTTAATTCAGACTTTTTCCAATCCGCTAACAGAAGGAAACATAACTAAAGGACGACCACTTGATGGAACAAATAGGAATATGACCTATTTTGCATCACAGACAAGTAGGAACAAACAAGGCGAATGGACATATATTACCGACTTAGACAAATACACTACGCCTGTCTACGACAGTGATTTAGATGACAATTGGGCTGATAGTGTTGTGGTTGATAGCCTTGATGAAGATACCGTAGCTGTAGTAGCTGTAGACGATTACGATAGCGATTCAACGTGTATTGATACAGCTGAAGTTGATACGACTGAATGGGATTCAACCGAATATGATTCTACTGATACATACTCGGCGCAACCAGATACAACGGTAGATGAATCTGATCGAATAGCACATATACACACCGAAACATATATAGGAAAAGACAATTGGCCAACCTTAATAGAGAAAAACAATAACTCTAACTGATAATAATATTCTTTGGACTTATCGTAGAAAAATTAGAAAAGTACAAGATGTAAAAACTAGAAAGTAAACTATGTATGCGAAATATTCATAATGATATAGAAAGAAGAGCAAAATAGCTCTTCTTTTCTGTTTTCTAGTCATTTCTTTATATAAAAGTTGTTAGTTTGATTTACAAAGTATTAACTTTACATTCTAATTAAAAAACGTAACGCTATGATACAATACTTCTTTGAAAATCTTTGGTTGGCATGGCTTTTAGTAGGTCTGTTGTGCCTTGTGTTGGAATTGACCAATGGCGATTTCTTCATTATATGTTTTGCCATAGGGGGCGTTGTAGCTGCTATTGTTTCGACTTTCAGCGACAGTTATGCACTGCAAGTTATTGCTTTTGCTGTAGTTAGTGCATTAAGCATCTTCTTTATTCGACCATTCGCACTGAAATATTTGAATAAGAACAAAGATATCAGACTCAGCAATGCTGATGCCATTATAGGCAGGACGGGCAAGGTAACAGAGCCCATCACTCCAAACGGATACGGAAGAGTAGAGATTGATGGCGATTCGTGGAAAGCTATTGCTGTAGGTGGTGTAGCTATTACTGAAGGCACAAGGGTAAGTGTTGTAAGCTTAGATTCGATAATCATAGCCGTGAAAACGGTAGAGTAATATTCCTTTTATTAATAACTAAATCACAGAACTATCATGAACATTGGATCTTATGTATTAATTGCCATCGTTGTATTGGCAGTCGTCTTTGCTAAAAAGGCAATCGTTATAATCTCACAGAGTGAAACACGCATCATTGAACGCTTAGGACGATACTTCGCAACTTTGCAACCGGGTATCAATATCATCATTCCTTTTATCGATAGAGCGAAAGAAATGGTGGCAGTGCGCCACGGACGCTATGTCTCACACAAACGTTATAGACCTACGCGAACAGGTTTTACGATTTCGACCGTCAGAATGTTATCACGAAAGACAATATTCAGATGCAAATCAATGCGCTGCTTTATTTCCAGATTATGGACCCTTTCAAAGCTGTGTACGAAATAAACAACCTACCAAATGCTATCGAAAAGCTGACACAAACTACGCTTCGTAACATCATTGGTGAGATGGAACTCGATCAAACGCTTACTTCGCGCGACACCATTAATACCAAGTTGCGGTCAGTTCTCGACGATGCAACCAACAAATGGGGTATCAAGGTGAACCGTGTAGAGCTTCAAGACATCACACCACCGGAGAGTGTGTTGCAAGCAATGGAGAAACAAATGCAGGCAGAACGTAATAAGCGTGCGACAATTCTTACCAGCGAGGGTGAAAAACAAGCTGCCATACTCCAGTCGGAAGGTGAAAAGACATCGCGGATTAACCGTGCTGAGGCTGACAGACAGCAGGCTATACTCATTGCAGAGGGACAGGCAGAAGCACGAATACATATTGCTGAAGCCGAAGCTGTGGCAATTCAGAAAATTACGGACGCTGTCGGACAAAGCACAAATCCTGCAAATTACCTCATTGCACAGAAGTATATCCAGATGATGGAAGAACTTGCGAAGAACGAAAACCAAAAGACGGTTTACCTTCCATTCGAAGCAACGGGCGTTATGGGCTCGATTGGCAGTATAAAAGAGATGTTTAAAGGAAAATAAAAGTATAAATGACACAAACAAGTAGCGAACTCAAAGTTTGTATTTTTTGTGGTGCACGACCAAACTTTATGAAGGTTGCACCTATTATCAGGATTATTAAGAAAAAGCAAAACGAAGGTTGGGACAGTAAAAGCATTGCCTATTCATTGGTTTATGCAGGAAGTAAGAATGATACAACGTTAGAGGATAGCTTATTCGATGACCTGCAAATTCCACGCCCTGATGTATATCTCGGTGTAGAATGTGAGAACTTGAACGAACTAACAGGACGGTAATGTCGAAGTTTGAGCAGTATTTGCAACAGAACACCACACACGTTGTTGTGGTTGTAGACGACCTTGCATCTACTATGGCTGCAGCTATTGTAGCAAAGAAACAGGGCATTGCTTTAGCGCATATAGCAGCAGGAACCCGCTCGTTTGATATTAATATGCCAAAAGAGATTAATCGGTTGGTTATCGACGGATTATCTGACGTGCTATTTACCGCAGGTTTAAGCAACAACAGCATTGCTAACAAAGAAGGAGCAGAGCTTTCTCGAGTATATATGGTTGGTAATATCCTAATTGATAATATACGCTTTAATCGTAGCAGAATGGGCGATTTATCGTTGGAGAATATAGCTTCAGTGAGTGAATTACAGTTGAAGCCAAAGCAATATTTGGTTTTCACTCTCAACCGTAAGGCTCTAATGAGCAATAAAGCAAATTTAGAACGAATGTTAGAAACTATGTCTGAAGCTGCTGGCAATATGCCTATTATTGCTCCGTTGCGTACTGATGCAGCACAAGTTGTACAGTTACTTGATGCATCAAAACACAGAAACCTGCATATAGTACAACCTTTAGGATATTTAGAGTTTAGCTATCTGCTATTGAACGCGGCAGGAGTTATAACCGATTCGGGCAATGTTGCCGAAGAAGCTACCTTTTTACTAATGTTCCGTGTGCTACACTGAATAGTTATACTGAGCATATTGAAACCGTGAAACAAGGCACGAATGTACTTGTGGGCGAAGATGCACAGAAACTTCGTACTGCTGTTTCTGATATGGTTAGTGGCAAATGGAAGACTGCAACAATTCCCGACAGATGGGACGGGCGTTCAGCCGAACGCATTATTCAAACCCTTATTGATTTTGTGAAATAAACAAAATGGAAAGCGAATATGCCACAATCGACATATTCGCTTTTTACATATTATGCAGTATATTTACAGACTATCTTGTGCGTGCATATACGGTAAGTATATTGTTCTTTAAGATGTGTGCGTGTGTTTATCGTAATACCATAGTTCTATGCTGTTGATAATGTTCTGCCAAAGAATGTAGCAACCCGGACCAACAGACGATAACGGATTAAGATAGGTAAAGGCAATCCAAATAGCGAATGTAGTATTTTTCTGCCCCAAAGCTTGTCCCGCTTCGATAGTTTTTCCAAAAACGACCTATAAACCTACCGATGGCAAACTGTGCCAAGCAAAAGCAGTAAGCCCACAAGAGCAATAAAGACGAGAAACAAGATAGTTGTATCGGCATGAATAATGTTCTTCACTGTGGTTCCCGTTACTATAGTAAGTGTAAAAGCCCAGAAATAAAAACCAAGATTGTTCATACGTACAATCCATTTATAAAGCGGTTGCAACATACGCCAGTGTTTTGTGAAGTAAGCTACCAGCATTGGAGCAACCAGAATAAGGCAAACACGATTAAGAATAACAAGAAACGAGTCGGCAAAACTTACATTCACATTAGGCTCTATCAGTGGAAAACAAATAGGAATAAGAGCAGCACAAATAAAGTTTGACAAGAAAGTGTAGGTTGTCATATCTTCTATGTTGCCACCTAACTTCTGTGTAACAATAGCAGCTGCCGATGCACAAGGACAAATAATGCACGCCAATATCGATTCCATAAGTATCAAACCATTTCCCCGCAATTTAAAGAAGAGTATGAAACCTACTGCAATAAACACAAACAACACCTGAAACACGCCTATCCACAGATGCCATTGAACAGGAATAAGTCTCCGAAAGTCTACTTTACAGAACGTTACATAAAGCATTAAAAACATACAGATAGGCAACAGAAAACCAAATATAGGTTCGAATACTTCTGCAGCAGGAGATAGCAGGGGTATAAAAGCAAACAACAAATAAACCACAGCACCCATAGCTATTGCTACTGGCAACGTCCACTTCTTTATAATACTTATTAGTTCCACTTCTGTTTTGTCTGGTTTTAAGTGTATTCTTAGAAACTACTCCTCCACTTTCACCTTGCTTTTATACAAGTCTTCAAGATTGATAGGTGCTACATCTTCTTGTTTCTTCTTTTGTTTTTCAGGCTTATCGTCTATTGGTGGCATGGCGTTTTCTTCTTCTCGCCTACCATCGGTGTTGTTACAATAGATTTTGAAGGTATGGTATCTGTCGGCTTTTTCGGTGATGACAGAATCTAATGGAACACTTGCCGCAATGGCTCGCAAGCTGTCTTCTATCGCCTTAGCACGAGCAATGCTGTCGATAGCTAACTTTTCGTTAATCTTAGCTTGACAGCCTTTGCGCATATTTATGGCTTGTGTTAGTCGCGCTTCCACATCGGGTATGCTTCTATATTTTCTGAAAAATTCTTCGCAACGTGCATAGGCATCGCGTGCTTTCTCCCATTCTGAACCAAACATATAACACAATCCGAGCCGATAGTATATTTCTCCTTTCTCGTTATCGTAGCAAACAGTAAGTGCTTGTTCGTAGAAAGGAATGGCAAGTTTGTATTCCTGCAACTGGAAATGGCTCTCTGCATTGGCAAAATAATACACAGAGCGTTCGTGAGGAGCAAGCATAGTAAGGCGAGGTGTTACTTCGTCGAGATACTTTGTTGCACTTTTATATTCCCATTCGTTGTAATAGCACAAACCAATATAAGCACGAAAGCGGTCGTTCAGTTTGTATCGTTTATCTAATTGTTGAAAAATAAGCAATGCCTCGTGATACTTCTCCGAGTTGAAATATGCCACAGCTTTATCCAATAATACAGGGTCAGGATCGGTAGTTTGTGCCGATACCGACAAAATGGACAAGCACAGAAATGCCAAAATACAACATAAACGCTGCTTAAACACTGCAAGAGGGTTGCTTCTAAATATGTTATAGCTGCCAAGCAATTTTCTTAACCTCCTTATCTCCATATTTTATAACATCTAAGTCTATCAGTACAATGCCTTGTTTATGGTTTTCGTGTGTGTCGCCCATTGCAGTTTCAATATTCTTTAGCTGCTGCACAAGTTGTTCTAACGATAGCGAAGTGGTGAAATGCGCAATACAATTTAAGTATTTATCCGACACAATACCAACAGGTTCTGTCCATTGTGGTTGTGTGAAAGTAATATCAGGAAACACAGCCTTCAGTCTTTCAAAAGCCTCTTCTATATGCCGCTCTTGTTTGGTATTTGAACCAAGTGCTATTGTTATTCCATCTTCTTTATTAATAAAAGTTAGTACAATTATAAAAACTCGCAGTATCAATAGTGCGAAACTCTCGTTTCTCCGCAGAAACTCACAGTATCAATAATGCGAAACTCTCAGTTTCTCCGCAGAAACTCGCAGTTTCCACCGTATGAAACTTATGAAACCATAGTATGAAACAGTTTCTTTATACTAAGCTGCCATACTTCTGCTCGCATCTTTTGGCTTGCAAAAGTACGTTATTCTGTTATATAAGGTGCGGTAAACAGCACATTATTTATAAAAAATAACAATTACGAATAAAAAACGTTCATACGTCTCTCACATACTCTTAAGTTTTTATTAACTTTGTAGCCACATTATATATATACTAGTATTTGTTGAATGAAAGAATTTGTTATATCAGAAGTCAAGGCTGAAACAGCTGTGCTTGTTGGTTTAATAACCAAAGAACAAGATGATTCCAAAACCAAAGAATACTTAGATGAATTGGAATTTCTTGCCGATACAGCAGGAGCCGTTACCGTTAAACGCTTTACACAGCGTGTTGGTGGACCAAATATGACATCGTATGTGGGTAAAGGAAAGCTTGCAGAGATAAAAGAATACATTAAACAGAAAGAAGATGAAGACGAACCTATTGGTATGGTAATCTTCGACGATGAGTTATCGGCTAAGCAATTAAGAAACATTGAAAACGAATTGCAAGTAAAGATACTAGACAGAACGTCTCTCATTCTAGATATATTTGCTATGCGTGCACAAACAGCCAATGCCAAAACACAGGTAGAATTGGCACAATACCGTTATATGTTACCACGCTTGCAACGTCTTTGGACACACCTCGAACGACAAGGTGGTGGTTCTGGTTCTGGCGGTGGTAAAGGATCGGTAGGTTTGCGTGGTCCTGGTGAAACCCAATTGGAAATGGACCGTCGTATAATTTTGCAACGTATGACCCTACTAAAACAACGTTTAGTAGAGATTGACAAACAGAAAATAACACAACGAAAGAACCGTGGACGTCTTATTCGTGTAGCTTTGGTAGGCTATACCAATGTGGGCAAATCAACCATTATGAATATGCTAGCCAAAAGCGAAGTGTTTGCCGAAAACAAGTTGTTTGCCACATTAGATACAACAGTGCGTAAAGTTGTGCTTCAGAATTTACCTTTTCTCTTAGCAGACACTGTAGGATTTATACGCAAATTGCCAACCGATTTGGTTGATTCGTTCAAATCAACACTCGACGAGGTGCGCGAAGCCGACTTATTATTGCACGTTGTAGATATTTCTCACCCCGATTTTGAAGAACAAATACAAGTAGTAACAGAAACATTAAAAGATTTAGATTGCGCCGAAAAAGCCATCAATGATAATCTTCAACAAGATAGATAATTATTCTTGGGAAGAGAAGGAAGACGACGACCTAACACCAATGAATAAAAATATATCGCTTACAGAATTGAAAACGCACGTGGATGGCAAAACTAAACGATGATTGTTTGTTTATATCGGCAAAGCAAAAGGAGAACATCGATGAGTTTAGAGATGTTTTATATAAAAAGTAAGAGAACTTCACGTGCAGAAGTATCCTTACAACGATTTCTTTGTACAACACAGATGTTGAAGAAGGAATGCAATAAAATAATGTTTCATTTATTGTTTCAGAATAAATATGGTATACAGAGCACTAACCGACAGCGAGATTTCTATTCTTGAGAACAACAATTGTTGGGCTGAAGACTGGAGCAAAATAGAAGTGGCAGACGATGGTTTTCCAACCCAAATACTTGCATCGTGTTATCTTCTATGGAGATATTCGTTTAGGAGCCTTTTGAGAAGAATGTTGAAGTTTCGAAAGGTTTCTTTAAGCATTCTGGCATTAACGATGCTACTTTTACGAAACGTAACCATAGGCAACAACTGTTTAATAGAAAAGATAGGAAACTATATAAACAACTACATTATAGGCGATGATTGCTTGATTGCTAACGTTTCGGTAATGGAAACAACCGAAGGTGCAACTTATGGGCAAGGCAATGTTATATCGGTATTGAATGAGGCTGGCGATGGAAACATCATTATGTTCCCTGAATTAAGTAGTCAGTTTGCTGCCCTTATGGTAAAACACTTTAAAGATAAGGTTCTTAAGAATGCTATTCGTAGATTAGTTTCAGAAGAAATAGCACGTCTAACACCAGCAGTTAGTACCATGGGGAACAATGTAAAGATAGTAAACTCTAAGGAGATAACAAATACCATCATTCACAACGACTGTGAGATATCTGGAGCGAGCAGACTTTCCGACTGTACCATTCTTAGTTCAGAACATGCTAATGTTTATATAGGTACAGGTGTTATCTGCGAAAACTCTATCATAAGCGAAGGCTCAAGTATTATTAATAGTGCTAAAATACAAGATTGCTTTTATAGGCGAAACTTGTCATATTGCAAACGGCTTTACAGCTTCACAGAGTGTATTCTTTGCCAATTCGTATATGGCTAATGGTGAAGCATGTGCTGCTTTTTGCGGTCCTTTCTCTGTTTCGCATCATAAGAGCACACTTCTTATAGGAGGAATGTATTCTTTCTACAATGCAGGCTCAGCCACAAACTTCTCAAATCACGCTTACAAGATGGGACCGTTGCACTATGGAATATTAGAAAGAGGATGTAAGACCGCTAGTGGTAGCCATATAGTTATGCCAGCAACAATTGGTTCGTTTTCTGTTTGTTTCGGTAAAATAACCAATCACCCAGATACAACAGCATTTCCTTTCTCATATATCATTGCTTATAACGATAAACCTTGCATTGTTCCTGGAAGAAATATTGCAACTGTAGGACTCTATCGCGATATACGGAAATGGCATAAACGCGACTTACGTCCACAGGGGACACAGAAAAGTATCATTAATTTTGAGTGGCTATCGCCTTTCACAGCTTTTGAACTATTTAGAGGAAAAACATAATCTAAAAATGCTGAAGAAAAACGTGTGGTATAAATTCTGATAGCTATATATATAAAGGTTATACCATAAAAGCATCTAACCTGGATAAGGGTATTCGGCTATACGACATTGCTCTCCATATTTATATAGGAGAAATGCTAAAGAAAGCCAAGCTTTTGGATATATTCGATAAACCTTTAGAACAAGATTCTATTAATGTATGGAACGATCTAGGAGGATTAATTCTACCAGATTTTGAAGAGCAACGCATACTTGAGGATATTAAGAGCGGTCTTTTAGAAACAATCGAAGACGTGAACGATCGTTTCAAAGAAATAAATGCTAACTATTACAGATATGCTTGGGACTGGACACGATTCCTTATTAAAAGTTGTTATGGTAGTAAAGAAATTACTGAAGATATCGAAGCACAAATTGTAAAAGACTATAACGATGCATTGAAAACGTGGATTAGCGAAATCCACAAAGATGCAGAGAAAGAATATAGTATGGGCGATATAGATAAAGACGTATTGGAGGCTTTCCTTGAAAAGCTAGAACAAGAGAGTAATAATACAATAATCAATTAATAAAAAAATAAGTTAAACATTATGCTAAAGAACCTTTCTTTTAGAAATATAGGTTTGTCTTTGCTTCTACTTCTTGGTGTTGTAGGAATAAAAGCACAGATACGTACCTATGAAAGCGTGCCTAACGATCCGATGAAGACACGCATCTACACCCTAGACAATGGGCTGAAAAATATATATCACTGTAAATAAAGAGAAACCACGTATCCAGACTTATATAGCTGTGCGTACAGGTAGTCGTAACGATCCTGCTGAAACAACAGGTTTGGCACATTATTTAGAGCACATTATGTTTAAAGGAACAGATAAATTTGGTACTTCTAATTACGAAGCAGAACGTCCTTACCTGAAACAAATAGAAAACCTTTATGAAGAGTATCGTCATATAACAGACCCCGTGAAACGTAAAGAATGGTATCATAAAATAGACTCTGTATCTCAGATAGCTGCACAATACAATATACCTAATGAGTACGACAAGTTAATGGCTGCTATTGGAAGTCAGGGCACAAATGCTTATACCTCTAACGATGTTACTTGTTATGTAGAGAATATACCAAGTAATGAAATAGATTCTTGGGCAAAAGTGCAAGGCGACCGTTTCCAAAATATGGTTATTCGAGGCTTTCATACAGAGCTTGAAGCTGTATATGAAGAGTATAATATGGGGTTAACAAGCGATGGAAGAAAGCTATTTACAGCTTTAATGGCAAAGCTTTTCCCTAACCACCCATACGGTACACAGACTACAATTGGTAGAGGCGAACATTTGAAGAATCCTTCTATCACAAATATTATGAACTATTATCACCGATACTATGTGCCAAATAATATTGCTATATGTTTATCAGGTGATCTTAACCCAGACGAGACTGTAGCTACCATTGAAAAGTATTTTGGAAACTGGAAAAAGAGTGAAACTCTAAGCATCCCTCAATACGGTGCCCAACCTAAGTTCACACATCCAGTAGATACTACTGTAGTAGGTTTTAGAAGCTGAAAACTGTTTATTTGGGTTGGAGAGGTGAAAGAGGAAACTCGTTACAATGCGATACACTCAATATTATTAGTAATTTGTTGAGTAACGGACATGCAGGTCTTTTCGATTTAGATTTGAATCAAACTATGAAGGTTCAATCTGCTGGTGCAGGTTTCTCAGATTTAACAGACTACTCGATGTTTATTGCATTGGGCACACCTAAGAAAAGGACAGACTTGCAAGAGGTTCGCAATTTATTGCTCGCCGAAATAGAGAAGTTAAAAAAGGAGAATTCTCTGACGACTTGCTACCTTCTGTTATAAATAACTACAAACGCAGTTATTATAAAAATCTCGATAACAATCAGTTCCGAGCAAAGGCTTTTTGTAAATGCCTTCATTAATAATGTTGATTGGAAGCAGGAAGTTGGACAACTTGACCGTATTTCAAAAGATGACAAAAAGCAGAAATAGTTAGCTTTGCAAATCGTTTCTTCACAAAATGGTTATGCTGCAATCTATAAAGTGCAGGGAACAGACACGACAATACATAAGGTTGATAAACCAAAAATAACGCCAATCCCAACAAATAACGATAAACATTCTACTTTCTTACAAACACTAGTAAATAATAAGGTAGAACCTATCAAACCCTGTATTTGTTGATTTCAAGAAAGACCTTACTAAGGGTATGACAAAGAAAGGATGGCCTATACTTTATAAACAGAATACACAAGACGACTTATTTACACTCTACTTGCAAATTCCTTTTGGAAAAGAAAGCGATATATTACCGACTTATGCAAAAATGTATCTCGACTATCTTGGTACTGATAAGATGACCAATGCACAAATAAAAACAAGAACTGTATAAGTTAGCTTGCGACTACGATATTGAACAATCAGAAGATGAGACCTACTTCTATATGACAGGTTTGAACGAAAATCTTCCAAAAGCTTTAGCTCTTATAAATTATGTAATTGACAATGCAAAGGTAGATAAAGCTGCTTACAATGCTGCTGTAGATTTACTTATTAAATCGCAAAAAGATAATAAGGCAGACCAAAAAGGCAACTTTAGAGCTTTACAAAATTATGGTATGTATGGCCCATATAACTCTACACGTAATATTTTGAGCGAACAGCAGCTGAAGAGTATGGACCCACAAAAAAACTATTGAACGTACTTAAAAAACTTGAAGAACTACAAGCAAACAGTACTCTACTATGGTCCATCATCTATAAAAGATATTGATAATCTTTTGGCTAAGACTTTCAAAACAGCTAAGAAGTTTGCACCATTGCCAAAGGAAAAACGTTATACTCTGCAAACAACACCTCAAAACGAAGTTATTATCGCACCTTACAACGCAAAGAACATCTATATGGTTCAATTCCATAACGAAAATAAGGAATGGAATCCTAACGATGCTGCAAAGATTTCACTCTTCAACGAGTACTTTGGTGGTGGTATGAATGCTATTGTGTTCCAAGAAATGCGCGAGGCTCGTGCATTAGCATATACAGCCAGCGCAAGCTATCACATGCCAAATCGTTTGGGCGATAAAGATTACTTCAACACATTCATAATCACACAGAATGATAAGATGATGGACTGTATCGCACAGTTTAACGAACTTCTCAATAATATGCCTGTACGACTAGCTAATTTCGATTTGGCTAAGCAGAACTTATTGAAGAGTCTTGCTTCTACTCGTACAACCAAGTTCTCTATTCTTTCTGCTTATATGAATGCACAAAAGATGGGTTTAAATTGTACATTGAGCGAAAAGATATATAACGATTTACCCAGTGTAACATTCGATGATATTATCAACTTCGAAAAAACTAATATAGGCTACAAAACATTCAAGTATCTTATCCTTGGAGATGAGAAAGAACTTGATATGAAAGCTTTAGAGAAGATAGCTCCTATAAAGCGTGTTACAACAGAAGAAATCTTTGGATATTAAGTTAGCATAATAATTATCTAGCTTAGTTACGCCTAAAACGTAAGTTCGAAGCAACAACAGATTAAAATATTAATAGAAACCTGACACCATGAAGTGTAAGACAATAATGCCTTATAACATGATGTCAGGTTATTTTTAAAAACATTATGACTGAATTTTAAGTATGCCCCAATGTTTCAATTGGGAAAAGATGAAACAGAGTACAGACTGGTTTCTAAAGAAGGAATTACAGTAGCGAACTTTGAAGGAAAAAGAGATTGTAAAGGTAGCACCAGAAGCATTAACATTATTGGCACAAGAGGCATTTTCACGATTGCGAATTTTATCTACGTCGTGCACACAATAAGCAGGTTGCCGCTATTCTAAACGATAATGAGGCTTCTGAAAACGACAAGTATGTTGCACTCCAGTTCCTTCGCAATGCCGAAACAGCTGCAAAAGGAGTTTTACCTTTCTGCCAAGATACTGGAACTGCTATTATTCATGGCGAAAAAGGTCAGCAGATATGGACAGGGATACGAAGACGAAGAGGCTCTTTCGCGTGGTGTATTCAATACGTTTACACAAGAAAGTTTGCGCTATTCTCAAAATGCCCCACTTACTATGTTCGACGAAGTGAACACCAAATGCAACCTTCCTGCACAGATTGATATCGAAGCAACCGAAGGTGCAGAATACAAATTCGTAATGGTGGCGAAAGGTGGAGGCTCTGCAAATAAGACCTACTTCTATCCAATGACTAAGGCTACTATTCAGAACGAGGGTACACTCATTCCTTTCTTAGTAGAAAAGATGAAGACTTTAGGTACAGCTGCCTGTCCTCCATATCATATCTGCTTTGTTATTGGTGGAACATCAGCTGAAAAGAATTTGCTCACTGTCAAGCTTGGAAGTATCAAATACTACGATGCACTCCCTACAACTGGCGATGAAACAGGTCGTGCATTTCGTGATATCGAATTAGAAAAGAAACTTCTCGAAGAAGCACATAAAATTGGACTCGGTGCACAGTTTGCTGGCAAGTATCTTGCACACGATATTCGCATCATTCGTCTGCCACGCCACGGTGCCAGCGTTCCTATCGGTATGGGTGTATCTTGCTCTGCCGATCGCAATATAAAGGGCAAAATCAATAAAGATGGTATTTGGTTGGAGAAGTTAGATACTAATCCCCGGTGAACTTATTCCTGAAGAGTATCGTAAGCCTGGTGAAGGAAGTAAGGGTATAGAAATCGACTTAGACAAGGGCATTGATGCTGTGCGTTCCGAACTTACTAAATATCCCGTCTCTACTCGTGTAAGCCTGAAGGGAACTATTATTGTAGCACGCGATATTGCACACGCAAAACTCAAGGCTCGTCTCGATGCAGGAGAACCATTGCCACAATACATCAAAAGATTATCCAGTATTGTATGCTGGTCCTGCAAAAACACCAAACGGACTACCTTGTGGTTCTATGGGACCCTACAACTGCCAACCGTATGGATCCATACGTAGATGAATTCCAAGCTAATGGCGGATCGCTTGTTATGATTGCTAAAGGTAATCGTACGCAAGTGGTTACCGATGCTTGTAAGAAGCATGGTGGTTTCTATCTTGGTACAATAGGTGGTGTAGCTGCCGTATTATCGCAAAGTAGCATCAAGAGTATAGAGTGTGTGGAATATCCTGAACTTGGTATGGAAGCCGTTTATAAAATTAAGGTAGAAGACTTCCCTGCATTTATTCTTGTAGACGACAAAGGAAACGATTTCTTTAAGCAACTGAAACCTTGGACAGGCTGCCCAAAGAAATAAATAAACTAAATTATTAACTGTGAGGGTATATCGATGACTCAATTCGATATACCCTCTTTCAGTCATCTTAAATTCATCTTCGTGTCGAAATTTTCTTTATTCGTATCAAAATAATTAGAACCTTTATAATACTGTGTTGGCTTCGGGAACAATTAAATAGAAAATCCTTGCAGATGATAGCATCACAAATAAGCTACTTGCAAGCATGCTTTGAATCTCCAAATATCAGGTGTACATTGCTAAAAGTTTAGCCACTTTGGTAGAAAAACTTCTTGATGTACATCTGCTTGCTACCGAAAAAATGTTCACGCTTGCCGGAATTGTGCCTACAGTGCGAAGCTACTGGGTTTTCCTTTCCTCAGTTATAAAAAAGTTATCTACTGTCAGTTGCGATTCCTTAACAATACATTAAAAGCAAAAAGGAATGAAAACTTCTATTTTATTTTGACGAACGTTCGAATTAGCGTACCTTTGCGATGTTTTTAGTAATACAAACAACAAGGATAAGTGCATTTGAATGCTAAAACAATAGGAAAAAGAACTAACAACAAAAATAATAGGAACAATATGAAATGTAGGAATTGCCATACAGAAGTGAATGAAAAACGAGCAGCAATGTACTAATTGTGGTGCACCTTTACACAACGACAACGACGAACCCACTATTGGTCGTGGACTGGTAATATTCATAGTTATTGGTACCATCTTCCTTGTAGGCTTTGGATTTTTCTATTATTTCAACCACATGCACGACCCTAAATATACACTTACTTCAATAGAGCCTGACTCTAACTTGGCAGAAAAGAATGCTGTAAAGCTGGATACGATTGCGCTTGATACACTTAACAAAGATTCGTTAGACAAAGAAGAAGCAAAGCAAGCCGAAAAAGGTGCTTAACAGTATTCGAGGAAAAACGAAAACAAACATAACAGCAGGAACAACAAAGAAGAACAAGACGAAGAAGTGGATCCTCGTAACTCGTTCCTTCCAACCCAGACGGTGGCAACACTACACCCGATGTTGCACCTATTGCGCCTACTGTTTCGAAACCACGTGTAGAGAAAATAGAAGTGAAATAGTTGTAGTACGCAAAAGAAGCATTTAAACAATTATATCCAGAACTATACAACGTCCGTTTTCACCCGAAAGCGGACGTCTTTATTTCCAAATGTCATACCGTAAACACGATTGGAATTATGCTGATAGTGTGGACGAGGGTCTTGAGCAAGTACTTCCGACAATACCTTTATTTCGTCGTGGTTGAAGAAATTGCCTATATTGCCGGGCAATTCTACATCTAAAGATTGCCAAATGCTTGAATCGGTATATCCACCACGTGCTTCTACATGTGCATCGGCGTATGGCAAATAAGGCTTGACATCGTAGATAGGGTGTTCCGTCCATAAGATCTGCTCCCGAAACTTCTATGACTCCATTTTTGCCAATATTTACTATGCGCACCGATGACAAGCCCAAACCATTAGGACGATAGGGCGAGCGGGAAGCAAACACCCCTACCCTTTCGTTGCCTCCCAAACGTGGTGGACGCACCATAAGGTTGTCGTTCTTGTTCCACTTCTTGCCTCCAACAGGCTCGTTAGCCGAGAAACCCCATATCAACCAAACATAATCGAAGCCTTCCAAGCCACGCAAAGCATCTGCATTGCTGAAGTTTGGTTCAAACACAATGTGTCCTCGCAGTTCGCTAACTAAGCCACTTTGACGTGGAATGCCAAACTTTGTGGTAAACGGGGAATGAAAATAGGCTATAGGTTCTATTTCTTTCATAGCGCAAAATTACATAAAATATGTACAATATTAGGCAACTATGCCTGAATTTATGGTGATTTTATTGACAGATAGTAGTGCCTTTGCTATTTTTTACTTATCTTTGCGACTGTTTTAGGCTGAAGCATACAATGCTACAACAAAGCTTTACCTTAAGAATAACATACAACTAAAGATATGGAAAATAAAGAAAAACAAAACATTGAACTTCCTGAGAACGCCTTTCGTGAACTGAAAGAAGGCGAGGAGTATCAACCCGTGATGAGCCCTAATAAGGTTTATCCAGAAGTAAGTACGTGGTCTGTAACTTGGGGATTAGTAATGGTTGTGCTGTTTTCGGCAGCTGCTGCCTACTTAGGTCTTAAAGTTGGACAGGGTATTCGAGGCAGCCATACCAATTGCCATTATAGCCATTGGTATGTCGTCGGCAACTAAACGCAAGAATGCATTGGGCGAAAATGTCATTATTCAGAGCATTGGTGCTTGTTCGGGTGCTGTTGTTGCAGGCGGTATCTTCGTAATACCTGCCATTTATATGCTCGATTTACAAGCTGGCTTCTTTCAAATATTCATTGCAGCAGCATTAGGCGGCATTTTAGGAATACTCTTCTAATACCCTTCCGCAAGTATTTTGTTAAGGAACAGCACGGCAAATATCCTTTCCCAGAGGCTACAGCCACAACACAGGTGCTTGTGAGTGGCGAGAAAGGTGGCAGCCAGGCGAAACCATTGTTGCTTGCTGGTTTGGTGGGGGGTCTTTACGACTTCAGCGTGGCTACATTTGGCTGGTGGAACGAAACCGTTACAAGCCGTATGATTGGTTTTGGCGAAACCATTGCCGACAAGGCAAAGCTTGTATTCAAGGTAAATACAGGTGCTGCTGTTTTGGGTTTGGGCTACATTATTGGTTTAAAATATGCCTTCATTATATGTATGGGGTCGCTCACTATATGGTGGGTAGTTGTTCCAGGCATGGCACTTATATTTCCAGACACTATACTGAACCAATGGGACGCAAGTATTGTTACCACAGTTGGCAGCATGTCGGCAGAAGAGATTTTCAAGAACTATGCTCGTTCTATTGGTATTGGTGGTATTGCAATGTCGGGCATTATTGGCATTGTAAAGTCGTGGGGCATTATTAAAAGTGCTGTTAGCTTAGCTTCAAGAGAGATGAAGGGCAAAGGAGCAAGCCAAGAAGAAGCGATAAGAACACAACGCGACATTTCGTTTAAGATTATTGCATTTGGCAGTATTATTACTTTAATAATTATCTTCTTATTCTTCTACTTTGGTGTAATGCAATTCAACTTAATACACACTGTTGTTGGTATCTTGCTGGTTGCAATAATTGCTTTTCTCTTTACAACGGTTGCAGCAAATGCCATTGCCATTGTGGGTTCAAACCCTGTATCGGGTATGACTCTAATGACTCTTATTTTGGCGTCTGTTGTAATGGTAGGTGTTGGACTGAAAGGCAATTCGGGTATGTTGGCAGCATTGCTTATGGGTGGTGTTGTATGTACAGCCTTGTCGATGGCAGGTTCGTTTATCACCGACCTGAAGATTGGTTATTGGCTCGGTACCACACCTAAGAAGCAGGAAACGTGGAAGTTCCTTGGCACCATTGTATCGGCAGCAACTGTTGCAGGTGTAATGATTGTGTTGGACAAGACCTACGGTTTCAATTCTGGACAGTTGGCAGCACCGCAGGCAAACGCTATGGCTGCCGTTATTAAACCATTGATGAGCGGACAGGGTGCACCTTGGATTCTTTACGGTATAGGTGCTGTCCTTGCATTGGTGTTAGACCGTTTCAAGGTGCCTGCATTGGCTTTCTCGCTTGGTATGTTTATTCCTATTCAGCTGAATATTCCTTTAATTATAGGTGGTGCGGTGAACTGGTATGTTACAACTCGTTCTAAGGACGAACAAATTAACAAGCTACGTGCCGATAAAGGAACACTTATTGCATCGGGCTTTATTGCGGGTGGTGCACTTATGGGTGTTGTTTCGGCACTGATTAAGTTCTTTGGTGTTGAGTTCGACCATGCTGCATGGTGGCAGAACCATCTTTCTGAACTTCTCGCACTTGTTGCTTACACAGCTCTGATACTCTACTTTATCACGGCAACAAAGGTTTCTGACAAAGACAAAGAAGCGTAGAGACATTCAGTAAATAACGAAAGATAGAAGGCGTGTTCAATATTGAGCACGCCTTTTTATTTGCGTTCATTAGTAGTCTAAGTTTGCAATATTATCTGTTGCAGATGAGATGGTATTGGGTATTCGTGGATATGGGCACGATGAATAGGCTCCCTACACATAAGGAATGCACGATGCGAACGGCTTACGAACAACAAACAAACACCCTTCGAACAGTTTGCAAATATTCTTAATATAGGGACGCTTGGTATGAGCGTCTACACAGTTAGGTGTGAATTACGGATTGGTTAGGTGTGAATAACTGACGATTCGTAAATGGTTGGCAACCGTTTATGTTGCAATTAACTTGTATTTCATTGCCGATTAAGTGATGCTGATTGTATCAATTTGCAGAGAAAGTGCATTGATTTCGTGGTCTAACAGACCTTACAAACTGAGCAAAGCTTATAAGTTATATACAAAAAAACTTATAAGCTATAATTAAAAAGCTTATAAGCTATCTATAAAAAAGCTTATAAGCTATTTGCAGAAAAACTTATAAGCTATTTGAGAAAAAGCTTATAAGCTATTTAGGAAAAAGCTTATAAGCTTTTTGCAATTAGATAAGTGTTTGCAGTGGTTTTAGCAGAAGATATAATTCGGTTTGATATAAAAACACGCTATGCAAACCATAATTGGAGCAATTAACATAGCACATATCAACTATTTCGCTCTTTAATTCTAATTAGAACATTATTTTGCTATTTATCGCTTCGTTTTTTTGTATTTTTGCAATCGTATGCATAAAGGTAAAGATAACTATACGTTCCTTACAGCGGAACCAATTCATAAGGTTGTGATAACAATGGCTGTACCTACCATAATTTCGATGTTGGTAACCAGCTTGTACAATATTGCCGACACTTATTTTGTGGGACAAATAAACACGCAAGCTACGGCAGCCGTGGGCATTGTGTTTTCGGTGATGTTCTTCATACAGTCGTTTGGTTTCTTCTTCGGACACGGTTCGGGAAACTACATTTCGCGCGAATTGGGTGCAAAACGCCACAATAATGCCGTACGTATGGCATCGAATGGTTTTTTCTTTTCGTTCGCATTTGGTATAGTAATTATGATTATAGGGCTGCTTAATCTTAAGCCTCTATCGGTTTTATTAGGAAGCACGCCAACCATTTTGCCCTATACCGAGAAATATTTAGGTGTTGTGTTGCTTGGTGCTCCATTCTTAACATCATCGCTCACGCTGAACAACCAGATGCGTTTGCAAGGCAATGCCACTTATGCAATGTATGGCATTGTGGTGGGTGCGGTATTGAATGTTGCGCTCGACCCACTTCTTATTTTCACCTTCAATATGGGAATAACGGGTGCAGCCATTGCAACCGTAGTTGGACAGATAGTTTCGTTTATCATTCTTTTCTATATGGCTCGGCAGGGAGAGAACATCGGAATATATCTTAAAAACTTCGCTCCGTCGTGGAATGCACTTAAGGAAATTTTCTTGGGAGGTAGTCCATCGCTGTCGCGTCAGGGCTTAGCGTGCTTGGCAACAATGTCGTTAAACATTGCAGCAGCCCATTATGGCGACGAAGCTATTGCGGCAATGAGCATAGTTACACGTATATCAATGCTTGTGCTTGCAACAGTTATTGGGTTGGGACAAGGGTTTCAACCATTATGTGGTTTCTGTTACGGCGCAAAACTTTACGACAGATTGAGAGAAGGCTATATGTTTACCGTTAAAACGGGCACACTCTTCTTGCTCGCTTGCACCATTATAGGCTGGATTTTCAGTGGGTCGCTCATCGAATTGTTCCGCAACGATGCCAAAGTTATAAGTATAGGCGTTGTTGCTCTGCGTTGGCAACTGTGCACTTATCCGTTCAATGCAGCAATAGTTGTAAGCAATATGCTATCGCAAACCTGCCGAAAAGCCGTGGCGAGCTAACTTCTTGGCAGCAGCACGACAGGGACTCTTCTTCATTCCTTTAATATTTATACTCCCACAATTCTTCGGACTTTTAGGCGTGGAGATGTGTCAAGCAGTGAGCGATACTTTCTCGCTGTTGGCAACAATCCCAATAATGATTTATACTTTCAGAGAATTTAAGAAAGAACAAATAGAGTTTAATCAACAAAAAAACAATTAGATTATGGAAAATAGATTTTTCACAGTAAATGGTATGCGCTGCGAACATTGCAAAGGCAAGTGTAGAAAAACGCAATAAAAAGAAATAGCAGGTGTAGAAACTGCAGAAGTAGACTTAGCAAACAAAACAGTAAAGGTTTCGTACGACAGCAATTTGGTAAGTCCCGACAAAAATAAAAGCGGCAGTAGATGCAATAGGTCGCTTTGAACTAATTTTTATAAGAATTATAAGGAGAAAGAAAAATGAAAAAGGACCATTCCAAAGAATTGGTATGGCATGTTCGGCATGTTCTGCCAATATAGAGAAGAAAACTAAATAGCTTAAACGGAATAACGTCGGCTTCAGTGTCGTTACCATCGCGTTCAGCATTAGTAGACTTCAATCCAGACGAAGTTTCGCTGACAGATATGAAAGCAGCTATCAACGCAATTGGCTACGACCTTGTTATTGAAGAAGGAAGATCGGCAGTTGAAATAGAAAAACGAGCTTACACACTTTTTAAAGCGTAAAGCTATTCTGTCGTGGATATTTGCCATTGGCGTTATGGCTATATCAATGCATTGGATTAATTTTGGGAATAACAATACCAGCAATCAGGTGGCTTTGCTTGTTGCGCTGGGCAATATGCTGTATTGTGGCAAACAGTTCTATGTTTCGGCATGGAAACAGCTAAAGAATGGTTTGGCAAATATGGATACACTTGTTGCCTTGTCTACTTTAATAGCTTTCCTATTCAGTGTTTTCAATACATTCTGGGGAGAATCCGTGTGGAGCAGTAGAGGAATTATGTGGCATACATATTTCGATGCGTCAGTAATGATTATCACCTTTGTGCTTACAGGTAAACTTTTGGAAGAAAAAGCCAAAGACGGAACCGCATCGTCTATTAGAGAGATGATGGGAATGACACCTAAGACAGCACATATTGTAGATGGCGACAAGGTAGAAGAAGTGCCAATATCTACAATTGAAGTAGGCGATTTGCTGGAAGTCCGTACGGGAGAGAAAATTCCTGTAGACGGAGAAGTGGTTTGGGCAGAAAGTTTTATGACTCCAAATGCAGCTTACATTGACGAAAGTATGATTACGGGCGAGCCTAATCCGGCAAAGAAGGAAAAAGGCGATAGAGTTTTGGCAGGCACTATTCCAAATCAAGGAAAATTAAGAATGCGTGCTCGCCAAATAGGGAAAGACACCATGTTAGCACAAATTATACGTATGGTTCAAGAAGCACAAGGTTCTAAAGCTCCTGTTCAACGCATCGTAGATAAAGCTGCATTGGTGTTCGTTCCTGTTGTTTCAACAATAGCTCTCGTTACTTTCTTAGCTTGGTGGATTATTGGAGGTAATGCTTATTTGCCACAAGCCATCTTATCGGCAATTGCTGTGTTGGTAATTGCTTGTCCATGTGCAATGGGATTAGCCACACCAACAGCACTAATGGTAGGTATAGGTAAGGCTGCCGAAGAACAAATACTGATAAAAGATGCTTCGGCATTAGAAAAACTTGGCAAGATTAATGCGCTCGTAACCGATAAAACGGGCACACTAACCATACCAAACAAAAATATAGACTTCACCAAATCGGATAATCTGGCTTTAGAAGAACGCGAAACTCTAAAACCAAATGCACGCGAAGCAATGGAGACATTGCAAGAAAAATGGTGTGGAAGTCTATATGATGAGTGGAGACAAGGAAGAAGCTGCTAAATATTGGGCAGAAAAAGCAGGAATAAAACATTATCAAAGCAAAGTTCTGCCACAAGACAAAGAGAACTTGGTTAGACGTTTACAAACAGAAGGAAAACATGTTGCAATGGTTGGCGATGGTATAAACGATACGCAAGCATTGGCTTTAGCTGATGTTAGCATTGCGATAGGAAAAGGAACTGATGTTGCAATGGACGTTGCGCAAATTACACTTATGGGCGACGATCTTCGTACCTTACCAGAGGCATTACAATTAAGTCGTCGCACTGTACGTATGATTTGGGAAAATCTGTTTTGGGCGTTTATATATAACATTGTTTGTATTCCGCTCGCAGCTGGTGTATTATACATATTTGGCATTGACTGGCAAATAACTCCATCTTGGGCAAGTGCTTTAATGGCTTTCTCAAGTGTTAGCGTTGTTCTAAATAGTTTACGCTTAAAGTTGATGAAATAAACACACAAACTCTCAGTATCTAAACTGCACTGTTTGTAGTGCATATATAATAAAAGGTGGACTCTTCTTACAAGGATCCACCTTTCTTTATTAGTTCTATTTATAGAGCGTTTTATCTATTGTTTTTACTTTGCATAAGATACACTGCGTATTTCGCGAATAACCGTAATTTTAACTTGTCCAGGATAAGTCATTTCGTTCTGAATCTTTTCAGCTATCTCTGTACTTAATTGTTCGCTTTGTGCATCGTCCATCTTATCGGCGCCCACAATAACACGTAGTTCTCTACCTGCTTGTATAGCATAAGTTTTTGTTACACCTGGATAGCTCATAGCAATTGCCTCTAAATCGTTCAAACGTTTTATATAAGCCTCTACTATTTCGCGACGAGCACCTGGACGAGCACCAGAAATTGCATCACAAACTTGCACAATTGGCGCAATAAGACTGGTCATTTCTGTTTCGTCGTGGTGAGCTGCTATAGCATTACAAATTTCAGGTTTTTCTTTATATTTTTCAGCAATACGAGCTCCATATAATGCGTGAGGAAGTTCGGTCTCTTCATCGGGTACTTTTCCTATATCGTGCAATAGTCCGGCACGTTTTGCTTTCTTAGGATTTAACCCTAGTTCGCTTGCCATTATACCACAAAGATTTGCAGTTTCTCTTGCATGTTGCAAAAGATTTTGTCCGTATGATGAGCGATACTTCATTTTTCCAACAATACGAATTAGTTCTGGATGCAAACCGTGGATACCTAAATCGATTGCTGTACGTTTTCCTGTTTCAATTATCTCGTTGTCTAATTGTTTTTTCACTTTAGCAACTATTTCTTCTATACGTGCTGGGTGAATACGTCCATCAGAAACTAATTGGTGAAGGGCTAAACGACAAATTTCGCGACGAACTGGGTCGAAACCAGAAATAACAATTGCTTCAGGTGTATCATCTACTACAATTTCTACACCTGTAGCTGCTTCGAGTGCACGAATGTTTCTGCCTTCTCTACCAATAATTCTACCTTTTACTTCATCGTTTTCAATGTGGAAAACACTAACAGAATTTTCTATTGCTGTTTCTGTTGCAACACGTTGAATTGTTTGAATAACAATTTTCTTTGCTTGTTGATTTGCGTTTAGCTTTGCTTCGTCAACAATTTCATTAATATATGATGCTGCATCGAGTTTTGCTTGGTCTTTCAAACTCTCAACAAGTCGGTTTTTCGCTTCGTCTGCGCTCAAACCAGAAAGCTCTTCAAGTTTTGCACGCTCTAACTCCTTTTGTTTTTCTAACTCTTGTTCCTTTACCATCAGCAACTTTTTCTCGTTATCTACACGTTGTTGCTGCTGTTCTATTTCTTGCTTGCGGCGATTTATTTCGTCTAACCGCTGATTTAGCGTAATTTCTTTTTGCTTTAAGCGGTTTTCGTTCTGCTGAAATTTATGATTTCGCTGTTGTACTTCCTTTTCTAATTCGCTTTTTCTTATTTAAGAACTTTTTCTTTTACCTCGAGTAGTTTTTCTCCTTCAATACCTCAGTATCTCTTTTCGGCTTTTGCCATAGATTCTTTGTATTGTTTATCGATTATGTAACGGAATATAGCATAACCAATTATACAACCTACTGCGAGACAACCGAGGGCTACTATTATTGTTATAAAACTCATCTAAAAATTATTTCTATATATTATTTTTATCTTGGTTATTTTTAAAAGCTTCTTCTATCTCTGCAGTGAGTTTACCAAGAACATCTGTGAATGGAGCTGTATCGTTGAGTGCACCTTCTTTTTGTAATGAAGCGTTATATCCAACATAGCCATATATAGTATGTCTTTATCGCTTTTTTTACCTTTAAAATAGGTGGAATATGTATTTACAGTATCTGTTATAAGTTTAGAAGCAGCTCGATAATATTCTTCGTCTTCGCGAGGAATATTTACCGACAGTTCAGTATCGTATACATGTAACCTTATATGTAATTTATCGTCAGCCATTCTTTCTGGTTATTTCTCACTAATGAGTGTGATGCACTTATTTACATCTCGGATAAGTTTTGATATACGTTTCTGAGCATTTTCCATATCGCTATCAGAAATTTCTATCATCTTAGCCATTTTCAATGAATTATAGTCGTTTCGTGCTTGTTTTAGTTAGTGCTTCGAGCTTTTCTATCTCTTTTTTCACGTTGGTCCACTAATTCATACAAGTCGTTGTTTTCCTTTTTCATTTCTTCATATTGAAGAATCATTTGTCTAACACGAGTCGCAAAAAGTATTTAGGGCCTTTTCATTCGCATTCATTTTTCTATATCATTTTGGCTACAAATTTACGTTAAAGTTTTAATTTAACAAAAATTTTTCGCTTAATTATTTTCTTTTTCTCAACAATACAAAGCTATGTCTTTGCTGTTACATCGGCATTTTGTTTGGGTTCTTTTTGGCTAATAAAACTATTTGATAAACAAATTCTGTAGCCCATTTCTGCGAAAAATCCAAGTCGTTGTGATAGTTGGCGAACCGACAATACTGTTTTAACAACACCGGATCGCTATAATCGTTCTTATTATATATATCGTTTACTGTTTTTCTCCGTCATACTATAAATAAAGCTTCTTAAAGAAACCAGGGCATACGCAATTTAAATTTCATTAGTTGCCTATTAACATCATTAAATCTTGTGTATAAGCTTGGAATTGATAAAGATAGCCTTGTGCATCTTGCACCTTTTTGCATTGTTTTTATACTATTATCTATTTCATCAAAAACAAATCGCTAGTACCATACAAGTTCTTCATTGTTTTTCTTTACACTATTCTTCTCTCCTACTCCTAATTTATTATTAACAGTTGGAACTCGGAAAGTTTGCTTATAAGTACGGAGGTCTGGTAACATTGACAGGTTGGTTATTCCTAATCGAGAGGCAAGAACAGCCTGAAAATATACACGAACTAATGTCATATAGTCGTTCATTCCACCAACTTTTTCCCTGGTCTTCGTTATTTCTATTAAATATTTTTCGAAAAATATTCCCATTTTAATCTATAAATAATTTTGATTAATAATTGAGCCATTGCTCTTTGTGCGTGCAAAGTTAAGAAAATAAAAATAAGATTGGGACATATAACTTGTTTTTTTAGTTGATAATTCACCCTATCCACATTCATTAGAATTAGCTAAATTAAACAAAAATGGAACATTAGAGAATATGTGTATTGTTTGATTGCTAAACAAACTGTTTATTTTTGTGGTGAAATATAGCAAACTACATTATCAAAAATGAATCAACAAAATAATTACAAGAAAAATAGAAGAGGTTTGAGAGCAATCTCTTTATAAAAATTAATAAAACACATTGCAATCTAACCTTCTATGGGGACTTTACAAAAATTTTACCATCTTAAACTGAGTCTAATTTAATACAACTAATAATAGAATGTTTCACTTGCATTTTACAGCTATTTAGCAAAATAAATCAATCGTATCTAAATATGAAAAATAAGTAAAAATACAGTTTCATAAACCACTTATTACCAGATATTTATATAGTATTCTCATTTTATAATAAAAATAAAAAAATTATAATAAGAAAACAAGAAAAATATAATTAGAAATTAGAGAAACAATAATAAGAAAAATGAAGATATATAAATGTATCATATATTTTTAGAATATTTGAGATAAAAAGGTTCATATAATAACATTTTTATTGTAGATGCCTTGAATATCAATTTTATTGATTACCTTTGCGAACAAAAACAGAATAACTCGGAATTGGAATAAAAGGTGATAACTATTTGCAAGTAACTATTGGAATGTTTCAATGAGATGTGAAGATTGAGAAAAGCATATTATTTGCCTCATTCTAGCTGAGTATGACTTCAATATAATAAAGCACTTAAAAAATACGAATATGAAAGGTATCGTTTTAGCAGGAGGCTCAGGCACACGTCTTTATCCTATTACTAAAGGCATTAGCAAACAGTTAATACCTATTTACGATAAGCCAATGATTTATTATCCTATTTCAGTATTAATGCTTGCAGGTATAAAAGAAATATTGATAATATCAACTCCATACGATTTACCAGGTTTTAAGCGACTCTTAGGTGATGGACATGAATTAGGGCGTAAATTTTGAGTACGCAGAACAACCTTCTCCAGACGGATTAGCACAAGCATTTATTATTGGAGAGAAATTTATTGGAAACGATTCTGTTTGTTTAGTGTTAGGCGATAATATTTTTTATGGTGCAGGCTTTTCAGGTATGCTGAAAGAAAGCGTAAAAACAGCAGAAGAAGATGGAAAAGCTACAGTATTTGGCTATTTTGTGAACGACCCTGAACGCTATGGCGTAGCAGAATTTGATAAAAAAGGAAACTGTCTTAGTATTGAAGAAAAGCCCGAACACCCGAAAAGTAATTACGCTGTTGTAGGATTATATTTCTATCCTAATAGTGTTGTGGAAATTGCAAAGAATATAAAACCTTCAGCACGAGGAGAATTAGAGATAACCACTGTAAATCAAGAATATTTGGCAAAGCAAGAACTAAAAGTTCAAACATTGCAACGAGGCTTTGCATGGTTAGATACTGGTACGCACAATAGTTTATCGGAGGCAAGCACATTTATAGAATGTATAGAGAAAACGTCAAGGTTTAAAAAGTTGCTTGTTTAGAAGAAATTGCATATAAAAGAGGTTGGATAAATAACCAACAGTTGAGAGAAAATGCAGAACCAATGAAGAAAAACGAATATGGACAATATCTCCTTTGTCTTGCAGACGAAAACAATCAATAGAAGAATACTATTATGATAGAAGAAAATAAAAACATAGAGAAAGAATACGGTCAGGAAGAAAACGAAAAATCGTTTATAGATTTTCAGTTAATTTATCGTACTGTAATCCTAAATTGGTATTGGTTCATACTATCTGTAATTATCTGTATTGGTTTAGCTGCCATTTATTTGCGCTATACAACACCTACTTATCAGACTGTAGCAAAATTGCTTATTAAAGACCAAGACGATAACAAAAAAATCGGGAATTAAATATTCGTCAAATCTTGGAACTATGTCTAATTCAGAAGGTATTGATAACGAAATAGAAATACTTGGTTCTAGATCAGTTGCTCAAGATGCAGTGCGCGACTTAAAACTTTATGTTAATTACATAACAAAAGGGCGACTTAAAACTATAACGCTCTATAGAGACCAACCACTAAGTGTAGATGTAGATAGTAAACATTTGGAAAATCTGAATAGACCAATAGAGCTTTCTATTAAACGCGATAGCAATACTTTCATTCTGACAGGTACTTATTATGTACCAACTAATGAACGCGATGCAGAAGGACCATTTACATTGAATACTAAATTCTACTCATTGCCACATTCTATAGCAACACGTGCCGGCATAATTACAATATCTTCTAATCAAGGTAAAATTTTAAGAAAAGGAGAAGAACTAGAAGTTGTATTGCAATCGCCAAGAGATGCGTGTGGACAATATGTAAACAACATTCAGATATCAAAAAGTACACAAGGAACAAGCATTGCTTATCTTAAAATGATAGACGAAATTCCAAATAGAAGTATCGACTATTTAAAGCAACTTGTTGTGGCTTATAACCGTCAGGCAAACGAAGATAAAAATACAATTGCGCTTAGTACTGAACGTTTTATAAGTTCACGTCTTGGCAAAATTAGCCAGGAATTAGGCGCAAGTGAAGGAAAGTTGCAAAAATACAAACAACGAAATGGTGTTGTAGAACAACAAATGAATGCAGCAAGTAGTTTCACAAATCAAACTACATCTGAACAAAAGCTAACGGATATGGAAACCCAAATCCAACTATTTAATAGCGTTGCATCAGAAGTAAAAAATTCATCAAGAGATTTCACACAAGTAATACCTTCTGATGTTGGATTAAGCGATGCAACTGCATCAAGTCTTATCAATAAATATAATGAATTGGTGTTAGAAAAGAAATCGTCTTCTTCGTAGCGCATCAGTAAATTCACCTGTAGTAGAACCACTTACCGATCAGATAAGAACACTTAACAAGAATATTAGACGTGCAATTGAAACAGCACGTAATAATTTGGAGATACAACGTGATGCTGTTGTAAGTCAATTTCAAAAATATAACACACAAGTTGCTGAAGCTCCTGTGCAAGAACGAATGATACAATCTATCGATCGTGAGAAAGATGTTATGTCTAATTTGTTCTCTATGCTGCTACAAAAGCGAGAAGAAAATAGCATGTCGCTTGCAGCTACAGTAGACAAAGGTAAACTTATTGATGATCCACAATTTGCAGGCATTGTAAGTCCAAATACAAAAATGATATATTTGGTAGCATTTTTTATCGGACTTCTTTTTACCTTCACTTATTCTATTCCTCATTCAGCTATTTAGATATAAGATTGAAGGACACGAAGATGTAGCACGACTTACCAAATTGCCTATTATTGCCGACGTTCCTGTTGCAAACGATGCAGCCAAAGGAAAAAGCCGATATTGTGGTACACGAAAATCAGAATAACCAAATGGAAGAAGTGTTCCGTGCAATGCGTACCAATATACAATTTATATTGGAGGAGAAACAAAAAGTTATTCTCTTTACATCGTCTACTTCGGGTGAAGGTAAAACCTTTACAGCAGCTAATCTTGCAGTAAGTTTTGCATTGTTAGGTAAAAAAGTTGTCTTTGTTGGTCTCGATATTCGTAGACCACGTCTTGCCGAACAATTTAAAAATAAACGACCATAAACATGGTATCACAAACTTGCTTATAAAGAACGATCCAACATTAGAAGATTTAAAAGAACAAATCATTCCTTCTGGTGTAAATCAATACTTAGATTTATTAATGGCTGGTCCTATTCCACCAAACCCAACAGAGTTAATAGCACGCCATTCTTTAAATACAGTATTCGAACAATTACGTCAAGAGTACGATTATGTTATTGTAGATACCGCACCAGTTGGTCTTGTTACCGATACTTTACAAATTGGAAGAATCGTAGATGCAACTGTTTATATGTGTCGCGCCGATTATACCCTGAAGTCTTCTTTCGATATGATTAATGAACTTTCAGCCGAAAAGAAACTTCCAAAAATGAATATTGTGCTTAATGGTGTCGATATGTCTAAAAAGAAATATGGTTACTATTACGGCTATGGACGATATGGAAAGTATGGACGATATGGAACTGGAAAAATATGGAAAAATATGGTGCCTCACGGAAATTATGGAAGTTTTGGTAACTACCATAACAGTAAATATGGAAATAAAAAACGATAATTCTATAAAACGATAACAATAATAGTGAGGAATAAGAAGTGTGCCAATGGAAAAACTTGCCACACTTCTTTTTTTCTTTATGTAATTATGGTAATAGCAGTAGATTTTGATGGAACTATAGTAGAACACATGTATCCTAAAATTGGAAACGAAATTCCATTTGCAACAGATACTTTAAAAGAACTAATAAAAGATGGACATCAATTAATTCTTTGGAGTGTTAGGGAGAACGAACTTTACAAGAAGCTGTAGATTGGTGTCATAAACGTGGAGTAGATTTCTGGGCAGTAAATAAAGACTATCCAGAAGAAGAGCGTTCTAAAAACAACCATTTCTCACGAAAACTAAAGGTAGATATGTTTATAGACGACCGGAATGTTGGTGGTTTGCCTGATTGGGGAACAATTTACCAAATGATTAAACATAATGAAACGTGGGAAAGTATGCGTTATAATCATCATAACTCTGAATACGGACAACCAAAACGAAAAAAACATTGGTGGAATTTTTAGCCTTAATTGCCACCTTATCTTATATACAAAATTACACCTTATACATATAAGACACATTGATAAAAAAAGAATACAAAGAACCACCTTCGCATAAAGAAAGGTGGTTCATTTATATATATAGAATTAAGGTTATTCGTTTATTGTCCACTCTACATTCTCATTTGACATTTCATTGCCTTCTTCCTCAATAGCAATACTCGAAGGTGTTGGAGTTTTAACAACTATCTTTATATTTGTCATTACGTTGCGTTTTAACACAACCTTTTTAATTTCGTTCCTTATTGTCCCATCATTCTTTGTCCATTTCACTATAAAATCGACTTCTCCACTATATGAATCTTCTATTGCTTTTGCAACTTGAGAGAAAAGAATAAATAGCTTGATGGTCGAATATAGGATCTGATGCCTTTACAGTTTCAGTATAATCATCTAAATAAGAAACTTCGAGCGTTCCATCTTCGGGCGGTGTAATGGTTAAATGGATCCCAAATACTGCTCGTTTTACTTTTAACAAAACAGAATCTGAAGTTTTAGGGTCAAAATCTATTAGCGTGCCATATTGTTTAACAAGTTTAGGAGACCACACTTGTTTATTTCCTGTTACAGTAGTTTGTCCTTGTGGTGGAAAAGCAAAACAAACAGAACTTGACTTTGTAAACGAATTAGTTGCCATTACTGGTTTTGCATTGGTTGTTACAAAAGGCTCCATATAACCATCTGCTGAAAGATAGATACCATCTTCGCCTTCTTCTACAATTAAGCATTCAAAACGATAGAGACAATTCTCGTTCAGAGCAATACTAATCTTCGAAGGATCGTCAAACAATCCGTATGCAAATTTAGAATAAGAATTACTATTAGCACGTTTCTGATAAACATTAATACCATACAATTTCTTTCCCGCTCCACGTGTATATGCAAACAATGGAGTTTCAGACGTTGTTATTTCCTCGTTTATTCGAAACGAAATAGTTTTAAACTTGCTTTTTCCTTGCTTTTCTTTACCGCCGTTATTTATTATTTCCTTCTCGCAACTTGCAAAAGCAAATGCCAGAACAATAGTTAATAACGAACATACTAATTTATTCATAATAGGTTTAATTAGATTGTTAATGCAATTATTTAGTGCTACAAAGTTAATATAATTTTATTTTACAGCCAAAAACTATATAAATAAATGTCGTTAGGAATGAAAAAGTATAAACTTTTTCGTCCTATTTATTTCTATTTTTATCTATGCGTATGGTAGAACGCATTGCGTGTGAGATTTCGGTAAAGGAAAATAATATTAAAAAAGCCTATTGTATAGCACAATATGCCAACAGAAATAGATAAATTGTACGAAAGGAAGGAAAGGAAACAGAAGAGATAAATGGTTGCGAAACTCCACACGACCATAGAAATAGAACGAAAAAATAAGTGGGTATGTCAAAATGTACACACCCACCAACATATAGAATATCTTAATATAAGATAATAGTAAGTTTCGCAACACGTAACATTCTGTTATCTATTTGCTTGCTGTACGAAATATGAGTATACTGTGAAAATCAGTAATAATAAAAGCAATTTATTTGAAAAGCTTTTTAAAGAAGCCTTTCTTTTCTTTTTTCTCTTCTTTTACAGCAGGCTTTGTTGATTCTTTGGGAGATATTTCGTTATTCGTTTTTCTTTAAGCACAGGAATATCATCTCCTTCAATAATACCAGCAATTCCCCACTGTGCTGTTAGTTTCAGTATATCAGAAGTGGCAGTAGCCTCGTCCACTTCATATTCATCTGTCAATATTTTCACTAAATCAGCTACTGTAAAATTATCCAACTTCTGCGCTTCACGCCAAAGAAAGGCAGAACTTTCGTTCATCGATATAATATTACTGAAGTCTATATTCTCTTCTCCTTCGGCTACAATAATGTTTTCGCCACATACTTGCCGTAAGTTAAACCCTACTTTTGTTTTCATTTATTACTGTTTTATTGAATTATTTTACTTAAATGACTCCGAAGATGGGAATCCATATTCGTCTATATATTCCTAAAAGATAACGCCGTATGGGATAAAGGCGTGTCCATACAAAACTATAAAGTTGCCATTTTCTGCCATCGGTACGGTCTAATGTGTTTCTTCCCTTTCTATAAAAACCTATAACAGCTCCCACAACATTAGACTTTAAACAATGTTCTGTGGATAAATTACCATCGCCTAACAGTGTAACCTTTTCGCCATCAATATGTATAATTCGGTGGAGTACATAGTGTTGTGGAGCAATTTCTGCTAAAACTGGGTCTCCAACGGTTATAGTTGATGGTTTTATAAAAAGAGCTTTATCGCGACCATCTTCTAAAAATGGGCGCATAGAATAGCCTTTCAGTGTAAGAGTAACTGTATGCCCTTCGTTCAGCATCTTTACAATTTCTGGTAAAAACACTGCATTCTCGAATTGTATTTTAGCTGTCTCAGTAGTTCTTGTGGACATTATAAACCTTTACTAATGGTTGCATAACACACTTCTGCCGCCTCTTTATTTGGTAAACAATGCAAGGTATAGATATTTGTTGTTTCTACCAACTTAGTTATAATGTCGCAAACGGCATTGTAAATATCAGTATCCCACTTCATACTTGAGCACGATGGGAGTAATGAGGCGAAAGCCTGAATAGGTGGAAGCTTTTCTACCGAATTGGTAGAAGCTCTATCTATACGTGTTATTGCACCTAACTTTGCTTTCACATTTCTATAACATGGTGTTTTACCACTCCACGGACTTCCGAATATCCAAAATTCATTATCAATAAAACGAACAATAGGATTATCATCGTTCATAAGATCGGAACCTGCTATATATCGTAACCACATACTAACTTGAGTAGATTTACCTGTCCCACTTTTTGCTATAAATGCATATCCATAATTATTGTTACGCACTAGCGAAGCGTGAATAAGTAAAGTTTGCTTATGCGCGCCTGCAAAAGCAAAAATTAGCATAAGCGCATTATTTAACCCAAAGCTACGCATATTATAATTTCCATTCAGTGCACATGAACAGTTAGTAAAGTCTTTATTAGTGATTAACAAACAGCATTCTGCACCTGTTATATCTTTTTATAATATACTGATATCCTCCATCTTCCAGTTTATCAACAACAGTATCGCCATTTCCTGTATCAAAATTTCGAATGGTTCTTCGTTGTTCCTTAGATATAGGTCTAATACTATCATCTACAGTTAGCTGAAAAACAAGTCGTTGTTAGATACCTCTGCACTGAAAGGAAGAAACGACGGTAATAATTTAATATTATTTTTCGCTTTCAGCAAAGGCAATACGTATACTTAGTTCAGCAACTCTAAAGTTATGTACTTGCATTTAGTTATGGCTTTTTCTACTTTTTCCTCTGTTTCGTCTTGTCGCTGTATCAGTTCTTTCCTTAATTCATCGGGTAAAACTGTTTTAAATTTGAATTGTGATGATGGGATTGCATTTACAATATATTTTTGTTTTGCCTTTTTTGTATATCGCTCTTGCAACTTTATATACTTCTTCATAGCCTCTTTCTCGGTAAATGCATAAATCACAATACACGTAGGATTGCTATTAAGCTGTCGGCTCTCAATATAATAGCGCAACTGATAAGAATATTCATCACGGTTTATCAAAAAAAGTGTGTGATTATTTTCAACGAAAGCATCTACTGCTTGTATATCGGTGAAGTTTACAGTAGAATCGTTGAATGATTCTGATAAGCCAAACATATAAACCTTTGCAGCCTTGTAATCTTCTTTTTGCTGTTATAGTTGTTGTAAAACTAAATAGCATTAAAGTTATAAAAACAAATTTACAGTATTTCATATTTCTTTTTATTTTCCTAAATATCCTTTTTAAAGAATTACCTATTGCATTGCAACGTAGACGTCTAATTGCTTTCTCTTTTTAACTGACGAACACGTTCGCGCGTTAGGCCTGTTTGTGCACCAATCTCTTCGAGACATTTCTCTTTGGTTTATTCCAAAAATATCCTCTAAGAATAATCTGTTCACGCTCTGGAAGAGCCACTAATGCTCGTTCTATTTCTTTTCTTTAACCCAGCTTCTAATAATTCTGCATCTGCATCTGGAGAATTTTTTTATTTGGTAAGACATCAAGCAAACTTCCATCATCGCTTGTAGAAATTGGAGCGTCCATAGATATTTTCTTTGTTATCATAGACATTATTTCTACTATCCTTTCCTTAGGCAAGTCTATTTGTTCTGCCATTTCATCTACGCTGGGTAATCGTTGATGCGTTTGTTCGAATTGTTGTACTATCTTTCGCAGCTTATGTATTATTCCCATTTGGTTTATTGGAACACGAACTAGTCTGCTTTTGCTCTGAAAATGGCTTGCATTATACTTTTGCCTTATCCACCATACTGCATACGAGATAAACTTAAACCCTCTTGTCTCATCATATTTCTTCGCTGCTTTTATTAGTCCGAGATTTCCTTCGTTGATTAAATCAGGAAGCGATAAGCCTTGATTTTGATACTGTTTTGCAACAGATACCACAAAGCGTAAGTTTGCCTTCGTTAGTTTTTTTCGAGTGCTTTTTACATCGCCCTGTTTTATCTTTCGTGCTAATTCTATCTCTTCTTCTACACTTATAAGACCCTCATGACTTATATCTTGAAGGTATTTTTTTCAAGTGCTGTACTTTCGCGATTTGTAATCGACTGAGTGATTTTCAGTTGTCTCATCTATAAGGTGGATTGACATTAGGTATGGCAAATGTACATAAAAACAACGAGTTAGACAAAAGAAATATAGAATAATCTATGTTTTTCGTTTTTTTATAGTACTCTCCCTATTGCTTTCCTTTTTACCTAACGGATTATCTACACTTATGAACTCCTTTTTATTTATTTTCGTTTAAGAATTTGTATTCCTATATCGCTTATTCCTGGAAGCAATTCTTTGCTCATAATGTGATAGACAGAGACTTTTAGTGAGTCGTTGCGTTGTAATGGAAATATTCCTATGCGCTGTTCGATTGCACTTGTTGTTATGCCTCGTTTTCCTACCAATCGTCCTTCATTATCAATAACGTTGCACACAACTGTATCTTGATAACTTTGACTTGTTTGCTTTTTGTGTTGCGTACGTATAACTGTACGTTCCACTATAAGTGTAATGCTCTTATATGGATAATTTTGAAATACTCTCATTCCCAAATCCATATTGTATATTCCCTCTTCCTGACGTGGAACATTAAAGGTTACAGTGTCTGTGCGTCCCCACCCATCAATAGATAGAGATTGATACTTATCGTATACACGTGAATCATTGCATGCTACCAATGCTAGTACAATGATAACAAACATTGCTAGGTTTGAAAAGGAAAACTGCTTCCTATTCATTTTTATTCTCGTTTATTGATTTCGGTTGCTGATTTCTTTGTTATGTTGGCTGCTTATTAGGCTTTCCACTCCGTCGCTGACGTGGCTGTACTTTTTGTTCGTTTGTATCTACCAATTGCTGGCTTCGTTCTTGATGACGTGGTTGCACATTTCGCTTACTATTCCGGCGATTATTTTTCTTGTTTGTTTTTTCTTTATCAAAGCGACTCAAATCTGCTTCTGCCAACAAGTCAATAGGCTTTTTAACTGGCTTAACTTGTCCGTTATGCAATAACGAAAGCGGCTTTTCTCCCTGGCGATTCATTTCTATAATCTCTTTTGCTCGCTCTGCAGAAATAGTTTCCAAATTTACTGCTAAGTTTTTATCGGTAGAATACGTACAAAGACCGTTGAGAATATCTGTCTTAAACAAGAAATACTCTGCGTCCATAGTATGTAAATGAATATCTTTCCCTGGAAGTTTTCTACTTGCTTCCATATAGTCATCTACTTCATAGTTTAGACAGCATTTCAATTTAGCACACATACCTGCCAATTTGGTGGGATTTAATGATATATCTTGACAGCGTGCAGCATTTGTTGAAACGCTTGAAAAACTCTTCATCCACGTAGCACAACAAAGTTCCCTACCACAAGGACCTGTTCCACCAATACGACCAGCTTCCTGTCGAGCGCCTATTTGCTTCATTTCAATACGGACGTGGAAAGCCGCAGCAAGATCCTTTATAAGCTGTCGAAAATCTACTCGTTCGTCTGCTATATAATAGAATATTGCTTTGTTTCCATCGCCTTGATACTCTACATCGCCTATTTTCATTTGCAGATTCAATGCTTTTGCTATCTGCCTACTTTCAATCATTGTGCTGTGTTCCTTTGCTTTGGCCTCCTTATATTTTTCCATATCTGCCTCTCGTGCAATTCTGTACACACGTTTAATATCGTCTGGCGACTTAATACCACAAGCTTTTTTAAGTTGTAACTTCACTAATTTGCCTGTAAGTGTAACAACACCAATATCGTGTCCAGGATTTGCTTCTACAGCTACAATGTCTCCTTTATTCAGTTCTATGTTATTTACATTATGGTAATACCCCTTACGTGTATTTTTAAACTGTACTTCTACGAGATCCGTAGTATTTATATTCCCTGGAACGTCTTCTAACCAGTCGTATGTATTCAACTGTTTGTCTGAACGTCCACAGCCACGATGGCACAGGCCACGATCGCAACCTGTCCACATCTTAAATTTCATATCTTTATAATCCATTATTTAATTCTGAGACCTTGCTCTTCTGAGATTTCATTTTTACTGTCTCTCGCAAGGGTATATATTGTTTGTAATGTGCAAATAATTATTTTCTTAAAAAGCAGAACTATTAGTTTCAGAGTCATATCGTAGAATACTATTTTCCCATTAGCATTCTGTCCTATAGCTTTGTAACATTTCTGAAATAGTTCATTTATCTCTATTACATTTTTCTCGTTTATGAAGCGTGAGAACTTTTTAGCAAATTCTTCTTCTTCTAACGACATATAGATAAGCTCTGGATTGCGAAAATTAAACATAAAGTTCTCTCTAACTTGTTGTTGAAAGTAGACCAACATACGTCTTTGTTTCTCTCTACCAAATGCACATACAGTTTCGCTCCATTGCTTTAATGCCTTTATATCACGTGCATAACATGCTCGCATAAGCTGTTGAAAGAGTTGTAGAAATTCTTCGGTTTCTTTATTACTCCTCAATTCATAAATTGCATTCAACCAGCTTCCCCTGGCACGTCTTGCTATACGGTGTGCAACATCTATGTCTAATCCACGTTGAGCTACCAATGCTTTCTCTATAGCCTCGTCTTCTATACGTTTAACATCTATTCGCTGTGTCCTACTAATTATAGTTTCTAATAGTTTCTCTGGTTCTTCGCTCACCATTAAGAATATGGTACCCTCAGTAGGTTCTTCCAATACCTTTAGAATTTTATTTGCTGAGGTTAAATTCATTCGTTCAGGTAGCCATATTATGGAAACTTTGTATCCACCCTGACTCGATTTCAAAGAAAGTTGTCTTGAAATATTATCGCTCTCAGCCGCTGTTATAATGGCTTGTTGAGTTGTTGCTCCCATTTCATTCATCCATTTAGAAATATCGAAATAGGTCCCTTCTTCCATTATCATTTTATGCCATTCTTTTGCAAAATCATTACTTGTAGGCTGGTGATCTGAGCTTGTATTTGGTAATTTTATCGTAGGATAGGTAAAATGCAGATCAGGGTGTTCCCATCTCTTCAGCATAGATTTTTGCTTTTTTTCAGGCGAAGTCGAAGAAGTTTCAAGCAAATAGCTTGCAAAAACTCATAGCCAAAGCCATTTTGCCTGAGCCATAAGGTCCACAAAAGAGCAAAGCATGCGGAACGTGCTTATCTTTTGCCATTTTCAGCAATCGCTGCTTTGTTTCTTCTTGTCCTATAACTTCCGAAAAATCCATCTCTACATTTATACTACTATAGAATATTGCTATATCCTAAAGCCTTTACTATTCTTCTTTTTATCTTTAAGTTGCAAAGTTAATAAATAAAAGCGAATAATAAATGAAAAAAATAAAGTATTCGGCAAAGGTTATTAATATGTGAGGGCTATTTTTTTCAAAAATAGTTGTTTTAATTTACGTTTACTGAATAAATACGACTATTTGTTCATAAGTATATTATGTGTTTTTATATTGCTTATTTGTGTAAAATCATTCGAATATAATACAGAGAAAAATAAACCATTTACTTACAAGCATAAGGAGCGTGATAGACTATGCTCTTACAGAGGCAACAATAGCATAAGAGCACAAGGATTTGGATACTACCTTCCACAGAAAACTAACTAAATATTTAGAACAATATTACAATGAAAAAAGTTATAGATTGTGTGAGTGAAAAAAAGACAGATATCTAATTCTATCAAGATAGATATCTAAAAACGAAGCTTACAGATATCTAATTTTTGTCGAGACAGATATCTATTCCTATCTAGGTTAATAAATAAGCTTAAATTATCTACCTATAGAAAGGCTGCTAAAATAATGATATCCATCTGAATATCAATAAAAAACAACAAATATTATGTACTATAGAAATAAATTTGTATTTTTTTCTTATTGGTACAAATCAAAAAGAGTGTTTTCCTGTATAATATTAGACATATATCAACGTTCTGCTTCTAAACGAGAAACGAGAACTTGTTTGCTACATTATTTCTTTTAGAGGAATCATAACGAAGTCGCGTTCTTTCATTAATGGGTGAGGCACTTTAAGATCTGAATCATCTATATTCAGGTCATCAATCATCAAGATATCAATATCAATAATACGGTCGTGATATTGATGATTAACAGTTTTATGGCAACGCCCCATATCCTTTTCTATAGCTTGTGTGGTTTTCAAGATCTGGCGTGGACTGTATTGTGTGTTCACACATATACAAGCATTTAGAAATTTATTATGACTTGTGAATCCCCACGGTTCAGTTTCTAAAAATGAAGATTGTCGAACCACTTCCCCCACTCTTTTTTTGAATAAAGGGAAATGGCTTCGTTTAATATAGCCTTACGGTTACCAAGGTTAGAACCTAACCCCAGATACACCTTATGGCTTTCATTATCTATAGGTTTCAAAAAATCTGAAATAAGAATTTAATCGTTTAAGATGAGCAATGCATCTCCAAAGCAACCGAATTTATATCCTGCCTTAACTGCTTTATCGTAAGCTTCCATAACAAGATCATATCCTCCAAATGCAGCAGTCTCCATTAACAAAGTAGAATATGGGTGATAGAAGTTTACAAGCATAGAGTCTGCTAATCCAAAGTCGTAAGGTGGGAAGATAAACTTATTAGTCCAGCCCTCATACTCTTTCAACATACCATCAGTTCCCACAGCAGTCTCTGTTGCCTTAACCACACTTGCTCCAACAGCACAAACATGGTGTCCAGCCTGCTTTGTTTCGTTCACTATTTTACAGGCTTCAGCAGATATATGCATTTCTTCAGAATCCATCTTGTGCTTCGTAAGATCTTCTACCTCTATGTCGTGGAAGTTACCTAATCCACAATGCAAAGTAATATAAGCTGCATGAATACCTTTTATCTCTAACATTTTTCATAAGATGCTCAGAGAAATGGAGATTTGTTCCTGGAGCAGTTACAGCCCCTTCGTACTTGGCAAATACTGTTTGGAAATTCTCTAAGTCGTCTGCATCGGCATGAGCAAAGTCTTCGCCAGCATTCTTCGGACGGTTATCTATTATGTATCGAGGCAGTGGAGCTTCGCCTAATGCATAAAGCTCACGTTTAAATTCTTCATGCGAACAGTCATAAAAGGAAGCGAAGTGTACGTCCACGCGATGTTGTGTTATCAATCACTTCAGCAACCATAGAGCCTGATTCATCAAAGAAGAGTTTATTTCCGATACGTATCTTACGTGCAGGTTCTACCAAAACGTCCCACAAACGCATTTCTTGGTTTAACTCTCGCAACAGAAATACCTCTATCTTTGCATCGGTTTTCTCTTTTGTTCCATAAAGTCGAGCAGGGAAAACCTTTGTATCATTGAATATAAAAGTATCGCCTTCATCAAAATAATTCACTACATCTTTAAAACGGATATAGTCTTCTTCTGTAGGTTCTTTCCCATCTATATCTTTGTTATACATATCAATCGTTCCTGATTTCTTATGCACAACCATTAAGCGGGCTTCGTCTCTACGTGTTACTTTGAATACTTGACTTGTTCCATCGGCACGGTTTAACACTCGCTCTGATGAATGCGGATACAAAGCTACTTGCTCTTCTGGCAAGTTAAATTTAAATTGCGAAAGCTTCATTTATCTACTATTTCTATATTCTGTTGGTTCAACCATTCATTAAAATGGTCGTAATTTATACATTCTTCTACTTTTATATTACCTATACGAGTACGTCGGAGTGCAACAAGATAAGCACCGCTATTAATAGCACGCCCTAAATCGCGTGCTAATGCACGTATGTAGGTTCCTTTACCACAAACAACTCGCAATGTGAGTTGCATTCTATCGGCATCGAAGTGGGTAATTTCTATTTCATCAATCCTTATATTCTTAGGCTTCAGAACAATATCTTCACCATTTCTACGATAATCAAAAGCTCGTTGTCCATTCACTTTCACTGCACTATAAGTGGGTGGCACTTGTTCTATATCGCCAATAAATTGCTGCAATGCTGTTTCTATCAATTCTCTCGTGATATGTTCTGTGGGAAAAGTCTCGTTTTCCTCGTGCTCCATATCGTAACTTGGTGTAGTTGCGCCCAACTGTATTGTGGCTACATACTCTTTGGTATGTGTTTGCAATTTCTCTATTTGCTTAGTCATTTTACCAGTTGCAAGAATGAGAACACCTGTAGCTAATGGATCGAGCGTACCTGCATGACCAATTTTCACACGTCCTCCTTGCATTTTAGAGCAAAGATAACGTACGTGTGCTAATGCTTTAAAACTCGTTATTCCATACGGTTTATCAATAGGAATAATTACACCTTCTTTTGAAATTCATACGTTTCTGACCGAAGCGTTTAAACGTTAATCAACCATATTTAGAGAGACTCTAGAAAGCAACATCACCAAAAGAATTATACCTACAATGATGCGATACCAGCCAAAAGCTTTAAAACCATATTTTGTAAGAACGTTTACAAACCACTTCATTGCAAATATGGCTACCACAAAAGATACTACACAACCAATACCTAATAAGAAAAGGTTGTTGCTTGTAGCCCAGTCTACGTTTTCGTTCATCATATCGTGTACATCAAGAATAGTTGCTCCTGCCATAGTAGGCACAGCAAGGAAGAACGAGAATTCTGCTGCTTTCTTGCGCGTAAGCTTGTTTGCCATACCACCTACAATGGTAGACATAGAGCGACTCATACCAGGAATGACTGAAAGACATTGGAACAAACCAATGAGAAACGCACGCTTAGGGCGTTACTTCGTTCTCTTCTCTGCCCTTATTGAAGATGTTATCGCAGAAAAGCATAAAGATACCACCCAACACAAGTGTTATTGCTACCACCCAAATAGAATCTAACAACCAATCGAGCAAGCCGCTCCTCTTAGCTGCCAAACCTACAACAACTATCGGCAACACACCAATTATAAGCAAACCATACAGCTTCCACATCTCAGGCTTAAAAGAAAAAAACTTCTTCCAATACAAACAAACAACTGAAAGAATAGCTCCAAACTGAATGATGAAAGTAAAAGCATGAACAAAAGGATTACCCTGCTCTACACCTAATAAATGTTGAGTTATTATCATGTGTCCTGTTGAAGAAACTGGTAAGAACTCTGTTAATCCTTCAACGATAGCGATAATAATTGTTTGAAATAAGTCCATTACGCTTCTGTATCGTCTTTATGTCGTGGTTGATACATTATAGCACCTATAATAGAAATAAATCCAATAAAAGTAACCACTGGGGCTACCTTTATACGCATAGCGCTAAAAATTTCTGGGTCGTACTTTGTTTCTGTAGAACCACTACCACTCATTAATATAAAACCTATGATAACAATAGCTACACTAATAGCTAACATTATAAAATTGATTTTACCAAAAGCTAAATTCTTTTTATCCATTCTATTACAACTTGTGAAACGCTATCTAATTATAAAACAGATAACGAAATGAAAAATACATTTCTCCTTAAATTTTTATACAATGAACTTGCCTTCATTCGCAAGAACTTGTTCACAGAAAGCCATGAACATAAGAATGTTATAAGTATACCAAAAGCCATCATTATAATAGCTGTAGTTACCATAACATTCATATTCAGAACCACAGCTATCTCTGGGTCGTTATTATACAATAGGTACATACATATACCAAGTATAATTATGGCAATCAATGCAGACACAAAGCCTTGTAACACCGCTCTTCGCAAAAATGGCATACGTATGAAATTCCACGATGCTCCTACCAATTTCATTGTATGTATGGTAAATCGTCGAGAATACATACTCAAACGAATTGTATTATTTATCAAGGCGAATGAAACTACCGTCAGTAGGGCAGCTATAATTAATAGCACTATACTGATTTTACCCAATGTTTGATTTACACTCTCCACAAGGTCTTTACGATATCTTATTTCGTAAACTCCTTTAAATGCTTTCAACTGTGTGGCAATGGCTTTTATAGAGTCGTTATTGGCATAATTAGCCTTCAATCTAACTTCTATCTCTGCAGTGAAAGGATTTTCGCCTGCAAATTCTGCAGGATTAGCTCCTAACTCGCGTGTACCTTCTTTTAGAACTTCTTCTTTAGATATAAAGTTTAGGCTACTTATATAATGCAACCGATCTACACGTTCGCAGAGTGCCGCACTCTCTTCATCGCTCATATCGGGCTGAAGAATCATTGTTATTGTTAGCTTCTCTTTTACAAATTGACTAAGATTACGACCTGTAAACACCGTTAAAACAACCATACCAATTAAAATTAGTACCATTGCAGTGCTTATACAGAGTGTTATTATTTGCAAACTATGAGGCTTTCCTGCCTTTCTATGTCTTTTCACCATTATGAAATTCTTTTGGAATAATATCACAATTAGGTTGCAAAAGATACTGCAAAATAAAGTAATACCAAAAAGAAATTATATTTTATTTACATGATAATAAAAAAATTCTGATATACTCATATCCATTTCCAAATAAAAAAACATTTAACTTTGTCTACCGAACAAAAACAAATGAAATGAGCACTATTATATACGATTCGCCTATTTTCGGTCCGGTGAAAAGTCGTCGACTTGGTATATCGCTTGGTATTAATCTTATGCCGAATGATGGAAAGATATGTACATTCGATTGCATTTATTGTGAATGTGGATTCAATAAAGACTATCGAACAAAGTCGCCTTTCCCTACTCGTGAAGAGGTTGCAGCTAAGCTTGAAGCTAAGCTAAAAACAATGAAAGAAACAAATGAACAACCAGACGTTCTTACTTTTTGCAGGAAATGGGGAACCGACTGCTAACCCACAGTTTGCAGAAATAATTGATGATACAATTCGACTACGTAACCAATATTGTCCAAAAGCAAAGGTATCTGTGCTCAGCAACGCAACTTTCATTCACCGAACAAATGTGCATAATGCCCTAATGAAGGTTGATAACAACATTCTAAAACTTGATACTATTGATAATAAATATATAAATAAGGTGGACCGACCTACTTACCCAACTTATCGAGTTAGTAAAATTGTTGAAGAAATGAAAACCTTTAATGGGAGACTTATTGTGCAGACTATGTTCTTAAAGGGGATTTCAACCGACGGAGATGATGTTAACAACGTGAAAGAAGACTTCATAGTTCCATGGCTTGATGCTGTAAAGACCATCGCTCCACGCGAAGTAATGATTTACACTATTGATCGTGAAACACCAGATCCAAATCTTAAGAAGGCAACAAAAAGTGAGCTTGATGCTATTTGCGAACGTGTGAAGGCTATGGGAATACCATGTTCGGCTTCCTATTAAATAAAACGAGGAGATTTTAGCGGTCATTTGTTATTTGCTAATAAACAATAAATGAACAACTTTTTCGTTAAATCTACTCGTCTCAGCACCGGAATTACGGGCACTTTCCTGCACTACAACAAAAGTTTTTTTGCAAATTCTCGCTCTTCTTATGTGCTACTTTAAGCCACTGAAAAAGCAAGCCATTGAGCTCTTATTGGGTAGTACTGTGCAACAAATACAGCTTGTTTGCATAGCAAAAACAAGGGCTTTTTCGCCTTATTTTTGTACACAATTTCAGCATAAATATAGCCCAAATGGCTTGCAAAAACGGCTGTTTTACACTGCAAAAAGTGCTGCTTTTTGGTCGGTAAGAGCTATACTTTCACAAAGTAAAAACAATCTATTTTACAAAAATCGTTTCTTTTTATCGCTTTCTTTTTCTCTATTTCACCCTTTTCAGTTGTGTTAAATTTATTACGCCATTTACTGGATTTCAGAACAATAAATACGAACTGCCAAAAACGCAAATACTCTGTTTTTGAATCCAGAAACCATCTATTCTGCGATGTTAAGAAACATTGTAAAGTGCTTTTTAATACTTTACGGTTTAATAGTAAATTATTTGTTGTTTTATTTGGCATTTTTAATGAAATATAATTACTTTTTGCAACTAACAACTAACGCAACTTATAAGATGAGGAAAAAAATATCCAAAACAACTCTACTACTATTGTTTTTCTTTACATCATTAGATATGATGGCTCAAAGTATTAAAGGAAAAGTTGTAGACACACAAGGTGCACCCCTTGAATTGGCGAACGTTTGTCTGCTCTCAAAAGCCGACTCTTCGTTTATTAGCGGTGCAGCAAGCAAAGCTGATGGAGTATTTACCATTGAAACAAAAAGTATTGATGGCATTTTGAGAGTTTCGTGTATGGGCTACGAAACAAAATACTCAGACTGCCATTCTGCCGATGCAGGCACCATTATATTAATGCCAAGTAGTAACGAAATGGCTGAAGTTGTGGTGAAAGGCAACAGGCGTCTTTATACAATGAACGCAGGAGGACTTACGTCTACCATACAAGGCAGTGCGTTAGCGAAACTGCCTTCACTCTCCGACGTACTCAACCAGCTGCCTTTCCTTAGTGCTTCGGACAATACAATCACCGTATTAGGGAAAGGTAAACCGCTTGTTTATCTTGACGGAAGAAAAATAACAAGTAACACAGAACTCGTAGGGTTGAAAGGCAATCAAATAAGAAATGTGCAGGTAATAATGAACCCTGGTAGCCGTTACCCATCGAACGTGGGAGCAGTGATACGCATTACAACAATTCGTACACAAGGCGATGGTTGGTCGGGGACAATGCAATGGAACGGAAAAGTAAACCATCATTTTGCCCAAAACGATTTTCTTAAACTCAACTACCGCAAGGGAGCATTTGATATTTTCGGCTCTGTTTATTACCAAGAAAACAAATCAGACGAGGAGCAAACCAACGATGTAGCGTTTAATTATAAAGGGACAACGATTGTATCGCATAATTCAAACAAACAAAATAGCAAGGGTAGGTTTTTTGTTTCGCAGGCTGGTACAAACTATGTATCGCTCGATAACAGCTTTTATGCAGGACTGAAGTATATATATTCTCGAACCATAAAAATCCCGTTCAACCTTTATTCTACGCTAACATCTTCCGACTTGGAAGGCAACCATACATTTAACAGCTATTATTTCCAAAACAATTATGGTGGAAGACATAATGCAACAGCCTATCTTCTGAAGACTTTCAAGAACAAATGGGAGGTGGAAATGAATACCACTTACGCTCGTATCGACCTTACAACCGATTTGAACACTGCCGAAATAGAACACAACAAAACAACAACAGTTGGCAGCAAGAACAATCGAAAGACAGATATGTTTGCCGAAAACGTAATGTTGTCAAAGTCGATGCCTATCGGTAAGTTTACATTGGCGAGGAATACACTTACACCAACAATATACAAGCCTTTGAATTAGCCGACCCTGACCACACTTCTTCCTTGACATCGAATGGTAATCAGGCAAAACAAAACTCGTTGGCACTATTCAGTGAGTACAGTAAAGCGTGGAAACATTGGAGTATCAATGTTGGATTACGGTACGAGTGGGTAGCTTTCGATTATAGATTGAATGGTGTTAAACAAGATGCACAATCGAAAAAGTACGGCAACTTATTGCCAACGCTTTCTTTAAACTATTCTAAGAGCAGTTTCGAAACTACTTTATCGCTCCGCTCCATCATTGCACGTCCGTCGTATATGCAGTTAAGAGCCAGCCGAGCTTATAACAATCGCTATGCCTATGAGGGTGGAAATCCGTCCTTGCAGCCTGCAAATATCTACGATTTGGGGTTACTTCTGCGCTATAAAGACTTGGTCTTGAGTTCAAACTACATTATTTATAAAAACGCAATATCGTTTTACGAACAAGTATTAGAAGACAAACCGGTTCGATTAAATTCATTTATAAACATTGACTACCAAAGTTTCAACCTTATGGCATCTTATGCTCCAACATTCGGAATATGGAAACCGTCGGTAACATTACAGACTTATTTCCAACAGCTTGAATACAATGGTATGAAGTATACAAAACCAATAGCAAAGTATTCTTTCAAGAATTTATTTTCATTTCCAAAGTCTTACACTGCCACATTGAACTTTTCGGGATGTACAGCAGGCAACGACGGACTGCTTTACTATAAACAGAACTTCACGACATCAGCATCATTAATCAAGAGTTTCCCTTTCGGCTTGATGGTGGCATTAAGTATAGAGGACATATTCCATACCTCGCGAGAACGTTGGACGGTGAAAACACCAGATATTGAAGCTACCAAATGGTTGAAAGGCGATACACAATGTTTCACCCTAACCCTTCGCTACAGTTTCAATGCAGCACGTAGCAAGTATAAAGGAAAGGGTGCAGGCAATAGCGAAATCAACCGTTTGTAGGAATAAAAAGGAAAGAAAAACACTGTATTGGTTGTTCTATGCAATTCCGAAAGAAATGTTTCTTTTGGAATTAAATATGCTTTGGTTTGTGCAAATGCTAAGCTAAAAATGTGTAACTTTGCATTATCAAATAGTTAAATGTAGTATGCGAGACTTGACTGATGCCGAATTGGCAAAGCTGATAGACAAGGATATATTTCATAAAATTTCTGATGCTGCTGACAAACTCGGCGTGGAATGTTACGTTGTGGGCGGTTATGTACGCGACTTATTCCTTGAACGACCCTCTAACGACATTGATGTCGTGGTGGTGGGGAGCGGTATCAGCGTTGCCAACGAACTAAAAAAACATTTGGAAAGCGGGCGCATATATCGGTTTTCCACAACTTTGGTACAGCACAAGTGAAATTTGGCGGTATGGAAGTGGAGTTTGTCGGTGCACGCAAAGAGAGCTACAGCCACGACAGCCGTAAGCCTATCGTGGAAGACGGTACACTGGAAGACGACCAAAATCGACGTGATTTCACTATTAACGCAATGGCAGTATGTTTGAACAAATCCCATTTCGGCGAATTGGTAGACCCATTCGGTGGCATAGACGATCTTTGGGACGGCATTATCCGTACGCCTTTAGATCCCGATATTACTTTTTCAGACGATCCACTGCGTATGATGCGGTGTGTGAGATTTGCTACACAGCTAAATTTTTTCATAGAAGACGAAACATTCGATGCATTAGAACGTAATGCCGAACGCATAAAAATCGTAAGTGGGGAGCGTATTGCCGACGAACTAAACAAAAATAATGGCAACACCTACACCGAGCAAAGGCTTTATTGATTTGTATCGTTCTGGATTACTTCAGATTATTTTACCCGAACTCGTAGCATTGGATATAGTAGAAACTCGTAACGGTAGAGCACATAAAAATAATTTCTATCACACATTAGAAGTCCTCGATAATATATCGCAAAAACAATAATATTTGGTTGCGATGGGCTGCGCTGTTCCATGACATAGGTAAGCCTAAAAGCAAACGATGGGATCCTATTGCAGGCTGGACCTTCCATAATCATAATATAATAGGTGCAAAGATGATAACCCCAATCTTTAAACGTCTGAAATTCCCAATGGACGCCAAGATGAAATACGTGCGCAAGTTGGTAGACCTGCACATGCGCCCTATCATCATAGCCGACGAGGAAGTTACAGACTCTGCTGTTAGACGATTAATGAACGATGCTGGCGATGACATTGACGACTTAATGACACTTTGCGAGGCCGATATTACAAGTAAAAAAATGCTGCACGTAAACAGCGTTTTTCTTGATAATTTTAAAATTGTTCGCGAGAAACTAAACGACCTTAAAGAGCGCGATTATAAACGGTTGTTACAACCATGCATTGATGGAAACGAGATTATGACTTTATTTAATTTGAAACCGTGTCGTGAGGTTGGAGAATTAAAGAAAACATTAAAAGATTCTGTCTTAGACAACAGTGTACCTAACGAACGCGAGCCACTAATGGAACTACTGAAGAAAAAGGCATCTGAAATGGGCTTGATGTAGAGTATTTCATTCATATTAAATATATTAAAGCGGCTTATATATATTAAGGTATCTTATTCATATAAAAGTCTTCGAACAACAATACAAATACTCTTCACTTCCATTATTATAGGATTTAATTATCTGGAATATAATAAATTCGACACACTAAGCATAATTATTATTAAATGTATGAGTAGATTTAAATTATAATAGAGGTAAAAAGTATTATCTTTGCAGTGCGAAAACTCGTTTTATTATTTCGGTTTTTATAAAAGAATAGTATTTAAGGAGTTGTCTATAAACAGTTGATAAAAATAAGAAAAAGACAATAATACACAAACAGAAATATGATTAGAAGTAAATTTTTACTATTAGCAGCATTGACTATAACTCTGCTCTCAAGTTGTGGAGGTAATAAACATCAATTACCAACAAGTAACGAATATCCAGTGATAACAATTGGTGCAGCAAATGCACAAATGAAAACAACCTATCCTGCAATACTCAAAGGAATCCAAGATGTAGAGATTCGTCCGAAAGTTAGTGGACTAATCACAAAACTCTATATCCACGAAGGAGAAGCAGTCCGTGCTGGACAGGTTTTGTTTGTTATTGATAATACAACATACCAAGCTGCTGTTCGTCAGGCTGAAGCTGCTGTAGCATCTGCGCAAAGTGGCATTAGTCGTGCGCAAGCAACAGTTGTTCAGGCACAGGCCGCCTTAAATTCTGCACAAGCACAAGCTGCAACTGCACAACTCACCTACAACAACAGCAAAAACTTATATAGCAATAAGGTTATTGGCGATTATGAGCTACAAAGTGCAAAGAATGCTTACGAAACAGCACAGGCATCTGTAAACCAGGCAAGAAGTGGTATAGAGTCTGCTCATTCTGGCATTAAGCAAGCCCAAGCTGCCCTAAAACAAGCTCAGGCAGGACTTGCTTCAGCAAAAGATAATCTAAGTTTCTGCTATGTAAAGAGTCCTACTAATGGTTTTGTTGGCAGTTTACCATATAAAGAAGGTGCATTGGTAAGCCCATCATCGGCAATGCCTGTAACAACCATTAGCAATATCTCAACAATGGAAGTATTCTTCTCAATGACAGAAGCCGACGTTCTTGCACTCTCACGCAACGACCACGGCTTAAATAATGCTATCAATAAATTCCCTAAGGTAAGTCTTCAACTTGTAGATGGTTCTATCTATAATCACGAAGGTATCATTGTTAAAACTAGTGGAATGATAGATGCAACAACAGGTACTATAAGCGTTATTGCACATTTCCCTAATCCAGAACATTTATTGAAAAGTGGTGGTAGTGGTAAAGTCATAATTGCAAAAAACAGTAACAATGCTTTGGTTATTCCACAAGAAGCTACCACGCAAGTTCAAGATAAGATATTTGTATACAAGGTAGATAATAACGGTAAGGTACACTATACAGAAATTAAGGTTAATCCAGATAACGATGGTGTAAACTACGTTGTTACTTCTGGTTTAAAACTTGGAGATAGAATTGTTTCTAAAGGCTTAACCACATTACAAGATGGTATGAAAATAAAAGCTTTAACACCCGCTCAGTACGACGAAGCATTGAAAAAGCAGCTAAACTTGGAGAGAGCCAAAGTTCTGCTGGTGGCTTCTTAAAAAGCAATGAAAGGCGACGATGATAAGAAATAGATAGTAAAATAAACGAATTATGACTTTCACTAATTTTATAAAACGGCCAGTACTATCAACAGTTGTATCTATATTCTTTGTGTTATTGGGTACAATTGGATTGATTTCGCTGCCAATTGAACAGTTTCCTGATATTGCGCCGCCAACTATATCGGTTATGGCCAACTATCAAGGAGCTGACGCACAAACCGTATTGAATTCCGTTGTTACTCCATTGGAAGAGAGCATAAACGGTGTTGAGAATATGACTTATATACAATCAACGGCTACCAATGCTGGTCTTGCTATGATTACGGTTTACTTCAAGCAAGGTTCCGACCCTAATATGGCGTCAGTGAACGTGCAGAACCGTGTGTCGCAGGCACAAGCCTTGCTGCCGGCGGAAGTTACGCGTGCAGGTGTAACCGTGTCGAAACGCCAGAACTCGAACGTTGTGATGTATTCATTGACAACCGACGACGGTCGTTACGACGACGAATTCCTCACAAACTACAACGCTATCAACATTATACCATTGCTGAAACGTATAAATGGTGTAGGTGATGTATATATACCTGGTATGAAAACCTACTCTATGCGTATATGGCTAAAGCCAGAAAAGATGAAACAATATGGCCTTGTACCAAGTGATATCTCTGCAGCATTAGCAGAACAAAATATAGAAGCGGCACCAGGTTCATTCGGTGAACAGAGCAATATGACGTATGAATATACTATGCGATATAAGGGACGCCTAAAAACAGAGAAAGAATATGGCGATATCATTATATCAACTGATAATAGTGGTCAGACGCTTCATCTTCGTGATGTAGCCGATGTAAAACTCGGAGGATTGAAGTATTCGGTGTCAATGCTAAACAACGGAGAACCATCTGTTGTAGGTATGGTTCAACAAATAGCTGGTTCGAATGCTACACAAATAGCAAAAGATGTAAAGGCTGCACTTGCAGATGCACAAAAGAGTATGCCACCAGGAATGAAGGTTACTATACAGCAAGATGTAACAGAATTCTTGTTTGCATCTATGGAAGAGGTAATCTTCACATTGTTCTTAACTCTTGGTTTGGTGTTCCTTGTTGTTTATGTATTCTTGCAGGATTTCCGTTCAACATTGATACCTATGATTGCAGTGCCTGTAGCATTGATAGGTGCATTCTTCTTCCTATGGATGTTTGGCTTTTCAATCAACTTACTTACACTTTCAGCACTATTGTTAGCAATTGCCATTGTGGTAGACGATGCCATTGTGGTAGTTGAAGCTGTCCATGCAAAGCTCGATTTAGGTTATAAGAGTGCATTAACTGCTGCTATTGATGCTATGAACGAAATTTCTGGCGCTATCATTTCTATTACATTAGTAATGGCGGCTGTGTTTGTTCCAGTATCTTTTATGAGCGGGACATCTGGTACGTTCTATCGTGAGTTCGGTGTAACAATGGCTGTTTCTATCGTTATATCTGCAATAAATGCCTTAACGCTTTCTCCTGCCTTGTGTGCTATATTCTTAAAGCCCCACAAAGAGGAAGAGAAAAAGAAATTAAGTCGTATCGATCGCTTCCATCTTGCATTCAATACTCAGTACAATAAGATTAATGCTAAGTATAAAAAGATGGTTGAAAGAATTATTAGCAACCGTGTTATAACAGGCATTTCGGTTATTGTAGGTATTGTGGCTTTGGTTATAACAATGGCAACCACAAAGACTGGACTTATCCCCGATGAAGATACAGGTGTACTTTTCGCAACTATTTCTTTGGAACCTGGTATGTCGCAAGCAGAAACGCAGAAGGTAACTAAGCAGATTGATGCGATGCTAAAGACAAACCCCTACATAGAACGCCGTGTGCAGCTCATTGGTTACAACTTCATTGCTGGTCAGGGGTTCAGATCAGGCAACCTTTATTATTAAGCTGAAACCATTCGAAGAAAGAAAGTATGGTTTATTCGATCGTATAAAATCTGTATTCAATGGCGCAGGTATTGCTGGTTTATTTATCGACCCTACATCGTCTAATATGGTGTTGGGAATGATTTACAAGCAAACAGCAAGTATTAAAGGTGCACGTGTTTTGGCTTTCGGACCTCCAATGGTGCCTGGCTTTGCTATGTCGAACGGTTTGACTATATCTATGGAAGACCGTACGGGAGGCGATTTAAATAAATTCTTTACTATTACTCAAGAATATTTAAAGGCATTAAATGCACGACCAGAGATTAGCAATGCACAAACTTCGTACAATCCGAACTATCCGCAATATATGGTAAATATAGATGTAGCTAAGGCTAAACAAGCAGGAACTTCGCCTGCAGCCATTCTTTCTGTATTGCAAGGTTACTATGGCGGTATGTATGCATCTAACTTCAATGCGTATGGCAAGCTGTATCGTGTAATGATTCAAGGAACAGTGGAAAGTCGTATCAACGAAAATGGATTGAACGATATATATGTTAGAACTAAGGGTGGAATGTCTCCTGTAGGCGAATTCTGTTCTCTGAAACGTATATATGGTCCTTCTAACATCGCACGTTTCAACCTGTTTACATCTATCACAATAAATGCACAAGCAGCTGATGGCTATTCGTCTGGAGAAGCTATTAAGGCAGTAGAAGAGGTTGCTAAACAGAAACTTCCTGCAGGATATACCTACGAATTCTCTGGTTTGACACGTTCAGAGCAAGAATCTTCTAATTCAACGGGTATTATCTTCGCTCTGTGTCTTGTTTTCGTGTACCTTATTCTTAGTGCACAATACGAAAGCTACATTCTTCCATTGGCTGTTATTCTTTCCATTCCGTTTGGATTGGCAGGGGCTTTCATCTTTACAATGTTGTTCGGCCACAGCAACGACATCTATATGCAAATATCGCTTATTATGCTTATTGGTTTGTTGGCAAAGAACGCTATCTTAATTGTTGAGTTTGCATTGGAACGTCGGCGTACGGGTATGGCTATTAAGTATGCTGCCATTCTTGGTGCCGGAGCACGTTTGCGCCCTATTCTTATGACTTCTCTTGCAATGGTAGTTGGTTTGTTGCCACTAATGTTTGCAAGTGGTGTAGGTAAGGATGGTAACCAAACACTGGGTGCCGCAGCCGTAGGTGGAATGTTTATTGGTACGCTTTGCCAAGTGTTTATTGTGCCTTCGCTCTTTATGATATTCGAATATCTACAAGAGAAGCTGAAACCTATAGAGTTTGGAGACGAAGAAAACAAGCAAATTGCAAAGGAATTGAAACCTTTCCTTGGGGGACCAGCAAGTGAATACGAGGTAGAAGAGTAAGGATTACTAAGAAAGTAAGAAAGTTATGAATATAAGAAAGATAATTATTATAGGACTTGCAACTATGTCGCTGACTGGTTGCAAAAGCCTATATGGAACATACGAACGCCCAGAAGTGAAGATGAATGGAATTGTGCGAGACCCCGTAAACGATGAAGCAACGTTAGAGGGAACTAACAATTTTGGCCAGCTACCATGGCGCAGTATGTTTACCGACACATATCTGCAGGCAATTATAGAAAAGACTTTGGCTAATAATCCAGATCTTCTCAATGCTGCACTTAATATTGATATTGCTGAACAGCAACTCAACTCTGCCAAATTGGCGTTCTTGCCAACGGTTGCACTCACACCACAAGGCACCATATCGCACTTTGGTTCACACGTTGAAGCTACTAAGTCGTACACGTTGCCTATAACAGCAAGTTGGGAGATTGATCTTTTCGGTAAGTTGCGCAATGCTAAAAAGGCGGCACAAATGTCTATGATACAAATGCAAGACTATAAAGTGGCGGTGCAAACAAAACTTATTTGTAACGTTGCTAACCTTTATTATACGTTGCTAATGCTCGACCGTCAGAATAAAATAGTTACCGATATGGCTACACTCACCAAAAGCACATGGGACATGATGCAACTGCAAATGGATTATGGCAGAGCACGTTCTACCAGCGTGCAGAGTGCACAATCGGCATATTACAGCGTTCAGACACAGGCAACTGATATTAAAAGACAAATTCGTGAAGCTGAAAACTCGCTAAGTTTACTAATGGGCGAGCCTGCGCACAGCATTGCTCGCGGAACTTTAGACAACCAGAATTTACCTTCTAACTTTTCTGGTGGCGTAGGCGTAGAGCTATTAAGCAATCGTGCCGATGTTCACGCTTACGAAATGTCATTAGCGCAATGTTTTTATAATGTGAACGAAGCACGTGCTCGCTTCTATCCGTCGCTCACCATAACAGGAACTGGTGGTTGGAGCAACGGCAATGGAATGGTAAATCCAGCAAAGTTGCTTTTTCAATGCTATTGCAGGTTTAACTCAGCCCATATTTATGCAAGGAAAACTTAAAGCCGGGCTACGTGTGGCTGAAGACCAATACAAAATAGCATACAACAAGTGGCAAAACAGCATACTCACTGCAGGCTCAGAGGTAAGCAATGCACTCGTAGCATACAATGCTGCTAACGAAAAGAACCAGCTTTACACACAACAGATAGATATTCTGAAAAAGAATGTAGAACAAACACAAATGTTGTACTCGCAAAGTTCAAGTTCGTATCTCGAAGTAATTACAGCACAACAAAACTTGCTTAACGCTGAAATATCGCAAGTGCAAGACCAATTCTCTAAGTTGCAAGCCATTGTAAACCTTTATTATGCACTTGGTGGAGGGTCGAAATAAGTTTCTTTAAAATACATTTACAAGTATGAGTAGTGAGATTAGTCCAAAAGCCGATGTTTCGCCAAAAGCTAAAATAGGCGACGGTTGCAAAATATTTCCATTTGTTTATATAGAAGACGATGTTGTTATTGGCGACAACTGTGTTATATTCCCGTTCGTAAGCATCTTAAATGGTAGCCGAATTGGAGCCCGAAACAAAATTCATCAGTGCACTGTTATTAGTGCATTGCCACAAGATTTTAATTTCGTTGGCGAAAAAAGCGAATGTATTATTGGCGATAACAATATTATTAGAGAAAACGTAGTAATAAACCGTGCTACACATAGAGGTTGTAACACCGTTATTGGGTCAGACAACTTTCTTATGGAAGGTGTACACATTAGCCATGACACCAAAGTGGGCAACCACTGCATATTTAGCTATGAAGCCAAAATTGCAGGCGATTGCGAGATTGCCGACCACGCAATCTTCTCGTCAAGCGTCATTCAAAAAGCAAATACACGTGTGGGAACTGCTGCCTATATAACAGCAGGAACTACCTTTGCGCGCGATATTCCACCGTATATCGTAGCCGGTGGCAATCCTATTACTTACGACAGCGTAAATACATCTATATGTAGAGAACTGGGAATTAGCGAAAAGGTTATAAAACATATTGCTAATGCTTACCGATTAGTGTTCCACGGACAAACTTCTGTGTTCGATGCTTGTTTACAAGTGAACGACCAGGTGCCCGATTCGCCTGAAATTAGAAACATAGTAGAGTTTATTCAGAAAACAGAACAAGGTATCATTTGTAAACTGTAAACACAAGAAAGATACTTAACAAAAGTCCTGCCAACTGCCTTAACCAGCGTTTGACAGGACTTTTGTTTTATGCTGACCTAAGAAAAACTGCAACAAGAAAGGCACAGACACAGACAGCAAACAGGTTTGCGCTTCTAAACGAAACAGACTTACAAGCTATGGAAACATACGCCGAAAAACACAGAAACACCTACAAGATTTTGCTATATAACGAGGAAACAAACACGATAGCACGTATACACCGTAATTTTCACCCTACTTTCTTTCGTTTCTCTCAGGATATTGTTGTATTTTTGTAGTTATCAAATTGTGTTACTTAAATTAAGCAACTATCTACTTAAACTTAAATAATAATCTATTTAAACTTAAGTAACTGTCTACTTAAATTTAAGTAATAACATTAGATAGGGATATAATTATGATTCATCAAGCATATAATCATCATTAAAACACCATTAAAATGCCGTTACAACGGTGATAAATACAAATTAAAGCGCATTTAAACAAAACAGAAACCCATAAATACAAAAAAAAGAACCAATTATGAGTGTAGATTACAAGCTATTAAAAAACTATAGTACATCGGCAAAAAAGACAGAATACAGAGCAGTGATTGTGGAAAACCAAAAGGTTGGCTTAAGGCGAATAGCCAAAAAGATAGAAGGAGCTATGTCGCTTACAAGTGCCGATATTGTGGGAGCAGTGGCTGGTTTGTGCGATGAGATAGTACACAACCTGCAGTCGGGCAAGAGCGTACACTTGCCAGGACTTGGTCATTTCTCACTCTCCGTAAAGGGCGACGTGTACGAAGATCCGCGCACACATCACTACAGGCTGCGCAATGCCAAAGTTCGCACGGTGAAGTTTCGTCCCGATAAGGAGATAATGGAGGCACTCAGAAACACCGAATTCGTAAACGCTACCTATAAATACAACAAAACAAAAGTGCCCACAGAGTCTGAAATAGACGAAGCCATTGACGCATTGCTTGCCGAAAATACTTTCTTCACAGTAGAAGAGTTTCGCTTTCAGCTTAATTTGTCAAGTTCGTACGCATATCGTATCACAGCAAAATTAGAAAGCAAAGGCAAGATACACAACATTGGGCGTGGTCGAACCAAACTGTTTACACGTGTTGAAACAGAAAAGTAAGCGCACAGAAAAAAAGGCACCAAACAGTTAGCGTTCGGTGCCTTAATAACATTTGTATAATTCTGCTTACATTAAAGCAAAGTTTTGAACTTTTCGTCGAGCTTGTCTTTAGATGCAGCACCCACAAACTTGTCTACCAATTCACCATTCTTAAAGAATAGAATTGTAGGAATATTGCGTACTCCATAATCAATGGCAATGTCGTCGTTATCTTCTATATTGCACTTTCCAACTACAATTTTGCCGTCGTAATCGTTAGCCAATTCAGATATAACTGGACCTATCATCTTGCATGGTCCACACCATGTTGCCCATAAATCAACTACCAATGGCAATTCGCCATTCTTATAACTCTCGAAGTTCTCGGTTGTAATTTCTACTTCCATGTCTTTTAGATTTTTGTTAAACAATTATATTTAAAATTTCATTTAATACTCCAAACACTGTGCCAACTTTCTTAGTTTGTCAGTTTATCTTATATTCCATATTCTCTTCGTTGGCAATAAAGTCGAGCAACGAGCGGTCTACATCAACACCTTTGTTGCGATAGTGAAGCGTTACAGAAGCTTGGTCTGCCGTGTAGCTCAAAGTAAAGCTGCGTATCGCCTTCGTTTCGCTCTACCAACGAAACCAGTTCCGAAACAGTACGGTCGTCCACAGTAGATGTATCCATCATAATCGTAAACTTTTCCAGTCGGTGTTTCTTTACATCATATAGTTGCTCCACGTTCTGTATCTTCAGTTCAAACAGATTACTGTTGCGATATCGTGGCTGACATTTTGCCGTTATAAAGATAGTATAATTCTCTTTCATTAGTCCATTCCATCGCATCCAGTCGTCGCCAAACAAAAGTAAGTTCGCCCTGAGTTCTTAAAATCCTGAATGGTAACAATACCAAAAGGTTTGCCCGTTTTCTGCGAAAAAGCGTTCATTTACGCTAGTTATAATTCCGCCAAACGTAATTTCATCGCGTTCCGACAGTTTTTTTCTAAATCAGCCCCTCGTCCAATTTCTTCGATATGCGTGTTACACATATTGTTCATTATCACGCTGTAATCATCTAATGGGTGGGCTGAAAGGTATATGCCAATTAATTCGCGTTCATTGTTCAGTTTCTCTACACTTGGCCAACGGTCGGCTTTTGGAATAGGCGGTTGCGCAATCTCTATCGCATCATCTCCACCAAAAAGCGAGTGCTGCATTTGTGCCTTTTTCTTGTTGGAACAATTGCCCATACTTAATTAACGAGTCGAGAAAACACACACCTTTTGCATTTACACCAAAGTATTCTTCGCGCTGTAAGCCTAATCCATCAAAGCTGCCACTCTTTGCTAAGTTTTCAAAAGCCTTCCGGTTTACATTGCTAAGGTCTATACGTTCAACAAAGTCGAATATGTTTTTATACGGTCCATTCTTATCTCTTTCGCTCACAATAGCCATAGCTGCACCCGTTCCCATTCCCTTTATAGCTGAAAGACCAAAACGTATGCCTCCCTTTTTATTCACGCTGAACCCTATCTGACTTTCGTTTACATCAGGACAAAGCGTTAATATTTTAAGAGCCTTACACTCTTCCATCAGCTTTGTTATTTCGGTAATCTGACTGAAGCGGCGTGTCATTAAAGCTGCCATAAATTGTGCTGGATAGTGTGCTTTTAAATAAGCAGTTTGGTAAGCCACCCACGAATAACACGTAGCGTGCGACTTGTTAAAAGCATAGCTGGCAAACTTTTCCCAGTCGCCCCATATCTTTTCCAACACTTCGGGGTCGTGTCCATTGGCTTTTCCTTGCGCAAGGAACTTAGGTTTCATTTGGTCTACAATGGCTTTCTTCTTTTTTCCCATCGCCTTACGCAAAGCATCGCTTTCGCCACGCGTAAAGTTAGCAAGCTGACGACTCAGCAACATCACTTGCTCCTGATAAAACCGTAATGCCATACGTATCCTTTAGATACTTTTCCATGCACGGAATATCGTACTTTACCAACGAAGGATCATTCTTACGCTTAATAAAGTCAGGAATATAATCCATCGGTCCTGGGCGATAGAGCGCATTCATTGCAATAAGGTCTTCGAATACAGTTGGATGCAATTCGCGCAGATATTTCTGCATTCCTGCCGATTCAAACTGGAATGTTCCTACAGTTTGCCCACGCTGATAAAGCCGATAGGTGAGTTCATCATCAATAGGAATATTGTCAATATCTATTATATCGCCTGTGGTTTGCTTTATAACTTTACACGCTTCCTTTATTTCTGATAGGGTTTTCAAGCCAAGGAAGTCCATCTTAATAAGTCCTGTTGATTCTATAACGTGTCCATCATACTGCGTTACAGGAACCTTCTTTTCTGGGAAATCTGGGTCAGTGGCAGTAGAAACCGGCACCCAATCGCTAATAGGATCGCGACAGATAATGAATCCACACGCATGAATACCAGTGGTGCGTACCGTACCTTCTAACATTTTAGCATACTTAATAGTATTTCGTTCGCGCGCATCTTCACTTACTTCAGCTTCTTGCAATAATGGAGTGCAAGCAATGGCATTGTTTAAATTCATCTTCAAGCCATCTGGGAGACGTTCTGGAATAGCCTTACAAAGTCGGTTTGCTAATTCTATAGGTAATCCTTCTACACGTGCAACATCTTTAATAGAGTTTTTGGTTGCCATCGTACCATAAGTAATAATGTGTGCACAGTTCTCTTCACCATATTTATCTGTTACCCATTGTAACACTCTTCCACGTCCATCATCGTCGAAGTCGGTATCAATATCAGGAAGGTTTACACGGTCGGGGTTTAAGAAACGTTCGAAAAGCAAATCATATTTCAAAGGGTCTATACGTGTTATTCCTAAACAATAAGCAACAACCGAACCAGCAGCAGAGCCACGCCCAGGTCCAACCATCACCCCAAGTTCATTGCGTGCGGCATTAATAAAGTCTTGAACTATAAGAAAGTAACCTGGAAAACCCATCGTTTTCATAACGTGCAACTCGAACGTTATAGCTTTCTGAACATCTTCTGGAATAGGATCGCCATAGAGTTTCTTAGCCCCATCGTGTGCTAATTTAGATAAATAGTCAGCCTCAAACTTAATACGATAAATCTCTTTATAACCTCCTAAACGTTTTATTACTGCTTGTCCGTCCTCTGGAGATAATGGATTCTCGTCATTCTCATCTGTAGTAAACTCTTCGTAAAGTTGCTGTTCCGTGAACTTTTTACGCCACTCTTCTTCTGTTCCAAAGCTCTCTGGAATTGGAAAGACAGGGCATAATAGGTCCATTATCTATACTATACATCTCTACCTTATTGAGAATCTCCAAAGTGTTGCTCAGTGCTTCTGGTACATCAGCAAACACATCGTTCATCTCCTCGCGTGTTTTAAACCATTCTTGTTTTGAATAACGCATTCGTGTTGGCGAGTCCAAACTTTCTTGTGTTGCAAGACAAAGAAGGTGATCGTGTGCTTCTGCAGTCTCCTTTATCTTCAAAGTGGCAATCGTTAGTACACACATATTTAATATTATATTCTTTTGCAAATTGCAACAATACCCTATTAACCTTCTGTTGTAATGGAAAAGCATCTCGATTGGCAACTAACGTTGGGGCCTTTACTTCATGACGTTGTAACTCTAGATAAAAATCATCGCCGAAAACTTTTTTATACCATTCCACCGTCTCGCGCGCTGCATTCATATCTCCCTTTAAGATATTACGTGGAATCTCACCAGCTAAGCAAGCAGAGCATACTATTAGCCCTTCATGGTATTTCTCTAAATCAACACGGTCAGTACGTGGGCGATAATAAAAGCCATCTACCCAAGAGCGCGATACTAATTTTATAAGGTTTTTATATCCTTGATAATTCTTTGCTAACACTATAAGGTGGTAACCAGAATTATCGTGCATATCCTTTACCTTATTCTCTTTTCGTCTTCGCGCTACATACATCTCGCAGCCGAAGATAGGTTTAAAAGGTTCTTCTCCATTCTTCTTCCGCTTCTTATTGATATTAGCACAGTAATCTGAGAATTCTTTTATTCCGAACATTACACCATGATCGGTAATAGCCATACCCTTCATACCATTTTTAATTGCCTTATCAACAAGATTAGGTATTTTTGACTGTCCGTCAAGCACCGAATAATATGTATGAACGTGTAAATGTACGAAATCTTCCATTGTTTATTATTATATACTGCTATTCTTTTTGGGATTTCAAAGATACTACTTATACACGAGATACCAAAAAGAATAAGAGTAAAAATTTGTGAGAGTAATAAAAAAATAATTATCTTTGCATTCGTTAAAAACCATACTACCACAGAATGGGAAGATTTAAGAGGAAACTCAAGAAAAATAAGATTACATCACGAAGGCACAGACCAGCTTCTATATGGAGGTATCGGCATTGGACTGATAGCTCTTTTTATTATGGTTTGGTATAGCCTCTAAAATACCTTTTTGGATATTTATAGCCATCTTTGGAACTATTTATTGTATAGTTTTAAACTTCTATCGTTGTCCTATCCGCTATTTTGATGGAGAAGATACGGAAAAGATTGTTGTAGCTCCAGCCGATGGGCATATAGTTGTTATAGAAGAAGTTGATGAGAATAAATATTTTCATGAACGACGAATTATGGTATCTATATTTATGAGCCTTTGGAATGTACATGCCAATTGGTTCCCTGTAGATGGAACTGTTAAGTTTGTGAAACACTTCAATGGAAATTATCATAAAGCATGGTTACCAAAGGCAAGTGAAGAAAACGAACATGCCGATATAATCATTACAACTCCTGATGGAAGAGATGTTCTATGTCGACAGATAGCAGGTGCTGTTGCGCGGCGTATTGTAACCTATGCGAAAGAGAAAGAAGAATGTTTTATTGATGAGCATTTAGGCTTCATAAAATTAGGTAGCCGCGTTGATGTATTCTTACCAATAGACTCTGAGATTTGTGTAAAAATGGGACAATCTACTGTAGGAGACCAAACAGTGATAGCAAGACTTAGCTAATTAACAAATATACTTTGAATATGGCTATTAAGAAGCACATTCCCAACACTATAACTTGTTGCAATCTTATATCAGGTTGTATAGCCATTGCATACGCTTTCAGTGGCAAGATTGAAATATCGTTTACATGGATTATCATAGGAGCTGTATTTGACTTCTTCGATGGTATGTCTGCACGATTATTAAAAGTAAGTTCTCCAATAGGGAAAGAGCTTGATTCTCTTGCTGATATAGTAACGTTTGGTGTTGCTCCATCTACAATTTTGTTTAGCAAACTGGGTATAATGTCTTATCCTTCCATTCTTGAATCATTACGTGGCATTCTACCTTTTATTGCATATATTATGGCTGCATTCTCTGCACTACGATTAGCAAAATTCAATCTTGATGAACGACAGACTCTCGGATTTATTGGATTACCAACTCCAGCTAATGCTCTCTTTTGGGGTTCACTTCTTATCGGACTTGGTAAAAGAATAGATTCCTCTCCCCTTATGTGCATTTTCATAATTGTGGGAATCTTCATAAGCTCATGGTTAATGGTTTCCGAAATTCCTATGTTCGCACTTAAATTTAAGGAATGGGGATGGAAAAAGAATCAGATTAAATACATATTCTTGCTCACTTGTATTCCTCTAATTGCCATATTTGGTATTACAGGGTTTGCCATCATTGTAGCGTGGTATGTAATTATATCGTACATTATAAAGAAATAAAAATCAATGGGTTTTAACTCCAAGTAAGACCTATAAATAAGGAATTATGATTCTCTTTAAAATTTATCTTTCTTATATTCATTGCATTCTTTGTCATTCTATTCTTTATAGCTTTCAAGTTCTATAAAGTTATAACACGTACGCAACGTAGATTTCGCCATGAAAAATACAGAGGAAGGAATAAATATTAACGGTAACACCATCGTAGATCATCGCCCAAAAATCTAAACGCGACAGAAAGATAATTGGCGACGATGAGGGTGAATACGTTGATTTCGTTGACAGCAATACTGAATCTAAAAATAATAAGTACTAAGAGAATTCTCTTCTTTTAAAGAAAAAGACGCAAAGAATATTTGTTTTCCAAAAATATTTTTATTTTTAAAACAAAGAAAAGCTAATAACTCTTTTTATAGCTATTGAAAGTTTTCATATAATAACTTAAATAAAGGGACTTATATTCCTCATCAGAATAAATAGCTTTCTGCTATCTTTATATAAGACCACAAAGATTATTATTTGTTATGATATCTAATTCGCAACTGACAGATATCTGAGACACAACTGACAGATATCTGAAACGAGCGTGACAGATATCTAAAACAAGAGTGGCTAAAATCTGATTATTTTTATATCCATCTGAGATATTTCGCCTGATTTGTGAATAAACGGTAGATGCTGTTTAGAATATCCTCTCCTATTTTCTATAGAGGCTTAATCTGCGTTCTCCTTAACCAAATCTCGCTAAAAAAAGAGTGCAAAGGTTTTCCATTCACCTTTACACTCTTTGCTGTCGGGATGACTGGATTATAGCGACGGAAAAACAACAGCGTAACTATCTGATAATCAATAGGGATATTTTATGAAACATAGTTCTTTTCACCGATTTTTTACCGATTATACACCTTATGGAAGTATCTGATAATCAAACATTTGAGTGGTATATTTATATTTTTGCGTGATTAAAAACACCGTATTTTCACTCATATTATCCTTTTGGATACAGTTTTATTATCCGACATTTGCCACTTTTTTAGAAGGCTCTTCAGACAACTCTTGTACGAGTTTTGCTGTTAGCCTATCAATTGTTTTTTTGCTGACTATCTATAGTCTTTTGTTGTGTGGAAATTACAGAGTAGAGTTTTTTTCTTATCTGTATCAATCTCACTTTTTTTCTCCCATCACAAGCCAATTAGCATCCACCCATTCGAAACTCTCTATTATTTTTACAATGAGTTCATAACTTGGTTTATTCCTGTCTTTTGTGATGCTTCTAATAGTTTGGTCGCTAATATCTATTTTTTTCTTGCAAAAGGAGCTGATAGTATGTCCCTCTTTTTCAATGATATAGCGAACCCGGTCGTTAATAGTTTCTTTTTCCATGAGCCCTGCTTTAAAAATTTAAATTATTTAAATGAGTGAAATAATCACTCAAATGTTTGTGTATTCCAAAAATATGTTGCATCTTTGCGCTACGTAATAATTTATGCGCTACGAAAATAGTAAAAAATATTTGAAGTAGCAATAAAACTTAAAAAAAACATCAAATATGGAATTTAAAGATTATGTAAATTCTTTGCCAAATGAAAGAGAACAAACCATTATGGATTTGGCGAAGATTTGTCGAGTATCGAATTCGACAGTGTACAGATGGTTACGAGGCGACTTTATGCCAGACCCTCTGAAAAGAAAGGTCATTGCGGATTATTTACGAAAATCCGAAAAAGAACTCTTCCCCAATGTGTGAAGAGTGCAGGAACTGTCAGTTCCACAGGAATTGTATTAATGGGCTGTATTGTGTAAAATTAAATGAGTATGTACAATACAGCAATGTCAAGAAAATGTCAATCTAAGAAAAAAACAACTATGAAAGTAAAAAGATTTTGAAGAAGCAATAGAAGCTCTTGGTAGTGATATTGTTATTGACGAGATGAAGTTAAAACATTCATACGTCAGGCAGGTAAACGGACACATAGCCGACCTGCAGATTGTGTGGGACGAATATGGTCGAGCTTATTCTTATAAAAAAGAATATGAGAAAGACATATTCCTTACACAAAAAGAAGATGGAAAGTTCCACAGTGTTATTGGTATACCTCTCAAGAGAGAGATGAAATTTGACCTTAATATCAAGCAACTATGACCAGTATAAGAAGAGTAAGGAAAGCCTTTAAGCGGAAAAACGGCATTAAACGTTTCAGTGTTCGTCTGAAATTCAGGAAGAGATTATATCGCTCATTTACACCGACACTTCGCAAGGAAATAAGGAGAGTTTCAACTGAAGGAATGAGAACAAATTTTAAAAAGACCATGTACATCGACAAAGACAGCTGGGGTAAATACTCCATAAACGATTTAACCGAGAGGGAATTGTTTTTATTCAGAGAGTCTCTTAGGGTATATGCACAATTAAATCTTGGTCGTATACACCCTACGGACAATGTTACGATATTAAGTTTTGATATTCAATTTAATAGCATAATGCGATATGGGGAAGAAAGGCAACAAAAGATGGAACTCCCATGACGAAGAATATGTAAGAGAAAATCTCGGAAGACTTTCGTTTGAAGATATGGGAAGATATTTGGGACGCAGTCCGATGTCTGTTCGGCTTTACGTATTACGCCGTAAATTGACAACAGGGACAGTTGGTAAAGCGAAATTTGTTGATAGCACTCCTGCAGATAAAAGTTTCGCCACCCTGAAGATTTTTCTCCTACAAGAATGTTCTACAAAGAGACAGGTATCGGTCAACGTCGGTACTGGGATCTTTACTTCGGACGAAAACCCATCACAGGTAAGGAATATGCTGCCGTGGCAGAATATTTAGGTGTAACTGTTACAGAAGCTGTCGATAGCCGGCAGTTGGAGCTGTTCACGGAAGAAGAACTGAAAAATGAAACAAAAACAAAATGATAGATAAGAATTTCATAGATAAAGTAAAGTCAGCTTTAAATATAGTAGATGTTGTAGAGTCATTTACGCATTTACATAAAGCAGGTGTGAACTATAAAGGTGTATGCCCATTTCATGACGACCACACTCCCTCTATGATGGTTAGCCCGTCAAGGCAGACTTATCATTGTTTTGTTTGTGGGGCAAGTGGAGATGTCATAGCCTTTATTCAGCACCATCTGAATATGGACTTTACATCTGCTCTTCGCTGGTGCGCTACTCAAGCGGGTTTGGAATTTCCTGAAAAGGAAATGAGTCCAGAAGAAGAAGTGCGCTACAAGCAGAAGGCTGCACAGCGAATAGCAATAGAAGCTGCAGCAAAATTCTTTCAGAAAAATTTGCAACAGGCGGAGAGTTTCCTTGCTACGCGCGGATACCATATTTCTGATAAGGCTTTAACCGATTTTGGTGTCGGGTATGCGCCTATGGGGAATGTGGCGATGTCAGAACTCACCAAAGCTGGATACTCCCTGCAGATGTTGCAAGATGTAGACGTGGTGGGCAATAATGAAGGACGTTCCTATGACAGGTTCAGAGATAGGTTGATGTTCCCATTCTATGATATGCAGGGGCACATCATCGGTTTCTCCGGAAGAATCATAACACCTAAAGATGGCGTCGGGAAATACGTAAACACCAGCGAGACTCCTTTATTTACAAAAAAGGTAAGCATATCTTCGGACTCTATCAAGCCCGGCAATCTATCGGCAAGCAAGGTTTTGTTTACCTTGTAGAGGGACAATTCGATGTGATGTCCCTGCTGGAAAAGCCACACTAATTTGACCCACCCTGGCAAAGTATTTTAGACCCAGTAAAACGATTTATTATTGACCCACTAAATGCCCTGGTCGGGTGGGTCATTTTATTTCGCTATTACTTGGTAATATTCTTTGCTTTTATCTTTCTAAGACTCTCTCCAGTTAGTTCTATTTGATATGAGGTATGCACAATTCTATCTAGTACAGCATCTGCCACGGTAGGGTCGCCTATTGCATCATACCAGTTGTCTACAGGAAGTTGAGAAGATATGATAATCGACTTCCTTTCATGCCTATCTTCTATAATATCAAGTAATATAGGACGCTCTTTTTGCATCTACTGGTACAAGGAAGGCATCATCGAGGATTAACAAAGCGACATCGCTCTATCTTCTTTAGCTCTGTTTCTAACGTTCCTTTGTTCTTGGCAACCTTAAGTGTCCCCAGCAGCTTTGACATGTTAGCATACATCGTTCTAATACCATTTTTACAAGCATGATAGCCTATAGCTGTAGCGATAAAACTTTTACGAGTTCCTGATGAACCCGAGTAATAAATATATTGCGTCCTTGCTTGATAAAATCAAGTGAGAGTATTCTCTCCATTTTGTTTTGGCTAAGGTTGCGATTGATATTATAATCTATTTGCTCAGGATAGGCTTTATATCTAAACCCTGCTGATTTTATGAGTCTTTCAATGGCTGCTGCAGAACGATAGTCCCATTCTCGAGATAAGAGCCAAGATAAAAAGGCATCTGGTGTCATCGTATCTGCAATTGTAGTTGTTAGACTTTCTTCAAAGGCAGTTGCCATACCCGTAAGCCTCATTCTATGCATTAAATCAAGAGATAACTGATTCTTATCCATTTCTTGCACTAATAGGTGCTGTCTTATTATTATTTAGTTCCATAGTTGTTTACTTTAATTGTTTGCTATTATTGGATAATTGCTTTGAGAAATAATCCTTGCCTCGTATGTTCTTATGAGTTTTTGGTTTATATTCAGGAGATAGCTCCATATTATCTTCATCCATAGATATATAGGAAGCATCATCACCCTTCTGTAGTATATCCTTTATCTCATTATAGCCATAGCGTCGTCCTTCCGAGGCACAGTTACAAGCTGCTACTAGACGAGCCATGCCATACTTCTTCTCCAGCGACATGATACCACGGCAAGAGCGGAAGGCTTTTTGGTGGATATTTCATCTGCGTAGCGACTTCCTTGAGATAAAGCAGAAGGATGTTGTCTATTTGCCCTGCCCGTTGATATATTTCCTCCAAATCCTTTTCAAAGCTACCATGATGACCAGGAAGATTATGTGCATCTTTCTGTGAGTAGGTATAGGGAGTATCATCTCGCTGATGGATGGTAACTAACTTTAACCCATAGTAGATTTGAACATTGTCATTATCGTAAATAAGCTCCATACGTTTGCCGATATACTCTGTTGGAACACTATAACTATGCTTTCTTAGCATAACGAAGCTATTAGCCATGACAGTAGCAGACTTTCTAGACTTCATCTGATAGCGAGCGGTAGGAAGAGGACGAAGAAAATCTTTTTCCATTTCCTCAAATAGTTCTTGACGGGATTCCTTACGCCCACTCAATCTACGGCTGTTAAATGCTTCTAAAGATGTGCGTATAGCAACATTAAGTGATTCTAGATTATGGAAAATTTGCCCTTCAATATCTACATATACCGACCGATACATTAGCTTTACAGCATTCTCAACCAGTGCCTTGTCCTTGGGACGGCGCACCCTAGCTGGATAAACAGCCATGTCATAAAATTCAGCCATAGCAGCGAAGTCGTCATTGATAACAGGCTCATTACGATCACTGCGGATAACGGCTGATTTTAAGTTGTCAGGCACAACAGCCTTGGGTACACCACCAAAGAAATGAAGAGCATTCTCGCAAGCAACGATAAGGTCTTCCTTCTTCTGCGACCACACTGCCTCGCAATAGGTGTAATGACTGCATGGAAGGGTAGCCACAAAAACCTCTACCTTCCGCACCTCACCCGTCTGTTCTTCGACTATCTCTAGCTTATCACCTGCATAATCAATATACATCTGATCGCCAGCAAGGTGCTCTACATGTCCTACGGCTCGTGTTTGACATCTGTAGGCATGGATTGCGTGTTTGAAAGTAGAATACTGGTAACCATTAGGATGAGTTTTGAGATACTCCGTGTGAAGAGATAAGATAGAAACACCCTTCTTGCTAAGCCGTTTCACATAATCAGGAACAAGTGCCTCTAACTCCAACTTGCGAGCAGAAGGCGGACGGTTACGAGAATGCCCATCTGAAAAACAAGTCCGCCAGCTTATCATCTGAAAGCGACAGAATTTGCTCCATGGACAAGCCACTTTCTTGGAATTTACGGACATACTTGCGGAGGGTGTTACGAGATATATGGAAAAGTACTAGAAATACTTCTTATTCCCATACCAGATGCGTAACAGCGCAATAAATTCTTTTAATTTTTGTCATATAAATAATAGTTTTATGTTTTTAATGCCGGCTGGGGGCAGTAACACAAAACTACAAAAATGACCCTAAAAAAACTAGCGTTTCAAAGGGTCATTCTTATTTTTAACGAGGTGGGTCTCATTATTTTAACCTTACTGGGTCTAAAAATACTTGCTGTGGTGGGTCAAATTAGTGTGGCTTTTCCAATGTCGGCAGGTGGTGCTAAATGCGACACATAAAGGAAAAATATCTACATCATTTTATCTTAACGATGGTTCTTTCTATTCTAAGATAAAAGATGTAAAGCTAAAGGATATTTTCAAAGATGAATGCGTTCCTGGAGTGTCTACAGTACAGCAAGCTATAGAGTTTTGCCGTGGATTGCGCAATAATAAGGACGATAAGTTCTCTATCTTTCCTTTATTGGTAGAGGACGACTCGGGGCAATCTACAGGTTTTAATTATAAAATTCTCAATGCTTTTGGTAAAGACGAAACAATTGAGAAAGTCATCGAACATATTCCTGGTATACCAACAGCATTGGAAATACCTATAGTGAATGTTTTTAACCCCGATATGACTACACCAGACTCTGACTTCTACAATGCTACAAAGAGAATAGAATATGTAGAAAACGTTTCTATTAGTCTGAATGAAGGCTATTATATCACGCCATTCATTCGTGCCAACTATCTTCTTCAGCGAGTGTTTGCCTATTTCGGCTACAAGTTGTTGCCAAACTTCTTTACCGAAACTGATCCATTCGATAAGATGGTGGTACTTAACAATGTTATGGATACCATTGTAAAGGGTAAAATACGTCTTGCCGACCTTGTGCCTAATATTACTTGCTCGGAGTTTATTGCTGTATTTCGCAAGAAGTTCTGTTGTGAGTTCACGGCTAACGAAGGTAAAGGTACTGCTGATGTTATTTTCTTGCGTGATGTTATGGCAAGTACACCAACAACCGATCTTACCCATAATATGACAGAAGAACCTACCATTGCATACAAAACAGAAAAGGATTACCAGCGCATAACGCTTGCTCCAGAGGATAAACTTGGAAGCGAAGCAGCAGAATCATACGAAGACTTTAACAATATGGCTAAATCGAACCCTGCTGCGTATTTCGACCAGAGAGATGGTGCTTTCTACAAGATTGGTTTTTCAGGAGACTTCCGCTTAATTACAAAGATAGGCGAAGGGTCGCAAGATTACAACACTGGAGAACAATTGGAACCGAAAGAGGTGAAAGTTCCTGAACTTATACCAGAGTTTAGGGCTTTGCAATATAAGGTTGATTTTAAAGATCTAAAGAAAGATTACGATATAGGGCACTACCTATTCGTGGGTAAATATAAATCTCTTAACTCGAAAAATGGTTATTGCTGGAGACGATAAAGATAGCGATACAGAACATGCTGATAAGGAGAAGACTATGTTAGCCTTCTCGGCTTTTGTAAATGGTCGTACAGTGGGAACTATTTCTCCATACGACATATCTTCTCCCGATTGGAAGAAGGCAAACAAATTGTTCGACTACGCTCTATATTACAATGGAGATGAAGGTGTGTTTGCACGCTTTTATAAGGATTACGATTTATTGTTGCGTAATTCTTTGCACGACCTGAAGGTGAAACTCTTGCTTTCTCAGTCGCAGAAACAGAATCTCCCTGCATATAGTAAGGTTCTTATTAGAGGTGTAGCTTTTTTCTTTAACAAGCTAAAGTTTGTTTTAGGTGGCAAAGACGAACCTATGGAGTCTGAATTGAAGACGATATCGCTCATGGAGCCCGTAGTTATAGCTCCCAGTATTGATAGTTTCTTTCCTGCCATGAACACAAAAATACAAATGGGTAGGTAGGGTCGCGTATCGTAGAAGTTTTCAGGGTCGGCTTACGATAATTCAGGGTCCTGATAAAAGATAGGGGCTTTTTATAACAATGTATCCACCTATGGCTTCTAAAGAGTACTTAGGCGTGGAATTTATGAAACAGAGTTCTTATCGTTCGCAAAAGGTACGCCATAAGTCGTTTTGGCGTAGTGCTAAATACAAGTACTCACGTACAGACGTATGGCTGGAATGTGTGGAAAAGGACGCTACTGACGTTTGGTAAGTTGTCCTTTACTACTATGTGATGTTTTTGTTACTTTTGCGATAAATATATTGCTTACTATGGATATAATTATAAAGCCCGACAATATAAGCCTTGTAGGCTCAATGAAGAGAATAGTTCTCTCCAGCGAGCAAGAGGTAATATTTATTTTAAGCTACGCTGAAAACAATGCACCGATAGTGCAGCACACTTATACTCCTGACTCTCACAACAGAATTGAGATAAACCTTGAAGATGTTATAGCACCATTGCTATATTTCGAGCTTCAGGATATTGAAAGCGCATACTTGCAGAACCATATTGCACGCGAATTTAAGGTTACAATACGATATGAAGGAGAAAAGATAAAGACTTTTACCTTTACGGCTATTCGTGCAGGAGTGGACCGATTGGCTGATTCAGCAGAGAACTTCCTGAAAGGCAACTTCCTTACGTGGCAGCCCACCGTGAAGCCTGTTACCTACAATACTCCCGAGTTCCTTACTTACTATGCGCTGACAGAAGGCTTTGTTAAGTGTGTTGGCTATTATCACACGGAGCGTATTGTAGGACTCGTGAAAGGCGATGAGAAAATAATCGCAAACCTGCAGAAGGACAAAGCGCAGACAATACCTGTGCAATATGCCATTATGGCTAAGCTCTTCGACTTTCTCCCACAATATTACGATGTGTGGGTAGAAGATACCGACGGTAAGCGTCTGACGTATATTCAACGCTACTATGCTTCGGATATCAGGAGCGAGGAAGAGCAATGGGTGTTGTTTGAGAATTCGCTCGGTGGCATCGACACCTTCCGTGCGTATGGCGACACAACGTTTACGGCAAAAGCACACGCACAATATTGCCGAGATTGAAAACGATGCAGAAGAATATCGTGTTGATACTGCGCGCGAATATAAGAAGAACACTGGTCATCTCAATAAGGAGGAACGCCGATGGCTGCTCGACTTCTTCCCATCGCTTGGTAAATACATATACATTGATAACTATATACGCAGGATAGTGGTTACCGACAGCGAGGCTTCGTACGAAGCAAAGGAGCTGCCTTCCAACTTTAATTTTACTTTTTAAATATGCCGATGCACGTCCGTATCTCAATCTTCGCAGAAGTGCAGTACCGGCAAAGATGATGGATATAAAAGTTCCCGAATTGGGTTCTTTACCATCGCCCCACGCTTGGTTGAGTTCCAAAGGCTCAATCTGAGTGGTGGGGCACTCTTTCCTGTTCAGAATCCGTATGCCAATGAATGGAACGTTACTACGATAGCTGCCATCATCGACTTCATTGTAGAAGTGCTTGAGAAAAGCTACTCGGCTAACGGTGGCGTAGGGCACACCCATACAAACTACTCGCTGCTGCAAAGTCTTTCGCTGCTGAACGGCTATCTGCTTGAGAATGGAAACAAGATTAAGGCTGGCTACGCTGATACAGCTCGTGATTTAGAAGATCCAGTGGACGATCGTTTCCTTTCGAAGCTAAAAGCCGACACGGCGAAAGAGTTAATAACGTTCTTAAAGGGCATTACGTTTGGAGACAGTCTCCAGACCATAGGCTTTGCACAAGGACTGAATGGTTTCAAGGTATGGTTAGATAGCTATGGCAGGGCGCACGGACAGATTGATTACTTAGAGGTGATTGGCAAGGCTATATTCCGCAGCCTACAGATTGATGAGTATAAACACATCGGGGGCAACATTGTGCTGTCGGGTGCGAATGCCATTATAGAAAAGGTGGTGCCTGTTAGTGGTGGCTGGAAATGTTACTTGCACACGGACGATGGCGACAAAGCGATAACAAATGATTGGGGAGCCGGGCGACCAAGCACTTTGCCAGACTTTCAACATCAAAGCTGGTGTTTACGAGAACGTGAGCAACCGTTACTACCGGGCGTTGTGTATCGGCTGTGGCACAGAAATCGGCTACCGAAAAGGCGTATATCGTTATTACTGCCGATGACGCTTACCGTGATAAAAGCACCGACAACGATGCTCCAATGGCTGGCGACAATGTGGTGCTTTGTGGGCATAACACATTGTGGGACGTTGCTAACGGCATTGACCCGCTGCTGAACCGCAACCGTATGAATGTTACGATGATTACTACATCGAAAGAGGAGGGTGGAACTATCGAGGTGTATCGCAACATTCACGACTTTTCGCTCTCTAAAGGCAACGCCATCTTCCACCTTTCCAGCGACAAGATTTATATGAACAGCCAACGCTTCCAGTGGGTAAGCGCAGATGGCGAACGTATTCCTAACGTGATTTATCGTGGCGACTGGACCGTAGGCACGGTGGCTGCCCGATACGAAGCGTGGTATTATGGCGGTGGCACGTGGCTATCGCTCGAAGATAATAACACCGACGAACCCACCGAACAGTCGCCTAAGTGGAAGCATTACGCAACCAAGGGCGAAGACGGCACATCGCCCTACACGGTGCAAATTCTGTCGGAGAGTGGCGGCAACATTATACACAACGGGCAGGGGCAAATTGTGCTGGTGGCTACCGTGCTGCACGGACAGCAGGACATTACAGCCTCGCTTCTGCCGAACCAATTCTCGTGGGTGATACAATCAGGCAATACCGACTTCGACACGGCATGGAACGCCCGACACGAGGCAATTGGTAACCGAACTACCATTAGTGCCGAAGAGGTGAACCTTAAGGCACAGATTGATTGTATAGTAAACATAGAATAATTTTTATAAAACTCAAAAAACAAAACGCAATGGCAACAATTAAAGCAAGAGGTCAGGTTACGATTGTAGACCTTAACGACGCAAAACAAGTGCAGCTGCTGATGGATATAAAATATCCCGTGCAGATGTATAACCCCGACACAAAGGTGTTTACGCCCAACTTTGGTAGCGACAACAACGTGGTAACGCCAAAGGTTTACGTTACGGGCAACGGCACAAACCTTGTGAGCAAACTTACCGCACTGATATACAACGTTGATGGAACGGTGGTGAATGCTGGCACAACAAACGGACAATACTCTGCGGCTGCCATATCGGCAGGGTGGTGCCCTCACCATAAAGGGCAACATCACAGGCAGCTCGCTACCCATAAAAATAACGGCTTCTTACCACGACGACGAAACGGGGCAAAACACCATACTCGAAACGCAAGGCTTTGTTGCGAAAACTGCCAACGCTGGTGCGCTGTTCCAAGTGGTGCTAACCCAATCGAAGGGCAACAGCTTCGATGCAAGCAACAACGTTAATACGCTTACGGCAGAAGCCAAATGTTTTCGTGGCGGCGTGCAAGACATTGACGGCATTACCTTTCGTTGGTACTCGCTGAACATAAAAACCCAAACGTGGGAGCTGCTCTCACAGGGCATACAAACAGTAAGCGGAATATCTATCCTAACGGTTAAGCCAAGCGACGTGCTGAACGTACAGACTTTTAAATGCGAAGCGCAAGACGGCACCGAAAAGTCGGAAGCCATCGTAACCTTCGAGGACCGCACCGACCCCTATTCAGTAGAAATCTTTTCGCCCACAGGTTTGCAGATTAAGAACGGACAAGGCTCAACCACGCTTTGCGCCCGAGTGTATCGTGGTACAGAAAAGATTGAGGACGAAGCTACAGCTACAAAGAAGTTCACCTACACGTGGACCAAGTTCGACAAGAACGGCACAAAATCGAACTTTGCTGGCACAACTTCGGCACAGAAAACAGGCAATCCACTCATCGTGGCAGCCACCGATATAGACTCAAAGGCAACGTTCTATTGCGAGGTGAGTATATAAGCACAAATTTACATCTATGGATATACAAGCGTAGATCCAGGGATATACGAGCGTAGATCCATAGATATACATTTTTATATTAACTATTTAAATTTTACAACTATGACGAAATGTTTAAGTTTCACAATTAGAGAACAGAAAATGAGTGTTGGTCCAAAGAAAGGGCAAAAGGTGTACATAGCACGCCCCACCGACCGACAACGAGTAACCCACCGCCAATTCTGCGAAGAAGTAGCACACGCCACCACCTTTACAGGTGCCGAAGTGGAAGCCGTGCTACGACTGGCAGCCGAAATGGCAAAACGCCACGTAGAAAGCGGCGAAAGCGTAGACTTTGGCGACATTGGTACACTATCGCCATCGTTCAAATCGAAAGCCGTAGACCACATTGAAGACTTCAACGCCACACGCGACATAAAGAAGCCAATGGTGAAACTACGTCCATCTACCCGCTACTTCACACTCGAGGGCGTAACCTACGAGCGAGTAGAGCCAAAAGCAAAGAAAGCAAAAGAAAGCAAACCCGCTGGCGGTGGCACTCAACCTCACCCATAAACACACTCTCGAAACAGGGAGGGCAATTTCGGTCCTCCCTACATCTAAAAAACTTATATAACCGATGATAATAGCACGAGCATACATAACCATAGCCAACGTTTCGGACGGTCCAAAGGGCGACACAGGCGACAACGCCCTAACATTGGTATGCACCCCTACCAGCCTAACGTTTGAAACAAACCGAGATGGCGAAATAGAAAACACCACGCAGCGCAAAGTGCAAGTAGTGCTATACGAGGGGCAAACAGCCGTGTCCCCCACATCAACAACCGTAACACCCTACAACTGCTATGCCCGACTGGTGGAGCAAAACATCGTGGTAGACGGCATAAGTCCCAACCAATGGAGCGGACACATAGCCATAGTAGCCACCTACAAAGGGCAAACACGCACAGCAAGAGTAGAATTTGTAGTGAGTGCGCAAAAGTGGAACGAGGCAAAATTCGAAGCCAATCAGAAGCAGTTCCAAAGCATAATAGCACAAAACCAAGCCGACAAACAAGGGTTGGAGCAGAAAATATCTACCATAAAGCAAACAGCCGACAACATAAAGTTGGAGGTGCGCAACCAAACCTTCAGCGGAGTAAACCTACTGAAAGGAGCAAGTCTGCGCCCACTCAATCTGCTAAGTCTGCAACGTGCGCAATACGTAACCATCGTGAAGTATCCCAGCGTTGCCCACTTCGATAATCCCTATCTATCCATATCACGACACGGAGCCACTGCCGACGAATGGAATGGCTGCAAATTCCCTGTAATAAAAAGCTATGGGCGGACGTACTTACACCCTGTCAATGTTTGTGCGAATATACGGCAGCGACCAACCCTACATTGAAGTGAAAAAGAAGCCGCTCAAAAGATATGAGCGCACCAAAAACAAGCTATGCCAACATACCATCAACTTACGGAGTGTGGAAACCATACACCTACACCTTCGAAATAGAAGACGGCTACAACTATCTGCAAATATTCATAGGCTGCACACGCAATGGAGAAACCTACCTGTCTGAAATACAACTCGAAGAAGGCACAAAAGCCACCACGTGGAAAGACCCCGACGTAAAAGAAAGCCTACAAGCTGCAGGCATCTATATCAATGGAAACGACATGAGCATAAACGCACGTGCCAAACACTTCAACTATATAGACCAGCAAGGCAACATCGTAGCCACAGTAGACGAAACAGGGGCTATTGATGGATTAAAATTTCGCACCCGCAACCTTGGGTCAGGGTATATCGACCTTACAGGTTCGCTTATGAGTGTGTATGGAACTGTGGCAAAGAACATAGAATTTGGTATCGACGATAAAGGTAGAGCTATATTAAAATTCTACGACAACGCAGGCAACAACACGCTAAACCTTTCGCCCGATGGCTTAAAAGCCGAAGACATTAGAGTCGCATCTTTTACACCTTTGAGTGTATGTTATATTGGCGGTTTTGATATCATCAATTTACCAGCAGAACATTCGATATTTAATCCATTCTTTGTCGATACTAAACCATCTGGCACAGCTGTATACCTATACACAGGGGCAAAGATGCAGGGTAAATTCGTAGCCCACGGAGGTTGGTCGCAGGCACGTGTAGAAGCTCAATGATGGAAGATATTTCCAAACCGATAAACCTCAATTAAGTAATTCGGTTGTAAATGGCGTATATGCAGCCTGCGCACCGCAAGCAACATTACAAATGCCGGGCACAATACGTCCAGATGGAGGGATAACAAGTTTACCAAAAGAATGGCGTATCATAACTATATATGTATTTCGTGATGGTAAAATCTCAACCTTCCAATTGATAAGAGAAAGAAATCTTTAAACATTATACGATTTATGAACATTCAAACAAAAATTTTAAGCAAGCAAGAGTTAGTAACCTGTGAAGTAGTCATAGATGGCTACTCTACACAGTGTCTTATCAAGCCGACACCACAAACACAATTGCTAAAGTGCTACAATTCACCGACAGAGTAGCACTGATAACACAAGGCGAATCCCCATCTTATGTAGTTAGACCCGCACCGTCAAGCCACATATACCCACAACACAGAGCACTTCTCTGGCGGACAGTGGGAAACCCTACCCGACGATGGCGGACAAACAGCCTACAAAGGCGTATTAGCCATATTCAATATGATAGAACAAGGAAAAATGGGAATACAATAATATGGATCTTAATTTAAAATTAGAACGTAAATGGAAAAAAGAGAAATACACGATAGGTAACCTCTTTATCAATGGAGTGTTTTTCTCGAACGTCCTCGAAGACAAAACAAGAGGTCTTCGCCAGGATATGACCCCTGAAGAAATACAGAAAATAAAGGTGTACGGTGAAACTGCTATACCAGCTGGAAAATACGAAGTACGTATAACCCTATCAGCTCGCTTTCGCTGCCCATTACCCCTACTTATCAATGTACCAGGCTACGAGGGAGTTCGCATTCATGCTGGGAACACAGCTCGTGATACACACGGCTGCCTACTGCCAGGCAAGAACGACCGAGTAGGGCAAGTGTCAAACTCAAGAGCCACAATGGCAGCCTTGCAAAAACAAATAGAAGAAGCTATATATCAAAATAGCAAAGTTTACATCGAAATAGTAGATTGACACCTTATATATATATATAAAGGTGTAGGATAGATGGAATGTAGGAAGGCAAGATAAGCAATCCTACATTCTTTATTTATAAATAAATGGCAACCATCTTCCTGAACTCACGAAAATGGTCGTAACAATATTAAAGAACTCCATGATATTTCAGTAGCAAGGCATTCGCATCTTTAATATCCTTCGGCGTATATCTGTCCGTAATGAGAATAGAAGAGTGGCGTGCCTGGTCGCGCACAGTCAGAACATCAGTGTTAGCCTTCAGCATATTCGTTATACCAGTATCTTTAAGCGAATAGAACTTGTATCGGTCCGAGAACTTAAGATGCTTGCGCAGATGAAGATGCCAATAATCTCTGAACGTCTTCTCGCTTCGCCTATTCGTGCCAGGCATAAAACCATCGCTAAAAAGATAATAATTACTTGGAAAGGCAAATATGTTTAAATCTATCATCAAGCGCAGAACATGGTCGGGAAGCGTAAGCGTAGCATCGTTGTGGTTCTTGGTTTGAGAACCGTGAAGCGTCAAAGTCTTATTTTTTTAATAGAGAAATCACCAACCTTTAAGAAACTCATTTCTTTCGGTCGTACAAATAGATAATGTAAGATGTAACAAGCCAATAAAAATGCTTGTTATGTTCATTCAGCCATTCCTTTAATGTTCATCATAACCTTATCAGGTATCACGTCTCTATTCTTCAACTGACTATTTCGTTGAGTAGATGACATTCCTTCAGTAGGATTATTAGGTACGTATCCTCGTTCTACAAGGTACTTTGCAAAAACACCTTCAGCCAAGTAAGATAATTATTTCGTGTCCGAATAGTATTATTCCTATCTATAAATATGTAGTCAAGAAATTGTCCGACAATATTCTTATTAAACTGATAAGAATAGAACAGGTTCACCTTCTCTACCTCTTTCCATTTCCTCAATACCCGAAGCCTGCTAAGGTACGACGAAACGCTATCCTCGCGCATACCTCGTTCTTTATACAGCTTCATCAAGTAGTCCTGGTACTTATCGCAAACGTCATCAAACTTCGTGTATTCCAAAGGCTGCATGGTTTCTATCCACGGATTCCAACCCTGCATCAACTTTTCAATAAGTCTCTTTTTAAAGGCTTCGCCATACACACGTTGCTCACGTTTGCCTTTAATTCTCCCCAACATAAACTTCTTCGTATGAAGCTTTCCTATTGTTGGGTCGAAAGCAGACACAGCAACATAACACTCTGAAGCCTGATGAAAAGTAGGCGTTTTCCATGCAACTATCTCTTCTATAGTTGCCTTCTGTTTTTGAGAAACAAAATTTTTTTTAGACATTTTCAAATTTTTGTTTGAAATGCCCTATTGATTACTATTATTATACTTCACCGAGTTTTCGCCGAGTATTTTATCTCGACAAAAGCGTAAAAATCTAACTAATAGATTCTTACGCTTTTCTCCGTCGGGATGACTGGACTCGAACCAGCGACCACTGGTCCCCCAGACCAGCATTCTAAACCTACTGAACTACATCCCGTTTAGAATTAACGGTGCAAAATTAATTACTTTTTAAGAGATTAGCAAACTTTTTAAGAGTATTTTTCTAACATTCCCAACTTTTTATTTGTATTTTTGTATAGCAAAAAGAAGACTTTAGAACAAATAGAAAAGGGTCTTAAAAATCCAATGGATTAACAATATGCAATACAAAAATAACACCCCCATCACATATAGAAGATACTATACAACTCCCTGCATCGAAGAGTATTAGCAATCGTGCACTAATTATTCATGCGCTTGCAGGTGGAAAAATTGTACCCAACAACCTGTCTACCTGTGATGACACCGTAGTTATAGAACGCGCTTTTAAGAATAATCCTTATGAGATAGACATCAAAGCTGCAGGCACTGCAATGCGCTTTATGACCGCCTATCTAGCTGTAAGTAAAGGCGAACATATTCTTACAGGAACTGCACGAATGAAACAACGACCTATAAAAATATTGGTAGATGCTCTCCGTTCGCTTGGGGCGGATATTCAATACATAGAAGAAGAGGGATTTCCACCAATACGCATCAGAGGCAAAGAACTAAAAGGTGGATACGTAGAAATAGCAGGCAACATTAGCTCGCAATATATTTTCAGCATTGTTAATGATAGGACCTACATTCGAAAAAGGTTTAAAACTAAAACTTGTGGGTAATATTATTTCTAGACCATACATCGATCTCACACTGAATTTAATGCACGAATATGGTGCAGATGCAGAGTGGACAGATGTAGATACAATAACTATCTACCCTAAGCACTACACAGAACGCAACTACACAATAGAAAACGATTGGACAGCAGCTAGTTATTGGTATTCCATACTCACGCTGATGAATGATAGCAAGTCGTACATTCGCTTTACAGGACTTAAGAACGGTTCTCGTCAAGGCGACTCTGCTATAAAATATATCTTTTCGTTATTAGGTGTAAAAACCATTTTTGCAGATAAAGAGATGGACGAACTTACAGATGTAACCATCACTAGAAAGCCACAAATATTGTCTCGTTTGGAATACGATTTTAAGAATCAACCAGACTTAGCACAGACACTAATAGCCCTCTGCCCCATAATGAATATTCCCTTTAAGTTTACCGGGCTAAGCAGTCTTAAACTAAAAGAAACAGACCGTATAGAGGCTATGAAAAACGAAATGGCAAAGCTAGGTTATGTACTACACGATTCTAATGATTCTGAAATGACGTGGAATGGTGAACGCTGCGAGGTTTCTAACCCCATAATAATAGACACTTATAAAGACCACCGTATGGCAATGACCTTTGCGCCTTTAAGCATTAAACTGGGTAAACTCTTCATAAATAATCCAGAAGTAGTATCAAAAATCGTATCCACATTTCTGGGACGATTTACGAAAGGTAGGTTTCTCAATAAAAAGAAATAGAACAAGAATAGAACAAACTTTATATGAATATTATACTTATAGGAATATTGATTATAGTAGGAATGGGCATTATTGTTGGTGTCTCAACTCTAATTAGTCGGCATAACAATGCAGAACCCGACATTATTATACCTGCATCTGGCGATTGCACTACTTGTAATGGCTTAGATGAAAGTTGTGAACAAACTTGTATGATGGAGGCTGCTATAAAAAGAAGTAGAATATTACAACGATGAAGAACTAGACCGTTTCAAAGGAAGAGAATCGAACAAATATACAAACGATGAAGCTGAAGAGTTCGCAGAAGTGCTCTACACAATGCGTCCTGACGAGGTAAAAGGTTGGAATAGAAGTCTTATTCTTCGTGGAATTAATATTCCCAACCAGATAAAAGATGAGTTAATTGCAATGATTGAAGGCTAAGAAACAAGAAAAACTATAAGTAATATACTTTAAAGACAATAAAAAAACAAACTTTCAAGAGTTTATTAATACGTGAAGTTGAAGTACGCAAAATATATCTATATCGCATTCGTAGTAGCACTTACTATACTTATAGTAAGCTGTTCAACCAAAAATAACACCTCGCAAACACGATGGTGGCATGCTTTTAATGCCAAATACAATACATATTATAATGGTGCACAAGCTTACATTGATGCATCATTAGAAAAAGAAAATGGCAATAAAGACAACTTCACAGAAATGATTCCGCTTTTACACTGTAGGCAACAAAGCTAGCAAAGATTTAGGAAAGGCTAACTTTGAACGCGCAATTGAAAAAAAGCAGAAAAAGGCAATTGCACGCCACAGCATAAAGAAGAAACCTGAATGGAATAAGTCGAGACGTAAAACAGAGAAAGATATTGAATGGTTATCGCGTAGAGAATACAACCCATTTCTATGGAAAGCGTGGATGCTTATGGGGCGGTCGCAATTTTATAAGGGTTCTTTCGAAGATGCTGCTACCACTTTTTCTTATATGAGCAGACTCTATCGAACACAACCTGCCATTTATGGTAAAGCCCGAGCATGGTTAGCAAAATCGTACATAGAGGCTGGGTGGCTTTACGATGCAGAAGATGTTATCCGTAATATACAACGAGATTCGATAGATTGGCGTGCTGTTCGTGAATGGGACTATACCTTTGCCGACTATTATATACATACGGGAGAATTAGATAAAGCTGTACCCTATCTACGTAGAGTTATTAAACAGGAGATGCGACGCAAACAAAAGGCACGCGAATGGTATCTTATGGGACAAATTCAGGCTGCACTTGGTAATAAAGATGCTGCTTACAATGCTTTCCAACACGTAATTCGTTCAAATCCTCCCTATGAGTTAGAGTTTAATGCACGTGTTGCTGCAACCGAAGTGATGGCAGCTGGACAAACCAAACAAATGGTGAACCGCCTGAAACGTATGGTTGCATCTGACAAGAATAAAGATTATCTAGACCAGGTATTCTATGCAATGGGAAACATTTATCTTACCAACAAAGATACACTAAATGCTATTGCTGCCTACGAACAAGGATACAAAAATCTACACGCAGCGGAATAGAGAAAGGTGTACTACTTTTGCGATTAGGTAACTTGTATTGGGAAAAGGAAAAGTTTAGCGATGCGCGTCGTTGCTATAACGAAGCACTTGGTCTACTAGATAAAGATCGTAAAGATTACGAACAATTGTCAGAGCGTACAAAGGTTCTTGATGAACTAACACCACATACAGAGGCTGTGCAGCTACAAGATTCGTTGCAATATCTAGCTAAATGTCCAGAATCAGAACGCTTTTGCAGCTATCGATAGAGTAATAAATGCACTAAAGAAGAAGGAAAAAGAAGAGCGAAACCGACAAGCTGAACAAGAAGCTACACAGCAAATGGCACAGAATGGAGGCATTAATGCAGACAACGACAATCCGCTTCAACGTCCAACTCGCCCCTAACAGACAACAACAAGATGCCACATGGTATTTCTACAATCCCATAGCTGTGCAGCAAGGTAAGGCAACGTTCCAACAATTGTGGGGTAAACGTGAAAACATAGACAACTGGCAGCGTATTAACAAAACTGTAGTTGGAGGCATAACCAACACAAATGAACTCTCCAATGCTCAACGAGACTCTATCGCAAAAGAAGAGGCAAAGTTAGACTCAATTAGTAATAAACGAGATTCAGCACAAAACGATCCACACAAACGTGCATACTATTTAGCACAAATACCATTTACACCAGAACAGTTAGCAGCAAGCAATAAAATTTTAGAGGCTGGCTTACACCATTCAGGGGTCATTTTCAAAGATAGGTTAGACAATCTTCGCTTAGCCGAAAAAGCCTTACGCCGTGTAAGCGATAACTATCCTGACTACGAACAAATGGACGATGTGTATTATCATCTGTATCTTTTGTATATGCGTAAAGGCGAAACTACTTTGGCTAACAGCTATATAGACAAACTTAAAACGAAATATCCAAAAAGTCAATGGACAGCGTTGCTTACTGACCCCTACTTTAAAGAGAACGCAAAGTTTGGAGAACATATTGAAGATTCACTATATGCATCTACTTACGAGGCATTTAAGAACAATCGTTTCAGCGAGGTTGCTGCCAATAAACGCATTTCCGATGAACGTTTCCCAATGGGAGCAAATCGCGATAAATTCTTGTTTATAGATGGATTAAACAAACTTAACCAAGGTAACATCAATGGTTGCATAGACGAAATGAAGACCGTTGTAGAGAAATATCCACAAAGTCGTATCAGCGAAATGGCAGGAATGATTGTGAATGGTGTAAAAGCTGGAAAGAAAATACACAATAGCAAATTCGACCTTGGTGATGTTTGGAACTATCGTACCAATGTGCTGAACGATAGCGACAGTATCAAACAAGTGAAGTTCTCACCAGATAGAGATATAGATTTCAAGTTCCTGTTGGTGTATAATCCTGACTCTTTATCAGAGAATAAACTGCTTTTTGAGATGGCACGCTTTAATTTCACAAGCTTCTATGTACGCAACTTCGAAATAGAAATTGAAAATATAGAAGGTTTACACCAAATGGCTTTGTCGGGCTTCAGAAGTTTCGATGAAGCATACCAATATGCACGCCAACTTTTCAATAATAAGAATGTAATAGCTCAGTTAAGCAAAGACACAAAGGCTATTATTATTAGCAACAAGAACTTACAACTCATAGGAACATCGTTTAGCTATAAAGATTACGAAGACTTCTATGCTAAACACTTCGCTCCATTGCAAGTAACGAAGCACTATCTACTGTCTGAGCCTGCTGAAGTGGCAACACCACGAGAGAAAGAACGTGATTTGCAAGAAGAAATAGAAAGTAAAAATCCAACAGAAACCGACCTTAATGCTCGTGAACAAGGATTAGAGCCTATAGATAATGGAATGACCATTCCTATTGAAGATGAGAAAAACAGAAAACAAAAAAAGTTGCTCCAACAGAAATAGTTGTTCCTGCAGAAGAACCTGCTAAAAAGGAAGAACCAAAGAGTAATACAAATAACAACGAAGTTATTATTCCTGTAGAAGAAACTACGAATAAGAAGAATTCGAAGAACAATGTGAACAATACAGAAATAGTTGTTCCAATAGAAGATTCTTCTAAAAAGAAAAAAACAGAAAACACCATCAACAATACAGAAATGGTGATACCGATAGAAGGAACATCTAACAAAAAAACAGAAACAAAAGCCAATTGAGCCTAAGAAAGAACAAAAAAACTATAGAACAGATTGGTCAGAATGTTGTTACAATAGACAATAGTGTTATGGAGATTCCGTTAGATTCAGAAACTTCTTCACCTCAAACAACTGTTGGTGCGCCTTCGAATAAACAGAAAACAGTAAAAACAAAAAATAGTGAAACTACTTCTGATAAGAAGAAACTACAAAATAGCAAGAATGCTCAGAAGCCTCAACAGCCTTCTGAAAAGAAAGAACAACCAAAAGAAAAGAATACAGATAGTACTGTAATATATTTCGATGATGATGTTAAAACAACAGATAAAAAGAAGAAGGAATCACAGAAACAACAACCACTCGATTACGATTTCGATGACGAATACTACGATTTAGGCGGTTTTTAACAAACCACAAAATTACAAATAAAGAGTTGCATAAAAGCAACGCTTCTAAAAGAAAAAAAGAAAGGAAAAAAACAATATATGAGCAACGGACTTTTTATTATGGGTAGATGACGAAATAGAACTTCTCAAAGCCCACATCATATTTCTTGAGAAAAAGGGATACGAGGTAGTAACCGTCAGTAACGGTGCCGATGCTATAGAACAATGTAGCATACAAACATTCGACCTTGTTCTCTTAGACGAGCAGATGCCTGGTTTATCAGGACTTGAGACCTTGCAGAGAATGAAGGAAATACAGCCTGCAACACCCATTGTTATGGTAACAAAGAGTGAAGAAGAAAATATTATGAACCAAGCTATTGGTGCAAAAATTGCCGACTACCTAATTAAACCCGTTAATCCTAGCCAAATATTGCTAACATTAAAAAAGAATATTCATCGCCGAGAAATTGTAACCGAGGTGGCGCAAACCGGATACCAGCAGGAATATCAGCAGCTTACAATGCAAATAAGCAATTGCCGAGATTTCAACGATTGGGTAGAAGTATACAAAAAGTTGGTGAAATGGGAACTAGAACTTAGTAGCGCAGATAGCAATATGACAGAAATGCTAACTATGCAAAAAGAAGATGCTAACAATGGTTTCGCAAAAATACATAGCCAAAAACTATCTGAATTGGGTGTCGCCAAACAATGGAAAAAATAAAGAAACAGTATCACGCCCACTAATGAGCCCCGATATATTTTAAGACATGTATATTTCCCACAATAGATAAAGGCGAAAAGGTTTTCCTCATCGTAATAGATAATCTTCGGTTAGACCAATGGCGCATATTATCAGGAGAACTTGCTGAGCTATTCGATATAGACGAAGATTTCTATATGACTATACTTCCAACGGCTACACAATATGCTCGCAATGCCATTTTCAGCGGACTAATGCCTCTACAGATAGCGCAAATGTTTCCAAACCTATGGGTAGACGAGGACGAAGATGAAGGCAAGAATTTAAACGAAAAACCGCTTATTCAGACACAAATAGAACGTTATCGACGACACGATAAGTTCTCCTATCATAAGGTTTTCGATTCTAATGGTGCAGAAAAGTTTATGCAGCAGCTTAACAATCTGCAACAAAATAATCTGAATGTATTAGTGGTAAACTTCATTGATATGCTTTTCGCACGCTCGTACAGAGATGAAAATGATACGCGAATTGGCAAGCGACGAGAGTGCCTACCGTTCTTTAACTCTTAGTTGGTTCAAACATAACGTATTGGCAGACGTTTTCAGAGAATTGGCAAAATCCGATTATAAAATTATTCTCACCACCGACCACGGTTCTATTCGTACAACTAAACCTGTGAAAATAATTGGCGATCGCAACACAAACACCAATCTTCGATACAAGTTAGGCAAAAATCTTAGTTACAGCTCAAAAGAGGTGTTCACAATAAAAAATCCACAACAAGCACAACTCCCTGCACCAAACCTTAGCACAAGCTATGTGTTTGCAACAGGTAATAGCTTCTTTGCCTATCCAAACAACTACAATTACTATGTGTCTTACTACAAAAAAATACATTCCAACACGGTGGCATCTCTATCGAAGAAATGATAGTCCCACTTATAACACTAACACCAAAAAAAGTGCTAAACTAACAAAGAACACAAAAAAATAACAACAATGGAAATTAAAATAGAAAGCTTAGACACCATTCACGAGGCTGCAAAACTGTTTATAAACAACATTGGTAACAACAAAGTTTTCGCCTTTTATGGCAAAATGGGGGTAGGCAAAACCACCTTTACCAAAGCCATTTGCGAAGTTTTAGGTGTACAAGATGTTATTACATCGCCCACTTTTGCTATTGTTAACGAATATACCGATGGAAATGGCAACCCTATTTATCACTTCGATTTCTATCGCATTAAAAAGTTAGAAGAGGTTTACGATATGGGCTACGAAGACTATTTCTACAGTGGAAACCTCTGTTTGTTAGAATGGCCAGAACTAATTGAGGACATTTTACCCGAAAATACAGTTAAGGTACACATAGAAGAACAACCTGATGGCACACGCATTGTGTCGTTTTAACCCAAATATCGGTTGTTAGAGGCTAAACATATAGTGGTCTAATTATCAATTTGGGTTTAAGAATATCAGAATATATAGAGAATGGCTTAAAGCTCTAAAAATACAAGCAATTAAAAAATACAACTAACAAAAAATGGGGCGCTCTTTGTGCCCCATTTTCATTATCTTTATGGGTGTGGCTGTCCGCCACCACCTCCAGCAGGTTTCTCTTCTGTCTCTTTCAGCTTCTTTCGTGCAGGATTGTCTACTTCTACCTTAATATCGCCCAAAGACTTGCGCACCGACTCTTTCCACGTTACCACTATATGTGGACGTTTCAACGATGTTACACTAACATCTTTTTCGTTGGCTTCCATCTTCGAGGTTATAACTGTGCGAAGCGAGAAAATATCGCCTAAGTCTAATGCTCCACCCAACGATACAATCTCTTTCACAATGTTGCGCAACGTAATCAACACATTTCTTACATCGCCTTCGCTCAACGATGTTTCGCGCACAATACGCTCCACTAACCATGTAGACGAAAACCTGTTAGGTGCTTTAGGCACTGCACTGTAAGCCTTCTGACCTTTTCGAGGCCCCACTTTCAAAATACTCTCTTTTACTTTAAAAATTATCATACGTAAAAAATTAAAGATTAATAAATATAAGGTCCACCACATTGGGTAACACCTTTGTTAGTAACTCTATATTCAGCCTATTAGCCTTCTATTTCTAATTCGTTTTATTGTTCAACTTAAAGTTGTTTCATACTTTAAGTTAAAGTCCTCTTGTTGTTTAACTTAAAGTCCATTCGTCGTTTAAGTTAAAGTATCTTCGCACTTTAAGTTAAAGCACAAACAGTAGTATTTGTCAAACAGACATTCAGTAGATGTAGAGCAGATTAATTTCGCCCATATCCACGTAGATTCTCGAACCAATTGTATCAACAAATTTATTTTTCACTTGTGCCATAGTATTCCTCGCACTCATGATATTTCTTAATATATGGCAGCGACTCACGTCGCCACCACATTTATAAAATAGATTAACTGAAACTATATTTTAGTATATATTTTAGCGAACATTCGCTATAAAAAAATACTTTGTTCGCTACTACAATAATTTCTATTTGTTAGAAGGTACGTTGTTTGTATCTTCATCCATATCATCGAAAGAAAAAGTATTTTCTTTTGCCTGACCTCCACCACTAGGACCTGCTCCTGGACCAATGGGAACTGAAAGACAAAACATTCTCTCTGTTTCTACACGATGGTTCTTACACTCAGGTTGATTGTATGTTTTCTTTTCCATTTTCTTCGTTAGGTTTAAATTTTATAGAACTTCTTACCATTCACAATATACATTTGTCCGCTCTCAAGCTTATTGTAGTCGTTGCCCATTTGTTTGCCATCTACAGAGTAGAATGGGTATTTGCCACTCTTAATATCAGTATTCGTTTCTGTTTCAAGCGCTTTAATACCATCTGCAGTGTTATCGTCTTCTAATACCATAAAGAAACTTGGGGCAGCTACTGCACCCGTAGGACTGCTAATGAAGCAACGGAAAGGAGCAATAAAGTCGTTTGCAACACCACTTTGCACTTGCCACCACTTGTTACCATTTAGATAATAAGCCTTTTTGGCAAAAGCTTTATCGTTGCGTATCTTTAATGTAGTACCATAAAACTTCCAATTGCCATCGTTACTTGCAACAACCGCAGTGTTGTCTATATTAGGTGTCGCAGGAACTGTTACATTATGCATTGTAGGCAATGTATGGCTTTGTCCGTCTGTAACCTGAACCAGATAAGGGGTATTTGCTTGCAAGCGAGTTCCATCGGGTAATGGTGAGAACATAAATGCCTTGTCGCCATTAATATCAGTGCCCTTGCTTGTTAGTGTGTAAGCACGCATACCAGTAGGCAGGTCGGTTGGGTAAGGAAGGTAGAGTGTGCTTACAGCTTTGCCAGCAACATTAGAGAACACACGGTCATAGCTTGCCTGTGTTGCAGTAAAAGTACGTGGACTTTCAAAGCTTTCTTCATCATCTATATGCAAAGTTGCACATACTCCTGCGCGCACTACGTTATCGGTACTTGTGAAAGTTGATTTACGGCGATTATGAAATGCTTGATTAGACACTGCGTTTGTAAAAAGAAGTGCATTGTCATGAGTCTCATAAAAAGGTATATCCGTTGACTGAACAAATGGACATTCTGAAAAATCAAAATATAATGCTCCTTCCATATTATCTGGATAATCATTGCGAATAGAGTTTGCTAAAGAAAGATTATTTAGCTCAGGTAATTGACAACCTGGTTCTGCAACAAATCGTCTAATACGCGTATGAAAAAAAGCCTCATACAAATTTTTATATCTATAATCAGCCGTCTGTGGTCCACCAGTTAATGTTGCAGGTAAGACTACCTTCTCTGCTGTGAAATAGTAATCAAAAGAAAAATTATTAATATTACGTACCGGATATGTGTTGGTGCCATCACTGACATAAGCTGGAATATGCAACACATTACCATTATATTTTTTCACTTGAATAGTTTGACCATAAGCACCTATTTCTGTATTAACGGTGATTAATGGACCACTTACACATATATTATCATTTCCCCTATCAAGTGAAGCACCACCAGCACCATCCAATTCAAATGTCCAAGTTAATCCCTCTGCGTCTGTATAATGATAATATGTTTGTGCTTGTGTTTTTCCTGACGACAATCCTAAAAGGAGTAGAATGAGAGTCGTAATTTTTGTTTTCATCTTTACGTTCATTTAAAATTGTATATATAAGTTTGTATAAGTTTTATATGCTGTTGTTATAAATAAAAACTATCTTATTTTTGTGTTACAACCAATTGGCATAAACACAAAAAATAACAAAGGAAACTCACAGGAGTCCTTTGTTTACAAGGGTTGCGTGCGGTCCTTCACGCGCGCGTACACAAAAATTAGAATTTTAGTTAGACCTGGCTTTACTAGAGAGAGAGAGAGAGAGAGAGAGAGGATATACAAATATTTGGAACTACCAAATATTTAGCTACCTTTCTTTCATCATTTTCTTTCTTTAACATTGAGAGTAAAGCAGATGCCTTTTGAGAATAAATATCTCCTAAACATAATTTTACAAGCGAAACAGTTGCACTTACACCTTTATTATACAAGGCGTAGAACAATGTTATAATTTGTTGGTTTATTTGTATCACTTGTTAAATCTGTTTTTAATCTGGGGGCAAAGGTAACAATATTAATTAAAAACTGCAAACAAATTAAGAAAAAATATCAAAATAACACGAAAATAAGTATAGAGAATATCGGCAGAGAGCCGTGTTTACTGTGGTTTCAGGCTGTTTTTTCTTTATATTAGTAAAAGTACTTACACCTTATTATATAAGAGATACCCGAAGTAGAGCTATAAAACACACGAACGTATACATTGAATTTGGCAGAACGATGGAATAACTGTACCTTTGCACCTATGATAGATACATCTTCGTTTCAAGGAAAAACGGCAAAATATTACACCTTAGGGTGCAAACTTAATTTCTCTGAGACTAGCACTTTTGCTCGTATGCTGCGTGATATGGGTGTACGAGAAGCCAAAAAGGACGAAGTAGCCGACATTTGCCTTATAAATACATGTTCGGTTACAGAGGTTGCCGACCATAAATGTAGACAGGTTATAAACCGTATGGCAAGACAAAACCCAGGTGCTTTTATTGTGGTTACAGGTTGCTACGCACAATTAGAAAGCGAACGAGTTGCCAATATTCCAAACGTAAACTTGGTATTAGGAAGTAACGAGAAAGCAGACTTAATACAATATCTTAGCAATGCATGGAACAACTTTGACGGACAAGCAAAACAAGGTAGCTACCATTCGGTAAAAACAAAAAGATATTGTGAAGTTTCAACCCAGTTGTTCCAGAGGTAACCGCACACGCTACTTCTTAAAAGTTCAAGATGGTTGCGACTACTTCTGCACTTATTGCACCATACCTTTTGCACGTGGCTTTTCGCGTAATCCTAATATAGAATCGCTCGTAAAACAAGCCGAAGAGGCAGCAGCAGAAGGAGGAAAAGAAATTGTATTGACTGGTGTAAACATTGGTGACTTTGGTAGAACAACAGGCGAAAGTTTCTTAGACTTGGTGAAGGCTTTAGACAAGGTGGAAGGCATTGAACGTTTTCGGATAAGTTCGCTCGAGCCAGATCTTATTGATGATAAACTTATAGAATTTTGTGCACAATCGCGTGCTTTTATGCCACACTTCCATATACCATTACAGAGTGGTTCAGACAAAGTGCTAAAGCTAATGCATAGGCGTTACGACACAGCACTGTTTGCCCATAAAATAAATCTTATAAAAACAATTACACCAGATGCCTTTATTGGTGTTGATGTTATGGTAGGCTGTAGAGGCGAAGAACCACAACTGTTTGATGAGTGCTACAATTTTATTTCGTCGTTACCCATCACACAACTCCACGTATTTCCTTACTCTGAACGGCTAGGCACATCGGCTCTTTCTATACCTTATATTGTAGACAATAAGGAAAAGAAACGTCGTGCACAGAAACTGTTGCAACTTTCTGACCAAATGACACACAATTTTTATGCAGAACACATAGGACACGAAGCAGAAGTGTTGTTCGAGAAAGCTGTACGAGGAAAAGCAATGCACGGATTTACTAAAAACTATATTCGGGTAGAGCTTTCGCCTGCTCAAGTTAAAGAATCGTACGACAACCAGATTATGAGAGTACGTCTCGGCGAATTTAACTTCGATAAATCTGCATTAAAAATAGAACTATTATGAAAGTAGCCATTGTTATTTTAAATTGGAATGGTAAGGCGATGTTACAGAAATATCTACCATCGGTAGTTAGATACTCGCAAGACGAAGCTGAAATTATTGTAGCCGACAATGCTTCTACCGACGATTCTCTACAATGGTTAGCCAAAGAATTTCCAAAGGTAAGAACCATTGTGTTAGACCAGAACTATGGTTTTGCTGGAGGCTACAATAAAGCATTAAAACAGGTGAAAGCGAATACTACATATTGTTAAACAACGATGTAGAGGTAACACACCACTGGCTAACAGAACTAATAGAAGAAATGGACGCAAGACAGACTATTGCTGCTTGCCAACCTAAATTGCTTTCCGTTTACAATAAAGATAACTTCGAATATGCAGGAGCTGCCGGTGGTTTTCTGGATAAATATGGTTACCCATATTGTAGAGGAAGAATATTCGAAAAATGTAGAAGAAGACAACGGACAATATGATACAAATTCGGAGATTTTTGGGCTACAGGGAGCTTGTCTTATGATACGCTCTAAAGATTACTGGTCGGTAGGTGGATTCGACGAACGTTTCTTTGCACACAACGAAGAAATAGACTTATGCTGGCGACTACAACTGAAGGGACGAAAGATATTTTGTTTGCCAACGAGTTGTGTTTATCACGAAGGCGGAGGCACACTACCAAAATCGAATCCAAGAAAAACTTTCCTTAACTTCCGTAACAACTTAACAATGCTATGGAAAAATCTTCCTGAGGAAGAATTAGAACATGTAATGCGTGTTAGATGGGTATTAGACTATATAGCGGCTCTACAAATGTTGCTATTAAAGTTTAATTGGCGCGATTGCTTTGCCGTTATAAAAAGCAAGACGGGACTTTAAGAGATGGCGAAATTTGTTTGAACATACTAAACAACAAGGCTACAAAGACAAGCGCACCCCCTACTCTATTCTCTGGCAATACTACGCAAACAAAAAAAGATACATTCAGTAAATTAGAAAAAGAATAGGCATAGAACTATTGCACAAAAATATGTGTAAAGATAGTAAACCGAATGCTGCATTTTAAGATTTTTTTAGCAGAGTAGTTGTACGATTAAATATTTTTAAGTACTTTTTGCAGTTAAAGAACAGATTAAATTAGTCAAAAAAGTAGTGAGAAGAGTTTATTACATATTGTTTGCATTGTGTATAGTTCTAACAAGCTGCCATATAAAAATTTCTTCTGAAGAGGAAGACAATAGTAACATTGTGCAAATAGAACGTTACGATCGCTTAGAATATCGTTACCTAACTACAGGCGATTTCTCGGCGTTGCAACAAATGAACACTGAATATCCAATGGAAACACGTACGCTTATAGAAGATGTGGTAGAACTTGGGAGTGCTACCGACCCCGATATAAATGCTAAATTCTTAAAGTTCTATCAAGATACAACACTACAAGCGCTTATTGCGTCTGTAGAGTCGGAATATGCAAATGTCGATGACTTAAACGAACAACTTAGTGCTGCTTTTAAATACTTAAAACATAAATTGCCAAATATAGACGTGCCACGTATCTATGCACAGATATCTGCATTAGACCAAAGCATTGTTGTGGGAAATGGAACTGTAGGAATTTCGCTTGATAAATATTTAGGTGAAGACTTTCCACTCTATCTAAAATACTACACACCATTACAAAGGCAGCAAATGACACGCGACCATATAGTCTCCGATTGTTTATCGTTTTATTTAATGAGCGTATACCAATTAAAAGACTTTGATAGTCGCCCACAGTTTGAGCGCGATCTTCATATAGGGAAAATTCATTGGGTAGTTAATCAGGCTTTAGGGCATCGTATATTCCGAACAAAATACGTTGTAGCAGTAGAAAACTATATGCAAGAACACAATAATGTATCGTTCGATGAGCTTTTAAGAATTACCGACTTCTCTAAATTTAAGATGTTGTAATCAATAGGTGTTCATAAAGTTTAATATAGTTTTGCTCTACAATACATCAGTCAGCCATTAGACCACAACATATTACATCTTGTTTATTCCATTTGTTTCCGCCGGTCACTAATGTAAAGGTAGTGGTTTAAATGTACTGATTTTTTTAGATATCTCTAACTTGCAAATTAGATATCTGTGACGTTCGTTACAGATATCTGTCGTGCTGCTATTAGATATCTCAATTTATTCTATCTGTTTATCGTCGTTGTTTAAAGAATTGTTGCATCAACAGTTTACATTCTTCTTCTCGCACACCTTTTTGTTACAATAGTTCGTTTGTGGAGCGCTTGTGGAGCAAAGGCAGAAAAGCCACGTTTCTCGTCGCTACAACCATAAACAACACGCCTTATTTGTGCCCACCCCAATGCACCTGCACACATTACGCAAGGTTCTACCGTTACATAGAGCGTACAGTCTTGCAAATATTTTCCGCCCAATTCGTTAGCAGACATCGTTATGGCTTGCATCTCTGCATGGGCAGTAACATCTATCAAAGCCTCCGTAAGATTGTATGCTCGTGCTATAATTTTATCTCGACACACTATTACAGCACCAACAGGAACCTCTCCCTTCTTAAAAGCTTCTTCTGCTAACATCAAGGCATGTCCCATATAAAACTTGTCTTTTTCTATTTGTTCTTCGCTACTCATATCTTCTTATATATAGCACGCAAAATTACAATATTAATCTTATAATTGGGAAAAAAGCCATACCTTTGTGGCACAATAAGAACAGACAAGCTGTTTACTTTTATTTTTCAACAACCTATCATTTCGAATAGTATGGCATTACACAACGAAACCGGTAAATGGGGCGAACAAATAGCATGCGAATATCTTATGCGCGAAGGCTACAGAATTGTAGAAAGAGACTGGAAATATGGTCAGCGCGATATAGATATAGTAGCCATTGAAAACGATGTTTACATATTTGTAGAGGTTAAAACACGTAGAAACGAACGATTTGCCAATGCCGATACTGCTGTAACACCACAGAAAATACGTTCCATTTCTATTGCAGCTAATGCATATATTAAGGGGCATTGTCTAGACCGTGAAATACGTTTCGATATAATAACCATTGTTGGAGTGCCCGATAAATACGAAATACGACACGTTAAAGATGCCTTTCTACCATTTATTTGATGAGAAAAAACAAAAACAGCAACTATACTTTTACTTGTATGAACATTATTCGAAAGATACGAGCAGCTTTTCAAAAAGAAAAGATATCGACAACCAAAATAGTGCGGTTAGAAACGGTAAGTAGCACGAACGACTATTTAAAAACTTATACGCCTACAGAAACAGAACAAATGACGGTGGCTGTGGCTGACTTCCAAACTTCCGGACGCGGACAAGGTTCTAACTCGTGGGAAAGCGAAGCAGGCAAAAACCTATTGTTCTCTGTACTCTTACACCCCTCCGAAGTACCTGTTGCTTGTCAGTTTCTACTATCAGAATATGGTGCCTTATCGTTGCGAGAAGCACTGCTACACTACGTAAACAATGGTAGCATTACGCTGAAATGGCCTAACGATATATATTGGAACGACAAAAAACTAAGCGGTACACTGATAGAAACCAAATTAAGTTGTGGCAGAATTAAAGACTGTGTGTTTGGTGTAGGACTAAATGTAAACCAAACGGAGTTTAAAAGCGATGCACCTAATCCAGTTTCGCTTAAACAAATCTTAGGAAAAGAAGTTAATCGAGAAGAATTATTGCAACATATTATTGAAGCATTTGAACGCAACTACGAACTTATTCGTAGTGCAAACTACGGTACAATTGCAGCAATGTATCACGATGCATTGTATCGGTCGAAAGGTTTTTATACTTACGAAGATGCAAACGGAGTGTTTGAAGGAGCCATCGTTGAAGTGGAAGACGATGGACACTTAATTCTTCGAGATAAAGAAGGAACTATTAGAAGTTACGAATTTAAAGAAATAAAGTATGGCAAGATTTAAAAGAATTCTACTAAAGCTTTTCTGGCGAAAGCTTAATGGGCAAACAAGGATATGGCATAGATGCAGAACGCCTTGAAGACTATGCACGCCAAATTAAAGAAATACACGATATGGGTGTGCAGATTGGTATCGTAATTGGTGGAGGCAACATCTTTCGTGGCTTAACTGGTAGCCAGAAAGGTTTCGACCGTGTAAAAGGCGACCAGATGGGTATGTGTGCAACCGTTATTAATTCGCTCGCATTAAGTTCGGCGTTAGGTGCTTTTGGTGTTAAATCGAAAGTGATGACGGCAATACGTATGGAACCTATTGGCGAGTTCTACAATAAATGGAAAGCAGTAGAAGCACTCGAATCTGGATACGTTTGTATATTTTCAGCTGGTACAGGCAATCCCTACTTCACCACCGATACAGGGTTCGAGTTTGCGTGGTATAGAGATTGAAGCCGATGTTATGTTAAAAGGTACACGTGTAGATGGTGTGTACACAGCAGACCCTGAGAAAGACCCAACAGCTACTAAGTTCTCTGAAATTACTTACGATGAGATTTACAATAAAGGGTTAAAGGTTATGGACCTTACTGCCACTACTATGTGCAAAGAGAATAACCTTCCTATCTATGTTTTCAATATGGACATTGTTGGTAATCTAAAGAAAGTTATAGATGGCGAAGATATTGGTACGTTAGTACACAATTAAGTAAATGTAACAAAACATAGTATAACTCATATTCACACAATGAGTATCCTATAGTTATAAGAACTCTATTTATAGTGCTCGTATCGTATTATGAGATAATTCATAATAAGAAATACATACTCTTCAGAGACACTATAAATAGAGTTCTACACTACTAACGCTATACCAAACGTTGCTTGGTATATTATAAATTGCTTCCATTCTCAACACAACTTGTTGAATTAAATATAGAAGTTATTCTTAATACATTTGAATGCACATTAAAACTAAATATCTATATAGTCGTTAATATAATACACCTTTCCTACTTGTGTTTAGAAAAAAAGTAGTATATTTGCGCTGCATTCGTATTTGCGGCATGCAACTATGAAAAAGAAATCTCTCAAAACATCAATGACTATGATTAAGAAATATGTAGATGAAAATGAAGCTAGAATGCTCGAAGAGCTTTTTAGCCTGATACGCATTCCAAGCGTAAGTGCACAACCAGCTCATAAGGAAGATATGGTACGCTGTGCTGAAAGATGGAAAAGAATTGCTTTTTAAAAAGCAGGTGTAGACAAAGCAGAAGTAATGCCTTCAAAGGGCAATCCAATGGTTTACGCAGAAAGAATAGTAGACCCAAATGCAAAAACTGTTTTAGTTTACGGCCACTATGATGTAATGCCAGCCGAACCATTTGAACTATGGAAAACTGAGCCATTCGAACCAGTTATAAAAGATGGTCATATCTGGGCACGTGGTGCTGACGATGATAAAGGTCAATCGTTCATTCAAGCTAAAGCTTTTGAATATATCAACAAGCACGACTTGTTAAAGCATAATATGAAATTCATCTTTGAAGGCGAAGAGGAAATAGGCTCTGGTAGTCTTGGTCCATTCATCGAAGAACACAAAAGATTTGTTGAAGTGCGATGTAATTCTCGTATCCGACACATCGCTTATTGGTGCTGATGTACCATCTATAACAACAGGTTTGCGCGGTTTAGCCTACTGGCAGATAGAAGTTACAGGTCCAGACCACGACCTTCACTCTGGTACATTCGGCGGTGCAGTGGCTAATCCTGCAAATGTTCTTTGTAAGTTGATAGGAGATGTAACTGGTCCTGATGGCAAAATACGTTTCCCAGGATTCTACGATGATGTAGAAGAAGCATCAAAAGAGGAACGTGAACTTGTTGCTTCTATACCTTTCAACGAAGAAGAGTATAAGAAATCGCTCGGTATAAAGAATATATTTGGCGAAGAAGGCTATAGCACAATCGAGCGTACAGGCTATCGTCCATCGTTCGATGTATGCGGACTTTGGAGTGGTTATCAAGGCGAAGGTGCAAAAACCGTAATTCCTTCAAAGGCGTACGCAAAGATATCTTCACGTCTTGTACCACATCAAGATTATAAAAAGATTGGGCAGCTTGTTGTAGACTATTTCAATAAGGTGGCTCCCGATACTGTTAGCGTGAAAATAGAAATGCTTCACGGTGGTTACGGCTACGTTTGTCCTATCGACTTCCCTGCTTATAAAGCTGCTGAACGTGGATTTGAAAAAGTATTTGGTAAGCGTCCATTGCCAGTTCGCATAGGTGGAAGTATTCCTATCATCTCTACATTCGAGAAGTTACTCGGCACAAAGAGTGTGCTAATGGGCTTTGGTTTAGAGTCGAACGCAATACACTCTCCAAACGAAAATATGCCAGTAGACCTTTGGAAGAAAGGCATAGAAGCCGTTATCAACTTCCATTTGGAATACGATAAAGAAGCATAAAAAACAATACTAACACATAAAAATCCCTGTCGCATCTGATTGTTTGAGACAGGGATTTATTTATATTTTGTAAAACAATTACACTTTTATAGCCTTACAGCTTTCTTAATATCCCTAAAAAGATAGCTTAAAGTTTTTGTTATGTCAGAAACTTACAATACCTTTGCACCCACATTTACAATATTTTTTTGGGCTTGTATGGATTTGACGGCAAGACGAAATGGTATGTAAGCATGCGGAGCATTGATGACTGGCTCCTAAATCTCGGTTATCGAACAATTAATTGGCGAAAATAATTACGCTCTCGCTGCCTAATCGAAGTACAGTAGATTACTGGCTTTATTCGACTATTAGATAGTTGAACGAGACACTGCTCCAAAGATGTTGTTCCGAATCGTAGGATAAAGCGGTGCAGGTTAAATCGGAAATAGTTTGTAAGCCTCGTTGCACAAATGAATATTTAGAGGATAAGGCATTGGTTGGTGGTTCAGGTCTTGCCAATGCTCGAAAAACCAAAAGGCTGAAATAAGCATGTAGAAAGCGTATGGTTTCCTTGTGCGGACCGGAGTTCGACTCTCCGCAGGTCCACTTTTAACAAACAAACTATTGGCAATTCACCAATAGTTTGTTCGTTTTTATATCTGCTTTTTACTGATTTGAACTATATTGTTTAAAATGCAGAGAGCATATAGATGGGAGAGTAATAAGCAATCTCTACTAAATGTAGATTTATGCATCGGTCGCAAATATAGATAATAAATACATAAATTCAAATTTATCTGACACTTTCTCGAGTAGTCTCTACTCTTATTTAGTCGGCAGTTTGCTTACTCTATCTCAATTTCTGGGGTACGTATGGAGATATATTTACTACATTATATGCAGTTTCTCCGTAGGAACTGTTAGTTTTATACCCACGAAACTCTGAGTTTATACACAGAAACTATTAGTTTCATACCTACAAAACTGTGAGTTTATACGCAGGAATTATAAGTTTCATACCTACGAAACTGTGAGTTTATAAGCAGAAACTATAAGTTTCATACCTACGAAACTGTGAGTTTATACGCAGAAACTATAAGTTTCATACCTACAAAACTGTGAGTTTATACGCAGGAATTATAAGTTTCATACCTACGAAACTGTGAGTTTCTATGGAGAGACAATTTATAAAGTATATACTATTCTGTTAAAAGTACCGTGTGTTCGAGAGTAAACGTTGCATAAAAAAGAGTGAAACCATTAGGGGTTCCACTCGAAACTATCAATGAATTCATCGAATTTCGGCTCTAAATCTGGGCAAATGGCTTTGAATACTTCTGCTATTTCGGCTTGCTGATTATCCGAAATCAGCTTATCGCCTCGCCTAGCTTTAAAGTAAAACGATCGAGATGGAAAGCAATATTGCACCTCTTCGCGCATTAGTTTTAATTTCTTTGCCGGAACTTCGTCGTAAATGTGTCGCATTCCTTTGGCAAAACGTTTCGGCTTTGCTTCTACAAACCACTGGCAAGGTTGCGTTACTCGTGCGAGTTTGCATATAACGCGGGTCTACAATTTCTATAATTTCGTTGTCGTTTTCTCTACGTTCCAGCTTCATTGCCAGTGCCCGCAAACATTGTTCAGCCCGTTTACACTGCTGTTTTGTGGCTATGCAATGTGTGTAATTGTATGGTACGTCTTCTCGTTTTATTTCCATAATGTATTGATTTGTCGTAAAAATAGTACAAAAGAATATACCAGTAAAACGGTGTCGAACGTATTTTTATTTCATTCGTTTGGTTTTTAAATAGTTTTTAATTAATTTTGCAAATGGATTGAGGATTGTCCTCCTTCCACATTTTTATTAAATAAAAAGAGGCGTTATGTCTTCTTCTTGTGTGATAAAAGCGTAGGAAACTTGATAATCACAAGCAAACAAGAAACGGCGTAATGGCCTCCACGCATATAGCGTGGGGCTGTTATACTCATTTCTGTTTGCAGGGTATTCCTACCACCTTATCACAAAGAATATGGATATACAGTTCCACGCTTCTACATTAGAAATGATAAATGGGGTTGTTTGGGACTGCCAATCCATTAATTTAAAATATGAAAAAAGTATTTTTGTTAATCTCAGTCTGCCTTTTTGAGCATCGGACACACATTTGCTCAAAGAAAAACAAGTTACAATTAAAGCTGGTACTATTGTCCCACTGCAATCTGTTAATACAGTATTGGCAAGGGAAGTAGAAGAAGGTCAAACAGTTGACTTCCGTGTTTCACAGGACGTTTATGTAAATGATTGTTGTGCAATTCCACGAGGAACACTCGTAAAAGGTAAGGTTACTGAAGCAAGGAAAAGTTCTTTAGCAGGAACAAAAGGGCGTTTAGGCATTAACATTAGTGGACTAACACTTGCTGACGGAGAACAGATTTTCTTCTCTAATACAGATGTTAGGATTTCAGGAAAGAATAGAACCCCTTTAGCTGTCGTTACAGGTCTTTTATTTTGGCCTTGTATTTTTATACCAGGAACAAAAGCTGTGATGCCAGCAGGCTATGAGGTGCAAGGTACAGTTGCATCAACGGTTAGTGTAACAGCCGAATAAATAAAAAGAATAAAGCCGCATATCTAAAACCATTGAACAGATATGCGGCTTTGCTTTTAGAAAAACTATTGAATAAATTTACCCTTTGTCTATCTCACGCAGCACGAAAACGGCGTCGCCAACTGTCTTTACGTTTGTAACTACCATTGAGCGTTTGCCGTTTTTTTCTTTAATGTTGCAACGGCGAGGGTTTGCAGCAATATAATCGATACATTTTCCGAAGGCGTTACTCTTATAGTATGCACTGTTTAGATTGGACACAAATTGCATTTGCAAGGTGCTTTGTTTCAAAATAAGCTTTTCGCAACCAAGGTGTTTACCCAATCGGCGGAGCGAAACTACTTGCATTAATTCTATTCCTTGACGTGGAATTGGTCCGAAACGGTCTTCCAATCGTTTGCGATAGGCGTCTAATTGTACATCGTTTTCAATGTTATCGAGTTCGCGATAAAGCAACATTCGTTCTGAACTTCCAGGTACATACGTGTCGGGGAAATACATTTCGAGGTCGCTTTCTACGGCACAATCGTCTACAAAATCATCGCCAGAGAGCTGTTTTCCTTCTGCCATTTCCTCCGTATAAAGGTCTTGAAACTCATCGTTCTTAAGTTCAGTTACAGCCTGATTCAATATTTTTGATATGTTTCGTAGCCTAAATCTTCCATAAAACCACTTTGTTCAGCTCCAAGAAGATTGCCTGCGCCACGAATATCGAGGTCTTGCATTGCCAAACTGAAACCACTACCAAGGTCGGAAAATGTTTCTAAAGCCTCCAAACGACGGCGTGCATCTGGATTTAAAGCTGCCAATGGTGGTGCAAGCAAATAACAGAAAGCTTTTTTATTGGAACGTCCCACGCGTCCTCTCATTTGGTGAAGGTCTGAAAGTCCGAACTTATGTGCATCGTTTATTATGATGGTGTTGGCGTTTGATATATCGATACCGTTTTCGACAATGGTTGTTGAAAGCAACACATCGTAATCGTGGTTCATAAAACCAATAATAATTTCTTCCAACTCTTCGGGTTTCATCTGCCCATGTCCTATTGCTACACGACAATCGGGCACATTTTTCTTGATAAGGCTTGCTAATTCTGGCAAGTTTGCTATTCGGTCGTTCACAAAAAAATACTTGTCCGTTGCGACTCATTTTCAAAGTTTATTGCATCTGCAATTACGTCTGCCGAGAAAGTTGCAATTTCTGTTTGAATAGGATAACGGTTGGGCGGTGGAGTTCGCATAATACTCATATCTCTTGCTCCCATTAAAGAGAATTGTAAAGTACGAGGAATAGGAGTTGCCGACATAGTAAGTGTGTCGATATTACTTTTCAGTTGGCGTAGTTTTTCCTTTGTTGATACACCAAACTTCTGCTCTTCGTCGATAATAAGTAAGCCAATATCTTTCCATTTCACATTTTTGCTTATCAGCTTATGCGTTCCCACAAGAATATCTATCTTCCCTTCTGCTAAATCTGCCAATACTTGCTTGGTTTGTTTAGCTGTTCTTGCTCGCGAAAGATAGTCTACCGTAACAGGCATATCCTTTAGTCTCTTCTTGAAAGTTTGATAATGTTGGAATGCGAGTACCGTAGTTGGTACAAGCACTGCCACTTGTTTTCCATCGGTTGCAGCTTTAAAAGCTGCGCGCACTGCAACTTCTGTCTTGCCAAAACCTACATCTCCACAAACTAATCTATCCATTGGACGAGAACTTTCCATATCTTGCTTCAAGTCTTGCGTTGCTTTCAGCTGATCGGGTGTATCTTCGTACAGGAAAGAAGCCTCCAATTCATGTTGCATATACGAGTCGGGCGAGAAAGAATAGCCTTTTTCATGGCGACGTTTAGCGTATAGTTTTTATTAAATCGCGGGCAATATCCTTAATGCGTTTCTTTGCTTTTTCCTTAAGTCTATCCCAAGCTCCAGAGCCGAGAACTGAAAGACGTGGGGCAGCATCGCCACTATCTGCACGGCGATACTTACTAATTTTGTAAAGCGAATGGATAGAAACGTCAACAATATCGTTGTGCTGATACACTAAACGTATCATTTCCTGATAAGATTCGCCAGCAGGAACACGCACTAAACCTGCAAATTTGCCAATACCAAAATCAACATGAACAAGAAAATCGCCTGGTTCCATCTCTTGCAATTCTTTCATTGTAAGAGCCATCTTTCCTTGTCGGGCTTTATCTGACTTTAAACTGTATTTATGGAAACGATCGAATATTTGATGGTCGGTAAAAAAACAAACTTTCAAATCGTTGTCTACAAAACCTTCATGAATGGTTCTGTTAACGGGTATAAAAGGAATGCTATCTGCTACTGAAGTTGTTTCGGCTTTGCTATTTATTTCTTTACTATTGAATATATCGCGCAAACGAGCTGTTTGTTTTTCGCTGTCTGCAAGAATATAAAGTTTATACCCTTGCAACAGATAATCTTTCAATGACTGCGTAAGCAATTCAAAGTTTTTGTGGAAAAGTGGCTGAGGCGATATATTAAAATGTATAATAGCCTTCGCATTTGTATGCTTTGTTCCAAATTCAATTCGCTTAAAATTTAGAGCATCATCAGCAAATTGTTGTGCCGTTACAAGTTGAATATTTGCCTGCAGTTGCTTTCTCAACTCGTTTTGTTCTACCTCTGTTCTGCCTTCAAGTTGTTCGGTAAGTGCTTGTGTAGTGAAGCCTTCGTTGTAAATACGCTCAATTGTGTCATGAATATACAACAAATCTTTCATTACGAGAACTGAATCTTTTGGAAGAAACTGCAAAAAGGGTATTTTCTCTTCGCTCAATGTTGCCAATTCTGGTACAATTTCTACCTTTTCTTTTTTATCCTTCGATAACTGTGTTTCCACCTCGAATGTACGAATTGTGTCTACATCGTTACCGAAAAAATCGATACGATATGGTAATTCACTCGAAAAAGAATAGACATCAAGAATGCTACCACGCACGGCAAACTGACCTGGTTCATACACATAATCTACTTGTTGGAAGCCATAAGAGCGTAAAGTTTTCTCTGTTTCTGTTAAGTCTATCGTCTGTCCGACGCTTATAGACAAAGTATGTTCGTCTAATTTATGTTTGGCAACCACCAATTCTGCCAATGCCGAAGGTTCAGTAACAATACAAAGAGGCAACGAAGATGTAGTTTTCTCTTCGTTAATAACAGACAAACGCGACAAAACTTCAGTACGTAAAATCTCGTTTCCGGCATCGCGTTGCCCATATTTTACTGCTCTACGATAAGAGGAAGGAAAGAATAAAACTTCAGCAGTTTGTTCGTTTGCATTGTCGGGCATTGCTATTGTCTTTAAGTCATTATAGAAATAGCCCGCTTCGTCGTTATCATTCAGCACAAAAAGTACTGTTTTTTTGCCATCTTTTTACTATTGAAGCAAAAAACATTGGTGTGGCAGAAGCCAATAATCCTTGAAGAAAAATGGTTCGTACCGACTTTTCCTCCATTGTTTTTATCAAAGCATTGCCTTGAGGCAATACCCCATATAATTTCTGTATGTCTTGTATATTCATCGCAATTATTGCGTTTCAACAAACTGTTAGATTTTACTTTTTTGAAGTACAAAGATACAACTTTTGCCTTAAATATAGACTGGAGTTTATGTGAGAAAGTTGTAGAAATGGTTGCAGAATGACAATGGATAATGGCAAATTTCTAAAAATGGGACTTATATAAAAGCTTATGTTCTTTTTGATTATTAGGAAGAACAAAGCACTACTTTTTCAAATAGAAAGTAAAACCTTTCGAGAGGGAGAATATAACTAATGGAGAAAACATAATTAGATTTTTATTAAAAATATAATTAGAACTTCTGAATTTATAATTATGTTTTTTTATTTTTATAATTATATTCCACACTCAATCTAATTCCATTTCAAGAACTTCGATATATTCTCCGTTTTGATTTCTTAAAAATAATACCAAAAAAGAATCAGTAAGTAATGCGTATATTTTTTTATAAAAAAACAAGAATATAGAGGCAGTAAATAAGTGTAAAAACAAAGAATAACCACTTAGGATTGCAATAGAAGATATAAAAAGCTGTATTCTATTAAAGAAAAACATTCAATAGAGACAAAAAAACAGTATATATAAAAAGGAGGTAAAACAACTGTGAATGTGCTTACCTCCCTACTTAATAAGTTTATATTTCTATTTTTACTTGTACTACAAGATATTTGCTTGTACTCCAGAATGTTTGAGGATCGTTAATGCGAAGAATATACTGTCCTGCTGCATCTTTCGTAAGAGAATAGCTGTTGCTTGGGTGAGCTGTAAGAATAGTAGCACTCTTACTGTGACAATTTAACTTCGCGTGTAGAGCGAATATCTATCTTTGTGAAATAGTTTTTGTTAAAACTTCCTTGTAAAACCTTTCCACTAGAGAGAATTTTTTGGTCTTTAAGCTCCTTCTTCGTACCAAAAACATACCAACCCGTATTTAGTTGTACATCTTGCGAAGAGATAGTTTCGCTCTTTTGGTTCGACTCAGTCTGTAAGTTTGCCTTTTCTGTTTCTAAGTTTTGCTTTGCAGTAGTCAGGTTTTCTTTATCTGCTTTTAAGTTAGAAACATCGCTGTTCAAGCCGTAATAGTCTGGTCGAGTTCCTTAATGTGGATATTTTTAGAAGCTAGTTCCGCACGAAGTGCTTTAAGTTCATTATCCTTTTGCGCTAATTGTGCAGTCATCTGCATAAGGGTCTTTTTCATTTCTTCACCCTTAAATCCAGTTTCTTGTAGTTGTTTTTGTAGTTTCTTTATCAAATCGCGATTTTCCTGCATACGTTGAGCAATAAATTGTATATTCTCTCTTATCTGTGCAGTTTTATCTCCTTTTTCTCCTTCTTTCGCTAAAGTAACTCTATTTTTCTGCTGCATTAATCTCAGCAAATCCTTGTTGAATCTGATTAAGCGTAGCCATCATATCGTTTACTTCATTATCACGAGCATTAATAATAGCACGCAAAGAATCGTTTTTGAATTTCTGCTGGATTAAGTGTAGACTTTTCTTGTTTGCAAGAAGCAAGTGCTATAACACCGCAAGCTGCATAAATTAATAGCTTTTTTCATATTCTATCTATTTTCATTATACTTCGAAGAGTGTTGATCTTCGTTTATATCTTTTCGTTTCTTCTCTTTTTCTTTTCCCGCCAACACTATAACAAACTCGCCTTTAGGGTGCAGTTTCTTTTGAAATGTGCAAGCACTTGAGCTAAAGTTCCACGAACACTTTCTTCGTACACCTTAGATATTTCGCGACAACAACTAACCATACGACTATCACCAAATACTTCTATGAATTGTTCCAATGTTTTTACGATACGATAAGGAGATTCGTAAAATATCATTGTACGAGATTCGTTGGCAAGACTTTCTATTTGCGTTTTACGTCCTTTTTTTTGTGGCAAGAAACCTTCGAAACAAAATCGGTCGCACGGAAAACCACTCGATACAATGGCAGGAATTAGGGCAGTAGCACCTGGAAGTGTTTGAACTGTAATGCCAGCTGCAATAGCTTCACGAGCCAAATAGAAACCTGGATCGCTAATTCCAGGCGTACCTGCATCTGATATAAGCGCAATTGTTTCGCCAGCTTTTAATCTGTCTACTATTTTTGCAGCTGTTCCGTGTTCGTTATATTTGTGATGGGATATTAAATGGTTTTTTATATCGAAATGTTTCAACAAGTTACTCGACGTACGAGTATCTTCACAGAGTATTAAATCTGCTTCCTTAAGAATACGAATGGCACGAAATGTCATGTCTTCCATATTCCCTACTGGTGTTGGTACAAGATATAAAAATTCCCATAAGTGATGCAAATGTAAATGAAAAAGTATTGAATGTCAAAATTAATTAGGATTTTTTTACATGTAGTTTTTATTTCATATTCATATAAAAACAAATAAAACACTGTTTTAGAACATAAGATATAATGTATAAAGAATGAATGTTTTGGATAGAAAAAGACCAACAAGTGTTTGTTCTGAGAACTAAACCTTGTTGGTCTTATTGTTTTTACTAACTCTTATTGCTTTTACTAATAAGGTTGTGTGTGTTACCTTATTAAGTTATAATGATAGGATATGTTTCCTACTGTATTTTACTTCTTATAGTTTTCAATACCTTTATTTAGGAAGTCGAGATAACCTGGAATGTCTTCTTTGTAAACGAAGCTACCACTAAGTGGTTTTCCATGATTGTCTACCGTTACATAGAATGGTTGTGCCAGATATCCGAATTTAGATTCTTCCAAATAACTCCATTTATCGCCGACTGTACGTAATGTACGTGTTGTTCCATCGGGACGTTTTACTTTAATAGGTTCTTTCAGCGGAGTTTTATCGTCTACGTAGAGCGAAATCAATATGTAGTCGTTGTTAAGTTTCTCTGCAACTTCTGCGTTTGTCCACACTGCACCTTCCATCTTACGACAGTTTACACAACCAAATCCTGTAAAGTCGAGCAAGACTGGCTTTCCTGCTTGTGCAGCAGCACGCATACCTTCTTCGTAATCTTTGTATTTTGGTTCTACTTCTTGATGATGCAAGTTGAAGTCTTGTGTGTAAATAGGTGGTGCGAATGCACTAACAGCTTTCAAAGGTGCACCCCAAAGACCTGGAACCATATATACAGTGAAGGCTAAAGATATCATACCAAGCATAATTGCTGGTACTGGCATAGCTGTTTGTGTTTGGTCGTCGTGTGGGGAATTTAACTTTACCAATGAGGTAGAGTCCCATTATTCCGAAGATAACAATCCATATTGCGAGGAATGTTTCTCTGTCGAGTATGCGCCAGCCGTATGCAAGGTCGGCAACTGACAGGAACTTGAAGGCGAATGCTAATTCTATGAAGCCTAACACTACCTTGATCATGTTCATCCATGAACCTGATTTAGGTGCTTGCTTCAGCCATGTTGGGAACAATGCAAACAGTGTGAAAGGCAAGGCTAATGCAAATGCAAAACCAAACATACCTATTGCTGGTGCTACCCAGTCGCCACTTGTTGCTGCTTGTACAAGAAGAAGTCCTACTACTGGTGCTGTACAAGAGAATGACACCAAAGAAAGTGTGAATGCCATCAGGAAAATGGAAAGCAAGCCTGTTGTTGCTGCTGCTTTATTGTCGATTGCATTTCCCCACGATGCTGGCAAACGGAGTTCGAACCAGCCAAAGAAGCTCAATGCGAATACTACCAACATTAGGAAGAAGAAGATGTTGAACGGTGCGTTTGTTGCGAGTTCGTTCAGTTTCTGCGGACCGAACAGGGCTGTTATAACAGCTGCCAAGCCCATATAGATTACGATGATTGAGATTCCGTAGGTTACGGCGTCGCGAATACCTTTCTTCTTGTCGTCTTTAGCACGTTTTAGGGAAGAAGCTTACTGTCATTGGAATAATAGGCCATACGCAAGGTGTTAGCAAGGCTATGAAACCTCCTACGATACCCATAAGAAAGATTCCCAATAACGACTTGTCGTTGTTGTCTTTTTCTGCGCTAAACGCTTTCAGTTCTTTAATTACGGGTTGCCAAAGTTCTGAAGCTGTTGCTGCACTTGTTCCTGCTGATTGCACAGAGTCGCCTGGCATTGTTCCACCCAATTCGGCTGTCTTTGCTGTATCTGTGGTTGCACCTGGTGCAGCTGCCACTTCGCCTATTTCGTTTTCTCCCTCTTTTGGCTGCTGTGTTTTCTGTTGCTGCTGGTGCATCGGCTGGTCCGTTGCCTGAATAGCTAAACTCTACAGAAGAAGGTGGCATACACATTTCGTCGTTGCATGCGCCATATTCCATATAGCCTGCTATCTTATAAGTTTTACCTGTTATTTTATATTTCTGTACGAAGCTTACACTGTGTTCGAAGTAGCGTAGTTTCATTTCGAACACTTTGTCGAATACGTTTATTTCTTTACCACGTGGTGTTAGCTTACCCATTGGCTGTGCGCCTTCAGCTTTTTCTGTGGTGAGTGCTGCTGATGTTGGTCCGCCAGATGGTAGTCCTGTTGAATATACGTGCCAACCTGCATCGATTTTACCTGTAAAAATAACATCTACCTCTGTTGGCGATACTTTCTTTTGTTGTACACTAAAGCGTACTGGGGTCTGCGCCATTGTTGTAAGACTGAATAACGCAAACAAGGCTAAAAGAATCTTAGATTTCATTGTTGTTAGCTTATTTAAATTGTTGCTATTTTGTTCTGTTTTCATTTGATGTTGTTTGAGAATGGAAAGATTACTGTTTGCAAAGGTAATGTTATTTTTAAAAAAACAAAATCATTATGTTATATTTGTGCTTTCTTACTGTTGTTTTTCGCCTTGTAAATGCTGTGAAGCCCGTATTACGGTGGTGTTAAAGATATATATAATAAGGTGAAACCGACGAGTTGAATGGTTCAACGCATAAAACATTACAGAACTAAACAATGCCTATTCAGTGTGTTTTTCAAGCAATTACTATTAATAACTTCATTGTTCTTTATTAGTTTATTAGCAATTTCTTATTAGCTTATTACCAATTACTTATAAGTTTTTGATTGGGATGTATAAGCTTTCTGTAAATAGCTTATAAGCTTTTCTGTAAATAGCTTATAAGCTTTTTGCGAATAGCTTATAAGCTTTTTTGATAATAACTTATAGCTTTTTATTTATAGCTTATAAGTTTTAGTTCTATCTATTGTAAAAACCGAAGGAATTAAGTATCTTTTGTGCTGTTAATGTAGTAAAAAGGCTTCTGAAGACTAATTCCTTCGGCTTCGGAAAGACAGAATAAGGGAGGAGTTATTACTAACTTATGGCAGGAAAATCATTGAGTTACATTTTGGTAGAGCGTAAACTAAATGTTGGTCCGAAAGGCAAACAGATTATGCAGATTGCACAGCCTACGAATCGTCGTCGGGTTGATTTTGAAAACTTTTGTGCACAAGTGGCTCGTGCTACCACATTCACCCGCCAAGAAGTGGCGGCTGTTTTAAGCTATTCAACAGAGATAGCACGCGAGATTGTTGCAAGTGGCGACATTGTGGAATTTGGCGATTTGGGTACACTTAAACCATCATTTAAAAGTAAAGCGGTGCCTAAGGGCGAGAAGTTTAAGCCCAATGTGCATATAGAGAAAGCTGTGGTAAAGCTTTCGCCATCGGCTAAATATTTCACGTTGAACGATGTGTCGTACGAACAAGTGAGTAAGTCGGAGAAGAAAGGTAAGCTGTAGGGAACCGAGTTTGATGGGTTTCGTATATACTATGATGCCTACAAACACAAAGTATGCCGTCTAGAAGTATCGGGACGGCATACTTTGTGTAGAATATAATGTGGCGGTTATGGTCGAATAAGTTTCAACGAACAACTGCGCTTAGCTCCACAGAGAGTAAGAACGTAGACTCCTGAAGGTATGCTGGTTGCATCTATTCGGGCATTGCCTGAATGTATTGCAACTTCGGCAAGTTTGCAGCCAGTGAGGTTGTAGAGTGCAACTGTATTGAAGTGGTGCGATACGTTCGATAGAACTATGCTGTTTTCGTTGTTCTGCACGGTTGGTGTTTCGCTGTTCACAGCCTCTACGGCATCTGGCGTGGCTTCAACAATGTTAAACTCTTTCCAAGTGCGCGAGGTGCTGTAAGCCTGCTTGCTTCCTACTGGTACAATTAGCGTGCACGTTTCGTGTTTTACACCTTCGAACACATCGTCTGTGTAGGTGTTCTCTACTGGTTTAATGTTCTTAACTGTTAAGCTGTTTAAACCGCTGCAGCCACAGAATGCTCTGTATCCGAACTCGTTGAAAGCTGGCGAAAACTCTAGTTTCTCAATATTTTTGCAGTACCAGAAGGCAAAGTCGGCAATCTTCTTTGTGCTGACATTCATCGTAAAGTTCTTGTCGTTCTTTCCGTTTGGATAAATGTAGAGCGTTGTGTAATTCTTGTTGTAAAGTACACCATTCTCTACAGCATACTTTTCGTTGTTGGCATCAACTTCGAACAATTGGAGAGCAGCGCAACCAAGGAACGGATTGTCTATAAGTTTGGCAGCCGACATACCTAACGCCACGCGCTTCAGTCCGAGACATTCGGCAAAGGCAGCGTAGTCTATCATCTCTGTCGCCATAGGTATTTCGAGCGATTCTATGCCGTGATTGTGGAAGAATGCTTTCTCGCCAATTGTCTTCAATCCGCTTCCTAACTTTAGTCCTGCCATATCGTTGCAATTCAGAAATGCTTCGTTTTCAATGATTTCCAATGAGTGAAGCGTAACGTTGTGTAGTTTCTTACAGTTCTGAAACGCATATACAGCAATGTGTTTTAGCCCTTCTTTCAGTTCTATAGTTTCCAAGTTGTGGCAATCTTGAAAAGCATTCTTGTCTATCTTTGTGAGCGATGCGGGCAGTTCTGCTTTCTTCAGTGCTTCGCACATACCGAAAGCACCTTCGGGTAAGGCGGTAATGCCGTCGGGAATTTGAATCTGTTCCAATCCGTTCGCACCGAAGAAAGCTTCAATAGCTAATTCTCGGAGCGATTTTGGCAGCGTCAGCTTCTTTAGCATGGGTGTTTGGTCGAATGTGCGCTTGTTTATCTTTGTTACGCCATCGGGTATAGCCACTCCTTTAGCTTAGCACAATAGGTAAACACGTAGTTGCCCATTGTTTTTAGTTTAGATGGCAGCTGAATGGTTTCCAATGCATCGCAAACACCAAATGCTGTGCTTTGTATCTCGGTAACTTCGTCTGGAATTACAACTTCTTTCATACTGACGCATTTAAAGAATGCACCGATGCCTATTTCTCGAATATGTTTTTGGAAGCACCACCGACTCTATGCTGCAACACTTTAAAGAATAACTTTTCGGGCAGCAAGGTGGGTTTTGTTCCATCAACAAAATACTTTCTGTCCTTCCCCATATCGTCGGTAAAGATGTAATAGCTATCCGATGTGTCGCCTGTAGATACAAAGGAAACTTCGGATAGGTCTATTCTTTTCAGCGTTGTGGGTATCAGCGCACCATATTCATCAGCCCCGCAGAACTTTCTTACCCAACGCAGGTCGTAACTGTTCAGTGGTCCAACTATCTTTAGAGTGTCCACAACATCGAGCCACACATTCTCGGGAATTTTGTCTTCAAGTTCTCCTGCTTTATCCACACTTACCACTACCTTCTTTATTCTATTACCTTCTTCTTCCTGACAGCCTGTTCCATCGCCTACTACTGAAACCAGCCAGCCCTTGTCTGTTGCAATCTTCGTGTTGCTCACTTTGGCTGCTCCTGGCACATTATTATATAGCAGAATGCCGTGCAAGTCGCTTTCGTCGTCCTCTGGTCGTTTTTCTCGCAGCGAACGATACATTGCATTCAGGGCACACGCATCTAACTTTGTATTGTTCACCGAAACATAGCGCAGATTGTTGCAGTTATCGAAACCAATGCCACCGCTGATGGGATTGCCCGCAATGACAACGTCGAGCAGACTTGTACAGTTGCTGAAATCGAGTTGTTCAATTTTGTTGTTACCACAATTTATAGCAGAGGGCTTTGTCTGTGCAGTCAGGTTGAGCGTGCCTATTTGGTTACCGTCGCAGCAAGATTGGTTAGCAATGGCAGTTTTGTTGTTTCTATCTGTGTGAAAATTGCAGCTGCTACAATTGAGCGAGGTGAGCGAACGCGGGAAATCTGCCGTGCTTAATTTCGGATTTACCGAGCAGTCTAAGTTTTTCATGCTTGTGCAGCCTGTTAGGTTCAGTGTGGCAAGGTCGTTAGAAAAACAGGTAAGTGTTTCTAATTTGTTCAGTCCGCTGACGTCGAGCGTAGTTAGCTGATTGTTGTTGCACACCAGCGATTCAAGGTTTCGGCAGGCTGATAGGTTCAGACTTGTAAGAGCGTTGCCTTCACACGACAGAGCTTTAAGTTGTGTCATTCTCGCCAAGTCGAGCTGGGAAAGCTCGTAGTTGTTGTCTATTCCTAACAGCTTCAGCTGCTTTGTTTGCGATAAATCTATCGTCTTCAGTCCGGCAGCAGGCACCATCAACGTGTCAATCTTGTTGTTTGTTGGTAGTGAGAGGTGCGCAATGGCCGTCCTAATCCCTACGGCTACATACCTCAGTTCGCTGTTCTTGCTCAAGTCGTATTCGTCCACAAGTGTTTGCAAAGCATCAAGATGTTTCAGCTTGGGACAGTCTTTTAGGTTCAAGTGTTTTAGTTGTGCGTTCGATGTGCACATTAATAGTTCCAACGTAGGGTGCGATGCAAGCGTCAGTTCCTTAAGTCGGTTATTGGTTAGAATAAGACTGTCTATCTTGGAATTATGCGTTAGGTCAAGTTGTTCTAACGGCGAGTCTTGCACGTAGAGAAGTTTCAGTTCTGGATTGTCCGATACGTTCAGATCTTTTACAAAATTCTTTCGCGAAATAAGGTGCGTTAGCATAGGCAGTTTCGTAACGTCAAGCGTTGTTAGTTGGTTGTTGGAACACTCCAACACTGCAATGTTGCCATAAATAGTAAGGTCTTGTGTTTCGATGTTTCCCTGTATTCGTGTGGCTGTCTTGTTGAGCTTTCCTGTGTGAGAGTTGCCATCGCCCCAATTAAGCGTATACTCTCCCTCTTCTGCACCCATAATTAAGAGTGCATATTTACTACCAATCTTACTCGCAAAGTGCATCTTCACACAAGGGGTATTAGGCTGATTGTGTTCTGCTCGCATAACGTTCAACGAGCCTAATAGCATAAAAATAGCTACTAATAGCATTTGTTTCATATACTTTTTCATACAGTCTTTTGTTATAAGTTGTTCTTGTTTCAGAACACTAAGGTTATTACTACTGAGCAAAGTTAAAGCAAATTATGCAATAAACAAAATATTCGAACTAATAAAACAAGCTATACACATATTCTATTTACACCTTATTATATTATATATATAGATTGCAGAAAAATATCTAAGAAATTAATAATTATTGCAAAAACAACCATTGCTTCACATTTTTATTTATACAGAACATTTATTTTTAAATATTAGAATAGACATCTTTGATACACAAAATTACCTAATAGATTATCGTTGCTAAAGACAGTTGCATAATATTAAATGGTATAAAAAGAAAATCTCATTCTATAATATTAGAAATGAATTTACGTTAATTCATTACATATTACATAACTGATTTAATTCGGAAAAAGAGTTATCAACTTAACCGAATTAAGATGCATTTACGCTGGTTATTGTATATTTGTTACATAGCTGCATACTTAAAATAAAAAGTGAAATTTATGAATAAACATTTTAAAAAGAGGACTAATATCTATGAGTTTATGGATATTATTCGTTATAGTAGTCTTGGGTTCATATCTGTATATAACTAAAAAGACCATTTAGTTATTTCATAGACGAAGAAACTGGAGGTTTTTATATCAGCAACTTTTTCTATCGTGGGCACTCATTTGGTTTGGTATCGGACAACACTACAGTAAAGATTATGACATAAAGAGAAATATATTCGAGCAGAAAAATCAAGGTATTGATACTAAATATCTTAACTTAATGTTCAGAAAAACATACTTTGCAAACCTTTGCTAAGACACTATCTTCGCTCTTCTTTTATTTCTGTTCCGTTTTATTTGGCAGCCAACGTAAGAGATTTACCATCTTTTAAAAAGATTGCATAATAATTAGTCTACTTATGCTGCTTTCTATCACTTCTTATCTATATTATAAAAAGAATAAAGAGGAAATATAAACAGTTGCTACTGTCTGTCCAGCAATCTAATAGAATGTTTCTGAATTTAGAAACAACAACTAAATGCTAGTTACTCTTGTTTCAGATATCTGCGTTACTCGTCACAGATATCTATCGCGTTCGTCTCAGATATCTGTGAGTTGTGAATTAGACATCATAACAAACAACAGATTTTATTTAGTGATATTATAATGCTTAATAGTTATTTATTCAGCTGAAGGGTTAGGAAATCTTTTATTTGCATTGTTTTAATTTAATCATTATTATAAGCCTCTAAGCAACAATACATTGTTCAGAATTTTGTTATATAGGAGCGGAAATCATTATATTTTGCCAGCTTTTTCAATATATACTCTTTTCTTCTTCACAGAGTCTAAGTTTAGCCACATAAACAGACAACTATAATGCATAAGAGTACTTATTTAAAAGTACCCTTATTTGAGCCTCTTGTCGGATTCGAACCAACGACCCCGAGATTACAAATCACGTGCTCTGGCCAACTGAGCTAAAGAGGCGAGGTGGGCAAGCGGTTCTTATCGCGTCGCTACAACCTTCTGCCCTTGCTACGTTCCCGTCCTGGGGGATTAAAAGGGAGCTGACCGTAAGAGACTTGCCCATTTCTCTTTTCATTATAGAAAAGCGAGTGCAAAGATAGTAAGTTTTTTCTGAATAAAACAAGTTTGCAGACCTCTTTTTGCGTTTTTATCAAAAAAATATAATTTTACGATGGCTATACATTATATATTATATAATTTCCGTATTTTTGCAGTATGAATAATGAAGAAATAAAAACAACTTCGCGTTTATGCACGATACGATGGAATATACTTAGCAATAGTATGGGCTGTTAGCTTTACTTGCTTTTTATTATTACCATTGTCCCCCATTTTCTCTACTTTCAGTTCATTGCTAACAATATCAACACCATTCTTTGTTGCATACCGACTGAAAAATATAGAGAAATAGGGTTGAATGGAGTTATTTCGTTTAAGCGTGCCTATTTTTATTGTATGCGTGTCTTTGTAAATGCAGCCTTGCTCTTTAGCTTATTGCAATGGCTTTATATGACCTATTTAGACAATGGAAAGGTGATACGCATAATAACTTCTGTAACATCTCTTTCCGAATACAATAGCTTTTTTGCTGCAATGGGAATAGATAGAAAAAAATTTATTGCAATGTTACCAGAAGCTTTTTCGCCAACACCAATGGCTGTAAATAGTTTAATGTACGAAGTTCTTTTCGGTGCTATTATTAGTCTTATAGTATCGGCTATAATGGCACGTAATAAGAAATAACAGAAAATAACACTCGAAGAAATAAACAATATGGATATATCGGTTATAATACCACTCTACAACGAAGAAGAAAGTTTACCAGAACTGCATGCTTGGATTTTGCAGGGTAATGGATGCAAACCACTTCTCGTACGAAATAATTTTTGTAAACGATGGTTCTACCGACAAAAGTTGGGAGGTTATTCAACACCTTAGTAAAGAAGACAAAAATGTACGAGGCATTAAGTTCCGTAGAAACTATGGAAAAAGTCCTGCACTTTTCTGTGGTTTTAAAGCTGCACAAGGCAATGTTGTTATAACAATGGACGCAGACCTCCAAGATTCGCCCGATGAAATTCCTGCACTTTATAAAATGATTACTGAAGATGGTTATGATCTTGTAAGTGGTTACAAACAAAAACGTTACGACCCATTAACAAAAACCATTCCTACAAAACTTTTTAATGCAACAGCACGAAAGATTAGTGGTGTAAAAAAATCTACACGACTTTAATTGTGGACTAAAAGCGTACAAGAAAGACGTAGTAAAAATATTGAGGTATATGGGGAAATGCATCGTTATATTCCATACCTGGCAAAAGAAGCTGGATTTAAAAAGATTGGGGAGAAGGTAGTACACCACCAAGCACGTAAATACGGAACAACAAAGTTTGGGATTAATCGTTTCTTTAATGGTTATCTCGATTTAATAACACTCTGGTTTCTAACCAACTTTGGTAAGAAGCCAATGCATGTATTCGGATTGTTAGGCAGTTTCGTTTTTTTCTTGTCGGATTTATCTCTTTCTCTGGCTAATTATTGAAAAGACCATAAATCTTTTTTCAATGGTATTTATGGCGATTTGCTCACCAACCATGCAACATTCTTCATTGCATTAACAGCAATGATTTTAGGAACACTACTCTTCCTATCTGGATTTTTAGGCGATTTAATCAGTCGCAATAGCGATAGACGAAACGACTATCTTATTGAAGAGGAAATAAACTATAAAGTAAATATAGAATAGGAATATGACACACCATATTTCTATTCTTTCGTTTTCTATACTTTTAGTTCAACCGCTAAACTCAGATGAATTTATGGAAAAAAACAAATAAAAAGTCTACTATGGCAGTTGCCTTTCTTAGTATTGCTTATAATAGGTGCTACTGTTCATTATAAAACAACAAAACTCTACATCCTATCAATACAATGAGGGACAAATTTTTGGAACGTTCTACCATATAACTTATCAAAATAATGAAAACCTACAGAAAGAAATAGAAGCAGAGTTAAAGAAAGTGGATAATTCGTTATCTACGTTCAATAAACAATCTATTATTTCAAAAATAAACAGAAACGAACCTACCCAGCTCGACTGAACTATTTATAGATGTTTTTGATAAAGCAAAAACAATATCAAAAAGAAACCGATGGTGCTTTCGATATTACAGTTGCACCACTTGTAAATTTATGGGGATTTGGATTTGGAGTAAAAGAAAACCAAAAGCCATCAAAACAAAAAATAGATAGCTTAATGCAATTTGTTGGCTATAACAAAATATCGCTTATTGGAAAACAAATAAAGAAAACAAACCAACACATAATGATAGATTGCTCTGCAATAGCAAAAGGATATGGTTCTGATGTTGTAGCACGATTGCTCAGGAAGTACGATATTAAAAACTTTATGATAGAAATTGGTGGAGAAATTGTTGTTAGTGGAATGAACGAAAAACATCAGCTATGGAAAATTGGCGTAAACAAACCTATTGAAGATAGTACGAATATGGATACAGAAATACAAACTGTACTTAGCATAACCAGCAATGGCAACTAGTGGAAACTATCGTAATTTTTATTATAAAGGAGGGAAAAAGTTTGCACATACTATCGACCCAAAGACAGGTTATCCGGTACAACATTCATTGCTTTCTGCAACAGTATTAGCAAACGATTGTGCAACTGCCGATGCTTATGCTACCGCCTTTATGGTAATGGGTATAGAAAAAGCAAGAAGAGTTTTGGAAAACCATAAAGAAATAATGGCATATTTTATTTATTCCGACCCCAAAGGAACACTTAAGATTTGGTATAGTCCTGAACTAAAAAAGAAAATTATACAATAAAGACTTTGCCATAAAATCGTCTTCAAAGAATGCTTCAGATATACAATAGACTTCTTGAATTGCCTTTGTTCCTTGGAATTGGAGCTACTGACTTAGCAGAAATTGTTAGAACTACAAGATTTGGATTTCTCAAATTAAAACCAAAAAGAAATATTGGCAAAAGAGAATGAAAAAAGTGGGAAACTCTATTTTCTTATGGACGGGATATTATCCGTAGAAAGCTATGCCGACAATCATAGTTATAGCATCATTGAAGAGGTTGAGAAGCCTTCTGCCATACAACCAGAACGCATATTCGGGCTTATGCAATATTATTCTAAAACATTTGTAGCAAAAACAAAATGCAATATCTTATATATTGATAAAAGCGAAGTTTTAAATCTTATAAAGAATTACTTAATCTTTCGATTAAATTTTCTAAATATGCTCTTCACAGGCTCAACGTGGCAGTAGAATATCGTGGCAACAACAACCAAAAAGATATTAAAGAAAAGTTTATTTACTTTATAAGGACACATTGTGTTTATCCTGCAGGCAAAAAGATTGTAAAAATTAATATACAAACATTGGCAAACGAGTTACACGAAAGTAGACTTAATGTTTTCAAAATGCTTAACGCTTTAAACGCAAATAATGTAATTGCATTAACAAGAGGACAAATAAACATTGCTTTATTAGAAAAATTGCGTTAAATCTAATATACTCTTTCGTTCATACATAGTTTTTCTGTATCTTTTGTGGCATATTAGAGAAAGCAAAATATGACAAAAGAATATTAATAGAAAGGGCAAACACGATTGAACCCTTTCTTTTGAACCGTATAATACACCACACGAAACTATTCCATTCGACAAAATAACACTTGCCGATTATGAGGAAGCAATGTTAGAAGGAATACGCCGAGAAGATGAACAAATAGAGAAAACAATAAACGACCCAGAAGAACCAACTTTCGAAAATACACTTATTCGCGAAGACGAAGTAAAAGGACGTAATCATTATTACGACCTACTTTCGCGTGTAGAAAGTGCATTCTTCAATATGCTTAGTGCAGAAACAAACGACGAAATGGATGCTTTAGCACAAAAAATGAATCCAATTCTAACTAAGCATGCAAACGATGTTAGTCTTAATCCTAAACTTTTTGAACGTATAAAAGCCGTTTACAATAAACATAGAGAACTTACTCCTGAAGAAAATAAGTTATTGGAAGAGAGTTACGATGGCTTTGTACGTAGTGGTGCATTGTTGAATGAAAACGACAAAGAGAAGTTACGCAAACTTACAGAAGAAGCTAGTTTGCTTGCATTGAAATTCTCACAGAAATGTATTAGAGAACAAAGCATACAAACTTCATATTACCAACGAGGAAAAACTTGAAGGATTACCTGATTCTATTCGTGAAGCTGCTGCAACAACTGCTAAAGAACAAGGTATTGATGGCTGGATTTTCACATTAGATGCTCCAAGTTATGGTCCATTCTTAATGTATAGCACTCAACGAGACTTAAGAAAAGAGCTATATATGGCACACAATACATTATGTATTAAGGCTAATTCGGAGAATAATATCGAAGTTTGCAAACGTTTAGTGAATCTCCGTAGAGAAATGGCACAATTATTAGGATACGATACTTATGCCGATTTTCGTTATGAAATATCGTATGGCTAGCAACGTTAAGAATGTTTATACATTGCTCGACAAACTTATTGATGCTTATAAACCAACTGCAATTGAAGAATACAACGAACTTTGTTCTATTGCAAAAGAACAAGAGGGAAACAATTTTAAGTTGATGCCATGGGATACTGCATACTATGCACATCAATTAAAATTAGCAAAATACAATCTTGACCCAGAAATTCTGAGACCTTATTTTGAACTGAATAACGTTATAAAAGGTGTTTTTGGCTTAGCAACTCGACTTTATGGAATTACATTCAAAGAGAATAAAGATATTCCTGTTTATCACCCAGATGTAAAACCATACGAAGTATACGATAAAGATGGTTCATATCTTGCAGTGCTTTATGTTGATTTCTTTCCACGAAAAGGTAAGCGTGCTGGTGCATGGATGACAGAATTTCAAGGACAACGTATTACGAAAGAAGGTGAAAACATACGACCACACGTATCGTTAGTAATGAATTTTTCTAAACCAACAGACGAGAAACCTGCATTATTACGCTTAGGCGAGGTTACAACTTTCTTGCACGAATTTGGTCATTCACTACATGGTATATTTGCAACTAGCCGATTCGAAAGCCAATCTGGTACAAATGTTTGGTGGGATTTTGTAGAACTCCCATCGCAATTTATGGAGAACTTTGCTGTAGAAAAAGAGTTTTTACGCACTTTTGCTTTCCATTATGAAACAGGCGAGCCTATGCCTGATGAACTTATTGAGAAGATTATTGCCAGTCAGAATTTTAATGTTGCAATGGCTTGTTTACGACAGGTAAGTTTTGGATTATTAGATATGGCATACTATACACAAAAAGATAAGTTTGAAGCAGATATTATTCCATTTGAAAAGAAAGCATGGGAAAAAGCCATTATTGGCGAACAAATAGATGGAACATGTATGACTACTCAATTCTCTCATATTATGTCTGGAGGATATGCAGCAGGATATTATAGTTATAAATGGGCAGAAGTGCTCGATGCGGACACATTTAGCTTATTTAAAGAAAGAATGGTATATTTAATCAGAATACTGCTCAAAGTTTCCGAGATAATGTTCTTTCTAAAGGAAGCACCGAACATCCAATGACACTTTATAAACGTTTTCGTGGGCAAGAACCTACTATCGATGCTCTTTTAGAACGTAATGGCATAAAGAAAGTAAACTAGAACAAGCAATACATATATCTATTTGGACAACATGAAGACTGAAAAGCAAGAACTTCTTGACTATCGTTACCTTCGTATGGCACGTGTTTGGGCAGAAAATTCTTATTGCAAACGGCGAAAGGTTGGAGCATTGGTAGTAAAACAAAAAATGATTATTAGCGATGGATATAATGGAACACCAAGTGGTTTCGAGAATATTTGCGAAGAAGAAAATGGAATTACCAAACCATACGTTTGACACGCAGAAGCAAATGCTATTACCAAATTGGCTCGAAGTGGTAATAATAGCGATGGTTCTACATTATATGTAACGGCTTCTCCTTGTATTGAATGTGCCAAACTCATTATTCAGGCAGGCATAAAACGTGTGGTTTATGGAGAGAAATACAGACTTACCGAAGGTATCGACTTGCTTAAACGTGCCAATATAGAGATTGAATTTTTAAATATAGAAGATGATGAGTCAGAACAAAAGTAATCGTTTTATGCCTTTATGGTTGGCATTATGCGTTGTTATAGGTGTACTCGTTGGAACATTCTATGCCAATCATTTTTCAGGAAACAGATTAAATATCATAAACAGTGGTAGTAGCAGATTGAGTAATTTGCTTCACATAATTGATGATCAATATGTAGATTCTGTTAATATAGATGAATTGGTAGACAAAGCTTTGCCACAAATTCTTGCAGAGCTTGATCCTCACTCTGTTTATATTAGTGCGAAAGATGTACAAATGGCAACCGACGACCTAAAAGGGTCGTTTTCTGGTGTTGGCATAGAATTTACAATTCAACAAGACACTTTACATATTCAAAATGTTATAAAGAATGGACCTGCTGAAAAAGCAGGAATTCTTGCTGGCGATAAAATTGTAAGCATCGATAACAAACCTTTTGTTGGAGATAGCGTAACTAACGAAGAAGCACAACATAGACTTAAAGGACCTAAGGATTCTAAAGTAAAGATTGGTATAAAACGCTTTGGCGAAAATAAAATAAGATATTTCGTTCTTACTCGAAACGATATTCCAATGAAAAGCATTTCGGCTACTTATATGCTAAACGATTCTATTGGTTATATACGAGTAAAGAATTTTGGCGAACGAACTTATGCAGAAATGCTTTCTTCATTGCAACAATTAAACTTGCAAGGAGCCGACAAACTTGTTATAGACTTACGCGATAATTCTGGTGGATACTTAGAAAGTGCTGTACAAATGGCTGAAGAATTTCTTTGAGAAAAACCAACTTGTTGTATATACGCAAGGGAAGAAAAAGTCCACGACGTGAATACCGTAGTCGTGGAAAAGGCAGTTATCAACAAATTCCATTGGTAGTTCTTATTAATGAAGGCACAGCATCTGCTGCCGAAATTTTCGCAGGAGCAATTCAAGATAACGACCGTGGTACTATTATTGGACGCCGTTCATTTGGAAAAGGTTTGGTTCAACAGCAAATACAGTTCCCAGATGGTAGTATGATTCGTCTAACTATTGCACGTTATTACACGCCTTCTGGTAGATGTATACAAAAACCTTTTAAACCTGGAGGTATTGCTGCATACGAACAAGATATGCTAACACGATATCAACATGGAGAATTCTTTTATCAAGATAGCATTAAACATACTGGTCCGGCATACCATACTAACAATGGACGCATTGTTTATGGAGGTGGTGGAATTACACCAGATATTTTTGTTCCAGAAGACACTACCGATGTAACTTCTTATTACAAGGAAGCTGTAATGCGTGGACTTCTTTTACAATATGCATTTAAATATACCGATGATACTAGTCAGACTTTAAATAAATATACCGAAATGAAGTCGCTGGCTAACTATTTGAAGAGTAAGAACCTTGTTAATAGTTTTGTGAACTTTGCTGAAAAGAATGGATTGCAACGAAGAAACAACCTTATTCACAAATCGCACTCACTGATAGAAAGGTATATTTGTAGCCGAATTATCTACAATATGCTCGACGAACAGGCTTGGAATGAATATCTAAACAGAAACGATGATATGATAAAAATGGCTATTAAGGTGCTCGATAGTGGCAAAGCTTTCCCAAAAAGCACCCGCATAAAGAAATAGCACATCAACGAAAAGAAAATAATTAGAACAAATAAATAATGACTAGACGAATAGGGACCTGATGTTTTTCACATTCAACGGTCCCTATTCTTACAAAGATAAAAACATTTCACCCACAATCCCATAACTATGAACAAAAAAGAACTAAGAAAAGAAATACGAAACCGTAAACAGCAATATACACAAGAAGAATTAAAAAACTTTCGGAACCTATTATTAATCGTTTACGTCATCACCCTAAACTAATTGAGGCAAAAACTATTATGCTTTACCATTCATTGCCAGATGAAGTTTTTACACACGACTTTGTAGACGAGATGGTGAAAACTGGGAAAAAAGTGCTTTTACCAGTAGTAATTAACTGAGACTGAAAATGGAAATACGTTGCTATACTGGTTCGAAAGATATGAAAATAAGTCTCATTTAACATCTTAGAACCTATTGGAGAACTTTTTACCGACTACAAAAATATTGATTTTATTGCTGTACCGGGAATGAGTTTTGATACCGATAGAAATAGACTCGGACGTGGAAAAGGATATTACGACCGCTTTCTAAAACAAGCAAAACAAGCTTATAAAGTTAGGCATTTGTTTCGATTTTCAGAAACTCGAAAAGCATTCCTACAGATGAATATGACGAAAAAGTTGATGCTGTGCTATAGAATTTATCTACTGAAAAATATAAAAATTTTCTATATAAACAGCGCAGATTAACAAGATAGCCCTTATATGTTTGGTTGCATATAAGGGCTTTTTCATATCTAAAGAATAAAGTTCTTAATATATTTCGATCCAAATTTCCACTCTTTTGCTGGGTAGAAAAGACTGTAAAAAAATAGCTTTTCTTTTTAATTCAATATTACTTTCTTTCCTAAACAATACTACCCTCTTCCTTTAACAAAAATTATTATTAAAAATGATAGAATTTATTATTAAAAATGATAGAGTTTATTATTAAAAATGATAGAGTTTATTATTAAAAAAACAATAGCATTTTTCATTATATTATGGTTTTTAAGGTTTTGATCAGTTCCTGATTTTTACTTATAGGCATTTTTGCTATATTAACTACCTTTATGGACACTTTTTGTTATGCTTGATAGATAATTATAAACAAATGAATAATTTATACTACAATAATAGGCACTATTTTCGAAAAAGTTGATTCGCTTAAAAGGAATACATAGAATACGCTCTATAAAACGTACTTGATTGCATAAAAAGAATATAACATGCGTTTTTGCAATAAGAAATTATACTATACCATTTAGAGAACAAACCTGCAGAAGCTTTTTACTTATACCAAATAAGAATAAAAGAAGAATATGATATAGAACACAAAACTAATAAATGCGGATATCGGAAATAACAAACGAACCTACATAGTCGTTTAAACGCTTTACCAACTGACTTCGCATCATAGAAAGGTCTTGACGCAAGGCAGGGTTAGATATTTTTACGAATAATGTTTGGTTTCGAATACCTTTTTCTTGTGTATATCGTGTAATAGTTGGTCCAACAACTATATCCCAAGCCGTAATAATTCGCTTCTGAAGTAAAGGAGATTCGAGTCCGCCATCACGCAGAAAATTTGCTAATAACTTCTGAAATAGGCTTAACTTTACGTCTAAACATTAGAAGAACTCCTTTCTGTAACTTCACCATTTTCAACCGAAAACATCTTATAATCAAAGCTACTGTTACCCAAAATACTATCTAAATGCTCACGATTAGTATCTGTAATGAATATTTGTCCAAAACTATCGCCCGAAACTAATTTTTACAATCTGCTCTACTCGACTAGCATCTAACTTATCAAAATATCATCGAGCAACAGATAATGGAGTTCTATTTCCTCCAGTTTGTTTTAAAAATAGAATTGAGCAAGCTTTTAAAGCCAATACAAATGTTTTGTTTTGCCCCTGACTTCCTTCACGTTTCATGGGAAAACCATTCATCGACATAACAAGGTCGTCTTTATGAATACCATGCAATGAATAGCCCATTATTCGATCTTTTGCTCTATCGCGCTGTATAACATCGAGCAAATTTCCTCGTTCTCCATGCGATACATATTGTAATAAAACCTGTTCTCTGTTTTGCGATATTGTTTGATAGATGGATTGAAATACAGGAATAAGTTGTTTTATAAAAGCTGCTCGTTTATTATAAATTTCTGTTCCATATTCAGCCATCTGCATTTCTAATAACTCTAACAATGTTGTGTCAGGTTCGGTTTCTTGTTTCAACAAACTGTTACGTTGTTGCAAAGCTTTATTATAACGTACTAACGATTCTATATAAAGACGGTCGTATTGCGAAATAACAACATCCATCAATTTACGTCGTTCTTCGCTTCCGCCTTCTATAATAGAAATATCCGATGGAGAAACAAAAATTAAAGGTATTAATCCAATGTGTTCAGAGAGCTTTCTATATTCTTTTTTATTCCGTTTGAAATGCTTTTTTGTTCCCCTCTTCATACTACAATATACCTGTTCACAGTCGTTAGTATCAGTAGTATAGTCGCCTTCCAAAACAAAAAAATCGCTATTATGGCGCATTACCTCCGAATCTTTAGAGTTTAATGCACTTTTGCAAAAACGATAGATAATAGACTGCATCTAATAAATTTGTTTTTCCTTCCCCATTATTGCCAATAAAACAATTCAATTTTGCCGACAAGTTAAGTGTTGTCGCTTCTATATTTTGTAATTTATAATTGAAAGTTTATCTAATCGCATCGCAGCTTCAGTAATTTTGTTTAAAGAACTTAATTATGCAAAGGTACAGGGAAATTACTAATTATAATAGCACAAATGGAGCTTTTATTGGATAAAAAGAAAAAGAGCTACCTTTCGGTAACTCTTTTCTCTAACAACCGCTACCATCTATATTACAAGATGACTTGTATTCCTGTTCGTTTTGTAAGCCAGCCTCCTCTGGATTCAGCGTTACTGTACCATTTTCTAGTACAAAAAACAAGGAATACCAACATAACCTTTCTTTCGAGCTTCTGTAAATACAGAGTTGTTTTCGCGTAAGCGTAAAAACTCTTTTAAAAAGCGAACGTGTTCGCCTATATCTATAATCTCATAACGGTTGTTATTTTTTACTTGTTCAGTTATAGCTGTACAATCTGGACAAGTCTTCATTCCATATATTTTAATCATAGTTATTACCTTAGTGATTACATATTTTACTTGTGTCTACCGTAAAATCATCATTATTTGAAAGGCATAAACTTCCCGCTGAGCCTCAAGAAAATCAACTAATTCTTCTGCTGTCATTCCTTCTGCAGAACAAGTATAAAAACAGCTCATCAGGACCAAATTTGTTTATAATAGCCTCTACTAAGCTCTCTCTATTACTATAGTTGTTACCCTCCATCATGTGGAGAACTTCGTGTCCATGTATCATTTTGTGTATCCTTATATTAATAATTGTATTACTAAAAACATATTTTTCACTAAAAATGTCTCAAAGAACTAATAAGAATTGGTTTCTTTGCAAACATAAAATGCTAAAATGCTTTGCAAAGATAGAGAATATATATTAAAAACAAGCATTTAACAATGTTTTTTAATTTACTAAATGCTGATAAGTGCAATAAAAGTTGCAACGATACAGTAGCTTTCAATCTACCAAATATACATTATATATTTCTCCCGCTTATAATTACAGATGCAAACTAAATAAGAATGGGCTAATTGCTTTCTGCAATCAGCCCATTCAGATAAATAATAGTTTTGCGGTGTAGATATTAATCTGCTATTGCTATTTTATTTCACTACACGTTTCTTACCATTAATAATATACACACCACGTTGGAGATCGTTATAATTCTTAGTGTTCGTGCGAACTTTTACACCATTAAGTGTTGTAACATCGAAAGTTTGTGGAGCATTTTCTATTGTTTCAATAGAGGTTGTATTTATAGAAGCATCGTTAGAGAAACCAGATTCGTTTGTTTCACCATTCTTTGCAGTGTATATTGCCGTAACATTGTAAATATGTTCGCCTGTAACACGATTATTGGTATAAGTGTGTTGGCTACCTTTTACACTAGCAATCTTCTTTCCATCTCTATAAATAATGTATTCTGTTATATCATCGTCTGCACCTGTAGCTACTTGTTCATAGCTAATATCGTCTATACCAAAAATATAAGCTTTACCCTTTGGTGTATTGTGATGAATAGCAAAATATTTTGCGCCTTCTGGCACTTCAATAGTAATACGCTTCCAGTTAGCACCTTCGTTAAAAGCAATAGTTCCATCGGCTTGTTCACTCTTGATTTTTACGAATGAGGCTGTGTCGATACTTTCTGTAGAATAAAGCACATCGAAACTTTCTGCATATTTTGTATCACCCGGTCGTGTAGCAACATTCATTACATAGAATGTTATTTCTTGCTTTCTACCCGATAAACGTGGAGATATAAGCCAATTGTTTTGTTCAACAAGTTTCTGATTTTCGTTAAGCGCATATACAGCAGCAGCATATTGATTTCCATTATGAGGAGCTAATCCTGGATTTACATTGGTCATATCTTCAATCCACCAATTAGGATTGAAAGCTGTAAATGCAAAAGGCTCTCCTTGTCCAGGATATGTAGACGAAGGTTGCAATGCTCCTGTAAGACCTTTATCTCCATCTATCATTGTCCAAGGGCTCATATTTTTTGCGAACGGAGAATAATTTTCGAAGCCATCATATATACGAATAGGCTCTGGTAATATAGGTTGTCCCCATGTAAGCACAACTTTATGTTCTCCTCCCATTTCAGCTTTTAAATCGTTTATTCTACCATAAGGCGATTGAATAACACTTACAGCTTTTGTTTCTGTTTCATTATCATTTATCAGCATATCACCATCGTATATTACCATAGCTTTTACTTGTAACGATGTAGCTGATTCGTTAATAGCAACAGGCAACTTCAAGTTGATTGTGTCGTTAGCCATTGATGGAAGTTGTTTGGTTCTGCTCACTGCATCGCATTGGTTTCCATTTGCATAAAGAATAACGAAATATCTGGTAGCATCAACTGCCCCTTGATTCTTAACAACAACTTTCACTTGTCCCTTCTTTCCTGCAACAATATTCTCTGGTGTTTCAATGCTTACAGCTGTAAGATTGCGTTCGAGTTGGTTTATAATATTAATATTATCTATTCCAATCATAACCTTAGAACCTTGTGCTACCCCTTCGAATTTAACAATAATGTATCGTTCTTTAGCAAATGGTGCTAAATCTACCGATTGTTTTGTCCAACCGTTTTGTGTTGTTTTGCTAAGGTCGTACTGAGCAGCTACGTGGTCTTTCCCATCAGGAGTCTGAATTAATACCTTCAACGTAGATTCGTTGCCAATAAGCGAATAAAGATCAAAGAAGAGTTTAGGATTTGTTGCTCCAGCAAGTGCAACCTTTGGCAAATTAACTGAAGTTTCATCGCCTTGTTGTATTGTAAAATTCACATCATTTCCTGCGTATTCTTCTGTATAGTTAGCCCAAACAAAACTACCTCCATCGTTATCAGAAGCAGCATCGGTTACAACACGCCATGCTGCAGCCGTCTTTCTGCTATTATATTGTTCGTTGCCTAAAAGAGAAGCAAAGCCATTATCTAACTGTCCATTCGACATACTCTCTTTGAAAGGCAACGAAATACACGGGCCAACAACTATTCCACGCGCCGTAACACAGTCGCTTTCTCCAGTACTATTGTTTGCTTTAACACCGAACCAAGCTAATGTTTGTGTTTTACCATCGTCCATAGTTGTTTTATTTGGGTCAAAAGGCAAAATAGTACTGGTTTCGCCAGGCTTACTTGTTGTTAGCGAATCGCCTAATTCAAATCCAAAATCGCCCTTTGTTAATGTATAGAAAGTTACACTAACATCTTTTGGATTAAGATATCCACCATTTGCACCAACAGTTTGGAAAACATTCCAAAAAGCTTTTAAAGTTGTACCTTGATCGGTAAATGTAATGCCTGTAGGATTGTGTGGACGATCGATACCAATAAGATTTTTATTTGTAGATTTACGTCCTGGGTGTCCATCAAGATATGGTATTATTGTATAGGTATGGAAACCATTTGTTGGAACGTTCTGGTCTATCCATTCCATTCGAGTTCCAATTGCTGCTGCATTTATGCGTGCAATGTTTATACCATCTCTATTTACAACAAAGCTATCTATACGTGCAAGTGCAGAACCATTAATACGAACCTTCGGAGTTATAAAACTGATAGTAGCTTGTAAAGCTCCTTTTGGTGCAGGAGTAATAGTCAGCGACTTCACTGAATCTGGCGCTGTAGCGTATGCTGTCTTGGTTACAGTAATACTATCAATAGCAATTTGATACTTATCAGTAACACTTGTATTATCGTGGAATCCAATATAGACATTGCCTGTCGCATCGGGAATAATATCAGCTGTGCATACTTGCCATTGTCCATTAGTTTCAGAAAATTCTGGAGTAAAGGTTTCCAACAATACATTTGATAGCTGTTCTACATTGCTTCCTTTACCCCATTTTACTTCAAGTGTATTCTTAGGCTCAGCCATTACATTGCGTACTTTAAATGCAACAGTATAAACACGGTCGGAAGAAAGATGTATAGCAGGAGTTATAAGCCAATCATCACTATTCTTCTTAACATTAGTTTGATGGCTCATTGCACCATAACCAGGAAAACCATTACACCACCATGTAGCTTTATCGTTATTTGCATCAATAATCTTAAACATAGATAATGCAGATTGTCCTTCAAATTTATAGTTCCAGTCTGGCTCTATTGCTGACCCTGCAATAATAGGAGTAGTATTTGTCCAACGCAAACCTTTAACATCACCACTAATTGCCCTAATGGCGTATGTATAACTTGCATGTTCTGCCCCAGACAAATCATCGGTACATGTTGTATTTGTAATACCAGTTGCTACATTGGTTGTATCTCGTCCTTGTATACGAATAACATCATAAGTTAGTGCGCCAAGTGTCCCTTGATGTGTGCCTGTTGTAGGTGCCGACCACTTTATAGTTACAATTCCATTCTCTAATTTAGCTGTTGGATTGCCTACCCTCTCTGGTTCATCGAAACCTATCCATTGTTTAAGAGTAGCCATTGGAGACTCTCCCTTTGCATTTGATACAGTAACATTAAAATTATATTCGCCGCTACAAGGTAATTGAACCGACTTACTTATAGATGTTCCTGGTTGTTCCGTACCATTAAATAGCTGTTTACCATTAGCTGTAACTACATAATCAACATTTCCATTCAGAGCATCTCCCTTAACAGTCTTATTAGGTAAAATAAAATTTATAACACCGTTAAGGCTTGTCCCACTAAATACAGCTGATAAATTAGAAACTACTGCAGGCGCATTAATATTGGCTGGAGTAGGAGCTATTATCATTCCATACATTGTTATTTCAGAATCGGCAATTTTAGTAGCTGCGCCTGTAGCCAAATTTACAACGTAGAGCGCAGTATTATAATCTTTGTCTTGTGCATACCAATAGAAAGTATTATCTTTGGGATCAATCTCTCCAGTTTGTTGATAAGGACCACCATCTTCATCGGTAAGTATTAATCATGTTGATCCAATACTAGTTTCAGATCCATCAGTAATAGATATTTTATAAAGTATTCCATCAGAAGCAATACCATAAAGTTTATTATCAGATGTTATACCCATAGCTACATATCGACGCGTGGTAGTTCCGAATGTTGTTCGTGTTCGTGTACGATAGTCTACAGTACCTAACTCATATTGTTTATTACTAGCAGAACTATTATAAAATTCGCCATATACTGTACCATCTTTTGCTTGTGCAGTCTCTATGGCAGCAAGTGAAAAATCGTTATATTTCTGTCCGTTGCCTTTCCACGTAGATATATCGTAGGTATAAAGTGTTAGATCTCCGTTCGAAGGTCCATAGCGTTCAAAATCTACAGTGTACAACTTTCCATCAGCTATTTGTACACCATTTCGAGCAATACGCTGACTTTGGGATCCTAATTGGGTAAAACTAATCGTTCCAGCAGTGTTTTTAGGTTGGAAAGAGTAATAGCCCCACATTTCATTAATAGTAGCATTACCCCAGAGAATAACAGAAGAATCAATAGTTCTTAAGCCTCTATTAGGAGTTTTTAGTACAATAGATTCTTTAACGGGAGTAATGCTTGTTAGTTGCTCGGTTTGAGTTCGGTTTGGCTTCATCAATTTATGAGCTTTCTGAGCCATACTTGTTGGCGGTATAGATAAACTCAATACCAATAAAATGATGCTTGTAAATACTTTCTTCATATAATGTTTAAATAGTTGATTTGTTCTAACGTTAAATATAAAGTTTCTTCATAAAGCTTTTATAATAAAGCATATCCTAAAAACCCTTTGGCGAGAGAACTGTTCAAAGATTTGTTTTTAGAATATGCCTAAGTGTATATTTATTGTGGCTTAGCATATTATACCAGCCACAATATATATAATACTGATAGTAGAAAGTTTTATTTCTTCAACACTTTCTTTCCGTTTACAATATATACGCCAGCTGGTAAGTTCTCAAATTTAGCATTGATGCGAACACCTTGTAAATTGTAGATTGTTTGATCCGCTGCTTCTACAGTTTGTATGTTTATACCTGTTGGCTTCTTCCATGTTCCGTGTGGATAAATATTAGCTGTTGCACCTACTGCAAGAAGTTTATCTCTTGCATCTTTTGCATCAGCTTCCGTCATATTCTCCTTAATCATACAAGGGGCTGTTTCTATAAGTTTCTTTACTGCCATCATTCCCATACCCGTTATATCTTTTACGATAGCAATAACTGCAATATCTCTATCACCAACAGCTTCTAACACGAGGTCGTAAGTTACAGGAGCATCGTTTGATTGAATTGTTACCCAATCGGTTACAACCTTGCCATCTGCACCAAAGAGAGACTGGAATTTATAGCCACTCTTATTGAGTTCTTTCCACACTTGTTCCTTCGGGAGATACAATCTTACAGTCGGTAAATTCTGGAATAACATTCAATCTACCCATACTACCTTTGTATTCATCATTCGTGCTTCCGTTACCTTTTACACGAACATTACATTTATTAAACTTCCAACGACCACTGGCAATACCATTTACACCGCCACTGATTTCTAATGAGGTTCCATCTACAGTGATTGTATTATGATTAAGTATACCATAGCAATAGTCTTCATTACCAGCTTGTGCACCGAGTTACGGTAAGTTTACCTGTGCCTGCAAAATGTAAGTTTATCGTAGTTTACAATACCACCACTCTTTTTCTGAAATTATAGTATTTTTCACCAACTAGTTTAATAGTTAGGTTCTTAATAGAATTCCAAAGTGCTACACCTGCAGCTTTTTCTGAAGCATTAGAAATTGTAGCATTCTCAAGAGTTAGAACGTTACTTGTTGCATCGTAAGTAACCTTACCTTTTACACCTTCAATAGCAGTAAGGTCGCTGCAATTTTCTGATGTTACTTGTTTTCCATTAATCAACAAATTATACTTCTCAGGTGCTGTGTTAGGGTTTAATTGTTACCCAATCGGTTTACAACCTTACCATCTGCACCAAAGAGAGACTGGAATTTATAGCCACTCTTATTGAGTTCTTTCCACACTGTTCCTTCAGGAGATACAATCTTACAGTCGGTAAATTCTGGAATAACATTCAATCTACCCATACTACCTTTGTATTCATCATTCGTGCTTCCGTTACCTTTTACACGAACATTACACTTATTAAACTTCCAACGACCACTGGCAATACCATTTACACCGCCACTGATTTCTAATGAGGTTCCATCTACAGTGATTGTATTATGATTAAGTATACCATAGCAATAGTCTTCGTTACCAGCTTGTGCACCAGTTACGGTAAGTTTACCTGTGCCTGCAAATGTAAGTTTATCGTAGTTTACAACACCACCACTCTTTTCTGAAATTATAGTATTTTCACCAACTAATTTTATAGTTAGGTTCTTAATAGAATTCCAAAGTGCTACACCTGCAGCTTTTTCTGAAGCATTAGAAATTGTAGCATTCTCAAGAGTTAGAACGTTACTTGTTACATCGTAAAGTAACCTTACCTTTTACACCTTCAATTGCAGTAAGGTCGCTGCAGTTTTCTGATGTTACTTGTTTTCCATTAATCAACAAATTATACTTCTCTGGTGCTGTGTTAGGTTTAATTGTTACCCAATCGGTTACAACCTTACCATCTGCACCAAAGAGAGACTGGAATTTATAGCCACTCTTATTGAGTTCTTTTTCCACACTGTTCCTTCGGGAGATACAATCTTACAGTCGGTAAATTCTGGAACATAACCCAATCTGCCCATACTACCTTTGTATTCATCACCTTCCAATCCGTTTCCTTTTACACGAACATTACACTTGTTAAACTTCCAACGACCGCTAGTGATACCATTCACACCACCACTAATTTCCATTGTACACCCATCTACAATAATAGTCCCTGGATTTAGTATACCATAGCTGTAATCCGTATTACTAGACATTACACCTTTTATAGTAAGTTTGCCTGTCCCTGTAAAGGTTAGCTTCTCATAATTTACAACACCACCACTCTTTTCTGAAGTAATGGTGTTTTCACCTACTAGTTTAATAGTTAGGTTCTTAATAGAATTCCAAAGTGCTACACCTGCAGCTTTTTCTGAAGCATTAGAAATTGTAGCATTCTCAAGAGTTAATACGTTACTTGTTGCATCATAAGTAACTTTACCTTTTACACCTTCAATAGCTGTAAGATCACCACAATTCTCCGAAGTTACTCGTTTTCCATTGAGCAAAAGATTGTAGTTCTCGGCCTGTAACTGCTGTGGCAGAACGAAAGATGTGACAAACAATGCAACTATTGCTGCATACATGTTCCTAAGTAAATTGTTTTTCATTGTTTTGAAATGCCTCTCCATGACCCCTTTAGTTAAAGAGAAACGCCTTACTGAGGCTGGGGCGTTGATTATTATTTATTGTTCGGCTATTCGACCACAAATATAGTTATTTTTTGCAATCTATGCAAAAACATTATATAAATCATTGAATAAAATGTCCAAGAGACTTGTCAAAAGGTATATTTCTATACATATTGTATAGCTATTTTAGCATCTATATCACAAAAACAAAAGTGAATTTACTTTTCAAACACTATTTAGAAAATAAAAGTAATGTCCAACATTTATCTTGTTTTGTTTTATTTTTTTAAGCTGATATTCGGTAGAATGAGTAAATGGAGGCTCTGTAGAAAAGAAATGGAGATATTATAAACAGTATTTACAGTTTATTGGCAAAACAAATGGCTTATATGACAAACAAATAATCCATCTCAGATGCTTATAAAAATCTATTAGATGTTATTTTCTCATTTAATTAATACAAGTATTGTCTTAATATTTTAGCAAAAATCTTTTCGTTCTATCTTTTTTTGTTATCTTTGCAAGTATGAACAAAGCGATATTTACATTATGTGCATTTCTCTTTTCTATCTTTACGCTACAGGCAACAGCAAAAGATTGGAATGCCAACAATATACCAATGGTGCATCTTCAAGATGCAAGACAATATGTCTGCGATCCTGAGGGTTTAATGTCTAATGCTATGCGCGATTCCACCAATTACTACATAGGGAAATTGGAAAAAGAAGCAAAAATACAAGTAGTATTTGTTGTTGTATCGCACGTTGAGAATAGTGATCCTTTCCGAGTTGCACAGGATATTGGAAATAAGTATGGTGTAGGCAACAAAAATACCGACAGAGGATTGGTAGTTGTAGTAGCCGTAGATGATAGAAAATACTTTATTGCGCCGGGTGAGGGATTAGAAGGAGACCTAACTGACGTTGAATGCGATGACATAGCAAGAGCTTGTATCGTTAAAAATATGAGAAAAGGAAATGTAGACGAGGCAATGCTGTCTACTGCGAAAGCTGTTTATAATAAGTTTAAAACAGGAAGTACAGGGCTCGACAAACAGGAAGAGCCAATAGAGACTGCAATAGCAATAGGCATTATTGGTGCTGTTGTTTTCTTTTGGGTTATATGGTCAATAAAAAGGTAAAAACAATAATGGACGCGGTGGTAGAAATGGGGCGGTGGTCCTTTCATATTCTGGGGTAATCCTGGACACTTAAACGATAGTTTCTTTTGGTAGAGGTTTTTCTGGAGGAAGTTTCGGCGGAGGAAGCTTTGGTGGCGGCGGTGCTGGTGGTGGCTGGTAACATAAATGTATATGTGGACATATATATAAGGTGGGAAATATAATATTTAAATAAAAAGATATGAAGAATAAAGCACTTTTTAATTGTAATTGCAATTGTAGTTATAATAGGTTTATGGGCCTTTTCTGGCTACAACGGGATGGTAGACAAACAAGAAGCGGCAACAACTGCTCTTAGTAATGTAGAGGCACAATATCAACGTAGAGCCGATATGATGCCACAGCTGGTAAAAATTGTAAAAGCGTATGCAAAGCATGAAAAAGAAACTTTCGATGCAGTAACAAAGGCACGCAATGCTGCGACACAAATTCATCTTGATGCTGACAATTTGACACCTGAAAAGATGAAACAATTTGAAATGGCACAAAACCAGGTGGCACAGGCCTTCTCTCGATTAATAGCTGTAGCGGAAGCTTACCCAGAGTTGAAAGCAAGTGAGAATTTCAAAGCTCTGCAAATACAAGAAGAAGGGACTGAGAACCGTATAAACGAAGCACGAAAGAAATATAATGAGTCTGTGCAAGCATACAATCAGACAGTCAGACACTTCCCTAACTCGTTGTTAGCTGGCATATTTGGTTTCGAAAAGATGACAAAGTTTGCAGCAGCAGAAGGTGCAGAGAAAGCACCAGACTTGGACATTTAAGACTTAAGAGCTAAGCTACGATAGGCTTAGCTCTTTTTTTATTTACGATAGATGCTATACATTGAACGAATGTAAAAAAACACTAATAATCTAATAAATATTGGTTAAGCTGCTTTTTCTAATTGTTAAATACGAATAAAGAAAAACTGACAGATTAGCACATTTCCATATTTTTGGGCTTATATTTGCATTCGCTTTCACGACTATTAGTGCCGAAAGCGTAGGTAAAACTAACTAATAGTGTAATGAATGCGAGCTTTCTAACTGATAAATGTGAATGATTCGTTTAGATTGTAACAACAATAATATTAATATTTATAAGATAAGAGAAATATGAAGAAGATTGAAAAAATTTGTGTTAGTGCGGCTTGCGTGCTTGCACTGACTTTCTCAACAGGGCTTTCATCAAAGTGTATGCTGCAGAAACACTCGTAAGTACTCCAGGACAACCTGTAGACCTGACTTATGCTGCTGAAAAGGCATTGCCTGCTGTTGTACACATTAAGAATGCACAGAACTCAAAAACACAAACCGTAGAAGTACCTGACGACCCATTCGGTGGATTCTTCGACTTCTTTGGATTCGGTAATCCTGGTGGCGGTTCACGTCAGCAGCAAATACAAACACCAAAACGAAGCATAACGGGTAGTGGTGTTATTATATCGCCCGATGGTTATATCGTAACAAATAATCACGTTGTAGAAGGCGCCGATGAGCTAACAGTTACTCTGAACGACAACCGTGAATTCTCTGCTCGCGTAGTAGGAACAGACAAGAGTACTGACCTTGCTTTGATTAAGGTGAATGCAAAGAACCTTCCTACTTTGCCTATTGGTAACTCCGACAATCTGAAAGTGGGTGAATGGGTTATTGCCGTAGGTAACCCTTACAACCTTAACAGCACTGTTACGGCTGGTATTGTTAGTGCAAAGGCTCGCGGACTTGGCGCAACACAAGGTGTTGAAAGTTTTATTCAGACAGATGCTGCTATTAACCAAGGTAATTCTGGTGGCGCATTGGTTAATGTTCAAGGCGAATTGGTGGGTATTAATGCAATGCTTTATTCGCAGACAGGTGCCTACAGTGGTTATGGCTTTGCTATTCCAACAGCCATTATGAATAAAGTGGTAGAAGACATTAAGAAGTATGGTAGCGTGCAACGTGTAATGTTAGGTATTCAAGGTGGCGACGTTATTAATTATATTAATGCACAGAAAGAAGAAGGAAAGAACGTAGACCTTGGTACAAATGAAGGCGTTTATGTAGACAAGGTAAACGAAGATGGTAACGGTGCAGAGATTGGATTGCAGAGCAAAGATGTTATTACTAAGTTCGATGGTAAGAAAGTAACGAAGATGGCTGAACTACAGCAACTTCTCAACAGCAAACGTCCTGGCGACAAGGCTACAATAACATTCTTGCGCAATAAAAAAGAGATAACAAAGGCTGTTACTCTAAAGAATGCACAAGGCACTACAAAACCTATAGAACAAGCTGATATTGATGTGCTTGGTGGACAGTTCCGCCCTGTTACTGAGGCTACGCAGAAACAATTGAACATTAAATATGGTCTTGAGGTATTGAAAGTGAATAGTGGCGCTTTGCGTAATGCGGGAATCAACCGTGGCTTTATTATTCAGAAGATAAACGACCAGACTGTCAATTCAATCGATGCATTGCAGAAGATTGTTAAGTCTGCCTCTACCAGCAGCGATCCCTGTACTCTACATTCAGGGTATTTATCCTACAGGAAAGAAAGCATACTTTGCAGTGCCATTGTCTGAGTAATATTATTCTGACCGAAGAAAACAGAACTGTTGTTCTGAAATGCTATAATAAATAAAAAAGTCTTGCTATTCTTATATGGAACAGCAAGACTTTTTTGTTGTTTCCATTACAATACGAATACCTTAGTTCAGCTCAATAGAAAAGAAGGCTATTGTGAAGAGTTACACTCCTATACTATGAATTTTTAAGCAATATATTACTATTCAACAAATTATAGTAATATACAAATTAATACTGTACAGAATAAAGAATGTCATAATTATCATCTAAAAACATCTTTTTAGGCACTATAATACAGAATCATAAAGGTCGTAGTTTTTTGTGATATCTAATTCGCAACTGATAGATATCTGAAACGAACGTGACAGATATCTGAGACAGAACATTACAGATATCTGAGACGAACATTACAGATATCTGAAACAAAAAGCAACAAATACCAGCTTTATTTTTATTTCATTTGTGAGATACTTCAGAAACTGTTTATAATTTTCGCATCTATTTCCTACAGAACCTTTCGCTCCGCTTTCTTGTAACGAATAATAGTCTGTATACGCCTCATCAGAAAAAACTTAAAATTATATTCTTACTATAGAGCAGACATATTTTTATAAACAATAGAATCTGTTCTACCTTTACTGCTAATATAGATTCAATAAAAAAACATAAGGTTGTATCTCTTTATACAGTCATTAAAGTTAATCCATCTTTTCAAGTTCTAAATAACAGAATAAGACAAGACAATTATTTGGGTTAAAAAGTAATAAAAATACTTGTTTACAAATAAAATGTGTAACTTTTGGACGATAGTACAAGTATAATGTGTTTACAACACAAAATAAAGCTTCTAACAACTAAATACAGACAAAAAGCGATAAGAGTATGGGATACCTTAAATTTGAAAAGGCCTCGATGACGAACCTACAAGATTCGCTACCAAGAGAGCTATTACGCACCAATAGGTCGGGAGCATATTCGTGCTCGACCATTGTAGATTGCAACACCCGAAAATATCATGGACTATTAGTGGTACCAGTGCCAGAACTCGACAAAGAAAACCATGTGTTGTTGAGTTCGCTCGATGCAACGGTAATACAACATGGCGCAGCTTTTAACTTAGGACTGCATAAATACCATGGTGGAAACTTCAGTCCGAATGGGCATAAATATATTCGTGAGTTCGATTGCGATAGAGTTCCTACAACTATATATAGAGTAGGTAACGCCGTGTTAAAAAAAAAGAAGTGGTGTTCCAACACTATGAAGACCGCATACTTGTGCGTTACACTTTGTTAGATGGGCAAGGAACAACCCTATTACAGTTTCGCCCATTCCTCGCATTTAGAAGCGTGCGAGAATTTACACACGAGAATGCTGCAATAAACCGTGAGTTTCATAATGTTGAAACGGAATAGCAACTTGTCTCTACAACGGATATCCCCATTTGTATATGCAATTCTCTAAAGACAACGAATTTCATTACGAACCTTATTGGTACAGAGGTTTAGAATATCCAAAAGAAGAGGTTCGTGGCTATCATTCAGATGAAGATTTGTATGTTCCTGGCTATTTCGAGATGAAGATACGAAAAGGAGAAAGCATTGTTTTTTCAGGTTCAACATCAGAAATTAAATCATCAACCCTTAAGCGACTCTTCGATAAAGAAGTAGAGGCACGCCAGCCACGCGATAACTTCTTTCATTGTTTAGTAAATGCAGCTCACCAGTTTCATAACCGAAAAGAAAACGATGACCGCTATATACTTGCAGGTTATCCATGGTTTAAGTGCAGAGCTCGCGACCAGTTTATAGCATTACCAGGATTAACACTCAGCATAGAAGAACAAGACTATTTCGAGTTGGTTATGAAAACTGCGGAACGAGGTTTGCGCGAGTTTATGAATAACGAACCGCTAACAGTAGATATAGAAGGTATAGAACAACCTGATGTACCTCTATGGGGCATTTGGGCTATTCAGCAGTATGCTAAAGAAGCAGGAAAGGACAATTGCATAAAACTCTATGCAGATTTGTTGTACGACTTAATGAACTATATAGAAAGCGGACAACACCCCAATCTATCTTTGGAAACAAATGGACTGCTGTTTACAGATGGTAAAAACAAACCAATAACATGGATGGACGGTACAATAGACGATAAACCAGTAAATCCGCGCTCAGGCTATATTGTAGAGTTTAATGCACTCTGGTATAACGCACTGAAGTTTGTAGCATGGCTATTTAGCGAAACACCAAAAGCAGAATATGCAGCACATTTAGAAGCAATAGCAACCACTTGCAAAGATTCATTTGTAAACACATTCTTAAACAACTATGGCTATCTATACGATTATGTAGATGGCAATATGATTGATTGGAGTGTTCGTCCAAATATGATAATGGCTGCAGCACTCGATTACTCACCATTAGATCAAGTTCAAAAACGAAACGTAATAGACATTTGTACACGCGAACTACTCACACCGAAAGGGTTACGTTCGCTCTCACCAAAAAGCGGAGGATACACACCTATCTGTGTAGGCGACAAAGAATATCGCACGCGTGTGTACCACCAAGGAACTGCATGGCCTTGGCTGGGGTGCTTCTATCTTGAGGCTTGTTTAAAACTATACAAACGCACCCGGTTGAGTTTCGTTGAACGACAACTAATAGGATACGAAGACGAGGTGGTGAACCACTGCTTAGGCACTATTCCTGAATTCTTCGATGGTAACCCACCATTCAATGGTCGTGGTGCCATATCGTTTGCAATGAATGTTGGTGGAGTGTTACGCACATTAGCACTGCTCGAAAAGTATAAATATTAAAGTTAGGAGGATACAATATGAAAGTATTAATGTTCGGTTGGGAATACCCACCACATGTGTATGGCGGACTAGCCACTGCTAATTTTGGTATTTCGGAAGGCTTACACGTACAAGGCGACATAGAAACTACACTATGCTTGCCACATCCATTTGGCGACGAAGATAAAACTTTTGCCAATATTGTTGCTATGAACTGTGTGCCTATTGTGTATCGCGATATAGACGATGGCTATTTGCGACAACGCTTAGGCAACATTATGGATACAGACTTATATTACAAATTGCGCAATAACATATATGCCGACTTCAACAATATGAATGTAAACGACATAGGCGCAATGGAGTTTGCTGGCGGTTATCCTGGTAATTTGACTGAAGAGATAAACAACTATTCTATAATTGCTGGTGTGGTGGCTCGCACGTTAGACTACGATATTATTCATGCGCACGACTGGCTAACTTTCCCAGCTGGTATTTATGCAAAGAAAGTATCGGGTAAACCTCTGTGCATTCATATCCATGCAACAGACTTTGATAGGTCGGGTGGAAAGGTTAATCCTACTGTTTATGCCATAGAGAAAGATGGAATGGACAATGCTGACTGCATTATGTGTGTTTCGGAACTTACTCGACAGATTGTTATTAAACACTATTATCAAAATCCTGACAAGGTGTTTACGGTGCACAATGCGGTATATCCATTGCGTCAAGATATATTGGATATGCCTCGACCATCGCACAAAGGTAAAGATAAAGTAGTTACTTTCCTTGGGCGCATCACTATGCAAAAAGGACCAGAATATTTTATTGAAGCTGCCAATATGGTATTGCAACGTACACGAAATGTACGTTTCTGTATGGCTGGCTCGGGCGATATGATGGACCAAATGATTATGCTGGCTGCCGAACGTGGTATTGCCGACCGTTTCCACTTCCCTGGTTTCATGAAAGGCGATCAGGTGTACGAATGTCTGAAAGATTCCGATGTATATGTTATGCCATCTGTAAGCGAACCTTTTTGGCATTTCGCCATTAGAAGCAATGCAATGTGGTACACCCACCATTATATCTAAACAGAGCGGCTGTGCCGAAATACTACATAACTGCATAAAGTTAGATTACTGGGATATAGAGGCTATGGCAGATGCTATATATTCTATTTGCCACAACGAAAGCTTGTTTAACTACTTGGCAGAAGAAGGCATACGCGAAGTGAATAACATTACGTGGGAGAAGGTGGGAGCATGGATACGCGAACTTTATCTCCGCACATTAGGCTGGAACAGTTAAACATAAACGCAACACAGCATTACTTAAATTAAACAACATTTAAAACAACAGACAATGAAAACAATTTGCTTATACTTCGAGATACATCAAATTATACATTTGCGCCGCTATCGATTCTTCGATATTGGAACAGACCATTACTATTACGACGATTTTGAAAACGAACGTAGCATTACCGATATTGTGAAGCGAAGCTATATACCTGCTCTCGACACATTGCTGCAGATGATTAAAGATAGCAACGGATACTTTAAGGTGGCACTATGCCTTTCGGGCGTTGGAATAGAAAGCCTAGAACAATATGCGCCTGAAGTAATAGAAAAAATACAGGAACTTGCCAAAACCGGCTGTGTAGAATTTCTTGCCGAACCCTATTCACACGGATTAGCATCGCTGGGAAATGAAAATAGCTTTAAAGCCGAAGTAAAGAGACAGAGCAAAAAGATAAAAGAATACTTTGGATATACACCGAAAGTGTTGCGCAACTCTTCTCTAATATATAGTGATGAGATTGGTAGAATGGCTGCAGATATGAAATTTAAGGGAATGATTACCGAAGGTGCTAAACATGCGCTGGGGTGGCGAAGCCCACACTATCTTTACGAATGCGCACTGGCTCCACAACTAAAACTAATTCTGCGCGATGTAACACTCAGCGACGATATTTCGCTCCGTTTCAACAATTCGGAATGGCAGGGATATCCACTATTTGCCGACAATTTTATTAACCAAATTGCCGACCAACCAGCTGAAGAACAAATTTATGGCTTGTTTATGAACCTCACAGCTTTAGGCATAGAACAGCCTTTGTATAGCAACATATTAGAGTTCTTTAAAGCCCTGCCCGAATGCGCTCGGCAACGTGGCATCACCTTCTCTACTCCTACAGAGATATGCGACCGTGTTAAAAGCGTAGACAAGTTTGATGTTCCCTATCCATTGAGCTGGAGAGACGAAGAGCGAGACATAAGCACATGGCTCGAAATCCAATGCAACGCGAAGCATTCAACAAACTATACAGCATTGCCGACAGAGTACGCATTGCCAACGACCCCCGCATTAATCAAGATTGGGACTATCTGCAAGCAAGCGATAACTTCAGTGCAATGAGCACCAAACCTGTCCCCGTGGGCGTGGACCGTGGTATTTATAGCACACCATTCGATGCTTTTACTAACTATATGAACATTTTGGGCGACTTTATGAGCCGTGTAAATGCACTCTATCCAGCAGATATCGACAACGAAGAACTAAATGCTCTGCTAACAACAATACACAACCAGGAGTCTGAATTAGAAACAAAAAGACAAAGAAATTGTATTGCTGAAAGCAAAAAGCAGAGAAATTGGCAAACGAAAACGACAAACTGCGTGCTAAGTTAGACCAAACTACAGACAGCACGAAAAAACAACAAAGCAAAAGAAAAAGACTGCAACCACAAAGGCAAAATCAACAACCACAAAAAAGGCTGCACCCAAGAAGGCGTAACACAACTCTTACAAAATATATGTAACAATACAAACGGAGAGTATATCCAACAAGCGATATACTCTCTTTTTTATGCGCCTACAGCATTCGGCGCATATTGTTAATCTGTCCGTAACCACTATATAAAAGCCATTGTTGGCTACAATCGTAGAACCTGCACACCTTACACCCACTCACAGCAAACTTGTGTGTTTATCCACTAACACCAGTCATTTCTTAACAAAACACTATAGATATTCTGCCAAAAACTTATAAGTTATCCATAAAAAGCTTATAAGCTATCCGTAAAAAGCTTATAAGCTATCAACAAAAAGCTTATAAACTATCCGTAAAAAGCTTATAAGCTATCAACAAAAAGCTTATAAACTATCCGTAAAAAGCTTTATAAGTTATCAACAAAAAGCTTTATAAACTATTAACAAAAAGCTTTATAAGCTATCAACAAAAAGCTTATAAGCTATCAATAAAAAGCTTATAAGCTATTCAATAGAAACTTATAAGCTAATAAATAGAAACTTATAAGCTTCTACTAAAAAGCTTATGAATAATTGGAAAGAAATGAATAGTGATACAAAAAAAAGTCTATTGCTTCGGTTGAAGAATAGACTATACTTACATCAGCAACAGATGCTAAATGGAAGAGTGATTAAGCCGTTAAGCCTTTGTTTACTATAATGCTTTTTGTGGAGTTGTTATGCAGGAATCAAGAAGTTTATTACTTCCTTTTCCACAGTTACTTTGAAAGGTCCAGCAGGTGTTTTCGGCATCAATCTGCCATCAATACCAACAAGTGTGCGCGGTTCAACATGCATCGTAACTTCCTGTGTACGATAGGGGTGCACACTTTTATAATTTAAGAACCGCCCTCGTAAGAAGAGATAAATACCTTCAAAAAGCTGAGTAACCTCTGAATGATATACCACCGACACATCTAACAAGCCATTATACGGCACCGCATTAGGCGTTTGTCCATAGCCGAGAGCATTGCCAATACAAACAGTAGTAACCTTACGTTTTATCTCATCGGTATTAATCTTAAGATGCATATAGAAGTCCATACGCTGGAAAAACAATAGAATGAACGAAAAGATGAACGAAAGGCTACGCGAACCAAACAAATTACGAGTGCGACGACGTAGATTCATAATGGTAGCAATAAGTCCAATGTTAATGCAATTCAGGAAATAACGGTGGCAACCTTCGCCCTCTCGGTTTCTGTAACGAATGCAGCCAAGGTCTATTCTACGTACACGGCGAGCCTTCAGCCACTCTATGGTTTGTTCAATATTGTCTTCATCGAAGCCCCAAAAATGGGCAAAATCGTTCATAACACCATTAGGAATTACCCCCAACACAATACTTTCGCGCACCTCCCTCTTTTCTTGCATCAGGCAATTCACAGTATCGTTAAGTGCCGAGTCGCCACCAAAAATAACAATAGTGCGATATCCATTTCCTATCATCATACGAACTAGACGATCAACCCCAGCCGAACTTTCACTCTGAACCATATCAAAGTCAATATTATGTGCCTTTAAACAGGCCTCAACACGTTCCCAACGCTTTTTGTGGACTACTCAAAACTCCACCTTTTGGACAATAAAGTATGCCCCATCTCTTCTCGTCTACCATATTATATAAATTCCTTTCTGCTTTCTAAACCTCTTTTAAAAGAGCCTGCACATACGCTATTTTTTCATTCAATGGTGTTGCAGCATCAATCCAATGAATATTGAAACCACGCCGTTCCATTCCTCTGAACCATGTCATTTGTCGTTTAGCAAACTGATGTATAGCAATCTCCAAGTTGCGATACATCTCATCGTAACTTAATTTGCCAATAATATATTGTGTAACAAACTTGTATTCCAAACCATAATAGATAAGGTCATCGGCAGAAATACCCGAATTGAGTAACGCCCGCACCTCGTCTACCATACCTCCATCTAATCGTGCTTTCAAGCGTTTACTTATTTTGCGCCGACGCTCATCGCGACTAATATCTACCCCTATAATAATAGAATCTACAGCAGGCATTAAACGGTCAGGAGTTGGATGCTCAAGCTCAAAAGTCTCTATCTCAATGGCACGAATAGCACGATTATTAGTATCAACATCAGTACGATTGTGCATTGCCGAATGGTTTCTTTTCTTTAAATCAACAAGTATATTGGTAAGTTCATCGAGCGACTTTCCAACTAACGAAGCACGCAAAGCATCGTTCTGAGGCACAGGAGAAAGAGCATAACCCTTTAGCACAGCTTCTACATAAAGTCCAGTTCCACCACACAGAATAACAGGTTTGCCACGTGCAATAATATCTGTATAAGAAGCCAGAAAGTCTTGCTGATACTGAAAGAGATTATATTTTGTTCCAGGTTCCGCAATATCAATCAAATGAAAAGGTATTTCTATACCGTCCACCTTGTAATCTGCAAGGTCTTTCCCCGTGCCAATATCCATACGCCTATATACTTGACGACTATCGGCACTAATAATCTCAGCCCCTATTGAGGCAGCTAACGCAGTAGCAAAAAGTTGTCTTTCCACTTGCAGTTGGACCCTATTATCGTAAAGCATTTTGTTCATTTACCGCACAAAAATAATAGAAAAAGCCATTCGGCAAGACCCGAATGGCATTTTAATATTGTTTTTCTTACGAAATCAGAGACTTAGCCATTAACTTTCGCCATGTGCTTAATCAACTCGATAACTTTGTGTGAGTAACCAATTTCGTTATCGTACCAAGATACAACCTTAACGAAAGTATCAGTCAAAGCAATACCAGCCTTTGCATCGAAGATAGATGTACGTGGGTCGCCAAGGAAGTCAGAAGAAACAACAGCATCTTCTGTGTAACCAAGAATACCCTTCAATTCGCCTTCAGAAGCTTCTTTCATAGCAGCACAAATTTCTTCGTACTTAGCAGGTTTAGCCAAGTTTACAGTGAGGTCTACTACAGAAACGTCCAATGTAGGAACACGCATTGACATACCAGTAAGTTTACCGTTGAGTTCAGGAATTACCTTACCCACAGCTTTTGCTGCACCTGTTGAAGAAGGAATGATGTTGCCAGAAGCAGCACGACCACCACGCCAGTCCTTCATAGAAGGTCCATCTACAGTCTTCTGTGTAGCTGTTGTAGAGTGAACAGTAGTCATCAAACCATCTTTGATACCAAACTTATCGTTCAAAACCTTAGCGATAGGAGCCAAGCAGTTTGTTGTACAAGATGCATTAGAAACAAACTGAGTACCCTTTACATACTTATCGTGGTTAACACCGCAAACAAACATTGGAGTGTCGTCCTTAGAAGGAGCTGACATTACAACGTACTTAGCACCAGCTTGTATATGAGCTTGAGACTTCTCCTTTGTTAAGAAGAGACCAGTAGACTCAACTACGTACTCTGCACCAATTTCGTCCCACTTCAAATCAGCAGGGTTGCGCTCTGCAGTTACACGGATAACGTTACCGTTTACTATAAGCTGAGACTTCTCAACATCAGCTTCGATAGTACCATTGAATATACCGTGCATTGTGTCATACTTCAACATATAAGCAAGATAATCCACTGGGCAGAGGTCGTTAATACCAACTACAACTACTTCTTTAGCGTTTGCCTCTTCAAGACTTGCGCGGAATACGAAACGACCGATACGGCCAAATCCGTTAATACCAATTTTAATCATTTGTCTTTATTTAAAGTGAATACTAAACTATAATACCTAAAAATTAATTATTACCTAAAGTCTAATCTAGTGAAAAAGTAACTTTTTACCTCTCGTATGCTGCAAAGTTACAAAAAGTTCTTATATTTGCAACCGAAAAGAGTATTAAACATTATTAAATAAAAAGTGTTTGCAGGATAACTTGACTTATATTAACAAAATAAGATTATTGCTTTTTCTTGCGGCATTACTAAAAATTAATTTATGGGTATCCTTAAAGAATTTAAAGAATTTGCCATGCGTGGTAACGTAATGGACATGGCAGTTGGTGTTATCATTGGTGGCGCATTTGGGAAAATTGTATCTTCATTGGTAGACGATGTTATTATGCCGCTTATCGGTGTATTAACGGAGGAGTAGACTTCAGTAAATTGAGTCTAATGGTTGGAGATGCAGAAGTTAAATATGGTATGTTTTATTCAGAATATTATAGACTTCCTTATTATTGCTATCTGTATTTTTCTCAATGATAAAGGTAATGAATAGTATTTCTGCAAAGAAGAAAGAAGAACCAGCAGCCCCTGCAGAACCTTCGAATGAAGAAAAATTACTAAGTGAAATTCGCGACTTATTAAAGAAGAAACAATAAGAAGAAGGCTTCAAAAAGTTACTTATAGGTTGTTTATAATAACTTATATGGACTTCTGGAAGAAACAAATAGAGAAAGAACAGGCGCATCGTTTATGGTGCGCCTTTAGTATTTATATACTATTTAGTTAAACATTTTCCTTGAGATATTAGTATCTTACTATAACTTATTCCCACTCTATGGTTGCAGGTGGTTTAGAAGAGATGTCGTAACAAACACGGTTTACTCCTTTCACCTTATTAATTATCTCGTTCGAAACTTTTGCCATAAAATCGTAAGGAAGTTGCGCCCAGTCAGCAGACATAGCATCGGTACTGGTCACGGCACGCAAAGCTACAGGATGTTCGTAGGTGCGTTCATCGCCCATAACGCCAACACTGCGAATTGTAGACAATAGAACGGTGCCTGCTTGCCATACTTTATCGTAAAGAACTTCGCCGTCTTCACAAATGTAGTTGTGCATATTCTCGATGTAAATGTCATCAGCATCTTGCAGAATACGTACTTTCTCTCGAGTAATATCTCCAAGAATACGTACAGCCAAACCTGGTCCTGGAAATGGATGGCGCTTTATTAAATGCTCTGGCATACCTAACTCGTAGCCCACACGGCGCACTTCGTCTTTAAAAAGCCACTGTAGAGGTTCGCAAAGTTTCAAATTCATCTCCTTAGGAAGTCCTCCTACATTGTGATGGCTCTTGATAACCATACCCGTAATGCTTAAACTTTCAATACGATCGGGATAAATTGTACCTTGTGCCAACCACTTCGCATCGGTTATTTTTTTAGCTTCGGCATTGAATACTTCTACAAAATCGCGACCGATAATCTTGCGCTTTTGTTCAGGATCAGTAACCCCAGCTAAATCGCTAAAGAATTTTTCTGATGCATCAACACCAATAACGTTTAATCCTAAGCCTTCATAAGCTTCCATTACTTTTGCAAACTCATTCTTACGAAGCATACCATGATCTACAAAAATACAGGTAAGATTTTTTTCCCTATGGCTTGATTGAGCAAGGTTGCACATACCGATGAATCAACACCTCCAGACAGTCCGAGTATCACACGGTCGTTTCCCAGCTGTTCTTTCAATTCTTTTACGGTTGTTTCCACATACGAAGCGGGGCTCCATTCTTGCTTACTACCACAAATATCTACCACAAAAATTCTTTAAAAAGAAGAGTTCCTTGTGCTGTATGGAATACCTCTGGATGGAACTGAACTGCCCACAGAGATTGCGTTGTCGAAGCATAAGCAGCAAATTTCACATCGCTCGTAGAAGCTATAATTTTGCAGTTTGAAGGAATGGCTGTAATGGTATCACCATGACTCATCCATACTTGAGAGTTACTATCGAAACCGCGAAACAGTGGATTTTCTGTGTCCACACTAGTTAAATTAGCACGTCCATACTCACGTGTACCCGTTTGTTCTACTTTACCTCCGTTTTTATGCGAAATGTATTGCGCACCGTAGCAAATGCCAAGTACAGGGACTTTCCCTACAAACTGGTTTAAATCTACTTGAAATGCTTCGGGATCGTGAACCGAATAGGGAGAACCAGAGAGTATAACGCCAATCACCGATGGATCGTTTTTGGGAAACTTGTTGTATGGAAGTATCTCACAAAATGTGTCTAATTCACGCAATCGTCTACCAATTAGCTGCGTTGTTTGTGAGCCGAAATCCAAAATGATGATCTTTTGCATATATTATTTATTGTTATTTCTTCTATTTTATTATAGTTGTTCTGTTTAATATCCTAATTGTTTTACGAAAGCATCAGCCTCTGCAAGTGTATCTAACTTACCAACATCCATAAGTTTAAGGTTGTTTTTCACCTTTCCAACGAAGTGTAAATCCTTTGCATACTGCAGATAAAAGTCCATTATGGGGAATTTCGCAGAACATTCGTTCATAGCTTCAAATACTTTGTTGCCTATAACATGTATTCCAGAGAAAGCAAAAAGTGTGTACCCATATTGTTCGTTGGTAATGTTGTTATTGTCGTAAGGTTGCGTAAAGGTGAGTTCATGCAAGGTTTCGTATGGCGATTTCACTTCGCCTGTATCTACATTTGTCCATCCTACTAAACGCATATCCTTATTAAAAATAAGATAACGTTTCGTTTTTCTTAAACTTACAAGTAGAACTGCATCAACCTTTTGCTCTATCTCTGCTTCACAAGCGTAATTGTATAACGCACGTAAGTCTACATTGCTAAGTATATCTACGTTATGAATGAGTACAGGTTCGCTAGTGTTGAAAAATGGTGCTGCATTTTTTATTCCACCACCTGTATCAAGCAACATTTCTGTTTCATCAGAAACACAAATATCTACACCGAAATCGTTCTGCTGTAAATATTCAATGATTTGATTGGCAAAGTGGTGTACGTTCACCACGATACGCTTACTACCTGCTGCTACCAGATTTTTAAGAACATATTCTATAAGCGGTTTGCCTCCAACTCTTACCAATGCTTTGGGTATTCTGTCGGTAAGAGGTTTCAGACGCGTGCCAAGTCCGGCGGCAAATATCATTGATTGCATTGTATTCTGCTTTTAATGCGTGCAAATTTACTAATTAAATCTCAGACAGCAAAGAAATAAACTTATAACCTTAATTATATATGTTAAGTGCCAAAGCAAGGAGAATAACCTCTTAATCTCTTTTATCTTCTCGCTAAAGTTTGTTTTATGCCCTGTTCACGATGTATAATATGCACTTCTATACCATACTTTTTGTTTAAATGTTCTGCCAAATGTTGAGCACAATATACGGAACGGTGTTGTCCTCCCGTGCACCCGAACGAAAACATAAGGTTTGTGAAACCACGCTGCATATAGCGTTCTACATGGTGATCGGCGAGTTCGTAGACTGGACGAAGAAATTCTACGATTTCACCATCATCTTCTAAGAAACGAATAACAGCCTCATCAAGCCCCGTTATCTTCTTATAAGGTTCGTAACGACCGGGATTGTGAGTGCTACGACAATCGAACACATAACCGCCACCATTACCAGAAGTGTCTTCAGGAATGCCTTTCTTAAAAGAAAAACTAAATACTCGTACCACCAATGGACCTTTTCCATCGTATTTGGAGAACGAGGCGGGACCGTCTAATGGGTTTGCTGTGTACACATCTTGCTCGGCGATTTTATAACCATCGGTTCTATTCTTTGCAGTTTGTACTGTCTTGTTAAATTGTGGCAATTGTGTTAGTTCCCGCAGCAATGTAAACAGATATGGATAAGGAAACATTTTCTCACCCAAATCTAATACGTCGCTGAGGTTTTGAATGGCTGGTGGAATGGATTCTATGAAGTGTTGTTTTCGCTCAAAGTAGCCACGAAAGCCATACGCACCCAACACTTGCAACAAACGGAATAGTACAAAGAGAGAAAGACGATTAACAAAATGGCGTTTCGATGGTACTTCAGTAAAATGTTTCAGACTGTTATAATAATCGAAAACCAATTCGCGACGTAACTTAAACGGATATTTTGCACTTGCTTGCCATAAAAATGAGGCAAGGTCATAATAGTATGGACCTTTACGACCGCCTTGAAAAATCAATAAAGTGAGGATTTCCTTTACTATCGAGCATTACATTGCGTGCTTGGAAATCGCGATATTGAAAGGCTTCTATCTTCTCCGATGTAAGGTCTTTTGCAAACATTCGGAAGTTGGCTTGTAGCTTTAGTTCATGGAAATCTATTTCGGTTGCTTTCAGAAAGCAGTATTTAAAGTAGTTCAAATCGAAGAGAACGCTCTCTTCGTTAAACTCTGCTTGGGGGTAACAATAGCTATAGTCTAACCCACGTGCCCCACGAAGCTGAAAGTTAGGTAGTTCTTTTATGGTTTTGCGTAACAGTTCTTGTTCGGCTAAATTATATCGTCCGCCTGCCTCTCTCCCACCTCGAATAGCATCGAAAAGAGATATTACACCCAGATCGGTCTGTAAACAGCACATTTCATCAACAGAAACAGCAAGCACATGGGGCACAGGCAACTGTCGTTTAGCAAAGTGTTTGGCAAGATAAATAAAGGCATGGTTCTCATCGCGACTCGTACCGATAACACCAATTACCGTTTTTCCTTCGCTATCAGTAAGGCGATAGTATGCTCGATTACCGCCTGCACCTGCCAATTTTTTTCTACATTTGCAGGAGCGCTACCTGCCCATTTTCTGTATAGTTCTACGAGTTTCTCCATTACTCTGTTAATATTTATCTTTTAATTTGTGCCTTCTTCTTCGTTTTCTTTCTCTTCTTTTGTATCTCGTTCTATTTCTTTTAAAAATTTCTTCTGCTTGTTTTTTTACCTTGTTTTTTTCAGTTCATATTCGCGTAAGAAACCGTCTATAAGTAACAAGATAACCATTATGCCAGAAGTTATCAAGATACTTTTTGTTATTATGTAAAGCCCCCTATGATTCCAAAGAAGACTATAAACATTTTCCAATTAAGCTTTATCTTCATGCTACAAAGTTACTCAAAAGTTTTTAGATAACGAGAAATGAGGTCAGAATTATTAGCATTTGCTAAGGTTGAAATTTTATAGCACACCCCTATAAACCCAACCGGGACATAAAAGAAGGAGAAATAGAAGCAGAAATGTAGTTCCACTTAACAGTTTGGCTATCAATGCAATACAAAAAGACATAGTTTTTATATTGTAAAAACCACCATTTTACACGCTAAAAAAACCATTGTTTTGCAACGTAAAAACCATACTTTTGCGTTGCAAAAGTGTTGTTGCATAATTATAATTCCATTTGTATAAGAATTTAAACAGGATATGAATATAGAGAAATTCTATATCTTTTATAACGATATCGTAACAATACAGCGTATCATTATTCGCCATTTAAAATAGACAAAAGACACTTGTTTGCCGTTTCAAATAAATAGGAAAGAAAGTTCTTAGAGTTTGTTAAACTCTGCCAAAGTTGCAGAATTTAAAAAATAAATAGGTAAATTTGTCAGCAGAATGAATAATATTGAACTTCAACACATAAAGCAACGTTACAACGTTGTGGGCAATTGCGATGCACTAAACAGAGCTTTGGATATAGCATTGCAGGTTGCACCCACCGACTTGTCTGTACTTATAGTAGGCGAAAGCGGAGTGGGTAAAGAGATAATTCCTCGTATCATTCACGATAATTCGCCACGAAGACGAGAGAAATATTTTGCAATTAATTGTGGATCAATACCAGAAGGAACTATTGATAGCGAACTTTTCGGACACGAAAAAGGTTCGTTTACAGGAGCTATTGGCGAAAGCGATGGATATTTTGGTATAGCAAACAAAGGAACAATCTTCCTCGATGAGGTAGGCGAACTCCCCTTAGCCACCCAAGCAAAACTGTTACGCGTATTAGAAACTGGCGAATATATAAGAGTGGGAGGTCAAGATATACGTAAAACTGATGTACGTATAGTGGCAGCAACCAATGTAAATATGCGTAAAGCTGTTAGTGAAGGAAAATTTAGAGAGGATTTATTCTACCGATTAAACACAATTCCTATCCAGATGCCTCCACTCCGCGACCGTGGTGAAGATATTCTTTTGCTGTTCCGACTCTTTGCTATGCAAATGGCAGAAAAATATCATCTTCCAAAAATAACATTGTCTGAAGATGCAAAGAAGATACTATTGCACTATAAATGGCCGGGAAATGTACGACAATTGAAGAATATTACCGAACAGATGTCGGTGCTAAGTGAGCAACGTGAAATAACTGCAGAGATGCTAACCAACTTTATTCCACGCGATTCAGACACTACACAATTAGCAATTATAGGCAAAGATGGAGAGCATAACTACGAAAGTGAACGCGATATACTATATCAAATATTGTATGAATTACGTGGAAACGTAAGCGATTTGCGACGTGATTTAAACAATGTTAGAAAACAGTTAGAAGAAACACGCGCATTAAACGGAGCGCAAGGGTTTGAACCTTTGCCCGAAGAACATCATAACACAATGCCTATCCCTCGCAAACATACATTATCAGAAACATCTCCTTCAAATGGTTTAGTAGAATTTGCAGATGCAGAAGAAATATCAGAACCCGAGATATTAAATCTGAGTGATGTGGGCAGACAAATGGTAGAGAAAGCTCTGGAACGCAATAATGGTAATAGGAAAAAAGGCTGCACAAGAATTAGGAATAAGCGATAGAACGCTCTATAGACGAATAAAAACAATATGGTTTGGATAGTAAATAAGTTAAGAAAAAAATACACCTTATATATATAATAGTAGCATTGATGGGACTCACAGCTTGTTCTGTGAGCTATAAATTTAATGGAGCAAGCATCAATTATACTAAGGTGCATACTATCCAAATAGCCGATTTCCCTATTCGTTCAGCTTATGTTTGGGGACCAATGGGACCAATGTTCAATAATAAACTGAAAGATATGTATGCCAATCATACTCGTTTGGAACAGGTGAAACGTAATGGCGATTTAAAAGATAGAAGGCGAAATAACACAATATCAACAACGCAATAAAAGCGTATCAAGCGAAGGTTATTCTGCACAAACAGAATTGTCTATAACCGTAAACGTACGTTTTGTAAATAACACAAACCATAACGAGGATTTTGAAAAGCAGTTTACAGCAACAGCAAGCTACGATACAACTAGAAGTTTAAATTCTGTACAAGAAGAATTGGTAGAGCAAATGATAAAGGATTTGACAGAACAAATATTCAATGCAACTGTTGCTAATTGGTAATAATACTGAAACAAACTCTGTAAAGCAAAAGAAAAATGGATATAGCGCATTATTTTAATTATCCAGAAGAACTGAATAAGGAAACATTATACGATCTTCGGAAGCTTATAGCTATCTATCCGTTCTACCAACCAGCTCGTATACTGCTTCTAAAAAACTTATTCTTGTTACACGATGCAACTTTCGATGAAGAGTTGCGACGTGCAGCTATCTACATTACAGACCGTAGAGTGCTTTTTAATCTTGTTGAGGCAGCACATTGTCAACTACATATCGAAAAAACACAAGAAAGTGTTCTACAACCTGCAAAAGGTCAGGAACAAACAGAAATATCTACCAATAGAACAGTATCACTTATTGATAATTTCCTCGAACAAATTCCCAATATTCCAGAAAAGGAAGGAAAAAGAACACAGAAGGCCTACGCCTATTGATGCAACTGTAGACTATGTGGCTTTCTTAATGAACTCGAAAGAAGAAGAAAAGAAAGAAAATGAAACACCAGAATTACGAGGACAAAGCTTGATAGATAATTTTATTCACAACGAAGGCGGAAAAATTATCTTACAAGAAAACACAGAATACGAACCAGAAGACATAGACGAAACCGATGAGGAAATAGCTACAACAGAAGATAATGGCTATTTTACTGAGACTTTAGCACGTATATATAAAAAACAAGGAAGATATTCTAAAGCCTTGGAAATAATTAATCGATTAAATTTGGTATATCCAAAAAATCGTTACTTTGCAGACCAAATTAGATTTCTACAGAAATTAATAATAAACAATAATAAAAAAATAACATAGAAATGTATACGCTTTTAGTAATACTCATCGTTATTGCAGCTATCTTGATGATTGGTGTAGTTCTAATTCAAGAATCTAAGGGCGGAGGGTTATCATCAAACTTCTCCTCTTCTAATGCCATTATGGGTGTTCGCAAAACTACCGACTTTGTTGAAAAAAACTCACTTGGGGTTGCGCTATCTTTATGGTTGTGCTCAGTGTAATATCAACTCGTATTGCACCACAAGCAACAACAGACCAAAGTGTAATCGAAAAAGCAACAAAAGACGACGGAGCAACAAACCCAAATAACCTACCTAATTTTGGCGCAAGTCAACAAAAAAACAAGCAGCTCCTGCAGCACAAGGACAGCCAACAAAAAGCTCCTGCAGCTCCTGCAAAATAATGAATAATAATAAAAAGTGCGAATTTTATTTGCATAAAACAAATAAAGTTCGTAACTTTGCAATCGCTTTTTTAAAGCAATAATATATGGTGGACGTAGTTCAGTTGGTTAGAGCGTCAGATTGTGGTTCTGAATGTCGTGGGTTCGAGTCCCACCTTCCACCCCATAAAAAACAAGCGGAAATCCAATAAAAAAAGGATTTTTCGCTTTTTGTGTTTCATAAATAACACTCAATCTATATAAGTATTGCTTAAATACTACAAGTAAAGCCAGAATATTAACTAAATATTGATTGAAATATGGCTACGTTTAAGGCAATAATAAATATGATTACGAAAACAATACAAAAATAGAGGCGACTAAGCCCTAAATAGATTGAGCGAAGGAGTTGAACCTGCAATATGCTGCCTTTTGGGAAGCCCCGCTACCGATGCGACCATCAACCTATTGCAAAATGTAAAGAGAATATTCGATAAAAAGCAAATTATAATCGTTAAAAGATATGGCAGGACCAGTGCGATATCTAATTAAAAATTTAGGCGTATAAATCAAAAATCTACTAATATCTAAAAACAAAAACAGACTGATGCCTAAGAAGAATACAACAGATATCTGCAACACGAGTAAATATATCCAGCTAATTTTTCCTAAACATTTGAGTTGTTCTATTAGATTGTTTAGTAAACAGTAATCACCCTCTATAATTTTCCCACATATCTCTATTGAATCATTATTCTTCCTATCTGTTTATACAGAAATATACAAATCTATTTATGGTTACGCTTATAGTAAATAATAAGTCTCCTGTTTAAGTAACTCACAATAAAAAGTATTTCTGTCTTATCACTCAATGATGGTTAAAAAGATAATCTGTACATCACTGCCATGTTTTTCTTTATCAAATCCACCACTTCCTCTATTGTATACTTCCGCTGGTTTTGAATAGTGAGGAAAACTATCTGAAACATTACGTCCAAATCTTCATTATATCCAGTTGGAATCTTAGGACTTTTTGCCATATTAGTAGAAAACAATTCGTTTTTGATTTGAGGAACATCTAATCCCAAATATTTGCGCACCTTTTGCAAATTAATCAGCTCCATAGGAATCATTCCTGAGGTCAAAAAACTCTTCATTTTTCCCATTTCTCACCACGCTGTAATCCCTATACCTTTCAAATGATATTCACACAGTTCGTCCCAATAACTATTATCTATTTGTGAAAGATCTTTCCAATTATCAATAATTTTTGATAGATACCATAACCAGTTCCATAGTTCATAACAAGTTCTTTTCACCGGATTATACCCAAGCCATTTCTCCAATAGAAAATGAATCAATTGCGTACTCGCATACAGTTTTTGTTTCTTAAAATACTTATCCGACAAGTTTTGTTCGTTTGTCAATATAGATAAAAGAAAATCAAACAATTGGTCTATTAAGTCTTTCCGTTCTACATATAAAGCATACGCAAGAGGAAAGCTCATTTCCTCAATCCAATCGGCATTACTATGACCATTTGTTAAAAATACAGCTGTTCTTTCAAAATATTTCCAACAGTCTTCATCTCCTTGAAACAAAAGTTTCTTAGCCTTAATATGTGTACTATTTGGAATTCCAGATAAACACAATCGTACTGTTTTTTATATTCTTACGCAAATCTTCTTTTTGGGTATAAAGATCGTACATATTCAAAAAGTCTTTACGCTCTCATCCCTATCAATAGGCTCAGCATATTTATAATGCTTAACAGCCCTATCTATCCATTTTTTTCATTATTCGAATTATAACATAACAGAATGTAACTCTATATTTTATCCAAAGAAACTTGTTATTATACGTTATTAAAGTGTGCAGTTTCAAATGCAACCATTTATTTTTGTTCATCTGAAAACTATTCCACTATGCAGCACATACTTTAACTTCTGCTAAAAGTTCCCCCAACTCAACAATTTTTTTATTGTTCTCAACTATCTATACCCATCAAGAATAACTCTTGTAAGTCTCCACTTATCACATTTCCGTTTATTGTAAGTTCAAAATCGCCTTCTTGGTTTGCAAATGAAGAAATATTATCTAACTTTCCAAATATTATCGATACCACATCTTGCATAACCAACCTTGTAAAAGTCTGCATTTGTTGTTTTTGTTCTTCGTTTAAACTATGATATAATTCCTTGCTCGCTTTCCAATTTTTATCTGTCCCAACTATCGAATTAGGAAGCGTTTTAAAATAATACTCAAACGTTTCCTTAAAAACTTCATCTTTTACGTTACTTACAAATTCTTCTGCGGTCATATTCGTATTGCCGTTTCTATATTTTTATAATATTATGAGTGCAAATCTATTAAGTGCTGCGCTTGTTTTTTTAGATAATCTGGAATTTCCATCTTTAAAATACTTTTCAGCATTTCCATATATCCTTCTTTCTCTTTAGTATCAGAAGTTCCGTTTATTATTCTGTTCAACATCCACAACGTATAAAAAGTTGGTTTTCTGTTTAACGACTTAAATAATTCTTCTTCTAATCCTTTCTTATAATGTTTTTCTAACGTGTGTACTATTTGCCCAGGCATACCAAAATCGAAATCAGAATTTTTCTCAAGAATTCTGAAAAGTGGGTCCATAAGTATTGCTGTATCCCAACCTTCATTATTCAATTCTATTATGTCTTCACACAATGCGTCTAAATCACTTATGTTAGAATCATCAATCGTATCAATAATTTCTATCTCTTTTTTTATCTCATCTATTTTATCCATATATACTATTTTTGTATTCTTATTACCACGTTATAGTTCATTACCATACAAAAGTAAAGAAACTTAGACAAACAAACAAATAAAAAGCAGTGAAGAAGAGAATTTATGGGAACAAAAATTATAATTACAAAATAAAAAACTTTAATTATAAATTCATGAAATTATAATTACAAATTTTAAAAATATAATTATAGTTTTGCTTTTTCATAAATAATTCCATCTATTCGTGTTAAAGATATACTTTTTCTCTTTAAACAGTAAAAAAATTGTAAATTTGCAAATAAATAAAGAATAAAAACCTAATTAAAAATGATAAGTATAAATCAAAGAGATGCTTTGTGGTCTACCATTTGGAAAAATAGCAAACGAAGTACGAGGTGCTGTAGATGGTTGGGACTTTAAACAATTTGTGTTAGGAACACTTTTTTATCGTTTTATAAGTGAGAATTTTACAAACTTTATAGAAGCTGGAGACGAAGAAGTTGATTATGCCAAACTCTCCGATGATATAATTACTCCTCAGATAAAAGACGATGCTATTAGAACCAAAGGATACTTCATTTATCCCAGCCAACTATTCGTAAATATTGCGAAGAATGCAAACACTAATCCAAATCTAAATACAGATTTAGCTGCTATCTTCGATGCAATTGAAAGTTCTGCCAATGGATATGAGTCAGAACATGACATTAAAGGACTATTTGCAGATTTCGATACAACAAGCAACCGACTTGGAAATACTGTTGAAGAAAAGAATAAACGGTTGGCAGCTGTTATAAAGGGAGTGAAAGTTTAGATTTTGGCAAAATTTGAAGATAACGAAATCGACCTTTTTGGTGATGCATACGAATTTTTAATTTCTAATTATGCAGCCAATGCAGGTAAATCGGGAGGCGAATTTTTCACACCGCAAAACGTATCTAACCTGATAGCTCGCCTTGCAATGTATCAACAAAAAACTGTAAATAAGATATACGACCCCTGCTTGTGGCTCTGGTTCTTTATTATTACAAGCAAAAACAATTCGACGACCATATAATTGAAGATGGTTTTTGGGGGCAAGAAATAAATCATACAACTTATAACTTGGCACGTATGAATATGTTTTTGCACAATATCAATTACGATAAGTTTGATATAGCTTTAGGAGATACGCTTATCAATCCTCAATATGGAAACCAAAAACCTTTCGATGCCATTGTTTCTAATCCACCTTATTCTGTTAATTGGGTAGGTAATGATGACCCTACACTTATAAACGACGACCGTTTTGCTCCTGCTGGAGTTTTAGCTCCTAAATCGAAAGCCGATTTTGCTTTTGTACTTCATGTTCTTAGTTATCTTTCTGCTCGTGGACGTGCTGCAATAGTTTGTTTTCCAGGAATATTCTATCGTGGCGGAGCCGAACAGAAGATAAGGAAGTATCTGGTGGACAACAACTTTGTGGAAACAGTCATCTCCCTGCCTCCCAACCTGTTCTATGGCACGAGCATAGCTGTGAATATCCTTGTTCTGTCAAAGCATAAGACCGACACACAGACACAGTTTATCGATGCCGGCAGTGAGGACTTTTTCAAGAAGGAGACCAACAACAATGTGTTGCTGCCCAAACATATCGACCGCATCGTGGAGATTTTTGGAACAAAGGAAGAGTGCAGTACATTGCCACATCGGTGGACAACGGCAAAATAGCCGAGAACGATTATAATCTCTCTGTCAGTTCCTACGTGGAGGTAGAGGACAAACGCGAAGTCATCGACATTGTGAAGCTGAACGCAGAGGTGGCAGAGACGGTGAAAAGAATAGACGCCCTGCGTGCGGATATTGATAAAATCATAAAAGAAATAGAACTATGAGTGATATTCGGCTATTTGAAAACCGACGGATTCGCTCTCATTGGGATAGCGAACGGAGAAATGGTATTTCTCTATTGTAGATGTAATTGCGGTCTTAACGGACCAGACAGATTATCAAGCAGCAAGAAACTATTGGAAAGTATTAAAAACAGGCTAAAGAAAGAAGGAAACGAAACGGTTACAAACTGTAACCAGTTGAAAATGCCGGCTATTGATGGCAAGATGCGTCTGACTGATGTGGCTGATACAGAACAGTTGCTTAGATTGATACAATCTGTACCAAGTTCGAAAGCAGAACCTTTTAAGCAATGGCTGGCAAAGGTGGGAAGTGAACGCTTAGACCAGATACAAGACCCGGAACTGGGCATACAGCAGGCCCTGCAAGACTATCGCCGCTTGGGCTACTCTGACGATTGGATTAACCAACGTCTCAAGAGTATTGAGATTCGCAAGGAGCTGACTGACGAATGGCAGCGGACAGGTATAAAGGGCAATAAAGATTTTTGCAATCTTAACCAACATTCTGACCAAGGCATGGTCAGGAAAAGACCGTTAAAGAATATAAGGAACATAAAGGTTTAAAGAAGCAAAAACCTACGGGACAATATGACCAGTACAGAGTTAATCCTCAATATGCTGGCAGAAGCTTCTACCAAAGACATCTCGCAAGCTAATGATCCGAAGACTTTTAACCAAAGCAAGACGATTGCCGCGCAAGGAGGGAATGTGGCGAAAGTGGCACGCGAGGAATTGGAAAAGCAAACCGGCAAAAAGCGTGATAAGCAGCGATAATGCCACTACTTTGCGCAGGTTAAGCTCAAAAAGACAGCAAGATGGAGAGTAAAGAACAAAAAGTCATGCCCTTTATAAGACGCCTACTCGATGGCGCAGAGGTAGAGTGGAAGCCGCTGGGGGAGATTTGCGCCATAAAGACGGGAAAAGGTATTACAAAAAAAGATGCAATCTCAGATGGTACATACCCCATAATTAGCGGTGGCAAAATGCCAATGGACTATATTGACATTTATAATCGGGAAGCTAATACTGTAACGGTATCCGAGGTCGGAGCCAACGCAGGTTTTGTAAGCTATATTTCAAGAGATTTTTATCTCAATGACAAATGCTTCTCGATTATTCCAAAGAAGGACAATGTACTTATACCTCGTTTTCTTTATTATGGCCTAAAATCGCAAGAGGACAATATCTCTACTTTGCAAAGTCAAGGAGGAGTACCCACAATAAACACCGCAAAGTTAGGAAACGTAAGGTTGCCTCTTCCTCCCTCTCCCCGTCCAAAAAGAAATCGTGCGCATTCTCGACAAGTTTACTACGCTGGAAGCAGAATTGAAAGCGGAGCTGGACTGTCGCAAGCGACAGTATGAATATTATCGCAATCAACTATTGTCTTTCGAAATGTTAAACGGGGGGGGGACAAAACGTTAAATAACGTAATATGGTTAAAGATGGGAGATATTGCAGAAATATACGGTGGACTCATGGGCAAAAGTAAGATTGATTTTGGAATAGGCGATGCTTTTTTCATACCTTATAAAAATATCTTTGACCATAGCTCTGTAAAGTTGGATAAACTCGAAAAAGTTAGAGTTAATATTGGAGAAAGGCAACATAAAGTCAAATATGGAGATGTGCTATTTACAGGTTCTTCAGAAACACCTGATGAAGTAGGTATGTCTTCCTCTGTCACGAAAGAGCCTCAAAGTAATGTATATCTGAATAGCTTTTGTTTTGGCATCCGTTTCAAAAGAGGAATAGAACTTATTCCAGAATTTTCGAAATTTCTATTTCGTTCCCCAATTATGCGCCATCAGATATATAAGACCGCAAGTGGTGTAACTAGATTTAATATATCAAAGGAAAGATTCAAAAAAATCCTCATCCCTGTTCCTCCCCTTTCTGAACAGCAACGCATTGTTTCTATTCTTGATAAATTCGATACGCTTATCAATTCTATTTCGGAAGGATTACCGAAAGAAATAGAGTTGCGTAGAAAACAATATGAATATTACAGAAACGCATTACTTTCGTTCAATCATATTTCAGAACACAAATCTGCCTCTGCAGTATAAAAAGTTATCACCATTAAACCAAAAATAATAAAACAAAATAATAAAAACATAATTACAATGGCTCAATACAGCACCATAGCAGAATTGCAAAACTTTATAGTTCTTGATAGTTACACAAAGAATTCTATTTTAAACGAGCCACCAGTTGGTTACCAAAGTGAAGCTGCTTTGGAAAATGAATTGATAGAAGACCTAAGTAATCAAGGCTATGAATATCTTTCGGATATTACTACTCCAGAAGCATTATTGAAAAATGTAAGAAAGCAAATACAAACACTCAACAACGTAATTTTTACTGATGCAGAATGGCAGCGTTTTCTCGATGAATATTTAGATAAACCAAGCGACAATATTACTGACAAAACACGAAAAGTACAAGATAATTACATTTATGATTTCGTGTTTGATGATGGACACATCCAAAACATCTATTTAGTAGACAAACAAAATATTACCCGAAATAAAGTGCAGGTAATAAATCAGTTTGAACAAAAAGGAACACAAGCAAACCGCTACGATGTAACAATCTTGGTAAATGGTTTACCAATGGTTCAAATAGAATTAAAAAAACGTGGTATCGCTATTCGTGAAGCATTCAATCAAGTGCACCGATATAGCAAAGAAAGTTTTAATAGCGAAAGTTCGCTGTACAAGTATTTGCAAATCTTCGTCATTTCTAATGGAACAGATACACGCTATTTTGCCAATACCGTAAAACGTAACAAAAACAGTTTCGATTTTACAATGAATTGGGCTAAGTCTGACAATACACTTATTAAAGACTTAAAAGATTTCACAGCAACATTCTTCCAAAAAAATACGCTTTTGCAAGTATTGCTCACCTATTCTGTATTTGATACCAGCGATACATTACTTATTATGCGTCCCTACCAGATAGCTGCAACAGAACGTTTAATATGGAAAGTAAAAAGTTCTTTTCAAGCAAAACAATGGAGCAAACCAGAAGGAGGAGGTTATATATGGCATACACAGGTTCTGGCAAAACACTAACCAGCTTTAAAGCTGCACGACTTGCCACACAATTAGACTTTATCAATAAAAGTATTTTTGTAGTTGACCGCAAAGACCTGGATTATCAGACAATAAAAAGAATACCAACGTTTCTCCAGATAGCGTAAATGGTTCGGAAAGTACCGCAGGACTAAAGCGAAATATAGAAAAAGACGATAATAAAAATTATTGTAACGACTATTCAGAAACTAAATAATCTAATGAAAACTGAGGCTTCATTGCCTATCTTTGAACAACGGTGTTGTTTTATTTTTTTGACGAATGTCATCGTTCACAATTTGGTGAAGCACAAAAAGAATCTTCGCAGAAAGTTTAAGCGTTATTATCAGTTTGGATTTACGGGTACTCCTATTTTTCCCGAAAAATGCATTAGGTTCAGAAACTACTGCCAGTAGTATTTGGGCGAGAATTGCATTCGTATGTTATTACAGATGCTATCCGAGATGAGAAAGTTTTTGAAGTTTAAAGTGGATTATAATGACGTGCGTCCACAATTCAAAGCGTTAGAAATAGAAACAGACGAAATAAAGCTTACGGCAGCAGAAAATAAAAGACTATTGCTACACCCTGACCGAATTAAAGGAATTTCTCAATATATCTTGAAGAACTTTAGAATAAAGACTCATAGAAATCAAAGGAAATGGGAAAAGGCTTTAATGCTATGTTTGCAGTAAATAGTGTAGAAGCAGCAAAACTTTATTATGAAGAACTAAATAATCTGCAAAAAGATAACGAAAAGATACTAAAGATAGCCACAATATTCTCGTTTGCTCCAAATGAAGAACAGAATGCTTTAGGAGATATTCAAGATGAAAATTTTGAACCTTCAGCAATGGATAGTAGCGCCAAAGAGTTTCTGGCAAAAGCAATAAATGATTATAATGCTATGTTCAGAACAAGTTTTGGCGTAGATAGTAAAGAATTTCAAAACTATTATCGCGACTTAGCAAAACGTATAAAATGCCAAGATATTGACCTCATTATTGTTGTTGGAATGTTCCTCACAGGTTTTGATGCACCAACACTTAATACATTATTTGTAGATAAGAATTTGCGATATCATGGATTGATGCAAGCTTTCTCAAGAACCAACCGTATCTATGATGCCACTAAGACATTCGGTAATATTGTTACTTTCCGAGATTTGGAACAGGCAACAATAGATGCTATTACTTTATTTGGCGATAAGAACACAAAGAATATTTTACTAGAGAAAAGCTACGAAGAATATCTTAAAGGTTTTACAGATATAGCAACAGGCGAAGCACGCAAAGGTTATATAGACATTGTTAAAGAGCTTAAAGAACAATTCCCACAACCCGACGAAATTGTAACAGAGGCAGACAAGAAAGCTTTTGTAAAACTGTTTGGAGATTATTTGAAGTAGAGAATATTCTGCAAAACTATGATGAATTTACTCATCTCAAAGATTTGCAGAATATTGATAAGAATAATCCTGATGCTCTTGAATCGTTTAAAGACACACATTTCTTGACAGATGAAACATTAAAAGAAATGCTTTAAAAACAGATGTCTTGCAAGAACGTACTGTACAAGACTATCGATCAGCTTACAATGATATACGCGATTGGTTTAGAAGAGAAAAAGAAGGGAAAGCTCCTGAAGCATCTAAAAATAGATTGGGACGATGTTGTTTTTGAAGTAGACTTACTTAAATCGCAGGAAATTGACCTTGATTATATTCTTGAACTTGTATTTGAACATAACAAGAAAAACAAAAGATAAAGACGCACTTATAAATGAAGTACGTCGAATCATTAGGTCAAGTGTTGGTAATAGAGCCAAAGAAGGACTAATTGTTGACTTTGTTCAAGAAACAGACTTAGACCCGATGAAAGATAAGTCGAGTATTATTTCTGCTTTTCTATTTGTATGCACGGAAAGGCAAAAAGGAAGAAGCTGCAGATTTGATAAACGAAGAGAAACTTAACGAAGAAGCTGCAAAACGTTATATCCAGACTTCATTAAAAACACGAATTTGCCAGTGATAATGGAACAGATTTAAACGCAATTCTTCCAAAGATGAGTCCTCTCAATCCGCAATATCTAACAAAGAAACAAAGTGTTTTCCAAAAAGATTTCGGCTTTCATCGAGAAGTTTAAAGGTGTTGGTGGAAATCTATAAAAACTTACGCTTTCTTAAAATAGAAAGGTATATCTTGAATGATAAGGCAGAATACTTGTCGTTAGCACGATTGAGATATGAAAAAGAGGTTTATTTTGAATATAACGACCAAATAAATTTCTTGTATTCCAAGGCCGATAACATAAAGTTTAAATTAGAAAATTCTATTTTTGGCGATCGAAGTAGACCATCTAACAAAGGGAAATCTGCCGCATTCATTTTCAATAAACATGGAACTATCATTTGAGTAAATAGAAAATGTATTGGATTTGTTATTTCAAAAAGTAATACCGCCAGACTTATCATACCGAAAAAAGTATAAATGTAAATACAAAAATGAATATAGAAGAGCAAGAAAAAGTTTTGAGAAATCTGTACTCTAACGATACAGCTTCTCTCTTCAATCAGAAGAAAGAATTTGAATATTCTTATTGCATTTTGGGGAACATCTGTTCTATTTGAAATATATCCTTTTGATATGGAAAGAAAGAATATTAAAAAGAGGACGAAAAGTTAGCCAAAAACACCATCGAAAAAAAGAGTGGTAAGTTTCAGCATTTTTTTAGATGCCGAAAAACAAAGTTATTGCTATTTATGGCTATACCAGACAATTACGATTTGCCCGCCCAATATATATTCTTTGAATACCATAATTCGGAAACCATTGTTTATAGCTTTAATATTGTTGAGCAGATTGATTATATACAGCACGCAATATTAAAAAGATGGACAAATGATATGTATGTTGAATATGGATAACAAAAGGAAATTTTATAGCAGAAGAATATTTCTACAACGAAAAATAATCGGATAATATCCATTGACAGACAACATAAAAGATAAGTCGTTATTTAAGAATACAGATTTCTTCCCCAACAACCCTGTATAAAAAGTAAGTTTATCTTAGAATATGCAGACGGCAATTTGTCGCAAATAAAATGGAATGCCAATGCAGAAAAAGTGATGAAAGTAATATTTCCTCTTTAATAATGCAGGTATGTAGTAAAAGCAACAAAAAGGAAAAGAAATTGCAAAATAAGATGGAAAAATGAATATTGATTGGCAACATTATCATGCACCGAACAAAGAGGCTATTAAAGAAATACCTTCTCAATTAGATTATTTATTTTCATGCTAATGACGCACCAGAAAATATTGAATATTTTCTTTATAACGAATTAGCTCCCCAACATAAAAACATCAATTTAAAATATATGATATTATAGAACCTCGTAATTGAAGTTATAGAGTTCAACATTCTTCAAAATGGGAAACATCAATATAAAAATGAGATTTTAAACTTCTTAGGATATATATTTTCAAGAGTTTTATTCGAGACGAAAAATTCTATTTTAATTCCTCCTATAGAATATCAGATTGCAGCACAAAAAAATGTCTTTTGCAATATTCTAACGAGTTTAAATTTTATAAGCGATTTCAATTCTTTGTAAAAAAACGTATTTCCTGACAATATAGATACGCAAACGCCAGAAGTTATTTTTTATAAATCAGCATTAAACAACAATCAAAAAACTTTTGAAACGTTGATTCATCTTGCTAACTTGCAAAATATTAAAGAGATACTTTTTGCATGTGGATTGATGAGTTTCAAAAATCCAAATTTAAAAATCCACGATTTAAACATTACCACCCAACAAGATGGTATTACCAATTTAGGCTTCTGCATAAATGGAATGGAGTTTGACAAAGAACTTGCTATTACTTCTCTTTCTATGCCCAAACAACAATCATTTGTATGGGGAAATGGTTATGAATGTGTTTTAGCAACATCTGCTATGATGATTGATAGTTTACATAAAGATGCAAGATGTCAGAAAAAACACTATCAATCATATTATGAATGGATACGACACAATAAGAAAAATAAATATTGACGAAGATTTTAATTTTCCACTCATAAGTTTATGTTAGAAGATTTGAGCAGCATCTTATTTCATGAATATCTTGGTAAAGGTATGTTGATTGATAAAAAGATGCTTACTGAAACGCAATTTTATTTTTATAATTTAATGACTGAAGAATTTCGCACTCACACTTATTCGCTCCTTTATGCAGGAATAATGCCCAAAGGAATGTCTATTGAGAGCGCAAACAATATAGACGATATTTACAATTGCTACAACTAAAAAATAAATGGAAGAGTTATTAGTTTTTTCGGACAACAAGACTGGCGAAAAAGTTCCATGTAGATCTGAGTCTTTTCTGTCTACATATTCCTTACTTCTTCTGCCTGAGTGTCCGTCAGTGAAAGCTCAACCTTTGTCAGAGTAAACTACCAGTCCTTCTTCTAGCATATAAAGTGCTTATATAACTTCAGGAGGAAAGATTTATTGTTTTATAAATCTTCCCTTATCATCAATAGTATATCTATCAACCACATCCTTTTTAATAACTTTATCTTTATGTAATTTGTTCTTATACACAGTTATATCAAGATTTTTTTAGATATGGTAAAGGAATTAGTTTTCCAATCTCTATTATTTTCTCCTATTTGTGAAAAATACTGTTACCCCATCTATTACATTCTCATTAACTGATGTTATAAGTCTATAAATTAGTGACGGAGTATTTTCAAGATAATAACAAACCAAATCAAGCTGATATTTTTTTCCCTGTTTTGATGCGATAAAATAGACTCGGTAAAGATTTATCCCATCTGCTTTTATAAGTATATTCCAACTCTTTATTTCCTTCTATACTGGTAGGATGGTATGACATTTCATCTTGTTCCCCATATCATAAAAGTTCCTGTTCTTTTCTGAAATTGGTAGAAATCAAAAGGTAATGAGATTTTCAATACTCACTTCAGTTTGATTTCTACAACCACCTCCTTTCTTTTAAGGAGTCTATAGCATTAATTTCGCATGAAACTTATCTGCATTATAATGTGTCAATAGCACCATCTCTGGTAAGTAAAACACGCCCTTGCATTCCATTAATTTTCCAAATAACATCACCATTTTTGTTTATAAACTTTTGCGTTTCCCCTTGCATCGTCGTCATAGAAACCATAAAAAGAGATAGAGGGTGTCTTTTTGAAAACACCTTTTATATTATTCACATTTTCTGTGGAACAATCTATTCTATTTCCACTGTTCCATGTACTACAGATGAGTAGCCAACAACAGTATCTTGTTTTGTTTTTCAATACAAGGTGAAAAAGTTTGGTTTGTGTCAGACTGTTTTTCCATTATATTGGTAATATATCCAGTTTCCCACTAAAACTATCTATCGGAGTTCTCCTTGTTGTTTTCAATTCTGTTTTGGCTGTACAAGCACAGATAAAGAGGCTTACTGCCATTGATAATATAATTTTCTTCATTGTTATATGTTGCAAACAGTCATCAATCTTATTTGAACGTGAATTCGATATAAGAAAGTTTTTGAAAAGTTGTAGGAGCGGAATACTTTCCGCACCTTTATAATTGTAAACCAAAGAGTTACAAATAAATACCCACTCCTATGACTGATACAAATTTAATAGAAATATTCTGTATATTCGACGATTTTTGCAAGTATTTTACTCCTGAGTTGAAAAACATACGCTTTGCAGAGTCAACCAGCAAGTGCAAAATTACAAAAGGTGTTTAAAGAACTCGCACTTTGGAGTAGAAAAAGTTTAATTTTTCTCTTGGTCTTTCTAGTTTTTCGGACAACAAAAACTGGCGAAAAAGTTGGTATGTATTATAACGTATGGCTGTTTATTATCAGGTGTATTTTGGTAAAATATGGACACAAAACAGCAGCAGAAGCAGATGAAATTCTAAAGAAACATTATTATAAAAAAAGCCAGCAAATTTTGATGATGTAATATGCATAAGTCATGAAACTGAATATCATTGGGCAATGTTGGGTGCTTATGGCGAACAATATTGGCTGAAAGGAATGAGTGCCGATATACCAATAGATTATAACGAATGTATGATAACTGCATAAATGACAACCATTTGAACTCTTTTTGAATGGTTTTAATATTCTTATTAAGGAGATAAAATCAGGCTAAAATACTCTTCCAAAAATTTATAATTATAATTTTTAATTTTATAATTACAAAATAGAAAAATTATAATAATAAACTTGTGCGTTTTTAATTATAAATTTTTCGGGTCATAATTACCTCTCCTTTACTTAAAAGGCTAAATCGACTGTTGAAAAGATAGATGTTTGCTACATCGTTACATGAAAAAGAACAAAAGAAACATCAGTTCAGAAACAACTTATAGTAATAAAAATAACGACTCGAGAAAAGCATCTTTCCAAATTTTTACTACGTTCATTAAAAACTTTATTTTCTTTGGTTGTTAAACGCAAAATAACTATATTTGCAAGGTAGTTAAGAACTTGTAACTATAATATTTTTTTAAAGATGAAATTGCGAGAAATACATAGAGTTATCTCTAATCAAACAACAAAAGAATACATATTCAGTAAAATACTACATACTCATTCTTTTGTCTTGTTTTAACTTATTGTTTGTTTCTTCTGTTATAGCAAAAGATACAAGTTCGTGCAATACAATCCAGCAGTTTGCGCATAAAAGATTCTTGTAAAACTGATTTCAAGGTTTTAGAGTTCATAGAATATGCTTGGAATAAAAAGCATTTCCTAAGGAGACGCATACCGCTATTCCTCAAATAGAACATATACATCGACTATATATTATTCCTTTCTTTGAATCGCTCACCCAAAGTGATAGAAAATCGTTACATCTAAAAATCAATAACATAAAAATATAATTGTCAGCACACCTTTTTAAATGTTCCATACAAAAACGATAATGATAGCAGTTTTGCAATACGCATTTTGTTATAGATAAACTTGAATTTCCGTCCGACCAACAAAATCTATTGAACTATCTAAAAAGAAAGATTGGTAACGAACCTATAAACGTAGACGTTGCATCGGAATCTCCCACTCTATGTTTTACTTTCTGGAGAAAAATGCTTTAATAATCGCTTGGTACAATATTTTTGATGATAAAGAAATGATACTGAAAAACAATTGATGCTTACTTAGGGATAAAAATCTGAATAAGAAAAACGCTTGTAAAAATAGAGAGCTATAGTTGTCAAAACTAAAAATTCAAACAAAAATAGTATAAGAAGCTATCAAAAATAAATAACTATATTTGTAGCAATAAACTCTGTTTAAAAACGTATAGTAAAATTGAAAAAGGCGAGAGAAAACATATCTGCTTTAAATTAAAAAAATGGAACATTATGTGCTTAAGTACAGATGAAAAAAATATACAGAATTGATAGAAGCAATAAACTCTTTAGACTGTAAAGAGGATATTATAGAAGTTCAAAATAAAGAAAAAAGATGATATCATAACTGCTATCATGGACAAATATGTTGTTGGAAATCCCAGAGTTTGGTGGTTAGCTTTCAAAAAGAACCCTAAATCTTTTTCTTACGAGGACGAATTTCAATATCAAAAGAATTAATCAATTTTTAATGATGACGAAGTTTGTTATCTTATAACAGAGTTAGAAACAATCCATGTATTTAAATTGTCAGTTAGAAAGATTATTAAAAATCTTAGGAGAATGTTCTTTTCTTCGAGTATTACATTACAGATTTGAAATTCCAAAATTTGTTATGTGAAACTGATCACGGCGATTTACTCTATTTGTAAAGTTACATAAATATACCATATTAGATATGAAAAATCAATAGAAATAATTCCTTTTAAAAGGAGTAAAATGGATAATTTGGATATTGACTTAGGAAATGATATGAAATCTATTATCAACATCTTAGGTAAAACCAAATATTCAAGAAGAAAAATCAACTCTATTATGATAGATATGAATTCAGATTGGATTTTGATATTAACCAAAAACTAGAGTTTATAGAACTACAAGGACCAAAATACCAAGTATATAAATCCTACAATATATGGCATCAATCCTTTTTGAAATAGAAGCAGATGAATTAGTAAAGCTTTTTAAAAGAAAAGAATGGAAGTAACATTGACGATACAGAAGCACAATATAGTTACTGCTTTTCTGATATTTCTGTTGGTATATGGCGACAGAATATTCCTGAAAAATTTTTTTCTGAATATGAAAATAAAAGATGCCACAGAAGAAGAAAAATATTTGGAAAAACTGAACAAAAATAAAGCAAAATTCTTTTGGACAATTGGCATTGGAAATGTTGGCTATTATGATATTTAAATAAACAAAAATATGGCAAGATATTTAGAACATTTTTAGCAGAAGTAAAGATAATAAGCAACTTATATCTGTTAAAGACTCTTCAGAAATATATTTGAATATTCCAAAACTAAATTGTTCTATTCAGTATACATAAACATATTTTTCATTGATAATGTTATTTGCATATATGTTGCCATATTTAAAAAGTAATATTGATATCGTGCCACAATCACCTTATTTCAGTTAATTTGCCAAAAGTTTTTGTTGCTAAATCAAAAGAAATAGAAAAATCGTTATTACGTATAATTAAATGAAATAAGAATGTTGAGCCTTCGCAAACAACTCCTTCTACAAAACACAAATTAGAAATGCCATTTGCTATATTATTAAAAGAGTAGTTTTTAAAATCGTTAATCATTAATTTGTTTTCTGCATTTACGATATACACATTATTAAATGCCTTTGAATAAGGAGCTTCTACAACAGCAATAGCATTATAACATTTAGAATAATCGGCTATTAATCTGTCTGTTATATTTTTCTCTTTTTATACGTTTTACCTTTGAAAGACCAAGTAATAGCTATTGGAGTTCTATCAAAAATATTTGAATGTTCTTTTAAAAACATCTGAATAAAAGATACTTGAAGGCTTTTTATTTCTTCCATTTTATTTATTCCATAACTGTTCAATGTTATACAAAAGTAATGAAATCTAAGAAATGAACAAAAATAAAAATCCATTTCACTATATATTATTCGTTATAATTTGCGACTACTTCTTCTATAATTTGGCGCTTATTCAAATATAATTTCGCAAAGGTTTAGCTTTGTCTGATCGTCGCTAATAAACATCTTGTTGCCCCATATATCCAATATACGGAAGGAAGTATAACCTCTTGGCATAACAACATCTATTAGTGTACAGTCTGAAAAGACGTAACAGTTTAGGTTTTCCTTTCCATTCATCATTCTTGAATATAGGTGAAATAATCAAGTAATTCTGTTCTGCTGAAAACTTGCCCCTTACTCCATGCTTTCCTGGTAATTGATTTAAGTTGTCTTTACCCCATAATTTTCTTTTAATCAATCCATCTTTGCTTATTTCTACATAAGAGTAATATCCCATCATACTTAATCCTGCTGGATTTATTGTACTGCTTTCCAGAAAGGCATACAACTTCTCATTTTGTTCATAGATTGAACCTATCAAAGGATAATTATAATTATAATCGGCTAAAGCAAAATTTCCATTTACCTTTTTTACAGCATCAAGATGTTGCTGACGAATTTCTTCTTTTGTTATATATACACGAGCCGTTATGAGTCCAACGGGCAGTTTTTCTTATCAAAAATCAACAGAAAGTATAGCAAAAAGAATTGGTAGCTTCTAACATAGAATCAACCCTACATACTATTGGAAAAAGTATCATTTATTCCTGTAACAGCCACTTTCATAGGTATTCCTCTGAGCGTCCACTCTTCAATTGAAATAGGTAACCATTCACTTTCCTGAGTTTGTAATAACCATAATGTATTACTAGCACCACAAGCAGCAATATTCCTTTATCGCAGGGATAAAAAGTACAGGCATCTTCCAAATATCCTGCTGTTCTTTGGCTTCTGGAGTAGGGAAAAAGCGGACGTTTTTGCCCTTTATCCATAGTATTCCATCTTTGTTTTTCTCTGAATGATAAATAGAAAAATACTATTTCGTTCTCACCACGTATCACCATTTCTTTACCACCGGTTGGACTATATTTAAAGGGAAGTTCTAGATAACTGTATATCTTCAAACTCCCAACTGTCTATTACTTTTTAGTTTTGCTTTCATATAAATTTATATTTTATTGTGCAGTTAAAGCCAAATATTATTTATTAGAAATATATTGGCTATTCGTTTTCTCATTTACTCTGTACATCTTACACAAAACAATCGTATGCATCTCCCATATTTTCAAAGTCTTCTTGTAACCAATAAAAATAATCGCCTTTACTTTGATATAATTGTTCTAATAGTTCTGTAAATGAATTTGCACAATTGGCTGTTCTCCTACAACTCCATGCCTATCCCAAAAAGCTATCATAACATTTTTCCTAAACGTTCTTTAAATAAATCTATTGTTATGAATTGTGGATTATCTTCTGCTATTATAAACCAATTATTACTAATATCATCAGGAGCATCTTCGCCTATTATAATAGGATTGGCTTTTTTAAAACCTTCTATTCCGACTATTTTCACTGAGTAGTTTGATTTTTCCAAAAACGTAATAGAATTATAATTCTCAAAAATAAAAATCTCAAATCATCAGGTAATATAAATCCTACTTCTATATTTATAGGCTTTTCTCTTCTCACCAATTTACAGCCGTTTGTTTCTGAAATCGCCGTAAGAATTCTTTGAAGTCTTTCCATAACATTCTTTTTCGTTACCATTGTGCAAATATACATTTTTATTGGTAACTAACAAAAACACTTACTTAATTTTTGGGGACTTACTTATGTATTTTCTTTTTATAACTACTGCTTGAAAAATTATAATTAGAAAATTAAAAACATAATTACAATTTTAAAAATTTATAATTATATTTTTTTGGTGGAATATAATAAGAATTTTCTTCTCTGTAATCCCCTTCCTTTTTGAACTGACTCATTTTTCTTTGAAGTGTTGGTGATATCAATATTTATAACTATATTTGCAGTTGTACACTTTGGTTTAACAACATACAATTTAAAAAGCTTTTTGCTAATGAAACCCATTCGGAAGGGTTGAAAATAATCATAGATACTGAAAAATAAAAAAAGGTATTGAAGGAGAAGTTTGCATTAGAGGAAAAATACGAAATAAGAACATACAACGAAATATGAAAGCATTGGTATCGCCTCAAAAAGGCTGAATGGAAAAATAAATAGGCAAGAATTTATTTTAGAATTACAAGAAAAATATAATGTAATTGAACTAAATGAGATAACAGATATAAAAAGACATTATTGTTATGAATGGACTATAAAAAGAAGATAACCATTTTATAGATGGTATGCTTGACAACACGTTGAATTGTGTGCGATTGACACAGATTCTATAGACTTGTGTTGCTCTTTTGCCCTTTTGGGTAAGAACTTTTATGCCAGATAATGCAGATATTATGCTGTACGATGAGGATTTTATAAACCACATCTATTTTAAAAAGATACAGACATTGGTAAGTTGATTGAGGTTTTTCAAAATAGTTAGCCACACCTTGCAGATTCTGGAAGTTGTTCCCGGACATAGTTTCATAACAAAAAATGCTTAACATGCATTGAAAAGAAAAGAATGTAAATAATGATGTACGCCAAAATGATAGCTCTCTTTTCTCATTGGTTATAAGATTATTTTTCTACCTTTGTCAATATCTATTATCTGGAGTTACAGAACCATAAGAATATAAATTATGACAAGAATATCTTGGAAAAGAAAATAGGGTATTGAGTATAGAAACTCGCAAAGGAGTATATGTTGTAGGGCAGATGCTTAAACAACCTTATATTAGGTTTTACAATATGTTTACTACAGAAAGTAGTCCCAATAATGTAAAATACAATAAAACTTACTGTTCTGTTTACAGCTGCTATCACACGACAATTTCTTCGCTACAGTCAAGTTTATGTGTTGAAAGATGCTACACCTGATATTAGGGAAATAGATTCTGATATATGGATAAACCAATTTTCTGGAAGCCGAAAAAGTAATTGCTTATCAAGGAAGTGGCGAAGAAATAGGCTGTATGATATTAGGTAATAAGCCAGGTGGTTTGTTGGTAAAGAAAAATTTATGGTGGACTCCTACAACTGAACAACCAATTCGTTTACATCCAAGTGGAGTTTTTGATGAAATTATATGTTCTGATATTCCACTTACCGCCAATGATATTATAGACAAATATGAATTAACAGGATTGTGCGTGTTTCCATACCAATGAACGATTATATTTGTGTTCTCTATATAATAAAAGTGTAGACCCTTATAAGGATTTAATCTTCAATCGAAACTTACCAGATAATTATAGGCTCGCAGTTGAGATTATTTTCAGGAGGTTTTTAATGATAAAAAAAGCGTAACGAAATTCTAAGTACATATTTCACAGATTCACAAATTTGATGGTGGAATACATAAAGTCTAAATCGCAAAGATAGGCAAACTGGAGACTACTTTACAAATTAAGAAAAAGAATGTTGTTGGTAATATGAGAATAGGCAAAAGAAAAATATTTGATTGATAACAACGATGATTAAAAATTAGTTTATGAAAGAGAATATTGAAACTTTAGAAGAACTTAGGATAAATTGTGCAATCGGAAATGTTACGATGAAACAGAATTGCAAATACTGATGAACGAGTTTGAGAAATTTCCAAGAAAAGAGTTTTCTTTTAAACTACACTCCCATTTTTTTACCAATAATATTTTAATTGAGAATATTGTAGAAATAGGTAAAGTGTTTCATTCAATCAAAAATAAGCATAAACGTTATTTCAAGTTTGGGTTATATTGTGTGTCGTTATATGCCAAACCCTTCTTCTGAAATATTTAATTTGTTCGTGAAGCTATAAAAGGACAAGAAAGTTAATTACTATGTGTCGTTGAATATAAGTTCATTTCCTCAATTTAGCACATGGGAAGATAAATGGGAATATTTGCTATCAATGCCTTTAATTTCTCCTAAAAAGAAATCAATAGTAAACTTTCATAGAAGTAAAAAAAGCTGCTTAGTTCTAACGAGCATATTCCTTCAGATATTCTAAAGAAAAATTATAGAAACTCTAAAATCACACATCAGTTCTAATGAGTTAAGCGAATATAGCAGGGTTGATTATTTAAAAACCATTAGTTTATTAGAACAAAAAGAGGTGTAGAACTTCAGAAGAATAATTAATAAACATAGCTACATAAACAAGTTTGGGCTAAATGTTATAGATTCTATCTAAACTATACTCGTAAACTTGATGTTGTTAGCAAACAATTTGAATAAACATTTTTGAGAAACGGAAAGAATAGATAGAAAAACAACAAACTATTTTTATTGAAAGAAACAAAATGAATAAAGTTGAATTGTCTAAACAGCTACAGTCTATGGGAATTTCTCCAAATAAATATTCGTTAGAAGGCTCTGTAGCCACTTGGGATACTATTGTATTAGTAAAAACTATAATATCTGGAAAGTATTATATATAGACGAACGTGGTAATCAAAACGAACTTGCATCTTTTAAAAACAGAAAAATGATGCATGCAAGTTTATTTATAATGAGTTTAAATGAAAAGAGAGGTAAACTTTTTAGCCTAAATTTCTCACTAAAAAAGCTTAGAATGAAAAACATATTCTATACTTTTAGGGAAATAATAGCTGCATTTACTTCGTACGCTTTAAATCTTCTATGCCAGTCCAAATAGCATTTTCGAAACGTGCCATAGAACTTGCTCTATAATGATTTACCCACGTATCTGAATTGCTTTGAATGTTTATTTCAATTGTGCATAAAACATCGTCTTCGGTTGTATATTGTGGTAAATCTTTTATGAAATATGCATCTCTATTATTACCAGATGTCGTTATTGTATCGAGTGGAATATTTGCTAAACGAAAAAAATCTGTAGAACTAGCAAAGTCTAACTCACCCTTTTTACTAATTGAAGCTGATTCTTTTTGGTAAACTTCGTCTTTATTTGTACCATCAAGTGGTGGACCAGAAACAAATTGTCCTAACACAAAAAGGGCTGACAATAAGCAAGCGTAAATGTTTTAAATCCTGGGCAAATAATATCTAATTCATCGAAAAGAGCATTACCTTCTCCAAACTGTTCCATAGTTTGGCGTACAGTTTCGTCTAAAGTAGGAACATCGTTGTTTAATTCTTCTACCACTTGTGTATTGTTTGCTACTGTTTTCCATAGGTTTAGTCCAATTTCTTTTATCAGCTCGCGTTTATTGTTAATTATCAAGCTGCTCATATCTTTTGGAAAAGTAATAATTGGCTTTACATTTTGAAAAGCTTTAGTTACAGCTTCTATAATTTTACGTTCTTGTTCGGTTACTACTTTTTGTTATGTTACAAGGCTTTGTAATATCAAGCTCCATAGTATAAGTATAGTTTGTAGCTTCTATTAACCGCAGAGAGAAAGCATTGTCGTAAACTTCTCCTGGTTTTGCCCTTTCAAAAATGTTATTCATATTGTCGGCTTGCAACAATTGGTAGCCATTTATAGTGTTATTTGTTTTTCCATCTGCTATATTTCTACAAATAACTTTTATATGAATATTCATAATTTACGCATTGTCCTTTTTGAAAAATATGGTTGATAAGTTTGTTGCGATTGCGCCATTACAATCACAAAAAGCATATAAAATAAATATAAGCGTTATTAATCTTTTCATTTTAAAGACCTAAAAACAATTATGGTTTCTTTTATAGATACCCATTGCCCGGCTATTGTTGTTTATAGGGGACAAAAATAGCAAATAAAAAGTTTTTATAACAAAAATAAAGACTGCATTTTTACTTTTATTAAGTAGGCGTCAAAATGGAACATTTATGTAATTTATTTTTAGTTTTGTCTTTCAATTAATAAAGAATAGCTCAGTTATAAAGAAAAATCCTAAAAATATTTCTTTATCCAACCAAAGTTGGTCAAGAAACATTTCAGAATTTACCTTTATTTGTTTATTGTAGTTTTGTTATTTCATATCCTCGTAAAATTGAATTTTTAAATATACTAGGATATTAATAACATAAACATTCTTATTTTTATTGCTCTTCGAATGCTGTCATCAAAGTTGATACTACAAATGCAGTTGTTGCTAATAATGCTGTTATCATAATCAATCCTTTTCTTTTTGTGTTTAAACAATATACTGCTTCACAGTTTTTTTATTTGCTATTATCCTAAATTATAGCACAAAGTTAATAAAAACCTATCTTTTACGACACAATTAAAAAGCATTTCTACTTATATACAACCTATTTTATAGCCATTTTATGATATAAATCAACAAAAGAAGAATTCATTTCTGCAAAATTTTATTTGCAATTAACCATTAACTTCATATAAAATACCGTTAAATTGCCGAACATATTGATTGTTTTTACAACAAAACAGAACAGAATATAGAGGTTAGAGAGCTATTAAAAATTATACAAGAAAACGAGAGATAGCATTATATATATTATAGTAATAACGAGAAATAATGATATTACGCCTGATAATCCAATTTGATATTTATTAAAAATTATACTATCTATCACAATAACAAATTTATCATTGCTGTAAAAAATCACTACTTATTTTATCTCATAGCCATAAACACAAATACAAAATATAAAATCGAATAAGTTTATATTTTTACAGCAAAAATCAATCTTACATTTAATGAGAAATTAAGTGAATATTTTTTACAGTCTAAATATTCACTTATAGCAATTCGCTATGTTATATTTTTCTATCTTTATTAAGTTGAATAAAAAGAATTATTCCTCACAACGCCAAAAAGCTTTTAAAACGAAATATTATAAGATTTATAAATATATATACAGAAAACATAAACAACACAAAAGAAAGAAAAATGAAATAAAAATGAATAAAAAGACACAAATTATTACCCATATCCATTATAAATTTAATTATAATTAGAACTATAAATACATTTAATAGGAGTAAATAGCAGTAGAAAAATACTCTATTTTGCAACAGAAATGGAAAATAAAAAAATATAAAAAGCCTTTGATTGATATCACATCAATCAAGGTTCCAATACTAAAACTAAATTACCACTAAAAAACTGAGACAAAGGTAATGATTATATTTCATACTACCAAATATTTCTAATATTTTTGTATATTTTTGTACAGAAATAAATAAACAAAATGCAGCAATTTTTCTATTAGTAGTTTAAATACTAATAAAAACGAATATTGTAAATTTCTACCACCAAAAGAATGTATGTTTATCCCGGTAATAGGATAAATATGTTATTTAAATAATAGTATTTTTATAACTCTTTACCCTAAAAACAACATCTAAGGTCAATATTACTGCGAAACCAATTGCGAAACCAATTGTAGAAAGATTAGAATGTTCACCTTCTGAAGCCTCAGGAATAAGTTCTTCTACAACCACATAAAACATTGCACCAGCAGCAAAACTTAATAAATATGGTAGAGCTGGCGTTATAGTACTAGCCAAAAGAATTACAAGAATTCCGCCAATAGGTTCAACAATACCACTAAGAGAGCCTATTATAAACGATTTTAAACGAGAATTTCCTGCTTCACGCATTGGCATAGAAATAATTGCCCTTCAGGAATAGTTTTGAATAGCAATACCAATTGCCATTGTCATTGCAGCTGCAGTAGAAATAGCATTCCCAATTTGTAAAGCTCCGGCTAAAAACAACACCAACTGCCATACCTTCTGGCAAATTGCAGAATAGTAACTGCAAAAGTTAACATTGCCGTACGACTCAATTTTGTATGTGGTCCTTCTGGCTTATCACTTCCAATATGAAGGTGTGGAGTTATATAATCGATAAGCAATAAGAAAGCTATTCCGATAAGAAAGCCAACTAAAGCTGGAATTATTCGTAAACGGCCCTGATCTGCCCACATATCCATAGATGGAATTATGAGCGACCATATAGAAGCTGCTACCATAACGCCTGAAGCAAAACCTAATAATGCTTTTTGCAAACGTGCAGGCATCTCTGTTTCGCATACACGAAAGCAGAACCTAATACTGTTCCCATTAGTGGTATTAATAAACCGAATATTGTTACTATCATTGTATTACCTTTTCTTTATTCTTAATGTCTATTTTACAAGAAACTTGTTCTTATTGTGCTGTGATATGCTTTTTAAATCTTATAACCCCAGATATATTTATGGGGTAACTTCAGATTGCGTTTTCTTTTCTCGTAAGAATTCGTCCAAGTATCCCAAAGCAAATTTTTAGCCCAATGGGCTGCAATAAGTGCTGAAATAATGGCAACAACGGCATCAATCCACAAAAATACCCCAAAAGCATTGCACATACTATACCTATAACTATACCAGTTTTAGATAAGATATCGGATAGCAAATGCAAATAAACAGCATGGCTATTATAGTCGGTTATGCCTTTCTTATCGTACATTACGCGTGCACAAATAATATTAGCTATTAATCCTATAACAGCAGCTATTATAGCAAAGTTATGATTTATGATATGTTCTGAATGTCCGCCCAAACGTTCAAATGCTTCTACAACAATAAATATAGCCGTTGCAAGTAAAAATATACCACTTGCGAAAGCAGATAGGTTTAATATCTTATTTGTATCGTAACTTCCGACTGTTTATTTTGCAAACGACGCACTAAGATGTATGCTGCCCAATTTAATCCTAATATTAATTCATGAGACATTAGGTGAATTGCATCGGCTAAGAGTGCCATAGAATGCGAAACCATACCAACAGCAACTTCTATAGCCACTATAAATAATGTAAAAAGCACTACAAAACGTACACGTTTTTCTTGTTTGGTTGTCTCTATATATTCAGCTTCCAACTTATTTTGTTCTTTTTTTAATGATTTCTTATTGTATTGTGCTTTATCCTTCAAAGAAAATAGTTTGTAGAACGAAAATAACTTTTTACGCTTATTCGTTTCTTATAGCATTGAAATGTTTTAGTGCATTCCAAATACCATCTTCGTCTACTGATGTTGTAACATAATTTGCAACTGCCTTAACATCATCATTTGCATTCCCCATAGCAACACCAATTCCTGCAGCTTTTAATATTGAAAGGTCGTTTCCTCCATCACCGAAAGCAATACATTCGTTAATATCAAGCGCTAATTGCCTTGCTACAGTAATTAAAGCATTTCCTTTGTTAGCTCCTTTTACTGTTATATCGGTAAATGCAGGGTGCCAACGCGCCGAAACGCAATGTGGAATCTCTGGCATTATTACTTTTTCTTCGTCTTCTGTAAAGAAAGGTGTCATCTGCAATATTGGCAGTCCTTTTAAATTGGCTATAGTTTTATTTTCATCTACATTGTTCACGCCTAATTCGTTTACAAATACATCGGTAAAAACTTTTTTGTAATTATGTATTATCACCTCTTTCTTTCCACATACAGCAACACAATAATTGCGTTTTTCTGCATCGGCTAACATTGTTTGTACATCACTTTCTGGAATAGGAGAAAGCACAAACTCACGATTTCCCATAAAACAGTAGGCACCATTAAAAGTAATATATCCGTCTACTAAATGTTTTTATATCGTTAATATTATTAATAAGCGCAACTGGTCGCCCTGTTGATATAAATATTTTTATACCATTTTGCTTTGCTTTGTTAAAGCACTGATTGTTGATTGTGGAACTTTGTGGGTTTTTAAACGATATAAGTGTACCGTCTATATCAAAAAGCAGCTTTTTATTGTCATATCCTATCTTTTTACGAATGCAAAGGTACTAAAAAGATTTTTGTTATATAAGTGTGATAAAGAAAAATACCAAGAAATGGGGAGAGCAAGGAATAATAAACCTATTACTTTAAACTTATATTTATATGACATATTCTATCATAATAAATAAAACCGCTAAAGGAAGAAGTTTATTAAGAATAAGTTATAATTATAATTCGTAAAAATATAATTATAATTCACCGAAAAAATATAATTACTATTTTTAATTTATAATTAAAACTGCAAGGACTTATAATTACGAAGTTGTAGTTTTTGAATTTTGGCTCTTATTTTTCTTTGCTGTTTTACTTATTTTTATAGTCTTGTTTTTGGAGCTTTATTGTCTTCTAAAAATTTTCCCGTTTTGAAGAATAATATTTCAGAAGAAGTGAGCTTATCCTATTTTACAACTAAAAAATAAATCAATCGGTTATATTAACAACCTATCTTAAAACAAATTCTACTTTTTATTCTACAAATATTGTGGTAAAACTTACTTCTTAAAAAGCTAAACAGTTCAATCTCTTTTTCAGAAGAACAACCCTATTGGGTATAAAAACAGTTGCCTCGTCTCCAATAGTTTCAAATACCCATAAACTTTTTCCAATGTTTATCTTTCCAACAATGTTTTTGAGTTTTCTGAATAAAAGATTGTACTTTGCTTTTAAATTCAGGAAACTCATTACTTGCAAAATATACTAAACGCCCTTCTACATATATATTTTCATCTCTATTTTTGAAGGAGTGTACTCTAAAATAGGACTAATATACGTACTTACAAATCTGTCTTCATCTTCTATTATAAGCTCTTTCTCTTTAATTGATGTTAGCAATAGCCTTTTTACCTACAAATGGTGTGAAAAGTTAGATATATTTTCAATGGAACATTCAAAGGGCTCTTTATTATTTTCCCAATACTCCCTTATATAAAGAGAACCAAAAACAATTTAAGAGTTCTTGTTTTATAATTTGCTCTCCTTTTCATTTGCAAAAGTAATTGAATTGTATTGAGCTCATAATTAACTATAACTGTAATTTACTTCTTGTTCTTTTTAACTTTCTGCATTATTTAGGGTACTATAAGGTTACACATTATTTTTTTATAACAGAAAACTATTCTTACGTATCATCTAAAAGTTTCCCTAATGCTCATAATTGCTTCTTACCCTATTTATAATGCACAAAAGTTATATCTTTTTTAAACTAAAATACACAACTGCAAATGTAGTTATTTTATGCGGATATCCCTATGTTTTCATTTGCAATATTTCTTTTTGTTCATTAAATTTTGTTTTTATGGTTTATTCATTTTCTTAGTTACTTCTGTAGTCTTTACGGCTACAAAAAGGGATTGTATTAAAATATTCAATACAACCCCTTATTTTTGTATTTATTGTTCCCAATAATATGGGAAGTTTCGTCTATTATTTCACTACAACTTTTTGCCGTTAATGATATAAACACCTTTTCTTAGTTGCAGCTTCAGCTGGAAGACAGCGACCTTGGAGGTCGTAAAACAGTCTTTATTTCTGTTTCGTTGTTATTGATGCCGTTAATACCAGTTACAAAAATCGTTATTAAACAAGATATTAAGTTTGTTTAAACCATCATGTCCAATAATATATGCACGGAAAGCATCAACTGTTGCAGCTGGTTTTAGCTCGAATGACTTAGCATCAGCAGAGAGAACATAACCATTTTCGCCTAAAGTTGTCTTACCAGAAGTACCTGCAAATATAAAGTTATTATTGTTTACAGCACTGAAACGTGAAACGTTGTCAAGAACCTGAACATTATTTGCGCTAAAAGTGATATTCTTTCCTACAAGAGTTTGTGGAACAGCCATCAAATATGGAACATTGCAATTGAATGTTTCGTTAGCATAAACAAAATTCAAGTTGTCTGCATTAGAACCAGCAAACTGCATCAAATAGAAATCGTTAGCTTCACCATCTTTAACTTGCCATTTTAAATTCTTAGTTCCATCTGTTATAGCTGTTGGATTGAATGGAAGATAAATAGCTTCGTAGTTTGTTTTTCCATCAGAAGCCTTGTCGAATTTACGTGTGTAAGAAATTTGGTCGGCAGTAAATGCAGAAGGACAATAGAAGTCGTTACCATCGGCAAGAACAACCTTCGCAGCTTTTCCATCTACAACCACATTTTGTGCTGGCAAACCTGTAGTAGATGCCTTATCAGAATCTACATAATATAGCACATTTGGATTATTATTTCCTTCAACAGCTGTGAAATTACTACCACGTAAGTCTACTGCAGCTACAGTTTCTGGAATTTTTATGGTAGTAGCTGGAGCATAACCTTGTCTAGAACCATCGCCATTATACATAACGATACCTTTCTTTACTGTTGTATACTTAAATGAACCAGACTTAATTGCTAATTTTTCTGACCATTCATGTATGTTACAACTAATACATGCTGACTGCACAGTCATCGAATGAGAAATTGATTGTAGTTGATTCACCGGGTTGAAGAGAAACGTCTTTAGATGTGCCAAAAGATTTGGTCAGCATTTACGCTAGAATTTACTCTTGCTATTGTAAGTTTGTCGCTAAATACGCCAGTTCCGTTATTTGTAATTTTAACGCTGCCAGATATTCTACTATCGTAGATAGTTGAACCAGAAGCACCGTTCAAAGTATATGAATAAGCTAATTTTTCTGGTGCAGTAGATGGCTCACAACATTAATTTTAGCAGTACCAAGTGCTTGATAATTGCGATAATCTTCGGTTACACAAAGAGAAATATTATGCTCGCCAACTTTATCTGCATAGAAAGCCCATTGGTATTTCTATACTACTATTTGCAGGAACTGTAATAGGAGCTTGAGAATGAACTTGCTTTCCAGCTTTTCCTGCTGCATTTGTTGTTTCGTATACCAAATAAACTGTAGTATGAACTTCGTGATCGCCTACATTTTTCACAGTAACATTAACATTATTCATTTTACCAACGACACCACTTGATGTTACATAGAAATTTGAAGCTCTCAAACTTAGTGAAATCACCATAATTTTCATATCTTAGTTCAGTTGTTTTACCTGTAGCATCAACTGTTACTGTAGCATAAACATACGGATCATACAGCCATCTGCCATTAGTATCTTTTGGACGTTGAATAGGAGTTACTTTATATACACCTGCAGTATTTAGTCCTGTTACCTGAACAGTATTTCTTCTTAAATAACCAGATTCTACAGTCATTGTAGATAGCGCAGAAATTGGAGTAACATTTCCATTATCTTCTATTTTTACCTAAACCAGTTTGAACAGCAACTGACTCATTATTAAAGTTAGATAATGATATGAAACTGTATTTTGATATTTTGACACGCCAGTAATGTCTGGTTGTAACATTAAAGTAATAGGGTTACCTGATGTATTAGGAGAAAGATCCACAATTGCACTTTGTCCCATACCATAACCGTCAGAAGTTGAACTTGCTCCAATACCAGCTGTACTTTCTGGATTAAGAATAGCTACTTTAAAATATCCGTTAGATGAGCCACCCCAACCCCAGTTTACATGGAAATATCCTTTTCCATCATATCCATCGAGTACAAAACAGTGTCCACCTCCAGTAGATTGACCACAGAATATTACAGGACGTCCTGCTGCTATTTCATTATAAATTCTTGTTTCAAAGTCTGCCAAATTATAATCTTCGCGCATAATGCAAGAAGCATTGTAATTGAAATACTTATTTAGAGCTGGAGCAATAGTAAAGTTTGTAGTACCAGAGCCACCATTTATAGCTCTATCGTATTCCATTTTAACAGAACGACCAACATACGACATAAGTTCAGCAACAGCTTTTCTTTTTTCTGTTGATGTATTTGCGCTATATGTTGCTTCTATATTGTCCCAATCTATTTTAGTTCCGGCAGCAACACCGTCTACAGAGATTGTTTTATATTTACCTGACCCAATCTTGCAAGGTTTTCGTGAACATTACATTTATAAGGGCTCATTGTGCTCATTACTTCGCTTGGCCATTTATATTTAAACATTGCTTGAGCCATAGCTGTAGCAACACAACCTGTTACAAGTTTTTCGCCAGATGTGCTATATGGATCATCAGGACATAAATCGTTATAAGGAGAATCTTGGTTCCATAACGATCCTACTATTGGAGCAATTGGAGTTCTTGCTTCCATTTTGCTAGGAGCTTTCGCAGCCTTTTTTACATTATATTTATCTAATAGGCTGATTTCTTTTCGCCATTCCGTCCATAAAGCTTCGCATATTTTCAGACAAATTGTTTATGTCGAAGCTTGTTGTTGTACTATAACCTAGGATTTCAGAAGTACGATCATCGCCCGATACTATAACAAATCCTTTTCCATCTTGAGCATTAAATACATAATAAAGTTGTTGCATTAGCACTTTGTGCATTCATTCTCGGAGCATAGGCAGCATTTGTTCCTTTTTAATTGCTTACCATACTGCTGTAAAAACCTTTTTAGCAGTCTGGCTCTGCTGTTTAACTTCACTGGTGCTGCCTCACAAAACTGGTGTAAACAACAACAAAAGAAGCAGGCTCGTTAGAGTTTTTCATGTTTGTGTAATATTTAAATGAAACTTAGTATTAAAAATCTGAGATTATATTTCTTCAGTGGTTGCAAATTTAAATAAATAATTGCAAACCACAATACTTTAAATGCAGTTTTTAAAAACTTTCCATTTTGCTAAGAGAGTTATGAAAAATTATGCTCCTTTTTCATCAATATTTCAACTCATTAACTCATTGCTTATTCGCTATACCTCTTTCGAAAGTATATTAGAGTTCCTGAAAATTAATTATGATTTTTAATTTTGTAATTATAAATCGCTAGTTTCTTAGTATATTTTTCTATTTTCTTATTATATTTTCCTTCACAATTATAGAGTATTGATTATTAACAATTTACTACTCTGTTTCTTTTTAATATCAAATTGGGATATTATACCTAATATCATTATATTTTACTTATAATCTTAGCTACTATCTTTCTTTCATTTTCTTGCCAGTTATCTTGATATACTTTATAACTTTACGCAAACCGTTACGCCTTTACAATAGAGTTTTCTGGTTTGCTTAACACTAAAAACAAAAATCTAACAAGAAATAAAGGGTCGTTTTAGATGAAAAAGAGCCGTAAGACTTTGCGTTTTCAGTAATTTTTAAGTATTTTTGCACTATGATATTCTATTTTTTCAGGTACTGGGGAATAGTCATTGGCTGCAACATTGTTAGGAAAAGCATCTCAACGAACGTATTGTTTCTATAAGTGAACTTACTGAAACTGATACTGAATTTGTTTTAGAAAAAGACGAGATTGTTGGTTTCGTTTTTCCTGTTCATGGTTGGAGAGTACTCTCGCATTGTATCTGATTTTTATGCAGACTCTTGAGTTTAAGGAGGGCGATTTTCAGAATAAAAATAGCCATTATACCTTTTGTTTGCTAACAGCTGGCGATTCTATTGGCCGTACTATGGAGCGTTTTGTAAGCGAACTAAAAGAGGTGAAAACTGAAACTACATTAGAATTAAATGCTGTTGAAGCGGTAATAATGCCAGAATCGTATGTTGGATTGCCTGGTATGAATGTAGATAAACCTGAAAAGGAATTGAAGAAGATAAAATCTGCTGAAAAAGTTATTGACCGTTTCGCATCAATTGTCGATAGAAGAGATTTTAGCCAAAACAATCTTCCTTAGGTTGGAAGAATTTGAAACGTGGTCCGATACCCGATTTCTTTCAGGACCAGTAGGAAGTTTCTTTTACTCGTTTCCTTTATTACAGATAAACCTTTCAAAGTGGAAAGCAAAAATGTATTCGTTGTGGAATATGTGCGAAAGTTTGTCCTGTAGAAGATATTGATGGTGGGAAAGGAAAGACACCAATATGGAAGAATAATAAAAATGTCTAACTTGTCATGTTATCATCATTGTCCAAGCCACGCTCATTGAATATGGTAACCGAACAAAACATAAAGGACAGTATTTTTGGGAAGAAGAGAGATATAAATGTATATGTGAAATGAAACTGACTATATTTTTACTATTAATAATATAACTGGAAATAATAAGAACTAAGATATAAAAATGAAAAGACTATTATTCACTTTCTATTTGATTGTTATAACAATCACAATAAAAGAGCAAAGCTGACCCAACTCCATTTACTATAATTCAGCCTGATGGTACAAAACTTACGTTGGTTTTGCAGCGGAGACGAACATTTTAGTTGGATTTCTACGCTCGATGGTGTATTGGTTACTGAGAAAAATAAAGGCTATTATGTTGCAAAGGTTACATCTAACGGAACTTTAGAAGCAACAAACTTATTGGCACACAACGAAGAAACTCTGAACTTCGGCTGAAATAAAGATAGCCAAAACACAGAAAAAGTTTTATTCTTTAAGAATGCAACTCAGAAAATAGCAACTATTCGGCGTGCAATTGGCATAGGTCAGGCTTCTATTCCTTATTTTCCACACGAAGGTAGTCCAAAAGTATTAACTATCTTGGTAGACTTCGAAGACAATCCATTTACAGTGAAAGACCCTAAAGCTAGTTTCGAGCAATATCTTAATGGCGAAGGTAAGCCTGCTTCCTTTGGAACGAGAAGAATTAAACTACGGTAGCGTTGGACAATATTTCAAAGACATGAGTAATGGGAAATTCACTCCAAAATTTGGGTTAGTTGGTCCGTACAGAATGCCAAAACCGTTAGCTTATTATGGCAAAGATGCAGGAGCATCGCACGATGTAAACATAATGGAATTAATAAAAAGATGCTCTGCGAAGCTGTAAACGGTAATATTGATTTTAAAGATTACGATAGCAATGGCGATAAAATTATAGACTTGGTTTTATGTTATTTTATGCGCTGGTTATGCGCAATCTATGGGTGAAAGCTAAATCTACAGATATTTAGCCCTAAATCGTCGTTCTCGTATGGAGGAACTAATAGTGACGGATATACAATTGGTCGCTACGGTGTTAGTAATGAATTGAATGCGAACAGGACTTCTCCGACAAAAGATGGAAAAGTTTTGAAAATGATTAATGGTATTGGTCTTTTCTGCCACGAATTTTCGCATACAATGGGCTTACCAGATTTCTATCCTCTTACTGCAGAAGCACAAATTGATAATCAAGGAATGGAATATTGGGATTTAATGGACGGTGGAGAATATACAAATAATGGCTACTCACCTACTCCTTATACTCCATGGGAAAAGGAAGTTATGGGCTGGACTTCATTAAAAACACTAAAAGATAGCACGATAAACGTTACATTACAACCCGACGATGCATGGAAAATAGAGAGCGATAATAGCGATGAATATCTTATTGTGCACAACATTCAGAAGAAAGGTTGGCACACTGGTATTGCCAAATTAGGGCATGGTATGCTTGTTTATCGTATAAACTATGGTAAAAATAAGGTGAATATGTACGACCGCGTGAACGATATTCCAGGAAAACCGGGTATGACTATTGTTCCTGCCGATGGTGTATTATACTCTAGTTATACAGCAATTACAGACGAAGAACACAAAAGATATAAAGAAAGCCATGCTAGCGACCCTTTTCCTGGTACACACAATGTTACAGAATTAATGGAAGTACAACTAAATTTAAGTACGTTAAAGAAACCCTATATATATATAAAAGGAAGATACAAACGAACAAACCATTACTTTCGACTATCTTAAGAAGCCAAATCCTACGTAGTAGCACAGTTTCTAAAAATGACAATCCTACTTTATGAGAGAATTTATACGCTCGATGGGCGATATATGGGTACAAATGAAACTGCAATTGCCAAAGGGAATATATATAAAAGGTGGATTGATGAAGTAAATAGAATTATACACATAAAAGCACCTGAGTTTTTAATAAAAAACAAACAACAACAAATCAACGTATTAATAATAAAAACGAACTTAATTATGAAACAAAATTTTACGTAATGTGTGTTACAGCATTGGCTATGATTGGTATGATAGCTAATGCACAAACTGTGTTGTATTCGTGTCCAAACGAAACAAAAAGGAGAATCTAGTGCAAATGATTCACCAGACAAAATGACAAAAAGATGGAATTACTATTGAGTCTACAGATGCTGCTTTCAATGCAAATGGCAACAAACACTATCGTTTCTACCAAAATTCTACAACAACCATTACATCAACTGCAGGAAATATCACAAAAATAGAATTCACCTGCGATATTGATAAAAAGGGGAAATACGGAAGTAATGGCTTTGATGGCACAGAAGGTTACACCTTTACAGAAGATAAAAAGAGAACATGGGTTGATGATAACTTCTGTTCAATTTGCTGCAGAAATATCAGGTTAGAGCAAGTAAAATTGTTATAACCATTGGTGGAAGTTCTAATCCCGTAACTGTTAGTGCTCCTACAATAGATGGTACAACTCCTTCTATAAACAAAACAACCGTTACTATAAATGCGGCTGAAGGTGCTAAAATTTACTATACAACAGATAACAGTGTTCCTACAACTACATCTAATTTATATAGTGCTCCATTTGAACTTACAGCTACTACAACTGTAAAAGCTATTGCTGTAAAAGATGGTAAAGAAAGTTCTGTTGCAGAAAAAACTTTTACGAAAGAAGAACTTGCTGTTGCTAACTCTATTGCCGAATTTAAAGCTCTTGGAAAGATCAATATGGCATATTAACACTCAATGCTGCAAGGTTCTTTACACATGGACTTCTAATAACGGTAACACAAGTGTATATGTTCGCGACAATTCTGGTGCTATTCTTCTATACAAACACTCTTTAGGTTTGAAAACTAACGAAGATCTTAACGGAGAAATTGCTGGTCAGTACAAAGAATATAATGCAATTCCTGAATTGATTGAAATAGATGGTGTAACAAATATTAATAAGCTTAACCACGTAGATGGCGCTGCTGCAGAACCAAAAGTTATAACACCTGCAACTGCTTCAGAAAAATTTGTGCGACTTAGTGAAATTGAAAAGTGAAGATTACAACAGAAGATTCTAAAAATATTATGTTGTAGAGGGCGAAAAGAAAGTTCAACTTTACAACGGTTTCCATCTTTCTGAATTCGATAATATGGCAGAATTTGCAAATTCTGACGATTATGATGTTGTAGGTATTGTTGCTTCTGTTTACAAAGGTACACCTTCTATTAATATTATAAGCATTAGAAGAATGTTCCAAATGCTATAGAAAACATAGAAATGGCTAAAAACGAGAATGCACCAATATACAATCTCGCTGGTCAGCGATGGAGATAAAAACTATAAAGGTGTAGTAATTCTGAATGGAAAGAAGTTCATTAACAAATAATGGATATTAAATTACGATAGATTACACCCTATAACATTAGAGGTACTTCCCATAAAAAGAAGTACCTCTTTCCATAAATACTAAGCATTATTATACCCTACTCTCTTAAAAACAAAAGGCTATAAAACAAAAAACACATACCATTTTAAGAAAACGTATTTGTGTTTGCTGTAAACTAAAAAAGAATAGTAGAAACATTATAATTAAAAACAATTACGATATGAGACAGGAATTTGTTTATTTAACAGAACTTGGAAGAATGCCCAATGAATCGCTCTCAGACGATGAGTCTATTGACAAGTTAATTAATCTCTACGATGAGCTTCTTGAGAATATCACATTGCCTCTCTCAGTACGAGAAGCGTTGGTTTTTAGTTCGTATATTCCGAATCAGCATTTTACGACCTTCAATGGACGCTTTTACGATTGGTAGAATCAATGGTTAAATATGAAAACGAGGTTAATTATCTTCACTTAATTAGGCAATGTCCAAGCGAAGAATGGAGAAATGCTATGATGGATAGATATAGAAAGCTGGAAGAAAACAAACAGTAAAGAGAAATGAAAAACTAAAGAGAGAGGAATATTTCTCAACCTTCAAACAAATGAGAAAAAATGTTTTTAGAAAAAAAGCAATTACATTTTATCAAAAGAATAATTATGAATTAAAAATATAATTATAAATTTTTGATTTTATAATTATATTTTTGGCAAAAAGCACTTTTATACTTTCATTGTATCCAAATATTACATTGCTATTTTGTTTCCTACTTTAACAATGGAATATTTAGTAGTCGCAATATTTGTATGCAACTACTTAAAAATAGTTTATATTAGCATTATTGTCTCAATTAGGTTTCTTCCTCATCAATACGCAAGAATATAAATAAAAGCAGTGTGAATCCCCATAAAGAAGAGCCTCCATAACTAAAAAATGGTAGCGGAATACCAATAACAGGAGTCAAACCGAGCACCATTCCAACATTAATAAACACATGGAAAAGGAAGATTCCTGCCACACAATAACCATAAACTCGCCCAAATTTAAAAGGTTGTCGCTCTGCCACATACATTAATCGAAGAATTAAAGCCAAAAATAACAACAAAACTGCGGCAGAACCGAGGAAGCCCTCTTCTTCGCCTACGGTACAAAATATAAAATCGGTGTCTTGCTCTGGCACAAAATTTAGCTTAGTTTATGTACCATTTAAAAAACCTTTTCCTTGCAATCCGCCCGAACCAATAGCAATTTCGCTTTGATGCACATTATAACCAGCTCCTGCAAGGTCTTCGTCTAATCCTAATAATACATTAATTCGCACACGTTGGTGTGGTTGCATTACATCGTTTAACACATAGCTTGCAGAATAAAAGAATGCAATAGACCCAACAGCAAATAAAGCAATGAAAAAGTAATGACTAATGCGTGTACTCAACGCGTTATAAACCAAATAACCAATTAAAGCAGCAGAAATTACAAGTTGTACCCAAACTATATCGAACGGTATAACAAATTCGGAGAATAAAAAACATAGCAAAGTAATACCAAAAGAGAATAACAACATTTTTTGTACCTTCGCCTTATCGTATAAATACGTCCAAACCATACCAGCACTAAATAGCTGAACAAGCAACAAAACACAGAATTTTTCCCTACAGATGTTGGCGTATCCCACAACATAACATCATCGTATTTCACACCTACAACGAAATAAACAATCATCGCAACGCCAGTAAAAAGAAACGAGCCAGGCATTCCTTCTCTATAAAACATTAAGAAAAACGATAGATAAACAAGTGCCGAACCAGTTTCACGTTGCCCTACAATACACAACATTGGTAGGATAATTATACCTGCAGCTGCTGCCAGATGTTTCCAATTAGAGATGGTAAAACCGTATGCCGACATAAATTTTGCTATTGCTAAAGCGGTTGCAAATTTAGCAAATTCGGCAGGTTGTAACCGTAATGGCCCTAAAACAATCCAAGAACGTGAGCCTTTTATGGAATGTGGATTAAAAATTGTAAGAAATAACAGTAGTAACAACAACGCATAAATAACATAAGCAAATGTATCGTAAATGCGGTCGTCCATCATTAACAAAACAAATCCAAGACAAATAGAAGTTCCTATCCAAACAATTTGCATACCAGAACGCGATGATAACGACAATATATCTGTATCGCCGTATGTATAACTAGCACCACAGACACTTATCCAACCAAAAGAAAGTAATGCTAAATAAATACCTATCGTCCACCAATCTAATGAACGAAGAACTCCTGATTGTTTGTTCGATTTATAATTACCTGCCACAATTCTTGTATCTTTATAGTTTTCTAAAACCGTTATTTTTTGTCATCGGTTCTACGATTTTCCTTATCTTTCTTCTTTACACTGTTCGTTTGGTCTCTATCCTTATCCTTGTTCTTATCTTCTTTTTCTGTTTTTATTCTTATCTCCTCATCGTCCTTTATTATAGGGTCGTTCAACATTTGCTGCCTTTTCTCTTTCTCTTTAGCATCACGTTCTGCCTTTAACTGGTTTGCGCGTTGCTTTGCTTCAATGTTTTGACGTTCACGAACAAGACGCAAAGAATCTTTAATATGGGTTACACGTTTTATAGAATCTAATCGCAACGAATCAGAAAGAGTCATCTTCCGCTTAAAAGAATAACTTATATGTCTATTCTGTATTGATACTGCTTGAGCTTCATCATGGGGTGTTAATTTTCCATTTATATATTGTTCCATCATTAAAGAACCAATAGGAACACCATAAACAGCACCAAAACCACCGTTTTCTACATAAACAGCAATGGCAATTTTAGGCGATTCTCACAGGAGCAAATCCCATAAAAAAACAGAGTGGTCTTTACCACGATTTTGCGCAATTCAGTTTTTCCCTGCCAATGTATATCCAGGATGTACTGCATGAGCACAAGTTCCACCATGTGCAGAAGAAACCATTCCAGCCACAACCTCGTTAAAAGCTTGTGGTGTTCCCATTACTTTATGACGCTTTAAATATTTTTGTTTTAATTGTACTCCTTGAATTTTACGAACTACATGGGGTGCATAATAATAACCACGATTAGCTATAATAGCACCAAGATTGGCTATTTGTAAGGGGAGTTAAATTAATTTCTCCTTGACCGATTGAAATTGAAATAACGGACAATGGATTCCATCTTCCAAAAGCATTATCATAAAACTCTGCATTTGGAATAAGACCACGTTTTTCTCGAGGCAAATCAATTCCTAACTTATAACCAAAGCCCATTGATACCATATAATCGCGCCATCTATCCATTGCGTCATCAAGTGTTTTATACTTTTTTCGGTTAGAAAGCATATAATATAATCCCCAACAAAAATAAGCATTACAAGAAGTACTTAACGCTGGAACTATTGATATAGGAGAAGCATGGGCATGACAACCTACATGAAGACCATGAAAAGAGAAGCCATGATGGCATGGAAAGCGAGTAGAATCGTTTACAATTCCTTCGCTGAAATAAGTAATTGCTTGACTTGTTTTAAAAGTAGAACGGAGGATATTGTCCCATTATAGCTCTATTAAGTAAAGGTTTAGAAGGATCGAGTGTCATTCGTTGTTGATTTTTTCCTCGCATTTTCCCTATCATTTCACGAGGATCGAAAGTAGGAGAAGAAACCATTGCTAATATTTGCCCCGTCTTTGGCTCGATAGCAACAACTGCTCCTAATTTTCCTTCCATTAAACGCTCGCCAAGAGCTTGTAAATCGGCATCAATTCCTAATTGTAAATCACTTCCAGGTCGTGGTTTTTGGTCGTATTGTCCATTTTTATATCTCCCTTTAATACGTCCATGAGCATCGCGAAGAAGTATTTGTACCCCTTTTTGTCCACGTAATTCTTTCTCGTATTCACGCTCAATACCCATTTTACCAATATAATCACCTGGCTGATAATAATCGTCATTTTCAATATCGCTTTGACTTACTTCGGCAACATCGCCTAAAATATGCCCAGCAATAGTTCCACTATATTCACGAATGCTTCGTTTTTGTATATAGAAACCAGGAAAACGATAAAGTTTCTCTTGGAAAGAACTAAACTCTTTATCGCTTAATTGACTCATAAAAAGTTGTTGGGTGAAACGAGAATAACCAGGATTCTTTGTTCTATCTTTTATATCATTCATACGCTGAACAAAGAATTCCTTCGTAATATTCAAAGCTCTACAAAATTCTAAGGTATCAAGATGACCTTTTTCCTCATTCATAACCACCATTATATCGTATGCAGGTTGATTATAGACGAGTAGTTTCCCTTTTCTATCTGTAATAATACCACGAGAAGGGAACTCTATCTTTTTTAAGAATGCATTTGAATCGGCACGTTTACGATAATCATCACTTGCTATTTGGAGTGCAAATAATCGCACCAAATAAACAGTGATGATAGCAATAGCAACTCCACTAAGAATAAAACGGCGTTTCTCTAAATCATAGTTAATCATGCTCTACTCCTTACATGTTCGATTACTAAAATAAAAAACAATGTTAGAATGGTACTCCCTATAACACACTGTAACCAAACTAAGAAATTAAAGAAACTAAACATATCTAAAGTAAAGAATACGAGACAATAGATGAATGTTAATATCAAACTATACCATACATATCGCCCAAAACCAAGTATGGTTATACTAGGTAGCAAGTCGTCTGCATTATCATGCGATACGAATGCACGCAATATATATGGTTGTAATGCTGCTATTAAAGTTAAGGAACTAGAAGAAACTCCAGGAGTATTGGAAAAGGTATCTATAAGTAATCCCATTATAAATCCCCACAGAATTATTATCCATTGAGGACAGTTCCTTCTAAACAACAGAACAAAGTATATATAAGGTAAGGGAGTTGCAAAACCAAACAAATGAATATAGTTTAGCACAAATACTTGTACAAGTACTAATATAAGAAACCAACCTAATGTTCTGAAAAAATCTATATTCATTTCTTAGTCGTATACTATATATTTTCTGGTCTATTTAATAACATTCTTTCCTTTGTATTAAACACGCAATAGTTCACCGTGTTCAATTAGTCTCAGAATAATCAGTATCTAAATGTTTTATTGAATCGGTTGCAGCATTCATTACTTTTTTCTTTTCTCTCACAGCTGCATCGTCAATAACACATACATCACGCAAATTACCAAAATCAGTTGATAATTGAACAGCTAAACGGAACGAAAGTCCATCTTCTGAATTATAAACGTGTTTTATCTTACCAACTAAAATTCCTGCAGGGAAGATTGCTGAATACCCACTCGTAATTATTCTATCGCCTAATTTAAATTTTGCATGACGTGGAATATCGTCTAAATAAGCAATATCTTTAGCACCGCCAGTCCATCTTAAATAACCAAAATAATTTCTGCCTTCTATAGAACAACTAATGTTCGATTTTGAATTTAAGATTGGTAATACTATAGAATAATGTGTTCCAACTAAATACACACACCAACAACACCATTTCCACAAGCTACGCCCATATCTTTTCGAACTCCATCCCACGAACCTTTATCTATTGTTATAAAGTTTTCGTCTTTATCAAGAGAGTTGGAAACAACCTTTGCGGCTACTAACTTAAAATTAGAAAGAAATCTATATTGTCCTTTTTATGCAAACTTCGGATCACGAGTCTTCTCATAAAAGCTTATCAGAAAGTTCTTTTTATTTGATGTTCTAAAAGTATAGTTTCTTTCTGTTAATTCTTTATTAGCTTTTACCCATCGAAAGATACGATGTTATTGAAGAACTCAGTTCATAGACTTTCCCTGCCATAATATTAGCAGACGTAAACCATACGCTTCCTTGATAATTATTGAAGCGAAATAAAGTACCAAACTGGTTATTTCCAACAAAACAAAAGAAACCAATGTTTATATTTGGCAAGAAATTCAGTGAGGTTATTCATTCTTTTATTTTATCAACAAATGAAATAACCATTGAAGAGATTTTTTCTAATACATCTCTTCAATAGTAGTTTTATCTATCTCAATTATCGCATTAAAAAGAGAAACGGTCTACATTATTCAATGCAATACCAGCTCCTTTAGCTACGCTGTGTAATGGATCTTCAGCTACATGGAATGGAATATTTATTTTATCAGCCAAACGCTTATCTATTCCACGTAACAAAGCTCCTCCACCACTTAAATAAATACCATTTTTACTATAGTCGGCATATAATTCTGGTGGTGTATTTTCCATAGCTGAAAGAACAGCATTTCTCTATTTTTGCCACCGTTTTATCTAAACAGTGTGCTATTTCCTGATAACAAACAGGAACTTCCATTGGTAATGCTGTTATTCTGTTTGGTCCATGTACAATATAATCTTCTGGAGCTTCATCACCTAAGTCTGTTAATGCTGAACCAACATGCACTTTAATTCGTTCTGCCATACGTTCGCTAACACGAACATTGTGCTGGCGACTCATATATTCCTGAATATCGGCTGTTAAATCATCGCCTGCAACACGAATAGAATTATTACAAACAATACCGCCTAATGAGATTACAGCAATTTCTGTACTTCCACCACCTATATCTACTATCATATTTCCTTCTGGTGCTCTACATCAAGCCCCATTCCAAGAGCAGCTGCCATTGGTTCAAATACAAGATATACATCACGACCACCAGCGTGTTCCGCAGAATCGCGAACCGCACGTAATTCAACTTCAGTAGATCCTGAAGGAACTCCGATAACCATACGCAAAGATGGCGAAAATAAATGATTACCACTATGCACCATTTTAATAAGTCCTCATCATTTTGCTCACACGCTGTAAAAATTAGCAATAACACCATCGCGAAGTGGACGAATTATGTGAATATTAGGGCGTTCTTTTTCGTACATCATTTTAGCATGGCTACTCGACGGCAATCATTTTATCTGTACGACGATCAAGTGCAACTACAGAAGGTTCATCAACAACTATCTTATCATCACCGATAATTATAGTATTTGCAGTTCCCAGGTCCATTGCTATTTCCTGGATAAATGAAAAAAATCCCATTCTAAAATATTTGATATATGTGTGATAATTGGGCAAGCCCTATTATCGTTTATTATTCTATAACTATATAAACTCTATTTGTAAGAACTAACGGAATTGCAAAAGGATATATCTATCACTTTGCAAACCAATTATGTATTGCTTTATCGTATTGATTACTTATACCAAAAGCACGTTCTGCAAACATTCTTCTATCTTCAAGACCAGTTTTAGCGCCTTGCTTATTTAATAGTTGCAACAAAACTGGATACTCTGCTTTACTCGGAACAATAACAACATCGTTAAAATTCTTAGCACCTGCTCGAATTAAAGAAATTCCACCAATATCTATCTTTTCTATAATATCAGCCTCATTAGCACCACTTGCGACTGTTTGTTCAAATGGATACAAATCAACAATTACTAAATCAATCTCAGGAATTTCATATTTAACCATTTCTTTCTTATCATTCTCCAAATCGCGACGTGCTAAGATTCCTCCAAAAACTTTGGGATGCAATGTTTTTACACGTCCACCTAAAATAGATGGGTAAGTTGTTAAATCTTCTACTTTCTGACACTCGTAGCCTAAAGATTCTATAAATTGTTGTGTACCACCTGTACTAAGAAACTTCACTCCTTCTTCGTTCAGCTTCTTTAAAATATCTTCCAAACCATCTTTGTGGAATACGGAGATTAATGCAGTCTTAATTTCTTTTGTACCAACCATAGTTGTCTCACTATTTCTATTCGTTTTGCAAAGATACAAAATAGAATAGGAAGTAAATAATAATTTTTAGACCTTAATTCAACTAGATTATTAGCTAACATCAATTTTATAGATAGAGAATGCAATCTTCATAATCTGCGAATTATATTTATAGATAAATTTTTATAATGTAATTCGCAACATTAAGTAAAACTCTATATTTTGACATTTGTTATATTCTAAATCATTAAATATCAAGAGAATAAAACCAAAAATATCCAAATTCTGAGTATATATATCGGCTATTTTCTAATGAAGTAGTTGATAAAAGTCCGTATATCTTTATAAGAGAAAGCCATACATAAATACAATTTTACCATAAATATAGAACCATTAGAAAGACAAATCATTAAATAGTTGCAAAAGAACTCTTACTTGCATTGCGAAGTATCATTTCTTACCTTTTAGACAAATACTGTTATTTCATTACTAAAAAACTATAAAATAGTATTATTCTTTAGATTATCACCTTTTTAAAAATAAAAAGAAAATGTATAATAGAAAAAAATAATACTTTCTTTTTATATTTTTGAGTATCTTTGCATTATGAACTTTAGTAATATTATTTTAAATTGGTATGCAATAAATGGACGGGAACTTCCATGGCGACAAACAACAGATCCATACGCTATTTGGCTAAGCGAAGTTATTATGCAGCAGACAAAAATAGCACAAGGTACTGCTTATTGGGAACGATTTATTAAACGATGGCCTAACGTTCAAAGCTTAGCAAATGCTACAGAAGATGAGGTTTTACGAGAATGGCAAAGGATTAGGATACTATTCGCGAGCACGAAATTTACATAAAGCCGCACAACAAATAATTGACTTGGGATATTTCCCTCAAACGTATAATGAATTAATTCAATTAAAAGGAATTGGCGAATATATTGCCGCTGCAGTATATTCTATAGCATCTCGCGGGACCTGCTGCTGTTGTAGATGGTAATGTTTACCGTGTACTCGCTCGTTTTTGGTATTGAAACACCTATTGATTCTACTCAAGGAAAAAGATTTTTAAAGCAATTGCACAAGATAATTTACCAAAAAAATGCTCCTGCAGCTTACAATCAAGGAATAATGGACTTTGGGAGTAATGCAATGTACTCCAACTTTACCTAATTGTAAAGTATGTCCGTTGATAGAATACTGTTTTGCAGCAAACAATAATAAGGTATCAAGTCTTCCCCTGTAAAAAATAAAAGAAAAACAAAACAACGTGAACGACATTTCTCTATATTTATATTAGATGTAAAGGAAAAACGGCTATCCGCCGTCGTGGTAAAGGTGATATTTGGCAAGGTTTATGGGAATTTCCTGTAAAAGAATTGTTGGAAAACGATATTAAAAAATGGATATTAATAAAAAGTAATGTAAAACATATACTTACACATCAAATAATCTATGCTGATTTCTATTTGTTAGAAACAAACAATTTTCCAATGCTACCTACCGATTATATATGGATAAAAAGAAAACGAGATAGAACGTTATGCCCTACCCGTCTTATAGAATTATTCTATAATTATCTTCGAGAAAAATGATAGAATATTATATATCTTTTTCCAAACTTAGGATCTATTTTCAGCAATGATGCCACAATAAAATGGAAATATACATGCCACCATAACTAGAACAAAGAAAAGGCTATAACCTACAGCCTCTGCCAAAGCTCCTGCAAATAATCCGGGAAGCATCATAGATAGAGCCATAAATCCTGTACAAAGTGCATAATGGCTTGTTTTATGTTCTCCCTGACTAAAATATAACATAAAAAGCATATAAGCACTAAAGCCAAAACCATAACCAAAGTTTTCTACAAAGATTGCTACACCAACAGCAAAGAGAGTAGAAGGCATTGCATAACCAAGGTATACGTAAGCTATATTGGGTAAAGTAATAGCAAAAGTCATTGGCCAAAGCCACTTTTTTAACCCTCCCTTACTTGCAACTAGTCCACCTAATATTCCTCCAAGAAGTAGTCCAACTACTCCAACTACTCCATTTACTACTCCAAATGCTTCTAAAGAGAGTGCTAATCCTCCTTTTTCAGATGTTGCTCTAAGAAATAATGGTCCAACAGTATTTAGTAATGCTTCAGGCAAACGAAATAAAAGCATAAAAGCTATTGCTACAAAGACTTCTTTTTTTCGAAAGAAACTTACAAACGTATCTAAAAACTCTTTGAAGAGTGTTGATACAGACAATTGTGTATGTTCTACATCTGTAATAGGTTTTGGCAATATACATTTATGATAAAGGCTTAAACCTATAAACAAAGCAGACAATCCATAGAACACTAACGACCACGAGAGTTGCACTTTCATATATTCTTGCAACAATCCAGCAAGAGCAACCAATCCTCCTTTACCAACAACCATTGAAATACGATAAAACGTTGAACGAATACCAACAAAGAATGCTTGTTCGTGAGATTCAAGACCTAACATATAAAAACCATCTGCACCAACATCGTGTGTTGCGCTAGAAATTGCTAATAGCCAGAAAAAACAAATAGTGCCTTGCAACCAAAAAGATGTATTAATTGTAAAGGCTACTCCTGCAAAAGCTGCACCAAGTAGCATTTGCATCGACAATACCCACCACCGTTTTGTTTTAATAAGATCGAGAAATGGACTCCACAATGGTTTTATTACCCAAGGAAGATAAAACCACGAGGTATAAAAAGTAGCTTCAGCATCGGACAATCCCATTTCTTGATAGAAAACTAACGATACCAAAACAACTGCTGCATTAGGTAATCCCTCTGCAAAATAAAGCGTAGATACCCAAGCCCAAGGTGATACTCTCTTTTTAATATTAGGTTGTTGCATTTTTAATTTGCTTTTATAACAATGTACAACTTTGCACACTATTTGCAAAGGTAAAGAAAAAAGCTAACATAAAAACAGAAACTCTGCCATTTTATAAGAATGTTATTTTAACTTTGCACCCGTAAAGAATTTTAAAGTTATGGAAGAACAATTTTCGAGAACAGAACTACTGTTGGGTAATAATGCAATGGAAACTCTAAAAAAACAGTAGTGTTTTAGTTTTTGGTGTTGGTGGCGTTGGAGGATATGTTGTAGAAGTTTTAGCTCGTAGTGGTGTTGGTACAATTGGAATTGTAGACGATGACCATGTTGGGTTATCGAATATAAATCGTCAGATTATTGCAACACATTCTTCACTTGGTAGAGCAAAAGTAGATGTTGCAGAAGAACGTATTTTAGATATAAACCCAATGTGCACAGTTAGAAAGTTTCAAACTTTCTACCTTCCCGAAGTTGCTGATAAATTCAACTTTAAAGATTATAACTATGTGGTTGATTGTATAGACACAGTTGTGGGCAAAAATTGATATTATAACTCGCTGCTACAACTTAAAAGTACCAATAATTAGTAGTATGGGAGCTGCATTCAAATTAGATGCAACAAGATTTGAAGTAACCGATCTTTTTAAGACAATAAACGACCCATTAGCAAAAATTTTAAGAAAAAACTTCGTAAATCAAATGTTCGCAACATATAAAAGTGGTTTACAGTCCCGAAGAACCATTAACTTCTTTATACCCAGAAAGAGATAAAGATTATTCAATAATACAAATACAGAAACCATAGCACATAAAAACGCTCTACACCTGCATCGAATGCGTGGGTTCCTGCTACAGCTGGATTAATTATTGGTGGAGAAGTTATACAGGATTTGTGTAAGACTGCAAAAACAATGCGGCAAATTTATATTGAGAAATAGATATTTAAACTGATTTCAAGAATGAGGCATAAAGAATACTAACGCAATGTGAAAAATGTTAAATATTACATAAAAACGCATAAATTTCAAGTTTCAACAAGATTTAAAAAGCTCAAAAATTTTGTTTATAATCTAAAAATATTTAACTTTGCCCTACTTTAAATCATACATAAACAGTTTTATGCCCTAACAGTGTTACAGAGATAGAACAGTATTCTATCATCTCATTGCTATTTTAATTGTAAGTATTTGGGGTGCAACACTTGTAAATACCAAAGTTGTTATACAAGGTGGTATGCGTCCTGACGAAGTTTTTAGCACGCTACATTATTGCTTACCTTGCAATGTGGACTCTATCGTATAAAAAGATTGTGGTCTCAACAATATCAAGGACGAATTGCTTATGCTGTTATGTGGACTTTAGGAGGTTCGCTCTATTTTTATACCTGAGAATTTCGCAGTTCAGGTGGGTAGTGTCAATGATATTAGCTTTATAATTTGTACATCGCCATTGTTTACAATGTTTTTGGCAATACTCTTCTGCAAAGAGAAGCTAACAAAACCGCTTGCAATAGGGTCGCTCATTGCAATAATAGGTGTCTCGTTTATCATATTTGGCGGAAATAACGAAAGTGCGAATGTAACCAATCGTGTATTAGGTGATGCTTTAGCACTACTTTCAACAGCATGTTTCGGTGCTTATTGTTTACTACTTCGCCCACTAGGTTTAAAATATGGCGCAGCATTTATTACACGAAAAATGTTTTTCTATGGTGCACTAACAAGTTTACCATTGTTTATTTATTCTCCATGGCAATATCCTATACAAAACTTCCTTACCGATATGCCTGTTACTTGTAATCTTCTTTTTCTTGGTTTAATTGCATCGTTCTTCGGATTTGGTGCATGGAGCTATGTAACAGAAAAAGTTGGCGCTGTTAAAATAGCTAACTACAATTATTTTAGTCCTATTTGTACTGTTATTATCAGTGCTATCTTCTTAGGAGAGAAAATGACGATAGAAGCTGGTATTGGTAGTGTATTAATTCTAATTGGTGTGTTCTTTGCCAATAAAAAATAAGAAGAAAAAATAAATGGTCTCTATACATTTTGTATAGGAACCATTTGTTTTATTCTGTGAAAAACAACTTATATAAAAAGTTGCTATTCTATTTAGAGTTTGCCGTTACAATAATCCATTTCTTCCAACTCTACCCAGCCAGCATCTTTTATTTCGCGTAGGAAAAAGGCGGGCACACATCTCCGCATCATCGCCCGCACGATGGTGTGTACCGTAAGGTATATCAAAATTGATTACAGAGATAATCAAGCTTATTACATCTCGAAATCGTAACATGTCTGGCAGCTCGAAACGAGCAATAATAGGAAACATCGGGGTGTGGGTAAGTCATAATATTTCAAAGAATGACGAATACAACTTATGTCAAATGATGCATTATGAGCTACCAATACAGGACAATCCTGCAAGTAATCGGCTATTTCAGCCCATACTTCAGGAAACAATGGTGCATTTGCTGTATCCGATGCTTGTATTCCATGCACTTGAATATTCCAAAAACTATAACTGTTCCCTTCCGGACGAACTAACCACGATTTTGTTTCTACTACTTTTCCATTTTTACTACACAAATACCAGCTTCGCAAATAGATGCTCGTTTAGAGGTAGCTGTTTCAAAATCGATAGCAATAAAGTTTATATTCTTCATCGAAATATTCTGATAAATAGTTTTTATTTTAACTACTATAAAGTTAGACTCAAAAATGTATTTGCACTAATTTAATAGTACAATACAAATATACAAATTTAATAATAGATGTGGTATGGGAATCTAATAAATTTCATTCAAACACATAATAACCTAACATCAATTATGTTGGTGTCAGACTACAAAAGCGATAAATATAAAAAGAAGTATCTATACTTTTTGAAGCGATGTGTCTTCTATAAATGTTCAAGTTACTCTTTTTAAGCACTTCGTCAATATGACTTTAATCGTTGTTTTTTGCGTTATCTCAGAAACTTCTTGCGAATTATCTTCTCGCATAACAATACTTCCATATCCTGTAGACTCGTAAATATTCATTCCATTCCACAGGTACATTGTGGTAATGTCCATCGCCACCAAACTTACTAATATAAGTTATACGAGATTCAGAACGATAACCATAAGCGGACACATTAAGTAATGTACTCCCACTCGTTTTGCGGTGCTTCTTCTGTTTTCAATATACAGTTTGTAACGCATTGTGGATGTTGAAAAATGCTTTTGTCCCCAAAAATTAGCCAAAGCTTCGTGCTCCCAAAACGAACTTTTTGTGGCATGTCAAGCCCATAAATAGTTGATTGAGGACGTATTTGCTGATACATTGGTACACAAAGCAAAGGAGCAAACACAAAATATATTGCACGGAAATAGTTTGAATTGATACGTTGGAAATCTTCTTGCGCTTTATTGTAATCGAAACTATGATACTGGCTTGGATTTAAATCGAGATTTAAGCCTTGTATATGATTCGCAAAAATGATATTAATCATCTTGTTTTTTTATCGAAATCGAAATCGTCTCCAAAGCCATCTTTTATCGTCTTGCAACAACTTCATCATACTTTCTTGAGCCAATGGTGTGAAAAAGTAAGGCATATTGTTGATTGTTGTTTCAGTTACTAGTATTAAATGCAACTTCAAACTCTTCATTCGTCAACATTGCAAAATCGCCATTTTCTAAATTACGAGATTTCCGACGCAAAGTAAATCTATTCCACTTGTAACGCAAGGAACTTTCTTTACCAGCCAATCCACTTGGTTTACGATAGAATTTTAAATCAGGTGCTGCAGTGTTTCCATATATCAATCGTGTCTTTTCAAAATATTCTGGATATGGGGCTGTTACTGTTGCATGGAGAGTCTCTGAGCGTTGCACTCTTCGTCTGTTTCCTTTATCATCGGTTTCGGTTTCCGTCCAATAAATTGTCTTATAACCATGGTATGTTTTGGTTCCCATCTCCATTTTTCGTGTACGACAGATTACAAATGGATTACCATTGATAAGTCCTGAGTGAGAATAAACGACAGAACGTTCCTCATTAAAAGAATCGTCCCAACCATAAGTTTTCCGTAAATCAGCCAAACGTTGAGTGGTAAAATAACGATCAAATTCTAATCTAGGAACTGTCTTCGTCATCATTCTAGTAAGTATATCCCAATCATAAAGTTGGTTTAGTGGAGCCATTTGGTTCCAAGCTTCATCTTTTAAACAAGTAATAATATTAGAAATATTATCACGTTCACTCTTTAATGATTTCAATTTAGGGTGTACTTTTGAAATAAGAAAGAACAAAGATAATGCAGAACCCACACCTACGGCAAGCATTAGTTCTATTCCCCACTCTGTTTTGTTTCCATAAATGGATAAGGCACCAACAATAACACCTATCCATAATAGGACACAAAGAACCGTCCACCAAGTTATTTTTGGATTTTATTTTAGCTAGAAAAAGCTTCATTATCATATACTTTTTGACAGGTTTGACGATTCGCTTCGATATCAATATTAGCCTCACGAGCTAATTCTGCAAAGGTATCTTCGCAAACTTTCTTAAACTTTTCTCGATAGACGTTGCTGTATTCCTCTAATGGATCGTAAATATCTTCTACCATTCTATTTTATTAGAAGAGTTTTTCGTAAACTTAAAAGAATTTTGCACGTGCAGCTTGACGTACTTCAGAAGATGTTGTAAATGGAATACGTGTGGTATAACCTTGTTGAGCGGCTACAATCATCTTAGTAGGCCAAGAGAATATATCTGTATTCCATTGGGTTACTCTACTATTATATACTGTTCTAGCTGCTGTTATTTCGCGTTGTAAATAATTATTTTGTTGCATAGCATCAGCAATAGCACTATGTGCTTTAAGTTCTGGATAAGCTTCTACTTGTGGAAAAAGTCTGCCTAAAGCCGAACCTACTTGTGCATTAACTTCATTACGGTTAGATTCGTTTACAGAACCTCCACGAAGTGCTGCGACAGCTTTCATAACATCTTTATCTAAATCGATAGCACGGTCAACAAGTCCGACTACATTTGTAAGAATATCAACACGTTGTTCGAGATAGTTATCAATGTTTGACGCTTCTGCCTGAATGCGCTGTTCCAATTGTTGAAAATAGTTACGTGCAGATATTTTCATAAAAATAAAAATAACGCCTGGAAGAATTCCTACAATACAACCTACAACCGCAACAAATAACGGATTAGGTATTGTACTTCCCATAAGGGCTACATATAATAGTACTAAAATGGGGATTACAACCCATAAAGCTATTTGAAAAATAGTGGAGCCTGCACCTATAGACACTGGTAATTGTTTATCAATTACATGTATATCACGTCCTGATTCATTAAGCGGTCCTGTTACTTCGTCTAAAGAATTTGCCATCGTAGTTTCAATTTTGATTATTAATTATCAACGTATTTAATGCTTCAAAGTTATATATTTTTCAGAATACGGACAAAACATTATTTATGTTTACTTGTTGGCGGAATTAATTTAATGCATATTTGACATGACCTAGTGGTCTGTCATTTATGTAGTTAATGTATTGCAGTACTGTAAACGTACTGATTTTTGGCAGTAATTCTTGCGAATAGTCCTGTGGTCTGTTTTTGCATAGTTCCTGATGAGCATGAGATGGTCACATAGTTGAGAGAAACAAGTCTCAATTCTTTTTCTAGCCTTCGCATAAGGTTTAAAAAGCAGGCTTCCATATCTTCATGTTTAATCTATACGGAACCTCCAGTTTGATGTGCGCAGATGAAAAACAGATCTTGTTGCAGTTCTGCACTCAGATAAGCTCTATCAGCAAGAATACTGCACTCTGAAAAATTCAAACTTCACATCCTTCATATAATGTATATCATGAACATTAGCAGCCGTCAGGTCAAATGAATGTATAACACCTCGTAAACCGCATACAGCGTGCAACTTATAACCATAATAATATACTCCTTGCGTGGCGCAGTAACCAAAAAGCTGGAGATTTATCAGGGCTCGTCCTTGCCCATCTTACAGCGTTTGCCTCTTGAGAGTCTGCAAACCTCTATCGGTTTGGAATCTACACAGAAATATTCCTCTGCACCATCCATTGCCTTTTGCTATACGCTTACGAATCATTTCACACAGCTGATATGTGTTCTTGCGACGGTCATTGAACTGGCGACGACTGATGAGATGACGAAAGTCCTTTCTGGTATTCTTTTCAGCCGGTCAAAGAGGTTATTCTCACTGTCAATGCCGAGATGCTCAGCTGTCAGACTCAGGGCTATGACATCAAGGTCAGAGAAGCGAGGGACAACACCACGACGAGGAATATTTCCAAGGTCATTAACCAATCCGTAGGAGAATTTCTTGCATATCTCAAGTATTTTGACGAAATTTGCATATAAGTTGTGCATGGAGTTAAAGCAGATAACAGTATTGTTGATTATCATAAAGTTACTGATTTTTAGCGACATGTGCAACTTTTTACATTCATATTTCTGATATTTTATCTATTGATTAATTCCGCCAACGGGTTTATGTTTTAAGTTTCTTATACGTTAGTTCTACCGTAATGTGAATATATAAACAAAGGTGTAACCTCATATTTTATAATTGGAAGTACAAAGAAACATATACATAAGATTCTATAAACCAATAAAAAGAAAGGATATGAAAATACGGAAATAAAAACAAGAAGAAACTCTCATATTTTTCAGCAGTTAGGGGATTGTTTTATAACTTGATGTTCCATAAAAATTTAAAAATGAAAAATCTTGTTTATTGTACTTCAATTTGGAAAAATACAACAAAAACTATTTTCTTCAAACACCAACATACGAGTTCTACAGAAAAATATAATAATTTTGCAATTGCTGATTGAGTCTACGGAATTCATAATTACTGAAGCTAATAAAACCTTCGCTGCTATTTGTGGTATTAGAAAAGAATTTCAGAAATTTGTAATTGTGTAAGTTCCATTTTACTATTATATGTTTTACAGAATACAAAGATAAGAAAAATATAGACTTACACACTTTTTGAAGACAATATCTGCCACAATGAAAAATTCTAATTACATTTCACTAAGTTTTTAATTATAAAAATAAAAAAATTATAATTATATTTTTGTAATTAAAAAGCTGTCTGGTAGTTGTTATTAAGCCCCTAAGCACATATATGTAGTGTAATACTGGGTATAACTTTTTTTCTCCTTCGTGCATTCCTATTCTATAGTTCCTTTTTGTTGTAGCCAAGTATAGATATTTCAACATAAATTCTATTCTATTTAGCAAAAGGCTCTCGTTATTCAAAAACAACTATGGTTGGTTGTAATTCCCAAAAAGAATATGATTTATTATTTTCCAAAAATATTTAATTACAAATTTTATGTTCATTATTAGCTATTCCAGATATTATTTATAATTTTGCATTTGCTGGCTAACTCTATGGTAAAATAAAAAGCCATTAAATATGTTTATAATAAATCAACATGAAACAAATGCGAATCAGATTATTTATTTCAAATCACAATCTGATTCACAAAAGATATTGGGATTTTTATTGAAAATAAGAATGTTATACCATATCAGTATGTAAATCCTCTTCTCGTTGCAGGAAAAGGTTATACATATAATCAAATTTTTAAAACTTGATTTTTGAATTGTATTATACCTATACCCATTTTCTCTTGTAAGTTCGTTAAGAAATATAATGAATTATTAAAGGAGGAATTACAGTTCTTCCCATGTAAGATAAAAATAAAGGATAAAACTGTTGATTTTTTTCTTAGGCCGCATTATTAAAAGTGATAATATTCTAGATTTACAACGTTCAGGAAGTCTTACATTTACTGATGGTTCTTCCTTGCCAGATACTCCATTTTCTATCAAACAAGATGTGATAATTTCTATATTTTACGAGATTGTTCATTTAAATCACATTATATTGTTTCTAAGTATTTTTGCCAATTTATGTAAGGGATTTAATATAGAAGTAAAGTCAGTGTAAAAAGTATAGTTCTGCCTAAATGCACAGAATGGTGGACGCTACACAATTATCAGCAACTATGGGAGTACCCTATGGAAATATATGAGAGTTATGGTACAGTTATATGGCAGACTGACAAGGATATATATGGTAACCTTCACAACTGTAAGGCTATCCGTGCCTTTTTATCTCCCTTCCGCCAATTAGAACAGTGTGAAGACGATGAGATTAGATTCTACAATAACCGTTTCCGAAATTATAATCTGAGTTCAAGCAAATTATATTAACCAAGACCTGAATAAGGTTAGCAAGAAATAAGCTTACGTCGTATGGGAATCTATTTACCAAGACTGAAAATATTGCAGATGATTAAAATATAGCCCCATAAGACAACTGTTACTGATTTGAAGAGGAGAATCAACAATATCATAGCGTAATGAACATTTGATAGGCTGAAAACCTCAATAAATAAAAAGGGGCAGTATCAGATAAAATGATACACCCCTGTCTAAAAAAAAACAAATTAAATATCTAAATTAGAGCCCTAAAGCTTTCTTTGCATTTTCATTGTTTGGATTTACTGATAATACTTTGTTAAAGTACTGTTTAGCCATTTCTGCATTACCAAGCTTTGAATAATAATAGCCTAAACCATAATAAACTTGCTCTAAATATGCCTTTGAATCGGCATCAAGATTCGGCTTTTGCTTCTTCAAAAGCAGCAATCTTTTTATAAATATCTGCCACTTTATCAGCATCGTTCTTCATTTGAGCAGCGTTAGCTTGGTTAGACCAAATCCAATCTGAGATAGAAGGAAACTTAACTGCCATCTGATCATAGATAGCTATTGCCTTATCCAGATAATCAGCCTTAAGAGTTTTATCTGTCTCTGTTGAAGCTTTATCTACCCATGTTGAAGCAAGCTTAGCCCAATCGTTAGAATTTGCATTCGGATTTTTAGCAAGATAATCCATTTGAACCTGTAAAGCCTTATCACCATTTCCTTGTGCAGCATAAATTTCAGCTATAGTCTTCATTGGCTCGAAATTCTTTTTATCCATATCGAGTGCCTTGTTAAGGTTCTCCAATGCTTTATCATATTCTTTATTTCCTGCTAAGGCTTTTCCGTAAACAGCATAATCGTTTGCTACCTTCTTACCATTTCCAGCAAACATTTGGTTTGCAAAGTTTAAAGCTTTTGCATAGTCGCCTTTTTCAACTGCAGACATCATTCCTACACGTGCGATATATTCGCTATTTGGAAAGCGTTTTTAAACCATCTTCAACCACCTCTAAAAACTTTATCGTGTTTACGAAGAATAAAAAGCTGTATAACCGTACTTATAGAAATTGTCTTCCGTCAGGTTTGCTCTATTAGCTTTATCGAACCAAGAGAGAGCTTCTGCATATTTACCATCACCAAGCATAATTTCTGCAGCCGTTGCTTCCACAGGATAATTGGGTTCAACTTGACGAAGCTCTTCAAGTTTTTGAACAGATACTTGTGGATTTACATGACGATATACTTTTGCATAACGCTCGTAAGCAGCAACATTATGTGGATCAAGACTAATTGCTGTTGCATAATTCTGAGCAGCAGCACCAGCATTACTAACACTATCTTGTAATGCTACAATATCTCCAAGAAGAAGATATCCTAAAGTACCATTCATTTTCTTATTAGAAACGATAGAATTAGCAATCTTCATTGCCTCTGCAAAGTTACGTTGAGCTAAATAAACATTTCCTAACGCGGTAAGCGCCTGTTCATCTTTCTTATAAGTTTTTAAGTAGTCCTTTATAAGATCTTTACCAGCATTTACATCGTTAGGAGCAGCTTCTATAGCACTTATAATAGGATTAAGCGCAGCTTTATAACTATCATTCTGAGCTATGGCAGGAGTCGATAAACTTAGTATCAAAGCTCCAACTAATAAATATTTCTTTGTCTTCATAATCTTCTTTCTATTATTAATCAACATCTATATAGATTTCACTATTAAGCTAAAAATAACGTAACATTATTCTTTTACCTTAACCTCTCGAATTGTTATTTCGGCACGATAAGGAAGTAAACCAGTTCGTAGAATTATTTTTTGTCCGATTGGTCCTGCAATAAAATTAGCAAATGCCCAAGGTAAAGCCTGATGAGGATCGGCTACTATTGCATATATAGTTCTAACAAAAGGATATCGCCCATCTAGGAAATAAGCCTGATATGGTTGCCAACTATTATAATCTTCTGCTTTACTAGTTTTAGATATCGCCATTACACGAATATCATTTCTAAATGTGGTGTTTGTAGAATCGCTTCGATCGTTCAACCAATTAGAGCCTATTACACCTATAGCGTTTGGAGTCTTCTTTACGTAGTCAATAACAGCTTTACTGTTTTTAGCAGCTACAATATTTTGACTCTTTATGTTTTTTCCTCCCAAGATAGAATCAACAACAAAATGAAGAGTTGCTGATGCTTTATTATCGAACACAACTTCGATATTTCCTTTTTTTGAATGTGGATAAATCTGATTCCACTTTGTTACATCGCCTCTAAGAAGACGCTTAACATCGGTAACTGTAATACAAGAATCTAAGTTACTTTTTTTGTTTATTATAAAAGGCAATACCATCGTATCCTACAGGAAAACTGAAGGTATTGGACCTTTTCCTCTCAAAATTGCATCTTCACCTTTTGCAAACCATGAGAAGTAAAAACAAATTAACTTTGAGATCTAATAACATCTTCATACCCGTATTATCATCTGTATAAATTGGTAAAAGATGCGTCTGAGGATAACGATATTGATATACTTGCAATTCCTCGTCAAGAAATTGGCTAAAACTTTCGTCAGAGGCGAATTTAATCGTCCCTGACGTCGGTGTATCTGTTCTACCATCTATAGCTTTCTTTCTTCCACAAGAAGAAAGAAAAGCTGTAGATAATATCAATCCTACGAAAACGTAGAATATGGTTCTTTTCATAAACTTAAATTAATATTAGTTCAGTTTGAAAGTAATTGGAAGTTGGAACCAAACGTTTGCAGGTTGTCCATTATTCATACCAGGATTCCATTTAGGCATACTGTTTACTACGCGAAGAGCTTCACGATCAAGTGCAGGATCTACACCGCGTACAACTTCTGCTCTACTAACAGAACCATCACGACCAACAACGAACTTCACAACAACTTTTCCCTGAATATTATTATCAGCAGCAGATGCAGGATAGTTCAAGTGAAGTAAGCCAAGCCTGGACATTACCTTTGAAAGTTGGTTGTTGTTCTGCAAAAGTAAAGATTTTCTTTTCGATATCTTCCTTTGGAGCTTCAACTTTTGGAGCTTCAGCTACAGGTTTTTCAATCTTAGGAATAATCTGTTCTGGCGTTGCCACTGTACTTCTGTCAGCTACAATATTACGATCTTCAACACCTTCTTTGGTTTCAGTACCAATAGCCTTGGTTTCTCTGTTCATTTTAACCATTGGAGGCATTTCTTCTTTTACTTCCTTATCATCTTTGATGACAGGTGCTGTAAACTTAACAGTAGCACGTGTTTCTGGAACAACTTTTTCAGGTTCAACCTTTTTAGGTTCTTCCTTCTTTTGCTGTTTCTTTCGTTCAGCTTGTTCTTTCTTTGCTTGCTCCAAAGCAGCTAATTCCATCTTTGCAGCGTATGCTTCTTGAGCGGCAAGTTCATCTTTGTGTTTCTTTATCTGGTAAGCCAGATATCCACCGCCAATGAATGCAGCAACAAGCAAAATAACCAATGCCTTGATGTTACGCTGTGAAACAGACTTACGAAGTTGATAAGCTCCATACGCCTTATTCTTATCAGCAAACACCATATCGACCCACTTAGGATCATATAGATCTATTTTTGACATGTTCTTTTCCTTTAATTGTTATATATCATTAAAATTTAAACCCCTTAGTTGAAAGCAAATCTTTTTCCCTGTGGGGTGAGCTTATCAATGACATAAGTTGCAATATATGAAATCTGCATTTCATCGAGAATATCAACTAGATTCTTATAAGAAGCTTTATCAGTAGGTTTAATGATAACTGTTAAGGTTGGAACCTTCTTACCGTTTACATTACCTAACTTAATATTGGTAAGTTCAGCTTGATAAATACTATCAGGATAAGCCTTTTCGTTAGCAGCTTTCTTCTTCTGCAATTCCTGTACGGCAAGACGCATATCGTTATAAGGTATGCTTGCACCATTGTCTACTTCCTTGTGTTGAAGAACGTAACGAATGCTATTTTTACCAGTTCCCCAATCTGCTTTTTTCAGCCAATTGGGATTATCAAGTTGTGGTTTACCTTCGCCATAAAGAATCTTATCTCCATCTCCAATAAATATAGTTATAGAGTGTGATTCCTTTGCTTCATTCTTTTTCGCATCTGGCTGTTGCTTATCATTACTTGGCATAGTCAGCTCCATAGTTGAAGGCTTACTAAGTGAAGTACAAAGCATGAAGAATGTGATAAGCAACATCAACATATCGACCATAGGTGTAAAGTCTACACGAACAGTCATCTTTTTTTGCTTGCTTTCTTTTTTATTCGACATTATTAGTTCTCCTTAGAAGCTGCTTGTGCAGCCTTTTTAGCGTCCAACTGTGTAATCATATAGTAATGACTTTCATCCATATCTTGGAGTTCACTCATTACTTTTTTAACTGTACCATAAGGGGTATTCGCATCAGACTTTAATGCAATTCGAACTTTAGGATTTACTTGGCGAGCCGCATTAATCCATTGTTGAAATTCAGTCATTTCATGCCCTTGAATACTATCGAGAGGGATTCCCATTTTAGGGAGTTCTTCGCTACGAGTTTTTGCAGACATACTTAAGTAAGATGAAAGTTTATCCATAGGAGCCCCAAATGTAGATTCTGCCAAGAATGTTTTTTTCTGTTCTGGCTTCAAATCTGGTGCTACCATTTCTAAGATTTGTCCTAATTCTTTAGTATTGTCGTAGCTCATAAATACTTGTCCTTCGCCTGTTGGTAGACCTGCAGCGTTCTTTTCAGGACTAATAAGTACTGTAAGAACACCGTTTTCTGGCACCTTCATCTCAGATACAGATCCTGGTGTATTTACTTTCACAGGCTCATTCTTTACGAATGTAGAGGTGAGCATAAAGAAAGTAAGCAACAAGGTCATAACATCTGACATTGGTGTCATGTCAATCCAGACGTCTTCTTTCTTAATTTTTACTTTACCCATAGTGATAATGTATTTAGAGGGTTAGCAAAAAATTAAGCTTCTTCTGTATGGTTTACTTCGTATGTCTGAGCAATTGAGTAACCAACCTCATCGAGTGCGTAAGTTAATTTATCTACCTTGTTTGAGAAGTAGTTATAAGAAACTACTGCACACCAAGAAGTAGCAATACCGAATGCAGTATTAATCAACGCCTCAGAAATACCAGCAGAAAGTGCAGCAGAGTCAGCACCACCTGCAGACAAAGCAGAGAACGACTTAATCATACCGGTTACAGTACCAAGAAGACCGGTAAGAGTACCAAGAGTTACAAGTGTAGCAATGATAGGAAGGTTCATTGTAAGAGTTGGCATCTCAAGTTGAGTTGCTTCCTCGTGAGCTTGTTGAATCTTTGCAACTTTTTGAGCTTTCTTCATATTTGCATTTGCGCCACTTTCCATTGCTTTATAAGCATTAATAGATGCCATAACAACGTTTGCAACAGAACCTCTTTGCTTATCACAAAGTTGAGTAGCTTTGTTCATATCGTTATCTTTCAAAAGCTGCTTTGATACTTGCCACAAATTTAGGAAGAGCACCTTTGCCGAAAGCTGTTTTCAAAGCCAACCAACGCTCAATAGACATTGCAAGTACTGTAAGTAATAAAGTGTGGATAACAGGAACCACAACACCACCTTTATATATAGTACCCCATACATCAGATGGATGTTCTCTCGTAAGTGGATCTTGGAAGTGCATATCGTTAGCAAACCAAAGATAGAACAATGCGAATGCTACGAAAACCGCAGAATGCGATAATCCAAAATGCGCCTCTAACTCCTGTGAAGCCCTCTGATTTCTTTTTGTGGGGCTGCTTTTTGTTGTATGGTTGCCATAAATGATAAAAATTTTAATTTTTTTAGTTATAAATGAATTGAATTATTAATATCTATTTGATTTTTAAACCGTTTTGTAAATTTAGCCGCCAAGTAAATGCCAGCTTTTTCTCGCACAACTTTGGCAAAGATAGCAATTAATAGAGAACTATGCTCTAAATTGACATCTTTTAACTGTTATTTTTGCTTGTTTTTATTCGCTTTTTACATCATTGTGATAGCTTATACAGCTGTTATACTTTGCTTCGTTCATCGCCGTTATAGGTAATGTGTCTATTCAGAAACAATATAAATCCTTCGCTGATATTATGAAATAGATTTTCAAAAAATAATCTATCGTAAACAATATGATATAGTTTTATTGAAAAAGGTGCGACAAGCAAGTTTTTATAAATGTAAGTCGTGTCCCATTCGTTTTCTTTTTCGTTTTCAAATAGCGATAATCATATTGTGTAGGACGTATTTCTATTGGAATATTTTCTTGAATCTCTAAACCAAAAGCTTCGAGGCCTACTCGTTTTGGTTGGATTATTAGTCATCAATTTCATTTTGTGTACTCCAAGATGACGTAGCATTTGGGCACCGCACCCATAATCGCGTTCGTCGGGCTTAAAACCTAAATGCAAGTTTTGCATCTACAGTATCAAGTCCCTGCTCTTGCAATTTATATGCTGCAATCTTATTCATTAGTCCTATGCCTCTTCCCTCTTGTTGCATATAAATAAGCACACCTTTTCCTTCTTTTTCTATCATTTCCATTGCTTTGTGCAACTGTTCACCACAATCGCAACGTTCACTTCCTAGAATATCACCAGTTGCACAAGATGAGTGAACTCGCACCAATACTGGTTCATCTTCGTTCCATTCGCCTTTTCATTAATGCCATATTTTCTACACCGGTAGATGTTTGACGAAAAAGGAATTAAGCGGAAATGTCCATATATGGTTGGCATATCAACCTCTTCTCCTACTTCAATACTTGTTTCGCGTTGTAAACGGTAGGCAATAATATCTTTGATACTTATTATCTTCAGATTCCATTCTTTTGCTTTTTCGATGAGTTGAGGCATACGTGCCATCGTGCCATCGTCGTTCATAATTTCCATTAATACACCTGCTGGGAAGCAACCTGCCATCTTACATAAATCAATAGCGGCCTCTGTATGACCAGAGCGACGTAGTACACCATTATCTTGCGCATACAATGGATTTATATGTCCGGGGCGTCCAAATGTTTGTGGTGTTGCTTTAGGGTCAGCCAATGCTTTTATAGTTTCAGCTCGATCGTGAGCAGACACTCCCGTAGTACACCCCTCTAATTTATCAACGGTTATTGTGAATGGCGTTCCTAATACCGATGTATTATCGGAAACCTGATGTGGTAAATCTAATTCTTTTGCTCGCGAGAGCGTTATTGGTACACAAAGAACGCCACGTGCATTTTTCAACATAAAGTTCACCTTTTCTGGTGTTATCATTTCAGCAGCCATAATAAGGTCGCCTTCGTTTTCTCGATCTTCATCATCGACTACTATAACGAATTTTCCTTCTTTAAAATCCTTTATAGCTTCTTCTATGCTACTGAGTTCGAAGTTCTCCATAATCGATTGTATTTTAAGTTTAAGGTCATATCATATATAATATAATGTGGCCTCGGTTTTTATTATATTTATTTATTGTTACTGTTTTTGTTGCTATTTTCTCTGTTTCTGCAATAATGTTTTCGTTCGTTTGCTTTATTGTTTTCAAGTCGCGATATAAGCGTAATCGAAATCCCACATTCTGCAATATAAGAATAATCCGACGAGGGATTATTATAGCAGATATTATATTTAAGTATTTGTATTCAAAAGGACGAGTATGCGCCTTTGTTATTAATATTGGATACTGATTAAGCTCTGAGAGTATTATTCTATTACGTGTATTGCTCAAATCTTCTATAACCGTCTCGAGCTTTTTACTTAGCTGTTCTATATCATGATCTGGCTGATACTTAAAGAATGTCTTAATAAAATTAGGTGGCGACTTTAAATTACTTCTTTCAACATACGCCTCTATTTCATTATTCATTTTCCTAAGCATGTCGGCATCATCAATATATCTTGGTGCACTAATAATTACTTCTTTACTACTTATATTTCTTTTCATTCTTAATCCTAAGATTCGTATAAAAAGTTACGATACAGATCGATATTAAAAACAGCTGAATCGTTATTTGCTTTATAAGTAATAAAAATAGCAGTTGGAATAAGTATTGCTGGTGAGAGGCCTCGACCAAACCAAATAGCCCAATCTCCTTGTCGTGCCATTCTGTATCCTGTATTATTCAATATGTAATAAATAATAAGGACAAGTACACTTATTATTATTGGAACGCCCAAACCACCCTTTCGAATAATTGCACCTAAAGGTGCTCCAATAAAAAAGAAGATAAGGCAGGTTAATGCCAATAAGTATTTATTTATTTCAGCAATATCATGCATTCGAATGAGTTTATCACCATCGCTCGTTATCATACTTTTAAAATCGAGATCAGAGATGATTTGTTGTGTATTCATCAATGTACGTTCTATAATTTGGCTACGCTCTTCAGGACGCAATTTAGTGTATATTGAATCTAAATTATAGTTCTTAGTTGAAGCCAGCATTATAGCTTTGTTCATATCCTTCTTTTTCAACTTCAATATTGGATAAATTGATTGTTGCGCATCTCGATAATAGACATTACCGACACTATCGTATACATGGATAAGCGAATCTTTGTCGTGATGTATTTTGGCTATACTTTTAGTACGAGCATCGTCTGCAATACCAGCCATACTGGTCAGGTTAAAATCCTCGTTGAAGTCTATTATAAGTTTTTTATGAACGAAAGACTCACGGCGATATGGGACACTTGCACTACTACTCAATTCTTGCGAGCGCATATTTTCAAACCATTCGCCGTTCCACAAGTTCAATATAAGATGTTTTTTCTCTGCTGTTGATTGCAACATTCCTGAATCGGCAAGTATAATGGCTTGATCTTCGTACGAATCGGTCATACGATAAATCATTATATTATATAAATGTCCAGTTTTCAAATCGCGTTTTTCCACATAGAGATTGGTATCTGGAATACCATTATAAAAGATTCCTTCTGGTATTTCTAATTCTGGACTCTTCTGTTTCATCGAAATTAACAGCTGGTCGAAATGTTTCTTGGCATCAGGTCCAATACTATTTTGGAAATAGAACGATATCAACGCTATGAAGAATGTAAATGCTATGACTCCTCTGAAAGATTTTTATTAGCGATATACCGGCAGCTTTTATTGCCAGTCAATTCTGAACTTTCACCAAGATTTCCAAAAGTTATAAGCGATGATAATAGCACTGCAAGTGGTAAAAAGCTTCTGGTACCATCATTAAACTCATATACCAAAAGAACTCTCCAAGCACATCTAATGTAAGTCCTTTACCTATTAACTCATCAACATATTGCCACAAAAACTGCATCATCAGCACAAAAAGGCTGACGACAAACGTCCCTATGAAGAGCATTCCAAACTGCTTTATTATAAAGATGTCTAACTTTCTAATATGGAACATTCTATTTGTGTAATATCTTTAGCTACACTATCTTCTTGCAAAAGTACATAAAATAATTAGAGTAATCGTTTATTTTTCGAATTTTTATATCAAAAAGAGCTGTCTTAATACACTAAGAATTATATAATCAGATCATATTTTTTTGAATAGTATCAATAATTTCTCAAATAAATTTTGTTGGTCCATTTTTATATATACCTTTTGCAACCGCTTTCAAAAAGCAACCTATTTATTGATTAGTGATGGCGGGATAGCTCAGTTAGTTAGAGCGTCAGTTCATAATCCGGAGGTCCGGGGATCGTAGCCCCGTCCGCTACAAGAGGGTGTGTCAAAATGTACACATCCTCTTTTTATGCACTAAAGCCCCGACTTTCTCAAGCCAGGGGCTTTTGCTATTTCCTAAAGTTTTTGTACCTTTAGGCATTAAAAATCTCATTATGACAAAGATACACTTTCGTTCTTACATACACAAGAAAAATGATTCTTTTTCCTCAAAGAATCGATAAGGATATTGCAGAAGATGACCCTGTTCGTCTTTTGGATGCTTTGGTGGATAATCTCATGTTGGATAATGTCTACAAGCTTTATAAGCCCAGTGGTCGCAAGCCTTATCATCCACAAATGATGCTCAAGGTGATTCTTTACGCCTATATGAATAATATCTATTCCTGCCGTCGCATAGAGTCGCTTCTCAAGCGTGACATTCATTTCATCTATCTGGCAGGATATGAGCAGCCTGATTTTATTACCATCAATCGTTTTACGTAATCGTGTGAAAAAGGAAATCAACAATATCTTCACACAAGTCGTATTAGTACTTGCAGCCAAAGGTTTGATAAGTCTTGACGTTGAATATATTGACGGCACGCAAAGCGGACAAACCAAGCCGGGATATAATCTGCAGATAGCAACTGAGAACCAGTTCATCACCGACTTTGCACTCTATGCCAATCGTACCGATACACTCACACTACCTTCTTTCTTAGAGTCTTTTAACTCACGTTACCATCGTTATGCCAAGACAGTCGTAGCCGATTCGGGGTATGGTTCCGAGGAGAACTATCTGTTCATGGACACACATAATATTGAAGCTTACGTAAAATACAATTACTTCCATAAAGAGCAGCGTCCACGTTATACACCTAATCCCTTTAGTCCTGCAAGTCTTTATTATAACAAGGAACAGGATTTCTACGTCTGTCCGATGGGACAGCACATGAAGCGTATTGGTATGAAACGTTCTATCACCTCCAATGGATTCGTTACTTACAGCGTACGTTATCAGGCGGAACGCTGTGATGGTTGTCCCTTGAGAGGCTCATGTTTTAAGGCAAGAGGGAACAGAATTATAGAAGTAAACCACCAACTACAGCAATATAAACAAAAAGCACGGGAACTACTGACCTCTAAAGAAGGCATCAAGCATCGAGGACGAAGGTGCATAGAACCTGAAGCTGTTTTTGGACAAACAAAATATAATAAAGCCTATAAGAGGTTTAGGCATTTTGGAAAAGACAAGGTCAATATGGACTTTGCCTTCTTTGCTATAGCCTTTAACATAGGGAAAATGTGTAGAAAAACCAATCTCAAGGAACTAAAAAGACATTATGGAGTACTTTTAGGCACCTTCAGATGCTCTATACAAGTTTATATAGGCTATTTAAAGCCCTATAAATCATTTTATATGAAATTAGCAGCATAGCTGCAGTAAATAACGAATTATGTGGTAGACAAGGTAAAGGGAGAGTAAAAAAGAGGATGTATCAATTTTGACACACCCTCTTTTTGATTTCTAAACCTCTCTATGCATCTGAAACAACGCTATATAGTAATAACAAAAAAAGTGTTGTGCTTGTGTTTAAAAATAGTTTAGCTGAAAAGGGCGTAGGAATTATAAGTAGAACTTACTTTTTATTCACAAACTAAATAGAATATCTCAGATGTTTGAGAGAGTTGTCATATATAGCTATTTTTGTTCCGAATATCTATCACGTTCGTCTTAGATATCTATCAGTTTCATTTCAGATATCTATCACGTTTGTCTTAGATATCTATCAGTTTCGAATTAGATATCATAAGAAACAACTGCCCCTATGCTTTTTATACTATAGTAGCTGAAAGATAACTATTTAACTGAAGATTTATAAACAAATTTTAGTCCTACCAACTACAATTTTATAAACCCTCTGGCAATTCTTTCTTAGGGTGTTATACCCAATGTTTTCATATTATCGAGCCGACGAAGAATATTTCCTTTTCCTTCACTCAGTTGAGAATGAGCCTTCTCGTAATCTATTTGAAGCCGCTGAATATTTGTTCCAAGCTTCACAAATGTTTCTCAAATGATACAAATTTATCATAAAGGTCGTTTGATATACGCAATATTTCCTCCACATTTTTATTAACACAGTAGTTTTGCCACATAGTATGAGTGAGCTGTAAAGCCATTAAAAGGTTACTCGGACTCAGCAAAAATTATATGTTTTCGATATGCATATTGCAAAATAGAAGTATCTGCTTTTATTGCCGCTGCGTACCCACTTTCGTATGGAACAAACATCAATACATAGCCAATGCAATTGGGCACTATCTTTTCGTAGTTCTTAGCCGATAGTTCATCAATATGTTTCTTTATTGACTTGATATGTTCCTTTAGGAATCTTTCTTGTTCTACAGCATTTTTTGCACTTACAGCAGACTGGTATGCGGTCAGCGAGACCTTAGCATCTATAACAGCATGTTCGCCTCCAGGCAAATCAATAACGGCATCTGGGCGCAAGTTATTTCCTTTAGAATCTTGATAGTTTCGTTGTAAAAAGAATTGTTCGCCTTTTGTTAATCCACAATTTTTCTAAAGTTGTTTCCAATATCATTTCACCCCAATCGCCTTGTAATTTAGAGTCGCCTTTTAATGCTTGTGTGAGCAATGCTGCATCATTTCCTATACGTTCGGTCTGCTCCCGTAATTCTTTTATTGCACGCTCATTATTTTCACGAATATTATTCACCGTTGAGGTCTGCACCTCTTGTAGCAATTTTATTGTTGTTTTCAAACGTTGTTTTAATTTCAGCTTTGTTTGTTGCATCTTCTTTTTGTAGCCGTTATTACATTTTTGGTTGAATATATCTATACGGTCGTGAAGCGGTTTTAGAAGTGCATCTAGTCGTTCTTTATCTATCGTGTTCAGATGTTCTCTACTTTCCGAAAAGCATTTTGCGCTGTCATTGTGCGTATCTTCTTCTTGCATTAATTTCTTAGTAGTTTCTATCTGCTTCTGCATTTCATCGAGCAATTTCTTACTGTGTTCTCGCTCTGCATTCACGTTATCGATGGCATTTTTTTCTATTGTTTCTATTTTACTTTTTGCTACAGCAAGTTCAGCAGAGAGACTCTGGGCGGTAGTAGCCACCTGACTCCGCCCCCATAAGTAAGCGAGAACTACACCTATAAGCAAGCCTATAAAAAAATAAATAAATGCCATTCGTTCTTATTTAATCTTGAAAGTAAACTCGTTTAACTCTATTGCTCACCACAGTCAGCACCTCGTATGGAATAGTATCCAACACATTACTCAACACTGTAACTGGTAAATTATCGCCAAATATTTCAACATTGTCGCCTTCTTTACAATCTATTCCTGTTACATCAATCATAGCTACATCCATACAAATATTGCCTACATAGTAAGCACGTTTACCATTTACAAGACAATAACAGTTGCGATTGCCTAATTTACGGTTCAACCCATCGGCATATCCTATAGGAATAGCAGCTATTACACTATCTTTTTCTATCTTACCACGACGAGAATACCCCACAGTATCGCCTGCTGGAACTTTCCGAAGTTGCAATATAGTTGTTTTTAATGTAGACACATTATTTATAATAGCATTGGTTCGTGGATTAATACCATAAAGTCCTAATCCTAATCGACACATATCCATTTGGTGTTCTGGGAAGTGTTCTATACCAGCAGAGTTGTCCATGTGTCGTATAATATGATGGTTGAAAGCTGTTTGCAATTTCTTGCTTCCCTCTTCGAATAGTGCGAACTGTTTTATCTGAGAAAGAATCGAAGTCGTTACTGTCCGATCCACGAAATGAGAAAATACCGAACGAGGTATTAAAGCATGTTGATGGTGCAGTCGGTTCACGAGTCTATCAATATCTGTACGAGGGTCGAAACCTAAACGATGCATACCCGTATCAAGTTTAATATGCTTTCGGATATCCTGTAATACCCTCTTTTTCGGCAGCTTTAATTAGTGCTTCCAACAAACGGAAGCTATAAACCTCTGGTTCAAGCTTATTATCGAAAAGAGTTTTAAACGAGCTCATCTCAGGGTTCATTATCATTATGTTACTTGTAATGCCGTTTCTGCGCAATGTAGCTCCTTCGTCAGCCACAGCCACAGCAAGATAATCTACACGATGTTCTTGTAAAGTCTTTTGCTATCTCTACAGCTCCAGCTCCATAAGCATCGGCTTTTATCATACAAACAAGTTTTGTTTCGGGCTTTAAGAAGGAGCGATACCAGTTTAGATTACTTATTACAGCATTCAAATTCACCTCTAACACTGTCTCGTGTACTTTCTTTACTAACAGTTCGGTAAGTTTATCAAAGTCGAAAACTCGTGCACCTTTCAACAAAATAACTTCATTATGTAAAGTCTTAAACACATTGCTTTCTATGAAATCTGCTGTATTTTCAAAAAAGAACTTATCTTTTAAACTACCAAAAGCCTGTTTTTGTCTATTAAGTGCTTTGCCTACGCCTATAAACTTCTTTATACCACGCTCTTTTACCATTGCTGCAACTTCTGCATAAAGCTGCTCTTCGGTTTCACCACTTTGGTAAATATCGCTCAATATAAGTGTTCGTTCACGATGTTTTTGGTCTGGACGACGATTCATAAAGTCGAGTGCGATATTGAGCGAGTTTATATCAGAGTTGTAAGAGTCGTTAATTAGCGTACAACCATGCTGTCCTTCCTTTACTTCAAGGCGCATTGCCACTGGTTCAAGCTTCACCATACGTTGCGCCAACACCTCTGGCTGTATACCAAAATATAACGCAACTACCGCACAAGTAATACAATTGCTTATACTAGCATCATCTATAAATGGCAAAATAAAGTTTCCGTGTATGCTATGCTTCCATATATAATGTATGGTAGATGTGGTATTGCTCTTTTCTATACGTTCTACATAAAAAGCTGCAGTAGTATCGTATTCCGACCATGCTAGCAGTTCTCCATCGTAACAAGTTTCTGCAACACAGTTTGCTGCTATCTTATCGTCGAGTCGATAAATTAAAGCTTGTGTACCTTTAAATAACAACAGCTTCTCGTTACACTTCTCTTTTAACGATGAAAAATTCTCCTGATGAGCTGTACCTATACTTGTAAGTACTCCCACAGTAGGGCATAATTATATCGTGTAAAGCCTGCATTTCACCAACTTTGCTAATGCCTGCTTCTATTAAACCTATCTGCGAATTTTCGTTCAATAGCCAAAGCGATAACGGAACGCCTATCTGCGAATTATAACTCTTTGGCGAACGTGTTACATTCATATCGTAAGAGAACAGTTGCGACAACCACTCTTTTACCATTGTTTTACCATTCGACCCCGTAATACCTACAATAGGAATGTTAAAAGCCTTACGATGAAAAGTTGTTAGTTGCTGAAGTGCAGCAAGTGTATTGCCCACTTTCAGGAAGTTTGCATGCTTATAAAGGTCAGAAAAGTTATTGGGAACATTCTCAACTACAAAATTTCGCACGCCACGCCGATAGAGTTCGGGAATGTAATGATGACCATCGTTGCGGTCGGTGTGTAGTGCGAAGAACAATGTTTCTTCGGGAAAACATAGCGAACGGCTATCTGTTAACAAAAAACTTATGCTTGCAGCAGTATCTCCATACCGTTCTGCGCTTACTACTTGTGTTATTTTTCTATTGAATAGCTCATTATCGAAATATTAACAGAAAGCTTCCTGACTGCCATAGAATATACAATGTCAGTTGCTTTCTATAAAGTTACAAAGTGCAAAGATACAGCAAAAACAAAGTTGCTGTATAGCTTTTTGCTTTCTTTTTTTACCTTTTTTCATATCGTTTCTGCTTTACTGCACATTCAGGGCATACTCCTTTCAGCATAAAGTTTACACTGGAAAGTCTGTAACCGGTGGGCAGACTGACTTTGGGAATATCTACTTCGTGCAGACAAGTGGTGCGTTGACACTGCTCGCAATAAAAGTGAGCGTGCATATCGCTGTCAGTTTCATCGTCGTTGCTCATACAAAGTTCGTAGCGAACAATATCGTTGCCATCTTCCATCTGGTGTACAACGTGCTGATTACTAAACAATGTAAGTGTGCGGAATATACTCGATTTATCTATTGTTTGTAGTTTTGTTTCTAATTCCTTCATTGAAACAGGTCCATTATGTTTCGAAATAGCCTCTGCTATCAATATTCTGTTGGCAGTAGACTTAACATTGTGTCTGGCAAGATGTGCTAAAATTTGTTCGGTGTTCATTGGTCTTCTATTATTAATCCATTGTATTTTTGCGCCAATAGCTTTGCATGCGCTCTCATTTTTACCATAAAATTCTTATATTCGCTACTTTCTGGATTGAAAGGACGATGTGCAAATGCCTCTTTTACTGGTTTCCATTCGTGCAGAAACTTTTTAGCTGAAGGCGAAAAATACATATCAACAAGACGTTCCCATATATATTCCACAGCCTGCTCGTTGGGGTGTAGCATATCGGCTTTATAGAAACGATAGTCGCGAAGTTCATCGTTCACTATCTCGTAAGCTGGAAAATAGGCTACATTTTCATCAATATGCTCGCCTATTACATCGTGTACCGATAGAAGCAATGCAGCCTTAGAGAGCTGACTCTCGTGGTAACCATACTTTGCATATCGTATTGGACTGACTGTGAATATTATTTTAACATCGTGGTTGCGTTCTTGTAGCAGTTCTATTGCACTGTTTAGATAGTCTTTACAGGCTGCTATGCTGAGTTCCTGCTCATTGAAAAGCCGTTGCGGACGTTTGTTACAGTTGTCTACAATCTCGCCCGTAGCTTTCTCAATATACACATGGTTTGTGCCTAAAGTGATAAAGACGGTATCAAAAGTCTCGGTTCTTCGTTCTATCGTATGCAGTATCGAAGCAGGGTTATACATTACCCCAAACGGATTTACAATGGTACGAAATTTTCAATCTATAAATTTCGCACCAATATTGCTTACAAAACATGAGCCAACAAATAGCACACGCTCACAAGGCAATAGCTCGAAGCGTGGTCTCGGTACATTTACTATCGTTCTGAACTCCATATTTACAAAGGTACTGCTTTTTGTTCAGAAGAGCAAAAGCTTCATAAATGTTTTTCGTAAACTGCTATAGAAAAATAAGCCGGATTAAAAAAGATAAGACTTGCAATAACTCAGACATAGTCTATAAACTTCTATGGTTTTCTGTTTTTATATGCCTTAAGATAAAGTAGTATAGCTTTCATTTTGTAAAGATAATTTAAACACAAAACAACAAACCCATTTTTAGGTTGCAAAAACCATTGTTTTGCGTTCCAAAAGGGTGATTTTTATTGTGTAAAAACAGCCTATTTTGAAAGACGAAACAATAGTTTTTGCAAAACATTGATTATAAAACGGTTAGACAATACACACCACTATAAAAAATATTTACACGCTTCATTATGTGCTTTATTAATAAGCTTACACGTTACAAACGCTGTACTACTATATGAAAAACATATTGATTGTACGTCGTAATAGCACTCAAAAGATTACCTTCTAAAAATTAAGAAGAAAGCTTATTTATTGTATTAAAAATATAAAAAAACAACATTTATATCTTGTATTATATAAGCAAGCTTTCTACAAATGAGAATAATCTTGGGGTAAAGGAAAAACAATAATAATATGTTATATCTTTTTACCCTATTACAGTTTAGGTATTCTATCTTCCTTGTAACACTAAACACTTTGATATATTAAGAATACCTAAAAAGCCTCACGATACTTATTTTCGTCCTTATCCTCAAGCATAGAAAGGTAGCTGTTGTAGCGGCTTTCAGCAATATAATGTTCCTCTACAGCTTTACGAACAGCACAACCAGGTTCGTGTGTATGGGTACAATTATTGAATCGGCACGACTTAGAATACTTGAAAATTTCTCTGAAATAGCTTGTAAGTTCTTCCTTATCAATGTCAAAAGTACCAAAACCTTTAATGCCCGGTGTGTCTATAATATAGCCTCCGTAGGGAAGTTCCAACATTTCGCTAAAGGTTGTAGTGTGCATTCCCGTATTATGCGAGTCTGAAATCTCTGCGGTACGCAAATGAACTCCAGGCAACAATGCATTGATAATGGTAGATTTGCCCACCCCACTATTGCCACTTAGCAGCGTAACCTTATCTTTTAGTAATGGGTGGAGCTGTTCTATACTCCTTTCTATGGGTGCATCGGCGGTAGCTTGCAGCGTTACACACTTGTAATCAAGACCTTCATATAAATGAATAGCAGCCTTTTGGTATCGTCGTTCATCTTCATCGAGCAAGTCGTATTTATTAAAAACCAAAACAACAGGAATGCGATAGGCTTCGGCACAAGCAAGAAAACGGTCGATAAACGTTGTTGAAGTTTCAGGATAGTTTACCGTAACCACGAGAAAAGCCTGGTCGAGGTTGGCTGCAATAATATGACTTTGCTTGGAAAGGTTAGGCGACTTACGTATAATATAGTTTTTCCTATCTTCAATCTCGGATATAAAGGCTGTTCCTTCCTGGTTGATAATAAGGTTTACATAGTCGCCCACCGCTACAGGATTGGTAGAACGAATGCCCTTTAGACGAAAATTACCTTTTATCTTACTCTCTATTCACGACCATCATCGGTTTTTACGGTGTACCAACTGCCTGTATTCTTTATTACTAAACCACGCATTACTATACAAAAAGCCCTTTACTCACCCAACAAAGGGTAAATAAAGGGAGATTTTTTATACGGTCATTATTTCTTTTTCTTTCTCAACAAGAAGCGTATCTATACGTTTTATGAACTTATCGTGTATCTTTTGCAAGTCGGCTTCTGCATCTTTCTCAAGGTCTTCAGATAGTCCATCTTTTATAGCCTTCTTCAATTTGTCTTTAATATCAGAACGAGCATTACGCACTTCTACCTTTGTGCGTTCTCCAATCTTGTTGCTTTGCTTTACAAGGTCGCGGCGACGCTCTTCTGTTGGTTGAGGAAGATTAAGGCGAATAACCTCTCCATTATTCTCGGGAGTAATGCCAACATCCGAGTCCATAATAGCTTTTTCTATTTCACGGATAGCTTTTTTATCCCAAGGTTTAATAGCAATTGTACGTGGGTCTGGCACTGTTACACTGGCAACTTGATTGAGTGGTACCATTGAACCGTATGAACTTACTCTTATTCCATCGAGAATTGCCACGTTAGCACGTCCTGCACGAATACGTTGCAACTGTTCGTCGAGATACATAGCAGCCATCTCCATACGTTCTTCAGCCTCGTTTAATGTTTCTTTAACGTCTATCATAAGTATGCGTATTAATTGTTTCTAAATACAAATTTAGGAATTTATTCGTAATTGCGCAAAGTTTATAGTTTTTCTATTGGTTTTGTATAGATTTCTGCAGATAGAATACACATAGCCTGCTCCAAATATTGAGCATCAATCGCATCAAAAGCATTCAGGTTTGTACTATCAATATCGAGTACTCCTACGATTTCTCCCTCCTTATTATATATAGGAACAACAATTTCCGAACGAGAAAACGAACTACAAGCAATATGTCCAGGAAAATCTTCTACATTTGGAACTATAAGCGTTCGACGTTCTGCAAATGCAGTTCCACAGACACCTTTTCCCACTGGTATATTAAAACAAGCTGTGGTTCCTTGAAATGGTCCTAACTGTAACATATTCCCTTCATTTAAAAGGTAGAAACCCGTCCAGAAGAAAGTATCAAAAGTATGGTGAATAGCTGCTGCAACATTTGCTAAGACACCAACCTTATTGCTCGACTCTCCCTCTATGAGGGCTGCAATTTGCTTCAGCAATAGTTCGTATGTTTCTTTTTACTCATTATTTTTACCTGTTTATACGTTTTATAACTGACCATTTCAGCTTCTACCATCTTGGTAAGTTCTACAAATTGTGCAATAGTCAGCTGCTCGGGACGTTTTGTCATTACATCTTGTTCATAGAAGTTTTTATGTGCCTTGTTGGGAATCATCTGGCGTAAGCTGACACGTAACATCTTGCGACGCTGATTAAATACCGTTTTTACTAGACGCTTAAAGAGGATTTCGTCGCAATTGAGCTTGCTAACATTGTTGCGTGTCATTCTAATAACGGCACTCTTTACTTTTGGAGGAGGGTTGAATACATCTTCATCTACGGTGAACAAATATTCAACATCGTACCACGCTTGGATTAATACAGATAGAATCCCGTACGTTTTATTACCAGGTTGTGCTGCAATACGCAAAGCTACCTCGCGTTGTATCATACCTGTACAGCACGGAATTAGGTCCCTATTATCTAGCATCTTAAAGAAAATTTGTGATGATATATCGTAAGGGTAATTGCCTGTAAGAACAAATTGTTTTACCACTAAATATATCTTCCAAATTCATTTTGTAAGAAATCTGCACCTACGATGTTATCGTGTAGTATTGGAAAAGCCTCGTTTAGGTATGCAACGCTCTCTTTATCTATTTCTACTGCCTTTACATCTCGATGCTTTTCTACGAGATATTGAGTAAGCACTCCCATACCTGGACCAATCTCTAAAATAGGTATATTGGGGCAAGCATCTACTGTATCCGCAATACGTTTCGCTACATTCAAGTCGGTTAAGAAATGTTGCCCGAGATTCTTTTTAAAGCTACTGATTTCATAAATTATCTTTATTTGGCGACAAAGATAGAAAAATATTCTATATTTAAAAAGCATTTATGTATCTTTGCTTTCAGAATGGAAACGAAGAAATTGCTATATAATGCTATAAAGATAGTGCTACCCCTTATTTTGGGCGGTGGGATTCTTTATTGGATGTATAGAGACTTCGACTTTGCACAAATGCGCCAAGTAGTTCTAAACGAGATGAATTGGATGTGGATGTTGCTATCTATGCCTTTCGGAATATTAGCACAAACCTTTCGAGGTTGGCGTTGGAAACAGGTTTTGGAACCGTTAGGCGAACAAACACGCAACTCTGTTTGTGTCAATTCCATTTTCCTCTCGTATGCAGTTAGCCTCGTGATACCTCGAGTAGGCGAATTTGCACGCTGTGGAGTATTGAGTCGCTACGATAATGTAGCCTTTCCAAAAGCTTTAGGTACTGTTGTTACAGAACGGGCTGTAGATATCGTTATCGTTATATTAATGGCAGTGTTTGCAATTCTGACACAAATAAAAGTATTCACTAACTTTTTCTTCAAAACAGGCACGAATATTGACAATATCGTCCATAAGTTTTCAATGACGGGCTGGTTTGTTACAGGCATCTGCGCCATAGCTGTTATTATTCTCTTGTATATCATTCGGCGACATTTACCTTTATATAAAAAAGTGAAAGGAGCATTAACTGGGATTTGGCAAGGCATTACTTCTGTTCGAAACGTAAAGAATATGCCTTTGTTTGTGTTCTACAGCCTAGCTATATGGGGTTGCTACTTTCTACATTTTTACTTAACATTCTTTTGTTTTCGTCAAACTGCATTGTTAGGAGCTACTTGTGCACTGGTATGTTTCGTTGTTGGTTCAATAGCAGTGATAGTTCCGACACCAAATGGGGCTGGTCCATGGCACTTTGCTGTGAAGACAATGCTCATTATCTATGGCGTGGCAGATGTAAGTGCTCTCTATTTCATACTAATAGTGCACACTTGCAAACCCTATTAGTAATTTTACTTGGTGTTTATGCTTGGATTGCTTTGGCATTCACACATAAAAAGAATATAAAGATAGACATTATTCGTAAATAAATAAACAAGTATAAAATAAATAAATACTAACCCTTTAAAACAAACAAAACTATGAGTGAAATTAGAAATCTCAGTCCAGAACTTCTTTGGCGCAACTTTGATGATTTGACACAGATTCCACGTCCAACAGGACACATGGAAAGGGTACAAGCCTTCTTGCTCGATTTCGCAAAGAAAGTGGGAGTAGAAGCCTTTGTAGATCCTGCTGGCAATGTCTTGATGCGTAAACCTGCTACACCTGGATACGAGAATCGTAAAGGTGTTATCTTACAGGCGCACATGGATATGGTACCACAGAAGAGTCCAGAGAGTAACCATATCTTTGAAACAGACCCTATCGAAACTCACATTACAGATGGTTGGGTTTATGCTAATAATACAACACTTGGTGCTGACAATGGTGCTGGTGTTGCTGCAATTATGGGTATTATGGAAGATAAGACCTTAAAACACGGACCTATTGAAGGGCTCATTACAAGAGATGAAGAGACTGGAATGTTTGGTGCGAATGATCTTCCAGAAGACGAATTGCAAGGCGATATATTAATGAACTTAGACTCTGAGACATGGGGTAAGTTTGTTATCGGTTCTGCTGGTGGTGTTGATATAGACTCTGTATTAGAATATAAAGAGGTTGCCAACGACCAAGAGGTAGCTGTTAAGGTTACACTAAAAGGATTCCGTGGCGGACACTCTGGTCTCGAAATTCACGAAGGACGTGCTAATGCAAACAAGGAGATGGTTCGTTTTGTACGTGATGCAACTGCAGAACTCGGTGCACGCTTAGCAACATGGCAAGGGTGGCAATATGCGTAACGCTATTCCATTCAAAGGCAGAAGTTGTACTTGCACTTGCTAAAAGATAAAAGTTGTTGCACTTAAAGAAATGGTAGAGGCACAACGACAATTACTCGAAAGCGAGTTCAAAACAATTGAAAGCAATATAGAATTCTTTGTTGAAGATGTTGAAAAACCTGCTGCTCTCGTTCCAGAAGAAATTCAAGACAACATTATTAATGCTATTTATGCAGTTCACAATGGTGTTTTGCGTATGATTCCTGCTTATCCAGACGTTGTTGAAACCTCTTCTAACCTTGCTATTATTACCATTGATGCAAATAAAACTTATTTTAAAGTACTTGTTCGTTCTGCTCGCGAAGATATGAGAGAGTATCTAGCAACACAGATAAAGAGTTGTTTCGACCTGGCAGGCATGAAAACAGAACTTAGTGCTAGATATGGTGGTTGGGATCCAAATCCAAATAGCGAAATTCTGAACCTATTGGAGAAAGTATATAAAGAACAAACTGGTGAAGATGTAATTGTACAGGCTGATCATGCAGGGCTTGAATGTTCTATTATTCTTGGTAAGTACCCACATCTTGATGTTGTTAGTCTTGGACCAACCATTCGCAGCCCACATACAGCAACAGAACGATTTAAGATTGACACTGCACAGCCTTTCTGGGACTTATTAGTGAAAAACTTTGGAAGAAATTCCAACCAAATAAACTATTCTCTTTAGCTATAAAAGGCTTTTTCTTTTGTAGGCTAATAGGGATATGTTATTTTTTATAGTCAAATAAAACCGTTAATACAAAATAAAAACTTTTATGTTTTGTTTGTATTAACGGATTTTTCTGTTACTTTTGCAAACATAGAATCAATATTATTTTATAAATGGACGATTATCTTTTCGAATGTTTTTAAACAAATAGAGCGAGGATAGCATATTGTATCTGCTAATCCGCGCCTGAATTTAACTAATTGGAGATTAGCAGAATGAAGACATATTGGAACATTAATGGGAAACTAAACACAATTAAAGAATGGCAACCTAACTGTTGGATACAAGTTACTTTGCCCCACAGAACAAGAACAACAAGAATTAGAAGAAACTTATAATATTCCAGATTATTTTATTTCAGACATTAGCGATACCGATGAACGTGCACGTTATGAATACGACGATGGTTGGATGTTGATTATTTTACGTATCCCATACGTAAAAGAAATTCGTTCGCGTACACCTTATACTACCGTCCCTTTAGGTATCATTCATAAACGCGATGTAACAATCACTGTCTGTAACTTCGAAACAAATATGATGCTCGACTTTTGTTTCGTTCCAACAGAAAACGTGGAGTAGGATTTACAGATTATGTAGATATGATTTTCCGATTGTTCCTTTGTTCTGCTGTTTGGTATCTGAAACGATTAAAACAAATTAGTAATTTAATTGATAAAGCAAAACACAATCTCGACCAAGAAGTGAACAACGAAAGTCTTATTGGTCTTAGTCGTCTTCAAGATTCGCTTACTTATTTTTGTTACTTCTATTCGTGGTAATGAGAATTTATTGGCTAAACTAAAATTCAAATTACAAGTTGATGAATTGGATGCAGACTTAATTGAAGACGTAAACATCGAAATGAGTCAGGCACGAGAGATAACAAGTATATATACAGATATTCTCAGATCGACTATGGACACTTATTCAAGTATCATTAATAATAATATGAATACGGTAATGCGTACTCTTACATCGGTTTCTATTATAATGATGTTCCCTACACTCATATCGTCTCTTTTGGAATGAATCTTGTTAATGGTATGGAAACATCAGAGTGGGGATTTGTTATAGCACTTATACTGTCTGTTATCGTCTCAGGAGTTACGTGGTGGATTTTACGACACAAACGATTGATATAATCAAAAAAATAGCAGACATTTTCTTATCTAAAGAAAGAGAATTCCTGAATTAAATAAAAAAACAAGTATAAATTTAGGGTGGTTTAAAACTTTTTATCTAAGTTTGCACCTTATTAAATAGTACGGTGTCTGTAGCCATTATAAAAGGTTGTTACACTGTATATATAATGAAAAAACTCGAATCATAAACTAATAGTGAAATGATGGACTCTCAAGAGAATACCCTTAATCAGGGATTAGAAGAAGTAAAACAGCCTGAAACGACTGTAGAACAAACCGTACAAAATGCCGAAGTAACATCAGACGATGCTACAAAAACGGTAACAACGGAAGACAATAACCAACAATTAAGGGACGAGAATACCCTCGCTAAGAAGGTTTATTACTCTAAACAAGAAATTGTAAAACGAGCAAAGGAGATTGCTAATAGCGAAGATATTCCAGAGAAAGCAGAAGTAGATCATCTAAAAACATCGTTTTATAGGATACACACAGCTGAACGCGATGCACAACAAAAAGCTTATCTCGAAGCAGGAGGTGACCCAGAGAAATACCAAGTACTACCGGACGACGATGAAGAGGCATTCAGAGCTGAGATGACTATTATAAAAGAAAAAAACGTCAAAAAGCATTTTTGGAACAAGAAGAGCTTAAACAAGAAAATTTGAAAAAGAAAGAAGCCATTATTGAAAGAATAAAAAAACAATGGCTACTACTCCAGAAAGAAGCAAATAAAGATTTTCAGGAGTTTAAAACGCTACAACAAGAATGGAAAAACATAAAACCTGTACCATCAGAAAAGGTTAATGAATTGTGGCGTAACTATCAGCTCTACGTTGAACAGTATTATGATTTATTAAATCTTAATCGTGAGGCACGTGAATACGATTTTAAAGAATCTTGAAAAAGAAAAGCAAAACTTTGTGAAGCTGCTGAAAAATTAGCAGACGAAAAGCGATGTTATTAGTGCTTTCCATCAACTTCAAGATTTACACCAAGAATACAGAGAAACAGGGACCAGTAGAAAAAGAGCTTCGCGAACAAATATGGCAGCGCTTTAAAGCAGCTAGTACCGTAATAAATAAGCGACACCAACAACATTTTGAACAAATTCGTGCTGCAGAAGAAGAAAATTTAAGTAAGAAAACTGCTCTCTGCGAAAAATAGAATCTATCGTTAAACAAGAACGAAGAACATTAGCGATTGGGATAATCACTCAAAAAGCTATTATTAGCTTACAGCAGAATGGAGAGTATAGGTTTTACACCTCAAAAATGAATGCTAAAATCTTCGAACGCTTCCGTGCTGCATGCGATGACTTCTTCAAGAAAAAAGGAGATTTCTTCAAAGAACTAAAAGAAAAGTACGCTGATAATGCAAGACGTAAACAAGAGCTTGTAGAAAAAGCAGAGGCGTTGAAAGACTCTACTGATTGGAAAAAAACATCGGATAAACTCATTGCATTACAGAAGGAATGGAAAAACAATAGGAATGGTACCCAAACGATTAGGGCGATCAGCTTTGGGAAAACTTTCTTGCTGCTTGCAATCATTTTCTTTGAAGCTCGTAACGCAAGTCATGCTGGTGAACGAAACGAAGAACGTGAGAACCTAACAAAGAAAAATGAGATTATCAATAAACTAAAAACAGCTTACAGAAAGCACTGTCGATAATTTGCAAGAAGAAATGCGTAAACTCATAGATGAATTTAACGCAATAGGACACAGTACCTTTTTAAAGAAAAAGATAAAATGTTTAAAGAGTATCATGACACTCTCGATAAGCTCTATAAAACATTAAACATAAAGGCATCTAACCGACGTATGGACAACTTCCGTAATAATCTTAAAAAGTTGCCCAACGCGGCGAGATGCTATTGACAATGAACGAGGACGCCTTTGTTCGTCGTTTCGAACAGTTAAAACAAGATATTAATACTTACGAAAACAATATTGGTTTTCCTTAGTATTAGTAGTAAGAAAGGTAATAGTCTTATTGATGATATGAATCGTCGCGTACAAAAACTAAAAAGATGAATTAGAAGAAACAAAACAAAAGATAAAGACTATTGATACTGAAAGGAAAGATTAAATCTTATTCGTTCTGAGATAATAAAAGAGGGTGTGTCAAAATAGGCACACCTTTTTATTAATATATCATTTATAACTCAATAGAAAATAAATGATATAATTATAAGTAGTAACAACTGCTTATACAGTAACCAAATAGATACCTTAAATGCTAGCAAAGTCTGTTTTTATATTACTTACTCTTGTTTCAGATATCTGTTACATTCATCTCAAATATCTACCGCATTCATTTTAGATATCTATCAATTACGTCTTAGATATCATAACAAGTCTGAACATTTATGACTCAATATTATAGTGCCTAAAAGATATTTATTCAGATGAAGATTATAGAGTCCCTTATTTTGCAATCTCCCAATCTAAGCATTAGCATAAGTTGCTGAACAACAACATAGTGTTCTATTTTTACTACATTTGTGCGGAGATTCATTACATTCATAGATAGATACACAAAAGTAAATGTGCATATTGCGATATAAGTCATACCAGGATTTTTTGCCTAAAAATAAAAACTAATACATTGAGGAACAATATGTTAGTTAAATAATCTAAACTATTGTTGGGATACTCGGACTCGAGACCAAGAATGACAGGACCAGAATCTGTTGTAGTTACCATTACACCATATCCCACTATATTTGCGTTTCCTTTTTAGAATTGCGTGTGCAAAGTTACTACTTTTTAATGAAATGCAAAATTATAAGAACTTTTTCGAAATCTTATTTTGAGAACAATAATATATGGGAGCACTCAATGCAACAAAACGTCCACTACTAATAGTCCATCTAATTGCTTATCTATCATTTTAAAACATAAAATAAAAATAGAATTATTTTGTTCTTCAATGCATTTACAGTATCTTTTGCACCTTAATATAATAAAGAGTTTTAATGAATACAGAAAAAGTTAGTGAGACACTATAATTGAAGGAATACAAGAAAAGAAAGGATATGGCATAGTTATTGCAGATTTATCGAAAATTGATGGTTCGATTTGTAAATACTTCGTGATATGCCAGGGTAATTCTCCACAACAAGTGGAAGCTATTGCAGGCTCTGTAAGCTGATTACGTTCGAGAATGTTACGGAGAAAAACCTATCAATTGTACTGGACTCGGTACAAATCAATGGGTGGCAATAGACTACGCTGATGTGCTTGTTCATATCTTTATTCCTCAAACAAGATCGTATTACGACCTTGAACATTTGTGGGAAGATGCAACATTAACACAAATAGCAGACTTGGACTAAGACTGTTGCCATAAGAAAATTAATTTTTACATCTTTATTAAAATGAATTAAATGGACAATCAGAATCCAAACAACAATCCGAAAATGCCTAAGTTCAATATGAACTGGCTTTATGTAATGGCACTTGTTTTTATTGTGCTATTCTTTTCGTCAAAAAGTTTAGATAGTATATTCTCTACAAGTGAAAGTGCAACAAGAGACTATACCACTTTTGTGAACTATATTAATAAGGGTTATGCCACACGTGTTGTCATAAACAAAAAGGAGAGCACACTACAAATGTATGTCCGTCCAAACCATATACGAGACATATTTAAGAGAGGTGTAGATCAAGTTGGAGAATCACCATACATCACAGTCGAGATAGGTTCTATTGATAATCTTGAAGTCTTTTTAAATACAGCACTTAAACAAAAAAAGATTTCTGGATATAGCTATGAGAATAAAGACGAACACGGTTTTACAGATATTCTTATAGGTTTATTTCCTTGGATTTGCATCATAGGTTTCTGGCTCTTCATAATGCGCAGAATGAATGGTGGCGCCGGTGGTGGTAATGGCGTATTTAGTGTTGGGAAATCAAAGGCTAAAATATACGAGAAAGGTGGCGAAATAGGTGTTACCTTTAAAGATGTTGCAGGACAAGAAGGTGCAAAACAAGAAGTACAAGAGATTGTAGACTTTTTAAAGAATCCACAAAAATATACAGAGTTAGGTGGTAAGATACCTAAAGGAGCATTGCTTGTTGGTCCCCCGGGAACAGGAAAAACATTGTTGGCGAAAGCTGTTGCTGGCGAAGCTGGAGCACCATTCTTCTCTATGAGTGGTTCCGACTTTGTTGAAATGTTCGTTGGTGTTGGTGCAAGTCGTGTTCGCGATGCATTCAGACAAGCTAAAGAAAGCACCATCTATTATATTTATTGACGAAATTGATGCTGTTGGGCGTGCTCGTTCTAAGAATCCATCTATGGGTGGCAACGACGAACGTGAGAATACATTGAACGCATTGCTTACAGAAATGGACGGATTTGGAACCAACAGCGGAGTTATTGTATTAGCAGCTACAAACCGTGTAGATATGCTCGACAAAGCTTTTACTTCGTGCAGGACGTTTCGACCGACAGATTCATGTAGATTTACCTGATTTACCAGAGCGCAAGGCTATTTTCCAAAGTGCATTTACGCCCATTGAAATTGGAGAAGAATCTTGATATAGACCTTCTCGCACGACAGACTCCAGGTTTCTCTGGTGCTGATATAGCAAATGTTTGTAACGAAGCTGCACTTATTGCGGCTCGACACAACAAGATTGCTGTTGGGCGACAGGATTTCTTAGATGCTGTAGATCGTATCATTGGGGGATTAGAGAAGAAAACAAAGATACTTACAGTTGCCGAAAAGCGTTCTATAGCACTTCACGAGGCTGGACATGCTACCATAAGCTGGTTCTGCGAATTTGCCAATCCTCTTGTTAAAGTAAGCATAGTTCCACGTGGACAGGCGCTTGGTGCTGCATGGTATTTGCCAGAAGAACGCCCTATTACAACTAAAGAACAGATGCTCGACGAAATGTGTGCATTGCTTGGTGGACGTGCTGCGGAAGAACTCTTCACAGGACATATTTCTACTGGAGCTATAAACGATTTGGAACGAGCAACGAAAAGCGCATTCGGAATGATTGCCTATGCTGGTATGGGCGACAAGCTACCTAATATTTGCTATTATAACAACGATGCAAGTTTCCAAAAGCCTTATTCTGAAACAACAGGTAAAATTATTGATGAAGAGGTTCTAAAAACTGTAAACGAACAATATGAGCGCGCAAAGGCTATATTAGAGGAACATAGTGAGGGACATGCTAAATTGGCACAACTCCTTATAGAGCGTGAAGTTATTATGGCAGAAGATGTAGAAGAAATATTTGGTAAACGCCCATGGATTAGTCGTACGGTAGAATTGATGGATGCAGAAGAGAATGCAAAACTATCGCTCGATTCTATGCCTGAATGTGTTAAGCAAGCTCAAGCAGAACACGAAGCTTCTATGAAACAAGCTGATACTGACGATACGGCAGATACTACAACTACAGATACTGACGATAAGACAAATAACAAGTCAGACAATAAGACGAAAGAATAAAGAAGAGAGGTTATGACTGATAAACAGAAAAATCTTATTACACGTGCCATTACAGGAGTACTTTTCGTGTGTGTTATGGTTGCAGGGTTTATGGCACCGCACTATATGATTGTGCTCTTTGCCGTAATTACTGGAATGACTTTGTGGGAATATACTGGACTTGTATCGCAGATAGAAGGTGTAAACGTTAATCGTTTCATTTCTGTTGTGGCTGGTGTCTATTTCTTCATTGCAATGGCTGGACTAAGACTTGGATACGTTAAAGACTTTAGTGTGTTTGTGCCTTACATTCTTACCATAATTTATCTCATCATAGCCGAACTTTATTTAAAGAACGAGAACCCTATTAACAACTGGGCATATACTATGTTAGGGCAGATGTACATAGCATTGCCTTTCTCACTAATAAATGTATTAGCGTTTCAGCACGATGCGAATGGCAACATAATGGCAGATATGCTTTTGCCATTAAGTATATTTGTATTCTTATGGACAAACGACACTGGTGCCTATTGCACAGGCTCTCTCTTTGGAAAGCATAAGCTCTTTCCGCGCATAAGTCCTGCAAAGAGCTGGGAAGGTAGCATTGGTGGTGGCATTTTTGTTATTGCTATTGCTATATTAATAGGTTATCTTACCGAAAATCCTACGGCACCTAATATGCTAACCATTCCACAGTGGATTGGGCTCGGCATTGTGGTGGCTATCTTTGGTACGTGGGGCGACCTCGTAGAAAGTTTGTTTAAACGCACGCTTGGCATAAAAGACAGTGGCAATATTCTTCCGAGGCCATGGAGGAATGCTCGACCGTTTCGACTCGTCGCTCATTGCCATTCCTGCAGCCGTTATTTATCTTTACGTGCTCACACTAATATAAAATATATTTACAGACACACGTATTTAAAAAGGAGCAAAGTAGCCCATAAAGAGTTACTTTGCTCCTTTTCTCATTTCTACTATATAAAGGTTATACTGGCTCAACAGTATATAGGCAAGAACAGTATAAGCAACACCTACTAGTTACAACAAACTAAATGGAACTTTACTGATGTTTATGTTGCTTTCGTTTCAGATATCTGTAACAATCGGCTTAGATATCTGTAACACTCGTCTTAGATATCTATCAATTGCGTTTTAGATATCTGTTATTCACAAATAAGATTTTATAACTATAATCGGCTCTAGTATTCAAAAAGTTTAAATAAAATAATACTAATTCGAAAATAAATCTATACTTTTGCAATACATCAAATGAAAGCATATACTAAAAAGCATATATTTAAGAATAAATCGTTATTATAATTTTTGACAAACATTAAACTTTATGAGAAAAACTCATTGCAATGTCGTTTATGACACTAATTTGCCATTGCATAATGGCACAAACACCATCTTATGTCCAATTAAACAATAGTTCGTTGAACAAAGCTAAAATTGTTCGTAACAATAAAGCAGTGGTAAAGAAAACTTTGCCCATTAAAAGCGAAGATATTATAAAGGATAAACCTGATGGAGAAGATATAGACAAGCTGCAACGTGCATCTATTTGTGCGGTTCCAGAAAATGGCGGAGCTAATTTCTCCCAACAAAGTTGCGGTTTAGCCAACTATGTTATGGGCAGCGATAAAAACATTTACATATTCAACGCACTTGGAAAATGCTACACTTTCTCGTACACAAAGTTGGAGCCAAACGGCGAAAACAAATATGTGTTACATACTCCACAAGCCATTGACACTGGATACGACGACAACAGCGAGAAGATTAAGCTTTATGCTACTCGACTGGTGCTCGCAAAAGATGGTGAAGACTGGGTGTATGTGCCTGAATACGACAACAACAAGAACTTTAAAGGAGATGTAAACTTTACGTTCAACAACGGAGTACTGACGCAAGAAAACGAAGGAACAAACATTGAAACAGACTTGCCAAATGTTATCATCGGACTTACCGACAACGATGGAAAGTGGTATGGATTTGCATCTTCGAACATTGTTATAAAAACCATTTGAAGAGGAGCAAACTGAACTTCCAGAAGATGCAGAGCCACAAAACTTCACTATGACTTACACCGATGTGCAAGGCAACACTAAAGAAGAAAAACATAAAAATGGCAATAACAGAGAACGAAGCTTACATTCAATGCCCATACACATTCGGCAAAGACGAAGAAGATGCACTATGGATTAAAGGCGATATTAAAGGAAACACTGCAGTGTTTAAAACACAATACATAGGAATTGCCGAAGACGAACACGCCTACGCTTTTCTGCTTCCAGCAAAATGCTCGTTCAGAACCGACGACGAAGGTAAGAAACACATGCAAGCTACAAAAGCCGATGAAATTGTATTCAACTATGACAAAAACACCAAACAACTAACAAGCAAACCTAACAGCCTAATGCTAATAAACGAAGGGGGAGAAGACATTGTTGCATGGGCTGCATACGGAGAACCTACCATAAAAGCATACGACATGACTTTGCGTAAGCCTGCGGCACCTGCCATACAAGAGGTTTCGCCCTACGATGAGTCTGACGGAATGAGTGTGAAGTTCACCATAGAAACCAAAGACGTTAATGGAAAATACATTATGCCCGACTATCTATATTATAATGTATACTTCGATACCGACACTAAACCTATGACTTTTACCGAAGATATCTATTCGGGCTTAGACGAAGATATGACAGACATTCCATACCTATTCGAAGACAAAGAGTTCTTCTACGTTCAAGGCAACACACACCTATTCTACGCAAAGGTTGAAAACTATAACAGAGTGGGCGTTCAAGTGCTACACAAAATTGACAACAACGTTAGTCGCTCCGAAATAGTATGGGCAAAAATCCAACAACAAAGATATTCGGCGTAGAAAAATAACCCACAAATAGAAAACATTACCTATACCGACCTATTGGGACGCAAAATAAATAAAAGCACAAAAGGCGTCAGCCTGAAAACAATAACTTACAGCAATGGAAAGAAAGTAACTAAGAAAGTAATAAAATAATAGAACTACATAATAAAAATAACAAAACAAAAGGCAGCTAAACAAGCCAATATACACAACAATTCATATAAGCAGATGCTCGAAAAACCGAGTGTCTGCTTATCTTTTTCTACCACCACCCATTCCACACATCCATTGATTTCAGAAAAAATACATCTACACAAAACCAAATATATACACTAACAAAGCAAGAAAACATACTAAAGAAAGCGCAAAAAGCTTATAAGCTATTAATAAAAAGCTTATAAGCTATTAGCTTATAAGCTTTTTATAGAAAACTTATAAACAATTTACTAAAAAGCTAATAAGCTTTCAGCCTCATCACACGCATCTTTTCGTAGAAACACAATACATACAAAATCCTAAATATTAGGTATTGCACAAACAAACCAATGATACTATCTTTGCAGCGTAAAAGCTTACATCTATGAAAAGCTATACGAAAAACAAAGGTTCTCAATACTTTAGAACAAACAAAACAACAATTAAGAAAACAAGAAATGAAACAACTGCACCTGAAAAACCAAGCATATACTAAAAACAATTATGCTTGTAACACTCACACTGCTACCAATAACAGCAAACGCAAACGGAGATCTAAAAACAAATGCAAACATAGCAGGACACATAACCAGTAAAGCCACAGGCGAGCCAATACCACACGTAGCAGTACAAGTGGAAGGAACTATGATTGTAAGTGTTACCAATGCAGAAGGCTACTACCACTTAGAAGACCTTCCGCTGGGCAAACAAACAATAGAAGCCCGAGCCACCGGATACCACGCCGAAAAGCAAACCATAGAAGTGGAAAAGAACACAAAACAAACCATAAACTTTGTGCTAACAACCGACGAAATAGCTTTAGATCGAAGTAGTAGTGTCGTCAAACCGAAGCATATCGCTAAGGCGCAACGCACCAACATTAGTAAACGTAATAGACACACGAACATTCAACATTACCAATTCAACATGTCTGGCACAAGGACTAAACTTTCAACCAGGCGTTCGCACAGAAGACAATTGCGCCAACTGTGGCTTCTCGCAAGTACGCATTAACGGGTTAGACGGACACTATTCACAAATACTCATCGATTCACGCCCCGTATTCTCAGCCCTGCAAGGAGTATACGGATTAGAACAAATACCAGCCAACATGATAGAACGAGTAGAAGTGGTACGAGGAGGAGGCTCAGCACTATACGGCTCATCGGCAATAGGCGGAACCATCAACATCATTACAAAAGAACCATTAAGCAATTACGCCGAATTAACACATACCTTTACAGCCTACGAAGGAGGAAAAACATTCGAAAACAACACCACAGTGAACACGTCCATAGTGTCAAACAACAACAAAGCAGGATTCTCTGTATACGGACAAAGTCGCAACCGTGGAGGTTACGACAGAGACCAAGACGGCTACACCGACCTTCCAAAACTAATAAACAAAACCATTGGAATGGGCGCCTTCCTACGCCTGAACAACTATTCTAAACTGAAACTGCAATACCACGCACTAAACGAATATCGCCGTGGCGGTAACAACTTAGACCTACCTGTACACGAATCCAACATAGCCGAAAAGCTCGACCACGATATAAACGGAGGCTCACTCAGCTACGACCTCTTTACACCCAACGGACTAAATCACCTCACAGCATACACCTCTTTCCAACTCGTATCGCGCAACAGCTACTATGGAGGCACAGGCGATGGCTCAGACGAAAGCAAAGCAGAAGCCTTAAAAGCATACAGCAAAACACACGACACAAACTTAATGGGAGGAATACAATTTGTGCACAACTTCGGGCAACTCTTCTTTATGCCAGCACAACTCACCCTTGGCACCGAATACACTTACGACGCACTAAACGACCACGCACTCGGCTACAACACCATAACCAAACAAACCGTACGAACCAGCAGCATGCTATTTCAAAACGAATGGAAAAACGAACATTGGGGCATACTCTTAGGCGGTCGTTTCGACAAACACAATCTCATAAACCACCTCATCTTCAGTCCACGAGCAAACCTACGCTTCAATGCAACACAAAAACATTCATTTACGCTTAACCTATGCAGGCGGATTTCGTGCACCACAAACATTCGACGAAGATTTGCACACAAGTATGGCAGGCGGAGAACGCATAAAAACCTATTTAGCAAAGAATCTTAAAGAAGAACGCTCTAACAGCTTAAGCCTCTCAGCCGATATGTACTATAACTTTGGCAATGTGCAAACCAACATCTTAATAGAAACCTTCTATACACACCTAAACAACGTGTTTGCTCAACGAGTTTTAAACGAACACGATGAAAACGGCATTCGCATTCTCGAACGCTTCAATGCCAATCAAGCCACCGTCTGGGGTATGAATATAGAAGGAAAAGCCGTATACTCAAAATGGATATCTATGCAAAGCGGACTCACCGTACAACGTAGCCAATACAAAGAAGCCGTAGAATGGGACGAAGACGCACCAGCCGAAAAGAAATTCTTGCGTACACCAAACATATATGGTTACTTCACGGTGCAGTCGTCGCCCACTAAGCATCTGTCCATAGCACTCTCTGGCAACTACAATGGAAGTATGCTCGTAGGGCACGCAGCAGGCTCAGGAGTAGAAAAGCCAATAGCAGTGCAAACACCATCATTCTTCACACTAAGTTTGAAAGCAAGCTACAATCTCGATATTTACAAACAAGTAAAAGCACAACTCAATGCAGGCATTCAGAATATAGGCAACACTTACCAACGCGATTTAGACAAAGGGTGGAACCGCGATGCCTCTTATATCTATGGACCATCGCTCCCACGTTGCTTCTACATCGGAATAAAACTAATGTATTAAGCACACAGCTCTATCAACACATTTTCACTTTTATTGGCTATCGCTTGCTGTTTTCAAAAAAAAGATTTACATTTGCAAGCGATAGTCTAGCTATTAACAACCTTCTAACCAACGATACAATAAAACTATCAGCGGTATAATACCTAAAGACTCTCAAACTGTCTGCCCTACTCTATTAGAGCAGTTTAAACCCAGACAATACAGTTCATCTAATTATAAAACATTAAAACAAAAGATTATGAAAAAAAGAACATTACTTTCTTTTATGCTCGTCATTATGGCGACAATGTGGACAACAGCAATGCAGGCTCAAGAGTATTACGACCTTACAATTGCACTTGTACAAGTAACATCACGCAATTGCAACGACCTGTCGTTTATTACAGGTGTGAGCGGAACTGTAAAGTACGACAATGCTACGAAGACGCTCACGCTGAAGAATGCATCTATCAAGGTAGATAAATACAAGAATGCCATCTCGTCTAAAAATAGATGGTCTGACAATAAAAGGTTATAGGCGACAACTATCTATGTTCAGAGAACAACTCGACTATTCTGTACGAGGGTGCTGTTACCATCACAGGCGGCGGTTCTTTGGAAGCTGAAAGCCAAAAAAACTGTGCTATTTACGCCAACAAAAGTAATTTAACCATAGACGATTGCAATGTAAAGGTAAAAAGCTCAGAATATGGTATTGCTGGATATAACGGAACAACCGAAAAACTTGTTATTAAGAATGCTAATGTAACTGCAGAAGGAACAGATAAAGGCTCTATCTGCGACTTTGCTTCTCTCTCGCTAATTGGTTGTAAAATTTCAGAACCTTCAGGAGCAGCGTTCGATGAAGATATGCACTGCATTGCATTAGACGGAGAAAAAGTTACCGACAAAGTTGTTATTGTTAAAGATGCAACAGCCATTGAAACTCCTATTGCTCACACCAACAATACACAGCAAAGTATCTACACACTTAGCGGTGTGCGCCTTTCTAGCAACCTAAACAAATTGCCAAAAGGCATATACATTGTAAACGGTAAGAAAGTGGTTAAACAGTAAAAGCAACTTAACTCCGCATCTTTCTACGGTGCGGAGTAATACTCTTTCTATTATCCTATACTTACCTAACAATACACTTCGCTCATATAAGGGTTAAAGCCAACAGAATAATTCATTTTATTATTCACAATTAAAACAAAAGAATTATGAAGAAAAAAGCATTACTCACATTCGTTTTCGCTATAGTAGCGACAATGTGGACAGGTATGGCACAGGCGCAGACAGAAGATTATGAATTAATAATTGCCGGTGCACAAGTTACCTCTGACAACTGCAACGACCTTTCTGTTATTGATGGTGTGAAAGGAAATGCTAAGTATGACCCTGCTACCAAAACTCTTACACTCGACAATGTAACTATCCATAATACGGCAGAGACTATTTATGGAGTAGGCATCTATAATCTCGGTGAGAAATTGACAATTCATCTCATTGGTAACAACTCCGTTACTGCAGAGAAGAGTGTAGGATTATGGAATGGTAAGGACAATAGTATTATTTTTACGGGTAACGGTAGCCTTATAATAAATGCGTCAACTACAGCAAGTAATAAAGACTATCAGAAAGGCATCTTTAATCGAGGTTCTATCACCGTGAATGATTGTACTTTGGAAGTTAGTGCAGGAGAATACGGACTGTGTGATGGCTATTGGATATTTAACCATTGCAATATACGTGTCAAAGGCGAAGGTATGAGCGATGATCAATATGCTGGTAGCATCAGTTGGGTATGGGATAATAAGCCCGAATTCAGAGGTTGTGATGTTACTGGACCTGCAGGTACATATTGGAAAGAGTTTCAAGATGGTGAATATACTTACTACACATTATTTGGAAAAGACAATAAGGTCGTAACAGATTGGGTAACTATTGCGCCAAATCCAACAGCCATCAACACACCAATTGTAAATATGACCAATCAAAATCCCTATACACTTAGTGGAGTTCGTGTATCTGACAACTTAAATAAATTGCCAAAAGGCATATACATTATTAACAATAAGAAAGTGGTAAAGCAGTAAAAACAATATCTCTCGTAGCAAAGCGTCAGTGCATTGGTCTTTGCTTTCCTATATCTTTCTTGCTATTTGCACATAATTTACGTATATTTGCACGCAAAATAAAACAAAATAAACAAAGCAGAACTTTATGGCAATAAGTATCAGACTACAACAAAGCAAGTTTAAAGAGGCAAATCGAGGTGGTAAATGGCACGCACGAGTAGTAAGCAACGGAGAAACATCAACAGCCGATCTTGCTGCTGCTATCCAGTCAAACACATCGTTTACACGTGGCGAAGTTACAGGTATTATTATGGCTTTAGTAGACGAAATTAGCTACAATCTAAGTCTTGGTAACACTGTTGTACTCGATGGATTAGGTCGATTTCATCTAACTGTAGAAAGCGACCCAGTAGAAAACAAAGAAGACTTCGACATTAAAAAGAATGTAAAAGGAGTGAAGTGTAAATTTTTACCAGCAAGCCGTCGCGACCCTAAAACTCGCAAAAGCACACAAGACTTTGCGTCGGGCGTACAAGTTGTGTGGGCTGACCCTGAAGACGAAGAAGAATAATATTCCTCTTCCGTAAAGAAAAAGTTGCAAGAATAAACTTAAAAGAAACTATCGCCACACAAGTGGCAAAAATTAAAAAAACAACTATGCGAAAAACCTTACCCATTATAGCATTCCTGCTATCAGTAGCCTTGCAGGTATGCGCACAACAAAAGAATTATGACTTTCAAGAAGGCAAACTCTTTTATAAAATAACAGATGCAACAAAGCAATATGTACAAGTTACTACAGAACTCGATGAGCTTTTTAGAGGCAACAGGAACATTGTATAATAGTCCCTATAAAAGGCGATGTCGCAATCCCAGCCAACGTAAACTATCAAGGTAAACAATATACTGTAACTGGTATCGGCGACAATGCTTTTGGAGGTTGCACACAGGTTACATCGGTATCTATGCCAGCCAGCATAACCAGTTTAGGCGAACAAGTTTTCTTATCGTGCACAGGACTAAAACGCATCACAGTAGATGCAAATAACACAGTATTGAAAGATGTGGACGGAGTTCTCTTCGATAAAAGTGGAAACAAACTAATTGCGTATCCAAATATGCGGGCTACCAACTACGATATTCCAGAAGGAACAGTAGAACTCGGTGCTGCATCGTTCTTTATGTGCAACGAAATTAAAAACATCAACTTCCCTCCTACACTGAAGAAAATTGGTATGCTTGCCTTTGGTATTTGCTCAAAAATGAACGAAGTAACCATACCAGAAAATGTTACCGACCTTGGCGACTTCGCTTTTTATAATTGTACGGGATTAGAGAAAGCCATCATTAAAGCCAATATCTCCGAACTTAAACGCTATATGTTTAGCAGATGCACTGCCCTAAAAGAGGTTTCGCTACCTTCAACCATAGAGTTTATTCGCACTTGGGCATTCGGTAGTTGCGCAGCAATGAAGAACATAAAACTACCTGATAACTTAAAAGGTATAGAAGCCGAAGCTTTTAATGGTTGCGAAACATTAAGCGAAATCACTCTTCCAGCCAGTCTGGAACAGATAGGAATGTACACTTTCGATGGCTGTAAACAACTAAAATGTATTACTTGTCTTCGCGACACTCCATTAAAGGGAGCTGCTATGGGCGCTGGAGTATTTGAGAATGTAGACAAAATTGCATGCGAACTAAAAGTGCCTAAAGGTCATAGAAATGAATATGCTGAGGCAGAACAATGGGGAGATTTCACCAGAATATCAGAGCACGACCTTTCTGGTATCAGCACAATAATTAGTCAAGACAGCAACACACAGACAACTATCTTTACCATTAACGGACAACGCTTGCCAAACAATACACAACCTTCACACGGAATCTATATTATAAACGGCAAGAAAGTATGTGTTAAGTAAGTTATTTCATACACATAACACATACTGGTGGATTTATTTAGTTCAACTATAGTGGTTGTTTTGAAGTTCAGAACAACCACTATTTGCTTATACAAACACCATAATCTTATCATCTTGTGTAAAACATTTGTTTGGCAAATATCCTGAAAATAAGTACTTTTGCACAATAAAAGCAATTGTAACAATATGAATATACCATCTAACCAAAACGAAGAAGGAAAGAAAAGAATTGAGGAATTAGATTTTCTCAAGGCTCTGTTCATTCTCCTAATGATAACTTTTCATCTTGCCTATATCGGCGATGGCTATCCTTATCTGAAGAGTTTCGTCTATACCTTCCACATGCCCGGCTTCCTGATTATATCGGGTTATCTGTCGAAAGTGAATAAACCGGTACGAAGTTATGGTCGGACGGTATTGTGGCTTGCTGTACCTTACGTTGTTATGGAGGTGGGATATGTAGCTATGGCATCGCTGCTGCCAATAAAAGACCATATACCAACGCTATCAATAGAGGTAATGCTCAACAAGCTATGCCTTCGTCCGTTAGGCCCGTATTGGTATCTGCACACCCTGATAATCTGTGGAACGCTTTACTTTTCTGTCTTCCGATGGGCAAAAGCCTCAGCTTTTTCACGCCTTATAATCTTAGGAATAGCTTATTATGTCCTTTCTCTATCAGGAATTATCTCGTTTACATGTGCAATGTATTTCCTTGTTGGTGTTCTTGTTCGTCAAAGTTCACTTTCCTTTCTTACCATATTCCGCAGGTCGTGGTGGTCGCTTGTAGTCTTGGCAATTCTTTATTTCTATCCTTCGGCATTCAATAGAGCCACAGTAGGAGGTACAATGATAGTCTATTTCGTGTTTTCTTTCTTGCTAACTGTGTTTCCATACGTCCCAATTAAATCGAAAGAAATACTGTTATTTTTAGGGCGCAACTCTTTGATTCTATACATCTTCTCGCCCATATTCACATTATGCTGCAAAGTGTTTATACCTTATTTATCTTTCGATTCAACACGCTTGTTGTTTCTTTGCATCTCGTTACCCATCTGTGTAATCGGTAGTCTTGGCATCTGCAAAGTCTTAGATCTGCTGCATCTTTCACCATTCCTATTCGGACGAAAACATGCCCTAACCAGTTTCAACAGTAGCAAAGAACAAGTATATAGTAAGTAACAAGAACGAAATACAGCATGATACTTATGCGCTTTAATTCAAGAGAACGCAATTTGGAAATTAGCAAAAGAAATGGAAACAAAAGATAAAATATACGGTACTATTTTCGGACAAGCCATTGGCGATGCACTCGGTTTGGGCACTGAATTTATGTCGAAGAAAGAAGTAAGAGAGAAGTATCCTGATGGACTGAAAGAATACAGCCAAATCATCAGAGACTACCATAGAGCAAAGTTCCAGCCAGGCAGTTGGAGTGACGATACGGATATGATGCTGTGCATTGCCAATGCTATTATCGAGGATAAGGGCATAAATCTGCACACCATTGCAAGGAATTTCAAACAGTGGGTCTATGCTCCCGAAACACGTGGTGTAGGACAAACCACCCTTAAAGTGCTGTCGATAGCCGAATATGTGGAGAAACCACACCAAGTGGCAGAACTGATTTGGCGAATGACACGAACCAAAAATGCAGCCAACGGTTCTGTAATGCGCACTGCAATAATAGGATTAAAGAAGGAGAATGTGGCACAAACAGCAGAAGATGTCTGTAAACTTACCCATTTCGACCCGCGCTGTGTGGGTTCTTGCGTTATTGTTTCTGAAATTATAAACCACTTAATATGGCACGACGAACAGCTTTCCTACTCACAGATAATAACAATCGGCAACAAATACGATAAAAGCATCGCAGAATATATCGACAAGGCATACTATAACGGCATTGAGAGTCTGGAACTTGACGAGCCTTCGAGCATAGGATACACGCTAAAGGCTCTGGGTTCAGCATTATGGTGCCTGTTCCATGCAAACGACTTTGAAGAGGGTTTGCTCAGAGTAGTTAATGAGGGTGGCGATGCCGACACCAACGCTGCTGTGGCTTGTGCTATGCTCGGAGCAAAGTTTGGCTATACTTCCATTCCACAGAAATATACTGATGGATTGACAAGAAAAAGTGATTTGATGCGCATTATCAACTATTTAATGCAAATTGATATCTAAGGAACAACACCTTCATTTCTGCATCGTATTAACATACGATAATTTCAGTGTATATTTCCGTTTGTGAGAAATAATAATTATATTTGCAATACTATTACATCAGTGTTGATTACACTTAAGAACCTATACAGAAGGCAGTGAAAGGGAGTCGGCTGCCTTACCTTAACAAAATAGTTACTCCCCTATTTAATAACTATAATCTATTGGAAATATGGGAAAAAAGCATTTACATGTAATCGGTTTCTTGCTTGCGGCATTATTCCTGTCTATATCTGCCAAGGCTCAAACACTGGAAAATACGTACAAGAGGCTACGATTGAACCAACAAAAAGCACCCATGGGAAATTTACCTCCGGAACTGAAAGGGTTGGAGTTTGACGATTTCTATGGAGCAAACTATTTCCCACAGAAGGTGGGAGAACCCTACGCACCTATCTTTTATGTGTTCTATATGGACAATCAGTCGAACACTACCATCAATACGGTGGAATTTGAATATTGGTTCGACAACGACCGAACAAATGTCAAGTATAAGACACGCAACGATATTCAGCTCGCTCCGGGACAATCGATGGAAGACGGTGTGGGCTTTATTTCGTTCGAAGCTCAAACGACACACGCCCACACATCATTACCATAAAGCCTTACAAGGTAAATGGTATGGAAGTAGATATGGGTGTGCGCGTAAAACCTTTCCGTCAATACTTTGTTGAAGGAACCTACCGTATGCCGACACATTATGTAGAGGTGTTTGCAGACCCTACCAACAAAAAGGCATACGACCTTTATCGTGGGCTAGCAACAAGCATCGTAACCCTGCAACACAAAACAAAGAAGAAGAACCGCTACGAGTTGGTAACATTCGTGAGCCAAGCCGGGGAAGCAACATTCAAGGCAAGCCAACAGGAAAACAAATTGGCAAAGATGTATAAGATTGGCGAAATGCCAAGAATGATGGTGAACAGAAACTTGATGACACCATACGGAACGCTGAACAACCACACACAGCTGGAAGACCTCAGCACCTATTCACCCGCAATGAAGATTAGTTCAAAGGTTACTGACGTTTACGAATACTTGCTACAACGTGGTTTCTACGGTCCTGCCTTTGCGCAAATGACTCCTTCTGTAACAAGGAACAGCGATGGAAAGTTTGTTGTAACATCAGCGGACGCATATCCGAGCAACAGGAAACGAAGGGTTTGCGTATGAATGTATATCTCGTAGAGAACAACTTTATCCCTGAAACAGATGAAGACGGCTACGTGGAAATTCCCGACGGCACCGTGTATAATAAGTTCGTAAAGATGATTAGTCCAGTAGAAGGCTACGAACTCAAGGTAAACAACGACCGAACATACACCTTTGCTACCGAACCGTTTGCCATCGAAGACTTCGAAGCTGACAAGTATCGCCTCGTTGCTTCCATCATAGACCCTTGTATCGAGCAGCCTTACTTGGCTTCCGTGCTTCAGTCTTGTGGCGTAAACGTTAGCAACGAGCAACCCGCCGAGGTTACTATGACTACCGCACAAGCATCTGGCGAAATCAGTTTTGCCCTCGCTGCGAAAGAGGCTAACACGCCTATTACTATCGACTGGGGCGACGGCGTAGAGGTAAACTACACACTTGGCACTGATTTCAGTGAGATAAAGTCGGACGTAAAGGGTACGAACCTAAAGATAAAGGGCAACATTACGAAGTTGAACTGTATGGCAAACAAGCTGAAAGTGTTAGATGTATCGAACTGTCCAAAGCTAGAAGTGCTGCAAGCTGCTTACAATTACTTGTCGGAACTCGATTTAACCCACAGCACCGAACTGCAAAATTTGGAGATATTCGGCAGCAACAGTATTTCGGAGCTCGACCTTTCGCACTGCAAGAACCTCATCAGATTGGTGGCTTCGCAAAACTTCCTGTCTGATTTAGATGTCAGCAAGTGCCCTAACCTTACATACGTGGACTGCTCTCGTATGAAGCGCATCACAGCATTAGACTTAAGCAACTGCCATAAAATAAAGAATATCATAGCCAACGAATGTGCTATCGACAAGCTCACCATTCCGCAAGATGCACCATTGGAAGAGCTTTCTTGCACAAACAACAAACTCACGAGCCTCGACCTGACAGCATTCAACCAACTCAAGGATGTTAATTGTTCAGGTAATCCCATTACATCGCTCAAGGTAAGCTCACCCGAATTGCAGTCTTTGTACTCTATGGAAACCAAACTTACAAGCATCGACCTATCGAAACTTGCCAAGCTAAAGTTTCTTATGCTCAAAGGAAACGCAGGTATCACATCGCTCAATTTGGAGAACAACAAGGACTTGGAAGAACTTGGATTCAGTTCTTGCAAAGTAAACCAAATCGACTTGAGACCTTTGAAGGGATTGAAGAAACTGTGGTGTAGTAAAAACCTATTCACAACGCTCGACCTTTCGCAGAACAAGGAAATAGCACTATTAGATGCAACCGAGTGCAAGCTCACCACAATTGCATTCCCCGAAAATAATTCGACCTTAGAAAAAGCATTGCTCTCTAAAAATGCTTTTGAAGCCATCGCATTCGAAAGCCTTTCTGCGCTGAAAGTCATCAACCTACGAACGAACAAGCTAACAAAAGCAGAACTGAAGGGCTTGAGCAGTTTGGAAGAATTAGAACTTTCTTACAACCAACTCCACAGCGTGAACCTGAAAGAATGTCCGAACCTTAAACAGCTCGGCGTTACTGCCAATGGTATGACAGCCTGCGAGCTCAACACCCTCTACAACCAGCTGCCAACATTGCCAACAATGCCTAAAAAGTATAATCTATACAACGGTACAAAGAAGGACGAAGCCGCATTAACAAGCAAAACCTCTATCGCAACGGAGAAGAACTGGAAGGTTTATGTAGAAGGAGATGGCAGTGGCTGCGCCGACGGAATAGACAATGCCAATGCCGACAACACACTCTCCATTGTCGCAAGCGAAGGTTTGTTGCGCATACACAGCCCGTTTGTCCAATCCACCATACGTGTTTACACACTCGACGGAAAGCTTTTGGTACAACAACATCTTACCCATCAAGACACTACCATAAGTGTTCCGTTCGACGGAGCCTGCATTGTTCGCTGCACCGACGATATTAGCCAAAATACAACAACAACGAAAGTTGTGCTTTAATAGGAAAAACTTCAAGAGGGTGTGCCCAAATAGACACACCCTCTCCATAATCTTTACATAACGCTACGCTTGTGCACCTTACGGGTGTGGTTGTCCGCCACCGCCTTCGGGTTTCTTTGGGTCGGCTTCTTTTTCTTTGCCTTTCCATTCGTTCCATTCAATGTCCACGTCCGATAAACCTCGGGTAGACACCCTGCCTTTGCCTGCTCCACGATATCGAGTTTCGGGAATAAAGCGCACACGAACGCCACTAATTTGGTTCGCCGATACTTCTTTTCTCCGTTGCCACACCGTTCTTGTTTGTAACTGCCGTAAAGTAGAACGAACCTACACCGTCCAACTTCACCGAACGACCTTGTGCCATAAAGTCGCCCATCACACCGCCCAATGCCGTCAGCACTGCACGCACATCGGCAGGACTTACCGTCGATTCTGCTGCCAGACGTTTTGCCACTTGGTCTGTTGTTGCCGGACTCGATACTAAAACGGCTTTAGGATACCATTTGCCGTTCACTTTCATTTTGGTTTTCTTATAAAAAGCCATAATAAAAATTTGTTAAGCCGAAAGCCCCAATTGTTAATATCAACGAAATGTACTGCCGTGCCCCACGGGTCCTACTGCCGTGCCCCACGAGTCCTACACCCGTGCCTTACGAGTCCTACACCCGTCAGAATATAAAATTGTAGCCCTTCGGCTGAGTTATATAAATTGTTTGTTTATACTCGCATTCGAGATTTTCTCCAACACGAGTTTTTATTTTGTTTTATCCAAGTGTATGTTTGCGGACGGGCGCGATAAATCGGTCCCCTACGCCTACGGAATGTACGCTGTGGATTATTCACGTTTACCCACGTGCACCCACTGTAGGGAGCCGATTTATCGTGCCCGCATATTACGGAATACACGGTGCAGACATTCCTTTGTTTCATTAATTTTGTTTTTCATTTGTGCCATAGTATCTGTGCACTCATGATATTCTTTTTTAGAAGTGTGGCACCGACTCACGTCGCCACCACACTGAATTAAAATAGATTAACTGAAACTAATTGTATGTCTAAATACGGACGTGCCGCCTGCAAATTAATCAAATTAATCAATTATTCTGAGACTGGACGTACCGCATACCCGTTCGGACGGCGGATGTTGATCAGAAATAACACTTGGCTCCGATCGAAGTACAGGCCGTAACTGTTGCTCGCGTTGTACGGAACTACCGACCAATAGTAACCGCCAACCCCAACATTCTCCAACGAGCCATCGTTCTGGCGGCGGATACCCGAAGCAGGAAAGAAAATTGTTTTGTTCTTGCTGCTATTGGTATAGAAGTTATGACCGTAGGCAGCAGAGAATTTCTGGCTATCTGTTGTGCCATCTACATTGATATTAGCTGCTGTAGTTTGAGTTTGAAACTTACCATTGCTGGTGAAACCAGTAAAGGCATTGCTTGCAGGCATCTTGAAACCAACAGGACTGGGATCGTAAACAGTTTTAACTACAGCGTTGTCGTTCCAACCAGTGGTGGTGTTATCGGCAGACCAAAGGTTGTAGTAAGAGTAACCGGCAGGAGGTCTTTTCATCCAAGAGGAACCGACAATATAGAAGTTTTGAGGGTTCTGTATACCGTTGATGATGGACATTTTGTTGCCAGCATTCTTGTTAAAGGAGCCTTGAGGAAGAGATTCGTCAGTACCGGGGAAAGCATCTTTACGCCCAAACTGGTAAATGGTAGAAATACCTGTTCTTACAGTGCCTGGATTTTGGGTGATGGTAACGTCGCTGACCTGCTTTGTACCGTTGTTGGCAATGGTTTGTTCAACACGAACCTTGACGGTGTGGGGTGTATTGTAGAGAGTACCCTCCCACTTAGTAGGCTTCCAACCTAGTGTCTCTTCTGTGAAATTATATTTTACGCCTTGATAGTTGGTAACTTCTATTTTGTTGAGTGCGCTCTTTGGCGCAAACCATAAATGCCAAGACCAAACTACAGTGTTGCCTTTGGTAACTGCTACAACGGCATTGCCACTCTTGATGTCGGTTGCCTTAACTTCGAAGTCTAAGTAACCATCGCCGCTTGCATCGTGTGCAATTGTAGGAGATGTAACAAGGTCTTTCTCGTCAGCCCAAACTATTTTTGCACCATCGATATTTGCATTGGCTGTATTGCTCTTTCAATCCAAGGATTGGTAATGTCTTGGTTATTGTGGTCTTTGAAATTATGTAATATCATATCAGTACCGCCAGACATTGTAGGAGGTGCAGAACTGATATAGGAACTACTGTTTGTTGCACCATTCTCTATAGCATTACCATAAACAAGCGGTATACGATAATGGCCAGGAGCTGAGATAACGTAACAGTTGGCTGTGCTACGACTTACAGAGCCACCCTCAGTAGAAAGGTCGTAAGGAGCAGCAGCTGTGCCTAAGGCTGTGGCATTCTTTAATCCGTCGTTGCGTTGTTTTAAAAGATCTATCAGTGCTGCCTTCTTAAGTGTGGCTGTACCTTGTTCGGCAGCTGTACCACCGTTGCCCTCAGTCTTGCTAAGGCTGGTCAACCAATCTGGCTTCTCTGCCATAGAGAAAGTACCATCGTTGTTGGCATCGTAGCCTATTACTTTCCAAGCTACAGCCTGTTGAGTACCATCAGGAGCTTGGCGATAACTGGTGATGCCGTATGGTTGTGATGTTGTTTCGTCGTATTCGGCTGCACGGCTTGGGTCGGTTGGGGTAAGCACATACTGCCAAGTAGAGTTTGTCTGGCTTAGCTTTAGTGTACGTGTTGTTCCTGCTTTCCATTCACCCTTCAATGTTGCCGTGATTTCAGTGTTATCTGTGAAGTGTACGTAAGCTGTAACGCTATTACCCGTAAGCACCTGTGGAATCATATAGAAAGTGAAGTTATCACCCGTGTTGCCCATGATGGTAACGTTAGGGTTGGAACTGGTGTTTACGCTTAAGCCCGAAAGAGTGGCTGTACCACGAGTATCAGTAGAGTGGTCCCAATCTGCACCTACGCCATCGAGTCGCTGAGAAAGTGTGTACTTGCTTGCCATTACAGCATTGCGTATTTCTACTTTATCTATAGTTTTATTCCATGATAGATTCTGTCCAACGGCAAAGCGGATAGCGGTAAGCGCATGGCGGAAGTTAAGATTGGTTGTTGGGTGTTCGCCTTGTGTTGCGTAGTGTACATCGCCAGTACAAGCAGTCATTAGGTCTACTTGGTCTGCTACGTTCGACTTAACTGTGAAATCTACATTTGGACTACCAGCCGTTGTTGTATTGTTAATAGTCATACTTGAATATTTCTCCTTTGAAGGATAAACTGCAAAGAAGCGAGCATTTGGCTCTGCCATAGACCAACGTATAGGGTTGTAGAGTTCGCCGTTGCTCTTTGTTTTCTCTGCATGGAACCATTCGGGAGTTGTGAGAATGCTTGCAGCACCACGAATACCAGTAGACGAGAAGTCATCGTCTATATTGGTTTTTATTTTTGCACGTGTAGCAGCGTCTGCCTTTATTGGGTTTACGCCTTCTACGGTGGTTTCTATAAAACACACGTCTATGTTGCGGTTGCTGTGTGCTGCGAGTTTGTGTCCAGCAAGGTCGGCAGCTGTAATGCCGTTGGCAATGGCTCCGCGTGTCATTTCCAGTCCACGATTTACGGCTTGTTCCTGCACATCGTTTATGCTGAAACGCACAAGGGCGTCGCCGTCGTTTCCTTGATTGGGGTTTATATCATCGTCGGCACACGATGTTACCGATAGCGCAATTCCACCCACCAAGAGTGAAGAGAGCGCATAATGGAAAATACTTTTCTTCGTCATGTTGTTTTCCTTTTTAAATGTTAGTTACTTGTTGTTTGTTACTCGTTTAAGTTATTTAGCCTTCTATATTATCGTCTGAATTTTCATCGTCTGATATATGTGGCACCACGATAATTGCTCCGGCGTCTGGCTTCCTGAACCGCCACCACCGGGCGTACAAGCGGACTTCCTGCTAATAAGTGGCTTTCTCCGTCGATACTAAGTATCGCTACATCGGGCTGTAGATAGTCCTTTCTTTTTTGGTTTTCTTTCATAATCTCATTCTTTTATGCAATTATTATATTTAAAAGGGTATGAGGCTATACAGTGGCATAAACCCCATAGATGTTTATTATGTTTTTGTGGAATAAAAATTTGCTTATTTCTGTCTCCGGTAGTAAACAGCAAGGCACAAAAAAAGAACAAAGGAAACTCATGAGAGTCCTTTGTTTACTACGGTTTGCACGACACGCTTCGCGCGCGCGTACGAAAAAGTGGAAAGTTTTGTTTACGCCTGCATTACTAGAGAGAGAGAGAGAGTATACAAATATTTGGAACTACCAAATATTTAGCAATCTTTTTTTCGTTTTTCTCCTCGTGCTTTTGCAAGCCACATATAGATGCAACACTATTTACACCTTTTATTATATAAGGTGTAAAACAACGTTATAATATGTAGATTTACTTGCATTCTTGTTAAATCTGGCTTAATTTGGTGGCAAAGGTAATAAAAAAGCTATAAAAACAACAAAGAAAAATAGAGAAATTAAGAAAAATATCTTTATAACCAATAAAACCATAGCGTTCTATTTAGTTACATAATATTATTGAAAAATACACTGCATTTATTACATAAGACAGTATGTATTTACGCATATTTCAATACATTTATAGTGCTATAAAAAAATAACTATTCTGAACTATTTGGCACATCGATACCTAATTCTTTTAGAACATTGGGTGCATCTTCGTCGCCATATTCAGTTGCTTTTTTATACCAGTGTATGGCTTCGTCTATGTTCTTCTCTACGCCATCGCCACGTCTATAACAATTTCCTATATAGAACATAGCCCATGGTTCGCATCCATTTGCAGCTTTAAAGAGCCATTCTAAACCCTTTTTCTTATCGGGTTTTTCACCGTTCCAACCTTCAAAATAAAGAATGCCAAGATAGTATTGCCCTAAAGCTGAACCTGCATAGGCAGCTTTCTGATACCAATGTAATGCACTCTGAGCATTGAATGCTACGCCCAAACCATAGGCATAGCATCTCCCCAGACCAGTATAGGCATCTATATTGCCAGCTTCGGCAGCCTTTTGATAATACTTAAAAGCGGTATCAAAATCTTCGTTATTAAACGCTTCGTCGGCATCTCCCAGCAATTTATCTGCTTCTGTTGCAGGTTTACCTACATAATTGGTATCTACTCTGTGTGGCACTTCCTCTTGCGCAACACCCACTAAAGGCAGAAACAGAGCAAAGAAGCCCAGAAGTAATCTTTTCATATAAGATAAAAGACGTTACACAAGGCGAATGGCAAGCGGTTCAACTGTGATGAGACGACGCTTGTAAAGGTCGCCAACGGCTTTCTTGTAGACTTTCTTTGACACATGAAAGAGACGTTTAATATCTTCTGCTTCGCTTTTATCGCCAAGGTTGCATACACCACCGTTGTCCTTTAAGTATTGCAGAAGCACTTCGGCAAAGTCTTTTGCATATTGCTGTCCTGTTGGTTGCAGCGTGCAGTCAATCTTTCCGTCTGGTCGGACTGTGGCAATATAACCCTTCAGATGGTCGCCCGTGTGGACGTACTGGAACACTTGGTCGCCATAAACAAGTCCGGGATATTTATTGTCGATGATAACTTTGAAGCCCAGTTCAGTCTTTTGCCAAATCATCAAATCAACCTCCTCGCCTTGCTTGTACATTGGTTTCTCTTCCTCGAAATAATATTCCACCTTCGCCGATGCCACCAAACGGTAGGTTTCTTCGTCAAGATGTACGTGTACAATATACGATTCGCCTATCTGCATACGTTTTTTCTGCTCGCGAAACGGGCAGAACAAATCTTTTGTTACACCCCAATTAAGAAATGCGCCATACTCGTTTACCCACGAACATTCCAAATATGCAAACTCACCCACAACAGCAAGTGGGTGTTCGGTTGTAGCAATGGGACGTTCCTCCTGGTCGAGATACACAAAAACACGTAAGTCGTCGCCCACCGAAACATTATTGGGAACATATTTTTGAGGCATTAATATTTCGCCTGCTCGACCACCATCGAGATACAATCCGAATGGATCTCTATTGCCTTCGCGCAATGCAACCTTCAATACTGTAAGCGTATTGTAATCGCCTATTTTTAGTTTTGCCATTTAATTTTTCCTTTCTTACATTCTTATACAGTACTGGCTTCGCTTCCCTCTCCCACTATGCGTCCGTCTTTCAGGTGTATGGTGCGGTCGGTAAGTGTAGCCAACGTCTCGTCGTGTGTTACAATAACAAAAGTTTGACCAAACTTATCGCGCAAATCGAAGAAGAGTTTGTGTAGTTCTTCTTTATTCTTTGAATCCAAACTACCCGACGGTTCGTCGGCAAGAATTACTGCAGGGTTGTTCATTAGCGCCCTTGCCACTGCCACACGCTGCTTTTCGCCACCAGAAAGTTCGTTGGGTTTGTGGTTTGCACGGTCGTTCAGTCCCATAAACTCCAATAGTTCTTCAGCACGATTGTGTGCTTCTTTGTTTTTCATTCCTGCAATATAAGCAGGTATCATAATGTTCTCTATTGCCGTAAACTCTGGTAAAAGTTGGTGAAACTGGAACACGAAACCAAGATGTTTGTTGCGAAACTCGCTTAGTTTATTGGTCGATAGTGTGCTGGTCTCTATGCCGTCTACTACGACAGAGCCACTATCGGGCTTATCTAACGTACCAAGAATTTGCAGCAACGTGGTTTTGCCTGCTCCAGAAGGACCAACAATGCTCACTATTTCGCCTTTTTTAATGCACAGGTCAATACCTTTCAGCACTTGCAGTGAACCAAAACTCTTAGTAACACCTTTTATCTCTATCATAATTCTATCTTATTTTCTTTTGCATAAACTCTCGTAGAACATCATAAGCACTACGTTCTTCGGTGTGTTGCGACTGTGCAAACGTCATACCGTCCATACGATTGCCATACTGATCGGGGAATATTATCATAAGAGTCTTACTCTTAAAGAAGCGATTTACTTCTTCTGGTATGCGTTCCATCGCATTCTTATAAGATATAGTACCCTTTCGCGCTGTGATAATTACAAACAAATGGTCGTCTTGCACCTCTGTAGCCAACTGTGGAAGTTCTTTCCAATGCTTCATTTCAACATATTCAGCCCGTACATTGGGGTGTCGATTACGAATATATACCGTAATTAGTTCGATGGTTTCTTGACGAGCATGAAAAACAACACGGCAATCGCTGTTCGATGCTAAACGTGCTATTCGTTCCAACCAACGATAAAAGCCAGGTTCAAACTCAGCCCGCGAAGGCACAACAACTTGTATTCTACGAATTGTATTCAATGGTTGCACAATACGAGCTATTGTAATTTGGCGGCTCAAACCATTGTAAAGGCTCTGTGTAAATTGTCCCCAAAAGCCTTTCGATATAGCTTGTTTGGCATGTAGTCCCATTACTATCTCAGATGCTTGGAACTCTTTAAAAGCATGTTTTATACCATTTGCTATGTTGGCAGCAATTCGCACCTGTGTTACCATCGGCACATTGGCAGACGCAGCTTGCTTTTGCAGATGTTCTAATAAACGTCGTCCTTCTTCTTGATTGGCTGCTGCATTCACATCGTCGTACACAACGTTTAGTCCAACAAGTTCTTTCTTAAGCTTTTCGTTACGCATCATTATGGCTAACGAAAGCAAATTCTCGGCGTATTCTGGATATTTCACAGGTATAAGAATGCGTTCGTCGTTATGCGTTCGCGCCATTTCAGGTTCTTCTTTTTCGGTTAATCGAATTTTTTGAGCAGCTCTCTCTGTTACAAACGATGATATTATGCAAGTAAAAAGTATCATAATAACGATACCATTCAGCACTTCATCGTTGAAAAGGAATTTTCCAGGAGCTACCTCAAGCTTTAATCCCACCATCACCATAGCTATTGCGCCTGCTGCATGGGCACTTGTTAAACCGAAAAGCATATCAGACATTTCTCGTTTTAAACGAAACAAGAAGCCAGCAAGATAGGCTGCAATGGCTTTTCCTGTTGTTCCAAAGAAGACAATACATAGTACAACCCAAATGATATGTGTGCCTTCAAACAACGAACGCACATTTATTAACATTCCAACACCTATTAGGAAATAAGGAATAAAGAGCGCATTGCCTGTAAACTCTATATGATTCATAAGTGGAGATAGACGTGGAATGAAGCGATTTAATATTAGCCCTGAAAAGAACGCTCCAAAAATACCTTCCAAACCTACTGCTTCAGAAAGTGCAGCAGACAGAAACAGAATGCCTAAAACAAAGAGAAACTGCATTACAGCATCGGAATAGCGACGCAGAAACCATCGTGTAAGGCGCGGAACAAAGTAAATAAGCCCTGATATATAGAGTGCAAATTTAAGCATAAACCATAGCCAGAATATGCCACCACTACCGCCTTGACACAAATTTACTATCATTGCCATAACAAGAAGCGCCAAGAACAATGCTACCATTGTACCACCAACACTAAGCGTTGAAGCCGAATGCTGAGAAAGGCCATAGCGTCCCACGATAGGATAGGCTACGAGTGTGCTTGATGACATAATACAACCAAGTAGCAAAGACGATGTTACTGAGTAGTGTAGCAAATATATTCCCATTAAGAAGGTAAGAATATAAGGTATAAAAAAGGAGAGAAAACCAAACAGCATAACACGCCATTTATTTTTCTTCAGTCCGTCCATATCCATTTCAAGACCAGCAAGAAACATAATGTAATATAAGCCTACACTTCCAAACAATTCGAACGAAGCATCGCGTTTCAGCACATTTAATCCGTATTCGCCCACCAAAACACCAGCCAAAACCATTCCTATAATGTGAGGAATACGCAGTCTACCCATAATAATAGGCGACAATAGAATTAGCATCAATACCACAAAGAAAATCAATGTTGGATCGGTTATAGGGAAATATTGGGCTATTCTGAACATAATTGCTATTATAAATATGTGCAAAGGTAGCAAAAAGTTATGGGGTAAGTAGTGAAAGTAGAGAGTTTTTTGTATTTTTGCAAACGCAAACAACACAAACTTATGCCTTACTGGTATATGTTTGAATAGACATTTTGTGATGTATTGCACTATTAAAATTATAAAAACAAGGATATGAAAGTAGCTATTGTTGGAGCCAGTGGAGCGGTTGGACAAGAATTTCTCCGCATATTGGCAGAAAGAAACTTCCCTATAGACGAGCTTGTGCTCTTTGGTTCAAGTCGGTCTGCAGGTAGAAAGTACACATTTAAAGGTAAAGAATACGAAGTAAAACTTCTGCAACATAACGATGATTTCAAGGATATTGACATAGCTTTTGTTAGTGCAGGTGGCAGCACGTCGGCAGAATTCGCCAACACCATTACCAAATATGGGACTGTTATGATTGATAATTCAAGTCAATTCCGTATGGAAAAAGACGTACCATTGGTTGTTCCAGAAATAAATGCAGAAGATGCACTAACTCGTCCACGTGGTATTATTGCTAATCCTAACTGCACCACTATTATGATGGTTGTGGTTTTGAATCCTATTGAGAAACTCAGCCACATTAAGCGTGTGCGTATCAGCAGTTATCAGAGTGCTTCGGGTGCTGGTGCAGCTGCTATGCAGGAACTACAACAGCAATATAAGGAGATTATTGAGACGGGCGAAGCTGAGACTATTAGTAAGTTTCCGCATCAGTTAGCCTACAATGTGATTCCGCAAATAGATAAGATGACGGAAACTGACTATACGAAAGAGGAAATGAAGATGTTCTACGAAACGCAGAAAATTATGCACTCCGATGTTCGCACCAGTGCCACCTGCGTGCGTGTATCGTCGCTCCGCAGCCATTCGGAATCGGTTTGGATAGAAACTGAAAAGCCTTTAGAGATTGCTGAAATACGCAAGGCACTCGAAGCTGCACCCGGCGTTACGCTTGTAGACGACCCACAAAACTACGTTTACCCTATGCCATTGGAGAGTGCAGGTAAAGATGATATCTACGTTGGACGCATTCGTAAAGACCTTGCCGATGAAAATGGTACAACACTTTGGCTCACGGGGGACCAGATACGTAAGGGCGCAGCTCTCAATGCCGTACAAATTGCAGAATATTTAATAAAGGTGGGGAACGTAAAATAGTGTAATTTTTGTTGTTCTCTGTATAGACTATATTTTTCGCCGCACATTATTAAAATGCGCTATGTCTCACTCTTAGAGAAAACAACAGCTATATTCCAATTATATAAAAGAGCCTGTTTCGTAATGCGAAATAGGCTCTTTTATGCATCAAAAATACTATAGTTTTATAAACACTTTAGAATATATTGCTATTGTAACAAATTTCGTTTCTATATAACAACAAATGATACAACACATTATTGACCAACAACTTATTAAAACACTTAAATTAGAATTCCAATGAATAAAAAGAAATTATTGTATTCATTTTGATAAGCATCTTTTAGGTAGGATTATATTGAGACATAAATGTTCTTGTTGTTTATGATATCTAATTTGCAACTGACAGATATCTGAGAGGAGCGTTACAGATATCTGAGAGGAATGTTACAGATATCTAAGAAAAGAGTAACTAATTTTGTAGATAAAGAAAACAGGCGTAATGGACATTTGGTAGGCTGAAAACCTCACGTGTTTTAGTAATGGACATTTGGTAGGCTGATCATTCCAGCCTACTTTTTGTATTTATGAATCCATCTATAAACTTCTTCTTGTTAGCTTCATTCAATCCATTATGATTATGTAGTGCCCTTTTAAGCTGTGAGTTAAATCCTTCCAATAGATTTGTTGTATTAGGAATTTGTAATTCTGTATAATCCTCATACGTATAGAGCCATTTAAGATGAGTCTTAACAGAACGTCTTGCAGTTCTCTGTCTTCTATGTGTATAGGTCGTCTTGCCAGAGATTAGAAGAGTTCGTTCGTCTAGAAACTCTTTCCATTTATCACACCATTTCTCAAAAGCTGTTATAAACTCTTCTTTTCCCAAAGAGAACATACTTCTCATTAAAGTTAATAGTTCAACGCCTGCAGGTAAATGTGGATTGTTAGTAAGAAGCCTTCTAACTATCTGGAATTGGTGGAACTGACACATTTGTACGGGACAGAAACTTATAGCTTGTAAAAGTCCCACATGTCCATCACATACCACTGCTTTTATTGTAGTTCCACGCTTCGCAATATACCGAAGTCCATCAAGATAATCCTTATTAGTTTCGTTCTTAACAAACTTGCGATAAAGTATTTTACCTGATGATGCGTCCTGAAAAGCATCACGCCAAATGTCTTGGAAAAGTAAGTCGTATCTATTATTATTACTGCAGATTTGGGGTAAGTAGCAGTAAAACTATCCACCACTAAACTTAACCTACGTCGTATGGTTCGTTCTGAGCATTTATAAAGAATGGATAGGTCTGAGATTGTTCTATTTGCAGCAAGATAGTCATTCCAGAGAGACACATTATTTATACGTAATCCACCTTGGAATTGCCTACCACAATCCCTGCAAAGATACATCTGAACATTACGTCGATGACCATTCTTTTTAACATTTGAGCTGTTGCAGAATATACAGTTTTTTTATTCATAGGTTTTCAAATGCTGCAAAGGTAGTAAATAAAAGCGTTCCGTGAGATTTCAGCCTACCAAATGTCCATTACGCCAGAAAACAGCATTGCATACTTAAAGTTTGCAATGCTGCTTATGTTGTTTGTTGTTTTCTTGCCCAATAGGTACAGAAATGTTTTTATTTGTGTGCTTTATAATACTTTACAGCAGCTTCTACATTTAGTTTCACTGCTCTTGACGAGAATGTTGCACCACTAACACCATCTACTGTTCCCACCTTAGAAATGCGTTTGCCGGCAAACTTTGGTAACATCTTAGAATCTACTTGTTCAAAATATCTAGGTGTTTCACGATTTTTCATCGCTACAACCTTTACCACTTTATCGTTCTTAATGTACACTTCTACAGGTGTAGCCCCCTTAAAACCACTTACATTGGCAGCCAACGTAGTTGTGTTTACCACATAAGTGCCATCGCTTTGCTTGCGCATCACATTGTCGTCGCCTGCTGCTGCATATGCAAAGCCTGCTGTAGTTAGGGCTGCAATGGCTATGGCTAAAGCTTGTTTTTTCATATTTCTTTTTATTGTTACTGATTATTATTTATTGTTGTTACTTTTCTATTTGTGTGCAAACTTACATAAAATTATCGAACTACATGGCAGTTGCTTTGAAAAAGTTGTGGCATATTATAAAAATATAAAAGCCGCTTCTGCTTTGTTCAGAGGCGGCTTGTTGTTGATTACTCGAAAGTAGTGGGGGAGTGTTTAAGGGTGTGGTTGTCCTCCTTCTTTGCCTCCCTCTGGCTTACTTTCGTGCTTCTTTTTGCGTTTAGGGTTGTCTACGCTTAGTTCTACATTCTTGGCAGCATCGCGCATCTGTACTTTAGGTGTGAACACGATTTTGGGCGACTTGAGTGTATCGACACACACGTCGATTTCGTTGTCCATCATCTTCGCAGGAACGAGGACACGGAACGAACCGAGGTCAGCCAAGTCTACGTTTACGCCCATAAGCAGCGCATCGCGTACGACGGCACCGAGCGAGATAAGAGCATTGCTTACATCGCCTGCAGATAACGATGTCTCACGCACAATGCGGTCTACTACCATTTTGTTTGTCAGGGCGTTGTTTTGCCTTTGGCGAAGCGTAGTAAACGGTTTGTCCTTGCGCTTGCCGATGTTGAGCTTTCTCGATTTGATTTCAAACTCGATCATAATTGTTTTTTTGTTTAATAGATTAATAAAATTGTTATATAATAGTACCTTTTACATACCACTCGTGATATATATCCGTATACCACTCGTGGTATATCATTGTATATCACTCGTGGTATACAATCGCATATTACGAGTGATGTATTTCAGCTACTTCTTCACAGCCTTTTGTCCATTCACGATATACACACCTTTCGGCAGGTTGTTCAGTTCGCCTTGCAGGCGCACACCGCTAAGACTGTAGATGCCTTGCTTTGCGATAGTGTCGGCAGTTGGTGTTTCGATGGCATTGGGGTCAGGAGTAATGGTTACCCAATCGGTAATAACCTTGTTGTCCGTGCCAAAGAGAGAGTAATAACTGCTGTTGTTGCTTTGGGACTCTTTCCAGTATGCGCCCGCAGGAGCTACTATTTCGCACCCGTTCAGTTCTGGTTTAGAATCCCACAGCCAGCTAATACTACCTGCATACTCATCATTGCTGCTGCCGCCACCCTTGGCGCGCACCGTGCAACGGTCAAAAGTCCAATGACCAGAAACCAGTCCGTATACTCCCACCGCTGGCTTCCAAGGTACAGCCACTCACAGTAATGGAACCGTAGTTAAAAATACCTCTCTGACTTGAAATTTCGCTTGATGTTGTAGAACCTTTCACCACAAGCTTTCCATCGCCCATGAAAGAGAGTGTCTTGAAATTCCATACACCCATACCCTTCTCTGCAGTAATGGTGTTATTACCAATGAGGCGGATAGTCAAGCCTTCTATATTGTTGTATATACCCGAACCTCTGCCTTTTCTATCATCTTCTATCGTGTTCTCGATTGTAGCATTGTCAAGGGTGAGGGTTTTGGTATTGTCGTCATACTTCACAGTTCCCGATACACCATCAATCGCTGAAAGGTTGTTGCAGTTTGCTAAGGTTAATTTTTGTACCAGCAATCCAAAGCTCATAGTCTTCTATTGGTTCGATAGTTACCCAATCGGTAATAACCTTGTTGTCTTTGCCGAAAAGAGAGTAGCGAGCATTCCACCATCCGTCATTCTTTTTGTATTCCCAATAGGCTCCTTTAGGGGTAGCGACAGCACAGCCAGAAAACTGATACATAGACAGAACACCTATGCTGCCCGCATACTCATTATCGCTGCTGCCTCCACCTTTGGCGCGCACAGTGCAACGGTCAAATTTCCAGTAACCTTCACTCAATCCGTACACACCACCACTCGCTTCCAAAGTACAGCCACTCACGATGATACCATAATAGTTAAAAAAATACCTGCAAAACCACCGTTCACAGCGAGTTTGCCGTCACCGTAAAAAGTAATTTCACCATCCATATTCCACACGCCCACGTACTTTTCAGAAGTAATGGTATTGTTACCAACAAGACGAATGGTTAGTCCATCGACCTCGTTAAAGATGCCAGCGGCTTTTCCACTACCATCTTCATCTACTGTATTTTTATTGCTGATGGTGGCATTGTCGAGCGTGAGTGTCTTGGTAGCATGGTCGTAGTTCACTTTGCCCGACACACCGTCAATCACAGAAAGGTCGTTACAGTTTACTGAAGTTACCTGTATGCCGGCAATCTTGAAGTTATAGATGGTTACATCCGATTTCTCTATGGTTACCCAGTCGGTTACAGGCTTACGATCTGCTCCATAGAGGCAGTGATTAAACCAGTACGCTCCTTCAGGAGTGGTGATAGCGCAGTCGGTAAATTCGGGCTTACCACGTAGGTCGCTGATACTGCCTGCATACTCATCACCGCTGCGACCGCCCCCCTTGGCACGCACGGTACAGCGGTCGAATTTCCAGTGGCCGCCAAACAATCCGCACGCACCACCGCTTGCTTCCAAGGTGCAACCGCTCACAGTGATGGTACCTCTATTTGAAAATGCCCGTTTGTGAGAAATGATCGCTTGCCGTGGTCGAACCTTTCACCGTAAGTTTGCCGTTACCGATAATGGTGAGATTGGCGTCGTTATAATTATACATACCTAAAGTATTCTCCGAGGTAATAGTATTGTTGCCAATGAGATTAATAGTCAAACCTTTGATAGCAGTAGCGATTCCAGATTGTTTTTCCAACAGGTGTTTCATAATCTTCTTCTGCCGTGTAGTGAATGGTGGCATTGTCAAGGGTAAGGGTCTTGGTGGCATCATCGTACTTTACACTCCCCGATACACCATCAATTACAGAGAGGTCTCCGCAATTTTCGGAAGTTACCTGCGTACCTGCAAGCCAAAGGTCGTACTTCGTCTGCGCCTGCGCAGTGCCTGCCCACATTGTCGCCATAATGGCGAGAATGAGCGAAAATAATACTTTTTTTCTTCATAACTCTTTTGTTTTTTTAATATTTGATAATTGGATAGATAATTTTGTTTGTCTTTGCTCACCTTTAATGCAAAGGGTACGCAAAGTAAAAGGTCCCACCCGCACCTCCTTGCAGAGAAGATGCAGGCAGAGACTTCGCAGAATGTTTTCGATTGGGAATGAGAGACGTCTCAACAACGCAGGAAGCGTCAAAACATTCGAATGGTCGCCCCCCGAGTGAGAGAGAACGACAGGCAGAACGCACGCAAGACGCATTTACACCGCTGTTTTGACGTGCTCTACAGAAGTTTGATAATATATATTTCTTTAACGTTAGCATTGTTGCCAGTTTAGATATTTGATATTTTTTTGGTTATTTGTTTGCAAATATAAGCTTTTTCACAAAAAACAGCAAGAGATAAAGGAAAAAGTACTTCTGCGTATCTACTTGTCCAAGAATTTTTGAACCAACGTACTTTTGCGAAGCCTTCGCGGTACATATCGCCAATAGGAACATACATACCATCGTTCATAAGAATACGATTCTTGTTTACTTCGTTTATATCTATCAAGTTAATAATCCATGAACGATGAATGCGCATAAAGCTATTATTAGCTAAATGTTTCTCCATTTTCTTCATACTCGAAAGTATCATTAATGGCTTTCTATCGCTTATAAAAATGAATTTTTTTAGATACTCGCCCATACCTTCAACATAACGTATATCGCTGATGTTTATACGAATAATTTTATATTCATTCTTTAGAAACAGAGTGTCGTTATCTGCCAAAGAAACATTTGTTTTTGCTTGTTGCAACAACACATACTGCCGTTGTAAACTTTTAGCTGCTGCCATTAGTTCGTCTTGGCTAAATGGTTTAAGGAGATAATCAATAGCTTCTACTTTATAACCTTCTATAGCGTAGTCGCTATAAGCAGTTGTAAACACCACTAAAGGCTTTACTTCTAACGAGCGTACAAAGTCGAGTCCACTCATATCAGGCATATTAATATCTATAAATATAGCATCAACGGTTTGCCTTTCTATTTCTCTCTTTGCTTCAATAGCATTTTTGGCATTCGCCAACCAGTTCTAAAAAAACGATATATTTTTTATATATGTAGCCAGCTGCTTCAGTGCCAAAGGCTCATCGTCTACTGCTAAAGTTCTTATTCTGTTTTCCATCTTGGAGTTGGTTTTTTGTCATTTTTCTTATTTGTTAATGATAATTCTAACCACACACTATAAGTTTTCTCACCATCGTCTATTACGAGTTTGTGGCGGTTTGGATATATCAGGTTCAATCGTTGTTGTACACTCTTCAGCCCTACTCCGCCTTTTTCGCATTCAGTTTCAGACTGTTTACTATTTATACAGCAAAACTTTATCTTGTCGTTTTCTACAGAAAGCGAAATATATATTGTGCTTATATGCTGATAGCTTATACCATATTTAAAGGCATTTCCAACAAAACATACAAGTAGTAGTGGTGGTATTTCGCCCACTGGAAATTGCTTTGGGATATTTAGATTTATCTTTACCTTTTCTGTATAGCGCATACGCATCAACGAAATATAACTATGTATAAAGTCGCTTTCTTTCTGTAAAGGAATAAAAGTATTATTACCTTCGTAAAGAATATACCGCATCATCTTCGACATTACTATAATAGCCCACTTTGCTTTCTCTGGATCGATATCTACTAAAGCATGTATATTGTTGAGCGTATTCATAAAAAAAGTGTGGGTTTATTTGATATTTCAGTGATATTAGCTGTTGTTCCAGGTTCTTTTTTTCTAAATCATATAGTTTCTTTTGGTCGTCATTATATTTAAAAAAGAGCTTTACGCCAAGATTCATTCCAAACATTAACACTAACATTATGGTGTTTACAACTATTATTTGTGTTGTAATAGTAGTCTGATTATATGTAATTCTGCTTTGAACATAGCCAGCCTGAACAATAGCTCTCAGACTTTCTTCCGCTGTTTGGGTATGAAAAACATATAACACAAGTACAAATATAAGTATTAGAATAATGGTCCCACACACATAGTGTATTCGTTGTTTGCGATAGATAATAAGTGGTAACAAAAAGAAATTATGCACTAAGAATGCACCAAAATATATGAAAACAACTGTCCAAACACTAAAAATATGAGTCCAACTATATGTTCTAAAGGTACTACTATCATAGAGAGACATTGCTGCTACGGGAACAAAAAAGATAAACAACCATAAAAGCGAATGAGCAACATTCTCTTTATACACTCTTGGTAGCTTTTTCCGTAACAGATTTATCATATATTCTATTTAAAGGTAGAGCATTCACATTTCAACAATGAGAACTCTTTGCAAAGATACAAAAATATTATTTCTTCACGCAAATCTCTACATAGAATATTCGTTTTATACTTTATAATTCACAGAAGTAAAGTTTTGCTCTAAAAAGACAACTAAATAAAACCGAAAAAGATACATTTGTGCCGAAACCGCAAAGCCATTGTAAACATTGAATATACATTTTTGTCGTTTCGTTAAAACTTAAAATACATCTATATACTTGCATCGAAGGAGAGCCGGGATACGAATAAATGGTATAACATAGGGATTCCAATAAGATGAAAAACAAAAAAGATAGTGTATTACAAGAAAAATAAGCCAAATTATTTGGCTATTAATGAAAGTTAGCTTACCTTTGCACTCGCAAATGCGCTTGTGGCGGAATTGGTAGACGCGCTAGACTTAGGATCTAGTGATTTCCATCGTGCAGGTTCGATTCCTGTCAAGCGCACTCTTTCTTTATTAAGGCGTTGTTTCGCTAAAAAAGGATAACTCCACTAATTATACTTGCGTAATAAAGATTATGACTTACTCTAAAAAAAGCCTATTAACATTGGTTATGTTCTTGTTTGCTTATCCAATGATAGTATTAACTTATGCACAACATTCCACACTTTATTATAATAGAGTTGATAGCCTAAAATTAGGCGAAAGAATAGGTTTGCGCACAAATGTTGTAGACTGGATAATGCTTACACCTAACTTTGGCATAGAATACACCTTGGGAAACAAGAACTGGAACAAATGGACGCTCGGTATTTCGGGGAGAATTAACTGGAACACACAAACAAAAGACCCTACTTATAATGTGTACGATTTATACGATGGAAAAATAGAATTGCGCAAATATTGGCATGGAAATAATCCACGCCGCGTGTTTTATTGGGGTATATATGGTGGTGCCAATAGGTTTAACATTAAGTTTACAGACTTAGGAAAGAAAGGAAATGCATTTACTGGCGGACTTATGTTTGGCACAGTTGCACAGCTATATGGCTACCAAAATGGTGCAAGTTTAGATTTCGACTTTGGTATAAACGCAGGTGTCGTATTTGCAAAATACGAAGAATATCGTCGCGATGTTATCAATAACCGGCACGTTTATACCACTGTAACGCCACAAAATGGTTACAAACTAACGTTCAATCCTTTTGTTTATGCCGCTTCAACAGATATTTTTAGAGTGGGCTTAATATATCATTTCGGAACAAAAGTAGCTAACCGATACAAGAAACGTGAGGTTGTAGACGAAAAATATCGTATAGAACAAGCAAACAAAGCCTACGCAAAAGACACACTACACATTGCTAAGGAAGCAGAAAAGAAAGCTAAGCACATAGAAAAAGCTCGCAATAAACGACTAAAAGAATACGAGAAAGCTAAGAAGCAAGCAGAAAAGGCACAACAGAAAGTGGCTAAAGATATTGAAGAACGAAAGAAAAGAACAGAGAAATGAAAAGAATAGTCGCAACATTCTTAAGTATAATGTCGGCAATTATAGCCAACAGCCAATCCATCTCTGTAAATACAGATGTGGCAATGTTGGCTCTACAAACTTACAATATAGGTGCTGAGATGACAATTGGCAATCGTTCTACATTGGGATTAAGCGTGTTTGCAAATAACAAGCCATATTGGCACACAGAAACAAAGATGGTGGGCGTACAACCAGAATATAGATACTATTTTGGAGGGCGACCTATGTATCACCACTTTATAGGCGTAAGTGCTTTAGCCGTAGACTATAATGTTAAAGTAAGAAATACACGCTACGATGGCTTTGCTGCTGGTGCAGGACTAACGTTTGGCTATGTTGCATCTATTTCTAATCGTTGGACAATTGACGCACATGCAGGTATTGGATTGGTTTTGTTTCATCAAAAGAAAACAACAGATGGACAACCAAACTTAGAAATATCCTCGGGTGTGAGAACATCAGATGGATACACTGGATACCAAATATTACCAACAAAAATTGGCGTTACGCTTTCATACATATTAAGATAAAGAAAACAATATGAGACTGAGTATAAAACGTTGCCTGACTATTCTATATCTGCTGCTTGCTTACGTAAATATAACTAATGCGCAAGTAATGCACATAACGGGTAACGTATACAAAAACATGAAATCGTTTGATGGGGGTAAAACCAATAAAGTTCCTCTCTCCGTTCCCGTTTATATATTCGACAACCGAAACGAAGCCAACAAACAGGCTGCAACATATAAAAGTAAAAGCAAAAACATTAGTCAAGAGGTTACAATTAAAAGCAATGCAACCGTAACACCCGACTACGATGGACACTTCGAAGCTGATATTTCAGCCAAAGGAGCACTAATGGTTATAAACGAAGGCGAAGTAAAGGTAGTAAATATTGGTTCTAATCTGCAATACGATATAGTTTTTACCGATGGTTCAAAAACACTCTTACTTGCCAATACAACTGTTATAGGAAAACGCACAGGCGCAAATATCGTTGAAATGAAACCTATTGATGATGGTCCAAACCTGCATTGGAATGTTACAATAAGGCTACCAGAATGGTATACAAAAGACCATTCACGGCTCATCTTCCAACCAATGGTTATCAATTGCGAAGAAGAAGACACCATACAATATCTTGAACCACTGGTGTTCGAGGGAAAACAATATCACAAGAACCAAATTAGAAGAAAGAGTTTCGATTACAATCGTAACGATTCGCTGCATAGCTATTACATCGAAGACCAACCAAGCACTAACGATGCGTTTACCTTTCATTGGGAAACAACGTATCCAAAACCTAATCCAAACAAGAGTTACAAGTGGGGCTCGGTGTTAAGACTAGAAGACTACACCCACATTTACTTTGAAGACAAATCGAAAAGCGGAACTTGCAATACACGTAAACCATGGAAGCTAATAGATGTTTCGATGGCTATGAAACAAATTAAGCTAACGCCACAGTACTATGAACAAGCCAGAGCTCAGCTTAGAGAAGTGCCACGCGACCTACAATTGACATTCATGGTTGGTAAAGATGAACTAACTTCTGATGCCTCTAATCAGCAGAATTTAGAACAGCTTGTTAAGGAACTTCGCTCTTATGGTCGTGCTTTAATGAACTTTACAGTTCAAGGAACAGCATCGCCTGAAGGTAATGTAGCATCAAATACTAAATTAGCAACTACACGTGCAAAGAAAGCACTGTCTATTATAGGTGGACAAATATCGAGTGCTGGCCTTGAAGTAAAAGAGCCTTTAGTTTATACATGGTTCGACGTTGCAGATTCGTTGAAAGCTCGTAACTTAGAAACAGAGGCTAACACATTACGCAACTACGCATTTAACAATAATATTAGTGGGTTGCGCGAAATGCAAAACCAACCTGTTATTCAGGAGATATTGCAGAATCAACGTCTAATGCGCTGTACTTATACGCTACGTCAGAATAAGGTTCTCGACCCACAAGAAGTGTTATGGACTTACTATAACGACAAAGATTACCAAAAAGGAGGCAAAAATGTATTCTCAAACGGAGATTATTATAATCTCTTTACACAAATAAAAGACTCCACAGAACTACGCAAATTAACTTATCGGGCATGGAATGAGATTAAAACACGGCGGACGATGCAATATAGCCCATTTGCTGCTTATATTGCAAACCGTGTTGCTTGCTATGCCATAGAGAGCGATTCTATAGACTTATCTATTCTTTCACCATTTATAGATATGAAGTCTGGTTTAGAAGTTTCGCGTCCAATATCTTTCGATAACGAGTATCATTACATCGTAAACAGACGAGAGCTTGTAGCCAACCAAGCTATAATGTATTTCAAAGCTATGAAACTTGGTGAAGCTTATCACCTTGCGAATAAACTTCCAGATACCGATGAGTATAAGAATATAAAGATGTTTACTGACTTAGAAACTCTTTTCTTCAAGCAAAACAAGACTGCTGATGAAGCTCGTCGTGCCAAAGATGCATTGGATTACGTTATGAAAACAAATGCAGAGAATTATGCGATACTAAATTTTGAACTAGCTTCTGAATTAGGAAAAACGTACGAAGAGCTTGAACCACTTATAGATTCGCTGCCCGATAATAACGCGAAGAAATGGTATATGAAAGGGGTTATTGAAGCAGGAAAGCCAGAAATAAGCGATGATGATTTTATGGAACTCACCGCAAAATATGGTCCTGATGTAGCATTGCGTATGACCGACAACACTATACCTTCATTCTTAGCCTACTTCCAGCATTGTTTTGATATGCGTCCACAGTACAAAGGCTTATATAATTCTGATGCAAATATTCCTGATGATGTGCGCAAAAGAAACCCTTACGATGAAAAGAAAGCAGAGTTATACAGACAAAAGTTTACTGATTTGATGATTGCTGCTGGTAAAATTAAGGCACCAGAACAAGAAGAAGAGTCAAACGACAATAAAGAAACAACGGAAGAGAACAATAATAATGGCACGCCAACAACCACTTTACCTGTAGAGGAGATTAAAAAAATGAATAGAATAGTACCTTTGGTAATGGCATTTTTTGCTATTATAACCCTTCAAGCACAAACTCCAATAAGCCAACCTACCGACACTGTTGTAAGGGATTTGAGCGAGTTAGAACAGAAAATGCAAGCAGAAGATATTACGGCAAAAATTGATACGGCTTATTATGGAACACCAAAACAAAGAAACTTCAATGCATTAGACTACAGTTTAGACAACCGACACCGCTATCAAGGCGACAAATGGACAAAGGGTGGCTTCGGTAAACATACATTCTTAGACTTAGGAGCTGGTGCCGTATTCTATCAGCATAATAACGATTATCAATTAACAACGCAAGCTGGTATTCATCTCCGAATAGGAAAAGAACTTAGTCCGATGAGTTCTTTCCGTCTGGGAATAGGCGGAGAGCTTGGTTACATTAGTGGCGAAGCTAACGTAAATTGGACGATGCGCGCCAATGCCGACTATCTTTTCAACTTCTCAAACTATCTTTTGGGTTATCGTCCTGACCGTCCATTAAGCGTATCGGGCATACTTGGTTTAGGTTTTCAACACTCGCACTTAACAAAATACAATGGTTCTGCTGTTGCGAGAACTATGAAAGATAAAGCAACCTCTTACAATATACATACTGGTTTACAGTTTAAATTCCTTGCTGGAACACATGCTGCACTTGCCATAGAGCCGTATATTATGGCTGGTACAGAGGGAATGGACTTAGATAAAGCCTCTAAATTTAACCACTTCAGCATTGGTTATGGTGTAAATCTATCGTATATTTGGTACTTCTACAACAATATGTCTGCACAAAAAGATGCAGGAGACTTCCAAAAACATTTTACCGATGATAAGCGATTGTTCCTCGAAGACCCTGCTAGACTACGCTGGCGACGTCCATGGTTCTTCGAATACAGCATAGGTCCATCGTATTATTATTCTACAAACTTAAAGGTTGGAAAAACCATTGGTTATAGTGTTAGTGCTAATATTGGTCAATGGATGTCGTCGGCTATTGGTTTACGAGCAGGCATTAACCTAACGAATGCAGCATGGACAAAGGCAAGCGAAACCACATCGCTACTTGGAAAGTCGGGTGTTTCGCTCGATGCTATGCTCAATCCGTTCGGTTTTACACGTCATTACAACTGGGATAGCCCGGTGGGACTGAATCTTTACGGTGGTTACGAATTAGGACAACTCCAATTAGTACACACTAATATAAATGATAAAACGAGTGGACGATACGCTGGATACCGATTAGGTGCACAATTCTGGGCTAAAATTACAAACGATTTGCGCCTAACTTTTGAGCCAAATTACATTCTAATAGAACACTTCGATCGTCCAGATGGACGTATGAAATATAGTCAGACTGACTTTAAATTGGGTTTAGCTGTACTATTCCGCAACAAATTGCAACGTAACTACGATGTTAATAATGCAAAGAATGACCTTCCAGAGAGTGGCTTCTTTATGGGGGGAGGATTTGGTTGGAACACTACCATTAACAAATGGAGATATACAGGCAAGTCGCGCGGACTGCTTTTAAACTTCAATGGCTTTGTTGGCTATAACTTTAATATGTATAGCGGAGCAAAACTTATGGTAGATTATGTTGCGAATCCCATCTGGCAAAAGAATGGCAGCGGCAACTTCTATAAGTTTACTTATAAAAACACATTCATATCTGCCGACTATCAGTTCAATGTACTCAACGCTATGACGGGATATCGTCCTGGAAGAAGATGGAATGTAGAACTTTATGGCGGACCATCTCTGGTGCTAAGCAAATATGGTAAAAAAGCAGATGTTGGTGCTAACTTTGGTGGAATGCTCTCATATCGTGTTCTCCCCTATCTATCTTTGTTTTATAGCCACACTGTTTATTGGATGCCAAGCAGCCATTATGACTCTGACCAGATATACACAACTCCTGGAGCCATATCGAATGTACTTACAGTGGGAGCTAAATATCATCTCGACGGATTTATTAAAACCATTAAGAACCTGCCGTGGAAAACAGCACCATCGTCGGGTTTACATCGCTTCTTTCTCGATTACGGATATGGGTATGCCAACTATCCTATGCTACCAAGTAAGGGAAAAGACTCGTGGGGAACATCAATGCAACTCTCTTTAGGCTGGTGGGCAAACTCTTTCTTAGGAGCACGTGTTGGTTTGAATATGGCAAAAGGTGTGGATATGACCACTACACACACTACGAATGGACAAACAGAAGACATTCACCACGCTATTGGCTTAGGTACAATTGCTGGCGATGTGCTCATTAATCCGATGGGATTAAGCAAAAACTACAACCAGCACTCTCTGGTTGGAGCAAATATTCTCTTAGGTTACCAAAACGGTTGGCTTGTTATGAACGATGCTGAGCATACTATTAAGGGTTCAAGAATTACGGTAGACGGCTTCCGCGTGGGACTACAGCTATGGACACGACTTAGTAGAGACTTGCGTCTAAACATTGAACCAATGTATTCTTCGCTCAATGCACACGACAATATCTATATTAACGCAGCAGGAAACACTCTATATAGAACAAGAGAAATGGGCAGCACACCACTTAAGTTGGGCAATTCGTTCTCTGTTCGTGTAGGTTTAACTGTGCCTTTCAACCGTATTGCGCGCTACGAAGATGCAGATATGACATCGTTTGCGTCTAAAAAAACAATGCGCTTTTTCGCCGCTCTGGGTGGTGGTTGGAATATTCTACTCACAAAACACCGGTTTAAAGATAGCGGTGCAAAAATTAACCTATCGGCTTTTGGAGGCTACAAACTGAATGAGGTTTCGGCTGTCCGACTTGGATTAGAATATATGATGGACAATGTTAAGTATGCCTACATTGAAAACAATATAGCGAGCTTCAACGAAGATAAGCGTAACATTCTATTTGTTTCGGCAGATTTCCAACTCGATTTACTCGCTTATTTCCGTGGATACAGACCTAACCGTGCATGGAACGTTGCGCTATATGCAGGTCCTGCCATTGGTATTCAAACCAACAAAGAACACTCTAAAGATGGCGCCATAAATCTGGGAATGACGGTTAGTCACCAGATTGCAAAAGAATTTTTTTCTGCATTCTATAATCACAACATCTACTTAATGGGTTTCTTAGGTCACGACAGTTTGCTACCAGGAACTAATCTCTTAGGAAAGATTACTGCTTTAAATTGCATAGACTTTGGAGTAATGTACAACTGGTAAGCTCCATTAAGAAAAATAAAATACAAAAAAGAAAGACATAATAGGCTGAAGGGAGAGGCAACCAACATATAATTGTATGCCTCGCCGTTCAGCCTTTTTTTTATTCAAATAGGCTATTAGAACCTTAATTGATTTTGTTTTTCTGTAGAGCAGATTAATTGACTTTATACCGAAGGCATAATGAGTTGCAACAAGTTAGATATACTCAACAGAATAGAGATGAAGACTTTTTAGAAAAAGAGAACAATTGTGATAAAAAGCCACAACTATATAACAATACACAAAAACAACATATTACTGTTCAACAACTTAGAAGAATATCCAAAGCAAAAATACCACAGAAAAAAACAAATTCATACTACGCATCTGAATAAACATATTTTTAGGTAGTATAATATAGCATTATAAAAGACATAGTTTATTATGATATCTAAAACGTAACTGACAGATATCTGAGACGAACGTGACAGATATCTGAGACAAGCGTTAGAGATATCTGAGACAAGCGTTAGAGATATCTAAAACAAAAAGAACTAAAATGTGGCTGATTTTTCTTAATATCTAAAAATGTTCTATTTTATTTTTCAAAACCAGTAGACACAGCTTATAAAGTCTCCACCAATTTACTACAGAATCAAGTTAGAAAGACTAACAAGATACCAAGCAGACAACAAAAGATGGCAAGAAGTAATAGTATAAACAAAATACGACGATGCTACGGTAGAATAATCAAATTGTTTTTAAACATCATCTCTCACTACTCGTTTGCATCGGCTATAAAACTCCTACGCAAGAAGTACATATAAATATCCATAATCAATAAAAACGCATATTCTTAATAATGTTAGCCATATAAACCAAACATACAGAATATGCGAAGAAAAAAGCAATGAAATATGGATAAAAGCAGAGTGCTTTATTTTTTCTTTCCGGTCTCTACCTGCTTTACTTTCTTAAACAAATCAGATGCAAATACAAGGTCGTTTAGTTTCTGATTATTGCTCGACATCACCGTATCTTTGTTCCCTTGCCACTCTGCTTTACCATCTGCAATAAACACAATGTGTTCACCAATTCCCATAACAGAGTTCATATCGTGCGTATTAATAATGGTGGTAATATCAAATTCTTTCGTAATGTCCGACAATAGTTGGTCGATAACCAACGATGTTTTAGGATCAAGACCAGAGTTTGGCTCATCGCAAAACAAATATTTAGGATTCATTACTATAGCACGCGCTATAGCTACACGCTTCTGCATACCGCCCGATATTTCTTCAGGATATTTGTTTTCTGCTCCCGTTAGGTTCACACGTTCTATACATTTTTGCGCCTGTGCATCGCGTTCCGCTGGTGTCATATTAGAAAACATATCAAGAGGAAAACGAACATTTTCGAAAACAGTGAGCGAATCGAACAAAGCAGAGCCTTGGAAAATCATTCCCATCTCTCTGCGCATTCTAATCTTCTCTTTTTTATTCATCGCTACAAAGTTGCGATGGTCGTAAAGTACTTCTCCACTTGTAGGCTCTAACAATCCCACAAGACACTGCAGTAACACTGTTTTTCCTGCTCCACTCTGTCCAATAATCAAGTTAGTTTTACCATCTTCAAACACTGTATTTATGTCGTGAAGTACTTTTTTATCGCCAAACGATTTATATAAGTTTTTAACTTCTATCATATTTGTAAGCCTATTACGAAATAAACAATTAGCTAAGAAGCTGGGTTAAAAATACATCGCTAAATAGAATGAGCACACTGGAACTAACCACGGCATTGGTAGAAGACTTGCCTACTTCTACCGAACCACCCTTCACTGTGTAGCCAAAAAATGATGAGACACTTGCAATGATGAAAGCAAAGAAGAGACTTTTGGTTATACTCATATACATAAACCATGGATTAAAGTCGTGCTGCAATCCCGAAGTTAAATCTACAGGAGTTATAATATGCGCAAAGAAAGCAGTTGCGTAGGCTCCCACAATACCCATTGCAGCAGAAAAAATAACTAAGAAAGGCATTATGGTAATGAGTCCTACTATCTTAGGCAATATTAAATAGCTTGCCGAGTTTATACCCATAATCTCTAAAGCATCTATTTGTTGTGTAACACGCATAGTTCCTAACTCTGAGGCAATGTTCGAACCAACTTTTCCTGCAAGAATAAGACACATAATACTCGAAGAGAATTCGAGCAACATAATCTCACGCGTAACATAACCCGATACCCAAAGTGGCATCCACGGACTTTGAACATTTAATTTTATCTGTATGCAAATAACAGCTCCGATAAAGAAAGATATAAGCAAAACAATACCAATAGAATCGACACCGAGTTGCGACATCTCTTTTACATAGCGTTTAAAAAACATGCGGAAACGTTCAGGACGACTGAATGCGCGTCCCATCAGGAGCAGGTATCTACCAAGAATTGTAAGCCAATTAAATATAAGCATAGTTTGTATGTTTATTGTATGCGAGTGCAAAAGTAACCAAAATCCGCTAAAAAACTGCAATATAAGTCATTGTTTTAAGCAATATCAATGATATTAGCATTTATTTTACTACTTTTGCAACATAGAAACGAAATTAGAAATGCTCGACACAGAAAACATAATCATTGAACCCGAGAGCGAAAGAAACAGTGTTCTTCGTACCGAAGGACTTGTTAAACGATACGGAAAACGTACTGTGGCAAACGGAGTAAGTATCAATGTGCGACAAGGAGAAATTGTTGGACTGTTAGGACCAAATGGTGCTGGCAAAACAACATCGTTCTATATGACAACCGGTTTGGTGGTTCCAAACGAAGGACACGTTTACATTGACAACCTAGAAATAACAAAATATCCTGTTTATAAACGTGCTAAAGCAGGTATTGGCTATCTGCCACAAGAGGCAAGTGTTTTTAGGAAAATGAGTGTTGAAGATAACATTATGTGTGTGTTGGAGATGACAAAACTCACCAAACAGCAGCGCATAGAAAAAATGGAAAGCCTTATTAAAGAGTTTCGCTTAGAAAAGGTACGAAAGAATCTTGGCGACCGTCTTTCGGGAGGAGAACGACGCAGATGCGAAATTGCACGTTGCTTAGCAATAGATCCAAAGTTCATAATGCTCGACGAACCATTTGCAGGTGTAGACCCAATCGCAGTAGAGGATATTCAACACATTGTTTGGCGATTAAAAATTCCGCAATATCGGTATTCTCATTACTGACCATAATGTGCACGAAACTCTAAACATTACCGACCGTGCCTATTTGCTATTTGAAGGACAAATACTTTTTAAAGGTACGCCAGAAGAATTGGCTGCAAACAAAATTGTGAAAGAAAAGTATCTTGGTACTGATTTCGTTCTGCAAAAGAAAGATTTCCAATTGTTAGACGAACGCAAACGTGCAAAAGAGGCAGAAGAAGAACTAAACAGAGAGTAAAGTCTATTACCTTTATATAAAAACATAAGTGCAACAAATTTATACTATACCATAAATAACACTAACACAACTTAGAACAAATCAACAACAATAAAAATACATGGCAACAGTAGACGACAAGAAGATTATCTTCTCAATGGTGGGAGTATCAAAGATTATTCCACAAAATCAAAAACAAATTCTGAAGAACATTTACCTCTCGTTCTTCTATGGTGCCAAAAATAGGTATCATCGGCTTAAACGGTGCTGGTAAGTCTACATTAATGAAGATTATTGCAGGCATTGAGCAGCCAACATCGGGCGAAGTTGTATTCAGTCCTGGTTATTCCGTAGGCTATTTACCACAGGATCCACCTCTCAACGAAGAGAAAACCGTAAAAGAAAACGTACAAGAAGGTGTACAACACGTTTACGATGCACTTCGTGAATACGACGAAATAAACGTAAAGTTTGGTTTGGAAGAATACTACAGCGACCCAGACAAAATGGATAAGCTAATGAAACGTCAAGCAGAAGTGCAAGATATTATTGATGCAACGGACGCTTGGAATATGGATTCGAAGCTAGAACGTGCTATGGCTGCGTTGCGTTGTCCTGCAGGCGACCTTCCTGTAACTCATCTTTCTGGTGGAGAACGACGTAGAGTGGCTCTATGTCGCCTATTATTGCAAAAACCTGACGTGTTATTACTAGACGAACCTACTAACCATTTGGACGCTGAAAGTATAGATTGGTTAGAACAACACCTACAACAATACGAAGGAACTGTTATTGCTGTTACTCACGACCGTTATTTCCTTGACGATGTTAGTGAATGGATTCTTGAACTTGACCGTGGCGAAGGCATTCCATGGAAAGGAAATTACTCTTCATGGCTTGATCAGAAGACAAAACGTATGGAACAGGAAGAAAAAACTGCTTCTAAACGTAGAAAAACGCTTGAACGCGAGTTGGAATGGGTTCGTCTTGCTCCAAAAGCACGCCAAGCAAAAGGCAAAGCTCGCCTAAATTCATACGAACAAATGCTTAATCAGGAGCAAAAAGATCGCGAAGAAAAGCTCGAAATATTTATACCAAATGGTCCACGTCTCGGTAATAAGGTTATCGAAGCACAGCACGTACAAAAAGCTTTTGGCGAAAAAGTTCTCTTTAACGACCTAAATTTTATGCTTCCACCTAACGGCATTGTGGGCGTAATTGGTCCGAACGGTGCTGGTAAAAACCACTCTTTTCCGCCTTATTATGGGCTTGGAAACTCCAGACAATGGCAATTTCGAGGTAGGTGAAACTGTAAAACTTGCATACGTAGACCAACAACACAAGGATATAGACCCTAACAAATCGGTTTACGATGTTATTGCACAAGGCAACGAAAATATTAGAATGGGTGGACGAGATATTAATGCACGTGCTTACATATCACGTTTTAACTTCTCTGGAACTGATCAAAGCAAACTTTGTGGTGTTCTTTCTGGTGGCGAACGCAACCGTTTGCAGCTGGCTTTGGCATTGAAACAAGAAGGAAATGTGCTCTTACTCGACGAACCTACCAATGATATTGACGTGAATACACTGCGCGCATTGGAAGAAGGTTTGGAAAACTTTGCAGGTTGTGCGGTTGTAATCAGCCACGACCGTTGGTTCTTAGACCGCATTTGTACGCATATTCTTGCTTTCGAAGGCAATGGCGAAGTGTTCTTCTTCGAGGGAACTTACTCTGAATACGAAATTAACAAGGCACGTCGCCTTGGAAACGAAGAAATTAAGAAAGGGCGTTACCGTAAATTAATGGAAGACTAATAGATTTTCGTATTAGCTGTGAAAAAAATAGGAGACTAACATTATATTGTATGTGTTTGCCTCCTATTTTTGTATTCTTGCTTAATTAGAAAATTAATCCTAAATGGGTGGATTAGTCCCGTAACATTTTCATTTAATGCTTACATTGTTATAGCCTTATTATATTTTTTCCGACAATGGCACTATTGTCACCCAATATTCATCGCTATTTGTATCGATAAACACTGTTTGAAATCCAATAGATTTCCATTGCTCGTTTAGATAGAAACATTGTTGTGGAATATCGTTTAATGTAGATAAAGCTGCTTCGTCTATAGGAAGATTATTTTCTTTAAAGCATTTTAGGTTACGTATTCCATACAAAAACGTTTCCAAATCGTCTTTCCAATCAAAATTAACTACAAATTTAGCATTGCCAAGTGCATAGAGTGTTACGATGTGTAATAAGGCAATATTGGTCTCTCGGTGCAAATCTAACAGATAATCGTTATAATCGTAAGGCTGTTCTGGATTGTTTTCTATTTCTGTTTTGCAAAATCCTTCAGGGTCTTTAATCATATTAAGAACATTTCCCACCATTTCTGCATTATTGTTTGTAACACATTTCACCAGCTCTATAAGTTTATCAGTAGCAGTAGGAACTGGAATTTGGGGTATATGTTGTTCTTTATCTGCGTTTTTCTTTGATTTTGAAAACAAACCTATCAATACAGGAATAACAACTAGTAATACCGCAAACAATAAAAAGCCTCCTTTTATGTATGCACCGTTTTTTATCATACTAATGGCAGACAATAGCATTACTATGAAAATTATAACAATAGCAACACTAAAGCAACCGCTAATTAGTTTATCTTTCATATATCCGATTTTTATATTTGTGTTTTATTTGTTTTACTTGTTTACAGAAACAAAGGTAGGTATTAATTATTTTAGCAAAGAAATAAAAAGTCTATAATCTTGTTTTTATCTCTAATAAAAACAAAATAGGTCATATTTTTCAATATGACCTATTTTTTTATATTTATGTAGATTCTAATTAGTCTGTAACCTGAACAGTTGCACGACGGTTGAAAGAAATTGGTGTCAATGTATCTACACCACCCTTACCAACTTGTGAAATTTTTGCTAGATTCTACACCCATCTTAACAAGTTCGCCTGCTAAAGTCTTAGCACGTTCTTCAGACAACCATTGGTTGTGTTTTGCAGAACCTGTTGCACTATCAGCATAACCTGTAACAAGAAGGTTATTATTGTTGTCTACTGCATATTTAGCAAGTGCGCGTACATTTACAAGATCCTTCTGTGAAGCGATATTTGTCTTATCGAGGTTGAAGAATACTGAAATTGAGTAGAAATAAGTTCTTTTACTGACTGACTTACTGTTTCTACTGGTTTTTGATTTGCAAGTGCATCACGTAAACGAGCATTTTCAGCCCTCAGCATCGCGTAAACGAGCATTTAAAGCATCGAGAGCTGATTGGTGTTGTGCGTTAAGAGCATCAACATCTGGAGTCTTTTCCCAACCAGATTTTCCAAGATTGAATTGTAAACCTAATTCTACATAAAGGTTGTTATCGTGTGAATCCCAACCACGGTTGCCATAATATTGGTCATATCCGTCAAGATCACCTTCGTAACGGTTCCAACCTGCTTCAGCATACAGACGCATAAGCTTACTTAAACGGAAAGATGCCTGAACACCTGCACTAAGTCCTGTTGCATATAAGTTATGACTCATTGTACGACCAACGCCTGCACCTACAAAAGGAATAATATCTACAAGACGATTTTCGCTATAACCTAAGAACATATTGGTAAGATTAAACATTGCCTGACCTTGTGCAATCCAATATTTGTTACCATTGTCTACAGTTGAAGTGTGAACATCTGTATTACCTACACGTTTACCCCAAATACCTTGTGCTTTAATACGAAGACCAAGTCCAGGAGTAAACCATTTTCCAATAGCTACAGCTGCACCTGGGTTTGAACGAAAGTCCTTAAATGGATTTCTTTTTAAAATCAGCACCATGTTCCTGACCAGAATACCAAGCATTCCAATCTGCACCTACTTGAAGAAAACCAATTGCTCCAAAAAGAATTTGTAGCAACGCTATACTTTTTTTGTAGGCACTTCGTCTTGTGCAAAACCAGCTACTGATAAGCTAGTAAATGCCAATACCATTAAAATTTTTCTCATAATCTTTTATTTATTATACAATCAATTTTATGCTTAATTTTTGTAATTAGTAAGTTGTATATCTCGAATTCAAGTGCAAAATTAAATATATTTTTAATAAACAACATTAAAACAGAGAAAAAAATACTGTTTTATGAAATATTTTTAATTTATACGGCATTACAACTTGATATAAAACATATATATATGTTCTGCATTTCGAAAGCAAAAAAATAATAGGAGAGTTTTTTTAATAAGAAAAAAATAATTCGTAATTACAAAATATAATTATTTTTTGCTGAATATTAATAAATATTTGTTTGGGGTGTAACAACTAATGGATCTGAAACACATCACAATATCATTATTATTTATTGTTCCTACACCTAATATATATTAACAGAATGGCATTTTAAGTATATATTTTGTTTGTTCCCTTTACACTATATTTAAACATAGTGCTATCCGCCATGATGATTAAGATAATCGGCTATAAAAAAAGCATAATAATGTCTACTATGAAAAATACTATAGTTAAATATCTTGGCATTTTTTTCATCTTTCGTTTCATTGCTGGAGTATCTATTTGCTTCTCATACTCGGTAAAAACTTTAAAGTATCTGTCTTTCCAACAGAATACAAAAATTCTCAAATATAAAAAGAAATAATTACATAAAAAAACACAGGAATGGCTTATTGATTATATTTTTGAATTTCAAATAATTTACAAAGGAAATGTCCAGCCCCCAACAGTAAAAATCCTGAAAGAAGTATGTGTAAGCTAAAAAGCATAAAAGTAAGCAAGTGTCCCTATCGTAAGTACTTTCGCTTTCTATAAAACCGATACACTACGTAGTGTATCATAAAAATAAAAGTCTATCATTTGTTCCAAAAAATCCATATCAAATTCTTCCAAGCCATATTTTCCTAAGAAATATCTGTGCACAGTATAGTGAAAGATGACAATAATATAACGTGAATTCGTTGAATTCACGTTATATTATATTTAAACATAATGCTATCCGCCATGATGATTAAGATAATCAACTATAAACAGCAGAATAACGTCGAAAATGAAAAAAACTATAGTTAAATATCTTGGCATTTTTCATCTTTCGCTTCATTGCAGGAGTATCTATTTGTTTTGCATACCCTCCAAAAAAATTTTCAAGGTATCTATTTTTTTCCAAAAGAATACAAGAAATTCAAATATAGCAAAAAAATAATTATATAAGACCAAATAAAAAGGCTTATTAATAATTGATTGATATCCAAGTAACCTGCATAATAAACCTCCGCCCATGATCATTAAAGTCTCGGAAAAATATCAGATGCAAACAGCAAGCAGTGATCATAGATGTAAGACTATCTTCATTATGCCGTCTATAATATCGATACATCACGTAGTGTATCATAAAAATAAAAAGTCTATCATTTGTTCCAAAAATCTATATTTAATTCTTCAAAGCCATATTTTCCTAAGAAATATGCACCTGACACAACCCAACCATAAGGAGGAATGTAACCAGCTCCTGTCATTATTAGGTCTAAACCACCTTCACCTATAATATTCTTCCTCCCTTCATGCATTTCATATATAGTCATACCAGCAGAAGCTAGTCCAGAAACTATACCCACTCCTTTTGCAGTTTTTGCAATACGACTAATAACTTTAGGATTAAATTCATAAGAAATATTCTTGAACTTTACCGATGGTCTTATAGAACTCAGATATTGTCCTGTGTTATCATAAAAAACATAAGCTAAACTTCTTTTTAATGCTTTTCCAAAATTAAATTCTATCAGTGAAGCACCTGTACCAAGCCCTGAATTAAAATTACCAATAGTGCTCCATTCCTTTGTTTCTACTAATCTTTCAGAAAAACGTCTCTCTAATGTTCCACCTGATTTATATCCTTTGCCATCTTCTCCAAACGAAACATACCATTCTTTCCTATCATTTGCATAACGCACATTTCTAAAATCAACATTTTGCGCTTTCGCATAGTCCAATGCAGCATACCTTGTTGGGAACATTCCATAAAAATCTACTCGATTTACAGGATTATTGCCACCATAAGCATAAGGACTAACGCTATAATATTCCTCTGCCAAAGGATCTATTCTATCCCACGAAGGAAGAGCTGGACTATATTGCCGTGCCCCATAATCGTAAGTATTTAAACCATGCATTCTATCGAATTCTTTTCCATTATATTTGTAAGGTTGTAATGTGGCATTCAGACAGCTAAGAGAATCGCAAAAAGAAGAACCAAAGGGATAATAATTAGTAACTTGTATGATACGTCCTAAATTATCAACAACTTCTCTATTATTTCCTAAATGGTCTTGATTGTAAAAATAGGGTTCGAAAGTGCTAATGTTATTTAATGTGCTATGCATGTCATCTTTCATATTCATATTTGTTGTAACATTTCTATCTGCTGTTCCTAATCCTTCCTTTATTCTATGCCCAATATTACCAAAATAGTATGCTTGTGCATAGCCTCCATGAAATAAATATTTGTCAATTCGTCCATTTTTTAAAAGATGAGACGTCATATTTATCAGAATTAGACGTCATTTCCGTCAGATTGAGACGTCATATTTTAGAGTGTATGACATCATATATTGAATCTTAATGCTCATTCTTTAAGAATCAGGTAGTTATTGGGATAACTCCCGATTTGGAGCATTACCTGTGCTGTTCCTTGCCTACTAATTGTAGGTTTATTATCTTTGTATGCTTCATCTGATAATCGTCTAATTAAATAGGCCCAAAGACTTGCATTAATTGGTAAAGGAGATGTAACTGCTGACAATCGGTACTCGCCATATCTTTTACCATCAATATCCTTTAGAACAAAATAAGAATATCTTCCACTCGTATATTTAGTATCAGGCATTTTCGTTATAAAATCCGTGTGGTACTTGCTTAAATCAAATATGGGTTCTGCCTCTGATAGTAACTGCCGGTATTGCTCCTGTTGCTTCCTCTGTTTCCTGGTTTTTGTTTCTGCTTTTACAGGACGCATTTTATCTATTCGACCTAAGCTGTCTAAGGCTACATAATATTCCTGATAACAAGGATTACTTTTAATAATGACATAAAAATATTTATTGTCCAAAGAATATAAAAGCTTGGGAGCTATAACTGTATCAAAAATGCTGCAATACTTTATCTGCTTTAGTCCTGCTGACCATTGCCATTGAGTCGGCTATGTTCCCTCTATCTTCCTGTGCTTTACACACAAGCGAAAAACATAGCATTAAAATTATGGAATACGCTGCTTTCATCTTGTAATACTTTATTGGGTACGTGGTAATTTCTGTGGGTCAACAATTCCTCCATTAAATCCACCTGCGTGGTCACTGCCATCTCGTTGTGGTAACCCTAATATTCGTCTAATTAAATTGTCAGTTCTGATGGCATTGGTATTATTATTTTCTTTGCATTCAATTCTGTCATAACTTACAATTGATAATGTTTATCAACTGTTTTACGTCGTTCTTTCCTGTTTATTGCTCACGGCTTTTAATACCCATATAAGGGTAATGATGAACACCCTTATATGGGTATTACCCATTACCCTTATATGGGTGCTGGGGCATAACGTTTTTTTATCAATACATAGGCAACTTTCCACTTTTTATTATAGCATTAATCATATTTCTGAATTCTTCGTTTACTTCGTATATTTCATTCCGATAGTATATATAAAACATTCCTAAATAAAATGTATCCAAGATTTGTTCGTTCAAATAGAATATAATTTTTGCACGAACATTTATAGAAGGGCGTATTTCACTTGTTTTTTTAAGAGATTTTATGGTGTCGAAGAATTTGGAAATTTCCATATCTGACGCCACGATTACACTATCAAGCGAATGACTGACAAATCCCTTGTCAAAAAACTCTGGGGTAATACTAAAAATTGTTGTTAGGTCAGCTTGGGTGTAAACAATTTTGAGCTTGATATTACAAGCACTCAATGCATTAAAACCAAGTAACCATATACCAAAAACTATCAAACATTTAATACTATTTGTTATCTGTCTCATTATTGTCATTATTTGGATTTACATTTTAGATTTGGGTGCAGATATAACTATTTCATCCATTATAAATGGATTCTTTGGCATTTTTCCATCTTTTGCTTCTGTCGTAGTTGGCGATTTAGTTATATATGGGATGCCGTAGTGGTCTGTACGTGTAACCTCTCCTGCACTGATTTCATCAAGTGCTAAAGCTGTTTTCTGTTCAGATCCTGTTATAACTCTCATTTCCTCTTTATTATCATAATCGGGATCAAAAGTTTTAAAGTCTTGTGCATATTTATCAGGATTTTTGAGATATTGAAGTGTATGATCCGCTTCATGGTTTAATACAGCCGTAGGTGACATCTTTTTGTCAGAACTTGTAAGCACTCCCATATTAGGATCCCAATAAATAGTTTTTTTCGTCTCGCTGAAAGCAGAGGGTTCTCCAACTCTTTCTGTAATATAAATAATTGTAGAACTCTTATCTATCTGGGCTATGATGCCATCTGCGTTATGTTCATGTAAATACATAATAGCTGCACGAAATTTTTGTTTAAATGCCTCCGTTGTGCCTGATGCAAATAGAAGTTTTCTTCCATCTGGATCAATAAATCTTATCGGATTATTATTACAATAAGCATAAGGACTAACGCTATAATATTCCTCTGCCAAAGGATCTATTCTATCCCACGAAGGAAAAGCTGGATTATATTGCCGTGCTCCATAATCGTAAGTATTTAAACCATGCATTCTATCGAATTCTTTTCCATTATATTTGTAAGGTTGTAATGAGGCATTCAGACTGCTAAGAGAATCGCAAAAAGGAGAACCATAGGGATAATAATTAGTAACTTGTATGATACGTCCTAAATTATCAACAACTTCTCTATTATTTCCTAAATGGTCTTGATTGTAAAAATAGGGTTCGAAAGTGCTAATGTTATTTAATGTGCTATGCATGTCATCTTTCATATTCATATTTGTTGTAACATTTCTATCTGCTGTTCCTAATCCTTCCTTTATTCTATGCCCAATATTACCAAAATAGTATGCTTGTGCATAGCCTCCATGAAATAAATATTTGTCAATTCGTCCATTTTTTAAAAGTAATGTACTGTTGGGCATATAAGTATCTCCGGCAAATTATAATGCGTACATATTTCATTAGTGCATAATAAAAAAACTTTTTGCATATAACGATTGTTTGTTAAATTGATTTTAATGTTACAAAGGTATAATATAAAAAAACATAACTAGTAAAGAGAATAAAAAAATAGTTTTAATGGGTGTTTTAGAGAATAGAAAAGAATATTTTTTTGCTTTTTATGGGTATATTATTCGATAGAAGTAAGAAAAAAAGCGGAGTAAATGTATAGTGAAAAGTAACCACTATGTTACGCAAAATATGTGTCGGTTTATTGAAACATTTTTTCGATATCAGATTGTTTTAAAATTGTTAGAATGGGTTTTCCGTTCGGTGTATAATTAACATTGGTGCATACAAACAACTGGTTTACAATATTCTCCATTTCTTCGTTGCTTAATACCTGTCCGTGTGGAATAGCAGCATTTTGTGCAAGACTTAATGCTAATTTTTTATCGATATCTTGTTTCACAGAACTTTCCCCTTCTATAGTAGAAGTAACCATTTCGTTCACAAGCATAGGCACATTTAGTCCTTCTATTCCTGTGGGAATACCATTTACAGCATAGCTTCCGCTACCCATATTGGTAAGTTCAAAACCCATAGTTTCCATTTCGAGAAGTATATTTTGCAACATAACTTCGTTGTTAGATGGCAGATTTACAATTTCTGGGAACAGCAATTTTTGTGTGTGCGCAGTATGTTCGTCTAACTGTTTCAGATATTGTTCGTACAAAATACGCACATGTGCACGATATTGGTCTATTATCATTAGTCCCGATTTTACAGTAGTTATAATGTAACACCCTTTATATTGATAATGTATAGGCGAACGTTCGTCTTCAATATGTGTATTATCAAATTCGTCTGGTTTAAATAAAGTTTGTTCATCGGTAGAACTTAATGCAGATGGCATTTCTTCAGATCCTACATTTAGTTCTTTGTAAAGTTCTTCCCACTGAGTTGTAGAAGAATTGTTTTTCTTAGTTTCTTTAAAAGGATTGTAAGTGGGATTGAAACCTACAGATGGAGCATTAATGTTTGCAGAAGGATTAAAGACAGGAATGTCTGGTTTTCCTTCGGTATCGAAATCTATAGATGGAATATCGTTGAATTTTCCTACAGCTTCTTTTACAGACGCCATTAGAATTTGCCAAATAGCTTGCTCGTTTTCAAACTTAATTTCTGTTTTCGTAGGGTGAATGTTCACATCTATATTTTCGGCAGGTACTTCGAAATAAAGAAAATAAGGAACTTGTTCGCCAAATGGAATCAGTCGTTCGTAGGCATTTACTACAGCTTTATTAAATAGGGGTGTTTCATGTAGCGATTGTTCACAAAGAAATATTGCAAAGCGCCACGTTTCTTTGCCGATTCTGGTTTACCCACAAAGCCATAAATACGACACAATGTAGTTTCGACATCTATAGAAAGTAGGTTTTGATTAATGCGCTTACCAAAAACATCTACTATGCGTTGGCGTAGATTGCATGCTTTGAGCGAAAAAACTTCAACTCCATTAGAATGTAAAGTGAAAGAAATGTTAGGATAAACAAGAACAATACGTTCGAATGCCGAAATAATATTATTTAGTTCTGTGGTATTCGATTTCAGAAACTTTCGTCGTGCAGGAACATTATAAAAGAGATTTTCTATCTTAAAATTGCTTCCTACCGGACAAGTACAAACTTCTTGATTTTCAAATTTGCTTCCAGAAATAATTAGTGAAGTTCCTATCTCATCTTTTTCTTGACGTGTCTTTAATTCTACACGAGCAACAGCAGCAATAGATGCTAAAGCTTCGCCACGAAAGCCCATTGTTGATAATGCAAATAAATCGTCGGCTTTTCTTATTTTAGAAGTGGCATGGCGTTCAAAAGAAAGACGAGCATCTGTTTCAGACATTCCCTTTCCATCATCTATAACTTGTATTAAAGTGCGCCCAGCATCTATAATTACAACATTTATAGTTTTTGCTCCTGCATCAACAGCATTCTCTATCAACTCTTTTACTACTGAAGCTGGACGTTGTATTACTTCTCCTGCAGCAATTTGATTTGCAACACTGTCTGGTAAAAGCTGTATAATATCACTCATTCTCTTTTTATTTAAGATAGATAATCAGTAGAACTGCTAAGATTATAACAAAAATGATAGTCCCAAAGAACGATAGCTGCAAACTATTTATCTTTCTATTTGCATTTCGGTTACTACGAAAAATCAAAACAATATTCTTTTTCGTTTGCATCTACCTCTAACTCCCCACCTTTTTCCCTTTAATTTCTCTTCCATTTTTAGACGTTCTTTTCTTTCATCAAAAATAGATATATTCATGATGGAATCGTCGTGGTTTTGGTAAATTAAAGAATATCATAAGTTAGAAATCTACAATTAGTTGCTAAACTTTTGGCGTGGAGGAGCTGCTACTTCGGAAGGACGAATATCAGAATCGTCTTTTCGTGCCACTTTCCTGAATATATCGAATTTATCTTTGGGTCGTACCGATTCGTACCAATGAAAATTAGGGAGAAATACTTTGTCGGGAGGTATTTGCGTAATAGGATATAAGGTAGAAGTAAATTTGTTTGTCCAAATTTTTTCTAACTGTTGTTGTGGCGACATATAAATACGCATTGTGTCGGTTTCCAAATAATTTAAACCTATAATAGAACTATCCTTTTCTTCTATAGGATAATAAACGGTGGCAACATTGCTGACAGCTTGTGCAGTTCTCATTTTTCCATCTAAGAACTGTGCATGCATTGTTTTAGAGGCTACCTGATTATAATGTTCTTTATCTTTAAGTTGTTCTATTGATAATGCGTTTCCAAAAATATGTGCTTCACGAATGGTGGAATCGTTCATAAAAACTTTGATAGAATCGCCGAGAAGTTGCCTATTGTCGCTCCAAACTATAGGTTCTTGATACATAACCAAGCAAGAATCTTTAGTGTTAGCAATGAATAAACCACACACAGCTTGAACATCTGTACGATAAGCACGCACATTATCAATACCAAAAATTTTACGATACACTTGTGGCGTATTAAAATTAAAAGCTTTCATAGTGATGGTATCGGCATGTACAAACAAAGTGTCGTTACCTTTTGAAAAATCTTTGGCAACTGGACCTGGTTTTCCACCGTATGCAATGGCAGCTGTATCGGTATAATGAATATAATCGCCCTTAAAAGCGTGTTTACTTTTATAGTCAATATAATCTACATTACCTTTACCTTCTCCAACATGAGTCTTACTATTATATAAAAGATTATCGCCAGTTATGGTACGCTGCTTAAGTTCATCAACAATTTTAACATTGCCATGTCCCTCGCTATGTCCAGTATTTGCATTATAAATAACCTCTTCGCCAGTAATTGTACGTTTTTCTTTATGGTCTATAATTTTAACTTTTCCATGTCCTTCTGTATGTCCACTCTTACTATTATAAACAATGTCTTCGCCCATCATGGTACGTTTGTTTACTTTATCGTTTATCTTTACGTTACCATGACCAGTTGCATCGCCAGTAATACTATTATAAGTTATTTCGTTTCCTTCTATATCGCGTTGTGGAGACTTAATAGTAGAGAAGCCATTCAGTTGCATATTATCGGTTTTACTATTATATGTTCCATCTTCCGTATGAACAATTTCGCCTCGTTTAGTTCTAATTACCGATTTTCCAACAACATTCATTATTCCCGTTTCAGTATTTCCGTGTGCAGTTGGCGTATTAATATTGTATTTTGGTGTACGAATTACAACATTACCATAGAAATTAGCATCGTGTGTTTCGGTATTGTAATCGCCTTGATCGGCTGCAATTACATTTCCACCATAAATTAATATTCCACGTCCACCAAAATAATTTGCAACATTCGATGCCATATTGTAATCTAAACTATCGCATTTTAAAGATTTGAAAGGTTGGCTCACAACAACTTTCCCACGTGCTCTTAATGTTTGTTGAAAACCATCGTAAAAAGCTCGCTGACAAGTTAAGTGTGTTCCATCTTTGCGTTTAAAGTTTACATGTCCAAATGCTTGAAATGTATTTTGTTGGTCGTTAATATAAGCACTATCGCAAAGCAAAGTCATATCTTTATGCCTAAATTTTACATTGCCCTTTACAACTTGAACATTTGGCATTTCCATTTGGTTATAGCGTAAAATGTCGGCATGGTCAATATAAACCTTCGATTTTTGCTTTTGCTTCTCTTTTTGAGCAAAAACAGAAAGCGATGAGCTTAGTCCAAATAGGCATAGAATCAAATAAATGAAGATTCTATGCCCGTAGAAATATTTTGTTTGTCTGTTTTTATCTATAATCATCTAACCCAACCTTCATATTCGAAATCGCAATCTCGATATTCTGGAGCCATCTTTACGTATGTTTCTTTTATCTTCTTCTCTATCCAATTACGGATAACTTCTTGACGTTTCTTTGCTACAACAATATCTTTCATAGGCTGTAAGTCTTCAGTAATTGTTGCACGATGTTCGTCAATTCTACTTTTCAGTTTAATAATGGCACACACTTCTTGCTCTCTCGAATTTTTCATTGTAAAAGGAGCTGATATCTCGCCAACTTTCATAGTGTCTACAATATGTGCTACTTCAGAAGGCAATTCTTTCATTGCAAAGTGCGATGTACGTGTTGCTCCTCGAACATTCATCATAAGTCCATGATTATTCTTTGTATCTTTATCGTCAGATAAATATGATGTAGCATCATCGAAAGTAAATTTCCCTGCCTTAATATCATTAGAAATAGAATCTAAACGATGCATTGCCGCATTTATTGCAGCATCCGAAACCTTTGGTTTTAACAATATATGACGACAGTTTATTTTATCACCACGTCGGTCTATTAATTGTATAATATGGTATCCAAATTCACTTTCTACTATTTTAGAAATCTTTTTAGGGTCTGTCAAATTAAAAGCAGCTGCAGCAAATGTAGGATCTAACATTCCACGTCCCATATATCCTAATTCTCCTCCTCTACGTGCAGATTCTGTATCTTCAGAATACAGACGTGCAAGGGTCTCGAAAGAAGTTTCTCCTTTCGTAACTCGGTCTGTATAATTACGAAGTTGGTCTTTTATTCTTTCTATTTCTTCTGGTTCAATCTTAGGAGTTTGAGTCAATATTTGCACCTCTACATTTGTTGGTATCAATGGGATACTATCTGTTGGTAATTTTTTAAAGTATTCACGAACTTCGGCTGGAGAAACTTTAACATCGCCAACTAGTTTCTCTTGCATTCGTTCTATCAACAAACGATTTTTGAAATCATCGTGTAAGTCTTGTCGTATTTGCGCTATACTTTTGTGTTGATATTCCTCTAACTTCTCTTTTGAACCTATTTGAGGAAAAGAAATCCATGCATTAATTTGTTGTTCTACACTCTGCATTACCTCTGCTTCTGTAACAGAAATACTATCTAATGCTGCTTGATGCAAAAAAAGTTTTTGTACAGCAAGCTGTTCTAATATTTCACAATTAGGATTTTTCTTCCATTTCTTACCATCTGCTTCGCTTTGCAATCGCATAATTTCTAAATCAGATTTAAGAATTGGTTCATCGCCTACAACCCATAATACCTCATCGACAACACTTCCGGGGTTCTCTTTATCTACATTTGCCGAATCGTTTCCTAAAAGAGGTTTGGAAATAGAAAGCATTTTTGCTGGAACACCCATCATTGTGAGGACTGTTCCAACAAAAATAAATATAACACAATATTTCTTTAAATTCATAAGCTACTATTCTATATTAATGCTTATTAACTGTGGCTAAAACTTCAGGGTTTACTACGACAGAATATTTCTGACGAAGACTTTTTACCCACTCTTTTTCGAGTTCTTCTTGATAATCTGAAATTACAAGACTACGAACATCGTCTAAATCTTCTGGCGCTTTTAGTTTTTTACCATAAACTGCATCAATAGGATAATCTTTCATTGGTTTTACTTCTACTTTTTCTTTAAAAATATCTCTATCCACTAATGCATTGTCGCCTTTCTTAAATATTCCTTTTTCGACACGAATACGAATAGTACTATCGTTATTGAACGTTGTTCGTAGTTTTTCACCCCATGCTTTGAATGGAATTTTAGCTACACAGTCTTTCACTGCTTTTACATCGGCAGGATTTTGCACATGATAGGCTATACCTTTAAAGCGAGGCTCTTTCCACGCATAGTTTTTTCTATGCTTATTAAAGAATGTTTGCAAGCCTGCTTCGTCAGATGCTGCCTTATCCCATACTGTACGTGTGCTCATTTCTATAAGCAATAGACCATCGTGATATTCTTTTACAAGGTTTTTAAGATTTTCATCTTTCGCTTCCATTTCAGCAAGCTTCTTTTCTATTAGCTGTTCTGGTGTAACTCCATTTCCAGCTTCTGCAGCCATTCTACCAAGTTTTTGGTCGATAATTTGCTCACGCAAGTTGCGTGCTTCTATAAACTGACGAATATCAGCCTTTAAAGAGTCGTAGGGTTGAAATTCTTCTTTCTTAATATATTTAATGATGTGATAACCAAATGGAGACAACACTGGGTGGCTAATTTCTCCTGGCTTCATAGAGAAAGTGCATTTTCGAAAGCTTGTACAGTCTGACCTTTTGTTATTAAAGGTAACTCTCCACCACGTACTGCCGAACTATGATCGTCAGAATATTTCTTTGCCAATTCTGCAAAGTTACCACCTTTTTTCAATACATTATATATAGAGTCGGCTCTGTTAGCGATAGCAGTTTGCTCAGCATCTGTTGCTTTCTGTTTAAGCGATAGCAAGATATGAGCACAGCGAATCAATCCACCATTTTTTTCAATTCTATCTCTTGTTTCTTTATAGATTTTCTGAGCTTCAGCCTCTACGTCAGCATCGGTAATCATTGTAGGACGTACCTGCTGATCGCGGTAAGTCATAAATTCCTGTTTAAAGGAACTAAGTGTATCCAGTTTCGCATCTAATGCAGCCTGTACCTTTAATTTATAGTTTATAAAAAGATCTACATAATCGCGTATAGATTTCTTATCAATCACGCCATCTGTATTATTCTTATTATACGAATACTCAAATTCCGAACGATGAATGGGATTACCATTTATCGTCATAATTACAGGATCGTCTTGTTGTGCAAAAGCCATTAAACTGCTGAGCAGTATAGTAGCTAAAGAAACTATTATTCTCATTTTAAACAATACTCGTTCTTTTGTTTTTTTATATTATAGCCTATCTTCTTTCAGATTGTATGTAAAGCAATAGCTTCTTTTATTGTAAACGAATCCGATTGCTATTTATTATTCTGGGCGTGAATAGTTAGGAGCTTCGCTTGTAATAGCAATATCGTGTGGGTGGCTTTCCATTACTCCTGCATTGGTTATGCGTGTGAACCGTGCATTATGAAGTTTTTCTATAGATGCTGCACCACAATATCCCATACCTGAACGCAAACCACCTACAAGCTGATAGACCACTTCTTGTACGGTTCCTTTATAAGGAACGCGTCCTGCTATGCCTTCTGGAACAAGCTTCTTATTGTCGCTAATATCGCCTTGGAAATAACGGTCGCGCGAACCATTCTTCTGCTCCATAGCTTCTAATGATCCCATACCACGATAGCTCTTGAACTTACGTCCATTGAAGATGATGGTATCGCCAGGAGACTCTTCTGTTCCTGCTACCAACGAACCAATCATTACACAACTTCCACCTGCGGCTAAAGCTTTTACCACATCGCCAGAATAGCGTAAACCTCCATCGGCTATCAATGGAACGTTTGTATCTTTCAGCGCAGAATAAACATCATAAATGGCACTAAGTTGTGGTACACCAACACCTGCAACAACTCGAGTAGTACAAATTGAGCCAGGGCCAATGCCCACTTTTACTGCGTCAGCACCATTCTCTACAAGAAACTTTGCAGCTTCGCCTGTTGCTATATTCCCTACTACCACATCTAGATTAGGGAAAGCAGTCTTCACATCGCGCAATTTTCCAATTACACCTTGCGAATGTCCGTGTGCAGTGTCTATAACTATGGCATCAACACCAGCTTCTACCAATGCCGAAGCACGCTCCATCGTATCTACTGTAACTCCCACACCAGCAGCAACGCGCAAACGTCCTTTTTCGTCTTTGCATGCCATTGGTTTATCTTTTGCTTTAGTAATATCTTTATAAGTAATCAGTCCTACCAAATGATTACTCTTATCAACAACTGGGAGTTTCTCTATTTTGTTCTCTTGCAATATTTGTGCAGCTGCCGTAAGGTCGGTTTGCTGATGTGTAGTTACGAGGTTTTCACTTGTCATCACTTCATCGATGGTCTTGTCGAAGTGACGTTCAAAGCGTAAGTCGCGATTAGTAACAATACCCACTAAATGGTTTTCTTCATCAACAACAGGAATACCACCAATATGATATTCAGCCATCATAGCCAACGCTTCTCTCACAGTACGTCCTCGTCGAATGGTTACTGGGTCGTATATCATTCCATTCTCAGCACGCTTCACTATGGCAACTTGCCGCGCTTGCTCTTCGATGGTCATATTCTTATGTATCACACCTATACCACCTTCGCGTGCAATAGCTATTGCCATAGCACTTTCGGTTACGGTGTCCATCGCCGCCGTTACGAAAGGAATGTTCAGTTCGATGTTACGTGAGAACTTGGTTTTCAACTCCACCCCCTTGGGTAGTACCTCAGAATAGGCTGGTATTAAAAGGACGTCATCGTAAGTCAGTCCGTCCATTACGATTTTATCTGCAACAAATGAAGACATATATGTATATTAGAAAATTTATTGCGTGCAAATGTACTAATTATAATTCGTATAGGTTATCATTTCTATGGTTTTTCTACTGTGCGTTAAAAGTATTTAACGCATTATACTATTTAATACCTTAATTCTCTATCATCTTTGTTTTTTACTCTTTGCATCGAACTTGTAAGTGAAGGATATGCGTGCGAAGTGGTGCATCGCTTCCTCCCATTGTTCGGTGCGCTGTGTTGGTGTAATGGTAGAACTGTTCCACACTGCTCGGTTCAGAATATCGTCAAGATCTATACCCAGCACACCTTTACCTTTCCAGAAGAGCCACTTCGCATTTGCGTTCCACACGAGACGATGCCTGTTTATTTCCGGACTTAGATAGCCGGAGCGTAACCGGTCTTCGAATTTCGTAGAGAATTCCCACTGCTTCAGCTTTGCCAAACCCTTTAGTCCGAAATTATAATTGCCGAATGTGTTGTTGTATTCAGATGCCAACGAATATCTGTTCCGGCGCAAATTCATTGAGCCAAAGAGGTTTAGTACAAGCCAATCGTGCTCGTAACTAAGTTCTGGAGATAGGTTCAGTGTAAGCTGTTTCAGCTTGTTCTGCTGCTTTTCCACAGTTTCATTGAGTGCTGCAAGGTAGCCATACGATGTTGTGAAATAGGTTTCAGCCTTGGTAAATAGGTGGAAGTTGTCGCCAATGCCCTTGTCCAACACAGCACTGAAGAGCCATTCATCGCCACCCCGTACGTTTTCGTCATGTGTGCGGTAGACACCTGTAGCTGGATTATAGTAGAAAACGCTTGCTATTGGATTGATGTTGTGGGTGTAGCCAGCTTTCAGCAACATCATAGACTGTACTCTTGGCAAGGTCTGTCTGTACGTTACCATGCTGCTATGCTTGTGGCTTCGGTGCAACAATGGGTTGCCTTCCTTAATCCAAAGAGGGTCTGTGTCATCGCGATAGGCAAGGGTCGAAAGCAGATCTGGCAAGCTTGTAGTGTAGTTGAACGTAAAATCGAAGTTGCTGCGCTTGCCAATCTTCCACTTTATCTCCATGTTTGGGTTTATCAGCAGGCTGTTTCGGGTTGATGCCGTGTCCAATCTGCCCCGCTGGTAGTCTAAGTGTTCGTGTAGCCAGTCTACCTTTACGTTCGGAAGAAACTGCCATTTGTCCAACTTGTAGGTCAGTCCTGCCTGCGCCGTATGGGTTGCCGTGCTTCTGTGGCTGTCGAAACTGTTGGCTGCGTCTTTTACTTCGTCACGGTTGTTGTCCAACTTCGACTGCACATCGGTGCTGTAGAAATCTTGCCGAACCGATTTGTTCAGTTTATCAAAAGTATACCCCCAGTTAAAAGCAAGTTATTTTTAATGTAATATTGCAGTTCTGTATACGCCTTGAAGTCTAAGTTGTGGAAAGGTAGGCGGCTGTATTGATATAGCGGCGACTGCACTCCTTGCTCCACATAGTCTATCTGCTGGTTCGTATTCGTGCGGTTGTTACCATTGCTGTAATTGGCAGTTGTACCAAAAGAAAATTGCCCCTTCTTTCCCAAAAGATGCCCCCACTTTGCGTTCAACGTGGTATTTAGTGCTTCGTTTGTGCTCTGTGCGTAGGTTCGCTTGCGATTAATGAGGTGACTGTATATGTCATCGCCATGCTTTGCCATCAGGGCAGGGTCGAGCGGAAAGTCTCCAAACGCTTCGGGATTGCTGTTGAAACGTGCGCTGCTTGCCTCTTCGTTCTTTCTCTGAAACGTATATTCGAATTCTAAGTCAGCCGTTATATAGTTTACCGAATCAGCGAAAGTGAAAAGGTCTGCCATTATCGTTGGCTGTATTTTGTGTTCGTACCGCTTGTTCCTGCTTAGTCCCCACGTCTTTGCGTTGCCTAATGTTGGTATGGTCTGGTCGGTTCTGTATTCCGTTCCCCAGCCGTCGGTATGGTTAAAGTTGGAGCTGAACGACACATTGTTCCTATTAGAGAACTTGTGTGTGCCCTGTTTCCAGTTGTGTTGCCATGCCGCTGCTGCGCTCTGTGCCTTTCCGAAGTCATCGAAATTCCCCTTGTTGTACCAGTCTATCCCCAACTTCTGGAAATAGTCTACGTTGTTGGCATCTATGCTGACCAATGTTGGATTCCTGTCACTCAGAAGGTTTGTTTGGACGGAGGCTTGGTAGTTCTTGGGCGTTTGCAGCCTTGCGGTCATGTCGCCGTACCATTTGTCCATGAAACCAGGCTTGATATTAATGTCTAAAACGTTGTCGTCCTTACCGTCGTCGTTGCCCGACTGTTGTGCCAGTTCGCTTGCCTTGTTGTAGGTTTTTATGTTTTTCACAGCCTCGGCAGGTATTTCTCCTACAATGCTACCGCCACCAAAGATGTCGCGACCATTCATGAGCATGCGCAAAGGCTTGTTGTTCCAATAGAGTTTGCCGTCTTTTTCCACTACTCCCGGCAGTCGCTTTATCAGCTCGTCGAGCCTTGCGCCCTCTTTCAGTTTGAAGGCTTCGGGGTGGAAGACGATGGTGTCGCCACTCATTGTAAAGCGGTGTGCCTTTGCCGTAACCACTACATCGTCGAGCATCAGCTCGGTAGGTTTCAGCAGAAAGTCGCCTAAATCCAGTGTATCTGTGCCGGAATAGCCTGACGAATACGAATGTTTTGTTGCTGTTTCGTAGCCTATCATGCTGGCTTTGATGGTCATACGCCCCTCAAAACTGCTTGAACAGGAGAATTTTCCTTCTGCATCGGAGGTTATATCCATTATCTGGGTGCTGTTGCCACTTTTAATTTCTATTTTTACAGATGCTTTTTCTATTGGCTCTTTCGTGTTCGCATCGAGCACACGTCCTTTTAAATCCTCGGCATGAATGGAGGCAGGGATAGATAAAAGCGCAAGCAAGATTGTTGCAAAAAGTGTATGTTTCAGTACCATAAGCTGGAAGATTTTTATTTTAAATTTATTTCGGCATCAATATATGTGGTTAGTTATATTCGCAAAGTTAGTTCTTTTCTGTCAACTGTTGCTTTTTCTTTTTCATCTTTCTTATACTTTAATTTTTATAACACAATAGAAAGGATTTAAAAGACAAATGGCGTACAATCGAAGCACCGCTTATTTACATTCCAAGGCAACAGGTATTGAACTTCAAAACAGCCTTGTTTGCATCGAATGTCAATACATTTGAATATTTGAGGAAGCGATGAACAGACGCCTACTAACCACCAATTGCCAACTACTAATCACCGTTTGTAGATGTAAGGGTGCGACAATTCTACCTCTATTTGTCTTACAACTACATCTAATAACAATGCTGCAACTATGTGTCAAAATTGCAAACAATTTCTAAAAATATAGTATTCCTGCAACTATCTATATTCCAATACTTTACAAAGTCTATTTTCTTAGTCTGTCAAACAGGCTCTTTTGCAATGCAAAAGAGTGGTTTTTACCGAACAAAAAACCATTGTCATACCTTTCAATACCGCTGCTTTTGAAAAACAGAAAAGGATTTTCGGCTTTTCAACGATGCTTTTATTGTTTCGCAAGAATATCAGATTATTTCCCAAATGTCAAAACACACGGTTGCGAACTTCCCATTTCATACTTGCATAATCCCTGCATTCCTACAGCTAAAGCTGCGAGATAATGGTAAAAAGAAGAGGGTGTGTCAAAACTCGTTTTCAGCTAAAGACAGCTATCATTTTGTAAAGAATTACCGTTACCAAAGAGTTAATAACTCAATGATAACGGTTACTTTAATATTTATGAGGGAGTGAAACTGTTAATATGAAAGGAAGCTTTTTCTGAATTCTTAGTTTTGACACACCCCAGAATTTTCTTTTATTAGTTTGCCATTTCTGATATAAACTTAATTCGAACCAATCTAATATCTTCATCTGTGTAGTCCTCATCAAGTTCTTTGAGAGCCTCATCGATGCTGTCTGTATGACTGTTCATAAAGTAATCGTAGATATCATCTATTTTATCTTCATCGTAAATATCGTTTAAGAAGTAGTCTATATTGAGTTTTGTACCACTAAATACTATTTCTTCTATCTTCGAAAGTAGTTCATCAAAGCTTAGCCCTTCGGCAGTAGCAATGTCGTCTAACGGCAATTTGCGATCAATACCTTGTATTATCTTCACTTTTTGCATCGACTTCTTTGCCACAGTGCGTACACGCAGTTCTTCGGGTCGCTCTATATTCTTCTCTTTACAATATTTTTTTAATGAGTTTACAGAACTCTTCGCCGTATCGTTTTGCCTTACCAACACCAACACCTTGTATGTTTTGAAGTTCCTCTTCGGTAACGGGATACATCATTGCCATTTGGTCTAAAGATGGGTCTTGGAAGATTACATAAGCTGGGATTCCTAACTTACGTGCCAGATGCTTACGTAAATCTTTTAGCATTGCATAAAGTTCTGGGTCAGCTACACTTGTTCCTCCCACCATACACTCGTCTACATCATCGGTTTTGAATTCTTTATCCATCACTATCATAAACGATTTTGGTTCTTTCAAGAATTGCTTTCCTGCTGCAGTGAGGCGCAATAAACCATAATTTTCTACATCTTTCTTTAAATAACCGTCCAACATAGCCTGTCTAATAACAGGGTTCCATATTTTAGGGTCTTCTTTCTCACCTAATCCAAATTCTTCTAGAAGATTATGCTTATGGTCTTTTATATCATCGGTACCACGTCCTTTAACAAAGTCAATAATGTATTCTTGACGGAAATTACCTCCCAAAGCCTTCACAGCTTGCAACACAATTAACAACGGTTCTTTCGCTTCTATTTTCTCTTTCGGGTGTAAACAATTGTCGCACATACCACAATTATCTTTAGGATAGTCTTCTCCGAAGTAGTGAAGCAATAATTTTCTACGGCAAACCGATGATTCTGCATACGTCTCAGTTTCTTGCAGCAATTGTCTTCCTATATCTTGCTCTGCAACAGGCTTGCCGTCCATAAAGTTTTCAAGCTTTTTAAGGTCATTTTTAGAATAGAAAACAATACATTGTCCTTCTTCTCCGTCACGCCCTGCACGTCCAGTCTCTTGATAATAGCCTTCTAAGCTTTTTGGTATATCGTAATGAATAACAAAGCGCACATCGGGTTTATCTATACCCATACCAAATGCAATAGTAGCAACTATTACATCGATATTTTCCATAAGGAAGTCGTCTTGCGTTCTAGAGCGGGTCTCCGAATCTAAACCTGCATGGTAGGGTTCTGCCTTTATATCGTTTGCTTGCAATACAGCTGCCAGTTCTTCTACTTTTTTACGCGAAAGACAATAGATGATACCACTTTTTCCTGGATTTTGCTTAATAAACTTTATTATCTGTCTGTTAGTATCTTCTTCGTTCTTCTTAGATCTTACTTCATAATAAAGATTAGGACGGTTGAACGAACTCTTAAATTCGGCGCAGTCTTCAATACCCAAACTCTTCACAATATCAGTACGTACCTTATCAGTAGCAGTGGCAGTGAGTGCTATTATAGGAGCTTTACCTATTAAATCTACAGCTTGTCGTATCTTACGATATTCTGGGCGGAAGTCGTGGCCCCACTCCGATATACAGTGTGCCTCGTCTATTGCATAGAAACTTACCTTTACGGTTTTAAAGAATTCAATGCTTTCTTCTTTGTTTAACGACTCTGGCGCAACATAGAGTAACTTTGTTTTGCCATTCAATATATCAGCTTTAACATGGTCTATCTCTGTTTTCTTTAACGATGAGTTTAGATAATGCGCAACTCCGTCTTCTTCGCTGATACCGTTAATTACATCTACTTGATTTTTCATTAAGGCTATCAACGGAGAAATTACTATTGCTGTACCATCCATTATTAGAGAGGGCAGTTGATAGCAAAGGCTCTTACCGCCTCCCGTAGGCATCAATACAAAAGTATCGTTACCTGCTAACACGTTCTGGATAATAGCTTCTTGCGCACCTTTAAACTTATCGAAACCAAAGAAATACTTCAGTTTTTCTGTCAGATTGACTTCTGTTACCATGTTAATAGTTCAGTGTTCCTTATTAGAGAGGTAGGTTTATTTACGCTGCACTCATCTTATAAGTAAGATAGAGTGCAACGGTTGTTTATATTTTAAGCAGACTCAAGCTTATTGAGTTTTGCTTTATCTAATTGTTGTTGTGCATATTGGGCTGTAACCTTATATTCTTTCACATCTTTAGAGGGCAATTCAAACATCGTATCCATCATTACAGCCTCTACGATAGAACGAAGTCCACGAGCTCCTAACTTATATTCTACAGCCTTGTCAACTATATAATCGAGCGCATCTTCTGCAAATGTAAGATCGATACCGTCCATTTTAAAGAGTTTTACATACTGTTTGATAATGGAATTCTTTGGTTCCACAAGTATTTTACGTAATGCCTCTCTGTCTAATGGATTAAGATAAGTTAGTACGGGTAGACGTCCAATTATCTCTGGAATAAGTCCGAACGAGCGTAAGTCTTGTGGCAGCACATATTTCATTAGGTCCTTCTTATCGATTCTAGACACATTCTGCACCGAGTTGTAGCCCACAACGTGTGTATTGAGACGTTGTGCTATCTTTCGTTCTATACCATCGAATGCGCCACCGCATATAAATAGTATGTTTCGGGTATCTACATGAATGTAATCTTGATCTGGGTGCTTACGTCCTCCTTTAGGTGGAACATTTACCATAGTACCTTCGAGTAGCTTTAACAATCCTTGTTGTACACCCTCTCCGCTAACATCTCGTGTAATACTAGGATTATCGCTCTTCCGTGCTATTTTATCTATTTCGTCTATGAATACAATTCCACGTTCAGCAGCAGCAACATTATAGTCGGCAACTTGCAGTAAGCGTGACAGAATACTTTCTACATCTTCACCTACATATCCAGCCTCGGTAAACACTGTAGCATCTACAATAGTAAATGGGACATTCAACAGTTTAGCAATAGTACGAGCTAAGAGAGTTTTTCCCGTACCTGTTGAGCCCACCATTATAATGTTACTTTTTTCTACTTCTACACCATCGTCGTCTTTCGACTGCTGTAACCGTTTGTAATGATTGTATACCGACACAGCAAGATAGCGTTTAGCCTCATCTTGTCCGATAATATATTCATCTAAATAAGCTTTTATTTCGGTTGGCTTTGGAACTTTCTCCATATCAATATCCTTGAGTTCTGGTGTTTGTTTACCCAATACACCAGACTCAACTACGATATTATAAGCCTGCTGTGCACAGTCTTCACAGATGTATCCTGTAAGTCCTGTAATGAGAAGCCGGACTTCATTCTCAGTTCTTCCACAAAAACTACATTTCTTTTGAGGCATTGTCTACTTCTTTTCTTATTAATACTTGGTCTATCATACCATATTCTTTAGCTTCTTCGGCAGTCATCCAATAGTTACGGTCGCTATCGTTCCATACCTTTTCAAAAGTTTGGTGCGAATGATTACTGATGATTGTATAAAGTTCTTTCTTGAACTTCATTATCTCTTTTGCCTCAATTTCTATATCTGAAGCCTGTCCTTGTACGCCCCCAAGTGGTTGATGTATCATTACACGGCTATGCGGCAATGCCGAACGCTTGCCCTCCTGACCCGCTACAAGCAATACGGCTGCCATAGAAGCTGCCATGCCAGTGCAGATGGTAGCTACGTCGCTGGAGATAAACTGCATGGTATCGTAGATGCCAAGTCCTGCCGTTACGCTTCCACCAGGCGAGTTGATGTAGATGGAAATGTCTTTCCCAGGGTCTACCGAGTCTAAATAGAGCAGCTGTGCCTGCAGTGTGTTGGCAGTATAGTCGTCAATTTGTGTGCCAAGGAAGATGATACGGTCCATCATTAAGCGTGAGAACACGTCCATCTGTGTTACATTTAATTGGCGTTCTTCCAATATATATGGATTAAGATATTGGTTCTGCATACTTGTAACCTCGTCTAACACCACACCATTTATACCCAAATGTTGGGTCGCAAACTTTCTAAAAATCTTTCATTCTGTTTCTTTCTATTATTTTAATTAGACAATAATAAGGAGCAAGCGCCTTATTCGGTTTTTATTGTCTTTAATACAAAGATTATGCCATTACAAAAAACATTATCTATAGTATTCTAACACAAAGATAATAAAAAAATAGTAACTACTTCAATAAAATAAAAGAATTTTATTTGATATTCCATTGTTTTTTTCTTTTTTTGAAGTGAGTGTGAATATGTTATATTCGCTTTCCAGACGTATAGAGACAGCTGAAAAACAAGTGAAGATTTTTACAAGCGGCGCCTACAGTTTATCCACATACACCTACTAATAAAAATAAAAAAATATACTAGATATTTAGAAGAAACAATCCTGATGTTAGCTAGTCTTATTTCAGATATCTATCACGTTCGTCTCAGATATCTGTCACACTCGTCTCAGATATCTGTCAGTTACGTTTTATATATCATAACAAACAACAACCTTTTATGACTCTATATTTAAAATGGTATTTATTCTAATGATGATGATAAAATATTTTATTCTGTAATATTCTGATTTAAGCGTTATTACAAATATTTAAACTACAACATATTGTTCATCATTTTTAGTATGTAGAAGCAATATTATTTACAACAAGATTCTTTTTCCATAGTATTTTTTTATCACTTTCTAACTGGATATAGATTTAGGGCTCTAACCAACGTAACAAATAGTTTGAGACAAAAATATATCTCGAGATATAAAAACAACACCTTCTCTAAAAATCTTTCTTATTTGAAAGTTTATAGAAAAGATGTTGTCGCTCTATTAATGTAGTGTAAACTCTTACATTAACATTTCACTTCTTGTTTATTTCTCTTCGTTCTCTGCCTTATCAGCTTTTTTAGTCCTTTTTGCTTTCACTGGCTTTTCAGTGTCTGCAGGTTCAATAAGCTTGTTAAACTCGTCGAGTGAAACAGACTTCTTCTTTAGCTTAACTATTGTTTTCAATACAGCAGAGAGTTTTTGGTCGAGTGCAGCATCAACAAAAGGTTCAATATCCTTACGATTCTTCAACATATCATTAACGTATTTGTCAATGTATTCGTCTGGAACATTATTCATTCCGTCTCTGTGCGAACTGTGCTCTAGCCATTTGTGCTGCGCTCTCACGTACATCTGCATCTTCTATCTTAATATTGTTAGCTTGTGCTATTCGGTCTCTAATAAGATGCCATTCAAGTTCTTTTATGCTTTGTTCGTAGTTCTTTTCTACAAACTCAGCACCTTTATCTTCATTATTAGAGAGCATTATACGTTTCAGAAGTGCGTCTGGGAATTGAAGTTTACCTACTTTCTTCTCAGCGTAAGCACGTACATCTATCATAAACTTATAATCAGAGTCTCTTTCAAGTTGTTTGCTTACACCTTCAGCTATCGTTTTACGGAACGTTGCTTCATCGTTTATATTTGCATCTGGTCCATAAACGCTATCCCAAAGTTCTTTATTATTCTCTGCATTTACATAACGTGTTATCTCCGTTATCTGGTATGAGAAGTCGCCAATATGCTTTCCAATATCCTTATTGTCTATTTTCAATAGCGAAGCTACCTCTGCATCGTTTGCAGGATAAGCCTTACGTGGGTTAAAGGTGATAATATCGCCCAGCTTGCAATTATCGAAAAGTTTCTTCTGATCGTCTACCTTAATATATTGAGGCATCATTACAGCACCTTCTACAGTAATGCCACCTTCCAAAGTGTTTCCGTTTTCATCAAGTTCACGAAGATCTCCCTTAAGCATATCACGCTTCTCTGGATCAAACTCTTCAACCTTATCGTAGTGTCCAGAACGACTTGCAAACATCTCTATTTGTTTATCAATAAGGGCATCGTCTACTTTTATATCGTAATATTCAATGGTATCTTTGCTTGTAAGCTCAATATCAAATTCTGGTGCAATTGCTATATCAAACTTAAAAGTATAAGGTGCTGGTTTCTCAAGTTCTACTGCCTCTTGTGAAGCTGACGCCATTGGTTGGCCAAGCATGTGGATTTTATTATCGATAATATATTTCTGAAGATTATCGCCTAATATTTTATTAATAGCATCCATTTTTACTTGTGTACCAACTTGGCGTTTAAGCAATCCCATAGGTACTTGTCCCGGACGGAAGCTCTGGTATATTTGCACGCTTGCGATAATCTTTTAAGTGCCTTTTCAACTTCTTCTTTGTAATCTTGTTCCTCAACAACAATAGTTAAAAGACCATTTAACTTATCGGGGGTTTTCGAATGAAATTTTCATCTTTGAAGTATTATATGTTTAATATTTAATTATCAAATGAGTTCCTATAAAAAGAAAAAGAAATGTACCATCTCCGTTTCCTTTTTAGGCGCAAAGTTACTTAAATTTTAGCTAATCACATAATATATATAAAGAAAAACATTTTTAAGATATTGACTTCTTTGTTATATCAATGCTAGTGAATAGTTCTATCACTATTATAAAGCAAAAACCTCGAAGACAATATATGTACTCCGAGGTTCGCAATTTATGGATCGCTTTTTATGACAAGCCTTCTATTACGCCATTCACTACGTGGATATTCTCTGCCTGTGGTTTTTTCGGCAGACCTGGCATTCGCATTATTGTGCCAGCAATAGCTACAATCATACCTGCTCCTGCATTAATTACGAAGTTACGAATAGTAATTGGGAACCCTGAAGGTGCTCCGTAAGCTTTTGCGTCTTCAGAAAATGAGTACTGCGTTTTGGCTATACATACTGGAAGATGCTCTAAGTTGAGTTCCTTAATACGCTGTAAGTCGCGTTTTGCAGCAGGACGTAATACCACTTTTCCTGCTCCATAAATATTGGTAGCTATTTTTTCTACTTTAGTAGCTATATCATCTGACTCTTCGTATACATAGTTTAATGGTGCAGATGGATTCTTCTCAATAGTATCAACTACTAAATTTGCTAAATTTTCTGCGCCTTTTCCTCCTTCGCCAAAAGCTGTGTTAATGGCAAATCCAACGCCTTGTGCCTCGCAATGTTCTTTTACTAAAGCCAATTCTTCGTCTGTATCGGTTGCAAATCGGTTTAAACAAACCACAACTGTCTGTCCAAATGCTTTTTAAATTGGCTATATGTTTATCTAAGTTGCATAGTCCTGCTTTCACTCCTTCTAAGTTTGGCTTGCTTATTTCTGCGACATCTATGCCGCCATGCATCTTTAAGGCTTGTGCAGTTGCTACGAGAACGGTGAGTACTGGAGATATTCCTGCTTTACGACACTTTATGTCTAAGAATTTCTCTGCGCCCTAAATCGGCACCAAATCCTGCTTCCGTTATACAATAATCGCTAAAGGTCATTGCCATTTTTGTAGCCAATATGCTGTTACAACCATGTGCTATATTAGCAAACGGACCACCGTGAATAAATGCGGGTGTATTTTCTATGGTTTGAACAAGGTTCGGATTAATTGCTTCATGTAAAAGTGCTACAATAGAACCTGTTATATTCAATTCGCGCAAGTATAGCGGTTTACCTTCTAGAGTTATACCTAAGATTATATTATCAAGACGCTTATGCAGGTCTTCTTCGCTAGAAGCTAAACAAAGAATAGCCATTATCTCTGAAGCAGGAGTTATATCGAAGCCACTTTCGCTAAGCAATCCATCTGTACGAGCACCCAATCCTGTTATAATGTTACGCAAATTACGGTCGTTTACATCTAAGACACGACGCCACCATACTTCCCTCATACCGAAGCCTTCATCTTGATGCTGATAAATATAGTTATCTAACATTGCCGATATCATATTGTTTGCGGAGGTTATTGCATGGAAATCGCCGGTAAAATGCAGGTTAATTTTCTCCATTGGTAACACTTGTGCATAGCCTCCTCCTGCAGCTCCGCCTTTCATACCAAAAACATGGACCGAGCGAAGGTTCACGAAGGGGCTGGTATTGCATTTTTACCAATGCGATTCATACCCAATGCTAAGCTCTACACTTACAGTTGTTTTGCCTATCCCGGCTTTTGTTGGTGTAATAGCTGTAACAAGTATTAACTTCGATTTCTTAACCTTTTCTTCATCAATAAGTTTGTAAGGCACTTTTTGCTATATACTTTCCAAACGGCTCAAGTTCGTCCGTTGGGATATTCACTTTTTTTCGCAATACTATCTATTAATTCAAGTTTTTGCTTCGTGGGCAATCTCAAAATCTGTTTTCATTTGTTTGTTCTTCTTTTTAATGATAAGTGTTAACTGACGACTATTAGTTGTTTATGTTGCCAAAAAGTATGAATTTTATATCTTACCACCAACTTTTTAAAGCATATTTTTGTACAAAAAATTTATTTAACAGCACATTTTTTAGAACATTGTGCAACACTATTGCTATCTACAGATTGCAATATTACAAATTATAATGGAATAGGAATGGAATTACACTAATATCTTTGCATATCTACAACAAAGTTATATGTACGAATGAAAAGAAATACTTGTCTATTGAATTTGCTCTAAAATAAAGTAAAGAAATTAGTTTGAATCTCACTTTATAGTACTAAAAAGAGAACCATAGAGCTGTAAATATATCTCATAAGTAGTATTCTTGCACAACTTATTTCATATTAATGTTGCTTAGTAGGAAAAGAGGTAGAAAGCTTATAAACAGTTCTTACCAATTACTCACTTATCAAATAGAATTACTTTGTTTTTTAGGAAAAAGCCAGACTGTTTTTAGTTTCGTTTTGTTTCAGATATCTGAGACGTGCGTCTTAGATATCTGTCGCATTCGTCTCAGATATCTGTCAGTTGCGGTTTAGATATCACAAAAAAACTACATCATTTATGACCCCATATTTTATAGCTCTTAAAAAGGTATTTATTCTACTGAATATTTATGGTTGTCTTAAGAAATACCTTTAACGAAATTAAATATATTTTATGCAGGCAACTAATAATAGAAACAGAAAAATTAATACATCTTACATATATTTACCTATGCATAGATATTATCGCAATTATTAGTATACAAGATGACGTGCAAATTCTATAATGGTGTCTTTTCCACGATGAAAATCTTCTGAAGTAAGATTAACCTTATAGTCTGGGTCTATTCCAAATTCTGTCATTTGCTTATTCTTATCGTACATCGGACAAGCAGAAAAACGTATTAACCAGCCATTGGGAAGCTCGGCAGAGAATGGTAAGCCTGCTCCTCCACCAGTACGATCGCCCACTATTCTTACATTGGGAAAGCAGCGCATATACTTTACAAACTCGTTAGCAGCCGAAAAAACACTACGATTGGTTAATACAAATACAGGTTTTTGCCAGCGTATTCCCTTCCCTGGTTTTAGTATCTGTGAGCGAAGTGGCGAGAAATCGTTATGTCCTTTTCCTGTTTTATGTTGCATATACCCCACAAGTGTCGGCTTATTAGTAAATCTTGCTGCCAATTCTTCTGCATTGCTCAGAGCACCTCCTCCATTATTTCGCACATCTACAATTAAGGCTCTACACGGTTGAAAGTATAAAAGAATATCATCGAGGTTGCCTGCCCCTATTCCATTTTGAAAACTTTCGCAACGCAAATATCCTATGTTGTCGTCAAGAATGGTATAATCCATTCTGCTTGCTATAAGGTAATCGGTTTTTAAATACTTTCGTAAGAGCGAGTCTGAATAGTTTTGTGGGTAATCTTCATGCCACGACCAATAACGCGCAGCATTAAAAGAAGTGTATAAATTCACGTGTCCATCTTTCAGTTCAGACAGCATATTAGCCATTACCTCAAATTGTTGGCGTTCCGTCATCGAGTTATCGAACTGCCGTAGATACTTATTTCGCACCGCCTCCCAATCAATACCTTTCTGGTCAAAGAAACAATAATGTTCATCAATAATCTTCCAAAGTGCTTCTGCATTACCTTGTACGGTATTCTGATACTCGTCGTTAGTTACACAAGATGAGAGCAACGACATTATAGATAACGATATTATAAATAATGTGTATGCTAACACAGAAGTGGTGTGATGGAAGAGACGTTTATACTTTTTCATTATGGAATAATCTTTGATATTGAGAATTTTCGTGCGATACCTATTATAAGAAGATTACTCCATGTGTGATATTTTAAGCCATTTATGCGTGCTTGTTGGAAATCGCCTAAATAGCCAATTCGCAAAGTAGTGTGTTTCAAAGTAAAATCAATAGTAAGCATTTGCCGAAGCGATGGAGTAGTAAAAATGGTAGTGGGCACTATGTTGTGGTCGTAGTTGCCCTTCGAAAATATTTCATAGTAACTTTGACCGAAGTTTGGTGCAAACATTACTCCAGCGAGTGGAGCTTGTATTTCGTATCTTACTTGAAAGGGCTTGTTACACAAACGAAATGTATATGCAGCCGAAGCTGATGGTGATATATTTACATTTAAGTAAGATTGTGCTGGATTATTACCATTGCGCATATTGTATAAGAAACCTATGTTAGCATCAATGCCACCTCCTGCCGTAGCTGTTAGTGTACCATTGCCCGCTCTCCATTTAGCAAATGCATAGTGTAGGTTGTATTGAAAGTTGTACATTCCACCTATATTGTTGTTTTTATTCGAAGCGTTATGTGTGAATGATAGGTGTGCTTGATGAATGATTTCGCGCAAAAGCGACGTTCCATTTTCTCGTAGCGTATGCGAAATATAGCGAATTTCTGTTCCTGTATATTCGCTTGGTGATAGATATGTATCTAACTGGTTTACGGTACCAATACCTACCAGCTGTACATTAGTAATAATTTTACCAGAACTCAACGTATCTTGCGCATAGATTGTAACACCATATAGCAACAATAAGAATACAAAAAAACTATTTTTCCGCAACGTCATATCCATTTATTCATCAAAGAATTGTAAACTTAATTGTTGGTCATCGCCATTGTCTTCTTTCGTCTTAGTAGACTTTGTTATTGCTTCTGACTGTTCTTGTGATTCAGATTTAAGCTGATTCACAGACGAATTTTCTACGGTTTCCACATCTGACGCTGCATTCTCGTTCGTTTCTATCTTTTTCCGAATCAGGAAAAGCGAATAGGCTCAAGCTGTTTTATCGTGCTAACTTTGAAAGTAGTTAGTCGCTTTCCTTTTGCCTTAAAGCCTTTTATGCCTACAAATTCCTCTGCATCTATAATGTCTGTACCTCGTACCGCATCACTTCCACCATACGTTATTTCTACGCGAGGATAAGCATCATCTGTCAAGAACACGAGTTTCGACTTAGGATTGTCGCCTACTACGTTCTGATGACGTACAGACCTTTCCATATAGAAGCGTTTTTAGATAAGGATAACCTTGATTATCGGCATCGTAGACTACTGCTGTCCATGGTTTTTCGGAGTCAAACTTCTCTATATATAAAATATTATCTTCGTAATGGTTGGCAGTATCGAAGTTAGTAGTATAAAACTCTCCATTGTTTAAAACCACAAGAATGACGTCTTTATCGTTAAATTCGCCCAATAAACGTCCTTGTTCTTCGTAGTTGATACGATTGACATCGGCATCGAACCAAACCTTTCTACCACCTAAAGTAGATACTCCATGTGCTTTTAAAGATACACGTTCAATTGCTTCTTTTTGTAAGCAATACGCCACGAGCAGTCTTCGACTTTATAAGTACTTTAGAGAAATCGCGTTCGAAATAACGCATCAGGCGCGTCCTACCCGGCTGGTCTTTCAATATAACCTTAATAGTTTCTGCCTCTCCGTTTGGATTTGCCGTAAAGTAAAGCACCCGCGAGCTTGGTTTTCCTTGTGTAAGATCGTAATCTCTATCACGAGTAATGGAAACCACATTAAAACGCTTTATGTAATAAGGACCTTTTTCGCCATCACGGTAAACAGCATTGTAGATAGTGCGACGGTCGTTGCGTTTGAATACTTGTAGATAGATAATGCCCTTACCAACAAATACTTTATCAGCAATATGTACTATACGATACTTACCATCACGAAAGAAAACGATAACATCGTCAAGATCGGAACAATTTTGAACGAACTCTGCTTTCTTCAAGTCGGTACCTATAAAACCACCTTTGCGGTCTATATATAGTTTCTCGTTTGCATCTACTACCTTAGCAGCTACAATGGTATCAAAGCTCTTTATTTCTGTTTTGCGTGGGAAATCCTTACCATATTTGACCTTCAAATGCTTAAACCATTCTATGGTTACACGCACCATTTCGCTGAGATCTTTATTTATTTCGGCTATTTCTGCTCTTATTTTCTGAATTAATTCATCAGCTTTATCCTTATTAAACTTTAGAATGCGTTGCATTTTTATTTCAAGCAAGCGTAGTATATCGTCTCGCTTCACTTCGCGAATAAAGTCCTTTTTAAAAGGTTCAAGTTTAGAATCAACGAAAGCAACAACCTCGTCCATCGTTTTAGATGTCTCAAACTTATGTTCTTTATAGATGCGCTCTTCTATGAATATACGTTCGAGGGAGTTAAAGAATAGCTGTTCTTCCAACTCATTCTTACGTATTTCGAGTTCTTTACGCAACAGTGCCAATGTACCATCGACTGAATGTTTCAACACATCAGATACTGTTAAGAACTGTGGTTTATTATCGGCTATAACACAACAGTTAGGCGAGATTGACACCTCACAATCGGTAAAGGCATACAAAGCGTCCATTGTTTTATCGCTTGAAGTGCCTGGCGTCAGGTGTAGTTGTATCTCTACTTCAGACGCTGTCATATCTTCTACCTTGCGAATCTTTAGTTTCCCCTTTTCTACTGCTTTCGTAATAGATTCCTGGAGTGTACTGGCTGTCTTACTAAAAGGTATTTCGCGAATTACAAGAGTTTTGTTATCTATCTTTTCTACTTTAGCGCGCACTTTCAAAGTGCCCCCTCTCTGCCCATCGTTATATTTTGAAATATCAATGCTACCGCCTGTTGGAAAGTCTGGATAAAGCTCAAACTTCTTTCCACGTAAATAGTTTATAGCTGCATCGCATATCTCAGCCATATTGTGTGGGAGTATTTTAGATGATAGACCAACAGCTATTCCCTCTGCTCCTTGTGCTAATAACAATGGGAATTTGGCTGGAAGAGTAACAGGTTCTTTATTCCTGCCGTCGTAAGACTGTTGCCATTCGGTGGTTTTAGGGTTAAAAATGGTTTCCAATGCAAACTTAGACAGACGAGCCTCTATGTATCTTGGAGCTGCAGCACGGTCGCCAGTGAAGATGTTTCCCCAATTTCCTTGCGTATCGATAAGCAACTCTTTCTGCCCCATTTGCACGAGAGCATCGCAGATAGAAGCATCGCCATGGGGGTGAAACTGCATTGTATGTCCTGCAATATTCGCTACTTTATTGTATCGTCCATCGTCCATTCGCTTCATTGAGTGAAGTATGCGACGCTGAACTGGTTTCAATCCATCGTCAATATGAGGCACGGCGCGTTCCAAGATTACATAACTTGCGTAATCCAGGAACCAGTTTTTATACATTCCAGATAGGTGCTTAACGGCAGAAGCATCGAATCTGTTAGATGAAACATAGTCGTTTTGTAGCTCGTCCACATCGTTTTCGTCGTCCATTTTGGCATTTGCTACCACATCTGTGTAGTCATCTGTATTCGCAGCGTTACCATCTTCGTTCTTAGCTTCTTCGTTTAATGGGGTATCATTCCCGTTGTTTCCTATTATCTTATCGTCGTCCATAAACCGTTGGATTGTATATATTTTTGAGGCTCAAAGGTACAAATAAAACTCGAAACATACAAATTCGAATGTTAGAGCTTCGTGTTTTTTATTGTATTATTAGTCTACATTGAGTGTATGGGTAACTTAACTCTCACAAATACTTACTATTTCTAAACAGCCTGTCTATATATAGCAACGTTTTTAATTTTTACGTAAGACTCCCCTTCGTTTCAGATATCTGTCGCACTCGTTTCAGATATCTGAAACGTTTATCTCAGATATCTGTCAGTTGTAAATTAGATATCACAAAAACTACATCTGTTATGTGGCTATTTTACGATAGTTAAAAGCTATCTATTTGTATAAGGAATATCAATTCCTACGCACTACAATATATCGATTCATACATTACTATAACCTGTTGATTATCAAGAAATTCATCAATATATTATTTCATCGAAACGGATTCCATTACAATCATTATTTTTTTCCCAAAGTATCCTCACTTTCTTTCTACTGATGCTACATTTCCAGAAATCTTCATAAAAGCATTCATCATCGCCTAATAGTCGATAATGATATATTCTATTGAACGAAGGTTGGCAAAGTCAAGAAATATATCTATTGGTAAATACACCTTAATATATATAGCAGCATACCAACACGACACAACTTCATACAATAAAACAAGCCATCTGCCGTTAATATAATCGTTATGCAATGGACAGACAGAATAAGACAGGTTAAGATTATACTTGTTATAGTAGCAATTGTAATTGCAGTTGTATCACTGGTAGCATCGAATATACTTACTAAAGACTTGGCTCGAGAAGAACGAAGCAAGATGGAAGTATGGGCAGAAGCTATGCGCGCATTAAGTCAAGCCGATGAAAATACCGATTTAGCATTGGTTTTAAAAGTGCTAAACGAGAACAATACAATTCCTATTGTAGTGCTAGATAATGTTGGAAACGTTACCGACTTTCGTAATGTTACTATCAATGCTAAGAACTATAAAGACAGTTTGCAATACATTTCCGCCATAGCAAAACGACTGAAAGCCAACAAACAAGATATTAGAATACAACTATCAGATGCTAAGAACGAATATATAGATGTTTGTTACGATGATTCGTTAATGCTGAAACGTCTTGCGCTCTATCCATACGTACAGTTAGGTGTCGTAATGCTCTTCGTGGTTGTAGCAATATTTGCCCTCTTAACATCAAAGCGAGCAGAACAAAACAAAGTATGGGTGGGTCTTAGTAAAGAGACAGCTCACCAGCTGGGTACACCAATATCGTCGCTTATGGCATGGACAACTATACTAAAAGAAAACTATCCTGACGATGATTTGTTACCCGAAATGGACAAAGATGTAAAACGTTTACAGCTTATTGCCGACCGTTTTTCTAAGATTGGTTCGCTACCCGAACCTGTACTAGTGAGTTTGAGCGAAGTGCTTGACCACGTAATTGACTATATAGACCGTCGTACATCAAAGACAATTCATATAGTAAAGGTTTTTCCCGATAATGATATAATAATCCGTCTTAATGCTTCGCTATTCGAATGGGTTATAGAAAACCTTTGTAAAAACGCAGTAGATGCAATGGGTGGAGTATCTGGAACAATTACGTTACGCGTAGAAACCATTGGCGAACGTGTAATAGTAGAGGTTAGCGATACAGGCAAAGGTATTAAGAAAAAAGACTTACGCAACGTTTTCAAACCAGGTTTTTACCACTAAGAGCCGTGGTTGGGGCTTAGGTCTGAGTCTTGCCAAACGCATCGTAGAAGAATACCACAATGGCAAAATATTTGTAAAAAGCTCCGAATTGGGCAAAGGAACTACATTCAGAATAGAACTGAAAGCAAGCAAATAATAGTTTGGCACAATAAATATATCTACTCTTTCCTTCTAAACAAGTTACCAATAAGCTACTTTTTATTTTATAAAGATTATCGTATTAAATAAGTATTGAACCCTTTTGTAGTACTCCTCCACCCAATTTTATCGCATTGCGAAGAAACTCGTTTCACCTTATTATAATATTATAAAAAGCAGCAAACAAGATGAGTAATAAGAAAATAAAAAGAGAACTGAAAGTAATAGCATAAAAAAAGATATGAAGGTATTGCAGTCAAATGATTAATTTAGCTCTAACACTTCTTAAGAATAGTAATGCAAGATATTTTTTTACTTTTAATTTGCTTAATATCAGAAAAAAATATTAGTAACTTTGCACACCGATTATGGACTTGAATATCCTTAAAAATAGATTTGAAAGGTCTTTCGGAAGGCTTAAATAAGCTAGAGTTCGACCTTGACAATACTTACTTTAAGGCGATTAATGCTTCAGAAGTGAGTGGTGGAAGTGTGCACGTTTCATTAGAGATTGTACGCACACAGAACGATTATTTCACGCTCGATTTCTACGAGAAAGGAACGGTTGTATTGCCATGCGACATCTGCTTGGACGATATGGAACAACCTATCGAGACACAACAGCGACTTGAAGTAAAGTTTGGAAGCACATACTCAGACGATGACGACCTTGTTACTGTGCCGAGAACGAAGGAATACTCGATGTATCGTGGTTCGTCTATGAATTTATAGTACTTGCTCTACCTATCAGACATGTGCATGCACCTGGAAAATGCAATCCTGCCATGATAAGAGCGCTTAATGAACACTCTGCCGCCCGAAGCGGTTCGGAAGACGAGAAACCTATGGATTCACGCTGGGAAGCCTTATTAAAATTGAAAAAATAAAATATTAAACGTTTAAAGAATTATGGCACATCCTAAAAAGAAGACAGTCAAAGACTCGTACACTTAAAAGAAGAACCCACGATAAAGCTGTAGCTCCAACATTGGCAGTATGCCCTAACTGCAGCAATTATTATATTTACCATACCGTATGCCCATCTTGTGGCTACTATCGTGGTAAAATTGCTATCGTAAAAGAAACTGTAGAGTAAGACGCAAATGGAGAAAATAAATGCCATTATCACTGGTATTGGTGGCTATGTACCCGATTATGTCCTCACTAACGAGGAACTTTCGCGTATGGTAGATACTACTGATGAATGGATTATGGAACGCGTGGGCATTAAAGAACGCCGTATTCTAACCGAAGAAGGACTCGGAACTAGCTATATGGCACGTAAGGCTGCAAAGCAACTCTTAGAAAAGACAGGAGCTGACCCAGACAGCATCGATGCTCTTATCGTTACAACAACAACTCCAGACTATAAATTTCCATCAACTGCTTCTATCGTTATAGGAAAGTTAGACCTGAAGAATGCTTTCGGGTTCGATTTCTCTGCTGCTTGTTGCGGATTTCTTTATTCGCTCGATGTAGCATCAACGATGATTCAAAGCGGACGTTACAAACGAGTAATTGTTATTGCAGCTGATAAGATGTCGTCTATTGTAGATTACACAGACCGTCAAACTTGCGTTTTGTTTGGCGATGGAGCAGCTGCAGTTCTTGTTGAAGGTACAACCGAAGAGAATGTTGGTGTACAAGATTCATTCCTACGCACCAATGGAAAAGGACTACCTTTTCTACACATGAAGGCTGGTGGCTCTGTTTGTCCTACATCTCAATTCACAGTAGATCGTCGTTTGCACTACCTCTATCAAGAAGGACGTACAGTGTTTAAGTACGCTGTAACAAGTATGAGCAGCGATGTTCAGGAAATTTTGAAGCGTAATAACCTCACTGGAGATGATGTTTCATGGGTTGTTCCACACGAAGCGAACCTACGAATTATTGAGGCTGTAGCTAAACGTGCTAACGTTCCATTAGAGAAAGTGATTATTAATATTCAGCACTACGGTAATACTAGCGCTGCAACAATACCACTTGCACTTTGGGACGAAGAAGCTAAGTTAAAGAAAGGAGATAACCTTATATTTACAGCTTTCGGTGCAGGTTTCGTTCATGGCGCCTCTTTCTATAAGTGGGCGTACGATGGAGCATCTGCAGTAGCAAAAGAAATAAAATTCTTAATTCGTATATAACAAAAGATTAACGCATCTTTCTTTGCAAACAAAAGACAGGTGCGTTTTTTTAATTTAAAAGATATGCACAAAGCTGGATTTGTAAACATAGTAGGCAATCCTAATGTAGGTAAAAGTACACTAATGAACCAACTCGTTGGTGAAAGAATTAGCATTGCTACATTTAAGGCACAAACTACTCGACACCGTATAATGGGCATTGTGAATACAGAGAATATGCAAATTGTTTTCTCTGATACTCCAGGTGTACTGAAGCCAAACTACAAAATGCAAGAGTTGATGCTGCAGTTCTCTGAATCTGCGCTTGCCGATGCCGATATTTTGCTCTATGTTACTGATGTAATAGAGAAGCCTGAGAAAAATGCAGACTTCTTAGATAAGGTTGCAAAGATGACGATTCCTGTTATCTTACTCATTAATAAGATAGACGAAAGCAACCAAGAAACACTCATTACCCTTGTTGAGAAGTGGCACAATTTGTTACCAAAAGCAGAAATCTTACCTATTTCAGCAAAAAACAAATTTGGTACTGATGTACTAATGAAGCGTATTGAGGAACTCTTACCAGAGAGTCCCGCCTACTTCGATAAAGACCAACTTACAGATAAACCTGCAAAGTTCTTTGTAACAGAGATAATTCGTGAGAAGATTCTTCGTTATTACGATAAGGAAGTCCCCTACTCTGTTGAAGTCGTGGTAGAGCGTTTTAAGGAAGATGAGAAGAAAATACACATCAACGCAATTATTTATGTGGAGCGCGACAGCCAGAAAGGCATTATCATTGGGCATCAAGGACAAGCATTAAAGAAGGTTTCTACAGAGGCACGCAAGAGTTTAGAGAAGTTCTTCGATAAGAGAATATACTTGGAAACTTATGTTAAGGTGGACAAGGATTGGCGTAACTCACAAAAAGAATTGGGTAATTTTGGCTATAACCCTGAATAAAAGAATGTGAAAACTATTGGCTGCACGTATATATATACAAGGTGGCAATGCCAAAAGAGTTAAGAAACAACGCCCTGACTGTATGTAGGGTGAACTCTCGCACAGTGCGAGGGCTGGAGACGTGGTCATCTTCGGCAAATATTCATAAGGTGCAGACCTCACCTTAACCCATTGAGATTTGTTTCTCTATATGGGAAAGACCATCACTATAAATGGCAAATTTAGTAGCAATTGTAGGTAGACCAAACGTAGGAAAGTCTACTCTTTTCAATCGATTAACACAAAGCCGACGTGCTATTGTAAGCGATACGGCTGGCACAACACGCGACCGTCAATATGGTAATGCCAATGGAACGGGCGTGAATTTTCGGTAGTTGATACTGGCGGATGGGTTGTTAAATCTGACGATATATTCGAAGATGCTATTCGCAGACAAGTTTTAGTAGCTACGGAAGAGGCGGATTTGGTGCTATTTGTTGTTGATAACGAAACTGGAGTAACCGACTGGGACGAAGATGTAGCTCAGATTCTTCGGCGCACGAAACTCCCTGTAATACTTGTTGCTAACAAGGTAGACAATAGTGGCGAATACTATTTGTCGGCAGACTTCTATCGGTTAGGACTGGGAGACCCTGTTTGCATTAGTGCACAAACGGGTAGTGGAACTGGAGATTTACTCGATTTGATCCTCAAACGTATGCCCGACGCACCAGATGAAGGCATCGATGATGAAATTCCACGCTTTGCTGTTGTTGGACGTCCGAATGCTGGTAAATCCAGTCTTATCAATGCTTTCATTGGCGAGGACCGCAACATTGTTACAGATATTGCGGGTACAACGCGCGACAGCATTTACACACGCTACAATAAGTTTGGTTTCGACTTCTACCTTGTTGATACTGCTGGTATTCGGCGCAAGAACAAGGTTACGGAAGACCTTGAGTTCTATTCGGTTATGCGTTCTATTCGTAGTATTGAGAACTCTGATGTGTGTATTCTAATGATTGATGCCACTCGCGGAATTGAAGCGCAGGATATGAATATCTTCCAGTTAATTCAGCGAAACAACAAGAGTTTGGTGGTAGTTGTAAACAAGTGGGACCTTGTAGAAAACAAAGACCAGAAGGTTATTAAGACTTTCGAGAATGCTATTCGCGAGCGTATGGCTCCATTTGTAGATTTTCCCATCATCTTTGCATCGGCACTCACTAAGCAGCGCATCTTCAAAATACTCGATATAGCCAAACAAGTGTACATTAATAGAAACACACGCATTGGAACTACCAAACTAAACGAGGTGTTGTTGCCTATCATTGAAGAAACACCACCACCATCGGTAAAAGGTAAATATATAAAAGATAAAATATTGTTCGCAGCTACCAAACACACAGATACCATCGTTTGTGTTCTATGCAAACCTGCCGCAGTATGTGAAAGAGGCTTACCGTCGTTTCTTAGAAAACCAAAAATTCGCGAACACTGGAATCTAAATGGGTGCCCAATTAATGTATTTATACGTCAGAAGTAAACTCTTATAAAAGAATGAAACATTTACTTTATGCCTTTATCTTTGGCTGTTTTGTTAACAGTTTCGTGCAACAAGAAGAATGAGATAGACCATGCGGCTATTGCTGCAGAAGCTGCAAAAGCACTATTACGAAAAATCTCATTTCGGGTAAACACGAACTATTTATGAAAGGATTAAACCTGCCAGACAAACTTCCAGAGAGTTACAAAAACCAGATGATTAAAAACTTTGAGGACTTTATTAAACGTCAGCAGAAAGAGCATAAGGGCATAAAAAAGGTGAGTGTTCATAGTGCGCAATTCCTTGCAAAAGACAGTATGGCAAATGCGTACTTATTGTTACACTATGGCGACAGCACCACCGAACAGGTTGTGGTACCTATGCTTAAGAAGCACGGTTTGTGGTATATGCGTTAATTTACTATTGGTTTTCCGTAAATATTTATACCATTCGAAGTAGAATATTATAAGATTACTCGCTTATAGAAAAAGCCGATTGTATTGCGCAATCGGCTTTTTCATACATTATAGGGCTGAAACCAATTGATTATTATAGTTCGACATATTATTTCTACAGTATTCTTTCACGCAATTTATGCACGTACATCAATTTTACACGCAAGGTAGAGTTTTACTTTACACGTAAATAAAGTTTTACTTACACGTAAGTAAAGTTCTACTTACGTAAATAAAGTTTTACTTACACGTAAATAAAACTATTAGATAAGAGTTCTGCTGATACGATATGCCCATATAAATGTAACGGATACGTGAAAGAATCGTAGCCGATACATTACTTAAAACATTGGTTTATAAGGTGGGAACTGTGCACAATATTAGCAGGCTGTAGGAATTAATTCCAAATCGTTCATCGTACATTCAACAGATTTGGACTAAACAACTGTATTATTGCTTATAAAACGCCTACTACTATTGTGCTTTCAAAAGTGGTTGCGAAATGCTTTGGATAGTATTTTGGCAGCTAAAGTTAGCTAAGGCAACTATCCGTTACAGAATGTCTAACACATTCTGCATACCTTCTATCTTCATTAAACTCTTCTTTATAAGTTTCACATCTTCACGGTCGTGAACACCCATATCTATACAGCCCACAACTATACCATTATCTGTTTTCAGTGTAACATTACGCATATTAATACCTAACTGTTCTGATATAACCTTCGAAATATCTAGCAACATTCCCTTGCGGTCTATGCCATGAAGCTCTATTGTGGCATCGAAAAACATTACTTTGTGCATATTCCACTTCGCGTCGAGTATACGTGGTCCGAAACTTGCCTTTAGTTTTGCAGCCACAGGACATGACCTGTTGTGTATTTCAATGTGGTTGTTGTTGTCGATGAAGCCTATTGCATCGTCGCCAGGAATAACATGGCAACAGTTAGGAAATATATATCGGTTTATGTTATCTTCGTCAATGAAGATAGGTTTTTTCTTATTCAGATTTTTATCAACAATTATAAGCCCAGCCTTATTTTCTCCAGTAGTTGCACTATTGGTATCGCTTCCGTTAGTGGTTTTGTTGCGATTAAGGAATGGAACATATCTGCGCCATACAGAAACGTTGTCGTCTTTCTCCATTTTATGCTTACGTTTCCCGCGCAGTTCGTCTAAGTCGGTATCGCCAAGAATAACCGTTTTCTCGCCAATGGCTACAAACAGGTGGGTATGTTTCTTTATTTCGTGTAAGTCGCAAAGACGGTCGAGTACCGAAGTAGTCATCTCGAAATCGTGTTCTTTAAGCCATTTCTCTAGTATTTCCTCACCTTTCTTTTGGGTTTCTCGTGCATCTTTTCGCAGAATAGCCATCACTTTACTTTTCGCTTTGGCAGTAGAAACAACATCTAACCACGACTTTTCTACACGTTGTGCCTTTGAGGTAAGAATTTCTACCTGGTCGCCGCTTTGCAGTTTATGGCTCAACGGCACAAGCTTATGATTTACTTTTGCTCCTATACAATGACTTCCAAGGAACGTATGTATTTGGAAAGCAAAGTCGAGTGCAGTGCACCCAGCTGGCATCATTTTTATTTCGCCTTTCGGAGTAAACACAAATATTTCAGAAGCAAATAGGTTCAGCTTTATGGCATCAAGAAAGTCCATTGCATCGGGCTGCGGGTCGTCTAGTATTTCTTTTATGGTGTGTAGCCAATCGTTCAGTTCGCCTTCGTCTTCAGTTATTTCTGTGCCCTCTTTATACTTCCAATGAGCAGCAAATCCTTGTTCAGCAATTTCATCCATACGGTCAGAACGAATTTGAACCTCAATCCATTGACCTTGTTTCGACATAAGTGTTACGTGCAAAGCTTGGTAGCCATTGGCTTTTGGGTGGTTCACCCAATCGCGCAATCGGTCGGGGTGGCTCTTATAGAGTTTACTAATTGCTACATAAATTTGGAAACACTCGTTAGCCTCGTCCTGTCGTTTTTTAGGTTTAAACACTATTCGAACAGCCAGAATATCGTATATTTCTTCGAATGGAACGTGCTTTGTTTGCATTTTGTTCCAAATAGAATATGGACTTTTCACACGCGCTTTTATCTCGTATTCCAACCCCATTTGGTTGAGTTCTGCACAAATAGGGGCTGTAAAGTTCTCGAAAAGCGATTCGCGCTGTGCTTCAGTCGAAGCTATTTTTGCCTCAATAGCCTTATAAGCATCTGGGTGTTCGTAGCGGAAACTAAGGTCTTCGAGTTCTGTTTTTATTTTATTCAACCCTAACCTGTTAGCCAAAGGAGCATAAATGTAAAGCGTTTCGCCAGCTATTTTGTATTGCTTATTGGCAGGCTGCGATGCAAGTGTTCGCATATTGTGTAAGCGGTCGCATATTTTTATAAGAATAACACGAATGTCATCGCTCATTGTTAGCAACAGCTTCTTAAAGTTTTCAGCTTGTGCAGATGCTTTATCACCAAATATACCACCCGATATCTTTGTTAATCCATCTACTATCATTGCAATTTTTGCACCGAATATATTTTCAATATCCTCCACAGTGTAGTCCGTATCTTCTACAACATCGTGCAAAAGAGCAGCGCAAATACTTGTTGAGCCTAATCCTATTTCTTCGCATGCAATCTGTGCAACAGCAATAGGGTGTAAAATATAAGGTTCTCCCGAAAGGCGTCGTACCCCCTTATGAGCCTGCTTTGCAAAATGGAAGGCTTTCGTTATGATATCAACTTTCTTGCGGTGAGGCGATGCTAAATAAGTGTCCAACAAATGTTGAAAGGCATCTTCTATAAGTTTATCTTCCTTCTGTGCATCAATTCGGCTATTGTTGTCTTCTGTTGTCATAACGTAGTTCCTCCTTTTGGTATAATTCGTCGATTAACTATGCTGATTGTGTATAGTTCCTTTTACTATTCTAGCAGCCATCTCCATTTTCTGCTCTTCTGGAGCCTTATTGTTTTCGTACAATTGCGAAGCATTATCGGTAAAGCATTTCACCTTGTCGGAAGGCAACAAAAGCGTTGCAACGCCCTCCGAAGTTCTTACAATACCCTGTTTATATTGTGGATTCAATGCTTGCAAATCGGCAATATCCATATTCAACACATCGGCTATCTTAGCCAACGAAACGTCTGCTGTTACTACAACTTTTCCCAGCTTTTTCAGGCAATCCTGTGAGATACTGGAGATATATTGTATTCTGCATAACAGTTCATTATATAGTTTGCAGCAATGAAAGCAGGCACATAGCCTCGTGTCTCTCTTGGTAAGAAGTTATAAATTTGCCAAAAGTCAGCATTTGCTCCCGCTTTCTCAATTGCATTGCTCACCCTTGTAGGTCCACAATTGTATGCAGCTAACACTAAAGACCAATCGCCAAAACGTTTATAAAGGTCGGCTAAAAATTGTGCGGCAGCATACGATGACTTTATAGGGTCGAGTCTTTCGTCTACAAATGCATTTATTTGCAAGTTATATTGTCGTCCCGTTGCAGGCATAAGCTGCCATAACCCAGCAGCACCTTGCCGGGAAATGGCTTTCGGATTCAGACTCGATTCTATCACAGGTAGATGCTTTAACTCCAAAGGAAGACCGTAATAGAGTAAAGCCTCTTCAAAAATAGGATTGTAATAACTAGCTCGTGCCAGTAAACAACTTGTAGAATGTCTGCCTTGCTTTACATACTTATCTATATGCTTCTGCACTTCAGGACCATAAGAAAGACACAACGAGCCTGATATTCTATTAATAAGACGAGCAATAGCAACGCTTTCTTCTTCTACCTCGATGGGCGCAGCTATTGCTGTCAATTCGTTTTCTGTCTTAAAACACCTTGCATTAGCATTACTTGCCCCAGACGCCGCTGTTCCTACCACAGCGTCTGGAATGTATATTTCCATTGTTCTGCCATGATTATCTCTTATCGTCTGCTGTTGTCCAAATGTAACACAAACACTCAACAATAACTGTATAATGGCAATAAATCGTTTTCCTTCTATCATCTTCTCTTCTTCGTGCTTTTTTATCTTGTTTGACCTACTAAAAAGTTAGCTTACACCCTATGCCAATAGCCGAACCTTTAAATATATTAGTTGTTGTAGCTGGCGAATTAGTGTTTAATAGAACAGGAGATATATGCAACGATAAATCGTCTGATATGTCAAAGTTAGAAAGTGATGCGTCCACGTAAGCATCAATTACCGACAAAGCATAGACAGCCACTGTTGCGAAAATACTTAAATCACGCCATCTGCGGAAACGGTCTTTACGCTTCTTAAACAGATTTTGGTAGTAACTCTTATTTGCATCGGTTATTGTTGTTCCTAAATGCAAGAAGCTGTTATAGCTCTGTGTAGTAGGGTCATCGTCCATTATATCTTTATAGGCTTGTTGATAGTCGCGATACATTTGATTGTTCCATGTCAGCGCATAAATACACCCCGTTAGTCCGCCATAAAATATAGGCAATTTCCAATATTTACGATTATATATCTGACCAGCACCAGGTAAGACTAGCGCCAGCCACAAAGCTTTTTTAGGATTCGGACGCCACTTGTTCCAATCTTCATTAAATGTTCACCAGCTTTCGCTGTGCTCTTATTGAGCTGTGACTTCTTATCGTTTGACAACGAAAGCTTATTTCCTGACTCATATCCCACGCTGCCCGACAAAGTGTCAAGTGTAACTTCTTTAGGATATAATATCTTTACAGAATCGCTATAAACAACTTGCGCCCTCGCTATTTCAGTATATCCCGTTGCCAACAGAAATGCTAGCAACAAGAGATAGAATATTTTCTGATTTCCTTTCACGTAGTTTTATATTATACTTTCTATTGTTGCTTCTATCTGTCTATTGTTGCTTCAATCCGTCCATTACTTCCATTATATGCAATAATTCCTCCTCAGAGGCGAAAGGAATACTTATTTTACCTTTCCCTTTAGCTCCATAAGTCATTTGTACCTTCGTGTTAAAGAAGTCAGAAAGACGCTTTTTTAACAGATTAAACTCGTCTGGGAGTTTAGATTTAGCTGCTATTTTCTTCTTAGCTGTCTGTATGTCTTCGCCGTTATTAAGTTGTTGGCAAAGTTCCTCAACCTTCCGCACACTAAAGGCATTCTTCTGTATTTCGTGAAACAGCTTTATTTGTTGTGAAGGACTATTCAACGATAGCAATGCTCGAGCATGCCCCATATCTATTTCCTTCTTTTGTAGAGCCATCTGCACCTGTGCAGGAAGTTTAAGCAAACGCAAATAGTTGGTAACTGCTACACGACTCTTACCTACTCTTGCAGCTACCTTCTCTTGTGTTAAGCCACTTTTTTTCTTGTAAATGCTCGTAAGCAAGAGCTATCTCTATTGCATTTAAGTCCTCGCGCTGTATGTTTTCTACCAGCGCAAGTTCCATTACGTTTTCATCTTTTATAGTTCTGATATAAGCAGGAATAGCAGTAAGACCAGCCAATTGCGATGCACGCCAACGCCTCTCGCCTGCTATAATTTGGAATTTATGCTCGGCTAATTGCCTAACTGTTATAGGCTGCACTAATCCCAGCTGCTTTATACTATTGGCAAGTTCTTCTAATGCAACAGAATCGAACTCTCTTCGAGGTTGGTCGGGGTTCGCTTCTATTTGGTCAATGGGTACCTCGTTTATGGTAGAACTGCCTTGCGCACTTACTGTTTCTGTTGAGATTAAAAGCATCTAAGCCTCTACCAAGTGCACTAACTTTTGCGTTCCTATTATATTTTTTTATGTACTGCCATCGTTTTATTGGTATTTTCTTTAAGAGGTTTAGTAGTTCTCGTCTATTTCTTATTCTTCTCTATAATCTCTTTAGCCAATGCTAAATGATTCTTTGCACCTGTAGAATCAGCATCGTAAAGTATTACTGGTAATCCGTGACTAGGACTCTCCGATAGTTTAACATTACGCTGAATAACGGTCTTAAACACTAACTCTTGGAAGTGCCGCTTTACTTCGTCGTAAATTTGACGTGCCAATCTTAAACGACTATCGTACATTGTAAGCAAGAATCCCTCTATTTCTAACTTTGGATTCAGCTTACTCTTTATTATCTTAATCGTGTTCAGCAGCTTACTAATGCCTTCGAGTGCAAAGTATTCGCATTGCACTGGAATAATAACAGAGTCGGCTGCTGTCAGAGCATTCACAGTTATCAAACCCAACGATGGGCTACAATCTATAAGTATATAGTCGTAATCATTACGAATTGGAGCCAAGAGCTTTTCCAAAACTTCCTCTCTATCGCTTATTTGCAGCATCTCTATCTCTGCTCCAACAAGGTTTATATGGCTCGGAACAATATCCATACCTTCTATGTCTGTGGTATATATAGCATCACGAACATCGGTATGGTCAATTATACATTCATATAAAGAACAATCTACTTCGTTTATATCAACGCCTAAACCACTTGAAGCATTTGCCTGAGGATCGGCATCTATAACGAGTACCGACTTTTCTAGTGTTGCCAACGATGCTGCAAGATTGATGGTAGAGGTAGTTTTTCCAACACCACCTTTCTGGTTTGCCATTGCGATTATTTTTCCCATCTTATTCTTTTCCTATACTTGTTTTGCCGACAAAGATACATATTTTAAGCGAGAAAGCTGTATTTATAAACCTTTTTTCGTATTTTTGCAGACAAAAGAAAGAACTAATTATGAATTGTAAACGCCCTCTTATACTCATCTCCAACGATGATGGGTACAATGCTAATGGCATAAAAGCATTGGCTTCCTTCCTATCTGATTTTGCCGACATTCTAGTTTGTGCACCTGAAGGACCTCGCTCTGGCTTTTCGTGTGCTTTCTCTGCAAATACTCCTCTACGATTAAATCGTCGTTACAATATCCCGAATTGTGATGTTTGGTCGTGCACTGGTACTCCCGTTGATTGCGTAAAAATTACTTTCGAGCAGATTTTAACTGACGGACGCAGACCTGATTTAATTCTCGGCGGTATTAATCACGGCGATAACTCATCAGTTAATACTCACTATAGTGGCACTATGGGAGTGGCTAGAGAGGGGTGTTTAAAGTATATCCCATCTATCGCTTTCTCATCGTGCGACTATAACCACGATGCAAATTTAGAACCGTTGAAAAACTATGTGGTGAAGATTGTAAAACGAGTTTTTAACCGATGGACTTCCTAAAGGGGTTTGCCTGAATGTAAATTTTCCCATTGGAGACTCTTTCAAAGGTATTAAGGTGTGCAGAATGGGCTACGGTAGTTGGACAAAAGAAACGCTTCGATGCGAACACCCACGAGGTTTTGAATACTATTGGATGTTAGGACAATACATTAACGACGAACCTACAGCAACCGATACGGACCAATGGGCATTAGAACAAGGATATATTGCCATTACACCAACACGGATAGATGTTACCGACTATGATTTATTGAACAAAATAAAAACGTGGGAGGAATAAACTGAACTTCTATAAAAAGGATATGTATTAACAAACAACAGCAATCGGAAAAATGAAATATTACTTAATAGTTGGCGAGGCTTCAGGCGATTTACATGCCTCACGTCTAATGAAATCGCTTAGAAAATTTGACGAGATGGCAGAGTTTCGCTTCTTTGGGGGCGACTTAATGAACGATGTTGGAGGCACTCGTGTACGTCATTATAAAGAGCTTGCTTATATGGGATTCGTTCCTGTTTTATTGCATTTGCCAACTATTATAAAAGAATTTAAAGTTCTGTAAGGAAGATATTGTTGGGTGGAAACCTGATGTAGTGATACTTATAGACTACCCTGGATTTAATTTAAAGATTGCTAAATTCCTTCGCAAAAACACTAAAATTCCTGTTTACTATTATATTTCACCTAAAATATGGGCATGGAAAGAATGGCGCATTCGCGCTATAAAACGCGATATTAAGGAGATGTTTTCTATTTTGCCTTTCGAAATAGATTTCTATGAACGTAAACATAACTATAAAATACACTATGTAGGAAACCCTACTGTTGAGGAGGTTACGGTGTTTAAGAGTCAGTATGTAGAGACGACAACCGACTTTTGTAGCCGTAATGGCTTGCAAAATAACAAACCTATTATTGCTATTCTGGCTGGGAGTAGAAAGCAAGAAATTAAAGACAACTTACCTTCAATGCTCGAAGCTGCTTCACGCTTCGAGGATTACCAGATGGTTATAGCTGGAGCACCTTCTATAGAAAAATTCTTACTATAATAAGTTTATAAATAATTACAGTGTGAAAGTAGTTAAGAACATTACATACGAACTTCTCTCACACACAACTGTAGCAATTGTTACAAGCGGAACTGCCACTTTAGAAACAGCTTTATTTAATGTTCCACAAGTGGTTTGCTACAAGACTCCATTACCAAAACTTATTCGGTTCGCATTTAAACATATTATAAAGGTTCCTTTCATCTCACTGGTAAATCTCGTAGCTAACAAAGATGTTGTACAGGAACTATTTGCCGACCGGTTTAAAGTAAAAAATATAGCAAACGAACTTTACCGCATTCTGCCTGGACAGCCTTATCGTGAAACTATGCTTGCCGAATACAAACAAATGAGAGATAAACTTGGCGACCACATTGCGCCTGATAATGCTGCTAATTTAATGGTTTATTTATTAAAAATAGCTTTGCTTTGATACGTACTATTCTTTTTTTCACTCGCACTATCTGCAGTAGTTTCCACTTGTAATGCACAAAAAAATTGTGCAACCCCAACAATCCATTCCTCACAAAAAGAAGCATTTGCTACGTTTTATGAGCATATTCCAACCATCAGACTTCCATTTGAATACTCTTACAACTTCATTTTGGATTTACCCAATACTATCTGCCCAAATAAAGAGGCTATGAATTTCATTGCTACTTGCGTAGATGCAGATACCGATTTAAGTATATGCCGTATTGCTAAACTACCTTCTACTAACAACTGGCATCTTTTTTTAATTTTCGGAAACAATCAAACTGGTGAAAGTAGAATCTTTCTTTGTGCGTTAGATAGCAAGTATAACTTAACCAATAAGTTGCTCATTTACACAGCTAAAGACGTGCAATGGAAAGGTAAAATAGAGAATTGTTATCTACACTACACCATTATGCCCGACAATAGCGTTATTTTAAAGGAGATGATCGCCACACCTGGTAAGCCTAAACTTGTCAGAAAAAGAATCTACTCGTTTTCTAAAGGGAAATTTAAATTAAGAAAGTAACACTTTGTTATATAAGTATAAATCAAGGTGATACAAATAATCTAATTGGTTCAGTAGAAAAGCTGTGAAGATTTTATAAGCAACAACTACAGTTTACTTACAAAAGCAAATAGAATATTGCCAATGCTTAAACAAGTCTGTTAAGCGTAGTTATTCCTATGCCAAATTTCTGATACATTTATTTCAGATATCTATCTGTTGCTAATTAGATATCTATTGCGTTCGTCTCAGATATCTATCGCATTCGTCTCAGATATCTGTCACGTTCGCCCTCAGATATCTGTCATTTACAAATGAGATATCATAACACATAACAACCTTTTATATCCATACATTAGAATACCTAAGATATGTCTATTCTGATGAGATTTATAGAATTATCTATTCTGCTATATTTGCTTCTAAACATTATTATAATTTCCTGAGCAAAAAAACTTGTTGCTTAAAAATCTTATTATATGCAAAAAGTAGAGTTCAATACAATTATCTTCTTTTCCACAGTATCTCTACCGGTATCTATTGAACTCTCTAATCTACAATCGCTGCACTTCAATATACATAAAGAGAAAGAAAGAATGGCATCGGTATTCGGTCTGTATATTATAGATAGAAAAATATCACAGCACATCTTTCTATCTATAATATACAAATGCAATACAACACACACCCATAAATGTGCTTTTTCCATATAGCACATCACGCAGAAAAACTATATACTTAAACGTTTATCGCTCTAAATAGTATTTTTCTGCCCTCTCTTCAATTTATAAAAAAATAGTTTAGAAAGAGACTCTAGCCTATTATTTCTTTCCTTTTGCTTTCTTAATATAAAATCGTACCACAAAGAATATTACAACTAAAAGCAACAATACCCAAAATAGCGTATTTAATATAGTCGTTATATTCTTCAATCTTTGCATTGAGCTGATTTTCAGGAACTACAGAATGAAGATACCAACCAAGTGTTGCAAGTACACAGTTCCACAATCCTGAACCAATGGTAGTATATAACGCAAACTTCCAAAACTTCATTTTAGACAAACCAGCTGGTATAGAGATAATCTGGCGAATACCTGGAATAAGTCTGCCCGTTAAGGTTGCTATAACCCCATGGTCGTAAAAATACTTCTCTGCAGTGTTCACTTTTTCTTCGTTTAGCAAACAAAAGATGCCCAAACTTACTATTTGCGAATCGGTAAATAATTGGTCGCCCTAAATAATAAGCAGCAACATAGTTTGTAGCAGAACCTGTAACAGCACCTAAAGTGGCTATTATAATAACCCAAACTATGTTGAGATGACCAGCTGCGGCATGATAGGCAGCAGGCGAAACAATAAGTTCAGAAGGAAACGGAATAACTGTACCTTCAATATACATACCAAAGAAAAATAGTCCAATAATTAAGAGTGTTTAATAGAGACGAAAACCAATGCATCTTTAAAATCCTTTTTTAATAATATAATACCGTTATTTTTAAACTGTTGTTTATTTTGTTAGTGGCGCATCTACAACATTATTTAACCAATTGCCACGATAAATTCGTACGAGAAACAGCGTTCCACGGAATGTAAGCTCCACAGCCATAGCAAACCACACACCGCGCAAACCATAAGTGGTGGCTAATGTGTAAGCCAAAGTAAGGCGAACAAGCCACATAGAACCCAAATTTATTAACGATGGTTTAAAGGTATCGCTGGCACCAACACATACACTATAGGCAACAATAGCAGCGGCAAAGAATGGTTCAGCAAAGGCTTCTATGCGCAAAACCGCTACTCCTAGTTCTCTAATCTCAGGTACTGGCGAAAGTATTCCTATCATTTCTGGAGCAAAAATATACATAATGGCACCCATAAATGCCATAACTGCCATACCAATAAATATCGTCATATAGGCAAAACTTTTGCAAAGCTCTTTTCGTTTAGCCCCAACACTTTGCCCAACAAGTGTTGTTGCTGCTTCAGCAATACCATAACATGGCATATAACACAAACTTTCTGCAGTTACAGCAAACGAATTGGCAGCAATGGCAAAGTTACCTAAAGGTGCTACTATCTTGGTTGAAACTACTTGCGCACCATTCATCAACAAATATTGCAAAGCCATCGGAGCACCTATTTTCATAGCATTAACAATATAACTCCACACCCATACAAAACGTTTAGTATCAAGTTTCCATGCTAAAACTGGACTACGAAAAAAATAGCAAAAATAAACTAACGGAATTGCAGCTACTACAAACGAGAGTAGTGCCAAGGGCTGCACCTTCTACTCCTAATCCAAAAACCAAACATCTCGAATCGAAAACCAAACACAGTAAGTTTGCGAGCTGGAAATATTAAGATAAAATTGAATATCACATCCATCAAGCACATAAACACGGCTATAAGACTTGGATGTCGCATATCGCCAGACACTTTCAACATTGCAGCCGATAAATATTCCACAAAATGTATGGGGACTGCAAACGAAAATATAAGAAAATAGATAGAAGCATCGTGCTGAATATCTATACCACCTCCTAACCAACGAGGTAATGGAGTTGCTAACAATGCGGCAACTGCCATTAAGATAAAACTAAGAAATAGACCGAATATGTAACCATGCCGCATTACAGCACGGGCTTTCTCAAAATCGTTTGCACCAATAAAATGAGCCACTTGTACAGAAAAGCCCATCCCTGCAGCTGCTACTAACGAACCAAAAAGCCATGTCGCAGGCTCTACCAACCCTATTGAGGCTGAGGCTTCTGCACCCAATGAGCCTACCATTGATGCATCGATATAAAACATCATTACAGAAGTAACTTGCGCAAGAATAGATGGGATACTTAACTGAACTATGAGATTCAGCTTTTCACCCATCGCCATCGCATCGCCATGTCGTATCTTTCCTAAAAGTGCATCAGTTACAGTCTTGCTAAATAGCATAATATATAAGGTAGCATAGTTAGGGCAGACTGAATGTGAATGCCCACCGTAAGTCTTCGCTAAGAGTTGGTTGGTATATTACTTAAATAATGTCTGGAACCTTTGTCCCTGCTCTATAATACGAATGGAGACGTAAATCGAATATTAAATTAGAATAAGCAGGAATAGGCTTATTATCTACAGAGCCATAACCTAACTGATAAGGAATATAAACCATCCAGTGGTCGCCAATGTGCATATTTTGTAAGGCAGTAGCAAATCCATCAACAACGCCTCCCTTCTCTCCACCAATTAAAAAGCTGAGCCGGACGTGATGTTTGCGGATTAAAAACTAAGCCATTGCCCCCCCAACTACTATCAAACATTAATCCTGCTGTATAAGTTGACGAAGGAATAAGCCGTCCTTGATAGTGAACTAAAACAGAATCGGTATACAAAGGACAGCCTGAGCCTGTGCCATGTTCTAACTCGTGTACTATTATATAGTTTTCTGGAGAATAACTTTTCATACCATTATCTTTCTCCTGTCCTTGGTAAGAATAGCTCAATATAAGTTTCCAAGAAGTATCGCCATTTGCTATTTTCTGTTTTGTGGTATTATAAAGTTCGTTCCAATATTTTGTATTCTTAGCCTTCCAGTCGGCAAATTCATCACTATCTTTTTCGCTATCCGAACAAGACGACAACATTCCAACGCCCATTATAGCTGCAAACAGTAATGGAGCGACATAAAGAAAATAACGTAGTCGCAATTTAAATTTATTCGTATTTTGCATAACTTTATTCTGTTGTGAATATAGTAAATTTAATTTTTCTCATCTATTTTCTTTAACAAAGAAGTAATAGATACACGATCTTCTATTATCTCGCGAAGCTTTGCAATAGGCACACGCTCTTGTTTCATTGAATCACGGTAACGTAAAGTTACAGTATTATCGTTTAGCGTGTCGCCATCAACAGTAACACAGAAAGGCGTACCAATGGCATCTTGACGACGATAACGTTTTACCAATAGAATCTTTTGCTTCAATGCTGGTATTGAAATGAAACTTCAAATCGTTTACAATCTCTTGTGCCTTCTCTGGTAAACCATCTTTATTCACTAATGGCAGCACTGCACACTTTATTGGAGCCAATGGCTCTGGCAATTTTAAAACAATACGACTAGAACCATTTTCTAATTGCTCTTCAGTGTAACTGTGGCACATAACACTCAAGAACATACGGTCTACACCAATAGAAGTTTCTATTACATAAGGTGTATAGTTTTCGTTACGCTCTGGATCGAAATATTTTATTTGCTTACCAGAGAACTTCTCGTGCTGAGAAAGGTCGAAATTAGTACGCGAATGAATTCCTTCTACTTCTTTAAAACCAAAAGGAAGGTGAAACTCTATATCGGTTGCAGCATTTGCATAGTGAGCTAACTTCTCATGGTCATGGAAACGATAGTTCTCATCGCCCATACCAAGTGCCTCGTGCCAAGCCAAACGGTGCTGTTTCCAGTATTTAAACCATTCCATCTCCGTACCTGGCTGACAGAAGTATTGCATTTCCATCTGTTCAAACTCACGCATTCGGAACACAAATTGGCGAGCTACTATCTCGTTGCGAAAAGCTTTTCCTATTTGAGCAATTCCAAAAGGCAATTTCATACGCCCTGTCTTCTGAACGTTCAAAAAGTTCACAAATATACCTTGTGCTGTTTCCGGACGTAGATATATCTTGGTAGAAGCATCAGCAGAAGCCCCCATCTCGGTTGAGAACATAAGGTTAAATTGACGTACTTCTGTCCAGTTTTTTGTACCACTTATAGGGTCTACAATCCCCTCATCAAGTATTATTTGTCGCAGTTCTGCAAAGTCGGAAGCTTCCATTGCCTTCGCATAGCGTTCATGAAGCTCATCGCGTTTTTTCTGATGTTCTAAAACACGAGGATTAGTATCACGAAATTTGGCTTCATCGAAGTTATCACCAAACTTCTTAGCAGCTTTAGCTACTTCTTTTGTTATCTTCTCTTCATACTTACCTATCTGATCTTCTATTAGCACATCGGCTCTGTAACGTTTCTTCGAGTCGCGATTGTCTATTAAAGGATCGTTGAAAGCATCTACGTGTCCACTTGCTTTCCATATTGTAGGGTGCATAAAAATAGCTGAATCTATACCAACAATGTTACTATGAAGCAACACCATTGACTGCCACCAATACTGCTTTATGTTATTTTTAAGTTCTACACCGTTCTGACCGTAGTCATAAACAGCTGCAAGACCATCGTAAATATCACTACTTGGAAAAACAAAGCCATACTCTTTACAATGGCTTACTATCTTTTTAAACGTATCCTCTTGTGCCATAATCTATTTCTTTTATCGCTAATATTCCGAATTTGGCACAAAGTTACGGCTTTTTTTAATGAAACAAGGGAAGTAATAACCGGGAAAGTTTACGAAATAAACGTATTACAAAGTCTGCAATTATTTACCCAATTAAAACAGAAAAGCACATTCAAACCTATAAATGAATAATAATATTCATCAAACACACCACAAGGTTTATTCATTGCACATAATATCAGCGAACACACCGTAGCCGTAGGGGCAGATTCATCTCGCCCGTACATCATTCATAATCCAACAAACACACAGCAAGGTTTATTCATTGCATAATATCAGCGACACACCGTAGGCGTAGGGGCAGATTTATCTCGCCTGACAATCATTCATAATCCAACAAACACACAGCAAAACACAGGATATATAATATTCAGCAAACACACCACAAGGTTTATTCATTGCGTAATATCAGCGAACATTCCGTAGGCGTAGGGGCAGATTCATCTCGCCCGTACAATCATTAAAGAAAAACATATTCAACTCCGCAAAACCTATAATGTATAATATTCAGCGAACATTCCGTAAAGTTTATTTATTGCGCAATATATATATCAACAAACACACCACAAGGCTCATTCATTGCGTAAATGTATATCAACGAACACTCCGTAGGCGTAGGGGCAGATTTATCTCGCCCGCACAATCATTAAAGAAAAACATATTCAACTCCGCAAAACCTATAATGTATAATATTCAGCGAACAATTCCGTAAGGTCTATTTATTGCACAATATATATATCAACAAACACTCCACAAGGTTTATTCATTGCATAAATGTATAAAGCGAACACACCGTAGGCGTAGGGGCAGATTTATCTCGCCCGTACAATCATTAAAGAAAAACATATTCAACTCCGCAAAACCTATAATGTATAATATTCAGCGAACAATTCCGTAAGGTCTATTTATTGCACAATATATATATCAACAAACACACCACAAGGTTTATTCAGTGCGTAAATCTATAACAGCGAACACACCGTAGACGTAGGCGCAGATTCATAGCGCCCGTACATCATTCCCCGAGTTCAGGTTAAAGTTAAGGCTTTCAGGGCATAGTTCAGAGGAGTGACAGATATTCCTTTCTTTTTATATAGGCTTGCAACTGGGTTTTAGGACTGACCCCATATAATTCACCCCTAAATAGGTAGAGTAATATATAAACACAACAAAAAAGCCCCGACTACTTTCGTAATCAGGGCTATTAAGAAAAAAGGCAGCTACCTACTCTCCCACATTGCATTGCAGTACCATCGGCGCAATCGGGCTTAACTTCTCTGTTCGGAATGGGAAGAGGTGGAACCCCGACGCAATAACCACCTAAAATAATGCTAGTGTTAATAATATATACGATATTATAGAATAAATATAATAAACCAAATATAAAAATACACTGTATAAGTGACTATGCCACAAGCAAAAAAACTAAATAAAGAAAAAGTAAAAATACGATTCTTAAAGTATAAACACACTGAATGAAAGTTTTGGGCAATTAGTAGTGCTCGGCTTTGACATCGCTGTCTTTACACCTACACCCTATCAACGTCATAGTCTATGACGACCCTTATGAGGAGTTCTAATCTTGCGGAAGGCTTCGCACTTAGATGCTTTCAGCGCTTATCCATACCAGACTCAGATACCCAGCGGTGCACCGGCGGCACAACTGGTAAACCGGAGGTCTGTCCACCACGGTCCTCTCGTACTAGTGGCGGCACCACGCAAAACCCAACGCCCACGATAGATAGAGACCGAACTGTCTCACGACGTTCTGAACCCAGCTCGCGTGCCACTTTAATGGGCGAACAGCCCAACCCTTGGGACCTTCTCCAGCCCCAGGATGTGACGAGCCGACATCGAGGTGCCAAACCACCCCGTCGATATGAGCTCTTGGGGGATCAGCCTGTTATCCCCGGAGTACCTTTTATCCTTTGAGCGATGCAGTTTCCATACACTTGCACCGGATCACTATGCCCTGAGTTTTCCTGCCTGCTCGGCATGTCTGCCTCCCAGTCAAGCGCCCTTATGCCATTACACTCTATGAGGTCGGTTACCAATCGACCCGAGGGCACCTTTGGAAGCCTCCGTTACGCTTTTGGAGGCGACCACCCCAGTCAAACTACCCACCAAACAATGTCCACGAAATTACGTGTTAGACCTCAGACAGCCAAAGGGCCGTATTTCAAGGATGGCTCCACACACACTAGCGTGCATGATTCAAAAGCCTCCGGCCTATCCTACACATCGGATGACCAAGGTCAATGCTAAGCTGTAGTAAAGGTTCACGGGGTCTTTTCGTCCCATCGCGGGTAATCGGCATCTTCACCGATACTACAATTTCACTGAGATCATGATTGAGACAGCGTCCGGATCATTACACCATTCGTGCAGGTCGGAACTTACCCGACAAGGAATTTCGCTACCTTAGGACCGTTATAGTTACGGCCGCCGTTTACTGGGGCTTCAATTCAAAACCGTCGACATACATCTAAGCTCTCCTCTTAACCTTCCAGCACCGGGCAGGGTGTCAGGGCTGTATACATCATCTTTCGAGTTAGCACAGCCCTGTGTTTTTTTGTTAAACAGTTGCTCGACCTATTCTCTGCGCCTCATTAAAAAATGAGGACCCCTTATTCCGAAGTTACGGGGTCAATTTGCCTAGTTCCTTAACCATGAATCTCTCAACGCCTTAGTATGTTCTACCCGACTACGTGTGTCCGATTACGGTACGGGTTGCTCAAACATTAAGCTTAGCGGATTTTCTTGGAAGTATGATTACCTGTACTATCAAAGCTCTCCGAAGAAAACTCTGTACTATAGAAGATCAGCTCTAAATGCGGATTTGCCTACATCTATCTACACCTAACTTCTTTAACGCCCATATCCGTAAGGGCGCGACAGTGTCACTGCTCCGTCTCCACATCGCTGAATGAGCAAGTCACGGAATATTAACCGTGAACCCATCGCCTTCGCCATTCGGCTGAGACTTAGGACCCGACTAACCCCAGGCTGATTGACATCGCCTGGGAAACCTTAGTCTTACGGCGAGGGGGAATCTTACCCCCTTTATCGTTACTTATACCTACATTTGCGTTTCTATACGCTCCAGGATCAATCAATATCACCATTCAACGCATATAGAATGCTCCCCTACCGATACTTTTTATATACAATGCTATCCCGCGACTTCGGTATCTGACTTATACCCGATTATTATCCATGCCCGGACCCTCGACTAGTGAGCTGTTACGCACTCTTTGAATGAATGGCTGCTTCCAAGCCAACATCCTAGCTGTCACCGGGACCAGACTTCGTTAGACTAACTTAGACAGAATTTCGGGACCTTAGACGACGGTCAGGATTCTTCTCCTCTCGGGGACGGACCTTAGCACCCGCCCCCTTACTGCACGACTACAGTCCGTGAGCATTCGGAGTTCGTCAGGTCGCGATAGGCGGTGAAGCCCTCTTGACCTATCGGTCGCTCTACCTCTCACGGAGAACATCGCACGCGGCACCCTAAATGCCTTTCGGGGAGTACGAGCTATCTCCAAGTTTGATTGGCCTTTCACTCCTACACTCAACTCATCGGGAAGCTTTTTCAACGCTTATCCGTGCGGTCCTCCATTCTGTGTTACCAGAACTTCAACCTCGGTCAAGTGTAGATCACTTGGTTTCGCGTCTACCCCATCCAACTATACGCCCTATTTAGGCTCGCTTTCACTACGGATACGGGGCTGAACCCCTTAACCTCGCTGGACATGGTAACTCGTAGGTTCATTATGCAAAAGGCACGCCGTCACATATATATATGCTCCGACCGCTTGTAGGCGTATGGTTTCAGGAACTATTTCACTCTCCTCATTGGAGTGCTTTTTCACCTTTCCCTCACGGTACTAATTCACTATCGGTCTCACGGGAGTATTTAGCCTTACCGGATGGTCCCGGCAGATTCATGCAGAATTACTCGTGCTCCGCACTACTCAGGGATTCACTACGCCTCATCAAGCTTCGGATACAGGATTATCACCTTATATTATTGAACTTTCCAGAACATTCTCCTCACTTTCAAAGTACGATATCGTGACCCTACTACCCCTATCACGCATTACTACGTCATAGGTTTGGGCTATTCCCCGTTCGCTCGCCACTACTAGGGGAATCATTAAATTATTTTCTTTTCCTACAGGTACTAAGATGTTTCAGTTCCCTGCGTTTGCTCCCATAAAAAATATATGGGTGACTATCTTTCAGACAGTCAGGTTGTCCCATTCGGAAATCCTCGGATCAAAGATTATTTGCATCTACCCGAGGCTTATCGCAGCTTATCACGTCCTTCATCGCCTCCGTGAGCCTAGGCATCCGCCATACGCCCTTAATTACTTTCTATTCATTTTATATACTACCAAACTAATAATACTAATACCAATGGTAGCATATTCATGCTCATACTTTCAGCTGTATTTTGAAATCTAATTCTAATCCTTCTTGTATAAACAAAAAAAGAAATTACTTTACTTTACAGTCTTGCTTGTGTCAATATGTCAAAGAACGATATCAATGATGCAACGATAAAACGATGCAAAAATGATGAGTGGAGAATAACGGATTCGAACCGTTGACCCCCTGCTTGCAAAGCAGGTGCTCTAGCCAACTGAGCTAATCCCCCGAAAAGAAATTTTAAGAAGTATAGTCATCTATCAACATTGACTAACGTCGATGTGTAGTCATAACTTGATGCCTATCAACATTGACTAACGTCGATGTAGTCCCGTGCAGACTTGAACTGCCGACCTCCACATTATCAGTGTGGCGCTCTAACCAACTGAGCTATAGGACTGAGTTGAGTAAGAGCCGAGTGGCTTCTACCTGGCTTCCTTCATTTCTATATTGTAGAACAAAGATGCGAGTACAAGAAGAGAAAACTTCCTAATATCTATTATTTATATGGTGATAAACATTTAGATAATACAAAAAAATAAAAGTCCTATCCAGAAAGGAGTGTTCCAGCCGCACCTTCCGGTACGGCTACCTTGTTACGACTTAGCCCCCAATTACCAGTTTTTGCCCTAGGTCGCTCCTTGCGGTTACGAACTTCAGGCACCCCCGGCTTTCATGGCTTGACGGGCGGTGTGTACAAGGCCCGGGAACGTATTCACCGCGCCATGGCTGATGCGCGATTACTAGCGAATCCAGCTTCGTGAGGTCGGGTTGCAGACCTCAGTCCGAACTGGGACCGGCTTTTTAAGATTTGATGCAATTTACATTACACCATCCCTCTGTACCGGCCATTGTAACACGTGTGTAGCCCCGGACGTAAGGGCCGTGCTGATTTGACGTCATCCCCACCTTCCTCACACCTTGCGGTGGCAGTGTTCCCAGAGTGCCCAGCATTACCTGATGGCAACTAAGAAAAGGGGTTGCGCTCGTTATGGCACTTTAAGCCGACACCTCACGGCACGAGCTGACGACAACCATGCAGCACCTTCACAGAGACCCCGAAGGGCGTATTTATCTCTAAATAATTCCTCTGCAATTCAAGCCCGGGTAAGGTTCCTCGCGTATCATCGAATTAAACCACATGTTCCTCCGCTTGTGCGGGCCCCCGTCAATTCCTTTGAGTTTCACCGTTGCCGGCGTACTCCCGGGTGGGATGCTTAATGCTTTCGCTTAGCCGCTAACGCCGGGCGCTAACAGCGGGCATCCATCGTTTATCTGTGCGGACTACCGGGTATCTAATCTCGTTCGATACCCGCACCTTCGAGCTTAAGCGTCAGTTACACTCCCGTATGCTGCCTTCGCAATCGGAGTTCTTCATGATATCTAAGCATTTCACCGCTACACCATGAATTCCGCATACGTTGCGTGTACTCAAGTCTGACAGTTCGCGCTGCAAGTTAAATGTTGAGCATCTAAATTTCACAACACGCTTAACAAAACCGCCTACACTCCCTTTAAAACCCAATAAATCCGGATAACGCCCGGACCTTCCGTATTACCGCGGCTGCTGGCACGGAATTAGCCGGTCCTTATTCATACGATACATGCAATAACGCACACGTGCATCAAATTATTCTCGTATAAAAGCAGTTTACAACCCATAGGGCCGTCTTCCTGCACGCTACTTGGCTGGTTCAGGCTTGCGCCCATTGACCAATATTCCTCACTGCTGCCTCCCGTAGGAGTTTGGACCGTGTCTCAGTTCCAATGTGGGGGACCTTCCTCTCAGAACCCCTACTGATCGTTGCCTTGGTGAGCCGTTACCTCACCAACAAGCTAATCAGACGCATCCCCATCCTTTACCGATAAATCTTTTTATTCATATCTGATGCCATCAATGAATTACATCGGGTATTAGGCCGTCTTTCAACGGGGTATCCCCAAGTAAAGGGCAGGTTGGATACGCGATACTCACCCGTGCGCCGGTCGACGTCCAAAATGTGCAAGCACATAATGCCGTTTCCCCTCGACTTGCATGTGTTAAGCCTATAGCTAGCGTTCATCCTGAGCCAGGATCAAACTCTCCATTGTAAAATGTCTTTTATAAGAATATATAAACATCACTCTATAAAATAGTGATATATATATCTAAATTCAATATCTGCTCAGAACTAATTATCCAGTAATATCAAGTTTATACACCTATAATAAATTAACTAGGACGTTTCTTTTTACCCATCTGATACTATAATTAATAGCAACAGACGCTTCTTGTACTACTTCTCTGTCTATGTAAATCTTTTCAAAGAACGATGCCTTATTAACAACTAACAGATAAACTGCTTGCCGTAAAAGCGAGTGCAAAGGTATAACAAAAAATAATAACCACCAAACTTTTCGAGATTTTTTTATAAAAAAATAATAGTTAACTTGTTGGCGGAATTAATTTAATGCATATTTGACATGACCTAGTGGTCTGTCATTTATGTAGTTAATGTATTGCAGTACTGTAAACGTACTGATTTTGGCAGTAATTCTTGCGAATAGTCCTGTGGTCTGTTTTGCATAGTTCCTGATGAGCATGAGATGGTCACATAGTTGAGAGAAACAAGTCTCAATTCTTTTTCTAGCCTTCGCATAAGGTTTAAAAGCAGGCTTCCATGTCTTCATGTTTAATCTATACGGAACCTCCAGTTTGATGTGCGCAGATGAAAACAGATCTTGTTGCAGTTCTGCACTCAGATAAGCTCTATCAGCAAGAATACTGCACTCTGAAAATTCAAACTTCACATCCTTCATATAATGTATATCATGAACATTAGCAGCCGTCAGGTCAAATGAATGTATAACACCTCGTAAACCGCATACAGCGTGCAACTTATAACCATAATAATATACTCCTTGCGTGGCGCAGTAACCAAAAGCTGGAGATTTATCAGGCTCGTCCTTGCCCATCTTACAGCGTTTGCCTCTTGAGAGTCTGCAAACCTCTATCGGTTTGGAATCTACACAGAAATATTCCTCTGCACCATCCATTGCCTTTGCTATACGCTTACGAATCATTTCACACAGCTGATATGTGTTCTTGCGACGGTCATTGAACTGGCGACGACTGATGAGATGACGAAAGTCCTTTTGGTATTCTTTCAGCCGGTCAAAGAGGTTATTCTCACTGTCAATGCCGAGATGCTCAGCTGTCAGACTCAGGGCTATGACATCAAGGTCAGAGAAGCGAGGGACAACACCACGACGAGGAATATTTCCAAGGTCATTAACCAATCCGTAGGAGAATTTCTTGCATATCTCAAGTATTTTGACGAAATTTGCATATAAGTTGTGCATGGAGTTAAAGCAGATAACAGTATTGTTGATTATCATAAAGTTACTGATTTTTAGCGACATGTGCAACTTTTTTACATTCATATTTCTGATATTTTATCTATTGATTAATTCCGCCAACGGGTAATAGTTATAGGAGATTTACGCCCGAATATTAAATTACACCTTATATAATATATAGATACAGCATTGACGATATAATATAGAGATACAATATAGAGATAATAAATTACGCCAATATATATGAGATAATATATAGAACGATACAACATATATGAGATATAAGATATTAAGGATATATGGCAGAATATATATAACAGACTATGATAACAGAAGAGGTAAGCGTGTTTATATATTAAACCTTTGTGTTTTATAAAGAAAGATGGTATTACAAAAAGAAACGCTAAATGATATTGGGCATTTTTTTGCTATGCAATTCATTTAGCGTTCGCTTTTTAATAAGTTTTATTCTATATAATTATTCTGATTTCCATAATCCATGAAGATTGCAATATTCTCTAGCATAAACTTTTTAGCATCTGTTTTTAAATTCTGCAATTGGTTTATCGGTTGGTTCAAGATATTTGCGTAAAAACTTCATTATTGTCTGTTATAAGTTCAATCCATTCAATAAAGTGAGTTTCCATCATTGGGTGCTCCACTGATCCCACTGTTACACGATAACCACCGTCTATTTTCTCTACTACAGGAATATGTTTTTTTCTGTTGCAGCTTCTGTTGTATTTTCAACTACTCTTTTCTAAACCACAAACTGCTTCATTTGATGGGGTAATTACTTCAAATAAATTTTTACTCTCTGAACACTTATAAATTTCGTTTCTTTTTGTCATAATATATTCTTGTTAATGTTTTTGCGATACAAAGGTACGCATTTCTTTCTAAAGAACAAAAATTAAACTGTAATAAATACAATAAACTTTTTGCAGTTATACTATTTTATTGCAGTCCGGAGTATTATTATTACATTATTCAAGACAAAAACTTTATAAAAAGCTAATATTACGCAAGTTTTTAACTAAAAAAACATTATCCATCTTTGCATATTTTTTTGTTTTCTCTATACCTTTGCATTATAGAAGTCAAATTATTAAAAAAATTTAAGTTTACACAATGAAACAAATTAGTTTTCTCATCACGGCACTATTTCTAAGCATATTTGCAGCCGCTTGTCATTCTGACGAACCTGTTGGAGCATGGGAACCTATGAAATGGCAACACGAAAGTATTACATTAAAAAAACAAAGGAAAAGAAAAACTTTCACTGTTCCAAAAGAAGGTCGTACTTTCCAATTCAAATGTAAAAATTATAATGTTCTTTGGTTTTCCGATGTTACCGAAAAAAATAAACAACACTACAGTTAGATACGATATAAGTTCGGTTAATGCAAACTTACCTAAAAACGATGACAAACATATATATGGAAATTTTTTTCGGCTTCAAGCATCAAAGACAACATTCTAACTGTAACAATTAATCCAAACAATTTGGGTATAAAACGCTACATTGATGTTGCGGTTACAGCTGGTGATGTTTTCGATAATATATACTTTGAACAAGAATAAACAAAACTTTCTGTATAAAAAAATTGACGTTATACTTACTTTAAATATAACGTCAATTTTTTTACAACATATTTTCTTACGTATATTTTTAAAAAGCTATCTATTGTAGACTTCTAAATTACAAACAGACATCTTTTTAAAAAATACTGTTTCTTAACTAATCTTCTACGCTCAGAAAACTATAAATTAGAGAATGAACTAATAACATTGTATGCTGGTTATATGCTGCTTCGTAAGAAGAAGAGAGTAAAGTAGCTACATTTTTACGTGCAGAAAGCCAATTATTCATTGCTATTTTAATTTCAGATACAGGATAAGAATTTGTTAATCTATATGCTTCTTTTTTTGCTTTAGCTATTGACATAAAAACTATATTCTTTTCTCAACTGTGAAGCTTTAACATCTGAGCGAAGACTTCGCATATTTGCATAAAATTGTGTCAGCAACAATCCTTTATCATCATTCACGTTTTCTTGCTTTATACCTTTAAAAGTATTTACATCTTCTTGCAAACAAGCAAAACGAGCATAACTTATACCTTGCCGTGTACTTGCATTCAGCACTTGAAAAATAGTTCCACCACTCAAAACATTGTTTATTTCGAATACCACGCTATTAAAGTTATAGAGTAATTTTTCTAATTGGTTCCACATTTTTATTTCAGCGCACACAGCATTACGAAAAAGTTTAGCTTTTTTAGTTCCCACAACATTCACGTTTGCGCTTAATGTTTGAAGCTGCTTTGTTAAGAAACCTATTTTTCTATCGCTAATTGTTTTTCTTTCTCCATACCAATTCACCATACCAACAGTAGAACAGTCTTCGCAAGAAGCTGTATCGGCATAGCAAACACCATAATTACCACTATCTATCTGAACTGATAAATTTAATTTTCCTTCAAAAAACTATCGATTGCTTTTGTTTTTACACTCACCTGCACTCTTTTTCTTTTTCTGAGGCTTAGTTTTATACACTTCCGACGTAGCAAAACTACTAAAAGATATTACTAACGAGAGTAAAAACCAATAGAAACTTTTTTCATAACACACTATTTTTTTATATTTACTTTACATTGCAAAAATACATAATTATTGCACCATAACAACATTGACTATGCAAAAATAAACAACAACAATAGTAGCCAAAGTGTGTAATTGTACCAAAGAAAAATATAATAAGAAATACAGAGATTTATAATTAGAAAATAAAAATCTTTAATTACAAAATTTAAAAAAATTAATAATATTTTTTTCCGAGGAACAATAACAGCCTGAAAAATCTTAATGTTTTTATTGGGAGTTCGTCCAAAAAAATTCCCTATAACATTTTGTGAAATACGATGGAGAAGAGAAACCAACTTCGTATGCTATCTCTGAAATAGATTTATCTGTAGTTTCCAATAATCTATCTGCACGTTTTCAAGCGTGCTTCACGAATAATATCGTTGGGAGAAATACCAGTCATCGTTTTTATTTTTTTCTATACAATTGTGCCCTACTAATGCCCATTTCTTTACTTATAGTTTCTACGCTCAATTCGGAATTTCCAAGATTATTTTGAATTATGGCACGAAATTTTTCCACAAATTTATCTTCAATGCTCTGTATTACCTCTTCGTGTACTTCTTCGCGAGCATCGTTTCCAAAGACAATTTTCATTAATTTTCTATTCTCTATAAGATTTTTTATACGTGCCTTTAACACCATTCCACTAAAAGGTTTGGTTAAATAAGCATCAACACCATACATATATCCCTCAACTCTATATTCGTCTAATGTTTTTGCAGTAAGTAAAATTATAGGAATATGCGATGTAATTCCATCGTTTTTCAATCGTTTGCAACATTCTAAGCCGTCCATTCCAGGCATCATAACATCGCATACTACAATATCTGGTACTTCTCTAATGGCTTTTTTCAGTCCTTCTTCGCCATTAGAAGCAACAATCACGTCATATTCATTGTTCAACAGCACTGTTGCATAGGCACAAATATCTGCATTATCGTCTATCACGAGCACACGAGGCTTATCTATTTGCTGAATAGAAGTAATTCTCGATTTTTTATTTTCGTTCGAAATATCAGTTACTATTGAATTGTCTATCAGTTCTTCGTTCATAGAATTAGGTTTTATTGCTAACGGAACATTATTGTTAGCTACACGTATAGGCAGAGTTACTATAAATTTACTTCCTTTACCATATACGCTTTCCACTTTTACGGTACCACCTTGCAATTCGGTAAACGATTTTACTATAGCTAATCCTATACCCGTGCCTTCTTTATTACTATTTTGCACCTGATAGAACCTATCGAATATATGTTTTATATCTTCCTTTGGAATGCCTTTTCCCGTATCTTCCACGCAAATTTGCACCATTCCATCGAAGTTTTCGGCTTTTTACATTAATATTTCCACCTTCGTCTGTATATTTCAAAGCATTGCTTAAAAGATTATAACAAATATGTTCCACTTTATATAGGTCTGCATACATAAAAATAGAGTTGGGCAAAACAAGATGTATCTGTTTTTTTTGTTTTCTCACGATAGAATCGAACGTATTTGTCCATTGTTTTAGATAGTCGGTAAGTTCAAATTCGCTCAACTCCAACTTCATTTTTTTATTTTTGTATTTTACGGAAATCTAGAATTTCGGTTATCAAGCGCATTAAAATAGATATATTCTTCTCCACCATTTTGCAACATATTTCGTTGCAATTTAGTTAAGTTCTCTCCATTAGCAATTTGTTCAATGGGTTCTGCAATAAGTGTTAGCGGAGTTCGCAATTCGTGGCTAATATTAGTAAAGAACTGTAGTTTTGCATTTGTAGCATCTTCTTCTAACTTTCTACGAGCAATAGTAGTTCTATAAATATAAACAATAAACCCAATAAGCAATATAATTATTACCCCACACAACAACATATACATTTTTTGGTGATTGTATTGCGCAAGATAAATATCAATTTTACTATTCAAATTAGAAAGTCTATTTCGTTGCTTTTATAATTTCTTCGTTTTGCAATAGCAACACCTTCGCATTATTTTTGTAACCAGAGCGCCTTTTAGGTAATTATCTCGATGAAATGGGCGTTTTTCTAAAAATATCTACAGCCAATTGCATCACCATATCGCCACGAGTAGGATAAATATACGATGCTAACAAGCTACCTTTATCTACACTTTCTATACCTCCGTCCTTTCCAGGCAGCGCATCTATTCCAACAAATTGTACACCTTTAATGCCAGCTTCTGTTAAAGCACGTTGTGCTCCGCGTGCCATACGGTCGTTTTGCGCCCACACTATATTGCAATTTTCAGTTTTAGCAAGCATTTTCTTCATACATTTATATCCAGAAAGCTCAGTCCAATCGCCCGAAATAGTATCTGTTAGCTGAATATTAGGGATATTTATTTAGCGCCTGAACAAAACCATTATGACGGTCTATGGCTGGAGAAGAATGGTTTAGCCCTTTTATTTCTAAAACAGAACCTTTACCTTGTAGAGATCTTGCAACAAATTCGCCAATATCTTTCCCCACTTCAATATTGTCAGCCCCTATAAAAGCCGTATATTTCTGCGAGTCTGTTTTACGGTCGAACAAAACTATAGGTATACCTTTGTCAAAAGCTTTATCAATAATAGGAGTTATGGAATGAATTTGGTTAGGAGAGATAATAAGCAAATCTACACCACGATTTATAAAATCCTCAATTTGCTTTACTTGTAGTTTGTCGTTATCCTTTGCCGATGCAAACAACAAATCTACATTTTTATAATCGTAAGTTCCAATTAATAATTCATCGTTAAGTTTGGTGCGCCATATATCTTCAGAACACTGCGATACACCTATAACATATCGCTTTGTGGTTTTATTGCACGACTGAAACAATAATAAAACCATAAAATAGCAAAAGAAGTAACTCCATTTACACATTCCCCTACCTGTTACTTTAGTTTTCGTTGTTAATTTATACCCCCTTGTATTCCCAGTTGTATATATGTATGCAAAGATACTATTTTTTTATGAATTAACGAGAAAATATAATAAAGAAAAACACAATCTACACCAAACTTACCAACATTTGAGTTTCAATGTATTAGCAAAAATATCTTTATATCAGGTTTAGAATTATAAAAACATATTTCGAAAAAGATAAATATTTGTTGCATTAAGACAAAAATTAATAGTTTACGCAACATTTTTTTATATCTGTTTTTAGAATAAACCATTTACTTTGCAAACAGTTTTCAGTAAATAGACAACAATTTTAAGATCTATATAAGATAATGACTACCAACACATCAACTAAACTAAGAACTGTAACAACAGTTTTTGGTTATGGTATGTTTCTTTACAGGAACTTTTGCCCAAGTAAAAGAGAAACAAAACGAGAGTAAACCGAATGAAGAAGGCGATAGAAATGTAATGCTTAATGCAGCAAGTGCAAACGGTCCACGCGAAATACAGATAGGACTTCCTATGTCGGACGTAAATGTTTTAGAAAATGGTTTGCCCATTACCTATGCAACCAACCCACATAGTGTAAATTCTATTTGGCGTTCTGATGCAAGTTTAGGGTATGTTGGACTTCTAAAAATTTCGGAAACAGCTTTAACAACTGGTAATATAGGATATGCAGTGAATTCTTTCACTAAACTTGGAGAAGAAGGATTTCATGGAACTCTAAATTATAAGACCAACCATTTTGGTTTGCAAGAGTTTTCGCTGAATGCTAATGGCGGTTTCGGAAATAATTGGTTCTATAGCACAAGTATTTATCAAGATTTCGATCCGGTACATTTAAAATTAAATCGAGCCAACTACAAGATCGCACACAAATTTATAAAGCTTCTATAACTAAACGTTATAACCACAACCGTGGTGAATTTACAGCAATGTACCATTATTCTAATTCGCACCCAGTATATAATTATGCAACACAATCGGCTCCTTTTTATATACGTTGGCGATGGCAGTGTAAAAAGAATATGGAAAAATTTAAACTTGGCACAACTTCGTATTTACCAACCGACGGTAATATTGTTTATCGCGATATGAATACGGGAGAACTGAAACAAACTACGATGTATGATGCCTCAGTAAACCGTTCGAGCGAATTTTTCTTTAATAAATAAATACAATTGGGATAATGGATATAGCTGGAAAATAGCAGCACGATACGACCACGCACGTGGAGCTTTAGTTTATCAAAGTCCTATGTCGCTTATAAATATAAAAAGACAATCCAACAGCATACAATTATGTAATGCCAACTATAACTGGAGGAACAACACCTTATACGAGGCGATTACGTCCAAACGCGAATGTCAAGTTTAAATTCAGGATTCATTAACGAATTTCTTTTAACATCAGAATTACAGAAAAAGTTTACTACTTCAACCTTACGTTTAGGTATAAACGAGTGGTATTACCACATCGATTACCGTTCAAACACATCTATGTACGACCAAAGTGTGTCGTCAGATGGGAGCTTTCAGTCAGACTTTTTACGACACAAATAAGCACTCAACCTACTTCTACGATTTTTAATAAGAATGCTTCAGAATTCTATCGTGGACACGAAAACAAATTAGCTTTATACATGATTCACGATTGGGACGTAACGCCAAAACTTAATCTTTACTATGGTTTCAGATTAGAAAGCCAGAAACTTAAAAGGTGTTAATGCTGCTGTTAAAAAAATGCCACTGGTGGCTATGTTGGCAGATTTTGCAGATTACTATATTGGTGCAATTGCTCTCGATGGAACAAAAATTACACCAAATCCAATAGATTACAATTGGTTTAATTATGATGTTTCGGCTGCTGCAACCTATAAAATTAATAATAACTTTGGACTTCATCGAGCGACTTTACTTATATTGTTCAGCATCTTCGTTTTGAATCGTTCGCTCCAGCAACATTACCAAATACAGGAAAAAGTAGTGGTGCCTTTAGGAAGAGCAGGTGTATATTACAACAATTCATGGCTAACATTAACTTCGTTGTTCTCTTATATTTCAAAGACAAACAACAATTCTACACTAAATTTGCAACATAGTGGCGAAATTATGGCAACACCATTAGCATACGATATAAAAAAACTTGGGGTGGACAACTGACCTTATTGCACACCCATTGAAAGGATTGGATATACATTTCCTTTTCACCTATCAGAAACCAACTTATAAGAAGTATGAAACTTCTATTACTTTCTCTGATGGATATGTAGGAAAGATTAATGCTACAGGAAATATTGTTGCCGAAATTCCAAAAATACTTATCGAGTTCGATCCAAGCTATATGCTTACAAAAAGATTTAAAATTGTGGGCAAGCTTCCGTTATTTTAGTAAGACGTATGCAAACATTAACGATGCTTACCATTTTAATGGTCATTGGGAAACATTTGGAGGTGTAAAACTGGCTAGTAAATAAGAAGTTGTCTTTAGGTTGTACTGTTGTAAACTTCTTAAATCAAACAGGAGCAAAAGGAAGTATAGCTGGTGCAGAACTTATAACAAAGGCTGATGCAAAAAAACATTTCTAATGTATTAATGACAGGAAGCTATCTACGCCCATTTACAGTAGAATTTTCAGCATCGCTTAATTTCTAAAGATAAGACATACATAAAAACTGAATTATGAAGTGTATTAATAAATTATTAACGTGTGCTGTTATATCTTTAGCAGCCACATCGGTAAAAAGCACTAAACCATACAAATGTCTCAAAAAGGAGACACAACCATATTAAATATAACCAATCCAACAAAATATTTACTATTACCTATAGAAGAATCGAAAGACGAGGCAAAAAGTTCTTCTCGATACATCAAGTCCTGCCGATACTTGGATGGATATACGTTTAGCACAAGATAAAAATAGATTATTATGTTCCATTCGAATTAGGTAATGGCTCAAGAGCTACTGTAAAAATTCTCCATCTTAAACACGATGCTATCTGTTATAAACCAGGTATTTTAAAATTATCAAATGAATGGAGTACCGTTAATACCGATTTTTATCGTCCATCTTACCACCACACACCATCGTTTGGGTGGATGAACGATCCAAATGGAATGTTTTATATGGACGGAGTATACCATCTTTGCTATCAATATAATCCCTACGGTTCTAAATGGGGTAATATGCATTGGGGACATGCAACGAGTAAAGATTTGATTCATTGGAAAGAAGAGAAGCCATCTATTGCTCGCGATACTCTCGGACATATATTTTCTGGAAGTGCTGTCATAGATAAAAATAACACTGCAGGTTATGGAAAAAATGCTATTATAGCCCTTTATACGTCTGCAAGCGATAAAAATGGACAGATAGAATGTATGGCTTATAGCACCGATAAGGGTTATACCTACACAAAATACGATAAGAATCCTGTTTTAAGACCATTCGATGGACTAAAAGATTTCCGTGATCCGAAAGTTTTTTGGTATGAGCCTGCACAGAGATGGTATATGATTATATCTGCCGATAAGGAAATGCGTTTCTACAAATCGTCCAATTTAAAGAAATGGGACTATGTAAGTGCCTTTGGAAAAGGATATGGAATGCAACCTAACCAGTTTGAATGTCCCGACTTTGTTCAGCTTCCAGTTGATGGCAATAAGAATAAAATGAAATATGTTATGTTAGTAAACATCAATCCAGGTTGCTTATTTGGTGGTTCTGCTACAGAATATTTTGTTGGTGATTTCGATGGAAAGAATTTCAAATGCGATACTCCTCCAAACGAATATAACTTTCTTGATTATGGTAAAGACAACTATGCCACTGTTTGTTTCTCTGGAGTAGAAAATCGTGTTCTTTCTATAGCTTGGATGAGTAATTGGCAATATGCTAATGTTACACCTATAAAAACAATATCGTGGAGCAAACACTCTTCCACGAGAACTAAAGTTATATACAGGTACAGATGGTAAGCTTTTATGTTTCTAATAATATAGCTCCTGAAGTTAAAGCTCTACGAAAAAATACCACAACTCTACCCGATATGAATGTAAAAAAACTCTTGCCGATAAGAAGAATATCATAAAGAGTAAAGATAATGCTTTCGAGCTTGAAATGGATATAACTCCAAATATTACAGGTATAACGGGTATTGAATTGTATAATGCAAAAGGCGAAAATGTGAAAATATACTTTGATACGAAAGAAAGAAAACTCGTTATGGACCGTACCGAAAGTGGACTTATAGAATTTGGAAAACTCTCTGTACCACACGACATAGAGAAGAATTATTCCGATGTTCATCAAGGTGCTGGAAATACACCATTTCGTGTTTTTAATTCTGTAAATTACAAAAACGATTTCGCACTCGGAACTTGGGCTCCACTAAGTTTGTGTAAAGGGAAAACATATCATGTAGATATTTTCGTTGATAAATGCTCGGTTGAAATCTTTGTTGATGGTGGGCGCATTGCAATGACAAACCTCGTATTTCCAACAACACCATACACTTCTATTAAGTTTTATAATAAAGGAACTTCGGCAAGCTTCCATAATATAAAAATTAGTGAGCTTTCATTGTAATAAAAATACCATTCTATTATGACGAATTCAAAAACGTTAAAGCTCATTCCCATTATGTTCTGCTTCTTTGCGATGGGTTTCGTAGACTTAGTGGGTACTGCTTCTAACTATGTTAAGGCAGATTTACATCTTTCTGATATGAGTGCAAACATATTTCCATCGCTTGTTTTCTTTTTGGTTCTTATTCTTTTCTGTGCCAACAGGAATGTTAATGAATAAAATCGGACGTAAGAAAACCGTATTGTTAAGCCTCATCATCACAGTCGTATCGTTGCTTTTGCCTATTTTTGGAGAATCGTACGAACTTATGCTAATATCGTTTTCGTTGCTTGGAATAGGTAATGCACTTATGCAAACATCTATTAATCCGTTAGTAATGACAGTATTGCAAGGTGGAAATTTGGCAGCAACTTTTACTTTCGGACAGTTCATTAAGGCTATAGCTTCATTCCTCGCACCTTTATATTGCAGCTTGGGGAGCAATGGCAAGTATTCCTTCTTTCGGACTTGGATGGCGCATTCTTTTTCCCATTTATATGATAATAGGAATATTAGCTTCATTTCTTTTAGTATCTACACCCATAGAAGAAAAAAAGACAGAAGGCAAAGCCAGTAGCCTTTTGCAATGCATTCAGCTATTAACTAAACCTGTTATATTGTTGAGTTTCTTTGGTATTATGTGCCATGTGGGAATAGATGTTGGTACTAATGCCACTGCACCAAAAAATATTAATGGAGCGTTTGGGTGTACCTCTTAACGAAGCAGTCTTTGCAACTTCGCTATATTTCATTTTCCGTACCATTGGTTGTCTTATCGTTCATTCTTTCTTCGCATCAATAAAAAATGAAACATTTCTTTATTATTTCCGTTATCCTTATGGCATTAAGTATGTGTGGATTGTATATAGGAACTAGTAAAAGCTATTCTCTATATAGCTATTGCATTGGTAGGATACGGTAATAGTAATATCTTTTCAATGGTTTTAGCACGTGCTTTGGAAAGTGAACCTAAAAAACAGAACGAAGTTAGTGGACTTATGATAATGGGACTTTTTGGTGGCACTATCTTTCCACTTATAATGGGAGTTGCTAGCGATAGTTTTGGACAAGCTGGAGCTGTAATTGTTATGGCAGTGGGTGTCATTTATCTTTTTACGTATATTTCTGAAATAAAAATAAACATAATAATTATGAAACAATATATTGTTGGTTTGGGAGAAGCTCTTTGGGACTGTCTCCCAGAAGGTAGAAAAGTTGGTGGAGCACCTGCTAATTTTTGGTTTCCATGTAGGGTCAATTCGGACACGATTCTATTGCTATTAGTGCCGTGGGAAACGATAAACTTGGTGTAGAAACGTTGGCTGAATTCGACAAAAACACATAAACTACCTAATGCCTGTGGTAGATTATCCTACAGGAACAAGTACAAGTAACACTCGACGAAGCTGGTGTACCTACCTACGAAATAAAAGAAGGCGTAGCTTGGGACAATATACCGTTCACACCGGAAATAGAAGAAATAGCTAAAAACTGCCGTGCAGTTTGCTTCGGTTCACTTGCACAACGTAGTAGTGTCAGCCGAAATACCATTCAAAAGTTTCTCAATGCGACTCCAAAAGATTGTTTAAAGATTTTCGATATAAATCTCCGACAGAACTTTTACAACGAAGATATTATACGAAATTCGCTTAAACAATGCAACATTCTAAAAGATAAACGATGAGGAATTGGTTACCATTGGACGTATATTTGGCTATCCCGGCTTAGATATGGAAAACAAATGCTGGTTGCTTATTGGTAAATACAATCTCGATATGTTGATACTTACATGTGGTATAAATGGTTCTTATGTGTTTGCACCTAACACTGAATCGTATCAAAAGACTCCTATCGTAGATATTGCTGATACTGTTGGAGCCGGAGATTCATTCACAGGAACTTTTGTTTCGGCTATTCTTAACGGAAAAAGTATAACAGAAGCACACAATTTGGCTGTTGAGGCTAGCGCATTCGTTTGCACTCAGAACGGTGCAATGCCTATTATGCCTAAAGAATTGTTAGAAAAAGCAAGATTATAAAAGAGAGTTTTTCATACTAAAGGGCACAATTTGTTGGTACCACAATACAAAAACAACAAATTTGTGCCTTTCTTTTTGACCTATATACCTCTTTTTTTCTACGTCGTCATAGTCTTATCATAACATTTAATCAGCCAAAAAGTATCTTCCTAATACTTTTTATATGGAACTAACATTAATGTTTGACATAGCTGTTGTGTATTTCGATCATCTAATTGTTTAATTTTTCTAACAACGTGTAGCGGACTACATCAAGTTATAAAAAATAAGTAATATGCCTATAAGCAGCCAATTTGATTAACAATATAATGAGTTCACGAGACATTATTTTGCCATATCAGCAGATATAAGTTTGTGTTTTGTCAAACATATTGATTATTCATCTCCCACCCTATCTATCGTTTCTTGCCCTATCGTTTGTACACTTCAATCATTTATCGTAACTTTGTTCCATATTATTAATATAAGGAATAAAATGTATTAATATTAAGCTCTGAAAGGATATGCTAAACATTGCAATTATAGGAGGAGGGGCTGCAGGATTTTTTGCTGCTATTTCGGCAAAAACAAAAATGCCCAATTCCAATGTTATAGTGTTTGAAAAGACAAATCGTATACTAGCTAAGGTTGGTATTTCGGGGGGTGGACGCTGTAATCTAACTAACTCGTTTGCCGATATAAGCGATTTAAAACAAGCTTATCCGCGTGGCAACAAACTGATAAAACGACTTTTTAAAAGATTCGATTATAACGATACTTTTCAATGGTTCGAGGCTCATGGAGTTCAATTAGTAACACAACCAGATAATTGTGTGTTCCCTTTTTCGCAAAATTCACAAACCATTATCGATTGTTTAACACATACAGCACAACAACTTGGTGTTGATGTTTTGTTTGCAACATAGACTTACAAACATTACGAAACAAACAGAAGGAAAAATAGAAGTACACTTTAAAGATAAGCCTTATCGTACATTCGACAGAGTTATTATAACCACAGGAGGGTCGCTACGTACTGCAAACTTACAATATTTAGAGAATTTAGGGCACAAAATAGAAGCGACTATACCAGCACTATTTACGTTTAATATAGCCGAAAAGGCGTTCAAAAACCTTATGGGAACAGTAGTAGAACACGTTTTATTATCTATTCCTGCTACTAAATTTCATAGCAATGGGGCTTTGCTTATTACACATTGGGGTATGAGTGGACCTGCTACACTAAAGTTATCGTCGTATGCTGCACGATATTTAGCAGAGAACAACAATAAAACACCAGTATCTGTGAACTGGGTGAACGAAACAAATGCGCAATCTGTTGCACAAAACATTACTGCCATTGCTACTGAAAATGCTAAAAAGCAAATAGTAAACACACGTCCATATAACCTTCCTACTCGCCTTTGGGAATATTTACTGCAACGCGCTAATATAGAAAAGGAGAAACGCTGGATAGACATTGGAAAGAAAGCAATGCACAAACTTATTGAGACTCTTACGAACGATGTACACCAAATAGAGGGTAAGGGTAGCTTTCGCGATGAGTTTGTAACATGCGGTGGAATTAGTTTGAAGAGCATAAATCCTAATACACTGGAAAGCAAAGTGTGCAAAGGAGTTTTCTTTGCAGGCGAAGTGCTCGATGTAGATGCCATTCTGGAGGATTTAACCTACAAGCTGCATGGACCACTGGTTATGTTGCAGGACAAGAAGTATGTGTTTAAGATACATCAACAGAATGTAAACAAAACCTAAATAAAAATATATTTAGCGAATCAAATGTTAATTCCCGAATAACAAGACAGAAGTCTCTAAAAAAACAAGAAACTGCCTACTTTACACTATCTAATTTGGTTTCGCACCGCAAAAAGTAGGTATCGGTTAGCGAAATATAGGCTTTTGCATGGTAAAAGAGCCGTTTTCGCATCACAAAAATAGGTATTTCTGCATGAAGAAACTAATCTATATGTATTCTATAATGTTCTAAACACGAAATAATTAAGACTTAATTATTGCACATATCCATTTCTTTTTCTATAACACCTTATCACTCAATAATTAAAGAATGCACACAATTGGTTGCCTTTTTCTGAAAAAGAATAATATTGACTGGAAAAAAACGCTCGGCATTTGCTATATTAAGAGGTTAAAAATAAACACTTAACAATATTTATTAACAAAGTAAAGGTCATATAAAAATCTATATATCATTACTTTATCAAGTGGTATATATTAGCCAAGATATACATTTGCAAACGTTTGCATGATATTAATCAAAAAAACGAGCAAAAAGGTTTTGCAAGTTCGTTTTATTATTACTACCTTTGAGCCATATAACTAACAACTATATGAACTTACAATTTAATATAGAATACAAGACATATTACGGACAAGAACTTGTTCTTAATATAGTAGGTAACGAGGGTTCCGAAGCCAATTCGGTGTGCCAATACAGAATGCACACGTACGATGGACTGGTTTGGACAGTGGATATTAACAAAGAAATAAAGCCCGGCACGGTGATAGACTACTTTTATAGTGTACACGTTGGCGACCACGAGGAGCGTCGTGGGTGGAGTGTTGCACCTCATAGGGTAATGTTCAATTCATCGCAAGCATTGAATTACAGGATATTCGACCATTGGAGAGAAATTCCTGACAATGCTTTCTTATACTCTTCTGCCGTAACCGACTGTATTGTTGGTGCAAAACCAGAGAACCTAAAATTAGAGAAATTCAGCAAATATGTATGCTTAAAGGTGCGTGCACCTCAGCTTAGTGTAGGCGATTCGCTTTATTTAATAGGAGCAGACCCACTATTGGGATCGTGGAAAGAGCAGAAAGCTGTAAAAATGACACAGGTTTCTACCAACGAATGGGCTGTATGTTTCGATGTAAATCGTCTGGCAAGCAACAAGTTAGAGTTCAAGTTTATTATTGTAAACTCTAACAAAGAATACTCTCCAATGTGGGAGAATTGTAACAACCGCACCATTGAACTACCTTCAATGGAGGAAGGCGATGCTATAATATACGAACTAGACGAAGCCTATTTCACTTTACCCACAATGCGCGTAGCCGGTACACTTGTGCCGTTATTCTCTCTACGATCTGATGATAGCTTCGGTGTTGGAGACTTTGGCGACCTAAAGAAAATGATAGATTGGGTAAGTTCAACTCAACAAAAGGCACTTCAAATCCTGCCAATAAACGATACTACCATCACACACACGTGGACAGACTCTTATCCTTATAGCTGTATCTCTATCTTTGCACTGCATCCACAGTATGTAAACCTAAATCTTCTGCCTGCATTAAAAGACAAGATACAACGCGAACGCTTCGAAAATGAACGCAAAAAACTGAATGCACTACCACAAATAGACTACGAACGTGTTAACGAACTTAAATTAGCTTATCTTAAACTCATCTTTGAGCAAGAAGGAAAAGACACAATTGCAAGTAAAGAGTATAAGAAATTCTTCACAGAAAACGAAAGTTGGTTGGTTCCTTATGCACAATACAGCATGCTACGCGATAAGTACGGTACTGCAGAATTTGCTAAATGGCCAGACCACAACCAATGGGACGAAGCAGAAAGAAAGCAACTCTCTACAAGTGGTAGCAAGGCTTACAAGAGTGTTGAGTTCTACTATTACGTACAATTCATATTGAGTAGCCAGCTAAAAGCTGTACATGAATACGCAATTTCAAAGCACGTTATTCTCAAAGGCGATATTCCTATTGGCGTAAATCGTAATGGCTGCGATGTGTGGATGGAACCACGCTACTTCAATTTGAATGGTCAAGCTGGTGCACCGCCCGATGATTTCTCAGTAAACGGACAGAATTGGGGCTTCCCAACATATAATTGGGACGCTATGATAGCCGATGGTTGTAAGTGGTGGTTACATCGTTTCCAGAATATGGCAAACTATTTTGATGCTTACCGCATAGACCACGTGTTAGGTTTCTTCCGCATTTGGGAAATTCCAGCCAATGCAGTGCACGGTCTTTTAGGTCAGTTCGCACCAGCATTGGGTATGACACGCGAAGAAGTAGAAGGCTATGGACTACGCTGGCAAGAGGAATTATTCACAGAACCTTTCATTACCGATTGGGTATTAGACCGTATTTTTCCGTGAACATACAAACGAAGTACGCGACAAATACATAGAAAAAACATGGGGTAATCGCTACAAAATGCGTCCAGAATACGATACACAACGCAAAGTAGAAGCAGCTTTTAAGGGTAAAGAAACCGACAAAGATATTTGGATTCGTGATGGTTTATATGCTCTAATCAGCGATGTGCTCTTTGTACGCGACCATAAAGACCCTAACAAATTCCACCCACGCATTAGCGTTCAGATGGACTTCATCTACGAAAGTCTATACGATTGCGACAAGAATGCTTTCAACACGCTTTACAACAACTATTTCTATCGCCGCAACAACCAATATTGGTATCAAGAAGCTATGAAGAAATTGCCGAAGTTAGTGAACGCTACACGTATGCTTGTATGCGCCGAAGACCTGGGAATGGTACCCGATTGTGTCGCTTGGGTTATGAATGAACTACGCATATTAAGCCTCGAAATACAATCAATGCCTAAAGACCCACATGTAAGATTTGGACATTTAGGATCCAATCCTTATCGTAGTGTCTGCACAATTTCTACCCATGATATGGCTACATTACGACAATGGTGGGACGAAGATTGGAACAGAGCACAAGAATACTACAATACAATGTTACACCAAGGCGGACCAGCTCCACACCCAATGCCGGGTTGGTTGGCAAAAGACATAGTTGAGCGACACTTAACATCGCCAAGTATGCTCTGTATTCTTAGTATTCAGGACTGGATGAGCATTGATGAGCACCTACGCTTAGCCAATGCCGATGCTGAACGCATCAACATTCCAGCCAATCCAAAACACTATTGGCGATACCGAATGCACGTTAGCATTGAGCAACTGATGAAGAATAAAGATTTTAATAAAGTGGTTTCAGACTTAATTGTAAGTTCTGGACGATAAAAAGAAGAGAGTAATGGGACGCATTTTGCTACGTCCCACTGCTCGTATATATAAGGATAAAGAAAAAAGAGGGTATGAAAAGATTGAAGGTATTGATTGTTTTTGCGGTTTGCTCGCTCGTGGCTATGGCGCAAGTGGGAATTTGTCTGGGCGAAGAGGACAGAATGTTGTACTCGCCAAATAAAAAAGTGTTTTTGTTGTTCGGTATTGATGACGGTAAACCTAACTATTTTGTGTCTTACAGAGACCAAGCAGTAATATACAAATCTTTCCTCGGTTTGGAATTGGCAAAAAGTAAATACGCAAGCAAAGGAAAAGAAGAAACCGACTTAATGGACGGTTTTAAACTTATAGATAGTAAAACTTCTACTTTCGACGAAACATGGAAGCCTGTTTGGGGCGAAACAAACAAGATACGCAACCATTACAACGAATTGGCAGTTACTTTGAAACAGGAAAAGACCAATCGTGAAATGATAATTCGTTTCCGTGTTTACGATGATGGAGTAGGTTTCCGTTATGAGTTTCCGCAACAAAAGGATCTCAATTACTTTGTTATAAAAGAAGAACACACACAGTTTGCTATGGCAGGCGACCACAAAGCATGGTGGCTTCCGGTGCGACTATGACACACAAGAACAGGAAACACAAGAGAGTAAACTATCTGAAATACGCAGTCGCTTCCACGATGCCGTAAACTGGAGTAACTCTTCTGTGGCTGTTTTTCGGATACTGGAGTCCAAACCGCTCTACAAATGAAGTCAGACGATGGTCTTTACATCAATATACATGAAGCTGCCTGCATCAATTATCCTACAATGCATTTGAATTTAGACGATAAAAATATGGTATTCGAGAGCTGGCTAACACCCGATGCTACGGGTTTGAAAGGCTATATGCAGACTCCTTGCAATACGCCATGGCGCACAATACTCGTTAGCGACGATGCACGCGATATGCTTTCGAGCCATTTAATACTGAATTTGAACGAGCCTTGTAAGATAAAAAGATACCAGTTGGATTCACCCAACCAAATATGTTGGCGTTTGGTGGGAGATGATTGTAGGCAAAAACAGCTGGAATTATACTGACGAATTTCCCTCTGTTCAGCTTGGAATAACTGACTACAGCAAGGCAAAACCAAATGGAAAGCACGGTGCAACAACTGCTAATGTAAAGAAATACATCGACTTTGCAGCCGAAAATGGTATAGATCAGGTACTAGTTGAAGGTTGGAATATTGGTTGGGAAGACTGGTTTGGGCATTCAAAAGACTACGTTTTCGACTTCGTTACGCCTTACCCTGACTTCGATATAGATTATCTGAACAAGTATGCGCACGAAAAAGGTGTGAAACTAATGATGCATCACGAAACGTCTTCTAGCACTCAGAACTACGAACGGCATCTTGAAGCAGCTTTCAACCTAATGAACAAATATGGCTACGATGCCGTTAAAACTGGTTACGTGGGCGATATTATTCCACGTGGAGACCATCATTTTTCTCAATCAACCAATAATCACTATATGCACGTCATAGAAGAAGCAGCCAAACACCACATTATGGTGAATGCGCACGAGGCTGTTCGTCCAACAGGACTATGTCGTACATACCCTAATATGATAGGTAACGAAAGTGCACGTGGTACAGAATACGAGGCATTTGGTGGCAGTCGCCCTGACCACACGGTTATTTTGCCTTTCACACGACTACAAGGAGGACCTATGGATTACACTCCTGGTATTCTTGAAACGCAGCTAAAAACATGGAGCAACAACCAAAACTATGTACATACTACGCTTGTTGGACAGCTCGCACTTTATCTTACAATGTACAGCCCACTGCAAATGGTAGCCGACTTGCCCGAAAACTACAAGAAATACAACGACGCTTTCCAATTCATAAAAGATGTTCCATGCAACTGGAGCAGGAGTATTTACTTGGAAGCAGAGCCTGCTGACTACATAACCGTTGCTCGTCAGGACAAGAATTCAAACGATTGGTACATCGGAGGAAAGTGCGATGAGAACGGACACAAGAGTGTATTGAAACTCGACTTCCTTGATAAGGATTACGTTTACGATTGTACGATCTATGCCGATGCAAAGAATGCGGACTACAAGAACAATCCGAAAGCATACAAAATTACCCATAGAAAGGTGAAGAAAGGCGATGTATTGAAGCTGACAATGGCTCCCGGTGGTGGCTTTTGCTATATCTTTGGAGGCACGTTGGAATGGCGAAGAACATGCCGAACAGCTTACAAAAAGTGAACAATACAGATTTTTTTAGAAATACAATATAAGGAACTTAACAAAGTAACAATATAACTAACATGAAACTAAAAATATAGTATTTTCACGCTAATGACTACTTTTCTGCTCGCACTAACAGTACAAGCACAAAGTGTTTTTAACGAAGTTAGCTACTCTCCAAAGCAAACTACGTTCAAACTGAATGCTCCCAAAAAACCTATACTGCGTATATACGACACAGGAAGGGGTGGCAATGCAATAAAAAAGATAAAAATGAAGCAAACAGCTACGAATGTTTGGGAAACTACTATCAATGGAGATTTGAAAGGAAAGTTCTATACGTTCGACATTGGACGAGGTGAAACACCTGGCGTTTTTGCCAAAGCTGTTGGCATAAATGGACATCGTGGTGCAATTGTAGATATGCAAACTACCAATCCAACTGGCTGGAACAACGACCATCGCTTAACTTTGAAGAATCCTGCAGACCTTATTATATACGAAATGCACCACAGAGACTTCTCTATTGACCCTTCTTCTGGTCTTGTAAATAAGGGCAAATTTCTTGCGCTTACCGAACAAAAGGCTATAAAACATTTAAAAGAGTTGGGCGTAAACGCTGTGCATATTCTACCATCGTTCGACTTTGCATCTATTGATGAATCGAATACAACAACTCCTCAATACAATTGGGGCTACGACCCTCTAAACTATAACGTTCCAGAAGGTAGCTATTCGTTCGATGCGGAGCAACCTACACGACGCATTCTAGAATTTAAACAAATGGTACAAGCCTTGCATAAAGCGGGTATTCGTGTTATTCTCGACGTGGTTTATAACCATACTTTCGATATAGCCGGAGGAAATTTCGACCGTACTTTCCCTATGGCATACTATAGATATACGGCTGATGGAAAACCAAGTAATGGTTCTGGCTGTGGAAACGAAACAGCTTCTGAAAAGTCGTTAATGCGACAATTTATGCTCGAAAGTATGAAATATTGGGTTAATGAATATCATATTGATGGGTTCCGAGTGGACCTTATGGGTATTCATGATATTGAAACAATGAATATTATCCGGAAAGAGTTGTCTGCTATAGACCCTAACATCTTCATTTACGGCGAAGGCTGGACAGCTGGATCTTGTGCTTATCCTACCGAGAAACTAGCTCTTAAGGCACACATAAAGCAGATGCCAGATATTGCAGCCTTCTCTGATGAATTGCGCGATGCTCTCCGTGGTCCATTCTCTGACAACAAACAGGCTGCCTTTCTAGGAGGAGTTCCTGGATTTGAGGAAAGCATTAAAGCTGGAATAGCAGGTATGATTGCTCACCCACAGATAGATTACACTAAAGTAAACTACACCAAAGAACCATGGGCAAATCAACCTACACAAATGATTTCGTATGTTAGCTGTCACGACGATATGTGTTTAACAGACCGTTTAAAAGCATCGATACCAGAGACTGAATACGATTTAGATGAACTTATACGCTTAGATGAACTTGCACAAACTGCCATCTTCACCTCGCAAGGCATTCCTTTTATGCTCTCTGGAGAAGAAATGCTTCGCGATAAGAAAGGTGTGCACAACTCATTCAACTCACCCGACGAGATAAATCATCTGGATTGGAACAACTTAAAGAAGTATCCACAACTATTCAACTACTATAAAGGCTTAATTCAGATGCGCAAAAACCACCCTGCTTTTAGACTGGGCAATGCAGAACTAGTACGCAAACATCTTGAATTTCTGCCAACACAGCACGATTGCTTGGTGGCTTTCCGACTGAAAGACCATGCTGGTGGCGACAAATGGAATAACATTTATGTTGTGTTAAACGGAAACAACACAATACAAAGCATTAATATTCCAAAAGGCAAATATATTATTGTTGCCAATAATGGCGTGATAAACGAAGATGGAAATGGAGAAATGGAAGGTGGCGAAATAACCATCGACGCACAAACAGCACTTATTTTACACGATTAAACTACCAATATGAAACGATTATTTTTATTGATTGCTCTCTGCTCTCTGATGATTACAACCAATGCAAAGATTGAAATTAAGAAAATAGACCCTACCAATTGGTATGTGGGAATGAAAGATGCATCGTTACAGCTAATGGCGTATGGCGCTAATATACGCAACGCAGAAGTAACAACAAACTATCCTAACGTACGTATAGATTCGCTTGTTCGGCTCGATTCGCCTAACTATCTGCTTATATATCTTAATTTAAAAGATGCACAAGCAGGAACTATGAACATTGATTTCAAAATAGGAAAGCAAACTACAACTGTGAAATATGCCTTGCTAAACCGAGAAATGAGCGGAGACGAACGTAAAGGATTCGACAATTCAGACGTTCTGTATATGCTTATGCCCGACCGTTTTGCTAATGGCAACCCAAAGAACGACATTGTAAAAGGTATGCAAGACCAACTTTGCAATCGCAATGAGCCAAGTCTTAGACACGGTGGAGATATTGCTGGAATTATGCAACATCTTGACTACTTTACCGACTTAGGCGTTACTGCTCTTTGGTTTACACCTGTTTTAGAGAACGATAGACCTGCTGATGGTGGAAAATCTAGCACATATCACGGATATGCCACTACCGACTACTACAGGGTAGACCCACGTTTTGGCACTAATGCCGACTACAAAGCACTGACAGACGCTTGCCACAAACGTGGACTGAAGGTGGTAATGGACATGATTTTCAACCATTGTGGCGACTATCATATATGGAACAAAGATGTTCCTGCAAAAGATTGGTTCAACAGTCCTAACTATGCACTACAAACTTCGTACAAACTTACACCAGTACTCGACCCATACGCTAGCAAAATTGATAAAGCCGAAACTGTAGACGGGTGGTTTGTAAGGTCGATGCCCGACCTTAATCAACGCAATCCGCACGTAATGAAATATCTCATTCAAAATTCAATATGGTGGATTGAAACTGTTGGAATAGACGGTATTAGAATGGATACTTATCCATACGCCGACCGAAAAGCAATGGCTGACTGGATGAAATGCATTAATTTGGAATACCCTAACTTCAATACAGTAGGAGAAACATGGGTAACCGAACCTGCCTACACTGCTGCTTGGCAAAAAGATAGCAAGCTAACAAACGAAAACAGTTACTTGAAAACCGTTATGGACTTTGCTTTCTTCGACCGCCTTTCGATGGCTAAAAACGAAGAAACTGACGATTGGTGGAAAGGGATTTAACCGTATTTACAACGTGCTCTGTTACGATTATCTTTACCCAAACCCAGCCAGCGTAATGGCATTTATAGAAAATCACGATACCGACCGCTTTCTTGAAAACGGCAAAGATACTTTAGCACTGAAGCAAGCATACGCTCTACTGCTAACTATGAGGCGCATTCCACAACTTTATTATGGTACAGAAATATTAATGAATGGTACAAAAGAAATTACCGATGGCAATGTTCGCAAAGATTTCCCCGGTGGTTTCCCTGGCGATAAAGCAAATAAATTTACACGCAAAGGACGCACTGCCGCAGAGAACGCTATGTTCGACTGGACAGCTCGCCTACTACATTGGCGCAAAGGTAACGATGTTATTGTTCATGGTAAGCAAATTCAGTTCATTCCATGGCACGGCATCTATGTAGTAACACGTCAATATAATGGCAGAACCGTAATGACTGTTATTAATGGGCGCAACACATCGGGCAAATTGGAAGTGAAACGCTATGCAGAAATTATTGGAAACAACACAACTGCTCACGATGTCTGCACAGGAGAAAGTGTATCGCTATCGGCAGATGTTCCACTAAAAGCGCGCCAAACAATGGTGTTAGAATTTTAAAGAAAACACTTTACGTTAGATAAACACATTTCTACAAAAGAAACACAACTCTACAATACATCTGCTGAATGGTTCGTTTAAACGCTATTCAGCAGATGTTTTTTTTAACCCAAAAACCATTATTAAAGGCTCCAAGAATTTAGTTTTTGCACAACACCAATCTCACTACATTCTTCCATTCATCATATATGTCCGTATAATTTTATTCAGAAGTTAAGCCATTGAATGCAGTGAGAAAGAGTTTTATTTACACGTAAGTAAAGTTCTACTTACACGTAAGTAAAGTTTTATTTACACGTAAGTAAAGTTTTACTTACGTGTAAATAATAGCACAGAAACAGAGTATTGCTAATACGCAATGCATATTTTATTAGAATAGCAACATTAAAAAACCACAATAAAAACCAATGTATCAACGCAGATTACAAGGTTTAACCCCAAACGGTTATTAGAGCTTAAACATATTTTTGTTTTATTATAGAGCAGATTGTATGCCTTTACAACGCATGCGTAGCGGGCTACGCCAGTTACGAAGACAGACAAGATGCCGATAAGAAAAATAAACAATGTTAGGAAACAACACCCTAATAATAAGAACTATATTGTGGCTTAATTACCGGAGATTCGGGTTTAAATACAGCCGTACACACTCTCCAGAGATAGCATATAGTACTTGTACAACAGCAATGGAAAATTAGTTATCCAAAGAATATGCTTCCGAAATATATTTATAATGCACTCTACCATTTATCGCCTTTAGATATAAAGACATCATAGCTATTGCTATTATAACAAGTTTCTTATAAATTGGTATAAAAATAGGGCGCCTCTTTTAAAAGAGACACCCCTGAAAAATGTATTTTCTTACTAATTATTATACTATCGCCAATTATTTACCGATGTATTTTACAGACTTTGTTGTACCATCAGCAAACTTAACAGACTTGATAGATACACCCTTACCAGCCTTAGACAGCTTGCGACCAGAGAGATCGAAGAATGTTTCGCCTACAACCTGCTTGTTTGCACCAGCTGCAACAGTTTCGATACCATTAGGATCAGTAGTAAATACTGTCTCAATATCGCCACAGAAGAGAGACTTCTCGTCGCTCCAATAGCCGCCTAACATCTTTAACTTTAAGTCGTCCGCTGTTTGACCTTCCATGTATGTTTCGCCAAGTTTAATAGAAACACCATCAATATAGAACTTAATAGGGTCGTCTATAGGTTGTATTTGTTTATCTTTTAATTCCATATAACCTATCTGGATACCAGCCTTAGAGCCATCTTGAAGTTCTCCGTAGTATATGTATTGACCTGCAGGAACAGTAATAACGTTGCCATCCTTTGTACCTTTTATCCAAGCGTTGAATGGATCATTATTAATATAAGTACCAAAAGTAAGTGCGTTCCTCAGATAAACAGTCTTGCCATCAGCAGCTGTAACCACAAGCAAATCGCCTGCTGGCTGACCGTTTTCTGCCAATTGTGCAAGGTCAAACAAAGAAAGTTTCTGCTTACCGTCCTCACCTTTTTGGTAGGCAAACATCTTACCGCTAACACGTTTGTAGGTTGTTAGAGTACCAGCTGGCTGGTCTTTAATAACTGTAGGATCGTTTTGTGCTTGTACACTAACGCCAAAAATTGCTACGAGAGCAAGGAGTAATAGTTTCTTCATAATTTAAATGTTTAAGTGATATAATATTTGTTCTTTAAAAATCTATTGCTATTATCTTGTAAAATGCATTCTCAGCTTACATCAAAACAGAGACATTTGCTTTTTCTACAATTGCAAATGTAGGAAATGTTTTATTGGGCGACAAATTTTGATACTAACATTTTTAATTATTTAACACTAATTCTTTTACTATCGATATAGATTTCTATATATGCTAACTAATACATATATATAGGCAACTGCAACACAGCAAATGTAAAATTAGCAGCATTGTGTTCACACTTCGCATAGAGAGTAAATTTGTTTACAGTATAGAAGATTATAGTTTCGCACATCAAAGATTTACCGAAGCAAGACATCTATTTTATCAAAGTTGCATTCTACTTTCATAGTTTAATCTATTTTCAGTTGGATAAAGATAGATTAATTAAAAATTTAATAGTATCTTTGCAAGTTGTATAGATAAGAAAGCAAAAGTAAAACAAAAGATGTCGTGCATATTAAACATAGAAACAAGCACTAATGTGTGCTCTGTGGCACTAAGCGAAGATGGTGCTTGCATATTTACAGAGGAGGATCATAATGGTCCTACCCATTGCGAACAATTAGGAAAGTTCGTTGATGAGGCTCTATCGTTTGCCGATAGCCATGCCATTCCAGTTGATGCAGTAGCAGTAAGTAGTGGTCCTGGTTCGTACACGGGGCTTCGCATTGGAACCTCTATGGCAAAAGGAGTATGCTATGGAACTAATATAAAACTTATAGCAGTGCCCACATTAGAGCTTCTTTGTGTACCAGTACTGTTACATCACGAGGAAATAGAAGACAACGCATTGCTTGTTCCAATGATTGATGCACGCCGTATGGAAGTGTATGCTCAGGTGTTCGACCGTGCTTTACACGAGGTTCGGTCTATCCAAGCCGATGTTGTAGACGAGAATACCTATAAAGAATATCTTAACAAAGGTCCTGTATACTTCTTTGGTAATGGTGCTGAGAAATGTATGGAAACTATCAATCACCCAAACGCACACCTAATAAAAGGTATTGAACCTTTAGCTAAGAATATGCTTCCATTAGCAGAAAAGCGAATAGCATTAGGACAATATGAAGATGTAGCATATTTCGTTCCGATGTATTTAAAAGACTTTGTAGCAAAACAAGCAAAGCCTCTATTATAAATAAAGGTAGAAAATAAAAAAGAAACGAAACAGAATAAAAAAGAAATAGTAGAATGGAGATAGAGGGATTGGACTATAATACTCAGCGCAAAAAACTATTGTTGCCTGAATATGGACGCGAAATACAAGATATGGTGAACTACCGTGTAGACCTACCAACAAAGGAAGAGCGCCAACAATGTGCCGAAACTATTGTTTCTATTATGGATAGAATGAACCCACAAAGTAGAGAAAACACTGACTATGAGCAGAAATTGTGGGACCATTTGGCTATTATGGCTGACTTTAAGTTAGACATAGACTATCCATTTGATGTTTCGCAAGCTCTAAAAATTACAACAAAGCCAAAACCAATGTCCTACCCAATGTCAAGAATACCTGTTCGCCATTATGGAAAAATGATGTTCGAACTATTCGATCAGCTAAAAACAATGGAAGATGGAGACGAGAAAGACGAACTCGTTAAGTTGGTTGCAAACCAGATGAAACGTTGTTTAATACAATGGGGACATGGTTCGTCAGACGATGAGAAAGTAGCTTCGGACCTTGCTCGCTTCACGGACGGAGCTATACAATTGGATTTAGATACCTTTTAAATTCGATAAAATAAATCTAAAAAGATTTACAACCAGCACGCAATAACAAGAAGAAAAAAATAATATTATGGAATGTTTTGTTATTGAAGGAGGACATCGTTTATCGGGAACTATCGTACCACAGGAGCGAAGAACGAAGCTTTTACAAGTGATTAGCGCAACTTTACTTACCAGTGAAGAGGTTGTTATTGACAATATACCTAATATCTTAGATGTAAAAACCTTATAAAGCTACTCAAAGATATAGGTGTTAAGGTTACTAAACTTGACGAAAACAAATACTCGTTCTGCGCTAACGAAGTGAATTTAGACTATTTAGATAGCACTGCCTTTGTAGAAAAATGCTCTTCTCTGCGTGGTAGCGTTCTGCTTTATGGTCCACTCTTAGGTAGGTTTGGTAAAACAACAATAGCAAAACCTGGAGGCGATAAAATTGGACGTCGCCGTTTAGATACTCACTTTCTTGGTTTCAAAAGTCTTGGAGCACACTTTGAGCATAGAGAAGAGCGCAACGTGTACGACTTAAAAGCAGAAAAACTTGTTGGAACTTATATGCTTTTAGATGAAGCATCGGTTACGGGCACTGCTAATATCGTTATGGCTGCAGTCTTTGCTGAAGGTAAAACCACTATATATAATGCAGCTTGCGAACCTTATTTGCAACAATTGTGCAAGATGCTCAATGCTATGGGGGCAAAAATAAGCGGTATTGGAAGCAATTTGATCACCATAGAAGGTGTTAAAACTCTAAAAGGAACTCAACATCGCATACTTCCAGATATGATAGAAGTAGGTTCGTTCATTGGAATAGCAGCTATGATAGGCGATGGTATAAGAATAAAAGATGTTTCGATTAAGAGTCTTGGTATTATTCCCGATACATTTCGCCGACTCGGTGTGCAGATAGAAGAACAAGGCGACGACCTTTTTATTCCACGTCAAGAACATTATAATATTGAGGCTTTCATTGATGGAACCATTATGACCATTGCCGATGCTCCATGGCCAGGTATAACACCCGACCTAATTTCGGTATTACTAGTAGTTGCAACTCAAGCTCAGGGAAGTGTACTCTTCCACCAAAAAATGTTCGAAAGCCGCCTATTCTTTGTTGATAAGCTGATTGATATGGGTGCGCAAATTATTCTTTGCGATCCACATCGTGCGGTTGTAGTAGGACATGATAATAGTCGCCCATTGCGAGGAGGTAGAATGTCGAGTCCTGATATACGTGCAGGAATTGCTCTACTAATTGCTGCTATGTCGGCTCAAGGAACTAGTCGCATCGACAATATATCACAAATAGACCGTGGTTACGAAAATATTGAAGAACGACTCAATGCATTAGGTGCAAAAATAAGTCGTGTGGACATTTGTTAAAGCAGTATTGCTAATGATAAAACAAGAGGAAGTTTATAAAATAGGTATACTCGGGAAACCACACGGAGTGCGAGGAGAAATACAATTTCGATTCACCGATGATGTGTTCGATCAATGTGATGCAGAATATTTAGTGCTCAACATAGATGGCATTCTTGTACCTTTCTTTATAGAGGAATATAGATTTCGTTCAGAAGAAATGGTACTTATAAAGTTTTTGCAACATTGATACAGAAAAGCAAGCACGCGAACTTACAGGAACAACAGTTTATTTTCCACGTGCCGTAGCAGAAGAGAATAAAGACGAATTATCGTGGGCTCAAATTGTTGGATTTAATTTATTGGACAATAGGACAGGTAAGATTGTAGGTAAAATAATTTCTGTTGATGATTCAACCATCAATTTATTATTTGAAACAAAGACAGAAACTGACAATATCCTCTTAATTCCTGCTAACGAAAATCTTATAAAAGGGATTAACAAAGCAAGGCAAACTATTGCAATGGAAATACCTGACGGACTCTTAGAACTCTAGTTTAAAACAATGAAACAACAAATATGTATACTTGGTTCAACTGGAAGTATCGGCACACAAGCTCTTGATGTAATAGAGCAACATACCGATTTATATGAAGTTTATGCCTTAACAGCTAACAACCAATGGGAGAAGCTAGCAGCACAAGCACGTAAATTTCAACCTGCAGCCGTGGTTATAGCGAACGAAAAGCACTATAAGACATTGCAAAAGGAACTTTCCGACCAGCCAAATATAAAAAATTTATGCAGGTAAAGAGGCATTAAAGCAAATTGTAGAAGCTGAACCTATCAATATGGTGGTTACTGCTATGGTGGGCTTTGCTGGTCTTGAGCCAACAATACACGCTATTAAAGCACGCAAAAAGATATGTTTGGCAAACAAAGAAACACTTGTTGTGGCAGGAGAACTTATTTGTAAGTTAGCAAACGAGTATCATACACCAATCCTTCCTGTAGATAGTGAACACAGCGCTATTTTCCAAAGCTTGGTAGGAGAGGACAATAACGAGATTGAAAAGATATTGCTGACCTGTTCTGGAGGACCTTTCCGTCTTTTCGATGCAGACAAACTAAAAACTGTTACAGCTGCCGATGCTTTGAAACACCCTACTTGGGATATGGGAGCAAAAATCACGATAGATTCTGCTTCACTAATGAATAAAGGCTTCGAAGTTATAGAGGCTAAGTGGTTATTTGGTATTCCTGTAAGCAAAATACAAGTTTTAGTGCACCCACAATCTATCGTTCACAGCGCAGTACAGTTTATTGATGGTAGTGTAAAAGCACAATTAGGCGTTCCCGATATGCGTTTACCTATACAATATGCTTTTTCTTTCCCCAACAGACTTACATTAAAAGGCGATCGTTTAAACTTATTCAATCAGCCATTAGAATTCTTTGAGCCTGATATGGATAAATTTCGCTGTCTTGCTATGGCGTATGAAGCTATCGAAAGAGGTGGTAATATGCCTTGTATCCTCAATGCTGCCAACGAAATAGTAAAACGAAGGGTTCCGTAAAGGACAATGTTCATTTCTTAAAATGGGTGAGATTATTAACGAAACCATGCAGAAAGTGGCATTCGATGCTACACCATCACTTGATGTTTATTTGCAAACAGATGCGGAAGCACGTAGAATCGCAAGTGAATTAATGGTTAATTAAGAGTATAGAGAGTAAATAATTAGAAATAAAAAAACAGATTATAAAAGTAACGAATGGAATCTTTTCTTATCCGATTGCTCCAGTTTATAATGGCAATCTCGCTGCTTGTTCTTCTCCATGAAGGCGGGCACATGTTCTTCGCAAAGCTATTTGGCGTCCGCGTTGAGAAGTTTTTTGTATTCTTCGATATGGCTATCGGCAAATGGAACGGTATGTTATTCAAGTGGAAACCTAAGAACGACGACACAACATACGGTATGGGGTGGCTTCCTCTCGGTGGCTATTGCAAAATTTCAGGTATGATAGATGAAAGTTTCGACACGAAACAGATGGAGAAAGCGCCACAACCGTGGGAATTTAGAGTGAAACCCGCATGGCAACGTCTACTTATTATGATTGGTGGTGTGCTCGTAAACTTCCTTTTAGCACTGTTTATCTACTCAATGATAATGTTTACGTGGGGCGAAACCTACTTCAAAGTATCAGATATGCGTATGGGTATGCAGTTCAATGAACAGGCAAAAGCTCTTGGCTTCAAGGATAAAGATGTTATGTTGGGTACCGATAAGGGTGCATTCCGTGAATATGCTAATATCAATGGCGATTTCTTCCGTCAGATAGCTCAGTCTAAATATGTTGAAGTATTGCGTAATGGAAAGAAAACACGTATTGAAATGCCAGGCAATTTAGATATGCTTTCGATGGTAAAAGAACGACCTCTATTTGCCGAACCATACATTCCATCACGCATTGATAGTGTTGCTGCAAACACTCCAGCTATGAAAGCTGGTATAAAAGCAGGCGATTTACTAAAATCTATCAACGGTAAAAATATTAATACATGGGCTGACTTCCATTATCAAATAGGTGTATTAAGCGATGTTGCCGCTGTAAAGAAAACCCATAAAGATTCTTTGGCTCTCCGCAACGTAGTACTTACGGTACAACGCAGTGGTTCTAACAAAATAGATACCATAAAGATGCAGCTCAATCCTGAATTAAAGATGGGTGTTACAGAAAGTTCTTTGCTTTCATATTATAAACCTACACAAGAGAAATTCTCATTCTTAGAGAGTTTCCCAGCAGGCGTAAACTACGGAATCAATATTCTTCGCGGTTACGTAGGCAACTTTAAATATCTTGCTTCTGCAGATGGTGCCAAGAGTTTAGGAGGCTTTGGTTCTATTGGAAAATTATTTCCACCTTATTGGGATTGGTATATGTTCTGGAATATGACAGCCTTTTTGAGTATTATGCTTGCCTTTATGAACATTCTTCCTATCCCTGCACTTGATGGAGGACACGTTATGTTCTTATTATACGAAATAATTACACGCCGTAAAACCATCTGAAAAAGTTTATGATTCGTGCCGAGTATGTAGGCATCACCATACTTATTTTGCTAATGGTTGTAGCCAACTTAAACGACATTTTGCGGTGGATAGGCGTTATGTAACATTTATATGATAAAGCTATTCAACACTGGCGAAACTCAAGAAACACTCTGTCAGGGACTACAATCCCTGACGGATCTGTACTACGACGAGCACAATTGCGTATGCTCGATATGGCTATCTATTTGCAAGAAACTGCTAAAAAAGATAGGTATTCCACTAAGGTTAGATGGTGGAAATGTGCTCGGAGCATTGCGTCATGGTGGCTTTATTCCTTGGGACGACGATATAGATATGGTAATAAGTCAGAAGGATTTTTAAACGTTTCTGCGATTATCTAAAGGCGCACCCCACCCTAATTATGTATTGCAAAGACAATTCCCACCGATCCAGAGTTTCTATAAAGAATGGGCTTGTCTACGTGATTTAAGAACCGAAAATCGTAGCCATGAAAAACTTTAATAGTGAAAAAATAGACGTATTCACGAAGCACAAAAATATCGTGGATTGTATATTGATATATTTCCTTACGAAGGAAAATATGATTCCTTGTTGCAACATCTTGCAGCTAAACTATCGGTAAATGTAAACCTTAAAATGGCAGGACGATATCCTCGAGCTGCACAAATATGTTATAACTTATTACACTATTTTGTTTTTCCAATGTTTCGTTGCATTGGAAAGATATTTGGTAATCCAAATTTGTATATGCACTCTTATGGGGCATGGTTTTACGAACAAAATCCTAAGCGCATAATGATACCTCATAAAGATATTGTTTTTGAAGGTTACACATTTGAAGGACCAGCCGATGCAGAAGAACTTTGTCGTATCGCATACGGAAATTTTATGGACCTTCCTCCACGCGACAAACGCGACAGACATAAGGTTGATATTGTGTTCTTCGATGATGAGAATGCGCAATAAAGACAGAAACAAAACCAAAAACAGCATAAACATGAATATAGCCGTTATCTTTGCAGGTGGTTCGGGACTAAGAATGCACACAAAATCACGTCCAAAACAGTTTCTCGACTTAAATGGAAAACCTATTATTATATATACGCTCGAACTATTCGACAATCATCAACAGATTGATGCCATTATAGTTTCTTGTATCAAAGAGTGGATTCTGTTTCTTGAAAAGATGCTTCGCAAGTTTGAAATTAATAAAGTTGTGAAAATTGTATCTGGCGGAGCTACCGGACAAGACTCTATTTACAATGGTTTATGTGCAGCCGAAGCGTATGCGAAAGATGAAAAAGCAACAGTTCTTATTCATGATGGTGTGCGCCCGTTGATAACTGAGGAAACCATAACAGACAATATAAAATAAAGTAATGGTATGTGGTTCTTGCATTACCCAGTGCCTGCTACCGAAACCTTTATAGTTAAAACAAAAAAGATGGGAGTTTAGAAAATTCCAACACGTGCAAATTCTCTGATTGCACGTGCACCGCAAAAGTTTTTATCTCTGATATTCTTTCTGCTCACCGCCGTGCTATTAGTGAAAAATTGTCATAACTTTATTGATTCGTGCACAATGATGAGTCATTACGGCTATAAGTTAGGAACAATTATCGGTCCAATGGAAAAACATAAAGATAACTACTCCTACCGATTTCTTCGTATTCCGTGCTATGGTAAAGGTTCACGAAGACCAACAAATTTTTTTGGTTTATAGAAAATGAATACTATTCTTGAACAAGACATAGAGCTTTTTGCCCAACAATTTGCCTTTAAAAAGACGAACTGCAAAAAGACAATTGCCATAACAGTGCAACGTGATTGCTCGGAGCATGGGATGGTTCGCTGCCTATTAAAATTAAATAGTCAGCAAAATCTTGGTCTACGTGTATTGGCAGTAGTCAGAAATATAGCAAAAGCTGAAGCTATGTTTGGCAAACAAAACGATGTATTGGACTTTTATGCTTATGATTTTTTTCAAAAATGAGATTTTCAATCCTACCGAAAAGATTGATTTTATTGTGCATTTTGCAAGTCCGACAGCTTCAAAATACTTTGTAGAATATCCTGTAGAAACAATGGTTACTGTGTTTAATGGTACAAAAAAACTACTCGATTATGCACGTATAAATGAAATTCAATCTGTATTATTGGCATCGTCATTAGAAGTTTATGGAACAATTACCAATGATAGCAAGCCTCTACTGAAGATGCACAAGGTTTTCTTAATCCAATGGATGTTAGAAGTAGCTATCCAATGGCAAAAAGAGCTGCTGAAACGCTCTGCCACAATTACGCTAAAGAATATGGAACACATACAAAAGTTGCACGTTTAGCACAAACTTTCGGTGCTGGAGTTACTAAAAACGACAACCGTGTATTTGCACAATTCGCACGCAGCATTATTAATGGCGAAGATATTATAATGCACACAAAAAGGCGAACTCTGTCGTTGCTATTGTTATACTACAGATGCCATTGCTGCTATGCTATATATTCTTTTACGTGGAAAAGATGGCGAAGCCTATAATGTTGCAAACGAAACCACTTATATCTCCATTAAAGATATGGCTACATTCCTTGCCGAAACATTCAATCCAAAGGTTAAAGTTGTGGTAGAACTTAAAGAGAATATGGGCTATTCGCCCACAACAAAAATTACGTTTGTCTACTAATAAATTCATCAATTGCTGACAATCTCATTACAATTTACAAGAGATGTCCACTGCCTTATCGAATCGTTGAAACAATAGTTTATGTCTTCGCTAACAGTATTTCACAGAATCAGCCAGTCGCTCTTTCATTTACGAGCGAAAAGACTTGTGTCAATGGGACGTTACACCCACAAAAGTTAATTTACCATTTATGGTGTTTACCATTATGCTGATAATCGTTGGGAAAAATTTATAATGAAAGCAAAATTGAAAATCAAAGAACAAAGCGGACTTTTATCTGCCACCGAAAACTTTTGTTAGCCGTATTGCTGCTGATAAGAACAAAGTTGATGAACTAAAACTATTGATTAACAGCAAAGGTAGAACTTATCTCGTTTTCTACCAATCCTCAAAAAGTACGAAATACCCCTGCCCTCATAAATATTAAAGAACTAAGCTGCTAAAGATTGCTTTGTATATTATTTTCATTCAAAGGAATTTCCTATCAATCGTTAGAACTCAAACGACCATCTTTCGTCTTTCAACAAAAATAGAAGCTTGGCGCGAAATGCTGGAATATTTTATTTTCGATAAATGGCAAGTGGTCAAAATGTTTTATCAAATGGTTTCGACATTACAGTTGTTATCGTTGGTCTCTTCGAAATTACACTCATGTATTCTGGAAGTTTCTGCGGGCAACGTCTGCTTATATTCGTAAACTCCAGATTTTCAATCGGATATTATTTAAACTGTTTTTATTCTTGAAGTATGGTTTTCGAACGAAACCATCAACAATTTTCAGCTTGACAACCATTGCTGACTCCATATTTTGCGCGTATTCCACGTTCTATTTATGCCGAAAGAACACCTCTTTATAGATAAGCTACGGTTTTCGTTTATACAATCGAAAAAACATGAAACATATTTTCTCCATTACAACTACAAACAACGTTGTCAGCAACGTTTTCAACAACTGAAAAAGAATATATAACTCTGTATTTAAACTATCTATAAATTCAAAAAGACTATTATTAAACAACCAATTTTATTTTAAATCTATCAAACTCACAATAAAAATTAAGTCCATCTTTTTGGTAGACTTTAGCTGTGTATAATACTTTTCGTCTTTCTGTGTAATTATATGTTTAACAAGCAATTTCTCTAATATTTCGTCCGAAATTTCCTCATCTTCTACGCAACCAGTATTTTTTTGCTAATAGCTGAAGTGCTTCCTTTATGAAGAAACTTTTGTTGGAAACATCTAATTCATCATCATTTTTTTAAGTTGATAATAAGTTTCTATAAGTTGCTTATTAGATTTGTTTACAAGAAAGTCTTCCTCATCAGAATCAAAATCTGTGTCATAATAATCTGCTAAAACAGATTTTTATTCTTTTCTATCTCTTTTTGAATAATATTCTTTGCTCATCTTCGCTTAAAAGTTTCTTATTATTTAGGGATTCAATACATTCGTATTGTTCTTCAAACATCTATAACAGCTTAGTTTAAAATCATATAATAACATTTTGGTTGGTTCAAAGTTGCGGGGGAATTATTCGTGAAATTTAATTTTTGCCGTATAGATGCAATGTTTATTTCTCGTTAAGTCGAGGAATTTAAACTTGTAGCATCACTTTAATTTTCATCATTACAAATTCCGTCTATTATTTATGCTTGTTTTAGCACAGCTCTTTCTAATGTTTAACGATGGAATCCATTATCTTCTAAGTCCATCAATAAATATTCTTGTAAACTACCGCTTACTTTTTTTACCATTACACATTAATTCGAAAGGATGCTGTTGATTCTTAAATGTTGCTGTTCCATCAACAAACGAAAGAATATCAGAGACTGTTTCAATCATTATCATTTTTTTACAAATTCTTGTAAATGCTTTTCGGTTAGAATTATCCAATGAATTGAACAATAGTTGCCCACTTCTCCAACTTTTTATTCTTAAAAAGGCTCTTGACTTGAGTCTTCTAATGTTTCAAAAATACCTTTTTAAAATTTTCAACAAGAATTATATCTTTAATTTCTTTTAGCAATAAATTCTTCTGTCATACTTTTATTTTTTTAAAGTTGATTCTATTTCATCATTACAAACTCTGTCTATTGTTTATGCTTATTTTAGCACATCTGTTTCAAATGTTTAAAACTATTATCTATAGCCGATTTCTTTTGTTATGTATACATCATTTTAAATTAAGATGAATTAAACGCATTATAATAGTTGTAAAAAAATATAGCTTTTTAGCAAAATTCACCAAAACTTTATAATACTGATATACGACGAATTAGCTATAAAAAGCTGCTATAATAACCGAAAAACAAAGTTACAGAAATATTTTGTATGGCAGATGAGTTCTTAAAGTTTTTGATAAAAGAACAGTAAAAGAAACATTAAGACCTGTTTTGCAATAGAAACCTCCATTGTAATTCAACAATGCTAAAGGCAACAAAACAAAGTAGATGTGAGAGGTTTCAGCTACTAAATGCCCATTACGCCAAAAAAATATAATTATAAAAATAAAAAAATTTATAATTATAAATTTTGAAATTGTAATTATAATATTCGTTGTTTATAATTATAATTTTAAGAGGATATAAAATAGAATGTGTTGGCCTATTTAAAAACCTCTATCCAACTAACACATAATAAAGATTTAATACTGTGTAAAAAAATATTTTTTTATGTTACCTTTTTAGACATCTAATCTAAATTTTTAGGCTATCACCCAAAAACAAAAACTTATATCATAATTATCTTTAAATTTAGTGCATTGACATAATTTACAATAAGAATTGGTGTAATCATTTAAAAATCATGGATGTTACAGACTTTTAATACATTCTACTGAACGATATATGGGTCTTATCTAATTAATTGCGTTCAAAGTTATTCAAGATAAAATAGTAATAATTTGTGTTAATTTGTTTTTATATAAATTGTTTCTTACCTTTGCATCACTTTATTACTATTATCACAAAATATTAATTAAAACCTTAGAAAAAAATGAAAAAGTTATGAAAAAAATTTCAAGTATTTAGTAATTATCGCATCTGTAGTATCATCTCTTGTCTCTTGCGATAATAAAGGCGAATTTGACAGTTACCCGCCAGCTGTTAATAAGACTGAATTTCAAATTTCTACTTCACAAACTGGCAAAGACACACTATTTGTTAAAGACAACAAAGATTTTAAATTGCACCATATTATATTAGTCAACAAGTCTGATGGTAAGGAGATTTGTGAAGTAAATGCCCTTTATGGAAAACAGACAAAGTTTGAAATAAATGGTACAACCTATGGAGAAGTAGAATATTCTAATGGTGAAGCATCATTGATTAAGATTTATAACTGGGGAACACTCGAAAGAATATCTACTACTGCACACAAAAAGGCATACGCTATAACATATACTGGCAAGAAACCAGCTGATATTGAGGTTGGTTTAGCCGTTTTTAGGCGAAAGGGCGGTACAAGTGTAAGGCTTAAATAAGATTTTTAAGCAAAGAAATCTAAGCATTGCATAACAGCATAATTAGTTTTTATGCAGATAGAAAAATTGAGTAGGGAGTATCACTTGTAAAATTAGTGTTTGCTCTCTACTTAATTATTTTATATGTAGAGACTTAAAATCTCCAATTATACTTTTGAGTATAAGAAAACTTTGGTATGGACATTTATAATATGTTTTCATTGTTCCTTATTTACACGATATGCATTTAGCTTATACTCAGTAACAATATGCAGCAAGAATAGGATATAAGTTATTATAAAAATCCTGTTTCATTAATCTGTATTTAAGGTAAAGCGCAACAAATATATGTAGAATAAATAAGAAGAAACTAAAAAAATCATTTTATTTTCATTATCTTTAACGCGAAGAGATAGTATTCCTATTAAGTTTGAAAAATATATAAAAATAATGATATAAAAAAACATTGCGCTGAAAAAAAGTAGAATTGTATTCTGCAGTTCGAATGCCTCATCTACATTCTTTTTTCATTCGAAAAGAAAAATATAGACTATAGATATTTATACAATAGTAGCAAGTGTTGTTTTCGCAATACCAAAGCATAATTTTTGCCTCGTTACATAGGATTATTTTTTACAAAGCCAAAGAAATTTTTAAGAAAAGCTGTCGTAAAGAAATAGGTAAAAATGCCTTTACGAAGAGTTCTGCTGAACTGTTTATAGCACTTTTTACACGTAAAAGCCTATAGTAAGAAATATAGATTTAGGAGAAATAAAAAGAATGTGTTTTTTTATTTTATCAAGGTTCGGTTACAAAAAAATTTTATGTAAGTTTGCAAAAATAAATAGGTGTATATCAGAGTGTCAATACTTTGTTGCCTATTTTGTTTATATAGAAGTTTTTAAAAATCGCAAACGAATTAGAAATGAAGATATTTGCAATAGGAATGAACTATTCCGAACACAATAAATCGCTACACGACACGTTAAATAAAAAAGAGCAACCAGTGGTATTCTTGAAGGCTGATTCATCGTTATTAAAAGATGGTAAACCTTTTTATTCCTGATGATTTAGGACGAATAGAGTATGAAACCGAACTGGTAGTGCGTATTTGTAGGTTAGGAAAAACTATTCCAGAGCGATTTTCTCATCGCTATTATGATGCTGTAACGGTTGGAATTGATTTTACTGCACGCGATTTGCAGAAAAAATTGAAAGAACAAGGGCTACCTTGGGAACTTTCGAAGAGTTTTGATGGAGCAGCAGCACTGGGAAGCTGGATAGAAAAGGATAAATTCTTAGATATTCAGCGCATTCATTTCCACCTTGACATTAATGGTAAAACAGTACAAGAAGGTTGCACAAGCGATATGCTTTATAAGGTAGACGAAATTGTAAGCTACATTAGTAAGTACTTTACGCTAAAGACAGGAGATATAATTTATACTGGGTGTCCTACAGGGTGTGCTTCCGTTGCTATAAACGACCATTTAGAAGGTTATGTTGAGGATAGAAAAATTCTCGACTTTAATTGTAAATAAACGATATTGAAGAGAACTTCTTCAATCAGAAATAACGAAACGAATGAAACGTAATATATTAAGTTTTATATTATTGCTACTTGCAATTTCAGCGCAAGCACAAAAACAACGTTTCTTCAATCTTACGGTTGAAGATGTTACAATAGATTCTTTATTACCACATTTTACGTATGCAATTCCTATTGGAGAGAATTATGCAGATTCTACTTACCAATTAGAGATACGCTATCCAGAGTTTCTTGATATGAGTGCTGCAGACATTTCACGCTATAATAAATTGTCGGGAATGCCACTTTCTAGCTTGCCAAATATACAACAACAAATGGCAGTAGAGCGTAAAAAAGGAATTCTTGAGTTTTCGCTCGTCCCTATTGTGGAACGTAATGGCAAAAAACAATTCTTAGTTAGCTTTATGATTGCACTAACTTCAAAGCCTCGCAATGCTCGTCAGGTTCGTGCTAATCGTATTTCAACAACAGGAAATACACAACTTTATGCAAATCATTCCGTATTATCGTCGGGTAAATGGGCTAAAATTCGTGTACCTGCTAATGGTATTTATAATCTTACTACCGATGTTATTCGTCGTGCAGGATTTTCCGATTTAAGTAAAGTGCGTATTTATGGATATGGTGGTAATTTGCAAGACGAAAGAATTTCATCAGTTTATCTGAAAGAATTTGATGATTTAAAGGAAGTTCCAAGTTGTTTTGTGGGTGGAAAACGTCTTTTTTATGGACGTGGACCAGTAAGTTGGGATAGCAATACAGCAACAATACGCACCCGTAACCACTATTCTAACTATGGCTATTATTTTATTACAGAAAGTACAGAAGCACCTTTAACAGTAGACGCCAATACTTTTTTGACATCGGTATATCCAACAGCCGACGATTATCATAGTTTACACGAAATAGAAAATTACAGTTGGTTTCCAGGTGGACGTCGATTCTTTGAAAATACCCCTATAGCTGTTGGAAAAACACAAACATATACACTAACCAACACAGCAAAAGCAAGCAATGGAACTCTTGCTATTGGTGTGTCGGCAGGAAAAGGACGCACTTCCATACAAATAGAAGTGAATGGTGAAAAGAAAGGCGAACTAAGTATGTCTACAGGTGAATTTGATTATGGTGCTGAAATTGAAAGAAAATACCCATTAGTGGGACTACATGATGTAGATTCTATTAAGATAACAACACTTTCAGGAGGTCCTGCACGTTTAGATTATGTATCAATAACCTACGATAAGCCTCGTTCTGCCCCAAACTTAACAGAGGGAACATTTCCTGTTCCTGAATACGTATATAACATTACCAACCAAGACTTACATAGTCATACTCCCGTAGACCTTGTTATTATAATTCCAACCAGTCAGAAATTGCTAAAACAAGCACAACGTTTGGCTGCTTTCCATGAGCAACATGATGGTATAAAGGTACGTATTGTTCCTGCTGATGAAATTTTCAACGAATTTTCAAGTGGAACTCCCGATGCTATGGCATATCGTCGGTATATGAAAATGCTATACGATCGTGCAAAAACAGAAGCCGAAATACCAAAGTCGCTTTTACTTTTTGGCGATTGTGTATGGGATAATCGTATGATAACACCTGAATGTAGGTTGCTAAATACCGACGATTATTTACTTGCATACGAGAGCGACAATTCGTTTAGTTTGACCGATTGCTATATTAATGATGGTTGGTACACACTTATGGACGAAGGAGAAGGTGTAAATCAAACCAATATAGACAAAGAAGATATAGGTGTGGGACGTTTTCCTGTAAGTACGCCAGACGAAGCACAAACTATAGTAGACAAGACCATTAATTATGCAATAGATAAGAATGCTGGCGATTGGCAAAATGTTATTATGTTTATGGGCGATGATGGAAACAACAATCTACACATGCACGATGTAAACGAAACAGCAGAAGCTGTTATGAATACATATCCTAATTATGTTGTTAAAAAAGTGATGTGGGACGCTTATAAACGTACTAGTTCTTCTACAGGTTTTACATATCCTGAAGTTAGTGCTATTATAAAACAACAACAGGCACAAGGAGCACTTATTATGGATTATGCAGGACATGGTTCTGAAATTCAAATATCGCACGAGGCAGTGTTACGTATTACAGATTTCCAAAACTTTACTAATAAAAATCTTCCTCTTTGGATTACTGCAAGCTGTGATATTATGCCTTTCGATGGAACTATTGCTACTATTGGCGAAGAAGCAATGTTAAACAAAAAAGGTGGCTCGGTAGCTTTCTGGGGAACTACCCGAACTGTATATGCAAGTTATAACAAACACATAAATACTGCTTTCTTGAAACATGTGTTGAGCTTTAAAAATGGAAAACCAACTACACTTGGTGAAGCACAGCGCTTAGCAAAAATAGATATGATAAACACAGGGCAAGACCAAACACGCAATAAGTTGCAATACTCGTTGTTGGGCGATCCTGCTTTGTCGCTTAATTTGCCTACCTTGAATATTGTTATCGATTCTATAGATGGTAGTGCTATCAGTAATTCTGGTCAAATAAAATTAAAAGGTGGTACCATTGCCACAGTAAAAGGACACATCGAAAAGAATGCAACAAAGGTGGAAAACTTCAATGGATTAATGTCTGCAACTGTGCGCGACACTAGAGAATTGATAACTTGTAAGGGACAAGAAGAAACAACGAACACTCCATTCAGCTACTACGACCGTCAAAAAGTACTTTATAATGGTTCCGACAGTGTTCGCAATGGCGAATTTAAATTTACTTTTGCCGTTCCTCGCGACCTTAATTATACTAATGGTACTGGTCTTATAAATGTATATGCAGTAAGCAACGACCATACTTTACTGGCGAATGGCGCAGAAGATAGGTTTACAATAAATGGTTCAGAGCAAGTAAGTAACGATTCTATTGGACCTTCCATCTATTGTTACCCTCAATACACCATCATTTGTAAATGGTGGTAAGGTGAATAGTACACCATATTTTTGTTGCACAAGTTACCGATGCCAATGGTATAAATGCAGCGGGTAACGGAGTTGGACACGATATGCAACTCATTATTGATGGAGATATGATGCGCACTTACAACCTTAACGACAACTTCCGCTTCGACTTTGGTAGCTATACAAAAGGAACTACTTTCTTCAGTATTCCTGAACTATCTGAAGGACGACATCAACTGAAATTCCGTGTTTGGGATATTCTCAACAATCCTTCTACTGCTACACTCGATTTTACAGTAGACAAGGGAATGGCTCCTGATATAGAAGATGTGAGTTGCACAAATAACCCTGCCAAAACAGAAACAACGTTCATTGTAACCCATAATTATGTTGGGGCAAATGTAGATATAGAATTGGAAGTACTCGATACATCGGGACGTTTATTGTGGAAACACAAAGAAAATGGAATAGCATCGGGTAATGCCTACACAATGAATTGGGATTTAATCATTAATTCTGGTGCACGTCTGCAAACAGGTGTGTATCTCTATCGTGTTCGGATAGGTTGCGGTGGTGCCGTGAAAGAGTCTAAAGCAAAGAAACTAATCGTAATAAACAATAAATAAGTCTTTATGTACGTTTGTGTATTAATGAAGTGTTCGAATTACGAACCTGAGACAATTGTACAAACTAACAGATAAGAATACAGAAAGAATGAATAAGCCTTATAGAATATTGAGTCTGTTCTTTGCTTACATGGATAGCTTCAGCAACGATGGCACAGGACAAGAAAGATATTTTTAACCCAGTAAACCATGCTGTTACTTCGCAAATGATAGCCCCCGATGCCCATGCTGCTGGTATGGGAGATGTAGGAGTTGCCACTGATCCTGACGTTAATTCACAGTTTTGGAATCCTGCAAAATATCCGTTTACCATATCACGTGCAGGAGTTTCACTGAACTATACGCCCTGGTTACGACAGTTGGTAAACGATATGGATTTAGCTTACCTTTCTGGCTATTATCGAATTGGCGACTATAGTGCTGTATCTAGTTCATTACGCTACTTCTCTTTAGGCGAAGTTACGACTGGTGGTAGTACCGATGGGTCTGCTGCAATGACAATTAAACCTTACGAACTGTCGTTTGATGTTGCATACTCGCTAATGCTGAGCGAAAAATTCTCATTAGGCGCTGCTGTACGTTGGATATATTCAGACCTTACTTACAACTTTAACGAAGAAACTGCACCAGGGTCTGCATTTGCTGCCGATATCTCTGCTTATTATCAAAACTATATCAATATTGGTAGTCGTGAGTGTCAGCTAGGATTGGGTATGAATATTTCAAATATTGGTTCGAAAATTACATTTGGTGGCGATAATCGGTCTGAATTCATACCAACTAACTTGCGTTTGGGTGCATCGTTGATGATTCCAATTGATGAATTTAATCGGTTCACCATTGCAGCTGATGCCAACAAATTACTTGTTCCTACCTATCCTAAGCGCAATTCAGATGAATCGGAAGTAGATTACCAAAATCGTTTACAAAAAGAGTATTATGATGTATCGTCTATTTCGGGAATCTTTAAGAGCTTTAGTGATGCTCCTGGTGGTGCAAAAGAAGAACTTCAGGAAGTAAACTGGAGTGTCGGAGCTGAATATGTTTACAACGACAAGTTCTCATTGCGTGCTGGTTACCATAACGAAAGCGAAAATAAAGGTAACCGTAAATACTTCACAGTGGGTGCTGGCTTCAAGATGAGCGTATTCTCACTTGATGCAGGCTATGTAATTGCAACGGCAAAGAGTAATCCACTCGATCAAACTTTGCGTTTCACCTTAACGTTCGATATGGACGGAATTAAAGACTTGTTTAATAGAAAGTAACACTTAATGCTGCGAGGAAGGAAACTTCCTCGCAAACGTTTCTGAATATGATAAGAGTAGGAATGGGATACGATGTCCATAAACTTGTAGAAGGTCGTCCACTCTATTTGGGTGGTATAAAGATAGACCACACGCTTGGTTTGCTGGGTCATAGCGATGCTGATGTATTGCTACACGCTGTTTGCGACGCTTTGTTAGGTGCAGCAAATATGCGAGATATTGGTTATCACTTCCCTGATACGGCAGACGAAACTTTAGATATGGACTCGAAGGTGATACTACAGAAGACAATAGAATTAATAGCTACAAAGGGCTATTGTGTAGGGAACATAGATGCTACAGTATGTGCAGAACGTCCGAAGATTAATCCACATATACCTGCTATGAAATCTTGTATGGCAGAGATTATTGGTTGCGATGAAGATGCAATATCCATCAAAGCAACAACTTCTGAACGAATGGGTTTCGTTGGCAGAGAAGAAGGCATAGCAGCCTATGCTGTTTGCCTCATAGAGAAAGTTTAAACACTAAGCTTGTTGAAGAATATCTGAAAAAGAATATAAGTTCATTCTCTTTATTTCTTATTCACACTCTCTTTCTTTCTCTTTCTGGGTTCTGTATTATTTTAATTCTATCATTGACAAAAAAATTTAAATCAATAAAAAGAGGATATATCAAACTGATATACCCTCTTCCAATCTTAATATGAAAACGAAAAATTTATATTTTCTTTATTCAGCAGAAAGTGTGAAGCGCTTGTAAGCAACAACAGCAAGATCTTTATCTTGGCTCTTCAACCAATCAGCAACATTAATCTTATCGCCTTCTGCAAATTGGAATTCTTGGTCTACAAGACAATTATCTTTGAAGAACTTGTTGAGACGACCTTTCGCAATATTTTGAATCATATTTTCATTCAAATTAGCAGCCTTCTCAGCGCTAACAGTCTTCTTTATTTCTATAGCCTTATCTGCATCTTCACGTGTAAGCCAGCCTTTATTGATATTAGACTCAATATGCTCATCGCTATCTACCAAGTTTGCATTTATACCAGCCTTCTTAATAGCAGCAACAACAGCTTTTTTTCAACTTGCTCTTCCTTTGTTTTCTGAATAGCAACCTTATATTCTTCGTCTTTAACTTCTTGTGGAACAGATGCTTCGTCCAAAGCAACAGGTTTCATAGCAGCAACTTGCATTGCAACTTTGTGTCCTGCTTCTTCGTTACTCTTATTTAGTTGAACAATAGTGGCAAGTGTGTGTTTGCCCATGTGATCGTAAACTGATAAGTTTTCACCTTCAATAAAGTTGTAGCCATCAACTTCCATCTTCTCGCCAGTGATACCAGAACGTTGTTGAACAGTAGCAGCTACATCTTCTCCATTAGCCAACTTTAGAGTCTTAACTTCATCGAGAGACTTAGCTTTTGCTGTAACAGCGGCATTAAGAATATCTTGCACCATAGCAATGAAATCCTTACCATTTGCAACGAAGTCAGTTTCACATTTCACAGCAACCATTGCTGCAAAGCCATCAACAGCCTTTACGAGAACACAACCATTTGAAGTTTCACGGTCAGAACGTTTTGCAGCAATAGCTAATCCACGCTCACGAAGGATTTCCTTTGCTTTATCAAAATCACCTTCAGCTTCATTGAGTGCGTTCTTTACGTCTGCAAGACCTGCACCAGTCATCGCACGCAATTTCTTTATATCTTCAATTGATACAGCCATTTTTTCTTTTCCTTTTAAATTTATGGTTAAAAATGTGGGCGTTGAGGAGCGTTAATGGATTTATTCTTAAATCCACAAGCGTTCACCAACGCCCATCTTATATTTTGTCTAAAGTTTATTCTGCAGCAGGAGCTTCTTCCTCATTAGTAGGAGCTTCTTCTGCAGCTGCTTTACGTGCTGCACGCTTTGGTTTAGCTTCAGCAGCTTCTTCTGCTTGTTCAGCAGCAGCTTTTTCGTCAGCCTTTTCTATCTTGCGTTCTTCAAGACCTTCTGCAATTGCAGCGCAGCAAGCACCAAGAATAACTTCTACAGAGTCCTTTGCATCATCGTTTGCAGGAATAACGTAATCAATATTCTTTGGATCTGAGTTTGTATCAACGATACCGAACACAGGAATACCCAAGCGATTAGCTTCCTTAACAGCGATATGTTCTTTCATAACATCGACTACAAAGAGTGCAGAAGGCAAACGAGTAAGGTCTGAGATAGAACCCTAAGTTTTTCTCTAATTTTGCACGTTGGCGTGAAATTTGGAGAATTTCACGTTTTGAAAGATTAGAGAAAGTACCATCGTTCATCAATCTATCAATGTTCGTCATTTTCTTAATTGCCTTACGAATTGTTGGGAAGTTGGTAAGCATACCACCAGCCCAGCGTTCGTTTACGTATGGCATATTAACCGCTGTAGCTTTTTCAGCAACAACGTCCTTAGACTGTTTTTTAGTAGCTACGAACAAAATCTTCTTTCCGCTCTTTGCGATGCCTTTGAGAGCCTCAGCAGCTTCGTCTATTTTTGCAACGGTTTTATGAAGATCAATGATGTGGATTCCATTGCGTTCCATATAAATATATGGTTTCATAGCTGGGTTCCACTTACGATGGAGGTGTCCGAAATGACAGCCTGCCTGCAATAATTGGTCGAAATTTGTTCTTGACATTTCTTTTTACTTTTTGTTTTGTTTACTTTCTTTTTAATTCTTTCTTAGCGAATAGTTTCGCTTGGTTTGTTAGAATCAACCAACGAGTAGTTCCCGATTTTGAAATCTCATTGATTTAGATACTAAACTCAAGCGCTGTGGCATACTGACATAGGCATATAGCAAATTCTTTTTGCTGTAATTCGGCAGTATGCTGACAAGTTGATTAACGCTTGCTGAACTGGAAGTGAGCACGTGCTTTTGGCTGTCCTGGCTTCTTACGCTCAACCGCACGGCTATCGCGTGTCAGGAATCCGTGGTTCTTCAAGTTCTTCTTTTCTTCAGGATTAATCTCTACAAGTGCGCGTGCAATAGCAAGACGTAAAGCCTGACTTTGTCCTGTAAAGCCACCACCATCGAGGTTTACCTTTATATCGTATTGACCTTCTACACCCTAGCAACTGCAATGGTTGTTTTACAACATACTGCAGAATAGCTGATGGGAAATATTCAGTAATATCTTTTTTATTGATAGTAATCTTGCCTGTACCTTCTGAAAGGTATATACGAGCAACAGCGCTCTTACGGCGTCCAATTGTATTTATTACTTCCATCTTTTTCGCCTATTCTATTTATACTGGTTAATGTCTATTGACTTTGGCTTTTGTGCCTCGAGTCCGTTCAGCTCAGAACCTTCAAATACATAAAGGTTATTAAGTATATGACGACCGAGAATGCCTTTTGGTAACATACCTTTAACGGCATGGCGTACCATCTTCTACACCATTTTTCTTTGTACGAAGTTGCGCAGGTGTATTAAAGCGTTGTCCACCGGGTAACCAGATAGTAGTGTGTAAACCTTATCGGTTTCTTTTTTGCCTGTAAATCTTACTTTATCGGCATTAATGATGATTACATTGTCTCCGCAATCTACGTGTGGAGTAAAAGTTGGCTTATACTTTCCGCGAAGCAACTTAGCAACTTTAGAGCAAAGGCGACCAACTATCTGGTCTGTAGCATCTACTACTACCCACTCTTTCTTAGCTGTTTCCTTGTTTACGGAAATAGTCTTATAACTTAAAGTGTCCATTTTTAAATTTTAAATTTTACTACTAAAAAAACGTTTTTTTAATACTTGCTCATTGCATTCTCTAACCACGTAACCCGGCCAAAAGTAACGCTATTAACATACAATGTGCTGAGAGTTCTAAGTTCACTCGAAATAATCGGTTCGCAAAATTACTCATTTTTATTATTTACAAAGTGGATAAATCCGTAGATGCTTATATCTTAATTATTATTAACACTATTTATAATATATAACATAATGTATTATATAATTGTATTGATAGTTTGGTGATTATATCACACTTCAGCGAAAGCAGCTTATTAGAAATGATAGGTTAAACCTAAATTCACTTCGAATGTCTCTGCGTGTACCTTTTTATATTCATAATATCGTGTATTTCTTATATAATAAGACCCTGCGAGCATTATGCTCATACGTTTATTAAAGTCGAATTCCCATATTGGATTGAGCACAAGTAAATCTGCATTTCCTTTATCGCCCCGTGCATTTAAATATAGTGGATCTATTGTCTCTAGTTTCTTTTTATCGTATCCTTTCCACGTATAAAGGTGATAAAAACTTGAGTGCATTATGAAGCGGCCGAATTTATGGAATTCCATAAATGTTTTCGTTTTCACAGAAAATCCTGAGCCCATATTGTAATCTCTATCTATTACGTTGTAATAATCGCTTTTAGTACCACCTAATAGTATTCCTGAAAGAAAGATACGTTGTTCCAATCTTGTTAAACCTCCCATATTTTGGAACGATATTATCATTCCTGGACCAATACTAGCAGCTTCCGAGATTCGATAAGGGGTTTGTTTACTTCCTTTTTTTACGGGATCCGAGTTGTAATAGTTAAAGAACTGGAACAAACCAAGTTGTGCTTTGAAGCTTTTACCACTAAAAACAGGTGTACCCCAAAGTCGTCCTAATATGTGAATAGCATTTATGAGTGGTTGCTCGCCTACTATTCCAAACATTGCTTCCAATGAAAAGAAGTCGTAAGGTTTAGTGGTCGATTCGTTCAAAGGGTCGCCATATTCTAAGAATACATTCATAAAGGCATTATAATCTCCTCTAAACATTGCGCCATTATCAGCCAGATAGCGTATGCCTGAAGATATTGAAAGGTCTATTGGCAGTGCTTCATAGTCGTGATATTTATGATATTGTCCTTTTATACGCCACGCTTTCCCTGTTATTAATCTATTGAAGCCTCCAATAGGGTTTACGAGTGTAGCGCCAAACTCTCTAAGAAACCTTTGGAATCCTCTACTACTATCGTCCAATAATAGATGCGAGATGCGGTGTGAAAGTTCTCCGAAACAAATACCACCCATTGTTGTTGCCATTACATCGTTTATAGCAGGTGGCTCAACCTCGCCCATAAACTCCCACATTAGTGAACCGCCTAAGGCATAAGGTAGTGATTGCCAGAACGAAAGATTGTTTGAGCGTGCTGCATTATAGTACAAACTTCCATGATAAGGATGTGCAAACAGATTAGTAGAAAACTTATCGTTATCCCATACAAAACCATTCTTAAAATTGTTACTTATACTTTTAAAATTTACTTTTGCAAATTTGTAGTGCAAAGCAAATCTATCTATACAGTGTACAAATGCATTAATTCCTATAACTTCTGTTACAGCAGTCCATGCTTTGCGATGTTCTTTCGGATCGTTATATGCAAATTGAATATTGTAACGATACAAGGTGGAATCGTTTTCGAGCAATTTTCTGTATCGTTCTGTCATCGTCTGCTCCGTAGTTCCTACAGTTCCCCCATACGATTGTGTCTTTTCAGGTCGAAAGTGCATCACCAGTCCTGCTTCTAAAAGCATTCTATTAGTATAGAGTTTATTATTACCATAGTGGCGGGTTGTACCCCAACCTGTTGAAATAAAAGCACCTAACTTCTTATTTATGTGGTAATCTAAGTTTACACGTCCTTGCAATGCATACAGTCTATGTGGTTTGTTAGAGCTTTCTTTCTCGAATGTTTCAATGTGCGAAAAACCTATATCGCTACTCAATGTCCATTTAGGCGATAGCTGTATATAGCGTCCTAAACGATAGGATAATGCTCCAGAAAAATCATCGTCTAACGATAGGTAGTGTGTTCCTATAGAAAATATCGAATAGGTTTTCTTATTTCTGAAACGCAGAGCCATATTTAGAAGTGTTGTGTTACTCCAATAAGACAATAAGTCTATATTAGTATTGGGACCAATGTTCACAAAACCAATTTTTCGCGCCAAAGTATCGCGACTATAATTAATTATACCCAGCTGTAGGCCTTTAGGTTGTTGCAACGCAATGTTCACTAATCCAAGCTGCATTCCTCGTAGTGTATCTGCATAATTATAGCTTCCTAACTGTAAACCCCGCATAGTTCTCGAGGTTATGTTGGCTAATCCTGCAATTTGAACTCCTCCCTGCACCCCCATAGAAATATTAGTGAAAGCACTCAACTGTAGTCCTCGAAAATGCGATTCTGCTATATTTACAAATCCCGATAGTTGTACTCCATGTATTTTCCGTGCAATATTGATAATACCAGCTAATTGTAAACCTCGCATATTGCCTCCTGAAATATTCATTCCGAATGCCCCTAACACTCCATCAACACGCCCATTGCTAGCTGTTAGTAGTGTTGCCATACTAACACCTTTTAGTTTTCGTTCTGTTATACTACTTATCCCACCTAATTGAAATCCATTTAGCGTATCAGTGGCAGCTAATATTCCAAAATTAAGACTCTTCCATCGCATTGAGTCAGGTGTAATATGTCCTAAACCTATACCAAAATTCTTAAAATGACGTTGCTGTGGTTGTTCGTTTGTCTGCGCGTTTACAGATAGTATTATTACTGCAAACAAGAATATAATGCTTCCTATTCTTTTATCTATTTTAATGCTGTGAGATTGTATATTGAGTCTCATACGCTTATAAACAATTTACCATAAACTTACGATAGTGATACCTTTTAGTTATGAAGTTTTTGTGCAAAGATAATGAAAGAAATATAAAAACAAAGTATAAATAAAACTTTGATAGAATAATATAAAGGTATAGAAGCATTAGCGCATTGCTCTATTGCTATTCTATAGAATGCGAAGAGCGAAGATTGAGATTGTTAATGACCAAGTATATATTATATTGATATAACCCTATATGTATTATTCATATACTAGGCATATTCTTCGCATTCAAAGACGAATATTTTGCAAGTCAAATCAAGAAATATTCATTGGAACAGATATCTTTCAAGCGTCATAGAATTAAACTATAAAGGTTAATTTCTATTATGATATCTAATGTGCAACTAATAGATATCTGAAACGAATGCGACAGATATCTGAGACGAACGGGACAGATATCTGAGACGAATGCGACAGATATCTAAAAACAAAAAGTAGCTATATCTCACCAATTTTTATATACACTAGCAATGTTCTATTCGTTTTTTGAGTAAGCAACTGTAGGTGTCTATAATTCAGGCTCTTATTTTTCACTGAACTAAAATAAAAATGAGCAAAAAAAAAGAGGACGAACCATAAAAATGGTGCGTCCCCCAGTGAAATATAAACTTAAAAAGTATTAACCTAATAGGTTTACTCTGCTATTAGTTCTGCTTTTGTATTGCCATCGTACGATGGTGTTAGCTTAATGGTGTATGTACCTGCCTCTACTTTGAGGTTAGCACCATTTGTAGATGTTAGGTGGTTAAGGTCTGTACCACCCCAGCTTATGTTCCATTCGCCATTCGCACGGAACTTCATTTCACCGTTTACAAGTGTTACGTGCTGTACGCTCCAACTGTGCGATGCAGAATTGTAAGTCATATCAATATCATTCGTCCAACCACCAGTAGCATCGCCTATGATACTTATTTTAGTAATAGGTGTGAGCTTATAAGAACGTGTTACCAAGTTTACTTCTACCTTATAGAAGCCATTAGGTTCAGTCATCGTTATATTATCGGCACCTGCATCTGTGCTAAAGTCCTTGCCGTAGTTTGTACCTCCCCCATCTGGTTGTGTAGAAAACTTAAAGCCATTTTGTGTAAGATACATATAGCCAAGATATTTGCCATCGAGATCTGAGCTGTAGAGTATATCCGAATGCTGCCATGAGTTTGCATCACCAGACATATAAAGATATTCTGATGCAAAAGTAGGTTTCTTTGGTATTATTGTTAAATCAACAGCACCAGCTTCTATGAGCGCAGCCTGGCTGCCCTTTACGGCATTGACATATACGTACGCCAAGAAATTGCGTGCTTCCACGCGCTTGCCATAGTACTTCTCAATCATTGCCTGTACTTCTGCCGTGCTTGCCTTGCCGTCAATCGTGGTGCTGATGGTGGTAGGCGGTGCACCGTCGAGCATCGCCGGGTGGAGTTCTATGCGGGCGTTCCGCAAGGTGTAGCCTTCAGGAAGAGTAGCCGCAGAGAGTGTGAAAAGAGGCACCTCATCGCCTACAGTAGATAAGTCTTGTGTTGCCACAGCACTTGCCTTCATACCAGGAATAGTGATAGAACTTTCTTGTGAATATGCCTGAGGATTGCTCCAAGGTTCGTACTCGTCGCTGCAAGCCCCGAGAACGAGGCTTACAATTACGAGTGTGATATATAATGATAATTTCTTCATAACTGTTTTCTATAATAATAAGTTGTTATTACTTTATTTCACCTGTTTCGTTAGTGAAGTTCAAGTACACCTTCTGACCTGCTGTACCTGCAACACGTGGCTTTTGGTCGCCACCATTACCACGGTAAGCAATTTTGCCATCGTAGACAATAAACTCTGATTTCCACCAATCGAAATCTGGAATCTTTACATAAACGCGTACACCATGGTCATCACCACCTGCTACACTCTTAGAAAAATTCAGGAGAAACAAAGTCAGCATCGGCAACTTCTGGTACGCTAAATTTGGCATCAGCTTGAAGTTCGTCCCAACCATTTGATTTGGTTACATGACCCATGAGGTAAACATTTGGCTCGTTAAAAGTAACATTGTAAACAAGTTTATTGCCTTCGATGCTGCATTCAACAATCATCAAATACCAACCAGGTTTAGTAGTGCCAATATTACCATTTGTATTGATAATATCGCCTGCCTTATCGCCTGCCTTGTTAATAACAATTTGGTCGTAACCCATAGAAGGAATATCCCAAGTTTTATCAGTATTGAACTTGATACCTGCGCTATTACCGCACTGCCAATATAAACAAGATGCCAAAAATGTTAGTCGCACTATTTACTTGTGTCATTGTAAGCGAAGTATTCCAATTCCAATTGTTAAAGTTACCAACAATATAAAGATTTTTAGAACTTGAACAGAAGGAATAGAGTATTCCAAGTGAACTTTTGTTCAAAGTGATAGTATTTGAAGTGATTGCAGTACCTTCAATATCCTTGCTGTCAGCAGTGGTTTGAACTGCTTTTACACGAATATAAACAGGGACATCAAGTGGAAACTCTTGCTTTGAATGACCTTGCTCTTTAAATAAATTGGTAAGCAAAATAGCCAATTCCTTAGCGTCAAGATTCATTTTAGCAGTAGTAAAAGTTGTTGTCATGGCTTTTTCGTCAGACATATCAGCCTTTGTTCCTACCATAACTGTGTATTTGGTTACTGCTGGAAAACCATAATCAGGTTGTGTGCAGGTAAGTTCTACTGATGTAGAATGTGCCAAATCGTAAACACCATTGGCTGCTAATTCAGGTGTATTAAGACGGAATGTTGTAGGAGCCTTCAATACTGGATTCTCAGAATTATCATCGCTACATGCTGTAAACAATGTTACTGAGCAAAGAAGCAAAAAGGCAAACTTAAATATCTTTGTCATAATTAATATGTTTTAAAGTTATTGCAGCTGAGGGAAAACCTCCCTCAGCCTTTATTTTTTAATAACTGTGATTCTGCTTTGGGTTAGGATTAACCACTACATCGCTGGTTGATAGCAAAAATGTTACGTGTTGCAGCAAAATTGCGACCATTAGCCTCACCGCCTTTCCATGCCCGGGCTGTAATTTACATTACCACCAAACTTGTTGAAACGAATCAAATCGACACGGCGACGACCCTCAAAGTAGAATTCCTTTTACTCCATTCGTTGAGAATGTCGTTGAGTGTATAAGAACCAGTTGTTCGAGGTGCTGCATGAGCACGTGTGTGAAGTTGGTTGATAAGGTCTGTACCTTCAGTAGTAGTCTGACCACCATTCAATCGGGCAGTAGCCTCTGCGTATGTAAGATAAGCCTCAGCTGCACGGAACAAGAAGAAGTCTGTATCGCCAAAACGTAGGTCAGCAGCACTGCTACCATCTGAATGGAAGTTGGTAAACTTAGCTACCGCATAACCTTTAGTAAACGAACCTATTTCGGTTGATTTCTCTTGACCGATAGTTCTGTCTACACCGTCAAATAAAGCACGGTCGTCTTTAGCTTCCTTATACATTTCTGCACCAGTAACATGAGGAGCATTTCCCATTGGGAAGAACTTATCAATAAGATTCTTACGAGCGCGAACACCAGCCCAGTTGGCATTGTCGTAAAGATTACCACCAGCCTTTCCGTCAGGACTAATTATTACATTCTTATCATAGCAAGCATTTATCAAGAATACAGTTGTACCGTATGAAGCTGTTTTCTTACCGTCTTGGAGAAGTGGAAGAATAGCTTCAACAGAAGAACCATTTTCGCCATTATCGCCCATGAATAATTGTTGGTATGCAGTCCAACCATTCTTGGTAGCTCCTGTGTAAAGTTTGTAAGGAGAATCGATAACCATTTTAGCATATTTGGCTGCCTTTTCCCACTGTGGAGTACCTGTATAAACTTGAGCATTCAAGTATAAACGAGAGAGCAACAACCATGCAGCAGCCTTGTCGGCACGACTATAGTTAGGGTCAGCAGAAGTTTTTGCTTTTGGTTCCATAAGCATAGGCTCGACTTCCAAAAGTTCTTTCTCTATGTAATCGTACATTTCCTTTGCGAGAACGTTGAGGAGCTAGGTCAAGAGAAACCTTTTCAGTGAAAGGAATATTGCCAAATGCGTCCATCAAGAAATAGTAGTTCAATGCACGAACAAAGCGCACTTCAGCAGCCTTTGCTTGTCTACTTCACCATATTTAGCAAGATAATCGTTACAAATGGTTACACCGAAGTACAAACGATAGTAAAAACCTTTCAACATAGGGTGTGAACCACCATAAGAGTTGAAGTTAAATTCAGGAATACCTTCATCGTTCGTCCAGTTACAAATAGCTTCATCAGTAGTGAGGTCGTTAGAATTGAACAATTGGCGTACGAAACCTGTTGTACCACCGTCAAGACCATCAATATCACAGTCGCCATCAGGACCACTATTACCAGCTAAGGCAAAGTTTGCGTATACTTTATTAAAATAATAATCAGGCTTTATCTCTTTTGCCGTGCGATAATTAGGGTCGATAGGAGTAACATCTAAATCGCCTACGCATGACGAAAAGTTGATAGTAAGTAGCATTGCAGCTACGGGTGCTAATTTTTTAATATATTGTTTCATTTTAAATCGACTTTGAAAAATTAGAAGTTTAAGTTCAAACCTACGATGAATGACATTGGACGTGGATATAGATTATTGTCTATACCGCCAAATACTTCAGGGTCAATACCTTCATATTTTGTAAGTGTGAGGATATTTGATGCAGTACCATAAAGGCGTCCGCTAAGTCCATGCCAGTTGCCTGTCTTGAACAAATCAGCAAAACTATAACCCAAAGTTATGTTATCAAGTTTCAAGAAAGAAGCATTTTGCACCCAACGGTCAGACAATACTGCTGTGGTATGACCTGATTGCCAATTATCTTCAACCGATGAAATAGGGCGGTTTGACAAGAAACCAGATGAAGCCCATATTGCTGAAGGAGAAACATTAGCTTGTCCTGCCATGCGGTCGTTATAAACATAGTTTCCTATATTAGCACGGAGAGAGAAACCGAAATCCCAATTCTTGTATTCCAAGCGTGATGCCAAACCCATTATAACAGGTGCCATAGGACTCTTATAGAAGTATTTGTCAGCTTCTGTAATTTGTCCGTCTCCATTTCTGTCTACAACAGCACCCTCTATAGCCTTGCCTTTTTCATCGTAAACTTGTTGGTAAACGTAGAAAGAAGATGCTGCATGACCTACTGCATGTGCTTGAGCGTTACCACCTGTACCAGTTGAAATACCACCAGTTGGGATAAAGTAACCTGCATTCTTACCGCCTGTAAGGTCAGTAATTCTATTCTTGTTGTATGTAAAGTTGTAATCAATTACCCAATTCCAGTCTTTTGTTTCGATAGCACGCCATTTCAATGCAACTTCAACACCAGTATTCATCAAAGAACCAATGTTTGATGCTACCTTGTTACGGAAATTAGAACCAGCAGGAACATAAACCACATTCAAAAGGTCGGTAGTCTTACGATAATACCAATCTACACTACCAGTGAGGCGTTGGTTCAAGATACCCCAATCCAATCCTACATTGTAAGTAGTAGTTGTTTCCCAAGTCAAAGCCTCGTTTTTAGCTATTGGACGAACAATAACACCTTCTCCAGTGATAGGATAGAAACCATTAGTACCACTTACTGTTTCGTAAATATCGAAGTAGTTGTAATCGCCAATACCTTCTTGCTGACCTGTCATACCCCAACCCAAACGGAGTTTCAAGTCGCTTAACCATTTAATATCACGGAATTTATTTTCGTCCTTAACCTTCCATGCGAATGCAAATGAAGGGAATGTAGCCCAGTGTTTCTTAAAACGTGAAGAACCATCGGCACGAACAGTTGCAGTAACGTAGTATCTATCCATTAAACTCCAGTTTGCACGACCGAAGAATGAAACGAGATAGTTTTCTGTCAAATAACGATAATCTTCGAGTTTACCGTCCCAATTATAATCCTTACCGCCGTCTTTGTAGATTTTTCCTGCATTAACGTTTGTAGAAGGATAATATTGGAATGAACGGCTTGTTTCTTTTCTCCAGAAATGTTGCCATTCATAACCTGTCATGATGTCGAAATGGTTATTGTATTTATCATTGAAATCATGGAAATATTGAGCGTATGAGTTGAACAAGAGATTACGTTTCAACTGCTTGCTCCAACCATCGTAACCATAATATGGTTTTAATGGAGAAGTTGGGTCTACATGTGTATTTTGCTTACCGTCGGCAATGTCAGCACCAGCAGTTACATGCAAGCGTAAATCCTCAAAGCCATGGATTTTGTAATCTACCTCACCATTAAGGATAATATCACGACTGTGTGCATGGTCGTCTTTCAAATTCAATATAGCCATTGGGTTTTTAGTAGCCAATGTATTGAATGTAGAAGGCCAACTTGAGTCTTCCTTTGGGTCTAAACCAGCTCCACGCCATGCGTGATAGTAACCAAAGTTGGCAGCATCTGCCGATTCTCTGTCATAAATACTTTGTGTAGGGTCGTATGCAACGGCAGCTCCTATGGCTGCACCATCGGCAAAACGATTTTTAGCATACATACCTTTTGCATTGAGGTTCAGTGCCAAGTGTTTGTCAAGCAATGAAGGACTTAAATTCAGAGCTGCTGTATAGCGTTCAAAGTTTGATGTTTTGAGAATACCCTGATTATTGGTATAACCTACAGAAACACGGAAAGGCACTGCGTAAGCATCGTTTCCAACCGAGCCAGCCACTGTCAAATTGTGGTCTTGCGCCCATGCAGTACGATAAATTTCGTCTTGCCAATTTGTGTTAGCTTTACCCAAAGCTGCTACTTGTGGGCTACCCTCTCCAAACAATCCAGTAATAAACTTTCGATATTGGTCACCATTCATTACATCAATATTCTTTTTCTTCATACTTACAGTTACACTTCCTGCGTATGAAACAGAGAGTGGTTGGTTAGCACGACCCTTCTTTGTAGTGATGATAATTACACCATTAGAACCGCGTGAACCATAGATTGCAGTTGCAGAGGCATCTTTCAAGACGTTGAAACTTTCAATATCTTGTGGGTTTACCATAGACAATGGGTTTGGCATACCCTTCACACCAGTGTTATCCATTGCCACTCCGTCAATGACGATAAGTGGATTATTAGATGCGTTCAATGACGAACCGCCACGGATACGGATATTAGCTCCACCACCCGGAGTACCGCCATCGGTAGTTACATTAACACCAGCCATCTTACCTTGCATCATATCCTGTGCATTTACTACGAGACCTTTGTTCTTTGCGTCGGGTTTCATTGCGAGAACCGAACCTGTAAGGTCGCTCTTCTTCACTGCACCGTAACCGATGACAACAACTTCTTGCATTTGTTGTGCATCTTCTGGCTGCATAACAACAACCATACCATTCTTTGCAGCAACTTGCTGCTTAATATATCCAATGTAAGAAATGGTTAGTTGAGTGCCTCGTGCTACATTCAGTTCGAAGTTTCCGTCGATATCCGTCTGCACACCTTCATGGGTTCCAGTAACTAGAACTGATGCGCTAATGATTGGTTCGCCAGAAGAATCTTTCACCATACCTTTGATAGTTGATTGCGCAAAGGCATTGATAGACAGGAATAGACCGAGCATAAGTGCCAGCATCCTGACAGGAGTTTTGCATTTTACCTGCTTCATCATTTTGTTGTTAAAGTATTAATATTGAGTAAATTTTATCCTTAATATAACCGCTATAATATCTTTTGTAATAGGACTATACGGTTTCTTTTCTTACCTTTGTATAGAACTTAGTTTTGCAAAAGATAAGCTGTTAATTTTGTATTAGCACTTTTTGGTCGTTAAAAACATAAATTAAAAAAGTGCAAACGTTTGCATCGTTAATATAGAAATAAATTCTTGACTTGTATCAAAGTATAATGTAAAAATATGTATTTTTTGCCATAGAAATAAGAAAAAAAGAGAAAAATAAGCTTCACGAATTGGCGATGAAAAAGAGTAATGTAACAATGAAAGATATAGCACGCGAATTGGGTGTTTCCGTTGCTACTGTATCGCGTGCACTAAAGGATAGCCCACGCATTTCGGCAGAAAAGCGGGAAGAGATAAAGCGTTATGCGCGTGAACAAAACTTTACTCCTAATCTTATTGCAGAAGCTTTGCGCAAAAAGCAAAGTGCAACCGTTGAAGGTTATTGGCGTTATAGTGCCTCAATTTACACACTTTTTATTTTTTTCGTCTATATTAGCAGGAATTGAAGAAGAAGCCCTCTATGCGTGGCTATCAGCTTATGGTTGCGCAAAGCAACGAGAGCTACGAACGAGAAGTAAAGATATGTAAATCGTTTTACGAAAATAAGGTTTGTGGCGTAATTGTATCACAAGCTAAGAATACAACCAAGTTCGATCACTTCCAGTTTCTTGTAGATCAGCATATACCATTGGTATTCTACGACCGTGTAAGCATTGGTGTTAATGCTAGCCGTGTGGTTATTGACGATTATATGGGAGCATTCTCTGCCGTAAATCACCTTATTAATACTGGTTGCAGACGCATTGCCTATTACGGTTTGTCTATGAATTTGGAAATAGGAAAGAACCGCTATAACGGCTATCGCGATGCTTTGCTGAAGCATGGCATACAACCAGATGAGCAATTAATAAGAATGTGCGATAATCGTAGCGATGCGGAATCGATTACTCCCGACCTCCTGAACTTTCAAAACCCGCCTGATGCTTTTTTTGCTGTAAACGATGAAACTGCGCTTGGCATACTTTATTCGTGCAAACGCTTGGGATATCGTATTCCTGAAGATATTTCCATCTGTGGATTTACAAATGGTATACGTGCTGTATCGTGCGACCCTATGCTCACTACTGTAGAACAACGGGGCTTACGTGTAGGAGAAGAGGCTGCAAGCATATTGATAGATAAGGCGGAAGGCTCGTTACCGCTTGACACTGTAGAAAAAGCGTATTGTGCGGACCAGACTTATTATTAGAGGAACTACACGATAAAATGGAATTTACAATTTAAATATATAAATCAACTATCAACAAATAGCAACTAACACACTTTAAACTATGAATAATGAATTAAAGACTCGTCCAAACAAAAGTTTCTGGCAACTATGGAATCTTAGTTTTGGTTTTTTTGGTGTTCAAATAGCCTACTCTTTACAGAGTGCTAACATTTCGCGTATATTTGCTACATTAGGTGCCGACCCACATAGCTTAAGCTATTTTTGGATTTTGCCTCCACTGATGGGTATTCTTGTGCAACCGATTGTAGGGACTTTATCTGACAAAACTTGGACTCGCTTTGGTCGTCGCATACCTTATTTATTTATAGGTGCCTTTATTGCAGTTCTTGTTATGTGCCTGCTGCCTAATGCTGGTTCGTTTGGTATGGCTGTATCAACGGCTATGATATTCGGTTTAATATCGCTTATGTTTTTAGATACAAGCATTAATATGGCGATGCAACCATTTAAAAATGCTTGTGGGCGACGAGGTTAATGAAAAACAAAAAGGGATTGGCTTACTCCATACAAAGTTTTCTTTGCAACGCTGGTTCGCTGGTTGGTTATGTTTTTCCATATTTGTTTAGTGCCATTGGTATATCTATTAAAGCACCTAAGGGTGTTGTGCCAGACTCTGTAATTTATTCGTTCTATGTTGGTGCAGCTATTCTTATACTATGTGTGCTCTATACCACTTTAAAGGTTAAGGAGATGCCACCAAAAGAATACGCAGAATATCACAACTTAAAAACAGAAGAGAATGAAACGAAAAGCAATTGGATTCATCTGCTGAAAAATGCGCCTTCTACATTCTGGACGGTTGGATTAGTGCAATTTTTCTCTTGGTTTGCATTCTTATTTATGTGGACTTATACAACAGGAACGGTTGCTGCTAACTGTTTCGGAGTAGACATGAGTGCAAGCAATGCTTCGGCAACATTAAAATATCAGCAAGCTGGCGATTGGGTAGGAATATTGTTTGCCATACAAGCAATAGGCTCCGTACTTTGGGCAGTGGTGTTGCCTATGTTTAAAAATCGCAAGTTTGCATACGGTTTCTCTCTCTTCTTAGGTGGTGTGGGATTTGTTATGACTTCGTTTGTCCACGACCAATATATTATGTTTATTCCATTCGTTCTTATTGGTTGTGCCTGGGCTGCCATACTTTCAATGCCGTTCACCTTTGTAACCAATGCACTGGAAGGCTATGGACACATGGGTGCTTATCTTGGCTTATTTAATGGAACCATCTGTATACCACAAATTATTGCTGCTGCTTTGGGTGGAGTTATATTACAACTTGTAGGCTCTAACCAAAGCGATATGATGATTGTTGCTGGCGGTGCGCTCGTTGCTGGTGCGCTATCTGTATCTATTATTAAAGACAAACAAAGGGCTTAGTTTGTGTAAATAAAAATTTGTAGAACGTATAGACCACATAGAGTTCTTACATACTATAGACACTTTATAGTATATATGAATTCTATGTGGTTTTTATGTTTCTAAGAAAATATACTATTCATAGAGCATCAGTAGAATATAGGTGGGAAGATTATTTGTTCTGCCCATTGTTTAATAGAAGCAGAAAAAAACATTGCTTATGTATATAAAAAAATCTGTGATTATAGTTGCTTTTGTTTTAGATATCTGTAACGATCGTTTTAGATATCTGTAACGATCGTTTCAGATATCTGTAACGTTCGTCTCAGATATCTGTCAGTTGCGCTTTAGACATCTGTAATTTACATATCATATATCACATCAAGTTTCAGCATTTATAGTTCTCTACTATAACACATTAACAACAATATTTTTACTATTATGTACGCATACCTAATTCACCGTACCAAATAGCCTGGCTTACATACAAATACTACCACAAGAGACGTTTTTGTCTGTCGTTGCAACAGTTCCTAATTATCATTCCACCAATATATATCTATTCAAGAAGCAACAAGCAAACAAGGCTTTTGCAAACGTTTGCAACAATATTAATACTTATTCTATGTCAAGTTGAAACACAACTCAAAATAAGTCAGTACATTTGCAAACATACAAACAGTTAGAACTAAAACAAATCAAAATCATCATTATGAAACGAATATCTACTCTGTTTTCACTTCTCTGCATAGCAGCAACAATGTTTGCACAAGGCTGGAAAGCCAACTATGGAGGCGTAATGCTGCAAGGCTTCTATTGGGATTCGTATCAAGATTCGAAATGGACAAACCTTGAAACACAAGCAAAAGACCTTGCCGCATACTTCAATCTTGTATGGCTACCACAAAGTGCACAAGCACGTAACACGCCATCTATGGGATATGACGACTACTATTGGTTTAGCAACTATAATAGTTCCTTTGGCAACGAGGCAGAACTATTAAGCCTTATTGGTACATTTAAAGCCAACGGCATAAATACTATAGCCGATGTGGTGATAAACCATAGAGCAACCACTGCAGGTTGGTTCGACTTTCCAACTGAAACCTACAACAACGTTACGTACACAATGACATCGGAAGATGTTGCCAAAAACGACGATGGTGGAAAAGCATTAACAGAAGCACAGAAAGAGGGAGTGCAACTTAGTTCCAACTTAGACTCAGGCGAAGATTGGGACGGCATGCGCGATCTTGACCATAATAGCATAAACGTACAAAACACTGTGAAAGCCTATCTGCAAATGCTGAAAGACAAATTTGGCTATGCCGGTTTCCGATACGATATGGTAAAAGGCTATGCTGGTAAGTTCACAGCACTATACAATAAGGCTTCGCAGCCAGAGTTTTCGGTGGGCGAATATTGGGACGGAGATATAAACAAAGTGAAAGCATGGATAGAAAGCACCAAACTAGATGGCGTTCCAACCAGTGCTGCTTGACTTTCCATTGCGTTATACAGTTCGCGATGCCGTAAATAATGGCAATTGGGCTGCACTCGACGGTGTGGGTCTGGCAAAAGAAGCCAACTACGCACGCTATGCTATAACTTTTGCAGAAAACCATGACACCGAAGACCGTGGCGGCGATAATCATCAAGACCCTATCAAGAAAGATACATTAGCAGCAAATGCCTACATTCTTGCAATGCCAGGTACGCCATGCATATTCCTAAAGCACTATAAAGCATATAAAAACGATATTAAGAATATGATTAGCGTACGCAAGCTCATAGGCATTAATAACGAAAGCAAGGCAGTGAAATACAGCAACGGAACCGACTTTTATGCATTTACCACCACAGGTACAAACGGTGCAATGCTAACCGTAGTTGGTCCTGCCAAGAGTTTCACAAACACAAATAGGTGGGAGAAGCTAACAGGAGGATACCATTGGGCATACTACGTAGAAAAGAATAAAGCAAACATTGTATGGGCTAATTTAGCAAGCGGTACTTACGATGGCGAACAAAACGTAACACTAACCAAAATAAGCAACAATGCTAATGCACAAATTGTGTACACCACCGATGGCACCGAACCAACAGCAACTAGCAAAAAAGCAACCAATGGGCAGCAACTAACAATCCCGGTAGGTATAACCGTTCTGAAAGTAGGCTTACTTGTAGATGGAACGGTGAAGAATATAATTACGCGCAACTATAACATCATAGACTTTAAACCTTATAATATAAAGGTATATGTGAATGCCGACAATGCAGGCACAGCGTGGGCAAGTGCACAAACCACAAATGTTCACCCATCTATAAACTTTTGGATATGGGGTGGCACACACACAACAGTGAAAGGAACGTGGCCAGGCGATGCCATAACAACTATAGAAACAGTAGACGGTAAAAAGTGGCTAACAAAAGAGTTTCTTATAACAACCTCTAACGATGCCGTAAACTTTGTGTTCAGTGTTGGTACAGGTACGCCACAAACAGTAGATATAGAAAACATAAAGACAACCACCTTTATTAATATATCGAGCGAAAAGACAGACACAAAGCACAAAGTAAATGTAGTTACAACAAACATAGAAAACATAGTAAGTAAACATACATCTAATCCAAATACTTACTATTACACAATTTCTGGTCAGCGCATAACGAAGCCAACTCAGTCAGGCATCTATATTCACAACGGCAAGAAAGTTCTAATAAAATAGAATACTAATAGTATGAAAACCTTGTGGCGGCTCTACCAAAAATATGTAGAGTCGCCCTTCTGTTTATATCTGGTTGGAATATAACAATTAGATGTAATGACATTCGACAGACTGATACCTCACAGTGCTTTTAGTAATAGACCTTGGTAGGCTGCTTATTCTAGCCATCAAATATCTATTATGCTCCAATATAGTATAACATACAGTTATAGACTAAAGGACATAATTTTTTCTATTTAGCGAAATGCCTGTATATTAGTATACCTATTATTGGCGTAAAGCATACACAATAAGGATAATCCTGCTAGAGAACATCAGGTTGCCCTCGTCCCATAAAAACGGGGCTTTTTATGCTCGTGTCTTAGCTATTGCCTATTATGTGTATGTCTTAGATTAGGGATATTTAGCTTGAGATACTTTATAATGTTTTCTTACCAGCTTTCTTTATAGCTTTTATAGTTGTGTGTAGCTCACTACTATTGCGGTATAAAGTGTTGCAATATGCGCAACAATACCATAAGACATACTAAGTTCTTAATAAATTATCGAAGATTAAACAAGTATGCACACCTCTTTCGTAGAAAGAAAATGTATTAGTTTACAGGGGGAATAAAAACAGATATCTAAAACACGCACGACAGATATCTGAGACGAACGTGACAGATATCTGAAACGAACACGACAGATATCTGAAACTTTATGCTCGTATTTAGAAGAAAACAACAACACATTACACGCAACAAAAAGATGTAATATTGGCAAAGAAAAGTTGGTTAATGAATATCTAATATTGATAGAATTAAGCTAAGTTGTTCATTAGAGCATAATACCATTTATATATTGCTTGTATTATTCTTTTATTCAGTTCTCACCCTCCTGGCAGTCTTCTTAATTGCTTTTCTACCTTACTTTAGCCTGCTATGCCTTCGTTATAAAGTTTATCAATTTGTTCTATAATAAAAACAAAAATTTGCTGAGTAGCTAACGGACTAATTGTAACTATCTATGGTTTATAACGGCTGTTGAACACACTTCGTCGTAAACTAAAATGGGCTGGACTCCTATGTGCGGAATCCAGCCCAAATAATATGTGTATAGCAGTGTTGTGCTTTACTTCACAAGAATACTTTTCGTTGTTTTCTTGTTGCCAGCAATAACCTTAACTATATATAAGCCTTTGGCGGTGCTTGGCATACGAACTGCATTGTTTGCTGTTCCTTCTGCCTTACCTACCAACATACCCGATGTTGAGTATACTTCTACACTGTAGTTATCGGCTGCACCATTCACTACAATTTCGCCATTCTGAACACTAACAGTTGCATTGCTGTTGTCTTCGGCAAGTGTACTAATGCCAGAAGTATAAGTTACAGGAATGTTTACATACTGTGTTTTTCCTGCTTGTGTCATACTTACAACAACAGAGAAGCTTTCGTTAGTTTCGCCCTTAATGGTAAGCTTACCTGTAGCCTCGTCTATAGTAACTTGCGCCTTAGTGGTGCTTGGTACGAGTTCTACAACAGCATACTTAATGGTGGCATTGCTACCATCAGGTGTAAAGTTAGCAGAAACGTCTACAGGTTGGTTCTGTGCTGCAATAGCAGTACCCATCTGTTCGTTGCGTGTACCATTAAAGTTGTCGAAAGCAAAGTAAGCAGGTGTGGTTAGTCCATAATTGTTTTTCTTTGTTCCTTCCATCTTGAACGATACCGATTTCACTTCGCCCAACGAGCTAAGATCTACCCACTGCCATGTATCCACAATGTAGCGGTCGGCTTCTTTCTCTGCACGATAGTCGGCAAGATAGTATTCTACCTGTTTCCTTTGTACCATCGGCTCTCTTACCTATCACAATAAGTTTAAAGTAATCGCCCTTCTGGAAAGCACCAGACATAGAATCCCCATTCTTTATAGAACTATACGCATAAGGTGTATTCGTAATATAGAAACCGCGAATACTATCGCCATTTTCTTTATTCAGAACATCAATAGTACCTGGCTGCGGATATACAACACCATAGTTTTCAGAGTTATCGTAACCTTTACCAACTACATTGCGCCATTGGTCTTGTAAACCAACAAATGTTGTTGCAGTTTGGTTAGAATACATACAATCGTAATAGTAACTATATTTATCGTCTGCTCCATTATGGAACTTATACGAACCACTTAAGAAATAGCCACAACCCTTGCTGCCGTTCCAATAGCTTTCGCTGTCTAAGTAAAGGTTCTCGAGCGTTGCTGTTACAGCCTTGCCCTTTACAATTACATCACAAACAGCCTTTGCAGTCTTACCATTCTTGTCTACCACCTCTACAGTGTATTGGTCGCACTGAGTAGGAACAACGTTGGTTTCTACCTTCTGACGTTTACCATTATACCATGTTATGGTGTAAGGTTCGGTTCCACTGGTAACTGTAGCTTTCAAGTTTGCAGGTTGTCCTGCTTCTACAGTTATGTTCTCTGTAGTAACTACAGGTTCTGGTATAGGTGTTGGTTTTGTAACTGTGAATGGTTGTGTAGCTTCAACCTTACTATCGCCACCACGCGTACCTTCGTAAACAATGTATACCACATAAGTCTCGTCCTTTGTTAAGTTAGTAAGCGCATGCACAGTTTCGGTGTCTTTGCTTACAGAGATAGCAGTACCATTGCTCTTAACATCGTCTACAGAAGGAGCCTCTTCGGTTTGTTTCTTTACAAGAATATAAGCCTTACCATTTTCGTCTGCCTTTATTTTCACATCGGCAGAGTTGTCGGTAATGTTCACAACTTCAGGATAACCAGCTACCGATTTAGGTATTAGAACTTCAGAAGAGAACTCGTAGGCACCCATTGTTGGGTGGTCAGCGTTGCGTTGCTTGTTGTTGATATCAGTCTTAGCATAGTCAAGCAACACTGTGTTTACCAAATGTCCTACTTCTTTTGGTTCTAACACTTCAGTATTTAAGAATTCAACCTTATCGTTGTAGCTGTTTGCTTCTTTAGAAGCAGTCTTCCAATTGTTAAAGTTTGCATATTTAGTTGTACCGTATGTGGCAAATACTTCACCAGTTGTATAGGCATCGTTTCTTAAGAACTTAATAGCATCAATAGCATCTTTTCCATTGATAGAATAGACATAACCACCAGCCTCGTTCTGAAGAATATTCTGAGTAACCACAACATTAGTTGCATTGGTTGGTAGTTGCAACAATGTTGCTTCTTTAGCTGTACCACGGAATAAAATGGTATTGTGTGCGAAATTAATGTTCGATGATGGTTCTCTACTATCGAGCATAATACCATACGACCTGTTGTTGCTTGTCTCGTTTATGATAGAGTTATTAACAACAGTTGCAGGCGTTGCCGCATCAGCCACAATAGAACGAATATCAATAGCACCAGAATACTTTTTAGTCTTTAAGTATATATTGTTCTGTTCTATCTTAACTTGTCCATTAGAAGTTATATCAATAGCTTTAAATTCGGCTTTATCGCTTTCTGTATTGATAATAGTGTTACCAATAATCTCGGCGTTATCCTCTTTACTAACATAGATAGCGAAGCTACCATTATTCTTAAATGTGTTGTTAAGAACCTTTCCACCTACTTCCTTTGGTAACGCTACATAGCTAGTACCACCTAAGTTAATACCTTGCTGTCCACCTTCCAGAGTAGAACCCTTCAATGTGAAGTAGTCGTTGTTCTTATTGGCTTCGTTAAGTGCATACATATTAACAAGCACTATCTTGCTTTGATAGTCAGTAGTCATTTTAGCATGAATGTAGCAATCTTCCACAGTTACATGTCGGCTCTGGTTACGAACGTGAACAACTGATGGGTATTTTACATTTCCATCTATTGTAACATCAACACCACGCAGAGTAGTATAGGTTGCACCATCAAAAGTAAATACACCTATCTCTTTTGCCATCTTATCATCAGAGTAACCATTCGCATCATACTTATCATTGTGAATCTTAACATCAGAGTGCTTACCAGTAGACGAAGTAATGGTTAATGTGTTATTTGCCGACATACCAGCAATTGCAGGTACAAGTACATTTTCTTTGTAATCGCCTGGCTGAATACTGATAGTTACAGGACCGTCAATACCATCGTGCAATGCATCAATAGCAGCCTGTATGGTCTTATATTCCTTATCTATACCAACTTCCAATGTTCCGCTCTTACCAGCCTTAATCGTAGTAGTGGCAGTAACTGCAGATACTGGAGTTTCTGTTTTAACATTGGTTACAATTGAAGTAAGTTCTGCCGAAGCTTTATCGCCTGTGTTTGCAGTAGTAGCAAGATCGTAAGCAATCCAGAAATGGTATATACCACGATCTCCGATTGTGTAATTTCCAGTAACTTCGTAAGGACTTGTTGTTGTTTGTCCGAAGAGATTAACTGGTGAAAAAGCATCTACTTGTCCGGTTGCATACACCTTTACATTCTTAACAATAGTACCATCTGTTGCTGTTACATTAAACTTCTTAATATCTACAGTACCATAGTCGCCTGTTGCTTCTACGTCTACACGCATCATAGCGAAATCGGTAGTACCTTTTCAGGCTTTTTCTGTTGCAACGCTTTCTGTCTTAACAGAAGCTACGGCAAGTTCAGAGAGTTTAACGCTACTAACTTCTATTGCAAAGCCATCGCTTGCATAAGTTGTGGTATAACGAATAGTGAGTTTACCATCTGTAGATTTTGTAGTAACTTGTTGTAACTTATCATAACGACTAAACTCAAGGTCTGCTTTATCTTTCTTCTCACCACCATAATATATATACATTTTATTACGACCGGCTACGTCCCATTGTTTAGCTACGAGCTTAATACCATAGCCTGGACTTGCAGGAGCAAATGTTATTGTTCCATCAAAATCTTTTGTTTCTTTTCCGTTAGCGCCGCCATCATCGTAGAACATTAACGAACTACCATTTGCGATAACCTTTGTTGCATTCTCGCCATTGTGGAACACAACAATGTTCTTTATAACACGTTCGCCTCGTAGGGATCTCCATCAGTAATATTTTGCTTTGCTGCACCGAAGTCGAGTGTAGTAAGTGCTGCATCGAGTTTTGTATCAGCTTCAGCATCTTCTTTTGTATCGTAGCGTACACGCAACCAATTGTTTCCTTCTACAAGTGCAAGTGGTTCAGTAAACTGAATGTCGAGTGTATTATTTGTGCCTAAATCGGTAACGGTTGCAACTACCTTCGCGGAGTTTGTTGCAGCTTCATTATCGCCTGTGCTCAACACTGTTACCTTGTTTATTGCTGTCTTTGAATCTTTAAGGTTTAGTGTTATGCCGTGTAGTTTTAGTTCGCCTTGATCTCCTTCTGCTTTAACATTAAAGCTGATAATATCTAAATCTTTAGCACCTGCTGCAGCAACATCGGTTGAAAGTTGATTTACAACAGCCTCTTTGAACGCTAGTGGTTTACTTTCGTATTCGGTTACTTCTGCTTCGAAGCCATCGCCTGTATAAGAAGATGTATAGGTTTTAGGATTAAAAACTACTGTCAAAGCACCATCGGTAGCCGTTGAACGTAGAATCTTCTTAGGACCTACTGATGCCGCCTCGTGACTATCGAGTTTCCAGAGTAATGTTCCAGTCTTATCGTGTCCGCTATAAACTGCAAATTCGGCACGAACACCATAAGTTGTACTACTTGAATACATAATATCGAAACGAGAGAAGTCTATCTGTATTTTCTTACCCGTATGAATTGGTAAGAATGTCATAGTACGTTCGTCTGTTGAACCTTCGTAGCGTTTGCTATAAGCGCTCGAATTTTTAGTTTTAAAAGTAAGTTTGTTGTTTACTGTTCGTGTATTGTTGCCTGCTACAAACTCTACAATGTTTTTACAGTTCTATCTCCATTTGGGTCGCCATTAGCAACTGCGTGTGTACCATCGCTAAGAGTGGCACTCACAAGGGCTGCATCTATCTTTTGTCCTTCTTCTGCTGTTGCATTTATATCGTAAGTTAGCCAGAACCAGTTGTCGCCTTCAAAGAGTGTAGTTGCTTGTGTGGTAATTTCGAATTCATCGTTATTCACATCTACATCGCCTATCTTCGTTGCTGAAGTAAACTTGTCTGATGCTTTTGTTGAGTAGAGTGTGGCGTGGGATATTTGTGCCTGCGTACCATTGGTTTTAAACTTAAAGCTAGTGGTTGTAAGCGGATTTAGAGTTTCTATAGCTTTAATGTTAAAACTAAGTATCTGCTGTCCCTTATCGCCTGCACACACAGTACCGTCAGTGAACTGCTTTACATCGAAGCCATTCACCTTCATTTGTTGTGGTGTGAACTGTGAAACGATGGCTTCCCAACCATCTCTCGTCATTGTATAATCGTTCTCGAAGACGATAGTGAGTGCACCATCATCGGCTGTAGACCTTACAATGCCTGTTTCTTTCTGCGTGAAAGTTTTTAGCAAGTTTGCTGGTTTAGCTTCTTTTCCGCTATATACCTTTACAAACTGACTATTCGCTCCGGCTAATGTAGACTTAAAAATGTCCATCTTAGTGAAGTTCACCATTACTTTCTTCGCATTATCAGCTGGTACAAACGTAATTTCGCTAACACGTTTCACTGTACCAGTCCGAGGAGTAGTTTGCCCTGTAGGTCCTCCCTCGTCATAGAACTTAATACTATTGTCGCCAACAGTAATTGTTTGTTTAGTGTCCGATATATTAATCTCTGTAGGCGTGCTCTGTGCCATTGTGGGCGTAGATACTGCCGACAGTGCCATAAATACCGACACTAATAGTAATTTTGTGTTCATAAATACTATATAATTAATTAAAAATCTCTTTTACCTGTTTAGCTATAATCATTTACATTCTGCACACTATAGCATACATAGCATACAGATATGCTTTTCAGCTTTTTTGCAAACACTCTATAGCGTATGCTCTGAGCCGAAATAATTGGTGTGTTATAATAATATATTGTTTTCTACTTCTCAACCTAACCCACAGAAATTTTATAGAAGTATCGCAATGGCAGGTCTTCTGACTTATCGTCTGATCACAAACACCTTCCCAGATAGTATCTACCCAGTGGTATCTGTTTGTGTCTACAACGACGACTTACAGCAGCTGGACTGTTCAGGTTTCTCACCTGATTCTCTATTAATCGCTAATGCGAACCTAATTGCGGGTGCAAAGATAGTAATAAAATATTAAATAAAATAAAAAAAACAAGATATTATTAATAAAAGTTTGACACGCTATATCCTGGCTCAATATAGAAGATGTAGAATATCGTTGAAAAAGTGAGCGAATGTAATAATTTCCATCATTATATGCCACAATATATAACAAACTATTTAGCAACATATTATTGTGCACACGCCTATAATAGCACTAAAATTGAAACATTGCAGAATGAAAGTTTACCTCAGCTTCATCTAAAAAAACAACTTTCAGCCATTACAACATAACCTCATAAAGGTTCTAATTTGCTATGACGTCTAAAACGCAACCGACAGATATCTAAGACGAACGTGACAGATATCTGAGACGAACGTGACAGATATCTAAAACAAAAGCTACTAACATTTAGCTGTTTTTTATAAATATCAGAGAAAGTTATTCCATTTGCAAATACCTGCAAACACAGTTTACAAATGTTCTATTCGTTTTCTATTGAACCTATCTTCGGTGCACTTATATCAAGTTCAGAACATTTACCGTCATTTCACAACTAATGGTCTTTGTTAAGAAATTTATTACATTATTTACGGGTTAAGAATATGTTAAACAAATCAAAATTGAAGTATAAAAAGTTTGTTATAACATAAAACTTTGTTTAATTTTTGCAAATGTAGAAAAGTAAGCATATACACTTTCATTTATATCTATTTGTCAATATATTTTTTTAGTTCGTGGGAGAAGCCCACATATATCGTATTACTTAAACATTTCAAAATTATGAGAAAACTATTATTCTTTGCTCTCGCAGCAATCTTTAGTATTCAAACCCAAGCACAAAGTGCTCCAACTATCATTAAAGAACAACCAGCAGGTACTGCCGTAAACTACAAACGCATTAGTGGCTATATGTTTGCTATTACGAAGAACAAAGAGACGCAACAAGCTGAAATTAGTATGTTCGATCTCAAGAAATTAGCAGAAAATAAAGAAGGCGTAGGCGATTTAGTTGTTGTTACAGATGCTGATGGTAAAACAGTTTACATAAAATATGCCTTGTCGTATGCAACATGTATTAAGAGTGATAAGCTCAACGCATGGATAAAAGGCACAAAAGAAGGAAACACCATAACTATCCCTTCTGGGCAATTTTTAATATACGGAAAGGCTGACGATGGCGAATATGGATTGCAAGTAGGTTATATGGAATTGATTGACGGAAAGTTTACACCCGTAGATGGCGATATTAAATACATTATTGACGGTTATACTATTAAACTCGATGACACAATGGTTCAGAAAGACGAAGCAGGGAATGCCAAAATTAAGATTCTTGCAGGCTATTGGAGCGACAATAGACTCTTCTTCTGTGGTGATGCACTCACCGTAGGAACAAACGACCCTGCAGGTGTTAAATCAGTAGTAACAGATACGAACAAAGACGTTGTAAACGAAACTTATTTTGACCTTTCTGGTCGCAAATTGTCTAAAATTGGTAGAGGCTTAACCATTAAAACCGTTAGATATACAGACGGAACAACAAAGTCTGTGAAAGTAGTTAATACAAAAATAAAAACATATACACAACCAAAAAGTAGCCTTTTAAAAAGGCGCATCGCATAAGCATCTCTCTGTGGGGAGATGCTTTTTCTCGCATACAGCTTCATTATTGTAAATCGCATTATAAAAAGAAACAGAGAAACACTATATTTTTCGTAACAGATATCTACTTTTATAATACACAACCAATTGTGCATATATCTATAGCACTGATTTTACTTTTTGATAATAAAAATGGTATTAACATTAAGCAAAAGATTAAAAATATATTTGCATACCATCTGAAATACATACACGTACAAAATAAAAACAAATAATTATCAAAACTATATATTATATTCACATTCTGTTGTTTATCAAGCAGTAAAACATATTAGTTAAATATTGCTAACATTAAAATGTTTCATTATAAAAACTTCCCACACCAACTAATAATTTGGTACATTTGCATTGCTGAGCGAAGAAAAAGTTAGATAGGCTGTAATTACACATTATTGGCTACGACATCTAACAAAGAACCCAGCAAAGAGGATAGAATTGCGAAAAAGCTCAAAGTATAGCTAAGAATATTTCTACAATGTATTTAGAGATTTTTTTCAAATATTCTCTCAGAACTAACATAAACATAACATTCAATTAACAAAAGTTGCATATAAAAATGGCAAACGAAACAAACAACAAAAACTTCCGTATTGAAAGCGACCTTTTAGGCGAACTTCAAGTACCAGCAAACGCATACTACGGCGTGCAAACACAACGTGCAGTAAAATAACTATCATATCTCTGGAAAGAGAATGTGCGACTATCCAGACTACGTTATCGCAATGGCATACGTTAAACTAGCAGCTGTTGAAACAAACCGAGAGTTAGGCGAAATTAACAACGAAATTTGTGATGCAATGGCACAGGCGTGTCGCGAAATTATAGATGGAAAGTTCCACGAAGATTTTGTTACCGATATGGTACAAGGTGGTGCAGGTACATCTGTAAATATGAATGCGAACGAAGTTATAGCCAACCGTGCATGCGAGATACTTGGTCATAATAAGGGCGAATTTAAATATTGTGCACCTAACGACCACGCTAACTGCGGTCAATCTACTAACGATGCATACCCAACAGCTATACATGTAGCTTTGCTTCGTATGAACAAAACATTAGTAGAGAAACTCGCAAAGCTTATAGCATCTTTCCGTAAAAAGGCTGAAGAGTTTAAGCACGATATAAAAATGGGACGTACACAGCTACAAGATGCCGTTCCTATGACAAGCGGACAAGAATTTAATGCGTTTGCCAATCTGCTCGAAGCCGAAATAGAGAATTTAAACAAGAGTGCCGATATGTTCCTCGAAATAAATATGGGTGGAACTGCTATTGGTACAGGCTTAAATGCTGCACCAGGTTTCCCTAAAGTGTGTGCAAAGAAGTTAAGCGAACTTACTGGTATGGAGTTTAAAGCAAGTGAAGACCTTATAGCTGCAACCCCAGATACTACCGATTTAGTACAATACAGTAGTGCTATGAAGCGTTTGGCTATAAAACTTTCTAAGATTTGTAACGACCTCCGTCTTATGGCATCTGGTCCACGTTGTGGTCTTCACGAAATCAATCTTCCTCCAATGGCTCCAGGTTCAAGTATTATGCCAGGCAAGGTAAACCCTGTTATCCCAGAAGTTACAAATCAAACTTGCTTCAAAGTTATTGGTAACGATACAACGGTTATGCTTGCTGCCGAAGCTGGTCAATTGCAATTGAATGTAATGGAACCAATTATTATGCAGTGCCTAGTAGAAGATATTACCTGGTTAGGCGAAGCTTTCGATACCCTTAGAGAAAAATGTATAGATGGTATTACTTTAAACCGCGAACACAATGCAGAGATGGTAAAACATTCTATAGGTATTGTTACAGCACTTAATCCATACATTGGTTATAAGAACAGTACTAAGATTGCTAAAAAAGCACTTGAAACTGGCGGTTCTGTATACAATATAGTACTCGAAGAGGGTGTTCTTACAAAAGAGCAACTCGACAAAATACTTTCTCCAGAACACATGCTCGACTCAGAAGAGAAAGTAAAATAAGATAGATTTCTTATATACCCAAAAAGCTCTGTACATTGCAGTACAGAGCTTTTTGGGTATATATCATACCTTACTTTTACAATATATTATAGAACCTATTAACGCTCTGTAGAAAAGAAGGTAAACTATTGGGCTTTTCTCTGCTATATAAAGGAACAACTGCCGCATATCTTGAAACCAATCCTCTAAATAACAGAGAAAAAGTCATATTAGTATTTCAAATTAAGGTTTTACTATTCTATTTTTACAACAGAATTACTTTTTAGGACCTTTATAATATGGATTAAACTCTACTACTATCGTTGTTTTTCCTTTACCGGACGATTTTTTTCTTTAAAGCAGGTGTCCACTTTGGCATGTGTTCTACTAACCTAATAGCCTCTTTACGGAAATGTTCATTAGCAGCCGCTATTACTTCGTTCTGCTTGTCTTTACTTAATTTATCGAATTTAGGACTATTCGCCTTCAGTTCCGTAACATTTAAGACACGTGCGCCAGTAATAGCTCCGTCCATTTCAACACTAAACAACACTTCAACCTTAGCTTCGACACGCATCTTACGTGTTTGTAATGTGTAAAGCTGGTGCTCTTTCAAATATTGTTCCATTGCTTCATTACCACCAACATACGCAGGCATAACATCTGCAGAAGACATTTTTAGTTTGGTCTTTAATCCTTCTAACGTTGCACGCAATTTTTCTATTTCAACAGTACCAAGTACTATTTTTCCATTTGGGTCTATAAGATACATCGTAGGAATCCAATCTATATGGTATAAGCGGTCTATTTTTGTTTCTTTTTTCCACTTCTTCAGTTCGCTCACTTGTGTCCAATTCATTTGATATTTATCCCAATATGTATTCACCCACGCATCTTTATTTGTATCGAAAGATATACCTATGATACGCACATTATAATCCATAAAGTCGTTCCAAAGCTGTTTCATTGCTGGAATATCTTTTCTACAATCAGGACACCACGAAGCCCAAAAGTCTAAAACAACGTAGTTTCCCCTAAACTCGCTAAGTTTTTATTTCTTTCTCGTCGGCTGTACGCAATGTAAATTCAGGCGCAACAGTGCCATTTTTCAATAGGGTTTGTGGCATACTTACTATCTAAATCTTGTGCCACAACAGTAGCGAAAGTCGCTAAAAGAAGCATAGTTGATAGAATAATTCTTTTCATTTCCGTTTTTCTTTTATTGTTATATATGTCAATTAGAGTTTCCATTTACTTTCTCCTTAATATACTCTCTGCACGAATGTCGTTTCTTTATTTCTATCGTCTGGTCGCAATATTCCATCACTGCAGGTCTATGCGTTATAAATATAATTGTTTTATTTCGTTTCGATAGAATATTTTGCAACAGATTTCGCTCTGTGTCAGGGTCAAGTGCAGATGTTGCCTCATCAAAAAGCATTATACTACGATTACGCAACAATGCTCTTGCAATAGAAATACGTTGAGCTTGCCCTTCGCTAAGCCCCCCACCTTGTTCCGTACATTGTGTATTTAGCCCATCGGGAAGTTCAAACACAAAGTCAGCACAACTTTGTTTGAGTGCTTCCATCATTTCATCGTCTGTAGCATCTAGTTTTCCTAAACGAAGATTGTCGCGAATAGAGCCACTCATAAGCGTATTTCCTTGTGGTACATATACAAAGTTTGTACGCAAAAGTGGGCTTAGTTCATAGCTTTCCTTTTCGTTATATATTTCAACTTTCCCGCTATTAGGTTGCAAAAGAGCCAAAATCATACGCACCATAGTAGTCTTTCCTGCTCCAGTTTCACCTAAAATGGCTGTACAAGAAGTAGGATAGAAATCAAAAGTAAGGTGTTCTATTACATTATCTTCCGAATCATCGTATGCAAAAGCTACATCTATGAAACGTACGCCACATGGTGTTTTTCAGCTCAATAGGCTCTCCTTGTTCTTCTAATGGATTTTCTTCTAACTCCATCAATCGTTCTGCCGCAGTGAAAACCGACACAAATTGAGGCGCAAGATGTGTAAGTTGGCGTGCTGGATTTTGTATTTTGTTTACCAATTGCAAGAAGGCAGTCATACCACCAAAGGTTAATGTACCTCCCGAAAGTCTAACAGCTGCCCAAGTAAAAGCTATAAGATAGCCAATAGAAAAAACCAAGATTAAGCACTAAATAAGAAAATACCGAGAATTTTGTACGCTTCACAACATTACTTCGCAATACACTTTGTGTGTCTTCTAATCTATCAACAGCAGCACTATCGCCTTCTAAAGTTTTAATAAGTAGTCTATGTTGAATAGTTTCTTGCAATATACTTTGAACCTTTGAGTCAGATGTTCGAACTTCACTTGTTAGATGACGCATTTGCCGTACATATACACGACTAAAGAGAATAAAGATAGGAATCATAATAACAATAACAATTGCCAAACGCCAATCCATCATAAACAAGTAGCCAAATGCTCCTACAAAGAGTGCTAAAGTGGAAAGTGAGTTTGGAATAACCTCAGTCAAGAAGTTTACAACATTGGTTACATCTGTTTCTAATCTATTTAACACATCTCCTGAATGGTGTGTTTCTTTTTCCATTCCATTTTGAGCGTAAGATACGGTCGAGTAACTTTTGCTGCATTTTATTCTGAGCCTTAATTCCCAAAATATTCCGTATCCAAACCGAAGCTATATTTAGTGCAAAGTTACACAAAATAAGTCCACCCATAATAAGTACAGCAATAATTATGTTTCCTTCTGTTTCGTGAGATGCAACATCAATAGCGTGTTGTACTGCCCATACTGATGATAACGATACTACAACACCAAAAAGACCAACCATGGCATTAAGCACAGCCTGCAAACGGTTTCCACGCCATGCACGCCAAAGCCAAAGAAAAATTTCTTTTGCACCATATTTGGTTTTCGGAGCATTGAAAAAATCTTTTATTCTCATTACTTTGGAGACTCTTTTCTGTATTTTACCTTTTCCATACGTTCCATACGGTTCGCTTTCTATGTTATTTTCTCAAATCAGCACCCCACATAAGTTTGGTTCGCAATGTAGAAAAATAACTATAATTGCGGCATTTTACTATTCGTGTTACAAAAGGAGCTTTCTTTATTGTCAATATGGTTCCTTCTTTAAGTTTTACCGAACGCCCATCAATTGCTACCAAATAGTTATGGCTACGACTTTCTACTCTTAAACGCACTATAACATTATTGTTGAACACTATCGGACGAATATTTAAACTATGTGGTGCAACTGGCGTTAAACATAAAATATCACCTCGAGGAACAATAATAGGACCGCCATTCGATAAAGAATAAGCTGTTGAGCCTGTTGGTGTACTTATTATTAAACCATCTGCCTGATATGTTACCAGATATTCATCGTCTATATTGGTATGAATTGTTATCATCGAGGCATTATCACGCTTTAATATGGATATATCGTTCAAAGCATAAGGACTTGTTTCTATAACCTCGTTCTCCGATTCTATTTTTATAACAGAACGCTCATCAATATCAAAATCACCTCTATATATAGCATCTAAGACTTCTTTAATTTCACCTGGCAACACATTAGCAAGAAAAGCCTAAACGTCCCATATTCACTCCAATAATAGGTATTTGTTTCTCCCCCACCTTACTAGCCACTCTAAGAAAAGTACCATCGCCTCCTAAAGAGATTGCATAATCTGTATTAAAATTATCGTCCGTAATCACTCCCGAAACTAATTCTCGTTTAACAAAATCTTTACAAAGGTTCTCATAAAGATGTTCCTCCACAAAGATTCGAGCATTATGCTTGGTAAGATAATCAAATACTTCTTTTTATATAATCGGCTTCAAGTGTTTGTTTATTATTCCCGAAGATTGCGAAACTAAGTTCTTTTCTTATCATAAATTTTATGTCTAAAGTTATATTCCACCGTCAAAAACAGTGCATAACTAATCTTTTCTCCTCCGTCTTTTGCCAAATTGTGAATAATATCGTATATTTGCAAGCGTATTTTTTTAGGGAGACGAGACCTATTGTTGAATGTCTTTTTGGGTTATTTCAAAAAGACTTAATCAATACTTTTTCTTTTGCAAAAAAATAACAAAAATAAGATGGAATTTTAAAGGTTTAAATAAAAAAATATGGCAAAAGCATACGAATTTCTAGCTAATGGCTTTGAAGATATAGAAGCATTGGCACCGAGTAGATATACTTCGAAGAGGTGGTGTTGAAGTAAAAACAGTTAGCATTTCCAATAATTTAATGGTAGAATCGGCAAATGGAATTACTGTAAAAAGCCGATCTCTTATTCGATGAGGTTAATGATTTCTCAGATGCAGACATTCTTATGTTACCGGGTGGAATGCACGGAGCAGCTAACTAAACCTACACGAAGGTTTGCGTAAATTACTCGTTAAACAGAACGAAAATGGTAAACGTTTGGGAGCAATTTGTGCTGCTCCTATGGTGTTAGGGTCTGTTGGAGTGTTAAAAGGGAAACGTGCAACTTGCTATCCTGGCTTTGAAAAGCGACTAACTGGTGCAGAATATACTGGAGAGCTTTGCACAATAGATGGGAATATTACTACGGGTAAAAGGACCAGCTGCAGCTTTTATTTATGGTTTTACTCTTTTGGAACAGCTCACATCTATAGCTATTGCAAAAGAGGTGAAAGATGGCATGTTGATTCCTGAACTAATAAAACTTCATTAAATAACTTTCTAATTGAATTAAACAATGAATTATATTGTTATAGTTGCAGGTGGTAAAGGACAACGAATGGGAAATGAAGTCCCCAAACAGTTTCTTCTCATAGGCGAAAAACCAATATTAATGCATACTATCGAACGCTTCCACGAGTACGATAAAACTTTAAAAATTATTCTTGTACTTCCCGAAGAACAACAAAACTTGTGGAAAGAACTATGCAGCAAATATTCTTTTACCATCGAACATCAAATTGTTAATGGTGGTGCCACACGTTTCGAATCTTCTCTCAATGGTTTATCACAAATTCCAGAAGGTAACGATGGTCTTGTAGGTATTCACGATGGTGTACGCCCATTTGTTTCGGTAAATACTATTAAACGATGTTACGACGAAGCACAACTAACCTGTGCAGCTATTCCTGTAATGCCCCTAACCGAAAGTTTACGCATTGTAGAAAAGAACGGAAACTCAAAAAGTGTAGAACGAGCCAATTATTACAATGTACAAACGCCACAAGTGTTCAATATTATGATGGCAAAAATGGCATTTGCACAACCCTATCAAGAGTCTTTTACAGACGACGCTACTGTTATGGAACAATTTGGTTGCAAAATATCGTTAGTAGAAGGAAACCAAGAAAATATTAAGATAACAACACCGTTAGACCTAAGTTAGCAGAAATACTTATTAACGAGAAACAACCAAAAGATTAACACGCCTGAATGGATATACTCCAACAAGACATAATGTATCTCACGGGGGTAGGCCCACATCGCAAAGAGATTCTAAAAAAAGAACTTGGTATCTCTACATATAGCGATTTGTTAGAATACTATCCATATAAATATGTAGATCGTACAAAGATTTATCTCATTTCGGAGCTTAGTGCTAATATGCCATACGTACAAATTAAAGGACATATCCTAAGCTTCGAAGAATTTGATATGGGACGACGAAAAACGTATAGTTGCACACTTCACTGATGGGCACGGTGTCTGCGATCTTGTATGGTTTAATGGTTCACAATATATATAAAAAAACTACTTCATAGAGAAAGAATACGTAATTTTCGGAAAACCATCTATCTACAATCAACGATTTCAATTTACACATCCCGATATAGACGACGCTTCAGAGTTGCAACTCAACAATATGGGAATGCAACCTTTTTATAACACTACAGAAAAAATGAAGAAAGCGGGAATAACCTCGCATACCATAGAAAAATTAACCAAAACTCTTATAGAAAAACTGGTAGAACCATTACCAGAAACATTACCTAATTTCATTACTCAACGTTTGCATCTTATATCGCGTAACGATGCCTTACGTAAAATTCACTACCCAGCCTCTATCGATGACACACAACGAGCGCAAGTTCGTTTAAAATTTGAAGAACTATTCTACGTACAGCTAAATATATTACGATATGCAAGCGATCAACGTAGAAAATATCGTGGCTACTATTTCAAAACTATTGGTAAACAATTCAACTGGTTCTATACGCATAATTTACCTTTCGAACTAACCAATGCTCAAAAACGTGTAATAAAAAGAAATTCGTGCTGATATGGGAAGTGGAAAACAAATGAACCGCTTGCTACAAGGCGATGTTGGTTCTGGAAAAACACTTGTCGCACTTATGTCTATGCTTATTGCTGTAGACAATGGTTTCCAAACTTGCCTTATGGCTCCCACAGAAATTCTTGCTGAACAACATCTGCAAACCTTAAAAGAATTCTTACACGGAATGAATTTGCGTATCGAATTGCTAACTCGGTATCGTGAAAGGCAAAAACGTAAAGAAGTAACAGACGGACTTATCGATGGTTCTATCCATATTGTTGTGGGAACTCACGCTATTATTGAAGATAAAAATACAATTCAACAATTTAGGTTTGGCTGTAATAGACGAACAACATCGCTTTTGGTGTTGCACAACGTGCAAAAATTATGGAAGAAAAAACGAAAATCCACCACATATTCTTGTTATGACCGCTACACCTATTCCACGTACTTTAGCAATGACAATATACGGCGATTTAGATGTAAGCGTAATAGACGAATTGCCTCCCGAAGAAAACCCATTCAAACCATTCATAAATTCGACACACAAACAACCAGCCTCTACGATGGTATACGCAAACAAATAAACTTAGGACGTCAGGGTTTATATAGTATTCCCATTAATCAAGGAAAGCGAAAAAAATAGATCTTAAAAAAATCTCGAAAGTGGATACGAAGCTCTAAAGGAGGTATTCCTGAATTTAAAATGAGCAAAATCCATGGTCAAATGAAAGATAAAGAAAAAGAAGCCGAAATGAAACTCTTTTGTAGAAGGACAAACACAAATACTTGTGGCTACTACCGTTATAGAAGTTGGTGTGAATGTTCCTAATGCAAGCGTAATGGTTATTTTTAGATGCTCAACGCTTTGGACTATCGCAACTACACCAATTACGAGGGAGAGTGGGCAGAGGTGCTGAACAAAGTTTCTGTATATTGGTAACCAATCATAAACTTACTACTGAAACACGAAGACGAATTGATATTATGTGCAATACAAACGATGGTTTTGAAATAGCAGAAGCCGATTTAAAAACTTCGTGGTCCGAGGCGATCTTGAAGGCACACAACAAAGTGGAATTGCATTCGATTTAAAAAAATAGCAGATATCGCACGAGACGGACAATTAGTACAACTTGCACGAGATGAAGCCAAGAAAATAATAGATAACGACCCTACTTGCTCGAAAAGTGAATATAATTTACTTTGGAATAGGCTCAAAGAGTTAAGAAATGCTAATATAAATTGGGGTGCCATATCGTAAATTCAAATAAGAATAAGGCGTATAATAGCCTTATTAAGGGCGTCAAAGATAAATATACAAATATATAGCGATAAAAGAAAGGTAGCATTCTAATACAATAAAAAAACTGTTAAAGGGAGTAACGTTTTTTTATTAGAAAATACCTATCTTTGCAACGTTCTTAATTCATTCAGTTGGTCTTTTTGTATTGTCCAACTACCAAAGAACAACATTTTGGAAACCCAACGGTTAATCCATTTGAATTATAACCGAATCTGAAAAGAAAAAATAATGACTTTAAAAAGAATAGTTAAAAACATTAGGTTTGTCGGCTTTATTAGGTTTTTGTTGTTACGCCAATTTGTGCGCAAGACCTAATTGCTCGTCAATCTCCTGTAGACCGTCGTGCTAAATCGTTAGACACAATGGTAATTAATCGCTTACAAGAAGCAGAAGAAGTAGAAAAATCCATCATCAATGTTATACAACGATTGGAGCAATTCACGAACACATGCACAAGGATCTTTTGCCAGAAGTTTATAAAATAGACCTACGTGGTTTCCACATGCCTACTCCAAGTAGAGTTGTAACAAGCAATTATGGTCGTCGTTGGGGACGTGCTCATAAAGGATTAGACATTAAAGTTTATATTGGCGATACTATTCGTGCTGCTTTTTCTGGAAAAAGTTCGCATTGTGGGATACGATGCAAGAGGCTACGGAAAATATGTAGTTATACGTCATAACAATGGTTTGGAAACTTATTATGGACACCTTTCAAAGCAAATGGTCTACGCAAACCAAACAGTTAGAGCCGGAGAACCTATTGCTTTAGGGTGGAAATACGGGACGTTCTACTGGTTCTCACTTACATTTCGAAACACGTTTAGCTGGTGTAGCCATTAATCCTGCTTTATTATTCGATTTCCCACACCAAGATGTTACTGGCGACTTCTATGTTTTTCATAGACAAACTTTAGATAACGAGTCGGCTCGTGCTACAGCTCTTCGTGGTAAAGATGCAAGTCCTGGATATTCGCGCGAAAATATTCAAGGAAAGGGGCATACACGATACTCGTTTAACGAAAATAGTATGCCAAATACCGATTATTCTGCTCGTCGCAATTCGGCTGCACAGCAAACAAATAGTAGCCAAATTCTCTACCACAAAGTAACAGAAGGCGAAACGCTCGAATCAATTGCTCGCCAACATGGTATAAGTAAAGACCAATTGTGCAAACTTAATCACTTGGGAGTTTATACAAAACTCGTGCAAGGACAGATTTTAAGATACAGCTAAGCTATAAAAACAATAAATTTACATAACTAACAGGAGGATATATCCAATGGGGCGATATATCCTCTTGTTGTTTTTAAACAAATATTTTCATACTCTCCCTATTTCTATAAAAGCAAAAAAATATAAGTTTAAAAATAAAAAGCAAAAACGTAATATTTAAAAAAAGACACAACTTGTTTTTTTGCCACACGCTTCAAATCTTATTATAAAAGCACAAGAAATATAATAAGAAAAAATTTTTTTATTAGAAAATTAAATTTCATAATAATATTTTCCTCCTACTGTTATTACATTCTGTCTTTCTGTCGTATAGAATGCAAATAATACACTATAAAAATCATCACATTCAGAATGCTCAACTAACGAAAATTAAACATACACAGAATGTTTTATTATGTTAAAAAGAAAAACACACAAACTGTTTTTTATTTATACCTTTGCTATATAAATAACAACCAAAAACAAACAACATGCGATATAAATTTATTCTATTCCTACTTTTGACATTAAAAAGCATAAGTATATTTTCGCAAGAAAAATACCGATTATTGGTATAATGGCATAGCATACACCGACAGTACAAAAATTAACTTCTGGTGTTCCTTACCTTACAATTGCCTTAACTAAAGAAGGAGAACAAATGCCCAAAGCTATTACAGTTTCAAATTCTTTAGGTGCTTTTTTTCTTTCTATGGAGTTCCTATGGATATATTTAAGAATTATACCATTTCGGTTATCGAAGGAAATTCGGAAGCTGCAAGTTATTTATGTAACAAGTTTAATGAGAAACCTGAATTTGTAGGCAATATTAATGCCTATTTCAAATACATTCCCACCGAGAAAAACATATTCTGAAACAATTCTAACCCCAACAAAAGAAGAAGTAAAACTCTTGTTGTTAGACTTTCTTAAAAAAAGAAATTAGAAATAGAATATGAAGACAGAGTGCTGTTTCCCAAAGCATCTGATTCGCCTTATAAAGTTTTTGCAAACAATACGGAAATACCTAATGAAAAGATAGATATAATTCTGCAACAAGTACCTATGGAAATGATAAAACAAATAACGGTGATAAACTATAAAAAAGCCTAACAAATATTTTTCAGGGGTAATTAATATCAGATTCACTGTTGGCGATGAACCAACAACAGACAAGGAAACTCAATTATTCTCATTACCAAAAATAAAAATAAAAAAATGCTCAGAAAAACCTATTTCTATTTGCTTTTACCTTTCTAACACACTTATTTTGTAATGCTCAAATAAACTTACAAAGGGAGTGTAAAAGATTTAACTACACAAGAGAAAATTGAATTTGCTCACATTGCAGTACAAAATGCTTCCGACACAACAAAAATTCTGTACAGTGCAATAACAGATATGGAAGGTTCCTACTTAATTGAGAATATTCCAATAGGTCGCTATCGTTTTATAATTTCGTGTATAGGCTACGAAACCCTTACAATTTCCACACGCATAACTATGTCTTCTGCGGGACAAGTTTTAATAAAAAATTTTGATTTAAAACCTTCAGTAACTCAACTGAATGAAACGGTTGTAACTGCAAGTCGTAATAATCAAAAAATAGACCATCGCTCTATTGTTTTTACAAGCGAAGAAATGAAACGAGCACAAATGGCGCGCGATTTACTAAAAAATATCTCTGGAGTAAAAGAAGATTTAATGTCGGGTAAACTAACAACCAACCAAGGTAACCCGCTAATTCTTATAAATGGAGTACGATCTACCGAAAACGAACTGAGAGCCATAGCTCCCAATAAAGTAAAACGAGTAGACTATTACGATTTTCCACCCGCTCGCTATGCTTCTGCTACTTGTGTTATCAATGTCGTAACAAAACAATTAGATAACGGTTATTCTTTTGGAATAAATACTACCAATGCCGTAACAACAGGTTTTTCTAACGATGGATTGTTTTATGCAGCAACAAAAGGAAACAGCATTTTTCACATAGAATACAATTTTAATTATCGGAATTATAAGGATTGCTTTACGCAGAATAGCTACAAATATGCATTGAATGGGGTTAATTGTTTAGACGAAACTTCTGGAAAAGAAAAATTTGGCTATGCTACGCACAATATTTCTCTGAAATATACCTACACACAACTGGATAAAAAGATATTCCAAGTAACACTCACACCAAATATTGAGCGTATATTTTCAACATCTAACAACACAGGTGTATATGTAAATGGCAGTTCGGCGCTGAATATAATAAGCCATAATACAGACAAAACACATACTTTCAACCCTTCCATCGACTTGTATTACTGGCAAAAGTTTGGAGAAAAAGATGAATTGACTGCCAACGTTACCACTACTTTTTTCGAAACAAATGGAAAAAATAAAAACAACCAATATGTTTTACCAGGGAATAGTTTATTCTTTCAAGACGAAATGAATTTAAACAACAAGAAGTCAAGCCTCATTGGAGAAGTAATATACACACACCAAATAGGGTTAGGAAATATAAATACCGGCTATCGTTTTGACTATTCTCACTTGTTTTCCGATTTAGAAAATCTGAAAGGAAGCTATAATTACACTTCAAATATATTGCAACAGCGCATTTATGCAAGCATAGATGGTGCAAAAATAGGTTTATGTACCAACTAAATTTGGGTTTTACTCTCTTAAATAGTAAAAGTGCTATAACTTCTTACCATAGAACTCTTTTTAATCCTCAATTTATTTTGGGCTATAAGCTATCAAATAAGTCTACTTTACGTTTTGTGTCTGTAGTTGGAACTAATGTTCCAACCGTAACACAACTTAGCAATAACGTAAAAATGACCAGTAAAGACATTTACTATTCTGGAAATCCAAACTTAAGAAACGAGTATAGTTACACAAATGCGCTATTATACAATTTTTATAGCAAATATCTGGATTTAGAATTAATATTAAGCCATCTTTATAAAAAACAAGTCCAATTATAGGATATTATAACGAAGAAGGCAATCATTTTATCTACAATTCGGTGAATGGAAACTATGCTTACGTATGGTGGACGAGTAAATGCATCTATAAAAACCATTTGGAACAAATTTATTGCGCTTACAAAATAACATTAGATCCTTGTAAGAATACAATTTCTACAGCCGAAAATAAGTTTAGTGTTTTCTCTTGCCCCAACTATTTTAGCTTAGATTTCAATTATAAAAACTGGTCGGCAAACTATACTTATTCTATTCCTACTTATTCAGCAGAGGGTATTTATAAAACAAGAAGTGAAGACGATTTTAGCATTGCATACCAGTTAAAAAACTGGAAGTTCTCATTGGGAATGGTATTTATTGGTAAAGATGCTACTTACATTACCAAAACAAATAACCACTCTATTGTTCAGGAATATTTAGAACGTAGCATCAGAGACAATAAATCGATGTGCATTTTTGGTATTGAATTCAATTTTTAATTCTGGAAAAATAAGTCGATTAGCAGAAAAAAATAGAAAATAAAGATACCGATGCTCCTATATTTTAATGTTACAGTAACCACCTTCCACGAATAAGATAGTGCACAAAAAGATAGATTTTTATTAACTACACATCATTTTTGAAAAATATCGCATAAAAAGCTACACAAAAGTATAGAAATACAATAGAAAAAGAAAAATATACTTTTTGTGTAGTGGAATAATAAAAACATTTATAATTTCGCAAAAGAGATATAATCGAGATTACAAGATTATTCAACCGTAGTGTGATAAATACACACAGAGTTCTTAATGATTAATAACTGTGGCATACGCCTGTTATAGCATAACCACACCTTAAATGCTATATAGTATAGAGACAGATTCTTTTAACCATCTCTATTGTTTTTAGTTGTATATCTATATTTGGTCAGAACAAAATAGATGGAAAAGTTGTGGGAGACGAGTCTGTTATGCTGACAGTAACTCCTGTGAACAATGACTCTATTCTTGCTTTTACTAATGTAGACGAAAATGGTAATTTCTCTCAATAATAGATGCTCCTACATTCACTTACAGTTAAAGATTATAGTAACGGGATTCAACGTAAAAAAACTATTGAAAAAGATAATTAAGAACGAAACACAAAGTCTAACGTTTAACGTAAAACCAGAAGTAAAACAACTGAAAGAAGTTATTGTAAAAAGCAAAAAAAGATAAGAGAAAGAGAGATACTATTAATTATGTGGCAGCAAGTTTCATTGACAAGAATGATAAAGTTTTAAAAAGATTTGTTGAAAAAATTGCGGGGCTAACCATAAGTAGTGAAGGTAAAAATTTCTGTTAACGGACAATGGATAAAAAGATTTTTATATAGAAGGAAATGATATATTAGGCGATAGATATAATATTGCAACTACTAATATTGATGTAGAAAGTATAGCTTCTGTACAGATATTACAACATCACGAGGAAGCCAATGTACTTCGTGGAAAAAAAACTAACGATCAGCCATCTATCAACATAAAATTGAGAAATTCTGCTAAAGGAGTCATTACTTCCAATGCTGATATTAAAGTAGGTGGAACTCCAATTGCACGCGATGTAAACCTAAATATTATGCAGTTTACACAAAAAAGACAAAACTTATCTTTCGTAAAATCTAATAATATTGGAAATGACCTACGCACGGAACTACATGCTCCCACAAAAATAAATTCTTCGTATGGCATTGGTCTCATTATTCCAAACAATGCACCTATCAATAAAAGCTGGTCTTACAATAACAATTCTACAGCAACTACAATAAATCAACTCTTCAAAACTTAACGATACTCGTACGTTAAGTTGTAGTTTTTAATTATCTATATGACTATGAACATCGAAAATCACATGATTATCTGCGTTATTATGCTGACAGTAAACAAGATTTAATTTATAACGAACAGAATAATCTCAAAAACAGAATGCATCATATTGCTACTTATTTGAATTATAAAATTAATTCACAAAGTTTATACTTATTTGCTTGGGATTAATTTGAACTTCAACCATGCATTAGGCTCTGTCTTAGAGAATGACTCTTCTATTTCTCAACTATTGAAACAAAACGATTTTTCAATATCCAACAGTCTACTACTTAACACAAATTCTAAACATCTGTTTAACGAGTTTACCTCAGAAATGAAGTTTGAAACATCAAAAATCAAATTTGAGATTTAACGAAACTACTCAAATATTCCGTGCACAGAATTTTTATAATAGACAATACTCTTTCGATATTTAGTTTCCCTATAAATTTCGTAAAATTTGATATAAAGATACAAAGGTAAATTAAACTATGAACACCTAAAGACAAGTTTACCCAATTCTATAAATGATATAAAGGGTGATAAAAATATGGTTACTACATTTTTGCCAAAATTTGTTTTACTATTCGCCAAATAAAAATAAATTTTTGCTGTTTACATACCAATTGGTATGATGGGATATAACCAAAAGGATATATTAGCAAATAGGAAAGAGAATAGACAGAAATTTTCTTTTAACCCATACGCCACATTTAGTTGGAAAACCTTTAGAAAAATTGGGAAGTAATATCTATTATCAGTCATGATAGAACAATTTGGTAACGGCATAGATATTTTACCACAGATGTATTATCTGAACTATAGGAATGTATTTAACAATGCACAGCCTTATCGATTAGAATTGAACAAAAAACATTAAAAGGAGATATTGCCATAAGCTATAAAAAATGTATTAAAGATGTTCTTTGCAAACGTTGGATTTATATATGTGAATGCAAAAAGATGGCTATCTCCATGCCTATAATATTGTGAATCGCCAATTGGTTTTCCATCTTTTCTCCTACAATAGGAAATTATCGCATTATGCAACTTAAACAAGAAGCATCAAAAGCCTTTTTATCGTTGGAATACTAAAATTTCAGAACAATTAAGTATAGGAAAAAGTTACCAAAACTATGAAATCAACAATAATACATACGAAGGCAGAACAGACTTTTTCAGACAGGAATAGATTTTAATGCTCAGTTCACCAAAATGGTTTGGAATTTCTAGCATAAATCTCTATACATTCAACAAAACTTACATTAACAATAAAACGAGTGAAAAAACATTTCTACATTCAATAGCTTGAATTCTGCGTTTATTAATCTAACCAAGAACCTGACTCTAAAACGTAGAAGGGCAGTATTATTACAACAATTATTTTAGAAAAGAAAAACTAGCCTATTTCTTAACTCTACACTTGAATGGAGACTAAAGTCTGTAACTCTAAATATGGAATGTATTAATCTATTAAATAAAAAAATGTTTTTCCATAAGATAACAGACAGCAGTGTTCTTAAATCGGAAAAATAGTTTAGAACTCCGTGGAAGGACATTCTTAGTTGGTATACGTTTCAGAATTATCTAAATCTTTAATAAAAATGGAAAAATGAATTTAGCAAAACGAATGCTCATCGTAACAATTATGGCAATGTTCCATCAGAGTATTAAATCGCAAGTAACAATCACTTATGCGATGGATAGTCCAGGACTCGTTCTTATGAGTCAAGATGTAAGTAAGTATGAAACAATTGATAAATCATATCTTAATTTAATTTACCATGTTAAAATAAAAGCATCGGCAAATGACACTAAAATGCAATTTGAAGATGATATGATCTTACTTATTGGCAAAAAATACACATCATTCTATAGTAAGAACCTCCATGAACTTGATGTAAAAAGAGACTCTATCATAAAACTTTATGGAATGGCAACCCCTGAACAAGGTTGGCAAGGATATGAAATAAGGACAGATTTACAGAAAAAGGAACTCACTGTTGATAATCGTATCCCTTTTACAAAAGATGTGTGCAGATATACAGAGCCTTCACCACAAATGAAGTGGAATATAGAAAACAGTGTTGATAGTGTGTTTGGTTATAAATGTAAGAAAGCAACAACCGAATATGGAGGACGAAAATATATTGTGTGGTTTACAAATGATATTCCAATAAGTACAGGTCCATGGAAATTTGCTGGCTTGCTTGGAGCTATTCTTAAAGTAACAGATACAGAACACAATTTTTCTTTCGAATGTATAGGACTTACACAACAAACGCTACCCATAGTTAATTATGATTGGAAGTATAAAAATATGTCAAAAACAGAGTGGATAAAGTTTGAAAAAAATATGTATGAACACGCAGGTCTTTTTATATCCAGCACAGGAGCACGTGTAATTATTATGGATAACTCAGAAAAAGGTAGCCACCCTATTTCTGAACAGCTGTCATTGTTTTATAATCCTATGGAAAAATAAGAAATAAAGAAGATGATTAGTATTCTAAAATGTATGCTAATCATCTCTTTATACAAACAGAACTATTAGAAATATGAATATTATAAGAACAGATAATGGGTATCTCCATCAATCTTCTTCTTTTCGTTTTATTATAAACAAAAACAAATTTTTAGAATAGTTTTTTGAGATAGCTCTCGAAATTGCTTCTGAAATATTTGTTACACCTAATTTTTTCAAAAATGTTCCGTTTGTAGAACTTGATAGTATGTAACGAACGGCACATTTTTGTTTGCAATTTCTGTCATTGTAAACCCCGTAGCAGACAATTTAAGCACCTCTACTTTTTGTTCGTTGAGCGCTATTTCTTTACGTGCTTCCCAATCATGTTTTTTTCAAAAAGAATATTCCCAATAATGTTCAAAATCTTTTTTATGAAATTCAGCATGTCCAATAGTCTTATGCGAAGATAAAGATACAACACACATAACAACTCTTATTTTTCCGTCGTCTGTCAATAATATGGGAGTGATTTGTTGATTTACCAAATTACTTTTTATTCCACTTTTCAAATGAAAATGATACGACATATAGCATTGAGATTTGTCGATATCATTGAAAGTTTCCCATAACTTAAGAGCATTACTATTTAACTCGATGAGCATTTCTCGTTCTTCCTCTGGCACATGTTCCAAGAAAAAGCTATATCCCAAATTTTTCACTTCTTTTGCAGTGTGTCCACATAGAAACAAAGGATTGTTAGATACATAAAGAAATTCTTGTTTATAATAGTCAACAAGAATATACTTTTTATATGTAATACGCGAAAATGCTTCTGCTATATGAATCAATGTAGACTGCATATAGAAATCTTCTTTAGGTTCATTATATATAGATTTATCTTTTTGAAAAAGAAATTTTTAATATCTGTCATTTGCTTAATGTTAATAGTTCTTTGTTTTATCTATCACAAAGATACATATTTTCTTTTTGAAATATTGCATAGAATACAATAGAAATCTGTAGAAACGCAATAGAAAAAGAAAAATATACTTTTTGTATAAAGCAATATAGCTGGCAGGAAAGAATATGGACAAAAATATACCTTTAGCAGTATACGCACATTTAGCTAAATAACATTTAATTGGCGTTTAAATACCATTATAACGATATTTAAACTACGAATGAATGCCATTGAACTGAACATTTATTCATAGTTATAACAAGCTAAACTATTAGTGGAGAAAAATAATAAAAAGTATCTTTTATAAATCTTAGCCCAATTGAAGAATAAAAAGACACATTTCGTAGGCATAAAAGTATATATTGCTAAACACAAGTTGCTCTATAAAAACAATTTATAGCTAAAGATTTACACCATAACCAAACAATGCAAAATCGCCTTTTAGGGGGTCGTCTGGGAATATTTTAAGTAAAACATCTGTCAATCGGCGTGCAACCGACATTGTTGTTGATGTTGTATTCAGCAACTTCAATCTATTTGCTTGCTGCAATACATGTGTGTCTAAAGGAATTATAAGCGATTGTTTATTGATAAAATCGTGCCATATACCCAAATCGACAGACGAATTGTTGCGCACTAACCAACGTAAAAACATACAAATGCGCTTACACGAAGATGAGGTATTTTTAGGTACAATACCAATTACTTGTTGTTCGGCAAAGAATGTACAAAGAGCTTCTATTGCTACAATTGCTTCTATTTTTGTTTCGAGCTTTTTCTTTTTCGTTAGCATAACATTTTTATGTAGTTTTTAATACTACCAAATGTATTTAGCATTTTTTCGAGCGCAACAAAGAAAACATACATAGTGTGGTTTGTATAAAGCCGGTAGAAACAAGCATCGTTATCGGGAATATCTTGTCGAAAAATGCCCTCCCGAATCCACTCGTATGGATTTTCTTTTGCACAATTGAGCAAAAACTGAATGCGGGGCATAAATACTTTTCGCGAGCCATAACTTAAACAAGCTGCTATAAATGCTATAGTTTCCTTGTTTAGTGTACCATCTACTTGGTGCATAAACCACGATGGGTCCCCATTAATAAAATCTTTTGTTTCGTATAAAGCAGCAAAAGCTACGAGTTGTTCTTTTCGTAGCTTTTGCTTATTCTTTTGTTTGTTTCACAATTGGTTTTTATTCTGCTCCTCAATTTCAATATTTGTTCGGCATGCTCTTTACCTTTATTTGTTTTGGTGTGAAGATTTCTTCAATCACACCTTCTTCGTTTATAATAAAGGTGGTGCGGAAGGTGCCCTACATAAGTACGTCCACACATTTTCTTTTCGCCATAAACACCAAATGTTTCGTTAAGTTTCTTATCTACATCTGCAATAAGTGGAAAAGGCAAATTGTTTTTTTCTATAAACTTCTTATGCGATTTCTCGTCCTGAATGCTTACACCAATTACTACATAGCCACGTTTCAACATTAACTCGTAATTATCTCGTAAGTTGCAAGCCTCTGACGTACAAACCGAGGAGTAGAATCTTTTGGATAAAAGTAAAGCACTACCTTTTTACCTTTATAGTCGCTTAATCTTATTTCTTTTCCATCTTGGTCTGTTCCCAAATAATCGGGAGCTTTATCTCCTACTTTCATACTTTTATTTATTTAGTTTGTTTTTTTGTTAATTTACTACGAATGCAAAGTTAAACATTATTCTTCATTATTCCTGCTTCTATCATAAATATTCTCATACAAAAACATAAAGAAACAATGCGCACATATCTACTATTTTTACATAGAATTGTGTGTGTGTTGTTACTCAACCTTTTCACTATGATATATAAATGGCAAGAACTTTCAGATGGCTATAGAAAATGTAACAACTATTTTTGTTAAAAATATGATAACAGCACTATGTTTCGTAGAGGAAGAAAACAGTTACAATATAAAAAGTTGTACTTTTTGTAGAATACATAATACAAAAAAACAAAAACAGTAGAATGGAACTTTTAGTGATTGCTGAATTGTTCGTGGTTTTTAACCATGATATTTATTGGTGCAAGAGTTGGTGGAATAGGTTTGGGAATATATGGTATGATTGGCGTTTTTCGTACTTGTTTATGGTTTTTGGTCTTAAACCCGGCTCAGCACCTATTGATGTTATGATGATTATTGTTGCTGTTATTAGCAGCAGCTTCATTACAAAGCTTCTGGCGGATTAGAATATTTAGTGGGTGTCGCTGCCAAATTTTTACGAAAACACCCTCGCAAATCACTTACTTCGGTCCTTTAACTTGCTGGCTTTTTGTCTTGTTGCAGGAACAGCACATACATCTTATTCGTTGTTGCCTATTATTTCTGAAAATAGCACAAGCAAACAAAATACGTCCTGAACGTCCAATGAGTTTGAGTGTTATAGCAGCATCTCTTGGAATAACAGGAAGTCTCGTAAGTGCTGCCACAGCAGCTTTAATTAGTCAAGATATTCTTGGTGCAAAAGGTATAGAGTTAGGAACTGTTCTTATTGTTTGTGTTCCTGCATCGCTTATAGCTATTTTGGTTGCTGCTTTCATTCAGAACCACATTGGTAAAGAATTGGAAGACGATCCAGAATATAAGCGAAGAGTTGCTGAGGGAATAATTAATCCGGACGAAGACAAACGAAACTTAGAAAAGGCGGAAGAAGAATCTAATCCACGTGCGAAATACTCTGTTTGGGCTTTCTTTGCTGGTGTTTTATTGGTGATTGTTTTCGGTTTCTTCCCTAAATTGCGTCCGGAAGGAGTTACAATGAGCCAAACCATAGAAATGATAATGATGTCGGTTGCAGCTTTAATACTTTTTGTTGGTAAAGCTAGCCAACCGATGCAGTTAATGGCAATATATTCAAAGCAGGTATGAATGCTGTAGTGGGCATATTTGGTATTGCATGGATGGGAAGCACATTCTATACAGGTAATGAGGAATATTTAAATCAAGCCTTATCGGGAATGATAGCTAGCGCTCCTTTCCTATTTGCGGTTGCTCTGTTTATTATGAGCATTATGCTATTTTCACAAGCTGCAACTGTTAGCACTCTTTATCCTCGTAGGTGTAGCTTTAGGCATTAATCCTATGTTATTAGTAGCAATGTTTCCTGCTTGCAATGGCTATTTCTTCTTGCCAAACTATCCAACAGAGGTAGCAGCTATTGATTTCGACCGTACAGGTACAACACATGTAGGTAAGTTTGTTATAAACCACAGTTTTCAATTGCCAGGATTTGTAACAACTATTGTTTCTATTGCTGTGGCTGCGCTGATTATTCAATTCGTTTAATAAGACTCCGGCAGCATATAAAAGAAAGCATATAAAAAAAGCATATAAAAGAAGGTAACAAAAATTAAACAAGTAAATAAAACTTATCAAACTTAATTATTATGAGAAGATTTAAGATTTCACTTCTAATCGTATTGGCATTTGCAGTGTCTACAATTGCATTTGCGCAAAAACCTAAAATTCGTATTCTTGCAACAGGTGGTACTATTGCTGGTGTTTCTACATCGGCAACAAATTCTGCATACGGTGCAGGACAAGTTGGTGTTCAAACACTAATAGATGCAGTTCCACAAATAAAAGATGTTGCCGATGTTTCTGGCGAACAAATTGTAAATATTGGTAGCCGGGGATATGAACGATGCTGTTTGGTTGAAATTAGCAAACCGTATTAATCAGCTATTAAACGAAGAAGGCTACGATGGTGTTCTTATTACTCACGGAACAGACACTATGGAAGAAACAGCTTACTTCCTTTCTCTAACTGTTCACTCTGATAAACCAGTAGTATTGGTTGGTTCTATGCGTCCTTCTACTGCTATTAGTGCCGATGGTCCTGCTAACTTGTATAATGGAATCTGTGCAGTTGCTTCTCCATCGTCAAAAGGTCAAGGTGTTATGGTTTGTATGAACAACGAATTGTTCGAAGCTAAATCTGTTATAAAGACACACACTACCGATTGCGCTACTTTCAAAGGTGGTTTTGTATGGCGAAATGGGTTACGTTTATAATGGTAAGCCTCGTATATTTGCACAAACCAATGGCAAAAACAAGGTCTCCAATCAGAGTTCGATGTAAAAATTTAACTTCTCTTCCAAAGGTTGGTATTGTTTATGGTTATGCCAACTGTTCTCCTATTCCAATGCAAGCATTTGTAGATGCTAAATATGATGGTATTGTTTTGGCTGGTGTAGGCGATGGAAACTTCTACAAAGATGTTTTTGATGTTGCGCTGAAAGCTGTTAATAATGGTATCAACGTTGTACGTTCTAGTCGTGTTCCGTTTGGTCCAACCAATCTGAATGGCGAGGTTGACGATGCTAAATATCACTTCATTGCTTCGTTGAACCTTAATCCACAAAAGGCACGTGTGCTCTTAATGCTTGCTTTAACAAAAACAAGAGATTGGCAGAAAATTCAACAATACTTTGCTGAATACTAATAGATAGAACAGAAATCGCAAAAGAACTGTGTTACTAAAACCTGCTCTTTTGCGATTTTGCGTTAGCTTTTTTCTCTTTTACTCACAAAAAAATGTTTTATACGTTCAACATAAAAAATAAACAATTATGAAACACTCTTTACTTTTAGGAATGTTGCTGGCAGTTGCCACTAGTAGTAATGCACAAGATAACCACGGTTATGGTGCAGGAGATGGCGATTTCAAATCGCTGTCGGAAGAAATTGCGAAGTTGAAGAAACATAACGATATGTTTAATGTCTATTTTAACTATGCTGCTTCTGGACAGGTTGCACAAGATGCCAATAAAGACTGGGGGACAAAGTTCGCTAACAAACAGCTTCGTATTGAAATTAAAGGTAATCTTACCGATAAACTTTACTATCGATTCCGCCACCGTCTCAAACAAAGCTAATGGTGCACAAAGTGAGAGACAACTTTGCAAAGGCTACCGATATTATGATGGTTGGATATAAGTTTAACAACAAGCTAAAAGTAGAAGCTGGTAAAATGTGCCAAATCTGGGGAGGTTTTGAATTCGACGAGAATCCTATGGTTATTTACCAATACTCTGATATGGTAGACAATATGGATAACTTTATGGCTGGTGTTGCTGTTAGTTATAAAACCTGTTGCTACACAAGAATTAGCTTTTGAGGTGAGCAATGCTTACAACAATAAGTTTGCTGCCGAATATGGAAGCAATCCTATTAGTCTAGAAAAGAACAGTGTACGCGACTTAGAAGCATCAAAAAATCCACTTACTTACATTGTAAACTGGAATGGTAGTTTCTTTGGAAACAAATTGCTTACTCGTTGGTCGTGGGGCATTCAAACACAAGCAAGACACAAATACTCTCGTATGGTAGTTTTAGGACAAGAACTAAATTTACCTAAACTACAATGGTATTTCGATTATATGGGTGCATTCGATGGTTTAGACCGTTTGAAAATTGCATCAACCGAACTTACGGCTATGCCAGCATACACAGGCGGTTCTTATTTCAGCGATGTTCACTACAATTCATTCATAACAAAGCTGAATTGGCAGTTTGCTCCACAATGGAACCTTATGCTGAAAGCTATGTACGAAACTGCTAGTGTAACTAAGGTGAAACCACTAAAAGACTATCGTAAGAGCTATGCTTACATTGGTAGTATAGAATATTATCCAGTAAAGAGCCAAGACTTCCGTGTGTTCTTAGCATACGTTGGAAGAAAATACGATTATAATGAGGGGTCTGGTTTGAGAGACTTCAATACAAACCGTATTGAACTTGGCTTTATGTACAGAATAAAAGGCATACTAAGTTTCATTGCTTACATTAAAACCACAGAAATGTTTGCCTAAAAATAAGGCTATCATACATTTAATTTAGCAATTTTGTGCACTAATAGAATAGGAGATAAACACTAAGTAAATAGTCCTTCCTTAAAAGCCTAATATTCCTCTGATTCATAGTATATTATGCTATAAATTATTTGCAAATATCTGCAAGTTTTTGTACCTTTACACTATAATTCTTGCAGATATTTATGCTTAAACGTACATCCAAACAGCTCTCTATGTTCTCTTCTTTAGAGGACATGCTTAGTCATCAACATCCCCTTTTCCAACTTAGTAATAAGATTAATTGGGAATGTTTTGAAAATGCTTTCTCTCCTTTGTATTGCAGCAGTAACGGTCGCCCTGCTCATCCTATTCGCTTGATGTGTGGTCTTTTAATTTTAAAACATTTGCGTAATGTGTCAGATGAAATGGTGGTTTCTCAATGGAGCGAGAATGCTTACTACCAATACTTCTGTGGTGGACTTGAATTTATGCCCAAACAACCCTGTGACGCTTCCGAGTTAGTTCACTTCAGAAATCGTATCGGTGAGGAAGGTATGGAATTAATATTAGCAGAGAGCATCCGCGTTAATACCGACCATGATAACGAGGATCATTTTGATACGGCTTTCATTGATTCTACCGTGCAGGAGAAGAATATAACCTATCCTACAGATGCGAAGTTGCATAACCCCAGACCATAGATTATCTCGCAACTTTTATAAAGGTGTGAAAGGAGATGCTATCAATGTATTATTAGCTGCGGCAGCATATAACTTCAAAAGAGCTATGAGAGTTCTTTTGGACCTTATAAAAAGAATCAGCATAGAGCTTGTCAGTACAGGCTTTATGCTGAAATATAGTTTTAAGGGATGACTATTTATATACAGTTAGTTTTATTTTAAGTTGCTGTCACTTTTAACAATTCGCGTAATAGAGTAAATATTAAATGATTACATGCTTAAAGATGATGATAGCAATGACAGGAAAATAAGTTTTGATGGATTCTTTTCTCCACTTCTTCTTATAACACAAACAGCGTGGCGCATATAAGATTTACATACACATATATTAGGTCGAATGATAGGTCCGTTTCTAATCAGGGATGTATGAGCCGATTAGTTCAAAACATAAAATAATTGAAAAATGTAAACGATTAGATTTTAGGTAATATCATATAGCTGTTAGAAGGCAAGTTCTTTCTGGCAGCTATATTTTTATCGAATAGTTTTGATGTAAGAGACTTATGGTAAAAATGTGACCTATACGCCAAAAATGTAGCAGAAGATAAGAAGTCTAAGTTAATATTTTATAAATATAACTTTTATTATCTAAATCGGGGGTAAACTTGTTTATCTAAAAAGTATAAATACTTTTTGCCCTATTAATTCGATGACATCTATCAATAAATAATGTGATTTACAGAGATGCCGCATGTAGATTAGAGAGGATATAATCATATAAAAAACAGATATGCAAAGAAAAATTATGTAAAAAGGAATACTGTTGCCCTGAGCTTTCAGTTATTCCTGTATCGGCAGAACCAATCATGGGTACAAACTCACCCTTTAAGTCTGATCACAAAAAGGCAGATGATGACAACAGTAACACGTTTGATGTTGAACCAGATTAACCCAAAATAATTATCAATAAGAATTATGAAGATTAACAAGTTCACAAGTTTGTTTGCTACATGCTTGCTTATGGGGCTGACGGCTTGTTCTAATGACAATGTAAGTGACGCGGATTCTAGCAATAGTGCTAAGGATAAGGATTTAACAGGTAAGACTTCTTTCTCTATTACTTCGGAGGCTAAGACACGTACCTCAGGCGTTTATGATGGTTCAGGAGTAGATTTCTACTGGACTACAAACGACAATATTTGGGTAAATAGTGGCTCTGCAACATCTCCTACACTAACAGCAAGTAGTTCAAATAATATTACATCAACAACAGCTTCTGCAAAGTTCTATTTCGATGGAACTTATACGGCAGAGAGCTATCCTGTTAGATACACAGGAAACGCAAACACTTCAGGTAACACTGTTACAATAGCAACAAGTCAGAATCAGGACGAAGCCAACAATGCGACTCAGTTAGGAACTGTTGGAGACTGCGGTGTCGGTACTGCAACACGCAAAACAGATGGATCCTATGAGTTTACTCTCAGTCATAAGGCTTCGTACATAACATTTATGCCATACTACTCAAAAGAGGCGTTGGATGCTTCTGCTGTAGTAACACAAATCAATGTTACAGCGGCTAATGGTGAAAGCCTTGCTGGAACGTTCAATTTTAGCGACAGCGGTTTAGGAACTGCAAATAGTTCTTCTTCTTCTAACAGCGTAACCTTGACTTTGAACGGAACAAGTTCAACAACTGGTTTCCCTATTCCTACTACCGCTACAGCATCTAAGAATGCAGCCATAATGGTTGTAGCTCCAGGAACTTACTCAACCTTTAAGGTTACTTATACTCTATATGATTCCGTAACTGGTACAGAAAGCACTATTTCATATACATATAGAAATATAAAATGTAATGCTGGAAAGAATCAGAAAATCAGTACCGACCTTGGCATGGCGACATATACTTCTTGCAAGTCCAATTATTACATGTGGGATGCAAAGAAAAATTATTGGGATGGGTTTGCAAGCAGTCAGCCTTTACTCAACAACGCTGCAAATACAAACTATGCAAAATCATCAGCGGACTCAAGATGGTACAATACTGCATTCACGCATAATGTCCAGACAAAGGCTATAAACTCATGCAAGGATGCACCGACCTTCGAAGCACTTACATGGTATATTGGTGGAGGATCTCCATGTTTGGATAACAAAACTTTATGGGTATTTGCAAACCATCTTTATGCAGGAGGCATCTGGCTAAAAGAAACAGAGCAAAATTTCAGGTTTTAGTTCTGCGATGAACTATCAAAAGTACATTTACGTGGAATTTAGGGTTTAGATATTCCATTTAGTGTATCAAGGTTTGGCAAACCAGAAGCATCAGCAAGAAGTAATTATTTCTATCTTCCGGCACTTGGAAAATACACGGATGGGAAATTAACCGGTTTAGGAGTTAGTGGCTATTACTGGGCAAGTACACCAAATCCAGTTAACAATGGTGACAGAAATGCAGGTTATGGTAAAGTTATATCAGCCAACTGTCTTCGCTTTACGATAGATGAATCGAACATGGATAATGTCTATGTACGTAGTTACTATGAACGTTATGTAGGCATGCAGGTACAGAAATTTGAATAGGTCCCCACAATAATGTAAGTAAAAGAGAGGCTGGAAACAATACCAAGCCTCTCTTTTTTCATCTGGAAGCTTTACTGAATAAGAATGTAGAGAACACATTTATAAAGAGAGTATAATATAAAAATAGTTCTCATTGTGGCTCTCCCGTTAAATACGTAGATTGGAAAAAGAACAAAGACTTATACACTTGTAAGGTATGACTGTCCAAAATCGGACGGTCTCACATAAAGGGATAAAGCACAAGATAAGAATGCAGAAAAAGGCAAATATTTACCATGTCCTTCCGTCTTCTACAAACAACTTATTCCCATATCACTCAACGTTTGTAAACTATTTTCATTATTATAGACTGGTAACCTATATATAAAAGCATGTAGTTCATAGACATCTTTGAGCTGTAATTTATCAACATGAAAAAAATAAATTCTCCATTTTTATCTGTTTGCGAAGATAGAACTATTTTTCTTTTTCATTATTATAAAGGCAGACTGTAGCAAACTCTATTGGAGTTTGAGAGGAATTAGCTTCAATAATTCTACCTTTTAGAGTTTGTGCATTACCGGGAATAGTTAAAAGGAGTAATAATATAAAAGGTATGTAAAATGAAATCTTGTTTTCCATAACTATTTATTTTTCTATCATTAGTTATTTATACGTTTGCAAAATAGCAACATATTAAATTCTGGTGATTTTTAAGTTTCTTTTTATTCTTAACCTTTTAGGAACTATTTTGTCTTTTATTGGTCGGAAATAAATTGTTTAATTGTTAATGTATTCTTTTATTCTAATGTGATTGTCGGTTTACAAGAGTTTCTTCGTTGTTTAATATAAAAAGAAAAAGCTCTATCATTCCATTACGCTGCAAATGTAAAAACGTTACGTCCAAATTTATCCAAAATATTTTCCATTTTATCTTTCTTTTTGCCCTTATTCTCTCTTGTTTTCTTATATTAAAAGTGGGACATGCTAGTTATGTTCAAAATAATAATAAGAAATTTAAAAAATTAATTACATTTCTCTTCATTTCTTATTAATATTCATCTGTGTTTTTAATGAAAAAAATTTTTTTTAGTGGGTAATTCTGTTTTTGGTAATATTGTGAAAGAAGTGCTAAACAACATAAGAATAAGAGATAGGAAAGATATTGAGGTTGTAGATGATGCGAATTGCACCGTAGGCAAGAAATGTAAATTTCCGCTGCATTTTACTCTTTTTTTCTATTGGCTTTATTTATAGATTGTGCCACAATGAATATTTTGTAGATTGGTTATTCCTTCCTACTTTTTCAAAAACGTCCGTACATTCTTAGAAAAAGTACGGACGTTTTTCGAGACATTCGCTGTTTTTGTATATCGCTAATTACCAACCACTTACAAATGTACAAAAAAACGGCTGAAAACAGCTCAAAATATAGACCTATACGCCAAATCTACGGCAAACCTGATAGATATCTGAAACGAAAGTAACCAACTTTTTTTATAGGCTTTTCTAAGCATCTGAGGTATCTACCATCATCTGCCAAGCATTTTTTTGTAGTAGATTGCCCGATGAATGTACTATTTGAAAGTCTAAAGTTTGGTTTTCTACCGATTTTATTTCTGATGACTTGAAACGACAGAGGATTTCTTGACGATCCAAAGTATCACGAACTGAGGAAAGATTTTGTATTTGTCCAGTAAATGTACCATTAGGTAATTGCAGACAGAGCATTTGTTCAGTTATATTGCCAGGACGTTTGTTATCGAATTTGACAAAAAATAGCTATATCTACACTATCGGCTGCTGTATTTGTTATTCTATGAATGGTTGCTGTTCCTGAATAAACCTGCTTGTAGGGCAAGAAATAACCCACAACAAAGAGACAAAGCAACACAGTCCCCAATGGCGGTGATGCCGTAGCGAATAAGTGAAGAGGGTATTTGTCCCACGATGCTGCGTACTTTTTCGCTACGAAGTTCGTAACTGCGTTCTTGTTTCTTCTCTTCTTCCATGATGTTCTGCAATCATTGCCAAACAAGATGGACCACAATCTATTGCATTACGTTGTCTGATTATCTTTCATTCGTATCTGCAATAAGTTTTTAAAGACGCTGAATTTCACTATTAGTTGTATTACCTTTATATCTCTTACTCTTAATAATGTGGTAAGCTATATGAAACCTGTATTGTAAATGTACGGGTTTGATAGTTTCGGCTATAATCCATAGAGATATTGTTTCCGTAACAACCTCGTTTTCCATGTAGAGTTGAAAAAATATCTGTACATTCAAGATAGATGTTGAGACGATCTGATAGAAAAGATAAATTTAATACCAAATCCACATTCCATGCCTGTGGGATTTTGAATAATCCATTTTCGCTTGCACTTTGATAGGAACCATTTACAAAACATTGAATATTTTTATTTATGTTGATTGCATTGTTTGCACTAAAAATATAACCGTCACCTCTCTTTTTTGTAAAACCTGCAACATTCAACCATTGAGAATGATAGCTCACTTTTAATGAACTTTCTATAATATCTCCCCAATTTATTTGCTGCCCAACCGACAATGAAAGATATTTGTTTATTCCTGTGTTTTCTGGTCTATATAACATTATATTATCAGAATAAAAGCGTAGGAACCTGAATAATTTCATCACGAATCGCCGTATAATTGAGCATCAGTGAGCTATTCAAAAACTTCCCAGAAAGGATAATTCATGTCGTGTTTCTGGACACAAATCAGGATTACCACTTTCATACAGATAAGGAGAACATAACTCAACCCTGCACATAACTGGTTATACGTGGGATATTCTGTTTTTCAAAAGAATAAGATAGTTGAGATTGAAAAGCTCCCTTTGTCATAGTTACAGATGCTGACGGATATAGTTTTGAAATTGAAAAGAGTTTGTTACGTCCTTTCTTTACATCATCTTCTCTATTTATAGACAATGTTTTCGTGTCGAAGTCCCAAAGAAAAAGGCAAAGTTAGTAATAGCATAATTCAAAGAAGCATACTCAGCATAACGATGTTGGTAAGTTTTAATGTCAAATGGTTTTAAAAACAGCATGAGCACTATTAACATTATATGCTTGTAAAACAGATGTATGAGCATAGTCTGCACCTATTTGAAATTTAATAAATTCAGAAATATTATAGCTCCCTAATGCTTGGAAATAACAAAGGAAGTTACTATCTTCCGAACGTGTATCAACATCTGGTTCTACTGTATGATTGGAACTAATTGAAGTCATATTCCTTGAACCAATTCCTCTGTAAATATCTGTATTGAAAAAGAACTCTATATTAGAATAATTGTAAAACAAGTTCCCTACCCACTTATGATTTGGACTTGTTGAATGTGATTTTTGTCCATATTCCACATTATTTATATTATCAGTGTAATGTAATCCATTATCTACATCTGTAGTCCAATTGGAATGTCCATAACTCATAGAGACTCCAAAGCTATTATTTTTTTATTAGGCGTATATATTAAGCTATTACGAAACTGTAGATTTCTAAATATTTGTTTTTCCGTACTATTGTAATAAACTGATGAAGTATGCTCTTTTCTCATTAGTTGTTCAATCTCAAGGTGTGCAAATGTTGGATCGTAATCATAAACCAATGAAGTTTGTAAACAAAGAGTAGGAGTATTGTACGAGAAATTTCCTTGATTCCATAATTCAGTACGTTCACTGTGAATAATACCACTGGTTAGTTCAAAGCCCATTCCAGTCTGCTTCTTTTTTGTTTTGATTTTTATTACAGCTTTAATATCAGAATCGTACATTATTCCTGGATTAGGAATTACTTCTACCGATTGAAGTTCATTCATTTTTAGTTCCTTCAGCTCTTTCAAATCTTCTATTCGTCGATTATTAATGTAGAAGACAGCTCTTCCTTTACCAACGACAACAAAACTATCACCAGATTTTTCAACAAAAGGCAATTGTGAAATATAATGACTAATATTAGGCAATTGTCTTTGCATTTGAGTGGGAGTAAACTTAATTCCGTTAGTTGTTATTTTATTCGGAGTTTTTCCTGTAATTGCTACTTCCTTTAGTTCCAAAGGCATAGATTCCATTTTAATAATTAATGAATCTGCAAAAGGAGCTTTCAGTAGCACCTTGTCATATCCAATATACTGAGCTCTAATAAGTTTAATTTTTCTTTTCTGTAGATAAATGAAACTCGCCAAGACTATCAGATATAACAGTCGCAATAGGTTCTGAGGTCTCTGATGATAAAAACATATCTATATATGCTCCAGATAAAGTATTTTCCTATCGTCAATGACTTTTTCCAGATAGTGAAGAATTGGATTGAGCAAAACACACTCCAGAAGTCCCCAAAAGGACTAATAATGTGATTATAATTTTATTTTTGTAATATGATCATAGTATTTCTCTAGTATTTTATTTCTCATACCGGTGCTTTTAAAAGGCATTGACACAGGTTAAATTTTTCCTCCTTTATATTTGTTTTTTAATTGGTACCATGAACATTTCCCGTTACAAATAGGAAGATAAAAACATTTAAATCTCAATTTATCAATAGTCATCATCTTCAGACTCATCGCTCCATTTTCATTAAATTAGGTATTTCCCACTTAATACTTCCCGAAAGTAAGTACTTGGTCTGGCTTTTCAGTAGAACACATTCTACACCAAGTGCACTATAGAGTTTACTGGTGATCGTTGTAAAGGTTGGTAAGAAAAACTAATGGCTTTTTCGCGTGTCATTTTTGCTGCGGACGTGCAAATGTATAAATTTGTTCGTATTTCTACCTTTTCTAATCCCTATTGCTTGCCAACTTGCGCCTTCTAATTCAATTTTCATAATCAATCCGGGTAATCCCATAAAACAATAAGGACCAGCAGCATCGTATGGAAGTTCTTCAGAAAACCATGCAACTATCGTTTTTGCCACGATAGGTTGTTGTTGCTTTTGAGCAAACATAACCTAAAATTTTTGTTTTTCATCTTCAAAAACTCCATTGTAATTCATTGGCTGGTTGGATAAACGATATAATTATATTGTCGAAAAGGTACTCGATAACCTATTTCTACTGTCTTTGCTTGTATATTTGTCCAAACTTCGTATGGAATAGTAGGGGTTAGAATAGAGCGGTACTCCTTTTTGCACCTTTAGCAATGAGTGATGTTGCTACAGAATCATTTTGATAGAGTGCTTCGTTACGTGAATAGATATGGTTGCGCCCAATTAATAAAGTTCGTTGTTCTGTATGTGGCTGCGAATTGTTAGCATAAGTCCATGTGAATTGGTAACGCACTTCTAAGAGTACTCTATCAAGCGGTCATGTTTAATTCCGTAAACGAAGGAGGAATTGCCAAACACAAATGCTTGTGAGAAGGAGATTTCTGACAAACCAATTAGGAAAAGAAATAGAATTCCTCTACGTGCAAGGTTTTTTAAAAGAAGGTTTCATATTATCTAATAAGTTTATAGGTTGAACTTTAATGAAAGAATCATACTGCGTGGCACAAGAAAAGAATGTGTTGCGCTGCTGCTGTGCATTAACTGAAACGATATTCAGTTGTTGTGCGTTGAACAGATTACGAAGGTTTAAACTCCATTCAACTAATTTTTGTCTTATAATACAATTTCGCATTTGTGAGAAAAGTATGTGTATGGTCTTGCTGCGAATATAAGGTGTTGCAGGAAATACTCCATTTTCTGAACGTTGCCATTATCTTCCCTATTAACATTGCACGAGTTGTAACAATGTCGGTATTTTTTTATTGGTGAGTTCTGACATGCAGCTTCGGTTGATAAACATCTGAATTTCGGTGAGCAAACCTTTTCATGTGCGTAATACCTCCTTTCAGAGAAAAACTGCTTTCATTGATCTGAAAGGGATAACTAATATCATTTTAGCATTTGTGAAGAAGAAAACCGTGTATGACTTACTTTTAAACCCACGTTTGTTTTCTTCCAATAAAAAGCTTTCGATAACTCGCCACTTAAACTCAATGAATGGGTATTAAAATTCAGTGGAATAAGATAAAGTGCTATGTGGTTATCCTTTACCACTTTATTTGTCATCATATCGCTGTTCAGATAATTATAGTTTATGCGTAAATTACCAAAGAGTAATTTGAAAGCGTTGGCATAATTGATTTTTGCTGAAAGATAATGATTATTTGTTGAAGTTATATCGTTTATATTTGCACGAGTCTGCTCGTAGCTGTTACGGATAATAAAAAGCTTGCAAAAATCTTCTGGTTTATTGTCGTGAACCTCTCTAGACCATTGTAATTGCAGCGAAATATGAGATAACAAAGAGCGTTCTATCGTTAAATTCGGAAGGATATGTAGTGAATGTTTTTTGGGGGTGATATAAGGAGAATATACGGAGATATGTGAATAAACTAACGGAATATATCCATAGATTCGAAAATGTGCCATAGCCGACTGAAACGATAAACCAAATCCAGCTTTCGCACGGTTATAATGCATATCGTCACTTAAAGCAAAAACTACTTTCTGGAGAAAATAAACCTGAAGAATACAATGCAGTAGATAGCATATTTTTATCAGCAATGCCAAACCAATAAGGGTCGAATGTACAATTGCCAAGTCTGATTGTAGAAAGCATCTCTTGTCGCAGTTCTGCGTAATAGAATTTTTGCTTTACTTCTTGCCGTGCTGTGGGCTGTGGCAAAGAGTTGATTCTCGCTTCTTGTGCTAAAAAGAGCAGCTCACGACTATTGGTAAATTGTAAGTTGAACTGCGTATCCAGTCCATTTACTTCGTTCCATTTGTATATTAACCTTAATTTATTATCAAGTGCAAATTCTCTTTAGTTGAGACTTTCGTTAAGTTGTGTAGTTTGTATAAGTTGTTGTACGAATGGCAACTCTCTATTACAAGTTCCAAACCAATTTGTTCATATATCGCGATTTATTTTGTTCGTATTTAAGAAGGAAATCTATATTTCGGTAATTATTTCCAAATTCAAAAACTTCGTTTATGCGTTTTCCTTGTTGGTTAATATGATAAGTATATTCCATACTTGCGCACCCTTCGGTATTTTTCGTTCATTGCTATTGTACATAATTCCATTTGGAATCAGGAGTTTTATTGTATAGTCCGTTTATTGACAACGCCTCACTCTTATTTGTCATATAATCATTCTTGTTGAGCATACCACTTTGTGGTGTGGGAGAAGAAAAAGTAAATTACTGGATAGGAGGTTAAAGGCACGGGCATAAATATCTCTTAATTGTTCGCCGCTATTATTTGCCGAAGCAGTGACAAAAATTTGATGTTTGGCATTAAATAAACCTCCATATAATCGTGCGGTATAAGCTAAATTATCTTTTTGTTGCCTCCTATAACCACCACCAACTTCCATTTTTCCAGTCAAAGTGTTTTTTTGAATTTGGAGAAAGTTTCACATTAAGTGCTACATCATCTGTAATACGGCTACCCTGCAAAGCACGTATGGGCTGATGGTGTTGCATTATGTCTACTGCAATAATATCTTTTTGGGTCTATACGTTCAAGTGCTATAGAATATTTTCCCTCAAAAAGATTGCCCTTCTATCTGAAATTCTGTAATTTCCCCTACCATTATATAATACTCTTCCTGCATCGTTTATGGTAATTCCTGGTAAACGTTCTAAGGTTTCTCGGAGCTTTCTGTCATTTTTATCTCTAAAATGAGAAAGATGATAAGTCAGCGTATCGCCTTTGGCATTTATAATCGTCGGTTTTACATATACTTCCTCCAATTCTATGCTTTGCGATTCTGCAACAAAGTCTAAAGTTTGAGAAATATTGGCTATTTCCTTTCGAATGGGTTTGATATTGAAGTTGGAAATATATAAAACAATTTGCGGACTGCTATTTGAAAGTGTAAAAAGCATAGTGTCCTTGTTCATCGGTTCTTGTGGCAACAATACGTTCTCCTTTTTCTGATGGAATTTTAGCTATAATAATGGCACTTTCAACAGGACTTCCATTATGTAATTTTACGCTACCTATAAATTTAACTTGTGCATTACAGATGGTACACAAGCACAAATAGAACAATATGATAGTAATAAATTTCATCAATTAGCGGGAGTTACAATTGTTTATAAGTTAATGTAGGAAACTCTATATTAAAAATAGAGAAATACACTATGGACTAAAAGTTGCTACAAATATAAAAAGACGTTACGTTCAAATTTATTGCAAAATATTTTCCATTTTTATCTTTTCTTTTTATCCTTATTCTCTCTTGTTTTCTTATATTAAAAAGTGAGAAATGCTGGTTATGTTCAAAATAATAATAAGAAATTTAAAAATATTAATTACATTTCTCTTCATTTCTTATTAATATTCATCTGTGTTTTTAATGAAAAAGCCATATAGCTATAGTGATTTCAAAGTTAAAACACTTATTTTGCTTTAGTGTCACTATAGCTGTACAGCTCGTACAAGAGATGTTGCTGTGTATTTTATTTTACAAGCACTTTTTCCATTTACAACATATACGCCTTTGGGTAAATGAGATGTTTCGGCTTTGTTACTTATTTTTTGTCCATAGAGTGTATAAACGCCCGATGTGTTTTTATGTGTATTGTTTTCTACATTTGTTATGCCGGTTACAACTTTAACAAATTTGTATAGTTGCACTGGTTTCTGTGTGGTTGTGGTGTAAGTAGCAAAACGTGCCATTTGTGTGTTATAGAATATGGAACGGTTGTCGGATAAGTTCGACTTTATTTCGGCATTTCCATCGTTAGAGAAAGTAATGGTCCACGATGCCGATTTGTTTGTTACGCCTTCTAACACATTCTTTTTTGTTTTACTTATAAGGTAAACCTTTCCAGCAACATCGTATAATGCGTATGCGCCATCTGTTCCGCTTATGGTTATTTGGTGCGGGGTGTTGTTTCCATCAACTACGGTTGTTATGGTAGAGTTTTTTATTTCTACATTTGCAGGCGCATAAAAGCTTGATGTTTTCGTTCCATCAGCCTTGCTTAGTGCTGTGTTTGCTTGTTCGCATACAATAATATATTGTGTTTCGGGCTGTAGTTCGCTACTTTTGGTTATTTTTTTAAACACATATTTATCGGTAGAATTTTCTGGATTAACAGGTTCTGTTGGATTTTCGCCATTATGTCCTGGATAAACGCCTCCTATATCGGTAGGGTTTGCAGGGTTCGGGCTAACGTAATGGTCGTAGCTAAACTTATCGTTTACCTTGTTTCCCCAAACATATTCTTCTAATCCGGGATAGTCTACATAAGGGTTGCGGTTTCCCTGAACTTTATAAACAGCTTCGTTGCGTAGAATTTCTTTTTGGCTCACGGGGTCTTCTTTAGCCCAACGCAACAGCATATCCATTTGCCACTTTACAGTATGGCTTATATTCGTCGCCGCTCATTACGGGTGATTTCCAATTGGCAATGGCAGCTTCGTAAGCTGTAGCCATATAGAAGTATATACGTGCAAAGTCGCCTTTATATTCATCGGCAGGTTCGAACACTGTTCCTGTATAACCAGCGGTGGTACATTTTCCTTTCTTTGCAAAGTTGCCTTGTCCCTTAAACATTTCACCATTGTTTTCGCCATAAGGTAAATTACCTCGCACGCTATTTACATACGTGTCTGACGGAACCACATGGAAAGCATCGTTGTGCATTGGAGTTTGCTTGTTAAACCAGCTCTTTGGTACGGAATGTTCACGATTATAACCATCGCCTTCACGACCAGAAGGGTGCCCCTGCGAAGAGCTACCAATTTCGTAGCTTGTTACTTTAGAATACATATCCCACAATTTACCATCTGGACGCTTATCTGTTGTTTTGTAAGTTTGCCACAATCCGTTATAATCAGTAGTGTGCAGTTTTCCCACTATATGATACAACTTTGTTTTTAAAAGTTTTACCAGAGAATCCATCTGCGCCTTTATAGTACGTTCCTGTACTATTAGGGACCTTGTGCGTATACAGCTAAAGCAACGCTTAGAGCTACTAAAAAGCAGCACTTGTTTTAGTTTAAACATAATTTTTCTTGTATTTATTCTTCAGTTTGAGTTATATCAGTATCTATAAAATATTAATGTGCTTTTAAGAGGCTAATACAGAAGTAACATTCCCGCTACTGCAGCATAACAAATCATTCTAATTGGATTTATCTTTTAACCACATAGTTCCAATAAAAGTTGCAATAAACAAACCTATACTAATAGAAAATTGCCACACATTTATACTTGGCAGCGAGAAGTTTTCGGCATTGCAAAGCAACAAAGTAGCAGCAGCCAACAAGCCAACCACTACTGGGCGCAATCCCATAAATATAGATTGAACAGCAGGTGTCTTCATATATTTAAGAAACATCTTGCTGATAAGTAGCATCAAAATAAGCGAAGGTAACACTAAAGCAGACGTGGCGGTAATGCTACCAAATATAGCCATTGTGTTGGATAGTCCCATATTGTGCACAGCAGCGTAGCCACAATATGTAGCCGAGTTAATGCCAATAGGGCCAGGTGTCATTTGCGATATAGCCACAATGTTGGTAAATTCGGCAGACGACAACCAATGATGATGCATTACAGTTTCTGTTTGAATAAGCGAAAAGCATTCCATAACCTCCACCAAATCCAAATAATCCTATAATAAAGAATGTATAAAAGAGTTGCAAAAATATTATCATCGCTATTCGGTTGGAACAATAAATTTACCATATAAATAGCCACCAATAGCGGCTGCAATAAGCACATATATAGGGTTCACTCCTAAATAAGCAATAAGCAAAGCTGTGAGAATTGGTATCCAACAGTTAGCGAGAGTTATCTTAGCACTCTTCGCAAGGCTAAATGTTGGCACAGCTATTAATGCAACAACTGCTGGACGAATGCCACGAAACATTGCCGCTACCCAAGCTATGTCCATAAAATGATGAAAGAACATAGCAATAAGAAGTATTATAAGGAAAGAAGGAAGTGCTGTACCCAAACTAGTGCACAATGCACGAGGAGTCTTTCGGATTTTGTATCCAACGAAGGTACTTATATTAATAGCAAATACACCTGGACAGCTTTGAGCAACCGCTATAAGGTCTACAAAGTCTTCTTTACTTATCCATTTTTGCTTATCTACAACTTCACTCTCTATAATAGAAATCATAGCATAGCCTCCGCCAAGTGTAAAGGCTCCTATTTTAAAGAATGTTTTAAAGGCATTCCAATAAATGGCAAGCCCATTCTCTTCTTTTTCAGAAGAAGATAGGCTTGCATTGTTAAGTTCTTTGTTTTTGTTGTCTAACATTTATTATTCTTATCGTTCGATTCTCACTCGTCGAAAAGTGCGTTTTCACGCTTTAGCAATACACTAAATAAAATTAGTATTCGCTCTTCCGACTTAATGAAGATGTTCTTCTACCCATTTGCGAGCATTCACAAATGCTTCTATCCATGGAGTAACCTCGTCGTTACGATGTTCCATAGGATACCAACCTTGTTGCCATGGAAAGATTGAACGCTCTAAATGAGGCATCATTGCAAGGTGTCTACCATCGTTTGAGCAAATACCTGCCACATTATAATTAGAACCATTCGGATTACCAGGATATTGTGCATAATTGTATTTTGCCACAATATTATAACGGTCTTCAGGCTCTGGAAGCATAAACTTACCTTCTCCGTGTGCCACCCAAATACCAAGTTTATTACCGCTAAGCGAGCCAAACATTACACTCTTATTCTCTGGAATGTTCAGTCCTAAATAAGCACTCTCAAACTTATGACTATCATTATGCACCAGTTGTGCTCGATGCTTATGCTCTGGATTAATTAAGTTCAGTTCTACCATAAGCTGACAACCATTACAAATACCAAGTGAGAGTGTATCTTTACGGGCATAGAACTTGTCGAGAGCTTGTTTTGCCTTTGGATTATAGAGGAAAGCTCCCGCCCAACCTTTAGCAGAACCGAGTACATCTGAATTAGAGAAGCCACCACAGAACACTATCATATTTACTTCTTCAAGTGTTTCGCGCCCAGAGATAAGGTCGGTCATTGTAACATCTTTCACCTCGAAGCCTGCGAGATAAAGACTATATGCCATTTCGCGGTCGCCGTTTGTTCCTTTCTCACGAATAATTGCAGCCTTTGGAGTTTGATGAGTTATAGGTGCATTATCTTTCCAACGGTTTGGATTTAAGCCATACTGTTGCAACGTACCAGTAAAGTCTGCATTGAATTTCATTTCAATAGGCTGTACCTTATAGTTGTTGTGGCGTTTCTCTGCTAATTCGTTTGCTGTTTGTTTACGGTCTAACAAATAAGATGTTTCATACCATTTCTCACGTAAAGCATCAATATCAAATTCGTGTTTCCAACTTCCGTCAGTAATGGTTAGCATTCTATTCTTAGTATTTGGATTACCAATGCGTGCGAAACCAATACAATTATCTTCTAAGAATGCCTTTACCTCATCGTTGTGTTCATCGGAAACTTGAATAATAACACCAGGATTTTCTGCAAATAACTTACGCACAATGTCGTCGCCTTGCATATCGTGCAAATTAATATTCAATCCGCCTTCAGGATTTGCAAAGGTCATCTCGAGCAGTGTTGTAATCATACCACCAGCCGAAATATCATGTCCAGCAAGTATCCAACCACGTTGAATCATCTCTTGAATAGCATCGAAACAATCGCAGAAGTAGCGTGGTTCTTTTACAGTAGGAACGTCAGAGCCAACCTTTCCTAAACTTTGTGCAAAGGCAGAGCCACCCAAACGCTGTTCATCGAAACTGAAGTCGATATGGTATAAGCGTGTTTTCTTGTTATTTATTAACACTGGCGAAACCACCTTACGCACGTTGCTCACCTCTGCTCCACTTGAAACGATAACTGTTCCTGGCGAAACAATCTTCTCACCGTTAGGATATTGTTGTGTGAGCGATAGCGAATCTTTACCCGTTGGCACATTAACACCAATGGCACAACAGAAGTCTGACAATGCTTTCACTGCACTATAAAGGCGTGCATCTTCTCCTTTTTGTGCACGACAAGGCCACATCCAGTTTGCAGAAGACTAATACTATCCATTCCTTCAGCAAGCGGAGCCCATACTATATTGGTTAAGGCTTCTGCTACAGATAGTACCGACCCTGCTTCTGGCGATGCCAATCCTGCCTGTGGAGCGTGTCCAATGGCTGTTGCTATACCTTTATAGCCACGATAGTCGAGAGCTACTACTCCACAATCGGATAGTGGCAATTGCACTTGTCCTTGACATTGCTGGCGTGCTATGCGTCCTGTAACTGAGCGGTCTACCTTATTTGTTAGCCAATCTTTACAAGCAACGGCTTCCAATTGTAGCACACGTGCAACGTAATCGTCTATCTTTTCTATATTGTAAGTAACGTCAGCGTACTTGCGCTCTACTGTTTCGTCTTTCATTATAGTTTTTGGCGAATGTCCGAACATCTGCGCTACATCAAGATCAAATGGTTTCACACCATCTTTCTGAACAAACGAGAAGTGTGCATCGCACTGTAGTTTCGCCTACTACATACATCGGAGCGCGTTCGCGTTCAGCTATACGGCAAACGTGGTCTAAATGTTTTTCGTCTATCAACAAGCCCATACGTTCTTGCGATTCGTTTGCTATAATTTCCTTTGCGCTTAATGTTTTATCGCCAATAGGCAATTTATCCATTTCTATTTTGCCTCCGCAGTCTTCCACTAATTCGCTCAAACAGTTCAAATGTCCTGCCGAACCGTGGTCGTGAATAGAAACAACCGGATTTTCGTTTTCTTCTACCAATGCACGAACAAGATTATAAGCACGCTTCTGCATTTCTGGATTGGCACGCTGGATTGCATTCAATTCTATTCCGTTTGAATATCTACAGTATCTACCGATGAAACAGAGCCTCCACCAAGTCCTATGCGATAGTTATCGCCACCCACCACAACTACTTTATTTCCTGGCTGTGGTTCTTTCTTTAAACAGTCGCGCTTTGTTCCGTAGCCTACTCCTCCAGCAAGCATTACAACTTTATCGTAAGCATATTTTTCACCATTTTCTTGATGTTCGAAAGTCAAAACAGAACCTGCAATCAATGGTTGGCCAAACTTATTACCAAAATCGCTTGCTCCATTAGAAGCTTTTGTAAGTATTTGTTGAGGTGTTTGATACAGCCATTTGCGCACTGGCAGAATGTCTTCCCAATCGCGTAAAGCTGGTGTCTTTCCATTTTCGTCTTTCAATCGTGGGTATGCCGTCATATAAACTGCAGTTCCAGCAATTGGCCAAGAACCTACGCCACCACCCATACGGTCGCGAATTTCGCCACCCGTACCCGTTGCAGCTCCATTAAAAGGCTCTACTGTGGTGGGGAAATTGTGAGTTTCGGCTTTTAACGAGATTACACTCTCTATGTTTTTTATCTTAAAAATAGTCTGATGTGCTTTGGTTCTCTGGAGCAAATTGTTCTATTTCTGGACCTTCGGCAAAAGCTACATTATCTTTATATGCAGACAAAATTTTGCCCGGATTTTCTTTTGTTGTCTTCTTTATAAGGTTGAAAAGGCTGCTTTCCATTTTCTTACCATCTACAACAAACTCTCCTCCGAATATTTTATGACGGCAGTGTTCGGAGTTGATTTGTCAAAAACCAAACACTTCTGAATCGGTTAATGGGCGGTTGTTTTGCTTCTCTACCTTATGTAAATATTCTATTTCTTCTGGCGACAGTGCCAATCCCTCTTCTTCGTTAAACTTTTCTAGGTTATCAATAAATTTTATGTCGGCTGGCTGAATGTCTACAGTAAAAATGTCTTGATTTAATCCATCGTAGTTTCTGAATATCATTCTATCTGGATTTGCTTCCATAGACTGTGCTGGGAAGTATTCTTCTATACGCGAAATGCCGTTGATACCCATGTTCTGAGTTATTTCAACGGCATTCGTACTCCATGGGGTTATCATTTCGCGACGTGGCCCAAGATAGTAACCCGACAGTTGCTTGTCGTTTATTAACTTTGCATTGCCGTAAAGCCAACTCAACTTTTCAATCTCTTCCTTTGTTGGATTATGGTCGATTTCAGTAGCAATTACTGTATCGTAAGAAGCCAAGAAAAATAGAATCATATTCGTTTTATGTAATTAGGTGTGTATCATAGAGGTGCTAAATATAATTAGTATACCTCTTATTTATAAGATTTTTCTTTTGCAAAAGATACACTTTAATCGAAGAAAGAACAAGAAAAACTTCCTTTTTAGGATAGTTAGCAAATTTAGTTACTGTATTTATTTGGTCTAAAAACTAATGCAAAAGCCAAAACGACTATTAGACCAAAATTGGTCATTGAGACTACAATATATATAGTTCTTATCACTATGGTATTGTTTCCTAACATCTTTTATTTTCTTATCGGTATCTTGTCTGTTTTTGTAACTTTACATAATCCGCTACGCCTACATTGCAGCAACGAGGCAATCTGCTCGATAATAAAAACAGAAATTTGTTTAGGTGCTAATGAGTGATTTGGGGTAAACTGTAGCAGCTTCATACCTTTTCAGCTACAACTTCGGTTACCTCTTGTTTTTATGGTTGCAGTTTGTTTTTCTTTCTAGCTTGCTACTGTTTGCTATGCCTTCGTTATAGGGTTAAATAACAGCACAATTGGAAATATGCTAGTAAATTATAAACAGTGCTTACTGCCCTACCAGCAAGTAATTAAAAACTTTTCTTATGGTGATAAAAATGTAGAATACAGTTACCTTTGTTTTAGATATCTGAAACGATCGTCTCAGATATCTGTAACGATCGTCTCAGATATCTGTAAGTTGCAAATTAGATATCATAAAAAAACTACAACCTTTATGAGGCTATATTGTAACACCTAAAAATGTTTCTTTTGTTGAACTGTATGAATTCTCTTATTATGTTATGTTGCTATTTAAGTATTGTTGTAAAGCCCAACCAACAATGTATAACTCCGAATTTAGCCATACTGCAAAGTTCGGCTATTGTTGTGTTACAAGCCCAAATATCAAATTAAAGCAAAAACCACAACATTTATTAAATATGTATGTACGAAGAATAGAAAATTCTATAACCGATATATAAAACAAATCGGAAACTCTCAACGAGCTTCCGTATTTATGTTGTTTAACTAAATTGTTATAGTCTATGAATAGAGAAAATCTCACGATTTCCTGATACCCTTTATTACAACCTGTTAAACTTTTACCTTTAAAAATAACTAAAAACCTAAAATCTATTACTACTAACCTAAAACAATCTATTAACCTTTTGACAATGCAAAAGGTACGCATAAATTAAACTTCCTGCAAATATTTCAAAGATTGTTTTGCCTAAAAAGATAAATATTGATATAAATCAACGAAATTACGCAAAGAGGTTCTTATATTGCACAAAAATTGTATATTCTTGCTACATAAAGTCTTAACTAATTTGATGCCACTTAGATGGTTTTTACAGAAATATTCATTGTTCGTTCTCCAAATGCCGTTCTTATTATCTCATATTTATGTATTTAATATTTCACTCTACATTTTTATACCAAGCAAAAACCAGTCCAAATAATATTTCGTATATTTGCAACTGTTATTTACTTATTGTTGTCCATCAACATATAGATATAAAAACCAACTATAGACATGCAACAAGAGATGAAGAAATTTATTCTTTTATCGTTATTAGCTATCTGTTATAACATCTTACCAGCTTTAGCACAATATGAATATTCGCCTCAATGTAAAATGAATTTTGGCAAGGGAGAAGTATATTCCATAGAAGTGGGAGGCAACGAAAAGGAAAATAACGATACTATATTGGGCAATTCTGTTGCTATTATATTGCTGAAGAATGGTAAAGAGATATCACGTTTTAACACATTTACCATAGACGATAACTGTCCAGCCGATGGCTTCCGCGATATAAAAGTTAAAGGACATTACTTTACAGTAGAAGATTCGTACTGTGCAGGGTTCTATTTCGTATTAACTTACACTACATTCCGATACGACACAAAAAGAAAAGAGTTTGTATTGCATCGCTATGGTGAAAGCTATGTGTACAGAGGAGATCCTGAAAAGGATATACCCGACAACTCATACTTAGTGAAAGAGTATATTCCTTTCAGTAAAATAACAACCGAACTGTTGCTGGAGCTAAGAAATAATTTTCAAGTAATCGAAAGAGTCATATACAAATATAATAAATCGTCCAAATGGATATATTATATATAAATAAGGAGAAAATACTCTGTAACTTCGAAGAATTGAGCAACGTATGGGATACTTCGACAAATATATCTCTACACCTGGACATTCAAATACCAGACTTTGAACTTATCGTTACTGAATTGCTGAAGAAGCCATTAAACGACTTAGCCTATAGCATTCTGGCAGAAATTGCAGAAAAAGAACGGTTTAGACGAAAAGATTGATGCGCTTAATTTATGAGCAAGGAGACAAGGCTTGCAAAGTTGCAATCTGTCTTCGGACCGACTTGCCAATAGATTTGAAAGTAAAATGTGCACTCTCTGACGATGCAGACATTAGAGAACATTACGTCAATATACCATAATTTGTATTAAACTAAAGAAACGATGAAAGTATCTAAACAAGAACTTGAAGCTGTAACAGCACTATCGCCAGAGAAACGTTACAACTACTTTGTAAAACGAATATGCGATTGGGAACAAGTATGGACGCTTTATGAAGACGATTATATCGTGCTGAACGAAGCAAAGAACGGCAAGCTCTATATACTATTGTTTCCGTTTAAAGACTTTGCTGAACACTATGCAACAAACACAAGGGGAATGAAAGGTGTTTCGTATAAAAGTTTTGAGATTAACGAATTTCTAGAAACAATTATAAAAAAGCTACAAGCAAACAACGTTAGTAATGCTTTGGTGTTTCCAGTTGCCAACGGTTATGGACTGAATGTATCTATGACAGATATGGTTAAAGATATTCAAAGCGAATTAGAGAACTATAAATAAAAATATGAAGCAAAGCATTATTAAGAAATTGAGCGCCTTCTTTAAAGAAAATCCAACTCTATTGGGCGTTGCCGCTACCTACGAAGAAATTGAAAATGCCGAAAAAGAACTTCACTTAACAATAGATAACGACTATAAAGAGTTTATCTTGAATTTCGGAGGTGCGTATGCAGGCATAGCTATTTATGCTTTTAAGAACGGAACATCAATAGGGAAAGAAACTATTATTGACCTAACGATGAATGCGCGGAATCTTTTTAATACGGCAAATCTCTTCCCCGAAATAAATAATTGTCTTGTTTTCTCTGATGACGGAGCAGGTAATCCAATAGCAATAGCGCCGAATGGCGAGATTATACTCTTTGACTACGACACTGAAGAAAAGCAAACGCTCGCCAATGGCTTTGAAAAACTTATTGAAGATAACTTTATCAACTGTTAGAACAAGCCTCAACAAAGAAGCAAAACTATGAGCGGAAACAGGGAAAGATGAGGTAAGAACAAATAAAACGACTATAAAAAAGTCTTCAAATATTGCATATTGCACATTTGAAGACTTTTCTATTGATAGATTTTTCTCAATCCTAATGTAGCAGATAATAAGTTGCTTCGCCAACCGTTTTACCCACATAGTAAATTACATAGCAACACAATGCAACAATGGTATAGCGTTTCATCAATCGCCTATATAATTTAAATGTGAGATAGATTTGCAGGAGATTTTGAAATTCTATCTATTGTTAAACCAAATTAATTCTATTTCTCAGCAGACTCTGGAGCCTTACCAATAAGGTCCATAAACTGGTCGAGCTTAGGAGTAATTATAATTTGTGTGCGACGATTACGTTGCTTTCCAAGTTCTGTATCGTTGGTTGCAATAGGATTAAACTCGCCACGACCACCTGCAGTTAAACGTTTTGGGTCTACACCAAAATGATTTTGCAAGTATTGTGCTACTGATGATGCGCGCAAACAAGAGAGATCCCAATTGTTACGAATATTCTTCATCTGTGCACTTTGTGCGTTTACAGGTACATTATCGGTGTTACCTTCTATCAAAACATCATAATCTCTGTAATCGGTAATAATCTTTGCTATCTTGCTAAGTGTTTGTTCTGCTCTATCGTTTACTTCGTACGAACCACTCTTATAAAGCATATTGTCTGCCAAAGATATGTAGACTACACCTTTCAACACTTGAACATCAACTTCTTTAAGTTCTTCTTTGCTAAGGCTCCGAGTAAGATTGTTGGTAAGAACAAGATTAAGAGAGTCGCTCTTCGTTTTTACTTCCACAAGATGTCTGATATATTGGTTACTCTCATTTTATTTGATCTACCAACTTAGATATATTGATATTGTTTGAATTTGCATTATTCAAACTCTTATCAAGACTACCTTGCAATGCTGCAGCACTAGCCTTTGCCTGTGCCAATTGGTCTTCTAAGCTTCTAATTCTAGCATTATTTGCTGCAATTGTTTCCTTTTGCATTCTGATATTCACTCGTTAATCGTTGATTTTTCTGATTGGCAGTTTTGCAAATCTTTCTTGCTAGCACAGCCTGTCATTAACAGTGCGCCTGCACACAAGGTTAATACTAAAATGGTCTTTTTCATATTACTAATAGTTTTTTATTTATACTTTTTAAAAATCAACTTGCTACATTCAGCAAGCGCAGACACATTATGCCTGCTTATTGTACAAAGATATTCATTTTTGTTGCAGATAGCTATAGAAGTAAGAAAGCTTTAGCTTAATTTAAGCGAGTTTAAGCATTTTCAAAGTAAAAACACTTATTTTCGTCATTCTATTGGTTCTACTTTAGGTGTTTTAATATCAGACGATGTTGTGCTATTATCGTTTGATTCTTCTTTTTGTTGAAGGTGGTGGTGTAGCTGAAACATTAATTGGATCGGGTTCTGGAATACCTTTTACATTAGTATTAGCATCTTCTGTCTCAACATAATCTACCTTCTTATTTTCTTTTACTTCTACTTCTTTCCTTCTTCTTTTTGTTAATACCGGTATCTTCGAAGTGGTATCTACACCTATTACAGTTCCCGCCATATCTACTTCATACTTGCGTGGTGGTGCCATTGTACGTGTAGCCATAAGCACTGAAAGCAATATTGAGCCAAAGAAAAGTACTCCAGCACAAATTGCAACAATTTTAGTGTATGTTGGTTTCTTATTTTCTTGTGAGTTCATAAGTGCATTGTAGAATAACGAACGTATGCAAAAGCAATGTTACTACCATTGTACAAAAGTACCTAAAATATCTAATAATACCAAAGGAATATACTAAATGCTACTATTTCTTCTTATTTATCTGGCGATCGGATACAGCATCACTCGCATTATTGAGTGTCGTTCCTACTTTATTTCCAAATCTTTTACCAGCATCGCTTATCTTTTTAGAAACTTTTTCCATTCTTTTCAGCTTTACCAGCTATTCGTCCAATAGCTTCAGACTCTCGCTCCATAAATAACTCCATTCCATCTCCAATGGTACTAAGCCCTTGCTTTATTTTCTCTTCCGATGTATTCTTTTTATGCAATATAGTATCAGTTGTATTGATATTATTGTCTATAGTATTGTAAGTATGTCTTTTAACTTCCGTTCACTGTGCATTGTTTATTTTGCTTCTGTGTAGAAACTTGCTTTTTTGCAGGCATCGGATAGTTTAAAACGGCATTTGTCTGTGCGCACATACGTGTACCAATTCCTATAAACAGGAAGAATAGCAGCGTACAAATAATCTTTATTTTCATATCATCAGAAAGTTTGATTTATAGAAATAACGCAGAAATACTAATAATATTACTTTTTTTGTAAACAACCTAACTACAAACCAAGCATGTTTTGCTATTGTTGGAAACACGCCATAATGTTTACACATAACTCGAAAACGCTCATAAAGCGATGCTCGGTGATGTTTTGTTGTTTGTCCCTCTTCAAATAATTGGCTATCACAGCGTGAACATTTCGTAATAACAGTCCTTCTTTCTCGCCTTCACACATTATTTTTATGCACCAATCTATATCGGCAGAATAACGAAAATGTGTATTAAAGGGAATCTTCTTAGCTATATCTAATCGAGCATAAAAAGCTTGATGACATACCAACATACCATCACGAAACGAACGCCAAGTTAGTTTTTCTGGAGGCTGTAATCTACGATGATATAAGAAATTTCCTTTTTCATCTATAATGTCTGTATCTCCATACACTACAACCGGACGTTTTTCACCATCTCCAACTTCAGCTGCTAAAGCCACTTTTTCTATTGTATCGGCAGTAGGAAAACGGTCGCCAGCATTTAAAAATACTACATAATCGCCATTTGCACGTGCTAAACCCTTATTCATTGCATCGTAAAGACCTTTATCTGGCTCACTCTTTATACGAACAATGTGCCCATTTTCTGCACTATCCGATAGTTCTTTATAAGCGTTTGCTATTGCTAAAGTGTTATCGGTTGATGCCCCATCTACAATTATATGTTCTATTGTGGGAAAACTTTGTCGTAATACACTATCGAGTGTAGGCTTTAATACATCAGCAGCATTATATGTTATGGTTACTACAGAAAATGTTATCATTTTTGTTTTATAGTTTGAATTAGTAAGTGCTTTCTTATAAATATCTATATATTGTGTAGCTACACGTGTTTGCGAATAGTTCTCTTTGACTTTCTTTATCGCTTCAGCAGACAACTCATTATAGTTGGCAATATTCAAAACCCAATATATACCATTGGCTAAATCGGCAGAATCTTTCAGACGAACGATATATCCATTGCACTTATGATCTATCATTTCTGGTATTCCTCCTACTTCAAAACCAACGCAAGGAACGCCACATGCCATTGCTTCCATAATTGTATTGGGCAAATTGTCTGACAAAGATGGAGTAACAAACACATCTACAGCATTGTAAACGTCTACTATTTTTTGAGTATCAACCACGTAACCTAATGGATACATCGGCAATCTAAAGCTATTACATAGTTCTTCTGCATGTCCACCAAGTACAACCACTGCTGTATTTACTAATATTTCCGGATGCTGTTTTGCCATTTTCTCGCATGCTTCAACCAGATAGCTCATACCTTTATTATTATTTGTTACGCGTTGAGAAGCGAAAAGTATAAGGCGTTTATCGGTAGGCAAGCCTAATTTTTTACGTGCTTCGTTCTTATTAGTTTTGCAAAAGATATTAGTATCTATAGGATTTGGAATGCTTTCTATGACATTCGTTCCTATTAATGCGCTCTTTTTAGCTTCGTTCTGTAGCCATTTACTGCATGCTATATATATAATGTGTGAACGTCCTTTTATTAATTCTTTTCGTTGCCACGTTCTTTTTGCAATATCACACCCAATAGGAAGAGGTAACAAATAACATTTTTCGCATTGCGTTTCAAATTTTCTACAATCTAATGTTATATGGCAAATTGCTGTAGCAGGCCATATATCGTGCATTGATCCATATAAGAGGTTTTCCCGAATTTAGTATCTTTTCTATATTGTTGAGCGATAAAAAACCTTGATTTACCCAAGCTAAATGAATAATATCTGCATTCTTAAATTCTGGCAATTGGGTAATATCGGTTCCTGTATTTGCTATATCTATCGCAAAAAGATTTCGCTTTGAAAAACGTAAATGACAAAAAACACACCAACGTTCCCACAATTTGTTCCATCTTGTACGCCAATTATTTTTAATAGCAAATACTGTTTTATCGTTACTCAACTTATCTCTAACAAGCATAGACGCATCTATTCCATTTTTATTCAATGCATCTTTTAAACGATTTGCAGCTACTGCTGCCCCACCTGTTCGTTCACTTGTATTTACAATTAATACTCTCATTCTACCTTTTTTCGTATTACAAAGATAAGAGTTTTAAACGAAACAACAGAAAGATGCTTCAAAGAATGATATAAAAGTTAGTTTACAGATGGTTGTATAGAACAAAAATAACAAGTTCATTGGCTCTTTTAAGAGTTGTACCTACATTATTTTAATAGTATCCAACTTTATACGAACATTGTAAGTAAATACATAATATCAAACTTATTCAGGCTTTATCATAACGTGGGAATGCTTTTCCCGAAACATAAAAAGAATAAATAAACTGCATCTTTCAGTAAAACAATGGAATTTATAAAGAAATAAACTACATTTGCATATCTCTAACAATTAAATATAAGCAATGTCAATCGCATTATTAAGAGCTATTATACACTACGGGCTACATTTTCTTTCTCCTTTATTGTTTGCACAATTTTTTAAACGTGAGCACAGAATAAAGGCGTTTTGGATTATGTTAGCAACAATGGTTGTAGATATAGACCATTTATTGGCTACGCCTATGTTTAATCCATACCGTTGTAGCGTAGGTTTTCACCCTCTCCACTCCTATTTTATGGTTTGTATTTATGCGCTTTTATGCGTATTGCCCTACGAAAAGCTAAAACTACCGTGGTGGATTCGCCCTATTGGAATTGGATTATTCTTTCACATGCTCACCGATTTACAAGATTTTTATTTATGGAAACAGTGGTTATAACACGTTTAGAACCATAACACTGGGCTCCATTAAGTATCTTTTTAAAAGGATTTAATGCCTATTTGGTGCTTTCATCTCTTTTTCGTACTTTTGCAATAATAAAATGTAAGGACTATGATACTATCAATGACAGGATACGGCAAGGCTGTTGTAACCTACAAAGAAAAGAAAATAAGTGTTGAAATAAAATCGCTAAATAGCAAGAACTTCGATCTTTCAACTCGTATTGCTCCTTTATATAGAAAAAGGAAATGGAAGTACGGCAAACTCTTGCTAATTTGTTGGAACGTGGCAAAAGTAGATTTTTCGCTTTGGATAGAAAAAGATGCTGCTTTAGATGCCACACCTATTAATGTACAATTGGTAAAAAAACTATTATCAGCAAATAAAAAAATATTGCTACAGAAATAGGAATTCCTGAACCAAACGACTGGTTTTCTACATTGTTACATTTACCCGACGTTACAACAAAAACAGAAATAGAAATTCTTGAGGAAGACGAGGTGGAATGTTACAAAAACAAGCTATCAATAAAAGCTGTAGAATGTCTTATAGATTTCCGTAAACAAGAAGGAGCTGCACTTGAACGTAAGTTCCACGAAAAAAATTAATAACATAGAAACTCTTCTAAAAAGCATAGAACCTTACGAAGAAAGCCGTGTTCCAAAGATAAAAAGAAAAATTATAGAGGGATTAGAGCAGGTTGCAAAAAGTAGATTACGACAGAAATCGCTTAGAACAAGAACTAATTTACTACATAGAAAAAGCTGGATATTAACGAAGAAAAAAACAACGCTTAGCAAACCATCTGAACTATTTCCGCGAAACAATGCAGGGAAAAAGGACACGGTGTTGGAAAAATTGGGTTTCATTGCTCAAGAAATGGGACGCGAAATAAATACAAGCTGGCTCGAAAAAGTAACCAAGCCGAAATGCAAAAATATTGTGGTTAAAATGAAAGATGAGCTGGAACAAATAAAAGAACAAGTGCTGAATGTACTGTAAAAAGAACAACAAATGCAAGGTAAACTAATAATTTTTCAGCACCATCTGGAGCTGGTAAAAAGTACCATTGTACAATGGTTAATGAAAAGAACACCACGAACTAAAATTAGCTTTCTCATAAGTTGTACTACACGACAACCACGCGGCACAGAGAAAGATGATGTGTAGAATATATATTTCTCAGTCCCGAAGCTTTTAAAAAGAAGATAAACGATAACGATTTTTTGGAGTACGAAGAAGTTTATACCGACCATTTTATGGTACCTTGAAGAGTCAGGTAAATACACAAATAGCAAAAGGACAAAAATATAATCTTCGATGTTGATGTGAAAGGTGGCTGCAACATAAAAACAGTTTTACGGCGAAAAAAAGCATTAGTTTGTTTATTCAACCGCCTTCTATCGACGAACTTCGCAGACGTTTAATGGGAAGACAAACTGATTCGGCAGAGGCTATAGAATATAGAATGGCAAAAGCTGAACATGAATTGACATTTGCTAATAAATTCGATTATATTATTGTGAACGACGATTTGGAGAAAGCGAAGCATGAAACCTATAACATTATAAAACATTTCATAGAATCGTAAGCTGCAATGAAGGTTGGAATATACGGTGGTTCGTTTAATCCTATTCATAACGGCCACATAAAACTGGCTGAAATTTTCTTTAAGGAACTTGAATTAGACGAAGTTTGGTTTATGGTTTCACCACAAAAATCCTTTTAAAATAAATAATAAATTGCTTAACGATACTCTACGCTTCCAATTAGTTGAGAAGGCTTTAAAAGAATAAAAAGTATATGATTGCTTGTAACTACGAGTTTAGTTTACCAAAAGCCATCGTATACTTGGAACACTTTACAACAACTTTCTTCTGATTTTCCTGCCAATAAATTTATTCTTTTAATAGGTGGCGACAATTGGTTAGCGTTTAATAAATGGTATCACGCAAACGACATTTTAGAAAAACTATCGCATTGCCGTTTATCCGAGAAAGAGCAGTGAAACTGCAGGAAATTACAATTTATTTTCTACTAAAAATGTAACCTTACTAAACATTCCGCTTATTAATATAAAGCAGCACCGATATTCGTCAACGTATAAAAAGGGAGAAACTATAAAAGGATTGGTTCCTGAATGTATTGAAAACGATGTAAAAATGTTTTATAGCAAAATATAAAAAAACTATAGAAAGATGCTGACAAGCTATACTAACAAGCACATTGTTTAACCAAAATTATAGTAAGATGGCAGAACAAACTTTAAAAGAAAAAACGGCAAAAGGTCTTTTCTGGGGAGCATTGAACAATGGTACAATGCAAATTTTAAATGTACTTATTGGTATTTTGTTGGCTCGTTTACTTTCCAATGCCGATTATGGTTTAATTGGAATGCTTGCAGTTTTACTGCTGTTGCAGGTGCTTTACAAGAAAGTGGCTTTACTTCTGCAATTGCAAACCTTGAAAATCCTACCGATAACGACTACAATTCGGTATTTTGGTTTAGTACTATTGTAAGTTGGTGTTCGTATTTGGTACTTTTCTTTTGTGCTCCGCTAATTGCAAAATTTCTTCCACCATACAGAACTCGTAAATCTTTCGCGCTTTCTATTTGTTTCTTTGCTTTTCTCTGCTATTGGTACTGCGCCAACGGCATATCTCTTTAAAAACATTATGGTAAAAGAAACAACTATCTTACGTGTATCGTCGTTAGTTATTTCAGGTATCGTTGGTATTGTGTTAGCATGGCAAAATTACGGTTATTGGAGCTTGGCTTGGCAACAAGTTTTATATATTACTTTAACTAGTTTAGGACGTTTCTTTATAATTCCGTGGCGACCTTCGTTAAAAATTAATTTTGCACCTATTCGCAAAATGTTCTCTTTCAGCTATAAAATTTTAATTACTACTGTTGTAAACATAGTTAGCCAAAACTTACTTACATTCATTTTTGGCAGACTTTATACTGCAAATGCTGTTGGAAATTTTTCGCAAGCATTTAAATGGGACACAATGGCAAGTACAATGATATCGGGAACAACATCGCAAGTTGCACAACCAGTATTGGCAGAAGTAAAATTAGAAACAGAAAGACAAGTAACTGTATTTAGAAAAATGCTCCGTTTCACTGCTTTTTTAGCTTTTCCTGCTATGTTTGGTTTGAGTATGGTTGCACATGAATTTATAATAGTTCTTATTTCCGACAAGTGGGCAGATAGTATTCCGCTACTTCGTATACTTTGTATAAGTGGTGCTTTCCTACCTTTTTATACATTATATCAGAATTTAATGATAAGTCGTGGTAAATCTGATGTATATTTATGGATAACAACTTCGCTTATTGCAGTTCAATTATTACTTGTTTTGTTATGTTATACTAAGGGAATGATATTTATGGTGAGTGCATATCTGTAGCAACCGTGCTTTTGGCTTTTTGTTTGGCAAGTTTTTGCCTATCGCGAAATCTCTATTCGCTTATACGATGTGTTATGCGACATTATACCTTATATGTTTATCTCGGCAGTAATTATAATTGCAGTTTATTTTGCCACAAGCGGTATTCAAAAATCTCATAGTTCTCTTATTAACACGAATAATATTGGCTATTGCTGCTTATTTTATTACTATGAAACTATTAGGTTTTAAGATACTTGACGAATGCATTAATTACTTATTCCATAAAAATCAAATCGTAAGAGTTTAATATTACCATTTCAAATAGAGTAATTCAATGTAGATTTCTAGTATATATAGACAGAAACCAATTAGCTTTTCTAAAGTTTGCAACTAAAAATGTATAGACCAAATCAAAAAGAAGCTATTCTATCAATAATTATGCATAGATACAAAAAACAGCTCATTTTGAATTAAAAAAATAGTTAAAATGTTAGTGTTTGTGTTGCAGATTTAATAAATATGTCTATTTTTGCAATGAAACAATTTATTAATATTAAAAAAATCATCACTATTATAAAAGAAATTATATGTTAGGGAGTTATATTAAATTGTATTACATATACTAGCAGCTATCTTTGTCGTTTTCTTGACTTTAAGACTATTATATTATATGTACAAGAATATTAAGAAGAAAGATTGGCGTTCTGTAGTATTTAATGTCATAACTTTAGCAATAGGTACCCTTTTTTATTGTTATTTTTGGGATCTCGACGTGAGAAAAGCTTTCACTGAAATTATAACTTATTTTAGCTAAGGAAAAAACTCTAGTAACTATTCAGCAGTAATGAACATTGAATAGTTACGTTATATTCACCTAAAACTAAAAAAATAGTTAAAAATAATACTATTTGTGTTGCTGTTTTTAATAAATATGTCTATTTTTGTAATGAAACAATTTATTAATATCAAAAAATCATCACTATTATAAAAAGAAATTATATGGTAGGAGTTATTTTAAGTGTATTACATATACTATCAGCTTTCTTTGTCGTTTTCTTGATTTTTAAGACATTTATATAGAATGTACAAGAAAAATTCAGGTAAAAAGATTGGCGTTCTCTATTATTAGATGTCATAATTTTAATAATATGTACCTCTATCGTCATTTTTGTGACGTTTAAGTTGAGAGAAGATTTCACTGAAATTATAACTTATTTTTAGTTAAGGAAAAAAATCTAGTAACTATTCAGCGGTAATAAACGTTGAATAGTTACGTTATATTCACTAAAACTAGAAATAGTTAAAAATACTACTATTTATGTTGTTGTTTTAATAAATATCTCTATTTTTGCAATGAAAACAATTTATTAATACCAAAAATTATTACTATTATAAAAGAAATTATATGTTAGGAGTTATTTTAAGTGTAGGGTCTCATACTATTAGCGATTTTTGTCGTTTACTGTGATTTTTGGAATATTATTTAAAATGTACAAGAATATTAAGGAGAAAAATTGGCGTTGGGCAGTATTTTATTTCGTAGGTTTCGCAATAGGTACCCTTTACTTTTATCTTTATTTTTACTAGGACGTATGACCTGAGAAAAGCTTTCACTGAAATTATAACTTATTTTTAGCTAAGAAAAAAGCTCTAACTTATACATAAAAAGATGGAAGTAGGAGTATTATTAGTTACATTTTTATAACAGTTGCTCCTTATAGGCTTTTCATATTTTTTTAGATGAGCATAATCTGTAGGTATGAACATTTAAGAAATGGATATTTTACAACTTATTAGTTCTCAAACAATTATACGAAGGGTAAAAAAATATAATAAGAAAAATATTTTTTTATATTATAAATGCATCGTTTTTTTATATTACAAAATATTTTTTTCATATAAAAATTTGAAAGGCATAATTTCGTCGAAATCTACCATATATTATTTTTAAAATCCAGACTATTTATTTGATACAAAAAAATTTTAAGGAGTAATGCTAACAAAAAAATAAATAGAAAAATAGAAAGCAGTGTTACTTCTATGGTATTTAAATTGAACAATTGACGCAGTATTTTACTTAAAAAGCATAAAAACAAGTGCGCCTAATATAGGAAGTACTTCATCTTTAAGCTTAAACTTAATGCCATACATTACCACAAGTATAAAAGAAAGAATGACGAAACCAAAAATTTGTGCCAGCATATTTCTTCTTCTTATTTTTTTAGAATTTATTTAAAAACAAAAATTCGTTTACATAATTTTTAGGGTGGGTTGAATAACAAAGTAACTATTGTGCATACATTTGTAGTTGCATAATTGGGTAAAGAGCAGCCCTAATTAACCGTATAGCTCCTTTCCCTTCGGTATGAAATAGGTGTTTATAATTCTTCATACACTGATATTGCAATTTCAGGAAAGGTAAAACACCATTTTGCAATTCTAACTCGAGTATAGTTTTTGCAGCTTTTGCCTCATCGTTATTTGCATTTACATAATTTAAAAGCAACAGTTTTGCTGCAAAAATAGGGCGTATGCGCTTTCGTGTTTCCTTGTAATGCTTTATTCCCCACCACAACATATATAAAGCATTCTGCCACGATGGCAAACTTTTTTTATAATCGTTATAAGTAGTAGCTGCAGAATGTCGGCGAAAATTAACCAGAATTTTATCGATGAATACGATGTTTTTATGTGCAGCCGCTACTATTGAAAGCGCAGCATCGTACATAGAATATTTAAAAATGGAATGTTCTAATGGTGGCAACATATTTATAAGTTCACGGCGAAGTAATAATGTATGTCCGGGGAGCCCCAAAAAACACATTCGAACAACATTTACATTACGTTTTCGATGGTCGAAATAAGCAAACGAACCATCGGTAGAAAAAGGACGCGAAAAACCAGAACAAAGTAAGTTTTTACCAATACTTTTCATCTGATTTTCTATTTTGTCGGCTTCCCAAATATCATCTTGGTCAGAAATTGCGATATAATCGCCTGTGGCTCGTTGCATAGCAGAAATAAAATTACCATTTACACCATGCGCAGAATTATTTTCGAAAAACTTTATAAGACTATATTTACGAGCATAATCGTGAATAATATCAACGGTTTCATCGATAGAATTATCGTCTTGTATTATTATTTCGTGCAGCGGATATGTTTGTGCGAGAATAGACTCTAACTGTTCGCTGAGGTATTTTGCCCCATTATAAGTACATAAAACAATAGAAACACTTGCCTTCATAACTACCAATATTTAGAAATACAAATACTTAATGAGCAATGAACCGTTGTAAAACCATAAGATACAGCGTAAGTAAAACAAGCAAAAACACGCAATATTGTTTTTGTTTTGTTACGGATATAACGAACAAGATACGCTATAGATAGAGGAATTACATAAAATCCAATGAGCGGTCATTATATACACTTCGTTTATGCCAAAGCCTAAACCTATGTGCAACACCATATCTAATGCGGCAAAAGAAAGGAAGAGCCACAAAAATTTAGAATGTCGTCCGCACCATATTCCTACGATGAAAAGGAGGAAAATTATAGCTTCTACAATATAATTCAGTGTCCAATTATAAGAAACAATAACAGGACGTGTCTTCATTATATCTTCTAATTTATGCGTTTGATGTAGCTGTATGGATTCGCCAAATAAATTTTCCACAATTGTTTCTGTACGAGAGGTAGAAATATCTGTCCAATTCAGAAAACGTAGCTTACTTACTGGTTTGCCCGAATGTGCTTTTTGTGGTTGTTTATCTTCTGCTCTCAACACATTTCGGCGATATTCTCTCCACATATTTTGGAAAACTTTCTCTTGTTTTACACTATCTTTAATGTGGGTAGTATCTTTAAATGCTGCAAACATAGCTTTGCGTTCTGCTTTAATGGCATTACGCTTTTTAAGTTTTAATGCTGCCACTTTATCGGCAATAAACTGTTCGTGTTGCCATTCTCCAATTGTAAAGACGGCTGCAAAGGGTAGAATAATAGCCAAAAGAAGGTTCTTTATAGTGAAAAATCGTTTGCCTCGTGTAAAAAGATTGGCAAGAAATATTTTTAAGCCATTATTCAGAGATATACCTGCAGTAAGCAAAAACAACAAAACAGTTTGGCAAATGCCCATTTCTTTCTTTTCTTTCATACATTTTCCTGCAATATATAGCGTAAGCAAAAGCATAAACATCGAGAGAATGAAATGGTCGGAGGCTATACTTGAAAGTAAAACGTGAGCAAAAGAATAGAGAAAGAAGGCAAGAAGCGCTGAATCGAAAGAAGATATACCGATGATTTGGCGCAAAATACGCAACATAAGAACAAAACCACCTACAGAGAAGAATAGCAAAACACATGCAACTATATAAATGGCAAAGTTTGTTCCCGTAATACAAATAAGCAATTTGTTTAACAACGAAAAAGGATAATAAAAGAGAGCCAACAGTGGGTGTCGGTTTACATCGAATGCTAACGACCAATCGGAAACAACCAAATAGGTTAAAGGATCGAAACCAGAAAGATGATAGTTGTCTACAAACAATTTGTAGTAATTGTTCGATGGATTCGTAAATAATGGAACATACTTTGTAATGGCAAGAGCTTGTAACAATAGTTGCCACACAAAGAATAAGCCAACTGGTAGGCGTTCTTCTCTCTTAATATTAAGGAAACCTACAATAGCTTTCATTGAATAAGATAATAAATAATTTGTCCGCCATTATAAATCCACAACCAACTTGTTAGTACCAGCAATATAATGCGCAAAACAAATCGAGATTTATGAGAAAGAATACGCAGCAAATATCCAATAGAAATAGGTATTATGAAAGCCCAACCTGCCGTCATTATATATACTTCGTTGATGGCAAACCCCATTATAATATGCAATGTAAAATCGGAAGCAAACCATAACAAAAGCATTTTCATAAATTTGTAATGCCAACCTGCAACAACTCCCATTACAAAAAGCAAAACTATCAATGCTTCTATTACGTAATTGGCTATCCAACTATATTCTACAAATATGGGACGATCCCACGAAACATCTTTTAAAAGAAATTTTTGATGTAACTGAATAGGTTCGCCAAAGAAATTTTCTATTAAAGTTTGGGTTCGAGAGGTGGAAATATCCATCAATTTTCCAATACCTTCGCTACTTGCTGCACGTCCTGTATGAGCATGTAGCCATGCATTTCTTTCTTTTGTATGAGTTTCAAATTTTCCCGGCTGTTTCTTTTTGTTGGTATTTACAATTTTCTGTGTAACTTCTTCTTGTGGAATTTCTACTTGATAATATTGTAATTGTTGAATTGCAAATAACAATGCCAATGGAAGTAGAATAGCAACTACAAGATATTTAAAACTAAAGAACTTTTTACCATTTGTGAAAAATACCAGCCAATATAGTTTTCCCTGCATTCGAGGCAGCTATTCCTGCAGTAAAGAACATTAGCAAGAAAGATTCCCACGTTTTTATTAACTTTCCTTGTTTTTGTCTCTTTCCTGCAATATAAAGCGTAAGTGTAAGCAACATTAACGATATTATAAAAATGGTCGGGGACCATTGCAGGAACAAGAATATGTGCGAAAGAAAAAAAGAAAAGTGTGAGCAAAGTTGCATCTTTCTGTTTCAATTCGAGCACTTCACGCAATATGCGATAAGTGAAAACAACAGAATAGAACGCCGAAAAAAGTATGATTATCGCCATAAGAAATACAGCGAAATTGATGCCTACTGTATTTATTAGCCAATGGTTGAGCCAATAAAGTGGATAAAGAATTGTGAGAAATAATGGGTGTCGAATAGTTTCGAAATGAACTCTCATAGAAGAAATGGTAATCCACGACCAATTATCATAGCCCGACATACGGAAGTTTTTGGTAAATAACGACCAAAATCCGCCGTGTGCTCCCATTGTATAAACACCAAAATGGCTACTAATAAGCAACACATTAAATGCTAAGAATACTAAAAGCATAGCAAAAGCTAATATTCTTTTCTTCTTTTTATTGCAAATACACCTAATATAGACATTTCTTTCTTAATTAAGAGTTGCAAAGATACATTTATAACATACCTTACAGCGTTAGCAGGTAAGTATTACCTATAAACGTATTCTATTTTCGTTTTTAAGAATAAACGCACTAATAAAAAAATTAATAGGAACACATATACCGAAAAACAGGAATCATGGCTATTGTTTTAGGTAATCCGAGCCAAAGAAAAAGAGTTAAAAGACAGTTTGTAGCCCGAAATTAACAAGATGGGCAAACGCAAAGCCTATTCCACGTTTTGTTGTTGATTGAACTTTAAATGTAATTTAGTTGATGCTATATAGTTAAACATAAAAGCTTAACAAATAGCCTACTGTATTAGAAATTTGTGGTTTAAAACCATTTAATTAATAAAAGATATATTCCATATTGAAGGGCTGTAGCTAAAACACCTACAATACAAAAACGCACGATTTCATCGAAACTTCGGCTTCTTTTTGTTCGAAAAGGTTTATAATAGCTTTCATCGGCTTCTTTTTAGTAAATAACTATCGCCTTTACTATCGCCAAAAGCAATCAATTTATATACGTTTCTATATGGGAATGCACTTTTTAATCGTTTTATTTTTCTTTGCTGTAGCAATTTTTGTTAAAAAGTTGCCAGTTACAATACCTAATCTTACATCTATTTGTGTGCCTTCGATTTGTATTTTATTTTCAAATTCTTTAAAGAAAGGTTTCACCCAGTTTTCTATACTTGCCGTAATAATAATTACACTATCTTCTTGAATAAGAGCTTTACGAATTGAGTCTAATCCACCTTGACGCATTATGTTTTGTTTTGCTACTGCAAAAATTTTTGACAGAGTTTATTAAATTCGTCTATATTCATTCCTTTAAAGAACCATGAAAAGATACGTTGTTTGGCTTTTCCAATTAGGATATAGATGTAGTTTCATTAAAAATAAGTATGGGGGAAAAATAGTAAGAGTCCAAAAAGGTTTTCCCATATCCTTTAGAATATTCGATAAATTCGATGAATGTGTCCTTTTTTGTCAATGTTCCATCAAAATCGAAGGCGTATACTTTCATACTACAAGAAATATATTATAACAAGAAATGTTAGTCCAAAGCTCAATACAATAAACTGAATAAAAGGGTCGTGAAGGAGAACTTTTGTAGGATCACCGCTTCTTTTGTCTACTACTGCAAGCTGAATGTAGCGCAACAAGCCTAAAAGCACAAAAACACTTGTAAGATAGAGATTATCTGTATGGAAATTTGCGATTGTTTCAGGGCTTACTGTATACATAATGTAACACACTAAAGTTACACTTGCAGTTATGGTTATGGCTTGATTAATGAAGGTTAGATTATAACGAATAGTATTTTTTCGAGGAGCTTCGCCAGTTTCATTCATTCGTAAAACATCGTCTCTACGTTTTGCAAACGAAAGGAAGAGCATTAAGAGAAAGGTCATTAAAACTATCCATTTACTCAATCGAATATCGGTTGCAATACCACCTGCAAGAATACGTAATACGAAACCAAATGCAACAACACAAACATCTATAATAGCATGTTGTTTTAGAAATAAACAATAAGCAACATTTAAAGCCCAATAAAAACCAATAACTCCACCTGTTTGAATGCGATGAGCTGGTAAAAAAATAAGCGAAACCATCGACAAAATAACCATTATTACTATAAGAAAAATATCCTTGTGTAATGCTTATTTTGCCAGACGCTAAAGGTCTATTACACTTTTTGTGGGTGTCGTCGATCGTCGTTTACATCAATTATGTCGTTTAAACAATATATAGAGGAAGCTATAAAAGAAAAAGCTATCATGGTTATACAACCTTCGTAAAGCGATTCTATATTACCCAAAGCCCTACCAAAGAAGATAGGAAACAACACTACAAGGTTTTTTATCCATTGATGTGGACGTATTAATTTAATTATCTCCTTCATTGTTCTAATTCTTTTTTATTATGGTTGTTAGCTTTCCTACAGTTTTATGCAAAAGCCAAGCAAGTGGTAGCACTATAATGAGTGTTGCAAAAAACTTTAACCAATAATGCCAATCGAGTTGTTCTATATAGTCAAGAATAAAATGATTGTGCAGCAAATATATTTCTAAACTTATACTTCCTACGAATGTGAGTATTTTGTTAAGATGTTTATTATGCAGCCTATTTAACGTTATGCAAAGTAGAAATATTCCTGTTATTGTGAGCGGTATATATATTAGGCGCTCCAAAAATAGAGGAAAACAACCGTGTCGTATTTGTTCTAAATAGACACAAGAAGCAAATGTACCCACAAAAACCAAAAGAATAAGCCAAATAGAGCTATATTCTATTGTTTTTTTGTCTTTTACAGCTGCGCCGAAATTTAGTCCGATAAAGTAAATTGGTACACGACTCCAGAAAATTTCAAGGTGCCCAACTACATTATAAATAGGTAAAACATATTGTACTATTATACACCAAACTATCATAACAACAGGAATCCAACGATATATAGGGTGCTTTATTATGAGCGACAAGTAAAAAGGAGTAACCAAATACAACATCATTGTTGCTGGAATATACCAGAATGTTAATTCATCGTGTAGCCAAAAATCTAAGTTTATCGTAATATCACCGATTAAATCGAATATATTTATACTATTTCCGCTATGCTGAATCCACGAAATAGATAGATAATCGGGAATATAATATAGCGATGCCACGATAAGCCATGTGGGATAGATGCGTAAAAGTCGCTTTTGATAGAAGTGCGTTGTATTAGGATTTTTTGTCCATGAATGCCAAAGTCCAACACCACTAAGAAAGAAAAACATATCGACACCAATGTTTCCTATACGGTGAAGTCCAAAAAACATATCTGTACGAGGCAAACCCACATGAAAAAGCATAACAAACAATATTGCTAAGCCCATAAGTTCGCCACGAAACCTACTAATATCTGCAAGTTCTATTCCTTTTCTTTTCATCTCACAACTTAGGCGAAGGTACACGTTTCATTATTTCTTTAAACAACCAAGCTACGCATATAGAAGTAATAATATAGAGCAAAAAGCTCCTGTCCAATAATCTCCGTTACGAGATATTGGGATTATTATTTTTCGTGTAATAGGGTGTGAAATAAACAATGCTGCTGAAATTACTCCTAACCAATTAAACATTTTTGCTATTCCAAAAGTATATTTCGGATAATTTAAATTCCAATATGATAGCAATTTTACAAAGCTAATGCCTGCAAAACATACAAACATTGGAACAAAAAGCCATACAAAAAAGCTATTACTACCATACCAAATAAGGAGTAAAGAGCACACAAACATTATTACATAAGCATATAAAGTGGTATTTCGCATATATTTTGCGCAGAGTAAACCTAAGCCAAAAAGGCAACATTCCACCGACGAAATTGTATCTCCAACGGTTTAAAGCTTCTCCGTTAGAGCACACTTCAATTCAATAATAGTACAAATAGCAATTAAAAAGCACTATCCATATCCAGTTTTTCTTGTATAAGAACAAGCGATAAACAATATATAACTGAAGCATTAATCCAAAGAACCAGTAAGGACCAGGCCATATTATATCGTCTGGATTAGGCAAAACATTGTTGAACAAACCCATTTGCGCAACAATATCAATCACCTTATAATGATGTTGTCCCTCAGTAATAGCATCAACCAATATAAATGCAGAAAATCCAACTATCATCATACGAAAGTAGTTTCAGCCAATGGAAACGCAAGAAACGATATACTGTTGGTTGATTTTCTATATTATTGGTTGTTTCATACTTTATTACCAACCCATAAGCAGATAGAAAAAGAAAAATTGGCACACCATAATGTCCAAAAAAAGATAGAAGATGGAAGATTGTTAGTTCGTTAAAGCTATGCGTAATAATATTATGGAACCAATCTACATTATGCTGGTTGAATTGATATTCATTTTCTTGCACAATGTGACGAAGCCAATGGCAATAGTTATGAAGCTACTATTCCAACAATGGCAATACCTCGCAAGATATTACATTCTGTGCGACTCAACATCATATTAACAGTGGTTCGGTTATTTATAGTGTGTGTATTGTTGTTCATATTTACCATACTTATACGCAAAAAAACTACCGTTTTATCGCTATTTTTCGTCTGTATTCTGCTACCAATTCGTCGTAATTAGTTTTGTTTTTAAGAATTCTAGGACGCTTCTCGTTGTATTTTGGACTCAGAATATCATATTCTTCGTGATAGTCTTTCGCCTTTATACCACCTAAATGGAGCAACAAGTGAGGTAAAGCATCGGTCATAAAACGTTTGTGTCTTATTGCTTTTATTTGTTCAAACTCTTTTGGGTGTTTCGCAATGTATTTTTGTGAGCAGTATATCCAAAATGGAACTTCAAATTCGTAGTGTGCTAAATCATAATCGATTTTTGCAGAATGATTACGACAAATAATGTCTCGTTTACCTTCAAAACACTCTTCTCCATGATCGGGCATATATATTACTACAGCCTCTTCATTGGCAAAACGTTTCACAATTTGATTTACTATTGAGTCGTTATACAACACAGCATTGTCGTAATGCGCCAACATATAACGTCGTTGTAAGGTAAGTTCTGGGCGTTTTTGTTTATAATCAGATGCTTTAAAATGCTTTCTGTCTGCTGGATAACGCCTATTATAGGACACATGGCAACCTATAAGATGAAATATTATAAGGTTATATTCTCTATTCTCAGCTTTCAGTCTATTATCATAATCGGCGAGTAAGCCTTCATCGTAAGTATGTAAACGTGTATTACGTGTATCGAACATTGATTTAGAAAGTTCTTTATTATTTAAAAAAAGAAGCCACCACTAAAGTCATAAACTGCTTCTTTTTGCTTGTGGAAGAAACTGATTAGTAATGAAAGACACATGATAACCCTGCCTTACGAAACAGTTGTGGAAAGAGTGGATAATCGCACCATTCGCCTTTTTGTCCCACAACATGCATTGAAAAGATGTTTTTAAAAACGAAACTCGTAAGGTTCCAAGGCGCAACAACATCGGTGAAAGGTATTAAGTTTCCAGCCTTTTCCAATGCAATTTGACGTGGTGTTGTCTTCATAAAAATATCCATATTGCTGCGAATGATGTCGTCCAAGACTTTCGCCAATAATTAAAACGATATTTTTTGTATTAAAAAGCACAGCTCTGAACAGAGGCACGATCTTTCGCTTCTACTAATCTATCGATTTGTTGCGATGCTAAATGATTGGCATACAAACTAAATATTAGTCGATAAACAGGGGTATAAAATACGGCACAATCGGGTGTTGTTAGTTCGTGTTCTACACTTCCTATTGTCTTTAACGAGAACATTTGCACCATTTCGCATTTATTATGGAAAGACGAAACTTCCGATGTTACAAATAAAGAAACCGTAATTAGACCGATGAAACCGGCACTTTTATCTCTCACAATAGTTATCCATAATGGTTGTTTTATGTCTTTTTGCTTGCAATAAATTCTCAATATGGCAACCAAACAATGCAAAACTATTATTAGTAATAATAATCCTACGCTTGATGTGAGAACTTCAGTATTAATATAACTACTAAGAAACTCGCTTGCCTCACGTTTATCGGTTTCTGCAGCCAATAATAACATTGATGGATTTAAAGAAGATTGGAAATTCACCCAACAGAAAAGATCGGCTATACTGGTAGAATAGGCTATTACATAAAACACACCTACTATCCAACAACGCAGTTTTTTAGGTATTAACGAAAGTATTACACAGATAGTATAAAGGTCAAAAATAGTTCCAACCAGATATTTCCATAAACTGAAACATCGTCGCGATTGGTAGGGAGTTCTGCATACGAAACTACAATACCAATGAGATACATAAAGAAGAAAAAGCAAAAATTACTTCGAATAGGATAGCTTGCTTTCTTTAAAAATTTGGTAATACCGCTTAAAAACTGTCATTCTCTATACTTTTGGGGCAAAGGTACGGCAAAAAAAGATTAATCAAGTTTTATCAATTAATTATCTATTTTGTAGAATAAATGGAAGGATTCTTTTTATCTCAAGTATTAACAGATAAAGTTATCGTTCATAAAACTCTTATGACATTTTGAGCACTATTTAATGTAATTGATAATTGATAATTACATACAGAATGTTTTGACGAACAACTAAATTAGATTTATAGGACACTTGTATGTCATTTCTTTTTGTTACTTTTGCACCTATATACGCAAATGTACAGACACGCTTTTAACTTAGCTACTGCTAATAAGGTTCCTTATTATGAACTTAAGGATTTATATCGTAATATGGTTGTACATATACGAATAGCGTTAAACTTGGGTTAGATATATAGCGAGGAGAGATATGTGGAACATTTAAACTTTTAGATAATGAGAAAAACATCTATTATTTGCTTAATACTTCTAATGGTATTATCATTATGGGCTACATCAATACCTCATTAAGATAAGTCCTGAACAAAAAAATTCAAACTATGGCTTAACGATACTATTAAGCATATTAAAAGGCAAATACACTATTAGTTCTGACTCTACATTATTAACCATAACTGATAGCTTTTCATATATAGTTAGGAAAGGCAAAAATAGCTTATAGCACCAATATTCAGAAGCCATACAATATATGCTAAAAAGATGTCCATGAACCTCCGTATATTAATTACAGAGTAATAGCTAATAGATATAATGAATTTACACCATCTGAAATAGACCAGCTAAAAATACGAGGCTTATACAGAATTTCCGCTTATAAAGGTTTTAGCAAAAATGTGATTATAAATTATAATGAAAATAGAGCTAGCATCAAGAGCGCCTATATAATAAATAAACAAAACAAAAAGATACAACATTAGTTGAATTTAGCTATAAAGGAAACAAAAATTATAAAAAGATATTATTAAGAACTTTCATTACTCTCGGTAAAGTTTAATATGACTTCTACTGGTATTCTGAATTAGAAATTCTGATGCAGCTTTTACCTCATCGTAAACAAGTAACACATCGTCCGTATTGCTTTTTTTCTGTTTCTGTTCTTTCAGTATTTCTCAGCTGAATAATCTTCTTTTCACATTATAATATAGGTATATAAAAGGCTGCTGTGTGCTATGATATCTAATTTACAACTGACAGATATCTGAGACGAATGTTACAGATATCTGAAACAGAACACGATAGATATCTAAAACAAAAAGTAACTAAAAATCATAGTGAAATAACTATGTTATTCTTTATATTTAACAAGATACAAATAGAAATATAAGAAAAATAGTAATTTATTATAGAAAAATAAGTACCTTTTGTGCACTTAGTAAATAATATTTTTAATCTAATTTATAAAATGAGACTAAAACATTTTCTTTTTGCAGCCTTATTCTTTGTTGCAGGAATGGCAAACGCACAGCAGTTTGGTCCTATTCCAATCAACAAGAATGTTAGACAAGGTAAACTCAGCAATGGACTGACGTATTACATTTTGCACAACAACTGGCCAGAACACGTAGCAAACTTCTATATTGCACAGCGTGTCGGCTCTATTCAGGAAGAAGAACCACAGCGCGGTTTGGCTCACTTCTTGAGCACATGGCGTTCAATGGTTCAGAACACTTCCCCGACTCTACTTTTATTAGAGTTTACACGCTCGCTTGGAGTACAGTTTGGTAGCGACTTGAATGCATATACTTCTATCGAAGAAACTGTTTATCGTGTTTGCAATGTTCCAACTAAACGTGAATCGGCACTCGATTCTTGTTTATTAATACTAAAAGACTGGTCGAACGGTCTGACACTCGACGATAAGGAGATTGATAAAGAACGTGGTGTTATTCACCAAGAATGGCAATTAAACCAAAACGCAATGATGCGTATTTACGACCGTTCGTTGCCTAAACTATATCCTAACAATAAGTATGGACTCCGTCTACCTATCGGTTTAATGAGCGTAGTAGACCATTTTAAATATCAAGCTCTACGCGACTATTATCGTAAATGGTATCGTCCAGACAATCAATGCATCATAGTTGTAGGCGATGTAAACGTAGACCGCATAGAAGCAGAGATTAAGAAGTTATGGGCAAATGCTAAAGTTCCTGCAAATGCAGCCCAAGTAACAAAACTTCCTATAGCCGACAATGCACAAGCCATCTATGTATTCGATAAGGATAAAGAGATGCAAAACACTACTATAGGTATTATGATGAAGCACGATGTATTTCCTGATGAGATGAAAACAAGTCAGGCATATTACATTGACAGCTATATGAAGAAATGATTACTCATATGCTGAACCAACGTTTCAGCGAAATGAAACAAAAAAGCCGACTGTCCATTTACCAGTGCCTATTGCGAAGATGGCAGCTATATGCTTTCAAGCACAAAAGACGCATTTCTCATTAGGGGCTTTCAGCTAAAGAAGGTAAAGACATTGAAGCCTTTCAAAGCTATTTATCGCGAGGCACAACGTGTACGTCAATATGGTTTCACACCAACCGAATTTGAACGTACCAAACAAGAATTCCTCTCACAAATCGAGTCTGCATACACTAATCGCGATAAGACAACCAATAACCAATATGGCGACGAATTGCGCGACCACTTCCTGAAGAACGAGCCTATACCTAACAAGGAAGACGAATACAAAATAATGAAGCAACTCGTTGAGATGCCAGCACTGAACTATCAGGTAGTAAACGAGTATGCTAAAGAACTTATTTCAGATAAGGATAGCAACCTTGTTGCATACATCTTTGCACAAGATAAGCCTGGAAAGGTTGATATTACAGAGGCACAAATGGCACAAGCCATAAAGGAAGTACGTGCAGAAAAACTTTCGCCATACGTTGATAACGTAAAGAGTGAGCCATTATTGGACGTTAAGAAGTTGCCAAAAGCAGGTAAGATAGTAAAAGAAACAGAGAACAAGAAGCTCGGTTATAAAGAACTTACATTGAGCAACGGTGCTCGCGTTATTTTGAAGAAGACAGACTTCCAAGCTAACGATGTTCGTTTCTATGCTACAGCTAAGGGTGGTAGCAGCTTGTACGATAAGGCAGACTTTGACAATCTTAAACTATTTAATTCTGTAATGGGCAATAGTGGCCTTGGTAACTTCTCTAAACAAGACTTAACCAAAAGCGCTTTTACGGTAAACAAGCAAGTGCTAACTTGGCATTGGGTACATACTATCAGTCTGTAAGTGGACAAGCAATACCAAAAGATATTGAGACCATGATGCAACTGGTTTATCTCAAATTAACCAATGTAACAAAGGACGAACAAGCTTTCAACGCTATGATGAAGCAATATGAACAGGCCTTAAAACATAAAGATTTATCGCCTGAAAGTGTATTCGGCGATTCTATTACAGTTTCGCTCTACAACCATGCACTTCGTTATGCACCACTTTCTGTAAATACTCTAAAGGGCGTAAACTACGACCGTATACTCCAAATATGGAAAGAGACGTTATGCTAATCCTGGTCAGTTTGTTTATTACTTTGTAGGAAACTACGACGAAGCAACTCTACGTCCCACTTATCGAAAAATATATAGGGTAGCTTACCAAAGGGAAAGCAGAGAATTGGAAAGAAGTTTCTGGCTTTGCAACAGGTAAAGTAATTAACCATTTTGCTCTAAAATCTGAAACGCCAAAAGCTATGAGTTTCGAATTCTGGCACCAACCAATGAAGTATACTTTAGAGAATTCTGTGCTTGTAGACGCTGCAGCTCAAGTTTTGTCTATGGTTTATCTTAAAGATATACGCGAAGACCAAGGAGCAGCTTACTCTGTTGGTGCAAGTGGCGGATTAAATCAATCTGGCAATAAAACATTTGCCATTATTCAGGCACAATGTCCAATGGATCCAAACAAGGCAGAACTTGCTGTTAAGCTTCTTAACGAAGGCATTAAGAATAACAGTATGAAGGTTGATAACGACAAACTACAAAAGGTTAAAGACTTTATGCTAAAGCAAGCAGACATCAGTGCAAAGAACAATGGTCATTGGATTAATGTTCTTAATGAATATATTACATTAGGTGTTGATATTCAAAATGGATATAAAGAGGCTGTCGAGGCACTTACAACACAAAAGATAGCAGCTTTCTTAAAAGGACTCCTTGCAACAGGAAATCATACTGAAGTGGTGATGACACCAGCTAAATAAAAAATATTGCACAGGTTTGTTATTATAATACTTGTGCAATAAAAAACATTCACGCATAAAAAGCCTACGATTACTTGTGTAATTGTGGGCTTTTTTTCTAAAATAGTTTATTAGCAACAACATCTACCGAAACTTTAATAAGCTATTGAAGATAATGGTAGTGTTTAAAATAGAGGTACACTTACAATACAATTTACCCCTAGCAAAGAAATTAGCAAGGTAGTGTCTAAAAAGTGTGTAAGCCCATATTTTTCTTCTCTTTGCATTTGAAAAGAACAAAAATAAATAAACAATAGAACTTACACAATTACAAAAATTCATAAAGACGATTTTTGTTTTTAAAGCTATAGTTAAAAAGTAATAAAGCAGCTGTATATTAATTAATAATTAATATATATGAATTTTATAGACATTTAGTTAATATTAGCAAATATAGACATGCATGTTTGTATTAAAAAACGAATTAATACGTACATTTGCACAGCTAAAAAAATGATGCATATAGTGTCAACGACTATTTTGTTAGGTAATTTTTAATTTAATAAATAACTTAATTATTTGATGAAAAAGAAAAAAACTTTTTCTCCCGGAATGGGCTTAAGTTTCATGCTTTAATTTTATTATTACTATTATGTAATATTGGAATTTCAGCACAAACAGGTAGTAAGGCTGTAAAGGTTACTATTAGCCCACAAACAGGTAACATTATCTCTGTACGCTCTGAGAGTAGTCTAGAGGCAGGATCTCAAAGTGGATACGGGTCTATGTTTATTCACAATCAGGCGCCACTTACCTACACAACAACAGATAACCCAAAATTTTCTGCTGATGGTATGATGCGTAACCATACTGGTAACATTCGTTTCTATGAGAAAGATAATCGAATGGTACACATTACTGGTGTGTACAACTCTTATGCAGCCTTAGCTGTGCCTAAGGGGTTTTGTATCACAAAGTACACCATTAAAATCAAGAACAACCTGCAAGGTAGCTATGGAGGAGCTGATTATGATATTCTTGATGGAGCATTTGATGGACACCTAAAATGGGCACGAAACCTCCCTTGGTACTTTGGTGAAATCAAAGAAGATTATATCAAGTCGAATAACAATCCAAATTCTATCCAAACACATGATGAGAGTGCTACAAAATGGGTAGGAAGTCCTGTAAGACTAACTCATGATGCAAGCGGACAGTCAAAGACATACACACTCACTCGAGGTGATGGAACAACCAGCCTTGGATCTGTTTTGTATTTTACCTTTATTGGAAACCATAATTATATCGGTAAGGGATATAACGTCCTCACAGGTTTTGAATATGAGTCTATCGAAGTAGAATATGCTCCAGACGTAGAGTTCACTGTCTCTATGACTCCTTCAAACGTTTCTGAAACCAATACCAACTTAGTTGAGAATGGTTTTGAAACTCAAAAAATTGATGTCGGAGAAATTAAGAAGGTAACAAAGGCTGGTAAAACTTTCTTAGCTTATGTACCAGAGAACATTAAGCAAATGGAGGCTAAGGTAAAGCTCTTCCATGAGTCTGCTGTTGAAAATGGAACATGGAAGAAGAAAGATGGTACTAATGAGAAGATTTCTGTTGTTCAGAACGACGGAAAGGTTTGGAATGCTTTGAAGAGTGGTATTTACTACATCGAAGGTCCTACAAAGGTTGAAAACAACTATAAAGATGACCTACAAAGGTCGTTCCTATTGGTTATCGTATCACTGGTGCTACCTTTAACTTCTCATTAGGTAAGAATGAGAATTATGGTACAAAAGGATTTAAGATTAAGGGAGATAACAACAAATATCTAACCTTTAGCAGCACACAATATCCTAAATGGAGTACAAGTACACAAGCTACGACATGGGAGCAAGATTCTGAAGGTTATGTCTACACTAAAGATGTGTATGGTAACACCCAGTACCTTGCTATGGGTGCTAGTGTGGCAACTGGTACCTTTTACGTCATAACTACAACATCTAGAACAAGTGCCTACAGAAACTGGTACTTCGACAGTGAAGGAAAACCTTTATAACTCAGTTTATAGAACAAGATACTACCTACAGGGCTTATGGAAGTTATGCTGTTCTTTTCTTACTATGACCGATCAACTTTCTACGGAAAAGCGTGAGTCTGCTGGTGAAAAGCTACACTCCACAGAACTACACTATAAAGGTGTATGACAAGACTGGTAAAACTGTTTATCAGGAAGTGTCAGTTACTCCATCTGCTTCAAATGGTTCTATTACCATTGATGGTCTTAACAACGATGCTGTTAAGTTTGAGATTAAAAACACAACTGGTACAGCCTTGGTAAATGTAGATGTAAAGATGGAGCCATTGAACCCTTATATCAGTACAGCCGATATCGTCTGCACAGGTGAGCAGGGTGAGGAGATGACTCGTACCTTTACAAATGCTGTCGACTTTAAGATGGGTGGTGACCTCTTTGAATATAAGGTGCCTGCAGGTTTCTCTACACCAGCACAGGGTACATTTACATTCCGTAACTTGAAGTCACTCTTTGCTGACGACACTTATCTGAACTGTGATTCACACGATGGTAAGGCTCGTTATAGCTTCGTAGGTTCTGCTTATACTCCTGTAAACGGCAAAGATTTGTATGCAAGTGATTATGATCCAAATCATAGTTACTTAGATAAGATTGATGTTAAGGTGGCTGGTAATCGAGCATTCATCTTCAACAACTCTGCACAACTTGACCGTAACAGAAACACACAGGCGACATTGTATCTCGAAGAGACACCATTTAGTGCCGCTGCTTATAGTTCACAGGGTGGTAACTTCGACCCACAGAATTCTATCGTGCTAATGGATGCAACGAAGACTCTCTACCTCTTCACAAAGGATGAGACACGTTACAACATTGCACCAACAGTTAAGGAGCAGCACGAGGCTTTCGCTTACTACACAGCAACTATCAAGTTGACTTCAGGTGAGTACACTCCAAATGTTGAGTGGGTTAAGATCTACGACAAAACCAACTACTATAAGGCTGATAATGATCAGGACAACGAGGAGGCTATGTATGGTGCAAAGATTACCACGACTGCTGCTGGCTTCGACACAGAATCGGGTAACAGCTATGGTTATCTGACACTGAGCCAGATTAAAAATGCAATGACAGCTGCACTTGGTGGAACTAATGCACCTACATCACTTGACCAAGTACTCTACGTAGACAACTCTCAGCTGTTCAGCGTTATTGGTAGTACAAACGATACTTCAACAGGTATCATGAGTATGAATACTTTCCGTGATGCATTGGCAAAGAATGCTATCGTTTACCTCCCTTATCGTTCTGCAACACAGGCAACAGCTAACAATGTTGCTGTTGCGAAGGAAGGAAGCACATCAAACTTTACATCACCAGTAGAGTTTAAACTCATCGATAAGAATCCATTCTTTGCACCATACGATATCAAGTTGGCTGACGACAAGTTTGCTACCTACGAGCGTAAGATGACTTACAACGGTTATGGTGCAGATACTTATGCTTCTATCGTACTTCCATTCAAGCTCACTGTTGACACTAATGGTGACCATAAGGATGATAATGGAGGCTTCTATGAGTTTACAGTTGGTAAGATGAAGGAGAATGGTTTGACCTATACCAGCACTCCGCAGAATCAGGGAACAGACTATCAGGCTACTGCTCAGTTTGAGAAGCTCAATGCTGCAACTGAAGCAAACAAGTCTTACATGGTACGACTCCCACGTGCAAATGCCTCAAACAACATCCTCTTCACTGTACGTGAGAAGGCTGCCCTTATTGAAAAGACCGCATCAAATGATAATTTCATTGAGGACGGAATGATTAACAACATACTTAATGGCGCAACAGCTAACTTCAAGAGCTACCATACCTATTCAGGTTTACGCATGAACAAGGCTGATAAAGCCAAATGTATTCTACTTCTCTTACAATAAGTTCGTTGCACTGCGCAACCTTCGTAAGGAAAGTTCTCTACCTCTGGCCATTCCGTGCAGCTTATGAGTTCAGTAGTTCTGCTGAGTGCTAAGATGTTCAGCATGTTCAATATAAGTTTCGATGAGAACAACACTGAAACTACTGGTATTACAGACATCGCCAATGAACCAACATTAGCTATCACAACGACCTATAACACCATTATTGCAACAGCTAATAAGGACACTGATCTGAGGATATACAATGCTGCAGGACAGAACATCACAAGAACCGTTGTAAAGTCTGGCGAAACTCGTACATTCTCTGTTCCAACTGGCTTGTATATTATTAATGGAAAGAAGATAACTGTAAAGTAAAAAGAAAAGAAATGAAAAAAACTTATATTCAGCCACTTGCTACAAAGTTTCAGTTAGAGATTGAGTCTCTATTGCTTGAAGCCTCTGATCAGGGAGATCACGCAGAGAGCAAACCACAGATACTCTTCGAGGAAGAGGCTACAGAGGACTATCCTAACTGGGCAGATAATGATTAAGCAATAAAATTTATTCCTTCAAACTAACCCTAGAGGCTGTATCAAGAGTATAATAACTTACGATACAGCCTTTTTTCATGTCCAAAAGTATTTGTTTGAAAAGTCAAAGAAGTAGCTTGTTTTTGGTTCTTCCGAGATATGGAGTGATAAACTAAAAGTCTATATAATAGGCACACGGAGTCACAGAGGGACGGAGGTTACGCAATATCACGGAGGTGCCGACGGCACAAAAGAGCGACGGAGGTGTAGCGTACTGATTCTTGATAACTTTTCGGATAAATGCTTTGGTCATAAAGTTACTAAAAAAGTGGCTTAATGGTCAAATGTTATTTACTCTTTACAGTAAATCTCTTATCTACTACACTAAGTTTGAAAACTCTTTGCTGTCATTTTTAACATTTGCGGTATTTGATTGATTTATAAAAGTGTTATAAGTCGTAAGTGGGTGACAGGAGTGACAGCAAAATAAAAATAATTCGTGAAAAACTTGACAAGGGGTATCTCTGTTTTGTATCTTTGCAAGCGAAAATAAGGAAGAGCTATGATACGCTTAGTATGATTTCCTACAAACTAACGGCATCTTCCTTCTTGAATTTGTTTTTCTTAAATCTTTTTATTCATGTGTACAGATTTTTTTAAATATGCCCACAAATAGGGCAGTGCGTTATGCGCAATTTCATTTTTATATGAGAAATGACAAACGGATTGGGCAGGAAAAGACATAGCAACAGTTTTGCTTATTTCCTTTCTCACAAATAATTTATCTATTCATCAACTTAAAACAATCATTTATGAAAAGTAAGAACCTTAAAAACATTAAAGCTGAAAAATCAGCGGAACAGACAGTCGGAAAGACTTAAAAACGACATTACTCGTCGGTTGCTCAACTATCTTGAGCGGAAGTATGAAATGAGATTTAATACCGCCTTAGGGTGTACAGAAGCTCGCAAGGCTGGAAGTAACGAACCTTTTGTGGCTGTAGATGAACGAATGCGCAATACTATTGCTATTAAGGCGCGTCTTGATGGGATTGATGCGTGGGACAAAAGATATCCGACGATATATGGACTCGGATTTTGTTAAGGCTTTTAATCCTGTGGATATTTTCCTCGAAGGATTGCGAGGACGATGGAACGGAAAGAATCATATTGAAATGCTGGCAGACTGTGTACCTAATGACAACGCACGGTGGGCAGAATGGTTTCACACGTGGTTTCTTGCAATGGTGGCACAATGGTTAGGGGCTGAATATCTCACATGGTAACAGTGTGGCACTCGTTGCTCATCTCACGACAAGGCTATCGGAAGTCTACTTTCTGTAAACGTCTTCTACCAGAGGCGTTGCAATGGGGATATAACGATAATCTAATCATTAGTGAGAAGCAGAATACATTGCGCGCAATGACACAGTCGTTACTGATTAATATTGATGAATTCAATACGTCTGTCAGCAAAGACGCAAGACGGATTTTTAAAGAATGTTATGCAGCTTGCAAACATAAAAATCCGTCAGCCTTATTGCCAGCAACAAGTTACATTGCCACGCATTGCCTCTTTCATTGCCACGGCAAACGTTTCAGATGTTTTTAGCGATCCCAGTGGTTGCCGCCGTTTTATTGCAGTTACACTAACAGGTCCTATTCGTTTGCCCGAACACATAGACTATGAACAGCTCTACGCACAGGCTGTTGCCGAACTGGATAACGGTAGGCGATATTGGTTTGATGAGGCTGATACCCAAGATATTATGGAGAATAATGTGCAATATCAACAACGTACCCCTGCCGAAGCTCTCTTTTTAGATAGTTTCTCTATTCCTAAAGACTTAACCAAGGGTGCTTATATGACTGCAGCTTCTATTTTTAGCCTACTTCGTCAGCGGTATGGCAGTCAGCTGAACCTAACAAGTCTTTCTCATTTCGGTCGTGTTCTTGCAAATATCCCGAATCTCCATAGCAAGCATTCTTCGCATGGCACAGAGTATTTGGTTGCAGTACGTAGAAACGCAGTACAGTCTGGTCAGTCCAGCTTGAGTTGTTAGTTGCTATCTAAATGAGTTTTCAAAGTTGCTGTCACTACAGTCACTCGCATATACACCATAAGTAGTTTATAATCTGTTGTTTATGCGAAATGTTAAAAGTGACAGCAACTTAAAAACAAAACAAAGTTATATATAAATGCTATTAATCCCATAAAGTATTTATTAAGAAAAATATTGGTTTATATAAAAAAATTCTTTTTATTTATTATTAATATGAGTATTTTATATTTGCACTTGAAAACCTAAAAATTAAAGAATATGGCAAAAACAAGTTCTAATGTGATGATTTCCGATTTTTAAAGGAATGGTTAAAAGGAAATGAGTAACTTTAACACCAAACTCTGCAAATAGTTATATTTCATATCTTGGTGTAAGTTATAATAATGATTTGAGTTTAGTCTCTACAGATAATGTATATAGTCGTCCCTTAAAAAAACAATATTTAAGCATAAATATCTGCAAGAATTTATAGTGTAAAGGTACAAAAACTTGCAGATATAAACAAATAATTTACAGGATAATATACTATGAATCAGGAGAATATTAGGGTTTTTAAGGGAGGACTACATAAACAACAGACCACTAGGACATGTCAAATATGCATTAAATTAATTCCGCCAACAAGTGTATAATGATAAAAAGAAATGTTTTTGCAAAAACACTTCAAAAATTTTGGTTAATTAAAAATAATTTCCCTAAAATTGCATTTAGAAATACAGTTCAAACGATCTGTTTTAAGTCTAGTATAATGAAATTTTGGAACATCTATAGGTAAAGAAAGTACAAAGTAAAAGAAATATTATCCTATACGAATCGTTAAGTCTATTTCTTCTATTAGAAATCTCTATCTTGGATTATCATAAAGAAGTGCCTTAAGTAGCTAGCTATCAGTCTCTGAATTAAAAATCAGATAGACACAATATATTATTCATTAACCAAATAAAAATTATGATGGAAAAAGCAGTATTTATAAATGGAGTGTTGGCTCTCTCTAATTCCCCTATTGCCAACGAGGGAAATAGAAGAAATATATTGGGGAATGTGGAGGAAATCCCTAAAGGGTTTGTTCCATTGTATAGAGAAAGATACTTTTATTTTATTTACAATCTAAAATTATAATCATGAAACGAATATTACTATTACCTTTTGTGTTGAGCTATTCACAAAAGATGTATGGACAAGTCCATTTTTTTGATGCTAATGTGAGCAAGTATGGAGAGTTGGAGCAAGTCTTGGGTGATAAATGGGATAAATTTGATTCATTAATTGTGCATGGTCCAATCAATAAAGCCGATTTTAAGACAATTGTTCGTTGTGCGACGGATGGCTCTATGCAGGTTGTCAATTTGCAATATGCACAGATTGAGAACAATAAAATTCCAAATTCTGGATTTGTTGATTGGGGTTGGCAGAAGCCTGGATACCATTTGGGTATTCGCCGTGATTATTCTTCCCGATAATATTACTGAGTTTGAGTGAATTTGCATTTTATGGATTAACATTGAAACAATCAATATTCCTTCCTCGTTGAGAAAGTTGGGGAAAAAACTGTTTCGATGAAAATAGATGGCTCTCGGTGAATCCTTTGATAATTCCTGAAGGTGTTACGGAAATTCCAACCCAATGTTTTCAATTTTGTTACAAGCTCAAGAAAGTTGTTCTGCCTTCCACAATCAAAAACTATAGGTATATTTGCTTTTTCGATAGTTCAGTAGATGATATGAATTTTCCAGAAGGCTTGGATAGTATCGGATATTTAAGCATGCATGGTACACGACTTACTGAAGTTGTCTTGCCCAAGACTATAAGGACGATAGGATATAAAAAACCTTTGCTAGCAACTTTAAATTAAAGAAAGTTGTTTTGCCAGGGAAGGGCTTACAGAGATTCCTGATAACTTATGTAGTTCGTGTATAGAGTTAGAAAAATAGTAATTCAGAATCTGTAATAAAAATTAATACGGAAGCTTTTAGCGCTTGTTTAAAACTTAAAACCAATTTGCCCCTCAAAACTTAGAAAATGGATTGCAGTGATGCTTTTCAGTTCTTCTGGCCTTGATTCCATTGTTTTCCCTGCTACGATGGAATACATCGGAAAAAGAAGCTTTTCTGGATTTAACGAAAACTAAAAAGATTTATTCTATGTCGCCAATACCGCCCGTTTGTTATTATAATACTATGGTTAATTTCGGTGATGGACCATTTGGTGGAAGTACCCCAGTGATATTCCGTTTACGTTCCTATCGGTTCAGGCGAAAAGTATCGTGAGGCTTTCGGTTGGAACTACTTCACGAAAGATCATTGAAACAGATAAGTTCCCAACTGGAATAGTTTTGCCCAAGATGGGTAATAACGAACTATGTAAAGTATATGGGAAAGGCAACGAACTCGTAATAGAAATTCCTAATTTGCTTTATCGCCTATTCATTGTTCCATTTATAGTATAGAGGAACCATGATAGAGCAAAGTAGCAACCTGATAAAGTCTTATACATTAAGAATGCCTGCAAAGGAGTTTACATTGTACGTGTTGGAAATACCACACATAAAATATTTATGTAAGTGTCACAATCATAGAAATAGGAATTAAGTTGGTTTTTCCTGTCTGCTTACTCTTTGAGGAATAGAAGGAGTTTACTTTTAGTGAGATGAAACTAATTTTTACTTCTAGTGGTAGTCTGGAAATTATATTTACTGCTTTCTAAACTTTTCACCGTACAGCAATAGTAAAAAGTAAGAAAAAGGGCTGAAATCCTCACTTGGATTTCAGCCCCTTAATTTCCCTACATATGCAAAGATGTCTTCTGTCTGTCAAATATCCATTATGGCGAGAATTGCAATATTTGCTGAAAAGATAAAATTATGATTTCAGCACTTCGCCTTAATTATGTTGCTTAGGGCATTAATATCTTCTTATATTCTTGCGGATTTTCGAGCAACTTTACAGCTTCTTTCCATTGTTTGTCGAATTGCAAACTATTGGCAATTGCTCCACGCTGATAATAGTAAGCAGCAACAAGGTCGGCTGTAAGCACTTGCTTTATGGTTTGCTTGTGATGGTCAAGTTCTTTTGCTAAGTTATGTTGCAACTTCTTTTCTAACGCAGCAAATTCAGACTTCGCATCATCATAATAGCCTTCAAACTTTTGCTATATCAATAAGATTCTTTATAACCTTCTCGCTTTGTCGGTCGTATTTAAAGCCACTCTTTATCACAGCAGATTTGAAATTTTCGTAGTCGGCATCAGAAATAATAAAGCTTTTTGGATCGCCAATGGTCGGGTGTTGTTTAATATAATTGAGTACCCAATTAGTCATAACCTCTGTAGAGTCCATTCCAGAATTAGCAAGATAAAATGCTATATTTGGAAGAGAGTCGGGAAGGACTTTCACATCAGGATTAATACCACCACCATCACGTACAATTCTACCATTTGCCGTATGAAAACACTTTTAGTTAACGAATCGGGTACATGTTCTAAATATCCACCTCGACTGTGTTTATAGTTTATGGCTTGAATACACCGTCCACTCGAATATAATATTTACTTGTAGTTAGCTTCAAATTTCCATTATATGGAAGTTCCATTGGGGCTTGCACTAATCCTTTTCCATAAGTACGAGTACCTAAGATTACTGCACGGTCTAAATCTTGCAAACTACCACTTGTTATTTCGCTTGCACTCGCTGTTTCGTCGTTTACTAACACAACAATCGGTATAAGTGTATCAATTGGTTCAACCGTTGTTTTGTATTCGCGGTTAGCACGTTCCAACTTTTCCCTTTGTATTAACCAACACAAGTCCTTTAGGTACAAAACATATTTACTATATTTATAGCTTCTTGCAGACTTCCTCCACCATTATTACGCAAGTCTAGAACTAACGATTTCATTCCATCTTTCTTCATTTCTAAGAAAGCTTTACGCACATCTTTCGAACAATCTACCGTGAACGAGTTTAAGTCTAAATACCCTATACCATTTTGCTGCAAACCATAATAAGGAACTGCAGGCATTTGAATAGCCTTTCGAGTAAGCTTAAACTTCATTGTTTTACCAGTTGATGGGCGTTTTATCTTTAATAAAAAGGTAGAACCTGCATCGCCACGTAGGTGGTCGCTAACATAACTTGTAGATTTTTTATACATAGAAGAGTCGTTCACAGACAATATTATATCGCCTTTCTTCAAGCCAGCCTCTGCTGCAGGCATATTCTCATACGGTTCATCTATTATAACATTATCCAATTTCAGATCGTATCGAATTAGTGCGCCAATACCTGCATATTTACCAGATATCATCATATCCAGTTCTTTTACCTTATCTTCTGGATAATAAACAGTATAAGGGTCGAGCGAACTCAACATAGCATTAATACCATTGCCTATAACTTCATCGGCATTTAGCGTATCTACATACATCAAATCAAGATATTTATAGATAGCAGAGAATGTCTCTAAATTCTTAGCAACCTTAAAATTATGGTCTTTGTTAGACGTACCTTGTGCAAAAACATTAGCTTGCGATAGGAAGGTAAACACACACAAGCAAAGCAATAATCTCTTTATCATTCTTTTGTATATCAAAACGAGTTAATGTTTAAGAATCAGTGCAAAATTACACTATTATATTGAAATACTATAGAAGTAGAACTAAAAAATAACAAATACAGTGGCATTACGCTCATTTCTTAAATATCATCTTTTGGGGTAATTTCACCCATTTATTGTTCACAACTATCTCTATTGTACTTCCTTTTATCTGTTTTAAAAGTATAGGGTTCCATCGCCATTATATGTTAATGATGCTTCGAGGTCTTCGCTACCATAGTCGTTAATAATAGTGAGTTTGGCAGTATTACCACTAATTGAATAATCTACAATAATCCACTTCCGAGTGTCGCGCTTGGCACCAAGATAGCCGGGAACCTTGCCAAACACTTCCTGATTGGGTGATTAATATGCTTGATTTATAGAGGTCGATATCGAGCCAAACTTGATATTCTTTATTCTCTATACGAGTTTTAAAGATAATAGTATCTGCAGGAGTTTCCTGTACACTCGCTGATTGTTCACCAATAGGAGTAATTGCTGCCGCCATAGTTACAAGCGAGCTAAGCGAGAACACTATTAACAATATATATAATTTTATTTTCATAACATTTGCAAAGATAATTCTTTTTCTTCTTTATTGTAGCAATAAGTCCGTTTCTTTTTAAAGTTTAAATATTCCGTATAGAAACAACGTGATTTATATCATAATTTAAAGATTAAAAACGCCTAAAATAATTCGTTCTACTCTTTGTGGTTCATTTTTTATCGTACCTTTTGCATTTTATTGATAAGATAAAAAGATGTTCTTAGATTTCATTTTTGAAGCGAGTTGGGAAGTATGTAATAAGGTCGGAGGCATCTACACTGTACTTTCCACACGCGCAAAGACATTACAAGAGATAATGCAAGACCGCATTATCTTTATTGGTCCTGATTGTTTCAACGGAGAAGAAAACCCATACTTTATTGAAGACAAAGCACTTTTCAGCAACTGGTTGGCTGTTGCAAAGCAAGAAGGATTAAGTTTAAAAGTTGGTAGATGGAATATTCCTGGTTCTCCAATAGCTTTCCTTATTGATTTTAAGGCTTACTACGCTACTAAGAATAACTTCTATGGTGAGCTTTGGGAACGTTACAGTGTAGACAGTTTACATGCTTACGGCGATTATGACGATTCTGCTATGTTTTCTTATGCTACAGCAAAAGTTGTTGAAAGTTACTTTAGGTTCTATTTAAGCAACTGCAACAATGTTATATTCCATGCTAACGAATGGCAAACTGGCTTTGCTGCATTGGCATTGCAACACGATGTACCAGAAATTGCAACTATCTTTACTACGCATGCAACTGGGATTGGACGTAGTATAGCTGGAAACAACAAACCACTATATAGCCATTTGCAAGCATATAATGGCGACCAAATGGCAGACGAACTCAATATGCAGAGCAAGCATTCTATTGAGAAGAAAACTGCACATTATGTAGATTGTTTCACCACTGTGAGCGATATTACAGCAATGGAATGTAAAGAACTCTTAGACAGACCTGTTGATGTAGTGTTACCAAACGGATTTGAAGACGACTTTGTTCCCAAAGCTACTTTATTTACCAAAAAACGTAATGCTGCACGCAAACGATTGTTGCATATTGCTGAAACTCTTACAGGTTCTAAACTCAACGACAATGCTCTTATAGTGTCTACAAGCGGACGTTATGAATTTAGAAATAAAGGTATCGATGTCTTTATTGAGGCTATAAATAAATTAAGGTACGATGAGGAACTAAAGCGTGAAATTGTTGCTTTTATAGAAGTTCCAGGTTGGGTTGCTCGCCCACGTACCGATTTACAGGAACGTTTAGCAACAAACAAAACATACGATACTGCATTGTTCCTTCCACTTATTACGCACGAACTACATAATATGGATTCTGATGCTGTATTGAATATGGCACGTCATTTAGGTATAATGAATGCTCCTACCGATAAGGTGAAACTAATATTTATACCTTGTTATTTAAACGGGAACGATGGAATAGTAAATATGTCGTATTATGACGTAATATTAGGTAACGACATCTGTATTTACCCCTCATACTACGAACCATGGGGCTATACACCATTAGAATCAATTGCTTTCAAAGTTCCTTGTATCACAACCGACCTTGCTGGATTTGGCTTATGGGCTAACCATCTGAAGAACCGATATTGCGAAATAACAGATGGTGTGAAAGTAATACACAGAACTGACGATAATTATTTTGAAGTAGCAGACAGCATTAAACAAACCATTAAAGAATATGCTGCAATGGATAAGAAAACAGCTGATAAATGTAGAACTAACGCACAAAAACTTTCTAAGAAAGCATTGTGGTGCGAGTTCATACAAGCTTACAAAACTGCTTACGACATTGCTTTAAAGAATAGAGACATAAGATTAAGAAAAGAAATGTAACAACAAAATATATCCCGATATAGCGATAGACGGATTTAGATTGTAGGGATAAAGAATATATATAAATAACATAATAAATGAAATTATGAAAATTAAGTCTGATTATTCAAATGAGCCTCAATGGAGAGAGGGTGAACATTAAGTCAAGTCTTCCTAAAGAATTGACTTGTTTTAGATGAGATTGACACAACCTCTGGTATGGTTGGACTCATGAGGCGCGTAGCCTTTTTACCCATCTGGACGAAGAACTTTACGAAAAAGTAGGACATAATCCTGTATTGTTGCTCGAACAATTGAGCTACGATCGTAAAGAGGCTATTGTAAAAGACAAAGAACTGATGAAACGTGTGAAGAACGTTTATAAGATGTTTAAAAGACTATATGAACGTTAAACCTAACACAAAACGCCCATCAGTAGCTTACTTCTGTATGGAGTTCGGCCTCAATCAGGTATTAAAAATCTATTCTGGTGGTTTGGGAATGCTCGCTGGAGATTATCTCAAAGAAGCATCAGACTCTAATGTAGACCTCTGTGCTGTTGGTTTCCTATATCGTTACGGTTATTTCCGCCAGAGTCTTTCTATGGACGGACAACAAATAGCAAAATACGATGCACAAACTTTTAATTCTCTTCCTATAGAACGTGTTCTTAACGCCGATGGAAGTCAAATGGTTGTTGATGTTCCTTACACCAATTATATGGTTCATGCTTTGGTATGGCAAGTAAACGTTGGACGTATTAAACTTTACTTACTTGATACCGACAACGATATGAATTCAGAATTCGACAAGTCTATTACCCATGCCTTGTATGGTGGTGATTGGGAGAACCGCATTAAACAAGAAATTTTGTTGGGTATTGGTGGTATTCTTACATTGAAAAAACTCGGCATACAAAAAGATATATATCATTGTAACGAAGGACACGCAGCTCTTTGCAATTTGCAACGTCTGTGCGACTATGTTGAACAAGGATTAACATTTAATCAAGCAATGGAGCTTGTTCGTGCTTCTTCTCTTTATACTGTTCATACACCTGTTCCAGCAGGACACGACTATTTCGACGAAGCTCTTTTCAGCAAATATATGTCTGGTTTTCCAGAAAAATTAGGTATTAGCTGGGACGAATTTATTGGTATGGGACGTACTAATCCAGACGACCACAACGAACGTTTCTGTATGAGTACCTTTGCATGCAACACTTCACAGGAAATTAATGGTGTATCTCGCCTTCATGGTTGGGTAAGTCAAAAAATGTTTGCACCATTATGGAAAGGTTATTTCCCAGAAGAAAATAGTGTTGGCTATGTTACAAATGGTGTTCACCTACCAACATGGACTGCAACTGAGTGGCGTAAAGTATATGCTGCAAACTTTGACGACAGTTTTATGTCAGACCAAAGTAACGAAAAAATTTGGCACGCTATATATAATGTTCCCGATGAAGAAATATGGAACACACGTATGGCTTTAAAGAATAAACTTATAAAGTATATTCGCGATAAATTCACACAACAATGGCTTCGCAATCAGGGAGACCCTGCTAAAGTTGTGTCTATTCTCGAAAAGATTAACCCTAACGCATTGATGATTGGCTTCTGTCGTCGCTTTGCTACATATAAACGTGCACATCTTCTCTTTACCGATTTAACACGTTTAGAAAAGATTGTGAACAATCCTGAACGTCCAGTTCTCTTCTTCTTCTCTGGTAAAGCGCACCCAGCTGACGGTGCTGGTCAGGGATTAATTAAGCGTATATTCGAAATTTCACAAATGCCGCAGTTCCTTGGTAAGATTATTTTCCTTGAAGACTACGATATGGAATTGGCACGTCGCCTTGTTTCTGGTGTCGATATTTGGATGAATACTCCTACACGTCCATTAGAAGCAAGTGGTACTTCGGGTGAAAAAGCTGAAATGAACGGTGTTGTAAACTTATCAGTGCTTGATGGCTGGTGGGTTGAAGGCTATCGTAAGGGTGCTGGTTGGGCTCTTCCTGAAAAACGTACTTATCAAAACCAAGAGTATCAGGATAAACTCGATGCAGCAACTATTTACAGTTTGTTAGAGAACGAAATTACTCCTTTATTCTTCAATAAAACAAAGGGTAAAACATATTCTGCCGATTGGGTTAAGGTAGTTAAAAATTCTATAGCTACTATTGCTCCACATTACACAATGAAACGTCAGTTAGACGATTATTATACTAAATTCTATAATAAGCAGGCTGAACGTTCGGCTAACTTACATGCAAACAACAACCGTTTAGCGAAAGAAATTGCATTGTGGAAAGAAACTGTCAGCAGAACGTTGGGATAGTATCAACGTTGTATCGCACAATTTCGATTCGCTTTTCAATGCTGTTACTGGAAAAAACAACTACTCTTACCTTCACTATAGACGAACAAGGTTTGCAAGATGCAGTTGGTTTGGAACTCGTAATACTCTAACAACACTCCTATTGATGATGTTAATATTCACAAAGTTCTACCATTTAAGCTCGTAAAGACCGAAGGTAATCTCTATACTTTCAGTTAGATTTTGATGCGTCTGACGCTGGTGCATTCAAATGTGCTGTTCGTATGTATCCAAAGAATAGTTTATTACCACACCGTCAAGATTTTTGCGTATGTTAAGTGGCTCAACTAAACCACTAACAATATAGATAAAATCCCCTCTCGATTCCATTTTCGGGAGGGATTTTTATTTCCCTTTTTCACAGAATATTCTTCTCCACTAATTTATAATTAAAATGCCAGATAATTTATAATTAAAAATGCAGATAATTTATAATTAAAAATGCAGATAATTTATAATTAAAATGCAGATAATTTATAATTAAAAATCCGTGAATTCAACAAGCAAGTGCAAATTTACTTAATTTGTTCGTGATTGCAGTTCTATATTGAACTTGCGAGTGTTTCTTTCCTTTACAGATTCTTCCATCTGAAATTTCCTTTTATCTGCTACAAATACAAAAATTATCCCTTTGGAAATCAGGTATAGAGACCTCTGTAAAACCCTCATATAGATGTAGATGGCAAAATCTACAAATATAACTCATTGATTATCAATAGTAGCTTTTGGGTGTAAAAAGACTTTTTGCAGAGGTCTCGTAATATCAAATAAAGTAACTATACTCGCACTTGTGCACTTTTATTTGACAACATACAGTATATTATATTCTATTTCCTACGAATTTATTATTTTTAATGAAATTAGAGAGTATTCCCTATTGGTGGTTATTCTATTTTTCGATAATTTTACCGTCATCCCTAATTATATAAGTTTTTAACTTTCTGAGAAGAATCTATAAATGTAGTTTTAACCTTAATAGAAAAGTTTTTGTCAATTCTAAAGGATGTAATCTCCTTAGACTCATCACTGTCTGGTTCAAACCAAATTCCTTCAACATAGAGGTTTGATATGATGGTATTATTCTTGATAGATAGTAAATAAAAATCGATAGTCAAAAATCTCCCACAATCCATTGGAACCAAAATCAAATATATATCGCCTTTATTGGGCAACGGTAGGTACCTGAGTTTGTTCCCTGTATCACAAAGAAATTCAGAAACACCTTTCAGGTACTTACTTTCTATCAAATTGTATTTTACTGTCTTTATGTCAATACGCTTATCGTATGGCAATGTTTCGTTACTCTTCGCCAAGAGACTCTTATTCGTAATTGCCCTAAAGGGATTTATTGTACATATCCTCCGTATTGGAATAAAATCCACTTTTGAGGGATTCTTATAATGTAAGACAAATTCTTTTTATATATCAAGAACAGATCTTTCCCATTACAAGGTATTGTTTTGCCATAAAGTATAATCCTCCCAATCAAAAAGCACCATTCTCTTCATCTAAATATCTTTCTATTTGTAAATATGGTATTGAATCTTTTAATATTTAATGAAAACTCTTTATTGGCTTTTAATGAAATAGTTATGTAAATCTTTTTATGTAATATCGGGTATCATACATAAAAATAGGATTTGGGTATCTCTTTATGTTGGCTAAAAAGAATCTTTTGTTTTCCATTAATAATAAGCGTGTCCTTGTTTGTCTCTACTTTTGGAGGAACTGAGAGTCTCGTTAATAAGGAGGAAGCTGCTTGTGAGTCTGAATTATATATATTATCTAATGATATAAATTGCCAGTTAATACGTTCTCCTCACACAAGAAGACTTCACTTCTGTTCTGAATAAATTTCTCTTTGCTCAGATACATACACTTTCTTTGAAGGCGCTTTACACGCACATAGAGCTAATAAAAGTAAAATAATAACACACCTCATATCTAATTGTTTATGTAGTTGCTGTTGTTAAAGATGTTAACTTCTTTAAGTCTTCTGTTTCTTAAACCTTTTTCTGATGCCGTTCCTCTATTGATGATGTCCTTGAACTCCTCTGCTGCTGCTTGGTATTCTTTGTTCTTCAATTGTGTGAATAACTTGGGTGCTTTAAGATCTACTCCTGCATTATACAACAAGCTAACCAAGGCATCAAATTCACATTGGAATAAAGGGACTTTCACTCGCCTTCTTAACCCCTCTTCTGTTACACTAAGGTCAGATATGAATAAATCGTTTGCCTCTTGCTTAGTTATACCATTTCTATATTTCTTTGGCATAGAATTGTTTTTAACAAGTTTTTCAACACTTCTCGAACTAATAAAGATGCGTGAATTCAACAAGCAAGTGCAAAGTTAGTTAATCTTTTGGGAGACAGAGGTCTCCTATATGCATTGCTTGTTGATTTTTCCACTTATGGGAGCTGCTCGTCCCCTAAACTCCTCGGTGTTTTCTGGTATAGATTATTAAGCTAAACCTACACTTGGGATTGCAGTTCTATGTTGAACTTTGCGCTCTAATAATTATCCAAAAACTATAAAACAGCAATAGCTTGTTATTTAAATAATTGCATTATTTCTTCTCTTCTTTTTATTTTTCCATTTATTCAATACCCTAATAGCCTTTTTAGCTTAAGTTAAACCGAAGCAACATAAAACAATTTGCTTTGAATGTTTGGGGGTAGACTATATAAAACGTAAAAACTTGCTACATATAAAAATTTATTTATAATATTGCAACAAAAATAAGAACATCAAAAACAATAGAATAACAATACATGGGGCGGAGAACACTATTTGGTAGTCTACTTATTGATAGCAATATTTGTAAGTGCACAAAAACTTATTGGCGAATACAAAAAGCAAGATAATTGCTTGAATGAGAAATACAATACAACCAACAGTGCACCTACTACCAAGAAGAATACTGCTAACAACCTAATAACAAATTTAAAACATACTCTAATAGCAAATTGCTTAAAGAGGCATTGCATATATTAGCCAAAAACAATATAGATAGTGCCTTAATTTGCTATAGCATTGTGTACAAAAGATATGCTGATGCAAAAGAAACTATAAACGATACAACATTAACAAAAACGCTCAGCGGTTTATGGTATATTTACTTCTTTCATTACTACGATTATATAAAGGCAAACGAAATTCTAAAAAGAAAGTTTTAAATGTATGCAAAGAACGTAATCTGAACAGTTCGTGGGTTTACTTAGATTTTGGTTTTTATGTATCAAATGATTGCTGAACAAAGTTCAGAAAAATCGCTCTACAATAAAGCTCTTAGCCATTATAAAGTAGCATATTACGGGGCACGCCGACATAACGATTGGGCGGTAATGTTAGATGCTTTTGGAAACATAGTTATGGTTTCTGCCGAACTACACAAACTATATGCTATGCAAAACGAAATGGCTTTGCTGAAACAAATTCCTAAAAATTTCAATATTGCAGAATATAATTACAATACTCTACTCTATTCTGGAATGGTTGCATTAGATAAAAAAGATGCACCAACAGCCATAAAATGTTTTAACAAACAATTGTTGCTGTTTAAACAGCTTTCTCACGAATATGCACGTTACATACATTTGGCACACATAAACCTTGCAAAAGCATATAGCTTACACTACAAAACTGCTCTGCAAGAATTGAGGAGAATATATTAGCATTCAATACGAAACAAAAGATACTAAACTGGAGGCATACAAACTGTTGTATAAAACATTTGCAAAAATTGGCGACAGTAAACAATCGGCTATTTATCAAAACAAATATATTCTGCTAAAAGACTCGTTATTGAACTATAGGCTTATTGCAAGTGTAAACGAAATGGAGTTTTGAAAACAAAATGAAAGATGTAACCTTTCATCTTAAACAATTGGAACACGAAAAAGAAATGCAACGAATGGTTATTTGCCTATTTATGATTATAGGTTGCACCATAGTTGTTTCGCTTTTTGCAGTTGCATCGAAAAATAAAAAATTAAATCAATCTAATAAAGCATTATTCCAAAAAAATATAGAGCTTTTCCAATCGGAAGAAAAAGAACGAATGCGTAGAAAAGCTTTAGAAGAACATTTTGCAGAAGAGAAAGTAGAAAGAAAATATAAATCGAGCACGCTAAGCGAAGAACGAAAAGAAGAGCTACTACAAAAATTCTTTTCGCTAATGGATAACGATGAATGTATATTTAGCTGCGACTTTTCTGCCAATCAACTGGCAAACCAAGTTGGAGTAAACTACAAATACATATCGCAAGTAATTAACGAACTTATGCAATGTAGTTTCTCAAACCTTCTTAATAAGTACAGAATTAAAGAAGCTTGCAAACGAATAGAAGATAAAGAACACTACAGTGGCTATACATTAGAGGCTATTGGTAACAGTGTTGGCTTTAAATCGCGCTCATCGTTTATTGCAGCTTTCAAACAAATAACAGGACTTACACCGCTCGATTTCCAAAGAAATGCTAATGCTAAATAGCATTTTAAGTTTCTAATTTGTCTGAATTACGAATTTAAACAATCAAACATACCCTGATTAGTACACTTTTCTGGTAAGAACTACTATCTTTGCGAACAACAATCTAACAAACAAACACCGAAATATATACTATTTATGAAATATCAATTTTTACTTTTTCGTTAATTGGCAGCACTTTCTCCAACTATCTGCCCAAGCACAAACAGAAAACAATACAGAAATAATTTTTACGGGCACTTCTATTAACGTAAAAGGCATATCAAACAACGGAAGATATATATGCGGAGCACGTATGTACGAAGAAGCTTACCGCTTTGACCTAAAAGAAAAGAAACTTATAACAATTCCTGCTGCCGATTCATATTCGGATATGGCAGCTTTAGACGTTACAGACGATGGAACTTTGGTTGGAAAAAACGATAAGAAACAACCAGCCATCTATAGAGACGGAGAAATTGGCTGGGAAGCACTACCATGTCCGGAAGGAGAATGGAAAGATGGAACGTGCGCACAATGTACAGGCGATGGAAAATACATAACAGGATATTTAATTGGTAAAGGAAACTCTAATAGCCCATATAAAACAATTCCTGCATTATGGGAGAAACAAGACGACAACGAATATAAATACATTGCATTACCTAATCCAGAAACAGACTTTTTAGGTGGTAAAACACAATTTGTTTCCCCTCGTACCATCTCGCCAGACGGTAAAACCATTATTGGTGTAATGATGGAACAACACGGTTTCTACTCTCAACCCATAATTTACCATAAAAAAGATAACGGAACATGGAACTTTGAAACTCCTTTTGTTGCTCTTTCTTATAATATGGACGTTTATAAAACATGGGCTGACAAAGAACCACAAACAAAAGACTTTATAACTGCGCATCCTGGAGAGGCAGATTATAGCGAACAAGTAAAAGCATACCAAAGAGCACATTCTAAATGGCAATACGAATTCTTTAAAGCCTGGAAAAAAGGCCCAGAATTTACATCGGTACCAGTTATAATGAGCGAAAACGGAAAGTATCTTGCCCCAACTGTTGTAATAAATCAGTATTCGTATACAGAAGGTGCTACCAGTATTGAACGAACAGGACAATTAGTTTACCCATGTCGCTACAATACTGTTACGAAAGAAGTTGAAATAATAAAAACTGTTCCCTGATTTTTGTGCCAATAGCAGTATCTAACGATGGTGATATGACTTGTCCGATGGAAATAAAATAATTCTACTATTACACGAAAACAACGAAAAGATAGAACTTTCTGAATATCTTAAACAAAAAGTTCGGATTTAATTTATACGATAAGTTGCCAAGCAATACAGAATATTTAGATTGTCAAACTGTTGGTAGCGGACTCGACTTAATTGTTGCCTCTTATCGTTCTGTAGATTCTAACGGAGAATTAGAGAAAAAAGAAGTTATTTGCATTAAAACTCCCATAGTAAACGAGATTATTCAGACACTTAACACTCCATCGTTGGCTTCTATATATATAAACAACAATATGTTGGTATGCTCTCAAAAGGCTACAAAAGTAAGTATCTACGATTTAGCAGGAACAGAAGTGTTTAATTCTGCATTAAGTCAAACCAATTACAATATAGATGGTCTGGCTAAAGGTATTTATATTGTAAAAAGCACAAATTAATGGGCAAACCATTAAAGCCAAAGTTTACAAGAAAAAACTAAATGTAGAAATAGAATATACAACTATGAGAAAGCTGCTAACAATTCTTTTTACCTTTTTCTGTGCTCTTTACTATCGGCACAACCACAAGCAATATTGAAAAACGAGAAAAATAAAACTCGCCGCATAAAAATTTCAACAAGCTCCCCGATGGTACATTAGTTAAAAACAGAAGACGATAAAAGTATTAGAACATTTCTTTTATAACAAACAGGGACTTTTAGCACAAAGCAGTAAATATAATTATACAAGAGACGGAAAATTACAAACTCCTGTAAATACTATTTATATATACGACGCACAATTGCGTTTGCTTTCTGATAGTACAGACAGAGTAAAATCGTGCTACTATTATAATGGTAGCGGACTTATGTCGTATTCAACACAATATAGCTATAAAAACCAATGTACCTTATAGAATAGATTCTGTTGCGTATACATACAACCAACAAAACAAATTGGCTACAATTGTACACTATTCGCCAAAAAACGAAAAGAAAACAGAAGAACAATACACATACAATACCGAAGGAAATTGTGCTACCATTACTTATTTCGCGTATAGTAATGGAAAAACAGAAGCTAAAAACAACGACAAACGCTTTTCTATTATAATGCAGACAAGCTATTAAGCGAAACAAAACTAATTGTATTTACCAGTAAAAGCGAGGAAATACAAGAAAGAAAAGTGTTAGCTTACGATAATCAAAAACGTTTGGTTTACGATACTTTATATAAAAAGGTGAATGAACCAAATGGAACTCTGCTTCCGCCTATATCAAAAACATAATTACACATATACACTTTCGGATACTATCCCAACAGAAGTAGAAGAATTTAGGTTTAATACAACCTCGCAAGAGTTCTTACAAACCTACAAATTTGTTTATCAGAACCATCTTTATAGCGAAAAACAAACGCCAAAAGCAAGCATAACAACGCAAGCCGACGCGCCAAGCGATGTTATTTTCCAAATAACACCACCCGAATATACCACAGGTTTAAAAGGTTATAAGGTTCTTGCTGATTACACTTTACAAGATGAATTATATACCGATACACATTTCACATTACACAATCAGCCCTCGTGGTATTCTATTTCTATAGCGTTGTGCCCTGTATACGAAAAAGATAATATTGGCAATTGCAGCGATATTATTCAGCAGACAATAAAAATTGAATTTACCAGCTCCAACAAATCCAGAATTAGTTTACAAGGAATATTACACCAAATGGAATGTGAAATTTAAGTTTGATGCACCAAAATATAAAAATCTTACACTAAAAGGTTATAGATGGGTTTGTTTCTAATAAGAGCCATCAAGCAACAGGAAAAACTGATAATCCGGAACAACTCTTTGGTACATTCGCATATTACGATAAAGAAAAAGTAAAAGTAGAGCTTTATGCCATTTTACGAAGAAGGAGAATCGGACCCACTGACATTCGAAATTGACTTAACTAATGTTGCCGAACAAATTACTGCACATTGGCAAAACGAATATTCTACTGTAAAAAACGAAGATGGCGACATAAAACAAACCAACAAATATTATTATACAAGCACTTCAATGGGCGAAACTTTATCGTTCTATATTGCATACGATGCCTTCGGTCAGCCTAAAAAACGCACAAAAGTTACTATGCGTAAGTATTCTACAAAGACTGAATTGGAAGAAGTTGATTTGTATAACCCTGCAAAGAAGAATTGGGAAAAACATCAAAAAACACAATATCTGTACAATTCGGCTGGTGCGTTATCGGCTAAACAAGTATTTGTTTTCGATAAAGATAAGCAAATATTCGTAAAAGATAATGCTGAATACTACTTTACAGACCCTAGCATTTCTTACCAATATCCTATACAAAACTGTTGCTTACAAATTTAACGCACAAAGGAGATTCTACTGTAACTGCACTTACAAACAGCTCATTAGAATTTAATGGTAAGTATCTTTCGCACCAATTAGACACGGTGTTTACGCCTCAACCGATATAACGGCGCCGCTAATTGCACGTATAGAAACCACTTTCGGCAATAAAGGAGAGGTAAAAACACGCATAGAAGAATGTAGCAATAATGGAAAACTCGTACCAAACAAACGCGAGAACTATAACTATTCTACAGAAACAGAATGTATAACACGCATTACACACGACGACTTCCGCAACAATAATTGGAAAAATGTATCTACCGAAGAGTTCGTTGCATCGAAAGAATATCACTTCACTCGTATGCCAAAATCGCTAACTCTTACGAAAGATACTCTACGATGGAAGGAACCTGAAAGAATTAAAGATTTAACGGGTTTACAAAATATTGGTGAATGGCATAGAAACCGGCAGTGCAGATACTTGTCGTTGGTCGGCAATGTCGCTACCTAATGGTATTTATACGTTCCAAATTGTGCCATTGTATAACGATAGAGAGCGAGCATTTCAGAAGAATCCTAAAGTTAGATACAAAAAACAGCACTATTCTAAACGATATTGCTGCCTTGCGTAATGCAAAAACAAATGTAGATTATAACTATACTCTTATAAACGAAATGCTGGTTACTGGGCAAGCTGGCAACAATCCTAATTATACTTTCTTCGAAGATAATACTGCTGGCATTGCTATAGATACACACTCTCTTGCAGGCTACAATGTTAAAACAGGCGACAAAATTGGTAAACTAAAAGGAAAGTTAGTAAAAGAAGACAACGGAATGTTGCTTTTTATACCAACCTATCTCTCTATTCTCTCGTCTAACAATACGGTTACAGCACAAAAATGTAGAACTAAAAATCGCTTTTTAGACAATGCAAAAACTCTCGAAGCGCGTTTAGTTAGTCTAAAAGGCATTACCTTTAAATCTGCCAATACAAACGAAATGCTTATAACCGATAACGAAAACGAACTAAAGTTACTTGTTTCAGAAGGCGTTTCAGAACGTCCAACTAATGGAGCTACTGGAGATATTGACGGATATATTTGCCAGAAAGATAAAGAACTTATATTCTTACCTGCCCGAATATACAATGTAACGCGCATTCAAACTGTGAATAACGACTCACAACCCATAATAAACAATGGAAAAATAGTGTTAAAGCAAACAAGCAAAGTTAGTATATTCTCTCTAAATGGAAGTTTAATAAACACGCTTTATACAGATTGTATCAACCTTTCGGCACTGCCAAAAGGCACAATCTTACTACAGATATACCACGAAGACGGCTCAAAAAACGCATTTAAAATCTCACATTAATCACTACTAATGACTGTGTAGCCCCCTCATTTTATGCTGTTCGAAGCATTTAATGAGGGGGCTTTCTTTTGGTTATTTATATGCAGAGAAACACAACTCTACGAATAACTACTATTTCTCTCCCAATATTCTTACGCTTTTCATATAAATCCACATCACCTTTATGCTGAAATAAAAGCTATTACTTACACGTAAATAAAGTTTTACTTACACGTAAATAAAGTTTTACTTACACGTAAATAAAGTTTTACTTACATCGTAAATAAAGTTTTACTTCACGTAAGTAAAACTATTACAACAGAGCTGTCGCTAATATAGGAAACGCATACAATAGTAGACAGAGACGCGAAGAAACGACATCAGAATCAACACATCAACGCAGATTATAAAGTGTCCGATTGTTATTCAACTACCTCTCATTAATTTTTCAGATACTTTTTATAAGGTGTCTCAAATACTCTCTTACAGCCCAAAATATTGTTCTTAACTACCAAAAATGTGTGTAAAACAAGGAGTTTAGAAAGATAATTAAAAATTATTTTAATAACTTTGCAAAAATTATAACAAATAATTCTACAAACAGAGAATAAAGATTGAAAGATTCAGAGTAACTGAAAACATGGTTTTCCTTTAACCGTGTTAATGGATACCAACATACACAACAGACTCATTTCTATCTTACCAATCTACCTGCAAGTTTGATTGTAGGTTGATTTAATTATGAATAATAAAAATGAACACAGACGTAACTAAACAGAAATATCTTAGACCAGCCATTTGCTGTCTTTGATATGATGGAAGACAAATTTCTTTTAGCAGCAAGTCCTAATGTGAGGACCTCGGTGGAGATGGTAATCCCAGAAATATTTCCATAGAACCGCTTAAACCTGAAGTTGGAGATAATGGCGACGAACTTGTTGGCTAATAGTTGGAAACAAAGATAGTAAAAATAAAAAGGTAAAAGATATAATGAAAAAGATTTCTTATTATACACTATCGGCATTATTTGTTGGTAGCATTGCATTATCAATGGTTTCTTGTGCTGACGATGACTTAGGCAATAGCCTAAGTGATGGCGATAAAGAAGCTATTGTGCAATTTGAAATAACCGATGCACAGGAAGAAGCACTTAGTAAAATATAATGCATCAACTCGTGGTGCCATTACTGCCGGACTATCCGATAAGGACCCTGAAGGTAAAAAATTAGAAGCTCAAAGCAACAAGAATCTTAATGTCTGCTTAATTGAAACAACCGTTGAAGGTGTTAATCCAGTGGTAACCGATGCAAAAACACGTGCAAATATCATCGATGTGAATTCATTTAGCGACTTCTCTTCTACTGGTCTTCGTGGCACAACTCCATCAAATATAAAAGAAGAATGGTTTATTGATGCAAAGACAAAAAAGAATGGTGAACTCTATACTCAGATACCTTGGTCGTGGCAAAAACCTTATGGTTGTTTCTTTGCAGTATATCCAGAGCTTAACACTTATAAGGATAAGATGAAAATAAATAAGCCAGATGCTAATGGTTTTCCAAGTGTAGAATTTGAAATAGAAACTGACGTAAGAAAGCAAGTAGACCTTATGACTGCTTGTTCTGGTAATGTACAATATGCAACACGCTTTCAAGCACCAAGAACCAGTCTTAAATTCCGTCATGCATTGACAGCTATCCGCTTTGCAGTTGGTCAGAATCTGTCATTCGACAAAACTATTAAGCAGATAACGCTAGAATGTATTGTTAAAAAGCAAGTATGTAGTTTCTAACCAATACAATGGTACAGGAGCAAAGTGGATATCTACTGGTTATACTTCTCGTGGCGATGCAACACTCGGTGGTCTTAATTACAAGACAAATGAAAATCCAAACAGCATTGTTAGAGATGAGAAGTACATTTCCTAATGAAAATTCAAGAGATATCACTAAGTTGAACGACAACTACACCTTTTATATGATTCCACAGGAACTCGATAATAGGTTACTGCTGAAATTACTTTTACCGATAACACTACTATTTCTGTAGCCCACTTAAAGGTTCATGGAAAGAAGGAACCACCCGTACTTATAAGTTGAGTAATAAGAATTCGTTGGGTTTACTCTATCACAAGTGATAGTCCATCAGCTGTTGCTTACAACGCAACAAGTACAGGGAAACTATGGCATTACAAGTTTTCGTCAAGCTCCTGATGGCACAAAGCAGAAGCAGGCATGGAAAGTTATTGGATATAGTGAAGATAATGGAAATACTTGGACAACAACTAAGCCTGCATGGCTAAAGAGTTTAACTAAAGAGTCGGGAAATGGTGGTACAGCTGCAGAACAAGGTACAGCTACATTAGGAACAGATATAGTAGACCTTGTTGCTAAACGTAATAAAGAATTACAAGATGCTAAGCCTTTAGGGTTCAGCAGCAAAAAGCCTTACAACTTATCGAATAGCACAGGTGAAGCATCAAGTACAGAATACTGCCAACTGCTATCTTATCTCTGCACCGGGATATTATATGATTCCATTGGTTTATGGTAATGCCATCAAGGATAACAATGCAAATTATGTAGCCTATCAATTTTCAGGTAGTGCTGGTCATATTAATGTAAATGGACAACAGAAAGAAAACATTCTTCCCAAACTTGTAGATCACGATGGAAAAGATATTGATAACCCATGGATTGAGAAAACAAATAATAATGCAAATAATGGCATAAATGGAGCACAAATTGTTTGGGCTGACGAAGCAAATCTCGTTAATTTAGCTTCTAATCCTATATATCGTGATAGTAACGGAAATGCTTTTGTAAAGTTTGAAGTAACAAAGGCAAATATAAAAAGCGGTAATGCAGTTATAGCTGTTAAGAAAGGTAATACTATTGTTTGGTCATGGCACCTTTGGTTTGCGCCTAAGAATGCACTTGATAAGATTCCTGTTACCAATAAGCAAAACAAGGTTTATAACTTCACAAATGAAGCATTAGGTTGGAAACCCACAAAATGGACAGGTACATCTTATTCAACACCACGAACTGTAAAGGTGAAAGTTGAACAAACTATTGCTAACAATGGTATTAAGCAAGAATCAGTCTTCACAATTACACAGAATGCTGGTATTACGGAAAGACGAGGTAATACTACACTTTACCAATGGGGTCGCAAAGATCCTTTCCCAAGTACAGATCCTGCTGTAGGAACACTATTTAAGAAAGATGCGGGTAATCAGATTTATATGCAAGCCATAATTCAAAATCCTGGTTATTTCTATGTAACAGAAGGTGGCGGCACTATTCCAGGTTATTCTTATTTAACACAGTACTATTATTTTTATAATTTGTGGTCTGTTAATAATACAGAAAGCAACGGGAATGATAATGCTGTTGTTAAGACCATTTACGACCCAAGTCCTGTAGGCTTCCAAGTTCCAGCTAGTAATGCCTTCACAGGTTTCACTTCAAATGGTGCGAACCAAGGGCCTAAAATGGTAGATGGTACAGAAGTTCCCGCAACATATAATTCTCAAACTGGACATATATTCTGGACTAATAGTGAGAAGAAAGCAACAATCTATTTCCCTGCTACAGGTTATCGTGAAAACGGAAATGGTAATATAGTAGATCTCAATGTTAGTGCAAACTATTGGACAGCCATTCCACAAGACCTTAATAATGGTCGTTGTTTTGCTTTCAGCCAAGCAGATGTATATCCACTATATAGCAGTGCCCGCACATACGGCTTAGGCGTTCGTCCTGTTGCTGAATAATAAAATTAAGGCATTATAAATACCTAATATATTCTTTTTACTAAAATCCCTGTCCTATTTATTAAGGCAGGGATTTTTATTACTGCGAAAATACTACAATATAGAGCGTGGCATAATAGACCAATGTTCATTATGCCTGAAAAGTAGATAATACCACTTGCTTGCTGGGCAGAGATATAGAAAATATAGGCGTAATGGACATTTGGTAGGCTGAAACCTCACTAAACGCTTTTATTTACTACCTTTGCAGCATTTGAAAACCTATGAATAAAAAAACTGTATATTCTGCAACAGCTCAAATGTTAAAAAGAATGGTCATCGACGTAATGTTCAGATGTATCTTTGCAGGGATTGTGGTAGGCAATTCCAAGGTGGATTACGTATAAATAATGTGTCTCTCTGGAATGACTATCTTGCTGCAAATAGAACAATCTCAGACCTATCCATTCTTTATAAATGCTCAGAACGAACCATACGACGTAGGTTAAGTTTAGTGGTGGATAGTTTTACTGCTACTTATCCCCAAATCTGCAGTAATAATAATAGATACGACTTACTTTTCCAAGACATTTGGCGTGATGCTTTTTCAGGACGCATCATCAGGTAAAATACTTTATCGCAAGTTTGTTAAGAACGAAACTAATAAGGATTATCTTGATGGACTTCGGTATATTGCGAAGCGTGGAACTACAATAAAAGCAGTGGTATGTGATGGACACATGGGACTTTTACAAGCTATAAGTTTCTGTCCCGTACAAATGTGTCAGTTCCACCAATTCCAGATAGTTAGAAGGCTTCTTACTAACAATCCACATTTACCTGCAGGAGTTGAACTATTAACTTTAATGCGGAGTATGTTCTCTTTGGCAAAAGAAGAGTTTATAACTGTTTTTGAGAAATGGTGTGAACAATGGAAAGAGTTTCTAGACGAACGAACTCTTCTAATCTCTGGCAAGACGACCTATACACATAGAAGACTGAGAACTGCAAGACGTTCTGTTAAGACTCATCTTAAATGGCTCTATACGTATGAGGATTATACAGAATTACAAATTCCTAATACAACAAATCTATTGGAAGGATTTAACTCACAGCTTAAAAGGGCACTACATAATCATAATGGATTGAATGAAGCTAACAAGAAGAAGTTTATAGATGGATTCATAAATACAAAAAGTAGGCTGGAATGATCAGCCTACCAAATGTCCATTACTAAAACACGTGAGGTTTTCAGCCTACCAAATGTCCATTACGCCAAAATATAGAGGATTAGAACCGTCACACTGTTGAAATCACACTACACAAAAAGGGCCTAATTCTATAAAAAGAATTCAGCCCTTTTGCTATATTAACCAGCAAAAAATATACTTATAAGCATTCCCATTGTAGCAACATTAATGCTTGTATGCCATATCTTACCTTATATATTTCTTTTGCTATATTGCATTGCTATGCTATTGCTTCTTTCACTATTATTTTTTTATGCTATCTAAAGCTAATAACTCCCTGAATTGCCTCTGACGAAGTTTCTTCTTCTTTTCAGGAACAGACTTTAAATCTTCTATCATTTGCTTTGTTCGCTTATAGGTTGGTGTATTTTCTATAGCGAGAATAATATCTTCGTTATCCAAATCGTCTTGAGAGAAAAGATATATGTGTGGGTGTCGTTTCGACTTTGCCGACTTGCTTCCACCATAGAAGCGCACTCTGCGGTCGTCTAATGTCATTTGGTATTCTTCTTGTTCAGCAAGGCGCGCAGCTTCTTCCAACGATTGTTTCTTAATGTGGCTACCCATTCCCTCAACATCTTTAATGCCGAAGCCTGTAGCAAGAATAGTTACTTTTACCCTTTTATCGAGGTCTGGATCGAGTGCTAATCCCCATTTCAGTTCAAATCCATTACCGAAATGGCTCATAAATTCGTTAATATCACTCATCTCCTCCATCGTCAATCCAGGATTGTCGTTGTTGTCGCTACTGAAATTGATAGAAAGAAGTATCTTTTTAGAGTTGTATATATCGTTGTCGTTGAGCAACGGAGAATTTAAAGCATCTTCACAGCTTGCTTTTTACACGCCCTCACCTTCACCATAACCAGTGCTCATAATAGCAACACCGCCATCTTTCAATACTGTCTTCACATCGTTAAAGTCAAGATTAATGAGTCCGTGTACAGTAATAATTTCTGCAATACTTTTTGCAGCAACACTGAGTGTATCGTCTGCCTTTCCGAAAGCATTAAGCACACTCATATCCGGATATATTTTCGCGTAAGCGCTCGTTATTTATCACCAACAAAGCATCTACATGTTTCGACATTTCTTCTACCCCATCAAGTGCCTGGTCTATCTTTTTGTTTCCTTCGAAACGAAATGGAATTGTAACGATACCAACTGTAAGAATATCCATATCCTTACTTACCTTTGCAATAACAGGAGCCGCACCAGTACCAGTACCACCTCCCATACCAGCAGTAATGAATGCCATTTTGGTGCCATCACTCAGCATTTTCTTTATGTCGTCAATAGTTTCTTCTGCTGCTTCTCTTGCTTTCTCTGGCTTATTTCCTGCTCCTAAGCCTTCCTTACCAAGTTGCAAATGAATAGGAACGGGCGAATCGTTTAGTGCTTGTGCATCGGTATTACACAAAAACAAAATGTAACATCGTGTATACCTTTCACGATACATGTGGTTTACGGCATTTCCACCGCCACCACCAACACCAATAACTTTGATAATGCTATTTTGTTCAGCTACCCCAAAGTCGAGTATTTCTTTCTTCATATTATTATCTGCCATAACCTTCTTCCTTGTCTTATTCTATATTTCTTCGTTTAGAACACTTCCTTTTATTCATCTTCTGGTTCTAATATCGTTCCACTAATCTCTTTCATCTTGCGAGTGAATTTTCTCCCCAGAGACTATTCTTACGTTTTTCTTCTTCGTCGTGTTTACGCTTTTCTTCTTCTTCTTCTCTGCGTTTACGTTCTTCTTCTTCCATACGGCGACGTTCTGCTTCTGCCTTTTCTTTTTCGGCAGCATCAGTACTACACCTTGTCCAATTTCTGGAGCTTTTTCTGGGTTCTTTATGCAAGTCGCTTGTTGTTGATGTAGTTGGTTTGGTAACATCATCAAACAATTTCTATCTGAATTAATAGGAGCTCCTGCACAATTAATATCGCCTTTTGCCAACAATCCAAGAATAGTGTTCATTGTAGCATTCTTTGCATTAATATCTGCATTATTAGCATTAATGGTTTGTGTAACAAACTTAGCTATTCTTATTTTATCTACATGCGAATGAGTACGGAATGCTTGTTCAATATTCTTCATATTCGAACCACCACACAGTAGGAATAAAACCTCCTAATAGTTTATTAGCGTATTCGCTTGGTATTCTGATAGATAACGTTTTTAATAATCTCTCAACACGCGATTCTATGATATCAACAAGTTTTTCGGCTTTCTATAGAAGAGTCGTTAGAGATTGTATAAGAGTGTTTGTCGTCTATATCTTCGTCATTAGTATAAGCACTTCCGTATGTTAGTTTCAGTTTTTCGGCATCTTTCTCTTCAATGTGTAGGCTTGCAATATCTTTTGTTAGTATTAGCTCCACCCAGTGGCAACACAGCAAGGTGTCGTAATATACTTTTATAATAAACAGAAACTGTAGTTGTTTCAGCTCCAAGATCGACAAGCACACAACCTCCACGTTTTTCGTTATCTGTTAATATGCTATCAGCTAAAGCTAAAGGAGCCAAATACATTTCGGCAATAGCAATACCAGCCTTTTCAAAGCAACTATTAAGATTATCGTAGAACGATTTACGCCATAAAATATTTAAGAAGTTTCCTTCTAAATGGTTTGCTTTAATACCTACGGGGTCTATTGCATCTTGATTATCCACCTTATATTCTTGTGTGGCTGCATCGAGAATTTCCTGATCAGGATAACTCATATTACGATTTGCGTCCATCAGTTCGTTTATCATATTACTAGATATGATAGTTCCTGCAGGCAATCTTTTATCTATTACGTTTTTACACTGCGAATAGATTGTCCGCCCACACCTACATAGACGTGTGTTATCTCGTGCTTTAAGTTGCTTCTTTAGTTTTGTTTATTATATTGGTTAAGCATTGTCCTGTTTTGTCGATGTTGTAAACAACACCTTTTCGAATGCATTGCGAAGCGTCTTCTTTAACAACAGCATTCACAGAAATACTACCATCTAGGTTTTTCTTTCCTGCTATACCAGTGATTTTTGATGAGCCCAGTTCAATGGCTACAATAAATTCTGCCATACACTAATTTTCTTATTATTTATTTTATTCTTATTCTGATACTTCAGTTTGTATTTTTCCTCTTGCTTGGGTTGTTGATGTTCGTTTGTTGTTTGTTGTGCAGCTCTTCGTTTACATATAATTTGATTATCGAACTCCACATCAATATACGAGTATTTATTCCAACCTGCTTGTGATAGCCCATAACGATAGAATTTCTCGGTTCGTTCGAGTTTTTCGTAACAAACTCGTCTATACCTTTTATCGTTTGCTGCCTTATTTCGTCTTATTGGTAGATAACCTATAAATATTATATGATTTCCCACACGTGGCACGAGTTCTATTCCCCTATCTGGTCGGACATTTATCTGTTCGATTTGGTTGAGCCAAAACTCCGATTTATTTATTGCTTTTGCCATAGGTGTAATTGCGAAATGAGCAAACCATTTACTAATATCGCCTGTTGCTATAATTAAATCGCTTGTATATTTAGAGTTTGGTAAAATTCCTCCATTATCGTCCAGATAGTAGTCTTCACCTTTATTATTTTTTATACGAATGATTGGCATTCGTTGCGAAATTCTAATATTAATATGCCCATTCTCTGTAATATAGCATTGTGCCGTATCAACAAATGGTCCCACCTTTAAAGCTTCTTCTATTTTTCGTGGTTCAATAGAACTTAGTTGCCTATTAAGTGGGTATAATTTATCTTTTTCAAGAATGGCTTTAATTTCTTCAGCACTAAGAAATCCAGAGTTATTGGAATCGGAAATATTTATATTCACTTTCGTACATATACGATGTTTCTTATCTGGCGTATTCCACGAAGTTATTGCCATAACAAGGTAGAATGCCAAGATGACATCTAACTACATAAAAATAATCGTCTTCCAACTTGTATTCATTCTCTTAAACTATTCTTTTCTTTTTATTATTTCTGCAAGTTGTTCTGTATAATTGTCGAGATTTCCTGCTCCGAGCACAACAAGAACATCAAAGTCTCTACTTTTAGCAAACTGTAATACGTCGTCTTTCTTTATCATTTGCTTTTCTACATTACTCTTCAGATTATCGTAGATAAGTGCTGATGTAACACCGGGCATTGGTTTTTCTCTAGCTGGATAAATTTCTGTAAGAATAACCTCATCGAAATGACTGAGAGCTTCTGCAAAAATCCATATAAAAAAATCGTGCGTACGTGAGTAAAGATGGGGTTGGAATATTACCGTTATCTTTCTATCAGGATATATTTCTTTCAAACTTTTAGCACTTTGTATAATCTCTTTTGGATGATGTGCATAGTCGGAAAGTAAAACGTGTCGATTATTTTTACCTTAAAGTCGAAACGACGGTCTACTCCTGCATAAGTTTTCATTCCATTTCTAAGTTCATCGGCTGTACAACCACAAAGTTGTGCCAATGACATTGCAGCTATTCCATTTTCAATATTTATTGGTATAGGCTGACCTAACTCTATGTTTGTTACATTTTCTATAGGCGAAACCATATCAAACACAATAGTTCCATTTTGTATTCGAACATTTTCGGCATGAAAAATCACCAGTTTCCCCTACTATATTCATACACTTTTACACCAGCTTGTACGTTTTGTTTCATTTCTAAACTTTTATGAATAACAAGCGTTCCCCCTGGTTGTATTAATTCGGTGTAATGACGAAAACTTTCTAAGTAGGCTTCTTTCGTACCATAAATATCTAAATGGTCGGGATCCGTAGATGTAATAACACTCATATAAGGACGTAACCAATGGAAAGAACGGTCGAATTCATCGGCTTCAATAACAACATAATCGCTTTTGGGCGAGAATATGTAGTTTGTACCATAATTTTTAGAGATACCACCAAGAAAAGCATTACAATCTAAACGACTTTCGTGCATAATATGGGCACACATTGTAGATGTACTTGTTTTACCATGTGTACCAGCAAAGCAAAGTCCTTTGTGTGTTTGTGTAAGTCTACCCAACACTTGTGCACGTTTTTCTATTTCGAAATGGTTTTCGCGGAAATATATTAATTCTCTATGCGTATTAGGTATAGCTGGTGTGTAAACTACTAATGTTGTAGATGGATTTTTACACACATCTGGAATCAAATTTATGTTATCTTCGTAGTGCAGTTGTATTCCTTCTTTTTCTAAACGGCGTGTTAAATCGGTTGGTGTTTTATCGTAACCTGCCACCACAAGTCCTTTATGATGGAAGTATCGAACTAAAGCACTCATACCAATTCCTCCTGCTCCTATGAAATAAACTGCCTGTATATCCTGTAATTTCATTTTGTTACATTATTATTTGGAATATCATAACCATTCCAGATTGTTGGTATCTCTATTGTTTTATGAGTTTTATTACTTCGTTTGCTATTACATCGGCAGAATTATGAAGCCCCATTTTTTTCACATTTTGGCTTAAGCTTGTAAGTTTCTGTTCGTTGGTTACTGTATCTATTGCCAATTGTAAAAGCTTATTAGGTGCTTCTGCGTCTTTTACAAACAATGCCGCACCTTTGTTTACCAATGCCATTGCATTTTTTGTTTGGTGATCTTCTGCCACATTTGGGCTCGGAACAAGTATAACGGGCTTACCAATTAGTTGAAATTCGCTAATAGAACTTGCTCCTGCACGGCTAATAACTAAGTCGGCTGCCTTGTAAGCTGCTCCCATATCGCTTATAAAGTCCATTATTTTCAGGTTAGGAAGTTCTTTTCCTTTCATTTCATCAAGAATAGACTGATGATAATACTTACCTGTTTGCCAAATAAACTGTACATCAGAAGCTTCAATAAGCTCTAAATGTTCTAATACGGCACGGTTAATAGTACGTGCACCAAGACTACCTCCCACTAGTAAAATTGTTTTCTTTGTAGGATTTAGCCCGAATTGTTTTCTGGCGTCTTCTTTTGAGAGCGGTGTTTCTAGAACGTTTTGGCGTACAGGATTTCCTGTCATAAGAATTTTATCGGCTGGAAAAAAGCGTTCCATACCTTCGTAAGCCACACAAATTTTCTTTGCTTTTTTGGCAAGTAGCTTATTTGTTACACCAGCGTAAGAGTTTTGTTCTTGAATTAGGCAAGGTATTCCCTATTTTCGAACATTCATATAAAAGTAGCTCCACTGGCATATCCTCCAACACCCACTGCCACTTGTGGGTTAAAATCTTTTATTATTTTACGTGCCAAACGCAAACTTTTCCATAGCTTGTAGAGTACGCTAATATTTTTCAGTTTGTTTGCACGGTTAAAACCTTTTATGGGCAAGCCTTTTATTTCATAGCCTGCAGCAGGAACACGTTGCATTTCCATTCTTCCTTCTGCGCCAACAAATAATATTTTTTTGCTTTTTAGGATATTTAGTTCTTATGGCATTGGCTATTGACACAGCTGGAAAGATGTGTCCTCCTGCTCCTCCACCACTAATAATTATTCTAAACTCTTCGTTCATAACAGCTCTTTTTATCAACTTACAAAGTTAATCATTTTTTTCTATTTTGTCGTAATATAAAACCACTTAAAAAAATGTGAAATATAATAAATGTGGCGCAGAGTCAACCAGCAAGTGCAAAAATTATAAAACGTATTTGAAGAATTCATACTTTGGAGTAGAAAAGTTTAATTTTTTTCTCGGTCTTTCGTTCAATTTCTTTTGTATCGACATAATTTTCTTTTTCTGTATAATCCTTATTTCCGCAGCGTTTTTGTTGCAAGAAATGCAAGTGCCTGATACATAAAAGTATTCAAACACTTGCGTATGTCAGAAATTTCACCTATATTGGTGCTGCAAACATAACAAGTAAGCAAAAATCTGACATGACAAAGGTCGCAATTGAAAAACGAGAATATCACTCTTTCGGTGGAATTTATCATATTATGAACGTTTTTCTCAAAGTTGGGCTTTGAAAAACTTACCGAATCTGTATTGGGCAAACGTGAAGTAGCGGCAAAAGTATTCTGTTATGGAAGTATTTTTTTGTGGTTTTTTTCATACTTCCCCATTGGTTTGGGTGGGGGATTTTATGATTATGCAAGAACCAAGAACCCCAGAAAATTCCCTATATCAATGGATAAATCCCAAAAATGTCACTTCAATATATAAAAGTACCTCATAAGGAATAATGCTGCGGAATTGAGGATTATCTTAAACTGCATATATGTTATTCTAATCTCATTTTTCTTTCCCCAAAGTTGTTATATATATAATTCTACCATAATTATCATATTTGTACTGACATCTGTAAATAACGGTCTCGTCAGAAAAAAATCTGGCTTGTATTCATATCGAAACTCTTTAAGTAAGCCTTTTTCTATAACTATTGTGAGCGTTAAAACATAATCGACTCTGCATTAATATATGTGTAATATTTGTTGATTTTTAATATATTAATTGTTTTTACAATCGCCTTTTGTTTGAATAAAAGATTGAATTTCCGACTTATCATAATTGGATAATATATCAGAGATAATACAAAGGTCTTCGAAAATAACCTCCGGATATTTTATATTCACCCCACGATTCCAAGTATTTTAATTGTTCGAAAAAGATATTTTGCATATCTTTCTCGACTTTTGTGAGCCTTATAGGTTTCTTTTTCTTGCTTTTTATAGACAGCTTCTTTTCTTTCCATTTATATATAGACTCTTGAAATATACCCAGATTCATACGATAAGGTAACATCCACCTGATGATCTTCCGCTACTTTTACTGTTAAGAGGAAAATATAATAATAAAAGAAGTAAAAACACTTTCATCTTTAATTCCGCAGCATAAATTCTTAGAGAACTCCAAGTGCCTGAGAAACAAAGTTCTCAAAACACTTGGATATGTCAGAAATTTTACCTATCTTGGTGCTGCAAACAAAAAATAGACAAAATTTGACATGGCAAAGGTAGCAATTAAAAACGAGGAATATCATTTTCTTTCGATGGAGTTTTTTTCATATTATGGACGTTTTCTCAAAGTTGGGCTTTGAAAAACTTACCGAATCTGTATTGGGTAAACGTGGAAGTAGCGGCAAAGCATTCTGTTATGGAAGTATTTTTTGTGGTTTTTCATACTTCCCCATTGGTTTGGGGGGGGATTTCATGACTATGCAAGAACCAAGAACCCCAGAAAATCCCCATATCAATGGATAAATCCCCAAAATGTCACTTCAATATATAAAAGTACCTCACAAGGAATAATGCTGCGGAATTGAGGATTCTCATAAATATTTATCAGAGTAGAAAAATAACCCTACTTTGATTAACTTCCAACATCACCCATCCTATCATCTATAGATAATGTTACAAGCCGATAATATTCAAAAAGATAATGCAAAAAGTAAGAAAAACGAATCAAATGCTTTGTCACAATACTAAAAGATATATTGCCACATAGAAAATACGTTCAAAAATAAGGCACATAGAACTACATATACCCTCATTTTAGGTATTGCACGCTCTATAGAATATTAATACTTTTTGCAAACATTAATTAACACTCATAGAATTGTATTTATATGAAAAAGAAACAATTTATCTATCTCTCGCAATGCTTGCAATGGCAACCACACCTTTGTAATGCACAATCAGAAGAGATTAAAGACTCCACACAACATCTCGAAGAAGTAATAATCAGTACTACACGTATACCTGAAATAAAAGCAGAATGCGGCTGCTACAGTTACGATTCTTGACCAAAAGCAAATAGCAGAAATGAGCAAAGGCGGCTCCCGATATCACTCACCTCTTAGGCATGCTCACGCCCGGTATGGCTCTATCAAGTAATACTACAAGCTCTCGGTCACAATCACTTCGTGGAAGAAGCGCACTTATCTTGATTGATGGTATTCCTCAATCAACTCCCTTTACGTTCAACAGACCGTGACATCCGAACCATCGACATCGCTGCTATCGACCATATAGAAGTAGTAAAAAGGCTCTACTGCTCTCTATGGTAATGGTGCTATCGGAGGATTGATAAACATCATAACTAAGAAGAATACCACCAACAAGGCTGTAGCTGGAGAGACGACTCTCGGGTTCAACTTATAACCTCTTCCGTCACGGAAAAAGGGCAAGGTTATCGCATCAACCAGCAAGTTTATGGTCGTGTGGGGCAATTTGATTATCTCGTAAATGGGGCTTTTGGACGTACAGGTAGTGCTATTGATGGTGATGGGAAATTTATCTCTCCACGCTACGGACTCGGTGATACTTATACAACAAAACATACTTGCTAATCTCGGTTATTCCTCTATCTCCTAAGAACAGAATAGAATTGATGTATAATTTCTATCGTAGTTTGCAAGACACAAAATTGATTCCTTTCGGCGGAAAGTACCTCCAAAGTCCTTCTATTGGTATAATTGGTAACAAGGACCCACAGGCAGTTGACGAGGGAACAAGATACAATCACAATGCTTACCTCAAGTTTACTTCAAAGGATATATTCAAACATACCGACTTAGAAGCATCTGTTTATGGTTCGGGAATATATACTATCTTCGACTTCCGTAAGGCTAACCCTGCGCAACCAAGATGGGAAGAAACAAGTGGACAGTCGGCTGTTAAGGATCGTAAGTTTGGTTTCCGCACCCAGTTTAATACTCGACTTGTATTCTCAGAGAATGCTTTTGCACACTTAGCTTATGGTTATGACTACCTTTATAATAAGACATCACAACCTTTGGTAGATGGTAGATACTCGGATGCCATGGGTGACAAGTAACAACCATGCGCCCTTTGTTCAAATGGAAGACCACACTATGGCAACATCTAAGCCTCAAATTAGGAGGACGTTACGACTTCATTAATATAAACGTGACCAGACTATGATGTATTGCGCAATAAGCTCTCCGACCCACAGGTTCCAGGTCAAAGGTGGAAAGCTAAAGTATAATAATATGTCTTTTAATGTGGGTGTTTCTTATAACAAATATCCTGCTTTTCAACCCTTCGTAGCCTACTCTCAGGTTTCTCTATCTTTGATTTAGGGTCGTACATTACGTGCTGCTAAGGCCGATGTACTTCTAAGATATCAACAGAACCAAGTAAAGACAAACAACTACGAGATGGGTGTTTACTCTGATATTAACCATTGGTTGCAGTTGAATGGATCTGTTTTCTACACCTATTCTAAGCTTGAAGTGACCTCAAGATAGAGAATGGTTTCTGGGTAGTAAAACCGTACTCCACAGAAGGTGTATGGCGTTGAATTGAGTGCAGATGCACAACTTCTCCGTAACTTAAAGGTTGGTGCTAACTTCTCATGGTTCGAAGGTAAGCTCAAATCAGCTCACGGTGATTGGGACACATATATGTCAAACATTTCCATCCCAGCCGCAAAGTTGGCAATGTGTCAACTATGCCCCGCTCAAGAACACCCTATCTCCAACTGCAATACATGCACACCGGTAAGCGTGACAGATTTACTCCCTAATAGCTTCAGGGAGTATATAACGAGGGTGAAGGTATCGTAAATCGTATCAACTTACTAAACCTTTACTGCAGGCGTAAAGATGAAGGCTTTGCGACTTAAGTTTGGCTGTATCCAACTTATTGAACTACACTTATTACACACCAGCATCTATGATGATGGCACGTAATGCAGAGTATGCACATGCTGATGGACGCAAGATAACACTCACTGCAGTGTTCAAATATTAATCCTCAAACACTCGATAGACTTATTCTCAAGTGCTGGAAGGACATTAAAATACCAAGTAAAAAGGTGGATAAAGTTCACCTCTTGTGAGTACGCAAGGTTCCTTCTAAATACAGAAGCAGCCTATAGTGTATCATAAACTATAAGCAGGGAAGACGGAATACAACAAGTATCGTATCGTTTCCCTGCTTTTCTTTTACTTCTCAAAAGCCCTAATTATATCTTTACACCTCATATAATACCAACATATAGACTGTCCATTATTACTATATAAGGAACATGCTACCATCTCTTTATACGTCAGAAGCCAATAGTTGCAACTCTACGAAAAGGCTACTTACGCAGAAAGCAACTATTAAAAAACGATTAAACTTTTGATAGATACCTTAATTCCGCAGCATAAATTCTTGTGAGAACTCCAAGTGTCTGAGAAACAAAGTTCTCAAAACACTTGGATATGTCGAAATTTCACCTATCTTGGTGCTGCAAACATAACAAGTAAGCAAAAATTTGACATGACAAAGGTAGCAATTAAAAACGAGAATATCACTTCTTTCGGTGGAATTTATCACATTATGGACGTTTTCTCAAAGTTGGGCTTTGAAAAACTTACCGAATCTGTATTGGGCAAACGTGGAAGTAGCGGCAAAGCATTCTGTTATGGAAGTATTTTTTTGTAGTTTTTCATACTTCCCCATTGGTTTGGGTGGAGTCTTTTATGCTTAGAAAAGCCCCAAGAAACACCTCATATCAACATATAGAGTCCCCAAAAAGACATCTCAACATATAAAAATTTTCTCACAAGAAAAATACTGCGGAATTAAGGAAAAAAATAAATTTGTTATTATAATTTTTATTTATAATTATATTCTGTGTGATTTATAATTATAATTTTTCAGAGTCAAGAATAAAAAGAATAGAATCTTTGCAATCCTACTTAGTTTAGCCAAAAGATTATATTCTTTTTAGATAGCTTTTGAAACAGAGGGCGGTTTTTACAATCGGGAAATAGGAGAGGTTTTGAGCTTGAACTTGGACAGAAGTTGATTCATTTTCAGAATGGCAAACATTAACTACAGTGGAGAAATTTTTAATTCTTTCTTGGAATGGTTTTTCGAATAGGATAAGAGCTAAATGTCTGTTTTATAAATGATGCTATGATATTAAATCAAAGAAAAAAGAGGATGTATCAATTTTGACACACCCTCAATATTGTTTTTTAAGGGAGGACTAATTACAAAATTTGGATTTTCCAGATTTTTGCTAAACTCGTTTTTGGTTTATTAGCTACATCTGTAGCCTTTTTTTCTTGTTATGTGTGCTGGAATGTTTTTCTATGATTTAATAAAAATAAATTCTACTCAAGCGGTAGAACCTAATTTTAGATGAATAAGATATACCCTATATAATGACGTTGTGGCTATCTCGAGCTTAATTTCTAAACAATGTGTAAGAACAATATATGTGCTATTGGCTTATTAACAATCTCGTATTTAGGGAAGTAAGTAGGTGTAAAAAGGTATCGCCTACTTACTTTAAAATAGTGTATTACGTATTATCTTATTCGCTATCTGAGATTGTTTCTTCTGTTGTATCGTTATTACGTTTCTTTGCAAACCTACTAATGCTTAACAACATTCCAATATAAACACAATTAATAATGGTTGAAGTTCCACCTTTACTAATAAGTGGTAATGGCTGACCAGTAACAGGGGCTAAACCTACTGCTACTGCCATATTGAAAAGCGCTTGTGTTACTAATAAAAAAGCAATACCCATTGCAAGAAATGCAGGAAACGAATTTTCGCACCTACTTGCTATTTTTCCTGCTCGCATTAAAATAACAATATATAAGAAAGCAACAAAAACAGCACCTATGATGCCCATTTCTTCGATGATAATAGCATAAATAAAGTCGGAGAAAGCTTGCGAAAGAAAATCGCGTTCGTTAGAATTTCCAGGACCTTTACCTAGAATATTCGACGATGCAATAGCAATATTGGCGTGTCCTACCTGTCCATCTTTATCAAGATCGTAATCTTTTGGCGCTACATATTTATTATCTAAGAACTTATTAATACGTGCTTTCCATGTATCGGCACGGTGAAATAGCTTACTGAATAGGCCAGTATCGGTATTTTCTTCTGTATCTACAGTTTGTTCGGTAAGATTTTGCTTCGGTGGATTATCTTCTTTGTCGGTACCTACAGCCATAACCAATACAAGTGCAAATACAATTAACAGAGCAAATACTCCCAATAGTTTTTCCAATTTGCTTTTAAAGGAACACGCCCCACAAACATCATTAACAAAACTGTTAAAGCTGCTAACAAAGCTGTTGAGAGATTTTTCGAAACTTATAGGATTATAATGAGCGCCGATAAAAATAAAATGTATTTAAAAGCTTTTTTTGCTGCTCCGGTTTCAGTTTGCATAGCACTTAAAATTTGAGCAACTGCTAAAACTAAAGCACCTTTTCCTAATTCGGAGGGCTGAAACTGTATGCCCATAATATCTATCCAGCGACTTGCACCATTTGTTACACCACCAGTTAGCCACACCACAATTAAGAAAAAGAAAGAAACACTCAATACAGGTAATGTAGCTATTTTGAAATACCTACACTTTGTATTCATCACAAAAATCATTGCGAAAAATCCTATAACAAGCATTCCAACATGTTTAAATAATGGAGCCCAATAGTTTCCACCTTTATATGAAAGTGTACTCGAAGCAGAATAAACTTCAACAATACTAATCATACAAAGAATAAAGAAAACCATCCATATAACTTTGTCGCCTTTGAAAGATGTTATTAAGGGACTTTAAGTTCATTTTTATCGTATTTGAAGTTATAAAAATTCAGAGACAAATATTTTATGCTTTTTGTTGTTTCTATAAAGCACGTACAAGAGTTTTAAATTGTTCGCCACGATCTTCCATATTTTTAAATAGGTCGAAACTAGCACAACACGGACTTAATAAAACTGTATCGCCAGGTTTTGCCATTGCATAACATGCCTTGACACATTCTTTCATAGAATGAGTATCGTATACAGGAATGCCTAAATTATCAAAATTTTCATGCAATTTTTTTATTATCAGCACCTAAGTACACTAAACCTACACACTTTGTTTAACCAAATTTTTTATAGCATTATAATCGTTGCCTTTATCTTTACCACCAATAATAAGAATTGTTGGTGTTTTCATACTTTCTAAGGCATACCAACAAGCATCTACATTGGTTGCTTTCGAATCGTTGATATATTGTACACCAGCTATCTTGCAAACTTTTTCTAAACGATGTTCTACACCTGGAAAATTGCTCAGACTTTTACGAATGCTTTCCTTTTTTATTCCGCTAATATTCGATGCCAATCCTGCAGCCAAAGAGTTGTATATGTTGTGTTTACCAGTAAGCGACAGCTCTTCTTGCTCCATATTAAACGGAGTTGGTTGTTCTAGAATATATTGTCCTTCTTCAATATATCCGATACTCCCTTTTTCTTTAAGTTCAGAGAAAGGATATCGTACCGCTTTTACATCGTACTTTTCTAATTCTTTTTTTATAACTGGGTCGTCGTTCCAATAAATAAAGCTGTCTTCGTGCGTTTGATTTTGAATGATGCGCATTTTAGCATCGGCATATTTTTCAAACTTATTTTCGTAACGGTCTAAATGGTCGGGAGTGATATTGAGTAAAATAGCAATATTTGCACGGAAATCATACATATTGTCGAGCTGAAAACTACTGAGTTCTATTACATAATACGCATGTGGTTCTTCTGCAATTTGCAATGCAAGACTTCTACCAATATTACCTGCAAGTCCAACATCGTATCCTGCATCTTTAAAAATATGATAAATAAGACTTGTTGTAGTAGTTTTGCCATTACTACCAGTTATACAAATCATTTTAGAGTTGGTGTATCTACCAGCAAATTCTATTTTCGCTTATAATGTGTACCTTGTTTTTATAAGCTTTTTGCACCATAGGAGCTTCTTTAGGAATGCTCCGGGACTTTTTATTACTTCATCTGCATTCAGAATTTTACTTTCTGTATGTTGTCCTTCTTCCCATTCTATATTATGCTTGTTTAGAAGTGTTTTTATATTTATCTTTTATAGCAGACATATCTGAAACAAATACATCAAAACCTTTTGCTTTTGCTAATACAGCGGCTCCAGCTCCGCTTTCGCCTGCTCCTAATACAACAATTCTTTTCATTTCCATTTGCATTTTTATTGTCGTTTGCAAGGTTGTTGCCCCTAGCATTGTTTATGTTTTGGTATTTTCTCCTTTATCTTATCTTTAAAGTAATGATAGTTAGTGCAGCTAAAATTATTGTTACTATCCAAAAACGAATAGATAATTTTACTTTCGTGCACTGGATTATGTGGAGTTTTTATTAGATATTTACATTCTGGATCTAATTGGTCATCTTGTGTTCTAAAACTATCGTGAATAGGTGTACGCTTAAACATTCGTTGTTTTACTCCTCTTCGTTTTCCTATTTTAAAGTAATAAACTTGCATTATTACGCTTAAACTTTCCATAAAGAAAATTCCACACAAAAATAGGTAATAGTAATTCTTTGTGAATAATAATGGCACCTACAGCAATAATTCCACCAATAGTAAGGCTTCCCTGTGTCTCCCCATAAACACTTGTGCAGGGGTAAGCATTATACCAAAGAAAACCAATAAGAGCACCAATGAAAGCCATAAAGAAAACAACTAGCTCTTCGGAACTCGGAATATACATAATATTTAAATAAGCTGCATACTCTATATGACTACTAACATAAGCTAGAATTCTAATGCAACACCTATAATTGCAGAATTTCCAGCACACATTCCGTCCATTCCATCGTTCAAATTAGCACCATTAGAGACTGCTGTTACTACGAAAATAGTCATAATAACAAACAAAATCCACCCTGCTGCCGTTTTATATTTACCACAGAAGGACATAATTTCAGAATAATCAAGATTATGATTTTTAATAAATGGAATGGTTGTCTTAAGCGTTTTTTGAGCCTCTTTACCATGTTTCACAACAATTTCTTTTCCATTATCGTTGTGCATCTCTAAGTTTATATTCGATTTTACATCAGGCGATGTCCATAATACTAAACCCACAATAAGTCCGATAGTAAATTGCCCAACAATTTTATATTTCCCCTTCAAACCATCTTTATTATGTCGGAATATCTTTATAAAATCGTCCATTCCACCGAGAAATCCGAGCCAAATTGTGGTAATAACCATCAGAATAAGATAAATGTTGCGTAAAGCGTCCCAACAATAATACCTGGAATAATCAATGCAACTATAATAATAATACCGCCCATTGATGGGACTCCTATCTTTTTTACACCAAAAGGATCGATACTTGCATCGCGTTGCACTTCAGTAATCTGCTTTCTCTTCAGATATTTTATGAATCTCTCGCCGAACCACGCAGAGATTATTAAGGCAAGAATCATTGCCATAATGGCTCGAAAGCTAATGTATCCCCATAAATGAGAACCACTAATTCCAAACTGATCGAGCCAACGAAAGATGTAATATAACATAATATCTTTATTTAATGATAGCCATTTTATCGCTATATTTAGCAATATTCTTATTGTAATCCGAAGATTTCACGCACCACTTCATGATCATCAAAATGATGTTTTACTCCATTTATTTCTTGATAAGTCTCGTGTCCTTTACCAGCTATAAGAATAACATCACCTTTTTGAGCTAACATACAAGCTGTACGGATAGCCTCTTTTCGGTCTACTATGGAAATAACATTCTTTTTTTGTGTGGCATCAAGGCCTGCTAACATATCATCTATAATAGTTTGAGGGTCTTCGTTTCGTGGATTATCGCTTGTAAGTATAACTTTGTTACTATGTTTTTACATGCTTCGAGCGCCATAAGTGGTCGTTTTCCTTTATCTCTATTGCCACCTGCACCACAAACTGTAATAACATGTCCACCTTTACCATCAAGAACTTCATGTATAGCCAATAAAGTATTTACTAAAGCATCAGGAGTATGCGCATAATCTACAATTGCAGTATAACCATTTGGCGAAGCAATAGGTTCTAATCGCCCATTTACGCTTTTCAAAGTGCTAAGCGCAACTAAAATATCTTCTGCTTTCTCTCCTAACATAATAGCGGCTCCATAAACAGCCAGCAAATTGCTTACATTAAATTTCCCAATAAACTGTACGCCCACTTCTTTTCCATCTATTTCTAAATACATTCCTTCGAAATGACATTCTAAAATGCGAGCACGAAAGTCTGCCATACGTTTAATAGAGTAAGTTTTTATTTGTGCCTTACAATTTTGTACCATTATCATACCGTTTTTATCATCGGCATTAGTAATAGCAAATGCATCTTTATCTAAATCATCGAAGAACATTTTCTTTGCATTACGATAGTTCTCGAACGTTTTATGATAATCTAAAATGGTCGCGTGTAAGATTGGTAAATAATGCGCCAGTAAATCGTAATCCTCCAATACGATGTTGATGAATTGCATGGCTAGAACATTCCATAAAAAGCATATTCACAACCTTCTGCAACCATTTTTGCAAGCAATTCATTTAATTCTATTGGGTCTGGAGTTGTATGATCAGCTGGTACAGCTTTATCGTCAATATAATTGCAAACAGTAGAAAGTAATCCTACTTTGTATCCGAATTTACGGAACATATTATATAATAAGGTGGCAATGGTTGTTTTTCCATTCGTTCCTATTACTCCAACAAGTTTTTAAATGACGAGAGGATCGCCATAAAACATTGTTGCAACCTTACCAACCGATTCTTCTGTAGATTTTACTTGTATATAAGTAACATTATCGCTAATGAGTTCTTCTGGAATATCTTCTAATAAAATAGCAGTAGCACCTAACTCATTTGCTTTTATTTATGAATTTATGACCATCTGTTTGAGTTCCTTTTATAGCCACAAACATTTGGTTTTCTTCTATTTTACGACTATCAATATTGATACCTGTAATATTTTTCTGTATCGCCAATTATTTTCAATGGCTTCACATATTTAAGCAAATCGTTTAATTTCATATATCTTGCTTTTTATTTATTCTTATTGAATGTACATTAATATCGTATTATGCAAAAACGAAGTTTACAAACCATACCTTGTTTTATTTTTCGCGAGTGCAAGCGATTGTTCTACTACTCTTCCACGCCCAGACATTATAACTTTTATGCCACAATTTTCTAATAAATAAATTGCATCACGTGCTCCCATATTATGTACATCAGGAACATATCGTTTATTGATATTTTTTTCTTCAGAGAGTATTATACCGTTACTACCTGTTTTCGCAAAACCCCAAATATTATTACCGAATGGATAAGCACCATTCCAACCATTCTTTACATTAAATCCAAGAAAAGATAGAACATAATCGGTAGCTAAAAGATTACCACTCTTAACCATTGGAATAAGTGAAGCAGAAGAATCTCTTGCATCAGAAACACTCAGTTTTAAATTTTGTGCCATTATTCCTTCTGCTATATTATGAAAAACTACGCCACTCATTCCTCCGCCTGAAGCTGGTAATCCCGACTTTTGTATACATACAATACAACTATATCGTGGTGCATCTGCAGGAAAGAATCCGGCAAAACTTAATAAATAGTCGGTTACACCAGTTTTATATCCTGCAACTCCTTTCGACATTTGTGCAGTTCCTGTTTTACCTGCAACCGAAAATTTATCGGAACCTGCCTTTTTTCCCAATCCTTCAGACACTACTTCTGTAAGAATTCTACGCATCTCCGTTATGGTTGATTCTTTTGCTATTTGTTCGCGCTGTACTACTGGAGGATATTCTGCTAATACTGTTCCATCTTTCACAACTTTCTTAACAAATCGTGGACGCATCATTTTTCCACCATTTGCTATTGCATTATAGAATGTTAATGTTGATATTGGAGGTACTTGCGATTCATATCCAATACTCATCCATGGTAAAGCCGTATTACTCCAGTTTATATATTGTCCATGTTTATTTTTCTTTGGTATACGAATTTTGGCTGGTGAATAGCCTGTAATGAGGATTTGCAAATCGTCGGCTAAACCTAATTTGTAGATTCCTTGTACAAACTTTTCTGGATTTTTATGATAGAAGGTATCTATAATTCTACTAACGCCTATATTTGAACTATATTTCAAACACCATGGTAATGTTAATGTTCCATAGCCTCCACGTCTCCAGTTATGATCTTTCATATCTCGTCCGTACATAGTCCAAACGCCACCTCCTGTTTCTACAGTATACATTGTGTCTACTACATTATCATCGAGTGCTACCATCATAGAAGCAGTTTTGAAAACTGAGCCTGGTTCTAGCAAATCACTTACTGCATGGTTCTTAATTTCTCGGTATTGTCCATCTTCACATTTATCAAGATTTACAATAGCTTTAATGTCGCCTGTTGCAACTTCCATAACAATGGCAACGCCAACATTTCCATTTATTTCTTGCAACTCATTAAGTAATGCTCTTTCGGCTAAGTCTTGTATACCTACATCTATAGTCGTTACAATGTCAGAACCATCAATAGGTGGTGTTTCTGTTATACTAAGATATTTATTTCGGATTTTTCGTCTATTTTCAACACCATTTGTTCCACGCAGAATACTATCAAAAGAAAGTTCTAATCACATCTAGCCACATCTTTTGAACCATAAAGATCACCAACTGTACGTTGTGCAAGCGATCCAAATGGGCGTCGTCGTGCATTAAATTCTTCTTCATGGAAAACCACTCTTAAATTTATCGTATTTAAAAACAGGTAGCTTCTTTACCTCTTTATATGTATTATAGTCGATACGATTTTTTTCCAAATAGGGCAATGTCGCTTTTTCTTCTTTTTAAACCTTCTAATAGTTCTTGTTTAAATTCACCAGCAGTTTTTCTGGAAAAAGCTCATTTAAGCCTTTACAAATATAATTAATGCTATCTACAAAAGGCTGTATCTTTTGCCTGCTTCCTTAAGAGTTTTGAAATCGATGTATATTTTTAAACTCTGGTAAAGAACTTGCCATAAGTTCTCCATCAGAACTCAAAAATATTGCCACGTGTAGGCAAAATTGGCACATTATCTTTTTTTTGTTTTGCAGCAACTTCTAACCAATAATTCTTCTGAACAATCATTATATATGCCGATTTTGCAACAACGGCAATAGCAATAAGACTCATAACTAATGCTATAAGCGAATATCGTGGCATAATATTTTTGCTATTAAACTTGCTCATTATTTTTATTTTGTTGGTACATTTATAATAAAACGGAGGGCGCGATGATATTTTTAAAGACACTATCTTTTATTTGTTTTTCAGAATTTCCAATACATGACTTTCTCGCGAACGTTCTGTTAGTTGGCTACTACTTGATAGAGATCTGTATTTAGCATCAGACAGCTCTTTTTGTAATCTATCTCATCTCTATTAAATCTTTTCTGAACACTATAGCGATTTGATATATAGATAATAATAAATAACACGACAACCACAATAAGTCCAATATTATTTCTTAACAAGTGAGCTGAGAATATATCGCCACCAAGTATTTTCTTTAAAGTAAAGTTGCTTGCAAGTGGCCGTTCATCTTCTCGCGCTTGGTCTTCAATTGCATTTTTCAATGCTTCTTCTTCCTCTTCTATTTTTAGAACTTACTATTTTTGCTCTTCTTGTTTACCAAAAATTTTTATGTTCTTTTGTATTGTTATCTTTTTCTTATTATTGAATATACCCTCTGTTACCTCTAAATCAATTTCTGTTCCATTCATTGCTACAGAATCAGTAGACTGATTAGATTCATTTTTTTATCTCTTCAGTTTCATTTTTCTGATGGTCTTTTTATTGTAAAAAAATGGGTTTTATTACAACACCTAACGTCTCATTATTTTCTGTAAGCTTATTGTTCATTTATCTTTTTCTCTGCTATTCTTAGTTTTGCGCTGCGACTTCGTGGATTTCTCTCTTGTTCATCGTTGGTTGGCACTATCACCTTATTGTTTATTAATTTAAACGGTGCAGTTATATGTCCAAAGAAGTCTTTTTCTACCTTACCTTCTATATTTCCCGACTTCATCACATTTTTCACAATGCGATCTTCTAACGAGTGATAAGTAATAATGGCAATTCTACCGCTTTGGCTTTAATACTTCTGACGCACTATTTAGCATTTTCCTTTAGGGCTATCATTTCCTGATTAACCTCTATGCGTAAAGCCTGAAATAGTTTAGCCATCTCTTTTTTTTCTCGTTCGCGTTTAAAAAGCGGTTCAACAACAGCCTGAATATCATTTGTTGTTAGTATAGGGGCCTTCCCCCTACTATTTACAATGGCTGTAGCTATCTTATACGAATTTTTAAATTCTCCATAAAGATAGAATATATTAGCAAGTTCTTGCACGTTATATTCTTGTAAAATATCAGCAGCTGTTTTTTGCGCTCTTTTATTCATACGCATATCAAGCGGAGCATTAAAGCGAAATGAAAATCCTCTCAGTTCATCATCGAAATGATGACTACTAACTCCTAAATCGCCCAACAATCCATCTATCTTTTCTACACCATAATAGCGCAACCAATTGGCAAGATATCTAAAATTAGAACGCACAAACGTAAAGTTTTCTGGTTTCTTTCCATCACCATTCAGCTTGTATATGTTCTGTTCAGCATCGGCGTCTTGGTCAAAGCTATATAAGTGTCCTTCCTTACTTAAATGCGAAAGTATTTCTTTACTATGTCCACCACCACCAAAAGTAATATCTACATAAATACCATTAGGGTTGATATCCAAACCATTTACACTCTCGCAAAGCAATACTGGAACATGATATGTCTCAGCTGTCTTAACCATATTTGTTTATCCTATTATTCTTTTATAAAGAGTGCTTTTGTTTCTCCTAAATCGCCCATAACAGTTTCCAATGCTGCACTAAAATCGTCTGGATCTAAAAATGATTCTTCGCTTTCGTTATTCCAAATCTCAATACAGTCGTCCATACCTATAAATTTAATTTGCTGGTTAATGTTTGCCATTTTTCAAATAGCGCTTTTGGTATTAAGAACCTACCATTTCCATCAAGCACAATCATTTCTACGTCTGATACAAATTGGCGATATATCATTTGGTCGCGTTTACTCCAACGATTAAGATGATTACGGAGATTATCGAGCATTTTATTCCACACTGATTGAGGGTAGATTACCAAACAAGGCTGAAAAACATCTTTCTTCATCACCAAAGATTCTTCGCCAGATGTATTCAATATCTTGCGGAATGTAGCTGGTAAAAAGGCCCTTCCTTTACTATCAGTTTTGGCTTCTATACTCCTAAAAATCGCATGCGTACTTCTATATATATCTAAAATCGCCTCAAAGGTAAGCAAAATTCCCCACATTCCACCCCTTTCCTCCACAAAGTTTACTCCATTCTCTCATTTTTAATATATTTAACGTAAAGATATGTTCCCGAAAACTTATATTGAGCACAGACTAGTAGATTTATAATAACCAAATTGGTTTCATTGAGTATTTTTATAAAAAAAGTGGGATATATCAAAAGGTTTAATTACATTTGCATTCGATTTGAGAAATTGAGAAACTTAATAAAGCATATAGCACACAATATGGAAAAGACCATTGATATCCAAAAGATATTGCACGGGAAGATGGGCTCAAAAGCAAAGTTTGTTCCTCATTTTCTGATTAACTGGATTAGAAATCTTATTCACGAAGACGAAGTGAACCAATTTCTGTGGGACAGTAGAAACAAAACTGGTACAGAATGGCTTTACTGAATGTGTGCACTATTTGAAAATGACACTCGAAATAGAAGGTTTAGAGAATTTGCCTGACAAGAACGATGGCAAACTTTACACTTTTTGTTTCTAATCATCCACTTGGTGGACAAGATGGAGTTGCTTTAGGTTCTATTATTGGCAAACAGTACGATGGAAAGTTTCGTTATCTTGTTAACGATCTTTTTGCTGAATTTACCGGGTCTTCAGCCAGTATGTATAGGAATAAACAAGACAGGAAAAACAAAGTAGGGACTTTCCTGTATGGTAGAAGCTGGATTTTAGTAGCGATAATCACATGTTAATGTTCCCAGCAGGTCTCAATAGCAGAAAACAAAAATGGCGTAATTTCTGAGTTTGCCTTGGAAAAACATTTATAACAAAAGAGTGTAGAATACCACAGAGACGTTGTTCCTATCCATTTTAGCGGGCAAAACTCTGAACGATTTTATAAAATAGCTCATTTCAGCGATAAATATATAAAAGAAAAGTAAATTTAGCAATGCTCTTTTTAGTCGATGAAATGTACAAAAATGTTGGTAAGACCTTTCGTGTAAGTTTCGGAAAACCTATTCCTTGGCAAACATTCAACAATAGTAAAACACCGATGGAATGGGCGCAATTTGTGCGAAATAAAGTTTACGAGCTTTTAGAAAGCTACGTTGTTATATGAATGCGAAATTAAGCGATGCTACAAAAGCAATAATATGAAGGAAGAAGAGATAATTCAACCAGTCAGTAAAGAACTTCTAAAAAGCGAACTTACTCCTGACAGATTGTTGAGAGTTACAAACAAAAAGTCATAACGACATATATGTATTCTCGGCTGCCGATGCTCCAAATTTAATGGACGAAGTTGGAAGATTGCGCGAAGAAGCTTTCAGAAATGCTGGCGGAGGCACAGGGAAAAGCTAAAGATATTGATGAATTTGATTTAATGCACGGTTGTTGTAAAACAACTTATAGTATGGAATCCCGATAATGAAGAAATCATTGGCGGTTATCGATATGTATTTGGAGCTGATTGGAAATTTGGAAAAGACGGACAACCTATTCTTGCTACCAGCCACATGTTTCATTTTTCTGATAAGTTTCTGAAAGAATATGCTCCTTATACCGTTGAATTAGGTCGTTCTTTTGTGTCGCTTGGTTATCAAAATGTTCGCGAAAATTCTAAAAAGTATTTTTCGCTCTCGATAATCTTTGGGACGGATTAGGTGCACTTACCGTGTTAAATCCAAATTGCAAATATTTCTTTGGCAAGGTTACAATGTATCCTTCGTATATTCGTAGAGGAAGAGATATGATTCTCTACTTTTTAAGAAAGTTTTTCGACGATAAAGAAAAACTTATTATCCCGATAAAACCGCTTAAAATTGAAACTCCTTCATCAGAATTCGATACTTTATTTAATGCTTCTTCTTTCAAAGAAAACTACCGTATATTAAATAAGAAATTCGGAAATTAGGTTTTCAACATTCCTCCCTTAGTAAATGCTTATATGAACCTTTCTCCAACGATGAAACTTTTTGGAACTGGCATAAATAATGGCTTTGGCGATGTAGAAGAAACTGGTATTCTTATTGCAGTAGACGAAATTTTTGAAGAAAAACGTGTACGACATATAGAAAGTTTCGTAAACGATCACCCGAAGCACTCAATATAACCAGCGGTGCAAATAACTTAATTTATAAAGAGAATAGATAATAACTCTCATTTCGATAAGTAAAATTGATTTTTATTATTTTATTCTACACTATCCTAATAGAAATGGCGAAAATGGATATTGCCTTTTTATTTGGCTGATAGTGTTTAATAAGTATAAGAATATATATCGTTTTATTTTATTGTATACATTTTTCTACACGAAAGAATGTTTTGTTATTTTTTTATAATAAGAGGAGCATTCAATGTTGGTTGTATAGTTCCAAAAACTTTAATTATAAATTCCCAGAAAACTAATTATATTTTTTATTTTTATAATTAAATTTCTGGGAATTTATAATAAGATTTTTCTCTGTTTTTCTCTATGGCGTTTATCTTTTGCTGTTTATTTTTATTCGTGTGAATATTCTATTCCAAAAACTTCAAAGAGAAACCTGTCCATAAAATCATTCTCCTTTAGAAGAAGATATCATTTTGTGCGGTTTTTATCGAATAAATAAAAGTTCTCTATACTTAGGTAAAGTCCACATTTCATCGCTAACAATCAGTTCAAGTTTATCTATCTGATAACGTATTTTTTTCCATCTGTGGAACAATATTATCGTGATAAGCAATTGCTTTTTCGCGTTGCGATTCTATTTTATTTGCTACTTTCCTTGCCTCAACAAGTTCATCTACTCCAGTTTCTATGAGTTGAATGCGCTCGGCTACTTCTTTTAAAATATTAATATTACGTTTTGGTTAGCCTTTCTCCTTCTTCTTTTTTCCAAAGATATTTATCATAGAACTTACATTCTTTGCTAACCTACTTTTGGTAGTGTGTAACCACTGGAATTATGTGATTCATAGCCAAATCGCCCATAACACGTGCTTCAATCTGTATTTTCTTTGTATATGTTTCCCATTTTACTTCGTTACGTGCTTCTAATTCGTTACGATTCATTACGTTCATTTGTTCGAACATTTGTATGGAATCATTGCGCAAATAAGCATCGAAACATACAGGACAACTTGCTTCACAGTCTAATCCTCTTTTTCTGCTTCTTCTTTCCATTCGTCGCTGTAACCATTTCCGTCAAAGTGTATAGGTTTACACGTTTTTATATCTTCGCGAACAATTTCTATAATTGCACTTGTAGGGTCTTCGCCTTTAGAAATTAGTGCATCTACACGTGTTTTGAAGTTGGTTAAAGCCTCTGCAACAGCTGTGTTTAATACAATAAGTGCCGAAGCGCAATTTGCTTCGGAGCCAACTGCACGCAATTCGAATCGGTTTCCTGTAAAAGCAAATGGCGAAGTACGGTTACGATCGGTATTATCTATCAGCAATTCTGGAATTTCAGGAATATCGAGTTGCATTCCTTGCTTTCCTTTCACACTAAACAGATTCTTTTTTATCGGCTTTTTCTAATATGTTCCAACAAATCGGACACTTGTTTACCTAAAAACGATGATATAATTGCAGGTGGTGCTTCGTTTGCTCCTAAACGATGGTCGTTTGTAGCGCTCATAACCGAAGCTTTTAGTAAACCATTATGTTTATAAACTCCCATTAAAGTTTCTACAACGAAAACGACGAAACGTAAATTATCGTTTACATTTTTTCCGCTTTTGTGCAATAATATTCCTGTATCGGTAGACAAACTCCAGTTATTATGCTTTCCCGATCCATTAATACCATCGAAAGGTTTCTCGTGTAATAGTACGCGAAATCCGTGTCGATGTGCAATTTTCTTCATTACAGCCATTAAAAGCATATTATGGTCTACGGCTAAATTACATTCTTCAAAGATAGGGAGCAAGTTCAAATTGTCCGGGTGCAACTTCATTATGCCGAGTTTTAACAGGAATTCCAAGTTCTAAGGCATTAACTTCAAGATCTTTCATAAAAGCTTGCACACGTTCTGGTATAGTTCCAAAATAATGGTCTTCCATTTGCTGGTTTTTTGCCGAATCGTGTCCCATTAATGTTCTACCAGTTAGCATTAAATCAGGTCGAGTAAAATAAAGGTCTTCATCAACTAAAAAATATTCTTGTTCCCAACCTAAATTTGTATGCACCTTTTTCACGTCTGAATAGAAGTATTGGCAAACTTCTTTTGCTGCATTATCTACTGCTCGCAAAGAACGTAGCAATGGTGCCTTATAATCGAGTGATTCTCCTGTGTAAGAAATAAAAATTGTAGGGATACAAAGAGTGTCGTCTATAATAAAAACAGGACTTGTTGGGTCCCAAGCCGAATAACCTCTCGCTTCAAATGTGTTGCGAATACCACCAGATGGGAAAGAACTAGCGTCAGGTTCTTGCTGTACAAGTAATTTTCCTGAAAATTCTTCTATCATTCCTCCTTTTCCATCAGGTTCAATAAACGAATCATGCTTTTCGGCAGTGCCTTCTGTTAATGGTTGAAACCAGTGAGTGTAATGTGTAACTCCATTATCTTTTGCCCATTTTTTTCATTCCATTAGCAACACAATCAGCAATAGAACGGTCAAGACGTTCGCCATTATCCATAACGTCCACCATTTTATTATAAACGTCTATAGGAAGATACTTAAACATTTTTCGCGGTTAAATACATTCTTCCCAAAACAATTCCGATGGACGCTCTTTGGGTATCTTTAATTCTACGGGGCGTTTTCTAAAAAGCCTCTTTTAAAACTTCAAATCTTAAGTTATCCATACCTTACTTTTTAGTAGGTCATTATAATGCAAAAATAACCATTTAGTGGAGTTTACAAAATTATTATACTATTTTGACTAATAATTATAAGAAGAAATAAAGCTAAATCATTAATTACAATTATTTCTCTCCGAAAAAGGGTTGCATATTATTTCTTTACGAGTTTAATTATGGCATCTTCTCCCCTATTACAACTATATGTTTTAACTATTGCAACTATATGTTTTAACGTTGTTATATATATGTTTAGCAGATATAATATATATAATGTTTACTGTTTACATTATGTTGGCATTTTTCTATAGCAAAAAATAGCCTATATTTACTCACGTAAACATAGGCCTTGCCACTTAACTAAATAACTCAAAAATTACTTGACTCAATTCTCATCAGTGCATCTTCTCACGAAGACATACTAACTAACATTTGTTTTGACTATTAACTACTAATAACTATTTTGTATGTTTGTAATCAAGAATTATTTCTTAAATCAATGCAAAGGTATAGATAAAATAAATTTCCACCAACTATTTAGGTGTCTTTTTATGCAATTATGAAAATTTATGACTATTTTTTTGCTCCCCAGAACAGTTTTTGTTCTTTATTTCTAATAAATACTGCTTTATTTTATCGTTATTTTCTTTCTTATAATGGTAATATGTTCTCTTGTAATTTTTTTATGATATATATATAACAAAAGTATTTTTACGCGATACAAATTTTTACATATATATTATTTTTACATATTAACTTTATCTATTTTTATACCATTATATCATCGCAGTTTTCATAGTATTATTTCCTAGTTGTTACTTATTTTTGTGCAGTTTTCTTTGTTTTATTTTATAGCTTTACATAGCCAATTACGTTTCTGTTATAAGGCTTTTATAAATTTTGCCAAGAATAAAACAGAATATGTTGAGACTTAAATGCCACTTTTAGATTAAACAGGAGGGAGGTTTATCGGCTACAAAATGTTTATTTTGTTCTTTCGTTATTGGCTAAAAACGAAAATAATATCGCTGTAAGTAACATCTATTGAACATACATCTTTTATATATTTCATACCTTCGTTGGGTGGAATATTTATTTATTGCATTTTTGAATGGCTGCTATTTTTCTTATCGTCTACAAAGTTGGTTACACTTAATTCTCCGTTTCTAACATATTTTGCTATATGCCGTACGATGGTTTCTATTGTTAAACCGCGTTCTTTTGCTATAGCTTCTAAGGTCATTCCTGCTTTATAAAGTTTGTAGCTTATGTTGTGTGTTGCTTCTTTTTCTTTTTCGGCTTCTACTTATGTTTTTTTATTGCGTTGTTTTGCAATATCCTCGTCGCCCATTGATATTAAAATTGCTTCTTGTTTGCGTTTAAGATAGTAACTTGTGCTAAAATCTTCTATCATTATATCTTCCAGCAATAACAGTTTTTGCTTGTTTACTTTGTTCAACTTCGCTAATATTATTATCTATTCGCTTTATGGCTTCTTTATTTTTACTTTCAATGCCTTTGGTTTGCTCTATCTGGTCTGCAAATATTTTTGAAAAGTTCGTTGTAGAAATATTGTGCACTGCTTTTTATTCTATCTAAAAATTCTTTATTATGCAATTCTGCTATTGATATACCTTTTTATATATTGTGTCCATTTCGTAGAAATATCCAGAACTTTCTCTTTCAATTCAGAAACTGTTGCTTGGTGTAGCGCAATTAGCTTGGTATGTTTATGAAAATGCTCTACCAAAGTTCTAAAAAGAGCCGATTCGGCATTATATATTTCGCTAAAAGTTGAACAATTCCAACAGCATCATTCTGTAATATTCTTCTTTTAGGAGAGGCAAATTCTTAATACTTTCGGCTGCTCGTATGTTTTGTTGTGCAATATAGCTATCTACTCTGGCATCGTTTATAACGGCATTTCTGTTTAGTGTTGATGCTAAAACCAAACCTTCTAATGTTCTACATCTGCTTAAAGCCACATAAACCTGTCCAGATGCAAAAGCTTGTTGCGCATCTATAATGGCATGTTCGAAAGTTAGCCCCTGACTTTTATGAATTGTAATAGCCCAAGCCAATCGCAATGGATATTGTGTGAAAGTTCCTAACACCTCTCCTTCTATTTGTTTTGTTGTTTCGTTGAGTGTGTAACGAGTATTTTCCCCACGTTTGAGGTTCAACCTCTATTTTTCGTTTTCGTTCGGACAGCTTACTTCTATTCTTTCATTATCAATATAAGTAATCCGTCCTATTTTCCCCATTATAATATCGTTCGAAACGGTCGTTGTGAATAAACATTACTTAGCTCCGCATTTTAATGTTAGTTCATAGTCGGCGGGATAACTATTTTCGGGAAATTGTCCTTCCACTCGTGCACAAAACTTATATACTTGTTCTTTAATTTGTTCTAATTGTCGGTCGTTTATATTATCGGCTATTCTATTGTGCGTTGTTAAATGTATGTAATCGCTATTTTTCATCGGGGCTGAAATTTGGTTGATAGCGTTTATTTAAAATATCAAAAATCTTCATCAGAAACGTGTCCATCTCTAAAGTGGTTTAATATATCTATAAAAACTTTGTCTTGTTGTCTAAAACACTTTTGTTAGCTCTATTGTAACATATTGTGTGCTTTGCAGAGCTTTAGAATCGAAAAAATAAGGTGTATTATAATAACGACTTAACAATTTTTTTCTTCGTCTGGGCGCACAATAGGTGTAAGTTGTTGCAAAATCGCCTATCATTAAGAGTTGTACTCCTCCAAAAGGTTTATTATGTTCTCTAAAACGGCGAAGAATAGAATCGATAGCATCAAGAATATCTGCACGAACCATACTGATTTCGTCTATAATAAGAAGGTCGAGTGTTCGCATAATTTGCCGTTTTTGCTTACTATATTCAAAACGTGGCTTTACTGTGCTTTCGGGAACAAATGGAGATAATGGAAGTTGAAAGAAAGAATGAATGGTTACACCATTAGCATTTATGGCTGCAACCCCTGTAGGTGCTACAACTATCATTCGTTTTGTGCTCCGTTGCTGTATAGTTCACAAAAGGTTGTTTTTCCAGTACCAGCTTTTCCTGTTAAGAAAATGCTAATGCCTGTATGTTCTACAAAATCCCATGCGTTGCGCAATTCGGTATTATTTTCCATTATTCTATAATGTGATAATTAGTCAGCAAATTTAAGAAAAAAAGTATAAGAATAGCAAATTAGTATTGACAAAAATCAATTAGATTGATGAATAGCAATAAAATGGCGAATATTGTTTATTCTCTGCTTTATTTTTTGCGTACAATGCAATATAGCTATAACTTTGCAGTCGTAAAAAGAGATGATATGAGCCACTTTTTCTGGAGACACTCAAAATAAGAAGAAAAATAAGATTAGGATAACAATAAGACTCAAGATTGTTTATAGAAAAGGTTCATATAGGTAAAAAAGATAGTTGATTAGTTATTATTATAGAGTAAATAGTTTAAGTTAGTTGATGATTTGAGAAAGTAGAAAGGTGGTGCTTCGTAAACCGAAACGCCACCTTTCTGTATGTAGAGTATAATGTTTTATATATAGCGAGAAAAATTTCTAAGTAGAACTATTTATGGCTGAATTAAAAGTGTATACAGAAGCAGCTAATATGGCAAAAAGCGTATAGTAAAATAGAGAAAAATAAAGAATACTGATGTGGAGAAATTTTTATAATAAAAAAACATTGAGGTTTTTAATTATAAAATTTTATTTTCTTATTATTTTTTCTATTTCGTAATTACAAAATCTATAATGTATCTTTTAAAAAGTTAAATAGGCTTCGGTATAGCTTGCCCCTATTTTGTTTTATTGTTGGCATATTGTTTATCGTTATATAAAGATGTAACAGTTTACAGCGAATTAGAAAGACAAGCAAAATAGATGGTAAGAAGCGAAAAATGGTAAAGAAGTTATAGTATAAACAAAATATAATGGTACTGCAACCTAATGAACAATTGAGATAAAAAGAAGAGCCAACCCACTAATTACATTAACAGTGTTTGTAATTAGCTAAAAATATGTTCTTATAAAAAAAGAGCTTGCAAAAGTTTATATTATATCTTTTGCAAGTTCCTTTTTTAGCTAATATTTATAGTTTTTCTCCATAACATAAGTCGCCAGCATCTCCAAATCCTGGAACAATATACTTATGTTCGTTTAGTCCATCGTCTATAGCTCCACACCAAATAGTAGTGTTATTATCGGGGAAAGTCTTTTTTATATGTTCAATACCTTCAGGAGAAGCAATTACATGCAATGTGAACATGTCGTGGTTCGCCTTTAGAAAGAATAGCTTTATAGCCAAGTTCCATCGAACCACCAGTAGCTAACATTGGATCGGCAATAATTAAAGTTTTACCATTAATATCGGGTGTTGCCAAATATTCAACATGTATACCCACTTCGTGGTGTTCTTTGTCTTTATATTCTCTATATGCACTTACAAAAGCATTTCCAGCATGGTCGAAAATATTAAGAAAACCGTTATGAAAAGGTAGTCCTGCCCGGAAAATTGTTGCGAGAACAATTTTGTCGGTAGGTATATTTACCTTTGAAACGCCCAATGGCGTGAGTATTTCTTTTGTTTCGTACTGAAGAGTTTTAGAGATTTCGAAAGCTTCGAATTCCCCTATTCGCATAACATTATTACGAAAAAGGAGACGGTTTCTCTGGTACTCTTTGTCACGAATTTCTGCCATGTATTGGTTTACAATGGAGTTTTGATCCGAGAAGTTAATGATTTCCATTTTTCTTTTTACACTATGGTTTATATATTGGTGATATATATGTTTGGGAGTAATAGTTTTTATGCGCCCAAAAATTTCGGCAAAATTAAGAAAAATAGTTTAGCATTTGCAACGTCCGAATAGCAAATATCTTTTTAATATCAAGGAATTTTTATATTCTTTTAACCTTATAAATCAATTCTTGTTGTATTTTTATCTTTATGATTTTGCAGTTTGCATAATAAAAATTACTACCTTTTGCGATGTTTAAGGTAAAATAGTAATAAGATTAAGAGATAAATTTCAACATAATTTTATATTATAAAAATGGCAAAATTTGATAAGAGCGTACTTACGAAGTACGGTATTACAGGTACAACAGAAGTACTTTACAATCCTTCTTACGAAGTATTGTTTAACGAAGAAACAAAAGAAGGTCTTGAAGGTTTTGAAGTTGGTCATGAAACAGAACTTGGTGCTATTGACGTAATGACAGGTATTTATACCGGTCGTTCTCCTAAAGATAAGTTTATTGTTGATGATGAAAATTCTCACGATACAGTATGGTGGGATTCAGAAGAATATCATAACGATAACCACCGTGCTACAAAAGAAGCTTGGGCAACAGTAAAAGATATTGCAAAGAAAGAACTTTCTAACAAACGTTTGTTTGTAGTTGATGGTTTTTGTGGTACACACAAAGACACACGTATGAAGATTCGTTTCATTGTAGAGGTTGCTTGGCAGGCTCACTTTGTAACAAATATGTTCATTCGTCCAAAAAGCGAAGCAGATTTCGAGCAAGAACCAGATTTCATTGTTTACAATGCTTCAAAAGCTAAAGTAGAAAACTGGAAAGAACTTGGTTTGCATTCAGAAACTTGCGTTATGTTTAACGTAACTTCTAAGGAGCAAGTTATTGTAAATACATGGTACGGTGGTGAAATGAAGAAAGGTATGTTCTCAATGATGAACTACTTCTTGCCATTAAAGGGTATTGCTTCTATGCACTGTTCTGCAAATACAGATATGAACGGAGAAAACACAGCAATTTTCTTTGGTCTTTCTGGTACAGGTAAAACAACATTGTCTACCGATCCTAAGCGTAAACTTATTGGTGATGACGAACACGGATGGGACGATAAGGGTGTATTCAACTTTGAAGGTGGTTGCTATGCAAAAGTTATCAACCTTGATAAAGAATCTGAACCTGATATTTACGGTGCAATTACACGCGATGCTCTTCTTGAAAACGTAACTGTTGACGAGAATGGTAAGATAGACTTTGCAGATAAGAGTGTAACCGAGAATACTCGTGTATCTTATCCTATCTATCATATTAAGAATATTCAGCGTCCAGAATCACAAGGTCCAGCTGCAAAACAGGTAATTTTCCTTTCTGCTGATGCTTTTGGTGTACTTCCTCCAGTATCTATTCTTAATGCTGAACAAACAAAATACTATTTCCTTTCTGGTTTCACAGCAAAATTAGCTGGTACAGAACGTGGTATTACAGAACCAACTCCAACATTCTCTGCTTGCTTCGGTCAGGCTTTCTTGGAACTTCACCCAACAAAATATGCAGAAGAGTTGGTTAAGAAGATGGAAAAGAGCGGTGCTAAAGCTTACTTAGTAAATACTGGCTGGAATGGTACTGGAAAACGTATTTCTATTCGCGATACTCGTGGTATTATCGATGCTATTTTGAACCACTCTATCGACGCTGCTCCTACAAAACAGATTCCTTATTTCAACTTCACTGTTCCAACAAAACTTGAAGGTGTTGCAACTGAAATTCTCGACCCACGCGATACATATAAAGATGCTTCACAATGGGACGAAAAAGCTAAAGACCTTGCAGCTCGTTTCATAAAGAACTTTAAGAAGTATGAAACAAACGAAGCTGGTAAGAAGCTTGTTGCAGCTGGTCCACAGCTCTAATATATATAAGGTGTAACGAAAACACTTTATTAAAACTTTTAAACTCATCTCTATCAACTGGTAGAGATGAGTTTTTTTATATCTAAAAGCAATAACAATATAAAAGTATTGTGCCTATTCAAATTGTTTACACCTTATTATATATAGGCATCTATATTCTATAGTTGTTAGCATTTTGCAAGTGAGCAATAAAACATAGAAAAGTATTAATAAGAATATAACAAAACCATTGGTAAGAATATAACAACCGAAAGCTGAGCACATAGTTATAATCTCTCATTTTCAGCAATATTCCTTATAAATTTCCTTATAAATGATGATTGTATGTAAAAAAAGAAAGACGTAACTTTGCACCCACATTAAAAAGAACAAGAGTTATGAAATTTTCTTTCTTACTATGTACAGCACTCTTTCCACTTTGTGCAATGGCAGAAGTAACCGATTCAACAACCACACAACATCACATATTAAAAGAGGTTGTAGTGAATGGGTTTAAACAAGACAACATTAGTAAAGCTCCAATGTCAGTATCTGTGGCAGGGAGTCAGTTTATTAACCACAACGAATTAAATGGCTTACGCGATGTAAGTAGTGTGTTTCCAAATATTTTTATAGCAGATTATGGTGCACGACAAAATACACCTATCTACATTAGAGGTATTGGTTCTAAAACAAATGCCCCTTCTGTTGGACTATATGTTGATGGAATGCCCTATTTTGAACGGTCAGTTGTTGATTTAGATATAGCAGGAATCAACGGAATAGAAATTCTACGCGGACCACAAGGTACATTATATGGACGAAATTCTACAGGCGGACTTATCAATATTTATACCTATTCACCATTAGAATATCAAAACACTATAGCCAAATTGAGTTATGGTTCGCGCAACGATTTACGTTTAGGCTTATCGCATTATCAGAAACTTACACAACGTTTAGGACTTCACGTAGCAGGAAATTATCATAGAAACGATGGATTTTTTCGCAATATAGCAACGGGAGAAAAAGCAGATAATTTGAAAAGTGCCAATGCAGAAATGGGATTAGCATGGCAAGCAGCTCCACTTTGGACAATGCGTTTGAATGTTCTTTTCGATCATTCTACACAAGGTGGTTATCCTTACGGAAAATATAACGTAACTAATAACACGGTAGAAGCTGTAAACTACAATCGTTACAGTAGCTATAGACGAAATGTTCTTTCGGCTGGCTTAAATTGGCTTTATAAAGGAGATAAAGTCCACTTCAATTCACAAACATCATTCCAATACAGTAAAAGATAAACAATATATAGACCAGATTTTACACCAAAAGACCTCTACTTTTGTTATAACAGGACTAAAACAAACTCTCGTAAGCCAAGAGTTTACATTACGTTCGGCAAACAATAATAATCGCTATCATTGGATTATAGGTGCTTTCGGCTTCTACCAAAAATTAAATAATAGTGTTGAAACACAGTTCATAACAAAAGACTTTGCTACTCCTAAGTTCTATAATAATCCTACTTGGGGAGGCGCTATTTACCATCAGTCTACTTATGATATAACAAAAACACTACATGCATCAATAGGATTGAGATACGATTATGAACGAGTAGGCGAAAACTATACAGCAAACAAATATAATCTAAGCACAGGACTTGCAAGTAATGTACAAACAGCAACGTATAAAGACCACATGCACTTTAGTCAGATAACACCAAAATTTACACTCAGTCAGCAAATTTCTGCCAACAAAATGGTGTATGCTTCTATAGCACGTGGTTATAAAGCTGGTGGTTATAATGTTACTTCTACTACACAGAAACTTCCAGCTTACGATCCAGAATACAATTGGAATTACGAAATTGAGCAAAGTTGGCTTTTCCTTAATGGAACTCTTCAAACAGAAATGAGTTTATTCTACATAGATTGGAAACATCAACAAGTAACAACTACTGTACCGGTGTAGGAAATATTATTAATAATGCAGGACATTCTAACAGTAAAGGTTTCGAGCTTTCGGCAACTTATCGTCCTATCACAAGCTTAGAATTGCAAGCAAATTATGGTTATACTTATGCGCAATTCCTATATTATAAGAAAAGTGCAACCGTAGATTTTACTGGCAATATGTTACCAATGGTGCCAAAACAAACTATGTCGTTTGTAGCTAATTATACACTTTCTAATGTAGCAGGATTAGATAAACTTATGTTTAATGCTGCACTTACAGGTACTGGAAAAATATATTGGACAGAAGATAACAAGTTAAAACAACCTTTTTATGCGCTTCTCAATCTGAAGATTGCAGCAACAAAGGGACGTTTCACATGGGAAGTTTGGACAAAGAATACAACCAATACACATTATATGAGCTATGCTTTTGTTTCGTCTGCAGCATTTGCTCAACAAGGTAAACCTTTTATGATAGGCACATCTTTGGTGTTTAAACTTAATCCATAGTATCAGATTATCTTTTCTCTATGAACAAAAAACAAACACAGAAGGTAGCTTATCTGTCTACCTTCTTTAGTCTATATATAGCTCAAGCAGTGCCTATGAGTTTTTTTACTACGGCACTGCAAGTTATTATGCGCGAACAAGCAGTGTCGCTATCCGTTATTGGATTGCTACAAATAATAAAACTGCCATGGATATTAAAAGTGTTTTGGTCGCCAGCAATAGACCGTTATTGTAATACAGTGCGCAACTATAAACGAGCTATTATTGGTGCAGAAATTACTTATGCACTACTTATTTTTATAACAAGCCTCTTCGATTTACATACAATTCTGCCCTCTTATTTCCATATTCTAATAGCAATAATACTTTTGGCTTTTGCAGCTTCAGCACACAAGATATTGCAACTGATGCTTTTAGCTATACGCACATCAACAACCAAACAACGCGGATTACTTAACAGTATGCAATCGATGGGTAGTTTTGGCGGAAGTCTTTTAGGAAGTGGTGTATTACTTATGGTTCTCCATTCGTATGGTTGGAATAGTGTAACACAATGTCTCAGTATTTTTGTTCTTATAGCACTTGTTCCACTATTGCTACACAAGAAACTTAGTTTCCAGCAAGAAACACAAACAAAACAGCGTGCTACGTGGAAAGACTTTGTACTATTTTTCACGCAAAAGGGCATAGCACGACAAATAGTTTTCTTAGTTCTCTACTATACAGGTATCATTGGCATTATGTCTATACTTAAACCTTTTATGGTAGATTTGGGTTACTCTATGAAAGAAATAGGTTTCCTATGTGGCATTATTGGCATTGGTGCAGCCTTCGTTATGGCATATCCAGCAGGAATTTTGGTGCGTCGTTATGGCTATCAGCGTATGCGGTCTGTATTTGCATTCATAATGTTCCTGGCAACACTCATTTTTGTATTCCTATCTATAAACCAAAATTTCACAACAACTCTAACCTTAACCATAGCTATTGTTGTGTTATGGGGCAGTTATGGTATGGGAACTGTTGTGGTTTACACTTCATCTATGAAACATGTACGAGTGGGAAGAGAAGGTACCGATTTTACAGTTCAAACCGTTATAACTCACTTGATGGGAATTATAATAGCAGTTATAGGCGGTGTCATTGCACATTATGTGGGCTATGCTGGAATGTTTGCTACACAAAGCGCCATTGCATTGGCATCTTTCTTCTACACTTTACAAATGAATAAAACAGTGAAATAATAATGAACGAAGCTCTTTTTAAGAAATATAATGTACCTGTTCCTCGTTATACAAGCTATCCGACGGCAAACGAGTTTGAAGCTTTCGATGCACAACGTTATCTGAAAGCTGTAGAAGCATCGAACAATGCCATTGCCGACAATATTTCCTTTTATATACATGTGCCTTTCTGCAGACATCTTTGCCACTATTGCGGCTGTAACTCTGTTGCGATGGCGAAACCTTCACGGGTGGAAGAATATTTCAACACACTACACAAAGAGATTGATTTACTACTACCTCATTTGCGCAAAAATCGTAAGATAAGTCAGATACATTATGGAGGAGGAAGTCCATCGTCAATGCCTTTACACTTTTATTCGTTCGCTCAACGAACACTTATTGGAGGCTTTTCGACACCATTGAACAACCAGAGATTGCTATTGAATGCCACCCGATATCTCGACACAAACCGATTGGCAATATTTGCTCGACAGTGGATTTAATCGTTTCAGCTTAGGCATTCAAGATTTTAATGCGAATGTTTTTGAACACCGTAAATCGTCGACCATCTATTTTTGCTCAGTTGAAGATATTATGAATATATTGCGTAAAGGCGGTGCAAAGGTGAACTTTCGATTTTATTTATGGCTTGCCCGGACAAACTGTAGCAGAGTTTGTTTCTACTATAGAAGCTGCCATAAAACTACGTCCCAACCGCTTAGTTACCTTTAGTTATGCACACCTGCCAAGTATTTTTAAACGACAAATGATATTGAGAAAGCTGGCTTTGCCCCCACAAACCGAAAAAACTAAAAAAATGTTTGAAGAGGCTTCTAAACTTCTTCAGGCGGAGGGCTATTGTGCTATTGGTATGGACCACTTTGTGTTGCCCGACGATGATTTGAATGTGGCTTTACAGCACCAAACTTTGCATAGAAACTTTCAAGGCTATTGTCCACGTCGCATTACAGCACAAGTTTATGCCTTTGGCGTGTCGGGCATCAGTCAGTTAGACGAGGCGTATGCACAAAACACGAAAGATATTTCTGCCTACATTTCGCAAGTAAATGCAAACCAATTGCCCATTGCAAAAGGTTACGCTTTGGCTTCGTGGCAGCGCATAACACGCGAAGTAATAGAATGTATTATGTGCAACAACTCTGTGAATTGGAACGATATGGCTAAAAGGTTGCATTGCTCGGTTGATGATATTAAGCAAGCTGTACACTACGATGAGACGCAACTGAAAGAACTTCAGACTGATGGTTTGATTACATTCGATACAAATTCGGTGAAAACTAACTAACGATGGTATGACCTTTGTGCGTAATGTTGCTGCTACTTTCGACCCCATGATGCGCAACAATCATAAACTATTCTCAAAACCAGTATAAACTCTTTATTCTTTGCACAATGCAAAACGAAACACAACATATTATAGACACCATTGTTATAGGTGCCGGACTTACAGGACTAACTACTGCACACACGTTGCGAAAGCACGGCAAAGAGGTGGTTGTGTTAGAGAAAAACAAATAGGATTGGCGGACAAATTCAAACTCATCGACAAGATGGTTTCACGTTCGAAAGCGGACCAAACACGGGTGTTGTAGCTATCCTGAAGTGGCTGAACTATTTAAAGATTTGGAAAAAGAAGGCTGCACACTCGAGGAGGCACACAACGAAGCTAAGCAACGGTGGATATGGAAAGGTAAAAGTTTTATGCCTTACCATCTAACTTGATTACTGCGATACGCACACCGCTATTCAGTTGGACAGATAAGTTTGGAATATTGCTCGAACCTTTCCGTGCAAAGGGTACCAATCCAAACGAAGATGTGGCATCAATGGTTGTTCGACGACTGGGTAAAAGCTATTTAAACTATGCTGTAGACCCATTTATTTCGGGTGTATATGCTGGCGATCCGCACTCGCTCATTACACGATATGCACTGCCAAAGCTCTACAACTTGGAACAGAACTATGGAAGTTTTATTCGTGGAGGCATAGCCAAAGGAGGGGAAAGGAAGACCGAACGCGACCGATTAGCTACTAAAAAGGTGTTCTCGGCGGTAGGCGGATTGCAACATCTGGTGGACGCTCTGGCACAATCGGTAGGATTTCAGAATATAGTTTTGCAAGCCAACAATGTTGTTGTTACACCGCTGGAAGGGATATGGCAGGTGAACTATACCAATACAAGTGGCGAAAAAATAAGTTTGCATAGTAGGCACGTGGTTACAACTGTGGGGGCTTACGAGCTAAAAACTATGTTGCCCTTTGTTGATAACGCCAACATTATGCCTATCTCTGCCCTACACTACGCACCCATTGTGCAAGTTAGCGTGGGATTAACCAATGCGCAAGGTGTTGAAAATAAAGCCTTCGGCGGACTTATTCCTACTTGCGAGCAGCAACAATTGTTGGGTATTCTTTTCCCATCGGCTTGCTTTTCGCATCGTTGTCCTACACAGGGCGCACTCTTTTCGTTCTTCCTCGGTGGGGTGAAACACGCTGAAATGCTTACGAAGAACGATAACGAATTGTGCGAAATAGTAACCAAAGCATTGCCTACTATGCTTCGGTTTCCACACGATATACGCCCTGAGATGATACGAATATTCCGACACGAGCGTGCCATTCCACAGTATGAACTATCGAGTGGAGAGCGTTTTGCAGCCATTACACGCATTGAACAGAACTATAAGGGCTTAATAATAGGTGGAAATCTGCGCAACGGCATTGGTATGGCAGACCGTATTAGGCAAGCTGTTAATATAGCAATGCAACTTGTAAGGGCAGATGCTAAATAGGGTGAGTTTATATTGTTAAAAACAAAAGTAGCCGTTAGAAGCTCGGCTTATTTTGTTTTATTGCTAAGCATACCTATATATTTCATAACCAAAATGCAGCAAACCACCTTTTAGCAAGAATACGAAAGTTACCAAAGGTTAATGGTATAAAGATAAAACAATATGGGTGCGATGTAACGCCCAATTAAGACGAAACAACAAAACAACAGGCATCTAATAAGTTAGATGTCTGCTGTTTTTTGCTCTACACAATGGTATTGCTCCGTTATTTCTATGGCGTAGTGTTTGTTCATCAACAATTGCACATTCGTAGATCCATAGATGTACATTCGTAGATCCATAGATGCGCATTCGTAGATCCATAGATGTACATTCGTAGATCCATAGATGCACATTCGTAGATCCATAGATATACATTCGTAGATCCATAGATGTACATTCGTAGATCCATAGATATACATTCGTTTCAGTATAGTGTATATACACTGGTAAAACCATTTATCTAACGATAAATAGAGCGTAAGCCATAGTGTTGTTGGCAGCAAACCATAGTGCTGCCAACAGAAGGCAATAGTGGTACAGAGCGGAGAGCGGATATTTACTTTTTATTGCCTTTTTGCGTCGAAGTGGTAATTGAAGGTTAAGCTAACGTAGTGGTGCAGAAATTCGTTCCACTTTTCGGTACGATTTGTTGAGTTTACGTTAAGTTCATAATAGCGGTTTTGGTTCAGAATATCGTCGAAACTTAATCCAATCCAGTTCTTACTCTTCTTCCAAACATAACGAATGTAGCCCTCCCATATTATGCGGTGGCGGTTCAGAGTCTGCGATAAATAGCCTGTTGTGGCTTTGTCTTGTATTTCGTTGTTTATCTCCCAGCCTTTCCACTTCAGTGTTGCGCGCAATCCGTAGACATATTCAATAGGCGTGTTGTTGTATTGGCTCGCCAGCGAGTATCTGTTTCGTTGCAAATTAATTTCTCCGAAGATGCCAGCTTTCAGCCAATCGCTTTCGTACGACAGTTCGGGATTTGATACGAAAGTAAACATTTTCAGTTGGTTTTGCTCTTGTGTAGCGTGTCCATTGAAATCGGCAAGATAGCCATACGCTTTCTTAAAATGCGCTTCTGCCTTGTTGGAGAAGTGTATGTAGTCGCCAAAACTTCGGTCGTAGGTTACTTCAGCGAACCAATCGTTGCCGCTTCGCACGTTTTCGCTGTGGCTACGGTACACGCCTGCTTTGTGGGTCGAAGTTATATACTGTAGCAATAGGATTGATAATGTGTGTGTATCCCACTTTAAAGAGGAACATAGCTTGCTGTTTTGTCGCTGTGGCAGCATAGTTTAACGAGGTTGTATGCTGATGACTGCGATGCAATAGAGGGTTTCCTTCTACTATCCAGAATGGGTCGGTGTCGTCGCGATAACCCAATGTAGCCAGCAGGTCGGGCAGCTTTGTTGTGTAGTTGAATGCAATATCGAAGCGATTATTCTTGTTCAACTTCCATTTAACAGCCATTCCCGGCATAAAGATATTACTGTTGCGGTGTGCCACAGTGTCTAATCTACCACGCTGATAGTTCAGTTGTTCCCAATCGAAATTATAGTCCACAGTAGGAATAAACTGCCAATTGCCCACCTTGTAAGTTATACCAAGCGTACTTGTGGCATTGGTTTCTAAGTGTTTACTTCGATAGCTGTTGGCTACATCGAGCACACTCTCAGGGTCGCTTTCTATTTTCGAAGCAATGGGCGAACTGTAAAAGCTCTGCCGAATGTTATTGTTACTAGCCTTAAATTGCTCTGCTGCGGTTAGCATAAGAGCATCGTTTATGTGGTATTCCAATGCAGCCTTTCCGCTTGCCTCTATGTTATGATAGGGTGCGCGGCTGTATTGATAGAGTGGCGAGGCTGTTCCTTTGTTTATATACTCCAGCTCGCGATGAGCATCGAAGCGATTATTGCCGTTCTGGTATTCCATTTCGGCATTGATTTCCAACTGTGCTTTCTTGGCAATGAAGTGTTTCCAGATACCTTCGAGTTTAATTCCTCCACCTTCGTTTATTTGTTGCTGGTACGAACGTTCTCGGTTTATAATATGCCGATAGACTGCATCGCCGTGCCCTGCGCTTAGTGCTAAGTCTAAAGGAAAGTCTCCGTAAGGTTTCGTATCGGTGTCGAAGCGTGCGCTACCAGTCTCTGTATTGTTTCGTTGCAATGTGTAATTGAAAATTAAGTGTGCTGCAGCGATGTTATTTCTATCTACAAACGACAGCAATTCGGCACGCACTCCGGGTGCTATTTCGTGGTTATAGTGTTTCGTTCGGTTTAGGCTCCACGTTGTTACATTGTTTGGCGAGAAGTATTGTGCGGCTTCGTAGTCGGTTCCCCAACCATCTTTGTGATTGAAGTTAGAAGAAAGTGCAACAAAGTGATATTCGTTGGCTATTGCTTTCCAATTGTGCTGATAGCCCAAGGCTGCATTCTGTGCCTTGCCGAAATAGTCGAAGTCGCCACTTTCCCACCAGTTTGTGCCTACTTTCTGATATCGGTTTACATTGTTAGCATCGAATTGGAACATAATAGGATTTTTATCGCTGAGCTTTGAAGAACTTATGGAGGCCTCGTAGTTCTTTGGCGATTGTAACTTTGCCTTTATGTCGCCATACCATTTATCCATAAATCCCGCCTTTATTTTAATGTCCAAAACTTGGTCTTCCTTGCCGTCGTCTTTGCCCGAATGTTTGGCAAAAGTCGCTCGCTTTGTTGTAGCTTTTTAATATTCTGAACAGCCTCTGCAGGCAAGTCGGCAACGATTCCGCTTCCTCCGAATATATCGTGTCCGTTCATTTGGAGGCGCAAAGGTTTGTCGTTCCAGTAGAGTTTGCCGTCCTTTTTCGTTACGCCCGGCAGCTTTTCTATAAGTTCTTTCAGTCGAGCACCTTCGGTTAGCTTGAATGCAGCAGGGTTAAACACAATTGTGTCGCCCTGTATGGTGAAACGTTTTGCCTTTGCCGACACCATCACTTCATCGAGTACAACGTCCGAAGGTTGCAGTCTGAACTCCCCTAACTTTATGGTATCGGCAGTCGAACCGCTTCCACAGTAACCTCTCTTCTTGGTATCGTGGTAGCCTAAGAGACTCACCGTAACCGTTAGTCGCCCTTCAGAGGAGCACTGATTGCTGAAATTGCCCAACGAGTCGGTAGTGGTAGTGATGATATGAACGGATCCACCCATCTTGCACTCCATCCGTACAGACGCCATTGCCAAAGGTTCGTTAGTCTTGTCGTCTACAGCTTTACCCGTAACAATATCTGCACTTACCATCATTGGTATGCTCACCAATAAGGTAAGTATAAGGCTAAATAAACATTTCTTTTGTTTCATAGATGCTGCGTTGTTTATTATTAGATTAGTTTTATAGTTATAATATGTTGCAAATTTAATACTTTCTTTTTGATATTGGCGCATTTACCCCCACTTTCCTTAAAATATCTTGATTCCTAAGCTACACTTTTAAATTGCACAAGCAACTGTATTGATTTCTAAAGCTTCTTTATTCTGTCAGTACAGTAGTCTTACTTTTCAAGCAATGCCTACTGCGTGTTTGCGTGCATTTTTATTATAACAATGTAATAAGTAGTGCTTTCCTACGTTATAATACCAATGGAGAAACTTAGAATACTTACATATATGTTGTTGTTAGCTGTTGTTGGATTAGTAACGGCTTGCAACGATGATGATACTTTTACGACATCGAAGAACAATCTGTTGGTATTTTCAACAGATACGGTGAAACTTGACACTACGTTCTCGAAAGTACCAACCCCCACAAAGACTTTCTGGGTATACAACCGGTCGGGTAACGGAATTCGTCTTGCCAATGTTCGATTGGAGCAAGGCAACCAAACGGGTTTCAGAGTAAATGTAGATGGCATTTACTTGGGGCAGTCAAATGGCTATCAGGTGAATGGGCTTGAAGTGCGAAACAAGGATAGCATTCGTGTCTTCGTAGAACTTACAACACCAAAGAACGGTAAGACCAATCCGCAGTTAGTGGAAGACAACCTCGTGTTTACGCTCGAAAGTGCAGTGCAACAGAAAGTAAACCTAAAGGCGTACAGTTGGGACGCCGAACTATTGAAGAATATTGAGGTAAAGCACGACACCACCATACAAAGCACAAAGCCCATTGTGGTGCAGGGAGGCATAAAGGTGAACGAGGGCGCAACGCTTACCATTGGTGCTGGAACCACGCTTTATTTCTCCAATAAGGCAGGCATTGACGTGCACGGACAGCTGAAAATAGCAGGAACAGCCGACAAGATTGTTACGCTTCGGGGCGACCGTTTGGACTATATGTTCGACTATTTGCCGTACGACCGTGTGAGCGGGCAGTGGCAAGGCATTCATTTCAATACGTCGAGTTACGATAACGAGATTAACTTTGCCGATATTCATTCCACTTACAACGGCATTGTGTGTGATTCGTCGGACGTTAATCGCACTACTCTTTCGCTTCATCGAAGCACCATTCACAACTGTCAGGGCTATGGATTGCTAGCCACTAATTGCAAAATAGATATCAGCAATTGTCAAATAACAAACGCACTAAAAGACTGTGCTGCTTTCTTTGGCGGCAACGTTACGTTAAGCCATTGCACCATAGCACAGTTCTATCCGTTTGATGGTAACCGTGGTGCTGCCTTACGCTTTGGAAATAGCAACGATGGAAAGCAATATGCGCTACAACAATTCAATGTTTTTAATACGCTTATTACTGGTTATGCTGAAGATGTTATAATGGGAGCGTTTACTGACGAGGCAGCTCAAAACTTCAAATTCGACCATAGCATATTGCGCACCGTAAAGCCAAAAGAGCCTGATGCCACTAAGTATGTAGACGTTATATGGGAAGAAGCTACAGACACTGTACAATCGGGCGAGAAACATTTCCGAAAGATAGACGGCGACAAGCAAGCTTACAACTTTCATCTCTCAGAGAAATCGAAAGCTCGCGATATGGGAATAGTACTCCCAAACGGCATTAGCGCAACCGACCACGATGGTTTTGCACGCGATAACAAGCCCGATATAGGTTGCTACGAATACAGACCAGAATAAGAGAAGAGCAAGAAACAGTTTATGAAACAAATAGAAATAAACATAAAAATAGGTGTTTGCCAACTTGAAGAACTATCTGACAACGAACAAGCGCTTATAAAAACAGCTATTGAAGCCACCAAAAATAGCTATGCGCCTTATAGCCACTTCAGCGTAGGAGCAGCATTGCTATTGGAGAATGGCGATATGGTGATGGGAGCAAACCAAGAGAATGCTGCCTATCCATCGGGACTCTGTGCCGAACGTTCGGCTATATTTGCAGCGCAAAGCACACACCCAGACCAACCCATAAAGGCATTGGCTATAGCCGCACGTAATGGTAATGGACTAATGAAGCTGCCCATTGTGCCGTGCGGAGCGTGCCGACAAGTTGTATTGGAAATTGAAGACCGCTATAAAAAGCCTGTTCGTATCTTACTTTATGGCACAGATGGCATTTACATTATTAACACTATAAAAGACTTGTTGCCGCTACAGTTTATTGGTGAATCAATGAAATAAATAAACAATATACAGCATTAGGCATAGCTATTGCAGACATTTTGCTACCCAACAACGGCACCACTACAATGCAGAATACACTTTAGCATATTTGTTGCTATCATTTTATAAATCTCAATATATAAGTTTGTTTTATGGAAAAATTACCCAAAGACCCTGCAATGCTTGTAAGCGCAGTAAACATGCTCTTACGCGACGAAGAGTTTGATACTCTTTCATCGCTCTGCAATAACTTTAACGAAGATTGTACCGAACTGAAACAACGGCTGCTTGAAGCTGGATTCGAATATAGCGAAACCCAAAAACAGTTCCGTCCCATTGGCTTTGATAAATAATTATTGCAACAATAAACCTATAATATGTAACTAACGAACAGCGATGTGCCTAATTGCAGACACATCGCTGTTTTTATTTCAATCAACTGCAATAAATAAAACGGCATTCGCAACACCCGCATAATACACAAGAATACAAACATATACATACCATTTAACACGCATATATACTACCTAAAAACCACATTCATGGTGCATAGAAACGCATTATGCCCGCATAAGAAAGAGACGATTTACACTATAATACGATCATATTCTTACTCGCATTATATAATGGTATATCTATATCGGCATAGTTTTATTTACACGTAAGTAGAACTCTACTTACGTGTAAATAAAACTCATCTGATACTGAAGAGAACAATACGATAGCATAAAAGAAAAATGTTACGAGACACTACTAACAATGTTATGCAAGCATAATTGCGCATTGCGTTTTTAACCCAAAACAAACTATCAACGAGTATGGCATATTTAAAATTTTTGTTGAGCAGATAGCTTTTCTTTATACTGAAAGCATAGCAGATTAGAACAAGTTTGAAAGGCAAGTAAAACAGCCGACAAGAAAAACGAAAAATAGCAAGAAATATAGAAAAGAATGGTGTAAAACAAAAAAATATGATAATATTATAATTTAATAACCAATAAAGGTTAAATGCCGCTTTGAGTTTGAATAAATGAACAATTATATTGACGAAACAGCAACTTTTACATATAAAAAAAGAAACTATTATGAATAATAAGACAACAGCCTGTTAGCACAAAAAGCAATATTTTTGCATTCGTAAATTCTACTATTCCTATTTGAGTTTAGGAAGATTTGGAAGCAATTTAAACGAAGATATAATGTAAAGAGGTTGCAAACACCTTGACACACTATAGAGAAACAAATTATAGAACCGTCCGATTAAGGGCACAAAGCCACACAACGAAAGTAACAGTAGGCTTAATATACCTTATTATATAGATAATTGAAACTATCGTATAGATTAATTGGAACTCTAATATAGATTGATTGGAACTCTAATATAGACGAGGAAAGAAAAATATAACTTACTATAATAGCACATCATGAAGAAAATTAGATTTATGCTTTTTGCATTGCTTGCAATGTTATATGCAACTAATGCAAGCGCCCTAATTAAGGGCAACAAGTTTACAAAGAACGGCATTACGTATGAAGTTACGTTTATGGACGCAGCACACGATGGACTTCCCGATAGGTACGAAGCGAAATTTGTTTCGTCTAACTTATCGGGAGCACTCACCATTCCATCTACCGTAAAAGACGAAAACAACCAGTACACGTTCAATGTAACTGCTATTGATGCCAACAGTACGGTGCCCAATGCCACATCTGTTTCAATACCTAACAGTGTAACTACTATTAATGCAAACGCATTTAAAGGAAACAACATTACAAGTATCACCATTCCATCTACCGTAACAGACATTAAAGATGGTGCATTTTCGCAAATGAAAGGCTTAACATCTATAAATGTAGAAAGCGGAAGTGCAAAGTATTCGGCAACAGATGGCGTGCTTTACGAGAATAAAACCGAAGGAAAGTTTTTAATTAGCTATCCTGTTGCAAAACAAGGAACAGCTTACGGTGTAGGCGGAGAAGAGTTTACAGTACCCGAAGGTGTTGTTGGCATTGCAACAAATGGCTTCCAATGTGCAGCAACACTTACACGCATAAATCTCCCAACAACGCTAACTCAGCTTCCTACCACCAACGAGGCTAATGGGTTTACCAGTGCAACCAATCTAAAAGAAATAAAAGTAGCCAGTGGTAACACAGCTTTTAAAGATATTGATGGTGTTGTTGTAACAAGCGATGGCAAGAAACTTATTGCTTATCCTAACAATAAAGGCGGTATTGTAGACGCTAACTACGATGCGCCAACATCTATAGACCCTACACATGCAAAGGCTAAAGGAAACTATTACGAAATTCCTGCTGGTGTAGAAACAATAGCAAAGGGTGCATTTGCACAAGTTCAAACCATTACAGCCGTAAAACTTAAAGATGTAAAGAAGATTGAAGAAGGTGCATTTTATTCTGTACGCAATCTAAGAAATGTAGAAATATCTGCTTCGGTACAAGAGATTGCTGACGGTGCTATTAGCGGAACACCCGACCTTTTAGGTTTAAAAGTAGATGCAGGAAATCCTTATTACACAGCTGATGCAGAAGGCGTAGTGTACACAAAAGACTTTAGCGAATTGGTTCTTTACCCATCTGGTAGAACAGGAGAATACACAACACACCCTAATACAAAGAAAATTCGCAATCGTGCATTCTATTATGCGCAGAAATTAACTAAGATAACATTCAACTCTGGTTTAGAAGAAATAGGGAACGACGTATTTCAGGGTGCGGCTTCTTTAAAAGAAATAGAATATGAGCCTACGGCTACACTTAAAAAGATTGGAACATTTGCTTTCTATGGAACAGGATTAGAGAAACTCACAATTCCAGCTTCTGTAGAAGAAATTGGTTGGAGTGCTTTTAGTCCAACTAAGCTAAAGAGCGTAGAGGTAGAAGCTAACTCTAATTTAAAGACCATTGGAAGCGATGCGTTTGCTAATAACCCAAACTTAGAAGAGTTTAAATTCTTAGGCGAAACAAAGCTGGAGACCATAGAGACAGGTGCATTTAGAGGCAATACAAAGTTAAAGGAGTTTACCATACCAAAGACAATAAAGACTATACAACGTGGTGCGTTCGATGGTAATTCGTCAATGGAGAAGGTTACTTTTGAAGAACCTTCAGTTATTGAAACTATTGGCGAAGGAGCTTTCCAAGGAGCAAGTGCTTTGAAAAGAATAGAACTTCCTGTTTCTGTAACTACTATTAAGAAAGATGCATTTAACACTTGCAAGAGCTTAACAGAGATTGTTATTCCAAAGAATGTTAGCAGTATAGACCCAACAGGCTTCCAGGAATGTGCAAAGCTAGAGAAGTTTACAGTAGACAAGAACAATGCTACTTATTCTAGCGTTGATGGATTCTTACTTAGCAAAGATAAGAAAGTGTTGAAAGCATTCCCACCTGCAAAGGCTAATACCTATTACACCTTGCTCCCTCCAACACTTGAAGAAATTGGTACGCAAGCTTTCTACTACGTACAAGCGTTAGAGAATATTACCATACCAGAGAATGTTAAGAAGATAGATAAGTTTGCTTTCGACCGTACTGCAAAGTTAAACACCATTGCATTCTTAGGAAAAACTCCTATCACTAACATCGACCCATCGGCATTCAATCCTGCCAATGTTAATACACACGACATTCAAATAAGCATTCGTAAAGAAGCACTAGCAGCCTTTGCCGCCGATCACTTCTGGGACAAATTTAAGCAAGTGGGCATTTCGTTCTTTAAAGAGACAAACGGACAGGGCTATGGCTCTACTGAATTCTTCCCATTATCTAATAAAGCTGTTATGGTGGTTGATGTGAAAGCAGATGTGTACACCTATGTTGTTCCAAATACAGTGGAGAATGCAGACGACCATGACAAGATGTACGAAGTGCGTCTTTGGGGCGACTATGCAATGAAACAGAACACAACAAACATAAAGGAGATTGTTTTTAGAAATACGCTCGACTATGTAGGGCTTGATGCTTTCAAAAAAGCAGACGGCACATCTACTGTAGAAAGCATATTCTTTACAAGCCTCAACCCTACAAAGGATATGAGTTCTACCAAGTGGGAATATGGAAACACTTATAGTGAATTTAACCCTAACTTGAAGATTTATGTAAAGAAGACTGCTCTTATACACTATAAAGACGAAGATCACGAGCACGCTGGTTGGGAGCGTTACGCTTCACAAATAAGCTATAAAATACCTTATATTGGTGCTGCCGGTGCGCCTGCAATAGCTAAAAAGTATGGTACGTTCGCACGCGAATTCGATGCAGACTTTGGTATCTATAATGCAGAAAAAGGCTCTGGCAAAGTAGCTGCTTTTATAGCACCAGTGCGCATTGATGCTGGTGGTGGCGATTATGGTAATGCTACCTACCATGTGAAAATGACAAGTGTAGACGAAAACGGTGGTGTAAGTGGAAACTATAGCTATATACCTGCCGAAACTGGTACTCTTCTGAAAGTTATGGATGCTGAAGCTCTACCAACCGATTTCTACTATGCCATTGGTGAAGAAGATGCAACACCACATACCATTACTCATAATATGATGTACGGAGTTACCGTTCGCGATAAGGCTATTGCAGTGGGTGCAGACCCAATATATGTTATAGCTGCTAACCGGGGCATCTTTATGAAGGTAACAAGTGCACTGAATATGCCTGTACATAAAGCATACGCTAAAATTAGCGGTGTACCAGCAGGTGCAAAAGTTGCTTTCGTGTTCGACGATAATAACGAAACAACTGGTATTACAACTGTTAATAACACTGCAAACGGAACAACAGGACAGAATGTTTACTACAATTTAAACGGTCAGCGCATAGCAAAACCGCAACACGGAGTATACATTGAAAACGGCAAAAAAGTTATTGTTAAGTAAGAAAGGAAATATTATGACACACAAAGAGTATACAACACCGTTAACTAATATAAATATTCTCGCTATAGAGAACCTTATGATAACAGCCAGTCCTGGTGTTGATGGAACATCTCCTCTAGACGGTCCCGTTGGAGCGAAGCCTACAACTTTCGACTACAACGAAGATGAGGGAGACGATAATGACGACCCATATTGCATTAATTGGAGCAAATAGGTAGGCACTAAATAACAAAACGCATAGAAGTCTATAAAGAGTTTAAATGTTCTAACCAAAATCATTAGCTGAATATAGGCATAAACTATGCACCATAGAAGCTCGCAAGCTATAAAAAAAATGCTTGCGAGCTTTTTCGTATTATTACACAAACAAATGTGTAAAAACACCAGCAATAGCTTACAACATTATAGCTACATTCGTATTGCTTCATTCAATATTTTGAATTACAACACTAAAGCAAACAATCTTTGCAACATACAGGAACACCGAACAACATATCTCTTTTTAGATGCTTATAACAACACTTACACTAAAATATTACAGAATGGAGAAGAACATATTCATCATCTTAATAAACACCTTTTACGTATTATAATATAACCCAATAACGGCTGTAACTTGTTATGATATCTAATTTGCAAATAATAGACATCTAAAAACGAAACTGACAGATATCTGAATGAAGCTGACAGATATCTGAGACGAAGCTGACAGATATCTGAAACGAAAGCAACACAAACATCTGAATATTCCATTTAGTTTGTGTGTAAATTGTAGATATTACTTATAAGCTATCCGCCAATATCCTACAATGCTCATTTTTTTCTTAAATTTCTCCATACATTTATATTATATTCACAACAAAAATTGTAATTTTACACCCAAAATAAAAACCAATGATATAAAAATCCTAAGCAAAAAATGGAACAAAACGAACAGAACGAAACGGCTAAAAAGCCAAAGCAGAAATTGCCCAACGGCATAATTTGTCTGCTAATCATTATTGCCTTATTCGGTAGCATAGGCTGGGTAATGGGCGTTGCCCCAATGCTTAACACCATAATGCACACAGCACACGACTTGCTATTGAACACTTGTTTCTACCTAATGGCAATCTGTGTACTTACAGGTGCTTTAGGCAAACTCCTCGTAGAATTTGGCGTAGTAGACCTTATAGAGAAAATTCTACGCCCATTAATGCGCCCGTTATTCCATCTTCCAGGTGTAGCATCGCTCGGAGCCATATTAACATTCCTTTCAGACAACCCTGCAATTATAACATTAGCACAAGACAAACACTTTAGCAAATACTTTAAAAAGTACCAATACATATCGCTCACAAACTTTGGAACAGCATTCGGTATGGGACTTATTGTTATTGTATTTATGCTGGGGCAAGGCTATTTTGCAGAACCACTAATAGGCTTTGTTGGCGCTTGTGTAGGGTGCATTGTTTCAACACGGTGTATGCAGCACTTTGTAATAAAGGCATATCCACAGTATCTCACCGAAAACGCACTCGATGCAGAAACATTCGAAAAACAAGTAGAACGCCCACTACACGAAGAAGAGAAATCTGTATTTCTACGCACACTTAATTCGTTGCTCGATGGAGGTAAAACAGGTGTAGATGTAGGCGTAGCCATTATTCCAGGAGTGCTTATTATATCTACCCTCGTAATGATTCTCACATTCGGTCCAAGTAAAAGCGGTGAATTTACAGGTGCTGCCTACGAAGGCATAGCCGTATTACCCAAAGCAGCCAACTATTTAAATTGGCTATTAGAACCTTTATTTGGTTTTACCGACCCACACCAAGTAGCCTTTCCCATTACAGCACTCGGAGCAGTGGGAGCAGCATTAAGTCTTGTTCCAAACTTTCTTTCGCACGGTTGGATAGACGGAAACGCTATTGCAGTATTTACTGTGCATGGGTATGTGTTGGAGTGGTTTTCTTAGCACACACACAGCTATGCTCGACACAATAGGCTATCGCGAACTAACCTCAAAAGCCATTCTTTCTCACACCATAGGAGGTTTTGCAGCAGCATTAGTAGCACATTGGGGCTATTTGCTATACACTATGCTCTTGTAAATGTAAATGCCATAAGCAAAACAATAAAAAGATAGCTGATAAGTGTTAATATTTTGTGTATTCTAAGTTTTTTATTATCTTTGCAATCTATAAAAAAATAGGTATTAAAGGAATAAAAATGATTATGGGAAAAAGCACTTTTGATGATTCTCGATGGCTGGGGTCTCGGGAAACATGGTAAAGGAGATGTTATTTACAATACACCAACACCTTATTTAGATTATTTAAATGCAGTCTCATCGCACTCACAGCTACAAGCATCAGGAGAAAATGTAGGTTTACCAGACGGTCAAATGGGCAATTCGGAAGTTGGTCACCTTAATATTGGTGCTGGACGAGTTGTATATCAAGACTTGGTAAAGATTAATAAAGCTTGCGAAAATGGCGATATACTGAAGAACAAAGAAATAATTAGCGCTTACAGCTACGCACAGAAAACAGGCAAGAAGTTGCATCTTATGGGCTTAACTTCTCTACGGGTGGCGTACATTCTTCGCTAAACCATCTGCACAAATTAATAGAAATAGGCAAAGAATATGGCTTAAAAGAAGTTTATGTACATTGCTTTATGGACGGTCGTGATACCGATCCTAAGAGTGGCGCAGGCTTTATTGCCGATATTCAGAAAACTTGCGATGCCAATGGAGCACACATAGCATCTATCGTTGGTAGGTTCTATGCAATGGATCGCGATAAACGTTGGGAGCGAGTAAAAGAGGCTTACGATCTGCTGGTTGAGGCTAAAGGAAAACAAGCCACCAATATGGTAAAGGCAGTAGAAGAGAGTTATGCCGACGGAGTTACCGACGAGTTTATTAAACCCATTAACAATGCTAACGTAAATGGAACAATAGGCGAAGGCGATGTAGTTATCTTCTTCAACTATCGTAACGACCGTGCAAAAGAACTTACTTACGTTCTTACACAACAAGATATGCCAGAGCAAGGTATGCACACCATAAAGGATTTGCAATACTATTGTATGACACCATACGATGCTAGTTTTAAGGGTGTACACATTCTGTTTCCAAAAGAGAATGTAACTATGACGCTTGGCGAATACCTAAGTAAATTAGGTAAAAAGCAATTGCACACAGCTGAGACAGAGAAATATGCACACGTAACTTTCTTCTTTAATGGTGGTAGAGAAGAACCTTACGAAGGCGAAGATCGTATATTAGTGGCATCGCCAAAAGTTGCAACTTACGACCTGAAACCAGAGATGAGTGCTTTCGAAGTAAAGGATAAGTTAGTTGCAGCAATCAATACTGCAGAGTACGATTTTATTGTTGTAAACTTCGCTAACGGTGATATGGTTGGTCATACTGGTGTGATGAATGCCATTGCAAAGGCTGTTTACGCAGTAGATACATGTGTAAAAGAGGTTATTGAGGCTGCTAAAGCTAACGATTATGAAGCAATTATTATTGCCGATCATGGTAATGCAGACAATGCGTTGAACGAAGATGGTACGCCAAACACAGCACACTCGCTAAACCCAGTACCATTTATCTACGTTACCAATAACAATTCTGCACGTGTAAAGTCTGGACGATTAGCTGACGTTGCACCTTCTATTCTCCATATTATGGGTTTAGAGCAACCCAAAGAGATGACTGGTGAATGCTTGATTGAAGATAAATAAAGATAAAAACAATGGTTTAGCCCTATCGGAACAATATCTGATAGGGCTGAATTGTATCTAAAATGAATGCTATGATAGATATTGAAGCATCGTGGAAACAGTACTTGAAAAACGAATTTGAGAAACCTTACTTTGCCAAACTCACCGAAAATGTGCGCAACGAATATAAGAATGGTCTATGCTTTCCACCAGCAAAACTTGTTTTCAATGCTTTTAATCTTTGCCCGTTCAATAAAGTTAAAGTGGTTATTCTTGGACAAGATCCTTATCACGAACTAGGACAAGCAATGGGGTTAAGTTTTTCTGTGCCAGATGGAGTTATGCTTCCGCCATCGCTTCAAAACATTTATAAAGAGATACACAGCGATCTTGGTAAACCTATACCTACATCTGGAGATTTAACACGATGGGCAAAACAAGGTGTACTATTACTTAATGCAACACTTACAGTACGTGCACACGAAGCCAATAGTCATCAAGCTTTAGGTTGGCAAAACTTTACCGATGCTGCTATAGAAACTATTAATACACACAGAGAACACATTGTTTTTATGCTTTGGGGCGGTTTTGCTCGTTCGAAAAAACGATTGATAGATACCAATAGACATTGTATAATCGAATCAGTACATCCTTCTCCATTATCGGCAAATAGAGGCGGTTGGTTCGGTCAACATCAGTTTTCACGTTGCAACGCTTATTTAAAACAGTATGGATTAGGCGAAATAGATTGGTAAAAAGCATATTTTGGAAAGATAGAACGAAAGAATGAGCGGTAAACAGATGATACCTATCTTACATATTAATGGCACTGATGTTTCTCTTGATGCTTCTTGGGAAGAACATTTAAGGAGTGAAATTAGAAAACCTTATTTTACTAAGCTCATTGAAAAACTAAATATCGAATACAAAGAAGTATGCTATCCTCCAAAAGAGCGTATTTTCAAAGCTTTTAATCTTTGTCCGTTTAATAATGTTAAGGTTGTTATTCTTGGGCAAGACCCTTACTATAAGAAAGAACAAGCTATGGGTTTAAGTTTCTCTGTTCCAGAAGGAATAAAGCTACCGCTTTCGCTACGAAACATTTATAAAGAGATTGAAGAAGACTTTTGCAAGTCTATGCCCGAATCAGGCGATTTGACTCGTTGGGCTGAACAAGGTGTATTGTTATTGAATACAACACTAACTGTACGCGATGCAAAACCCAATAGTCATAAAAGATTAAATTGGCAGAACTTTACCGATGCTGCTATTAAAGCATTAAACAAAAACCATGAACACATTGTATTTATGCTTTGGGAAAACAATGCAAAGAAGAAAAAAAGAACCTAATAGATATCAATCGACATTGTATAATCGAATCATATCACCCTGCTGCAAGGCAAAGATATAAATTTAAAAAGCACCAATTTACATGTTGCAACGCCTATTTAAAGCAGCAAGGATTGGAGGAAATAGATTGGTTAATGCGTACTGAGAAAAAATAAAACGAAAAAAATGAGCGATAAAAAAATGATTCCTATCTTGCAAGTTGGCAATGTTTTGATTTCACCCGATATTATAACAGAAAAGTTCTGTTGCAATCTTGATGCTTGTAAGGGGATATGTTGCGTGGAAGGAGATGCTGGCGCACCTGTTTCTATGGAAGAAATTGCAGCTATTGAAGATGTTGTTGATACTGTATGGGGCGACCTTAGCGCTTCGGCACAATCTGTTATTGATAAACAAGGAATAGCTTATACCGATAGAGATGGCGATTTAGTAACAAGTATTGTACATGGAAAAGACTGCGTATTTACGTTTTACGATAAAGAATGTTGTCTTTGTGCATTAGAACGTTCGTATCGTGCAAAGAAAACAAACTTTGTGAAACCTATTTCGTGTGCTCTCTACCCCATTCGCTTAAAAGTGTTTAATAATAACCTAATTGGTCTGAACTATCACAGATGGGATATATGTAAAGATGCCGTAAGAAAGGGTAAAGAGTTAAATTTACCTATTTATAAATTCTTAAAAGGTCCGCTTATTCGGCGTTTTGGCAAAGAATGGTATACCGAATTAGAGGCTGTTGCCAAACATTTATTAAGCGAATAACATATAAATGTATATTCCATAGAAAACTACTTATTATTAAAAAAGGTGCACCAAGATATAAACTTGACGCACCCAATATTGTTATTTCGTTGCTCCTTTTAAATTATCATTTATATATTTACGACTTACTGCTATTTGGAAAGTAGGTCGAATAGTAAAACTTTGTGGACTTTTCTTTCACCCTCATAACCCAAAAATAAGTTCTTCTTTCCCATCTTTCTCTAAAGATATATTACTAATCTCAGGCGATTTGTTGCTTTCTGGAAAAACCTTCGCAATAACAAAGTCTTCATTAAAATCTATTTTAGTAGGCTCACCATCTGTTCCCATATAAGCAGCTTCGCCGAAATATCTATTAAAATCTTCTTGCGTTGTAAGTTTCAATAATTGGTCGCCTTTTGGAGCATCGTTCCTATAGAAATAGTTTTTGAGTTCTGTGAACTGTATAACCTTAGTACCTGTTGAACAAGAAGTTGCAAACATTGCAAAAACCAACAATTGCCATAAAAATAGTTTTCTTCATCTCTTATTCCTCATTAATAAATTAATAGGGGCGCAAAATTACAATCTTTTTCGTCTCATCAACTATTTATCCCATACATTTAAAAATAAATTAGTTTTCTTTATTCGCTTCTGTTTCCATAGCAATCCTCGTTTTTAGTCGCCGTAAAAGCCAGAAGAAAGCTGGAATTAGAAATAAATCTGCCATTATCCATGCTATTGGATCTGCATAACAAAACACCTATCCACGCAAGGGCAGGTACTAACCAAAAGCTCACACCACACCGTGCAATCATCTCCATAACACCACTCATCATACTTAAATTGCTATAACCGAGCCCTTGAATACTATAACGCAGAATAACCAAAATACCTAAAACTGGGTAAAACCAGTTGGCAATACGCATAAATTGAGCAGCATTAGCAATAACATCTTGTTCGCCACTATTAACAAAAAGCGACATCATTTCGTCGGCAAATGGATAAATAACAGCAACAGTTAAAACAAAATATACCATCATTATCCACATAGCATCGCGAGCTCCTGTCTTAACACGCGATAGTTTTTGTGCTGCAATATATAGCCAAGAATAAGTGGAACGGCAAACTTTATAATAGCACGAAAAGGAGCACCAGCAATCATACTTTCTGCATAAAACGATAATTTAGAAGATTGTTCTGGCATAAACAAACTATTTTCTTCTATTAATATTGTTAATTATCCGTTGAATACGTTTTAGTAATGTGCAGATATTGCTTTTTTAAATTTCATGAGCAAACACCTCACGTAAAATATCAAAACTTTGAAGTTCGGGCATATTAGGTAAATGAAGTTTATAATAACGCAATACTATTTCAGTAATTCGGTTACGGTCATCGTGCGAAAGTTTAAAAAGTTTCATCGTGTCAAAATTCATTCGCATCAGATTGTACAAATGCCCAGCATCTGCTGCGTTTAAAAAATCGGTATGTAAAGGCATTGACAATGTGAAACAACCATTACGCAAATCGAAAAACAGCCGGAGTAAAGTCCTCTAGAAACGGATGAAATCCAAGAAACTTACCAAGACGCATCATAAAAAACAAGATGAAAGTTTGCAAAAATCCTCGTATGCATTATCCAACCACTCTAAACTTGTACTTATATATGTAAATAAGGTGGGGTTTTCTTGTTCGTTACGAGTAGCATAATAAATAAATTCAGAAAGGAAAAAGCGATATACAAGACTTTGCAGGATCAATAGGAATAGAAGAATAAGGCAAACTTACTCGTACATCTTTAATACGTTGCAAAATTGCTTCGTTGCCTAAAGTCGTATTCAAAATCCAGCAAAGTCATCGGTTGGAAATACTGTTTTTTAATCTTTCCTTTCGATGTTTTCGGAATATGCACCATAAATGACACTCGTCCCGACGATTTCGTCAAAACATCAACTATTAGCGACGACTCTCCAAAACGAACGCTTCTCAATACTATACCCCTTGTTTTTGTTATCATAAAAACCTTTCTACGAGTACAAAAGTTACAAAAACATAATAGTAAGAAAAAAATATCAATAAAATTTGGATAATTAAAATAAAACTTATACCTTTTGCACCCGCAAAAACAACAGATGGTCTCTTCGTCTATCGGTTAGGGACACAAGATTTTTCATTCTTGTAAGAGGGGTTCGATTCCCTAGAGACTACAAACAAAAAAATAAAAAAAGTAAAGATGGCAAATCATAAATCATCACTTAAAAAGAATCCGCCAAGACAAGGTGAAGACTTTTGCACAATAGATATTACGCAAAGACAATGCGCAACGCTGTTCGCAAATTTCGTAACATCTCTGATAAGGAAGAGGCTGTTAAGTTGTATCCAACCATACAAAAGATGCTTGATAAACTTGCAAAAAGTAAATATCATTCATAAAAAAATAAAGCGGCAAACTTAAAGTCTGGTCTTTGTCATCACATTGCTTCACTTGGATAAAGTGTAAGTAAAGTCATAGCAAATAAAGAATAAGAAAAGGTTATAGTCTAAAAGACTATAACCTTTTTCTTTATATAAACCCACTCTTCAAAACTTCTTTTTATAGTTTTCGCTACATCTCTTTATCGTAAATATCACATACAAGAAACCCACAAAAATTAATAATGAGAAAAATAAAAATTGTAATTATAATTTTTAATTTTCTCATTAATAGTTAGACAATTTTTATTAAAAACCAAATTGTTTGTTATAACCAACAATAAGAAGTAAGACTATAAAAAAATATAATGACTTTATAGCAAAGAATTCAAATAAAAATAAAAACTTCCTTCTATACCCATTTAATAAAAACATTCTCCATAGCCTTTTAGACAGCTTATAAATTGTCTTTATTAAACTTTTATATTAAATGTTACTCTAAATAAGGTATTTTTGTATCTTTGCAATGAGATATCCTTAGAGATTATGAAATCCCGAAAAGCGTAGAAACAGCTTGTAAGGCTATCGAGAAAGAATAAGCAGATTCAAAAACAAAATGGCAGATAACTTAGGAAACGAGAGCAATTACTCCGCCAGTAATATTCAGGTTCTTGAAGGACTTGAGGCAGTACGTAAGCGTCCTGCAATGTATATTGGCGATATTAGCGAAAAAGGACTTCATCATCTCATAAACGAGACAGTAGATAATTCTATTGATGAGGCAATGGCAGGCTATTGTAGCCATATAGAAGTAACAATAAACGAAGATAATTCTGTAACTGTTGAAGATGATGGACGTGGAATTCCTGTAGACGAACACGAAAAACTACACAAAAGCGCCCTCGAAGTTGTTATGACAGTGCTACACGCAGGAGGAAAATTCGATAAAGGTTCCTATAAAGTTAGTGGAGGTTTACACGGTGTAGGTGTAAGTTGTGTAAATGCACTATCTTCGCACATGAAATCGCAAGTGTTCCGAAATGGAAAAATCTATCAACAAGAATACGAACAAGGAAAACCTCTATATCCAGTAAAAGTAGTTGGCGAGACAAATAAAACAGGAACACGGCAACAATTCTGGCCCGATGGAAGCATTTTTACAACAACTGTATTTCAATGGGAAATTGTTGCACGACGTATGCGAGAACTCGCATTCCTAAATGCAGGTATAAAAATTACATTAACCGACTTGCGTCCAAATAGCGAAGGCAAAACACGCCAAGAAGTTTTCCATGCTAAAGAAGGATTAAAAGAATTTGTTAGATACGTAGACCGCCATCGTACCCATCTTTTCGATGATGTAATATACCTAAAAACAGAAAAACAAGGCATACCCATCGAGGTTGCTATAATGTATAACACCGACTACAACGAAAAACATACACTCGTATGTAAATAATATTAATACAATTGAAGGAGGAACACACCTTACTGGTTTTCGTACAGCATTAACACGCACATTAAAAAGCGTATGCAGATAACGATCCACAAATAGCAAAACAAATAGAAAAAAAGCAAAAATAGAAATAACGGGCGAAGACTTCCGTGAAGGTTTAACAGCAGTAATTTCTATTAAAGTAGCCGAACCACAATTTGAAGGACAAACCAAAAACAAAGTTAGGAAATAGCGAAGTTTCTGGTGCAGTTCAGCAAGCTGTAGGAGAAGCTCTCTCTTACTATTTAGAAGAAAATCCGGCTGAAGCAAAACTTATTTGCGATAAAGTTATTCTTGCTGCCACAGCCAGAATTGCAGCTCGAAAAGCACGCGAAAGTGTTCAACGTAAAATGTAATGACTGGAGGTGGCTTGCCCGGAAAAACTTGCCGATTGTTCTAACAAAGACCCAAAAGATTGTGAAATTTTCCTTGTTGAGGGCGATTCTGCTGGTGGTTCTGCAAAACAAGGACGCGACAGATATACACAAGCTATTCTGCCTTTGCGTGGAAAAATACTAAATGTAGAGAAAGTTCAACGCCATAGAGTGTTTGAAGCTGAATCGGTAATGAATATAATTCAGTCTATAGGTGTTAGATTTGGCGTAGAAGGAGAGTCTGATTTTGAAGCTAATACAGATAAATTGCGTTACGATAAGATTATTATAATGACCGATGCTGATGTTGATGGCTCGCATATTGACACTCTTATTATGACTCTTTTCTATCGTTATATGCCGCGTGTTATAGAAGAAGGGCATTTATATATTGCAACGCCGCCACTATACAAATGTACTTATAAAAAAGTAAGCGAATATTGCTACACTGAACAGCAACGACTTCAATTCCTAAATAAATATGCTGGAGGAGACGAAGAAAATAAAGCTGTACATACACAACGATACAAAGGTTTAGGAGAAATGAACCCAGAACAATTATGGGAAACTACTATGGATCCTAAAACACGCTTGCTAAAACAAGTAACAATTGAAAATGCTTCAACGGCAGATGAAATGTTTTCTATGTTAATGGGAGACGATGTAGAGCCACGCCGCGAATTTATTGAACAGAATGCAACCTACGCAAATATAGATGCATAGGGCTCTGACTATTATATTTTTTAAATGCTTAATCTACGAACTCTCGCTATCTTTTGCTTTTGCAGAACAAGTGATGGCTCGAATAAAATTTACGCTATATGAGAGAAATTAATATTGATTTCATTAAAGCTAAAAATCCCTATGGTTTTAGTATAGATAGCGATTTATTGCTGTACGATCAAACTACAGGACTGCCCTTGCTTCGAGAAACTTCTAAAATGAAGTGTCTATTATTAGCTATTTGTACTGAAGGCGAAGTAGAATATACGGTAGATACTGTTGTACACAAGGTTTCTAAAAACGATATTCTTATTGTTAGCGAAGGACAAGTAATGGGCGACTATAAAATTGCACCAGAAACAAAGGGTGTTTGTTTGCTTCTTTCGTACGACTTCTTCCAAGAAGTGGTAAGCAATATACGAGAACTTACAACGCTTTTTCTTTTTGCAAGACGACACCCTGTATTCCATACTGAGCCGCACATGGCAAAAGAATTACTGGATTACATACAAGCCGTAAAGCTAAAAATATTAGACCTCGACCACGAATTCCGCCGCGAATTGGTGGCTACTATGTTAAAAGTACTCATATACGATATGTGCAATGTTATTTATAGGGTACAACAAGTAGAAAAAACGGGAAAAATCGAGGGGCGAAACTATATTTGCCGACTTTATTAGACTGGTGGAAAAGCAATATCGTTCTGAACGCCGTGTTAGTTGGTATGCAGAGCAACTTTATATTTCGCCTAAATATCTATCAGAAACTATAAAGCACGTAAGCAAACGCACACCAAGCGAATGGATTGACTATTACGTAATGATGGAAATACGTGTATTGCTTAAAAATAGCAAGATGAGTATTAAACAAATTGCAGAAGAATTGCACTTCCCTAACCAAAGTTTCTTAGGAAAGTATTTTAAAGACCGATACGGCAAAAGTCCATCGCAATTCAGAAAAAGTTAAGAAATTAGTGTTCTGCAATAAATATAGAAACAGTTGGACACAGAAAACAAACAGAACTCAGAGAATAATAGCTTTGTTTGTATTTCCAAAATTCTTCTGTTTTATTGCAAACTAACAACTATACTTGTTTCGAATGTAGAACGTTTTTCTGTTCGAAGCTACAAATGAACGAAAACCATACCCTATCTTAATAAAAAGTTTTCTTTATCCCTTTACCACCAGCGTAGGGGATATTTTGTTTTACACAATTGCGCTAATAACTTATGCGTATTCTATAAGCTGTTGAAACGCACAAAAAACTTTTCGCATAACAAGAGTTACACAAACACGAAAACAAAGGTGCACAATAAATTTTTCTCATTGTATTTTTCTGTTTCTATTATGAAAGCACATTGCGTTTATAAGCATAAAAATAGTTTTATTTACACGTAAATAAAGTTTTACTTACACGTAAGTATAGTTTTACTTACACGTAAATAAAAAGTTTTTACTTACGTGTAAAATAATTGCTTCTTAATATATGAAAGATTGTTTGTTTCTATGTAAACTAATGTTTGTTTACACGTAAAAGCAACGGCGTAAATACTAACCCGGGACGCATATCTAATTATTACACTCTGTGCATAAAGCAGACGAAATGCAGATTAGCCTACAACATCATTCATATATTACTATTAAAACCCTAATGTGGTAATGGCTAATTCGTATTTGTTAGAAAAATAGAGCAAGAAAAAGGTCGTACCATAAAACAATCTTTATGATACGACCTTGATATTTGTAGATAATTCTACGAAAGAATTATTTTACTTTTACAGTTACTTTTAGCAACTTTGTTTCCAACACGTACTATATATGTGCCAGCAGCAAGAGATATATGTTCGTCGTTGCTAATTTGTTTATTCTGATAAGCAAGCTTACCATCGATGGTATAAACTGCAAGTGTGTTGTTCTTTGCACCCACTACAGTAATTCCACCATTTACAAGTTGCACTTGAATATCGTTATTAGCAGAAACACCATCTATACCAGTTGGATCAAAGTTCACATAATTTGTAATTTGATATAAATTCGGCAAGCGAGGATTACGCATTAAGCAAACAAGATGATTAGTTGCCTTTGTAAGCTTAAATGTTGTTACACCATTTGCAATGGTATATTCGTCGTCTTTATCCAATTCTTCGCCTTGTGGTTCGCCATCAACAACGTTAATACGGTCTATAAACCAACGGAATTCTGTAGGTGCTCCGTCGATAGTTGCTTCAGAACTCAAGTCTACACTAGAACCATTCAATGCAACATCAAGAGGTTCTTGCAAGTTATAAGAATACTTATGGAATTTTGCAACTCCATCTTTATCTACAGCAATTGGCATTGTAGAGAATCTCAATCTATTCTTAACAAGATTCAAAACACCCAACTTAGTATTCTTAGAAATATCAACCTGTGTTAGCAAGTTATCGTTCAACCAAAAGTTGTTCCAAAGCAGGAGCCTTATCGAGAGAAACGCTTTCAAGAGCATTTTTACTCAATTCGAGGTTCCACAAATCAGGGGTTATCAATCTTAATAGTCTTCAGCTTATTACCTGAAACAAATGCAAGACCAAGCTTCTTACCTTTCGATAAATCGAAATCTTTAATCTTATTGTTGGTTAAAGACAAGAAATAGAGGTTTGGATAATCAGACAAATCAAATTCAGTAAGTTCATTTCCACTCAAATTCAACTGAGTTAAAAGCAGTAGAAGCAGGTATTTTTACAGACTGCATTTCAGCATCAGCAATTGTAATAGAGCGAGTATCTTTTAATCCAGAGAAATCAGATTCGCCAATCTTAACCTTTGAAATACTGAATACCGATAATTTATCGTCGGCATTAGCAACAAGCACACGTACTTTCTTATTAGCTTTAGATTTAGCTCTAAACAGCTTGTAAGTTGTGTCTAAGGTGTATTGAGTAACATTTCCGTCGCCATTCCATTCAAAGTAAACAGAAGTTCCCTTAACAGGACTTTGCTAACGACAAATCAACACTATCAGTTGCATTTATAGTTGTGAAAAAGCCAATTCATATTTAGGCATATCAATTGGTTGTACAAGCGTAGTTTTAAATACATTTGCACCCGTAAATGCTGGATAAGCAGCGTGAGTCATTTCACAATAAATCTTACCAACAGTTAAGTTCTTAAATTTAGAAGCACCATCTTTAATAGTATAGTCTGTACCTTCAACAAGTTTCTGTCCATTTTCTTTCTTCCATACATATTGAGTTGTAGCGCCATTCTTTGTAATGAATTGTTCAGAAAGGTCGATACCTGGAGAAGAAGTAGAAATTTCGAGAACATGTTGTGGAGCATAAATAAAGTGTGTAGCATCTAAACCGAAATCGGCAGGCATATTTGCCAATGTAAAGTTGTTACCACTTATGTTTAAATAAGCCAAAGGAGCAACAGGTGGTATTTTAACTTCGTTAAGTTCGTTGTTCGAAGCATCTAAGCTTTCTAAAAGTTCGCTATGATTCAATAACAAACGTGTGAAAGCATTGTTAGAAATGTTGAGCGAACGAAGATTGTCTGCATCAGAAACATCTAATGCTTTCATCTTATTATGACTAATATCGAATTTGCGAACAGCATAGAAATCATCAAATTCATAGCTTTCCAACTGGTTGTTGCTTAAAATTAATATCGGTAAGCAAACTCTTATAGAAGTAAGAAGACGGACCTTTTAAGGTAAGTTTTGTAAGCAAGTTGCCAGAAAGGTCTAGTTTTCTTAATTTATTGTTGTAACCAAGATCGATATTTCTTAAACCAGCATTCTTCAAAGCAAGAACTCGCAACTGATTTAATGCAGTAAGGTCGATATTATCAATTGGCAAGTTGTCGGTTTCTAAAAGCAGTAATATAATTATCTTGTGGCACATAAATAATAATATTACCAGAACCCTTACGCTGTGCATCTATATTAGGAGTTGTTGGTTCTTCAGCTTTAATTGCAAAAGGAACTAAATTGCCATCTCCTAAATCTATTTTCACAGAAACAGGCTTAGCATCGGTTTGCACCTAAAATACCAACAGACATTTTTATTGGAGCACCTGCAGAGCCAAGACTAGAAAATTCTACAGCCTTTGTGTCTTTACCAAAGTTTTCAACAGTTCTAACAGTGAAGTTTTCGGTACGAATAGGATAATCTTTCAATACAGAATTTGTGTACTGAATGAAAACTTGATCTTCAAGAGCCTTCAGCAACGTAACTTTTCCATTTTCATATTTATAATATGTATTGTCCAATTCAACAGGTTTAGTTGGATCGTCCTTTGGAACTCTATAAAGAATACCATTAGTTGTTGTACCTTGACGCAAAACACGATTGCTAAGATCGATAACATCGCCTACTTTATAAGAATCGTTCAATTCCATTTCGCGCTGTGCATGGTAATATTCAAACCAGTTTCCTGGCCAAGGCAAGGTAGCAAAGTCCATATAATTATTACGAACACTAACACTATAAAGGTCGGTATTCTTAGTAACATCAAGAGAACGCAACAAGTTATCGTCGCAAGAGAAAGTAAAGAGTTTAGGGTTCTTACTTAAATCTAGAGTTTTAAACTTGTTACCACCACAGAAGAAATAGTAAAGCTCCGGACAATGCGTTACATCTATAGTTTCGAACTTAATATCGGTGTTCACAGTTCCAGAAGTGTGAGAGATATAAAGTTCTCTTATCTTTGGATTATGACTAAGATCGAGCGAACTAATGCGCGAATCGCTAACGTTCAACACTTGTAAATCTGGATTTTTAGAAAGATCTACCGAAGAAACATTCGTCATATCAAGACTCAAACGTTGCAATAATGGGCAAGCTGTAGGGTCTACACTTGTTAAAGTAAGAGAATGATAAGCATCGAACGAACGAAGTACAGGGAAATTGCGAAGAGTAAAGTTTGGCGAGATATGACCACATTGTGGAATTTCTAATACCAAAAGATTAGGTAAAGAGCCAATCATTAAAGGAGTAGCTTTTGCAAATGGATTATCTTGTAAATATATAACCTGCAATCCCTTTAAATCGTCGATATTGAGCGAAGTTAATACATTATGTTCGAGATTAAGAACACGAAGTCCTAACTTATTGCTGAACTTAATTTCGTCAATTTCATTACCAGAAGCATTAAAATAGTAGAGTTTTGTTGGGTCGCCATAAATTTTCACCCAACCATCTTTAGAAACTTGTCCTATATAAAGAGAACCTTTTATAGATTGATTTTCGCCAATTTGAGCAACATCTACATCGAATTCTTCCTCACCGTTACCACAATCGATATTAACAACTTGTTTTTCGTTTGCAGCTCCAAGAACAAATGATACACTTGGCGTTACGCCTGTACCTTTAGCTTTTTCATATACATTTGTATGAAAACTGATGATTGGTTCCTCACTTTGCGCATGTGCACCGAGAGAATTCAAAATCATCGTCATCAGTATTAATAATACCGACGAGAAAAATTTCTTTTTCTTCATATTTTTAATAGATAATAATTCGTTGTGCAGAACTTCCGTTTACTTGAATAAGATATACACCTTTTTCCCATGCAGAAGCATCTATATTTGTTTCATTTCCTTGTGCAATATTTGTATGCACTAATTGTCCTGAGAGTGTATAAGCACGTACATTTAGCTGTTTTGCATTTGCAAGGAACACTGTAAACGAACGTGTACCAGTCATTGTTAATATTGGTGTTTCTTTTTCGTTTGCTTTTATTCCTTGAATACCATTTGCAGCCTTTTCTTTCAATACTTGTTTTAAACCAGCGTATGCATCAAACTTTCCTGCTCCCCATTGTACTGGATCGCCAGTGTTCTTTACAAAATCGTCTTTTACAGCTGTTTCTTTTATTATACGCACTACATCTTTATAAGTTAAAGAAGGATTTGCCTCTAACCATAATGCAATTGCACCAGCAACTACTGGTGTTGCCATTGATGTTCCAAGAGATTGATGCCAATAATAAGTCTTCTTATCTTTTTTTAGTTCTGCTTGCAACGCAGCTGGTGTATAACCCATGTCAGGATTTGTTACACAATATGTGTTTACAGAAGAAATAACAGATGCACCGAGGGCACAAATGTCTGGAAGATTTCTACCATCGGCTAATGTTCCATAAGAAGAGAAGCGAGATACTTCACCAGCTGGAAAATCGTTTCCTTGTCCTTTCTTATTATAGCCATAAACATATCCATCTAATGATGGCCAATGGTTTCGTACATTATAACTACCAACACTTATTACATTAGCAGCACAAGCCATATCGCTTATTGAACCATTGCGAGAACCTTTTACCCAACCTGGTTGATCATAATCGTCGAAGTAAACTAACTGTGCATCGCCATAAACATCTACACGTTGTCCAGCCTTTTTACTCTTTATTATAAGACCTAATTTATAATTGCCATCTTTATTGGTAGTTTGATTGTCGCTTGTTAAAAATTCAGCAAGCACATAATAACGTCCTGTTTCTGGATCTTTAATAGATGCAGCACTTACATATCCATTAAAAGCTTTGGCAAATGTTTGATTTACAACTGAACCTGAAATAGCATAATCGCCACCTGAAGAGTAAATTATTGGTTGTCCATTTGTATTATGATCTACAGGAATACGAGCAGCTACTTTATTGTTACGTGTACCGTTGGTAACTACTATTTGCAATTCAAATTCATCAGCATTATTGCTATAAGCACAAATTTGTCCGTTACGAAGATTGTAATAAGACTTGTTTGATGCTTTATATTCGCCTTCCATTGTTGGACGAATAAATGTTTGAACTGTTTCGTCGGCATTATTAAACTTTGCAGTTAATGCTACTGGATGGTCGGCTTCATTTCCTGCTGCAACACAAATAATTGCTTCTTTACCACAAAGAGCAAGGAAACGATTCATTACACTTGTTGAATCGTGTGCACCAATATTGCTACCTAATGAGAGATTTATTACACAAGGTTTTGCTTTCGGACCTGAAAGTTTTGCATAGTTAATAATATCGTCTACACCAAAAGCAATATATTGATCGCGTAAATCGCCACACGAAGCTACTATTTCCGATTCGGTTGCACCGCCATAATATGGATTTGCTTCGGTTACTTTATAAGAAATATCTTGATCGTCGGTTTTTGCTACCGTAATATTTCCTTTATAACCGCCTGCCATTATACCGGTTGTATGTGTTCCGTGGAAATTTGTATAACTATCGGTTGCAAAATCTTCTATAGCATACGTATCATCACGTTGTTTCATTGTGTCGAGCACTGCACGAGGATAATAATTTTGGTAAAGATATCCTTGTTGAGTGGTGGTGGTTGCTGTAATCTTACTTAAATAACCAAAACGTGTTGTACCATCTGGCTTTAAAAAGTTTATATGATTAGGGTCTATACCACCATCAACAATACCTGTTACTACGCCTTTTCCTGTATATGCTTGTGGCAAATCTACGCCTTTATGTATTTTATCTATGCCTGTTACCTGGCGAACAATGTCCATTTTCTGATAAACTGGGCGCGATAATTCCATACGATGCACACATCTCATATCTGAAATACGCTCTACATCGGCTGTAGAAACCATTACTATTGCAATATTACCACGCACTCTTAGCACTTTTACGCCTTGTGCTTCCAGTTCGCTAAGGGCATTATTGCCGGTAAATTCTATCATTGCCATTACATTTGGCTGAATTACTTTCGGACGTTCGAAAGAACGTGTACGACTATTGTAAGTCGGTATTGATGTATTGCGCATTTGCAATAACATCATACGACTTTGTAAGTCGAGTTTAGATTGACCAAATGCAGAACAAGCCAAACCTAAACATAGAATAGTGAATGTAAATTTTCTCATTACTTGTTTATTATAGTTTCTTTCCATTAATAATATACACTCCTGGAGACAATGTTGCACCTTTTACACGTGTACCGTCAATACGATAAACCACTGTGTTTTTATTTGTTGATTGCAATTCTATTTCGTCAATTCCATTAGGACCACTAAGCCTAATTTCTAAACGATCGCCATTTTTTAATTTTACTTGTAACTAGTTCCGCCTCCGTAAGCTGGTTCTACTTTTTCGCCATTTAGTTCTACTAACATTTTACTAAGGTCGTTACCGTATGCTCCGAACATAAATACATTATCGTCGGCAGAAAACATCAATGTGTTTTCGCCACTTTGCATAGGAACTGTTGAATGGTCGGAACGATAAAAATTAAAACCATAATTAGCAAGACTTATATCGTCTATATATACAATTGCTTTTTGGTCGCGTACAATGGCAGATGTCGTAATTTCTATCTTCATTCCTTCTGCAAGATTTATTTCGTAAATGCCATCGCCACCAGCGGTCTTCACATTTCCATCTACTTTAAGGCTCTCTATTTTGCAACCACTATTGGGCTTTATCTGAATCATACTGCTAACTTCGTTCAGTTCAATAGTGTTTTCGCCATCTTTTATGGCTATCACCTTATTATTATAGCTACTGCCGTGATAAACTGTAATATTTTCTGCCTTATCAACATTCAGTGTTGCCTTTATTGTTGCATATTTGCGTGCTTTAATATCGAAGGTTGTTGCATTTTTCACAAGATATTCAAACGTTCCGTAAACACTTGTTTCCACATTGTTCACTTTAAACGACTCTAAAGCGTAGTTCGTTTTATCGAAAGTAAGTGCTAACTTTGTTCCTGCCTTAACCGTGAAATTTGCATCGTTATAGTTGGTTACTTCTTCGCCATTCACTGTTACTTTGGCAAGAATACCTTTCACATCGTTGCTTGAGAAATTAAATTTCACACCACAATCTACATCTGGATAGTTTGCTGCAATTGATATTACACTATTTTCTTTCGGTGTTACAAAAAACTGATTGCCTGAACTTTCTACTTCTGTACCATCGAGTGTTACTTTATAAAGTGGAGCATCGCCATAGTTTGCATTGCCTATTATTAAGGTTTTCTCACATTAGGAATATACTTCACTGTGTTATCGCTATTTTTGTAGGCTCCAACTGTGTGCGATTCAAAACGTTCTAATTTAACTTTTGTAGCATCGTCTACTTTTACTGTGCACGATGCTGTGCGTGCATCGGCTAAAACTCCCGATTTTACCGTAAATTTTAGGTTTTTATCTGCATCTGTTAAATAAATGTTACACGAAGTTAGATTGGAAATAGATTGTGCTACTGCCTCTCCATCTTTGTTAGTTTTATAAACTCGTGTTAAATACGAACCATCTTTTGGCTTCTATTTGAACTGAACCATATTGTGGCACGGTTAATTCGTTCACACCATTTTTTTATATTTTCAATGGGCGAATAATTAACTTTCACTCTAATTCTACTGCATCATCTACATCTAACTTAATAGGTGTATCAGCCAGCACATTCATTGACATTAGTGTCATTAACACTAAGACAAAAGAATAGTAGACTTTCTTCATACGTTGTTAAATTATAGTTATTATTATATCTAGTTTACTTTCTTCAGTCTAATTGATAGTTCTAAATGTTCGCACAAATAAAAACCACCTACATATAAAGAAATGCTTTCGCTAAACACTTCTTTAGGTTCGTTTGCAAAGATAGCTATAATTTTTTTAAAAAAACAAGACTTTATTCTTGCTTTTAGATTTATTTCTTTAAAAACCTTTTTGAGAGAGAACTATTTAACTCTAAACGCCATTATACACTCGGAATATTTTGAGCTGATTGATTAACTTTATTACAAAAACATACGAACTACGACTAGGCTAAAAGGCTATTAAAATATCAACAAGAATACAAAAGACAACTGGAAATTAAACTATTAACAAAGTAAATGCTTTAATTTCAACAACACCGTTCAGTGTTTATATCTAATTAAATAATTTACTAAAGCTATACTTTATTATAGAAAAACTTTCTATTTCTCTCTTTTCTATATAATTTGTTGTGGCTTTCCACTTGAATTGTTGTACAGTCGGCAATATTCAAAAAGAGTTGTCCAAAAACCATTGGTTATATGTGCCTAATTTTATATGGAAAATTATTTTTTGTAATATAAAAACGATAATTTTATAATATAAAAATAATTTCTTATTATAAATTCCACCCTCCATATAATTATCTGACAACTAACAATTTGCAAACTCCATTTTTTTAGCTATTTTCTCTATACAAATAGATGCTACAAATGGTGAGCTACTAAAAGAATAAGCACAGTTAAATAAAGTTTTTAAAAATGGGAGTCTAAATATACTTTAGTAATAAAGTAAGTATAAAAACACAACAGTTAATAGTTGATATTTATTAAAAAACAAAGAAAAAGAGATAACTTTTTGGAATAATATTTATAAATTTGTACGTAGAGAATATTAGGAAAAAGCATACTATTACGATCTGCCCAAATAATTGGACCAACAATGAAATGAAAGGGGAGTATGTAATTCTTGCCTTTACGAATAAACAATAAGATAAAATTATTTTATCTATCCGTAAGAAAATAACTTCTTCACAAATAATAATAAAAAAACTAAGAACAATATACCTATGCTTATCAAACCACAACAACTATTATTGCTTCTGCTCTTTATATGCATAGGGGCAAAAGCACAAGAACGAACCATTTTGCTGCAGGGATATGTGAGAGATGCATTTACAAACGGAGGCATAAAAAATGTGTCTGTGATTTTGATGGATGAAGACAGTACCATTATAGATAAACAAAGCGTGAAATACATTGATGAGGATAAAACTTATATGGAATCTTATTACAGTTTCAATATTCCTGCCTCTCCTAAAAAGTATATTGTTAAAGCGGAACAATCTGGATACGAATCGGCTTTTTCTAATTATAATGTGAAGTATATTGCAAGAAACCAGTCGTTCCAAGTTCCAACAATATATATGAAACGAAAATCGAAACTACAACAGGTGAACGAATTAGACGAAGTTGTGGTAAAAGCTACTAAAGTAAAGATAGTTTTTAAAGGCGACACAGTTGTTTATAATGCAGACACTTTTAATTTGCCCAATGGTTTCTATGCTCGACGAACTTATCAGGCAAAATGCCTTCGGTAACACTTAATTCGGCAGGAGAGATATTTAAAGATGGAAAGAAGGTTGATAATCTTTTGCTGCAAGGAGAAAAATTCATGAAGGGAGAGAAGAACCAAAAGATATTGTTGAGAAATCTTCCGGCTTACACGGTAAAGAATATAAAATTTTATAACCGAACGAATGAGAAGAACCAATATTTAGGTTACAACAACGAGAAGAAAGAGTTTGTAATGGACGTGCAATTAAAAAAAGAATATGCTACAGGCTATATTGTAAATGCCGAGGCTGGTCTTGCTACACACAAACGTTACAATACAAAACTATTCGGACTAAGATATACTCCACTTTCGCGCTTGTCGTTTTTTAGTAGTGCCAATAATATTAACCAAGATTTGCGTCCGGGTTCTGATGGAGAATGGGACGCTTATAAAGCAGGAGACGGAGTTTTAAGTTTCAAGATTGCAGGTTTAGACTGGTTTCTAAAAAATACAGATAAGTCGGTGTCCAACGAATTTTATGTAAAAACACTTTGGCGCGATGGTAATTACGATGCTAAAACTATTACCACGACTTTCTTGCCTACACATAACAATTATACTGCGTCTACTCTGCATACAAATGGGAAAGAAACTTCGATTACAGCGCAAAACGATTTTATTGTCTCTAAATCGTTCTATCTATATGCATCTACATTCCTTGAATATTGGAAAACATCGGGTACACTGAATTCGAAATTGGCAACTTTCCAAGCTAATCCTTTCAACAGCGTTAAGAATACAGAAGATTTGCTGAATGACGTCTTTAATAAAAACGATTCCACTATAAGGAAACAGCTTGTAAATAGCAATAAACAAGACAGCGACAACCGATTTTATCGTTATGGAATATGGCAGACACTTGAGGTTTCCGAAAAACTTCATGGGGAGACAATATTAGTTTAGAAGCAGAAGCATCGTACGTAAAGGAACGCAAAAAGAATTTTAATGGTTACCAGCTTCAGTTTATGCAAACAAATACAAATGAAACGGAACACCAATATATGAATGAGCCTTCGCACCACTATAATATTGCAGCCAAGTTGGCATATAACATTCATCTGCTAAATAATTGGAACTTTAATGCAAGTTACGGTTATCAGCAAAATTATCAATACGACAGTTTTAACAGGTACCGGTTAGATAAGCTTTCGGGGTGGACAAATAGCAGACATCGGCTCACAGGATTTGCCTTCTACAAGAGATTCACTATTGTTGGCTATGGACTTAAACAACAGCTACCAAACATGGAATAGATTTCACGTGCATAGTGGAACAATGCGGATTTTCTATGATAAAGAAGGTAGAAAAGGTACTACGCGGATAGATTTTTGATTACCATTGGCTTATAAGTATAATTGTATGAATTATCTGCGCAGTGATATTGACACATTGGTTTCTCGGCGCGACTGGCTTTTTACGCCTACAATTTCGTATAGTTTCAGAGGTGCAAATGGAAAAAATTGGCAACTGGCATACAACATGGAAGTTACAACGCCCGATTTGAAACAAACAATAAGAGTAACCGATACATCGAAGCCGTTGTCGGTTTATATGGGGAATGGTGATTTGCAGAATACTACGACGCACAGTTTCTCGGCAAGTTATGGCAACATTATACAGAAACTAAAAGGACAGTATTATTTAAGTGCCAACTTTAAATTGTTTCATCAGGCTGTGGGCAATGCAATGTCGTATAACACAACAACAGGAATTTACACTTATCAGCCACGCAATATAAATGGTAATTGGATTGCTGAATTTAATAATGGCTTTTCAGTCTGCTTAGACAAGAGAAGGATATGGACTTTAGAAAACAATATGAGTTTAAAACTCAATAACAATGTAGACTTCGTTACCCTAAACTCCATTCAGAGTTACGGCATAAGCAAAGTGCGTAACTTCTATTTTACCGATGGTATAAAACTCACTGTACAGAAAAATAGTTTGCGCATAGCTTTCATAGGAAATATAGATATTCATAACTCGAAAAGTTTGAACAGCTATTTTAAGACGTTCAGTGTTTGCGACTTTTACTACGGTTTGGCTGGCAACTATACGCTTCCTTGCGATATACAGTTTGCCACCGACCTGAAAATGTATGGCAGGAGAAGATACAGCGACCAATCTTCCAACAACAACTGTCTTGTCTGGAATGCATCGCTCGTAAAAACATTTATGCACGATAGGCTAAACATCAGCATTACAGGCTACGACATTCTACAGAATATCTCGAATCACACATACATTGTGAATGGACAAGGAAGAGAAGAAACGTTTTACAACAACATTCCAAGCTATGTCATGCTGACAATTGGATACAGAATATCGAAAAAACCTTGAAACTTTAGCAAATATACATTGTTGAGAAAGAAACTTTTTGATAAAAAACTGGTTATTAGAGTTTGAATACCCCTAAACTAACCAGTTGATTTTTATTGATGTTTTATTTATTGCAACTTATAAGTTTTTAGTTTCGTTGCCATCAAATAGTCTTAAAATAATAATGCTATGCTGTAAGTTGGCTATACTAATATTAGATTCGTAGCCTCCTTGCTGCAGAAGTTGTCCTGTTGTTGAATAGATTTTATAACTCTGGTATTTATTAGACAAGCAAATGTTTTTATCAACAATATAGGGAGTTTCTGTTTTGTTGGGTGTTTCTGCACTATTAATACCTGTATAAAGGTCGGCAAGTGCTTTCACAATTACGGTTTCGGCACCAGGAACTTGAACAATGAATGCTGCTGCATATTTTTTATTGTCTTCGCTATAGAAAATAAACGATGCATCGCCGCCTTCCGGAGCTAATTCTGGTGTAAGCAATTGAAATTTTTCTTCATTTTTGAAGGCGATAACATTATGCTTACATTATCAGATGGGTTGTTTGTGGTTGTTACTTTAAACACAACTGGGTCTGTTTTCTGTTTCATCTTATATGGAACATAAAGGAACTGCTTATCGACAGTGATTTCAGGCAAGTCGGTTCGACCAAACGAAACATTATCTATCATCCAATTTAAGCCAGAATAGGTGCCACCTTCTTTACTGTAGAATGAGAATGCAAGATGGAAATTGTCGTCGATATTAACATCTGCAAGTTTTGAAAGGTCTATGCGATAGTTCAACCATGTTTCGTTGTCTATTTCTATACCAGTTGGCTTATACTTGTCAATATCGAGGACTTGTTCTTTAAGAACTCCATTTTTCGGTAATAATGTAGGCTTGGAAAAGTTCTTCGCGTTGTTCGTCTTTACTTAAACCATTAAAACGAAGACTGAAAGTAAGTATTTTACTTGCTGCTTGTTTGTAGGAAAGTGTTGGCGAAACAAGCCACGATTCGTATGGGTTATAGTCTACAATTCCTGTTTTCCAGAAAGTAATGTATGCTCCTTCGCTTTGGATTTTACCATCAACAAGATTATTTTCTCGCTGTTTCCATGTCCAGAATGGGCGATCGCCACGTATAATTAAGTTTTGCCAACCCGGAATGCTTAATATTTGTCGGTGGCGCATATTGTTAAAACGTTCGTTAAGCAACAATAATGGTTTAGAATCGGCATTAGGCATCATAGCTTTTGTAATGTCGATAAATGTTTCGCGCTGCGTACTTTCGTTTTCATAAAATTGCACACTATTTATATTTATATCAGTTTCGGCTACATTTACAAAACGAATAAGGGTGGGACGATGATTATTTAGTATAAATTCGTTGGAAGTATTTGCCATTCCATTGTTATTTATAAGCAACCAATGACCACCACCATCTATAGAATATTCTGCACGTAGAGAAGTTGTTGCTGTTGTTGGATTTACTTTTATCTTGTTCACTCCATTAACAAAAACATTGTCGAAATAAAGTATACCACTTTTATTAAGCGTAATATTGCTTGCGCTATTCCATTTGCCTTCTATCTTCCAATATCCAAGGTCGTATTTTCAAAGTTGTTCCCATTCTGTTCGTTCTTAAAACGTTCGTCTATATTATTGGCAGTAAAGTTTTCTACTTTTGCCCCTGTTGTTTCTTCTTCGCAAATACCTTTTAAGTTGTAACGTACAGTGTCGCCCAAAATTGTTGAGACAACTAATGTAGCTTGATATGTACCTACAGTAAGTGGACGGAAATCTATACGAAGTTTTGGCTCTGCATAGAGTGTTCCCTTGCTCTTGTTATACATAAATATATTGGTGTTGCTCTTGAAACAGGTTACTTGTGGGGCATGGTCGATTGCTATTTTAACATCGGTAATAATATCGTTTACATCGAATTCTAAATTTTGAGTAACAGTTTTACCTGGTTCTGCTTTCATTTCCTTTATAGGTGTCGATGCAGACAACAACAGAAGGCTTTTTGCCTTTTTCCATGAAATAAGCAATAAGCATAAGGTTGCCATTGTGTGTATCGTCGGCACCAGAGAAACTTAATTTAAAAGAATCAGCATCTTTAAAAGCCCCTTTCTTTGTTGGAGTAACAATAAGTTGTGCACCTATAGACTGGTTTTTGTCTATCTCGTCTATATTAAGTTTCATCATATTGCTTGCCAAAGTATATTTGTCGCCACCACTGAAATTTGGTTTCTGGACTTGACTAATATGCATTGTTTGAATAGCAATATCATATATTGCAGTCTCTCCTACTTCACCATAAATTGTTTGTACTTGTGGAAGAATTGCAATAAGTGGAGTTGCTTTAGCTTTTGAAGCCGGAAGACGATTGGCACTAAAATCGTCTAAACTTACTTCGCTATTTTCTTGTACTTCAATGGCAAATTCTAACTTTGTTGCTCCGTCTGGACAAATTGTACGGAAAGTTAATGTTCCCCACGATTTCATTTTCCCAAAAAATACTTTCGGATTGTTTATAAAAGCATCTTCGTTACTTTGAACTACATTACCATTATCGTTAAGCCAACGGAATGCAAGACGTAAAGGACCTTTATTATTAGGTGATGAAATTGTAGTATAATGTATTTGACATTCTATTTCATCGCCTACTGTTACGTTGTTTTTAGCTAAATCTATTGTTTGTTTTAAGAAACCTTTTTCGTTTTTTGTCTTAATACCCACTCCAAAGCCAGTATCGGAATGGTAGCTATCGCGCTTCTCTCGTTTAAATATCTGTTCGCCTTTTATTTCCCAATTCTTAGGAGTATTATCGGAATTGAAATCCCAAAAGAACTGATTTTCCAATAGTTCTTTTTCAGGTTTATCTTCCTTTTCAGTTTCAACACCTTTTACCTTTTAATGAAATAACAGCAACTTTATCGGCTAACGTAATTGTTATAGTTGCTACCTTATCGCCTTTTGTTTTTGGCTGAAACTTTACAAACAATTTACCACCCGTTGAAGAAAGTGCTTCGTTTGTTTCGGTTCTAACTATAAAGTCGTTACTATCTTGACCATCTAATACTGGTATTATTTTCTCGCCCTTAAAATTGGTAACTGTAATGAGTGCAGACTTTTCTTCTGAAGTTTTTATTTAAACTATAGAACCAAAATTAAGCTCTGCAGGGTCTACAGTTATATTTATAGGATCGCTCTTTTCGTTGGTTGTAACATTTTTAAAGCTTAAAAGCAGTATAATTATCTTTATTGCCTTCTACATAAAAAGCAACGAAACCTACTCCCTTTTCTTTCACAGCAATTGGAATATCGACAGAGTATTTTTCGTAATCAGAATTAGAAGACACAGGAATTACATTACCCAGCGTAGCTATAGTTTCACCACTCTTGTTAATAAGAAGAACTGAAAGTTTTATATCACCCATAATGGTTCCTGTTTTCCATTCGAAATTTAATTGTTTCCCAGCAATATCGCGTAAACTTAATGAAGGAGAAACTAAATAAGATTTAAAGTTTTCTTTTAGCTTGCGTATCTGCGTGTATAAAATGTTAAGACTAAATTCTTGATTAGAATAAGGCACATTCCAATAAACTCCATTCTTAACGCTGGAAATGTTTTTGCCACGTTGTACCTAAAAGCCTCTTTATATTTTTCTACTTGCAATAAAGTTTCTTGTGGCTGAGCTTCGTCTAATTTACTGAAATCTAATTCTTGCGCACACACATTTACATTTTGCTATCACACTAAATAAGGTGATTAATAGCCAAACTGGTTTTTCGTCTGATAAAAATTGATTGTTTCATAATAACTAAAAATATGGTTCCTTTATTAACAAATTTGTATAATATTCTACAAAGATACATATTAAACTTAAACATTACAACCTTTTCCTCTATGTTTTTGTACAAGGTGGAATATGAATTATAAACTTTTAGATGATACAAAGAAAAATAAATAAAAGGACATTCGATAGATTTCAGCCTAACAAATGTCCATTACACATAAAACTAAAAAGTAAAAGCAATGGGCTCAGTATAAAATACCAAGCCCATTATTAGTGAATTTATTTTTGGGAGCATCTCAAAAATTTAGCTACCCAACTCATTATAGAAGTTTCATTCGCATTTATTAATAAGAGTCTAAAAAGAAAATATTTCAGATCAATTATTCGTATACAGATGTTTCCATCTCAACTGCATAAATACCCTTAGCATTTGCACCTCGTATAAGCTGTGAGAAAGTTAAGGTCTTATTTGCCTTATCATAAACAGAAGGTTTATTTACTTTTATCTTCAGCACTTGGAGCTAAGACTTCAAGGCAGTTTGCATATACAACAGCATCATTTTGACCTCTTAAACCTTTGTATCAACATCTTTAAAGAAGATACGGTTTTGTTTTCAGAATTAACTGTAAATGTCATTGCAAAACCATCTTTAATATAAGGCTCTATCTTATATTCCTGAGGATTCTCAGTATTTTGATAAAGAACTCTGTTAGAAAGTTGAGCTGGATTATCCAAAAGCAACCACTTTTTACCCTCTTTATTAAAGAAATGACCAAGATCGTTATCTGGATCTGAGATAGTTAAAACACCTGTACCAATTTTCTTCCAAACAGAAGCACCAAACTCTGTTGTACCAGCAACGAAAGTAAATGTTCCAGAGCCATAAGGAGAAACATAAGTTGGGTCGAGAGTTATTTTACCACCAACATATTTGCCCATCTTTACATCATCAATGTTGTAAGTTACTTGAATATAACCTTCTGTTTTACCAGCTTCAAAAACTGCCTTATTAGAAACTGTAAAGATATTACCTGTGCCTGCTTCAAAAGTTACAGGAGTACTTCAAAGTGACCATCTGCACTCAAACGCTACTGGAATCTTGAAAGAATTAGCATCTTGAGTTAATTGAATCTTCTGAGAAGATTGTTCAAAATAAAGCTTTTCCGTCAGCATTCTCTCTCGGTCACGGATATTCATACTTTTTCCGTGCAGGCGGTTAGGCTCAAGCCCTAACACACCTACAAGGAGGATAAATGCGCTTTTAAAATATTGTTCATATACTTGTATTTTTAAAATTTACGATAATTTAATTAAAGCAATTCTTAATTTCTCCAAGGTTTATAAGCCTTTGAAGGATCTGGGTTATTCTTACCCTTAACGGCAGGATTATCATTTTCTTCAAGTTTACAATACAGAAGTTCATCCATGCTGGACGACCATTTGTATTAAATCGCCACTCTTCGAAGAAGTTTGTACCTGCATAACCACGTGTTACTGATACATTTGCACGTTTGATATCAAAGAATGACAAACCTTCACCCCAGAGTTCAATTCGTTTTTGGAAAAGAATTTCATCTATAGCATTTGAACCAGTGTAAACATACTGTGGATCACGATATGTCTTCATAAAGTTTTCAAGTAAAGTTATACCTGTACATGGAGCTAAACGTTCGGCAGCTTCTGCTTCAATGAAATACATCTCCTCAACACGCATTAAAGGATAAGCAGAAACTACACCAATAGATGATTCTGCATAATTACCTTGATTAGGTCTGAACTTTAACGAACCGTATGCTTAGGAATTCTATTCTTAAACGCTGGTGCTACATACTTATTCTTTGCTTCTAATGGTGAGCCAGCAGGAGCCTTCCACATAGTCTTACGCCAGTCAGTGTCGCTAATTCTATCATAGAACGATTTGCCTATCATATTCATAGGACCATTTCCAGCATAACCGAAAACAGTTTCATTAGAAGCAAATGATGTAAAGTTGAGAATACCTGACTTTACAGCTCTATCTTCTGAGGTATACTGAGCGCCCCACATCCATTTTGCAATATCATTGAAACCCACTTCCGGTATCAGTAGCATCTTCAGACATAGGAGTTCCACCATAAGTATCAATAGCCTTACGAGCATATTCCTTAGCTTTTGCATAATCTTCATTCCACATATAAAGACGAGCTTTCAAACCGTAAACAACAGCAAGATCAGGAAGAGTATTTCTCCTATTTGAAGTTAAGTTTACGATATACTTTTCTGCATTGTTCAAATCTGATTCAATAAACTTAAACATCTCTTCATGTGTAGCTCGTGGATTATTACGTGAAGCTTTTTCTCCCTAAAGTATCCGTAACAATTGGACAAGTTAAATTCTTAACATTATAACCTTGTTCGTTTGTACATGCAGGATCTACATCAGTTGGCAAGAACTCATACATACGTGCCATATCAAGATAGTTAGCAGCACGATAAGCGTATCCTAAAGCCAAGGTTACCTAGCTGTTCCTTAGTTGCCTTATCTGGATTAACAGCACCTATTACCAAGTTTGATGCCAAAACATAGTGGTAGTAATATGAATATACAAACTGACCTATGAGATAAGAAGGACCAAGAGCTGTTGTTGCCGCCCAAGAACTAAACTGATTATAATCGTGATCTACTACTACATAATCGTCTGCCATAACATCGCGAATACGCTAATAGCTGAAATTCCATAAGACCAACGGGCACCCCTCTCTCCAAAATAGACTTTCCATACGCAGGCAAACCATTTACAGCAGCAGCAGTCGCAGTTGCTGATTCTTCGAGCATATTCTGAGTAACAGAGCCACTACGTGGTTCAGCCTCATCAATACAACTGGTCATTGCAGATAAGGTCAGACCAGCTATAGGAACCCTATACATTGATTTATTAATCATATTCTCGTATAGAATGTTACTGTAGTACCACAGAAATTGTTCTAACATTAGAGTAGAGTGCGTTTGAAACACTACCACTAATAGATTGGCGTGGGTCAAGACCTTGACGTTTAGACCATACCCAAAGGTTATCACCTACTACATAAACACGAACTTTAGCGAGACCATACTTACGTGTTAATTTTGTAGTCAAAGTATAACCAAGGTTAACATTTTGCAAGCTGAGGTAAGAAGCAGATGTCAACCAACGATCAGAACTAGCTGTAGTATATTGGTCTTGGCTTTGTACACGTGGAATATTAGAACCTTTATTTTCAGGAGACCATGCATTTAACAAATCAGCGTGCATTGCACCACCGCGATTAAAGCCCATTGCTGAAGCGTAGTTGCTATCATAGACTTTACCTCCAAGTTGGTATCCAAAATCAATAGAGAAATCGAAACCTTTCCAAGCAATGTCTGTACCAAATCCACCATATACATCAGGTAAAGATGTACCACAGAGGTGATATGTTGCATTTTCAGCATTTTCAACCTTAACTCTTTCCTCTACGATTGGTTGTCCATTCTTATCCAATTCATATTCACCAGCAGCATTTTTCTTGTACTTATCTTGCCAATAAAGAGCCTTACCAGTTTCTGGATCAACACCGGCATATTAGCTCAAAACGGAATGTGTACATTGAAATACCTTCACCTAAGTAGCTCACCATCGTTGTAACCTCGTACACCATCAAGCCACATTGTTTTATTCGCATCAGCAATGCGAGTAATCTTATTCTTATAAGTTGTCAAGTTCAAGTGTGCACCCCATTTAAAGTCACGTGTACGAATAATATCACCAAACAATTCAACTTCGAGACCGCGGTTACTCATATCACCAACGTTGTCATAATAACCTGTCCAACCAAAGCTTTGTGGCAATGAGAAGAATGCAAGCATATCTTTTGTAGAACGATCGAAGTAAAACGATGCTACCCTGACAAGCGTTGACGGAAGAATGAGAAGTCGAAACTCAACATTAAACATTCCTTGTTTTTCCCAAGAAATTTTCTTATTACCACGTCTACTAGCTACAGTAGCTACAGCATTATCAGATGAAATGATAGAATAAGTATTTGTATAAAGGAATTGTCCAATATTATCATTACACTTGCTTGCACCATAAGAAGCCTTAAATTTCAATTCATCTACGCAAGGAGCATCAAACCATTCTTCTTTAGAAATGAGCCATGCACCACCCAATGACCAGAAGTTACCCCAACGGTTTTCTGGGTGGAACATTGAAGATGCATCACGACGATAAGAAACTCTCCAAAATATTTATTTGCGTAGCTATAGCCTACACGACCAGAACCAACCTTCAGTATGTGTACAGACATACTTCCAGAACTTGTACCTTTGGTTACAGCTGCACCAGAAAGTTCAGCGTATTTCAAATCGAACATATTACTTTTATTACCGCTCAAACTGGTAGAAATCATACGATAGTACTCATGACCAAGCATAAAATCAAACTCGTGTGAGCCAAAAGTTGGTTTCGAGTTCAAAACTTGCTGATAGTTATATGACCATGTACGACCATGTTCTACAGCAACAGAACCATTATCAGTAGCATACTGTCCGAACCATGGGTTGACTGTTTCCTTACCACGTGATTCTTTCAAATAAACACTATTTACACTTCTGAAAGTTAAATCTTTCATAAGACGAATATCAGCTGTTGCAACACCATTGAAAGTATTACCATCTGCAAAATCAAGGTTTATGCGGTTATCAGACAATGCGTTAGAGCCACCCCCAAGAATGGACGAGACAATCCAAGACCACTACTTGTATTATCACCATAATCGTAAGCATCAAGACCAGATGCTGCATGGTGCATAATTTGCTTATTTGCATCACGAAGATACAAAGGATAAATAGGTGCAATACGGCTAAAAGCAAACATATTACCAGAATCAGTAGAACTACCTGTACCACCATTTGCTGCATGCATAGAGTAGTGAGAGTAGTTCATATTACCACCAATACGTAACCAATTGTTGATTTGGTAATCAGCCTTCAAACGACCAGTAAAACGACGATAGTCAGAAGCAACTGTAATACCATCGTCTTTCAAATAGTTGATAGAACCATAGAATGTAGATTTGTCAGTATTTCCTACTGCTGTTGCAGAGTATTCTTGACGAAGAGCATTACTATAAATAGCATCAATCCAGTTATCTGGTTGAATCCAATACTGTTGTCCGTCTACACCCTGTTACCATACGACCAAGTGTTGCATTAGGATTCAATTTACCATTACGTCCTATAAGAGTTTGACCAGCTGGGTATGTATAAACATTGTAACCCAATCCATAACTATCAGAACCAGTGAGCTTAGCATTTGCCCAAGCGTATGCAGCTTCAGGAGTCATACCTTGACCATCTTTTGCATCTACTGCGTAGTTATAAAGTCCTTTTATAATACAATTCATAGTAAGCAGCTGGATTATTAACATACTTATAATCAGGAATTGCACGAGACTTTGAACCCCATTTAGCATCAACATGATAATAGTACCACGATCTGCGCGACCAGCTTTTTGTTGTAATAATAATTACACCATTAGCACCACGAGCACTCATAAAGTGCTGCAGAAGCAGCATCTTTGAGAACAGTCATACTTTCGATATCTTGTGGGTTGATAGACTTATATCGCCATCAAATGGGAGATCCATCTACAACATACAAAGGAGCACCACCTGCATTGATAGAACCTATACCACGAATAAGAATACCTGATGAAGAACCTGGAGCACCAGAACTTTGAGTCATCTGTACACCAGATACTTTATTTTTCAAAGCATCAACAGCATTTGTTACCTGTACTTTTGTAATATCACCTGATTTTACAACAGCAGAACCCGTAAATGCTGATTTTTCTGATGTACCATAGGCTACAATTATGACTTCGTCCAAATTTTTGTTCTCTGATTCAAGAACGACACGCATATTTGCAGTTGCCTTTACTTTCTTAGGAGTCATACCAACGTATGAAAACTCGAGCATAGCACCAGCAGGTACATTTTAACTCAAACTTACCATCAACGTCTGTTTGAGTTCCATTTGAAGTACCGAGCACCTTAATAAAAGCTCCAATTACAGGCTGATCATCTTCTGCCGAGATAACAACACCCGTAACATGTGTCTGTGCCATAGCCATTCCTAAACTTAAGAAAAGGCAGGCGAGAAACATTGTTAGTCTTTTTTTCATAAATCTCTCACTTTTAAATTTAATTATTAACAGTTATTGTTTCATTTTGCTTGGGAGTTTTGTCCCAACTTCTCATAGCTTAGTTAAAACCGAAAAGTGTTTTCATCTTTTAACGTAAATGCAAAGATAGTGTATAGCATTTAATAGAACAAATAAAATTAATAAAGCAACTATCTTTTCACTTTTTATTAACTCTAAATAAATTAAACCCCTACAAAAGATGAGCAGAAATGCGTGTTATGTTGGTCGTTAAGGTGTTAAAGCTTGTAGTGTTTATGAAGTAGAAATAAAGATATATTATCAAAAAGTGTATGCCATAAATAAGGTAGAAGTTGTCTCACTTCTTCATAGAATATGCTTTTAGCATTTTTGTATGTAGGCTTTTAGAATGCATCGTTTTCCGGGATATCTATATCCAAATATAAGCCAAGTACAAATCGTCCGAGCCCTCTAAAGTCGCAAACTTCTATATTGAGCAACCAATCTTGTTCGCTAATTGGTGAGATATTTCGCTCCATGCGGATATTCCTCTACAAATATATTATAAGCAAGCTGACCAAGTCGCAATTTAACGTTATAATGTGTTTCGCTACTAAACATAAAAAATATCTGTAAACACTTGTCGGTGATAGCATTCGTATATCCATTGTGTATTCAGTGTTTCTATATGCTGTATTCTGTTAAGACGAAAAGTTTTGTTTGTTCTTGTTTCTATTTCATGGCAACGTACATCTTGATTGTTATTCATAAGGAGAAACGGTTCTACTACACGATTTGTTACAGAATGACTGTGTGGACTAGAATAATCTACAAAACGAAGCATCTTTTTATTTTTAATGGCATTAGTTATAATCTTCACCTTATTAATATGATTTTTCCATGTAGTAGAGTTTACACTTTCCGAGAAGTTATAAGTGCGATCTAACTTTGCTCGCAATTGGCTTACCATATCGCTGCTATTATCTGCCATAAGCAATATATTATATATGGTGTGTAGCTCGTCGTCGGTAAACTGTAGTGTTTGCGATAATTTGGTAAAGAAGAGAGAACGTCTATCTATATGAAACTTATTATCTTTTTAAAAAGAATAAAGCCTGCTGACTTAATAAAATCAAGCAAATAGTAGATTTGACGACGAGATATATTCATTAGTTTGCTCAACTCAATGGCTGTATAACCTACAGAATCGGCAAGTAACATAATAAGCTGAAGTTCGTTTTCTAATTTAGAATAACGCATAAGGTTTAAAGATTATATTTTAAAATCGATACTTAGTTCTTCAGGAGGAAGCAACGTAAATGATTTTCGATGATAAGGCGAAATGCCATATTTTTATTGCGGCACGATGTTTATTAGTTGGATATCCTTTATTCGATTTCCAATCGTATTGCGGATATTCTTCAGCGATGTTCTTCATATAATCATCACGATAAGTTTTTGCAAGAATAGAAGCTGCAGCAATTGATAGATATTTGCCATCGCCTTTCACTAATGGTTGTATATGGCACATCGTTATAAGGTTTAAAACGGTTACCATCTACAATAATTGCTTCTGGTTGAACCTTAAGCGCATCTAATGCACGGTGCATAGCTAGAATACTGGCATTGAGAATATTTATCTTATCTATCTCTTCTGCTGTTACCACTCCAACTGCCCATGCAACTGCATCGTTCTCTATTATAGAACGTAACAAGTAGCGTTTTTCTCTCAGACAATTGTTTAGAATCGTTCAACAATTCGTTCTCATAGTTTGGTGGAAGAATTACTGCAGCTGCATAAACGCTACCAGCCAAACAGCCACGTCCAGCCTCATCACAACCTGCTTCTACCTTATCTGTATAATAAGCACTCTTCAGCATATATATATTATATAACTAAACTTTTATTTGTGCACAAAAGATAGCATATTTTACTAGAGAGAAGAAGTAATAAAAATTATGATAAGTGGCATTTACTACTCTATCTATATAGCAACGTTGCACATACGAATAACTATGCTGAAACATACTTGGTTATAAAAACATAAAATTAATGCAAGGTTATCACTAAAAAGGATTGCACATTGTGTTTGTGCAATCCTTTTTATCAATAAAGCTGCAATAATGAGGAAGTAAAAAGATACTAAAAAACTATTCAAGTAAATATTAATATTTACCTTTGCAAAGGTTTATAGATTATCGTCAATTATTAAAAACAAATGTCTTTTTCTAAGTGTGACAAGACAGGAAGTTTAACAACAACAATAAAAAGGACAGAACAAATGAAAATTATTTTTGCTTATTATCTTATTCTTTATACATTACTTCTTATCTATAAAAAACTTATAAGAAATATCAAGGCAAGAAGTTGTTATTTCTTTATCTTAAATGGACTGTAGGTGCATGTATTCTGGCTGTCCTTACCTCTGTTATGGGTAATTGCTTCCCTACAATGAACAATAGGGAGCTTTTTACATTATGAGTAATAGTACTATAATAATCATCAGTTTATCCAATCTAATGATACTTGTGCTAACAACCGTATTCCCTTATACACTTTCTCTTATGAAGAAACAAGCATTAAAAAATGGGGTTCAGCTGCCAGAGAATTACGATGAGAAGATAAATAAAAAGCAGACATGGCTTTTCAATTATCTTAAGATTATGCAATTGGTAATGTGTACCGTTGCAATATTAGCAATTATGTTTCTATGAAAGATTGCACAAACACCATGTGCAATCTTTTTATCAGTGAAAGTATTATTTTCTCTTCGGATTAATGTTGAATTTCCACGCAAGAGAAAGCATTACATATCGTGGTATGCTGTTGTTCCACATCTCTGTACGTCCTTGCGAATTAATAACGTAGCGTGTGTTTGACAGTTGTTGCAACAGGTCAAACCCCTGTATCTTTGCTGTAAGATGTCCTTTAAAGAAGGTTCGAGCTAACTGAATATTCCAAATCCAATCGGTGGTATTCATTTCTGTTTGTTGATAACCTCGCCTTGCAAACATCGTTATATCGGTGGTCAATTGCAACTCCCAAGGCAATACAATCTGTGCATTCAGCCCTATGTTGTAGTCAGATGCCTTGATTTTCTCAAAGCCTACACGCGCACTATTTATAAGATAGTACTTTCCACCTGTATGGAATGTAAATTCATAGTTGTCGTTCAGACGATAATTAACCTTCAGTTCATCGCCAAACTCCCAGTTATTTACAATGCTTCGTTGGCTTTCAGTGCTTCCTGCTATTGAAGCCATATCTACACTGTGGTTATAATTCGTAGAGAAATTGTTACTGAACAGGATTTTGTTTGCTTTATCCAATGCACGTTTAAACTCCACTTCAAACTTTGTATTCCAATTGCCATTCACACTGGTAGGATATATTGTTGAAATTCCTGTAGCATTATCGAAGATGAGCGCGTATGCCACTTGGTTGTCTGTTCGGTGATAATTGGCAGATAAACTAATAGTTTGTTCCTTTTCTCCATTAAGGGTAACATTGGCTTCTACATCATAATGATGCAGGTTGCGTAAGTTTTTATTACCCAATCGAATGTTCAGAGGGTCGCTGTCGTTGCGATAATCTGCTGTGGCAAGTAGAGTTGGAAAGTCTGATTTCATACCTGCAGTAAAATCCCACGATACATCATCGTCCCAATGACTAATTCGTATGTTTGGTTCAAAGAATAATTTACGACGAGAGAAACGTTGTTCGCTGACACCGTAATAATAGAAATCGGCATTTAATAAACGCAGCGGAAGATTTATATGAACTTCTCCATTGAACAACTTACTGTTGATATTCAAGTATTGTAAATTAAATTTGTGTTCGTTTCTATACTCATTAAAGCGATAGCTATTGTTATTATCCAATACAGAAAGAAGTACATTTGATGCAGAAGGCAAGACATTAAACTGATTAATATCTCTTCCTGCAAACCAGTCAAGACGGTAAAGCAAATTACTTGCCTTGTTGTAAGTATAGGTATAAGAATAACTTGGAGCAAACGTTGTCTTACGTATATTTATATCATAGCCCACACCAGCAGATAGCTTCAGCTTCTGATTGGGCATATCAAAGTAATTGTTACGAAGGTCATTGGGCTGACCTCCCTGCAAATATTGAACGTTGTTCAACATAAACTGCTTTTGCTTATTACGATTGTAACTTACAGAAAAGTCTCCGCGTATTAAATCTGTAATGTACTTAACATAATTGCCTGTCGAGAAGTCAAAGTTGAAATCGCTTGACTCGAAACTATTTCTCGATAGCAAAGCATTCAGCTTTGTTGTTTCATTTGCAGTGGCGCTGTTCGTACTTCCAAACCCATTATTGCGCAGATAGGAAATACTAAGAGAGTTAGATGTAGAGTAATTAGTCTTATCAATAGAAAGACGGTTTATGCTTTCCCACTTATCCGAACTATTCAGTTGTTTGCTATGACTGTGTAAGAATAAGTTTCCTTCAGGCAAATAAGTTTGCGTATGTGTAATAGACTCGTTGTCTGTACTGATATGTTGCCAAGTGTTTCCGGTTGAAACCCACGATCTTTCATTATTCAAGAAACGTACATACGATACACCTGCGTTCTTTACTGTAAGCAAACCGTTACCCACATCTTGCGGTTCCCATTCTCCAGTGAGTTCGGCACGTTGATTATCGTTCAGATTATTGATATTGAAGAAAGCTCCCATGCGTTCTTTATCGGAGAACTTCATAGCAAAACCACGTAGCTTATAACGTTTCTGTGTGCCGCCACCAGCTTCCAAATCGCCCATATATCCCGTTGCATATTCTCGTTTTAGTCTAACGTCCATCACGTAGGTATTATCACCCATATTACGTTCCATTAGCCTCGATTTTATTCCTGCTTTATTATATACCTTTATTTTATTAACTGTATAGGCAGGAAGGTTCTCTAAAGCCAATTTTGGATTACCTGCAAAGAATTCTTGTCCATTTACCAAAAGGCTCTGAATGAACCTTCCATTCACATAAATTCTTCCGTCTTTCTCCAACTTTGCACCTGGCAATCGAGCTATTAAGGCATCAAGCATATTGCCTTCAGCTAAGTTAAAGGCATCGGCATTGTAGACTATGGTGTCGCCTTTCATTACCATTTTTACTTTTGAAGCAACCACAGTAACACCCTTCAGTTCGTGTTCTACAATCTTTGTCATACGTATTTGCTTCACCCCAATATAGTCTTCACGAGTGCTTCGCAATTCGCAATTCATATAACAAACGTCGTAACCCTCTTTCTCAGCCTTAACAATGTATTTTCCTTTCGACGTTACAGCATCTTTAAATACATAATAAGCCTTACTGTTACCAATATCGTAAGGCATCTCTTCTATTTGTGCCGTTATCGTATCAATAACAACACTGTCGGCAGTCATTAAGGTTATTTTGGCTGTAACCCCCATGCCTGTCATGTTATCAACAACAGACCCTTGAACAGAATGCTTATAATCGTTCGCTTGAATTGGTAAAGCAAAAAACAGTAATGCTACATAAATATAGCCAACATACTTTTTAATACAGATATTTCTCATAATTCCAATTCGGTTTTTTAAAGGTGTTAAAAGAAGCTTAGAAAGCTCCGCATAGGTTAAAACTTATACAATATATGCTATAATCACATTATACAATGTAAAGTATTATGCTATGTATAGGCTGCAAATATAAGATGGACAAACAAACATTAGTGTTACATTGATATAAATTTAACTTTTATTCATAATAAACCAATCCTTAAATCGTAATATCATCGTTTGTTGTTTTGCCCACATCGTATAGTATTATTTATATACCAACAGTCTATAATATGTATTGGTAATTGATATGAAGGAATGATAAATTTAGGCAGTCAATAGTCATAGGCTGTTTCTGTTTTGTTGTAGAGCCACTTTCTATACAATAAGCGCATAATGCGTTATGCAGGTTATAAAGGCTATGAAGTCTACTGATAGAACTGACGGATTGGAGAGAAATGACGAAAAGTGGAGAGACTTTATAAAATAAATTGAGTGTAAAGAATTTCGCTTTTACACCACAAAACACCTAACAACACGTTGTTATAAAGCTGTTTACAACAACATACAAATAAAAACAGTGCAGAATAACGCATTGCATAATATACAGCTAAATAAACGTTTTTTAGGTGCTAAAATATAGAATCACAAATGTTGTTGCTTTTTATGATGTCTAAAACAAAACTTTCAGATATCTGAGACGAACGGGATAGATATCTGAAAACAAGCCTGTACGATATCTGAGAAAAAGGAACTAACGTCTGACTGATTTTTATAACTATTTGCAGTGTTCTATCTCTAATAAATCATTATACCACAACGAGTATCAAACGTTGGTTTATACTATTACATCTTCCTATCATCTTTTATATTCTTGTAAGCCAATTCTGGTTATCTTTCTAACTTGCCGTTATTGGCTACACCTTCGTTAAGAAGCAAATAAATCTGCCATAAAATAAACCCAAATACGCAATTAGAACACAATATGTATAGTTCTTATTACTATGGATTGTTTCCTAACATCGTTTATTTTCTTATCGGCATCTTGTCTGCCTTTGTAACTTGACGTAGCCCGCTACGCCTGCGTTAAAAAAACAGACAATATGCTCGATAATAAAACAAAATATGTTTAGGCTCTAATTACCTATTTGGGTTAAAAACAGAATATATACATTCTACAAAGACAAGAGAGCCGTTTTAGCTGGTAAAAACGGCTCTCTTTTACAAATTTCAAATAACAACAATTGTTTCTTAAAAGGAATATCTTATAGCGAATTTGAAGTAATCTTTAGCTTTTATAACTTCAGCGAATATTAAACATTAGTTCGTAATTCTGTATCAAAGCAACACCCTCTATAAGAAATATTTAAGAACTGTTTTGCTAAAAACATTTTTATTACTCTTTTAATACCAGCCACAAGCAAATCAACCTCTTCTCTTCGTATTGTAGAGTGCGAAAGAAGCACGAACTGTACCAGAAATATCAAAAGCGTTCCATAAGAGGTTGCGCACAGTGATGTCCCGTGCGAACAGCTATTCGAGTTGGTCGAGAAGCGTTCCTAAATCCATAGGGTGTATGTTGCCAACAAGAAAGCTAATAACAGCATCGTGATTGGCTACATTTATATTAGCACACCAAAGAAACGAATATCTGGTATTGTACGCATTTGCTGTATTGCATAATCGGTTAGCATTTGCTCGTGCCGCTGAATGTTATCCATTCCTAATGCAGAAACATAGTCGATAGCGGTAGCCAAGCCGTGTGTTGCAACATAGTCGGGTGTACCTGCCTCGAATTTCAAAGGAGGACGTTCGAAGGTAGTTCCGCTAAAACTAACATGTTCTATCATTTCGCCACCCCCCTGATATGGAGGAAGTTTGTCTAACCAGTCTTCTTTTCCATAAAGAACACCAATGCCAGTAGGTCCATAGACTTTATGTCCGCTGAAAGCTAAGAAATCGCAATCCAACTCTTGCACGTCTATTGCAAAATGAGGAACGCTCTGTGCGCCATCTATCATTACAGGAACATTATGGGCGTGGGCAATACTAATTATTTCACGAACAGGATTAATTGTTCCCATTACATTGCTAACGTGTGCTACACTAACGAGTTTTGTTCGGTTGGTAATGAGCTGTTGGAAAGCCTCCATGTCAAACATACCTTCGTTGTTTATAGGAATTACTTTCAGCACAATGCCACGACGTTGGGCAAGTATTTGCCAAGGAACGATGTTAGAATGGTGTTCTACATTAGATACAATCACCTCGTCGCCTTCGTGCATAAATTCTTCACAGAACGAAGAAGCAACAAGATTAAGACTTTCGGTTGTGCCCCGAGTAAATACTATTTCGTTTGTAGAACGGGCATTGATGAACTTTCGCACCGTTTCGCGTGCCGCTTCGTGTAAGTCGGTAGCTTGTTGAGAAAGCCAATGAATACCACGATGCACATTCGCATTTACGTTAAGATATTCGTTGCGCATAGCATCTAACACACAGAGAGGTTTCTGTGTGGTAGCTGCATTGTCGAGATAAACTAACGGTTTTCCATAAACAGTGCGTGAAAGTATAGGGAAATCGGTACGCACCTTAAATATATCATACATAAGCCTTACTTCGTTTTATTTGCACAGTTGGCAACCACGACACTTATCGAGTTCGCCACGGAAACGTTTTTTTCTACCAAGTGGTGGAGACGGTCGCGAAGAGGAACAAGTTCCATTTTATCGATTACTTCGTTAACGAAAGCAAACTCAAGAAGGAGTTTGGCTTCTCTCTTATCTATACCACGCTGCTGCATGTAGAAAAGAGCAGCATTGTTAAGCTGACCAACCGTTGAACCATGATTACACTGAACATCGTCTGCATAGATTTCGAGCATAGGCTGAGTGTACATGTGAGCAGTAGAAGAGGCACACAAATTTTGGTTTACTTCGTGCGAAAGTGTTTTCTGTGCATCTTTTGCTACATACACAAGTCCGGCAAAAGCACCCACTGCGTGGTCGTCGAGAACGTATTTATAGAGCTGATTACTTGTACAATTTCCTACCGAGTGATTAATAACGGTATTGTTATCAACGTGTTGATGTTTGTCGGCAACAACACAACCATTCAGGAAACATTCGCTACCTTCGCCGCTGAAAGTAAGGTCGAGCTTGTTGCGTGTTACACCGTTGTGAAGTGTAATAATATTATGCGACACACGACTATTTTTTTGCTGGTCGATGTAAACATTTGAGATACGTACATTCTTTAGGTGTGTTTCTTCCAGACAGTTCAACTCTAACTTTGCATTGTTGCCAACATACGCTTCGATTACTTGTGTAGCAAGAAACTTACGATCGTCGGCAGAGTCGTCGCAAAAATAACATTGAGAGTTCTGCACCATCTTCGAGCACGATGAGTATACGGCGATTGAGCATTAAGTTTACATCAGAACGAAGTATGTTAATAACTTGTATTGTGCGGTCGGCTTTTACATCTTTCGGTACATAAACAAACAAAACATCTTGCGCTAACATTGTATTGAAAGCCGTAAGAGCATCTTTCGCTGTATCGGCAAGTTTAGCATAATGCTTGGTTATAATTTCACTATGTGTTTTAAGTGCATTTGAGAAGCTATCTACTACAATACCATCGTTGAGCTGTGGTTTAGGCAATTGGTCGGTGTAGAACTGATCGTTCACAACGAAATAGAGTGAAGTATTAAGATCTGGAACATCGCACTTAAACTCTTCGTATGGATTGATGGGCATTTTCAATCGTTGCAAATTCAATCCATAATCGGGCGCAAAAAGCTTTGAGATATCTGTATATTTGTAGCGTTCCATCTTTTTCGTAGGAAAGCCTTGTCTTTTAAAATCTTCGAAAGCCTTATCGCGCACCTTATTCAAGACATCGCAGGAATGTTGTTTTATCATTCCTTGTGTCTCGTTGTATAAGTCTATATATTGTTTTTCGCTTTGCATGTTTAGTCTTTCTATTTATCTACTTCGGCTTTTATCCAGTCGTAGCCACGTTTTTCTATTTCACGTGCAAGTTCTGGACCACCAGTTTTTACAATACGTCCTTTATAAAGAATATGTACTACGCTTGGTTTTATCATATCCAGAAGTCTATCGTAGTGGGTGATAACGATGGTAGAAGTTTCAGCAGTGTGCATTTTATTTACTCCTTCAGCAACAATGCGCATAGCATCAACATCAAGTCCAGAGTCGGTTTCATCTAAGATGCTGAGCTTTGGCTGTAACATTGCCATTTGGAAGATTTCATTGCGTTTCTTTTCACCACCTGAAAATCCTTCGTTTACAGACCGATGCGAAAGTTTTGAATCTAACCCTACGAGGTCGCGCTTTTCACGCATCAACTTCATAAAATCAGCAGCTTTCAAAGGTTCTAAACCTTGATATTTGCGTTTTGCATTTACAGCAGCCTTCATAAAGTTAGTCATACTTACGCCGGTATCTCTCACGGGATATTGGAACGAAAGAAAAATGCCTTCGTTAGCACGTTCGTCTGGTCCCATTTCTAAGAGGTCTTTACCATTGAACACAGCCGAACCATCGGTTACGGTGTACAACGGATTACACAGCAAGTACTGCACTAAGAGTTGATTTTCCAGAACCATTTGGTCCCATATTGGCATGTATTTCGCCATCTTTAACAGTAAGGTCTATACCTTTCAATATTTCTTTATCTGCAATAGTAGCGTGCAGATTTCTTACTTCTAACATGTTGTTTTTGTATTATCGTTTCTTAAATAATAAATTATCTAATGCTCCAGCAAAGATATCTCCTACAAGTCTAAAAAGAGATCTCCCATTGCTTGTCCGAAAGTATAATCTCTGTCTTTCCCAACGTGCTCTTTTCAAGAGCTTTTTCCTGCTCTGCGAACAGACTTGGAGGGTCAGGGAACATAAAAACTGACCACAATAGAAAGCTCGTGAATTTATTTTTAGGTTCTACCATTCTTTCACGTATAAGAATTGAACCTGAATTGCATAGTGTATCGTTTTTAACTTTCTGTTCTATAACGTACTTCTGCCAACTTTTTAGGTTGCCACCCTTGAGCTATAGAGACTGAGAATGTTAGCAACAACGCTATTAATAGAGCTATTTTTCCCGCATACATTTGTATCTTTGTATTGGTAAACCTTTTCGCTGGTTGCATATAAACACTTCTTTGCGACCTCATAGTTATTTGTATCTATCCCACAGTACCTTCCAGCGTAACTGAAAAGAAAGTTTCTGTGCCTCAACGGCGAACTCCATAGGAAGTTTGTTCAATACATCTTTTGCGTATCCATTGACTATTAATCCAATAGCATCTTCCATAGGAATGCCTCGTTGATTACAATAGAACAATTGGTCTTCGCTAATTTTCGACGTTGTAGCTTCGTGTTCTACAATTGCCGAATCGTTATGTACGTCCATATAAGGGAAAGTGTGTGCACCGCAGGTTGAGACCTAAGAGTAACGAATCACAAAGAGCTATAATTTCGGGCATTGTCGGCATTGGGCGCAACACGCACCAATCCACGATAAAATTCTGACTTTTGCCTGCCGAAATACCTTTTTGAAATGATGGTGCTCTTTGTGTTCTTACCCAAATGTATCATTTTAGTGCCTGTGTCAGCTTCCTGATAATTGTTGGTAACGGCTACTGAATAAAATTCTGCTTGCGAATTATCGCCACGCAAAATACAAGATGGATATTTCCACGTAATAGCCGAACCTGCTTTTCTACCTGTGTCCAAGATAGTTTAGAATTCTTGCCACGCAAGTCGCCTCGTTTAGTTACAAGATTCAACACGCCACCTTTTCCATTCTCATCGCACTTTTCGGATACCAGTTTTGAACCGTTGAATACTTCACTTCTGCATTTGCCAATACTACAATTTCGACTATAGCTGCATGAAGTTGATTTTCATCTCGCATTGGAGCCGTGCAACCTTCAAGATAGCTTACATACGAATCGTCGTCGGCAATAATCAATGTTCGTTCAAACTGTCCCGTATTCATTGCATTGATACGGAAATAGAACTTAATTCCATCGGACAACGAACACCTTTCGGAATATATACAAAAGAGCCATCGCTGAACACTGCAGAGTTGAGAGCTGCGGTAAAGTTATCTTTGTAGGGAACAACTGTTCCTAAATATTGGCGAACTAATTCGGGGTGTTCCTTCACAGCTTCACCTATCGAACAAAAGATTATTCCTTTTTCAGCCAGCTGCTTTTTGAATGTTGTTTTCACCGACACTGAATCCATAATAGCATCTACAGCCACACCACTCAATGCCAAACGCTCTTCAAGCGGAATACCTAATTTGTCGAAAGTCTTTTCCAGCTCTGGATCTATCTCTTTATTCTTAGGTTTCTTTGCTAATGGATCGGCATAGTATGAAATTGCCTGATAGTCTATCTCTGGCAAGTTTAAATGCGGCCATTTTGGCATTTCCATTGTCTGCCAATGATGAAACGCTTTTAAACGAAAATCGAGGAGCCAATCTGGTTCCCCTTTCTTCTTCGAAATAAGCCTAACGACATCTTCGTTTAAAGCCTTTCGGGATTATATCCGTATGTACATCGGTAGTGAAGCCAAACTCATATTTCTGCTCGGCGACCTTCCTTACATACTCATTACTTTTATTTTCTGACATTTACTTTTTACCTTTTTAGACGGGGCGAAACAATAGAAGACAACAAACAAGACATTCTATTATTCTTACGCCACCTTATATATATATAGTATACGACAAACAAAAATTGTGCCGATACTCTTACACATCACATTTGTTACCAAAAATCAAGCCGCCTCACTTTTCCTTTGGAAATGAGAGGCGGCTTGGCACATCTGTCTTAAAGTTTTTGTTCTACCTCTATTTCCGTGAATGTCTCTATCATATCACCAGCTTGGAGGTCGTTGTAATTAACAAGAGAAATACCACATTCCAATCCTGTTACAACTTCTTTTACATCGTCTTTATAACGCTTCAAAGCGCTTATCGCAGCAGTATGAACAACAATACCATCGCGAATAACACGTCCTTTGTCTTTACTGTAGAACTTTACCCTCTGTAACTACACAACCAGCCACAGTTCCGACCTTAGATATTTTGAACACTTGTTGTACTTCTACCTGACCAGTAACTATTTCCTTCTTTACCTTATCAAGCATTCCAACCATCGCTGAAGTTACATCGTCAATCGCATCGTAAATAACCGAATAGGTATTAATTTCTACTCCATCACGCTCTGCCAATTTTACGAGCATCTGCAGAAGGGCGTACTGGAAACCAACAATTACAGCATCGGAAGCGGCAGCGAGCATCACATCATTTTCAGAAATCTGTCCGACAGCCTTGCTAATTACATTTACTTTTTACTTTTCAGTAGACAGTTTGATAAATGAATCTGAAAGTGCTTCGATAGAACCATCGGTATCGCCCTTTACTATAATATTCATTTCATGGAACTCACCACGAGCTATTCGATGAGATATATCTGACAAAGTCAAACGTGTCTGAGTACGCAAACCTTGTTCACGCTGTAACTGTTCACGTTTATTGGCAATATCGCGTGCCTCTTGCTCTGTTTCCATAATATGGAAAGTATCGCCAGCAGTTGGTGCGCCATTCAATCCAAGTATAATAACTGGTTCGGCAGGACCAGCCTTTTCTACACGCTGATTACGCTCATTAAACATTGCCTTAATACGGCCCCATGAAGTTCCTGCAATAATATTATCGCCTATCTTCAATGTACCATTAGAAACAAGTACTGTGCTGACATAACCACGTCCTTTATCCAATGAAGATTCTATTACTGTTCCAGTTGCATTGCGATTAGGATTAGCTTTCAAATCAAGCATATCAGCTTCGAGTAAGACCTTATCAAGCAAGTCTGCAACGCCTAAACCTTTCTTTGCACTTATTTCCTGACATTGATACTTACCGCCCCACTCTTCTACAAGGAGGTTCATTTGCGATAAGTCTTCACGTATTTTATCTGGATTTGCACCAGGTTTATCAATCTTATTAATAGCAAATACCATTGGAACACCTGCTGCTTGGGCATGTGCAATTGCTTCCTTAGTTGTAGGCATAACAGAGTCATCAGCAGCAATAATAATGATAGCAATATCTGTTACCTGAGTACCACGAGCACGCATAGCTGTAAATGCTTCGTGTCCAGGAGTATCAAGGAATGTTACTTTACGACCATTCTTTAACGTTACACTATAAGCACCTATATGCTGTGTAATACCACCAGCTTCGCCAGCAATTACATTGGTATTTCGAATATGGTCGAGCAACGAAGTTTTACCATGGTCTACGTGTCCCATCACTGTTACAATAGGCGCACGGCTTACAAGGTCGGTTTCTTCGTCCACGTCTTCGCTAATAGCTTCTTGCACTTCAGCACTTACATATTCTGTCTTAAATCCAAATTCATCAGCTACCAAATTAATTGTCTCGGCATCAAGACGCTGATTTATTGACACCATAATACCTACAGACATCAAAGTTGAGATAACCTGCGTTACAGGTAAATTCATCATAGTAGCCAACTCTGAAACAGTAACAAACTCTGTAAGTTTCAGTATCTTACTTTCCTTGCGTTCTGCCTTAGCCTCTGCGCTCAATCGTTCTTGAACAGCCTCGCGCTTCTCTTTACGATATTTAGCACCTTTCTTATTTTGACTCTTACTTGTGAGACGTGCAAGTGTTTCTTTTACCTGGCGTGCTACAGCTTCATCATCAACCTCTAATGGTTTCTGACTACGGTTATGCCTTTTCTTTCCACCAGTAGCATTTTTGCTATTGTTATTATTGTCGTTAGTATTCTTTTTTCCACTACGCTTACCACCTTGTTGTTGATTTGCAGCAGCATTTATATCTACGCGTTCCTTATTTATACGGACACGCTTCTTCTTGCCCTGTGCATTTTGCACAGACTTATCTTCACGCTCTTTTCTGCGTTCCTCTTTCGTCTTTTTCTTTGGGCGTGTGCTTTGGTTTATACTACTAAGGTCTATTTTACCTAAGATATTTACCTTCGGCTGATTTAGCATTTTCTTCTCATTTGACGTTTGGAATATGCCATTATCTTCAGCTGTAATTTCTTTTTCAATCTTCGTCTCGTTCTTTTCTTTTTCAACCATAGGTTCCTTCTTTAAGGTTTCCGATGTAGATATATCGGCCTTCTGCGTATTTTCAGCTTTCTCTGAGCTTTCCTTTGCAGTTGCTGGTGTTCGAATTTCTTCGAACTTCTCTTGTACGGCAGCTTTCACCTCAACAACTTTTTCCTCTTTAGATGCATTCGACTCAGTCTTCTTTCCGGCAGTCGTCTGTTGTTTATTAATTCCTGCATCGTTCTTTCTATCTTTCTTTTCCTTCGAAGCAGCAGGCACTTTTGCCGTAGGTTTATTCAACTGTTCAAGATCTATTTTTCCAAGAGTCTTAATTTTTTTGGAAGTTCTTGTTTCGTAACTGTTTCCTTCTTTGGTTCAAATGCTTTCTTCGTGCGTACTTTATCTTTCTGCTTCTTTTTGGAAGATTTTAGCAGCATCATTCTTTACAACCTGATCGGGTTTTAAAACTCCTTTTCAAGCGCTTTAAATTGTTCATCGCTAAGTTTGAAGTTTTGATCTCCTTTCACTTCTCCCAGTTCTGGTCTCTTTTTCCAAGAACTCCACTGCCGTTTGGAGTCCTATATTTAGTTCTCGAATTGCTTTGTTTAATCTGATGCTCATTAATATTTCTTTCTTTTTTTGAATGTGGTGTTATGTTTTTGCTCTCGAACTAAAAACAGATACTACAATAGTTTTATAAAAAGACGTTTATCATTGTATCTGTTCGCAGACACCTAACTTTCAAACTCCGCTCTGAGGATATTCAAAAACGTTATCAACAGTCTCTTCTTCGAGGTCTGCCTTTTCAATCAGCATTTCACGAGGAGCATTCAATACCTGACGAGCCGTATCAAGACCTATAGACTTTATAGCATCAATTACCCATTTATCTATTTCATCTGAGAACTCATCTAGGTAGATATCTTCTTCTGCTGTTTGTTCATCGAGTTCACGGAATACATCAATAGTATAACCTGTCAGCATACTCGCTAACTTTATATTCATACCACTACGTCCGATTGCTAAGCTAACCTCTTCAGGCTGTAAGAACACTTCTGCCTTTTTCTCTTCTTCATCGATAGTAAGGCTACTTACCTTAGCAGGAGACAAAGCACGTTGTACAAATAGTTTTGTATTAGCTGTCCAATTTATAACATCAATGTTCTCGTTGCAAAGTTCACGCACAATGCCATGAACACGACTACCACGTACACCTACGCAAGCTCCAACAGGATCAATACGGTCATCGTAGCTTTCTACAGCTATTTTTGCGCGTTCACCAGGCATACGTGCTATACCTTTTATACTAATCAATCCATCTTCTATTTCTGGAACTTCTGCTTCGAGCAAACGTTCCAAGAAAGTTGGTGCGGTACGCGAAAGGATTATTTTCGGATTATTATTATCGATTATCAACGCGCAAAATCACAGCACGTATAGTTTCGCCCTTACGATATTGGTCGCGCGGAATTTGTTCACCTTTAGGAAGAATTAGCTCATTATTCTCCTCATCTACAAGTAACACCTCTCGCTTCCAAACCTGATATACTTCTCCGGAAATTATTTGTCCAACGCGGTCTTTATATTTATTATATAAAGAGTCGTGCTCTAACTCTAATACTTTCGAAGCTAATGTTTGACGAAGGTTTAGAATTGCCCGACGACCAAACTTGGCAAAGTTCACGGGTTCAGAAACATCTTCCCCAACTTCGTAGTCTGGTTCTATTTTCTGTGCGTCAGTCAAACTAATTTCTTTATTCTCGTCTTGTACCTCACCGTCTGCCACAACAACGCGGTTTCGATATATTTCTAAATCTCCTTTATCTGGGTTTACAATAACATCAAAGTTTTCGTCTGATCCATATTTCTTAGCAATTACGTTACGGAAGCTCTCTTCCAAAACGCTTACCAATGTAGTACGATCGATGCTCTTCGTATCCTTAAATTCTTTGAAGGTCTCAATCATATTCGGACGTTCTTCTTCTTTTCTTGCTGCCATAGTTCTACTTGAAACTAATTAGATATTTTGTGTATTTTACTTCATTCATTTCGTACTCATGGTCTACATCCATCTTTACTGGACGTTTCTTACCTTCCACGTGTACTTTCTCATTGACCGAAACAACAAACTTATTTCCATCAACACTTTTTAAAACCCCACTCACTTTACGCCCATCGTGGTCTAACACTTCAACTTCTTTTCCTATAAAGTTTATGTATTGTTGTGGTACTTTGAAGGGTTGCCCTAATCCAGCTGATCCTACTTCAAGTTCGTAATCTTCTTCATCACGTGAGAGATTTTCTTCTATAAACTTACTTAACTCTACGCAATCTTCTATCCATACACCATCAGCGTGGTCTATTTCAACTACAACTTTACTATCAGGACTTATCTGAATATCAACTAGAAAGTATTCTTTACCTTCCAACCATTCGTCTACAAGCCGTCTTACAATGTTTTTATCTATCATATACGTCTAAAGTGTCTTTGTTGTCCACTGGTTCTAAAACCATATCTTAATCTTAAAATAGATATTGAAAAACAAACAATCTATCTTACTAAAAGATATGAAAAATGAGGAACTCTTTAAAGCTCCTCATTCCTCTGAACAGTGCAAAAGTTAGCAATAAATATACTGACTACCAAATATTTTATAACTTTTCTTTATATCAAAGTACTTTCTTATCAAAACCAGAATAGTATTCATTATAAATTAATTACCTTTGCAACTCATTGGATATTTTTTTATGGAACACAAACAACATTATTCAGGACTGAGCGAACAAGAGGTTAAGGAAAACAGAGCTAAATTCGGAGATAATGTATTAACTCCACCAATACAGACTCCTATATGGAAAAAATTTATTGCGAAATTTAACGACCCTCTTATTGTCATTCTTCTTATTGCGGGCGTTTTCTCTGTTGGTATATCATGTTACGAATATTTTGGTCTTAACGAAGGGACACAGGTATTTTTTGAGCCTGTAGGGCATTTTTCATTGCTATCTTACTTGCAACCGGATTAGCTTTCTTTTTCGAAGAAAGGGCTAATAAAGCTTTCTCCATACTCAATAAAGTAGACGACGACGAACTTGTAGAAGTAATGAGAAATGGCAATACAACAAATGTTCCTAAGCGAGAAATTGTTGTAGGCGATATCGTTCTACTCAATACTGGAGAAAATATTCCTGCTGATGGAGAACTTCTCAAAGCAGTTGCATTAAGTGTAGATGAGTCTTCGCTGACTGGTGAACCTATTTGCAGAAAGAGCACGAAGCACGAAGAATTTGATAGCAACGCAACCTTCCCTCTAATTTTGTTTTGCGCGGTACGAAAGTAATGGAAGGTCATGGAATTTTTCGTGTTACGGCTGTAGGCGATGCTACCGAAAATGGTAAAGTATTCACTGCTGCACAGATAGACAATAGTGTTAAAACTCCTCTAACAGAGCAATTAAACAAACTTGGAACACTCATTACATGGGCAAGCTATGCTTTGGGCGTATTAATTTTAGCAGGTCGTGTACTAATGTTCTTTAACGAATATTCTTTTACTTGGGTACATTTCATTCAGTATCTCTTAGATAGTATTATGATTTGCGTAACACTCATTGTAGTTGCTGTTCCTGAAGGGCTACCAATGGCGGTTACATTGAGTTTGGCTTACTCTATGCGTAGAATGCTTCAAACGAGTAATCTTGTAAGAAAGTTACACGCATGTGAGAAACGATGGGTGCTACAACTGTAATATGCACCGATAAGACTGGTACGCTCACGCAAAATCAAATGCGTGTTTACGCTTTGCAAGCCAATAGAGATGATGTTATTATCGACGCCTTATTAAAAGAAGGCATTGCCGTTAATTCTACTGCATCGCTCGACCTTTCCAATCCTGAAAAACCTGTTGCTTTGGGCAACCCTACTGAAGGAGCCTTACTTTTGTGGCTTCGCGATCAGGGATATGATTATCAGCAAATACGCGATGATATTGAAATTGTAGACGAACTTCCATTCTCTACCGACCGAAAGTATATGGCTACACTGGTTCGATCTACCCTACTCCCTAATAAAACTATCTTATATATAAAAGGTGCAACCGATATTATTAAACAATATTGCACATCGCTGGCTGGTAACAGGTCGTGGCCCGAAATTTTTACACAACTGCAAACATGGCAAAGTCAGGCTATGCGCACCTTAGGATTTGCTTATCTTGAACTACCACAAACTACATCTGTTAAGTTGGCACCTGGCGTTATTCCTAAAATAATAAATGGCGAAACGGACATTGCCGTAAATTGTTGTTTCTTAGGTATTGTTGCCATCTCAGACCCAGTACGCAAGGAAGTTCCTGCTGCTGTTAAAGAATGTATTGATGCAGGAATCAGTGTGAAGATTGTAACTGGCGATACGCCTGGCACTGCAAAAGAAATAGCAAAACAAGTGGGATTGTGGACACCTAATGATACCGATAAAAACATTATCACTGGACCAGAATTCGAGGCGCTTACAGATGAAGAGCTGAGACAGCGTGTGTTCGACCTAAAAATTATAGCACGTGCAAAACCAATGGACAAAAAACGCTTGGTAGAGAGTTTGCAATCACTCAATCAGATTGTAGCTGTTACGGGCGACGGTACGAACGATGCTCCTGCATTAAAAGCTGCTCATGTTGGATTATCTATGGGCGACGGAACAAGTGTTGCTAAAGAGGCTTCTGACATTACTATTATAGACAATTCTTTCCTTTCTATTGGTCGTGCCGTAATGTGGGGACGCAGCTTATACCAAAACATTCAGCGTTTCATTCTTTTTCAACTTACTGTAAATGTTGTAGCCTGTCTCATTGTGTTGGCTGGTGCATTCATGGGCACCCATAGTCCGCTTACAGTTACTCAAATGTTGTGGGTAAACCTTATTATGGATACTTTTGCAGCAATGGCACTGGCATCTTTGCCACCATCACAACAGGTTATGAACAACCCACCACGCAATCGTAACGCATTTATTATAACACGCAATATGTGGACACGTATTATTGCGTTGGGTGGAATTTTCTTTCTTTCTCTATTAGGTTTCCTATATATTTTAGAATATTCGGATATTACACAAATGACCGACTTATTGCATTTCAAACTCAGTAATCATAAAGAACTTACTCCTTACGAGTTAAGTCTCTTCTTCACTATGTTTGTAATGTTGCAGTTCTGGAATATGTTTAATGCTCGTGCTTTTGCAACAAACCAAAGTGCTTTTCATTTTAAAAGAGTGTCGTGGTTTTGGACTTATTGTGCTAATGATTCTCATAGGACAAGTTCTCATTGTGGAATTAGGTGGCCAGATGTTTAATGTAACGCCATTAAAACTTATTGATTGGTCAATTATTATTGTAGCTTCCTCGGGGGTACTGCTACTTGGCGAAATTTTCAGATGGCTTACTGCTAAAAAGAAATAGTAAGAGTTTACTTGAGTAAAATAGAGAAATGGACTACACTCTAATATGAATATATGGACGGTTTCATCGGTATAATCACAGCCTTATTAGCACCTCAAAGGAGTGGCTATAAAATGCTACTTTCTTTTTAGACGTCTATCACGTATGTTTTAGATATCTGTCACGTTCGTTTTAGATGTCTGTCGCGTTCGTTTTAGATGTCTATCACATTCGGGACTGATATCTGTTTTTTTATAAGGCATAAACTGATAAATTAGAAAGACCTTAAAGTTGTGAAATAAAATGAAAACGAATTACTTCGCAATAGCTTGAATTTCTTCTAACGAGACACGACCTAACAGGTTTACAATAGTAAACTCTCCACGTTCTACTGTCAGCAGTACATATTCGTTTTTACCGTTCTTGTATTTCTTTTCGTAAATTGTAACATCATCACCATTGTTCTTCGTTTTCATTACAACAATATATTTGGCTTGCTTATAATAAGCGAAAGCTGCATTTCTTATACTATTAACGAGCGACGGACGTTCACAATGCAACACCTGAATATGGTCTAACCGCTTTGCAATGCGCGTTATATCTTTATTGCCTGCTTGTACGTTCCCCATCATTTTCAACATTGTCGCCGAAATATAAATAGTCGATACACCTTCCTTATCGTTATACCTGTCGAAGAATGCTTGCTGTGCAAAAACAAAATTAAATGCGAAGCTGAATAGTAAAATTAGTAATATCTTCTTCATTTTATCTGTCTGTTGATTGTTTTGTTACGTTATTGATTGCTTCCAGTCCTTTGTTGAGCGATACGGAGAACTTTGTGAGTGCTTTGTTTGCTGTAGCGTATGCATCTTCGGGGTTATCAAATGTGTCCATTCTTTCTATGTCCGACAACTGTTTTTCTCCAGTTTCATCGATAAAAATACCTACTCCCAGTAACAGCAATATACTAGCAGCTATGCCTACCACCCAACGTAAACCACTCTTGCGTATCTCTTTACGTGCCGTAAGCTCTACCATATTCCATTGGTTTTATTTGTCGTTCTATTTTGTGTTCTAAATCAAATGGAACTTCGATGGCAATGTTTTGTTGCAGCGCAAGAAACATTTTGGCTTCCTCGCGCAATTCCTCGTCTACTTCATTACTACAGAAGTACTCCGCAAGATGTTTTTCTTCGGTTTCATCGGTTAATCCACAGTAAAACCGTTCTAATAATTTCTTTGTTTCCTTCTTATCTATCATCGCTTTATATTCTTTATCTTTTCTCTTATCTTTTTTCGAGCCCTACTCAAAACAGAACGTAAATTAACCTCCGTGAGTCCAGTTTCGGCACTTATTTCTTCGTATGTTCGTCCCTCCACATCGCGCATAAGCATCACCCTTCCTTGTGGATCGGGCAGTGCGAGTATCATAGCTCTTATACGTTGCCATTGGTCTTTGGCTTCTATGCAATCGTTCAGGTCATTGGTTTCCCCACTATATTGCATAACACTTACATCGTTTTCGGTTTCCTCAATGTGCTTTATGCGTTTCACATCGTAGAATATCCTACGTAGCGTCATAATGCTATATGCCTCTGGATTTTCTATATCTGTAAGTAGATGGCGACGTGTCCACAAACGCAGAAAGGTTTCTTGTATCAAGTCTTCGGCAGCCTGTTTATTTCTAGTAAGATGCCATGCCACCACATAAAGTTTGCGATGACATGGCAAGAAGATTGCTTTGAACTGCGAGGCTTCCATTTATAACTATTTCGTGAGAGAGTTTATCTTGTCTACTTCTTGTGTTGGCTATCGATAACATCGCTAAGTTTATCTAACGGTATCTTACCTCTTATCATAACAAGAGTACCATCATTAGAACCAGCAGAGACAATTATAAGTTCGCGTACTACGCTACCCTTCATTCGTACCAATATATCGGTAAAACCGTCCTTTGTACTTTGTCTTACAAGTTCCTGATACCTATTATCGTTTATACGCTTTGCACGAGTCCAAAACTTATTTTTCACATTGTCGGAACAGTTGCTCAAATCTAATACTTTAATAGAACTAATATAGTTCAGAGCATCGTAACCAGAACTATCCTCACCTTTACTGCCACCTTTGCAAGTGTAAACAACAAACTCCCGATATGGTGATAATCGGCATTCTTTACGGTCTTAAAAGTTGTCATCAAACTATTTATATCATCATCGGTATGCGCAGTTACGTTGAGCACACAACAATTGATGATAAGAAAAAAGATAACAAGCAGTCGTTTCATAACCTTACTTTCACTTTCCTATAGTAGTATCGTTTACTATTCCATCTATATCTTTTGGCAAGATATTTCCATCTATCACAACCAGAACACAATCTTCTTTATCGAAAGAGCAAATTATGAGACGTTTAATAAGTTCATCTGTTCCCTGAGTCATTATTCGCACCTTTTCTCCATTATCATTCACCTTTACAATATCATTATAGTCTTTCCAGCTTAATGCTTCTATCATTTTCTTAAAGTCTCGTTTAGTAGAGCGATTAGCATCTTCGAGAGTAAGTATACGCAGATGGTCTATCTTTTTTGCCCACTTTTCACTTTCTTTATTTCCTGAGCTCTTTAATCCAAGCGATATTAACTCCTTTGGGACATCAACGAAAACTACGTTATCGCGATGTTTAAACTTATCGAAAATGCTATTTATATCCTGTGCTTTACACACCATACTTACCACAAGAAGGGCAAATGAAATAAGAATTGTTCTCATAATCGTATTCTTTTAAAAAGTTTCTAATATGTTTGTATTGGTATAGACGTAATTTGTTGCATTTTTGTGGCAGTGAAAACAGTTTTTTATACACTATTTTATTTTTTCTTAGCTATCGCCCAATAAACTAAAAGCCCAGACACAGTATTTATGTGCTGGGCTTTCATTATTCAAATAGTGATGGTTCGCTTACCGTAGAGCCACGTAGCGACTTACCAAGATGTTCGTAAGCCAGCTCTGTTGCCATACGTCCACGTGGAGTTCGTTTAATAAAACCTTCCATAATTAGATAGGGTTCGTAGACTTCTTCTAATGTACCAGCATCTTCGCCTATTGCAGTTGCTATAGTAGAAACACCAACAGGACCTCCGCGAAACTTATCAATAATGGTAAGAAGTATCTTGTTGTCTATCTCATCGAGACCATATTTATCGATATTCAACGATTGCAACGAAGATTTTGCTATCGTATGATCGATAGTTCCATTACCTTTTACCTGTGCGAAATCACGCACACGACGCAACAGAGCATTACAAATACGAGGCGTGCCACGCGAACGGCGAGCTATTTCTATTGCAGCATCGTCGTCAATTGGTACTTTCAGCAAACGTGCAGAACGCTTTATAATGCGGCTCAAGGTATCAGGGTCGTAATACTCTAAGTGCAAATTAATGCCAAAACGAGCTCGCAAAGGCGCTGTAAGTAGTCCACTGCGGGTTGTTGCTCCCACAAGTGTAAACGGATTTAAATCTATCTGAATGGAGCGTGCCGATGGACCTTTGTCTATCATTATATCAATTCTGTAATCCTCCATTGCAGAGTAAAGATATTCTTCTACAACGGGCGAAAGACGGTGAATTTCATCAATAAACAACACATCGTTAGGCTCAAGAGATGTAAGAATACCAGCCAAATCGCCCGGTTTATCAAGAACTGGTCCCGAAGTAATTTTAAAACCCACTCCCAGCTCATTAGCAATAATGTTGCTCAACGTGGTTTTCCCCAGTCCGGGAGGGCCGTGAAGCAACGTGTGGTCAAGTGGTTCGCCACGATATTTGGCAGCTTCAACAAACACGTGGAGGTTCTCTACCACCTTATTTTGTCCACTAAAGTCATCGAACTTTGGTGGTCGCAAGGCGTTTTCAAACTCCTTTTCGGCTGTCGTTATTCGTTCCTCTCTTATATCGAAATCTTCATTCATACTTTCTTTATGTCTGTCTTTATTACAAATAAATAGACTTATTTTTTGCAAAGATAGCCATTAAAAACGAGAAACAACTTTGATTCAGAAATAAAACAGTAGTTGTTTTTCAGAGCAATATATATTTTTAGCTGTTTCTCAGACGTTCTCTACAAATCTCTAATATACCGATGAGTTCGTCCATTTTGTTTTGCTTTTAAGCATTGCAATACGCGTTTGTTTGAAGTCGGGAACACCTTTAAAAATGGGCGACGCTGCAAGATGTCGGCGAGTATGTAGTATACCCCTATACTCATCTATTTTATCTACATTAATACGCAACATCTCCTCTAACACATCAATTTTATCGTCCAAAGTAAGTTGGTTTACGCCTACCTCAGCTGTTTCACTAAACAGCCACGGACAGCCAAAAGTAGCCCTGCCTATCATTATGGCATCTACTCCATAACGATTAAAATGCTCTTGGGCGTCAGAAACACTGGTTACATCGCCATTTCCTATAATTGGTATGTGTATACGAGGGTTGTTTTTCACTTCACCAATAAGTGTCCAATCGGCTTCTCCTGTATACATTTGTGCGCGGGTACGACCATGTATAGTCAGAGCCTGTATGCCACAGTCTTGAAGTTGTTCGGCTAGTTCTGTTATAACAAGGTTCTTATCGTCCCAACCTAAACGTGTTTTCACTGTAACAGGTGTACGTACAGCCTTCACAACTTCGCGTGTTATCTCTAACAACAGTGGTATATTCCTCAACATACCAGAACCTGCTCCTTTATTTGCTACTTTCTTTACTGGGCAACCGAAATTTATGTCGATTACATCGGGGTTTACACGCTCTACTATTTTAGCTGCCTCAACCATCGAATCTACATCTTTCCCGTATATCTGAATACCCACCGGGCGCTCATCTTCATCGATAACAATCTTATTGAGTGTTGATTTTATACTGCGTATAATGGCATCTGCCGACACAAACTCTGTATAGACCATTGCAGCGCCAAAGCGTTTACACATCTTACGAAAGCCTATATCGGTTACATCTTCCATTGGTGCCAAAAATAAAGGACGTTCACCAAAATCTATCGTTCCTATTTTCATACTGCAAAGGTAGTGCTTTTTATTCGAATTGCAAGTTTTAAAAGCGTACTAACAAAAGACTATTAATATTGACTGAATATGTTCAAGCATATTAATTCGCAATATTAATTATCTATAGCGAAGATGATAGCTCGCAGAAGAAGAAATAACAACATTTGGTTTTATTTAATAATGGATATTAGAAGGTTTTACCCAAACTGTTTTCACCTAATTATATAAGGAGAAACGAACTTTCAAAACACTAATAGACCGAAACAACGGTTACTCGCACAATTACAATAAAAAGCACCATTATTTTTTTGCACGTCTGTATAATAATCAGTACATTTGCAACATTCTGCTATACTTTTAAGTATGCAAACAAACAATATAAAAATATCAATAGTTATAATTAAACAAACTAAAAGCATTACAAGTATGAAGAAAAATCTATTTATCTTTTGTATTCTTAATGATAGGGATACTAACTACATTCGGACAAAGTGCAGGCTGGATATTCCAACCTGGAAGTGAAGGACCATGGTTTGAAAAGGAGATTGAACAAGGAAAGCCAATGGAGTTTTACGACTACGGCGGACCAGAAAAGGGTATGCGAGGCAACTATGCTTACACGCTTCAACGATTAAGACCGAAGAATTCGGATTCACATATCACGGTTATATTCGAGAATGTAGAATTTGGACAAGGCGACGAGCTGCGCATTTACAACGGTTTAATCGAGCTTTCGTGCGAAAGAGACGAGGATAGCGGAGACTACTTGTGGGGTTGGGCGAAGCAAGATCCTCTTAAGATAATCAAGGAAAATCCTGAAAAGTTACCTATTAGAATAAGTTCTACTGCTACAGATGGCGGTCTGTCGGTTGCTTGCTACGCCGCAACAACTATGCACTGGTTGGAAAGCGATGGTTTATTGTGTAAAGAACGGAGACCCTGAACCTGGAGCAGAAACGCCTATGGATAAGCCAAACTTCACCTTAAAAGGTAGATCCGAGTGCGAAGATTGAATACGATGAAGATGACGAACCGAAACCTATGTATTTGTATTTAGAACTACAAGGTATTAATGATAACCAGAGTATTCAAATAGAGCATAACGGGCAAAAGAACGATTACACGCTGAATAAGAATGTAACAAATTCTATTCAGTTGGAAGTGGAGCCTAACGATGTTATTAAAGTATATGCAGATGTAATTGCTTTCAAGGCACAAGCTGGTAAATTAGTAACTTGTGAGTTAGGGAAGAACGATAATTTGGAGGTGCTCAACCTTATGATGAACAAGATTACAGAGCTAGATTTGTCTCAACTTCCTAAACTGCGCGAACTTGCCATCACCGACAACCGTTTGACTACCATCGACCTTAGCAAACTTAAAAGTCTAAAAGAGTTCTACGGTAGTTATAATAATGTGGGGACATTAGATACCAAACAAAATCATAGCCTCGAAGTGTTGGCGTGTGCTGGTATGGGTTTAACAGAATTGGACCTCAACAATAACCCAAAACTTGAGAACTTAACAGCAGGAAACAACAACTATACAACTTTTCCAGACTTAAGCAATAAGCCTGCTCTAAAGTGGATTGATATGGAGAGTTGTGGTATGAAAGAAATAGATGTAACAAAGTTTCCTAAGCTAAAGTTCCTTGACTTGTCGGGTAATCAACTCACACACATAGACCTTTCAAAGAATACTCTGCTTCGTAAGCTCGACTTAGACAACAATCAACTCGATGCTTGTGCTATTAACGACATTCTATTTACATTGCAAAAAGCGCAAAAGGAAGACGAGGCCTCTCTACAAATAAAAGGTAATACAGGTTCGTCTACTTTGCGATAATACACTTTTAGAAGGAAAGAACTGGACTACTAATGTTGATGGCAATGGTACTGGGTGTAACACTGTACGGCTACGCTTCGAAGACAGCCCACAAGGCTCGTTTAAAACATTGGTTGATGGCAAAGACATTCCAGAATGGACTCCTATAGAGAAAGGTAAAGAGGTAAAAATAGAGACCTCTCCAATAAAGGGCTATAAACTGGTTAAAATAATGCTTAATGGTGAAGATGTTACAGCCAATACATTTAAAATACAGCAATATGGAGTGCTTGCTGCCATATTCGATATAGATAATGGCATTCGGAATGTAGAAACAGAAGCTGTGAAAGTGGTGCAACACAATGGTAATATAGTTATAATGGGATTGCAACCCGAAAAAGATTACCAGATTTACGATGTTTTGGGAAAATTTCTCTATACTGGTATGACCGATGCTAATGGCAATGCAGAAATATCATTATCTACAGGACACCTTATTATAATAAAAGCAAAACGATACTGTTATAAAAATAAGATGCTAATAAAAGACATCTATTTATAGAGACTTTATCGACTAAACGCTATATACATTATTAATATATATACAGACTGTCTACACACTCTCTCAATGAATAACCAACTACATTGGAGGAAAACTGTAGACAGTTTGTTTGTACGCATATACTAAACATCTCAAAAAAACAATGTACACGAAAAAAAGATGCAAAAAAATATCAAGGTATTGGTATACAATGAGCCATTTAAACAAAAAGAAGGCTGCGTAGAAAAGAAGATTGTTGTAATAGATTCCAGCCACATACAACCACATAGGGAATAGAATATTGAAAAACAGAAAGCTTATAATAATACCTAAAAGCAAAATATTTGCAGAATAAGGAAAGGCATAATCTTCAGCTAAATACATATCGTTCAGCTATTATAATATAAGAACATAAAAGGCTCTAAATTGTTATGACGTCTAATTTGATACTGACAGATATCTGAAACGATGCTGACAGATGTCTAGAAACGAACGTAGGAGACGACTGAAACAAAAGAGCTACATTTTACTAAGTTTTTATTACATATTTTATATACTCTACCTAATAGGTAAATAAACAATAAACACAGATTATACTTTTCTCACCTAATTTCTACAGAGTCTACAATAACTTTTCACTCTAAAAAAATACTATTTCAAAGTCAATTGACTAAGACAGAATAATCAACAAAAATCTTTTCCTCTATATTTATCCTGTTTTGCATTATTAGAAGACTATAAAGTGCCCTTGTCTTCAAAAATTTATGAAATTCTAGACTTATAAACATAAAAAATGTAACTTATAAAAATTGACATAAATCAATCGTATTAAGAACGTTATGCACCTATATTTTTCTTTTTAATGTTATAATAAAAGTATTAATATAAAAACACTAAGCATAATGTGAATTTCTACTTCCCGACATACTATTTTTCGTTCGTTTTTATCAGAAAATATTTTGTTAATTCAATTATTATATAGACCTTTACACCGAAATCTAACCATAACTAAAAACAAAGAGAAGATTCTATGGAAGAACAGATCGAAGTGAAGGAGCTTGAACACGTTGTAGTGTTATTTTCCGGAGACTCAGGGTGATGGAATGCAGTTAGCTGGAAACATCTTTTCAAATGTTTCTGCTACTGTAGGTAACGGAATTTCTACTTTCCCAGACTATCCTGCTGATATTCGTGCCCCGCAAGGCTCGCTTAATGGTGTAAGTGGATACAGAGTCCAAATTGGTGCGGGTAAAGTTTATACGCCTGGAGACAAATGCGATGTATTGGTGGCAATGAATGCAGCAGCGCTTAAAAACGCAGTATAAAAACTGCAAGCCGCAAGGAACAATTATTATCGACACCGATTCGTTTAGTCCACGCGACTTAAGGAAAGCAGAATTTTCGACAGATGATTATCTGAAAGAAATGGGTATAGACCCAGATCGTGTAGTGGCTTGTCCTATTACAAAGATGGTGAAGGACTGTCTTGCCGATACAGGCATGGACAACAAATCTATGCTTAAGTGCCGCAATATGTTTGCACTAGGTTTAGTTTGCTGGCTATTCAATCGCGATTTGGAACTAGTAAACAACTTCTTGTTAGACAAATTTAAAAAGAAGTTGGCTATTGCAGAAGCCAATATTAAAGTAGTTGCTGCTGGTTACGACTATGGACACAACATTCATGCATCAGTGCCTAACACCTATCGTATTGAAACAAAAGAGAAGGTACCAGGACGATACATGGACATCACAGGTAATAAAGCAACAGCATACGGCTTAATGGCAGCTGCAGAAAAAGCTGGTCTGACACTTTTCTTAGGATCTTATCCTATTACTCCAGCCACAGATATCCTTCATGAACTGGCAAAACATAAGTCTATGGGGGTTGTTACTGTACAATGCGAAGACGAAATCTCAGCGGCAGCCTCATCTATTGTGCAGCATTCGCAGGTGCTTTAGCTGCAACATCAACATCAGGTCCGGTATCTGTTTGAAGAGTGAAGCGCTCAACCTTGCTGTTATTGATGAATTACCTCTCGTTATTATTGATGTACAACGAGGAGGTCCATCAACCGGACTACCAACAAAGAGCGAACAAACCGACCTACTGCAAGTGCTGTATGGTAGAAACGGAAAAGCCCAATGCCAGTAATAGCTGCAACAAGTCCTACAGACTGTTTTAGTGCAGCTTTTGAAGCCTGCAAAATGGCTCTCGAACACATGACACCAGTCGTATTACTGACAGATGCTTTCATAGCAAATGGCTCATCGGCGTGGAAATTACCAAATATGGAAGACTTACCAGAGATACGTCCGCACTATGCAACAGAAGCACAACGCTATAAATATACGCCTTACAAACGCGACGAATATAGCAATGTACGCTATTGGGCTGTACCAGGCATGGAAGGATATGAGCATATTCTTGGTGGATTAGAGAAAGATGGAAAGACAGGTGCTATTTCTACAGATGCCGAAAAATCATAACCGCATGGATAAACTAAGATTCGATAAAGTTGCTCGCATTCCAGTGCCCGATTTAGAAGTTCAGGGCGACAAAGACGATGCAGACTTACTCATTGTTGGTTTCAGCAGTACCTATGGACACCTCTATTCAGCAATGCAAGAACTCCGTGCAAAAGGATACAAAATAGCATTGGCACAATTTAGAAACGTAAACCCACTACCAAAGAATACTCCGAAGTATTATCACGCTATAAGAAAGTTGTTGTTGCGGAACAAAAACCTTGGTCAGCTCGCAGCTTTTACTACGCATTCGTATAAACAATTTTTGCTCCATATCAGTATAATCAAGTGAAAAGGACAACCATTTTGTTGTGCAAGAGCTTGTACAGGATTCGAGCGATTATTAACACTTCCAGCACCTAAATATGAGTGTGGAACATTCTATTCAAGGATCTTACAATAATTAAGGAGAGAAATAAAAATGAGTCAATATACAGATAAAGATTTTAAAAAGGACAGCCAAGATGGTGCCTACAGTTGTGGAGACCATTTCTTTTTATCCAGTTTACACAAAAGCAATGGCAGAGTTAGGAGTACCTCCATACGAAACTGCAGTAATCTCTGGAATTGGTTGCTCAAGTCGTCTTCCTTACTATGTAAGCACCTATGCTATGCAAACTATTCATGGTCGTGCTGCTGCAATAGCAACAGGACTAAAGGTTGCAAACCCAAAATTAACTGTATGGCAGGTTTCTGGAGATGGCGATGGATTAGCAATCGGTGGTAATCATTTCATTCATACAATGAGAAGAAACATCGATATTAACATAATTCTTCTCAATAACCGTATCTATGGTTTAACAAAAGGACAGTATTCGCCTACTAGTCCACGTGGTTTCGTTTCAAAATCAAGTCCTTATGGTACAGTAGAAGACCCATTCCGTCCTGCTGAGCTTTGCTTTGGCGCACGTGGAAAATTCTTCGCACGTACTGTTGCTACAGATGCACAAGGAACTATTGCTGTACTAAAAGCAGCCAAGCAACATAAAGGTGCTGCAGTTTGCGAAATACTTCAGAACTGTGTTATCTTTAACGAAGGTTGTCATGATGCCGTATATAATAAAGAAGGACGCAAAACAAATGCTATCTATTTAGAGCATGGCAAGCCATTAGTCTTCGGTGCAGACAATGAATTTGGACTGGTTCAGGAAGGCTTCGGTTTGAAAATTGTTAAGTTAGGAGAAGACGGGTACACTATAGATAATATACTTGTACACGATGCCCACTGCGAAGATGATACGCTACAACTGAAGTTAGCTATGATGGACACGAAAGAAGGATTTCCAATAGCATTGAGGAATAATTCGCGATGTTGAGGCTCCAACTTACGATGATGCTGTTTGAGAGCAAATAGAAGAGGTAAAAGCAAAGAAGCCTTACCATAATTTTGCAGAGCTACTCGAAACTAACGACATTTGGGAAGTTAAGTAAAAATAGATGTTAAGCTATAGAAGTATTTAATACATTGTTCATTTAGACAGAATTTTGCATTACTACTTACATAACTATATATGCTTATAACCCTATTTGCAATTCATATTCAACACAATTGCAACAAAATGAGTGTTTTATCCCTCCCCAAAATAATAAAAAAATAAAATAAAAAGTATAACTAATTACATTTTGCTATGAAAGTTCATGAATATCAAGCAAAAGAGTTTTTGCTAACTATGGAGTTCCCTGTAGAGCGTGGAGTAGTCTGCCGAACACCAGATGAAAGCCGTAGAAGCATACAAAAATTTAGGTGTAGAATTAGCCGTTGTTAAAGCACAAGTACACACAGGTGGCCGTGGTAAGGCTGGTGGTGTAAAGTTAGGCAAAAACGCTGAAGAGATACGTACACACGCTAGCAATATCCTCGGTATGGATATAAAAGGCTTCATTGTGGACCGAATCCTTCTTTGTGCAGCTGTTGATATTAAATCAGAATATTACGTTAGTATTCTTCCAGATCGCCAAACAAAATCTGCTATATTTATGATTAGCCGTGAAGGCGGTATGGATATTGAAGCTGTGGCAAAAGAGACACCTGAGAAGATTGCCAAAATAGCTATAGACCCTGTGGTGGGACTACAAGATTACAAAAGCTCGTGAAATAGCTTTCAAACTCTTTGACGACAAGAAATATGTAAACCAGGGCTGTTCCTTTGTTTAAAAATCTATATCGATTATTTGTAGAGAAAGATGCATCGTTAGTAGAAATCAACCCACTTGTTATTACTGGAGAAGACAAACTATCAGCAGTAGACGCAAAGATGACATTTGACAACAATGCGCTTTTCCGTCATCCTGACGTGTTTGAGCTTTTTGAACCTACTGAAGAAGAGAAAAAAGAACAAGAGGCAAAAACAAAAGGCTTCAGTTATGTAAACCTTGGAGGAGATTGGTTTGCATGGTAAACGGTGCAGGGCTTGCTATGGCTACTATGGATATGATAAAACTCTATGGTGGTAATCCTGCTAACTTCCTTGATATAGGTGGAAGTTCTAATCCAACAAAGATAGTTGAAGCTATGAAACTTCTTCTTTCAGACAAACATGTGAAAGTTGTTCTCATTAATATCTTTGGTGGTATAACCCGTTGCGATGATGTGGCAAAAGGTTTGATAGAAGCTTTCAAACTAATTGAGACTGATATGCCTATCGTTATTAGACTGACAGGAACCAACGAAGCCGAAGGAAGAGAATTGCTAAAAGGTACAAAGTTCCATGTTGCTACAACTATGAGCGAGGCAGGACACATGGCAGTAGACCTCTGTAAATAATTTATTTTACTTTAAAACATCAAGAAAAAATGAGTATTTTTAATTAATAAAGATACACGCCTTATAGTACAAGGTATTACTGGTCGCGATGGTAGCTTCCACGCTACAAAGATGAAAGAATATGGTACTAACGTGGTAGGTGGCACATCGCCTGGTAAGGCTGGAGAAGAGGTCGCAGGTATTCCGGTGTTCAACACTGTTCGCGATGCTATTGAAGCAACCAACGCTAACACATCAGTTATCTTCGTTCCTGCTGCTTTTGCAAAAGATGCAATGCTCGAAGCTGCCGATGCTGGTATTAAACTAATTATATGTATTACTGAAGGTGTACCTACACTCGATGTTGTTGAAGCATATCGCTATATCCAGATTAAAGGTGCACAGCTTATTGGACCTAACTGCCCTGGATTAATATCTCCAGGAGAAAGTATGGTTGGTATTATGCCAACAAATATTTTCAAGAAAGGACATACAGGCGTTATCAGCCGCTCAGGAACTTTAACTTATCAGGTTGTAGCAGCACTTACAGCCGAAGGACTCGGACAATCATCGGCTATCGGTGTTGGTGGCGACCCAATTGTTGGTCTCTATTTCCAAGAATTGCTCGAAATGTTCCAAAACGATCCTGAAACAGACAGTATTGCTATCATTGGAGAAATAGGTGGCGATGCTGAAGAACGTGCTGCAGAATATATTAAACAATATGTTACAAAACCAGTTGTTGCCTTTATTTCTGGTAGAGAAGCACCTAAAGGCAAACAAATGGGACATGCTGGAGCCATCATTTCAAGCAGTTCTGGTACTGCCGCAGAAAAAGTTGCAGCATTCGAGGCAGCAGGTATCCCTGTTGCGCGCGAAACACACGAGATTCCTATACTACTAAAACAGAAGTTAGGAAAATAAGTAACACCGCTTCAATTCTCATTTGATAATAACATTAAACCGAAGGTATGTCTATTTAATAATGGACATACCTTTTGTTTTTACTTCAATCCGTACACAATAAGAACATAGCAAAGAATGGTTGTAATGTTCTGAGGAATGAGGAGATTGTAAAGTTGTAGCTTGTTATGAAATATAAGCTGCGAATACCAGATATCTACAACGCAACTGACAGATATCTAAAACAAACGTTACAGACGTCTGAAAGAAAACGTTACAGATATCTGAAAAGAATTGTTACAGATATCTGAGACAAAAAGTAACTGCATCTACCTACCTTTTCTACGCATCTAAGACATTCTATTTAATTTATAAGTAAACACTACTATTGCTTTCAATAGAGTTTACGTTTACATCTAATAACGAGTCTTTTACAGTCGGAAAAAGTCATAAAACATATATACAATATGTATATAATAACTATAATATTTCTGTATTCTTTTTCCTATTCGTATATAATTATTTACTATAAAAAGAATAAAACATTTGGCAAACGCTATAAAAAATATAACTTTGTTGGCGTATTTAGATATACACAGAATTTAAAACAAATAATAAGAAATATAAAACTATGAAAGAAAACAGAAGAGAACTAAATCGTAATTTAGCACAAATGCTTAAAGGCGGTGTTATTATGGACGTTACAACACCTGAACAAGCTCGTATAGCCGAAGCTGCTGGAGCATGCGCAGTAATGGCATTAGAACGTATTCCAGCCGATATCCGCGCTGCTGGTGGTGTATCTCGTATGAGCGATCCTAAGATGATTCGTGGCATTCAAGAGGCAGTTAGCATTCCAGTAATGGCAAAAGTTCGCATTGGCCATTTTGTTGAAGCACAAATTCTTCAAGCTATTGAAATAGATTATATAGACGAAAGCGAAGTACTTTCGCCAGCCGACGATGTTTATCATATTGATAAAGATAAGTTTGATGTACCTTTTGTTTGCGGCGCTAAAGACCTTGGCGAAGCATTACGCCGTATTGCCGAAGGAGCAACAATGATTCGCACAAAAGGCGAACCAGGCACAGGCGATATTATTCAGGCAGTACGCCACATGCGTATGATACAAACAGAAATGCGTCGTCTTACATCGCTTGGTGAAGATGAACTATACGAGGCTGCAAAACAGCTCCGTGCACCATACGAATTAGTGAAATACGTTCACGATAACGGCAAACTTCCAGTTGTAAACTTCGCTGCAGGTGGTGTAGCAACTCCTGCTGATGCAGCTCTTATGATGCAATTAGGCGCTGAAGGAGTGTTTGTTGGCTCTGGAATTTTTAAATCTGGCAATCCAGAAAAACGTGCTCGTGCCATTGTACAAGCTGTTACAAACTACAACGATGCTAAAATGCTTGCAGAATTGAGCGAAGACCTCGGTGAAGCAATGGTAGGAATAAACGAAAACGAAATAGCTGTTCTAATGGCAGAACGTGGCAAATAATTCAACTATATATGAAAATTGCCATATTAGCTCTGCAAGGAGCATTTGCCGAACACGCAAAAATGATGCAGCAACTGGGGCACGAAACTTTTGAAGTGCGCCAGTTGGCTGACTGGAACAAACCTAAAGATGGTTTGATTATTCCTGGTGGAGAAAGCACAGTAATGCTAAAATTGCTGCACGAACTAAACTTATTTGAACCGATAAAGAAAGATATAGAAAGCGGATTGCCTGTTTACGGCACGTGCGCAGGGCTTATATTGCTATCGAAAGAAGTAGAAAATGCAAAGAGTTCGTATGCACGTTTTGCAACAATGAATATTAAAACTTGTCGTAATGCATACGGCAGACAAATGGGAAGCTTTTCTGTTAATGCACAAATGAAAGGTATAGAAGCCCCCATTCCAATGACTTTTATACGAGCACCTTACATAGAAAATGTGGGTGAAGGAGTAGAAGTGCTTGCCGAAGTAGACGGACACATTGTAGCTGCACAGCAAGGAAAAACAGCTTGTTACAGCTTTTTCACCCCCGAATTAGGGACAGATACTCGTGTTCACGAACTATTTGCCAAGATGCTGAAATAAGAGAAAAATGTTTTTAAACTATCTCATACAAATTTGAGAAATAGCAGTTTGAATTTCAACAGATGTTTTTAGTCTTCAAATAAGCAATTGAATTGACTAACAATAACAAAGGCGGCCTCTTTAAAAGAAGTCGCCTTTATAGTATCTTTCTAACAATTCGCTTTATGCATTTTACAGCATCAGCAAGTTCAGCTCCTGGTTTTAAATTTAGCAACTTTCTTAGCAGCGATTTGTATTTTCTGCTGTAGAAGGATTAATACCTTCGTGTGCAGGGCGTTCTGTTACAGAGTAAGTACCAAAACCCACGAGCTGTACTTTATCACCAGCAACAAGTGCATCTTTAATAGCGGCAGTCATTGCGTCCAATGCTTTTTGAGTCAGCCTTGCTTAAGCCTGCGCCAGCTGCGATTCTTTCGATTAATTCTGTTTTGTTCATAATCTTTGAATTATTGTTTAATATTTTATAAAAACTGTTCTAACGTCTTTGCAAATATACTTGTTTAGTTTCATAAAAACAAACAAAAAGGCAAAAGAAATCTAAACTTTAGCCTAAAAAGAGCGTTGTTACGCTATTTCTTGCTAAGAATGCAGAAAAAAATTCGTATTTTTGCAAGTGTTTTATGGAAACAATTGGAAGTTTAGGAGTTACGATACATTCTTCTTACGAAGACAGAAATATTGGTAAATGCTTTGCTTCGCATAACATAGAAGGATATAAAGGTGAGGTGAATAGGAGTTATTTACTACCCAGACAGAAGAAGTGCTTATTGCTGTTTTCACCCAGATTCCTTAGATTTCAATAACCAGTATAATTAATCATATACTCAGGAATTAAAAGGATATACATTACAGAAGCATCAATGCACAACATAAGTAAGTATCGCCCGTTATAATTAGCACCTATAAGACATTAAAACAATAAGAAAAAAACAAAACATAGAATATGCGCAATATACCAACAGTTACAAAAAACTTACTCATTCTTAATATATTAGCTTTTATTGCTGGTATTATGCTTAGCAGAATGGGTATTGATCTTAACAACATCTTAGGACTTCATTTCTTTCTTGCCAACGATTTCCATCTTTGGCAAATTATAACTTATATGTTTATGCATGGCAGTTTTATGCACATTCTTATGAATATGTTTATGCTGTGGATGTTTGGTATGGTGATGGAAAATGTGTGGGGACCAAAGAAGTTCTTACTTTATTATATCGTAACTGGTATTGGTGCTGGATTATGCCAGGAATTAGCACAATATGCAAACTATATGGCAGAAGGCTTAAATAGATACCAATATTTGGCTACCGAAATGGGACGAATACCAATGGAAAACTATTTAAACCTTTGGACAACCGTAGGCGCATCGGGAGCAGTATATGGTGTGCTATTAGCATTCGGACTTACATTCCCTAACGAACGTATGTTTATTATTCCAATACCAATTCCTTTGAAAGCAAAATGGATTATTATGGGCTCTATTGCAATGGAGCTTTTCTCTGCAATGAGTACTACCAACGACGGAGTAGCACACTTAGCACATCTCGGAGGTATGCTATTTGGATTCTTACTTATTCGTTATTGGCGTAAACACCCTTATTCTGGAGGAACCTTTGGAATGGACAAAGGACATCAATTCTTCGATAATATGCGCCATAATTGGGAGAATAGATCTCACCGTTCTGGAAGAGATAATCAACAGACAAATGATTATAATTATCGAGCAAATACTTCATCTTCACAACAAACACAACGTACAGAAAATGATTGGGACTACAATGCACGTAAGAAAAAAAGGAACAAGAAGAAATTGATAGTATACTCGATAAAAATAAGAAAAAGTGGATACGATAGCCTAACAAAAGACGAAAAAGCAGAAACTTTTTGATAGTAACAAACAGTAAAACATCTATAAAAAAGGAAAAAACTACTAGAAAGATATGCTCTACAAGAGTTAAAAGACATTGTCTATAAACTTGTCTCGGTTGCCAATATCGTTGCAATCATTCTTCTATTCCTTATTGGAAATGTAGATAAACTACAACCAATAGCTCACCCATGGTTAGCAAACTTTGGATTAGGGTTTCCTATTGTGTTGGCAACTAATGTACTGTTTATTATATTTTGGGTGATAGCACGCCCAAAAAGAGTTTGGCTACCTTTATTAGGACTCATCATTTGTTATGCACCCATTCGTAAATACATTCCACTTAACATAAAGAAAGAACCCCCTGTAAGGTCTATAAAAGTACTATCTTATAATGTTTTTATGTTCGCATTGTGGGATTTTGAACCACAGAGCTATAATCCTATAGTCGATTACATTATAAAAAGCAACGCAGATATTGTCTGCTTGCAAGAGACAGACGCCTATGGTAGGCAACGAGATTATATTTACAACACACTTGCAAAGGCTTATCCTTATCACGATTTTGTGAGTTTGCCAGCTCCGGGACATCAACACATGATGTTGTTGAGCCATTATCCTATCGTAAAAAAAGAACGAATAATGTATAAATCGGAAGGAAACATAAGCTACGCCTACATTATAAATTATAATAATCAAGAAATATTAGTAGTCAACAACCATTTTGAGAGTAACCATTTGAGCGAAGCTGATAAGCGAGGATATAAAGAAATGGTGCGTTCGCCATTTGAAGGAAGAAACACGAAGATGGAAAGTAAACGCATTTTAGATAAACTTGGTGAAGCTGCCATCATACGAGCACCACAAGCAGAAGCCGTAGCTACTTATGTTGAGAGATACTTGAAAAAGAAAATACCCGTAATTCTATGTGGTGATTTCAATGATAATCCAATCAGTTACACCCATAATACTATTGCGAAGCAACTAACAGATGCTTACATAGCTAGTGGGAATGGGCCAGGTATATCGTACCATCGAAGTGGAATGTATGTACGCATAGATAATATTTTTTGCTCAAACGACTTTGAAGCATACGGTGCAAAAGTTGATGATAAAATACCTACTTCCGATCATTATCCTATATATGTATGGCTAAAATATCGTCCAAAATATTAAAAGGAAGCGAATAAAAGCGCTTAAATTTTCCGAAATGTGAAAATAACTATCTTTGCACGTCTATCTATCCCTGAAAAGGAAATAATTAAAAATAAATAAATAAAATGCAAAACAAAGGATTAGTAATTTGTGTTGCCGTCTTGCTGACGCTCGCAAGCATTTTCTACTTGTCTTTCTCTGTAGCAACAAGCTACTATGATGGACAAGCTGCGAAGATTAAAGACCCTATTGCACGACAGGATTACAAGGATTCTGTAAAGTATTTGGGCATTTATCCGTACCAAAAGTGTTTAGAGACACAAATTAGTTTGGGTCTTGACTTGAAAGGTGGTATGAATGTTATCCTCGAGATTTCTGTACCTGATGTAGTAGATGTACTTGCAGACCATAAGACCGATGCAGCTTACCAAAAAGCAATGAAGGAAGCTAAAGCACAAGAAGCTACAAGTCAGAGCGACTTTATAACACTTTTCGTCGACAATTTCCACAAAATTGCTCTAGGAAGAAAACTTGCAGAGATATTTGCAACACAGCAATTGAAAGGGAAAGTTAGTAACAAAGTTCCGACAAAGAAGTTGAGAAAGCTCTACGCGAAGAAGTTAGTTGCTTCTATCGATAACTCTTACAATGTCGTTCGTAATCGTATCGATCAATTTGGTGTAGTTCAACCAAACATTCAAAAACTCGAAGGACAAGAAGGACGCCTAATGGTGGAAATGCCTGGTATACGTGAACCTGAGCGTATGCGTAAGTTATTACAAGGCTCTGCAAACCTCGAATTTTGGGAAACATACAATAATCAAGAGATTGCACCTTACTTAACACAACTTGATCAGCGTTTGGCAAATGGTGAAACAAAGGCTGAAACTAAAGATTCTGTAACAAACGCTACAAACAAAAAGCAAGTTACAGAAAAGAAAACCACAACCAAACTTTCGCTAAAAGACGACAATATTATGAGAACATAGGTAGTAATGCACAGATGGCTGCCGCAAGAAAGGAACATCCATTACTTTTCATTCTGCAACTTACCCCTGGCGATGCATTGAGTGTTGTTGGTTATGCAAGCGTTCGTGATACTGCTGCCGTAAATAAGATTATCTATAGCAAATTAGCACAACAAGTTCTTCCTAGCGACTTACGTCTCCGTTGGAGTGCAAAACCTGCTGATGGCTTAAAACAAAAGAATATATTTGAACTCCATGCGCTTAAAAGTTACAACATCTGATGGTCGTGCACCATTAGAAGGCGATGTAATTACAGATGCAAAAGACCAGTTTGACCAATACGGACGTCCTGAAGTTAGCATGACAATGAATTCTGATGGTGCTCGTCAATGGGCAGCTATTACAAAAGCTAATCTTGGAAAGGCTGTTGCAATTGTGCTTGACGGACTTGTATTTACTGCACCACGTATCAATTCAGAAATCACAGGTGGCTCTTCGTCTATCTCTGGTTCTTCGTTCACCATCGAAGATACTAAAGACTTGGCTAATACTTTGAAGTCTGGTCGTATGCCTGCTCCTGCTCGTATTGTACAAGAAGAAGTTGTTGGTCCTACACTTGGTGCACAATCAATCCAACAAGGTCTTTGGTCGTTTGCTATTGCTTTCGTACTCTTGATGATCTATATGGTTATAATGTACGATGTTATTCCAGGTATGTTAGCTAACTGTGCTTTGCTTGCCAACTTATTCTTCACATTAGGTATTCTGGCATCATTCCAGTCGGCACTTACTATGCCTGGTATTGCGGGTATCGTACTTACACTTGGTACTGCGGTCGATGCAAACGTACTTATTTATGAACGTATAAAAGAAGAAATGCGAGCTGGAAAAGGCATAAAAGATGCATTGCAAGCTGGTTATAGTAATGCTTTCTCTGCTATTTTCGACTCTAACTTCACATCACTCATTACTGGTATCATTCTTCTTGTAACGGGAACTGGCCCTATTCGTGGTTTCGCTACAACATGGATTATTGGTATAATCTGCTCATTCTTCACAGCAGTATACCTAACACGTATTGTTTTCGAGAACCGTTTAGGTAAAGACAAGTGGCTAAATCAGAAGTTCTATACTTCTATTAGTAAGAACTTGATGCGCAATATGCATATTAAGTTTATGAGTTTCTATAAAAACTACATTTACAATATCAGCTATTGTCGCAGTTGTTTTCCTTGTTAGTATCTTCTTTGTAAGAGGTTTGAGCAAGAGTATCGACTTTACTGGTGGACGTAACTATGTAATCACACTTAACAAAAAAGTACACGTAGAAGATGTTCGTAAGGTTTTAAACAATGCGTTCGTAAATACCACAGGCGAAAATGCAGGAAAACCAGCAACAACAACTGTTATTGCATTAGGTACAGAAGGTAATACTATTCGTGTTTCTACCAACTATAACATCGAATCAAACGACCCAGCTGAAGACGATCATGCAGAAACAGTTCTCTACAATGCATTAAAGAAAGGTGGTTTTGTTAGTCAGGCAAATGTAGAAAAGTTTAAAGATCCAGATATACGCGAGGGAGGTTCTATCATTAGTTCTTCTAAAGTTGGTCCGTCTGTTGCTAAAGATATCACTCACGGAGCTATCCGAAGCGTTGCATTAGCATTGATATTCATCTTTATTTATATCCTTGTACGTTTCCGTAATCTTGGTTTCTCAGTTGGTTCTGTAGTAGCATTAGCTCTCGATACATTAATTGTTATCGGTTTCTACTCTATTTGCTATGGTTGGATAGGGTTCTCTCTTGAAATAGACCAGACATTTATTGGTGCTATTCTTACCGTGATTGGTTACTCTATCAACGATAAAGTGGTGGTATTCGACCGTATCCGCGAGAATATGAAGCTACATCCAAAGCAAGATTACCAAACATTATTCAACGATTCTATCAATCAAACATTGACTCGTACAATTAATACGTCGTTCTCAACATTAATCGTATTGTTGTCAATATTTATACTTGGTGGCGATAGTATCCGTAGTTTTGCATTCGCGATGATACTTGGTGTATTCTTTGGTACTTTATCTTCTATCTTCATTGCATCTCCAGTAGCTTACTTAGTATTGGGCAAGAAGACTGAGAACCGTCTAAAAGAATAAGTCAGAAAAGAATAAAAGTAAACAGAATAAATCTTTTAAAAATAGCAGTTGCAATATAAAAAGCAACTGCTATTTTTTTATATCCATTTATAAAAAGCTTATTTCGTTCGCAAAAGAAATATAGTCTTGCGAAGCCAAAAAATAGCGTTTTCAATCATACATTTCAATGTTCAGCCCAAATAATCCATTTGGCAATAACATCGTCATAATGTGTTAATACTATATTGGAACTTCTTTATAGCTCTCATATTTATACCAATCATATTGCTTACCATTCTCATTTGCTATAGTCTGCTACACCTTCGTTATTATTTCAATCCATCTACTCAACAACAAAACAGAACTTTTGTGGAATACTGGCTTAATTGTTTCTCCATTTATTACGTGTACAGCCAATTTCCAGCCAATAGAATAATATAAGTGGAGCTGATATTTGCTATTTATTTCATAACAACAAAAGAACTACAAACACTCTATTACCAAATTATTTGCAAACTCTCTATAGATGTAAAGATTGACTATTCCTATATAGCGGATTGTTTTTCTTTGATTAACATCAATTATTACTGAATTATATGATATTTTATTATTCTAATTTTCCTATTTAGATAATATTTATTAATTTTGTACCCAATCAATAAAGCAATTAATTTATATGGGACCGAAAAGAGAACTTAATATAACCCAATTATACATATATTGCATAAATAATGCACTTTTGCTTCGATGGTTTTTAATGGAGATAATAAAAAAAGAACTTTCTGAAAAGAATTTTTAGAGCAATAGCCAATTTAATAATGGACTCAAAAATTATGTACTTCCGTAAATGCAGATAATAAATACTTTTATTCATTCTGTTCGTATCACCACAATATTGTTTGTACGAACTCTTTTTGGGTAAGTGTCTTTAAATTAGACTTTTTTGCTATTTTCCCACATACACTAAAAAAGATGTAAGGGGAATGCAATATAGACATAGTACGAAGATTATAAACAAACATAAAAAAGCCTTCTTTACCTTTAGGTAGAGAAGGCTTTTTTGTTCTATTTAGCCGTTAAATCTAAATTAGCCATAAAATTCGAATAGGCTGTTACGTTAGTTTTACCCAAAACAGTAAGACATTTTATAACCAGAAAACACAATTAGCGCACAATATGTATACTTGCCAATTGTTTTCCACTTTGGTTATAGGCTACAACAATGTAATGTCCAGATGGAATGTTGTGTAACGATACTCGTTCCTGAATATTTTTATATTGTTCTACGCACCGTCCGTCTGTTGAATATAAAACTATTTTAGCTACAAATGCCGATTTATAGATAGTAGTTTCGGAACTGTTATAATATAAATAGTTGTTTACAGCATTTTGTATTTCATTAATTTTTGTAGTAGAATTTGCTATAACTTTCCACCCATTTTCAGTTGCTTTTATTGTATTTGCATTCAATGTTCCTGGATTTTCGCTAATATCAACCACACCCCATTTCAAAGAATCTTGTTCTTCGGGCGAAACTTCTGGTGCTTTGGGGAGCGAATCGAGTAAACGAGTAAGCAATTGCCTGAAAATTTATTTCCCACAATACTTAACGAATAGAGTTTATTTAGTGTGGTCCAACTAATATCGCTTAACAAATTGTGGTCGAGCTGAAGCATTTTTAGTTTCGTATTCTTTGTAAGGTCTAAGTTTGTAAGTTTATTGTTTCTGCAATAAAGTTCTTTTAACCGCACATTGGCAGAAAGGTTTAGGGTTTCTATAGCATTGTTGCTACATGCAATACCCATTAGCATTGTGTTTGGCAATGTTTCCAATGTTTTTTTATTTTATTGTTTTCTATGTCTAAAAATGCGTAAACTAGTGTTTTCTTTTTATGTTTATTGCAGTTAGATTATTTTTAGCGCAATAAAGTTCTGCCAAAAATACTATTATTTGTAACATTAAGTGTTGCTAAATTGTTCTCACTAACATCTAATGTTACAAGTTGTTTGTTAGCTTGCAAATCAATAGAATTTAAATTGTTGCTTGCACATCGCAAATGACGATAAAGGCAGAATTTTTGGTAAGGTCTAAACTATTTAGTTGGTTGTTGCTACAATCTAAAAATAGATAGTTTTTCAAGATTACTTAAATCTAAATTAGTTAATTGGTTTTGTTTACATTTCAGCTGTGTAATTTGTGGATTAGCATTTAAATTAAGCTCCGATATTTTGTTATTTCCCATTGATAAGCGTTGCAATGCACTATTATGCGAAATGTCTAAAGCAGTAAGTTCATTTTCGTAGACAAATAAAGTCTCTAATTCTGGGTTATTACTTACATCTATTTTATTAAGCATATTGTTGTTGCAAACCTCAATGTTTTTTTAGCACTCTATTGTGCGAAACATCAAGATTTTCTATTTTGTTTTCGCCACACGATAGTTGTGTTAGTGCTGCATTGTTGCTAACATCAATTGTGTTTAGTTTGTTTTGGTGGCAAATTAAAACGTGCAATTCTGTGTTTTTACTAACATTTAGCGCAGATATAGAGTTGTTTGCACAATACAACTGTGTAAGTGCCGTGTTTGTTTCCACTTGCAAGCTCGTTAGTTTGTTGTTGTGGCAATATAGTTCTGAAAGTTGTTTCAAATTGGCTGTATTTAATGTAGCCAAATTGTTATCGTTGCATGCCAACCATTGCAGCGAATAAACAGAAGAAACATCTAAAGTAGTGAGTTTGTTGCCACGACAATCTAATTTTTTCAGTTGGTGGCAATCGGATAAATCTATTTGAACAATGCTATTTTTATAGCAAGTCATCGACTCTATATTACCTTTTACCACAATAGTTTGCGATTTTACCGTATATCCATCTTCAGCGTTTCCGTTTAGTCCCTCAATAGTAAACGCACTATTGTTTGCAGTTTCAATATCTATATTAAATTCTTCGCCAATGTTTTTGTCGGTTTTTAACCGAATAACATCAGTTGTGGTCTGCCCCACTGCATTTTCTGTTCCAATAAATAATAGAATTACTAGCAACGAGCGGCTAAATATAGCCGAACGAAATAAATTAGTAATTGTTTTCATATATTATTTGTTAAATTATTATGCGATTATCTCATAAAGGTAAATATAATTTATTAAACACAAATGGTAATTCTGTATCTAATTTTATTATTGGTTTGCAAACAAAGTTTTTCGCTGTTCACTATTTTCTACACAAAGTTACAATATAAGGTAGTTTGCTTTTATACATTGCGTTTTATACTTTTTGTAGCACTTTTCAACTTTCGAGTGCAAAATAGCTTTTTGTTCTTTGTTCTCTTACTTTGCAAAACTGCATATATAATGTGTAAAAATATGTACTTTTATGGCACTTGTTATTATAACCACAAAAAACATTATTTTTGCAGAAAAATTTGGTAGATACGTCGTACTTTTGCACACGCTTAAGAGGAAATAATAATTCTGCTTCAGTAGCTCAGTTGGTTAGAGCACCTGACTGTTAATCAGGGGGTCGTTGGTTCAAGCTCATCTGGAGCGCAAAAACGAGGATAGTTTTTAACTATTCTCGTATACCATTTATTTATAGCAGAAAGCTAAAATTTTTATGTTGTAAGGAGCCACATTCAACCATTTGTAAATCAGTTTGTTGTTCTAACCAAGATAATATGAAAAATATTTTTTTAATTAGAAAATAAAAAAATATAATAATAAATCGAGAGATATTAATAAGAAAAATTAGAAATAGCTGTAATCGTTGTAAAAAGTGGCACCACAAAAAAACAATAGAAACGCCATAATATTGTTAGAAACCTATTGATTAAGTCGAATGTACAAACACAAAAAAATACAGAATAAAAATGTTTTTATGTTGCTGACAAATAATAACTTTGCACTTACATCTAAAGGCTTTTAAGATAGAAAGATGAATAAATACTGCCAAAAGATGAACTAAAGAGTACAAGAATTTTAGTTTTTGTTCTCGCTCAAAATTAAGATATACTATATACAATGCAAGGCTCTTTATTTAGTGATTATTATTTGAATTATAAGTTTCCAGAACCACAATATTTGGGATCAAAATACATTCACAGGGCGTGGATTGAGCAATTTATTCCTGTTGATACGGAAGTTGTTCTTGATGCATTTGGAGGTTCTCAGTCTATTGCATATCTTATGAAGCAATTGGGAAAGACTACTTACACTAACGATTTCTTGAATTTTAATTATCAAATAGGAAAAGCTCTTATTGAAAATGCAGGAGAATTGCTAACTAAAGAAGATATTGATATACTTTTCTCTCAAAACCACAACCCGTCAGAATATAATTTGATGGAGGGCTTATTTTCAAATTTATTTTTTTGCCCAGAAGAAGCAGCTTTACTCGATAGTTTTAGGAGCAATGTGCCACGTTTACAGAATACATTTAAACAAGCGCTTTCCTTATCTGTTATGTGTCGTAGTATAACTAGAAAAGTAACAATGGGACATTTTGCACATACACAAGCCTTAAAAATATGCAGCAGACCCCATACGAGTTAAAAGAAATCGGAGTTTAATCCGACCAGTAAGAGATATATTTCTTGATATACTACCAGATTACAATGCTGCTGTTTTTAACAATCAGAAAAGTAATAAAAGCTTCCATAAAAATATTTTGGAACTTCTTCCCACATTATCTAATATCGATTTAGTTTATTTTGACCCTCCGTATTGTAATAGCCATGCCGATTATCAATCATTTTATCATCTTTTTAGAAACATTCGTAGAATATTGAGAGATAAGGAGTTTGTTAATGGTATAAAACGCTATGAACCTAAGAGATATAGCGGCTTTGATAAAAGTAGTGAAGCTATTTGTAGTTTTAAATTGCTATTTAAAAGAGCACAACACATTCCAACTTGGCTTGTTAGTTACAACGATAGAAGCTATCCTGACATAAACACAATGATAGAAATGATAGAACCATATAGAAATGTTAGGAGTTGAACATAAAAAATATACAAATGGAAGAGGAGGAAAAGGTAGTGTTGCAGGCAGTAGCGAGATATTATTAATTTGTACACCAAAAAATAAAAAGAATGACAAACTTCGGAAAAATGAAACGTGCTTTTTCGTTACTCGAATCAAAAATCAAAGAATTTCTCGATAAGTTCTCCGCAAAAATCATTAAAAAGAGATTACTTTCAATTTTAAAGGAACAAACTATACAAGCCTATCGGATATTATTTTTTTATAGTAAAAAGAATAACGATAACTTTTTATAAAAGCAACATAATATTGAAGTATACTGCTTATTTTTAATAATCACCTTAATTTAATAAAGGTAGACATATTCATTTACAATAGATATATCTACCTTTATCTGTATAAAAACTTTCTTATTTTTTTATTAGACGAATTATACTAATTTTCAAAGATTAAAAAGCACACTTGCATACAACCATCTATATGCTTATTTCCGTTAATTGTAATATCTGTTAGATGTTTTTTCATTTTTTTTCTTGCATAATACTTTTATTTACCTTATCTTTGCCTTCTGTAAAAAGAATATACATTCTTTCTTTCGTCTAACTATAAGCAATAATACAAGAAACAATTTAAATTATGAAAAAAACAATTCTATCATTATTAGTATTACTTACTTTGTGCTATTGGCACAGTAAGCGCACAATTACCATCGGTAACACTTAAAGACATTAACGGTAAGGCAGTTCGTACAGATACTTTTATCAAATAACGGCAAGCCATTTATCATAGATTTCTTTGCAACTTGGTGTAAACCTTTGCAATCGCGAATTGAAAGCTATTAGCGAAGTATATAACGATTGGCGCGAAGAAACAGGAGTAAAAATATTTGCAATATCTATAGACCAAGCACAGAATGCAAACAAAGTGAAACCACTTGTTGATGAGAATGGCTGGGAATACGATGTATTGCTCGACCCAAATAGCGAATTTAAACGTGCTTTAGGTGTACAAATGATTCCATACGTTCTTATTTGCGATGGAAAAAGGAAACATTGTGTACAAAACATAATGGCTATACAGAAGGGGCAGAAAAACGAGTTAATAGAGAAAGTTCATGAACTTGTTAAATAAGCAGATAGTATGAAAAAAATATTTGCTTATTATGCCTGCTTGCCCTTGGTGCAGTAAATGCAAACGCACAAGGGCAAGACGATAACAACGATAATAAAGTTTCGGTTACTGGTAGTATACAGAGCGATATTCTTGTACCACAAGAAGATTTAAAAATAGGTTCGCCCAAATATAAAGATAAGGTACTTACAAACACTTTTCTCGATTTAAACCTGATTAGTAAGAATGTTGATGCGGGAGCACGATTTGAATTTCTAAAATATCCATTACCAGGTTTCGAACCAGACTATAAAGGCTATGGCGTGCCATATTTTTATTTGAAAGGCAAATTTGAAAAGCTCGAAATTACATTAGGAAACTACTACGAACAATTTGGTTCGGGCTTTATATTACGCACTTACGAAGAACGTAGCTTAGGAATAGACAATTTTTATTAGGTGCGCGCGTGGTTTACAAACCTTATAAAGGAATTGTGCTGAAAAGCTGTAACAGTGAACAGCGCAGATATTGGGCACATAATGATTCGTGGATAAATGGTGCTGATTTAGAATTAAATCTTGGCGAATGGTTTGCTGGATTGCAAAAGAGCGATACAAGAATTATGTTAGGTGGTTCGTTCGTAACTAAATACGAAGACAACAAAACAGATAATATAATGGTAGACCGTACGCACAAATTAAACCTTCCACAAAATGTAAATGCGTGGGACGCTCGTGTACAATTGCAAAAAGGTGGCTTTAATATTCTTGCCGAATATGCACAAAAAACACAAGACCCATCGTTTACAAATGGTTATATTTACCGTACAGGAAACGTAGCTATGCTTTCTGCTTCTTATTCTCAACGTGGAATGAGTGTACTTTTACAGGCAAAACGCTCTAACGATATGGCTTTTAAGAGCAACAGAAATAGCATAGGTGTGTCTTCTTATATAAACCATTTACCAGCTTTTACACAAGACCAAACTTATGCTCTTGCTGCTTTTTATCCGTATGCAACTCGTCCAGACGGAGAATGGGCATATCAAGCACAGTTAGGTTATAAGTTTAAGCGCAAAACTTTTATTGGAGGTCCTTATGGTATGAATGTAAAAGTGAATTTCTCTCACGTGCATGCCATTGACAAACATATAAATCTTACAGGTTCTATTGATAATGTAACCGCAAAAGGTTCAAAAGGTTACGGTTCTGCTTTCTTTAAATGGGGCGACCAAACCTATTATCAAGACTTAAATATACAGGTTGAACGCAAAATATCTAAGGCATTCAAGCTAAATTTAATGTATATGAACCAATTCTACAACAAAACAGTGGTAGAAGGAGAAGGAGGAATGATACATTCCGACATATTTGTTGCCGATGGTAAATATACATTCTCTCCAAAGATGAACCTTCGTGGCGAGGTGCAATACCTTTCTACAAAGGGCGACCAAGGCAATTGGTGGTTTGGATTATTAGAATTAGCAGTTGTTCCTCACTGGATGTTTACTGTAAGCGATATGTATAATTCAGGCGAAACTAAGTTGCATTACTATCAAGGGTTAGTAACTTTCAATGCTGGTGCACATAGATTGCAAGTAGGTTATGGCCGTACACGTGCCGGTTTTAACTGCTCTGGTGGTGTATGTCGTTATATTCCAGCAAGCAAAGGCTTTACAGTTTCGTACAATTATAATTTCTAAACAGAACATAATATGAAGAAAAATATTTCCATTAATAGTAGCAAGTGTAGCAATGTTTCTTTCGTCGTGTGCAAATGTAGACGAAGGCGACAGATATATAAAGGTAGAATCTTCTGATGCTAAACGTGCAGTACTTGTAGAAGAATTTACAGGACAGAAATGTATAAATTGCCCTGAAGCGCACGAAGAATTAACAAAAATACAAAAGGAATATGGCGAAGACAATGTTATAAGTGTTTGTATACATGCTTCTGCGTTGGCTGTTGCTCCATTAAAAACAAGTGTTGGCGAAGAATATTTTAAACATTGGAATGGCGATAAACTTCCATGTGCTGTAATAAATAGAAATACCAGTGCTTTGGGTGTTTCGGCGTGGGCTGGTGTTATAAATAGTGAACTTCAGAAGACCACCACTGTTAAACTCTCTATGGCTAATAATTATAATGCAGCAAACCGACAATTGTCTATAGATGTAAATGCGTTAAGTTCAGAAAAGCTAAATGGAAAGTTACAAGTATGGATAGTGGAAGATGGTATAGTTGCCGTACAATTGCTAAAAGGCAATAAGAAAGATAACCAATATGTCCATAATCATGTATTTCGTGCAGCTGTAAATGGCACATGGGGAACCGATATTGCTTTACAAGAAAATGTAGAAGCAAAGAACAATTTCTCTATTCAGTTAGATTCAAAATGGAACGAAAAGAACATATCTATTGTTGCTTTTTGTTTATAACGATTCTGGCGTTCAGCAAGTAATTAAAACAGCATTTGAATAGTTAATAGATATTTTAATTAAAAAAACTAGTAAACAATGAAAAATATTACTCGTAGCAGCCGTATTGTTCTCACTAAGTATGGGAGCAATGGCTCAAAGTGCAAAAATCGGCACTCCAGTTTGTAGACGATAAGGGAAAGTTATACCCGACGGTTCTGTATTTGAAGTTACAGAATTAGTAAAAGATGAAGATTTTGGTGAAATTTTTATGAAACCAAATCTGTTTATTAAAAATGTTTCTGGACAAACCAAAGTGGTTGCTATGAAATTAGATTTAAAAATCTATGCCAGAAGGGCGTGTTCAATGTTGCATTGATAATTGTATGATGTTTAGTAATCCAGCAGTAGAAATATCAGGATCAATATCAATACCAGCAGGAAAGTCTGAAAGTATAGAAACAGAATGGTTCCTTCCAGACGGAACTACTACTCCAAAACATTGGACTGCTGTTTTTAACTGCAGGTTTATGTAAGGCAGGAGGAGCTGCATACGAATATGCAGAAGATGGACCTTCCATTAAAGTTAGTTTCGGAAAAAACGCAACTGCAATAACTTCTGTTAAAGAAAACACTGTAACAGAAGTAGAACGCTACAATATTCAAGGACAGAAAAATTTCAAAAGCCTTGCAAAGGAATTAATATCATTAAGCTATCTAACGGCAAAAACCGTTAAAAAGTTGATTCCTTAATATGCAACGAAAAGCAGAGAAATCTGTCGTTTTATAAATTAGTCTATATATAGACTAGGCATTAAAAAGCCATATCTTTTTCGATTGAAAGATTAAAGATATGGCTTTTATTTTGCCTATTCCCGTGAATAAATAAGCCTTAATTTATATTTTTCAGAAAAAAATTTCTTTTTTTCTTACCTGAAAAATAAAGATGTGCATTTAGTTTTAATTAATTGTATCTATGGAACTAACTAATTATATCCATAGATTTACCAGTTGAGATATATTGATAGAATGGTGCATTATATAAGTAAGCTCTTTATATATATTCACTATAAGCATATTTTTTTAGAGAATAAAGAAGCCGAATAAATGAAAAATATGCATTGTTCTGAAAATTATAATGTATTTTCTTGCATAATGTTTTTTTCTTTTTACTTTTGTGGCAAGAAGAAAACAATACCTTGATAAAAATCTATATAAAAAGAAAAACTTTATAATAAAACAATTTAAAAACAAATCAGAATTATGAAAAATTTTTACGTTTACGAGTTTTGGTAGCAGTTCTTTTTACTGCTTTTTGGAGTGTCTAACAGTTTTTGCGCAAAGCGATATTGACGAACAACTTGTTTTTCTTGGCATAACTATGACAAAAGATAATGGAAACAGTCTTGATTCTGAGCGCAAGTGGGTTAAATCTGGCTCTGTAAAATACGATGCCGACACACGAACCATTACATTAGACAATGCCGAAATTGTTGTTACTGCCGAGAATTGTCCTCAATACCAATCAGAAAGTGGAACATGGTACCCTGTAATTGGTACATTCCGTTTTTATTGCCCAACAGATAACATTACAGTGAAGTTAATAGGTAAGAACTCTATAACAACAACTCAAACTGGTTTTGTTATGCTTACATACCAAGAAGCAGAATCTGTGAATATTGATATGATAGGTGGAGGTAGTCTTTATATTAATGCAGGCTTAAAATGGTATTGACGACAGACATAACGGTACATTTACTATAAAAAGATGTTGATTCATTAGATGTTAAAAGCAGCTCGATGTGGTATTGCAGGTGGATATACAAGTCGTTTAGTAGTAGACAATTCAAATGTTAAGTCGGAAGCTCCATACGGAGCAATATGTTCTTTCAAGAAGTTTTCTATGAAAGGTGTAAAATGTGTTTCTCCAGTTTCTGATCCAACTGCAACAGATGAAGATAAAGAAGACCCAAACAGCACAAAAACTGTATCGTTTGAAAAAAAGGTGGTGTAACAAATGCTTATGGAACTCCATGGGATATTGCTATTTTGCAGCGCGAGTCTACAGCAGGCATTGAATCTAAAACAACTGTAAAAGATAATGCGAAGATAGTTGCTGTTTACGATGTATCGGGTAGATTACTTAAAGATTTACAGAAAGGCATAAATATTGTTCGTTACAGCGATGGTAGCATAAAGAAAATTATTAAGTAATGCAAAAAAGAGTTGGCATTAGAAGCAACATAATTGTTTAAGAATAATGCTAATTCGTTAAGAAGATATAAGGAAACTCATCATCTTTTTTTATAGTGTGTGAGTTTCTTTTTCCCATTTATTACCAATAAAAGATATTTGCAACTTATTAAAAATGGAGTTGGAAAAAGGTTTGTTGGTACTAAACAATTTATCACTATACATTTATTTTATGAAGAAAATTTTTGCTTTTTATTTGTGCTTTTCTCATTGGGAAATATTAAAGTGAGGAAATCCCATAGGTGTAGAGAAAGCACGACAAATAGCTTTAGAATATATAAAAATAATGGTGCATACGCTCCCAGCAAGTATGCGCAAGTGGAAAAGGTAATAAAGAAAGTGCCACTTTCTACCAATGCTTACTACATATTTAATGTAGGACAGAACAATGGATTTGTAATAGTATCTGCCGATGATAATATGCAAACGGTTTTGGGACATTCTAAAAACGGAACATTCAATGAGAAGAATATCCCAGACGGAATGAAATGGTGGCTAGAATGTTGTCAGTGTTACATAAAGTTTGTTGTTAATAATAAGCAGCAAGCTGTATTGGCTACAAAACGAAAAGCTGAAAAGATTTGCCCGAATTAGTAGAAACAAAATGGAATCAAACAAACTTATAATCTTGAATGTCCAAAATTCGACGAAGGATATGCTGCAACGGGGTGTGTTGCTACTGCAGCAGCACAAATTCTGAAGTATTATGAATGGCCACAAAACGAAACTCCAGTAATTCCAGGTTACGAATCGAAAATACAAAACTACAGCCAGATACTTGAAAAACCTGCAACCACGAAAGTTTAATTGGAGTGCTATGAAAAAAATAGCTATAAGTATCAGGAAAATGCAGACGAAGTAGCTTGGCTTATGCGTTATGTTGGTCAGGCTATGAAGATGCAATATTCGCCTAAAGAATCTGGTGCAAATGTTTTGGTAAAAGCATTCAAAGATTATTTTGATTATGCTACTACAACACAAGAAATAGAACGCTCTTCGTATACAGAAGCAGAATGGCAACAAAGAATTTACGATGAAATAAAAAGAAAAACGTCCAAGATTTTTTACACTGGTGGTAAGTTTGATGTTAATTCTGGAATTATAGGCTATCACGCTTTTTGTTTGCCACGGATATAAAAACGGTAAGTTTATTATAAATTGGGGTTGGGGCGGAATGTCTGACGGTGAATACGATTTATCGGTACTTAACCCATCAATGCAAGGAACAGGTTCATTTGCTGGAGGTAGTGGTTACACTATTAAACAAGCTGTTATTGTAGGATTAAAGCCTAACAAAAACAGGACAGCAGGCAGAAACTACGAATACAATATTTGTGCAAGATATAAAAGATGTACAAGATAAGTATCAGCGCACAGATAAAACAACAGACTTCGTTATAAATAAACTTACTTTTGAAAGTGTTAGCTAACAATTACACACAGCAGAATATTACTTTTGGCTGGCAACTTCGCAATGCAGAAAACAAACCTGTAGAAGGTGTTGCAATTCTTGGTAAAACGAATGTTATGGATATTGAGCCAAAACAATAATACATACGAATGTGTAAATAAATCGTTAGCATTTGGTAAGAATATATCTAATGGAACTTACTATCTTGTTCCTATGTTCGCTACGAATGCAGACGGCAGCAATAACTGGAATGCTTGTGCAAACTCTAGTATGTATATAAAACTTAATATCAGCGATAAAGAAATGCTTACTACTGTTTTTGCCAATAGAAGCGATATAGAATGTAAAATGCTGAAACACGAGGGACAAGCAGAAGAAAAATATTGAAACTAAACTTACAGCAACAATTGCAAATAACGGCATATCTAACGCTGTAACAGTTTATATTTATGACAAAACTTCAGCGCGTAATGCAAATGCTGTTGGGGTAATGATAGATGCTAATAGAGAGAAAACTGTAGAACTACCATATACACCGCGAACAGCTGGTAAGCATTTAATAGAACTTTATGCCGACAATGCACGGAAAATAAAAATTGGTGAGATTGAAATTAACGTGAAAGGAAGCATAGAAACATCATTAACGCAAAGTGGTTTTAAAAATTAAAAAATGCACAAGGTAATGTTGTTATGGATAAGTTTGAATGCGAAGTTACGATAGAAAAATTGGGGTAATGATACTTATAAAAATAAGATTGTTGCCATTCTCTCAGACCGTAATTCGGCAAATGTAGAAACATTAGAACAAAACGTTGAGATAAAAGACGATGAGAAAAAGACACTTACATTTGCTTTTACTAAAATGCAAGATGGTAACGAATATTGCGTGAAACTCTATTACATTAATAAGAACTTGCAAACACGCTTGTCTTTAGCTACGCCTAAATATTACGTATTCCGTTTGAGCAATGGAATTGAGGTGATTGAGAATGGTAATTCTGATAATAGCATTGTTACTATCTATCGCATTAATGGTAGTATAGCAACACGTGTGCAACAAAATATGTTGGAACAAACTCTGAAAACAATGCCTCGTGGTGTTTATATTGTAAATGGTAATAAATATCTGAACAATTAAAAACAAAGATAGACTTTCCTATTAGTCGTGAAAGTCTATCTACAATAAAATTTAAAACAATAGACTATGAAACATATATTAATGTCGTTAATATTTGCTTCTGCTTCTATTTCGGCAGTGGCACAAGACATACAAATACAGAATTTGCCTACTCTTTCTGAAACAGTAGCAAAGGCTAAAACACAGATAGAAACGAATCAACGTATAATAAGCGACTATCTTGAAACTGCAGGACATGGGGCAACTCCTTTTAATAATGGCGAAACAATGATAGGTTCGTTCTATTCGCAAGAAATGTTGAAACCTTTCGTTGGGTGCAGAATTAAATCAATAAGAGTGCTTTTCAACAGATGCAAGTCGCATTAAAAGTATCTTTGTTAGAGAAGGCAGCACTATATACGATGCAACAGAAGTAAAAACCGAAGAGCCACTCGGTAATTCTATTGACAACAATTGGTACGAAACTAAACTGAATAAGGATATAGAAATTACACCAGAAACGAAAGGATTGGCTATAGGTTATAACTTGAATAATGAGAAGCAAGGTAAAATAACAATAGGAATGAATGGTGTAGACTCCTATAAAGGCAATATTTACACTTTCTTTGACGAAACGAACGAATGGGTAAATCGTTCTGCAAACCAACAATTCACATTGCCTGTACAATTAGTAGTTGAACCTGCTGCCGGAACTACTATGAGCGAAATTGTGGTTAGCCATATAGAAGTGCCAAACTATACTGAAGTGGGAAAACCATTAAACATTGATTACTGGATAACCAACGCAAGTGCAACGCCCATAAATAACTTTGAACTTGAAGTTAAGGTAGACAATAAGAGTGTAAAGACCATAACTGTGGACCAAGAAATTAAGGTTGGCGAAACAAACAAGAAGTTCAGCATAGAAGAGATACAACCCAATATCTCTGTTGTGGGTAAACACGACCTTGCTTTGGTATTGACGAAAATAAACGGAACAGTACTTACAAACGTAAAAGGTGTAGAAAACAACCACAAAGTGCTTTATTATAAAGATGTAGTTGCACGCCAAAATACATTGGTTGAAGAATTTACTTCTGAACGTTGCGTAAATTGCTACAGAGGTGTTCGAAATATTAAAGCCTTAAAACAACGTCAGCCTGATATGGTTATGGTGGCAGTGCACTTAGACGAAATTGCATATCCCGACGATGTAGCTGCAAACCGAAAGTCAGTTTCTAAACGAATTGCAAATGTTATCGGAATACTATCGTTTGCTTGCAACAGAGTTGCATTTAGCATAAACAAGAAAGAGACAATTGCAAATCCTAGTATTGCTGCCGAAACGTCTCCAGATGCAACTGCTATGATTGATAAGATCTACAATTATTCAAAAGCTAACACTTGTGTATTCTCTACACTGGCTATTGCGAACAAATACGATAAGGACAACAAGAAAATTAATATAACAGTAACTGGCACTGGCGTGAACAAAGCGAAAGAACTTTTGGAAGACTATGCGCTATTTGTTCTTATTACCGAAAATAATGTAGACGGACATCAAGGCAATGAAAGCGGAATGCTCGAGAAAACAAAACACCAAAATGTGTTGCGTGCATACGTCTCAGATGTAAAAGGCGATAACAACCTTATGTGGGAAGGCAATAACTTTACAAAAACTTACGACTTTGCAATACAAAACAGTTGGAAGCCTGTAGATTTAGAAGTTGTAGCATTCATTGCGCCCAAAATAAAAGAAATAGGGGCTAATCTCGAAACGTTAGCTGTGCAAAACTGCGTAAGCCAACCGCTTGCCAACGACCCTAACGCAATAGAAAAACATAACTACTGTTCAGCCTATAAAGGTGGTAGAACGCTACAACATTAAGGGACAACGCATAGCTATGCCACAGAAAGGCATCAACATAGTGAAACTCTCTAATGGTAAAGTTGTGAAAGAAATAGTGAAATAATATTCTTCTGCAGCTGCAAATACCGTTTTATAGAACTTCACTAACAATAAATAAAAAGTTCGCAAGCTTCTTTCAAATAGCTTGCGAACTTTTTTCTGTTTATACGTAAACAAATTGCCTAAAGCTAGCAATCGGTCTTATCTTCTTTCTCTTTCTAAGAATGTAGACAGTGCGTGACGAATGGAGCGCAAGCCAAATTCTTCGGTGTGAATATCGTCAAGGTTTATCCACAATGCTTCTTCTGCATCGTCGTTCGATTGTAGTTCTGCTTCGTTGCTAACCTTGCAAACAAAAAATGTATCGAGCGTAGGCACAATAAACCCGCTGTATTCGTATCGGTTGGGAAGAGTGGTGAAGAAATTAAACTCGCTAACTATTAATCCTGTCTCTTCTTTTACTTCGCGCATTAAAGCCTCGTTTATATTTTCGCCAATATCCACAAAACCACCAGGCAGATCGAGTGTGCCTTTTGCAGGAGCTTTACTACGACGCAGAGTTAGCAATTGCCCTCTACTGTTAAGAATGAAAGCTGCAACAGCGGCACTCGGATTTAAATAGTATTCAAAGCCGCAACGTTTGCATCGTTTACTTTTTTCGTCTTGTTCTTCAAAACCACTACTACCACACGCTGGGCAGTATTTGAACTTATCTAATACGTGCATTGTTTCTGTTTGTTTCTAAAGTTGTTAATATAAGGTCTATATTATTAAAAATAGTTTAAGCTATATCTCTATTTGTATGCTGCACTTGCAAATGTACTAAAAACTCTAAAAACAAGCAGCTTTATTCCACTGTTTTTTAGTACTTTTGTGTGCAAACTTGATTTGAGCCATAGCTTGGATTGTGAACAGATTACTTTTTCAGAAATAAGAATAATGAATTTTAAGAAACTCTTTTTAATAGTTGGTTTATTAGCCAATGTCGCATTTGTTGCTGCACAAAGCAGTTTTGAGGTGAAACTTTATAACAGTCGTCCGCCGTATAGCAATGGCGACGATAGAGACACTGCCAAAGTGCGTGTCTATCTACCTGCCGACAGAGAGGCTACTGGCAGAGCTATTATTATTTGTCCGGGCGGTGGCTACAGTTCTCTTTCAATGACTACTGAAGGCTACGATTGGGCAGGAATTCTTCCAAAAATCAGGGCATTGCTGCCATTGTTTTAAAAATATCGTTTGCCAAATGGTAAACCAGAAGTGCCTATTTCTGATGCCGAACAAGCTATAAAACTTACACGTATGAATGCTGCTTCGTGGAAAATAGACCGTAACAATGTGGGTATTATGGGATTTTCGGCAGGTGGACATTTAGCTGCTATGGTGGCTACAACATCGAAAGGCGATGCTAAGCCTAATTTCCAAATATTGTTCTATCCGGTTATTTCTATGATGGAAGGTTACGGACACGAAGGAAGCTTTCGCAACTTCTTAGGGAAACACCCAAGCAAAAGCGACCAGAAAAAGTATAGTGCCGATATGAATGTAACACGTATTACGCCGCGTGCTTTTTATAGCGCTTAGCGACGACGACGATACGGTGCCACCAGCTAATGGTGTAAACTACTATAGCGAACTTTATAGAAACGATATTCGTGCTTCTATCCATGTATATCCTGGTGGTGGACACGGCTGGGGCAGCAAAATTGGTTTCCGATATCACGAGGAACTAATGATGGATTTAAAAGCTTGGCTTCGTAGCTTCTAATTGCAGTTAGAAGTATAAATATAAACACTTTTTTGCTGAAATATTGTCTGAAAGTAGTATCTTTGCAGCTGTTAATAGCTTATTTCATAATAAAAAACTGATGAATATGAAAAGAAAAACAATTGCATTGCTACTACTTTTGCTATGCGTACTAAATGTGAATGCACAAGACGACAATGTGCGTACAAAAGAGTGTTTATGTAGAGGCGTTCGGTCCTTCGAATACTATTGGAATAACTTACGATGCTCGTTTCAACGAAAATTCTCGCTGGGGATATCGTGTTGGATTTGGTTTCGGATACGCAAGCAGCACGTCTATTTTCTATGGCAAAACGTCTACACGTGGATATACTGTACCTTTAGGGCTGAACTATTTAGTGGGCGGAAAGAAGCACAACTTGGAACTTGGTGTGGGTTTGAACGCCGGATTTTACAATAATCACGACATCGCATTAGAGCCTTGGTACATAGAAAAAACTCCTGGTAATACAGAACAGATTGGTTGGACTGCTAAACCTATAAAGGAAAACAAGTTCGGAACGTTTGCTTATGGCACTGTTGGCTATCGCTACACTGCTAAAAAAGGTTTCCAGTTTCGCATAGGCATAACGCCTGCAGTGGCTTTTTCGTTTAAGGGCATTTATAGCCACAGAGTTGCGTTTGCACCATACATTAGTTTTGGTAAGGCGTTCTGATATTAGTTTTCAATTAATAGGCGTTATTCTATAACCATATTTGTAGAGTTCTTAATATTCTATTTCCATAAAACTTTTACTGTATTGCACACCAAAAGCGCTTGTTCTCTATTGAGGACAGGCGCTTTTGCTTTGGCTCTTGCTACCATTTTGCAATGCTTTTTGCACGGTGTTTAAAAGGCTACACTCTGTTTAAATGGTGTTTATATGCATATTAAACAGTGTTTTTAGTAGGATGTAACCATATTTCTACACGCATTGCGTTGTTTTATTTACACGTAAGTAGAGTTTTATTTACGTGAGTAAAATCTTATTTACGTGTAAGTAAAACTCTACTTACACGTAAATAAAACTGCAGAACACCTATATAAACATTGCGAAAGCATAAAGATAATGTTGCAGAAGGCTGTAGCCGATGTTGCAGAAGCCTATTTGTGCATTTCGTTTTTGGCTTAGAACACATAGCAATATACAACAAAAACCCCTTGTTCGAAGGTACGAACAAGGGGTAAAATGAAAAAAAAAATTCAGAAATGCGGGAGTATATGGTGTAAACTCCCTACGGCTCTGCAATGCAGAGTGTGCTATTTGTCTTCTTGGAACAATGGGTCGTCTGGCATCACCATAATAGGTTTCTGCTGTTCTGCCTTTAAAATGTTTTCGGGAACATACTTTTTGTCTACCACCAGACGGAAGCTGTATTCGTTAAACCATGGATTAGTCATAATTAAACACCCGTTATATCCATTTGTTGGACCCCAACTGTTCTCCACCATCCACTTCTTTGGCTGTCCGTTTTCGTCAAGGTCTACCGCACTAAGTGTCATTGCGTGTGTAGAACCACTATCGAATGTTGAAATGCGTTCGGCTTTATTCATTGGGAACGATGTGCCAAAGAGCGTTGCATAGTCGAAGTTATCTAAGTCTAAGAAACCATTTTTACGGTCTAATTGTTTGCCCACATCGTAGCTCGAATACATTTTAGTGTTGTCTTTTAACGATGCTATAGCCATCTTTGCAATGTCTTCCATTGGCAGGTTTATGTACTTCCAGTTGTGCCCATCGTATGTATGGCGGTCGTATTGCACCTCGTAGGTTTTGTAGTATTCGCGTCGTGGGTCGTTCATAGCCATAATAAAAGTGCCATTAAGCTTGCGTCCTACCACTTCGTCGCGGAACGTTTGTGGTGTGTAGGTCTTTGGTTTGCCAACGCTATTGCCATTCTTATCCTTAAAAGCATACTCAAATGTTTTCACAGGTTCGCCCAATGCGAGGGTAAGAATGTGGTAAATGTCGCCCAACATTTCGGTTTTGCGTGCCTTAATAGCAGCAGCTGGTTTCTTGTTGGCTACCATTTTGCGGAGTTCCAAACCATATTCGCGGAGTTTAGAAGATATGATAGATGCCATGCGAGAGGTGTTTTCAGCCGAATAGCTCTCTGGCATTACCTCCATAGGCACCAGTCCGTATTTGTCTACAAGGTCGGCAACACCACAGAAAGTACCACCATCGCCAATGGGACTCTTAAAGAAGAATTGCACCATAGGGTCGTCCATAGGTTTGTTTGCATTGTCTATAACTCCCTGCAACATAAGGTTGGCTTTCTCCAATTGGTCGTGAAAACTAAGATAAACGTGCGAAAGCTCTACGCGTAACGTATCTTTGTGGTTGCGTGCAAAGTTAGAACGCAGCACATTTAAGCCCGAAAGAGCCAGCAGCGTCCCGAACTCTTTTGGTTGTGAATGTTCTGTTTGGTAGTTTCTACGCTGAAATGGGTATCAAAGCTACCCACTTTCTTAAAGTTACGGGCAAGGTCGTCGATGGCATTCGTCTTAATAGCGTTTGCTAAAGCACGATTTGCAGTAGACGAACTTCCTGCAGTAATCTTGTCCATCATTTGCTTGTCAATTCCCCCAGCCTTTGTTTGTGCTTGCATAGACACGGCAAAAGCAAGCAATCCACAGGCAATAAAACGTTTTTGTCCATATAATTTGTTTGTACTTTTATAGATTATTTCTGTATTTATAGTATTCTGTTAGTTGTTCTCTCCACCCATTTCCATATCTCTTTGCGTGGAACACCATCTATTGCGATGGTTTTGCAAAGATAGATAAAAAACTTTAATTCCACAACCAAATTGCTAATCAATAGCCAAAGCCTATATATTCCACTCGGTTTTTTATGGTCAAATAGCAACTATTTCCACACTATCGTCTTGGTATTTCTCATAAAAAGGTTTACCTTTGCACGCATAAATCACACTTTTTATGCAATGAAAAAATATTGAACATAATTGTAGCAAGTACTTTCTTCGTAGGATTGGCTGCACTAATGAGTAGTTGTGGCGGTGAGAAGTTCCATGTAGAAGGAACAATAAGCAATGCAAACGATTCTATTCTCTACTTTGAGCACAACGGATTGACAGGCTTTACTACCGTAGATTCTGTAAAACTTGATGCAAAAGGTACATTTTCGTTTGCAAGCGATAAGGTAAACAATCCGGAGTTCTACAGATTGCGTATTGCCGGACAGATTATTAATGTTGCGATAGACTCTACAGAGACGGTTAAAATAGATGCAAAATATCCGCAAATGGCTACTGATTACAGCGTGAATGGGTCGTACGAGAACGAGAAAATAAAGGAATTAGCATTGAAACAAATAAACCTGCAAGCTCAGTGTCAGGCTCTTTATGCTCAGCAACCACAGGCTGCCGATTCGCTTGTAGACCAACTTATTCAGGCTTATAAGCAAGATGTGTCGCGCAACTATATATTTAAAGAACCAATGAAAGCATATAGCTACTTTGCACTTTTCCAATATATAGTGTTGAACAACGAAGCTCGCCTTATATTTAATCCTGCCTTAGACCCACAAGATAATAAGGTGTTTGGTGCGGTTGCTACTAGTTGGGATACATATTACCCTAATTCGGAACGTGGAAAGAATCTTCATAATATAACAATAAAGGGTATGCGCGATAATAGAATAGCAGATGCCAACAAGAAAAATATTCAGATTAACGCAGAAGAAACAGGCGTGATAGACTTGCCTTTGCGCGATAATGAGGGGAGAATGCACCACTTAACCGACTTAAAGGGTAAAGTTGTGCTACTAAACTTCCATGCTTTTTCTCTACCAAATTCGCCAGAATATATTATGCAAATGCGCGAATTGTATGACAAATACCATACGAAAGGATTGGAAATATATATGGTGTCGCTAGACGATAACGAACATTTTTGGAAAGAAAGCGTAGCTAATCTGCCATGGATTAACGTTTACGACAATACTGGAATTAGCGAAGCATATACCAGTACAGCAACAACAACTCCTATTATCTATCTTATCGATCGTAATAATACGGTTGTTAGAAATCCAGCACAGATAAAGAATTTACCTAAAGAGATAGAAGCACTGCTCTAAAGCAGACTTACATTACCCATAAACAACGAGCCGCTATTTCCACTTTGCATAGAAATAGCGGCTCGTTGCTGTGTGAATAGACTTTATAGCATAATACTTCCTTTATAGTTTATGTTGCTTTAAAACATTTCCTTCCATATCGTAAGCAGTAAAAGTTCCACCTTCGTACACCATAAATGTAGCCACATTGCCACCCTTTGGAAAGGTTATTGAACCCGTGTTGCAGATGAGTGTTCCTGCTTTTGGGGTTATTTCCCACAAATGAGTATGCCCATAAACAATAGCATCGCACTCCCCTTTCGGCATATTCTCCTTATTATATATATGCCCATGTGTAAGAAACAGCTTCTTGCCTTCGTCTACCAACAATACATAATCGCCAAGAAGTGGAAAATTCAACAACATTTGGTCTACTTCAGCATCGCAGTTTCCACGTACGGCAACAATATCTTTAGCACGTGCATTCAGTAGTTCAACAATGCCTTTAGGGTCTATTCCTTCTGGAATAGAGTTGCGTGGACCATAGTTTAATATATCACCTAAAATGCAGAGCATATCGCAATGATGCTCATCGTAAAACTTTAGTACCTTTTCTAAGGCAGGACGACAACCGTGAATATCGGATACCAATAAATATTTCATACCATTCTTTTTGCAGCAAAGGTACTATCTTTAATTGGTAATAGCTGTTTTTTTATGTATGTAATTATGCAACATAAATAATATTTATTATCTTTTGTGATATCTAAACAATACAAAGAAAGGAGCAATACTATGGAAGTGAAAGATATTTTTGAACTGAGAAAGCAAGGAAAGATAGAAGAAGCATACAACGCTATACGTCCTATGTACGCAGCACATAAGGGGCATTACACAACAATAGCAATGTTCTGGATAGGTGTAGATGTTATGCGGCTACGCTATAAACAACGCCGTTTGGAAGAAGCATACAAGATATTCCAAAGCCTTTTACGACTTTATCCTACTATGGACGATAGTTCGTTGAGCGGACAAGCTACGCTATTGCGTGCCGCAATGTTTGTTTTCGACCATAATACCAATTTTTTTCTATTCTTAATTTTTGTGCTTGAATGGGATATAATAACGAAACTTACAGACGACGATTGGTTAATGTCTGAAAGCAATGGACATCCTGTTCAGTCGTTAGGAATGCGTATTGTTGGGCGAGTTTTTAAGGAAGTGGAAGGCAAACCAACAGTAGAAATGGCGTTAAAAGCAGCTCCAATACTTGCAGAAGCACTAAAACACAGCCCTTATAATCTTAATAATCAACGCTATAAAGCTATGGTTTATTCTATAATGGGGAAGCGTAATAAAGCAATAAATATATATAGGCACTTGCTACGAACTCGACATAAGTCGGTTTTATATAAAGAATTATCGGTATTAGTAGTGGAACAATCGCTCAAAATAGCTCTGCTAACACGTGCCATAGCAACACAACGCGACGAAAAGTTCCGCCAACGTATGCGCTTTCAGCTTGCAAATATGCTATTTAATACCCACAAACCGTATGCAAAGTATGAAATAGAGAAATGTATTTCGGCACGTAAAGCTGCTAAATATGCTATAACGTGGGAGATGCAAAACCTCTCAAACTGTTTAAAAGAGGTGTCTGCTGCATCTGAAATAGACCATAGGGCATTCTATCAGGCACAAGCAGCCATAGTAGAAAAGTATGTAAAGGCAATAGATATACTTTAAAAGCTATGTTGTTTCAAGGTACTTTGTTCTATTATCCTACTTTAAACTTCCAATAAATGATAGCAACCACCAGCCATAGTTCTTATTATTCCTTTCATTTCCAATTCGAAAAAGCAAAGCCATAAGGCGTGCCATAGATAGGTTGGTTCGTACAGATAGCATATTTATTTGTTGGTCGTTCTGTTGCAGAAGTGCTTCTACTACAGTTTGTTCTTCGCTGTTTAGGTTTGGAAACAGTGTGCGTTCAATGCCTTGTTGTTGTGCCTTTTCTAACTTGATATCGTTATCCCAATTCATTGCTTTAACGAAATCGTAAGCCGAAGTAATTAAACTTGCACCATTATCGCGTATTAATTGGTTGCAACCCTCACTATATTCTGCCCCAATAGCTCCAGGAAAAGCAAACACTTCACGGTTATAGCTCCGCGCAATGTTGCATGTTATAAGTCCTCCACCTTTATTTGCCGACTCAACAAGTAGGGTTGCATCTGTACAACCTGCCACTATTCTGTTTCGCTGAACAAAGTTTTTAGGCACAGGTTGAGTGTTTGTGGTGTATTCTGTAATGACACCACCTCCCTTCTCACACATTTCCTTTGCAGTTCCGGTATGCATACGTGGATAGACTATATCTAATCCGTGCGCTACAACCCCCACAGTTTCCATATTGTTTGCCAAACTTTCACGATGTGCACAGATATCTATGCCGTATGCCAAGCCACTAAACACGAGCGCATCTGGACAGATTGACTTTAATTCGCGTATGAAAGCACGAATTAAATCGCGGCCATATTGTGTACAATTGCGTGTTCCTATAATGTTTAGCGTACGGTGTTTGTTTAAATTTACATTACCTTGCTTGTACAAAACTATCGGTGCATCTGGACATTCTCTAAGCCTTTGTGGATAGTTTTTCATCGTTAAGGCAGAGCACCTCTATGTTGTTTTTGCTCATCGTATTGTAGTTCACGTTCTGCAAAAGATATAACATTATCCCAGTTTTCCAGTGTTTCAACAAGACGTTGTGTTGCATCTGGAAGAATATCGTGTATGTTATTACGGTGTTCATAGATAGCTGTTGCCGACCCTGCTCTTTGGTAAAGTTCCATTAGTGCTGGCAAATTGAATCCGCCTAAACGAGTAAGCGCAACGGCATAGAGGTGTTCTTGTTTCACGGTTTATGCTTATTTTTTTCTATCAGTTTATTTTTTTGTTCTAAGAAAGGAGCAAAAGCATCATCGTAATCTTTACTTTCTGCCAGTCGTCCGTTAATCAAAATAACAAGTGTAACATCGGCATGAAAACACAAACGATCGTCGCTTGCTCTGTAAAGATCGTGTGTAAATATATAGCGAATACCTTCTTTGCGTAGCGCTAACCTTGATATAAATTCATCGTCGCACGTTAATGGAGTTTTATACTCTAGATTCATACGAGCTACAACGGGGTCTACTCCTTTATCATGTAGCTTTGAAAAGCTTATGTTTAACGAACGAATAAAACGGTGTCGCGTATGTTCTGTATAGTGTAGATAGTTTGCATTGTTCACAATACCCTGTATATCACATTCATAGTCGCGTACTTCCATTCGTGTTTCGTATATGTACTTTGTTGTTTTTCTCATTGTTTTTGTTTCCTTTCTTTTAAATATTCGTATCCTATTCTGCACCGTAAGCACTCTTTACGATCGCAATAATCTTTTTTCAGTTGTATTAATGCTTGCGAATCGCCAGCTGTTTTCACCGTTAATCCTACCTCTTTCCACATTCTAACAATATGATTGTTTTCGGCTTTCAATGTTTCTAAGAAAGCAAAAGCGCGGTTGCAAAGTTTCTCAGACATCTTATATTGACCATAGGCAACTAAGAATGGTACAATGGTATTAATAATAATGAGTTCTATTGAGGTTTTCGATAAGTATTTTTCCGACTGTTTGTTATCGTTACCACCAAATGTATAGTGTGTTTCCCAATAGGGTGTTACCTGCGTTTCTAATAGTTCAGCAACTTCTTTTATGGTGGTGCAATCTATCATTTCTGCTAATCCAGCTCGTCTGTTATAGTAAAGTTGTGCGAGTTGCGCTATGCGAATGTATGGAAAATTCTGAGGTCTTAACCTTAGAAAGTGCCACAAATGTCCGTCTATTGGTGTGAGCGAGAATTTGTGTGCCAAATATTTGTACTCGCGTTGCAGATGCAGAAAATATTCGTCTGTTACAGCTTTATCGCTATGTTGCTTTGGTAACGCATTGGCTTGCAATAGTCCTGCCTGTCCCATAAAGATAGTTTCTATTTGGAATAGGTCGTCGCGATGATGATCTACTGCATGAAAAGGGATTGTTTTTGCCCATTGTTCGAACGCATCACCGTTTATTCCGAAACCGAAATTGCGTGCTAACGACACAAAATAGGTAGCTTCCCAATCACCGTTACAAGCTTTTAATCGTTCGGATATGGCGATTGTGCGTTGTTCTAACCGTTCTGCTTGTAGTGCACTCAACCACGAATGGACCATAAAATTTGGTAATTCGGGTACTATTTTTATAACAAGGTGGATAGGCATCGGCAGAAAGTAGATCTTTATAATGTTGTTTTACAGATAGTGGAACAGGCAATACAAGCTGAGGCGGAGTATCTCCATTCTGTTTCTTAACCGTAATATCAGATTGTTCTACAACGTGCAACACAACATTATTATAGTGTGCATCTTTTTCGTGTCCGTGTACATACCAATCGGAAGCTTTATCGTGTATCTCAACATTACCTACCCACACCGTATCGTTAATTCTTATTTTTGCATTAAAAAAATCGGGGCCAGCATTGCTATTAGGTAACCCTACGTCTATCACTTCTACCAATTGACCATCGGTAGTAGTGAGTTGTGCCAGTGGAAATAGTTTATGTTTCCACACGTAGTGGATAAGTTTTTCCATAGTTAGTAATGCTTTGCGAGGACAAAAATACAAAAAATAGTCCGACAAATAAAGAAGTTATATTGCTTTTTCGTGAGTAAATGGAAATTGCAGACTACTTTTTATGTTATTATTTATTTTGGGAGGCATACGCTGAAACTGTTTGTAAGATCTATATGGCTGACTATATTAGAATAGCTGTATATATAAAATAAGCCAACCCTCTTACAGATGTATTAAAAGGTTATATGAAGGCTGTGCCAAACGTAAGAGAATGAGCTCTTATTTGTTTGCCTTCTGTGCGGTAAGGTAATAAATCGTAGTCTACTAAAAGACGAATACCATAATGTTGGTGTGCTTTAAATGTAAGCGAAAAACCTGTACCAAGACTAAAACTATGTTGCGAATCAATAAGATAGTTTGTATTTTGTAAATCGGGATAACGTACACGTTCTACGAGAAGTTTACTTCCTACAAGCCAACGTACCGACAGAGGATAAGAAAAATAAACACCTCCACCTAATCTCCATGTATCGAAAGCATTGTTTTCTGCTCGTGTGTTGTCTACAATAATTGAAGCTCTTGTAACCGAAAAACGTCCGCCAACACCTATATATGGATTGAAAAAATATGCTCCTTCGAGTGCAGACATACAACCCGATGATACTTTGAACTTTGAATTAATGCCTATAGGATAAGAGCCTAAGGGTAAACTCATTTGAAAATTAAGGCTAAGGAATGATGGATTTTGCCATCTATTAAATGTATTGTTATTATTTACATTGTTTAGTCCACGGCTTTTGAATATCAAATCGGCAAAATAATATCCTAATTCGGTAGAAAGTATACCTATTCCAGCACCCATAAGCACATCGCTCAACCAATGTTTATTATTTGCCATTCGCATTATGCCCGTTGCCGAAGCCACTGTGTAGGCACCAATACCTATCCAAGGACTTCTGTCGCCATATTCTTTAGTCAGCATAGTGGCGGTCATAAAGGCTGTAGCTGTATGTCCTGAGGGGTAAGATTTATTATTTGATCCATCAGGACGTTCTACAGATGTGGTATATTTCAGCGAATTTACAATACTAGCCATAATGGCTGTTGCAAACAAATCGGAGGTTAACATTCGTTTCCAGCTACTTCTACTAGGCTCTCCGCCCAACTTTAATCCTAACAAAACGGCAGCAGGAAGATATTGTGTGTAGTCGTCTAAATGGCGATTAAACTTTGGTAAATAGTCGTTTCTTAATCCTCGAAAGTGTTTATCTTGTCCTTTCGCAATAAAACTGTTTATTATGAGCGGCATACTAGAATACATTATTTTATGAAAACGAGTATTACTGATATGTTCAAGCACGTTTCCAACCTTATGAAGCACATTACATGTATCGTTGAAAGTAGATAGACTGTCGGCTGGAATATTTTTGTGTGTATATGTTATGGTATCGTTCGGCAAAATACAAGCCTTTACAGGGTTGCAAATAAAAGTAAGAATAGCAATGAATAGAGAAATCTTGCTAAAAGTAGATTGTATGTTTTTGCTTACTTTTCATTAATATTTTATTAAGTTGCAGAATAGCAACAGCAAAGTTATAACTTTTTAAAAGAAAAAAATAATATATAAAGTAGAAAAACTTTTTGTAGCTTAAACATTTGTAGATTAAGGATAATTTGAATACCTTTTGACTGTGAAAACATAAGATCTATAAGTCTATGGAAATTGCAAATAATAATAGTTACTGTGTTGTACTCGGCAGGAGGTAAAGGTAAAAGACTATGGCCAGTAAGTAGGGAAAAAGTATCCAAAGCAGTTTATCGACTTCTTTAGTGAGGGAAGAACACAGCTTCAACAAACTTTCGATCGGTTTATTAATATTGTTCCAAAGGATAATATTTTTTTATTGTTACTAGTGATATATATCACGATATAGTACGAGAACAGTTGCCAGAAGTTAGCAAAAACAACATAATTGTAGAGCCTGTTTATAGAAGTACTGCCCCTAGTGTTGCATGGGCTACCCGCTGTATTGCAAAACGAAACTGCCATGCAAATGTTATAATAACGCCATCTGATCAGAGTATTTTAAAACCACAAACTGTTTACAAACGGCATTCTCGAAGGTTTGAATTTTGTTAGCACACACAATTGCCTGTTGGCTATTGGTGTGCAACCTACACGTGCAGAAACTGCGTATGGATATATTCAGAAAGGAAACGAAAGCACTGTTGGTAATATATATAAGGTGAAAGCTTTTACCGAAAAACCCGATGCTGCGTTTGCACAAATGTTTGTTGATAGCAACGAATGGCTTTGGAACACAGGTATGTATGTGGGAAATGTGCAATGCTTAAAGTCTAATTTACACCAATGTCTATCGGTTGCGCAAATAGATTTCGATGCTTCACCACAAGAAATAGATTCTGCCGACGATGAAACGTACGCTAAAACCATTTTCCCTGCGTTCCCCAATATGTCTATTGACTATGGTATTTTAGAAAAATCAGCTGATGTACACGTACTGAAATGTAACTTTGGCTGGGTAGATTTAGGAACATGGCATGGTATGTATGAGTCGAAAAGCAGAACAAAAGGCGATAATGTTGTTGCTAATGGAGATGTTTTGTTCGATGATTCGAGCAATAACATTGTAAGATTGCCTAACAATAAGTTTGCAGTTCTGAACGGACTAGATGGATATATAGTTGCAGAAGAAGGTAACGTACTGTTGGTTTGCAAGAAAGAAAACTCGTCTGCACTAATAAGGAAGTATGTTAACGAGGCGCAAATGAAGAAAGGGGAAGAGTTTATTTAACCCTAAACAGATGCAAACAAACTAACGTTCTATTGGTGTTTCACAATAAAGATGATATAAACAAATTGCTTTGTTCTACACAAAAGCAACCTTTACATAAAAAGCCATCGGGAATGTACTAATGCTACATTCCCAATGTTTTTATTTACCATTACTCTATTTCTCGTAAATCGTCTGCAACATACCACCCAAAGAGTCCTTTATGCGTGTAAAGCAGAAAATGTTTCCCCGATTCGCCGTCATAAGACGACGAATCGGTGGCGTAATTTAGGTATGTTTTGTTTTTAGGAAGATAGAGTACATAGCTACTAATAGCAAGCGGTCGGTGGTAATAGCGTTTTACTTTTGTTTCGGCTAAGGTTACAACCTGACTTTCTGACTGGCTCGAGCCAAAGTAAGAATTAGAGAAAAAGACAAGAAAGAAACTAAAACCCGCAAAAAACAATATACCGAACCAAGAAGTGATAGCAAAGTATAAAAAGTCACCGAGCTTATTAGAGGAATTTTTATATTTCTTTACTATCGTAATCATACCACTACTTATGCAAATAGCAAGAATTGCTACTCCTAAAAGGTACCAAGAGAGTGGGAAGTGGAATGGTAATATTGTATTTGCATAATAAATAAAGCCTTGATAACAAATAAAAAGCGATGCATAGAAAAACAGCTACACTAAGCAAAGTTCCTATTGTTATAATTGTTAAAGGACTCCATTCGGTTCGTTTAGACAGCTTTCTGCTACATTTATTGTTTAGCAGCCAGTCGGTCCAAGTATCATCTTTTATCTCTTTCATATTTCCATATATTAACAAACGAGAATATACACTTTTCTATGTATAAACTCGTTTGTATGCTTATTTTCATATCCCTAAATATTACTTAATCTAGCTCTTTAAAAGCTTTAAAAATTTTAGCAGCTATCTCTGTTTGCTCTTCTGCCGTTAGTTCAATATGTTTATGAAAGTCTACATCGGCTTCGCTATTAATGGGTAACAAATGAATATGTGCGTGGTCTACTTCGAGTCCCTAAAACTATTTGTGCAACTTTTTTACACGGAAATGCCTTTTTTATGGCACGAGCAACTTTCTTTGTAAAGAGCTGAAACGCTGCCAAATCATCGTCGTTCATATCGAAAATATAGTCGATTTCCTTACGAGGAATCACTAATGTGTGTGCTTTCCTATGGGATTGATATCGAGAAAGGCATAAAACTTATCGTTTTCAGCACATTTATAGCTTGGTATTTCACCAGCAGCAATCTTTGAAAAAATAGTCATAACAATATTTTTCTTATGAAACTTAGAGATTAATAGAAATTTCGTCTACTCTCAGCTTTATCTTACCACGTGGAATTTCTATTTCTACTTCGTCGCCCACCTTTTTGTTGAGGAGTCCTTGTGCAATAGGTGTCTTTATAGAAATTTTTCCTTGCTTTAAATTTGCCTCAGATTCGCTTACTATCGTATATTCCATTTTGGTACCATTGCTCAAGTTCGTCATTTTCACAGTAGACATTATTTGTACTGCTTCGTTGCTTAAACGCGATGTATCTACAATCTTTGCTTGAGCAATAGTCATTTTCATTTCTGTTATTTTCGCTTCGAGATGGGCTTGTGCTTCTTTAGCCGCATCATACTCAGAATTTTCACTTAGATCGCCCTTATCAGCTGCTTCTGCAATTGCTGCTGATGCTTTTGGACGCTCTACCGATTCTAAACGTTGCAATTCAGCCACGAGTTTATCGTAGCCATCTTGTGACATGTAGGACATAATCTATATCTTTTTATTTATACGCTTTTCAAAAGAAATATAAAAAAGACAGAATCCTAACATCTCTCCGTATGTCAGAATTCCATTCTACTTTTTTTATTTCCTCTATTATGATGGTGCAAAGATACTCCTTATTTTCGATACTTCAAAACAAAGGAGGTTAAAAAATATTAGTCGCAGACATCGAAAACTATACTATTTACTTTTTGGTGCATATCTCTTGCTCATAAAAAGACTATTCACCCTAATTATTTATCTGTTTACTAATCCTTTGTTTATGGTGTAGACCCATTGCGACACATACACTTTAGCAATGCCAAATACATTATTCTGCCAAATTCAACACCATAAATCGCCTATTCCATTCATCAACGTTAGTCGCAATCAGAAACTCTTTCAGTGTCTCTACAAATCAAATATGCTATACTTTGATATTTATACCACCCAAAGTAGTGTAAAAACAGCAAAAAATAGACAAAGAGGATAGCACTGCAACGGATCAATTGTTAGACAATATACTTTTAAAAAAATATGTGAGATAGGCGGAGAAAAACACAGCAAGGTGAATGCATAATAAGCTCTGCATAACATTCTTTCATCGATTATATGTATCCGTAACATTCGTATAAGTAATAAATAATATTACTTACACGTACAAAGCGGCTGTTTTGCACGGTAAAAAGCGTATGTTTTGCATTGCAAAAAGAGCCGCTTTCGCAGTGCCAAACCGAAACTATCGTTTTTGTTCAGAACTTTCTTTACAAAACAAGAGCAATTTTATGCCTTCGCAATAGGTAAAGGAAAGAAAACAAAAAATACTAAGCATTGGTGTTTCAGCATTTCTTGTTGGTGCTGATAAATAGTTTCTCCACTACTATTTTCTTCTTCACGAGAGAGATTATACAGCTTTATAAACTAAGAAATCAAGTAAAATGGAGAGAAAGATACTCGATTTTTTTGTAACTTTTGCACCGCCAATATAATCACTTTATACTTATGGAAAAATAAAACAGAAAGTTCAGAGCCAAATACTATTAGCGCAACAGAAACAACCAACTTTCAACTAATTGCTATTAAAGTAAATAAAGATAAGACTATAGGACAACGAAAGTTAAGTGCAAACAAACCATATTTTTTTCTCTGAAGGATATGAGATTACTAATAATGTCTTAACTATTAAAGAAGAGAATAAAATATCCTCAAATATTTATAATCTCTTCCTGAAAAGATAAAGAAGGGCAGCAACCATCAATTTCAATAAATGCAATTGTTGGCGAAAATGGTTCTGGTAAAAAGCACTATTGTTGAATATGTCATTAGACTGATTAACAATTTATCAGCTGCTATATTTGGGGAAAAGTTCTCAAATCCTGCTGCTGAACATTTACATTATATTGAGGGAATGGACGGAGAGCTATGGTACTTAGTAGATAACAAAGCCGTACGTCTTGTTGTAAATGGAAGAAAAGGTAAACCTATTCTCTTATACAAAAGATACACAAGAAGAAAAAGTTCTGTAATGAAACCCTTCTTCTATCAAATGAAAAACGGATAGCCTTATTCCTATGAAACCTTTAAGCTTAGATAAATTAAAAGAATTTATCCCTTCTCTATTTTACACCTTAGTTTCTAACTACTCTATTTATGCTTATAATTCTGTCGACTACCTTGATGAAAAACAATAGTATCGAATTAGAAAAAAGATAAGAGGTAAGGTTACTAACGCTAAATACGAATGCAATTGGCTTAGTGGCATTTTTTTCACAAAAATGATGGGTATCAATCTCCTATTGTATTAACTCCTTATAGAGAAGAAGGCAATATTAATATCAATATAGAAAAACAACTCTCAAAAAGAAAGATTAATTAGCTTACTGCTTATGGACAGTAAATACTACCGAACCATAAATGGGCACTTAGATGTCATTGGCTTAAAGATCATAAAAAAATAAGAAAAAGTAAGAACAGGAAAAACATTAAAAAGAAGAAGGACTTTACCACTTAACCGAGAATGGTTTTAAGAATATTAAGAAGAGAATAATAGAATTATGGATTGAAAAATAGGTATTTCGAAGGAAGAGATTGAAAATAATAATTATAAAGAAGAAATTTCAACTTACATAGCATATAAAACTCTTAAAATAGCAAGTAGATATAAACAATATAGCAATATATTTTATACTAAACAACATCAGAGAATGTATAGTCGTTTTGATGAAGGGCTATTAAAAACTCATAGGCAAAATGTGTAATGATACTTCTCATATCACGAAAAATACGCCAATGCTTTTTGCATTTACTATATAATACATTTGGGTTAAAAGCCTGAAGGAGAAACTGTAATAAAAAAATTAATAAAGCTGAAGAGAGAATAAAGGATTACTTACAAAAAGAGTAAGGAGCTTAGTGATAAGCCATTCTTTAAAAAATATATCAATAGACGACCTTCTACCACCTCCTATTTTTTTTCAATAGAAATTATACTTAAAGACAAAGATACACCTAACAGTGATAATGTCCCCTTTAATACATTAAGTTCGGGTGAACGGCAGCAAGCTTTTTCAATAAGTTCTGCTTTTATACCACCTTGCTAATATAGAATCTGTTCATAATGATGAAAATAATGAAAGAGTTCGCTATTCTAATGCACTTATTATCTTTGAGGAAGTTGAATTATACTTTCACCCTCAGCTGCAAAAGCAATTAATCAAGAATTTATTAGATGGGATAAAGCAAAATGCACTTTAAACATATTAAGTCCATTCAGATTATTTTTGTTACACATTCCCCATTTATACTTTCAGATATTCCCACAGAAAAATATTCTCGCATTGAAGAAAGATTGTACTGAAACTAAAGAATTAAAGACTTTTAGTGCTAATATTTATGATATACTGAACACCAGCTTCTTTATGGAAGAAGGTGCGATTGGAGATTACGCACAATGGATTATCCAATTTGTTCTTGAACGCCTTGAGAACAGACAGTCAAGAGCACCAGAAGGCCTTTTAGAACTCATTTCATTAATTGACGAACCTATATATCATAAAGTTTTAATGCAGAAATATTATGAAACATATCCTAATGAAACACTTCTTAAGGAAAGAATAAAAAGAACTTGAAATAGAATTGGAAGATTTAAAGAAACAACAAAATAAATAGGGAGGATTATATTATGTGGTATCTTGAGAAGCCTTCAGAAAAGACTTAAATGCCTACAAGGCATTATTTTTATGATAAAAATACAAAAGAAAATAGAAAAGAAAAATAGAAAAAGATAGCTGTTTTAAAAATTCTGCTTGAGGAAGACAATATTGAGAAGTTATTAATTTCAGAGCCAAAAAGAACTTTATGAACTAAATAAAGATTTAATGAAAAATCACAGGATATTATCCTGATGACCCTGTGGAATATAAGGGTAACGATAAGGTTAAGAAACTTCAAGAAATATTTAATTACAATACTCTTATATCAGGCAATAAAGATAATTCTTATAAAAATAGCAGAAATAAAAGGTAGAAATACATGTACATATTGCAATAGGCAATATACAATAACCTTAAAGGAAGATGGAGAATTTATTACCCGCCCTCAATTTGACCATTGGTTTCCTAAAAAGTGTATTTCCTTTATTGGCATTAAGTTTCTACAATCTCATTCCAAGTTGCTCTATATGTAATAGTAGTGCTAAAGGAGAGCAAATATTTTCTTTCAAGAAGCTTATTCACCCATATAAACGAAGTAGCCCAGAAACAGATTTCAGATTTTCCTATTTACCTGATGGAAAAGGTGGTTGGAAAAATAGACTTATATAATCTTAAAGGTGTAGAGAAAGATACATTTGAAGTTTTTTTAAACTAAGAGACATTTATAACTATCACTATAAACTTGAAGCAAAAAGACCTACTTGATTTAGCAATAAAAAAATAATGGAACTTATATAGAATGGTTACTCAACGATATGAAAGAAAAGAAAATAGCTCCTTCTTACGAAGAAGCTTATCGACTTTTATTTGGAACAGAATATGATATAAAAAAAGGTTTTTAGACAGACCCTTTAGCAAACTTAAAAGAGATTTACTAATAGCTATATCCAAGTTAAATCCTAATATAGCTATTCTTGAATCTTTGAATAAAGAAAAATAAGAAGCCAGCATTAAAGATAGAAATAATTGATAAAAGCAGACTAATAGAATAGAACGTGTATCGAACTCACGTTATCTAGAGAAAGGAATCGCTCTTACCCGACACTAGCTTTTGCTAAGACATCATGAAGACAAAAAACTATACCCGATTCGGGATAAGTTTAGTATGAACTTACCAACTTTTTGAAGGACTTTCTTAACCCGAACTCGCGTAAACATTCCCCAAGACCTTCAATCAAGAGAGGTGTATTTCTGTTATAGACAACAGCTCCTTGTCGTCTTTTCATACCATAGAAGTCCATTTTGCCTGACACCAACTTTTGCTAAAACCCATACAAACGCAAAAAGCCCCGACCACTCATCGCAGTTGGGGCTATTAAGAAAAAAGGCAGCTACCTACTCTCCCACATTGCATTGCAGTACCATCGGCGCAATCGGGCTTAACTTCTCTGTTCGGAATGGGAAGAGGTGGAACCCCGACGCAATAACCACCTAAAATAATGCTAGTGTTAATAATATATCCGATATTATAGAATAAATATAATAAATCAAATATAAAATACACTGTATAAGTGACTATGCCACAAGCAAAAACTAAATAAAGAAAAGTAAAAATACGATTCTTAAAGTATAAACACACTGAATGAAAGTTTTGGGCAATTAGTAGTGCTCGGCTTTGACATCGCTGTCTTTACACCTACACCCTATCAACGTCATAGTCTATGACGACCCTTATGAGGAGTTCTAATCTTGCGGAAGGCTTCGCACTTAGATGCTTTCAGCGCTTATCCATACCAGACTCAGATACCCAGCGGTGCACCTGGCGGCACAACTGGTAAACCGGAGGTCTGTCCACCACGGTCCTCTCGTACTAGTGGCGGCACCACGCAAAACTCCAACGCCCACGATAGATAGAGACCGAACTGTCTCACGACGTTCTGAACCCAGCTCGCGTGCCACTTTAATGGGCGAACAGCCCAACCCTTGGGACCTTCTCCAGCCCCGGGATGTGACGAGCCGACATCGAGGTGCCAAACCACCCCGTCGATATGAGCTCTTGGGGGGGATCAGCCTGTTATCCCCGGAGTACCTTTTATCCTTTGAGCGATGCAGTTTCCATACACTTGCACCGGATCACTATGCCCCAGTTTCCTGCCTGCTCGGCATGTCTGCCTCCCAGTCAAGCGCCCTTATGCCATTACACTCTATGAGGTCGGTTACCAATCGACCCGAGGGCACCTTTGGAAGCCTCCGTTACGCTTTTGGAGGCGACCACCCCAGTCAAACTACCCACCAAACAATGTCCACGAAATTACGTGTTAGACCTCAGACAGCCAAAGGGCCGTATTTCAAGGATGGCTCCACACACACTAGCGTGCATGATTCAAAGCCTCCGGCCTATCCTACACATCGGATGACCAAGGTCAATGCTAAGCTGTAGTAAAGGTTCACGGGGTCTTTTCGTCCCATCGCGGGTAATCGGCATCTTCACCGATACTACAATTTCACTGAGATCATGATTGAGACAGCGTCCGGATCATTACACCATTCGTGCAGGTCGGAACTTACCCGACAAGGAATTTCGCTACCTTAGGACCGTTATAGTTACGGCCGCCGTTTACTGGGGCTTCAATTCAAACCGTCGACATACATCTAAGCTCTCCTCTTAACCTTCCAGCACCGGGCAGGTGTCAGGCTGTATACATCATCTTTCGAGTTAGCACAGCCCTGTGTTTTTGTTAAACAGTTGCCTGGACCTATTCTCTGCGCCTCATTAAAAATGAGGACCCCTTATTCCGAAGTTACGGGGTCAATTTGCCTAGTTCCTTAACCATGAATCTCTCAACGCCTTAGTATGTTCTACCCGACTACGTGTGTCCGATTACGGTACGGGTTGCTCAAACATTAAGCTTAGCGGATTTTCTTGGAAGTATGATTACCTGTACTATCAAAGCTCTCCGAAGAAAACTCTGTACTATAGAAGATCAGCTCTAAATGCGGATTTGCCTACATCTATCTACACCTAACTTCTTTAACGCCCATATCCGTAAGGGCGCGACAGTGTCACTGCTCCGTCTCCACATCGCTGAATGAGCAAGTCACGGAATATTAACCGTGAACCCATCGCCTTCGCCATTCGGCTGAGACTTAGGACCCGACTAACCCCGGGCTGATTGACATCGCCCGGGAAACCTTAGTCTTACGGCGAGGGGGAATCTTACCCCCTTTATCGTTACTTATACCTACATTTGCGTTTCTATACGCTCCAGGATCAATCAATATCACCATTCAACGCATATAGAATGCTCCCCTACCGATACTTTTTATATACAATGCTATCCCGCGACTTCGGTATCTGACTTATACCCGATTATTATCCATGCCCGGACCCTCGACTAGTGAGCTGTTACGCACTCTTTGAATGAATGGCTGCTTCCAAGCCAACATCCTAGCTGTCACCGGGACCAGACTTCGTTAGACTAACTTAGACAGAATTTCGGGACCTTAGACGACGGTCAGGATTCTTCTCCTCTCGGGGACGGACCTTAGCACCCGCCCCCTTACTGCACGACTACAGTCCGTGAGCATTCGGAGTTCGTCAGGTCGCGATAGGCGGTGAAGCCCTCTTGACCTATCGGTCGCTCTACCTCTCACGGAGAACATCGCACGCGGCACCTAAATGCCTTTCGGGGAGTACGAGCTATCTCCAAGTTTGATTGGCCTTTCACTCCTACACTCAACTCATCGGGAAGCTTTTCAACGCTTATCCGTGCGGTCCTCCATTCTGTGTTACCAGAACTTCAACCTGGTCAAGTGTAGATCACTTGGTTTCGCGTCTACCCCATCCAACTATACGCCCTATTTAGGCTCGCTTTCACTACGGATACGGGGCTGAACCCCTTAACCTCGCTGGACATGGTAACTCGTAGGTTCATTATGCAAAAGGCACGCCGTCACATATATATATGCTCCGACCGCTTGTAGGCGTATGGTTTCAGGAACTATTTCACTCTCCTCATTGGAGTGCTTTTCACCTTTCCCTCACGGTACTAATTCACTATCGGTCTCACGGGAGTATTTAGCCTTACCGGATGGTCCCGGCAGATTCATGCAGAATTACTCGTGCTCCGCACTACTCAGGGATTCACTACGCCTCATCAAGCTTCGGATACAGGATTATCACCTTATATTATTGAACTTTCCAGAACATTCTCCTCACTTTCAAAGTACGATATCGTGACCCTACTACCCCTATCACGCATTACTACGTCATAGGTTTGGGCTATTCCCCGTTCGCTCGCCACTACTAGGGGAATCATTAAATTATTTTCTTTTCCTACAGGTACTAAGATGTTTCAGTTCCCTGCGTTTGCTCCCATAAAAAATATATGGGTGACTATCTTTCAGACAGTCAGGTTGTCCCATTCGGAAATCCTCGGATCAAAGATTATTTGCATCTACCCGAGGCTTATCGCAGCTTATCACGTCCTTCATCGCCTCCGTGAGCCCTAGGCATCCGCCATACGCCCTTAATTACTTTCTATTCATTTTATATACTACCAAACTAATAATACTAATACCAATGGTAGCATATTCATGCTCATACTTTCAGCTGTATTTTGAAATCTAATTCTAATCCTTCTTGTATAAACAAAAAGAAATTACTTTACTTTACAGTCTTGCTTGTGTCAATATGTCAAAGAACGATATCAATGATGCAACGATAAAACGATGCAAAAATGATGAGTGAAGATAATGGACTTGAACCATAGCTGTAGGCCTTAAACCTTATCTTCTCTATATTGTAGAACAAAGATGCGAGTACAAGAAGAGAAAACTTCCTAACATCTATTATTTATATGGTGATAAACATTTAGATAATACAAAAATAAAAGTCCTATCCAGAAAGGAGGTGTTCCAGCCGCACCTTCCGGTACGGCTACCTTGTTACGACTTAGCCCCAATTACCAGTTTTGCCCTAGGTCGCTCCTTACGGTTACGAACTTCAGGCACCCCCGGCTTTCATGGCTTGACGGGCGGTGTGTACAAGGCCCGGGAACGTATTCACCGCGCCATGGCTGATGCGCGATTACTAGCGAATCCAGCTTCGTGAGGTCGGGTTGCAGACCTCAGTCCGAACTGGGACCGGCTTTTAAGATTTGATGCAATTTGCATTACACCGTCCCTCTGTACCGGCCATTGTAACACGTGTGTAGCCCCGGACGTAAGGGCCGTGCTGATTTGACGTCATCCCCACCTTCCTCACACCTTTGCGGTGGCAGTGTTCCCAGAGTGCCCAGCATTACCTGATGGCAACTAAGAAAAGGGGTTGCGCTCGTTATGGCACTTAAGCCGACACCTCACGGCACGAGCTGACGACAACCATGCAGCACCTTCACAGAGACCCCGAAGGGCATATTTATCTCTAAATAATTCCTCTGCAATTCAAGCCCGGGTAAGGTTCCTCGCGTATCATCGAATTAAACCACATGTTCCTCCGCTTGTGCGGGCCCCCGTCAATTCCTTTGAGTTTCACCGTTGCCGGCGTACTCCCGAGGTGGGATGCTTAATGCTTTCGCTTAGCCGCTAACGCCAGGCGCTAACAGCGGGCATCCATCGTTTACTGTGCGGACTACCAGGGTATCTAATCCTGTTCGATACCCGCACCTTCGAGCTTAAGCGTCAGTTACACTCCCGTATGCTGCCTTCGCAATCGGAGTTCTTCATGATATCTAAGCATTTCACCGCTACACCATGAATTCCGCATACGTTGCGTGTACTCAAGTCTGACAGTTCGCGCTGCAAGTTAAATGTTGAGCATCTAAATTTCACAACACGCTTAACAAACCGCCTACACTCCCTTTAAACCCAATAAATCCGGATAACGCCTGGACCTTCCGTATTACCGCGGCTGCTGGCACGGAATTAGCCGGTCCTTATTCATACGATACATGCAATAACGCACACGTGCATCAAATTATTCTCGTATAAAAGCAGTTTACAACCCATAGGGCCGTCTTCCTGCACGCTACTTGGCTGGTTCAGGCTTGCGCCCATTGACCAATATTCCTCACTGCTGCCTCCCGTAGGAGTTTGGACCGTGTCTCAGTTCCAATGTGGGGGACCTTCCTCTCAGAACCCCTACTGATCGTCGCCTTGGTGAGCCATTACCTCACCAACAAGCTAATCAGACGCATCCCCATCCTTTACCGATAAATCTTTTATTCATATCTGATGCCATCAATGAATTACATCGGGTATTAGGCCGTCTTTCAACGGGGTATCCCCAAGTAAAGGGCAGGTTGGATACGCGATACTCACCCGTGCGCCGGTCGACGTCCAAAATGTGCAAGCACATAATGCCGTTTCCCCTCGACTTGCATGTGTTAAGCCTATAGCTAGCGTTCATCCTGAGCCAGGATCAAACTCTCCATTGTAAAATGTCTTTTATAAGAATATATAAACATCACTATAAAAATAGTGATATATATATATAAATTCAATATCTGCTCAGAACTAATTATCCAGTAATATCAAGTTTATACACCTATAATAAATTAACTAGGACGTTTCTTTTACCCATCTGATACTATATCGAATAGCAACAGACGCTTCTTGTACTACTTCTCTGTCTATGTAAATCTTTTCAAAGAACGATGCCTTATTAACAACTAACAGATAAACTGCTTGCCGTAAAAGCGAGTGCAAAGGTATAACAAAAAATAATAACCACCAAACTTTTCTAAGAAAAAAGTGATTCTTTTTGTAAAATAGCCTCTTCAAAAGGGTAAAGCAATGCCGGAATGATTGAATACACCTTATTTATATAATATACAGAAGAACTGTTTTTCTATATATCTGGAACAAAACTGAGAGATATCTGAAACGAACGTGAGAGATATCTGAAACGAAACTGAGAGATATCTAAGACGAACGTGAGAGATATCTAAAACAAAAGTGCCGCATATCTGATTTCACAACTCACTGTAAACAATGAAATTAGTTGATTATAATCTACCACATCATCACCTAAACAAAGAACATTACAAGCACTTGAGCGATGATGACACGAATAAACATTCCTAAAGGATAAACGGTGGCATAACTTATATTAGAGGTCTCGCCTTTAGTCGTATCGTTTGCATAAACCAATGCCATCGGATTTGCCATAGCACCACAAAGTATGCCACAAATGGTTCCATAATCGTATCTCTTTGTACGCAACGCTATAAGAGCTACTATAAATACGGGCAACACTGTAAGCAGAAAACCTAAACCTACCCACATTAAACCTTCAGGACGAAAAACTAAAAGAAATAAAAAAAAACTATTACTTATTTGCATTTATCAAAGCTTTTAAAGTACATTTGCAAAAATATTACTAGTATTCGCCACTTATTAGCTAAGTTGGCACATATCTTGTAAGAAATAGAAAAGAATTAATAAAAGAAGATAACTATGGAGTTCGACAATTTTTCTAGAGCGAATAACAATCGCTTCAATAACTTAGAAGTATCACATTCATGGCCTTTACTTATGCGTAAAGTCTACACATGGATGGCAATGGCTCTCACCATAACAGGTGTTGTAGCATACGGTGTAAGCACATCTACAGCTATGTTAATGATGCTTTATAACAGTATGGCACCACTATTAATTTGTAGTTTGGCAGAGCTTGGTATCGTTTTCTATCTCTCTGCACGTATTGAGAAGCTTTCGTTAACATCGGCTACAATGTGGTTTATTATTTTCTCCATATTGAATGGTGTTACTATGGCTTGGATTTTTCATAGTTTATACTGCAACTTCTATTGCTCAAACGTTCTTTATTACTGCTGGAACATTCGCTGCAATGGCTATTGTGGGTAGCACAACTAAGAAAGATTTAACCCAAATAGGTGGCATCTTGTTTATGGCGCTCATTGGCTTAATTATTGCCGTAATAGTAAACATTTTCTTACGTAGTCCAATGGTTAATTTAATTATAAGTGGTGTAGGTGTATTAATATTTACCGGTTTGACTGCTTGGGACGCACAGAAAATTAAGAGAATGGTAATGAGTGCTCCCGATGCGAACGAGTCAGCACAGAAGATGGCTCTCTTGGGATCGTTAAATTTGTATTTAGATTTTATTAATCTATTCCTCTATTTATTACGTTTCTTAGGAAAAAAAGAACTAAGAGAGGAAAAACTACAAGAAGCATAAAAAGAAACAGATGCACAGCTTTTTAAGAAGGTGGCATCTGTTAGTTTATTTACGCTAACGGGCGTATTGTTTAACTCTGATTAGAGAATAACTAAATAAAAATAAAAAGAAGAAAAATGAAGAAAAACATTGAACAAACTGATGCTAGTAGTATTTAGTAGCATTGCATTACTTGGCATTACATCGTGCAATCTTGACAACAACAACAACAAGGAAGGACTTACTCCTGCAGAAGTGAAAGCTGCCTTCAACAGTGTGAAAGGAAACTATACAGGAAAGGTATTTTTCAATAAACTTAACGATAACATGTCTATTCTTGAAAAAGACAGTCTGCCTGTATCAGTTACCATTAATACCGACTCAACGCTCATTATAAAGAATCTTCCATTAAAGGTGCTCACTGGTCAATTAGAGGATAAAGACTTAAAGAGCGCTATCGAAAGTCTCGGAACTACCGATGTATTATGTTACATAGCATTCATTGATAATGATCCTATAACACTTTTGGTAAACCCTACTCCACTTTCGCTTAATATAAACTATAAGGGCAAGACACAAACATTTAAGACAGGTTTCTTTATTAACAACAGAAATTCACTTGCACAGTTATCAGGAAGAGATAGACTAGCTATACAAATTATTCAATTTGGCAGTATGTATCTTGATGAGAAACTCATAACCAGCAGGGCAAACAACTCTGCAATATTCTTAAAATTAGAACGTAGATAAAATAAGATGTAAACGCAAATCACTATTGATTTCTGTATTAAGTGCATTTTTCTAAATATAGGTAGAGAAATATAGTTTTAAAACTTACCTTAACAGAAAGCAAAAAAAGTATTTGTTATTTACAGACTCTTTCGATATTAATTTTTCAGGAGGAAACAGAACAACAACACCCTGTTTCCTCTTTTTATTAGCCTAAAATAGCAATTAGTCTCTTGCCGTTTTTCGTTTTTCTGCTGAGCATATAGACTATCTTTACTACGAAGGTAGTATAGGTTAGGACTATTTTAACAAGAAAAACGAACAATTATAGAAGTGTGATAAAAACTCTTAAGCTTTTTACAGAAAGTTCTTAAGCTTTTTGTTATATAAGCCAAACTTTTTTTAAAGAAAGGCTATTGCGTTACAACACATTATAAGTCGCCTAAATTAGCCTATATTTATTTTGTTGTTCAATCTATTTAAAGTAACTTTTGCACTCATTATTACATAATAGTAATGTCGAACGAGAATACTTTCAAACTTTTAAGCAAAATTAATTCGCCTGCCGATTTAAGAAAATTGAGCATAGACGAGTTACCTGTTTTGTGCAATGAGCTTCGGAAAGATATTATTCAGGAAGTAGCCGTAAATCCTGGACATCTTGCATCGAGCCTTGGCGCAATTGAGATAACCGTAGCATGTCATTACGTTTTCAACACACCAGAAGACAGAATTGTATGGGATGTGGGGCATCAAGCATACGGGCACAAGATATTAACCAATAGGCGTGAAAGCTTTTGTAAAAACAGAAAGAAAGATGGCTTAATGCCTTTTCCATCTCCTAAAGAGAGCGAATACGACACGTTCACTTGTGGACACGCTTCTAATTCTATTTCAGCTGCCTTAGGAATGGCTGTGGCTGCAAAGATGACAAATCACCCAGAACGCCACGTAGTTGCCATTATTGGCGACGGAGCAATGAGTGGTGGATTAGCGTTTGAAGGGTTAAACAACGCCTCAAGTCAGCCCAACGACCTACTCATTATACTAAACGACAACGATATGTCGATAGACAGGGCAGTTGGAGGAATGCAACAATACCTATTAAACCTTGATACAAACGAAACCTACAATAAGTTTCGTTTTAAGGCGTCGCAATGGTTACATTCTAAAGGATTACTAAACGACAAGCGTCGCAAAGGCATTATTCGTTTGAATAATGCCATTAAGTCGGCACTTGCTCAACAGCAAAACCTCTTTGAGGGAATGAACATACGCTACTTTGGTCCATTCGATGGAAACGATGTAAAAGAAGTTGTAAGACTATTGCGCCAGCTTAAAGATATGAAGGGTCCAAAATTGTTACACTTGCACACTATAAAAGGTAAAGGTTACGAACCTGCAGAGAAGAGCGCAACAGTTTGGCATGCACCAGGTAAGTTCATTCCCGAAACAGGAAAACGTCTAGTACAAGACAATAACAATAAGCCACCAAAGTTTCAAGATGTGTTTGGACATACTCTTTTAGAACTTGCCCGAAAAAATCCACGCATTGTTGGTGTTACCCCAGCAATGCCAACGGGGTGTTCTATGAGCATTATGATGAAAGAAATGGCAGACCGCACATTCGACGTGGGTATTGCAGAAGGACACGCTATGACATTTTCTGCAGGTATGGCAAAAGATGGTTTACAACCATTCTGCAATATATATAGTGCCTTTTCGCAACGTGCTTACGATAATATCATTCACGATACAGCCATTCTTAATCTTCCCGTTGTATTATGTTTAGACCGTGCAGGTCTTGTTGGCGAAGATGGTGCAACACATCACGGTGCTTTTGATATGGCTTTTCTACGCCCTATACCTGGCATCACAATAGCATCTCCTATGAACGAACACGAATTGCGTCAGCTGATGTACACAGCTCAGTTGCCTCAAAAAGGTTTCTTTGTTATAAGATATCCACGTGGCTGTGGTTCGTTAGTTGATTGGCGTTGCCCTTTAGAAGAGATCAAAGTAGGTACAGGACGCAAACTCTACGATAAGACTTTAGGTAACGAACATAAAGATTGTACGAAAAATATAGCTATTCTTACCATTGGTCCTATAGGAAACGACGCTCAAAAAGCCATCGAAGAAATAGAACAAGAAGGCAAATATACAGGTCGTATTGCCCTTTACGATATGCGTTTCTTAAAACCAATAGACGAGAATATACTCGAAGAGGTAGGAAAGAACTTCTCTGAAATTATTACCATAGAGGACGGAGTAATAAATGGTGGCTTAGGAACAACAGTTATAGAATGGCTGAACGAACACAACAAAAACATACACGTACAGCGATTAGGTTTGCCCGATCACTTTATTGAACAAGGAACTGTTGCCGAACTTCGTGAATTGTGTGGATTTGATAAATACAGCATAAAGCAAGAAATAGAAAAAAGATTGTTAGCAACATACACAAACAAAATATGAAAATTATTATAGCAGGAGCATATACCATAGGGACTTATTTAGCACAATTTTTATCGCGCAATAAGTACAATATAATATTAATAGACGAGCAGGAAGAGAGGTTAAACAAAATAGGTCAAGACTACGACCTTCTTACACTGCAAGGAAAGCCTACAAGTATACAGATACTACAAGAGGCAGATGTTAAACACGCTGATCTCTTTATTGCTGTAGACCCAAAAGAAACAACAAACATTACTGCTTGTACTATGGCACACCACCTTGGTGCAAAAAAGACTGTGGCTAAGATTGATAATCCAGAGTATTTGGAATCTAAAAACCAAGAGTTATTTAAGCAGTTAGGCGTTGATAGTCTTATTTATCCTGAACTTCTAGCAGCAAAAGATATCATAAACGGCCTTAAAATGTCGTGGGTTCGTCAGCGCTGGGACGTTCGTGGTGGAGCGTTGGTTATGTTAGGCATAAAACTTCGCGACACTTGTGCAATCTTAGATAAACCCTTAAGAGAAATAAGTGGCCCTAACGACCCATATCACATTGTTGCCATTAAACGTAGAAACGAAACCATTATTCCTGGTGGAAACGAGACACTACAACGAGAAGACCTCGCCTACTTTATGACTACGAAAGAATATATACCCTACGTTCGCAAATTCACAGGCAAAGAGCACTACGTTGATGTTAAAAATGTTATGATAATGGGTGGTGGACGCACAGCCGTGCGCTCTGTAAAAATTATGCCTGAATATATGGATATTAAGATTATCGAAAACAGCTTCGACCGATGTGAATATCTTAATGAAATATTCGACGAATCTGTACTTGTTATCAATGGTGATGGACGAGATACCGACCTACTTATAGAAGAGGGCATTAGACACACGCAAGCATTTGTTGCACTTACACCGAATGCCGAAACAAACATCTTAGCTTGTATGGCAGCAAAAAACTTAGGCGTAAGAAAGACGATTGCAGCTGTAGAGAATTTCGACTATGTAGATATGGCTGCTAACTTAGATATTGGCACTATTATTAATAAAAGAGCTATTGCTGCTGGCTACATCTATCAAATGTTACTCGATGCGAATGTTAGTAATGTGCGTTTCCTTATGTCTGTAGATGCCGACGTTGCCGAATTCATACCTGTTCAAGGGTCTCGCATTACGCAGAAACCTATTAAAGATGTAAATATCCCAAGTGGAATGACTATTGGAGGATTAGTTCGCCATGATGTTGGTATGTTAGTTTCTGGTAATACGCAAATAGAAGCTGGTGATATTGTAGTTGTTTTCTGCTACAATGCCAATATGAAGAAGGTAGAACAGTTGTTCAACTAAAGTTTAAAAGAAGAATTTTTACCAATGCTTAATCTAAAGACGATAGCAAAAATTATTGGTGCGCTCTTAGGCTTAGAGGCGTTGCTAATGTCTGTGTGTTTATGTGTGTCGTTATTATATCAAGACAAAGATATAATAGCATTCATTTGGTCTATACTTATAACAATTGTGGCTGGAGGCGCATTCCGATTAATGGGCAGACATGCCAACAACACTATTAGTCGTAGAGACGCTTACTTTGTGGTGGCTGTAACGTGGATTATATTCTCTCTCTTTGGTACTCTTCCATTTCTTATCAGCGGTTATATCACAAGTTTCACCAATGCTTTCTTTGAAACTATGTCGGGATTCACCACAACAGGTGCCTCCATAGTAGACTTCCCCGAACATTTCCCTAAAGGCTTACTATTCTGGCGATCGCTAACACAATGGATAGGCGGATTAGGAATTGTCTTCTTTACCATTGCAATTTTACCTTCGCTTGTTGGCGGGTCGCTAAAAGTGTTTGCAGCAGAAGCCACAGGACCTATAAAGAGCAAACTTCACCCACGTCTCAGTATGGGGGCTAAATGGATATGGATGGTTTATTTTGTGCTTACGGCTGCCTGCGTTGTAAGCTATAAGGTGTGTGGTATGAACTGGTTCGATGCTTTTAATTATGCTATGACCAGTACTGCTACTGGTGGTTTCAGCACCGAAAGTGGCTCTATTGCTACATTCCATTCGCCAGCCGAAGAGTATGTCTGTACTATCTTTTGTTTCCTATCGGGCGTAAACTTCACTTTGCTCTACACATCTGTTGCGGGCTTCAAACTAAAGGAAATGCTCAAGAACAGCGAATTTAAGTTTTATGCAGCAATGATTGCTGGCTTCACCCTATTTATTATGTTAGAGCTCATCTTCCGTTGTAACTACGAAGTGGAACATGCCTTCCGAAGCTCTGCTTTTCAGGTAGTGTCGTTTATTACAACAACTGGACTCTTTAGCGATGATGCAGCCAAATGGCCCCATGTTACATGGGTTGTTCTTGCTGCTTGTATGTTTTTTGGAGGTTCGTCGGGTTCTACAAGTGGAGGCATAAAGAGTATACGTGGCGTAATGTTGGTAAAGGTTATTAAGAATGAGTTTCGTCAAATACTCCACCCTAATGCTGTTCTGCCTATGAAAGTAGATGGATACAATGTGCAAATGTGTAAACGTGTAACTCTCTTGGCATTCATTGGTTTGTATTTATTTCTTGCGGTTATTTGTGCTTTCACTATGATAGCGGCAGGCATCGACTCTACCAACTCAATGACAATTACACTTAGTAGTCTTGGTAACGTTGGTCCTACGTTAGGTTTAGAGATTGGCCCTACAATGTCGTGGAACGAACTGCCCGACTTTGCTAAATGGATTAGTTCGTTCTTAATGCTTGTTGGTCGTCTCGAACTTTTCTCTGTATTGGTGTTATTCACTCCTTCGTTCTGGAAAGAGAACTAAAACCAAATTGGCATATAAAGCAGCTCTTCTGCAGTGGTGTTTTAACCCAAATAGGGCATTAGAGTCTAAACATATTTGTTTTATTATCGAGTAGATTGTATGTCTTTGCAACACAGGCGTAGTGGGCTATGTTAAGTTACAAAGACAGACAAGATGCTGATAAGAAAATAAAATATGTTAGAAAACAATACCAGAGTAATAAGAACTATACATATTGTGGTCTAATGGCTGATTTGGGGTTAATGGTTTAGTATGCTGTAATCGTCTATTCATCAATCTACACTATACACGCTGTAGATGGTACACATCATATATTATAGCAGTTCTTCTTCAGACTGAATGCTACCAAATGTATAAATAAGAACTATGAGATTATTCGGTGTTATCGTTGTCTAAGAAATGTGCTAAATCGGTTTGCAACCGTATATAAGGTTCACAATTAGCATAGTTTACATTACGTCGTAGCATAGAAACAATGCTCTCTATACTTTTATTGTAGCTCGAAAGCTCGTTGCGCTGTTGCACTATATGTTGTGCATTGCGATGTATTTCTTGTTCCCTATCGTCCATCAACTTGTTACAAACCTTCTTCAGTGCTGGCACAACCACGTTGTCGAACAAATGGTGCCCTTGAATATACAAATAGGTTGTTGAGGGTGTTACTCCAAGCTGTTCTATATCTTGTTTTACAGCCAAATAGGTTTCTTTTGCATAGGGATATTCTCGTTGAAACTGACGTATTTTTGCTGCTACTTTGTGGCGCAATCGTTCTATGTTCTGATAAACAGTGTGGAAATTAAAATTACCCATTTCTATAACTCTATTAAAATCGGTAATGCAGAACTTTCCATAAATACCATTCCTGTAGAACCATATACTCCAAACAAACAATGGAAATATTGCTTCGCTGTAAAGGCGTAGATATTCTTCAAAATCGAATATAGGCTTATCGTTCAGCGTTACGGCAACACCAACATCGTGCAGACTTTCGGCACAACATTGCAGGTTTTCTATGGCGTATGCATAGGTATGAAATACGTACGGATTGTGGTTCACTGTGCGCGATGTGGGTGTTGTTTCTTGTAACAGATAGTCATAATCGGCATCTACACAAGCTATCATACTTTCGCCCACATTACCTGAAATTAAATTCATCAGCACCGAGCGTTTTCCTTTGGTAAGCGTGTGGCGCGATGGCAGCATAACTTCAAAGTAGCGGTGTTCGTTTTCAAATCTGCTAAGAGCCGTACGCCAAAAGAAAATGTCGTCGTATGCCTCTACATACGCCACAATTCTTTTTCGTGCCTTACGTCCTTGCAGTCGGTTTGCCGCTTCAAAATAGGCTGACGACAGATTGTCTTTAAGCTGTTTTCCCATTAAGTTTCGTTGTTTTCTTACCCCACAGTAATCTCGTCCACTTCGGTTACCTTGTCTAACCAACCGTCCATAATAACCGCCGGACTGTGCGTAGTGAGTATTATCTGCACATTTGGGTTTAAACTTAATATTAAACTTATCAATCTCTTCTGCCACTCTATGTGCATACTCACCTCTGGCTCGTCCATAAACAAAGCATACGACCTACTATCTTGCACCAAAACTGTTAGCAATATAGCCAGCATTTGTTTTTCGCCACTCGACAATTGGTAAGGATACAACGTACAACCCATTTGCGAGAAACGTATTTCATTCTCCGAACGCACTATTTTTTTACCTGTCTCAGCAAACAGTTCGTCTATTATGTTCTGGAACAATAGTTTCGGAGCCGAATATGTTTGTGCTTTGGTTGCAGCGTCAGGCGCACCACTTTGCAGTGTTTCTATTATACGGTTTCCAACATTCACCTGATAGTCTAGATACTTACGCTGCAGCTGAAACAATTGCCAATCAAGTTCTGTAACAAGATTTAAGTCTGCCTTGCTTATGCTTTCTATGTTCATTAGCGGCCGATCGAACGAACGAATAATGTCGTACCTAATCCATGTTGCATCGTCTGGCGATACTTTTATATGAACGCCTTTCAACATGTGGCTTGGAAACTCGCCACCTTGTGCAAGTCCTTTTACCACCTTATTCAGAATGGTACTCTTCCCCACTCCATTAATTCCGCTTAATATGTTTACGTGTCTATTAAGCTCCCAACGTATGTGCTTATGTCCAGCCCACAGCGAATCTATTTCTATCTCCTTTATATAGTCAGCATATTTTTGCATAGCAGTTCAGTTATTTTTCCAGCAAATGTAGCATTTTTCTTTCAGTTATAAGGCTAAAAAGTGGTTTTTATATAAAATTAGGTCCTACTTACTAAACACATTGAGGGCGCATCTGCACAGATGCGCCCCCTCCGTTGTAGATTATATTTAAGTAGGTTCTTGTTTTCTTCAGACTTATCAGGACAAAAAAAGGTAACTTTTTCAGCCCAATTTAGACCTTCTAAGTTTGTCGAAAAAGTTTTTGTTCGTTGAGCTCCGCGTTTCAACCAACGAAGAGCGCCAACATTGTTCATCACATAGTTACATTAACTTAATCTGTAGAAAAAAGCATATATCGTATTTAAAAAGTTCATCACTTTTATAGAAGCTCTCGCTGAACTTCACTTATAAAACACAGAAAAACACAAAACCCCTACTCACTTTATATATTTAACACTATTTTTAGATTTTTATCCACTCTGGGGTGGATATTCGCCAATACTAATTTTAAGAGCCTTATTTTTGATATATGAGAGAATTACCGTAAATTTGCAATAAAATATAAACAGAAAATGCAAGAAACAAGACAAAATCGCATTGCACGCCTACTACAAAAAGAGCTTGCAAGCATATTCCAAAGTCAAACACGTGCTATGCACGGCGTATTGGTTAGCGTTACACGAGTAAAGGTTAGCCCAGATTTGAGCATCTGTACTGCTTATCTTAGTATATTTCCATCGGACAAAGCCGAAGAACTTCTTACAAACATTAATAAAAACGAGAAAACTATACGATACGATTTAGGACAACGCGTACACAACCAGTTGCGCATTATTCCAGAACTACGCTTCTTCATTGACGACTCGTTAGATTATATTGAACGCATAGACGAACTTCTGAAGAAGTAATGAGTTTTTCCTTTTTATATTGCACGCCGCTATCTTTTTCAAAGAAAAGCACCCACGCCATTAACGTTATCAGCCTGATATCGGTAATTGGGGTGGCTGTTGCTACTATGGCACTGGTTGTGGTACTGAGCGGATTTAATGGTTTCTCCGATCTCGTAGCTTCGTTCTTCACCAACTTCGACCCACAACTAAAGGTTGAAGCTGCAAAAGGAAAAACTATTGCAGCCGACAATCCGCTTTTGCACAAAATAAAAACATTGCCCAGTATAGAAGTTGCTACCGAATGTGTTGCCGACCAAGCATTGGCTACCTATCAAGGCAAACAAATAATGGTAACCGTAAAAGGCGTAGCCGAAAACTTCGACTCGCTTACCAACATCAGCCATATACTAATAGGCGATGGAACTTTCAAACTGCATATTGCCAACTTAGACTATGGTATCTTAGGTATTGGCGTAGCACAACAGCTAAACACGGGCATCGACTGGAAAAACTATCTACACATATATGCACCACAACGAAAAGGACAATACGATGCATCGAACCCTATGAATGCCTTCGTGGCAGACTCGCTACTATCGCCAAAAAGCATATTCCAAGTAAAGCAAAACAAATACGACAACAACTATATTATTACATCGCTACCATTCGCACGACGACTCTTCAACAGACAGGGCGAAATTACATCGCTAGAACTACGTCTAAAAGCAGGCGAAGATATCGATAAGGTGAAGGGAGAAATAGAACACATTGTGGGCAACCAACTTGTGGTAAAAGACCGCTACGAACAACAGGCGGATACATTCAACATTATGCGCATAGAGAAACTCTTTGCATACGCATTTCTCACTTTCATTCTAATGGTTGCATGCTTCAATATCATAGGGTCGCTATCTATGCTAATGATTGATAAGAAAAACGACGTACAAACATTGCGCAACCTGGGAGCCTCTGACAAACAAATAAATCAGGTGTTTTTGTTCGAAGGACGTATGATTTCGGCTGCAGGTGCCATTATTGGTATTGCCATCGGACTATTTTTATGCTGGTTGCAACAAACTTACGGATTAGTGAAACTCGGCAATCAAGCAGGAAACTTCGTTGTGAACGCCTATCCCATTAGCGTACACCCATGGGACATTGTTGCCATATTTGCCACTGTTATTGTTGTGGGGTGGATAGCCGTTTGGTATCCTGTGCGATATATGAGCAAGCAACTCACAAGGTAGCAATACCACAAACACATTTGCGCCTGCTTACGAATATAAGACAAATGTTTCTGCAATTCTACTTTTTTTTATACCTTTGCAGTGCATTTAACGACAGCTAGTAATAGCAAAAACAAAATATAGCAATATTACTACACAACAACCCATTTGGCGTTAAAGCGGGATGTAGCGCAGTTGGTAGCGCACTACGTTCGGGACGTAGGGGTCGCTGGTTCGAATCCAGTCATCCCGACAACACAAAAGGCAAGCGAAAACAACATCGCTTGCCTTTTATTTTTATCTAAACCAAACAAACAAACCGCAACAAACAGCCTCTTATTCAAACCAAACACATAGCCTCTAACCCACAACACACTGTTAGAGTAGCAACAAAAATGCTCTTCCATTGCACAAATAAAAAAAACTTTGCAACAAAAACATAGCCAACACAGTTGTGTACACTCAACACATTCGCCCAAACCTCACAGTCGCTTCTTTCCGCTCCCCCACCACGTTCACTATAGTTACACAACATTCTCACTATAGTTGCGTGTCGTTCCCACTATGGTTGCACAATATTTTCACACGCACCAAACAGTTTTATTTACACATAAATAAAGTTTTACTTACACGTAAATAAAGTTTTACTTACACGTAAGTAAAACCATCTATTGCGTATAACATCGTTGCACACTCATAATAGAAACAGAAAACAAATATGTACGAACAATCGTGTGCACACACATCGCCATACCACATATAGCAAATAAATCAACCACTAAACACAGTGCAAACAACCATTATATACGCTACCAACAACAACCGTATATGCTGCAAACACCCACCGTGTACGCTACGAACACCCACCGTGTACGCTACGAACACCCACCGTATACGCCGATTTATCGTGCCCGCATATACATTCACAACCACGAAACAACAACAAACACACACGAACACAACGAATTTCCAACCACGAAACAACAACAAACATATACGGGCGAGATAAATCTGCCCCCTACGCCTAACGGAATGTACACCAACCATTCGTGGAATGGACGCAACACATTTCGTAAAATATTCGATGTAATATAACAGACCGAATAACAAGTAAACAAGAAGAAAAAACTAAAATATTATAAAATAAAGGCTTTTATAACCTCCCCTTTATAGGTATTTATGTGCACTTCTATACTGTCGCCTTTATGTGCAAAAGTGGTTGGAATGCTAACAAAAGTGCGCACTGTGTAGTATTGAGGAACATTGTTTTGCTGGTGTAGCAAACGTAGTGTATATTTGTTTGTTCCGCTTACCGACGATACTACATTTCTAAACTTACGCCTAACGACTGTTTATTTTCAGTGTCCTTACCCGTCTTTAGAGCCAATTCCAGATTAATATACTTTCGTGTTTTGGCTATCCAAGCACTGGTAAAGCCCATTGGATCGGGTGTATTTGTGGTATGCGGTTGTTGCGACACTGGCAGAACATAAACTTTAGAAATAGCTATGGGCACAACTTCTAAGTTGTTTCTATTATAATATAGTTGTGCCCTATAGGTGGTATCTGCCTTTGTTGCCCATTTTGCACTTAAAGCCGAATGCAACAAAAGAGTATCGCCATCGTCGGTAACAGCCGAAATAAAAGCAGCATTGGTATTAGTAGTAGCCTCAACAAAGTCGGACTGCATATAAGAGTATTCCGAATCGCCCGTTTTAAAACTATCGTTAGTACAAGCTACCAACAGAATGACGACGAGAAACAAAAAGAAGAACGATTTACGCATTAGCTTTTATATAGTTGCGAGTAGGGTTGGCATACATTTCCAATAGACGTTGGCGCAAATATACTTCGTCTTTACCTGGGAGTGTTATTTTTGCGAGTTGTTGTTCTATATAAGCATCGAATTTTGCTTTATCAGCGTCGGTATACTTATTAGCGTAAGTTGTGGTGCCCTCAAGTTCGTCGAGTGCAACATAATTGTTGGTATAAAGACGATAGTTGCGGTGTATTTCTTTATCTATATGTTCACAAATGGCATCTAACAGAGGACCGTTTGCCATATTTGCATTTTTCAGTGAGTCTAAATATGCGTCAATACAAGGAGCAGCGTGATAATGAATAGAGCCTTTATAGCCCATTATGCCAGTTTGCATACTGAGAACATCGTCCATAGGTGCTTTTTTCCAATTTGCATTATTGCGTTTTGCTTGCATTTCTGCAGCCTTTAGATAGTCGCAAGGGTCGTATTCGTAAGAAATAGAAAGTGGAACGATATGGAATTGCTGAAGTCTTTCGAGCAATGTACCTTCGGCTCCCAATGCAAACATTTTAAGAACAGACTTTTGTGTAAGGTCGTTAGAATCTTTAGCACGCCCTTCTCGTTGTGCAATCCATAGATTTTCGTGTTTCTCTTTTAGAGCAAACACCATATAGTGTGCCATCTTTATGCTTGCCTGCATAAGTTCGCGAGGAGTAAGACCACGCTTTACAATGAAACTCTTGTTAAGTCGTGCTAAGTCGCGTACCCACGGTAACGACAAAAGATTATCGCCAATAGCAATTTCGCAAGTAGTGGCAAAGCCATTATCTATTAGCAACTTTGAAAGAAAAGCAGAATCGAGTACAATATCACGATGATTACTAACAAATGTATATTGCTTTGTGTTGTCAATCTCCGATGAGTCCATATCACACCCCGTACTAGCCTTATCTATGAGTCCTTGCAGAAAATGATAGGCAAAAGCTTTCTGAAATTCAAGGCTGGTTTTACATTGGTGCATCTTCTGCGAAATAGCATCTATAGGCACACCAGGATAAAGATAGTTTAATACTTGTTGAAATTGTTTGTTTGCAAGCAAGCGATTGTAAACTTCGGGTAGTTCTTCAGACTCAAATGGTCGTATATCGTCAAATTCAGAAGGTGTTTTCATAACCTATTATATTTATGTGTTAGCTATTTTTAAACAGTTGCTATAAACAAATAAAGGTGCAGAGCCATATTGGTCTACACCTTATATTATATAACATATTTAGAATTGGTTTTCTACTATATCGCTTAGTACATCTTTTATGTCAAGTCCGGCAGCTTTCACTTGTTGTGGAACAAAACTTGTAACGGTCATTCCTGGAGTAGTATTTACTTCGAGCATATTGATAACATCGTTTCCATTGTTATCTTTTTGTGATAATATAATCGATACGAATAATACCATTTGCGTGCAGAATATCGTAGATGTGAGAAGTAACCTCTGTTACCTTTTCAGCCAATTCTTTGCTAATACGAGCAGGAGTAATTTCGTCTACCTCGCCATTGTATTTAGCATTATAATCGAAAAAAACTCGTTGCTTGTAACCACTTCTGTGATGGGGAATGGAACCGACTTTTCTTTCGTTTTATATATTCCTTGTGTTATTTCAACACCATCAAGGAAACTTTCTACCATAACTTCTGAACTTTCCATAAAAGCCTTACGAAGTGCAGGAGCTAATTGATCGGCATTCTTTACTTTTGAAACACCAAAGCTACTACCATCGGTTGCTGGTTTTACAAAACATGGCATACCTATTTTCTCTGCTATTTCTTTTTCGTTGTATGCATCGCCAATACGAAGCAAAATACTTTCAGAAACATGAATGCTATATGATTTCAAATAACGATTCAGCACAAACTTATCGAATGTGAGTGCCGATGCCAATACATCGCATGTAGAATAAGGAATGTTTACCAGCTCAAAATAGCCTTGCATAATACCATTTTCGCCTGGACGTCCATGTATAGTAATATATGCATAGTCGAAAAAGATGGTCTGACCATTATTATTAAACGAAAAATCGTTTTTATTAATAGGTGCAGTGTGCCCATTATCGAGGTTTACATGCCAATCTGTTCCTTTTACATCGACTATATAAATATTGTAACGTTCCTTATCGAAGAAGGAATACAATCCTTGTGCAGAACGGAGCGAAACATCGTGTTCTGAAGAATCGCCACCACAAACGATGGCTATTGTACGTTTCATATCTTTCATTCTTATTACTTATTTTTAATTATGCAAGAAGCTCACGATAGTTCTTGTTTTCCATTTATATAATTTCGCCACTTCTCTATTACGTTTGCTAAATCATTGGGAAGTTCGCTTGTAAAGTCCATTTGCTCTCCAGTATTTGGGTGAACAAAGCCAAGTGTTTTTGCGTGCAAGGCTTGTCGGTTACACAACTTAAAACAATTTTGTATATAGGCTTTATATGTACTAGAACGCTGTCCTCGCAATATTTCTGTACCGCCATAGCGTTCATCTCCAAAAAGTGGGTGTCCAATATGTTTCATGTGTGCCCTAATTTGGTGTGTTCGACCTGTTTCTAATACACATTCTATTAGAGTAGTATAACCAAATCGTTCCAAAACTTTATAGTGCGTAACAGCAGGTTTCCCTATACCCGAATTAGGAGAAAACACCTTCATACGTAGTCTGTCCTTTGGATCGCGTCCAATATTTCCTTCTACTCGTCCTTCGTTCTCTGTAAAGTTTCCCCAGACTAATGCAACATAGCTACGATGTGTTGTTTTATTAAAGAACTGTTTACCAAGATTTGTTTTTGCATCAGGAGTTTTAGCTATTAAAAGAAGTCCACTTGTATCTTTATCAATACGATGAACCAAGCCAACAGCAGGATCGTTTGGATCGAAATTCTTTAAATCGCGCAAATGCCAAGCTATAGCATTGATAAGTGTTCCGTGAAAATTTCCAGCTCCAGGGTGCACAACAAGTCCCGCAGGTTTATTTATTACCATAATTTCGTTGTCTTCGTAAACAACATTAAGTGGTATATCTTCGGCAACAATTGTATTATCGTGTTTCGGGCAGCCTAACATTAGAGTGATAACATCGTTAGGCCGAACCTTATAACTACTTTTTACTGGCGTCCCATTAACATAAATGCTACCAGCTTCAGCAGCTTTTTGGATACGATTACGGCTAGAATTAGGCATTCGTTCGAATAAAAACTTATCTATCCGTACAGAACCTTGCCCACTATCTACCACCATTCTAAAGTGTTCGTAAAGTTCACCCGTATCAGTTGTTATCTCATCTTCGTCTAAAAGATTGTCAACTAAATCTTCATTAAAGTATTCTTCGTTGTCTATCATACCTTACTCTTTATTCAGTTGGCTTTGGTGCATTCTGGTCAGGCGGTAAAGCTGGCGATTTTGGTGGAACAGAAGGAACCGTACGTGGAGTAGATTTACTTTCTTCTTTTATTTCGTTTCCATTTTTCATCTACAGGAACTTCCACCCAATCATAATACTCTTCGTATTTAGGCTCTTCAACCTCTACATCTTCATATCTACTTCCCGACTGATTTATAGTATCGTTTGCATTACGTGTTCCATCGCCCACTTGTAATACTATTACGGCATCGTTAGGAATCCGATCTCCTGCCTGTGCAGGCTTTCCATTTACCAAAACGCCATAAACCCAGTCTTTTTCTCCAGGAACATATTCAGGATCGCCCACTTTAAAACCCATTGAAAGTAATTCTGCTTGCGCTTCTCTAAGAGAACTATTATCTGCCAAATCTGGTAAAGGTAATGTTGGCGCACTGGCAGCATTAATAGTTACATATATAACGCGTGTAGATTTTACACGTTTCCCGCCAGCAGGTGTCTGTTCTAAAATACAATCGGGTGGTAAGTTTTTTACGTATCCTGTATCAGAGACTTCAATTGTCAATCCTACTTTATCCATAATATCGAGCGCATCGTCGTATTGTTTATGAAGTACATTTGGCACAACGATAGACTCGCCCATGTGGGTATAATAGTCAATTCCATATCGCACACCTATAAAAAGTATTGTTACGAGAATTACTATTGCGAGGACATTTCCCCAAATATAGGTACTAAAAAAGCTGTGGACGAATCCCTTTGACGTCATTTTTATTATACTATATATCTTATTATGGGCAAAGTTAAATAAAAAAACGGAAAGAAGCAAAGAATAGTCTCTCTTCTTTCCGTTTCTAAGTCAATTTTCTATAAGCCTTTAGATTACTTTCCGTGATGTTCGTCAGACACAGTAAGTTTCTTACGACCTTTTTGCACGACGAGCTGCCAAAACACGGCGACCATCTTTTTGTTGCCATTCTTTCACGAAAACCGTGTTTATTTACACGACGACGGTTGTGAGGCTGAAATGTTCTTTTTCATTGTTATATATTCTTTTTATGTTATTATGCAAAATAAACTCTACGTTGAGACACAATCTCACGTTATGGGTTGCAAAATTACTTATTCTTTTTCAATTAACCAAGAAAAGGCTGTTTTTAGCTGAATAATTTATGTTTTTCCATATTTTTGCTTAACTTTGCAGCGCAAAGCAAATTATCCCGTAACAAATAAATAATAAATATAAATAATAGATTATGATTAATTCACAAGAAATCAAAATCAGGGACATGTATCCGTCTTGATGGAAAGATTTGGACTTGTATTGACTTTCAACATAGGAAGCCGGGTAAGGGTAATACGGTTATGATTACTAAACTGAAGAATGTTGCTGATGGTCGTGTATTAGAGCGTACATTCCAAGTAGGTTTTAAACTTGAAGATGTTCGCGTTGAACGTCGTCCGTACCAGTATCTTTATCAAGACCCTACTGGATATATCTTTATGAATCAGGAAACTTTTGAACAGATTCCTATTCCTCTCCACCAAATTACAGGAGCTGACTATATGAAAGAAGGCGACATAGTAGAAGTTGTTACAGATACTTCTGATGGAACTATCCTTTCTGCCGAGATGCCCTGTTAAAAACTGTATTGAAAAATTACACATAGCGAACCTGGAGTAAAAGGAAATACAGCTACAAACGCTACAAAACCTGCCACATTAGAGACTGGCGCTGTAGTTAGAGTTCCACTCTTTATTAACGAAGGCGAAACTATTCAGATTGATACACGCGACGGAAGTTACTTAGGTCGTATAAACGCATAATACAACAAAAGGACAAAAGTTGAGAAAACAACCCAACTTTCTGTCCTTTTTTCTTTTTTATAATACCGCATAATGCACCAACCTAACCTAAGTATTATGAAATACAGCATTATTGTTCCCGTTTTTAATCGTCCAGACGAAGTAAACGAACTTCTATCTAGTTTGTTAGGTCAGACTTTCACTGATTTTGAAGTTATAATTGTAGAAGATGGTTCACAAAAAACATGCGAAGAGGTTTGCAGAAAATACTCAAATCAACTTGATTTGCATTATTTTATGAAACCTAATTCTGGTCCAGGACAAAGCCGAAATTATGGTGCTGAACGTGCAAAAGGCGAATACTTACTAATATTAGATTCTGACGTTGTATTACCCGAGGGATATTTAAGTGCTATTGAAGAAGAACTTAAACGTGAACCTGCCGATGCTTTCGGTGGTCCTGACGCTGCCCACGAATCATTTTCTGATACTCAGAAAGCTATTTCATACTCTATGACATCGTTTTTTACTACGGGTGGCATTCGTGGTGGCAAAAAAAAGCTAGACAAGTTCTATCCTCGTTCTTTCAATATGGGCATTCGTCGCAATGTTTATATGGAACTTGGAGGTTTTTCTAAAATGCGTTTCGGAGAAGATATAGACTTTTCTATCCGTATTTTTAAAGCTAATAAACGTTGTCGCCTCTTTCCAGATGCATGGGTTTGGCACAAACGCCGTACCGATTTCAGAAAATTTTATAGACAAGTATACAATTCGGGGATTGCACGCATAAACCTTTTATAAGAAATATCCAGAATCGCTGAAACTAGTTCATCTGCTACCAATGGTATTCACCGTGGGTGTTATATTCCTTAGCCTACTTTTTATTATCGGTCTTTTCGTTTCGCTCGTGCCATCGGTTTCTTATTCTTCAAAAACTGTGGGTTTATCTTTTTGTATATGTGCTATTGCCCCTATCCTACTCTATTCACTCTTAATCTTGATAGATAGTACTATTCAAAACAAAAGCATAAAAATTGGCTTTCTTAGTATTCGCGCTGCTTTCGTGCAACTTATGGGCTACGGTTTCGGATTTATTGAAGTATGGTGGAAACGTTGCATAAAAGGCAAAGACGAATTTGCTGCTTTCGAGAAGAATTTCTATAAATAACAGCAAACACAATGGAGATAACAAAACTAACCATTGATAAATGGGCAGAAGAAGATCAACCACGCGAAAAGCTAATTAACTTTGGAGCTGAAACTCTTTCTAATGCCGAACTTTTAGCTATTCTTATTGGTTCTGGATCAACACGCGAAACAGCTGTAGAACTTATGAAACGAGTGTTAGCAGATTGCAAGAACAATCTTAATACTCTTGGGAAATTATCTATTACCGACCTTACAACCTATATGGGTATAGGCGAAGCAAAGGCTGTAACTATACTTGCCGCATGCGAATTAGGAAAAAAGACGACAGGCATCTGATATTGAAAAACGTCTAAATCTTAATTCGGCTATTTCTATATACAACTATATGTATCCAAAAGTTCAAGATAAAGATATTGAAGAAGCGTGGATTTTATTGTTGAATCAAAAAGTTAGACCTTATAGAAGCTAAATGTATTTCGCACGGAGGTATTACTGGAACTGCTATTGATATACGTATAATTTTAAAAGAAGCATTACTAAGAAATGCTACTGCTATTGCTTTATGCCACAATCACCCCAGCGGAAACCCTCGTCCCAGCAGAGAAGACGACAATATTACTAACAGTTTAAAGAAAGCTGCCGATACAATGCATATTTATTTTGTAGATCACGTTATAGTTGCCCAACAACACTTTTATTCGTACCGCGAAGAAGGAAGAATATAATAAAGGTAGGTTCTAAAAGACAGACCAACGTAGAATTTTGAGAACATGCCTAAACACGCTTCTTCAGAATCTTATATTACAATGTTCTTATTGTAAGCGGCTCCTATTCTACAATTTAAATCCAAATCGGTTGTAAGAAGATACAATTACCTTAACTTAACAACCAATTTGGATTCAAGAAAACACTATCGCACCACTATCTTATTAACATAGCCATTTATAGAAACAATATATATACCTTCTGATGGCAATTCTAAAAACAATATGCGAAGAAGATACAAGGCTGTTTACTATTTTTGTCCCATTAACCGAATATACAGACAGAGTCTCACCTAAAGGAGCATTGTCTATAATAACCTGTCTTCCAGATACACAAATACCTACATCATTGTTCGATACCTTGCCTATTCCTGTCGGATTAGTTACGCTCAAGACATTTTTAGAATTAACTACAACATTGCCATTTGCTGAAATAATACTTCCTGCCGGAATTACTATATAACAGCCCTCGTGTGGCACTTCTACTCCACCGAAATTACAAGAAACAACCCATTGTTCTTTCTCTTTAGTCAATACAGGCGTAGCTTCTTTAATCAGTTTGTTGTTATTGCCAAATAGTTGTATCTTGGCATTCGGCGAAAGCATTATTGGCTGATTATAGAAAAAACGAACTTCGTTAAGCACACCATCTTTATTATCAAGAATGTTGCACCCTACATAGTTTATTGTCTCCATAGGTTCAGTATATCCGCCTACAAAATCTACTTTTGCTTCTTCATTCGTTATGTCGGTGCGGAATCTTGGTCTCAGACTTCCTTCGGGCAATACAAGCGAATAGTGCACTCCTTTCTCAAAGTTCATCTTTTCTCCAAAGTCAGCATAGGCTTGACCTAAGTTCCAATCCCAACCTACATTTGCTTTAAATGTTCTCACCGGGAGCCCCTCTCTATACAATGTCATTTCTGGTTCTCCAATAGGTTCTGTTTCTGTTTCAAAATAGAAACATATAAGTCTTTCTGATGTTACCGTAGAACCATCTTTAACAGAACAATATTTTCCTTGAATCTTTGAAGGGACTGTAAAGCTAAATTTAAGATTTTCAGCTTTCATCGTAGGATTACTTTTAAGACTAATTGTACCTGATGGAACTTCCAACTGATAAGAGCGACCTTTGGGAAGAATAAGTTTATCGAAAGAAATAACCGCAATACCCTGTTCTTGATAGGTATCAGATTTAATTGTACCGGTTGCTACCGTCTTACCATCGCAAGTTATCAGGGCTTTTGCATCTTCAGCAACTGTAATTTTACCTGCAAAATAGATGTTAGTTACATTAAGCGGTTCATATACTCGCTTATTTTCAATAGTACAACTCGTCGGAGTTAATATTTCATTACCCTCCGCAAATGTTGGTATTGCGAGCATACATAGCCCGATTATACAAATGAGTAAATGTTTTTTCATACCAAACTCCTTTCTTCTAAATGATTAATTAATAGTTCATCGATTGAATTAAATATGCTAAATAATTTTTACCAATGGTATAATTGTTTTCTTTTATTGCAAAACATTACTTGACAATTATCCTCCGTGTACAAACCAATTTGCCTTGCTTTGCCAAGGCGCAGATGTATATGCCCTTTGAAAAGTGAGGTGTCTCAATGCTCTTTGTTGTAACTGTGGAAGAGAGAATCTTCTGCCCGCATACATTCAGAATATCAATATGGTCGCAGTTTTCTATGGAACTTAATTCTATTGAACCATTACGGTATATTACGTAGATATTTCGTGTATATGCAATATCGTCAATCCCGGTTTCTCTGGGATTGATAACAGGTCGAATGGGGAGACCGATTGTTCTTATGCTAGATCTTCTGCCAACACTGCCTGAATCGTAATCTATATCTTTGGCTTTCATTATAAGATCATCAGGATCTCCTTCTGCTCTATGGAGCGTTCCGGTCCAACAAGATCCTTTCCAATTCTGGTTACGATATGTTGTCCCTTGATATGTAGCAGCGTATCCGGCAGCAGGAAGAAACAGGGTGTTTTCATTTGCACCATAATGGAAGCGTCTGCCCCAAATGCCGTCCACTTCCTCCCATTTATTCCAGCAGAGTCTCACGAGTTCCCCTACCTCCTCAAAAGTAGGCAGGCGCCATCGTCCGCCCCATTTTACCCTCGCGGCATCGTATTCCGTCCCGCATATATCTTCTCCTATATTCGTGCATAAAAGATAACAACCTACCCCGGAAGTTCTTTTGTATCCTTCAAAGAATTTGTAATTCTCATCGGTGTATTCCTCTTTCGGCTCTGTCTCTCCCCATGCGAAGTAGTCTCCGAAGTCTGTGGAAGACTCAGCTCCGATGTTGCAGGTTGCCCACAGGGTTCCGCTTGGAAGCCCCATATCCACATATTCATGTCCGTCAATCACATTTGTCTGTGCATAAGAAATTGAAACGAACATAGTACTTAGTATAAATAACAGACAAAGTTTCAGCGTATATATCCTCTGTTCCTCATATTTAGAGATTTAAAAAAATATTTTTCATAGGAAGTAATTTACTTAAACATTGTTTCAGATTGTTATTGCAAATATATATTATAAATATTAAGAATTGAAAAAGAAGTTGCATTTACTTCTATTTACATTACTTTAACCAGAATTAAGAATAAATATACCAATAGGAGATACAATATTTTTAATAGTGAAATCTATCAAAAAGAATTTTTTTAGTATCTGTTTATAATTATAGAATAGAAAAAATGTAATTATAAAATCAGATTTTGTAATTACAAAAACATTCATTCTTAATAATATTTTTTTGTGCTGTAATCACGATTGGCAATTAGGCTGTTCAAAAACCAATATTCTAATGCTCAATAGAGATAAAAAGCTTCGTTACACCTTATTAATATAATAACCTGTAAATTGCCAAGTATTTAACAAAAAAAGTGAAAAGTTGAAATTTTGTACCACGCATTTTTATATACTATCCATAAAACTACCCATAGAACTACCTACCCTCTGCTTTGAAAGGGCTAAATTGAGTTGTAACTTTTGCACCATCGCACGAACAAAAGCACTTGCGTGCGACGAAAAAAAGCAAGTGCAATATTTATTAATCTTAATATTTTAATTAATGAACTATTCAATTACAAAAAGAAAGATGGGCGTTGGTCCAAAGAAAGGCTTAACAATGTACATAGCCAGAGCAGTTTGCCAAAAGCAACGTGTAAGTTTCGACAGACTTTGTGAATTTATGGCAGATGGTTCTACTGTGAGTCAAGCAGATGTTGCAGCTGTTTTTTACAAATTCCGGACAGTATTAAATTTACTTTGTTCGCAAGGTAACATTGTAGATGCGGGACCACTTGGCAAATTCCGTCCTACTTTCAGCGCAAAAGCTGTAGAGAAAGAAGACGACTTTAAGCCTTCTACTCATATTAAAAAGACGATGATTTTGTTCAGACCGAGTACCGACTTCAGAACATTACACGATGTTGAGTTCTTTAAAGTTGCGTCGCAGGAGAAAACAAAAGGTAAAAAGAAGCCTGAAAATGGTGGAGGATCACAACCACACCCTTAAATTCGCTTTTTGAAATTTGAAAGAAGAGAATTGGAGATGCACCAAAACGGTGTGTCTCCTTTCTGTTCATTGTAAATAATTCCCATAAACAGTAGATTATGCTGAACTGTTATCATTGAGATCTGCCTTAATAATAACAGGAATGTTGCAAAAATAATGCTAATATCCAAAAAGAAAAATCTGATAAAAAAATGGAATTATATATTTGAAAGTTCCATATTTGCAAAAAAATAAAGAGTATCTTTTTTTAGGCTGGTCAAACTATATGCTTATCCACACTAAATATCTACTGTCCCCTAAATATCTACTGTCTCAAAAATATCTACTGTCCCCAAAAAAATATCTACTGTCCCCTAAAAACACGAAAAATTGGCGTAATGGACATTTGGTAGGCTGAAATGACCAGCCTACCAAATGTCCATTACGCCGATATTTCGAATTACAAATTTATTTTACTCTTAAAGCACGGGTGGCATTTAGAACTGCTAATACCATTACGCCAACATCTGCAAAAACAGCCATTCCCATTGTTGCTATTCCTACAGTAGAAAGTATAAGAACTGCGACTTTTACACCAATAGCAAATACTGCATTTTGTCGAGCAATGCCAATAGTTCTTCTAGAAATAGCGATGGATTTGGCTATTTTTGAAGGTTTATCGTCCATAAGAACAACATTTGCTGCCTCTATTGCGGCATCACTTCCAAGTGCTCCCATTGCAATTCCAATATCAGCTCGTGCTAAAACAGGTGCATCGTTTATACCGTCTCCCACAAAAGCAAGTGTACTTTTAATAGGTTTTTGGTGTAATAAGCGTTCAACGTGTTCAACTTTATCAGCAGGCATTAGTTCGCTATAATATTCGTCTATTCCTAATTTATTAGCAATTACATCGGCTACTTCTTTACGATCGCCAGTTAGCATTACTGTTTTTTCTATTCCAATTTTCTTTAAGTTCGCGATAGCCGAAGAAGCATCGGCTTTTATTTGGTCGGCTATCACAATATGACCAACATATTTGCCATCTATGGCTACATGTACAGAGGTCCCTTTTGAATGTTGGCATTTGCTACAGGCAACAATTTCAGCACCTATATGTTCCATAAATTTTTTGTTACCTACACATACGTTTTTACCGTTTATTTCGGCAAAAATTCCTTGTCCGGCAAATTCTTTTATGTTTTCTACTTTGCATTCGCACCCCGTATCTTTATAAGCATTTCTCAGAGCAATTGCTATTGGGTGTGTAGAAAATTGTTCAACATGTGCTGCAAGATGCAAGAGTTCTTGTTCTGAAAACTGATTAGGGTGAATAGCTTCTACCTCAAAAACGCCACGAGTTAATGTTCCAGTTTTATCGAAAACAATAGTTTTTGCACGTGCTAAAGCTTCCATATAATTTCCACCTTTTATAAGAATACCTATATGTCCGGCACCTCCAATACCACAGAAGAACGATAATGGGATAGAAATAACCAAAGCACACGGACAACTAACAATTAAGAATGTAAGTGCACGGTAAAGCCAAGTAGAAAGAGCATCGTTATAACTGTCAGCAAAAAAAGGTGGAATAAACGCTAGAATAATTGCAGCAATAACAACGATAGGAGTATATATGTGTGCGAAGCGACGAATAAATGATTCGTTCTTCGATTTATTTTCACTTGCTTCCTCTACTAACTGTAGAATTCTTGAAGCAGTAGAATTATTGAAAGTTTTACTTACCTTTATTTTCAATAACCCAGAGATATTCACGCACCCTGATACAACATTGTCGCCCAAAGTAACATCTTTTGGAATGCTTTCGCCTGTTAAGGCTACAGTGTTAAGACTAGAGTTGCCTTCAATTATTTCTCCATCGAGCGGAATTTTCTCTCCCGGTTTCACAAGTATCGTTTCTCCAATGGCAACATTAGCGGGATTTGTTACGATGATTTCGCCTTTTTTTATAACATTTGCAGAGTCGGGGCGAATATCCATAAGGTTAGAAATAGAATCTCGAGTTTTGTCTTCGGCATAATGTTCAAAGAGTTCTCCAATTTGGAAGAATAGCATAACGAAAACACCTTCTAAAAATTCGGGTTCTCCATTGGGTAAAAATCCAATAATAAAGGCTCCAATTGTAGCAATAGACATAAGAAGGTCTTCGTCGAAAGGATTTCCTTCCATAATTCCTTCTACAGCTTCGCCCAATACATCATAACTAATAAGCAAATAGGGCACAAAAATAAACAATTAATGTTTGCCACATTGGCAAATTGTAGTTTCGGTCTATTAACCATGCTATTAATAGCAATACAGAAGTAAGGATAATTCTTATAACTTTTTCTTCATCGTTTTTTTGTTTTGTTACTAATTTTGCGACAAAGTTAAATAAAAAGAATATGCAACCAAGTTGCAAAGTTTGCTGTATACAAGATAGTTTTTTTAAAAAAACAAAGTGAAATGAATATAAATAATGTTCTATAGCTACGTAGAAAGTATGTGAAAAGCAATATGAACAATAAAAATAAATGAGCTTTTATTCGTCTGTTAAGCAATTAATCATTAAATTTGTGCGATTTTAAAAAGTTATGTGGAAATGTAAAATGCTTAACAAGTTAAATTTCTATTTGTTCTTTTACTTTTTCGCAGTTTTTACATTTCTTTATGATGTTAGGTCAAAACAATAAGTATTTAAATTTTTAGATGAACGTAATTACGAAAAACTCTTCAATTGTCTGATGGAAGAAGCATCACAATTGAAACTGGAAAGGTTGCAAAACAAGCTGATGGCGCAGCAGTAATTAGAATGGGTAACACTGTGCTTTTAGCAACAGTTTGTGCAGCTAAAGAGGCAGTTCCAGGTACAGACTTTATGCCTTTGCAAGTAGATTATCGCGAACAATACGCAGCTGCAGGTAGATTTCCTGGTGGTTTTACTAAACGCGAGGGCAAAGCTAACGATGATGAAATACTAACTTCACGTCTTGTAGACCGTGTTCTTCGTCCACTTTTTCCTTCAGATTATCACACAGAAGTATTTGTTAACGTAATGCTTCTCTCAGCTGACGGTATCGATATGCCCGATGCATTGGCAGGTTTTGCAGCATCTGTAGCTATGCAATGCTCAAATATACCTATCGAATATCCTATCTCTGAAGTTCGTGTTGCACGAATTAATGGAGAATATGTCATAAATCCAACCTTCGAACAGATGAAAGAAGCTGATATGGACATAATGGTTGGTGCTACCAAAGATAATATTATGATGGTAGAAGGCGAAATGGACGAAGTGTCTGAGCAAGATCTTATTAATGCTTTGAAAGCTGCACACGATGCTATTAAACCAATGTGCGAAATTCAAGAAGAACTTGCAAAAGAACTTGGTACAGATGTTAAGCGCGAATATTGCGATGAAATAAACGATGAAGAACTTCGCGAGCAAGTTAAGAAAGAAACATACGATGCTTGCTACGCACAAGCACAAAGTGGCGACGACGATAAGAAACATCGTGAGGAAGTTTACGATAAAATAAAAACAGACTTCATAGAACGTTACGATGCTGCACATACAGAACTCTCTGAAGACGACCTTGAAGAAAAACACGCAGAAATAGAAAGATATTTTGCTGATGTACAACGCGACTCAATGCGTCGTAGTGTTCTTGATACGAGGCAAACGCATGGATGGTCGTGCTTGCGATGAAATTCGTCCAATTTGGTGCGAAGTTAATCCATTACCAATGCCTCATGGAAGTGCTTATTTCCAACGTGGCGAAACATTAGCACTTGCAACTTGTACATTAGGAACGAAGTTAGACGAAAAGATGGTAGACAATGTGCTCGATAAGAGTTACCAACGTTTCCTTCTTCATTATAATTTCCCTCCTTTCTGCACTGGCGAAGCAAAAGCACAACGTGGAGTTGGTCGTCGTGAAATAGGACATGGACATTTAGCATGGCGTGGTTTGAAAGGAATGATACCAGAAGATTTTCCTTATACAGTACGTCTTGTAAGTCAGGTATTAGAATCTAACGGTTCTTCTTCTATGGCTACCGTATGTTCTGGTACACTTGCTTTGATGGATGCGGGTGTTCCTATCAAAAAACCTGTTTCAGGAATTGCAATGGGCTTAATAAAAAATCGTGGCGAAGAGAAATATGCTGTACTTAGTGATATTCTTGGCGATGAAGACCACTTAGGCGATATGGACTTTAAAACTACAGGTACTCGCGATGGTATTACAGCAACGCAAATGGATATAAAGTGTGATGGACTTTCATTCGAAATTCTTGAGAAAGCACTTATGCAAGCAAAACAAGCTCGCGAATATATTCTTGATAAAATAACAGAAACAATTCCTGAACCACGTAAGGAAATGAAACCACAAGTACCAAGAATTGAAACTCTCGAAATTCCAAAAAGAATTTATTGGTGCTATTATTGGTCCTGGTGGTAAGATAATTCAGCAAATGCAAGAAGAAAGTGGAGCTACTATTACCATTGACGAAGTTGATGGTGTAGGTAAAATTCAGGTTTCTGCACCCAATAAAACTGCAATTGATGCTGCAATGGGCAAAAATTAAATCAATTGTTGCCGTACCAGAAATAGGAGAAGTTTACGAAGGTACAGTTCGTTCTATTATGCCTTATGGTTGCTTTGTTGAGATTTTACCAGGTAAAGATGGTTTGCTTCATATTTCTGAAATTGATTGGAAACACTTAGCAACAGTTGAAGAAGCTGGAATAAAAGAAGGCGATAAAATTTCGGTTAAACTTCTTGATATTGATCCTAAAAACTGGTAAATATAAACTTTCACACCGTTGTTTGCTCGAAAAAGCCAGAAGGATATGTAGAACCTCAGCGTCGCCCACGTGGAGAAAGAGGAGAACGTCGCCAACATCGCGACAATAATCATCGTTCTTAATTGTAGAGAAATATAACCATATATGGTTTTTCTTTCACAAACAAATTACAACTAATTATTTTAAGAACAAATATTAATTTTAAGTTCCACAAATTCTATTGAATTTGTGGAACTTTTATTATAAGCCTATTTATTTGTTGATGAATTTGTGCTTTTTGTGGTTAAAAATCAATTTCAAAAGCCTGTCTATTTCCTGCCAAAAATAGGTTGTGTTCATTATCCGCTAAAATTTTATTTTTTTACCCATTATTATTTTCTTCATTCTTTCTTTGGAAGGAAGAAAGTATATTATAAGTATCAAAAAACAAAGCTATTGGAGGTGTAAAGCAGAAAAAAATATAGCTGCAGTTCCAGCTAAATTGAATAATATAGGGCGAATAATTAACTTTTATAACAAAAAGAGCATTATTGCTAACATTGCAAATTATAAGTGTAATTAGAAAAAGATATGTTCGTTTTTACATAAGACACTAGTGCAATGTAGTGATATATATCTTTTTGTGATGATAAGAAACATGGAATTTCTCGTTCATTATCTTGTAAGTGTTTTTGTTCTATACAGCAACCTAAAAATGTAGGGACGTTCTTCCTTATTCCAGTAAATACTTTTTAAAAATAAAAACTCCATCAAAAATTATTAACTTCAAATTCTTTATCAGGGAACTTATCAGATGAAAATTGCATACTGGCTGGAGTAATTTTTCCCCTTTAGTAAATCTAATTCCAACATCTTGAGTTGGGCATTGCTCATTATTATACTTAATAGGAATATTAGCGAACACAACTTCTTTGTTTGTTTTTATAACATTCTATAAAAAGAAAGCCTACATAAACAAAAGAAGATAAGCCATTGTAGCCCGATAATGCTTTTTTTATAATAGATTGGTTTCATACGTTTTTAATCTTTTTGTTTTTTTATTTGTAACAACATCTGTTACTTTAAATTAGTTTGTGTCCAAACACGAACCGTATTACACCGATATTTCTCTTGTTTGATAGGACAAAGTTAATGTATTATTTTTATATCGTCTTCTGTTTTGAAAAATAAACTGCATTCTCAAGTTTTTATGTCGTTCCACTTCTACAAATCATATAAGGCGTTTCTATATTTTTGTGTTTATTGATAGATACTTGCCGATAATGCTTTTTTCTATAGGCATAGTGCTTTTAAGAATGCTTTCTTTTCTGTATAAACTCGAATAAAAGCAGCGTCTTTCTTTTGATGTTTCTACTATTTCCATTACCTTTGTATGTATAAAAAACGAAGATATGGACAGCAAAGAATTGTATAAACTATACGAACAACACCCCGTAATAACCACAGATAGTCGCAATTGTCCCAAAGGAAGTATATTTATTGCACTGAAAGGAGCGTCGTTCGATGGTAATAAATTTGCAAAAACTGCATTAGAAAAAGGGTGCAGTTATGCTATTGTAGACGAGAAAGAATATGCTGAAGCAGGAAACGAACATATTATATTTGTAGACGATGCTCTTGTGGCTTACAAAGAAATAGCAAGAGAACACCGCCGTACATTCCAAATTCCTGTGATTGGTATTACTGGAACAAACGGAAAAACTACATCGAAAGAGCTAATTTCGGCTGTTTTGGCAGAGAAATATAATGTATTGCACACAGAAGGCAATTTTAACAACGATGTAGGTGTACCTAAAACCTTGTTATGTTTACGTCCCGAACACGAAATTGCTGTAATAGAGATGGGAGCATCTCATAAGGGAGATATTAAAAAGTTGGTAGAATATGTAGAACCTACCTGTGGATTAATAACAAATGTAGGGCGTGCTCACCTGCAAGGTTTTTGGAAAGTTTTGAAGGTGGAAACAAAACAAAGGGCGAACTTTACGATTATTTGAAAGCACACAATTGTTTACTTTTCCTAAACGAAAGTAATACCGACCTTACCGAAATGGCTGAACAACGCAATTTTGAACGAATTGTTTCGTATGGTCAAGACGAAACTGCAAATATACAAGGCGAAATTGTAGATTGTGCTCCCTTTCTTCGCTTCCGTTGGCATGAGGCTGGAGGCGAATGGAAAGAAGTTCTTACCCATCTTGTAGGTGCATATAATTTAGATAATATGTTGGCTGCCATTGCTATAGGTTTGCATTTTGGCGTTTCAACACAACAAATTTGCCACGCATTAGAAAATTATGTGCCGAGCAATAATCGTTCTCAGTTAACCGAAACACAAAACAACAAACTTATTGTTGATGCCTACAATGCTAACCCTTCAAGTATGGCTGCTGCCATAGAAAACTTCCAATTAATGGCTGTAAAAAAATAAAATGGCAATACTTGAGATATGCGAGAATTAGGAGATGTTACTGCCGAAGAACATCAAAAAATAGTAGATTTGCTGCTTGCAGCAGGCATTACAAATGTGTGGCTTGTGGGCGATGAATTTGGAAAGACCAAAACTACATTCCAAAAATTTAAAGATGTAGAAGAGGTGAAAGCCGAATTAGCTCACAATATGCCTAAAAACCATTATATACTAATAAAAAGGTAGTAATGGCACAAAGCTATACGAACTACCAAAATTGCTATAAACAATAGCAAAATAAAAATATAAAGCGTATAAAAAGTTTGCTAACAGTAAATTAAGAAGCAACTTTCTATACGCTTTTTCTGTTTATTTATTCCTCTTTCTGCCTATTTTTATTGCGGTTCTTTGTAATTATTAAGCAGTTTAAGGTAGAATGTTTTAAAGTCGTTCCACTTATAATAATAAGGAGTAGAAGTCTTAGGCAATGGCATTGTAACTTCTTCCTCGTTAAGCAATGCTTTTATAAGAATATCGGCTTTGGGTTTCTTAGGATTCTTATAAAAACAAACTGAATGTTAGCTGCCATTGGAAATATGTGCGCACTGTTCCAACCTTTTTGTTTTCCAAACTGTCAAGATTAAACACTTGTACATTATAGTTGTTAAGGTTTAATAAACAGGTTAAAGGCATTATCATTGTATCGTGTCCAAAGCGAAGAGTTGCCCCTGGATGTGGGAGCGATAAACATGAATCGGCTTCGGTTATTATTTTTCGTAGCAAATTTCGCTGCGAAAAAGGTTGGTTTCCTCCATTTTGTGGAGCTCCTGCATAATGTAAATACCACCAAACATTAGACCGTTGCCAGAGAGAATATAATTCGTCGGGCGTAAAAAAATATCGTATAACGATAACGAATGGCGTATTTCAGAATTCTGAACAATACCTGCCAGACTAAACAAATCGCGCACAAATTGTCCAACGTTTATATTTTTATCTACAAAACTACTATCTGTAAAAAGTCGCGATATTAATGGACGGAAGTTTAAATGTTGCTTATCCCAATCGTTTTGTGCATTTTTCACTTCTTCGGTTTCTTTTTGTAACATTAGTTTTTTATCCGAAAGATTCATATAATACATATCGTGTGCACTGGCATCGCAACGCACTTTTAAACGTGTGTTTTGCCTTATAAGCTCCTGAAGTTCGTTTTCCATCGATAAAATACAACGAATAACAACCGTCGATTTTGCATCTACCCATACAGAATCTTTTAAAAACAGAAGGAAAACGCTTGTACATTCTTCTTGCTATTTGCTTGTGTTGTTCTGCTCCTAATGGTGTAAGTTCGCCCCATCTGTTATATGCTTCGGCATACATACGGCGTATTTTTGCTATAGTTTCTTTTCCTTTACTGGTAAGAACACCCATAGAATCGGCTTTTTCGAGTATTTGTAATGGACGTAAATATTGATAATCGTGAATAAGATAACGCGAACCGTGCCTTCCATAATGCGAAATATACACCGGAATATAGCCCGTTGGCGGTGGAGTTAGCTTTCCAGATGGCGTAGGATAAGCAAGATAATTGTTTGCCGAAAGTTCTGGTTTAGCATAAATTTCTTTTTTAAACGATTGTGCTGTTGTGTGTAACGGCAACAAAATAGCCATTATACATAGCAAAATTAAATGTTTCCTCATATCCTTATAGTGTTTATATTGAGTTTATCTAAATGAGCAGAGTTTTATTTTTGTATGTTGAATCACTACAGCACACATTGCCTCTTTGTGCAAAGATAGCTATTTTTTAGCGAATACAAAGAGACGGTGTTAGGAGAATGTGTATTAGAACAAAAAAGTTTTGTTTTATTAAACTCAAATGGTTATAAAACCATAATATCCCTATTTAGGTTTATACAGAAAGCAACTAAGAATATTCAAAACTATAGTAGACAATTAAAAAGCACAATTTGCTGTTTGCAATGCAAAACAGTAAATTGTGCCCTTTATTTCGCCTTTAAGGTATAACTAAATGTCTTTTCTCTTTCTCGTTTTGTTGTTGCTCTATTTGTTTCAGCTTATTATAGATATTTTTGTTTTACATAAGCAGATTTTTGGTAGTAAGCATGCATTGCAAATATTCCATAGTGTATTTCCATTCGTAAGCTTTTATATTAAGCATATAAACTGCAACTTTTTTTATCTATTACATCAAAGTAAAAACGGTAAGGCAGCCATTTAAAGTCTTGTGGTGTTAATTGATTAACTTTTTTCTACCCAACGATTTTTTTGCTTTCTTGTATGTCCTTTGCATAGTGATTAGCAATAACAACCGAATCGTTTCTGTATCTTATAAGAATATTGTCGTCGGCATCTAACAATTTATAATTAACATACAAGTAAGCATGTATATCTTCTATTCCCACAGGTTTAATATATCCATCGAAATCAAGATTGGCATCGCCCTTTTCATGATAAATATTAGCATATTTCTTAAAGTCGGAAATGTTGTAAAAGTGTTGTATATACAGACGTAGATCGCGTAAATTCCACTCTAAACGTACAACTATCCCGATTTTTATCGTCATAATTTGGCAATTTGTCTTCCCCCTGAATAGGAAAATCTATCATAATTTGATGAGGAATTGTATAAATACTATACCAATATTTGTTGGAACCTCGGTAGCTGATATGGTCATAATATCCACCACCTTCATCATAAACTTTATCCCAACAAGATGTCATTAGGAATAGCGTCATTACAGCTAAAAAAATATTTTCTTCATAACGTTAAGGTTTTATGTTTAAAATTGTCTTTAAATTATATTTATATTATGGTATTTGTTACTGTTTGTTTGCTCTTCAGCTCTATATCACTTATTTGTGAGCATGCATAAAAAGTCATTATGCCAAACAATAATAAACTCTTTTTAAAATCTTCTTTTCATAAGTTAATGTTAATTTTATCCATATTCACTTGCAAATATAACACTTTTTAATATAGATTATTTTTGTTTATTTAATTTTAAAGGAAATATTTACGCCTGCCAAAAACATAATTTAATAAATTTGTTCTCTTTTTACGGAATTAAAACTACAAAAATAAAAAAATATTCTGCATTTAATTTGTTGCATATTTATATGATATAAAAAAAGAGATGCGCCAAAAATGGTGCATCTCTAATTCTGTTTCTTTCAATTTCAAAACATTTTTTATGGGTGTGGTTGTGAGCCTCCGCCACCTTCAGGTTTCTTTTTACCTTTTGTTTTGTCGTAAGCAGGAATTTTAAAATACTCAACATCGTGTAATGTTCTGAAATCGACACTTGGTCTAAACAAAACCATAGTTTTTTTAATGTGAGTAGCAGGCTTAAAATCCTCTTCTTTCTCTACAGCTTTCGCAGTAAAAGTAGGACGGAATGTGCCAAGCGGTCCCGCATCTACAATGTTACCTTGCGAACAAAGTAAGTTTAATACAGTTCGGAATTTGTAAAAAACAGCTGCAACATCTGCTTGACTTACAGTGGAACCATCTGCCATAAACTCGCAAAGTTTATCGAAAGTTACACGTTGCTTTTGGCAAACTGCTCTGGCAACATACATTGTTGTGCCTTTTTGGGTCCAACACCCATTTTTCTTTTGTAATTGAATAATGCATAAAATTGATATATTAAGATTACAAAAGTAGCACTTGCTTTTTGTCGCACACAAGTGCTTTTTACCGTAGCGATGGTGCAAAGTTACAAAACTCAATAGCCCCATTCAAAGTAAAAAGAGGTATAGTTTTGTGGGTAGTTTTGTGGCAGTCGGTTTAAAAGTGTAGAAAATGGCATAAATGTTATTGTGTTTCAGGCATTTATGTACTCTGAACTTTTTGTTAAAAAGGTAGTGGTAGTAGTTTGTCTCGTTTTTATATGTATAATATGCTTTTTGTTATCTTAAATTTATTAGCTATTGTGCTCTTTTATCAGAGCCTTCACTGTGGTTTACTATCCTTTAATAGAAAGCTTAATAACTAAAATAAGAAACTACGAAAAACTGTGTAGCCTAATCATATTTTTCGCATAAGAATATGGTATATAGAAAATGACATGAATTTTATTCCAGCGTTTAAGAGTTTGCACCTTTATAGATGTTAAGAGGCAAGTTTATGGCTGCTTATAATGCACTGCAATTACAGCACGAAAAACTATAATTATAATTTTGTAATTAGATTTTTGAAATTTATAATTATAAATCGTTGCATTTTAAATAAGAAAAATAAAAATGCAACAATAAAAATTTGGCAACAATAATTTTTGTTTGGCTTTATTGTTTTACGCAATGCGAAATAAAGTATGTGGTATTAACAAGAGGTAGAAAAAACGGTGCATTAAGAAACGTGTTCTTAACACACCGAAATAGGTTTTTGGGGGCTATTTTTCTTCTAAAGAAATTGTTTCTAAATGTTTTTTGTTATTCTTGTTCTTTATTTTAAACTTATCGAACCCTTCTCCGAACACACCCATTACTTGACTTTGAGTAACAAAAGCATGTGGATCTATATCGTTTATAAGATGATAAAGGGTTCTTGCTTCGCGCTGTCGGGTAACAACCAATACAACTTTTGTGGTTTGTCCGCTATAATAGCCGTGAGCATCAATAACAGTACAGCCACGATGAGGCGGAGTTTCTACAATTTGTTTACATATTTCTTTATATCGTTCGGAAATAATAAGGAACTGAACGGAACGTCTGCCTGCATTTACCACTTGGTCTAACACAAACGAAACTATAAACAACGAGAGATAACCATAAATAACACGTTCCCAATCTTTCAAAACCAAATAACTTAATGTTACGATAGAAGTATCTACTAAAATTAATACTCGACCAAGGGAAATATCGTGATATTTGTTTACAATAGCGGCTACAATATCAGAACCGCCTGAACTTCCATTATAAGAAAGACAAAAACCTAAACCCATTCCACAGAATAACGAACCTATAAGCATGGCAACAAATGGCTGTTCGTGCATAATTGTAGGGTGTGGAAAATATCCTCGCAAGAAACCTGTAGCAAAAGTCATAACCAACACACCATAAATTGTTTTAACGCAAAAGCGCCAACCAAGTGTTTTTAATGCTACCGTTAATAAAATGGCGTTTAAAACAAAGTAAGTATAGGAAACTGGAATGTTTAAAGCCCAGAAAACAGTAGACGATAAACCTGCAACGCCACCTGTACTAATGTCGTTTGGTAGTAAAAAAATGGTCCAACCAATGCCATACGAGATACATCCGAGGGCTATCATAATGTAATCTATAACCTCGCGATAAAGAACTTTTTTTGAAATAGAAATTTCCATTAATTTAAGTCTATTTATTTTTTGCAAAAGTAGCGATTTATATTGGATAAAGCGACTTATAAGGCTCAAAAAACATATTTCTAGCCACAAAGAAAACTATAAGCAACATTGCAGAAAAAACTATTTCTCTATTTTAGCATCTGCATTTTTGTGTTTCTCCTCTATTTCTTTTTCTATCTTTTCACGTTCTTGTTCTGCTTTTGTTTCGTTATAGGCACGCAAAATGGGGTCTTCTGTATTAATTCCATCGAACGTTTTAAATATTTCGCGTTGCTTTCTTACATGTTCTTTATCGCGGCGGAGGCGTTTGTCGAGCATTAAACCTATATCAAATTCACGGATATCATGTTTTGGAGCTTTATCCAGTATATCGCGTTTTGGCATTTGTTTAAGTAACTCTCTACCATTCACAATGTGTTTTCCCCACACAACAACTTCGCCAAGCGATTGTTTTTCAGGAAAAAGAAACACGGTGTCTCTTTGTACTTCGGTTTGTGTTAGTGTTTCTGCATGATATTTTACTTTTAGAGAATGTAGCAGTTTCGTAAGCAACAGGAAGATTTATTATGCCACGATAGTCGGTTTTTCCAAAATGTTTTCCATTTACAGCTATAAGCACATCGCGAATGGGCAAACTAGTTACACCATCGCAAACTTGAACTTGTTGAGCACAAGCTATAGTAAGGTGGATTATAAAGATAAATAATAATAAAACTTTACGTTGCATAGCTGTTGGTTTTATAGTTGCAAAGATAAACTTTATATTTGAATTTGTAAATTTAGCTACACACAATTATCTGTAAAATTAATAAACGAAACGAAAGGGTAATAAACTTTTAAGAATTATTTGTTTTGGTGATGCGTTACGAATATGCGCTTACAAATAGAATATAGATTCGTTTCCCATATTAAAAAGTAAATCGAGAATACTAAGATTAGGTTGGAAACCTATTTTAGGTTCGTATACTTGATAATAAGGCATTGATACAAAATCTTTATCTGCAAGTGGGTGTTTCGGACGTATTACTTCGCGAAAATCAGCATATTCTCCGATGAAATCGTTATTTTTTTGTTGATTGGTATAAACTCATTCGTGGAGCTGATATTAGGGTTGCAAGTCGAGCAATTCGCAAAAGTGTATATGTTATTTCGGTATTAAAATCGAAAAGATATTTCCATTTTCTTTCGAAGAAAGGGCGAATGTCGTCTTGGTAATATTCAAAGAAAGGGCTTTCGCCGTATGCCGAAAGTAGTGCATTCCAATGTTGGTGTCGCCAATTATCGTGATCGCTAATGCAAACATCGCACATTTCGCATTTTTTATTATCGAACTTTTCTACAGGAATAGAAAGAGTTTGCTGTCCGTTTGCTGTTGCAATAACACATCGATTACGATAAGTTTGCTTTACAAAATGGTCGTGCTGTTCTATTAAACACAAATCGTACCTATTCAGCTTTTGAAACCACTGAATGGGTGCAAAATAAGCAGAGGAAAGTAGTGCAGGAAGCATAAAGAAATTAGAATAAACGAAAAAAATAGCATTGTTGGATAGGTCTGCCTTAGTAGACTTTTTCGAACAATGCTATTTTATATTATTAATGTGTTATTTTATATTATCAACCCAACTAAACAATCGGTTCCACCGTATGCCGCTAAATCCACGACGATCTGGGTCGCTCGACCACCATATAAATAATGGTTTACCCACAATATGGTCTTCTGGAACAAATCCCCAATATCGACTATCGGCAGAATTGTGTCGATTATCGCCTTGCATCCAATAGTAGTCCATCTTAAACGTATACGAAGTTGCAGGTTTACCATTAATATATATTTTACCATTCTTTACATCAAGTTTATTTCCTTCGTAAACTTTAATGCAACGCTCGTAAATTGATAGATTGTCTAATGTAAGTTTAATGCTCTTTCCCTTTGCAGGAATCCAAATAGGACCATAATTATCGCGTGTCCATACTTTCCAACCAAGGTCGGAATTACGTGGATAGTTAGAACCTGTATATATATCTTTATCGGTTACAGGACGAATTGCCTTAACTAAACCACGTTGTTTCAATGCATTTACTGCACGTTTTGTGAGCGGCATATAACCATCGTATTGTAAAGCTGCCTGATTTAGCACTGATCCTTGTTCAACATCGAAGCCGTGCAAACGACTAAGACTCTGAATATCTTCGTTGCTTATGCCTAACTCTTTGCGAAAATCGTCGTATCGCTCGCTCATTAAGTCGGCAGCAGTTATATTGTTGAACTTAATTAAATAAGCATATTCTACATTTTCAGGCTCTTTATTTGGTTTTCCATCTAAATATACAATTTTTATTCTTTATCTGGAGAGTTTGTCCTGGTAAACCAACGCAACGTTTTACGTAGTTTTCTCGACGATCAGTAGGACGCGATTCAATTTCGCCATACGTAGCCACATTATTCAGAATGTAGTTTCGTCCAAGAGTATATGCTTTATCGTAGAAAGCTCGTTGTTGTAAAGCATTCTTTTTAGTAGCTGCAAGCTTCGGATTTTGTTGCATTAGCAAACTTGTTCCCATTTCGTAAAACCATTCTGTAATAATCGTCAGCTTGATATTGCGGTTCGCTTACAATAGTATCGCCTGCTGGATAGTTGAAAACAACAATATCGTTCAGCTTAACTTTGCCTAAACCTGGCACACGACGATATTCCCAATGTGGAAATTCTATGTAGCTTTTTATATTAAAGAAAGGTAGTGTGTGTTGTGTTAAAGGCATTGTAAGCGGAGTTTGCGGAATGCGTGGTCCGTAACTTAATTTAGAAACAAAAAGATAATCGCCGTTAACAACGACTTTTCGAGCGAAGACGAAGGAATTACATAGTTTTGGAAGAAGAACAGATTGATAAAATAGACTGCAACAAGTGCAAAAACAATGGCATCTACCCAACCCATAATAAAACGAATAGGACCTTCTGAGTTTTTCCACCATTGCCATTTTATTTTCTTCGTAATGTACACATCGTAAATAAAAGGTAACACGATGAGTCCCCACCAGCTTTTTACCCAAAACAAGAAAGCGAGATAGAGTATTGCTACAATAATAAATTTAGCCCACTGTTTCTTTGGGTTGAGCTTTTGCTTTTCTTTATCAATCATTGGTTATAAAATTATTCTTATTAGTTCTACAATGTGAACATTATTTTTTTTAGAATTGAAATAAATCGTTTGTAGATAGCAAACCTTTATGGTCTTTTGTATATTCTGCAGCTAAAACAGCTCCTAAAGCAAAGCCCTTTCTATTGTGCGCATCGTGTGTAATGGTAATTTTGTCGGCATCAGAATTGTAGCATATACTATGAATACCAGGAACTTCGCCTTCACGAATAGAATCAATAGGGAGAACATCAGTAGCCATCTCTTTAGCAGGGATAACCTTACCATCAGCTGTAACTTGTTTTCCTTTTTCCCACTTTGTTTTACGGGCAATATTGGTTAAAATATCCTCTGCCAAAGTAATAGCAGTTCCAGAAGGAGCATCAAGCTTATGTATATGATGCGTTTCTTGCATTGTAACATCGTATTGAGGATAATTATTCATTATTTTGGCTAAATAACGATTTACCGCAGAAAATATAGCTACGCCGATAGAAAAATTACTAGCCCAGAATAAAGTTTGTCCACCTTCCGTGCAAAGACGCTCAATATCGGCTTTATGTTCGTGTTGCCAACCTGTAGATCCACTAACAACTTTTACATTGTGTGCGAAAGCTTTTAAATAATTATCATAAGCAGCCGTAGGAGTTGTAAACTCTATAGCGACATCAGCAGTTGCAAAAGCAGGGGAATCAAAAATCTTTTTGATTGTATTTATCTATTTTACAAAACAATTTCATGGCTACGTTCGAGGGCAATTTGCTCAATCATGTGTCCCATCTTGCCGTAACCTATTAATGCTATCTTCATTTTGTTTCTCTTTATATCGTTTTGATTTCTGCACAAAAAGTATTATAGAATAGCTCTTATACCGTTGCAAAGTTAGTGAATTAGTAGATAAAACAAAAATATTTATTATTTTTAATGTAATCCATATAACTTACAGAATATTTTTCAGATAAGGAGACTCAAGCATAAATTCTCATATAGTTTTTAGCCTCAATTTTTTTAGCATTGGTTTCTAATATTATCTTTTTAAGTAACTTATAGTATTACCCTCAACAGCGTTATTCTGTAAAAATCATCTAGCACAGATTCTCAATTGTTGTTTTATCGTATTATCTTTTAAGATTACGATTCTGCAGAGTTATCTCGTAAAGATTCTCAATTGTAATCTTTTAAATAAAGAATAGAAAAATTCTTTTTATAAAATTTGCCATTCCCACTTTTTCTATGTACCTTTGCAACGCTTTAATAGAAATATAAGCCCAGATGGCGGAATAGGTAGACGCGCTGGTCTCAAACACCAGTGGAGCAATCCATCCCGGTTCGAGCCCGGGTTCGGGTACCACAAATCCCTTGTAAGTATTTGATTTACAAGGGATTTTTATTTTTCAATATGTACTAAAAGTGTACTTTACAACAATACTATAGAAAGCGTGTACTTTGATTGTATTTGGTATGGTTTATTTAAGTTTAATTAACGAAAAATCGTTTTTCTTTTATTCTGTTTCCTTCCAATTATTGCTATTATTTGCTGCGGATATGCTACCTTTGCAGATGTACTTACCTTATATTAAAGAATAATATGGAAGATGATAGACTTGAAACCCAACTAACCAAGATACAAAGTTTCGTGAACCACTGCGTTATGCAAACTTTCAATGTTCTCATTGGAAATATTATGAAAAAGAAAAGAATGTATCGGCACAATGATTCTTAAAGGGATGTTGCAGGAAGAGTTTTTGCAAATTACCGATAAACTATCTTCTATATATATGAAGTATTCTGCCCTTTCGTGCGTAGAGGAATCTTATAACGAAAAATAATTTTTATGGGATAGCACTTTCTATGAATCACTGAACAAAGAGCAAATGGGAAAGTATTCTAACTTTTGATTTGTCTACTTTTGATTATAGTAAGTATTTTGAGAATCACACTTTGTACGATGAAGACCTTCCAATGTTTTTCATCCCTCATTGATGCTATTCTCTATGAACGCTATTCACATTATCTAAAATGTGAGATTGAAAAAATAGAACTAAGCGAAATCAAGAAGTCTTTTTCAACGCCATTCTACAATTGTTTATGATAACATCGAGCCAAGCCAGACAAAAGAAAAATCTGTGATTGTTGGCAATGAAATCAATCCATTCAAATCTGATTTTTCGGAAGAACAGATTGAAATACTAACTGATTGCATCAATGAAGTTAAACTTTTTACGACCAGTGTTTCACCAAAGATTACTAAAAATTTATTTGATTGCAATCTGAAAGGAGTACTAAAAATCAAACAATAACTGACTACTTGCGTATCTCATGCAAAGTCTTAATCTTCGGGGATACGTTACTAATAGAATGGCAGTCTACCATTGCACGCAGTAAACTCATATTGGGAAAAACCAAAGACACACCATTAACACGAACTGACCTTTCCACTGCAACAGATCAAATCAATATGAAGCAAGCGAAAGGATGGGAAACCATTGATAACTACATCAAACAACTGAAAAAAGGTTGAGCATAGGTTGATACCTCAAACATTGCTCAACGTCATTTACTTTTATCGTTTCTAATTTTGCCCTCGTTAACAGCAACGAGGGTGCGCACCCTCTATCGTTTTTACCTAACAAATATATATGGAAAAAGACCATAGAGGAACGAGTTTACGAACTCGAACAACTTCTCTTTACAAACAAAAATGTGCTTAGCTTTGATGAAGCAAGCAAGTTTCTTAACCTCTCAAAGAGTTATCTCTACAAGCTCACATCGGGCAATCTGATTCCTCATTATAAGCCACAAGGTAAGATGCTTTTATTTTTGAGAAAGCAGAACTCAGAAGCTATAGCTGCGTCAGAATCCTATTAAGACTTCTGCTAAATAGCCCAAGAAGCACAGAGATATATTATGGGTAGCAAAACCTTTAATGCAGAAGTGAGGCTATGAAAAAAACGAGAATTTTATTCGTGTTGGCACAACCTGTATAAGATTGTGAACCAACCTCGCATCAGTGGCGGTTTTGTCAAGAAGCGTATAGTATGGAATAATGAAACGCTACGCCGGGACTATGGCAAGGACTTCATTGCCACCGTCCCAAAAGTACGATGGTTTCTGCACTATTCCTAATCATGTCAATTACCAACCAGTGGTTGACAAGTTCCTCAATCTCTATGAACCGATAGACCATCAGCCAAAAGAAGGAGATTTTCTGCATATTGAATCATTGATAAGACACATCTTCGGGGAACAATACGAGCTGGGCATGGATTACTTGCAATTACTCTATCTCCAACCCGTGCAGAAACTCCCCATCCTTTTGATGGTATCAGAAGAACGTAATACTGGTAAGAGTACTTTCCTTAATTTCCTCAAAGCTGTTTTCCAAAACAATGTAACGTTCAACACCAACGAGGATTTTCGCAGTCAGTTCAATGCTGATTGGGCAGGTAAACTACTTATTGTGGTGGACGAAGTATTGCTTAACCGTAGGGAGGATAGTGAAAGATTGAAAAATCTTAGTACAACACTTTCCTATAAAGTGGAAGCAAAGGGTAAAGACCGAGATGAAATCTCCTTCTTTGCCAAGTTTGTGTTGTGTTCCAATAACGAGTTACTCCCTGTCATCATTGACGTGGGAGAAACCCGATATTGGGTTAGGAAGATAAATCGTTTGGAAAGTGACGATACTGACTTTCTTCAGAAGTTGAAAGCAGAGATACCTGCCTTTCTTTATTTTCTCCAGCATCGCACGTTGTCTACCCAAAAGGAAAGCCGTATGTGGTTTGCACCCAAGCTGACCTTTACACCAGCCTTGCAACGCATTATCCGTAATAACAGAAACAAGCTGGAACTAGAAATGTCAGAGTTGTGTCTTGACATCATGGAAATAAACAATGTCGAGGAAGTCTCTTTCTGTATCAATGATATGATGCCTCTTTTAAGTAATACTCAATGCAAGTATGACAAGGGGCAGATAAGGAGAATAGTACAGGACATCTGGAAGCTTACACCAGTGTCCAATACGCTGACCTATACTACGTATCAACTTAGTTACAACGCTCCATTATATTACTCTCCTATCCGAAGGACAGGAAGGTTTTATACGATCACCAAGAAGCAACTCAAAAGTTTATAAACAATCTTATATCCATTATTTTGATGAAATGATGAATAAGTTATATAAAACATTCAGTACATGTTGTTTATATTCTCATCTTTTGCTCATCGTGAATGTTTTGCTGATGAAAAAAGAAAAGGATGGTATTCTTCTTTTTGTCAGTAATTCCATTTTGAAGAGTAATATGATGAGGGGGATGATGAGTTTTCAACTATCTGATTACCATATAGATAAAATCAAATTCATCAAATCATCAAATTTATCATCACTTTAACTTCTGGAAAAGCCACACTAATTTGACCTCACTCAGCAAGTATTTTAGACCCGATGAGGTTAAAAATAATGAGACCCACCTCGCCAAAAATAAGAATGACCCTTTGAAACGCTAGTTTTTTAGGGTCATTTTGTAGTTTTGTGTTACTGCCCTGGCCGGCATTAAAAACATAAAACTATTATTTATATGACAAAATTAAAGAATTTATTGCGCTGTTACGCATCTGGTATGGGAATAAGAAGTATTTCTAGTACTTTCCATATATCTCGTAACACCCTCCGCAAGTATGTCCGTAAATTCCAAGAGTGGCTTTGTCCATGGAGCAAATTCTGTCGCTTTTCAGATGATAAGCTGGCGGACTTGTTTTCAGATGGGCATTCTCGTAACCGTCCGCCTTCTGCTCTGCAAGTTGGAGTTAGAGGCACTTGTTCCTGATTATGTGAAACGGCTTAGCAAGAAGGGTGTTTCTATCTTATCTCTTCACACGGAGTATCTCAAAACTCATCCTAATGGTTACCAGTATTCTACTTTCAAACACGCAATCCATGCCTACAGATGTCAAACACGAGCCGTAGGACATGTAGAGCACCTTGCTGGCGATCAGATGTATATTGATTATGCAGGTGATAAGCTAGAGATAGTCGAAGAACAGACGGGTGAGGTGCGGAAGGTAGAGGTTTTTGTGGCTACCCTTCCATGCAGTCATTACACCCTATTGCGAGGCAGTGTGGTCGCAGAAGAAGGAAGACCTTATCGTTGCTTGCGGAGAATGCTCTTCATTTCTTTGGTGGTGTACCCAAGGCTGTTGTGCCTGACAACTTAAAAATCAGCCGTTATCCGCAGTGATCGTAATGAGCCCATTATCAATGACGACTTCGCTGCTATGGCTGAATTTCATGACATGGCTGTTTATCCAGCTAGGGTGCGCCGTCCCAAGGACAAGGCACTGGTTGAGAATGCTGTAAAGCTAATGTATCGGTCGGTATATGTAGATATTGAAGGGCAAATTTTCCATAATCTAGAATCACTTAATGTTGCTATACGCACATCTTTAGAAGCATTTAACAGCCGTAGATTGAGTGGGCGTAAAGGAATCCCGTCAAGAACTATTTGAGGAAATGGAAAAGATTTTCTTCGTCCTCTTCCTACCGCTCGCTATCAGATGAAGTCTAGAAAGTCTGCTACTGTCATGGCTAATAGCTTCGTTATGCTAAGAAAGCATAGTTATAGTGTTCCAACAGAGTATATCGGCAAACGTATGGAGCTTATTTACGATAATGACAATGTTCAAATCTACTATGGGTTAAAGTTGAGTTACCATCCATCAGCGAGATGATACTCCCTATACCTACTCACAGAAAGATGCACATAATCTTCTCGGTCATCATGGTAGCTTTGAAAAAAGGATTTGGAGGAAATATATCAACGGGCAGGGCAAATAGACAACATCCTTCTGCTTTATCTCAAGGAAGTCGCTGCAGAGATGAAATATCCACCAAAAAGCCTTCCGCTCTTGCCGTGGTATCATGTCGCTGGAGAAGAAGTATGGCATGGCTCGTCTAGTAGCAGCTTGTAACTGTGCCTCGGAAGGACGACGCTATGGCTATAATGAGATAAAGGATATACTACAGAAGGGTGATGATGCTTCCTATATATCTATGGATGAAGATAATATGGAGCTATCTCCTGAATATAAACCAAAAACTCATAAGAACATACGAGGCAAGGATTATTTCTCAAAGCAATTATCCAATAATAGCAAACAATTAAAGTAAACAACTATGGAACTAAATAATAATAAGACAGCACCTATTGTGCAAGAAATGGATAAGAATCAGTTATCTCTTGATTTAATGCATAGAATAGAGGCTTACGGGTATGGCAACTGCCTTTGAAGAAAGTCTAACAACTACAATTGCAGATACGATGACACCAGATGCCTTTTTATCTTGGCTCTTATCTCGAGAATGGGACTATCGTTCTGCAGCAGCCATTGAAAGACTCATAAAATCAGCAGGGTTTAGATATAAAGCCTATCCTGAGCAAATAGATTATAATATCAATCGCAACCTTAGCCAAAACAAAATGGAGAGAATACTCTCACTTGATTTTATCAAGCAAGGACGCAATATATTTATTCTCGTTCATCAGGGAGCGGTAAAAGTTTTATCGCTACAGCTATGAGGCTATCATGCTTTGTAAAAATGGTATTAGAACGATGTATGCTAACATGTCAAAGCTGCTGGGGACACTTAAGGTTTGCCAAGAACAAAGGAACGTTAGAAACAGAGCTAAAGAAGATAGAGCGATGTCGCTTGTTAATCCTCGATGATGCCTTCCTTGTACACGTGGATGCAAAAAGAGCGTCCTATATTACTTGATATTATAGAAGATAGGCATGAAAGGAAGTCGATTATCATATCTTCTCAACTTCCTGTAGACAAGCTGGTATGATGCAATAGGCGACCCTACTGTGGCAGATGCTGTACTAGATAGAATTGTGCATACCTCATATCAAATAGAACTAACTGAGAGAGTCTTAGAAAGATAAAAAGCAAAAGAATATTGCAAGTAATAGCGAAATAAAATGACCCACCCGACCAGGGGCATTTGGTGGGTCAATAATAAATCGTTTTACTGGGTCTAAAATACTTTGCCAGGGTGGGTCAAATTAGTGTGGCTTTTCCATATAGCATCATATTGTTCTCTAACAGAATTATACTCAAGAATTTTGGGCTTTTCTACACCTTCTTCCGTACAACGCTCTTCTAGTTCATCGCTTTCAGAGTTGAGATACTGAGCAACTCTAGCTATTTTCTTTGGCAAACGATGATTAAAAACCAATTGCTCAACAGGGAATTTTGTAAAATATTGAATATCCTCCATTGAGACTGTCTGTTTGTCTTGAATAAATGTGTATAATTGCTGAGCAGTATCTCCATAAAGTAAAAGAGCTTTCTTTGCCTTACTTCTGAATAGATCAATATCTTCTTTAGAGAAGTCTTGAGCTTCATCAACAATGATAAAGTCAGCACTTGGGCATCCAGACCTATTCTGCCAATGCCAATAATAGTCAACATTGCGTTGAGCGATACCAACTTGATGAATACCATCTGACATATACTGCATTAGTGCTTTCTGTGAAAACGATATAAAAGAAATGAACCTTTATGTTCATCCTGTATTTGTTTGGCCTTCCAAAGAGCCAAAATAGACTTACCACTTCCAGCACATCCTTTTACAATGTAGGAATTATCCGTTTTTTTGTTGATGACCTTTACTTGGTAATCATCTAGTTCAGAGTCTTTGACATAAAAACTTCGTTTTGCCATATTATTACAAATTTATATTAAATGAATCAATTACTTTATTTCCATGAGATTTATAGCATATTGCTGTTTTATCACCATCTTTATATTTTACAGAATGGATGATATGCTGAGTATCCTCTTCTAATTTGATGACAATTTTATCCTTTAACTCTTTATGACAAAGAATACGATAACAGACTTTACTCTCATCATTGCTTTTACGGGAATGACTTACTTGGAAAGTCTGCTGCATAAAAGCAAGAATCATGACAGTGCTCTTTGGAACAGGCCAAAGGAAGTAATGTCGAAAATTCTATCTGCTCGTTAACATAATCATTTAATTCTTTGTTCATGATTAGTGGATAGAATACTCCTGCTTTGGTATCTTTGGTCGTAACATCCAACAATAGAAACACTCCATCGTCTGACAATAGTGGACAAAGACTTTTTGCAATCTTTCTATATGCCTCTGTTGGAATAACATCATGAGATATTAATTCACAGACCATCTTGTTACAGAAAAATAAATTCATAGACTTGATCTTCCAAGTCGTTAGTATCAATTTTGCTTTTTAGGGCATATTTCTTAAAATGAGTGACTAAGTCTATCGTATGGTGAGTTTGACTCTTCATCATCATTATTATATTTCTTAACGCAGATAACGAGTACTCATTACCATCAAATGCATCAATATGAATTATAATGGATGTTGACAAATATTTTTGTCAGTGCAGTAATTAAACCTACCAATTCTCCTCCAGTACTACATCCTATATCAAGAATTTTTATAATATTATGAGAACCAATAATCTGGTTGTAATTTTCATTCTTGAGTAGATTATCATAGATACAAAATGATTCAGAATAACTTCTTGGAAAAATATGTTCCCAAGTAAATTTTAACTTCTTCTTTTGATAGGTCTAAGTTATATTCATATCTGGTATATTCTGGGCTATACTCAGCACCAAATGACTCAAAAATGTATTTGTCCAACCAATGGGGTAATACTGTTCTATTCTTTCTAAATAGAACTTTTGGGGCTTCAACCTCTGATGGTTGTAGAATAGACAAAGAAGCCTGGCGAACAATTGGTGGGATTTCGGCTCCCAATTCCCAAAAATACTATTGGAATCCAAAACCATTACATCCTTCCCAATGAACTTGGATAGCTTACTCGAAATGCAATCTATTCCTTTAGAACGAATAACTATGACATTTGATTTCGTAAAATGGGCATTTGAAAGATTGACCGCCTTTATAAAATCATTAGTGTCATAAAGTTCAATGCTATAATCGTAATTTTTATGAATTGCAGAAAGAATGCTTTTGGTAAAATTTATCATACCTATCTGGTCTTCTGTGTAACTATCTCTATGGATAGCATTTGCACTATTATCAGTTTTGGGAGGAAGTGTATCTATTTTTTCAATAATTACACATTCTTTATCAAACTCATCCTTGTGAGTGTTAGTATTTCGGATTGAGTTTGCCTCTGAATCTAACTTTATGTCTTCTATTACATCAATTTTCTGATTTTTCTTCGCTGATTGTTCGTATTTAGCATTGCTAAATTCAGTAAGATAAAAAGAATTCAAATTAAGCATCTCTGCAAGATTAACAATTCCAAGCGGATCTAAATCTGTCTTTGGACATGTAATATCATCCAATTTCTCTATAAAGTGGTTATCATCAGTAATATGGAGCCAAGATTTGTTGGTTGAACTTAATCTATTATTTAGTTCTATTGGTTGATGGAAAATGATCAAGTGAGGAACATCTTTAATATGCTTACTTTCAACTCCCAAAGCCTTCAGCTCACGTTTGACAGTTGAGTGATTAATTCTTGCTTGTTGAAGAACTGTTTTGCGAGATCCTCCCTTAATAGCTACTCCATCCGCAGTCCATTCTCCATTTTCATTGGCAACAACATTACCTCCATAATTTTTAAATTCTATGGAGATTATCGCATCTTTTTTGATGAAAAGAGCATCCAATTCACATCCTATATTATAATTACCTGCAAATACACAAAACTCACCTGAATCCCCAAAATGAGTTTTCAGTTGCTGACAGAGAAATCTAAATTGCTCTCTTTCAGCTGTATTGTCGTAGTTTCCTACTCTGAAAGCTAATAGTCCTCCCATTTCTAAAATGAAAATCTCATAGATTATTTCTTTTAGTCTATAAATATCAGAAAAAAATATTTACTCTACCCGTAACAAATCATCAACTCTCACGTCCAATATTTTTTTGCCAACTGGATGAACATTCAACATTGGGCTGGGCAACATTCGTAACCCACTTTGATATAACGGCAGAGTCTTTGTCCAAGATTTCTGCCAGTTGTTTATTTGTCTTTCCTTTTTCGGCGAGCACCACCTTTAGACGATTGATTTTTCTTCCGTTCCATACTTATGTAACTTGATTACGCTATAAAAATTACTCATTATTTTTTCAGAATGTATCTCTTTTGAGTAAAAAGATGGTTGTTTATAGTCAAGAAAATGTTTTTAATTCATTTTTCTTGTTACAACTTCAATTCTGGCAAACTATTGATTGCCTCCGACTTCAACTTATCCACTGCCCGAGTGTATTTCTCGGTATGCTTCAATCCGCTATGTCCCAACAAACTTGCAACGGTCTTGATGTTGGCACCATTATTCAGAATATTCACAGCAAAACTGTGGCGAGCACAATGCCAACTAATGTGTTTGTTGACTCCTGCACGCTTCACCCATCGTTTTACAGATTTGCAACAACTCTCATACGAGGGAAGATTGAATATGGAAGAATCCAAATCGTCAGGTGCTTCCCCAATCAATGACAATAATCCATCGTTCAGAGGAATGACAACACCACTATGCGCAGAATGTCCTTTGGTCTTATTCTGCTCAAACTTCAATAAGCGGTTGGTGTAATCTATATTTTTATAGGTCAAGTCTTTCACATCGCAGAAGCGTAGCCCACAATACAGACAGAGGATAAAGGCTCGTCGCACATTTGGGTTCTCGTTGTCGTAATGACATTGAATCAGTGATTGAATCTCATCCATTGATAGTACATCTTTACGCAGAATCTGTTCATCTACTTTGCAAACCACACCCTTGCAAGGGTCTTTCAACATAACTTCATAGTCTATGGCATAACGAACAACTTTCTTGAAACGCTGATAGATACTCTTTGCACCTTCACCAACACTTCTTGATTGTAGGTATTCAACAAAGTGTTCCATCATATCCCTATTTATCAAGTCAGGCTTAATGTTAAACTCATAGAGTGGGTATTGCTCTTTCAGAAAATCCTTAAAACGACTCAAGGCTATTTTTATCATTCGCAGGTCTTTCTTGGTATAACTGTCTATGTACGCTTGGTAGTAGTCCAAGAAATTAATATTTCTATCCTTCTTCAAACGATAGCCGAGCATACTCTCCTTAAACTGTTGTTCACGCTCCGCTCGAATTTTGGCAGCCAGTGCAAGTGTTTCCTTGTTCTGTTGTCGTTCCGCTGGAGTACGGGGCTTAGTTATCAAGTACAACTGCAAGTTTTCTTTTCGCCTGTTGTGTTTGATGTGAACTTTGGGCTTACCCACCATCTTACCTGTTTCATACAAAACAGGATTGCCATTATCATCCAAAAACAGGGTGTTTCTTCTCTACCGAGATAATACTCCAGATACAGACTTATCCGACCATCAGAAAGCATATTTTTGCTCCAATTTCGGGTTTTCCTTTGCTTTATTTTCTAATTTTGCCATAATTGATAGTTATGTACCTAAATGTGTATCAAACCGAGTAAAATCATTAACTCGTTTATTTTCAGATGTTTTTCTTATTTTGCAAAGATACTAAAAAGTTCCGAATATCAAAAGTGTACTAAAAGTGTACTATCTAACAAAAAAACAGGCAAAAAGGGTAAAATTACCAAATATAAGAAAAATTGCAAATATCTGATTATCAATACAATATATTCTTTTTGGTTTCTCTTGTTTTCACGACATTGTACCGGGTCTGGGTACAACAGAAGAAAAGGAAGTAACTGATTATCACTCTGATATAGTTACTTCCTTTCTTTTTGTAGGAACATTAACGGAACTTTAAGGCAATATTTCCGTAGATTCTTGATAATACACCCTATCAAATTCCCCTATAATAGTTTTGATTTTAGTTGCTGTCACTTTTAACATAATTCATAACTGCCTACTTCACAACCATTTACTAAGCAACAAATCGTGACAAAAAAGTGACAGCAACTTTGAAATCGTATTAACACAAGAGATGCTAAACGGGTGTCCTTCTCCATATTTTGTCTTTTGCTAAAATAAAGTGACGCTACTTTCTTATTAAACGTTTACTGTTACATTTATCGTGAGTCAGGTTAAGAAAGTTCTTCTAAAAGTTGGTAATCTCATTATTTTCTGCAAATTTATAGTTGAAAATCAACAACTTACAAGTACATTATCATTTTGGTACATATATTTTCGCATGCATGAATGAACTGATAAAAACAAAGCGAACATCGTATCCCCCAATATCTATCGATACATAACTTTATCATGAACTTATTTTTCCCTTACAGCATAATGTTTTTTTATGAGAATAAACCTGAAGCACTACCTGTTTATATGGAAAGTTCTGCACGCTAAGAACTTTTGCATATTAAACTTAACCCGATCTGACTCATGATATAGAAGTTTTGAATAAGAAGACAAAAAGTAACAAAAGGGCTGAAATCCAAGAGGATTTTTAGCCCTTAACTATATAACATAATATTTACTAGACAGCAATAATTTCAAAACTATTGAAATTATTCAGCAAAAATATAATATTTCCTCACAGAATTACAGATTACTATATTTTCCTATCTTTGAACTCACTTGCTATCGATCTTGATTCAGCAATTAGTTGATATAATACTTCTAAATTTATTTGTGAGCTTTGATAGAAAAATCTCATTTTTATACTTTAGCCCTTTTTGATTCTATCAAATTCAATTTTATTATAAGGAATGAATGTAAGTTTGCTTGTTGACATTTTAGCATCAAGTCTGAAATAGATATCTTTTTCATAAAAATACATCAACATGTCTTTCATACCATTCTTTTTTTGGTCATGAAAAATAAGCTAAAAACTCTACCTTTATTTCTAATGGTGGTAGCATCATTGTTCGGTATTGTATTCAAATGGTTATTGATGAAACATTCATCTGTAGTGAATGTAAGACCGTCTTTATTTTTCGAAGAGGGTCTCTTTTTCCTCATAAGACTTAAATAATGCTTTCAAATTATTTTCTATTCGTATCTGTTCTTCGATATTCTTCCCATCCTCAAAACAAGAAAAATAAATCAAAGATTTTATATTCTTCAGGAATATTTCTATTATTATATCCTTGAGAGCATAAATATTCCAAAGAAGGAAGATTTTCTGATTTACAAAAAGTTGATGAAGTTATCTTCTATATTTATCAAGTCTGAATATTTATTTTTTTAAGTCCTATAACGTTTATCTTGAATTTGTCAACAAAATTATCAACAAAGTGTTTCATTATTTTTTTGTTAGCGAAATGTTGGATAATTCTTCATAATCCTTTAAATCAAACTCATATTTTTATTTTATCCTCAAGGTATGTTATTTGATGAATTATTGATTCTTCTGTATAACTTGATTTGTTTAGGTCATTTTCGTTGGGTAATAAATCTTGGTAAGTTGATAAGGTTTCCCTCTTTCTTGTTTACGTATTTCCCCAATAGATTTAATCTCTTTTTAATTCTATATCTAAAATATTTTTTTCCAGTAAATGCTTTTTTTAATAGACATAGGATCTATTTTTTTGATTCTAAATCTAAATTAAATGCTACTTGTGTAAGTTTATTAAGTTTTTCTCAAAAGTCTATTGATGTGTTCGTCAAGTGATATTCTTATTGTATTTCCCGATAATTCGGAAATGAATCTTTTCCATTCGTCTTCTCGAGAATAAAGCTTTTTATATTCTTCATCCCTTTCTTTTCTTGCATCAATAGTATCTTCAAAAAGGCATCGTCCACATCCACCATATTATGGCGATTGTAAAGCTCCTTATTATACGAAATTATTTCTTTGTGAAAAATAGTATTCACAATCGCCTCGAAGTAAGAATACAGTTTGTTTTTGATTATTTAAAAATAGTTCATTTATATTTCTAAGATGTTCTTTGGTTAATTCTTTTTCAGAATCAACCCAAGGAATAAGATTCGTTCTATCTGTAAATTGAACAAGTTCTTTATATTTTTAATGTGTTTGGTCTAAACTTATTGGTATCAAAAGACTGTCTCTTGTAGATAGATAAAACTTAGCAACTGAGAGTTTGTTTTTGTATTATAATTTTCAATAACAAGTTTTACGTAGATGTTTTGTCGCTTCTTCTGCCTTATTTATTTTAAGATAGTAAATAGATGCAATTTGAAGTATATCTAATTTAGAGCCACAATGTTTTATGGCATCATCTATAAGATAATTAATTTTCGCATAATCTAAGTTTTTTTCTCATTTTCTTCAATACGTGGTAGGCTATCTAATAATAATGCGGCATATTCTAAATCGCATGCAGAACGTATGTAGTTATTTCGAAGTAAATCAATGTCCTTATCTAAATATTTCTGATAGTTTTGTTCTGCTAATTGAGTATATTTATTAATGGCAGATATATTGTCCCTCGAAGGCTGTTTCATTCTTATATACGTTAACCACATCCATTGCAGCATTTGCCAAATAGTACCAGAAGGGTGGATATGCTTCAAAATTATCCTTAATAGAATTCAAACGCTCATACTTTCGTAGAGGAATTGAATCCATTAAGATACTATTATACTGAGAAATCTGAGATTCAGTTAGTCTATATTTGTCATCAAATTCATAAGAATCTGATAATCTCCATGCCGTGTCAAATAACTCTCTTCTTAAGGCATTAAACTGTTCTATCGCAGATCTTTGTAAGGTCCACTCTTGTTCCTCTCTTTCAGTAAGGGTGTTTGCTTTTTCTTTACGATAGTTCATATACCCCATACCAACAGAGGCTATCATTGACATAGCGAAAGTGTAGGGGTCTCCAAATGCAACTAAAGCGAAAGAAGGGATGGCGTTCCATATCGCATTTTTGATTTTTTGTTGGTATTTCTTTTCAAGCATCATTTTATCCCCTTCATAGATACGGAAGAAAGTGACTGTATCTAAAATCTGCCTTAAAATGTGGAGTAATGCCTGATCTTTCGGCATATTGTGCAGATTGAGGTTGTTCAGTATGAGTTCATACTCTTGCTCTAAAACGTTTAGGTCTTTGTAGTCAACGATTTGCGACACAGACACTGTACAAAGGTTTAGTGCGTAAGCTGCTTTAAGTTGGTCATGTTCGCAGATTGACTTGTCTTGATTAACCTTAATTGGATTCATAATTTTATTTTATTAAATTAATATCTAAAGTAATAGGTACATGGTCAGATGCTACTTTTCTATGTAATTGGTAATCATTATTACAATATTGTTGTATGGTATTAATTCTTCCAGCATGCATTCCTATCCCTTGAAACCTGTCATAATCGTATGTAAAGTGATCAAAGTTGTTTGCCCAATACGAAGCTATAACATCTTTTTTCTTTTTAAGTTGCTCTTCTGTAGGAGAAGACTTGAGAGTAGTAAGCTCTTTCTGAACAGTAATTAACTTTCTTATAGTTCCACCATTATCTACTTCAACAACTTCGTTCAAAAAAGCATATTTAGCTCCTGAAAAAGGGAGGTTTAAATTATAATCACCTAAAATTATAGTGTATGATGGTCTGTTATTTCCATAGACTTTATCAGCTATAGAAAGATAAAGTGATTTTGTTAAGATATCGAACTCGCGCTTACGGAGAAGGATAGCTCCTGCGTCGAAAATGTCATTATGAGTGCTATTCCTTGCGAACATAATATGGACATTAATTAGTCTAAATTCGCAAAAGGCTCCATTTATAGGCTCAAATCTCGCATAGTACGGGTTTCTTATTAGTTGTCTTTGTCCTAATGACCTATTCACTTTATATTGGTTATAAATGTGAGGTTTGAAGATTCTAGTGCTTCCATCTGGAAGGACAGTGGTGGATAACCTAAACCTGGTCTTATCCCAAATATAGGCATAGCCCTCTGCCGCTAAAGTACTCAAGGCATTTGGTGCTTCCCAAACGCCCTGCCATCTATGTTCACCTAGTTCTTTCAATAGCAGATCCATAGCATTCTTTGAAAAACCTCTTGTAATGCAATAATATCGAACTGTTGTTCGTATATTATACGGGCAATTAATTTAATGTCTTTACGGATCTCATTGTCAGAACGGAATGAGAATTTAAACATATTAAAAGAACCAATTCTAAATGCCATATTATAATGTAATCATTAAATTCATCTTTTGTATATCTTCAATAGGCCTATCTTTGCCTGGCATAAACTCTTAATTTCACGTCCATTCCGATAGTTTTATACTACTCTAATTGTTTTCTATATACGGAGTCTAGGGTGTTTCCATCTTTATCCTTCCAAACAAGCCAGCCATTATTGCTACTACCAATACAGAAATCGGCAGCTGTGCTCGGACTATTGAAAGTTATATCTGAAGTTAATGTTTGTTTACCGTTATATGGACGAGTATATTCTTTCAACATTTTCTCACGTTTGTCCTTCCAAGTGAATGATGGAACAGATGAGTTTGTTATAATACTATCTTTTAGAACTGTAAATCCTTTGCTATGATAGAAGCCTTTTGCATCGCATCCACGCCCTTTGGTGAAGAAGAGATGCTCTTCTTTGGGTTTTACAATGTCAAAGATATTACAACCAATAAAAGATGTGAGAAACTTTACGTCTTCGAAGAATTCGTCCATATCATCTTTACGATATTCTGGAAGATTTGGAGCCTTTGGAGTCTGTTTATTTTCGTTCAATACAAAAGAATTTGAGACCTTTGCTTCTGCTATTGCTTTTATGTTCTAAATATTGCACTCTGCCTTAGTCATTGCTGCATCTTTAGAAATAAATAGTAAGGCTTTTCTGCCAAAACGCTTTCTTGCTTTCATGGTCTCTCACTCGTTCTCTAAAGTTTTCTGTTTCTCCAATATATGCTTTCGGTTTTTGTAGCCCTCGTCTTCACCTAATAAGATATAGAAAAGCCGGTGTTTGTAACTCATTTCGTTTGTTTTAAAATTGAAAGATGTGAACGAGGAATGACATACATCTGGCAAATTTTATTGCTGATAAACACATACTGCGTTCCTTTCGGATCAGCATCTATTAAATATGTTGTAACCGTTTTACCCATAATTTATATTTAACTCTGCAACACTTTTTAATATATTGTTAAAACACTTGGTATTATCTATTTACGTTTCGTTATATGCTGTTTATACTTCTTATTAACAACAAATGGAACACGCTCCACAGTAACATTACTTGTATCTAAGCCTAAGGCTTGTTCGTCGTCTACACCTATATGTCGAATGACACCAAATAGGTGTAGTGTTATATTATCGGACGCACTCACCACTGTAGATGCATAATAAATTCGATGAATTACTATAAAACGGAAGTCGCCAGCTATGTTGTGTTTGCGTAATGACGGATATCCGCTTCGTATATCGAACTGTTTCTCGGCAATAAGGTCTTCTACTATTTGACGTAAATAGAGTGTCATAAGCGGATTAACTCTAAATCCCACCCTTATGTTAATTGCATAAAGCGTATCGTTTATCAGTTCGCTACAAGTGTAATCTAAGGTATCTGGTGCGTCGTCGTATATAAAATGCACTAAAAAATAGTGATCGGCACGTTTTGGTTGCTTATTTATTATGGAATAAATCAACTTGTCTTCCACTACATCTTCGCGTTCCGATTGACGTATATACACGAGGTTTGTTGCATACTTTGGTATGGTTTCATCGGCTTTTATGTCGCATATTATATCGTAATAGTCGGACAGTTTGTTAAACTTAAGATATTTTCTGCGTATATTCCAAGCCCTATACCATATATACATAATACTTCCTACAAAGAGTGCTAACATTATTGTGAACCAACCACCGTGTGCAAATTTGGTTAGATTGGCTAAGAAGAAGAAGCCTTCTATAAGCAGATAGACGGCTAAAAAGGCTCCCACTATCCAATGTGGTGTGAACCGTTGGCGCAAATAAACTGCCAGCATTACTGTGGTGGTAAGCATTGTTATAGTGATAGATAGACCGTATGCTGCTTCCATGTGAGCCGAAGTTTGAAACAGTAATACTGTTACAATGCACAGAATATAGAGCATATTGTTTATCTGTGGTATATAAATCTGCCCTTTATTCCTTGATGGATACTTGAATTTAAGCGTAGGCCAGAAGTCTAAATGCACAGCTTCGCTAAAAATGGTGAAGCACCCGCTAATGAGTGCTTGACTGGCTATAATGGCTGCTCCTGTTGCTATTACAACGCCTGGTATAAGTAACCAGTTTGGCATAATGCCATAAAACGGGTTGATACCTGTGTGTATAGTGTTTATGTTGTTTATAATGTAAGCGCCTTGCCCCATATAGTTGAGTATGAGCATTACTTTTACAAATATCCAACTAACGGTTATATTGCGCCTACCACAGTGTCCAAGGTCGGAATATAGTGCCTCTGCACCTGTTGTACAAAGAAAAACCGCACCCAGTATTAAGAACCATTCAGGGCTTGACGATAGCAGTTCTATGGCATAATATGGATTAAAGGCTTTTACGATAAGTGGGAAATCGACTATATGAACGATACCCAACACACCTAAAAGTAAGAACCAGACTAACATAAACGGACCGAAATAGCTACCTATGGAGCCTGTTCCGAAACGCTGAATAAAGAATACCACCGAAATGATAACTACAACAATTAACACTATTGGTATATTGGTAGATATGCCATGCAACCCTTCTATGGCTGAGGTTACAGTAATGGCAGGTGTTATTACACCATCGGCTATCAGCGTACTCGCTCCCAACATTGCTACAAGGTAGAGCCAACGGCTACCACGTTTACGTATTAATGCAAACAGAGCCAACACCCCACCCTCGCCCTTATTATCGGCACGAAGTGCTATTACCTCATATTTCAGTGTGGTTTGCAGAGTTAAGGTCCATATTATGCACGACACTGCACCCAATATATAGTTTGCACTAAAGTGCGGATTTGCACGCATAATAGTGCGCATAACGTAGAGCGGAGATGTACCAATATCGCCAAACACTATGCCTATGGCTATTAGCAGTCCCATTGCTGTAAGCTTTTTATGGTTAGAAAGTTCTGATTCCATTTTTACAATCTTTTAATCTTATGCGATGCAAAAGTAGTGCAAGTACGATTAATAGGATATTGTAACACGTTAAAAAATGCCAAATAGTGTATTTATCTAACTGTTTAAACACTGCCATAATAGTGTTTAAATATGCTTAAAACTCTGTTTAAACATTGCAGCTTTACTATTTCTGCAACCCACTTTGCCACTTGATTCAATCCAATATATGGTTCTATGTGCTACAACTCTGCTTTTCGCAATTTTTAGTAGTAAACTGGCAATTCTACTATCGGTATCTCGTTTAATTCTGAATAGACACTTAACGCATACTACTTCGTATACAAACTATACCAATTTGCATACTGGGCAATGGAAGATTATAATCAGATAGAAGCCTCTAAATGTTTAGAAAAATCAGACACACTTTTTGTTACTCTTGTTTCAGATATCTGTAACGCTTGTTTCAGATATCTGAAACGCTCGTCTCAGATATCTATCAGTTGCGGTTTAGATATCACAAAAAGCTATAGCTTTTATAGCTCTATATTATAGTGCTTAAAAAACATTTGTTTGGCTGAGACATATAAAATGTTTTATGCTGCAATGTTTTGATTTAAATGCTTTTGTCCACTTTTCCCAAATATATTCATTGCTTTTCAACAGAAACGAAATCCTGTTCCAAGATACAAATAGCATATAAACGCAACAATTCCACGTTGTTCAACTATTGTTTAACCCAAATTGGTAGTTAGAGCCTAAACATATTTCGTTTTATTATCGAGCAGCTTGTCTGCCTTTTGCAACGCAGGCGTAGCAGGCTACGTAAAGTTACAAAGGCAGACAAGATGCCGATAAGAAAACAAAAGATGTTAGAAAACAATACCATAGTGATAAGAACTATACATATTGTAGTCTAAGCACCAAATTGGGTTTACGACGTGGAATTATAGAAAAGCAGTAAGCATATAAGCATACTTACTGCTTCTTTCTGGCTGGTTTAGAACCAATAGCCGCTGTTATCGTGTGGAGCAGGTTCGCCGTTTAACCTATAGTATAGTTCGGTAAGAGCTTGCTTATAGGTTAAATTAAAGGCATATTTCAGCGTACTTATCAGTCGTTTGAACGATGTTGGCACCTCGTTCTCAGTCATTGTTAGTGTTACGTTGTCTTCGCCTTCTCCCAATTCTGCCCTGTCCATATATACCATTACAGGTAGATTTATTGTTGGATACCACTTGTTATTTTTCAGCTGTTCGGAAGTAGGAACCCAGTCAGCCACCTTTGAACGCGCCTCAACAGGTTCGCCCCATGTGTCTTTAAACACTAAGTTCTTTAAATTTACCGTCTTCTTATTGTGGCTTTCCATCAACATAATATTCAGGTTACAAGTTTGGCGACAATATCCAAACGACAGAATACCCTTAAAGCCGAGAGGGTCTTTCAACCCGTTATATTCAGCTTTGCCACTGTGTATAGTTTCATTCCATGGAGTAGGGTCTACATAATCGTAGCGCATAAACTCTTGATTAGTGGGGTTGTCGAGTTTTGCGTCAAAATCTGGAAAAGGTTTTTGATCTTTCACCACAAAGAAGTGCTGGTAATGCTCGCTTTGCCCATTGTCTATAAACTTACCATTCATAAGGTTTCCCGCAGCATCGTAATATTTTATGTCGAGTGCAATGCTTACCGCAGCTTCGGAGTTTTGCATTTGGTTATAGCTCATAGCATAGAGGTAAGGTGGATTCTTAGGGTCGGGCACCCATTTGTCGCCTTGTAGTGTGTAAACAAACTCTTGTGGAGCATCCATGTGTTTCACGCCATCGTACATTTTGTTCTCGTGGAAGGCAGCGTAACCGTGTAGGTGTCCCTCGATAACATTTATTACAACCTTAGCTGGCTTAGGACCTGCTAACTTCTCGTTCTTGTTCTCTGGCACAATATCGTCGTTGTTGCTACAACCTACAAAGCCAGATAGCACTGTGCAAAGTAATGCTAATTTTAGATATGTTCTTATACTTCTCATAATTACTATAATTATTATATTTTTGTTTTGAATTATCAAACTACTTGTTTTGTTGGTTAAACCCTATCGTTTTTGAATTTTATTGTTAGATTTATCTTATTGTGATACATATTAGTCTTTTACCTCGATAGGTATTTTAAACTTCGATAGCCACTCTCCTTTTTTCAGTAGTTCAGGCGAAGGAGTCCAGAAAGGCGATGTTTTGCCGTCTGCATCAAACTTTGTTTTCTTTCTAGAATAGAAGAGACCGAGCGTTAAATCGAACTTTGTGTTTGGTTTTTAGGAAGCGTATGAAGCCCGTTATGCCCACTGGTCCTCGTTTTTTTGGTATTTGTTCCTTTATATTTATCGGCATAAGCGTATTCGAAAGGAACCTTTGAACGGTCTGTAACCCATTCTTTACTATTGCCATTGTTTGGATAATACAAAAAGAAATTTTGGTATTTATAGTCTAAATCATTTTCCATTAAGAACCAGTTAAAGTGTGCATCTTTATCATCAACGTAATCTATAACAAACAAATAAACATTTTGTGGCTCTGATTTTGCGCTGTTGAATACTAATTTATTCGGCTCACTGGTTTTTATCAAATATGATTTTTCCATCTATATCAACCGTAAATTTTATGTCAATATCTCCTCTATAACTAAATATGTTTTTCCCAACTTAGGCTATCGTTATATTTCTGCCAATAATTTATATTACCTTTCGTTATTGCTACCCTTAACTTTTTGGGTTAAAAGGTGGTTTATTATCTTTTATTGCTTGTTTAGTTTCTCCATCTTCTGTTGAACTTTCTTGGCTACAAGCTGTGAAGAGAGCAAGTGCGAATAATCCTAACAACAATGGCAATACATTATTTTTAAATCTCATATTCTTTTTTTATCTTCATTGTTCTGTATATGTTTAAGAACTGATGTATCGGTTTAAAGATTCTCACGTATGCATCTTATCTTATAAAAAACACATTAATCTTCTATTTCAATTGGTATTTTTATTTTTAGTAACCATTTTCCTTTTTTACTAAGTTCAGACGATGGTCCCCAGAAAGGTGATATCGTACCGTCTGAATTAAATTTCGTTTTATTACCAGTATAGAAGAGACCGATTGTTAAATCGAAATTAGTATGAGGCTTTAAGAACTGTATGAAACCGTAGAAACCAACTGGGCTTGGATTTATTAATCCATCTTCCCAAAAAAGATCAGAATAAATATAGGTGAATGGAAGCTTTGATGGGTCTTTAACCCACACCTCTCTATTGTCTTCATTTATATAATTCATAAAGAAATGCTGAAGTTTATAGTTTAGTTTATTGTCTGAAAAACCTGTTATACCCCAATTTTTATTTCTCGGATACGATACCATCAACCTATACACACAATTAGGTTCAGACTTTAAAGTCTCTACTACGAATTTATTCGTCGAATTATATTTGTCTGGTTTAGGATTTCCGTCTTTATCTAAATGAAATATAAGCCCTATGCCACTAATTTCTTTAACTATGTCTTCTCGTTTTTGGATGGTCTTTAAATGTCATTCCATCGGCTAATTTAACCTGATCTAACTCAACTGTTACCTCACGAATATCAAGATTGGCAATATCCTCCTTCTCTTCCTTTTTAGGCTCTATTACTTCATCTTCCTTTGAATTCTCTTGACTGCAAGCAGTGAAGAAACTAAAGTACGAATAATCCTACTAACAAGAACAATACATTATTTTAAATCTCTTATTCTTCTTTATTTTCATTGTTTCGTATTTGTTTAAGATTACTGATGTATCTGTTTAAAAGATTCTCACGTATGCATCTTATTTTGTTAAAACACATTAGTCTTTTTACCTCGATAGGTAATTTCACTTAAATCCCATAGAGCCTTATTAAGTTGGGCAGGAGATGGAGCCCAGAAAGGCGAAGCTTTGCCATCGGTCCCAAACTTAGTAAGGTTGCCAGAGTGCATCAATGCTACCTTCAAATCAGAACTTTGTATCAGGCTGCAGAAGCAGATGAAGCCGAAGAAGCCCATTGGATTGCTCTCGCCTATAAACTTTCCTTTGTATGAATCGGCATAAGTGTATTCGTGAAGGTAGTTCTTCACGATTCTTAACTAGCACATTGTGCGCGCCATTATTTGTATAATACATAAAGAAATGTTGATGAATTTTGTCTTGTTCGTTCTCAAAGAACTGGTTGTTCATTGAGTTTCCTTTGGCGTTATAGTAGTCTATGCGTAGCGAATAAACCACATTAGGATTTGTTTTAATGCTTTTCACACGCAATTTAGACAGTCCTTCTTCACCTATTTTAAAGTTTTCTCCTTTCTCAACCTGCCAAATAATCTTCTGTACATTATTTGTTGGAACAAAAACTCTGTCTCTTGTGGCATACTGTTAAAGCTTACGCCGCTTCGCAAAGAGCCTTCAGTAAGTGTGAACACGCACATCGTTGGGTCTTCGTGGAGCTTATTAGTTTTCTCGTTTTCCGGTTTATCAGGACTACAAGCGGTAAGAAGTGCAATGCAGGCCAAGCCTAACACTATGGGTAAAATACTGTTTTTAAGTTTCATAATTTTATTATTTATCATTTGTTTATTTATATTCTGTTTTCCTTTTAGAATTTCCACCCTATGGTAAGACGTATGTCTCTACCAAGGTCGTGTGCATAGTATCGAGCACGATTGGTATATTCTTTATATTCCTTATTGAAGATATTGTCAGCCGAAACAAACAAGCTAAGAGTGTTGTGTGTATCTATTCGCCATTCGGTTCCAGCCTCTAATCCAAACAAGCTATACGAAGCAGGAGCATAAGCAATAAGGTCGGAAGCTGCATTAAAACGAGTTTGACGTGCCACAAAGCGATGTTTAACTTCTATCCATGGAGCAAAAGCCTTTCCAGAAAGGTGTGGTGTGTAAGTAAGGCTGTGATTGATACGGAAGGAAGGAATATACGGCAAGTAGTTATGGGTGCGTGTTTCGTTAGCCCAAATCATAGACGAAACAATATGATACTCTATTGCAGAAAGTGGACGAAGACGCAAATCGAAGTCTATACCACGTATAAACACATCAGTCTGCATATATTGAAATAACGGATAAGTTCCCGAAATAACAGTTACATATTCGCCTTTCATAGGACGGTCGTATATATAATGTTTCACCCATTGCAGATAAGCATCGAGCCGAGCATCTAAAACTGTGCTTCGATATTCGGTAGATACTACCCACTTATAGCTATTTTCTGAACACATAGTAGAGTCGCCACGCACGAAACGTCCTGTTCCTAATTCGTTACCATTGCTATATAGCTCGAAAACATGTGGTGCACGCCATGCTAAACCAAAGTTTGTAGTTAGCGTTAGCCTGTCGGTAGCGTGATAGTGAGCACCCAAGCTATAAGTGAAATTAGAGAATGTGCGATGCCCCCCATAGTAGTCGCCAGTCCAATCGTAGCCAGCAGCCTTTGTGTCTTGCCAATCAAAACGAACACCAAGCTCTGCCCCAAGTCGGTTGTTTTGATACTTTTGCAAAGCATAGGCTCCTATTTGATTTTCTGTATGGTTAGGAATGATAGGCACTACACCCGTTCCACGTTGATTAGAATGGTTACTATTCACAACTTGTGTCCCCACTTCGGTTTGCCAATCGCCATAGTATTTACGCCAACGCAGATAGTTTTGCAACGTTTTAAGGTGCATACTAACAGCAGGAATATAGGAGAGATTCATACGTCGTATTCTATTCTCCTCTCTATCGTCCTTTTGAAAAGAAGCTAACCAATAGAAGTCGCCATACTTTTCGGTGTTGTAGTAAAGCTTTAGCGTGGCATTTGTGTGAACAATATGTTGGAAAGGATAGTCAATATGGCGTGTATAAGGTGTTATGTCGACAGGTCTGCCAATCTTTATACGTTCTGCAAGTAAGTCGGCATCGCCCATCTGTGCATTGTAAAGCACTCCCAATTTTAGGTCATATCTGCTAAGATAACCTTCAGCACGGAAGTTCTTATGTTGATAACCAAGTGCGGTTGAGAAGTCGAACTCGCGTGTTCCTGTGTTGTTCAGCAAATAATGGGCTGCTCTTTGGTCGCCACTATTAGCGTAGGTGGCTTGAATGCGCCACGCCAACGATGGCAAAAAAGGCATAGAACCTTCTGCATTGCCTACAAATTGGTAGCGATAACCATTGGAACCATACATACTCAGTAGTCTACCGTGTGTGTGTTTCTGATTATAGGGCAACATATCTTGTTCCATTACGACTATGCCACCAAGAGCATCAGAACCATATCGTACAGCTTCTGCTCCCTTAACGACTTCTATTTTGGTGCTACTATTCTTGTCTACTTCTGGTGCATGGTCGGCTCCCCACTGCTGTCCAGTGAGTCGTGCGCCATTATTAACCAACAATATACGGTTTCCGTACATACCGTGTATAACTGGTTTAGATACTGTTCCGCCCGTTTGAATAGAACTTACACCACTAACACGCTCTAACATAGTGCCTAACGATTGCCCTAACGACCGTTCTATTGTTTTATTGTTGAGTTGTGAGCTTACAGCATTGTTGCTAACGAGCTTACGAACAGTGGAAATTTCTACACCATCTATAAGATGATAGTTCTGTTTTGTAGTATCTGGCTGTGCCGTCTCCAGATCATATTGGTTCTGTGCAAAGGCACTAGTGGGCACAAACTCACATAATGCTATTACACTCATAAAGGTATAAAATAGCTTTTTCATATTTACAGCTATGAAATAAGAATAAAATGAGTAATTAAATAAATGTTCTTGCTGCATTACATAGCGAAAGGCTGTGTTCAATAGATGTGTACATATAGATCTATCTAGACACACCTGTATTAATACACAAGAAACACTATAGCAATACAGTAAAACAAGCCAACAACATATTGTTGCGAGCTTTAAAAGAGCTTCTAAGTAGGTTTAGAAACTAAGCAAAGAAGGGAGGTGCATGGGCGTTTACAGACTCTACTGATCTATAAACTATAATGGGAACTAACGCTTTTTGGTTTGTGTAAGAGTGTACAAACTGTTATAGGCACATAGCTAAACAGCTTTACGACATTGGCTTTGTGCATTGTAAATTCGCAAACAAAGCAAGCAGAACTTATTTGAGTATGGCTTTTGGTTGCCAAGTTTTCTGTACGAACATTTTTATAGTCGTGAAAATGCAAATCTTTTATAGCAAGAACAGCTGTGAATGTTAGCAATAACATCCAAGCTATAAATACTCTTAATAGATTAGCTCTCTTCATTCCTATTGTAGTTTGTCCGTATAAAACCATACTAAATACACAAACAGGTTTACTTATCAATAAAGTATTATAACCTTATATTGCAGCATTAGTACAATTGCTTTCACGCCAAATTTCTGCAAAAGTATAGAAAATAGTAGAGACAATACAACTATTCTACTCTTGTTTTATATCTTTTAACGATATAAGTATATGGTTATCACATTAATAAATATTATCTGCACACTCTTATATACGCACTCGTTGATGCCTATATATAATCTATATATAATAAGGTGTATCGCTTAAAAAGGCATTTAATAGATAAGAAAAAAAGGCATAAACAAATATTTTTCGCAAATAAATGCAGAAAAATTAGGTGATTATTGGAATATTTGTACCTTTGTATTGTCCTATTACTATTGCAATTTAATAAAAGACTTATCATATAAATTCGCTATGGAGCACTTAGAAGTAATAAAGGTTTCGGAGGAGAAGATGTCTTCAGAACACCTAAATGCAAACAAAGTTTACTTCGCAACAGAAATTCTGAACGACAGTAACATGATGCCAATTTATAGTAAATTGTGCATGATGCTTGACATCTATGATGTTGAACATGAAATTATTGAAGACCCGGTAACACATTCTTGCAAAGCACTAAAACCGGCTTGGCTTGTTAACAACGTAAAAATTACAGATCACGTAGATTGCCTTGTGCGTAATATTGGCGACAAACGTATGTTAATGACGAACTGTGCAGAGTACGACTCTGAGGTTGCTAAAGCCCTAAAAGAGAAGATTGAGGCTGAAGGATACGAAGTAGTAGAACTCAGTTACTCATCGTTCGATGGCGTGCGCGAGGCTAAAGATACTAGTTGGGCATACATTAACTATATACATACGTCGAAAGTTATAATCGTCCCGATGCAACATGCAAAGGAAGATAAGGAGGCATTACAGCAAATAAAGGCTTGTTTCCCGCACTTAGCTGTTGTTGGAGTCTATGCTGACCCATGTTTTGGCAACGAAGGGGAGTTTATTCGCTACAGTAAAAGTATCAACGAAAGTATGGTGTCGTAGTAATATAACCAAGCTAAAACATATAGAACACTAATATCTTTAAGGACTTAATAATAAAACGAAGAGGGCTGTTTTGCAAACCAAAACAGCCCTCTTTACATTGCATAACAATGGCTTTTACATTGCAAAAAGCATTGCTATGTTATACATTATAGATAAAAGGTTAGATAAGAAAACCGTTTGCAACTTATATTTACAGGGGCTTATGCCCATATATACCTATAAATGGTAAATTTATTAGACAATAGTCTTAACAAGAAAACATTTATTTTATAGGACTTTTCCTTATTATATTCAAGATAACATACATAGAATTAAGATATTTGTAGATAGTTATTTATTGTAAAAAAATCTAATTATATCAATAAAGATAATCTTTTTTTATTATCTTTGTACGACTTATAACTCATTTAAGCATTACTCAAAACATCTCAATATAATGAATTTTAACGAATTTGCAGCGTATGTAAAAAGAAATGAATCAAACATAGCTGGAAACCTTTACATTTGTTCTAAATTTCTAATAGGACTTAATAGTAATCCGCAATTTAGAGCACTGCCAGACCCTAGTAGTCCGGCACGTCTCAGTATGGTACGTTTAGTAGTAGTGAAAAGTGGTTGGTACGAACCAATTATAAACTCAAAGAAGTATAGGTGTGGTCCGGGAGATTTACTTTTCATAAATTGGGGTGTTACAATATCGGGCGACTCTATAGGTGTTGAAACCATTATAGACGGTTTTGCACTGTCAGAAGAATTTATGAAAACGGTATTTAATGGTAATTTGCCACAAGTATTTCTCTCTCCAGGCAAATGCATAAAGCTACATTTAGAGGAGAACGAAAGCAGTGTTATTCAGGAATATCTCAAAACAATGTATAATCTTGTTCAGATATCATCAATAAATAGCAAGACTATCAATGCACTTTTTGTAGCAATATTTAGCTTGGTAGAATCGTTTTACAGCATAGAAATACCATTGGCAAATAGACAATGGACACGTCACAAAGAAACTGTTGAACGATTTATACGATTAGTCAACGATAACATAAAGCAAAAACACGAATTAGAATTCTACGCTTCACAATTGTATATGACAACGCATTATCTTGGCATAGTTATAAAAAAATGAGACAGGAACTACCGCCAGAGAATGGATTGACAAGGAATTAACCATACAATTAGAGCAGGAATTGAAATATACAAATAAATCTTTAAAAACATTGCCACCGAATATAACTTCAATTCTCTTAGTTCGTTTTGTAAATTCTTTAAGCGCCGAACCGGTGTTACAGCTGGCACTTACAGAACAGAAGGAAATTTGTATTAACTAAAACTATTTTTACGAAGTCATTATACCATATTAACCCTCTATTCTATCGTTTTTAAAGTAAACAGAACAAATTATAAAGTTTATCAAAATGACTGGCAAGGAAACGAAAGATTACTGAGAATAATAATACGAACAAAATATAATGATGCTATTTTCTAATAAAAGTGTAATAGAAATTAGATAGGACTTATAAGCTGTGAATACAGTCTATTCACTAATCAGATAGAGCGTCTTAAATGCTTAGAAAAAGTCAGGTAGATACCGCTACTTTCATTTTAGATATCTATCGTGTTCGTTTCAGATATCTATCGTGTTCGTTTCAGATATCTATCGTACTCCTCTCAGATATCTATCAATTACAAATTAGATATCACAAAAAATAGCAACCTTTATTACCACACAATATCAGAGCTATATGCGTACCTTGAACGAAATTTACCGTTCTCAACATTTTCGCAATCATCTCAAGAATCGTAGAGAGCTCTTAAGGCAGATAGCCTACTGAAAACCATAGCATATAGATTAGTAAGAGAGCTATAGCATAATCTTGGGAAAAGGAAAGGGTATGAGAAGGTGTTTGATCTATATTACATAGTTCTTTCTCAGAATTGAAATCATCGTGTCTTATATTCTCTCATTTTAGCAGACATCAATAATTAATTTACTAAATTATCTTCAGTAGATTTTCGTTGTAGACTTCTTAAGAAATAAATCATCTTATGTTCTCTATTACTACTATTCTATAGTAACTCCTGCATCTTTCCAATGTACCATATCATAGGGATAATATGGATTATCCCTAAGGTCAGAATCGTCTATGTGCATTATCTTAGCAACAGCTGCAACCTCCCATGCCCAATAGCCACGATAACAATTCTTCTTCAGATGACTATTATACCAAGGAGCATCGTTGTTCAGAGTATACCATTTTTCTATATAATCTTTAAGTGCTTTCTTTTGCTTCTTGCGCATCGGAAATCTGTGTTAGCTTGAAAAGTTCTTTATACAACTTAGGGAAAGCAAGCCTATTTGCATACGTTTGTTTCTTGTTTTCTTTTAATCGGAAGTTTAGCATAAACCAAAGTAATAAGTCGGGTGTCCAATTTGATGGTTTTGCCTGCTTATCCATTCGCAACACATAGTCAGTTAAACGATTAAAATCTGTATTATCTATGTCTAATAGTATTCCCAATGATATTCTATCTAAATCATCAGCGTATGTCGGATTTCTAAAATTAGCTCCATGTATATAATTATCTAAAAGAATTTATATATAACTTTTTCAATTTGGCAATATCTTCACCCATAGAGTAACTTATTTCTATTGCCCGTATATAATCTACAGCAGAACACCAATATAAAAAATGGACGTACTATTCCAACATTCTTTTTCTTTTCTTCTAATATGTGCTTTTCATCATCATCTATTTCTCCAAACTTAATACTCAGAATCTTTTTCAAAGTACTTTTTGTCCTTTAATTTATCTCTGATAGGTTTATCTTGTTCTTTTTAGAACCGCCCAATTTAAAATTAAATAATCCCATAGCTATTTCATTTAAATGGTTTCAATACCATCTGTTATGTAGGTTGCTCCTCTGTGGTTGTACATTGTCAAACAAAAAGTAAGCAACTGCAAATATAGTTACTTTACTTGAAAAAGTCATCGTTTTGTTTTATGAATTCATTTTGTAAATTATCTATTTATACATCTTATACCTAGAATCAGGGAAAAATACAAGTTAGCCTTTGTGTTTGTATAGAAGAAAAAGAGTTGCAGAATTATCTGCAACTCTTTGATATTAGTGTGGACCAGCCTGAACTAATCCACAATATGTCCTTATCGCTGTTAGCTAAATATTTACCTTTTTTTGTACTGACAGTCTCTGTAGCAGAAATGTAGCAGTAAACTGACTGGTTTATGACCGCTATTTTGACTATCTATTGAAAAGCACACTCACTCCCATTCTCAGAGTACAAAGTTAGATCTTTTTGTTTATATCTCCAAATCTTTGTGCCATAAATATTTAGAGATTTTACTGCTACATTTTCAGTGCAAGGTGCAAGCCCTTATATATAAAGGGACTTGCACCTTGCACTGGAGTTTCTAAAAAACAATAATAATTATACAAAAGATATAAGAGTGATAAAATGTTTTAGATTTAGTTCGTTATATTTATTGGTACACTGTGTATTCCGCTACTAACAAACAAACTTGCACCGTCTGCAAGACGGATTGCATAGTGTGCAAACATTTGCATGTGGCGGGTTGCTCTTGTAACGGTGCTTTAGTAACTTTATAAGTATGAAAAAGTTATTGGAAATGCTGAAGTCAGCAAGAGTGAAAAAAATGGTTATTCGCAGGAGTATCTGTCTGTTATTCTGAAAGTTAGTTCGAGTCGGATTTCGCGCTGGGAAAGAGGAAAGACAGCAATGACCCTTGACCAAATTCTGATGTACGCTTCAAAGGTGGGCATCCAGTCTACCAAAAATATTTGAGTTTCTTGCACGTAATGGGCAGCCCGGTCCTTTACCTATAGCAGAAATTCATCTGGAGGTTTTTACTGAGGAAGCATTCAGAAGACTTTCACAGTTAGTCAGTGAACTTGGAATAGAACATGTAACAATTAAAACCAAACGATTACGCTGATGGAAATAATCGCAGTAGAAAGCCAAGTCTATCAAGAACTGATAGACAAGCTCAATCGTATTGAGCAGTATGTTGAGCGCACCTCCCGTCTTATTCAAGACATTGACGACGAGCTGGAGATGACAACGAAAGACCTTATCGGGACTCTGAATGTTTCAGAGTCCACCCTTTACCGCTGGCGCAAGAAGCAGCTAGTGCGTTACCGCTACACGGAGGGTGGCGATGTGCGCTACTTCTTCAAGTCTATCGTGATAGCCACGAAATGTAACCAGCTCCGTGTATCAGGTATGAGAAACGATGAGGTTCTTGGTCGGCTCAACCGTTTCAAGGACAATCTCATCATGAGTTCATGTCTTAACCCTAAAAACCGACAATTATGATAGAAAAGGAACAGATTCTTTTACTTACACAAGGAGGTTTGAATGTGTTTTCACATTTCCTTGGCTTTTGAGGTAAACCTTCATCGCAACTTCCGAAGTCCTTTCTATGACGACAGGCGGGCTTCCTGCCATATCTACTACGACAGGAAAACTTCCTCTTACAAATTCTATGACCATGGGGATACCACCTATTCAGGGGATTGCTTCTGGTTTGTGGCAACCCTCCGTAATTTGAACCTGAAAACAAGTTTTCCCGAAGTATTGGAAACGATTGTACAAGAACTTGGATTGTACTCTTTATGTGATGGTGAAAAGCATAGCAGCCATATCACGTCAGCATATAAAAAGACTATTGTTCCCACTCCTAAGGCTGATATAACCAAGTGGACGGAAGAACGTCCATATAGTTTTGAGATACAGCCATTTGACGATGGTCTGCTGAACTATTGGGCACATTATGGCATCCATGAGGATACACTCCGTCGCTTTCGTGTACGGAGTCTTAAACGCTATGAAAGTGTATCTGCTGAAGGCAAGAAGTTTGAACTTTATGGATCACCTACGGAACCTATGTTTGCCTATATAGGAAATGGCTATGTAAAGATATACCGACCCCATAGTCCAAAAATCCGCTTTCTTTATGGTGGACGGATGCCTGCCACGTATTGCTTCGGAATGGAGCAGATTCCTGCCAAAGGAGATATGCTTTTCATTACAGGTGGTGAAAAGGATGTACTCTCATTGTATGCACACGGCTTCAATGCGATTTGCTTCAACAGTGAAACCGCACAGATACCGACAAGTATCATTGAGAGCCTTCAGCTTCGTTTTAGGCATATAATACTCTTGTATGATGCGGATGAAACAGGTGTACGGGAGGCACATAAACAGTCTGAACATCTGGTGGAATACAAAGTCTTGAACCTTTCACTTCCGCTAAGTGGTACGAAGTCTGAAAAAGATATTTCTGATTTCTTTGCCTTGGGCAATGGGGCAAAGGAACTGAAAGAGCTGCTTGCCAAGATGTTCTCAGATCTATATAGCCAAACCATGATGATGTTACGTTCCTGTGAGATTGATTATGAGAATCCACCAGACATGTCCAAATCGGTGGTGGCGGTGAATGGTGTGCCACTCGGCACGCAGGATAACCTGTTCTGCATTACTGGGGGCGAAGGTACGGGCAAGAGCAACTATGTGGGTGCCATCCTTGCCGGAGCGTTGGGAGAAAAACGATTGCCGATAGAGAAGACCTTGGGATTAGAGATTACCGCCAATCCCAAAGGCTTGGCGGTCCTACACTATGACACGGAACAGTCCGAGGCACAGTTGCACAAGAACTTGGGTAAGACACTGCGTAGGGCTTCTTTGACGGCAGTACCGGAGTTTTGCCATTCTCTGTACCTTGCCTCTCTGTCTCGTAAGGACAGACTGAACCTTATCCGTGAGAGTATGGACTTGTTCCATCACAGGCATGGAGGCATCCACCTTGTGGTGATTGACGGAATAGCCGACTTAATACGTTCTGCCAACGATGAAACGGAAAGTATTGCCATTGTGGACGAGCTTTATCGCTTGGCGGGGATTTATAATACCTGTATCATCTGCGTGCTACACTTCGTACCGAATGGTATTAAACTCCGTGGGCATATCGGCTCAGAATTGCAGCGTAAAGCAGCGGGAATTCTTTCCATAGAGAAAGATGATAATCCCGAATACTCGGTCGTAAAAGCATTGAAAGTCCGTGACGGAAGTCCGTTGGACGTACCGATGATGCTTTTCGGCTGGGATAAGGCTGAGGACATGCACGTCTATCGTGGCGAGAAATCTAAAGAGGACAAGGAAAAAGCGCAAGACTGATGAACTCATTGCCGTTGTCAAAGAAGCCTTCCGAAATTCTTTCAAGCTCACTTACCAAGAACTTTGTGAGGTTCTGATGCGCGAAATGGAAATCAAGGACAGAACTGCAAAAGAAATACATCGCCTATATGAAAGAACAACGTATCTTGTCACAAGATACCAATGGTAACTATCAAAAAGGAGAACTATGCCGTACATAGATTATAAAACCGAAGACACTTGGCAAAAACGCCTGTTCGACAAGCTGATAAGCGTCGAGGATAAACTCGACCGCCTGCTTGTCCTGCAGGATCAATCTGTTGACACAACCGTCCATCCTCCCCTGAAACTGGAATATCTGGATATCATAGATGTATCCAAGATACTCAAAGTAGAACAAAAGACCATCTATAATTGGGTGTGGGCAGGAAAAATTCCTTATCTCAAAGCCAATGGACGATTACTTTTTCTCCGGGAAGAGATTGACGAGATGCTGAGAAGGCGAGATAGTTGGTGATGCGTATTTGTTGGTTTTTATTGTTGTTTTGTTGTGTAAATGCAAGCAGTTACATTACAAAATAACGGTTACAAAATTGGGTTCTGCGGGATTTAGTGTGAGTTAACATATGTCTAGATCACCATAGAAGAATAGAATCGCTATCCGATAGCGTTCGGCAGTACCATATCCTCTGCCGATGGTCTTGATTTCTTCATACAGACTACAAAGATACGAATTTCGTGCCGCTTAATGCGGGATACGGCATGTTAATTCACACTAAATCCCGCAGAACCCAAAATTGAAAATACGTACATTAATACTGGCATAGCTCGTTAAGCTCGTACTTTTCTCTGTTTTTTGTGCTGACTATGAGATTTTATATGTACCTTTGTTGTCGTGAATAATGCATTATTTCGCGACAAAATACAATTATAATTATGACAAAAAGCATTGAAAGTAAAATACTTATAAAATCAAAGAAGTGCGGACGCGGTTCTGTGTTTTTTGTGGGGGATTTTATTTCGTATGGCAATCGAGATGCCGTTAATAAGGCTTTGGAACGTCTCGTAGAAAAAGGACAGATGCTTAGGGTTGCACGTGGCATTTATTGCTACCCCAAAATGGAAAAAGTATATGGCCTGGGTATGGTTCCTCCATCGCTTGAGGATATTGCCAAAGCAATGGCAAAAAGGGATGGCGCAAGAATTGTCCCAACGGGACTTTATGCCCAATACCAGTTAGGACTGACTCAACAGATACCGATGAACATAGCTTACTTAACCGATGGCGTCTCACGTACTATAAATCTTGGCGAAGGGAAAAACATAAAATTCAAGCGCGCCTCTCCCAGATATTTCTCCATCCGTAGCCGGTTGGCCCTTCTCTTAACAACAGCCCTTAAAGACTGGAAAGTAGAGAAACTGACTGATGAGCAGGTTGCTACCATTAAAATGAAGTTAAACGAAAATCCTCACCTTCAAGTTGCCGACCTCAAACTGATGCCTTCAAAGGTAAGGGAATTTATATTTGGTCTATATGAATAGGTTTCTTGGATTATCCGATTCACAACGGAAAAGCGTCTATGAATCAATTGCAGATAAAGTCGGGTTACCCGCACAAGTGATTGAGAAAGATTTTTGGGTAACTGCAATCTTGCAAACTATCTTTTCACTTCCTATAGCAGAGCATCTTGTTTTCAAAGGCGGCACAAGTCTGAGCAAAGGTTGGAAACTTATAGAGCGATTCTCGGAAGATATAGATGTTGCTGTCAATCCTGTTTTTCTTGGTGCTCCTGAAGGAGATCTCACAAAAAACAAATCAAGAAATTGCGCAAGGCATCATCGCTTTTTGTTTTAGAGGAACTAACCCCTATGATTTGTGAAGAACTAAAAAGACAAGGCTTGCAGTCGTTTATCACAGTTAATGCCCAACCCAATGGCGAAGGTGACGCCACCTATCCCGAACCACGCCAGATTTATCTTCACTATAAATCAGTTTTTGACAAGGAGCTTACATATCTCCGCCCTGATATTGTATTGGAAGTGAGTGCACGTTCATTGCTTGAACCGACAGAATCAATACAAATTAAAAGTATTATTGGAGAGCATCTTCCGATTACACCATTGGCTGACAGTGCCGTTCATACTGCTATTCCCGCAAAGACATTCCTTGAAAAGGCGTTTTTGCTTCACGAACTCTTCTCCATTCCCGGACACGGAATGATAGCAGAGCGCAAGAGCCGACATCTTTATGACCTTTACGTCATGATGAATAAAGATTTTGCAAAGAAAGCCATTGCAGATGATGCATTATGGGAATCTATTCGTCATCATAGAGAAATTTATACTTCAGTGAAAGATGTGGATTATACTCCTGATGTACGCAAACGTCTCAGGATTGTCCCCCGGAAAGATATTCTTGAAGAATGGAAATCAGACTATCAGGCAATGATGGAATCAATGATTTATGGCAAAAAAAGCCTTCATTTGAAGAACTGTTAGATGCACTATCCGAACTTCAAGAAAGGTTTAGGATAAGCAAATAGTAAACAACACAAGTAATCTATTAGATTTTTGGCAATAACAAGCGTTATTTGCCAAAAATCTAATAGAGAGAACTAAGGAATAACGTTAAGGATAATGCCGCCATTTCGGTTTGAAACTCTGCGAATGTTTCTCCTCTTTTGCATCCTGAACAGAAAGGTTATCATTCCCTTTCCCGACAGAATGATTGTTGCCGGACAGACCCTCTCCTTGTTTCATTTCATCCTTTGCATCTTGTTCCTCTTCCTGAGGGTGAAAGTGTTAAGGCTATTTTTTTCTGTCCAGCTCTGCTGCCTTCCCCTTGAGCGTACGAAGCTCGTCCTCTTTTTTTCCAAGAACTGTTGGCAATGGAAAAAGCCACACTAATTTGACCCACCACGGCAAAGTATTTTTAGACCCAGTAAAACGATTTATTATTGACCCACTAAATGCCCTGGTCGGGTGGGTCATTTTATTTCGCTATTACTTGGTAATATTCTTTTGCTTTTATCTTTCTAAGACTCTCTCCAGTTAGTTCTATTTGATATGAGGGTATGCACAATTCTATCTAGTACAGCATCTGCCACGGTAGGGTCGCCTATTGCATCATACCAGTTGTCTCAGGGAAGTTGAGAAGATATGATAATCGACTTCCTTTCATGCCTATCTTCTATAATATCAAGTAATATAGGACGCTCTTTTTGCATCTACAGGTACAAGGAAGGCATCATCGAGGATTAACAAGCGACATCGCTCTATCTTCTTTTAGCTCTGTTTCTAACGTTCCTTTGTTCTTGGCAACCTTAAGTGTCCCCAGCAGCTTTGACATGTTAGCATACATCGTTCTAATACCATTTTTTTACAAGCATGATAGCCTATAGCTGTAGCGATAAAAACTTTTACCGGTTCCTGATGAACCAGATAATAAATATATTGCGTCCTTGCTTGATAAAATCAAGTGAGAGTATTCTCTCCATTTTGTTTTGGCTAAGGTTGCGATTGATATTATAATCTATTTGCTCAGGATAGGCTTTATATCTAAACCCTGCTGATTTTTATGAGTCTTTCAATGGCTGCTGCAGAACGATAGTCCCATTCTCGAGATAAGAGCCAAGATAAAAAAAGGCATCTGGTGTCATCGTATCTGCAATTGTAGTTGTTAGACTTTCTTCAAAGGCAGTTGCCATACCCGTAAGCCTCATTCTATGCATTAAATCAAGAGATAACTGATTCTTATCCATTTCTTGCACTAATAGGTGCTGTCTTATTATTATTTAGTTCCATAGTTGTTTACTTTAATTGTTTGCTATTATTGGATAATTGCTTTGAGAAATAATCCTTGCCTCGTATGTTCTTATGAGTTTTTGGTTTTATATTCAGGAGATAGCTCCATATTATCTTCATCCATAGATATATGGGAAGCATCATCACCCTTCTGTAGTATATCCTTTATCTCATTATAGCCATAGCGTCGTCCTTCCGAGGCACAGTTACAAGCTGCTACTAGACGAGCCATGCCATACTTCTTCTCCAGCGACATGATACCACGGCAAGAGCGGAAGGCTTTTTGGTGGATATTTCATCTGCGTAGCGACTTCCTGAGATAAAGCAGAAGGATGTTGTCTATTTGCCCTGCCCGTTGATATATTTCCTCCAAATCCTTTTCAAAGCTACCATGATGACCGGGAAGATTATGTGCATCTTTCTGTGAGTAGGTATAGGGAGTATCATCTCGCTGATGGATGGTAACTAACTTTAACCCATAGTAGATTTGAACATTGTCATTATCGTAAATAAGCTCCATACGTTTGCCGATATACTCTGTTGGAACACTATAACTATGCTTTCTTAGCATAACGAAGCTATTAGCCATGACAGTAGCAGACTTTCTAGACTTCATCTGATAGCGAGCGGTAGGAAGAGGACGAAGAAAAATCTTTTTCCATTTCCTCAAATAGTTCTTGACAGGGATTCCTTACGCCCACTCAATCTACGGCTGTTAAATGCTTCTAAAGATGTGCGTATAGCAACATTAAGTGATTCTAGATTATGGAAAATTTGCCCTTCAATATCTACATATACCGACCGATACATTAGCTTTACAGCATTCTCAACCAGTGCCTTGTCCTTGGGACGGCGCACCCTAGCTGGATAAACAGCCATGTCATAAAATTCAGCCATAGCAGCGAAGTCGTCATTGATAACAGGCTCATTACGATCACTGCGGATAACGGCTGATTTTAAGTTGTCAGGCACAACAGCCTTTGGGTACACCACCAAAGAAATGAAGAGCATTCTCGCAAGCAACGATAAGGTCTTCCTTCTTCTGCGACCACACTGCCTCGCAATAGGTGTAATGACTGCATGGAAGGGTAGCCACAAAAACCTCTACCTTCCGCACCTCACCCGTCTGTTCTTCGACTATCTCTAGCTTATCACCTGCATAATCAATATACATCTGATCGCCAGCAAGGTGCTCTACATGTCCTACGGCTCGTGTTTGACATCTGTAGGCATGGATTGCGTGTTTGAAAGTAGAATACTGGTAACCATTAGGATGAGTTTTGAGATACTCCCGTGTGAAGAGATAAGATAGAAACACCCTTCTTGCTAAGCCGTTTCACATAATCAGGAACAAGTGCCTCTAACTCCAACTTGCGAGCAGAAGGCGGACGGTTACGAGAATGCCCATCTGAAAACAAGTCCGCCAGCTTATCATCTGAAAGCGACAGAATTTGCTCCATGGACAAGCCACTTTCTTGGAATTTACGGACATACTTGCGGAGGGTGTTACGAGATATATGGAAAAGTACTAGAAATACTTCTTATTCCCATACCAGATGCGTAACAGCGCAATAAATTCTTTAATTTTGTCATATAAATAATAGTTTTATGTTTTTTTAATGCCGGCGGGCAGTAACACTAAAAACTACAAAATGACCCTAAAAACTAGCGTTTCAAAGGGTCATTCTTATTTTGGCGAGGTGGGTCTCATTATTTTAACCTTACTGGGTCTAAAATACTTGCCAGGGTGGGTCAAATTAGTGTGGCTTTTCCAGCTGAAAAGCCGTGGCGTCTGTTGGCATCTTTCTGCAAAGCAGTAAGGTCGTACAAGAGTGGTGGCGCGGTATGCGTTACCTTTCTTGTGACCGTTTCTACCGTAAGCTGGCTCTGACTGCGAAGTGCAGCGAGAGCAGTCTGTGCCAATGCTTCACTCTCATAGTCTGCACTGCCAATGGCTTTCAGCGACACACCCTCTTTTTCTGTAAGGACGGATAATTTCCAATAGGGTACGGAAGAAAAATCACGGTTCTCTATGTACCGACGGCAGACCATAGCCAATGTCGGGGTCTGTACCCGTCCCAATGAATAGCCTCCCTTGCGGGCAATGGACAATGCACGGCTTGCATTGATGCCCACAAGCCAATCGGCTTCGCTTCTTGCCTTGGCAGAATGATAGAGATTGTCGTAATAGTCTCCAGGTTTAAGATTAGAAAGTCCCTCACGAATAGCCTTGTCTGTGAGTGAACTTATCCAAAGACGATCGAAATGCTTTCTACAACCAAGATGTTGGTAGATATAGCGGAAGATAAGCTCACCCTCTCGTCCTGCATCAGTAGCTACGATGATACGGTCCGTCTTGTCGAAGCATGAACGGATGACTTTAAGTTGCTTCAATGCTGCAGGGTCTGATATATACTCCTTATCCTTATGTACCTGTCGTACCACTAACTGAAAGGGATTGGGACGGATGGGCAAGTCTTCACGCTTATAAGCGGAAAAACCGTAGGCTTCAGGCATAGCAAGGGCGATGAGGTGTCCCACTGCCCAAGTTACCACATAACCGTTACCTTCTAAAAAACCGTCTTGTCTGTTGTTTGCTTCTACGATACGGGCTATATCTCTGGCTACCGAGGGTTTCTCGGCAATAATACATATATTCATTTGTTTTTATAATTTTAATTTGTAACTTTGCACCAATATATTTTCTGCACTTTGTGTGGAATATCATCAGGCTTTGGTATAATCAGTCATATACTGCCTTTATTGATAAGTTTTACAGCAGATTGCTTGACAATCTTAAGTTTTACCAGAAAGGAGAAACAGTTTATGAATTCAAATTATATTATATTGGCTCTTGGGGTTGTGGCAGATAAAGACCTTTGTACATAAAGATGATATATTCCTAATACATATAGTGATTAACCCCGCTGCCGCCACATACAGAGACTCGCTTTTGCGAGTCTCTTGTTTTTTACATCTTACGTCCGCGACGCTGTTGTTTTTTCTCGTCCTGCTTCTGCTTTTGGGCGGCAGTGGGCTGCGTCTGCCCGGACTTTAACGGCTCATTTACGTTCTTGGTGGCTTCGTTGGTCTTGCCGTGGTTGTTCACGGCTACCTGCGTTTTGTGTTCTTCGGCTACTGCAACCACCTTTTCTTTGCTGGTTTCCTGCTTCTTGTCAGGATTCCACTTGTAAAAGCGTGGGCGGTTCTGATCCTTGTCCATGCGAACGTATGCGTTGAAAGGTTGCCCTTGTTTATCCACCATATTCTTTAGATATAGTGTGCGACCGCTATCCAATGCTTCACGCTGTTTATCTGATAACTCTAAGCCGCAGAGCTTATGGGGTACACCTTGCTGCTGTGTCTGTTTGTGTTCCTGTCGTTCTCTTAAACTCTTGTTGTCACCAAAGATGAACTCAATGCCCTTTCGCTCGGCATTGACCTGAAGCGTGGCATTAAAAGACTTGCCGCTCTTGGCAGTCATGCCTTCAACCTTCACGGCTTTACCTTCCACAAGGTCTTTATACTGAGCGTCAGAAAGAGTCACACCCTTGATTTCCTTGGGGATATTTACACGGTCGGCACGCAGGGCTATGATTTCATTGGTCTGCGGGTCGATAGAGACGTAGGCAGAGAAAGGCTCAGCGTTCTTGGGAGTCACTTCGATGGTTTTACCGAGATTGCCCGTAGTGAGAAGTGTCTCCTTTTCTTCGGGAGAGAACTTGTAGCCCATATAGGGAAAAATCAAGCTGTGGTTCTTTTCTCAGAGGATGAATTGCCAAGCCGACATTGCCGTTATCGTCCGTGCGGAAAGCAAGGCGGGCTTCGGTGTAGAATAGTAGTGTCTCCAATAGGTATGGCAATCGTCAAGAGATTGCTCTTCTGCCAATTGAGCATCTTGTCTAATTCTCCACTCTGCTCCAATCTTTCACGGGAAAGACCGAGAGCGGCGAGTTGCTTCCAATCAACCTTCGACTCATCGATGGCAGTAGCATTCTTCTGCTGGGGCAGATAGTCCTCAAAGGGAACGCCAATCTCTGCCGGTTGCTGTTTGTTTTCGGGCTTCTCACGGCTTTTGCAGCATGGTACGCAGGTTGTCCACGCCCTGCTCCACATTGTCTGCCAATACCTTGTACAGTCCAAAATGAGTCGGGTTATTGAACTGTTTGAGGAAGTTGGTCATGAAGTTCTTCAGAAGTCCGTCCTTGTTGCTGAACTTCAAGAATGCCGCTTGGTTGGCAGCGACAGCCTCTGTTGTTTTAAGGTTTCCCTTATCGTCAATACCAGAAACTACGGAGAGTTTTCCCGCTTCCTTTTCGTTCGTTACCTCCGTGCGGTCTTCCAAGACCAGCACATAATTGTCATTGCTGTTTGATTCCATTGCTTGATAATTTTAATGATGAATACTGTTATCAAGCTGCTAAATTATAGGTATATGAAGAGATGAAAAAGTTTTTGGGAAAAGCAGGAAATAAAGGGAGATTACAGGAAATAGTCGTTTGTGCGTTGTAATATCTTACTTACAGGAATTCTAAAATGCCGCTTTGCTAAGTAAGATATAGTTGCTATAATAAGAAAATCCCCAATTACCTGCTGGATAACTGGGGATTTTCCTTGTTATGTATCTTTTAATTCAGACACCTTTTAATGACTTCATCGCTGATACCGTTTTCTTTCATTCTTTCAGCAACGGCTTGCTTATAATTATTTGTTTCATGGCAGTGGAATACCATGTGTCCAAGTTCCTCCAGGGCTTTTTCTATACGTTTTCTGCCTTGCTCCGTATTCAAGTCAATATCGGCAAACTTTGAACGGTCGCGATGGAGATTGAGATAATATATGCCACCTATAATCAATGCCGATATGGCTGATATGTCAATATCTTTAAATTTCTCTTCATAGGAATTGGCAAGAGGTAATGTGTGCATTTCCCTGAGCATAGCTGTACGAACCGTGGTTTCATTTCCTTCTGCTATTTCCCAACGCAGTAATTCCAACATTACGGATTTGTCCTGAAGTGCCTTATGTACATCCTTGAAAATACTGATATAGCCCAATTCTGAATCTGTCGGAAAATGAACACCAGTCAGGACATCCTTAAACCAATAGTCGTATCTCTTAACAAATTCATCATAAAACTCACTAAGATTATCATATCTGTTATAAAAGACAAGCGGTTCGATTCTGGCTTTCTTGATAAGTTCTGTTACCAACATTGATGCAAAAGCCTTTTTCTTGATCAGACTTTCTGCTGCCTTGATAATGTCTGCTCAGTATATCGACGTTTGTCCTTCTGTATCTTTTGGGTTTATTTTCTTCTTCTGCCATCTAAAAAGGAATTGATTTTCTGATTTCCAAAAGAGCAGTCACTAATTGCTCTAACTGTTCTATCTCGTTAGAAGCCAATACACTAACTCTAAGCCGTGCTTCTTTGGTTCTTACCGCAGGATATGTGATACCGCTTACAAAGATACATCTTTTTTGTAATTCACGTGCTATTTCATATACTTTTTTATTGTCTCTTACCATAATAGGGAATATTGCTGATACCGAACAGCCTATATCAAAGCCTTCCTCTGTCAGTCGTTTACGCAGATAATTGACATTGGTCCACAATTTCTTGCGAATTTCAGGACGTGTCTGTATAAGTTCCAAAGCCTTTAATGAAGATGCTGCTACCTGTGGAGTCATTGCAGCGGAAAAGACATTACTGTCAGCATAATATCTTAGATACTGAATCAGTTTTTGACGCGGCAACAAAACCACCGACACATCCGAAAGACTTACTGAAAGTTCCTGTAATAATATCTACTTGTCCCAAGCAATTATAATAGTCGGCTGTTCCTCTGCCATTTTCTCCCATAACTCCAATACCGTGAGCATCATCCATCATAAGAAGACAATCGTGTTTCTTACATACTGCAATGTACTCTGGAAGTTTTGATAAATCTCCATTTTGAGAATAGACCCCATCAATGATGACCAATCGAGTCTGATATTTTCCCGTTTCCCGTTCAAGAATCATGTCAAGATAGTCAATGTCGTTGTGTCCTATATGCTTTTACATTGGTTCCAATTAAACCACTTGTGGCACTGGTATGGATATACGAATCTATGTAAGCTATGTCATTTTTTCCCAATATAGCACGAAGCAGACCAGCGTTGGCACCAAAACCTGATGAGAATAGAATGGCATCTTCTTGACCAACGAACTTTGCAATGCCTTGTTCCAACTGCTGATGGATGTCTAAATAGCCACCGATGGCTTGTGCGGCACTTGCCCCTGTGCCATATTTCAGGACGGCATTTATACCAGCTTCCTTGGTTTCAGCCCTTTGTGACATGCCTAAATAATCGTTGGAAATGTATGCTGAAACTTCACCGTTATAGCCCTCGATTTGCATCTTGGCTCCAACTCCTGTTTTTCCCATAACCCAATAACTCTTGCAGCCGAATTGCTCCATCTGATCAATGTAACTTTGGAAGTTTTGGCTACGCTCAGTAACATTCTCGTTGGGAGTAATCTCGAAATCCTTCAATGAAATAATGTTTTTATTCATATAAACAATATATAGATAGTAAATAATACTACAAATATAAGTAAAGATATCAATAAAAACACAAATTATTTTTAGATATTTTTCTTGTTATAAACAATATATATATGTATATTTGTCGCAAAAGTAAAAACATTTATGGTTAAATTTGATTTTCATAATAAAGCAAAAACGATTTGTCGACCTAAGACAAAAAGGTTGGTTGGAAAAGAACTATCACTAATTCGTATGTTCTCAACTATTTATATTACTTACTGTGGATATTACGAATATTCCGCTGAAAGCCATAGATATGAAACAATGTGAGATATAATCAAAGTAGCAGAGACGGTATAATAAGCTGTTAAAAGGCTAGTCTACCTAAAAATAGTTGTTTATATCGTCTAGTATAATACAAAACAATTTCTTTTTGACTTTTACTTTCAAAGTTTTATTAGATAACCTATGTACATAATGAGTCTTTCTACTGAGTTTACGTTTACAATATTAATAAAAAATAATAGTTATGAAAAAAATCTAATCTTTTGCAATTCTTTGCTCCAGCTTAATAGAAAAGGTACTAAGCAATTACCTCTAATTGCATTTCTATTATTACTTTTTGTTCTTTAATTATGGCAACTATATTTTAGCAGTTGTTCTAATGAGGAATATAATCAAGAGGAATCACCAGTATTGTCCCGAACACATTTTGCAAATAATTCCGATTTAGATGCTTTTATTGCATCATTTGACAATAGCTATTTGATTACAAAAAACAACTTTGTATAATGAGAAAACTAGTATTATTGATATATTTAAAGAGAATACAGCTATAGGCTCTATCCTTAATGAAAAAATTTGGAATTTGAGGTTGCTGACACTATTTATAAATTTAGTAAGTCTGGCTATACTATTTATGCCATAGAAAAAGCTGCTTTATAAAAATATCAAGAAATATCTTGCTCAGGAAAAAGCATTTTTGAACGATATAGAGTCATATCCTAAGATATCTTTTTGGTAAATATCAGCTTGAAAAGGGTATCTTATTATACTATACAGGGAATCCTATAATTGAGGTGACTCGAATACCAGTTCCAATTCCAACAAGAGTTGCACAAGATGGAAGAACAAAGGTTCAGGCTTCATTTTGGAAAAGTCGCACCGTTTTTAAGTCTTCATGTGGAGTTCAAGTGAGGCGTGGTCTAGAGAAAATGTGAACACGGATTTCACTTCCGCGGATACGGATCTAGAATTATTCTGGGATATATATTTTAACATTCCTGTAGCTCCACTCCCAAGTCCTTGCCAAGGAAGTAAAGTTGGGCATGGAAACATTATTAGGCAGCAGCTCTATTGGTGTTCAGGATATTATAACATGAACTTAATGTCTCCAAGCCATATTATAGGCCGTGCTAAATGTTGGGACGGGAGTTGGATTGCTGCAAATGTAGATAAGTAAACGATTTCTACAAAATATATAAAAGTTCACTTGGTAATAGATTATTGGTAATCTGTCTTGTACAGTATTCCATCCATTTCATGGTGAACTTTTTATATAGAAATAGTCTTTAATTAAAATCAAAAGAGAATTATGAAAAACTATTGTTTGTTATATTCATTTTACAATCTATATGCAGTTTTGGACAACCTCAAGGTTTTCAAGAGAACAGAGTGGATTGGGGGTAGCTAACAAAAATATGCTTTCTGATACTGAGGCTTATTTCTTTACTAATGGAAGGACTAGTAAGAGAACCTCAAGGGCATTTAATGCCGCAAAAAGCATTACAAAAAAAGATAATATTGCTCCTATTCTTGAAAAAGTCATTTAATATTGAGGTACCACAAGAAGGAAATTATTATTTTTGGCTAATGTCTTATCCACATATTTGTCGGACGGAACTTTTCAGGAAATTTCCGTCTATGTCAATGGTAAGTATCAAGGAAAGTTAGACTGCAAAAAAGCTTCGTGGGAGATTACTGACATTAAGGGGGTACCTATGGTCTTTTGCGAGAAAGGGAATAATACAATTTGTTTTTCTTCTGCAAGTCCATTCTATCCAGAAATAGACGTAGTTCAGCTCGCAAAGGATTCTCGTCAATTAAAAAAAACTATAGAGCCTTCTTTTACTACATTGCAAAATAAACAAATACGACGTTTAGAGCAAATTTCCACCCGGGCAGATAAAAGCAAAAAAGTGCGTGGGAGGTCACCCCTGAAAAATATAGAAATAAAAAGACAATAACAAGGTAACTGCTTGGAAAAATGTCCCTGTTACATATACATATCACCGAAAGATATCAGTTCAAACTACAGAAAGAATAATACTTCACACTACACCTGTAGAAGGAGAAGATTATAATGACGTAGATACTTATATGTACTTTTATAATATAGATAATCCCAATAAGTATTCATGTGAGTAATGACAATTACGATGGTCTACAATCAAGACTGGACGTAACTGTGCCTGCAGGAGATTACTATCTTGTTATTTGTTCTAAATATAATTCATATGCAAGATGGAAATTCCCAGAGCTGGGTTAGTTAATGTTTATTACAATGGAACTATATTAAATGAAAAAGTTTCAGTGGCAGGTTTTTATGATAGATGCACTGTGAATTTTTTTCAGAGACATTAAACTATTTTTACATCAAAAACAAAATGCTAGCGTCCGCTTATTTTTTACTAGATGGAAACAAAATGCTCTTTAATTCTGAACCATATACCTATTATTCGCCTGCAGACTATCAATGGTTAGAAGGCGCAAGAAAAAAAATACAGCATAGAAGGACTAATTCAAATTGGAAAGTATTGGTTTCGTCTACAAGTGCATGGTGGATTACATGGGGGCATTGCGATGTCTATTGCGGATTTAAGGATGCACCATCTAAATATCTATCAAAATTTCCTAACTTAAAATCTGGAGATGCTGTTTTAATGGCAGAGGATAATGTCAAATATAATTCCGCAGCTTGGGCTGGAGGTATAACAGATCGAAATATATGGATTGGGAACTCTGCTTATGGTTCTCCATCTGTTTGGAAAACATGGGATGATTATTTTGCTAATAAACCCTATAGATACAATAATGCTGAAACATATAAGAGGGATGTGGTAGGTCCAATGGTTGTTATGGTATACTCCAAAGACAGTACAATGACTGGCATAAGTCATTTCGCAGTGACTAACTACGCTAATCAACTTTTACATGGATATGCCTTTGAAAGTAAAATTGGGACGTGGGGAAGAATAACTCATGAGCGCAATTCTTTGAATGGGAATGAATTTGGTAAGCCGTTTATATATTATTATAAAGAAATACCACTACCTTATCGATATATGGCTAATACTGCACAAGGAACTTTATTACAAAGTATCCAAAGCAGATATACCCTAAAAGAGTCTATAAAAGACGGATTAACTAGAGAACTTCAGGTAACTCTTGACGACAACCAGAAAGCTTTAATTAGAAAACGGCTTTCGCAAGATAGCAAGGGTTATCAAACTTTTGATAGGCTATTTGAAGAATGGTCTAATTATGTGAATGAGTACGATAGTAACCAAGATGCTGTTTCCGTAGAGAAAAATCCTAGACAATCCTGCAGGCGAAGAACTTGTTAGATATAGTAAAAAACATCTACAAGAAAGCATTTGCTATTTAGCCAATTTATTATTTTCGCAATTAGACAATAATGAACTCGTTCATGATAAAGAACTTCTTTCTTTTCTGTTTTGCAGAATAGCTGCTGAGAAATATGGTAGCATAATTGAAAAAATAAAAGTGGAATGGGCTAACTCCTCTTATACAAGTGATGGTGCATATATATATCCATCTTGTGAGTATTTTACAAAAATATATCAAAGAGATTTTAGAACAGAATCATAAAAATATAAGTGAGGATGACTTGTCGTCAGATTTGGAAGACAACAATAATTTATTTACTCTTACCCAGGCTATAGTAAACGAAGAAGGTACTGATATTATTTTTGCAGGTTCCAACAGGAAAAACCTTTTCTTTGAGCGTAGCTGGAGTAAATATGAACTGGCAAACTACAATCGTTAAAAAGTAAACTTGCCGATGCACAAAAATTCACATATCATATTGATGCAAATCGTCTTCCAAAGGGTATGAGCGTATGTATTCTAGAAATAGATGGTAAGATTTATAGCAGAAAAATAGTAAAAAATAAATTATGAGACAATTCAGATATTATTTTGGGAGCCATCTTTTGCTGTGATAATATTGCAGGGATGCACAAAAACGATTTAGTAATAAACAATAAGGAAAAACGGAACCTTAGTTAACAAGGAGCTGTCTTATTATGAAAGAGTAAGTTTGCAGGATGATTACATTATTCCAGAAAGCGAGGTGTTGAATATTTTAAAAAAACTTTCAAAATTCAATATCAACAGATTTGAATTCGAGGAGTAGTCCAAATAATTCGGTATTTAGCGTTATAGAGAGGCATAATATTCCGTTATATTCGCAATCACAAACAAGAAGTGGAGTGCGCGAAAGTCAGACAGGATGTACTCTTATTTATAAAATTCAAATACAACATGACCATAGTTGCGGATACGCTTTAGTAGCGGGTGATCTAAGGGCTCCCAATATTATTGCCTATATACCAGACACGACAGAAGTCTTTACAGATGAAAGAAGAGAATTCAAGCATGAACTTCTGAAGATAAGTATTAATGCAAATCTTAACAGAATAAAAAAATTTGAGAGCATCAAAGACTCTTTGAAGAACTCTGCTATAAATAAGAAAGATAAGATAGCGACTAGGGAGTACAGAAACTAGTGATTTAAATGATTTTTTTACAAAAGTGCTATTTCCTATGAAAAGTCTACCGATTATCTTCCTCTTTCTACTACAGCTTGGGATCAAGACGCTCCGTACAATTGTAAACTTGCCCAAAATTGTCCTCTAAAGTCAGACGGTAGATATGATACAGGCTGTGGGGTGGTGGCTATTGCTCAGGCAATAGCATACTATGAGCCTTCATTGACTATCAATGGAACATCTGTTAATTGGAAAGAATTAAAGCGCACTAATACAATTTCCAACAGTTCTCCCAAGGCAGTTAAGAATCAAGTTGGTTATCTCATGAAATGGATTGGAGAAAAAGGTGGGTGCTACTTATACTTGTAGCGGACTACTACAAAGCGTAATTCAATTGTCACTGCATTGAATTTAGTAGGAATGAAATGTGACAATAGAATAGATTGGAACTGGAATACAATTTATCAATCTCTTAAGCAAGGGAAGCTAGTTCATGCAGATGCTATAACAGAAAAAAATAAGGGGCACGCTTGGATTATTGACGGTTTCTTGATAGGAAATATGCCAGATTCGACAGATCTCGTATATGTACATAATAATATGGGCTGGGGTGGCTCTGATAATGGATACTATGAGATAGAACCAGAGATGTCATTTCAGGGTGGCGGACACAACCTTAAATATAATTTTGGAATAAATCCGTATATATCAAAGAAATAATGGTTTAGAGGAATTATGAGAGACTATAATCTGTTTATCACGTTAACTATGATGCAGGTATTAGTCTCTCTGTGACTCGGTTACAGTTTCTAAATTATTATTCCTTTTTCTCTAAGAGGACTGTACATAATAATTTCCTCTCCATACCATATTTATATAGAGTATAATAACTCAAATAAGAAACGATGCAAATGAATAGAAGATTAAATATTAGACGATATTGTTCACCAAAGACTTTCAAGCTTTTCACTGACATGCATGTTAATTGGTGGATTCATTGTTCTATTATCGTTATCATCATGCAATGAGGATAGCGAACCTGAGAGTAATAGTTTTTATGTTCAATGTTATATAGATTCGATAGGACAGATAACAACCATTGAGGGCATTATGAGTAAATCAAAGTTAGGGTGAACCACGGATTCATGTGAAAGACAATAGAGTTTTATCCATTGAAAGAAAAAGGCGATGGTCTTCACTACGTTATTCCTCAGCATGTAGGTTTTACTAAAATTTCAGTAAATACTAATGACAAAGAATATAATATTATAATCAGGGTTCAGAGCGAAGGTTGTGAGGGCTGGGAAATAAGAGAAGTTGTTTCTCAAATTATTTGTTCTTATGATGTGAAAGAAAGTGTCTTGGATGATCTTAGCAGAAGGAACATATTTTTCTGAAATACAGAAAGGAGATAAACTGCATTTTTGGTACCGATCCTCGTAATGTTACAATTTAGCGTGAAAAATATTACGGAAATACTGATGAGGAAAAAAACTACAGTATTTAGAATTTAGCTACGAACAAGATTCTCCTCATTATTTCTTCAAAGAAAGAGTTAATGATAACAGGGAGCTAAGAATGTCTTTCATTCTAACAAAAAAAGGAATTCTATCATGGTGATTTTTTTACAATAAAGAGGGATTTTTTTCAGATATGATCCGACCCTCGTTTATCAAAAGATATATGGGAAGGATAAAGTTAAGCAAGTAGTTATTGATTACAAGGTTAAAAATATATATTATCCATGATATTAGAATATGATGCGTCTGCCACATACATATCAAGAAAAATTATAAAAGCACCAAAGAACTTTTATCGCAAGACACAGAATTGCTCTAAATTCCTAAATGTCATAAAGAAGTGTGATAGAGTTATTTTATAAATATTTTTAATTTAAGATTGAGATCTATGAATAAAGCTAAAGTAACATTATGTTGGCTGCCACCAGCTAAACCATATTTACCATCTCCTTCTATGACCGTATTAAAGCAAACTTTATTAGATTCAGGCTTTTGATGCACAGATCATATATTGGAATATATTATTAGAAAAAAATATTATTAAAGTATTTTTAACGAAAAAGGTATTAAATGATGAAATTGCAATATTAGGGTCCATTTTATGCCTATATTGCAATTGAATGCAATGATAAAAAAATACGTTAATTAAGCAAGAACTATATTTAAGAGCTTTAAAACCCCAATATACAAAACAATAACTTTAATTTTTCAAAAACATATTCGCGAATGCGTATCCGAATTAGAAACTACCATAATTAATATATGCAATGAACATAATGTGAAGGAAAGCTTGTTTGTTGGCATGCATATGAGCCTGTTTCAATGGGTTCCAGCATATGTCTTGGGGATAATTATAAAAAGGTTGAACCCTGATACATTTATTGCAGCTGGTGGCATAGGTAATCCAAAAGCAAGCAAAAGCATATATCAAAAATTTCAAATATATAGACCTCTCTTCTTGGGGAGAGAGTGAAAGCATCATTTCTGATTTAGCAAACAAAAAATTAAAAGGAGAAGATTTAAGTACTTTTATCTCAGTGTTATATTCGCAAAGATGATAGTATTGTTCGAAGCACTGTCATAAAGAAAGAATATGCAGATTTAGACAAATTACAATATTCTGACTTTTATGATTTTTTTAAAAAGCTATAAGGGAAGATTAAAAGATGTAATGATACCAATAGAGGGCGCAAGAGGTTGTCATTGGAATCGGTGTCATTTTTTTGTTTTTTTGAATCAAGGATATAAGTATCGTCGAAAGAGTGCTGAGGTTATAAAAAGAAGAAATCTTGTATAACATAAAAATATTCTGTTTACGATTTTACTTTTTCTGGATAATGATGTTATTGGTAAGGATAGAGAAAAGTTCAAAAACCTCTTAGACAAACTTATAGAAATAAAGAACAATCACCCTAAATTTCGAGTTATGCTTGCAGAGATAATTACTCGTGGGATTGATTTTGAGACAATAAAGAAAAATGCACATAGCAGGATTTTTTTCATGTTCAAATTGGATATGAATCACCTAGTGATACTCTTCTATACAAAATAGATAAGAAAAACTCATTTTGCAAGCAACTTGTTTTTCATAAAATGGGCACATGAATTAAAACATAAATGTTGGCGGAATGAGATGTGTTACGAGGTCTTTTAGAAGAGAATTTAGAAGATATTAAAGAAAGTGTACAAAACCTTCATTTTATGCGATTCTACCAATTAGGAAATAAATATAAACATGAGATATCATCGCTAGCAATCAACGATGCCTCTAGATATTTTAATCGTGTAAGTAAATCAGAAATTCAAATATCATATTCAGATGCTGTAAAGGAAATGCTGCCAGATGACTTTTTGCCATTTGAAGAAAGTTTAGTATTTATCAATATGTGAGAAAAATTTCAGGCTATAGCATGGGATTATTTTTGTTAGTATAGAAAGCCACTATGCCCAAAACAAATATTCATACGAGCTCACAAAAAGTATCTAACGAGATTATCAGATATACAGAATATTATAATTCGAATTCAATTAGAATTATAGATTTTAATCGTTCAGATTTGGCTTGGAAAGTCCTCGAATTATCAAACAAAAGTATTATAACGATTGAGCAATTAGGTAAGATTTTTAGGCGTTGATATTGATATGATTAAAAAAACAAATTAACGAATTAAGAGATGTAGGGCTTTTATATGTCGGAAAACAATCCAAAGAATGCATCTCAATTATTAACACTTTAAATATTTTTATAAAATGAACATTATTAGTGATTCTTCGTTGGATTATCTTGATGAGATGACTAACGGTGGACTTAATGAGTCCGAAAAGTGATGCTGTTCTTTATGTCCAACCTACTATCAGAGATGTTGGTGATATTGGAGTAACAAATGGTGTAAGATTTTAGTAATAACAATTTGTTAAATAGTATAAGATGGTGTACCTTTTCGATACACCATCTTATAGAGATTTTAGTAAAGTAAGTAAATGGGAAAGTGAAGATGAGAAAGGGTGTAATCATATTTGTATCTTCGATAATATTTATATATTGTCAATCAGTTTCTGCACAAAACGTAGTAGATTCGCTGGGGGCTGATAGTCTTATCAGGCAGCTTCCTGAAGTAATGATAAAAGGTGAGCACCCATTGGCAGTGGTTCATGGAAGTGCTATAACTTATGATTTGCCTCGCATAATTGAGAAGAAAGGTGTGGATAATGTATTTGATGCAATCAAAGAACTTCCAAGGAATTACTGAGAAAGACGGCAAATACCAGTTGGCAAATAGAAATGTGACTATAGCTTTGAATGGGAAAGTTATGTCTTTGACTTCAGACCAGATAACTCAGCTATTGAGGAGTATGCCTGCCAGTCGACTTGAAAGGGCTGATGTAATGTATTCTGCTCCAGCAAAGTCGCAGATTCGCGGCGCCCTAATTAACATACAATTAAAAAATGGTGCCCAATCAGAAGTGCCTTTGCAAGGTGAATTTAATGTAGCCTATAATCAGACACATCATGCTATGTTCGGTGAGCGTGCATCCTTTCTTTACCACACAGGGAAGTTTACAATGGATGCAATGTATCTACATAGTCATGGCAGAGTTTTTAAGATTACTGATGAAGATTCTCGGCACAGCCTCAATAATGGAACAATCCATGAGATAAAAGATAAGCAAGCACAACTTGTCAAGCAATTTGGGCACGACTATCGCATAAGCACTGAATATGAATTTGCAAAAAATCATAATTTGTCACTGTCATATCTGGCAAATTACAGTAATCGTGACATCTATGGTAACTATACGGGTGACATCGTTGGTAGAACCTTATCAACACGCCGTACATGGCTACACAATATCAAGTTAGACTATCAGACTCCATTTGGTTTAAAAGCAGGTATTGAAACTACCTATTATCATGATCCCGAGAAACAAGATCTGCAAAGTGTTACACCTACTGGGAATCTTAATTTCCTCGTCGATAATGACCAGCGTGTAAATGTTTGGCGTTATTACTTATCTCAGGAACATCAATTAAAATATAATTGGAACTTGAATTATGGAGTTTGGTATAAACAGTCTCTTAACCATAGTTTACAGTTTTATCAAAACCTATCTGTAATCAACTACATACGCCAAAGAGAAGATATAGCCAACACTTATATAGGAGTAGGGAAGAATTGGAATAACAAATTTATCTTAGACGCTTCTTTAGCAGCGGAATATTATCATTCACCGCAATGGCATCAATGGAATATATATCCCACACTGAACCTGACATATGTTCACAATCCTAGCAATATATGGATACTAAGTTTCTCAACCGACCGAACTTATCCAGAATATTGGACAATGAATAATTTTACAGTATATAGTAATGGTGGATATGATGAGATTACGGGTAACCCATATCTTAAACCTGCTAAATCATACCAAACAAATATAGTATGGGTACTGAAAAACAAGTATCATTTTGTGGCAGGGTTCAACTATGTTGACGATTATTTCATACAGACACCATATCAGCGTCCAAACCGTTTGGTTACAACTTTTAAGTATGTAAATCTTAATTACCAGCATCAAGCCTTCTTGCAGGCTGTTATTCCTCATAAGTTCGGTTCATGGTTAGACTCCCGATTAACATTAACTGGGCTTTGGATGCATGAGAAATGCGATGACTTTTATGATTTACCATTTAATAGAGCCATATTATATGGAATGGCACAGGTGAGCAATGTTATCACACTAAATACCAAGTCCAATTTGTCGCTGACAGTTGATGGGATGATACGTAGCAAAGCTCATCAGGCTATTTATGATTTACCTGGATCTGGTAACTTAGATATTGGCCTTCGCTGGCAATTTTGGAAAAAACAAGCTATACTGCATATTTTCTGTAATGACTTGTTCAAGACTTCTTCCGTCAATCCCCGTATTAATTTCAAAGGACAGTATATGAAGATGAACTTTAGCTGCTATCGTGAATTTGGAGTTTCCTTGACAGTCAAGTTTGGAGGATATAAAGCTAAGAATAGTGAGGTAATTAATACGTCTAGGTTCCGTAAGTAATCATAGAAGTGAGAAATCTGCAAAGATCATAATTTAGGAGTTTATAAAAAATTGAGGATTATGGTAAAGGATAAGTTAACATCATATAAGTTTCCTCCACCAAAGGCTTATATTCCTGCTCTTTCAAATCAGACTAAGAATACTTTATTCAACAAGGTCAGAATCTTCACATTGATATTATGTTTGATTTGCTCCTTCTCATCAGAAGTAAATGCTCAGAAAAATATTAATTTGTGATGCTGTTACTAGATTCCCAATAAAAGATGTGGAAGTAAAGGCTGATAGAATATTAGTTGGAAGAACATCTTATTTAGGAGAAATAATTTTACCAAAGACATTTAATGTTGTGAGTTTTAGATCTAATGGTTATTTACTAGAAACTCTCTACCAAAATGAAGTACCACGCGACACAATGTTCCTATATCCATCAGAAAATACTCTTAACGAAGTAGTAGTATGGGGGAAATATAGGGTTAATGTTGACCAAATTTCAAGTAACATGCCAAGGAGAGATTTGAAAGATTTTGGTTATATAGCACCAGTAAAGAAACTTATAAATGGAGGTTATGATGTTGCTACAATGCTTGATAAGCGCCTAAGACGAGACCGTAAGCATGTGACAAAAACTTAGAGAGATCTTTGAAAAAGTTAGATGGTAAAGATCCTATAGAGCGAGCATATACCAAGGAAGTTGAAGAAAACAGTGTTAGAAATTTCAATCAATAGAACCAAAAGATAAACTTATAGAAGTTACGGCATTCTAAAAAAATTAAATAATAAAATTTATAATATGAAATATAATATTTGTACTATTTTATATTTATAATATGAGCAAAAAGGTCTTAACGTTATTAAGTTAACAAATCATTATTTCTTATTCCTTTATTAAATGACAGAGACTCGGATCGTTCTTTATTCTCACCATTTTAGAAGCAACCAAATCTAAAATTTCCTCTTTCACAAATTTATAATTGGTTTCGATAGTTTCTTTGAGATTATCAGAGCTAACTTCATTTTTGAAGTCCACTATCATAGGTATAGGCTGATATGCTTTCATTTCAGCAGAGACATTGGTACTATCCACCACTATCTCCGCATGGAAGATCTTTTGTTCGATACGCTCGTCGAAGTTATCGGATACTGCACCTTCAAACATACCCTGACCCGTTGGCGGAATTAAGGCTGAATTTACCAAGTCTTTTGAAAAAAACTTGCATATATCAAGAGTTTTTACGAAATTCGCATATAAGTTGTGCATACGGATTATTGAACTTAGTGTGTCGGTTATTACTAAGTTACAAAACATCTTTTATATGCAGCTTTTCTTGCATATTAAATTATCCTTTAATTTAATCCCGCCAACGAGTTATATATAGTATAATATAGCAAATACAATGAAAAATACAGAAGGAAATACAAATTTTTAAAAATAAAAATAACTATTTTTCTTGTTATAAACAATATCTATTTGTATATTTGCGACAAGAAAAGGAAAAATACCATTTTAGTATAATTATCTAGCAGACCATACTGTAAAAAGGAGCGGAAACCGAAAAAGCTATACGAGTAGATTATAACTTTATCTAGTTTATTTATGAAAAAGATGACTTTATCAAAGATGAATGCTGAAATTAATTCTTCCATTCAGTCATTGATTGAAACTAATGAACTTCAATCAGTTTTGGGTGGTAGCAATGAAACTTATGTAGTGGAAGAATCTACAGCACATCAAGCTGCAAAGCAAGATAGCGCATACTATCGTGCGATTATTCCTCCTGTAAAACAGAGGCAATCAGTTTATGGGACTGAAACAAAGGATACACTTTCTGTCCCACTTAATATTAAAAATGTTGGTCCTCACGCCAAGATATTGACAATGCGAAGGCCAGTATTGACAAAACTTTTACATTTAATCCGATGACTTCATTAGCCATAGGTTTTACTCACCAGTATAATCGCTCTACTACCGAGATAACTGAAGCCAATATGTCAAAACATCTTAGTATTCGTATGATCTCTGAGCAAAGCAAATCCTCTGAAGACCTTAAAATACTCGTTTTTGGCGCAATGCTCATAATCAATCTAATTTTGAAATATTATGGTGGAATAAATCATAAGGCTAAGGAGTTAATCTGCCTATATGGTCTCTAATACATAATCATCGAATAGGGAAAATCTTTTTTCTTCAATCTTCTCAAATAGGCAAAGCATGATTTTAAAAATACAACAAGACGCAATGGATTGTGGCCCTTCGTGTTTGGCAATGATTGTCAAATATTATGGAAAAAGATGTAAGCATAGAACAATTACGAAAAAATCTGTTCCTTAGGCAAAGACGAGGGTCTCTTCTTGGTATCAGTAAAGCCGCTGAGACCATTGGCCTTAAAACTATTGGAGGGCGTTTGAGTTTAAATACCCTCGCCCATGAAATTCCTCTACCTTGCATCGTCCATTGGAATCAGAACCATTTTGTTGTTGTCTATAAGATAAAAAAGCATAATAAAGAAAAATATACCGTATATGTGGCAGATCCGGGCAAAGGACATGTTACCTATACCAAAGAGGAGTTTTGCGAACATTGGATAAGCACTAAGAACAATGGCGAGGAGAAAGGTATTGCTCTTCTCCTCGAACCAACAGAACAATTCTATGCTCAAAAACGATACGAAAGCAGTGCCGACTCAAAGGCGAGTGAAATTTCTCTGGAACTATCTCAAGAAATACAAGCGTTTCTTTACGCAACTCATTCTCGGTTTGTTACTCGGTTCACTCCTGCAACTTGTCTTCCCATTCCTCACCCAAGCTATTGTAGATACAGGTATAGGAGGAAAGGATGTCGGCTTTGTGTGGCTGGTGCTTCTGGCTGAGATGATGCTCCTCTTTAGCCGTACCGCCATTGACTTTATCCGCTCAAAGATACTCCTGCACATCTCCACCCGTATCAACATCTCGCTCATATCAGACTTCTTCATCAAGCTGATGAAACTACCGATGAAGTTCTTCGATACCAAGCTGATGGGCGACCTTTTGCAACGCATTGAAGACCATCGCCGTGTTGAGCAGTTTCTTACCTCAAGCAGTCTAAGTCTGCTCTTCTCTTTCTTCACATTTCTGGTATTCGGTGTCGTTCTTGCAGTCTATAATCTCGGCATCTTCCTTGTCTTCTTGTTTGGGACATCGCTTTACGCAGGCTGGATAATTCTCTTCCTCAAAAAGCGCAGACAGCTCGACTATAAATACTTTGAGCAGGCTGGACGCAACCGTAATGTAACCTACCAACTCATTGGCGGTATGCAGGAAATCAAGTTGCAGGGGTGCGAGCAGCGCAAACGTTGGGAATGGGAGGACGTACAAGCCGACCTGTTTAAGGTCAATCTGCAATCGCTCAATCTGCAACAAGTGCAACAGGCAGGAAGCATCACCATCAATGAGGTGAAGAACATCCTCATTACCGTACTTGCAGCCACAGCCGTGATACACGGAAACATGACGCTCGGTATGATGCTGGCGGTGCAGTACATCATCGGACAGCTCAACAGCCCTGTGGAACAACTTATTCAGTTTATCTACTCATGGCAAGACGTAAGCATCAGCCTTGACCGCATGAACGAAATCCACACCGAGACCAACGAGGAAAATGTCGAACGGACACGTACCGCCTATACGGACAAGACTACCGAAGGACATTCCCTCACGATAAAAGACCTATCCTTCAAATATGATATATACAGTCCGATAAATATTTTATCGAATATCAACCTTTCCATTCCCAACGGCAAGGTAACGGCAATCGTGGGAGCGAGTGGAAGCGGAAAGACAACGCTCGTAAAACTCCTTTTGGGATTCTATGAGCCATTAAACGGAAATATTCAGATAGGCAATGCCAATTTGAGAGAATACAACCTCGGCTGGTGGCGAAGCCAATGCGGTGCGGTGATGCAGGAGGGATATCTCTTCTCCGATACCATTGCGAGAAACATCGCAATATCTGACGATGAACCCGACATCGAACGTATTCGTCATGCTGCCCGTGTAGCAAACATCGCAGACTACATCGAAGCCCTTCCTTTGGCTTACAACACAATGATTGGACAAGACGGACAAGGTATCAGTCAGGGGCAACGGCAACGCATTTTGATTGCAAGGGTAGTCTATAAGAATCCGATGTTCGTCTTCTTGGACGAAGCCACCAATGCCCTAGATGCCAACAATGAACGAGCCATTACTGAAAAACCTTTCGGAGTTCTACAAGGGAAAAACCGTTGTCGTGGTGGCACACCGTCTTTCCACCGTCCGCAATGCCGACCAGATTGTAGTTTTGGATGAAGGTAAAATTGTAGAGGTAGGTACACACGAGGAACTGACTGCCAAACGTGGTAAATATTTTGCCTTAGTAAAGAATCAATTAGAACTTGGCAACTAATATGGAAGAAGAGAAGAAACAAGAACGCAGTTACGAACTTCGTAGCGAAAAAGTTCGTAGTATCGTGGGACAGATACCCTCCTCGCTTATCCGTTATGGCATTACCGCCATCGGAATGGTGTTGCTCTGCCTTTTGCTGTAGCCTATTTCCCACCCTATAAACAAGTATATTCGGGTACGGCTACCATACACAAAACGGCAACCACACCGGTAGACAGCACGAATATAACCATCTTGCTTAAGTTTGAGAACAAACGTCCTGACAAAGTGAAGGGACAAATAATTTGTCTGCAATCTCCATATAGAACGTTTGCAGGACAGATACGAGACCTGTCTCCTGTCCGAGACACTTTTGAACGTCAGAAAGCCATTTGCCGTTTCAAGGTAACTGAGATAAAAATCTGTGGAAAACCAGACGGTAGACTTTCAGATAGTAAGTTCATCGGGCAATCTTTTTAAGAAAGATGCTCGGCAATATAGAACCATAAATACTTTTACAATATTAAAGGTTCTTGTATTCCAATAATGACACGGGGAAAACTTTTACAAAATAGGATATTATATATGAGCGAACTAATTTTACAAAAATCCATAGTTAAATGAAAGTTACGGTATTTTTAAATAAAATAGAATTAACTCTTAAGGAATATAGAACTTGAGTTTATAGTGACAAATTGTAGGAAACTGAATAAAAGGATTCTTTTTTTCTACTATTGGTTGTACTTTTTCCTTTATATATTTTCTCCCAGAATATTACAATATCAGGGAAAGTGCTCAATGCTGAAAATAAAAGAAATAATGCCAGCGTTAATATAAGGCTTTGCCAAAAAGACAGTTTGGTATCCGTCATACACACAGATAAGAAAGGAGAATTTTGTTTTCGGCATTTACGGTCGGGTGACTATCTTTTAGAGTTTTCTTCGCTTGGCTTCAATAATCTTCAGTCTGCTGTTATAGGATTAAGTAAAGACTACAAACTGAACGATGTATTGATGGAACCTGCCTCTTATCAATTAGATGAAGTGGTAGTGGCTGCTGAAAATGTGAGACAAGGCGTGGATAGACTAACATTTTTCCCTAATGAGAAAATACGTCAAAGTAGTCAGGACGCATTGGATGTTATGCGATTGTTGAACTTGCCCGACTTAAAGTTTGACATTGTTAATCATTCTTTCATGTCCCTAAAGAACGGGAGCGTGCAGATTCGTATCAACGGTGTAATCTCTTCGCAGACCGATTTAATCGCAATTCAACCCCAAGACATAGCCAATATTGAATATATAACTAATCCGGGAGTTATTTATGGCGATGGTGTAGCAGCAGTTGTTTTGATAAAAACAAGAAAAAATATGTCGAACTGGCAAATTGGAGGACGCGTTTCACAATCTCTCTCTGCGCTCATCGGCTCACAATATGCCTACTTTAACCTAAATTTCTCTCACGATCATTTCTCATTAAAATTATCTGATTCGTACAATTATGCCAACGGAATATACAGCTATATAGACAAGCAACTGCATTATCCAACCCGTCTATTAGCTTTCAAGAGCATAGGAAGCTCCTCAAAACAACGATTGCTCAACCCTGCCTTGCAGTTTGATTTTACCCATTCTTTTAAAGAAAATAGTTTCTTAAGTATCAAGACGTTCTTTGATTTGAACCGCTCCTATCCTGCTACAGCCGTATCTACGTCTTCTATAGCCGGTCAATCTTTCTACGATGATTACTCGAGCAAAAAGGATAAAGTTCGGAATGCCGCCTTAGATGTTTATTTTTCTAATGGTTTTAGCAATGGTTCAGAAATAGTTGCAGATTTAAGGGCGACTTATATTCATACGGACTATCAGCAAAAATATTACAAAAATATAACCAATCAGGTTATAACAATTACGAAAGCACGTACTTTGCCACAGGGCAGCACCGTTCGTTAATAGGGGAAATCAAGTACCAACTACCATTATCCAAGCAATACAGCTTGGTAATCGGCTCTCGGAACGAACTTTCTTCCACCCGAAATGACTATACAATAGACCACTTAGGGAATCCATCTTCGCTTGATTTTTTCAACACTTACAATTATTCCGAATTCTCCGGAAGACTAAGGAACTTCTCTTATACTATAGGAGCAGGCTTTGCCTTCTACAAATTGAAGAACGATAATTTGCATAGACATTATACGTATTTTCGTCCTAAACTAAGTCTTCGATATGCTTTCTCGAAAGAATGGTCGCTCCAGTACTATTTAGGCATCAATCCCAATGAGCCAGAACTTGCTCTTCTTTCCAATGTAAAACAACCCATCTCAGAGTATGAAGTACGTGTTGGCAATCCAAATCTAAAGCCGTATCAGGCTTATACCAACCAACTTGCTTTGAATTTTATTAAACATAAAACTTATCTAAGCTTATCAACGTATCTTCAATACAACTCATCTCCATACCTCGAAAATCAGGTTCTTTATGATTCATATTCTGAACAATTCATTTACTCTATGAGTAATCAAGGACATTTTCTGCATTCTCAGACCAGACTTTATGGTAGTCAAAAGCTGTTTAATGACAAATTAAGTCTCTCCAGTTATGGCATATTGAACCATTATGTGAATCACGCTGACGATTATAGTAATCATTTCACTGCCTTTATATGGGGAACAACTGCAAGTTACGACATCAAGCATTGGGGAATAGCTGCAAGTTTTATTTCACCTGTACGTTTTCTGTTCAATCAGGTAAAGACAACACAGCACAGTAATTTCCAACTTTCTACATACTATAAAACAAATAGATTGCAAATCAGCTTGGCAGTCAATAATCTATTTATGCCCCACGCATACCTTAAAAAAATGGAATTAGGTAGCCAACTATTGCAATCTAAAGCAACTGAATATGTTAGATACAATAATAACTATGTAAACTTGACGATTAGCTATTACCTTAGTAAAGGTAAGAACAAAGAGTATCGTCATAAAATACAAAATGAGGACAGGGATTCGGGAGTAATGAAATGATAACAAAGAGCCAACACTAGGGCTTGTCCCCTACTATAGCAATACTCCCTAATTATCTGTTTGGTAATATTGGTAATATATTCATTGACAAAAACAAAACGGCTCAAAAAGTTTTTAATTTAATTTACTATTATTATGAAATTAGAAGAAATCAAATTAAATGACGATGAATTACTCGTCATTTTAGGTGGAAACGATGATCATGAGCAAAACCACATATAACTGTGGATTAGGATGTGGTAACGGATGTGGTAATGGATGTGGAAGCTGCGCAGAGCAACCTTCTGACCCTGAACCTCAACATCCAATCTTTGTTCCTACATCAATTTAAAATCTAATTTTGTGTGCATACTCTTTATAAATAAGTTTTCATTATAAAGATATGCACACATTAAAGAGTTGTTTAAAAACATTAATATCAAGTAAAATGAAACAGAGTTTCTGCAATATTTTCATCCCAGATAAAAATAAAGTCTTATGCTTTTAATAGTTTTTCAAATAGCTATGTGATAATATCTCCACAAGCTTATATGAGTTTGCAGAATGAAGGTATAGAATCACTTGCAAAATCTCATAGTAAGACTTTTTGAAGCACTAGTTAACTCAGGATTTATTATTGATGAATCCATAGATCAACTAGATATAATTAGAAATGAAAAATAAGAAAGAAAGACTTTCTCCGTGAATTGACTATCTAATGGTATATCCTACAAAAATTGTAATTTAAAGTGTTGGTATTGTTATGAGACTCATGTTCTTAATAGCAAGATGTCTGAAGAAGTACTTGAAAAATACAAAGAGTTATATTACGAAACTATGCCAAAATTCAACTAACAGGATATTAAGGCTAACCTTCTTTGGTGGGGAACCTTTTTATATTATAAGGATATAGTATATCCACTGTTGGTCCATGCAAAGCAAGAGTATAGAGAATAACAAAAAAATTTTATTCCATTTTTTTCGTTACTAATGCCAGCCTAATTAATGAAAAGATTGTAAATGAATTGACACCTTTTAATCTCAGTATTTCAGATAACTTTAGATGGAGGAGAAAAATTACATAATAGTGTAAGGATATGGAAATCGTCAAATAAAAGGTACTTATCAGCATATAATAAAAATAATATTATTATTAGCAGAAAAATCAATAAAGGGGAAGGTAATAATGGCAATATAATAACGATAAGAATTAATTATAATGACGAGACTTTAGATGACATAATAGATATAATCAGAGATTTGGACGGAATAGATAAGAATAAAAATTTTTTCAACTTGAAAGAGTCTGGCAAACTATAGGAAAGGCAAACATAGACCAAAAAGCGTAAACTTAAAGAAGCCCTTTTTATATATAGCCTCAAAGAGGTTATAATGTAGGACATGGACTTTTTGGATTTAAAAAGAGTGGCATGTCCTGCAGAGATAAATAGTTATGCCATTATAAATTGGGAAGGAAATATATATAAATGTAATGGAAGAACATTAAAGAAAGAAGATAAAGAAGGAACTCTCTCCCTAATGGAACTATAAAATGGAAAAAGAAGAACAATTGAGAAGAAATGTTGCCACTTTTGAGAACGAAACATGCTTAAAAGTGTAGAATGTTGCCACAATGTATAGGTCCATGTAGTCAGAAAAAATTATTGAAAATAAAGACAAAACCGATTGGAAATATATGCTCTTTGCAATTTGCGGATATGGATATAAAGGAGTATTTACAGATTAATTTTGAAATAGAAATGATGAAAAACATAGTATCGGGCATTCATTCAAATAACCTCTAAATATCAATTTCCCTCACTAATAAGCATTTATTCGATTAATAATTTCATCCAAATAGTAATACAGTAAATATTGGCAATGTGTTATCTAATGTCACTTATGGTATATTACAGTTTTATAAGATGACAAAGCAAAGGGTCGCTTTTAATTCGTTCGATTTCAGAATCTACAAGCGAGAGTATTTCTCTTTTAATCTTATGGTAGTTGCCTTCGATAATCTCTTTGAGATTGTCGGAGCCAACTGCGTTTCGGAACGTATTGATTTCAGGGATGGACTTGTAGGTCTTCATCTCCGCAGAAATTTGTGCAGAATCCACAACAATCTCAGCGTGGAAGATCTTTTGTTCGATACGTTCGTCGAAGTTGTCGGATACCGCACCTACGAACATACCTTGTGTGAGGTTACTGATTTTGGATGCTGGAATGAGACTGTCCATCTGTGTGGAGATAGAGGTGGACTTGTCATTGCGGTTGATGGTCATGGATTGGCGTTGCTGGAGCACCTTTCCAAACCGCTCAGAAAGTGTCTTGGCTGTTTCTCCTACCACTTGTCCAGAGAACACGTTACCTACAGTGTTCTGTATTACCTTGCTCTCTTTGTCGCCATAATCACGGGTAAGTTGTGAGAAGTCCTGAAAGCCCAAACATACGGCAACTTTATTGCTTCGTGCAGTAGCTATGAGGTTGTCAAGCCCACGAAAGTAGATGGTTGGCAACTCATGGAAAAAGCCACACTAATTTGACCCACCCTGGCAAGTATTTTAGACCCAGTAAGGTTAAAATAATGAGACCCACCTCGCCAAAATAAGAATGACCCTTTGAAACGCTAGTTTTTTAGGGTCATTTTGTAGTTTTGTGTTACTGCCCTGGCCGGCATTAAAAACATAAAACTATTATTTATATGACAAAATTAAAGAATTTATTGCGCTGTTACGCATCTGGTATGGGAATAAGAAGTATTTCTAGTACTTTTCCATATATCTCGTAACACCCTCCGCAAGTATGTCCGTAAATTCCAAGAAAGTGGCTTGTCCATGGAGCAAATTCTGTCGCTTTCAGATGATAAGCTGGCGGACTTGTTTTTCAGATGGGCATTCTCGTAACCGTCCGCCTTCTGCTCGCAAGTTGGAGTTAGAGGCACTTGTTCCTGATTATGTGAAACGGCTTAGCAAGAAGGGTGTTTCTATCTTATCTCTTCACACGGAGTATCTCAAAACTCATCCTAATGGTTACCAGTATTCTACTTTCAAACACGCAATCCATGCCTACAGATGTCAAAACACGAGCCGTAGGACATGTAGAGCACCTTGCTGGCGATCAGATGTATATTGATTATGCAGGTGATAAGCTAGAGATAGTCGAAGAACAGACGGGTGAGGTGCGGAAGGTAGAGGTTTTTGTGGCTACCCTTCCATGCAGTCATTACACCTATTGCGAGGCAGTGTGGTCGCAGAAGAAGGAAGACCTTATCGTTGCTTGCGAGAATGCTCTTCATTTCTTTGGTGGTGTACCCAAGGCTGTTGTGCCTGACAACTTAAAAATCAGCCGTTATCCGCAGTGATCGTAATGAGCTCGTTATCAATGACGACTTCGCTGCTATGGCTGAATTCTTATGACATGGCTGTTTATCCAGCTAGGGTGCGCCGTCCCAAGGACAAGGCACTGGTTGAGAATGCTGTAAAGCTAATGTATCGGTCGGTATATGTAGATATTGAAGGCAAATTTTCCATAATCTAGAATCACTTAATGTTGCTATACGCACATCTTTAGAAGCATTTAACAGCCGTAGATTGAGTGGGCGTAAGGAATCCCTGTCAAGAACTATTTGAGGAAATGGAAAAGATTTTTCTTCGTCCTCTTCCTACCGCTCGCTATCAGATGAAGTCTAGAAAGTCTGCTACTGTCATGGCTAATAGCTTCGTTATGCTAAGAAAGCATAGTTATAGTGTTCCAACAGAGTATATCGGCAAACGTATGGAGCTTATTTTACGATAATGACAATGTTCAAATCTACTATGGGTTAAAGTTAGTTACCATCCATCAGCGAGATGATACTCCCTATACCTACTCACAGAAAGATGCACATAATCTTCCCCGGGTCATCATGGTAGCTTTGAAAAGGATTTGGAGGAAATATATCAACGGGCAGGGCAAATAGACAACATCCTTCTGCTTTATCTCAAGGAAGTCGCTACGCAGATGAAATATCCACCAAAAAGCCTTCCGCTCTTGCCGTGGTATCATGTCGCTGGAGAAGAAGTATGGCATGGCTCGTCTAGTAGCAGCTTGTAACTGTGCCTCGGAAGGACGACGCTATGGCTATAATGAGATAAAGGATATACTACAGAAGGGTGATGATGCTTCCTATATATCTATGGATGAAGATAATATGGAGCTATCTCCTGAATATAAACCAAAAACTCATAAGAACATACGAGGCAAGGATTATTTCTCAAAGCAATTATCCAATAATAGCAAACAATTAAAAGTAAACAACTATGGAACTAAAATAATAATAAGACAGCAACCTATTGCAAGAAATGGATAAGAATCAGTTATCTCTTGATTTAATGCATAGAATGAGGCTTACGGGTATGGCAACTGCCTTTGAAGAAAGTCTAACAACTACAATTGCAGATACGATGACACCAGATGCCTTTTTATCTTGGCTCTTATCTCGAGAATGGGACTATCGTTCTGCAGCAGCCATTGAAAGACTCATAAAATCAGCAGGGTTTAGATATAAAGCCTATCCTGAGCAAATAGATTATAATATCAATCGCAACCTTAGCCAAAACAAAAATGGAGAGAATACTCTCACTTGATTTTTATCAAGCAAGGACGCAATATATTTATTCATCGGGTTCATCAGGAACTGGTAAAAGTTTTATCGCTACAGCTATAGGCTATCATGCTTGTAAAATGGTATTAGAACGATGTATGCTAACATGTCAAAGCTGCTGGGGACACTTAAGGTTGCCAAGAACAAAGGAACGTTAGAAACAGAGCTAAAGAAGATAGAGCGATGTCGCTTGTTAATCCTCGATGATGCCTTCCTTGTACCTCAGATGCAAAAGAGCGTCCTATATTACTTGATATTATAGAAGATAGGCATGAAAGGAAGTCGATTATCATATCTTCTCAACTTCCTGTAGACAACTGGTATGATGCAATAGGCGACCCTACCGTGGCAGATGCTGTACTAGATAGAATTGTGCATACCTCATATCAAATAGAACTAACTGGAGAGAGTCTTAGAAAGATAAAAAGCAAAGAATATTACCAAGTAATAGCGAAATAAAATGACCCACCCGACCAGGGCATTTAGTGGGTCAATAATAAATCGTTTTACTGGGTCTAAAAATACTTTGCCAGGGTGGGTCAAATTAGTGTGGCTTTTCCAGTCAGGCGCAGGAAAGTGGAGTTTGCATTGTTCTTTCTTCCTTAGCAAATATGAAATATGATGGATTTGCCGATTATCAAGAAATTTTGTAAAATAATAAATTGTTATCCTCGCTATAATTGTGTATCTTTGCAAAGTTTTTCATTATTAAAGTTATTATGCTTTATAGGGGACAATATAACTATACGAACGGTACATGGACTTGCGGATATCGATATGCAAAAATAAGACATTCCTGCAAGGAACTGTGTATTCTTGGTGTATCACTCGCAAAAACGAATGGTTTTTGCGCCAGAGATTTTATAGGAGGAGATAATTATTATTGGGAGCATTATCCATTAGGTGTCTTATATTTCCGCCATATAAATGCGGGGCATAATCATGAATATGCTTTTGATCAAGCTGCCAAGGACGCAGGTAAAAATATTGAAAAGGTGTTCTACAAGACGACAATCGAGTATTTGAAACCGAAGGTGGATATACACGTCGTTATCGTTGGATAAATTAATAGATTTTTCAGATATTAGAAGGCGATTATTGCATAAGAGAAACACCTCTTCCCATTCCGAACAGAGAAGTTAAGCCTTATTGCGCCGATGGTACTGCATATCTGTGGGAGAGTAGGTATTGCCACGTCCACAAAATGGGTTCGGGACGTAAAGCCAATAACGGTAGAACCCTTTACTAAAAAAATCATATATTATTATGAGAAAAATTTCTTCAGAAAATAGGTGATTGACTTAAGTAAAAAGCTTAGTCAATCCCTTAAAAGGTTTATAGCCAATAAGAAAGTTGTGATAGTATCTAACAATATGATTCCATTGATTATTGGTCTGATAAACCCGATAGCCGGTATAATAGTTACTGCTATTATAATGTGTTATTAGCTGTATAACAGCAAGAATGGAACGGATTAAGTTTCCGGGGTGGAGCAACGTGTTTTGCTCCGCTTTTTTATTGAGATATTAGTTACATGGCTTTCCTGCGACTTTCTTTTGCTTCTTTTCTTTGGTCGCCTGCTCGTTCAAAGAAAAAGAAAAGAAGCCACGCAAATTTTCGGTTTGCGTGGCTCTTGCTATTATTTAGGAGGATATTTTTGCACTTTCGTTATTCTGTCTATTCGTTTGTAGGGGTGTCTGTCAAATGCCCAATTTATCTCATCATCGGGCAGGGTGCTGTGAATGCAGCCACCCATCACCAACCCACAATCTTGCAGGACTTTCTGCCGTGCGTCTTCCTTACTCTCCGCAACCACATCAAACACTCCATCGAAGATGTATTGTGTCCGTACTCTGTAAACTTTCTTCTTCATAATCTTAAAATTCAACCTTTAATAATCTATATTCCTTTGGCTCTCCATTAGATAATTTGCGGTGTGTGAGCCAAAAGTGATGTGCGCCATAGCCGTATGCAAAGAACTTGTCAAGTTCTGTTTCTGCAGCTATTTTGTTGATAGCTGACCTTAACTCCTCTTTGTTGTCGGATAGGGTTATTGCGTTGATAACCCTAATGAGAATATGCGGTATCTCGTCCGCATAGTTATAGATGATGTTCTCAATCTCTGTCTTCATATCTCTGATAATTTAATGGTTCATTCTTCGGCTTATAAGTCCTCGATTAGCATTCACAAGGTTTACTATCTGCTCATGGTATTCTGTGTTCTTGTTGCATACCCCACGACTTTGCACCACTTCCAAAGTTTGCAGCGATACTTCGATAGTTTCTATTCGCTTGCCTTCAATGGTAGCCGAAAGGATAAGGGAGTCCTCCTTGAGGTAGTATGCGTTAGAAAAAACACAATGATGCATTGATACACCTTCTTCCAAATGTTCTTGCACGCTCTCCAATACGTGGACTTGGATAGTGCCGTCCGTGAAACAGATACCGAAAAATTTTGATTTGAGTTCCTTGAAACGTTTTTCGTCTTCCATTGCCTTCTGCTGCTTCTGTCTAATCTCCTCCCTTTCACGCTGTCTGAGAAGTTCTTCGTGTTTGCGGTCGTGTTCACCTTTAAGGTTTGTTGGGCATAAATATTTTGGATTATGAATATCCTTTCCTAATCTTCTAAGTGTATCTACATAATCACTCCAAAGAGAAATGTCTGCTATCTCATAGCCGTTACGAACTGCAATCTTGTAGGGCTGCCATAGTTCCTCAAAAGTCCTCTTGTTGCCAAGAAAGTAACGTAAATGTTCTGTGCGACCTGCTTTTAACAATGTTTCCACTCGGCTGTCTGTAAGCAATGCAGGAATAAGCAGGATAGGCACGATGCCATAGAAATTATCCTTAAAACCATTTCTCTGAAGTATCTTTGTAACCTTGAACTTCGGATATATGGGTGAGTAGGCAATATGCTGATAGGCTTCATTATCGTTGCGTATCGCCATAGGACTATAATAGGAAAAGGTATCAACATAGTGTCCCAATACCCTCTGTATAGCAACCACAGCTTTTCGTCCCTGCGTATTCCACCAATATTGCCCAATCTCAATTATAGAAGTCTGTGCTTCGTAACCTTTCTCCATACCCACAATAAGTAGGAACATACGTAATACTTGAAACTCTCCACAAGTGGTAAGTATGGTGAAATACTGCTTCTGCTGTAACTTGCGCTCGTAGGTTTCCTTAACCTGCAACTTTGCCCTACAATGAGGGCAAGTGCAAGTTTCTCTATGTTTGTTCATTACCCAACTATGCCCACAATCCATACAAGTGGTGCGACCTTTGGGCAGTCGGTAGGCGAAGTGGTCTATGCACTCACGGAATGCCCACTTGCTTTGTTGCTTGGTTATCGGGAGAAGGTGCTTGCTCTCTGCAAGTACTGCTTTCTCAAACTTGTTTCTCGGTTTCATAGGCTTAAAAATCGAATAAGGATGGTTGTACTTGGGTTGTTGTATTCTCAGTCTTCTTCACTCGTGCGTTACGGCTCTGTATCTTTGCAAGTTCCTCACGCTGATATTGCTTAATGGCTTTCTGCCTTGCTTCGGCTTTTTCTTCCTCTGTGAGTTCTACAATGTGATTAACGGTAACTTGGCAAGAAACAGCCTCACCCACCTTTATATCGTCCTCATCATAGTAGTGAACAGCCATAGAGAAGATTTCATCATCATCAAAGCCGTTGCAACCGCTTTTCTGCACTTCATTAAGAATGTAGGTGATGCACTCCTCGATATTCTTGTTTGGCTTCAACAAGTTAGGGGCAAATAATGGGTCTGTCATAGCACGCTGATTAAGATACTCGGCTATTGTCCGTGTGAAATGTTCTGTTCCTTCATTGTCGTATATGTTTTGATGTTGTTAATACTTGGGAATTTCAACTATTTGATTGATACGTCCATACAGGTAGGCTCTTAGGCTTGTTCTATCGGGTGCGTAATACTCTGTCCATTGTCCGTACTGATTGACAAGGTATTTCTTCAGCACGTCAAAGAAGTCAAAGCGATAGCCTTGTAGGGGAACGGCAGTACGGAAGTAGGTATTAGAGTTCACCGCTTCACATAGCCAATTCTTTTCCTCACGGCTCATACGCTCGCCACGATTGAGTTTCATACGTAGGAGATATACTTTGCTAATACAAAGGCTCTCCAAAGAAGGTACGTCCCATTGTACAAACTTAATTGCCAACACTTGCTCACTTTTTTCAGCCGTAGGGTTAATGCGGTAATGAGAGGAGGAGCTATATCCTTTGCTGTTCATCGAAGATGTTGTATTTACTTTCTGCTTATCCATAGCGACATTTTTTTTATGCGTCCAAAGATCGGAGTATGCTGATTCCTTTTTGTAGCAAAATCAAGGTAGCGGGGCGAGGCTTGCACAAGGTTTTGGCGGAAAATACTACCCGAAGTGAAATGTAGGTGTGGAGATTTTCCAGACAAACCAAGCGGCATAGACCTTTTGAAAGCCACAAGCCCCGTACTACCTTTGCGGATAAAAAGGGAACAGCATCCGTCTTCTTTTCATCGCATATCGTGGAGCATAGGAAAAGAAGCAAAAGTGCAACGCTCGTAGTGGAAAATAGAAAAGGTGGCTATCTCAAAATGCGAGATAACCACCTGATGAAATAGCATGAAAAGGTTTTTACAGAGCTGTGCTTTTCAAAGCACGCATAGCAGGATGGCACAGAGAATTGCCAACCAAAAGAGAATGCTCAGCAGCGTAATTGTCACTTTTTAGAATTACCCTAACTATAAAACGTAGTATCAGAAAACCTGCAATGACAGAGACGACAGTTACGACTTGCGGCGTTACTATCTTCGAGATAAGCCAAATGGCACCGATAACGATGGAAAGCAGGATAGCGAGTTCGATGAAGCGTGTCCAAGAGAAGCGGCGGACTTGCTTGAGAGAAGTCGGCTGCTATTTGATATTATCGGTTTTGTTCGATGTGTCTGCCTTGATGAAGGCAAGTGTGTGAACGTCTTGATTCATGATGATTAGTAGTTTCATATCGGAGCTTTTAATAGTTCAAGAGCAGTTACAAGATACTCTTCCACACAAAGCCAAGTGTTTGTAAAACTATTGGTGTGTGGAGAAGAGTGGTTATCTTGGCTCTTGACACTACAAAAGCTCCCGATGGTGTTACATCAAGTCATGTTCTCACCGCCTATCGTTGGCAGACCATTGACCTCAATGATCAGAACGATTATCCCTGTCAGTTCAGTGTAGAGTTTCTCATACTCTGGACTTGCACCAAAATCGTCTGTCAGTTCATACTTATCGAAAACGCTTTGCACAGCCTTATTCTTCAGAAGCATAGGTGTTAGTCTATCAGGAAGAGGAGAAGGGAGTTCTTTCTCGAACTCATTTTCCAAGACAGACACAAGCGTGTCGTACTTGGAAAAATGCAAATCTTGGTATAATACTTCACTTGCCATGGTCTCAGCTTCGGGATGCGAGAAGCCTTGTGCCACAGCATCGCAGTAGGAGGTAAGTGCTTCGTCGGCTCTTGCCGTTATGAATGGTTTGTCACTCAGCATTTCGGGGAAATGCTCACTGAGATAATTCTCTAATTTCAAACGGAAGTAAGATAGTTCTTTCTTTGTTTCCATAATCGTCTATTATTTTAGGGTTATACATTAGTATATTATATGCCCATGGCTGTATTAAACTTACTGAGCTTTCCAGCCAGTTCTTCCATGTCACGTTCAACTTTCTTGTTTGTTATTCGTGCATAAATCTGAGTTATTCTGATATTTGTATGTCCAAGCATCTTTGATACAGACTCCATTGGTACCCCTTTGGATATAGACATAGTGGCGAAAGTATGCCTTGCCATGTGGAAGGTCAGATTCTTTTTTATGCCACAAAGGTCGGCAATTTCTTTCAAATATGAGTTGATACGCTGGTTGCTCATCATAGGAAAGACTTTCCCCTCTTTTCTATTGATGTCGTAGTACTTTCTTATAATGGCAAGTGGAATGTCCAGTAACATGACGTTTTCATCTACGCTTGTCTTGTATCTCTTGGTGATGAGCCATTGTCTTTCTTCTACGGTAACAATTTTATCGTATGTAAGATTATATACGTCAATGTAGGCTAATCCCGTGAAGCAGGAAAAAATAAAAATATTCTTTACTAACTCCAGCCGTTCTATGTCAAAGTGCTTCTTCATAATACGGAGTACCTCTTCTTCTGTGAGGTAGCCACGATCTACCAATTCATAGCGCAGCTTGTGATTCGCAAATGGATCATGCATGATAAGTCCTCTGTTCCTCGCATAGTTCACGACCGTTTTCAGGTTTCTCAATTTCTTGGTGGTTGTGTTATGCACACCACCTACAACAGATGTAAGGTATAATTCGAAGTCCTGAACAACGGCACTTGTCAGTTCTGTCAGTCCAATATCCTTACGATGATACTTTGCTTGTAGGAAATCCTGAAAGTTCTGCCTCACCACCTTATACTTATAATAAGTACACTTAGTTAATGTCTTGCCAACTTGTTGTGTGATGGAGTCTATGTACTTATCAAAGACTGGCAGAAAAGTTGTATATTCTTTGTCTGTACCAAGGAATACTGACCTGATAAGGTCTATGGAAAGTTCCTCTGATGTTTCATATTTCCTGTAAATCTGCATCAGTGTTGTTGTCAGTGCATCTATAGAAGCATTAATGGAGAGTGCTTCTGCTGTTCTGCCAATCATTCTGCTGGTTTTGTTACTCCACTTGGATTTATCCACAGAAATTTTAGTGGATCCAAGATTTGCCTTTTCGCCACCGAGATATATTCGGAGCATTACAGGTGATTTTCCTTCTTTGTTCTCATAGTTGGAACGTAGGTAGTAGGATACCTTGAAAGTTGTTTTCATAACGCATCATTTTAGTGTAGCTTCTTGGCTACAAAGTTCGACATAAGTTCTTGAAAACGAAAGTTTTGCATGCCGTCAATTTAATAGTCATTTTCCATTCATTGCTACATTTTTTTGAGAGTCTGCTTTTGTGTAGCAATTTCTGTAGCAGAAAATGACCGAATGATGACTATCAAAAGGTATAGTTTGGCAGTCAAACGGATATGGATAAAAATCAAAAAATCGCTGTAAAACCTTGATTTTACAGCGATTACCCTTGTTTTGAAGGCTAAAATGACGTGTTGTTTGACGTCCTTTTGAAACCTATTTGTGGACCAGCCCGGCTTGAACCAGGGACCTCCAGATTATGAGTCTGTTGCTCTAACCAACTGAGCTACAAGTCCAGTATTCGTAAATACGGCTGCAAAAGGTAATGAATAAATTGGAAAAACGTGAATAATAATGAGATGTGGTTTAATACATTTTTGCGTGCTTTAAAAACGATTGTTAGGTCTATTTGATGTATATTTGCACTGCATTTTAAAAGAATGGATACCGTATGGGAAAAAGGTTGCTATAACTATTGCATTTAGCTTCAATAATAATAAACTTGCAGCTTGACAACCATAGAAACAAGGTAGGTAGACGAAGATATATAATGAAAACAATATTTCTTAAAGATTTAAATACTAACGAATTGGCAGTAGAAACTCCAGTGGTTGCTACAATTGGCTTTTTCGATGGGGTACATCTTGGGCATCAGTTTCTTATTAGTCGAATGGCTGAAATGGCTGAAAAGAGATGGATTAAAATCGATGGTAATAACCTTCGACCGTCCCCCTCGACAAGTTTTGCAGTGCAATTATAAGCCTAAAATGTTGTCTACGCTAGATGAAAAGTTAGAAAAGTTTGCACAAACAGCCGTCAACTATGTTGTAGTGCTCCACTTTGACACAGCTTTGGCACAATTAACATCGAAGCAATTTATGCAAAATGTGCTGCAAAGAGAATTAAATGTCTGTAAATTAGTTATGGGATATGATAACCGTTTTGGTCATAACAGAACAGAATCCTTCGATGATTACGTACATTTTGGCAAAGAAATAGGAATTGAAGTATGCCGAAACACAGCTCTCTCTATAGATAAATTCAATATAAGCTCATCTATTATACGGCAGTTTATAGAATCTGGCGATATGGAGAAAGCTACACGTTGCCTGGGTGTGCCTTATTCGTTACGCGGAGAGGTGGTACACGGCTATCAAAATGGACATAAATTGGGTTTCCCAACTGCTAATATCGATATTAGCAAAACCGAAAAACTTCTTCCAGAAATGGGAGTTTATGCGGTACGTGTTAGCATATTAGGCAATTCTAAAAAGTACGATGGAATGCTTAATATTGGTACTCGTCCTACCTTTAATGGTAGGAACATATCGGTTGAAGTAAATATATTCGATTTCTCGGACAACTTGTATGGACGTATTATAGAGGTAAGTTTCATTACTCGTATACGTTCTACACAAAAGTTTTCGAGTATAGATGCGCTTGCAAATCAAATGAAATTAGATGCAAAACAGATAAGAACAATTTTAAAAACAATAAGAACTGATAATGACTATAAACGTACAAAATAACATTTTAAAGAATCTGCTATACGCCGCACTTTTTCGTTGCGCTTTTTCATCGTTATTCATGCTGTTTTCGAGTTCGGAACTATCGCTATTTACGCATATTTAAAAGGATTGGACCTATTTAATGTAGCCCAAAGTATGCAGTCGGGTAAATATAGCGATGTGCTAATAGCAGCCAATTTGCTTTCGAGTGTTGCCGCAATTCTTATTTATATTAAGATGAAATGGGCACCTATCTCTCGTACTTACCTTCAAACAAAACCGTGGGGAGTGTTATTTTGGGCTGCTATGTTGTCGATTGGTATTATTCTTCCAGCACAGTTTGTTTACGAAAAATTGCAAATTACGATGTCCGACAATATGACTCAACTCTTTGAGGGCATTATGCGACAACCTCTTGGCTACCTCATTGTGGGCATTCTGGCTCCTATTGCAGAAGAATTGATATTTCGTGGTGCTATATTACGAGTCCTACTCAACACCTTTGAGCATAAAGGCAGATGGATAGCCATTGCTTTAACAGCTTTAATTTTTGCATTCATACATGGTAATATAGCACAAGGTGTGCATGCCTTTATAATAGGTTTAGCTCTAGGTTGGATGTATATGCGTACCAAAAGCGTACTCCCTGGTATTGTGTTGCATTGGGTAAACAACACTATAGCATATTTAATGTTTAACTTAATGCCTCACATGGCTGATGGTAAGCTTATAGATTACTTCCACGGTAGCGAACGTTCTATGTATTTAGGACTACTTTTCTCTTTCTGTATTCTCGTTCCTGCGCTCTTCCAATTAAGCATACGTATGAAGCAAGCCAACAAGTAGGATTGTAAAAACCGTATTTTCGTAAAACAAAAGTGCCTGTTTTGGAGTGCAAAACTATGGTTTTTGCAACACAAAATGGTGGTTTCTGTTTTGCGTTGAATACTAATAGGTTACTAGCTAAGCTTCACTTGTAGTTTTATTGCTAATAATATTATCTGGCTTTATAGCATAACTGAATGAACTAAGTTAGGTTATAAAGCTAAATAAGAGGTAGATAAGATATCAAAAGATGAAAGGAAATAATAACATAAATACTATATATAATGCAGTTATTAGCTAATGACTGATCTGGATTAAGATTGCTTTTACAAAATAAAACTATTACTTGCAAAATGGTTCTAATACCATTGTACAATGAGTAATGTGTATATGCCCTTATTAGTTTCTATGCAATAGGCTTGTTACTAACAAGATAATATTGTAACTTTGTGGTAATAAAACATATAGAACAATGAAGAAAGAATGGCTGTTTATGGTGCTTTGGTTCGCTGTTTCGAGCTTTATGGTACAAAATTTTTGGAAAACAGATGTCCCCAAACCATTGCCAACAACCAGTAAGCAGATACAAAGGACTAATTCTGAACAGCAGATGGAACAACAAGGATTGGTAGATATAAAAAGTATAGACCCGACTATTAAGGTGGCATTAATGTATGCTCGAACCGACAATTTCTGCCATAAGCAACTTTATAAAAGTCTGCGTAAAGCTTATATGCTTCTCCCAATGTGCTGCAGCATTAAAGAAAGCACAAGCAGAATTGAGACAAATCAGACCAGATTTAAGCCTCATCATTTTCGATGCAACACGTCCAATGAGCGTACAGCAAACTATGTGGAATGCTGTAAAGAATACCAACCACAGCTTCTATGTATCTAATCCTGCTAACGGAGGAGGTATGCACAACTATGGAATGGCTGTAGATATTAGCCTTTGTAAAAGTTCTTGGAACGAAAAGCAATGGCGCGATGGCACAACAGTATGTAAAATAGACACCATTCCAATGGGAACAAAAGTAGATTATATGGGAAATAAAAGTCATATAGACAAAGAACAACAACTATTAATGCAAGGCGCACTTACTAAAGAAACCTTAGAGAACCGCAAATTGCTACGCCATGTAATGACTTTTGCAGGTTTCCAACCACTAAGAACAGAGTGGTGGCACTTTAATCTTTGCACACGTGCGTGGGCAAAGGCACATTTAAAAGTAATAAAATAGATATCCCACCTTATTATATATAGCATTTGGAAACATCTGAATTTATACGCCAGCACATCAACGACGACATTCGAACACTCGCACTTATGGGAAAACATTTTCCTAATAGATTTCCCCTATGCTCTCGATCAGATTAGGGGACACCAATTGGCACGTACAAAACTACCAACGTGGACTAGTACAGAAGGTATTGTTTATCCACCACATCTGAATATGGAACAATGTTCCAGCGAACAAACAGCTTTATATAAACAAAATATAGTAAGACGATTGCTGCAAAAACTTCAAACGAAAAATAATGCAACACTAATTGACTTAATAGGTGGTTTTGGTGTAGATTTCTCTTATATGTCTATACCTTTTAATAAGGCTGTTTATGTAGAACGAAACAAGCAACTCTACAACATTGCAACACATAACTTCGAATGTTTAAAAACTCCATAACATAAGTGCAGAAAATAAAGATTCCATCGATGTTTTACATAAACTAAACAATGCTTCTATTATTTTCTTAGACCCCGCACGTCGCAATAGCAATGGAAAAAAAGTTATTTCGATTGCTGATTGTGAGCCGAATGTGCTTGAATTATGCGATGAACTTGTAGAAAAATGCGATTTCACAATAATAAAGCTCTCGCCTATGCTTGATTGGCATAATGCTGTAGAACAACTAAAATATGTAATTGAAGTGCACATTATATCGGTAAAAAACGAGTGTAAGAGCTATTAATGGTACTAGCAAACCATAAAAAGAGAAACAGGAACTAAAAAGAAAACTCTATAAAGATATTTTGCGTAAACAACAATGATATTTTTATTATGAGGAAGAAGTAAAACAGTAGTAAAGGAAACACTCTCCAACTATCGAAAATAAACAAAAACGCCTTATCAACACTCTACTTATACGAGCCGAATGCATCTATTATGAAGGCTGGTTGCTTTGCTTTGTTAAGTAAAACATATAATGTGGCAGCACTGAGTAATAATTCTCATCTATTTGTTTCTCCAGTTCTGCTATCAAACTTTCCAGGAAGGAGGTTCCGAATTATGGACATTTGCACATTAAACAAGAAAGAAATACGCCATACTCTAACAAACATAACACGAGCAAATATTGCTGTAAGAAATTTTTCCAATAGGAGTAGATGCTCTAGAAAACGACTAAAGTTACACGATGGAGGCGATAATTATATTTTCGCAACAACGTATGGAGAGAAAGAACATATACTAATAATAAGCAAAAAGAGGTGTAAATTTGGCAATATTATCTAAAATGCGTACTTTTGCAAGTTGAAAAGTAAAGTTACGAAAGATTTTTTAAACATGTCATCAATTCAAATTAAGAAGGTTACGAGCAAGAATGACCTAAAGAAATTTATAGATTTGCACTACGAGCTCTATGCAGGAAGTCCTTACGACGTGCCTAATCTTTATGACGACGAATGGAACACACTCTCAAAAGATAAGAATGCAGCTTTCGAATTCTGTGAAGCCGAATACTTTTTAGCATTTAAAGATGGAAAAATAGTAGGGCGTGTTGCTGCAATTATCAATCATAAAGCCAACGAAAAATGGAATAGAAAAGATGTTCGCTTTTGGCTGGATAGACTTCATTGATGATATTGAAGTTTCGGAAGCCTTGCTTAACGCTGTAGCCGATTACGGACGTTCAAAAAATATGAAAACCATTGCTGGACCATTAGGGTTTACCGATATGGATCCCGAAGGAATGCTAACAATGGGCTTTGATCAGCTGGGAACAATAGCTACAGCCTACAACTACAGTTATTATCCTATGCACTTAGAAGCAATGGGAGGCTGGGAAAAAGATGTAGACTACCTCGAATACAAAATAAATGTACCCGATGCCGTCCCTGAAAAACTTATAAAAGCTTTCTGAAATGATTCAGAAACGATATAATCTACGTATTAAGAAACTCACAAAGAAAGATGTTTTTCGAAGGCGGTTATGGTAAAGATATTCGAACTCATCAATAGCACATACAAAGATTTATATGGTTTTTCGGAATTAACCGATAAACAGATTGACCAATATATAGCACAATACTTTCCATTTGCCAATTTAGATTTTATCACAGTGATAGAAGATGCCAACAAAGACAACCAAATTGCTGGTATGGGCATAACATTACCATCGCTTAGTCGTGCCTTACAGAAATGTAAGAAAGGACGACTCCTTCCTTTTGGGTGGTGGCATCTAATGAAAGTTATAAAGTTTACGAAAACAGAAGGTGTAGACTTGTTACTATTAGGCATTCTTCCTGAATATCGAGCAAAGGGAGCAAACGCTTTGTTATTCTACGATTTAATACCACGATACATTAAATACGGCATTAAATGGGGCGAAAGTCAAGTAGAAATGGAAACAAATGGAGGCGTACAAAGCCAATGGGATATGTTTGAGACCATAAATCACAAACGCCGCCGTTGCTATAAGAAGAACTTATAAATCCAGAAAACAAAACACCACTTAAACAAAAATATGGTCGAAGAAAATAAAACATCAGTAGCATACACCGACGATAACATTCGCCATCTATCTGATATGGAACACGTACGTACCCGTCCAGGTATGTATATTGGTAGATTAGGCGATGGAAAACTACCTGAAGACGGTATATACGTACTGTTGAAAGAAGTTATAGACAATTCTATCGACGAGTTTAAGATGAATGAAGGCACACGCATAGAAATTGAAATAGAAGATAATCTTCGAGTTTCGGTGCGCGATTATGGGCGTGGAATTCCACAAGGAAAGCTTGTTGAAGCTGTATCGGTGCTGAATACAGGTGGTAAATACGACTCGAAAGCATTTAAAAAGAGCGTTGGATTAAATGGTGTGGGTATTAAAGCGGTGAATGCGCTTAGTTCAAAATTCGAAGTAAAAAGCTTTCGAGAGGGCAAAGTACGTTCACTTACATTCGAAAAAGGTATTAAAAAGACCGATAAAACCACAAAATCTAACGATGAACAGGGCACTTATATCTATTTTGAGCCAGATAACACTCTCTTTAAAAACTACTGTTTCCAAGACGATATTGTAGTTACCATGCTTCGGAACTATACCTACTTGAATACAGGACTCACCATTATGTATAATGGACATCGTATTTTGAGTAGACATGGTCTGAAAGATTTACTCACAGACAATATGACGGTAGACCTTCTTTACCCTATTGTTCACATGAAAGGTGATGATATAGAGATTGCTTTCACACATACAAACCAATATGGCGAGGAGTATTATTCGTTTGTAAACGGGCAACATACCACACAAGGAGGTACACATCAAAGTGCATTCAAGGAACATATAGCCAAAACTATAAAGGAATTTTTGGTAAATACGAGTATGGAGATATTAGAAATGGTATTGTGCAGCAATCGCTATAAATGTAGAAGAACCTGTTTTTGAGTCTCAGACCAAAATAAAATTAGGCTCTACAGTAATGGCACCGGGAGGAGACACTATAAATAAGTTTGTTGGCGATTTCATAAAGACAAATGTCGATAACTTTATGCACATTCATAAAGAAGATTTTACCGATATTTTAGAAAACAAAATAAAAGAAACCGAACGCGAACGCAAGGCTATGGCAGGCGTAACAAAGTTGGCTCGCGAACGCGCAAAGAAAGCAAATCTGCACAATAGAAAACTTCGTGATTGTCGTATTCACTTCAGCGATGCTAAGAACGAACAAAAAGAAGAAAGCTCTATCTTCATAACTGAAGGTGATTCTGCCAGCGGAAGCATCACAAAAAGTAGAGATGTAAACACACAAGCTGTATTTTCGTTACGTGGAAAACCACTAAATTGCTTTGGATTAACAAAAAAAGTGGTATACGAAAATGAAGAATTTAATCTTTTGCAAGCTGCACTCGATATTGAAGATGGATTAGATTCATTACGTTATAATAAGGTAATTGTTGCTACCGATGCTGATGTTGATGGTATGCATATACGTCTACTCATTATAACATTCTTCCTTCAATTCTTCCCAGAACTAATAAAAAGGACACGTATATGTTCTTCAAACACCTTTATTTCGTGTACGCAATAAACGAACTAAGATTAAAAATAAAAAAATAATAGAGGAACAAGATGCAAAGAAACTGAAGGGTGAAAAGAAAAACGACCTTATAACGATTTATTGCTATACCGAAGAGGAAAGAATAAATGCAATTGAGGCTCTCGGACCTGACCCTGAAATTACACGATTCAAAGGTTTAGGAGAAATTTCGCCCGATGAATTTGCTCATTTTATTGGTCCTGATATGCGTTTAGAGCAGGTTACACTCGCACAAAAACGACCAAGTAAAAATCTATTGGAATATTATATGGGTAAGAATACTATGGAACGTCAAAAACTTTATCATCGAAAAACTTGGTAATTGAGGAGGATTTAGTAGACGATATTCCAACAGAATAATTCATACACAGCACTATTGTAATAGTCTTAAGATAGTATATTTACCACATTTGAAATTAAGAATAACGATTATGAAGAGAAGCTTTCTTTTATCAATAACACTTTTATTGTTCTGCACTTTTGCTGCTGCGCAAATCAATCTTAACTTTGGTAGCGATTCGCCAATGCGAAAAATGCAAATGGCAGAAATTGCTATTTCAAATTTCTATGTAGATGATGTTGACGAGCAAAAGGTAGTGGAAGATGCTATTCGTGGTATGCTAAAAGGACTTGATCCACACTCTACTTATACCGATGCAAAGGAAACAAAAGCTATGAACGAACCTTTGCAAGGCGATTTTGAAGGTATCGGTGTACAATTCAATATGATTGAAGACACTTTAGTGGTAATTCAACCTGTTGTAAATGGTCCCTCAGAAAAAGTTGGTATTATTGCAGGCGACCGCATTGTTATGGTAGACGATACGTTAATAGCGGGCGTAAAAATGAATCGTGCCGATATTATGAAGCGTTTACGGGGTAAAAAAGGCACAAAAGTTAAGTTAAGCATTGTGCGTCGTGGTGTAAAGGGTATGCTTAACTTTATTGTTACACGAGCTAAAATACCAGTTCACACAGTTAATGCTGCTTATATAATTCGTCCTGGGATAGGTTACATACGTTTAGAAAGCTTCGGAATGAAAACACACGAAGAATTTATGGAAGCTGTTGAAAAACTAAGAAAACAAGGTATGAAACAGCTTATTCTAGATTTACAAGACAATGGTGGTGGATTTCTTGAGGCTGCAGTTCGTATTGCAAACGAATTTTTACAAAACAACGATATGATTGTTTACACAGAAGGACGACGCGTACCACGCCAAAACTACAAAGCTAGAGGTAATGGACAACTAAAAGATATGCCTGTTTATGTTTTGGTTAACGAACTAAGTGCATCGGCTGCCGAAATTGTTTCGGGAGCTATTATGGATAACGATCGAGGAACTCTTATAGGACGTCGCACTTTTGGAAAAGGATTAGTTCAAAGACCATTTGAATTGCCCGATGGAAGTATGATTAGACTTACCGTTGCACATTATTATATACCAAGTGGACGTTGCATTCAGAAGCCTTATAAGAAAGGAGACAAAGATGATTACGATATGGATTTGGAAAACCGACTTAAAAACGGAGAACTTACTAATCCAGACAGCATTCATTTCACAGACTCTTTAAAGTATTATACTGTACGAAAACACCGTCTTGTTTATGGTGGTGGAGGTGTTATGCCCGATTATTTTGTACCATTAGATACAACTAAGTTTACTGCTTTCCATCGTAAACTTATGGCGAAAAATATTATTATGGACACTTTCTTAAAGTACGTAGACAACAACCGTAAAGAACTAAAGAAGGATTATAAGACTTTCGAATCGTTTAAAAAACAATACGAAGTTCCTATTTCTATTACCAACCAGATTATTGCCGAAGCAAAGAAAGAAAAGATAGAACCAAAAGATTCTGATGAACTTAAAAAGACATTAGATTATATGCGCTATCAACTAAAATCGCTTGTAGCTCGCGACTTATGGGATATGACTGAGTATTTCCAAATATGGAACGAACAAAGCGACATTGTGAAAAAAGCACTTGAAGTAATAGATGCTGATAAGAAGTAATTGAACACAACAATAAATATAAAAGCGAGCAATTTGCACCATAGCAGATTGTTCGCTTTTTATATTCTAATTTGGTTTTTGTCATATAAGCCTATTTTCAAGAAACCAATAAAAACATAATTCTAATTAACTACTCCCTGATATGTCAGGCATTATAAAAATGGTTGATATTGCAATAACATAAGAGAATCTAATATGCTCAAAACTATTAGTTCTGTTTCTTTTTTATGTTCTTTTTATTTTTCCTTTTCCTATTTTATACAGCATACCAATTTGTAATATTGTGCATACTAACAATATTGATAAACCTATAAAAAACATAATTTTACTATAATCTTTGCCTATAGGAATTATTATAAGGGGAATAACATTAATAAGGGTAACATTGTCTTTGAAATCTTTATTTATCATTTTTCATTCTTTCTGTTTTTAAAAGTAATCATTTTATTTATTCTTAATGTTGATAATCTATATATAGATTTATTAATGTGATTAAGAGGTGATAATAATTAGATTTTCACAACCTTTTACACTGCCATCATTAAACTTCAGTTTTGCAATATAAAAGCCATGATAAGGCAAAGTAATCAACACTTTGTTACTGTTAAACTGTCTAACTTCGCTAACCAAAGAGCCTGCTGCATTGTACAATTCCACAGAACTGATATTTACATTGGCTGTTAAACAAGCTTCGTTTGCATTCAATCTAACTACAGAGCATTTCATATTCTCTGTTGCGACATTATCTATTCCATCTGCAATGTTTGGATAATCGCCTTCAATATTGTCGCCCCACAAGAACATCCAACCATTGTCTGTATACGATTTTTCTGAACCTTTCCTAACGTGTAAATATACTTTATTAAATTCTACATCGCCAAAAACTTCTTCTCCAAGTTCGGGAGCTGTTTCTCTATAACTATAAATATCTTTTAAGCCATGGCAAGCATAAAAAGCACGATTTGCAATGCCTATTACCAAATCGGGAATATAAACTTTCTGCACATTATTGTTATAAGCAAATGCATAATCGGCAATATAAGAAGTTTTTGACTGAAGAACAAAATCGGTTCTATTACCTTTACAAGGAACAGCCATCAAATAGAGCCCATTACCACTTGGACTTCTGTAATAAAGTGCATCGTCTGCGTAAACAAAGTTATTGTTCGTAGCAAAATTAAACTTCGCCATACCATTATTTGCCAATGCACCCGTGCCAATTTTCTCAATATTAGCAGGAAGTGTAATTGCCTTTATATCCTGACACTCAAAAAACGCCATAGAACGAATAACTTTTGTTTCAGCTGGAACAACAAAATTATCGGTTGCTATAACTTGTGGACATTCGTAAAGCATACTTTTATCCTTAGAATAAAGCACTCCGCCAACAGCCGTCATATATTTACTTGCAGCTGCAACCGTAAAACCACCAAACTCTGGACATTGTAAGAACAGTTTTGCACCAGTTTTCTCTACCGTTGCAGGAAGTTCGAGCGTTTCTAAAGCAACGCAACGCTGAAAAGCATTCGCTTTTATCTCTTTCAACCCTTCGTTTAACTTTACGTTAGTTAATACCTTACAGTTATAAAAAGCTCGTTCGCCAATAGTTTCTACTCCAGTTAGTGTTATAGAAGTAAGCGACACACAGTTGGCAAAACAAGTTTCGTCTATCTCTTTCAACGTTTCGGGAAACTTCACCTTCATAAGGTTAGAACACGACATAAATGTACTACGCGAAAGTTTCTTAAGTCCTGTAGGAATAGCTATCTTCTTCAGATTTTCGCATAGCACAAAGGCATTTGTTCCAATAGAATCAACCGAATTTGGAAGTTCTATTGTTTCAAGACTTGCACAATCGCTGAAAGCTTGTTCGCCAATAACCTTCAATTTACTATTTGGTGCAAATGTAACCGTCTTTAAACTGTTGGCATAAAAGAATGCACATTGCCCAATAACTTCGAGCGAAGCAGGACATTCTACACTTCTAACAGACGAAGTTGCAAAGGCATTTGGAGCAATTTCTCGTATTCCTTCAGGAATTTTGTAATCAACAGGAGCACCATTACCACTTACCAACACATCGCCTTTTATTGTCTGTGCAGACAATACTGCCGGAAAAGAAATTAAGACTGCAAACAATAGAAATTTAATTTTCATAATACATCGTTTAGGAAATAAATTAGAACTCTCGTTTTATGCTTTTTCTCTCTACAGTCCCACCCCAGTAAGAGTTCATAACTAAAAAAAGAAGGACATGTTACAAAGATAATAATGTTTTTATAAATTCGTCTAAATTCAATAATATTTTCTAACATAAAAATAAGATTATCCGTATTACCATAACAAAACACGCCATATTATATAGCTTTTAAAAAACACAATTTTTGAAAATATAAAACAAAGTACAAATATTGCTTTACAATAAAGGTTCTATTTTTCTTATTATAAAATTTTATTTTTAATTATAATTTCAAAAATATAATTAAAAACTCTCTCGTTTTTATTATAAAAATAGTCCACTTATAGCTATAAAAAAATATCACCTAAATGCTGAATGTATTTCTCTAAATCTTCATTGTTGAGTCCTAATCGCTTTCTTAGTCTATAACGGAGTTTGTAAAAACCCTGAACCAGATATATTAAGTATAGTCATAATTTTATGTCCGTCGAGTCCAATCTTTATAAGATACACTAATCTTTTTTCGGCTTTGGTAATAGTTGGATATTGCTTTTCTAAACGCTTACAAAAATCATTATCCATAAATTGAAACTGTTCGTTAAAGAACTGCATTCTTTTCTTCTCCTTTGGGTCGCTGAGCATTGCTAATTGTAACGACATTGATATATTTTCTTGTTGAGATTTAATTAACTTCTCTTTTTCTATCTGCATTTTAAGTTTTGATAGTTCTCTTTCTAATTCAGTATATCTAAGCTTATCGGATAGTTCTTTTGCTTCAAGTTCTACAATTCGTTTACGTTGCTTGGTGCGATAATAAATAAGAAGAGCTACACATACTACGAATAAAGCAACTACAACAATAAGTGGTAATAGCATACGTTGTCTTTTTATTTCTTCGTATACTTTAAGTTTTTCGCTCTCTATTTTAGCCTTCTCTTGTATTTGTTTAATTTTAGAAGTCGCCATTGCACCATTCAAAGAATCGCGCATATTGTAATACTGTGTAAAATGATTGATAAAAGAACGATAATCCTGACGTATAGAATCTATATGAATTATTGCTTGTAGTGCCTCCACTTGAATATTTAATTGCCTAAAACGTACACTCTGTTTAAGGCATTTTTGCGCAATATTATAAATAGAATCTGGACGGCTGTGTTGTTTTGCTATAAGCAAACTGCAATATAACAGTTGGGTGTGAAAGAATTTGTTATCTTGCTTATCTAAACTATTAAGAATTTTTGAGGCTTCTTTTATCTTTCCTTGTTTAATATATATTTCTGCTAAGTTACTTAAGTCGGTTTGAAGAAAAACTTTGTTATTTATACTATGGTCATTTGCAATAGCATATTTCATTACCCGGCCTGCTTCTGCATAATTCTTACAGTGTTCTAACAAATATACTACGTTTTGTATAATAGTATCTATATTTCACTATTGGAGAAAGTTGCTTCAGTGCACTACGCGCTTTTATAAGATTTTTCGTGAGCCTCTTCCCATAAACCAATACCCTTCATATAATAAGGCAAGATGAATTTGGCATATTGCTTGTTTTTTTCTTGATTATTAGTTTTTCATAGAAAGTTTGTGCCTTTTGAAATATCTCTATATGCCTTTACAAAAGAATAATTTATAATATCTAAATACGAATTATTTAGCAAACTATCGGCATACACTTTTTCTTTGGTATGCACAAAAGAAGAACAACCTATATTTATAAATGTGGTTGCCAACAGATTGTTACTATATCTATGCGATGTATTCGAGAAAAAAACTCATGGTAATACTTTTTGCCACAAAGATACAGAAATCTATATACTACATCTTATTTTTAACACTTATTCAATACATTGTCTATATTATGTCTATATTCATTTTTTGTTTTCTTGCAGAGAAATATCTTATTTTGCGAAATCAATGTTAATAAAATTCGCAATATGAAAAAGCTAAGGTTTTTAATTCTTTCAATTGTCTTGTTTATAACTTTAGGAGTTATGGGCGAGGAAGGTGTATTATTACAACTAAAGAATGGTTCAATTGTTGGTTTCGCCTTTTCTGATAAACCTACAATGTTAATTGGATCTGCATTAGAAATTCGTGCTAAGAAAACGGTTGTTAGTTATGATTACAATGAAGTAAAGCGAGTATATTGGGGAGAAGTTCAACCCAATAGTATATCGTCTGCCAAAGATAATATAAATAGTGATGTAATATTTCGCATAAATTCTAATAGTTTAAGCGTATTTGGTTTATCAAAAGGGGAGCGTGTTAGCATATATGATACTACAGGACGATTGATTACAACAGCCATTTCGACCAAAGATAATGAAACTTTAAACTTATCTTTAAAAAAACATCTAATGGTATTTATATTGCACGAACAAAGTCTGGCATTTCTTTTTAAATTTACTCTATAGGTTTTACACATTCTATTATTACCAAATAAATATAAATAAGCAATATGAAAAAAGGTTTTATCTATTATTTTTACCATAATGCTCGCTTTAGGAGCAAGTGCACAAAATACTCATGATATAATAGTATGGCACGGAACAAAGTCGGAAACTATTCAAGCTGTTGATAGTATTACATTTATTAAATCAGAAGAAAAAGCAACTTATATAGATTTAGGACTAAGTGTAAAATGGGGAACTTGTAATATTGGTGCAAAAAATCCTGAAGATTTTGGCAATTTCTATCAGTGGGGCGACGTCGAAACTAAGGAAAGTTACGACTGGAACACCTACAAACACGGCACAGACCGTAATAATTTAGAGAAATACAATGTAAAAGATGGCAAAACAACACTTGATTCGGAAGACGATGCAGCTATTGTTAATCTGAATGAAGGCTGGCGTATGCCTACACCTGAAGAAATAAAGGAATTAGTGAATGATTGTACATGGGAATGGACTACCGTCAACAATGTAAACGGTTACAAAGTAACAGGTAAGAATGGCAATTCTATCTTTCTTCCAGCAGCAGGCGTAATGTTTGGTAAGAATTCTTATTATGGCGGAAAGTATGGTTACTATTTATCTAATACATTGCGTGAAGGAGACGAAGCCTATATTAAAATGTATGCCCAGGGATTTTCATTCCAGTCAGATAAATATCAAGCAGACGATCGTATTGCACGTAATTATGGTATACCTGTTAGACCAGTACATAAATAAGAGTATATATTATGACGAAGAAATATATTTTATCTCTTCTCTTCTTAATCATAGCATCAGTAGTATTTGCACAGCAGCAAATAAGTGTTAAGATATGGAAAGGAGGAAAAAGCTGACATTATTGAACAAATAGATAGCATAACTTTTTCCCAATACTACGCAGCATATTACTTGTATAGACTTAGGATTAAGTGTAAAATGGGGCTCTTGTAATATTGGTCAGAAACGCCAGAAGCTTATGGAAATTATTATGCTTAGGGGAGAGTTAATACAAAAGGAACTATAGTTGGAACGGATATAAATATTACGAACCAATATCTAAGAAGATTACAAAATATAATGCTTCCGACAAGATGACTATATTAGAGGCAAATGATGATGTTGCTACTATTTTGTTAGGAAATAAATGGCGAATTCCAACATCGGCAGAAAATGGAAGAACTAGTAAAATGCACATGGAAATGGTTCGAAGACGAAAAAGTGGATATTGTGGCTATTGGATAACTGGTCCTAATGGCAATCGTATATTTTTACCAGCTGCAGGTTGTATAAATGGGAATGAGCCTTATGCTGCAGAATTTTATGGATATTATTGGACATCGGAAAATGTTTCTTTTTGAAAATAAATTAGCTGTCCATTTATTTTTTAATGACGATAAAGCAAATGCCTCAAATGTGAGCAACCGTTATTATGGTTTCAGCATACGACCTGTTCAACAGTAATTAGATAATTGTAGAAAAAGAGTAATAGTATTTATTTGTTATCAATATTCCTCTTTAATACTACATCGTTGGTTTATCTTTTATTGTTTACAAAGTATATATATACATTTTGTAAAACTTGGGAAGATTTAGAACTGAACTCTATGTATAAAAGCATATAAGTAACACCTAAAATTTAAAAAGAATATACAGAAAAAGACTATCACATACACAAACATAACAGTATAGAAATTATGAAAAAAACAACTAATAAACAGAACGTTTTGTTGCTATCGCAGCATTCACTGTAATGTTATTATTCTCAATAACTATAAAAGCACAAACAAAAAGAAGCATACGTCGTGATGGATACCACTGCAAAAAAAGGTTGTCGTTTTTACAATTCTAATAAAGATTTGTACACTAAAGACATTGTTTATACTTTTGCCAAATTCTACTACAGACTATCCGGAATGGTGCTTAGAATATAAAAGAAAGGAGATTACAACTGCAATTTTTCGATAGTTCGATGAAAGACTACTATCCCTGGCTCTACAAGATTGTGGTTTTGATGGCTTTGAAAAAGCTCACTAAGATTGAAGGAATAAAAATTTGAATACAGACAATGTAACTAATATGGGTGGAATGTTTTCTGGTTGTAAACTTCTAACCACACTTGATGTGTCTGATTTTAAAAACTCAGAATGTAATTTATATGGATTATATGTTTGATGGTTTGCGAATTGCTGAAAATTATTGATGTTTCTAATTTTTGATACCAAAAGCGTAACCAATATGAGTTTTATGTTTTATGGGTGTAAAAGCTCTGGAAACAATTGATGTGTCAAACTTTAATACACAACTTGTTACTGATATGAGCGATATGTTTCATAACTGCGAATTGTTAACTACAATATATTGCAACAGTGTTTGGGATTGCGAAGCATCTATTTGTATGTTTCAAGATTGTAAACAGCTGAAAGGAGGAGAAAATGGCAATGTGGTTTTACGATGAAAAACAAAATTGATATAGAAATGGCAAATCCAACAACGGCTATTTTACAAGAAAAACCTTCTGGAATAGAGTTTTCAAGGAATAGAAAATAAAAGGTTGCATAGAAGTATCTACACTTTACAAGGTACACGCTTAAACAATATACCTGAACATTCTGCACGGGGTATCTATATTATAAATGGGAAAAAGGTTGTGAAGCGATAAATTTTTATAAATAGAAAACAAGTGGTCCATACTATTTATTAGAATTCAAAGACTAGCATTTTTTTCTTTTTTATGTGTTTATAGACTTTTTATATTGTTACAAACAAAAGTCTATTACCATTAAATGGGTATCAATAGAATAAACTACCTTTATTTAATATAAAACAAAATAAAGCCTTAGCGAAGTGCTAAGGCTTTATTTCTCATTTTCTTCCATTATTTCTCGTTCTCCGGGACCTTTATCGTTGATACCACAAAGGTGGAGTATGCCGTGAATTATGACACGATAAAGTTCTTCTTCGTAAGTTTTTCCAAACTTTTCGGCATTGGTTCGTACTGGTATCGAGAGATATTACAATGTCGCCATTTAGAATATCGCCTTCGCAATAGTCGAAAGTAATAACATCAGTATAATAATCGTGGCCAAGATATTCGTTGTTTACTTCTAAAATCTTTTTCATCGTTTACGAACATATAGCCTATTTCGACTACTTTACGCCCGTAGGTTGCTGCAACTTTTTATCCAACGTGTAGTTTCGCGTTTTTATCGTGGGGAGTTTTACGTCCTCTGCATTGTATGTTATCATTCTTTGTTTTATTTATCGTTTCTGTGGCAAAAATTCGGTTACATCTCTGCCAAAAATGTTTAAGTTCGCGTACAAGAGTAGAGCTGATATCGGCAAATTGTGGTTCGGCTACTAAAAAGTGTATCCATTCCACTTAAAAAATGATTTATATCTGCTTGTTCTCGTTCGTATTCAAAGTCTTTTTATGCTTCGTACACCTTTTTATAAAAAGGTAGCTTGTTCTCGTTTTGCGAAATTTATTGTAAGGTCTGAATAGCTTTTCACCTCTATTTGTGGAATTTCTGCATAAAGTTGTTGTATAGCCAACATACGTTGTTCGGCAGTTTGCATATATTGTTTGCGTTCGTTTGTGCCTATGCCTATTACAATTTTATCGAATAAGGGGCAATGCTCTGCGTACAATAGAGTCGTGTCCTATGGTAAAAGGATCGAAACTTCCTACGAATAAACCAATTCGATTTTTATTATCAGTGCAATTCTCCATATTCTTTTTAGTTCTCTTTTATAACTTTGTAATTAAGCTCACATATTATAAAACATCGATTTCATCGATATATCTTAATGCTTTATTAGCGTAAAGAAGCATAGAATTACTTCGTGGTTTGCTGTTTATTACCATTGCATTGTAGATGATGCCGAGATAGTTAATCCACAACAAGTGTTTATTATATGTTCTCCAGCCTCCGTTAATGAAGAGAAATACATCGCTGTATGACGTTCGTATGGAACGAGTTCGGCTAAAGCTTTATCGAACTGTCCTTTTAAAACAGTATTGTTATTACATAAGCGGTGAATATAATCAGCAAAATCAAAAGATGCTGCAGGTCTGTATCCATCTAAGACTTGCAAATTAGAATCAACATTTCTACCTATTCTATATCTGCTATTAATGGCAGTTAACACTTGCATCATATTGTCTACTTTTCTACAATCGGTTACAGAGATGGTTCCATAATGATAATCTTTGCCATTATATGCATAGTTAGAATAGAAATTGTAGAAACCATCTACTGCTTTTCCATAATCGGGTTGTATAGATGCAAGATATTTCCACATTTCATAATAAGGCATTCCGTGTCCCATTATTTCTGTTGGACAACCTATAAGATAATCGGTAACATTTCTCAACTCGTAAGCTGTTTCTATATTTGCCATATAACAATCGTCGAAAAGAAGGAATTGCAAATGGTGTATATTTGAATTTCTGATTCCTTCTGCCAAATCATCAATATTCATTTGAATATCTGAACCACCAAAATAACGAGTTTGTCGTGTTATGGGTAAACCTAACATTTTGTTTCTTGCTCTGTCCGCTTCTATACTTTGCAACATTGAACGAGATGTACTTCCTGTATATATCCACCCTACTCCATGCGAACCTATCATCATAGAATAGATAGAAGTTTGCGAAATTCGCTTTATTTCGTTCAACAATGCCGTCATTTTAGCTGGAGAATTCATTGCTCCATCATTATAAGTTTTAAGCGTATCGTTATAACAGCGTCCTTTACGGTAAGTTATATTTATAAGATGACTTCTATTGGGCGCATTGGCTATTAATATTAACAATCTGGTATTTTTTTAATCCTTTTTGTTCAATAATACCTTTCTTTATATCATCAATATTATTCTCGAAGAAATTGTACAAATTCACAGCAGAACCTGTCCAAGGCATATAAACAAAAATAGTTTTTCTTTTGTATAATCCTCATCGTCAGGTTCATCTTCTTTTACTACACGAGACGATGAAAGACGATAAGAATACACAAAGCAACATCATAATATTACGAAAAACTAAGGTTTGCGCACCTTTGCTATATATGAATACAAAAATTGTTTTTCTCATTCCTTATATCTAATAAAACATAAATACTATTTAGCTTGCAAATATAAGAATAAATAATGAAAAACCCAATGTAAGGCGTTGTAATTCCGAACATTGGGTTATAAAAATGATGAGATAGATTATATTAAGTACGTATTCTATATAAAAATACTTACTTAATATCTTACATAAAGTAAGTAGTCTTCTACCTCTCCAACATCAAACTTATCACAAGAATCAGCATAACTACCTTGTTTCATAGAAACACGTACACGATAGAATCCTTTTTGATAAGTTGCGTGGTAGTGCAAAATAGCCATAAACTGTACCTGTACTTGCCTTTTGAACAACTAACTCTGAACTGTCAAACTCCTTGTCGTTATTAAAATCAATCCATACACGCCAGTAGTTTGTACCACGACGACCATCAGGACTTAATGTGTAACGTACATTATATCCAGAATAACCCATACCATACTTACTTGTAAAGTTAGAATAACCAGCAGAAGTACAAGTTGAATAGTTGTTCATACCACCTAATTCTACAAAACGAATATAGGCTGTACAAGGACTTGTTGCTGCACTCTTACAATATTCTGTAGGACCAGGATTTGGATCTGGTTTCGGATCTGGTTTTGGATTTGGTTTTGGATATTCCTTATTAGAGATATAGATATCGTAATCTTCTACCTCACCAGAAGTAAAGCTACCTACTGATTTTGCATAGCTTCCCCAGCTCATACAAACACGCATACGTATTTTTTCATTTGTTGCATTTGTAGGAACTCTAAAACTTTTCTTCAGACTAGTGTTACCGTATGTTGTTCCTTTGGCAATCATTTCGTCGTCATCAAATACCTTATCGCCATTATAGTCTATCCATGCTGTCCAATACTCTGTATAAGTAGTTCCGGTAAAACCTGGAGTGAGTGTCAGATAATAAGTTGAACCAGGATACAACAATATCGGATCTTGTGAATAGTGTGCATAACCTGTACCTGAACTTCCTGTTACATTTCCTTCATTACCTATTTGCACATTTTTAATATATGTAGTTGCACAACGTTGCCCCCAAGCTTTGCCATAATCTGAGTGATCGTCTGGTTCTGGATTTGGTTTTGGATCTGGATTTGGTTTCGGATCTGGATTTGGCTCTACACCTCCAGGAGGAGCAAAGTTAATAACTATAGATTGGTAATTATTAAAACCACCACCTGAACCACCACCTGTTCCTAATGAACCAGGATTAAGTGCATGAAGTTGGAAATAACCGTCAGACATTCCTCCCCAACCCCAATTAAAGTGGAAATAATTGTTGCTAGTATATCCATCACATACGAAAGAATGTGCACCACCTGTGCCACCACCACAATATTGTACGGGACGACCAGCATCAAGTTCGCGTTTTACTAATGCTATCCATTGGTTATAACTATAGCTAGAACGTTCTGCACTTTGTACATTTGATGGATACTTATAGTATTTCTTCAAAGCAGCTGGCACATATTGTTGCCATGTTCCACTACCTGAAGGACTAAAACCCATATCAAGAGCTACAGCAACACCATAACAGAAACGAGCAACTTCGTCATTTCTCTGTCGTAATACTGATTCTGGCATTGCGTCCCAATCAATATTGTAGTCATAATTGAACGATAATGTACCATACGATGAAGAATAACTGTGCGAACCTGTACCACGTTTCGGATACTTATAAAGACGCATAATTTGAGAAGTTGCTGTTGCAACACAACCTACAGGAGTTCCTCTTGGACAATAAGTATTATAATATGGCTGTTGGTTCCATTTTATTCTACCCAATAATGGACCTACTATAGCTTCAGCACGTGTTGGAGTAGACTCTAAATAAGCATTACGTAAATCTTCTATAGCAGTAGAAGGTTTAATTTTAGTGTTTGCATCTTTAACCTCTACGGTATAGTTATCAAACATATACTGTACACCGTCTGGAATACTTGTAGTAATGAAAGGGTTGTCGAAAGAGAATCCGAGTACTGGATATGTAACTTTCGAACCTGAAACTACAACATAAGCTGTAGAATCTAAATTAATAACATAATAAGATGGGTGTACATTTGCTTCAGCACGTGTACCAGCTTTTATATCAGTAAGAACAACTTTTAAATTTCCACCACTTGCTGCACGTGTTACTGCTGATTCTGGACCATTATTCTTAATAAATCGTTTTGCAATTTCAATAGCTTCATCTTGACTTACATAGACATTTGCATCAGAAACTGGTTCTGCAGGATTATCTACTTGGTCAGAACATGAGAAGAAAAAAGCAAATCCAAAGACAGCCATTGCAACCTTGAATAGTTTTTCAGAATTTTATTCATAGTAAAATTTTTTTATAGTGTAAAAATAATCTTTTGCAATTAGAAAAAGCATAGTTACAATATGAAGGTTGCAACTATGCTTCACCTACTATTGATTATTTAAAGTATATATCTGATATTTTTGAATTGTGTTTCTGTAGCTATACCTTTACCATGACCTACAACAGAGAACTTATGTTCACCGTTCTTATGGGTAGCTAAGATATCAGAAACATAGAATTCTTGATATGTTTCTCCGTAGTCCTTATCTTTCGATGGCTCATCATTATCGTACAAGTGAGTGTAAACACGTACACGGCTACGCATAAAGTCTTGGAAACTAATACCATCTGGCTTTTCTATTGATAATATACATCTCTTACCATCGACGTTTGTAAAATCATTTCCCTTCTTTACAAAAATGTAGTTTTGACGATTAATATTAAAGATATCACCAACTTTCTGATCGTTGAATGTCATCCACGCATCACCGTACATTTCATACTCGTCACCTTTTTCGTACTTATAGCTACTTTCTGAACCTCTAAGACCTGAAAGACTCATTTCAATGAACATCTTCTTAAATTCAGGAACGAAAGTACGACTAACTATATCGTATTCGCCACGTGATACTACACGGCAGATAGAATTATCTTTAGCATAACGCAAAGAGAAACTAATAGGTGTAGACTCTGACATAGAGATGTCTGCAGTCATATATTGTTTAAATCCTTCCCAACCATCGGCAAGTACAAGGCTTTGTTGTGTTGAACCACCACCGATAATTGTCATACTAATCTTACTTTCATCGAACACTTTCTTGTATTTTGCTTCTAGTTCTGTATTCAGATTAATAGCATTAACAGCCAATTTGAATGCTGCTTGTACTTCTGCAAGTGAGTGTTTTGTATCTACACTCAAGAAAATCATACGACCGTATGTAAGGTTGCTTACATAAACTGGCTGATAATCGTTGATGATTTGAGGATCAACAGATGTGAAAATTGTTGGAGTTTTTGGGAAATCGGTAGTAACAGTGTATTGTTTCTGAATGAACTTTGCCAAAATATGGTTTTGTTCTTTCTCGAAATCGAAGCCCAAGTTAGCAGCTATATCAACATATTCATTAGCAAATGAAACGCCAATTTTAGCCATTGCTTCTTCTTTAGAAGTAACTAGTTCTACACTATGTGTAGATGTTACAGCATTTGGCAGATAGTTTGCTTTTCCCCAATCGTTAAAAATTTCACGGTAATCGCTCAAACGAGGATTGAAAACGGTTCTTCTAATAGTACCAGATGGTGTATCACGATCTACAACTTTGCTGATAGAGAATGTAATATCACCTACTTCTGCCTGTGTTATAGGAGTAAATGTACCATCTTCGATAGAACTACCACGTAAAACACAACGAGGATAAAGAATCTCTGCATTAGGATCGAACACTATTGCTTCATCGAATATGTGAGAAGCTTTATAACGTTTCTTTGTAACAACCCAATATCCAGGTACACCGTCATTGTAACCAGGTATATTTTCTGTTGAAACTTCAGACCCTTCTGGCGTTGCTTCAGCACGTGTTTCAAGAGGAGCACCTGGAACTTTTAGTGTTCCTAAATAAGCCTGAATCTTAGATTGCTCTTTAATAATACCACTTGTGGGAACCATTTGTCGATTGTTGACCTACATCGATTACATCGTCTACATTAGAACAACTGCTTAAACCTAAAAAAGCTGCTGCAGTTAACAGATAGATAATTTTTTTATTCATAATAATACATTTAAAATTTTAAAATGTGATGATATCGTTATTATCGATACGAACAGACCAAAAATACTTTTCTCTATTTTTAGATTGTTCTCTCGTAAATCTGGTCTCAGTTCTTAGCTAATGCGTTATTCTCGGTGTCAAAAGTACTAAAAATTATAATATCAACAAAAAATAAAAGGTAAAAAAAGAGTTTTATAGTTTTTATACTTTACGCATCGTCTAGTGCATATAATTTGATACCTATATTATAGTTAAAAACTATATAAAAACTACTCTGTTTATGATAATTTTAAATATCAACCCCTACTCTATTTAATAGTATCACACTGCGTAAATGTAAAAAATGTGGCAAACAAAAATATTTGCCTTTCGTAGTAATTAGGTCATAATAACGGTTGTTTTGTCTAAAAAGTCTGTAAATGTCTGTTTGCTATTTGCATTTATGCTATAAAAATGCGTGCAATTAAATTTAATAAAATCAGAATGTTATAAGAGGTAGGAAAAATATAATTAGAAAAATAAAATTTTGTAATTACAAAAAATAAAAATTTTAATATAAAATTTAGGAGAATATAATTAAAAATCTGACTTTCTATCTTTACGAAATACAATGCTTTTAAAAAGGTATTGCAGAAAACACGGATATAAAAAGAATCTCACAACATTTTAGTGTCGCAAGATTCTTTCTATTAGTTTCAGAAAGGCAAAAAGCCTTTTTTTAAATATTTGCTACCAAAAAATTAGTCGGCAAGCTTAGCCTTTATAAATTCACGGTTCAGACGAGCAATGTTAGCAATAGACTCGTTCTTTGGACATTCTGCCTCGCACGCACGTGTGTTTGTACAGTTACCAAAGCCAAGTTCTTCCATTTTCATAATCATTGCCTTTGCACGTTTAGCCGATTCTATTTTTCCTTGTGGTAATAATGCCAACTGACTAACTTTAGATGAGAGGAACAACATTGCAGAACCGTTCTTACATGCTGCAACGCAAGCTCCACAACCAATACAAGTTGCACAATCCATAGCCTCATCGGCAGCTTCTTTTGATATAAGAATAGCATTTGCATCTTGTGGCTGACCTGTACGAATGCTTGTATATCCGCCAGCTTGTATAATTTTATCGAAAGCTCCACGGTCAACCATACAATCTTTAATTACAGGGAATGCAGCAGAACGCCATGGTTCAACTGTTATTACATCTCCATCGTTGAAACGACGCATATAAAGTTGGCAAGTTGTAGCACCAGTTGCTGGTCCGTGTGGGTGTCCGTTTATATAAAGTGAACACATTCCGCATATTCCTTCACGACAGTCGTGGTCGAAAACAAAAGGTTCTTTCCCCTCTTCTATAAGCTGCTCGTTTAGAATATCCAACATTTCGAGGAAAGATGTATCTCCAGGAATATCTTTCATATCGAATGTATCAAAATGACCTTGTGCAGTTGGTCCGTTCTGACGCCATACTTTAAGCGTAAAACTTATTATCTTTTCCATTACGTTGATTTCTTTTTAATGTGTTGTAAGCAACTTCTGCAAAATTAGTTCTTGTAGTTACGTGTTTGAACCTTAATAGCCTCGTATTCGAGTGGTTCTTTTATAAGTTCTGGTTCTGCATCGTCGCTACCTTTATATTCCCAACAACCTACATAGAAATAATGTTCGTCGTCGCGTTTTGCTTCTCCTTCCTCTGTTTGATATTCTTCGCGGAAGTGTCCACCACAACTTTCATTGCGCGATAATGCATCGTAAGCAACAAGTTCGCCTACTAAAATAAAGTCGCGAAGGTGAATTGCTTTATCAAGCTCTATATTTAATCCGTCTTTACTTCCAGGAATAAACAGATTTGTATCGAATTCTTTCCTTATTTCCTTCATTTTTTTCAAACCTGTTTTTAAACCTTCTGCAGTACGACCCATTCCTGCATATTCCCACATAATACGACCGAACTCTTTATGCAAAGAATCTACACTTCGTTTACCCTTAATATTCATAAGTCGGTCTATTTCTGCCTGAACTCCTTTCTCTGCTTTTTCAAATTCAGGGTGATCGGTAGGAATTTTTGCCCACAAAGCTTGGTCGGCTAAGTAGTTTTGTATGGTGTAAGGTAATACAAAATATCCATCTGCTAAACCTTGCATCAACGCAGAAGCACCAAGACGATTGGCTCCGTGGTCTGAGAAATTACATTCGCCAATGGCAAAAAGTCCTTTAATTGTGGTTTGTAATTCGTAGTCTACCCATATTCCACCCATTGTATAGTGGATAGCTGGGTAAATCATCATTGGATTATAATACTTAACACCGTTAATTTCTTTTGCCAATTCGCCCGGATTTACATCGGTTATCTCTTCGTACATATCGAAAAGGTTACCATAACGTTGGCGAATTACATCTAAACCAAGACGGTTTATACTTTCAGAGAAGTCGAGGAACACTGCCAAACCTGTGTTGTTTACACCAAAACCGTGGTCGCAACGCTCTTTAGCTGCACGAGAAGCAACATCACGTGGCACTAAATTACCAAAAGCTGGATAACGACGTTCCAAATAATAGTCGCGATCTTCTTCTGGAATATCAGAACCTTTCTTTGTTCCTGCCTGTAATGCCTTTGCATCTTCTATTTTCTTTGGTACCCAAATACGTCCATCGTTACGCAAAGATTCTGACATCAATGTTAGTTTCGACTGTTTATCACCGTGAACTGGAATACAAGTTGGGTGAATTTGAACGTAAGCAGGATTTGCAAAATATGCTCCTTTACGATAACATTGTATAGCTGCAGTACAATTACAGCCCATTGCATTGGTAGAAAGGAAGTAAGCATTACCATAACCACCTGTAGCTATTACTACAGCATTGGCAGAAAAACGTTCCAATTTACCTGTAACTAAGTTTTTCGCAATAATTCCACGTGCATGTTCGTCTACAATTACAACGTCTTCCATCTCGTAACGTGTGTAAAGTTTTACACGACCATCGTGTACTTGTTTGCTTAATGCAGAGTAAGCTCCAAGAAGAAGTTGTTGTCCTGTTTGACCTTTTGCATAAAAAGTACGAGAAACTTGTGCTCCACCAAAAGAACGATTTGCTAACATTCCGCCATATTCGCGTGCAAAAGGAACGCCTTGTGCCACACATTGGTCGATAATGCTATTTGAAACTTCTGCCAAACGATAAACATTTGCTTCGCGAGCACGATAATCGCCTCCTTTTACTGTATCGTAAAACAAACGATAAACTGAGTCGCCATCGTTTTGATAGTTCTTTGCAGCATTTATACCACCTTGTGCTGCTATAGAATGGGCACGACGTGGAGAATCTTGAATACAGAAATTGTAAACTGTAAAGCCCATTTCGCCAAGAGATGCTGCTGCACTAGCGCCTGCTAAGCCTGTTCCTACTACAATTACATCGAGTTTTAGTTTATTTTTAGGATTAACCAAACGCTGGTGAGCCTTAAAATTGGTCCACTTTTCTGCTACTGGTCCTTCTGGAATCTTTGAATCTAATATTTTAGCCATAATCTTGTATCGTTCTATTAGAATTAGTGAATTAAACAACAAGCACTATGAAGGCTTGGTGCACAACCAAATGTAAAAGCTAGCACTACAATTAGGAAACCTAACATTAGAAGTGTAGTGTAAACTAAGCCTATCATCTTCCAACGCTTAAACCAAATTTTGCCATTTATACCAAGTGTTTGCATAGCCGACCAAAAACCATGTGAAAGATGATACCAAATTGCACAAAGCCAAACTATGTAAAGCACTACAAATACTGGATTCTTAAAAGTTTCCACAATGTAAGAATAGCCAGCGGTTGGACTATACTTGCCTTCAAAACCCACAATTTCGGCAAACATCATATTATACCAGAAGTTGAACAAATGGAGCAAGATGCCCAAAAGAACAATAATTCCCAATACCAACATGTTTTTTGATGCCCATTCTACTTTAGGACTTGAACCGTTTACAGCATAACGTTCGTTACCACGTGCACTACGATTCTGAGCCGTAAGAATAAATGCGTAAACGATATGGGCAACTGTTAGCGCACCTAAGGCTATTGTTGCTACTACCGCATACCAATTCGAACCAAGAAAGGCACAAATCATATTGTAAGCCTTTTCAGAAAAAAGAGCTACAATATTCATTGACATGTGGAATGTCAGAAATAGAATAAGTGCAATGCCTGTTACCGACATTACAACCTTTCTACCAATAGAAGAATTGATTAACCACATAAATTGTTTTGTTTTTAATATTTAAACTGTTAGAATTAATTTGCAAAACGAAAACGAGCGTATAAACAAAAAGGCATACCATTAAAAGCATACTTATATAACAGATACCCAAATGTTGGTATTTATGCACGTATATTCGCTGCAAAAATACTATAAAAATAATGACAGAACGAATTTTTTTAGGAGAAAAAGACCATAAAAACAACCATAAATACGTAATATTGACAAAGTCTAAACAAGCACAAAAACAAAATGCTACTTAATTTTTACACAGAGCTATTGAATGTAAATTTAATAAATTGTCTTTTTAGCTTTCGTTTTATAGCTATAAAACTGTTTGCTATAGCGTTTTTTGCATTAATAATAGGCATTTTTCTGTCTGCAAAAACTATCTCTTCTAAATTTTTAAAACGATATTGTATATACGTAAAAAAATTAAAAACAACAAAAAAACTGCTTTCATAACATTCTTATAATCAGTTTATTATATGGACTTGAAAAAAATATAATTATAAAAATTTAAAAAATGTAATTAAAAAATATTTTTTTCTTATAAGAAACTCTACTAACTTTCATTAAAAATTCGAGTAGCTATTTATGTTAAACAATTGAGCATAAATATAAGTGAGTGAAAAATAGTGCAAAATGCCACAAAAATATACTCATTAATTATTAGAATAAGGGTATATATTTTTTTACAAGGTAAGAAGTTTCTGCTTGTTACTGCTATTTTGTTGGAGAGCATAAAGACTACTTTCTTCGGTTACTCCCATAAACAGAATTTTGTTTGCCATATTGCAGATGTATTTATTGCGTTCTAAAGCTGTTATTTTTAGAGCAGCGAACCGAAACACTAACAGAAACTATTAGTAAACGATTTTCGTTTAAAAGCCTCTTGCAATATCAATGGAACGGTTTTATACATTCTTCGTGCCAAAACAAGTATGATGGGCTGATTGCCTTTCAGCAAAAAATGAAGAACATCTTTTTCTAACTTACTACAAAATCCGCTAACAACGCACTCTCCCCTATTACGCATATCGGTAGCCCAATCGTAAACTTTCAGCACTGTTCCCGAAGAAATTGTATTCGATGCTAAAAAAGCTACCTTTTTCAGCCGTAACAAGTCTTTATTGCCAAGATATTCCACATTGGTTATCATAGCCCACGCTCTCTATTTTTTCTATTCGTTGTAACCTTTCTCCTTATCGTCTTTATTTTCTTTGCATAGTGCAATACGTTTTAAATCTTGATCGAGCTGTTTTATACTCTCAAAATGTTCCACGCTTCGCTGTTGTTCTTTATAAGCAATGTATTCTTTTGAAGCTTTTTCAACAGCCAATTTATGCGATATTGCACCAGCATGTTCAAGAATATTCTTTTCGTTCAAAGTAAGAATAAGGCGTAGTTTCTGCAACCAATCGCGCATATACATTGGTTTTTCTGCTAAAGCTTGTGCCTCTGCATAAGCAAGAAATTGTTCTACAATAAGTTTTAACTGCCCAATTTCTTTCTCGTTCAGATAGTTCTTACCTATCAGTGTATCGTTTTTGGTAACTTTTCCCTCTTGTTCTGTAGAAGTAAGTCCCATCATCGGTTGCAAAGCATTGGCACGGTAATAAACAAGTTCGGCTGCTGTCTTTCCACTAACAGCCCACAACAGTTTATTTTGTACTTCTTTAAAGAAAGCCAATGTCATCTCTGCCGATGGATTATAATCTATACTCGTTGCATATATGTCTTTAATCTGCTGATAGAACACTTTTTCGGAAATACGTATCTCTCGAATACGATTTAAAAGTTCTTTAAAATAATTGTAGGAAGAACCTGTTTTGAAACGTTCATCGTTTAATGCAAATCCTTTTAATAATATATTCTTTTAAACGCTGTGTAGCCCAAATACGAAACTGTGTACCTTGTTGCGACTTTACACGATAACCAACCGAAATAATAACATCGAGATTATAATAATCTATATTTCTAACAACCTCTCTTTTACCTTCTATTTGAACTGTTGCAAAATTTGCAACAGTTGTTTCCAAAAGATAATTCTCCTTCCTCAAAAACATTCTTAATATGTCGTGAAATAGTTGATTTATCACGCCCAAAAAGAGTTGCCATCTGGTCTAATGTCAGCCATACAGTTTCTTTTTCAAACCTAACATCTATCTTTATTTTTTTCCATCTGCCGACTGATAGATAAGCATATTGTCGTTGTTGCTTGCGTGCATAATTCTTTAATTATCGATTTATACGATGTAAAATCAGAAAAACTTTAATAAATTTAATATCACCATATTGGACATTAATAAGTTCCTTTTACATCTGCATTTTATATAAATATTGATCCTAAAAGGCACAAAATATATTAAAAATATTGGACATATTTTGGACATTTAATCTATTATATTCCATCAAGTTTTTACTTGTCACTAATAACACATTTTGCTATGTGGTTTTTAATTACTTCTTGAATTTCTAATGGATTATCTGTTAAATATGATAAGAATATTAAATCACTTTTTATCTGTAATATCCCAAAGCATAGCGGTATTAAACAAAGCAACCTTTAATACCAGCATTGAGTTTATATTGTATAGTTAATGGTAATCTTTTACAAAAACTCTTCGTATAGAGAAACTAAAGTCTTGTTATCCTCAAAAGATATTTCATAGAAAGGAAAGTTGAAATTTATTATATCCTTAGTAGTTAAATGAAAATCGTCTCCATAAGTTAGCCACTTAGACAAGAAAAAGTCTACCACAACTTAGAAGTTGGATATACTTATAATACTCTTCTTGCAATTTGATATTTCCTAATTCACTTTTGCTCAATCTTATTCCCATCAGAGTCAAAAGAAGCTGGAATAATGTTAGATATAGAAAGGAAATTGTAGCTAACCTTTTATAATATAATTTTTCTTCCATTAAAATTATCTTCTAATAATGAAATATTCACACCTTTCTTATTTTGGTAAACAGACTGTATTATTTCAGAATCAAGCATTGGTATTACCTCATTATTATAAATAAACCGATTATACTTTATGTTCGCAGTGAAAAGTGTCTCTCTTTGTTCACTAAACCAACGATGTAAAGAAGATGTATATCTCTCTTTCCCACCGTGAAATAAAAATATAAATACAATTTCTTACTCTAACATCTCCTGAGAATAATCCAGAAGGTATTCTACTATAAAAAGAACACCATAAAGTTCCTTGGATTTTATTTAATAGTTTTCGTACTTCTATAAAGTTTCTACTAAAAGCTAAATTATGCATAACTATAAAAGCATGCGTACCTAAAGGACATAAAAGTTGTAATACACGCTTTATAACATATCCGTATAAATCGCTACACTTAAAAGCCACATTAGACAAATAAGTTATTTTACTCTTAGATACATACGGCGGATTACCAATAATAACATCAAATCCTCTATGTTCGTTAATAATTTCGTAAAATTCGGCAAGCCAATGGAAAGGTTGATGTGTAAAGCCAAGTATCGTAACTTATATTTGTTTCTACTGCGCCATACATTTTATTGTTTAACAGGTGGTTTAATGCAGAAAGACGTTCGTTTAAAGCGTGTTTAGCTTGTTTAAAGTCTACCATTTTCTCCGATTGTTGGAGCTGAATTTCTTTAAAACGCTGATAAGCTTTTAGAAATTTTCTCCATTTCCCCATTAATTTTTGCCTCAAATTCTTTTTTATCGAGCATATTTCCCTCTATCAGGTCGCGTTTTAATTCGGCTTGTGTGGCATATCCCACAAGTGTATTTCCACAACGAATATTAAAATCTATATCGGGCAAAGGGTCGAGTCCTAAATTTGGGTCGCGTTTATCTACTTCAACTACTGCCACCATCTTTAAGAACAAACGTAGTTTTGCAATTTCGGTAGCTTCAACCATTATATCTACGCCATAGAGATTGCGCAGAATAATGCTTTTTATAAACAAAGTATTGAATGTTGGAGCGATATTTATGTGTTATTTCTTGCAACTCTTGTTTAAACAAAAGTGGGTTTTGCTTGTTAAATTCCTTCATTCTGTTGATACAAACCTCGTAAAGCGGTTCAAGAATGTTGAGTGCTGCAAAAAGAAAAGCACCAGAACCACAAGTTGGGTCGAGAATTGTAATGTGTTGTAAGGCAGAATAAAAATGTTTTATAAACAAATGGTCGGGAGTATCGGCAAGATAGTCGGCTACAAATTGCCGAATATCAAGGTTATAGGTTATAAAATCGTTTATAGCGGTTATTTCGCCATTCACTATTTTCTGTTTAATGTTGCTATAACGTTGGCGACGTTCTATGGTTTCTCGCCAAATTTCGGTAGGCAAAGCGAAAGTTTCGGGTGTTCGTTCGTTCCAATGTTTGCGACGTTCTAACAAATTTGGCTTTGCAGTGTCTATTCCTTCTGCTATATATTCGGGAAGAGGTTCGTTGCAACCTTTCTTCATTGCATTGTAAATATACTTATCGTTGCTTTCTTGCAAGTATTGCCATAATTTGCTTTTGGGGCGGAAACATTTTTCGTCTTTGCGTTTTACGGCTTCCATTAAATAAGGCAAAATGGTGTTTCTGCCAATATATTCGGTAATATCTTCTTTTGTGTAATAAGCTCCCATTTGTGCACGGTCGTTAATATATTGTTCGAATATATATCCTAACACATCTGGGTTAATATCGCGACCAGAAGCAGTGATACGGTCGTCGAGATGCCAATGCCATTTATCGAAAAAGTTGAATAAACTACAAAAAGCCTCATCTGCAATATCCAATTCAGCATAATTGCGCTCTATTTGGTGTATGTCGAACATACCACCATTTAAATAAGGAATACGACCATAAATATTTTCAAACTCAACATTATGTTGTGGTGCGTTTAGTCCATCGTGAAAAAGATTAACGAGGAAGCCTTTATAAAACTTATTAAAGAACCTATTTTCGCCTTCTTGTTGGCGTGTCCATTCTAATTTGTTGCGTAAATAATCGATATCTCCATCTAAGAAACCTTTTTTCTGAATGAAATAACAAAACATTAGTCGGTTTAGCATAACCGATGCATACCATTGTTTGTTTTTATTTTCCTTTTCGGTAATATGGTCGTCTATTCCAAGTAATAAATTTAGCAAAGTTGCTGTGTTCTTTTTAAAAGCCAGAATAGAAGTCTTTTGTTATTTTCTCAGAATTTACAAGGAAAGCAGCCTGAACTTTTTCTATAATATCGAGAATGTTAGGTTCGTCTTCGAGTGAAAAGGATAGTTTTTCCATTTTTCAAACAAGAATGCATCCTTGTCAATAGTGTCGTATTCAATTAAAACAACATCTCTTTTTTTCAACTTTCTTCACTGGAGCTATCCAAAGATGATGTAGCTTTTCGGGTAAGAAAAAGATACAAATATAGTTTTTCTGCATTCTTTTCTAATTTTTGGTCTATCTTTTTACATACAGCCGACGTTGGTATGCTCTGAACTTTACAATTTAGAATTTGAAAACCTTTTTCGTTCGGCAATCTGCTCTATATGGTAAGTTGTATCGTCTATGGTTATTTCTGGCAATTGTGTTGCACCTGTTGGATTGTTCCAAAAGCATTTCGCTAATAAACAATTCTTTAAAAATTGGCTTTAGAGATATATTGATCAAATAAATTCTTTTTCATTTCTTTTTAGGCTTTTTAATCCCATTGAACAAATAATTATAGGGTCTTTATGTTTTGTTTTGTCTTCGTCTACCCGACAAAGATTTGCGTTTTCGTACATTTCGATAACAGTATCTACAATATCGTCGTGCGTATTTCCTGTACGCATCATTCTTCCAAGGATAAATTTAGAATTCTCCAATAATGGATTATTGTAGATTTGGTCGATAGCAAATTTCAGCAACTCTTTCTTTTCTTGCGTATTAAAAAGAGTAAGTGGTTGTTCGTAATAATGATTCAACAATTCATAGATTTTACGTTTGGTACTAAATCGACTTCCGAGAATTCCTCCAACATTAGTATTTTCGTTCTTAATTCCTTTAACAGCTTTTTCTACTAATGCAAGATGATTTTCCTGTGCTGGTAGGCAAGGTTCGTTTATTGTACATGCCATTGCCTGAAGAATACGATTTTGCGACTGGCTAACTATTTTTCCTTCTGAGTTGTACCAAGTAAGGACATCGAAATCGTTATATGTGCGAGCATAAGTGATAACGCCATTTTCGCTGATATTGGTTGCAGCTTTTGTAGAATAGGCTATATTTGGTATAGCTGGAATTATATTTTTCAGTTTTGGATTGGCATCGGTAGCGTTTTTCCATATCTGATATGCAAAAGAACCTAAGTCTACATCTACATCATCGTCGTCGCCGTCTAAACTTCCACTCTTTTCATTATACATATCACGAAGGTTCTGTTCGTTTCCTTCAAAAAATATTTCGTCGCTACCTACAATTCCTGCATTTTCGTTGATACGTTTGTTAAGGCGCGTACGCAAACGAATGATTTTTTCTACCTCATCGGCTGGGAAAAATGAATAACAATAAATTTTTTCAGAACTTTGACCGATACGATCTACACGTCCTGCACGCTGAATTAGTCGGATAATAGCCCAAGGTAAGTCATAGTTAACAATGATATGAGCATCTTGTAAATTTTGTCCTTCACTTAATACATCTGTAGCTATTAATATGCGCAGTTCGTTTTCTTTTTCTATATCTGCTTTGTTGCTTATGGGCGAAAAGCGTTCTACAATAGATGTTGAATTTTTGTTGCACCAGTTACTTTCTCGATATATTTTATTCCTCGCTTTTCTAACTGTTTGTAAATATAGTTGGCAGTATCAGAATATTGTGTGAAAACGACAACCTTTTCATCTTTATGAGTGTTGTTCAATAGCTTTTCTAATTCGTTAAGTTTTTGGTCGGTCTGCGGATTCCATGCTTCACAAAGATTTATCATAGCAAGAAGTTGTTCGCAATCTTTTTTTAACCCCTGTTTCAGTGTACGTTTGAAATATTTAGAATCAATCCATTGTACATTATTCTTTCCTATCAGTCCATTGTAATATGTTTCTGCTTTTTCCATATAAGCTTTCATATCTTTAGGAATTGTCAGAAGATTGCTGTTAGAAAAAATTCTTGACTATTTTCTGAATCTGCATTTGCATCGTTGATGTCGGCATCTTCTAAAAAGTCCTCAGGGAATGTATTTTCATCGCTAACTGGCAATTTCAACTTATTGTCAATAGCATAGATATAAACAGCATTGCGCAATATGTGGCGATATAATGTGAGCAAAAATGCATAGCCACTACTATCTATACGCTTAAAGAATGTACTTTTACAAAAACCCATCATTTGTGCTCCAGCACGCGAAAGATTATCTATCAAATTACTTTCATACTTTGATGCAGCTTCGGCTTTCTTTTCATCTAAATAATGTGTCAATCCATAACGAGGCAACTTAAGAGACTCCATAAAATCTATCATTTCTTTTGAATAGAGTCGGCTATATTGGTCGCCCTCAACAGTATTAAACTTCACGGCTTTAGGGATACGATCTGGAAAATAAGATTTATGCCCATCTTTGAACTCCAAATATTTACGGTTGTTTTTAGGGTCTGTCTTTGCATAATTCTCCTTAATGAACGTGCGTGTTCTTCGGATAAGGAAAAGTTTCATTAGTTCTTGCCAGTCTTCTTGACATTCGCTTCGTTCAAAGGCTTTTATACTTCTAATAAAATCTTCATGCTTTTCGGCAAATTTCCGTTCTCCGCCAATTGCACGAATATATGCTTCAGGACGAATTCCTAAATCCATATCATCATCTATAAAAAGTCGAAGTTGGCTACTAAGGTCTTTATATTGCTTGTTGTAAGGTGTTGCTGTTAATAATAAAACCTTACAATCTTGTTTTTGAATAAGATCGCGAATATTGCGATAACGAATTCCTTGGCTATTACGTAGGTTATGACTTTCGTCTACAATAATAAGTTTGTAATAGCGGGCATTATCAACGTCAATAGGTTTTGACATTGACATAATATCTGCCTTCATATCGTATTGATTGCGATATTTTTCCCACATATCTTGCAAATTAGCAGGACAGATAATCAATGTATTGCTGCCAAAAGTATTTTCGTACATCTTAGCAATGGCACAAGCTGTGATGGTTTTTCCTAATCCTACAACATCGCCTATCATTGCTCCGCCACGTTTCTCATTATTAAGATGGCGTGCTGCTATCTTTACAGCAGTTTGTTGAAAGTCGAAAAGTGCACCTCTAAATTCTGTAGGAATAGAAAATTCTTTAATTCCCGAGCGTGCTTCTTCGCTAAGATGATAGGCTGTTTTTAGATATATATAATAAGGTGGTATTTCTTTGTCGCCTGCCCAACTATTGTCTATAATTTCTATTAACTCTTTGGTAATATCAAGACAAAATTTATCTTCCCAACGGTCATCAAACCAAGAAGCTAATTTTTCGGCACTATCGCTATCGCCAAATTCTGCATTTAGCTCTCCTTGCTTTGTTAGTCCGGAATAGGTAAGATTACTACTACCCATAATAGCTTGTATTTTATTGAAATTATCATCTGGACGATGAGCAAGGTATAATTTGGCATGAAGTGGTTCGCGAAGATACAATTTTACACATACTTTTTCGTCTTTCATCTGTGCAGAAAGACGACGAAGTGTAAATTCATCTTGCTTTGTTGGAAAACCTAATTGTAACTGTCGTCTGAAATCGTGCGCAATAGCCAATTTGCATTGACTAACATAATTTGCATCGGGCAATTGTTGCTCGGTATATAGCTGGCGTATTAGTTCATCGGAAGGCTGATGCATACCAATTAATAACCGACATTTACGAAAAATTCTTTTATCATCTTCGTAAACAAAGTCGCCAGTAAGTGTATCTACCTGATCTACAACTATATTCCAACCACGTAAATTAAAATATCCTACACAGAAGTCTACTCGTTTTACTCCAACATTGGTAATTATTCCTTGAAGTCCTTCTGTGAATTTCGTTTCGATATTATCGTAAATTCGTGCCATTTTTAGAGTTCCATTATATATTAGTTGGTTTTCAGGCTATAAAATTACGCATTATTTATTAAAGAATATGGAATTTTTAAATAAAAATGTTATTCGAACAGAACTGAATGAAATTTGAGAATATACCATTGTTAAACAATATTGTTTAGATAGAGAATTATTAAGTGTTAAGAAGTAAAACATCTAACATACAATATATTACATCGAAATATTATTAAATTATAGAGGCAAAAAAATAGATGAATGATAGTTATAATTAATGTAGTAATATGATGGAGTTGTACTACATAATTCAATTAAATTTCTTACTTTTTGCCGAAAAAAATAAAACGAAGAATGAGCATTACTTTTAAATATGATGTATTAGTAATTGGTGGCGGACATGCTGGGTGCGAAGCAGCAACAGCAGCTGCAAATATTGGTGCAAAAGTTTGTTTAATAACAATGGATATGAACAAAATTGCCCAAATGAGCTGTAATCCTGCCGTAGGAGGCATTGCAAAAGGACAAATTGTTAGAGAAATTGATGCTTTAGGAGGGCAAATGGGACTTGTTACTGATGCAACTGCTATACAATTTCGTATGCTCAATCGGTCAAAAGGACCTGCTGTTTGGAGTCCAAGAGCACAATGCGATAGAGAAAAGTTCATAACAGAATGGAAAAGAATACTTGACGGAACAGAAAATTTAGATATCTTCCAAGACCAAGTAGAAGAACTTATTGTAAAAGACGGACGCGCTATAGGTGTTCGCACAATATGGGGAATAGAACTTTTTGCACGTACAGTTGTAATAACAGCAGGAACATTCTTAAATGGTCTTATGCACATTGGTAAACGTAAAGTAGAAGGAGGAAGATGCTCGGAACCTGCTGTGCATAATTTAACAGAAAGTATTACACGCTGGGGAATTCGCAAGAATCGTATGAAAACAGGAACTCCAGTTCGTATAGATAAAAGGTCGGTTCACTTCGATGAAATGGAAGCACAACCTGGAGAAAACGATTATCACCAATTTTCATTTATAGGTCCTTACAGAAACCTTCCACAACTACCATGTTGGTTGTGCAATACAAATGAAGATGCACATAATATATTACGTAAAGGTATTCCAGATTCTCCCCTTTTCAACGGACAAATAGAAAGTATTGGACCACGATATTGCCCATCAATAGAAACAAAGCTTGTTACTTTCGCTGATAAAACATCGCACCCCCTATTTCTAGAACCAGAAGGAGTTGATACAAACGAAATGTATTTAAACGGTTTTTCATCTTCGATGCCGTGGGAAATACAATTAGAAGCATTACGAAAAATTCCAGCATTACGAGATGCTAAGATTTATCGCCCTGGATATGCTATAGAATATGATTATTTCGACCCAACACAATTGAAACCAACGTTGGAATCGAAGATTATTGAAGGTTTATTCTTTGCTGGACAGGTAAATGGAACCACTGGTTATGAAGAAGCTGGCGGACAAGGAATAGTTGCAGGAATTAATGCTGCTCTATTATGTAGCGGAAAGAAAACATTTACTATGAAACGCGATGAAAGTTATATTGGCGTATTAATCGACGATTTAACAACAAAGGGGGTGGACGAACCTTATAGAATGTTTACTTCAAGAGCTGAATATAGAATATTACTCCGTCAAGACGATGCCGATGCTCGTTTAACAGAAGAAGCATTTAAACTTGGTTTAGCTACTAGTAGACGGTATAATTGGTGGATAAAAAAGAAAGAACAGATAGAAAGAATCATTAATTATTGCGATAAAACTGCGATAAAGCCCAATGAAATTAATGGCTATTTGGATAGTATTGGTAGTTCTGCAATACAAGGTTCAATTAAAATTTCAGGACTTATAGCTCGTCCAGAATAAGTTTATACGACTTATCAAATTATATTCCGCAACTTAAAGAAGTATTATCATTATTACCAAAACAGAAAAGATGAAATTACTGAAGCTGCTGAAATAAAAATGAAATATAAAGGTTATATAGAAAGAGAGCGTATTTTTGCAGAAAAGATGCATCGTCTTGAAAAATATTAAGATAAAGGGACATTTTGATTATAGCAATATACACGATCTATCTACAGAATGTCGTCAGAAGTTAGAACATATACAACCAGAAACTTTGGCACAAGCAAGCAGAATACCAGGAGTTAGTCCCAGCGACATAAATGTTTTATTAGTATTAATGGGAAGATAGACACAATATGTTTCACGTGTAACAAATAATAAATAATATAATATATAACTAATTGATAATGAATAATAAGATACTACTCGAAAATTTAAGATGTATTCCCGATTGGCCTATAAAAGGCGTAAACTTTCGTGATGTAACAACCTTATTTAAGTCGCCCGAAGCACTTAAAGAGATTATAGACGAAATGTACGAAATATACAAAGACAGGGGGATTACTAAGATTGTTGGAATAGAAAGTCGTGGTTTTGTTATGTCATCTGCACTTGCTTTACGACTCGGAGCAGGTATTGTACTCTGTCGTAAACCAGGAAAACTACCTTGTGAAACCATTCAAGAAAGTTATGCAAAGGAATATGGTATCGACACAATAGAGATACATAAAGATGCAATCAACGAAAATGATATCGTTTTACTACACGATGATCTACTTGCAACAGGAGGAACAATGCGTGCAGCATGCAATCTTGTAAAGAAGTTTAAGCCTAAAAAGATTTATTGCAACTTTATTATAGAACTTAAAACAGAGTTTCCGAACAGTCGCAATACATTTGATAAGGATATTGAAATATCATCGCTACTACAGTTTTAACCATATCGTCGCGAAAAAAACATATTGATATTGTTTTTATTGTTGGCTAATTATTTTATTGCACAAAAGAATATTGTAACGAATAAAAAAATAACTTTGAAGGATAAATAAGATGCCAACAAGAAAACAAAAAGATATTTTTATCTAGAAAAACAATGATATTGCTATTTATAAATAAGAACAAATAGGAGAAAAAGATATAAGAAAAAGTTCTTTGTTCCACGTGAAACAAGAAGCATATAAGTTATCTTAGAATAAAGGAAGTTAGAGAATGACAAAAGAAGAAAACGAGAAACGATTAGCATATCTCAAAAATATAGTATCGAATTTGCCCAACAAGCCAGGTACATATCAATACTACGATAAGGAGCATACTATCATTTACGTTGGAAAAGCAAAGAACTTAAAAAATAGAGTCTCATCTTACTTTCATAAAGAAACTGACCGTTTCAAAACAAAAGTATTGGTTTCGAAAATATACGATATTACTTACACCGTTGTAAAAAGCGAAGAAGATGCGTTATTAATAGAAAATCAGCTCATAAAACAGTACCAACCGCGCTACAATGTATTATTAAAAGATGGCAAAACTTACCCCAGCATTTGCATAACGAACGAATACTTCCCACGAATCTTTAGTACTCGCAACATAAACAAGCGTTATGGTAGTTTTTATGGCCCGTATAGCCACGTTGGAAGTATGCATGCTATATTAGAAATACTGAAGAAACTATATAAACCACGCACGTGTCGCTACCCTATTACTAAGGAAGGCATAGAACAAAAGAAATATAAACCCTGCTTAGAATACCATCTTGGCAACTGCGGGGCACCATGTATTGGCAAACAATCGTACGAGGATTATCAACAAAAATATGGCACTCGCACGACAAATTTTAAGGGGTAATACACGAGAAGTACAACGTTTAATGAAGGAGAAGATGGAAGAATGCGCTGCTGATTTACGTTTTGAAGAAGCCGAAGTGTACAAGCAACGCTATATGGCATTAGAGAATTTCGCTGCAAAAAAACGAGATTGTGAGCTATTCTATTGCCGATGTTGATGTCTTCTCCATAGTAAATGATGAGAGCAAGAAGAATGCTTTTATAAGCTATTTGCACGTTACAAATGGGGCTATAAACCAGAGCTTCACATTCGAATATAAACGAAAATTAGACGAAACTGATGCTGAACTGCTCAACGAAGCCATACCAGAAATTCGTGAAAGATTTAAAAGTACGGCAAAAGAGATTATTGTTCCTTTCGAATTAGACTTCCATATAAAAAGACGCAATCTTCCTTATTCCACAGCGAGGCGATAAGAAACGCTTACTTGAACTATCGGAAATGAATGCTAAACAACACAAATTCGACCGTCTAAAACAAGCTGAAAAACTTAATCCAGAGCAGAAACAAACTCGGTTAATGAAGGAGTTACAAGACCGTTTAAGACTTCCTAAGCTGCCATACCAGATTGAATGTTTCGACAATTCAAATATTTCTGGTACCGATGCAGTTGCAGCCTGCGTAGTTTTTAAAGGGTTAAAGCCATCAAAAAAGGACTATCGCAAATACAATATAAAGACTGTTGTTGGTCCAGATGACTATGCATCAATGCAAGAAGTAGTGAGACGACGCTACAAACGAATGGTAGAAGAAGACGCTCCCCTACCCAATCTTATTGTAACCGATGGTGGAAAAGGGCAAATGGAAGTTGTTCGCAAGGTTATAGAGGACGAACTGAAGCTCGAAATACCAATTGCAGGATTGGCAAAAGACGACCATCACAGAACCAACGAACTACTCTATGGGTTCCCACCACAAACAATTGGTATTCCAACCAAGTCTGAACTCTTCAAAGTTCTTACACAAATACAAGACGAAGTGCATCGTTTTGCCATTACATTTCACAGAGATAAACGCTCAAAACATCAGTTACACAGCGAGTTAGACGATATAAATGGAATTGGAATTAAGACTAAAGAGCTGCTTTTACAACACTTTAAGATTATGAAAAATATAAAATCTGCTGACATTCAAGAACTTACAAAGGTTATTGGAAACGCAAGAGCAACGCTTTTATATAATTATCTACACCCTAAAAACAGAATAATTAAAATAAAATAAGTACATTTGCGATATGAGAATTGTAATTCAACGTGTAAAGCACGCATCGGTAACAATTGATGGAAATATAAAATCAGCCATTCAAAAAGGTTTGCTTATATTACTTGGAATTGGTGAAGACGATGACGAAAAACGATGTTAAATGGCTTGTAAAACAAGGTTATAGGTCTGAGAATTTTCGACGATGAGCAAGGTGTTATGAATAAAAGTGTGATGGATATAGGCGGCGAAGCTCTTGTTGTATCGCAGTTTACGCTTATGGCAAGCTATAAAAAGGGAAATCGTCCAAGCTACATTCACGCTGCCAAACACGAAATCTCAATACCACTCTACAAGTTTTTCTGCCAAGAATTAAGCCGTGCAATGAGAAAAAATGTGGGCGAAGGGGAGTTTGGTGCAGATATGAAAGTAGAACTATTGAACGATGGTCCTGTAACAATATGTATGGATACAAAGAACAAAGAGTAACAGAATGGACAACGAAATAAGCATAAAAGAAGCACAAAAACTTGTAGATGACTGGATTCATAAGTATGGTGTACGTTATTTTAGCGAGCTTACCAATATGGCATGTCTTACCGAAGAGGTGGGCGAACTGGCACGTATAATGGCTCGTACATACGGCGACCAAAGCTTTTAAACAGGGCGAAAAACACAATATTGGAGAAGAAATGGCAGATATATTATGGGTTTTAATGTGTTTAGCCAACCAAACTGGTGTAGATCTAACAGAGGAATTGCAAAAAAAGTTTCGACAAAAAAACAAGACGAGACAAAGACAGACACAAGCAAAACGAGAAGCTAACACAAACTGAAAAACACATAAAAAAACAAGTCGTTACATTAGAAAACAGGAAATAACAACACGTTTTAGATTAAGTATTTTACACAAAAATAAATTAAATTACACAGTGCTATGCAGAACAATAATAGTAATATTGGATACACAAGTAAGTACGATGAGATGCTGAAACAATACAACCTCGACATAACAGACGAGGAAGTAAAAGCAGCAGTAAAGAAGATTATTGAAGAGAAAGTTGCAGAAAACAATAACGTAGAGGTCAAGAAATTCCTCCTCGGAAGTGTAGAATTAACTACTCTCAAGACCACAGACACAGAAGAAGAAGTACTCGCAATGGTCGAGAAAGTGAACAAATTTGCACAGGAATACCCTACTCTTCCACACGTTGGAGCTGTTTGTGCTTATCCGTGCTTCACAAAAACTGATTGCCGATAGCTTAGAAATAGATGGTGTAGACATAACAAACGTAACAGGAAACTTCCCATCTTCTCAAACATTCCTCGAGGTTAAGACCATCGAAACGGCACTTGCCATCAAGGACGGTGCCACACAGATTGATATTGTATTACCCGTTGGCAAATTCCTTTCGGGCGATTATGAAGATGTTTACGACCAAATTAGTGAATTGAAGCAGACTTGTGGCGATGTCCCAATGAAGGTTATACTCGAAACTGGCGACTTAAAAAATGCTCGCAACATAAAGGCAGCCGCCCTACTCTCTATGTTTGCAGGTGCTAACTATATTAAAACAAGCACGGGTAAAGAGAAAATTAGCGCAACCCCAGAGGCTGTTTACATTATGTGTACGGCTATTAAGGAGTTCTACGACAGAACTGGCGTACAGGTAGGACTAAAGCCTGCAGGAGGCATAAACACCGTTATGGACGCCGTTATCTTCTATACCATCTACAAAGAAGTTCTCGGCGAGAAGTGGCTCACCAACTATTGGTTCCGTCTTGGTACCAGTCGTCTCACCAATTTGCTGCTCAGCGACATTGAAGGCAAAGAGGTTAAGTTCTTCTAAACCGCCGTTCAAACAATACGAAAATCCTGATTTCAACGCAGAAATCAGGATTTTTTATTTCTTAAATTCAATAGAACGGCATTGCTTTATATACACATTCATCAGAAGAAACCATAACATTGCAATTGATTTTATTGGGATTTCATAAAACCAAAAATACAGCAATCTCTCTTACCATAATAGTTTCAATACAATCAACTGAACACTATTAAATATTTAAAAAAGATAGGAAGTAAACATATATCATAGACGCCTACCTCCTACCAATATTGTTTTTCACTTGCAAAAATGTACGATTTACATCTTTCTACAATTGCTGGTATATACCATAAAGGGTTATTTTACCGTTACAACTGTGGCACCATTCACTCCTTTAACAAAGAGAGTTAATTCTATGTCCGAGGGTCTTTTGCCAATATAAGCCATAGCATAAGCCTTTTTGTGGCGTGCAATAGTAGTTTTTTCGATGGTTCCCCAATTATTAATCTTTATTATAGAAGCTTCACCTCCTGTATATTTTACTTCACCATAAGTTACACCTTCAGCCTCTAACTTAGTGTTTTTTACGTCATTAAGATTTACTCTGCAAAGCAGTTTCCTGTCTGCCTTATTTAGCAATTCTACAGCATGCAACTTAAAATCTTCTTTATTCGTAACATAGAGAGTATCTTTGCCCGACTGTGAAGTAGATAATTTAAAATCCTCTTTATTTACTGCTGGAGGGTGGCTATCAAATTCTCCTTTCTTATTACATGAAGCAAAAGAATAAAGTAGAAAGCATAAACATACTGCCAAATAAGAGTTTTGCTAATTTCATTTTTGTTTTTTTAAATTATAACTAATTAGTATTATATTAAAAATCTTAAGGTCAAAGATAAGTAGAATATTACGATTTGAAGAATAGAATCTAAATATTTTCATAGTCCCTAACACCGTTTTTGCGTATCTTTCTCTTATTCTTTGAAGGCTATCTTTTGGTGTTATTGCAATACATAATAAGTTCATCTGTATAGTATGTTGCTACGATTGCTGTAAGAGGATTACTTATAGAAAAACATCATAAATGTTGTAAAAATCTTTCACAAATACAATGTTCGTATAACGGTCTAACTATCAACGCATTGCGAAAACCACTGTTTTGCATTCCAAAAGTATGGTTTTACACAGCAAAAGTGGGTGTTTTGTGCTCCAAAAACACCCACTTTTGCAATGCCAAATGGTATCTACCGTTTCTGTATAAATAATATTTACAAAATTAAAGCATATTTCTCACAAAAATAGTAAGCAGCTATGGCACATACTTAACTCTTTGCGTTGAATCACAAAATCCAGGTAAGCTTTCAACGCATCTGATATTTCTTCGTTGCAGACATAGTCAGAAATAAATTGTAAAAGCCTCGTTGTGCAATTCCAACATCTTCTTTTCTGCATATTCTATCCCTCCACTTTCTTTTGCAAAAGCTACCAACTGGGCGATTTCATCGGCACTTACCGTTCCTTCTTTCACCTTCATAGCCAAGTTAAGCATATCTTTATTACCAGAGATTTCAATGCATAAATAATGGGTAGAGTCAGTTTTCCTTCCAACATATCGTTGCCTGTGGGTTTTCCTATCTCGGTTGAATCATAATAATCGAATATATCATCGCGTATTTGGAATATTATTCCGATATGCTGACCGAACTGTTTTGCAGCCTTAATAGCCTTATTTGATGCTCCTCCAGCCTTTGCTCCAATCTCTGCACAGGTTTCAAACAAGGCAGCAGTCTTCTGTTTTATCACCTCGTAATACACCTCTTCCGATATCTTTTGGTTCGAAATATTAGTCAACTGCAATATTTCTCCATTCGAAAGTGTACGTCCCAATTCTGCAAGGTCGCCTACAATTTCATCAGATTTTGTATAAGCCACATTCAATAGTGCCGTCGAAAGAATATAATCGCCTACCAATACCGACACCTTATTGTTATATATGGCATTCACAGATGCCTGTCCTCTGCGTTCTCCACTCTCGTCCACAACGTCATCGTGTACTAAACTGGCTGTATGAAGAAGTTCTAACCCTACTGCAGCATGTTGCGCAACAAACGTTACTGCACCAAAATTCTTCGCTATTAGTAGTGTTAATATAGGTCGCATACGCTTCCCTCCCCTGTTACGAATATGTTCTAACACACGTGCAAGTAAGCCATCGCTGTGCGTTAACGACTTGTTAAACAGTGAGATAAATTCGTTTAATTCCTGACTAATTGGTTTTTTTATAATCGACAGATAATCCATTGGAAAACTATTTTGATACAAAAATAATGAATTATATCGGTAATTATGGTATTTTTAGTAATTTTACCCATAAATAAGATTTATACAATGGACAAATTGTTTCTCATCGATGCGTACGCACTCATCTTTCGGTCGTACTATGCCCTTATTCGTAACCCTCGTATCACATCAAAAGGATTGAATACATCGGCAATTATGGGTTTTTGCAATACACTAAACGAAGTTTTAACAAAAGAAAATCCAACACACATTGCAGTGGCTTTCGACCACGGACTCACTTTTCGCCACGAGGCATATCCCGAATACAAGGCGCAAAGAGAGGAAACACCAGAAGACATAAAGCTGTCTGTTCCCTACATAAAACAAATTCTTGGAGCTATGCATATACCTATCTTACAGGTAGATGGCTTCGAAGCCGATGATATTATAGGCACTATTGCAACTCAAGCTGGCAAAAAGGGTATCAGCACATATATGCTTACACCCGACAAGGATTATGGTCAGCTCATTCAAGAAAATGTATATATGTATCGCCCACGACACGGTGGAGGATACGATATTATAGGTACGCAAGAGGTGGAAGCCAAATATGGCATTCCCACCCCAGCTCAAGTAATAGACCTATTGGCACTTATGGGCGATACAGCCGACAATTTTCCTGGCTGTCCAGGCGTAGGAGAAAAAACTGCAGCAAAGCTTATCAACCAGTTTGGGTCTATAGATAATATGCTCGAACATACCAACCAGATAAAAGGAAAGCTAAGAGAGAAAGTGGAAGCTGCCGTAGACGATATTAAAATGTCGAAGTTCTTGGCTACCATTCGCACCGATGTTCCAATAGAACTGAACTGGGACGAACTGAAGATAGAACAGTCCGATGAGGACAAGCTACGCGAAATCTTCACCGAATTGGAGTTTAAAACACTTCTTAACAAATTTATTAAAGGTAATAAAGAAGTGCAAAAAACCGACAATTTACAGCTTAATTTATTTGCAGAAAATACGCCCGTTGGTGCAGACGAACCAAAAAGCCCCTTCTCGTGGCATTTTCAGAGACGCAACACAACTATAAACTTATTGAGAATGAGGCAGAAGCGAAGAACATTTGTGATTATTTATTTACAAAGCAATATCTCAGTCTAGACACAGAAACCACTTCGGCAGATGCAATAGACGCAGAATTGGTAGGTTTAAGCTTTTCTGTTGCCGAACAAGAGGCATTTTATGTGCCCATCTCAGCTAATCGTGAAGAAGCTCAAAAATAGTAAATATATTTAAACCTCTATACGAAGACGAGTCAATTCTTAAAATTGGGCAAAACATTAAGTACGATTACGAGGTGCTGCATAAATATGGTGTTACGTTAAAAGGCAAACTATTCGACACCATGATTGCACATTATCTAATTCAACCAGAGCTTCGCCACAATATGGATTATATGGCAGAGACTCTCTTAAACTATAAAACTATTCCAATAGAAAGCCTCATCGGACCAAAAGGAAAGCACCAAAAGAATATGCGCGACCTACTTCCGAATGAGATTTACGAGTATGCTTGCGAAGACGCAGATATAACATTGCAACTGAAAAAATGTGCTAGAACCAAAAACTAAAAAGTGTAGATGCCGAGAAATTATTCTGGGAAATAGAAATGCCACTCGTGCCCGTTCTTGCCGATATGGAACTACATGGCGTGCGTTTAGACACAGCTGCATTAGAAGAAACATCGCATATTTTTACACAACGTATGAAGCAATACGAACAGGAAATATACGAACTAGCAGGCGAAAGCTTCAACATTTCAAGTCCAAAGCAGGTTGGCGATATCTTGTTTGGCAAACTCCAGATTATGGAAAAAGCCTAAGAAAAACAAAAAAACAGGACAATATGTTACAAGCGAAGAGGTAATGGTTAGCTTAGAAAATAAGCACCCCATTGTACACAAAAATACTGGAATACAGAGGTATTAAAAAACTCTTAAGCACCTACATAGATGCACTTCCAAAACTCATAAAACCCCAAACTGGGCATATACATACATCGTTCAATCAGGCATTAACCGCAACAGGACGACTTTCTTCAAGCGATCCGAATTTGCAAAATATACCCGTACGCACAGACGATGGCAAAGAAATACGCAAATGTTTCATACCAGAACCAGGCTGCAAGTTCTTCTCTGCCGACTACAGTCAGATTGAATTGCGCATTATGGCACATCTTTCCGAAGACGAAAACATGATGGAAGCATTCCGCGAAGGGGTAGATATTCATCGTGCAACGGCTGCTAAGATATGGCACGAAGACCTAAACGATGTTTCCGACATACAGCGAAAGAAAGCAAAACAAGCCAACTTTGGTATAATTTACGGCATCACAACCTTTGGTTTGGCACAACGTATGGACATAACAAACAACGAAGCGAAGGAATTAATAGCCGATTACTTTAAGACTTTCCCAAAAGTGAAAGCCTATATGGACCTTTCTATAGAAGAAGCAAGGCAAAAAGGATATGCCGAAACCATATTCCACCGCCGCCGATACCTTGCCGACATTAACAGCCGAAACGCTACTGTAAGAGGATATGCCGAACGAAATGCTATTAATGCACCTATTCAAGGGTCGGAAGCCGATATTATAAAGGTGGCAATGGTGCGCATTTGGCAACGATTTAAACGTGAAAACATTCGCTCTAAAATGATTTTGCAGGTACACGACGAACTTAATTTCTCGGTATTTCCCGATGAAAAAGAGCGTGTAGAACGCATTGTTATAGAAGAAATGCAACAGGCTTATGCACTGAATGTCCCCTTAATAGCCGATGCAGGTTGGGGAGAAAATTGGTTAGAAGCACACTAAATGCTTACAGAACAAGCAATATAAACAAACAATAGCAATGTTGTGCAACTTCAACAACGTTAGCATATCCATACTTCTATACTAGTATAACAATAAATACACGTTGCTACAACCATAGTGTAACGTAGTTAAAGCATAGGTGCTAAGCTTATATGGCGGCAACATTTAGCTATTATTGCAGCAGAAAACTCCAAAGGCATAAAGCTTAAATTTACTGGTTTCACTCTTAAACTATAACTATTCTCAGTAATTTGTAGTAACTTTGCCTGCCTAAAAGATAAGTATGGATATACAAGAATATGAAATAATGGCTCCCGTAGGCTCGCGCGAAAGTCTCGCAGCTGCCATTCAAGCAGGGGCAGGCTCTATCTATTTCGGCATTGGAAAGCTGAATATGCGCTCGCATTCTGCCAATCACTTCACCATAGAATACCTGAAAGAGATTGCAGAAACATGCAACGAACGTGGCATTAAGACCTATCTCACTGTTAATACTGTTATTTATGGCGAAGATATTAGTACTATGCACGAGATAGTAGACGCTGCAAAGGCTGCCAATATCACCGCTGTCATTGTCAGCGACGTAGCTGTTATGGTGTATTGTCGCCAAGTTGGAATGGAAGTACACCTATCTACACAGCTCAACATATCGAATATAGAGGCGCTTAAATTCTATGCACAGTTTGCCGATGTTGCCGTTTTGGCACGCGAACTGAATATGGATCAGGTTGCAGAAATACACCGACAGATTGAAGAACAGGACATTCGTGGACCTCGTGGCGAGCTTGTTCGCATAGAAATGTTCTGCCATGGAGCTTTCTGTATGGCTATTTCGGGCAAATGCTATATGAGTTTGCACGACTCGAACCGTTCTGCCAATCGTGGACAATGCACGCAAATTTGCCGCCGTTCGTACACCGTTACCGACAACGAGACGGGCAATCAGCTCGAAATAGACAACAAATACATTATGAGTCCTAAGGATTTGAAGACCGTTCGCTTTATAGATAAAATGATGAAAGCAGGCGTTAGGGTCTTTAAAATAGAAGGACGAGCACGCGGACCAGAGTATGTTTACGAGGTTGTAACGTGCTATAAAGAGGCAATACAGAGCGTACTGGACGGCAATTACACCGAAGAGAAGAAGAATAAATGGGACGAACGCCTATCAACTGTATTCAATCGTGGTTTCTGGGACGGCTATTATCAAGGACAACACTTGGGGGAATGGACCAAAAACTATGGTAACAAGGCTACAGAAAAGAAGGTTTTGGTGGGCAAAAGTAATGAAATACTTCTCAAACTCGGCGTTGCTGAAATAGCTGTAGAGGCTTCTGAGATTGAGAAAGGAGAGAAAATGCTCATTACTGGCACCACTACAGGCATTCTAAAGTTTGATGCAAGCGAGATTAGATACGACTTAAAACCTGTTGAAAGAGCAGAAAAAGGGTGGCGAGTGTCTATCCCCGTGCCAGAGAAAGTACGCCCAAACGACAAAGTATATAAGCTTTTAAAAACTAATATAGAGTAAAAATACAGCATAAAAGAATAGCAATTATGATAGATCTACGCCAAATAGCCAAACTGTTTCTACGCCTTACTGTAGCTGCATCTATGCTTTCGGCAGTTGCCGACCGCTTCGGTATATGGTCCAAAGATGTATGTATGTGGGGCAATATGAACAAATTTGTTGCTTATACTCAATCGTTAATACCCTATATACCTGCAAATGCTATTCCGGTATTGGCTTGGATAGCCACTATATTAGAGATTTTATTGTCTATTTGTCTACTTATTGGGCTAAAGTTAAAGTGGTCTGCATCGCTCACAGGACTAATGATTCTTACCTTTGCTATTGCTATGGCAACGTCTATGGGCTTTAAAGCTCCATTAGATTATTCAGCTTTCACCGCTTCAGCAGCAGCTTTCGCTATCCTATCGTGTGGTAGAGGAATATGGGAAGTAGACAATCTGTTTGGCAATAGATATAATAGGAGAGAGCGCATTCAGATGATTAGATAAATAAAAAAACATACTATAGAAATGACAATAAACGAAATTCAGGACGAAGTAATAGAAGAGTTTGATGAGTTTACCGAATGGATGGATAAGTATCAAATGCTTATCGATCTTGGAAACGAACTTGAAGGACTTGGTGCAGAATATAAAACAGAACAGAACTTAATAGACGGTTGCCAAAGCCGCGTATGGCTACAATGCGATATTAAAGATGGCAAACTAGTGTTTACAGCCGATTCTGATGCACTAATAACCAAAGGAATTATTGCACTTCTCATAAGAGTTGTAAGCGGACATACACCAAAAGATATTATAGATGCCGACCTTTATTTCATTGACCGCATAGGTTTACGTCAGCACTTGTCGCCTACACGCAGCAACGGACTGCTATCTATGGTTAAAAAAATAAAGGCTTACGCATTGGCATATAGCATAAAAAACGAATAGAAAAGCTACATCTATAGATAGAATAACCGCTATCTATAGATAGAGAAAGTTACATCTATGGATAGAAAACGCTATATCTATGGATAGAGAAAGTTACATCTATGGATAGAAAAAGCTACATCTATAGATAGAAATACTGTAAATAGTAGATGAGAAAGTTACGTACTATAGAAATGAATCGCCTCTCGCTCGAGGAATTTAAGCAGAGTAGGAAGCTCCCAGTCGTGGTTGTGCTCGACGATGTTCGGTCGCTTTACAACGTAGGAAGTGTGTTCCGCTCGTGCGATGCCTTCCGTATCGAGGCTATTTACCTGTGTGGAATAACGGCAACACCACCAAATGCAGAAATACACAAGACGGCTTTAGGGGCTGAAAACTCTGTTGATTGGCAGTATTTCAGCAGTGCCGAAGATGCCGTAATGCAGCTAAAACAAAACAATTACTACGTTTACAGTGTGGAGCAAGTAGAAGGCTCAACGCCATTACAAACTCTTTCCGAACAAATATCGCCCATAACAAACGGCGCAGATGCTCAGAAGCACTACGCCGTAGTATTAGGAAACGAAGTTAAAGGTGTGCATCAATCGATTGTAGACTTAAGCAATGGCTGCCTTGAGATACCACAATTCGGCACAAAACACTCTCTAAACGTAAGCGTTACAGCAGGCATTGTAGTGTGGGAGTTTGCCCGTGCATTGTTGTTATAAGCGTTTAGGCAGCCTAAAAACAAAACAATTGCTGCCCTACCCTATCATCATTTGCAAGTAAGCACACTTCTCTGGATTACCAAGAGTCTTACCCTTGTCGCACGAAAGCTTCACACAGTCGTGCCATTCACGGTTCTCTGTTATGCGCATTCGGGTAAGTTTCACAACAATATTCATTGGTTTCACGTTCTCAACATCGCAAGTTAAGAAAGTACCCATACCATAACTGTCTTTCACCCTACCATCTACATAGTTGTGAATATCTATAGCCCGGTCTATGTTTAAGCCATTGCTAAACACCACTTGCTTTGTAGCGGGGTCTATTCCAAGCTGTTTATACTTTGCAATAATCTTCTCAACCTGTTCCTCTTCTACCCCACTGTCTACACGTAGTCCATTAAACATCATTGCCATACGCTTAGAAAGGTTACTGAAAAACACCTTATCGCCAAAGCAATCGTATAGATAAATACCATTATCGCCATCGTAAACATCGCTGAATTTGCGCATTACATTGAAGTTACACTCAAATATTCCGCTTACACATTCCTCGAATTCTATAATCTGATGGCTCATTGTTCCAATGGCTATAAGGTTGTATTGCATCGCAAGATAAACGTTGCTTGTTCCTGCAAAGCGTCCCGTCCATGGGTGAAAACCATCGTTATCGGTATAGCCACCCTGTTCGTATACCTCCTTCATAGTACGAATAACCATATTTTGGTGGTCGAACGACATACGACGACGCGTACCCATATCGCTTAAAATAAGTCCATTTGAAAGTATTTTGCGTGTTTTTTCCACACAACGTTCATACTCGTGCTTAGGGTTATAGGTTTCTATATCGCCTTGAAGATTGTGCATTAACTCCGAAACAATACTCAAAATGGGCATCTCCCACATAATGGTAGAGAACCATTTTCCACGCACTCGAATATCTAAATGTCCTTCTTCATCTTGCGAAACTGTAAGTTCGTGTGGATTGAAACGATATCCACGAAGAAAAGTAAAGTACCATTCGGGCAAATAATACATACGTTTCTTCATAAAAGCAATCTCTTCTTCTGTGATAATAACACGAGGCATACACCCCAATTGTTCGTTTAGCAGTTCGGCAAATCCCTTTGGATAGATAGTTTCGTTACGATCAAAGAAAGTATATTCCACTTCGGCACGAGGATAAGTCTGCATTATGTAATACTGACAACTAAATGTATAGGCATCGTTATCGGTAAAATGTTGAATTATTTGTTGCATATTCTTTTCTAAAAATCTACCTCATTGTTAAGGCTTTATCCCGTGCAAAGATAATAAAACTTAATGGATAAGTAGGCTAACTCTTATTTATTTTGTACATTTGCACCTAATTTTAATGTTTAAAGAACATCAACAATGCAAAACTTAGTTATATATAATACGTTGCATCGGCAGAAGGAACGCTTCCAACCAATAGCCGCACCACACGTTGGAATGTATGTTTGTGGACCTACAGTGTACGGCGATCCACACTTGGGACATGCACGTCCAGCCATAACCTTCGACATTTTGTTTCGCTATCTACAGCATATTGGCTACAAAGTGCGCTATGTTCGCAACATAACCGACGTAGGACACTTAGAACACGATGCCGATGAAGGCGACGACAAGATAGAAAAGAAAGCACGATTGGAACAGCTTGAGCCAATGGAAATAGCTCAATTTTATGCCAATAGATACCACGATGCTATGCATGCGCTTAACGTTTTGCCTCCATCTATAGAGCCTTGCGCTACAGGACACATAATAGAGCAAGAGGAGTTAGTAAAGGAGATACTAGCAAATGGATATGCTTACGAGAGCAATGGTAGCATTTACTTTGATGTTGCTAAGTATGACAAAGACCATAAGTATGGTATTCTGTCTGGACGAAACCTTAACGACATGATAAACAACTCGCGTGAACTGAACGGCGTGGGCGAAAAGCGAAACCAAACAGACTTTGCTCTGTGGAAACGAGCTATGCCTGAGCACATAATGAGATGGCCCTCGCCTTGGAGTGAGGGTTTCCCTGGCTGGCATTGCGAGTGTACTGCAATGGGAAGAAAGTATCTTGGCAAGCATTTCGATATACATGGTGGCGGAATGGACTTGGTTTTCCCTCACCACGAGTGCGAAATTGCACAGGCAGTAGCAGCCCAAGGCGAACAAATGGTGAAGTATTGGATGCACAATAACATGATAACCATCAACGGACAGAAGATGGGTAAGTCGCTAAACAACTTCATTACGTTGGAGCAATTCTTCACCGGCAACCACGAAACCTTGCAACAGGCTTACTCGCCTATGACCATTCGTTTCTTTATTCTATCTGCTCACTATCGCGGAACTGTAGATTTCTCTAACGAAGCTCTACAAGCTGCACAGAAAGGATACGAAAAACTAATGAATGGTATAGAGGATTTGAAGCACATTCAAACCGCTAAAACAAGCGACGAGAATACAAAACAGTTTGTTTCTACCCTACGCCAGAAGTGTTACGATGCAATGAACGACGACCTTATGACACCTGCCGTTATCTCAAACCTATTTGAAGCGTGCCACATAGTGAACCTTCTTATAGACCATAAGGCGCAAATTAGCGAAGAAGACTTAAAGGAACTCAGCGAAACTATGCATCTTTTTGCTTTCGATATACTTGGTTTAGTAAACGAACGTGGCGCTAATAACGATGCACGAGAGGCTGCTTACGGCAAAGTAGTTGATATGGTGCTCGACTTACGTGCGAAAGCAAAAGCCAATAAAGACTGGGCTGTGAGCGACCAAATACGCGATGCACTTGCTGAAGCTGGTTTCCAAGTGAAAGATACCAAAGATGGTGTAACGTGGAAATTAGATAAATAGGGCTGAATAGCCAACGGAACATAAAAGCGTAAAGCGGAGTTTATCAGGGATTCTTTCGCCCTCTCAACTCCGCTTTACGCTTTTATACTTTTTATTATATGTGTTTCGTAGAACTATTATATACGCACTGCGGTGCCCGAACAAGCCACCATAAGCATAGAACCACCCTGCCCCACTGTTTCATAATCAATATCTATGCCTACAATAGCGTTCGCACCCAATTCTTGTGCACGTTCCATCATCTCCTTAATACACGTATTTTTACCTTCCAGCAATACACTTTCGTACGACTTGCTGCGTCCGCCTACAATGTCTCTAATACCTGCAAAGAAGTCTTTCACTATGTTTGCACCAATAATAGCCTCGCCCGTTACAAGTCCTTTGTACTCTAAAATCTTATAACCTTCAATGTTTGGTGTTGTTGTAATAATCATAATCGTATCTTTTTTTACTAAAACTGGCAGTCTTTATAACCGCCTTACTCTCTTAACGGCATATCTCTCGAAAAATTGTAACTAATCGTCTAATCGTAAAAAAGCAGTACCATTTGACTATAAAAAAATGTTATTAGCATTCAGAAAAATAGCTACAGCATAACTATCTCTGTGTTTGAGACTTACAAAAGCCATATTTTCATCGTCTAAAAAGTATGGCTTTTGCAACGTAAAAGTATGGTTTTTATGCTGCAAAAACCACACTTTTAAGATGCAGTATAGTAATTACCGCTATATGGTTACAGAATGTAAAAGGAATAAAACAGGTAGTTTGGGCATATCTAAATAAATAAGTTATCGTTTGGAAAGTAAAACGAAAATTCGTATTTTTGCATTCCGCAAATTACGATAACCAAAAGGTAAGAAAGGTAAAAAGCAATATGGCAAAAAGACAACAAAGGACTTACTCCGATGATGCGACAATTCTTTTCGATGAAAGAAAAGCACCCCGATGCGTTAATGCTCTTTAGGTGTGGCGACTTCTACGAAACGTATTGCGACGATGCTATAGAGGCTTCTAAAATTCTTGGTATTACTTTGACACGACGAAATAATGGTGCTGCAGCTGGCGATGAGATGGCTGGGTTCCCTCATCATGCACTTGATACCTTCTTACCAAAGCTTATTCGTGCCGGGAAACGTGTAGCAATATGCGACCAACTTGAAGACCCGAAGAAGAAACGAGAGGCTTTAAAGGGACAACGAGGCTTGTCTGCCGAAGACAAGATGGTGAAACGGGGTATAACAGAATTAGTTACACCTGGTATTGCTATGGGCGACAACGTGCTAAACTATAAAGAAAACAACTTTTTAGCAGCTGTTCATTTTGGAAAAGGAGCGTGTGGCGTAAGCTTTCTCGATATTTCTACAGGCGAATTTCTTGTTGGTGAGGGTACTTTCGACTATGTTGAAAAGCTTATTGGCAACTTCTCGCCGAAAGAAGTATTATACGAACGTTCACGAAAAGCCGACTTTGACCGCTATTTTGGTACACGAATGTGTGTGTACGAAATGGAAGACTGGGTGTTTACCGACCTTTCAGCACGACAAAAGCTGCTGAAACATTTTGGAACAAAGAACTTAAAAGGTTTCGGTGTAGACCATCTGAACAACGGAGTGATAGCTGCTGGAGCTATTATGCAATACTTAGAACAAACGCAACATACGCATATTAGCCATATAACGTCGCTCGCTCGCATAGAAGAAGAGAAGTATGTGCGACTCGACCGTTTCACTATTCGCTCTTTAGAGCTTGTTGCGCCTATGCAAGAAGATGGTTTATCGCTGCTTGGAGTGGTAGATAGAACCATAACTCCTATGGGTGGTAGAATGTTACACCGCTGGCTTGTGTTTCCATTAAAGGACGTAAAGCCCATTAACGAACGTTTAGACATTGTGGAATACTACTTCCGCGAACCTGATTTCCGCCATTGTTTAGACGACCAACTACACCGTATGGGCGACTTGGAACGTATTATTTCTAGAGTAGCAGCAGGCAGAGTATCGCCCAGAGAAGTTGTTCAACTAAAGAATGCCCTATCTGCCATACAGCCAATAAAGTCTGCTTGCTTATATTCTAGTAACGAAGCGTTGAAAAGAGTGGGGGAACAGCTGAACCTTTGCGAGTCTATTCGCGACCGAATAGAACAAGAAATAATGCCCGATCCACCACAGTTGGTTGCAAAAGGAGGAGTTATTGCACATGGTTTCAATGCCGAATTAGACGAATTGCGTTCTATCCGAGAGAATGGAAAGCAAGTTTTGTTAGACATTCAAGAGAAAGAAGCTGCTAAAACAGGTATTAATTCGTTGAAAATAGGCTTCAACAACATCTTTGGATACTATCTTGAAGTGCGCAATACATTTAAAGACAAGGTGCCTGCCGACTGGATTCGCAAGCAGACCCTTGCGCAGGCAGAACGCTACATCACCCCCGAACTGAAGGAATACGAAGCCAAAATACTTGGTGCCGATGAGAAAATACTCGCTCTCGAAGCACGTCTTTTCAACGAATTGGTGCAGGATATGCAGGAGTTTATCCCACAAATACAAATAAATGCCAATCTTTTGGCACGGCTCGATTGCCTGTTGTCGTTTGCAAACATTGCCGAAGAGAACAAGTATGTGCGCCCTATGGTTGACGATAGTATGGTGATTGATATAAAGAAAGGTCGCCACCCCGTTATAGAAACTCAACTCCCACTTGGTGAACAATACATTCCGAACGATGTATATCTTGACAACGAACAACAGCAAATTATGATGATAACTGGTCCAAATATGGCTGGTAAATCGGCATTGTTGCGTCAAACGGCACTCATAGTACTCTTAGCGCAGGTGGGTTGCTTTGTTCCTGCAGAGAGTGCACGTATTGGTTTAGTAGACAAAGTATTTACAAGAGTTGGCGCTTCTGATAATATTTCGCTTGGAGAGTCTACATTTATGGTTGAAATGACCGAAGCTGCAAATATTCTAAATAGTGTAACGCCACGTTCTTTAGTACTCTTCGACGAATTAGGGCGCGGTACAAGCACCTACGATGGAATAAGTATAGCGTGGGCTATAGTAGAATATTTGCACGAACAACCACGCGCAACGGCACGCACTCTCTTCGCTACGCACTACCATGAACTAAACGAAATGGCGAAAAACTTCCACAGAATAAAGAACTTTAATGTGTCGGTGAAAGAAGTAAATGGTAAAATTATCTTCCTAAGAAAGTTAGAGCGAGGTGGCAGTGAACATTCTTTCGGTATACATGTGGCTGATATTGCGGGTATGCCAAAGTCGATTGTGAAACGTGCAAACATTGTTCTAAAAGAGTTAGAAGCCGACAACGCACAAGTGGGAAGTGTTGGAAAACCATCAGCAGAGAAGCTTGAGAAGAGCAGGGAAGGGGTTCAGCTATCCTTTTTCCAACTCGACGACCCTGTACTAACACAGATACGCGACGAGATTATAGGATTAGATATTAACAACCTTACTCCTGTTGAGGCTCTAAACAAACTTAATGAGATTAAACGAATAGTGCTTCCAAACAGTAAAAACTAATAGAACGCTCAGTATCTATAGTTTTCAGAACTACAATACTGTATCGCTATTTAGTTTTAATTATAGTATAAAATAAACTAAATTATAAGTTAATTCTTTCGATAATGGTATTTGGTGCGATGCTTTGCATACATTCGAAGTCGGCACGATAGCATGGTTTGTTACCAAATACAGAACAAGGACGACATTCTAATTTAGTGTTTTGCACGGCATCTTCTGTTTTCTGATTCCAACCAAGGAACCCACAGTAAGGATGTGTAGCCCCCCAAATGCTTACAACACGTGTTCCTACAAGCGATGCAAGGTGCATATTGGCACTATCCATCGATATCATAACATCTAAATGACTCATTAATACAAGTTCGTCGTGTAGTCCGTGTAGCACTTCAGACGCACAAATGCAATGCTTATATTTTGTTGCCCACATATTTAGTACTTGTTTTTCTTCTTTTCCGCCACCAAAAAAGAATATGCGCAGACTTGTATAATTGGCAGAAAGAGTATTCACAACCTCTTCCATTTTATCTTTTGGATACATCTTTCCACCGTGGGCAGCAAACGGAGCTATACCTATCCAGCGCTCACCATCAGGTTTTTCACCTATTATATTAGGGAGTTGCGACAGCTGGTTGCCACCATTTGCAAACAATGAGGTAAAAGAAATATTTATAGGATAGCCCAATTTGCTTAATACTTCGGCATAGTTATGGAACGATGTGGGCTGTTGTTCCATTACTTTATGTGTTTTTCGACATAATTTACGCTTACCACTCTTATGCTTGTCAATGTGTGCCACTTTGTATCCAGACAACAAAAAGCGTGTTCTTATGTATTTTGTACGCAACACATCGTGAAAATCGGCAATGGCTGTAGGCTGTTTTGCCTTCAGCCTACCGTATAGTTGGTTTAGTCCTTTAATACCCTTATATTCGCTTTTTAAGTCGGCTGCAATAAAATCTACATTCTTTGACAACCCTGTGAAAAAAGCTTTGGCAAACGGACGGGAGAGAACACTAATGCGCAACTCAGGATATTGCTTTGCAAGCGAATAGACCACAGGTACAGTCATAGCTACATCGCCCATTGCAGAGAAGCGCATTATAATAATGTGGTCAGTCTTCACCTCTTACTTTTTGTAGAGTACAGGATTGGTTGCAGGGTCGTTATACATCTTCATTTGGCGATAAACTTTCATAAATTTACGCCCTGCTTGAATATCATCGAGTAACTGGTCGATAGCCGTTCCCAGATCAACTTGCTGCTCGAGTAACACGTTTAGCTTATTCTTACATCTCTTTATATGTTCTTCCGAAGCATCTGTGCGCTCTGCTTGTTCGCGCATGTGATAGATTTTCAGTGCCAATATAGACAAGCGGTCTACTGCCCAAGCTGGACTTTCGGTATTGATAGTTGCACCTTCTTGTATTTTCACGTCAGAATAGAGCTGTCGAAAGTACGAATCAATTTGCTCTACTAAATCTGTCCTGTCCTGATTAGAACGGTCTATACGACGCTTTAAACTCATTCCATCTTCTGGAGCAATGTGCGGATCGCGGATAAGATCCTCAAAATGCCACTGCACCGTATCAATCCAGCACTTCAAATACAATCTATTCTCAATTGAATCTCTCTCGTATGGATTATTTATAGGTGTGTCTACATTATCCGTGATATGGTAATCGCGGATTGCCTGATTAAAAATCTCATTACAATGGTCTGTGAATGACATATTTTTATTCTTTTTAATTTTTTTCTGCAAATATAGTTCAAATAAATCACATACACAAAATAAAAACACGGCATTTTACCGGTATTGCCGTTATTGAAACAAAATATAGGTTTAATTAATGGATTAAAGTGCCTGTTAAACCGTAAGCGAAAGTATTTAATAACGCATACAATGCATACAGAATGTAGAGATTTAAAATGCTTAAACACAACACGAATAATAGAAATAAGATAGTTTCATAAGGGTATTTAGGCATCTACGAAAGGCGTGGCTGAGAAAAGTTAGGAAAACTATAAGCAGTGTTCACGAGCATTCACCATTCGGATAGATAGCTCAGATATCTATAAAAAATCGTCAGAATTTAGTTGCTCTTGTTTTAGATATCTGTCACGTTCGTCTCAGATATCTGTCGTGTTTGTCTCAGATATCTATCAGTTACGAATTAGGCATCATAAAAAACAACAACTATATGCTCTCATTTATCTATTTCGGCAAAACCATTACTAAAAATCTATAATGCTAATTCCAACACAAAAAGACATTAAATTAATTTCATTTAGCAACTAAGACTTTAAAAATAATGCATTGGCTGAATTAGAAAATAGTAGAAGTAAGGTTCTAATCATACAGCATAATGTCTTGATTTAGCGCAATATAATAGCAAAAAGTATCATTTTTTTATTGCACAATTATATATGTTCTGTGCAAAGTAGTATGCATTTTTTTGAATAAAAAAATTTGCGTGTATCGAAAATTTATCTTTCCTTTGCAGCCGAATTTTATAATTTAGAAAGTTAATAATAATAATTTTAAAAACTTAACAATTATGTCAGAAATTGAATCAAAGGTAAAAAGCAATTATCGTGGATAAGCTCGGTGTTGACGAAGCAGAAGTAAAGCCAGAAGCAAGTTTTACAAACGATCTTGGTGCTGATTCTTTGGATACAGTAGAACTTATTATGGAGTTTGAGAAAGAATTTGGTATTTCAATTCCAGACGATAAGGCAGAAAAAGATTGTTACTGTAGAGCGATGCCATTGCTTTATATCCAAGAGAACGCAAAGTAAGAAGATACATAAATTAAGGTTGGGAGCTTCTGGCTTCCAGCTAATTTTTATCTTTACATTCACTTATTTCTTACTTAGGGTTCGTTCATTCAGAGTCTAAGACAAGAATAAGAATTAAGGAGTTAAGCCAACTCGTTTTACTTATGTTTCTAAAATGTATGTAGAACTAATTGCTTAACTCCTTAATTTTATATCTGAAAAGAGAGCCTTATGCGTCTCGTACTATCACGATGACAGAATTTAAAACTAATAAATTAATGGAATTAAAAAAGAGTAGTAGTAACAGGACTTGGTGCAGTTACTCCATTGGGAAACAACCCTGAAGAAACTTGGAAAGCAATGCTCGAAGGTAAGAGTGGCGCAGCTCCTATTACTTATTTCGATACAACTAATTTTAAAACAAAATTCGCTTGCGAAGTAAAAGGGCTAAATATAAACGATTATATCGACCGTAAAGAAGCACGTAAGCTCGACCGTTATACACAATTAGCACTCATTAGTGCCATTCAAGGTGTAGAAGATTGTGGCATCGATTTGGACAAAGTAAACAAGAATCGCATCGGTGTAGTCTACGGAGTAGGTATTGGCGGTATAAAGACTTTTGAAGAAGAAATTAGTTATTATGCTTTGCATAAAGAAGCAGGTCCAAAATTCAATCCATTCTTCATTCCTAAAATGATTGCCGACATTGCTTCTGGACACATTAGCATACGTTTCGGCTTCCATGGACCAAACTTTACAACCACATCAGCTTGTGCATCGTCTACCAATGCAATCAGTCAAGCATTCAATTTAATACGTTTGGGTAAAGCCGATATGATTGTTAGCGGTGGAGCAGAAGCAGCTATTACCGAATCAGGAGTAGGCGGTTTCAATGCAATGCACGCTCTCTCTACTCGTAACGACGACCCAGAACACGCATCTCGTCCATTTTCTGCAAGTCGCGATGGCTTCGTTATGGGCGAAGGAGCAGGTTGCTTAATTCTCGAAGAACTAGAACACGCAAAAACTCGCGGTGCTAAGATATATGCAGAACTAGTTGGTGAAGGCGAATCTGCCGATGCATATCACATCACAGCATCTCACCCAGATGGTTTGGGAGCAAATTTAGTAATGCAAGCAGCCCTCAACGATGCAGGATTAAAGCCTGAAGACATAGACTATATAAATGTTCATGGCACATCAACCCCCGTTGGCGATGTTTCAGAAATAAAGGCTATTACGCAATTATTCGGCGATGCAGCTTACAAACTCAATATTTTCGTCTACCAAAAGTATGACTGGACACTTGCTAGGAGCAGCTGGAGCTGTTGAGGCAATGGCTTGTGTACTTTCAATTCAGAACGATATTGTTCCCCCAAACAATTAATCATAATGAAGAGGATAAGGACGAAGAAATTGATTACAACCTGAATTTTACGTTTAATAAAGCAGAAAAACGCGAAGTGCGTGCAGCACTTAGCAATACATTTGGCTTTGGCGGCCACAATGCTTGCGTAATATTCAAGAAATATGCTGAATAAAATCATTGATAGAATAAAGCTCCCTTTCCGCAAGGAAAAGGAGCTTTATTTGTCATTATATAATATAATAGGTGTGCTTCCGCATAATCTTTCCTTTTACAAAACAGCCCTTTTACACAAAAGTGTGGCACGAAGGAACGACAAAGGCAAACCCGTTAACAACGAACGCTTAGAGTTTTTGGGAGATGCAATTCTCGATGCTATTGTAGGAGACATTGTTTACGAACACTTTCCTGGTAAACGAGAAGGTTTTCTCACTAATACTCGTTCTAAAATAGTACAGCGCGAAACACTAAATAAGTTGGCTAACGATTTAGGAATAACGCGTTTAATTTTGTCGAGTGGACATTCTCAGTCGCACAATAGTTACCTTGGTGGCAATGCATTCGAGGCTTTAGTGGGTGCATTATATCTCGACCATGGATACACAGCCTGTATGAAGTTTATGAAGAAACAAATATTAGGCGAACTTATAAACATTGATAAGGTGGCGTATAAGGAGGTAAACTTTAAGTCGAAACTCATAGAATGGACACAGAAACACAAAATTTGCCTTGAGTTTAAACCTCTTTCGTTTGGTAAAGACAAGGAAGGCAGTCCCACATTTTCATTCCAGGTAGTATTGGAAGGTATTGCTTGTGGCGAAGGAAGCGGTTACTCCAAGAAAGAAAGTCAGCAAGAAGCAGCTAAAGTTACACTTCAATACATTCGAAAGAACACAAAGTTCGCTGATAAAATATTCAAAGCTAAACAAAAGCGTATAGCTTTAGAACAGCCAGAAGACCTTAGTGTTATTGAAACAACAGAAGATAATGTATCTGTTTTGCCTCTGAAAGATGACGCAGATGATGAATCTAATACATTTACCAACATAGAAAGAGAAGATTGCTTTTCTGGTATGGTGGCAGATGAGAAAGAAAACATTATTGCTAAAGCAGAAGCAGAGGCATTCGAATAATAATAGCTATATAAAGCAGTGCAAAATAGCTTTGCAATTTACAATAAGAATATAAAATAGTGCTTTTCAAAGCTTTTAGTATCAGAATAAAGCCGTATTTTTGCACTAAAAGAATATAAATGTTATTTAGAATATGGCATTAAAATGTGGTATAGTAGGTTTGCCTAACGTTGGTAAATCTACACTTTTCAATTGTTTGAGCAGTGCCAAAGCTCAGGCAGCCAATTTCCCGTTTTGTACAATAGAACCCAACTTGGGTGTTATTACTGTTCCTGACGAGCGTTTGAACAAACTCGCTGAGATTGTTCACCCGGGGAGAATTGTACCTGCAACTTGCGAAATAGTAGACATTGCTGGTCTTGTTAAGGGAGCCAGCAAAGGCGAAGGATTGGGTAATAAGTTTCTTGGTAATATTCGCGAATGCGATGCTATCATTCATGTAATTCGTTGTTTTGAAGACGATAATATAGTTCGTGAAGGTGGGGCAGCAGTTAATCCGATTGAAGACAAGGAAATTATAGATACCGAACTCCAGCTAAAAGACCTTGAAACTATAGAATCGCAGCTTGCTAAACAGCAAAAAGTGGCTGCAGCAGGCAACAAAGATGCGAAGACTATGGTTGCTGTTCTCGAAGCTTACAAAAACTGTTTTAGAGCAAGGAAAGAACGCGCGCAGTGTGCAATTCGAAACTAAAGAAGAACAACTGGCGGCTCACGACCTTTTTCTTCTTACCACAAAGCCCGTTCTTTACGTTTGCAACGTAGATGAAAACAGTGCGAAAGAGGGTAACGAATATAGCAAGCAGGTTGAGAAGATAGCTGCTGAAGAGGGTGCCGAAGCTATGATTATTGCTGCAAAGACCGAAGAAGACATTGCATCGTTGGATAGTTACGAAGACAAGAAACTCTTTCTCGACGAACTTGGGTTAGAACAAAGTGGCGTAAACCGACTGATAAAGAAGGCTTATCATCTCTTAAATCTTCAAACATTCATTACTGCTGGAGAAATGGAGGTAAAGGCATGGACGTTCCATAAAGGTTGGAAGGCTCCACAATGTGCTGGAGTTATACACACTGACTTCGAAAAGGGATTCATCAGAGCAGAGGTCATTAAGTACGACGACTATCTGAAATATGGTTCAGAAGCCGCTGTTAGAGAAGCAGGAAAACTCGGCGTAGAAGGTAAAGAGTATATTGTGCAAGACGGAGACATTATGCACTTCCGTTTCAATGTATAGTTTATGGAGGAATAAAGTATGCTGAATAACTTGCTTTATATAGCCTGGCAACCCAACGAATACCTTGTGCGCATTGGCTCAGCAGGCATACGTTGGTATGGAATGTGTTGGCTGGTAGGGTTTGCTATAGCCTATTTGCTTATGCGATGGCTTTTTAAACAACACAAAATAGCTAACGAGAAGTTCGAACCAATGTTTATGTATGTTTTTCCTTGGTGCATTTATAGGAGCACGCTTAGGACATTGTTTCTTTTACGAACCAAAAAGAATTTTTTCGACTCTTGGCAGCATTTTGTTGAAATATTCCTACCTATTAAGTTTCTTGCTGGCGGTGGGTGGAAGTTTGTTGGCTATCAAGGATTGGCATCGCACGGTGGAGTTGTAGGACTGCTTATAGCGCTTTATCTCTACATAAAACGCACTAAGCTGAACCCATGGTTAGTCCTCGACTTTATGGGTATCTGTTCTACCATTACATCGGTATTCATTCGTTTAGGAAATCTTATGAATTCGGAGATTATAGGTAGAGTTACCGATGTGCCTTGGGCGTTTATTTTTTTACGATGTTGATACCTATCCGCGACACCCCGGACAACTCTATGAGGCAATTGCTTACTTTGTTTTCTTCTGGATTATATTTCTCATTTACAGGAAATATCCTAAAAAGGCTGGTACTGGTCTTTACTTTGGGCTTTGCCTTACGCTTATATTCACTTTCCGTTTCCTCATTGAATTTACAAAAGAAGTACAGGTTTCATTCGAATCGAGCTTACCTATTGATATGGGACAAATACTTAGTGTGCCGCTCATAGCACTGGGTATGTGGGCTATCATACGGTCGAAGGGGAAAGAATATAACGAATAAAGTTACTCTATAAGCAAAAAACACTTTTAAAAACAGTGCATTCGCCGTCTAGAATTCCTATTTATCCATAGGAATTCTAGATTTTTCGTCTTTCAAATACAAACTTTTTTCTATTCTAATAATGGCTCAACAGAAAGGCTGATAGGGTTCTTTTGGAAAAAGATATAGCGTTACGAACGCTACTTTTATATAACACATTGGTGAACAACATATTGGTTTCCGAGATACTATAATAACACCTAAAGTAAAATATTGCAGAATTAAAACCAAATAACTCATTAACCACAATATGCATAGTTCTTATTACTGTGGTATTGTTTCCTAACATTGTTTATTTTCTTATCGGTATCTTGTCTGTCTTTCTAACTTAACGTAGCCCGCTACGCCTACATTGCTAAGACAGACAATCTACTCAACAATAAAAACAAAAATATGCTTAGGCTCTAATGACAGATTTGGATTAAATAATTCGTAATCTTCAGCTAAATAATTATCTTTTAAATACGATAATGTAGAGTTATAAAGGTGGTAGTTTTTATGATATCTAATTCGCAACTGACAGATGTCTGAAAGGAACACGACAGATATCTGTAACGAACACGACAGATATCTGAAACGAACGCAATAGATATCTGAAACAAAAGTATCTAATATCTATCTGATTTTTCTAAGCATTTGTGATATTCCATTCGACTTGTGGGTGTATGTGGACAGACAGTAGATGCTGCTCATAAAATATCTACTCATTTTCTACCTATTTTCTATAATGCTTAAGAATACTAAGTATATTTTTCTTATTTCTTACAACAAACTTTTTTTATACTATAAAAGTTATGCTTTTGCATTGCAAAACAATTGTTTTTGGTAAACGCCTCATATTCTGTACAAATCTAAAAACAATAAATGCGTCAAATTATAACTAACCAAAAATTCTCTAACCAATAATCTTTAACTGTTAGTTCTTTTCCTGTTCTACACCAAATTAATTTGGTAAAAGACTTGTTATACCTATTAAAAATTCGTAATTTTTGCAACTTGGATAGTAACGCATTGTCATATAATGAACTAAACGATAGGGTAGGGGAAGCGTCTTCGCCTTACCAGTATTATGGTTCGTAAACAACGACATCAAAATAAAACAAACATAAGAATGGAATACAACTTCACAGAGATTGAGAAGAAATGGCAGAAGAAATGGGTTGAGAACAAAACCTATAAGGTTGTTGAAGATAAGAACAAGCAAAAGTTCTATGTGCTTAATATGTTTCCATACCCATCGGGAGCAGGTCTGCACGTAGGACACCCACTCGGCTATATAGCCAGCGACATTTACGCACGCTATAAGCGTTTAAAAGGTTTCAACGTGTTAAATCCAATGGGATATGATGCTTACGGACTGCCTGCCGAGCAGTATGCCATTCAAACAGGACAGCACCCATCTATTACAACCGAAAAAAATATAGCCCGTTATAGGGAACAGTTAGACAAGATAGGTTTCAGTTTCGATTGGGAGCGTGAAGTACGTACCTGCGATCCTGAATACTACCATTGGACACAATGGGCATTCCAACGTATGTTTGATTCATACTACGACTATAATGATGGCAAAGCAAAACCTATTTCCGACCTCGTTCTCCATTTTGAAGAAGAGGGAACACTCAATCTCAACGTAGCGCAAGGCGAAGAAAAAACATTCTCTGCTCGCAATTGGATAAGTATGAGCGAAAGAGAACAGCAGGAAACACTTATGAACTATCGTATAGCATATCTTGGCGAAACTATGGTGAACTGGTGTCCTGGTTTAGGAACAGTGTTGGCAAACGACGAAGTTGTAGATGGTGTAAGCGAACGCGGAGGCTATCCGGTTGTACAAAAGAAAATGAAACAATGGTGTTTACGTGTTTCTGCATACGCACAACGGTTGTTAGACGGTTTAGAAAATGTAAACTGGACAGACTCTATGAAAGAGACACAACGCAACTGGATTGGGCGTTCGGAAGGTACGGAAGTGGTATTTAAGAGCATTACACCCACAGCCGATAATGAGGAAATAGAACACGACATTACTATCTTTACAACCCGTGCCGATACTAATGTTTGGCGTAACTTTTATGGTGCTTGCTCCAGAAAGCGAATTAGTTCCAGAGCTTACAACAGCCAAACAAAAGTCAGAGGTTGAAGAATATTTAGCATACGTAAAGAAACGAACAGAGCGCGACCGTATGACCGACCGTAAAGTTACAGGTGTTTTCACAGGTTCGTATGGTATTAATCCGCTAACAGACGAGAAATTACCTATCTATATATCAGAATACGTACTCTCAGGCTATGGCACAGGTGCCATTATGGCTGTACCAGCACACGACAGTCGCGATTATGCATTTGCCAAACACTTCGGTCTTCCAATACGTCCGCTTATCGAAGGCGCTGATGTTTCAGAAGAAAGCTTCGACGCAAAAGAAGGTATCGTCATCAATAGTCCAATAAAACCAATTGAAGGAAGTTTCTCTTTGAACGGACTTACAGTGAAAGAAGCAATAGCAGCAACTAAGAAGTATGTTACAGAGAGAGGATTAGGCAAAGTGAAAGTGAACTATCGTTTACGCGATGCTATCTTCTCACGCCAACGCTATTGGGGCGAACCATTCCCAGTTTATTATAAAGATGGTATGCCTTATATGGTTCCAGAAGAATGTTTACCACTCGAATTACCAGCAATAGACAAATTTGAACCTACCGAAACAGGGCGAACCTCCATTGGGACGAGCTAAAATATGGGCTTGGGACGAAGAGAATAAGACTATTGTAGATAAAGAATTGATAGACAATAAAACTATATTCCCATTAGAATTGAATACAATGCCGGGCTTCGCAGGTAGCTCTGCTTATTATCTTCGCTATATGGACCCACACAATAACAAGGCTTTTAGTGGGAAAAGAAGCCGATGAATATTGGCAGAATGTAGACCTTTATGTAGGAGGAACAGAGCATGCAACAGGACACTTAATATACAGCCGTTTCTGGAATAAGTTCCTTTTTCGACTACGGTTATAGTTGTAAAGAAGAACCATACGAGAAGTTAGTAAATCAAGGAATGATACAAGGACGTTCTAACTTTGTGTATCGTATCAATCCAGACGACCATTCTAAAGCTCCGAGTATTTGTAAGTTTCGGACTGAAAGATAAATACGAAACAACACCAATCCACGTAGATGTGAATATTGTTCATGCCGATGTATTGGATATTGATGCTTTCAAAGCATGGCGACCAGAATACGAAAATGCAGAGTTTATACTCGAAGATGGTAAGTATATTTGCGGTTGGGCAGTAGAAAAATGTCGAAGTCTATGTTCAACGTAGTCAATCCCGATGTCATTGTTGAGCAATATGGTGCAGATACTTTACGTTTGTATGAAATGTTCTTAGGTCCAGTTGAAACAAGTAAAACCATGGGATACAAACGGTATAGATGGTTGTTTCCGATTCTTGAAAAAGTTTTTGGAAACTGTATCAGCAAGACTTAAACGACAACGAGCCTTCTAAAGAGTCTGTAAAGAGTGTTCATAAACTTATTAAGAAGGTTTCTAACGATATAGAACAGTTCTCTTACAATACCGCAATCTCTGCTTTCATGATTTGTGTAAACGAATTAGGACAACAAAAGTGTAATAATCGTGGTCTGTTGCGCAACTTAGTTATATTAATAGCACCGTTTGCACCACACATTGCCGAAGAACTTTTGGCAACATCTTGGTGAAAAAGACAGTGTTTGTAATGCACAATGGCCAACATGGAACGAGGCTTATTTAACAGAAAACGAGGTTCAACTCACCATTTCTTTCAACGGGAAAGCACGCTTCCAAATGACTTTCCCTATTGATGCAAGTAGAGAAGATGTTGAAACGGCAGCATTAAACGATGAAAGAAGTAAAAAATACATAGACGGTAAAACTATTGTAAAGGTAATAGTAGTACCTAAGAAAATTGTAAACATCGTTTGCAAATAGAATAAAAGCACATTCGTTGGTTTGAAACACAACCACGAATGTGCTAAAACACATTATTAAACTATGACAATTAATCAGCAATTAATTAGAGACGAAATAAAAGATTACATTTTACTAACTCTTGGTTTAACGCTGTATGCGGCTGCATTCACAGTGTTTCTTATGCCGTATCAAATAGTAACAGGTGGTGTTACAGGTTTATCAGCCATTATTTTCTATGCAACACAGTTTAAACTCGAAAACACTTATATGATTATCAATGTAGTATTATTGGGTGCTGCACTGAAGATATTGGGTTTAAAGTTTATGATGAAAACCATCTACGCTATTATTGTGTTATATTTTATGCTAAAGTTTGCACAACAATTAATGCCAATAGATACAAACGGACACTTCGTAAAGATATTAGGCGAAGACCAAAAGTTTATGTCGCTCATTGTGGGGTGTTGCATTACAGGTACTGGAATGGCTATGGTATTTCTAAATGGTGGTAGTATGGGCGGTACAGATATAGTTGCAGCCTGCATAAACAAATATAAAAACATTTCGTTGGGACAGGTTCTAATGGCTGTCGATATCTGTATTATTGGTAGTTGTATGCTTTTTCCACAGTTTGGAACATACATTCAGCGTTTTCATAAAGTTATTTTCGGTCTTTGCACAATGTTTATCGAATGTTCTGTACTAGATTATATAATGAACTTAAGGCGCCAATCGGTACAATTTCTCATATTTTCTAAGAAGTATGAAGAGATTGCTAATGCTATTATGCAAGAGCGCGATCGAGGAATAACCATATTAGATGGACATGGTTGGTACACTGGAAAAGATGTAAAAGTAATTTGCCTAATGGCTAAACGTAGAGAAAGCCAATCTATATTTCGTATTGTTAAGATTATAGACCCATTAGCTTTTGTCAGTCAAAGTTCTGTAATTGGCGTCTATGGGGAAGGATTCGATAAAATAAAAGTAAATACAAAGAATGCTGAGAAAGTTCTTTCGCAAGTATATACGAATAACAATACGGAAATAACCAACGAACAATAAAATGAAAATAGTATTTGCAACAAACAATAAACACAAAGCTTATCGAAATTAAAGATATTCTTGGAAACGACTTTAATATTGTTTCGTTAAAGGATATTGGCTGCAACGTAGACATACCAGAAACTGCCGATACGCTGGAAGGAAACGCAAGTATAAAGTCGCATTATATCTACAATAATTATCATTTAAATTGCTTTGCTGATGATACAGGACTTGAAGTTGATGCACTTAACGGTGAACCTGGTGTACATTCTGCACGTTACGACGAATATACCGACCACGATAGCAAAGCAAATATGCGCAAATTGCTCCGTAAATTGGGCGATACAACGAATAGAAAAGCGCACTTCCGAACAGTAATTTCTCTAATTATTGATGGTAAAGAACATCAATTCGAAGGTAGAGTAGATGGATATATTGCTACGAAAAAATCGGGAACAGAAGGCTTTGGTTACGATCCTTTATTTATTCCAGAGGGATACGATAAGAGTTTTTGCAGAACTTGGAGAAGATATTAAAAACCAAATTTCGCACAGAGCACGTGCCGTTCGTAAGCTCGCTGAATATCTAAAGCAACTATAATGAGTAAAAATTTGTCTATTCTGCTGCCCACTTACAATTGTGATTGCACTGCACTTATCAGTGAATTGCAACGACAGTGTGTTGCAGAAGGAACAAATTTCGAAATTATTGTAGCCGACGATGCATCTCCTGACAAACGGTTTATTATAAAAACAGAACCATTTCAAACCTTGATGGCGTTCGTTATATAGAAAAGAAAAACAAAAATGTTGGTAGGGTCGGCTATCCGCAATTATCTTGTTTCTCAGTCGTCAAAAGGAATGGATTTTGTTTATTGATGGAGACCTTTCGCTCAACAATGCTAAATTTATACACAACTATTTGCAAGCCGAAGGCGATGTTATTGTAGGTGGTATTAATATTGTTGAAAACCGAAAAAGATGGGAAACAATTTAAGATACCGTTACGAACATTCTTCAAAAAGAAGCTATTGGTGCCGAAAATCGCAGAAAAAAACACCTTATCAACATCTTAGTACTAATTTCATTGCAAACAGAAAACTAATAGGAAAAAATCCTTATAACGAAGATATAAAACAATATGGTTTTGAAGATGTGTTGCTTGGAAAAACGCTTCAAAGCATTAAATGCAAAAATAAACCATATTGATAATCCTGTACTATTCAACGATTTTGAACTTAACGCAGTATTTCTTTTGCAAAAACCGAAGAGCTTTACGTACACTTTCTACCTTTCAAACAGAGTTAAAAGGCTATTCTAATTTATTAAAAAAATAACTGGAAAGCTACAAAAATGCACATTAGCTGGATAGGAGTGTGGCTTTATAAATTTTTGCATAAACCATTAAAACACAATCTTAAAGGCAATAATCCCAGTGTTTTTCTTGTTTAATATCTATAAACTTCTTTATTTTTTTACATTATAATTCTATAAGGAAATGACAAAAAGAATATACATACTTATATTTACTTGCTTACTCTTCGTACTACCATTAAGTTGTTTTGCCAATGCTACGGTACATGGAAAAACTATATGGCATATAGTAATGTGCAATGGATAGAAAAAGGTGGTAATATGCTTTTATGTACTTGCGTCCAACGACCTATATTCTTATAACGAAAAGGACAATAGTATTCAAACATTCGATAAAGTAAATGGACTAAACGATACCGATATTGAATTTATAGCATGGAACAATGTTGCTAAATGTTTAGTTATTGCTTATTCTGACCAAAAATATAGATTTGCTCACACAAAAAGGAGAAATTATTAGCTTGTCTGATTATTACAGAAAAACTATGACAGCTAATAAAAATAAATAATCTATATATAGAAGGACAATATTGCTACGTTTCAACTGGATTTGGTATTTTAAAAATAAATGTTAGTAAAGCAGAAATAAGCGATACTTACAATCTTGGTTTCAATGTAAACTATACTTATATAGAAGGAAACTATATTTATGCTGCAAGTAACGAACAAGGACTTTTTCGAGCTTTGCTTTCCGATAATCTTTTAGATAGAAATAATTGGCAATGGGTAGGCAACTATGTAGCACAAAATAAAACTATTGCACCCGAATTATTAGAAAAAGTAAAAGGTTTACAACCGGGTGGTCCTAAGTATAATCGTTTTTTCTTTATGCAATATCTTAATAATCGTCTTTATACAACGGGTGGAGCATTTGAACCAGGTGCAATAGGACTAAATCAACCAGGAACAATACAGGTATTAAAGAATGGCGAATGGGATATCTATCAAGACGAATTGGATAAAATAACGGGATATTACTATCACGATATGAACTGTTTGGCAGTAGATCCAAAGAATCCTGAACATGTATTTGCAGGTGGACGAGCTGGATTATACGAATTTTTGAATGGAAAACTTAAGCGATATTTCAATAAAGATAATAGCCTTTTACGTCCTTCGGTTCATAAAGGAATTGAGCTTGGAAACGATTATGTGGTAATACAAGGATTAGTTTTCGACCGAAAAAACAATTTATGGATATTAAATAGTGGTACCAAAACTACATCTTTATTAAAGTTATCGCCAGATGGAACTATGACAGACTATTCTAAACCTCAACTTATGAATAAAGGATTTAGTTTACACGTTATGCGTCGTCCTATTCTTGATAGTCGTGGCTTAATATGGTTTGTAAATAGTCATTACGAAGCCCCTGGTTTGTTCTGTTATAATCCAGAAACCGATAAGCTAAATGTTTATAACAACTTTAAAAATCAAGATGGTTCATCTATTATGGTTATTCAAATGCGTTGTGTTGTTGAAGATGCATATCAAAATATTTGGGTTGGAACAAATGTAGGACCATTACGTCTTACTACTGAACAAATGAAAAATCCTTCTGAAGCTATTTTCGAACAAATAAAAATACCACGCAACGATGGAACAAATCTTGCCGATTATTTATTGGCTGGTGTAGATATTTCGTGTATGGCTATTGATGGTGGCGGCAGAAAATGGTTTGGTACAAACGGAAATGGTGTTTATCTTATTAGTGCCGACAATATGAAACAGGTGCAACACTTCCTAAGCGACAACAGCAAACTTATTTCAAACAATATAGAAAGTATTGCCATTAACGATAAAACTGGCGAAGTTTTCATTGGAACCGATAAAGGATTATGCTCGTATATGAGTGATGCTACAAAACCATCTGATAATCCTGGTGGAGAAGAAACTTACGCTTATCCTAATCCTGTACGTCCAAATTACACAGGATTAATAACAGTTGTTGGCTTAGCTTTTAATTCCGATGTAAAAATAGTTACCACTAATGGCGTACTTGTAGCAAAGGTACAAGTAATGGTGGTACATTTACATGGGACGGCAACGATTTAAATGGAAAACGTGTAGCATCTGGAGTTTATATGGTGCAAACATCCGACCAAGAAGGTAATAACGGAACAGTATGCAAAATAGCAATTGTGAATTAAAACAAAATAAACGCAAACATTGGATAGACTTATTGCGAGGTTTTTGTATGGTAGCTATATTGCTCGACCATACTGAAATATATTATACAGGCGACAACATTATTGGCTACAATTATTATGTAGCCAATGTGTTAGTCGCTTTTTTCTTTCTTTCAGGCTATCTTTTCTATAAAGACACACCGTTTTCGCTGCAACTGAAACTTAAAGCCATTGCACGATATTTATTATTGCCTTATTTTATCTTCACAACTTTTATTGCTATTCCTAAAGCTTTAGCACACGGATTTGATATTCCAGAAACTTTATTCTCTGTTCTTACAGGACAAGCATCGTGGTTTATAGCGGCTCTTATTGTGGCAGAAATTGTTTTTTCCACAGTGTTATGGGCATGCAAAGGTAAAACTTGGTGGTTATTAACACTTTCTCTTGTAGCATCAGTTGCTTGTTATTTTCTTTCCACACGTTATTCCAATATTTATTGGCAAATAGAAAATGCTTGTATGGCACTCCTATCCTTTGTTTTGGCTATTTCTACCATAAGTGGGAAAATGTTTTCCACCGTTTCCACAACCTATCATCATTTTTCTTTTTATTTATACTTTTAGTAATTATAAAAGTATATGAACATACGCAAGGCATAAGTTTACTTATAGAACCTATACAAGTAAATAATTGGTACGTATTTATTTTCGATACCTTTATTTGTACCTTATTCCTTGTTAGTTTGGCTAAACAGTTAGAAAGCGTTACTTGGTTAGAATGGACAGGACGTAGAAGTATTGTTTATTATTTCTTTTCTGGTGGCATACCACTCATTGTTTCTTCTTTATTGCAACGCATTGGTATGGGTTATTCTGGCGAATACTATCGTGTTCTTATTGCTTTCCTTCTTGTCTATGCCTTTACTTCTATCATTGCATGGGCAATTTATCGCTATTTAGGATTTATTGTTCGAAAAATAATTAAGTACAGGGAAAGAAAAATAACAAATATTATAAATAATATTAAGTTCAATCCTAATAGAAATTAAACTTTTGCATTTCAAATTAATGCTTTTAATAAAAAGATTGTTTATATTTGTACTTGCTTGTTGAAAACAACAGTAGGAATAATAATAACAGACTCATAAAATATGAAACTATCTTTAATGTTATCACTTCTAATTTAGCCAATAAAATGCCTTTTTAAGTCTCTTTTTAAAGAACTTGGAGATGCAAATATAAATTCAGAACAAAAGTTGAAATATCTAATGTTTTCAGCTTATTGTTTTTACTTTGATGGTGATATAACACACACGAAAGAAATTCTATCTGATTTAGTTAATTACAATTTTGATGGCGATTATAATAAATGGACTTGGATAGAAGGAAACATTATGCTACAGCTGTATCTTGATAACTTTAATAATATAGAATTAAAGAATAAAGTTCTGGCAACTTTAGATTATGGCAACGATGAGTTGAAAAATAAAAAATAAAGAAAAAGGCTTTTTGCCAGAAGAGCTAATGGGCTGTTATTGCATACAAACGAAAATGTCTTCTTTAGTAAACAATAAAAGAAGTAGACTTTTTAAAAACTAATACCCTATTTCAGCGAACTTATTTTTTTATAAGGGTATTTGGAAATGGAGAAAAATTTACGGAAGAACAATTGATGATCGACCTTACTTCTTTAGAGCAAAAGGTTAAATCTGTAATATCATTGTACAGATAAAAATAGTATTGTTTTGAGAAAAAAATAATTATGATTAAAGAAAAATATTTTAGTATCTCACAATCAAATTATAGTTCGTTCTATTCCATTTAATCATGAAAAAAACAAAAATGGACGGAAGAAACTCTTGAAAGAGGAATATTGTGGAATAAAAAAACTATGTAATTTTAGACCCATTAGTTGATGAATCTTTTTGGAAGTTGGTTTTTTTATAGAAGAAAAAGATATATTACTACCTTGCGAAGATTCTATTAGGGCTGCCATTATTCCTTTTGAGGTAACCAATGTTTGTGATTTTTAGTATAAATACAGTTTCGGAATCCGTTAGATTATATAAAAGATACCACCAAAGATATAATTCAAGAAAATGAAAAGGGAAATTATTATCCACTGAATACATTAAATGAATATAGCTTTGAAAAAAAGGTAATTATAGTATGTTATTTGAAATCTGTATGGGCAAACCTTTAGAAAGTATTGAAGAAGACGAAGTTTACTATAAGTTCACTTTTAAAAAGGAAGATAATACTATATTTAAAGTCTTAAAAGACGACCCTTATGGCTGGAATAAACAGATGAGTCTGTAATAAAAATAAAAAAAGAGTAATGGATATTAACAATATACTCCAATCGAATTAAAAAATAAAATATAATTTGTTTACAACTATTCGGAACGTATAATAATAAAATGGCTTGAAATTTATAATAACAAAAATAAAAAAATCATAATTATAAAATTAAAATTTATAATTAAAGTTTTGCTGTTTTCTTATTATAAATTTTCAATCAGTAATTTCCTCAAAAATAAATAAAAAAATGACGTTATATTTATAAAAAATGTAGCGTCATTTTTTATTACTATACTAACTTACCAATAAATAAATATTAAAAATTTACATTCCTATTCCCATGCCAACTCCACCAACCTGACTGTCGTTTTTCTTTTCTTGAAAATCGTTAGAAATATTGGTTTTATTTGTTTGGAATTGTCTTTTTGTATTACCAAATTTCCAAGTAAGTGTTAATCCTATTTGCTGAACAGGAATCACTATATTTACACGTTGCGTAAAGTCAGTTCCTTCGCTATAAGTGTTTTGTTTTATTTTTTTCCAGAGAATGGAGTAAAAGTAGTTTAAAGCTACATTTAGTTTTTCGTTAAAGAAATCTTTCGATAAAGCTAAATTTATCATATTAAATCCTTCACTATAACCTTGCAATGTATATCGTTTTGTCATACCTCCGGTATATATACTTGCTTTCACATTCCAAGGCAAAGTTTGTTGTATTCCTATAAAAGCAGTAGCTTGCCAAGCATATTTTTTTTGATTAAGTTTATTAGAACGCATATCTCCATAATCTAATCCACCATTAAGAAAAATACGTGTATTTGGCGTTATAGAATAGTTTATGAATGTGTTTAAATTAGTCCAACGGCTACGCACAATGTTTCCGTAGGTATTGTTTAATACACCATTAGCATCCATAAACGAATATTGTTCTATTTGGTTGTTTGCAAATGCTTCGCCTAAAGTAAGATTTATCATAAATTTTGGAGTAAAAGCATTGAATACAACACTTATGTTGTGGCTTTTTTCTACATCAAGGTCTGGATTACCGTATGTAAGTACAGTTGGTATAGAACGATCGATATATGGGTTTAAGAATGTAATTCCTGGACGCGAAATGCGCATATTGTAGTTTATACCAATATTTAGCGTAGCCCCTATATTATAGCTAAAGCTTGCCGAAGGTACTAAATTATTGTAGCTTCGTTTAAAATTAGAACCATGTCCTAGTATAAATTCTACATTCTCCCATGTATGTTCGTAACGTGTACCAAATTTAGAACTAAACTTACCCAAAGTTAATTTATATTCTATATACGAAGCTAAAATGCTTTGTGTGTTTTTGTAGTTTACACTGTTAGTGGCGTTCAGAACTTCGTTTCCACTTATTATATTGTAATATTTAGAATCGGAAGTATTTCTTCGTCCTATAAATTTAGCACCTATATTAAGTGTTTGTATTTTAGACAAAGGTGTTGTATAGTCAGCTTGAAATGTATGTTCTGTACCACGCATTTCAGAATCAGAATGTAAATCGTTTAATGTTAGTGGTATTCCCACAGGTAATGGGTCGTAAATGTTTCTACTTTCTGTTGTAGTAGGGTTTGTAGTGAACAGATAACTCAAGGTAATGTTACTTGTTTTATTGTGGTTTAAAAAGCGTTGATAGTCTATGTTTCCATTAAAAGAAGTGTTTTTATTTTGTGTCATCATATAGTTTCCATACGAAAACCCACTGCCATACATACCACCAGAGAAAATTGTTGTTGGATGTCCGTTACTCTTTATGTTGAAATTCATTAAACCAATAGAAGCTCCTATATTGCTTAACGAATCTATGTCGTAACCCAAACTAAAGTTTGCCATATTGAAAGGCACTTTTGTTTTACTTGTTTGAAACGAATTCATTTTCGACCCATCAGAAGCAATACGTTCTGTTGTAAGTTCCATTTTTCCTGTTTGCGAATGGTTGTGCGTTACATTAGCACTGTAGGTTAGTTTTCCTTGTTGTCCGCTTACAAATACAGAACCATTCCAACCAAAGTTATTAATCATACCACTAATACTTCCATTGTAACCGTTCATATTATTTTGTTTTCCACCTATTTTATTCATCACAATGTTTAAAACACCACCAACTCCTTCAGCATCATATTTTTGCGCGAGGGTTAGTTACAACTTCAATTGACTTAACTGAAGATGCAGGCATCGATTTAAATATTTGTGAAGGATTAGCAGAAAACATTACATTTGGTTTGCCATCTACATAAACTTTAAAAGAACCTTGTCCGTTTACAGTAATATTATCTTGTCCGTCTACCGTTACCAATGGAACTTTACGCAACATATCGAGTACAGTTTTCGATTTAGAATCAACATCGTTCTCTATATCATAAGTCATTTTGTCGGTTTCCATTTTTACAAGTGGCTTTTGTGCTACAACTTCCACACCTTTCATCATTTTTTCATCGTCTTGAATTAAGATAGTTCCAAGATTTAAAGTAGTGTTTGCTGCACTAATATGCACTTTTCGTGTTATAATTTTACGCCCAATAGAACTTATTGTAAGTGTAAAATTGCCTGTTCCTTCTACTTTTTGCAATATTTTTACCATTATCATCGGTAACAGACATAGCAATAGGTTTATCTAATTTCCCATTTTTAAACACACGAATAGTAGCAAACGATTCGCTTTCACGTGTAATAGAATCGAGCAATTCACCTATAATGGTGTTTGTTTGTGCATTCATTATTGTGGCTATCCACATTAATGCAAATGTTAGTAATGTTTTTCATATTATTGTTTTTGTATTTTTATTTTTGCACAAAGATAAATATAATATAAAAGTATCCGAAAATATATTTCGACCACTTTATTTATTTTTTTCGACGAAAAGACATTTTTAATTTACTTGCGATTCTATTTTGTGGCGAATACCTTTCATTGAAGTAAGAAAAAGCTTTTGCAGAACCAAACTTCAAATTTAAATCTAACCGAATAGGAATATGGTTTTTCATCGTCTGTAACAAAAAAAGTTGGCTATATTACGCCACTTATCATCGTCTTTTTCGTAATAAGCAAGTTCTAAGCAACGATATTTCTTGTCGTTATCAGCCTTTATTGTTTTTTTACCATTATAAATTATACGTGCTGGAGCAAGAGTTTTACCACTTACTAATGGGAAATTCACAACAAATCCTTTCTTCCAACTTGTAGGATTAAAACTACGTGCCCTAAGAAATATACTCATCATATCGTAAACACATTCCTTTGGCGAACTGCTTTTCCAATGTTTTTCTCCATCAGCATCTATTCTGTGCTGCTTTATATTAATATTACCATTAGGATACGAATAAAAAACCCTCGTCTACCGTATATCTTTTACCTTCTTTAGCTCCTTTACGATAATAAAGTGGTGCTAAATCTTTCGTATTATAGCAAAGTAATGTGTCGCGCATAATAAAATAGTTATCCAATTTTCCATTACCACGCGTTGTTAACGATGCCCGATAAGCAGGAATACCTTTATAAGTAGACGAAACTGTATACCAAGAAGCAGTTCCCACCTTTACCCAAACAAATTTCCAATTAAAATAAAGGTTATAGTTTAAAAATTCTCCACTATTAAAAGCAGTGTTATGGAAAGAACATTGTGCCGAAATCGATAAAGAAAACAATAAAAAAAGCGACACTACATAAAATTTAAATTTTTCTCATCTTATTCACATTTTTTCTTGTTAGTTACATTATATTCTTATTTATTCTTTTTAAAAAAAGAAAAAAATAAAAAGAGTAGTATGATGTGTTGTGGATAGTGTTTATAAGTTTTCAACCAATTTCTTGCATATTTAGTTATTAAACCGTGAATAAAAGTTATCCACACTATAAAAATTTGCTTTCTTATTGATATTCAACTAATAAATAAAGTTATCCACATTTCCACTCTATCTTGCAAAGATAATAAGTTAATATCTTTTTATATTGTAAAAAGCTGTGTAAAACTTCTATAAAAGTCTATTAATAACTTGGTAGTTATACCCATTATCTTCGTTATCTTCTGTGCATTGTTCATAAACTAAAGGTTATTCTAAAGTTATTAGTAAAGTTATCCACACAGTTATTCATAATCCTGATAAATTGATTTTTAACCCAAATCGTCATTAGATCACAATGGATCCATTGTTTAATTAATCGTATTATTTTCTGACTAATGACTAATTTGAGTTTAAATGTAGATTTAGTATGTTCTTATAATATACTTATTATATAGTCATATTTATAGAACATGGGTGTGTCTCAACCACTCTAAAAATATTGTTTTAATAACCTTTTTATCGAAAAAACAAATTTGAACTTTTTCCTATTTGTGCTAAATAAATTCCAGATTTTGGAAAACAAATAGTTGTACTATTAAAAAAGAATTAGGTACAGCCAAAACTCTTATTGCGCTATAATTAAAATCAGGGAGCTTTTTTTAAATATTGAAGAACAAAAAGAGAAACTAACTTTTTCTTATTTTTCTTTTTTTATTTCTTCTGCGAGACTAACAAATTCATCAAAAGATTTTAAATCGCCTAAAAGGTCATAAAGCAAAGGAGAATGCGCATCATATAATGTTTGACAAATTACATATCCTTTAGATTTATATATGGTTTCTCCCCACCATTTTGCATTTTTCTAAGCGTGTATCCCAAAAAATAATAACCTTCTCCTAACCATGGAGTTTTAGCACCGGTTTTTAATTTTTATTTTTCATAAAAATAAAAGAACAGAAATACGGACCATGATTTTCTATTTCTTCATTATTATTACGATGTTCAAGTGTTTGATAAATTTTTGGTAAGTTTCATTTATCATTTAACTACAGATGTGTTTTTTTGCAAAGAATATCTGTCAATCCCATTAAGTTTACTGTTGGCAATACTATAGGAGAAGTATTTTGCCCGTAACGAAAGTGTGCTGACAAAAAGCTCTTATATATGGGGAAAAATTATTGCGAGACTATTAGGATAAAAAAATTCTGGTATATCATTAAATCTAATTTTTCCCATTAAAAAGAAAAAGATGCAATACAAGAAATACTTATTACAACCGTATCTGTCTCTTTATAGATTACAGCAGTATCAAAAATAGTTTGTAACAGCCATCTTTTTCATAAAATTTACCTGAAGGCTTGAAATTTATATCTAACTCAGCTTTTTGCGGTATATCAAAATTTAAAAATTGCCTTAGTAAATTTATAGCCATCTAATTTAAATGCTACTTCATTGTTCATAGTTATGTTACTTTACCATATTGTGCATTAGAATTTATATTATCAGTAGAGACAGTGAAACTATAATTATTTTCATTTAAGAAATCATCAGAAGAATTATATTCTATCTCTGTACCAATATAACCTCTAATTATATTAGCATATTCTATAACATCAGGACCAATCTCATTGAGGTAGTCCCATTCTCTGCTCTCTTTCTCAAGAATATCTGCTGGAGTATTCTCAAAATAATTTTTAAGTTGCTCAAGAAGTTTTTCCCATTGTCCTTTTTGTTATTTTTATTTCTATGGCAAAGGTATGATTTTATTTCTGAATATCCTAATAATACTCTATATTTCGATATAATTGTATATGTTTGTTATAACTTTATTTTTTTAAGTTTATATAAAATATTTAAATTCTCACACAAAAATTAATTATAAGTTGAGGAATTTCTTATTAAAAAATAATTTTTTTAATTACAAATTTTGAAATTATAATTATATTTTTCGGAGAGAATATCTATAACTTACATAAAAATAGCTAAAAAAACAGGGATATTCAGTAATTTTGCAGTAATTTTTGCAATTTAAACAATAGGATAAGAAATGAATTTAACAAGCATAGTAAATAAGTTGTACTTTCAACCTCGCCGACGAGAATTGGAACGTTATATTAATAAAGGCGAAGAAATGCAACACGAAATATTACAATACTTGGTTAAGCGTGGCAAAGATACTGAATATGGTAGAAAATATTTGTTTTCTACAATAAACAATTATAACGATTTTTGCACAGAATATACCTCTTAATACTTACGAAGAATTAAAAGGATATATTGAGCGAATGAGGCATGGAGAACGAAATATATTATGGCCAGGACAAGTAAAATGGTATGCAAAATCGTCGGGAACTACTAATGATAAAAGTAAATTTATTCCAATTACGCACGAAGGTTTACAAAATGTGCATTATCAAGGAGGAAAAGATGTTCTGGCTTACTATTTAAGCAACAATCCTAATAGTAAACTTTTCAGCGGAAAAGGACTTATTCTTGGTGGAAGTCATTCGCCCAACTATAATTTTTCAAATTCGCTTGTTGGCGACTTAAGTGCCATTCTTATAGAAAATATAAATCCATTAGCCAATCTTGTTCGTGTACCTTCTAAAGAAGTTGCATTATTAAGCGATTTTGAAGTAAAGCGAGATAGAATGGCTAAAGAAGTAATTTCGCAAAATGTAACCAATATTTCGGGTGTTCCATCGTGGATGTTGTCAGTTTTGTTACGTGTAATGGAACTGTCTGGAAAGAAACATTTGCAAGAAGTTTGGCCAAATTTAGAAGTTTTTTTCCATGGAGGTATATCTTTTACACCTTATCGTGAGCAATACGAACAGCTTATTTCAAAGCAAGATATGCAATATATGGAGACTTACAATGCATCGGAAGGATTTTTTGGAATACAAGACGATCCAACTGATAAAAGTATGTCGCTAATGTTAGATTATGGTGTATATTACGAATTTTTACCAATGGACGAATTTGAAAGCGAAAAGCCAAATATTGTTCCATTAGAAGGTGTAGAAATAGGGCGCAATTATGCCATTATTATTAGTACAGTGTGTGGATTATGGCGTTACGAAATAGGCGATACTATACAGTTTACATCTGTTCGTCCTTATAAATTTGTTATTACAGGGACGTACAAAAATATTTTATTAATGCTTTTGGCGAAGAACTCATAATGGATAATGCCGAAAAAGGAATAGAAGCTGCCTGCAAAAGCTACTGGAGCGCAGATTTCTGATTATACAGCTGCACCAATTTTTATGGATTCAAATGCCAAAATGTCGCCATCAATGGCTAATAGAATTTACAAAAATGCCCGATAGTATAAGCGATTTTGAACGCATATTAGATAGCAAAATTGCAAGAAATTAATTCCGATTACGAGGCAAAAACGCTTTCACGATGTAACATTACAGCAATTAGAAGTGGTGGTTGCACGGAAAAAATTTGTTTTAACGATTGGTTAAAAATTGAAAGGTAAACTTGGTGGTCAGCACAAAAATTCCACGACTATCGAACAGTAGGAAGAATATAGACCAAATGTTGGCAATGAATATAAACTAAACAAATATGAACAAACAAGGCATAAAGAAAACAAGTTGGAAAGTAGGAAGTATAATTTTATTCAACTTACTTTTAATAACTATTTTTTTCGTGTGCAAGAATGGGAGTCCTGACGGTGGTTGGTACGACGAAACACCACCAAAAATACTTGGAACATCGCCTGCAAAATGGTTCTGACGATGTAAATAGTAAAAAAGTTACCATTCTGTTTAATGAATTTGTAAAACTCGATAATCCAACCGAAAAGGTTGTTGTATCGCCACCACAATTAGAAGCACCCGAAGTTAAAGTAAGTGGAAAACGAATTACTGTGGCTTTGCAAGACACTTTAAAGCCAAATACTACTTACACCATAGATTTTTCTGATGCCATTACAGATAATAATGAGGGAAATCCATTAGGAAACTACACTTATTCGTTCTCTACAGGCAACCGAATAGATACAATGGAAGTGGCAGGATATGTGTTAGAAGCACAAAACTTAGAGCCAATAAAAGGTATTTTAGTGGGACTTTACAGCAATCTTAGCGATACAGCTTTCCAACATGAACCTATGATGCGCATTGCTCGTACCGATGGAAATGGACATTTTGTGATGAAAAGGTGTGGCAAAAGGCGATTATCGTATCTATGCTTTACAAGATATGGACGGTAATTACAAGTTTAATCAGCCAGGAGAAAAAATAGCATTTACACCAGAAATAATAATGCCTTCGTTTAAACCAGATGTACGACAAGACACTATTTGGAGAGATTCGCTCCATATTAGCGATATAAAACAAGTGCCTTATACGCACTTTTTGCCCGACGATGTGGTGCTTTCTGCCTTTACTCAAATACAAACCAACCGATATTTCTTAAAAGCAGAACGCAAAGAACCCAACCATTTCACCTTTGTTTTTATAGTTATGGCAATGCCGAATTGCCCGAAATAAAAGGTTTGAACTTTAACGAAAAAAATGCTTTTGTAGTAGAACCCAGTTTAAATCAAGATACAATTACCTACTGGCTTCGCGATACAATGCTCGTAAATCAAGATACATTGCACATGCAAGTTTCTTATTTGGCAAACGATTCGTTAGGAAAATTGGTAAAACAAACAGATACATTAGAAGTTTTGTCGAAAGTTCCCTACGAAAAACGTCTGAAACAGCAAAAAGGATGAATACGACAAATGGAAAAAAGCAACAAGAAAAAGAGTAAAAAGAAAGGCGAACCTTACCTAACAGAATATCCAGCAACACCCTTAGAAGTAAGAATAAAAAAATGGAACACAAATAGCACCCGACGAAAATCCAACCTTTATTTTACCATCGCCCGTAGCTGTTTGCGACACGTCTAAAATACATCTTTACGAAAAAGTAGACACTCTTTGGCAACGTGCTAAATATCAGTTTGGTAGTGTTCCTGGTATTCCTCGGCAATATAAACTTGTGGGTGCATGGAATCCAGGGCACGAATATAGTCTCGAATTAGATTCTGCCACCTTTATTGATATATATGGCAAGGCATCGCCAAAGGTAAAACAGAGTATAAAAGTGAGTTCGCTCGACGAATTTAGCACGCTAATTGTGTCGCTTCAACAAATGGAAGGCAAAAACTGTTTGCTGCAATTGCTCAACGAAAGCGATAAACCCATAAAAGAAGTAGTAGCAAAAAACAACGAAGCTACTTTCTATTATGTAAAACCAGGCACATTCTATTTGCGATTAATAGTAGACGAGAACGATAATGGCGTTTGGGACACCGGACTTTATAATACTCGCCAGCCAGAAGCTGTTTACTATTACACAAAAGAAATAGAATGTAAAGCCAAACGCGATGTGAGAATAACGTGGAATCCACGTCAAACTCCACTTTATTTGCAGAAACCGGCAAAGATAACTAAACAGAAAGCCGACGAGAAGCAAAAAATAAAACGTCAAAACTACGAACGTGCTAAGAAACTCGGCTTAGAATATAACCCGAAAACTGGCGTAGCTGAGAAGGAAAAGAAGAGTAAAAAGGCTCATCGTAAATGAGTGTTCCACTTGCGCAATGTTCTTAAGTTCATCATTCACCGTTTCTATAATGGCTCTTTTTCTGAGTAAAAGTCTGTCTGAAACACTCATTAAAGCTCCTTCCATGTTACTTTACAGTCTTTTTAAAACATATAAAAATTCCCAATCATTGTAATGCTAAGAGTATACACTTTTCCTTTAATAGAAGTGTAATTCGTATTTTCATTTATCGTTACGATATACAATATTGGGATTTATAGATTGTAGATTCCTTATGAAGCCATTTTTGTCTTTTTGGTGAAATAATAAGAGGTGTTTTTGTTGGATGAAATATATTTCTATTCGATCTAGCGAGGCTGCCAGTGCAGCAAGAATAGAATTTGTGTCTTTTATTTTTTTCTTATTTGATTTATGTCATAATTGGTGGTTGATAACATACCGCATTTAACAGAGAGGATATTATTATGGATAGTATAACGGATATCAAAAAAGAGAAAAAGAGCAAAAAGAGAATTAATGCTACAATTGTCACTACAATCCACGAAAAATCGTATACTAATACGGGTATTATAGGAATTACAGTGAATCCTATAATGGCACATATTAGCCAAATTGCAATTTTTGTTTTATAAACTTTTTTTCCATCCCGTTCAATAATTATATGGTCATATTAAATCAATCTGCATTTTTGTTAGTTGATAACATGGTTAGTTTTTGTAATTTTATAGTCTTGACCGTTCAGACACTCCAGCATTACTTCCATTATATCTATTTTTTTCTGTAAGTTAAATTTATATGAAACTGATAATATAATTCCGTTTACTTTGCGATAAGAATTTCTTATTAAATCGATATTTACAAATTGCAGATGTTTTTCTTCTTTATTTGTTTTAAAATACATCGGTCCAATTAAGGTATACATCAAGTTTTTCTTTAAAAAAGATTTTGAAATACCTAAACTTATATCTCCTTTTGGCTTATAATGATATAGCATAATATGTCCTCCTGTTGAGAACGAGGTATAGAAATAAAATATGTATCCATTTTTAGCGATAACATATTGTTGAATGACAAAGAAAAACATTATAGAATTATAGTTTCTGCCATTAAATTCCAATAAAGGCTTTTGTATAGAAGTATTAATAAATGGAGTCCACTCTCCCTATAGACTTTGACCACGATAATGCGAAAGAGAGTTTTTGATACTTAGGAATATTTTTTTGGTGAATATAAAATAGATTCCATATCCACAAGTTTTTCTGCCGTCTGTATAATTGCTTTTTCTATGTTCAAAAGATAAAAATAGCATTAAAGTTTTTATATGTTGCAAGTAGCGATAAATCATAAATTATGCATGGTTTTAAAGAGGTGTTTCCAGAAGCATATTCTAATGGAGAATAATATTCTACGTTCGATCTTAGTTCTTGATAATTAGGTCTGCGTATTTTCACAGAATAATTTAGCCCAGTAAAAATTACCAAAACGTTTTTTTGAGCGATATTGATGGAAAAAAAGATTATTATTGCTCCATTTTTATTTTATTTTCATGGTCTGTACCATCTTTATATCTTATCAAAGAATGTTCATATCTAAGTCCGAAAGTTAAATCTATAAACGAAGTATGTGTATTAAATTCGCAAAAAGTAGCAACAGTTCTCTCTTTTCTTTCAGATTTAGTATAGGTTGGTATAACTCCATTTGCGATAGACGAACAAAAATTCTGTGTTATAGTTAGTAATTGTTGCCTCTGAACCAAATTTTAAAATACTATTTCCAATATTCAATTTTGAAAGAATTTTTTTGGCAAAAAAATAAAAATAGTCATAACTACCATTGCTAATACCAGAATTAGTATTTCCACTATTCGAATTTTTTTATTTATATTTTTGTTTTGTCTTATCTTTACTGCTTGCAAGATAGTTATCTGCTTGTAAAATTAAATATTTCGTAAGGTTGTAATTAACAAAAGATTCTAAGCTATAAATTCCATTCTTTCTATTTATGCAGTTAGACGAGTTTATTTTTGAAATAGCATTAGAATTTAATTTATATGTATCCTGAATATCATAATTATCCACATAGTTAGGTGTCCAAGTATAGGTATATTTTCCTCCAAAAAGATAATTTGTTAGCAATATAATCGAACCCTAATGCCCCATCAAATCCTAACCACTTATTTAATAAATCTGAATGTTGTTTGCGTTCTTTGTTATTTTGCAATTGAAGTTTAGAAATTTGGTTTTCTACAGTAGAAGTTCTTGTATTTCGCATATTAATATTAGCAAAGAAATCGTAAGAACCTTTTCTATAATTCAATAAATTACTTGTAGTTTCTGATATTTGGTTCCCTAAATCGAATAGAGAAATGTCTATGTTTCCTCCCTAAACCTTCGTCTTTTCTCCTTTTTGTTGTAATTTTAATAATAGATTGTACAGATGCATCATATTCGCTTCCCCGGAGAAATAATTATTTCTATATTTTTATATCGCTACCTTTTTATGTTAAGTAGTTCGTTTATATCTCTTGCTTCGTGCCCATTAAGAAAGAAAATAGGTGTACCACGTCCAACAACTTCTATATTGTTATTAGATAGTGTTACAAAAAGGCATATATGGTAAAATTTTTCGATAAATTAAGCAACTTCGAAAGATGGGAGTTTTTCTATATTAATTAGTAAAGAGTTGCCCCTATTTAAAGTAGATTTATGTACAACTACTTCGCCTAATTTAAAACTTGCCTCTTGTAGCGTAATAGTTTTTAAGTGTATCTATCAATATTGGGATATTATAATCTTCATAACCTAAGCATTTCACAGACAGTCTATATATACCTTTTCCATTAAGTTGAAATGAACCTAACGAATCGGAAACTGTAGAATATAATTTTGTAGAATCTTTTATGTCGAATAAATTAATATTAGCGTATTGTGTTGCTTTCCCACACCCATCTATAATGTGTATTGTTTGTGTTTATGAGAAGAGTAATTGTGGAATCCATAAAAAGAAAAAAAGAAGATTATTTTTTTCATGTGTTATTTAATTTAATCCCTTAACATATATTTATTCCTTTCGTAAGGAATTTCAACTGAAAAGGTATTCAAATGCTTTTTGGGTTCTTAGATATTATCTGTAGATTATAAGCCTTAAAAGGCTTATCTAAACTTAGAGGTAGCAACAATTTTAATCTCATTAATTTTTGTCTTCATAATCTTTTAATTTGATTTTTAGGTTTTTGCAAATTTATAGATAGACTACAAAGTAAATAAAAACGTAAAACATTGATTAAGTTTATAATATTTTTAACCTTTATATATTGAGCTAACAATGAGGAAAAAGGCAGATTATAGATAAATATAAACGTAAATTAGTTCATTGCAAATAATACTTTCAGATACGGTTATAAGAGACGTAATTATGTTCTGCAAAAGGCATAATTACGTTTTCTTTATTTAGCTTAAAAGCATTATTTTTGTTTTAGCCATTTTGCAAAAATAGGGTCGGTTATAACCCATTCTGTTTTTTTGTTTTTTTCTATTAAGTCGCGTTCTAAGAGAGCTGTTTTCAGTCGAGTTATATTCGAATAGCTACCTAAATTATATTCTTTGCGCACTTCAGAAAGTCCAAAATCTTTTGTAACTCCTACAATTATAGCTCGAAGAAAATTTAATTGAAATTCAGATAATGGTTCAATCATCTGCATAAAAAGAATATCGTTTGTAGCCAATAAGTCGTTTTTGGCTTGCTTTACATCGTTTTCAGTTACAGTTTCTCCTTCTTCTTTTAATGTAAAAACCAACCAAGCCAATTGTTGTACGTAGGCAGAATAGTTTTCGGTAAATTTGCAAATCTCTTCTGCCAAAGCGTGGCTAATGGTTCTTTTTCCATCGGCAAAATGCGAAACAATATATTCAACCCAATCTTCTGTTGCTATTTTGTTTAACGAAATTGTGTCGCCAAACTGGAAAAAAGGCATACTTCTATGGAGAAATATACTGCTCATTAAGTGGTGTTTACTTCCAAAAAGACAATAAGATACGTATTTTTGGTGTTGCCAAACAGTTCTTAAACGTGCCTGAATTTGTTTACTATTAGCCATTTCTCCTATTTGCTGAAACTCGTCTATACATATAACAATGCGTTTTTTTCGTTTTATAGCAATTGTTTCAGCCATTTGTAAAACCTCTTCTGGCGTGTGTGTTTTTGGAGTAATACCTAAAGAAATGGAGAAATCGGAATTAGGTTCAGGACTAAAAGATATTTTAGGAGTGAGACGGTAAAGAAACTCTTTTGCTTCTTCAAACCATAATTCGCTTTTCGAAGCAGTTTGTTTTAATACCTCTGCGGTTAATTTATTGTAGAAATCGTATTCGCTTTTGCAACCAAATATGTCTAAATAAACTGTAATTATATCTTTATTGTTGAGCTTATTACATACGTGTTTCACTAAAGATGTTTTTCCTAATCGTCTTGGCGACATTAGAATTACGTTTATTCCACCTTTAAAATTATCTAAAAGCCGCTTTGTTTCTCGTTCTCTTCCTATGAAGTTATAGTCGGAAACAGCTACTCCATAAACAAATTTCTTGCACATAATTTAATGCTTTTAATTCATCTTACAAGTGCAAATATAATAAGAAAAAGTAATAACACAAGTATGTATCACACAAACTTGTGTGATACATACTGTGTTATTATAAATAAACTAAAATATAGGTGGTTGTAATGTGCTTGATAGATATTAATGCTTTACTATATAACATAGTAACACACTGTGTTTTTATCGTCCTTTTTACCATTCTTTTTGAAAAATAGAAGAGTGTAAGGTAAACTAAAATAGCCGAAATAACACCTGCGATAGCATCTATAAGATAGTGCGCTTGAATATAAACAGTGGCACAACAAAGGAAAAAATAAAATGGGGCAAGCACCATAAGTAATTTGTAATTTCGTGTATGCCATACTAAAAACATACATATAGTACTTATTCCTACATGCGAACTTGGGAAGGCAGCTGTAGGACGTTCTCCTGCAGCTTTTAGCATCTTCTACTAAATTATAAAAGAAACCATTGGTAAAACCAGGGCTGGGCAAGCAATCTTTATGTAAATTAAAATAGTCGTGTATATTAGGAAATACTCCTGCTGTAATAGTTTTTAAACCAACAGCCTTATAATAAAACGTAGGACCAGCCACAGGAACAAATATAAACACTACATAATAAATAAAGAATGAAGCCAATAGTATGAAACTTACCCGTTCAAACTCTTTGTAGCGCCATATAAAATAGTAGAAAACAGTGAGTGCAATCATTGGATAATAAGCTGCATATCCCATATCGAAAAGTTCGCTGAAAAAAAGGCATCTGGTAATTCTTTAGAGAATAATAGTGCTGGCTGACAGCCAAATATATTTTGTTCCCATTGTGCAAATACATAATCGAGGTTAGGTAAAAGTCTATTAAACTCGTAAGTATCGGGATACCACCACGCAAGTAATCCTAATTGTGCAGATACTCTTGCTAAACGTGTAAACTTACAAGGAAAAAATTCTGTATACCAACCATAAAGCAGCCGTCATAGCAATTATGCGTAGCCGTCCATAAATCATAGCTTCGGGAGCTGTCATTTTTGTGTAAAAAACATTATTAACACAAAAAGTGAAAAAGCATATAAGCTGCTGCAGCCCATTCTATTGCCATTAATCCTTTTAAAGGTTTCTTTTCTATTTTAAAAAGATCGAGTACAAATTTTACCATTTTTATTTCTACTATCAGTTATCCTTATTTTTAAATCCAGCCATTATTTTTATACCAATCCATTGTTTCTTTTACGCCTCGCTCTAATTTATATTCTGGTTTATAGCCAAGTTCTTTTACAATGGGTTGTATGTTACAACGCCAATTTCGTTGTTTCAAAATTTGATATTTATCGTTGTTCAGTGGCGAAAGTTTACCTGTTATGCGTCCTAAAATATCGCCAAAGAAAGTAACAATACGCAACAAAGCAATAGGAGCTTTAATTCTTATCCACCAAGGATTGCCCAATTCTGTGTGAATAAGATTGCTGAATGTGGTGCTTTGATATACTTCTCCATCGGTAAGAAAATAAGCTCTTCCAGTTTTAGCCTTATCAATTGCAAGAAAAACAGCCTGAACAAGGTCTTTTACATAAATAAAAGTAATGTCTTGACGCTGAAAACCCACCGAAAAGTCTATATGCCCTTTTATAGATTTAGCCATAAGGAAGTAGTCTTTTTCTCTTGGTCCGTACACACCTGTAGGGCGAAGAATAACATAAGGCAATGTTTTTCCGTTGTAAACGGTGTTTGCTAAAACTTTTTCTGCCTTTAGTTTACTCTCTCCGTAAGCTGTGTTTGGTTGAGGAATATCGGTTTCGTCAATATCTTTGTAAGGAAGTTGTTCGTGAATAGCACCATAAACGCTGAGGCTCGATATAAAAATAAAGCGTTCTATAGGCATATTTAGCGCTAAAAGTGCATTAACAAAATGTTGCGTTCCTTGTGTGTTTATGCGGAAAAAATCGTCTCTTTTTGTACATTTTGTGGCTCCCGCAGCATGAACAACATAATTAAAGCTGTAAGATTGTAGCTGCTTTTTAAGTTTTTCTTCAGACGAAAAGTCGAGTTCTATAAAGTGAATACGCTCGTCTTGCAAGTATTTTTTAGACGAAGTTGCACGCATTGCTGCCCAAACTTCCATATCGTGGCGCAATGCTTCTGCTACAATAAACGAGCCAATAAAGCCCGAAGCTCCTGTTATTAATATTCTTTTTTTCATTAAAATACTGTGAAACGCTTGCAAAGGTACGAACTTTTTCGTTACTTTGTAAACACAATCAAAGCGCAAATAACAATGGGAAAGGAAAAAAATAATAAAAAACGATTGACCAAAGTAGAACTTGCTGAGAAGATTACAGGTTTCTTTCAAACACAACCAGACAATACTTTTAGCCTAAAACAAATATTTAGAGCATTAAAACTATCCACACATCCACTAAAAATGCTTGCTATTGATGTGATGGAAGAAATGGCGTGGGACGATTTTCTTTCTAAAGTTGGCGAAAATGCTTATACACTTAACACCAAAGGACAGGTGCAAGAAGGTGTTTTTGTAAGAAAATCGAATGGAAAAACTCTTTCCTTCCCGACGATGGTGGTACTCCTATTTTATTTCTGAACGTAATTCTATGTCGGCTCTTAATGGAGATAGAGTGAAAAGTGCAATACTTTTGCGCCGTCGTAACCATATTAAAGAAGGAATGGTTATAGAAATTTTGCAACGAAAGAAGGAAACTTTTTGTAGGGACGTTTGCAAGTAGAACCCGAAATAGCATTCCTTATTACGCAAGAAAACCTTTTTGTTCACGATATTCTTATTCCAAAGAAAGCTTTGAATGGTGGAAAAACCGACGATAGAGCTGTGGTGAAAATAACAAAATGGCCAGATGCTGACCATAAAAACCTTGTAGGTGAAGTGATTGATATATTAGGACAAGCAGGCAATAACGATGTGGAAATGAATACTATTCTTGCACAATATGGTTTGCCTTATAAATATCCGAAGAAAGTAGAAGAGGCTGCAGATAAAATTAATGCCGAAATTACAGCGCAAGATATTGCCGAACGTGAAGACTTCCGAGATATTTGGACTTGTACTATTGATCCTAAAGATGCAAAAGACTTTGACGATGCTCTTTCTATACGTAAGTTGGAAAATGGTTTATGGGAAGTGGGCGTACATATTGCCGATGTTTCCCACTATGTTAAAGAGAACGATATAATTGATAAGGAAGCACAAAAGCGCGCTACATCTATTTATCTTGTAGACAGAACTATTCCAATGCTGCCAGAAAGGTTGTGTAATTTTGTTTGTTCCTTGCGCCCTGACGAAGAAAAATTAGCATACAGCGTAATTTTCCAATTAAACGATAATGCCGAAGTTAAACATTTCCATATTGCACATACTGTTATAAAAAGTAATCGTAGATATGCTTACGAAGAGGTGCAACAACTGTTGGAAGACAATGGAGTGATAGACGGAACTGGTGAACCTGCACCAGAAAAACAAGAATATAAAGGCGAATTTGCCGATAAACTTATAATGCTTGACCGTTTGGCAAAACAACTTCGTGCCGAAAGAATTAAGAAAGGTAGTGTAAAGTTTGAATCGGAAGAACTGCATTTTGATATAGATGAACATGGAAAACCCCTTCGCTGTTACTTTAAACGTTCGAAAGATGCCAACAAACTTATAGAAGAGTTTATGTTGCTTGCCAATAAATATGTTGCAGAACACGTAGGAAAAGTAGAACGCGGCAAAAAAGCAAAAACATTGCCTTATCGTGTTCACGACAATCCAGACCCACAAAAGTTTGAAAACCTCCGACAGTTCTCTGCAAAATTCGGATATAAACTGAAATCGTCTGGTACAAAAGGAGCAACCGCACGGGCTTTAAACGCTTTAATGGACGAGGTAGAAGGCAAGAGCGAACAAAAGGTAATTCAAACTGTGGCTTTACGTTCTATGATGAAAGCAAAATATACTACACATAACATAGGACACTTTGGACTTGCTTTCGATTATTATACTCATTTTACATCACCCATACGTCGTTATCCCGATACTATTGTGCATCGTTTACTTACTCGATATGAAAATGGAGGACGTTCGGCTAATAAAGAACATATAGAAGAGCTTTGCGAACACAGTTCGGATATGGAACAAGTGGCACAAAATGCAGAACGCGATTCTATTAAATATAAAATGGTGGAATTTATGGGCGAACATCTTGGCGAATGTTATGATGCGCACATAAGTGGTATTCAGAGTTATGGAATTTATGCCGAAATTGACGAAAATCATTGTGAAGGAATGATACCAATGCGTGATTTGGACGATGATTATTATGACTTCGATGAGAAGAATTATTGTCTTGTTGGGCGTCGTCATCATCATAAATATCAGTTGGGCGACCCTATTCGCATAAAAAGTTGCAAATGCAAATTTAGAACGAAAGCAACTCGATTTTACTTTAGATGAAGATAAAAGTAGAAAAGTTTCGCAAAAGCTTTCTACAAAAACAAAAGCAGGAAAAACTGTAAAGGCACGCAAAAAGCACCGATAGAAACATTTGAAAAATGAAACAAATAGGAATTTTGCTCGCTCTTTTGCTTACAACCATTGTAGTACAATCGCACGAACAACAATATATAAGGTTGAAAGGATACTACCGTGTATATCAGTCTACAAATTTTATGCTTAGTTATTTCGTAGATGGTATGATGGAATTGTATGTTCCATTAGATACAACTTCGAAAAAAGCAACCTTCGTAGACCGAAAATTTCTTGGCGAAAGGCGCAGAAAAGCCAAACAAGCTAATGGAGACGAAACTTTTGTTCGTATAAATATGCCTGCATTAGAGTCTACACCTCTTATAGAAAGCATTAAAAGCGAAGAATATTCCACCCGAAACAATGGCGACGTTTACCGATGGGCAGATAAATGTGGTACAATTTCAAAGCATAAGTTTCCTAATCAAAAAATAGCAACTACTGGAATAACCATTAACATGGATAATTTGATGGGACAAGAAAACCATGAAATTGAAATGAACCAACTAAAAATGTATGGTATCATAGCACGTATGACGCAATTTGATGAACAAGAAACTTACATAGAACATGCAGGAACCTATACATTAAAAGATTTATATTCGGCACATAAGCATCAAACTTTTATGGCACATTATAAAGGAGAAGATACAGACGAACAAATAGATGTATGGTCGGACTTGTTTTATTACTGATAGAGCTATCATTTCGGAAAGTGAAAATGAAAAATAAAGAAAGAAAAACCTCGCACACTTACTTTTGAGATACCATCTTCAGTACCACAATTAGACAATAATATTCTGCAAGCATGGTTACAAATGGTAGAATATTAAAAAGTATACGCTCTAAAACTATTCCTAAATTATTATCTCTTTCGGCGTAATAGACATTTTGGTAGAGTGGTTATTCCAGCCTACTTTTCAAAAAACGTCCGTACATTCTTAGAAAAAGTACGGACGTTTTAGGAAAAGTACGGACGTTTCAGTAAAAGTACGGACGTTTTTTTGAAGAAAAATAATAGTTTCGTAAATACCTGAATACTATCTATTTATGCTTTCAGTAAAAATACGTTTTTCTGTACAATTTTGGTATAAAAAAGATGGTATGTGGAGGGTAATTATTGAAATCAAAGCTTTAACGGTCCATATCAAAATACGGCATCTTATTCTCAATTCTTAATTTATTATGCTTTCGGATAGTATATGCAAATAGTATCCAAGGGCGAAAACTTTCACTATGGAATGACATCTTTTGACGTTGATAATAATTAGGAGTATCAATCGTTGTTATTTGCTCTCTTATTCCTCCTAAATAAGTGATACCTGCAGAAATTTGAATATTATCTGTTGGATACCAAGCCATTGATATATTAGCACTCATTGGATTAGAATACTTTGTTATTGAGATTGCAGAATAACTCTTATTTTTCCATTCAGCTTCTACTTGAATTGCCATCTGATCTAAAGCCCACCACGTGAGATTACCATTTAAACCCCATGAAGATAGACGATTGCCTCCTTCATAATGTTCCCAACTCAGTGCTGGTGATAAGTAAGCTTGAACAGAATTACTATTTATACTCAACCCAAAACCAGTGTTCCATCTATTATAACAGCCATTGTTCCTATACGATTGTATAACATAGTTATTCTCTTTTCGCAAAAAACTTTCTATCATATTTGTGGTAATCTTATGCTTTGCGAAAGTCTGTAAGCGTAACCAATCCAATATTTTTATATCATAAGTTAATGCCAAATCATGGGTTTGTATCGGACGCAGATTCATATTACCTTCTACTTTCTGCCATGGATTTACAGATGAAGAGACTGGTGCTAATTGTTGAGGTGATGGGAGAATATTATTGAGTGTATACGACAAGCGTGCGGTTTGTGATTTTGATACTCTAAACCCTATAGCAACAGACATCTTTGGACGCCAATAACTATCACTTCTGCTATCAACTTTCACAAACAATCCCTGCAAACCCTACCGATGTCATCAGCATAATCCATACTTTTTGAATAAGAAATATATGAATAATTACTAGACTGAGATACATGTGTTAAAACTGATGGAGAAAATACATTATCCCAAAGATTGTCGTGCGTGTACAAAAAATGATTGCCTGCTTCTATCTGTCCATATTTATGACGAACCCCATTATAATCTACATCTAAACCAACCTGATTTCTTATATTGTCGAGCGATAGAAACGTAGGAATCAAATCAGAGATGATATGTTCAGCATATTGTTGCCTGCGATTTGCTTCTTTTGCATGATTAAAATACGAATACACATCTAAACTTGACTTATCTTTAAATGTACGTTCATGAAAAAACGATCCTAACCACCCGATTGATTTATCTTTGGTATGGTCGTCGGCAGTCATCTTGTTAGAAATGTTATTATTTAAAATATTCTCCATTATATGTAGCTGACTTATGCATATTACTTATGCGATTACTTATATTCCAAGCAAAATAATTCCGAGCATTTGGCTCATATTTAAATAATAGTTTTAGGTCAAAATCTATTTTTCTAGAAATATTCGATCCTATTAATTGTTTCTGCTGATTATTTTTGTTTTTTCTAATGTTTCATAATCAATTCTATCTTTTTGTTAGATAGTTATAGAAAAACACTTCCATAAACGGCAAAATGGCTTCGTCCTATTTCAAAATTAGAACCAACAAAACCTTTTTCTTAATGGAATATCATGGCGAGTACGTTCTTCGAAATACACATAGAGGACGTTCTTTCCGTAAATGAATGTTAATTATTTTATTAATATCTTGATCTAAATAGCGAGCGCTTACAACATCTTCTACAGTAACAGACTCTATATCTGCGGGTAGAATGGGTTAATTCCAGAGTTTACCAATCTTCCGTCAATTAAAAATCAAAGGAGAACTACCATCTCGAGTTGTTATGCTTATGCGAGATGGGATTTACATTTTAGAAACGGTGATCTCTGATAAAGCTTTAAACGGATCTTTCTCCTTTCGGGCTTTACTTGAAAGATAAAAGGTTTCACCGTAGCTGTAACGGTTGGAGTCTTTGTCCTTTAACTACTACTTCTTGTAGAGCAATTGGACTTTTCTGCATTATGACGTTAATTACTGTGTCGTTTCTTAAGTTCAAATTGCTTTCCCACGGTTGAGTAATTGTGTGCTGATAATGATATTTTATATGCTCCTTTTGCAGGAATAGTCAATTCAGTATTAGAAGTATTGAATGTAGAGAACTTATAACAGAGTCGTTCTGCATAACAACACTTTCAACACGTGGTATTACTTTTCTCTTGCCCACCTATTTGAAATTTTATATGAATTTGGCAGTAAGCTTTTGAGCTAACTAAAAAGGATAAGGCATGTTAGATACGAAATTAAGATAATTCTTCTCATATTTTTAGTTATTTTTATAGACCTTGTTCAATAAGTTCGTTTTTAAAGAGACTATGTGAATGAGTATAAATGTCGAAAAATTGGTGATAGATTTGAGCATTTATTTATGCTACCATTTGTTTTTAATTAATAATAGATTTCAATAAAAACCATCAAAAACCCTAGCAAGGGTTAAATAAGGTATGTTAAGGTTCAGATGAACCATTTTTATTTTTAATTATAACTTAGTATAGTTATAGTGCAAATATAAGAAGAAAACAAATACAAAACAAGGAAAATTTAAAATTTAATACACCAATAGGTGTTTTATCAAACTTAATTGTACGTTATCAGCAAAGTGCGCAACTGTAAATGTAGTTATTTTCTCTAATATTTCAGTGTGATGGACATTTTGGTAGATTGGTTATTTCATCTCACTTTTCAAAAACGTCCGTACATTCTTAGGAAAAAGTACGGACGTTTTTCAGTAAAAAATGCGTTTTTTCTGTGCAATTTTGGTATAAAAAGATGGTATGTGGTGGGTGAGATATAAGGCAAAGTATTTGCCACGTTTGGACGTTAGTTCTTCGTGTGTGCCCACTTCTACAATCTTTTCTTCATCTAATACCACAATCCATTGCATTACGTTGTCTGATAGGTCGCATATCCAAAATTAAAACTTCACAATTCCAGAATCTGTATCTTTATTATCTATGTTTGGTCTACCAGCATTGTATTTGCGTCCAGTTGTAAATTGCCAGCTCACCGAAATACCTATCATATTACTCATTGAGGGGATATGTAAATCTTGTTGGTAACTACGATACTTATTCAGAAGTTCGATTTGTCGTCTTTTACCATAGGATTGAAAAATATTAGTAGCATTAAGTCCAAATACCCAATTTCCTAAATGATATCGTACAGAAGTATTTATATTGGGACTATCTTCGGTAAGTATTTCTCCTTCCAGTTGCTTTTGTCCACTTGAATAACCTGCCATAAAATTCCATCTTCCAATAGTTAAATCAGCTTCTAAGGAAAAATTTAACTTATGCAAGTGGTGAGTAAAATACTTATTGCTATTATGGTAATAGTTATAAGAAAGCATACTGGTTATTGTGAAATTCTCTGGTATAATTTGCCATTTGAATGCCAGTCATAGCCCAGGTTTGCAACTGAGTTCCATCATTTTGCATAACTATGGCGGAAACAAATTTGTCCATTATTTTTATTCGTTCTATAGTTTCAATAATAGGCTTATTGCCATATTCTAATCCAAATCTTGTACTTGTGAAAATACGTTTTCCAAACCGCTTGCGTATTGTCGCCCAATTTTTAAGTAAATGAAAGGCTTTAAGTTGAGGATTACCAGTAGTCAAATCCCATACATTAGCTTGTTGTGATACATCACTAAGCATAGCAAGAGAGGGAGTTACGGGGTCTACACTCATATTATATTGTATATCCCATGTTTTTATTGGCAATGTTAGTGAAAAGTCTAGGACGTATAATCCACGAAGATGCAATTTTATTAAATTGTTGTGTCTTTATATAGTTTACTCCCATTCCTAAGCTATATCTAAGTTTATTAAGATTTCCTGAAATTTGACTATACAGATATAAGTCATGATTTTTGGAGTTTAGTTTCTAACTTTTCCACTCCTATATATTTATTTTTGGTTTGTCCATACAAATAACGTCCTCCTATCTTAAGATACATAGCTTTAATTTTTGTTCATATCTAATCTCGTTAATTAAGGAATATTTATCTCCTTTCGTATTGTATCCATAAGTACGTTCACCTTGTATAGGGATGACTTTCAGAATAATGATATCCATAGTCGGTGGAGATATAAAGTTAAATGTGCATTATAACTAAGTGTGGCACCTTGTTTTAACGCTTGAAGATAAAATATGTCTACTTCTGGTGAATGATATTTTTCTGTTGGATTACTAATTGATAAATAAGGTGTACACTCAGATTCTATAACCTCGTTGCGCAGAAGTACGTTTAGGACTATCATAAAATATATTAGAAATTGCTACATTAAATATATGCTTCTCTGGTAGTGTATGATTAAAATATATTGTAGCTTTTATTATTAAGGTAATATAAAGGTTTATCCAATCCAATTCTTTTAATAGTGATATCTTCTGTATTATTAATTTTATAATGATCATACTGAGAAACGCTCCTACGTTGAATATGTGTATAACTATTCTCCAATGTTAATCCTATTTCTGAAAAGTTTGTGGTTGTATCGTATAAAAGCAAAGTTTTTCACCAGCGAGTTGTTACTGAATTTACAAAATTGAAACCACCTTGAACTCCTGATTCAGGTTGGGTTACAAGGATTTTTAATAACGGCACCATATTTTTCAGCAGAAAATTCTGCTCCTGGAGCATCAATATATTCTACTTTTTTTATAAGATTCGTTCGAAGAGTAAGAAGTTCTTCTACAGAGGCTTTTTTACCATTTATCAATACGAGTACTTCATCTCCTGTAACCGTTTGTATCTTTCGAGGCATTTTGTTCTACTTTTTATATCTGGAAGCATTAGTTTACGCAAAAATCATATCCGGGAGTTGTAGATTGTGTTTGTGCGAGCCTCGATGGAAAAATTGTATATCCATCTGCCATTACTTTGCCATTGCTATTTACAACTACTTCATCTAGAATTTTTGTTCCCTCTTTCATAGTAAGCGTACCAAGGTTCATATCACGTTCGGATAGGCTAATTTTCATTATTATAGACTGGTAACCTATATATAAAAGCATGTAGTCTATAGACTTTTTGAGCTGTAATTTATCAACATGAAAAATAAATTCTCCATTTTTATCTGTTTGCGAAGATAGAACTATTTTTCTTTTTCATTATTATAAGGTAGACTGTAGCAAACTCTATTGAGTTTGAGAGGAATTGGCTTTCAATAATTCTACCTTTTAGAGTTTTCCAGGCATTACTGTGAATACTTAAAAGGAGTAATAATATAAAAGGTATGTAAAATGAAATCTTTGTTTTTCATAACTATTTATTTTTCTATCATTAGTTATTTATACGTTTTGCAAAATAGCAACATATTAAATTCTGGTGATTTTTAAGTTTCTTTTTATTCTTAACCTTTTAGGGACTATTTCGTCTTTATTGGTCCGAAATAAATTGTTTTATTGTTAATGTATTCTTTTATTCTAATGTGATTGTCGGTTTTACAAGAGTTTCTTCGTTGTTTAATATAAAAGAAAAGCTCTATCATTCCATTACGCTGCAAATGTAAAAAAGAAAAAACGTTACGTTCAAATTTATTGCAAAATATTTTCTATTTTATCTTTCTTTTGCCCTTACTCTCTCTTGTTTTTCTTATATTAAAAGTGTGACATGCTGGTTATATTCAAAATAATAATAAGAAATTGAAAAATATTAATTATATTTCTCTTCATTTCTTATTAATATTCATCTGTGTTTTAATGAAAAATTTTTAGTGGATAATTTTGTTTGGTAGTGTTGTGAAGGAAGTGCTAAACAATATAAGAATAAGAGGTAGGAAAGATATTGAGGTTGTAGATGATGCGAATTACACCGTAGGCAAGAAATGTAAATTTCCGCTGCATTTTATTCTTTTCCCATTGGCTTAATTTATAGATTGTGGCACAATGAATATTTTGTAGATTGGTTATTCCATCTACTTTTTCACGTCCGTACATTCTTAGAAAAAAAGTACGGACGTTTTTGGGAAAAAGTACGGACGTTTCAAGAAAAAGTACGGACGTTTTAGGAGGAAAAAGAATAATAGTTTCGTAAATACCTGAATACTATCTATTTATGCTTTCAGAAAAAATGCGTTTTTCTGTACAATTTTGGTATGAAAAGCTGCTATGTGGTGGGTGATTCCTGCCAACAAATGATGTTGGCAGGTGGGTGTTGCAGTTTACTTTTGTATAATAAAAGTTTATAATGGTTTTGTTGACAGGTATGGGTTTCTGTGTAGTTTTATTTGTTTCTGCAAGATGGTTGCGTTTTTATTCTGACCGTTATGACACCATCTTTTGCCTACTTTTTAGTTTTCCTTTCTTTGCGGGTTTGGGTGTATTTTCTATTTTTATGAAGCTTGGTATGGTTTTGGGTATTTTTTGCTTGGCTGTTTTTTTGGCTTTTTGTATGGTTTGTAGCCATCGAATTGCGTTTGTTTTTTGCTATTTTCTGCCTTTGCGCTGTTGTGTGGTTTGTGTTTCGGTGAGCATAATTATGTGTTTGCCGTGTGGTTTCTATTGTTTCATAATAGTATTTGTCGTCTGAGTTGTCTGCATCGGTATTGTTTTTTCTTGATGTTTTATATATAGTATTTCCTTCGTATTGGTTTTCCGTTGCCATTATTCCGTTACTCGAATGTGCGTTTTTTTATGATTGCTCCATTTCTATCGTAGGTATATTTTGTGCCTACTGGTATTCCATTTTGGTAGGTTGTTCGTGCATAAAGTGGCAATTGTCCTTTTCTATCGGGTTCATTGTAGTATTGCAACATTGTTCCGTGTAGCATTCCGTTGTGGTAAGTTTCCATAATATATATACGTCCTTTATTGTCGTAGACGTAGTATTTGCCTTCTTTTTCTCCATTTTTATAGTCGAACTCTTCGAACTTTGTTCCGTCTTGCCTGTAGGTAACCCAATGTCCTTGTCGTTCGCCAGTATTTTTGTTTATGTATCCTGCTGTTTTCAGCTTTCCATCGTCATAATATTCTTTGTATCTTTCTTGTGCTTTTAGTGCAACAGATACGAATAAAAGTAGTATAAGTGCGAATATTTGTTTCATATTATTTAGCCTTTATTTTGTATTCGGTGTGTATAGACTTGAAGGTTGTGCATTTGCCGTCTTTTAAATCAAAGCTGTAAATGTTCTCTTCGTTCTTTCCTTCTTGCCCTTCTCTTCTTCCGTATATCCAAAAACGATTATTACAAACTACGGCTTCGCTTATATATGTGAACCTTTCTACGGCTTGTGTCCATATAATGTTTCCGTATGCGTTGCGTAATTGGAACACCGACTTTGCATCGTCGGCTATGGTGGGTTTGAAAGGTAATTAGTATATAATTTGCATCGTAGTATTTTATTTGTCCATCGAAACCTACGAACCAATCGGTAACTGGTTGTGCACTTATGAGTCGGTTGCCAGATGATGGTGTGTACGATCCTGAAATACTATTGTAGAACGAAAAGTCTTGTGGGTCGCCATTATGGAATAAAGCATGTATTTTCCATAAACACAAATATCCACCTTTACTTGATGATTCGCTAATATTCTTGCTTCGAAGTTTAAAGAAGGTAGTATCTCTTACTTCTCCATTTAGTTGATTGGGGGGCAAAGTGCGTGCATAATTAAAAGGCCTTTTCAGTATAAAGTCTGTTTGTTGCGGGGAAATAATAGTAAGTTGCTGATAAATTATTATGTACTTCAAAGCCTTCTCCCGAGTCGATGTTTATAAAATTTACCGATGAGATGCCTGTGTTCATAACTTCTTTTCCTTTGAAAAGCAATTTAGAAACATCTTTGAAGGTTAATGTTTTTGGATTTAATTCGTAGATAAATTTGTCTGAAATAATGAAGAACCATTTTCGTGCTTGATGGAAATACCTACCTACCATGTCGGAAGGCGACATAGAATTACGCTCTCTTGTATCTTTTTCTGAAATAAGAAGCTGTTCTTTTAGCACATTTCCTGTGGTAGCGTCTCTAAAACCACAGTAATATCCGTCTACATATTTAGGATTTTCGTCTCCATAGTTAGACGAGTAGTCGCGCTCAAGCACATAAAAGTAGCACGGTTTACCATTATAGGTACTCATTAAAAATAGTCTGTAATTGTCTCTAATCTCAATAGAATCTCTGGTTATTCCCGAAAAAGATGGCGAACTGCTAGACCCACTGTGCATAGCACTATAAAATAGAATTACAACAATGGCTATTGGAGCCAATAAAGCTATGATTCCTATTTTAATTCCGTTGCTAAGAAAACTGTTTAACGACGATGAGTTTGGCGACTGATATTCGTATCGATGGTTTACGTTAATATTAATATCATCGTCGTCTATATAGAATTCGGTACCACAACTTTTACATTTGTACCTTTTATCGTCTAATTGTTCATGCTTCTCGCTACCACATTGTGGGCATTTTATCGCTTTAATTTTTGTTGCCATCTGTTGAGATTAAGCTTCTTTTGAATAATAGATTGCTAAGAACAGCAATATACATTGTATGGAGGTGAGTATAACCACGCCTATTAACCACCAGTTGTTCGACCATCTTTCTGGTGCAAAGAAGCCAGTTAGAAACTCTAATGCACCTATTGCAGTGTATATAAAACCTAAACTTAAACGGTGTGTACTTTCAGCACGTCCTAAGAAAGCGAGTGCCAGTAATAGTCCGTTAAGAACAATAGCCCCACTTGTAAAAAGCAAATTGAGTGAAGAGTATGCGGTAACAATTAAACCTACGAGAAGGTTTGTTATGAGTGCGATGAGCGCAATAATAATTATTCTTTTCATAATGTATCAAGTATTTCGTTCTTCTTCTTTTTATATTCTTCCTCAGTAATAAGCTCTTCGTCAAACAATTGTTTTAGTTGTTTTAACCGAGCAGTAGTGTCTGTTGTTGTAGAAGTAGTGGTTTCGTTTGGCTTTACATTGTTATCTTGAGTATTAAAAAATTCTTTTGCCAATTGAACACCTGCTCCAATTTGCATACCAGCACCAGCAAGTCCACCTTCTGTACGTACAGCATCTCGTAAAGCAGCAAGTTTTTGTACACCAGCATAATCGAGATCAACCTCTGTTGCAGCCAATTTTTCGGCTGTCATATCAGCAATTCTGTTAATACGCTCCAAATGTTTCATCGTCGAATAGTAACAGAGTCTATACGGAAATCGGTAAGAATTAAGCCTAAACGTTGTAGTTCTTCGGTTGTTTTTAGGCGTAAGTCGTCCGACATTTCCATTAGATGTTTATCTATTTCTGTATATGGATAAGCTTTTTTTCTGCGAGGAAAGAAGTTAGTGGAGCAACTATACGCGATGCAACAAGTTGGCGAACATCGGTAGCAGTATAATCGCTTACAGTACCTAAAAGTGTGCTGAACATTATAGCAGCATCTTCAATTTTCACAGAAAAGTTACCACACGCACCCACTGCAACAGGCATTTTATAATTAGGTTCCATATACTTCACAGGAGTTGCAGTGCCCCAAAGTACATTTACTAATTCGGCAGTACGGAAGAAATAGAAGCGCATTTTATGTTCGCTTTCCATTCTTTGTGCCAAATTAAGAAGTGTTGTAATAAATGGGTGGTTATCTGTTTGTAATTCGTAGGTATCAGGTTCTGTTAGCGTTGCTTTTACTTTTCCATCGTAAACAAGTAAACAACCTTGTCCAGGAGCTACAATTAACTTACTCGAATTCTTTATTTCGTCAGTAGAAGTGTCTAAGCGATGAAATAAAATATTAGTATCTTGCTCTTTCCATTCTATAACGGAACGTAGCTGTTGCTTAAATAATTTTTTTATGCCCATAGTGCGATTGTTTAATAGATGATATATTTAGAACGGTTTATCCTCTTTATTATTGTCTTAATTTTTGTCATTCTTTATTAATGAAAGTAAGTGTTCTACCGCCTCTTCTTCTGGTATATTTTTCTCTACACATACCTTTTTGCGATACAAACTTACTTTCTTCATACCTGCACCCACATATCCGTAGTCGGCATCTGCCATTTCGCCGGGACCATTTACAATGCAACCCATAATGCCAATCTTTAATCCTGTCATACCTTTTGTGGCTTCTTTTATGCGTGCAATAGTAGAACGGAGGTCGTAAAGTGTACGTCCGCATCCCGGACAAGAGATATATTCGGTTTTCACCATACGTAATCTGCCAGCCTGAAGTATGCCGAAAGCTGTTTGTTCTATATCGTCTTGTGGAATGTTACCATTGTTCATGAGCCATAAGCCGTCAGTTAATCCGTCTATCATTAGTGCTCCCATATCGGCAGCAGCAGATAGCTGGAACTGTTCTTTGGCATTTGGCTCGTTGGTATTCTTATTGCTTTTTTCAGATGAAAATTGGTACATCTGTGCAAAGACAACCGGATTTTTCTACACCTGCAATCATCATTTGATGAACCAATGCTCGTTGTTCGCCAAGTTTGTTTTGGTGCGAACTTACGCAAACCACCACTACTTCGGGGTGATATTTCAAGCAAGCAAGCAATTCTTCTGACGGTGTTCCATACTTTACCACTAAGAATTTAATTTTCGATTTCACTGTTCCAATAAATGGAATTGCAGGAGTAGGGAAAATAGGAAATACGTTTTCGGTTGGAAGTTCTCCCTTTGCAGCCAAGTCTATATATGCATTATAGTCGATGATATACTTTTGTCCACTTTTCAATTTGGCTGGTAATACATCTTTTGTGTAGATGTAATCGGGTGTTGGAAGGGTTGAAACAATGTCTGCATTATGTTCTGCTGCATTGTGAGTAGCTATTACTATTGGCACATTATCGCCACCAATGTTTTCTACAGCTTTGGTTTTTCTACGTTCAGGGCGTAGATAATCGAAACCTTTAAAAGTCGCAGCAGGAATTATAATGTGTCCTTTCTTTTGTCGAATATAGCGTGCTAAGTATTTTGCAACAGGTATTTCGCATTCTGGTTCTTCGCTCAACGATACCCGAATAGTATCTCCTATGCCATCGTTTAGTAGTGCTCCTATACCAACAGCGCTTTTTATACGACCGTCTTCTCCTTCTCCAGCTTCCGTAACACCAAGATGAAGCGGATAGTTCATACCCTCTTTCTCCATTTCAGCTACAAGAAGGCGCACCGAACGCACCATTACAACCGTATTAGAAGCTTTGATAGAAATAACAATATCGTTGAAATTGTGTTTCTTAAAGATACGTAGAAACTCCATACAACTCTCAACAATGCCTTCGGGAGTATCACCGTAGTGCGACATTATACGGTCGGACAAACTTCCATGGTTTACTCCTATGCGTACGGCTGTATGGTTTTCCTTACATATATTAATAAAAGGTGTAAGGCGTTCTTCTATCTTTTTAAGTTCTTTAGCGTATTCCTCGTCTGTATATTCTAGTATTTTGAACGTACGACCAGGGTCTACATAGTTACCAGGATTAATGCGAACCTTCTCTGCATATAGTGCTGCTACGTCTGCAACATTAGCATTGAAGTGTACATCGGCACAAAGTGGTGTCATAATACCTTCTGTTCGAAGTTGCGCATTGATGTGTTTGAGGTTTTCTGCCTCACGTTTTCCTTGTGTAGTGAGCCTTACAAGTTCGCCACCAGCAGCTATAATGCGCTTTGCTTGTGCTACACTTGCATCGGTATCGTTGGTGTTTGTGGTTGTCATTGATTGGATTCTAACAGGATTATCGCCACCCATATCTAACGCACCAACGTGTGCAACAGAACTTTTTCTACGTTCGTAATTGAATAAATCTATCATTTTATATTTTTAGCATTAAGCATTCAAACTTTAAGTTAGGTAGAACTATGTTGGTTTTCGAGTGTTTTATCCATCGAAAACCATAGTTTTCGTTCCACAATACTTTGGTTCTGTATTCTTAACACTTATACTTATAGTCTTTTATTTCAGCTAAATCTTTATTAGCTTTTTCTATTTTTTTGTCCTAAAGTAGCCTTCCATGCTTCTACTTTCTTTGCTATTTCTTCATTGCCAAGTGCCATCATTTGAGCAGCTAATATAGCTGCGTTCTGTGCACCATTCACTCCTACTGTGGCAACAGGTATGCCAGGAGGCATCTGAATAATAGAAAGCATAGCATCTAAACCGTCCAACATACCTTTAATTGGTACGCCAATTACAGGGCAAAGAGGTTGAAGCAGCAATTACACCGGGGCAATGCTGCTGCCATACCAGCCCCTGCAATAATCACCTTAATGCCACGTTCTTTTGCTTCTTTGGCAAATTTTTCAACTGCAGCAGGGGTGCGATGAGCCGAAAGGGCGTTCACTTCAAATGGTATTTCGTATTGTTCTAACCACTTGCAAGCCTTTTCCATAACAGGAAGGTCGCTTGTAGAACCCATAATAATGCTAACCAATGGTTTCATATATCTTTATTTTTGTTCTTTGTATTTATATCAATAAAATTGTAAAAATGCGCTAATAATACCCAAGAAGAAACCTGTTGTTACTTGTGTAAGGGTATGCTGTCGCAATATAATACGACTTGAACCTACTATTCCTGATGCTATTATTACCAAACATAGCCACCAAACAGAGTTGAAATTGAGTATAAATGAAAATGCTAATAGTGCTCCCAGCACGCCACCAATGGCTGCTGTGTGTGTAGAAATCTTCCACCATACGTTAATAATGGCACAAAGTATTTGTATTACTAATGCAACTATCAGTATAGACGTTATTAAATGTGGCAGATGCGATAGGTTCATAAGGTAGAAACAACCAAAATAGCAAAGTATAGAAATAACATACGGTACCATTCTACGTTCCTTTTGGCCTAATTGTAAGAGTGTCCAGCTATGATATTGCCTATAAAGGTGAATGAGTATTGTTGGAATGAACACCGTAAACAAGTAGACCATTACTACTAGCGATACCTTGAATTGCCACGGAAACATACTTAGATCCGAGAAAAAGAATATAGCCAATATGCCCAATACTGGCAAATAGAATGGCGTAAGTAGCATACTTGCTATTCGTGCAGTTAGTATAATGTTTTTTTTCGTTCATATTCTTATCATATCTTACTGCTCTTACCGGCTTATTTATTCTTTGCGTAGACGTGCAACAGGCAAGTTTAATTGCTCTCTATATTTGGCTACTGTACGTCTTGCTATAGGAAACCCCTTTTCTTTCATCACCTTTGCCAGTGCGTCGTCGCTAAGCGGTTTCTGCTTATTTTCGTTGTTAATGATGTCTCGCAAAGCCACTTTTATCTTTCTTGTAGACATCTCTTCTCCGTCTTCCGTTGTATAACTGTCAGTAAAGAAGAAGCGAAGCGGGAATGTTCCCCACCTTGTTTGTGCGTATTTTATATTGCTTACACGCGAAATAGTGGATATATCGAGTCCCGTTTTCTCTGCAATATCTTTCAATATCATAGGTTTCAAATCTGCCTCGTTACCATCTTGAAAAAACTTCTTTTGTATTTCAATAATGGCTTTCATAGTTACGTACAGTGTGTTTCGGCGTTGTTTAATTGCTTCTATAAAGCCTTGTGCCTTCTCAACTTTACCTTTTGCATATAGCAGAGCCTCTTTTTCCTGACGGTTCATACCTTTCTTGTTGTCTTTATATGCCATTAGCATATCGTTGAAGCTTTGCGAAACGTGCAATTCGGGTAGATCTCCATGGTTTAAATAGAAACTAACGTTTCCATTATCGTCTGTTTCTATAATAAAGTCTGGGGTTATTTGCTGTACATTCCTACCCATTGTCTCTCCCATCGAGGCTCCTGGTTTTGGATTTAGCTTACGAATTTCGGCTTGTAGTGCCTTTATTTGGTGGTCAGATAGCGAGAGTGCAGTTTGTATTTTGTCCCAATGCTTCTTTGTAAATGCATCGAAATAGTGGTTGAAAATAGTTTTTAGATGGTTGTACACACTACTATTGCGTTCCCATTCGCCATCTGTTACTTTGCGTTCTATTTGCAATAACAAACATTCTTGCAGCGAACGTGCTCCAATACCAGCAGGATCGAAGTCTTGCAACAGTTTCAATGTGTCGGCAATTTCCTTTTCGCTACAGTCTATACCGTAGTAAATAGCAAGCTCATCGGCTATTGTATCTAAGTCTTTTCGTAGTAATCCGTCGTCGTCAAGACTCCCAATGAGATATTCTAATATAGTTTTTTGTCTTTCAGTAAGCTCTCTTTCGCCCACTTGCTCGTTTAGTTTGTCTATAAACGATGTAGTATCGCCATACACTATCTCCTCGTAGTCGGCATTATCGTGGCGTTGTCGCCCATCGTAAACGGGCAATTCGTCGTCGCCTCCCATACGTTCGAGTGCTGTATCAAGTGCATCTTGTCGCTCTTGTTGTTCTTGTTGAACATCGAAATCGTCGTTATCGCTCTCTATTTCGTTTGTTTCTTCAAACTGTTCTCCGTCTTCTCGTCCTTTTTCTAAGGCTGGGTTGTCGTCTAATTCGGCATTAATGCTTTCCTCTAATTCGGTTAATGGCATCTCAAGCAACTTTACCTGAAGCATTTGTTGCTGCGAAAGTCGCTGCACTTGTTGTTGTTTCTGCTCTTGTATTTGTACTTGTTCTTGTGCCATATTTACCTAATTATGTTTGCAAAATTACGAAAAAAGAAACACAATCATCTGTAATAGTGGCATAATTCTTCTGTTAAAGCCGAAAGTTCCTTAGTATCGGCATTGCCATATCGGTCCCAAATGTTCTGGCAAGGCAGTAGAAGTGGCGAAATTATAAGGTCGTCTTGGTTCAGATAGGGGTCGCAGAAGCGATAAACGTCCATAATTTCCACAACACGACGAGGAGTTATGTTTAGTAATCGTGCTACTTCTTTCACTTCGGGAGTCCCTTCTGTCATCGTTATAGGTGTGAGATGGAAATACAGGTTAAGCACTATTATTAGTGCAATGGGTGTTAAGTCGGTGGCTCTTTCTATAAGTTTAAAGTCTTTTTCAAAGGTTTCTTCTGTTGTTACACCCTCGTAGAACTCCTCAGGTTTGCCAAATCCTTTCATCTTTCTTATGCGTTTGGCATCTTTTTGTAGTTTTTTTGGATTGTTGGCATATACTTTCCAAAGTGCTTGTACACTTGGAAGGTTGTTTAAATGGAATTCTTCCATCTTTGCGTATAGTATGTATGGTGGGATATGTAGCTCTAAACTAAGCTCAACAATGGGGTGGGCGTAAGTTGGCTTTATGCCTATGGGTTTCTTAAAATATATTTGTAGAAGCATAGGCCAATATTCTTCCGACCATAATGAATGTGTTACCATAAGTTTAAATGCGGTTGATGACATTGGCAAAATTAGTTATTAAAAAGTGTAATAGCCAAATTTTTGGATAACTCATTATATTGTGCGGCTAAACAAGATTATCATAACGATTTTGTAAAAATAATTTCATTGAAAAGGTATAAGTACGTTTTTGCGTTGCAAAAGTGCCTTTTTTGAAGCCCAAAAGTGCCACTTTTTGACTTGCAAAAACCATATTATTGTAACGCAAAAAAATATGGTTTTTGCAAAGCATTGGTAATTAGAATGTTATGCAGGAAATATGCTTGCGAAAAATTATTTACAGTGTTAATATTTAGTTTTTATGGGTTTTAGTCATAGCTTTTATTAGTCTAAACTTGCTTGCATTGGCTATGTATTCTTCTTTGTTTCCAGTGTTTAAGGTATTCTTTGTTGGAGTTTTTGTACTGTTTTTGTTGCTCAATAATACGTACTGTTGTGCTTCGTTTACGTCTACTACTGTGGGATTTAGGTCGGCAAAGGTGGCAAATGTAATATACGCTCTATGGTTTTTATGGTTGTAAAAACACATATTGGCTACCGTCAGCTGCAGCATTGTAAATGGCAAATACTTCTATTTGCGTTTGCTTGTTCTTGCTATTTACTTCTTTTAAAGGTTCTATTTCACTGCCATCTGCACAGTAAATACTTATCAATGTATCTCTTACACTGTCTTTGTTTATTACTAAATGGCTCATGCAAGAGTCGTCGTTGTTGTTTGTAACTATCACGATTGTGTCCTTTGTTCCTATAGTTTGTCCAGCGTACGCACATGTGTTGGCTGCAAACAATAGAAGTGTGATGAGGCTTTTAGATAGTTGTTTCATTTCACTTGATTATATCTTGTTTTCTGTTTCTTTCTGTCTTATTTTGCATTCGCTCTTGTTTCTTCCTCTTCATAGCATAGTTCGACGGTAGACCAATGGCACGAACACGTAAAAGTAGAGTCGTTGTTTCGTTGAATTTGAGGTATGTTGATAGTATCTATTTTGTTGTTTTGCTTCCCTTTCATCTTGATATAGAGTTCAGAAAAGTGATAATCGGACACCTTTTGTTCGATGGTTGTAAAACCTAAATGGTGTAACGACTGCACTAAAGCGGCAATCGGCTCGCACATTTTACTCATTGAATAACTCCTTTCGCTTATATTTTATATTGGGTTTGTACCTTTCTTCTCGTTTAAATAGACCTATTCAAATGCCTCATCTTCCGTCTTCATACCATTGATAAAGTCGGTTAACGACTTTGCAACAGGTTCCATCATATTCTCTTTATTGTCGTAATGTTCCAAGTTTGCAAAGAGAATGCGCCCTGTTTCTGCATCGAAGCAGTATGGAAAGCCCCCGCTGTCAATGGCAAAAGGAATATGTTTCTTTTGTATTAAACACTTTTCTACGGTGAAAGTGTGCCACAATTTCTCTACAGTATATTGAGAAGGCGAAAGCGAATGTTTGATGGGCGCAATGTATTTCAGGGTATATTCGTTTTCCGAATCGTCTAAGTAAACGTTTCTATCGCCTTCTTCCACCAATCCTCCATTATGCTTTAAGTAGAAGTTTCTTATATCAGCAGGAAGGCAAAAGCCTATTTTTTGTTCTAAATCTAATATATCTGCCTCTGTAATTGGTGGCGCACTATTCGTAATCTGATAGTTTATAATCATCGTTTTTTACTTCGTTCAACTGCAAATATAGAGAGATTATCTTAGATAAACAAGCAAAAAAGCACGTAATGTGTCCTTTTTGTGCTTGTTGCACAAACACTTTTGTATGTTTAAAGTTGTGCTACGTGGCTGTAAAACATTAGTAGGAAATGCCAATTTCTATCCATGAATCAAGGTAACTCCAAAAGTCTATGTTCATCTTTGGCGCATCGTTGGTCCACCAAATTAGCGCTTTGGGGTTTTCCTTATCCTCTATATTGATGCAAAGAAATCCATTTCCGCCATTGTGAAGCACGTAGTACGTTTTGTTTAGGTCGGTAGATTGCAATATCTCTTGTGGCAAACCCCATTCCGATTGGCTTAGGAAACGAACCTTTTCTATAGGAAGTAATCCTAAGCCACCGCTTATATTCTCGAACCAACCATTATGTAAATGCTTGTAAAAGTGCTGCAACTTGTCGGGCAATATTGCGATATGGCTGTCTGTTGTGGGCATATTGCCTACATATAGCACGTATTCTTCGTCCACCAACAGCAGGTAAACCATTTTAATTTGTTGCTGATGAAACACTAAAAATACATCTTCGAGTAGCTCTTCCAATAAATGTAGCGTCTTAGGAAGTAGGCTACTGAAGTCCGACCAGCGTTCTATAACGAGGGATTTCTTCTTATCCTTGTTTTCCTCCGTGAGCAGAAACGACCATGTTTCGGGTATTTTTATTTCGTCAGTTGCCGATAAAATCCTTGCTTCTGAGAGGTTGTTTTCTTGAAAAATGCTATCTATGTTCATTATGAAATATTGCTTTTACGATGTTGAAACCTATTTAAAGATGTCTTGTCCTTCGAGTTCTATGCACCAATCTATCATCACTTCGTTGAACCAATCGCAGAAATCGGAGTTCACAACTTCTGGTTTATCTTCTTCAGAGTACTGATAGTTGGTCACCCAAAACACGATTTGGTTGCCTTGTTGAGCATCAAAGCAGTAGTAGTTGCCTCTGCCGTCCGGGTGCAAATGGAACAATATGGCTGGGCATGTACACCTGTGTTGCTTCGTGTTCAGTCTTGTATGCCTTGATAAGGTCGAAAGGTTTATGGTTTATTCCAAGCACTTCGTCGCCACAAATTAGTATTCCGTTCGAGAACTGAAGCAGTTTTATGTAATCTGCTGGTAGCTGAAAAGGAATGTTTTCCTGTGCAAGTTGGAGCGCATCATCACTGATAGGAGCGAAACATTCAACGTATTCTTCTTTGAAATCTTGTATTCTTTGAATAATGGAATCAATGTTCAGACGCTCTTCTAAGTCGTATAATAGCGGATTAGCGTCTGCTTCTATGTCGATGTTTATCCACATTCCTTCGTCCTTTCTAAATACATGGAAGCGGAAATAAATATCTTGTGTATTGGTAATATACACTATAAGGCAATACGGGCGAGGGTAAATGGCATTTAAACGCTGCTTAAACTGTTCTATAAAAGGCAGAATACAACTAAGCGAAAAGCCTTCGAAAGCCGACAAACATATCTCGTTATGCCACATCTCCAAGCCTGTCCTGTCGCCTTGTTTCTCTATTTGTTCGGATATGTTGTTAATGAATGAAGTGTTAATATCGTTGTTTGCATCGTATAAAATGCAACATTCTGCGACTTTTATTTTGCTTAAAATGCTCTCGCAAACCTTGCTTATCAATTCCTTATTTGCAGGAACTGACTTCTCTAAAAGCATTGCCATGCGTTGATTTATCCTTCTCATATCACAATAATTTCGTTCTTTATACTTATAATTTTTGCTGTTATTGCCGTTCACTGCTACGATGAAAGCAATTTGTTCTTGACCGAAAATGGTTGTCTTTCTTGTGCAATGTGTCTTAAAAATAAATTTAAAAAGCCTCCGACAGCAGCTTATCTATATCCAAATTCTCTACTTTGTATATTGCATCAAAGTAGCCTTTTACCGCTACACTAATGCCTTCGCATGCGCAATCTTTGTCGTCTGCAAAGTTTGGCGCATAAATATCTATGCCTAAAATAGTAGAAGCGAAGCCAACATAGTCCTCTTCTAATAATATATTATCGTGGGAAGACAACTGTTGATAGATGTCTGATGCCTTCATTTCGAATAGGTTTTTACCTTCTAAAATGAGCTTTACATTAGGCAACGGAGCAAAGGTGAGGAAGAATAATCGCTGGTCGTGCTGATTATAATAGGCCAGAAAATCGCCATAGTCATCTATAATGAAACTGTTGTTTCCGTCTTTTTCTTCTCTGGTTGTTTTGATTTTTAAGCTTGTTTTAGCTAAGATATCCTTCCGATATCCACCGAAAACAAATTCATTGACACCGATAAGAGGTTGGATTATATATTCCATATCTTTGTGAATAGTAAAGTTTTGTTGATAGATATGCCTGCTTCTGTTCTCAAAGAATAAGCTATATATCGTCTCTATTAGGGTCGTTTAGCAGCCTATCCCACTCTTCAAAGGTGAGAGGAGGCATGCCTTCCTTTGCTCGTATAGCGTTTCTCAGCTCAACATACTTAGGGGTAATGGTTACCTTACCGCTTGCAATTGCTCGCTTAATCTCCTCTTTTGTTGGCAAAGGGGTAGGGGTTAGCTTTTTCAATAAAGTCGTTAAGGTTTTCTGAAACCAGCGTTGGGTATTTGTTATTTCCCTCTAATCCCCAATCGTTTTCTTCGTGAAACCAATAGTAAACCTTACCTGTTATCTTGTTAATACATAGCCAATCGCCCCCATCAACACTTGCAATGGGCATCAATTCTTCTGGCATTCTACCCTCATAGTCGTTGTATGTTGCGATAATATCATCGTTTTTGTTTTCCGAAAATCCAAGAAAATAGTTAATGGTGAACTCTGTTTCCTTATCCTTATAATGGTTTTTATGAGGCTTGCAAACATTGTTTTTGCGTCAGAAAGTCCTTGAAATGAGAAGGCAAAACAGTACCTATTGTATGTTCTAACTCGTTGATTTTCTCCGCCATAGCATTTGAAGCTAAAGGCTCTAATACATGTATTACATTCATTTCCTCTTTATAAGTCTTCTTGAAAGCTATTGTATGCGTATGCTATACAGGTTTTTATTTTATTTCGTTGATAGTTTTTTGTGTGCTATTGCTCCAAAGGTGGCAGTCCGTCTTTTATTCTTTTCTCGTTTATTAGCTTCAATAATCGGGGCGAATAGGTAACACTTACGACTACCCTTTTGTCTTCTTTGTCTTCTTTTTTTAGGCTCAATTCTACTGATAAAGTCGTTTAATGATTTTGCAATCAATATTAAATCGTCGCCTATTGGAGCATCGTGCGACCAGTAATAGATATTGCCCAAGCTGCTTTCTTCTAAGGAATAAACAATCAAATCGCCACTGGCACCCTCGCATAATGGGAAGAACCTTATGCTTATTTGCTCCTTACAATAATACATTTTGATGCTTTTCTCAACACTTCTCTGAGTATTTCCAAAGCCCAAAATACCACTAACGTAAAGTAATTCGTCGCTATTCGCCTGCTTTCCAACGGAGATACCACCATTTCTTCATTGAAATAGGAGAACCCATAGGTAGTAATGAACTGCAAAACAGTATTATCTGGAATTGCGCCCAACGTTCTTTTTACTTCTTCTAAGAACGAAGTTACATCATAACTCTGGTTTAATTCCCTCTCCTTAGAGAAAGAAATAAGTTGTTTAATACCTTGTATATCCATATCTAAAAAGCTCCGTTTAACTCTCTATTAGGGTCGTTTAGCAGTCTATCCCACTCTTCAAAGGTGAGAGGAGGCAGGCCTTCCTTTGCTCGCATAGCGTTTTTTAGCTCAACATACTTAGGGGTTATGGTTACTTTACCGCTTGCAATTGCTCGCTTTATCTCCTCTTTTGTTGGCAACGGGGGTAGGGGTTAGCTTTTCAATAAAGTCGTTAAGGTTTTCCGAAACCAGTGTTGGGTATTTGTTATTTCCCTCTAATCCCCAATCGTTTTCTTCGTGAAACCAATAGTAAACCTTACCTGTAATCTTGTTAATACATAGCCAATTGCCCCCATCAACACTTGCAATGATTATCAATTCCTCTGGTATTCTACCCTCATAGTCGTTGTATGTTGCGATAATATCATCGTTTTTGTTTTCCGAAAATCCAAGAAAATAGTTAATGGTAAACTCTGTTTCCTTATCCTTATAATGGTTTTTATGAGGCTTGCAGACATTATTTTGCATCAGCAAACCCTTGAAATGAGAAGGCAAAACAGAACCTATTGTATGTTCTAACTCGTTTATTTTCTCCGCCATAGCATTTGAAGCTAAAGGCTCTAATACATGTATTACATTCATATCTTATTTGTAATAGCCAACAAAACTTTGCCAAAACTCAACTCCTTTGGCGTTTACAGACTCTCGTATCATGCTTATGAACTCGCTTTCCTTGCCCTTCCACACTGCGTATTGCCCTGTACCCATCGCCCGTACAAGCATTTCGAAGTTGTTGGCTATTAGTATTCGGTCTTCATAAGCGGTCTCGCTATCGATTGCATAGACCTTTCCTGTTGCACATTCCAACAAGATTGTAGATGGATCTCCATTAGCAATAATCATCAAACCGTACTGATGCAGAATGTCATAATCGGCATATTCCAAGTTCCTTTGTACTATCCAATTCAGCGTTTCCTCATCGTTTACCCCGAATTGGTAGCTCAAAAAGCCGAAATTTCCCCAGTTGTAACTAAGTATTAACTCTGTGAATATTTGGTTTAACGTACCAATATGCAGCTTAGTTTGTAGTTTTTCGATTTCCGAACGAGGGATAACAGCTTCCTTTAAAATAAGCCCTTCCGTAATTTCAGGGTCTACATCGCGAGTTTCTTCCATAATAGAAAGCGCGATTTCTTGCATTGTTAATAGCTTCATCTGATATGTTTGATTTATCTTTTTCTATATTTTACCATAGCGTACTGCCCTTTATTGGTGCCATAAACTATGCTTTTTTTATTTGTTACAGCTCTCTTTATATCAGCAAACACGCCTACCCTTGCTTTCAGAATATATCTTATAATTCTCGTCTTTCTCCGGATTCCAATAGGTAAATACGTATTTTGAAACACCAAATATGGTACGATGTTCCCTCTGTTTAAGCTTAAATTGGGTTCTTAAATAGCCAGATAGCTTTTCTAATTCGTATAATTTGAAATATTGAGAGAACATAACTAAGGGCATACAAAGCCTTATTCGTTTATCGCTAAATACAAAAACGATAGACGAAGTTATCTTTCCTTGCCCTGCACACCTTATATATAACAAGTTGTCTATGGTGTTTGTGTATTTCAGTTTACCTCTTGTATAGAAATTAATAGTATGGTTATCAACAATCTCAACCCGTTTTTTGCGAAGCAAACACACTATTATTAAACCACAAATAATATATGGGATAGCACTTTCATAGCGAAAATAGCGATGAGAAGTGCCAAGAAACGAATTAATAATATGGTCTATTAGATAACTAAAAACAAGCAATCCTAATATATGGATTATACTTAAAGGCGATGCATAGAAGCTAAATTCCTTCCTCTTCTCCTGTATTTTGGCTGTTTCCTTTGGTACTGTCATTTCCTATTTTTCTATATTTTTGCATAGTGTACTGCCCCATAATGCTTTACAGAAACTATCCAGTTAAACGATGCATCAAATACTTCTATGTCGTCAGCAGCAGGATACCAAATATCATCGAAGTATTTACAGAAGTCTTTGAATAGGAAAACATCAATGTTGTTGAAGCGTTCAAAGTTGATGAAAACCTCGTTCGGAACAGGTATTCCGATACTATTGAATACCTTGTTCCAGTCGAAATCCTCGTCTTCAGCATTTATATCGTCCAATAAAACAAACTCTTGTTCTTCCTTTTTAAAGAACTCTTCGGGTGTATTCACGTGCCAACGATGAAACAAGGAACGGCACACTGCTTCGCATTCGCTACCTTCTATGCTTCTAACAATAGGCATATTGGTGTTGTGTTCGCGCTTAAAGTTTACCAGTTTGAAGACTTCCATAGTGTACGAATGGTTCTATTGGCTTATTTTAGACTATTTATGAATGCTTCGAAAGTATCGGAAAGCAAGTACGTGTTACCATCATCGTCTGACGATTCGAACATGTAGGCATGGTCGTAGTAGTACACACCCTTGTCGTCTCCATCAGGAATCAAGAGCAAGAAGCCGCCATCTTGGAAGTCGCCAATAAGCAATGCACTCTCTGGAATATCGTCTTTATACTCTGTATTCCAGTATTCGAGCGTCAAAGCTCTATTTAATTGATTGTCGCAACTGAATAAAACATTGAGTAAAGTTTCCTCTTCGATAGCCTCAATCCTAACAATTGTGTTCTCCGTATAAATACCATTGTGTTCAATAAGAAACGCTTTGTAGTCGGCAGGAATACTTACAGAGAGTTCTTGTTCTATGGAATGAATGTCTGCTTTTGCTTTAGATAATACTTGAAAGTCCATATTACATCTACAAAAAGTATATTGTTTATTGGTTTTAAGTTAGTTTTCTGCTCCGATATATGGCTCAATGTACGATAGAAATTCACCGTCGTCGGTATCGAAAACATCGGTTCCGTCTAACATGTAGGCACGCATCAGCGCATCGACACCCTCCTCTTTGTTGCCTAATTTAATAAGGTTGCGCCCTTTAACATACCAAACGTATGGGTTCTCTATACCACTACCACGTGTTAAGGACATAGTATAGAACCTGTCGGCTACGATGTATTCGCCCATTTCATAATACGAATCGCCAATGCATATAGCGATAGTGTCGAAGAGAGTCCAGTCCTCTTTTGGCTCGGGCAGACGGTTCATGGCTTCTTCGTAATAGGCTATGGCTTCTTTATATTTACCTCTTTCCACCAACTCATCGCCTTCGTCTAACAACTTATTGATAGTTTCGTTAAGTTCAGAAGATAGTTCTTCCGTATCATCTTCTGTATCTTTATAGTTCTTATAAAACTCCAAATACTCCGGCTTAGCATTTGTAAAGTATCTTAATCCTGTCTCTTTCACCAGAATATCCCAATGCTTAAAGGCTTGTTTTTTATCTTTTTTCTCATAGCAATACTGGCCCATTAAAAACCGAACTTCCTCGTCTGACAGGTGCAGATTGTTGTTATTGTCTATCAATCTATTCAGCCATTTCTTGGCTTCGTCAAAGTCTTGACGCTCTAAAGTCTTTCCAAAGAACGACTTTGCATAGTTATATGCTTGGTTCCAGTTCTCTACTGGCGCTGGAAACTGGGTCCAACCTTGCTCGGCTAATACAAGAAATTCTTCGTATTTTCCGTCGTTATATTTTGTAATAGCTTCCTTGCCGTATTCAATTACCTTGTCAAATAGCTCTTGTTCTAATACTGCCATAAATTCAATTTCGTTAGTTATGTTCTGTAATAAGTTGTTTATAATGTGATTGTACGATGGCTTTAATTAGCAAAAGGCAACATCTGCACAACCTATTTCGACGATTTCAAACTGTTGGTTGTTGCCTTTCAGTTTGATACCACAACCGTGTTCCACATCGAATTCAGTTCTGTAGCTTAAACCAAATAGTGCGGGCTCGTCCTGTTCGAATAGTATAAAGATAGCCATCAACTCTATATAAGAGTCGGAAATATCCTTAATGCTATATTTATTATCAGCATATTGCTTAACAGCATCGATAGTTTTGTTGTACCAAATACTAATTTCTTCAAGAAATTGCACTATCTTTTCTTTGTATTCTTCGGTGAGTTCTTGCTCTGATGCCTCCAAATCGTCAGACAAAACTAAGCGTACTTTCTTCTTTAAAGCACTAATAAAGACACTTGTTTCCAAGTCTTCATCGAACTGTAAATCACATACTTTCATTGTTCTATCGGTGTTTTAGTTCTGTTATATTACATATAATGTGTAACGCTTTTGATAAATAAGTATGCCAAAGTGCCTGAACTTGTTAGGCTTTGTCTATTATTTGCACAATAGATAAAAGCTGTTTGTAACTGCTTCTCATTCTCTTTGCACTGTAAGAGAACATAGTTGGTGGCACAAATGTAATGAATATCTTGTAAACGGACAACTAAAAAAATAACAGATTAGTGTAGTTTTAAGTATTGTGTAAACAAAATAAAAAAGAGCTATATGTTGCCAGATTATAACGGAGATATTTGTTTGTTGCACCTTTAAAATAACTAACTTAGTTGTAAATATAGCCACTATGAATTTGCCTAATATGCCACAATATTTGTTCGTAGCTATATGTATGCTGTTGCAACTTTATTGTTTGGCAATGCTGTTCTTAATGTAAATATATTTCAAAAACTATTTAAATCTGTAACGTGCTCTATGTTAATGTGTTACAAAAGGGTGTATTTTGCATTGTAAAAACCCCATTTTTTTGCGATGCAAAAATATGGTTTTTGCACTTCAAAAGTATGGTTTTTGCAATGCAAAAACGTACTTATGTTTTCCATTAAATTTATATTTACAAAAAGTAGCACATAGTTTTCGAGTGAAAAGCCGTATATTTGCAACTTCTATTTTCATAGCATTAATATGGAATAGAAGCTAATTAAGTGTTGCGGAAATGGACGATAAGTGTTTTCATAGGTTGCCAAAGGGCAATGAAAAGGTAGCGATGGGCAAGGCAAAAGTCTTTCCCAATCCGTTCTATTATGAGCCTTCTCCACTTGCACGCCTTGCAGTTGCGTTGCTGCAACAATCGCTTCCAGAGCTGAAAGAAGGCAAAATGTTTGGTGTACTAATAGTAGAATACGGGGGAAAGTTAGGCTATCTGCAAGCCTACTCAGGTCAGTTAGAATGTATTAGTGACGATAGCTTTGTTCCACTTGTGTTCGATTACTTACAACCTAATGGCTATTTCAAGACACACGAAGCCGAAATAACTGCTTTAAACCACGAAATTGAAGTTTTAAAGCAGTCGGACGATTACGAAAAAGCAATAAAAAAAATTGCTGATCTCAAGGTAGAAGCATAGCAGGTAGTTGCAGAAGCACAACAAAAAAATGGTTATTGCAAAGCGTTTACGCGACGAGCGGAGGAAGGAAAAAGCTATTGTTCCAGAAGACGAACAAAGGGAGATGATACGCGAAAGTCAGTATATGAAGGCAGAGTTGCACCGCACAAAGAAGCGTTATGCTGCATTGTTGGAAGCAGCAGAGGCTGAAGTGGAGGCGTATAATAGAAAAATAGCAGAACTGAAAAGTACTCGCAAGCGTAAGTCAGACCATCTTCAGCGTTGGCTTTTTCTCACAATTCACTTTCTTGAATGCACATGGTGAGCGCAGCGATTTGCTATCTATCTTCCGTAATTACTATTTATTGCATAGTCCGAAGTCGGTTCTTGCTACGCATTATGCAGCTATGGGAGAGCAGATAACGCTGTTTCCGCCATCAGGAACGGGTGAATGTTGTGAACCAAAGTTGCTTCAATATGCCTTTGTTCATGGTATGCGACCAGTAGAAATGGCGATGTTCTGGTGGGGAGAGCCCCCTAAAACCGAGATAAGACAGCACGGACAGTTCTATCCTGCATGCAATGGAAAGTGCAAACCCTTGCTAACTTGGATGCTAAAAGGTATGAATGTAGCTGCCAATGCATTGGAAGCAGAAAGCAAACAAAGTATTGACATCGTTTACGAAGACCGAGATTTGGCTGTCATAGTCAAACCAAGCGGTATGCTAACCGTACCTGGACGAAGTAAAAAACAGTCGGTTGAAACAATATTGCGCCAGCGATGGAACGACAACGATACACCAATTATAGTGCATAGGTTGGATATGGCAACCAGCGGACTGCTTGTTGTGGCACGAAATAGGTATGCACACAAGCAATTGCAAGCACAGTTTAAGGAACGAACAATACAGAAACGCTATGTAGCTTTGCTTTCTACAGACTTGCTTAATAGGGTGGGACTGCCCAGTGAAGGCACTATTTCGTTGCCACTGTGTGCAGATGAGCTTGACCGACCACGCCAAATGGTAGATAGAAACAAAGGAAAAACAGCCATTACACATTATAAAATAATAGGAAAAATACCTTTACACGATAGTTATTACAGCGAGGCGATTAAGGTAGAACTACGTCCTGTAACGGGGCGCACCCACCAGTTGCGAGTTCATTGTGCACATTCTGAAGGGTTGGCGTGCCCCATTCTTGGCGATACACTGTATGGAAAACGCGCCGATAGGCTCTATCTGCACGCCGAATACCTCGAGTTTACACACCCAACAACAGGCAAACCACTTAGTTTTAAGAGCAAACTAACAACATAATGACTTACTTTTTTTGATGTCTATTCCTAAGTATGGTAGAGCAGTTTAGACTTTAAGTTAAACAACAAATGTGCTTTAAGTTAAACCATCAAGCTACTTTAACTTAAACAAGAAGCAGACTTTAAGTTAAACTATCAAGCTACTTTAAGTTAAGCAATACGAGACAACCAACGACTAGGTACATTAACACTGCAAAAGAACCTTTTTATATCCAATAAATAGGTATAAAACGATGTTCTACAGCTATATATAGAAACATTAATACAGGCAAGAGAAAAGCATTCTACATAGGTAAATAAGAACCAGAAAACTATTTGATGGCGAACAATATATACAGTTCATAATCATTAACAAATACTCAATATCTTCTAAAAAAAGCAAAAGTATTTTTACCAATATAGCTTAATACTATCTGAATAGTGTACTTTTGTATAAGAACTATTGCATTCAGTGAAAATTAAAACAATATAAAAATGAAAATAGGAGTATTCTGTTCGGCTAACAATAACATAGATTCAGATTTCTTTGAGTGTACAAAAGAATTAGGAAAATGGATGGGTGAAAACAATTATGCCGTAGTATATGGAGGCTGTAACATTGGCTTAATGGAATGTATAGGCAAGTCTGTTCACGAAGCAGGAGGCACTACTATAGGCGTAGTTCCTAGAATTATTGAAAAAGGAGGTAAGAAGAGCAACTATATAGACATAGAGTTTCCTTGCGAAAACCTATCAGACCGTAAAGATTTACTAATGATGCAAAGTGATATAACAGTGGCTCTGCCTGGCGGGATAGGCACCATCGATGAAATATTTACGGTTGCAGCATCGTGTTCTATAGGCTATCACGATAAAAAAGTGATATTATATAACGTAAAAGGCTTCTGGAATAAGCTTATTATGGTGTTAGACAATTTGCAAGAACAAGGCTTTATACGTGGCGATTACCATCGTTATATAGATGTAGCCAATAACTTTGATGAGCTAACAAAGAAGATAATGCAGGGATAAAATAATTGTAACACAATAGTACAACACATTAATATATAAACAACAATAAAATTAATTGATTATGAAAAGAAAAGGATTGAAAGTGGCTATATGCCTTATGGCAGGCACAATGTTGGCAACCTCTTGTGTAGGTTCGTTTACAATGTTCAACAAATTGGCTAAATGGAACAAGCGTGCTACCGATTCTAAGTTCTTAAACGAACTTATCTTTATTGTTATCTCCCCAGCTTATGCAATCGCAGGTACAGTTGATGCTCTTGTTCTTAATACTATTGAGTTCTGGACAGGCGATAATCCGATGGCTAAGAATATTGGTAAAACCAAGAATATTAAGGGCGACGATGGCTTAATGTATGCCGTGAAATATCTTAAAAATGGTTACGAGATTACCCGTCCGAACGGAACAGTGTTCTACTTAACCTACAACAAGGCAGAGAACAACTGGTATATGAATGAGAATGGCAAGGAAAATAAGCTCATACATTTCAATGAAAACGGAACAATAAAGGCATTCTTAAACAACGGAATGACTATGGACGTTACTCCAAATGCCGCAGGCTTATACGAACTTCGCCAAGCAGTGGCAGGCACCAGCTATTTTATGGCAGTGCGATAAAACAAAATACGCCTATAATTGTTATTAAATAACACATATAGGCTTATTCTGAATATATAAGGTCTTTGTTAGTTTTTTTCTAGTTTATAGAGAAGGAGTACTAACAAAGACCTATTATTTCTATTATCTTATCATTATTTTCTTTCCATCTATTATATACACACCTCTCAATCCTTTAGTAGAGTTTGAGTTTTTACGTACCAATTTTCCACTAACGGTATATATAGTAAAGTTCTGATTGGAAACGTGGGGAGAATCAATAATAGATACAGCTGTTCTAATCGAAACAGGAGCAGATTCTATATTATCTCCATATATCGCAGTTACACTAAATAGGTGGTCTCCATCTGTTAAAGGTCGATTTACAATATAAGTTGTGTTTTCTCCCTCAACGGTTGCTATTAGTTTCTTATCAAGATATATGTTATATTTCTTAACCTTATCTCCCTTTACTGAATAGTTTATATCATCGAGCAAGAGTCCAAATGCATCTGTTGCAGTGTGGTGTATTGCAAAGTATTTTGTTTTATTAGGCAATGTAAAGAACCGTTGTGTCCAGTCCATATTGGGGTTCTCGGTATTTTCAACTTTTATAAAGCTTTCTATATTTCTATCAGTTGTAGAATAGAGAACCTCATAAGTTTCGTCTCCATACATTAACGAGAGGCATTTCACATAGAACGTAATAGTTTGTTCAACTCCAGGAAGTTCTGGTGATATGAGCCAATCATTAGCAGCACCTTTTACAGGACAGAATGATATTAGATATTGATTGCCCGAATGAGCTTTGTCTTTATCATAAATGTTAGCACCAAAAACAGTTTCAGGATTAATAACCTGCCATGCGTGTGGTTTAGCAGAGTTCTTATATGTTACTGCTCCCCATGCATCTGTTACCTGCCCATCACCATCTATAATCTTCCAATCCCCAAAAGAACCTTCATGTGTGGTTTCTGTTACACCTCCAAGAGAGAAAGGTACAAATATATTTTCGTCCTCAAAATCCTCAGTTATTGGACGTGTTGTCTCGTGTGGAGCATTCCAAGTAAGTTTAATTCCTTTCTCTGTTTGTTCTGCTAGAAGATTTTCAGGAGCTACTGCTTGTGATATTAGCACATTAAGTATACGCTCTGCTATATTGTTTTCTGGTATTTCGTCTAAAGTGTAAATAATCTCTGCTTTTATAACCCGGCTGCCAGCTTCATCAAATATTGTTGTTGGTATAGAAGTTTCGAAAGCTTGTTCATGCATAGAAGGTAAAGGTTGTTCAACAATTGTATTCATAAGTTCCTTATTGTCCATAGTTATCCGAACTGCATAGGATTTTGCAGTCTGTAAACCATAGTTTTTAACAGATAATCTAATAATTGCAGAATCTCCGGTATGTACAGTCTCAGGCACAGAAAAGTCTGAAACCTTAAGATCGTAACTGTTCATATCTACTATATTAATATTATCGAAAGTTATATTTCCTGGTGAATTAAATGTCTCAAATAACCCTAGTCGGATATATCGTTCTGTTTTGTACTGAGTTAAGTCTATTTTGTACGTTGTATATCCTGTTTTGGGACTAATTACATCAGCTAATGTCTCTGTACCATCTGGCTTTACAACATAAATACCAATAGTATTCTGACTATCTGTTCCTTTTACATCGAGAGTAAGTGTTGGTTTCTCTGCTCCTGCTAAAGATATTTTGCCCGAATATAATTCACCATATTCGTCTGAAGATGGAGAATCTATTGTAAAAGCATAATTATCCCCATCTGATGCTTCTGCAGATATTTGCATTTTGACACCTCCACCTGTACTATTAAAATTCCAATAATTATTCAGTTGACCTTTGGTTACACTTTCTTTAAAAGGTAAGCTATAAGCCTTTCCTATAAGAAGTCCACTCATTCGAGCTTCGCCTGCTCCAGCAATATTAACGGCTCTTACTGCCCAATATGCAATACCTTGTTTTCCTTCATTAGTATTAAATGGAAGATCTGCCGAAGTACCATTATGAATAGTTGATAATTTCTCTCCAAGTAACATTGTTCCATTGTAAGATGCAGTATTCCAAACTTCGTAATCAACGTTATCAGCAATAACAAGTCCACCTATAACCCCAGTATTCCCAACTTTATCCCATGTAATCTTAACAGAACTATCATTGTCTGCTACTTTGATATTCTTTACATGTTCAGGTATATCTACTCCAACATAAACTACAGCTTCTTGTTTACGTCCTTGTTCTCCTTCAATAAAAGGTAATACTGTATACGTATGACTACCAAGACTAACTTTAGTATCCTCATATTCTATAATTGTATTTGGTAGGACATTATTAAAAGTATTAATAATTTTATTATCACGCCGTAATTCAATTTTTTTGTAATAGGCTTTGTTAGTATTGTTCCTCCGACAGTTTTTATAGGAGCATTAAAGAATATATTTGTTCTCAGTTGTCCTGTAGAGTCTGCTATTACTTTAAGGTTACCAACAGAATCTGGTGCTTCTGCAATAGGTATTTGTTCAACTATAATAGAATCAACGTAAAGAGTCCAACCCTCAGTTGTACTAATGGCATGTATGCCTAAATGATAATCTCCATCTGAGTCTACCTTTATCTGATTATTCTCATATTTTTGATAAGTTGCAGAATTAATATTTGTTTCTGGCAATACGTTAATCGTCATATTTTCAACATTCGTTCCTTTTCCCATTTTCATTTCGAAGCGTTCAGGATATACTTTGCTTTGCCCTGAGCGTCCTTTGGCACTTAGACCAATGGTATAAGTTTTCCCCGCTTTTAGTTTTATAGGAGGAGATATTAACCAATCATCAGCAAGTTTTGGACCGAATGTATAAGAGGCAGATTTGGTTCTATTATCATAAATCCATGCTGCACGCGTACCAAATTCTGATTCTACTCTATCATTATTAACATCAACAACAGTCCATATGAGAAGTTGTCAGCCGACTCAAAAATCTTCTAAATAAGGTACATTAAAAGACGAACCTAATTTTTCAGAATTTGAAAAAGCCATCTTGCTATGTTGCTCTCCATTTTTGGCAACGATACCATATTTATAGTTTGTATAATCACCAAGCGTTATTTGGTCTTCTATATATGTATCATTATAGTTTTCAGATATCAATTTTCTTTCTCCATTCCCTATGCGATAGATATCATAATAAATGCTTCCTATAAAACCATTATGTATTCCTTTTACTGGAGCTTCCCAATAAACATAAGCATTACCACTTTGTTTGTCCAATTCCATTACAATGTTGGAAGCTGTCTGTGGTTCATCATATCCTATCCATTTACTTAATTTTGTAGTTGGCGAACTACCAATTTCATTAGAAGTAACTACTTCGAAAGTATGCATATCTGTTGATACCGTAACAGGAATTGTCTCATTTTTTCCTGGAGAAGTTGTACCTGTAGCAGTCTCTTTACCATCTACAAGTATTTTATACGATAAGTTACTATTCAATATCTGACCATCATAACTCAATGTAGGTGCTGTAAAAACAACAGAGCCTGTTGTATCACCATCAATAAACATAAGTGAAAGATCTGTTACTTTTGCTGGTGCTCCACCAAGAGCTTTAGGTTGTTGAATAATCATTCCTGAAAAAGTATATTGCCCAAATTTGTATATTTCGGTTGCTGCACCTGTATTAAGGTCTACTGTATATAGCGAAGTGCTCTGTTTTTTTTGGTCTGTTCCTAACCAATAGAATGTATCATCTGTCTGATCTATTTCGCCTGTTTGAAAAAAGAATGCACCAGAACTATCCGAAAGCGTTATTCCAGTTGGTCCAATTAATGTTTCTGTACCAGCTTCTTTATCAATTCTATAAAGAAATCCATCAGTAGCAATACCATATAGCATACCAGCTTTTGTAATACCCATTGCAATATAGTATTTGTTTGTTTTAAAAAGCGTTGAACGAGTTTTATTTGGGTAATCTATAATGCCAATTTCTTTACTTTTTCCGTCTACAGAATAGAATTCTCCATATATAGTTCCGTCTGTTGCCATTGCGGTTTCAAAGCTCATTAATGAATAGTCATTAAGTACTTCTGCTCCTATCAATTTCCAAGTGTTTGTATCTATAGTATATAGAGTAGGTGTGTATTTTTTATCTTTTGACACAGCATTGTAACCAGCATATAATTTCCCATCTACTAAGCCAATACCATTATAGAACATAAAATTACCTTTTATAAGAGGAGTTAAATTCTTTGGAGTTGTGGTGCTAAAGCTTGAAATACTTCGGTCTGTTGCTGCCGACATACCAGGTGCATAGGTAACATTAACCCAAATTTCTGCTCCACTATTTGTTTTTAATACTGGCTGTTTAATAGCAGATAAAGGTGATAATTGTATTGACGAAGTTAATTTTTGGTCCTGTAATGGCACACTTATTAATTCTGAATGAGGACTTTTAAAAGAATTTCCTTTTATGAATATAGTAGATGTTTCATTTTCTCGTTCGTCTATACAATTTTTTTGTTGTGATACGAAGCGTTGTGAAGACATACAAGGATTTTTCTAATTGTTTTTTTGTGCAAAGGCTATGTTTCCTATTAATAGGAACATACAAGCCAACGAAAAAGAATGCTTTTTTTCATTATATAAATCTCCTATATGCAGCGTGATTGTTTAGTTATATCTAAAAATACCTACGAAGCAAGATCAATAGGAATAGATAAATAATAATTTCTCCATCTTCCTGCTGCTTGGAAAAGATGTGTTAATAAGTAGCTACAAATATAATGTTATTTTTTTAAAAATACGTATATTAAAGTACAATTTCGTTGTATTTTTAACTAAAAATATGTCATATTTCTTCTACTTAAGGTATGGAGATGTATAGTTGAAAACAACGAAGCATAACAGGAAACGAACTTTGTTATGGTGGATATTTTAGTTTCAGCGGGGAGATGATATATTAGAAAAATAAAAAAATTGTGTTGTGGCAAGATACTGAAACTTAGAGGTTGAGTTGTTTTTTTCAGTTCCAAACGTTTTTTTCTTTTAGTTCTTTATCGTCGGTATATGCCAGAGCGTAGCCCCAATAAAGGTAAGCTTCTTTAAATTGTTTCAGCTTGTTTTTTTGGCATCGCCCATATTTTTATATATCACGAACATAATTGTTTTGTTAGGTTCGTATAGTGTTGCGGCTGTTTTTAAATGTTCTATGGCTGCATCGTAGCGTTCTAATTGGTTTTCTACAACTCCCAAACGGTAGTTTCCAACTGCTATTTTCGGGTTTCGTTCCACTGCTTTTGCAAAATAAAGGGCTGCCGAATCTAGTTTTTCCAAATATTCGTATGCTCCTGCTGTATAATAAAGTGCGTTATAAGTGGTATCGCCTGCCGATAACACCTTATTATATATAGCGATACATTGCTCGTATTTGCGATTTAAGAAATAAGCTTCGCCCAACGCACGGTTTACTTCCACATTGTTTGAGTCTATTTTATAATAGCGTTCGCCGTATAAAACTGCCATATTAGGGTTACTTTCTTCTTGGTTTACAAATAATTTCATAAGGTCGGCAACTATATGTCCGTCCATTGGAAACTTATCTATAAGTGTCATTCCCCAATAAGTTTGTAGAGTTGTTTGTTGCATTGCTCCCTGTGCATAGTACATTTCGCGCATTGCATCGTGAGTAAGACTGTCTTCTGGAATTGTTTTCAGCATATCTACACATTGTTTATATGCCGTACGGAGATAGTAACACGAGGCAAGTTTCATACGTATTGTGTTATTGTCGCCTAACATTTGTGCTTGTTTATGAGTGCGAAATGGCGCAAAAATAGTTGTATGCCTTCATACAGCTATCGCCTTTTTCAATAAGCTGTTGGCAGTTTTGTGCCATTGTATGTAGACAAATGCAACAAACGACGGCAAAAAGTAGAATTTGCTTTTTGCATATAAACAGTTTTACGAAACAATAAACTAAAAATTTGTCTATTTATTTTCGTGAGGCTTTTTAAACAAATGCAGCCTCACGAAAACTATTTTTTTCTTACTATACACTATTTACTTTTTAGTTTAGTTTAAATGTAATTGGTAGCATATAGCGCACAGCAACTGGTTTTCCATTAAGTTTACCCGGATTCCATTTAGGCATTGCCAATATTGTACGAATTGCCTCTTTGTCGAGTATTGGCGAAACCGAACGAATAACTTTTGGTTCTAAAATTTCACCATATTCAGATACAACAAATTCCAGAATAACCTTTCCTTGTTGTTTCTTTTCTACAGCTTCTATTGGGTAATTTAAATTCAGTGCTAACCACTGATTAATGTTTCCATTAAATGTAGGCATATTGTCTATGACATCATAAATTTTTCTTTGGTGTTCTTTTTGTTTGTTCTTGTGTAGGGGTTGTTTGTTGCAATTTCTGCCGTATTCTCTACTTTTTTAGCAACCATTTCTTCCCTGTTATTGGTTGTTTGTATTTCTGTTTTTTTATTCGTACAAGCTGTTTGTCTTGTATGTTGCACACGTTTTTGGTTCTTTTGCCTTTTTGTTACTTTTTTGCCCGATGCTAAATTTGCTATCTTTTTTTGTTCAACATTCTTATTTCCTATTGTTTTTGCAACATTGGCTATATTACGTGCAACTGTTTCTATGTTGCTCACTATTAATAGTGTTGCTATCAACGGAATATAAAAGTGCATACTTTGCTCTTGCAATTTGTTTTGTTCTTTTTTTGTTCATCATTTTTATACGCTTTTTAAGGGGTAAAACATTAAAATTATTTGATATAGTAGCTACATTCTTTTGGTATGTCAATACAAGCAAATGGTATTGATATTCTTTTTTGTTTGCTCCACTGGTTAAAACATTGTTGTCGGCAAGATATTCAAGGTTTAATCTTACTTCGTGTTTAAGCAACCAAACAAACGGATTTATCCAAAAAATGGTAGAAAACAGTTCTGTAAATAGAATATCTACGGAGTGCCATTGTTTACAATGCGTTAATTCGTGTTTTATTATCTCGTGCGTTTGCTGTATATTGTGTTTTGATGGACTGATAAAAATCCAGTTGAAAAACGAAAATGGACCTTCGTTGTTTTCTAACAAATATACTTTTACTCCATTTATATTGGCTGTTTTACATTTGTTTCTAAGTTTTATAATGGAAATTAACTGACAAAAGAAACGCACCAATAACACGCAAACCACCATATTATATATGGTTAATGCTATAGTTTCCCAGTTTGTTGCATTTATCTTATTTGGTGTTATGGTAACGGTTGGCAAAATAAAGGTTGCATATTGGTTTGCTATTGATGTTATTTCCACATTTTTGTTTATCCATTCCAAGCAATTTAGCTCTGGCACCAACATTGCAACAATGTATATTCCTATAAGTGTTGCCCTACGTAGCGAGAAAAATGTATCGCCAGAAAACATAAGTTTATAAAAACCAAAGAGCACTATTAAGGCAATGTTTAGTTTTAGAAAATACATCGTCATATTCGTTATATTTTTAAGTTCAACGTTTTTTTCTAACTATGTTTTAAAAATACTTCTAAAAACTATTTTTTTGCACCATTTCTGTTTTATTCAGTATCTTTTCCTTTTTCAATTTCGCTAATAATATCTCTCAAGTCCTCTGGCGAAATCTTATCTTTTTGCGAAAAAAACGATACCATTTCGCGAAACGAATTTTTTTAAAAATAGTTGCCTACAAAGTTGCTCATAAAGTCTGCTTTATAATCTGTTTGAGCTATTTTTTTGGTGTGAAATGATATACCAAACCATATTGTTTTTGCCACTAAATATCCTTTTGCGTTTCAAATTGTTCATTACCGAAGCAATAGTAGTGTAGGGTGGTTTAGGCTCTTCTAATTGCTGCAAAAATATCTTTTTATTGTACAATTGTTAAGTCGCCATACTTGCAACATAACCTCTTCTTCTTGTTTTTGTTAGCTTTTTCCATATCCAAATTTTTATTCTATAGGTTGCTGCAAATTTACGATTAATTCGTAATAACAACAATCTTAACACGCTAAAAATGTTAATGGGTTAATATTTTGTATTGATTAATAGTTTAATACGAAAAAAATAATAGATATGTTCTGCAAAAATAAAAACGGCTCTACATTTAGCATATTCCACATAAATAGTTTTTATTCTTTCAACGTTTCAATTGTTATGCACCTTATAATAAACGTAAATAAAAAGATGCCAAAATGCTAATACAACAATAAAGCAAAAAACAGCCCAAGCCTAAACAACTGTTTTGTTTAAAGAGCGTGTAATATACTTCTAAAAATTTTGTAATTAAAACCTATGCAAATATTAATAAGAAAATAAAAAAACTGTAATTAAAAAAATTTTATTTTTCTTATTAATAATTTCCTCCTTCTGTTATGTGTTTTTATATGGCTAATATATATACCTACCAAAAGGAGCACTACTCTTCAAAAATAATATAATTGCCACACTATGGTATTAAAAAATATTTAGTATCTTTGCTTTTGTAAACATTAAATTGAGCTTATGAAACCATATACAGCCGTTATTGTGTTCCTTACATTAGTATTGTCGTCGGTATTTACAAGTATAAATAGTTACAACCATACAAAGAAAATGATTGTAAACGATATGAATCGCGCATTAGCATTAACGCTTTCTGAACAGCAAGAAGCCCGGATAACGCCCGATACTATTATAAACTATCGCAAAAATTTAAAGATAGATGTGCTCCGAAACGAGTCGTTTGTAACTTATGCACTTAACAATACACCAAAAACACTATGCAGTAAGCCTATGAGATGGGTACGAAACAACAACAGAAATATTATTCTCCAGTCGTATGCAACTTGTTCTCTTTTCACCATTTACGGACTTTCTAACCAGCGTTCTGCTGTTTTTCTCTTGTTTTTATCCCTCGTTTGGCTTGCCAGTTCGGTTTATTGGTTGCGCAAACATAGGTTAGGCACACTTGTTTTTAAATAGTTTAATCTATTCAAACAATAGGCAAAATGTTCTACAATATAAAAGCAAATGCCTGTTCCTTTTTACTCCTATGCAACAACAACTTATGCAGCTTTTTGTTGCTTCTGCCGACTATAAATTGTCTAAACAAACCATTTGCGATGCACTTTGGCCAAAGAAACCCGATGCAACCGAAACGCTTTATACACTTATTAGACGTATAAAAACCAGTGCTAAAAAATATGCTGGCTTGAATATTGTTACCGAACGAGGTGGCGATTATCGTTTAGAAAAAAACAATAAGAAAAATGCTACAATTTTTGCAAAAATATAGCATAAGAAACTGATGTATATATTTTTTTGTATAGCACGAACATCTATTTTTGTGTTGAATATAGGCACTTTGCAGAATATTGCATAGATAGCCCATTAAAGAATATTATTGTTTTAATAAGGCGTTTACAAATTTATTATCTTTTTCGTGTCTATAAAATAAGGTTTCGTTGTTAAGTATTTATTCTTCTAAAATAGCAAAATAGGCTATGTTGGTTACGTTTCAGTAAGATGTCAGACACTTGTCAGCCATATTTTACCCTATTTTTTTGTTGTTAAATCTAACTTTGTCTAATAAACTATAACCTATCGTTGCAATGCAACAATATGAAGCAAAGGAGCGAAACTAAATTTATTGAATGACAATGAAACGATTTTTTACTTTATTTTTAATTGTTATGGCTGGGCAATATGTTTTATGTGCTCGCGCTTTTTCGTTTAATGCAGTGTGGTTGCAGCACAATTTTACACAGAAAGAAGTTAGCGACACAGTGCAAACAAATAAGAACGAAAAGCCCGTAAAACTATCTGGCGTAACAATAGAAGCAACAAGAGTGATACAAAAACCCGACGGACAACTTATTTTTCCATCGAAAACGCAACGCAATAGTTCTACAAACGGATACAGTTTGTTGGCAAAACTCAGTTTGCCACGTATCAGAATAAACGAAACAATGCATACAATAACAGCATTAAATAACAATGGCGATGTGCAAATTCGTATTAATGGCGTGATAGCAACAAAGACAGAATTGATAAATATGAATCCAAAACTGGTGAAAAACATTGAATTTATAGACAATCCTGGTGTTCGTTATGGCGAAAATGTGGGCTATGTGCTAAACATTCGTACCGCAAAAAGCAAACAAGGAGGGGCAATTGGCATAGACTTAAACAATGCTTTTAACAACAAAAAGTAGCGATAACACAGCATTTGTAAAATTTAATAGAGGCAATTCGGAACTTTCGTTTTCCTATTCTTTTAATTATCAAGACTTCAAAGGAAGCAGAACTAAAGAAGAGGCTAACTATCAATTAAGCAACAATACATCTTATTATATTGAGCGAAACGACTTATCGAGCCGTAATCGTACGGTTAGAAATGGGCTTCAATTAAAGTATAATCTTGCCGATTCAGCATTGTCTTACGTGTTTCAAGCAAGTTTATCGAACGACTTTTAATCATAGTCTTAACAACGATAAAACATATCAAATGTTTACACCCGAAGGTAATTTCCTCTCGGAAAGTCGCAATTCTGAACGTAGTTTTTCGCCAGTTCTCGACCTTTACTACTATAGAAAGTTGGGCAAAAGTAACAACATTACAGCCAATATAGTGGGTACAACAATTGGAACAAAGGCTAACAACTATCTAAAAGAAGTTTCACCTTATATATATAATGTAGATGGACAAATGCGTTCGTTATATTCTGAGCTTATTTACGAACACCAATTGCGCCCTTTTACTATATCGGCAGGTATAAATAGTATGTTGAAATATATACGAAACGAGTATATTGGCGATGTAAAATCGTTTAATAAGATGAATTATTCTACCTTATATATGTTCTCGGAAATAAAAAGGAAATTGGCAAAAAATTGGGTTATGTTTTTTTGGCATTGGAGCCACAAATGCAGGCTACAAACAAGCCACCGATAAGTATAATTATTGGCTTTTTCGGCCTAAACTTAGCTTAAACTATTCTGTTACGCAAGCATTATCGGTGCGATATAGTTTTGAAATCTTCGAACATATATCGCGTATGGCAATGATTAGTAATACTAAAATCAGAGAGAACAGTCGTGAATGGCGTGTTGGAAATCCTAATATAGAGCCAAACAAGGTTGTTCAGCAAATAGTAAATATAAGTTATGTGCGCCCACGTTTCTATAATTTGGTTGATTTCTTTTGGCGATTAAACACCAATCCCAATATGTCTAAATACGTTCGTAATGCTAACAATGAGTTTTATTATATGCAAGCCAACCAGAAACGCATAGAAATGTTCAGCATTTCAGATGCTTTCAACATTAAAATCATACCCGATGTGCTCGAAACAACATTGGTTGGAGCACTCTATCGCTTCATTAACGAAGGCGACGACTATAAACATAGCCTTACAACATTCAATTTTCAAGCCAGTATACAGGCATATTTAGGGCGTTGGACACTTACAGCGTATGCCGATAATGGGTGGAAATTCAACGAAGGCGAAACACTTGCGCACAACGGAAGTAATATTTATGTAGGCAGTAGCTATCGGTTGGGCAATTTACACCTATCGCTTTACCTTCAAAATCCTTTTATGCAACACCACAAGGACTTACATTCGCACATATTAAATTGCTATGTAACGAAAAATACAGTGCAGCGTAACCGTGATATGGGCAATTTTTTAACCTTCAATTTGTCGTGGAATTTAGAGTTTGGACATAGAAAACAGAATAAGAAACAACATAATCAACACAAAGATACCGATACGGGAATAATGTAAACAAATAGAAAAAGCAGCATATTTAATGTTGCTTTTCTTTTATAATATCTATCTTGTTAAAAGCAATAGTTACACTTTTCTTCGGTTTTATTGTTCTGTTTTTGCCTAATAGAGGCGCATATAAAAATAATAATAACCTTAAAAATAATTTCCTTATATGACTTAAATTTACTATTTTTGCATTATATATAAGGCATACGAAAAATCGTATTCGTAAAAAGAAATAAGAACTATGCTGGCAAAATATCACTACGCTGTGCTTATACACGAGCAAGCAAAAAAATATGGAACAAAGCCCGTTATAACTTTTAGACATTTTGGAAGTTTAGAATGGAAAAACGGTATCGTGGAACCAATTTTTCTATGCGCGTAAAGCAAATTTCTAATGCTTTAATAAACTTAGGACTGAAATCACAAGAGAAAATTGCCGTATTCGCACAGAATTGTATACAGTATCTTTATACAGATTTTGGTGCTTATGGTGTTCGTGTAACCACAATTCCATTCTATGCATCAAGTTCTGAACAGCAAATACAGTATATGATACAAGATGCGAGCGTTCGTTTTGTTTTTGTTGGCGAGCAAGAACAATACGATAAAGCACATCGTATACTTCCACTTTGCCCAACATTAGAACGTATTATTATTTTCGACCCAAGTGTACGCATAAGTTCTCACGATCCGCATGCAATCTTTTTTGAAGATTTTTTAAAACTTGGCGAAGGATTTCCACGCCAATCAGAAGTAGAAAAACGATGGGCAGAGGCAAACGATAATGATATCTGTAACATTTTATATACTAGTGGTACAACAGGCGAGAGTAAAGGCGTTATACTTACACACGGTATGTATAATGCAGCAATGATTGCTAATAGTAAATGTGTACCTGTTACAGATAAAGATAGATCAATTGACTTTTTACCCTTTGCGCATGTCTTTGAAAGAGCCTTTGCTTATTTAGTATTAGGCAACGGTGGTGAATTGATAGTGAACACATATCCAAAAGAAATTCAAGAAAGTATGCGAGAAACCCACCCAACTTGTATGGCTTCGGTGCCACGCTTCTGGGAAAAGGTTTATATAGCAGTGAAAGAAAAAATAGAAAATGCAAGTGCTGTACAGCGAAAAGTATTTGAACACGCATTAGAAGTAGGGCGCAAACACAATGTAATGTATCTTGGACGGGGCAAACGTCCTCCTTTAAGTCTACAGTTAGAGTATAAACTCTTAAATAAAACAGTTCTTGCATTGGTTCGTAAACAGTTAGGTTTAACCAATCCAAATTTCTTTCCAACAGCAGGTGCATACGTTTCGCCCGAAGTTGAAACATTTGTACATAGCATAGGTATTGATATGTTGGTGGGTTATGGTCTTACAGAGAGTCTGGCTACAGTTAGTTGCGACCATCGTGGAAAGGCTTTTACTGTGGGTTCAGTGGGAAGACCAATAGAAGGACTACAGATAAAAATAGGCGAAAACGATGAAATATTGCTGAAAGGTCCTACTATTACCCCTGGATATTACCATCGTGAGCACATAAACGAAACAGCTTTTACTGCCGATGGCTACTTCCGTACAGGCGATTCTGGTTATCTTAAAGACGGAGAACTGTATCTGAAAGAGCGCATAAAAGACCTTTTTAAAACATCGAACGGCAAATATATTGCACCACAAATGATAGAAGGGTTGCTCTTAGTAGATAAGTTTATCGATCAAGTAGCTATTATTGCCGACCAACGCAAATATGTTTCAGCGCTTATAGTACCCGAATTTAGAGTTTTAGAGGAGTGGGCGAAAGACTTTAATATAGATTATGATAGTAGAGAAGCACTTTGTAGCAATCTACAAGTAAACAAAATGATGAAAGAACGTATAGCTACGTTGTTGCAATTGCTTGCTCCATATGAACAAATAAAACGCTTTACACTATTACCACACCATTTTTCAGCAGAGAATGGAGAGCTAACAAATACATTAAAACTGCGTCGCCCAATAGTTTATAAGAACTATAAGGACGTTATAGAACGTATGTACGAAGAATAAGAAAACACCATCTAAAAACATAAAACGAAAGTGATTACAGCAGAACAACTAAAAGATGTGGTGGCACGTGTAGATGCTTTACATCACTATTTAGGAATAGATAAAAAGAAAATTGAGTTCGAAGAAGAGCAACTTCGTACCCAAGCACCTGACTTTTGGGACGATGCTGACCGAGCACGAGAGCAAATGAAAAAGGTAAAAGGCATTGAAAAATGGCTGAAAGGATATGAAAATATTAAATCGGAAGCCGAAGAATTGCAGCTCGCATTCGACTTTTATAAAGACGAACTCGTTACCGAAGAAGAAGTAGATAAGGATTATGCAAAGGTAATATCCGATATAGAGAATCTCGAACTAATGAATATGCTCCGTCAAGAGGAGGATCCTATGGAGTGTGTTATGAAGATTAACTCTGGTGCGGGTGGAACAGAAAGCCAAGATTGGGCATCTATGCTGATGCGAATGTATATGCGTTACGGAGAAGCACACGGCTATAAAGTTACCATTTCAGATATTCAAGATGGCGATGAGGCTGGTATTAAGAGCGTAACTATGAAATTCGAAGGAGGAGAATATGCCTATGGCTTTCTAAAAAGCGAAAATGGGGTGCATCGTTTGGTGCGTGTTAGCCCATTTAATGCACAAGGAAAACGTATGACAAGCTTTGCCAGTGTGTTTGTTTCACCCCTTATTGACGACTCTATTGAGGTATATGTAGACCCAGCACGTGTAAGTTGGGATACTTTTAGGTCGGGCGGTGCTGGTGGACAGAACGTAAATAAGGTTGAATCGGGCGTACGTTTGCGTTATCAATATGAGGATCCTGATACAGGGGAGCAGGAAGAAATACTTATTGAAAACACCGAAACACGCGACCAACCCAAGAATAGAGCAAAAGCAATGCAGCTTTTGAAATCGCAATTGTACGACCGTGCAATGAAAAAACGTATGGAAGCACAAGCTAAAGTAGAGGCATCGAAGAAGAAAATAGAGTGGGAAGTCAGATAAGAAGCTATGTTTTTCGACGACCGTCGTGTGAAAGACCACCGCACAAACTATCAAACTTCTGATGTAGATGGGGTGATGAATGGAAATATTGATGGCTTTATAAAAGCCTACTTGATGGAATTTCAGAAGAAGAAAAAAATAACTTTTAGGAGTGTAAAAATAGAAAAAGGTGAATAGAAGGAGAAATTCTCACCTTATTATATATAGTAACCAGTGAAAAGTTATAAAAGGCTTTTCTCGTAAAAAAATTATCACAATGAGCAATAAAAACAAATTAAGAAAGAAAGCAAAAGAGGCACGCGAAGAGAAAGAAGCTAAGTCTGTTTTTAAGTGGATAATAATATCTCTTATGATATTAGCTCTTATTTTAATGACGTGGGCAATGACTTTTAATGCATAATGAGTAGCGGGTTAGAAATTGAACGTAAGTTTCTTGTCCATAAAAAAATATGGATTGGAAGAGCCAAGCATATAATGTAAGTCATGTCCGACAAGGCTATTTTGCAGCTATAAATACCGTTCGTATTCGCATTCGAGATATAAAAAAGGCTACCTCACTATTAAAGGAAAGTCGGTTGATGGGGGGCTTTCGCGTTACGAATTTGAAAAAGAAATAACTCTCGAAGAGGCAGAACAACTTCTTCAATTGTGCGAGAAAGGTATAATAGACAAGCATCGTTATTTGGTGAAAAGTGGCAAACATACTTTTGAAATTGACGAATTTCACGGCGAGAACGAGGGCTTGGTTATGGCAGAAGTAGAATTGGAAAGTTTGACTGAACCGTTTGAGAAACCTAATTTCATAGGAATGGAGGTTACAGGCGACCCTCGTTTCTACAATCGGCAAATGCGTAACTATCCATTTACTGCTTGGAAAGAAACCTTACCAGCAGAGTACCGATAGCCAAAGCAATAGTACTACCTATAATATCGGCAATAAAATCGAGCCATTCGCCACTTCTGTTTCCATTGGTACAATAGGCTTGCAATAGTTCTATGCCTCCTCCTAAAAGCGATGGTAGCAACCATACACCAAGAAACATACCTTTTGGGGTTACAGGTTTGTGGTTATGAAAATACTCGTGTGCCACAATCATACCGAGCACAGTGTATAAAACCAATGTGTGTCCACTTGTCTATGAGTGTAATACCACTTAATGGAGTCTCTGGAATAGGTATTAACGAAACAACTAAAATAAATATAGTCATCGCAATAGCCATTGGAAATTTGCGCAATAGAGAGAATGCTTTGTTCATAAATCTATTCTATTTTACTGCAAAAATACCAATATTTTTCTGTTTCAGTGGAATTTCTGCTGAATAATCTAAATACAATCGTAAACCGTTCTATGAATTTTCGTGAATTCTTTTACCTGAAAAAGTCAGATAGAAAAGTCATTACCTTTCTGTTATGTCTTACTATTGGAGTGTTAGGAATTTTGTTTTTATTAGGCAATAAGCATAGTAGCACATTGCTTAATGCTGCCGACAGTTCGGCAATAGCTACAGAAAGAACAAGAGATATAGCCAGTTACGAAACAGGTTCGGGACAATATAGGTTGGAAAACGGGCAAAAAACAGAATTGTTTCCTTTCGATCCTAATACAGCAGATAGTTTACAGCTGAGCCGTTTAGGGCTTGCCCCCTATCAAATACGCAATATTTATCGCTACAGAGCCAAAGGAGGTGTGTTCCGTTCACCTCAATCGTTTGCTAAAGTTTATGGTTTAACTCGCAAGCAATATCGCGATTTAGAGCCATACATAACCATTGGCGAGGACTATCAGCCAGCCTTTACAATGGAAACTATACGAAATTACGAACGAGGACGGATAGAAGAACAACGCAAACTACACGAAGCCTACGAAGAATATAAGAAGAACGATGCCTATAAACCATACAAGAAATACGACAGAGATACCATTCGATACCCCATTAAAATAAAATTGGGCACACATATAAACCTTGCTTATGCCGATACAACTATGTTAAAGAAGGTTCCTGGTATTGGTTCTGGTTGGGCAAAAACCATTGTTAGCTATGGCGAACGGCTTGGTGGATATGTAGCGGTGGGACAACTGAAAGAGATAGAAGGGTTCCCTGTAGAATCGTTACCTTTCTTCGAAGTGCGTAATGCGCAAACAAAACGTCTCAATCTCAATACACTTTCGTTGTCACAACTGCGTCGCCACCCCTACATAACCTTTTATATGGCACGTCAGATAGTAGAATACAGACGACTGAAAGGCAGATTAAGTAGTTTGTCGCAACTTCGATTGCTCAAAGAATTCCCAGCCGATGTTATTGAGAGGCTACAACCATACGTCTGCTTTTAGTAGCTCTTATATATTAAAAAGGTGGTTTTTGGTTTGTAAAAAGGTATGTTTTGCAAGCCAAAAACTACCTTTCTAATGCAAAAGTATAGCTTTTTATAAGCTATTGATAACTAATTAGTTACTAATACTATTTATATCTTATTGGGTTGGAGCTATAATAGCATCACTATTTCTGTTCTCTCACCAAATCTTCGTAGGCTTGGTTCATTTCATTCATCAGTACTTCAAAGTTATCCGAATTAAGTGCCACACGGCGGAACATAATCTCTAAGTTATCGCTTTCTATGGAAATAGGCTCATTGTGCAGCAATGCCATTGTGCCATAGAGCATTAAACGGAAAACGGTAGCCTGGTGCAAGGTTGCCAATTCGGGATTAATAGTTCTCAGTACCATACTATATGTCATCATCTGAGTACGCACCATAGAACGGATAGCAAGGGCTACATCTACTGGTTGAATATCTTTTGCACCACGTTCGTAGCTTTCGAAGAATTCTGTTATGGTTTGTAACCTTCCCGTAAGCAAGATACTAACCTGCTGTTGATACTCTTTAATGGCAGTTTCGTACAGTTCTTTAGACCCACAAGCATAGCGAAGAAGTATTTTTGGCGATGTTGAATTACAGAATTTTCTACGTTTCATGTCTTCAGCAACAGCCTCTCCGTCAGTGTAATTAAGGCGAATAAGAATTGGGAACATTACAGAAACATAGTAAGCCGACAACCTTTCGTAGTTATCGGCTATTATTTTCTTATATTCTAAGGGTGTTATATTCTTCTTTCCAGGCTGTGTGGCATCTATACTACCACTTATAAAGGCTTGGAAAAAACCTCTTGTCATAGCCGCCACCACCTTGTGCCGACTAACAGTTGTTATGTGCATGTGTTTTGTTTTCTATCTATGTCCGCCAAACGAACCACTGTTTTGTGTTGGGCGTTCTATTGTTTGATTAGGTTGCATACTAGGACGCGGAGCACTATTTCCAAACGAACCACGACTGCTATTGTTATTATTGAATCCACTATTAGACGGTTGCGTTTCAAGACGACGGCTTTCTGACCCAAAAGAGAACGTGCGTTCAGAACCATTGTTGCGGCCAAAGCTACCACCAAAATTAGAAGGCTGTGATGTTGTTCCCTGACGAGAGCCACCGAAGCTACTATTATTGTTGGAACGTTGTGGCATTTGTTGTGGTTGTACACCAACAGGTTGCCCCTGTATAGTGGTATTTCCGAAGTTTCTTCTGTCCACACTTTCATTATTTCTGCGTTGGTTTCCAAAAGAAGGACGGCTACTATTGCTTCCATTTTGTGGTGTTTGCACTACGCGCGAACCATTGTTACCGTAGTTTCCAAAGCTACCATTATTGCGGTTTATCACAACAGGCTGCCCTGTTCGTCTACCAAATCGCCCGGCATAATAACTTTGTTCTCCAAGATTTCTACCACCTCTATAAGTATCGTAGTATACAGGATATGAGCGATAGAAGTAGCGTGGATTGTCGTAACGGCTGTAAATGCTGAAAGCGTATGTATTGTCGTACCAGTAAACAGGACGATAGAAGTAGTCCATATTTACGAAGTAGTTGTATTGAGAGGCATTCAACACATAGAATATATCACTATTACGACGTGCCCAATAGTCGCCATAAATTGAGTTTTCACCTCGCATATTAAGCAAATAATCTAAGTTTATTTCGTAAATAGCCTCGTATTGAGCATCGTTAAGTCCCAGTTCGTAAGCCATTTTGTCTGATAAAAAGAGAGCCTGACGGCGTGCATCTTCGTATCGTATGCCCGAATAAGCATATCTACCACCGTAATCAGAGCCGTAACCAGCATTGTAAACATCACCTCCAGATGTATAAACTACGCCAGACGAACCACCATTTAAGGCAAGTAGACTATCGCAAGAAGTAAGAGACATCGTAGCAACGATGGCACTTAACCATATTATATTTTTACTTTTTCATAATCTATTTCCTCCTATTTTGTTATATTTTTATTCAATATTTCTGCTGCAAATATAATAGTAATTCCCCATACAGCCAAAGGCGTACACCTATATAAAAAGGAAATACCCTACTTTTTTTAATTTTATGAATATAGTATTTGGCAGTTTAAAATCATTATTTTTAGGTATGTAAGTTATAGAAAGAAGATACAAATACATTCATAATCAATAAAATTATCTATATGGTAATGAGTAAATGTAAACTTTTTTTATTGTTTAAATATTGTTATGTAAATGTGTGCTATATATGTAATGTAAAATGACACATATATTAAATAAATGAACAATAAATGTTAATGATAGCGGAATGATATGGCTTTTACTTATTATTAGGTATTGTTAAACATTGCAAAAATAGATATCTTTGCAACTTAAAATTAAAAGCTATTCACCTAATAAAAATAATTAACGCTACATGAAACGAAATTTTATGTTACTATTAAGCCTATTTTTGTGCTATAATAACGATGGCACAGGGCACAGATGCAATGCTTTTCGGTGATGTTAAGGCAAAAGAGACAGGACAGCACCTGCCTTATGCCACCATTACAGTGAAAGGAACGAATATGAAAACTAAGTGCGATGCGTCTGGACACTTTAAGATGTCTGACCTGCCAGTAGGGAAACAGACTGTCGTAGCAAGCCTCGAAGGTTATCAAGAAGAGGAACTCGAAGTAGAAATGGTAAACGGAAAAGGTACTGCTGTCTATTTTAAGTTAGACAAAGACGCCTTAGAACTTAGCCAAGTAGTGGTAACTGGTACGCGCACAGAGCACTTTGTAAAGAATGTTCCAATACGTACAGAGGTACTGACATCGCAGGCTTTAAAGCGTAAAAACGCCCTTAACCTGTACGATGCGCTAGAAGGTATACCCGGAATACGCGTAGAACAGCAATGCCAATTCTGCAATTTCTCTATGGTAAGAATGCAAGGACTTGGTGCTGAACATACCCAAGTGCTACTCGATGGTGAACCTGTATATTCTGGATTGGCTGGAGTTTACGGTCTACAACAGATGGGAACAAACGATATAGACCGTCTGGAAGTGGTAAAAGGAGCAGGTTCTGCACTTTATGGAAGTAGTGCTGTTGCTGGTGCTATCAACATTATATCAAAAGAGCCAACCTTCGAACCAACGGTAAATGCCGACATTCAGTATGGAAGCTTTGGACATAAAAGTTACAAAGGTTCAGGTTCTATACGCTATAGAAATATAGGTTTATTGGTAACAGCACAGCGAACAGAGGAAGATGCCGTAGATGCTACACAAGATGGACTAACTCGTGAAGAGGTAAAACATAAAGATCAGATTTCCGATAGAGTTTATAGCCTTATGAATAATGTAGGAGCAAGTGTCTACATATATAGCCCTTTTGCTAAGAACGATAAACTTGTGCTTCGTGCAAAGGCTATGGACGAACTTCGTTATGGTGGAAATATGAAAGATGATCTATTCTTAAATCCATTCTCAGCCGGCACAGAGAATATCAGAACCAATCGTATCTCAACCGATTTGGCTTATACATTACCAATAGAGCACATTCAGAACTTAACTTAGCAATGGCTTACGTACACCATAAACGTAATGCAACCAACGATACCTTCCTATCTAACTATAGAGAAGCTACCACCGATGCAACTCACCCTGACGGTGTTGATCCCGATGTAGAACTGATGCGCCCTTATATTGCTAAGGAAAATACATTCACACCTTCGCTTACGCTGACTACAATTTGTGGTAATCACACTCTATTGGCAGGTGTTCAGAGCTACTTTACACACCTTCGCGAAACAGGTCTCTATATTATTTCGTCAGACGATGAACGTGGTAACCCTTACTTTGGCATACCTTACACCTCTATTGGTAAGAAACATGCCGATGAATTTGGCTTCTTTGTACAAGACGAATGGAACATATTGCCTAACTTTACAGTAGTACCTGGCTTGCGGTTAGATACTCACTCTTCTGGCGAAGAATATACAACAAGTCAAAGAGTTTCTGATTCTGCTTTCCCAAAAACAAAGTTCAGCAAAACATCATTCAATCCTCGTCTTGCTATTAAGTATGCGGTTAGCCCATCGTTCATACTTCGTGCCAACATAGGAACAGGTTTCCGTGCACCATACGGCTTCTCAGAAGACTTACATCTTTGCTCTGGTTCACCACGTGTTTGGAAGTCATCAAACCTTAAAGGGGAGCGTTCTATAAGCTATAACTTCTCTGCCGACTACTATACAAAGAATGTTCAGTTGAGTGCAAATATCTTCCGCACCGACCTGAAAGATAAAATTCAGTTTGCTCCAGCAAGCGATGATGTTAAGAAATTCGGCTATACCTACCAGTGGGAGAATGTAGACGATGCATACGTGCAGGGTATTGAGCTCGGCATAAAATGGAATCCATTTAAAGATTTCAAGACTGGTGTGAGCTGGACCTTTAATCAAGGTAAGTTTAAACACGAGCGTGCAGAGTGGTCAGACCCTAATTCTGAAGAATGTGTAGCTACTCCTGCTCGTTTAGCATACGCTAAAGAAAGTAAGTATATATCTCGTTTCCCTGCTATGACAGGCGATTTAACATTGGAATACACTCCTGGTACTTGGTCGTTTGCACTAACAGGGTCGTTGCAAGGAACTATGTATATAGATTATAACTCTGAAGATGCACCAGAAACATCGAAGATAAAGAAGACTAGTACATTTACTTTGTGGAATCTTCGTGTAGCTAAACGCTTTGGCTCGTTTAGTGTTTATGGAGGAGGAAAGAATATCTTTAGCTATCTGCAAGACGAAAAGCATGGCGATGATGCTGCCTTTATGTATGCTCCTGTCTATGGCGCAACGTGGTATGCAGGTGTTAGTTTGAATCTATAATAAAAGGTGTAGACAACAGAATATCTATTTTAAAATGCAAAAAATGGTTCGCATCAATCGATATGCGAACCATTTTTGTATAGTTAAAAATGTAGGATTGTATTTTAATTACAGCTATTTTTAGCAGCCGTTTTTATGTGTCATAATATCCAACACCATAATATCCATCTCGTTCATTGCATGTTTTCCTAAGCTAGTAAGGTTGCGAATAGATTGGTCAATATCCTTATCAATAATACCTTCTGCTTCCGTTACATGTTGGTTAGACATAGAAAGCATTGCAGAAAGTACCGCAGTAGATACACCAGACGATACTTTTAAAGCACAACTTGGCTTTGCACCATCGCAAACCATACCCGTAAGGTTAGCAATCATATTCTTTATAGAATAGCAAATGTTGTTATAGTCGCCACCCATCAAGTAGGTTATGCCGCAGCTCGAACCTGTACAAGCCACAATACAACCACAAAGTGCCGATAGTGTTCCAAGATTTTGTTTAATATAAATAGCTGTAAGATGGCTCAATGTTAGTGCTCTTACCAATTCGTCGGGTGTATTTCCATTCTCTTTAGCAAACACTACAACAGGATTGGTGGCGCAAATGCCCTGATTCCCCGACCCACTGTTGCTCATTACAGGCACCATTGCTCCGCCCATACGTGCATCGCACGCTGATGCAGTTTTAGAAAGAATGTGCGAATAAATACTATTACCAAACAAACCACGACTTATTGGTCGGTCCATTGTCTTTCCTACGCAATGTCCATAGTTGCCTTTTAGTGCTTCTTCGGCAGCATTCATATTGTAACGCTTAGCTTCTAAAATGAAATCAATCTCGTTTATGGGTGTTGTTGTCGCAAAATCCCATACCAATTTCAGATTTAGCTGAATGTCGTCGTTATCTTCCGATGCACCATCTCCTGCCTCAACTTGTTTTGTTAAGTAGTACTTTGCCATTCATTTCCTCGTACACAAAGTTTGTATGGGTTTTAGAAATTATGGCAGTAGCCTTGTTCTCGCCAGCTTCGCAGGTTATTTCGACATACAATTTCTCGCTTATTCCACTCTTTTAATTTTTATATCTATGTGGTTTTCTGCTACATATTGCTTACCTTCTTCCAGCGATTCGGGTGTTAAATCTTTAATAACCTCAAGCTGATATTCCGACTTTCCAATAAGCGCTCCCAAAGAGATTGCAATTGGTAAGCCTATCATTCCAGTACCGGAATTCCAACGCCCATTGCATTTTTTAAGATATTAGCAGATAAAAGGGCTTTAATTCTTTCTGGTTTCTGTCCTAACAGCTCTGTGGCACGTGCTGTACAGAGTGCAACAGCCATAGGCTCAGTGCAACCAACGGCAGGAACTACCTGTCGATGAATCAAATCTATGATTTGTTCGCGTATGTTTTTCTCAAGCATTTCTGTTACGAATTAGTTGTTTGAGTGCAAATTTACTCAATTTTTAATAAACCAAAAGGAAAACAAAAGAAAAATTACAAACGGATAAAAACTTTGAGTTTGATTTTGCTATTGGTAAACATTGTCGTACCTTTGCACGCAGATAAACTTTCGGTTTAACCGAAAAGGGGGTGCCACTCTATTGAGTGAGCTGAGATTATACCCGTATAACCTGATGCAGGTAATGCTGCCGTAGGAAGTGCGAATATAGAGACATTTGCGTTTATCTATCCTTAATTTAGTGTATCCCCCTATATTTTGGTTTTCCGAAAAGTACCATTTGTTACTTTGATGGCTTATGATGCACTATGTAAAAACTCTCACAATAGCAGGCTCTGACAGTGGTGGAGGAGCAGGTATACAGGCGGATATTAAAACAATGTCGGCTTTAGGGTGTTACGCATCTTCGGTTATTACGGCTGTTACAGCACAAAATACGAAGCAAGTGTTCTGTGTTCAGAGTGTTGAAGCTACAGTTGTAGAGAGTCAGTTGCGTGCCGTTCTCACCGATTTGCGTCCCAATGCTATAAAAATAGGTATGGTTGGTTGTGCAAAGAATATCGAAACTATTGCGCAGGTATTGGCTCAATACAGGACGGTTCCACTCGTTATAGACCCTGTAATGGTTTCTACATCTGGCAATAAACTTATAGAAGAAAACGCTATAGACACCTTCTGCCAATGCCTTTTGCCTATGGCAACTATACTAACACCCAACATTCCAGAAGCAGAGACTTTAGCACGATGCGCAATTGCAACAATATCTGATATTGACAAGGCTGCAATAAAAATCTTAAACCTTGGTTGTAAGGCGCTATTAATAAAAGGTGGACACATAGAAAGCGCTACTAAAACCGACCGACTCTACTTTGCCGACAACAGTAAGCCAATAATCTTTGAAACTGAGACTATCGATTCTGTTAACACACATGGCACAGGTTGCACGCTCTCTTCGGCTATTGCAGCATTCTTAGCGCGTGGTTTAAAACTTGAAAAAGCTGTTGCAATGGCAAAAAACTATGTATCGCAGGCTATAAAGGAAGGTGCAGACGTGTGCATAGGCAGCGGACATGGAGCAGTAAATCATTTTTTTAATCCTGAAAAAAACTAATAAAACGATGAACAACATACAGTTTATTACACACGAGAACCAACGATTTGGTTACGTAGAAGGTGCTGAAATGGCTCTTCGTGGTGGTTGCAAATGGGTACAGTTGCGTATGAAAGATGCTACCGATAACGAGTTTTTAAGTGTTGGAAGAAAGGTTTCCACACTCTGTCGCAACTATAATGCAACCTTTTTGCTTGACGATCGTGTACATTTAGTTGCCGAACTTGGTGCCGACGGTGTACATTTGGGTAAGAACGATATGCCCATCAGCGAAGCACGATGTATGCTTGGTAGTGAAAAAATAATTGGTGGAACTGCCAATACCTTTACTGATGTGCAGCGTTTGGCAACCGAAGGAGTAAACTACATTGGTTGTGGTCCCTTTAGATACACTAAAACAAAATGCAACCTTGCGCCTATACTAGGTTTAGAGGGTTATCGGGACATTCTAAAACAAATGAAAAAAGCAAACATTTGCCTACCACTTATTGCTATTGGTGGTATTGTTAGCACCGATATAGTTGCACTTATAACCATCGGCGTAAGTGGAATAGCTGTCAGTGGAGCCATACTCGAAGCAGTAAATCCTATTAACGAAATGACGAAACTAATAGAAATATAACATTATGAAGAACGAAAACATTAAGATTTCTTATCCTAATTCGGAGAAAATCTATAAGCGTGGTACGCTCTATCCAGAACTAAAGGTGGGTATGCGCCGCATTCTTCTTACACCAACAGTTAAGAACGAGGGTGGTAAACGCATTGAACAACCCAACGACCCAGTAGTAGTTTACGATACAAGCGGACCATATAGCGATCCGAATATAGAGATCGATCTAAACAAAGGTTTACCTAAGCTCCGCCAAGCATGGATAGAAAAAGCGTAAAAGGAACACAGATGTATTATGCAAAGAAAGGGCATCATAACAGAAGAAATGGAATACGTTGCTATTCGCGAAAATATGGATTGCGAAGCTTTGGGCATACACACACACATCACACCAGAGTTTGTTCGCAGCGAGATAGCAGCTGGAAGAGCTGTTATTCCAGCCAATATCAACCACCCCGAAAGCGAACCAATGATTATTGGAACGAACTTTTGTGTGAAGATAAACACCAATATTGGTAACTCTCACGAGAATTCTAGCATCGATGAAGAAGTGGAAAAGGCGGTATGGAGCTGCAAATGGGGTGGCGATACCCTAATGGATTTATCAACAGGAACGAACATTCACGAAACAAGAGAGTGGATTTTGCGTAACTGTCCCGTACCTGTTGGTACTGTTCCAATGTATCAGGCTTTTGAAAAGGTAAACGGAAAAGCAGAGAAACTTACGTGGGAGATATTTCGCGATACGCTTATTGAACAGTGCGAACAGGGTGTTGATTATTTCACAATACACTGTGGTATTCGCTTAAAGAATGTTCATTTGGCTAACGGTCGTCTTACAGGTATGGTAAGTCGTGGTGGAAGCATTATATCTAAATGGTGTCAGGTACACAACGAAGAGAGTTTTCTATATAGCCACTTCGATGACATCTGCGATATTTGTGCCAAATACGATGTAGCAATATCGCTTGGAGATGGTCTTCGTCCTGGTTCTACATACGATGCAAACGATGCAGCACAGTTTGCCGAACTAGATACAATGGGCGAATTGGTAGAACGGGCATGGGCAAAAAATGTTCAGGCATTCATAGAAGGACCTGGACATGTACCAATGCACAAGATTAGGGAGAATATGGATAGGCAAATAGAGAAGTGCCACGGTGCACCTTTCTATACATTAGGTCCTCTTGTAACCGACATTGCGCCTGCTTACGACCATATTACGAGTGCTATTGGTGCAGCAATGATAAGTTGGTATGGCACAGCAATGATTTGTTATGTTACACCAAAAGAACATTTATCGCTACCTAATAAAGACGATGTACGCACAGGAGTAATTACTTACAAGATTGCTGCCCATGCTGCCGATTTGGCAAAAGGACACCCGGGTGCAACCATAAGAGACAATGCACTAAGCAAAGCTCGCTATGAATTTCGTTGGAAAGACCAGTTTAATCTTGCGCTCGACCCAGAGAAGGCACTCGAATATTGGAAAACATCTAACAAGGTGGGTGGAAAGTTTTGCACAATGTGTGGACCAAACTTCTGTGCAATGCGCATTAGTCAAACACTAGAGAGTGGAGAGTGTAACGAAGAAGTAGTATAAAAATAAACTAAAACAATACGATTATGATTGAAAAGAAAGTGTCTAAAGGAATTATCAGTACTTATTTTGCAAAGATGGAACGATGTCTCGAACTCGATGTTGCCATTGTTGGTGGTGGTCCTTCTGGAATTGCTGCCGCCTATTATATGGCAAAAGCAGGACTAAAAGTGGCACTCTTCGACCGCAAACTATCGCCTGGTGGTGGTATGTGGGGAGGTGCTATGATGTTCAACCAGCTGGTTATACAGCAAGAAGCCCTACATATAATTAGAGATTTCGACATCAATTACGAGCCTTACGAAGATGGTTTGTACACTGCCGACTCAGTGGAATGTACCTCAGCTCTACTCTACAAAGCAACACACGCAGGTGCAACTATCTTTAATTGTTACTCTGTTGAAGACGTTGTGTTTAAGAACAATGTTGTAAGCGGTGTGGTTGTGAACTGGACTCCCGTGCTTCGCGAAGGTTTGCACGTAGACCCTTTGAATATTATGGCTAAGTTTGTGATTGACGGAACTGGCCACGATAGTGAAATGTGCCAAGTGGTTGCACGTAAAAACGGCATTAAGCTAAACACAACAACAGGCGATGTGATTGGCGAACGCTCGTTAGATGTAGCGGAAGGCGAACGCCAAGTGGTGGAAGGAACAAAGGAAATATATCCTGGTTTGTATGTTTGCGGTATGGCATCGTCAGCAGTTGGCGGCACACCTCGCATGGGACCCATCTTCGGCGGTATGCTTCTTTCTGGCAAGAAGGTGGCAGAAGCCATTATCAATCGTTTGAAATAGAATTATCAATGGGTGGCAATGGTTGCGTAATAGCAACGGTTGCCACCTATTTGGTTCACTTAGTATATGGGAAAACAATTGAAAGATTATTCAAAATCTAAAACAAAAATTTTTGTTATTTAAATATTATTTATTTAACTTTGAACCCGTGCTTTATTATTACAAACAATTAAATATAACAAATTATGAACAAGTATTTCAATCTTTTATTCTAACATTTATTTTAATTATATCGCGCAATATTAAATGATGCTATGAAGCAAAAAATACAATGAGCTAATAGTCTGGCAGCTTAGATACCTATCTTTTTGGAAGATAGTTAGAGAAGTATTTGAATCATCAACTATATGAAAGGAAGCAGAATTGTTCTATCTCTCTTATGGATTAACGCCCTTATTATGGCGTTATCTAAACTACTATCTATTTATAATAATAAGGGTAATGCCTTTTTATTGATATCATATAATATATTTTATGTCTTGTCGTATGTCCTAATATTAACAATTACGATAACTGAAAGTATAACTTTATATAAGACCTTTAGAGATGATAGTAACTCTTTGTTCCGCATGATTTCAGTTGTTAGATTCATTTCTATGATTTTGGTTTTGTATTGCTATTCTTTTTATTCTTAGTAAAAAGAATAGCAATGTATGTAATAAACCAACTAATATATATAATATGTATAGTCTACGAGAGAAAATGCTTGATAAAAAACAAAACGATGCATCTCATTGTAATTACCGAACCACAGTTTGTTACTAACGAGGCAAATATTATCGCGCAACTGCTACATTGGGGTGTAGGCCTTGTTCACCTACGGAAACCCGAAAGTAATGCCGACGATTTGGCAAAACTAATAGAAGCCATTCCCACAGCCTACCATAACCGTCTTGTGCTGCACGACCATTTCGATTTAGCTACCCACTTTGCATTGCATGGGCTACACTTAAATCGCCGAAACTACGTGCTGCCACCAAACTATAAAGGTGCAGTTTCGAAATCGTGCCATACAATTAGCGAAGTGGAAACCTATAAACAGCATTGCAATTACGTTTTTCTTAGTCCTATTTTTTTAATAGCATTTTCAAAACAAGGATATGCCTCTGCTTTCACACCAAAAGGCTCTTTTCGAAGCAAAACAGAAAGGCATTATCAATGAAAAAGTGGTTGCGTTGGGCGGAATTACCGCAGCCAATATCAATAAAATAAAGAGTTATGGCTTTGGTGGAGTAGCACTTTTGGGCGATGTTTGGCGAAGAACTGCTGACCCATTTTTTGAACAATATATTAAGCAATGTGTTAAACTCTAATAGGTTTATTATATCGTAGCATTGTTATATTTTAGTGGTGTAATGGACATTTGGTAGGCTAAAACTTCACGTAACGCTTTTTATTTACTACCTTTACAGCATTTGAAAAGCTTATGAAAAACGGTTCTTCTAATATGTGAAGTGATAAAACAAACCACAGAACGATGTACTTCAACATAAGAGATAAAAATCCATGTTGTACAACCTGTATGTCTTGTGATGAAGAAATAACTACTTCCTCTTTTCAAAGAAATGTACGTATACTACTACAGTAGTTTTAATTTTGTTTTGCTGTCATATTTAACACTTCGCATAGATGCACTGTTATTCAACAAGTTAGATGCAAATATTAGATGATGGCAGTGACAGGAAATTTAATTTCGGCGAAATTACTTTGTTATAGAAAAGCTGGAATATTGAATGAAAAAGGTTTGTTTCTTACACCACAAAACTTTTCTTGTCAGAAAGTATTTGTTTCTTTCTCACGTTAGAGTTGTCCTTATCATTCCAAATTCCCGAAAGAACCTTGAAAAGAACCATACCAACTTTGTTGGACAATTTCCCGACCTAATAATCTATAGCTACGCTTCAAAAAATAGAATGCAGCTATCTCAAAAAAATGGGATACAGGTGTACTTTGTATGTGCCTGAAAATAGGCTTTGGCTTGATTTAAATCTATCATAGCCACTACTTTTTCCACCATTCAACAAACTTTTAATATAATATTACGATAACCATTATCGAAAACAACTCATTGTAAATAGTTGCACGAGCAAGAATTAATGCCTATCTTTGCAACACAAAAAAATAAAAGAATTAACAGACTTAAAAAAATCAAAGACTTATGAGTAGTCAAATTATTATTTGGAGTGCATTAATGGTATTACTTCTAGTTGCTTTTGTTTTGCGTATGGCTATTACTGCCCGTACAGCAGGTGGAGACAAAAATATTTGAAGTAACCGATGAATTTGAATTATACGACTTAACAGAAGATGAAGCATAGCCACCCACCTTCCCCGTAAATAAAACAAGCACCTTTATAGCTGAATATGCAGCATGGCTTTATGGCTGTGGTGCTACATGTACACGTATAAGAGAAAATGTAGCTCGTATAGCCAAAAAATGGAATATCACTTGCCAACTTCTTATTATGCCTGGAAGTGTGGAACTTATGGTATTCGATCCCACCACAAATCAATCGTCAGTGGTTATAAAAAGAGCACCCCACACAGGCATTAGCTTCTATAAAAATACTTATTTGAGCCGATTAAGTTGGAATATAGCTGATGGGCACGTTGATTTAGAAGAGGCAAACAAAACACTCGAAGGTATAACCAAAGCACCTTTCACCAACAAGTGGTTGGTGTTATTGCTTACATCGCTTGCCAATCTTTCATTCTGTCGTGTTTTTGGTGGCGACCTTGCAGCTATGTTAATAGTGTTTGTAGCTACTTTTGTAGGTTTTAAACTTAAACAGCTATTGTTAGAAGATGGTGTAAACGTTAAGTTTGTTTTTCTCATTTGCGCATTTTTCTCGTCTGTAATAGCTACCTCTGGCTATATATTTGGTTTAGGCAATAAACCCGAAATAGCACTTGGAACATGTGTTCTTTATTTAATTCCAGGTATTCCTTATATTAATAGCATTAGCGACCTTATGGGGGGCGATTATCTTGTGGCTTATAGCCGATTTATGGATGCTATTATTCTTACCTTTTGCCTGTCGGTAGGTTTGTCGGTAGGTATTCTTCTTATGAACCTCAAACTATTAGCATAGCACTCAAACAAAATGGACTTTCTACTCTCAATACTTCAAGATGCTTTCTTTGGTGGCTTAGCCGGAATAGGTTTTGCTAGCATTAGTAATCCTCCAAATAATGCCTATAAATACTGTTTTGTAATATCGGCTGTTGGACATGCTATACGTTTTGTTCTTATGAACAACAGCTACTATCACTTCGGACTAATTATTGCCAGTTTCGTTGCGGCTTTAAGTATAGGCTTTTTAACTGTACTTATGGCACGAAGAGCCAAATGTCCACCCGAAACATTCTCATTTCCATCATTATTACCAATGATTCCTGGAATGTATGCCTATCGCACCATAGAAGGACTGGTAATGTGTTTATTTACTGAGAAAGAAGATTTATTCAACCATTATTTGTATCTTTGTACATCGAATGGCTTTACTTGTGCGTTCGATATCTTAGGAATGGTGTTAGGCGCAACAATGCCTATATTCATTTTAAATAAGATTTCGTTCACTGTAACAAGGCACGCCAAATAACAAAGAACATAAGAATAATGGAACTCAGACAACTACGCTACTTCTTAAAAGTTGCAGAACTCTTAAACTTTTCGGAGGCTTCGAAAGCATTGTTTGTTACTCAAAGCACACTGTCGCAACAAATAAAACAACTCGAAACAGAACTCGATTCTACGCTTTTCGAACGAAATAGCCACGAAGTAACACTAACAGAAGCAGGAAAAAAGCTGGTAGAATATGCACAAACAGTAGTTGTTGATGCTGACATTTGCCAACAAAAAATGAACGACTTGAAGGATTTAGCAACCGGAGAGTTAAACATTGGCGTTACGTTTACATTTAGTCCACTACTTACTGAAACAGTACTTGATTTTATGAAACGCTATCCGGGTGTTCGCCTAAATATTATTTATAAAACAATGGCAGAACTTATGGATATGCTACAACGACACGAAGTAGACTTTGTTTTGGCATTTAAGCCTACCGAAAAGAACGAAAGAGTGGAAAGCTATGTACTCTTTAATAATAAACTTGTGGCTGCAATGAGTGTAACTCACCCACTTGCAAAAGCGTAAGAGTATAACCATAGACGATTTAAAAAGATTGTCAGGTAGCAATGCCAGCACACGGATTGCAAAACCGTAATGCTTTTCGACAATATTGCAGAACAATCTGCAAAAACATCAATATACGGTTAGAAATAAACGATATAAATATTCTGCTAAAACTGGTGCGACAGAGCAAACTTGTAACAGTTCTTGCCGAAGCTGCTTTACACAATGAGGAAGGACTTGTTGGAATACCACTCGAAATGGGAAATACCGACATGGAAGGTTGTCTTCATACTCTAAAAAATGGCTATATAAAACACTCTGCACGTGCTTTCTATCGCCTATTAAGTCAGTCGCATACAATCATTAAATATTCATCGTTGGCACATTTGTTGTAAATAACGTGAGTTCGACGAATTATAAGTGTCTATAAATTTAGTGATTAGCGAAATTTGTTGTAACTTTAAAGAACTAATATACAAATAGTTACAAACAAAAAAATCGCTATGATCACCGAGGACAAAGTTACTGAAATATTTTGTATGGCAGATGACTTCTGCAAGTTTTTTGATGCAATGGTGGCAAAATATACGCTAAAGCCTACTGGAAAAAGAAAGTATCATCGAGATTCCACGATGTCAAAGGCAGAAGTCATGCTAATAATGATTCTTTTTCACGACTCTGGTTATCGCTGCTTTAAACATTTCTATCTTGAAAAAAGAAGCCGTGTATCAATGTACAAAGGACTATTGACACACAGCTTGCTCTGTTCTAAATTCGTCGAACTTACGTTATTTTAATGTATCATATTCAAGTCCAAAAAGAACTTCACCCATAAAATCAAGTGTTTGTTTTGGATTTCTTGTGCTAAATGCTTTTCCGCCTGCCTTAGCATCGAAAAGAAGATCCTTTAGCTTGATAGTAACAGTAGTTGTTCCAAGATCATCGCCTACAGGGACTCTGTTAATAATCGTATTGTGCATATTTGTTGTAATAGTAACATACTGCTCCAAGAAGTTTGACATACTCATATTTAGTGGACGTTGTATGGAAACTGTTTCAGGCATATTAGAGCCTGTTATATCTGTATAGGAATTGTTATCTACCTGAATAGCCTTCTCTTTACTAATATTTAGAATGTTAAAACGATCTCCGTTAGGAAGGGTTACGTTGCATTCACCATATAGGAAAAGAGGGTTTTTGTTTATAACTTTACCCCTGATCGCTTTTTGGGGGTAAACTTAAAGTTGATGCTATTACATGTAGGAACAAAAATCGATTGTGTAACAGGGTAAGAATTGCTCGTAAGGATACGAGCTACAGAGTTATCGCCAACATACTTTAAGTTGTAAGCAATAGGAGCTGCTGCTGACATTGGTATAGGGTTGCCGATAGCTTTCTTAAAGGCCTCCCAACCACCAGATATAATTGCTTGATGGTCTTGCATAGTACCTCCAATGCTAGTCTGTGTGATTACAGATTCGTCTAAGATGCTCTTGTATTTAATTTGTAAATCAGCACTTAAGTTATTAAGTTTAGGGAAAACAAGATTAAGTGCAGCTGTAACCTCATCGTAACTATAGTTTGTAGAAATAAGGGCAAACGCCATTCTTCCATAGTGAACACTGCTTACATATACAGGCATTACCCCATTAAAAGAGTTAATATCAGCAGATTTCAGAATGCAGTTTTTAGGAGATGTAGAAACTGTAAATAATTTCTGAATAAACGAAACGAGAACATGCGTCTTTTTTCTGTTGTGCTGTGTGTCAAGGCTTAGCCCTGCTTGCACGAGTGAACCATTAAAATTGATACCTAAGTGGGTAGCAAATTCCTTTTCATTTTTGATCTCTTGTACTTTGTACTCTGTTGTTACAGAGGGTTCAGCATTAGGGGATGATCTCCATTGCTGAAGGGTAGTTTGGTAGCTACTCCATGTAATATTAGGGATAACTGCAGTATAAGCAGGTCCTCCCATAGGGGTCAAATCGGCTGTAACTACCATATCTTCTACTTCTGCATTCTTGATAGGACTAAATATGCCATTTGAAATAGTGTTACCTGCTAAAACATTGCCAGGAAAAATTTGGTTTTCATTGGGGTTAAAAAAGAGGACTTCATCATGGATGGCACTAGCGTTGTACATCTGTGTTTTGTTTACCATCGTGCCGTTAATACCATCAAAAATGCCCTCATTGCTTACTATTTGTGGCGAAGAATTAGGAGTTGGACCATTGTAAAGATCAACTTTATCGCCCACACGATACATATCTTTACCTAGTGGTAATGAATTAAGAAGTTGTGGACTGATATTCTTGTCTGTACTAGGCACATTGGTAACATCCTCCATGATGTCGCTACTACATGATGTAAGTACATTAGCGAATAATAATACGCTAAGCCCTCTAACAATAAAACTGTAATGTTTCATAACTTTTAATAGGTTAATGCATCCCATTTTACAAGATGCAGGTTAGAAAAATAAATTTAAAAATAGAAATTTCTCTCAATTAGTTTTGTTATATCTTTTGTTATAAGCTCACCGTACAAGTTCCAGCTTTGATAATACACACCTCATTTCTTTGCTTTTTTTCTTAGAGATATTGTCGTAATAATTTACTAGATCATAGGTAGGTTAGGCTTTATTATGCTCCAAAGGTAAATAATTAAATAATAACTTATATAATGTTATTTTAAAAAATATGAATAAATTAATTATAATTAACGCTATGTTTTCTTTAAAGGAGATGTCTTTTTATGCTAATAATAACGTGAGTTCGACGAATTATAAGTGTCTATAAATTTGGTGATTAGCAAAAATTTGTTGTAACTTTAAAGAACTAATATACAAATAGTTACAAACAAAAAAATCGCTATGATCACCGAGGACAAAGTTACTGAAATATTTTTATATGGCAGATGATTTCTGCAAGTTTTTGATGCAATGGTGGCAAAATATACGCTAAAAGCCTACTGGAAAAAGAAAGTATCATCGAGATTCCACGATGTCAAAGGCAGAAGTCATGCTAATAATGATTCTTTTTCACGACTCTGGTTATCACTGCTTTAAACATTTCTATCTTGAAAAAAGATGCCGTGTATCAATGTACAAAGGACTATTGACACACAGCTTGCTCTGTTCTAAATTCGTCGAACTCACGTTAAATAACATCAACTGCGACATCAATGTTTTTTTAGTCTTTACCGACATTACTTTTCTTTTTATTGTCTATACATTCTTATTTAGAAACAATGTTGCCTTTATGCTTTTCGTGTGAAGCATAATAAAAAACACAAAAATAAGTTTCTAATAAATACAATTTAGGTTTAAAAGTTTTCGAGTTCCTTTGTGAGAATACTTTCTAATTGTTCGGCTGATAAACGCACTTGGAACTCACCATGAATAGCAATCGAAATTTTGCCAGTTTCTTCTGAAACTATTATAGCAAGTGCATCAGATGCCTGCGAAATTCCTAATGCGGCACGATGGCGTAGTCCAAATTCCTTTGGAATATCTTGATTGTGGCTAACTGGAAGAATACAACCAGCAGCTTTAATACGTTTTTTTGATATAACCATTGCACCATCGTGGAGCGGAGAGTTCTTAAAAAAAATATTTTCAATAAGTCGTTGGTCAATGCGAGCATCAATATAGGCGCCCGTATCAACAATATCCTGAAGCATTACACTACGTTCTATAACAATAAGTGCCCCAACTTTTCCCTTGCCCATATTCATACAAGCCATAACAATAGGGAGAATAGTTTCGCGGTCTACGCCTTTTTTGTTCTTATCGTTCCGAAATAGTTTTAGAATGTTTCTTGCTTTTTGGTGTGCACCAAGATTATAGAGGAAATAGCGTATTTCTTCCTGAAAAAGCACAATGAGACCAATTACGCCTACAGACACTAATTTATCCATAATGCTTCCTAAAAGTCTCATTTCTAAAACCTGACTAACAATAAGCCACACAACAATAAATGTCATGATACCTGCAAACACGTTAAGCGAACGTGATTCTTTCATAATACGATATATGTAGTAGAGCATAAGTGCCACTAACACAATATCGATGATATCTTTTATGCCAAATTCGAAAAACATATTCTTCTCTTTTAGTTGTTGTTTCTATATTGCCATTAGCAATACTGGCTTTGTTTCTCTCTCCAAACGTTCTATGTTTGTGTCTTTAGCAGGTATGTTGTTGCTATTGCACATTCAAAAACATTTGCATTGTTATTTTGCTTGCCGTAAACGGTTGTAAATTTGCACCGTTTCTACAGCTTCTTTCACATCGTGTACACGCAAAATGCTTGCTCCTTTCATTAGTGCAATCATATTTAGCGCAGTTGTTCCATTCAAACTTTCTTGTGCTGTAATACCCAAAAGCTGGTGAATCATACGTTTGCGACTAATTCCAACTAATATTGGAAGTTCTAAAACGTGTAGTTGTTCCATTACATTCATTAGCGCATAATTGCCGTCTATAGGGTCTTTCCCAAATCCAAATCCTGGATCTATAATAATATCTTTCTGTCCCAAAGCACGTAATTCTTGTATTTCGCGTGCAATATTTATAAGCATATCGTGTATGTTTGGAGCTTTCGACATTAATATATAAGGTGTTCCCAGTTCGGCTACAGTACGAAACATTTCTGCATCGCTACCTTCTTCCACATCGTTTATAATATCTACACCAAATTCGTTTACCATTTCTCGTGCTATTGAGGCACGAAAAGTGTCGAGCGATATTATTGCTTTTGGTTGTGTTTTACGAATTATAGGAAGTGCCATAGCAAGTCGGCGTCTTTCTTCTGCTTCGTCTACAAATTTGCTTCCAGGACGTGTAGAACATGCACCAACATCTATAATTTTAGCTCCTTCTGCTATAATTTGGTTGGTACGATTGTATATTTCAGCCTCAGTTTGCATACGACTATCGGCATAAAACGAGTCTGGTGTAACGTTTAATATTCCCATTACACACGGTTTAGACAAATCGAAGAGTTGTCCTTTTACGTTTATTGTATATTCCACAGGACTAAATTGTTGTGCAAAATTTTCTTTTTCCATACAGGCAAAGTTACTAAAAGCACTTTAAACTGCAAAGTAAGCAATGCTAAAATTATGCATTTTGTTTTACACCCATACGTGCTTCAACTACATTTACCACATAATCGCCAAGTTTTTCGCATTCTTGAATAATGTCCATATACATTGTTCCAATGGCGTAAGTATATTTATGTTCGTTTACGTCCTGAATGTTTTGTGTGCTAAGTTGGTTACGATAGTTGTTCATTTCGTTTTCAATGTTGAACGAACGGTTCACATCGTTTTGGTGTTTATGTCCTATTAGCAAATTGTTCATTTGTGTTAAAGCATCGTCGGTAAGTTCAAACATTTGTTCAATGTGGTTGTATTGCTTTTCAGTAAAATCTTCTTTTGCCGATATTTTTCTATTTATGGTACGAGCTATATTATAGCAAGAGTCGCCAATACTTTCTAATTCAGATATCTCTCTAAGCATTGATCTTACCTTTTCTTTTGTTTCATCGCTAAGGTGAGCATTACTAACTTGGTCTAAATATTTAGCTATTTCTATCTCCATATTATCCGAAATGCCTTCATATTTCTCTATTCGCGAATACAATTTCACAAATTTAGAGTCGTCGGTTGTATGTAATAGTTCTCTCACCATATCGAACATTCGTTGTAAACGTTCGGCAAACGATTGTATTTCTTTACTTGCTTCGAGTACCGAAAGTTCTGGAGTCTTCATAATTCCAGCTTGTATGAAACGCAAACGGAAGTCTTCTTCTGTCTCGCTCTTGCGTGGTTTTATAATCAAGCAAACTAACTTTTCGAGCTGTGGAATAAACCAAATTAGCAAAAATGTATTTGCAACATTAAATGTTGTGTGGAATGCTGCTAAAACAACAGGTAGTTTTACTTTTATATTAGCATTGACTGCACCAATTGCAGGATTATAATCAACAAAACCACATACCATATTTACGAAAGGATAGAATATAGCGAGCACCCAAACTACACCAATTACGTTAAACATTAAGTGGGCTAATGCTGCTCTTCGTGCTTGTGTGTTTGCTGCTAATGCTGCTAAATTGGCTGTAATTGTGGTTCCAATGTTTTCGCCCATAACCAATGCAATACCAAGATAAATAGGTAAAACACCTGTAGAACAAAGCAAAATGGTGATTGCCATAACCGCAGCAGACGATTGAACGATGCAAGTTATGAGGGAACCAATGGCAAGAAATATCAGAATAGTGAAATAACTGTTTATATCGAACGATTTAAAAAACTCTATAACTGCAGGTGTAGTGTCTAAATGAAGTGCTTTTCCAGCATCGCTCAGTAGTACAAGACTGAAGAACATAAACGAAAGACCAAACAAAAAGTCGCCTACATAGCGCATTCTTCGTGTGTAAATCAGCACAATTCCCACAAGAAAAGCTGGAAAAACAAAGCTTGTTAGGTCTACAGAATATCCTAACGACATAATCCAAGCCGTAAGTGTTGTTCCAATATTAGCACCCATTATCACGGAAATAGCTTGAGCAAGGGTTAATAGCCCTGCATTTACGAAAGAAACAGTCATTACCGTTGTTGCCGAAGACGATTGTACAGCACAAGTTATGAATGTTCCTGTAAGCATACCAGTAAAACGATTGGTAGTCATTGCACCTAAAATGTGGCGTAATTGTGAACCTGCCATTTTTTTGTAATGCTTCACTCATTACTTTCATTCCATAGATAAGCAATGCCAACGAACCAATAATTTTGAAAAATAATGGCAAAAATAAATACCTGTTGTCATAATAATCTTTTTCTAATGCTATTTTTGCTCTTTAATGAGAACTTGCTAACTTTATACCCTGATTAAAAATCGTTAAACGTTCATACAAGATGAAACAAGTAATACAAATCCGTTGCAAAAATAATAAAAAAACTTTAGAAGTCCCAATTGGCAGTACACTTTATGATGTTTATACTGCATTTAATCTTAATATGAACTTTGGACCAATAAGTGCAAAGGTAAATAACAAGGTAGAAGGATTAGATTTTCGTGTATTTCATAATAAAGATGTAGAGTTTCTCGACCTTTATTCTGCTTCGGGAATGCGCACTTATATTCGTTCTTTGTTTATGGTTTTGTGTAAAGCCGTACACGATATATATCCAAAAAGCAAGGTTGTAATAGATATTCCGGTGGCAAATGGCTATTATTGCAACATTAACATTCATCGCGAAGTTACAAATAGCGATATTGAAAATATACGCCAGCAAATGCAAACCATTATAAACCAAGCTTTACCTATACAACGTTATGAGGCTACAACCGAAGAAGCTATTAATATGTTTCGAAAGTTGGGCGACGAAGCTAAGGTAAAACTCCTTGAAAGTACTGGCTCGCTTTATACCACTTATTATAAATTAACCGACTATGTTGACTATTATTATGGTGCAATGCTCACAAATACATCGCAAATTAAGCTTTTTGGAGTAGAAAAATTCTTCGATGGATTATTACTTCGCGTACCATCGTCTGAAAATCCTGCAAAGTTAGATAATTTAATAAACCAAGACAAAATGTTTGAGGTTTTTAGAATGCATCATCGGTGGCAAGAAATTTTAGGCGTGCGAACTGTTGGCGATTTTAACGAAGCCGTGAAACAAGGTTTTTCTAACGACCTTATAAATGTTAGCGAAGCATTGCAAGAAAAAAGAATCTCGCAAATTGCAGAAACCATAGCAAACAAAAAAGATGTGAAGGTTGTGCTAATTGCCGGACCTTCTTCGAGTGGAAAAACTACGTTTTGTAAGCGTCTTTCTGTGCAGTTATTAACTTGTGGAATAAAACCAGTACAAATTTCTTTAGACGATTATTTTGTAAATCGGGTGGATACACCAAAAAGACGAGTCGGGCGATTACGATTACGAAAAGCTTATATGCACTAAATATTCCGCTTCTTAACGAACAGTTTTTGGCATTATTCCGTGGCGACGAGGTGCAATTGCCCTCTTATAACTTTCAAACAGGGAAAAGCGAAATGAAAGGTAAAAAACTTCAACTAAATTCTGATAATGTTTTAATAGTAGAAGGTATACACGCTTTAAATCCGATGCTGACAAACGATATTGCCGACAATAAAAAATTCCGTATTTATGCTTCTGCTTTAACAACAATATTATTAGACGACCACAATTATATTCCTACAACCGACAACCGACTTATTAGACGTATTGTTCGCGACCATAAATATCGTGGCTGTTCTGCACAAGAAACCATACGACGTTGGCCAAGTGTTCGCGCAGGAGAAAAAGAAATGGATATTTCCTTATCAGGAAAATGCCGATATTATGTTTAATACCGCAATGCTTTACGAGGTTGCAGTTTTAAAAGCACAAGCAGAAGCTGTGTTAGAACAAGTGCCAGAAAACTGTAACGAATATGCAGAAGCATATAGATTGCGTAAGTTTTTAGGCTATTTTTCTTCGTTACCTTTCCGAAGTTTACCACCAACATCGTTGCTTAGAGAGTTTTTAGGTGGCTCTTCGTTTAAATATTAATGCCAGAAACAAGGCAAAGCGCAACGAAAAAAACAAATATGCACTACATCTAAAAATATACATTTAGCAATTGTTGTGTAAGCGATTATAGAAAAATCTCTATAATCGCTTTTTTTCTTTTTATTTATAAATATTGCCTTTCTGTACATACCAAAAATATAATTAAAATGCAAATGATTTTTAATTACAAAAATAAAAATGTAATTATAAATTTTTAAAAATTCTTATTATATTTTTCGGCAACTATATTTTTGTCTTTTCTGTAAACACTATTCATTAAAAATAATATACGCTTTATATAATCTCAATTCAAAAATATATTTTTAAAAAATCCTCTCTAACAATAAAGTGGGCAAAAAAAGACTTTTTGAACACTAATAGTAAGAAAATAGTAGAAAAGAACTTCTTTTTGCAAAAAGAAATATTATGTTTTAAAAATAATTTGCTATATTTTGCAGCCAGAATCTACAATCTGTAATACAGCGGATACAGTAAGAACAAGAAATCTATAACTGACACTGAACTATGGCTTAGGGTGTTTTGCGCTCTTTTATTTAAAAGAATAAAACAATAGAATAAAAAGTTGCCATATTATAAATAGAACAAAGGGCAATAAAGCAAAAATACCAATGCAATAACATTAATCTATATAGGTGCATAACAACAATAGCTGGCAAAAACTTATACAACGAAATAATAGTTCGAATGTCAAAATCTCGACAATATAGTCGTAAGTAAATGTAAATGCAAAGAGAATAAACAAAAATAGAAAATTATATTAAAAACGAATTAGTATGAAGAAAAAATTTTGTCTTTACAATTGCTCCTTATGGCAGCAATAACTGTCTGTGCACAGCCAACAAAAATACTGGTTTGGCTTACTAACGGACAAAAAGTATCGTACAATCTTTCCGAACGTCCTACAATGACTGTAGAAAACGACAATGTACGTCTTAAATCTAAAACAGTAGATTTACTATATGCTGTTACAGATATTCAACGAGTTACTTTCGACGACCAGACTGATGGTATAGAATCGGCAACAACAACCAATAAAAGTGGAAATGCTACACTTACACAAGAGTCGATGACATTTACAGAATTTAAATCTGGCGAAACTGTTCGCATATATAATAATGCCGGACAACTTGCCCAAAGCTATAAAATTGGTGCAGATGGTAGCTTAACTGTTTCGCTTAGCAATTTCCAACCAGGTATATATATCGTTAAAACACAATACAAATCATTTAAGTTTATAAAAAAATGAAAAAGTCTTTCATATCTACAGCCCTCACCTTTGCATTTCTTTTATGTGCCGTTGCAGCATCGGCACAAGGTGTTTACATTTACAAAAAAATGGAAAAACAAGTATTTAAGTCTGAAGAAGTAGACAGTTTAGTTTTCTTTGATACCGACAATAGTACAACACCAAGTGTTACAGAAGAAAAATTTTTGAACTTCCTGCAGCCGATTTCACAAAAACTCTTACAGAACTTAAAGCAACCGAAGAGGCAAAAAGGCTTTTACAGCTACACAACCTAATAGCGGAAAACTTATATTAGAAAAAACAGTTAATGGAAAAAAACTGTACACTGGGAATATAATGGCAACGGACAAGGTGTATATATGTATGCAAAAAGCACACTTGAAACCAACAAAATAGATGCGTTTAAAGCCTTTTTACGTAAGCAAGGTTACGAACTTGAAACAAAAGCTTCGCTAAACAACGATGTAAAAGTATATGTAAACAAAACTGCAAAAACAGTGGTGTTTATTAATAATACAGCAAACGGAGCAGAATATTTCTTCGGACCACATGACGATAGTTTTACATCGTGGACAAGAATTTCGTTTTTAACCGATGAAACTACCGGAGCATGGACACCATTCTACGGAAAAGGTGCCACTGTAGAACTAATGCAGCTATTTGAAAAACGTATGAACCATACATTAAATACCGAAAAATCTAAACCAGAAAACGGTATTTATGTTTATAACACGGGCGAAACACGTTGGAAGAGCGTAAAATATTGGTTCGATGTTTACACAAAAAATAGCTTGGAAGAAGCTTCGTTATTTGTAGATGCCCAAAATGTACCTACACCTAAAGAAATAACAAACTATCTAAAGGAAACAAATTATATCTATACGGGTATGTACGATTCTGAAGGCGATGTTATTTACTATAACTACGACCAAAAATCGGTTTGTTACGTAAAAATGCAAGATAAAACACAGGGAAAAACAGAATATCTACCACAAATGCACTATGCTTATTCTGATTTAACAGGACAAGTTCCACCACTTACTGTTAATTTCCCAATGCCTTTAACAGAGTTTGGCAAAAAAACATTAGACGAGGTAGTTGCCGAATATCGTAAATTGCCTTATTATAAGAGCGAAGAAAAAATAGATTTAGGTATAGTTATAAACACCGATTCAGAAGATTTCCCAAAAATTCTTCTAATGGACGACGGCGGTAAATATGCAGCTGCTTTGGTTATTACCTTTAATAACCTAACTGCTCGTTCACCTTATATTGTAGATTTACTTCAAAAAATGGTTATGTAAATAAAGAAGGTGTAAGTGCATTGCCAACCTTTATAAATAGCCAGAATAATGTGATGGTTCAATTCTGATTTAACTGATATTCTTCAAATGGGTTTGGTTCTCTATTTCGTTCCAACCAAACGAATTTTTAAAGAATAAGCCAAAAACAAATATGCTATTCTTTTTCGGTTGAAATAGCAAATAGCATCAACCATAATAAAAAATGCTCCTGCCATTACGAATAAAATTCGTAGATAGCAGGAGCATTTTTCGTTCTTATTTCTTTAAAAATGGTGTTCTGTTATGCCATATTTTTAATAAAAAGTGCTACCTTTGCACCCGGAAACTTGTAAATAGTATAAAAAGGATATAACTAATAGAGAAATAGAAATAGTGATATGGCTATTTTCTTACTCAGGATTAACAAAAAACAAGCAATGAATAAAAAGAAAACAACTCAATGGTTACTGTCTTTTGTGCTTTTATTGACAGCAACTCTCTTTACAGCATGTTCAAATTCGGATAGCAATTCGGCAATCGACGAAGAAAACCAGCCAGCTGGTCCACAAGGAAGCTTAGTTTCTTTTGGTATTACAACAAATAAATATTCAGAAGTTTCGCGAGCTGCCCAAGAAAACGAAGGACGTGTAGTGTCGTCTTCAACAGAAAATCTTGGAAATGGCTTAGAAGCACTTGTAGAAGTTGTAGAAACTCCCACAAAAATAGCAAATACTCGTGCAGTGGGGCAAGCTCCTGCAGGAGATTATACAATACTTGCATATCAAGGCACAGAATTGAAACAAAAATGGGAGATAAACTATAAATCAAACGGCACCTACACAATGAAAGATGGCTCTAATCCAGAGAAATATCTTGCACCAGGTAGTTATAAATTCTATGTTTTTAACGATAAAATATCGTTCGAGAATGGGAAGATTGTAACTAAAATGGGAAGTAATGAAACGGAAGCATATTATGAAAAAGAAAGATGTTACAATTGCTAATGTATTGAAATCTAAAGTAAACTTCACATTAAAACCTACTCTTTCTCAGGTATATTTTAAGGTGAAAAGCCTTTATGTCATGCAGCTTTCAATGGTCCAATGACAGGAAAATTTAGCTATGCAGCAAATACAATTCCTGAAAGTTTAACACTTGATCCTGCCACGGGCACAACCACAACTACCCAAAATACCACTGCAGGTAATATTGCTGTTGGTAGTTTTACAGCTAATCAAAGCAATACAACTGAGTCGTCTTTTTATTGTAACAACCGCACCTCGTTATTTTGTTCCGGTACAGATATAACAAAGTTGCTATTTACTTTCAATACTTCTGCTGAAGGTACTACTGGAAAAATATACGATAAAGAAGTTTCAGGCAAACAATTACGAATAACAGAAGCTATTGCTGGTAATTTGGAAGCTGGTAAAAGTTATACAGTATCAGTAACAGTGTATTACAAAGCAGACTATTTGTTTACCGATGGAACAGTAGGAACATTACTTGCCAACAAAAATAAAACACCAATTGCATTAGTTGTCAATAAAGATAAGAGAAGAGCAATGGCACTTAAAAATGCTGGTAGTTATACTTGGTCACCAACAGGACGTCAAGGACGTGATACATGGTCAAAAAATAATTATAGCTATAATCATAATGGTTTAATTGACGCTAGAAATGATGATAATGGATATGAAGAAACTTGGAATGGAAGCAATACTACGAAGCCCAATGGACAAATAAAAGCAAACGATGCTACAAATTTCCCTGCATTCTATTATGCTGCGCACTATGCTGCACAAGTTAACGGAAAAAATTGGTATTTGCCTGGCGTTGGTGATTGGGATTTAGCATTAAAATATTTTGGTTTTAGCGATCCTACACAAGGATATAGCATGCGTTCTCAAATAAAACATCAATGGACTGGTGAATTAGGATATCAATTAGCAGAAATATTATTCTATCAAGCAAATGGCGAACCTTTTAATGATTGGTATTGGACTTCAAATATGTTTAATTCAGCTAACGCTGCAGCTATTACTGTCTTGATTTATGATCATGGTGAATTTGTTCATTTTGGAGGTGCAGCGAAGGATAACTCAACTAAAGTTCGCCCATTTATTAAGTACTAAATAAATTTCCTGATATTACAAAAATAGGACACAAAATGGTGTCCTATTTTTTTGTATATATATCCTTTTGCTTAAAGTTATTATAATTATTTTTAAAAAGGTAGTTTGTGGGATTGTTATGAATATTATAAAAAGTGGAGCATTGATTTTTTAGATATCAATGCTCCACTTCTTATTATTTCTTTATAAAATACAAAATTTACCACTCTTCCGAGCCACATTATGCTCACCACCGAGTATAACTATTATCTGCTTGGATAGAACCATTTTCGCTTTTGGTTGAACACTACTGCAAATCATTTCTTGATTTTTCCATATAAAGCAGCGTTGTTTGTAGGCTGAGAATATACTTTTTATTATCCTTCATATCATTTACTTCTTCTGTACGTATTATCTTCGGTTTGTTATCTCTAAATTAAATCGGTTGCAAAGGTAATAAAAATGATGGATAAATTGTACAAAATACGAACTTTTATTTGTATAAATGGGGCTTTTCTTGGTGTAAAACAAGTTTTTGCTATTTCAATTTTTGCTAATATTTATATATTGGTTTAAAAGAAAAAGCAAGTTGCAAGTGTATTCCACTGAAATAATAATGAAAAAAATTTTTCTTATTATGTTTCCAGAGTTTTTAATTATTATTTCTGTTTTTCTCGTTTTGTTTTTCTTCCCTATCCATAATAGCCTAATTTTGTACACAATGTTGAAACATACTTATTGCAAATACTTTTGCGTTCTTTTTATGCTGAATGATATAACTATAATATGGTTTACGAAAAATGTATAGCGATGTTAATTTGCTACAAAATATTTAAAATAAATTAAGTTTTTCCGAATTTACTTGTACCTTTTACAAAGATTTCATAGAACCCTCTACTACGAAGAGTGTTATAGGCACTTTATTCTGGCGAATGAGATTACAGGCGAAATCTATACGAAAGTGAACCTAACAGATTGAAGAAATTTTAAATTATATAATTTTAAACATTAGCTTAAACATCATTCATTATGAAAAGAAACACTTTTTAGCTGTACTAACAGTCATAATGACAATGAGTTTCTCGCAAACCTATGCGCAGACACAACTTGTGGTTACGCCACATTCGGGAGATGTCGGCAAGTATGCCATTACAGACATTCAGAAGATAACCTTCGATGCCAATGGTATGCATATTATAGGTAGCAAGTTCTCGGTAGAACCTGTGTGGAAACTATCGGTCATTAAGGGAATTAAATTTGTATCAACTCCCAGTGGAATTGGTAAAAAGTGGGCAACACCGAAGCAGAAAAATAAAAATGTCGCAACGAGGCGATATGATTTATTTTTAACGGATTAGGTGCCGAAAAAGGCAGAAGTTGCAATTTTCGACCTGAACGGACAAACTTTTGTTGCGTGCAAAAGTGTCTGACGGCGAAGGAATTGAAGTTTCTAACCTACACAGTAGCGTATTATTATTAAACTTAAAAACACAACCTTTAAATTTGTAAAAACAATGAAAAAGAAAATATTACTTTGCCTAATGGCGATTTTTAGTCTTGCAACATTTGCACAGACCGAACTCTAACTGTTTAGTTGTGTATTAGAAAAAGAACAATTTGCACAAAGCATTTATAGTAGACCGTGTAGACAGCATTTTCTTTTGCAAATGTAGAAGGAAGAGTTGCTGCCGATGTAACCTATAAAGACTATAAAAAGTGGTGCTTCTGGCGATACACTTTGGGTAGCAGTTCAGAAAACTCCAGAGTGTGTTGGCTATAAAATTACTTGTATTCCAAAATCGTTGTCAAGCAGAATAACCAGCGACGACGTTGCAGCTTCTTATTTTGAAAGAATAAATGCAACAATGATGCAAGACGATTTTACAAATGCACAAATGACAGGTTTTGACGAACCATTTAAAGACAACACACCTTATACGGTTCTTACACTTGGTTACGATAAATATGGTGTAGCTTGTAGTATGTCGAAAGCAGAATTTACAACACCAAAGAAACCACTTGTTGGAAATCCACAGATAAAAGGCGAAATAGTAAGCACAACAGCAACAACAATTAAAGCAAAATTTACACCAAATGCCGATGTTGCAGGCTATGCAGTTTGTATTTTTCCCTGAAGGAAAAGCACAAGAACAATTCGAACAATTTGGTCCAATGATGGGATTAAGCAACATAGGCGATATGATAAAACGCTGGGGAGTGCCAAGAACTGGCGAAGGAGAACACGAATGGACAGGAATGGAGCCAAATACTAAATACGAAATATATATACAAGCGTGGGATAAAGCAGAAACTTATGCAGATATGGTTATAGTTCCAGTAACAACAAAGAAACTTGGCGGAACTGGTATAGCAAAAGTAGATATTGAAATAAAAAGAATTTGCAAAAAGTGGCGATGCTTTCTATCAACGTGTAATTTATACTCCAAATGCAGAATGCTCTGTTCATAGAGATATTATTATAGAAAAAACAGCTTACGATAAAGCTGATATGGGAGAAACGGGTGTAATTAATTTATTGAAAACAGACCGTGCACAAGATCCATATTGGAATCAGTATGGTGTAGATAATGCTACATGGAGTGCAGACCCAAATACAACATATTATGCTTGTTCGTTGGCTAAAAATATAAACGAAGAATGGGGACCTCTTGTAAAAGTTGAGTTCACTACAGGTAATGGCGAATCAGAAAGTAAGGTAACTGTACCTATGCGTTTAGAAAATAGTACATCGCATGGTGTAACAACAATGCCAATAATGACAGGCAAAAAGGCACAAGCTAAATTCCAAATGATTCAGAACTAACGATAGTTTAATAAATATATAAAGTATATGGTATGGTTTTCTTCTATTTTTAAGCAGACAAATACCATATACTTTATTTGCTTTTTATAAATTATCTTTAACCAGAAACATTTTAGCAAAACAACTTTAAAATCAATATTATTTATGCGGAAAATTTATATTTTTCTTTTCGATTTTTCTTTTGCGCAGCAACAGCAATAGCACAAGAAACACCAACAATAATAACACAACCTGCAGAGGAGAAACCATAAACCTATATCGTACAACCACTGGATTTGAATCGGTATATTACTATGGAGTGCCACATAAAAGTACAGGAGATTGGCAAAGAATAGTTTTTGGAAACGATGGAGCAGTGTATCTTGAAAATCCACTTAACTCGCTTTATACAAAAACATGGATAAAAGGTAAGAAAACCGAAGGAGACACTATTGCATTTCAGCTTCCACAAGCCATATATTCGGAAGAAGACTTCTCTACGGGCGAACAAAAATATGGTTTTCTCTACCGAATACACCAAGGAACAAGAAATGGTAAAGAAACATTTGTGCCAAACGAAGAGAAAGAAAAACAAGTGCTAAAATATGTATGGCGCAACAATACACTTGAAATGGTGCTCGACCCGGAAGAAATGATAGGAATGTGCCGTCCAAATGGCGCATGGACAAGTTATGCCGAAAAAACTTATAGAGCAATACGCAAAGACGATAATAAGTTGGCACCTCCCGCATCGGCAAAAACCTACGAAGGATTAATGCTTTATATGGATATGGACGGAAAATCTCAGTTATATCCAGTAAAATATGCCTTCGATGGTAACGATGCTTATTTAGGCGATTTATCGGCAAATGTAAAAGGTTATTGGATAAAAGGTACAAAAAGACGGAACAACTGTAACATTTCCACGTACATCGTATCTCGGAATAGACCGTACAACAGCTTGCTATGTATATGCTTCATCGGGCGTTATGGGAAAAGGTAAAAGCGAAATGGGCGACGAATTCGACAAAGCATGCATTGGTAGCGAACCATTAGTGTTTACTTACGATGCAACAAAGAATGAACTCAGCACAAAAAGGACTATTAATGATACACAAAAGTGAGGACGACGACCGAAGTACTTTTTATATTCGACTCTTATCGTTACCCGCCAATTAGCCAATGGAATAAGAAAGCTGCAGCGCCAATGCCACCAAAAACTCACAGCTTATCAGGCATACGACCCACAACCATGGGGAGGACCTGGCGGATTGCAATTTACATTGAGCTACTATTCAGCTGATTTTAACTATCTCGACCCTACACATCTTTATTATAATCTATATATAGATGGCGAACGTGTAACATTTAAGCCCGATGTTTACAAAAACTTGAGTGCTGAAATGACCGATGTGCCGTATGCTTTCTCGGACCAATACCAATTTTATAAGTACGACGATAATGCACGAGCAATATACTTCTACAAAGAAGCAAAAGTAAAAGTAGGTATGGAAGCCTTATATATTGACGGCGACACACGTTTAAGTTCTGGAATTACAGAATATCAGATAACAACCGACGGTATAAATGCTGCAACCGTAAAGCAAATAGACCATATTAAATATTACGATCTTTCTGGTCGTAGAGTAGAAAATCCACAAAATGGAGTCTACATTCAAACCACCACTTATATAGACGGTTCGCAAACGTCGGAAAAGATAGTGAAATAAAGCCACAATACTTTTAACTTAAAAGTAAGACTACAAATCGACAAGCCTGTTTTGAAGATGAATAAATACTATTCGTCTTCAGAATAGGCTTTATGTTATTATTAAGTATATTCCATTACAACAAGGATTAAGACTTGTATGTGCGTTAATACTATTTACGTATATAAATATAAGGGTAATAGGTTTTATTACTATTAACACAATTTAGTAAACAGTATTATTTACACCATATATATAATAGCTATCTTTGCAATATAAGAATAAAAGAAATATTAAAGGAAAGGGTATAACTCTTTCTCAACTTGCTGACACTATGGGCGTAAGCCGTCAAGCATTAAGTCGCCAAGTGGTAGGGAACTATTTGTAGAAAAGCAGAAGAAATTGCTGATGCTCTTAACGTGCCTATATGGCAATAGTTCGTTTTGCTCGAAGAAGTAGTAGGGAGTGGTAGCTTTGTGGCATTCATAAAAATGGGAATAAGACATATCATACAAATAATCTGTCTGAACTTGAAAAAATAGTGAACGAACTGAAAGGAGATTAATAAATGGGAAACAAGAACATTGTTAAATTATTCGACGACCGAAAGGTACGCACAATTTGGAATGAAGACGAGGAAAAATGGTACTTCTCTATTGTTGATGTGATTGCGGTATTAACAGATAGCGATAATCCGCAAACATACTGGAGAGTGTTAAAAAATCGTCTCAAAAAGGAGGGAAATGAAACCGTTACAAATTGTAACGCTTTGAAACTTCCTGCGGCTGATGGGAAAATGCGAAAGACAGATGTTGCGGATATGGACCAACTATTCAGATTAATACAATCAATACCGTCTCCTAAAGCAGAGCCATTTAAGCAGTGGATGGCACAAGTTGCCAGCACACGCATAGACCAAATGCAAGACCCTGAGCTTTCTATCAACCAAGCAATAGAGGATTATAAACGATTAGGGTATTCTGATGCGTGGATTAACCAACGTCTGAAAAGTATAGAAGTAAGAAAGCTCTTAACTGACGAATGGAAACGTGGAGGAATAACAGAGCATAATTTATATGCTATACTTACAAATACAATTACCCGTGAATGGAGTGGGTTGACTACCAAAGGATATAAGAAGTTGAAAGGATTGACAAAAGAAAGCCTTTAGGGATAATATGACCAACGTAGAACTTGCTCTTAATACCCTTTTGCAGAAGCATCAGCTACCGAAATTTCAAAGCAGAATAATCCGAAGGACTTCAAAACTCATAATCAGGTAGCAAGACAAGGTGGAAGTGTTGCCAAAGCTGCACGAAATCAATTGAAAAGCAACTCGGACGTTCAGTTATAACAAAAGAAAAGGCAAGTGATTACATATTGCCAAATCACAAAAAAGAAGAGACATAGAAAAATTATATAATAGTGCAGGAAAAATAAAAGAATAGTTTGCACATTTAGGGAATATTATATACTTTTGTCAAAGTATAACTCAAAAATTTAATGAAATGAGAAAAATTATCTTTGCATTGGCATTTTACCATTAGTATTGTTTACTGCATGCTCGTCTTCAGAAGATGATAACATTGACGCTTTTACGTTAAGCTACCCTTTTTATGTCCTATTGGTTGGGTTGGGTTCTATGAAAGCAAGTCCGAGCTTAGCAAAGGTTCTTTTCTGTGTTCCGTGCAAACGTACAATTTCTTCCCCATGTATTTAAGATGATATACATCGGGGCTATCATCGGGGACTTGTATAATTACATCGCCTTTGTGCAATTCTTCTACAAATGCCCTATTTTTTGAGTTGAAGTCGCTTGTATCACCCCCCTCTATCGTGAAGTTGAGCGTAAGACTTCTTTCGTTCACCTTTGTAATGATGCTTGCATATTGCACACCATCTCTTAGGCGGTCGTTATTGGTTATATAGTCTTTCAGTGGATAATATCTATTGATGGTATCTAAAAACACTCTCCCATACGGACACCTCACGCCTTTAAAGCATCTTTTCCATTTAATCATTAAGTATATTCCATTACAACAAGGTATGGGAGCAGGAACTCGACAGCTTCGGTAGAAAGAGAAGGAAGGACAACAATAATTCCTCCTTCATTCCGTTTAAGTATCAAGGTCAGTATGAGGACGTTGAGACGGGACTGTATTATAACCGTTTCCGCTACTATGACTCTTGTGAGGTAATTACATTCGTCAGAATCCAATTTGGTTATCGGGGAGATAATTTATATTCTTATGTATAAAAATCTAACAATATGTATAGATACGTTTGTATTATCTGGGCAAAGATGGATGGGGAAAACAAAAATAGACACTCATTAATTGCTTATGTCTTATATAAATGTTATTATGCCTTTGGTTGAGTTTGTGCCATATATTAACGATATGGTAGTGAAGTATGATTGTGTTGTATATTTAAGGAAAAAGAACACAAAAGATGTTTTTTGTACAGCAATCAATATGGCAAATTATAGAAGTGTTATTGGCAATGGTATAGAGGACAAGTTGTTTTTCTTTGTCTCTTTAAAAGATTACAACAAAGCAGGTATTTCTTTTTATGATGATGAAGTATGCAAGGGAACTATTGAAGGAATAGGAGGAAGGGCAAATGAAAACGAAGTTGAGTTGATTTCATTGCGGTTGATTTCTAAAGAACCTAAAGAAGGGATTAAAAGATTATTTAATGCCATAAGGAATAAACTAAAGAAAGATTCAACAATAGGCGTTGGTGTTCAAAGTGGATCATCGAGATATCCTAAATTCTTTTATCAGAAATCGCTGACAGACAATAAGGTCTTTAAGTTTGACTTCAATAATGACAAATTGCCTGTTATCAAGCCATTATAGGAGATGTTAAAGCCAAATCTATAGAGAATTTGGAAAGAAAAAGCGTTATGAGTTACTATCAGTTATTGGAGAAAATATAATTATTAAGTATATTCCATTACAACAAGGATTAAGACTCATTCCTAACTCATATAGTGAAGGTTGACGATTTAATTATTAAGTATATTCCATTACAACAAGGATTAAGACTTAGCGAGTTTCAAACCCGCTTTCATATCATTAACACGATTATTAAGTATATTCCATTACAACAAGGATTAAGACGTAAATATTATTTGCGAACTCTTTTCGCCTTTTTGATAATTATTAAGTATATTCCATTACAACAAGGATTAAGACTTTGCGACCGCAAATCTATACTCACTGCGCAAGAATTATTAAGCACATTCCATTACAACAAGGATTAATATTTTTCGGTGCTTAATGATTTAAGCTTTTTATTAAATATGGCATACAATAAATGCTTAAGGCACAATATATTCTGTTATTTTTTTAGTTTTTATGTTAAGACAATTTGGTTTTAGAGCTTTGTTGGCACCATTTAGAAACTGGACTGGAAGAAGGTTTAATGTTAAACTATTAATGCTGAATAGCTAATTACGAATGGGCGTACGACTACGATAAACAGATTATTTATATTTTAAAAATAGTATTAAATTGATTATGAACGATAACGATGTTTCCTCTTATTATAAGGAGGCTTTAGCTACAGATAGTTTTACGGTACACAATAACTTTCTGAATATGTTATTGAAAGATGGTTCTGCATTAGGTATGGAACGCCATTATTGCTATTTTAAAGATTCGGAGAATGCTGATTTGAAACGAATTTTAGGGAAACGGATTTCTAAAGCGTGGAAAAGAAGGTGTGCTCTTTTTAGAAGAAAAACTAAAAACCGAAACAGATGCTCTGGCAAAATCTAATGTCATTCATATCATAGGATTGTCGTACAATAAAGAATATCTGCCCTATATTCTGCCTTATCTTGACGATGCAAACAACGAAATTAGATACAAAGCCATAATTGCTTGTGGCTGGTTGGGCGATGCTGAGGCTATTAAAATTTTAAAAGAACATTATGCTACCGAAAAAGATGCTTTGTTGCGTGGATTTATTGTATCGGCTATGCGACAGATTTTTTTTAGACATAAGGAAACTAAGCAACAAATTGTAGATTTTATTTATGTAAAAATACCAGAAGAAACCTACAACGAATTGCTTGCCATTATGATAGTTGTTCTTCAGGACCTTACAAAGGTGAAATTTGGTTTGAAAGAAGATTCGTGTTCTGGCGAAATTTCTGGCGATATCGCAAAGGCTAAAAGATAAGGTGTTGAAGAAAATTAAAAAGTAAGTTTGCATTCTTCTTTATGTTTTTACAACTCTTGCAAACCAAAGTTTTTCAGTCTGCTTTTACCTAATGTATAAAGAAAGTAGAGTTTTCCAAAAACAAAAATTCTCTTTATAGCTGCCTATACTGAATAGATGTAGATAAGTGGTTGATAATAAGCTATTTTAAGAGTAGAAATCTATAATATAGGACCTATATAAATATAGAAAAAGGAATAAATTCTTTGCAATTTCTCTACAAAAAAAGTTTAGTGCTAAAACCAAAAAGCATTATCTTTTGCACCCGCAATTGTCCTATGGTGTAATGGTAGCACAACAGGTTTTGGTTCTGTTTGTAGTGGTTCGAATCCGCTTAGACAACGCTTAAATAAATCGGTTGATATACAAAACTAGTAGTATCAACTCGATTTTCTTTACAAGAAAAATAGATATGGATATACAAGTTTGGGAATCTTTATTCTACCACTAATAATATACAATATAGTTTTTGTTGTAAGTTGCTGTCATTTTTAATATTTCGTGTAATCTGCAGATAATAAGCAATTTATAGTGGCAATGAGAGTGATAGAAGTGACAGTAAACTTCTAAAACTTCAATGAATAGCATCTATCTATTCGAACGACAATTACCAGACCGTTCCGCACCATTGTACCGTACCAAATACTCTGTGCTGACGAAGGACTTTTACGAAAAAGAAAATATGTATTATTGCAGTATCGTTGTCTCAACATATCATAACAGTTAATTATATTTAAAAATTAAGATATGATAATATGTGTTTTCAAGTTAATATCTTTATATTTGTAACGACAATTTAATAACAAAAACAACTAAATTTAAATTTTATGAAAAACAGACAAATTTTATTTTTGCTTTTTGCTATGTTTAGCAGCTTTTTGTTTTCGCTTCTTGTGAACAGAAAACTGATGTTAATGTTCAAAATGAAGAGAATCGAATTTTTCTCAGAGGAGATAAATAAATGTTATGATAAATTTATGCACCCGATTTGAAAGGGTGATAATTTACAAACGCCCAAAAACGAGGTATGAGGGAACATGTAGTGAACTTTCTGATGATCTTAAAGATGTTTATATATCCTTCCCTGATAGTACAGATAAAAATATTATCTAGAAGCTATATCTGCAAAAACAATTGAAGATTTAATGAAGTTGCATCACAGGACAGCTGCGGAGTTCTCTATGAAAGATTCGTTGTCGCATAGTTGTAGTGTAAAAGTTTCAGAGAAAGCTGCATTGGAGTCGGTGAACCCCCTGATTGCTCCTAGTAAAAAATTTTTAAGAGAGAGAGTTTTACGGAAAGTGAACTTAACGATATGGTAAAAAGAAAAATAATGCAACTGAATCTGATTTGGTACTATTAGCATTAACAGTTAATGAACAAGAAAGAAGTAATCAAAAATTAGCAAAAGAAGCAAAGTGTCAATTTTTTAATATTTTAGATTTACTTGCAACACCTGCTTATGCTCAAAAATTATCAAGCGGAAGCGACTAAGAGTATTTTTTTAGAGATGTAACAGAATGTGCTATAGTGGCACTTGGAGCAGATTTTACTGGTTTTGGTTTCTGTTCAACAGCAACGCAATGGACAAAGGCTACTATTAAAAGGGTTTTTTTATAAATATTGCAAAAAGGCTTTTAGGGACCTGTCGGTGCTGCTATATCTATAGGAACTTTTTCTTTTGGTGTATGTATAAAAAGGGATATATTTTTGAAATTTAAATAATATGTTTGTAGTAATAGCATGTCTATGCCATATAATGGTAATAAGTTTTTGCTTACTCAACTTTTTAAAACAATTATCTTTTGCGTACGAGAATGTAAAGAGACACGATAAACGTTCTGTAATATTTAATATTGTATGCCTCATGTATATTGGCATTTCGATTTATTATATATCTTTTGTTTCTTCGGATGTGAGAGTATCATTCAAAACTATAATAGACTATTTCAGTTAAGATAGTCTTTTGCAATTACATCTTTTTGCATAAACAAATGGAAAAAGTAAGAAATACCTGCAGACTGTTATAATTCCGTTAGAGATTAGAGATATGTTCAAAATTTAATGATAAGGATTATTGCTGTCTAAAAAGAGTTGTTTCTGTATGATTTATAATTTTGAGCCATTATAAAAAAAGGCTTAAAAACTATTTTTATGTTTCAATATTATTTAATTCAGAATTTTTAATTACAAATTCTGAATTAATAATTATTTTTCTAACAAATAAATATTCTTTTGTGCTTGGTGTTTAAATGCAACGCCAATGGTGTTGGAAAATACAGGTGTTTTAGGCAGTCTGCACCTCTTTATTGACTTACTCAAAAATATAGAAATCTTGGTAGCTTTCGTAAATATGCGAGGCAAAATAAAGAAACGCCTTAATAGGCTTCGCGCACAAAATTTATTTTGCTGTCACTTCTGTCATTCGAATGCTGTTTGTAATGTGTTGAAAAACAATTAGCTACAGCAAATGTTAAAAATGACAGCAACTGTTTTTCAAACTTATAGTAGTATATAGAGTTTCGGCAAATTCTCTATTCACGCTGAATGGTAACGAAGACAAATATCAGGGTATCTGCGCATGAATGAGGGCATAGAGGTGTCACACCTATCCATCTATAACATCATCCACAATGACACAACAGGGAAACCACCAAATACTTAGGTGTGCCAGTGTACTTCGCTGACCCATATTGTTCATGGCAAAAAGGGAACTGTTGAGAATACAAAAAAATTAATCAGGCAGTATATACCTAAAAAGGATTCGTTTGATAACTATACGGACAAGAGAATTATGTCCATACAAAAGAAATTGAACGAAAGGCCAAGAGAAAAATTAAACTTTTCTACTCCAAAGTGCGAGTTCTTTAAACACCTTTTGTAATTTTACACTTGCTGGTTGACTCTGCGATATGTCAAAGAAATCCACTTCCCCGTGATTTTTTTCTTGCTAAAAAGTTTGTATTATCAATGATTATTCGTATCTTTGTAGCACGAGAACCCGCCAAGCCTCTCAACGATGCTCAAATGTGCGGGTCGTTTTTTTATAGGTATATGGCAGTAAAAATTACGTTTATAAAAACATATTCCACACCCCATGAGTTAGTGCAGCTACTCAAAACAAGAGGTATGGAGATAACCGATGAGGAAAAGGCTCAGCATTATCTTTCCCACATCGGTTACTATCGTTTGTCTGCCTATATGTACCCATTGCTTTCCATTCCCAAGGAGCAACATCTATTCAAGCGAGGAGTATCTTTCGGTAAGGTTATGATGTTGTATCGCTTTGACAAGAAGCTACGCCTACTTTTATTCAATGAAATTGAAAAGATAGAGGTCGCAGTGCGTTGTGCAATCGTGAACTTTGGAACGGAAATGACAGGCAACCCTTTTTGGATGACTGAAGCCAACAATTTCTCAAATCCGTCCAAGTTCAATCGCTCTATACGTCTTATAGAAGATGAATTTAACCATACAAAAGAGGATTTCATCAACCATTTCAAAGAGACATATACCAATCAGTATCCACCTTCATGGATGCTGACCGAGATATTGCCATTTGGTGTAATCACTAATATTTATTCTAACATCAAGAATAAGAAGATAAAGAAGCGTATTGCACAGTCATTTGGCTTGCAAGTTGCACCTTTTGAATCTTGGCTTACAATTATCACTGTAACAAGAAACTCATGTTGTCATCATGCACGTGTATGGAATAGGGGTATTCTCTATTCGTGCTACCATGCCAATTAGAATGTTGCGTCCTTGGATTACCTTGCCGACAGATCCATTGAAAGTGTACTTTGATATGTGCATCATCAAGTACTTTCTTGACATCATATCTCCAAATAACGATATGCTTGATAAGATGAACAGACTTTTTGCTACGTTTCCAGAAGTAGATATAGCTGCCCTTGGTTTTCCTTCTGGTTGGGAAAACGAACCACTGTGGAATAAAAGGCATTTGGAGTGACTACTAACCATCTCACATCGCCCACATTTTCGTAATTTCGGTGTGACAGAAGGTTAAAAACGTTAAATCTTCACCTTTTCGTATCTAAACAGAATCCATATTGTCACTTTTCTACCGTTTAGAGCGTATAATACTGATAATCAACTAATAATAGATACAAATTCTGAATTAATAATTATTTTTTTCTAACAAATAAATATTCTTTGTGCCTGGTGTTTAAATGCAACGCCAATGGTGTTGGAAAAATACAGGTGTTTTAGGCAGTCTGCATCTCTTTATTGGCTTACTCAAAAAGACAAAAATTCTGGTAGCTTTTCGTAAATATGCGAGGTAAAATAAAGAAACGTCTTAATAGGCTTTCGCGCACAAAAATTTATTTTACTGTCACTTCTGTCATTCGAATGCTGTTTGTAATGTGTTGAAAAACAATTAACTACAGCAAATGTTAAAAATGACAGCAACTGTTTTTCAAACTTATAGTAGTATATAGAGTTTCGGTAAATTCTGGCTTATATGACAAAAGTGTGCTTTTTTAGCGTCGTTTTCTCTTATGTGACAAAAATGTGCTTAAAATCTCCCATTCCCCTTTTATTTCTTAGGAAAATGGGACTTTATAAAGTCTTAGATGAAGATCTTTCTCAAACCGGTGTGTTGTAAAAAGTTTATATGCCATCAGATGCCTAATTTGGAAAACAATTCGTCTGCACTGGCATACTCATTGATACGTCCTTGCTCTTTGTCATTAAGTGCCTGTTCGTAAGCGGTGTGCTCAGTTGTAGTTTTATGTACTGTCCACCCCATACGCTTTACGAGCGACTTCAATAACGATGTATCAGCCTTAGGAATTTCCAAAGAGAATGTGCTTGTTGTGGTGTTATTTTTATTCATTACTTGTCCTCCTATTTTTTCGTTTATATTGCAAATATAATCTTTTCTTTTGAGAGTTGCAAGAGAATAATAAAAAGCAGCAAATGAGAGCTCACTTGCTGCTTATTTGTGAAGGAAGAAATGCTACCATGTAATATTGAGTTTATCAGTATTAAATAAGTAAATAGCCTTTGGAATATTATTTACAAGGTGGTAACACATGAAATGATATTGATTTTCTTTATAAAGATTATTAACTTCTACACGCATTCTCAACGGTCTGTTATTGACTAGTAGAGCTTCAACCCTACCATCTTTAAATACTCCAATCTTAAGTTCTACATCTTCACGATAGGTATAGTCTTTAGCCTCATTGAGAGCATAAACCTTTGCGACTGCATCAAACATGTTGGTTGGTAAAGGATTGTCTGTGTTGCTTATGTATTCGGAAGAATCAATTTCTCTATTTGCAAAGACGTATCTTCATTTAAAACAGTATCATTGCTATATTGGGATTGATAATTAGATGAATTAGAGTTACCACATGATATAAGCGATAATAGTAATGTGAATAATGTAATAATGTGTAAAGTTTTCATTTATATCTATCTTTAAAAAGGTTTATATTTTTATTGTTTATTTTAAGTTTTCCTGCTTTTTCTGCCACTTGAAAGTAATGCATTCTTATTCAAGGAACCCCGCTACTCTTTTTGCTAGTAATAGGAGTAGAGGGAGCTAACGATTACCTTTTTAGAAGTAGAAAGTGTAGATTCCACCTTTGGCTGAATAATTAAAGTACTTACTCATATCATCATACTCAGATATTTCTCTAAGATAGGATTTATTGCAACGCTGCCAAAAACCCTCAGAATTCGTGGAGTAAATGTACACCCTTTGTTATCCTCTGCTAATCTTACAGATGCCGTTTTCCATTTCCTACCATCAAAGTATGTTCCTTTGACAAGTTGTGTTTTTAGGTGTACTTTGTGCTTTAGGGGCAGGTGTAGGGAAGTACTGGAAAATGTCTCCATTAGAACTCCCGTTCATAATAGAGTTTAGGTGACCAATTCTGTCATAAGAACTCTGCGGAGTTTGAACTGGTGTATAAGTGTTGACAGAAATTGACTGTGCCATTGCTGTAATAGAACACATGGCAAAAGAATGATAAACAATTTCTTCTCATAATGTAAATTTTATTTAATAAATAGATATGTCTGTTAGAAGTCTTCTTGGATTTGCTTCACAGTTAGTATTTTGGACATTGCCAAAGTTCTTTTCTTCTTTAGAAGCTCTCCCAAGTAACTTGTCATTAAATAACAAATAGATAAGTTTTTCTCGTTCTGCCTCCGTACTAACAATAAGATATTTTATATCGTTGGCTGAAAAAATAAGCTCGTCTTTAAATTTGTCATTTAAATGCTCATCAAACTTAATTTTTTTGTTTCCCATGCTTGACAAAACAGTTGTTAGGAAGCAGTCCTTTAGGGATATATCGCCACTCCCTTTCATTATAGAAGCATCGTTTAACAAATCGATTTTCTTTCTTACTATAAGTCTCCCCTGAATATTTCTTTATTCTTGACAACAAAATGAAATCTTCTGTGTTCAAGTTGAATGGCTCCTTCTGCCACTTCTTTAACATGTATGCTACATGATTAGCTACTTGTGATGAGGGCTTGGTATAGAGAACCGATGCAATCCCTTTTTGTTTGTCACTCCACGATTTGGACAGTCCTATACCATAGTTTCCATAAAACTGTACATGACTACTTATTTGAGATAAAGGTATATCACAAAAGCATGCCATAGGCAAGGCAAAGGAATAACCACCCCAACAGAATTCTGTACAATATCTTGGCCATATATACCCACATGACAAGATAGATTTTAAGGTATTAAAATTCCCAGTAAATTGGAATAGGGTATTGGAGCTTATAGTCATAAATCCATTTACTGCTCACTGTTTCCCAGAAGTAAGCGGTTACTATTTAGGTAAATGGAAAAAGCGTGGGAACTATTGTTATTATTGTCGAGAGGCTCTGGACTGCCTGTAACTGAATAATAAACAATAGCCCACGCATTGAGGTATATTATTCCCTTAGTTAAGGGTACAATAATCCCAAGCGTGAGCGTTATTGCCACTATCCCCAGTTACAGAAATTGTCCAGATTTCTCAACAGGATAATATCAAAACGCTCTTTTAAAAGTTGAACTCTTTATAACGCACATCTGCACACAGATGTACTGAAAGTCCACTGCAAAGATAGATAAATTTTCTTATTAAATGTTTCTTTCTTGCAAAAAGTTTTGTATAACAAAAGTGATTTTTTTCTATTTTTAAGAGTGTTTTGTTTATTATTCAGCATGTGATGACATTTTTAGTATGGGGGTGTATAAAAGAATTATTCTCTGAAAAATGTCACTGCTTAGAATGTAAGACAGTCGTAGCTTTCCAAGATTTCTTCCTTACGTAATCCAAGATACCGTTTGGTAATAGCTACAGATGAATGGTTAAAAAGCTCCATTAGCTTTACGAGAGCCAGTTCTGCGTTGTCACTATTCATGCTATAAACTTGTCTTCCAAATGTCTTTCTCAAACTATGGCAGCTGAAATGTTGGCTTATATGACAAAAAATCTTGGTAGCTTTCGTAAATATGCGAGGCAAAATAAAGAAACGCCTTAACAGGCTTTGCGCACAAAATTTATTTTGCTGTCACTTCTGTCATTCGAAGATTGCTTGTAATGTGTTGAAAAACAATTAGCTACAGCAAATGTTAAAAATGACAGCAACTGTTTTTCAAACTTATAGTAGTATATAGAGTTTCGGCAAATTCTCTATTCACGCTGAATGGTAACGAAGGTTTGTTCATCTTATTTCAGTTTATGCAACACCAAAAAAATAAGAAAGAACCGAATGTGCAAAGTATTCAGTTTTTTCTGAAAAAGAAAAGAAGCATAACTTAGCAATGGTTAATAGACACCGAGAAGTTTCTGTTTCTACACCACCACACTTTTTGCTTTTTTTCTGTATTGTCCTGGTGCACAACCTTTCATTTTTTTAAAAAACTTATTGAACTGTACCTGCGACGAAAAACCGAAAGTGAAAGCTATTTCTTGAATGTTTTGAGTAGTCCCTATAAGGTAGGTTTCCACCTCTTTTATAATGTAATCGTCTATAAGCTGTTTCGGTGTTCGTCCTGCAACACGTCTGGTTATTTGTGCTAAATAGCGAGGTGTTACATTTAGCGCATCGGCATAGAAACGCACTTCGCCCGTTTTACGATGATTGGCAGCAATGTTGTCCATAAGTTGGTTGTATAGTTCCAACATTCTTTCAGAAATTGTTTGTTGTGGCAAATCGCTGCTATGGTCTAAAAGTAGAACATTTGTACCAAAATTAGAGTCGGCAGAACGCAAAATAAGTTGGCACATATAGTCAGATGCCTTTCCAATAGCTTGTTCTACATTGTTTCCAGCGCACAAATTAACAGCAACTGCCGATGTAAATGCTCCACCCGAACCGTGAGTAATGCGGTCTATAAAGCCAGGTCGAGTATAAAAGTGTGCTGTTTTGTTTTTTTCTACCAACACATCGGTAAACGATGCTTTGGTAACAATGCCTCCTTGCAACACAACAGCCGCACTTCCTAATTGCAAAATTTTTCGTGCCAATAGTTCCAAAGCCTCGTTGCTGTGTGTTTCTTTTTCGTGCAACATATAGGCAGCACTATTTTGTTGCATAATAACAATGCTGCTTAATGGAAAAAGACGTTGCACCACAGCATTAACCACTCTCGTTTGGCATAAGCATTTTGCCACTACTACTAATAATAACGGCATCTAAAACCACAAATTCGGGTTTGTATTTACGTAGCAGGTGTTCAACGGCAATTACTTGTTCTACATTTCTAAGCATACCAATCTTCACAGCATTGGGTTTTAAATCGTTCAACACCGCACAAATTTGCAAATTCAGCACTTCGGCAGGAATGTCGTATAATTGTCGAATGCCTTCCGAATCTTGTGCAGTAACCGAAGTTATTGCAGTAGCCGCATAGGCTCCTAACATAGTTATGGTTTTAATATCGGCTTGAATTCCCGAACCGCCCGTACTGTCCGAGCCAGTTATAGTAAGAATGGTGGTTTTTCTTTCCATAGTTGGTGTGTAAACAAGAGTTTGTTACTGGTGTTGTTGTTTGTAAGCAATGTTTCGTGGGTGATGTTCCAAAATTTCTTTGCGTAGAGTAGTGGTGTCTATATGCGTATAAATTTCGGTTGTGCTAATGCTTTCGTGTCCGAGCATAGCCTGAATGGCACGCAAATTAGCACCACCTTCGAGCAAAGCAGTGGCAAACGAGTGTCGCAATGTGTGTGGCGATATGGTTTTTTTTATGCCAGCATCTTTGGCATAATTCTTAATCATTATCAAAATCATGGTCCGAGTGAGATGCGCACCACGTCTGTTTAAGAAAATATAGTCTTCTTCTCCTTCTTTTATCTTCATAGCGTTACGGTCGGCAAACCAAAAATCCAATTCTTGCAAGGCTCTTGGAGAAATTGGTACCAAACGTTCTTTAGAACCTTTACCCATAACCCGCACAAATTGTTCTTCGCGATAGAGATTTGACAGTTTAAGATGTGTAAGTTCTGATACACGTAATCCGCACGAAAACAAAGTTTCTATAATGGCACGGTTTCTATGTCCTTCCCATTTAGACAAATCAATGGCACTTTCAAGCATATCAACTTCGGCAGTAGAAAGCACTTCTGGCAAATGTTGTGGTTGTTTTGGCGATTCGAGCAATTCGGTAGGGTCGGCTTCTATATATCCATCGAGCACTAAGAAACGATAAAACTGCCTTACTCCACTTAAAATTCGAGCCAACGAACGGGCACCAATTCCCAAATCGCCAATAGCAGCAGCAAAGTTTTCTATATCTTCCAACTTTGCCTCTTGTGGTATTTTCTGTTCGTCGGCTAAAAAAATCAACAATTTGTCTACATCACGAATGTAGGCTTCTAATGTATTTGGCGAATAACCTTTTTCTAACTTTAAATAACGTAGGTACTTACGAATAAGATTAGAACTTGTTTCTTTGCTCGTTTGCATATTATTGTGTATTTTTGCAGAGGTTGTGCCCAATGAGTGCAAAGTTAAATAATTTCTGTGTAATATGAAAATAATCGTAGTTAATGGTCCAAACCTTAATTTGTTAGGCAAACGAGAACCCAACATTTATGGCAAAATGCCTATGGAAACCTATCTAACAAAATTGCGTGCAATGTATGCAGATATAGACATTGAGTACTATCAGAGCAACATAGAGGGCGAACTTATAAACAAGTTGCAGGAAGTGGGGTTCGCTTACGATGGTATTGTGCTGAATGCTGGAGCATATACGCATACAAGTATAGCACTGTTAGACTGTATTAGGGCTATTTCTGCGCCCGTTATAGAGGTACATATAAGTAATGTAAATAGTCGCGAAGAATATCGTAACCATTCTATGATAGCTTCTGCTTGTATTGGAACTATTCAGGGATTTGGAATGGACAGTTATAGGCTTGCAGTGGAAGCGTTGGAAACTATAAATGCCAATTCTTAAAAGCAAAAAGGCAAATAAATGACGGAAACCGAACAAATAGATAAGTACATTTTAGACCATATTGCCCCAGAAGGCGACTATTTGTACCGACTTTACCGAGCAACCAACATACATACCATTCACGGACGAATGGCAAGTGGACATTTGCAAGGGCGATTATTAAAAATGTTGGTACAAATGGTGCAACCAAAAAATGTGTTGGAAGTGGGAACTTTTAGTGGATATTCTGCCATTTGCATTGCAGAAGGTCTGCCAGACGACGGCAAACTCTATACGTTTGAAATAAACGACGAGATGGAAGATTTTACACGTCCGTGGATAGAAGGGTGTGAAGTTGCCAACAAAATAGACTTTCGCATTGGCGATGCTAATATAGAAGCACCAAAGTTAGGCATTACTTTCGATATGGTTTTCGTAGACGGCGACAAGCGAACTTATTTGAAAACTTACGAAACCGTGCTAAAAATGTTGCGTTCTGGAGGTTATATTCTTGCCGATAATACGCTGTGGGACGGACACGTTACCGATAAAGCTTACGAACACGACCATCAAACGCAAGGCATTTGCAAGTTCAACGACTTTGTAGCGCACGACGACCGTGTGGAAAACGTAATACTACCTTTACGCGATGGGCTAACAATTGTGCGGAAAAAATAAAGGCAGAAATTTAAAACTTATCGTCGAAGAATAATTATCGCAAAATCATTTAACGTTTCACAATTTATTCGTTTTCAACATTTGGTATGACAATAAGCATATTGACGAAAGTTCTCACAACACCTTAAACACGAAAAAGATTGTTATATTAATATTTTCTTTAATTTTCCCCAAGCCTCAAGCTTCTCATCAAAAGACTTATGGCTGTTGGAAGATGATGTAGACGGCAACACAATACAAGGTATATTAACCTTACCTATCTTTTGCAAAAAAACTTTTTGAGGTTTTTGACCATTAAAGACAATATATTTAATAGACTTATGTCGGTTCAATACCCCTTGTATATCATTAGTTTTTAAATCGCATGAAAATCCAGCATCACAACTACCTTTTCTAAACCCTTCCTTATATACATCCCACAGTCCTATGCCAATACCACTTAGAAAATCTCGACTTTTATCCAAATGTTCTGTTGAGTTGAAAAGCTTATTCATAATTTTCCAAAACGCATTGCGTGGATTGAGATAATAGGACCGTTCTTTAATAGAAACATCTCCAGGCATTGTACCTAAGATAAGAACCTTTGTTTTTTCGTCTATCCATGGTTCAAGACATTTCTTGAAATTAGAAGAATCGTATCGTGTAACAGCCTTTTCCTTCATTTTACCTTTGTTATTTGGAAGTAATGAAGAAGAACACTTGTTCAAATTTGAAAACTTCTTCTCTTTAGGACTTACTCTGTTCTCACCAGATGTTCTAAGAAAGATTTTAGCGTTTTCTATAACAAACAGTTCTGGATGTTTTCTCGCACGAGCTGAAATCTGAACTTTTGAAATCATAGATTTATCATTCTTCAAATATAATCTCTTAGAATTTATCTCTTCCGCAATATCAGAATAGCTCATTGCTGTACCATGACTTTTTAATATGCAAATAATAGCGTCGTGTAATGTCATTTTTTTATCGTACTTAGTAATTAATAGAAGTGTAGATATTCAAAAATAAAAAGGTGGATTTAGCACAGCCAACGTTGTGTTAAGTCCACCTTATTGTATTATGTTGATAGCTTCTGCGACTTATTTCAGCACACCAAGTTCTTTGCCAATCTTAATGAAAGCGTTAATGCACTTGTCTAATTGTTCGCGATTATGACCAGCAGAAATCTGAACACGAATACGAGCTTCGTTCTTTGGAACAACAGGATAGTAGAAACCTGTAACGTAGATGCCTTCTTCGAGCATCTTTGAAGCGTAAACTTGTGAAAGTTTTGCATCGTAAAGCATAACGGCGCAGATAGCACTTTGTGTAGGTTTAATATCGAAACCTGCAGCCATCATCTTCTCACGGAAGTAATTTACGTTTTCAACCAACTTGTCGTGCAATTCGTTGCTTTCTTTCAACATTTTGAACACTTCGAGACTTGCGCCGATAATGCTTGGAGCCAGCGAATTTGAGAAGAGATAAGGACGACTATTCTGACGAAGCATATCTATTATCTCTTTGCGACCAGTAGTGAAACCACCAAGTGCACCACCAAATGCTTTACCAAGTGTGCCTGTGTAAATATCAACACGACCGTAAGTCTTGCAAAGTTCGCTAACACCGTGTCCAGTTTCGCCAACCACACCTGCAGAATGGCTTTCGTCTACCATAACAAGTGCATCGTATTTTTCTGCCAAATCGCAAATCTTGTCCATCGGAGCAACGTTGCCGTCCATAGAGAAAACACCATCGGTAACAACAATGCGGAAACGTTGAGCCTGTGCTTCTTGCAAACATTTCTCCAATTCTTCCATATTACCATTAGCGTAACGGTAACGTTTTGCCTTGCAAAGGCGAACACCGTCTATAATAGAAGCGTGGTTTAATGCGTCAGAGATGATAGCGTCTTCTTCGTTAAACAAAAGCTCCAAATATACCCCCGTTGGCATCGAAGCAAGCAGCGTAGAGAATTGTATCTTCTGTTTTGAAATAATCAGAAATAGCAGCCTCAAGTTCCTTATGGATATCTTGTGTTCCACAGATAAAACGTACTGAAGACATACCAAAACCACGCTTGTCCATCATAGCTTTTGCACCTTCTATAAGGCGAGGGTGGTTAGATAAACCGAGATAGTTGTTAGCACAGAAATTTAGTACTTTCTTGCCTTTTTACTAATATTTCAGCTTGCTGTGGTCCTTCTATAATACGTTCTTCCTTGTAAAGACCTGCATCTTTGAGTCCTGCGAGTGAATCGCAGAGATGTTGTTTCATTTTACCATACATAGTATAAAAGTTTTTAATTATTCGCATACAAAGGTCCTTATATTTTTTTGAGAAAAAGAAACTGAAATACTAATTATTTTTGTGGGTAAACTGTTTTTTTATACAACATTAATACTTCTAATTTCTAAATTAATCAAAAAGTACTTAACTTTGTGGCATAAAAACGATAAAAATCTATTTAATAATAATATGAAAAATATTTTAGTTGTTGGCTCTACAGGGCAGATAGGCTCAGAGCTTGTAAGAGAGTTACGCAGTATTTACGGTGGCAACAACGTAGTTGCAGGTTTCATAAAAGGAGCAGAACCTACTGGCGAACTTCTCGAAGGAGGTCCATCTGCAGAATGTGATGTTACCAATCCAGAAATGATAGCTGCAGTGGTGAAGAAATATAACATCGACACAATCTACAATCTTGCAGCATTACTATCAGTAGTAGCAGAAGGAAAACCACGTTTGGCTTGGAAAATTGGTATTGATGGTTTGTGGAACATTCTTGAAATTGCTCGCGAAAACAAGTGTGCAGTGTTCACACCCAGCTCTATTGGTTCGTTCGGTCCAAGTACACCACACGACATGACACCACAAGATACTGTTCAGCGTCCTGGTACAATTTATGGAGTTTCTAAAGTAACAACCGAATTGTTATCAGACTATTATCAGAAAAAATATGGTGTAGACACCCGTTCGGTACGTTTCCCAGGTATCATTTCTCATGTAACACCTCCAGGTGGCGGTACAACCGACTATGCTGTAGATATTTATTATTCAGCAGTGAAAGGCGAAAAATTTGTATGTCCTATAAATAAAGGCACCTACATGGATATGATGTATATGCCAGATGCATTGCATGCAGCTATTTCTTTGATGGAAGCTGACCCAACAAAACTTATTCACCACAATGGTTTCAATGTTGCGGCTATGAGTTTTGAGCCAGAAGAAATATTTGCTGAAATAAAGAAACACAAACCTAACTTTGAAATGGTTTACGATGTAGACCCATTGAAGCAAGGTATTGCTGATAGCTGGCCAGATCGTTTGGACGACTCTTGCGCTCGTAACGAATGGAACTGGAAACCACAATACGACCTCAAGAGTATGACAGTAGATATGCTCGAACAGCTCAGCAAGAAATTGCTCTAAGCTAATGTAAAAATAAGTGGAGGCTGAAAAGAATTCTCCCAAAAGCTAAAGAAAAAAAGCTCGAAAGACAAATACTTTCGGGCTTTTTCTGTTTATATAAAGCTACTCTATTTTGGCACATTCAAGCCATCAATAAAAAGGCATTTTACCCACATTATAAATAGCTTAAAAATCAAGATGATAGAGAGGTCCGAAAATTTATAATTAAAATAAAAAAATTATAATTATAAATTTTGAAATTATAATTAAAGTTTTGAGCGATTATAATTATTGGCTTATATGACAAAAATAACGTGGGGTATTGTCGTTTGTTAGCATATTTTTATGTATCTTTGTGCCATTATATAGTTTTTAACAAAATAAATATTTAAAATTTAAATTTACAGGTATGAAACAGAAATTATTTAGTGTGGTACTCCTTTTATTTTGCGCATTGCAGATGAATGCGCAATCGTTCAAGGAAGAACAGTTGAAAGGAACGTGGGAATTTAAAGACGAAGGTGTGGAATATGATGAATATATAGGCACTATTAAAAAGATGCAGATAGGAAACCATCTTATAATTGGTGACCATTTCGTCGATTTTTTGTCAGGTTATATTGAATATAGATGGACAGATAAGATGTATGAACAAGTTAAAGCTGTAGAAGAAAAAGATTTTAAAATAGAAGATAGCGATAAAATTCTCGACTACTTTATTACAGAAAACGACAGGCTTCATATTATGATTGGAGACCAATTCACTTTACATTTTAAGATACTTGAGCTTAATGACAATACAATGAAGTTGCAGACCCCTAAAAGGAATAATGACATTCAACAAAACGGCTTCGCAAGTACAGAATGTGAAAAGTGAAACAAATAAGGTAGAAAAAGGCTCGCTACAATATAAACGGACAAAGACTTGCCAATCCAGAAAAGGGTATCAATATCGTAAAAATGACAGACAACTCTTCTTATAAGGAACTTATAAGATAAGGTTAATCTTCATTAATATCTTATTTTCGATATTCATATTAAAGTTTTTACATAAAATCTTAAATGAAGGGATATAAAGAGTTATTGCTGTATGGTAATACTTAAAAATCTTTGCGGGGTTGCCTTTTATTTAGGTAATTCCGCATTCATTTTTATGAGAATTAAGTTTTACCGGACAGCAATAATTGGCATAAATGACAAAACTACTTTCTTATACCAAACTCTGGTAGAATTATATAGTCCTCCCTTATAAAACCTAATATTCCTCTGATTCATAGTATATTATGCTATAAATTATTTGCAAAATATCTGCAAGTTTTTGTACCTTTACCCTATAATTCTTGCAGATATTTATGCTTAAACGTACATCTAAACAGCTCTCTATGTTCTCTTCTTTAGAGGATATGCTTAGCCATGAACATCCCCTTTTCCAACTTAGTAATAAGATTAATTGGGAACGTTTTGAAAATGCTTTCTCTCCTTTGTATTGCAGCAATAATGGTCGCCCGGCCCATCCTATTCGCCTGATGTGTGGTCTTTTAATCTTAAAAACATTTGCGTAATGTGTCAGATGAAATGGTTGTTTTTCAATGGAGTGAGAATGCTTACTACCAATACTTCTGTGGTGGACTTGAATTTATGCCCAAACAACCCTGTGACGCTTCCGAGTTAGTTCACTTCAGAAATCGTATCGGTGAAAAAGGTATGGAATTAATATTAGCAGAAAGCATCCGCGTTAATACCGACCATGATGACGAAGATCATTTTGATACTGCTTTCATTGATTCTACTGTACAGGAGAAGAATATAACCTATCCTACAGATGCGAAGTTGCATAAAAAGATAATCAAAAACGTTCTGAAGATAGTTCATGACAATTGTCTTCCTCTACGACAGAGTTATACGCGTACGTTGAAAGGCATTTACCGTTCCCAACGTTTTCGTAATCATCCCAAGAATCGTAAGAAAGCTCTTAAGGCAGATAGACAACTAAGAACCATAGCAGGAAGATTGGTAAGAGAGCTAGAGCGTAATCTTGAGGGAAAGAAAGGGTATGAGAATATGTTTGAGCTATATTACAGAATTCTTTCTCAGAATAGGAAGTCAAAGAATAAAGTATATTCTCTGCACGAACCAGATGTAGTTTGCGTCAGCAAAGGTAAGGAACATAAGCAATATGAGTTTGGCAATAAAGTATCTATTCTTCGCTCATGGTCAGGACTTATTCTTGGTGCATGTTCTTTTAGGAATGAATATGATGGGCATACTATCGAAAAGACATTGGAACAAACCCAAAGGATGACAGGAAAGCAGGTTGATAAGTTAGCAGGAGATAGAGGGTATAGAGGTATAAAGCAGATTGGGAAGACAAAGATACTCATTCCAGACACTCCTAAAGCTAAAGACAGCTACTACCAAAAGAGAAAGAAACACAAACTATTTTGTAAACGAGCAGGTATAGAACCAACAATAGGACATCTTAAAGCAGACCACCGATTATCTCGCAACTTTTATAAAGGTGTGAAAGGAGATGCTATCAATGTATTATTAGCTGCCGCAGCATATAACTTCAAAAGAGCTATGAGAGTTCTTTTGTACCTTATAAAAAGAATCAGCATAGAGCTTGTCAGTACAAGCTTTATGCTGAAATATAGTTTTTAAGGGACGACTACTTAATTAGTTTTGCAGAGATTATAGATGCGAAAATAAAATTTTATATAAATTTAACCGTAATTAATGATCAAGGAGGGGGAAATTAAATCTTTTTATTTATATTTGCAAATAAAATTGATAGATATTAAACTTTATCTTCTTTTTATATATGCTAATACAGACATTTGTACATTATGGGCTTCATTTTGTTGCTCCTTTGCTTTTTGCACAGTTTTATAAATGTGAAAGACGAATAAAAAGCATTTTGGATAATGATAGCCACTATGTTTGTAGATTTAGACCATTTACTAGCTACTCCTATATTTGACCCCAATCGATGTAGTATTGGTTTTCATCCTTTACATTCATACATTGCAATTGGTATCTATTTGCTGATGTGCTTCTTACCTTACAAAAGGTTGGGGCTTTTCATGGTGGCTTCAGCCAATAGGGGTTGGGTTGGTATTCCATATGTTCACAGATTTTCAAGATTATTATTTTTGGCATAGTTTTTAAATAAATCAGTATATAATTTATGAAAAAGTTTGTTTTATTTTTGTTTGGTATTATTTCCATTGAGTAATGTTTGTGCGTTAGAAAGAAACTTATCGAATGTTGATAACGTAGGCTTGTTTGTTTCTAATTCTTCACAAGAGACATGCCGCTTGTTGTTGGAAAAATTTTGTAAACAATTTTATAGCGAAATTTTTGGTGGACGAACTTTTGAGCCTGGAAGTATTTCGATTAGTTCTGTTTCTGTTGACGATGATGATAATATTGTTGTCAAGGGTACCCATACTTATAGCGGACGATTAGGTACCAAATATACAGGTTATGAATTTCGTGCTGTGCTTACAATGTATGGAAATAATAAAGTGCGAATAGAATTTAATAAACAATCAGCTCCAGATTTAACACATTGGTCAGTTTATTGGGAAAAAGGCACACGAATTATGATATTATAATGCAATTGTAAGATTATCTATGTATTCTTGGTTTGTCCAAGAATACATAAATTTGCTTAATCTTACGTGAGTTCGATACAAGCACTATGCTATTAGTCTGCTCTTGTCAATTATTTCTATATTCATTGCTGGTTTCTTCGGCAACAGATTGTATGCAATGAGTCCTGCTGTCAGGTTTGTTGCAAAGTTATCAAAAGAGCGGTGTTTGGTGTGTTCTATCTGACACACATTCTTCAGTTCATCGTGCACTGTCTCTATCACAGAACGCTTTCTGAGCAACAACTTATCATACAGGCTCATCAGTAAGTTCTTCATGTTCTTCTTTATGGTAATGTCCTAAAAAGTGTGTAAGCCCATATTTTTCTTATCTTTGCATTTGAAAACAACAAAATAAAGAAACAATGGAACTTACACAATTACAAATTTCGGAAATTCTTTCGAATTATACAAGCAGCAGCGAAGGTTTTGTTACCTTCAATCTTTAATAATGAATTCTCTTATGAAACATGAACGTTATTCATTTGGAACTATTACTTTGACAATGTTGTTTGCCCATTTTACAAGATACATTCCAATACCTTTTACGTGGAGTTGTGCTGGACCATTACTACTAACAGATTTATCTATAAGAGTCCCATTTGTAGTATAAAGCATTATAGGCTCATTTTTAGCAAGTCCTTCTATATTGATAATTTTGTGAGTAGTATAAATTTTAACAATATCATTCGTATTAGTTTCATTAATTCCGCTTGGATCTACACCGTTATATGGCTTTTGGTGCACTTGAACCATAATCATCAATATCTAAAGCAAATACAGGCCAATTCTTATCTTTGGCAATTTTTACATCGCTTACCAGTGCCAAATTCTTTTCGAGAGTACCTGTTGTTTCGGTAACATAGAGTCCCTGCAAATTTAGTCCTCCATAGTCGTCCCATTCGTCTGAACCATAAGCAATATATACAGGTAGTGCTTTCATAAACTCTGTCATGTTTGTACCTTTAATATTATTGCGTTGCATTTCTATATGTCGTAAACTTGATTGTGGTGCTAACTTTATCTCAGATATTGCGTTGTTATAGCAATTTACTTGTTCTACCTTCGGATTTTTGCTAAGGTCGAGCGTGCCTTCAATAAGATTATCTCGACAGATTAACGAGGTGAGCAATGGGTTCTGGCTGAAATCGAGTTGTTTTATCTTATTGCCGTAGCAACTAAAATCAGCGAGTGCAGGCATAGAATTGAGGTCTACTTTCTCCAAATCCTTGTTGTTACCACAGTAAAGCGTAGCTAATACAGGCACGTAGTTCACTTCCAGTTTTTTAAGTTCATTATCGTCGCAGTAGATTTCTCGTAATTGTGGTTGATTGGTAATAAGAATTGAAGATAGTCTGTTGCTACTACAATCTATCTTCGTAATTTTTCCGTAAAGCGTTACTTCGGTATCGGTAAGAATCAACTGGTCTTGAGCGTTGTACGATGCACCTTTTATTCTAATTTCTTCTCCTTCTTTTGCACCAACCTTCAGTGATAGAACGTCGCCCACAGACCTATTGGTTTTAAAAACAATTGTATTAGGTTCTGTACTTTCCTCATTGATGCCTAAAAAGTTTTCGTTCCACTCTTCGTTTGCTTCGTAACTTGCTTTCGCTCCGAAAGGCACATAAAGATAAGCAGTGTAGTTTTTAAACATAACTCCAAATGCTCCAGTATCAGCAGCAGGTGCCTTTATAGCAGCAACGTGTAGTTCGCGTAATTTTTTGCAACCATCTATTGCGCCAACCTTCACTTCGGTAATAGAAGCTGGCCAATACATACGTTCTAAAGCCTCAGCATTGCAGCATAAACTAACAGGAATAATTTTAACTCCTTCGTTAATATAAATATCTTTAAGGTTTACTGCACCTTCAAATATGCCTTGACAGATAGTTGTAACTGTTGGCAATGTCTTGTATAATGGTCTTTTATCTGCCAACGGATAAACAACAAGTGTGGTTTCGTCAGCATTATAAAGCACGCCATCTACCAGTTTAAAGTTGGGATTATTTTCGATTTCTATCTTTGCAAGTTGCTTACAAGCTGCAAATGCAGCTTGACCAATTTTCTCTAACTTGTCGTTTAGTACGACTTTCGTAATTTGTGTACCATATAAGGCATTGTCGCCTAATGTTTTTAACGATTTCGGAGCGTTGAATTCTGTAATTGCGGTCATATAAAGTGCATTTCTGCCAATAGTTTCCAGCCCATCAGGAAAATTAATTTCGGATAGATTAGAGCAGTTCATAAAAGCAGTTTCGTTCAGCTTTTTTATGTTTTGGGGTAATACGACCTTCTTTAATTTCAGGCATTTGAAGAAAGCACCGCTTCCTATTGCCGTTATTAATTTAGGAAACATCATTGTAGTTAGTGTTGGGTGCTTGCGTAAAGTGTAAGCCGGAAACGTTTTCGATTCTTTTCCTTCAGTATCTACAATGATTACATCTGTTAGATTTAATACTTCTAACGCACTTGCTTGCATAAGCCCATCAATATCCGAGGTATTAATTTTTCCAGTAACAGTTAGGTTCTTCACGGTTTTAAGTTCTTCACCAAGTGTTACTGATAAAGTTCCTGGTTGTGCAACATCTACAGTTTTAGCCGTTTGTGCACTTGAAGTATAACAGAATAACAACGTTACAAGTAATGTAAGTAAATAAGTTTTTTTCTCATAATTGTGATGTTTTAATTAGACATATAAATGATAACTCACAAGCGATTAATGATAAACCTCTTTTTATCAATAAAGAAAAAGTAGTTGAGGACTAGTCTCTTTTGGGACCAGTCCTCAATAAATTGAGTTTACACTAACTATGATGTTAGATATTAAATTCAATTTAGAATGTTATTTCAGAATACATTTTCTACCATTTACAATGTAGATACCGGACGCAAATTACGAAGGCTTTCAGATTTCTTGCGAACCAAAATGCCATCGAGAGTGTAAACATCGTAAGCAATGGTTTCATTACGATTGATTGTTTCAATATCGTTTGAAACTTCTATGCTTACTGGAGCAGACTCTGAACCATCAAAGTATACAGCTGTAATGCTATAATCGCGGATAACATCTGTATTGTCTACCATATCTGTGAAGCTTGTTTCAGCAGTATTGCCTTTGAATTCTTTATTGCAATAAACATTGTAGCTTGATAGGATATTACCGGTTTCATAGCTTGCATCGTCTATCATAAAGATAGAGGCTTGCTCCTTAGAAGTATTCTGATGAATGGCAAAATATCGTGTTCCAGCCGGTAGTTTTACACTAATTTCTGTCCACTTTGCAGACTCTTGTACGTATGTATCGCCTATTTTTACAAAGTTCAGTGTATCGGTTCCTGTAGAAGATGCCAACACATCGAACGTTTCTCGTCCGTTAGTTTCCGATTTGATATTGTTTACCCAGAAGTGAATAGTCTGCTCTTTGCCAGATAGTAACGGACTGATAAGCCAGTTGTTAGCTGCAACGTATTCTGTTCCGCCTTTGTTGAACTGATATATAGAGACAGCTGCACGTTTACCAGAGTGTGGTGCCAAACCTTGTCCTGCTCCAAATACATCGCTTGGTTGCCAATTTACGAAAGCAAATTTCTCGTCTTGATGTGGATATGTTCCTTTTTCAGAAAGTGCACCAGCATATCCATTGTCGGCATCAACAGTTGTCCAATCGCCAAAGGTAGTAGACCATGCAGCGTAGTTTTCAAAATCGTCTTCCACTACATTTGTTTCAATATATGGAGCTTTCCATGTCAGTTTCACTTTGTTTTCGCCAGCAGCTGTAGCTTTAAGGTCTGTCGGGCTAGCAAGTTTTGCTGTAATCAGTCGTACAGCTGCGCTAGCAGTATTATTGTTTGTTTCGAGGTCGTTTTCCATCTCAATAGTGGCAGTAAGCTTCATTTCCTGCGATTGGTCTAACGATGTAGTCTTAACGGCTACAGGATTTTTGCTTGTTGCATTAATAGAAGGTCCTGATCGATGGTAGACTTGTACACTTCTTTCCCATTTGCTGTAACAATAAGCTTTGAACCACGAATGTTATCGAGTCCAGCGTTGGTTACTCTAACATCTAGATTAATAGGTTGTCCCTTCTTAACGCTTTCAACAGCTGTCATTGTTATGGCAGCATCTTTTTGTAATGGGTCTATAACGTTGATGTTATCTACATATATTGGGGTATTCTCGAGCGAAGCAGTTGCTGCACCACGTATTCTAATTCGGAAGTAATCTTGACTTAAGAGTTCAGTTGGCAAATCGAGTATTACGTGATTCCATTTTGCAGTACCAGTTGTTTCGGTTGATAGGTCGTGTGCCCAGAAGTTTATAGATGTCCCATCTTGTTTTACTAATTCGATGGCTAACGAACCTTTTGTGCCAGGTTGTGTATAATAGTCGAATAGGAATTTTGGTGAAGCTGCACCTTGCAAACTAATCTTTCCTGTAACAATAGCAGCGGTTCCAGCTTTTGATGGATTGAAAACAATAGCTCCCCCATCGTTATCAACCGTTCTGTCGTTAACAATATCCCACGATATTTCTTTGTTAGGACGCTCAATAGCAAAGAATTGGCCTTCGAGAGATAGGTCTTTGAAACTATTATGGAATGGAAGCATATAAGGAGTTCCAACAACTATTGCGCCCACACCATAAAGACTTGAACCCATTGATGTGTTGGCATTAACAGCCCATTGTTTATAGTCTTGTACACCTTCGTTATTTTGTAGCCCATTTACAAGATATTCTGTGCCACCTTGTACCGAACCAATCTTTTTCGCCAACAGCTCCAGCATCTGTTACATTATATATATCGTATCTTACTTCTGCTGGAACAATCACGCCTCCATTAGCGCCTTTTACATGTTGCCATGTTATTTTAGCAGAAGAGGTTTGGTCTATGACACGCACCGAAGGAACATCTGGCTTGTCTATACCTACACACACTTTCACAGTAGTTCGTTCGCCGGGTTCATCTCCGTTAAAGGCAATAATAGCATATTCGTTCTTGCCCCTTGTTGCTTTATCATCGGTTGCAGTGATGGTAATTCCTGTTGTAGGATTGTTTATAGTTTTAACAATGTAGTTGCCTTTGCGAATTTCTATCTTAGATATTGCCGACAGCGTAGTTCCATTTGTTGTCTTGGTAGGCGTTTTAAAAGAGAAGTTAGCCTTTGAGTGCACCAGACGGATCGGGCGTTGCCTTTACTTCTGTTACAGCTGCTGGTCTTGAAGTTTCTGCCGATTCAATGAATAGAGAGTCCATATAAAGGAAATATGTTTCAGCATCAGATATAGCATGGAAACCAAAGTTATAGTCTCCATCTGTTGTTGGCGAGAATGTATTGCTGTAAGGCTGATATGCTATTGAAGTTAAATTGGTAGGAGGCAGAAGCTCGTTAGTCATATTAGATACTGCATTTCCATTTCCCCATTTCACTTCAATGCGTTCAGGATAGTTCTCTAATCCAGCACGTGCCCGGAAGCTAAGTTTGTAGTTCTTTCCACCTTTGAGGTGTATAGAAGGCGTAATCAGCCAGTCGTCTCCGTTTATAAAACTATGCTTATAGAAGAAACAGTTGGTACTTCCACTAAGCCATTTCCACGTTGTACCATCGTGGTTCGCATCAATAATAGTGTAGAGTTCTGCATCAGCCTCTGTTAAGAAATCGTCGAAGTAGGGAACTCTGAATGCGCTTCCTACAGTTTGTCCATTGCTCAATGCGAGTATACTCTGGTGTTTTTCGTTCTTTGCTCTAACAGCGTAGCTATATTTCTTTAGTAAATCGGCTGGAATGTTCTCGCTGTACGTAGTTCCTTCGTTATCGGTTGCAATAAGAATGGTATCGCCATCTACTACTTTATATATGTCGTACTTCAGCGAACCGAGATAACCATTGTGCACTCCTTTGGTTGGAGCTGTCCAGTTTAAGGTTGCATGGTTGGCTGCATCAATATTTAGTCGGACATTCTTTGCGGGCAATGGTGTGTCGAAACCAATATAAGCTTCCTGTTTCTTCTTCGGACTGCGCCCAATTTCGTTACTTACCGTAACGGCAATCTTGTTAATTCCTTCAGGCAATGTAACCGTGGCTTCGCACATATCGCCAGCCTGAACGGTTCCTGTTGCTACTTCGTTCTTATTGCTTGTAATGCTATAATCGAGTGTTCCATTTAACGATTTCCCACCGAAAGTTTCGTCGGGGGCACGGAACTTAATCTTACCAGTGAGCGATGCTCCTGTAAATTCGTAGCTAAGTGCGCTTACAGCTGCAGGAGCCTTATCGGCTGCTTTGGGCGCAGGAATAGTCAATGCCATAACATTAGTATTACCCAACGCACCAACTTGCGTAAGATGACCATCGGCTAAGTCTACTGTATAGAGCATTGATAAGCCAGTAGAGTCTACCGATGCCCAATAAAACTCATCGGTGCGGGGATCTATTTCTCCACTTTGGAAGTAGGCATTGCCGTCGTGGCGTGCTACTTGTATACCTGTTGAACCTTTTAGAGTTTCCTTTCCGTTGTACGATTTATATGGTAGAAATTGCCATCGGTGGCAACACCGTATGCTTCACCATCGCTTGTAATACCCATCGCAACGTATTGGTGTGCCGATTGTCCAATAGTTGTTCTTGTCATCGTCTGGTAATCTATCACTCCAAACTCTCTGCGTGTAAGGTCGGCATTGTAGAACTGCCCAAACACTTCGCCTGTTTGTGGGTCGTTAGCAGTTTCAGTTGCCACAACACGATAGTCTCTTATTACTTCAGGTTCGCCTATCATCTCCCATGTTCGGGTGTCCCATGCAAAGTGAACAACTAGAATGATGCCCCAGCCCGAATAGGTTGTGTCGAGATAAACTCCATGTAATTGTTCCGCATCTTCGGCTAATCCGCTACCAGCATTGAAGTATCCTTTCTCGTATCCAGCTAAAGGATTGAACGAAATATTTTGTGTTGGATTGAACCAGCATACACCTACGAAGTTGTTTGAGAGGATATTAGCCCACATCTCGAGGTTCGGTAACACCGAAAGAGGGCTGTTCCCAAATTTAGGTGCGTACAATTTGTTTCCATCTGTGGGCTCACGTAATAGCGATGGTTTAGGTTGGGCTATCATCATTTGGTTTAGCAGCGGAAAAGTTTTAATTTCTTTAAACTTCGTATCTGCTTTCTTCGCTTGTGGTAACACCTTCTTTAATATAAAAGGTGTGTCTGATTTCGGCGTGTTTTGTGCCGATGTTGATAATGCCATTATGCTTGCGATGGCAGCGATGGCAAGAAAAATGCTTTTTTCTTTTCATGTCTGATTAAGATAAAAATTATAAATCTAGGATGCTTGTAGCAGGCTACAAGCGTGTTGTCTATCAGTGTTTACAAAGCGAGTCCCGATGGAATAGACACGTCGGGGAAAATAGGTCTGTCCTAACGAGTAACCTATATAAGTAATGCAAATAAATAGGCTTTTTTTCATAATAGCAATGTTTTATGTAATGTACAAAAAAAGATATTCAGATGTCTGCAAAGATATAATAATCGTAATTGAATACCAAATTTTATTGATAAATATTGCTCTTCCCATCTACTTTATTTTGTCAACAAAATAATTATGATGTATGCTTTTTGTTAAATATGCTACTTAGAGTCTTCCATCTCTTTCTCACGGGTTCTAAAAAATATATTTACTTTACTCAATAGGATAACAAAAATGTTCTTCTGAAGTTGTATACTGAATTGTATAACTCCAAAAGAACATTTAAATCTAAAGTATTTAAGACAAAAGTCTACAATAGTGAATTCTTATATTTACATACGTAAATCTTTCCTTTAGAGTACGCTCGAATTAATTAAGTCTTTAATGAAGACTTACAAGAATATTTTATGTGTAGCATTTCCAACACGTACAATGTAAACACCCTTTGCAGGCATTCTTAATGTATAAGACTTTATCAGGTTGCCTTGCTCTATCATGGTTCCATCTATACTATAAATGGAATAATGAATAGGCGATGAAAGCAAATTAGGAATTTCTATTACGAGTTCGTTGTCTTTCCCATAAACTTTACATAGTTCGTTATTACTCATCTTGGGCGAAACGATTCCGGTTGGAAACTTATCTGTTTCAATGATGTTCGTGAAGTAGTTCCAACCGAAAGCCTCACGATACTTTTCGCCTGAACCGATGGGAACGTAAACGGGAATATCACTAGGAGTAGATCCACCAAATGATTCATCACCGAAATTAACCATAGGATCATAATAACAAACGGGCGGTATTGGCGACATAGAATAAATCTTTTTTAGTTTCTCTAAATCCTCAAAAGCTTCTTTTCCGATGTATTCCATCGTAGCAGGGAAAACAATGGAGTCAAGGCTACAAGAACTAAAAGCACCATCACCAATCCATTTAAGTTTTGGGGGCAAATTGGTTTTAAGTTTTAAACAACCCTCAAAAGCTTCCTTATTAATTTTTGTTACAGATTCTGGAATTACTGTCTGTTCTAGCTCTATACACGAACAACAGAATTTATCAGGAATCTCTGTAAGCCCTTCCGGTAAAACAACTCTCTTTAATTTACTGTTAGAACCAAATGCTTCAAATCCTATCTTTTTTATAGTCTTGGGCAAGACAACTTCAGTAAGTCGCGCACCATGCATGCTTAAATATCCGATACTATCCAAGCCTTCTGGAAAATTCATATCATCTACTAAACTATCGAAAAATGCTAATATTCCTATAGTTTTGATAGTGGAAGGCAAAACAACTTTCTTGAGCTTGTAACAAAATTGAAAACATTGGGTTGGAATTTCCGTAACACCTTCAGGAATTATCAAAGGATTCACCGAGAGCCATCTATTTTCATCGAAACAATTGTTTCCCAACTTTCTCAACGAGGAAGGAATATTGATTGTTTCCAATGTTAATCCATAAAATGCATATTCACCAAACTCAGTAATATTATCGGGAAGAATAATACGGCGAATATCCAAATGGTTTCCAAATCTGGACTTATCCCTATCAACAAATCCAAAGTCTGGAATTTTATTGTTCTCAATCTGTGCATATTGCAAATTGACAATCCGCATAGAGCCATCTCTCGCACAACGAACAATTGTCTTAAAATCGGCTTTATTGATTGGACCATGTACAATTAATGAATCTATCTTGTCCCATTTATCACCCAATACTTGCTCTAACTCTCCATACTTGCTCACGTGAGCATCAAAGAAATTGACCTGTCCCACATCTTTTGTGAACAGATTAACACAAAAGGTAACAAAAAAAGTATTATTCTTTTCATATCCTTAAAGTTTTGTTTTATAAAGATTATTGAAATTAACTTATCTTCTATTTTTATAATTCAGAAACTACATAAAGTATCTTGCATACAGCATTGCCCACATATATAATATAAGTATCTCTTGATGGCATTTGCAGGGTGTGTGAAGCTGTGAGATAGCCTTGTTCTATCATTGTGCCTCCTATGCTGTAAACAGAATAACGAACAGGGGAAGCGGGCGTGTTAGGAAACTCTATGAAAAGCTTTCCGTCTCTTCCATATACCTTACATTGTTCGTTTTTGCCCATCTTAGGCGAAACGATTCCGGTTGGGAACTTATCTGTTTCAATGATGTTCGTGAAGTAGTTCCACCCGAAAGCCTGACGGTATTTCTCACCCGAACCTATCGGTACATAGACGGGAACATCGTTGGGTGTATAGCCGTGAAATGGACCTTTTCCGGGATTAGCAACATCTTCTGCACAGAATGGAGGATTGGAGGAAAGAGAATAAATCTTCTTGATGTATTTCCAATTTGCGCAGCTCCCACCTCCCAAATACTCAAGTGAGGAGGGGAAAATGATAGAGTCAACCGCACTGTACCAAAAGGCATCCTGTTCAATGCATTTCAATCCTTCAGGCAAGTCAATAGGTTTAAGTTTTACATCTCCACCAAAAGCATCTTCTTCAATTACAATTACGCTCTTGGGGATATTTACAGTTTCTAATAAAGGACACCAAGATGCAAAACAAAATGGGATTGTATCAATACCTTCGGGAATCCTTATTTCCTTCAATGCAGGACACATGGAAAAAATACTCTCTTTCAGTTTTTGGACTGTATTTGGAAGAATTGCTTCGATAATGTCACTCCCTGCAAAAGCTGCAATTTCAATGCTCTCCAAACCCTTTGGGAAGTTTACCTCTGCCACTCTTGTATTGTAGAAAGCACTTCCTTTAATTACTTTAAGCGTAGAGGGCAAGACCAATTTCTTAAAGCATTGACAATTAATGAAACATTGGATAGGAATTGTCGTAACTCCCTCAGGTATAACGAGAGGATCTGTATTTAGGTAATGGCAGTTTGAAAAACAAGAACGTCCCAATTTTTTTAAACTCTTGGGAATGTTTATCTGTTCCAATTTCATTCGTGAGAAAGCAAAATTACCTATTTCACGAATGTTTTCGGGAAGAATTAAGCGACGTATCGGGAGATAAACTACACCCTCATACGCTCTCGGGTCATCAATGACCTGCCTGTCTCTTTTAAAAAACGCATATTCCGGTATCTTATCGTTCTCCACCTGTGCATGTTCCAAGTTCAACACTGTGAGTTTCCCCTCAAAAGCACATTTCCACATAGTTGTAAAATCGGCTTTATTGACCGGTCCATGCACGATTAATGAGTCTATGGCGTTCCACTTGTCGCCCAGCACTTGTTCCAACTGTCCGTACTTGCTCACATTCGCATCATAAGAACAGACCTGTGCCCATGTCTTTTGAAAAAAAAAGGAAACAGAGAATAAAGCTATAAACAAAAAGAAAAAAATCTTCTTATCATCATTCCAATATTTTACTATAATAATAAAAAAGGCAATAGGGAAGAGTTTCCCCACTGCCAAAACTCATTATTTCTTATAAAATTTCTTGCTATCTATGATTTGACCATTTACTAAGTAAGAAAGTATGTACATACCGCTTGATAGAGAGGTCGCATCAAGTTGTGTCTTTTTTACGTTATAATGAAGAGCCTTATTTAATAAAACAGTTCCTCCTTGTGTTAAACTTCTTACTTGAAGCATGGCATTTTTCGAATTGACAGGGTTGTGTAATTCTACATTAATAAAGTCTTCAATCAATGTAGGTGTTACAGATTTAAATCCTATCATAGATTCTAATGTAACACTTTCTTGTGCCATTTCTCCTTGTGAAGAGAGGGCGGTGACGGAGAATTCATTGTTCCCTGATGTCGGGATTACCGTGATCTTATTTCCCTCTCCTATGTCTTCTCCATTTCTATCTGTCCAGCGGGCAGAATAATCTGTCCCTCGCCAATCTGCCGAAAGCTCATACTTCCTGTTCCAATTTCAATTGGAACAATGTCAATTGGCTTATAGCTAAGTATCGGAGCTTCTACAATAAATGTTTCCCCTCCGACAATCTTACCTGTCTCATCTTTTTGTATCAAGTCAAAAGTGTACTTTTCATTAGGATATACCGATGGGGTATGGAAATCAAATTTCATGGTTACTTTCTCAAACTCCGCACCATTCATACATATATCCTCCAACTTGCTGTTTTTGGATTTAAGCCTTACGCAATAAGGAGAAACAGCCGAGGCATAACTTATGTCTGTCGCACGGAGTCCTCCAAGTTTCCATGCCTTATAAATAGTGGGTGCCATTGTCATTTTTACATCAGCCTTGGTGAACAACTGCTCGTCTTTTGCTGTATGGGTTATGAGTTCAAGAGAATACTTCTGGTTATCATTGGATGCATTACGGACGAATACGTTTATACCTTGTGCCAGTTCTTGTCTGCTGACAATGGATACGTTCTTCTGAGCTATATCATTGCTACCTCGAACATCGAAATAGGTTACGGATGGGTCATAGGTATCATCATCAAATTGGTCTAAGACCCTAGCTGTTAGACAAAAGTGATGTTTTTCCGTATAGTTATCTCCTGAGGAATATATCATATCATCAGGCAATCCCCAAATTACCACAACATCTCTATATTCACCAGCAGGAATCTTAGGTACAGGGACAGCTCTTAAATGTTGTCCCGTAACATGACTTTGATACAACTCCTTTCCTTTTAATGCCTTGACAGTTAGACCTGTAGAAGCTTTAGCCCAATAGACATGTACCCACTGACCAACTCCATTGAAATCCTCTTTTCCACGATTATGAACCCTTACATATACGAAACATGCAGGATGGTCTTCTGAGTATTCAGGGTTTTCATGTTCCTTAATATGATCTCGTTTATTTCTCACCCAAATGTCTGGACTCTTCCAAAATTCTTTCGTTATAGTATTAGGTTCTTTTCCTGTATCTTCTTCACTATCTTTTGATATAAAGGTCAACCGCATTTGGCAGGTTATTGAAAGCCAAATCCTCTCCGACGGATATAGGATTGGATTTGTGTTGGGGATTTTCCATAGGACGTCGCCTGTCATGCTGATAGGCATAATCGAACGCCTCTTCCATCGTCACCCTATGGTTGTTGTCAACATCCGAATAAATGGGCTGCCCGAAGGCATTGCCCTCATTTATTGCAGAAGTCCAATGGTAAACGAACTCGTCATAGGGGAATGTCACCACATGACCAAGAAGACTCACTCCCCTTTGATGCCGCTGCCACAAAGCATCCCACCTTGGACAATTCCTCAATGAAACCGCCTGAGAAGCATTGCCCCAACACGGCATTGACATAGACGGACTTCTCGTTAAACGGGCGAAGCCAATCTGCAAGTTCATAGTCGTGCAGTTTTTCCTCATTCCACAAACAGATGTATGACTGATTATTTTCGTCCCTTGTGCCGCCGTGGTCTATCACATAGAAGAAAAGATGGTCGTCTTTTCCCTATCCTTTGGGAAAGGCTGGAAAGGACGTTCTTCACGTTGGCACGCGTGGCGGCATATTGTATGTCTGGCTGTCCGTCATTGTCCAAGTCCAACGGAGAGGATTTGTAGCCTCCGGTCGTTGCATGCATGTCGGCTGCAGGGTCTGTCCCGTCGGACATCACGACAGAGATGTTGTTTTTAGGCACACCATATTTATTGACCAGTGTCTGATAGACAAAAGAGCAGTCGTTCCAATAACGCTCGTAGTTAGAATACTTATTATGTCCGCCACTGAGAATTACTGCATAAGTACGTCCTGCAGCACTTTTAACCTCATTGGTAAGTGTCGCTTTTTTCACATAAGGTTTTTGAAATGCTCGTACTCCATAACGATTTTTTACTTCTAATGGAGAGAAGTTCCCCATAGGCGGAAGACGGAATTTCGTCGATAGAGGTGCGGGAGATTGGTATTTCCCTATCTTCTTTTGCAATACTAACGACGTAACAATCATGTTCCCAACCCTTCATTGGTTCTGCATCAACGAAAAATATCCATGCATTGCTTTGCAGGAAAGAGAGTTTTTCGCCTTCACTCATTACATTAAGAACAGGGTCATCACAGAGGTAGTAATCCACATCTTGTTCATTAAAACACATTTTGACAATGGATAAGGCTTCCTGTCTTGAGACATCACGCATTTGTTGTGCTATTGCTGGTGAATTAATCAAACAGCAAAGCAATAGGAATAAAAATTTAATTTTCTTTTCCATAGCTTTTTAGTATTAAATTAGACAATAACGTGTTAATATACACGCTTATTCATGTTACTATAACTTTATTTTAATATTCTTGCAAAAAAATCCGAGCAAAAATTAGCTAATCACTTGAAGGCAGTTCTGTTTTTCGTATGAAAGTCTGCTACTCTTCGGTACAAGAAAAAAAGTAACTTTTTCCTCATCTTATTTCTTTTGAACTTATAAATTCTTTTCAAAACCATATAGATTGTGGCTGATTCCACATTACCGACATAGGTTAGATTTATAAACCATTTTTCCCTTTGTCAAAAGTAATTTCACGGAGGTTATTCCTCCACATTCCCCAATATATTTCTTCTATTTCCTCGTTGGCAATAGGGGAATTAGAAACCAACACTCCATTTATAAATACTGCTTTTTCCATCATAATTTTATTTGGTTAATGAATAATATATTGTGTCTATCTGATTTTTTTAACTCAGAGACTGATAGCTGGCTACTTAAGGCACTTCTTTATGACAATCCAAGATAGAGATTTCTAATAGAAGAAATAGACTTAACGATTCGTATAGGATAATATTTCTTTTTACTTTGTACTTTCTTTTACCTATCTAGATGTTCCAAAATTTCATTATACTAGACTTAAAACAGAACGTTTGAACTGTATTTCTAAATGCAATTTTAGGGAAATTATTTTAATTAAGCAAATTTTCAAGGTATTTTTGCAAAAATGCTTCTTTTTATCATTATACACTTGTTGGCGAATTAATTTAATGCATATTTGACATGTCCTAGTGGTTTCTCAGAATAGGAAGTCAAAGAACAAAGTATATTCTCTGCACGAACCAGATGTAGTTTGCATCAGCAAGGGTAAGGAACATAAGCAATATGAGTTTGGCAATAAAGTATCTATTCTTCGTTCATGGTCAGGACTTATTCTTGGTGCATGTTCTTTTAGGAATGAATATGATGGGCATACTATCGAAAAGACGTTAGAACAAACCCAAAGGATGACAGGAAGGAAGGTTGATAAGTTAGCAGGAGATAGAGGGTATAGAGGTATAAAGCAGATTGGACAGACAAAGATACTCATCCCTGATACTCCTAAAGCTAAAGACAGCTACTACCAAAAGAGAAAGAAACACAAACTATTTTGTAAACGAGCAGGTATAGAGCCAACGATAGGACATCTTAAAGCAGACCACCGATTATCTCGCAACTTTTTATAAAGGGTGAAAGGAGATGCTATCAATGTGTTATTAGCTGCGGCAGCATATAACTTCAAAAGAGCTATGAGAGTTCTTTTGTACCTTATAAAAGAATCAGCATAAAAGCTTGTCAATACAAACTTTATGCTGAAATATAGATTTTTAAGGAACGACTATATACATTATCTGTAGAGACTCAAATCATTATTATAACTTACCCAAGATATGAAATATAACTATTTGCAGAGTTTGGTGTTAAGTTACCATTTCCTTTTAACCATTCCTTAAAATCGGAAATCATCACATTAGAACTTGTTTTTTTGCCATATTCTTTAATATTTAGGGTTTTCAAGTGCAAATATAAAAATACTCATATTAATAATAAATAAATAAAAATTTTTATATAAACCAAGATAATTATACTTTATGGGATTAATATATAACTTTACTTGTTGGCGGAATTAATTTAATGCATATTTGACATGTCCTAGTGGTTTCTCAGAATAGGAAGTCAAAGAACAAAGTATATTCTCTGCACGAACCAGATGTAGTTTGCATCAGCAAGGGTAAGGAACATAAGCAATATGAGTTTGGCAATAAAGTATCTATTCTTCGTTCATGGTCAGGACTTATTCTTGGTGCATGTTCTTTTAGGAATGAATATGATGGGCATACTATCGAAAAGACGTTAGAACAAACCCAAAGGATGACAGGAAGGAAGGTTGATAAGTTAGCAGGAGATAGAGGGTATAGAGGTATAAAGCAGATTGGACAGACAAAGATACTCATCCCTGATACTCCTAAAGCTAAAGACAGCTACTACCAAAAGAGAAAGAAACACAAACTATTTTGTAAACGAGCTGGTATAGAGCCAACGATAGGACATCTTAAAGCAGACCACCGATTATCTCGCAACTTTTATAAAGGAGTGAAAGGAGATGCTATCAATGTGTTATTAGCTGCGGCAGCATATAACTTCAAAAGAGCTATGAGAGTTCTTTTGTACCTTATAAAAAGAATCAGCATAAAGCTTGTCAATACAAACTTTATGCTGAAATATAGTTTTTAAGGAACGACTATATACATTATCTGTAGAGACTCAAATCATTATTATAACTTACCCAAGATATGAAATATAACTATTTGCAGAGTTTGGTGTTAAGTTACCATTTCCTTTTTAACCATTCCTTAAAATCGGAAATCATCACATTAGAACTTGTTTTTGCCATATTCTTTAATATTTAGGTTTTTCAAGTGCAAATATAAAAATACTCATATTAATAATAAATAAATAAAAAAATTTTTATATAAACCAAGATTTTTAATTATACTTTTATGGGATTAATATATAACTTTGTTTTTGTTTTTTTAAGTTGCTGTCACTTTTTAACATTTCGCATAAACAACAGATTATAAACTACTTATGGTGTATATGCGAGTGACTGTAGTGACAGCAACTTTGAAAACTCATTCAGATAGCAACTAACAACTCAAGCTGGACTGACCAGACTGTACCACGTTGCTACGTACTGCAACCAAATACTCTGTGCCATGCGAAGAATGCTTGCTATGGAGATTCGGGATATTTGCAAGAACACGACCGAAATGAGGAAGACTTGTTAGGTTCAGCTGACTGCCATACCGCTGACGAAGTAGGCTAAAAATGGAAGCTGCAGTCATATAAGCACCCTTGGTTAAGTCTTTAGGAATAGAGAAACTATCTAAAAAGAGAGCTTCGGCAGGGGTACGTTGTTGATATTGCACATTATTCTCCATAATATCTTGGGTATCAGCCTCATCAAACCAATATCGCCTACCGTTATCCAGTTCGGCAACAGCCTGTGCGTAGAGCTGTTCATAGTCTATGTGTTCGGGCAAACGAATAGGACCTGTTAGTGTAACTGCAATAAAACGGCGGCAACCACTGGGATCGCTAAAAACATCTGAAACGTTTGCCGTGGCAATGAAAGAGGCAATGCGTGGCAATGTAACTTGTTGCTGGCAATAAGGCTGACGGATTTTTATGTTTGCAAGCTGCATAACATTCTTTAAAAATCCGTCTTGCGTCTTTGCTGACAACGTATTGAATTCATCAATATTAATCAGTAACGACTGTGTCATTGCGCGCAATGTATTCTGCTTCTCACTAATGATAAGATTATCGTTATATCCCCATTGCAACGCCTCTGGTAGAAGACGTTTACAGAAAGTAGACTTCCGATAGCCTTGTCGTGAAATGAGCAACGGTGCCACACTGTTACCATGTGAGATATTCAGCCCCAACCATTGTGCCACCATTGCAAGAAACCACGTGTGAAACCATTCTGCCCACCGTGCGTTGTCATTAGGTACACAGTCTGCCAGCATTTCAATATGATTCTTTCCGTCCCATCGTCCTCGCAATCCTTCGAGGAAAAATATCCACAGGATTAAAAGCCTTAACAAAATCCGACTCCATATATCGTCGGATATCTTTGTCCCACGCATCAATCCCATCAAGACGCGCCTTAATAGCAATAGTATTGCGCATTCGTTCATCTACTGCCACAAAAGGTTCGTTACTCCCAGCCTTGCGAGCTTCTGTACACCCTAAGGCGGTATTAAATCTCATTTCATACTTCCGCTCAAGATAGTTGAGCAACCGACGAGTAATGTCGTTTTTAAGTCTTTCCGACTGTCTGTTTCGCTGATTTTCAGCTTTAATGTTTTTAAGGTTCTTACTTTTCATAAATGATTGTTTTAAGTTGATGAATAGATAAATTATTTGTGAGAAAGGAAATAAAGCAAAACTGTTGCTATGTCTTTTCCTGCCCAATCCATTTGTCATTCCTCATATAAAAAAATGAAATTGCGCATAAAAACGCACTACCCTATTTGTGGGCATATTAAAAAAATATGTACACATGAATAAAAAAAGATTTAAGAAAAACAAATTCAAGAAGGAAGATGCCGTTAGTTTGTAGGAAATCATACTAAGCGTATCATAGCTCTTCCTTATTTTTCGCTTGCAAAGATACAAAACAGAGATACCCTTGTCAAGTTTTTTTCACGGATTATTTTTATTTTTGCTGTCACTCCCATCACCCACTTACGACTTATAACACTTTATAAATCAATCAAATACCGCAAATGTTAAAAAATGACAGCAAAGAGTTTTCAAACCTAGTGTAGTAGATAAGAAATTTACTGTAAAGAGTAAATAACATTTTTCACATTCACATCAAGCATTATATTGGCTGTATAATACAAACACGAGGGTGTGTCAAAATTGATACATCCTCTTTTTTACTCTCCCTTTACCTTGTCTACCACATAATTCGTTATTTACTGCAGCTATGCTGCTAATTTCATATAAAATGATTTATAGGGCTTTAAATAGCCTATACTTGTTGGCGGAATTAATTTAATGCATATTTGACATGACCTAGTGGTCTGTCATTTATGTAGTTAATGTATTGCAGTACTGTAAACGTACTGATTTTGGCAGTAATTCTTGCGAATAGTCCTGTGGTCTGTTTTGCATAGTTCCTGATGAGCATGAGATGGTCACATAGTTGAGAGAAACAAGTCTCAATTCTTTTTCTAGCCTTCGCATAAGGTTTAAAAGCAGGCTTCCATATCTTCATGTTTAATCTATACGGAACCTCCAGTTTGATGTGCGCAGATGAAAAACAGATCTTGTTGCAGTTCTGCACTCAGATAAGCTCTATCAGCAAGAATACTGCACTCTGAAAATTCAAACTTCACATCCTTCATATAATGTATATCATGAACATTAGCAGCCGTCAGGTCAAATGAATGTATAACACCTCGTAAACCGCATACAGCGTGCAACTTATAACCATAATAATATACTCCTTGCGTGGCGCAGTAACCAAAAAGCTGGAGATTTATCAGGCTCGTCCTGCCCATCTTACAGCGTTTGCCTCTTGAGAGTCTGCAAACCTCTATCGGTTTGGAATCTACACAGAAATATTCCTCTGCACCATCCATTGCCTTTGCTATACGCTTACGAATCATTTCACACAGCTGATATGTGTTCTTGCGACGGTCATTGAGCGGCGACGACTGATGAGATGACGAAAGTCCTTTTTGGTATTCTTTTCAGCCGGTCAAAGAGGTTATTCTCACTGTCAATGCCGAGATGCTCAGCTGTCAGACTCAGGGCTATGACATCAAGGTCAGAGAAGCGAGGGACAACACCACGACGAGGAATATTTCCAAGGTCATTAACCAATCCGTAGGAGAATTTCTTGCATATCTCAAGTATTTTGACGAAATTTGCATATAAGTTGTGCATGGAGTTAAAGCAGATAACAGTATTGTTGATTATCATAAAGTTACTGATTTTTAGCGACATGTGCAACTTTTTACATTCATATTTCTGATATTTTATCTATTGATTAATTCCGCCAACGGGTTAACTTTGTTTTGTTTTTAAGTTGCTGTCACTTTTAACATTTCGCATAAACAACAGATTATAAACTACTTATGGTGTATATGCGAGTGACTGTAGTGACAGCAACTTTGAAAACTCATTCAGATAGCAACTAACAACTCAAGCTGGACTGACCAGACTGTACCACGTTGCTACGTACTGCAACCAAATACTCTGTGCCATGCGAAGAATGCTTGCTATGGAGATTCGGGATATTTGCAAGAACACGACCGAAATGAGGAAGACTTGTTAGGTTCAGCTGACTGCCATACCGCTGACGAAGTAGGCTAAAAATGGAAGCTGCAGTCATATAAGCACCCTTGGTTAAGTCTTTAGGAATAGAGAAACTATCTAAAAAGAGAGCTTCGGCAGGGGTACGTTGTTGATATTGCACATTATTCTCCATAATATCTTGGGTATCAGCCTCATCAAACCAATATCGCCTACCGTTATCCGGGTTCGGCAACAGCCTGTGCGTAGAGCTGTTCATAGTCTATGTGTTCGGGCAAACGAATAGGACCCTGTTAGTGTAACTGCAATAAAACGGCGGCAACCACTGGGATCGCTAAAAAAACATCTGAAACGTTTGCCGTGGCAATGAAAGAGGCAATGCGTGGCAATGTAACTTGTTGCTGGCAATAAGGCTGACGGATTTTTATGTTTGCAAGCTGCATAACATTCTTTAAAAAAATCCGTCTTGCGTCTTTGCTGACAACGTATTGAATTCATCAATATTAATCAGTAACGACTGTGTCATTGCGCGCAATGTATTCTGCTTCTCACTAATGATAAGATTATCGTTATATCCCCCATTGCAACGCCTCTGGTAGAAGACGTTTACAGAAAGTAGACTTCCGATAGCCTTGTCGTGAAATGAGCAACGGTGCCACATCTGTTACCATGTGAGATATTCAGCCCCAACCATTGTGCCACCATTGCAAGAAACCACGTGTGAAACCATTCTGCCCACCGTGCGTTGTCATTAGGTACACAGTCTGCCAGCATTTCAATATGATTCTTTCCGTCCCATCGTCCTCGCAATCCTTCGAGGAAAATATCCACAGGATTAAAAGCCTTAACAAAATCCGACTCCATATATCGTCGGATATCTTTGTCCCACGCATCAATCCCATCAAGACGCGCCTTAATAGCAATAGTATTGCGCATTCGTTCATCTACTGCCACAAAAGGTTCGTTACTCCCAGCCTTGCGAGCTTCTGTACACCCTAAGGCGGTATTAAATCTCATTTCATACTTCCGCTCAAGATAGTTGAGCAACCGACGAGTAATGTCGTTTTTAAGTCTTTCCGACTGTCTGTTTCGCTGATTTTCAGCTTTAATGTTTTTAAGGTTCTTACTTTTCATAAATGATTGTTTTTAAGTTGATGAATAGATAAATTATTTGTGAGAAAGGAAATAAAGCAAAACTGTTGCTATGTCTTTTCCTGCCCAATCCATTTGTCATTCCTCATATAAAAATGAAATTGCGCATAAAAACGCACTACCCTATTTGTGGGCATATTAAAAAAATATGTACACATGAATAAAAAGATTTAAGAAAACAAATTCAAGAAGGAAGATGCCGTTAGTTTGTAGGAAATCATACTAAGCGTATCATAGCTCTTCCTTATTTTCGCTTGCAAAGATACAAAACAGAGATACCCCTTGTCAAGTTTTTTTCACGGATTATTTTTATTTTTGCTGTCACTCCCATCACCCACTTACGACTTATAACACTTTATAAATCAATCAAATACCGCAAATGTTAAAAAATGACAGCAAAGAGTTTTTCAAACCTAGTGTAGTAGATAAAGAAATTTACTGTAAAGAGTAAATAACATTTTCACATTCACATCAAGCATTATATTGGCTGTATAATACAAACACGAGGGTGTGTCAAAATTGATACATCCTCTTTTTACTCTCCCTTTACCTTGTCTACCACATAATTCGTTATTTACTGCAGCTATGCTGCTAATTTCATATAAAAATGATTTATAGGGCTTTAAATAGCCTATACTTGTTGGCGGAATTAATTTAATGCATATTTGACATGACCCTAGTGGTCTGTCATTTATGTAGTTAATGTATTGCAGTACTGTAAACGTACTGATTTTGGCAGTAATTCTTGCGAATAGTCCTGTGGTCTGTTTTTGCATAGTTCCTGATGAGCATGAGATGGTCACATAGTTGAGAGAAACAAGTCTCAATTCTTTTTCTAGCCTTCGCATAAGGTTTAAAAAGCAGGCTTCCATATCTTCATGTTTAATCTATACGGAACCTCCAGTTTGATGTGCGCAGATGAAAAACAGATCTTGTTGCAGTTCTGCACTCAGATAAGCTCTATCAGCAAGAATACTGCACTCTGAAAATTCAAACTTCACATCCTTCATATAATGTATATCATGAACATTAGCAGCCGTCAGGTCAAATGAATGTATAACACCTCGTAAAACCGCATACAGCGTGCAACTTATAACCATAATAATATACTCCTTGCGTGGCGCAGTAACCAAAAAGCTGGAGATTTATCAGGCTCGTCCTTGCCCATCTTACAGCGTTTGCCTCTTGAGAGTCTGCAAACCTCTATCGGTTTGGAATCTACACAGAAATATTCCTCTGCACCATCCATTGCCTTTGCTATACGCTTACGAATCATTTCACACAGCTGATATGTGTTCTTGCGACGGTCATTGAACTGGCGACGACTGATGAGATGACGAAAGTCCTTTTGGTATTCTTTCAGCCGGTCAAAGAGGTTATTCTCACTGTCAATGCCGAGATGCTCAGCTGTCAGACTCAGGGCTATGACATCAAGGTCGAGAAGCGAGGGACAACACCACGACGAGGAATATTTCCAAGGTCATTAACCAATCCGTAGGAGAATTTCTTGCATATCTCAAGTATTTTGACGAAATTTGCATATAAGTTGTGCATGGAGTTAAAGCAGATAACAGTATTGTTGATTATCATAAAGTTACTGATTTTTAGCGACATGTGCAACTTTTTTACATTCATATTTCTGATATTTTATCTATTGATTAATTCCGCCAACGGGTTAGCCTATATAAACTTGTATAGAGCATCTGAAGCTGCCTAAAAGTACCTCCATAATGTCTTTTAGTTCCTTGAGATTGGTTTTTCTACACATTTTCCCTATGTTAAAGGCTATAGCAAAGAAGGCAAAGTCCATATTGACCTTGTCTTTTCCAAAATGCCTAAACCTCTTGTAGGCTTTATTATATTTTGTTTGTCCAAAAACAGCTTCAGGTTCTATGTACCTTCGTCCTCGATGCTTGATGCCTTCTTCCGAGGTCAGTAGTTCTCGTGCCTTTTGTTTATAGTGCTGTAGTTGATGGTTTACTTCTATAATTCTGTTCCCTCTTGCCTTAAAACATGAGCCTCTCAAGGGACAACCATCACAGCGTTCCGCCTGATAACGTACGCTGTAAGTAACGAATCCGTTAGAGGTTAGGGTACGCTTCATGCCTATACGCTTCATGTGCTGTCCCATAGGGCAGACGTAGAAATCCTGTTCCTTATTATAATAAAGGCTTGCTGGACTGAATGGGTTAGGTGTGTAACGTGGACGCTGCTCTTTATGGAAGTAGTTATACTTCACATAGGCTTCCATATTATGTACGTCCATGAACAGATAGTTCTCCTCGGAGCCATACCCTGAATCGGCTACGACTGTCTTGGCATAAAGATGATAGCGTGATTTGAAAGACTCCAAGAAAGAAGGTAGTGTGAGTGTATCGGTACGATTGGCATAGAGTGCAAAGTCGGTGATGAACTGGTTCTCAGTTGCTATCTGCAGATTATATCCCGGCTTGGTTTGTCCGCTTGCGTGCCGTCAATATATTCAACGTCAAGACTTATCAAACCTTTGGCTGCAAGTACTAATACGACTTGTGTAAAGATATTGTTGATTTCCTTTTTCACACGATTACGAAAACGATTGATGGTAATAAAATCAGGCTGCTCATATCCTGCCAGATAGATGAAATGAATGTCACGCTTGAGAAGCGACTCTATGCGACGGCAGGAATAGATATTATTCATATAGGCGTAAAGAATCACCTTGAGCATCATTTGTGGATGATAAGGCTTGCGACCACTGGGCTTATAAAGCTTGTAGACATTATCCAACATGAGATTATCCACCAAGCATCCAAAAGACGAACAGGGTCGTCTTCTGCGATATCCTTATCGATTCTTTGAGGAAAAAGAATCATTTTTCTTGTGTATGTAAGAACGAAAGTGTATCTTTGTCATAATGAGATTTTTTTAATGCCTAAAAGGTACAAAAACTTTAGGAAATAGCAAAAGCCCGGCTTGAGAAAGTCAGGGCTTTGTGCATAAAAAGAGGATGTGTACATTTTGACACACCTCTTTTTAGTTTGTATGTAGTAAGGATATATGGATTTAGTTGTTGCCTCCGTTATTTCCGTAAGGCTGACTTCCGAAGTCTTCGTCCATTTCCATTTGGTTGTCTTTCTTCTTGCTCTTCTTTCCGTTACCAAAGTTCCATGTAAGTGTAAGGCGGAGAGTGCGACCTATGCGCCAACTTTCTTGGTTGCGTGTAAAGGTATCGCTATGTGTGTAGGTTTTCCATTTGCGAGTGTTGAATAAGTCGCGACAGTTTACAGATAGCATTAGCTGTTTATTGAGGAAGCTTTTTCTAAAGCCGAAATCTATGCTTCCGCTTGGCGACCTATAACCTTGTGCTACACTTTCGCGGCTCTGATAGTTGCCTGTTAGCTGTATTGAAATATCGTAGGGGAGCATTAGGCTAGCTTGCATGCGTGTGTTCCATGTGAAGTTGCTATTACCCTTGCCTGTAATGGTTTGTCCATCTATGTTGAAATTGAAGCCATCAAGTTTGTAATAGTAGAAGTTAGCCGATGTAGAAAGGTTCAGAATGCGGAACAAACGGTTCTTTGCTGTAAGTTCTAAACCTGTTGATGTGCTTTTAGCAACGTTAAAACTAGTTTGATGTAGCAACCCATCGGTTGAGCTGCGGTAGGTTATGCGTTGCATAACATCGGAGGTTGGTCGATAGTAAGCCGATACAAGCAGCGAGTGTTCGTTCCATGTGCGTAGATAGTTTAATGAGAACGAGTTGCTATATTCAGGTGTTAGCTCTGGGTTACCAAACGATATAACCGTAGCATCGCTTGTATTTCGGAACGAGTTGAGTTCTCCGCCCCATGGTCTGCGTAGTCGTCTGGTGTAGTTAAGTTGTAGCTGGTCGTTCTTTGTGAGCTGATAGCTCATAAAAATGCTGAGGGAAAAAGCTGGAAGTAATCTTTCTTAAAAGGTTTGTTGCGTAGACTTACATTGTGCTCTTGTGCCCACGAATAACTTTCTGTATTTACCTTCCAATATTCACCGCGTAATCCCGCCATTAATCCAAATTTGCCCGAATTGTACGACAAGGTAGAGTATAAGGCGTGTATGTTGTTTTTGTAAATGAATCGGTTATAGTATAGTTGGTCTTCCACAATATTATATCCAGCCCAACTGTTGTGGTCTACGAAGCTTTCTTGCGGTGTATTTTCTTTTGATAAGTTAGCTTGATAACCAGCCTGAATGCGTAGAGCCTTCGATATTTGATTCTCGTAGTCGAGCTTTATTTCCCACGACCTATTATTTACGTATAGCGGTTTGTATTGATAGCTACCGTAGTTCCGAGCATTACCATTGGGTTGCCTGCCGCATCAAAATAGGTGGTAGTGTCTTGATAAACATTAATATTGTCGGCTTTCCACTTGTCGTAGCTCACGCTAAAGTCTAAGGAATGTTTATCAGAGAAGTTATGCCGATAGTCGAATTCAGTGTGCATCATATTCATCTTATTATCCCCGTGCGTATTTCGGAGCATTAACTGGCTGTTGAAAGGTGCTCCCAAAGTTCCATATTCGTATGGAGTATAGCTGTGGTTTTTGTCTTTTCCGAACGAGAACATACCACTAAGCGACACATCGTCCTTTTTAGTGGCGTGCAAAGTGATGCCAGCTCGTGTGAACAGATTATTGCCTTGTTCTTTTCTGCTACTATTATATTGTTGATAAGTGTTGGTATTTATGTTGTTCTGATGACTCCACGAACCTCTTTCTTTATTACGGTGGCGATATCCTACATTGGCGTATGCATCTATGAGCGAACTGTTGTAGTTTATATTTGCCGATGTGTTGGCACCTCTATGCGTATCTCCGCCAGCCTGAACACTACCATAATAGCCCGCTTTAAGGTTCTTCTTCAATATAATGTTAATGATACCAGCTGAACCTTCTGCAGAGAATTTGGAAGATGGATTGTCTATAACTTCAATGCGTTCGATACTTTCAGCAGGCAATTGCTGTAGAATATTGGCACGATTGTCGGCAGTTAGTCCCGAAGATTTACCATTAATCCAAACTTCTACACTTGAATTACCACGTAGAGAGATGTTTCCATCGTTATCCACCTCTACACTTGGAATGTTCTCTAACACGTCTGATGCAGCTCCACCAGCATTTGCAATCTGTTGGTCTACACTGAAAGACTTGCGGTCTACTTCCAGTTTCATATCCGAACGTTGTGCTGTTACCACCACTTCGCCAAGCGATTTGGCATCTTCTACAATATAAATAGCTGTAAAATTCTTGATGGGTGCAGCCTCTGTAAGACTAAACTTTCTTGTTGCATCTTTATATCCAATGCTACTTGCTGTTAGGGTATAGTTCCCATCAGGTACATCTGGAATAGTAAAGCGCCCATCAGTATCGGTAATGGAACCTTTAAAAATCTTGTCGCTTCCTTCCTTCCGAATAACGACATTTATAAATTCTAACCCAGTGTTAGTCTTTCTATCCAACACTCTACCTTTTTACTGAACCTTGTGCGAACGCTACTACCACGTTAAAAACGAAGAGCAGCAAAAACGAAATAATCTTCTTCATAACATACTCTACGACACATTTTGTGGCGAAAAGTTTAATGTAAAACGAAAAATGGTGTAAACAACTATAAGAATGCTTTTTGTTACCTTTGCATAAATTATATGTGCGTAGAAACAGAGTTATACGCACCAATAAACTGAGACATAACGCCCTTGTAGTTCAATGGATGAGAACACGGCTCTCCTAAAGCTGAAATATGAGTTCGATTCTCATCGGGGTACAACAATCGTATTTAGACAGCTATAATTTTAACAATCACACTGTATGCTTGGAGCTATTATAGGCGATATTGTAGGGTCTCGTTTTGAATTTGGACCTACACCTGAGAAAGATTTTGAACTTTTCACCGATGAGTGTTCCTACACAGACGATACAATATGTACCGTAGCTATTGCCGATGCGATACTAAACGAACGTTCTTATAAGGAAGCTCTCTTAGATTGGTGTCATCGTTATCCAGAACCAATGGGTGGTTATGGCAATATGTTCTACGATTGGTTGCACGAAACCAACCCTCAACCCAAAAACTCGTTTGGCAATGGTGCAGCAATGCGTGTAAGTCCAGTGGGCTGGCTCTTTTCCGATTGGGAAGAAGTAATAGCTGAAGCCAAGAAGACTGCCGAGATATCGCACAACCACGAAGAGGGGATAAAAGGTGCACAGTGCATTGCCGAAGTTATATGTTGGCTACGACACATGCGTTTTACCAAATCCGATGTAGAACGAAAGATTGAAAAGTTCTATGGCTACGAGTTGCCACCTATGCGAAACATACGTAAGATAGGAGCGCAGGGACACTTCGATGGCACTTGCCAAGAAACTGTTCCTATGGCATTGCGCTGTTTTATGGACGCCAATAGCTTTGAAGACACTATACGTCTTGCTGTGCTTTGCGATGGTGACACCGATACGAAGGCTTGCATAGCAGGTGCAGTAGCCGAAGCTTACTACGAAATTCCAGAGAAAATAGAGGAGAAGGCATTTAGCTATTTGCCCGATGATATGTTAGAAGTTCTATCCCAATTCTACGATAGAATACAGTTGGATATAAACAAATAACGCTTAAACTATATCCGCATTATATAATAGAAGAATCACGGCAGTGATTTCAATATCCTATAGAGAATCAAGTTATATGTAAGAGCTTATCAGCTAATATGGTAGGAAGCCTACTGTTTGGACTATCAAAACCTTATTTGTTTTCTAATTCAAAGCCTACTCTTTGAATTTTCTAAACACTTTAGTTGTTCTTTTTATATGCAAAGTTTTGCCGTAATTTCGGTTTAGTAGAGAATAGGTAGCGAAATTATGGGCAACGCCTACAGGTGCACATAAACCGAATAGGATATCTCATGTGTTTAGAGAAATCCACTATAATTCAGTTGCGTTTGTTTTAGATATCTGTCGCACTCGTCTTAGATATCTGTCACGTTCGTCTCAGATATCTGTCAGTTGCGTTTTAGATATCATACAAAACTACTACGTTTATAACATTATATTCCAGCACCTGAAAGATATTTATTCAGATGAAAAAAATATGAGAACTTTTATTCAGCAATGTTTCTACTTGAATGCAGCGGTAAATACCTGGACAGCAATATGTTGTTCGGTATCTTGTTATGTGAGGGTGAAACTCGCCACAATTGTCTTATTCTCCAAAGTGTCTCTATCTCTTTTCTATAGAGCCGTTATTCCTGTAACTCGGGAATAACATTAGAAATCGATTTTTGCACCTCTTCGTGTGAACAACCTTCTTTGAAAACAACAAAAATGGTGTCATCGCCGGCTATAGTTCCTAATATCTCCGGCAGGTCGCTATTGTCTAGATTGTAGGCAATGGCACTAGCGTAGCCAGGTCGTGTCTTAATAATAGCCATTTGTCCTGAAAAGTGTATAGACAAATATCCACTTCGAAGAAGCATTTCTGACGCTTTTCCTGGTGTAGAAATACGTTTATACATCGAATCGTTTGGAAGTACATATACATATTTTCCCCCCATAGAGGCTGCTTTCGCAACCTTCAGTTGTTTGAGATCACGACTCAAAGTGGCTTGTGTTAATTTATAACCTTCTTTTTGTAGTGCCTTTATAACTTCTTCTTGCGAACTCAATTCCATGCTCGATATAAGCATCTTAATAGTCTCTAATCGTTTTGTCTTTACCTTCATACTACAGAATATCTATGCGTTATAATGTCGCAAAAATATGCAAAAATATTCTGATTATGCAAGAAATAACGAGTGTAAAATTACTTTTTATGCGTGTTTTGTTTGTTCTTTCATTTCTCTCTCTGTTTGCACAGTAGTGAAAGTAGCTAAACACACTTTGTCTATTACAGTCAGTGTTATGTTTAAGGGTGTTCAAAGTTTTTGTTCTTCTAACTGTTATATATAATAAGGTGTACCACACTTGTTTATAGAAGGAAAGAAGAAAAAACACTGTTTTTGGCAAAAAAATCGACTAAAAGTTTGCGAATAATAAAATAACACAATATCTTTGCAGTGTACTAATGACGTGGTACAGCATAACAAGGAATAATAATTAAAGAGAAATACGATTATGATTGAAGTTAAGAACTTAGTATTTAGTTATCCCGGAAGCAAGCACAAGGTGTTTGACGGATTGAATTTAACGCTTAAAGAGAACCGCATTTATGGTTTGTTAGGTAAGAACGGTATGGGTAAAAGCACTTTGCTTTACCTTATAGCAGGATTGTTGCGACCTAAGAATGGAAACGTTTGCGTTGATGGAATGGAGTCTAAGGACCGCCGTCCGGAGATGCTTCGAGAAATATATGTAGTGCCAGAGGAATATAATCTTCCTAATCTCACGCTGAAGCAGTATGTGAAAGTACATCAGGACTTTTACCCTCGCTTCAGCGAAGAGATTCTAATGAATTGCCTTCGCGACTTCGAGATGCAAGCAGATGTAAACTTCAAGCACTTATCAATGGGACAGAAAAAGAAGATTTACATGAGTTTTGCTGTTGCTTCGTGCTGTCAATTGCTATTAATGGACGAGCCAACAAACGGATTAGACATTCCTTCGAAAGCACTTTTCCGTAAGGTTATAGCTGGTAACTTGCCTGCCGATTCGTCGTTAATTATCTCAACGCACCAAGTGCACGATGTGGAACAGCTATTAGACCACGTTTTTATTCTCAACAATTCAGAGATGATAATAAATGCATCGGTAGAAGAAATTGCCAAACAATACGAATTTACTTACCGCAATGCCAACGAAATGGGCGAAGATGTGCTATACGCCGAGCCATCACTGCAGGGCAACGCTGTAATTGCACGTAGAAAGGCAGATAGCCCCGAAACCGTTATTAATTTAGAGCTGCTCTTCAATGCTGCAACATTGGGTAAGTTAAATAATAAATAAGGAGAAGTTGTTATGAAAAAAGATATTTGGCTTTACATTTTAATGTGTGTCTTTCAATGGTTGTCTTTGCGCTCTTGCTCACATCGTGCGTACGCAAAAAGCAGGATTTAGGCAATGTTATAACAAAAAGAGGTTAAGGTTATGCCTTTTTAAAGATATTGAAGTACATGGCAATGCATCGGTGCATATTGTTCCCGGCAATACTTATAAGGTGATAATAAAGGGCAGACAAAAGCTGATTACAAGTATGGAAGTGGAACTAATAGGAAGCAATTTGGTGGTAAACGATACGCAAAACGGCATCTTCCCAAAGAACGAACTACGTTTCGGAGTAATTACTTCGAAGGATACACGAACAGATGTTTATATAACGATGCCCACGCTGCACAATGTCTATTTGGAGAATAACGCAGCGTTAAACATAGACAAAGCTATGACGGCAGACAGTGTCAGCTTCGGCATGTTAGGCAATTCGAGTGTAGATGTAGCAGGACTTACAGCGAAAGGACTCGAGATTAAGGCACAAGGAAATGTAAGTATGAACATTGCCCACTTAACCGTAGACCGCATGCAAACAGAAATACAAGGTAACGCTTCGGTAGATGTTAATTTCGATATGGGCGACAATGTAGATTTTACTATAGAAGGAAACGGTTCGGCAACACTCTCTGGCGTAACCCGCAACAAGCCTAATTGCACCATGCGTGGCAACGGAAGTATAGACGACCAAACCAAACGAGCACACAAATAAGTAAGTAAAGAATTATAGAATAATAAAAAACAATACAATAGATATGGAGACTTTCAATATACAAAGATTTGGCAACGTATGCACACGACTCGTAATGCTTAGAAAAGCGCGAATACTTCAACATCTTCTTAGCAGTAGTGTTGTTTGTTGGTTTATTTTGCGTTTTTACTTGCAACCCCTTCAGTGGCGATGCTATAGAACCGTTACAATATAAGTATTTGTTCTTGCAACTGGGAATTACCATATATTCCTTCTCGTTAATACTAATTACGCTATATGGTGCGAACATTATTCGCGACCTGAAAACAAAGCAGCAACGTATAGACGAACTAGTATTGCCAGCCACCAATTTAGAAAAGTTCACGGCACGCGTATTAGCATCTACGGTTCTTATACTCATAATCATTGTAGCAGGCATAATGGTAGCCGACGTGTTACAGATGCTTATAAACATGCTCTTGCACAAAGGAACCTTTGCATCGTTCTGTCTTTCCTCATTCAATGTGGCATTTACTGAGTTGCAAACAAGCATTCTTGCTATAGAAAATGTACTTCATAAGCCTATACGATTTATGTTCCTGCTAACGCTGATATCTAGTAATGCATTCTATTTGTTAGGTGGAATGCTCTTTAGAAAAACAGCTTGGCTGAAAACGACTCTGGCTGTAATAGTTATCTCAATTGCGCTATTCTGCCTATTCGTTGGCTACGCTTACGTTGTTTATGGCTACACAAACTATGTGGTTTACATGCCAGAATGGATGCGAAGCGCTTGGTTCAACATAACACTGCTGATAGTACAGACATGCGCTTGCTACTATTTTGCTTATAGAATATACTGCCGATTGCAGGCTATAAATACTCGCTGGCTAAATATATAAACAGTTATTGTTTGTGAGAAAGGGCTGCTTGCAGCCCACACTCACACTTCAGCAATCAACATAAAAAACAATTTAATTATGGATTTTAATAATAATAAAGCAATATACGAACAGATGGCAGATCGTATGTGCGACGAGATTATTGCTGGAAACTATAGGGCTGACGACCGCATACCATCGGTTCGAGAATATGCCATTATGCTGGAGGTGAACACCAACACAGCCGTAAAGGCATACGAACTGCTTGCTCGCGAAGATATAATATACAACAAACGAGGCTTAGGCTACTTCGTGGCACCCGATGCCCGCCCCCAGATACTGGCACAACGCAAAAAGAATTTGTAGAACGAACTGTTGCCAGAAGTGTTCAGGCAAATGTCGTTGTTAGGAATTGACATAAACGATGTGGAGAAAATGTGGAACGAACACCACACAGCGTAGAAAACACGTAGAAACTAAGAAGAGAGCAGATTGGCAAACAAGCTAATCTGCTCTCTTATTTAGCAAATGTGGAACACTCTATTTCCAAACACCCCATTCGTAATTCCCCATTAAAAGCAAACGCCACACGCCACTAACAAAACGCTGTAACACGTGTTGCAACATTTATATAGGCATTTCGTACAGTTTTTACTATAGCTTCGCTTCGTTTTTTTATTAGCGATAAATGGTAGTGTTTAACTTAAATAGATAGTTATTTAAACTTAAATAGTAATCTATCTAAACTTAAACAACAATCTATTTAAGCTTAAATAATACAACAAGATACTTATAAAAAATATAACAGAACCATAGAGTAAATGCCATTTAACCATAGCGACAAAAAAACACCCTGCACACGCAATTCACAATACATACATTAGTAGCACCGCAATAAGCAGAAAACCATATTTAAACACCATTCAAACCACGTAAAATAAGGCATATGGTTTGCCCATATAAAGGTAAACCTGTTTGCAAACACACTTTTTGAGCCCTGAAAACTTGCTACATATAAAAATATTTATAATATTGCAGTGAAATAGAAACATAACATAAATAACATTCAAACACATGAAAAAGAACACTAATAGCAGCTTGCTTGCTGGCTGCTATGTCTGCAGGCGCCCAAAGTCAGGTGTCTGGTATCGACAAGAAGAATATGGACTTGAGCGTAAAGCCGGGAACCGACTTCTATCAGTATGCAGCCGGCGGCTGGCTTAAAAGCCACCCATTAGACGCAGAACACACAAACAACGGTGCGTTTACCGACCTTTACGAGGAAAACCAAAAACGCATACAAGAGCTAATACTCGAATATGCAAGCAAACCACAAAAGCAAGGCACACTCGAACAAAAGATAGGCACGCTCTACAACATGCTAATGGATAGCGTACGCCTTAACCGCGAGGGCTGGGAACCACTGAAACCAACACTGGCACGCATTGCAGCAATTAAAACCAACAAAGAATATCAGCTAGTAACAGCCGAATTAGACCGCCGTGGCGAAAACACTATGATGTTCGGAGTAGGCGTTGGTGCCGATATGCGCAATGCATCAATGAACATTGTGTCTGTAGGGCAAGGTGGCTTAGGCTTAGGCACACGCGACTATTATTTGAACAACGACCCACAAACACTAAAAGTGCGTGAAGCCTACAAAACATATCTAAAGAACCTTTTCAAGATGGTAGGCAACGACGAAGCAACCGCAACAAAAAGGTAGACGCTATAATGGCAATAGAAACGCGCATTGCAAAGGTTAGCTACTCAAAGGGTTCAGCTTCGCGATATAGATAAGAACTATCACAAAATGAGCTATAACGACCTCGTGTTAAACTTTCCTGGCATAGACTGGGGTAACGTATTCTTGCAAACAGGTTTCCCTCCATTCGATGCAGTAGACGTTGGTCAGCCAGAACCAATACACGAAGTAGAAAAGATTTTAGCCGATACAAATCTAGACGACCTAAAAGCATACGCCGAAATAAAAAGTTATATCAGGTGCAACAAGTCAGTTAAGCGACGCCTTCCGTGCAGAAAGCTTCAAGTTCAGCAGCGTGTTAAGCGGAGCACAGCAAGACCGTCCACGCTGGAAACGTGCAGTAGCAACAGTGTCTAACGTGTTTGGAGAAGCCATAGGAAAACTCTATGTAGAGAAATACTTCCCAGAAAGCAGCAAACAACGAATGATAGAACTTGTAAAGAACCTGCAAGAAGCACTGGCACAACGCATACAAGAAGCAACCTGGATGAGCGCTGCAACCAAAGCACAAAGCTAAGGACAAATTAGACAACTTTATTGTTAAGATTGGCTATCCCGACAAGTGGCGCGACTACAGCGGACTGCAAATAAACGACAAACTATCGCTCTACGCAAACATGCAGAACGTTAGCGAATTCTTCTTGCAAGACGAGCTAAAGCAGAAAGGTGAATAAACCAGTAGACAAAAATGGAGTGGGGTATGACGCCACAAACAATCAATGCATACTACAACCCAACTACAAACGAAATTTGTTTCCCTGCTGCTATACTTCAGCCTCCATTCTTCGACCCTAATGCAGACGATGCAGTGAACTACGGTGGTATAGGTGCTGTAATTGGACACGAAATGAGCCACGGATTCGACGATCAAGGCTCACAATTCGACAAAACAGGTAACCAACGCGATTGGTGGACTGCACAAGACAAGAAGAATTTCCAAGAACGTTCAAAAGTATTGGTGAGACCACTTCGGCAAAAGTAGAAGTAGTAAACGGCAAGAAAGTGAACGGTCAGCTCACATTGGGTGAGAACATTGGCGACAACGGTGGTTTGAATATAGCCTTCCGTGCTTTACAAAACAGTATGAAGACAAAGCCATTAAAGACACTCGATGGTTTCACACCAGAACAACGCTTCTTCCTATCATGGGCACGTGTGTGGGCAGGCAATGCACGACCAGAATATCTTGAATATCTCATCACTGTAGACCCACACTCACCAAATATGGCACGTGTAAACGCAGCTCTCCCAGAAATAGATGCGTGGTACGATGCATTCAAAATAAAGAAAGGCGATAAACTGTTTATACCAGCAAACAAACGTGCACACATCTGGTAAACACAGCAACAACAACGCTATAAGTAGCAGATGAGCTACTTAAGGCAATATAAAAAAATCCTACGAACTGAGACAACACTCGTTCGTAGGTTTTTGCTTCTCAATAGTCTCATTAAGCAAAACCAGCACTATAGTATGGATACCTATTCTTGCTACATTGCCAGTAACCACTCGTACAATTCAGTATAACAAGAAAAGCATAACCTTACAACGATACTAAAACGAGGAAAATAGTAGCTATATGCACACGAATGTAAAATATAATCGCTATCTTTGCACATATTAGACAGTATTTCACAGTTAAAACGAATAACAAACATATATGACACAAGACGAGAAAACAAAGATAGAAGAAGAAATTGTAGACGTATTGAAGACAGTTTACGACCCCGAAATACCAGTAAACATATACGACCTTGGTATGATTTACAAGATAGACCTGCACGACGATGGCACATTAGATATGGATATGACCTTTACTTCGCCATCTTGTCCGGCAGCCGACTATATTTTCGAAGACGTTAGAACAAAGGTAGAAGGCGTAAAGGGCGTAAAGACCGCCAACATAGAACTTGTGTTCGACCCCGTTTGGGACCAGAGCATGATGTCGGAGGAAGCACGTGTCGAATTAGGTTTCGACTAATTTAATCCATCACTAACCCTACTGTAACTATGAAGAATGTTTATTTCCTTTCCGATGCTCATCTTGGCTCACTGGCAATAGAGCATAGACGAACACAAGAACGCCGACTGGTTCGCTTCTTAGATAGTATAAAAAATAAGGCAGAGGCAATATATTTGTTAGGCGATATGTTCGATTTCTGGAACGAGTATAAATATGTAGTTCCAAAAGGCTTTACACGCTTCTTAGGGAAACTCTCCGAACTTACAGATATGGGTGTAGAGATACATTATTTTACGGGTAATCACGACCTTTGGACGTATGGCTATCTGGAAAAAGAATGTGGAGTGATTTTACATCGAGGAGACTTAACAACCGAAATACACGATAAAGTATTCTATTTGGCGCATGGTGATGGGCTTGGCGATCCAGACCCATTATTTAAAATTCTGCGACGAATATTCCATAACCCTTTCTGCCAACGTCTGTTGAATTTTCTGCACCCATGGTGGGGAATGCAATTAGGGTTGAAATGGGCTAAGAAAAGTCGCCTGAAACGGGTAGACGGCAAAGAGCTTCCGTTTCTTGGTGAAGAGAGGGAGTTTTTGGTGCAATACACCAAACACTATATGCAAACCCACAAAGATATAGATTACTATGTTTATGGACATAGACACATAAAGCTCGACCTACCTTTAGATAAGAAAACACGTATGTTTATTCTTGGCGATTGGATATGGCAGTTCACTTATCTTGTATTCGATGGTGAGCATACTTTCCTTGAAGACTATGTTGAAGGCGAGACTGTGTTGTGAAAAAAACAATAGAAGCGTATATTTAAACAGCTTTTCGGGTGTTTGTAAAAATAGCCTTATTATATGCTCTATCTATATTTCTTACAAATGAAACGCTATTTCGTTGAAAAATGGCTGTTTATTGAATAATTTTGGAGGTTTAAATGAAATGGTGTATATTTGTAAATGATTTTTAGAATAGAGATTATGTAATATATAATGACAGTCTTATAAAAACTTTTCAGGTGAAACAGATGATATATAAAATACACATTTTAATTCATCATTTAGAATAAAACTCAGGTTTTGTAGATTAAGTTTAGTCAAAAAGGTAGCTGTCGTGAGATAGCTGCCTTTTTATGTTTTTGTATGTATCTACTATATATCATATTTTATTCTTTATATTTTACAAAACTCAATAGAGAAGCCAACGGGTGTGTTTTGTAAAAAGAGTTTAACTATAATGAAATACGCTCTAATACAATAAAGTTTCTAACAATATATTGATGCTCAATTGTTCGTAATAATGCTAAAGACAAAAACATTGCCGAATAAAAACTTTCATCGTTATCTTATTATTGAATCCCATTTAAGTGCTGTAATATAACGTTATAAACGTAGTTGTTTGGTATGATATCTAAAACGAAACTGACAGATATCTGAGACGAACGTTACAGATATCTGTAACGAGTGCGACAGATATCTAAAAACAAGCGTAACTAAATTTAATCGATTTTGATAGACTTATGAGATGTTCTATTTGCTTCGTAAATAAACAAAAAGAGCTGTTTACAACCTTTCCATTCCTTTTCTACTGAGCCAAAATAATATCCATTCTATCACCAACTTCACTAATGGATATAAAAAAAGGAGTACCGCCGTACTCCAACCTTTGTTAACCTTAAATCTAATACTATGAAAAACACGATGCAAAGGTAGGTGTTATTATTCAATAATAAAAAAATAATGAGATAAAAAAATTGCCATTTTATTAGTTTTATTGATTTAAAATCAATTAACAGTGATAGCGTTTGTATATATCTTCTATATATTTTGCAAGTATTTAGTGTTACTTGCCTTACAAAAAGAATAGCAATAGAAATAAGAATTTGTCGCAATGCACTACTTATGCTTTCGTTGGTTATATTGCTGTGTGGCATTTTTGGTATAAATAATAGTTTTTATAGTGTGCAGAGAAGCCAATTTAAGAAATGTGTTGTGCGACTTAGAAAAACAGAAAGTACACGGGCAATTACAATGCTCTTTATAACGCCTCGTATTAAATCTTTTTAATAGTCTATATAAATAAGGTGTAAAAACACGTTTCATTTGGTGTAATGAGGTGAATTTGCTATCTTTGCATCGCAAAATGGATATAAAAACATTTATAAAAATAAAAAGTATACTATGGATTTACTTAACCAAATCATCGCACGCGCTAAAGCGAACAAGCAACGCATTGTACTTCCCGAAGCAGAGGAAGAAAGAACACTACGAGCTGCAGACAAAGTATTGGCTGATGGCATAGCCGAAATAATACTCATTGGCAACCCAGATAACATTAAGAGATTGGCTGGCGAATGAGGGATTGAAGCATATAGATAAAAGCTACTATTGTGGACCCAGAGAACAATCCTCGTAGCGAAGAATACGCAGAGCTTCTGACAGAGCTACGTAAGAATAAAGGTATGACAATAGATAAAGCGCGCGAGTTGGTAAAGAACAACCTGTACTTAGGCTGTATGATAATAAAGACCGAAGGTGCCGATGGACAGATTTCGGGTGCTCTCTCTACTACAGGCGACACGCTTCGCCCAGCATTGCAGATTATAAAATGTGCTCCAGGTGTTAGTGTTGTAAGTGGTGCAATGCTCATTCTAACACAAGAAAAGCAATATGGTGAAGATGGAGTGGTTGTAATGGGCGATGTTGCTGTAACACCAAACCCAACTGCCGACCAAATGGCACAAATAGCTTATACCACTGCAGAAACTGCTAAGAGCGTTGCAGGGTTTAAAAATCCAACAGTGGCAATGCTGAGCTTCTCTACAAAGGGTTCTGCAAAAGATGCTATAGACAAGGCAACGGGCAAAAGTGTATATATCATCGACAAGGTTGTTGAGGCTACAAAGTTGGCTAAAGAAAAGTATCCTGATTTGAAGGTTGATGGAGAATTGCAAGCCGATGCTGCTCTCGACCCAACTGTTGCAGCAAAAAAGGCAAAAGACTCTGATATTGCTGGTAAGGCTAATGTGCTTGTTGTGCCTAATTTGGAAGTGGGAAACATTGGCTACAAACTTATACAACGTCTTGGTGGAGCTACTGCCATTGGCCCTATACTACAAGGTATAGCACGTCCGGTAAACGATCTGTCGCGTGGTTGCTCGGTAGACGATATCTATTATATGGTTGCCATCACAGCTTGTCAGGCACAAGACGCTAAGGCATAACCAGAGAAATAAAAGGAGCAGGACAGAGATATCTCCATCTAACTCCAATATCTATAAAATAAGAATAAAGAAATTGCAGAATGAAAATATTAGTTTTAAATTGCGGTAGTAGTTCTATCAAGTACAAATTGTACGATATGACTGACGAGAGTGTGCTCGCACAAGGTGGTGCAGAGCGTGTAGGACTCGACGAAGCCTTTGTAAAAGTAACTTTAAAAGATGGTAGCAAGGAAAAGATTATGCACGATATGCCCGACCATAAGGAAGGTGTAAAGTTTGTATTCCAGCTCTTGCTCGACCCAAAATACGGCGCATTGAAGAGCTTGGACGAGATTGATGCTGTTGGACACCGTGTAGTGCAAGGTGGAGACTTATTTGAGAAGAGTTGCATTGTTACGAAAAAGGTAGAGGAAGGAATAGAAAGTTTGATAGACCTTGCTCCAGTGCACAATTTAGGGCACTTACGTGGAATTAGAGCCGTAGACGCTTTAATGCCTCACACACCACAAGTAACTGTTTTCGACAATGCCTTCCATAGCACTATGGAGCCGTATGCGTTCCTCTATGCAGTTCCATACGAAATGTACGAAAAGTACCATGTGCGCCGCTATGGCTTCCATGGAACAAGCCATCGATATGTTTCTCATCGTGCTTGCGAATTTCTTGGAGTAGACTATAAGAGCCAAAAAATAATTACCTGCCATATTGGTAACGGTGCTTCTATGGCTGCAATAAAAGACGGAAAGGTTATTGATACCTCTATGGGGCTTACTCCGTTGGAAGGTTTAATGATGGGTTCACGCTCTGGAGATATAGATGCTTCTGCAGTAACATATATGATGGAGAAGCTTGGAAAAGCACCACAAGAAATGGCAGACTATCTTAACAAAGAGAGCGGAGTATTGGGTATTACTGGCATTAGTTCGGATATGCGAGAAATTGAGGCTGCCGAAGCTACTGGCAATGAACGTGCAATACTTGCTTTGAAAATGTATTCGTATCGCATTAAGAAGTATATTGGTGCATACGCAGCTGCTATGGGCGGTGTAGATATGATTGTTTGGACTGCCGGAGTTGGCGAAAATCAAACCGGGCTTCGCTTAGATGCTTGTCAGGGATTAGAATTCTTAGGCGTAAAGATGGACGCTGAGAAGAACAAATGTCGTGGCGTTGAGCGCATTATCTCTGCAGACGACTCGAAAGGTGAAGGTGCTTCTGATACCTACAGACGAGGGAGATTGTGATTGCTCGCGATACTCAGAACTTGTGTCAGAGGCTCGAAAGTAAACAACAACACTCATATCAACGGGTGCAAACAGCGGATAGCCAACATTTGTTGATTGTTGCAAACTTCTATCCTTGTTTCGCTCTATAGTCTTTCCCCGTTAGCTAATAGTAGCATGCTATTGCTAACGAGGAAAGACTTTTTTTTATGCAATGCCATAACAACATTCGCTGATAAAGAAACTTACATCTATTTGTTTTAAACCGCTATACCTGTGAAACAACATTTAAATGCCGATAAAACGATGTTTTAAAATGCTGATGTAATGATATTCTCATACTAGTGTTGTGCTATTATTTACGTGTAAGTAGAGTTTTACTCACGTGTAAAGTAAAGTTCTACTTACGTGTAAATAAAGTTTTACTTACGTGTAAATAAAACCATGTGTTGCGTGTGAAATTAAACTGCAAACGTGAGAGAAGTAACTCAGTGTAGTGAATAAATGCTTGTGCACACGTGTTTCGGCATTTCTTCCTTAGTATGCCACTCAGTGTTCAGCGCATAGTAGTGTTTCGCTCAATAGTTTCGCTCCGCATAAAAAGTGATAGGAGTGGATAGCCTATTTAAAATATGTGCCGTAGAATATATGCTATTTATAGAACGCCAACTACTTATAATAAGCGAGTTGCCTACAGTTACAAAGTTTTTAGTAACTTTGCACGTAAATAAAAAACAAAACAAACAATATGACGATAGAAAACCAAATAGCTGTTGCAGCATTGGCTGCCATAAAAGAACTGTATGGTGCTGATGTTCCAGCAAAAATGATACAGTTGCAAAAGACGAAAAGCAAACTTTGAAGGAAACCTTACATTGGTAATGTTTCCGTTGCTAAAAACCTCGCATAAAAGCCCAGAAGCAACGGCGCAAGAGGTGGGCGAATATCTAAAAAACAACTGCACGGCTGTTGCCGACTTTAATGTTGTAAAGGGTTTCCTGAACCTTGTTATTGCTCCCGCAGCGTGGATAGGGCTTCTTAACGATATAAATGCCAATGCGAAGTTTGGCGAACAGCAAGTAACGGCAGATAGTCCGCTCGCTATGGTTGAATATTCATCGCCCAACACCAACAAGCCGCTACACTTAGGGCACGTACGCAACAACCTTTTAGGTTGGTCGCTTGCAAAAGATAATGGAAGCTAACGGCTACAAAGTGGTGAAGACAAATATAGTGAACGACCGTGGTATACACATTTGTAAGTCGATGCTTGCATGGCAGAAGTGGGGCAACGGCATAACACCAGAGCAGGCAGGCAAAAAGGGCGACCACCTTATAGGCGACTTCTATGTTCTGTTCGATAAACATTATAGAGCAGAAGTAGCAGAACTAACCGCGAAATTTAAAGAAGAGGGCTTAAACGACGAAGAGGCAAAGGCAAAAGCCGAACAAGAATCGCCATTAATGAAAGAAGCCCACGAAATGTTAGTGAAGTGGGAAGCAAACAACACCGAAGTTCGTGCACTATGGGAGAAGATGAACAACTGGGTGTATGCAGGCTTCGACGAAACTTATAAAGCACTCGGTGTAGGTTTCGACAAGATATATTACGAAAGCAATACCTACCTCGAAGGAAAGAAGAAAGTGGAAGAAGGCTTGGCTAAGGGCTTATTTATTCGCAAAGCAGATAACTCTGTGTGGGTAGACTTAACCAACGAAGGCTTAGACCAAAAGCTACTTTTGAGAAGCGATGGCACTTCGGTTTATATGACGCAAGATATAGGAACAGCCGAAATGCGTTTTAAAGACTATCCAATAGATAAGATGATTTACGTTGTGGGCAACGAACAGAACTACCATTTTCAAGTACTTTTCAATTCTTTTTAGACCGTCTCGGCTTCAAGTGGGGTAAAGATTTGGTACACTTCTCTTACGGTATGGTAGAACTTCCAAACGGCAAAATGAAGAGCCGCGAAGGAACAGTGGTAGATGCCGACGACCTTGTTGCTTCGATGATACAAAACGCTCGTGCACTTAGCGAAGATAAGATGAACAAGCTGGACGATATTACGGAAGAAGAGAAAAAAACGAAATAGCACGCATTGTGGGTTTAGGGTGCGCTGAAGTATTTCATTCTGAAAGTAGACGCACGTAAGAATATGCTCTTCAATCCAGAAGAGTCAATCGACTTTAATGGCAATACGGGACCATTCATTCAATATACCTATGCACGTATTAGAAGTATCTTGCGTAAAGCAGCGGCACAAGGTATAACCATTCCAAAGACAGTTGCAAACAATGCTCCGCTCAACGAAAAAGAAATTGCACTCATACAGAAAATGAACGACTTTGGTGCTGTTGTTGCGCAAGCAGGCATAGACTACAGTCCAAGTGGTATTGCAAACTATTGTTACGAACTAACAAAAGAGTTCAACCAGTTCTACCACGATTACAGCATACTAAATGCAGACACCGACGACGAAAAGACTACACGCCTTGTCTTGGCGCAGAATGTAGCCAAAGTTATAAAGAACGGTATGGAACTTCTGGGAATAGAAGTGCCAGAACGTATGTAGCAAAACAGCGTTTCCTTCTTGTTGCAGAGAAGGAAACGCTTACCAAATGGTCGCACAACATATACTTTTAGTTATACACTTATGAAACATATATTTTTAAGTTTTCTTATTACAATCTTTATGGCTATACCTTGTAATGTAAGTGCACAGAACAACGATGCACCAGTAGCAGAAGCTGCTTCTGCCGATTATGTAGCTACAATAGACAAATTATTGGAAGTATCGGGTTCCAAAGAAACAATGAAAGCACAGTTCCCTGTTCTTATGAATACATTGAAAAATATGTTGCCAAACATTCCAGAAGATGTATTCGCCAAAATAGAAGCTAAATATAGAGAGCTGTTTATTAACCGAATGGTAGAATTTTATGCACCCATTTACAATCGTTACTTTACACTAGAAGAGTTAAAGAACTACATTGCCTTTTACGAAACAGACTTAGGACGTAAGATTGCGAAAGTAAATCCAACGTTGATGGGCGATTTATTCCAGGTAGGCGAACAAGCAGGCGCATTTATTATGCAAAGTGTAATAGCCGAACTGGAGTCAAAAGGCTTCGATACAAAAGGCTTGTAAACACCTCTTCTATCACTATGTCGAGAATGGAAGAAGATTAGAGTCGCAATTGTTTGTTTTATACATTTACTATATGTAAGATATTATATTAAAGACCAATGGAACTACAAAATCCACCTGAAAACAGACACGACACAGTGTTGCCTTTGCCATTGTGTGTAAATGCAAATGCATGGGCAGTAGATGCCGCATGTTCGGGAAATCCTGGACCAATGGAATATCAATGCATCGATCTTGCTACGGGGCAGCGCATTTTTCATTTTGGTCCAACAATGGGAACAAATAACATAGGAGAGTTTCTGGCAATAGTCCATGCATTAGCATTGATGGAAAAACAGGGCATTACAAACAAGGTTATTTACAGCGACTCGTACAATGCCATTTTGTGGGTGAACAAAAAGAAATGTAAAACAACTTTAGAACACAACAATAAAACTACAGAGCTACACAACATAATAGCACGAGCAGAACAATGGTTGCATACCCATAATGTTACTACACCAATAATAAAGTGGGAAACAAAAGAGTGGGGAGAAATTCCAGCCGATTTCGGTCGTAAGAAGTAATATTATTAATAATACATTGAGTTATTAATAATAGTGTTTGATGATGTTACAGCTTAACAAACCAATTTGGATTAATCAACAATAATCTTCGGTGTAGATTAGAAGATACATATTTATTGTTTAACCCAAATTGGTTGTGTTCGTTTGTATATGCGTTAATAAGCGCAAAGAATAGTGCAAAGCGTAGTGAGCATAGCACTTCTATCTTGAATGCTTTACTAATTTGCCTTTATAAACATTGTTTCCTATACATAGTTTGTAAGTATATACTCCGTTGTTTAAGAAACTTATATTGGCTTTTCCATTAATTAGAGCAATATTCCTCTTAATACCATTCACGTCAAAAATGTCTATTGTAACATTGTCTTCTATATTCGAACACAGCGTGTAGCCATCTATGTAAATGGAAATGTTCTTGTTTCTGTTAGCTCTCTCTATACCTGCTGCCGGTGTTAGCTCTGTTTTCTTAAATCGGTATAATCCACTTTTCTTCGATACGCCTTGTGGTTCGTAAACCGAAACATATATGTAGTTTGTTGTTGCGAACAGTTGTGTAGGCGTTAAGTATATGTTTCCCATCTGTTCCATTTTAGGATAACCCTGACTGAAGTTTACCCACTTATTTCCTTTATTAGATGTATAGAATAAGCCCCCTTTTTGTAGTCCTACATATATATATGTATCGTCGCTTGCCATAGCCCTAATGTTGTTGTCCATAACGCCAGTAGGTCTTGGCAGACTGCCCCACTTGTCTTCATCTTCGAGCGTAAGAATGAATGGCGTTTTAAAGTCATCGTTCGGAACGCTTCTGCCCAATAGTAAAGTATTATCGAATATAGTAGATACAGCCATAAAGTTACTTTTATCGCTTATAGTTTTCCACGTGTTGTTCGTTTCATCGAGACAGAAAACAAAATATACACCAAAAGCATATAGCTTTCCTTTATACGATACTAGTTGGTATATGTTTTCAGTGTTTTCAACAGGAGCGCCATCATCGTCTTCTGCTTTATATTTTAAAGACGACAAGTCTGTTCTCTTCCAAGTTTGTGCGAAGTCTTCAGAATACAAAATACCACCCCCACAGAAGTCAGCTACATACAGCTTGTTTTTGTGGTATGCACACGCATAGCATACGGTATATGGCATGTTGTCTTCGCTAAAAATATCTCTCACTGCATTGGCGTAAGTACATTCTGTCCAAGTATATCCTCCATCAGCCGACCGTGCAATATTTGCACCATACCCAATAGCGAAGATATAGTTGCCTACTTCAACAAACTTATTGTAATTATAGTCTTTTGCGTTTGTCTTTGTCCACGTATCTCCTTCATTGGTTGAAATGTAGATGCCTCCATCTCTTTCTATACGAAAATCAGATAAGAGAATGTTTCCCGACTTAGTAACAAAGGTAGCATACGTTGCATCTAATTGTTTAACCAGTTCCCAATCGGCGTACGAGTTGATAGATACAAAGAACAACAATAAGAATAGTAATAATGATCTGTTTTGTTTAGCGAGTTGTTTTCTCATAATTCAATTTGTTAAGTTAATGTACGATATAGTGTGTTGCAAATATAGATATTTTTCTTATTTACACAACACAACAATAATATTATATATATAATGTAGTCATATTTACTTTTTGTATTGTATGCGGTGTGCTAACGAGTTATTTTTGCAACCTTACATTCAAATATCTATCTTTTCGCTTGCTTTGTTTGTTCTGCTGTCATTAAATTACTATATTTGCAAGCAAAGAACAAATAACCCAAATCATTATTATTCTTTAAAAGTTAAATGTTATGAAGAAACCTATTATTATTATCTGCATCTCGTTATTGGCAATAATGAGTGTGCAAGCTAAAGAACAAAAATGTGTGGGGAAAAGTATTAAACCAATCAAACAAAGTTGCAAGAACCTCAGAAAGCGGAGAGATGATTGTAACACAACCCGAAAGGTAAAGTCTACAAGAATCTTTATAGCTATGCCGAAGGATTTTACTCTATGTGGGGGCTTATATTTGATGGAAAGAAAAGACGGTGTGGCGCGTGATGTGGTTGTTGCCAATGACGGAACAGTCTATATTCAAAATCCCATGACCTTCTTTCCTACTAATTCGTGGATAAAGGGACATAAGACAATTGGCGACACTATTGCTGTAGAACTTCCACAACTTATTTATGTAAATGATAACGATGTTAATTACTACGCTACACGAATGAACTTTGAAGTGGTAGATGGTAATAATCAATATGTAAAAGACTCGCTTTCACAGACAGTCAAGTATGTATGGCGCAACGATTCGCTTATAAAGACAGAAAACAATGTATTGATAGGAATGACTAATGCAGATGGCGATTGGAATGGTATTGGCGATTTAGTGTCGTCGTCTGCTCTTTGTACCTATACTAACATTGCACCATCGTCTACGGCGAATGCTAAAAAGTACATCTTCTCTTTCAATAATGGTGGCAGAGAGATATTTGAACGTATGTCTGAAGTTGTGTTCGAAGGTAACTATGTTTATGTTAATAATATAGATTCGGATATACCTGATGCATGGGTGAGAGGAGATATTAAAGGCGACAAGATTATTTTTAATAATGCTCAATTTATGGGGCTCTTTTCAAGTAAACACGCTTATAAATGGGTAATGCCAGCCGATGTTAGCTATAATTCGCAAGATGGTACAACCGATTATAAGTCGTTACCATTTGTAAGTTTCAACTATGATAGTAAAACCCAATCATTCTCTTGTCCTGAACACGGTTTTATGGCAAACTACGGTTATCGTTTAATAGATTTAGAGATGCAAGTGATGATGCAGCCTACTTTTAGACTATTGGTTGAGAATATTGCCAAACCAAAGAATCCGGTATTCACAGGAATACAGGAAATGGGTGGAGATACAAAGCGGTTTATATTTAGTCTTGATAGATATAATGAACGAGGTAGTTTTATGAATTCGAAGAATGTGTATTACAATATTTATCTCAACGATAAGAAGTACACTTTCACCCCATCGGTTTATCCGTGGTTAAATGCTGAAATAACAGACATTCCAATCGATTTCTCCGATAAAACTCGCTACGATTTTGAGAATCATGGTAGTGCACATGCCATAATGATTTACGACAAGGCAACTCGTATTGGTGTGCAAGCTTTCTATCAAGATGGCGATAAACGACTTGTTACTGATATTGTGTACAGCGATGGTACAACGGTTTCGAGCATTAATGGTATTACCGATGTTGTTACTGGTGAAACATTCTACACCGATTTGAGTGGGCGCAGAGTTGCAAAGCTAACGAAAGGCATTTATATTAAAAGTGTACGAATGGCTGATGGAACTATTAAGTCGGAAAAGATAATAGTTCAATAGACTGTTTTCTTTAAACTATTTCATAGGAAAGTGTGCCCACTGTGGTACACTTTCTTTTTTGTTAAGTTACAATTTACTAATTAACTGGTTAGAACTTTATTTGTGTGTTTTCAGTGCCTTTGCCACGTTTATTCTAACAGCTTGTTTATTTCTTCTTTCACTTGCTGGGCAGGCACTACTTGTAATCCGTTTTTATTTAACTCTACTAAACGGTCGGCAATACGTAGAGCTAATTCCAAATCGTGTGTAGATAAGAATACCACTTTATTAGTTTCTTTTGCCAACCGATGAAGTAACTGCAACATTTCTACTTTCGATGGGAAGTCTAAGAACGATGTAGGCTCGTCTAACAATATAACGGGAGTTTGCTGTGCAAGTGCTTTCGCTATCATTACCTTCTGTCGTTCGCCGTCCGACAGTGTTTGTATCATTCTGTTTTTTAAGTGTTCTATGCCTACCATCTCTATAGCCTCAGCCACAATTGTTTGGTCGCTGGTATTAAGTTTACCCCAAAAGCCAGTGTACGGCATACGTCCCATTCCAACCATTTCTGTAACACTAAGGTTTTGTACATCGCTTTTGTAAGTAAGCACAATGCTTATATATTTAGCTCGTTCGCGTTGCGAAAGCATATTAATGTCGCGCCCATCAAGCAGTAGTCGCCCACTAAGTTTAGGCAGAAATCCTGTTAGTGTTTTTAGCAATGTTGATTTCCCAATTCCGTTTGAGCCTATTAAACAAGTAAGTTCTCCACTTTTAATCTCTACGTTTATATTAGAAACTACGGGTGGAAAGCCTTTATAGCCAACCGATAATTGTTCGAGTGTTATGTTCATTGGTTTACGATTTGTTTGTATTGAGTTTGTTTACTCGTTTAAAATACTGTGCAATTTGGCTATCTTCTCTTTTCTGTCAATAGAGTATATATTTTGTTTCTCGTCTACATATATGAACAGCAGATAAGCTTTCTCGAGCAACATATTGCGTAATGGGTTTGTTTTGTAGCTGCCCTCAGCATACAGAAGTTCTGCCAGCATTTCTAAACGGTCTATCCTCTCGTTGTTGTTCCATTCGTTTGCAGCATACTCCATAAGTTCGTCTACACTCATATTGCGTAGCAGTGTGTAATCGCCAACATACTGTCGGTATAAGTCTTTCAAACTGTCGTCGCGCTCGTCTTCCTTTTTCTTCATCATTGTGGCAAGTGCGGCTGCAAACTCTTCTATCAATCGAATGAAATAATCTTGTCGTATCATTATTCTATTATAAAACGAAGATAAATTGTTAAACCGCAGCAAAGGTAATAAAAGTTTTAAGAACAGCATATAGTGCTTGTGCTTTTATGGATAAACTTGTATAGAAAGATGAACGAAGAGCTATTTTGGAATATCTCATCGCTCTACAGTGTGGTTATTATGTGCTATAAGATTATATTTCTACATTAATGTTACCAGAATAGCATTTAAAAACAACTATCTTTGTAGCGATTAATGGAATTATTAACAGAATAAATTAGATTTTTTTAGGATATCGCTTATGAATGCAATTATAGCTATTATACCAATTGTATTGCTTTTTGTTCTGATGTTAGGAATAAAGATGGCAGGACACAAGAGTGCACTAATTACTTTGCTTGTTACCATAGCTTTAGCTTTGTTTGTTGCTCCGGCTATGGGTTTCGTACCATCAAGCTTTACTACTATAGGTGTAGGTTGGGCTGTTATAGAAGGTGTGCTGAAAGCAGTATTCCCAATTCTGATTATAATATTAATGGCAATTTTTAGCTATAATGTGCTGGTGGAAAGCAAAGATATAGAAGTTATTAAAAACCAGTTTATATCTTTCTCAAACGATAAGGGTGTAATGGTACTTATGTTGGTGTGGGGCTTTGGCGGATTGCTTGAAGGTATGGCTGGTTTTGGAACAGCAGTTGCAATTCCTGCCGCCATTCTCATTTCGTTAGGGTTATAAGCCAATGTTTTCGGCTTTGGTATCGCTTATTGCCAACAGTGTACCAACGGGGTTTGGTGCTGTGGGTGTGCCTGTAATAACACTTTCTAACGAGGTGGCAGCAGGTGGTGTAGCATCGCCCGAACTTATTCGCGAAATTTCTACCTATTGCGTGGTGCAGCTTTCGCCACTATTTGTTATATTACCTTTTATTATTCTAACGCTCACCAATAGAAGTAGTAGTGCCATTGGTCGCAATCTGCTTATAGCGTTGTGGGTAGGTGGAATTTCGTTAGCAACACAATATGTAGTGGCTATGTTTCTTGGTGCAGAAACACCAGCCATTATAGGTAGTGTGGCAGCCATAGTTGCTTTAGTGCTTTACAACAGACTGTTTGCACCGAAAAAAGATAATGCAAATGCAAAACACTATACGGTTGGCGAAACCTTACGTGCGTGGAGTGTTTACGGTTTCATTTTGTTGTTCATTCTCTTGTCTGGACCATTATTTCCCAGCATTAATGGCTTTTTAAAGTCGCACCTTGTATCGCACGTGTCTTTACCCATTTATGCCGATGGAACAACTTTCAACTTTGGCTGGATTAGCAATGCAGGAATAATGTTGTTTATGGGAACAGTGTTAGGTGGCTTTGTGCAAGGTGTATCGCCCAAACAACTACTGGTGCTTCTGGCTCGTACCACAGTAAACTTGCGCAAAACAGCAATAACCATTGTTAGCTTAGTTGCGTTAGCTTCGGTAATGAACTATGCTGGAATGATAGTAGTAATAGCTTCGGCTCTTGCAACTGTTACGGGGCAACTCTACCCTGTGTTTGCACCCCTTATTGGAGCAGTAGGAACATTTGTAACGGGTAGCGACACATCGTCGAACATTTTGTTTGCTAAACTACAGGCTAACGTAGCTCATCAGCTAAACTATAGTAACCCCAACTGGCTTGTGGCAGCAAATACGACAGGTGCTACTGGTGGAAAAATAATTTCGCCACAGAGCATAGCCATTGCCACTGCAGCCTGCGATATGCAAGGGCGCGATGGCGAGATATTGAAAGCTGCCATTCCGTATGCTGTTCTATATATTGCCGTGGGAGGACTAATGGTACTACTGGCAGTTTAACCCAAAACAGAGTATAAAACCGCAACGCTATTATAGTGTAGTTTATACTATTCGTTCTAGCCATTTTTAGTTGTATTGCAGCCATCTTGCTTGCCTGTTTAATCAAACGTATCAGGCTGCACCTTCGTTATAAGGTTGATTAATTAGCTTAACAACAAAACAAAATATATTAAAACTATAATGGCTAGTTTTAGTTTAATATACCATACTCTATTTAGTTTCTAATTTCTTAATAGAGTATGGCATATAACACATGTTGCGCCATAAAATGAGATGCTTTGCGATGTGATGTCATATCTTTTAGTTTCAGACGTCTGAAACGCTCGTGGCAGACGTCTGAAACTAACGTGGCAGACGTCTGAAACTTGTGCGATAGATATCTAAAACTTTTATGCCATTTGTTTCGTAATGAACTTTCATATTCCACACCACGCATAAGAATGTGTAATTGCTTGCTAATCTGCTAACAAATACGTACCTTTGCACGCTGAATAAACAAGGAAAGAAGTTAATGAAAAGACTCTATATAGAGACATACGGCTGCCAAATGAATGTGGCAGACTCAGAAGTGGTTGCTTCTGTAATGAAGATGGCAGGATACGATGTGTGCGAAGACGAAAGTCAAGCAGACGCAATTTTTATAAACACTTGTTCCATAAGAGAGAACGCAGAAAACAAAATATACAACCGTTTAGAAACACTCTACGCAGAGAAACGAAAGGGACGCGAGGTTATTCTTGGCGTATTAGGCTGCATGGCTGAACGTGTACGTAAAGATTTAATAGAGAACCATCACGCAAACCTTGTATGCGGACCAGACTCGTATCTTAATTTGCCCGAAATGATAGCACGTTGCGAAAATGGACACAACGCAATGGATGTAGACCTCTCTACCACCGAAACATATAAAGACGTTGTGCCACAGCGCATTGGTGGCAACAGGGTATCGGGCTTTGTTAGCATTATGCGTGGTTGTAACAATTTTTGCCACTATTGCATTGTGCCATTTACACGAGGCAGAGAACGCTCGCGCGACGTGGAAAGCATATTGCGCGAGGTGAAAGACTTGCACGACAGAGGTTTTAAAGAAGTTACATTGTTAGGTCAGAATGTAAACTCTTACGGACTACTGCCAAACGGCAAACGCCCAGAAAACGGAACATCGTTTGCAGAGTTGTTGCGAAAAGTGGCACAAAGCGTGCCCGATATGCGTGTGCGTTTTTCAACTTCCCAATCCAGAAGATATGACGGAAGATATTTTGCACGCAGTAGCCGATGAACCCAATCTCTGTAAACATATACATTTCCCAGCACAAAGCGGAAGTAACACAGTGCTGAAGAATATGAACCGCAAATATACTCGTGAAGATTACTTAGAGAAGGTTGCTGCTATTCGCCGTATAATTCCAAATTGCGGATTAACAACCGATATATTTGTGGGCTATCACAACGAAACGTTAGACGACCAAGAATTAACACTATCGTTGGTTCGTGAATGTCAGTTCGACTCAGCCTTTATGTTTAAATATTCGGAACGACCAGGGCACATACGCTGCAAAGCACTTACCCGACAACATATCGGAAGAGGAAAAAGTGCGCCGATTGAATGAACTAATAAAACTTCAAACCGAAATATCGGCAGCACAGAATAAGAAAGACGAAGGCAAAGAGTTTGATGTGTTGATAGAACGTTTCAGCAAACGCAGTCGCGAACAACTTATGGGTCGCACCGAACAAAATAAAGCCGTAATTATTCCACGTGGTAAACACCACATAGGGCAAACAGTGCGTGTGCGTATAACAGGTTCTAGCTCGGCAACACTTATTGGCGAAGTAGTAGAATGAGATGGTATAAACCAAACAACGGTAAGTTATGAAAGAATTTCTCCAAATATTACGCAGATTCGTTCCACCTTATAGAAAGTATTTAGTGTGGTCGGTGGTATTCAACATTCTATCTGCCGTTCTAAATATCTTCTCGTTTGCAGCACTCATTCCATTACTTCAAATACTGTTTAAAGTAGACACAGGAGCAAAGGCAACACAAGTAATGGCATTGAGCGATGGTTCGCTGAAAGATGTTTTAGCAAACAACGCCAACTATTATACACAGCTATTTATTTCAGATTGCGGACCAACAACAACGCTACTAATTATAGGACTGATAATGGGGTTTATGACTTTTCTGAAAACAGGCGCTTACTTCTTATCGTCAGCCTCAATCATACCAGTAAGAACAGGCGTAGTTTGTGATATTCGCAATCAGCTATATCAAAAAATAACATCGCTTTCGCTCAGTTTTTTCAGCGAAGAACGTAAAGGAGATATTATAGCACGTATGAGCGGTGATGTACAAGAAGTAGACTCTTCTGTTATGTCATCACTCGATTTGTTGTTTAAGAACCCAATTCTCGTTTTGATATATTTCATAACGCTGATGTTTATTTCATGGCAACTCACAATATTTACACTTCTCTTTGTACCACTCTTTGCTTCGCTGATGGGAATAGTAGGACGAAAGCTGAAACAAGGTAGTATTACAGCACAGGCTCTTTGGAGCGACACAATGAGTCAAGTGGAAGAAACACTGGGCGGATTGCGCATTATTAAAGCTTTCTGTGCAGAAGCCATAATGAATCAGAGGTTTCAGAAAGTAAACTCTATGTATCGCAACGATATAATGCGTGTGAACATTCGACAACAAATGGCACACCCTATGAGCGAATTTCTTGGTACTATAATGATAATTGTTGTACTGTGGTTTGGCGGTACGTTAGTATTGGGGAAATATCCAGTAATAAGTGGTCCTACTTTTATATATTATCTTGTTATATTGTATAGCATTCTCAATCCGCTAAAAGAAATATCCAAAGCAGGCTATAGCATAGCAAAGGGATTGGCTTCGATGGAACGAATAGACAAGATACTAATGGCAGAGAGTGCCATTAAAGAAGTAGAACAACCAAAACATATCGACAGCTTTAACCACCAAATAGAGGTTCCGCAACGTTAGTTTCGCATACGATACGATAATAAAAGAAAATGGAACAACCGAACCTAAATGGGTGTTACGTAACATTAATCTTATTATTCCGAAAGGCAAGACTATAGCACTGGTTGGACAAAGTGGAAGTGGAAAGTCTACATTGCTCGACCTTATTCCTCGCTATTACGATGTGCAAGAAGGCGAAATACTTATAGATGGTATTAATATTAAAGAACTATCAATACACGATTTACGTCATCTTATAGGTAATGTAAATCAAGAAGCTATTCTTTTTAACGATACATTCAAAAACAACATAACCTTTGGCGTATCGGCAGACAACACTAAGGTTATTGAAGCAGCAAAGATAGCTAATGCGCACGACTTTATTTCTCAAACCGAAAAGGGTTACGAAACAAACATTGGCGACCGTGGCGGTAGATTGTCTGGCGGACAACGACAACGTGTTAGTATTGCCCGTGCAATCTTAAAGAACCCTCCTATTCTTATTCTTGATGAGGCTACTTCTGCTCTCGATACAGAAAGCGAACGCTTAGTACAAGATGCTCTTTACAAATTAATGAAGACACGTACGACAATTGCTGTTGCACACCGCCTTTCCACCATTAAGAACTCTGACGAAATATGCGTTATGCACGAAGGCGAAATAGTGGAAAGAGGAACGCACGAAGAGTTAATGCTGCTCAATGGATATTACAAGAAGCTGCACGATATGCAAGAAATATAATTCAATGATAGCATTAAATAAAAACAATATAGCATTTAAGGCATTACAACCAATGTTTGCTGTGGTAGCTAATATACTATTAGCTTACATTGTTTATTTTGTAGCTCGCGTGGCTTATTTGTTAGAAAACTATTCGTTATTTAAAGAAGGCTTAAGTTTTGAACATTTAACAAGAATGTTTCAGGGTGGTTTAATGTTCGACACTACAGCCATTGTGTATAGTAATGCTCTCTATATACTGTTAATGTTGTTTCCACTTTGGTTTAAAGAAACAAACACCTATCATCGCTTCTGTCGTTGGTTGTTTGTTATTGTAAATGCTATTGGCTTATTCTTAAATCTTTGCGATGCTGTTTACTTTCCATTTACATTACGACGAACTACAACAAGCGTCTTCAGAGAGTTTGATAACGAGAACAATTTAGGAAGTATTTTTGTTACCGAACTTGTAAATCATTGGTATTTTGTATTGGTCTTCGTTATTGTGGTGTGGGGTATGTATAAACTTTATAGAATGCCCAAAAGCAATATATTCCACTTCAATACTCTCAAAAATAGATGGCAGTTTGTAGGAATAAACTTCCTATCTTTGGCATTTGTAACTGTATTTTGTGTGGGTGGAGCACGTGGCGGATTACAAAGTGGAGTGCGTCCAATTACAATTAGTAATGCCAACGAATATGTAAAACGTCCTATTGAATGTGCTTTGGTGCTGAATACTCCTTTTGCTTTAATGAGAACCATTGGTAAAAGTATATTTAAAGTGCCAAATACTTTCGCTTCACTTAATAATGCTGCAAAATATTTTACGCCTATTCATACTCCCAATGCAAATGTAAAAAGCCAATAAAAAAAGAATGTTGTTATACTAATTGTAGAGAGCTTTGGACGCGAATATATTGGTGCTTATAATAAACAACTTGAAGGTGGACACTACAAAGGTTATACGCCAAACGTAGATAAACTTATTAAAAGAAAGTATAGTATTTGAATATTCGTATGCAAACGGACATAAAAAGTATAGATGGAATGCCATCTTCGTTGTGTGGTATTCAATGTTCATAGAACCTTTTATTCTAACTCCCGCATCAATGAACGATTACACTGGAATTCCAGGATATCTTTCTCGTTGGGGCTATCAAACTGCATTTTTTCATGGTGCTAATCGTGGTTCTATGGGTTTTCTTGCCTTTTGCCAATAAAAATAGGTTTCCAAAAATATTATGGCAGACAGGATTATGCACAAGATAAACGCTTCGGAGGTGATGCTGATTTCGATGGAAATTGGGGCATCTGGGACGAACCTTTCTTGCAATATTATTGTGCAAAGATGAGCGAAATGAAGCAACCTTTTATGACAGCGCTGTTTACTGTTTCGAGTCATCACCCATTTTGTAGTGCCAGATAAATACAAAGACAGCTTAAAAGAAGAACAGTTACCTATTCATAAATGTATTCGTTACACTGATATGGCTATCGGACGTTTCTTTGAAACTGCCAGAAAACAAGCTTGGTTTAAAAATACTATATTTATATTGGTAAGCGACCATACTAATCAAAGTAATCATCAACAATATAAAACTGATATTGGAGAATTTAGTGCGCCCTTTATTCTTTACGATCCATCGGGCGAAATAAAGCCTAGAATGCGTGCTGGTATAGCACAACAAATAGATATTATGCCTACTATATTTGGAATTTTAGGCTATAACAAACCCTACTTCTCTTTTGGTTGCGACCTTTTAAATACTCCTCCACAACAAACTTATGCACTAAACTACATCAACGGTGTGTATCAATACACAAAAAATGGCTACACAATGCAGTTTGATGGAAATAGAGTAACAGGCATTTATAGTTTGAAAGACTTACTGATGCAGCACAATCTTCTGGGAAAAGTGCCTGAACAAGCACAAATGGAACAAGAACTAAAGGCTATTATTTACCAATATATGTACCGTATGGTAAATAACGAACTTAGATAAGTGCTGTATTTGATTAGAAAATTCCACAAACAACATGTCTTGTTGTAATAAAGAGACAACACTAAGTTATTATGAATATATAAGCTGATAAAGAAAACCTTTATCAGCTTTATTTTTTGTTCAATTCTTAGTAGATAAGTATTAGGACTTGATTTCTTAATATCTTTAACCTGTTTTACGTTTGCTAACCACTAAAATAAGTACAGCGGCAATAATAAGCACAAAACCAATTACGATAGGAAACGTTATTGGTTCGCCAAAAATAAGTATTCCCACGCACATAGCCGTTAGAGGGTTCGAATACTCTAACACAGCAGCCATTGTACTGCTTATTTGTTTCAGCGAAATAATAAGCGTTATGTTACTTATTGCTGTAGGAATTAAACCTAACAGGAATAAATGGAGAAGTTGGCTATGCGTTTCTATAATATCTATATGTCCCATAGTGAAAGTGCCATATAAAGTAAGTATGAGCATAGCAAAAAAGAAAATATAGAATGTAAGTTTTAGCGATGGCATCTTACGAATACGCATTCGTGGGAATGTTACCATATAAACAGCATAAAGAAACCCTGAAGCAAGAAGTAAAAACAATCCGGTTACTCCCTTCATACTGCCACCACCATCGAGTATTCCTGAAAGGAAAAACACACCAGCAACTGCAATTGCAATAGAAATGGCTGTGGTTACAGATAGTTGTTCGTGCAAAAATACCACTGAAAGCAAACAAGTCCATACTGGATACGAGAACAATAGCGTTGTAGCAATGCCACTTGCCATATAATTATACCCCTCTATAAGTGTGATAGACGATGCCGAATACATAAGAGAGAGAAACAATATGCGCAAGAAATCGCCAAAAGCAAGCCACATTCGGGTGCGATGAAACATAAGCATTCCCAACATTGCAAGACAACCAAAGGCATAACGATAAATTAAAACAGATGTAGAATGCATACCTGTAGAAAGCACAGGTATAGCAAATAGCGGAATTAGTCCAAATGTAATGCCTGATATGCTGGCATTTAAAAATCCTTTTATTGTAGCTGACATCTAACGATTTGTTTTTATAGAAATAAGGCTACAGTTGCCATAGTGTTCACAGCTTTTTGTGTAGCACTAAATTATCTTTATTCCTTGCAGATAGTAAAAATTCTATTCTTGGCTTATATTTTTACACTAATATCTATCTATACGTAGTTTTAAACATACGAATATTTGGTGAAAAAAAGCATAACAATATTGTGTCTTTTGCCGCATTTTTGTGTATGCAAAGTTACGAAGTTACTCTACAATAACCTTATAATATAGGGCATATTTTACTTTTATGGCAAAGAAAGTAAGTAAAAACAGAAGATATAAGAGTAAATAATAGAATTTATTAAAAATAATATATTGTTATATCAAACCAATTAACTACATTTGCACTCGTATAATTTTGTTTGATAACGTATATGGCAGGTGCAGCCTTTATATTACGTATAAACAAACAGAACACAGAATGAAGATTAAAAATAAAATACTCTACGGAATTGCATACAGCTTCTGGTTCGTCCTATCGCTGTTGCCATTTCGTATTCTTTTTATATTGTCCGACTGTCTATATTTTATTGTTACAAAGGTGGTGAAATATCGCCATAAGGTAATTAGGAAAAACCTTAGAGAAAGCTTTCCTGACAAAACAGATAAGGAATTGAGCGATATAGAAAAAGAATTTTACCATTGGTTTTGCGATTATCTTGTAGAAACCATTAAGCTAATGACAATGTCGCCTACCACACTTCGTAAAAGAATGAAATTTACGGGAATGGAAAAATTCAACGAAGTGCTGAAAAATGGTGGCTCATGTGCTGTGTATTTAGGGCACTATTGCAATTGGGAATGGATAACATCTATTCCTTATTGGATACCAAACAACGTGCAATGTTGCGAACTTTATCACCCTTTAGAGAATGAAACCATAGACAAACTATTTAAAAAGGTGCGCGAAAAACAGAATGCTCTCTGTATTCCAATGCAAGAATCGTTACGAAAAATTATAAGCTTTAAACGCAATAGTAAGTCGATAGTTGTGGGATATATTGCAGACCAAACACCTCTTTGGTGGAATATACATCACTGGATAGACTTTCTTCACCACGATACACCTGTGCTTACTGGTGCCGAACGTATAATTCGACATACTAATCAGGTAAGTTTCTACGGATATATGCGTAGACCTAAACGCGGATATTATGAATGCGAAATGAAACTTATGACCGATTGTCCAACCAAAACTTCAGAATTTGAAATAACAGATATATACTTCCGAATGCTCGAAGAAAATATAAAAAATGCGCCTTGCTACTATCTGTGGAGTCATAACAGATGGAAGCGGACACGAGAAGAATTTAACGAAAAGTGGGAAGTTGTAGATGGAAAAGTATTAAGAAAAGAAACAAATAAACTAATTCAACAGTTTTATAACAAAGTATGAATATGCCAAAAATAAAAAGACGAAAAAAACGCATAAGTCCTGAAACAAAGAAATGCAACACATTATATTGGGCATTTTAAAAGCCATAGATAAGGTTTGCAGAGAGCATAATTTGCAATATTTTATGATTGCTGGCACAATGTTAGGTGCTGTACGTCATCAAGGTTTTATTCCATGGGACGACGATGCAGATGTTGCATTGCCACGTCCAGACTATGAAATTCTGTTGAAACACGCTAATGAATGGTTGCCTAAAGAGTATGAACTTGTAGATTATGAGAAGAATTGCCATTATCCATACCAATTTGCACGCATACAAGACAAACGAACTACTTATATTTTACGCCGTAGTTTCAATTTCTTAGGTGGTATTCCTGTAGATGTATTTCCTATTGACGGAATTACAGATAACAAACTTGCCTGTAAGTTCCATTATATGCGCTATAACTTTGTAAACAAACTACTTTATTATTCGCAGCGCGACCCCTACAAACACGGTAAAGGCATAAGTTGCTTGTTTTATAAAAACACTACAAAAAAATATTTTCGTCACAAAAAATACATCGTGTTCTCACCAAAATTCAGTCGCAATATTCTTATATAAATAGTAAATTGGCAGCCGACCACGACAATCGCCCCGAACGAGGTATACTTCCAAAAGAAGTTTATGGAACACCCACACCTATTATGTTTGAAGGTGTTGAACTTATGGGAGTAGCGCAGCCCGATGCATATCTTTCTTATTGTTATGGCAATTATATGGAGTTACCAAACGAGATACCTCCACAGAATTTTCGCTATATGGATATGAATTTGCCGTATAAAAAAACTATAAAGGCTCTGCTTCAATGAAGAAGTCGTAAACTCTGAATTTTCATTTATAAGAGCTAATAAGAAACAAAAAAGGCAAGTAGGAGGGGCAAGAAATGTTATAAACCAATTATTGTTTTTAAATTGGGGAGTAAATATTTTGTAATTACAAAATGGAGAAACAATAATAAGAAATTTGAAAAAAGTATAATTATGTTTTTCTAATTTTTTTATTATAAATTAAAGCAGAGTATTTTTTTATGGTGTTAAATATTGATAGGTTTTATTCGCTATGGTGTCATCATATTTCTGGCAATACTCTCCTTACTTTTGTTAAAAAGTAAATTACTTTGCTCAATATTAAAACACATCTGCAAAAATAATGAACATATTGAACAAAAATACCTTTCGTAGCCCATTGAGTTGGCTTTGATTTATGGGCTAATTATATTTGTTTTGCATTATTGGTTATATTTATTTTCTGGAGAAAAAAAGTAAAAGGTATAGTTTGTTTTTATGAGGTAAAAATGTGTTATGGCAAATGTATATCAGGGCGGATATAGAACAAACAAGAGGTGCTTACAAAAACACCCATCTGTTATTCTAAATCTATGTGTTCCACTTCAATATCATTGGTTACAAATATGCGTGCAACCTCTTTAAATTTTTCGGCATTTTCGGTGGTGTAATAGTGTGCAGTTCCATTTTTTGTACAGCGAGCATCTATTTCTGTATGACGTGTTAGATAGTCTTTTAAACTTTCTGCAACATATTCGCCTTGCGATACTATTTTTATGCCGTCAGGAACATATTGTTTTATTTTTGGCATTAAAATAGGATAGTGAGTACAACCCAAAATTAGAGTATCAATATCGGGATCTAACCACAAAATATGGTCAATTCTCTTTTTAACAAAATAATCTGCCCCTGCTCCTGTAGCTTCATTATTCTCAACAATAGGAACCCATAACGGACATACTACTCCCGTTACATCTAATTCGGGCCAAAAGTTTATTTATTTCAATGTTGTAACTATCGCTTTTTATGGTTCCCGGTGTAGCAAGAATACCAATATGTTTTGTTTGGGTAAGCTTTCCTACTATTTCAGCTGTAGGACGAATAACACCAAGTACCCTGCGTTGTGGGTCTATTTTTGGTAAATCGTTTTGCTGAATGCTGCGAAGAGCCTTTGCCGAAGCAGTATTACAACCAAGAATTACCAACTGACACCCCATTTCGAATAGTTTTAATACAGCCTGACGGGTGAATTGATATACAATATCGAACGAACGTGTACCGTATGGCGCACGAGCATTATCGCCAAGATAAGCATAATCGTATTGTGGAAGTAGCTCGCGAATAGCTTTTAATATAGTAAGTCCACCATATCCTGAGTCGAATACTCCTATTGGACCCGGTGTTTGTGTTAGCAATTTGTTCATACTTTTATTGCAAGGCAGTTTTTAAAGCAACAGTAATATCTTCGCCAACCATATTGTTTACGTATGGCAGTGCATTATTATCGGCATTTAGAATAAAAGCGTAACCACTTTCTTGTGCCATTTTAGCTATTGTTTTTTTTAGTTTTGCATGCACTGGTGCGTATATTTGTTGTTCGGCTTGTTCAATTAGTCGGTTAGCTTCCTTTTTAAAACGTACGCATCTAACAATTCTTGCAATTCAGCCTCGTTTTTAATATAGATGGTGCAAGTTGCGTTGTCCTTCTAAAAATTCCTCGTATTTAGTGTGAAATCGTTTTCAGACCGTGTTGTTTCTGCATCGTATTTTGCACGAAGATCGTTAATACTACGTGTAGCTGCAGCATATTCGGGCATAGATTTCAACACTTCGGTATAATTGAAGTAGGCAAACTTTAGTGTGTTTTGTGTTGTGTCGTAATTGTAATGACGGCAAATGCAAGACAAACGAAGATTTTTTATCATAATTGCATACTTATTTTTTGTTATAAAAAGACCACAGCAAGAACAAGTTTTTGCGGTAGTCTACTCTTTCCATAAAGCATTAATGGCTCTGGAGAAAGGCATAACGGGGCAGACGCCCACTTCAATGTCAGAGTTTGCAGCGCCGTACGACATTCTTATATCGCCACTTCATTTTGTGACTGAGCTTTAACTTCTGCAGTATATCTTTGCTAATGGCTGTTAATATACAATGGTTGTAGCACCTTTCCATAATATAACATAGCCACGAAAGTTTAGCTACAATTTCAAAATGGCTTTACGTACTTTATCGATACTGGACCCAACTTTTTGTTGTTGTTCGTTAAAAGCCTTCTGGTTGTCTTGAGCGTTGTTGGTTTTAGTGTACATATCCTGAAGAGCTTTTCAGTTTCAGCGGCATTTTGTAGCGATACATTGTACTCTTTGTTTTAATATTATTCCTCTGCTTTGCGTTGCAATTCGGTCTGCATATCGGTAAGTTGTTTCTCGTATTCCTTACCTTTAGCCTCTAATTCTTTTTTTGAACATTAGTAGCTTCTGGCAATGATAGCAGAGAGCTTGTGAATCGATATGACCAAATTTCTGTGCAAATAAACTCATAGAGCACAGAGCATCAACATTAAAATAAGCTTTTTCATATTCTTTTTGTGTTTTAATTGTTTGTAAATTTCTATTTTTTGTTTACTTTATTTTATTTCTCTCAACTATTATTGGTTACCATAACCCAATTTTGCTAATACTTCGTTGCTAATATCTACCTTTGGCGAGCCATATATAATGCCAGAAGTAGAACTTGAACGGTCGATTACAAGACTATAACCACGTTGGTCGGCAACATCTTTAACAGCATTGTATATTTCGTCTTGAATAGGTGTAATAAGACTGGTGCGTTTTTGAAAAGTTCGCCCTCTGGTCCAAAATACTTACGCTTTAAGTCGGCTGCTTGTTTCTCTTTCGCCATAATAGCTTCTTGTTTCTTTTCTTCTGTTCTTGCGAAAAGGAAAACAACTTCGTTCTGATAATTCTTATACATTGTGGAAGCTTCGGTGTTAAGTGCTTCAACTTCTGCCTGCCATTTCTTACTAACCTGATTTAATTGTTCGTTGGCACGCTCGTAAGCAGGAATATTGCTAAGCAAATATTCCATATCTATGAGTGCAAATTTCTGTGCATGGGCTGCAATAGACGCTACAGCCATTAAACAGAATACTATAAACTTTCTCATTGTTAATATCTTTTCTTGTTATTTATGTATGCTGCCGCTAAAAGCGTAGCATTGTTAAGTTGTTAGAATTCTTGTCCCAATATAAAGTGGAACTGACTTCCTCCTCTTTTTCCAAATACTTTATCGAAACCGTATGCCCAGTCGATACCCATCATACCAACCATTGGAAGGAAAATGCGTACACCTATACCTGCAGAACGTTTTACATCGAATGGATTAAACTTAGAAGTTTCTGTCCACGCATTACCAGCTTCTACAAAACCAAGACCATAAATGGTGGTATTACCCAAAAGGAATGGATAACGAAGTTCAAGAGTCATACGTTCGTAAGCATAACCTTCTCCGTGTTGTGTAAGTTGTCCGTTCTCGTAACCTCGTAAACCAATAGTTTCTTGTGCATAATTAGAAGAGTATCCACTCATACCATCACCTCCCATATAGAATGTTTCAAATGGACTCTTTTTATACTTGTTGTAGCTTCCTAATAAACCAAATTCTATACGCGTCATTAGCACGAAACATTTGTTGCCATTATTGAGAGCAGTAAAGGTACGTGCCTTAAACTTCCACTTATGATATTCTACCCAACGGTATTTTTCTTGTTGTTCTTCCTGATAAGTTGCTGAAAAACGGTCGTTGGCAAGATGTTTATAATCTTTCTTATCGAATTTAGACCATGGTGGTGTAATTGATAACGAGGCAGAAAATTCGGAACCTGTACGTGGATATAGTTGGTTGTCGGTAGAACTACGATTGAGTGTTATGTTCAAACTTAAATTATTGGCTGTACCATTAGACATTACAAAGAAATAGCGCCAATTCTTTAAGATATAACGTTGGTAAGATAATTGTAAAGACAACTGGAAATAGTCGTCTGGCCATCTTAAACGTTTACCCCAACCAGCATAGAAACCCCATATTTGAATGTATTTATCTGGATCGAGATAATTTTTCAGTGAGTTATTATAATTATAATTTCCTACACCATACATATAGTTATAATAATTCTCCATATAACTACGGTTGTAATAGCTGGAATTTAAATCGGTAGATTTAGAAAAGTTTGCACCTAATGTAAACTGAATAGGGCGTTTTTCCACCAAACCAATTTGTTGCATATTGTAAACCATACGATTGATAATACTTACCATTAGTTTGAGCATTTAACGACATAGTTTCACCATCGCCAATAGGTAAGAAACCTCTGTGATCTTTATTCTTTTTCAGCAGATTTGCTATAGAGAAGTTATTCAGTTTTAAACCTAATTGTAGCAGAGCACCCATCTGTCCCCAACCTAATGACATTTGAATTTGGTCGTTCGATTTCTGTTTTAAGTTCCAGTTTATATCTACAGTACCATCTTCGTAATTTGGTTTTGGTTCTGGATTTACCGACTCTGGGTCGAAATGTCCCATAGAAGCTAAATCGCGTGCAGTACGCATTAGTGCAGCTTTAGAGAAAAGATCGCCCGGTTTTGTACGCAATTCACGACGAACTACATTTTCGTATATACGATCGTTTCCATTAATGCGCACACGTTTAATACGTGCTTGTTGTCCTTCGTAGATACGCATTTCCAAATCTACAGAATCGCCAACAATGTTTACTTCTGTAGGGTTGTAAGTTATAGAAGAGATAACCGTGGTCCCAATATTGGTTACCAACAGACGATTCATCTTCCGACAAACGTTTATTAAGATATTTCTGATTGTAAACATCACCTTTCTTAATGTCGAGTAATGAGTTTAAGAAATCTGTAGAATAAACAGTATTACCCACCACGTGATATTACGAATATAGTATTTCTTTCCTTCGTTTACTTTAACATATACGTTTACATGTTTATCGTCTGCATTCCAAATACTATCTTTTAAAATAGCAGCATCACGAAAACCATATTCGTAATACTTATCTATTAAATGCTTTTTATCTTCTGCCCAACGTTCTGGAGTAAACTTTTTAGCTTTAAGAAGAGTGAAAAGTTTTCCTGCTTCGTTTGTTTTAGTGAAAGCTCCTTCTTAAAGAAAGTTCCTTTTATTATTTTATCGGATAGTTGTGCATTACCGTCAATAAAAATATGACGTACCTTTTTCTTTTCTTTTTATCTACGTCTATATCAAGAATAACCTGATTTTTGCAGTAACATCATCGCGTTGTCTAATTTGCACAGTGGCATCTTTATATCCTTTATCATCGAAATACTTTTTTGCAAGTATCTGAGCACGGTCTATCATGTTAGGTGTTATTTGTCCTCCTTTCATAATACCTAACTTCTGTTCCATATCCTCGCGTTCGCTTTTCTTTAATCCATTATAGTTAATGGTAGAAATGCGTGGACGTGCCTTTAGATAGATATGAAGATATGCGTTATCTCCTACCAAAGAATCTACAGCGATTGAAACATCAGAGAACAAACCATGTTTCCAATAGCGTTTTTACAGCATTTGTTATAGCTGTTCACTGGAATTTCTATATCCTGTCCTACAGACAATCCTGATATTCCTATCAAAACATAATCTTCGTAGCCATCTACTCCCGACACAGATATACCAGCTAACTTATATGTTTGTGGATTTGCGGCGTATGAGATGATTGGATTTACGATCTTCTGTTGGGCTTTTATTTGCAAACCAAAGCTAAGAATAAAAGCTAATAGTATTAAGACCTTTTTCGTATTACTCATTTATAGCGTATCTTATTTGTTTCTTTGTTCTGTTTCTATTTGTTTCTCTGTTTTTCCGAAACGGCGTTGCCGTTTTTGATAGTCGGCTATTGCTATATGCAAATCAGCTTCGTTGAAGTCTGGCCAATAAGTATCGCAAAAATATAGTTCCGAATAGGCTAACTGCCAAAGTAAGTAATTGGAAATGCGATACTCTCCTCCTGTTCTAATCAATAAATCAGGGTCGGGCATAAAGTTTGTACAAAGATGTTTTATTTATAATATTCTCGTCGATGTCTTCTACTTTCTGCTCGCCTTTTTGTACTTCTATTGCTATTTGTTTTGTTGCTTCTGTAAGTTCCCATCGTGCTGAATAACTTAGTGCAACAACCATAGTCATAGCATTGTTGTTTGCTGTATGTTCTATCGTTTCTTTCAGCTTTTCGGCAACGGCAACAGGTAAACGTTTAATATCTCCGATAACTTGGAAGCGCACATTATTCTTCATAAATATTTCGTCTTCAAGAGAAGTCAGCACTAATCCCATAAGTGCAGCTATTTCATCTGACGGACGATTCCAATTCTCTGTAGAAAATGTGTATAATGTTAGGTATTTCACACCTAATCGTGTGCATTCTGATGTTATTCGACGCACAGTTTCTACTCCCGCTTGATGTCCATACGATCTTGGTTTATTGCGTTCTGTAGCCCAACGTCCATTGCCATCCATTATTATGGCAATATGTTGTGGAATGCGTTTCATATCTAATTCTTCTACCATATTTTTCGAAGATTGTTTTTATTTCTTTATTTATAGATGCGATAAACTGGAAAGCTACATCTTACTCGTCTTCGTTATGACACGTTCTACATTTAGCCATAAAGCTATAAGTTACGGTAAGTTGTAAAGTTGAATAACAGTCGGTATTCTTAAATGCTCCACTACTTTTTATATCGTATGGATCCTTTTGTCCGTCCAATTCATCAGATAAACAAAAGTGCATAGCCCACTCCAATCCAATATTTGTTCGTTCGCCTAATTTATATTTAACACCTATTCCTATTGGGACATTTGCAGAGAATGCCGATTTTTTTGCTCCGTTCTTTATTTGTACATAAGTAGCACCTAATCCTCCAAAAACAAAAGGAGTTAAACGTTGCGCTCCTCTATATTCTCTTCCAGTACCATAAGGCCAGAAATTGTATTCGTATGTAGTTCCTACATCTATTAATGTATTGTTAAACTCGTAAGGTGTTGTAGCAAATTTTGGGTAATAGGTTTTGATATCGCTTGATTTTCCCTTTATCTTGCCATACGAAATATTGAATTTTAAGCCCATATACGGATTAAATGCATAACGTGCTAATACAGTTCCCATTGGCTGAAGGTTTTTTGTTAGCGAACTATTAAAGTCGCCTAAGTATCCCATCATTCCTATTCCTGCACCCAATTCCATTCTGTACTCTTCACCATCTTGTGCCTGAATAGGAACATAAGCTAAGAGGAACAATATATAGAAAAGGATACGTTTCATTTCTTTTATTTTATAGTTTGACAGTTTGCCCGATAGAGCCTTATAGTCATTAATAACTTCTTGTAAATTCGGTTTGTTGTTTACTCCAACCTTCGCTGTTTAATCTGCCTTTCCAAACCTTATTGCCACAAACAATCCAAATATATCTCTGACTGTCTGCTGCTATTGCAAAGTTTCTTGATGGAGTTTCTGTTGGATAAACATAATGTTTATTGGTTGTCCAAACTATGCCATTGTTTATACTTTCTTTAATTGGAGCAAACTTGCCATTGTCTGTAACTCCAAATGCCATAGCCTTATTGTTGTAATAAATCACTGATAGATGGTTGTATTTAGGTAGTTGAAACTCACTACTTACTTCGGTTTCAACAAATGACCATTTGTAACTTGTAGATGTACTCGTACCATCAATTAGTTTAGTCCATGCCACTACGAAATTGTTGGTTGTATTTGTGCCGAAAAGTGTAACTCTACTTATTTGGTTATCTGTAGCCGATGGTTGATATATAAAACCAATGCCGTTGGTTGGCAGATAAGAAGAATTTGCATCTAATGCTTCGTTAGTCCAACTTACACCATTATCTTTCGATACCATAAGCGTATTACTATTCGATAGTGCATACAGTTCTGTTGCTCCTGCAGCTACTAATTGTTGTAGTGGAGCAGTACTTACCGTAGTCCAAGTTACTCCATCGTTCGAATGTTTAATTTGTCCATTGTCAAGCAAAAACATTCCATTTTCAGTCGCAATTACGCTTTTATAACTTGTGGCACCGAATGTTGTTGGAACTTGTGTCCACGTGTTTCCATCGTTCTCTGCTGTGAAGTAACATATAGTTTGACTTCCTTTTTTGCCAAACACATACATTTTTTTATTATAACTGACCATTTTCACATCATCGAATAATGCAAAATTTGTATTATCGTTAAGTGTGTTCCACTTAAATTCGTTACCACGTTGCTTGTGTACATTTACTGTTATGGTGTATGTTTTGCGATATTCTCCATTCTGTGAGTAAACTTCGATAATGCGTGGTTGTGAGAAATCGATAGAGTCGTTCTCTTTATAAGGCGTTGCTGCACCAATGGTAAGCGGTCTTATAAATATTTTTCCATTACTCTTGGCAGTTATGTTTGTAAGCACTGCTTTTGCTCTTGTTCCATAGGGCAATGAATCTGGGTTGTAGATAGTTCCATTATTCTGATTTATATAGAACCTATATGTTGTGGGCTTATACTTGGTAACAACAACAGTATCTTTTCCAGCTGCATTTACTGTATCGTGTAGAATTTTTACTTCCTTAATAGAGAAAGCAACAATTGCTGTGGCTTTCGAACTATTATCTGGTACTTTTTCTTCTTCTTTAAAGCAAGATGTTAGTGCAAGTGCCATTGTTAGCATTGCCACAAGGGAATATATCTTATGTTTCATCGGACAATAATTATACTATATTGTGTGCAAATTTACTTAGAATTCTTTAGATACTGCTCACTTTTGATAGTTTATTATGTAAATTATTGTTTTTAATGCCTATTTTTAAGTTCTTTAAGTAATGCCTAATCATCTAAATAACGTAAGTCTGATGACCATTGTATTCCCGATCAAAAATCTTACAGGCCACTGATAGACAAGAAATATCGGAAGATTGATGCTTTTATCTATTCTTTAATAACGAAACAGCTACGCCCATATTCCAGCTGTGAATGCTCTTTTGATTGTACAATAGGTATTCATTTCTGTCTTAATAGGTATAATCAGTAAACAAATAAATATTTGGTGTGAAAGCATAGTTTATATTTACTTGCCCATTGAAAGCAATTCTTGGTAAACAAGTCAAAAATTTAACTGAGCAAAGTTTGGCTGGGTAAGATTCTTTCTGTAGTTCAATTGGAAGAACCAATTATCGTTCGGTCGATATTTTATAGTAACTACAGGAATGTAACAAACCCGAGAAAATTTGTTTCGTTAAGTACAAACATAAGTTTTTTGCACAAAGGTAGCATAATCGCTATAGTAGGCAAGGCGGATAGTATAGTCATTCCCTTAAAAGCCGAATATTAGGCTTTTAAGGGCTGACTATTTAATAACATCTATTCTTTTAAGGATTTTCGAAACCTCTTTATCTGTACGTAAATTTATGTTTATCTGCTACTTCGTTGTCGGCACAATGCCTGCATCAGTATCAGAGTTATGAATACGTTTGTTCACCTCAGAGCTATGCTTTCCAAAGTTCAGGTTGAAATGAAAGTCTATGCCAAAAACCTTACATAGATTTTTCGACCATACCATTTGATTGTAAGGAGCAAGGTGGGAAAGATTCTCTACAGACATTTCATAACGTGAACTGAAGATGTTCTGCAACTGGAGTTCTACACCCATTTTTCCCTATTGTACCCAAAGACTATACTATGTGATTTCTCATCTTTGTTAAGTGTCTCCCCCCACAGGCTATGAAAACTTGTCTCAAGATTGGCGCCTACATACCAATTCTTGTACATTCCCATTAAGTTGGCACGCAAGCCCCAATTGGTATGTGTATGCGTATAAGTATTGCCATTGCTGATATAGCGATTGACAAATGGGGCTAATTGAATGGATATATAATCCTTCCAAGGTTGTATTTTTAGGTTTATTTGAGAGTTTAGACGATGGAAGCCCCTTTGATTGGCATAACTCCTAACATAGAGGCCATTCGAGTAGGTTGTTTCTTCCATATATGGTTTGTCGTCATAACTGTAACGGGTAAACCATTCTGCACTGATATACTTTGTTTCTACGCTAATTGATAGTTCATTAGAGAAAAATCTGACCGCCTGTAGATTTGGATTTCCACGGCGTATTTGGTAAATATCTATGTGTTGTTCAACATTGCTTAATTCGGCAAGTGAAGGTGCGTACCCTCCCATATAGGCTTTATAGCGTATTGACAGATAATTGTTGAAACGATACCCCAGCAGAATAGTCGGGCGAAATATATATTTTACCTGTTTTGCATTTCCTTGGCTAACATAGGTTCTCATAGCACCTACACCTACCATATAATCCAGTTTCCCTAACTTTGAGGCCCATTCTCCAAAAGCATAACTCTCACCTGTATTCATCTTTACACTTGAGGATGTATTTCCATCGTATGCATTTCTTGTGTACATCTGCTGATGTCGCAGACCGAATGACAACCGCGAATACTTGATTTTCTGCTCGTAAATAACTTCAGCTATAGCCGAATATTTATTACCATCGACATGAGATGTTATTTCTTGTACAGCATTTCCCTGAGATTGACGATATAAACGGTCGTTTTTAGTATTGATATATGTTCCTATCAGGTCAAAGAAAAGATGCTTATCCTTGGAAAACTCATGTTGATAATAAATATCTAACGATGGATTGTTGCTCCTTGACTTGGTGCGGTCCATGATATCGAATGTGTTGCTATCCTGGATAAGTTTGGAATTTCTATCAGATACCGCATGCGGCGTATTGTTATATAAATCACGAAAAGTAACACTCAATATGTTTCCGCTATTTATGTAATCGTATCCTATGGATAGATTGATGTTATCATATCGTGCCTTTGTCTTTTGCCCTATCTCATAGTTCCTGATACTGGGTGTCGTTGCATTGAAAGTTTCTATATTTTCACGTAACCAGTTTATATCACGCCGATTCCAGTTTACAGATGTCTTGAAGCTAGACTTACCTATATGATAATTACCCGATAGCTGATAATCTCCTATACCTAAAGGATTGATAGTGTTCACCAACTCTCCGGAGATGCTCCCTCCATTCTTCTTTTCCTTTAAGATAATGTCAATTACAGCAGCTACATTTCCATATCTTAGACCGGGATTATCATAGTATTCTATTTTCAATATATCTGCCGGCAAGAGAGCCTTCACCTCCTGTATCTCTGCCTTTACACCATTAATACGCAATTCTACGGCATCCCCTATCGTGGTAGTTACCTTACTGTCAAGCGTATTCACTGAGATGCGTGAAAGCTGAAGATGCTGCAACAAATTAAAACCATTGCTTGATGTCTTTCGCTGAAGCTGATTAGGGATAATAATTTGTCGGTCAGCTTTCTGTGTTACGCTGTTGACTGTCACGGTTACGCCATTAAGCTGCTTACTATCTGGTTCCAACATTATTGTACCTACTGATAGGTGCTTAGAAATGTTTTGGCATTTAATTTCCTGCGTAGAATATCCAACAAAAGATATCCTTATTCTATAGTTTTCTCCTTCATGCGTATTCAGTTCAAAGCCACCATTCATATCAGTTACCACTCCACCAATCATCTTATTTTCGCTTTCACGAAACAACGAAACAGTTGCAGCTGGTAATGGTTGCTTGTTTTCATCTACTACCGTACCCGTAGTTTGTGCAGCAAGAATACCATAGCAGCCAGACATGAGCAACGTGAAATTTTTCTTTTTCATAGACATTATATTATTTATTATATGTATTGTCTTATTATAATTTTGGAGTCAACATCATGATATGCCGACAACTTTTCTTGTCTTTCGATGTTGCAAAGGTAATATTTTTTTTATTTTCACTACGCAAAAGTATAATTCTTAGTTGTTTGCTAAATTTAACATCAAAGTGTGATCATGTTGCTTTATAAATACAATCCTCATTTATAGTCTATTTAATTCAGTAGTTGATTTTTCCCCTCTATATTTATTTTTTTAGATGGATTTATTTGATAGCTTACTGTAAAGATAAAACGTACATCTATTAGCATCGTTCCATTTATTTAAAAATTATATTATTGGTATTTTTACTCCACTTTTCGCGACTTGTGTTAAATAAATTATTAACTGCAAATTTTAATCGTAGCTTTTTCATTAAAGAAGTCTTTTTACACAATAGAATGTTACAATTGAAATTCTGAGAGTAGAAGCTAAATCTGTATCTAAATTCCCACATGTATTAAAGCTCATATATACTCCTATTTGGAAATGCTTAGGCAGAGTTATTATATTATCGAATAGCAAGGAATAAATGGGCTTATTATATTTACTGTTATTGTAAACCAAAAAAAGGTTTAGTAAAATCTATTGTAAATGATGGTCTCCATATTTTTAAACCATATCGGTGAATAATATAAAGCAATATCAAAAGTTTGGTTGCTTTTTATATTCTGAGTATGAAAAATGGCAATGGAATCACTTCCATTGTATCTATCGTATACATACATAGTACTATTTTTCATAATAGAATAGTTTGCCATTACTTGAAAAATCATTCAGCCTAATGAAAAATGAAAAACATATTAGTTTTTGTGGTAAAAGATTAGAGTCCCACCCTCATATTCATAAGGATTATTATACTCAACTGAATTTCTAAGCATAAAATAACTTGGACGTAATGTCGTATAACGATATGCAAGCGTCATCTGTACATTATCGTTTTTATAATTAATGGCAGCAGAAGGATAAAAGCCTTTATCTTTCTGAGAATCCTTCTTTGAATTATTGCTATTGTTATAATAATTAAAAATTCATATATTCAAACCTAATTCCCATACTTATATCCCAGTGTGTACCAAAAGATTTTTTTCATATTCTGAGAAAAATGAATATAGTTGTTGTTTAGCTACATTGGAAGCAGGTAATAGGCTATTTTGCAAGGTTGTACCATCAAGTATTGAATAACGATTTTTTTATTTGTAGTAAATGCCCCATCTGTCCCAGATGTCAAAGTCCCACCAAATAAAGGATTTATTACCTTTGCACGATACGCATATAGCATATTATTACTATGATTCTTTGAATGGATTTCCTCGCTATTAAGAGAATAATCTTGCTTACTCTCATTAGACGAATTCATATAATCAAAGTCAACCTTTAGATATGCGTCTTTTGTAAAATAATAAAAAGAAATAACTATTTATATAATGACTGTATGTAACAGAATTTCTTTTATCGTTTGAAATAAAATCTTTAAGATGTCCCATATATTTAACTTCAACATAATCATTAGTTGTGAAAGTTTCATGGGGTAAAGATGTATACTTGTATATAGCACCTATTGCTAACTTATCTCTATGCTCGTAATTAAGTCCTACTGATCCGTTCCAAGAAAGAGCGTTAGTTTGCATATCTATGTTCTCATTTACCTGCTGAGTTAAAAAACTTCGATTCGAGAGCTGCTTAGCCTTAGATGATGTTCGATTATATTGTAAATCCGCAAAAAGGTCAAATTCTTTCTTGCGATATTTTATGTTTAGCCCACTATAATGAGACAAATTACGCTCCATACTTAAACCTGCATTAGCCAAACAACCAAATCCTTCTCCTATTGGTTTTGATGTGATTATTTTTATCACAGCACTTATCGTAGCATCATATTCAGCTCCAGGATTGGTTATGATTTCTACTCGTTTTATGTCAGAAGAATTTATTTGATTCAATTCGCTTAGATTACGCACCAATCTATTATTGATAAAGATTAAAGGCTTTCCTTTACCCAAAACACTAATATTTCCATTCTTGTTTATGATAAAGGGAAGATGAGATAACACATCTAAGCCATTACCAAGTTTACTCAATGGACCAGAAGCAATATTAGCAATAATACCTTTTTGCTGTATGTAAGTAGGTCTTTCTTTTTACTATAACTTCTTTTAGAATGTTTTCATTGGGCTGTAAGAAGAAGTTATATAAGGTGTCTTTAGGCATTATTTGCCTAAATTGGGTTTTACAGTCAATGTAACTTACCTTTATAATACCATTGGTTATAGTGTTTGGAATTATAAACATACCCAAAGAGTCCGTAGTGGTTCCTGTTATAAATGCACTATCAGATGCAGAAAGAAGGGTAACGTTTACAAACTCCATAGGGTAAATTACTATCTTTTTCTCTTACAATTCCTTTTTATTTGTGCAAAAGTACAAAGTGAAAGCATAAGAAATTTTATAATTAATATGCTTCGTATCTTACTATTAGTATTCATAATTTCTTTTGTTTCTTGATTTATACGGCAAAGTTACTTCTTATCCAAATATCACCTATTACACTTTTGTGTAAATTTGCTCCTCTCTCTTTGTTTTTTACACTTTTGTGTATTCTTTTTGCGGTATTCCACATTAAAAATGTACTTTTGTAGTGAAATATATCAGAGAACCTTAGCACGTTTAGCATATATGACAGACATAAAAGATTTCTTTATAGCATCGAACACCGTGCATAATGCACCAGATTACGATTCAAATGTATTGTCAACATTGATTCATACAGTAGAGGCTTTTGCTCATGTAACCTATCAAAGTGTTTACTTGATAGACTGAGACCTCTGCAAAACCTACCATTCTTTCAACTTTCATCCGTATGCTCTTAGATGTATGACTATTTTCTGACCAACTGCTACCGTTAAAATTTGAGATAGACAAATAATATGAGGGGGCAGAGGTCTCTATTAATCGCGTTCTTATTGTTCCGTGCACCTTTTAGTAAAGTTTAATTGCAGTTCAATATAAACTTTTGAATCCTATCGAAACTATTAGGAATATATCGATGCCATACTAATTGAAGCTGTGTGTGATATGTACGTTTATGTTGGCATGATGCGGAAAACACATTTATATTAAATATTTTTATGTAATTAGGCTGACATGTTAGAAAAATATGCTAACTTTGTATTTTTACAGTGCAGTATCATGACAAAAACAAGCAGGGACTTGTGATAACATTTGGATCATTAGCTTTGTTGTTTCAACCATTTTTCAAGGTGGTGTTGGGAAGAACGGTATGGAATGTGGTGGATGTATTAGTAGCAATATTCCTTGTAGGGTTGGTTGTTTTTGAGTCAAAAAATGATAAATAAAGTATTTACGAATATATGTTAAGTAAAAATAAACGCTTGTCGTTTAAATAAAGTTTGGTTTATAGCTTTTCAAATTTCCAATGACCGTAAATGATCTTAATAACAAGATTTAAAGGTCAGTAGTAGGTCTGCAATCATCATCATGAAACAAGTACTATTTATTATATCAATAGGTTTTGTCGTATTATTCGCAAGGTGCAAACACTCGGATGTAAAACCGCAAACGAATAAGAAATCAGTGGCGGCAATAGAGGCGAAGCAAACTGAGCCATCGAAAGAAGAAATAGACCTTGAAGAAGGACAAGAGAAGGCTGCGTGTAGAGCCGCTGATACAACGGGACTAGACCCTCATAGTCCTTATTGGTATGATCCCACTATTTCTGAGCCACAGTTCTCGGAAAAATGGAGATACGATGATGTATTTCCCACGGAAAAGAAAAGGCGGACATTATGTTGTGCCCGAGGGGGTAACGTATCTCCAAGAAAGGGTATTTCAATGCTGTATGAAAGTTCGTTCGATTATATTTCCAAAATCATTGAAACACATCGAAATGGCGGTGTGTGATAACTGTCCACAGCTAAGAAAGGTTGTGTTTAAGAGCCCTATTCGTGAAGTGCCGTTCCGTGGATTTACGTATTGTCGCATGCTTAGAGAGTTCCATATAGTGGACCGATGGCCTCCAGTGACATTTTACGAGGGGTATGAAAACGCAGAAGAAGAGGAGTGGTTTTATACTTTTGGTGGTGTAAACGCGAAAAAGTGTGTAATCTTTGTTCCTAAAGGATGCGCCAAAAGATATAAACGGCATAGACTTTGGAGGCGATTTAAACATATCGTAGAAGAATAATGTGGTATGTGGGGAATGTGATGGTCTGTTATGAATAATTCTTGCACAGTGATAACAACCCCATCACCCTCGTTTCCAATAAGATAAAGAGAGTATTCTCCTGCCTATACTTTATATTTCTCTTCCAACAACCATTCTAAGTCCGAAGCTTTGTAGAGGATTTTTCCTGCAAATTGCGTGTAGGGTATAATCTTCCTATCGCGATAGTCCTGCAAGGTATGGGGACTGATATACAGCCACTCACACACTTCCTTGTCCAGTAGGGGTAGCAGAAACTCCTTCTGTGGTTGCAAGCATTGTTCCGACAGATACTCTATACATTTATTCTTTTCAAAGTAAGAGCAAATCATTGCCAAGCATGATGCCCCGCATTGCATAGAGTCACGTTGTAAAATCAAAGAAAATTTTTCTCATTTTTTTATTTTATAATCATAACCTGTCTATAATATCTTTAGATGCCGACTTCTTTGTTTTTATCCAATTTTAATTTCCCAAAGTTGTAATTTAGTTTAATCATCAGATATTGAGTGTCGAAATTACTATCCATCGTTGTGCGAATATTATTATATTCCATATCCCAAGTATTACTTCTATCTGTATGAAAAATATCATTTGCGACAACAAGCAGTGTCAGCCTTTCCTTCCACAATTGTTGCATATAGGTAAGATTTAATGTCCAGGAACTACGATGGTTGGTTACCATTCCAGAATATGCACTGTCAAAAGAACCGTCGAAAGCTAAAATCGAAGTCTTGCTTATTGGGCATTGGGCTGACAAATTCACATTGTAGCTGGGTTTGTTCCATGTTCGCTCCTCATCTAAAAAAGTAGCTTTCATAAAAGGTTTAGAGTAATAAAAGCTAATATCTCCCTGTATTGGTCCAAAGCTATAAGAATAAATAGCAGTAGCAACTATAGATGATGATTTGACAAAATTCACAGGTCGCCATTCAATATTTTTATTATCTATGCCATTGTCTTTCCAAAATGGCAACTCTATGATTTTGTCTTTGCTATGGTTATAAGCCACTGATGTCATCACATTGCCAATATTATAAGTTAATTTGATATTGTTAGTGATGCAAGGACGTAGCTGTGGGTTGCCCACTCTATAAGAAATGGCATCGTAATAGTCGATAGATGGATTTAAATTGCTATAAGTAGGTCGGCTTATATTCTGCCCTATTGACAGACCTATAGATGAATTTTCTGTTAATTCCCTATTCACCACCAAATTAGGAAATACCTTCCAGTTAATATCATCTACAAACACTCCTTTTTCCTGTGATTCTAGACGTCGTTTATCGGCTTCTAATCGTAAACCTAGTTGAACGAGAAACTTCTTTATCTGTTTAGAGTATGAGGCAAATGCACCATATAGCGTTTCCTGTGTTTTATAATCCTCTTCTTCACTATTGTATGAATACCCTCCATTATTCCTCATAGTAGACGTAAATGCGCCTATACTGAAATTTCCCCATTTTGCTTTTGTGCTGTATGTTAGTTTAGCACCTGCTATATTGTACATTCCTGAGCTACTTGTCTTTACCTCAGGAATCGCATTGGCAAATCCTGTATTCTCTGATTTGTAATGAGCGTAGTCTGCAATAAACCTAATAGAACTCATTTTATTAAATGAATATTTATAACTTGTTGGCGGAATTAATTTAATGCATATTTGACATGTCCTAGTGGTCTGTTGTTTATGTAGTTAATGTATTGCAGTACTGTAAACGTACTGATTTTTGGCAGTAATTCTTGCGAATAGTCCTGTGGTCTGTTTTTGCATAGTTCCTGATGAGCATGAGATGGTCACATAGTTGAGAGAAACAAGTCTCAATTCTTTTTCTAGCCTTCGCATAAGGTTTAAAAGCAGGCTTCCATGTCTTCATGTTTAATCTATACGGAACCTCCAGTTTGATGTGCGCAGATGAAAACAGATCTTGTTGCAGTTCTGCACTCAGATAAGCTCTATCAGCAAGAATACTGCACTCTGAAAAATTCAAACTTCACATCCTTCATATAATGTATATCATGAACATTAGCAGCCGTCAGGTCAAAATGAATGTATAACACCTCGTAAACCGCATACAGCGTGCAACTTATAACCATAATAATATACTCCTTGCGTGGCGCAGTAACCAAAAAGCTGGAGATTTATCAGGCTCGTCCTTGCCCATCTTACAGCGTTTGCCTCTTGAGAGTCTGCAAACCTCTATCGGTTTGGAATCTACACGAAATATTCCTCTGCACCATCCATTGCCTTTTGCTATACGCTTACGAATCATTTCACACAGCTGATATGTGTTCTTGCGACGGTCATTGAGCGGCGACGACTGATGAGATGACGAAAGTCCTTTTGGTATTCTTTCAGCCGGTCAAGAGGTTATTCTCACTGTCAATGCCGAGATGCTCAGCTGTCAGACTCAGGGCTATGACATCAAGGTCAGAGAAGCGAGGGACAACACCACGACGAGGAATATTTCCAAGGTCATTAACCAATCCGTAGGAGAATTTCTTGCATATCTCAAGTATTTTGACGAAATTTGCATATAAGTTGTGCATGGAGTTAAAGCAGATAACAGTATTGTTGATTATCATAAAGTTACTGATTTTTTTAGCGACATGTGCAACTTTTTACATTCATATTTCTGATATTTTATCTATTGATTAATTCCGCCAACGGGTTATTTATAGTTTATTCCTATGTTGTGGATATATGATACTCCACGTTTACCTTGAGTGTAATCCATGGATTGTGCATTCATTTTTTGTAATGTAGGCTCTGTTGTATGAGTATTTCCTATATTTCCAGAATACTGAATCCCCCACGACTGTTTGCTGGAAAGTGCCCAATTCATTGCATAGAACCAGGTTAGAGCACGCCCTTGCCCATGCGTGTGGCGTTCTTTGTTGCTATAAATGATACTTGTTGGTAAAAACACGCTCTCAGTAGTGTTGTCTATCTGAGTTGTATTCAGATATGAGAAACCTATGGAAAGTAAATTACTCATATTTTTAAATTTTTCATTTAATGTGAAATCTGCAACATTCATATAATGCCGTGCAAACAATGAGCCATTGGATATTTCTGTAGATAAGGTATTCTCTAATGCCTTGATAGTTGTTATATATACAACACCTTTACATGTTGCACTATATTCTACATTCGGATTTGAATCAACTATAATTTTCTTAATTTCAGAAGATGGTATTGTTGAGAGCTCTTTGACATCGACGGGTCTGCCATTAAGAACAAATGTTGGAGTTCCTCCTTCAAGCAATTGCAAATCTTTTGTCAAACCAGTATTTTTCCCAAGAACGAGTAGTAGCCTTTCCCATATATTTTAAATAGGAATTTGACACATTTACCTCTATTTTGTTCAAACCAACCTTAACAGTCGGGCGTCTTCCCTTTACAACAACCGCATTAAGGTCTGTAGAATTAGTCTTTAGCTGTATAGCTCCAATGTTTCCTTGCCTATTGTTTAAATAGCAAGGTTCATAACCAATAAAGGATATTTTAATAATATAGGGAACGTCAGGGGCTGCCAGCTCAAAAATGTCCTTGTTCATTAGTAACAGTCCCCTTTATCAATGTTGAGTCTTTTTACAGTAAGCAATAATACATTTGCACAAAGTAAAGGCTGTTGCTGTTCATCAATCACTTGTCCTTTGATATTTTGCGCAGTGAGTTGAAGTGATGAAAAGCTTAGTACTAAAAGAAAGATTATTCTATTCATAGCCTTGTATTATTTAATGTAAATTCTTCGAGAAAAAGCTTGCATGCCTTGATCGTCATAGAGATATTTCTCTTCTTCAAACACGGATTTGATATCCTCATTAACCTTTTCCTCTGTAAATGAAGATAAGTGATGGGAGTAATTTTCTCTGACCACAAACAGTGCTATTTCCAACAGACTCGTTTTGTCTGCCATGAAGATAGCATAGTCCTTAAATGTTGCAATCTGTTTTTCCATATTGTTTTTTGTTTCTTGATTTATACGGCAAAGATACTTCTTATGCAAATATCACCTATTACACTTTTGTGCAAATTTGCTCCTCTCTCTTTGTTTTTTACACTTTTGTGTATTCTTTTTGCGGTATTCCACATTAAAAATGTACTTTTGTAGTGAAATATATCAGAGAACCTTAGCACGTTTAGCATATATGACAGACATAAAAGATTTCTTTATAGCATCGAACACTGTGCGTAATGCACCAGATTACGATTCAAATGTATTGTCAACATTGATTCATACAGTAGAGGCTTTTGCTCGTGTAACCTATCAAAGTGTTTACTTGATAGACTATTACAGGCAGGAATTTCTTTATGTATCAGATAACCCTTTGTTTCTTTGTGGTCATACAGCAAAGGAGGTGAAGGAATTGGGATATAGTTTTTATTTGAAATATGTACCAGAAGACGAGCAAAAAAATGCTTGTTGAATTGAACAGAAGTGGTTTTAAGTTCTTTGATACTTTCGACAATGTTGATAAATACCAGATGTTCCATGTCATATCATTTTCATCTGAAGAGTGGAACAAAAAAAGTAAGTTGATTAATCACCAGCTTACTCCCATTCTATTGACAGATGAGGGCAAGATATGGATTGGTATGTGTGTCGTATCACTATCTTCACATAAAACAGTGGGGACATGTAGAGTTTCACAAGAAAGGGCTCACATAACTATTGGAAATATTCTTTCGAAGGGCATCGGTGGAAAGAATGTGATGGAATATCGCTCAAAGAAGAAGAACTTGAAGTGCTACGGTTGTCAGCAGCAGGGCTTACCATGACGGAAATTGCGAACAAAATGTGCCGCTCGTTAGATTCTATCAAAACCTATAAACGCCATGCCTTTGACAAATTAGGCGTGGCGAATATCCCGAAAGCTATCTCAAGAGCTACCTTAAACAAACTCTTCTGAAAATAATAACTTAAGGCAAAAGTGAAGAGATAGAATTTTTGGGAAAATAGTTCACAGGTTTTCCTGTAGCAAGATTGTACATTGCCGTTGTACATAAGCCTGCTGCAATCCATGATGCTATGGACAGTTGTGGAGGTGGTAGCATTTCGCTTTCTTCTCTATATTGAGTAACGATTTTTGTCCAACCACTCTTTAGGTTGATTCCAAAAAGCCCCGTGTCCGGTAACATACTCTGCCACCTTTAGTTCAAATCCTTTAGGTTCGTCTGCCAATTCTGATATGGAATGCCCCAATGGGTCTACAATCGTAACAAAGCCAGCCCAACCAAAGTTGTATGGGTGCAGTACTGGGATTTTTCTTTCTTTGCAAATCCTATCAAAGACAAAAGGTGTATCGTCCTTAAAGTCCAATGCATTGATAGCCACATCATGACCATTCAGCACCTCTTCGATGTTATCAGGAGTCAAGAACTCTGTATGGTAATCTATCTGCGCATCAGGATTGATACTTTGCAAACGCTCTGCCAAACATTCCGCCTTGTATCTGCCAATGTCATTCTCTGTATAGTTCTGCTGTTCAGGTTGCTTCGCTCCACCTTGTCTCCATCAACGATGGTGATATGTTCGAAACCAAATCTTAAAGCGCATTCAGCGATAATGCTGCCAATACCTGCACCACCAAGGAATATCTTATAATCCTTGATAATGCTTTGTTCTCTTTTGCTCACGTAGAGCCTGTTTCTGCTGTATCTTTCTTCCATAACGAAATAATTATTTTTAGGCAAATGTAGACGTAATAAAGCATATATGCATTACACAAAAGTGTAATAATCAATCACATTATTGATTATTTTAGATTTTATAACATAATCAGAGGCTATTGTCCGATATCCTGCAAGATGTGTGGGCTTATATACAACCACTCACATACTTGGAAAGCGAATTAGATTAAGCTGAAAGGGAAATGTTACAAGATGATGTAATACAATAAGTTACAGAGACAAAAATAAGATTTCAGAAAAAGCATTCGTTTGTTGGTCGCATTTTTAGATATCTGTCACTCTCGTCTCAGATATCTGAAACGCAACTGATAGATATCTGAAACGAACAAATATGACGTCATATTTTATCGTACTATACATAACAATTCAATCTTATGTTCATATAATGTTTGTGTATAAACAATCAATACAACTATTTTTGCATTAAGTAGGTGTTCACAATTAATTATCAATATATTTAAGCCCATCTCTCAGTCTGTCTATCCATTTCAACGAGTGAGTGTAGCGAGATATACGATAGTTGAGAGATGGTGGGATAACGAAAAAGTAACATAAATATATTGGTAAGGCAAAAACGAAAATAGGTACAAAAGCATATATGCGTTTAGTTTTTGAAAATCTAATTACCTACAATTAGGTAAATTAAGTAGAAAACAACAAAAGCATACACTCAATTCAACTATTTTTCATACATTTGCCTATCGAAGTTACATCTTAAAATAAATGTATTTATGAAAGAAAACAAAGTATTGATAAGCAGTTTGCCATCAGAATGCACCACTATTATTGTGGGACAAGATATGACAGCCGATGGCTCTATGATTGTGGCACGGTCGGAAGACTGGGACGCTATGGAAGCCAAAAACTATGAAATTTACGAGGATACCGTCGAAGGCGCAACGGAGTATGTAGCGAAAGACAGCCCATTTCGGTGCGAACTTCCTAAAGAAGCCTTAGGTTATGGCGCTTTGGCACCTTATTGCTTGCCAAACCATTGGGGAAGCGCAGGTTTCAACACGGCAGGCGTGGGTATGAGTGCTACTGAAAGCATCTTCAGCAGCGATGCAGTGCTGAAGTTCGATCCGCTTGTAGAGACAGGAGTCGCTGAAAACGCTGTATTCAATGTTGTATTGCCATACGTTCGCACAGCACGCGAAGGAGTAGAACGGTTAGGTATGTTGATTGAGAAACATGGTATTGCCGAAGGCTTCGGTATAGGCTTTGTAGACAATAAGGAAATATGGTACTTGGAAACTGCATGCGGACACCGTTGGTTGGCTTGTCGTATGCCGAAGGATAAAGTATTTTGTTACGAGGCAACCAGAGCCGCTTCCGCGATTACGACCCATTAGACTCAGAAAACTACATGGCATCTAACGACTTGCTGGAATTTGCTGAAAACTGCGGACTGTACGACCCAAAGAAAGGGAAATTCGATTTTCACGAGGTTTATGCACGCGACATAAAGCTCGACACCACTTACAACTATCCACGTGTATGGGGATTACAAAAAATGTTCTCGCCCGGCATAAAGAACGATGTTACTAAGAACACCTTCCCAGTTTATGCAAAAGCTGAACAGCCTATAAGCATTGCAGACATGCGCCGTGCTTTCCGCTTCCACTACGATAACACAGAACACGACCCTTATTTGCACAGCAATCCGAAAGAACCTTATCGTCCGGTATCAATCTTCCGTACCACTCAAACCCACATTTTGCAAGTTCGTCCCGAACTTCCACAGGCTATTGGCTGTGTAAATTATGTGGCTATGGGAATGGCAGATCTCGGCTTGTTCCTTCCGCTCTATCAAGGCATAACCTCTTATCCTGAAGCTTATATGAAGGGAACAAACGAGGCGAGTGTAGATTCTGCGTATTGGAAATTCCGTAAGGTAATGACTTTAGGTATGGTGAACTACAACAAATATGCACCCATTATAAAGGAAGCTTACCTGAAGTTTGAGGCAGAAACCGACCAACGACAGCGCGAAATGGAAGAAGAATATCTGCGAATTTACAAGACACAACCGTTACGTGCCAAAGATATGCTGCAGGAATTTTCAGACAGCATACTTATAAAAGGTATGGAACTTGCCGATCGTCTGCAAGAAAAACTCTTCACTCAGCTAACAAAGGATATACAAGCTGAATATCTTTTCCACGGTGCATAATACTTTATATTACTAAAGCGATTTATAGACGAGTAGGTGTGCTCAGACAATCAGTTGAGCACACCTATTTTTCAATACTAAATATAGCTTTACTTGTTATGCAAACTATTGCTAAGAAATAACCATATAAGGCAGATGAGTTTACTTTTAAAGTTGTTTTGTGTTATAAAAACAAAAGCACAAGTACGAACGATTGTTCCTGCATAGTTTTATAATAGAGCCTGTTTCGTTACACAATAAAATTAGTATTTGCAAGGTGTTGGTGATACAATAATTATATGCTTCTTTTTTTAGAGACAATTAAACGAACATCAAAATATTGTAATAAATACAATAATTTTGGCTGATGTTTGAAAATAAATGTTTATCTTTTGCATTATATTAGCTATTTACATTTAATAAACAGGATAAAATAATTTAGAATTAAACATTTATGAGTAAAATTGCATCAGGAATTGCATCATTCGTACATTTTATACTCGAATTAGCAGCATCGCTGAAAGGTATAGGTATTCATTTAGTACGCGTTGCAATCTTTATAATTTTTGTGTGGATTGGTGGTTTGAAATTTTGGAATTATGAGGCAGAAGGCATTGTTCCTTTCGTTGCTAATAGTCCATTCATGAGTTTCTTTTATACGAAGAAAGCGCCAGAGTATAAAGATTATAAGTTGAAAGAGGGAGAATTCGACAAAGTTAAACACGAATGGCACGAAGAGAATAACACTTATACCTTCTCTCATGGTTTAGGTATAGCTATTATGTCGTTTGGTATATTGACATTGTTAGGCATTTGGTTTCCTAAGATTGGTTTTGTTGGAACAGGGTTAGTAATAATAATGACTATAGGAACGCTGTCTTTTCTTGTTACCACACCAGAAGTGTGGGTTCCCGATCTTGGTAGTGGAGAGCATGGCTTCCCGTTATTAACAGGTGCCGGTAGATTGGTAATAAAGGACGTATGTATTCTTGCTTCGGCAGTAGTAGTCTTAGCAGATTGCGCGCAGCGAATACTTAAAACAACGATAGTATTAAATTTATAGCATAATAAAAGGGAGTAGCTTATAAGGCTCTCCCTTTATTGTTTTCTGTTGGTTATATCAAACAGATAGTTTTGTTTTTTAGTATGAAACTAAGTAGTGGGTCTTATACTATCGTTTGATGAACTTTACAGATTGGTTAGTAACATTAACAACGTATATTCCTGCTGTTAAGTTCTCGATATTGACTGTAGTTTGTAAACCATTTGCAACAAGACTGCGCATAGATGCACCTGTGGCGCTGAATATTTTGCAATGTTTTTCCAATAAGAGATGTAGGAATATTTACTATGAGCTGATTGTCTATAACGTTTGCTTGTAACGAATTGTTAGAAGAAGATGTAACATTGTTTATGCCATCTGATGTACCAACAGCTTCGTATGTTATCTCAGTTTCGTCGGTAGTTTCGCTTATCGGTGCGTGCTTAAAGAATTTTTCCATTGGCAATTCTTTAAAGAGTGTACAGTTAAGCGGACCTTGTAGTGCCCATTCTGCTTCAGTAGCTTCGAGCGGCATAAATGTTTCAGCGGCGAGTTTCTGTTTATCGTATTTAAACTCTTTGTTAAAGCCGTTGCTACTTGAGTGTATATCTATGTCGCCATCGTTATCGTAATGCCACGTCCATGATAATATTTGCTGTGATGTGTAATTAGGGCCAGGAACTTTCTTTATAGAAATACGCCGACCTTGTTCGTCGTATGTAAATTCTTCTTTCCATACCAATTCGTTGTTATCGGGATATATCTGACTGACACAGCTAACAAGTCCAGCATCATTATATTCAACTTTACAAACGCGTCCAACATTCTCTTCGAGTTTATCGGTTGGATAATCAAATTGGCGAATATCTACGTGGTCGAGTCGCATATTGTTGTCGTAAAAGAATTCCATTACAACGTCTTCGGTCAGTGTTTTCTCGTCAGGTTCTGTTCCGTGATGCGTAGCTCGAGTATATTCGGTTACATATCCATATTCGTTACGTTTATAGTTGTGTCTTGATGATATTATCGACTCACCATTTTCAGTTTTTAAAGCTTCTTCTTCTTTCTGAATCATATAGCCTTGCTGGTCGTAAGTGTAGTTGTATGCATATATCATAGGACCCTCACTTCTTTTGTATTCTTCCTTAACAAGGCACCCCATCTTGTCGTAGACGTAGTGTGTAATTTGTTCGTCTTCTGTATCTTTCCACTCCACAACTTTCGCCATTCTGTATTTGTATACAGCAGGGTCTGCTCTGAAATAGTTAGGAGCCATTTTTAATTTGTGCAGTGCTCACTTGTGATGTGGCAAAGCAATAGAGCTGCCACTGTTAAACGTAATAGTTTCTTCATTGTTATCTTTAATTATTGTTACTGATTAAATTTCTTTTAAAGTATATCGTATTCTTGCATAAGAAATACCGCTGTATTTCTTGTGCAAGTAATAACCTTCGAGGCAATTTGTCCTCTCTCTATATATATGTTATATTGTTATAGATTATTTGTTCTTAATGAACTTATATTTGAAGCTAACTTCTTTCTTTCGTCCAGTAGCGTCCTTTAAGCACTGTAAACTGAATGATTGCGTAGCTACCATCTTTAAATCGTACTAAGAATACAGGTGCCTTTTCAGGATCAGACTTCGACATAGTTAGTTCGTATTGTCCCATTGTGCCTTTTACTTTATGCATCCAATAGTAGAGTCCCATATTTACATAGCTCTTCATATACCCTAATACAGCAGGAACAGTCATCATACCTTTCATATCGTAGATGAGATATGCTTTAATGTCGCTCACCCATTTCACATTTGTAGGCAATGTCTTAATGGTTTCAATAGATGTTGTATCTGTCATATATCCTTCGCCTCCGTTAGTTCTTATATCGTAGACGTGGAATGCCAAGTGCCATTTTTCAGGAGCGTTTGATGGTCTTGCTTCTACAGTTTTGGTTATGTCGTATTGTCCGAATCGGTCTTTCTGTTTACCGTCTTCAGAATATGTTCGCCACTCTTGTTCACTAACATCTTCTTTCATTACGGTTTCTCCCGTTTCTAAGTTTACATACACCCACTTGTCGTAGTCTTCAAGCGTCTTCTCTTGTGTTATGAACGATAACTCTTTGATTGGAGTCTCTTTGATAGGGTCATCTTGTGGTTGAACAGGTTTGGGCTCAGGTCCGTCTTCATTCTTTGTACACGATACACACAATAACCCAGCAAGGCACATTAATGCCATTAGTAATTTAAGTTTCATAAATAATAGTGTTTAAATATAAAAATTAGTTGTACGGGTGCAAAAAGTATATATAAGCGAATGGCTGTGCAATACCTCGTATTAGGTATTTTGTGTAGTATAAGTTAGGTATCGCATTATAGGCTATTGTGCGATAGTGTAAAGATGGTACTTAAGATTTTGTAAGACACTATGTGTTACACAAATAATAACTTTTTACAACAGATGTGTAAAGCTATTTGTTGTGAGTAAATATCAGCAAAAAAACAGATAGATGTGCCGTATCTTCTTTATTGGAACAATATTTCTGAAAAACACTACCTATAAATGGTTAATAGGTATTACGCAAATAAAGGGCATTTGTGATGGTATATTACCTTGTTTGTCTTTAACCACCAATATATTTCTCGGTTAAATTGTCGTCATATCTTAGTCTTTGTACATTCCGTAGTGTTCTATTCTGAATGTGTATAATTGTATTTAAAACAGAATGTGCAAGGGCTACAGTCTATTTATTGCTTTTACAATTCGGTTTTACAAAATCAAAGCGTGTGTTTGGATATTCGGATAGCAACTTTGTTTTTGCTTTTTCAACAACTTCAATTACAGGTATGGCAACTTTCTGTATTTGCCAGTTGTTTATAGACATTTTTAGTAAGTCGTTATTGGGTATGTATTTTTGCAAAATTCATTCTCTCACGAATGTTCAGCCATAGAAGAATCTCTACGGGGAAAATGAAAATAATCTGCTGAAGAGAGTCTGGAATATGATTTTTACGTTCGTATTCATCTGATTCAGCAATATGAAAATCAACCAGTTCGTTCACTAATTTTGAGACAATAGTTCGTTATCGTTTGTATCCCAATACTGAAGTGCCTGCGCATATACTTTCATCTCTTCTGGATAGTTCAAACGGCTATAATCTAATTCTATTCCTTGCCATTTACAAAAATATCTCAAGCATAAACCAAGCATGTTTATATGCCGAATGCCAACCTTTATATTGTTTACCATAAAGCATATTGATTAAAAGTTTGCCATAGTTTATAGCTAATGTGTCCCAACCTAAGAGTAAAGCCTGTGAAAGATGTTTGATAGCATTTTGGAAAGGTATAGCACTATGATATTTTTCGTGATTTTTACCCAAAAAGAAATCCCAGTTATTAGCTTCTATTCCAAGAAGTGTTGATTTGGCTAAGCTACTTAAATCGGTTGTTGCACTATCGGTTGTTGTTAAGAAAGAATATATATAATTGTAATGAAACCATGACGAAATAAAGTCTAATGCCAAACCTATACCAGCTACAGATTTCTCATTTCTTATATATTCTTCTATATCTTTTATAGGTTCTATATAAAAATAGTCTTTCTTGTCTAACTGGTGTTTCTTCTTAGACTTTGTGTAGTCTACTAACGTCTTAATTGTTTTCATAACTTATATATATGTGTGTTGTTATATAGGTTCTCTTCCTTGTCTACATAAACGCCGATATTTCTGTTTCTACTTCTATTTAGTAGTAAAGGGTTGTGGACACTTTTAACAAGTAGACAAATATAACAAATTCTGCCTTTGATATAACGATAGTTCCACACTAAATATTGTACTCATATATTTATAATAATGTCTAAATCGAGCTATAGCAGATTATAAACCAACGAAGTTTATAATTCTCAGCAAAATTAATATCTGTTGAGCATTATGATGTGCCCTCATAAAGGCGGTGTTTTTTTGTGATATCTAAAATGCAACTGACAGATATCTGAGACGAACGTTACAGACGTCTGAGACGAGCGTTACAGATATCTAAAAAATACGTAACAGATATCTGCGATAAAAGTAGCTACATTCACCACGCTTTTCTAAACATCTGATGTTGTTTATTTGGTTGTGAAATAAGCAGTAAGCATAGCTTCTGTTTTCTCCGCCAATATTCTACAGAACATCTACTTTCTCACCAACAGAATTTTTTAGCAACAACATTTACGCCATACCTATACTTGTTAGGTGCCTCTTTCTAATAGTTACCAAATAGTGTGTTAAAATGTTTCCGATGGTTATTCTTTTTATAGTTTCATAGCTTAGTTTGAGTTATAAATATAGTTTTATAGCAATCATCTACATCTTTTAATTTCGTGGTAGTAAACTTCCGTTCCTTTTATATATTCGTATTCTAATAAGGTGCATTGTTTTTAGCCAACTAATAATATCAGCATTATTTTTGTTGTATATATATAGCGATGGTGGAGTGTCAATTCCTTCTAAAAATAGCATTATCCCATTTGCGGGGGATATTAGTTTTTAGTGTAAAAGTTACTTATGCAAATACACAATATAACTCCATATTCAAGATTAAGTTCTTTGATATAGCTGGTAAAATCATTATAAATGTGAACCGAAGCATTCCACCAGAGTTCTTTAGCTTTCGACAAGCTGTTATCAATCTCATCGATATGATAGTCGTCGTAAAAAAATCGTGCGATGTATTATTATAACGTTCTATCCATTGTTTAATGAAAGAGATATTGTTTTGTTTATTGTGCTTATATGTTTTTTCCATTTTCTTTTATTGCTAAAACACCTGAGTGTAGTCTATTTTATATAAGGTGTAACTAGCTGTTCCATTCATCTAAAAAGTCAAAACTAACCATAATTTACTTTGGTTAGTGTGTTTATCTCCCACCACAATATATAGAAACAATTCGAGGCGCAATTTTGTAGAATAGCCAATATACACCCACGCTCACGGTGAGCATTATAACCGGACTTAGTATATATATAAGGAATGCTTCGAGCTCGTTGTGTGGTACCACTATTCCACGCTTCAATATGGTGAGAATGCCACCCAACACAATAGAGTGAAAGGCAAACACAAAGAAAGTGGAATTGATTAGAACAAGTGGCAGCGGAAAAGCAAGTTTGTTTTGTTGTTTGCGACGCTCTAAAATGCGTGTTGTTGTAGAAACTGTGAAAACTATTAATCCAGCATACATTAAGTTAGCACAATTTATCTGCCAAGCGAATATAGCAAAGAAGAGACCTCCCCACTTTAACGGACGCATAACATCTATAAACTTTATTTGTTTAATACTAAAGAATGCTCCGAAAGAAAAGAACAACAGTCCTTGAACGCTTAATCCCGGTAGGTTTTCAGCCCAACGCGAGGCATAAAGCAAAGCAAAAAACAACAGTATAGATATCTCTTTTCGTTTGTTTGCAAGCCAGTGCAATACCTTATATATAATAGGTGTAAAAAGGCAAATCACCATTAAGTCGCGTATGTACCAAAACGGAATAACCAAGGGTGCAGCTATGCCGCCTTGTGGACCAATCTTACTTATATCCCAAAAACACAACAACCAGTCGGTAAAGCTAAAACTTTCTATGGGTTTATGCACAATAGCCGTCCAGTTTGGCAATATCCCCTCTGCTACAGATAAAAGAAAGAGATAAGTGCTAATCCATAGAATGTAGGGTAGAAGTAACGAGAAAGCACGTCGTTGCAGCTTATGTAAATACAATTCTTTAGAGAATAAGCCTTCTTTAAAGAATAACGAACCACTGATGAAGAAGAAAAAAGGATTAGCCAGTGTTGCTAACGAATTAGAAATGATATCAAATACATCGCCCAGAGATGGCACCTGTGGACCAATTCCAGTTGTATTTATTGTCCAAAATACGTCCCAATCGGCACTAATATTGTGGAAATTAGAGTGAATGAAAAGTATTAACACTACCAACGGGAAACGCAAGATACTTATAACTTGCGATTGTGTGTTGGCAGTGTTTATACTTATTCTCATTCGTTTAAGCCTTATCTGCTAACAATTTTGCTGCCATTTCTTTGCCCAGTCGCCAGCATTCGGCTTTTGTTTCTTCGGTAAGAGCTTGTCGCATTTCAACAGGCTCGCCCACCTTTTCGAAATGTCCACGTGTTTCGTTCCATTCACCAATAGCTGTAACGGCTCTACTAGCCCAGCCGTAAGAGCCAAACCAACCAATGTAGTGGTTCTTAATGTCGTGATTGGCTATTTCAGAAAGCAACACTTCCATTTCGTGATACAAGCCATTGTTATAAGTTGGTGCGCCAACTATTAAACCTTTATAACGGAAGATATCGCAGAGAATATAGCTGTGCGGAGTCTTCGAAATGTTGTACATCACAATATTCTTAACACCCTCTGCCGAAGCTGAACGAGCAATTTGTTCTGCCATACGCTCGGTGTTGCCATACATTGTGCCATAACAAATAACAAGACCTGGTTCTGTTTCATATTTAGACATCTTGTCGTACAGTGCAACCACTTTCTCCACATTGTCGTGCCATACCGGCCCATGTGTAGAGCAAATATAATCGAACTTGACACCAGCAAGTTTCTTCAGTGCATTCTGTACAGGAGTGCCATATTTACCAACAATGTTAGAATAATAGCGTACCATTTCCAGCCAATAAGGCTCTGTATTGATGTTTTTATCAATAATTCCACCATTTAATGCGCCAAAACAGCCAAAGCCATCGCCTGAGAAGAGAGCAGAACTCTCACCTTTGTAGAGAGTCATCATTGTTTCTGGCCAGTGTACCATAGGTGTCATAAAGAATTGTAACGAATGTTTTCCCAATTCCATTGTCTCACCATTCTTCACTTCTATAGTATTCTCCTTTATACCGTAGAAACCAGACAGCAAGTCGAATGTCTTTTTGTTTCCTATAACTTTAATGTCTGGATAATACTGTTTGAGAAGTGCTAATCCACTTGAATGGTCTGGTTCCATGTGATGGATTACAAGATAGTCTATTTTGCGGTCGCCAATGACCTCGCGTATATTCTCTAAGAACTGCACGAAGAAGTCTACTTCTACAGTATCTATCAATACGACTTTCTCATCGTCTATAAGATAAGAGTTGTAACTGACACCATTAGGTAAGGGCCACAAACCTTCGAAGAGTTGTTTGTTACGGTCGTTTACGCCTACATAGTAGAGCTTATTTGTTATTTCTATCATAGAATCTGTTTGTTTGTTTCTCTGCAAATGTACCACTAATTCGTCATATTTCAAAAAGAAAATAAGTAATTTTGCACTCGCAATGAAATATAATACAACACGTTTATTGAATGGTCTGCGCATTATTCACCTTCCATCGGCATCGCCAGTGGTTTACTGTGGATACGAAGTTAATGCAGGCTCGGCTAGCGAAGAACCTATCGAGGGGGGGATTGCTCATTTCTGCGAGCACGCTACCTTTAAAGGAACACAACGGCGAGATAGTTTAGATATTATAAGGTGTCTTGAAAATGTGGGGGGAGACCTGAATGCCTACACCACTAAAACTACCACTGTTTACCATTCTGCTATTCTTAGCGACCAGTTTCCACTAGCTGTAGATTTACTTTCTGATATTGTTTTTAGAAGCGTCTATCCACAGAAAGAAATAGAGAAGGAAGTTGAAGTGATATGCGATGAAATAGAATCGTACAACGATAGTCCTGCCGAACTTATATACGATGAGTTTGAGAACTTGCTATTTAAAGGACTTCCATTAGGACATAGCATTTTGGGTACGAGCGAAAGTGGTGCGACAATTTACATCTGACGATGCGCAACGGTTTACAAACAAATATTATCGTCCAGACAATGCCATATTCTTTGTGTATGGAAATGTGGAGTTTAGCCAAGTGGTTGCGCTATTGCAACAGCACACAGAGAGCATTGTGCCTCCTAATGCTCTCTGTATAGGCTACACGGAAGATGCTACAAACACACTAACAAAGATAGAAGATACGTACGAACCATCTACTATTGTGGTTGATAAGAAAACACATCAAGCACACGTTATGATGGGCACACGTGGCTATTCGGTACACGATGAGCGGAGAATTGCACTCTATTTGCTGAACAATATTCTTGGCGGTCCTGGTATGAGTACGCGTTTAAACCTCTCGTTGCGCGAACAGAATGGATTGGTTTATTCGGTTGAAAGTACGTTCGCATCGTTTAGCGCAATGGGAATGTGGAGTACCTATTTTGGTTGCGACCCACAAGATACCAATAAATGTATTGCGTTGGTGCGAAAAGAGTTTGATAAGGTGATGCAAGAACCCCTATCTGATGCTGAATTGGATAGAGCAAAGCACCAGATTAAAGGACAAATAGGTATAGCGTGCGATAGTAGAGAGAATTTTGCTTTAGACTTTGGAAAGAGTTTTTTGCACTTTGGTTGGGAGAAAGATATAACGAGTCTTTATGCACAAATAGATGCTGTTACAGCAACTGATATTCAGAATGTAGCAAACGATTTATTTGTGAACGATAAACTTACGACACTTATCTACAAATAAATAGACCTGTTTTAGCATTTGTGAATAGCTATAGCCTATATCCCGAACAGGTTAGTAATGGGTGCTGTATAGCAAGCTATTATTTATACCGACAATAGCAAATCTGCTTAGCTGTTAAAACTGTTATAATAGTGCCTTATATGGGTTGTGTTTTTTTGTGATGTCTAAAACGCAACTAACAGATATCTGTAACGAGTGTGACAGATATCTGTGACGATATGATACAGATATCTGAAACGAGAGTAGCAAAAATATGAATGTTTTTTCTGAAAATAGAGATGTACCATTAGGTGGCTAAACAACCTGTAGACGATGCTTATAATTGCTCTATTTATATTTTGCAGAGGCTCTGTTTTATGTGGGCAAAACACATTGGTGAAGTGTTATAATATAATGTAATGTGATGAAAAAGCATATACAAATCTTTTGGTGATTTGTGGAAAATTGTATGGGTGTTGTTTTTAGTTTAATATGATATAGAATAAAAAAGCAGCCGATTGTTTCTCTGAAACAATCGGCTGTCTTTGTATGTATCTGTAAGATTTTGTATTTGTTTACTAACAAATTATCACACACGCTACCAGGTTTTACTTCGCCAAAGTGTAGTGGTAACGCTGAGTGATCCATCAAAGTTTACGGCTGAAAGTATCATTCCCTGACTTTCAATACCCATCATCTTGCGCGGTGGGAAGTTTGCAACGAAAAGCACATCTTTGCCAATGAGCTGTTCCGGTTCGTAGTAGGCTGCTATACCACTAAGAATAGTGCGCTCAGTGCCTGTTCCATCGTCAATGGTAAACATCAAAAGTTTCTTGCTCTTCTTTACCTTTTCGCAGTGCAATATATGGCCTACTCGAATATCGAGCTTCTCGAAGTCGTCGAACGATACCTCGTTCTTAATGGGTTCTGCCACATAGCTTGCAGCTTCATTCGCCTTTTTGGTGTCTTCGAGTTTCTTAAGTTGAGCTTCGATAGCTTCATCTTCAATCTTATCGAACAACAAATGCGGCTCATTCAGTTTATGTCCTGCAGGAAGAATGTCAGTACTGCCAAGCTGTGCCCAATCGTATCTCGGGTAGATTAATCATATTGCGTAGCTCTTTACTGCTGAAAGGTAAGAAAGGTTCAAACGCAATGCTAAGGTTTGCCACCAATTGGAGCGAGATGTATAAGATGGTTTCAACACGCTTCGGATCAGTCTTCCATACCTTCCATGGTTCGCACTCTGTAATGTAGCAGTTGCCAATTCGTGCTAAGTTCATAGCCTCTTTCTGTGCTTCGCGGAACTTAAATGCATTGAGATAGCTTTCCACTTTCTCCTTCACATCTTTAAATTCCTGAATGGTTTGAGAGTCTACCGCCAACAATTCGCCACATACGGGCACTACGCCATTCCAATATTTCTGTGTTAGTTGTAGTGCTCTGTTTACAAAGTTGCCATACACAGCCACCAGTTCGCTATTGTTGCGTTCTTGAAAATCTTTCCAAGTAAAGTTGTTATCCTTAGTTTCTGGCGCATTGGCAGTAAGCACATAGCGCAGCACATCTTGTTTGTTAGGAAAATCTATTAAGTATTCGTGCAACCACACAGCCCAATTGCGACTGGTAGATATTTTATCGTTCTCAAGATTTAAGAATTCATTAGATGGCACATTATCGGGCAAAATGTAGTTGCCGTGTGCTTTCAACATACTTGGGAAGATGAGGCAATGAAACACAATGTTGTCTTTTCCGATGAAGTGAACAAGGCGTGTTTCTGGGTCTTGCCACCACTTTTGCCACGTGCCGAATTGTTCGGGCTTACTATCGCAAAGCTCTTTCGTGTTTGATATATAGCCAATGGGAGCATCGAACCATACATAAAGCACTTTACCTTCCGCACCTTCAACCGGCACAGGTATACCCCAATCCAAATCGCGTGTCATAGCGCGTGGCTGTAAATTCATATCGAGCCAGCTTTTACATTGTCCGTACACGTTTGGTCGCCATTCTCTGTGGTCGTTCAATATCCATTGTTTCAACCATTCTTGGTAATCGTTCAGTGGTAGATACCAATTCTTGGTCTTCTTTATTACGGGCTTTGAGCCAGAAATAGTAGAGTGCGGATTAATTAACTCCATAGGGCTAAGGTCGCTACCGCACTTTTCGCACTGGTCGCCATAAGCGTGTTCGTTATGGCAATGTGGACATTCGCCCACCACATAGCGGTCGGCAAGGAATTGTTTTGCCTCCTCATCGTAGAGTTGTTCACTTTCCTTTTCAATTAGTTTGCCATCATCGTAGAGCTTACGGAAGAAGTCGGATGCAAACTTATGATGTGTTTCGCTCGTAGTGCGGCTGTAAATATCGAACGAAATACCAAACTCTTTGAACGATTCTTTTATTAATTTATGATAACGGTCGCATACAGCTTGCGGAGTTATTCCCTCCTTCTTTGCCCGTAAAGTAATAGGCACGCCGTGCTCGTCGCTACCACCAATGAAGACAACATCTTCTTTTTTAAGTCTTAAATAGCGTGCGTAAATATCAGCCGGAACGTATACACCTGCAAGGTGTCCTATATGTACACCACCGTTTGCATACGGCAATGCAGCCGTAACGGTAGTTCGTTTGAATTTCTTCTCTTCCATATCTGTAATGTATTGTTTTTGTTTCTATTTATTTGCAAAGGTACGTCAAATCAGCGAGATTAGCAAAGGGTACAGCTATCTTACGGTCTATTGCACTCTAACAGTTTTCAAACCCTCGTTGCAACCTATAGTGCGATTACCATTCTTGTACACATCTTCGTTGCCTGGCATATCAAGCACGAACCCAGCAGCTTTCACTTGTGCAACAAGGTTATCGTACGCAGTCTGATTGAATACACCTATAATAATAGCACCATCTTCTAAAGCTACATAGCTTGATATGCCCTTTTGTAGCGGTTTCGGATAGTCTTCGTACTTATTGGCGGTAAGAATTTTAGCAAGACGACAGTTCTTGTAATACATCTTAGAAAACTTATCCAGGCGGTAAATCTCATAGTTCTCTTTTTTAGTTTATAGTCGTATTTCTTCATTATATTAGCTATCTTTTTCCGGGTGCTCCACCATATCTATAGCCTCTGCAATGCTTATAAAGTTTGAATTTGCTTCTACGTTCTCCGTTGTGGTAGTAGGTGTTGTTGTAACATCTGTATTAGTGGCAGATTTTTTTATAGTGCCACAGCTGGCTAATGTTAGTGCAATGGTAGCCATAGCTACTGTTATCCATTGGTTTTGTTTCATATCTTTCTTACTTTTTGTTGATATTTATTTTTATCAAATGCTTTGTATATAGGCAAATGATTTATATATAATGTTTATATATAATAAGGTGCAAAGGTACAATAATATTTCGTACTTATAGCATAAAGCAATACATCTAAGTACGAATTTGGTATAAAATCGCTACAAATGATATTCGCTTAATGGCGTAATATTAACCAGTTTACCTACTAAAAAAATAGCTTTTTACAACGCTTTTTGCTCACAGTAAGTACAACAAATAGAGCCAAATTTGAAAAACATTCAAAAAAATAGTTATTCCATTTTTTTATTTGTACTTTTGTGATGTCATCATATTATATTTACTATCACAGAAAAAGGGAGCAGAATAGTCTTTATGATATGGGAATATAGACAACAGAACAACTATTGCATTCTTATAAATATAGGAACGCTTTAATGAAAAGAAACAGAAGTAGTAATAAATCGAATATTAACTAAACCAAAAACAAATGAAGAAACTTCTATTATCATGCGTTGCATTTGCAATGGCAATTGCTGCCACCGCACAGAATGGTAGCTTAACCTTGAACGAGGCAGAACCTTTCCTCGCTCAACCAATTAGTTCGGTAAAGTCTCATAGTCTTAAGGCTACACGTGCAAACTTGCCTGCTAATCAGCGTTATATGGGTAATTACACTAGCGATAACTACAACGATAAAGGTGTAGGCTTTACGCAAAACGAAGGTAAACTTACAATGGTAACACCTATTCGTAAAGAGATTGCAGGCTCATTCGATGGTGGTAAGATTATTAGTATGCGTGTTGCGATACCTGCCGATGGCGTTGGCGCAATCACTCTAAAGGTGTTTACTTATAGCACTGCTAGTGGTAAGATGAGATGCGATTTGGTTGCTGAGCAAGAAATTAGTAATGCGAAGAAAGGTTGGAACGACGTAACATTTACCAATCCTTATACTATCGATTTTAGCAAAGCAGAGGGTATAATGTTAGGTTTTACTTATACACAGAAGAAAGGCTCAACTCCTGAATGCTATCCTATATCGTTACAAAAAGAAGGAACGATAGAGAAGGTATATGCTATGATGGAAGGTGGCCAAGACTTGTACGAGTTTGGTTCAGAGAAATATGGTAACCTTGCAATTCAAGCTGTAGTAGAGAAAGACTATCCTGCAAAGGATATTATGCTCCACAGTGTTACTTACAATAAATTTACAAAGGCGTCTAACAATACAAAGTTCACATTAAACATTAGCAACTATGGTACAACGCCTATCAATTCGTACACAGTAACAGCTACTGTTGATGGTAATCAGATTAAAGAGCAAACAGTGAATGGCACTGTAGATGGTAATTTAAAGGCTGATGTTATAGAAATTCCTACAACTGGAATTGCATTAGGTTCACACAAAATTAAGTTTGCTATTACTAAAGTAGATGGTGCTGCGCCAACTGGAAACACAGCTAATGATGTTTACGAATCTGACATTAACTTATATGAAACAGCGCTTCAAAGACAAAAGCAGCTTGTAGAACAATTCACTGCTGTTACTTGTACTTGGTGTCCTACTGGTTCTAGATTCTTGAAACAGTTACAAGACAAGCGTCAAGATTTGGCTTGGGTTGCACTTCACGGTCCAATGGGGACTAAAGATCCTTTCCAAACAAATCAAACTGTTGCTATTATGGAGGCACTTGGTGCTAACGGTTATCCGATGGCAGCATTTAACAGAAGCCTTATCGAGGGCGAGCTTACAACAGCAATTGCCTACAAAGAGGCTGCATTCAGTCAGGCTGTTGAAATGTTCGGCAAGATGTTTGACGAAACAAACAATGACCTTCCTGCATTCGTAAATCTTGATGTTGCTGCAAAGGTAGATAGAACTGCAAATGAGCAAAACGACCAATTGATAGTAGATGTTAAGGGTACTGGTGTTAAGAACGCTGCAAACTTCCTTAAGGATTATGCTATTTATGTTTATGTAACTGAAGACGGACTTGTTAGTACACAGATTGATAAAGGACAGAAAATTAAGAACTATGTTCACAACAACACATTCCGTCAGTGCTTAACAAACATCTATGGCGATAACATTAATTGGAATAATGATAACTTCGACCAACAATTCACTTACACAATTCCTGCGGGATATAAAGCAGAGAATATGCATGTAGTTGCTTTCGTGGCTCCTAAGTTAGGCAATAACGCTACTCCTAAGAGTGAACTCGTTGTTAATCAAACTAATTTGACTAATGTTGTAGTTCTTACAGCAGGTATTGAGAATGCAAATGTAGACGCTCAAGACGAAATAGTTGCTCGCTACAATCTTGCAGGACAGAAGATTGACACTGCACAGAAAGGTGTGAACATTGTTAAGTATAAGAGTGGTAAAGTGGTAAGAGTAATTGTTAAGTAATTTGAGTATACATCTCATACAATTATTATTACTGTAATCAGATAATAAATACTACTTTCGCTGACTCTATAAATGCGCAACACTATAAGCATTGTGTAGCAGAAGCGAAATAACAGAAAAAGGCTAGATTTCACAATAGAAATCTAGCCTATTTTTTATGCAACTATTAGCTGTTCTTTCTGTAAATTAAAGAACAGTAGAAAAGTAGAACGCTAATTTATAGTAACAATCTACTGGATTTTCATTAATCAGATGGAATGTCTCAAATGTCCCTATAAATCAGATATAAATAGTTGCTTCTGTTTCAGATATCTGTTACGAATGTTTCAGATATCTGTAACGATTGTCTTAGATATCTGTAACGATCGTCTTAGATATCTATGGTGCTTGTTTCAGATATCTATCGTTTGTGTTTCAGATATCATATAGAGCAACAACCTTTGTGAGTAGTAGTGTGAATAGTATAGATTATATACAACGAGAGTTATGGTTTAGCAACAATCAATCATTAGAGCTTAAACATATTTTGTTTTATTATCGAGCAGATTGTCAGTCGTTGCAATGCAGGCGTAGTGGGCTATGTAAAGTTACAAAGACAGATAAGATGCTGATAAGAAAATAGAAGATGTAAGGAAAACAATACCATACTAATAAGAACTATACATATTGTGGTTTAATGCCGATTTGGTTTTAATAGCCAATGTGGCATAAAACAAAATATGTATAGGCTCTAATGGTTGATTTGGGGTAAATGAAACCGGAAAAGCAGAGGTATAATATGCTTTGATTGTTAAACCCATTATAGGCAATAAGTCTAAATAGTTGTCTTTCCACCTCTGTGGTCTATGTAATCTATCAGTTCAGAGAAAAGAAAGTTCTGTCGTAGAGTAGCTTCGTTACCAGTAAGAATAAGTTGTTTACGTGCTCGGGTAATGGCAACATTTAGTTTACGGTCTATTGGCTTATCGTTCTCCATAAACGTATTGGCAGTAAGGAACTCCAGTTGGAAGCGGTTCTGAATGGTGAACGAATAGATTATAATATCGCGTTGGCTACCTTGATAGCGTTCCACAGTGTCGATGCTTATGTCCTCGATAGCTGGAATGTTAAGTTGTTCTAACTCTTTTCGTACCATAGCAATTTGGTTTCGATAGGGCACAATAATACCAATCGACTTTTGTGCATCGAAGCCAGTTTCTATTTGGCGATAAAGGCGGCGAACAACGTTAGCTACGATACGTGCTTCTTCTGTATTTACCTTTTCTGATATGTTGGGTTGATGACACGATTTAGAAGAGATAAATATCATTCTGTGTGTTTTTAAAAAGTCATCGAATGAGTCTTCACTTGGTTTGTTATAGCACAAATGATCTTCTTTTTGGTGTGATAGCGGTACACATTCTAATTGTTCTTGTGCATAGAAATAAGTATTTGGAAAATCGGCAATTTCTGGGTGCATACGTCCTTGTTTGTGCAGTATTCCAACAAAATTGGTGCGATGTGCAGCCTGCTCGGTTAGTATAAGACGTTCGAATAGCGAGTTAGCACAGTTCGGTAGGTGTATGTTTTCTAGTAAATGCGAGTTGGTAGCCGATTCTTCGCTATCTTGTTGCACTACGGCTGGCAGCTGCTTGTAGTCGCCAATCAGTATAAACTTATCTATAACTTGCTTTTCGCCGTTGTGTGCAGCAAGTAAACCAACAATGTTGGGTTCTAAAATCTGACTAGCTTCGTCTATAATAGCAAGCTCGAAATGCTTAATGCTAAAGATAGCCGTGTGAATAGAGAGGTTAGCTGTGGTACTGACAATAATGCGTGCTTGGCTGATAGTTTGTTTTATGTGGATGAGTGTGGGGTTATTCTTTACGGCATTGCTAAGCAGGTTGTTGGTATATTGTGGGTCGCACGAGTATTCTTTAGAGAGTCTAAGAAATGGGATATTATTTTCGGTAAGCATTCCGCATATTTCGTCTACGGCTCGATTAGTATAAGAAAGCAGCAAAATATTCTTTTCTTTGTGTTCTCTTACAAGATATTGTAATGCCATAGATGTTTTCCCTGTTCCTGGTGGGCCAATTAGAAGGAAGTAATCGGTAGCTTGTTTAGCACGCAAAATAATATCATCGTAAGTTGGGTTATAACTTTCTGAGAGTTGTATTTTAGTGTCTCGCTGTGGTGTACGTTGTCCTAAAAGCAAATCTTTACGTTCTTTGGACGCTGTAATGAAAGTATGTAGCCCTTGAATGGCGGTAGTGCAACCAATGTCGCTGCTACAGTGTTCAATGGCAAATAATTCGCCTGCGAGCGAGTTTCTATTCTGCTGTCCATTTCCCAAATGTACCACAATTGTATCGCTGTGTAGCTCTTGTAGTATTCCACGAAACAAAAAAGCCTTTCGTATGTCTGGAATTTCGTTTTTTCTATAAGCATAGAGGTACACCATATCGCCACGACGAAAGTTTGGAAGAAAGTCATCGCCTTGTTTTGGTACTTTAAAAGTAATGCAATTGTATCCACTATGTTCAGTGCTTCTTTCTTCTTTCGTTATGGTTAGTGCAGTATATATGTTTCCCGATTCAATTTTACTAGTTAAAGGCATATTCCATAAGTCGGCATTGCTACTTCCTGTCCCCTCTTGATATCCCACTTTCGATATGATTTGTTCTTTCATCACAAAGCGCATCATTCTACAGAAGTATGCTTCTTCTAACGGTGTAAGTGTGTGGAGTGGTGTTAAGGTGGCATTTAAACGAGGAAAAACCCATTGCTGAAAGAAGTTTTGATTACAGTTTTCTGTTACTAAAGTGCTGGGCGTGAGAAATGGAATGAGTTTTGCGAAGTCGTTACTACCTATCCAATATTCTGTTGCAACTACCTGATTGCGAAATCTAATAGCCTCCATCATTAACGATTGAAGCGATTCCACTTCTAAGAGACCATTGGGAAGTGGATATTTAGAATAGAGGAGATGAATGTTTGTAGTGCGTGCACTTTGGTTAAAGTTGTATTGCAGTATACCAAAATAGAGTAGAACCTGCACGTAATGCTTTTCTATGTGTTTTGAACCATGCTTATTAAGTCGATTGCTTGCAATATAGAAATTCTTTCCAGACTTTTGTTCCACTAGTAAACGAAAGTCGGTTGTCATTAAATCGACACGTCCTTGAATACCTAAACTCTCGCAAACGAACGATGGTTCGAGTATAACCTTCTTTTTATCATAATTTTTAAATAGGTCGTTAACGATGTCTTGAATATTCTTAGTTTGCTCTTTACAATCGTATTTAAACCTTTCCGGATAGAAATCGGTGCATGTGGCAAAGTCTAAAGCTTTGTTTTGGAAATTAGTCTTTAGAGTTTCGTTTAGTTCATATTGTGGATTGTTAATGATTTCATCGAGTGCTGTATCAGCAAAGTTACCCAATAGAATTGCTGCAGATGTAGTTTTAGTTTGTAAACGGTTTGTAATGAACGATAATGGGTGGTGCCCGTAGTCTTCAAAGCAGTTAGCTATCGAAGAGATATCTACCAGAAAGTCGGGTTCTACAACAATTATTCGTGGTACAATACGCTTGCCAGTAACGCTACAATCTAAGAGATTGAGTTGCATACCCTCGCATAATATTTACCAATATAGGTAAGGTCAATATGTTCAGGAGTATTAACATAGTCTACCAACACCTCTTCTTCGCTACATTCTTGATTCAATACGTTCACCTTAATATATTTGTTGTTCCACGAAAGAACAGTACAGCGAATGTATTTATAGTTTGCTATCTGTATATTAGCCGTGCGCCTACCTTCGGTAGGTATTTTGTCTACGAGGTAAGAAGGTATTGATGTGTTGAAAACAGCAGCAATAAAGAGAGCTAATGCCCTACAATCGTATAGCAAATCGTTGTGTGAGATGGGCGCAATAGAATTGCTATGGCGTCGCATTAAGTGTATAGCAATAACATCTTGTGCTTTTATGTGATGTTTTTTACAAAGCGAATCGACTTGTGAAGAGAGGTTTCCAAATCCGTGTCGAGTACCTTTCAGTCCTTCATGGCACGCCAATACAAGCGTTTCGTGCATTAAATGATTTTGCAGGTCGTAACGGTTGTCGGTAAATTCAATAACTTCTAATACTCTATTGAATAATTGCTGAGCCGTTATAAAGCTTTCTGTCATTGTCCTCCTAACCGTTCAAAGAAAGTAATAACCTCTTCCCATGTTTTAAATTCATCACTACCAAAAGGTAATATCGTTCCCATAAACTCATCATAAATATGTGTACTAATGAGATAATCGCCCAGAAGAAATTGTGGCTGATTAACAAAGATGGTGCGATTCCATGCAGGCGCACTGAAAGCATCGGATATCCATGCCTGTATTTCTGTAAGACTTGTAGGCTTATTGGTGGGTGCTGGTGCAATAAAATAAACATTGTAGTTGTTGAGAAGAAACTCGTAAGCCTTGTGTAGCGATGATTTTGGTTTGCCATAATCATCGCTTAACGTATTCCAGTCTATGAATACTGTTTTACGTTCGCGCCTTTCTTGTTTATCGTCAATCCATCTAATGATAGGCATAACGTAGTGGAAAATGGCTTTCTCTATAAGACGATGCTCGCCGTGGAAATAGATAGCTTGCGGATAATGTTGATGAAATAAATCGAAAGTATGTACAATAGGGTCGGCATCACCAAACAATCCATATACTCGTTCTTGCTCTTCTGGCGTTACAGAAGCAAAGCATTGTTCTGTTATTTCTTTATATTCCTTCTGCAAAGACTTAGTAACAATAACCTCTTGAATGCCATCTTTACGCGGATTTTGGTAAATTTGCTTGCCGAGCATATTGCTCTCGCTAATGGTAGAGCCCATTTGAAAAGCTGGATTTACGCAAATGCGGTCTGCGCCATAAAGCATTTCAGTGTACATTCCTCCCATTGACGTGCCAATAATAATATCAGGACGTTCGTCGGCTTGTATTTTTCGTAGCAATTCCATTGCCTCTTCTGGGTGAATTGGTAGATCGGGAGCAATAACAGTACATTGTGGCATATACTCTTGCAATATTTTAGCAGTGTGTGTAGCCCCTGACGACATAAAGCCATGTACGTAAACAAGTTTCTTGTTTACCATTAAGTCTGCGAAAGTTTTTTTGTATTGATTTTCCATACCTTTCAAACGTTAGATGATAGGCAAGCTAATGCCATTTATTTTTTGGTAAATGTCGAGCGCATATATATCAGTCATACCGCTAATATAGTCGATTACAGCCATAATACGTTCTTCGAGATGTGGGTTTCGTATATCGTATTGACTTGAGAAACGACGAATAAGCTGTTTACTATGAAATTTCTCTGGTTCAACAGCGGCACTGATAAGCGATTCCATTAGTGTTTCCATTATCTTATATCCCGACAATTCCACATCAAGAACAGTTCTGCTGCTATATATCTTCTCAATTGAAACCTTTGAACAATGTTTATAATTGTTGCGTGGAAGCATAGGAATATGGTCTATTAACGAACCTTCAAATGTACCATTAAGTATAGACTCTTCGTTTTCAACAAACACATCAACGCATAATGCCTCCAATAATCCAACGGCACAAGCACGAAAATATACCACTTGTTCGTTCTTATCGGTAACACCTTCTTCTATAATACGATTTCGAATATTTCTTTTTGTATCTTCATCAAAGAATCCTAACAACAATTCAGAGGTTTCTTCAAACGATAGAAGTTTGAGCTTGTGGGAGTCTTCAATATCCATTATCTCATAACAAATGTCGTCTGCAGCCTCAACTAAATATACTAATGGATAGCGTGCGTAGGCAACACCTTCACCCGAAGTCTGCCTTTTAATAATACCAAGTTCTTTTGCTATCTTCTTGAAAGTGTTTTCTTCTGATATAAAAAAGCCAAATTTCCCATGTTTTCCAGCCAAGGAAGAAGAGAACGGATACTTTACAACACTGGCTAATGTAGCATAAGTCATAACAAAACCACCTTCGCGTCTGCCTAAAAACCTATGAGTGAGTAGACGAAAAGCATTCGCATTACCTTCAAAGTGTGTAATATCGTTCCAAAATCGAGAGCTAACTTTTTCTTTTAAATAAGTTCCTGCCCCTTCTGTGAAGAATGTTTGAATGGCCTTTTCACCACTGTGTCCAAATGGAGGGTTACCCATATCGTGTGCATAGCAGGCTGTTGCACAATTGTACCAATTTCTTCAAAAAGCGTTCCGTGTAATTCGGGGTGCTTCTTTATGAGTTTTCGTGCCACATCGTCGCCCAACGACTTACCCAATGATGCTACTTCTAGTGAATGAGTAAGTCGATTATGTACGAAAACGCTGCCAGGAAGTGGAAACACTTGTGTCTTGTTCTGTAGCCGTCTGAAAGGTGCCGAGTAGATAAGCCTATCGCTATCGCGTTTAAACTCCGACCTGTCATCGTGCCGTAAAGCGTGCCGGTCTTCCTGCCCGAGCCGTTTATTGGAGATAAGATTTTGCCAATTCATCATAAATACTAAAAAGATTAGCCTACGCAAAAGTACTTAAATTTGGCTAATTTCTACCTTTTTAGGTCTGAAAATTCATATATGTGCGTATAATTCATTATTTTTGCACATTATAATATAATGTTATGGTCCAAATAAAAGTTATTAATAAAGGTACACAACCTTTACCAACATACGCAACAACACAGAGCGCAGGTATGGATTTGCGTGCTAATATAGACAGTCCAATTACTTTAAAGCCAATGGAAAGGCGTTTAATTCCTACAGGATTGTATATTTCGCTCCCTCAAGGATATGAGGCACAGGTGCGTCCACGTAGTGGCTTGGCTTTAAAACATGGCATAACGGTGTTGAATACCCCTGGAACTATAGATGCCGACTATCGTGGCGAGATTATGGTGCTGCTGATAAACTTCTCTACTGAAGACTTTATTATAAACAATGGTGAGCGTATAGCACAAATGGTAATAGCTCGCCACGAACAAGCAACGTTTATAGAAGTAGATATTCTTGACGAAACTGAACGTGGCGCAGGTGGTTATGGACATACTGGGGTAAAGTGATAACAAGCCGATTAATACAGGAGGGATAATAATTGCTATATTTTTTTAAACAGTTTATGGTACGAGCAATGCTTATTGCAGTGCTTATCACAATAGGTTTGCAAGGAAACGCACAAACCGAAAGTAGGATAACACGTTACAATTACTTCTTTTTAGAGGCTATTCGACAGCAAGAAATGGGCAACTTAGCTGCTGCTTTCGATTTGCTAAATCATGCTCGTGATATTAATCCGAAGGCTCCTGAGGTATATTATGAGATAGCAGGATACTACGTTGCTATGCAAAATAGCAAAGCAGCACGCTACAATTTCGAGCAAGCAGCCAAACTTGCACCTGATAATTCTACTTATTTGGAAAAGTTAGGTCAGTTCTATATTTCGCAAAATAATTACGAAGACGCTTTAACCACATACGAACAGCTTTACACAAGCAATAAAACTCGAGAAGATGTTCTACAAATTCTCTATCAACTTTATGGGGCACAAAATAACTATAAGAAGATGATTGAGATGATAGAACGTATGGAATTGCTTTCAGGAGCTAGTGAACAGCTATCTCTAACAAAGATGCAAATCTATGAGCAAATGGGCGATAAACGAAAAGCGCAGGCAGAACTGCTTCGCTTAGTACAGAAAAACCCATTAGAATTGAACTATCGTGTAATGCTGGGCAACTGGCTTTTACAGAATAATAAGAAGAAAGAGGCTTATAACGAATATCAAACTGTGCTGAAAGAAGATCCAAATAATGCTGCAGCACAGCTCTCTTTGTTAGACTATTATAGGGATACAAAGAACGAAAAAATGGTAGATGAGCTTACCAGAAAGCTGTTAGAATCGAAGAAAACAGAGAAAGAAACCAAAATGGCACTACTCCGTCAGGCTATTATGGACAATCAAGGCGACAGTACAAAAGATAGTCTTGAGGTGATAAAACTGTTCAATCGTGTTCTTTCATACCCACAAGAAGATGCTGATATTGTGCTTATGAAAGCAGCTTATCTTAACTTAAAGCATGCGCCAGAGGATAGTATAAATAGTGTTTACGAACAAGCTCTTGCCATTGAACCCGATAATTCACGCGCAAGAATAGCTTTAATTCAGAACATTTGGAATGATAAACAATACGATAAGGTTATTTCTATTTCTCGTTCGGCACAAGAATATAACCCAGAAGAAATGGTTTTCTATTACTTCGAAGGCTTTGCGCAATATATGAAGAAAGAAAACGAGGCTGCATTACAGACATTTAAGAAAGGTGTAGCACAGATAAAGCCAGACAGCGACCCTAATATTGTTTCCGATTTCTATGCTATTATGGGCGATATTCTGCACGAAAAGGGATTAGAAAAGCAGGCTTTCGAAGCTTATGACAGCTGTTTACATTGGCGTCCAGACAACCTTTCAGCGCTGAATAACTATGCTTATTATCTCAGTTTAACGAAAAGTGATCTTAAAAAGGCAGAACTAATGAGTTATAAGACAATAAAGAAGGAGCCAACAAATTCTACTTTCCTCGATACTTACGCTTGGATTCTCTTCTTACAAGGTAGATACGAAGAGGCTAATACCTATATAGAACAAGCTATAAAGAACGATTCTACTCCAAGTGGAACTCTGTTCGAGCATGCCGGAGATATATATTATCAGGCAGGAAAGCCAGAAGCTGCATTAGAAGCGTGGCAAAAAGCATTGCAATTGGGTAATAATAGTGCTACTCTTAGAAAGAAAAATAAACTTAAAGAAATACATACCAGAATGAAAAATAAAGAATATAGTTATAGCTGTGTCTGCCATTTTGCTTTTAGCAAACTGTGGCACGCAGAAGTCTGTTATAAAGCCATCGGGTGCGATTGGCACCACTTCGTCTGGATCATCAACATCGCTTAAACAACAGCAAATACAGTTTATGCAACGTGTTTCTGATGGTGCTCTCTATCAAAAAAATCTTGTTTCCGACCTCTCTTTTACAGTAAATACAGGTAAAAAAGAAATTTCTGTGCCGGGTATCCTACACATGCGCAAAGACGAGGTTATCCGTTTGCAACTTCTTATTCCTATTATTCGTAGCGAAGTTGGACGCATAGAGTTTACGAAAGACTACGTATTGTTTATTGATAGAATACATAAACAATATGTGAAAGCTAAATATAATGATGTAGCTTTCTTGAAAAACAATGGTATAAATTTCTATTCTCTCCAAGCTTTATTTTGGAATCAGCTCTTCATTCCAGGACAACAACGTGTTGGAGAACACAACCTAACACAATTCAAAGTAGATTTTAATGCATCGCAAAATGCCTCTCAGAAGGGTACCTCTATTATTCTGAACGATGGAAAAATGAATTATCAATGGATAGTAGAGCCTGTTACAAACTTTATTCGCGAAGCTGAAGCGAAGTATAGCAGTGCTGTTTACGGTGTTTCTACACTGAATTGGGATTATGGAAACTTTAAAAAAATCGGCTCAAAAATGTTTCCTTACTATCATAAGATAACAATAACAACACCCTTACCAAAGGGACAAAAGGTTGTTACAGCCACATTCGAACTTGATAAACTTGGCGATAATGCCGATTGGGAGAGTTTTACAACACCATCTACGAAGTACGAACAGGTGAGTGTAGAAGATATTTTTGGGTAAATTAATGCAACTTTAAATGAAGCGGATTTTATTTATATTATTAATACTGAACACTTGCTTTCTAAGTTTATATGCGCAGAAGCATAAAAAGAAAAACAGTTAAAAATGAACGTACAGAACAGCAAATAAACCAGAATAAGGCTACAAAAAAAGAGGCTATTAAACTTGTTTCTTCAAAAAAACAGGCTGAAAAAAACACTTGTCTGATAGGGAGTGAAGTTGCAGCTAAACATAGTAAGAAACAACCTGTAGATAAACAACACACAGCACCACTCCCTACCAAGCAGCAACAAACAACTAAGTCGGGTGCATTGCATAAAAAGGGTGTTGTACTTGCACAAAAAGCGACAGCCAAAAGGAAAAAAACAGCAAATAAAATATGTTACAACCGAAGAAATAAAGGGTTTACAGCAACAAAAATAAACAGATACAGAAGGAAATAACAGAAAACGAACACGAACTTAAGGCAAAAACAAAAGGATGTAGACAACCGTCTTCAGAAGATTTTAACGCTCGATACAGAGATAGGACATCAGCAAAAAACTATTAATAACATTTCAACAGACATAAAACATCTTGATGGAAATATCGGTATCTTAAAGGGACAGCTACGCTCTCTCGAAATACAATTGAGCGAGCGGCGTTCTCGTTTCATTCGTTCTATGCGCTATATGGCACGCAACCGTAGCATTCAAGATAAGATTATGTTTATCTTTTCTGCCAAAACACTAACGCAAATGTATCGTCGTCTTCGTTTCGTTAGAGAGTACGCAGCTTACCAAAGAGCACAAGGCGAACTCTTAAAGCAGAAACAAGCCCAAGTAGATAATAAACATAATCAATTGGAACAAGTGCGTGGGCATAAGAGTAATTTACTTGTGAAAGGACGTAATGTCCATATTCAGATGGAGAATAAGAAGGTTGAGCAGCAAAAAGTGGTAGCTTCTTTGCAGAACGACCAAAAAGGTTCTGCAGTCAGTTATATCTGATAGGCAGAAAAAAACAACAAGCAATTAATGCACAGATTGACCGACTGATTGCTATAGAAATACGAAAAGCGCGTGAGCGTGCAATGGAAGAGGCACGTGCACAAGCCGCAGCTCGTGCTGCAGCCGCCAAGCAACGTGCTGAAGAATTGGCACGAAAACGAGAAGCTGCACGCCGTGCTGCCGAAGAAAATGCACGTCGAATAGCTGAAGCCAAGGCACGCGAAGCCAAGGCAAAAGCCGAAGCTGCTGCTAAAGCGGCACAGTTAGAGCGTGAGCGTAGAGCGGCACAAGAAAGGGCAGAACAGGCTCGTCGTGAAGCAGAACAGGCTCGTCGTGCAGCTGAGGCTGAGGCTTCTGCAAAGAGAGCTCGTGAGTTGAAACGTGCCGAAGAGCGAGCTGCTGTTGCTAAACGTGCTGAAGATCAAGCACGAGCAAAGGAGAATATGGAACGCGAACGTGCCAATCAGCAAGCTCGCGAGGCTGAAGCTAACCGTGTAGCAGCCGAACGTAAGGCTGTAGCAGATAGAGAACGGGCAGACAGAGAACAGGCTGCCGCTAACCGTGCAAACGAGAATAACTCGCTTCTATCATCGGCAGACCGTGCTATTACTGGTAGTTTTGCCAATAATAAGGGAAGATTGCCAATGCCAGTCTCAGGACCTATTGTGAAGCGTTTCGGTACTTACAACGTGGCAGGACTGTCGCATGTTAAGCTAAGTAGCAATGGTATAGCCATCAAAGCATCGCCAGGTGCCCCTGTTCGCAGCGTTTTTAAAGGCGAAGTAACCAGTGTTTCGCACGTTGGAGGGTCTACTCTTGTAATGGTTCGCCACGGTGCTTACATCTCTGTTTACCTTAATTTGGGTAGCGTTAGTGTCAGTAGGGGACAACAAGTAGGTACAGGTCAGACACTCGGAACAGTAGATTCGGGCGGCATTTTCCAATTCCAGCTACATAAAGAGACTCAAAAGCTGGATCCGGAACAGTGGCTCCGATAAGCTGCACCTTAATTTATTATGTATATAAATCATAAAGCCAGACAACAATCTCAGTTGTCTGGCTTTTATGGTTTACTGTTTTTGCAACCTTTACTACCTATTCCAAAAATCTCTATAATTTATACTTCTCTATAGAATAATCTCTTAATTTGTAAAAAAATATCCCTTATAAGAGCAATGGTACTATTCTGCATTGTAAAAAGGTAGTTTTTACAACACAAAAACCTATATTTTGCATTGCAAAAAGGTGGTTTTTACAATGCAAAACAATGGTTTTTACTTTGCGTTGATAATGAGATAGTTACAAGATAATTATTGCTTTGAAGAATATTTTACGCTTTTTACGTCTCGTTTACGCTATTTTTTTGTGTACTATTGCAACGTTTATCGCTTTATTTTTCCAAAGGTTTTAATGCTGGTATACTTACGCCAGAGATTCAGTTTGCGTTGTTTTGGCACTCCATATTGGGCTATATAGTTGCGTGCAGCGTCTAGCATGCGCTGTGCACACCGCCCATCTAAGTAAGGATCGTAGTTGTTTATCACCCATTTGCGTAGGTTGGCAATTTCTTTATTCGTAAATATATCGTCGTAAGCATCGCACAGTTGCGAAGCATCGGTAATATTTTTCCAATACAAATCTTTCGATATGGCATTTAGAGTTATAACTGGTTTATCCATCAAGAGAGCCTCGTAGATAGCAGACGAGGTATCGCTCACCACTACATCAGCCATCAAAAGATATTTTGTAAGGGCAAATTCGCCTACCATTATAATGTTTTTATGGCTATCGGCAAGTGCTCGGCAGGCTTCCACCCATTCTGTTTTGGTCAGTGGGTGTAGTTTTATGATAATTAGAACACGGCGTGTGTCGGCAAGCTTACGCAGGTCGTTGAGGATAAACGGAATGGAAGTTAGTTTTGGAGAGAATGTTGGTGCATAAACCACAATACGTTCGCAGGCGTGCTCTTTCAGTAGTTCTGTTCGCTCGTTATCGAAGTCGTGGCGATGTGCAAATATGTAGTCTTGGCGTGTCCAGCCTGTTTCTACCACAGAGAAATCGCCATATTTTTTTGCCAAAGCCTTGAAATGACTTGTAAAGTAGGGGCCTTGCGTGCAATAAATGTCGAAGTAACGGCGTATCACCCAGTGGTCTTTCTTCTCTGCAGCATAGCCGTGGAATATTTGAATCTTTACCCCAGGCAGATAATAAGGTACAATGTTGCCTGGTACATATATGGCTTCTGGACAAAAATTGTAGCTTTCCTGTATGCTGTTGGTCCATTTCACAGAATCTTTTAATGGAAAATCTGGTATCTTTTCTTGGTGTACATACCACAGCACATCGTTGTTTCCATCTTTGTTAGCCTCTGTTTGGATAGGCTGTAGAATATCCACAGCATATTTGTTTTCACAGAACAATAAAATGCGCATTATACTTGTATTTTTCTGCAAAGATAGTTTAATTAGCCGACAAAGCGAAAAAAAAGCAGTAACTTTGCACACATTATATAATAATAATATAGTTATGAGTATGCTAAACTTCACAATAGGGCCCGTAATGTCGGCTGACAAAGTAAGAGAAATAGGTGCAGAACAAGTGCCTTACTTTCGTACTTCAGAATTCTCTGCCACTATGAAAGAGAACGAAAAACTAATGAAAGAGTTTGCAAAAGCAGACGATGATGCTCGTGTGGTATTCATAACAGGTTCAGGAACAGCCTCTATGGAAGCATCAGTAATGAACATTCTAACTCCAGCCGATAAGGTTTTGGTAGTAAACGGAGGTAGTTTCGGGCAACGTTTTGTTGATTTGTGCGAATTGTATGCCATTCCCCACACTGTAATAAAGATGAAAATAGGCGAGCAAATCACAGCCGAGATGCTTAAACAGTACGATGGACAGGATTACACAGCCTTTGTTTTAAATGTTGGCGAGACCTCTACGGGTGTACATTACGATATAGATTTAATCAGTAAATTCTGCCAACGTAACCATCTTTTCTTGCTTGTTGATGCCATAAGTTCGTTTCTTGCCGACGAGGTTTGATATGAAACAATTGGGTGCCGATGTTATGATTACAGGTTCGCAGAAGGCTTTAGCCTGTCCTCCAGGTATCTCAATTATAGTGCTTTCGCCACGAGCTATCGAACGTATCGAACGCAATAATGTTCGCTGTATGTATTTAAACTTAAAAGATGCACTACGTAATGGCGAACGAGGACAAACTCCTTTCACTCCAGCTGTGGGTATATTGCGACAAATTAACTACCGATTGAAAGAGATAGAACGTAATGGTGGAGTTGCAGCAGAGATAGAACGAACACGCAATTTGGCTATGGATTTCCGACAGAAAATAGCCCATTTGCCTTTGGAACTTATCACAAAATCGCCTTCGAACGCAGTAACGGCATTGCACCCACTAAACAATTCGGCATTCAGTATATTCGAAACACTTAAAGACGAGTATGGTATCTGGATTTGTCCGAACGGTGGTGATATGCGCGATACAATCTTTCGAGTAGGCCATATTGGTGCACTGACACCCGAAAATAACTCTACACTTGTAGCAGCATTCAACGAATTACACAACATTGGCAAACTTTAAACAGCTATGAAAAAGGTCATTACCTACGGAACTTACGACTTATTACACAAAGGGCACGTGCGTTTGTTAGAACGGGCAAAGGCATTAGGCGACTACTTAATAGTGGGTGTAACAGCCGATACCTTCGATCGCGAACGGGGAAAGATAAACGTTCAGCAATCACTTGTGGAGCGAATAGAGAACGTAAGGTCCACTGGTTTGGCTGACGAAATAGTGATTGAAGAGTACGAAGGACAGAAAATAGACGACATAAAGCGTATGAATGTCGATATTTTCACCGTAGGTTCAGACTGGTGGGGCAAGTTTGACTACCTATCAGAGTATTGTAAGGTAGTCTATCTCGAGCGAACGAAAGGTATTTCCAGTACAGAACTGCGCTCAGACCTATGCGAAATACGTATCGGACTGGTGGGAGAATCACCTATTATCAATAAGTTTGCTCGCGAAAGTAAGTTTGTTAATGGTATAAATATTAGTGGCGTGTATGCAGAAAGCAACCAGAATCTGGGTAATTTACACGAAACAGTGCCTTTCTTTGCCGACAATTACGCTGCGTTACTTGAAGTTTCAGATGCCGTCTACATTATTTCGCACCCCGAAAAGCATTATACACATATTAAAGAAGCCTTGTTACAAGGCAAACATGTACTATGCGAATCGCCCATTTCACTAAATAACGAGGAGTGGAAAGAGCTTAACAGCATTGCAGACGAACAAGGAGTAATCTTGATGGACTCTATAAAAACGGCTTATTCTATGGCATACGATCGCCTTTGCTTGCTTGCAAAGAGTGGGAAAATTGGTAAGATATATTCCATCGATGCCACTTGCACGAGTCTTTCGCACTACAATATAGAGAATAAAGAAGTACTACAATTCACTTGGAACAGTTTTTGCGCATGGGCACCTACGGCTCTTCTCCCAATTTTACAGTTGTTAGGAACCGACTATACCCGTAAAACCATCTGCACACACCTTATTGACGATGCGCCAAACTTCGATACTTTCACCAAAATATCGTTCATTTATCCCCACGCGGTGGCATCGTTGAAGGTCGGACAAGGCATAAAATCGGAAGGCGAACTTGTTATTTCTGGTACCGAAGGCTACATTTACGTGCCTGCTCCGTGGTGGAAAACCGATTATTTTGAAGTGCGTAGAGAGAATCCAAGCGACAATAAGCGCTACTTCTATCAACTCGATGGCGAAGGTATTCGCTACGAACTGCTCACTTTTATCAAGTCTATTCAAGGTCAACGCAACCTTTCTTATGTTAGCAAAGAAGTGTCAGAAGCCATCGCTAACATCACTTCCGACTTCTATAAACGCAAAGACACGGTGCTGATATAACGCTCGTTTATTGTAAAACGATAGGTAAAGTATGCACAACAAAAGTGTAAATGTTTCTCATAAGTATATCTATTGTGTTACTGTTTTTATTATTAGGGTATTGTAAAACCTATTGTTTTACACAGTAAAAGTATAGATTTTGCGACACAAAAGAGTTGCTTTCGTATCGTTAAAGTGTAGTTATTATTTTTTAGGGGGATTATCTTTATAAAACCACGACTACTCTTTGTAAAACAACCATATATATACAGCGAAGAGGCGGACGAGTTGTAAAGGTGTGATTTATCACGTTCTTCTTATCTGCGATTGTTCTTTTTCGGTGTCAGAAATGCGGTAACTCACACCATTAAACGTACAATCCGCTCTTCTTCTGTGTATCTTAGCACCTGCCATAAGTGGCAAAACAAAGTTCGTTTTCCTAAGAATGAAACTCTGCTGACCCTCTTTGCTTCTTAAAAAACTTGTTTACAAACGCTTATAAGTAACGATAGTGTTACCATAAAACTCTTTTTTCACAACGGCAATGTTGTGGGGAAGGTGTGGAGCGGCAATACCATTGCTTATAGTAAAGGGGGCTGTCTCTATACGAATTTCGTCCCATAAGCCTGCATCTATAAACGATTGAAGTGTGTGTGCGCCACCTTCTACGATGAGCGAACATATTTTTTGTTCTGTATTATTGCGTTGGTTGATTGTATTAATAAGCTGCTGCAGACTATTAACATATAGAACTTCATCTACAAAAGCATTATTTTTATAAGTAGACGACAGTACTATTTTCTGTGGATTCTTACCATTCCACTCTCTTACCGTAAGACGTGGGTGTTCCAATTCCTCTGTATTGCGCCCAACAAGAATAGCATCGTACTCGGTACGGAGCTTATGAACGAGCATCTTTGTAACGGCATTAGATATCTGCAGAGTGGCTTTTCTATCGCTCGTAACCTGCGAATACCCTATGAAACCATTAGCAGTTTGTGCCCATTTTAGCAATATGTAGGGTCTATTTTGTGTGTTTCGCACTATAAATTCACGGTTCAGCATTAGACATTCGTGCTCCAACACGCCCACAGTAACATCTATTCCTGCCTTACGAATGTGCTCAATACCTCTTCCTTGCACTGCTGAAAAGGGATCTACACAGCCACAAACCATTCTGCGAATACCCTTTCGAACAATTAAATCGGCACAAGGTGGAGTCTTTCCATAATGCGAACAGGGTTCAAGGCTTACGTACATAGTGGCTTCGCATAGTAGATTTTCATCTTTTGGGCGTACCGACCGAAAAGCATTAACTTCTGCATGACCTTCTCCGTATCGCACATGGTAGCCTTCACCTATAATATTTCCCTCGCTACTTACTATTACCGCACCCACCATAGGGTTAGGTTTTGCTAATAATCTGCCGTTCTTTGCTAACTGCAAACAGCGGCGCATATACATTTCATCTATATCTTTTTGTTTCATTTCCATTTATTTTCTACCTTTGCAAATATGTATACAAGCTATCAAAATCTGTATAAACAGCTTATGAATGTCTATCCGTTAGACGAAGCGAAAGCCATTGTCAGAATGGTTTTAGAGGAACGTTACGGACTGACACTTGCCGAAATATATACCGACAAAGTTACGCAATTATCAGCAGACGATGCTAACGATCTCGAAAAAATAATGTCTCGCTTGGCAAAAGGCGAACCAGTGCAGTATGTTCTTGGCTCTACTACATTTTGTGGACGACAATTCTGTGTGGCTCCAGGTGTACTAATACCTCGTCCAGAGACGGAAATATTGTGCGAATGGGTTGTAAATTTTTATAATAGTCCATTCTGTGCACTACAACCACCTACTCCTTTGCGTATATTAGATGTTGGGACGGGGAGCGGTTGCATAGCTATCACTCTCTCGTTGGATATGTCTAATACAGTAGTGTCTGCCTACGATATTTCGTCAGAGGCACTTTTAATAGCCCGCGACAATGCTATCAGGTTGGGAGCTACAGTTAATTTTCAAATGAAAGATGCATTACAACTCGTGCCAACCTCAGAGATGTTCGATGTTATCGTAAGTAATCCTCCTTATATTTGTGAGAATGAACGTGTAGATATGCTTCCAAACGTGCTGAATTACGAACCTTCTATAGCTCTTTTCGTACCTAATGACGATCCGTTGCGCTTCTATCGTGCCATAGCAGAATATGGAATGACAGCCCTTTCGCACAATGGTGAACTCTATTTTGAAATCAACTACCGCTTTGTAGATGAAGTTTCGGCAATGCTAAACACTTTGGGCTATGTTGGAATAGAGGTGCGAAACGACCAATTTGCTAAGCAGCGATTTGTAAAAAGCTATACGTTTATGATGCAAAAAAAACAAATAACCGAAGCAGAAGCTTTACGAAAGCTTGGCGACCTTTGTGCCCGTGGCGAGCATTGCTCGGGCGAAATGGTAGAAAAATTACGTAAATGGGGCATTGCTGCCGATGCACAGGAACGCATTATTGACAAACTCATAGACTATAAATATATTGATGACGAAAGATTTACACGATCGTTTGTACGCGATAAAATAGTATTCAACAAATGGGGGCGGCGAAAGATAGAACAAGCACTGTGGCAAAAACATATTCCACAAAGCATTTCTCAACCTATTCTTGACGAAATAGAACCGCAAGAGTATCTGAATGTGTTGCGCCCACTACTGAAAAGCAAGTATCTAACCATAAAAGCGGAAACCGATTATGAACGTTCTATGAAACTTATAAAATACGCAATGGGAAGAGGTTTTACACTCGATATAATTCGGTTGTGTATAGACGATGTAACAATAGTAGACGATATTGATGACAATGACGAAGATTAGCTTCTTCTCTAGGGTGCTTGATCTTATTGCACCTCGTGCTTGTGCAGTTTGTGGACGTAGACTTAGTATAACAGAGGAACCACTTTGTGCGACCTGTAATATAGCTTTACCACGCACAAACTGTCATTTTCAGCCTTTGGATAACGAAGTTGCACAACTTTTTTGGGGTAGAATTCCTATAGAAAAATGTGCAGCTTATTTCTTTTATAAACCCAATTCTGCTTCGAGTTACCTTATATATAAGTTGAAATACTTTGATCGTCCAGATATAGGTGAGCAATTTGGACGGCTTATTGCTGCCGAATATGCAACCCAAAACTTCTTCGATGGTATAACAGCTTTACTACCAGTGCCACTCACTAAATGGCGTACCATTCAGCGAGGTTATAATCAAAGTCTTGAAATAGCCCACGGAGTAAGTGCTGTAACGGGGATACCCATTTTGAAAAATACAATTAAACGTACATCGTTTGTAGATAGTCAGACACAAAAAGATATGTGGGAACGTACCAAAAATGTGGAAAACGCCTTTAAACTATGTGCCCCCGAAAAGATAAATAATCAGCATATACTTTTAATAGATGATATTATAACCACTGGGGCGACACTTACAGCGGTAGGAAAAGAACTAATGAAAGCCTCAAATGTTAAGATTAGTATTTTAGCCTTAGGGGTTGCAAGTGATAAATAGATTGTAATATTAGGTTTTAATAAAATCTAAATCTTTTCAGTTTTATTTTTGTTTTTCTGAATATGTTACTGTAACTTTGCAATCTTATAGGTGGTTCCTAAAAAAATACTTATGTAGTTTTTGCCTTTTTATATGAGCTGTTTTTGTATTCTTTTTAGAAGGTATAGGCGGACTATACAATGGGAATAAAGATGAAATATACCACATAAAAAGCAAGAGACCACAACGAAAAAAATGTAGTTATGACAATAAACTTCTTCTACATATAATCCATAGGACGTATCTATAATAATAGGTAAACATAAATAAAAAATATAACAGATGGCATATTTATTCTCTTCTGAATCAGTATCAGAAGGACACCCAGACAAGGTCGCAGACCAAATTAGCGATGCTCTTCTTGACCAATTTCTTGCTTATGATAATAGTTCTCGTTGTGCAATAGAAACTTTTAATACAACAGGACAGGTTATTATTATGGGCGAAGTACGCTCAAAAGAATATATAGACATTCCTGCTATCACTCGCAAAACAATCAATAACATTGGCTATACGAAGGCAGAATATCAATTTGATGGTAATAGTTGTGGTATTCTTTCAGCCATTCACGAGCAAAGTTCCGATATAAATCGGGGTGTAGATAGGGCTGATGAGGATAATCAAGGAGCAGGAGATCAAGGTATGATGTTCGGTTATGCCTGCAACGAAACTGCAAACTATATGCCTGTAACACTCGATTTGGCTCACTTATTAATGACTACTTTGGCAGATATACGTAAAGAAGGAAAGGTAATGACCTATCTTCGACCAGATTCAAAGAGCCAGGTTACGGTAGAATACAGTGATGACAATATTCCACAACGCATAGATACAATTGTAGTTTCTACCCAACATGATGACTTTATTAAGCCTGATAACGATTCGGTAGAGGCACAACTGAAAGCTGATGAAGCTATGCTGGCAAAGATTAGAGAGGACGTTTTGAATATACTAATACCTCGAGTGAAAGCACAGATAGACTCTGATAAAGTATTAGCACTATTCAATGATGGTATAAAATATTTCGTAAATCCAACGGGAAAGTTTGTTATTGGTGGTCCTCATGGCGATACCGGTCTGACCGGTCGTAAGATTATTGTTGATACCTACGGTGGAAAAGGTGCACATGGGGGAGGGGCTTTTTCAGGAAAAGACTCATCTAAGGTAGACCGCTCTGCCGCATACGCAACCCGCTACATAGCAAAAAATATGGTGGCAGCAGGTGTAAGCGACGAAATTCTAGTACAATTGGCTTATGCTATCGGCATTGCCGAACCTGTTAGTGTTTATGTTAATACCTACGGACGCGCTCATGTGAACTTATCAGACGGTGAAATAGCAGAACGAATAAAGAGAATGTTCGACCTTCGCCTAAAGCAATAGAACGAATGTTAAAGTTGCGTCAGCCAATGTATCTAGAAACAGCAGCTTATGGACACATGGGACGTAAGAACGAAACAGTAAAGAAGACCTTTACAAGTTTGTATCATGATAAGAAAGAGCTTGAAGTGGAACTCTTTACTTGGGAGAAACTCGATAAAGTAGCAGAGATTAAAAAGGTATTTGGATTGTAAACCAATATGCTGACAGCCGATTCTACAACCCAATCGAAACTATTAAAACAATTGCGCACCTCACCTCAACCTTCTAAACATACAACTATGGTTGAGCGTGAGGCTAACAGCGATTGGCAAGTAGATACCGTAAAGGTAGCAAAAACAAAGAATATTTTACTCTGGAAGGCTCCTAAACCTCTCAATTTACGAACTATTAAGTTTGCTGAAGAAGGCTATTTTAAAGGAAATAAGTACTTCCGTCCAGAATTAGTAAGGGCACATGATGGTGTGTTGGGCGACCCCGCTCCATACAATGTAGGCAACGATAATGTTGTTGCAGGTACACTTATTGTATGTTTTGCACTGGCAATGATAGCCTCGTCTATGTCGCGCAACTTTATTGCAAGGCAGATAAAAAAACTTTTTCATCGTCCTACTCGTAGTGCAAATATCGTTGAAACCGGACACGAAGTACGCTTTCAAGCATTCTTAGTAGTGCAAACAGCATTACTTTTAAGTATTACTTATTATCTCTTTACACGGACAACGAATAGTGGAAACGATATTTGCGATTCTCCAATATTAGCCGTAGGTATCTTCTTTGGTATCTTTTTAAGTTATTTCCTACTTAAAAATCTTCTATATACAATTGTAAATTGGGTGTATTTTGACCGAAGAAGTAACCAGCAATGGTCGCAACTAACTTTGTTCCTCGTATCTGCTGAAGGTGTTATCATTTATCCTGCAGTCTTGTTAATGATATATTTTGGACTTTCAGCGCAGTATACGCTTATTTATGCTGCAACTATTGTAAGTTTAATTAAATTGCTTCTATTTTATCAAGGATACATTATCTTTTTCAAAAGAACGGCTGTCAGTATGCAAATAATTTTGTACTTTTGCACCCTAGAACTGATGCCGTTGATGGCATTAGTAGGAATTTTGGTATATACCAATAACTATTTGACTATAATATTTTAGGACACGATGATTAAAAAGATACTTGTATCACAGCCTAAGCCAGGGAGCGATAAGTCGCCTTATTATGAAATAGCCAAGGATTTGGGTGTTGAGATGGTCTTTCGCCCATTCTTTAAGGTGGAAGGTCTTTCGTCTAAAAGAGTTCAGACAGCAGAAAAATAAACTTACTCGATTATACTGCTGTGGTATTTACATCTCGCCATGCGATTGACAATTACTCAAGCTGGCTCAAGAAATGCGTATTACAATACCTGAAACAATGAAGTATTTTTGCGTAATAGAAACTATCGCACTTTATATTCAGAAGTATACGCAATATAGAAAACGTAAGATATTCTTTGGCAATTCTGGCAAAATAGATAACTTAATTCCTACTATGGTTAAGCATAAGGACGAGAAATACCTTGTGCCATTAAGTTCTGTGCATACCGATTCTATATCAACAATGCTTACCGACAATAAGTTGAGACACAAAGAATGTGTGATGTATCGTACTGTTAGTAATGATTTGACCGAAGAAGAAAAAGCATCATTCGACTACGATATGCTTGTATTCTTTAGTCCTACTGGCGTTCGTGCATTGAAAGAAAATCTTCCCGACTTTGTACAAGGCGACATCAAGATTGCTGCTTTCGGCCCAGCAACAGCCAAAGAGGTGAAAGACCAAGGCTTACGACTCGATTTAGAGGCACCATCAGCACAGCATCCTTCTATGACAGGGGCATTACGTGCCTACTTAGAAGAGCAAAAGAAATAAAGAAACAAGAGAAAGATTTGCTTAAATATGCTTCTTTGAACACAAAAAAGGTATACAGTTAATGCCTATATCCCATAAATTTACATTACGTAAAGAAGAACGGTTATGTAGCAAACTGCTCATAAACGAACTATTTAATGGTGGGAATAGTAGCTCAATGGTTGCTTTCCCTTTACGTGCAGTGTTTCTTATACGCAACCGTAACAATGGTTCGGCTAACTGTAAAAGTGCTGTAGCCAATGCTTCATCACAAGTAAAGATACTAGTTAGTATACCCAAAAAGTGCTTTAAACGTGCAGTAAAACGTAACAGGGCTAAACGACAAGTGAGAGAAGCATATAGAAAGAACAAGTATATCTTGCTCGATGAATTACAAGCAAGGTCTAACCAAGAAATATTACTTGCCTTTATATGGCTCGATAATATACTCCACACAACTGTAGATGTAGAAAACAAAGTCTGTAACCTGCTCCAACGAATTAAAGAGAGATTAGAGACAAACAAAACAGACGACATTCTAGAATAATGATAAAGAAGGTTTTGTACATAGTTTCGCAACTACTATCGTGGTTTCTCATAATTCCTATACTGTTTTATCAACGGTTTATTACTCCATTTACTCCTCCCTCATGCAGATTTACTCCCACTTGTTCCGAATACGCAAAGCAAGCTTTAAAGAAGCACGGACCTATAAAAGGGCTCGCATTGGCTATTTGGCGAATATTGAGATGTAACCCTTGGGGCGGAAGTGGATATGACCCCGTACCATAAATGGTGTTTACGAATATTCTATAGTACATTATATTATAATACAGCTCATACGAGCTTAAAATACAATAAGTGATGAAAAACTTTGTTGAAGAACTAAAATGGCGCGGTATGTTGGCGCAAATTATGCCAGGAACAGAAGAGTTTCTGCAAAAGGGTATGGTGTCGGCGTATCTTGGAACCGACCCTACTGCCGACTCTCTACATATTGGACACCTATGCGGTATAATGATGTTGCGCCATTTACAGCTATGTGGACACAAGCCTTATTTGCTCATTGGTGGGGCAACAGGTATGATTGGCGACCCATCAGGCAAAAGTCAAGAGCGTAATTTGCTCGACTCTGAAACTCTTTATCATAACCAAGAAGCTATTAAACGACAAGTTAGCAAGTTCCTCGATTTCGATGGCGATGCGCAAAATAAGGCGGAAATGGTTAATAACTACGATTGGATGAAGCAATTCAGCTTCCTTGACTTTGCAAGAACTGTAGGTAAGCACATCACCGTGAATTATATGATGGCAAAAGACAGTGTGAAACGTCGCTTAAATGGTGAAGCTAGCGATGGACTTTCGTTCACAGAGTTCACATATCAACTGTTGCAAGGATACGATTTCTTATATCAATACGAACATTATGGTGTGAAGCTACAGCTTGGAGGTAACGACCAGTGGGGCAATATGACCACTGGAACAGAGCTTATTCGCCGTACGCTCGGGCAAGAGGCTGAGGCTTATTGCTTAACTTGCCCACTTATAACTAAGGCTGACGGTAAGAAGTTTGGTAAAACAGAAAGTGGTAACATCTGGCTCGACCGTAATCGTACCACTCCATACGTATTCTATCAGTTCTGGCTAAACGTTAGCGACGACGACGCAGAAAAGTATATAAAGATTTTTACATCGTTAGACAAACCAACAATTGATGCTCTTATAGACGAACACAGGCAAGACCCTGGACGTAGAACGCTACAACGCCGATTAGCAGAAGAGGTTACACGTATGGTTCACTCACAGGCTGACCTCGATATGGCTATAGCTGCATCGAATATTCTCTTTGGTAAGGCTACAAAAGAGAATCTTCTGCAACTCGACGAACAGACTTTCAACGATGTATTCAAAGACGTTCCACATTACGAGGTTTCTAAAGAACTTCTAGGACAACCAGCAGTAGACATTTTTAATCAGGAGGGTATGCAGATATTCCCAAGCAAAAGCGAAATGCGCAAACTTGTAAAAGGTGGTGGCGTGTCGCTTAACAAAGAGAAGCTGCAAGCTTTCGACCAAATAATTACGGCTGATGACCTTATTGACGGTAAGTATTTATTACTGCAAAGAGGTAAGAAAAACTACTTCCTTGTAATTGTGAAGTAACTTTATAAGGTAAAAACTATATGCAAAAAGGCAATGATGGAAGGGTTTAATTAAGCCACACCACCATTGCCTTTTTGTTTGTCGTGCTATTTTTGGCTTTCTTTCCTCGCCCAGCATTAACCTATTGTTCTGCTAAAACAATAGAAAAACTATGCAATACATTTATAATATTACTCAAAAAATACGTATATTTGTCGCAAAGTTCAACTAAAACTCTCAACAATATGAAAAAAAACATAGCATTAATCTTACTTCTTGTGCTTTCTCTTCATGTTTTGGCACAGAACAAAAACCACATTATTCGTGTAGACTGGAAAGCGATAGAAAAAACTGTAAAAACTCGTCCAGACAGTGTAAAGGCTCTTGTTGCTCGTTTTGTTCAACCACAAATAGATACAACTCTTACGTTGCCAGAACGCATTCTTGCCTATTACGGTCAGTCGTATATAAGTGACGGAAGCGAAGCATTAGACGTAATGCAGATGGAAGATTCGCTGAAAGTTAAATCGGCTGCAGCACTTAGATTAGCCGAAAAAGGCACTTACAAAGAATCCGTTGAATGCCGATGCGCTCATTGGAAAGGCTTCTATTCTTTTGAAACGTCTTGAAACCAATCCTGACGATTCTGCTAAAGTCGCATCAGAAGCACGCTATTGTTTGCGCATTATGATGCAAATATACGATGTTATTGGTTCTACAGGCGATGGAACTGCCGAAAACCCATTTAGTGTAACCAGCGTAAGCGACGAATACAACTTCTTGCATTATTATCTCGAAATATGGAAAGTAACAGGACAAGCTCTCGTTATGGTGGGTAAAAACAAGGTGGCATGCGATGTATTACACTTAGCCGAAAAGAGCAACTATTGGGATAAGCCCGAGATTTATTTCGATGTAACACGTGCTCCTATTAGAAGAGGAAGCTTTTAAATAAAAGTAATAACTTATTCGTAAACTTCGCAAACGCTAATTTAGAAGAAAAATACACTTGAAACACACTTCGTTATTATGCAATGTGGTTTTTATTCTGCTATAAATAAGCATCTAACGAAATTCATAACCCATTAAATTCTATCCTAAAAGAGTCTGTTTCCTAATGCGAAACAGGCTCTTTTGCTATGTACTGAAATACAGAAAAATATATCTCTATTCAGTAGCCTATAATAGCATTCTGTCAAAATATGTTGTTATATTTTGTGCATATTTTTGTTTAATGGTTGCGCTTATAGCCTGTTTTATTATTGAAGATGTGGCAAACTACGTTAAGAGAAGAAAACAAGTAAAGTGCCCACAAGCAACCGATAGATGAATGGAAAATAAGCACTATAACATTGCCCCATAAAGGTTATTGTTTTTTGTGATATCTAAAACGAAACCGACAGATATCTAAGACGATCGTTACAGATATCTAAAACGATCGTTACAGACGTCTGTAATAAAAGTAGCTAACATTTGTCTGTCTTTTCCAGGAAATTAGAGGTGTCCCATCGCACTTGTGTGTACCAATAGCCACAGCTTGTAGTTTCTTCTGCTATTTTCTGCTGAGCCAAATTTATATTCTGACGCAAGTAGGACTTGTAAGGCACGGTAGTAGGACTCGTGGGGCACGGCAGTACATTTCGTTAATATTAACAATTGTGTCTGTCCTGCTTCTTTTTCAGACTAATGAACTCTGCTCTGCTTTCATCAGAAGGTTAATTAATCTGTTCGCAATAAAATAGAATCAGTCAAGATGCTAATACCTATTACGATAAAAGCGATTGTTACGCACAACATAACAATCGCTTTATTTTATCTTTGTTTTAGAAGAGTAGTTATAATTACTAACCAAGTATATTCTGTTGTTCTCTCTCCCTTTTACTTTATTTTCAGCACTGCACGAATACCCGCTTCAATATCTTTCATATCGGCTGTAGGCTCAAAACGGTCTACAACGTGTCCTTCACGGTCTATTAAGAATTTTGTGAAGTTCCACTTAATACTGGGGTCTTTCGCATAATTAGGATTCTGCTTACTGAACTTTTCGTCGAGATACTTACCAATTTGGTTGTTAGTATCGAATCCTTTAAACCCCTGTTGTGCTTTTAAATAGGTGTAGAGAGGTAGCTCTTTATTGCCGTTCACATCTATTTTTTCGAATTGTGGGAAGGTAATGCCATAGTTTCCCGTGCAAAATGCTCTGATTTCGCTCATAGTACCAGGTGCTTGTGCGCCGAATTGGTTACATGGAAAGTCGAGAATAACCAATCCTTGTGCCTTATAAGTATCGTATAGTTTTTGTAAAGCCTCGTATTGCGGTGTAAACCACACTTTGTAGCAGTGTTTACAATAAGCAAAACCTTTCCTTTATACTCTTTTAGTTTGACCACACGTCCATTGGCATCTTTCGCCTTAAATCCATACATATTTTTTTGTGCAACTGCAGAAATCATAAACAATACACCTATAAGTGCTAATATAAATCTTTTTCATCATCTAATTATTTTTGTTGTTGTTTATCTATAATTCTTTTATTAACTCACGCATACCTTCACTCGCACCTTTTCGAATAACCGTAATATTCGTGTCATATTTTGAGTCTACATCATTTGGATCTATTAAATAGACAGGTACCTCTGTACGAACATAATGAATTAAACTTGCAGCAGGATAAACATTGAGCGATGTCCCGATAATAACAAAGATATCAGCTTCGGATACCTCTTTAATTGCGGATTCTATCATAGGAACACTCTCTCCGAAGAAAACAATGAATGGGCGGAGCAAACTTCCATCGCCAGCTTTTTCGCCAGGCATCACGTTAGGAGCATCTTCTGTAAGTTCTTTTCTATATTTCGGATTGTATGCATCGGCACTCGAACAAACCTTCTTCAACTCTCCATGCAAATGGATAACGTTAGTAGAACCAGCCATTTCGTGCAAATCGTCTACATTTTGTGTAATTACAGTAACCTTATATTTATCTTCCAGTTGTTTTATGAGTAGGTGTCCATCGTTAGGTTTTGCAGTAAAAAGTTTCTTTCTCAAACCATTATAGAAGTTGTTTATAAACTCTGGGTTATCTTCCCAAGCCTCGTGTGTAGCCACTTTTTCTACCGGATAATTCTCCCATAGTCCATCGTTGCCTCGAAAAAGTCTTGAAACCACTTTCCACCGACATACCTGCTCCTGTTAAAAAAATACTATTTTCTTCATATCGGCATTTTTGCTTATTGATTTCACAAATTTAGTAATTTTTAATTAGATATATGCTATACTATCCTTTAAAAAATAGTATCTTTGCACATTAATAATATTTAAATAAGAAAAGAAAATCAATGGACAAAATTAAGCTACGCCTTAGGGTATCGGCATAGGTACACAGCTCAGCGGAATGGGAGCAAGCAATTTAAACATCGACGATTTTGCTCAAGCAATCAAAGATGTAATAGCTGGCAACGAATTGAAAGTAGACAATAAAGAGGCACAAACCCTCGTAAACAATTTTTTTGCAGAGCAACAAGCAAAGCAAGAGGCTGCAGCTGAAGAAGCTGGTAAGGTTGCTAAGGCTGTAGGAGAAGACTTTTTGGCAGAGAATGCAAAGAAAGAAAATATAGTAGTATTACCTTCTGGACTTCAATATGAGGTTATTAAAGAAGGAAATGGCAAGAAGCCAAGTGCAACAAGCCAAGTAAAATGCCATTACGAAGGTACTCTCATTGATGGAACTAAGTTTGATAGCTCGTACGACCGTGGTGAGCCTGCAACATTCGGACTGAACCAAGTGATAGCAGGGTGGACTGAAGGTGTACAACTTATGAGTGAAGGAGCTAAATATCGCTTCTTTATACCTTATAACTTAGGCTATGGCGCACGTGGTGCAGGTGCATCTATCCCTCCATATTCAGCATTGGTATTTGTAGTAGAGCTTATAGAGGTGCTCTAAATAAGTGAGAATATAAAGTAGAAAACAATAATATAATAAAGAGAAATGAAGAAATTTACAGTTGTAGCCGCATTGGCTATCGCCGCAGCAAGCTTTACAGCATGTGGCAATCAGGCTCCAAAAGAGGATCTAAAGTCTGATGTTGATTCTTTAAGCTATGCCTTTGGTGTAGATCAGGGTCAGGGTGTTAAACAGTATTTGAAGCAGATGAATATCGATACAGCTTACATCAACGAGTTCATTAAAGGTTTGAACGATGGTGCAACAAGTATGGACGATAAGAAGAAAGCTGCTTACAATGCTGGTGTTGGTGTTGGTATGAATATGAATATGGTTATAAAAAACCAAATCAACAAGAGCATCTTTGGTGAAGATTCTACTCAATCAATATCGCTAAGCAACTTCCTTGCAGGTTTCGCAGCAAGCGCAAAGGGCGACAATAAGAGTATGAGTTTGGAGAAGGCACGCCAGATAGAGCAAAGAGTTCCACAAGCCATACAAGCTAAAACAGCCGAGAAGAAGTATGGAGAGAACAAGAAAAAGAACGATGCTTTTATGGCTAAAATAGCAAAAGAACCAGGTATGAAGGCTCTGAAGCAAGGTGTTTACTATAAAGAATTAAAGGCAGGAACAGGTGCAAAGCCAACAGCATCGCAAGTAGTAAAAATTAACTACGAAGGTAAAACTATAGATGGCAAGGTGTTCGATAAGAACGAAAATATGCCAATGCAGATAGGACAAGCTGTTCCAGTGCTTCAATGAAGCATTACTAAATATGCCTATTGGTTCTAAATGGGTGGTTTATATTCCTTACGCAGCAGGTTATGGAGCACAACAACCTAGCCCAGATATCAAACCATTCTCAACATTGATATTTACTATAGAGTTATTATCTGTTGAAAAGCCAGCAGCTGAAGCTCCAGCAGCTCCAGCAGCAAAACCAGTTAAATAACCTGAAATAGTTATTTGTACAATATTATATAATAAGGTGGGTTGGGAAATGATTAGCCCAATCCACTTTTTCATTACGATATTATTTCATGGGAAACAACACAGGAATGCTCACTGTCAGTATTCCTATTTAAACGAAAAAGACAATGAAGAAAATTGCAATTATGGCATTGCTCGTTGTGGCAAGTGCAGGCTTTAGCACGGCAAACGCACAGAGCAAGAAAGAGAAGAAACAGAAAAAGCAAGAGCAAATAGAATCAATAGCAATCACAACACCTGTCAGCGATGAGCCCGCAATAGATATAACGAAGTTCGATTCGTTAAGTTACGCAGCGGGAATGAATGCAACACGCGGGTTGGAAGAGTATATTTCAAGTCAGTTAGGAGTATCAAAAGAACAGCTTCCCGACTTTATACGTGGACTGAAAGAAGGTATTTCAAAACGTAAAGACACATCTTTCTCTGCTTACACAGCAGGTCTGCAAATTGCAGCACAGGTAGAACGGAGTATGCTTCCTAATATACAAAAGCAGTTTAAAGGAACATCTGTCAACATAGATGAAGACCTGTTCTTTAAAGGTTTTGTAGATGCGCTAAAGCAAGATACAAGATTTATGAAGCCCGAAGCCGCTCAAACATACTTTGCGAAGAAACAACAGCAGTTGGTAGAACAACGTAACGAGGCTGTGAAAGTTGCAGGAGAGAAGTTCCTCGCAGCCAATAAAAAGAAGCCAGGGGTAGTTACTTTGCCAAGCGGATTGCAGTATAAGATACTCGTTAAGGGCAATGGTGCAAAGCCAGGCAAGGACGATCAGGTTAAAGTTGTATACGAAGGACGTACCATAGATGGCAAAGTGTTTGATTCGACAGCTCGTCATGGGACAGAGAGCGATACCTTTGGAGTTGGAAGACTAATAAAAGGGTGGACAGAAGCTCTTCTGTTAATGCCTGTAGGTTCTAAGTGGGAAATCTATATTCCACAAGAATTGGCATACGGTGCACGAGGTGCAGGTAACGATATCGCACCTTATTCTCCGCTCATATTCACTCTTGAATTACAAGGAATAGTACCAACTACAGTGGGAACTCAAAGCAAATAACTTTAGAAAAAATAACAAAGTGTGCACAGTGGCACACTTTTTTTATGCTTTTCTATTGCCTGTTTCATTTAAAATGTCTACTTTTGCTTTCAAATTGTAAACTAACTTACTTGTTGTAATAAGCAAGTCAGAAACAGTATTGATATGGATAAGATAGACAAATTAGACAGAAAAATTCTCGGTATCCTTTCGCTGAATGCTCGAATACCGTTTAAAGACGTAGCAGCAGAATGTGGAGTATCACGTGCTGCAATCCATCAAAGAGTTCAACACCTTATTGAAAATGGTGTAATTGTGGGCAGTGGCTTCCACGTAAATCCCAAAAGTCTTGGTTACACGACCCGTACTTATGTTGGTTTTAAATCTTGAGCGCGGATCTATGTATCGCGAAGTAGTAGAACGTATTAGTTCTATTCCTGAAGTAATAGAGTGTCATTTCACCACAGGTTCATACACTATGCTCGTTAAACTCTTTGCAAAAGACAACGAACAACTTATGGATTTGCTTAACAATAAAATACAAAGCATACCTGGAGTAGTTTCTACTGAGACGCTGATTTCGCTTGAACAGAGCATAAAGCGTGAAATACCAATTAGCGAAAATCTCTAAACTGTACAACTTGTGCGTTGCTTCTATCGTCTATTAAAATAAAATTACAATGCAAAATTATGATTTAGATGCCCATTTAGCAGAACTTTATGACCATTATCCCGAAGGAACTAGCAGACCAGTCATTGGTATTGTTACCAATTTTGCAGACCAAGACGTTACCATTCGTGAAGTTTTCCATAAACAAGTGATAGACGCTGGAGGTACGCCACTACTTATTCCCCCCACAACAGATACACAAGTAATTGTTAATATACTTAATCGTATAGATGGACTTCTACTTACTGGTGGGGCAGATGTGAACCCTTTGTGGGAAGGAGAGGAACCTATTCGCAATATGGGTAGTATAAACAATAAACGTGATCTTTCCGAATTGCTCACAACACGCTTAGCTTACAATAGGCAGATACCTATTTTTGCAGTTTGTCGAGGCTTGCAAGTATTAGCTATAGCGTTGGGTGGGAAGGTACAACAGCATATTTACGACCCCTATATTGTTGAAGAGACCGAAGAAAAGAAGCTCGCACGTGTGAAAAGTGTTACCACTTTGCGTTCTGCAAAGCTCAAACACGACCAGAGCGCATCTTTCAACGAACCTACACATAGCATAAAGATAGCTCCCGATTCTGTGCTTTATTCCATATATAAGCAAGAGAAAATATTTGTAAATTCATTCCATCATCAAGCAGTTTCTATGCCTGGTAAACGATTTAAAGTTACAGCATACGCTCCAGATGGTGTAATAGAATGTATGGAAAGTGCAGAATTTAAACCTATAATGGGTGTCCAGTGGCACCCAGAGTGGTTAGAAGAAGATGGTCAGAAACTATTTAAATGGTTCGTAAATGAGGCTGATAGCTTCCGAACAGCTAAGCAATTGCATACAAGGATACTTACTCTCGACACTCATTGCGACACTCCAATGTTCTTTCCACAGGGCGTAGACTTTGCCAAACGTGATCCACGTATACTTTATGACCTACATAAGATGACGGAAGGACACCAAGATGCTGTTACAATGGCAGCTTATTTACCACAGCCACGTATAGGAGAAACGTTCTCATCAAAGATAGACGTAGAAGGATTAAAGCGATTTAATCCTGAATTGACTGATGTCTTGAATAACCTTACACCTACATCTTATGCTGATTTAATCTTCAATAAAATAGAGAAAATAGTAAAAGATAACAACCGTTACCTTAGTATTGCTCGTACACCGTCTGACCTTTATGAGGACAAACGTAAAGGACGAAAGAGCATTATGTTTGCTATTGAAAATGGTCTGGCATTAGAGGGCGACCTTGCTAATGTAAAATATTTTGCACAACGAGGGGTTACATATATCACTTTGTGTCATAATGGAGATAACGATATCTGCGATTCGGCACGAGGAAGTAATCTTCATGGTGGGGTTAGTAAGTTTGGTGCTGCCGTGATACGCGAAATGAATCGCAATGGTATTATGGTCGATCTCAGTCATGGTGCAGAAAAAAGCTTTTACGATGCTCTTGAGATTAGTAGCCAACCCATTGTGTGCAGCCATTCTAACAGCAAAGCTCTCTGTAATGTACCCCGAAATCTTACCGATGACCAACTACGAGCGTTAGCTAAGAAGGGCGGTGTTGCACACATTACACTCTATCATGGTTTCTTACGTAAAGAGGGGACAGCCTCTGTTCTCGATGCTATTGCACATTTAGAGCATGCTATTAGCGTAATGGGTATAGACTATGTAGGCATTGGAACTGATTTTGATGGTGATGGAACTGTGTGTGGAATGGCAGATGCAAGCGAAATGATTAACTTTACTCGCCATCTGCTTGCACGTAAATATAGTGAGCGCGATATAGAAAAAATATGGGGAGGTAACTGGTTGCGAGTTATGGCACAAGTACAAGCAGCTAAACAGAAATAAAAGAAACGAAAATGAACGGGAATATAAAGTTTTTTTGTAGTGGTATAGCAGTGTTTTTATTTGCTATTTTTACCTTTAGCTGTAAGGGTAAAGCCACTAATAACAATACAGGAGATAGCGATACGGTAGCTGTTGCAAAACCTATTGGACCTAAGTTTAATCCTGATTCAGCTTTTGCTTATACGGAAGCACAGTGCAATTTTGGTCCCCGTACTATGAATTCGTCGGCTCACGACAAGTGCGAACAGTGGATTATAGCTAAATTTAAGCAATATGGCTGTGAAGTTCAGACACAAAAAGCAGATCTGAAAGCTTATGATGGGACGGTATTAAAGTCTACAAACATTATCGCTCGTACCAACCCAAAGGCACAACAACGTGTTTTAGTGTGTGCACATTGGGATAGTAGACCATGGGCAGATAACGATCCAGACTCAACAAATCATAAGAAACCTGTTATGGCAGCTAATGATGGCGCCTCTGGTGTTGCCGTTATGATAGAGCTGGCACGCCAGATACAAGCAGATAGTGTGCCTAATGTGGGAATCGATTTTGTTTGTTTCGATGCCGAAGATTGGGGAGTACCACAGTGGGAGACCCAGTATCAAGATCAGTCTGGAGACAGTTGGGCTTTAGGCTCTAATTATTTTGCAAAGAACTTACCTCTTGCTATCCGTCCTAAGTTTGGTATTCTGCTCGATATGGTTGGAGGCGAAGGTGCTCAGTTCTATAAGGAAGGAATGTCTCTACAATATGCTCCTGATGTGGTAGACCGTGTATGGAGAGCTGCAAAAAATGCTGGCTTTGAGTCGTATTTTCCAGAAACAACAGGTGGAATGGTTACTGATGACCACGAACCTCTCAATAAAATAGCTGGCATTCCTACCATTGATGTTATTCCATATTATCCTGATTGTACCCAAAGTTCATTCGGACCAACATGGCATACTGTAAGCGATACAATGGAACACATAGACCGTACAACATTGCAGGCAGTAGGACAAACGCTCATTCAGCTAATTTATAGTATATGAAAAAGGTATTCAATAAGAGTATTATCTTATTGAATACAAACAAAAATGAAGAGAATAGTTCCTATAATAGGTGTTTTGCTACTTTTCGTAGGGTGTGCAAAACAGTCAGAACAACAGATTTCTACTCACCATTTTACCAATGAGGTGAGGCTACAAACCACCCCTATAAAGAATCAGGGACAGAGCTCGTTGTGCTGGGTATATGCTATGCTAGCAACAATAGAAACTGAACACTTAATGCAAGGCGACTCTGTAAATCTTAGTCCCGACTATGTTGCACGTATGTATCTTGCAGAACAAGCTCGAAGACTACTGCTAACACGTACCAGAAATGCTTGTTTACCCAATCAAAGCACCTCTATTACTACTCGTGGAATGAGTAGTATGTTGATAGACCTTATTGCAACATACGGTTTATACCATTTTGATGCTTATCATAAGCACGAAGGCGCACCTTATAAAGTACTAGAACGTAAACTTAGTCAAGCAGTTTTAGCACCTAAAACTGGAGATATTACCGAACAGATGAACTATATTAATGGAATTTTAGACGATGAGATAGGTGCTATTCCACGACAAGTATTTCTTTACCGTGCCTCTTACACCCCACAAGAGTTCGCCCATAGTGTATGTAGAAACAACGAATATCTGGCGTTAACAAGTTTTACACATCACCCCTTTGGTACTTACTTTCCTTTGGAAGTACCCGATAACTATTTTCACGATACTTTTTTTAATGTGCCTATCGATACTTTGATGTATCGTATAGAACAGTCTGTGCGTGCAGGACACCCTGTTTGTTGGGAAGGTGATATTTCGGAAGATGGTTTTTCGTTTGCTAACGGTGTTGCAGAATTAGACAATGACGCCCAGCAACCTACACAGGCGCAACGTCAGGAAGCTTTTGAGACCTATCAAACTACCGACGACCATTGTATGGAAATTATAGGGATTGCTCACAATGAGAAGGGTTACAAATACTTTATTTGTAAGAATAGTTGGGGCAAAAACAATCCATTTGGTGGCTTTATGTATCTAAGCTATAATTATGTTCGACTGAAAACCATTGCTGCTTATATGGTGAGAGTTTGAAAAACTATGGTTTTCGTTCTTCCAAATATTGCTTGAAAGTTACAAGAAAAGCATCGGTTACATGTATAATCTCGTTACCTATGTAAATACAATCGTTTCTATCAACTTTTCTTATTTTATCTAATGCAACGATGTACGAACGGTTTACACGCATAAAATTGTTGGTTGGCAACAACTCTTCTGCCGTTTTCATAGTCATGTGTGTAACTAATCGGCGATTGGAAAGGTGGAAAATAACGTAATCCTTCATTCCTTCCACATACACAACATCGTCCAACTGCACTTGCTGTAGTTCTCCGTCTACCTTCAGAAATACCGTTGTGTGCTGGTTGTTTTGCGGTTGCAATGCCATCTCAAACCATTTTTTAGCCTTTTCGGCTGCTGCAAGAAACTTGTTATAGCGTATTGGCTTCAGCAGAAAGTCGAGCGCATTCACTTCGTAACTGTCGAAAGCATATTCCTTAAAGGCGGTTGTAAATATAATGCGGGTATGCGATGGTACCATGTGCGAAAGCTCCATACCATTCATGTCAGGCATTTGAATATCGAGAAACAGCACATCTGCACTATCGTTTGTTATGGATTGCATAGCAGCAACCGAGTCGGTAAACGATGCTTTGAGTGTCAGAAATGGTGTGCGTTCTATGAAATTCTCCAATAAGCGGATAGCCAGCGGTTCGTCATCGACGATGATACACGATAAATTCATGGGTAGGTATTAACTCTTTACATTTATTTTTATACTCAACTTGTAAACTCCTTGTTCCACCGTTTGGTGCATTTCGTAGCATTTAGCATACATCAGCTCCAAACGTTTACGCATATTTTCTGTACCGATGCCGCTACCGCTACGGTTGCAATTGCCTTTTGGGTGGTTACTGTTCTGGCACGAAAACAACAGAAAACCATTATTTTTGGTTAGCGAAATATCTATAAACGATGGTATTCCGCTACTTACACCGTGCTTAAAAGCGTTCTCAATAGGCGATAAGAATAACAGGGGAGCAATGGTTTGTGTTGTATCGGGAACATCAAAATGCGTTGTTATCTTCACGTTTTTGTCGCAACGCAGTGCCATAAGAGAGATGTAGTTCTTCATAAAATCAATTTCTCCACTCAATGGAACCTCTTTTTGTTGCGTTTCGTAGAGTGCATAACGCAGCAAATCGGATAGTTCGCCAATGGAGTTTTGCGCCTCATCGGCATCAATCTGTGTTAAAGAAGAGATGTTATTAAGTGTGTTAAACAGGAAGTGCGGGTTCAGTTGATTCTTTAGCCAAGCCAGTTCGGCTTCCGTATTGCGCTGTTTTTCTTCTAAAAGTTGTTTCTGAAGATTGTTCTGTCGTATGAAGTAGCGTACAGATATAGCGGCAATCGCCACGACATAGTTAAGAACCAGCCAGATGATAGCGAACTGATAGTGGTACAAATGTACCACCACACCATGGTCTGTATTGCTGCGTGGGAAGAACAAGTCGTAGTTCAGTAAAAATACCAAGGCAAATTCTACCAACCAAAACAACCATCGGCACAGCTTACTTTTATCTTCGTAGAGATACGGAACAAGCACATAGAAGTTTGCCATAAAGACCACGAGGAGCAGAAAGAACATAACAGCGTTGGTGCGCACCGAAGCCGTTGCCACCCATGGGTCGCGTTCGGTGATATATACCACCACGCACCACGTTGCTGTAAGCATAAAGTAAATGCCTATCTGTGCAAGAAATATAAGTACATTGCGCTTCTTTAACCACGCCTTCATTGTCTGCATAATATTTTTATTGTTGCAAATGTTGTTTCAAACCACTACAAAGGTAACCTTATTATGCTGTATCTACAAATTAATTTCGACGAACTACCATAGTTCTTCGACGATTTTGCATCTCTAATTTCCTTGAATACGCACACTATGGAAGTGTAAACACTTTTACAAACTTAAAAGCTCGTATAATAGAATTACAATCAACACTGCATAAAAGCATTTGTTTTGCCCTATAAAACAAATGCTTTTGGAACTTTAAATTGTAGAATAGACAATACAAAAACCAAAACTATTGCTCCGAACTAAAAATAATATTCATAAAATAAGTATCTGAGAATTGCAGTATCTCTATATTCTTAGTGTTCTTATAAATATAAGAAATAATGATAGTTTACAGCAATATTTCTGGTTGATAGATTTGCATTTTTATTGTGTTACAACTAAAATACATTACTGTTAGTTTTGGCACATCATTGTTAAATAGTTATCTTTGCAGCATAAACAGAAGCATATTACTCAATTTATGGAAGATTTAAAGAAAACATTTGCAGGCAAACTGCTCAACATTAAAGCAATTAAGCTCCAACCCAACGATCCATTTACATGGGCAAGTGGGTGGAAATCTCCTTTTTATTGCGACAATCGTAAAACTCTATCTTACCACGATGTGCGCTCGTTTGTAAAGTTAGAACTGGTGCACGCTATACTGTCGCACTTTCCCACTGCTACTGCTGTTGCTGGAGTTGCCACTGGTGCCATTGCACAAGGTGCATTAGTAGCCGAAGAACTAGCCCTACCGTATGCATACGTGCGTCCGAAGCCAAAAGATCATGGTATGAAGAACCAGATAGAAGGACAATTGCCAGAAGGTGCAAAGGTTGTTGTGGTAGAAGATTTGATATCTACCGGAGGCTCCTCTCTTAAGGCAGTGGCTGCATTGCGCGAAGCGGGCTTTGAGGTTGTAGGTATGGTGGCTTCTTACACCTATGGATTTCCAGTAGCCGAAGCGGCTTTTAAGGAAGCAAATGTGCAGTTGGTAACACTCACCAACTATCAAAGCGTAGTGGAAAAGGCTTTGGAAACGGGATATATTAAGAAAGAAGACGTACCAATGTTAGACGAATGGCGTCGCGACCCAGCTAATTGGAGGAAGTAAGTATGAGCAAATTTGAAAGTAGTATAAAGCAAATTGCTTATCCTCAGCAAAGTGTTTACAATATGCTGAGCGACCTCACGAACATTGAACGTGTGAAAGATAAAGTGCCCGAAGATAAGTTAAAGGACCTAACCTTCGATAAAGACACCATCTCTATTAGTGTTTCTCCAGTGGGACAAATTTCTATGCGCATAGTAGAACGCGACGAGCCAAAGACCATTAAGTTTGCAAGCGAAAACTCGCCTATGTCATTCAACTTCTGGATTCAAATACTTCCAGTAAGCGATACTGCATCTAAAATGAAACTCACTATAGATGCTGATATCCCATTTTTTGCAAAAGGAATGGTATCTGGTCCGCTAAAAGAAGGCATAGAAAAGATAGCCGATGCATTGGCTACGATTCCTTACGAATAGGAGAAAGGCTTAATAGAAAAGCGGTAGAGGATATTTAAGGAAAACGGTTGATAGTAGCGAACTCTACTCTAATATATTTAAAGCTATAACAACATATTGTTGATCAGGCGTATATACTGAAGTTTAAATTGAAATATTGCAGAATAGAACGGTGTACATTCCCCATAGGAATAAATATCTTTCGGCTATTATAACATAGCATCATAAAGGAGCTAATTTGCTATGATATCTAAAACGCAACAGACAGATATCTAAAACGAACGTGACAGATATCTGAGACGAACGTGACAGATATCTGCGATAAAAGTAGCCAACAGCAGGCAGAATTGTCTAAGTATTTACGATATTCTGTTTTACAGTCGAAAGCCAGTAGATACGGCTAATAATAGCCCTATTTATTTTCTACCGGATATAAAAAGACACAAAACTATAGTTAGTCTACCCTTATAAACCTAAAAATCCTCTGATTCATAGTATATTATGCTATAAATTATTTGCAAATATCTGCAAGTTTTTGTACCTTTACACTATAATTCTTGCAGATATTTATGCTTAAACGTACATCTAAACAGCTCTCTATGTTCTCTTCTTTAGAGGACATGCTTAGTCATCAACATCCCCTTTTCCAACTTAGTAATAAGATTAATTGGGAATGTTTTGAAAATGCTTTCTCTCCTTTGTATTGCAGTAATAATGGTCGCCCTGCTCATCCTATTCGCTTGATGTGTGGTCTTTTAATTTTAAAACATTTGCGCAATGTGTCAGATGAAATGGTAGTTTCTCAATGGAGCGAGAATGCTTACTACCAATATTTCTGTGGTGGACTTGAATTTATGCCAAAACAACCCTGTGACGCTTCCGAGTTAGTTCACTTCAGAAATCGTATAGGTGAAAAAGGTATGGAGTTAATACTAACCGAGAGCATCCGCGTTAATACCGACCATGATAACTAAGATCATTTTGATACGGCTTTCATTGATTCTACCGTGCAGGAGAAGAATATAACCTATCCTACAGATGCGAAGTTGCATAAAAAGATAATCAAAAACGTTCTGAAGATCGTTCATGACAAGAGTCTTCCTCTACGACAGAGTTATACGCGTACCTTGAAAGGCATTTACCGTTCCCAACGTTTTCGTAATCATCCCAAGAATCGTAAGAAAGCTCTTAAGGCAGATAGGCAACTCAAGACCATAGCAGGTAGATTAGTAAGAGAGCTAGAGCGTAATCTTGGGAGAAGGAAAGGATATGAGAAGATGTTTGAGCTATATTACAGAGTTCTTTCTCAGAATAGGAAGTCAAAGAACAAAGTATATTCTCTGCACGAACCGGATGTAGTTTGCATCAGCAAGGGTAAGGAACATAAGCAATATGAGTTTGGTAATAAAGTATCTATTCTTCGCTCATGGTCAGGACTTATTCTTGGTGCATATTCTTTTAGGAATGAATATGATGGACATACTATCGAAAAGACGTTAGAACAAACCCAAAGAATGACAGGAAGGAAGGTTGATAAGTTAGCAGGAGATAGAGGGTATAGAGGTATAAAGCAGATTGGGCAGACAAAGATACTCATCCCAGACACTCCTAAAGCTAAAGATAGCTACTACCAAAAGAGAAAGAAACACAAACTATTTTGTAAACGAGCTGGTATAGAGCCAACAATAGGACATCTTAAAGCAGACCACCGATTATCTCGCAACTTTTATAAAGGTGTGAAAGGAGATGCTATCAATGTATTATTAGCTGCGGCAGCATATAACTTCAAAAGAGCTATGAGAGTTCTTTTGTACCTTATAAAAAGAATCAGCATAGAGCTTGTCAATACAAGCTTTATGCTGAAATATTGTTTTTAAGGGACGACTAGTTAAGCTCAAATAGGTCATTAGACCACAATATGTATAGTGCTTATTACTATGGTATTGTTTTCTAACATCTTTTATATTCTTATCGGCATCTTGTCTGTCTTTGTAATCTGACGTAGCTCGCTACGCCTACGTTGCAACGACAGACAATTTGCTTGATAATAAAACAAAATATATTTAAGCTCTAACTACCAATTTGGCTTAAAAGGGTGTGATAAATTGCGCACCTTTTATAAAGAATCGTGTTTAAAATGAGTATTATTCGCCTTATAAGAAATTAAAAATATGTTGGGGAATGCAGTATAAAAGTATGTAGAAACATACCTTTACAACTGTCCAGCCTCTATTTGCAATACAATTCGTTCTGTAAGTCGGTCAACACCTTTAGGGTCGTATCGCTTCTTAAGGCTAGCACCAAACATCCAGGCAAAGGCCTGATAGAATCCAGCACGTATTGGACCGAGAAAGGCTTGTATGAGTTCATAGCCCGTAGAGTGAGTTTCGCGATCAATAAGTTTTATAAGAAGCTTGCCTTGCGAGTAGGTTAGTTTCTTAATGCGCGGAGTATATACTTGTTTCAGTTCCTTTTCTACAGCTTTTGTATGTGCATCGCGTTCTTTCTTTGTAGGAATAGTTTGCAAATACGCTCCTGTTTCTAATATAATTTGGTTACATTCTTTAGCCAATGGCAATACCTTCTTTATATTATACACCAACCGATTGTACGCCTGACGCTGTTTATCGTTTAAACTCCATAGGAGGGTAAATATAAATAGTGTTGGTACGAACATATTGAACACTATCTTGTCCTATCTTTGCCTTTCCAATGTGCACCATAGGAACGAAAGTAGGCGAATTTAAATCAACCACACGATCTTCAGGATTGATATGCTCTTGAGCAGAAACAGCCAGAACTACAAACAAGAGCACAAGTGTAAGTATAATATGATAACCTTTCATAACAGAGGCAAAAGTAACTATAATTTTGTAATTGAGTGCTCTTTTATACTATTTTATGGTATTGACATCTAATAAATACAACTTTTCAACGTTATAGTAAGCAAAAATAAAAATAAAAGAGATAAATGAATTTAAAGAAGAAAAATAGGTGAGCGGATAATAATACTTTCGGCATTGTTTATGCTAATTGCTTGTAAAGACGTAATAGATTACGAGTATAGTAACTATCATTGCAACCTTACCATAGACAACAGTGTGCACCTCGATGCAACGCTTGCTAGCTCGATGAATGCTCTCTCTCCAGGAGTTTTTACCACCATAAAGCCACTTTACAGAGACGGTGTGTATTATTTTCACTTTAGAAACAATCAAGGATTAGAGTCGAAAAAACAATTTAATGCTATTGACGAACGTCTACAAAGCAATTTGCGAGTGGGTATGAGCAATGGATTAATTGTAGGCTTTGGTAACCTCGATACACCAGCACACTTCTATGCCTACGACCTACAATGCCCTAATTGTTTTGATATAGATGCTCTGCCACAACGTAACTACGAACTTACGGTTACAGGAACAGGCATAGCTACTTGTAAAACATGCCATAGAAGCTACAATCTTAATACAGGAGGAAATATTGTAAGTGGAGAGAGAGGTAAAACAATGACACGCTACAGAGCAAGTACAACAGGTCCCAACGGGGTGTTACATGTATATTAATATGGTGTGTTAGTATATGAAATAGCAAAGAATAAAAACTAAATGAATAAAAAAACAACAATTATCTTGTGAGTTCCAATAATTAGTATTATCTTTGCACTTGGTTTGCCGCAATGGTGGAATTGGTAGACACGAGGGACTTAAAATCCCTTGGCCAGTAATGGCTGTGCGGGTTCAAGTCCCGCTCGCGGCACTTTTAAAAATACAATTCCGTATATCTTAAGATAAAAAAAGCATAATGAGAGTTTACTCTATTTAGCTTTTTATTTTTATTAAACCTATAAAAAAACATCATCTTACATGAAGCGAATAGTTTATTTTTTGTTATTATCTTTACTATTGGTTTCTTGTGGAAAACATAGCGGATACTTTAAAATAGATGGTAGATTGCTGCATATCAATCAGGGAGAGCTATTTGTTTATAGCCCAGAAGGCGTTATTGCAGGACTTGATACAATACAAATAAAAGGTGGAAGATTTACTTACGAAATACCATGTGAATTTAATGGTACACTTATTTTAGTATTCCCGAACTACTCTACGCACGCAATATTTGCCGAACCAGGCGAAGCTGTGGAAATAAAAGCAGATGCCTCGCATTTAAAAGAAATGGAAGTAAAGGGTACTGACGATAATGAACTGATGGGAAAGTTTAGAAAGGAAACAGCCATAGCCTCTCCACCAGAAATTGTGAAAGATGCCATTAAGTTTGTAAAGGAACATCTTGACTCCCCAGTTAGTGTTTATCTGACAGAACGTTATCTTATTAATGATAAGAAAGCAAACTATAAACAGATAGCCGAACTTATAGAGGAAATGGAAAACGAACAGCCAAAGAATGGAGCTTTGGCGCGTCTAAAACAATATCTACAAAGTTTGCAGAAAGGAAGTATAGGGCAGTCGTTACCTAAATTCACTGCAAAAGACCTTAATGGAAATATTATTACCAATTCTACTTTAATAAGTAAGAACACTATTATATGCACATGGGCTTCATGGAACGACGAAAGCAAAGAAGTTTTACTAACTCTTAACGATGCTGCTAAAAGAAATGAAGCCAAAGTAATAGGTATTTGTTTAGACCCATCACCTAAAAGTGTACGACAATATATTAAGGAGAATGATATAGTATTCCCCAATATCTGCGATGGAGAGATGATGGAGAGTAAACTAATAAAGACACTTGGGCTGACATATATTCCCGACAATATCATCTTAAACAATGGGAAGATAACAGAACGTAGGGTAGATGTGAATACGCTCAGAAATAGAATGATAAAGTTATAGACCTTAAATGCTTGTAAAAACTTATTGTGCTGCTGTAAACGGAATGGAGGTTACGACGGTTACAGTGGAAGTTAGCATAACAAGAGGGGTGATGTATCATCTCACTGGATTGGCTGACGTTGCTGTAAAAGAGAGTCACGACCGTATTGCAGCGGCATTATTGAATAACGGCTATCAATTTCCTGTTGCCGATATTACAGCTAATCTTGCTCCTGCCGACTTGCGTAAAGAAGGCTCAAGTTTCGATTTACCACTTGCTATTGCTATTCTTGGTGCAACCGAAAAAATTAGTTCTAACCATCTTAAAGAATATATGCTGGTGGGGGAATTAAGTCTTGATGGTACATTACAACCTATTAAAGGAGCTTTGCCGATAGCTATTAAGGCGCGAGCTGAAAAGTTTAAAGGACTAATTGTGCCGAAAGCAAACGAGCATGAAGCAGCTGTAGTAGATACGCTCGAAGTATATGGAATGGAAAACATAGGCGAAGTAATTAGCTTTCTAAACGATGCTTGTACAAAAACACCATATAAAGTAGATACTCGCAAAGAATTTTATGAAAATCAGTATACAAGTGATTTGGATTTTGCCGATGTTCGTGGACAAGAAAACGTAAAACGAGCATTAGAAGTGGCTGCTGCAGGCTCACATAATGTAATTATGATAGGTCCACCAAGGTAGCGGAAAGAGTATGATGGCGAAACGATTACCTTCTATACTGCCCCCATTGGCACTTACAGAAAGCTTAGAAACAACACAAATCCACTCTATTGCTGGTAAATTAAAAAAGAATACAGGACTTATAACGCAACGACCATTTCGTAGCCCACACCATACTATTTCTGAAATAGCTTTAGTTGGTGGCGGAGCAAATCCAATGCCAGGAGAGATAACCTTAGCACATAATGGTGTTCTGTTTTGCGATGAATTACCTGAATTTAGTAAACATACACTCGAAGTATTGCGACAACCCTTAGAAGACCGCTCTATTACAATATCAAGAGCTAAATATACTGTTACTTATCCTTGTAGTTTTATGTTTGTAGCTAGTATGAATCCTTGCCCTTGTGGCTATTATGGCGATGTTACACATCATTGTGTGTGTACACCAGGACAAATACAACGATACCTTTCGAAGATATCTGGTCCGCTACTCGACCGTATTGATATACAATGTGAAATATCTCCACTCCCTTTCAGAGACCTATCAAAAGCAGAACAGGGCGAATCGAGCACTGATATACGAGAACGAGTTTTGAGAGCTCGACGTATTCAGACAGAAAGGTTTAAGAACTATCCAAATATTCATTGTAATGCGCAAATGTCTGAACGCATGATCCATGAATTTATTGAACCCGATGATCAGTCGCTCGAAATACTTCGTAAAGCAATGGAAAATCTTAAACTGTCGGCACGCGCTTATAATCGTATTCTAAAAGTAGCACGAACAATTGCCGATCTCGAAGCTTCACCAAAGGTACAGGTGCATCATATAGCAGAGGCAATTGGCTATAGAAGTCTAGATCGAGGAGATTGGGGTGAAAGATAATGTTTATTTTATTTTGCTATTCTTATAGTTTGCCGTACCTTTGCATTCTAAAGAATAACATAGAATGCGTAAGAAACAAATTCTTCTCATTAACGATATTGCTGGATATGGAAAGGTTGCTACAGCTGCAATGCTCCCTATTCTGTCTTATTTTGGGTACCCAGTGTATAACTTACCGACAGCATTGGTGTCTAATACTTTAGATTATGGTAAATTTCGTATTCTCGAAACTACCGACTATATAAAAGATGTATTTCCTATTTGGAAGGAATTAGGCTTTCATTACGATTCAATCGCTACAGGATTCATTGCTTCAGAGCGTCAAGCAAAGCTTATTTCTGCTTATTGTCGCGAACAAGCAGCTAATGGAACAATGATTTTTGTAGATCCTATAATGGGAGATAGTGGTGAATTATATAATGGTGTAACACCATCAACAATCAATTCGATGCGTGAAATGCTTAGTGTTGCAGACCTTTGTTTCCCTAATTATACAGAAGCTTGTTATCTTACAGATTCTGAATATAAAGTAGACGGGGTTACAAAGGAAGAAGGTATAGAACTTCTTAAAAAGTTAAGAACTATTGGAACGAAGTCTGCGCTTATTACATCAATATCTATTGATGGACAATCATCGGTAATTGGATACAGTAATAGTAGTGGAGACTATTTTTGTTTACCATACAACGAAATACCAATACATTTCCCAGGTACTGGTGATATTTTCTCAGCAATACTTATTGGACACCTACTTGATAATGAATCGCTAACAAATAGCACTCAGAAAGCTATAGATGGGGTTTATAGACTCATAGATTTAAATAAGGAGAATGAGGATAAAAATAGAGGAATACCACTCGAACAATATTTAGATATACTATAATGGTAATGTATTAACCGCTAAAGATAACTTAAAAACGTATTAAGATGGATTGGATAAACGGACTTATTAATATTCATTCAGCATTACAAGGGGTTATTATAGTTTCGCTTGTGTGTGCTGCTGGACTCGCTTTAGGTAAGATAAGGTTTGCTGGAGTTTCTTTAGGTGTAGCATTTGTATTCTTCGTTGGTATTGCCGTGGGTAACTTTGGTCTCAATATAGATGCTCAAATGCTAAACTATTGTGAGACATTTGGTCTAGTATTGTTTGTTTATACATTGGGTCTACATGTTGGTCCTAACTTCTTTAGCTCTTTGTTACACGAAGGTAAAGCACAGAATATGTGGTCCTTAGCAATAATTTTACTTGGAACGGTTATGGCTGTGGCTCTGACATACACACTAAATATACCAATGAGCGATATGGTAGGTATTCTTAGTGGTGCAACAACAAACACACCTGCTCTTGGTGCAGCGCAACAAGCACTAGAACACATAGGAGTAAACAGTGGTAGGGCAGCCCTCGCAACAGCCGTAACTTATCCACTTGGTGTTGTTGGTGTCATTTTCGCTATGATTTTGTTGCGAAAATTCTTTGTGAAGTCTAGCGATTTAGAACTCAAAGGTACCGAAGAGGAAGACCATACCTACGTCGGACAATACGTGGTTGTCAATCCTGCAATCATAGGCAAAACTATTGCAGAAGTTTCGCAAGGTTCTCATATCAAATTTATTATCTCGCGAATTTGGCGCGACGAAGAAGTAATACTTCCACAGGGGGCTACAGTGTTAGAAAATCACGATAATCTACTTGTTATAGCCAATAAAGACGACGTTACGAGTATAGAAATACTATTTGGACAAACAGTTCGCCGCGATTGGAATAAAGAACAAATTGATTGGAATAAGATAGATTCGAATGTCGAAAGTCGTACCATAGTCCTAACAAAAAATAATCTTAACGGTAAACTACTTGGACAATTGCGTTTGCGAGATATGTATAATGTAAACGTTAGTAGGGTTGTGCGTGGCGACATTAAATTGCTTGCCACAGAAGATTTGCGCTTACGCTATGGAGACCATCTTACACTGGTAGGTACCCCACAAGATATTGACCACGCTGAATACTTCCTTGGCAATTCAGTAAAGACACTTAACGAACCTAACTTAGGTAATATTTTTCTTGGTATGATACTTGGCTTAGCTATTGGAACCATTCCTATCAACCTTCCAGGTATGGAATCTCCTATTCGGTTGGGTATTGCTGGAGGACCAATTATTATGGGAATATTGGTCGGAACATTTGCTCCGCGTTTTCACATGGTGTCCTATACCACTCGTAGCGCATCGCTCATGTTACGCAAATTAGGACTATCACTCTATCTAGCTTGTATCGGTTTAGATGCAGGTAAAGGCTTTTTAGACACCGTTTTTCGTCCCGAAGGTTTACTGTGGGTAGGTTTAGGTTTTCTGCTTACAGTGTTACCCGTATTTATAGTAGCTCTTATTGCGTTGCGTACAAAGAGATACGATTATGGAACCATTTGTGGCATACTTTGTGGTGCTATGGCAAATCCGATGGCATTGGTTTATGCAAACGATACGACTAAAGGCGAGACATCTAATATAAGTTATGCCACCGTTTATCCTTTAGGAATGTTTATTCGTGTCATCATCGCTCAAGTGCTTGTAATGTTCTTTGTTTAGGTGATGATGTGGTAGATTATAATCAACTATATTCATTGTTTACAGGAGTTGTGAAATCAGATATGCGGCACTTTAGTTTTAGATATCTCTCACGTTCGTCTTAGATATCTCTCACGTTCGTCTTAGATATCTCTCAGTTTCGTTTCAGATATCTCTCACGTTCGTTTCAGATATCTCTCAGTTTTTGTTCCAGATATATAGAAAAACAGTTCTTCTGTATATTATATAAATAAGGTGTATTCAATCATTCTGGCATTGCTTTTACCCTTTTTGCAGAGGCTATTTTACAAAAAGAATCACTTTTTCTTAGAAAAGTTTGGTGGTTATTATTTTTTTGTTATACCTTTGCACTCGCTTTTTACGGCAAGCAGTTTATCTGTTAGTTGTTAATAAGGCATCGTTCTTTGAAAAGATTTACATAGACAGAGAGTAGTACAAGAAGCGTCTGTTGCTATTAAATATAGTATCAGATGGGTAAAAAGAAACGTCCTAGTTAATTTATTATGGGTGTATAAACTTGATATTACTCGGATAATTAGTTCTGAGCAGATATTGAATTTAGATATATATATCACTATTTTATAGTGATGTTTATATATTCTTATAAAAGACATTTTACAATGGAGAGTTTGATCCTCGCTCAGGATGAACGCTAGCTATAGGCTTAACACATGCAAGTCGAGGGAAACGGCATTATGTGCTTGCACATTTTGGACGTCGACCGGCGCACGGGTGAGTATCGCGTATCCAACCTGCCCTTTACTTGGGGATACCCCGTTGAAAAGACGGCCTAATACCCGATATTGTTCATTGATGGCATCAGATATGAATAAAAGATTTATCGGTAAAGGATGGGGATGCGTCTGATTAGCTTGTTGGTGGAGGTAATGGCTCACCAAGGCGACGATCAGTAGGGGTTCTGAGAGGAAGGTCCCCACATTGGAACTGAGACACGGTCCAAACTCCTACGGGAGGCAGCAGTGAGGAATATTGGTCAATCGGGCGCAAGCCTGAACCAGCCAAGTAGCGTGCAGGAAGACGGCCCTATGGGTTGTAAACTGCTTTTATACGAGAATAATTTGATGCACGTGTGCGTTAGTGCATGTATCGTATGAATAAGGACCGGCTAATTCCGTGCCAGCAGCCGCGGTAATACGGAAGGTCGAGCGTTATCCGGATTTATTGGGTTTTAAAGGGAGTGTAGGCGGTTTTGTTAAGCGTGTTGTGAAATTTAGGTGCTCAACATTTAACTTGCAGCGCGAACTGTCAGACTTGAGTACACGCAACGTATGCGGAATTCATGGTGTAGCGGTGAAATGCTTAGATATCATGAAGAACTCCGATTGCGAAGGCAGCATACGGGAGTGTAACTGACGCTTAGCTCGAAGGTGCGGGTATCGAACAGGATTAGATACCCCGGTAGTCCGCACTAAGTAAACGATGGATGCCCGCTGTTAGCGCCTCGGCGTTAGCGGCTAAGCGAAAGCATTAAGCATCCCACCCGGGAGTACGCCGGCAACGGTGAAACTCAAAGGAATTGACGGGGGCCCGCACAAGCGGAGGAACATGTGGTTTAATTCGATGATACGCGAGGAACCTTACCCGGGCTTGAATTGCAGAGGAATTATTTAGAGATAAATATGCCCTTCGGGGTCTCTGTGAAGGTGCTGCATGGTTGTCGTCAGCTCGTGCCGTAGGTGTCGGCTTAGGTGCCATAACGAGCGCAACCCCTTTTTCTTAGTTGCCATCAGGTAATGCTGGGCACTCTGGGGAACACTGCCACCGCAAGGTGTGAGGAAGGTGGGGATGACGTCAAATCAGCACGGCCCTTACGTCCGGGGCTACACGTGTTACAATGGCCGGTACAGAGGGAGGGTGTAATGCAAATTGCATCAAATCTTAAAAAGCCGGTCCCAGTTCGGACTGAGGTCTGCAACCCGACCTCACGAAGCTGGATTCGCTAGTAATCGCGCATCAGCCATGGCGCGGTGAATACGTTCGGGCCTTGTACACACCGCCCGTCAAGCCATGAAAGCCGGGGGTGCCTGAAGTTCGTAACCGTAAGGAGCGACCTAGGGCAAAAACTGGTAATTGGGGCTAAGTCGTAACAAGGTAGCCGTACCGGAAGGTGCGGCTGGAACACCTCCTTTCTGGATAGGGACTTTTATTTTTGTATTATCTAAATGTTTATCACCATATAAATAATAGATGTTAGGAAGTTTTTCTCTTCTGTACTCGCATCTTTGTTCTACAATATAGAGAAGATAAGGTTTAAGGCCTACAGCTATGGTTCAAGTCCATTATCTTCACTCATCATTTTTGCATCGTTTTATCGTTGCATCATTGATATCGTTCTTTGACATATTGACACAAGCAAGACTGTAAAGTAAAGTAATTTCTTTTTGTTTATACAAGAAGGATTAGAATTAGATTTCAAAATACAGCTGAAAGTATGAGCATGAATATGCTACCATTAGTATTATTAGTTTGGTAGTATATAAAATGAATAGAAAGTAATTAAGGGCGTATGGCGGATGCCTAGGCTCACGGAGGCGATGAAGGACGTGATAAGCTGCGATAAGCCTCGGGTAGATGCAAATAATCTTTGATCCGAGGATTTCCGAATGGGACAACCTGACTGTCTGAAGGATAGTCACCCATATTTAATTATGGGAGCAAACGCAGGGAACTGAAACATCTTAGTACCTGTAGGAAGAGAAAATAATTTAATGATTCCCCTAGTAGTGGCGAGCGAACGGGGAATAGCCCAAACCTATGACGTAGTAATGCGTGATAGGGGTAGTAGGGTCACGATATCGTACTTTGAAAGTGAGGAGAATGTTCTGGAAAGTTCAATAATATAAGGTGATAATCCTGTATCCGAAGCTTGATGAGACGTAGTGAATCCCTGAGTAGTGCGGAGCACGAGTAATTCTGCATGAATCTGCCGGGACCATCCGGTAAGGCTAAATACTCCCGTGAGACCGATAGTGAATTAGTACCGTGAGGGAAAGGTGAAAAAGCACTCCAATGAGGAGAGTGAAATAGTTCCTGAAACCATACGCCTACAAGCGGTCGGAGCATATATATATGTGACGGCGTGCCTTTTGCATAATGAACCTACGAGTTACCATGTCCAGCGAGGTTAAGGGGTTCAGCCCCGTATCCGTAGTGAAAGCGAGCCTAAATAGGGCGTATAGTTGGATGGGGTAGACGCGAAACCAAGTGATCTACACTTGACCAGGTTGAAGTTCTGGTAACACAGAATGGAGGACCGCACGGATAAGCGTTGAAAAGTTTCCCGATGAGTTGAGTGTAGGAGTGAAAGGCCAATCAAACTTGGAGATAGCTCGTACTCCCCGAAAGGCATTTAGGTGCCGCGTGCGATGTTCTCCGTGAGAGGTAGAGCGACCGATAGGTCAAGAGGGCTTCACCGCCTATCGCGACCTGACGAACTCCGAATGCTCACGGACTGTAGTCGTGCAGTAAGGGGCGGGTGCTAAGGTCCGTCCCCGAGAGGAGAAGAATCCTGACCGTCGTCTAAGGTCCCGAAATTCTGTCTAAGTTAGTCTAACGAAGTCTGGTCCCGGTGACAGCTAGGGATGTTGGCTTGAAGCAGCCATTCATTCAAAGAGTGCGTAACAGCTCACTAGTCGAGGGTCCGGGCATGGATAATAATCGGGTATAAGTCAGATACCGAAGTCGCGGGATAGCATTGTATATAAAAAGTATCGGTAGGGGAGCATTCTATATGCGTTGAATGGTGATATTGATTGATCCCCGGAGCGTATAGAAACGCAAATGTAGGTATAAGTAACGATAAAGGGGTAAGATTCCCCTCGCCGTAAGACTAAGGTTTCCCGTGCGATGTCAATCAGCCTGGGGTTAGTCGGGTCCCAAGTCTCAGCCGAATGGCGAAGGCGATGGGTTCACGGTTAATATTCCGTGACTTGCTCATTCAGCGATGTGGAGACGGAGCAGTGACACTGTCGCGCCCTTACGGATATGGGCGTTAAAGAAGTTAGGGTGTAGATAGATGTAGGCAAATCCGCATTTTAGAGCTGATCTTCTATAGTACAGAGTTTTTCTTCGGAGAGCTTTGATAGTGCTGGTAATCATACTTCCAAGAAAATCCGCTAAGCTTTAATGTTTGAGCAACCCGTACCGTAATCGGACACACGTAGTCGGGTAGAACATACTAAGGCGTTGAGAGATTCATGGTTAAGAACTAGGCAAATTGACCCCTGTAACTTCGAATAAGGGGTCCTCATTTTTAATGAGGCGCAGAGAATAGGTCCGAGCAACTGTTTAACAAAAACACAGGGCTGTGCTAACTCGAAAGATGATGTATACAGCCTGACACCCTGCCCGGTGCTGGAAGGTTAAGAGGAGAGCTTAGATGTATATCGACGGTTTGAATTGAAGCCCCAGTAAACGGCGGCCGTAACTATAACGGTCCTAAGGTAGCGAAATTCCTTGTCGGGTAAGTTCCGACCTGCACGAATGGTGTAATGATCCGGACGCTGTCTCAATCATGATCTCAGTGAAATTGTAGTATCGGTGAAGATGCCGATTACCCGCGATGGGACGAAAAGACCCCGTGAACCTTTACTACAGCTTAGCATTGACCTTGGTCATCCGATGTGTAGGATAGGCCGGAGGCTTTGAAGCATGCACGCTAGTGTGTGGAGCCATCCTTGAAATACGGCCCTTTGGCTGTCTGAGGTCTAACGCGTACTTTCGCGGACATTGTTTGGTGGGTAGTTTGACTGGGGTGGTCGCCTCCAAAAAGCGTAACGGAGGCTTCAAAGGTGCCCTCGGGTCGATTGGTAACCGACCTCATAGAGTGTAATGGCATAAGGGCGCTTGACTGGGAGGCAGACATGCCGAGCAGGCAGGAAACTGGGGCATAGTGATCCGGTGCAAGTGTATGGAAACTGCATCGCTCAAAGGATAAAAAGGTACTCCGGGGATAACAGGCTGATCCCCCAAGAGCTCATATCGACGGGGTGGTTTGGCACCTCGATGTCGGCTCGTCACATCCACGGGGCTGGAGAAGGTCCCAAGGGGTTGGGCTGTTCGCCCATTAAAGTGGCACGCGAGCTGGGTTCAGAACGTCGTGAGACAGTTCGGTCTCTATCTATCGTGGGCGTTGAGTTTTTGCGTGGTGCCGCCACTAGTACGAGAGGACCGTGGTGGACAGACCTCCGGTTTACCAGTTGTGCCGCCGGGTGCACCGCTGGGTATCTGAGTCTGGTATGGATAAGCGCTGAAAGCATCTAAGTGCGAAGCCTTCCGCAAGATTAGAACTCCTCATAAGGGTCGTCATAGACTATGACGTTGATAGGGTGTAGGGTGTAAAGACAGCGATGTCAAAGCCGAGCACTACTAATTGCCCAAAACTTTCATTCAGTGTGTTTTATACTTTAAGAATCGTATTTTTTTACTTTTTCTTTATTTAGTTTTTGCTTGTGGCATAGTCACTTATACAGTGTATTTTATATTTGGTTTTATTATATTTATTCTATAATATCGTATATATTATTAACACTAGCATTATTTTAGGTGGTTATTGCGTCGGGGTTCCACCTCTTCCCATTCCGAACAGAGAAGTTAAGCCCGATTGCGCCGATGGTACTGCAATGCAATGTGGGAGAGTAGGTAGCTGCCTTTTTTCTTAATAGCCCTGATTACGAAAGTAGTCAGGGCTTTTTTGTTGTGTTTATATATTACTCTACCTATTTAGGGGTCAGTCCTAAAACCCAGTTGCAAGCCTATACTCTTAAGCGCATAATTTCATAAGCCTATATAAAAAGAAAGGAATATCTGTCACTCCTCTGAACTGTGCCCTGAAAGCCTTAACTTTAACCTGAACTCGGGGAATGATGTACGGGCGAGATAAATCTGCCCCTACGCCTACGGTGTGTTCGCTGTTATACATTTACACACTGAATAAACCTTGTGGTGTGTTTGTTGGATTATGAATGATGTACGGGCGATATGAATCTGTCCCTACGGTGTGTTCGCTGATATTACGCACTGAATAAACCTTGTGATGTGTTTGTTGGATTATGAATGATGTACGGGCGAGATAAATCTGCCCCTACGGTGTGTTCGCTTTATACATTTATGCAATGAATAAACCTTGTGGTGTGTTTGTTGGATTATGAATGATGTACGGGCGAGATGAATCTGCCCCTACGCCTACGGTGTGTTCGCTGTTATACATTTACGCAATGAATAGACCCTGTGGAATGTCCGTTGATATACATTTTAAGTAATAAATAAACCTTGCGGTGTGTTCGCTGATGTTACGCAATGAATGAGCCTTGCAGTGTGTTTGCTGAACATTCTGTGGACTAATATGTGCAACATATAGTGGTTTTGCTTGTTTTTATAAGTTACTGCGGCATATCTATCAATACTGCTAATTATTGTTTTCCACTGGGCGATTGCATTATTAGTCAATAGAAAACTGGGCAATGGTTTCTTTTAACGCCTCTATTTCGTTAAAGTCGAAGTTGTTTGGCATAGCATCTATTAGTTTTATAATTCTCTTTTGCGTTGCTGTTTCTTGCAAAACGAGTATGTTTGAACGTTCATTATTTGATATGTCGAACACCATAACATCTATTGTTTCAACTATTTTTAGTGAACAATAGTGAATAAAGTCGGCATTTTGCTCTTTTGTGAATCTGATGCAATATGCCAATGCTATTGCTGCGTTCTGTGCATATAGAGCTTCATTGCTTCCGTCTGCGTCGGTATCGGGAATTAGATATTCTACGAATGCTTGTACTTCCTCGCTAAAAATCATACAGCTATTAGCGAAATAAGCCAACACACAGCTCTTAAAAAAAGCCCTATCAATTGCCCCCTCCACTACAATTGCTGCTGGTTCTTCTTCTTTGTTTTTCAGAAACTTATAAAGGCAGTTCTCTATTCTTTTAACGCAACAAACACCAAACAACAGTTGCTTGTTTGGGGGCAATGCGTCTATCAACTTGTTTATTTCTTCGTTCATTCCTAACTGTTTAGCTTTTAGTTCTTTCCATAAGTGTAGTATTTCTATCCAATTTTCTTTTGTCGTGAAAATATTCTATCTTCGTTTACTTTTGGGATATCTCGTTGCAAAGATATTACTTTATGCGAAACTATGCAAACAATAACGAGTATAGCACGCCACCAATGCGCAAATGGTAGCGAAGGCTCTACCGATATGTTTGAGTTTAATTTCTCAATGCTTCCGTTGCATTTACATCCGCCTTCTGCATTACTTAGACACTTATTGTATAGTTTTTACTTACGTGTAAGTAATATATTATTATCGAGTAAATAATAGCTGAAAATGAAGAAATGTTGAGGTTGATGTAAACTAACTGATAATGAGGAGGAAATACACGAATTGGCATAATACTGCTCTATTTGTAAAGGGCAGAAATATGCGGATTTAGGCAGAAGTTCAGTTACCAGAGTGTTACCTTGTTTTGATGTTGGTAACGATGGAGAAGAAATAGGTAACTGAATTATTTTCGCTCGTGTGGCTGTTGCTTTGGTCGGCAGTTTTCTGCGTATGTGAGGAACGCTTTTAATTCGGGTAATTTTGCATAAGATAGACTGCACTCGTCCATTTGAGAGCAAGCTCTTATGGAACTCGCTTGCACAGTCTTTGCCCACAAATATTAAAGCGTATGGAAAAAGAAAAGATGAAAGTGTTGCTCTACCTTAAAAAGAGCGGTATAGACAAATCAGGTAAAGCCCCGATTATGGGGCGGATAACACTTGGAAGGAGTATTGCGCAGTTCAGTTGTAAACTTTCCTGCAACCCCGGTTTATGGAATCCACGTGAGAGCCGGATGAATGGCAAGAGCCGTGAGGCGGTAGAGGTTAATGGAAGATTGGAGCACCTGCTGCTTTCCATTCAATCTGCCTATCAGTCGTTGATTGACAAATGGCAGCCATTTGATGCAACCGATGTGAAAGGACAGTTTCAAGGCAGCGTACAGGCACGATGCAGGCTAATCGAAAGGTTGGATATGCTCATCAAGGAGAAAGAAAGCCATATCGGTATAGACATCAAGGAAGGGGGCTATGTCCGCCTATCATTCCACTCGGAAACGATTACAGGAGTTCATTCAGAAGAAATACCATGTTTCGGATTTGGCTTTCTCACTGTTGACAGAAAACTTCATCTACGAATTGCAGACGTTCTGTCTCGGTGAACTCGGTCATCAGCAAAGCACATTTTTCAGAGTTGCAGCAGATTTGAAGACCGTCTGTAGGCTGGCTTATCGTGAGGGACTGGCTGATACGCTTCTGTTTGATAAAGTACATATAGAACGAGGAGACAAGAAAGCACCTAAAGCTCTTGACAAAGAAGCATTGGACAAACTCAAAGCACTCCGCTTTGATGAGTTGGAAAAGGAAATGGAAGCCGTTCGTGATGCGTTTCTCTTCGCCTGTTATATCGGTGCAGCCTATTGTAATTTGATGGAGCTAAGCAAGAAGCATCTTGTCCGTGATGATGCAGGTAGTTTGTGGTTGAAGTTCAACAGACAAAGACGGGTGTGCTTTGTCGTATCAAACTGTTGCCGGGAGCAGTTCGATTAATTGAGAAAATGCACAGCGATGAAAGGGAAACACTGCTCCCCCATATCAAATATCCCACTTATCAGTCCTGTCTTAAAGCCTTGCGATTACGGTCCGGTATTTCTTTTCCCTTTACTTTGCATACTGCAAGGCATACCTTTGCCACGCTTATCACCTTGGAACAGGGCGTTCCTATTGAAACGGTGAGCAAGATGCTCGGACATAGCAACGTAAGTATGACCGAGCGTTATGCAAAGGTTACACCACAGAAACTCTTTGAGGAATTTGACAGCTTCCTTTCTTTCACCGAAGATTTACGTTTAACCATATAAAAGACGAGCATTATGAGAAGTACATTCAAGATACTGTTCTATATTAACAGACAGAAGACAAAAGCAGACGGCAATACCGCCATTCTCTGCCGTATCACCATCGATGGAAAGAGCACAGCCATTACCACAGGTGAAGAGTGCAATCCCTCCAGGTGGAACAGCAAACAGGGGTTGACGACTGACAGGAAGACCAATCAAAGAATCAGCGAGTTCAGGGAATTGATAGAAAAAACCTATCGGGATATTCTTGTTAGGGACGGAGTAGTAAGTGCCGAACTTATCAAGAACCGCCTGCAAGGTATAGCTGATAATCCAACAACGCTACTTGGCATGAGCAAGGCGGAACTGCAATCCGTCAGGGAGAGTGTGGGCAGGTTAAGTGCAGAAAGCACCTATTATAATCTGTCCCATTCAGACAAGAACCTCCGCGAGTTTGTGGAAGATAAAGGATTGCAGGACATGCCCATTTCCACCATTACGGAGAGTTTGTTCGAGGAATACCGTTTCTTCCTGAAAAAGCGTGGGCTGAAAGCATCGACTGTCAATACCAATCTCTGTTGGCTGAGCCGACTGATGTTTCGTGCGGTGAGCAGCAGGATTATCCGCTGCAATTCCTTTGAGAACGCCAAGTATGAGAAGGAGGAAAAGAAAATACGCTTTCTACAAAAGAGCGATGTAATGAAACTCATGGCAATGACGATGAACGACAGAGAATCGGAATTGGCACGGCTGATGTTCGTCTTCTCCTGCTTTACAGGGTTGGCAATTGCCGATATGGAAAATTTAGAATACAGGCATATCCAAACGGCAGCAGACGGACAGAGGTATATCCACAAGGAGCGTCAGAATACCAAGGTTGAGTTTATTGTTCCGTTACATCCCATAGCGGAAGCCATCATCAACTATTGTAGGAAAGAGCAGGCAGGAAACGAAGAACAGCAGATGGTGAAAGAAAAAGGCGACAGCCTTGTCTTTCAACCTCATTGCAGCCGTAGCGTGATGGGCAAGAACCTGAGCATCGTGGGTAAGGCTTGCGGTATCAGACAGAGATTGTCGTACCATGTTGCAAGGCACACGTTCGGAACGATGAGTTTAAGTGCAGGGATACCTATCGAAAGCATTGCCAAAATGATGGGGCACACTTCCATATCAAGCACGCAAATATATGCACAGGTAACGGATAACAAGATTTCGGAGGACATGGACAGACTGATAAGAAAATATCAAAAGGAGAAAGCAAAGGAGGAAGCAATATGAACATCAATCACCATCAAACAAAAAGAGACCGCAGCTATTTTGAATGGAGCGACAATATGCAAATCATTCGCAAAGGCAAAGGTGAAATAGCGATGACAGAGAGCGAGCTCGTTGGTTTCTTCGGTGTAACGTGGCGAAAGCTCAATTATCGATTGCAACTTCTACTAAAAGTCTCTCCCCTGCAACCCGACGAAAGGGATACAGGGGAGCAGGAAGTCTACGTGAACGGACGGCTGAGAGGTTATGCCTTGCTTTATCCACTCACTATCATCATCGCTTTGTCTTATCAATTGGACAGCATGGAAGCCCACTTGTTCAGGAAACACATCTGTCGAGAGCTACAACGCCCTTTACCTGTAGTGGAGCAGATATACCTACACTGCAGTGATAGTATCAATTGATATACTTTTCTCTTTCACCGATATTATCCTACTACATTACTACAAAAAGGGATAATACAGTGAAATAGAAAGGGTTAGTATTGTAGTCAGAAAGTAGGAATGGTTATTACTACCGTCTAACTACACACAACTATGTTTTTGAGGCCTTCAAGTATACCGAAAGCCTTATAAGTAGTTATTCTCCAAGTAGTCTATCAACAGTAGAGATACGCATCTGTTTTATTGTATAACATTCCTTTTACCCGTATTTCCTGACCCTCTGATTTCTTCGTGATAAAGATAATTCACTATTGAGGGATGTCCTTTGGGACTTCGTTCGTAAGGCAATTCATTATCCACATACTTACATTGAGCCTCCTGTGCCATTTTCGCGGCCTCTTGCTCCAATTGCTTCCAATATGTTCGGTCTTTATGCAAATAGATTTCTTCATAAAGTGGGAACAAATGGGGATAGTGTGATTTGATATAACCCATAATGTTGGCCTTAAAACCACCCCGCAGATTGAGGTTCTCAAGCCAAAAGAGGTCGCAAATATCTTTCACTTCATGAAAAATAGCTTTGAAATTGGTGATGCCGGGGAAGATGGGCGACACAAAACAAATGGTTCGGATGCCCGCCTCGTAGACCTTTCGCATGGCTGCGATGCGCCGCTCTATGCTCACGGCCTTGTCCATGTCGGCACGAAATGTCTCATCAAGCGTGTTGACTGACCACGATACGGTGACTTTCTTCATTTGCCGGAGCAGGTCAAGATCGCGCAACACGAGGTCGCTCTTTGTACAAATGAGTATTTCTGCATCGCTGTCTTTGAGCTCTTTCAAGCAGTTTACGTGTCCTACGGAACGTTGCTTCTTCGGGATTATACCCATCGGTCACTGATCCAATAACCACGCGTTGTCCGGCATATTTCTTCGGATTCTTGATTGCAGGCCAATGCTTCACGTCTAAGAAAGTGCCCCATTCTTCTTTATGTCCCGTGAAGCGCTTCATGAATGAGGCGTAACAATACTTGCAAGCATGGGTGCACCCCACGTATGGATTCACCGAATAGCCACCAACGAGGAGGTTGGACTTGGTTATGATGCCACGCACCTCTTTTCGTTCCAATGAGTGTTTTTGCCATATATCTTCCTTTTATTCTTTATAAATCCTCTACCGTTTCACCGTCTTCAGGAATAAAGACGCGGTCTAAAAATTCCTGCCACTTCCGCACGCTTTCTCACCATTTCACGCGTCACGCTATTATGGTTCACGCCTTCAAGATGCGTCACAAATAACTTTGCATCAGGTGCAGCTGCAGCAACTTTTACCACATCTTCATCGTTCATAATAACGCGTCCACCCAAACGAAAGCCATTGCCACCAGCATTAAAGGGTGATAACCTCGGGGCGAAAACGCTTTCAAATTGCGCTTCACACCAGCATACCAGATAGTATCTCCGGCGTGATAGAGCGTCTTTTTCTTGTGGATGAGTGAATACATAACCTGCTGTATGTCCGGCAGGATACTTCATGATGAAATTACCATGCTGGCTCTCAGCCTTTTGTATGCTCACTTCCCCAACCCTTGTATTGTCACCGACAACTTCCACATGATTAAATCCATGCGACATTACCACCTGCCGATCGTTTTCGTCTTGCACAAAAAAATCGCATATCTTTAGGCATCATTTCATAAGCCGCCTCATCGATATGGTCATCGTGCAAATGGGTAAGCAACACCGTATCTACACCTTTTAACACCTCTTCTACGGGAAAAGGTAGTTCATGAAGTGGGTTGCGCAGGTGTTGATTTCTACTAAAGGGGAAAGGAGGCATGCAGCCTTTCTTTCCCAACATGGGGTCGATTAGAATTTTCTTTCCCCCATATTCAACGATTATCGTTGCGTTTCTTACTTGCTGGATATTCATTGTTTATTAAAATTAAAGTTTAACATTGGCTTCCAACATAATACCATCCTTCAGAGGTTCATCATCATCAGAGAACGAATTTGCCTTATATTGTACGCAAAGCACGAGCATTTCGCTGCTGCCTGTGTTCTTGAAAGCACGTTTGCCATTGGGCGCAATTCTCACGATGCTTCCTTCTGAAACGGGAAATCGTTTGCCGTCTACATCGAAAATTCCGTCACCTTTAAGAATGAAATAAAGCTCTTCATGGGTTTTATGGGCATGGCGTGTGCCATAATCCTGCCCAGCTGCAAGACTTTGGAAAGACAATTCTGCGCTCTGTTGCTTGTAGTGCATGTCCGGCAAACACCTTTCCTGGGATAGAGAAATTGCCCATAGCCAACTCATATTCCTTAATTTCATTCAACTTACCTACGTTCACCGTGGTGAAGTTCTCACCTTTTTCTACATTTTTAATTTCTTTCATAATGCTATTTGTTTTGATTACGAGTGCAAAGGTAGTGCATAAAACAAAGACACATTCTACCATTAATAATATATGCTCTACCATTTTGATAAGCCATTAATTATTCGTACATTTGTTGCATGAAATTAGAGAATCACCCCCAAGAACTTACACAAGTTCCTTTTCAGCAAAAACGGAATGTGGTGTAGACTTCAACATCAATACCGATACGCACGAGCGTTTGCGGGGCGTATTGATGGAGTATCCGTCTTTCAAAAACTAACTTCTTCGAGTTGTTTTTTTCTTCAGGAAAGCATCCGGGTGGCTGCGTTATGGCTTTCAACATATCGCGTTGAAAGACAATACGGTGCTGATACTTTCACCGCACATCCATCAGGAGTGGCACATTGATGAAAGCCAAATGGATTATCGTTTCCTTATTTTCCGTGATGATTTTCTTTCAACCTATCTTGCCGATCCTTTCTTTACTTATCGTTTGCTTTATTGCTACCAAACAGATTTCCCACCCCATCTGTCGGCTACAGCTATGGAACAACAAGAATACGAGCGTTTGCTTGTGCGGATAAAAAGAAGAACTCAACCATCCTCTTGCCGACAGCTATCACATCATCGTATCCTTGCTTCATTATCTGCTCATGACCCTTAATCGTAGGTATTCTGCTCAATACCATCTGCCTTTTGATGCCCCCAAGAACCACCATGCCTTTGAGTTCAAACAACTCTTAGAGAAGCATATTCGCCAATACCAACAAGTGGCCGACTATGCAGCCATGCTGAACATCAGCCGCATCACATTGAATGCTTCTGTACAGGGCACAATATGGGCAAACGGCCGTACATCTGCTGAAACAACGTCTGCTTGCAGAAATCAAGAATGAAATACTATTCACTGACAAAACTACCAGTGAATTGGCATACGAATTCAATTTCTCGGAGCCGGGACATTTAATGCGTTTCTTCAAAAAACAAACAGGACAGACGGTTACGGAGTTTAAAAGAAGAATATAAAGGACAACAGTTTACCGCAGAATAGAAAAATGATTAAACGAAGAACTTACCAATAAACGAACGGCACTTGAAACAGATATATCTCTGCTCAAGTGCCGTTATCCATCCAGCAATATACGCTTATTGCCTTTATCCTGTTCGACAACTCTTGTAATTCTCCTCCAGTATCTTCTCCAAGTCCGAAGCCTTGTAGAGTATCTTCCCAGCAAACTGCGTGTAGGGAATAATCTTCCTGTCTCGGTAGTCCTGTAAGGTACGAGGACTGATATACAGCCGCTCGCACACTTCCTTTCCCGTAAGGAAAAGCTCTCCGGCAAAGAGTGGCTTGTGCGTCTCTGCTACTTCCACAATTCTTTTTCCCACACTTCTTAGTGCCGAGACAACCAGCTGCATCTCGTCGTTCTCCATATTCAAATCTTTTGCCATTTCCATTATATTCTGCTGTTTTTAGAGCAGAAAGATGCTTTATGCGTAAACGGCCTATTGGGTAGCATTGCAAGACGTCAGTTTGTACCCTCAAACTGCGCCCAGCTCCCCTCATCAGACTATCGGGGAGGTTAGACCGTAATCACTCCGTTCTCATCGGTCAGCCATCAGGAATTAAGCAACAACGAAAAGAAGACTTTTATATGAACAGATTCAACAGCAAGACTGCCCGATGGCAGCAATGCACTGGAGTATATTTTCCGAGAGGGAAAACTCGGCAAAGCGCTTCTCTTTCACAATCTCTGTGGTACTACGCCAAAGGAGGTTTACGAGGAAATGAAGATGGTGAGCGATTACAACACGCGGTGCAGGAAAAATTCCTACGTATCGAAATAGGCATTGCACCACAAGATGAGAAAAGATTGGGTCTTGCATCCGTCCGTAACCTTGCGTCAAACTTTTGCAATACGCATGGGACTTGCCAGCCATCAATGGGGGCGGTAACGCACAAGGATACCGGCAACATACACATTCATATCATCGCCAACCGTATCAGCCTGTATGGAGAAGTCTATGACACTACTTTTGTGAGTAACAAGGCTGCAAGGGTGGCGAAGGACATCAGTCGTAAATATGGTATGACCATCACAAAGGAAATAAAGGTAGAGAAGGCACATCAGAAAGCAAAAGCCAATCCAACGAGAGAGCAAAACCAAGCAGCAGGTACGGAAAATCTGCTACGCCTTGCTCAACCAATACAAAGGCTCAGGCATCACAGGGCATTCCATGTTCCTCTACGACCTCAGCAAGAGTGGCGCAACCATTGAACGTTTGAAAAACAAGCAGGGCAAGATCTATGGCTTGAAGTTCGCATACAGTGGACAGACTTTTAAGGCATCTGAAATCGGCAGTGAGTTCGGTTACCATTCCTTGCAGAAGAACTTTGAGATAGGTAACACGACAGAGCCAAAGAAAGTTACGGCAATGGAAGATGAGCCGGAAAAGAACAGAACTCAATCCCATACAGGTTATCAACTCGTTCCTCCCAGCCGCTCCTATACGTCACCTGCCAACACAAATAAAAAGTTCATCTATTGCACAAGCCGTAGGCAATGTGGCAAGTACTGCCTTAAGTGCAGCCGAAGAAATCATTTCTGGAGCAGGCGGGTTAATCAACCCACAGACACACGGTGATGATTATGCCGAGACAGCATGGTAGCGAAGTCTCTACCGATATGTTTGAGTTTAATTTCTCAATGCTTCCGTTGCATTTACATCCGCCTTCTGCATTACTTAGACACTTATTATATAGTTTTACTTACGTGTAAGTAAAACTTTATTTACGTGTAAGTAATATATTATTTACGTGTAAGTAAAACTTTACTTACGTGTAAGTAATATTGTTTATTACTTATACGAAAGTTACGACTACATATAATCGATGAAAGAATGTTATGCATAGCTTATTATGCATTCACCTTGCTGTGTTTTTCTCCGCCTATCTCACATATTTTTTTAAAAGTATATTGTCTAACAATTGATCCGTTGCAGTGCTATCCTCTTTGTCTATCTAGTAGAGGAAAACAATAACGGTTCGTAGGTAATGTCTACGAACCGTTATAATTGTAACTTATAAGTCTTGTTTTAAGCTTTAGCATTCTCTTTGTCAGAGAAGTCTATAATGCTTTTCTTATTAGCTTCTAAGCGTATATGTTCTTCTTGAGAGCCAACTATAAGCTTTTGCCACTGACGAAGACCTGTACCCGCTGGAATGAGGTGTCCACAAATAACGTTTTCTTTCATTCCCTCGAGCGTATCACTCTTACCACGAATTGCAGCCTCGTTAAGAACTTTAGTTGTTTCTTGGAATGAAGCAGCTGACATAAAGCTCTTTGTACCAAGCGCAGCGCGTGTAATACCTTGCAACATCTGTGTTGCAGTGGCTTGAACAGCATCGCGCACCTGAACTAGTTTTAAGTCGCGGCGTTTAAGGTTAGAGTTTTCATCGCGCAATTTACGTACAGACAGAATCTGTCCTTTATAGCAATATTCAGAATCGCCTGGGTCGGTAACAACCTTTTTACCCCAAATGCGGTCGTTCTCTTCTAAGAAGTCGAGCTTATCAACTAGCTCTTGTTCGAGGAAAGTAGTATCGCCAGAGTCGTCAATTCGCACTTTGCGCATCATTTGACGAACGATAATTTCGAAGTGTTTATCGTTAATCTTCACACCTTGCAGACGATAAACGTCTTGTACTTCGTTTACAATATATTCTTGTACAGCCGTAGGGCCTTTAATAGAAAGAATATCGGCAGGTGTTATGATACCATCTGAAAGTGGAGTTCCTGCTCTCACAGCATCGTGTTCTTGAACAAGAATCTGTTTTGACAAACTAACGAGATACTTCCGTTGATCGCCGGTTTTAGATGTAACGATTATTTCGCGATTACCACGTTTCACTTTGCCCATTGTAACTTCACCATCAATTTCGGAAACTACAGCCGGGTTAGATGGATTACGTGCCTCGAATAGTTCGGTTACACGTGGTAAACCACCTGTAATATCGCCGGCACCACCTACAGAGCGTGGAATCTTAACAAGCGTTGTACCTGTAGTAATTTCTGCTCCATCTTGAACTATTTGCTCTAAGTGTCCACCAACAGGAAGGTTGTAAGTACCAAACACATCTTCTGGAGCATACTGCCCACCAGCACCTTTTTTAGCACCTGCACGCACAACATCAACAGTAGGAACAAGCGATTTATCGCGCGATTCTGTAATGATGCGTTCGGTAAGTCCTGTTGCATCGTCGGTTTCAGCTTTATAAGTAGCCCCCTCTACAACATCGTGCAAACGAAGTACGCCAGAATATTCGCTAACAATGACAGCATTGAATGGGTCCCAACGGCAAATAAGGTCGTCTTTCTTTACTTTATCTCCACTCTTAAAATAGAGAGAACTTCCATAAGGGATACCTTCCGTTAAGAGAACAATACCAGTATTGATATCAATAAAGCGAATTTCTGCCAAGCGACTTACTACTTTTTGACATTCGCGATCTTCATCGTCAACAAATGGAACTGTACGAAGTTCATCGAATTCAATTTTGCAATCGTTCTTCGCAATGATAGATGCATTGGCTGCAGCATTAGAAGCAATACCACCAGCGTGGAATGTACGAAGTGTAAGCTGTGTTCCAGGCTCTCCAATAGCCTGTGCTGCGATAACTCCGACCGCTTCACCCATCTGTACCATACGAGCTGTAGCTAAGTTGCGACCATAACACTTTTTACATACACCACGTTTGCTCTCGCAGGTAAGTACAGAACGAATTTCAATCATTTCGAGCGGAGATTCGTCAATAGCTTTTGCTTTAGCCTCTGTAATTTCTTCGCCCGCAGCAACTATTATCTCACCCGTAGAAGGATTAATAACATCGTGTACAGATACACGACCTAGAATGCGTTCGTAAAGAGAAGCAATAACTTCGTCTCCACTCTTCAATGCTCGACATTCAAGTCCGCGAAGCGATCCACAGTCTTCTTCTGTTATAATAACATCATGGGAAACGTCTACCAAACGGCGAGTTAGATATCCTGCATCGGCAGTTTTCATAGCCGTATCGGCAAGACCTTTACGAGCACCGTGTGAAGAAATAAAATATTCGAGCACAGACATACCTTCCTTAAAGTTTGAAAGAATAGGGTTTTCTATAATCTGTGCACCCTCAGCACCTGCTTTTTGAGGTTTTGCCATCAACCCACGCATACCAGCAAGCTGTGCAATCTGGTCTGCAGAACCACGAGCACCAGAGTCAAGCATCATATAAACAGCGTTAAAACCTTGGTCAGCCTCAGTCATGTGTTTCATTACGCTTGCTTTCAGGTTGTTGTTTACGTGAGTCCACGCATCAATTACCTGGTTATAACGTTCCTTATCGGTAATGAATCCCATTTCGTAATTAGCCTTAACCTGATCGACCTCAGACTGTCCCTTACCTACAATATCAACTTTCTCGCTTGGTACAATTATATCGTCCAAGTTGAATGAAAGACCTGCAGTATAAGCCATACGGTAACCAAGATTTTTGATACCATCAAGGAAAGCACATGCACGTGCCATACCAACAGATTTGATAACATCTGCAATCAATCCGCGTAGCGATTTCTTAGAAATAATACCATTGAAATAGCCTACTTCTGTTGGAATAATCTGATTAACAATGATTCGACCAACAGAGGTTTCTACCATTCGTTTCTGAAGTTTACCATCAACGAGGTCATCTACAATAACCTTTACCTGTGCATGGAGGTCGCAATGTCCTTCGTTATGAGCAATAATTGCTTCTTCGGCACCATAGAAACATAGCCCTTCTCCTTTAGCCCCTGGACGAATCTTAGTGATGTAGTAGAGACCTAATACCATATCTTGCGAAGGAACCGTAATAGGTGCACCGTTAGCAGGATTTAATATATTGTGGCTCTGGAGCATTAATATTTGTGCCTCGAGAATAGCCTCATTGCTTAATGGGAGGTGAACAGCCATCTGGTCTCCATCGAAGTCGGCATTAAATGCAGTACAAGCCAATGGATGTAACTGGATAGCTTTTCCTTCAATAAGTTTAGGTTGGAAAGCTTGTATACCAAGACGGTGAAGGGTAGGAGCACGGTTGAGAAGAACTGGGTGTCCCTTCATTACATTTTCCAAGATATCCCAAATAACAGGTTCGCGACGGTCTACAATCTTTTTGGCGCTCTTTACGGTCTTCACAATACCTCGTTCAATGAGTTTTCGTATAATGAATGGTTTATAAAGTTCGGCTGCCATAAGTTTAGGTAGACCACATTCGCCCATCTTCAGCTCTGGTCCTACAACAATAACAGAACGAGCAGAATAGTCTACACGCTTACCAAGAAGGTTTTGACGGAAGCGTCCTTGTTTACCTTTGAGAGAGTCTGATAAAGATTTTAAAGGGCGATTGCTTTCGCTCTTAACAGCAGAAGACTTACGGCTATTATCGAACAAAGAATCTACAGCCTCTTGCAACATTCGTTTTTCGTTACGGAGAATAACGTCTGGTGCTTTTATCTCAATAAGGCGCTTCAAACGATTATTACGAATGATTACACGACGATAAAGGTCGTTCAAATCAGAAGTTGCAAAGCGTCCTCCATCAAGTGGTACTAATGGACGAAGTTCTGGAGGGGTAACTGGTATAATCTTCATAATCATCCATTCTGGACGATTTATACCTTCTGATTGACGGAATGCTTCTACTATTTGTAATCGCTTTAAAGCTTCTGTTTTGCGTTGCTGACTAGAATCGGTTGTTGCACGGTCGCGAAGCTCACCTGCTAAACGGTCGAGGTCTATATTAGCTAACAAGTCGTAAATAGCTTCAGCTCCCATCTTTGCAATAAATTTCTTCGGATCAGAGTTATCCAATCTCTCGTTACCTTCTGGTAAACGGTTATCAAGAATATCTAAGTATTCATCTTCAGATAAAAGATCGAATTTATGAGAACCATTTATTTCTTCTCCTGTATCTGAGTACTTCATATTCTCAACAACACCGGGGTTGAACAACAATATATTTTTTTCATAATATACAACGCTGTCCAACTTCTTAGTTGGGAGACCTAACAAATAGCCAATTTTATTAGGCAGACTGCGGAAATACCAAATATGCGCTACTGGGACTACAAGTTCGATATGTCCAGCACGCTCACGGCGTACTTTCTTTTCTGTAACTTCTACACCACAGCGATCACAAACGATACCTTTATAGCGGATACGCTTATACTTTCCACAAAGCTACATTCATAGTCTTTCGTAGGACCAAAAATACGCTCACAGAATAAGCCATCACGTTCAGGTTTATAAGTACGATAGTTAATCGTTTCTGGTTTGGTTACTTCTCCAAACGAATTTTCAAGAATTTCTTCTGGAGAGGCTAATCCTATTGTGATCTTGTTAAAATTACTCTTAACTTTATTATCTTTCTTAAAAGCCATGTTTTTTTAATTTTGGGTGTGCAATTTAATCAAGTTTAATGCTTAATCCAAGACCACGAAGTTCGTGGAGTAATACATTCAACGACTCTGGAATGCCAGGCATTGGCATAGGTTCGCCTTTGACAATAGATTCGTAGGCTTTAGAGCGCCCTACAACATCATCTGATTTTATTGTCAGTATTTCTTGTAATACATGTGAGGCACCGAATGCTTCGATTGCCCAAACTTCCATTTCTCCAAATCGTTGTCCTCCAAACTGAGCTTTACCGCCCAATGGCTGTTGTGTAATAAGAGAATATGGACCGATGCTACGTGCATGCATTTTATCTTCAACCATATGTCCTAACTTAAGGAAGTAGGTAATACCCACAGTTGCAGGTTGATCGAAACGCTCACCAGTTTCTCCATCATAAATATAGGTAGAGCACATAGGAGGTAAGCCAGCCTTATCGGTCCATTCTTTTAGATCAGCAAGTTTAGCTCCATCGAATATAGGTGTAGCAAACTTAACACCTAGCTTATAACCCGCAGCACCGAGAATAGCTTCGAAAATCTGACCAAGATTCATACGCGATGGCACACCCATAGGATTTAATACTAAGTCTACAGCTCTACCATCTTCAAGGAAAGGCATGTCTTCTACGCGAACAACTTTCGAAACAATACCTTTATTACCATGACGTCCGGCAAGCTTATCACCTACCTGAATCTTACGCTTCTTAGCAATATAAACTTTAGCCATCTGTAATACACCTGATGGAAGTTCGTCTCCTATGGTTATAGAGAACTTCTTACGTTTAAGTTCAGCATCCATCTGCTTATACTTACGAATGAAGTTCATAATAAGTTGCTGAATTAAGAAGTTAGTATGCTCGTCTTCTGTCCAACCATTAGATTGAATACCTTCGTAATCGAGATTCTTCAAAGCTGCCATTGTGAATTTTGCACCTTTAGTTATAATCTCAGCATTCGAATAATCTTTAATTCCTTGTGAAACTTTATCTTCTGTTAGTTCTAAGAGCTTATCGACAAGCAAACTCTTTAAATCATTTATTTTAGCTTCTTGTTCTTCATCAAGGCGTACTAAAGTTGCTTTATCGTGTCGTTTGCTTTCACGGGTCTTAATAGCACGAGCAAATAGTCTCTTATCGATAACAACGCCACTCAAAGATGGATTAGCTTTCAACGAAGAGTCTTTCACATCGCCAGCTTTATCTCCGAAAATTGCCCGCAATAACTTCTCTTCTGGTGAAGGATCGCTTTCACCTTTTGGAGAAATTTTACCTATCATAATATCGCCTGGTTCAACACGTGCACCAATACGAATAATACCGTTCTCATCAAGATCTTTTGTAGCTTCTTCACTGACATTTGGGATATCAGATGTAAACTCTTCTACGCCGCGCTTCGTTTCACGAACCTCAAGTGAATATTCATCAACATGCACAGAAGTTAGAACATCTTCGCGCACCATTCGTTCAGAAATAACAACAGCATCTTCATAGTTATAACCTTTCCATGGCATATAAGCTACTAAAAGATTTCGTCCAAGTGCCAATTCTCCATTCTCAGTAGCATAGCCTTCTGTAAGAATATCACCTTTCTTTACACGCTGTCCTTTATTACAAATTGGGCGGAGGTCCACAACCATATTTTGATTAGTGCGACGGAATTTAGAAATACGATATTCCTTTAATGCAGGTTCAAAACTAACAAACTCTTCCTCTTCTGTGCGATCATAGAGAATTCGGATAGTTGTTGCATCTACATAATCAATAATGCCATCGCCTTCGGCTGTTACCATTGTTCTGGAATCTTCACAAACTTGTTTTTTTCCAAACCAGTTCCTACAATTGGGGCATCATTATGTAACAACGGAACAGCTTGACGCATCATATTACACCCCATCAATGCACGGTGTCCATCATCATGTTCTAAGAATGGAATCAATCCAGCAGATACAGAAGCTATTTGCTGTGGAGCAACATCCATAAGAGCTACTTGGCTTGGTTCTACAACTGGATAATCTGCGTCTTGACGACACTTCACATTATCACGGATAAATGTTCCATCTGGATTCAATGGCGCATTTCCTTGTCCTACTGGAAGATCTTCTTCTTCTTCAGCTGTCATATAAACAACATGCTCGTTGTTCAAATCTACTTTCGAATTAGTAACCTTTCTGTATGGAGTAACAATGAAGCCAAGATCATTAATCTTTGCATAAAGACATAATGAAGATATCAAACCAATGTTAGGACCTTCAGGTGATTCTATAGGGCACAAACGACCATAGTGTGTATAGTGAACATCACGAACTTCGAAACCTGCTCTTTCGCGAGAAAGACCACCTGGACCTAAAGCAGAAAGACGACGTTTGTGTGTTACTTCCGCCAATGGATTTGTTTGATCCATAAATTGGCTTAATGGATTTGTACCAAAGAAGGAGTTTATGACACTTGAGATTGTTTTTGCATTAATCAAGTCTGTTGGTTGGAAGACTTCATTATCGCGGACATTCATTCGTTCTCGAATGGTACGACTCATTCGTGCTAAACCGATAGAGAACTGATTGGCCAATTGTTCTCCAACTGTACGGACACGACGATTAGATAAGTGGTCTATATCATCAACTGTTGCATTTGAATTTACAAGATTTATCAAATACTTAATGATAGCGATTATATCGTCTTTCGTCAGAACACGAACATCCATATCTGTATCAAGTCCCAACTTTCTATTTATTCGATAGCGTCCAACTTCGCCTAAATCGTAACGTTTATCAGAGAAGAAAAGATTCTGAAAAACTTCGCGCGCACTTGCATCATCGGCAGCATCAGCATTACGCAACTGTCGGTAAATATAATTAACAGCTTCTATTTCAGAGTGGCTAGGGTCTTTTGCTAGCGTATTAAAGATAATAGAATATTTATTGGCAACACTTTCGTCTTTATGCAAAAGAATAGAAGACACGCCACTTTCGAGAATAATATCCAGATTTTCGTCAGTGATTTCTGTTTCACGTTCAACAACAACCTCATTGCGTTCAATAGAAACAACTTCACCTGTGTCTTCATCAACGAAATCTTCGTTCCAACTCTTCATTACATTACCAGCCAACTTACGTCCTAAAGCGGCCTTCAGGTTTTTCTTATTTACCTTTATTTCTTCACACAGATCGAAAATCTGTAATATATCCTTATCAGACTCAAAGCCTATTGCCCGAAGCATAGTTGTTACAGGCAATTTCTTTTTGCGGTCAATATAAGCATACATTACATTATTTATATCAGTAGCAAATTCAATCCATGATCCTTTAAAAGGTATAATACGCGCACTATAAAGTACAGTTCCATTTGCATGAACTCCTTGTCCAAAAAAGACACCTGGAGAACGATGCAATTGTGAGACAACAACACGTTCAGCACCATTAATGATAAAAGTACCATTGTCTGTCATATATGGAATTGTACCAAGAAATACGTCTTGGATAAAGGTCCCAAAATCTTCGTGTTCTGGATCGGTACAATAAAGCTTCATTTTGGCTTTCAATGGTACACTATAGGTCAATCCCCGTTCTAAACACTCTGCAATAGAATAACGTGGAGGATCTATGTAGTAATCCAAAAATTCAAGAACGAAGTTATTACGCGTATCAGTAATAGGGAAATTCTCTACGAAAACCTTATATAAACCATCTTCTTTTCGGTTCTCAGGAGGTGTATCGAGTTGTAAGAAATCTTTAAACGACTTTAACTGTAAATCTAGAAAATCTGGATATGGATACGGATTCTGCACACTGGCGAAGTTTATTCTGGGTTTATTCTCTGTTGCCATATTATATTTAGTTATGCTGCGATTATAATATCACCAGCAATAGATAAGTAAGAAAAGATACAAAATGGTTAGAACTCACCTACTTGGTAAATTCTAACCATATCTTTATAATTTATGCTTTTACGTAATTATAAAAGCAATTCTCTCCCGAAGAATATTACTTCAATTCAACCTTAGCGCCTTCTGCTTCAATCAACTTCTTCAAGTTTTCAGCTTCAGCTTTAGCTACACCTTCTTTAATTGTAGAAGGAGCACCATCAACAAGATCTTTTGCATCTTTCAAACCTAAGCCACAAGCTTCCTTAACAGCCTTAACAACCTTAAGTTTGTTTGCACCAGCATCAGTAAGAACAACGTCAAATTCTGTCTTTTCTTCTGCTGCAGCAGCTGCACCACCTGCAGCAGGACCAGCAACTGCTACGGCTGCAGCAGCAGGCTCAATTCCATACTCGTCCTTGAGGACAGTTGCTAACTCATTTACTTCCTTAACAGTAAGATTTACTAATTCTTCTGCAATAGCTTTAATATCTGCCATTTTATTCTTATATTTTAATTTATTCTATTTATAATTTTATTTTTTGACTTTACTTTTATTCAGAACGTTCGCCTAAAGTCTTAAGCACACCGTGAATTGTACTTCCCCCAGATTGGAGAGCTGAAACAACGTTCTTTGCTGGAGATTGTAACAAAGCCACAACGTCAGCAATAAGTTCATTTTTACTTTTAAGAGCTGCTAATTCTTCAAGCTTATCGGCTCCAATGAACATAGATTCTTCAGCATAAGCTGCTTTTAAAGCAGGAATACCTTCCTTCTTATATTCTTTTAGAAGCTTCGCAGGAACATTAGCTATGTGTGTGAATAGTATTGCCGTATTTCCCTTTAAAGCTCCATAAAGAGGTTCGTAATCTAATTCTGCAGCTTCGAAAGCTTTATGTAATAGATTGTTTTTAACAACAATCATTTTTATCTCGCTCTTAAAGCATTTCCGACGGAGAGAACTTGTAGCACTAGCGTTTAATCCAGTAACATCCACAAGATAAAAATGTGGATACTCTTTCAACTTCTCACCAATCTCAGTAATTATAGTATCTTTTACTTCTTTTTTCATCTTTCAAACTTTTTAGAGTTATTCAGCTGATTTAGGATCAATCTTGATACCCTTACTCATAGTACTTGAAATAAAGATACTCTTTATATATGTACCTTTAGCAGCAGCAGGTTTCAATTTTACAACGGTTGAAATAAATTCCTTTGCGTTACCAAAGATTTGTTCAGCAGACATACTGATCTTACCTATTGATGTATGAATAATACCAGCCTTATCTACTTTAAAATCTATTTTACCAGACTTTACTTCTTTCACAGCTTTCGCTACATCCATTGTAACTGTACCGCTCTTAGGGTTAGGCATTAAACCACGAGGACCAAGTACACGTCCTAAAGGACCAACTTTTACCCATACAAGATGGCATCGTTATGATTACATCAACATCTGTCCATCCTGCGTTAATCTTTTGGATATACTCATCAAGACCAACATAATCGGCACCTGCTTCTTTAGCAGCAGATTCCTGATCAGGAGTACAAAGACATAATACACGAGTTTGTTTTCCAGTCCCATTAGGCAATGTAACTACACCACGAACCATCTGATTTGCTTTACGTGGATCTACACCTAGACGAATATCAACATCTACAGATGCATCAAATTTCGTTGTTGTAATCTCTTTAACAAGTTTAGATGCTTCTGTTAAAGTATATGCCTTCCCTAATTCAACCTTCTCAGCTACTGATTTCTGATTTTTTGTCAGTTTACTCATTTTTACTTTTGAAGTTTAATATTATTTATTAGGGAAGTCCCCTTTTACTGTTATTCCCATACTACGTGCTGTACCAGCAATAAGTCGCATTGCGCTTTCTATTGTAAAAGCAATTGAGATCTGGCATTTTATCTTCAGCAATAGTCCTAATTTGATCCCAAGTCACAGAAGCGACTTTCTTTCGATTAGGTTCACCTGAACCACTCTTTGCTTTTGCAACCTCAAGCAGCTGAATAGCAGCTGGAGGTGTTTTTATAACAAAGCTAAAAGACTTATCGTTATAGTATGTAATAACAACTGGAAGAACTTTCCCAGCTTTATCCTCGGGTACGGGCGTTGAAATTCCTTGCAAAAATCCCATTATATTAATACCTTAGAACCCTAAAAGCAGGTCCTACAGGAGGAGAAGGATTTGCAGCGCCACCTTTTAATCTGTAATTTGATTAATCCAGCAACTTCTTTAGCCATTTTCTGTTTATTTTAAATGATTTATATAAGAGGAATCTCGTAACATTTATTCCTCTTTTGATACTTGCATAAAAACTTAGTTCTAAAGGATTTTGTCGTCCAAATATCATAACCATAACCTTCAGTTTATGTTTCTCAGTATTCACCTCTTCAATGATACCATGGAAACCACTGAATGGCCCATCAATCACTTTAACCGACTCACCAACAGTATAAGGGTTATCTTGTACCTCTTCAAGTACAGAATCTTCTGCTCTGCCAAGTAAACGATTCATTTCAGCTTGGCGAATTGGAGTTGGTTCTGCAGTACCTCCAAGAAATCCTAACACATTAGGTATAAAACGAAGTATAGATGCCACTTCTGAGTTCATATTAGCCTGTACAAGTATATAACCTGGAAGACTTAATTTCTCAGTAATGACACGTTTACCATTACGCAACGAAGCATAACTCTCTGTTGGTAATAATGTATCAAATACCCGTTCTGCTAACTTCTCATTCTGCCGTAATTCTGCATCAATGTATTCTTTCACCTTTGCTTCTTTACCGCTGATTGCACGAAGTACATACCATTTCTTTTCTGTATCAGCCATTCTCCCTAATACTTTAGCGATAAACAAATCCCATCACATGCTGTGATATAAAATCAAAAACAAACACAACAAGCGCAATGACTAGGGAAGCAGATAATACTACCATTGCACTATGTGTTAGCTCGGCACGTGTTGGCCACGTCGTTTTATGCGCAAGTTCATTGTAACAATCCTTGCAGTATTCTAAGAATTTTAAAAATATTCTTTTAAGCATATTATCTTCTTTAAGCACGGGTTGAAGGACTCGAACCCTCGACACCTGGTTTTGGAGACCAGTGCTCTACCAACTGAGCTAAACCCGTATATAGATTCCCATTACTGGGAATCTATTTATATTATAGGTATATGAATTAATCTTCGTAAACCTCTGTAATCTGACCAGAACCAACAGTACGACCACCTTCACGGATAGCGAAACGCAAACCTGTATTTAGTGCTACTGCGTAAATCAGTTCTACAGTAATTTCAACATTATCACCAGGCATTACCATTTCAACACCTTCTGGCAATGTTATTTCACCTGTACAGTCCATAGTACGGAGATAGAATTGAGGACGATACTTGTTTCCGAATGGAGTATGACGACCACCTTCTTCTTTCTTCAAGATATATACAGATGCTTTAAATTTCTTGTAAGGTTTAATCTGACCTGGGTGGCAAAGTACCATACCACGTTTAATTTCTGCCTTATCAATACCACGAAGAAGCAAACCTACGTTATCACCAGCGCGTCCTTCGTCAAGAAGCTTACGGAACATTTCTACACCAGTTACTGTAGACTTCTTATCCTCACCAAGACCAAGCAATTCTACTTCATCACCAACGTGAATTACACCAGTTTCGATACGACCAGTAGCAACTGTACCACGACCAGTAATAGAGAATACGTCTTCGATAGGCATCAAGAATGGTTTATCTGTAGCACGTGGTGGTTCTTGTATCCACTCATCTACAGTGTCCATTAATTCCATTACTTTATCTACCCACTTATCAACACCGTTCAATGCGCCAAGAGCAGAACCACGAACGATAGGAGTGTCTTCTTCAAGTCATATTGCTCGAGGATTTCACGAACTTCCATTTCAACAAGTTCAAGCATTTCTTCATCTTCGACCATATCACACTTGTTCAAGAAAACAACCAAACGAGGAACGTTTACCTGACGAGCGAGCAATACGTGCTCACGAGTTTGTGGCATAGGACCATCAGTAGCTGCAACAACTAAGATAGCACCGTCCATTTGCGCAGCACCAGTTACCATGTTCTTTACATAGTCGGCGTGTCCAGGACAGTCTACGTGTGCATAGTGACGTTTAGCAGTCTCATATTCAATGTGAGCAGAGTTGATAGTAATACCACGCTCTTTTTCTTCAGGTGCATTATCAATCTGATCAAAAGACTTAACATCTTCGGTACCGAAGCCCTTTTCGTGAAGGACCTTAGAAATGGCAGCTGTCAATGTAGTCTTACCGTGGTCTACGTGACCAATTGTACCAATATTTACGTGCGGCTTGGTACGTTGAAATGTCTCTTTAGCCATAGCTTATTGTTTAATTTTAAATGAATAATCTTTGTTTTTTTCTTTCTTATCTGCAATAGAACAGAAAAGTAGAGCTGTAACTGAGAGTTGAACTCAGGACCTCTTCCTTACCAAGGAAGTGCTCTACCACTGAGCTATTACAGCAAGAGTGAGCGGAAAAACGGGGCTCAAACCCGCGACCCCAGCTTGAAGGCTAGTGCTCTATCAACTGAGCTATTTCCGCATTTACCGTTTTCTATTAGAAATTGAGAGTTTATTGGCTCAATTAATATTTAATAGTTCTAACGGATAAGTACACTTTTACTTATGTGGGTAGTGATGGATTCGAACCACCGAAGCTAGAAGCAGCAGATTGCCAGTCTGCCCCATTTGGCCACTCTGGAAACTACCCTAAGCCTTTTTGAGCCTCTTGTCGGATTCGAACCAACGACCCCGAGATTACAAATCACGTGCTCTGGGCCAACTGAGCTAAAGAGGCGATTGCAGCCATTTGACTACTCGTATTTACAATTACTCGTAAAACGGCTGCAAAGATACGGCTTTTATTTTTATCTTCCAAAAATGGAGATTTTTTATTACTTTCTTTTGTTTTTCTTTTACTTTCGTGAGTTGAACCTTCATTGCATCTACGCACAAGTCTACTCCTTCTTCAAAAAGTATCGCAAGTTTTTTTCTGCAAACAACTTATTTCTCGGTATAAAAACCGTAAAACTTGTTGTTTTATTCATAGCTACAGCAGGTTTCTCAATCTTCAATTGCACCTCTACTTTCTGAATATCTTCATAAGTTTTCGATAGTTTTTCAACTTTCTTGTTAATGAAAGCATCTAATTTTTCGGTAGTTTCAAAATGAATTGATTGAATTTTAATATCCATAATTACCTCCTTTTTATTTAAGGTTTGCCCTTGGGTGGGCTTCTTTATACGTTTCTTTCAATTGTTCGAAAGTTACGTGTGTGTATATTTCTGTCGTTGCGATGCTTTTATGTCCGAGCAATTTTTTCACACTTCCCAATTCAGCTTTGTGATTTAACATTGCTGTTGCGAATGTGTGTCGCAGCACGTGTGGCGATTTTTTCTTTAACGTTGAGACTTTTGCTATATTCACTTTCACCATTGTTCTTACTTGACTTGTGGTTACTCGTTTTCCTTTTTCGGTTATGAATAGAGCATTTTGCGTTTCCGTTTTTGGATTTCGGTTTTGCAAATATGTCATTAACGTTTCTTCGAGTTCTGTTCCGAATGGAATAATGCGTTGTTTATTACGTTTTCCCGTTACTTTTAGTTCGTGGGTTACGAAATTCACATCTTCTAAATTTAATCCCACTAGTTCAGAAACTCTGACGCCAGTTGAATAGAATGTTATTATTATGGTACGCGCGAGTACATCTTTATATTTATCTGTCCACATTCTTGGATCTATAAGTCTATCCATTTCTGTTTCTTTCAGAAATTGTGGAAGAACTTTTTTATTTTTAGGTCCTTGAATATTATAAGTGGGATCAGATTCTACAAATCCTCTCTTTAATGCATACCGATAATATGATCGCAGGGCGCTTAATCTTCGATTTACAGAAGAAGGGCATTCCCTTTATCCATCATTTTTTCTATCCAATCTCGAATAATGTCTCCATCAACATCTTTCCAAGATAAATCGGCTTTTAACTTTCCGAAGAATAATTTGAACTGTTCTAAATCAGCTTTATAATTATCTACTGTTTTTTGCGAATAATTTCGCTCTAACCGTAGAAACTTCAAAAAGTTTTCTATGCTCAACATCGTCGCAATATTTAACTCTTGGCAACGAAGTTACGAAATATTATTTGAACTACCAAATTTTCTACAGAATTTTTTTATTCTTCTGCGTCGCGAAGATGCTGTACATAGATGGCACGTTCCATCTTTAAGCGTCTTTTAACAGAAGGTTTGTCAAACTGTTGACGAGAACGAAGTTCTTTTACAACACCTGTCTTTTCAAACTTTCTCTTAAATTTCTTAAGTGCTCTTTCGATGTTTTCACCATCTTTAACTGGTACAATAATCATGCTTGTTTGTTTTATTTTTTTAATTATGTTAAACATTAACTAAATGGCACTAAGCCATTTTTAGCGGTGCAAAATTACTGCTTATTTTCTTATCTGCCAAATAATTGGCTATTTTTTTCTCTGCTTAAGTTTCATTGGGTCAATGAAATAAGTATAAATTTCACTGGTTAATGGTGAAAATGTGAATGTTTAGGTATTGTTTTCTTTCATACAATAACTCTATTTTTTTGTTTATGTTCTATGCTAATATGAACTAATTTTTGATTTACTTTCATTATATGGTCTGACTTCCAAATACATAGATGTTGCATTGATTTCTTTATTATATTTTTATTTTGTAATTTTTAAAAAAATATTTTGTAATAATATTCTGTGTGGTTTATTATTATAGTTTTTCTAACACGAATTTTAGCTGTAATAAAAAAACGGGCTTCGAACCTAAAATTCGGAGCCCATTTATTTTATATAATGGTTTTTGCAGATAGTTGTTACTTATATTGTTTTGTGTATAGCTATCTATCAGTATGTGTATATTCTCTTGCAATGTTATTTTTTCATCATTTCGTGCACTGCTTTTTCCAACTGTCGGTCGTAGCCGTTAATATAGTCGGCTGGTGTGTTATACACTTCAATATCTGGATTGAGTTGTAAATTTTCGGCAAATCTACCTTTCATATCCTGACAACCTACTTGTGGAATTCCAAAAATCATACCATTTATAAGTGTTTCCCACCAAACAGCTGTCATAGTTCCTGCTATTGGTGCACCAATAAGTTTACCTATTCCAAGATATTTATAAATTTGTGGGAATCCCATTCCATTGCTATAATCGTCTTCACAAATTAATACGCACGATGGTTTGTTCCATTTGTTAAATGGGTCGCTCCCTATATATTTGCCGTGTGGTATAAACTTTTGATATTCTTTTCCACTTAAAAGTGTACAAAGATCATCGTGAAGCCAGCCTCCGCCATTATGTCTTTCGTCTACAATTACAGCATCTTTTACACGATTTTCTGCACTTAATAGTTCGCTATATACTGTTCGGAAGCTTGGACTATTCATACCTTTTACATGAACATAGGCTATTTTTCCTCCCGATATACTATCAACAAAGGCACGATTACGGTCTACCCAACGTTTATATAGTAATTCGTCTTGTGTACCTTTACTAATAGCTTTCACCGTAACGTCAAAATGTTTTTTATTTATAGGGTTATAAACCGAAACTATAATGCGTTTTCCCGCTTTTCCATCAAGCAAATAGTTATAATCTTTACCTTTAAGTATGGGTTCGCCGTCTATTTTTTCAATAATGCAGCCAGCTGTTACGCCAGTTTTACGCACAGCAAAAGGTCCGCGTTTAATAACTTCTTCCACTTTTAGCCCATCACCATCGTATGCATTATCAAAGAAAAGTCCTAAAGTAGCCGTTGTTAGCGATGGACTTTCTCCATGATAGCGTGCTCCTGTATGAGAAGCATTCAATTCGCCAAGCAATTCTCCAAGCATATCACGGAAGTCGTATTCATTATTAATATAAGGTAAGAAGCGTTTATAAGTTTTTTTATAGCCTTCCCAATCTACTCCATGTATGTTTTCTACATAAAACTTGTCTTTTACTTGTTGCCATACGTGATTGAAAATATATTCACGTTCTTGATAAGGCTTATAATCGAACCGAGCTTCAAAAGCCAACATTGCTACTTGATTGTTTAGAAAGGTCTATCTTTTTAATTCCATTATGGGCACAAATATAAAGATTTTTAAAATCGTTATCGGCTTCTAATGCTCCATCACCAACTTCTTTCATCACAATTTGTGTTTTATCTTCTTTCAAATCGTGTTTCCAAAGGTCGTAACCACCTTCAAAAGCTGCCTGATAATATAAAACGTCGCCTTCTGGATTTAATAAAGCATCGCTCAAATGAGAAGAATTTACGGTTAAACGTACAATGCGGTCTCTGCAATTATCTAAATCGAGCTGTAAAGGTTTAACTTCTTCGTCTTTCTTCTCGTCAGTTTTTTTATTTTTCTTATCGTTCTTCTTGTTTTTATTGTGTTTTTCGTTTTTTTCTCCTGCGCTTCTTTTTCTTGTTTCTTTTGTTCTTTTTCAGCCTCATCAAGCAATTCGCGCTCTTCTTTCGACATACGGAAGCGATCGTAAGCATCAAGATCGAAAAACATTAAGTATGCATCAGATTCTGCTCCCCAACTTCCATGGCTACGATAACCTGCACGGTCGCTAAAAAAATAGCATAGCTTTTCCTTTTTAATACCCATTTTGCGCCACCATCGTTATAACCACTTTGTGTAAGATTAAAAGGAACTTTTTTTCCTGTAGCATCTACGAGCGAAATATCTCTATTGTTCCAACCGCCATTTCCCATATACGGAGTAAGAATCCAACGACTATCCGGACTCCACGAAAACCAAATATCGCCATCGCTATATGAATAAAGATCTTTTCCATCGGTAGCAGTTATAGTAGCTTTTGTTTTAAGATCTAATATTTTAAGCGAAGCTCTATTTTCGAAAAATGCAATTTTTTTCCCATCAGGGCTATATTGTGGCATTTGCGATGTTTGATTGGTATTTGTTAAACGTTCTTCCACCAAATCTGTCGCATAAGTAAAGTTTTCTCTGCCTTGTTTTTAATTTTTGTCTCGTAAATTTGCCAAATACCATTACGTTCCGAACTGTAAACAATGCCTCTTCCATCTGGTGCAAAGTCTATATTGCGTTCTTGTTCTGCAGTGTTTGTAATTTGTTTGGTTGTTCTGTAGTCTAACGATGTAACATAAACATCGCCATGCAATACAAATGCAATTTCTTTTCCTTTTGGCGAAAGTTTTATTTCGGTTGCCCCCGATGTTCTTACTTGTCGTACCAGGTCGTTATCTATTTGGTCTGTAACAATAGTTATATCAACCTTTTTAGGTTGTTGCCCATTTTTTAGTGTATATATTTCTCCATCGTAGCCATAACATATAGTACCATTGTTGGCTACAGTAAGAAAACGTACAGGATTTGCCTTATGAAATGTTAGTTGTTTTTTGCCACTACCATCAATGTTGCGTTTGTAAACATTGAACGTACCATCTTCTTCGCTCAAATAGTAATATTCGTTAGTATTATTTCCCCATACAGGTGTACGGTCTTCCCCATCAAAGTTGGTAAGTTTTGTATAGTTTCCTTTACTATAAAGCCAAATATCGCGTGTTACAGGCGAACGGTGGTGTTTTCTAAAATTATCTTCGTAGCCTTTTACATCGTGATACAAAATATCGCCATTACTTTTTACATTAGCATCGCACATAGTTATGGGCGAATAAAGGCGTGGACGACTTGCATCTATATTAACTTCGTAGGTTTGTGGGAATGTACCCGAAGCAAAAAATATAGATTTTGCGGTAGGCATAATAGCCGATGAGAACAAAACATGGTTATTATCGGTAAATGCCATTGGTATTTCGCTACCACTATTAGTAGTTAAACGTTTTGGAACACCCCATTTTTTTATTCATTAAATAAATATCCATACTGCCTTCTCGTGTAGAAGCGAAAGCAATTTTTTGTCCATCTGGACTCCAAATAGGATAAGCATCGTAGGCAGGATTAGTAGTAAGTTGTTTTGCTATTCCACCATTTACGGGAACCGAAAATAAATCGCCTTTATACGAAAAGGCAATAGTTTGTCCGTCTGGCGAAATAGAACAGAAACGCAACCATAAAGGAGCATTGTCTGCAAAGCTATTAAGCGAAAAACTTAATAGTGCGGCTGCTATAATTTTCTTCATTATGTTGGTATTTATATTGTTATTTTCTATAATAGGTTATAGTTCTATTGCAACTGTCTCTATTGCTAGCCATGCTCTTTCTTCTTCGTTCAGATAAGGAGCTAACTTTTCGAAAACTGTTGCGTGATACTGGTTGAGCCATTCTATTTCTTCTGTAGAAAGCATATTGAAATCTATAGGAGTTGTATCGATAGGTGCAAGTGTTAGCGATTCAAACTGAAGGAATTTTCCGAAATCGGTTTCCATATATGGCTTTATATATAATGTGTTTTCTATGCGCACTCCAAATTTTCCTGTAAGATAAATGCCAGGTTCATCGGTAACTGTCATTCCTTTATATAATGGAGCTGGACGCCATTCCATACGAATTTGGTGAGGACCTTCGTGTACATTTAAAAAACTACCTACACCATGCCCGGTTCCGTGCATAAAGTTGTAGCCTTCTCGCCACATTGCTTGTCGGGCAAAGGCATCTATTTGCGAACCACAAGCTGCATTTGGGAATTTACAAAGAGCAAGTTGTATATGTCCTTTTAATACAAGCGTATAAATGTGGCGTTGTTCTTCGGTAATGTCGCCTAATGCAATGGTTCGTGTTATATCGGTTGTGCCATCTTGATATTGTGCACCACTATCTATTAATACAAATCCGTGAGGTTTTACAGGTATATCGGTTTGTGGTGTTGCCTCATAATGCACAATTGCACCGTGTTCTTCGTATCCAACAATAGTATCGAACGATATTCCTCTAAACAAATCTTGTTCGGCGCGAAGCGAAGTTAATTTCTTTTCTAACGATATTTCGGTTTCTTTACCAGCTTTAACTGCGGGTTTTAACCACCGTAAGAACTTAACCATAGCTATACCATCGCGCACCATTGCGTGTTTAAAACCTTCTATTTCTGTTTCGTTTTTCACAGCTTTCATTTCAGGAACAGGCGATATTCCTACAACTGCACGTTCGCTATTAATGGTGTTGTACACTTTATGGCTCATTTCGTTGCTATTTATAAGCAGTGCTTTGCCATTATATGTTTGCAAGGCAGATAACAGTTCGTTATAATCCTTTATGGTTATATTTTCCTTTTCAAGATAGTTTTTCACTTCTGTAGTTAGTTTTTCGCTATCTATAAAGAGAGTTGCCTTTGTTGTTTCAATAAGTAAATAAGCAACAAAAACAGGATTACAATGAACATCGTTACCACGTAGGTTTAAAGTCCAAGCTATCTCGTCGAGTGCCGAAACCAATATGCCATCTGCCCTGTTGTTTTGCTATTGCTTTTCTAATGCGTTCTAATTTAGAAAGCAACTGTTTCGCCTGCAAACTTTAAAGGTTGTATTTCTATTTTATTTTTTGGAATAGAAGGGCGGTCTTTCCATATTACTTCCAATGGGTCGAAATCTGTATGAACATAAAAATCGCCCATATCTTTTAGTGTCCAAATAAGTTCGGTTGCGTAAGTATTTGTGCAAACCCAGCCATCAATACCAATATGTACGTCTTCGCAACCTTTAAATTCGCTTTGCTAACCATTCAGAAATAGATGGAGTTTCGGCTATACGTTCTTTCATTAATATATAGTCGGTTCCTTTTAATTGTTCTGCTGCAGCTATAAAGTAGCGCGAATCTGTCCAAAGTGCAGCACTTTTCTGTGTAACTACTGCAATTCCCGCTGAACCATTAAAGCCAGAAATCCATTCTCTTCCTTTCCAATGGTCTGGAATATATTCACCTTGATGTGGGTCTGTACTGGGAAATATAAACGCTGAAAGGTTTCTTTCCTTCATTAGCTTGCGCAACTCTTGCAAACGTTTCTGTATTTTGTTCTCCATAATTTTATTGTTTTAATTTTCATTTGTAGAGTTTTTGAGCGTTGGACAAATACCGTTACCATAAGTTTTGGTTTGCACAACGTGCCATATAACTTTATTCTTTAAAGGTTGCACGTGTTATTATTCAACACGTGTACAAAGTTAAGCAAAATATCAGAAACTTAAAAGAATATCAATTATTATTCAACATAGAACTTAATAGAATGTGTTATAAAGAAATTGTTTTATTTCAAATTGTACATTAGCAACTTATTTGTTTTGCATTATTTTAGTAGACCAATTAAGTTTAAAAAATAAGATGTATAATGCTACTGAATATATTATTTTTAGCATTAGCTTTTTGAAACTTAAAAAGAGTAATGAAAAATAATAATTAAAACATCGTAGAATAATAATAAGATATTTTTAATTATAAAAATTAAAAATATAATAAGAAAAATTTTATACACAGTAATACACTGGTTTAGAAATAACTATATAATTAAGCAACAATAGCACAATCACCAAAAAAAGTGCTGAAATTTTTACTTTAATCTTTAAAACTATCGTATAAAAGTAGCGAAGAATAAAACTTTTCAACATTTCGGTAAAAACTTCAATATAGTTTTTTTAGCGAATACACCTTATAATATAATTTATTGCGAATAAAGCATCGTGTACATTTTTTTGTGGTTCTAACTAATTTTTATTACCAAATACTTTGTCTATATAACAAAAATATAACTATCTTTGCGACCTATACAATCTATTATAGGGGACGGCTGCTTTTTATAGCCTACCTTTAATGTCATATTAAAAACAAATCTTATGAAGCAAACATTAGTTAAAATTTCGTTCATCACAGTGGCTTCAGTTTTTTCGTTGTCAAGTTATGCGCAACTAAAAGCTGGCGAGATTGATGCAAGTTACAAACCAGTATTCGATGGTAATGTTTTATCGATGGTATTAGAACCCGATGGAAAAAATGTATGTGCAGGTTCCTTTTATAATGTAGGCGACCGAAAAATTTGCGGTTTAATACGTTTAAAAGCAAATGGCGACGAAGACGAATCTTTTAATAAAGGTGGTAAAGGATTTGATAGTTATGCTACAGCAGTAGCAAAAACCTCTGATGGTAAATATCTTGTAGCAGGGCATTTCACCACATACAATGAAAAGGCTGTAGGTAGTTTGGTGCGTATTAATGCCGATGGAACTCTCGATGAAACATTTAAAAACGACATAAAATTTGAGATAGTAAACCATAAAACTATAAAAAGAAATAGAATTGCAGCAAATAGTTATGTTGCCTAACGGTCAGTTTTATGTTGCAGGTTGTTTCAATCGTGTAAATGGAAAGTTAGCTCCACTTATTGCACGTTTCAATGCAGACGGAACACGCGATGAATCGTTTCTTCCTACCGATAAAGAAATACATTTAAAAAGTTCGCCTAACGTAGATGCAATATGGAAAGCTCCCGATGGGTCATTATATTTAGGAGGCTCTTTTGGTGGTTATGATGGCGGATTTAAGCAAAAAAACGACTCATACATATTAATGCAGATGGAACTCTCGACCGTTCTTTCCATCAACCACAATTAGATGGTTTTATAAAATCAATATCTCCATTTGGCGAAGATAAAAATACTTGTTGGTGGCGATTTCCTTACAACAGAGAGTGGCGATAGGTTCTTAACCTGTGTTATAAATAAAGATGGTTCGCTTGATGAATCATATAATCCGCGCCAAAACTTTTTTACTGAAAATCACGATGCAGAAAGTCTTGCTGTTTTTGGTTCAAAACTTGTGGGCGATAATGTTATTATAGTAGGTGGAGATGTTGTTACGCCAGGAAATGCGTTTTTCCACGTATTAACTAAAGATGGAAAAGACTTCTCATCGACCTTAAAAATAGAAGGACAACCCAACAAAATAGTTTCGTTCTTTAAAAATAGACGATTCGGAAAAATATGCTTATATAAGTGGTTTCTTCACAAAAGTAGGCGATTACGTACTTCCTTACTTCGCTCGTGTAGCTTTGCGCGATATTGTTCCTGATGGAATTAATGCTACTAATATAAATAAGGTGGAGCCATCTGTAAGATATAATAACGGTATGCTAACCGTAAACGGAATAGAAGGTAATGCAGAACTATCTGTATACAGTACAAAAGGCACTGCAATTACACTCTGCAATGTTTCAAATGCACTACCAATAGCACTTCCATTGCCAAAAGGAATTTATATTGTGCAAATTAAAAATGCGAACGGAAAAACCTATACAAGTAAAATTATCAATTAAAAGTATACTTTAATTGCATTAATATATATACTAAAAAAAGGTTGCTGTGTATATTTTTATTCATACATACAGCAACCTTTCTTTTTATTATCTAAAAAACTTTCCATTCGGTGTTTGGCAATAAATGCATAAACACCATATTTTTTACAGGTGGGAAAGTACCTTTATAATACGGTTTAAGCCTTCTTGCAATGTAGCGCGCGTACAAGCTATGTTAATTCTAATATAATTTTCGCCTGCAGTTTTCCCATACATCATACCACTATTTACTTGTACTTTACCATCGTGAAGCAATTTTTCTGCCAATACATCAGACTTTAAACCACTTTTTACGAATGTCTACCCATACAAGGTAAGTACCTTCTAATTTCAGAACTTCATAGTCTGGTAAATGTTCTTTAAAAGTGTCTGTAAGCAAAGCATAGTTGTCGGCTATATAAAGAAGTAACTTATTTAGCCATTCTTCGCTTTCATTATAAGCAGCCTCCAGCGCAATAGGTCCAAACGGATTAACATCGCAAACTTCGAAAATATTAATAACTCGATCTATGCGTCTGCGCCATTCCTTGTTAGAACAAACTATATTTTGCAATTTGTAATCCAGCAATATTAAAATTCTTTTGTAGGCGAATTACATACAACACTATTAGCCAAACAATTAGAATTTACAGTTGAAAATGGTATAAAAGTATACCCCGGCATTATGAGTTCGCAATGAATTTCATCGCTTATAACCTTTACATTATGACGCATACAAATATCATTCATCTGCGCTAACTCGTCTTTTGTCCACACACGTCCTGCAGGATTGTGAGGGTTGCAAAGCAAAAAAACAACGTAGTTTTCTCATCGGAGCACTTTTTTTCAAAGTCGTGCCAGTCTACAACGTATGTATTTTCCTCTCGTTTTAGTGAATTTTCTAAGATTTGCATTCCTTGATTGCGAATACACGAATAGAAACAATTGTAAACCGGCGTTTGTATAAGCACATTTTCGCCAGGCATTGCCAAAGCTTTAATAGAAGCACTTATAGCAGGTATTACACCCGTAGTATAAATAATAGAGTTTCGTTCTATTTGCCAATTATGCCTACGCTTAAACCAATTAATTATGGCTTCGTAATAACTATCGCCCACAATAGCATAACCAAAAATTCCATGTTTTGCACGTTCTTCTACAGCTTTACGAATAGCAGGTGCAGCAGGAAAATCCATATCAGCCACCCAAAGTGGAATAATTCCTTCTTCTTTTTCTTCGTCCCATTTAACCGAATTAGTGCCACGACGATTTACAAACTTATCGAAATTAATATCTTCCATAGATATTTGGTTCTTTTTTTATCGTTCTTCTATTACACAATCTGTACCTTTTGCGTATTCATCGTAAGTTATTTTGCCAATTTTATCGGCAACAATCTTACCAGAGATAGGATTTTTTATTTCGCTAATAGTGCCTTTTATTTGTGCATTTATATTACGGCTATCTTCAAATGTACGGTCGCAAGCAGCATCGAAAGTACAATCTTCCAATATAATCCCATCAAGATAGCACAATGGTTGTTCACCACTGATATGACAACGCACAAGTTTTTACATTTTACTATGCCATGCTAAATATTCGCCATTAAGGTCAGAGTCGTACACGGTAACATTTTCGCATTCCCAAAAAGAATCTTTCGTTACTATTTTAGCGTTGTGAACTTCTACATTCTTACAATACTGAAAAACATATTTTGCATCAGAAATAAGTCCGTCTACATATATATTATTAGAGAACATAAACGGATAAGTGCCTTGATGCAACTCTCCCACATTCTTTATTTTCAATCCATCAACTTTCCAAAAAGTTTCGTCAGCATCGTTTATTTTAACGTTTTCTAATTCCAAATTTTTTTCATTTCACGAAAGAATTTCGGACCGTCTATAACGCTATTTTTTTCATTATCATATCGGTAGAATACCAAATTGCCGAACGTGAACCTCGGTGCAAAATAACAGTCGGTTATAAGACTTTTATCTACATGCCACCACGGATATTTGCCATAAAACCGAGAATTATGACATTCAATGTTTTTACAACATTTAATTCCAGACTCTCCATCTATAATTTCAATATTCTCTAAACGAATATTTTGTAATCCAAATAGAGGGCGTTCGCCTCCATATTTCTTATCTTTTAATAGTTTCCATTCCTTAAAAATCTTTTTATTAAACCCTTTAAAATTACATTATGTATGCAAATATACAAAGAAAAGATGCTTTTTAGGAAAAGTAGAGCCTTATTTTCTACAGAATAATAAATCATGTTAATAAATAACGATATATTATAGGGTTTTCATACATATTTTTGTTTTAACTATAAAGTTAAGAGAAATATTTTATAACATAAAAAAACAAATGGAAATAAAAACTATTTACTGTACCTTTGTACTCCTGTTTAGGAGAGGTAACGACATAAAAAGTCGAACCCTTTTAAATACAATGAGTGAGAATAGAAAAGAACAATTTAAGTTGCGATTTGAGAAGTATTACCCAATGCTATGCAAAATAGCAAACGGTTATATTGCAGATCAAGATGACTGTGAAGATATCGTTCAGACACTCTTCATAAAATGTATGGGATAAGCAGAAAGACGCTTTACCAGAAGAAGAAATGCTTGCCTATATGAAAGTTGCTATACGAAATAACTGCCTAACATTCTTGAATAACAACAAAAACATACGAGAAAGTATCTGACAATGAAAACGCATTGCGTTTAATTGCAGACGATTCAGAAAATATTCCCACTACCGACTATAAACTATTATTGGAAAACGTGTTAAAAGAGATGCCGCCGAAATGCAGGGAAGTTTTTAAAATGAGCAAACTGCAAAAAAATGAAATACAAAAGAAATTGCCGAACGTTTAAACATCTCTGAGAAAAACCGTTGAAAACCATATAGGCAAAGCTATTAAAATTATTAGGGCTTATATTGCTGCGAATCCTATAATAAGAATTGTAACCATCTTTATATCGATAGCACTGAACTTATGAAAGAGTTAATTGAAATAGACGAGATTTTAGGAAAGTACTTTGCAAACGAACCTATTGCAGAGAACGAAAGAATGGCTTTAATTGCATTTAAGAATGCAAATAAGGCTGAATTTGACACGCTAAATAATGTAATGATACAAACAGAAACCCTCAGAAACAAAAACTTTAATACAGAAGCTGCATGGAATAGAATAGAAAACCAATTGACAAATGCCACCTCTCAACATACAAAAACATTAAAAACTTCGAAACATTTTCAGTATTGCTGCATCGTTACTGTTGCTTATTGGTATTGGAACACTTGCATATCATTACCTTGTTGATACTGAAAAAACAACATTCGCAAACAATTCTACAACAGAGAATATCGTAACTTTACCTGATGGAAGCAGTGTAATGCTATCTCCACAAGCTTCGTTAAGCTTTAAAGAACAAGACGGAAAACGTATTGCTGCACTAGAAGGACAAGCATTTTTCAATGTAGAACACAGCAATATTCCTTTTTACTGTTGAAGCAGGAGATTTAAAAGTAGAAGTATTAGGCACATCGTTTAAAGTGAATGCTACTTCGCAAAACACTGAAAGTGTAGCTGTTTCAACTGGACGTGTGCGCGTTAGTACCAATTCGGAAGTTGTAACGCTAATAAAAGGCGAAACCGTTGTACATAAGAATGGTAAACTTATTGCACAAAAACAAAATAACGCACAGGCAGATATTAAGGAGTTTGTATTCAACAATACGCCTTTAGCAACTGCAATAAAAGAAATAGAGCAAGGTATGGATATCCGAATTGAGACACAAAAAGACTTGCTTAAAAAAACAGAATAACAACTAAGCTACACACAAATAATCCTGAGAAAGCGGTAGCAGAATTAGCAATGCTTTTGCAATTGTAAGTACGAAACAGTATCGTCTATCCACTATCGTTTGTATAAATAATTACTAATATGAGATAAATGCCAAAACTGCTTTTATCAATATTGTTTTTTTGCTCGTTACATTGGTAGCGAACGGACAAAACACAGTGGCAGAAGAAGTTGTTAAGATTGACGCTTCTTCTGCCACTGTGCATTCGTGGTTCCAGCAAATAGAACGACAAACAAAAATTACACTCTCATACAATCCCTCTTTAATTAACCTAAACAAACGCATAGGTATTGGTGTTTCGGGCAAAAATGAAGGTAACACAATTGCTCGAAATTATACTAAACGAATACGAATATAATCTAATTCCGTTAGACAATCGCAAACTTCTTATTCAGATTAAAAATAAAAAGAAGCAAACAAGACCTATAAAAATAGAAAGTTCTATAGAAGACTTTATGCTTTCTATCAATACTAATGCTGCTACTGTTAAAGACTGGTTTGCACTTATTGAACAACAAGCACACATTTCGCTTTCGTATCCTGCCGACCGCATAAATCTGACACGCATTGTGAAGTTTCAACGACACGGACATATTAGCGTAAAGCAACTTATTGCTACTTTACTAAAAGACTACGAGTATAAACTAACGAATAGCGAAAACAAACGACTGAAAATAGAAATTGTAAAAGCAAAGAATGTGTTTGTAACAGGCATTGTAGAAGAAGCTGAAACTGGTGAGAAACTGTTTGGTGCAACTGTTAGTATTGCCGATAAAAATGGAACTAAGGCGCTTACTGCTACCGATAAGAATGGTACATTCTGCCTTACCACAAACAGAGGAACTATTAACCTCATTGTGTCATGTATGGGCTACTCGCCTTACGAAACAATTATTGATATTCAAAATAACATACAGAAAACTATAACGTTAGAGCCTATTCCTTATCAAATAAAAGCTGTGCAGGTACAACAACATAAAAGTAAGGAAGATTTAACCGATGCTGCACCTTCTAATATGCTTTCGTTTAGCAATTCTGACCTATTTTCGCAAATCAGAATATTACCAGGTGTGTCGCTTGCTACAGCCAATACCGGATACAATGTAGCAGGAGGCGGAACTGACGAAAATCTGATTTTACTCGAAGGCATTCCAATTTACAGTCCAAATCATCTTAATACGCTCCTCCCTATATTTAACGGAGATGCTATTAAGTCGGCTTCGTTCTACAATGGATACATTCCTACACAATACGAGGGACGACTTTCATCGGTGATGGACGTAAAACTTCGCAATGGCAATAAAAACAAATTCGAACATACTGTATCGCTCGATGTCGCCTCTGTATCGGCAGTGTCAGAAGGTCCAATTGTAAAAAACAAATTGTCGTATTTAGTGGGCACACGCAGAAGCTGGCTCGATTTATTCGATAAATATTTCGGAGCCGACAAATATTCTACACACATTTTCAACGATATAAACACAAAACTATCGTGGGATATTGACTCAGTTACAACGCTACAGCTTTCCATATACAATTCGAACGATAAGTATAAAGAACCTAGTAACGAATACAAAAATGCAGTCTTAGCGTGGAACACACAGTTATATGCACTCCAATTCAACACTATTATTAACCGACGACTAACTAATTCGTCGTCGATTGCATTCACTTACAACAAAAGTAGCGCCGATGCAAAAGCATTTGTATTGCGAGCAAACAAATTTGTTGAAAGTGGAGCTAAACATTTATACGCTAATACCGATTTCTCCTATCAGTTTAATTCGTACTACAAAATTAATTGGGGATTGAAAACCGACTTCGGATTATATAAGCTCGCAGGGTTTGGACGAGGACTTTATAACGAAAAAGAACCTATAAAACAAATATCTGCATTTGTTGATAATAAAATATATATAACCAATTGGCTATATGCACAAGCCGGATTACACTACGTTCTATATGCGCCTAACCACTATAAGACCTATCAAAGTTTACAACCAAGGCTTATTTTGAAAGCCACTGTAAACAATAAGAATCTCTTCTATCTTACATTCTTAAAAATGGAGCAGTATTTTCATCACGTACTTGTTTCGAATATTTCTGCACCGTTCGATTTTATTATGCCAAGCATTAAAAGTTTTAAGCCACTAACAGCTATACACTACGAGGCTGGATGGAAACATTATCTGCACACCGGTATAATAGAACTATCGGCTTATTATAAGCGACGCAACAACTTATTGGCTTTTCGTCCTAACTCGTTTATTGAAGATAGCAGATGGGATAAATATATGATGGCTGGAAATGGAGAAAGCTACGGTGTAAACTTATATATGTTCAACCAATGGCGCAAATTAAGTTGGCAACTGTCTTATGGCTTCTCTAAAAGCAAAGAATGGTATGCAGAATTACCTCAGTTTGGAAAAATACCATCACTGTTCGACCTGCCTCATAACTTTAATGCTTTCGTGTCCTACAAAATGTTTAAACATTCCACATTCACAATTGGCACCACAATCTATTCTGGTAAATTCCCATACGATTCGTTTTATGGCGATGAAAACAATAGACTTGAAACATTCCGTACGCAGCGCGATCCAACACGATACAGAATAGATGCTAGCTACGATTTTAGAAAAGAGTTTAAACACGCTAAATTCTTTCTGCGCTTCGGACTTTACAACATTCTGGGAAATCCATCTAAAGACGAACTTTCGTTCAACTTCTCGTATAAACTAAATGGAGGTTGCATTCCTTTTGGTGCCATTACCTACAAATTCTAATAGCTTAGTAAAGATAAACACCGAAATTATAAGTAGGCAACTATGGGCTATTAGCTAAGCAAATAGGTTTTCTCACGTGGTTAGAAAAGTTAGTAAATATTGGTTGCTTTACGTTTAGATATCTGTAACATTCGTCTCAGATATCTGTAACGTTCGTCTCAGATATCTGTCAGTTTCAAATTAGATATCATAGCAAACTACTACCTTTGTGATGTTATGTTATGATGGCTGAAATATATTTGTTCAGATGCGAAATAAAAACTCTTTTATGCTGCTATATTCTAATTCTGCTATTATGGTAAGCTGCTGAATAAGAATGTATTAAAGTGTTTTGTGCAGTGTAAGAGTGAGAACCATTACAATTGTGTTCTTTTTTAAAATATCCTCACCTATTTTCTACTGAGCCACAATTTGAGTTTAATAGTATATTCAAATTTAGTGCTCTCTATGGTTTTAACCCAAATCGGTCATTAGAGTCTAAATATATTTTTGTTTTTACTATTGAGCAGATTGTCTGTCTTGGCAACGTAGGCGTAGTGGACTATATCAAGTTACAAAGACATACAAGATGCCGATAAGAATATAAAAGATGTTAGGAAACAATATCATAGTAGTAGGAACTATACATATTGTGGTCTAATGACAAATTTGGGTAAAAACAATAAGTAGATGTTCAAAGTTAAGCGCAATATTGTCTTGCTCCTTTTTCTTCTTTGAACACCTACTTAGGGTAATTAATATATATAGAGATTCTCTATATTGGTTATACAGCATTAAAGGTCTATATCTAGCCCGACACCGAATACTTTATTGCTACGTGTAAACTCGTCTGTGTTCAGCATTTTCACCTCTTGAGTGCCAGTTTTTGCTGTTGTTTCATACTTCTTATTGAACTTTTCGTATTTTGTAAAGAAGTATGCTACATTAAGATCTGCATTCTTTGCCACCTTAATTTTTGCACCGAGACCAATGCTATAGCTACTTGTTACGAAACTGAGGTCGGAAAGATAGCTACCATCGCCCAATCCGTATTTAGTGCGTTGTGCACCAGCGCTCAGAGTAACACCAGTTTAACGTCCCATTCTATACCAGCCAGATACTCGCGTGTGTTGCTCGAAAAGCAATCGCTGCTTGTTGTTAGCCATACGTGCATCTTTTGTCGAAATAGTAGTGATAGCCAGCCAAGAGGCGCAAATTGTCTAACACTTCGTACTGTGCACCTATCGAAAGCAATCCAGGGAGGTCGTTCGGAGTGTTCACACCATCTTTAAATTGCCCAGTATCGTCGCGCTTTGTGTTGTTTTCAATGTTAAATTTGGTAGTAAATTCATAGTGCGCCGCAAAGTTCCATCGTCCTGTTTTATAATCAATACCAATGATAGGTGTAATTCCCCAACCACGTTGTGTGCAATCTAAATACTTATCGGCAAAGTCTTCTTTCGTTTTGTTTAGCTTATCGGCACCAGCTTGATATTGTTTTGCTGCACCTTCGTATCGTGCTTTATCGGCAGGATTAGTAGCCTGATTTGCCATTTGCTGACTCTGAATAGCCAACTGTGTAAGCGCATTAGCCTTTGTACCAAAAATAGTCGTATAGGTTTTCCATCTGTCCGTTAATGTTGGCAGATATACCTATAATGTTACCTTCGTACTTGTTGTATATGTAGTTGAATCGTGCTCCACCGTAAACAGCTAAGTTTTCGTTTATTTTATATGTCGCACCCAACTGCAATCCGAAGTCGTATTGCTGTCCGTGAATGTAGCTACTTACACTGTATGCAGGTGTGGTAGAGCCGAATCCTTGTTTGGCGAGCAAAGCCGGGATAAGTGCAATTTGGCGTTCGAAGGTTGGAAGCCCAGAGTTGAATGTCGCCTTACCGCCACCACCTACTATACCAAAGCCCAATTGGAATCCCCATTTTTCGTAGTTCTTAGCAATTTGGAACGATGGTAGAATAGGCACCGAAGCTTTTCCTTTAAACTCTTTAACACCATTATCGTTTCCACCATTCAGCTTGAAAGGTTGATAGAAAGGAGAGCCTTGCAATGCTGGAATGGTTAAGCCAGAATTGATGGTACGAGTTTGATAAACATTTTGCACGCTGAGCGAGAGGTGAAGTCCCATTGGTAAGAAAGCAACACCAGCAGGGTTAGAGTAGACTCCATCTATGCCAATTGCACCATCGCGTGCCAAGCTACGCAAAAATGCTATACTTTGATTTGTGTTTGTAAGTAATCCGCCAGCCTTAATACTCGTTGCTGATACAGATAAAGCAAGCATTAGGGTTAATGATTTCAGTTTCATAATTTAACTTTTCTTGTACTAATATGTTTGAAATTGGCTGCAAAGTTATATTGATTGTTCTATTCTACCAAATTAATTTTGCACATATTTTCTCAATATGTGTAATTAAGCGATTATTGGAACAAGATGTTATATGTATTTTCCGTAGCATATTATACTAAATTTATAAATGCTACTGTTTGTGCTTTACAATTATATTTACACTTATAAGGGGTCTACATCGAAGTAGATAGTTAGCGCTCCGTATCGTTTTTCTTTCATCATAGTGTCTCGTATAGAACGCAGATACTGCTTTGCAAGTTTGTAATCAATTCCGTTTTCTAATTTCAGCATTATCTTTCGTATGTGCAATGTTTTAACACGTGCCACCGTTGGTTTATCGGGTCCCAGCACCCTATTGCCAAATATCTCGCGAATGCGTGAGCCAAGTTCCATGCTTGCCGATTCAACAATATCGTTGTTACGATGTTTGATGTATATATATATAAGGTGGAAAAACGGTGGATAATGAAAGGCTGTACGTTCTTCGAGTTGCGATTTGTAGAAAGCCGTATAACTATTGTTCACTACTTGTTGAATAACAGGTAGCTCTGGGTTTTTTGTTTGCAAAATAACTAAACCTTGTTTACCTTTTCTACCAGCACGTCCACTAACTTGCGCCATCATAGTAAAAGCGTGTTCGTAGGCTCTAAAGTCGGGATAGTTCAACATATTGTCGGCATTGAGAATACCCACAACCGATACGTGGTCGAAATCTAATCCTTTTGATACCATTTGTGTTCCTATAAGTAAATTGGTTTTACCAGCCGAGAAATCATTTATCAGACGTTCGTATGCATTCTTTGTACGAGTTGTATCTAAGTCCATACGTGCTATGCGAGCATCAGGAAACACCTCCATAATCTCATCTTCTATTTTTTCCGTACCATAGCCACGCCCTTTAATATCTTTACTTTCGCAGTTAGGGCATTGTTCGGGTACTCGTTCGGTGTAGCCACAATAATGGCAGGTAAGCACGTTCATACTTTTGTGATAAGTTAAAGACACATCGCAGTTGGGGCAATGTGGCACCCACCCACAAGTACGGCATTCAATCATAGGCGCAAATCCACGTCTATTCTGAAAGAGAATAGCTTGTTCGCCACGTTGCAGAGCATCTCTCACGGCAGCAATCAAACGTGGAGAAAATGGTCCTGACATTAGCTTACGTCGTCGAAGGTCTTTAATATCCACAACCTCTATCGTTGGTAACTGAATATCTTTATACCTTTGTGATAACGTAACCAAACCATACTTTCCCAATTGAGCATTTCTGTAGCTCTCTATAGATGGAGTTGCAGTGCCTAACAGTGTTTTAGCTCCGTACATTTGTGCCAAAACAATAGCAACCGATCGTGCGTGATAGCGTGGAGCAGGGTCTTGTTGCTTGAAGCTATTTTCGTGTTCCTCGTCTATAATCACTAATCCCAATCGTTGAAATGGTAAGAACACTGCACTTCGTGCACCAAGAATCACTTCGTAAGGCTCATTAGAGAGTTGTTTTTGCCATATTTCTACACGTTCTTCATCGTTGTATCTACTATGATATATACCAAGCTTATTGCCAAAAACACAACGTAGCCGATTGGTGATTTGCACCGTTAATGCTATTTCTGGCAGCAAATATAACACCTGCTTATGCTCCTGAAGAGCTTTAAAAATAAGATGTATGTAGATTTCGGTCTTTCCTGATGAGGTAACACCATGAAGAAGGGTAACATTGTGTGCCATCATCTGCAACAGAATTTTGTCGTATGCAATGGTCTGTGCATCGTTCAGAGCGTGAATGGCATTGGGTTGTAGCTTGTCATAACCATTGTTTAGCCTACTAACTTCTTTACGATAGGTTTGTAGAATGCCTTTCTCTATTAGACTATTTATTATGGCTAACGAACAATGAGTGGTATTTCTAAGTTCGTCTTTTGACACAGCTCTCAGTTGGTTATGCTGTTTGTTGTCAGTCTGAGTTACATCAGTGGAAACCAATTCAGGAACATTAGCAATACCACTTAACTCTAAATAAGACATCAGCACCTTTTGTTGTTTTGTAGCACGAGCAAGACCATCGAGTGCAATGTGTAGCTCTTGTTCGCCACGGAATTGTTTTCCCAAGCAAACATACACTTCGGTGTGCGGCTTATAAGTATCCTCTCCCTTTAGCCCAGACGGCAATGCAGCTTTATAAACATCGCCAATGGGCGACATATAGTAGTTGGCAATCCAGTGCCAAAGTTGTAATTGTTGTGGCAATAACACCGGACCGTCATCAAGTATTGCAAGAATAGCTTTATATTCTATTCCATCATTATCATCATTGTTATTTGGGTGGTCGGAGGGATAGGTATCACATATACCTATATAAGTCTTTGTTTTGCCGAAAGGAACCAGCAACCGTACACATGGCACTACCTTATCGAGTAATGCATCGGGCACAACATACGTAAAAGTGCCTTCAAGCGGAAGGGACAGAATAACTTCTACGTATCTCACTACGATTTTAATTCAGGATATTGAATCCGTGTATGATAAATAGATTTCAGACGTTCAATAAGCACTTGTTTTGCTATGCTAACATCACGGAACGTAATAGGACAATCGGTAAAGAAACCATTGGCCATCTGTGCATCTATCAACTTATTCACTAAGTTGCTTATACTCTCTTCTGTATATTCGGAAAGTGAGCGCGAAGCAGCTTCAACGGTGTCGCACATCATAAGTATAGCTTGCTCGCGTGTCCACGGATTAGGACCTGGATAGCGGAATGGTGCATCGTCTATCTCCTCATCGGGGTGTGCATTCTTATAGTTTATGTAGAAATACTTAACCAATCCTTGTCCGTGATGCGTGGTAATAAATTCTTTTATAACATTTGGTAAGTTATATTTCTCTGCCAATTTAAGTCCTTCGGTAACATGTCCAATAATTATTTTAGCACTTTCTAAGTCTGAAATCTTATCATGTGGATTAACACCAGCTTGATTTTCGGTAAAGAATACAGGGTTTACCATTTTGCCGATGTCATGGTATAATGCTCCAGTACGTACTAGTTGCCCTTTAGCATGAATTTTATTAGCAATCTCAACTCCAAGATTTCCTACAGTAATAGAATGTTGAAATGTTCCAGGAGCCACCTCACTCAGTTTCCGCAACAGTTCGTTATTAGTGTTAGAAAGCTCGAACATAGTTACAGTAGAAACGAAACCGAATAGTTTTTCGATAATCAGCATTAAAGGATAAGTAAAGAGGAGGAAGAATCCATTAACTCCAATGTGAAAATACATAGATCCATCAAGTTTTGAAAAATCGTCTGCTTGTATTAGCTGAAGAGCCAAATAAATGGCAGCAGAACCAAAAGTAACGAGTAAAGCCGTGAGAAATATCTGACTACGTTTGGATAATTCGCGTAGAGAAAAGATAGCAATAAGCCCACCTACAAGTTGAACCACAATAAATTCGTATTGGTACCGCACTGCAACAGCCGAAAGCAAAATTGTTACGGCATAAGAAATGAATGCTGTTCGCGAGTCCATAAACACCCGAACGAATATGGGCGCCATTGCGAAAGGAACAATATAGATACTGAAAATGTTGTGTTTTATCATTAACGAAGTTATTATTGGGAAAATGATAAGTAGGGCGTATAAGAATAAGATAGAGCCAGGCTTGTCAAAGTAATCTGTACGGAATAGCGCAATGTAGAGCGTAAACAAGACAACAAGTATTAAGACGTAAATAGTTTGTCCTAAGAGTGTGAACGTTATTTGGTCTTTTGTTTCATTACGTTTCTCAGTAGCTTGTTCGAAGGAATTAAGAACACGATATGTGTGTGCATCAACAATATCGCCACGATCTATAATTCGTTGTCCTTCTAATACCATACCAGAAGCCTGCGGTATCAAACTTAGCAGGTCGTTCATCTCACTCTCACTACGATTCTTGTCGTAAATAAGGTTCGGTTCAATGTATTCGTTCAGGTTGCATTGCTGTAAAACAGAACGTTTAGTGCTTAGTTGCGGTGTAGTAAAAAGGTTCTCGTAAGCACCAAGCGTTGTGAGAAGTTGCTTAACTGGCTTGCTTATAGCTTGCTTCCCTTCTACGATATGCACCATATTATTACTATCTTTTACTAAAGAAGTAAAGTTTACTGGGTTTACAATACCCATATCGTATAACTCTTGTAACTTTTGCGCTACAATATTCACATATTCAACTGGCAATCCTGGTATTCCATTCTTATAGTCATTACGGAATTGCTCTACCTTTTTACGTCCAATATTCTCGTTTAAATTAAAATAAGGGACAAAAGTCTTCATTATGGAGTCACGCTCTTCTTTTATAGTCTCTTCACTCTTAAATATAGGGAAGTCGAATTTAGCAATAAGCTGTCCATACATCCACGGCTTTCCCTCGTCGTAGTGATACATTTTGCCTTGAGTTCGTGGCAGAAAGACTATAATAATAGCTGTTGTAATTAACACCAATATAGCTCTTGCAATATGACTGCGCCAGATAATATTGTCGGATTGGATAAATTTTATCATCTTTATTCGTTATTTTGTGGGAAGATTATATTGTTTGCTTATAGAGAAACATACTAATAATGTGGAACTCTCTTTATTGCACTGTTATTCTTTCTTTCTGTAAATTCATTCTTATAAACTGTGCGAGCGTATTTTTGTGTAATAATACCTCGAATGTATCGCTTAAAGGAAAGAGACCTATCTTGTCCATTCCAATATCAGTATGCGAAAATACAAAAAAAAAGCCTTATAATCGAAAAAAATGCTTATTTTTGCACAAAATTTTAATTTTAACAATGGCAGAAAGAAAAGTAAGAGTACGCTTTGCACCTAGTCCTACGGGACCATTGCATATTGGTGGCGTACGTACAGCTTTATATAACTATCTCTTTGCGCGCCAACATAATGGCGATTTCGTATTTAGAATAGAAGATACCGACTCTAATCGTTTTGTTCCTGGAGCAGAAGAATATATTGTAGAAACCTTTCATTGGCTAGGAATTAAGTTTGATGAAGGTGTAACCTTTGGCGGACATTATGGACCTTATCGTCAAAGTGAAAGGCGTGATATATATAAAACTTATGTAAATCAGCTGTTAGATAAGGGTAAAGCATATATAGCATTCGACACTCCAGAAGAGTTGGAAGCCAAACGAAACGAAATTGCAAATTTCCAATACGATGCCCGTACTCGTATGCAGATGCGCAACTCGCTCACACTTACTGAAGATGAAGTTAAAAGAATGATAGACGATGGTGAACAGTATGTTGTTCGTTTTAAAATAGAACCAGGAACAGATGTTCACGTCGACGATATGATTCGTGGCGATGTGTGTATCAAGACTGATATTCTTGATGACAAAGTATTGTATAAGAGTGCAGACGAATTACCAACCTATCATCTTGCCAATATCGTAGACGACCATTTAATGGAAATAAGCCACGTTATTCGTGGCGAAGAATGGTTGCCAAGTGCCCCTTTACATGTACTGTTGTACCGTGCTTTCGGTTGGGAAGAATCTATGCCACGCTTTGCACATCTTCCATTATTACTGAAGCCAGAAGGAAAAGGTAAGCTGAGTAAACGCGACGGAGACCGCTTAGGATTTCCTGTGTTTCCTTTAGAATGGCAAGATCCCAAGACTGGAGAGATTAGTTCGGGTTATAGAGAAAGTGGATACTTCCCTGAAGCTGTAGTTAACTTCCTTGCACTATTAGGTTGGAATCCAGGAACAGAGCAAGAACTCTTTACGCTCGATGAACTAGTACAGGCATTTGATATCACGAAGTGTTCTAAAAGTGGAGCTAAATTCGACTATCAAAAAGGTATTTGGTTCAACCATGAGTATATTTTACATAAGAGTGATGAAGAGATTGCCGATCTTTTTGCTCCAATTGTTGCCAACAATGGTGTAGATGCAACAATGACACAAGTTACAGAGGTGGTCCATTTAATGAAAGACCGTGTAAATTTTGTACACGAGCTTTGGGAGCTTTGTTCTTTCTTTTTTATACCTCCAACTCAATACGATGCCAAAACTGTAAAGAAACGCTGGAAGGAATATTCTGCGAAACAAATGACAGAGCTTTCTCAAATTCTGGCTGATATAAGCGATTTCAGTGTAGAGAATCAGGAAACTATCGTAATGAAGTGGGTAGAAGATAAAGAATATAAGCTTGGTGATGTAATGAATGCATTCCGCTTAGCTCTTGTTGGTATTGGAAAAGGACCAGGAATGTTCGACATCTCTGCCTTTCTTGGAAAAGAAGAAACCTTGCATCGTTTGCATAAAGCCATCGAAGTGTTAGGTTAAAATGTTATGTACGCTAATTCGTAAATAAGGATAGCTATGCTATACAATATTATAATGTATATTTACCAGGCTGGCATTGCCATCTATAGCCACTTTAACGAGAAAGTGAAGAAAATGTGGATAGGCGAGCGTGCAGCCTTTGGCGTACTCCAAAAACAAGTGGAGCCAAATGCGAAATACGTTTGGTTTCATGCTGCTTCTTTAGGCGAATTTGAACAGGGACGGCCACTTATAGAGAAAATAAAGAAGGAATATCCCAATTATAAAATTCTTTTTAACATTCTTCTCTCCCTCTGGATACGAAGTAAGAAAAAACTATGAACAGGCAGATATCGTTACTTATCTGCCTATTGATACTGTTGCAAATGCACAAAGGTTTTTGCGTATTGTGCGTCCAGTTATGGCTTTCTTTATAAAATACGAGTTCTGGTATAATTATTTGCATATTCTACGCCACCGTAATATACCTGTCTATAGTGTCTCAAGTATATTCAGACCCAATCAAATTTTCTTCCGACCGTATGGCAGACAGTATGCTGCTGTGCTAAAATGCTTCTCTCATTTCTTCGTACAGAACGATTTAAGTAAAAGTCTTTTGGCGAAAATTGGTATAAATAACGTTACGGTTGTGGGGCGATACACGTTTCGACCGGGTATTACAAATAAAAGATAACAGTAAGAAGTTACCTTTGGTAGATAAGTTTATAGGTAATCAAGATGTAAAACTTGCTAATGGAGTTACCAATTCTTTACATCGTGTGTTTGTTGCTGGTTCTTCATGGTTACCAGATGAAGAGATTTTTATAAAATATTTCAATGAACATAATGATTGGAAACTCATTATAGCTCCCCATATTATAGCCGACACTCATCTTCGACAGATTTTACAGTTGCTAAAAGGAAAGAAAGTAGTGCTCTATACTGAGGCTACCGAAACGAACGTGGCAGATGCCGATGTGCTTGTTATAAACTGTTTTGGTCTGTTATCATCAATTTATCATTATGGTGATGTAGCATACGTAGGTGGAGGCTTTGGCGCTGGTATTCATAATGTGTTAGAAGCAGCAGTTTGGGGCATACCTGTTGTCTTTGGTCCGAACAACAAACGCTTTGCTGAAGCACAAGGATTACTTGCTTCTGGAGGAGGCTTCGAAATTGATAACTACGAAAAGTTTGCACTGATAATGGATAGGTTCTGTTCTGATAAAGCTTTCTTGCAAAACAGTGGTAATGCTGCTGGTAGCTTTGTAAAACAACTATCGGGTGCAACAAATAAAGTATTTTCAGATATTAAGTTATGAAATATCAGATAACATGCGATAATTGCGGTACACAATTTATTGTAGAGGCAGGCGAAGGACAGGTTATAGAGTGCCAATGTCCACACTGTCATGGTAAAATGGAGATTACATTACCTCTTGTTTCAGGTGTAGATAGCATTAACAATGAAACTCTTGAGCAAATCAGTAACGAAATCCAACAGCCTATAGAAGGTGAAAAGCTAAACGATAATAGGAAAAATGTGCTGATAGGCCTTATTATAGGATTGCTAGTTATAACACTTGGGGTGGGTGCTTACTATATTTGGTTACGTCCGGCTCCTGTAACACCAGAACAACAGCCTACAGCAATGGACACTATTCCATACGAAACAAATACAGAACCTGTGGTAGAACCTTCGGTTGATACAGTAGCTCGTCCTGTTGAGAGGGAAGAAGAGGAAGTGCGCGACACTGTAATTCATTACAAGAAACGACATAAACAAGAAAATGATACAACTAATGTAGAACGGTAAATTATCCTACGAGTTGTATTATAATAAGGTACAAGAGCAAGTTACAACGTACACTTACAAAAAGAGAATAAGAAGATGAAGAAAATTATATTAACAGGCGATCGTCCTACTGGCAAACTACATTTGGGACACTATGTGGGTTCACTACGCCGCCGTGTAGAACTCCAAAAATGCTGGCGACTTCGAAAAAATGTTTGTCTTTATGGCTGATGTGCAGGCGCTAACAGATAATGCAGATAATCCAGAGAAAAATTCGTCAAAAACATTATAGAGGTTGCATTAGACTACCTTTCAGTTGGTCTCGACCCCGAAAAATGTACACTGTTCATACAGAGTCAGATACCAGAAATATCGGAACTAACTACTTTCTTCATGAATTTAATAAGTGTTAGCCGTGTTCAGCGCAATCCAACAGTGAAGACGGAGATAAAAATGCGCAACTTTGAAGCAAATATTCCAATGGGATTCTTTAGTTATCCGGTATCGCAAGCAGCCGATATTGCAACTTTTAAAGCTACAACTGTTCCCGCTGGCGAAGATCAAGAACCTATGTTGGAAGTAGCACGCGAGATAGTTCGTCGTTTCAATCAGGTTTATGCTCCTGTACTGGTGGAACCAAATATTATGCTTCCAGAGAATGCTACTGCGCGCCGTTTGCCTGGAACCGATGGTAAGGAAAAGATGAGTAAGAGCCTTGGCAATTGCATTTTTCTTTCCGATGATGCCGATACTGTATGGAAGAAAGTAAAGGGAATGTACACCGATCCAACACACTTAAATGTTTCAGACCCTGGTCATATAGAAGGAAATGCAGTATTTACATATCTTGATGCTTTCTCTACCGATGACGATTTTGCTGAGTTTTGGCCAGAATTTAAAACGCTCGATGAATTGAAAGCTGCTTATACAGCAGGTGGAATAGGCGATATGAAATGTAAGAAACTACTCAACAACGTGTTGAACAAGATGTTGGAACCAATTAGAAAACGTCGCCATGAGTTTGAACAAGATATTCCAGAGATATATAATATATTGAAGAAAGGTTCTGAAAGCGCTCGTCAAACAGCAGCTCAGACACTTTCTGAAGTGAAAGAAGCAATGCAAATAAACTATTTTGACGATGCTGAATTGATACGTAGCCAGTCTGAACGGTTTAAACAAAAAACAGATAAGTAAATATAGGGATACTCTATATCTATGCTTTCATAGCATTGTTGAAAGATAAGAAAGAGACTTTTAGTTTTCAAGTGGGCTTGTTTTGCATTATAAACAAGTCCATTTTTGTTGGTTGATAGCCGATAAGATTATTGTACTTAAATTTACTCCAATATACTTTAAATTTAAAGGTATAAGGGTGCTGTTAAAGTGTTTATGTATTATTTAGTCCTCCCTTAAAAGCCTAATATTCCTCTGATTCATAGTATATTATGCTATAAATTATTTGCAAATATCTGCAAGTTTTTGTACCTTTTACACTATAATTTTGCAGATATTTATGCTTAAACGTACATCTCAAACAGCTCTCTATGTTCTCTTCTTTAGAGGACATGCTTAGTCATCAACATCCCCTTTTCCAACTTAGTAATAAGATTAATTGGGAATGTTTTGAAAATGCTTTCTCTCCTTTGTATTGCAGCACTAATGGTCGCCCTGCTCATCCTATTCGCTTGATGTGTGGTCTTTTAATTTTTAAAACATTTGCGCAATGTGTCAGATGAAATGGTAGTTTCTCAATGGAGCGAGAATGCTTACTACCAATATTTCTGTGGTGGACTTGAATTTATGCCAAAACAACCCTGTGACGCTTCCGAGTTAGTTCACTTCAGAAATCGTATAGGTGAAAAAGGTATGGAGTTAATACTAGCAGAGAGCATCCGCGTTAATACCGACCATGATAACTAAGATCATTTTTGATACGGCTTTCATTGATTCTACCGTGCAGGAGAAGAATATAACCTATCCTACAGATGCGAAGTTGCATAAAAAGATAATCAAAAACGTTCTGAAGATCGTTCATGACAAGAGTCTTCCTCTACGACAGAGTTATACGCGTACCTTGAAAGGCATTTACCGTTCCCAACGTTTTCGTAATCATCCCAAGAATCGTAAGAAAGCTCTTAAGGCAGATAGGCAACTCAAGAACCATAGCAGGTAGATTAGTAAGAGAGCTAGAGCGTAATCTTGGGGAGAAAGGAAAGGGATATGAGAAGATGTTTGAGCTATATTACAGAGTTCTTTCTCAGAATAGGAAGTCAAAGAACAAAGTATATTCTCTGCACGAACCGGATGTAGTTTGCATCAGCAAGGGTAAGGAACATAAGCAATATGAGTTTGGTAATAAAGTATCTATTCTTCGCTCATGGTCAGGACTTATTCTTGGTGCATATTCTTTTAGGAATGAATATGATGGACATACTATCGAAAAGACGTTAGAACAAACCCAAAGAATGACAGGAAGGAAGGTTGATAAGTTAGCAGGAGATAGAGGGTATAGAGGTATAAAGCAGATTGGGCAGACAAAGATACTCATCCCAGACACTCCTAAAGCTAAAGATAGCTACTACCAAAAGAGAAAGAAACACAAACTATTTTGTAAACGAGCTGGTATAGAGCCAACAATAGGACATCTTAAAGCAGACCACCGATTATCTCGCAACTTTTATAAAGGTGTGAAAGGAGATGCTATCAATGTATTATTAGCTGCAGCAGCATATAACTTCAAAAGAGCTATGAGAGTTCTTTTGTACCTTATAAAAAGAATCAGCATAGAGCTTGTCAGTACAGGCTTTATGCTGAAATATAGTTTTTAAGGGATGACTATTTAAATCAGAATATTTCTAAATAAAAAACTTCATACTCCTTATTAGAATAAGCATCTTTGGTGCTATATAATATAGCGCCATAAATGTGGTTGTTTTTTATGATGTCTAAATTGAAACTGATAGATATCTAAAACGACCGTGATAGATATCTGTGACGCAACTGATAGATATCTAAAACAAACGTGATAGATATCTGAAAACAAAAAGTAACCAATACCTTATATGTTCTGTTTGATTTAATAAAGCAATTACAAACCCATAAATAGTGATAGAATGGATAGCACAACTGAACAGAGTATTCAATTAGCCTTCGTGTTTAATAGGAAAAGTCAGGCGATTGTTGCTCTACATAGTAGCCCTGCTCATACAGCTTGCAACTTAAATCGGAATTGAGGTGTGGATATTATCCGATGGGATATTGATTAAATATAGTTAAATATCATCATTCTTTTTCTTTTACATATTAAAAAGAAATACCTTTGCAAAAGTATACAGAAAGCAACGTCTTAATGTACGCCTTAATGTTATATCATAAATAAAGACAGTTTAGCTTAAATAAATCTATTATGGAAAGAAACAATCTAAGACTATTTCAAGTAACCAATCTCGTTCTGAATTCAAATGGGGAATTGGTAAGAAGAGATTGATGGAATAAAAAGATTACTCCACTCATAATGTGTGTTATAGTTGCGGAATATTCCACAAGTATAAAGCTAATTTAAATATGTGTTACACAAATATAAAAAAAGTATATGGCTATGAAGAATGAACGAAATCAGATTCAAGATGTGCAACGACAGCACAGAATATTTCAGAGAAAAATATGTATAAGATTCTACACTTATTGTTTCTTTTATTCCTAATGCCATTATCAAGTGTCGCACAGGCACAAGACAGCATATTCAAAGATACTATAGGCTTAGAAGAGGTTGTTGTTAATCAGAAGTTTATAAGGCATGAGATTGGGAAATATGTTGTTGATGTGCTCTCTCTACGCAAAGGGAAGACAGATCTTGTAAACCTTATCGAGCAAATTCCTGGCCTTATGGTGGTGGACAATAAAATTAGTATACAAGGTAAAGGTAGAGTGAAAGTTATGTTCAATGGACGATTAAAGAATATCCCAGAAAGCGAACTTTATTCTTTGTTAAAATCGCGTCCAGCATATAATGTAACGAAAGTAGAAGTGATAAAAGAGCCTGGCGCAAAATACGATGCAGAAGGAAACTATGGTATTCTGAATTTTATTACAGAAAGAAGGATAGATTACGTAGGTGGAGATGTTGGCGATGAAGTTGTTTATCGGAAGAAGTGGACTAAAACGCTCCGCTCTAGCTTGAACTATAGTAAAGGAAAGGTAGATGCTAACTTTAGCGCAGGGTGGACGTATGGGAAAATAGACTATACTGAAACGAATATAACTCAGTTTCTAAATTTAGCTCGACATAGTTCAACATATTACGTTCCTCGTCAAAATGATTATAATCTTTCGGGCGTTATGGATTTTCACCTTGATAGTATGTCGGTATTCAGCTTTTCAATATCGTATATGAATATTTATAAAAAGAACATAGGAGAGAACACTCTCAATTCTAATGATTTAACTAATAATATGATAGATTCGGGTAGTTCATACTCTTTTACTCGAACACCAAGAGAAAATATTACCTCTAGTTTTTACATTGACAGACAATGGAACTCAACAGACAAAATAAGCTTTTTGACAGATGTATTCCGATACGACTTTCATAACTACTACGATTTTCTTTCTAATATCAGAAGATATGATGGGGTTGAAATTGATGATAAATTCTTGAATAAAGGACGTTCACTTCTTAATGGATTTAGTAGTGCGCTCGATATAGAAAAGCAACTCCCATGGGATATTCAGTTGAGTGTAGGTGGGAAAGTTACAATCTCTACAACAACGAACACATCTATCTATGATATAACAACAATTCCACAGCAAAACGATGCTTTTTAAATATACAGAAAACATAAATGCTGGTTATCTGACTTTGGACAAGAAAGTTAGAAATTCTGAATTCGTTCTTGGCGTTAGATACGAACAAACTAAGACAAAAAGCTATTTCTAATAATGAAAAACTATAATAAAAAGTCTTATGGAAAGTTCTTTCCCGATGTAAGGTTGTCCTATAATTTTAATAATGGCTCTAGCCTTGCATTAAGTATAAATAGTTCAATAGACCGTCCAGGTATCAGAAATCTTAATCCTTTTAAATACTATGTGAGCCGTTACGGTATTGCTGTAGGTAATCCGGAATTACGACCATCAACATGGTGGAATATTCGACTTCGCAGCAATATAGAATTTAATGGTGGAGAATTAAATTCAGAGCTAACTTATGCAAGGTTATCAAATATATTCGACCAAACAATAACGATGGATACAATCTCAAATGTATCAACAACACAATGGAATAATGCAATGGAAGAGAAAGTGTTTTCCTTCGAAACATCTTTGTATTACTATAAGTTGAAATGGTTGAAAATAACAGCAATAGCTTCTTATGAACTATCTAAAACCACTTCGAACCAAGTTTTTCTAATTGGAAGTCAAAAGGGCTTTGGACAATTCTATTTTACAAATTTGAGATTTATCTTTAACAAGCAGCAGAATTTTACGGGCTTTATGCAAGCTTCATATAATGGTAGTGAGAGAACAATAAATGGTAGAATTGATGGTAGCTTCAATATGAGTTGTGGAATTAATTATTCGTGCCTGAAGAACCATCTTCAATTGCGATTTGCTGTAAACAACATTTTGTCAAGTAAGATAAGCGGATACACTCGTTCTAATGATGGTATGTATATGAGTTTCAGAAACAATTATCGTCCACTTACCTTTAATTTTGCCCTGTCGTATAACTTTGGAAAAAGAATAAATGTAAAAAGTAAGAGCTATGAAGAGATAAAGAGTCGTTTTGATTAAAGAGAATTTTGTACTTTAAGTCATAGCATAATGCAGTATTATATGCTTATAGCTTCCAAGCATTACAGATAGAAGCTTAGAATTTAACCCAAATCAGTTATTAAAGTCTAAGCAGTTTTAGTTTTATTATCGAGCAGATAGTTTGTTTTTGCAACACAAGTGTAGTGGGCTGCGTCAAGTTACACAGACAAACAAGATGCCGATAAGAAAATAAAAAATATTAGGGAACAATACCATAGCGATAAGAACTATACATATTGCGGTTTAATTGCCGATTTGGGGTTAATATAGAAAGCGTAAAGAACAGTCTCTATTAGTATAAACATCTACTCCTGCTTAGAAATGTTGACCTTAGATCGAACTATATAAATATGGTGTAAAGCTCTAATAACAGTTCAGAATTAACACATCAAGATAGTGCAAATTGGATCTAATGAACTGTGGGAATAATGAATATAATGGTAACTCGTATCGTTAAATATTGTATACGTAGATTAGGATAAAGTGTATTTCTGTTATTTTATGATAAAATTGTAATCTTTTTCTTCAATGACATATCCTATGGTTTATTAAAAAGCAATACCTTTATCGAGGCACTATGAACCCAAACTTTTCTAAAGACAAAATCATATATGAGAAAAAAGTTATTTTTTGTATTATCATTACTATTTGGAATAAACAACCTTGTAAGCTCACAACCTAATAAAAATAAGCCCTCAAGGAGACAAAATTCCTATCTATGATGTACCTGATGGCGAGGCAGATATTATGGGATATCTGCGCTACGATATGAAATATCGCACAAACGGATTAACATCTTTCAGGTCAGACAATCCTAGCAACTATACTTTAACAAAAGACTATGGTAATGTTTTAGGAACAACACCCGTATTTACTGCTGGTACATTTGTTGGCAATAAGTATGTTGCCTACGAAACCACACTGTATGCTAACGTGCTTATGCCACATGGAATAAGTATAGTAGACCCTATTACGGGAGAACGCGAAAGCAAAACAACCTTTTCTAAAACAGCACCAATCCTCATATTAGAAGAAATGACCTACGATCCGAAGACCGGAAGGATATTCGGAATGCATTATGATGTAGACAAATTTACAACCGATCTCTACGAAATAAACAGTACAACCTATGCTCTGACAAAGATTGCAAGCGTTAAAAAGCCTTTCTTTACACTCTCAGCAGACAATGGTTTCCTTTATGCAGTAACAACCGACAGAGATATAAAAAAGTCGTTCTTGATAAAAATAGATGAATCTTCTATAAACTCTGGAAAACAAACGTGTACTATAACAACCGTAAGTCCAGCCACGGGAATAGGAATAAATATAGGCAATTACAGTCAGTCGATGGAGTTCGATAAAACAACACATCGCTTATGGTGGCTTGCACAAGCAGCCGATGGTAAGGCTTATCTGGTAGAATTGGATCCTGAAACAGGACTTTCTATTAGTCAGAAACTAATAGAAGGCGATTTACAATTACTCTCTATGGGTATTCCATATCAATATGTACCAGATGGTGCACCATCGTATGTGAGAAATCTTACTGCAAAAGCAGGTGAGAATGGAGCCAACAATGCGACACTGTCGTGGATAACACCTTCAAACAATTATCGGAATAAGACATTAACAACTATTTCAGGAATAAAAATCTACCGCAATAACGAACTTGTTAAAACATTAAACGTTTCTAACAAGAATGAGAACATAACTTGGAAAGACGAAAATATTGCAGACGGACTATATATATATAAGGTGGTTCCATATAACAACGATGGTGATGGCATATATAAGGAAACTTCAATATTTGTGGGTGAAGATGTTCCTGGAGCTCCTTTAAACGTAAAACTTGTTACTAATGGTAGAGAAGGAACAATAACTTGGAACGAACCAACAACTGGTGCACACAATGGATATTTCGATAAATCTACCTTAACCTACGATGTTATGCGCTTGCCAGACAGTGTAACAATTGCTACAAAGGTAACAGCATGTTCTATAAAAGATAATGTAAAGAGCCATGCAGGATATAGCTACATTGTTACAGCATACAACAAAAACGGAAAAGGACTCTCTGCAACTTCTAATATTGTAGCTTTTGGTTCAATGGAACCTATTCCATTTATCTCAAATCTATTGACAAAAGATGAATTTAGACGTTGGACAGTAATAGACAACAACCATGATGGTATGTCGTGGAGTTTTCACGATGGTACTTCGCGTACATTCTACGATCGCAGTGAAAAGGCTGCTGACGATTGGTTGGTATCTCCACCTTTGAAATTCTCGAAAGGAAAGAAATATCAGTTACGTTATACTTACTCGTCAGCTAACTGGATAGACCCTTCAACACACAAGCCTGTGATGGAGAAAATGAAAGTATTCTATGGCACACAAGCTACTCCAGAGAAACTAACAACGCTAATAAAGGATCTTGGAGAATTCCACACAGCATCGGAACACTTCTATTATGGTAAGGAGATATTTACCCCTAATGAAACTTATGGACATATTGCTTTCTATGCATGTTCGGACGCTTTAAAGGGACAAATATACCTTAAAGACATATCGTTGCGTGAATATAGTGAAACTGACTTAAGTATAAAGAAGCTAAATGGTTCGGTTACTGCTAACTGCAATGTAGAACAACCTTTCATTGTAACAGTTGGAAACGAAGGTTCATCAACAGTAAGTAACTACAAGATAGAACTATTCGATGCTAATAGCAAAGAAGTTTTAGGAACTGCTGATGGTATAGCTATTGCTCCAGATACAGTTAAAACTGTTACCGTAATGTGGGTTCCAAAAACAAAAGGCGAAATTAATGTTTCTGCACGCATAGTTCTTGTTGGCGATACTTATCCTGCCGATAATATTTTGGACACTCCTTTAAAGGTGAAAGTAGCCGATGCTGATGCAGAAAAATGGATAACGTTGAATGCAATTGATAATTATGGCTGGGTAATGCCATTCTATTTAATCTCGCCGTATGCTCAATCACAATGCTTATATTTGGAAAACGAAATCAGAAAGAAGAATATTGATATTGTAGCTCTGCAACTAAAATACAATGGCAAAAACGAATTGGCGTACTCTTTCCCTGCTAAGATTTCTATGAAGGCAACAAATCGTACCAATACAAAAGCAGAGGACTCTGGATATCTTGGACATTTTGAACAAACAGATTGGACAACTGTATATGACGGAAACATTACTATCGAAGGTGTTGGCGACAATAAAGAACTCAAAATAGTATTCGATAAGCCATTTAAGTATACCGATGGAAACATTCTTTTCAAGTTTGAGGCATTCTCCGGAGATAACCCTATAGAAGAAGCTCAGCACCCTGAGTGGCTCTTTGATATGCCTAAAGGTGATGCACATTCGGCACGATTTGATGGTAAAACGGAAGATATTAGCGAAGAAGATATTCTTATTTCGGAATATATTCCATTCTTAATGCTAGAATATACAGAGAAAAATCCTGCAGGAATATTCTCTGTGGATAATGATTTGGTTAAGATTACTCGACATAATAATGTAATAAGCACATCTCACTGTCAAGCGATTTGTTAGAGATTATAAATATATCTGGAACAACAATTACTAAGGTACAAAATACGAATAAAATTAACTTAGTAACAATACCATCTGGCATTTATCTATTAAAGGTAAAGAAAGGAGGAGTGATACGCACAATGAAGATACTTTAAACAATAAATTTATTATAATTAAACAATATTCCATTTTCACATTAAATCATTTTAAACATGAAACATCTTTCTTATTTAACTGGTTTTTTGTTCGCTAGTTTGGCTGCTATTCCTACTTTCGGATCAAACCACCACAAACAGTTTCCTAAGCTCGGAGAAAAAAATCTTCGGCACCACTAATGATGGCTCCGCCTCATCGTACCCCACAAGCTATTGATGATAAAGCCAAGGGAATTACTATGTATGCGGGACAATTAGTAAGTCAGGACAAGAAACGAGGCTGGATAAAGTTCCGCACTGGCAAGGCTTCTGACTATACAACGCTAAAGAATTTTACACCAGAAGATGACCAACATCAGGCATACGGTCTATATTGTTCAGCATCTCGATGGAAAAAGATTGCTACGCAATTATTGCCCAAACCTATACTTATGGCGTACATCCATTGTATTTTGCTAAGCTAAATGTTGCTACAGTCGATACAACTACCATCTACAAATTTAACGATACTGAAAAGAACAGATGGTATATTGGCTATGATGTGTACGCATTGAGTTATGACCCAAAGACCAAAGAAATCTACGGACTTGGTAAAGATTATGAAACACAGATAATAGATGGTGAAGAGAAAATAGTGAATGCCTCACTTTGTGCTTTACACAATCGATAAAAAAATACAGGTGAATTTCTAAAGTTCAAGACTTTTAATAGAGTTTACTATAATTTCAGTTTCGATTATGATGGTAACTGTAGTATGCTTCTGTCCAAAAAGCAAAGAGCGAACAAGACCAATCTGTAGTAGGAACAGAACTTGTTAAATTCAACTCAGATTTCAACGAGGTTAGTGTAACTGAATGTAAAAGTCAATGGGGCGAGACCTTTATCCAGAAATATTTTGGTACTATGAGCTTCGACTTTACAACCGGAAATCTTTGGTGGATTCCTGTAGGCGATTATGGAGCAACAACCCTTTATACTATTAACTTAGCCACAGGTGTGTACGAAGGTAAGTCATGGTTCAACATTGGCAACTCTTTTGTTGGTCTTACTATTCCATATATGGAAGCCGATAGCCGCACAGCTCCTGCACAAGTATCAAAACTTGATGCGCGTGCTGATATTAATGGGGCAATGAATGATACTATTAAATGGGAAAATCCAACCAAAGCATGGAATGGAACAGACCTTTCAGACCTTAAAGAAGTTTTGGTTTATCGCAAAAAACCAAATGTAGCAACTACAGAACTAACATCTACAGAAACCTTACTTTCTACTGCTAATGCAGATCTTATTGCAAAAATTGATGCTACAAACAAAATGGGACAACCAATGCAATACGTTGATGCAAATCCATACAAAGGTGTCAATACATATTATGTTGTAGCTTCTCGTGTTGCTGGCGAAAAAGGTGTACCCGATAGCATACGTTGCTATATGGGCGTAGACGTTCCTGGTGCAGTGCAAAATATTCAAATAAAGAAGAAAGGTACAGGCATAGAACTATCTTGGGAAGCTCCTACTAAAGGCTTAAATAATGGTTTTATTAATGAATCAGAGCTTACTTACACCGTAACACGTATGCCTGATAATGTTGTTGTGGCAAAAGATTTGACAGGAACCAAATATGAAGATAATACTTTAGGCGAACAACAAAAGTACTCTTACAAGATTATGGCTAAGAGTAATGCTGGTGAAGGTGAGGTCGCAGAATCTGAAGGAATTATGGCTGGTAGTGCATTAAAAACTCCTATCAAACTTAATTTTGCAACTCAAGACGATGCTAACCGTTGGAACTGTCCAGCTACTCAATCTATATACTTCTATTATTGTGGAGGATACGATGAAGATTCTAAATGCTTAATCGGATATAGCAACTATAAAGAAGCAGAAGGTTTTGTTACTTCACCTCCTCTTAAACTCGAAGGTGGAAAGACATATCGTATTACTACAGACTTCTATGCACATCAAAAGGAGACTCTTTTCGACCTGAAAACTAACAATGGGAACAAAACGGAGAAGATACAAAAGATGTTACAAGAATTCGCGAAGAAAAAGATTATTCTTATAAGAATATGTATACTCGCGAAGTTTTAGAAGATATGTTTACAGCTCCAACCGATGGAACATATTATTTTGGAATGTCTGTTGCTACTCACAGTCAGTATAACAACTTCAGATTATTCGGTCTTAATGTAGACTATGTTGCTGATAACGACTTAAAAGGCATTCACTATAAATGGTATTCAAGAAGCTGTTGTTGGCTATGACAACAAGTGTACTGTAAAGGTTAGAAACGTTGGTTCTAAAACTCAAAGTAAGTATAGTATTAAAATTTTCTGCGATGATGAAGGTACAAAAACTCTTGTTGGCGAAACTAAAAACGTTCCAACATTAGAAGCTGGTAAGATTGCTGAAGTTCCCGTAACATTTAATCCTACTAAAGATGGTATGTTCGATTTCTATGCAGTAGTTGAACTTGAAGGCGACCAAGAACATAGCAACGATAAAACTGCTGTTACTCGCATAAAAGTAAATCCAGAAGGAACTACACCATGGACTAATATTGTTACTAGTGGAAAGGACGAATCAGAAGATACACACGGTCCTTCTATGAACAGCGATACTTACGAAAGAACTCAATCTATTTATCTTGCATCAGAAATAAAGGCAGACAAAGATGGAAATATCAAACGCTTAGGTTACATTTACAATGCTAACGACAACCTGACAGATAGAACAGATCCTTTCAATGCTAAGATATATCTTGCTCACACAGATAAAGAATCTTACACTTCTAGCTCTCAATGGTTATCAAACGATGAATTAACACTCGTTTACGATGGTACATTTACACTCGAACCAGGACGTAACAATATATTAGCATTCGACCTAAACACTCCATTTAAGTACGATAAGACTAAGAATTTGATTGTTGTATTCGAGAAAGAAGGTGCAGTTCCATCTAACCTTATGTTCTGTGCAGTGTATAAAGTGTTTAATTCTAACGCTTCTAATGTTTACAGAATGTTAGAGTACGCAGAAGCTTCTCCATTCGATAAGACAAAATCGCATGCTTACAATTCAGCTCCTGTATTATATCTTGGTTTCGATGTAGCAAATAATATCAGCAATGCAAATGTAGCAAGTGGAACATTCTTCTACAACACAAATACAGATATTATAACCTTCGATAAAACAATCAAGGTAGCTAATTTCTATTCTGTAGATGGTAAATTGGTTAAGACTATTAATGCAATTGCCAATGGACGCACCAAAGTAAATCTTCCTACTGGACTTTATATCGTTCGTACCATCGATATAAAATGGTGTGCTACAAGTGTGAAACTTAATGTAAAATAACAATGAACGCTATCAGAAAATATATATTTCTGTCATTTTTGGCAAGCCTTCCCTTTACGGGGGGAGGCTTGTTTGCTCAAACAGCAAACGAAGGAACCTTTAAATTGAGGGCTCTTAAATCTTCAAACCAGAGTAGAACAGCATCAGAATCTAAAGAAAAATGCGCATCGGTTATTGTACACAGATGTTAGTCGAGGACTTATTGCACAAATAACAGGTTCACACACTTATCATGCTGCTACATATCTTTCAGCAGACGTATTAAATAAATATGTTGGCGATAAAATAGAATCAATAGAATTTGCTATTAGTCCTAAACGAGGACACATGGCGGAATACTTTATTTGTACCGATCTGAAGGATATGCGTGGAACCACATTAGCACAAGGAGCTACAGCAAATTACAAAGACGGCTGGAACAAAATGAGCTTTAAAAATCCGGTAACCATCAAGAAGGATATGAATCTTTACATTGGCTATATTCTTTATTTGAACGATGGAGAGGACTACGATTGCTTGTTATTCGATGATAGTCGCTATGCTGTACCTGGTAAAAACTGGTATGGTTACGATATGAATTGGTTTAACAATACGAACGGAATAGGTAGAAACATTTGTATTCGCGCCATTGTTTCAGGTACTAATGTCCCCAACAACGATGTATCGCTGATGAGATTAACATCTGATGATGGGGGAGAATATGTAGAACAGAATAAGCCGAAATCGTATATTGCCTATATTCAGAATAACGGATTAACTCCCATCAACTCTCTTACTGTAACAGTTTCGGCTAAAGGTCTACAGAGTAAAAGAGGTTGTACTCGATGGTTTCAATGTTCCAAATAATGAACCTCAGAAAATAAAGTTAGACAATATCTCTATTCCTGCAGAGGGAAATTTTACAGCTTCTTTTACTATTACAAAAGTGAATGGAGCAACCGATCCAGATGTAACAGATAATTCGGCAGAACAAAAAGGTTTTTCTATGAAAGAAGGAACAAGTCCTGTAGAACGTTCTGTACTCTTTGAGGAATTTACTTCTGAAGGATACAACGAATGCACAACAGCAGACGAGGTATATAACGAAATTTTAGGTTCGCGCGAAGATGTTGTTCGTGTAAAGCATCATCTCGACTATAAGCAACATAAAGATCAATTCCGTATTCCTGAAGAAACCGAATACGAACAATTATATGGTAAATCTAAAACTTTTGTTCCTGCTATAGCAGTAGACCGAATTATTGTTAGTGGACTGGAAGATCCAGGACCTGCTTACTTTATTTCAGACGGTGAAGCTGTTACTAAATTCATTGATTTAGCCAAAGATGTATATTCTTTCGTTACACTGAAGGCTGAACCAAAAGTAAATGGTACGCAAATGAATGTAAAAGTTAGTGGACATGCTGGAACAAACGAAATGCCATTACAAACCGATTTACGTCTAACTACGTGGTTAGTAGAAGACAATATAACCAGTAAACAACAAGAAGGCAAAGACACTTACATACAAAATGGAGTGTTAAGAGCTGTTCTTAGTAAAAATGCGTGGGGAGATGCACTCGATATTTCGGGCTACGATTTTGAGAAAAACTATTCGGTAACTATAAAACCAGAATGGAATGTAAAGAATATGCGTGTTGTATCGTTTGTTAATAACTACGATATGAATGTAGAGAGACGCACTATTTATAATACAACGCAAGCTCCTTGTATGGATCCAACGGGCATATACGAACAACCAACAACCGCTAACGGTAATATTCTCAGTGTAGTAAATGGGAAAATATTAATGTCTAAAGGGTGGCAATTGGTTAATGTTTACGATATTTCTGGACGAAGTGTGAACGCAAATCTGTTGAAAGATGGTTTTTATATATTAAAGGCTACAAATGGAAAAAGCAACCGTTACACAAAAATTTGTATAACCCATTAATTAAAAAATAATATGAAAAAAACTGTATTTCTTTTCTTGTTGCTTTTAGTTTCGTGTCTATAGAAGCACAAGCATTCTCAAGCAATTGCTATTAGATATTGTAATAATAAGATAACTGGCGAATTTGGTAGTAAGACCAGTGCTAAAGGTGCAATTTATATTCCCTGCTGATGTTGCTAAACCATATAAGGGGAAAACTATTTCTACTGTTAGAATAGGTTTGGCTGCAATGGCACGAAATGTAAAGGTATTTATTACAAAGAATCTTAATGGTGAAAGTTCTGTTGTAAAAACAGCAGGCAATCTTTTTAATGGTTGGAACAACGTTAAACTAAGTTCTGCTTATACCATAGACGGAGATGCGTTCTATATTGGTTATAGTTACAATGGCGATAACAAATCTATGGGCCGTTCAGAAATGTATTCACCAAATGCTTGTTGGGCAGACTTAGGTGATGGCTGGAAAAATTATGCTACCGACCAAAATTATGAGGCTCTTGCACTAACAATTCAGGCACAAATATCTGGTGAAGATATGCCTAAAGACTTGTGGCTTTATGCTGATAGAAATGTAATTGTTAAGAAAGGAACACCTTGTAAATTCGAATTTGGTGTAATAAATTTAAGTCCACGTGTCGCTCATAAATTAAAAGTGAGCTATACTATAGACAATGTCGAAGAGAAAGTAGTTGAATTTAAAACCGTTATGGGAGCTAATGTGGAGAAAACATTCACTATAAACTATCCCGGATTTAATAAAGATGGTGCTCATACTGTAAAATTCAACCTTATAAGTGTTGATGATGAGGCTGACGCATACGCTGGAAATAATATCGATTATACAAATGTAAAGGTTAAAGGTTCTGTTCCAAAACAGCGTTTTGTTGTGGAAGAAGGTACAGGAACATGGTGTGGTTGGTGTCCACGTGGTATTGTTGCTTTCCGCTACATGGCAGAAAAATATCCAGAAACCTTTATTGGTATTGCCGTTCACAAGAGCGATAACTTAGAAACTAATACGTATAGTTACCTGAAATTCAATGGTTATCCTTCTTGTTATGTCAATCGTAACTTAAGAAATTCTACTTCTCCAGAAGCTGGAACATTAGAAGTTATGCACAATAAAGCTGTTGCTATACCTCCACATGTAGGAGTAGAAGTTACAGCAAGCTTTACTGATAACACAAAAAGGGTTATTGATGCAAAAGCTTCTACAACATTTTTGCCGACGAACAAGGTTTGAAATATAAAATTTCGTATGTTCTGATTGAAAATGGTATTAAAGGCTACAAGCAAGCTAACAACTATTCGGGTGGTTCACGTGGTAAAATGGGCGGTTTTGAAAATCTTCCTGGCTACGCTTCTATTGATATGGACCACGTAGCACGTATGAATTACAGCTATTATGGAGTAGATGGAAGCATTCCTCGAAGTGTAAAAGCAGACGAAACTATAGAATATGCTGCTCGACTTGAGGTTCCTGGCAATGTGCAAAATGTCGACAATTTGTATCTTGTGGCTTTTATTGCTCAACAGCAAAGGCGAGATAGAAAACGCAGCAGAAAACGAAAGTTGAAACCATATACACCAACATCTATTACAGAAAAACAGCACGCTTCTTGTACCTGAATTTACATTTGCTAATGGTACGCTTAATGTGAATGGTTTCGCTGGAAAGGTATTTATTTACAATATTTATGGTGTAGAAGTTCCTAACCATGCTATTCCAAGCGGTGTATACATTATAAAATGTGTAGATGGCGGTAAAACTTTTGTTAAGAAGATGGTTCTAAAATAGTATATTCGCGCATTTACAAAAGCAATATGTTATAATATTTTTATTTTAGCAAGCGTATCAGATTTAAGTTCTGTACGCTTGCTTTTTTATTTCTCTCACTTATCAATCCAACAATGTGGCATATTCCCCCAAAAAGAGTGTAAAGCCATGTTTTTTGTCGCTATAACAGTAGAAATACAATCCCCAAAAACCAACTTGCATACATTTTAGAACGCTATCTTACTTTTTGAAAGTTGAAACTCCGCCTAATTATTGTTATATGCAGTTAGTTCGTCTAAGGTAATATCGTATTCTTTTTTTATTGGTACAAATATATGCTTTAGGTTTGGAAGATGCATTAGTTCTTTTATTTTTCCATCTCCAATACTTGTTGAACCTATAATTCTAAGCTCTTTTAAACTCGAAATATTTTGTAGGAAACTCAAAGATGGTATCTCTCCACAATTTTTCTAAAAATTATTTTCTATCTTTCCCTAAACTTCCAATTTCCTCCCAATCTTTTATCTTCTTACAATTCTGAAAACCGAGTGATGTTAAGGAGTTATTATTCCTTAGCCAACTAATTGATTCCATTTTTAGAATTGTAGCCTATTCCAATATGTTCTAGTTGATGCAAATTATGTATTGCTTCAAACTCAGTTATTTTACTCTTAATCAAACCTATTCTTTTCGCATTCTTAAAGGTAGAAAAAGCTTTTTGACGATGTTTCAGAATAGTTGTCAATGAAGATATTTTCCAGCTGTTTACATTCAAAAATGGAAGCACAATTCTTTTTATTATAATTCAGATATACACATTGAAGCATAGATAAAGAAGAAAACGGGATATTACTTTCGCATTTTCCTTCCATTCTTAAATATTCTAATTTTCTTAGACACAACAAGTCGTTAAGCTCTCTATAGGTGTATGAATTTAAGTCTAAACCTCTTAATTCTTGCAATGTAGAAATATTCTTTTATGTTGCTTACCACTTCATTTGGTGTGTCTGTTATCACAATAACTCCGTCTATTCCATTTTTTTCTTTATGTAAGTAGCGTCTGGTATTTGTTCTATGCGCACCTGCATAAACGTATAGTTTCTGCCGAAGTATTCCTTTTTAAAGATGTATTCTTCCATAAGAATGCTTTTATCTGAATATTATTACTAAATTCTTTTGCTGTGGTGAATTAAATTGTTGTTTGCAAATATACAAAATTACAATATTAGTAACGAACAACTACTGTGAAATTTTGAATACAAACACGGCTTACATTGCTTTCTTTTTAACGATTTTGAAGATGTAAATCTTCAGAAAAAAATCAACTTCCGTGTGTAACGCAAACAACAAAAACAATTATTCCTTGAAATTTTATAATAATAAAAGAGGAAAAATAATAATTATAAATTTCAAAAAAATTAATTACAATTTCAGAAAAATATAATTAAAGTTTTTGCGAGGTGGTTATCTGTTGTTCTAATTCTATTCCTTCATTTACCACATAGTCTTATTTAAATTACTTTCCTTAATCCACAAATCAGCTACCAATACTGTTATCTTCATCTACAGTTCCAATAGAAACATCGCCAACACTTCGTATACTTATTTAAATATTTTTCTTCGAATAAAATTTCATTTTATATACCTCTATGAGTTTTTGTTTCTATGGTTTTTGTAATGTAGAAATAGCATTTTATTGCTTTTTTTACATTAAATAACAAATATCCTTTCGTAAAATTACCATTATCTATTTCTTTTTTTGTAAATTTGCGGTATGAAAGTTGTAGGATAATTTAGCATTTCATTTTAAATATAAACAATATATATTATGTCATTTCTAACAAACGAGAAACTTGTTATCGTGGGCGCCGGCGGTATGATTGGTTCTAACATGGCGCAAACAGCATTAACATTAGGACTTACACCTAACGTTTGTCTTTACGATATTTTTGAACCAGGTTTACATGGTGTTGCCGACGAAATTGCTCATTGTGCTTTTCCAGGTGCAAATGTAACTTGGACTACAGATCCTAAAGAAGCTTTTACAGGAGCTAAATATATTATTTCTTCTGGTGGTGCTCCTCGTAAAGATGGTATGACTCGCGAAGATTTATTAAAAGGAAACTGCAAAATTGCTGCAGAATTTGGCGATTACATTAAGCAATATTGCCCAGATGTAGAGCATGTAGTTGTTATTTTTAACCCTGCCGATGTAACAGCATTAACAGCACTTATCCATTCTGGCTTAAAACCAAATCAGTTAACATCTTTAGCTGCGTTAGATTCTACCCGTTTGCAACAAGCTTTAGCATTAGAATTTGGTGTACAACAAGACAAAAGTTATTGGTGCACATACCTATGGTGGACACGGAGAACAAATGGCAGTTTTTGCATCTCAAGTAAAAATAGATGGAAAACCATTGTCAGAAATGAATCTTAGCAACGAACGTTGGGAAGAAATAAAGCACGAAACGGTGCAAGGTGGCTCACGAATTATAAAACTTCGTGGTCGTAGTTCGTTCCAAAGCCCTGCATATAATGCAGTTAAAATGATAGAAGCTGCAATGGGTGGTGAAAAATTCACTCTTCCAGCAGGATGTTATGTAAACGACGACCGTTTAGGTTTCAAGAATGTAATGATGGCTATGCCAACAACAATTGATAAGACTGGCGTTCATTACGATTTGCCAACTGGAACTGAAGAGGAAATGGCTGCATTGAAGGCTTCTTATGAGCATCTTTGCAAAATGCGCGATGAAATTGTAACATTGGGCATCATTCCTGCAGTAGCAGATTGGAAAAAAGATAATGTAAATCTTTAATAAGCACACTTGTTTGTCGTTACGTTTATGGCAAACAATACAATAAACAAGGTGTATCGAAGGCAACTTCTTATAGATAGAACAACCTTTGATACACCTTTTTATGTTTTTTTATGCACTAATCAATTAAAACTAAAATGGCTTAGTTTATTATTTATTTTTTTATTATCTTTGTAACCGAAAATAAAAACCGTTTGCAAATCTATTCACTCAGACAACGATTTCTATACTGGTTAGGTTTAACGATAATTCTTAAAAAAACAATATAATTATGGCATACTGTAAAAAATGCGGTGCTCCGCTCAACAACGATTCAGAATATTGTTCTCAATGTGAAACATCACAACAGCAAGAAAATAAAGAATGTTGTTCAGAACAAACGTGTAAAGACAAATTGTTTAATGTTCCAAAAAAGGCATGGCGCATTATAATTCCAGTAGCAATATTGCTTTTGTTTGGCATTACAAACCCTAGTAAAACAAAACATGTAGAAGCTATCCACACAGAATTAATGAAAGCTATAGCGCAAGATGGTGGAAACGAAGCAACTGTATATGCTTCTTTGGGTGCAGGTATTATAGATAAGGTGCTTGCTTCTCAATTAGATGTAAGCAATTATCTTATATTTAGTGTAGGTTCTTTACAAAACGGTGCAAGTAGTAAAATGGTATCGTTTGGAATTTTAGGTCATGTATTCACCACTGGGCTTGATAAAGAGGCACTTGGCAATATGAAAAAGGCAAACAAATCGCTTGGTCTTTAATCATAACAATCATAAAACAGATATGAAATATAAGCTGTTTGCAGCATTGTCCGCTACAGTTTTTTAATTTTTTTCTTGTTATAGGCAGCACGAATCAGAAAAACGTGCTGCCTATATTGATACTTTGTTGTTACGTAATGGAGATATTATTTTTCGAGAAGGGAGAAGTGTCGAAAGTGCTATGGTTATGGCTTTAGATCGTAACAACTATTCGCATGTAGGTATGCTTTTAAATACAAGAAATGGCTGGAAAGTTGTGCACGCAGTTCCTGGAGAATCAGAAAACAACATAGATACTGTGAAATTTGAACCTATTGGTGCATATCTTCAAAGCGATAGATGTGTAAAAGCAAAAATAGTGCGAGTGCCTTGTAAGGCTTATATTGCACAAAAAGCTGTAGAATATGCCTTAAGCAAAATAGGTTTTCCTTTCGATAATGATTTCGATTTGGCAGATACAACTAAATTTTATTGTACTGAATTGGTATGGCGAGCTTATCTTTCTGTTGGAATAGATATATCTAAAGGGAAACGCCATAACATAAATGTGTTAGGATTTCATAAAAATAGCCTTCTACCTTCGGATATTACAATAGGAAAAAAACAATAAAAGCATTAACTTAGAGTAGTTAGATGCTTTTTAGTTCTTATAGTGTTTTTATGTATATTTTTTTATTGCTTCTTTTTTTATTTCTATCAACTTTATTATTATTCCGCCTTGTAATATAGAGTTTTCGCTACTTTCATATTTATTCGCAACTTGAACAGTCTCTTTTAAATAGGTAACAATTCCTTCTGTATTATATTTATATTCCTCTTCGCTTGTTGCCGTAATGCCTAAATCTATGTCGTCATCGTTATCTTCTTCCGAATTAGAATCTTTAAGAAACTCTTCTCCAGGGTTATCTTTAGCCGTTGTTTCATCACCATTTAAAAGGTCTATATTAGTTTTTAGCCATATTGTACCATCGTTTAAACGTGCCACAGTATATTTTTGTTGTAACCGAATCTACATTCTCCGATTTTCCTTCCATTAAAGGTTGTCCGTAGTATTTAAAAAGCGCAGGAATTTCCTCGAAAAATGTCGAGAATATTAAATTGTTCTTTTTAATTTTTCCTTTGCTTCAGCTATTTCTTTTTACTGTAGGTTTGTGTTTTTGTTTGTTTTTTTCACTATGTCTAAAAATGGTAGGTAACATTCTTTGTATGTAAAAGTTCTTCTATTTCGTCTTTGTTATCCAAACTTTGAAAAACGTCCAGAACCATCAATTGTAAAACGAATTGCCGTATTTTTAAGGTCGTCTTTTAAAAATTTCTCTATACCACCAACAATAGGAATAGTTTTTATATGTTTTTTTCTTCTTCTTGAATTTTTTTATTTTGTTTATTTTATAATCTATTTTTAAGTTTCCTTTATTGTCCTTTTTCTTTCACAATTAAATAAAAAAATCTCGGCTACTTATGGCTGTATTTGGCACAACTTTATGAACAGCATCATTAGTATTGTCTACCGCATTATAAACGAGTGTGTCGCCTACTTGAAACTTTGGAAGAATAGTAAAGGTAGATTGGCTAAACACAGATAGAACTGCAGCGAAAGGCAGTAATAAAAAGTAAAGTAATTTTTTTCATATTCAATTGTTTCTATTTATTTTTGCTCAAAGTTAATGTTTTTCTGTTGCATACCAAAAATCCAATAAATGTTTTTTTATATTGCTACTCTACGTTTTTTGCACCTTATATGTAACATACCAATATTATATTTGCCAACCAAACTAAGCTTCACATATATTTTACAAAACGAAATAGTTTCATAATTTTACACACTGGCGAATTTATATTTATAGAAAGAAACAGCATATTTTCATTCTTTATTACAATAAAGAATTGTATTTTTGCAAACAGCTAAGAACAAGCTTTTAGAAAAGTGCATACAAAAAAATAAAATTGGTTGCACTAAAAACTACTAATAGTATTAAAAACAATGGAAATACGCTCTTTAACAAGTGTGGGAAATACCAATAATAATGGATTTAATCTAACCCATGTTACAACAATGATACCTGTTAGCGATTATACTTCTAATTATCGCAATGTGGAAAAGTTTCTTGGATTGTGTAAACAATGCCCTAAGTTTGGACAATCGTGGACTTGTCCTCCTTGCGAATTTGATGTAGAAGCGTTTGTAGATAAATTTAAATATGCACACATTCTGGGTTCTAAAATGACTTTTGACGATGCTGTTTTAGAAAACACCGTAACTCCAGAGGCAGTAAACAATGTATGCAGAGAAACTATGCGTTACGGTTTAATAAAAGCATCGGCATATTTGCGTAGCTACGAACGTAAATTTCCAGGAAGTATCTGTTTTCTTGGCTCACAATGCCTACTATGTGGAAACAAACCTTGTACACGACTTAAAAAAGAAGCTTGCAGACACCCTAACGATGTACGAGTTTCTTTAGAAGCTGTAGGATTTGATCTTGGAAAAACAACACAAGACTTATTAGGAATAGAACTAAAATGGGGCAAGCCAAACCGCTTACCCCAATATATTACATTAGTAACTGCTTTATTCACTAACGATGCTACGCTGCGTTTAGAATAAAGTTTAGAAAACAGTGTGTTATATTTTTCTAACCGTTACGTGAATGCAGTGCTGAGCACGTTCAAAAATAGGCCAACATTCGCCTTCTTCGCGCAAATTGTAGATAACTTTTCCTAAAATATTGCACATAGTTTCGTTGCTAACAGCCTTTCCACTTGTACCGTACGGTTGAAACGACTGAAACTTATATCGAAAGTTGTGCCATACAAATGTGCAGAATTGTCGTTTGTACTACTATTTGTTTGTTGTGCAATTGCAATATCTCTACGAGTTCTAAACATTGCCGTAACTATTATGCGATGTTCGCGATAACCTTCTTTATCTAACTCTTCTTGGAATCGTTTTCCAATTTCTTTTAAAAGATTTTTTGCTCCCTTTGTTAAATAAGGAGCCGAATCTTTTAGTCTGTCTACTAAATAATATCCGTTAGATTCTACCAGTTTTAGGCGTCTATGGTCGTTTTCTAACTTTGCACGCGAGTCAATTGGCGTTACACCATATTTTTGCTGCGTAAAGTTGTGCACCATTTACATCTTTTAAACTGATAAGTGCTTTGCATTGAAACATTATCATCGCGAAAAGTTTCTCCTTCGTTACTACTTTTTACTGGTTGCACATGCTGTAGTAAATGTAATTACAGTTGCAAAAAAACGCCTACAGACAATAAGTTTAGCAAGCATTTTTCTTTTTGAGTGTTTTGCTATTGTTTTCATCATTATTTTATTTGAATTATTATATCTACAATATCTTTCGGCTCATTAAAAAGGCATTCCCATTATCAAATCCTCGTCTCAGAAAGTTCGTTTAGCAAATTGTTTGCCTCAATTCGCTAATAATAGGTTCGCCTTTTTTCTGTTTTTCGAGCTAAAAGTTCGTTCAAAAATTAGTTGTCTATATTCGTGTATGTCCATATTAAAAAAATTTAATTCCGGATAGAAATCGCTGCAAAGATAATACAATTTTCAGTCCACTGTAATTTATTTTTGTATCTTTGCACTATTAATAATGTATTTTCACATAATGCAAAAAATACAAACATACAATTCGCCTTTTAGGCAATTTAACACTTGTAAGCAACGGCATTGCATTAACGGGAATATGGTTTGAAAAACAAAAACCGTTGCAGCATATTTTAAAAATGCCACACGAAGTATGTAACCTTCCTATTTTCGATGATACAAAACGCTGGTTGGATATTTACTTTGACGGAGATGTCCCCAATTTTACACCGCTATTATGCCCAGAAGGCACGCATTTTCGGCAACAAGTGTGGAACTGCTTACTACAAATTCCATACGGCAAAACAACAACTTACGGTGCGTTAGCAAAGGAAATGGCAGAACATTTACAAAAAACAAAAATGTCTGCACAAGCAATTGGAGGAGCTGTAGGACACAATCCAATACCTATTATTATTCCATGCCACCGAGTTATTGGAACAAACGGAACAATGACTGGATATGCCAGCGGGATTTAGTGAAAAAGAATTTTTATTGGAATTAGAATCCAAAAAAATAGAGTGGGGGAAGTGGCTCTAGTTTTAGTTCTTACAGGAAGAATTTATATATTCAATTTCGTCCTTTTTATAACGAAATTTTATTCACTGCTCTGATTTATATGTTATTTTTATAAGTAAATTAAATTAATTTATCTTACTTCTCTCAGAAGTAAATATTATTACTGACTGAAATATAGCAGAAATAGCCTTCTTTTTACACCGTTTTTTTGTGTACGATAGCCTTATTCGCCGAAAAACAAATTTTTGAAGGAGAAAAATATTAATAATAAAATCAAAAAATAATTATAAATTCAGAAAAATTAATTATAAATTCGGCAAAATTTCATTATGTTTTTGCAGAGCTAAAAAGTAAATGAAAAACGAATAAGAGATAAACCCTCTATATAGTTTCTATAAAAACGCACTATTTTACAGAAAGAGAGGAATCACATTCGTAAAAAGACTATATTCTCGGTTTTTCACCATTTTTTTGTGTAAGTTTGCAGCACTATAGTAATGACACAACAAAAATCTGCCATATAAGATAAAAAGCTTTTGATGGTGTGGTTGCAACGAATGAAATATATTCAGGGTTTTGGAATACAATCACCGTCAGCCTTTTCGTTTGATAGGGAGGTGATAAACAATCATACTTCTTATTCGGTTTATGTAGAACTAAACAAAATTTGTCCCATAAAAAATGCGGAAGAACGTAAGAAAGCACGGCTGCTGTATAGGATAAATCGTTTTGCAAAAGCCGATACATTTTATTTTTGTCCTACAAAACTACCCCATTACGAACGCTACATAACGGCAGCAAACGAAAAAACATTGGTAGAGAATGTAGAAACGAAATATGAAACAACGGTAGAAACAGCTTCTAACAAAGTAGCAATTTATTTTTTTACAGTTTGCAACCATAGTAAAAACATTCTATGCCGCACTGCGCAAAACCATAAATGCACAAAGCTTTGTAATAGTAGACAATATAAACAAAACGGAAGAAGCAAAAGCTTTTTGGCACGAAATAGTAGACGACGAACGTGTAAGTTTCTCGTTCGACCTATATTATATGGGTATTGCCTTTTTCGACAAACGTCCTAAACAGAACTATATTATAAATTTCTAATAAAACAACACAATATGAGTAAGGTATATACAAAAACTGGCGATAAAGGAACAACCAGTTTAATAGGAGGAACACGAGTAAAAAAGAGCGATATTCGTATAAATTCGTATGGAACAGTAGACGAATTAAACTCTTTTGTAGGGCTACTTGCTACCTATATTAAAGAGGAAGAAACCATAGAACTATTGGCAGAAATGCAAAACGTGCTGTTTAACATAGGTTGCAATTTAGCTATGGGCGACAATTTTAAAAAAGAAATAAAAGAATCGGTTGTAACAACTAAACTAATAGAAAATGTAGAACATGCAATAGACAGAATGCAAGCAGCAATTCCAGAATTAAAACATTTCGTAATTCCAGGTGGTAGTCGTTCTGCATCAATTGCTCATGTTTGTCGTACAGTTTGTAGACGTGCCGAACGTTTAATTATAAGTTTAGATGAGACTTCTGAAGTAGACAAAAATTTAATGGCATATATAAATAGATTGTCAGACTACTTTTTTGTGCTTTCACGTTATTTAAACAATATAGAAAATGTAGCCGAAAAAATTTGGCAAAATCCTTGCAAATAAAAAATAAAATAGTATTTTTTTGCACGCAAATTAAGCTAAAATTCAAATTTATAAGCCTATGTATTGGACACTAGAATTAGCATCAAAGCTGGAAGATGCACCATGGCCAGCAACAAAAAGAAGAACTTATTGACTATGCTGTTCGTTCAGGATCTCCATTAGAAGTGTTAGAAAAATCTTCAGGAAATAGAAGACGAAGGCGAAGTTTATGATAGCATTGAAGACATTTGGCCCGACTATCCATCTAAAGACGACTTTTTGTGGAACGAAGATGAATATTGATTAGGTAAACAAAAAAATAATTCGAACAAGAGGGTGTGTCAAAATTGATACATCCTCTTTTTTACTCTCCCTTTACCTTGTCTACCACATAATTCGTTATTTACTGCAGCTATGCTGCTAATTTCATATAAAATGATTTATAGGGCTTTAAATAGCCTATATAAACTTGTATAGAGCATCTGAAGGTGCCTAAAAGTACCTCCATAATGTCTTTTAGTTCCTTGAGATTGGTTTTTCTACACATTTTCCCTATGTTAAAGGCTATAGCAAAGAAGGCAAAGTCCATATTGACCTTGTCTTTTCCAAAATGCCTAAACCTCTTATAGGCTTTATTATATTTTGTTTGTCCAAAAACAGCTTCAGGTTCTATGCACCTTCGTCCTCGATGCTTGATGCCTTCTTTAGAGGTCAGTAGTTCCCGTGCTTTTTGTTTATATTGCTGTAGTTGGTGGTTTACTTCTATAATTCTGTTCCCTCTTGCCTTAAAACATGAGCCTCTCAAGGGACAACCATCACAGCGTTCTGCCTGATAACGTACGCTGTAAGTAACGAACCCATTGGAGGTGATGGAACGCTTCATGCCTATACGTTTCATGTGCTGCCCCATTGGGCATACGTAGAAATCCTGTTCCTTATTATAATAAAGGCTTGCGGGACTGAATGGGTTAGGTGTGTAACGTGGACGCTGCTCTTTATGGAAGTAGTTATACTTCACATAGGCTTCCATATTATGTACGTCCATGAACAGATAGTTCTCCTCGGAGCCATACCCTGAATCGGCTACGACTGTCTTGGCATAACGATGATAGCGTGATTTGAAAGACTCCAAGAAAGAAGGTAGTGTGAGTGTATCGGTACGATTGGCATAGAGTGCAAAGTCGGTGATAAACTGGTTCTCAGTTGCTATCTGCAGATTATATCCGTGCTTAGTCTGTCCGTTGCGCATAGCATCCTCCTTCATGTGCATAAACGTGGCATCAGGATCGGTCTTGCTGTAGGAGTTTCTCTCTCCCATAACCTCAAGGTGCCAGTCATACTCCTGGAGTTTATTACGTTTCTTCTCTAGCTCTTTAAGCTGTTTTTTCTTGGTTCTGACAGCCTGCTTCTTCTTTTTGTCTTAGGCTCAGGGACTGATTCCAAAGACTTGTTCAATTCCTCGGATATCTCATCGAGCAGAGCTGCAGTAAACTCGACACCTTCTCTCTTAGCGGCATTGTCCTGCGCTATGACATCATCAACTTGAAGCAAGAGTGTGCGTATTTGTTCCTGCAACTTGGCGCGGTTCTTTTCCACGGTTCTCTTCCAAACGAAGGTATACTTGTTGGCTTTCGATTCTATCTTTGTGCCGTCAATATATTCAACGTCAAGACTTATCAAACCTTTGGCTGCAAGTACTAATACGACTTGTGTAAAGATATTGTTGATTTCCTTTTTCACACGATTACGAAAAACGATTGATGGTAATAAAATCAGGTTGCTCATATCCTGCCAGATAGATGAAATGAATGTCACGCTTGAGAAGCGACTCTATGCGACGGCAGGAATAGATATTATTCATATAGGCGTAAAGAATCACCTTGAGCATCATTTGTGGATGATAAGGCTTGCGACCACTGGGCTTATAAAAGCTTGTAGACATTATCCAACATAAGATTATCCACCAAGGCGTCTAAAAAGACGAACAGTGGTCGTCTTCTGCGATATCCTTATCGATTCTTTTGAGGAAAAAAAGAATCATTTTCTTGTGTATGTAAGAACGAAAGTGTATCTTTGTCATAATGAGATTTTTTTAATGCCTAAAGGTACAAAAACTTTTAGGAAATAGCAAAAGCCCTGCTTGAGAAAGTCGGGGCTTTTAGTGCATAAAAAAGAGGATGTGTACATTTTGACACACCCTCTTGTTTTTTATCTGCAACATTTTACAAGCTCGTTTTAGGCATATAGTATAAATTTTTGTATGGAAGATAAATTAAACAAAAGCAATTTCTAAAATATACCTTTTATGGAAAAATGCAATAATACCGAAAAACCATCGTTATATAAATGTGTTAAAACGCTTAATATCCATAATAGGTTTCTGTGCATTTGCTAATGTTGTAGCATTGGCACAATACGATGTGGCTTTTAGTCACTACTGGAATATGGAACCTTATTATAATCCAGCCTCTGTGGGAAAAGAAAATCAGCTAAATGTAGTGGGAGCATACGCTTTAAATTTTGCAGGATATAAAAATAGTCCGCGAGCAATGTTTGTTGGTGCAAGTATGCCACTATATTTTATGAAGCAATATCACGGAGTAGGTGTATCTATTTTAAACGACCAAATCGGGCTTTTTACCCATCAACGCATAGCAGGTCAATATGCTTTTCGCAAAAATTTGTTTGGCGGTATGTTGTCGGCAGGTGTACAATTAGGCTTATTATTAGAAAAGTTTGACGGTTCTAAACTTGATTTAGAAGATGCTAACGATCCAGCTTTTGCAAAAGCAGAGGTAAATGGTCAGAGTTTAGATTTAGGAGTAGGTGTTTACTATATACATAACAATTGGTATGTAGGAGCATCTGTGCAACATCTTAATGCACCATTGGTGGAACTGGGCGATAAAAACGAACTACAAATAGATAGAACCTATTATTTAACGGGTGGATACAATATAAAGCTAAGAAATCCGTTTCTAACTATACCAACTTCCATAATGGCACGTTATGATGGTAATGGATATCGTGCAGATATAACAGCACGATTAGTATATACAAACGAAAAAAAGGGTGTTATATGGTGGTGTATCTTATAGTCCCGGAAACTCGGTAACAGCATACGTTGGAGGAAGCTTTCATAACATAAATGTAGGTTACAGCTTACGAAATGTATACAGGTACTGCCGATTTGGGAAATGGTAGCCACGAATTGGTAGTTAGCTATAAAACCGATATAAACCTGCAAAAAAAAGGACGAAATAAACATAAAAGCGTAAGATTTCTATAGAAAACAAAATATGAAAATGAAGAAGAACATATTTATTCTTTGCCTTAGTAGTTGTTATGCTTAGCACACTTTCTGGTTGCTTTTGCAGGAAAATCGGCTGCAACACCGTGGAGAGGGGTGAAGTTACAGGTGTTGGTGGAGGAAAATCGTTCCGAGAACCAACTCCGTTTGGTATGACTTTAGTGAAACGTGGCTGGTTGAAAATGGGACTAACAGACCAAGATAGTCTTTGGGGAAAAACTACACCTGTGAAAGATATATCTGTAGATGGCTTCTGGATGGACGAAACAGAAGTAACAAATTCTAAATATAAACAGTTTGTTGAATGGGTACACGATTCATTCTCCGTACACGTCTTGCCGATCCAGCATACGGAGGCGACGAAACTTATATGATAACCGAAGATAAGAATGGTAATCCTGTTACGCCACATTTAAATTGGAATAAACGTTTACCACGTAAACCCAATGAAGACGAACAACGAGCTTTTGAAAGTTTATATACAACAAATCCAGCTACAGGCGAAAAAAGTCTAGATGTGAAACAACTAAATTATCGTTATGAAATATACGATTACACAGCTGCAGCACTTAGACGTAACCGTTTGAACCCTGCAGAACGCAATTTAAATACAGATGTTGAAGTAAATCCGAACGAAGTTGTTATGATTTCGAAAGATACTGCGTATGTAGACGATGAAGGAAATATACACAGAGAAACTATAAATAGACCTTTAACTGGTGCTTGGGATTTCTTAAATACATATATTGTAAACGTATATCCAGATACAACTTGTTGGGTAAACGACTTTAGAAATTCGGATAATGAAACCTATTTGCGCAATTATTTTAGTAATGCCACATACAACGATTATCCTGTAGTAGGTGTTACATGGGAACAAGCCAATGCTTTTTGTGCTTGGCGTACAGAATATTTGCTAAAAGGTTTAGGAAAAGAAGCTCGCTTTGTTCAACGTTATCGGTTACCAACAGAAGCTGAATGGGAATATGCAGCACGTGGAAAGAATCAAGATGAATTTCCATGGGAAAATCAAGATGTAAAAAATGGTAATGGCTGTTTCTATGCTAATTTTAAACCAGACCGAGGTAACTATACAAAAGATGGTAATCTTATAACCAGTAGAGCGGGTATTTATAGTGCAAATTCGAATGGCTTATACGATATGGCTGGAAATGTGGCTGAATGGACCAGCACTGTTTATACAGAAGCAGGAGTAAAGTCTATGAACGACTTAAACCCACAATTAGAATATAAAGCCGCAAAAGAAGACCCTTATAAGTTGAAAAAGAAAAAGTGTACGCGGTGGTAGTTGGAAAGATCCAGAAAGTTATATCCGAAGTGCATGGCGTACGTGGGAATATCAAAAATCAACCACGTAGTTATATAGGTTTTCGTTGTGTACGTAGCTTAGCTAGTTCTTCAAGCTGAAGCTGCAAAAAGAAGCAAAGAAAAGTAGTAAGAAAAGAAAAACAAAATAAAAAAACACAATGACACAGTATAGCAAATATAACATTATATATAGGCTGCAAAAATGGATTGACACAGTTGCAGGGCAAACTTTCCTAAACTATGGTTATAGCTGGGGAGCATCGGTAGTAATCTTAGGAGCATTGTTTAAACTAACTCACCTTCCAGGAGCGAATGTTTGGTTGTTTTTAGGTATGGGAACCGAAGTAATTGTGTTCTTCTTGTCGGCTTTCGACCGTCCTTTCGATAAAACAGATGATGGAAAAGAAATTCCTCTTCATCTTGAAGACGATGAAGAAAATGGAGAACTTGTTGAGAATGAAATACAAAATGCAGCATCTGTAGCGCAAGCAACAACAGCATCTATTAATACGGTGGTAGAAGATATTGCACGACAAACTATTCCATCAGCCGATAAAATTGCAGCAGCAGTAGTTAATCAGCAAAGTCAAATTATAGCAAATGCAGAACAACAAACACCAGAGATGGTTGAAGCACAAACTAATTATGTTGATGCATTAAAAAATTTGACAGAAATGTTAGGAAGAGTGAACGACCAAAGCCAACGTTTAACTCGTGATAGTGAAGAAATGGAAAATCTAAATCGTACACTCACAGGTATTACCAAAGTTTACGAAATGCAATTGAAAGGTGCGAGCCAACAGATTGGTACTATTGACCAAATTAACGAGCAAACTCGCAAAATGGCACAACAAATAGAGCAACTTAACCAGGTATATGCACGAATGATAGAAGCAATGACTGTGAATATGCGTGTTGCATCGCCTAACATTTCTGCTCAACCTACACCAGAGAAATAAAAGTTTAAAGTACATTCATCTTTAAAATAGCGACCCTGTTTATATCATCATAATAAAAAAGAATTATGTAGATGAAACAGACAAGCAGACATATTAATAGAAAGATATTTATATGGCAATTATAAAAGAAAAGTTTCCCACGCCAGAAGATGATTAACCTGATGTACGTTGTACTAATGGCGATGCTTGCGTTGAATATTTCAACAGAAGTACTTAATGGCTTTTCTATTGTAGAGGAAAGTTTAAATCGTACTACTGGAAACTCTTCTATGGAAAATAAAGCCATCTTCGATGAATTGGAGCAAATGATGCAAAAAGAACCCTGAAAAGGTGAAAGCATGGTTTGCAATGGCATCAACTGTGAGAAATATGAGCGATTCGCTCTTTAATTATGCTCAACAATTAAAGATAGACATTGTAAAAGAAGCCGATGGAGACGGTGGCGACCCATTAAACATTAAAAATAAAGAAAACCTGGAAGCAGCGGGAATAATAATGTTGGCGCCAGGAACAGGGCAAGGACACAAACTTTTTAATGCTATAAACAGTTATCGTGAGCGTATTCTGCGTTTCGTTACAGACCCTTTACAGAAGAAAATTATAGCAAGTAACCTTTCTACAGTTGTTCCACACCATTCTTTAAATAAGAATTGGGAAGAATATATGTTCGAAAATATGCCAACATCGGCTGCTGTTACGCTGCTTTTCAAAGTTGCAAAAGCGATATACGTTATGCAGAAGGCGAAGTTTTACACACACTTGTTGCCAATGTTGGATTAAAAGATTTACGTGTTAATAAACTACAAGCTTTTGTTGTACCAAGTCAGACACGACTTTATCCAGGAGAAACGCTAACGGCACAAATGCTAATGGCAGCAATCGACTCTACACAACAACCACAAGTTTATGTAAACGGACAACTAATAAAAGGTAATAAAATAAGTATAAAAGCTGGAACTCCAGGAAAACATACTATTAGTGGTTATATGCTAATTAAAGATCTTGCAGGAAATGTTATACGAAGAAACTTTACACAAGATTATTGGGTAACTGGTGGACCGAAACCAGAAACTTATATTAGTCCTGATGGTATGCAAAAAACACCAGCTTTTGAAGGAATGGCAACAATAGCTGCCGATTTAATGAATGTACTTTATGCTGGTTTCGATAATCCAATTACCATTAGTATCCCAAATACTGCTCAAAACGATATACAAGCTTCTATGTCTGGAGGTTCATTAATTTCGCGTGGTGGGGGTAAATTTGTTGCACGACCAACATCTGTTGGAAATCCTGTAACAATTTCGGTTTCGGCAAAGGGAAGAAAAATAGGAGAATATAAGTTCCGTGTACGTAAATTGCCAGACCCAGCTCCGTATATTGCAATGGGAGGCGATAGATTTAAGAGTGGAGGTTTATCAAAAGCAGCTTTAATGTCTGCAGCAGGTATACATGCCGCAATAGACGATGGACTATTAGATATTCCATTTACAGTAACAAGTTTCCGCACCGTATTCTTCGATAATTTAGGAAATGCTGTACCATTATCAAGTAATGGCTCACAGTTCTCTGCTCAACAAAAAGAACAATTCCGACATCTCAGTCGTAATAAGCGCTTCTATATAACAAACGTTGTTGTTCACGGTCCAGATGGTACAACACGTACACTTAATGGAAGAAATATGGAAGTTATAGTGCAGTAACAATAAAATGAAGATTAATTATAAATTCTACGTTGGTGTAAATAACCATTGTTTGAATTATTATTTAAGATACAGAAAATGAAACGAATATTCTTAATAATATGTGTTGCCACAGTTGCAATAAGTAGCTTTGCACAGCCAGCTCGTCGTAGAACACAACAAGAGAGCAGCCGTTCTAATGCAAATACTATAACTACACGTGCTCAAATATCATTTCCTACTGCAGCTCCAATGGAAGAAGATGTAGTTTGGCGTCGCGATATATATCGAGAACTCAATCTTATGGACGATGCCAATGCTCCTTTATATTATCCGACAGAACCTGTTGGCTCGCAGATGAATTTGTTTTGCTATATCTTCAAATTAATGATGATGGGACCACGCAATGGTGGGATAAATGCATACGAATATAGAATGGATGGCAACGAAGTGTTTACAGATTCGGCACGCATAAAGCCGCTACAATTCTTAGATAATTATCATATTTATTACGAACGTACAGATCGTGGTATAAGATTGGATAATAGCGATATTCCTTCGGCAGAAGTAAAAGGTTACTATTTAAAAGAAAGTGCCTATTACGACCAAGGAACATCTACTTTTCATCGAAAAGTTATTGCACTTTGCCCTATAATGTATCGTGCAGATGACTTTGGAGATGGCGAAGTTAAGTATCCGTTGTTTTGGGTTAAATACGACGATTTAGCTCCGTTCCTTTCAAAGCAAACCATAATGACGAGTAATTTGAATAATGCTGCTACAATGAGCGTAGAAGACTATTTCACAATGAATTGCTACAAAGGAAAGATTTATAAAACAACAAATATGCTCGGCAAAAACACTTGCGCAATATTGTACAAACCGATTCGGCAATGAACAAAGAGCAAAGAAAGATTGAGAACGAATTAAAAGAGTTCGAAAAAAATATCTTTGGTAATACACAAAAACGTGATAGCTTAGATAGTATTTCTGCATCAAAAGATAACACGAAAGCTGTAAAAACTCGTTCGCGTCGTACTAGACGTTCTGCAGAAACTACAGTAACGCGTTCTTCTCGTCGTTCAAACTCGTCAGGGAGGAACATCTAATAATGCTGCTCGTGTTAGTGTACGCCGGCAACGACATTAATAAATAAAATGCGTTTTTGGGTAGAGTTATTAATTTAAAAGCCTCTGATGTTTCTAAATTATAGAGCAACTTAGGCTTTTAATATTTAAGATTGTGAAAAAACAACTTCATTAATAATCCTTCTCATTGGATTATGCATCTCAACATCAGTAAAAGCACAAGATGTTGAGTTTGGTATTAAAGCAGGATTGAATGTTACAGACATGAAACTTAGTTCGGAACTATTTAAAACGACTAATCGTGCAGGTGGTTTCATTGGTCCTACGGTTAAATTCACACTTCCTATTGTTGGCTTAGGAGTAGATGTTTCGGCACTTTACGATTTCCGTCAAGCAAAAGTTACCGACCCAACATCACAAGAAGAAACTGTAAAACAACAGCAAATAGCAATTCCTGTAAACTTTCGCTATTCTGTTGGCTTAGGTTCTATGGCGAGTGCTTTTCTTTCTGCAGGTCCACAATGGGGCATTAATATAGGCGAAAAAGATTTTAAATGGAATAGAAGAAGTAGCTATTCGCTAAAAAAGAGCAATTTCAGTATAAATGCAGGTCTTGGTGTTACATTTATGAAGCATTTCGAAGTTAGTGCGAACTACAATATAGCAGTGGGTAAAACAGCAGAAGTAAAAAGCACTAGAAACAATTGGTAATGCTGCAGAACAATTGATTGGTGTAAAAACAAAAAGCAGAAACAATTCTTGGCAGGTAGCTGTTGCTTATTATTTTTAATCCATCGCTATAACGAATGGTATTAGAGATGAACAACTTTTTAAGCTAGGTTGTGTTAATATTATTTCTAAAAGAAATATGACGTCGTTTTCGAATTAAAATGACGTCATATTCTTTTTATATCTCATTATGCAATATTATATATTGTCTATCCGCATAAAACTGTATTCCTATTTTTATTATAACCTTCTTTCCGTTAATAATATATACCCCTTCTTAACCCTTTAAGTGTATTCGCTTGATGTTTTAAGCATACACCACTAAGTGTGTATATATCATAAGTAATGCTGGAATTAGAAACGGTAGATATTCCAGTAGGGAATAACTTCAATAGTTGTTGAGCTGACTCTATATTATTTATATAACTTGCTGTTACTTGATAAATATGATTACCTTTTTGTAACATTCACGTCAATATAATTATAATCAGTTGTTGAACCGATAAGAATACCATCTCGATATATGTTATATTTCTCAACATTACCACCACCTACATAATAAGAGATATCGTCAATAAGCAGAATATAGGCTGTTGAAGGTTTTGTAACATTGCGAATTGCAAAGAACTTTGTACCTTCTGGGAGTTCTGCTTCAATCTTTTGCCATTCTCCGCCAGAAATCTCCACAGTTTTTAATATATTGAAATGGTTGATATCAGTATCAGAAGTAGAATAAAGTATTTGAACTGTTTGTTTCAAATCAACTTTCTGTCCTGTTATCTGATTGGTTGCTACAACATTATTAGCGTAAAAAGATATTGTTTGAGCAAGACGTGGTAATTCCGGACTAATAATCCAATCATCATTCGCAACAGTTTCTTGTTCGAAACTATACATATTCATCTGCGTACTATGAACAGATGCTAAAGATTGCTTTCCACTATGAGCATCGAATGTATGCAAACCACCAGCAGGTAAATCACGTCCATTAAAATCGTGAGGATTAAACACTATAAATGCAAAAGGTTCTCCTTCGTTCGGATAGGTAATTTCTGTACCATTAGAATCATACAGAAAGTCTCCAGCTGTTGTTGCTTTATCACCATCAACAAATGTCCAGTTTCCTATTTCTGTTATCGCCCATGGAGTATAAGATTCAAAATCATCAGTCTTTATCATCAAAGGAATTGGTTTTTTTCCCAATAAAGTTTTATATCATTACCAACTTGTACCCAAGATAAATTCTGTACGGGCGAAACATCGGGTTTCTTAATAGCAATATTCGTATTTGCTGAATTATTTTCGTCATTAATGTCTCCATCTGCTAATACTATCACCTTTATGTTTAATTGTTCTGCAGCTTCAAGTTTATCTACTTTATAAGATAATTCGAATGTTTTTAATATCAAGAGAAGATAATGGCTCGTTTATTTGTTGTCTACTAATTTCTTTCCCATTGACTATGAGTAACAGTTGGTAAGCATTTATAGATTTATCGCCTACATTACTTACTTTTACATGGATATTCGTAGTTTCAGAACGCATCACTTCTTTATCTGCTGTTACTGCAACAGAAAGGTCTCTATCGGCTAAATCGCCTACACGAATATTATCTATGAATAAAACTTTAGTGCTACTCTCGTTTGACTTATCAGCAAATGCGAAACCTAACTGAACATAACGTTCATTTATAAATTGGCTGAGATCGTATTTATATGTTTGCCATTTGTTTTCGCCTGCAACTAATTTCTCTTTGTTCAGATACACAATACCTTTATTTGGAATTGTCGCATATACATAAAACATACCACTGGCTGTAGTATTTTTTTGTTTAAATGCTAATATAGGGTGATGTGTTCCTGCTAACGATATTTTGAATGTATTTACACCAACTGAATCGTTCATAAGAGTTTGAAGATAAAGACAACCTCCGTCTGCATCAGACGATTCGTCTACTGTTCTTCCCACACCTGCCATTTGGAAAGTTACACCTTGTCCCTCTGCAAAAGGTATTAAAACTTTGTTTTCTCTACCATTAACAAAGTTCTCATAGTATGGCGTACTATCAGGCACGCCTAATAAAAGAGTATTAGAAACATTTCCTTTTTCACTCTCCCCTTTAGCATTTTTTGCAGTAACAGCTAATTCGAGTTGTCTTGGTTTTCCTTTATCTGCACCATAACCTAAGGCATATTCTGTCTGCCCATTTGTAACTTCACCTATTTTATCTCCCAATTGTACTTGGCCTAAGTTATCGTAGCTAACAGTATGTATATTATAAGTTACTTTCTCTGGAAAGAATGCGCCATTATGCATAGGACGAGCTGCACTCCACGAAAGAATAATATTATTAGGATCATCTGAGAGCTTTACATTTGTTGGAGCTGATGGAAAATCGAGTCCTATATAAGAAGAAATAACATACGCTTCTCCATCTCCAATCTCATTATAAGGAAGAAAAGTAAAACTATTTAATCCCTCTTGTGGAATATTATCTATCACAAAGTTATATTGTTCACCAGGATTAAGAGTATTTATATTTTTCACTTGTGTGCCATTTACTAATACACGAATACCACCTAATGAGGTTAATGGCATTCCATCATACGAAGTTTTTGGCGCAGTAAAGTTTACATTTGCTTTCAAACTTGCTGAAGCATCTGGTGTAATAGTTACATTAGTAACCTTACTAGGAGATTTGGCTTCTGGTGCTGCTTCAACAGAAATATCATCAACATAAAGAGCAATACGAAAAGCATCGCTAATAGCGTGGAAGCCTATATAATATACACCATCGTTCAAAGGTTTCAATGTTTGTGTATATTCTTGAAAAGTAGTATTACTTATTTCTGTGGGCGTAAGTATTTCGCCAGTCATAGCAGCCACCTTAGTTGCATTACCATACTTTACTTCTATACGTTCGGGATAGGTAGCTTGTACACAACGAAGTTTAAATTTCACATAATAAGTCTTACCACCTTTTAGATTTATTCCTGGTGAAATTAACCAATCGTCAGCTGCATTCTTTGCATTGTAATAATACATTGCCATTCCATTCTGGTCGTTAAGTAAAAGGCTCCATATTCCATTCTTCTTGCCATTAATTGTATCGTTATCTCCATTAGCATCAATTATAGTGAATTGTTCCCATTGTTCCACATTGCTAAAATCAACGCTCCAACCAGGTTCATAGATTATAGGCGATTGCTTATGCTGAACATTTGAAACACTTTTCTGCCTATTATTTTTTAATTGTGATATAGGCATATTTCGCCTGTTACAATTATAAATTGTAGTATCACCCATCTGTAATTTCTGCTGCAAGATATGATTGTGAATTAACAATTTATCAATAGTAGTTTGACCATATATAGGCATTGTTGCCAGTATAACTCCTTGAATAATAAGTAAAATTATTTTTCTTTCCCATAAAAAAATATTTTTAGATGTTTATAACTACGATATACTTCTACAGTGTAGTAACTCTATTTAAGTCAATAAATCGTGGATAGCAGAGGGTGATTTTTTAACCATATTTCAAAAATCATATATATAATGATGTTGATAAAAATGAAGACTCTATTGCACTTCGTTTTGGAACTTGCATTCTAAACACAACTAAATGGATCTTTTTATAAATGAAGGTTTCACAGAGGTCTCGATATTTGCAAATAATTTATAGCATATTATACTATGAATCAGAGGAATATTAGGCTTTTAAGGGTGGACTATTTATAGATTGAAAGTTGTCAAGTTATTAATGTGCATTTTGACACACCCTCTCTTTTTATTAACCTCCTTATTTTTCAATTCTTTAGCATCCTAATCAAAAACATAGGTAATACGTGCAAAAAGGGAATGGCTTCCATCAAAATCTCCCAAATATCGGAAGGTATATCCTGCTCCTATCTTCCAATGATTAGCAACTATAAAGTCTATTCCAGTAGAAGGGGAGATAATATAGGACGTATGTTTTATATCTATACGTTCTGTGCCGTTGTTAGGCGTAAAGTGTTCGTAGCTTCCATCAATAATGCCAATACCACCACACAATTGCAAATAGTAGTTGAACAGTTTTGTTGATATAATATTAAAACCGAATCCCGTACTTATTGAATAGTCTTTACGAGACATAGATAAAATCCGATTACCTTCAGGAATATTCGTCAATTTCAATTCTGTACCATCATCGGTAGCTCCGAATAAGTCGGTAGTCCAAAAAAGACGATTGCTGATATAATACTTGGATAGAAAACCGATGCCAAAGCCCGAACTGAATGAGTTTTCGTATGGATTGCCGATTTTTGTATAGGTTTGCAGACCTCCATATATGCCTAATTCCAATGTTTTCTTTTGGGCTGCTATAGGCAAAGTCAAAATTAGCGAAAATAAAATAATTGTAATCCTTTTCATATTTCTACATTTCTTGATCTATTGTAAATTCAAAACTGTCAACAGCATGATGGAAAATATCTTCTTTATTCTTGAAGTGATGAAACATATTCCCACGAGAAACGTTGGTAGCTTCGACCAAGTCAGAGAAAGATACGGCCGCATAGCCTTTTTTCAGAAATAATCTGAACGATTCATTAAGACAATGTCTCTTTTGCTTATACTTTCTTTATCTGTTTGATTTTCCATAATTTCATTATACTAGAATTAAAGCAGAACGTTTGCTCCGTATTGATAAGCGCAATATTAGGCAAATTATTTCAATCTACCAATTTTTTTTCGATGATTTTTCTCCCAAAAGTTTCATTTTTCTCTCTTTATCTCACTTTGCAGTGTAAAATAATTGATTATGAGCCTTTTTGATAGCATAATAACAACACTAAAACTTAAGGTTCATTACATAGAACTGTAAAGCCTTAAAAAAACAGTGCATTATATTTACTAAATGAGGCAAGCAAACTAATTAAATCTATAAGAAATTATGAAGTCGGCATTACGCACTAATACCTACTTTGTGAGTACCAGAAAAACTAAAAATAGCACTCACAGATATCTTATGTAAAAAGATAGATATCTGAAACGTTCCTTACAGATATCTGAAACGTCTTACAGATATCTGAGGCGTTCCTTTACAGATATCTGAGACGTTCCTTACAGATATCTGAAACATTCCTTACAGATATCTAAAAACGAAAGATGGCAGAAAGTAATAGTATAAACAGAAATATAAAGGCATTATGTTCTAAAGTTCAGTTTGGATTTAATTGTTCTGTAGCTGCAAGTTTCTCACTTTATAAGTAACAACTTTTTGTATATTGTTGAAATGGAAAACTAATATTAATATAACGGCAATGGAGAATGTTGCAATAGAAACAAATGTATAAACGTTAATTATTTTTCTACTCATTGCGCTTTTTATTTGTTGTTTTCATTATAATCTTATACCTTTGTGGCAGTGTTCATCGAAAAGTGGTGTGGCAACATACTAAACAAACAATCTTTTAACTTATAAAATGAGAAACTGTGTTTTGATGCTTATTCTCCTCTTGTGTTGCGTGGTAGCAAATGCACAAGAACAACATGCTTGGGAACAATTATATAGCGAATTGTTGGAAACGGAGGAGCAGGAGAATATAATGAGTGAAGAAGATTACGACTTGCTTTGTAGTTTGGAGATGCAACCTATAGACTTGAATAAGGCTACTCGTGAAGATTTAGAGCAGCTTCCCTTTCTATCTCCAACACAGATAGAAGATATTTTGGCTTACATTTATCAGTATCATGGAATGCGTTCAGTGGGTGAACTATTGATGATAGAGTCGCTCGATGATATACGCTGCAGATTATTGAGCCATTTTGTAACTATAAAGGTTGATGACGAACAACATTATCCTGCACTTTCTACTATATTGAGACGTGGAAAACATAATATACTGTTTACAGCTAAAGTGCCTTTCTATACACGTGTAGGCGATAAAAGTGGCTATTTGGGCTATCCATATTCACATTCGGTGCGCTATAAGTTTTCTTATTCCGATTATTTCCAGGCAGGTTTTGTTGGTGCGCAAGATGGGGGAGAGCCTTTCTTCGCTAATAGAAATGCAATGGGCTACGATTATTATAGTTTTTATGTAGCTGTACGCAAATTGGGTTGCATTAAGTCAGCAGTTATTGGTCGCTATAAAGTACGTTTTGGGCAAGGTTTGGTTGTGAATAGCGATTTTAGTTTTGGAAAAACAATGTATCTTCTCTCACAAGGACGTTCTTTTACTAATATTCGTCCACACAGTTCACGTTCGCAAGCAAACTATTTGCAAGGTGGAGCCATAACGTTGGCTTTAACACATAATATATCGTTGTCGGCTTTTGCATCTTATCGTAAAAACGATGCAACACTTAATAGCGATGGTAGTATTCGCACACTTTTAAAAACGGGTTATCATCGTACCACTGTAGAGCTGGAGAAGAAAAACAATTATTCTACAACAGCATTTGGAAGCAATGTGCAGTGGCATAGAAATGGGTTTCAATTAGGTCTGACTGCATTATATTCGCAGTTTAGCCGTCCATTATGTCCGAACACAGAGCAAAACTATCGTACCGACTATCCACAGGGTTACAATTTTTGGAATGTTGGGGCTAATTATGGTTATATAAATTCGCGATGGAATGTGAATGGTGAATCGGCAATGAGTGGTAACGGAGCCTTTGCTACCTTAAATAGTGCATCGTTTCAGGCGTCAAAACAAGTAGCAATAACAGCTATTCAGCGTTATTACAGTGCTAAATATTGGGCTCTTAATGGAAATGCTTTTAGCGAAGGAGGACAAACACGCAACGAAATGGGATTATTGTTGGGACTAGCTTGGACCATAAATAGGTTTCTCACCGCAAATATCTATTCCGATTATGCTTATTTTGCAAAACCACGCTATTTAGCTTCGGTGGCAAGTTGTGCTTGGGATAATCTTTTCTCTACAGTATACACACATAACAACTTTTCGTTTTTAGTGCGTTATAGATTTAAGATTCGGCAGAAAGACAATGCTAATAGCACTCGACTGGCGAACGAATATATGCAGCGAGCACACTTTGCATTTATGTTCTCGCATCGAAACTGGGAGAATAAAATACAATTAGATATGGTTTCTGCTAAGTATAAAACCAATAGCGTGGGATATATGTTGAGCGAATTTATTACGTGGAAACCTTTTTCGTGGCTTCAAACATCGTCTAATATAGGTTATTTCCATACTTCCGATTTTGCTTCACGCCTGTATGTATACGAGCGTAGTATGCTCTACAACTTTAGTTTCCCAGCCTTTTATGGGAAAGGAGTGCGAGGAGCTATTTTCGTTAAAGCCAATTTACACAAGAACCTATCTGCACTGCTAAAGATAAGTAATACACATTACCTTGATCGTAAGCAAATATCATCAGGATTGCAGCAGATAAGCGGTTCTAACCTTACCGATTTAGAGCTTCAATTACAATGGAAAATATAATAGACGACTGCTCTGTTCAGCATGAATTCAGTTTCGTATAAATTCACTTAAAGCCGTGCCACCATCTAATGAGGGTGAATAAGCCTCAAGCACATTGAGCTTAATGTTGCCTATAACTTCTTTTAAGTCCTTAGCTGTGTTCAATACGCATATATCTCCAGCTAATCCACAAATGTCTATCTGCTCAATGTCCCACTTCTCCATTAATTTATTAAGAATATTTGCAGATGTTTCATTCTGCATAATAGAGTATTCTTCTTTTCCAATATTGGTTCCTTTATATAAAGGTGTAAATCCTCCTTCCTGTTGATTAAGAGCAACCAATAACGGTTGCCAAATAGCAGCACCTGTAGAGTGTTGTACACAATGACGCGGCCATAATCCTCCTTCATCAGCAAACGAACTGTGATGAAAAGGATGCCAATCTAAAGTAACTACTTTCAGACTATATGTATCACCATTTGTTTTTACATACGTTGCCAACGCATTCATAGCCTCTACAGCATTTTCCACAGGGAGAGTACCAGTAATAAAATCGATCTGTGGATCGACAATTAGCAAAAGTTTATTCATCTTTTATTATCTTATAAATGTGTGAATGTAACAAAGCATATCACGAATATTAACGAATATAGTTTGCAAATATTTCCCGTAATATAGAAAATAACAGTGCGTATATTAATTTATCATCAAACTGTTGTTAATGCATTAGTAAAATGTTGCCAATAGATACTCTCTAATTATAAAAATGGAAGTGAGAAGAAATAAGAATTAATTTGTTGTGTTTCTGCTTTTTCATATACAATATACAACGAAAACTTGTGTAATTGAGGAATAAGAGTTATGTTTGCAGTTGGAATATTAAGAAATAACAATGAGGCGAAGTATACTCAATCTCAGTAGATTCTTGTTTTATCCAAAGCCCCGTGTAGACGAAACGCAGCTGAAATGTCGGTTCAAAGGACGATGGGTGGTAATTACAGGAGCATCGCGAGGCATCGGAGCTGCATTGGCTAAGCGACTAATGCGAGCAGGAGCGAACTTATATCTTGTGGCTCGTAGCGAGGCTGAACTGCAAGCTTTGTGCAACGAAGCACAGACACTGAACTGTAGGGCTGTATGTTGTGCACTCGATTTGCGCGACCGTTCTGCCCTGAATTCGTTGTGCCACGAATTAGAACAACTACCTCAGGTAGACTATCTTTTCTGTAATGCTGGAAAGTCTATCTGCCGAAAGATAGCAGATGCCACCGAACGGCTACACGATTTCGATCGTACGATGGACCTAAACTATCGCTCTGTTGTAGCGTTGGCTTTGACTTTGTTGCCTGCTTTACGGCAGACAGGTGGACAGCTGGTTTATACGTCATCTGTAAGCACTCTGTATCCGCCTGCTCCGGGCTGGTCGGCTTACCACGCATCGAAGTGCGCTACTAATGTCTGGTGTCGTACGGCAGAATGCGAATGGAAACCGTTCGGCGTTGGTGTCCATGTGGCATATCTACCATTGGTATGCACGGAAATGTCGATGGCTAACCCACATTATCGCTCCTTGCCTGCCTATTCGGCTGACGATGCAGCGTGCATATTGTTGCGGCTGGCTATGGGACACCACTTTTCCTACCAGCCTTGGTGGTCGCGCCTTACGACTCCTGTTGCATGGGTGTTTGCTCCATTAGTTCGTTATTTCTATCAAAAGTCTGTTCTATGAAAAAGTCTCTCTTACATTCGTTGTGGCGTTTGCACCTTATTACGCCACGTGGTATTGTGCGTTTGCTTAGCTGTTTCCTGCACGAAGGCATTACGTTGATGGCAGTTGTGCGCTTTGCTGTTTGCTACCATGCACACCATTGTGCTGTGGTGAGCGACAATCGGCACGTAGATTATCAAGAGTTCTACGCATTGGCGCAACGGTTGTCTCGTTTGCTCTACCATAATTACCATTTAGAAAGCGGACACCATGTGGCACTGTTTTGTCGTAACCATCTTGTTTCAGCCTTGCTTTTGCCTGCTCTCTCACGGTTGGGAGTCCACGTAAAGTTGCTAAACACCGACCTCTCGGACGAACAGTTGGCACAAGTAATGGGCCGTTCGTTTGCACTTTTTATCTACGATGAGGAACTTACACAGGCAAATAACTTGTATACAATGTGTTCAATGGTATCGTGTGAAAAATTGTTGGAAAGCATAGAAACACACAATTTTGTTTGTGATGCCACGCTGCCACACATAAAGCGAGGCGGGAATATCAGTGTAATGACGGGCGGTTCGAGTGGTAAATATAAGGAGGCAGCACGACAAACGGGTATTGTTCAGTTTCTGCCACCCTTCTTTTCGTTGCTTTGCGATTTACATATTGATAGCTATCGGAGCGTGCTGATAGGACTTCCTTTCTACCATGGTTTTGGTTTGGCTACGCTGCTTGTCTCGTTTGTCATGGGCAAGACTGTATGTTTGCTGCGTCGTTTCGATGCCGAAGAGGTGCTGAATGTTGTGGCAACAGAGCATATAGAGGTTATGCCAATGGTGCCTGCTATGCTTGCCAGATTATGGCAAGTGGAGTGTGCCGAATCTCGTTTGCGTTCGCTGAAGTGCATTATCAGCGGAGGCGATCGGATCGATGTGTCGTTGGCAAAGCATACTATAGAACATATAGGACCTGTGCTTTACAATCTTTATGGAACGTCAGAGGCTGGTTTTTTTATGCTTGCTACACCGCAACAGCTTATTTACAACGATGAGGTTTCTATTGGAAAAACCTATTCGGGGAATGCAATGTGAAGTGCGCAATGCCGATGCTGAGGGTGTTGGAACACTGTGGGTGAAATGTAAGTGGGCAATGGTTGGACGGCAAAACTGTTGGCAGAGCACTGGCGACCGCGTGCTTCAGTTGCCCGATGGTCGTTTTCTACATCGTGGAAGAGCCGATAGAATGGTAGTTTGTGGCGGCGAGAATGTTTATCCCGAACACGTTGAGCAAGTATTGAAAGAGCATACTTTGATAGTAGATTCAGTGGTTTTCCCTGTTTCCGATGTTCGGTTTGGTTGTGTGCTTAGTGCGCAGATAGAATTGAAAGCAGGCGCTCTGCTCGCTGAAGACGATTTGAAAGAATGGCTCAGAGCAAGACTCTCTCGTGCCGAAATGCCCCATCATTTCCGTTTTGGCTCGATAGGAATGCTATCAACAGGCAAGCATTGTAGAAATATATAACACGCAGTAAATTAGTAGTTATAGTTCGTTAGTTTATGGTTTTTTTATTATAAACATTATGCTTTTTACGATATTAATTTTGAAAGATATGAGATATGCGGTAATAGAATAAACTTTGTAGCTACCTTTCTTTTTGAATGTGAATGTGTGCGGCACTACGTTTTAGTTGTAGAAATATAAAATAGGAATGTTTCTTGCTGAATTGTCTGAAATGTATTATCTTTGCATAGCTTAGAACTTAAAGGTAAGTTTTATAAGCCATAATAAAAATAGAAACAACATGGACAACAATCAAAACCAACAAGGACAGCAGCTTCAGATAGACTTGAGTCCTGAAGTAGCAAAGGGAATTTATACGAATTTCCAAATTATCTCACACTCAAGCTCAGAGTTTGTGCTCGATTTTATTAGTATGCTCCCAGGTATACCCAAACCAACAGTAACTAGTAGAGTAATACTTGCACCAGAACATGCGAAGCGACTTTTAGCTGCTTTACAAGAGAATATAGTTAGATACGAACAAGAGTTCGGAAAGATTCAAATGCCTAATCAGCAACCAAGAACAGCAACACCTTTCGGACCTGTAAAAAACGACGCATAGAAAGAAGAAAACTATATATAGTTTTAATATCGCAATTATCCATATTTGTGGGTAGTTGCGATATTTTTGTATAATGTTTTTTTATTTAGAACTAACAATTGGTTTTTGGTACAGTAGGAAATAGGTGAGCCCTTATTAGCAATGCCTAATGCCTACTCGCAACTCGAAAAGAACATCTTTGGTAGTTAGAAAAATCAATTAGATATTGGAGGCTCTTGTTTTAGATATCTGTAACGTTCGTCTCAGACGTCTGTAACGTTCGTCTCAGATATCTGTCAGTTGCGAATTAGATATCACAAAAACAACAGCTGTTTAATTCTGCAACTAAACACGTAATTAGTTATTAATATGTTTTATAAGTGTCTGAAAAACAATAAACTCTTCAGAGTATTGGTAGCTGTATAATTCTCACTAATTTATGGCGCAAAGCAATATGCCAATATATCTAATGAACATTGCCGATAATATGGCGAACAAATTAGAATAGTAGTGGTGTTAAGTATATTTTTTTCTTTATACTCTAACCTGGTAAACAGCTCTGAGTAAAAGGAATTTATGTATCAACAATAATGTTTCACCAATATTACAGCGACCTCCATTTTAATCTTTATGTGTATTTGCTGTATTTGATTATTAAATTTTAATTCAGAGACATCAATCTAATCATTTTCAATAAGTTTTTGATGCTATGATGAAGCGCTTTACCATTTAATTTTCTTGGAATAAATACTTATAAAAGAGTTCTAATTCTTGTGTGTCCTGATCTAAAGTTTTCATTCTATTATAAATCTCTTTATATTTAGCTTCAACTCCCTTTGTGTTATTCTGCTTCTTTAATAAATACATAGCAACATAATCAGTATGCTTTATTAAGTATGCATCATTATCAACCAGTAGAAACCAACTCTTTGCATAATCCACACTTTGTAATAACTCTGTCTGCCAATTTATTTTATTCTCTAGTTTCTCAAAAAGTAGAAAACCAAATAGAGAATCTTTCATTAAAATCGTTCAATGTTTGTTCGTCTTCTTTGAAGAGTCGCCAGTCTGTTAATCCATATACATCTTTGTTAGAAGTTCTTCCTTTGAAAAATGTCTTCTATTACTTTATTGCTGAAATTACTTGGGTATTTTTATACCAGGATTCTTCAATACCTTTTTTTAGAACATTATTTACACCAGTAGAAATACTTTTTGTTTTGCAACTTAAGTTTAAGATGCAATGAAAAATGTGTCTTTAGATTTGTTACGCAAATCTCATAGATGTATAAACTGTCTCCATTTCTTTTCACGAACTTGTTTGGCATTTTCAATTTAAACCCATCTTGCTCGAAAGTAGTTCTAATTGTTTCTACTATTTTGCTTATGATATCTTTCTTTTCCATATTCTATATACCTTAATTTCTCATAATGTAACATTTCATATTCTACATTGTATAGCAAAGATAACAATTAAAAATGAGAGCATCGCCTTTTGTGAATGTATTTTTTATGTGATGACTAATTAAACCGCACCAGGTTGGATAAGCTAGTATATAGGCGCTTGAATATTTGCAGTTGGAACGATGTTTATCAGTGTAGCGGCATTATACTTGTTCTGTTTTGTGTTATAAACTACTCTCCGTACAAGTAAACACTGTAGCATAAGTTTATCCGTTTGAAAAAGGAAATCTTTATTTATAATAGTAACCCGTGAGATTGACGATAGAAAACAGAGTGGAACGGTTAAAAGGTTATACTTAAACTTTCAATATTAGATAGCAGTAGAAAAGTGCGAGTTGTATTTCTGAGATACTTAGAATGCTTTACTTGTTGGCTTGTTAGTTTTTTATTATTTTATGCAGTTTTCTGATATAAAAGACTACCTTTGTAGGGTAGAATAAATCTACTTATAGAAGTTAATCATAAATATAAATAGAAGAAAGTTATGAAAATATTGAAGCAGTTAGAAGCGATAATAGAAAAAAAGAAGGTTTAAACGAATCGGCTAAACAGTTTTATTTGCGTGAAATATCTGAACTCGATAAAGAGAAACAACAAGAAATTATAAATCTTGTTGATAAGATGGAACAAGCAGGGTTTAAAAAAATAATTTAGCTAGTGCCTTTAGTGAAGTAACAGAAGATATACCACAATTTGCTCGTATGACAGTCTTCAAAGAGTTACATAAAATATCGAGAGACATAGATGCTAATTGTGATTATGCAGATGACTTAGATGATGATGGCGATTGGGATAAACTATTCGAAAAGTTTAAAAATAATTTCTCGCAAGAAGATGCAGAGAAGTTCTTACGTATTTATACTAAGGGTGTAGTTGCACGCTTTTATGACTTCTTAGAAGAAGGTAATCCGCGAGCAGAAGAAGATGATTTGAATTGGGTTTTGCTTGAAACCAAAGAAGATGGAAGTCATAACGAAAGAGTGATACAGGGCTTTTGGGAAAATGATTTTTGAAGAAGATGACTTTGATTGGGAAAGAGAAGACGACTAATTGTAAACGTTTATAATGGGAGGTTCGTAAAGAAGATGAATATGTCTGCTGAAAATAAATGCAAACATTAATTGTATATGGATTTTTCGATAGTAACAGATACGGCTGGTGCAAGTGTTTCTGAACTTTCCTCAGACTTAAGAGATTTGCTGGTTGATAAGATAAATAAAAAGTACGAAAAGTATAATATCAGTATTGGTATTGCTATTCGTTGTTTGCCAAACTCTTATAGAAGACGATCGTTTGTTCGCTATACCAAGTCTGATAATTATTTAATAATAGATTTCTGCGTTTCTGTTGAAGAATATGAAACAAAGTATGCGGTGGAACAACAGTTTGAATTGGGGAAAACGTTTCTTCTATGGTTGGATAAGGGACTAATGAATGAGGCTTTCAGAAAGAATAATCCAGACTTTGATAGCAATTCTTTAAAAGAATACATTATAACATTAGGGAAAGAACATAGCTGGTTTAGTGATACTATAGACTGGAGTTTAGTTGAATAATGGATATTGATAAACTAATTACAGAAGCATTAGATAAAGTAAATAAGGAGATTGAAAAATTCTAGAATAGGTAAAGATACTGATAGAGCATTACCTATAGCTATGTTACTTAATATAAAGTTGGAGCTAACAAAGATGTTGGAGATTTTTGGATAAAACCAAATATCAACCTTCGTATCCAAGATTCTTACTTGATTATCCAGATACTAAATTAGCTGATATTTTTATTAAATGTGTCATACAAGTATAAGAAACTAACATAGTTATAATTTAATAATGACGGAGACAAGAAATATAAAGTAATTTTATATGTTAGAAGATATCAAGGTAAATAAAGATAAGTACTACACCGTTGGTTATTGTCCATACCTTAAACAGTATATGTTGGCAATAACAATTACTTGGGTTGCTTGGTATGAAAGATATTATTCAATTTCGGAAGACGAGTATAAATGGTTTGATAGTGATATAGACAAATTAAATCATTTGGTGGACGAGCTATACCATTCGGGTGTGTCTAATTCTCGTTTTATGTTTTCAGAAAGGAACATTGAGAACAATTCTTTCCAGACCAAACTAATTAATAAGGTATTATCTCAAAAGGACCTTATAAAGAATCCCTAACGATAAGAAGAGTTTTAGTCAGAAATTCTACAGATATGTGATATAAACATAGACCATATTGTTTCTGTGCCATTCGTCCATTGTTAATATACAAATCTGTGCAATATGCTAAAGGAAAACAAAAAAAATTTTGCACTTGCTGGTGCCTTTACAGATCAGTAATAAACAAAGATAGAGATATGAAACTTAGTGTATGGTATCGTTTATATTTGCTAAAGAATGAATAAGAAAAAGTTTTTGGCTACATTATCGCCTTTTTCTGTTGGAATATGGAGAGCTATTGGCTTTTTCATATTAGCTCCTCTAATCTATAATGTATATAGTTATTTTGCAAATACAGGTGCTACTGGTAATTTACAATACTTAGAGACTTATATCAATGACTCAAAGAGTGTTCAGATAGAACTGCCACTTAATAGAGAGCAAATAGAAAGAAAGTATGTTGCTAATTATCGGGACAAACATAATAATCTTATATATTATTTTACGGTATCTTTTTATGATGCTAAAATGAAAAAATATATTGCGATATGTATGTTTGAAGGTATTGATTTCTTTAATCAAGAAAAACGGCGTGGAGACTTAGGTGCTGCAAGAATTAAATCGTATTTTAATCCAGGTAATGTATTCTTGGTTCATATAAATAAAACTCAACTACGTGATTCTAGATATGGAACAAAAGAGAATCCTGTTCCAGCCTTTTGGTATAAATTCATCTCAGGAAGAGTTGAAAGACAAATAAAGAAAGATAATACTCCCTACGATCGCTCCACAAAATCAATTCCTTACTTTGATGTTCAAGATAATGTTACAGCTGCAGAATATAAACTTTTCGTGGCGGAGTACCTTATTAGAGTCCTTGATAAGAAAGAGTTGGAGAGATTATATGGAAATGCGGTACATAGTGAGAGGTGATACCAGAATTTTATAAATCATCTAACTATTATAACCAGTTGACTTAACTTATTGTCTTTGCTTGGAAAAGATATTTATAAATGAGTTTTAATTCTTGAATATCTTTCTTTAAAGCTCTAGATATTTGTTGAAAAGAATATTAAATATAGGTATATAGGGAGTCCAGCGTATCTCCTGTTGCTTGCAAATAGTTTTATGGAGAGCTTGTTTACGGCGAGTTTTACATTGACTTATACAGAATTGGACTAAAACTAACTGCTTTATGTTTGTTATTTATGTTTAGACTTTGAGAAGTGCTTCTTATGGTTGATCCACACAATAAGTACGATAATACCCCAGCAGGCTACGAAAGCAAGCCACAAACACCAGTTAATAGAGAATACAGCTTCTTGAGTAAGTGCCGCTAATTCCGAAAAGCTTCTGCCCTGTTGAAGGAAGTTTATGAACATCAGAGCGAATAGTGCAAGAAACGCATTTAAGGAAACTGATACTATCATCTTTAATTTCCATTTAAAGGGAGCTTTCTTGCCTCCTTCATTGAAGTAACCTTTCCCTATAAGGAATATTGAATATAAGGCAGGAATAAGAATTAAGATAATTCCGCCAGGAACGCGCCAAATATACCAGTTTAGTATAACTGTTTTTAGGGGTAAATAATGATTAGTAGCCACATAAACCATAATCAATATCCCATAGGCTAACATCATTCCAAGAGAATATCTTAAGACTCCACTATTTATTTTGTTTAAACAAAGCTTTTTGAAAGCCCATAATATGCCTACCCAAACGAGCAATAACAGTCCACCAAGCAGAAAAGCAATAGTATGATCTCATACTTACAATTTTAATTAAAAAGCTACATTCTCACTAAAGAAGCCCTATATAAAAGATTCTATCTGTAAAGTTACGAAGAACATTCTACCCCTACAATATTTTCAGCCACTTTTTTTAAACTGAACTTGAATATATGTTTAAAGTATTTCTATGTGCTTGTATCCAAGATTTTTTTATTTTAGAGAAAATAGGCAAAAAATATTGTTAGATAGAGAAATTGAGAAGTTAATGTATTGTAGTTATAGTTATATATTGTTAAATTATAAATATCACACTTTTATTACTTCTATAATAATGAGTTGTTTTTTTCAATAAAGTTTGTACCTTTGCACCTCGAAATGCCTTTTATGCCTCATAATACATTATTATATAGGAGGAGAGGGTTTAAGATATTGACAATAAATAAAATAAATATAAAAATAAAAAAAGTACAATTATGCCTACTATTTCCCAATTAGTAAAAAAAGGTAGAAAGGTGATTGTAGACAAAAGTAAATCTCCTGCTTTGGACAACTGTCCTCAGCGCCGTGGAGTTTGCGTACGTGTCTACACAACAACACCTAAGAAACCTAATTCGGCAATGCGTAAAGTTGCCCGTGTTCGTTTAACAAATCAAAAGAAGTGAACTCATATATTCTCGGCGAAGGACATAATTTGCAAGAACACAGTATTGTTCTTGTTCGTGGTGGTCGTGTGAAAGATTTACCAGGTGTACGTTATCACATTGTTCGTGGTACTCTTGATACCGCAGGTGTAGCAAGTCGTACACAACGTCGTTCTAAATATGGCGCTAAACGTCCAAAAAGCAGCTAAAAAAAGTAAAAATCTTTTAGGTTTCTTCTCTCTGACTTGTAAGAGGAGAGAGACTTCGCAGTGCATAACGGTTTTCAATTTAACAATCGGTGATGGTTGATAAATAGAAGATCAAAAAAGAAAAAAATAAAGTTTTGCTGGAGATTTGTTAATAACAGGTTGAGTAAATGTTCAAGAGTGAATATTGAAGAACGAAAAGACGACAGCCTCCGCAGAATTGCTAAATTTTAAATAAAAATGAGAAAAGCAAAACCAAAGAAACGAGTGATCTTACCAGATCCTAAGTTTAATGATCAGAAGGTTTCAAAGTTTGTAAATCATCTTATGTATGATGGAAAGAAGAATATTTCATACGAGATTTTTTTACGCAGCTCTTGACATTGTAGCCGATAAAAATACAGATAAAGAAAAGTCGGCATTAGAAGTTTGGAAACAAGCTCTTGATAATATAACTCCACAAGTGGAAGTTAAAAGCCGCCGTATAGGTGGTGCTACATTCCAAGTTCCTACTGAAATTCGCCCCGATCGTAAGGAAAGCGTGTCAATGAAAAATATGATAGCTTTTGCACGTAAGCGTGGTGGTAAGAGTATGGCAGATAAGCTTGCTGCTGAAATTATGGATGCATTCAATAATCAAGGTGGAGCTTATAAACGAAAAAGAAGATATGCATCGTATGGCGGAAGCTAACCGTGCATTTGCTCACTTCAGATTCTAAATGAAAAATAAAAGGTATTAAATAAAAATGGCAAGTCACGATTTACATTTGACACGCAATATCGGTATTATGGCTCATATTGATGCCGGTAAAACAACAACATCAGAACGCATATTGTTCTATACAGGTAAAACCCATAAAATTGGTGAAGTGCATGATGGTGCAGCAACGATGGACTGGATGGCACAAGAACAAGAACGTGGTATTACCATTACTTCAGCTGCTACAACTTGTAACTGGAACTATGAAGGGAAATCATATAAAATAAACTTGATAGATACCCCGGGACACGTAGACTTTACTGCAGAAGTTGAACGCTCTCTTCGTGTTCTTGATGGTGCTGTTGCTACTTATTCTGCAGCTGATGGTGTTCAACCACAGTCTGAAACAGTATGGCGTCAGGCTGATAAATATAACGTACCACGTGTAGGTTATGTTAATAAGATGGACCGCTCTGGTGCTGACTTCTTTGAGACAGTGCGTCAAATGAAAGATATTTTAGGAGCAAACCCTATTGCTATCCAGATACCAATCGGTGCTGAAGAAAACTTTAAAGGAGTAGTAGACCTTATTAAAATGAAGGCTATTCTTTGGCACGATGAAACTATGGGCGCTAAATATGATATAGAGGACATTCCTGCAGATTTACTTGATGAAGCTACAGAATGGCGCGATAAACTTATTGAAGGTGCTGCAAACTATGATGATGAAGTAATGGAACTTTATCTTGAAGGTCAAGAAGTTTCAGAGGAGAAGTTGATAGCAGCTATTCGTAAAGGCTGCATATCTATGGATTGCTGCCCAATGCTTTGTGGCTCTTCATATAAGAATAAAGGTGTTCAAACTTTATTAGACTATGTTTGTGCATTCTTACCTTCACCACTTGATACTGTTGCTACAATTGGTGTTAACCCAGATACAGAAGAAGAAGAAGAACGTAAGGCTAGTATAAGCGAGCCGACAGCAGCTCTCGCATTTAAGATCGCTACAGATCCATTTATGGGACGTTTGGTTTTCTTCCGTGTCTATTCTGGTAAGGTTGTTGCAGGTTCATACGTTTATAACCCACGTTCTGGTAAGAAAGAGCGTATTAGCCGCTTATTCCAAATGAACTCTAATAAGGAGATCCCAATGGAATCAATTGACGCTGGTGATATCGGCGCAGGTGTAGGTTTTAAGGATATCCGTACTGGTGATACTCTTTGCGATGAAGCCCACCCAATAGTTTTGGAATCAATGACATTCCCTGATACCGTAATTTCTATCGCTGTTGAACCTAAGAGTCAGGCAGATATAGCCAAGCTTGATACAGGTTTGCAGAAGTTGGCAGAAGAAGACCCAACATTTACAGTGCGTACAGATGAACAGAGTGGTCAGACAATTATCTCTGGTATGGGCGAACTTCACCTTGATATTATTATCGACCGTTTGAAGCGTGAATTTAAGGTAGAATGTAATCAAGGAAAACCACAAGTTAATTATAAAGAGGCTATCACAAAGGCTGCACAAAGTCGTGAAACATATAAGAAACAATCTGGTGGTCGTGGTAAATTTGCTTGCATTGATGTTACAATTGAGCCTAAAGACGAAGATTACAAGGAAGGCGACTTACAGTTCATCAATGTTGTAAAGGGAGGTAACGTTCCTAAGGAGTTTATTCCTTCTGTAGAAAAGGGCTTTAAGGATTGTTTGAGTAGTGGTGTACTTGGCGGATTTCCACTAACTGGATTGAAGGTTACTTTGACTGATGGCTCTTTCCACCCCGTAGACTCAGACCAATTGTCATTCGAACTTGTTGCACATCAAGCTTTCAAAAAACTTTGCCCACAAGCGGGACCTGTTTTGATGGAGCCTATAATGAAGGTTGAGGTTGTAACTCCCGAAGAAAATATGGGTGATGTTATTGGAGACTTGAATAAACGTCGTGGGCTTGTTCAGGGTATGGAAGAAGCTCGTAGTGGTGCACGTGTTGTAAAGGCTATGGTGCCATTATCAGAAATGTTTGGTTATGTAACTGCTTTACGTACTATAACATCTGGTCGTGCAACTTCATCTATGGAATATGATCACCATTCACCAGTTTCTAATAATCTCGCAAAAGAGATACTGGAAGAACTGAATGGGAATGCTGACCTTCTTAAATAATAAAGAAACTTTGAGGTCCTCTCATAGCGAATGACTCTTATGAGAGTACCTTTTAAAAATTAATAAATTATAAATTCAAATCTATATGAGTCAAAAAAATTCGTATAAAACTGAAGTCTTACGATCATCAATTGGTCGATAAGTCTGCTGAAAAAGATTGTGAAAGCAGTGAAAGCGACAGGTGCAATTGTTAGTGGACCTATTCCATTGCCAACACACAAACGTATTTATACTGTGAACCGTTCAACGTTTGTTAATAAAAAATCGCGTGAACAGTTTCAACTTTCAGATTTTAAGCGTCTAATTGATATCTATAGTTCAACACCTAAAACTGTAGATGCTTTGATGAAATTAGAACTACCTTCTGGTGTAGAAGTTGAAATTAAAGTGTAATTACGTAATACGAAAAGAGAGATTAATTATTTAAAATTTAATTGAAATGCCAGGATTATTAGGAAAAAAATCGGAATGACTTCCGTTTTTCAGTGCCGACGGTAAAAATGTTCCGTGCACTGTTATCGAAGCTGGCCCTTGTGTTGTTACTCAGGTAAAGACAATTGAGAAAGATGGCTATAAAGCTGTTCAGTTAGGTTTTGGAGAAGCTAAAGAAAAGCATACTTCTAAACCACAACAAGGACACTTTAAAAAGGCAGGGACAACACCAAAGAAGCACTTGGCCGAGTTCAAATTTGATGAGGAATATAACCTCGGTGATACCATTACTGTAGAATTATTCAGCGATGCTAAGTTTGTAGATGTTGTTGGTACATCTAAAGGAAAAGGTTTTCAGGGTGTTGTAAAACGTCATGGTTTTGGTGGTGTAGGACAGTCTACACATGGTCAAGATGACCGTGCACGTAAACCAGGTTCTATTGGTGCTTGTTCATATCCAGCTAAGGTTTTCAAAGGTATGAGAATGGGTGGCCAAATGGGTGGCGATAGAATTACAACTCAGAATCTCCAAGTATTAAAAGTTATTCCAGAACACAATATTCTTCTTGTAAAAGGAAGTGTTGCTGGATGCAATGGTTCAACCCTTATAATTAATAAGTAATGGATATTAACGTATTAGATATTAAAGGTCAGGAGACCGGCCGTAAGGTTACTCTTAACGAGAATATCTTCGGAATTGAGCCAAACGATCATGTGCTTTATCTCGATGTAAAACAGTATCTAGCTGATCAACGTCAAGGCACAGCAAAATCAAAAGAAAGAAGCGAGCATACTGGCTCAACACGAAAATTAGGTCGTCAGAAAGGTGGTGGCGGTGCACGTCGTGGTGATATAAATTCACCAGTCTTAGTTGGCGGTGGTCGTGTGTTTGGTCCTACCCCACGTGATTATAGTTTCAAACTTAATAAAAAGGTTAAGGTGCTTGCGCGAAAATCTGCATTGTCTTATAAAGCTCAAGATTCTGCAATCTTGATTGTTGAAGACTTTGATTTTGATGCCCCAAAGACAAAAGAAATGATAAATATTGCTAAAAATCTCAAAATAGCTGATAAGAAAATTCTTTTCGTTTTGCCAAAAGCACAAAATAATGTATATTTGTCAACTCGTAATTTGCAGAAGACTCAAGTTACTACTGCTATGCAGGTAAATGCTTATAGTATTTTACATGCAGATGTTTTAGTTGTTACTGAAAGTTCTTTGAAGACGATTGATGAAATCTTAACCAAGTAAAAAGTAGGAGACAGATAAGATATGGGATTTATCATTAAGCCAGTGGTCACTGAAAAGATGAACGCTGTAACAGAAAAAGTCTTCTGTTGATAAGACAATTAAGGTTGCAAACGAAAAATCGGCCAAGAAGCATAATGCTGTTGCCGAGACTCGCAACTACGTTGTAAAGAATAAACGTCATCCTGAGGGCTTGAAGAAAGAAAAAACAGTTTACTCTTATGTAAAGCAAGCACAGCCGAAGTATGGGTTTATTGTGAAGCCTGAAGCAAATAAATTTGAGATTAAAAAGGAGATCGAAGATTTATATAATGTTACAGTTTTAGAGGTGAATACTATCCGCTATGCTGGAAAACGTCAATCTCGTTATACGAAAGCAGGACTTGTTCGCGGACAGAAGAACGCTTTTTAAGAAGGCGATTGTAACAATAAAGGCAGGCGAAGAAATTGATTTTTTTATAGCAATATTTAAATAAGAAATGGCAGTACGTAAATTTAAACCGGTTACCCCGGGACAAAGACACAAGATTATTGGTACGTTCGAGGATATTACTGCATCCGTACCAGAAAAATCTCTTGTTTACGGTAAACGTTCTACTGGTGGACGAAATAACACTGGTAAGATGACTGTTCGCTATATGGGCGGTGGTCATAAACGAAAACTTCGTTTTATCGATTTTAAACGAGAGAAAGATGGTGTTCCAGCTATAGTGAAGACAATTGAATATGATCCTAACAGATCTGCTCGAATTGCATTATTATACTATGCTGACGGTGAAAAACGTTACATTATTGCTCCTAACGGACTGCAAGTAGGTGCTAAACTAATGTCTGGTGCGGAAGCTGCACCAGAAGTTGGTAATGCTCTACCATTGTCAAGCATCCCTGTTGGTACCGTAATTCATAATATTGAGCTACGACCAGGTCAAGGTGCTTTACTTGTTCGTTCGGCTGGTAATTTTGCTCAACTTACTTCTCGTGAAGGTAATTACTGTGTTATCAAACTTCCTTCTGGTGAGACACGCCAGATTTTGTCAGCTTGTAAAGCAACAGTTGGTAGTGTAGGTAATTCTGATCATGCTCTTGAGCAATCAGGTAAAGCAGGACGCTCACGTTGGTTGGGACGTCGCCCTCACAACCGTGGTGTTGTTATGAACCCTGTTGATCACCCAATGGGTGGTGGTGAAGGCCGTCAGTCTGGTGGACATCCACGTTCACGTAAGGGTCTGTATGCTAAGGGTCTTAAGACTCGTGCACCAAAGAAGCTTTCAAACAAGTATATAATTGAAAGAGCTAACAAGAAGTAAACAACGTAATTAAGAGTAAATTATGAGTCGTTCATTAAAAAAAGGTCCATATATAAACGTATCACTTGAGAAGAAAAATTCTTGCAATGAATGAAAGTGGTAAAAAGAATGTTGTAAAAACTTGGGCCAGAGCATCAATGATTTCCCCTGAATTTGTGGGACACACTGTTGCAGTTCATAACGGAAATAAATTTATCCCTGTTTACATTACTGAGAATATGGTTGGACATAAGCTCGGAGAGTTTAGCTCCCACAAGACGCTTTGGAGGTCATTCTGGTAATAGGAAATAACAGGTTATAACCCTTAGAAAAGAAATATATAATGGGAGCAAGAAAACATATAAAGGCAGAAGAACGTAAGCAAGCTCTTCGAAGCCAATATTTTGCAAAGCTCAAGGATTGTCCTTCTTCTCCACGGAAAATGCGTTATGTCGTTGATATGGTTCGTGGTATGGAGGTGAATCGTGCCTTGGGTGTATTAAGATTCTCTAAAAAGCTGCTGCGCAGAATGTAGAGAAACTTTTGCGCTCAGCTATTGCAAATTGGGAAATAAAAAACGATCGCAAAGTTGAAGGCGATGAACTCTATATCTCGAAGATCTTCGTTGATGAAGGTGTTACAATGAAACGTATGCGCCCAGCACCTCAAGGACGCGGTTACAGAATCCGTAAACGTTCAAACCATGTTACGCTTTTCGTTGATTCAAAGGTCAATGCTAATAATATAAATAAATAGTAGAATGGGACAGAAAGTTAATCCAATAAGCAACCGTTTAGGCATTATTCGCGGTTGGGACTCAAATTGGTTTGGGGGTAAAAATTTTGGAGACAATCTCTTAGAAGATAAAAAAATCAGAACCTATTTGAATAAACGTCTCGAAAAAGCAAGTGTTTCTCGTATCGTAATCGAACGAACATTGAAGCTTGTTACTATCACTATTTGTACAGCTCGCCCTGGATTGGTGATTGGAAAGGGTGGTCAGGACGTTGACAAACTTAAAGAGGAATTAAAAAATCTTTTTAAGAAAGAAATTCAAATAAATATCTTTGAAGTTAGAAAGCCTGAGCTAGATGCAAATATTGTCGGTATGAATATAGCACGCCAAGTGGAAGGAAAGGTTGCGTATCGCCGAGCAATAAAGATGGCTATTGCGAATACTATGCGCGCTGGTGCTGAGGGTATTAAAATCCAAATTACAGGTCGTCTGAATGGTGCTGAAATGGCACGTAAAGAGATGTTTAAAGAGGGACGAACTCCTCTTCATACATTCCGTGCAGATATCGATTATTGTCAAACAGAGGCACTTACAAAGGTAGGACTGTTAGGAATTAAGGTATGGATTTGCCGTGGAGAAATTTATGACAAGGTAGATTTGACTCCTAATTTTAATCAGGAAAAGAGTAACGGACGTCCTAATAATAATGTACGTTCTGGACGTGGTAATCGCAGAAGAAACAATAACCGTTAAAAAGAGAGTTATCATGTTACAACCAAAAAGAGTAAAATATAGAAGACCTCAAGATGGACGTGGAAATAAAGGAAACGCACATAGAGGTACACAGTTAGCTTTTGGTTCCTTTGGTATCAAGACGCTTGAGCCAAAGTGGATTGACAGCCGACAGATAGAGGCAGCTCGTATAGCAGTGAATCGTTATATGAATCGTCAAGGTCAAGTCTGGATTAGAATATTTCCTGATAAACCTATTACCCGGAAACCTGCTGATGTGCGTATGGGTAAAGGTAAGGGAGATCCTGCAGGTTGGGTTGCACCAGTTACTCCAGGACGCATCCTCTTTGAAGTAGAAGGTGTTAGTTTTGATATTGCTAAAGAGGCACTTCGCCTTGCGGCACAGAAACTACCAGTAAAGACAAAGTTTGTTGTTAGACGTGATTACGATAAAAACGCTTAAAAAAGATGAAGATAGCAGAAGTAAAACAGCTTGATACCAACGAATTGGTAGAAAAAATAGAAAATGCTGAAACAGCTCTTGATAAAAATGAAGCTGAATCATCAGGTTACTCCTCTTGAAAGTCCATCTCAAATTAAGATTGCTCGTCGTGATATTGCACGTATGAAGACTGAACTTCGTCAAAGAGAACTTAATAATAAATAGTAGTTCAGATGGAAACAAGAAATTTAAGAAAAGTAAGACAGGGTGTTGTTATAAGTAATAAGATGGATAAGACCGTCGTTATTGCTGCAAAATTCAAAGAAAAGCATCCTATATATGGTAAATTTGTTCAGAAGACAAAGAAATACCATGTTCATGACGAAAAGAATGAGGCTAATATTGGAGATACAGTTTCAATTATGGAGACTCGTCCTTTGAGTAGAACAAAAAGATGGAGATTAGTTCAAATAGTAGAAAAAGCTAAGTAATTATGATACAGACAGAATCAAAACTTACAGTATGTGATAACAGCGGAGCACGTGAAGCAAAGTGTATTCGTGTACTTGGTGGTACACGTCGACGTTATGCAAGTGTTGGTGACGTTATCGTAGTTGCGGTGCAGAATGTTATACCATCAAGTGATATTAAGAAAGGTGCAGTATCAAAGGCGCTGATTGTGCGTACTAAAAAGGAAATTAGACGTGCTGATGGCTCATATATACGTTTCGATGATAATGCTTGTGTATTACTTAACAATGCTGGTGAACTTCGTGGAAGCCGTATCTTCGGACCTGTCGCTCGTGAGCTTCGTTCAGTAAATATGAAAGTTGTTTCTTTAGCACCTGAAGTTCTTTAATAGATTAAACGAAAAACAAAATGGCAAAATTCCATATCAAAAGAGATGACCAAGTAATTGTACTTGCAGGCTCTGATAAAGGTAAAAGTGGTAAGGTGCTCAAAGTTCTCGTTGACAAAGGACGTGTGTTAGTTGACGGCATCAACCTAGTTTCAAAGAGTACAAAACCATCTGCGGCGAATCCACAAGGTGGTATCGTCAAAAAAGAAGCACCTATTCATATTTCAAATGTTAGTCTTATTGATCCTGTAACAGGGCGACCAACACGTATAAAGATTAAACGTGACGGAAAGACTATTACACGTATAGCAAAAAAGTCAGGGGAGGTAATTAAATAATGAATACAGCTGCATTAAAAAAAGAATATAAAGAACAGATTGCTCCTACTCTCCAAAAGCAATTTAATTACACTTCAGCAATGCAGATTCCTGTATTGAAGAAGATTGTTATTAATCAAGGTTTAGGCGATGCAACTCAAGATAAAAAGATTATTGAAGTAGCAATTAATGAGATTACAGCTATAACAGGCCAAAAGGCAGTTGCAACTTATTCAAAGAAAGATATCGCAAATTTTAAACTTCGTAAAAAAATGCCTATTGGCGTTATGGTAACATTACGTCGAGAGAGAATGTATGAATTTTTAGAGAAACTGGTGCGAGTATCTTTGCCTCGTATTCGGGACTTTAAAGGTATTGATAGCAAGTTTGATGGGCGTGGAAATTATACGTTAGGTATAACTGAACAGATAATTTTCCCTGAAATTAATATTGATCAAGTTGATCGTATTCAAGGCTTGAATATAACTTTTGTAACATCTGCCCAGACTGATGAAGAAGGTTACGCTCTCTTAAAAGCTTTCGGGCTACCATTCAAAAATGCTAAAAATGATTAAGTAATATGGCAAAAGAATCAATGAAAGCTCGCGAAGTAAAACGCGCGAAATTGGTAGCTCGTTATGCAGAAAAAAACGGGCCGCTTTGAAAAAGATAATAGCTACAGCTACGGATCCTGCAGAGGCTTATGAGGCTGCAAGAAAATTGCAAGAGATTCCTAAGAATGCAAATCCTATTCGGTTGCATAATCGCTGTAAGATAACAGGCCGACCTAAAGGTTATATTCGCCACTTTGGTATCTCTCGTATTCAATTTCGTGAGATGGCATCTCAAGGATTGATACCTGGAGTAAAGAAGGCAAGTTGGTAAGACCCTATTTTAACGAGTGAGTATTATTTGATACTTATCGTGTAATATTAAGTATTTTTTTAATATTGTCAGGGAAAGCCCCGATTAATTAAATTTTTTTATTTATGACAGACCCAATAGCAGATTATCTGACACGACTCAGAAATGCGATTATGGCACATCATCGCATTGTTGAGGTTCCTGCATCTAATTTAAAGAAGTCTATCACAAAGATTCTCTTTGAAAAGGGATACATTCTGAACTATAAGTTCGTTGAGGATGGACCGCAAGGTACTATTAAGATCGCTTTAAAGTACGATCCAGTAACAAAACAAAACGCTATCAAAAGTTTAAAACGCGTTTCTTCACCAGGTCTTCGCCAGTATACTGGTTATAAAGACATGCCGAGAGTTATTAATGGACTTGGAATTGCTATAATTTCTACGTCTAAAGGTGTAATGACAAATAAAGAAGCTACTACTGAAAAAATAGGTGGTGAGGTTCTTTGTTATATTTATTAATTGGAGGATTTGATATGTCAAGAATCGGAAAATTGCCAATTAGTATTCCTGCTGGAGTATCTATCTCACAGAAGGATAATGTTGTTACAGTAAAAGGACCTAAAGGTGAATTGTCTCAATATGTGCATCCATCAATTAAGATGAATATTGAGAATTCTTTAGTCACTTTTGAGATTGATGCGAACCATATAGAAAATAGTAAGCAAAAGCAAGCATATCATGGGCTTTATCGCTCGCTCGTAAATAATATGGTAGTAGGAGTTAGTGAAGGTTATACAAAGACACTTGAATTAGTTGGTGTTGGATATCGTGTTTCAAATCAAGGAAACTTAGTTGAATTTACGCTTGGTTATACGCACCCTATATTCTTACAACTCCCGAAAGAAGTGAAAGTTGAGACAAAGAGTGAACGTAATCAGAATCCAGTTATCACTATTGAAACAGCTGATAAGCAATTGTTAGGTCTTATTTGTGCTAAGATTCGTTCTTTCCGTAAGCCTGAGCCATATAAAGGTAAAGGTATATTGTTCAAAGGCGAAGTTGTTCGTAGAAAATCTGGTAAATCAGCTGCCGCTAAGTAATTTTAATAATTCATTGCGATTATGACAACAAAGAAAGAACAAAGAAGATTGAAAATAAAATACCACATTCGTAAGAGTGTGAATGGAACTGCGGAACGTCCACGTTTAAGTGTTTTTCGTAGTAACAAACAAATATATGCACAGGTTATTAATGATTTAACGGGAACTACACTTGTTGTTGCTTCTTCTACAGGTTTTGAAAAAATGACCAAAATAGAACAAGCAAAGAAAGTTGGTGTGCTGATTGCTGAAAAAGCAACAGCTGCAGGTATTCAGCAAGTAGTATTTGACCGTAATGGTTATCTTTATCATGGACGCGTACAGGCATTAGCTGAAGGTGCTCGTGAAGGAGGACTTAAATTCTAAACGATTATGGTAATGAATAAAGTAAAAGTAAATAGTGACGTGGAACTAAAAGATCGCTTGGTTGCAATTAATCGTGTAACCAAGGTAACTAAAGGTGGACGTACATTCACATTTGCAGCTATCGTTGTAGTCGGCGATGGTAAAGGCGTAATCGGTTGGGGACTTGGCAAAGCTGGTGAAGTAACAGCAGCTATTCAAAAAGGTACTGATGCTGCCAAGAAAAATCTTGTGAAGGTTTCTGTTTTAAAAGGAACTGTTCCTCACGAGGTTGAAACTCGTTATAGTGGTGCGCAAGTATTACTTAAGCCAGCAGCTGCAGGTACTGGTCTAAAGGCGGGTGGTGCTATGCGTGCTGTATTGGAGAGTGCAGGTATTACTGATGTTATTGCAAAGTCTAAAGGATCATCTAATCCTCATAATCTTGTGAAGGCAACAATAGCAGCGCTTGCTGAAATGCGCGATGCTTATACAGTTGCAGGAGAGCGAGGAATTAGTATGAATAAAGTTTTTTTAATGGTTAATATAGGAGAGTAAAAATATGGCAACAATAAAAGTTAAGCAAATTAAGAGCCGCATTAATGCTCCTAAAGATCAGAAGGCTACTTTGTTGGCTCTAGGGCTTCGTAAAATTTCACAAGTAGTAGAAGTAGAGGATACTCCTAGTATTCGTGGAATGATTCGAAAAAGTGCATCATTTGGTATCATTAATTGATTAATAAATCCTTTAAAGAAACTAAGGTATGAAATTAAATAATTTGAAACCCGCAATGGGATCAACCCAGTCACGTCGTAGAATTGGTCGCGGAACAGGATCTGGACTTGGCGGAACTTCTACTCGTGGTCATAAGGGTGCAAAATCTCGTTCTGGTTACAAGAAAAGATTGGCTTTGAAGGTGGTCAAATGCCACTTCAACGCTGTGTTCCGAAAAGGTGGTTTCAAGAATATCAATCACAAGGAATATTTTGTAGTTAATTTGTCAACTCTTCAAGAACTTGCAGAGAAAAAGAATCTGACTAAGATTGGTTTAACTGAGCTTATTGAAGCTGGTCTGACAAATGGAAAAGTGCTTGTTAAGATTCTTGGAAATGGAGAATTGAAAACGAAGGTAGATGTTGAAGCAAATTCCTTCTCTAAAACTGCCGAGACAGCTATTAAGGCAGTTGGTGGTAACACAACTATAATCTAAGTAAATGAAAAAGTTTATTGAGACACTGAAGAACTGTTGGAAAATCGAGGATTTGCGTAAGCGACTCCTCGTGACCATCTTGTTCACGGCCATTTACCGTTTTGGCTCGTTTATTGTACTTCCTGGAATTAATCCCAGTTTATTGGAAAAGCTCCAGTCGCAAACAGCTGGCGGTCTAATGTCATTGTTGGATATGTTCTCTGGTGGTGCATTTTCTAAGGCTTCTATTTTTGCTTTAGGAATTATGCCTTATATCTCAGCTTCAATTGTAATGCAGCTTTTGGCGGTTGCAGTACCATATTTCCAAAAGATGCAGAGAGATGGTGAGAGTGGTCATAAGAAGATAAATTGGTATACGCGAGTGTTAACAATTTTTATATTGTTCTTTCAAGCCCCTGCGTATCTGTTTAATTTGAAGACGCAAGCAGCTGGAGCTTTGGCTACAGGTGTCAATTGGACGCTCTTCATAGTATCTGCCTCAATAATCTTGGCTGCCGGGTCTATGTTTATTTTATGGCTCGGTGAGCGCATTACAGATAAAGGAGTTGGGAATGGCGTTTCTATCATTATTATGGTGGGTATTATAGCTCGTCTTCCACAAGCTTTCTTTCAAGAAGTTAGTAGTCGTTTCACGGCAATTACAAGTGGTGGTCTTGTGATGTTTATAGTTGAGATAATCATCCTATATTTGGTTGTTTGTGCGGCGATTCTTCTTACACAAGGAACACGTAAGATTCCTGTGCAATATGCGAAGAAGGTTGTTGGAAATAAACAATATGGTGGAGCGCGTCAATATATTCCTTTAAAGTTGTTTGCTGCTAACGTTATGCCTATCATCTTTGCTCAGGCTTTGATGTTTATTCCTTTAGCATTCGTTCAATATTCTACCGATAGTGCTAGTCCAATCTTTCAGTCTCTTATGAATACAAAAGAGTCTTTTGTATAATTCAATATATGTAATTCTTATAATTGCATTTACATATTTTTATACTGCAATCACTCTTAATCCTACTCAGATGGCTGAGGATATGAAGCGTAATAATGGATTTATACCAGGAGTTAAACCAGGTAAGAATACTGCTGAATATATTGATTCTGTAATGAGTCGTTTGACTGGTCCAGGGTCTGTATTTATCGCTTTCATTGCGATTATGCCAGCATTGGCTGGACTATTGAATGTACAAGATTCGTTTGGTCAATTTTTTGGTGGAACATCATTGCTTATTCTTGTTGGTGTAGTTATTGATACACTGCAGCAAATAGAATCTCATCTAATGATGCGACACTATGATGGACTATTGAATTCAGGTCATACACGTGGTAATAATACAGTCTCTGCATATTAAATCCTCCTTTAGGTGAAAATTTTTGAAGGATGAAACATTAGAATAAAAAGGGTAATCATTTATATTATGGTGTCTTTCTATGTGTATTTTGATTGCCCTGATTAATTTTTATTAATATGTAATACTGATAGTGTAGATTTATAATAGAATATTCATCATTAAGACTGTGTTTAAAAATATGGCGAAGCAAACTGCTATAGAACAAGATGGGACAATCTTAGAGGCTCTCTCTAATGCAATGTTCCGAGTAGAGTTAGAGAATGGGGTTGATATTACTGCACACATCTCAGGTAAAATGAGAATGCACTATATTAAGATACTTCCGGGGACAAAGTGAAGATCGAGATGAGTCCATATGATTTAACAAAAGGCAGAATAGTTTTCAGATATAAATAATAAAGCATAAAAATGAAGACAAGAGCATCATTGAAGAAGCGTACAGCTGACTGTAAGATTGTTCGTCGAAAGGGTCGCTTGTTTGTTATTAACAAGAAGAATCCTAAGTTCAAATTACGTCAGGGTTAAAGTTAAAAAAAACAAAACTCATTGTTACCTAATATAAAATGGGTAACTTTGCGAATTATTGTGAATAAAAGTTTAATTAATTACAATCAATGGCAATAAGAATTGTTGGAGTAGATTTGCCCCAAGAAAAGCGTGGCGAAATCGCATTGACCTATATATATGGTATAGGTCGAAGTAGTTCAGCAAAGATATTGGATAAAGCAGGCATTAGCCGTGACCTTAAGGTAAGTGAATGGTCTGACGACCAAGCTGCTAAGATCCGTGAAATTATCAGCGCTGAATTTAAAGTAGAAGGTGATCTCCGTTCAGAGATACAGATGAATATCAAGCGTCTCATGGATATAGGTTGCTATCGTGGAGTTAGACATCGTAATGGTCTTCCTGTTCGTGGTCAGAGTACAAAGAATAATGCTCGCACTCGTAAGGGAAAGAAGAAGACTGTTGCTAATAAGAAAAAAGCTACTAAATAAAATTTAGTTATGAGTCGTGAGTTATGGTCCCTATTTAGATTGTAACTTACTTACTTAAAAGCTTAGACTAAAAAAAGTTATGGCAAAGAAAACAGCAACATCAAAGAAGAGAAATGTGCGAGTTGATGCGCTTGGTCAACTCCATGTACATAGTTCATTCAATAACATTATTGTATCCTTGACAAATAATGAAGGTCAGGTTATTTCATGGTCTTCAGCTGGTAAGATGGGATTCCGTGGCTCGAAGAAAAACACTCCTTATGCTGCGCAGATGGCAGCAGAAGATTGTGCTAAAGTAGCATTCGACCTCGGTTTACGCAAAGTAAAAGCGTATGTAAAAGGACCAGGTAATGGTCGTGAGAGTGCAATTCGTGCAGTCAATACTGTTGGTATTCAAGTTACAGAGATTGTCGATGTAACTCCATTGCCACATAATGGTTGCCGTCCTCCTAAACGTCGTCGCGTATAATCACATCTTTTTAACAATTTAAAGAATTAAATTAAATTATGGCAAGATACATAGGTCCAAAATCTAGAATCGCACGCCGCTTTGGTGAGCCAATCTTCGGTGCAGATAAGGTGTTAGCTAAGAGAAATTTTCCTCCTGGGCAACACGGCAATAATCGTCGCCGTAAGGTTTCTGAATACGGTGCTCAGTTAGCAGAAAAACAAAAGGCTAAATATACATACGGAGTTTTGGAACGTCAGTTCCGTAATCTTTTTGATCGTGCTGCTAAAGCAAGTGGGATTACAGGTGAAGTTCTTTTGCAGAGCCTTGAAAGCCGTCTTGATAATGTAGTTTATCGTCTTGGTCTTGCACCAACACGTGCTGCAGCTCGTCAATTGGTGAGTCATAAACACATCGTTGTAAACGGTAGTGTTGTTAATATTGCTTCTTATGCAGTAAAGCCTGGAGATATAGTCGGCGTTCGTGAACGTGCAAAGTCTCTAGAAGTAATTGAAGCAGCTTTAGCAGGTTTCAATCACAGTAAATATCCTTGGATTGAATGGGATGAGAATAGCAAGAGTGGCAAATTCCTTCACCAACCAGATCGTGCGGATATTCCCGAAAATATTAAAGAGCAGTTAATCGTTGAGTTGTACTCTAAACAATAAAAATCATTAAATTAATGGCGATATTAGCATTTCAAAAACCTGATAAAGTCGTGATGTTGGAGGCTAATGACAAATTCGGTAAGTTCGAATTTCGTCCTCTTGAGCCAGGCTATGGAATTACAATAGGTAACTCTTTGCGTCGCATCCTTCTTTCGTCATTAGAAGGTTATGCTATTAACACTATTCGTATAGCAGGTGTTGAGCATGAATTTTCTACAGTTCCTGGCGTAAAGGAAGATGTTACTAACATCATTTTGAATCTCAAACAAGTTCGATTCAAGCAAGTAGTAGAAGAATTCGAGAATGAGAAAGTTAGTATCACTGTAGAGAATTCTACTGAATTCAAAGCTGGTGATATTGGTAAGTATCTGACTGGATTTGAAGTGTTAAATCCTGATTTGGTGATTTGTCATTTAGATTCAAAGGCTTCAATGCAGATAGATTTAACAATCAATAAGGGGCGTGGTTACGTTTCTGCTGATGAAAATCGTGAGTTCTGCACTGATGTAAATGTACTCCCAATCGATTCAATCTACACCCCAATACGTAATGTGAAATATGCAGTTGAGCCATATCGTGTTGAGCAAAAAACCGACTATGACAAACTGATTATTGAAGTTACAACAGATGGTTCTATTCACCCAAAAGATGCATTAAAAGAGGCTGCAAAGGTTCTCATCTATCACTTTATGTTATTCTCTGACGAAAAAATTATGTTAGAGAGCCCTGATCAAGAGGGGAATCAAGAGTTTGATGAGGAAGTGTTGCATATGCGTCAGTTGCTTAAGACAAAGTTAACTGATTCATCGTTGAATTTAAGTGTTCGAGCACTGAATTGTTTAAAGGCAGCAGATGTAGAAACACTTGGCGATTTAGTTCAATACAATAAGACAGATCTTTTGAAGTTCCGCAACTTTGGTAAGAAATCGCTTTCTGAGCTTGATGATTTGCTCGAGAGTCTGAATCTAACGTTTGGAACCGATATTACAAAGTACAAATTGGACCGCGAATAAATTTACTGTACGACATAGATCCTAAGCCGGTTTTTGTCCACATAAATTCATTTTGGTCCTCAATAAGAAAAATTTAAAATGAGACATAATAAGAAATTCAACCATTTGGGTCGTACTGCTAGTCATCGTAGTGCTATGCTTTCTAATATGGCAGTATCTTTGATTAAGCACAAAAGAATCACTACGACCCTTGCAAAGGCTAAAGCTTTAAAGAAGTTTGTTGAGCCTTTAATTACACGTTCTAAGAATGATACTACAAATTCACGTCGTGTTGTATTCCGTTATTTACAAGACAAAGAAGCTGTAAAGCGAATTGTTCAAAGAAATTTCTGTTAAGATTGGTGATCGTCCGAGCGGTTATACTCGTGTGATTAAACTCGGTTTCCGTAAAGGTGATGCAGCTCCTATAGCTTTTATAGAGTTGGTTGATTATGATGAGAATATGGCTAAGGCGCCTAAAGCAGAAGTTAAGAAGACACGCCGTAGCCGTCGTTCTACAAAAAAGGTTGAGACAGAAAATCCTTCAATTGAAAACACCTTCAACAGAGGAGCCTTCAGAAGAAGGAAAGGCTGAATAATCTTTGTAGATTATATCTTTATAATATAAACAGATATGTTCGTATGGGCATATCTGTTTTTTTATGGTACAGTCTTAAAAAAAGTGTGAAGCCCCTACTTTTCTTATCTTTTGTATTTGTAAATATTACTGTCCGGTAAAAATAAACTGAAAGCTCTATAACGTTTTCTATCAAATATTTGGAGCATGTTCATATTTTTAGTACTTTTGAACCCAAGAAACACAAGAACGTGTTTCGACAGCAGTATCCACGTGTACTCTCAAAATACTCTATTGTGGCTACAATTTGGCTACACAGAAAAAGAAGAAAGTTTATAAAGAACTATGATACAAGGAGATACAAGGAATATTCATTTTCCTCTCTCTCCGCAATAAACGCTGAAAATCAGCAAATTGTGAAATAAACACCCAATTTTACACCCGAGAATGTAGAATTGGGTGTTTTTGCATTATTTAAGATTAGCTTTATTGCAGTTATATAGAGGTAATCAAATGGGGTTTAGTATACTATCATTTGACTACCTTTTTTGATTTATTCTATGATGCCGGGTTTGGGGATTATGTGAATAACGAATCGTTGGTTATCTTTATTCCCTCTAATATCAGGTTGAACTCTAAATTTACTTGATTGTCCACTTCCTGAAATTAGAACCTCACAATTGCCAAGTGAATCGAACTCAATACCATTACTTGACCAGAATTTGATTAAGGCTAATGCTCTTTCATAGCTAAGCTCATAATTTCTTGTATAATAATCTTTTGATGATTGTCCTTCTATGATAAGCATATATTGAGCTTCTGGAATTTTGCTTTTGGCACTATTCATAAAATGGACGATTGCCAGACCTGCTTTTAGTAATTTATCAAGTTGCTCTTGCTCTATATCATAAATATTAGAACTATAGGTATTAAAAAGATACTTCAATGTCTTTTTAATGTATGCCTCTTAAATTGCTCATCATGTATGAAATACTTTATTATCTATCTCTTTAATAGAGTTATTTAGTTCTTCGATTTTTCTGAGCTGTTCTTCTTTAGCATTTACCTCTTTATCTAATTGGTCATTAATGCCTTTCATTTTAACAACGCACACTATAAATAGAACAAGCATAATAAAAAAACAAGCTTGTCATGAGGTCAGAATAACTTAACCAGAAAGTGTTACTTCTGTTTCTTGGCATAATTACTTTTCTTCTTTTAAGTCCTTAATAGATTTTGTCATTGTTTCTATTGCCTTAAGAATAGATTTGTTCAACTCTATGCTCTCAAGTTGAGCGTTATGATAATCTGTTCTAAGGTTTAAGATTTCGCCTTTCATATCCTTATAACATTCCGCTTGAACTTGCGTATATTGTATCATTGTATCAAGCACTTCTTTCAATTTATCAAATGTATCAAAGAACTCTTTATTATTAGCCACAAAATTTTGTATATGTTCTGTTGAAGCCGTAAGTTGGGTAGATAAGCTTTCAGATACTTGCTTCCCTTCAGATATAAACAAATCAAATTCCTTTCTCCAAATATCCCTTGCTTCTGCTCCTGTTGGAAAATGAGTCGTTATGGCTTCTTGAAATTCTCGTTGAAGTTCTGTTGTCTTGTTTTGATTACTGACCACCACAGACAATCCTGTAGAAAAGTCCTTGAACTTATCAATGATTGTTTGAGTTTGATTAACAATACCTGATACATTTGCTATGGTAGAATTAAGTTGTTCTTGATAAGATTTGAAAACATTTAAAGAAGCGGCAGAATCTTTTAACTGCATAAATGTTGCAGCTATTTATTAGCCGTTTGCGTAAGGCTCAGTTTATTTATTTCGGTTAAGACAAGATGCTGTTTTTCAAGATTGTCATTCAATAATTCTGCCGAATTAGCATACGCATCAAGATTACGTCCGAACTTGTCCACAAAATGTCCAAGCACACCTTTTAATGAATTTAGACTTGAAGCCATACTATTTGATAATAACGGCATCAACTCTCTTCTTAAAAAGTTCATGTATTCTTCTTTGCCCTCATTGGATTTGGCTACAGCAGATTTATATGATATAGCGCTATTATATACAGTAAAGCCCAATCCCAGTAAACTTGCGCACATGGCTGCTATAATACCATACAAAAGGTGCTGCAATCCACTTAAATTATCAGTTTCGCCAAAAATCTGATTGAAATCAACCCCTATCAGCCCCGTAATTATACCAACGAATGTGCCTGCTAAACCTAAATAGAGAGGAACGTTAAGGCTATTATGTATTTCATCTTCTAATGCTCCTTTTTGACTATCACAAATATCTTCAAGTATTCCCAAATCTGCGCTTGTTCCAGTGTTTTTGCACAAATATTCATTAGTGCGATAAATAATCAATCCTAATTTCCCATAGATATTTCTGTTTTGAGGAACTATCAACGACAAATCTGTATATTCATCACCGCTATCATCTTCATCGCTATAACGGGAAGGTATGTTCTGCAAGAACTTCTGTAATGAGGACTTATTTTGCAAGATACCAGATGTTATCGATGTTTCTTTTGAGAGACAAATTATCAACATCTTCAAATAGACCTTCCAATTCTGAAATTTTTTCTTTGTTTTAAGAAAGCTATAGATTTGGGCTGCAATAACAATCAAGACAACTATTATAGCAACAATCAAGCCGATATATTCATGTAAATTATTCATTGTCATTATATTTTTTTGATTATTTGATTTCGTCGAACAAATTGTTGGTTTGTTCCTTTCTCTTTTCTTTCGCTTTTTTTCTTTAACTCTTTCTTAAATTCTTTTTCTCTGATTTTTCTCTTCTATTTCCTCCTTGTTCATAGGCTTGTAATTATCCATATTATCAGGATATTTACCCTCTATATATAATTTTACCAAGCCAGCATGAGACATAGGTTTTGAAATATCACGAAAATCTATATTTGTATTATAGTCAAGTAAGACTATATCTTGAATTTTGCTTTGTTCCTTTATTCTCTCTACAACATGGTGGACTTCTAGCACATTATCTAACACCCATTTATAGGTAGGAAGATAAATGAGCATTCTTGCTTCAAAATACCCCAACAGTTCTTTGCTGTATGCACCCTTTACTGTGTCCTTTGGGTGCACCATATTTCCGTACCGTTCTTTTCAAATCACGCATGGTGTCATTCTTAAATGTTGCAAAATCAACGCCTACACCTTCAAAGACCTTTAACCCTTGCCACACAGCTTCAACACAAGTTGCCTTTAATCCGTCAGTAAAAGGAATAGGAATGTTCCCATGAGGATAAAATGGACTCAGAATCTTTGCATACCGAGTCTCTGAGTTAGAAGTGATATCCAAGATTACAGCGTCTGGATATTCTTCTTTTATCTTCTCCAATTTTCGTTTCCTACTTTCTATGTATATCATAATCAAAAAAAGTATCAAGGTTTATAATATATTTCTTGGGAATGAATGTCATGACCATTACTTCCGCTTGGAAATACGGTCGTTCATTTTCGTCTAAATCAAAATGTTTATGTGCCTTAACGGTGGAAAAATGTATTTTCTTAAAATCTTCCAAGGATTTGCCTATATTAGGTGTTCGTTTCGTAGTTGTAGCATTCATGTCTGCATACATTGTATGCTGCAAATATACCACACTTGGATCTATTCTTAGAATGACAGGATTACTAATTCTCTCATCTTTCATGGCAACATACATCATAGGATGTTCTGTTGTGAAGCTCAAACGAACATAGTCTTGTAAATTCCGCATCTCATCCAACTTACGGCTTAAATTCCCGCCTCCAGGATTCGGTATGTCGATTTTATGCTTTTCACAATAACTCCAAGACAATAACCCTCCATGCCGTTTTATGGATGGAATATTCCTTCTATCTGTAAAATGATACAAATAGCGGATACCATTATTTTCCAATACTTGCTTGAATGCAAGCCAATTTTCTTTGCGTTCAGCAGACAACGATTCAATCTTTGCCTTTCCGCTTGTTCGGCTTGTTCTTTTTCGGGCTTCTTCCGCAAGTCTATTTGCTTCCTGCTGTCGCCGTATTAGTTCTTCTGTTATCCTTTTTTCATTCTCTACCTTTTCCTTTTTTTCTCTTTCTCTTTTCTTACGTTCTTCTTCCTCTTTACGTTTTTGCTCTTCGGCTAACTTAACAAATCTTTCATGTTCTAATTCTTTTTCTAATCCAGATAATGATTTTTGTATATTCGCGTATTGTTTTTATTATAATCGAATCTTTTTGTACGCACTATTTCATGCGTAATTTCATCCATTATTTGCTTTGCCTCTTGACACTTTCGCTGCGCAATAAGGATTTCAAGTTTATCCAATAATAATTTTGCCTTTTCCTCTCGTTCTTTTAATTCTATGCCTCTTTTCTTAATCTTTCATCTTTTAAAGCTTGGAGAGAAGGTATATTCTCAAATTTATGCGGTGAAAAGACACGAGTTTGTAATTCATCTTTTGGGGAGGAATATTTAAAAACATACCAATCAGTTGATGATTGTTTAAGTTTGTCCCTATTTTGCTTTACACGTTCTTTTCTTTTGTCAAATTCATCACAAAGCGATTTAGGTGCAGATGGCTTGAGTTCACCATTTGAAAGGATTTCAGTTGGTGAACTATCATATAATCCAAAACAGTTTTTTAAGCCATTTAAAAATCATACTATATACCTTTTAACACGAAGCGTGGAACTGTATGCCACACTCTACTTGAAGATCGTAGGAAACCTTGGATACAGATGTAACAATAGCAGCCCACTCTATAGTGTGAGAACTACTATGCTATCCTTGTATCCAATTTGAAAATTTCCTACGTTTTCAAGTACAAGATAAGCATAACGCCTCTTATTTTTTCAACGATGTCATTGTGTCTCTGAAGAAACACGCTACAAAAATTAACATTTTATTTATTATTAGGGTAATAAACGTGAATAAAATTAGAGAAAATATTGTTACTACAACAAGATAAGTTTATCATGGTTAAATAGTCCTCCCTTATAAAACCTAATATTGCTCTGACTCATAGTATATTATCCTGTAAATTATTTGCAAATATCTGCAAGTTTTTGTACCTTTACACTATAATTCTTGCAGATATTTATGCTTAAACGTACATCCAAACAACTCTCTATGTTCTCTTCTTTAGAGGACATGCTTAGTCATCAACATCCCCTTTTCCAACTTAGTAATAAGATTAATTGGGAACGTTTTGAAAATGCTTTTTCTCCTTTGTATTGCAGCACTAACGGCCGCCCTGCTCATCCTATTCGCCTGATGTGTGGTCTTTTAATCTTAAAACATTTGCGTAATGTGTCAGATGAAATGGTTGTTTTTCAATGGAGTGAGAATGCTTACTACCAATACTTCTGTGGTGGCCTTGAATTTATGCCCAAACAACCCTGTGACGCTTCCGAGTTAGTTCACTTCAGAAATCGTATCGGTGAAAAAGGTATGGAATTAATATTAGCAGAGAGCATCCGCGTTAATACCGACCATGATAACGAAGATCATTTTGATACGGCTTTCATTGATTCTACCGTGCAGGAGAAGAATATAACCTATCCTACAGATGCGAAGTTGCATAAACCCAGACCATAGATTATCTCGCAACTTTTATAAAGGTGTGAAAGGAGATGCTATCAATGTATTATTAGCTGCGGCAGCATATAACTTCAAAAGAGCTATGAGAGTTCTTTTGTACCTTATAAAAAGAATCAGCATAGAACTTGTCAGTACGAGCTTTATACCGAAATATAGTTTTTAAGGAACGACTAAATAATAAATTCTTTGATTCATGAATAACTTTTATGATAATCTCTTAATAAAAAAATGTAGAAGAGCAGAACATAACTTATACAGTTATTTCAAACCTTTCTTACTACATGGAAAAACCTGAGTAAAGCACTTCCCTTTTATTGGATCACGAATTGATTTCAGTAGCTTACATAATTATAAATTGGTAAAAATCCGACCAAGGGAAAGTGTCTTTTGATGTCGTTAATTTTATTCAGAAGTTAATCGAAGAGAAGATATTTTTCTAAAGAAGATGAGATAATTAATATTGGAGATAGCTTGACGGAGGTAGGATATGAGTTCTATTTAAAAGATTTAGTAAAGGTTATCCCTTTATAATTGATGAAATACCTCAACATCATTATTTTTCTATCTAAAGATTTTAAAAAGATTATTTATATATCATTTGAAAAATGAAATAGAATTTGGTGAAGTTCTTTAGAGCTTCAGACAAAGAGACTTATTCGTTACAAATTGATGACCATTTTTGAAGTCTTGACCAAGAAAACACAAATGTTTTCCGGGCATCAATATCACAGATTTGGAAGGCAAAATTGTCGGTCAAGGTCGATGTTTTTTACTGGTCTGACTTTGTTCAATCTGCAAAAAATCACAATTCTAAACTAACGAAAAAACTTCGATAAACCAATTATTTGGTTCATCGAAGTTTTTGTTTATCGTCTTTGCTGACTATTTTTTTCCACCGAAAGGACATATATTCGTTCAGTCAAATGTCCACTTTTTTTCAGTAAGTTTGAACTTTTATTTAGGGTACGAAAAGATACTTTCTTCAGAAAAGAATTTTCCAACTTATACAAAGTAATATAAAAAAAGTAGCAACACCTTCCAAAGCAGGTTTGCGCTGACCTTCAATTTCAATTTGGAACTTAATGCCAGCCTTGCAGATACCTCTTAGGGTTTTCAATACTTTCCAACGCAGCTACCAAACGAATGCGTGAACCAACGAGAATAGGTTGTCCGAAGCGCATTTTATCCATGCTTCTGTTTTTAATTCAAATCAATTATCTTCATACAAACTTATCAAAAAAATAAAGTATATGTTATTGTAATCAGCTATGAAAAAGAATTTTTGAAAAAAATATCCAAATTATTTTGATATAATAAAATTTGTATTACCTTTTGCAACGGCATCATTGCCAAAGTTATTATAAAAAGAAATCTAATATGAATAAAAAAATTTTCTGGGAGAATAACTTTTTGCTCTTGTTGTTTCTCTAAGTATCGTTACCAGTGGTTTGCTCATCGAATATAGATGAGCCGATATTTAATGCTGAGATGCAAAATTCTTCAGCCTCCAATTCTATTTCTACTACTAATTCTCAGCTAAAGGGGTGTTATTAATCATAAGATTGATTCAATAAATCCTCTTGCCTTAGAGTATGTAGATAATGCTAAAAACACTTTTATATGCAACTGGTGCTTTGGACAATAGGAGTGCAAAACTATCATTGTTGACTAATATTAGTTCTTATGAAAGATTTGATGAATCAGAAGAAACATCTAAAAATAAATCCAATGGCACTAAGATTGCAGTTACAATATACATTGATATGAAATACTTACGACTATTATCTTGGCTACTTTGTTGCACTGTTTTAATGTTTTCATTAGCTTCATGCGAAGAAAAAGAGCCAGATTTAACAAAAGAAAGAAATGGATACTCGTTTGCTGGGTACTTGGAAGCAAATAAATTCCAATATTTCAGAAAATAAGAAACTTATATTTATGTCTAATGGAGACATTATTGGTTATGATTTCGTACCGGGAGGGAAAAAGAGTTTTTTTATACAGAAAAATAATTGCCATTTATTTGTATTTGTAAAGGGTTTGGGTATAAAATTATCTAATTGGACATACGAACATTACTATAAAATATATGGAAATAAGCTAATTTTATGGCATAGTTTGAATTCAAATAGTTCAGATTATCTTATCTATCAGAAAGAAAAAAATAATGGGTTGTTTTAATAAGGCTTTTTCCCATTCATTTAATATTCTACCCAACCAGTTCTAAATAATAAACTGGTTGGGTTGATATACTTAAATAAAAAAATATAATAAGATGTACAAAAAGAAGGTATTTAGGAAGAAGAACGGAAAAAGAAATTGAACAAGATGTAATGAGGGCTATTGCCACTATTATTTCAGAAAAAAAGGCATTTCTTCGGTTACCATCAAGGAAGTTTCAAATCTGTCTAAAACTGATGTTATCGTTTTTGGAACGTAGATTTAAGAATGATGAAGAATTAATAAAAGCATATACTTCTCAATTTGATTATTTTTCTTAACGATAATATTGCTATTAATCCAAACGATTATAAAAAAACGCCGAAGCTTTTTTTATGAACTTAATCGAGAAATTTATAGATGCAATCTATAAAAAAATAAAGACATGCAATCCATTATGGTTTGGGAAATGTATGAAAATAGCAGCCTTACTCGAAAAAAAGTGCGAGAAAAAGAGGTTACCCTTAAGGAATTTTTTTACCGAGTTTCACCAAACAAATTAATAATGAGAAAAATTTCACCAAGAGCTTTATTTGCCGTACTAACAGGGGGCTTTACTATGTACTCTTGAGAGGGAATAGGTCAACTTTTTGTGGATTAGACTTTTAGTACTAAATCAGGGGCGTAAACTTTTAGCAGAAACCATATTTAAAAATTGTTCGGCAATTTATTAATGAATAAGTCTATTTAGTCGTCTTTTAAAAAGGATTTATTTCAATGGTTTTATAGGAAATGTATCTTTATAGTATAAAAACTTGCCTACAAGTTCGACTGTTAAGATCAAACTATTATGATCCTACTCAAACAGCAAACGAAGATTTTCGAAAAATGAGGAAGTGTTATCAGAAAATAGGTGTTATCAGAAAACTTAGTATCTTTGCATACATATAATTATAATATCGTAATCAGTTAATTCAAAGAATTTCTAGATAACAGGCATAGGATATGAAAAGCAGTTATTAAATGCAAAGATAAAAAGAGAGGACTTACACACTTTTTAAACTCTACCTAAATATCTGCAAGAATTATAGTGTAATGGTACAAGAACTTGCAGATATTTGTAGATAATTTACAGTATAAATACTATGAATTAGCGGAATATTAGGCTTTTTAAGAGTGGACTATAATAGTTTTGATTTCATTTTGCTGTCACTTTTAACAATTCGTATAAATATATTATAAATCAAGCAGTTATACGTCAGTATCGAATGACATGAGTGACAGGAATTCTTATTTCTTAATAAATTGCTTTGTCATAGAAAGCAGAGAATTATTAAAAACAAAGCGATAGAATACACGGAGCAACTGTAGGCGTGTGAAGTAGGTTGTTCAACCATAAATGGATACCAATCGGGTAGAGCATTACAGAAGTTTGCAATTTGCTTTTTATAAGTAAACAATAACGTTTCTGTAGATGCCTTTCTATTATCTAATAGATATTAACAGTCTTTCCTCGTTATAACCGAAGGTACACTATTACTCTGTAGCCGATAAATAACAACCAAAACCAATAATCCAGAGCTTTCTTATTTATACCATCTTTTCCTGTCCAAAAAAATCAACAGGATAATGCCAGTCTGAATTATGTCTCTTTTTGGGTGCTATTGATAAATTTGTATATTGGTGAAGCAATCCCTTATGTTCTTTTGTTTCCAATATACTGCAATATCCTAAGGTTTCTAAAAAGTAATTGAAGTTCAAACAAATTGGTTTCAAATTCTTTTATCTTACTAATTAGCGAGGTTATTCCTCGCTTAATAGTTGTATTATAATCTATTTCCTATATGTATCTCAACATCTGCAAAAAAATATTAATATCGTCTTCGTTAGGGCAGAACATTCTCCATAGCATTCGTACTCTTTAGATATTGATAAAATGTGTCTAATGTATAATCTGTTAAGCCTCCAATATTATTAGAATCTTGATTATTAGAATCTGCAAATGCTTCTTTATAATTAGAACATATTACACAAGGCATACGTTTTATTACAAAATGCTGGTCTTCCTCGCTCAGGCATTTAAAGTTTGGTGGTAGAGACTGAGATTGGAAATGATGAAAAAGGAAAACTCTGCATAATTGCAAGAACCGGAAGTCCACTTCTCCATTCTAAGCGGTGGGTACTTAGGCTTGAAAGAAATAAATTTGTATATTTATCTTTATCTGCCATCTGGTATTCTTTAAATATTAATTTAATCAATTCATCATGTTCCATATCATTTTTTTATTTACAATTAATGGTGTTCTTTAAAGTCATCGTAGTTTAATTCGTAAAGAAGTAGACAATTCTCTATGTTTCTTTCCCTATAAATAACTATCAGCATTAGCCAATAGCTTTTTCAATTATAGTATTTTGCTTTGCTTCAGAACCATCTTTTCTTGTCCAAAAATCAACAGGATAATGCCAGTCTGAATTATGTCTCTTTTTGGGTGCTATTGATAAATTTGTATATTGGTGAAGCAAGTAGGTAGAGAATTTACCGAATATTCCCACATAAAAAAATCCTAATTGATGTGAAGATTTGAATGCACATTAAATCAAAAAAACTTAAGTTACCACACTAAATTTCCAATTTCAGTCTAAAAAGTTGCCTTATTGTCTAAAAAGATCTTTTGAAGGCATTCTAAAAAGCAGACAAGCAATATACCCATTCTTCATCTTGCCAAGGAAAGAATAATGCTCCACCTCCTCTTACAGTTTTAGAATCTGACACCGTATCAGAACCTATTTTAAGATTAACAGTGAAATCGTTAGAGCACCACTCTCCAAAAAAAAGACCATATAGACCAAAATCATTGTGGTTTAGTTCTGTCAAAGAGAACAAATCCCAAGACATCCATTTCTCTAATTCTGATTCAGTAGGAAGAGAATTGCCAAAAACAAAATAAAGAGTGCTTTCCACCTCTGCAAGCATATTCCCATTCTTCTTCATTAGGAATCTTTGAACATAAGTCTGCAGCTATACTTTCTGCTACTGAATATTCACAGAAGAACGGACTATAAGCCTCCCCATCTATTGCGATGGATTTACCAAAATTATTATTATAGTTGAGTATATGACTGTTTAAAACTGGTGTAATACTAAGTAAAAATGGACTAAGCTTTTACTTTATGCACAGGTTGCATTTCTTCAATCGAAATATTTGGAGTTTCTGTCAATTTCAAAATCTGTGCATATTCTTCCTCAGAGAACCCCATATTATATTCTCCTCCTGGAATATAAACAAACTCAATACCAGTATCTATATCCTTAAAAATATGGCAAATTTGCATTCTGATAAGGGGCTGACACGTAAGAAAGTTTATTTCAAACTTATCTTCTATATATTTTATTACTTCCCATTGATTTTCAAACATAATATTCAGCTTTTTAGAAATCTATTCTGCTAACGATATACTTATTTTTTTACAAAAGATAAATATTTGTCTTTAATTATTTGATTGTTTTCTGAAATTATATACAAGTAATAATATCTTACGGTGGAACATAGAATCTAAACTTTTAATTATAAAAAAACATAATTACAAGATAAATTTTTTTGTAATTATAAAAAAACAGAAAAATTATAATTATAAAAATTTATTTTTATTTGAATTCGGTATAAGGAAATATAGTTTTAAAAAGTTGTTTGTAAGAGTTATATGCTTTTTCGTGCTTTTATAGTTTAAAATCAATTAATTAGAGGAGTCTAATTTCTCCTATGAGTATTACAAATTTAATATACATGTTCTGTATTTTTAGATGATTCTTTTGCAATTATTTTGTTCCTCAACTCAAAAATACCAAATCAATTTATCGTTACAAGGCGCAACCTATACACATAGAATACTAAGAACTGCAAGATGTTCTATTAAGGTTCATCTTATAGTCTCCGTTTTATTGTTCGAAAACAATATTAGTTTATCCAAAAATATTATTATAAGATTATTAAATAAGTTTTTGGATTGTCGTTTATTTCATCAAGCGCAATCCCTTCTGGAACAAACATAGCTCTATTATGAATCATAAAATTGCCGTTTTTACCATTATAGTTTGCAACGGCATCTGGTAACGCAATCAATTTACTTTGTGCCTTCATTGCAATTTTTCTTGTTCCGTCAGGTAAAGTATAGTACCAATATACTTTCTGTCCTAATTTTTTTAAGAATATTATACACCCTATTCTTCCATACTTTTTCTTCAATATCATTTACATCATACGAATCTGCGATTCTCCCATGCTGTAAACAGTCTTCTACATTTACATCTGGTAAGGAACGTAGAAATTGCATTTGAGCACGACCTAATTGATAAAAAGTGATAGTATCCGTTGCGTATCTTATAGCACTTACTTAGTTCATCTTTACTAATCAGATTAAAGTTGACAATTGAAACAAATTCGCTTTTCAAATTAGCAACATTTTTTTGCTAAACGTTTCTCTATATCCCCTTCGAACGAGGGTTTAACATCTAAAAATATATATTAGAATTAAACGTCCTCAAAGCCTCGCAGAATAATAATTCATCTTTAGAGGTCATAAACAACTGACAATCTCTTGTTTTTCCATTTTATAAGTATACTATTTTATTTTCTTTCCAATATACATTTTTTTGTTATTTATAAAAATTATAAGACATCAACTACAAATAACTTTATTCTTTTCTAAGAAAAGAATTTTGCAGTATCCAAATAGTTTGTCCGTAGAGTAAACCAGCAGGTGCAAAATTATGATATTTTTTTGTAGAACTCGTATTTTGGGGTTTGAAAATTTAGTTTTTGTCTCGGTCTTCTATTTATTTTCTTCTGTATCATTGCAATCTTTTTCTGTGAAATTATCGAGATTAGCCAGCTTTGGTATGTATTGCCTGATTAACTTCTATGCATTTTCAATAGTTCCTTTCTGTTATGAGGCATATCTGCCGGCAAAAAACAATAGCTCCGAAACATTCGAGTACCATAAATAAGAAAAAAAGAGTGGAACCTTTTCAGACTCCACTCTCTTTACTCAATAATTGTAACCTGTTTTAGTATCATTTCTCAACAAAAGTTGAATAGATACCAGCAGATATTAGAATTATATTCTAATTATAGTCTATTAGTTTTGTGCGTTTACCATTACTTTTCGTACGCTACCATCGCTCATTTTAATGATATTCAAGCCACGAACTTTATGTTGTAATCTAACGCCATTGGTATTATAAATACCAACTTCAACTACATTTGTAGCATTTTGTTGAGCATTTGTAACGTTTGTTGGTGTTAAATCGCCTACAATAGAATCGAAAATTCCAGAGCCAAAAACACTATCGGCTTCGTATTTTTGCTTTGCATTGCCCATAACATGAAGTGTAACGCTATTATCGAATGTAGAAAAAGCCTCAGCATCACACTCTGGAACTTCTGTAGCATAAATAGAAATATCGGTGAGTGAAGAGTTATAAACAGCAAAAATATTCTTGCCAATATACTTTAATGTGCTTGGTAAAACTACACTTTCTAACGACGCACATGCACCAAAAGTAGAATTTTCCAATCGTGTTATACCTTCTGGGATAGTAATTTTAGTAAGGTCGGTGTAATAAAAACAGCTACTACCAATACTTTTCAGCGTATAAGGCAGGTCTATACTTGTTATTCCACTAAAGAGGAAAGCGTTATTTCCAATGCTTTCTACACCTGCAAGCACAACAACTTTAGTTAAATTATTCTCTTTTTTCTCCTTAGATGTCATTCCTTCATGTGCATTTTGTCCACCAGTTTGAGCAAAAGCACCATCAGCAATTTGCTTTACTGTAGAAGGAACTGTATAAGTTTTTCCATTTTTTGAAGCTGGATATGTGTAAAGAACAGACTGATTGTTATTAAACAAAACACCATCAACTGCAGAGAATGTGGTATTTTCGGCAGACACATCAATATGGTTTAAGGCATAAGTTTCGCTAAAAACTTCGCTACCAATTTGTTTTAGCGAAGCAGGAATACTAACAGAAGTAACTTTTTTTAGTGGAGAAAAAGCACCATCTCCAATACATTCTATTCCGTTAGGTATTTCAACTGCACCTTCTGCCATATTAAAAACATTGCAGCACTTTATGTTCTTTTTACATTTGCAAAAGCAAGTTATTTTCTACTTTAAAAGTTTTTCATTGTTGGCATCAACTTTTTACATCTGTGTAGTCTTTATTGCCTCCAAAAGCTGCATCTCCAATATTTTTTTACCGAAGCAGGAATAGAAAGAGATTTGCTATGTGTTCCATAAAAAGTATACTTTTCCTATTGTTTCTAAACCATTGTTAAGCACCACAGCACGTAAATTACAGTTTTTAAAAAGCATTGTCGTTTATGGTTTTCAAGGTTTCTGGAAAGTAAATATACATAAAATACGTAAGATTTTGGAAGCAACCTTCAGGAATACTCTCGAACTTTGCTTCGTGAAGATTGGCAGAATGAAGGTCGCGTAACGTACCACCTTTTGCTAATTTAGCCAGAAAAACGAAGGTCTTTATCGTTCATTGGACCAATAACTTTTTATGCCTTGTACATCTTCATCTTCGAAGGTGTCCATAACTTGTGCCTCTAAAGTTCCAGCTTTTGTTAGTTCTATTACTCGCTGATTAAAGTAAGCATCTTCTTTAATTTTGTAATCGTCTTGTGCAAAAACAGTCATCACACTGCACAAAAATAACGAATGTTGTTAGTAAAAATTTTTCTTCATAATCTATTATTTTTAAAATTGATTGTCTAAAAAAACAACTGTTATCAGAGAGTTACCCCCATAGACAGTTCTATATTATTCCAATTCTGGTTGTTATTATACCATCGGTGTCCAGTTTGTAATTGCACAAAAACAGACGAAAGCACCTTAATTAGTCGAATATCGTAGCGCAATTGTATCTCCAAATCCCAATAATTTGCTTGCTGCATAGCTGCATTATTACGGAACATTTCTACAGGTTTATCAAAAAAACTTCTGGTTCGTTGAATACAAAATGATGATGAGTAGCCTTACCAAAATGCGACGAAACACTTGCAGCCAACAAACTTTTAGAAAACATTTGCGAAATTTTCAGCTGTAAAGAAGGTACAATAAATGCTGTTTTCAGTTGTCTCACAGGCATTAAATATTGTGTATTTTGTACATCGTAAGCCACGTTTGGTTGTAAAACAAACCATGTTGCAGGCGAAAATTGATGCAAAGTTGCAAATGATAATTGTACAATTTGCTGCTGAAAAAGAAAAGGTTTAGAGCTTGCTATCTGCTTATAATTGGTTAATCCACTATCATAAAAGCGTTCTTGTCCTTCTCGTTTTACTATTTCAGCATTCAGCATTAACTTATAAGTCCATAGTTTTTGCTGTTTAATCCACGAAATATCTCCTCGCCACTTTGTTTGAAATATATCGCAAATAGGAATATCTCGTTCCGAAGCGAGGCGTTTTTGTATATTTTCGTGCGACATATCGGCAGAAGCCTGCAATCCGTTCCCACTTTTTGTGTGCGTAGAAATTCCAATTAGATAATTGTTTCCTTCATACTTTACAGCATTTTGTAACCCTTTAAAGCGAAAATATTGCATACCAAGTCCTGTAAGATGATAAAGTACACGATTACCTTGAGGATTCATAAAAATAACATTACTTTGCTGCGTATATCTTCCAACATCTACATACATTGCAACAACTCTCTGTGGCAAAACATCGTATCCCAATCCTAAACGTAATTGAACATCGAGCGAAGTATTCTTTGGACGTGGGTCGCGGTTACGATATTCTATTGTAGATTGATAGCTTAACTCTGCACCCAATGTAAGTTTATTTTGTTTATGTGCATATCCTCCTCTAAAACGATAGTATTCACGTAGCATAGATACGGTGGTAGTATCGGCAGTTACGTATGGAAACACACGTTTATAATCGCTATTTAAGTTCCATGATACCCCCAATCGTTTGCCATTTTCATAGTACGCTTCGCCCCAAGCAATTGAGTTTTTACCAACTTTTATGTGCGATTGTGCTTTAAAAAACATCTGTTCTACGCCTGTTCCCAATTGTGCATCAATTGGAAGAGATGCTTCGCTATGTTGATAGCCAGTTTGTACTTGTGAAAAATTAGAATTATACTCGTTCAAAGTAGATATAACATTAAACGGAGTTAAGCGTTTGAAATACTGCAAATATATTTCTGTTTCTCTCACAGAATTTAGCGACTCCGAAATAGAAGTGGCAGAAATATTATTCTGCGCACTTCCAAAAATTGGCAGACAACTAACGCCTGCAATAATAATGCTATTATATAGCTTACTTAAAAACATACCACGGATCTGCCTTTACCGTTTCAAAATCGCGTTGTGAATCGTTCGTATCAATTAGTTTATGTGCTTTCGAATCATATTTTCTTCGTACTGCTTTACCATAACGTTGCTTATCGTGGTCTACTTTTGAGAACCATGCATAGCCATTATCTAATGTAGAACTTATAACATTCCACTTCTTTTGGTCTTTTATTGCTAATACAACAGCATCGGTTATCCATGTATTTGGTACTTTTACTGAGTGGAATTTCATATCTTTAACTGTTGTTCCATACGTAAACTTATACGAATAATCGTACTGATAAGATTCGTCGGTTGTAAAAAGTTTGATTGTCTACACCTAAAAAAACCTATTATATATGAATAGAAACCTCGATCGTGTGGTCCCCATATTGTACGAGAATAAGTATATAGACGTTCCATATTTGGAACTTCTGGATTATCTATATCGGTAACTTTTGGATTGGTAGACTCATCGTACCATTCAAAATTAGCTTTTGAAAGATCGAAAGAATTAGGATTACGTTCGGGAGTTTTATGATTAATTGCATTATCACAAATAATGAGAGAAGCACCTGGTTGAACAGGATATTTATGATCTTTACCATGCATACCTGGTACTTTAGTTAAATATTGTACAGGTGTCTCTTTATCTAAAATATATGGTTTATAATCTTGATGAATCATTTGTTGAAATGCACTTTCACCAATAAACAATCCATCGGCATAGAGTACTTCGTCTGAATTATTAGTTATTCTGAAGTATTGATCTCCCGTATAAGGGTCTCCACTATCACGTATAGTGCGAGCTGCAAATATTTCTGCAATTACAAAACCATTGCCCATATTAGGGAAAAACATATCAATTCCTACAACGGGAAGTTCTGTTCCGTCACCTTGCACTAATGTTTGATTCATAAGATTTCCACGAACAATGCTTCGAGTTTTTAGTTTGTTACTATAACAAGCTTTTGCTTCAAGGTCTATATTGTATAAACCTTCTGCCACTCTAATAGTATCTAAAGCTATTGTTTGTGCTGCTTCGGTACCATTATTGGGTACTTTTATTTCTGAAACAACAAACAATGTGTCTCTACCTGTTGATACATTGTGTAATTTTACTGTAATGTTCGAAAGCGAATCTACATCGTTAAACGATGAAGATAAATTTGCATTCAATGCTATTCGAGCATATTTAATGGCTGATTTTCCTCCATTTGGAACATCGTCATTGACACAACTACCAAAAAGAAGCAATGTTAAAGCGACTGTAAAAATAATTTAATTGATGTCTTCATTTTTTTGTTTCTTATTAATTGTTTTCTATATCTTTAATCCTACTTCCATACCAAAATAGGGAGAGAATGTGCGCCTAACTATAAAGCCATTCACGCTATAATCGGGAGCAATATAAAACACTCTATCGGCAAAAAACGAAAGAGATAGATGTTTTCCAAATTGCTTTGTGGCTTTAAAATTTAAAAGCATATAACTTCGTTCCCTACTACTCATATCTTGTCCAGCTGTACCACTCAATACAAGCCACCGTAAATAAGAATTATTTTTATCGGCTTCGGTATATGGATGCACTGTTCCCGTAATATCCATATATCCCATAGGAACACTTGATGTAGCTGGACGTTTAGTGCTGCTCATCCAAAAGCATTCGGCTGTTGCCGATAAAATTAAACCTAACTTATCTACATAAGAATCGAAAATAAAGTTGGAAGTAAATATTTGTTTATCATATTTGTCGGTGTTCATATAATATCCAGCATACTTGTCGGCAATAGCAATTCCACCAACAACTACATTTGGAGCTGAACTAAACAAAGGTATACTATTCTCGTAAATAGTTCGGAACCACGCACCGTTTACTGTTATTCTGGTTTGAATTAAGGGAATTCGTGGAGAGGAATATTGAAACTCTATACCTTGTTTCTTTATTCGCGACCCATTTTCTGTTATTCCATAACCATCTAATATAGTATCGGTTACTACGGGTAATGTACTTAGAGAGGGTGGTCCTGTTAATGTAGATGGATTAATACCTGAAGTATCGTATTTTTTATAAACAAATGGACGCATTCGTGCTGTGCTTCGGAAACCATCTTTCATATCTTCCTGGAAATAGGTTATACTGAAATGATGTGCACCTTTATCTAAGCCCAAACGTATTTCCCATTTTTTATTACGTGCTGGTTGAAGATTAGGGATTTACCGGACTAAGTTTGTAGGTACGTATATGAATGCGTTTATATTCTGAACGAGCATCCCAATAGTTCATTTCTGTAATATCTTTATATACATAATCGGGATACAAATCGAGTATTGTTGGCATCTTTGTCATCATACCAAATCCACCAGAAACAAAGAATTTAAAGCCAGAAACTTGTGGAAAATCCCATTGAACATTAATGCGTGTATCGGCAAACAACTTTCTATGTATAGCATAATTTGCTGGAATATTGAGCATTTGTGTTGTGCGCAATCCCGCCATTGCTGTTAGTTGATGTTTTCCTAATGACAATGTAGCATTATCTTCCACATAAAACGAAAGAATATTTGTTGCTGGAATTTCTTTATATGAACGTGGTCTACGAGCTGTTGAAGCATGTAGCGGACGTGTAATATCAAATATCTGTCCACGACCGTAGTTTTTGTTCAACATAAATTCACCTCCAGCTGTAATACGATGATTTATAAGTGCTGTTTGTGCTGTCCATTCGGTTTCGCCCCTAAAAGTAGTATAAAATGGAATTCCTTCTACTCGATAGTTGCTTATATATTGGAAAGGAAGAAATAACCCATCGTATTCTCCACTTTCATAAGCTAATGGAACTACATAATCGCGCTGCAAAGCAACAGCTTCTGTCTGATGTATTTTGTCGAAAGCTACACTCGCTGTATAAGCAAAAGAGGCTCTTTGCAAGCCAAGTGGCAACAGTCTTCTATATACAATTCTATTATTCATACCTATTTTTAGGTACGATGAACGGTAACGGTCTTCTTTATGTATCTGTATTTCGGGGTCAGTTTTTACATTGTCTACATTTAAAGCATAGTCTGTTGCTCCATTCCATTCTAATATGTTGTGTTCTCCTAATTTCCATTTTCGTTGTATACGGGCAGAGAAAGTTAGTCGCTTATAAGTTTCAAATTGGTTTCGTGGCTCTTTTTTGGCATCTAACAAGCCTCCATCTACATTAAATTCCATTTTTCTGCCAACAAAAAGCCTTTACCTGCTGATATTAATTTACCATATTCATCGGCTTTCAACCGAATTTGCAGAGGTGTTTGACTACGCTTTCGTGTAATATTTATTAGTCCACTTGTTAATTCTCCATACTTAACCGATGGAATACCACGTACCACTTCAACTCGTTCTATATTGTCGGTAGGTATTTCGCGCATATCAACGCCATAACTTATATGATTTCTACTATTATCGGCATCTCCTTGAAAAGCTCCTGCTATATATTGCATATTAGCATCTGTACCTATGGGTTGTCCATCTACTATAAATTTGGTTCCTAATGAAGAAGTTGCATATTGTGAGCTTGGCGAACCTGCTTCACGCAATGTAATTACATTAGCACTGCCTAAAGATGGTATTTTTGTCATTCCGCCAGGCAACAATGCTAATAAATCGGTAAATGAAGATGGCTGTAAATGCTCCATTGCTGTTTGTCCAATAATGGTTGTACTTGTTATTCCTTTCTTTTCCGAAGCTGTAACCACCACTTCTTTCATTGCACTATTGCCTGTATACATACGTATATATAAAGGTTTTACAAGAGGAACTTGTATAATGGTATCTACTTCCTGAAAACCTATGGCAGAAATGCGAAAACGCGCACTACCCTTTAAGGAACATTGAACACTAAAATTGCCTGAATCGCCTGAAATAGTTCCCCCCACTAATTTATTTTGCTGAAACAAACGTACAGTGGCACCCACTACAGCTGTTGCATCATCGCCATTTGTAATAGAACCACGCAAAATATATGTAGACATTTTTGGGGTTTGCTGTGCCTTTATAGACATTGCTGTAAGCAGAAGCAGGCCTATAATATATAAAAATTTAGTCATCCTCTTTTATTTGCGAGGCAAAAGTAATAAGAATATACATTTTCCGCAATACCTAAAAAAATAATGATTTAGTATAGTTGTTATAAATATACCATCAATTTATAACTATCGTATCTATAAAAGAACTTTTATGCCATAACTTTTTACTACGAATGTTATATGACGAGCTATAAACTCTATAACTATTAAAAACTTGCTTGAATTAGTTATGGTCTACCTTCTTATGGCAAAAATTTGGAAATAAAAAAGAAGGTGTTGCCATTAAAACTAAATTGGTCATTAAACACAATATGTATAGTTCTTATTACTATGGTATTGTTTCCCTAACATCTTTTATTTTTCTTATCGACATCTTGTTTGTCTCTGTAACTTGATGTAGTCCGCTACGCCCTGTGTAGTAAAGACAGACTATCTACTTGATAATAAAAACAAAAATATATTTAAGCTTTAACGACTGATTTGGATAAAAACAATTGCCCTAATTTTTATTATAAAAATTTTTATTTTTAATTAGAAATTCAGAATTTTTATCATTAAAAAATCTTTTTTTATAATTAAGTTTTTGGTAGCTTCCATTAACATAAACTTTGGGCTAGTTTGCTTTTTAATATCATACCTGGCAACCCACATAGTTTTCAAGGTCCTTAACTAATAGGAATTTCTTCTGTATACCAAATGTTCATTACGCTTTAATTCAATCACCCCATTTAGAATCTTCTACCACACTCTATAAGCATTACATCACCACATAAAGTTTTGAATAAATTTGTTTTTTTCATGTCATATCTGTCACATCTTATACACGCATAACACTCTTATAATTAATAAGATACGGCAAATGTTAAATATGACAGCAACGTACATTTAAACTTAAATGGTATCACTTATTGATAAAAGACGAACATTATACCATATCCGAAGCTATTGATATGTTTTATAAGTGTTAGATTCAGTAGTCAAAAATGAGTTTGTATATAAAAAGAATGAGTATCAAAAAGAGATTAAATTTTTAAATGTCAAATTGTCTCAATCTTGATACCCATCTTACAATTTACTAGTTTCTTTGATTAATCTTAAAAAAACTACATCCAATCCCAATAATAATCAGAAGCACATCCACCTATACCAGCAGTAATACCAGCAGCCTTCAAAGCTTTTTCTAAATCGGGATAACTAGGACTATTTTTGCTGTGTTTGTACTTGTATAGTAAAACCTTCTGCAAGTCCAGCACTAGCGTTAATAGTCCTCTTTAAGCGTACGGTCCAAATTCTCATAACCTGTTTACTTAAATATTTTTTTACCTACCTCCTATCGAGGCGAATCAGTTTTCTCTATGCTTACATCCTTTTTAGCGATTCCGCGTTCTCTACAACCATTATATCATAAAAGATAATAGTTTCATCATTAATCTAACTTATGCCAAACAATGGCAGTATCAGGTTCATTAATTCCTACATCAGAACGAAAAATAACGACCAATAAAATCTCCATTCCCACTAATTAGTTCTATTTCATCTACAGTGGCAAAATTTTTATTTGATGAATGGATAATTTTGCCACCATTAAGTAGAAGGAAATCACCATCTTGCAATGTCTCAGAATCTAGTAATTCAAGTACCATTTTAGATTTTTGAATCTCAATTTGATGGATTTAATATTTTTCTAAATTATATTCCATATATTTGTTTTTAGATTTGTTTGCAAAAAAATACACTAGCAAAATTTTTACTTGTATATTTAAAAATACGCATACAACTTATATATAAAAAAGGAATTTTTATGAGAAAGACAACAGGAGAGAACTACATAATAAAGAACTTGGCTTATATGACAAAAAGTATGCTTATTTTAGAATCGTTTTTCTCTTCGTATTCCACGTAGTCGTAGTGGTAATTTCTATCCTTTTCTTTTAGGCTTAATCCGTAGTGAAAGTGAAGAACGTGCAAAAGTTGTTCAATCTTCTTTACACCAAAGGTCTTACCACTGAGCAAATAGGCGAGATTTCTGAAAACTATTTATGGTCGCACTTATAGTAAACAGCAAGTTTCTTATTTAAGTAACAGTTGTCGTGAAGACGTTGATAAATGGCTCAAACGATCGCTATCTTCTCATTATTTGGCAGTTTATATTGATGCTACTTTCATTGCCACGCGCAGGGATAAACAAGTTTCAAAGGAGGCTTATTATACTATTTTAGGAGTATTAGAAGATGGGAGCCGAGAGGTATTAAGTGTTGTCAATCACCCCCATTTAGAATCTTCTACCACACTCTATAAGCATTACATCACCACATAAAGTTTTTGAATAAATTTATTTTTCATGTCATATCTGTCACATCTTATGCAAGCATAACACTCTCATCATTAACAAGATACGGTAAATGTTAAATATGACAGCAACATATATTTAAACTTAATATGGTATCACTTATTGATAAATACTACGGTTGTAAAACTTTGAAAAATACTAAAAAAATAATATGATACGATGCTATCCCTGTCATTCTATTATAACAAAGAAGAATGGTGTTTGTCATAGTATCCAACTCTATAAATGTATAGCTTGCGGCTGTCAGTTTCGAGGTAGAAAATATTTATTAACTGATGAATTCTGGCGCACTTATTACGGCGAGAATTAGACAATACGTGAGTTTTCAGCCTACCAAATGTTCATTACACCTATAATAATGGACTTAGCAACCGAATAACCGATTCCCAAAGTCTATAAAGGAAACTTTTTTGGTTTATCTCCTTTATATCTTCCAACAGCACACATTCAGTTTCATCGGTTAAGAATATATTTTTTATGCGTTGTGCCATTTCTTCGTCGTAAAAAAAGGCATTAGCTTCAAAATTGTTTTCAAAGCTACGGAAATCTATATTTGCCGACCCCACAGAAGAAACGTTATCATCGGCAACCAACAATTTTGCTATGATTAAATCCGTTTTTATAACACAGCACTTTTACACCAGCTTTTTACAGCCTGAGCAAGATAAGAACTTGATGCCATTTGAATTAATTTAGAATCGGTTTTTAACGAAACCATTAATCTAACATCTACACCTGAGAGAGCTGCCGTTCGCATTGCAAAAAATATAGGTTCAGTGGGCAAAAAGTAAGGTGTTTCCATATAAACATATTGCTTTGCACTTAGCAAAATTTTTATATATCCTTGTTCTAATTCTTCCCAAACACTGGTAGGACTACTTGTAACTATTTGTATTAAGCAATTATTAGGTTGCGTTATTTTTTTATTTCTGGATAATATTTCCTATCGGTTATAAGAGTTCTATCTGCATAAAACCAATCAATAAGAAAGGCACGTTGCAAACCATAAACAGCTGGTCCGTTTATTTTTATATGTGTATCGCGCCATTTTACATTTTTATTTCCTTTTTATGTAACGTTGCGCAAAAATTCATTCCCCCTATAAATCCAACTTTTCCATCTATAACTATAATTTTACGATGATTTCTATAGTTCACTTTCCCTGTAAAAAGCTGGAAAAACGCACTGGCATAAAGGGGTGAACCTCTATACCTTCTTCGCGCATTTGTTCAAAAAAACTTATTTTTTTGTTTTCCACGAGCCTACATCATCGAATAAAAAATCTAATTTCAATACCTTTGCGAGCCTTATCTATAAGAGTGTCGCGTAGCAATCTGCCTAAAGGGTCGTCGTCTATAATGTAAGAAACAATGTGTATGTGGTGTTTTGCTTTACTTATTGTTGCAAAAAGAGCAGGGAAGAAATCATATCCCGAAACATAAACTTCGGCAGTGTTGTTTTTAAATGGTAATGCCAAATTTTGATTCATAAAAAGCTGAATCAATCTTTGATAATCGGTAGAAAGTTCCAATTGTTTTTGTTCGGCAAATTCAATCATAGATCGTTTTGTAAGTTGATCTAAGCTTTTTTGCCATATATTACGATTTTTTCGAGTACGACGTCCAAAAAAGAAATAAAGAATAATTCCTACTAAGGGTAAAAACGATAAAACTAATACCCATGCTATAGTTTTTGCAGGCTGACGATGCTCCATTAATACCGTTATCATAGCTAATATAGCAATTACGGTATAGGCAACAAGAACTATCCAGTGTATATAAATCATAGCAGATATTTGTTTTCTTACAGCTTATTCAATATTTCTCTCTCATACCACAATATCGTTTCCTAATTTCCGTGCAAGCACATTACGCATTTCTTGTAGTTTTTTAATCTCACCCATAATTTCCATTACTTTATTCAAATCGCTTTCGGTAGATAAACTTGCTTGCAATTCTTTTAAATGTTGCTCCACATAATCCATACGATAGTCGAGAATTAAATGCATTACACGGTCGCGAAGGTCAATTTCTCGCTCTTTCATTTGCATACTTTCCGATAGTTGAAACCTATCTACGCTTAATTTTACAGCTAATGTAGAAATAAGAATATCGGGGTGATGTGTGAAATATTCTTCTGCTTTAAAATTTTCGTCTTCACTATGCTCCAAAGCCTCATTTAGAATTTGAACGGATAACGGGTTCTTAAACGACAAGTTATCTAATCCAAGATCGTATGCTATATATTGAGCCACGTTAAGATTAATTTTCTCTCCCGTTTCTTCGTTTAAAACATCTCTAATAATAAGTTTTTCGCCATCGCGCACAATGGTTTGAATCAACATTGTTTCTACTTTAGAAGCCTGCTGAATAGGTGTAGCCGGACTTAAAACTTGCTGATTGTTTTCCTGTTTTTCTATTTCGCGTTGCTGTTCTTTGCGTTGTTGTTCTTTATCGTTATAAATAAACCTATTCATTTGTGCAATAAGCGTATTTTCTTTCATACTTGTTCGGTGTGCACATTCACGCAAATAAGTGTCGCGCAAAATAGGATCTTTTATTACGGCAATACTTTGTACTATTGAATTTATTGCTTCCGACCGTCTTACTGGATCTGTTACACCATTCAACAATACGTTTATTTTAAAAACAATAAAGTCTGTTTGTTTTTCTATATATTCTCTGAAGGCATCTGCTGTTAAATTACGTGCCAATTCATCTGGATCTTTGCCATCTGGAAGTAATAAAACTTTTACATTCATACCTTCTGCAAGCAACATATCAGTTCCACGCATTGCAGCGTGTTGGCCAGCTTCGTCGCCATCATATAATAAAACTATATTTGAAGTAAATCGTCGGAGCAATTTTATTTGATAAACCGAGAGAGCTGTTCCGCTATTTGCCTACAACATTTTCTATTCCACACTGATGCATTGATACAACATCGGTGTAACCTTCCACCATATATACAAGATCGAACTTAGCAATTGCTTTTTTTGCCTGATAAATTCCATAAAGAGCATGGTCTTTCTGATAAATTTCACTACCGGGCGAATTTACATACTTCTGATTTACTCCTTTTGTACGTGAATCGAGCAATCTACCGCCAAAAGCTATTACTTTTCCGCTTACATTCAGCCAAGGAAATATTACACGTCCGTTAAATCTGTCTATAAGTTCGCCATTATCGCGTTCGTAACATAGACCTGTTTTTACAAGAAATTCTTTTTATATCCAGCATCTAATGCGGCATTGGCAAATTCTTGCATTCCGGTTAAACAAAAGCCTAACTGAAATTTCTCTATAATGTCGTCTCTAAAACCACGACTTCGAAAGTATTGCAAGCCAATTGTCTTACCATCTATATTATTTATAAGCAGGTTATGAAAGTATTTTGCAGCCCACTCGTTTACAAGAAACATAGATTCACGTTCGTTTTCTAATTGTTTCTCTTCTGTAGTTAGTTCACGTTCTTGCACTTCTATTCCATATTTCTTTGCCAAAACTTTCAATGCTTCGGGATAAGTCATTTGGTCGTGCTTCATAATAAAATTAACTACATTTCCAGCTTCGCTACAAGAAAAACATTTATAGACTCCTTTTTGCTGGACTTACCGAGAAAGATGGTGTACGATCGTCGTGAAAAAGGGCACAAACCTTTATAACTTGTACCTGCTTTTCGCAACGTTACATATTCAGAAATTACATCTACTATGTTTGCTGCATCTAAAATTCTATCTACAGTTGGTCTATCTATCATAAGTTATTTCAAGTGTTGAAGTTGCTACAAAGGTACAATAACAAAAATAGGTATACCAAATTTGACGGTGCAGAAAAACAATATTTTTACAAACTATTTAAATTCAATTGGTTTATTAGGCTGTAATGCTATTAAAATGTGCCGAACATTTAATTAACGTGAGTTCGACGAATTATAAGTGTCTATAAATTTGGTGATTAGCGAAATTTGTTGTAACTTTAAAGAATTAATATACAAACAGTTACAAGCAAAAACCTCTATGATTACCGAGGACAAAGTTACTGAAAATATTTTTGTGTGGCAGATGACTTCTGCAAGTTTTTGATGCAATGATAGCAAAATATACGCTAAAAACCTACCAGAAAGAGAATATATCATCGAAGTTCTACAATGTCAAAGGCAGAAGTTATGCTGATAATGATTCTATTCCACGATTCTGGTTATCGCTACTTTAAACATTTCTATCTTGAAAAAGTATGCAAGCAGCTTCGCCATCTGTTTCCAAAAGTTGTTTCTTATAACCGTATAGTAGAATTGGAAAGAGATGTTGTTATACCCTTAACCTTGTTTATCAAGAAGGTCTGTAGTAATAGATTCACTAGTGTATTAATGAAATACTCTTTTTGAAGTGCTAATTTCTGTAACATCTCCAAAAGTCTTGTTTATTAATTAATTATTTGATTTTTTACCGAAGGGTATCTTTTTATTTTTTTCCTTATAAATACAAAAATGAGATAACGACAAAGAATAGCACATAGGCTATGTTTACGTATTCGCCTTTCGAAAAGTTTATTATCCCGCTATAAAAACAATAGTTTAACCTCCACACTGCACCATAGGGTATAAGGTAGATATAATCTTTATTTTTGAGCAATAATACCAAAAATCGTCATGAGGCTAGCAAACCCAATAGGTAAAACAAAAACTCTTAAAAATTAAACTAAGATAATATTGTATAAATGAAACAGCAGAAAGTGCTATAAACAAATATGAGAAATAAGAAGCTATTAGGTTATTAACATTATAACTGGAGAATTCATATCCGGTAATAACTTATCCAGAGCAAAACCAGACAGGAGGAAAGCAAGATAACCTATGAGGAAAGAAATAAAAGTTAATCTCTAAAAAGGGAAGACTATTTTTGCTCGAATAAATTGTCAGCTTGCTAATTGGTCTTGTAAAAAGAAGTCTAAATCCATAATTCTTATATTCTACATCGCATAAAGAATAACTCAAAATGGCTGCAAGAATTGGATAAAAGCAGAGCGTAGGAGTCGAAGATGTATCTACCCAATACCCATACCCAAGGATTATAATCAAAAGTTATTGTTGGATTATTGACAGCATCAGCATGTTTATGCAAAAACATATATATCGACGCATAAAGTCATGAACAAAGGAAATAACAAGAAGAGCCAAATGGCAATATTAAATCTTAATTTATAGTGTTCACTTTTAAGAATAGTAAAGAACGATATAGGTTTCATAAGTCGGTTTTTATTAGATGAAGGAATACAGACTCCAAATTTTCTTGGTATGTATCTGCAAATAAAATTTGAATGTGGTTTTGTTGCATTAATTTTTTAAAACTGTCAAAGGAACCATCTTGCTCTATTTCTATAATAAGCGTTCCATCAGAGATCCTTTTTGTGGGAATCAAGTGTTCTTTACATATCTTCATGCATCGTTCCGGTTGGTCCGTATGTATTAAATAAGATTGCTTTTTCTGATTGAGTAGACTATTAATTTCTCCTTGAAACAATAATCTTTTATTATTTAATATTCCGATGTGTGTGCATATTTTCTCCATTTCAGCTAAGATATGTCCTGAAATGAAAATAGTTTTTCCTTCACTTTTAAGTTTGATCATTAACTCTCTCATTTCAAAAACACCTTGAGGATCTAGTCCATTGAGTGGTTCGTCAAGAATGAGTAATTTAGGATTATGAAACATTGCCATCGCAATTCCCAAGCGTTGTTTCATTCCTGTAGAATATTTTCTAACTTTTTTGTCTTTATCTTTAGTCAAATTCACAAGCTCTAGAACCTCTTGTATGCGTTTTTGTCCACAATGATATAGTATATCCAAATAGTTTAGATTCTCATAGGCACTCAAATCTGCATAGAAGAATGGATGTTCAATCAAGCATCCTATATTTTGAAGGATATGCAATCTGTTGGAATGAAATTCTTTTTTATTGAAAAATACCGTATTTATTTTAGTTTGCTCCAATCCTAAAAGTATCTTTATCGTAGTTGATTTACCCTCTCCATTCTTGCCTAAGTATCCATAAATGGAACCTTCTGAATCTTTCAAGTTAATGTCTTCTAATACAGAATGATTTCTGTAGTTAAAAAGTGAGATGGTTAGTTTTCAAGTATATTCATAATCAACACTTTCTTTTAAAAATTATTCGTATTTAAATGATTTGAATATAATCCTGTAGCTCTTCTTTAGAACTATTTGATATTCTATATAATTCATTGGAAGATATCTGATGAAATATTTTTGATCGGAAAGAACTATTTTCTTTTCTCGGATGACATAAATGGAATAAAGGAGTATCAACCATATATATATTAACGTGAGTTCGACGAATTATAAGTGTCTATAAATTTGGTGATTAGCGAAATTCGTTGTAACTTTAAAGAAATAATATACAAACAGTTATAAACAAAAATCGCTGTGATCACCGGGGACAAAGTTACTGAAATATTTTATATGGCAGACGACTTCTGCAAGTTTTTTGATGCAATGACAGCAAAATATACACTAAAACCTACAGGAAAAAGGAAATATCATAGAAATTCTACAATGTCAAAGGCAGAAGTTATGCTGATAATAATCCTTTTCCACGATTCTGGTTATCGTTGCTTTATTGAAACGGTGAATGATGAACTTAAGAACATTTCGCAGGTGGAACACTCCATACATAGATACTTTGACCGCTTCATCATCAACTTATTATAGGCAATTACCACCTATTTCCAAAGAAGCGTCCATCAATGCACAAAGCATCATTTACACTCCCCTTACATCGTTCTGAATCCGTCGAACTCACGTTATTTACTATATGTTGAGTCTTGCGGCGAACCAATTGTTATATTCATATGGTTGCTGATTTTCTCAGCGTTAATGTGTTGTCTGTATTCATTTGGGGTTAGATGTATCTCTCTTAAGAATTGTTCGTAAAACAGTGTTGGTGTATTGTATCCCGAGTTAAAAGCCACTTCATTGACCGTAAGGTTCGAATGAGTTAGTAATTTACAAGCATATTCAATGCGTATATTGGCAAGTACTTGGAAATATACTCTTGTTGGTACATTTCTTAAAATATCGGCAAAGTGACGTCGGATTCTGACTAACAAAGTCAGCAAGTTCCGTGAGAACAATCTTCTTCTGGAAGTTATTATATAAATAGGTGAATACCTTGTCAATGGCAGTATCGGTATTAGGAGCTTTGTAATGGCTGAATGCTATTGGTGATAATAGCTTTGTTTGTGAACAGTTATATAATCTTTCGAGAATCTCATACAAAGCAATCAGACGCCTTGTATAGGACTGTGAATCGAACAAAGATAACCTTGAGAGGAGGTCCCTCATATAATCCTTCATCATAGAAACGTATGCCATCACTGGGCTTTTCGATAGCAAATCAGCAATATGTTCATAGTCTGGGTAGGTTAAGAATATCGGGTGGAAACATGTCTGGACTGAACTGTATTGTTTCACTTGTACTATGTTCCATAGCTTCTGTTTCTTGGCTATTTCCCATTCTACTTTTGCATAAATGCAGATGGGGAATATTACTTCCGATAAGTGCAACGTCGCCCCTTTTTGTAGTCAGCAACCCCTCTCCAACAAATTCAGTCCCACTTCCGCTGGTAAACGAGGATGAGTTCATATTCGGAATGTCTATGAAATGGTAGATTAAACTCAGTGTATGTAATGTGACTGCACATGGTTTTGCACATTATGTACTATCTTTCTATCAAGTATTACCATCTTTTTCTGCAAATGTAAATATAGTCTATAATAACGCAAAAATAGTTATGTTATTATTAAAAAGTAGTAACTTTGCATTTTCAAGATAACTATAGTCAAAAAGCGGATTTTTAAAACATAACAATTAATTTTTAATTCAAAAAGATTCTCTATGAAAGAAAAACAACTTCATTACACCAATGCTTTTCCTTGCTTTCATGTTCTTTACTTGTGGCTTTGCATTGGGGAATCAATTCCTTATTAGTACCGAGATTGAAGGTTTCGCTAAGCGTTTCGTCCACAGAAGCCTATATGCTTATAGGTGCTACGTTCTTACCATTCCTTATCTTTGGTTATCCAGCAGGCTTATTGATAAGTAAAATTGGATATAAGCGTACGATGGCTGCAGCTTTTGCCATGTTTGCTATAGCCTTCGAGTGTTTATTCTCTCTGCAGCTGAAAGGAGTTTCATTATCTTTTTATTGGCATCTTTCCTTTGTGGAACAGCTAATACGTTCCCTACAATCTGCTATAAATCCTTATGTAACAATCCTTGGACCAACGGAGAGTGCAGCAAAAGAATCTCTATTATGGGCATGATAAACAAGTTAGCATGGCCTGTATCACTCTTTGTTTATTGCTCTTTTGCAAGTAATAGTGGAGGTGTTGGCTTGGAAGATCTTGACAAACCGTTCTTGGTTATAATCTGCTTATTTGTAATCTTAGGTGTCGTAGCACTTATATCACCATTGCCAGAGGTGAAAGCTGCTGAGAAGATGACGCTGATGCAGATTCAGCAGTATCCGACTACGCAAAGCAGTAAGCATTCTGTCTTCCGGTTCCACATCTTGTTCTTGGAGCAATTGCCATATTCTTTTATGTTGGTTCAGAGACCATCGTCTTGGGTACACTTATAGATTATGCAAGTGAATTAGGTCTTCCTCATCCTCATACGTACTCATGGATTACCCCAATCAGCATCAGTATAGGATATATCGCAGGTATTATTCTTATTCCTAAGTATCTTTCACAGACGAAAGCCTTACAGATCTGTTCCTTCGTTGCACTGTTTGGAACGCTACTTGTATTTTGTTACTCCCGGGTGTTTATAGTATTTATGCTGTAGGTATTATGGCATTAGGGCTGCTCATTGATGTGGCCAGCATTCTGGCCTTTGGCTCTATGTGGACTTGGGTAAATATACCAAGGAAGGCTCATCACTAATGACAATGGGACTTATCGGTGGTGCTGTTATCACTGTGTTGTTCGGACTTATTAAGGATGTTAGCAACATTCAATATGCGTATGGGATCTGTTTTGTCAGCTTCTCTTATATCCTTTTCTATGCATTCAAGGGCTATAAGTTGAGATAAAAACTTCTTCTTCTATAGCATAAGGATATCGGTAATCTATTTGAGAAGTGATATAAGTTGAATTGAAAACTTCTCCTTCTACAGCTCGTGAAGCTCTTTGTCCTTTTTAAAGGAGGACATAGAGCGTGCGAGCTGAATCTATTAAGTAGGCTCTCAGCTTACTGTATATCCATAATGGTCCATATTATTGGTCATGGTTCTGTCGCTGAAACACAATTAATTCTTTGTAAACTGTCGTTGGAACGTTAAAAAATCACCGACTGAAAGGCACATTTTTGATTGCCAATCCCGCCGTTTCTTTCGTCTTCTTCACGTCCGTTTCTCAGTCTGTTCACCCACCTTTTGAATCGGTAAAGCCGCTACCCTGATGACAAAGCACACTGACCTTACTTTGAAAAACACAACGGAACGAACAGTAACAAAAATCCTTACACTTCTCACTTCGCTATCTTTCACTTTCCCTACCATATTCCTTCTTTATCTCCTTTGTAACCTTCAAGATATCAATAGGTTACAAACGGGCTTGTAAAAGGTGCCCTTTTTACATTGCAAAACATGCCCTTTTACACATCAAAAGATCGTAGATTAAAAAGCAGATGGGAATAATCTTTACATCTGAACAGTTCTTCCCTCCCTCCGTTCTGCTCTAATGCGAGGAGAGAAAGCGCAGAGATTCCCTAAAAAACAGCTGTTATGAGCGTGTAAATCTTTATATTAAGATTAATGTTCTCACTACTGATGGTATCCGCGTAAAGCCTCTTATAGATCGCAGTCTCTCTTGTTTTTGCTTTTATGTTACCGTGATCTCGACGAATTATAAGTGTCTATGGATTTGGTGATTGGTGAAATTCGTTGTGGCATTAAGGAGCTAATATACAAACAGTTATAAATAAAAACCGTAATGATCACCTATGGAGGAGTTACTGAAATATTTTGTATGGTAGTCGATTCCTGCAAGTTTTTGATGTAATGACGGCAAAAATATACGATAAAACCCTACAGGAAAAACAAAAAGCATCGTCGTGATTCTATGATGTCAAAGGCAGAAGTTATGCTGATAATAATCCTTTTCCACGATTCTGGTTATCGTTGCTTTATTGAAACGGTGAATGATGAACTTAAGAACATTTCGCAGGTGGAACACTCCATACATAGATACTTTGACCGCTTCATCATCAACTTATTATAGGCAATTACCACCTATTTCCTGTTTCCAAAGAAGCCGTCTATCAATGCACAAAGCATCATTTACACTCCCCTTACATCGTTCTGAATCCGTCGAACTCACGTTAATTACTAATTTATAGTTAATAGTGGGTATTATTTTTTCAAGGCATAAAAAAGAGATGCGTTATAAAAACGACATCTCCCTATAAGTATTAAGTGTTAAGTTTGTTCCAAGCAAGTACGTTTAGAAGTTGTAGTAAACACCAAAATTAACGTTGTTGCCATCAAGACTTACACCCCAAACGTGTGAATCTTTGCTTGCACCATCGTATTTTTCAGACTTCCAACCAGCAAAACCTACGTGAGCTACAAGGCTAACTTTCTTGCTAAGATTTACAGCAATACCTGGTTTCAAACCAACTGACCATTCGTCTTTTGAAGAAGTTGCTACATAAGCGTGGTTGTAGTGAGTATAACCAAAGCCACCATCAATGAAAGCATCTACATATTTTGTACGAACTACATTAAAACGAGCATAAGGTTGAATGGTAAAATAATTGCGACTTTCGTTTTGAATATTTACAGGATTACCTTTTCCCCAACCAACTACTGTACCAATTGCTACATCTTTATTAATATTATAACCAATTTCTGGAAGAACTTGATAAGTTGTTACGTTCTTGCCACCATTCTGTTTAGAAGAAGCAATACCAACACTACCACCAACATAAACTTGTGCATTGGCAGCAACTGCAACAAATGCAACTGCGAGAGTCATTAAAATCTTTTTCATCTTAATAAAAATTAATTTGTTTTATACTGAATTATTAATCTTTTTACACTCCAAACTCTATTGTAAAAACAGAGAGAGAAGTAATGATTTCAGGGTGCAAAAGTAAAGACTTTTAAATTGAACAACCAAATATTTATATCAAGTTTTTCAAAGTGGTGTAAACGAACGTTAATATCATACCTTTTTAGCGGTTATTTTACAATGTATTACTTTTTTAGCAGTTACCAATTACATAATGCGTAATAGCTATCTACCTATTTTATTACATTGCATACTGTACAAATGGCTTATTCCTATTTTTGCTCAAAAACAATATATTCGATGTAAGCAAATAAGAGGTTGCTATTTTCTTATTATAAAACTGGAAAAAAATATAATGAAAAAAATAATTACAAATACCCATTTTATAATTACTTTTTTAGCGATCTGCTATTTTCGCATTTTTTTCTTAGAAATTTGCTTAAACAATTTTACACCTTATTTTATAATAGTATTTTATTCGTAATGTCGAAAAAGAAACCAATTTTACACTAATTTTCTACATTTTGGTAGATTTTTAAAGAAAAACTATCTTGTTATCAAAAATATCTATATTCGCAGCACAAATCAACATTACTACACGATAAACAGACTTTTGGAGAAGGAAAAAGCAGACAGATTCTTTTATTAAATCTACAGCCTGCACTACAATTTGGTTTTTAGAACATTGCATTATGCAAAATAAAACAAGTAGGTCTGCTTACAATCTCAAAGTTAGCACCACAAGTCGGTAGAACTATTGGTAATAAAAAAATTTATAAAAAATAAAAGCATATAAAGAGAGAGACTCTTTTTTTCTCTTTTCGAAGGGAGGGAAGATGGGTTAGCAATAAGAAAAAATCGTCCCTAAAGAAAAATAGGAGTCAGAGAAAACTATTCAAAACAATTTTAAAATACCTCCCTCCACTACATTTCTCCGCCCTCGAGAGAAGATGAAAGCAAGGGATATTTACATTATGAGAAAACTAATTCTACTTACTCTGGCAGCACTTGCTGCTAATGTGCAAACAACAAGTGCACAAGAAACTGGCACCATTGCCCCAAAACCTGCGTATTTTTGCGATTTTGAAAATGCAGCAACAACCGATTTTACCGACCAAATTATTACCATTAATGGAAAACGTTGGCGATTACACAACGCACGTATTACAGATTCTTCTATAAATGGCATTCCACAAGGCAAACGCGCTGTAGAAATTCTTTCAGGAACACCAAATAACGAGCCAGCTTCACTCGAACTTCTCGATACTGTTCGTGGTGGTTCTGTAGCTTTTTGTTTCGGACACTCTGGAATGGACCGTACAATTAGCCGGAGTAGCGAAGCATGGTTCGTAGAAGTTACAGAAGACGATGGAAAACATTGGCTAAGCAAACCATTAATATTCGACGATACAGATGTTACACCTATGGTTTCGTTCGATTCTCCTTTCTATGGCGATCCATTCCGCTTTAGAATACGCTTTACCGATAAGATAGGATATGGAAGCAATTGGCGTATTTTGGTAGACAATATATATGTAACACAGGGAGTAAATATTGAAGTGCCTTGGTATATACAGCCAGAACGCATTTACGATGGTTACGAAACATCGCAAGATAGCATTACTTTTACTCCGCTAATGAGTGGATCTTCGTTCTTCTTTGGCGAAAAAGGTAGTCCGTATGCCGATACTTATATTCAAACACAAGTAGACAACAACGAACCTGTAAACTATTATATAATGCCCGAAAAATATTCGCTTCAAAATGAATAATTTAAGCGAAGGAAAACATCATTTCAGCGCAAAATTTATGCGTGCTGCCGACGATAAACCATGGGTAGGACCTTTAGAAACTAACTTTGATTTTTATGTACGACCAGTTAGTAAAACCATTAAAGGTATAACAGCATTGCGCCGTGCAGAGGTTGGAAAATTCTACGATTTAGTTCCAAATGGCAACGATAGCATATTTGTTAACTGGATAAAAAGAACACGTGCGCAAAAATGGCTATTCGATGGAAAAATCTGGCATATTGGTAGACGACCCTAATTATCTTGATTACTCTGCAAAACTATCTCCACACGACCAAATTGTGAAGAAAATGCGTGGACAACTATTATTAGTCGATAATAATTTGGTGTTCCGTCTCGATAGTAAGCCAGAAATTGAAGACGTACAAAATTCTAGTTTCCACTTCCGTAACTTTGTTTGCGACGATCTTAGCATACTAACAAAAGATCCTAAAACTTTTGCAGCCTATCCTTTAGCTCTTACTGGCATTAGTTTAGTGGAACCACTCAACCAAATTGACCGTTATCCTAACGGACGAATTGAAATTGCCGATATGAAAGGTAACCAGTTTATATTGCAAAATATATATCCAGACGATTTCCAGTTCTCACAATTCATTGAAGCTGGCACAAAACATTTCATTATTTTTGGTATGGTGGGCAAAACTTATATAGATGGTAAGCTTTGTTTCTACCCATTAACTGTATTGCCTGATAAAGAAGCTGAAGCAGCTGGCATAAATAATATCAAAACTAATTCGTCAGCATTGACTATTAGTCATGCAATGGGCAATTTATCGTTACAAAGTTCTGCAAACTGTACTGTAGATATTACCGATCTTAACGGTTGTGTTGTTTCGCGTATTACACTTTCTGCAAATACTATTACTCCAGTTACGCTTGGTCATGGCTTATTTATGGCTACAGCACACTTTGCTGATGGTAGCAAATATACTGTGAAGTTTGTGAACTAATTTTTCTATTACCATATAATATTGCACGCTAAGAGAATTTTAATTCGCTTGGCGTGCTTTTTTGTTATATATATTATGGTATAAACAAATTAATTTACACACAATATTGTTAGTGCATCGTCAGAAAATAATAGTATAACAGTATATTATAATATGATGTACTAATGGCATTTTAAAAAGATTATGAATATAGTTACAAGGAAGTAGATCCATTTATTAAAAAATATTTATACCTTTGCACTATATTAACAATATCAGTTACATATTATAACTCTAAAATAGTTTTTTTAAGAAATGTTTTGCACAAACGAAAAACATAATTCGAAGAAATGCAGCTTTCCTTGTTGCGAGTCGTTTTATGAGACTTTACATTACTTTCGGTCTCATCTTACGCATCATTCTTATGTATTCTACACCTACTCAAGTAAGTTTTTCTATAGTAGATGTTCTCAGAAGTCTTGGAATTGGTTTGCTTTCTGATTTTGGTGTAGGAACTTTACTCACAATACCTATCTTCGTTTTATATTTGGGATTGAACGAATGGAAATACAATAAGGTTGTTGGTTATATAATAGAAGGTGTTTTAGCATTAGGTTTTCTTTATTCGTTGTGGCAAAAATCTATTTTTCACGAATATGGCGGTGGAGCACCACTTATAGCACGACTGTTTTTGGGCTGGAAACTTGTAAGTTTCTCTATACGACTATTTGTTCCGAAATGCAGAATGGCATGGCGTCGCATAACAATGTATAGCACTTGGGCGGTATATGTGTTGTTGTTTCTTTTTGTTTCGGCAGGCGAATATTTCTTTTGGCAGGAATTTGGTGTACGATACAACTTTATTGCGGTAGATTATTTGGTTTATACACACGAAGTGTTAGGCAACATTATGGAATCTTATTCTATAGTTCCGCTCATTTTGTTAGCCATAATAGCAACTGTTGCCATTATTGTTTGGCAATCGCGCAGACGACGTTTTAAATTAGAAAAACTATATACACCAAAACTCTTATTAGCGCATATTGTTATTTATGCTACAACGTGTTTGTTGGCTTTTGGAATTGCATCGTTTACACAAAGTTTGGAAAGTTCTAACCAATATGTTAGTCAGTTAGAACAAAATGGTGCAGGAAATTTTGTGGTTGCCTTTTTCAATAACAAATTAGAGTACGATAAATTTTATCCAATGATGGATAAAAATGAATGTATAAACTCTTATTACCAATTAGCCAAACTTAATAAACAAGGATATAAGGCTCTAAGTGTAGGAAACAATAAGCCTCAACGCTGCAACATTGTGCTAATTACGGTTGAAAGTTTAAGTGCCGATTTTCTGAAACATTATGGAAACACCGAAAACCTTACGCCACAGTTAGACCAACTTATAGGCAAAAGTATGGTTTTTGATAGCCTTTATGCCAACGGAAATCGTACAGTTCGCGGATTAGAAGCTTTATCGTTGTGCATTCCTCCCAGTGCGGGCGAAAGCATTATTAAACAAAAAGCAAACCGAATGGGAAATCTTTCTGTGGGAGCAGTGCTGAAACAACAAGGATATACTGTGCAATTTCTATATGGAGGCGATAGTTATTTCGACAATATGGGCGATTTCTTCTCGCACAACGGATACGATGTTATAGACAGAAGCAATATTAGCAAAAACGAAATAACTTTTGCTAATATTTGGGGGGTATGCGACGAAGATATGTTCAACAAAAGCTTAAAAGTGTTCGATGCAAATGCAAAGAAAGGTACTCCATTTTTTGCACAAATAATGACTACAAGTAATCATCGCCCATATACTTACCCTGAAGGAAAAATAAAAGTAGATGGAAATCCACATACACGCGACGCTGCTGTATGTTATACCGACTATGCTATAGGGAACTTTATAAAGAAAGCCTCGCAAAAACAGTGGTTCAACAACACAATATTTGTTATTATTGCCGACCACTGTGCATCGAGTGCAGGAAAAACATCGTTGCCAGCCGACAAATATCACATTCCTTGCATTATATACAGCCCGAAATATATAGTACCGCAAGTAGTAAAAACGGTTTGTTCGCAAATAGATATTATGCCAACTTTATTGGCTTCGCTGCATATTCCGTGCAAAGTAAGCTTTACTGGACAGAATATATTTGCACAAAACTACCAACCACGTGCTTTTATGGCAACTTATCAAAATCTTGGATATTTGGAAAATAACTGTTTAACAATACTTTCTCCTGTAAGAAAGATTGAACAATTCAGTGTGAAATACGATAAAGATGGTACTGCAATAGAAACACCTTTACGCCAAAAACGAAACGACTTAATAAAAAAGGCGATGGCTTACTATCAGTATACCAATATGTATTTGCACAGATAAACGAAAAATTTTAACTTCCACCCGATAATTTAGGGTTATAGTAGATAAAAAGAAACATATTTATAAGTCTGCTTCTATCTGTTTTTGATAGCAAAGCAGACTTACTATGGCATTTACAATATAGTTTCGGCAAAAACATTTTGAAAAAGCAACTATAAAAAGGAAATAAAACATAGACCCTTATTATAACAAAAACCTTTGTTCCATTCCATTCGTTAGCGTATTGGTATATTCTGTAAGAAAGATGCTCGAAACGTATTACAAATTTTTGCTGCGTTTTTCCTAACATTATGTATAAGAAAAATGGAACCAACAATATAAAGACACGTGAAATTATGTGGATACAACAATTTTTCTTACGTCATTCTTTTGTTTTTCTTATTTTAAAGTTCTATTTTTGTAGGCATAAGATAGTATTACCAGTGTACAAATAAAATACACAAACATATAACATCGCAATAAAAAAAGGAATGAAAATATTTAGTACAGCACCAGAAGGTAACGATATGGCTGATTTGGAGAATGCACGATATATAAATTTAGCATTAAAGCAAATAGAACAAAATGTAGAATGGTTACGAACAACCAATAAACCCGTTCAAGCTGTTCTAACTCATATAGATATATTGGTTATGTTGGCAAATAAATTTTTCTGTGAATGCAAATCTTTTAATAAGAAAACATAAAGTTCAGGAATGGAAAACTGTGTTTAACGAGTGGTTCAACCGTTGTGGCAACAAAATTCCTGCGAAATATAGAGATGGAATTAAAGCAAATGCCGATGAACTATTTGCACAATTGGAACAATATGGACACTAAATGCTAAATTAGACTATTGTGAGAGTTTAATATCACACCTTAAGCCATCGAACTTTATTGTATATTTTTAGAAAACATATATGGTAAATGTTTGTTTTAGAAGGCTATATAGGGGTGGAACTATGTAGAAAAACAAAACAAGCAGCGCATTTGTTATGAATAAACAAAATACATTCGCACTTAAAAATAGAGGGCAATAAACAGTGCTTTGGCTATTTGGAAGCATTAAATACATTTAGATTTAGTAATAATAGACGGTTTCCCACCTCCTATATTAGCTTTGTAAAGCAATACGGATATGGTTTAACAGCAAACAATTTCCACATTTATATACCATTAGATACGTATGGCGACTCTCTTTTTATTAGAACAAACGAAATTCGCTCTACATATTTCTCTGATATTATAAACGGCGACATCTGGTTTGATATAGATCCAAATGTAACTCCCACTATTCTGCGTAATCTTTACCCATTTGCCAGTAGCGATAATGGCGAATACTTGTTTTGGGATATAAATTCTTCTGATGATAGTGGCGAAGAAATGGATATTTATATAACAGACTTTAGAGGAATAGAGCTAAAGAAAGTGGCTTCGAACTTATATGAATTTATTTGCAAAATAACAAATGCCAATAGCTATAAAGAAATTATGCCTTTTGCTACTCAGCCTCTTCCAAGTGTATTTAAGGCATATACTCTAAACAATACAATTTTGAATGGTTGAATTAAAGTATACAATATGAAACTGAAAGAACTAAAAACATTATTTAAAAATAAGCATAGAGCAAACACTGTTAGAACCTCTGCTTAAAGTTGGCTTTTAAATGGAAAAAAAGTAGTATGGGGTTTCAAAGAAATAAAGGCGATTTTAGTCAATCTATCTTATTCTTTTTAAGTCCAATTAAATATTACGACGACGAAAGTATAGGCCATATCACCATTATGATTCGTTTAGATGCTCCAAAAATAACCGAAAATAGCTACACAACTAAAAGGAGCCAATAATAAATTCGATGCTATAGATACATTTATAAATGTTGATGCTGGCATTTTTGTTGGTACACATACCTTAGAGTGGCGTCCAACTTCTATCGATAATATGAATGAACTTATAGAGAACAATATTAAACCGCTTATTATAAACACAATAGTTCCCACTTTAAATAACAGAAGTTCTGTGCAAAATGTACTCAACGACTTTGAAAACTCCGAAAACTATCTCTTCGCAAATAGTAAAGAAGTTAATGCCTTGTTGGCTATTGCAATGTATTATATGCAGAACGATATTGCAAATGCAAAGAAAGTTATCAACGAATTTCTATTGTCGGACGATGTATATAGAGAACGATATAAAGATGCTCTATTAAGATTGAACATTTAAGACTGAAACAACTGTTTGTGTAACCTTAGTATCGCTATAAACAAAACGCAAACAAAGCAGTTTCTACATATAAGACATTACGCCCTAAATACGCTAATATTAATTTAAAATTTAAGACGAAAAACATTTTTTTCATTATAAAATAAAAATTTTGTAATTAATATTTGCGTGTTTTTCTTATTAAAAATATTTATTTTAATAAGAAATTTCTACTCCTTAATTTCTATGCCACACAATATAACAAAAAAACTGGTGTTTTTGCCATTTTACTATACACTTTTTGCTATATTAGCTACCTTTGCATACACAATCTGTTATGCTCGTAGATAGTAAAACACAGGTTGGTTCACACAACACAATAAAAACAGGTTCGTTTCGTTATAAATAATACAAAATCTAATTTAAGAATGCATTACTGTGGAGGAACTAAATTTCAGTATTAAAGAACGTATAAACCTAAATTCGTATTCCGATAGTAAAGGGTGGAGAGGATATTGTGAAAGAAATAAACCTTTACAATAGCTCGTGCTAATAAAATTGTGAACTATTTCTGTCAATTCTTTAGCCGGTTCGCACCTAATGTAACTATTGTGTATAACTGTTTTAAAATAAAAGAACACGAACTGGGCAATAATAGCATAGCTAATTATGTGAAATACATAGAGAAATATTTGATAGACTTTGGATATATAAAAGTAGCGAGTAATTCGGTTTACGATAATCCAGATTGTTTATCAACGAATTTTGAAATAAAACAAACCACCGACTACGATATAGTTTCTATGTTTGCTTTGCTAACAATGATAGATGATGGAATAGACGGTCATTGTTTCTTTGTTTTCAACGAATTAGGACTCATAGCTTACCCACACGACAATACAGGTTTTGGTTTTATTCGTTTTAAACGAACAGAAATTTGTTACGAAAATATATTTCTCCAAAACGTTTCTCTAATTTCAGGCTTCGAAAGTCAATTGGTATACTGATAAATGTATACAGAAAATAGCCAGTGATAGAGCAACCGAGTTAGCATACAAAATAGTCATAAAGAAAACAATATACTAAATAGTCGTAAAAAACAATCTAAAAAAGTAGATATATGTACACCCGTTTATCGCATAAAAGAACAAAGAAATATTACAGAGAAATAGTAGATTTAGCTATTGAAGAAACCCAAAAACTGTTAGAAATATCGCCAGAAATAGCAATGTATCGTTCCATTCTTAATCAGCTTATAGATATAAAGCACACCATAATAGAACAGTGTAAAGGTGTTTTCTGTGATGGAATTGTATCGTAAATATTCGTTAGGCTTATTGCTGTGAAGAATTTTGACTGAGGGCAACCGATGAATATGCTCAAAAGCTAATAGATAGTTACGGAGGAGCTTTCGACTATTATGATATGGTAGAAGAATAAAAATGCAATACCTTCCCCTAAAAATATCCCTTCCTCTTTCTATAAATGTTTCTAACAAATAAGTCTAATTCTAATTTGTTGTAATATAAATATTCGTAGAATATAGCCATTTTAATTTTTAGGTGTAATAAATATAATTTATATCACCTATAATATAACTTGTTTTGTATATCAAGAATATATTATTACAGGAGTGGTATAATAATCTGTGAGGAATAAAAACAACTTTAGGTGCTCTCGGATTAGAAACAGATATTATAAAAAAAGATAACTTACGAATATTTTTAAAAGAATTGTATTTTTGAAGATACTTTTTAAAAAAAGTAAACCGAAAATATATTAAATATGTTAATTATGATAAAAATAATTGTGTTTAAGTTTGCAATTAAATCTAATATCTTTTATTTTTTGCTAACGAAAAGGCAAAAATGTTGCTTTGTGTAAACCAGAAGCCTCTTGTAAATTACTAATAGTGCAAGAGATTATTATATTACTTTAAATTATTTGAATTATGGACAACCTATTACATCTATTTTTATATAACATTAAACATTAATACAGATACGTGAACTAATAAGAATTTTGATAGCTAAAAATATATGAACTAACTAAAAACTTGTTATTAAGATAGTTATAATAGCTATTAATATAAAAAAACTTAGTAAAGTATATTGAGAACAAGTTTACCTTCTCTAAAAATTAATGTAGTGCAGATTTTGTAGGTAGTCAAGTAGGTTTTTATTTAATTTTATTGACATAATTATTAACTAATTAAAAACAAAACTAAAAATGAAAAAGCATTATTATTTACACTATTAAGCTTGTTTGCTTTAATAAGCTATGGTCAGGAAATTACTATTGATGTTACGAAACCCGAACACTATCTTCGCTTATTGGAGATAAGAAGTACAATATCTCTAATTTAATAATAAAAGGCTCTTAAATGGAGATGATATTATTACTGTGAGATATGGCTGGCATAACAAAAGGAGGTTCACCCTCAAAAGGACGATTATCTAATTTAGATTTGTCGGAAACTTCAATTGTCTCTGGTGGCAATTCTTATATGTACGATTACGGTTCTTATGAACAATATTACACTAAACAAGATACACTTAATACATATTCGTTTTACAATTGTCCGGCTTTGGAAATAATAACTCTTCCTAAAAACATTAAAAAGCTGTCGAAAAATGGTATTCAGCGTATGTCCTAATCTTAAAGAGATAAATGTTCCTAATGAAAATACATTTCTAAAATCTGTCAATGGCGTATTGTTTTCATTAGCAGATAGCAAATTACTCCGATATCCTTCAGCATATTCAGGTGGAGACTACACAATACCTAATGATGTTAAGATAATAGGTTATGAAGCCTTTGCAGATTGTCTTAATCTAAATTCGGTTGATATACCTAATAGTGTTACAACTATTGAAGGAGTAGCTTTTACTTTCTGTATTTATAACCATAGAACAACCAAAACTAATCAGAAATATCCGAGTGTAAATCTTTAATTACCAGCATATTCTAAAATTTAACACTTTTCGGTTGCCATTTGTCGCTTCCCAAATTTCCACATATTTTTTTGAGACGTATTTCTGACGTGGAGAATTTGCGGGGCTTGTTTTTTGTCACACCGTGCAGACAGTTGACAAGGGTTTACAACCGTTTACGACAAGCGACAATAACCGCCCCGATATGCGGAAACAGTCACACTGTGTAGAAAAGCGACAATGGTTGACTTCCGTTCACATCCGTTTACCATTTCAGAGATATAGGATTGAAGAAATGAACCATTAAACGATAAAACGGTATGAAAGCAACCAGAAAATGCAGTTTTTGCGGCAAGTCCTTTGTAACCCGAAGCGGTATGCAAAGATATTGCAGTGAGGCTTGTCAGGCAGAAGCCAAACGAGCCAGAGTGATGCAGAAGAACAACCTCTTCAAAGTCGCCCAACCCTTGATGGAGATACAGCATCAGGAGTATCTCACCTTTTCCAAAGCAGCCATCCTCATGGGCTGTTCCCGACAGTACATTTACAAACTTGTAGCCATCGGCAAGCTGAAAGCCTCACGCATCAGCAACCGCATGGCATTCATCCGCAGAGCCGACATCGAGCAGATGTTGGAGGGCAATCCCTATCACCGCATCCTGCCCGGCAACACCTCCACACCAAGGAAATCATCTTCATCTTCCTTACCTGCCAAAAGAGAAAAAAGGGAAAAGGAAAGCGAAGAAGTGTTGGACTTCTATTCGGGCGAGGAGGTGATGTCCCTTTTTAAGGTAAAGCAGTCATGGCTTTACACTTCCGCCAAGCGTAACCATATCCCCATCTGCCGTATCGCAGGAAAGAACTATTACAGCAAGAAGCATATTGACGAGTTTTTCGGTGTGGCAGTTGATATTAGCGAAATTACCGACTGGCTACTGACCGAGGAGGTGGAGGAACTGTTCGGCATGAAGCCGACCGCACTCCGTGCCTACACCTATCGCCATAAGATACCCACTAAAAGAGAGTACGGGCGTACCTATTACTCCAAATCACATTTGAACGAACTCCGCAGAACTGACCTTGTGAACGATGAACGCTACTATACCGTTGAGCAGGTGCAGCAAATCTATGGTCTTTCGTCAGCCAACATCTGCCATATCGTCAAGGTGAAGCACATCGAAAAGATAAAGGTGGGTGTGAAAAACCTGCTTTTGCGCTCAGATGTGGAGCGTGTCATGGCTGAAAGGAACAAATAACCGTGAAAAATCGGGATTATCGAAAATTATTTCAAAATGATGTATCGTGGAGGTATTCACGGATATTTCACGTTGTTCCTTTGCCATCGGAAACATGGATACAACTCCAAAAATGTATACAACCAATTAAAAACATAATTATTATGAGTAAATGCAAAACAGTTACCTTGCGTAAGCGCAAGATTAAGAACGGGACACAGTATTCACTATGCCTTGACTACTATCCCGGCTACCGTGACAATGTCACCATGAGAGTGATTACACGTGAAGCCTTAGGAATTTACATCTTCGCCAAACCTGCAAACCAGCAGGAACGGGACTTCAACGCACGCATGATGAAGAAAGCGGTCATCCTGCGCAACCAGCGCTACGAAGCCATTTTCAATGAAAAACAACGGCTTTTTGACAAGACCAAGATGAAGGGCGATTTCTTGCCTATTTCAAAAGGACTGGCTGACCGCAAGAATATCAAGTGGCAGCACGTATACAAGCATTTCCAGCGGTTCGTGAACGGCAAATGCACCTTTGAGGAGGTGGATGTGGATTTGTGCCGCAAGTTCATGGAATACCTGCTTGATGCACCCCAATCCATCCACACCAACCAAAAGCTGCACATCAACTCCGCAGCAGGCTATTGGTCAACTTTCCGTGCCGTGCTGCACACCGCCTACCGTGACAGGAAGATAAAGGAGAACCCAAACGGCTTCTTAGACCGCATCGAGTGCATTCCCACCATCAGGGAGCATTTGAGCCAAGAGGAACTGATACGGCTTGCCGAAACACCCTGTGAGGAGGAGGTCTTGAAAAAGCTTTTTCTTTTCGCCTGTCTTACGGGACTGAGAAAGAGCGACATCAGACAGCTCACGTGGCAGCAGATACAACCATACACCAACGGCAGGATGTTCGTTACCACCCGTATGCAGAAAACCAAAGAAATAGTGCATAACCCCATCAGTGATGAAGCCTATGGACTGCTGGGAGAACGGGGCGAGGGACTTATCTTTGAGGATTTCAAGGACAAGATGCTGCAAGGACCACTCCAACGGTGGCTCACGGCAGCAGGGATAACCAAGAAAATCACCTTTCACTGTACCCGCCACAGCTTCGGAAGCCTGCACGTGGAAATGGGAACGGACATGGCTGTCATCCAAGCCTATCTCGGACATAAGAACATTACCACCACACAAATCTATTCCAAGATAGCAGCGCAGCAGATGTGTCAGGTGGTGGACAAGATAACCTTGAAGCGCAAGGAGGCATAAATGTCTCACATTGACAGGTATTCAGAGGGGCGGTTATGGCTACAAGGCTATAATCGCCCCTCTATGTTTTTGGCTTGATGCCACCATTTATAAGCCCCCTCAGAGTATGGAAACAGAGTATGATATGATGACATTTCGTGAAATACATTGAAAAAGACCGTTCTAACCGCAAATAACGGGCAGTAATTGGGAAAAATAGCATTAACTTTTGCACAAAATAATACAGGAACATTCAATCTCTCAACGAAATATGGAATCATCAATCAAGGACAAATTGGAAAAAGCCACACTAATTTGACTCCACCCGCAAGTATTTTAGACCCAGTAAGGTTAAAATAATGAGACCCACTCGTTAAAAATAAGAATGACCCTTTGAAACGCTAGTTTTTTTAGGGTCATTTTTGTAGTTTTGTGTTACTGCCCTCGGCCGGCATTAAAAACATAAAACTATTATTTATATGACAAAATTAAAGAATTTATTGCGCTGTTACGCATCTGGTATGGGAATAAGAAGTATTTCTAGTACTTTTCCATATATCTCGTAACACCCTCCGCAAGTATGTCCGTAAATTCCAAGAAAGTGGCTTGTCCATGGAGCAAATTCTGTCGCTTTCAGATGATAAGCTGGCGGACTTGTTTTTCAGATGGGCATTCTCGTAACCGTCCGCCTTCTGCTCGCAAGTTGGAGTTAGAGGCACTTGTTCCTGATTATGTGAAACGGCTTAGCAAGAAGGGTGTTTCTATCTTATCTCTTCACACGGAGTATCTCAAAACTCATCCTAATGGTTACCAGTATTCTACTTTCAAACACGCAATCCATGCCTACAGATGTCAAACACGAGCCGTAGGACATGTAGAGCACCTTGCTGGCGATCAGATGTATATTGATTATGCAGGTGATAAGCTGAGATAGTCGAAGAACAGACGGGTGAGGTGCGGAAGGTAGAGGTTTTTGTGGCTACCCTTCCATGCAGTCATTACACCTATTGCGAGGCAGTGTGGTCGCAGAAGAAGGAAGACCTTTATCGTTGCTTGCAGAGAATGCTCTTCATTTCTTTGGTGGTGTACCCAAGGCTGTTGTGCCTGACAACTTAAAAATCAGCCGTTATCCGCAGTGATCGTAATGAGCTCGTTATCAATGACGACTTCTGCTGCTATGGCTGAATTTTATGACATGGCTGTTTATCCAGCTAGGTGCGCCGTCCCAAGGACAAGGCACTGGTTGAGAATGCTGTAAAGCTAATGTATCGGTCGGTATATGTAGATATTGAAGGGCAAATTTTCCATAATCTAGAATCACTTAATGTTGCTATACGCACATCTTTAGAAGCATTTAACAGCCGTAGATTGAGTGGGCGTAAGGAATCCCGTCAAGAACTATTTGAGGAAATGGAAAAAGATTTTCTTCGTCCTCTTCCTACCGCTCGCTATCAGATGAAGTCTAGAAAGTCTGCTACTGTCATGGCTAATAGCTTCGTTATGCTAAGAAAGCATAGTTATAGTGTTCCAACAGAGTATATCGGCAAACGTATGGAGCTTATTTACGATAATGACAATGTTCAAATCTACTATGGGTTAAAGTTAGTTACCATCCATCAGCGAGATGATACTCCCTATACCTACTCACAGAAAGATGCACATAATCTTCCTGGTCATCATGGTAGCTTTGAAAAGGATTTGGAGGAAATATATCAACGGGCAGGGCAAATAGACAACATCCTTCTGCTTTATCTCAAGGAAGTCGCTACGCAGATGAAATATCCACCAAAAAGCCTTCCGCTCTTGCCGTGGTATCATGTCGCTGGAGAAGAAGTATGGCATGGCCTCGTCTAGTAGCAGCTTGTAACTGTGCCTCGGAAGGACGACGCTATGGCTATAATGAGATAAAGGATATACTACAGAAGGGTGATGATGCTTCCTATATATCTATGGATGAAGATAATATGGAGCTATCTCCTGAATATAAACCAAAAACTCATAAGAACATACGAGGCAAGGATTATTTCTCAAAGCAATTATCCAATAATAGCAAACAATTAAAGTAAACAACTATGGAACTAAATAATAATAAGACAGCACCTATTGTGCAAGAAATGGATAAGAATCAGTTATCTCTTGATTTAATGCATAGAATGAGGCTTACGGGTATGGCAACTGCCTTTGAAGAAAGTCTAACAACTACAATTGCAGATACGATGACACCAGATGCCTTTTTATCTTGGCTCTTATCTCGAGAATGGGACTATCGTTCTGCAGCAGCCATTGAAAGACTCATAAAATCAGCAGGGGTTTAGATATAAAGCCTATCCTGAGCAAATAGATTATAATATCAATCGCAACCTTAGCCAAAAACAAAATGGAGAGAATACTTCACTTGATTTTATCAAGCAAGGACGCAATATATTTATTACTCGTCTCATCAGGAACTGGTAAAAGTTTTTATCGCTACAGCTATAGGCTATCATGCTTGTAAAAATGGTATTAGAACGATGTATGCTAACATGTCAAAGCTGCTGGGGACACTTAAGGTTGCCAAGAACAAAGGAACGTTAGAAACAGAGCTAAAGAAGATAGAGCGATGTCGCTTGTTAATCCTCGATGATGCCTTCCTTGTACCTGTGAGATGCAAAAAGAGCGTCCTATATTACTTGATATTATAGAAGATAGGCATGAAAGGAAGTCGATTATCATATCTTCTCAACTTCCTGTAGACAACTGGTATGATGCAATAGGCGACCCTACCGTGGCAGATGCTGTACTAGATAGAATTGTGCATACCTCATATCAAATAGAACTAACTGGAGAGAGTCTTAGAAAGATAAAAGCAAAGAATATTACCAAGTAATAGCGAAATAAAATGACCCACCCGACCAGTGGGCATTTAGTGGGTCAATAATAAATCGTTTTACTGGGTCTAAAATACTTTGCCAGGGTGGGTCAAATTAGTGTGGCTTTTCCAGCAAACTAAAGCTATACTCAAAACTACGATTTGTTTTTTTCTGTTTTTTTCCATGTTTATATTATTTATATTTGTTTGACGAGAATATCTTTATTTGCCGACAAAGGTACATAACTTTACGGAAAAAAATATGTTTCTAAAATATATAAATCAGGGCAAACTGCATCAAAATGTCAATAACCTGATAATCAATACTTGTCGATTTTGTATTAATAGGGATAAGTGGGGTGGATACAAGGATGAGAAGTTTCAACAATTTACAATATCCCCCCTTAAAAATGCATAATTTTGTATTTGTCTGAATAATAGCCTGTTGTCAAAAATCATGTTTCTTAAAAAATATTACCCGCAAGGGAAATTTGAATTATATAGGGGCAAAAAATCAATTTTTATGGGGTAGTAGTTTCGATTTGGACCAATGGTTTTTTTAGGAAAATGGACAATAAGGGAGAGGAGGAGGTTGAAAACTACGTTTGTTTCCTAAGCTAACGTTATTTTGATGCGGTTGCCCTGTATATAAATAGACAGCTGTGGGGAAAATGTGGGGAAAAATTAGATAATTAAAAAGGCTAAATGACTGAAAATAATCACTTAGCCTTTTAATCCGTACCCAGACCCGTACTTCGTAATTGCTGCGCCCATCATTCAAGACTGTCAAATCGGGTCTTTCCTGTCAAGCCAATGATGCCTATGCGTATGCCAAACACATGGATTACGGATTTCTCGTTCCGTGAACAAACACTTTATCCGCAACTCTGCTATGTGGTGTATTGGCTTAACTCCATTTCTATGGGCAACACTTTTGTTGCAGATTTCAAGCAGCTTTTATCGAAATACCCATCAGTAAGAACTCGTTTATTAGGCTTTCCTCATAATTGGGAACAAGAGCCTTTGTGGAGATAAAATAATTGCCCTGTTTCTTAAAAAGCACTGGGGCAAACCAGCTCCGTCTTTAATTGTTTCCAATAAATGGATTGTTTCAAGCCCCTATAGAAAGAGAACAAAAATTCCTGTGTGAAAATTAATCTACGACAAGGAGCAAGCAAGGAGCAATATCAAACAAAAATCAATACCTTTGCAGTACATATGAGATAGACCAAAACAAAAGTGGAATATCGGAAACGAATAGCAAGGAAAAGAGAAGAAACGACCCAAGTTGATGTCCTTTTTGAGTTAATAATCAATAAAAAGCGTTAAATCTTCACCTTTTAGAATGTGCAATTAAAAAAATAACAACCATATTTCTGACTTATTATCTATAAAATATTGAGTAATAATCGGTTGTAAATACCTGAATTGTAAAAAGATTTCCTTAATAGAAATTCCAGCATCGGTAACTTCAATATCTGCAAGTGCTTTTTAATTATTGTACACGGTTGGAAAAATATAAATGTGGCAGATGATAATTCATATTATAAATCGGTAGATGGAGTACTTTTTCAACAAATCGATGACAGAAATTTTACGTTACCCACTGTATAAAAAAGGAGCTTATGAAATACCTCAGACAGTTATTGTTGTTGGCGAATATGCTTTTCATCTAAGTACAGGACTTACTGAAGTTGTTTTGCCATCTACTTTAAAGGATATAAAGAAATGTGGTTTCTTTAATTGTTCAAAACTTACAGAGTTGTATTTACCATCTAAAGTAGAAACAATTGGAAATAGTGCATTTGGTTCTTGTGCAAATCTCTCAAAAATAGTGATGTCTAATGGAATTATATCACTTGGCAATTGGTGTTTCGCAGGTTGTAAATCTTTAGAAAACATAGAATTACCAACTACACTTACAACTTTTGGAGAAGGAAGTTTTTCTGATTGTCCTAAACTAACAGCCATTTCAATTCCAGAAGGAACAACCATTATACCTGCTAGTTTTTGTGCAAACAATAAATTATTAGTTAGAGTCTCATTACCCTCTACTGTAACTAATATAGGCGACTATGCCTTTTATTCTTGTAAGGCAATGAGAAACTTATACTGTTATTCTGATAATCCACCAATATGTGGCATTTATCCTTTCTATGGTGTTGATAAATCGAAATGTACACTTTCTGTTCCAGAAACATCTATTGAGAAGTATAAAACAGATAATGTTTTTAAAGAGTTTACATCTTTCTGTGGTATACCAACGAACATAAATGTAACGACAGAGAAAACAAAACCAATAGCTATATATAAGCTTGATGGACAAATTGCACCAGCTAACTATTCTGGTATTGTTATAGAAGTGATGCCAAATGGTGTTATACGAAAAAAACCTTTATTAAATAAACAATTATAGGGAGATGTGTATGAAACAATATAAGTTATTTGTATTTACAACAGTATATCTCTGTATTTTGCAGACTTCTTTGCTATCTGCGCAACAGCGTATTACTATGCAGAATGCAGTTAAAACAAAATTGCCAACAGTAATGTCTGTTAAAACAAATCGTAAAGTTCTGACCAAAACAGATACAGAAAAATAATTCACGATATGTACAGAATTTCGACGATAAGGCAGCATTCGAGACATTTATGGTGGTTAATAAAAAAATAATGATGAGTGTACTTGGACTTATGATAGTCGTGTGAAAGCAGCGCGATATAACAATAGTAAAACACTTGCAGCTGACGATTGGCTTTTATCGCCTAATATCAAGCTCGATAATAAGCACGCTTATATGCTCAATTTTAAATATCGCGCAGGATTTTGGAGCTATACTGAAACTTTTGAAGTTGGGATAGGAACAGAAATTGATACAGAAAACTATAAAATAATAGTCCCACGTATAGAAACCGCAGTAGATTCATTTCAAAATAATGAAACAGAATTTACTGTAAAGGAAGATGGAGATTATAGAATAGGTGTACATGCTATGAGTAAAGCAGATCAATACTATTTATTTATTGATGATATTTCTATTTCAGAGAAAGCACTTCTTGCAGCTCCTGCAGCAACTTCTATAATTGATATAAAGCCGTGACAACAAGGAACTTTAACTACAGATATTTCTTTTACAACTCCTACGAAAGCTTATGATGGTTCACGTATAGAATCGCTTACCAAAGTAGAAATATACAGGAATGCAAAGCTTATAACTACATTCGAAAATCCTCGTCCAAATGTACAACTCCATTATACAGATAATTCTCCTACTCAAGGAATTAATCAATATTCAATAATTGCTTATAATAATGTAGGAAAAGGACTAGCTGCCGTAAAGGAAACTTTTGTAGGTATAGATATTCCTGCACCTCCAAAAGATATTATTCTAAAAGAATCTGATAATAGAATAACATTAGCCTGGAAAACTCCTACCGAAGGTGCACACAATGGATATTTCGATGCTTCAATGTTGAGTTATAGTGTGTATACTAAAGAAGGCGTAATTTTGGAAAAGGGTATTAAGCATTCTGAATTTATTGATAAAAACATAGAATTAAAGGGGGCACAAAAAACTACTTTGTTATGGGAGTTTCTGCAGTAACAGCAGGAGGAGAAAGTTTAATATCCCAATCTAATCCTATTGTAATTGGAGATTCTTATACAATACCATTCCATGAATCCTTTGCTATGGGGAAACCTACCGAGGAACATTTCTTTTGGGGGTGAACAAAATGGAGAAAAAATGGATTCGTATTTTCTACAACGCATAGTTATGATGATGAATATGGTTGCCTAGAATATTTACCAAAACGAAAGGGAGATAGTGCCTCCTTTAATACAGGTAAAATAGATGTACGTAATGTTAGAAATCCAGCTTTAATGTTTACATACTTTTTGTTATCCTGGACATAAAATAAAGTTGAAAGTAATTGCAACATCTCCACAGAGAACCGATACTTTAGCTATTTATAATTATGCCGCTGTTGGTGAAACAAAGGAATGGAAGAAAAAGTTCTTTTTGTTGGATAAGTTTAAGAATGATGATTATGTAATATTAAAAATTCTTAGCAGAAAGTTACAATACAGCTATACCTGTTTATATAGATGATATTAATGTTATTAATTATCTCGAATATAATGTAAAAGCCGAATTGAGATTAGTATCGGAGGCTAGGGTAGGGAAAGAAACAATGATAGGAGTAAAAGTAACTAATATGGGCAGTCAGCCAACAAAAGGAATGGTTGCTACTCTTTATGTAGAAGGAGAAAAATACGATGAACATGAATGTTTTGATTTACCTGTAAATCTCGGTAGTATGGAATTTTTCTATTACGAACCGAAGATTACTGATCCAGAAACGCTACATATATATGCTGTGGTAAGTTATTCTAACGATCAAGATTTAACTGATAATACCACGATTGTGGGTACGATGAAAGTGAAGTTTCCTAATTTTCCTCGAGTCGTTAGCCTTAATGGGCAGCTTTTAAGTACAAATAAAGCACACCTATGGTGGACAAAACCAATAGAAGCCGAAGGAGGAAAAAAAGAAGAAGATTTTGAAAATTATGAACCTTGGCTAACAGATAAATATGGATTTTGGACTACTTTAGATGGTGATGAAGGAACAACGTATGGAATTAGAGGTTTAGAATTTAAGCATAAAACGGAACCTATGGCTTTTATGGTGTTTAATCCAGAAGAACTGGGAGTGAATGTTGATGAGTATCCTCAATTTAAACCAGCAAGTGGCAAACAATTCCTGATAGCTATGTCAGCACAATCTTCATCTACACGAAAAGGACATAACGATGATTGGCTAATATCTCCAAAATTATCTGGAGAAGCACAAACTATTAGTTTCAAAGCTAAAAATATAGATATTCAATATCCTGAGAAATTTGAAATTCGTTATTCTGTAACAGACAAAGATACAGCGCATTTTGTCCTTTTAACAACCATTGACAAGCCACTTAAAGATTGGACGCAATTCCAAATGGCTTTTACCGAAAGGTACACGTTACTTTGCTATTCATTCAATAGCAACAGATAGTTATGCTTTGATGATAGATGATATAGAGTATGAAATGGCTCCAATTGATATTATTGCTTACAATATATATATGGATAAGAATAAAATAGGAAATACAGCTGGAATTTCGATGTTTGAACAAAGCAATGTTCCTATTGGATTACATAGTTTTCAAGTATCAGCAGTATATGATGTTGGCGAATCTGCATTATCTAATGTAATTAATTTAGATATCCCTACGACTATTGTAAATGATATTCAGAAAAGCAATATCTCAATTGAAACAACGCATAGGCAGATTTCAATAAAAGCAATGCCCGGTGATTCTGTATTTATTTATACTTTAGACGGGCATATATTCTATTCTGGATATATTTCTAATACGAATACAGAGATGTCTATTCCGAAAGGCGTTTACATAATCCGAGTAGGTAATCAATTTAGTCAAAAGATTGTTGTTAATTGATAGTGAGTTTTGTAAATACTTAATTTTTTTAGTGGAAAGTATGCTTTTAAATTATTTATTACACTGTTTTCACATTCTAATGTAATAGAGAATTATTTAAAAATTCGTATTAAAAATAAACGTAATACTAATTGAATAAAAAAAGAGGGTGTGTCAAAATGTACACATCCTCTTTTTATGCACAAAAGCCCCTGACTTTCTCAAGCCGTGGCTTTTGCTATTTCCTAAAGTTTTTGTACCTTTAGGCATTAAAAAAATCTCATTATGACAAAGATACACTTTCGTTCTTACATACACAAGAAAATGATTCTTTTTTTCCTCAAAGAATCGATAAGGATATCGCAGAAGACGACCCTGTTCGTCTTTTAGACGCCTTGGTGGATAATCTTATGTTGGATAATGTCTACAAGCTTTATAAGCCCAGTGGTCGCAAAGCCTTATCATCCACAAATGATGCTCAAGGTGATTCTTTACGCCTATATGAATAATATCTATTCCTGCCGTCGCATAGAGTCGCTTCTCAAGCGTGACATTCATTTCATCTATCTGGCAGGATATGAGCAGCCTGATTTTATTACCATCAATCGTTTTCGTAATCGTGTGAAAAAAAGGAAATTAACAATATCTTTACACAAGTCGTATTAGTACTTGCAGCCAAAGGTTTGATAAGTCTTGACGTTGAATATATTGACGGCACAAAGATAGAATCGAAAGCCAACAAGTATACCTTCGTTTGGAAGAGAACCGTGGAAAAGAACCGCGCCAAGTTGCAGGAACAAATACGCACACTCTTGCTTCAGGTTGATGATGTCATAGCGCAGGACAATGCCGCTAAGAGAGAAGGTGTCGAGTTTACTGCAGCTCTGCTCGATGAGATATCCGAAGAATTGAACAAGTCTTTAGAATCAGTCCCTGAGCCTAAGACAAAAGAAGAGAAGCAGGCTGTTAGAACCAAGAAAAAACAGCTTAAAGAGCTAGAGAAGAAACGTAATAAACTCCAGGAGTATGACCAACACCTTGAGGTTATGGGAGAGAGAAACTCCTACAGCAAGACCGATCCTGATGCCACGTTTATGCACATGAAGGAGGATGCTATGCGGAACGGACAGACTAAGCCTGGATATAATCTGCAGATAGCAACTGAGAACCAGTTCATCACCGACTTTGCACTCTATGCTAACCGTACAGATACGCTCACACTTTCTTCTTTCTTGGAGTCTTTCAAATCACGCTATCATCGTTATACCAAGACAGTCGTAGCCGATTCGGGGTATGGCTCCGAGGAGAACTATCTGTTCATGGACGTACATAATATGGAAGCCTATGTGAAGTATAACTACTTCCATAAAGAGCAGCGTCCACGCTACACACCTAACCCATTCAGTCCCGCAAGCCTTTATTATAATAAGGAACAGGATTTCTACGTCTGCCCTATGGGACAGCATATGAAGCGTATAGGTATGAAGCGTTCCCTAACCTCTAACGGATTCGTTACTTACAGCGTACGTTATCAGGCAGAACGCTGTGATGGTTGTCCGTTGAGAGGCTCATGTTTTAAGGCAAGAGGGAACAGAATTATAGAAGTAAACCATCAACTACAGCACTATAAACAAAAGGCACGGGAACTACTGACCACGGAAGAAGGCATCAAGCATCGAGGACGAAGGTGCATAGAACCTGAAGCTGTTTTTGGACAAACAAAATATAATAAAGCCTACAAGAGGTTTAGGCATTTTGGGAAAGACAAGGTCAATATGGACTTTGCCTTCTTCGCTATAGCCTTTAACATAGGGAAAATGTGTAGAAAAACCAATCTCAAGGAACTAAAAGCCGTTATGGAGGTACTTTTAGGCACCTTCAGATGCTCTATACAAGTTTATATAGGCTATTTAAAGCCCTATAAATCATTTTATATGAAATTAGCAGCATAGCTGCAGTAAATAACGAATTATGTGGTAGACAAGGTAAAGGGAGAGTAAAAAAAGAGGATGTATCAATTTTGACACACCCTCTAAATTTAATCAGTAACAATTTGTTGTGATTAACCCAAGCTAATTGCTTCACTTGGGCAAACACTAGCGCATGAACCACACTCTGTGCAGGCATCAGCGTTAATTTTGTAAATGTCGCCTTCAGAAATTGCACCCTACTGGGCATTCATCAATACATGTACCGCATGCGATACAATCGTTTCCAATTACGTAAGCTCATAATTATCGATCTTTTATTATTTTAATAATGTTTTTTTGTATAGGGTTGTTATTTATCTCCCCTGTTTTTGTATGGTGCAAAGGTAAAGAATATTTTCGTAATACCTACAAATGATGATAAGATTTTGAAATATTTAGACAGGATACAAATAAAAAAACATTGGTAGAGTGGCGATACTATTGCTATAATTGCCTATTCTACAATAAAAAGACAATGGTAACGTTATAGTTATAGATATGAAAAAGCTTTTATATATAATATTATTAACTGTATTGTCAGCGAATAGTTTTGCTCAAGATAGAGCGGTACAAAATCGTCCTTATACAGATTTACGTCCTTTTCACTTTGGTGTAATGGTAGGTACGCACTTGCAAGACCTTGAATTTACTAATATTGGTCCACAAATGATTGATTTAGATAATGGTACAGGACCTGTGCAAAAACTTGTTTCGGTAGATCAAGACCGTTGGGACGCTGGTTTTACAGTGGGAGTGTTAGGTGAATTAAGGCTTAATACAACTTTTCAATTACGTATTGCACCTGCAATGTATTTTGGAACACGACATATTACTTTTAGGAATTTAACCGATTTAAATGCTAATGGGCTGCCAATTGAAAAGACGCAAGATTTGAAAACTGCTTATATTTCGTGTGCTTTCAATCTTATTGCTGCTGCTCCACGTTTCAATAATCATCGTCCATACCTAATGTTAGGTATTAATCCAATGTTAAATCTGTCAGGAAAGACCGATGATTATTTTAGATTAAAGGGAGGTGATGCTTATTTAGAAGTAGGAGTTGGGTGCGATTTCTATCTTCCTTTCTTCAAATTACGTCCAGAATTGAAATTTATGTATGGTTTATCTAATTGTTTAGATACAAATCATGCAAAGGAATTGCGCGATAAAAGTATGTTGATGTATACAAATTCGGCAAACGAAGCACGTTCTAAAATGATTGCTCTTACGTTCTATTTCGAATAAGTTTATTTGACGTGCTAAAACAATAAAGGAGCTAAGATGTTTTGTTATCTTAACTCCTTTATTTGTTTATAATAGTTTTAGATTTAATATAACTTTAATCCAAATTATTCATTGATAATTGCTCAAATATGTTTTGTTGTTGGGTTGGTTGAACTGACATTATAGCAGACGTGTTGTGAATAGTGAAAAATGAAACAGATAATTACGACACAACAGAAAAAAACAAATATTATAGAGTAATATTATTGAAGTAAATAAATGGATTATAGTTTAATGAAGTAATTTTGCTTTTTATCTCTCTTTGTTTTGTCTCTTTTTCTTTTCAAAGTTTAATACTATTTTCCCAACGTAAATTCCCGACTTTTCCGTTTTGGTCAATACCCACCTCTTTATTGTCTAAATCTTTTATATAAACCAAGTTTTTAAGAATGTATGCGAATGACCACCTAATATAAGGTCAATTCCGTGTGTACCAGCAACAACTTCTTCATCGCTAATGCCTTCTATATTTATGCCCAAATGTGATATGCACAATATTAAATCGCATTTCTTTTTCTGCAATTCGTCTACACATTTTTGTGCACATTCTATTGGATCGAGATATTTCAATGGACCGTAGTTTGCTTTAACAACCAAGCCATCTAATTTTGGAGCTAAACCAAACACACCAATTTTAAGACCTTTACGCTTTAATATAATGTATGGTTTCACAATCTTCTCCAATTCGGTACCTGCAAAGTCGTAGTTTGCGCATACTATAGGATAGTTTAAGGTTTTAAACATTCGTATCATATTATCGAGTCCAAAGTCGAACTCGTGGTTACCTATAGTTCCTGCATCATAGTGCATTAAATTCATTAATCCTACTTCTACATCGCCTTTAAATAAGGTGAAATAAGGCGAACCTTGACAGAAGTCTCCACTATCGAATAGTAATAAGTCTGGATCTTTAGCTCTTTCTTCTCTCAACATTGCTATGCGTCGTTCAAAGCCTGCACGTCCAGCGCGCAGCGTATCGGCAAGCGTAGTGTTGAAAGGCATTATTTGGCTATGCGTATCGTTAGTGTGCAAAATGGTAAGTTGTTTTGTTTGTGCGAAAAACAACTATACTAAACATACAGAGAGCAGTTAGTAAAATATTCTTTTTCATTGTTTTTCTATTTTGTTATTGTTTTATTCATTTACTTTGCCATTACAGCAGTTCAATATTCGTTAGTGTTAGAGTAGCTTATACGCCCTTCGGTCTCGCTGTTTATGATCTTACCTTCTGCCGTCATAGCTTTGAAGTAGTTTAGAATAATATATCGCGTATTGTTTGAATGTTCCTGTGGCGAATTAAGATTTGTTTTGTCTTTGAAAGCCTCTAATTTATCGTTGCCTTGTGCTAAGTAATCTATTGTAGCAATACGATATTCTGCCTTTGGATCAATCTGTTTACCATTTAAGGAAGCGTATAGTAGTGTGTTGTTTTTACTTAATTTTAAACAAACTCCTTTACTAACGCCTTCTCCTCCAGTATGTGCAATCTGTCGAAACAGTTCCAATACTTTATCACCAGTGAGCGTTAAGAAGCATATTTTATTCTCGAATGGCGCAATATCGTTTACGTCGCCTATAGTAACATTTCCTTTTGGTAGTGCAGCACGAATGCCTCCCATATTGTAAACACCAAAATCTACTTTCTCATTATAACCTTTCGCCGCCCAAACCAATATATCTGCAAGTAAGTCCGATAAGTCGCTCTCTGGTCGGTGTGCCGTCATATAATGGTCAGCTTGTGCTACCACTGGGCTCATAATACTGTCTACAACGTGTTTGTAGGGGGCTAAGAAGCTTACTGCTTTTGGGTCTTTCTCGTTATCGTAGCGTGCATCAATCAATATTCTGCTACGTTGTACACTCTTTAGTTGGTATTTCCCCTGTTGTGCTGCACAAGGTGTATAGGTTAAAACTGCAGTCATACTGCTTACTAAAAACATCTTTTTATCCATATTCTACTCTTTTTAGCTTACTGCAAAAGTTAGTAAAAACTTGTTGGTTAGCCGACTTATGTCTATCTGTTTTAATTCTGTAAGAGTAAAATATAGTTAAAGAAAGTTTACGAGTAAGAAGATTTTTCTCGTTTATCGAATAATTTATAGTAACTTTGCAGCGCTTTTCGGTATAACCGCTGGCCGTGGAAGAGTCATGAGCTATGTTGTATTGGAACGACAAACAATATTTAATTAATAAATAAAATGGATTTAATTAAAGTTGTTGAAGAAGCATTTGCAACCGGCAAACAGCATCCAAAAGTTTAGAGCTGGAGATACTGTAACAGTCGCTTACAAAATCGTCGAGGGTAATAAGCAGCGTATTCAGCTTTACCGCGGTGTTGTTATTAAGATTAATGGTGAAGGCGAAAAGAAACGTTTCACTGTTCGCAAAATGTCTGGCACTGTAGGTGTTGAGCGTATATTCCTATGGAATCACCTAATATCGATTCTATCGAGGTGAACAAATATGGTAAGGTACGTCGTGCAAAAACTCTACTACTTACGTAAACTTACGGTAAGGCTGCTCGTATTAAAGAAAGAAGAGTGGTATCTGCTAAGAAAGATTAGTAGATTGTTTTTGCAATATTCCCTAATAAAAAAAGGTTCGAAGCATTTCTGTTTCGAACCTTTTTTTATATTTGGTAGGGTAGAGTGTGTTTTCTTATTCTGTAGAAAGAGATATAGATGCTTTTGGAAAGGAGTATGTTGTGATGATTTTTGCTTCTATATGATAGAGTTAAAGCAGATAACAGTATTGTTGATTATCATAAAGTTACTGATTTTTAGCGACATGTGCAACTTTTTACATTCATATTTCTGATATTTTATCTATTGATTAATTCCGCCAACGGGTTATTCATAAAAAGAAGTATCTTTGTGCTATGATAGAATCACTCAGAGTAGACTTGTAGAGATTTTTGTTACATATAAACTCAATTTTAGAAATGTTAGTCAACAAGGAAAAAGACATCGTACAATGTGCTGCCGTATTAGCTTGCGAGCTACACAAAGGGCAGGTGGATAAAGCTGGAGTTGATTACTTCACAGGTCATCTTACAACTGTTGCCAAAATGGGAAGTACTTGGAAAGAGCAGGTTGTGGGTTATTTACACGATGCAAGTGAAGATACTCCACATTCTGTTGAAGAAGTGCTTAACTTGTTAGATGCGAAATTAAGAACTCCCTTATCAGATACTGATAGACTTGAACTTGCCGATGCTTTACATTTGCTCAATCATCACCTTGCGCCTGATAGGGAAACATATTTTCAGCGAATTAAAAGCAATGCCCTTGCAAAAGTAGTAAAGATGCACGATCTTATTCACAATATGGATCTTACTCGTATTCCTAATCCAGCAAAGAAGGATTATGAACGTATTGAACGATATAAGAAGGAATATGATTATTTGAGTGGACTTTGATAATAGATTATTAAGTCTCTTGAAGAATACAACCAATCTCCCCACGACTATGCATACTGGCTGGCACTCACAGAGAGCCAGCCAATGTTTGTATTATACAGCCAATATAATGCTTGATGTGAATGTGAAAATGTTATTTACTCTTTACAGTAAATCTCTTATCTACTGCACTAAGTTTGAAAAACTCTTTGATGTCATTTTTAACATTTGCGGTATTTGATTGATTTATAAAGTGTTATAAGTCGTAAATGGGTGATGGGAGTGACAGCAAAATAAAAAAATAATTCGTGAAAAAAACTTGATAAGGGGTATCTCTGTTTTGTATCTTTGCAAGCGAAAATAAGGAAGAGCTATGATACGCTTAGTATGATTTCCTACAAACTAACGGCATCTTCCTTCTTGAATTTGTTTTCTTAAATCTTTTTATTCATGTGTACATATTTTTAATATGCCCACAAATAGGGTAGTGCGTTTTATGCGCAATTTCATTTTTGTATACGGAATGACAAACGGATTAGGCAGGAAAAGACATAGCAACAGTTTTGCTTATTTCCTTTCTCACAAATAATTTATCTATTCATCAACTTAAAAACAATCATTTATGAAAAGTAAGAACCTTAAAAACATTAAAGCTGAAAAATCAGCGAAACAGACAGTCGGAAAGACTTAAAAAACGACATTACTCGTCGGTTGCTCAACTATCTTGAGCGGAAGTATGAAATGAGATTTAATACCGCCTTAGGGTGTACAGAAGCTCGCAAGGCTGGGAGTAACGAACCTTTGTGGCAGTAGATGAACGAATGCGCAATACTATTGCTATTAAGGCGCGTCTTGATGGGATTGATGCGTGGGACAAAGATATCCGACGATATATGGAGTCGGATTTTGTTAAGGCTTTTAATCCTGTGGATATTTTCCTCGAAGGATTGCGAGGACGATGGAACGGAAAGAATCATATTGAAATGCTGGCAGACTGTGTACCTAATGACAACACACGGTGGGCAGAATGGTTTCACACGTGGTTTCTTGCAATGGTTGCACAATGGTTGGGGCTGAATATCTCACATGGTAACAGTGTGGCACCGTTGCTCATTTCACGACAAGGCTATCGGAAGTCTACTTTCTGTAAACGTCTTCTACCAGAGGCGTTGCAATGGGGATATAACGATAATCTTATCATTAGCGAGAAGCAGAATACATTGCGCGCAATGACACAGTCGTTACTGATTAATATTGATGAATTCAATACGTTGTCAGCAAAGACGCAAGACGGATTTTTAAAGAATGTTATGCAGCTTGCAAAACATAAAAATCCGTCAGCCTTATTGCCAGCAACAAGTTACATTGCCACGCATTGCCTCTTTCATTGCCACGGCAAACGTTTCAGATGTTTTTAGCGATCCCAGTGGTTGCCGTCGTTTCCTAGCAGTTACACTAACAGGTCCTATTCGTTTGCCCGAACACATAGACTATGAACAGCTCTATGCACAGGCTGTTGCCGAACTGGATAACGGTAGGCGATATTGGTTTGATGAGGCTGATACCCAGGATATTATGGAGAATAACGTGCAATATCAACAACGTACCCCTGCCGAAGCTCTCTTTTTAGATAGTTTCTCTATTCCTAAAGACTTGACCAAGGGTGCTTATATGACTGCAGCTTCCATTTTTAGCCTACTTCGTCAGCGGTATGGCAGTCAGCTGAACCTAACAAGTCTTTCTCATTTCGGTCGTGTTCTTGCAAATATCCCGAATCTCCATAGCAAGCATTCTTCGCATGGCACAGAGTATTTGGTTGCAGTACGTAGCAACGTGGTACAGTCTGGTCAGTCCAACTTGAGTTGTTAGTTGCTATCTGAATGAGTTTTCAAAGTTGCTGTCACTACTGTCACTTGCATATACACCATAAGTAGTTTATAATCTGTTGTTTATGCGAAATGTTAAAAAAGTGACAGCAACTTAAAAAAACAAAAACAAAGTTATATATAAATGCTATTAATCCAATAAAGTATAATAAAAATCTTGGTTTATATAAAAAAATTTTTATTTATTATTAATATGAGTTTTTTTATATTTGCACTTGAAAAACCTAAAAATTAAAGAATATGGCAAAAAAACAAGTTCTAATGTGATGATTTCGATTTTTAAAGAATGGTTAAAGGAATGAGTAACTTAACACCAAACTCTGCAAAATAGTTATATTTCATATCTTGGTGTAAGTTATAATAATGATTTGAGTTTAGTCTCTACAGATAATGTATATAGTCGTTCCTTAAAAATCATATTTCAGCATAAAGTTTATACTGACAAGCTTTATGCTGATTCTTTTTATAAGGTACAAAAGAACTCTCATAGCTCTTTTGAAGTTATATGCTGCCGCAGCTAATAACACATTGATAGCATCTCCTTTCACACCTTTATAAAAGTTGCGAGATAATCGGTGGTCTGCTTTAAGATGTCCTATCGTTGGCTCTATACCAGCTCGTTTACAAGATAGTTTGTGTTTCTTTTTCTTTTGGTAGTAGCTGTCTTTAGGAATATAATATCAAGCATATCCATGGCAAACCCTTGCATCCTCAGACGCAGGGAAAGATAGAACGATATCACAGATCAATGAAAAATGTGATTAAGCTAAATCATTATTTTTGTCCCTCTGAATTGGAAAATGCTATCGATGGGTGGGTGAAATATTATAATGAGAGAAGGTTTCATGAATCGTTAGATAATCTTACACCCAAAGACGTATATTTAGGGCAAGGGGAGAAAATCAAAAAGATAAGAGAAATAATAAAGCAAAAATTCAATCAACAAAAGAATTTTTGATAATAAAACAATGAAATATCAGAGTAAATAACTACATTTGCAGTTGTGCACTTTTGTTTGACAACGTACAGTCCCAAACGCTTAGATCATGAGAACCGGGAGATTACCCTCAAGGCACAAGACAACTACGAGCTTCGTTCTCTCATCCGTTCTTTTGGTGAGCAGATTGAGTGGTTGCTCCAGATTCTCTTAGAGAGGATGAAGGCTACTGCTAATAAACTTAGCAAAATTTACAAATCACATATAGTGTAGCAAGTTGTATAGTCATATATAGTTGAAATCAATAGAAGATGAAAAAGATAAGTTAATAGATGCAATCAATCAGAAAGGACTAAAGAACAGTCTTATATCAATCTATTATAACATAGGAAGAGCTTTACCCTTTACAGCACAGAGATTCCCTGACGGCAGGGTGTCTGACTGGTATAGAAACCAATATGTTGAAGTTCATGAAGTAAAACCCGGTGGTATAGGGTGGACAGTACGGAGATGCTTTTTGGCTTCTATTTTAGAAACGGAATACGTGCTAATGCTCATGATGATTCCGAAAAAAAGTTGGTGTATGAAAGACGACACAGAGCCGCAGAAGGTTCCTTGCGGAGCATGTGGCTCATGGGTAGTTGCTTGATATTCTTGGCGAATCGACTGCTGAGCCGACAAAAATATATGGATTGAATGATATTTTAGAGAAGGGTAAGCACAAGGGTAAAACTGTAGCTGAAGTTATTCATAATGACTGGAATTGGATAAAGCGGGCAAGTATGGAATCCCAACAGTTCTTCTTTGATATAGACAAAGTTATTGACGAGCGCAAGAAGAGTATAAAGGTCTTACAACCAGATGACTTGATGCCCTTTGGAAAGTATAGAGGTCAAACTGTTCAGTCCATCGCAGATAAAGATTATTCATATCTCCTTTGGGTGAAAGAGAATAGCGAAGATGTGGTAATAGACTTTGGCAAGCTAAATCGTAAATGATAAAATAGAATACAAATGAGAAAATTATTATTACTTTTTGCACTTATTGCGACCGCTCTTAATAGTCAAGCCCAGTATTCTGTGAATAACTCATTCATCAGAAAGGCTTTGGTAATATACAAGATGGATAGCAAGGGGTTCTATCAAAAATCATTGGACATAATGTTAGATTATGTCGATGGCGTGACAGAAAATTATGCCTACGACAAGAAAGCACAGACCCTCTACGTCCTCACTTCAAACAGCAACTGTGCTATTACGTTGAACAAGGACTATGCAAAGGTTATAAAGAGAAATAAAAGTATTCCTCAACTTGATGGAAAGGAACTTGAAAATATAGTTAGACAAGCAAATAACAAGTTGGTTGAAAAGTTTGAGGTATTGAATCGGATAAGAGAATGTCATATTGCCGATTCCATAGAGCAATCTCGTCGGGATTCTATAGAAAGAGTTAGAAAGGAACAGCTGCGTATTGCCCAAATAGAAAGTGAGCACAATGGTTACAGACAGTCTCATAACTGGCATTGGACTCCCACAACGGGAAACACATTGTCTTGCTCTTTATGCGAAAATACGGTGTCCTCAGATTCCGTCTTTTGCATTGGAATTTTGAATGATTCTATTTACTATGGTGGAGCTGAAGAAGGAATGTATGGCTATAATCTCTTTAAGTTACATGCTTGTAAGATACCATCCTCATTGCTTAATGATAGTAAATTCAGATATCATTATGAAGTGTTCAAAGACAGCTTGTCGAAAAATAGCGATTTATGTCCTGATTTGATCAACGCATTGAATTATCACTATCTTGATCAACACATCAAGGAAGTGAAGCGCGATGCCCCTTATGGCTTCTTTGAAGATTGGGGATGGAATGATGAATATTCTGTTGTTACATTTAACTTCGAATACACCAATATGAATGTTAAGACAATCCGCTATATTGATGTCTATTTCCGTATCACCAATGATGTGGGTGACGTTAGAATGACTGGACATTTTAAGGGTACAGGTCCCCTAAAGGAGTTAGAAACAGCAAGCTGGAATTGGGATAGTTCAAGTTATTATGTGGCAGGCGATGCTTCTAATGCAAAGATAGTAAAGGTTATTCTGACCTATATGAATGGTTCTCAGAAAGTATTAACCGGGAATATGATAAAGTACAAATAACCAACTTAATGCACATACCCTTATGACAAATCGTAAATGGATATTAAAAATAGTGAGGATAGAACTACGCACTCATAAAAAATAACAGATTACTCAATATCAATAGTCTATTCAGAGGCATTTTCCGATTCTATAAATGCAGTGTAAAGCATTGAGGGGATGATAATGCATAGTGCTACAAACATATTGTTATCTAGTCGTCCCTTAAAAACTATATTTCAGCATAAAGCTTGTACTGACAATCTCTATTCTGATTCTTTTTATAAGGTACAAAAGAACTCTCATAGCTCTTTTGAAGTTATATGCTGCCGCAGCTAATAATACATTGATAGCATCTCCTTTGACACCTTTATAAAAGTTGCGAGATAATCGGTGGTCTGCTTTAAGATGTCCTATCGTTGGCTCTATACCAGCTCGTTTACAAAATAGTTTGTGTTTCTTTCTCTTTTGGTAGTAGCTGTCTTTAGCTTTAGGAATATCTGGGATGAGTATCTTTGTCTGTCCAATCTGCTTTATACCTCTATACCCTCTATCTCCTGCTAACTTATCAACCTTCCTTCCTGTCATTCTTTGGGTTTGTTCTAACGTCTTTTCGATAGTATGCCCATCATATTCATTCCTAAAAGAACATGCACCAAGAATAAGTCCAGACCATGAGCGAAGAATAGATACTTTATTACCAAACTCATATTGCTTATGTTCCTTACCTTTGCTGATGCAAACTACATCTGGTTCGTGCAGAGAATATACTTTATTCTTTGACTTTCGATTCTGAGAAAGAACTTTGTAATATAGCTCAAACATATTCTCATAGCCTTTCTTTCCCTCAAGATTACGCTCTAGCTCTCTTACCAATCTTCCTGCTATGGTCTTGAGTTGCCTATCTGCCTTAAGAGCTTTCTTACGATTCTTGGGATGATTACGAAAACGTTGGGAACGGTAAATGCCTTTCAAGGTACGCGTATAACTCTGTCGTAGAGGAAGACTCTTGTCATGAACTATCTTCAGAACGTTTTTGATTATCTTTTTATGCAACTTCGCATCTGTAGGATAGGTTATATTCTTCTCCTGTACAGTAGAATCAATGAAAGCAGTATCAAAATGATCTTCGTTATCATGGTCGGTATTAACGCGGATACTTTCTGCTAATATTAACTCCATACCTTCCTCACCGATACGATTTCTGAAGTGAACTAAGTCGGAAGCGTCACAGGGTTGTTTTGGCATAAATTCAAGTCCACCACAGAAATATTGGTAGTAAGCATTCTCACTCCATTGAAAAACAACCATTTCATCTGACACATTACGCAAATGTTTTAAAATTAAAAGACCACACATCAAGCGAATAGGATGAGCTGGGCGACCATTATTGTTGCAATACAAAGGAGAGAAAGCATTTTCAAAACTCTCCCAATTAATCTTATTACTAAGTTGGAAAAGGAGATGTTCATGGCTAAGCATGTCCTCTAAAGAAGATAACATAGAGAGCTGTTTGGATGTACGTTTAAGCATAAATATCTGCAAGATTTATAATGTAAAAGGAATAAAAACTTGCAGATATTTGCAAAATAATTTATAGCATAATATACTATGAATCAGAGGAATATTAGGTTTTTAAGGGAGGACTAGTTAACTGTAGTTTGTACAAGCAAGATACTTGCAAAGTTTTTCACCGCTGCTTCCGCGAGCCCTACAGCACTACTTATGCCTATATGCTTGTTGGAAGCAGGTGTTTTTCATGTTGTTATGGTTTTCATAAAATACTTTCTCTTAATAAATATCCATGCATAGAACCTCGTTCAATCATGAAATCAAGAATCGGAATAATTTTATTTTTCAATCTAATTTCTTCTTTTATTTTTGTCTGTTGATGAAAAACGAACTTTCTTAAAAACTTTTCCAAATAATATAAAGTGTTTGATTCTAAGTCGTCATGATGTAACAATTTGTTGTTTTGACACAATTGTATGAATCCAATCAATACCTTCGTCTTTAAAGTTTGTCCCTGATTGAATTTAAAACTTTGACAACAGAATACAATACAGCAGGAATGTTTCCTATATCTTTTTGAAGCATTTGCATAAAGGGATAAATTTCCCTCTTTTAAACTATGCCAATCTTCAATTCCTTCACGCCACCAACACCATGCTAAAAAAATAATTTATTATGATTTCTTTTTAAAATGATAGCCACATGGATTTTGCACATAGTTCTTTTTATTTTTTTGGATATAGATTGTCCCAAATATGCCAAAATTGTTCATACTTGTTTAGATAATCCTCTGCACTTACTAATTCTCCAATAATGAAGCTGTTTCTTCGGTTGAAGAAAATGAATCAACAAATGGTTTTAGAAACGCATCAATTTCATTTTTCTCTCTATGTAAAATGAAATAAGCAAAATTTTTGAAAATATGCAAGCGTAATAAGTAAATGTTAGAATTGTCTCCTGTATCATCTTTGTAACTTCTTCTGTCTTTTAATAACTGTGAAGCTAATAAGGGCAACGATTTTTGCATAAATTTCTAAGTGAATTATATCTTTCGTGTCAGATGGTATTAACTGAAGAACTATTTCAAAGAATGAATATCAAGTGAAGTAATGTTGTTTATGTCTAATGATGAATTTTCAAAAGTGAAATCAGAATTTCTTTTCTCTAATTCTTCGAAAATGGATTTTTTAGAAATTCGTCCCCAACCAATTTCTTTTCTTTTTTCAGCAACAATGGTTTTGTAGATGGGTTTGAGTTTTACATATCCGAACAGAATTGCCTCGTGCAACTTTTTGAATTTTTGCTCCCATAATTTTGAATTATGAATAGATTCAATAACGTAATCACATATTCTTTTGTAAGCACCAAGAGATGTTTCATCGAAAAGAGTTAAAACCATTATAGAAACATAGCTTTCTATTTCATCAGGGTATTCTTTTATTAATGATGGAATTGCATGAATAGAGGCTTCAACGCCATCACTTATTTGATAATCATAATTATCGGTGAAAAGATTCGACAGGGAAGAAAGAATAATTTCTTTACAAAAACCTTATCTTCTTTTGATAATTTGTCTTTGTGTTCAAGTAATAATTTAGAACACGAAAACGCAGGTATAGAATAATCAAGCATACCTATTCCGTTTCGTCCTGCTTTCAGTTCTTCAACAAGTTGCTTTGTTTCTGATAAAGCTAAAAGAGGATTGTTGTCATATTCCTCTTGCTTTGCGCTTTTAGTTTGATTTCTCGCACCAATCAAAAAATCAGCCCACATTCTTAGCGAAGAGTATTTAAGAAGTTCTTGATATTGATTTAACGCTTCTTCGCTTTCCTTTTTATGTTCGTCAGAAAGTTCTTTAGGCGTAAATTCTATTCGTAAATGGTTGTCGTCATGCTGTGATACTTTTGGTATTAAATTACGTCTATCCATTCTAGCCAACAATATTCCAAAGGATTTACTTGTTGAAGTATTTGATTTATATTGGTCAATAATGTCGTATAATTTACCGATGTATTCAGTATTCTGCTCTTCGTTAAATCCTTTGACACCAAAAGTTGATAATTCAGAAACAATGATTCTAAATTTGAGCTTCTATGTTTTATCTTCACAAGTTTTCAATCTTTCATCTGTGTATAAAATGTCTTTTATTTTATCCATTCCATATCCTATACCATACAGCGATTTAGTATGAAATTCGCCTGAACACCTAATCTTGTCTATGTGAAATAATTCAATTGTTTTGAATAAAATCAAAGCAACATCATAGAACTTATCAGGATTCGCAAGCACAACACTACAAACAACAGAAGTAAGTGAAGCTGATTTTGATTGAATGAGAATTTTAAGAAGTATATTCTGAATTATTTCGGACTTTGAGATTAGAGAAAATTCTAAAAGAATTTTTTCTAATGCCATATGCATTGACTCTAATACGTGGGGAACAGAGGGACTTCCTCCTCCACGATACATACTCCAAATTGCGTCACTCAAATACTGTGTTACTTTCGTTTCGCTTACGTGTAATGTGATTTTTTTAACGTCTTGTTGTCCATAGTCGGATTTACTATAAGATTCAACAGCCCTATTTGTAAAATCTATGATAAAATCAAGTGTTTTGCAGAATTCTATTTGCAATAACCATTTTATTGGCGTTTGATTAGCACTTGAGGGGAAATAATTCAATTCGTGTTTGCCCGCTAAGCCATAACGACTTTCCATTGTATCTCTTTCATATCCAAATCCGTCTTGCTTTTTCGGCTGTTTTTGCCAAAATAAATCACATAATTGAATAACAGATAATGGAAGTGTTTTAATTAATTCAATTGCTATGTAGGGCTTCTCTAAAATTTTAGAGCAAAGTCCTTCGTAGGGGGCTCTGTGTTCTGTCCATGTATTAGAAACTACTTTGTCAAATATTTCTTTTTAGTTCGGTTTTTAGTTCATTGGCTGAATTAAAAACCACTTTCAAAAATTTTTTTTCTTCCGCAACATCGTGTATGAAGAAATTTTCTTCGGTTTCAGTTTTTTTGTATTACGCTTAATGCTAATAAACCTGTGTATCTTGTTGTTACTCCTTTTTATTGGATACGCACCAATCAGTTAAAACAGGTAAAAACAAGTTTTTAGGTTGTTGTCGAAAAAGTCAGTTTTATGTTTGTAAATAAGGGCAATTACTTCTTCCCAACCTTTACCTTTTAGGTTTTATAATTTCAATATTTTGAGTTGCAGAAATATCAGTACAGGCGATTCTTAACAGGAACAAAATTCGTTTTAGTATTTTAAAATCATCTGCAATGATTTCTTTCTCAAAAAATTTAAAGAATGTTTCTGAATAATCTGAAAGTAAAAACGGAAACTAAAAATTTCGTCTTTCCAAAATTGAATAACATCAGTGCTTGTAAAAGCACTTTGAATGAAAATTTCTATATCCTTACTGTTTTCTGATAAATGGTCTGATAGCCATAACCTAAATGCTCTGCGAATGGGTAAAGAATTCCCTAAGTCGTCAAGAAACTCTTTTGTGGTTGATGCGTTTGAAAAAAACTTCGGGAAACAATTTTATTCAATGTCCATTCTTCATAAATATCGTGAGTAATAAAATATCCGCAATGAGTATCATCATAGCCAAGTATTTCATCTTGCTTTAATTGAAACAATGCTGATTGTGGTAAACTATCAGCATTGATATAGAACCGTCCTGTTTCACACCTTTGTTTGGCAATGCTGATAATACATCTTTCTCGTTCAAGGTGCAGGTTGTCTTTTTGAACGGTATTTTGTATTCGCTTTTTCCAAAGCAAGTCAATAAATTCTTTGTAGTTTCCTTGTTTGTCAATGTTGGAATGTTGTTGAACATATTCTCTTAGGTAAAACAAGTTTCTAAGTCGCTCTACGAATTTTTGATTGTCGGGAAGTGGGAATTTGAATTCGTCTGTTATTGATTTTAATTCCTCAGTACCAATCAGAGAAACATCATTTACGTCAAACGGCAACTGATAATTCTCTTTTATCAAAAAAGTTAAATCGTTAAGATAAGCGTAGCGTGTTGTAAAGATGATATTCCAAGCATTCTCTTTTAACTTTTGAATTAACGTAGTAAGAATATCGTTGCTAGAAATCTCTGCAAGTTTTTCTGCGGAATCAATTACAAATATTTTAAGTGGTTCGTCCTTGTAGGCATTGAGAAACTGTGCAAATGTAAATTTGTGGTCTATGTGAAATATGTCGTTAATGTGATTTACATTAAGTTCATTTGCCTTAAAAACACAAATTGGTATTTTCTTAAAGCAAGAGTTATAAAACTCTTTGAAAATTGCGGTTTTACCGCAGCCGCCTTCACCCGAAATAATTATGTTTTTTTTCTTTTGAGAAGCATTTGCTATTGATTCAACAACAGAACTTCGGTCAATTTTAATTTGTTTGTCTCCGAATGTTATTTCTGTCTGGATTGCTTGTAAAATATTCTCGTTGTGTTTATAAATCTCATCAAGTAAATTTCCTTCGTTTGGGTCAAGACTGAAAAAAACGTCATGTATGTATTTATTTTCAGGCAAAGATAATTGTAATTCAAAATTACTTGGGACTCGCCATTGAATACTTATTCCTGCTGTCTTAGCGGCTTTCTCAATGTCTAATTGATATTGCGGTTTCTTTTTGCTTTTAGTAGTGCTTTCGGAAAGTTCTTGGTTGATGTAAAGATATAATTCGTCTAGTTGCTTGTTTTGGGATTTAGCTTTTTAATTGAATCAATAATGTCTTCTTTATTGTCAGCGATTAATGTAGTGTAGTATTTAGATTGAAAACCATAAAATTTTTCCGTCTTTTTCGATTGGTTCTGTCTCAATTCCTGTTTGGTTCTTATATCGGAAAAAGTCCAACACGATTGTTGAACTCTGCACAAAAGCAAATAAGACATTTGTTCAAATGCCCACGTTTCTTGTTTGTCGTATTTTACTCCAAAAAAATTTTCCAATTCATTTCTTGAATTTATTCTATTTGATGTTAATATTCTAAGTAAATGTATCTCCGCTACACTTACTGCTCACTTGAATATTGACACCGTGAAACAATTATCCTCTAATAATAAATTTGTACGTTGTCAAACAAAAGTGCACAACTGCAAATGTAGTTATTTACTCTGATATTTCCTTTGTTTTATTATCAAAAAAATTCTTTTTGATTGAATTTTGTTTTATTATTTCTCTTATCTTTTTGATTTTCTCCCCTTGCCCTAAATATACGTCTTTGGGTGTAAGATTATCTAACGATTCATGAAACCTTCTCTCATTATAATATTTCACCCACCCATCGATAGCATTTTCCAATTCAGAGGGACAAAAATAATGATTTAGCTTAATTAGTCATCCCTCAAAGTTCAAGTTACTTCAGTAACAAACTGTGGAGTTAACAGAGGTCTATCGTCATATTCATATAACAACTATTCCTTCTGCATCTTATAAAAAAATATATCCTTTATAACTAGGTAATTCGCAAATGTTATAGATTTTAGCCACAATGGTATCGGGTGGAGCTTGCCTCTCAAAAATAATAATTAAGAGTGTATGGTGCTTCGAATGCAGGGAAGTCATCTATGTCCCAAGTTTCTCCATAACCTTTTGTTTTGCAAACTATCGCTACCTGACAAAAATAATTATAAATTGATAATTATCTCTGTCAACTATTAACATATCACTGTTGTAATCTCTGTAATGATATGGATGTTCGACAAATGCTTCTTTTATATGAATGTATATGCTATCAAATACTATTGTGTTTTTTTGTCTGCTTTTATATAGAGATACAAGTGCATCTCTCCTTTGGGACTCTGCTGCAGACATACTGTTTGCAATCCTTAAGGTCTTTCGTTTGTAAAAACAATTGCATGATGATAATGCATTCATTATTACTATTGCCAAAATTGTCAAAAAAATCTTTCTCATCTGTACGTTGTCAAACAAAATTGCACAACTGCAAATGTAGTTATTTACTCTGATATTTCCTTGTTTTATTATCAAAAAAATTCTTTTTGTTGATTGAATTTTGCTTTATTATTTCTCTTATCTTTTTGATTTTCTCCCCTTGCCCTAAATATACGTCTTTGGGTGTAAGATTATCTAACGATTCATGAAACCTTCTCTCATTATAATATTTCACCCACCCTCGCTTGGCTTAACGGGAACCCATATCCCTGTGGTATGTCGTGTTTATTTCTTATCATAAGAATGAAATTTATTTGGTGCAAAGATAGAAAAGGTAAGGAAATGATATAATACCTCAAAATAGGTATTTTATAATGAACTCTGATGATGATAGTTCCACCCTTTCAGTAAAAGTAATTTCCAATTAGCAGTTTGCATCATAGATGCGTAACTCTAAAAGTGGCAACAATACCACACGAAATGAATCGTGGTAGCACACGAGCCTCCTGTGGTGATTGCCGTGCTATGGCTTGTCAGACGAATACACTGAATGGGAGGAATAGAAAACTGAGATTCCTTCGGATGATTTTAGATTATCGTGTGGGGGAGAACACCTACCCGCAAGTGAATTGCTTAATAACTTTCTATGAGATGGAGCAAGTCCTGTCGGGAGTCATGTCTTGGATTTAGCCGTATGCCTAATATGAGATAAATATAAACTGTATGTGTTGCTTGCAACTCCCCATCTGTTTTTCTATAGAATCTATATTCTATTTATTTTTTTATCGTTTTTGTCTTCGTAGTTTAATTGTCCATCGCAGTTACTATGTATAGCTGTCAGCAAATCTTCCCAAGTTTGGAAACCTGCAAATAAAAGCAAGTCTGTCTAATGTCTTTTTAGATGGCTTTTCTTTAGTTTGTATATATCCCCAGAGCTTATGTAGCGATTTTCGATTCTAAGTTAATGTGGTATTGTTTTAATTTCTTTGAAACCTTGTCATAATCAACCGATAGACTGATAAGCTGTGGTATTTTTTGTTGGAATTGCGAGATAAAGTTCTTTAATGCCTTTTCCATTTCTCTCTATTTCTACAATTTGTTGTTTTTTTATTGTTTCTGTGTAGATATTGTTTTTATCAGTAAAGTTTACTTATGTTAAGTTATATATCGTTGCTTCTGTTTTAAAAGATGCAACGATATATAATAGTGTGTCGGAACGAGTGTTATACCAATGTGTTGATAACCTCTTCGCGTGAAGCAGGAAGATAGTCAATAACAGGTATCTCAGGCATTGTGTAGCAACCCGGAGTCAATCGCATAGTTGCACGTGCACAATTTACAAGTATCTGTCCTGTTAATGCAGGGTTATTTATACTCATATTAAATTCTATACGTTGGTTCTGCGTTTTTCCGCTTACACCTTTACGAATAAGATGTACACCGTGTCCCATATCGCGTAAGTCGTCTACACTTGCAACTGCAAACACGTGTGTCTCATCGTGGGCAAAGTAGGGGTCAGCCTTGATAGCTTTTGTAACATCGTCGAGCTTTGCGCCATCTTCTAATTCAACATATACCATACGTCTGTGAATGCCTTCACCTAATGGAATGGTAACAGAGAGAGCATTTTTTACACCTTCTTTGCTACGTACGCAAACAGAATGTCCCATAGACATACCAGGACCGAAGTTAGTGTAAGATATGCCTTTTGGTGCCAAACTTTCCATTAGCACGCGTACAACAGAGTCGGAACCTGGGTCCCAACCAGCAGCAATTACACTCACTTTTCCAGCTTTCTTGCAGTGTTCCATCTGCTTTGTGCGATAGTCCAATATGCTTGTGTGAATATCGAACGAATCTACGGTGTTGATACCTAATGCTACTATACGTTCTGCATATTCCGGACAGCTACGTGTTGGTGTTGCAAGAATTGCCACATCTACATTCTTTAGTTTTGCAATGTCGTCTACAACCTCGTATGGAGATAGCGCTAATGGTTTGTCTTTATCGCCCTGACGTCGTACAATACCAGCAATCTCGAAGTCTTTAGCTGCCTCGAGTGCTTCAAGTGCGTAGTGCCCTATATTACCGTAGCCAACTACTGCTGCTCTTATCTTCTTCATAATCTTTTACCTTAAATGTTAATTTTACCATTATTTAATAGCCACAAAATTACGGTAAAATTATGATTAACGATGAATATCTGTGCTTTTTTTTGCTAAAAATGCCACATTACAGTTGTATGCACTTGTAATGGTGATATAAATCAAAATCTTATAGCTTTAACTATTATTGTGGCGTTATCAGTGTTAAAGTATATTTAATTTTTATAGAGATAAGGTTTTAAGTTGTAATTTTGCGCTTACAATGAAAAGAGTAATGCACATACTACTATTGTTGTTACTGTCTGTTATGATTGTATGGACAGCAACAGGCTTTGTAGTTATGCAATGTGCACATACAGGAAATGTAACTGTAGGCAAAATGCCAGCGAACAACAAGGGTTGTGAGAAAACTTCTAACGACCATTGTATGACAGTGCATATACAAAAGCTTGCCGAATTGAACCAAGCTGCTCCGTTACATTTCGATATGCAGCCTATGCAACAGTTGCTACTTGTAGCTTTTGTAACGCTATTAATGGCTTTGCCCATACTGCTTTTCGTATTATCGCCCATACGACTATTGTTGTATTCTTGGCATAGTCCACCACGACAATATCTACAGCGGCTTACCGTGCTATTAATTTAATTTAGTGATTGTTATTAATGTTTCATTGGTCCAATAAACTGCTAATGGCAGGTTTGTTGGCTACTATCGTTATATTCACTAAATTAAAATATATGAACAAGAATATTATACTCGCGGGAACTTCCCTGCTATTTTCTGTATCTGCTATAGCGCAGAACGAAGTTGCGGATACAGTAACAACAATGAAAGAGCAAAAACTCGAGAACGTAACCGTTACAGCACGTCGCGCCACTGTGCGTACATTGGGCGGAGCTATTAACGGACAAGATATTTTGCGCGACGAACTTTTTAAGGCTGCTTGCTGTAATCTTGGCGAAAGCTTTGTTAATAATCCATCGGTAGATGTAAACTACTCTGACGCTACAACAGGTGCGCGACAAGTGAAATTGCTTGGTTTGAGTGGAACGTATGTGCAAATGCTTACCGAAAACTTACCTAACTTTCGTGGCGCAGCTTTGCCATACGGCTTAGGCTATGTTCTGGTTCGTGGATGAAGAGTATACAAGTTAGTAAAGGAAACTCTTCGGTAAAGAATGGTTATGAGGCTATGACAGGACAGATTAATGTAGAGTATCTGAAACCTGAGGACGAACAAGGTGCTACTATTAATGTATATGGAAGCACAATGGGAAAGTTTGAAGCTAATGCCGATGCAAATCTGCACATTGGTGGAAACAAGAATCTTAGTACAGAGGTTTTAGCCCACTTTGAGAATAACTGGAGTCATCACGATGGCAATGGAGATGGATTTCAAGACGACCCACAAGTGCGTCAGTACAATCTTCAGAATCGATGGTTTTGGAAAAAGAACAATTATATGCTACATGCTGGACTGAGTTTCTTAAAAGAAGATAGAACCAGTGGGCAAACTAACCACTCACACCATCTTGCTGCTGGAGCTACTCCGTATCGTATTAATATAGGTACAAATAGATACGAAGGGTATATGAAGCATGCCTTTATACTCAACGCAAAACACGGCACTAATATTGCATTTATGGGAAATGTGTCGCTACACGAACAAAGAGCAGACTATGGCATTAAGCATTACGATGTGAACGAGAAAAATGCTTACGCTTCGTTGATTTTCGAAACTAATATTGCCGAAGTACACAATTTATCTACTGGTGTTAGTTTCAACCACGACTATCTGCGCCAAAATCTTTCATTGCTCAATCCTACAGCTATTCCAGCTAACTATGGTAACTTGTATCCGTTGAAAGATAACGTTGAAAGCGAAACAACTCCCGGCGCATACGTTCAGTATACACTCAATTTGCACAATCGGCTTGTTGCAATGGCTGGATTCCGTGTAGACCATAGTAATGTTTATGGAACGTTTGCTACACCACGTTTCCATGTTAAATGGGTGGCTACCGACTTCTTAACGCTTCGTCTCTCCGCTGGAAAAGGATATCGAAGCCCACATGCTTTGGCAGAATATAACTATCTAATGGCTTCTGGACGTCGTCTCATCATCGACCAGCCGTTAAAACAAGAAGCTGCATGGAATTATGGAGCGAATATGGCTTTCAATATACCATTGTTTAACAAGAATTTAAAGCTGAACGCAGAATACTATTATACGCACTTTACCAATCAAACGGTTATCGATTACGATTCTAATCCGTTGGAGTTGCATATATGCAATCTTAATGGTAAGAGCTATTCGCATACATTCCAAATAGATGCATCTTATCCTGTGTTTCGCGGCTTCGAACTCACAGCTGCTTATCGCTACAATCTTGTAAAAACTACCTACGGCGGACAGTTGCTATCTAAGCCTTTGCAGAGCAGATATAAGGGGTTGCTTACTGCAAGCTATAAAACTCCGCTTGGACTATGGCAATTTGATGCTACATTTGCCCTAAATGGCAGCGGGCGTATGCCAACACCTTACACAACAGCCGCTGGAACACCATCGTGGGCTTCTAACTATAAGGCGTACGGACAGTTAAATGCACAGATAACTCGTAACTTCCGTCATTTCTCTATACAAGTGGGTGGCGAAAATCTTACTAATTACAAGCAAAAAAATCCTATTATAGGCTATCACACACCATGGGCGCAAACGTTTGAACCTACATTAGTTTATGGACCAGTACAAGGTGCAATGGGATACGTTAGTATTCGTGTGAATCTTGGAAATCGTTTGTCAAAATAGATATAGTACACTGCATAGATAAATATAGTAAAACAACATAGCCCCAACAAATTTACTCTGGTGGTTTGGTAAGGCTTCACTTAAAAATAAAAGTACGATGAAGAAAAGTTTAATTATTATGATGTTAGCAATGGTAGCCATTACTGCATCGGCAAAAGACATCAAGACTGTTATTTTCACAACTACTCCACAGATGCACTGTGAGAACTGCGAAAATAAAATAAAAGGTAACCTCCGCTTTGAAAAGGGTGTCAAGGAAATAAAGACAGACATAGAAGCACAGAAAGTATTTGTTACCTACGATGCGGCTAAAACTACAGAAAAGAAACTTCAAGACTCGTTTCAAAAGTTTGGCTATAAGGCTGTTAAAACTACCAAAGATGCTAAGGTGGCAGTTCACGAAGATGAAAGCTGCGACAATATGTAATATAAATTAGAAAACAAACTGTTTGCAGACTGCTTTTTCTGGCTCTGGAACAGTAGTGAATAATAGAGAGAGAGGATATGCCTGAATGTGTGTATCCTCTCTTTCTATTTTCTATGTTCCTATGGTTAGAGAAATAAATAAGGTGGAGTGCTGTTAATAGTAGTTAGCTACATTGTAAGCAGAGCCTATAGGTATTCATAAACCAAATAGAATAACACAGATATAAGTTACTTTTGTTTCAGATATCTGTCAGTTGCGTTTCAGATATCTTTCACGCTTGTTTCAGACGTCTGTCAGTTACGTTTTAGACATCATATTAAATCAGACCCTTTATGTTGTTATGTCATAATAGCTGAACGATAATTATTCAGCAGAATATTATGAACAGCTTCATTCTGCGAAATTCCAATTTAGGCATTATAGTATGTGCCCAAACAGTAGTATGTTTTTGGTTAGGCATAATAATGTTAATTTATAATAAAAATTAAAGTATATTCTATATTTTATCGATTTAAATTTATGGTTTTGTAACCAACAAAAATTATAACAGTATGAGAAAGTATATTTTCACAATTGTGTTTATGTTGTTAGGATTGACAACATCTTTTGCACAAAAAGTTTCGGTTCCTGAACCAGAGTTTGCTGATCAAACTTACTTACTTACTTCTGACACGGAGTATCAGAAACTACCACGAGAGTCTGGTGTTATTAAAACAAAAGCTGGTGCATCGTTATATATTGTTGGTATTGGAAAAGTAAAGACACGTATCACTTTGAGTGGTCCTACTTCTTCTGTATCTGTGCCTGCTGGTAAAGATGTTCGTCTTATTATTAAGGCTGCAAATAATTCAACCGATCCAGAGTCATTTATTAATATATTTCCATTCGAGGTAAAAAGGTAAGGAACGAAGAGCACAGTTGTCTGAAGCTGGTACGCTGTCTGCAACTAAAAACAAACTCTCTTGGGCAGATTACTTTTAAAGCTAAGAAGTATGGTCAGAGCTCTTACTATATAGTTATTGAGAACTTGAAACCAGGCGAGTATGGCATCTCTTTGGGAGATCCTGATAAACGAAATGAGAAGAATGATATGAAAGTAACAACCTTCAGTGTAAAAATAAGGCTGTTTGTATTTAAATATAATCTGTGTCAGCATTCTTATAATGAATGCTGACACAGTTTTTGTATTATAAGTATGGTAGGTTACACTATCAATCCATATAATATAAAGGTATCAATTATGTATGATTTGTCATTTTGTCCGTCATTCTGTCAGTTTGTTTCTGTTGGCATATCGTTTGTATTTATTGGGTCGTGCACGTACTGCGAAAGCAGGAAACACAATAAGAATTGATAATAATAAAAAATAAAATATACATATTATGGGAAAGATTATTGGAATTGACTTAGGAACAACAAACTCTTGTGTTGCTGTATTTGAAGGTAACGAGCCAGTAGTAATTGCTAACAGCGAAGGTAAGCGTACAACACCTTCTGTTGTAGGTTTCGTTGAGGGTGGCGAACGTAAAGTAGGTGATCCTGCTAAACGTCAGGCTATCACAAACCCAGAGAAGACCATCTACTCTATTAAGCGTTTCATGGGTGAGACCTACGACCAGTGTAAGAAAGAGGCTGAGCGTGTTCCATTCAAGGTTGTTAATGAAGGTGGATATCCACGTGTACAGATTGACGACCGCAAATATACTCCACAGGAGATTTCTGCAATGATTCTGCAGAAGATGAAGAAGACCGCTGAGGACTATCTCGGTCAGGAGGTAACAGATGCTGTTATCACCGTACCAGCATACTTCTCTGACTCACAGCGTCAGGCTACCAAGGAAGCTGGTCAGATTGCAGGTCTTAATGTACAGCGTATTGTGAACGAGCCTACTGCTGCAGCACTTGCTTACGGTGTTGATAAGGCTAATAAGGATATGAAGATTGCCGTATTCGACCTTGGTGGTGGTACGTTCGATATCTCAATCCTTGAGTTCGGTGGCGGTGTATTCGAGGTACTCTCTACTAATGGTGATACTCACCTTGGTGGTGATGATTTCGACCAGGTAATCATCGATTGGTTGGTTAATGGCTTTAAGTCTGAAGAGGGTGTTGACCTCACAAAGGACCCAATGGCTATGCAACGTCTGAAGGAGGCTGCTGAGAAGGCTAAGATTGAGTTGTCAAGCTCTTCTTCTACTGAGATTAACTTGCCTTACATCACTGCAGAAGGTGGCGTTCCAAAGCACTTGGTAAAGACTTTGACTCGTTCACAGTTCGAACAGTTGGCACACAACCTCATTCAGGCTTGTCTCGTTCCATGCCAGAATGCTATCCGCGACGCTAAGTTGCAGACATCAGATATCGATGAGGTTATCCTCGTAGGTGGTTCAAGCCGTATTCCTGCAGTGCAGACATTGGTTAAGAACTATTTCGGTAAAGAGCCTTCAAAGGGTGTTAACCCTGATGAGGTGGTTGCTGTTGGTGCAGCTATTCAGGGTGCTATCCTTAATAAGGAGAGTGGTGTAGGCGACATCGTATTGCTCGACGTTACTCCATTGACCCTCGGTATTGAGACAATGGGTGGTGTGATGACAAAGCTTATCGATGCTAACTCTACCATTCCTTGTAAGAAGAGCGAGGTGTTCTCTACCGCAGCTGACAACCAGACAGAGGTTACTATCCACGTTCTTCAAGGTGAGCGTCCAATGGCAGCACAGAACAAGTCTATCGGTCAGTTCAACCTTACAGGTATTGCTCCAGCTCGCCGTGGTGTTCCACAGATTGAGGTAACATTCGATATCGACGCTAACGGTATCCTTAACGTATCTGCTAAGGACAAGGCAACAGGTAAGGAGCAGAGCATCCGCATCGAGGCTTCAAGCGGTTTGAGCGAGGATGAAATCAACCGTATGAAGGCTGAGGCTGAGCAGAACGCTGCAGCCGACAAGGCAGAGCGTGAGAAGATTGACAAGCTGAACCAGGCTGACTCAATGATCTTCACCACCGAGAACTTCTTGAAGGACAATGGTGATAAGATTCCAGCCGACCAGAAGTCAGGTATCGAGTCTGCTCTCCAGCAGCTCCGTGACGCTCACAAGTCAGCTGACGTTGCAGCCATCGACACAGCTATCAACAACCTCAACACTGTAATGCAGGCAGCATCACAGCAGATGTATAGCCAAGCAGGTGCACAGGCAGGTCCTCAGCCGGGCGCAGATGCTGGTCAGCAGGAGCAGCCAAAGCAGGATGACACCATCCAAGATGCAGACTTTGAGGAAGTGAAGTAAAAAGTGCTAACAAACACTAATTAGAAATAAGTAAATCCCAGCAACATAACAAGTTGCTGGGATTTTTTTATTCTTAATAATAATTAAATCTTATCGTTCTTAATCGTTTTTGTGCTTATATTTGTACCATATTTGTGCCGCGACTTAATGGGAGATAATGTGCGACTTAATTTAAAAGATAGATTGATAATCAAATAGATACAAATAGTATGGCAAGTGCAAAATTTCAAATAGAGCGGAAATGCGAAATTTGTGGTAAATCTTTTATTGCAAAGACGCTTACCTCCAGATATTGCTCTAAGAACTGTTCTCAAGCTGCATACAAACAAAGAAAAAAGGAAGAACAATTGGATACATTGAAAAGAGAAAAGGCTGCGAGAGTTCCGAAGAATCAACCTTATCTCTCAATAGCTGATGCAACAGCGTTGTTTGATATTGGTCGCGACTCCCTTTATCGCTTAATCAGGAATAAGCAAGTCCGTTATTATAACCTCGGACTAAGGATGATACGTATTTGCAAAGCTGATTTACAAGAACGTTTTAATCTACGTCCTTACGATGAAAGAAGAAAAGAAAAACAATCAGAAGTAAAGACTTATCGGCTTGAGCCTGAAGATTGTTATACGATTGGAGAAATAGCCAAGAAGTTTGGTATCCATGATAGTACTGTATATCTGCATATTCGCAAATATTCTATTCCAACAAGGCAGATTGGTAATTACGTCTATGCGCCAAAATCAGAGATAGACAATTTGTATAAACACTAACCCGCGACATACAATGAGAAAGGAACTTGATAATACAAAGGCAACAGTACGATTGCGAAAGAGTGCCTATCGAAAAGAATGGTACCTGTATATAGAAAGCTATCCCGTGAGAGTAGCTGGAAAAGATTCTCCACAAAGAGTGCGTGAGTATCTAAACAGAACAATCACTACTCCTATTTGGGATAAAAGCAGAACAGCTCGTACTACCGAAGCAACTCAAACATTCAAACCTAAACGAGATTTGAACGGAATAATCTTGTGCAAAAGTGAGATAGACCAAGAGGCCTGTATTTATGCAGATAGTGTTAGAAAACTACGGCAGCGTGAATATGATAATGCAAGCTTGTATAGTGACACAGAAACAGCACAAGCAGAACAGAAAGAACGATTACAACAAAATTTCATCAAGTACTTTGATAAAGTGGCAGACAAGCGACACAGTAATAGTTCCCTTTCAATTCGAACAAACTGGGAGCGAGTACATGCTTTATTGAAAATGTTTGCTGGAGACACGCTACTCTTTTCACAGATAGATAATAGATTGGCAGAAGATTTCAAGTTTTTCTTGTTATCTGCTCCTTGTGGTGGAAGTAAAAAAGGGACAATATCACGAAACACAGCTTCCACATATTTTTCTATTTTTAAGGCTGCACTCAAACAAGCATTCATAGACGGATATTTGACCATAGATTTATCTGCAAAAATCAAAGGCATACAGGAACAAGAATCCCGAAGGGAATACTTAACTCTTGATGAACTTAACAAGTTAGCTAATACTCCTTGTGAACGTGATGTACTTAAACGAGCTGCACTATTCTCTGCTCTGACAGGATTAAGACATTGCGACATTCAAAAACTAAAATGGAATGAAATAGCCATAGAAGGAAACCAAGCCAAACTTCTCTTTACTCAGAAGAAAACAAAAGGGGTGGAGTATATGCCCATCTCGGAACAGGCTTTTAAACTTTGCGGAGAGCCAAGACAACCAGAACAACTCGTTTTTGAAGGGCTACCAAATCCTTCTTGGATTTCTCGTCCATTAAGGGCATGGATCGAAAAAGCTGGTATTCAGAAACACCTCAGCTTTCATTGTTTTCGTCACACATTTGCTACCCTTCAACTTGCAAACGGCACAGACATCTATACTGTAAGCAAAATGCTTGGGCATACAAATGTCAAAACAACTCAAGTATATGTAAAGGTTGTCGATGAAAAGAAAAATAAAGCAGCCAATGCTATTCAAATAGACATTGAAAATGACAAAACTTAATTCGACAACATAATATGAATACCAAATATTTTGAACATATTGTAGTATATCTGTCCGTTCTTGTTGTTTGTGTCATCATTGCGTTGTTTGCAAGAGTGGTTGCCTTACGTTTAGGGGTTGATGAATTTACCGCACAAATAGTCTTTTGGAGTGTTGTTGCCATAGGTATCATCGTTTATTCTATATTGTCTATTTTGGTAGAGGGACTATTTACAGCATTAGTCAAGTTTTTCTTTCCAAAGAAACAAGAAGATAAAACAAATGATAATGCATCCGACATTGAGGCAGAACAAGTAGTAGATGGTGTTGGCGGTCTATCTTCCGAACAACACCAACAATCAATGAACTTTGACTCAATTCGGCAACAGCAACAAAGGTTAATGGACCAGAAAGTACAAGATAAACGTGCTATAGCTATTAAATATACTCAACAGCAATTCGCACCTTATGTTTCAGATAAAGATTTGCTCAAGCTTTGTGAATATATAGAGTTGTACTCCGCTAAGCTTCCCTTATCGCACGTTGAACCAATTAATATTAAAGGTTTAGTTGCCTTAGACCTGTTTCATTTTGGTTGGAATATATGGAACCATTTTAGAGTTGGCAAACAAGATGAAATTTCGCAGTTCCTTAAGCAGGTTTTTGCCATTACATTCAAAGATGTGGAAGTTGGAAGCATAAAAAGCCATCTCCGTGATGATGAGAAGAAAGGCACTATACCTATTGTACAAAGCCTTTCAGACCACCAAATAACAGAATAACACACAAACCTATTGTGTTTTTATAGTGTTTCTTCAGTGTCTTAGGACACAGAGGAAACACTTTTTTCATTTGCACCGTAAAAATTAATAACAAGTATTATGGTACAAAATGAAATCACTTTTGAGAACTTGCCAAAGGCAGTTGCTCACTTAGTCAGCGAAATTGCTGAAATCAAGAATTTAGTATGTAAAGGACAAACACCAATTGCCCCTCCCAAACGTATTCCTATTGGAATAGATGATGCATGTAAACTAATAGGGAAAGCCAAGCCCACAGTTTACACCTTAGTACGAAAACGCTTACTACCTTGTTATAAGAATGGTAAGCATCTCTATTTTTTTGAAGATGAGTTATTGGCATGGATTGAAGGAGGTAAGAAAAAGACTGTTGCCGAAATCAACGAGGAGGCAAAAACTTTTATCTCTGAGAAGCATTCTGATTCTTCCCTTTTATAAATATATGTATTATGGAAAAGGAAAGAACTGAAGGAAGAGCCAAGCAATCTAAAAATGAACGCATAGAACAATTCTTGAAAGAGCATTATATTTTTCGTTTTAATACCGTTAAAAGTAGAACAGAGTTTCGAGAACAAGATTCTAATACTTCATTCCGTCCTCTTACTAAGTATGATATTAATTCTATGCGCCGTTTGGTAGATGGAACTTTGGGAATATATACTCCAGCTGATAATATTCGAGCAATATTGGAGAGCGACTTTTGCAATAAAGTTAACCCCATTCGTGAGTATTTGTTGAATCTTCCCAAGCCTAAAGGTGAAGATGAATCTGAAATCATAAGGTTGGCAAATTGTGTTGTGGTGAGAAATCCTGATAAATGGAAACACTACTTTGTAAAATGGCTTGTTGCTGTTGTTGCCAATGCTATGGATGATTTACAGTGTCGTAATCATACATGTTTAGTTCTTACAGGTGAACAAGGGAAATTCAAAACAACTTTCCTTGATTTACTCTGTCCAGAAGAACTGAAGAGTTATCTTTTCACAGGAAAGATTGATCCACAAGGAAAAGATGTACAAACACTGATTGCGGAATACCTTTTTATCAATATTGACGACCAGCTAAAGGCTCTCAATAAGAGAGATGAAAATGAATTGAAGAATCTGATAACGACACCAAGAGTAAAATATCGTAGACCATACGACACTTACATTGAGGAGTATCCTCACTTAGCAAGCTTTATGGCATCAGTTAACGGTAATGATTTTCTAACAGATCCGACAGGCAGTCGTCGCTTTCTACCTTTTGAAGTTGAACATATTGATATTGACACAGCTAAAGAGATTAATATCAACAAGGTGTACTCCGAGGCAGTTGAATTGTGGAGAGTTGACTATCATTACTGGTTCAATGAAGAGGAAATAGCTGAACTGCATCAAGAGAGCGAAGGGTTTCAAGTGCAGACTGTTGAGTATGAAATGCTTCTTAAAGGCATGGAAAAGCCAGCAGCAACCGAAGAGAGTTATATGACCACTTCTGAAATCTTGAATTATTTACGAGCCTATACTACGCTTAACCTAAGTGAAAGGAGAATGGGAGAAGCCTTGAAAAAGGCTGGTTTCTTGCGGAAATCCAAAAGGATAGGTGGCAATCCAATATATGTCTATCACATACGCAAGATTGTTCCCAATCCTTTTATTCAAAGTTACAATACTAATTATTAATACTACTTTACTACAAAGAGAGATAAAGCATTGAAAGAAAAAAGGTTAGACCGTAGTAAACTATTAGATAGGGTGTTACTACCTCATTACTACCAGCCTATCATATACAGATGCAATGATTACTACAAAGATAGTTAGTACTACATTTTTTTCTTTCATTGTCAATGACTTACAAAACAATAACATTGTAGTAAGTAAAAGGTTTAAAAGTTACAAGTATGACAATAGATGAAATTAAAGCAATATCAATTAAAAGATTACTTAGGTAGTATGTCTATATATCCAACAAAGAATTATAGCTATTACGGGATGTATAAAAGTCCATTCCGAAATGAACATACTCCAAGTTTCAAAGTTGATTATAACCAAAATCTATGGTATGACTTTGCCCTTGATGAAGGTGGGAGTCTTATAGATTTAGTTATGAAATTACATAATTGCAGTTTAGTACAAGCTATAGAGTTGTTTTAATGGCAAACAAAAATAACCTACCAAAATTTTTCCATAGCTAATAGCAAAACAATTTCTCCAAGCCAATCACGTATAGAGGTTGTCGGCTCTACCAACTTATGCCATCCGAATCTCATAGAATATTTCACACATAGAGGAATCAATCTGAACATTGCGAAAAAATATTGTAGGGAAATCCATTATAGAATTGGTTATAAGAGTTTTTACGCAATAGGCTTTCCAAACAATTCTTATGGGTATGCGTTGCGCAATCCATACTTCAAAGGGTGTTTGCCACCTTCCGATGTGTCGTATGTTCCCAGTCCTTCAGAACAAATCAATCTATTTGAAGGTTTTATGGATTATCTTAGTCTGCTTACGATGAGTCCAGATGAAGAGAAGAAAGCTGCACTGATACTTAACTCGATTAATAATATCAAAAAGTCAAGATTTTTTCTTTCAAAGCACAAGCTCATCTGTTCATATTTAGATAATGATGAAGGAGGAAAGCGAACTTTAGAACAACTTAAAAGAGATGGTTTTACTGTCCAAGACTGCTCTTCCGTATTCCAGAATTATAAAGACCTAAATGAGTATTTATGTGCTGAATTCAAGCATTCAGAGAAAAGTAGAAAACAAGAAAAATCAAAGGGATTAAGCTATGATTGTAGGATTTGCTTTGCATAATCTGTTTTTTCTGGGAGCAAGTTTATGTTTTGGGCATACCAAAACCACTTGCTCCACCTCCTGACAGTCGTTGCAGAGGATTATCCCGCTGGTCTCCATCAAATCAAATTAAAGAAACAAGTATGATAAAAACAGAATATAAAAAAGGTGGTCGTCCAACCAAGGGCGTAGCCGAAAAGAAGAAATACCGTATCACGGTGAAACTGAACACGCAGGATTACTATACGCTCAAAGGAAAAGCTAAAAGCGCAGGAGTAACCATGAGTGAGTTTGTAAGAAAAGTTCTTGATCAAGGAAATGTTATTGAACGACTGACCGTAGAGCAAGCAGACTTCATCCGCAAGCTGTGTGGAATGGCAAATAATCTCAATCAATTGGCACATCGTGCCAATGCGGATGGGTTTCATGTCGTTGCTCCTTTCCACAAAATCATCATTGGCAAGCTTGACGAAATTCTAAATCTGATACGAAAATGATTGCCAAGATAATGAAGGGGTCGGGCTTCAAGGGTGTAATCAATTACATCCTTGACCCGAAGAAAGGAACGGAACTCATTGATAGTTCCGGAGTGAGAACGGAGAGCATCAACCATATTGTTCAAAGTTTCATCGACCAAACAGAACTTAATTCACGAGTAGGTAAGGTTGTGGAGCATATCTCCCTAAGTTTCTCTACACAAGACTCCCCAAAACTCAGCAATGAGTGGATAGTGAAAGTAGCTCGTGAGTACTTGGATAAGATGGGAATAAAAAGATACACAGTATATCATCGGGCGCCATTTCGACAAGGAACATCCACACATTCATATCGCTTTCAATCGGATAGATAATAATGGCAATACTATCTCTGACCGTAACGATAGATTCAGAAGTGAGAAGATTTGTAAGGAACTAACCGCTAAATATAGCTTGTACTTCGCTGGTGGTAAGGAGAATGTCAAAGAACACCGACTGAAAGAACCTGACAAGACCAAGTATGAAATCTATCAGGCGTTGAAAGCAGAAATAGCTCGATGTAGGGATTGGAAAAGCGTTACTTGCCCACTTGGAGAAAGAAAATATTGATGTCCGCTTTAAGTATAAAGGTAACTCACAGGAAGTACAGGGGATCATCTTTGAAAAAGAACGGTTATCATTTCAATGGTTCTAAAGTGGATAGGAATTTCAGCTATTCTAAAATAGACTTTGCCTTGCACCAGAATAACAGGGAACACGAACAACAGATGCAAGGAGTGGTAAACCTCATCTCCAATGTTGCAGATGTTACGAGTGGACTTGCCAACGACCTTATAGAAGGAGGATTGGATTTGTTTCAAACTCATGGTACTGTCCCTGCGGAGGTTTACAACACACTCGATAAAAAGAAGAAAAAAAGAAAAAAACGTAAAAATACATTTATAACTATGACTAATAATAATACATTTGTCCTCTTTGAGGAAATCAAAAACAAACTGGAGACAATTTACAGGGAGCTAAAGGAGTTGAAAGAAAAGGAGAACGGTTCTGTTTCCCTCCCTGTTCAATCTACACTAGCACAAAGTGATGAGCAGAAAGAACAGGAATTGCTCAATCAGTATGAACAGCGAACAAAAGAAGTGATTAACAAATATATTGGTGTGCAAGTGCACATCAAAGACGAGGAGGCTAAATCCATGGACAAATTGGTAGCAAGCGTCTTAACAATGTTGCACGAATGGCAAGAGAATAAAGAGCATCCAATACCGCAGGAACATATTCACAGGCACAGTTTTGACCTCAAGTCTTCGAAAGTCTTTACTTATATGGTAGCAGTATCTGTCCTTTGTTTTGTTTCTTTGGTCGGCAATTACTTCTTGTGGCAAAGTAAACAGCAATATGAAGATGATGCTTTGAAATTCCGAATCATCAGAGTATGGAGAGGATGTAGCCCAAAGGAAATCCTGTGGCTTAACGATGTATTTGACATTCATCGCAATGAAAAGATTATCAAACTAATCAAGGAAAAAGCAGATGATTATGACACGGAATTGAAGCAAAAGGCAGATAGTTTGATGCAGAATAACCTGCAAAATAAGAAAAACAAATAGTGTTGAATACATAAACTTTAATAAGACCCTTATTCTGCAGTATTTTCTCTTGCGAGAAAAATTTTTATATGTTGAGATGTCTTTTGGGGGCTCTATATGTTGATATGAGGGTGCTTCAGTGTTTCTTGGGTCTTTTCTAGCATAAAATCCCCACCCAAAACCAATGGGGAAGTATGAAAAGCCACAAAGAAATACTGTAAATTCCACCGAAAGAAGTGATATTCTCGTTTTTAAAGCTACCTTTGCCATGTCAGTTTTTTTGCTTACTTGTTATGTTTGCAGTATCAAGATAGGTGAAATTTCTGACATATCCAAGTGTTTTGAGAACTTTGTTTCTCATACACTTGAGTTCTCCAAGATTTTATGCTGCGGAATTAAAAGTAAGAATCCTTTTCTTTAATTGGATAATAGGAAAGTAAAACCTTAATAGGTTTCTGTAGTTCATGCTCTATCAATTCTCTAAATTCCCATTCACCTGAGCTCTCAAACCGATGTGACAAGTATTTCTGTGCTATCTTATCAAATCGATAGAAGTTTATGAGTAGGTTCGTCTTCCCTAATTTACCAAAACACCAAATAAATTTACGAACATCATCAAGTGACAAGAAAGAGAAGAAATACTTTTTCCCTGTCTTCCCAGAAAGAACTTTTCTCAAATGATGTTAGTTCAGCCTTAGATAGTAGCAATTTCTCCAATGCTTGCTGGCATAATTCATCGGGAACATCACGATTTGTTTTTGCCATGATGTAGAGATACTCGTTATCTGTTAGTAATTCTCGCTTGACATTGTATGCTGGTAATTCTGCCAGTCTTAAGGCTACATGAAAATAGTCGTCTTGTGCTGTGATTTCGTCTACGTATTGCTTCACATATTGTATCGGAAAGTGCCTAACAATTAGTTTCGCACTCTCTACATTATGATTCTGTTGCCATGTATTAATAATCAAATCGTACCATTTGTATTTCTGCTTGTCGGGTAAATCAGCCACGATATTCCAGTGTATTCCCAAGAAATAAGCAGCCCAACCCTGTTCCGTTCTAATTGATGAGGTAATAAGGAATTGTAGGACTTTAAGCTGTCCATTCCATCCTATGTAGGGGAGTATGCGGCAAAGGATACGCCTGCTTTTAGAATATACTCCTCGCTTTCGTAGCTGTAGGTCATTAAAGTAAGTCTGCCAAGATTTGTAATGTACTACAGGTTTAGCTGGGGTGGGATTACGACGCCAGCAAATATAATCAGCCACCTTAGAATGGCAAGATCTTATTTTCTCAGTATCCTTCTCTGAAAGGGTATCAACCATTGCCTTACAAATGACTAAATCGGCACTATTAGGATTGGAGTGGCTATTGGCCAGCTTCAAAATAAAATCAATCTTATCCATAACATAGTTTTTTTCTGCAAAGTTAAATATTGATCTATGCCATAATGCTTCATAGGTATAATGAATTTATATTTTATTTATCTTATGACACGGTATTACATAGGAAAATACTTATCTTTGCAACATACACCAATCTAAAACATGATAAGTATGGACAGAAGTATGCTGAATGAGATTATGGGAAGTCTTGATAACTACCCATGCGTTTGCGACTATCGTAATGTATTCGAAGAGTATTACGAAGCGTTTGCAGACTACATTCCTAGCGGTGAAGAAGACAAAGTATTGCTTATGTTGAAACGTAAATTGTTCCTTCCTCTTAATTTGTCTGATAATGCAAATGGTATTCTAATTGTCGGTGCTAATCCTTCATACAAAGATGGTGGTCGCGACGAGAATTTTATGAAAACAACGGATGAGCTGTACCATTCAGTAGAGAAGCACTGGAAGGAAATTTCAGAAATTGCATGCCTTGGAAACGATTATCAGGCTGCCTACCTCGATCTGTTTCCAATAAAGCAAACCAATCTGGGAGACTTTGAGAAGGTCTTTCATCCGCATAACGATATAAGGGCTAAGCTGCTGCAAGTAACTCACAAGCGTATGCTAGCTATTCGGCCTATGGTCATTATCAACCTCTTTGCCATGACCTCTTATTATTGGGGTTTTAAGGCAGACGCCCCAGACTACTGTAACGAGGATAATCCATGGATGGGTTATAAGTTCAAGAAGATAGATGCTGAAGGGCTGGATGCATACGAAATTGTTGGCTGGGTGGATAATGCAAAGTCCATTCTTCATAACGATGAGACAGAAAGACTAGCAAAGGGAACCGTAATTGTATTTAGCACGAAAGCATGGGATAAACAGGTGCGAAAAGAGAAAAGGTTGATAAGAACAAACTGCAAAGTTATTGCAAAAATCTCAACATAGAGTTGTAGCTTATGTCTCGCAAGAATGCAAACCTAATCGGTCGATATGTATGGTTGGTGGATCTTCTTCGCCGATATGGGCGACTGACCTTTCAACAAATCAGCGATAGATGGGAGGAAAGTGGGCTTAGTTATGGTGAACCCTTGGTATGGCGCACTTTCCAAAATCATCGTGATGCCATCTTCGATATTTTTGGCATCAGCATCGAATGTGAGCGAAAAGGGGACTATGCGTACTACATAGAGTACCCAGAAGTGTTGGAAAATGACCATTTACGTTTGTGGCTCATCAGCAGTTATGCTACGCTCAATCAACTTCGGGCCGACGCTTCACTTGAAGGTCGCATTATCTATGAGCAGATTCCCTCGGGTGAGAAATGGCTCACTCTTTTCTGTCAAGCTATGCGAGAAAGTAAAAAGGTCCGCATAATGCATCGAGGGTTTCAGGAATCTGAGCCAATTACTATAACAATAGAGCCTTATTGTCTGAAAGTAGTGAAACGCAGATGGTATATTGTTGCTCGCAAGCTGACCGAGTCCAAGAATTACGCTTTCCGAATTTATGCTCTCGACCGCATCGTTGCAGCTACTATTACAGAAGAACCATTTAAGTATGATAAGCGATTTGACATCAACAAATTCTTCGAGGGTTGTTGTGGTATAATGCTATCAGATGCACCTGTAGAGCGTGTCGTAGTGAAATCGTATTTTTTTATGGTCCAGACTATCTCCGTTCATTGCCACTCCACGCTTCGCAGAAAGAATTGCCCACCAATGACTCTTCATTTGCAATGTTCGAATATCATGTTAAGCCTACCTTTGATTTTTTTACTTAAACTTGTTAGGTCAGGCCGACCAATTGGAGGTTATTTCCCCTAAACATGTACGTGAGGAGATGGCTAATCTTGTAAAACACATGGCTTCTTATTATGGAGATTAATATTACCTCAATTCCGCAGCATTATTCCTTGTGAGGTACTTTTATATATTGAAGTGACATTTTTGGGATTTATCCATTGATATGGGGATTTTCTGGGGTTCTTGGTTCTTGCATAGTCATGAAATCCCCCACCCAAACCAATGGGGAAGTATGATAACCACAAAGAAATACTTTTTATTCAATGAAGACTTCAGCGTAATGGGTTTTATTTGTATATAGGTTCAGAACGTTCAGCCTTCCAGTGCGCACCCATTTTGCTGGCACGCTGACAAAATGCAGGATAAAGGCTTTCAGCCTGCTTGTCTTTTTTAATGGCTTGACCTTATCGCTGATATGACGGACGAGATAGAGATAGAAGTAGCGGTAACCATCATGAAAACCATGTTCTCAGCCATAAAGGAAAAGGGCAGATGTGCCCAGCCGAAGTCATTGTTCTGTATGTCGAAGTTCTTTTCGCTTGCTCCACGCTCATTATAAAATGTAATGATGCCCTTCTCGATAGATGTCCGATTATTGGTAAGGATACAGCGGTATGTGCATATCACTCGAAGATATCTGCCTCGTTGCTTTGTCATCTTTGTCTTTCAAAACCCAACTTTGAAAAATGCCCATAATATGATAAATTCCACCAAAAGAAGTGAAATTCTCGTTTTTAATTGCTATCTTTGCTATGTCAGTTTTTTGCTTACTTGTTATGTTTGCAGCACCAAGATAGGTGAAATTTCTGACATATCCAAGTATTTTGAGAACTTTGTTTCTCAGGCACTTGGAGTTCTCACAAGAATTTATGCTGCGAATTAAGGAATATTAACATCAAATAGAATAAATTCAAGAAATGAATTGGAAAAATTTTTGGAGTAAAAATACGACAAACAAGAAACGTGGGCATTTGAACAAATGTCTTATTTGCTTTTTGTGCAGAGTTCAACAATCGTGTTGGACTTTTTCCGATATAAGAACCAAACAGGAATTGAGACAGAACCAATCGAAAAAGACGGAAAAATTTTATGGTTTTCAATCTAAATACTACACTACATTAATCGCTGACAATAAAGAAGACATTATTGATTCAATTAAAAAGCTAAATCCCAAAACAAGCAACTAGACGAATTGGAAAAAGCCACACTAATTTGACCCACCCTCGCAAGTATTTTTAGACCCAGTAAGGTTAAAAATAATGAGACCCACCTCGCTTAAAAATAAGAATGACCCTTTGAAACGCTAGTTTTTTTAGGGTCATTTTGTAGTTTGTGTTACTGCCTCAGCCGGCATTAAAAAACATAAAACTATTATTTATATGACAAAAATTAAAGAATTTATTGCGCTGTTACGCATCTGGTATGGGAATAAGAAGTATTTCTAGTACTTTTCCATATATCTCGTAACACCCTCCTAAGTATGTCCGTAAATTCCAAGAAAGTGGCTTGTCCATGGAGCAAATTCTGTCGCTTTCAGATGATAAGCTGGCGGACTTGTTTTCAGATGGGCATTCTCGTAACCGTCCGCCTTCTGCTCGCAAGTTGGAGTTAGAGGCACTTGTTCCTGATTATGTGAAACGGCTTAGCAAGAAGGGTGTTTCTATCTTATCTCTTCACACGGAGTATCTCAAAACTCATCCTAATGGTTACCATGATTCTACTTTCAAACACGCAATCCATGCCTACAGATGTCAAACACGAGCCGTAGGGACATGTAGAGCACCTTGCTGGCGATCAGATGTATATTGATTATGCAGGTGATAAGCTAGAGATAGTCGAAGAACAGACGGGTGAGGTGCGGAAGGTAGAGGTTTTTGTAGCTACCCTTCCATGCAGTCATTACACCTATTGCGAGGCAGTGTGGTCGCAGAAGAAGGAAGACCTTATCGTTGCTTGCGAGAATGCTCTTCATTTCTTTGGTGGTGTACCCAAGGCTGTTGTGCCTGACAACTTAAAATCAGCCGTTATCCGCAGTGATCGTAATGAGCCCGTTATCAATGACGACTTCGCTGCTATGGCTGGAATTTTATGACATGGCTGTTTATCCAGCTAGGGTGCGCCGTCCCAAGGACAAGGCACTGGTTGAGAATGCTGTAAAGCTAATGTATCGGTCGGTATATGTAGATATTGAAGGGCAAATTTTTCCATAATCTAGAATCACTTAATGTTGCTATACGCACATCTTTAGAAGCATTTAACAGCCGTAGATTGAGTGGGCGTAAGGAATCCCGTCAAGAACTATTTGAGGGAAATGGAAAAAGATTTTTCTTCGTCCTCTTCCTACCGCTCGCTATCAGATGAAGTCTAGAAAGTCTGCTACTGTCATGGCTAATAGCTTCGTTATGCTAAGAAAGCATAGTTATAGTGTTCCAACAGAGTATATCGGCAAACGTATGGAGCTTATTTACGATAATGACAATGTTCAAATCTACTATGGGTTAAAAGTTAGTTACCATCCATCAGCGAGATGATACTCCTATACCTACTCACAGAAAGATGCACATAATCTTCCCGGTCATCATGGTAGCTTTGAAAAAGGATTTTGGAGGAAATATATCAACGGGCAGGGCAAATAGACAACATCCTTCTGCTTTATCTCAAGGAAGTCGCTACGCAGATGAAATATCCACCAAAAGCCTTCCGCTCTTGCCGTGGTATCATGTCGCTGGAGAAGAAGTATGGCATGGCTCGTCTAGTAGCAGCTTGTAACTGTGCCTCGGAAGGACGACGCTATGGCTATAATGAGATAAAAGGATATACTACAGAAGGGTGATGATGCTTCCTATATATCTATGGATGAAGATAATATGGAGCTATCTCCTGAATATAAACCAAAAACTCATAAGAACATACGAGGCAAGGATTATTTCTCAAAGCAATTATCCAATAATAGCAAACAATTAAAGTAAACAACTATGGAACTAAATAATAATAAGACAGCACCTATTGTGCAAGAAATGGATAAGAATCAGTTATCTCTTGATTTAATGCATAGAATGAGGCTTACGGGTATGGCAACTGCCTTTGAAGAAAGTCTAACAACTACAATTGCAGATACGATGACACCAGATGCCTTTTTTATCTTGGCTCTTATCTCGAGAATGGGACTATCGTCTCTGCAGCAGCCATTGAAAGACTCATAAAATCAGCAGGGTTTAGATATAAAGCCTATCCTGAGCAAATAGATTATAATATCAATCGCAACCTTAGCCAAAACAAAATGGAGAGAATACTCTCACTTGATTTTATCAAGCAAGGACGCAATATATTTATTACTGGTTCATCAGGAACTGGTAAAAGTTTTATCGCTACAGCTATAGGCTATCATGCTTGTAAAAATGGTATTAGAACGATGTATGCTAACATGTCAAAGCTGCTGGGGACACTTAAGGTTGCCAAGAACAAAGGAACGTTAGAAACAGAGCTAAAGAAGATAGAGCGATGTCGCTTGTTAATCCTCGATGATGCCTTCCTTGTACCAGAGATGCAAAAAGAGCGTCCTATATTACTTGATATTATAGAAGATAGGCATGAAAGGGAAGTCGATTATCATATCTTCTCAACTTCCCGTGAGACAACTGGTATGATGCAATAGGGCGACCCTACCGTGGCAGATGCTGTACTAGATAGAATTGTGCATACCTCATATCAAATAGAACTAACTGGAGAGAGTCTTAGAAAGATAAAAGCAAAGAATATTACCAAGTAATAGCGAAATAAAATGACCCACCCGACCAGGGCATTTAGTGGGTCAATAATAAATCGTTTTACTGGGTCTAAAATACTTTGCCAGGGTGGGTCAAATTAGTGTGGCTTTTCCAACAACAACCTAAAACTTGTTTTACCTGTTTTAACTGATTGGTGCGTATCCAATAAAAAAAGGAGTAACAACAAGATACGCAGGTTTATTAGCATTAAGCGTAATACAAAAAACTGAAACCGAAGAAATTTTCTTCACACACGATGTTGCGGAAGAAAAAATTTTGGAAGTGGTTTTTAATTCAGCCAATGAACTAAAAACCGAACTAAAAGAAATATTTGACAAAGTAGTTTCTAATACATGGACAGAACACAGAGCTCTCTACGAAGGACTTTTGCTCTAAAAATTTTTAGAGAAGCCCTACATAGCAATTGAATTAATTAAAAACACTTCCATTATCTGTTATTCAATTATGTGATTTATTTTGGCAAAAACAGCCGAAAAAGCAAGACGGATTTGGATATGAAAGAGATACAATGGAAAGTCGTTATGGCTTAGCGAGCAAAACACGAATTGAATTATTTCCCTCAAGTGCTAATCAAACGCCAATAAAATGGTTATTGCAAATAGAATTCTGCAAAACACTTGATTTTATCACAGATTTTACAAATAGGGCTGTTGAATCTTATAGTAAATCCGACTATGGACAACAAGACGTTAAAAAATCACATTACACGTAAGCGAAACGAAAGTAACACAGTATTTGAGTGACGCAATTTGAGTATGTATCGTGGAGGAGGAAGTCCTCTGTTCCCCTACGTATTAGAGTCAATGCATATGGCATTAGAAAAAAATTCTTTTAGAATTTTCTCTAATCTCAAAGTCCGAAATAATTCAGAATATACTTCTAAAATTCTCATTCAATCAAAAATCAGCTTCACTTACTTCTGTTGTTTGTAGTGTTGTGCTTTGTGAATCCTGATAAGTTCTATGATGTTGCTTTGATTTTATTCAAAAACAATTGAATTATTTCACATAGACAAGATTAGGTGTTCAGGCGAATTTCATACTAAATCGCTGTATGGTATAGGATATGGAATGGATAAAATAAAAAGACATTTTATACACAGATGAAAGATTGAAAACTTGTGAAGATAAACATAGAAGCTCAAATTTAGAATCATTGTTTCTGAATTATCAACTTTTTGGTGTCAAAGGATTTAACGAAGAGCAGAATACTGAATACATCGGTAAATTATACGACATTATTGACCAATATAAATCAAATACTTCAACAAGTAAATCCTTTTGAATATTGTTAGCTAGAATGGATAGACGTAATTTAATACCAAAAGTATCACAGCATGACGACAACCATTTACGAATAGAATTTACGCCTAAAGAACTTTCTGACGAACATAAAAAGGAAAGCGAAGAAGCGTTAAATCAATATCAAGAACTTCTTAAATACTCTTCGCTAAGAATGTGGGCTGATTTTTTGATTGGTGCGAGAAATCAAACTAAAAGCGCAAAGCAAGAGGAATATGACAACAATCCTCTTTTAGCTTTATCAGAAACAAAAGCAACTTGTTGAAGAACTGAAAGCAGGACGAAACGGAATAGGTATGCTTGATTATTCTATACCTGCGTTTTTCGTGTTCTAAATTATTACTTGAACACAAAGACAAATTATCAAAAAGAAGATAAGGTTTTTTTGTAAAGAAATTATTCTTTCTTCCCTGTCGAATCTTTTTCACCGATAATTATGATTATCAAATAAGTGATGGCGTTGAAGCCTCTATTCATGCAATTCCATCATTAATAAAAGAATACCCTGATGAAATAGAAAGCTATGTTTCTATAATGGTTTTTAACTCTTTTCGATGAAACATCTCTTGGTGCTTACAAAAGAATATGTGATTACGTTATTGAATCTATTCATAATTCAAAAATTATGGGAGCAAAATTCAAAAGTTGCACGAGCAATTCTGTTCGGATATGTAAAACTCAAACCCATCTACAAAAACCATTGTTGCTGAAAAAAAGAAAAAGAAATTGGTTGGGGACGAATTTCTAAAAAAATCCATTTTCGAAGAATTAGAGAAAAAGAAATTTGATTTCACTTTTTGAAAAATTCATCATTAGACATAAACAACATTACTTCACTTGATATTCATTCTTTGGAAATAGTTCTTCAGTTAATACCATCTGACACGAAAGATATAATTCACTTAGAAATTTATGCAAAATCGTTGCCCTTATTAGCTTCACAGTTATTAAAAAGACAGAAGAAGTTACAAAGATGATACAGGAGACAATTCTAACATTTACTTATTACGCTTGCATATTTTTCGTAAAATTTTTGCTTATTTTCATTTTACATAGAGAGAAAATGAAATTGATGCGTTTTCTAAAACCATTTGTTGATTCATTTTCTTCAACCGAAGAAACAGCTTCATTTATTGGAGAATTAGTAATTGCAGAGGATTATCTAAACAAGTATGAACAATTTTGGCATATTTGGGACAATCTATATCCAAAAATAAAAGAACTATGTGCTAATCCATGTGGCTATCATTTAAAAGAAATCATAATAAATTATGCATGGAGTTGGTGGCGTGAAGGAATTGAAGATTGGCATAGTTTAAAAGAGGGAAATTTATCCCTTTATGCAAATGCTTCAAAAGATATAGGAAACATTCCTGCTGTATTGTATTCTGTTGTCAAAGTTTTAAATTCAATCGGGACAAACTTTAAAGACGAAGGTATTGATTGGATTCATACAATTGTGTCAAACAACAAATTGTTACATCATGACGACTTAGAATCAAACACTTTATATTATTTGGAAAAGTTTTTAAGAAAAGTTCGTTTTCATCAACAGACAAAAATAAAAGAAGAAATTAGATTGAAAAATAAAATTATTCCGATTCTTGATTTCATGATTGAACGAGGTTCTATGCATGGATATTTATTAAGAGAAAGTATTTTATGAAAACCATAACAACATGAAAACACCTGCTTCCAACAAGCATATAGGCATAAGTAGTGCTGTAGGCTCGCGGAAGCAGCGGGTGAAAAACTTTGCAAGTATCTTGCTTTGTACAAACTACAGTTAACTATCCCTTGCACTAATATGCCGATCGATATGAAAATAAGTTGAAAATGATTTGGATTTGTCTTAGAATTCTTTTGAGCCGTCTCAACTCACTGTCAAAAGTAACGAGGTGTTTTTCATTGGGGTTTCTTTCTCCTTTCTTTATCCACTTAGGCTCGAAAGAAAGGAGCGGTCGGCAAATCTGCCGACTGCGTTACTCTATCTGTTCTTCTTGAATGGTTATCCGTCCCGTCCTTACATCGAGGTGGGTGAAGAAAGCCCAATTCACCTCCTCATCGGGCAGGGTGCTGTGAATATTCCCACCCATTACCAATCCGTAATTCTGAATGACCTTTTGCCGTGCTTCCTCCCTGCTTTTGGCAACCACCTCAAACACTCTCTCGAAAATGTACTGCATCCGTACTCTGTAAACTCTCTTCTTCATATTCTCCAATAGTCCGTTAAATATTATGCTGCATCAGCAGCGAAACTAAATATATCATTTATCCTTTCTTTATTTAATGGCGTGTTCGGGCTTTTCTCGAACACGTCAATAATTCGTTGCGCGTAATAGGCATTGATCATCTTCGCTTTAAGGCGACCGATGGACGTACCAAGTTCCTTGCACATAATTTTCGCCACATTGAGTGCTGTGAATGAAGAGTTAAAAGCAAATTCAAGTTTTCTCTTGTCGCGTGCCTGACAATCGGTAAGCTCCTTTAGTCCGCGCCCCACAGTGTCGGCACTGGGTAATAGCGTGTTAGGTCTCTGCTTGAACTGCCCTATAAGCGGATTGATGTCCTCAAGCATTCTACACCACAAAGGTAACTGAAGAAGAGAGAGCCAAAAATACTTCCATAACAGAATGCTTTGCCGCTACTTCCGCGTCTGCCCAATACAGATTCGGTAAGTTTTTTTCAAAGCCCAACTTTGAAAAAACGTCCATAATATGATAAATTCCATCGAAAGAAATGATATTCTCGTTTTTAATTGCTACCTTTGTCATGTCAGATATTTTATTTGTGTTGGTAGCACTAAGATAGGTGAAATTTCTGACATATCCAAGTGTTTTGAGAACTTTGTTTCCCAGGCACTTGGAGTTCTCACAAGAATTTATGCTGCGGAATTAAGGTAAGAGGGAAAAATTCCCCTTTTATTAAGTATTTTATACAAGAAAAATTTACTATATTTTGCAAAACAATCATATAATATTTATGGAAAGTCCAACTAATAGAATTAAAGAGGTGCTTATCGAGAAAGGGATTAAGCAAACATGGCTTGCAGAGAAACTCGGTAAGAGTTTTACTATTGTAAACTCCTACGTTTGCAATCGTCGACAGCCAAGCCTAGAATTGCTATTTCAGATAGCAGAGATTTTGCAGGTTAATCCAAAGGAGTTGATTAACACCCTCAGATGAGTAATAAGAAGTTTTTCGATTTACATCAAGAATAGAGTTCAGACATAATAAAAAGAATCATGGCAAAACAAAATACAGCTGATATTGGATTTGAAAAGGAAATATGGAAAGCAGCAGATTTGCTTCGTGGCAATCTGGATGCTTCCGAATATAAATCGGTAGTATTGGGATTGATTTTTTTCTAAAAATACATCTCCGATAAGTTTGAGACTAAATATCAAGAATTAGTCAATAATGGTGAAGGATTCGAGGAAGACCGCGATGAATATATGGCGGATAATATTTTTCTTTGTTCCACAAGAAGCACGGTGGAGTGTGGTAGCAAAAGCAGCCCATACACCAGAAATAGGTACGATAATCGACAATGCCATGCGTCTTATTGAAAAGGAGAATCTCCGTTTGAAAGGCATTCTGCCCAAAAATTTCGCCCGACCAGAATTAGACAAAAAGGCGTTTTGAGCGATGTGGTAGATTTATTTACCAATATTCAAAATGAAAGAACATGGAGATTCCAAAGATATATTGGGACGCATATAGAATATTGTCTTTCTAAATTTGCAGAAGCAGAAGGGAAATTAGCAGGAGAATTTTTATACACCTGCTTGTATTGTTCAAACACTTGTCGAAGTTCTGAAAACCTTATCACGGACGAGTATATGACCCTGCTTGCGGATCTGGTGGAATGTTCGTACAGTCCCGCCAAATTCATCGAGAGGCATCAAGGCAATATCAAAGATATTTCTGTCTATGGTCAAGACAGCAATCCTACGACATGGAAGATGGCACAGATGAATCTTGCCATTCGAGGCATTGAGGCTGATCTGGGTAAGTTTAATGCAGATACATTCTTTGACGACCAACACTCCCACATTAAAAAGCAGATTTTATCATGGCTAATCCGCCTTTCAATCTCAGTGATTGGGGAGCTGACAAGTTGCAAGATGATGTGCGTTGGAAATTTGGCATTCCACCATCTGGCAATGCCAACTTTGCATGGCTGCAACACATGATTCATCATTTATCTCCCAAAGGGAAAAAATAGGTATGGTATTGGCAAATGGTTCTTTATCTTCACAGACAGGAGGAGAAGGAACAATTCGTGAGAATATCATCAAGGCCGATTTAATAGAAGGTATCGTTGCCCTACCCTCACAGCTGTTTTATACCACAGGTATTCCTGTTTCTCTATGGTTCCTCAATCGAGAGAAGAAACAGAAAAATAAAATTCTGTTTGTAGATGCAAGAAACATGGGAACAATGGTTACTCGCAAACTTCGTGAGCTCCAAAAAGCAGATATAAAAAAGATTGCAGACACTTTTGATAAATATAATGATGGTACACTTGAGAATGAAAAAGGTTTCTGTGCAGTTGTAGCCCTTGGCGATGTGGCAAAACAAGACTATATTCTTACCCCTGGACGTTATGTCGGTATTGCAGAACAGGAAGATGATGGTATTCCTTTTTCAAGAGAAGATGGACAAACTCACAACCGAATTGTCCGATTTATTTGCCCAATCTCATGATTTGGAGGATGAGATACGAAAACAGTTGGCAAGCATAGGTTTCACTATCAAGTAAAAGACAGCATGTTCTTCCATATTATCAATTCATTAATATAGAAGAACATGAAAGAAAAATTTGATTTTAGAAATTAGCAATGCAATGGCTGGTATATTAAGTGTAGAACAAATGGCACAACTCAATGGAGTATTATTGCAAGTAATTAGCAACTACTCCATTACAGCAGACGACGAGCTGATGCAAGAGAATAATGCATCTAACGAACGTCTGTTAGAGATATTCTTGTCAGCTAAGCAAGTTGAAGGTTGCACCACACCTACCATAAAATATTATGGCTCGACCATTAATCAGCTTTTCAAGAAAATGCCTAAAAAAGTTACGAACTATACAACAGAGGATATTCGTGCTTATTTGGCTGTATTTCAACGGAAACACAAATCGAGTAAAGTTACAATAGACAATATCCGTCGTATCTTTTCATCTTTCTTTTCATGGTTAGAGGATGAGGATTACATAATTAAAAGTCCTGTACGTAGAATACACAAGGTTAAGACCGGAACACAGATTAAGGAAGTCCTTACTGACGAAAATTTGGAACAACTGCGCGATAACTGTACAAGGGTACGAGATTTAGCCATGATAGACCTCTTGGCTTCTACTGGTATGCGTGTTGGAGAACTCGTAAAGCTCAATCGTGAGGATATAAACTTCAATGAGCGTGAATGTATCGTTTTCGGTAAAGGCAACAAGGAACGTATCGTTTATTTCAATGCTCGTGCAAAGATTCATTTGCAGCAATATCTCGCAGAGCGGAAAGACAGAAACAAAGCATTGTTTGTGTCTCTTGCCAAGCCACACAATCGATTACAAATATCAGGAGTTGAAACAAGACTAAGAAAGATTGGGAAGCTTTCAAAGATTGTCCGTGTCCATCCACTCAAGTTCCGTCGAACACTTGCAACTATGGCTATAGATAAAGGTATGCCAGTAGAGCAAGTACAAAAACTCCTCGGGCATGTCAAAATTGATACCACCATGCACTATGCAATGGTCAATCAAACAAATGTGAAACTCTCTCACCGTAAATTCATCAGTTAAATCAAAATGCAAATAGCATATTATACATATAGAGCCTATCAAACGCCATTTTATAAAAATAGGCAGATAAATGATAATTTAGAGCAGCAGGCACAAGCGTTGTTCAAGTCGTGGTTTGTTAATTTTCGAGCCGTTCAAGAATGGTCAATTTGTGGATTCGGAGCTTGGTAAAAATACCTAAAGGGTGGAAAGTTGGCTATCTTAGTGAAATTGCAGATATTATTATGGGACAATCACCTAATGGATCCACATATAATGAAAATGGTGAAGGGATAATCTTTTATCAAGGTCGTGCTGAATTTGGAACTCGATTCCCTTCTATAAGATTATTCACGACAAATCCAACACGAATTGCACCTGCAAATAGTATTCTTATTAGTGTTCGTGCTCCTGTTGGTGATATAAATATCACACATAAGGAGTGTTGCATAGGACGTGGTCTTGCTTCTGCTGTGAGCAGAACAAAATAAAAAGTGCGTTTTTGTTATATACTCTTTTTCATTGAAATCTGATTTAGATAGATTTAATGCAGAGGGTACTGTTTTTGGTTCAATTAATCGTAAGACACTTGAATCTCTGAAGATTTTGATTCCTACAAATGATATAATATCAAAATTTGAAGCTATTGTAGCTTCAATGGATCAACAGATTCTTACATTACATTTAGAATCAGAAAACTTGAAAATACTGCGTGATACCCTTCTCCCTAAACTAATGTCTGGAGAAAGAAGTGTTATTTCATAAAGAAAATAATGATGACTGATTTTGAAGAATATATCCGACAGAGCGAACCGCATAAACGAGAGAAAGGTTATGCGTGGCAGACGGCTATTGGCTTGCAGGCTGTTGATGGCTTGAAAACTTCCAACTATCTGCGTGAGACGGCTCGACAGCATATTGAGGGCGACATCACGATTGAGGAGGTGAAGCAGCTCGTCAATAGCTACTATGAATCAAAGGTTGCCCGTAAGGATATAGAAGACAGAACAGAAGAAGCTGATAAGGTTTCGGCTCGTATCACCGAACTGCTATCCGAGCAGAGTTTTACGTTCTCGCCATTAGAATATATTTCTATTCATCGCCGATTGTTTGAAGGTATCTATGAACACGCTGGTAAGATAAGAGATTACAACATTACGAAAAAGGAATGGGTGCTGAATGGAGAAACTGTGCTATATGCAGGTGCGGATAGTATTCGTGAGACGCTGGATTATGACTTTGCCCGTGAAAAGGAATACAATTATAGACACCATGACACAATGGAATCCGTGAATCATATTACTCAATTTATTTCAGATCTTTTGGCAAATTCACCCTTTCGGTGAGGGTAATACTCGTACAACGGCAGTCTTCACTATCAAGTATCTGCGCACATTTGGTTTTAACATCAGCAACGAAACCTTTGCCCACTATTCGTGGTACTTCCGCAATGCACTGGTTCGTGCTAACTATAACAATATGCCTAAAGGGATTTTTGCGACAACACAATATCTTGAGGCGTTCTTCCGTAACCTGATATTAAATGAACAGAATGAATTGAAGAATAGATACCTGCACGTGTCGGCAGAAAGTCAAAGTGCAACAGATAATGACCCAAAGTGCAATATTTGCACTTTGAATTGCACTTTAGAAGAATTAGCATTACTCAACTTTATTAAAGAAAAACCAAATGCAACGCAAAAAGAAATAGCTGTGTATATCGGAAAATCAGAACGAACGGTAAAGACAATGACCGTAAAATTATCTGTACAAGGTATTCTTGAACGCAAAAACGGTCGGCGCAATGGCTATTGGGTTATAAAAAATAGTAAAACGAACAACTAAATTCCCATTTATGGAAGAGAAGAAAGAACAACACAAGAAATCAATTCGTTTCTTCAACGACCGTGAAGTACGTGCCGTATGGGATGAAGAAAGTAATTGTTGGTGGTTTTCTGCAACAGACATTGTACGTGCCATTAACGATGAGCCTGACTACACCAAAGCTGGTAACTATTGGCGTTGGTTAAAACGTAAGTTAAAACAAGAAGGCATTGAACCCGTGAGTGCTACTCACAACTTTAAATTTGAAGCACCAGATGGCAAGATGCGTATTGCAGATGTCCTTGATAGTGAAGGAGTGACTTTATTAGCAAAGCACTATCCTAACAATCGAGCAAATGAGTTCCTTGATTGGTTTACATATAGTGATAATACATTAGATGGTCAAAGTCGAAAGAAAGCATATCAGTTATATGAAAGTGGTTTGCTGAAAAGTCTTGAGCCAGGCAGCATACAATGTTTACAACAGATTCATGCTTATCTCTTTGGAGGTTTGTATGACTTTGCTGGACAAATCCGCACGAAGAATATCTCCAAAGGAGGCTTTTCCTTTGCTAATTGTATGCACTTCCCTGCTACGCTACAAACGATTGAAAGAATGCCAGAAAAAACACCTTCGACGAAATAATGGACAAGTATGTCGAAATGAACGTAGCGCATCCATTTATGGAAGGCAATGGACGAAGCACTCGTATCTGGCTTGATCTCATGCTGAGGCGTTCTCTCAAGCGATGTGTGGACTGGAGCCAAATAGACAAAAACGAGTATTTGTCTGCAATGCGTGAGAGTGTGTCTAATAGTATGCGCATTAAGACTTTAGTAGAGTCTGCACTCACAACAAAGATTGACGACAGAGAAATGTTTATGAAGGGCATAGACTATTCATATTATTATGAACAAAATGATTGACGCTTATTATGGAAGAATGGAAAGAATATAGAATTGGAGGAGGTTTGTTCTCGCTTACGAAGCGGAAAAGGTATTAAATCAGACTGTATTTCTAATATAGGCTATTTCCTGAATTGGTGGAAATGGAAATGCGAGGATATACTAACAAATCTAATTTTTAAGGGGAATGTGCTGTTATCGGCCGTCAAGGTGCGAATTGTGGAAATGTTCGTTTCTTTATGGGAGAAGCGTATATGACAGAGCATGCAGTTGTAGCTGTAGGCAACGAACTTGCAGATTCATATTTTCTTGCACGTCTTCTTTCCTGATGCATTTGGGAAACTTATCAGCTCAATCAGCTCAGCCAGCTTATCTATCCAAACTCTTTCCAAACAAATAATTCGTCTTCCTTCAATTAGCTATCAAAGAGAAATATCAACTGTCCTCAAATCCCTTTGATGATAAAAATCGAGGTAAAACAAACGGATAAATGATAATTTAGAGCAACAAGCTCAGGCGTTGTTCAAGTCATGGTTTGTTGATTTTGAACCATCCAAAGATGGGAAATTTGTGGATTCAGAACTTGGGATGATACCAGAAGGGTGGAGAGTTGGAAATCTTTTGGATATTGCAAAACTTTATGATGCTAAACGAAAGCCTCTTTCATCACGAGAGCGAGAAAATATGAAAAAGATTTATCCTTATTATGGTGCAACTTCTATAATGGATTATGTCGATAAATACATTTTTGATGGCACATATCTTTTGATGGGTGAAGATGGAAGTGTAATGGACGACAAAGGATATCCTTATTTACAATATGTATTTGGAAAATTCTGGTCTAATAATCACGCACATGTAATGCAAGGGAAAAATAATTTTTCTACCGAAATGTTACATAGTCTGCTGTTGAAAAAAAACATTTCTCCTATAGTAACAGGTGCAGTGCAAGCGAAGATAAGCCAAGCTAATATGAGAAAGATTCTTATTACTCAACCACCACATGAGATAACTATTATTTTTTCATCTCTTATAAAACCCATATATGAGATAAGTGGAAAAGCCACACTAATTTGACCCACCGCAAGTATTTTTAGACCCAGTAAGGTTAAAATAATGAGACCCTACCATTAAAATAAGAATGACCCTTTGAAACGCTAGTTTTTTAGGGTCATTTTGTAGTTTTGTGTTACTGCCCTGGCCGGCATTAAAAACATAAAACTATTATTTATATGACAAAATTAAAGAATTTATTGCGCTGTTACGCATCTGGTATGGGAATAAGAAGTATTTCTAGTACTTTTCCATATATCTCGTAACACCCTCCGCAAGTATGTCCGTAAATTCCAAGAAAGTGGCTTGTCCATGGAGCAAATTCTGTCGCTTTCAGATGATAAGCTGGCGGACTTGTTTTCAGATGGGCATTCTCGCAACCGTCCGCCTTCTGCTCTGCAAGTTGGAGTTAGAGGCACTTGTTCCTGATTATGTGAAACGGCTTAGCAAGAAGGGTGTTTCTATCTTATCTCTTCACACGGAGTATCTCAAAAACTCATCCTAATGGTTACCAGATTCTACTTTCAAACACGCAATCCATGCCTACAGATGTCAAACACGAGCTGTAGGGACATGTAGAGCACCTTGCTGGCGATCAGATGTATATTGATTATGCAGGTGATAAGCTAGAGATAGTCGAAGAACAGACGGGTGAGGTGCGGAAGGTAGAGGTTTTTGTGGCTACCTTCCATGCAGTCATTACACCTATTGTGAGGCAGTGTGGTCGCAGAAGAAGGAAGACCTTATCGTTGCTTGCGAGAATGTCTCTTCATTTCTTTTGGTGGTGTACCCAAGGCTGTTGTGCTCTGACAACTTAAAATCAGCCGTTATCCGCAGTGATCGTAATGAGCCTCGTTATCAATGACGACTTCGCTGCTATGGCTGAATTTTATGACATGGCTGTTTATCCAGCTAGGGTGCGCCGTCCCAAGGACAAGGCACTGCTGAGAAATGCTGTAAAGCTAATGTATCGGTCGGTATATGTAGATATTGAAGGGCAAATTTTTCCATAATCTAGAATCACTTAATGTTGCTATACGCACATCTTTAGAAGCATTTAACAGCCGTAGATTGAGTGGGCGTAAGGAATCCTGTCAAGAACTATTTGAGGAAATGGAAAAGATTTTCTTCGTCCTCTTCCTACCGCTCGCTATCAGATGAAGTCTAGAAAGTCTGCTACTGTCATGGCTAATAGCTTCGTTATGCTAAGAAAGCATAGTTATAGTGTTCCAACAGAGTATATCGGCAAACGTATGGAGCTTATTTACGATAATGACAATGTTCAAATCTACTATGGGTTAAAGTAGTTACCATCCATCAGCGAGATGATACTCTTATACTCTACCACAGAAAGATGCACATAATCTTCCCGTCATCATGGTAGCTTTGAAAAGGATTTGGAGGAAATATATCAACGGGCAGGGCAAATAGACAACATCCTTCTGCTTTATCTCAAGGAAGTCGCTACGCAGATGAAATATCCACCAAAAGCCTTCCGCTCTTGCCGTGGTATCATGTCGCTGGAGAAGAAGTATGGCATGGCTCGTCTAGTAGCAGCTTGTAACTGTGCCTCGGAAGGACGACGCTATGGCTATAATGAGATAAAGGATATACTACAGAAGGGTGATGATGCTTCCTATATATCTATGGATGAAGATAATATGGAGCTATCTCCTGAATATAAAACCAAAAACTCATAAGAACATACGAGGGCAAGGATTATTTCTCAAAAGCAATTATCCAATAATAGCAAAACAATTAAAGTAAACAACTATGGAACTAAATAATAATAAGACAGCACCCATTAGGCAAGAAATGGATAAGAATCAGTTATCTCTTGATTTAATGCATAGAATGAGGCTTTACGGGTATGGCAACTGCCTTTGAAGAAAGTCTAACAACCACAATTGCAGATACGATGACACCAGATGCCTTTTTATCTTGGCTCTTATCTCGAGAATGGGACTATCGTCTGCAGCAGCCATTGAAAGACCTCATAAAATCAGCAGGGTTTAGATATAAAGCCTATCCTGGAGCAAATAGATTATAATATCAATCGCAACCTTAGCAAAAACAAAATGGAGAGAATACTCTCACTTGATTTTTATCAAGCAAGGACGCAATATATTTATTACTGGTTCATCAGGAACTGTAAAAGTTTTATCGCTACAGCTATAGGCTATCATGCTTGTAAAAAATGGTATTAGAACGATGTATGCTAACATGTCAAAGCTGCTGGGGACACTTTAAGGTTGCTAAGAACAAAGGAACGTTAGAAACAGAGCTAAAGAAGATAGAGCGATGTCGCTTGTTAATCCTCGATGATGCCTTCCTTGTACCTGAGATGCAAAAAGAGCGTCCTATATTACTTGATATTATAGAAGATAGGCATGAAAGGAAGTCGATTATCATATCTTCTCAACTTCCTCAGAGACAATCGGGTATGATGCAATAGGCGACCCTACCGTGGCAGATGCTGTACTAGATAGAATTGTGCATACCTCATATCAAATAGAACTAACTGGAGAGAGTCTTAGAAAGATAAAAAGCAAAAGAATATTACCAAGTAATAGTGAAATAAAAATGACCCACCCGACCGTGGCATTTAGTGGGTCAATAATAAATCGTTTTACTGGGTCTAAAAATACTTTGCTGTGGTGGGTCAAATTAGTGTGGCTTTTCCATGTGTACAGATTTTTAAATATGCCCACAAATAGGGCAGTGCGTTATGCGCAATTTCATTTTTATATGAGAAATGACAAACGGATTGGGCAGGAAAAGACATAGCAACAGCTTTGCTTATTTGCGCTTTATCCTTTCTCACAAATAATTTATCTATTCATCAACTTAAAAACAATCATTTATGAAAAGTAAGAACCTTAAAAACATTAAAGCTGAAAAATCAGCGAAACAGACAGTCGGAAAGACTTAAAAACGACATTACTCGTCGGTTGCTCAACTATCTTGAGCGGAAGTATGAAATGAGATTCAATACCGCCTTAGGGTGTACAGAAACTCGCAAGGCTGGGAGTAACGAACCTTTTGTGGCTGTAGATGAACGAATGCGTAATACTATTGCTATTAAGGCGCGTCTTGATGGGATTGATGCGTGGGACAAAGATATCCGACGATATATGGAGTCGGATTTTGTTAAGGCTTTTAATCCTGTGGATATTTTCCTCGAAGGATTGCGAGGACGATGGAACGGAAAGAATCATATTGAAATGCTGGCAGATTGTGTACCTAATGACAATACACGGTGGGCAGAATGGTTTCACACGTGGTTTCTTGCAATGGTGGCACAATGGTTGGGGTTGAATATCTCGCATGGTAACAGTGTGGCACCGTTGCTCATCTCCCGACAAGGCTATCGGAAGTCTACTTTCTGTAAACGTCTTCTACCAGAGGCGTTGCAATGGGGATATAACGATAATCTAATCATTAGTGAGAAGCAGAATACATTGCGCGCAATGACACAGTCGTTACTGATTAATATTGATGAATTCAATACGCTGTCAGCAAAGACGCAAGATGGATTTTTAAAGAATGTTATGCAGCTTGCAAACATAAAAATCCGTCAGCCTTATTGCCAGCAACAAGTTACATTGCCACGCATTGCCTCTTTCATTGCCACGGCAAATGTCTCAGATGTTTTTAGCGATCCCAGTGGTTGCCGTCGTTTTATTGCAGTCACGCTGACTGGTCCTATTCGTTTGCCCGAACACATAGACTATGAACAGCTCTACGCACAGGCAGTTGCCGAACTGGATAACGGTAGGCGATATTGGTTTGATGAGGCTGATACACAAGATATTATGGAAAATAACGTGCAATATCAGCAACGCACCCCTGCCGAAGCTCTCTTTTTAGATAGTTTCTCTATTCCTAAAGACTTAACCAAGGGTGCTTATATGACTGCAGCTTCCATTTTTAGCCTACTTCGTCAGCGGTATGGCAGTCAGCTGAACCTAACAAGTCTTTTCTCATTTCGGTCGTGTTCTTGCAAATATCCTGAATCTCCATAGTAAGCATTCTTCGCATGGTACAGAGTATTTGGTTGCAGTACGTAGCAACGCAGTACAGTCTGGTCAGTCCAGCTTGAGATGTTAGTTGCTATCTGAATGAGTTTTCAAAGTTGCTGTCACTACTGTCACTCGCATATACACCATAAGTAGTTTATAATCTGTTGTTTATGCGAAATGTTAAAAGTGACAGCAACTTAAAAACAAAACAAAGTTATATATAAATGCTATTAATCCAATAAAGTATAATAAAAATCTTGGTTTTATATATAAAATTTTTATTTATTCCTTAATTTCGCAGTATTTTTTTCTTTGTGAGAAAATTTTTATATGTTGAGATGTCTTTTGGGGGCTCTATATGTTGATATGAGGTGCTTTCAGTGTTTCTGGGTCTTTTTCTAGCATGAAATCCCTCCCACCCAAACCAATGGGGAAGTATGAAAAGCCACAAAGAAATGATGTAAATTCCACCGAAGGAAGTGATATTCTCGATTTTAATAGCTACCTTTGTCCTGTCAGTTTTTTGCTTACTTGTTATGTTTGCAGTATCAAGATAGGTGAAATTTTTGACATATTCAAGTGTTTTGAGAACTTTGTTTCTCAGACACATGGAGTTCTCACAAAAATTTATGCTGCGGAATTAAGGTAAAACTAAAAACAGTGAATTATGGGAAGAAAGTTAAACTATATCCATCTACTATTCTTTAGCACTATTATTGTAATCCTGCTGATGTCGGCTGGTTGCGAAAAGAAAAGCAACTATGGTTTCAAGAGCGAACGGAAGAGGTCGTTCCATCATTGATGGAAAATCGGATTCTTTTGTGGATGCCAAGTCTAAAATGACCATCGAACTTGATACCATAGTGAGGGATTGGCATATGCTATTACAAACTGCAGACAATGGCATTAAGATAAAAAATGAGAACTTTACGATAAAAACGCTTTTTGTGACAATTGTCAAAAATGGCAAAAACACTTTTCCATCAAAAGGCTGTAACTCACTGCCATGGCTATTAGGGAGTCCAGATAATGAACGACAACTATATGCCGGACCCTCATTGCTGTTTCTAATACGACAGTCTATCTATTTGTAGGTTCATACCTACCTGAAAACAGACGATGGATACACTTACATTTTTAGCATTCTCTAAAGACGGTAATGTCAACAAATACCAGATGCCACAGAGTTTAGACGAATCAGATTTGCTGACCGAATTTTATTTGTTATATTCCCATGAATGTCTTTACAAACCTTTTGATGCAGAATCTTTACAGCAAATCATCAAGGAATATTGCAAATCGATGAATTGTTATGGAAAAATCAAACAACAAGGCAAATTTGCTATCTTTCCCCAAAAATAAGCGACAGACATTTTCTCAAGTATGATGTTGCAAGTGAAATGATAGACATAGATACAACTAAAATGCTATTATATAGTAGAATTTATTTCTACAAACGTCACTGTTATCAACCTCGACTCCATGAAAGTTGTGCTGAAAGGGCGTAGAACGAATATAATGGTGTGAGCTATGATAAGATATTGTCCATTAATCATTGATTTGGAAACGATTAATTGTTATTCTCTTCAACAAGTTCCTTTCTGAAAAAGTTGCGAATATAAAAATGAGGGTGTGTCAAAATGTACTCATCCTCTTTTTATGCACAAAGCCCTGACTTTTCTCAAGCTGTGGCTTTTGCTATTTCTAAAAGTTTTTGTACCTTTAGCATTAAAAATCTCTATTATGGCAAAGATACACTTTCGTTCTTACATACACAAGAAAATGATTCTTTTTCCTCAAAGAATCGATAAGGATATCGCAGAAGACGACCCTGTTCGTCTTGTCCATCTTTAGTAAGTTACAGAAATAGCTATTTGCACATACACTTATGGTTTTTGGGTGGGCGTGGAAGAGAACGAGTGTTTTTGTAGAAATGTTTCGTATTGGTTACGGTATCCGTTGAAAACATTTATATCTACATCGCCGTGAATACCTCTTACTTTTCCATCGGGCGAGAGTTGCCAGTAGGTAAGCTTTAATTCTGGTTTATATTCTCCATAGCGAGCAATCCAAACAGAGTATTCGCCTTGTATGTCGATAGCCATTGGCAGATAGCGTTTGGTAAACATTTGACTGATGTAAAGAATAGGACGTATCTTAGTTGCGCTATAAACCGTTTTGAGCCAATTGCGAATATGTTGAAACATTACTGCAGGTCCGCCCATTTTTGCAATTTGTTCGTCGGAAGGTTCTACATCGAGCACTGCAGGCAAGTCTCCTTTTGTAAAAAGGCTATGTTGCAAAAAATATCGAGCTTGTTCTGTGCCTGACGATGTTGTAGAAAAGAAATGATAGGTTCCAACACGTATGCCGTGTTTGTGTGCCTGCAGATAGTCGTTTCTGTAGTAAGGGTTTAGTACTGTGCGTCCTTCAGTAGACTTAATGTATACGAAAGCAATAGGATAGTTTACTTGTCCTGTTATTTGTTTTGTACTTATTTTCCCTAAATCTGTAATTCTGAGTTTTGCCCATTCTATGTTATAGTGTTTTGTTCCTTTTTCATGTTGATGTTTAGACAGGTCTATGCCGTAAATACGTTCGCTATTATGGTTCATACGTTCGCCTTTAAACATTCCATCTTTCCATTCTCCCACTTGTAAATATTCGTGCGGAGCAATGTAGAAACCAAATCCATCGGGTTTACCATTAAGCCAATGTCCATCGTAGAAGCTACCATTATTACCGTGGTGTTGCCCATATCCATTAGGAACAGAGTTTTTAGTTTCGCCCACATAATAGCCTTGTTTGTAGGGTATACCTTTTTGCAGTGGTTGGTTGATAGAAGTGTTGGACCAATGCAACAATTTTGTTTTAGCCATTTCAACCGATAGCACAGCCGATTCGTTATGTGGTGTAGATTTTGTTTGCGTTTGCAGCAATAAACTGGAGTCGGCGGCATAAATAGCAATTCTATTACACATTATACGTTTGCTATTGTGTTTACCATAGAGTGCTATATATCTATTGATTTGTTTTACACGTAGATGAGCTTTGCGTGGAATGTTTTCTAAAGCATTGATTACTGTTTGTAACGAATCGCGTTGTCGCTGAATGTGCCAATGGTAAGCAGCCACTTTATTGTAGCCATAATCTTGAACGTTGTGCACACGCATATAGTAGGAAAGTTCGTTATATTGTGTTTGTAAATCGGCTAATTCATCGTCGGTTCTTTTTAGTTCGTTTGCTACTAACTGGTGTAAAGCAAAACTACTGAAACTTAATATTGTAGAAGGGCGATTACTCCATTTTGTAACCACACGTCCAAAGCAAGTAAAGGGGAGCGATAAACTATTTACCCAATAAGCGTGTGTGCGTGTTTTTCGTGGTCGTACAGAGTCGGCTTGTGTTGCTCCACCTATTAGTTTCGTTTGAGTGTAGTCGGTGAAAAAGAATGTAGGTTTGCCATTTATTTCCAGTTGGTAATAAGCTTGTTGTTCTACCACTAATGCCGATTGGTTTATAGCTTTTGTTGTAGGAGGCAACAAAAGATAGATTATAAAAGCTGAGAGCACAAGCAACAGTGCAAATATAATAATGCGTTTTTTAGTTTGTAGAATATGAAGATATAACATAGTGTGTTTCTTTTTATATAGCTTACAATGAGAAAAGGTGAAAAAGAGGTATCAGAATAAAATATGATATAGAATAGAAGCTCCGCTATATAGTTTTGCTGTGCAACGAGAAGTAGTAACGAAGGTTCTCGATATACATAATAAATAAAAAAATACTAATGCTACAATGGTTGTTAGAAATATGATTATGGTGTGCATATTGCGTTGTTGTTAAAATAGGAACAATACAGTTTGTTCATATTGTCTTTAGAAATATATATATATTGATTGCATCAAAGTTTTATAAGGACAACAGTTTTTATTTTGAAATAATAAAAACGAAAGCGATAGAACAGAAAAGCGGAAACCCACTAATGGGAATCCGCCTATATCTTTAACTATCTAAGAATATTAGTCAAGGTTAGCCAACTTGTTGTCGGAACCAAGTACATCTTTAATCTTTTCAGTGTAAAGTTCAATCATGTACTCACGAGCCTTTACCACAGTACTGACGTGGGTCGAAGTATTCTGGTGCAAAGCAAATGTTTCGCGAACACCAGCAGTGAATGCAAGACGAGAGTCAGAGTCGATATTAATTTTACATACAGCACTCTTTGTAGCTTTACGGAGTTGTTCTTCAGGAATACCAACAGCGTTAGGCAGAGCACCACCATACTTGTTAATAATATCAACATACTTCTGAGGAACTGAAGAAGAACCGTGAAGTACGATTGGGAAACCAGGAAGTTGCTTCTCTACTGCCTGTAATACATCGAATGCCAATGGAGGAGGAAGTAAACGACCAGTCTTCGGATCGCGTGTACATTGTTCTGGTTTAAACTTATAAGCACCGTGAGAAGTACCAATAGAAATAGCCAACGAGTCGCAACCAGTACGTGTTGCAAAATCAACCACTTCTTCTGGACGTGTGTAATGAGACTCTTCAGCCACAACATCGTCTTCCACACCAGCTAATACGCCAAGCTCACCTTCTACAGTTACATCGAACTGATGTGCATACTCTACAACCTTTTTAGTTAATGCAATGTTCTCTTCGTAAGGAAGTGAAGAACCATCAATCATTACAGAAGAGAAACCTGTATCTACACAGCTCTTACACAATTCAAAGCTATCACCGTGGTCAAGATGAAGTACAATTTCTGGGTGGTGGCAACCTAACTCTTTTGCATACTCAACAGCACCTTCTGCCAAGTAACGAAGCAAAGTTTGGTTAGCATACTTGCGTGCTCCCTTTGATACCTGAATAATAACAGGAGACTTTGTTTCTGAGCAAGCTGTAATAATAGCCTGAAGTTGCTCCAAGTTGTTAAAGTTAAATGCGGGCACAGCCCAACCACCATTAATGGCTCTCTTGAACATCTCGCGTGTGTTCACGAGACCTAAGTCTTTATAATTTACTGCCATAATATTGTTGTGTATTAAAAATATGAATACTGAATACTAATAACTGATTGCAAATATAAACCTTTTATTTTGTGAAAACCAAACCTTATACAAAGATAATTGGTAAAACTGCTAATTTCTACTTATTTCTTGACTATAAACAACAGTTGTTCTGTGAAAGCAACAATAAATGTGGCTTTGGTTTGATATATATTGCGAGCTTTCTTCTTGTTTTGTTGCTCTAATAGAACAAGTATATTAAGTATAGATAGTTCGTTATAGTGTAACACATTATATATATACAACTTGATATAATCATATATACAACTTGATATAGTTTGCTATACCAATGTTTTGAATTTTTATTAATCTGTTAAACAATAAAGTAAAATATACTGAGCCGCTAATAGCTAATTTATACTCAATTGGGTTTATAAACTAAATACGCATTAATATAAGGTGTAATTATCTTGTTAGAATAAAAATAAATATTTAACTTTGCAGGTGTAACTATTAACAATTAGAGAGACGAAACCTCTTAAAATGAAACAATTAATCATTAGCGTATGTAGTGATGAACTTAGTAAGAAAAAAGCTACAACATAGCCTCCATAACAAACAATGTTTTATAGCTACATTGTTTTGTTTCTACGACTACAATGCAGCTACTACTGCTGACGTTCGTATTGTGTACATTACTAATTTACTTAATTCTTACGTTGCTGAAATGTTTGGCTTATACATTATATATTATTAATAAGAAAAATAAAAAGTAGAAATGGAAATGAAGAGAATTTATGTAAAAACCACATGTGGAGCAACACAGTGTTTTAATAGAGAAACTTTTTAACTGAGGCCAGCGACCGTGGCGACCACGCAGAATCTAAACCGCATGACAATACATTGTGGGAACAAGATGAAGAATGGACAAATAAATTTGAAATAAGTCTAAGCGAGGAAAGAATATTAAATAGCTAATTACTTTTTACCTTACGGTATTGCTACACCGTTTAAACTACATTTATATAATGTTGAAATGGTGTTTCGTAAGTGTAAATTCCGTGTACGTATATATCTACGAACGATGAAAGCGAGTAGTGAGAAAATTATAGTGCACTTGTATTTCTATGTTTTGTTTGGCTCTTTATAGATTACAATTTACGAAGAGCTACGATGCCTACAAAGCATTAGCATTAGGGGCTGATGCTGTATCGGTGGGCAGAGGAATTTTGACACCTTTGTTACAGCAAGGTGCAACAGGAGTTAAGGAGAAAATAACGAAAATGAACGAACAACTATCTGAACTGATGCTATATACTGGTGCGAAAGACACTAAATCTTTCGATGTGTCTGTACTATATTTGTAATTCTAAGTATAGCAAAATATAAACCAGTTGTTAGAGTGTAGCATTATTACATATAGGTTGTATAATTGCTTTTTATTAGCTTTTCGTTTTATTGTTGGCAGTTTAATAGCTTTTTTCTAACTTGTTGTGGCTTGCAATGCCTACATTATAGAGGAAAAATAATCTGCTAACAATAAAACAAAAGTTATCAATTCGCTAATAAATCAATTTTGGTATAGGAGTTCCATAGAAAAGAGTATAATTGTAATGTGTTTCATTACAATATACTTAAATCAGAAATGGCATATTGTTCCTAAGACACTTATACTAATGCCTAAATTGGAATATTATAGTGAAACGAATAATATTCCTCATCTGAATAAATATTATTCGACTATTATAACACAGCATCATAAAGGAGCCAATTTGCTATGATATCTAAAACGCAACTGACAGATATCTAAAACGCAACTGACAGATATCTAAAACGATTGCGACAGATATCTAAGACAAAAGCATTTAAAAGCTGATGGGTTTCTCTATGCTTTTCGATATTCTATTTTTACAAGTGCGTACCAATAAATACTGCTAATAATAGCCTTATCTATTTTTACTGAACCAATATACGCACTTGTAAAAACTGCACCATATTTTGTTTGATGTATTCTAACCACAGTGCTTCGTTATTGTTTTATCACTTTCTTACCATTAACAATATATATACCTTTCGATAGCTTTTCATATTCGTTCGTAAGCTTAATACCATTTATAGTGTATACGTTTTGTGCTGCAACAGTGTGAATAGAAGACGTTGCAATAGCAGTTGGGTCTTTCGTAATAATAACCTTGCTGTTTACCATCTCTCCGTTGAGTGCTACACAATGTAGCGACGAATCGAATGTTGCTCCCACAGGTTGAGTAATGTTACAGCCTATTAATACAAGTTCGGCAAGGTCTCTAATAGAACCTCCTTCGTTACCTTCAGCTGTTACAGACGAGTTTTTTATAATTAATTTTTCAGACGTTCCATCGCCTCCCGCAATGCCGTATGCTTTACTTTTGGCGTTTATGGTACAATTATCTATAGTGAGTTCGGTATTAAAAACAAATATGCCACAATCCTTTTCACTCTCTGCGTTAAGTGTTCCTCCGCCTGTAATGGTTGTAGGAGTCATAAGTGTAATAGCCGCTTTTTGTGCTTTCAGGTTGTTAGTACCAATTATTTTTATAGTAATACCATCAATTTTAGAGTATATAGCGTTAATGTTTCCACCAGTGTTTATAGTGGCATCTTGCAGCGTAAGCACTTTGTTAGTAGGGTCGTAGCAAACTTTTCCACTTACACCATCGAGCTTTGAAAGGTCGTTGCAGTTAGCAGAAGTAACTTTATTGCCAGCAATAGCAAGACCGTATGCCACAATTTCTGCATATCCTTTTAAAGGTAAAAACATAGCAATAAACGCTGTTAGAACTGCAATAGTGTGTTTTTTCTTCCATAAAATAGTCTTCATTGTGTTTAGACCTCCCCTTTAAACCCATATTGTTGGTAATGCCGTGTCGGAGGTGTGGGCATTTGGTTTTATAAACGTACTATGATTCTTATGTCATAGTAGATGTTGGATATATGCTTTCGCAAAAATAACATCTTTGAATTATAAATACAAATGTCCCGTAATGTTTTTTTCATAATCTTAAGATATATTCTTTAAACATTACAGAGGTATTACAATACATTATGATTGTATTTATCGGTTAATAGTAGAGATTAAAAAAAATCACGTTGCAGAAAAATGAAGCAACGTGATTTTAGCGGAGTATATTTAAAATGTAATTTCAGCCGAACCGAAGCAACGGTTGTGATCTTTATCGTAGATAACGCAGAACTGTCCGGTGCAACACCATGTATTTTGTCTTCAGAGTGCACAATAGCTTCTGTTGGTTCGCCCTCGTTGTTAGTAGAAAGCAATTCCAAATATCCCTTGTGGAACTCAGGCGTATGCCTAATTTTGAAACAAATGGATATCTGTTCGGTAGCTTCAACATTATTGTTACCAACTTCTGAGCAAGGTGTTTCTGTGAGCCAATGCAAGCCGTGCACCCTAAAGTCTTTTTTGTATGCCGTTTCGGGGTCGTAGCCATGACTAACAAACAACACATTGGTGGTTACATCTTTCTTCACAACAAACCATGGTCCACCACCAAAGCCCAACCCTTTGCGTTGTCCAATGGTATGAAACCACAACCCTTTGTGCTGTCCTATTATCTTTCCAGTTTCTAATTCAACAACATCGCCCACCTGTTCACCAAGATAGCGACGCACATATTCGTTATAGTCTATATTTCCTAAGAAACAAATGCCTTGCGAATCTTTCCGTTTAGCGTTAATAAGATGTTCGCGTTCGGCAATCTCGCGCACCTCATTCTTTTCGTAATGTCCTATAGGAAATAAAGCTTTACGTAATTGCCAATCGTATATTTGTGCTAAGAAGTCAGTCTGATCTTTTACTGGGTCAGGACTTGTACAGAGCCATTTCTTTCCGTTAATCCATTTGGTTTGTGCGTAATGTCCAGTGGCAATAAGGTCGTAGTTGTGTCCACACTTCTCATCGAATGCACCAAACTTTATAAGCCGATTGCACATAACATCAGGATTAGGCGTAAAACCAGCACGCACTTTCTCCATAGTATATTTAGTTACTTGTCCCCAATACTCCTTATGACAGTCTATAACATTGAACTTACAACCAAAACGTTGTGCCACAGCTGTAGCCATTTCTACGTCTTCCTCTGAATTGCAATCCCATTCTTCCTTCTCTTCAGGGCCAATGCGAATGTAGAAGCAGTCGGGAGTTAGTCCTAACCGTGCAAATTCGTAAACAACAACCGAACTATCGACACCACCCGAAAGCAGTACTGCAATGTGTTTATTCTTTATTTCATCATAATTCATAATACTGCAAAGTTATTGCTTTTCATTATCATTAACAGCATATCTGGCAATCTTTTTACGACTACCTACTTTCATTTTATCAAATCCAACGCCATAAACACCGTTTACAGCACTCTGCGATACAAATGCTTCAGGATCTATCTCGTCGATAACACTGAATATATCGTGTGTTTCAGAGCGTCGTGCAAGAACGAAAAGCATACCCAACTCTCTACCAGTGTAGAAACCACGAGCATCAATAAGTGTACATCCACGTTCCACTTTACTATTTATGGCATTACCAATCTCTTCCCATTTGTCGGAAACAACAAAAAATTGAACAGAACCACGCATACCATTAACAACATAATCTACAACGGCAGACATAATGAAAAGTGTGATATAGCCATATATAATATTCTCCCAATTGTGCAGTACTAAGTAGCCAGATGTTATTATAATAAGGTCGCAAGCTAATATTATCTTACCCAATGATACATCGTGATGTTTGTTTATCATTGCCGCAACAACATCAGAACCACCAGTACTAGCATTATATTGTAAAGCTATTCCTGTGCCTAAACCCAACAAAGCGCCACCAATTACACTAGCAAGGAATGGATCGTTAGGGAAAAGAACACTGTTACCAGTCATTAAATGTTGGAAAATGCTACTACTAATAGTGAAAATTATGACAGAGAAAATTGTCCGAATACAAAATCGCCAACCAAGTACTTTTAATGCAACCAACAACAACGAAATGTTCAAAATGAAGTAAGTAACCTGTATAGGAATACCAGTACCCCAATAAAGCACAGACGAAAGACCAGCAATTCCACCAATAGGGACTTTATGGGTTAATACAAATGCACACCAGCCAAAACTTCCTATAGATACAGCGATGGCTATTATTAAGAAATTCCTAATCTCTTTTAAAAAATCTGTTTTTGTGTAATCTCGCTCATTTTTATAATCTTTTTTTATTAAATTGCGATTTAAAAAAACTAATGAATTGTTTCGCTTAACAAACACTATGTGGTTTTATTTTTATCCTGATATAACCCTAACACTATCTGTTGGATTATGCTTCGTATTCTGTAGGGTCGGTTAATCCAGCTTCTTGGAAAGCCTCTTTACGCTCAATGCAAGTGCCACATTTACCACAATGGCATTTGCCTCCTTTGTAGCAGCTCCATGTTTCTGCATAGTTTATACCCAGTTTGTTTCCTATACGAACAATGTCTGCCTTTGTAATATTGGTAAATGCTGCTTCCACACGAGTATTGTTGAATGTTCCAGCTTGAGTTGCAGCTGTCATAGCATTAATAAACTCAGGGCGACAGTCGGGATAGATGGTGTGATCGCCTCCATGATTGGCAATGTAAATACGATTGAGATTGTGGCTTTCGGCTATTCCTGCAGCTATTGCAAGCATAATACCGTTACGAAATGGCACAACAGTAGACTTCATATTCTCTTCCTCGTAATGCCCCTCAGGTATATTCTCTGCTCCGTCCAAGAGCGAACTTTTGAAATATTGCTGCATAAACTGCAACGGAATAACAATGTGTTGTATACCTAAACGCTTACAATGCAAAGCAGCAAATGGCAACTCACGACTTGCGTGATTCTGTCCATAGTCGAATGAAACAGCTAAAGCAATAGTTGCAGCTTTGTCGTAGAGAAGTGTAATGGAATCGAGCCCACCACTAACAATAATAATCGAATCTTTCATTTATATTTGTTTATTGGTGCAAAATTACAAAAAAGATTGCTTATAGTTTTCCTGATAAGATATTTTTTTCGTATTTTTTTGCCATAGGAACGTATTCATTATAATAATATAAATATCAATCAAATGAAGATTAATGATTTCAACTTCGCAGGACATAAAGCTATTGTTCGCGTTGATTTTAATGTGCCATTGGACAAGAATGGCAATGTAACAGACGACACACGTATTCGTGGCGCTTTACCAACGCTGAAGAAGGTGCTTGCTGATGGTGGCGCACTCATTATGATGAGTCACATGGGAAAGCCTAAAGGTAAAGTGAAACCAGAACTTTCGTTAAGCCAAATTGTTAAGAATGTAAGCGATGCTTTGGGTGTTCCTGTGAAGTTTGCTAAAGATGCTGCTAATGCAGAGGCAGACGTTGCAGCACTGAAACCTGGCGAAGCTCTGTTGTTAGAAAACCTTCGCTTCTATGCAGAGGAAGAAGGTAAGCCAGTAGGCGTAGAAAAAGGTACACCAGAATATGATGCTGCTAAGAAAGAAATGAAAACACGTCAGGCTGAGTTCGCAAAGAAGTTGGCTTCATACGCTGATGTTTACGTGAACGATGCTTTCGGTACAGCTCACCGTAAGCACGCTTCAACTGCTGTTATTGCCGACTACTTCGATGCCGACCACAAGATGTTAGGTTTCTTAATGGAGAAGGAAGTAACAGCTATTAATAATGTTTTAAAGAACGCTCAACACCCATTTACAGCAATTATTGGTGGTTCGAAAGTTAGTTCAAAACTTGGCGTCATTAAGAACCTGCTTGATAAGGTAGATAACCTTATTATTGGTGGTGGTATGGGCTTCACCTTCATTAAGGCACAAGGTGGGAAGATTGGCGATTCGCTACACGAAGACGACCTAATGCCTGAAGCTTTAAATGTAATAAAGGCGGCAAAGGAAAAAGGTGTAAAACTTTCGCTCTCTACTGCAACCATCTGTGCACAACAGTTCTCTAACGATGCAGAACGTAAAGAGTTCCCTATTGACCAAATTCCTGACGGCTGGGAAGGCATGGACGCTGCTCCTGAAAGTCTTGAAGAATGGAAAAAGATTATTCTTAGCTCAAAAACAATTTTATGGAACGGACCTGCTGATGTATTCGAATTCGACAACTTTGCTCACGGTACTCGCGAAATTGCGAAATATGTTGCCGAAGCTACACAGAAGAATGGTGCTTTCTCTCTTGTAGGTGGTGGCGACTCGGTAGCTGCTGTAAACAAGTTTGGCTTGGCAGACAAGGTTTCTTATGTTTCAACAGGTGGCGGGGCAATGCTCGAAGCTATCGAAGGTAAAGTGTTACCTGGCGTTGCTGCTATTGAAAAATAAAATTCAGAATTAAGTAAAGCAGAATATTTGCAGAAGCAAAGTAAATAAGAAACATAATATAGTCTCAATGGTAGAAATACTGTTGAGACTTTTTTTATTAATTAAATACTATGAAATACAACAAATAATATTTGGTTGTCTGTTTATATTTATAACCTCAAAAATATATTAAACACAATTGGCTATATACCATAATATTACCATATATGATTGTTGATACTGATGCATTCTATCATCTGTTGCATTCTTGACTAATATCTTGCTTGTCTTTTTTTAACTTGTTGTAGCGCCTGATAATTTTATTATAAAACGCACATTTTATTGACCATTTTTAATGTATAATGTTATTTTGCAACGGACGCTCTGTTAAGAGTAGGGGAGCGATTGATTGTGATATCGTCTCTACAACTCATTGAAATGATATTGCATATATTTACTGTAGGTGGCGTAAATAATAAAGGTTGTAGTTTTTTGTGATATCTAAACCGCAACTGATAGATATCTGAGACGAGCGTTACAGATATCTGAAACAAACGTTACAGATATCTGAAACAAAAGACCAATATTTGACTAACTTTTTCTAAACATTTAAGATATTCCATTCAATTGGCAAATAACTTGTGAACGGTGTTTACAAAATCTTCGTCTATATTCTACAAAATCGGAAAAACTACACGCAAATACTATTCGTTAAGGCGGTTAAAAGCCTTTGGCAGATAGTTGATTATATCGCTTGCAACAAGGCTCTCCTTTCCTAAATCGTTTGCAGCAAGGTCGCCAGCTAATCCATGCAGATACATTCCTACAGCACATGCATCTGCATTCTGATAGCCACGAGCCAATAAGGCAGTTATAATTCCAGAAAGCACATCACCACTACCAGCCGTTGCCATTCCACTATTCCCTGTAGAGTTAAAAAGAATATTTCCATTTGGCAGACAAAGCGCACTATAATGCCCTTTTAGTAATATAAAGGCATCAAGATTTTGAGCCAATTGTTGTGCTTGTTCCAATCGTTCATATTCGCCAATAGAAGGCGTACCGTTCAGTCTGTCAAACTCTGCCGCATGTGGTGTCATTATTATTTTCTTTGGCAACTGTTGTAACCATGCTCTATGAGAAGCCAACATATTTAGTGCATCGGCATCTACCACAATAGGGCATTGTGTTCTACGTATTTGTGAAATCATAGCAATGGCAGTAATTTCCACTTGTCCTAATCCAGGACCAATGCCCAAGGCGTCGAAATCTTCTACGCTTACAGGTTCAGAGAAGTAGGCATCTTCGTGGTCTATTTGCATTACAGCCTCTGGAACAGCAGTTTGCATAATATCGTAGTTCCGTTTAGGAGTGTGCACCACCACCTTTCCAACGCCAGAACGTAGACAAGCACGAGTGGCAAGCACTGCCGCCCCAGCCATACCATAGCTTCCTGCTATTATCAGTGCTTTACCCATAGTTCCTTTATGGGCAAAATCGCTACGCGAAAGCAACTTTGCACGTATGTCATCTTCTTCCAGAATGGTGTATTGCGCACCTGTCTTAGAAATAAATTCTCTACTTAATCGTATATCGAGCACTTTCACACGACCCAGAAACTGTTGTGATTCGCTAAACAAGAACGACAATTTCTTTTTGATGTAGCGTAAGTGTTAAGTCGGCTTTAATAATATTTGCGTTTACGTTTTGCGAGTTGTCTTCCGCTAAAAGTCCTGATGGAATATCTATACTCACAACTTTTGACGGGCTCTGGTTTATATATTTCACTAGCGATGCAAACCCACCAGCGAGAGGTTTATTCTGTCCAATGCCAAACAAACCATCAATAACCAGCGTGTCGGCATTAAGCTCGGGAGGGTCGAACGATACAGTTACTTCAGTAAAATCCTTGAAATGCTTTTAAGTCTAATAGCCTATCTTTATTTAGAGTACAATTCTCTGATAGTTTATTAGATATATTAAACAAAATCACTTTTAACCTGATAGCCTTCGTTATAAAAGCAAACGAGCAACCGCCAATGCATCGCCACCATTGTTTCCTGGTCCTGCAAAAACAACCATAGGAGTATTATTACTCCATTCTTCCATTATAGAATGAGTTATAGCTTTGGCAGCCCTTTCCATCAAATCAATCGATCTTATGGGCTCGTGTTCTATTGTATATTGGTCAAGCTCACGTATCTGAGCACTCGTAAATATCTTCATAATAGTGGCAAATTTACAAAAATAAATGCTAATCATATAAGATAGTTCGGTTTAAATTTAGTAATTTTGCGCTTAAATAACAGATTTATTACAATGAGTCGTGTAACAATTAAAGATAAAACATTTGAGATATCAATTCCAGAAACAACCATTCTCGAGAAAGTAAAAAGCGTAGCCGATAGAATAAATAAAGATATGGCTGGCAAGAATCCCCTATTTCTAGCAGTTCTCAATGGTTCGTTTATGTATGCTGCAGATTTGATGAAGTTTATTGATATTCCTTGTGAAATAAGCTTTGTAAAGGTAGCTTCTTATACAGGTACAGAATCGTCGGGGAAGATTACCGAAGTTATTGGTTTGAACGAAGATATTACAGGGCGCGAAGTAGTAATAGTAGAAGATATAGTAGACACTGGTAAAACTATGGAACGTATGTTGAAAGTGCTTTGGGAGAAATCACCTGCAAACATTCATATCAGTACATTGCTGTTGAAACCAGGCAAGCTACAAGTGGCATTAAATATAAAGTATGCAGCAATGGAGATACCAAACGACTTTATTGTAGGGTATGGTTTAGACTACGACCAACAAGGGCGAAATTTAAGAGACATATATACTTTAGTACAAGAATAATGAAGAATATTGTAATTTTCGGTGCTCCCGGTGCAGGAAAAGGCACACAGAGCGACAAAATGATAGAGAAATACGGCTTTGAACATATTTCTACGGGCGATGTATTGCGCGCTGAAATTAAGAAAGGAACAGAGCTAGGTAAAATCGCAAAAGGGTATATCGACAATGGTCAGCTATACCAGACGAACTAATGGTAGACATATTAGCTCATGTTTACGATAGTTTTGGCAAAGAACATAAAGGCGTTATTTTCGATGGATTTCCTCGTACCATTCCACAAGCAGATGCATTGAAGGCTATGTTGGCTAAACGTGGACACAAAATTGCTGCTATGATAGAACTGTTTGTACCAGAAGAAGAACTTATGAAGCGTCTTATCCTGCGTGGACAGCAAAGTGGACGTTCTGACGACAACGAAGAAACTATTAAGAAACGTCTAAATGTGTATCACACACAAACATCTCCACTAATTGATTGGTATAAGAAAGAAGGCATTCACCACCATGTAGAAGGTCTTGGAACTATAGACGATATATTCGGTCGCATTGCTACTGTAATAGAAGAACTATAATATAAAAACGATGATAGGCTGTAAAGAGTATAGTTGTAAACACACTTTTACTCGCCGCCTATCATCGTTTTCATTTTATGAAATGTGTTATTGATTGGCATTCCAATCAACATTTATTTTAAAGACCACCCATCAAGCTACATTTAAATCCATATAAAAGTTATGGCAGAAACAAACTTTGTTGATTACGTTAAGATATATTGCCGCTCTGGAAAAGGCGGTAAAGGCTCTATGCACTTGCGCCACGTAAAATATAATCCCAATGGTGGCCCTGACGGAGGCGATGGTGGAAAGGGGCGGAAGCATTATTCTTAGAGGCAATCACAACTATTGGACGTTACTTCACTTGCGCTATCAACGCCACATTTTTGCTGAACATGGAGGAAATGGAGGAAGAGACAAGTGTCACGGAAGCGATGGTAAGGATATCTACATCGATGTTCCTTGCGGCACAGTGGTGTATAACGCAGAAACAGGAAAGTTTGTTTGCGATATATCTTACGATGGGCAAGAAGTAGTATTATTAAAAGGTGGACGTGGCGGATTAGGTAATTTCCAATTTCGTACAGCCACTAATCAGGCACCGCGCTATGCTCAACCTGGCGAACCGCTACAAGAAATGACAATCATTCTTGAACTTAAGCTTTTTAGCAGACGTGGGGTTAGTTGGCTTTCCTAATGCAGGTAAGTCTACATTATTGTCGGCTTTATCGAGCGCAAAGCCTAAGATAGCTAACTATCCATTCACAACAATGGAACCTTCGCTGGGAATTGTGAGTTATCGCAACCACCAAAGCTTCGTTATGGCAGACATTCCTGGTATTATTGAAGGTGCAAGCGAAGGTAAAGGATTGGGCTTACGTTTCCTCAGACACATAGAGCGTAACTCGCTTTTGCTGTTTATGGTGCCAGGAGATACAGATGATATAAAAAAGGAATATGAGATATTATTGAACGAACTCCGCCAGTTTAATCCCGAGATGCTTAGTAAGCATAGAGTGTTAGCTGTTACAAAGAGCGATCTTTTAGACGACGAGTTAATAGAAATGCTCCGAGATACATTACCAACCGATTTGCCTGTGGTGTTTATTTCTGCTGTTACTGGTAGCGGAATAGAGGAATTAAAAGATTTGTTGTGGAAAGAGCTTAATGCAGAGAGCAACAAACTAAGCAACATTGTAACCGAAGACACGCTTGTACATCGCGATAAAGATATAGTGCGCCTTGAGGAGGAAATGCATGAAGAGGGAGCTGATGTAGTTGATATAGAGTCGTACAGCGAAGACGAAATAGACGATATAGATGAACTTAACGACTTTGAATACATTGATGAATAAGCCTGAATTACACTTTTATGAATTTGCCAATAATGTTGTTGCCTTCTCATCTACACGCCACGGTGGTTTGAGCAAAGGCAATTATGCTGCTTTTAACATTAATAGATATTGTGGTGATTCACCAGACGCCATAGAGCAAAACCGCAAAAGCCTAGCCAACTGTTTAGAGATAGATGTAAACAAGCTTATAGTTCCGCACCAAATACACAGTGATAGTTCGCGAATAATTGCCAACGAATATTTTAAGCTGCCTGCAAATATTCGTGAACAAATTATAGAAGGTGTTGATGCTGTGATGACAAATGAACTAAATGTTTGTATCGGAGTATCTACTGCTGATTGTATTCCTATTCTTTTATACGATACCAAGCACCACGCTGCAGCTGCAATACATGCTGGTTGGCGTGGAACGGTGAAGCATATAGTGCAGAAAACTATTAAAGAAATGGGCATTGTTTACCAAACCAAACCACAAGAATTGCAAGTAGTGATAGGTCCAGGCATATCTTTGCAGAACTTCGAAGTAGGCGATGAAGTGTACGAACAGTTTGTTAATGCTTGTTTCGATATGGAACGAATAGCCAGACGCTTTCGTGTTATGCAACCTAAAGAGGGGGAACTTCCTTTGAAATGGCACTTAGACTTGAAGCTTTCTAATCGTATAGATATGGAAACAATGGGTGTTCTGCCACAAAATATAATAGATGAAGGAATCTGTACCTACGATAATACAAACGATTATTTCTCTGCTCGTAAACTTGGAGTAGACTCTGGACGTATCTATAACGGAATTATATTGAAGTAAGACGATATTTCTTTTCTCATTTATACTATTGGTCTATTAAGACAGCAAATCTCTTCTTAGTTTGTAGACCACAACTTAATAGAAAAAAGATAGAGAGCGTTATAATTAGAGTCTATTATTTACTCACAAATCAAATAGAAATATCTCAGATATCTGTCGTTCACGTCTTAGACGTCTGTCATACTCGTTTTAGACGTCTGAAACGCACGTGATAGACGTCTGTTAGTTGCAGATTAGATATCATAGCAAATTGGCTCCTTTATGATGCTGTGTTATAATAGGCGAAAAGTATTTATTCAGGTGATGATTATGCTGTTCTTTATTCTGCAATGTTTCGATTCAGATTCTATTATAAGCACCTGAACAGCAATATATTATTCTTCGTTTAGTTATATTTGAGAGAGATTAATTATGCTTGTCCTCTTTTCTATCGAGCTTACACCGTTTCTATTATATGTCAAAAGTTTCGTTAGTATATATATAATATATATAAGGTGTAAGCAATAACTACACTAAGCTACTGAGTTGAGCTTTCAGTTCTTTTAATTGGTCGCGCACCGATATCAAACTCTCAAGCACCTTCTGACTTTTATCAGCTCCGCTACGATTTTCTTGCAACATTTTACGTGCCGCAGCAATCTTAAAAGCCACGTACCTTCACTAAATTGTAGATAATCTTTATCTGTTCAATATCCTTATCAGTATATTGACGAACACGATTTCCAGTGGTTTTCGGACGTAGATGTGGAAATTCAGTTTCCCAATAGCGAAGTAAACTTTCTGACACACCAATCATCTGTGCCACTTCTTTTATAGAGTAATATAGTTTACGCAAATTATCTGTCATAGTTCAATCATTCATCAATTCGTTTGCAAAAATAGTGAAAAGTCAGTATCTTTGCAATACTTTTATATGAATTTTAGAAAATAAGTAGATGAAAATGATGACAGCGAATGAGATCCGCGACTCTTACAAGAAGTTCTTTGAGTCAAAAGGACACGTCATTGTACCGTCCGCACCAATGGTTATTAAGGACGATCCAACACTAATGTTTACTAACGCTGGTATGAACCAGTGGAAAGATATAATACTTGGGACGAAAGATCCAGAACCACGCCGCCGTACAGACTCACAAAAATGCTTACGCGTAAGTGGCAAACACAACGATTTAGAAGAAGTTGGACACGACACTTACCATCACACTATGTTTGAAATGCTCGGCAATTGGAGCTTTGGCGATTACTTTAAAGAAAAAGCAATCGACTATGCGTGGGAATATTTGGTAGATGTTTTGAAGTTAAATCCAGCCGATTTGTATGTTACTGTGTTCGAAGGTAGTCCTGAAGACGGTATTCCTCGCGATGAAGAAGCTGCCAAATATTGGGCTAAACACCTACCAACAGACCACATTATTGATGGAAACAAGCACGACAACTTCTGGGAAATGGGAGAGACAGGTCCGTGTGGTCCGTGTTCGGAGATACACGTAGATTCTCGCAGCAACGAAGAGAAAGCACAAATACCTGGACGTGAGCTTGTAAACAAAGATAATCCACAGGTAATTGAGATTTGGAACATTGTTTTTATGCAGTTCCAACGCAAGTCTGATGGTTCACTCTCACCCCTTTCAATGCACGTTATTGATACAGGAATGGGCTTCGAACGCCTTGTACGTATGTTGCAAGGAAAGAACTCTAACTACGATACCGATATATTCCAACCAACCATTAAGGAGATAGAACGCTTGAGTGGAAAGAAGTATGGCTTTACTACACCATCGGGCGAAAACGGAGAAGCGACGACTGAACAAGAGAAGATAGACATTGCAATGCGTGTTATTGCCGACCACATGCGTGCGGTTGCTTTTTCTATTGCCGACAGTCAGTTGCCTGGCAATGCAAAAGCAGGCTACGTTATCCGTCGTATCTTACGTCGTGCAGTGCGCTACGCCTATACATTCTTAGATCAAAAAGAGGCATTCATATATAAGTTGCTCAACACATTTATTCACGAGATGGGCGACGCTTATCCAGAACTGACGGCTCAACGCGAACTTATAGCTCGTGTTATGAAGGAAGAAGAAGACTCTTTCTTGCGTACGTTAGAAAAAGGAATAAACCTTCTGACTACCGAAATGGACGAACTGAAAGCACAAGGCAAGACCGAACTAAGTGGAAAGGAGGCTTTCAGACTATTCGATACTTACGGTTTTCCGCTCGATTTAACAGAATTGATTTGTCGGGAACACGGTTTCGGTGTAGACGAGAAACAGTTTGAGGAAGAAATGGCACAACAAAAGGCACGTGCTCGCAATGCTGCAGCTGTAGAAAACAGCGACTGGGTAGTATTGCGCGAGGGCGAACAAGAGTTTGTTGGCTACGACTACACTGAATACGAATGCCACATTTTGCGTTACAGAAAGGTTACTCAGAAGAAAAATACTTTCTTTGAACTGGTATTAGACCACACGCCTTTCTATGGCGAAATGGGTGGACAGGTTGGCGATCAAGGTGTATTGGTAACCGAAGACGAAACCATTGATATTGTGGACACGAAGCGAGAGAACAATCAAAGCATTCATATAGTAAAGCAATTGCCCAAGAACGTAGAGGCAGACTTTATGGCGTGTGTTGATACCGACAAGCGTGATGCTTCGGCTGCTAACCATACAGCAACCCACTTGTTAGACTATGCGTTGAAACAAGTATTGGGAGAGCATTGCGAACAGAAAGGTTCGTATGTTAGCCCAGACACTTTGCGCTTCGATTTCTCACACTTCCAGAAGGTAACCGATGACGAGTTGCGTCAGGTTGAACGTCTTGTTAATGATATGATACGTCAAGACTTCCCATGTGGTGAGTATCGCGACACACCATTGGAGGAGGCGAAAGAAATGGGAGCAGTGGCATTGTTTGGCGAAAAATATGGCGATAAGGTACGTGTCATTAAATTTGGTCCATCGTGCGAGTTCTGTGGTGGTATTCACGCAACGTCTACAGGTCGTATAGGTTTCTTCAAGATAATTAGCGAAAGCAGCGTGGCTGCAGGCGTCCGCCGTATCGAGGCGCTTACAGGTAAACGATGCGAGGAGACAATATACCTGCTCGAAGATACTGTACGCGATTTGAAGGCGATGTTTAACAATGCGAAAGATTTGCGAGGTGTTGTTGAGAAGTATATTCAGGAGCACGATGTTATGAAGAAACAGATGGAGAACTTCCGCCAGCAAACCGTAGCTCGTCTTGCAAACAGTTTGATAGAGGGTGCTCAAACTGTGAATGGAGTGAAAGTGGTGAAAGCTGTGCTCCCTGTAGAACCAGCTTCGGCAAAAGACATTGTTTTTAAAGTGCGTGCTGCAATCCCTGAAAAGCTCCTCTGTGTATTGGGATCAACTTACGAGAACAAACCCTTACTCTCTATTATGTTGAGCGACGATATGGTGAAAGATTACGAATTGAATGCAGGTAAGATTATTCGCGAAGCTGCAAAACTTATTAAAGGTGGTGGCGGTGGACAACCTCACTATGCACAAGCTGGTGGAAAAGACGTTGAAGGCGTAACAGCAGCTGTAGACAAAGCCATAGAATTAGCTGATCTACATTAATTTTCCATATATAATTATTTCAGAGTCTCGTTGTTTATGAATGAACAGCGAGACTTTTTGTATCTATGCCTAAACCAATTTTCGTACCACTTTAGCCTACCACAATTCTATAAAAATAATGTTCCCTGCAAAAGTGTTTTAATGGTTTAATGGGAGAGAGATAGCGAAATTATAAGCAACACCTATTGGTTGTTTATCTGTTGAATAGAATACTTTATATATGTAGAAAAGGTAGTAAAATATAGTTCTTTTTGTCTCAGACATCTGTAACGTTCGTCTCAGACGTCTGTAACGTTCGTTTCAGATATCTATCAGTTGCAAATTAGATATCATAAAAAACTGCAACCTTTATGAGGTTATATTATAATGCCTAAAAAGATGTTTATTCAGATGGCGATTATAATTTTTTTCTTATTCTGTAATATCCTGATTTATATGTTGCTATGAGCTTCTAAATAATAATATGTTCTTCAGAATTTTTGTTATATAAGTATGGAAGTTGTTACAAGCTTTCTTTTTACAAAGACCCCTCACATCTTTTCTATTGAGCCGTTCTAATATTAATTGGGCATTAGCGACTCTGTTCTAATGCCCAATTGAAATTTATATAGATCTTATCTACTATTTAATGAATATTCTGGTGTGTACTCCACACATTATAGGTATGTTTGTTTCTCTCTACGACTTGTTTTGTGGAGCAAGATTACTTTATTAATACAATTCGAAAGCCTGCATCGTCTAATCTACTATTGTGTTCGCTTCCTCCACGATAGGCACTGCGACACTGCATTGCGCGACTTGTCCAACTTCCTCCACGCAGTATGCGGTAGGTTCCGTTGTCAGGACCTTTGGGGTCTGTCTGTTCGCCTTGTGGATAGTCATCGTACCAGTCGGCACACCATTCTTGTACATTTCCGTGCATATCGTAGAGACCCCAGCTGTTCGGTTCGCCTACAGTTCCAACAGCAACGGTTTTCTTTCTATACTCTCCTTGATCGTTGTTGTTGTATGGATAGTTGCCATCGTAGTTAGCATCGTTTGTGGTTATATTGTTTCCAGTATAAAATGGTGTGGTTGTTCCAGCCTTACAAGCATATTCCCATTCTGCTTCTGTAGGCAGACGGCAGCCTATCCATTGACAGAAAGCTGTAGCATCGTCCCAACTTACGTCGATAACGGGCCTATTTTCGCGTCCCCATGTATAGTCGCTTGGCTTCTGACGTCCTGTTGCTTCGCAAAACTTGTCGTATTGTTCGAAAGTAATGGGGTATTTGCTCATATAGAAATCTTTTGGTTATTGTAACCTTGTGCTGTATTTCTCCTGATTCGCGTTGGGGCTCATCGTTCGGACTTCCCATTAAGAATGAACCCGCAGGAATCTTTACGAACTCAATGCCTAAATCTTTTGGCGTAACTGGTTGTGTGCTTGTTTTAAAGAAGGTTACGTCTTTTACCTTTTCTACAGCAATTGTGTCGAATGTTCCGTCGCTGTGTGCCACAACCATTTTCCAATTTTGAGCACAAACATTTGCGACAAGCATAAAAGCTGCCATAGTGCAAAATAGAAGTTTCTTTTTCATAGTTCAAATGCTTTTAATTTTTATCTAGCGATAAAATAAGTGCATATCTTACCATCTACGATAAAATGTTGTTAATGTAATATTGTGATATTGCTGAATGGTGGTTGCACTAATTCTGCCTTTGTTAAAGCAGAAAAGACCATTGTTTTTGTTTGTTTTGCCTTTATAGCAATTGTCTGTTAGTTGTTTTTGTAGCTTTTAGTATTTTGTGTTTTGGCATTATTGCAGAAGAACCGTTTTGGGTGATATGTAGAAACAGAAGAATCCGATTCTTTGGAGTCTATATTGACTTACCAAAGAATCGTTGTTCGTATTTATTTCTTCAACCATTTAAACGATTGTTTCCCCGTATTTACAATGTAAACCCCAGCAGGTTTGTTGCGCATATCTAGCTGAGCAGTTCCATCTTTGCCTATTTCTACAACGGCAACTCGGCGACCTTCGAGGGTAAACACTGTAATGCGACTTCCCACAGGATACTGTGTGAAATTAGCAATACCTTGTGTAAAGTCTGCTTGACCTTGCTTTGTGCTACTATTCTCTGTCTGTTTAATTCCTGCAGGATTGCGTTCTTCAAAGTGGTAATCCTTAATATCTTTCAACGCAAAGTTTAGTTGTTGATTTTTGTAAATCACAGCTAAGCTATCAGCGAAGTTCATTAGTTTCGGACTTTCTCCTAAGAAGAATATATTCTCGCCTCCATCTTGCAGTTTAACAACAATGCAAGTGGCTTGGTTCGCATCGTTTTGCAATGCCTGTTGTTTTTTTGTTGCGTAAGCAGAAGTAAATATGCTTCCCAATAACACGACAACTAAAGTAAGTAAAAGTTTTGTTTTGAGTTTCATATTGTTATATGTTTGTTATGATATGATGAATAGATGATAATAATAATCAAATTCTCTGTTCTTTTGCAAAAAAATAAAGATTATAATCTGAATAGACAAACTAATAGTTCTATTTTTATTGTTTTTTTAACTAATATATTTAGTGTACACATACACTACACATAATGTATAAAGGGTTCTACCGCTATAGAAAAATAAGTGTAGCGATTTTTGAAAAAAAGGGCTACTGTTATGATTTTTCAATTTTATATAATAGTGTCTTAAGCAACCTATTTCTTTTCAGTAACTTATTATATTTATAAGCGAAACATTGTAGCATAAAAAGAACACCTAATTTTCATCTGAAAGAATATCTTTCAAGCATTATAATATGACCTTATAAAGGCTGTAGTTTTCTATTATATCTAAATAGAAAATAATAGATATCTAAGACGCAACTGACAGATATCTAAAACGAACGTTACAGATATCTGAGACAAACGTAATAGATATCTGAAACAAAAAGTAGCTAATATTTGGTATGTTTTATAAACATTTTAGCAGTTCTATTTACTTGGTTTGTAAACAATGGTTGCTACTAATAATTTCTATACTTATATCCTACTGAATCAGTTTCTTTATTATACTCATTAGCCACAATTCTTCTCATATCTTCAGACTTTGTAATGCAACATTTTAATCGAAACATAATGTAACATAGCACGTCGTTTTGTACAGCAAAAAAAGACATAATAGTAGAGAATACAATTACCTATTATCAAATTATATTTCCGTTACGGCATAATCTTATTTTTATACGCAACAAACGCTATTACCAGAACTTAGATAATACGTACAAAAATAATGATTTTATACGCATCTAAATATCATTATAACAGCATTCTATGCAATGTGATGTTTGCTGCCCTATACATAGAAATCAGTGCCTTTACAACTTCTGGAGTATATATACCAACGATATTCCTTAAATGCACCTTTTAATATTTTTGTATATCATGTGTTTATACCTACAAATGCGCAATAAATAATAGGCAATTCTCTCATCTTATTCTTTTATAACAATAACTCGCAATGCTTTTAGAAAGTAAGTTAGAAACCTTAATAAGTATTATACGACATTCTCTATCGATTTTACGTAGAGAATGTAATAGTAATAAACAAAAAAATGCTGAAATAGTTTTGGCATTTACGTCTTTTAATGTAACTTTGTGGCAATGAATACACAAAATTCGCAGAATATTAAAATGAGTGAAAACATCATCATTGTTGATGCCGATTATATTGACAAGGTGGCGTTCAACCTTATTGTAAACTTTGAGCGAATGCTCAATAGAAAAATTCCAGCAGCCGACTTTAGCCAATGGATTGTAGATGTTGCTCTTGACGGGCGGTTGAAGCCAGGCAATCACGAAACACAAGTAGTGCTCTTGCACGATAAGAATAAAGCTACGTTAGAAAACTTTGTACCTTCCGACTTTCAAAGAGAACTAGACAAACAGAGCTTTCGCTGACGAAAAAGCTGGGCGAATTTATAATTAACACTATCGCAACAGGTAGTGCTTTAGCAGAAAAAGACGATGTTTTGCTCGATGTGTTGCGCATTGCACTTAGCCACGATGAAGTACATCGCATTATGCTTGTGCCAAATGCAGAAGAAGGTAACATCTGTAGCGTTATCCGTAATACAGTGAAAGACGTGGACGATGAGTATAAACACATCACTCTATTTGCAATGATGCCTATGGAGGGAGGTAACTTTAAACAACAAATATTAGGCTATTCGTTAATGAATGCAATGGGGATAACATCGCAAGAAATAGATAAAAGTATAAGATAAAAATAAATTATAAAATGGGAAGAGTACTTATGATTGGTGCAGGTGGAGTAGCCACCGTAGCCGCATTTAAGATAGTTCAGAACCAAGATGTATTCACCGACTTTATGATAGCAAGCCGGCGTAAGGAGAAATGCGATGAATTGGTGAAGTCTATTCACAACAAAGGTTATAAAGCCGATATTAAAACAGCACAGGTTGATGCCGATGATGTGGAACAATTAAAGGCACTTTTCAATTCGTTTAAACCAGAATTGGTGATAAATCTTGCGTTGCCATATCAAGACCTTACTATTATGGAAGCTTGTTTGGCATGTGGTTGCAACTATTTAGACACAGCTAACTACGAGCCAAAAGACGAAGCTCATTTTGAATACAGCTGGCAATGGGCATACAAAGAAAAGTTTGAACAGGCAGGACTTACAGCTATTCTGGGTTGTGGCTTCGACCCCGGAGTATCGCAGGTATTTACAGCCTACGCAGCAAAACACTATTTCGACGAAATTCACTATCTCGACATTGTAGATTGCAATGCAGGCAATCATCATAAAGCCTTTGCAACAAACTTTAATCCAGAGATAAATATTCGCGAAATCACACAAAAAGGTTTATATTATGAGAATGGCGAATGGATAGAAACAGAACCATTAGCCGTGCATCAAGATTTAACCTATCCTAATATAGGTGCACGCGATTCGTATTTAATGCACCACGAAGAATTAGAATCGCTAGTTAAGAATTACCCAACCATTAAACGTGCTCGCTTTTGGATGACCTTTGGTAAGCAATACCTTACTTATTTGGATTGCATACAGAATTTAGGAATGAGCCGTATTGATGAGATAGAATACGAAGCTCCACTTGCTGACGGATCAGGGAAGAATGCAAAAGTGAAGATTGTACCGCTTCAGTTCCTCAAAGCCGTACTACCCAACCCACAAGACTTAGGCGAAAAATTACGACGGAGAGACATCTATAGGTTGCCGTATTCGTGGTATTAAGGACGGAAAGGAACAGACTTATTACGTCTACAACAACTGTAAGCATCAAGCTGCATACGAAGAAACAGGTATGCAAGGCGTTAGTTACACAACAGGAGTGCCTGCAATGATTGGCGCAATGATGTTCTTTAAAGGTATTTGGCGTAAACCAGGTGTGTGGAATTTGGAAGACTTTCGACCCAGACCCATTTATGGAACAGCTAAACAAGCAAGGTCTGCCGTGGCACGAAGTGTTCGGTGGCGATCTGGAATTGTAGGATTTGAATATTAAAGAAACGGAACAGTAAAACGATATGTCGTGTTCGTTAGACTTTATTGAGTTTGTTTGCCAACAGATAGAAGCTGTTGGAGCAATCAGATACCGCAAGATGTTCGGCGAGTATATGATATATGCCAACGAAAAACCTGTTATTATAGTTTGCGACAATATTGCTTTCGTGAAGCAACACAAGGCAATTGAGACTTTAATGGCAGAAGCAGAAAAAGGCTATCCATACGAAGGTGCAAAAGAACACTACATTCTCGATGTATCAAGAGCAGACCACGCAGCAAAGGTTGTAGCCATCTTGGCTGAGGTGTTGCCCTATCCTAAGAAGCGAAAGAAGAAAGAATGAACAGCGGAAGTGGTGTATAATAAGCATGAATATCTATAAACTTCTGAATGTCTATCAGCGAATTAATAGCCCGAAAGTGAAGCTTTTGGGCATTTTAGCACTTCATTTGGGTAAACAGAGATATCTCAGTATCAATATAGATCCAGTAATGTCGTGCAACTTTCGCTGCAAGATGTGTTACTTCAGCGATGCCGAAGCAGCAAAAAATATGCACGGAAAGTTTACCACAGACGATTTAGAAGTTATAGCAAAAGCTTTGTTTCCACGTGCACTTCGTTTGCAAATTGGTTGTGGCGCCGAACCCACTATGTCGCAAAACTTGCTACAGTTGGTGAAATTGGGTAAGCAATATGGCGTGAAACACATTACAATCACTACCAATGGAAATCTGCTTACTTATGAGAAATTGCAAAAACTGGTGGAAAATGGTCTGACAGAGATAACTATTTCGGCACATGGGTTTACTAAGAACACTTACGAGAGTTTAATGACAAATGGTAAATTCACTTTGTTTACAACACTTATTGCTAATCTCTCACGAATAAGAGTAGACTTTCCCGACTTTCGTATTCGTTTGAATTATACCGTTAACACTGATAATGCAGCAGAACTGATACATATAAAAGATGTGTTCAAAGACACTAAGCCTAACGTGGTGCAAATTCGTCCGATACAGCGTATAGGAAAATCAACATATAACAACTTCTCATTACAGTCCATAAGAGGTAACTATAATCAATGGATTACACCTGTTGTAGACTACTGTAAACAGGAAGGTATAACATGTTTATATCCTACGCTAGCATCATTAGATACCATAGAAAGCATAAACAATACAGAAGAAAAAACTAACTCGTTAGCAGACTCGCTTCCTTATTTCTACATTGCTCCCTATGAAGGTTGGAAAAGAAAAATAGATCCTTACAACGAGAGTTTTGAAGACTATGCACACCGCACACATCGAACTCGTACCATTCTGGAAGCATTGGTAGGAATAGGTAACACAAAAGGAGAACGCTCTAAAACAAAGAGTTTAACTTATCAAGTAAAAATAATATAAAGAAATATATGGCAAAAGACGAAGTACAGAATGCTGCAGAAGGTAAACTAAAGGCCTTACAAGCAGCAATGTCGAAAATAGAGAAAGACTTTGGTAAAGGTTCTATTATGCGAATGGGCGACGAACTTATAGAAGATGTTGATGTAATTCCTCATCGGTAGCATAGGACTTAATATGGCATTGGGCGTAGGAGGATATCCACGCGGCCGCATTATAGAGATTTATGGACCAGAAAGTTCAGGTAAAAACCACTCTTGCTATACATGCCATTGCCGAAGCGCAAAAGGCAGGAGGCATTGCGGCTTTTATAGATGCCGAACACGCTTTCGACCGCTTCTATGCGCAGAAGTTAGGTGTAGACGTTGATAATCTATGGATTTCGCAACCCGATAATGGTGAACAAAGCTTTTAGAAATAGCCGATCAGCTTATACGTTCATCGGCTATAGATATTCTTGTTGTAGATTCAGTGGCTGCACTTACGCCTAAAAAAGAGATAGAAGGCGATATGGGCGATTCGAATGTTGGATTACAAGCACGCCTTATGAGCCAAGCTTTGCGTAAACTAACTTCCACTATAAGCAAAACAAACACTTGCTGCATCTTTATTAATCAGCTACGCGAAAAGATAGGCGTAATGTTTGGACCATCGGAGACTACTACAGGTGGAAATGCGCTGAAGTTTTATAGTTCGGTGCGTTTAGACATTCGTCGTGCCTCGTCTATTAAAGATGGCGATGATATTATAGGTAACCACGTGCGAGTAAAAATTGCAAAGAATAAGGTAGCACCACCATTCCGTAAAGCCGAATTCGATATACTCTTTGGTGAAGGAATATCGAAAGTGGGCGAAATACTCGATTTAGGCGTAGAATTTGATATTATTCAGAAGAGTGGTAGCTGGTTTAGTTACGGAGGCACTAAATTGGCGCAAGGCAGAGATGCTACTAAAACAATGCTAAAAGATAATCCAGAACTTACAGAAGAAATTACAGGCTTAATACATCAGGCTATATTAGCACAGCAGCATTCATAATTTCTAAAGAACATATTGTAGAGCGAAGAAAGCAACAACACAATTAGCTTTCTTCGCTCTTTTTATATCTAAACCACAGTCAGTTCAGTATACTGCAACATCATTACACATAATAAATACCATAACTCTCTGTCAGCTTTCATTTTCTTGTGCTATCTTTATGGTATTTTACTTAATGTAGCCTCTGGAACGGCTGGTTCTATAAGAGTAAAATCGCTCTACAAGTACACCAAGGTTACGGCACTTGTACGTGCAAACAAAGGCTTGTTCTTGCCTATTACGGGTAGACGTGTAGACTTTTCACCTAAGATAGGATTTAGAGATATGGACTATGGAGCAGGTGCATACGCACAGTATATGACCTCAACCTCCAATACAGCGAGTTCGTCGAGAGACTTCTTCTTCGGTCCAACCGAATGGAACTTGTCGCCAAATGGTAAGGCTCAGGCTAAGGTTATTCGCCCTGTTTGGATATCAGGTGAGGAAGATTCAAACCACAAACCAATACTCGACCGGGATTATCTGAACCTTCAGAACACGTTAAAAATATGGTAAGACTATAAGGTAACACCACTTTGATATAGAAAATGGTATGCAGTTCGGCTGTATACCATTTTCTCTTTATATCCCCAAACCAAAGGCAAACCATTTGCCGAAGTTAATAGAAAATTGCTTATTACATCGTAACGTTCTGTTTAAATATGCATTCATTCGAAGTTATATACCGTTCTAACGATATTTACACAACAGTGTAATGGCATTTGTAGACTTATTAAACGATAGTTTACGACTTATTGTATTGTATTATTTACGTGTAAGTAAAACTTTACTTACGTGTAAATAAAGTTCTACTACGTGTAAATAAAGTTTTACTTACACGTAAATAAAACTCCTACACCTATATGTAATTGCTCTCGCAGATATAAGCGATATACAAATATGTTGAGAGAGAAAAATTATGGCATTAGTGTGTTTGTATACTATTTTAAGCAAAATGGATAGTTAGAAACCAAATAAGCTTTGCCCCATAGCCTATTAGTTTGGTATAGATGAGCGAAAGCCACAGTTTTTAGTATTATAACAAAGCCATTTACAAGCAATATGTTTGTCCGCATAGAAAAAGTGTCATAGCAACTGCCAACGTATAAAAGCTATCGCCATGCACTTTGCAGCCAACAACAGTTTTACAAGCGGCATTAGCCATACCATACCAATGCACTTGTTTTTACTGCCTGCATTTGCTATTGCTCGCGTAAGAAAAATAAAGAAATTCTATGCTGTTATAAATGTGGTATATAAACAAAAGAGGATAATCGTTGCGATTATCCTCTTTTTGTTTGGTGATCCACATGGGGGCTCGAACCCATGACCCCAACATTAAAAAGTGTTGTGCTCTACCAGCTGAGCTAGCGGATCTCCTCGTTACTCTGTTAAAGCGAGTGCAAAGGTAATAAGATTTTCTTATTGTACCAAATAATTTATGGATTTTTATTGAATGAATAGATAAATATTGGCTATATATGGGGTATATTGGAAGAATTTATAAGGTTTTAAAAGCAGCCCATCTGTTGCATCTAAAGTATAAAACTATATTGCATTTTATTTTTGATATAAAAAATAGGTAGAATTGTAACACTATCAAATCAAATTACTATCTTTGCATTACATTTTGATAAGGTCAAATTTACGACCTCTAATAGAGATAACACTACATTATATATAAATGAAGAGAGTTTTTGGTATTACACTGCTCATAGCACTAATGCTATGTAGCTGCCACTCTAAGAAAGAGAATCAGGAAACGGCTGCCGTCTACAGTTCAACTACACCGTTGGTTACCGACATAAATCTTCCTGAAACCTATGTGGCAAACATTCAATCACTAAAGAACATAGAAGTACGTTCTCAACAAGAAGGTATTCTTCAGCAAGTTTACGTCAATGAAGGGCAATACGTTAAAGCAGGGCAACCGTTGTTCCGACTTGCCATTGTGGGTGCTGACGAAGAGATAGCCAAGTCGAAATCAGCCCAAGAACGAGGCTCAAATAGAGCTACAAAACACAAGTAAGCTCACAGAAAAATAATGTTATATCGCCCAATGCACGCCGTATGGCAAAAGGCAAAATTACAGTCGGCAGTGGCAGACTATCGACTTGCTGTTCAGCGCAAACGCCTTTCAGTTATCCGTGCCCCCTTCTCAGGCGTCTTAGGTCGCATTCCTGAAAAGCTGGGAAGCTATATTCAGCAAGATGATTTGCTTACAACACTATCGGACAACACACAGATGCAAGTATATTTCAATATCTCTGAGACGGATTATCTTGACTTCCAAGAACACCCCGAACGTTATATGCAGCTACCATTGAAGCTGATTTTGGCGAATGGAAGCACATTTCCAGCACGTGGAAAGATTGCTGATATATCTGGACAGTTCGACAGTGCGTCGGGTACAATATCTGTTCGTTCGCTCTTTACGAATGCACATAATCTGCTGCGCAATGGCCAGACAGGCACTATTCAGTTACTCTTACAGAAGAAAAATGCCATTGTTATTCCACAAGAGGCTGTTTATGAGCTACAAGATAGGAAGTATGTTTTCGTTGTAGACAAGAATAATGTTGTTCATCAAAGACAGATACAAATAGCTGCAGAGCTAACAGGAATATACATTGTTAGCTCAGGTTTAACAGTCAGCGACCACTATCTAACGGATGGGATACAGAAGGTAAACGACGGCGACCACGTTCGTACACGCTTCGTATCACCTCGCGAATCAATTAAGTTGAACAAAATAGGCATTTAAAAGATGTTTAAGATTTTCATTCGACGTCCGGTTCTATCTATTGTGATAGCACTGGTTATTGCCTTTATTGGTATTCTCTCACTGTTTAATCTCCCCATTACACAGTTTCCTTCTATCTCTCCACCGAAGGTAAATGTTATTGCCAACTATCCGGGAGCAAACAATGAATTGCTTATTAAATCGGTTATCATTCCATTGGAGCAGGCGCTAAACGGTGTGCCGGGAATGAAATACATTGAAAGTGATGCAGGAAATGATGGTGAAGCCGAGATAAACGTTGTATTCAAATTGGGTACAGACCCTAATGTTGATGCCGTAAATGTGCAAAACCGTGTGTCGGCAGCAACAAACAAGTTGCCACCAGAGGTAATTCGTGAGGGTGTTAAAATATCGCGCGAAGAGCCTAATATTCTAATGTATATCAATCTTTATAGTGATGATCCTAACGTTAATCAGGACTTTCTGTTTAACTATTTCGATATAAATATATCTCCTGAGCTGTTACGCGTTGATGGTGTAGGCGACCTTGATATATTGGGTACACGTAGTTATGCTATGCGTGTGTGGCTACATCCAGATAAGATGATATCTTACGGGCTGTCGACTGACGATGTGAGTGATGCTTTGGAAGATCAGAACATAGAGGTTTCACCAGGCAAGTTAGGCGAGAGTGGTGGTACACGGCCGCAGGTTAAGGAGTATGTTTTGAAGTATCCAGGACGTTATACCACGACAGAAGAGTATGGAAACATCATCATTAAAAGTAATGCCAACGGGCAGACGGTTCGTTTGAAGGATATTGCCGATATTCATTTGGGTAGTGAAGTGTATGATATTTATTCTACTCTTAACGGTCGTCCATCAGCAGCTGTAACCCTGAAACAAGCTTACGGAAGTAATGCAAGCAACGTTATCAAACAAGTAAAGCAGGCAATGACACACCTCCAGAAAGATATGCCGAAAGGTATGCACTACGAGATTAGCTATGATATTAGCCGCTTTCTTGATGCAAGTATAGAGAAAGTAATACACACGCTGTTTGAAGCTTTCATACTTGTAGCCATCGTTGTGTTCATATTCTTGGGCGATTGGAGGTCGGCGGTTATACCTATTATGGCAGTACCTGTGTCCCTTTTAGGTAGTTTCATTGCTATGTTGGCATTCAACATCACACTCAATATGATTTCACTCTTTGCCCTTGTTATGGCTATTGGTATTGTTGTTGATGATGCCATAGTGGTAATAGAGGCAGTAAATGTAGAAATATCGCGCAATAAACTGTTGCCAGTTGAGGCTACAGAGAAAGCCATGAAAGAAATCAGTGGTGCCATTATTGCTATATCTTTGGTTATGGCTTCAGTGTTTATACCCGTTGCTTTTATGGGAGGACCAGAGGGAATGTTCTACAGACAGTTCTCTATAACAATGGCATCTAGTATTCTTTTCTCAGGATTCGTAGCCCTTACACTTACTCCTGCGCTGTGCGCTTTAATCTTAACTAAGGAACAAGAGAACCATGTTAAGCTGGGTTGGCTGGGCAGAATGCTGCAACGTTTTAATAAGCAGTTCAATGTTGGCAGTAAGAAATATGCCCATGTATTACAACACACAGTGAAGCATAAGCTACTAACGATGGGAGTTGTACTCGTATTTTGCGCCTTAGCTTATTGGGTAAATATGGGCTTACCGTCAGGATTTATCCCACAAGAAGACCAGGGAATGATATATGCTGTTATTGAAACACCACCGGGTTCGACGATAGAACGTACCAATGAAGTGGCGCATCAGTTGCTGAAAATTGCAGAAAAAGAAGATGGTGTAGAGAGTGTTTCTTCATTAGCAGGCTTTGAAATACTATCCGAAGGCACCAGTGCTAACTCTGGAAGTTGTCTTATAAACCTAAAAGATTGGAAACACAGGAAGCGCACTGCGAAGGAAATTATTCGTGATTTGGAAGATAAATGTAAAGCTATTACAACTGCAAATATCGACTTTTTCGAACCACCATCAATTCCTGGATATGGTGCAGCGAGTGGTTTTGAGATGCGATTGCTTGATAAAACAGGTAACAACGACTACCATCAGATGGAGAAAGTGAGCAAAGATTTCGTGCGAGAGGTTAACAAACGACCCGAAATTGGCAATGCTTTCACATTCTATTCAGCCAGTTTTCCACAGTATATGCTCAATGTTAATGATGCATTGGCACTCCAAAAGGGTGTAGAGCCAGGCAAAGCACTCAACAGTTTGTCTGTACTTGTGGGCTCAGATTACCAAACTGGTTTTATAAAGTTTGGCAAACCGTATAAGGTAATTGTACAGGCAGCACCACAATATCGTGCCTTTCCTGAAGATCTTCTGCATCTTTACACGAAGAACGATGCAGGGCAAATGGTGCCGTATGCCGACTTTATGACCCTCAGTAAGACCTATGGAATGAGCGAGATTACACGCCATAACCTCTATAACTCGTCAGAAGTAACGGGTGCACCAGCCCCTGGATATTCCAGTGGACAAGCTTTGAAAGCAATACAAGAGGTTGCAGAGAAGTCTCTTCCTAAGGGTTACGACTACGATTGGGCTGGCATATCTAAAGATGAGGTAGACCAGGGTAATACAGCCATCATCATTTTTATTGTTTGTTTGGTGTTTGTTTATCTCATCTTGGCTGCTCAATATGAAAACTTCCTCCTTCCTTTGCCTGTTATTATCTTCCTACCTTTGGGTATTTTCGGTGCTTTCCTTTTACTGAAACTATGCGGATTGGAGAACAATATCTATGCGCAGATAGCTTTAGTGATGCTCATTGGTTTACTGGGAAAGAACGCTGTGTTGATGGTAGAGTACTCTGTACAACGCAAAAACTTGGGCCAGACTATAGCACAGGCAGCCATTGAAGGTGCAGTAGCACGTTTCCGGCCTATTCTTATGACGAGTATTGCTTTCATAGCGGGCCTTATTCCACTTGTGTTTGCATCGGGTGCTGGTGCAATTGGTAACCGAACGATTGGTACAGCTGCCGTAGGAGGTATGTTAATTGGTACGATGGGAGGATTAATCGTCATTCCCGGACTTTATTATATCTTTGCCTCTATGGCTGACAAGATTGTGAATTATCAGAAAGAAAAGCCTTTGAGCGAAGAGAAAGACAAACGATATCACAAAGAATCTATTGAAAATAAAGCAGATGACAACGCATAAACTAAGCATATTCACTGTTCTTACAGCTATCTCGTTGCTGACGCTGATGGCATGTAAAACGCCTCAAGCAACACTGCCTAAGGACAACATAAAAGCAATATTGCCAACAACAACTGCCGATACGGTAACCACTGTATATGTGTGGCGCGACTTTTTCAAAGATCCGGCACTGTGTGCTCTCATAGATACAGCACTCAATAACAATCAAGACCTGAAGATAACACTACAGGAAATGGCAATTGCTAAGAGTGCTATCACCGCCAAACGTGGACAAATGTTGCCCACTGTAACAGCTAATGCAGCTATTGGGGTGTCGAAAGTGGGACGCTATACAAGCGAAGGAGCTGGTAATGTAGGAACAGAACTCACACCAGGACATAACATTCCGACCGTAGTTCCTGATATAGCACCGAACCTTCAACTCGATTGGAGTATTGATCTTTGGAAGCAACTAAACAGCAGTAAGCGTGCTGCAGTTGAGCGTTACCTTGCTACGGCAGAAGGACAACGCATTTTAAAAAGTCAGTTGGTAGCCGATATTGCAGAGAATTACTATGCCTTAGTGGCATTAGATAATAAGCTCAACATCACGTTAAAGTATATAGAACTACAGAAAAAGGCTGTCCAGATAGCCCGTATTCAGAAGGAAGCAGATGCAGATACACAGTTGGCTGTAGAGAAATTTGAAGCTGAACTAGCCAAAGCATCGGCTAATGAGTATCAGTTAAGACAGTCAATAACAGAAACTGAGAATAGTCTGAATCTTCTTCTTGGGCGATTTCCTACACCGATTGAACGCAATAAAGATGCCATCAACCATCAGTCGTTGCCCACATTACAAGCTATTCCAGCCCGTCTTCTATTGCAACGTCCCGACATTCTTCGTGCCGAACATGAGCTGCAAGCTGCCAAATGGGACGTGGAAGCTGCTCGAAGAGCTTTCCTTCCCTCGCTCAATCTGTCGGCTACATTAGGCTTAGATGCCTTCAGTCCAAAGTATCTTCTGCGTCTTCCGGAGTCTGTAGCATTCGGCGTTTTGGGTGGATTGACAGCTCCATTAATTAATAAGAAAGCCATACAGACCAACTTCGATCAAGCCAATGCTATGCAGTTGGAGGCTCTTTATAACTACGACAAGGCATTGCTCACGGCATATAGTGATATGAGTACGCTACAGTCGCGTGCACATAACCTGTCGCAATATCAGGCATTGAAGAACAAACAAGTGCAATCTTTGACTCGTGCAGTAACGACTGCTCAACAACTTTATGCTTACAATCGTGCCACATACCTGGAGGTGTTAGACAGTGAGCGTGAGCAGTTGGACTGTCAGACGGAACTTATCGACACACAACTCCAGCAGATTTCTACACTGATTGATGCCTATCGAGGCTTTTTCTATTAAAGTATAATATGGTTGTGGTATACATCTAAATATGCCCACAAAGTTATAGATATCTAACACGTTCGTTTTAGATATCTGTCGTGTTCGTTTCAGATATCTGTCGTGTTCGTTTCAGATATCTGTTTTGGGTACACCAGTAAATAGCTACACTCTATTTCTAAAAATAGTGCGTAACTAATCTATTAATATCAATTAAGTTATTAGAATATTGGTATATTTTGTTTTTATTGTTATGCAGATTGATTATCCTTATAATGAGGGCGTAGCAAACTACATAAACTTGTAAAGAACATTAATACCATTGGCATTACAATGAACAATAAATAGGAAGCAAATTATATTAACACGATATAATGATACTACAATATAATTGCAGGTTTGGGTAAAAAATAACGAACCAACACTTATCGCAAGTATTGGTTCGTTTCCTATAAATTTTGTGAACTACTTATTTAAATCTATCTTTAACTTATATTTGTGTTAAAGCACTTTTCCGCGCCAAGTTACACCTACATTAACTTGCGACATCTTGTCTTGTACCACGCCTTCTGGGTTAGTGTTTTTACCAAATGCGTAGCTGTAATAGCCGTGTATTCTTATATTCTTCTCTTTTAGCGGATAGTATTCTACACCTGCACCAATGCGAGTGAGTTCTGTTCCATCGTGTAACGCTACATCAGCATCTGTTCCTGCATGATTCACTTCGTAACTTGCTTTTGCAAAAACGTTTACTTTCTCAGTAGGCTGATACGATAACTGGCCAATAATAGAACAATCTTTACCAATGAAACCCTGTCCTGATGCAGCACGGTTCCAATAATCAAACTCTAATTGAAGGTTGTTTTGTGAAATGAAATTTGTTGCCTAACGAAATATAATTTATGAATTTATGTGGAGCATATTCCGACATATTTGCCGACCAAAAATGTTTCCTATATACCATGTCGTCCGTTCCATAAAATGTTATAGGCATACATTTCAGCAGCTTTACCAGTTTTGTTCTCGTATATTTTTTGATACGGACTTTGGCAAATCTGTGTTAAGAAAGTATCGTTTCCACTATTTGTTGTATATTCGCCAATTAATCCCCATTGGTAACAAGGGAAGTTATAACAAAACTCAGATAAGAAATAACAATCAATAGGTGCTGGTAATAACTCGTAGCCTGCCACCAGTACAATATATTTTCCCGCCATAAATGCTACGTTCTTGTTAGGTTTATATTTTAAGTAAAGCCAATCGGTGGAATTAAAAAAGTTGTAGTCCTTATTAATCCCATTCAATCGATTACGAAATGCATAGGAAAACTTAGGTGAAATATCACCTTTTAAAATAACATTCACTACATATCCTTTAAAACCACTCTGGTCCTTAATATGCTTTCCATCTATGTTTGTACGCATATAATCAGCTCTTGCTTCAAATTGCAGGCTAACTGGTTTTGTTTCTTGCGCCATAGTAATAGTGGAAATCCACAATAACATAAGTGAAATTATATTTCTAATATTCATAATATGTTTGTTATAGGTCGTGTTTATATCTTTTCTTTTGTAAAGAGACAGCATATTGTTACACTGTCTCTTTACTCTGATATAAAACTATAGTATTAATTACTTTTAATGTGTATTTAATGTTTAGTCTTCTTATGTTTATTCCATAATCCACGCACTTCGCTCACAGTATCGGTAGTGCAGAATGAGTCTATTTTCTCTTTTCCAAGGAATGCCATAAGGTTTGATAACTCTTCGTTGTTTAGTATAATCTCTAACTGTACACTCTTCTGATGGCTGAAACCACCAATAACTTCGTGCATCGTAATACCACGATGAAGTGTATTGAGGACATAATCTTGAATGCGCTCGTGATCTTTTGAAATAACAAAAACACGATTCTTCTTATTCATTCCCATCATAAAATGGTTCAAAATAAGTCCGTTCATCCATGTACCAATAAGACCTATTATTACCAGGTCTGGAGTATTAATGGCAAAAGCTGTACAGCAGATAGCTCCACCAGCAACAGTTACCGATGTTCCTAGATTGATGCCAGTGTATTTATTGATAATCTTTGCCAGAATATCAAGCCCACCAGTAGAAGCGTTAATACTGAAAAGAATACTTTGCGAGGCACTCAATACCAAAACAAAACATAACAAATCAAACCACGGATTAGTTACTATCCCATGACTTGCAAGATGTTGCGTAAACATAGATTCGCTCATAGGAAAGATAGTACCAATGAAATCTACCATCGGACCAAGTATGAGTGCAGTGTAAACCGTTTTAGCTCCGAATTCATTCCCTATTAAAACGAACGACAGAACCAATAGGACAGCATTAATGATGAAGATAACATTACCAACAGAAATGAATGGTAAGAGTTTTGAAATTACGATAGAAAGACCTGTGATAGAACCTACAATAAGTTTACTTGGGATAAGGAAGAAGTAGACACCAAGGGCTGCAACAAACATACCAAGTGTCATAATAATCAGTTCCACCCAAAACTTCTTAGTTTTTTTAACAGCTCTCCAACCTTCGAAAGACCATTACTAATAGCTGCTGCTGAGAATGGGTTTACCTTCTTAGAAATTTGATTCATAATTAAAAATCGATTTAAGTTAGATTGTTCTTATATTTTTTTGTTTTCTCTAATTAATGCATGTGCCTTTCAATTTCTTAGAGTTAGCAAGATAAGGCAACTGTAAATGCGGTACAAAATTACATTATTTAAATGAGATAACAAATATTTAGTAGTAAAAAAATAAAGTTCTACTTGTAATTTTTTTCACTGTTTTCATGTTTATAAGCCAGTAATAGCCTATATAAAGAGCAATCATTCGGTTTATTTCTATTATTCATCTTAGCTTTCTTCTTTTGATTTTTAGAGATACAAGGGCTGTATATTCTCTTTATTGAATATTGACATTTAGACAGTAGTAATAAGGTTATTTGGGGCTAATTACACCTTATTATATAGAAGAACTTCATATCACAATATAACAACTGTCTTATTGTTTTGTTCAGCTTAATGTTACTTTTGTTTTGTAACAAACAATAGTGAGTGTGTTTTTGAGATAATTTATAATCTATAATGCGAATAAATATATTGCTATTAAATTGTAAACCTATGTGTTGTTAGTTATGCTATAAAACTGAAATAAAAGACACAAAGCGTATTTATAAAGCTTGTTATTATGACACTTATAAATAAATGGTTTCAATTTGTAAGTAAACTCTTTCATTGCTTTTGGCGTAATGGACATTTGGTAGGCTGAAAACCTCACGTATTTTAGTAATGGACATTTGGTAGGCTGATCATTCCAGCCTACTTTTTGTATTTATGAATCCATCTATAAACTTCTTCTTGTTAGCTTCATTCAATCCATTATGATTATGTAGTGCCCTTTTAAGCTGTGAGTTAAATCCTTCCAATAGATTTGTTGTATTAGGAATTTGTAATTCTGTATAATCCTCATACGTATAGAGCCATTTAAGATGAGTCTTAACAGAACGTCTTGCAGTTCTCAGTCTTCTATGTGTATAGGTCGTCTTGCCAGAGATTAGAAGAGTTCGTTCGTCTAGAAACTCTTTCCATTTATCACACCATTTCTCAAAAGCTGTTATAAACTCTTCTTTTCCCAAAGAGAACATACTTCTCATTAAAGTTAATAGTTCAACGCCTGCAGGTAAATGTGGATTGTTAGTAAGAAGCCTTCTAACTATCTGGAATTGGTGGAACTGACACATTTGTACGGGACAGAAACTTATAGCTTGTAAAAGTCCCATGTGTCCATCACATACCACTGCTTTTATTGTAGTTCCACGCTTCGCAATATACCGAAGTCCATCAAGATAATCCTTATTAGTTTCGTTCTTAACAAACTTGCGATAAAGTATTTTACCTGATGATGCGTCCTGGAAAAGCATCACGCCAAATGTCTTGGAAAAGTAAGTCGTATCTATTATTATTACTGCAGATTTGAGGTAAGTAGCAGTAAAACTATCCACCACTAAACTTAACCTACGTCGTATGGTTCGTTCTGAGCATTTATAAAGAATGGATAGGTCTGAGATTGTTCTATTTGCAGCAAGATAGTCATTCCAGAGAGACACATTATTTATACGTAATCCACCTTGGAATTGCCTACCACAATCCCTGCAAAGATACATCTGAACATTACGTCGATGACCATTCTTTTTAACATTTGAGCTGTTGCAGAATATACAGTTTTTTATTCATAGGTTTTCAAATGCTGCAAAGGTAGTAAATAAAAGCGTTCCGTGAGGTTTCAGCCTACCAAATGTCCATTACGCCTTGCTTTTGAATAAATAGCGCAATAACGTGAGTTAGTGCTGTAGAGTGTATATAAAAAATAAAGGGACAATGATCTTCGCATCGTCCCTTGTTATCTGTGTGTTTTTTATATGTCAAAATATTTATCCGTAGATAATCTTTCCGTTCTCATCTTTATATTCGTCTCCAATACCTTTTTCATAGGTTGTCATTGCACGAAGACTCATACCAATGTTAGAGAAACCGCCATCGTGATAGAGATTTTGCATTGTAACTTTCTTTGTTAAGTCTGAGAACATAACAATACAGTAGTCTGCACATTCGGCAGCAGAAGCATTACCAAGTGGCGCCATACGGTTAGCAAAGTCGTACAATTTATCCATTCCCTTTACGCCCTGACCAGCAGTAGTCATTGTAGGAGATTGTGATATTGTGTTGATACGTACATTCTTCTCGCGACCGTATATGTAACCGAAGCTACGTGCAATACTTTCTAGTAATGCTTTTGCGTCTGCCATATCGTTGTAACCAAAGAATGTACGTTGCGCAGCGATGTACGATAGAGCTAGAATAGAACCATAGTCGCTTATGGCATCAAGTTTCTTAGCACTCTGAATCATTTTATGAAATGATACAGCCGATATATCAAGCGTTGTATTCAACATATTATAATCCAGATCGTCGTATGTGCGATGTTTGCGAACGTTTGGAGACATACCAATAGAGTGGAGTACAAAGTCAATTTTTCCACCTAGAATTTCCATTGAACGCTTAAATACATTCTCTAAATCTTCTACATTTGTAGCATCAGCTGCAATTACTTCGCAATTCAGTTTCTCTGCTAATGAATTAACAGTACCCATTCTAACGGCTATAGGAGTGTTGGAAAGTGTTATTGATGCTCCTTCTTCTACAGCTCGTTCTGCAACTTTCCATGCAATTGACTGCTCGTTGAGTGCACCGAAAATAATGCCTCTTTTACCTTTTAATAAGTTATAACTCATATTATTATCCTTCTAAATTGGGTTCAAAGGTACAATTATTGTTGAAAAACTAACCTATTATATTGTTAAATAGACTTTCTTTGTGTAATCTGCTACATCTGCCACCTTTTATTTAGAAGCTGTCAGTGGAATTTAATTGTTGAGCTACTTTACTGTTTTGTGTATGAAACTAAAAAGATTGTTGATGGTTGTTGTTAATGATACACTAACATATTTTGTACATCTCAAAGTGTTTACTATAAAAATAGCCGAAACTTCTGCATATATAAAAGAATTGCGTAAAGTTTGATTTTTGTCGATACTAATCTGTATCAGTGCATCGATATATTTCTTGATAATCCTCGTCAGACCACTAACTTTTTATCTCTACAATATTGTTTTTACTTCTTCTGATAATATAACTTGAATAGTTTTTTTTAATTCAATCGGTTCATTAAACCGTGATATGGTTATATCTTGTTAATACCATTTATTTTCTATTGGTATCTTTTGATTTTACCTTATAACCTGGAATAGTTTTCTACACATTCGTTATAAAAATAAATCTATCTATTTAACAACGGACAAAGTTTGCCTATACTCTACAGACTAGTTTGGAGCTAATTCTCTTTCAATAGATTGAGCATCTCTTCTTGTGTGATGACGTGAGCCATATCGGCTCCTTCAAGAAGCGAATCTGCAAGGTTGCGCTTTTGTTTTGTGTAGACGAAGTATCTTCTCTTCAATGGTATGCTGACTGATGAGATGGTAAACCGTAACATCTTGTTGTTGTCCTATTCGGTAGGCACGGTCGGTAGCTTGCTGTTCTATAGCAGGGTTCCACCACGGATCAAGATGTATAACATAGTTTGCCCCTGTTAGATTAAGTCCCAATCCGCCTGCTTTCAGGCTGATGAGGAAGAATGGACACTTACCTGTTTGGAAGTCTTTTACAAGTTGTTCGCGCTTTGTCATTGGTGTACTTCCATCTAAATAGAGGAAAGGTAGTTTTGCCTTTTCCATTGCTTTGCACACTTCATCAAGATAGCTTGTGAACTGACTGAAAACCAATGCTCGGTTGCCACTGTCGTTAAGTCCTTCTGCTAAATCAAGGAAGGTTAGTAATTTGCTACCAGGTATTTTCCAATTGCTATCTACCAGCGAACAGCTACATGCCATCTGGCGTAATCGAGTAATCTCAGAAAGCGTACTAACGTTGAGCGATTTATCGGCAAGTACAGCAACCTCAACTTGCCTACGACGTACTTCGTACATAGTCACTTCGTCTGACGACAGTTCTACAGGTATATATATGTCGTTCTTTGTGGGCAATTCTTCTATTACTTCGCTCTTAGTACGACGTAGTAAGAATGGTGAGATAAGGCGGCGAAGCTGACTTTGTCGTTCTTTATCGTTGTTTCCCGCAATAGGTTGTATAAACTTTCGTTTAAACTGTTCAGCACTACCCAATAGACCTGGATTAATGAATTGAAAGAGATTCCACAGTTCGGCAAGATGGTTTTTGAATGGGTGTACCTGTCAATATAACCTTTCGGTGAGCCTGTAACAACATAGCAGCTTTCGACATTTTAGTGTTGGCATTCTTTATGGTATGCGCCTCGTCGAGACAAACCACATTCCATTCGCGTTTTGTAAGTTCTTCTTGTTGTGTGTTTAATAGTGCGTAGGTGGCAATAACAACATCGCCAGACTGTGCATCTTTTATAGCCTTTGAACGGTCGTCGCTCTGGTTAAGCACTATAACATTCAGGGTAGGCGAGAAACGTTTCAGTTCGTTGCGCCAATTAGGTACTACCGATGCAGGTGCAATAACAAGCGAGGCTCCTTCTTTGCTTTGTTCTAAAAGCAATGTTATGGTTTGCAACGTTTTGCCCAGTCCCATATCGTCTGCCAAGCAAACGCCAGCTCCCCATGCTGTTACTTTAGACATCCATTCAAAACCTTCCTCCTGATAGTCGCGCAGTTGTGCTTGAAGTGTTTTTTTGGAATGCGTGGCGTTGTCTTACTACTTTCTTCTATGCGTTGGCGTAGTTCGTTTATAGCCGAATTGCTTTTAAGGTTTAACGACTTGTCGTTGAGCACTTCGCCCAATATAGATACTGCCGATGGAGCCATTTGCAAGTGCGAACGGTTCTCAGAACTTACGGTGTCGAGGCGTTTTAAGATGCGTGTTAGCTGACTGCTTAACGTTATATATTCGTTGTCGCCAATGCGAATATATTTTTGCTTGTTACTCTGTCGCATTAGTTCGAGTAACTTTTGGAGCGACACAACCTGTCCATCGCTAATTTGCACATTACCTTCTATCTCGAACCAGCCACCTTTCTTTGTGAACGATATATTTGCCGAACTGCTGTTTATACTTGGATAATAGTTTAGCTTGTATCCTTCGGGCCATTCCATTGTGCAAATGTTTGGATTGTTTTTACACCACTGCATAAATGGTAGCATCTGCTCTATAGAAAGTGTTATAGAATCGTTAATGGCGGTGGGCAACCATTCGTCGTCTTCATCGCAGACTTCTGCTTCTATTAGACCTTCGGATATTTGTTTTAGGTTCTTCTTCTCTTTCTTCAAACTTCGCACTAGTTGCACTTTCTTTCCATCTTTTTCGGCTATGGTTGTAATATTACCATGCCCTGGCGAAAAGATAAGTGTATCGGTGGCGCGTACTATGGCACTTATATTGAATGCATTTATATTGTTGGGTGTAATGCAGAGTGTTATGACTGGAGGAATATCTATGTGGTCTATGTTGTTTAACTCTTCTACCATATTAGAGTGTATCTCTGTTTTTCCACCTAACATTGTAATTAGTTTTACGAGTAGTGGTTCGGCTTCAACAGGGTATTCCTTTTGTAGGAGTATTTCCTTATAGGTTTTTAGTTCGAATGCCGAAGGAATGATTATTGAGTAATCGGTTTCGGAGTTCTTCTTAGTGTATTGTATTATTCCATTTCTCTCGAGTATTGGCTCTATGTTGCTAGACACGTTAAAGGTACCATTTTTTGTCTTGTCTATTATAAGGCACGGTTTCTCTTCGTGTATAGATACTGGTTGCATAGTGTTGTTTAGCATTATATAGACGTGGTCGCAACCTGTTAGTAAATGCAGATAATCGTTTATACCTAAAGAGTAGTCCCATGCACAAATCTCAGTTATTAGCTTGTGGTCTGTTTTGTCTAATTCGGCAATATCTAATGCTTTTAGTTTACTGATGGATAGTTCTTTGCCCACTGACCAATTACCATTTTTGAGTTTTCTTTTAAGAATAGGCACTATGGTGGAGTAGCGCAAAAGATAGATTAACATATTCTCGCTCATATCTTTGTCGGCGGTAGTAGCCGATATGTTCGATTGTATGAGACTTTCTAACCGCATTTTCCAAGGCTCTGTAAACTTTAAGCTATGAAACAACGATTTGCCTCCGAATTTTCTTTCTAATTCTGCTGCTTCCTCACTATTTTTTGCAACTTGCATTTCGTTCCTCAGGTAAGCCCATCTTGGCTCTTCGCTCACATTCTTTTTATTTTCAGTGAGTATTCCCAACCGTTGATATATCATTTTGCTAAGCTTAAATATAGCACTATTACGATTATAGCACTCCAAAAGGTATTGTTCTCTCATTATTATATCAACCTTATCGCAGAAGAATTGTTTAAATGGTGCAACTAAAAAATAGCATGAGTTTAAGCACGAAATATAGTTTTTGCTCGCTGACTTACATTTACTTAGAGAGGCTATCTTTTTTAATGCTTCTGGGGTATTCGTCAGGAGCATAGTCAATACATAATAGTAGTTACTTATTGGGTAATAAAATACACCTTTTTCAAGCGAACTCTTATTGTTTATAGTCATTATTTTGACATATAGTTTATAAGCCTTTTCATAGTTCCCTCTGTAAAGTTCCTGAATGGCTATAATTTGTAGAGTAAGCAGATTGGTTGTAGTTGTGTTTAGGTCGGTGTATACATTTCCAGTTGCAAGGAAATAGAAAAATGCAAATACATCTAATACCGATGTATAGATGTTGGTATATGTTTTATTACTATTACGACTAAGTATCAACTCTTTCAGGTATTCCCAATTTATATCTTTGTCTTCATAAAAAAGCAAATTGTAGCTTATTTCTTTACTGAAGTATTAAAAATATCTTGCGGCATCTTGTCGAATACCTTCTTGTATTTTTGCTTGGTCTCACTGTGTCAAAAATATCTTTGAATAGAGGGTGATTTATATCTAAGTGTGTGTGTACAGCCTCTGGAAATTCTATATGGTCAATTATCCCAATTAGTTAGCACACAACACGTTTTGGCTTGTTTACAACGTGTTCTTGCTTAAAGAGACTTCTAATATTTTTCAGCAACGTATGGTTTTTGTGGTTCGAATAGTTCGAAAATGGCTGGGAATAGTAGCTTATGATGTAAGCTTCTATTCAATTGCCTCTTTGTGTTTATATGATCGTTTAATAGCCCTTTCAACGAAAGTTCTTTAAATGCATTCGATGCAAGTTCTGCAGGCATTAGCTTTGCACCTAATTTTAATATATTTGCTTTATTCTCACTATATCCTTCGAAATATGCCAACAACATTGCTAAGGCTTGTTCGTGCGACAATAACGAGTTGAAGTCTATCATAATGGGTTACATATAGTATTATAAAAATTTATTGCCGTGTTTTTATTAGGCATACACAAAGTTACGATTTATTGCTTAATGCACAAAAACTATTCATACTATTTTGTAGTTTGCGGTATATTATTATGGTTGTTTTGCGAATGCCAATTGTTATTTCGTTGCAAATGCAATGCATCAACTTTTTGCAATATAACATTATATTATAGTTGCTGCGATAGCCACAAATGGAGGCAATGTGTAGATGCTCTAATTCCATACTAGTGAGACGATAGTTTCAGATATCTGAAACTCAACTGACAGATATCTGAAACTTAACTGACAGATATCTGAAACGAGAGCGACAGATATCTAAAACGAACGCCCCTTATATATGAGGCGATGAAGACTCTATTTTTATTAAAACCTATGAGATAATTTTAATTGTGCTGCGAACAAACTGTAAACGTAGACGGCAACTTATTGTACTAAACCGACATAATAGCCATAACGAATTGGTAGTGTGTAAATGTGGGTGCAATAAATATTAGCCTACATAATGCTACGTTTGCTATCGTGTTAAACTAAGCTTTAAACTGATTCCAAAGTCGTGTGTTGTTGTAGGGAAACTGCTTGACGATAACAATGGTGTATTTATTTGAATGTCGTAGTAGACACTTGCCGTAATAAATCGGCTAAGTGTATAATCGCCTAAGAAAGATGCTTTAAAGGCGGTGTTTCCACTTGATGCAGCAGACGTGAGCGAGGCTATATCGCGCGTAATAGCGGCTTGTTTGCGATAGCTTAGATCGAGGCGGAGATTCAAATCGCGGTTTATGCCACCATTGTTTTTATTGTTTGTGCTCTGTGTATTTCCACTTTGCTGATTTTGTTGGCTGCTATTTTTCTTAATGTTTCTTACCAATCTGGTGTTTTTACCACCAAATAGGTTTATGTTGTTAATGCGATAGCCCAAACCAATAACCCAGTCTTTCGATGTTGCTTCGTTTACTTGCACACTTGTCATAGAGAGCGACAAGACACGTGTCTGACGATATTCCAAACGGGCAGTCAGATTATTCTCTAATGTAACATCTATACCAAGCAGTGGAGCGAACGCTTCGTTAATGCTTACTTGCGCTATATTATACATAGAGCTTGGCATTGGTGCTCCCGACGTTGCATCTTTAATAAATCCTAAACCGTTCATATATTCTTGCCACGTACTAAAGCTTTGGTACGATCCGATAGCAAAAATACTCTTATAAGCGTGGTTTATGTTTACGCTTTTAAAAATGTTTTGGAAGAAAGGCAAACGCGAAAGACCACTGTAACGAATGGTCCAGTTGGGTAGCATACTTTTTAGTTTAGGGAATATGTTTAGTCCGTTGCCACCCATACTTGTATATGCGTTTAAGAAAGCAGGTATCATAACATCGGCACTATATTTATTAACAGCACCCACACTGGGGTTAAATCGTCCTCCGCCCATCGACATTGGATAGGCTGCACCTATATATTGTGCTTCTACACGGTTGCGATAGGTATCGAGCGATTTAACAAATTTGTCGAAACTGGCACTGTAGTATCCGTTGTTAGCATTGCCCATATTTCGAAAAGCAGTTCCTATAGATATTGTTGTCATTGTTAAGGTTCCGCTTTGTGTGGTAGGAATGCCAGCGTACATATATTGAATGCTCTTTGAAACCGTTTCGGTGCGGCTGGCATTTAAGTCTATTTTCAGGTCGCGAATAGGTTCGAGCGTTGCACGGAGTTGTAAATCCTCCGTTTTGTTTGTAGTAGCAGGCGTAGCAATACTGTCTGACACAAGAAGCCATCTGTTGTCTCTAGCCTTTCCAATATAGTCGTCGTCAATAACGCCAAATGCAAAGTCGAGTCCTGGAGCCATAATGCCGCCCTGTCGGGTTTGTCCGAAAGCATCGCCTATAGTAGGCATAAAGCCAGGTAGCGACATAGAGTATTGGTTGCGATACGACAAGCTAACTGTTCGTACCATCATTAAGGCACGTGCCACACATTGTGCTGTTTTGTACCAACCTTTATTGTCGAGAGGTTCTTTAGGAGTAACCGTGAGTTTTAACCGCAGAACAGAGTCGGTTTTGTTGTATAACTTAACTTTGTTCTCGTCCATCTTCTTCCATTTTAGTTTCACAGCATGTCCGTTAATATCTTTCAGCGATACAACAATACGTTTCGTCTTCTTTGCGTGTGCTACAACAATAGCGGTATCGGCAGGTATTGTAACTTCTTTTTCAAAGCTTTTTGCATTCTTTGGCAGCGCTTTCTTTTTGTTGTCTTCGTTTTCTTTCTTATTCTTCGTATTTCTTCCTAACTCTTTATTCAACTCTTCGCTAAAGGCGCTTGCGTCTACACGTCCACGACTATCGAGAGTGCTATTTCTACTAAGACTTGGACGCGACTTGTTGAACCTTTCGTTTGTCTTTTTTAAGAAAGGAATATGGTTGTAGAGACGTTCTAAGTTGAACGAACCATTTATATTCAGTGTCCTATTGTTCGTAATAATATTACCCAACGACTCTCCGCTCTCTAAGCGTGTTCCACGAACCCATGTATATGTGGAATTGTAGGTAGCATCAGAGTTAATCCAATCGAATATTGGAATCATATTTAGAGGTAACTGATAAGAAAGCGTGAAGTTTTGTTGATAGTCTAACGGTGTACCAAAGTGTTTTAAACTAGTCCACACAGAATCTTTCCACGCTTGATATTGGTCGGCATAGAGGTCTTTATTTATAGGTGTGTATGGCTCTTCAATTTCAGCGTGTGTAGCGCTCTGGAAGTTTATGTGTAGATTGCGTGTTAAGTCCCACCGTACAGAGAAATCTCTGTTCCATAAGAATTGCTCACTAAAGGTTAATGGCAATCTGTTCATAGTGGTTGATTCCATATCACGTTCTTGCAACTCGTAATAGTTTCGCGTTATTTCGGAATTAAAAGCAATGTTTTGTGGTAGCCAATTTACTTCGAAACGTTTAAGAATATCGAACCATTTCGATTTACTCTTTATGATGCGTTTGAGTGGAGATAGCGACTTGTATACCGGTGTCCAATTGTAGTTTATAGCACCACGCCAGTTGTCTTCATTCTCATACACTGTGGTTTCGCCCGTAGTGTGCGAATGAGAATGGCTGTAAGAAAACGAGAAGTTGGCAGGGTCGTAAGGCATTGGGTGGCGTTTGTTTTGTATTCCAACCCGCATATTTGATAGTGAAAAGTTCGTAGTGGTGCGCTTTGTAACTGCTATCGACTCAATAGAGTCGCGTTCGTGTTGGTTTGCAGCACCATCAAGAGCAGCATCTAACAGCATATCTGTATCAAGTGGATTGTACTTCGGACGGCTTTCACTCTTCGTTACACTATAGTATAAAGGTGCAGAAACTTTCGCCTTATCTGGGAAGAACTTACCTAATTCAAGACTTGTTGTAAGAGTAACGTCAGTATTTGTTTCCTTTTTACGTGCGTTTACACCTTGCTCCAAACCACCAAACCCATCGGTACTGTGGCTGGCATTAATATCTACTGTTCCAAAGTCAGATAGTTGAATGTTGAGTTGTCCACGTGCTGCCCAACCGCCTTCGTTGTTAAATTCGAGCAAACGCATTTCGTTCACCCATACTTCACCACTTTTCTCACTGCTCGAAAGGTTACGTACACCTATAATCATTGTCTTTATTTCGCCCAATGTAGGATTACCCATTATGCTGACACGATTTGAAGGACGCTTTTCATCGTACATAGAGAACTCTCGGTTGTAGCTTGCTGTTCCGTTTCCACGTCCAATGTTGCGTTTCTTCTTTACATCTGTAAATATCGAAATAGGAACATCAAGCATATTGTCTACTGGCCAAACCGCTTCACAATCCTGTCGCGAATACTTATCGTATTGCTTTTCAGGAGTAAGTTTTAATGGTATCTCGTATTCGTAGTAGTTGTTCTTATAGTCGGACCCCAATCGAACGAACACTGCCAATTGGTTATCAGAAAGGTTGGTAACATTTGGTTTGAGCGCATTGGCGTGTACAAACATTTGTAAGTGCTTGTATTGACGAATATCGAGCGTAGTATTTTTATAGACAGCCTTTGACTCTTTATAGCCTAAGTTCTGTACGGTCATAGCTAATGCTTGCTCGTTGCTTTGTACTAATTGTGGTTGTGATGGGTCTTGCTCGCGCGAAATGCCCGGAGGAAGTACGTAGTTTCATCGGTGTTTTGTCGTTATTTTCCTCTATGCTTACTGCGCCAACAGACATTGTGCCCGATGTTGATACTGAATTGGTAAGGTTTTGTTGGTATTGGCGCCATTCTCCACGTACAAGATCAAACGTACCAAAACGTAGCACGATAGGTTTTTCGAAGTTTGTAAGGAACATACGCATAAAGCGAATACTTGTAAAATCGCTAATACCACCCATGCGTTTCTGATATTCTCGCACTGGAATACGGAATTGATACCACGTTTCTGGTGCTCCTCCTCCTTTACGTAATGGTGCAACAGTTTCTCGTTTATCAACAATGTAGTTTTGTCCAACTACTAAATCTTGTGGTCTGATGCTTATTTTGTATTGGTAATATTTCTCATATTCGTTGAGCGTATAATCTTGATTGATGTCTTCTATATCTGGTCCCGACTTGTACGATGTGTCATAACGTTCGTTGCGGTTATCGTTATCTGGCGAGTTCCCTTGTGGGTTGTTAATATATTTGTAGCGTTGAAGTATAGGCGCTTGTATTCTGTCCCAATCTGAACCACGAAAATAGTGGTAGTTGTCGTTAGCAGGGTCTGCCCAAATAGAATCGAATACTGCCTGATTGGTGTGGCTACGAGCGTATGTTAAGAATGCTTGATAAGAAGGGAAATTACGCTCTTCTTCATCGTTCAGACCGTTTAAACCAACGTCTTGCAATGCACGACTTCCCTTTGTGGTTGCAAAAGCGTATGTTATGGTGGTTTGTGTTGGTATTTTGCCCCATTGCGTAGTTGTCCATGCCTGGCTACCATCTACAGGCATACCACTTTCATAAAACTTCTTACCATCGTGCAATATATCTTCAGACACTTCACCAAGGTTTATGTAGAAATCGCCACCATATAAGTTGGCATCTGTTTGTTTATTTGAATAGATGAATGGGTCGAGTAACCAGAACTCAATATATTCGATGTTCGCCATTTCGAAGTCATTTGTATCGAGCTTACGCATCATACCTCCCCACTTTTGACGTGGATTGCGTAAGCGCCCATTGATGTCGAGTGTTGGACTAAAGTTGTATGGTCCACGTTCGGTAGGGTAGTAAGCAAGATTGAGCACTGACAATGTGGGTGTTGAGCCGTTGTAGTTGCTTTGTTCACGGTTAGGGAAGAGTTCGCGTGTGTAAACCTCTCTCACGTAGAAGTTAGATAATTGTTCTAGATCGCTCTTGATGTGGGCTGGTGTGAGTGAACTACTTTGTCGTGTAAATAGTGGGTCTATGTTGTACCACGCTAGCAAACTGCGATTATATCCACTGCTAAGTGTTGTTTTATCTGTTGATTCGGAGAAATCAGAGGGTACACTTTGATATTACCCAACTGGTTGGTTGGCTTATATCTATTGTATTCTTTGTATTTTCGAAGTCGTCTAAATACGATGCATGGTCTTGTGTGCCGTGGCTCTGACCAGCTATTAACTGTGCAAACTCTGCAGAAAACGAAATATGAGAAGGTTGTGTTAGATGCAGGAATGGTATTTTATCGAGCATATTTGTGAGCCACTGACTTTCTTTCTTCCAGCTCATGTTCAATCCCCAAATGGTGTTATTGAGTGGCTCGGCGCCCATATTTACCTTTGTTGTGAGAGCTTGTTCGGATAGGTGCATAAACGTACCACCTATCATAAAGTTTTTAGAGAAGTCGTATTCCCAATTTAATCCGAACATTGTTTTACGTTGTTGTCCGTAGTCGCTTTGACTTTCTAACGAAACGTTTACCGCTGTACCGGCGTCTATAATGCTTTGATTTAAAATTGTAACCTCGCCTGCATTGTAATCGACGCTATAATCTGAGCCTTCAACCAGACGTACTCCACCTGCCGTTACCACTACCGAACCTTGCGGAACGTTGTATGCTCCTAACGAAATAACATTAGCACTTGTGCCACGATATTGTCCAACGAGCAAGTATTTGTCTTTCTCTGCAATTTGTTTCGCTACCGTTTTGGTAGAATCGTATAATTCTGTGAAGGCATACTTATTAGCCTTTGCTGCTGGAACTCCTTTCGACACTAAATAGTTGTACATATATTCGCCGAATGGTTCTGTAACGGGAAAGAACACACGACCGTTTGAAATGGTGTATCCTTCTACATAATCGTAATATCCATTTGGGTGCGGATTGTTGTTGTTGTCTAAACGATCAGCACCTAACAGTCTTATAATTGGCTGGCTTTTTACTTGTGGTTCTGGTATGTAGGGTAGATAAACGCCGGCGGTATCGCTCTGATACTTTACATCTAAACGGAACTTATCGCGCTCAACTGTAGAGGCAAGGTAGTACACGTTCTTCATCATTAGGTTCCAGTTTGCTTGCTTTGGATTGCTGCTGGTGTTTTTTAATGACTTAACAAACAGTGCTTCTGAGACATCGGTTCGATCGCTCGAAAACTCTCCAACTTGATGGGTAACTCCTCCTGATGTATATTCGTAAGCAATAGCAAGCACTTGATCGGTTTGCAAACCAGTACGTAACGACACGTAGCCTAGTGCTTGGTTTACAGTATATTCGGAGTTATTGAGCAGGCGAGCGTTCGACAGTTTCTCGTAGTCTACTCCTCCTATCATACCCAAACCGTCTAATACTGTATTTACTTGGTCTATGTTGCGTGCTTGTGGGTGACCTTGCGCTATGGTGCTGTACTCGGTATTAGCGTTGTTAGATGGTGTGTTGCCTGTTCCACTTCCCCATAAATCGGTGCGGCTGATTTTTGAGTTTTCGCCTAAATCGCTTAGTGCTATAATGTTTCGTGTATTGGTAGTTGTACCAGTCTTATTGGTAACCCAAACTCTACGCGATTTATGGTGATGCCCGTTGTTAGGTTAGGCAACGTTTTCATAGCATCGTTATAGTGCTCGCGGAATGTATGTGCTAAGAAGAAGTGGCGATTCTCTTCGTAGTCGGCTGCGTCTATCTCGAATGGGGTAAGCTGTTTTCTCCCTTGAACTTACGCTTTTGTTTGCCGATTTTTTCTGCGATAGCACTGTTTGCAGCTTCAACTTTCCAAACTGCATATCGGTTCTGATACCAAAGAGCGATGATGCTCCTTGTACGAGCGAATTGTTAGATGGAAACGACACGTTGCCACCTTCTACAAGTTTTATTATTTCGTCTTCCTTTCCCTCGTAGCGCAGCTTGAAGTTTTGTGCATCAAAATCGAATGTGGCATCTGTGTTGTAGTTTAGGTTCATATTCACCTTGTCGCCCACCTTTCCATTCACATTCAAATTTATCTTTTCATCGAAGTTCATCGTTGTCATCTTGCGATTTCTGATGGGTAACGATGGGTTGTCTATATTCTTTAGCGTAGCCCCAAAGCGTAGTTCGGCTGTTCCTTGTGTTCTTACACGTACTCCGCCGGGACCGAATATCTTTTCGGCGGGACCAAGTGCAAAGTGCATATCTGTGAAATCGAACTTCTCTTTGCCTTTCTTTTCCAGTATCTCTTTGTTTTTTTGGCGGTAATAGTCGGCAAAGCTACGTTTCTCGCTCCATGCTCTATACTCGTCGGGAGTCATCATAATAGGTGTCGTAATATAGGTATCGCCTATTTTGTTACCTATTATATACATATTTAGCGAGTCGTTATATTCTACACTTTGTTTCAGGTTTTCGGGGCGGGCTAAGTCGTACGACCCTTGCTGCAAATCGTTATATGTAATGGGGGTAGTGCGTTGCACTTTCCAGCGTGGGTGCAATAGCGAGTCGGGTATATCTTCGTTTTCTAGTTCAACGTCCAATGCTTTTACCTTCTTCGTGGTGTCTGGTGGCGCAATTAGGCTTTGTAGCACGTTTGTAAATGGCAAACTATTTACAAACGAGTGCCCCAATGCTAACAAGCTAATGCCTGCGAGCAGTAGAAGAATAGGTAATATGTATTTTCTTTGATTCATTAGCGATGACTTTGCATAGCCTTTCTTATCGGAATGTGTTGTGCGATGGAAACGAATGTGCTACGTCTTTTCTTTATTTTATTTGCTTTAATGCTAATTTTACAACTTGTTCTACGGGTAATTCTGGTTGTTCTGTTAATATAGAAACAACAACTTTGGCAGATGGGGCAGGCGAGAAACCTAACATAGTGAGTGCTCCAACTGCTTCGTCTTTCACAGCGTTGTTTACATTAGATGTGTTAGATTGATTGTTTACGTGTAGTTCGTCGGCAATGCCGCTTTGCACAATCTTATCTTTCAGGTCTATAATAATGCGCTGAGCTGTTTTTAGTCCGATGCCTTTTACAGTCTTTAGCATCTTGTCGTCGCCATTGGCTATTACATTGCAGAGTTCGGCTGTTGTGAGCGATGATAATATCATACGTGCAGTGTTCGCTCCTACCCCAGATACTGTTATGAGTAGTCGGTAGAGTGAGCGTTCTTGTTTGCTGGCAAAGCCATAGTGTGTAATTATCGTCGCGTCCGCCACTCATAATGGCTTCGTGTACGTATAGTTTTTATGTTTTTTTCTTGCCTTGAACTGTGCTATAAGTGTTTAGCGAGATATTCAGTCCGTAGCCTACGCCGTGTGCTTCAACAACCGCTAATGCTGGCGAAAGGTCGGTTAGTTCACCTTTTATATATTCTATCATAAAAAACTTCTTTTGCTTTCCTGCCCTAACAGGTTTTTGTATATACATTTTGATAAACGGACAGGACCGTTGTTTATTGCATTATACACCGAAAAAGCATATTTTTATATCAAAAGAAAGATGTGTGTTAGAGAGAAGTGCTACTGAAAAATATAGCACAGCTCCATAAATAATGTTGTGAATATACATACTGATTTCAAAGGAATTATGCTCTTGTTAAATTGCTAAACACAAAAAATATTGACTCAATAAAGAAGAAGTGAAGATATTTTTAGGAAGGTGGACGATTGTAATGATTTCCATTCTGATATAACAAAACTCTGAGCAATATATTGTTAATCAGGTATTTGTAATAGCACTTTAAAATGCGACAATATATAATACTGGTATGCATAATAATCATCTGAATTAATATCTTTTAAGTAGTATAATATCGAATAATAAAGGAGGCTTTTTTGGGTGATATCTAATTCGCAACTGACAGATATCTGAGACGTAACTGACAGATATCTGAGACGCACGCGACAGATATCTGAAAAAGAGTGTCTAACATCTGATTAATTTTTATAAAATATCTGAGAGCTTAATTTGGAATATGAGTACCAGTAGAACACTGTTTATACTTCTCCCATCTATATTCTATTAAGCCCAGATATTGCAGAAACAGAAAAAAACAAATGCTATTTAGCCATACATAGATATATAGATATAATGTGCAATGCCTGCTTTACAATATTTTAAGGGCGGCGATATAAGCAAATGGGGAGAGATGGATACAAATGCGAAACTTTAGTAGTGTTATATTGGTGCTTAACTCGATACAACAGAACCATTTATGCATAAAAAATTCTATTTAGTAAGTATTGTAAGTAAACAATAGCTCGCTAAATAGAATTTTTTACGATATGAATAATGGCTCTCTATGTAAGTGCTTGTTAAATAGTAGTTAAGGTGTGTAAACTTAAAAATCGTAAGCTACCTTTATAGCTTTGTCGCGCGATAGTTGTCCTGGATTTGTGCCAGGTTCTCCTTCTGGTACTTCACGGTGATAGAAAGAGTAGAATTGAATCCAGAAATCTAATATTTTTCCATTTTCATCGTGAAAAGACATCGGGATAGTTGGAAATACATTGTGTCCACGGTGATCGATGTACGATTTCTGCACCAGTTCGCTGCAATATATTTCCTTGTCATCGGGCATATAAAAATGATCGTAAGGTCTACCCAAATAGTTTAATGCTCGTTTCATAGAAGCCCTCATATCGCAATCGGCAATCACTCTTCCAACAGCAACGAGCGGTTTGCCTTCTTTTCCTTTCGTACGTTCAAGAAATTTAGCTAAAGGTGTAAGTACAACCCCTTTACTGATAGCTTCTAATGCATAATCGGTACTGTCGGTATGATGAAATATAGCTACATGGTCAATCTTCAGTCCGTCAATACCTTGTGTAGCATCGGTAATAGGATTACTCTCTTCTTTAACAACAAACATTAAGTCGCCTTCATGTAAGTTCTGTAACGATATATTTTCCTCTTGAATAGATTCAGCAGAACAGCCGGTTAGGAGAATCAGCGATAATAAGATAAGGTTTGATAAGGTTTTCTTTAGCTTCATAATAATTGTGTTTATGTGTATTATTGATTTATGTTCTTACTAAAAAGGCGACCATCTGTTTGTTGATAGTCGCCTTTTGGTTTTATTTTTAGAATTCTGCATTCTTTGGTGTACGTGCAAATGGAATTACATCGCGAATGTTTTGCATTCCAGTAACGAAGAGAATTAGACGTTCGAAACCGAGACCGAATCCACCGTGTGGACACGTTCCATACTTACGAGTGTCGAGATACCAATCGTAAACTTCTTCTTTCATACCACGAATGTGTATTTCTTCGAGCAGCTTATCGTAGCTTTCTTCACGAACAGAACCTCCGATAATTTCGCCAATGCGTGGGAAGAGTACGTCAGTACCTTGCATAGTTTTTCCGTCAGCATTCTTCTTCATATAGAACGACTTTATCTGACTTGGATAGTCGGTCATAATTACCGGACGTTTAAAGTGTTCTTCCACTAGGTAGCGTTCGTGTTCACTACTTAAGTCCATTCCCCATTCGGTTATAGGGAATTCAAATTTTATTCCATCTTCTTGTGCTTTCTTCAATATATTAAAGCCTTCTGTGTAGGTAAGACGCACGAAAGTTTCTTTTAACACACCTTCGAGACGAGCAATAAGTTCCTTATCTATCATTTGGTTGAGAAACTCAAGATCGTCCTTACAGTGTTCTAACGCCCAACGAACACAGTATTTAATGAAGTCTTCTTCTAAGTCCATCAACTCTTGTTGGTCTATAAAAGCCACTTCTGGCTCTACCATCCAAAACTCAGCTAAGTGTCTTGGTGTATTAGAGTTCTCTGCGCGGAATGTAGGACCAAATGTATAGATGGCTCCAAGTGATGTTGCTCCGAGCTCGCCCTCCAATTGTCCAGAAACAGTGAGATGCGTTTTTTTGCCAAAGAAGTCGGCACTGTAATCAACTTCATTCGATTTTGCCACACGGTCTAAATCGAGCGTGGTAACTTGAAACATATTTCCCGCACCTTCAGCATCGCTACCTGTAATAAGCGGTGTATGGAAATAGTAGAAACCATGCTCGTGGAAATACTGGTGAATTGCCATTGCCATGTTATGACGAATGCGAAAAACAGCTCCGAATGTATTTGTGCGAAGGCGTAAGTGAGCGTACTTACGCATATACTCAAAGCTCTGCCCCTTCTTTTGCATAGGGTAATCGCTTGGACAAAGACCATAAATTTCAATCTCTTTACACTGAATTTCAGATGTTTGTCCCTTACCCTGGCTCTCTACAAGTGTACCTATTACACTGATACATGCGCCTCGTTGTTATGTTTTTTTGAGTATGTCTGCATTTTATTGTAGATGGGTCTACAACCACCTGGATATTCTTAATGGTAGAACCGTCGTTCAACGCAATGAAATCGACAGCTTTACTGTTACGATGAGAACGTACCCACCCTCTAACGTTAATATCATTTCCAAAGTCGGTGCAACTTAAAGCATCGACGACTTTCGTTCTTTTCATTGTTATTTCTTTATTACGAAAAATCCTCATACACAATATGCTTCATATAGCAGTTGTGTACGAGGAGTTTGTTCTTTTATTATTCAAAAGCTCCCATACGAAGCATATCTACCTCTTGTTCGGTGAGATAACGCCAATCGCCTCTGCGGAGATTTTTCTTTGTAAGACCAGCAAATTGAACACGGTCGAGCTTTACAACACGGTAGCCAAGACTTTCAAAGATACGACGAACAATGCGATTCTTGCCACTATGTATTTCTATTCCTACTTGACTTTGATCGCGATCGTCAGCATATTCAATAGCATCAGCCTTTATTTCTCCATCTTCGAGCTGAATACCATCAGATATTTGCTGAAGTGTCTGTGGAGTTACTGGCTTATCTAAGAATACATGGTAAACCTTCTTCTTTAAGAATTTAGGGTGTGTAAGCTTGCTTGCTATATCACCATCGTTAGTTAGCAACAATACACCTGTTGTATTACGGTCGAGTCGTCCTACTGGATATATGCGTTCAGGACAAATACCTTTAACAAGGTCCATAACAGTTTTACGTTGTTGTGGATCATCGCTTGTAGTTACATAATCCTTAGGCTTATTTAAGAGAACATATACTTTCTTTTCGAGTCTAACTGGTTGGTCTTTGAATTTAACCTCGTCAGAACGCAAAATTTTTGTTCCCAACTCTTTAACAACTTCACCATTTACAGTTACAGCACCTGCTTGTATGTATTCATCGGCTTCACGGCGTGAACAAACACCTGCATTAGCAAGATACTTATTTAAGCGCAATGGCTCATTTGGGTCTATATTCTCTTCTTTGTATTCTATACGTTTTTTGAATGAATATTTTGCATTTGGATCATAGTCGGCATTGTGCTGACGATACCCACCTGTTGTCCATATCCACCTTGACGGTTTTGATATCCACCCTGACGGTTTTGGTATCCACCCTGACGATTGTTATTGTATCCCCTTGATGGTTGTTGTTATATCCACCACGGTTGTTATATCCACCTTGACGGTTTTGATATCCACCACGGTTTTGATATCCACCACGATTCTGATATCCGCCATCTTCACCATTATTATAGCGTGGACGGTATGAATTCTGTGTTGGGCGACTTTGATAACCGCCTTCCTCACCTTCATTCATATTGTAATGTGGGCGATATCCACCACGATTTTGGTAATTGTTTGGTCGGTTTTGATACCCATTACGATTCTGATAACCGCCATCTTCACCATTATTATTATAGCGTGGTCGGTAGCTTCCTTGTTGCTGACGACTTTGATAGCTATTGCCATAATTGTTGGTACGTGGTCGATAGTTTGTTTTACGATCAGCTAAACCGCCTCCTTGTAGATTAGAACCGAAGCCTTCAGGACGGAATCCTTCCTCTTTGTTGTCTTCACGGTTTATTCCATAGGCACGTTGTGCTTGAATACGAGGACGTTGTGGACGTCCTGTGCTGTGGTAGCTTCTTTCATAATAACTTCCTTGTTCGGTAGTTGAACTGTTTTCTCTGATGTCTTCAGCTTGTCCAGATTGATTTTCTTTCTTCTCGAATTCTTCTGCCATAATTTGAATTTCTTTTGTTTTGAATAATACTTAACCTCACGGTCGAAAAACTAACTATATTTGTGTTTAAGTTTTGTTTCTAATTCCGTTGTATATATATAATGTGCAATTTATTAATATCTTATTTGTTTATATGCCGGTGTAATTGAGTGGTGTGATAGCCATTAATTCAGCCTTCACCTTGTCGCTCACATTCAATGTTTGAATAAAATCGTGAATAGTCTCAACCGTCATGTGAGCATTTGTACGTGTTAATGCTTTTAAAGCTTCGTATGGATGTGGATAAGCCTCACGACGCAGTATAGTTTGTATAGCTTCTGCTACTACAGCCCATGTATTTTCTAAATCGGCATTTAGCTTTTCTTGATTCAATATGAGTTTGCGAAGACCTTTTAATGTACTTTGGATAGATATAATGCTATGTCCAAACGGTACGCCAATGTTGCGCAATACTGTAGAATCGGTTAAGTCGCGTTGTAAACGGCTTACAGGGAGTTTCTGTGCGAGGAACTGTAATATGGCATTTGCTATTCCAAGATTGCCTTCGCTGTTTTCAAAGTCTATTGGATTTACCTTATGCGGCATTGCGCTTGAACCTACTTCGCCTGCTTTGATTTTTTGTTTAAAATATTCCATAGATATGTACAGCCAGAAGTCTCGGTCTAAATCAATTATAATTGTATTGATTCTGCGCATTGCATCAAATATGCTTCCAAGATGGTCGTAGTTACTTATCTGAGTTGTCCATTGTTCACGCTGCAAGCCCAAATAATTATTTACGAACTTATTGCCGAATATTTTCCAGTCGTATTCTGGATAAGCTATATGGTGTGCATTAAAGTTTCCTGTTGCGCCACCGAACTTAGCAGTAAGTTTACAAGCTTTTAAACCTGCAAGCTGTTCTTGCAAGCGATATACAAAAACTTCTATCTCTTTACCTAAGCGAGTAGGAGAGGCTGGTTGTCCATGTGTTTTAGCTAACATAGGAACATCTTTCCATTCTTCGGCATATTGTTGAAGTTGTGCAATAAGTTCTTCTACTTGTGGATAATAGACTTCTTTCAATGCTTCAAGCATCGATAAAGGTACACTCGTATTGTTGATGTCTTGTGATGTAAGACCAAAGTGTATAAACTCTTTATATGCGTCAAGTCCGCCAATCTTGTCGAACTCTTCTTTTATAAAATATTCAACGGCTTTTACATCGTGGTTCGTAATACTTTCTATTTCCTTTTACTCTTGCTGCATCTTCTTCTGTAAAGTTCTTATAGATGTTGCGCAAGTTCTCGAACACCTGTTTATTGAACGTAGCTAATTGTGGTAAAGGTAGTTCACACAAAGATATGAAGTATTCAATTTCTACACGTACTCTATATCGTATGAGTGCGAATTCTGAGAAATAATCTGCGAGTTTCGCAGTTTTGCCTCTATAACGTCCATCAACTCAGCGATATGGCTGTTAAAAATATCAAGAACCATAAAACTATTTTTAATTTACTTGCAAATTTAGTATTTAAAATTGAGACGGGAGCAATAAATCGCTATAATCTTTGTAATTTAAAGGTTAAAGGTTGCTTATAAAAACAAAAAAGCTCCACAACTAAAAAGTTGTAAAGCTCTATATTTATGCTGTGGGCGTTGACGGATTCGAACCGCCGACCCTCTGCTTGTAAGGCAGATGCTCTAAACCAACTGAGCTAAACGCCCTTTAAAAAACTCCCCGCAACCCCGAAAGACTACAGGGAACACCCTGTGGGCGTTGACGGATTTCGAACCGCCGACCCTCTGCTTGTAAGGCAGATGCTCTAAAACCAACTGAGCTAAACGCCCTTACTTATCGTAAGCGGGTGCAAAGGTATATATAAATAATTTAACTACCAAATTTTTTTAATTCGTTTTTATTTGTTGCTTTAAAAAAATAATGACAGTACACTTTTTTCTTTATATTCTTTCAATAAAGATAATATACCTATTATTTAATATAAATTTCATAGATAAAATACTACTTTTTTTGTTTTATATTTATTCTTATTACAAATGATATTTGCATCTAAAAAGATTCCTTATTTAAGGATTACTATTTAATAAATTGAGATTTTTTTCTTCTTTTCTTCACTACGAACTACAATACAATGTTCATAATACTAAAAAGCTGTTTTATTACTGTTTTTAAATCGTTTCTATATTCTTACGAAACGTTGTTGTACCAATAAGGCTATTCAACATATAATTACTCAACTTGATGTTATCTTTTTTGCTACATACTTTTTTCAAATATGAGATTTTTATTGTATTGATATTTTTGGGGTTTGTAAATAGTTATGTACCAATATTTCTGTTAGTTTTCCCTTTTACTTGGATTAGAATTGATACTCCTAGAAGCTCAAACTCTTTCTATTTTATATGTACTATACAGAATATCAAAGAAGTTATCGTCTTCTTTTTCTTACAATCAGAATTACCGGGCATAAATTTATAGCTTTGCGTTATTAACTCTGTCGCAAAATTTCTTTTAAACGAATTTGTGCATCATCGTTAAATGGTTCTTTTGTATAATCATTGAAACTTGATGTATTACTCAATGGATGATATGGTGGATTAAAAATAGAAGAAAGTATCTCTATTTGCATAAATAAAAATTCTTCTACTTGTACAATAACAACTTCTTTTTTTAAGCGCAGAGTTATAAAAAAATAGAGAAATAAAGATGCCTTTCTTCAGGAATAACTATTTGAAGGCTTATTTTATGCAATGGTAAAAGTTTGCTATGTGTATAGTAGTTGTTTTTATTTTTTTCATTATTTCTTTTGTCTATTAAAATGGATGTGGATCGGCTTAAAAAACAAGTGAATATAAAAATATGAAAGTACGTTGAATTGGGTTTCCATTTAGCTATCATGCGTAAGTTTCTGAGCGCAGAAATATTTTGTTATAATTTTAATATGCTGATAGTGGTATGGGGCACTTTCTTTTTACTTTTAGGTTGTAAGGGTATTATTCCGACTTATTGTTGTGGGTGTTGGTTATTTCTAAATTAAAAATTATGTATAGATAGGAGAATAAAGAAGACAGATATTGTTGCAATGGGCTTTTGGGGAGATATATTTTCTGGTTTTTGGTTTATGTTCAAAAAAGTTTTTATTAGAAGTGATTAAAAATTGTAATTATGTTTTTAATTTTCTAATTATGTTTTTTTATTTTCTAATTAGAAATTCACCCTTATAAAATTGTATGTTTGTGATTGCAGTGAGAGTAATTTTTAAAAGATAGTTAAGCGAGTATTTGTTTTAATAAGAAAGTTGCATTTTGGTTTTTGCAACGCCTCTACCTATTTTTATATGTATAGGTAACATTAGTGCCAAGTTCTATTTCGAACGAATAATTATGGAACCGTTGTGGGTTTTCGTCCCTCGAGTTTAGAAAGTTCTAAATCGTGAGTAGCTATAACTCCTCGTAACGTTTCGTTTAGAAATATACTCTAAGAATAGTCGTGAACCATTTAGTTTGTCTAACGAATTTGTACCTTTCAATATCTCGTCGAGTATTATTAAGCTTGGAATATTAGGGTCTAAACTTGCAATGAGTTGTTTTAAACGAAGCAGTTCGGCATTGAAATAACTTATGCCGTGTGTTAAATCGTCAGTTGTGCGCATATTAGTAAAAAGTCGGAATACTGATACGCACATTTCTTCGGCAAATACTGGTAATCCGTTCATTGCGAGAATATAGTTTACCCCCAATGTTCGCAAAAATGTGCTTTTTCCAGCCATATTTGCTCCCGTTATAATATAATATTCATGGTTTTGAATATCGAAGTTGTTGCGTACAGCCTTTTCGCCCAAGAAGGGGTGGTAAATGTTGCGTGCTTTGTAGCTTACTTTGTTGCTATTAACAATTGTAGCTTGTTGTGCTTTGTCTTCGTTGAGGCGGAATGTAGCCATTGAAACAAGTGCATCGAAAGTACTCGATGCATAAATCCATTGGTCAGTAATAGGTTCGTATGTATGTTGCCAACGCAAAAAATGACGAATAATGGTAATGTCGAGCAAACCAAAACAGTTGAAAAGTACAATACCAATTTCGTTGCTTCTATTGTCAATTTTCTGAAGAATGCGTTCTAATTGTCCGAACGATTCCATTGCGCCCGATAGATTGTTTTTCAATTCGCATAAATGTGTAGCTGTAAACGATTGTTTATCTATTAATGTAGCCATATTCACGTATCCGTGCACCTGATTTTTTAGTTTAGATATTACTTCGTTCACCAATTTTATATATTTATGGCAGCAAAATGTGGCAAGAAAAAAGTTGAATATACCCCACCATATTGGAAGAAATGTAGGAACAAAATTGGCGATAGATAGAAATATACTAAGGTAAAAGCCTGTAAGATTGGCATAAATAAGTGTTCTAAAGGTGCGATTGGCAAAGTAGGAAGGTATTTGCAATGTGTGAATGCTGCTAAAAGCTTTGCGAATTGCTGTGGTATCTATAGTTTTCTACGCCTTGTGCTTTGAATTTTGATAGAAAGGGTTCGTTCTTGGCGAGTTCTTCTATGGCTTCTACACGTTGTTTTATATGTCTTGGAAGTTCTGTTGTAGAGAGAGTTTCCCATTTTCCTGCTAAACATTCTGCCAAATAGTCGCTTCCTCCCGACGAAATAGTTCTATTTATTCGTTGAAATAGCGAACCTTGTCCAAATATGTCAAGGTCGAAAGTAAAAGGATGAGTGATTGAAGGTAACGTTCGCCTGCGTCAAACTTTGTGTAATCGCCCTCTTGGTAAGCAATTTCCTTTTCGTACGTAAGTTTTAGAGCCAATGCATCAGCAATATCTCTATCGTTTTTTGTGTCTAAATTCCGAATATAAAAATAAAGAAATAGAACACACAATGCCACACCTAAAGTCCATGAGGCATTGTTGAGAACAGTGAACATTACAACAAAGGCAATGGAAACAGTAAACGATAATATTTCGGTAATAACGAATACACGACTTTTAGTACGCAACCTATAAATAGTTTGTGTAAGTTCTACTATTTGTTTTTGTATAATTCATTCAAACTTTTATTCATATTGCAAAAGATAAATAAAAATAATTTTAAAGATGAGAGTTTCTATTCTTAAATGGAATTGTTTGCAAAAAGAACTTTCTATATGGTGTGAGAAGAAAACATAAGTAAGCAATAAAGTCGTAAAATGAGAGTATATATTGCATAAAGCTAATATGTAGCTATTATTATGACATAAAGTAAGTAAAAAGTATTTTTTTATTAGTTATGTGTATTAAAATAAGGTTATTATAAAATTGAAAAATTATTATTAGGAATACAAAAGATACAGTTTTTATTTGGTGCTCTAATATAAAAATCAATACATTTGCGGTAAATTAGATAATTTGAAATACTAACATAAACGTTTTATCAAAAATTACTATGGAAGTCAAAAAGATTATGCAGAGCTCGGAACAAAAGCACTCAGAGAAGCAGAGTACTTACAGCAGTACAAGAAGTCCTCGAATCTATTGAGGAAGTTTACAACCAACACCCTGAGTTTGAAAAAGCCCAGATTGTAGAAAGAATGGTAGAACCAGAACGTATATTTACATTCCGTGTAACATGGATTGACGATAATGGTAAGGTTCAAACTAATCTTGGCTATCGTGTACAGTTTAATAGCGCAATTGGTCCGTACAAAGGAGGCTTGCGTTTCCACAAAGCAGTTACACCTTCAATGTTAAAGTTCCTCGGTTTCGAGCAAACATTCAAGAATGCACTTACAACATTGCCAATGGGTGGTGGTAAAGGTGGTTCAGATTTCGACCCAGTTGGTAAATCAGATGCTGAAATTATGCGTTTCTGCCAAGCCTTTATGCTCGAACTTCGTCACAATATAGGTCCTGATCAAGATATTCCTGCAGGCGATGTAGGTGTTGGTGGTCGTGAACTAGGCTATATGAATGGTATGTATCAAAAACTTACTCGTCAATACCACACAGGTGTACTCACAGGTAAAGGTATAACTTGGGGTGGTTCTTTCTTCCGTCCAGAAGCTACTGGCTTTGGTGCACTTTATTTCACAATGCATCTTCTAAAGAAAGCAGGTAAAGACATTAAAGATAAGAAGATATCTCTCTCTGGCTTCGGTAATGTAGCTTGAAAAGTGCTGCAAAGAAAGCAACTGAACTTGGTGGTAAAGTTGTTGCAATTTCTGGTCCTGATGGTGTTTGTGAAATACCCGATGGAATTACACCTGAAATGATAGATTATATGCTCGAAATGCGTAACTCTAACCGTAATAAGGTTGAAGATATGGCAACTAAGTTCCTAGGTAAAGCTAAATTTACTGCAGGTAAGAAAGCTTGGAGTATTCCCGTAGATATTGCTCTTCCATGTGCATTCCAAAATGAATTAAGCGAAGACGATGCTAAAGAATTAGTTGCTAACGGTTGCTGGTGCTGCTGCGAAGTTTCTAATATGGGCTGCCAACCAGGCGCAATTCATTATTTCCAAAAGAACGGCATACTCTTTGCTCCTGGTAAAGCGGTTAATGCTGGTGGTGTTGCTACTTCTGGACTTGAAATGACACAAAATGCTGCTCACTTAAATTGGGCTCCTGCTGAAGTAAACGAGAAACTACAGTGGATTATGGAGAGCATTCACGAGCAATGTGTTAAGTTCGGTGAACAACCAGATGGCACTGTAGACTATGTTAAGGGTGCTAATATCGCTGGCTTTATGAAGGTTGCTCAAGCAATGTTAGAGCAAGGCGTAATTTAATAAAAGTCTTCTCCTTTCCCCTTCCTACATTCTTTTTGTAGGAAGAGGGAAATAGAATGTTACGAAAAGGGGAGGACAAATGTAAATTTGTTTTTATGGATAAAACTAGAAATCACCTTTTAGTAATACGATAATAGGTTTTACTGTTTCGACAAGCTGCTTTGCACAGTCGGACGGTAAAGCCTCTTATTATAGTAATAGCCTACACGGGCGAAAAATGAGTAACGGCGAACGTTACGATAGAAATGGTTTTACTTGTGCACATAGAACTTTGCCTTTTGGTACGCGTTTACGAGTAACAAACCCAAGAAATGGAAAGGAAGTAGAGGTACGCGTTACCGATCGTGGTCCGTATGCACATGGACGAATAGTAGATCTTTCGTATGCAGCAGCCCGAGAATTGGGTATGATTTCTAGTGGCGTAGCTTATGTAAAGGTAGAAGTATTACCAAAAGAAACTGAAATTCCATTTGCATCAGAGCAATCTGCCTTAAAAGTACCAGAGGTTGAGTATGGTTTTGCTGGTGTTTGCTATGAGTTTATTCCAGAATGGGAGGCACAAGGTAATGACGATAAGCCCAAGAATATAGAACGTAAGGTGAAGACTTCGTTGCACCCGAATAAAAATAAACGTCCTACAACAACCACTAATTCAAATACAAAAACTGTTTCTAAACCTATAAACAATAAACGTCAAACACCACAAAAGAAAGAGCAGAATAGCTGGACCAACTTCTTTAAAAATATAAAGAAAGGCGTTAGTAGTTGGTTCGACTAATGTTATTGAGCGTAACCAGCTTAAAATGTTCTACCCGTTATAGGTTGATATTTTCTATTCTCAGTAATATTAACTCAAATCCTCTGATTTGTATTACAGGGTTATAGCAAAAAGACGCATCGTTTTTCGATACGCCATTGTTGAGTTATTAGTTACTTAATAGCTATTCTGAGCCTTTTCATCTCTGTATTTTTAAAATATCTTTTTCTCTTTTTTTCAAATAATGTTTGTATTGAGTCAATTTAATATTATATTGAGTCAGTTTATTTCTGTGTGCTCAGACGTAAATTCATCACTTTCGTTATACTTTTTTATTATCTTTGAGTATTGTAATTAAAAAAGTTATATTCTCCAGTCTTAATACGGTTATCAGCCATTATTGTAGCTGTGTATCTTACAACCTCACTAGGTTTCAATAAATTTATTCTTGTTGTTGGACTAATTCTGAAGTGTCCTGAATATGTTGCTTCGGTTATTGTGGGGTATAAATCGCTTATTGCTTGTGTTCCATTATTATGTATTTCAAATGCGATTTTACCACTCTCGCCCCTTTTTAAGATATTATTGCCATCGTTATCTGCAAAGACAACCTTACTAATTTCTATATTGGGCATCTCGTTTGTAGACGGTGTGAGTCGCTCAATACTCGACTTATTAGAGAAATAGACTGGTTTTGCATTTGTTTCTGTAAAACCATTTGGAGATTCTATTTGAAAACCATATTGTCCATTATCTTCTGCATTTGTACAGTCAGACCCATTCTCGTCTGTAGTTTGTGGCAAGTTGTTATATTGTTCTGTATCTATCTGTTGTTGGTAGTAAGGCTCTTGTACATCTTTTCTATTCTCTGGCGCTAAGCGCCCATTACCGTAAGCATACTCTCTACTTTTCTTTTTGTTTTGGCATCTATAGCCGCTCCGGCAGCTGCTCCTCCTGCCATTCCGATAATTGTACCAATTTCTGAGCCTCGTGCACCTCCTGCAATGCCACCGATAGCACTTCCAAGTACGCTACCTAATGAGCCTCCTGCATAGATACTGCCCATATTCGAGTCGCAACTACTTAGTAAGAAGATTGTAGCAACTCCTAATACAATTACCTTCTTCATATCTTGTTTATTTCTTTGCTGTTGCAAAGGTACTATCAAATAAAGTCTCTTTGAAAATAAAAACCCTATCACGTAGGGGAATTTCCCTAAAGTGAATAGGATTTTACGAAGCTGTTTAAAGCGAATTACTGAACTGAAGCGAGGCGATAAGACTTGCAACAAGAAATTATCTTTTTCTTATTGGCATATTGACCTTCTCGCTATATGTTCTTACTCCTTTTTATTAGTGTAACCGGTTTACACCATCTTTGTTTACAAATGTAACGCCTTTTACTTTACTGAAATAGGCTACAGCCTTTTCAATGTCCCAATCGTCTGGAGTTTTAATTGCAATACCATTCAAATTTTTTTATATTCATACAGCACTGCACAGCCTTTCTTTTGAATAGCTTTCATTAGCGCCTTATTTCCCTTTGTTTTTGTCGAAATAAATAATCAGAGTGTGATTATTATTTGCTGCATCAGATTCGTCTTCTCCACTTCCCATAATCTTTTCTTTTTATGGGACATTGAGCAGAGGTTGGATTTGGTAAGGCAAACAAAATGCCTATCAATAGCATACTTATTCTAATATATTTCTTCATGTTATGAGTTTGTTTTTACATATATTGTTTGCAAATATAGACATTATATTGCATTTAACCACCATTTTCTGAGTTTATTTCTACTCAATAGGAAGAAGTGGAGATTATTAGGAAGAGAATGCGATTGTAATGAAAAACTAATTTAGTATAATGAATTGTCAGATAATATATTGGTGTTCAGGATTTTATAATAATATGTGGATTGGAATATTACAGAATAGGGGAATTTATACTTCTTATCTGGCTAAATACTTTTTTTAAGTATAATGATATAGAGTTTTAAAGGTTGTGCTTTTTATGATATCTAATTCGCAACTGACAGATATCTGAGACGCAACTGACAGATATCTGAGAAGAGCGGTACAGATATCTGAAACGAACGTAACCAATATCTAAGGTGTTCTGTTCTATTCGTGAGTAACTTGTAAATATTGCTCATAATTCTCCAACCTATCTTCTATAGGACTTTCATTCCAACATATTTACTAAGTTACTATATAGCATTGTTGTAAATACAAACAATTTGCTCGTCAGTGCCTACAAAATATATTCAGAATTTTAACTACTTATTTTCTATGTTTAGAACAATTTGTCGCACAAGGAGTCGAAAAATGACATTTCCCACCCCATCCAATTGTAGTTGTTTCCTATTCGGGCAATAATCACATTCTTCTTCTGATTAATATAAATGAATTGGTGTCCGACACCAAACGCATAGAAAGAAGAGTTATCGGCATCGTTATCGCGATACTGATGGTACCAGCAATAATGATAACCTTTATTCTCGGTAGTCTTTTCTAAACTCTTGTCTATCCACTCCTTGCTGACAATCTGCTTCCCATTCCACGTACCACCATTCAAATATAATCTTCCTATCTTAGCAAGGTCATATACATTTGTAGCAATACCTCCAAAGCCTTGTGTGTGATGATGCTTACGGCTGTCTATTGTAACCCATGCATCGCGTTCCATACCTAATGGTTTCCATACCTTCTCACTCATATAGTCCGCATAGGTTTTACCCGTAGCTCGTTCAATAATCCAAGAGAGTAGAGCTGTTGTTAAACTGTTATATTCATATTTCTCGCCAGGCTGACTTTTAAACTTTATGTGTCGGAAAAGCCGGGTGAAGTCGTGCCCATATTGCAGTTGAGTTATCTTGAATATTTTAAACAAACCTTTTAGAGTCAATTCATAGTCCTCGTAAAAATCGAAACCAGCCTGCATATTCAGTAGGTGGACAATACGTAACTTTTTGAATGTAGCATTGTATTGTGCCAATTCTGGAATATAATCAGTTACATAGTCGTCTACGCTCTTGATATAACCTTCGTCTACGGCAATACCACAAAGAAGCCCCGTCAACGATTTGGAAACAGAGAAAATGGTAGCATTCTTTCCTGGATAAAAAGGCTCTGTCCATTGGTCGTAAACAATACTGTCGTTATGAATAATAAGCAATTGCCCATCTTTTCCAAACCATTGTTCAACGAGTGAATCTATTCGCACCTTCTCTGCATTTCCTGCCTTTTTGTGAGTTATATACATACCTCTATTTATACAACGATGCGATGCCGCAAGTGGAAAACAAAACGGTTTGTCTCCTTTGAAAATAGTGTCTCGTTCCAACTTCTGATATTCGTATATATCCGGACCAGAAGGGCCATCGAGTGCGAGTCCACGGAATACGCTACAACTACTAAGCAACAACATTGCTACAATAAATAGAACGTTATATGTTTTTGACGCCATAATGACAATGTATTTAAGTTTTATAGTGCAAAGTTACAAAAAATAGTCCTATGTGCTAAAATTATCACAAAAAGAAACAACGTTACCTCTATACTTATCGCACAGAGATAACGTTGTTATTTGTATGTTGTAAAAGGCACTTACCTATCACAACTCTAAGAGAACTTATTTATTCTTTTTAACTCAATATAGTCGGTAGAGTATAAAATTCTACCATTATCAATACAATGTAAATATATCAATGGCTTTATCTTACTAAGATGTTCTATTTGTCTTGTTCGAATATCTATTTTACACAAGATAAATCCCGATGTCAAAAAGCATCGAACATATTTCGGTATATATAAATGGTTGTTGTTCAATAAGAACGGGGCACCAAAGAGATCGTCTTTACCTATCTTTTTATCATCAACAAATAAGCTACCTATTAGTGGAGACCCCTGTGCGAATTCAGTTAATCCGTCATACCTTATAATATGTTCTCCTATTTTCGACTGCAAAGGAAATACCCAAGGAGTGGCAGATGTGTTATGAATAGTTTCAACTTGCATATCGCTACATCTTTTACCTTAATATTAATGTATGCCGTTATAACTTACATAGAGCATCAACATTCTGAGCAGTTAATTAAAGCCCTATAAACTAATTAAACAAAATGTGGGGCAACTCCTTTTTGATATATTCCTATTTAAGAGCAAGTTGGTAAGAAATAAAGGTACCTCGTCCAGTTTTAAACCTTACTTCTCTTCTTCTTTGCTTTCTTGGTTGTCTTCTACTTCTTCCTCTCCGTCAGGTTTCAGCACTTCTTCGAAGTTTGAAATGCCAGCTTTAATCAAAATGTCGTACCACTGTAACAATTTCTTAATATCGCTATTATGCACACGGTCGCGGTCGTAATCTGGAAGAACTTCTGCAAAATAGTTCTGCAATTGCTTTGCAGACGCTTTACGCCAATCGAACGAAGATACTTTTCCTTCTTCCTTTTCACGTACATTTACTAATACTTCATACAAAGGAACATCGTCTCCTTCTGTAAACATTGAAATGTCGGAAAGGCTTGTTACTCTATCTGTCGCAAAGGTGGGAATACGTTTTTTCTTTTCATCAATAGTCTCAACTATTAAGTTCATTTTCGCATGGTTTACCAATTTGTAAAGTCCAGAGCTTGCCTGCAATTGAAAAGAATTGTTTGTTTCATTATGTTTTTATTAAATATATTACTTACTCAATTTTTTTCTATATTGTTTATAATTGCTTGTATTTGTGAATCTAAATCGCGTTGTCCATCGTTTACTATTTCATACTGACTGCGCTTTAAAACTTCGTCTTGTGGCAACTGTCGGTTTATCCACTCTTTGGCTCTTTCTGAAGTAATCTGGTCGCGATTAACAATGCGTTGTATTCTAACATTGATAGGTGCTGTTACACAAATCACCTTGTCTATATGTATGCGATTTATAAAACCGCTATCAAAGAGAATAGCACTTTCAATATAATCGTAGCCTGACTTTTCAAAATCAGCAGCAACAGCAGGGTGAATAATATTGTTTATGGCTTGTGTATTTGCTTTGTCGTGTAACAGAAAAGAAGCCAATTCTGCTTTCTGTAGCTTTCCATTAACAAATATATTCGTGCCTACTAAGTCTGATAATTGCTTTTGTATATCAATAGAAGTGTGTATTAGCATTTTTGCAGCTTTATCGCAATCGTACACATCAATGCCGAAGTGTTGTAATCGTTCGCAAACAAACGATTTTCCGCTACCAATACCACCTGTTATTGCTACTTTCATTTTTGTTCAATAAGATAGTCCACAACATTCACAACGGGGTGGGCATTACGTATACCATTTGGTGCAGCTTGAAGATACACATGGCATTTGTCCGCCTTATGGTCTGCCACCTCATTATAGTCTACTACAGCTTTGAACCCTTCAGGTAGCAGCTCTCTCGTTTCTATGTTCTTTGGCATAGAGCGCAATCGTTGTGCTCCTACAGCAAATTTAATCTTTACTTTACTGGGAAATATTCGCATTGTTTTATCCGCAGGAACATTTATGGCATTAATGGGCACTTCTACATATTCTTCTGTAAGAATATCAGGATATAACTCTACCTTTACGTGGTTAGGTAATATTTTTGCGTTTTTTATCTTTGCAATCCTTACTTGTTGTGTTTTCGGCTCAGTAAAGTTCGATATTGTTAGTTGTTCGGTTGATACGTATTTAATTTTGTTCAATATATCTTTTGCAGCATAGACAATAACACTGTCTGGAACTATTTGTGTTCGTGAAAGATAATAGCCTTCTGTAGGAATCGCTATACCGTGAAACCTTACCGGAACTTTTTTATGTCTGCCGTGATTATACGAGAAAGTAAGATTGTTTATCTTTACACTCACTATTTTCGAACTCGAATACATTTGTAGAGTGAGTAATCGTTGTATATCGGTAGTGGAGATCTCACCAGAATTGTCAGACCGAGTACAAGCATCAAAGTCAAAGAACAATGGACGAAAAGCGTCATCAAACATATAGCTAGCTATAACATAACCTTTGTCGCGCACAACAACCCTGACAACAGAATCTATATCACTTGTTATGACAACATTCTTAGGTATTCCTGCCAATCTAACATCTACTGTAAACTCGCGTTCATAATAGTCGTCAAGTACATTCGTAAGCCAAAATAGACCACTCAATAAAAGAAAGAACAAAAAAACCAGAAATTCCTTGTTGATTAATTTCGACAAGAAACCTCTGATTATATTTATTATATGTAGTCTCCTATTTATCATTTATGGAATCTACTTCTATTAATTTGCAAATGCTTATTTGTTTTGGCTCATACGCATAGCCTCTGCATCGGCAAATACATAACCTTTATCTACAGTGATAACTACACCACGTGCAATTTCTACATCAATTTTATTTGAGTTTATATCTATGTGTTTTTACTTTACCGAATATTCCGCCACCTGTGAATCAACCGAGTCGCCTTCTTTAAGTGCATTTTGAAATGCGCGAATTTGCTTTTGTTTTTTTCTGTTGTGGACGAATCATAAAGAACCACATGATAGCTCCAATAACAAGCATCATCACTATCATTGGTAATGGACTTCCTTGTTTTCCTGCAGCTTGTGCTGCGAGTAAAAATAGCTGTATTCATATTTTTATCAATTATAACTTTATTTATTTCTTTTTGTTTATCTTATGAATTTACTTATTCTTGTTGCTTCCACTTGTTGGAATAGTTCTTCAGTATAACCGTTTTTTTCGAGTATTTACCGTTACTGTTCTTAACGGTTATTGTTTCTGTGCTGTTGCTGTCTATGTTCTGGTATTTGTTTCAACATTTTTCCTGTCTCTATAAGATAGCGTGCTATAGCATCAAGCATTCCATTTATATAACCACCACTTCGTGGAGTGCTATAAAGTTTGGCAAGTTCCACATATTCGTTAATTGTAACCGATAGTGGTATATTGGGGAATGTAAGCATTTCAGCAATGGCAATTTGCATTATAACAACATCCATATATGCTAAACGTGAGAAATCCCAGTTTCTACTTGTTTCGCTCATATATCGTTGATAAGAATCGGCGTTCAATATTGTGGCACGGAAGAGTTTCACAGCGAAGTCTCTATCTTCTTCGTCTTTAAACTCTGGCAGCAATTCTTGATTAGCTTTTGTTTGCGGGATCGAAACGTTTAATAGTTTTGATAACGAATGTGTCTACAATTTCTTTATCATCGTTCCAATACAAGCTCTTTTCTTCTAGAATAGCATCTAAGTCTTCATTACTTTGAATAAGTGTGCGATATATTTTTCGCCATAATTCACGATCTGCATCATACGAATCGTCATCGCTTCCCATATACTCTTTGTATATAGTGCTCTCTTCTATCTGATCGCACAGTTTTCTCACAGCCTCCATATCATCTTCCCAGCGATACTTTTGTCCTTCAATAAACAAGTTTAGCTGTTTGTTTTCTTCCAGTTGTACTGCAAATTTATTGTAGGCAAACCTAGCAGAAGGAACTTCTGTACCTTCGCGTTGTGCTCTGTTTGTTAATATCTCTACACGACGACGCTCTTCTTGTGTTATTGAAACTATGAGAGATAGCAAGTAATTGTAAAGTCCATACGCTTTTGACAGACTGAAAAAGCAATTCTTTTTCAGCTTTATCAATATTGCGTTCTCCATTTTGATAGTAAGCGTAGGTTAGCTGAACGACCTTTATTCTTATTAAATCTCTATTTACCATTGCCGTATAAAAAAATTGTGTTTTGTGTGAATCTGTTATGTTCTGCAAATGTAGAAAAATCCTCGTTACTTGCAAGAGAATACCATTATTTTCTTGTTTTTTTATTATTATATTTGTACATTCCATCGAAAAAGATATAACTTTGCACCGCTTTTTACAAATTGATAACGGCAGACTTTAGGTCTCTCGACTTGTTATTTTAGCAATATCAGTGTGTGATGGCGAATTAAATAATTAATTAATTTAGAGTAACACAACAAAAAAATGAAACAAATTCTTATTTCTGGTAAGAAACGTGAAGCTACAGGAAAGAAAGCTTCAAAAGAACTCCGTAAGGAAGGTATGATTCCATGTAACCTTTATGGTGAAGCTACCGCAGATGGTAAACCCTGTTGCTTTTATCTTTTTGCAGCTCCAATGTCAGAGTTGCGCAAATTGGTTTATACTCCGCACATCTATCTTGTAGAGCTTAATATAGATGGTAAGAATCATGGGGCTATTATGAAAGAAATACAGTTCCACCCAACAACTGATGCTATTCTGCATATCGACTTCTATGAAGTAAACGAGACTAAGCCAATTGTTATGGGTGTTCCTGTTAAACATATTGGTCTTGCACAAGGTGTTCGTGATGGTGGTCGTATGAATAAGTCTATTCGTAAGATAGATGTTAAGGCTCCATACGCACAAATTCCAGAGACTCTTGATATAGACGTTACTAAACTTCGTATTGGTAAGAGTATTAAAGTTGGCGATTTGAGCTTCGAGGGTCTTGAACTTGTAACATCAAAAGATGTTGTTGTTTGTTCAATTAAGAACACTCGTAATGCTGTTGCTTCTGCATCTACTGATGACGAAGAAGGCGATGGCAGTGCAGCTGAGTAAGACAATAACAAGTTTAGATAGCAATTTATAGTAATTCTGTATAGACATATAGAACCTGTCTGACCATTAAATTAAAGGTATTTGAATAGTAGATATCTATGACCGATAAAAACAGATATCTAAAACCATTGCGACGAGATATCTGTGACGAACGAAACAGATATCTAAAATGAACGAAACAGATATCTGAAATTTTAGGGTATCAGATAATAGCGGTTTGAACGGTGGTCTTTAAAAGTCAGAACAGTTAATTAACTTGATGTTAATATACTATTATGAGCTATCTGAATGTACTTTAAAAACGAAACAAATAATATTGGACAAGTATCTAATATGTGGCTTGGGAAACCCTGGGCGTGAGTACGAGGGAACTCGCCACAACACAGGATTTATGGTATTGGACGCTTTTGCTAAGGCGTCCAATATTGTTTTTGAGGATAAGCGTTACGGATATATAGCAGAAACTACCCTTAAAGGGCGAAAGATAATATTGCTAAAGCCAACCACGTTTATGAACCTGTCGGGCAATGCCGTACGTTATTGGCTTAACAGCGAGAAAATAGACGAAAGTCGGTTGCTTGTTGTGTCCGACGAACTTGCTCTGCCGTTAGGTGCTTTTCGGCTGAAAGCAAATGGCTCTAATGGTGGGCATAACGGTTTGGGGCATATTCAGCAGCTAATTGGTCAGAATTATGCACGTCTCCGAATGGGTATCGGCAACGATTATCCTAAGGGAGGGCAGGTAGATTGGGTATTAGGAAAATATACTGAAGATGATATGAAAAATTCTTCAACCCAGTATAGACCTTGCAACAGATATTATTAAAAGTTTCGTGCTTGCTGGCATTAACAACACAATGAATCAATACAACAAGTTAGGTAAGAAATAATGACAGATGTTGCACGAATAGACAAATGGCTTTGGGCTGCACGTATATTTAAAACAAGAAGCATAGCTGCTGACGCTTGTAAAAATGGACGTGTTACTATTAGTGGCACTAATGTAAAAACCCTCGCATACTATAAAAGTGGGAGAGATTATAAACGTTAAGAAACCCCTATTACTTTATTCGTTCGAGGTTTTGCAAACCATCGAGAAGCGTGTAGGCGCAAAACTAATTCCCGAAGTATATAAAAACGTTACCGATGCTAAGCAATACGAACTTTTAGAAATGAGTCGAATAAGTGGTTTTGTAGACCGAGCACGTGGTACTGGTAGACCAACTAAGAAAGACAGACGACAGCTCGATGCATTTGTAGACCCTGCACTCTTTGGCTTTGACGACTTCGAGGACGATGAGGAGTAAATAACACATTATATATATAATATGGTGAACATAGCAATATTTGTATCAGGTAGTGGCAGTAATTGCGAAAACATTATCCAGTATTTCCAAAACAATAAGCAAGCTAATATAGCTTTAGTAGTTAGCAATCGTTCCGATGCCTATGCACTTGTACGTGCTCAAAGGCTGAATGTACCAACAAAGGTATTGCCGAAAGCTGAGTTTAATAACCAAGAGATGGTTATGAAACTTATGGCAGACTATAGAATAGACTTCATTGTGTTAGCCGGCTTCTTGCTAATGATACCCGATTGGCTTATTTCTGCTTATCAACATCGTATGATAAACTTACACCCAGCACTCTTACCTAAGTTTGGAGGCATAGGAATGTATGGGCATTATGTGCATGAAGCTATACGAAAAGCAAACGAAACCGAAACTGGAATGACCGTCCATTGGGTAAGCCCTGTGTGCGATGGTGGTGAAATTATTGCACAGTTTCGTACTCCTATTACACCCGATGATACACCCGACGATATTGCAGCTAAGGAACACGTTTTGGAAATGAAGCATTTTCCTCAGGTTATTGAGGCCATATTAAAGCAAGAAAAACTTATTCAATAATGCTGAGATTATAAAACTGTAGCAGCATTATAATTAGTATAAGATGAACATACACTACCCTGAAGATAATGATAAGAACATTTAATCATCGTGTAATGCCGTTAGAGTGGTGCGCTATTATATTGTTTTTAATGGGAACACTCTATGGTTTTTGGCATCGCAGCAATCCAGCCTTGGTGGTTTTGGGTGTGCTATTCTTGGTACTCACAACTATAGCTTTAGATCGTGCATTGCACACCAGTTATGTTATTACAGATAAGCAACTGATTGTGAAACAAGGTAGGGTAGCGAGAACTAAATACATAAATATTGCGGATATAACCAATGTAAGCAAACTTCCTTTAGCTTTTCGCATTGGTAGTTATGTATTAATAGAACTAAAGAATGGAAAGGTGGTGAGCTTACAACCCCATAATTGTAAAGCCTTCATTACCGTAATACACAATTTGTTATGAAACTAAAACACTTTCAGGTTCTAATGCTAAGTGTTCTGTTGGCTCTTCCGCTACAGGCACAGGTGCATATAGATAGCGTGGAAGTAGCACACATATTGTACGGTGTGCCACCACAAACATCCACCAATTATACCGAAGAACCTAACGATAGCGATGAAGAGGGCGAAGATGCTGTTCTTCCTTTTCAAACTAATAATAGTTTGTCGTGGCAAGAAAATATAACAACCCGATTAAATTCTATATTGCATACAGATATAGCATCTACTATGCAGATAGGTTTAATGGTATGGGACTTGACAGACGATAAACAACTCTATGCGTATAACGAGCGAATACACATGCGCCCAGCGTCAACAATGAAGTGTGTAACAGCTATTGCAGCACTGTATCGATTAGGTTCGAACTACAACTATCGTACAAATATATACTATACAGGAAGTATAGACGATTCTACACACGTGCTTAATGGCGACATATATTGTGTGGGAGGTATGGACCCATTGGTGTCTAACGCCGACATTACCACCATAGCACAAGCCATTAAGGCTTTAAATATTACGAAGATAGATGGCAATATCTATGCCGATCTGTCGTTTAAAGACAGAGATGAATTGGGCAATGGCTGGTGTTGGGACGATAAGAATCCAAAGCTTTTTCCACTACTTTTAGGCTCTACCGATAACTTTGTTAGTACGCTTTATCGTAGATTGCGCGAAATTGGTGTAGAACCCAGTGGAGTTATGGGCGAACGTGTATTGCCAACCACTGGTGCAACTTTCATTACAGCGTGTACACATAGCATTGGCGAGGTAATGAACACCATGATGAAGAAAAGTAATAACCTCTATGCTGAGTCAATGTTCTACCAATTGGCAGCTGTCAGTGGAGGCAAATGGAACACAGCAAAGCAGGCACGTAAAGAAGTGAACGCACTTATACGCAAGTTAGATTTATCGCCTGCGAACTACAATATAGCCGATGGGTCTGGACTCTCGCTATACAACTATGTTAGTGCCGAACTCGAAGTGCAGTTGCTTCGTTTTGCTTACGGTCAGCCAGATATTTATAACACCTTATTACCAACTCTCCCCATTGCTGGAATAGACGGTACGTTAAGAAAACGTATGCGTGGCACACCAGCACAAGGAAATGTGCACGCAAAGACTGGTACGGTGTTTGGTGTAAGTTCGTTAGCGGGCTATCTCACTGCATCTAATGGACATCGACTCTGCTTCTCTATTATTGTAAATGGTGGTATGCGTCAAGGACCAATGCGCAATTTGCAAAATAAGATATGTGTGGCATTGAGCCAATAGTATATAACAAAATCAACATAAAATAACAAACCAAAACTAAACATTATGCATACTATCAGTAAGTTTATAGAACACATACTTGTATCGCTAAACGTAGAGTACACCGCTGCATATATAATACGCCATGCGTTGTTAGTAGTAATTGTGTTCGTTTTTGCATTCCTTGCAGGCTTTCTTTGCCGCAAGGTGCTTGTTCCTTTAGTAATAAAACTAACTTCGAAAACAAATATCGAGTGGGATTCTATATTGTTCGATAAGGCTGTTCTATATACAGCTTGTAATATAGTGCCTGCCGTAGTTATTTGGAAACTCTTACCAAAGGTTTTCTTTCAATATCCATTTGTAGAAGATACTTTACTACGGCTTACGGCTGTTTATATTGCCATAAACTCCACCCGTTTAGTGTTACAAGTTATAGCCCGTCTGCGCTTCCTGCGTAAACAAGAAGGTAGCAAAAGCAGTCAATACCTCCGTTCGTTTCTTGGCGTTCTTCGCATCATTGTTATTTTTATAGCAGTTATTGTTGTAGTTAGCATCTTAATCGACAAGAACCCTATGACGTTGTTTGCAGGATTGGGTGCAACTTCTGCCGTCTTAATGTTGGTTTTCCAAGACACAATACAGGGATTAGTTGCAGGTATACGTCTTACAAGCAACGAAATGGTGCACGTGGGCGATTGGATTACTGTTCCCGGTACGCCTGTAGATGGTAACGTGGTAGATATAACGCTAACCACTGTGAAAGTGCGGCAGTTCGATAACACTTACACTACTGTTTCGCCTCTAACGTTGGTTAATGGCTCGTTTAAAAACTGGAAAGGAATGATGGATAGTGGCATGCGACAAGTTTGCAAGAAAATATATTTCGATGTACGTAGCATTCGTATTCTGACCGATGATGCAAAGCAAGCTTTGTTAAACAAAAATATGGTAACACAACAGGAGATTGAAGGCGAAACGGTGAATGTTGGGCTTTTCCGTCGCTACGTTGCAGAATACTTAAAGAAACGCAACGATGTAAATAAGTCGGCAACCTTACTTTATACACCAATTGAAGCTACACAGAATGGGATCCCAATAGAACTCGTATTCTTCTTGAACACAACTAATGGAATAGAATTCGAACAGAAAATATCTGATATACTTGAACACGTTTATGCTTATGTAAATGAATTCGGGCTACAGATATACGAAGGACTTCCTGCTGCTAATAAGTAATATCCCTCATTGCTCATATTAGCAAACAATATAGAATACCCTGATAAGGATATTATGCGACACCCTAACAAGAAGGTAAACAACAACCCTTGTTAGGGTGTTATAGCAAAATATTCCCTAACACATAGTTGTCTAATAGATTCTAATGATGTTTAGGTTAGAATATACTAGATAATACCCCCATTAATATTCAGCCGAATAAATATCTTTTATATATTACAAAAATATGGCAATGAAAGGTGTAATTGCTTATGATATCTAATTATTAACCGACAGATATCTGAAACGAACGTGACAGATATCTGAAACGAGTGCGACAGATATCTGAAAACGAATGCGACAGATATCTGAAAACAAAAAGGGCTACATTTAACAATCTTTCTTGAGTATTTAAAACGTTCTATTTAATAGCTAAGAAACCAATAATCGTAGCTTATAATTGTCCACCTTTTCTCTGCTGTGCACCATAAGCAATAAAGAAGTAACCGCCTAAAAACTGAAGATTCTCAAAATAATCTTCACACTAAAAATACCAATGAACAATGCTATCAATTTGCTAGAACTCAGCATAATCAGGAAGAGATGTAACAAGAAACGCTACCAAACTCTATCTGTAAAAACAATATAAACTAAGCAGCTTATATCAACAACAAAGGCAACGAAACATTTGCTTCGTTGCCTCTTGCTTATTTTTATATTACTTTAGCTTTATTCTTACCAAACAATAGTATATTCATCTTTATTATTATTATATGTACGTATAAACGATGTTGGAAGCCCTTGCTATTCAATGCCCAGCTGAAAGTTGTTTTATTATTCTCTAAATCTATACTAAATATAGGCAAATGCTTGGTAGGTTTTCCTAACATTCCAGCATAGTAAATAAACGTTAAGTCTTCGTAATCTAAACCTAATCCGTCGGCAAAGTCCATAATGCAACCTTTGTTTTCGATTGGCGAAGTTACTTTGTCAGAAGTGTAGTATATCTTACAATGAGCAGTTTCTTTACCTTCTTTTTGCGATACTTCTGAAGTCTCTATAGCGTTGCCATTCTTATAGGTAATGGAACTTGTTGTCTTATATCCACCAACTGTTTCAACTATCTTAGTAAGCTGTCTATCCTTGTTGTATTCAAAGTCTATTTTTGCTGTATAAATATTGTTGCTTGTGTTATACTCTATAGCATCGCAATATCTCACATATCCATACTTATTTAAGAATAGATTATATACCACTTTGTTATCTTTATCTTCTACCGACATCACCACATTAGGCTCTTCTGTAGCACCCTAAGTTTTTTTGTTCTTGTATTCAAAGGTAATATATTCTTTCTCTTTCTGATTATAGATGAAAACAACTCTGGTCTTTAGAATTCTTGTCAATAGTATAGTCTCCAATAGATTTAGGAAGACCATTAACAAAAACATTCTCTGGATCAACAACAACTTTTCCCTGTTCTACCTCTTCGTTTGGGTCATCGTTCTTTTCACTACACGCAGTAAATACCATCGATGTAGTTAAGACAAGCGCCAATACCCACATAGAATTAAAAATTTTTCTTCATATCTTTCAGTTTGTTTGTTATTTGTATCTTATGTTATAATCAATATTTAAATTGCGCTTTAGTTATTCTAAAAATAAAGATTTAGATATAAAAGCAATAGAACTGTAGTATCTATATTTGCGCATTTAAACTAATCTATTATTTTTATTCCTTGTCTCTTTACCAAACAATGTTTGAGTCTTCTCTGTCGTCATCATCTTTAGCAACAACCTTAATGGGAAATCCATTCGCATCGAAGTACCACTCAAAACTGGTCATATTGTTATCTTTTATCTATGTTGTATATTGGCAGATGCTTGGTTGCCTTTCCTAACATTCCAGCAAAATATACATTCTGGAAGTCCTCCAAATCTACACCTAATCCTCCATCGAAAGCCATTATGCAACCTTTGTTTGCTATAGGCGAAGTTACTTTATTCGAAGTATAGTAAATTTTGTAATGGTCTTTTTCTTTACCTTCTTTCTCTGATCTGGTTATTGATTCTACAGCGTCTCCATCTTTGTATATAATGGTATACAAAGTTTTAAATCCATCTTTAGATTGTATGGCTTTTAGCAAGTTGTCCGTCAGAATTGTATTCAAAGTTCCATGTAGCCTTCTTATAGGTCTTGTTCTTTTCGTACTCAATTTCGTCGCAGTATGTCACAAATCCATCTTTTATTCAGAAACAAGTTGTACACAGTCTTTTTCATTTTCTTCGCGCATAGTCATCACAACGTTAGGCTCATCTGTAGAACCTAAAACATTGGTTTTGTATTCAAATGTAACAGTTTCTTTCTCTTCTTTGTTGTATAATGAAGACAATCGACCTTTGGAATCGCAAGTTAATATATAGCCGTCTATAGCTTTTTGGCATTCCATTAATAAAAACTTTTTGCAGGATTTACCTCTACTGTTCCTTTTTTTCTTTCTTCGCTTCTGTTCGGATCATCTTCGTTTTTTTGCTACACGACGTAAATACTGTAGTAGCACTTAAGGCTATCGCCAAGAGCCACACAAAAATTCAATAATTTTTCTCATTGTTTCTATATATTTAATTGTTATTAATTAGCACGTTTATATACTATATCACTACCACGTTGGTTTAGTGTTTGCTTTGTTTTATCTATATCGAAAGTGTCAGTGAGTTCTGTCTTCTCTCCATCTAAAACACTTGTTCCGTGAATAGCAACGGTGCTGTCATTCACTTTCTTCCAATGGTCGTACGGCAAAGTTGGCATATTAATAGACGAAGCCACACCGTTTACTTTTAGTTCAATGCCAATCTTAACAGCAGAGTCGTTAGGAGCATCAGTAGTCCATCTTCCTATTATGTTAATGGTATCAACATTTGCAGTGTTGCTTTTTTTAGATAAACCTGCACAGCCAACAAATAACATTGAACTAACAAACAACATAGATATTATACAAAAAGGTAATATTCTTAATTTCATATCGTAATATTTAAGTCATTTTGTCGGCAAAGATATATATAAATGGTTACATTAAAGCGAGAGTACTTCATAAAAAAAGCTAAACAATAATTTAAATTCTTTTTATATTTGTATTCTGACACGTAATACATAAAAAAATATAGTACAATAGTTTAAAAAAATATCGTTTTATTTGTCTATCTTTTGCACACAATAAAAAGGCTATCATTCACATACATATCATTAAAACTATGAAGGAATTAGAACTTAAATATGGTTGTAACCCCAACCAAAAAGCCCTCTCGTATATTTGTAACCGAAGGTGAATTACCTATTGAAGTTTTAAATGGTCGTCCGTGATACATAAACTTCCTTGATGCTCTCAACAGTTGGCAATTGGTAAAAGAACTGAAAGATGCTACAGGTATGCCTGCCGCTGCATCTTTTAAACATGTTAGTCCAGCAGGAGCTGCCATTGGGTTACCATTGAGCGATACACTAAAAAAGATTTACTTTGTAGACGATGTGGAGTTCGAGCTTACGCCGCTTGCTTCTGCATACGCACGTGCACGAGGTGCCGACCGTATGTGTTCGTATGGCGATTTTTGTGCGCTAAGCGACACTTGCGATGAAGCTACAGCACGACTGATTAATCGTGAAGTAAGCGATGGCGTTATTGCTCCCGACTATACGCCAGAGGCTCTCGCAATACTAAAAAAGAAGCGTAAAGGCAACTATAATGTAATAAAGATAGACCCTATCTATAAACCAACTCCCATAGAACGTAAGCAAGTGTTTGGCATTACTTTCGAACAAGGTAGAAATGAGATTCGACTCGACGATCCTAAACTCTTCGAAAATATTCCTACTACAAATAAGATATTCCCAGAAGAGGCTCGTCGGAACCTTGTTATAGCGCTTATTACGCTAAAATATACACAAAGCAATTCGGTATGTTACGTTAAAGACGGACAAGCCATAGGTATAGGAGCAGGACAACAAAGTCGTATTCATTGTACACGTTTGGCTGGCAGTAAAGCCGATGAATGGTGGCTGCGCCAGTGCCCTAAGGTAATGAATCTTCCTTTTAAAGACGGAATACGCCGTGCCGACCGCGATAACTCTATCAATATTTATATATCTGATGAGTACGAAGACCTTTTACAAGAAGGAACATGGCAGTTATTTTTCACTGAGAAGCCAGAACCATTAACCTTAGCCGAACGTAAAGTATGGATTGCACAGAACAAGCAAGTGGCTTTAGGTTCAGATGCATTCTTCCCCTTTGGCGACAATATAGAACGTGCACACAAGAGTGGTGTTGAATACATTGCTCAAGCTGGAGGCAGCATACGAGACGACCATGTTATAGAAACATGTAATAAGTATGGCATAGCAATGGCATTTACAGGTGTACGTTTGTTCCATCATTAATAAAATATAAGCTAGATTGACTAAGTATACAAAGTATGAGCGATATAGACGAGATTATAGAAAACGGAATGGTTTTCAGAGGAGCGCCTAAAGCCAAAGCCGATGATGGCAAAATAAAAACTAAAGCAAAGAAAAAGAAATACATAACAGGAGCTCATGGTTCTGGAAGTGCAAAGCAGAAAGCAAAGTATAGACAACAAAGGGCTAACAGACATAAGTAAGTATTACAAATAACTGTATAAAATGCCTTAATATACGACTATAGCGCCTTGAGTTATGTCATATTTTATTAGATTAAACGTAATTAACAGAAATAGTTTGATGATATAAAGGATTATGGTTTATCTTTGCACCCATTATTTTTAAAGCAATAAAGATATGAAGAAAGTATTCATTTTAATGGCAGTTTGCGCCACAATGGTTGCTTGCCAGCAGAAGGGAAAACAAAATGCTAATGCAAAAGCAGGAGATACAACAAAGGTAGAGGCTACTGACTCTATGCGTTATGCGGGCGAAGTGCCTGCAGCCGATGGACCAGGTATCCGCTACGAGATTGCATTGGCAAATGACAGCACAAACGGTTTTAGCTTAAAAGAAACCTATTTAAAGGCTGAAAATGGTAAAGATAAGGTGCTCAACTATACAGGTAAAGCAGAAAAGATAGAGAAAGACGTTAAAGGCGAAAAGAAAGTAGGCTACAAATTTACTACTGGTAAAGATGATGCTCTCTACTTCTTGCAAGCAAACGACTCTACGCTTCGTATGGTGAACGACCAGTTGGAAGAAGCCGCAACAAAAGATCTTAATTATGACTTAAAGTTGGTTAAGTAAAGTGGTTTAATACGGATATGAAATTTATAAATAGGAGATAATGACCGCAAGGCACATTGTCTCCTATTTTTGTTTATATATACTACACGTACAACGAACGTATAGTAGAAAGAGGGTGGGAGAATTATAAGCTGTGCCTACTGTCTGCACACTACTTAAATGGAATGCCACTAACGTTTATAAAAGTCTGTAAAATGTAGGCACTCTTTTTTTAGATATCTGTAACGTTCGTCTCAGATATCTGTCGCGTTCGTTTCAGATATCTGTAACGTTCGTTTTAGATATCTATCATTTTCAGCTTAGATAACATAATAAAACACAACCTTTGTTATCTCACACTCTAATACTCGAAATATGTTTCTTCGGCTGCATAATATAAAATCTTTTATTCTGCGTTGTTCTAATTTGCGTGTTATTATAATAGCCCAATAAACAATATTCTTTTCGGTGCTATATTGCATAAAAAGAACAATTCATAACAACTATATTCTTGCTTAGAATATCTCCATCTCTTTTCCATTGAAACATAAAAAAAGCCAGCCAAAAGCTACCGAGAACACAAAGAAAAAGCATTACATTTGTGAGCAATTAAAAATAAAAAGAAGAGAATGAAACAGCAAATTGTTTTTACACATAAATTCGAGCAAAGTCTTTCAGATTCTATAGCAAAATGTAACCCCGATAAGATATTTGTTCTTGCCGACGACACTACAATTAGAATGTGCTATAACAGAATAAAGCACTTCGAATGTCTTAAAAAGGCACAACCCATAACTATTCCAAGTGCAGATGTAAACAAAAACCTAACTTCGTTATCTTGTGTATGGACGGTTTTGCAAGCAGCAAAGGCCACCAGATATTCAATGCTTATAAATCTTGGTGGTGGAATGGTAACCGATATTGGGGGATTTGCCGCAGCTACATTCAAGCGTGGCATTAATTTCGTGAATGTACCAACTACGTTGTTGGCTATGGTAGATGCTAGTGTAGGTGGCAAAACTGGTATAAACTTTGGTGGATTGAAAAACGAAATAGGAGCATTTGCTTTCCCTCAAACTGTTATAATAGACACACAATGGTTAGAAACCCTGGACCATGAGAATTTATTAAGTGGATATGCTGAAATGCTAAAACATGGTTTGATTACTGAAAGAAAATTGCTACCAACACTACTAAACTTTGATACTGCTACGTTTAATCTGCACCAACTATCAGATATGCTAAAGGTAAGTGTAGCTATAAAAGAGCAAATAGTGGAGCAAGACCCCCACGAACAAGGAATAAGAAAAGCATTGAACTTTGGTCACACATTTGGACATGCTTTTGAAGAGTGGGCTATGACACGGCACCCCATTTTGCACGGTTATGCTGTGGCATACGGAATGGTTTGCGAACTTTATCTGTCGGCAATAAAGCAAGGATTTCCTCAAACTATTATGCGGCAGACGGTTAATTTCATACGCAACAACTATGGTACACTGCCCATTACTTGCGACGATTACGATGCGCTCATTAGTTTAATGATACACGATAAAAAGAATGCAGGAAACAACATAAACTTCAGTCTATTGCACGACTTAGGCTCTGTAGTAATAAACAGAACTGCAACCGAAGAGGAAATAAAAGATGCCTTAGATTTTCTGCGCGAAGGTGTATAGCAAAAACAAAACATTGATGGACGTTGCACTATAGTGAAATAGCTTTTGGATAAATATATAGAAACAGAAAGCATTTTCGTTGCTAACGAATATGTTTAATGGTGCAATAACGATACAATACAACGTTATGTGTTTCTACATTAAGCATTTGGCAGTTTATGTGTTTATGTCAAACCCCAATAGCGTATAGCTTAGTTTCATTACTCTTTAAAACAAAAGAACCCCATTAAACAGCATAGTTCAATGAGGCTCTTTTATAGTTTGGTGTAGTTTATTTGTAAATCTCAGCTAACTTTTTCTGTAACTCTTCGCCACGTAAGTCGCTTGCTACAATCTTGCCTTGTGGGTCTAACAAGATGTTTGAAGGAATAGAACGAATGCCATAAACCTTTCCAGCTTCACATTGCCAGCCCTTTAGGTCCGACATTTGTGGCCATTCCATACCAAGTTTCTTTACCATTGCTGTCCACGCATCTTTCTTTTGATCGAAGCTAACGCCAACAATTTCTAAACCTTTTGAATGATATTTATTGTAAGCTTCAACCACGTTTGGCATTTCTGCGCGGCAAGGACCGCACCAACTTGCCCAGAAATCAACAAACACATAGTTGCCTTTTACCTGCAAACTGACTTAACTTAATTTCCTTGTCGTTCATATCTTTCATAACCAAATCGGTGTACATAAGTCCCGGGCGACGAAGTTCTAACGATGCGAGATATGCTTTTGCTTCTTTTAACGACTCTTCTTTGTAATAGCCACTTGTTGGTGCTAAAGCTTCCTTTAGTTGGTCGTAAGTGAAACCTGAATATGCGTCAGCAATATATTTCGCAGGATATTTAGTGTCTTTAAATTTCTTTATAATCTCTAATGTAAGTGCAGTATGCGCTTCAGATAGCGAGTCGCCCTTAGCCATAATGCGTTCAATCTGCTGTTTGTCGGCATCGGTTATGGTTTTTGGGTCTTTCCCGCGGAATGTAGCATATTCCTTATTTAACGCAGTAAACTCTGCATAGAGCTTATTCATCTTCTCTTCGTAAGGTTTGAAATCTTGCGCTTGTGCAAATCCTGTAAGTGTCTGTGCAGCCAAAAGCGCTGCTAAAAACATTTTCTTCATATAGTCTTTTTTGTTTTATGGTTTGTTAATAACACTCCAAATAAACTAAAGTGTGTACAATTAGAGTGCAAAAATAAAGAAATGTATTGATAAAACTACTATTCTTTAAGACTTTTTTTGTACCTTTGCCACACTTTTAATGATAGGGGTACTTGCTCAACCCCCTTTAACAAAAACAAGACAATGATAAAACAAAAACAACAAGTGAGTGTGCTGTTTATGCTTTTTCAGCATCCTCTTCTGTGTTTGCTTGATAGCAGCAAACGTTCTCGAAACAAAGCAAATATCAGTATTAGGTATCTCATTGACGGGTGGGCTCATCGTATTCCCTATCTCTTACATTATAAACGATTGTGTTTGTGAAGTGTGGGGATTTAAAAAAGCACGTCTGTTGATATGGACGGGCTTTGCAATGAACTTCTTCTTTGTGGCAATGGGTGCACTGTGCGACTGGATACCGGGTGCTCCTTATTGGACTAATGAAGCAGGATTCCATGCTGTCTTTGGTCTTGCTCCACGTGTAGCAGCAGCTTCTTTCGTAGCTTTCATTGTGGGTTCATTTGCTAATGCCTACGTAATGAGTAAGATGAAGCTACGTGATGGTGGACGACATTTCTCGTGGCGTGCCATCTTGAGTACCATTGCAGGAGAAAGTCTCGATTCTCTAATTTTCTTTCCACTGGCATTAGGCGGTGTTGTTCCTACTCCCGAATTGCCGAAACTAATGCTTTGGCAGGTAGTGTTAAAGACACTTTACGAGGTGATTGCTCTACCTCTTACCATTCGTGTGGTGAAGAAGCTAAAGCAACATGAAGGCGAAGACGTTTATGATGAAGGTGTAAACTACAGCATTTGGAGAATATTCTCTTTGAGTTAGGTCTAATCTAATGTAAGTGTTAAGAATAGGAGATAGGCGTTTATAATGAGTCTATCTCCTATTTTTGTTTATACCTACGATACTAATTGTAAAGTGGCTTTCTGTCTTTTGTATTACCTGCTTTTTTATAAATATATGAAAGAAATTCCTGATTGTAGTCTATCCGAATACTGCCATCAGCATTAAAGCGAATAGAGAAAAGTCTCTTCGCGTATAATATATCGTGATGGTGTTTGCTGTTTTCTAACAATATATTACCTTTGCACATAGAACAAAAATAAACAAAACTATTATGGAACGAAACGAAGAGGGCTTGCAGTCGTTAGGTTCTGCAACCAAATATAGAATGGATTATGCACCAGAAGTGTTGGAAACGTTTGAAAATAAGCATCAGGATAACGACTACTGGGTGCGCTTTAACTGTCCGGAATTTACGAGTTTGTGTCCTATTACGGGACAACCAGACTTTGCAGAAATTCGTATATCATACGTCCCCGATGTACGTATGGTAGAAAGCAAGAGCCTGAAACTCTATTTGTTTAGCTTTCGCAATCATGGCGATTTCCACGAAGATTGCGTTAACATTATAATGAAAGACCTTATAAAACTAATGCAACCTAAGTATATAGAAGTAACAGGAATCTTCACTCCTCGTGGCGGTATTAGTATTTATCCGTATGCAAACTATGGAAAACCCAACACTAAATATGAAGAATTGGCTGCAGTTCGTTTTGCTAATCACCAATAACATAGAAGTGGAAGGAAAAAGAATAGAAAAATCCCCGAGTGCTCACGCATTCGGGGATTCTTTATTACTAACAATTATTTCTCATTATATTATGAATAAACTATTATCATCACTATTCATTCATTCTATTTAGGGAAGCTTCTATTTCGAAGCATTAAAGTGATTGTAGAAATCGTATTATGAGATGGAATTAACCAACTTCAATTTGTCTTGCTACTTTCTGAACTGTCTTGTTTAGTTTTGGCAGTGTAATGTTCAACACACCATCACTCATTCTTGCACCAACCTCGTCTTTGTTTACATCGTCTGGCAAAATAAGTGTTTGTTCATATTTGCTGTATGCAAACCTCTGCGTAAGTAGTGTGCTTTTCTCATCTTTCACTTCGTTCTTCTTCTCCATCTTAATAACTAAGTCGCCATCGTTATTAATACTAATGTCAAAGTCTTCCTTTCTTAAGCCTGGTGCAGCCAACTCTACAATGTATTCGTTTTCGTTCTCTAATACGTTGATAGCTGGTGCTGTTGCATTTGTTTTGGGCATATTGTTGTTATAAAAGAAGTCGTTAAATACTTCTGGTAACCATGAATTCTTATACATCATAATTTTATCTCCTATTTTGTTGTTTATTTTTTTATGTTTATACCTCGTATAATACAATACTCGTACCAATACAAAGAGAGTGTCATACTGTCGCTATCGTCTGACAATATGTCCGTGCAAGGTAGAGTAGTGTTTCTTACCATTTCGTCTAAACAGTTTCTTATCACTAAAATAAGTGCATTCTTATTCCTATTTAATCTGAAGTTAAGAGTGTCTCAGCAGGAAAATAATACACGACTATAAATATCGTATTTTTTTATGACGTCTAAAACGCAACTGACAGATATCTGAAACGAACGTTACAGATATCTGAGACGCAACTCACAGATATCTGAAAGAAAAGTAACAATATAGTACAGACTTTTATGCGTATTAGCGGTGTTCTATTTAGTTAGTGTAGATACTGTATTTGCTGTTTAAAATAGCCTCACTTATTTTGTATAGAGGCAAGAAACTGAAAGGTAGTAGGGGAAGTAATAGTATAAATACAAAAGCAGCCCCTCAAACTTGCGTCTGAGAGGCTGTAATTATATAATTATGAAAAGTTATGTTTACTACAAGTCTATTAATCAGCGTATGGAGTTGTCTTCCATAAACGAACAGGAGCCTTCATAATGAGATTTTCAACAAATCGTGGGTCAGTTACATAAGGCTTCTTTTCATTCTGATTTAATGGCGTACGTGTGTAAAGATAACAGTTGAAGAATCCACTTATATCATCGGCAACAACTGAATATCTAAATGTTACAGACAACTTTGGTGCTTGGTGGGCATTATCTTGCATTGCACCACCACTAGGAGATTGAGTTGCATAACGTCCACCAATTGGTGCGTCATCTGGTGTCCAATATTGTGCACACTTACCAACAGTGTTAGTATTAAAGTACCACCATGTTTGTCCTTCTGGTGAGTTAGCAGGTTTTGAAGGGTCTTTAGTTGTTGCAACATCATATATACCTGTATAAGGAACAATACGTTCTACATCATTTGGATATGTACCAGGAATTGGTGCTGCCCAGAAGTCTTCATTTGCTATATCGTCCATATCAAGTACAAAGCGCGGACCAAGATAACGCTGTTTAAGAATAGCATTACCATTCTTGTCTTCCCAGCGCATAACATACCGATAGTCATTCTTGTCAATCCATGGTGCTGATTCGAAAGCACCAGAACTTGCTCTTGTTAAAGGATTCTTAGCATAACCTTGGTAAGCTTGTCCTTCAACAGTGCTGCTTATATAGTCTGGTTGCTTTGACAAACCAATCATATAAGCTATTAGATTTCCTTGGCTATCTCTTACACCCTTAGAGTAAGATTGGAATACAAGTTTCGTTTCATTCCAACCTGGTAGTCTTGCTGGTGATACTATACCCATAGAGCAGTTATATGTAGCTCCGTTATTACGGAATCCAGAGAACCCGTAGAATTGTGGAAGAATACTACGCCAATATTCATGGTGTGCAAACATATAACCAGCAGGAACCTTTGCAGAGTTATTAACGTTACTCTCTATCTCGCTGTATGAATATGTCTCTGTATGTGCAGCGTCTTGGGTAGCGGCATTTGACAGTTCTGCCTCTGTGCCAAAGTTGCTATGCTTAGCAATATAGCTCAATGGAGGGAAGTTGTATATAACACTACCCTTAGCAGGATAGTTCCTACCAGACACATAGTCAGCACGTGTACCATAAGCAGGTATCATATTGATAGATGTTGGTACAACCTTGTCTCCTGCACTTGTCTCTGTAGGTATTGCCATCAACATAAACTGTGTCTTAGATATCTGTTTTGTCTCAACAGGACTACCAACTCCTTCTTGTTTATTGTATATCTTCACAGTCTGCTGCTTAGGAGCCATCCATACATATACATAACCTGTAGCAGAACTACCATTTGCAAGTGTTACGAAGTCATTAAACTTATAATCGTAATAGCTAAGGTCATTTGTGCATACTGAACTTATTTGTTGAAGCCAAGCTTGCTATCTTAGCATCAGTAGTAGCACGCTGAGTGAAATTAAATGCCTTGAAGACCTTTTTATAATCATTTGATGTCGCATCATTGAGGACGCCATCTTGTGTATCTGCAAGGTCTGAAGTTGCTACATTATCAAATGCGCTTAGGTCGAACTGACCAACAAGAATGTTACTTGTGATGATACGAACACCATCATACTTAAAGCCGAAACCAGTCTTGTTAGTAACCTTCAGGCGTACGATAGAACCAAACTGCTTGAAACGAACAGGATCCTTTGTTTTAATAGTTTTATTTGCTTGGTTAGTTTCCAACTTACGCCAACCAAAGATATAAGGAATTTCTGCACCAAAGGTAGTTTTGCTTCCACTTGTTGTAGGTGTATAATCTCCAACGAAGCCATCGAACTTAACGTTACTGTTAGTGTTGTCCAACTCTCCACCTAAGATACCACACACATACCATGTACCTTGACTAAGGTTTGTACCGCTTTTCATCTCGAAAGTCTCACTTGGTTCCAATGTCAACTTACCACCCTGTGTGTAAGTCCACTTAGTCATCACCTTTGTTACAGGCTGGCTTGCGTTGTCACTTTTGAATATAAGTACAACAGGAACCTTTGTACCTGTAGCAAGCTCGTGCGCACTTGCTCCAACACCATCGTAAAGACCTTTAGCGGTTGGGAAACCATCATCGTCCTTTACTTCATAACCAATAATACGGTTCTTAGGTGCATTTGCAGGTGTGTTACCTTGCATATCACCTTCCATTGACATTGAAACCTTTATACCTGGTTCCTCATTTTCCGTAGTATTTGTATTTATAACATCACTATCTGTACACCCTGTGAAAAGCAATGTACATAATGCTATACAAGAATAAAGAAGTTTCTTCATTTGTTTATTTTGTTTTTAGTTTATATATGTATATGGGGTATTCTTTATAGGTCTCTGTCCTATAAAACGAGAAATAGTTTCTTGTTACTTAGAAAGCTGTTGGGTTTTCTTCTTCTGGATCTTTCGCATCTTCACCTGAATCTATTGTACCTTTTAGTGCACTCTGGGCATGAAATCCCCTTCCATAAATTCATCTGTATAGATGTCTAACACATCAGATACAGGTTGTACATAACTTTTTGTTCATTGTCCCTTCTGTTTAATTTCTATGTTTTCTCTTGAAATTTACTTTTTGAGTTTATTTTATACAGTGTTAATCTATTACAGTGACAAATAGAATGATTTACTAAATACTTTCTACGAGATAAGTCTATCGTTTTATAAATCAGTGTAATATTGTCCCTAAACACGGTGCAAAGGTAATGAAAAACTATGAATAAAACAAAAATAAAACTTAATATATTAATATTAATTAATTATTTAAGCTGTTTATTTGTTGCTTTATTCGCTATAAGCATTGATTTTATACGAATTCTCTTTAATTATTAGCGATTTACTATATATTGGAGTAGGTGTAGAAAGGGTGAAGATATTTTGAGAAAGAAGATGATTATACAGATATTATTTTCTATATAATATAATATCGAGCAACATATTGTTGGTTAGGTGCTTATTATGATATTTAAAATCAAAAATAATGCAGAATAGGGGAGTTTGTATTACACAGCAGGATAAATATATTTCGCGTATTAGAATATGAGATACAAAGGTTGTGATTTGATGTGATATTTAAGTTGAAAAAGATAGACATCTAAAACGCTACTGACAGATATCTGAGACGAACGCGACAGACGTCTGAAACGAACGTTACAGACGTCTAAAAAAATAGTGCCTATATTTAACGGACTTTTATAAACATTAGCGGCATTCCATTTTGTTAGTGTGTAGCAAATAGGCGCAGCCTACAATTCTCCCACCTATATTTATAAATTCGGTTAAAGTCCACGGGCTTTATATATACGCTCTTTAGCATTGTTTATCTCTTGGAATTTCTTTTCGGCAGCCTCGCGAATGTCATCGCCTAAGGTGCTTACGCGGTCGGGGTGATGTTTTAGTGCCATTTTACGATACGCAGCTTTCACTTCGTCGTTGGTAGCATTCGGCGATATTCCCAATATTTTGTATGCTTCATCGAGTCCTATTTGTTGATTGGAAGAGGCTTCCATATTCAGCATTGAGTCTACATCTTGTGCAGAAAGTCCAAGATAGGTTGCAACTTCTTTCAGGGCATACACCTCTTCCGGACTTACGTTACCATCAACTTTAGCTATTATAATAAGATAGTCGAGCAGTTGTGCGCTGTCCAATGTTCATGTGGAATGATATTTCCACACAACTTTTGCGTATAGTTTCTTTGAATGTAGTGGCACCCTGTTGTTTTTGCATTTCGAATAGCTTTAGCAATATATCTTCGCCTTGCCGAACAGCCTGTTCGCCAAAGTTGTTGCGTAGAAAGTTTCTAACGCAATTCATTTCTGAATGCATTATTTTGCCATCAGCTTTTATAATATACGATGAGAGCACAAGCATTGAGAAGAGAAACGAATTACGGTCTTCTTCGAATGGACGTTGATTAAATTGCGTGTCCGAATAGTCGTTTCTAAATGTATTTCCGTTTCCGTTGAAACCATTTTCTCTTTCCGCAGTGCTTGTAGCCTCGCTTAGCAGGCTTCCTATGCAGTATCCTGCAATTGCACCTAAAACATTACCACCACTTAATATCCAGCCGAGTGCACTGCCTATCCATTTTCCTAATGCCATAACCTTTTGTTCTATTTATTTGCTACAGTGTGAATGCTAAAAAGCGTGCCAAATAGTTAAAAGCCTATTGTGTTTTTAAATTCTATGTACTTTTTGAATAGCCACAGATGACTATCGTAAATAACGTTTGTAAGTACCGATAGCAGATATAAGCCAACAAAAACCGATAGGATAAATATGAAGCTACCTACAAAGAATATCCACAAATCGCCGTCTTTGTATTTTTCTTGGAATGCTTTTAGTTTCGACGACGATTTTGCAATGTATTCCGATGTAGCCGCTGCTGTTGTTGCTGCCAATGCCGATGCGTGTAGCGACTGGCTACTTATTTTTGCTTTGGCAGCCTGAAGCATATCGGCTGTTGCCATCTTTAGAAATTTAGCTTTTGCTGTTGGCTGTGTTTCTGTTGTTTTAGCGTCTATTTTTCTAGCATCAGTTATGGGAATCACAGCTCTTGCTTGTGTTCTGAAGGGTTTACCATTACCCAATTGGCAGTTTAGCACACTACCGCAATAGGGGCATCGCACTTTTTGTAAGCCTTGGCGTTCTGTGCTTGCTTTGAAGACATCGCCACATTTGTTACACCTAATCTTATATTCCATAATGGCGCAAAAATTATAAAAATCTTTTATTTGAGAAAAGAAGAAGCTATAAGGTTGCTATTTTGTATATTATTTTTAAATCAATCTGTGATAATATAGATATTGATAATTGACTATTGATATACAAAATAGACAGTATATTTCTTTTTATTCTAACTAAAATAAGTATCTTTGCACCGTTAAATAAGTATTTATGGACTGGTTAATTAAATTATTTACTACTGACGATAGTGTAGCCCATATAGTGTTACTCTATTCTTTGGTTATTTCGTTAGGTGTTTATCTTGGGAAAATAAAGGTAGGCGGAATATCGCTTGGCGTTACTTTTTATTCTCTTTGTAGGTATCTTGGCAGGGCATATAGGCTTTACTGGACCAACGGGAACACTTAACTTTTTGCAAGACTTCGGTCTTATTCTGTTTGTGTTTATGATAGGTCTGCAAGTCGGACCAGGTTTCTTTGAGATCTTTGGAAAAGGAGGATTGAGACTGAATTTGTTGGCATGTTTAGCCATTTTGCTGAATGTGCTTGTTATGTTTTCTTGCTACTTTGCCTTTTTCGACACTACCGACCATAAGAATCTACCTATGATGGTGGGAACAATGTATGGTGCGGTAACAAACACTCCTGGGCTTGGTGCTGCAAAGGAAGCTTTGTACAGCGTGTTTCCTAATGGTATGAATTTCGATATTGCTTCGGGTTATGCTTGCGCCTATCCATTGGGTGTTATTGGTATTATTGGTGCAACATTAGCAATTCGCTTTTATATGTAAAGGTAGACATAGATAAGGAAAATGCACTCTTAACCGAAGCAGAAGGCGACAATCCTAATGCTAAACCCCACACTATGTATTTACGTGTAGAGAACTCGTATATAGGTGGACGAACTCTGCAAGAAATAACCGACTTCTTGAATCGTGATGTTGTTTGCACACGTTTAATGCACAATGGAGAGTTGTCGATACCATCTACAGACACTGTATTCCACGTTAATGATGAAATTCTGATTGTATGTGCTGAAGCAGATGCCGAAGCTGTTGCTGCATTTATTGGACCACAAATAGACGTGGACTGGCATGAAGAAGAACAACCACAACAAATGGTGAGCCGCCGTATTGTTGTAACCAACAGTGGTATGAATGGTAAGGTGCTTAGCAAGCTACACTTTCGCTCTGTATACGGTGTAAATGTAACACGCATTAGCCGTCAGGGTATGGACTTGTTTGCAAGCAATAACTATCGTTTTCAGGTGGGCGACAGAATTATGGTTGTAGGTTTTGAAGAAAATGTGCAGCGTGTGGCTGAGCTGATGGGAAACTCAGAAAGACGGTTGAATGCACCAAACATTGCCACGATATTCGTGGGTGTCGTAGTAGGTATTCTGTTTGGAAGTTTGCCTTTGGCAATTCCTGGAATGCCCGTTCCATTGAAGTTGGGTTTGGCTGGTGGTCCGCTTATTATAGCTATTTTGCTTGGAAGGTTTGGTCATCGTATGAAACTTGTAACCTATACTACTACGTCTGCAAATATGATGTTACGCGAAATTGGCTTAGCACTATTCTTAGCATCGGTGGGTATTAAAGCCGGAGCAGGGTTCTGGGACACAGTGGTTCAGGGCGATGGATTGAAATACGTTTACACGGGCTTCTTAATCACCATTATTCCTATTCTTATAGTAGGTACCATTGCTCGTCTGAAATATAAGCTCAACTATTTTACCGTAATGGGTGCAATAGCAGGTGCCTACACCGACCCACCAGCATTGGCATACGCTAACTCTGTTTGTAGCGTAGAAGCACCAGCCTTAGGCTACTCTACGGTTTATCCACTGAGTATGTTCCTCAGAATACTTGTAGCCCAACTTATAATACTTTTTCTGTTGTGGCGCTTAGCCTATTGCTTTTTGCAGTGCCAATAGCATTCAGCTTAAATAGTAGCTGTATTGCTGTGGGACGATAACAGAAAGCGTAAGGGAAAAATATAACAAAATTTAATTCGTTTATTTTTTTATAATTAATAATATAAGGTATGCCTTACAAACTTTTGCATACCTTTTCTTTTTATACCCTTTATAATATTCTTCGCTTTCGCATAAAAAAGTAGGAGAGTTTATAAGCACCACTACTGTTTACACATTAATAATATAGAACATCTAAATGTTTAGGAAAAACGGTTGGGTGTAGTTCTACTTCTGTTTTTAGATATCTGTTACGTTCATTACAGACATCTGTCACGTTCGTCTCAGATATCTGTCAGTAGCGTTTTAGACGTCATAGCAAATTGCAGCCTTTATAGACTTACATAATAGCACATAAAAGATATTTATTCAGATGCAGATAATGGAAGTATTTATTCTGTAATATTCTGACTTAAAATATTAATATAAACTACTGATTAATAGCGTGTTGTTAAAAATTAGTTGTATGAAACAGAAGTTCATTACAGCACACGCTTTTCCTAAAATATTCTCATCTCATTTCTCCTGTGTTCATTTGTTGTTTTCTTGTCAGCAATCTTTATTGCCTTTTTAACTTTACGTAGCTTGCCATGCCTTCATAATAAAGTTAATAAATCTGCAACCCCATAGTACAAAATCAGTCTATTCTCTAATATCCTATTGGGTGAGAAACCGTTTATAAATCATAACTTATATGCACTTGTGGCATACATTCATATATTTTTCTGCCATAGTCTCCTTAAGTTGGTACTTAGCCAATATTTGCAAAAAAATGGGCTATTATACCGCAATATAATATTTTTTATCTAATTTTGCACACTGTAATGCTCGTGCGCATTACATATTTTAGACAAGAACAAGAAGAAAGAATAAAGTATAAAAGATGGCAAAGAAAATTCAGTTTAGTCTCATTTATCGAGATATGTGGCAGAGTTCAGGTAAGTTTCAGCCACGCAAAGACCAGTTAGTGCGCATTGCCCCAGTATTTGTAGAAATGGGCTGTTTTGCTCGCGTAGAAACAAACGGAGGCGCATTCGAACAAGTTAATTTGCTTGCAGGCGAAAATCCAAACGAATCAGTCCGTGCATATACAAAGATATTACACGATGCTGGTATACAAACACACATGCTTGACCGTGGTTTGAACGCACTACGTATGTATCCAGTGCCCGATGATGTTCGTGCCATGATGTACCGTGTGAAGCATGCGCAAGGTGTAGACATTCCTCGTATCTTCGATGGTTTGAACGATATTCGTAACATCGCACCTTCTATAAAGTGGGCTAAAGAGGCAGGAATGATTCCACAAGCAGCACTCTGCATTACCACTTCGCCCGTACACACTTTAGAGTACTACTGCGAATTGGCAGATAAAGAGATTGAGGCAGGTGCCGAAGAACTCTGTTTGAAAGATATGGCAGGGTATCGGACAGCCAGCATTCCTTGGTAAACTTACCAAGATGATAAAAAGACAAACACCCAAATATTATTATAGAATATCACGGTCACTCTGGTCCGGGCTTGTCAATGGCATCAATGCTCGAAGTAGCAAAGAACGGTGCCGACATACTTGATGTAGCAATCGAACCGTTATCTTGGGGAATGGTGCATCCAGACGTAATTTCGGTGCAGAGTATGCTGAAGAACGCAGGTTTCGATGTTCCCGAAATAAATATGGACGCATATATGAAGGCGCGTGCTATGACACAAGAATTCATAGATGAATGGTTGGGCTACTTCATTAACCCTAAAAACAAGATAAGCAGTTCGCTATTGTTAGAATGTGGTTTGCCTGGTGGTATGATGGGTTCTATGATGGCAGACCTTGGCGGTATTCACACCACCATAAACAACCTTCGTAAGAAGAAGGGCGAACCAGAACTATCGTTAGACGACCTATTAGTGAAGCTCTTCGACGAAGTAGCATACGTTTGGCCTCGTGTGGGCTATCCTCCATTGGTAACACCGTTCTCTCAATACACTAAGAACATAGCCTTGATGAACCTTCTTACTATTGAGCAGGGAAAAGGTCGCTTTGCAATGATGGACGACTCTATGTGGGGAATGATACTTGGAAAGAGTGGTAAAGTTCCTGGTAAAATAGCCGACGAACTTGTAGAGTTAGCGAAACAAAAAGGTTATGAATTTACCGATGCCGACCCACATACTTTGCTACCAAACGCATTAGACAGCTTCCGCAAAGAAATGGACGAAAACGGTTGGGAGTACGGACAAGACGATGAAGAACTCTTTGAACTAGCTATGCACCCAGAACAGTATCGCAACTATAAGAGCGGTCAGGCTAAAAAGAATTTCTTAGCAGATTTGCAGAAGGCTAAGGACGCTAAGCTTGGTGCTAAAGTTAGCATAGAAGAGGCAACAGCATTTAAGCACGCAAAAGCAGATGCCATAGTAGCACCCGTTAAAGGACAAGTGTTCTGGGAATTTCAAGGTGATGGTGAAGCCGCTCCTGCAGTAGAGCCATTTATTGGTAAAGAATATAAAGAGGGCGAGAAGTTCTGCTACATTCTTGCTCCGTGGGGCGAATTTGTAGAAATACCTGCCGCATTGGGTGGTAAGTTGGTAGAAATAAATGCAAAACAAGGCTCTAAAATTAATAAGGGTGATGTGCTTGCATATATCCAGAGAAACGAAAAGTAAGTATCTCTTTGATATATAAATCGAATAACGATTCATTCACGACACACAAAGCTTATAGGCTTTCGACTGCAGTGAATGAATCGTTGTCGTTTTAGAATATATAAAAAATACATACAATGGACTATCAAGCCATCATTAATCAATATTATCCCGAAGAAAACAAACTCAAACACATTCTTCTGGTACACAGTCGTAGCGTTGCCAATAAAGCATTGGCAATAGTAGACCAGCATCCGGAACTACATATAAACCGCCAATTTGTGGAAGAAGCTGCTATGCTACACGACATAGGCATATTTAAATGCAATGCTCCAGGCATACAATGTTTCGGCAATGCACCTTATATACAACACGGACGAATAGGCGCCGAACTGCTACGAAACGAAGGCTATCCACAACATGCACGTGTTTGCGAACGCCATACAGGTGCAGGACTTACCAAAAAAGAGATAATAGAGCAAGAACTTCCATTACCACAACAAGACTTTCTGCCCGAAACCACTGAAGAGAAACTTATTTGTTATGCTGATAAGTTCTTTTCCAAAACTCATTTAGATATAGAGAAAACCTTCGAACAGGGCTGTAAAGAGTTTAGCAAAGTTTGGCTGCTGAAGGTGTAGAGAGATTTATAGTTTGGCACAATATGTTCGAGCCAACAACACGATAACTTTACTCCAACTATACAATAACTTTACTCTAACTATACGATAGCTTTACTCCTACAAAAAGTTAAAATAAAGAAATAGCCCCTATTTATTCTATTATTTGCGTAATTTTGTACGCAATTAGGTAATGAAAGCAAAGATACTCATATTCATTTTTACGTTTGTCATAGCATTCGCAATGTGCATCTTCTGTCGTATCTTCTCTTCTCTTACCTTTTTATTAATGCTGTTAGCGAAAGCAATGTAACAGGTGCTAAACGCCTAAAACCATTACAAAAAAAGTGCAGACACAGTGCAGACAACGATTGATACCACAAAAATGGACTCGTTGCAACTCGCCATTTATAAGCACAATAAAAGCTATAGACGATTCTATTCGTGTTGATAGTATAATGAAATCGAAATCGAATGGAATAGAAGCTCCTGTAACATATTCGGCAGACGATTCACTCGTTTACGATGCAAAGACACGTGTAGCGCATTTGTATGGCTCTGCAAAGATGAACTATCAGAATATGAAACTTAGCAGCGACAATGTTTCAATGAACTTAGATAGTAATCTTGTGCGAGCCAATGGAACTACTGACTCTACAGCAGAAGGTGGTATAAAAGGAAAGCCAGAGTTTACACTTAGTGGTCAAGAATATACTAGCGACTCAATGGCATTTAACATTAAGTCGAAGCGTGGAATGATAAAAGGAGTGTACACAGCTCAAGACGATGGCTTCTTAACTGGCGAGCGAGCTAAACGCGACTCTTCTGGCGTTGTTTATATTCAGCACGGTCGCTATACAACATGCGATAAGCCGCACCCAGATTTCTACATAGCGCTTTCGCGTGCAAAGGTTCGTCCTGGTAAAGACGTTGTTTTCGGACCAGCCTATCTTGTGGTTGCCGATGTTCCGTTACCTTTAGCAATACCTCACGGCTTTTTCCATTCTCCAAGAAGTATTCTAGTGGTTTCATTATGCCAAGCTATGGCGAGGAGAACGACCGTGGTTTCTACCTTCGTGATGGTGGATATTATTTTGCCATCAGCGATAAATGGGATTTGAAACTCTTAGGCGAAATATACACACGTGGCTCGTGGGGCGTGAGTGCTGCAAGCAATTACCGTAAACGCTATAAATATTCAGGGTCTTTCCTCTTTAGTTATCAGAATACTAAAACTGGCGATAAAGGATTGCCTGACTATATTTCTGAACGAAGTTTTAAGTTGCAATGGAACCATCAGCAAGACCCAAAAGCAAACCCAAACAGTACATTGTCTGCCAGCGTGAACTTTGCATCGTCAAGTTACGAACGCAACAACCTGAACAGTATGTATAATCCGCAGACGTTGAGCCAGTCTACACGTACTTCATCTGTTAGCTGGTCGCGACAGTTCCCTAATATTGGACTTTCTATTAGTACTACTGTAAACCTATCGCAAAGTATGCGCGACTCTACCATTAATTTAACCTTACCCGACCTTAATATTAGTTTGAGTCGCCTCTATCCATTTAAACGCAAGAAAGCGATGGGCAAGGAGCGTTGGTATGAGAAAATAGCAATGAGCTATACTGGTCAGTTATCTAACTCCATTGCTGGTAAGGAAGACCGTATTCTGAGAGCTAACTTTGCCAAAGAATGGAAGCATGGCTTTCAGCACAATATCCCTATACAAGCTAATTTTACATTGTTCAACTATATCAATCTTAATCCTTCGTTCAATTTCACTGACCGTATGTATACTAATAAGATTATGCGCAGTTGGGATAATGTGCATTCACAAGAGAAACGCGATACTATAGCTGGTTTCTATAACATATATAACTGGTCGCTAAATCTTGCAGCCAGTACGAAGCTATATGGATTTTGGATTCCGAACAAAAAGATATTTGGTAATAAAATACAAGCAATACGCCACGTTATTACGCCACAAATAACATTATCGTATTCGCCTAACTTCGGGGCACCACGCTACGGATACTATGCCAGCTACCAATATACTGATGCAAGTGGTAATGTAAAGCTTGTTGACTATTCACCATTTCAAGAAGCAATGTATGGTGTGCCTGGAAAGACGAAGACTGAAATGATAACTTGGGACGTTAGTAATAACATAGAAATGAAAATCCGTAGCGATAAGGATTCCACTGGTTATAAGAAGCTTAGTATCATTGATGAGCTTGGAGCATCTATGTCGTATAACGCTGCAACCGATTGGCATAGATGGAGCGACCTTAGTGTGCGCCTTCGTTTGAAATGGTGGAAGAACTATACTTTCTCTATGAATGCTCAATTTGCCACATACGCTTACGAGTTAGATGCGAATGGCAAACCGTTTGTTGGCAATCATACCGAATGGGGATATGGTAGGTTACCACGTTTCCAAGGTATGTCGCAAAACTTCTCGTTTACGCTTACCCCAGATAAGATAAAGAAATGGTTTGGTGGTGGCAAAGCAAAGTCTGGCGATAAGCAGAAAGATGATGACGAAGGTCCAGATCCTAACATAGAGTCGAATATGGACGACACGATGGAGAAGGGTAAACATGCAGCGCAAAAGACAGGAGGGAGTATTGCCGAAACCGATGCTGACGGCTATATGCGCTTTAATATGCCATGGTCTTTAACATTTGGTTATGGTATAACAATGCGTGAAAACCAACAAGGTACGTTTAATAAAAAGCGAATGCGCTATCCTTATAAATTCTCGCAAACACTGAATGTTAGTGGGAATATACGCATTAGTGATGGCTGGAATATAAACTTCTCAAGCGGTTACGACTTTGACAACCACGCTATTAGTATGACTACGGCTAGTTTGTCGCGCGATTTGCATTGTTTCAATATGAGTGCTTCTATCGTGTTAGCGCCTTATACATCGTATAATTTCACTTTCCGTTGTAATGCATCAACACTTACCGATGCTCTTAAATACGACAAGCGTAGTGGAATTACACAGGCTGTTCAGTGGTATTAATGGAATAATGACAAAAGCTCTAATAGATAGATGCTTTTCTTACTTTTTATATAATAGGGCTAGCCTATAGTTTATAGGGTAAACTTATAATTGTTTATTGTTGCAAAATGTTCTTCTGTGCTCATCATATTCTGTAGCGGTGCCCAATAAGTTAGGCAATACTGCTATAGTTGTAATGGTTCAGTAGAATATAGACGAGGGAATTATAAGCTGCGACTACTGTTTATACAATAATCAAATTGAGTGTTTCTTATATCCATAAAAGTCAGTCTGTTACATTTACTCTTGTTTCAGATATCTGTAACGTTTGTCTCAGATGTCTGAGACGATCGTGACAGATATCTGAGACGATCGTTTTAGATATCATAGAAAAACTACAACCTTTATAAGTTAGTATCTACCATTTGTAGCGCTTTTGCACGTGCTATTTTACCAGTTTCGGTTATTGGTAGCCTATTTATGTGCTGATAGTGCGCAGGTTGCCAATATCGTGGCAATACTTTCATACAAACTTTACGTATCTCTTCTAAGTCATTAGCCTCTGTTAGTAGAACTATTTCCTCGCCAAACTTCTTATTCTTTCGTTTTGTTATTAGAAATGGAGTAACTATATAAGTATGCAATGCCTTTTCTACCTCTTCCATCTGTACTTTTATCCCACCCGTATTGATGGTATTATCTTTGCGTCCCAGTATGCGAAACTCTGTTCGTTTTCCATCGTCCGATTGTCGCAATTCTGCTATATCATTTGTTTCTAAGCGTTGTGCACAAACGGCAGGGGCATCTATTACCAGACAGCCATTGCTGTTTAACGACACCTTTACACTATCAAATGGCGTATACCAGTCGCTTCTTTCGTTTCCATTTAAACGGCGAAGAGCAATGTGCGAAAGTGTTTCTGTCATACCGTATGTGCTCCATACCGCATTCGGAAAGTTCTTTAGCTGTGCTGAAAGATTATCATCTATACTCCCGCCACCTATTATTAAATGACGAATACGCTTTAATCGCTCGCATTCCTTACTGTTTTGCAGTGTGTTGAACACTTGTAAAGGCACCATTGCAGCAAATGTAATGGGCGTATCGGGATTTGATAGCTGAGCAAGAGAAGCATCAGAAAGGGGGTGTCCAGATGGTTTCACATTCAACAGCTGCAATTTTCGCTCAATGCTACGCACCACAACCATCTTTCCAGCAATGTAATCGAGCGGCATACATAGTAAGGCTGTATCGTTAGGGTGTAAATTAAGAAAGTTGCAAGTGATGTGTGCAGAATTCAGCATACGTGTCTTTTCGACGCGCAACGGTTTTGGTAGTCCTGTAGAACCACTCGTATGGACCAGCAAAGTAGGGTCTTTGCTGTGCCATTCGCTAAGGAACTGTTCTAAAGTCATTGTTGTTTTCTTGTTAAAAAGAGCTGTTATCAGCCCTTTCTTACATATATATTTACAGTCTATTATACAGTTACTGCGTTATCCAAAGTTTATCGTCAATTACCTTTAAAGGCATTCTTACGTTGTCGGCAAATAATTGTCCAGTTCCTAAACCTTGCGCGTGGTGTATGTTTGTGCCATAAATGTGAGCTGTTAGTTGCGCAATAGCATTAAGCCCTACATTGCTTTCGAGAGCAGAAGTAATCCAAGAGCCAATGTGTCTTGCACGAGCAAGTTGTATCCATTCCTTCGTTCCAGCCATTCCGCCGTGCAAACTCGGTTTCAAAACAATGTATTGAGGGCGGATAGTGTCCAATAGCTCAATCTTCTTTTGCTTATCGTTAACACCAATCAGTTCTTCATCAAGCCCTATAGGTAAAGGCGTTTCAGCACAAAGCCGTGCCATTTCTGTCCATTGGTGTTGCTTAATGGGTTGTTCAATGGAATGAATGTCGTATTGTGCCAACGCTTCTATGCGTGAAAGAGCTTCTTTAGGTGTGAAACCGCCATTAGCATCTACTCTCAACTCAACATCATTACGGCTGAAAGAAGCACGAATGTGTTGTATCAGTTGCAATTCCTGCTCAAAATCAATTGCTCCTATTTTGAGCTTAACGCAATGGTAGCCTGCCTTTAGCTTTTCTTCCATACGATTAAACATTTCATTGAACGTCCCCATCCATACCAGACCATTGATCGGAATGCCGTCCTCGCCACGTCCGAAGGGCGTACCAAAGAAGTTTAAACTGCCTTTAGCATTAAATTGCGCCACTGCAGTTTCAATACCGAAGAGCATAGACGGGTAGGGGCGCATAGCTTCATAATTAATTATTCCCGTACGTTCGTACTCGTCGCAAAAACGCTCTTAGCTTACGTTCATATTCGTTTGGTGGCATTGCATCGCACGAAAGGTCAGGCAACGTAGCACATTCGCCCACTCCCACCACGTTAGGTTGCTCGTCGGAAGTAAGTTTTAAGTAAAAACTAAGACGTGTATTGTACACCCCACGCGATGTTTCTGCAGGCTGAAGAAAGTGTAACAGCTTGGAAGTAATCGTTATTTTGCGCATTCCACTTATGGAAATTGAGGATATTTGTCAAAGTCAGGCTTACGTTTCTCTAAGAAAGCACGTCCGCCTTCTTGTGCTTCGTCCATTGTGTAGTATAGCATTGTTGCATCGCCCGCAAGTTCTTGAATACCTGCCTGACCATCTAATTCTGCATTCAGTCCAGCTTTTATCATACGTAATGCCAATGGCGAACGTTCCATCATAGTTTCTGCCCACTCTACACACTCATCTTCGAGTTTACTGAAAGGAACAACCTTATTTACCAAACCCATACGCTCAGCCTCAACAGCAGTATATTGACGACATAAGAACCATATTTCACGAGCCTTCTTTTGTCCTACTATGCGTGCAAGGTAGGAAGCGCCGAAGCCAGCATCGAACGAGCCTACTTTCGGACCAGTCTGCCCAAAGACTGCATTCTCAGATGCAATACTTAGGTCGCACATAACGTGGAGCACGTGTCCGCCACCGATAGCGAAGCCATTTACCATTGCAATGACAGGCTTAGGCAAACGGCGAATTTGCATTTGTACGTCTAATACATTTAGTCTGGGAACTCCGTCGCCACCAACATAGCCTCCACGTCCTTTCACATGCATATCGCCACCTGCACAAAATGCTTTATCGCCTGCTCCCGTAAGCAACACTACACGAATATTTAAAGCCTCACGGCAATATGCAAATGCCTGCGACATTTCCCAAACCGTTAACGGCGTAAACGCATTTCTATAGCGTGGGCGGTTGATTGTTATCTTCGCAATGTGATTATATTCCTCAAAAAGAATTTCTTTAAAGTTGAAACCTTCAATGGTTTTCCATTCTCTGTTAGCCATATTATGATTGTTTTAATTTATTGTTCTTTTCTAATAGCTTGTAAAAAGTGTTCCACGCCTTGGCATCTTCTTCAGATTTGGTGAATATCTCCAATAATGCTGAATTGTCTCTGATGTTGAGGAACGATGATAAACCACTTTCCAATTCATCTGAATTAACTGCTGAAAGGTAGTTTATATTATGTGTTTGGCATATACCTTCAGCAGTAACGCTTGCACTCGACCCCATTATTGCATATCGGTGTGCTGATTTCTCCAATCCAGACAACTGTTGAAAGATGCTACCACCATTATTATTGAGCAACAAGATAGATAAATTCTCTCCCAGATTACTATTCCATAAAGCATTCTGGTCGTAAAAAAAGCTTAGATCTCCTATAACACAGAAGATTCGCTTATCTTTGTTTGCTGCTGCTATACCTACTGCTGTGGAGAGCGTACCCTCTATTCCGTTCACTCCACGATTTACGAATATGAAGTTAGACGAATAAAAATTGCCCAAGCGAACTGCCGAACTGTTTCCGTAAACGAATGTTTTGGCATAGTTATTCTGTTGCAACAGCGTGTGGAAACGCTTCACTGCTAACATTTGAGAATAAGTAGGAGTGTATGATTGCGCAACGGTTGCTGCGTTTTTAAGTGTCTGTTGCCAATCGTTATAAAAATTAGAAGTAGCAAAACTCTCTAAACTGTTTGCCAATATTCTAATGAATGTAGCGCTTTGGCATTGCACTACAGTGGTAAGGTTCATAAATGTGTCGCGAATATCGCCACGAGCATCTACTAATATAGAGTGTGTTGGTGTGCAACTTCGTAAGAATTGTTTGCAGCGTTTACTCACTATCGTGCCTCCTATATATATAATAAGGTCTGGACGTAATGCTTCTGTGTCTTTAACAATAGCGATAGCTGCATCAAAGAACTGTGGTGTGGTGTCAGAAACATTGGAAAGCTTGTCTTGTATTACAACTATTTGTTGGTGTAGTTTTGCTAATTCCACTTTCACCTCTGTCATATCCCACCACGATTCCTGTCCTATCACTATCAGTGGGCGCTGCGCTTGTTGCACCATTGATACTACATTATTTACGGCTGTATAATCGTTGCAGACAGATGTAGCAGAAATACATCGTTCTTTAGGCAGTGTTGCCACATTATAGTGAAACAATGGTTCGCTTATTGGTACGTTGATGTGTATTGGCGCAAATGCAAATCGTTTACACTCTATAAGTGCTTCATTCACCAAACGGTTACAATACCAATATTCTTCTTTTGTTTTTGGTTCGTTAAGATGAATGCTTTTACGCACAAACGGATCAAGCACATTAACCTGTGGCATAGTTTGTCCGTCCGATTGCCCTATCCATTGTTGTGGGCGATCGGCTGAAATAACTATTAATGGTAAGTTTTGATAGTATGCTTCTGCTACAGCTGGTGCGACATTCAGCAATGCCGACCCTGATGTTACGCAAACTACAACGGGCGAGTGAGTTGCCAGTGCAACGCCTAAAGCAAAGAATGCTGCCGAACGCTCATCGGTTATGGGATAGCATTTTATCTCTTTGCATTCACAAAGATTGTGTACAAGTGGCGAGTTTCTCGAACCAGGACAAACTACCGCCTGTGTTATGTTGTGCTGAACAAGCAACGCTGTTAGGATATTTACGTTCTTTTTATTGCTGAACATCTTTTATTGTATATTTCATCGAAGCAGTTGTTGCATTGCAGATAGTTTAGCTTCGGTTTCTTTCCATTCACTTTCTTCCGTGCTTTCTTTCAATATTCCTCCGCCAGCATATAGCTTACAAGTGTTTGTTTGCATTTGCATACAACGCAACGACACATAAAGGTGCGTGTTTCCATTTAAGTTTAGTGGTCCTGCGAAGCCACTATAATAAAGCCGTTCGTTAGATTCGTTAGCCATAATAAAGGACTTTGCTTCGTCTTTAGGCATTCCACAGACTGCTGGTGTGGGGTGAAGATTGTGTAAAAGTTGTCCTACTGTAGCATTAGGACGCAGTTTGAACGTAAATCGGTGCGCAGATGCACCAAGTTTGCAGCCTGTGTGGTATATGGTCCTTCCTCTTTTATTTCGTCAGCATAGCATTTCAGGCACCTCTTTATATAGAGAGACACGTATTGTTGCTCTGCTTTATTCTTTGCCGACCATTCTGTTCCATTCTCGTTGTATGGCATTGTGCCAGCCAAAGCCATTGTTCGCCACTCTATGCCATCTCCGTCAAGTAGTATTTCGGGAGTTGCCATAAGCCAAGTGCCTGATTGTGGCGTAGAAAAGAGAGCTACGAACTGACGTGGATACTCTTTGCAAGCTTGCCAAAAAACTTCTTCTGTTTTTAAATTGTGTGGAATTTGTTCTTGTACACAACGCGCAAGCACTATTTTTAGCAAATCTATTGTTTGTTAATTCTTTGTGAAAGGCAACGAAGTCTCTGTGATATTGCATACGGTAGACTTCGTTCTCGCTTGCATTTTGCTTCTCTTTTGGTTTAGATTGCACTTGCTTTATGGGCATTGTACGCACTTCGTTGGGCTGTAAAAGCAATATGGGGCATTTGTTTGACACATTGAATGGTGCTATAACAAAGCCTTTTTACCTTCCAATTCGGCGAGCGACGATAAAGCCAAAGGGGCAGAATATTGTATTAGCATTGTGCATTCTTTGGCAAAAGGCAATCTATAAATAGCAAACGTATGCATCTTTTTGAGGTTACTTGTATTACAATTTCCTATTAGAATGAACAATGTAATTGGTTACCTGGACCGATGAAATAAGTTCTCCTTCACTGTCTTTCACGTCTATATGCCATACGTGTAGTTTGTGTCCTTGGTGCAAAATACGTGCATAAGCCGTAACCATACCTCCATAAGGAACGGCTTTTACGTGGTTTCCGCTTACGTTTATACCCAATGCCATCTTGCCATTGCAAAGTATCATTGAACCTAAGCCCGCCACATTTTCTGCCAATGCTAACGTAGCACCGCCAGAAAGGAAGCCAAATGTTTGACGATTACAATCGCCAACAGCCATTCGTGCCATTAGCGTGTCGGGTTCGGGAGTCGATATAAAGTGCATTCCTAAAGTACGGCTCAGCCCCTCTTCGTTCTCTAAAAATAGTACTATATTTTTCTACGTTCATTGTCTCTTTTTCGTATAAATAGATTAGTTTTCTGACTGATAATAGTAGCTAATAGTAGCTCTGTTACTGCAAAAGTTAGCAATAAACTGTAAGATAATGAAACTAAAAACGGCTATTTCTATTATTCAGAAACACTCTGTACAGAGTATTCTCTGTATGAATGCCTACTTAACTCAAATAAATTTAAGATAAGTCCAAATGATATTTGTGTGTTGAAGAAGTGGACAAATAGACGAATACAGAAAAAGATATATATAGCAAATAGGAACACTTTATTAAATGTATTATTAGTGAGACAAATATTTCTGCAAATTAGTAGACTGTATAAAACAAAAAAAGTTACACTAATTTGAGTCTCTCTCTTTAGATTTTCTTCTGAGCTGTGGGTCTTGGGTTCGAATCCCAACGGAATTATATTAAATAGTGTGCTGTGTATTCTTATATCTTGTTTATAATTAACTACTTACCATTGCTTACAAGTGGTGCATACAGTTTTACTATCAAATAAAATAGAATATCTTAGGTGCTTAAAAAAAGTCTGATATATATTAGCTAATATTATTTTTAGATATCTGTAACGATCGTTACAGATGTCTGTCGCAATCGTTACAGATATCTGTCAGTTGCAAATTAGACGTCATAAAAAAATATAACCTTTATGTAGCTATATAGTAGAACCTAAAAATATAATTATTTAGGTGATGATTGTGAGATTACTTATTCTACAAAGCTCTAATTTGGATGCTATTATAGATGCTTGAATAATAATGTGTTATCTATAAAGTTGTTATATAAGAGTAGGAATTATCACACTTATTGTTTTTACAAAATATACTCATCTGTTGTCTATTGAGAAGTTTCAATGGGTAGAACAACTAAAAACTCCTCCTTGTTATAAGTATATTGAACAAGGAGGAGTTTAATAAAATACAATTCTATGTATGGTGAGTGTTATTTCACTACAATCTTTTTACCATTATGAATATAAATGCCACGTGTTGGGTTCTGTACTCTGCGACCTTGTAGATCGTAGTAGTAGCCATCGCCCTTATTTTCGTCCGTAGCCTCAGTTATATTTTCTATGGCGGTAGGGTTCTGACGATAGCCAAAAACAATAGTACCGTCGGCATTCACCTCAATGCCTTGTACAGCGTTTTGTATAGTAACTCCATCGTAGAATGCTAGTTTGTCTATGCTTTTCTTTTCTACTCCGTACAAATTTTCTTTGTGCGCACTATAGTTCAGTTGTTCGTTATCGGCAGGAATAATGTATGCACGCATCTTGTTGTCAACCGTGTTCACACTGTTATACTCCCAATATTGTTTGTCGTAAGCGAAGTGACTGAGCATTAAACCATCGCCAAAAGTAAACGTATCATACCCATTAGTTCTTCTTTCTCTGTATGCTTTTGGATACCATGTGTCGGAAGTTCTATTCTCCAAAATAAAGTATTCGCTTCTATTTCGTGGCGAACGAACAATAGCAGCCAACTCACCGTCTTTATTTGATATGGGGTCGAGTTTTACTGTTTGAGGAGAGGTTAGTTCCTTTAACTTCAGCCAACCTAAGTAAGAACGCTCGTAAGCTGTATAGCCTATAGGTGCATTAGCGTTGTTTACGTATGGACCTGCGTCCATAATAGACCAATAGCCGAATGGATTGCGCGATAAAGTAACGGCAGGATCAGTGTTGTAAAAGTCGGGTAAACCTAAAGCGTGACCAAACTCATGGCAGAATACTCCCATTCCCATAAGTGTTCCATAATAGTTTAGTTCGTTACCAACAAAGTAAGAATTAAATGGTGTGCCTTCTATGGTTTCGTTAATATCTTGCTCTTGTGGCCAAATATAGTTCTCGTAACCTGGCTTCGAGGGGTCTTCAGTAGCTTGTCCGCGTCCAGCATAGAATAAACAGATAAGTTCAACATGACCAGTTTTTGGGTTTTTAAACTTATCGAAGCTAATGTTTTGCGCTTTGGCTTCCTTTACAACATCTCGTACCAAATCAGATGTTCTTTCATTTTTGCCGTAGTATGCATAGCTATGATTAACTTTTTATCGGACCAATCACCTCGAAACTAGGCACGAACATACCACGACTTTGCGATGTGAAGAAGTCTTTTACAGACCCCACACAGCCAGGCTCATCGTGATAACCAGCTTCGTTATAGTAGCGTGTCATCTTCTCTGGTGTAGTTGTAGGTAAGAATTCTTTATCTCTAAACTCTACCATTACGACAGGAACTAGTGGGGTTCCTATACTGTTAATACCACCCATTCCTGTTTTGTTATATTCGCCTAAGCCATCGGCTGTGGAAGCACTTATTGCCTTACGTGGTATAGCCTGTTGAGCACGTGTAGCTGCACTGTTCAGCATATACATCTTCCTTTCGGTCTTAGCTTCGTTTAAGAAAGCTCTCTCTTCGGCAGTTCGGTCGCCAGCCTCGTGCGCTATAAAAGTAGAAGGTTGCAGTTTACCATCGTTTATAACAGCATAATAGAAGTCGTTATTTGCACCTTTTACTATAATTTTACCATCGAGCGATGCATAATAAACTGTGCGTCCACCTTCTCCTTTCACCATTATTTTTTTATGCTTGTGCTGTCGCTTTGTTTCACTGTCCACACTTTTTGGTAATGGTCCAACAGCAAGTGTCGGTAGTGAAATGGAGGCCGACAAAAAATACTGATAATAAGATTTTTTTCATATTTTCTCTATTGTATAAATTACATAAAATGATTATATATGTGGCGAAGGTACGAAAATTATGGTAAAAAAAGTGAGCGATTTTGCCTAATATTTTATTCTTTTTAAATTTACAAACTGTAAATACAAGTTATAATTCTATAAAATAATACATTTGAAAAAGTCATTTTAAAAGTTGTCATTAAAAATGTATACGCATCAAAGCAAATCAAAAACATATTATTTGAACTATTTTACATTACCATTAAAGCGATGTAGTCGTAACTCATATATAAAGGTATAAAAAGGGCAAAAACAACAAGTAATTGCAAAATAATTTATTAAATTTGCAGACTATAAGAATTATAATTCGATTAATAGAATATATGAACGTTTTAGAATTATCAGAACAAGAGATTGTACGCCGTCAGAGTTTGCAGGAATTGCGCAATATGGGCATCGACCCCTATCCAGCAGCAGAGTTTCCAACTAATGCTTACTCTACAGATATAAAGAATGAATTTAAAGAAGACGAGAAACGCGAAGTTGTAATTGCAGGTCGCCTTATGGGTAAACGTGTAATGGGCAAAGCGTCTTTCGCAGAAATACAAGACAGTAAAGGCAGAATACAAGTATATATTACTCGCGACGACCTTTGTCCGGGCGAGAACAAAGACCTTTATAATATTGTTTTTAAGAAACTGCTAGACATTGGCGATTTCATCGGAATTAAGGGCTTTGTGTTTAAAACACAGATGGGTGAAATTTCTATTCATGCTGAAGAACTCACTGTACTATCAAAGAGCTTGAAACCGTTGCCTGTTGTGAAGTATAAAGACGGTGTGGCTTACGACAAGTTTGACGACCCCGAGCTTCGCTATCGTCGTAGATACGTAGATTTGGTGGTGAACGATGGCGTGAAAGAAACGTTCCAAAAGCGTGCTACAGTATTGAGAACAATGCGTCGTTTCTTTGATGATGCTGGATATACAGAAGTGGAGACACCAACATTGCAAACTATTGCAGGTGGTGCTAGTGCTCGTCCCTTCATTACACACTTTAATGCGCTGAATACAGAAATGTATATGCGTATAGCCACAGAACTTTATTTGAAGCGATTAATTGTAGGTGGATTCGAAGGTGTATACGAAATAGGAAAGAACTTCCGCAACGAAGGTATGGATCGCTTCCATAATCCAGAGTTTACATGTATGGAACTTTATGTTCAGTACAAAGATTATAACCGGATGATGAGCTTTACCGAAAAAACTGATAGAGAAGATTTGTATAGCTGTGAATGGTAAGCCTGAAGTAAAAAGTGGGCGATCACATCATCAGTTTTAAAGCACCATTCCGCCGTCTTCCAATACTCGATGCTATTAAAGAGAAGACAGGTTTCGATCTTGATGGTAAGACAGAAGAAGAAATTCGTAACATTGCTGTGAATGAATTAAAACTCGAAGGTATCGACAGTAGCTTTGGTAAAGGTAAGCTAATTGACGAAATATTTGGTGAGTTTTGTGAAGGAACATTCATACAGCCAACATTCATTATAGACTATCCTGTAGAAATGTCTCCACTCACAAAGATGCATCGCTCTAAGCCAGGACTAACCGAACGCTTCGAGTTAATGGTGAACGGTAAGGAATTAGCCAATGCTTACTCAGAACTGAATGATCCAATAGACCAAGAGGAGCGTTTTTAAAGAGCAAATGCGATTAGCTGACAACGGAGATGATGAGGCTATGATTATAGATCAAGACTTCCTCCGTGCACTTCAATATGGTATGCCTCCAACATCTGGTATAGGTATTGGTATAGACCGTTTAGTTATGTTAATGACTGGACAAGAGTATATCCAAGAGGTATTACTCTTCCCGCAAATGAAGCCAGAGGCAAAAGTTCCACAAAGCAGCATCAAAGAATGGGCAGAGATAGGTGTACCAGAAGATTGGGTTTACGTACTTCGTAAGTGTGGTTTCAATCTTATTCAGAACATTAAAGACGAGAAAGCGCAAGGCTTACAGCAAAAAATAGGCGAGATAAACAAGAAATATAAGTTGGGGTACGACAAGCCATCGGTTGATGAAATTCAACAATGGATTGACAAAGCACAATAAAAACGAAAGGGAAGATAACTCCGTTTACTATAGAAGCATTATGTACGACGTAGGAAATATAGCAATCATCGGAAGCGGAAGCTGGGCAACAGCTATTGCAAAGATTGTGGTTGAGCACACTCACCACATAGGTTGGTACTTTCGACGCGACGAAACTATAGAGCAATTTCGCAAGTTGGGACACAACCCCACCTATCTAACAAGTGCTCATTTCGATACTAGCGAGATACGTTTGTCGTCAGACATTAATCGTTTAGTACAAGATTACGACACTCTTATATTTGTAACACCATCGCCTTACTTAAAGAGTATTCTTAAGAAAGTAAAGCATAAACTGCACGAGAAGTTTATTGTAACGGCAATAAAAGGCATTGTTCCTGATGAAAATTTAGTTTGTTCGGAATACTTTCACAAAGTTGTGAAGGTTCCAGAAAATAACTTAGCCGTGATAGGCGGACCATCGCACGCAGAAGAAGTGGCAATGGAACGACTTACATATCTTACTGTAGGGTGCACAGATACAGAGAAAGCTCGCGCTCTAATCGATGTATTGGTTTCCAATTACGTTAAAACAAAAGTTTCGCACGATGTACTGGGCATTGAATATGCATCGGTTTTAAAGAATGTTTATGCTATTGCATCGGGCATTTGTTCGGGGTTACAATACGGAGACAATTTTCAAGCAGTCATCATATCGAATGCTATGCAAGAGATGGAACGCTTGCTTACGAGTATAAATCCTATAAAGCGCAGTATGATAGACAGTGTTTATCTTGGCGACCAACTCGTTACGGGTTACAGTAACTTTAGTCGTAACCGCACGTTTGGTATGATGATAGGTAAAGGATACAGTGTTAAGTCGGCACAAATGGAGATGGAAATGATAGCCGAAGGTTATTTCGGAACAAAATGTATGAAAGAAATTAATCGTCATCTGCATGTGAATATGCCTATCTTAGATGCTGTTTACAACATATTATACGAGGGTATAAGCCCAAAAGTAGAGATTAAATTATTAACAGATTCGTTCAGATAACATACAAATGGAAAGTATTAAATTAGACATTTCAAAGGCTACCCAGGTGTTAAATCCTGCTACAGTAGAGGCGTATGCACCACAAGTGGCTGCTGCTCAAGAGGCATTAGAAAAAGGAACTTGCCTTGGTAACGACTTCTTAGGTTGGTTGCATTTACCTACAAGTATTACAGATGAGTTTATAACCGAAATAAACAATGTAGCCAATACATTGCGTGCAAAGTGCGACTATGTTGTAGTTGCTGGCATTGGAGGCTCTTATTTAGGCGCACGTGCTGTTATTGAGGCTCTCAGTAATAGTTTTGCATGGCTCTTAAAGAATAATGAGAATCCAACAATTCTCTATGCAGGAAACAACATCAGTGAAGATTATCTATACGAACTCACAGAGTTCTTGAAAGATAAACGTTTTGGTGTCATCAATATATCAAAGTCAGGAACAACCACAGAGACAGCTCTCGCTTTCCGTTTATTGAAAAAACAATGCGAAAATCAACGTGGAAAAGAAGACGCAAAAGATGTTATCGTTGCCATTACTGACGCAGTAAAAGGTGCAGCACGTACTGCAGCAACACGCGAAGGATATAAAACTTTTGTTATTCCTGATAATGTTGGCGGTCGTTTCTCTGTGCTTACACCAGTTGGCTTGTTGCCTATAGCAGTAGCAGGCTTCGATATTCAGCAGCTTGTGAAGGGTGCACAAGATATGGAAAATGCTATTGGCGTAGATGTTCCGTTTGGTCAGAACATTGCAGCACGCTATGCAGCCGTTCGTCAGGCACTCTATTCTGAAGGTGGAAAGAAAATAGAGATAATGGCTAACTTCCAACCTAAACTACACTTCTTGGCTGAATGGTGGAAACAACTCTACGGAGAAAGCGAAGGAAAGAACCAAAGAGGTATATTCCCAGCTGCTTGCGACTTTACCACCGACTTGCATTCTATGGGACAATGGATACAGGAAGGCGAACGTTCTATATTTGAAACAGTACTCTCTATTGAGGAGCCTAACAAGAAGTTGTTATTCCCACACGATGAAGAAAACCTTGATGGGCTTAATTTCCTTGAGGGTAAACGTGTAGACGAAGTAAACAAAATGGCGGAGTTAGGTACACGCCTTGCACACGTTGATGGCGGTGTTCCAAACATTCGTATTAGTATTCCAAAGCTGAACGAGTATTATATAGGACAGCTTATTTACTTCTTTGAGAAGGCTTGCGGTATCAGTGGTTTGGTTCAACAGGTAAATCCATTCAATCAACCAGGTGTAGAAGCCTACAAAAAGAATATGTTTGCTCTGCTTGACAAACCAGGTTACGAGGAAGAGAGCAAAGCAATAAGGAAGCGATTATAAACACAGCAATGCCCAATACTATTATTATAATAGGTTGGGCATTCTTGTTTTACATACAAGAATGTTTCAGGAAGCAATTAGAAAATATAACGAACAAGCAACACAGCCATTTACACCAAAGGTTGTACTCTTCGATATGGACGGTGTGTTGTACGATTCTATGCCTAACCATGCAAAAGCTTGGCAAAGAGCAATGGCTGAGTTCGGAATCCATTTCACTGCAGAAGACTCGTATGCAACAGAAGGGGCACGAGGGGTAGATACCGTACGGAGATATGCAAAGGAACAGTTAGGTAAGATATTAACCGAACAGGAGGCAGAAAATATATACCAATTAAAAGCGCAATACTTCCACGAGATGCCTACAACAAACATCTTTGATGGTGTGAAAGATTTAATGCAGAAAATACAAAATAGTGGCTTAAAGATAGGTATTGTAACTGGAAGCGGACAACGACAGCTTATTAACAGACTGTTAGACGATTTTAAAAACTTTATAAACGAAGCACAAGTAACCACAGCTTTCGATGTGAAACGTGGCAAACCGAACCCAGAACCTTACTTAATGGGCTTACAAAAGGCTGGAAATTTTGCTCCTTGTGAAGGCATCGTTGTAGAAAATGCACCACTTGGGAGTGCGCGCTGGCGTAGCCGCAGGGTGTTTTACGGTTGCTATCAATAGCGGACCACTTCCCGACGTAGCCCTTCTTAGTGAAGGGGCAAATGTGCTTTTCGATACTATTCGCACATTTTCTAATAGTTGGGAACAATTTATAGCAGCTTGTAACAGCTATTAGACGTATAGGGTAAAGGGAGATGACGAAATTAAGCCTACTGCATTTAGACTGCAAATGATATGTCAGCAAGAGAACGAAAGATGACAGAGAACATTAGTTTGAACAAAATATAATAGTGTTTTTGTTCTGAAGATTAGTATGAAATAAAAACAAAAATCATAGAGGCGTATATTATTAGATATCTAATTTGCAACTGACAGATATCTGAGACGAAAGTGACAGATATCTGAGACAAACATGATAGATATCTGAAACGAGAGCATCTGACATTTGCCTTTTCTAAACTAAAATATAATGAACATTTGAGCTATTACAAAAGACACGCAAGATAGCAAAAAGACAAAAACGCCAGAGAGTAATAGTATTAACAGGTAACCAAAGTGTTACAGTCTGATGATTGCTCTATGCTTGATTTATTTCTATTTTTTGCTTTTTTAATTGCGCAAATGTTCTTGTTTGTGCACGTTTTATAGGTTTCTGTGCATTATATTTGTATGGTTTATAAAAAAAATGTACTTTTGCTTCATTAATACAAAAATAAAAAGAGTATCTAAACAACACATTATATAATATGAGTTTGAAAAATAGTAGTACTTGCAAAAACAGGTACCAGACACACGAAATGTGGGCAAAGATGCCATGACTGCAGAAGGAACGGTGAACCGTGCAGCTCTACCAGCCATCTTCAACCCCGAAGATTTGAATGCACTAGAGCAAGCATTGCGATTGAAAGAACAATATCCAGGTTCTACCGTAGGTATTCTAACAATGGGCCCTCCACGTGCTGGCGAAATAATTCGACAAGGATTGTATCGTGGTGCAGATACAGGTTGGTTGCTCACTGATCGTAAATTTGCAGGTGCCGATACGCTTGCAACTTCTTATGCATTGGCAACAGCTATTCAGAAAATAGGCGATATTGACATTGTTATAGGTGGACGACAAGCCATTGATGGCGATACAGCGCAAGTAGGGCCACAGGTTGCACAGAAGTTAGGTTTAAATCAGGTTACATACGCCGAAGAAATACAAAAGGTAGAAGATGGGAAGGCAACCATTCGTCGTATGATAGATGGCGGTGTAGAAACAGTTGAAGCACCATTACCAGTAGTTATAACCGTGAATGGTACTGCAGCTCCAGCACGTCCGTGTAATGCTAAACTTGTAATGAAGTACAAATATGCAACTTGTCCTATGGAGCGCACAGGAAAAGAGCCTTGGGCTGAACTCTTCGAACAACGCCCTTATCTCACATTAAATCAATGGTCGGTAGCCGATGTTGATGGTGATGAAACGCAATGTGGTCTCTCAGGTTCACCAACAAAGGTAAAAACTGTACAGAACATTGTGTTCCAAGCAAAAGAAAGTAAAACCATCAGTGGATCAGACGAAGACATTGATAGCCTGATTAAAGAATTGTTGGACGAGAAGATAATAGGATAAACTATGAATAACGTATTTGTATATTGCGAAATAGAGCAAGCAACGGTACAGGAGGTATCACAAGAATTGCTCACAAAAGGACGTAAACTCGCCAACCAATTAGGCGTAGAGCTTCACGCCATTGTGGCTGGAACAGATATAAAAGGTAAGGTAGAAGACCAGATTTTACCTTACGGAGTTGATAAACTCTTTGTTTTCGATGGCAAAGGTCTATTCCCTTACACATCAGCTCCCCATACCGACATACTCGTAAACTTATTTAAAGAGGAGCAACCACAAATTGCGCTCATGGGAGCTACTGTTATTGGTCGCGACTTAGGTCCTCGTGTATCATCGTCATTGACATCGGGTTTAACAGCCGATTGTACACAACTTGAAATTGGTGAATACGACGATAAGAAAGCTAGAAAGCATTACGACAACATTTTGTACCAAATTCGTCCTGCCTTTGGTGGAAATATTGTGGCTACAATCGTAAATCCAGACCATCGTCCACAAATGGCAACTGTTCGTTCAGGTGTTATGCAGAAAGCCATTTACGAAGGAACTGCAAAGCAAGAGGTTGTTTATCCAGAAGTAAGCAAGTATGTTGATGAAGCAGCATACGCTGTAAAGGTGATTGAACGCCATGTTGAAGCAGCACAAAATAACTTAAAAGGCGCTCCTATTGTTGTCGCTGGAGGCTACGGCGTAGGCTCAAAAGAAAATTTTGAAACACTTTTCCAACTTGCCGATGTATTACATGCAGAAGTAGGTGCATCGCGCGCAGCTGTAGATGCTGGATGGATTCCAACCGACCGACAAGTAGGACAAACTGGTGTTACAGTTCATCCTAAAGTATATATTGCCTGTGGTATTTCAGGACAAATTCAGCACATTGCTGGTATGCAGGATTCGGGAATCATTATTTCAATCAATAACGACCCAGATGCACCTATCAACCAGATAGCAGACTACGTTATAAATGGAGATGTAGGTGAAGTGCTGCCAAAAATGATTAAGTATTACAAGCAAAACAGTAAGTAACAGAACAAGAGAGACGATAATGGCAAATTATTATACAGACCAACCAGAGATAGCGTTCCACTTGGAACATCCTCTGATGAAGCGAATTGTAGAACTGAAAGAACGCAATTACGCTGATAAAGATAAGTATGATGAGGCTCCTGTAAACTACGAGGACGCCATAGAAAAACTATAAGCGCATTCTCGATATTACGGGAGATGTGGCTGCAAATATCATCGAACCAAACTCGGAATCGGTGGATTTAGAAGGTCCGCATCTCATAGATAATCGTATGCACTATGCAAGTAAAACCTACGAAAACCTTGAAGCAACTCGCAAAGCTGGTCTTTGGGGCGTTAGTATGCCTCGCCAATATGGTGGTTTAAACCTACCTAACGTGGTGTTCTCTATGCTTTCAGAAATGATTTCGTCTGCCGATGGTGGATTCCAAAACATTTGGTCGTTACAGTCGTGCATCGACACTCTTTACGAATTTGGAAACGACGAACAACGCGCAAAGTATATACCTCGTATTTGCAACGGCGAAACTATGTCAATGGACTTAACCGAGCCTGATGCAGGTTCCGACTTACAACGTGTGATGTTAAAAGCAACTTTCGACGAGAAAGAAAATTGTTGGCGACTAAATGGTGTAAAGCGTTTTATTACTAACGGCGACTCTGATATTCACTTGGTTCTTGCTCGTTCAGAAGAAGGAACACACGATGGTCGCGGACTTTCTATGTTTATATACGACAAACGCGATGGTGGAGTAGATGTGCGCCATATAGAACATAAACTAGGTATTCATGGTTCGCCAACTTGCGAATTAGTATATAAAAAATGCGAAAGCAGAACTTTGTGGAGACACCAAGATGGGACTCATCAAGTACGTTATGGCACTTATGAACGGTGCTCGCCTTGGTATTGCAGCGCAGAGTGTGGGACTTTCAAGCGAAGCCTATAAAGAAGGTTTGAATTATGCAAAGGAACGTGCACAGTTTGGAAAGAAAATCATAACTTTCCCTGCTGTCTACGATATGCTTTCTCGTATGAAGGCTAAAGTAGATGCTGGACGTTCGCTACTCTATCAAACAGCACGCTATGTAGACATCTACAAGGCGTTAGAGGACATTGCACGCGACCAGAAACTAACGGCTGAAGAACGCCAAGAAATGAAACTATACAAACGTTTGGCTGATGCGTTCACACCATTGGCAAAGGGTATTAACTCTGAATATGCCAACCAAAACGCTTATGACTCTATTTCTATTCATGGAGGTTCGGGCTTTATTATGGAATATAAGTGTCAGCGCCTTTACCGCGATGCACGTATCTTCTCTATTTACGAAGGTACAACACAGTTGCAAGTAGTAGCAGCAGTGCGCTATATTACCAACGGAACCTACCTAAGTATAATGAAAGAAATGTTGGAAAGCGAGGTTTGTGACTGTATGAAAGACTTAAAAGCTCGTGTAGCAAGCCTTATCACCCAATACGAAGAAGCTTTGGAGAAGGTAAAAGCAAGCGAATGTCAAGATACAATAGACTTCCTCGCACGTCGTTTGTACAATATGACTGCTGGCATTATAGAATCGTTGCTCCTTATAGATGATGCAAGTAAAGCTCCAGAGTTATTCAAAAAGTCGGCGAATGTATTTGTTCGTATGGTAGAAGAAGAAATTATTGGAAGTGTTGCATATATTAAAGCATTCGAAAATAAGAGTCTCGAATACTTCAAAACAGCAAACGAAACAGAGCTATAATCTCTATATTTCAATATAAGAAGATATGAAAAAGGCGATCAGACTTCCTGTTTGATTGCCTTTTTTCGTAATATCCTACTGTGTTATTATAACAATGAACAGTTAAAAGAACGAATATAGAAATGCACCTTATTAAGCATTGCTTATTAGGTAAACCATATAGCCTATAAAAGTTGCACTAAGAATAAATCCTTCCCATCGTTCGATGACGTATTTGGTGAATGAGAAGAACCAAATCATTATCATTGAAATGACCATTATAGAAAGGTCGGTATTGGTTATGCCTTGCAATTGCATAGGACATACAAGACCAGTAACACCCAATATTCCAAGAATATTAAAGACATTAGAACCTAATACATTGCCAATAGCTATACCACTATTTCCTTTTCGTGCTGAAACAACACTGGTTGCAAGTTCAGGAAGCGATGTTCCGCCAGCAACAATAGTTAGTCCTATAACTGCTTCAGACACTCCCAATGCGGTAGCAAGCTTTGAAGCTCCTTCTACAAAAAGCGTACTTCCACCAATTAAACAAGCTAAGCCAATTAATATCCATATTATAGACATTGTAGGATTCATTTTTGGAATACTATTTAGTGCCTTTTTAGCGAGTTTATTCTCCTCTTTTAGTTCTTGCTTATTAATTTTTGCACTCTTTAAAGTCATAAACATAAAGATGAGAAAGAACGAGAATAGCAGTGCTGCATCTATACGACCGATGCGACCATCTAAACACATCATCAACAGAATAACCGATGCAACAAGCGCAAACGGAATATCTTTCATTACGGTAGAACGTAAAATAGACATAGGTGTGATGACTGCAGTAACACCAACTATAAATAACGAATTGAAGATGTTAGATCCAACAACATTTCCCACAGCCAAGTCGGGAGTTCCTTTAAGTGCTGAAATTAAACTAACACAAAATTCAGGCATACTAGTTCCCATTGCTACGATGGTGAGACCAATAACAATTTGTGGAATATTCAGACGTTCTGCAACAGCCACAGAACCTTCGGTTAAACGGTCGGCTCCCCACAATACAAGGATAATGCCTATAATAATGAAAATAAAATGTAGCAACATATTTGTTTTAAATTAATTTTATTATGCAATAAGAGTTTACTAAGAATCTATTCATTTGTAGTCTGTATTCGTTTTATATTTTCTTTTTCAGCAACTACCCACAACACATCTCCTTCTTCTAAACAGTGTGCAGGATTAATAAGTGTAACGTGTGTTTGTCCTTCATCTATTCCCACTACCATACAATTGTATTGGTCGCGTATACCACTTTCCTTGAGAGTCTTACCAATAAATGGGCTTTTAGCCGAAAGAATAATTTGTCGCAAAATCATTTCGCGCTTTTCAATGTCATTGTCTTCAGGGCGTAGTTCGTTACGAATAGCAGTTGAAATAGCTGCCAACTGTTGGTCGTTCCCAATAACTTGTATCTTATCGCCAGGAAAAACAACGGTATTACCACGTGGTATATTCAATCGGTGCGACCCACGGAGTATACTACTAACGTGAGTTCCAAAACGATTACGTAACTTTAGTTGGTGAAGAGTTTTACCAGTCCATAACGAATCTTCCGGAATATCAAATTCGCCAATGTGTATATTTCTATCTAATAAATGTCCTTCGAATAATGGTCGTCTACTGCCACGCACTTGTGCTGCAATTTCACGACTACGAAGATTTTGTACAAACAGTCTTTCTAACTGAATGCTACGATGTTTCATACTACGCGACAATATCATTAGCGTAAGTAAACCAATAGCAATAACAATCATTAGTGCGTTGGTGAAATGTGAAAGATAATTGCAGATATAGAAAATGAATATTAGCGCAATAATAATTCGCACGAGAATGGTGAACACAAGAGGTAAACGGTTTATACGATTAATCGTCCAAAGTGTTTTAAACTCTTCAGAATGATTCTTCTTCATTACGAAAGCACGTAAGAAAGGAGCTATAAATAAAATAATAAGCAGTCCACAAATCATATTTCCTGCCCAGTGAGTACCAGTTAGTTGAACCGAGAAACGACGCATAATGGGTAAAATAAGCGAGAACATAATTATAATGGTAGCAGCTGAAAGTATGCCATAAATAAGTGTATTAGCCACCATTGCTTTTTATAAGATTGCGCCAAAGATTATCAGAAGCCATATTTTGTGGTGTTCCAACATCTATATGTGTAACTCTTCGTGCCCATTGTTTCGGCATGTGATGCAATAAAAATGTATAAGTAGGCTCTGCAGCGCGTATCATATACGGAGTAAGAAAGGTTGTTATTACCGAAACTGCAACAACAACAGGATAAAGAAACTTGTTGATAACGCCCAACGATAGTCCTAGAGTCGCAATAATGAAAGCAAATTCGCCCACTTGTGCCATAGAAAATCCACATCGTAATGCATTTTTAAGCGATTGTCCACCAAACATATATCCCATTGTACCAAATACAGCCTGTCCAACTAAAATTGTAATAACAAGAATAAGGATTGGTATGGCATAATTAACAAGAATTGCCGGGTCTACCAACATACCAACAGAAACAAAAAATATGGCGCCAAATAAGTTCTTTATAGGTTCCACAACCTTTATAATTTTTTCTGCTTCTATGGTTTCGGCTAATATGCTACCCATAACAAATGAGCCAAAAGCGGCACTGAAACCAACTTTTGTGGAAATTACAGCCATTAGAAAACACAAACCTAACGATACAATAAGCAAAGTTTCGCTATTTAGAAAACTACGTACCTTTCGCAATAACGATGGAATTGCAAACAAACCAATAACGAACCACAAGATAAGAAAGAATCCTATCATAAGCACATTCTCTATTAATTGACCTCCATCTGGACTTTTTCCGCTGGCTATTGCACTAAGCATAACCATCATAACAATGGCAAGAATGTCTTCAAGTATAAGAACGCTCATCACTGTAGAAGCAAATGCTTGCTGAAGAAGTCCCATATCTGCAAATGCTTTGTATATAATAGCAGTGGAACTCATAGCAATCATTCCTCCAAGAAATATACTATCCATTTGTGTCCAACCAAACCCGTGTCCAACAGAAATGCCTAATGCCATCATTGAAAATACAATTGTACATGCTGCAATGATAGGAGAAGCACCCATCTTCAATATTTTTTTAACTGAAAAGTCTAATCCTAACGAAAATAAAAGGAAGATAACGCCAATATCTGCCCACGTTTTTATATCCGACGCGTCGATAATGCTCATTAAATATGGCATGTGTGGCGAAACTAAAAATCCAGCAACAATGTATCCTAAAACAAGGGGTTGTTTAAGTTTTTTAAATAATAAAGTAATGAAACCTGCCACAACAAGAATTAGGGCAAGATCTTTTACGAGTACGGGAAGTTCTGACATAAGCAGCGTTATTAGTGTGTGAGTAGTTTTAATTAATGTGTTTGTATGAATTGTAAATGCATTAATAGTGCTCTACTTATTCGCTAATATAGTTTCATAAATACGTTAATATAATTCATAAGAAGCATTATTAAAAATTAAAAGATAGTCTATAACAATGAAGCATCTATATTTCTACACTATTGAATGTACGAATATTTTTATAAAAATAATGAGCACTATAAGAACTTGCTTAACCCTTTTTAGGTGTAAGCAAACCTTATAGCGTTCATTTCTGTTTTTATAAATAATCGAAAGTAGTTAAATTAATATCTAATTAATCGTTATATCCAGCTGTAAGACGGCTAATATTAATGACAACTTGCATTGCCTTCTCCATTACTTGGATAGATACAAATTCATAAGGTCCATGGAAATTAACACCACCAGCAAAAATATTAGGACATGGAAGCCCTTTAAAACTAAGTTGTGCTCCATCTGTTCCACCACGAATAGGTTGTACTAATGGTGTAACTTCTGCTTCTTGCATAGCTTTTACAACAAGGTCTATAACATGAATATTTGGATCTATTTTTTCTTTCATGTTATAATATTGGTCGTTCATCTTAATTTTAACCGTGCCTTCGCCATATTTTTCATTCATTGCTTTTACGCAATTCTCCATTATTCTTTTGCGTTCCTCAAATTTTTCTCTGTTGTGGTCGCGAATAATATAACTTAGCTTAGCTTCTTCACAACGGCTTTCAATTCCGAGTAAATGATAAAAATCCTTCGTAGCCTTCAGTAGTTTCAGGAATTTCATCTTGTGGTAGCATTTGATTAAATTCTATTGCTAATCTGCTGGCATTAACCATTCTGCCTTTTTGCATAGCCCGTATGAACACTCAATCCCTTAATGTAAACCTTTGCTCCAGCAGCATTAAAGTTTTCGTACTCTAATTGTCCTATATCTCCACCATCCATAGTGTAAGCCCATTCACAACCAAATTTTTCAACATCAAAATGGTGTGCGCCACGTCCAATCTCTTCGTCTGGATTGAAACCAACACGAATTTTGCCATGTTCTATCTCTGGGTGGTCGCGCAAATAGCACATTGCTTGTACTATTTCGGCTATTCCGGCTTTATCGTCTGCACCAAGTAGGGTAGTACCATCAGTAACTATAAGGTCTTCTCCTTTATGTTTTAGCAATTCAGGGAATTGTTTTGGCGATGAAACCATATTTTCGTTTAACTTTATATCGCCTCCATCATAGTTTTTTACTATGCGTGCTTTAATATTAGCACCACTTGCATCAAGTGCTGTATCGTAGTGTGCGATAAAACCAATAGTAGGAACTTTTTTTGTTGTTGTAGCTGGAAGAGTTGCGTAGATATAACCTTTCTCGTCCATTTCTACTTCTTTTAAACCTTCACGTTCGAGTTCTTCCTTTAAATATTTAGCGAAAATAAGTTGTTTCGCAGTACTCGGCACAGTTTCAGATTCGTCTGCCGACTGTGTGTCAAATTTAGTATAGTTAATAAATCTCTGCTATTTCCATGTTTAAATTTTATTTTATTGAACTATTAATTGTAAAGATAGTTAAAAAAAGCAAAAGCTTATCAAAACTTGTAAGCAGCTTTTTGTAATTGTTATGTTTTTCTATACTTTAATGAATAAATACCGAATAGAAAGAAACAAGAAAGGAGGAAAACATACTAAATTAGGAAGAATTAAAGTTTGATACATTGTACTTTTAAGTTTAAATTCGTATCTTTGCAACCTAAATTTATGCGTAGCGTGAAGATTAAGGAAGTAATTGATGCCCTTGAAAAGTTCGCGCCTCTGCCCTTACAAGAGAGCTATGATAATGCTGGCTTGCAGTTGGATTAACAGAGGCGGAAGTGTCAGGGGCTTTATTGTGCCTTGACGTAACAGAAAAATGTTTTGAACGAGGCGATAAAACTCGGTTGTAACTTGATAGTTGCACACCATCCTCTCATTTTTAATAAGCTTTCGCAGATATCTGATAAAGATTATATACAGCGAATAGTTATAAAAGCAATAAAGAACGACATTGTTATTGTGGCAATGCATACGAATATTGATGCTGCCGCAGGAGGCGTAAACTTTAAAATTGCAGAGAAAATTGATTTACAGAATGTGCGATTCTTAGGTAAAACGCAGTCTGTTCAAACTAATAATGGTGAGGTTATAGGTGGATTGGGTGTAATTGGCGAATTAACAAAACCATTGGCTGCTGATGATTTTGTATTGCTTTTAAAACAAACATTTAATGTAGAATGTGTGCAAGCAAACCAATTATTACGCCGCCCCATAAAACAGGTTGCACTTTGCGGAGGTGCTGGCGCTTTTCTGTTGAAAACAGCAATAAACGAAGGTGCTGATGCTTTTATTACAGGAGAAATGCATTATCATGATTTCTTTGGATACGAACAGCAAATACAAATATGTTCTATTGGACACTATCAAAGTGAACAATTCACAACAGAAGTGTTTAAAAGCATTATAGAAAACCAGTGTAAAGGCGTGGTGTGCCACATAACGAAAATAAATACCAACCCCTATTATATATATATAATAAGGTGTAAGATAGAGCGAAATATAAAATAAACATAAAAATAAAAAAATACAACAATGGCAAAAGAAAGACCCTAAAGACTTATCGGTGGAAGACAAGTTGAAGCATCTTTATCAGTTGCAAACAACTCTTTCGGCTATAGATGAAAAAGCGTGCATTGCGTGGAGATTGCCTCTTGAAGTGCGTGATTTGGAAGACGAAATAGCTGGTTTGAACACTCGTATTGATAAAATACGATATGAAATAGACGATTTTCAACGTGCAATTTCACAGCGAAAAAGGCGATATAGAACGTGCAAAAGCTAGTTTAGAACGTTACAATCAGCAATTAGACCAAGTGGCTAATAACCGCGAATATGATATGCTGACAAAAAGAAATAGAGTTCCAAACATTGGAAATTGAACTCTGTAAAAAGAAAATGGAGGAAGCACAAACTAGAATACAAGAACGCAAGAATAGTTTGGCTAATACCGAAGAAATTTTTGGAAGATCGTTACAGAGCCCTCGAAGAAAAACGTGCTGAACTCGACGAAATTATGCAGGAAACACGCGAGGAAGAGAACGACCTAAAAGAAAAAGCTGCTGAAATAGAAACAAAAATAGAACCAGGGTTTGTTGCGTAGTTTTAAGCGTATTCGTAAAAGGAGCAAGAAACGGACTCGGAATTGTATATGTTCAACGCGATGCTTGTGGTGGTTGCTTTAATAAAATTCCTCCTCAGCGCCAGTTAGATATTAAAATGCACAAGAAAATTATTGTGTGCGAATATTGCGGACGTATTCTTATCGACCCTGAATTGGCTGGTGTTAAGCTTCAAGAAACAGAAGAAAAACCTAAAAAGCGTCGTACAACTCGTAAGAAAAAAAGGAAGACGAGGCTGAATAAAGTTGTAATATCTTTATTGAATTCTGAGAAAATAAAAAATCCATCAATATTGCTTTTCTGCAATGTTGATGGATTTTTTGTATAGTGCCGTTTCTTATGTATATTTCTGAATTGTTATATTCCAAACAAAAATCTGCCATTATAAGTTTTTAGGAATAGACACAGAAACATAAAGCGACAAAATATAGAATGCTATCATTAAGATAGAATAAATATATGTTACTTTTTATATTTTGTTTTTAATAGCTTGTATATTGCTATTATACAAAAATATAGAGGTTGCGTAGGTTATAGATTCTATTTTAAAAAGATAACCTATAGACGTTCCTAAGAAAATGCAACCATTTATTGAATATATACTCATTTTTGTGAATATTTTACATCTTTTTAAAATAGAACAGAGAGAAAAACTCTTGCTTTTTCCTTCTGTTAAGAATTTATCTATACTTTTTGTTTCATAAATTAATTTTCTTATAGTCAGATAACATACCTGCCATTGAAAGAGTTAGATTACTTCTAAAGTAAATTCGCTGAGATTAAACTTCCTATTTGTCTGTTACAAAGATATTTATTTTTTTACTTTAATATGTTAATAATTTCTTTTTGATGCATATAGATAATAACGATATTTAACTTTTTTTGGTTTCATTCTATGTTATATAATAATTGTGTTTGGTAACGAGACAAATAAGTGATAGTTCCAGAATAACAACAAAACACTTTTTATTTTTAGGGGGTGATATAGAGGAAATATTTACAAAAATCTTTTTAAAAAGGCGGAGAAGCGGAGTGTGTTTTTATTAATTTAGTAGAAATATTAGCAATTGACTTGTTTTTAATTTGTTGTTCGAAGAACTGCTTTATATTAGGCTGATTCGATGTTTACGAAGTTTGATTGTAATTAATTTTAAACGTGCAGCGTATGATGCCAAAATGACGACCGTTAATTGAAAAAGTAAAGTAACCAGAGTTAGAATTTGCTTATTGTTTCGCAGCAGAAGCTGGCTTTTTCTAAAATAAAATAGCGTGGATAACCGTAAGGTTGTAGAAAAAATAGTGCATTAAGGGTGCTGATAACTTGAATAATTGGTAGAGCTTACATTTTAATCTTCAAAACGTCCATTGTATTTTTCTGTTATTATTAGGGCTTTCTATTTATTTTTTTATATGGGTATTCTAATTTTGTAATTGTAATTCTCCATTTTTCTTATTACATTTTTATTTTGTTATTAAAAATATTTTCTTATTATATTTTTTTCTATGTATCGTAACTAGCAGGAAACCTGTTTCTTATATAGTGGCACAAGTTTAAAATTTATGATGAAATAATAGGCATTTTAATTGTCTTTATATTATCTGGCGTTGTTGTTTTTGAGTTTCTATTATTTACGAACTTATTTTTATATGGCAATATTCCTGCATCTGGCTTGTTTTTTTCTTTTTTTGGTAGAATAGATTTTTGTAGTTTTATGTACTAAGATAGGAACTAAATAATAAAAAATAGGAGTTATAATTCTTTATAATCAGGTATCGAAGACAAGAAAGTATAAGTTTGATGCTCGTAATCCATCTTGCAAAATGTAGGTATCTATTCCGTTAGAAACAATGAGATAGTCTACATGGAGTAGGAGATTGTACGCAGAAATTTGGTCGAATACTTTTTGTGTTAGCTGAATGTGGGGTGCTTTGTATTCTATAATCATTCGTGGACGCAAACACTTGTCGTATAAAACACTGTCGGCACGGATAACTTTTTCGCCAATAGAAAGTGAAATTTCGTTGGCAAGTAAGCCCATCGGGTAGTTTTTATGTTCTATAAGGTAGTGAATGAAATGCTGGCGGACCCATTCTTCGGGTGTAATAACAAGGTATTTTCTGCGCAAAATATCAAAAATTTTGCGTTGTCCGTTTTCTTCTTTTATCTTAATATCGTAGACTGGAAGATTTAATTGTGGCATTGTTTATTTATTGTTTTCTTCTTGCAAGAATATGTTATATGAAATATATAAGGTCTTGCAATATTTTGTTATCTCTTATTAATAAACTAACTTTGCAGACGATAGAATTTTGCTCAGCAGTTTTTAAGCGAACTATTGGCAGAAATTCAGTACAAATATAGAAATTTTTCTGATTGCAGGCATCTGTTAATGCTGAAAAAAATAATTGATGGTGCAACAGAAATTTTAATAAAAGCAATAAATGCCAGCAAAACAAGGAAAAACTTTTCAGGATATAATGAAAGACCTGAAAGCACGGCGGTTCTCACCTATATATATATTAATGGGCGAAGAAGCTTACTATATAGACCAAATAACAAATTATATCGCAGAAAATGTGCTTACGCCTGCCGAACAAGATTTTAATTTGAATATATGCTTTTGGGGCAGATGTTTCGGCAGTACAAGTAACTCGATATGGCGAAAACGTTTTCCAATGATGGCAGAATATCAAGTTGTGATAGTAAAAGAAGCACAAAATATTCATTCGCTCGATGCATTAGAGAAATATTTAAAAATCCAGCTAAAAACAACAATTCTGGTTTGGTGCCATAAAAATGGAAAAAAATTGATGCCCGAAAAAAGTAATAAGTTTAGCAGAAGCCCATGGAGTGGTATTTGAAAGTAAAAAAATTAAAAAGAATACCAACTTGCAGGTTTTATGCAAAATTATTTAGCAGCAAAGAAAATAACAATAGAACCAAAAGCAACTCAAATGATGGCAGACCATATTGGAGCAGATTTGAGTCGTTTAACTTCTGAACTTGATAAAGTAGCTCTCTCATTATCTGAAAACGATAAAAGAATAACACCAGATATTGTGGAAAAAGAAGTTGGCGTGAGTAAGAATTTTAACACTTTCGAATTGCGCGATGCTATAGTAAATCGCAACGTTTTTAAAGCCAATCAAATTGTAAATTATTTTATTAGTAATCCAAAGGCAGGTTCACTCTATTCTTTCTTGCCATTACTCTTCTCTTATTTTCAAAATTTAATGATAGTTTTCTATTCTCCAAACAACAAATCGGAAAGCGATATTGCACAAATATTAGGGTTAAAAAACAACTGGGGAGCGAAGGAATATATTATTGGAATGAGAAATTACAGTGCAAGAAAAACAATGGATATCATTGCAAAAATTAGAGAAGTTGATGCGAAAAGTAAAAGGCTTAAATAATGTAAGCACTGGGGCAGGGGATTTGATGAAAGAAGTAATCTTTTTCATTTTGCATTGATAAAAAACATAAGTTTAGTCTTAAAAATAGAAACTAAAAAACGTCCATTTTAATGGTTTCTAATACCACTAAATGGACGTTTTTATTAAAAACATTAAAAAGAAGGCTCTAAAAACACTAAAAAAATGCCATTATCTATATTTTTTTAGAACCTAAAAAAAGAAGTTTATTTTTATCTCGTATTTTACTATAATTAGTTGATAATGTGAGTTTTTAATTCATTTTATCTTCTTTGTAGTTTGCTTATTTAAAAATCTACCTTTACTTTGGTTCAAAATATTTAAATTACGCTATTTTTCAGCCCATTTCTAAATCTATAAATTTATCATTTTTAATTTATTAACATTCACATCTGAAAATTATTAGTTTATGTATTAAAAAAATAAAAAGTACAAGTTTTTGATTTGTATATGAAAATTCAAATATTTATAACGTGCACATATAAGATTTACATTTGTAGTTACAAATCTAAACACAGTAATATTTGTTTGTAAATGTTTAAATATACATTGTATAATAAGCTACATAATATATTAGAAACCAATAGTTTATACATTTTTTTATTAATAAAAACTGCGACAAAAAGTGAAATATTCAGTACTAAACCATGTATATACTGTATAACCCCCTATATATTTATCTTAATAGCGCATTATAAAACCAATATTATATATAAATAGGCTATTTAAAAAGCTTAATCAATAAAAACAGTCTAAATATTTAGATTTGTATATGTAAACATGAATTGCACACGATATAAATATTTTTGATTTACAAGTTTAAATATCAAAAATATAAAAATTTAAAAAAAGTAAAAATACATTTCTATAAATTTGGTTTTATAAATTATTTGTTTTTATCTTTGTAAAAATCATTAAAAAATACCCTGAATGGGTAGAATTTGGTACAGACAACTTATGAAAGATAGAATAAAACGCCTAATGGAGAGTCAGCACATGACTCAACAAACATTTGCAGACTTCATTGGAATTTCGTCTGCTTCGCTTAGTAGTATCTTTAATGGACGAACAAAACCAACATTAAATACTGTTGAAGCTATAAAAAGGAAAAATTTCCTAAAATTAGCCTCGATTGGCTTATGTATGGAACAGAACCTATGTTTAATGATGAAGCAACTGAAGCTAAAAACGAATCTAATATGGACGCTTTACCTACAAACTTAAATCTATTTAATGATATTCCTCCAGCTCCTTCAGTTTCGTCTATAAATGAATCTCAGAACAGTAGAAATGTTTCTCCTCAAACAAAGGATATCATCAAAACAGAGGTGAAATATATTGACAAACCACAGCGTAATATTACCGAAATACGTATCTTTTTTTCGATGACCAAACGTGGGAAACATTTGTACCTAAAAAAATGATTTTCTGCTCTAAAAATTAACATTTCATTTTCGTTATCTATAACTGCTTTTCTACAGTTTAGCTCCTTTTGATATCTTAAATCATAGAGGAGCTTTTATTTTTTTATTCAGTGTCTTTATCCCATTAATTCTTTTGACGAAGAGTTTTAGTATCTTTAGAATTTCAATTTTTTTATTCATATCTTTAAGGATAAATATGTAATATTATTATGCATAATAATTCAATATGCCATATAGTTTTTATCTCTTTTATCTTACATTATTATATATACTATTACTAATTTTTATGGAATAATACAAAGGCAATAATTCTTTTTGCTTTTTGTTTCACTTGTATAATTCTCTCTTATAGATTTTTACTTGCTAAAAAGCAATATAAATAGTAGATAGCTGTAGTTTTTTTGTGTATCTTTTGCAACGAGATTTCCTATAATATCATTATGAAACAAAAAGTTTATTCTCGATTTAAAAGTAGTATCTACAGAACGTTTAAAACAAACGTAATGTACTAATAAAGCTCACTCACGATACGAAATTGCCCGATATGTTACCCGGGTCAATTTGTAGAAATACGTGTTGATGGTTCATCTTCAACTTATCTTCGTCGCCCTATCTCTATAAATTTTGTTGATAAGCTACGTAACGAATTATGGTTACTTGTAGCCGAAGTTGGAAATGGAACACAAACAATTGCTGCTGTTAAGTCTGGAGATACACTTAATTGTGTATTTCCTTTGGGCAATGGTTTTACTTATCCAGCATCTTTATCCGACAAAGTTTTACTTATAGGTGGTGGTGTTGGTGTTGCACCTTTACTTTATTTTGGAAAACTTTGTAAAGAACGTGGCATATCAGTAACCTTTTTGTTGGGTGCTCGTACTGCTTCTGATTTATTAGAATTAGATGAATTTAGAAAAATATGGAGAAACTTTTGTTACAACAGAAGACGGTTCTATGGGCGAAAAAGGCTATGTTACCAATCATTCTATATTGAGTAAATATCATTTCAATCAAATCTCTACTTGTGGTCCTAAACCTATGATGGTTTCTGTAGCAAAGTACGCACAAGCAAATAATATTCGTTGTGAAGCTTCTTTAGAAAATCTTATGGCATGCGGATTAGGTGCATGTCTTTGTTGTGTTGAGAAAACATCGAAAGGTAATCTTTGTGTTTGTACAGAAGGACCAGTATTCGATGTAAATAAATTATTATGGTGAAATATGCCTTTAATGATAGTTTTTAGGTGTTACATATAAAAATATAGCGAATTAATAAATAGACAGAAGTAATGGCAGATTTAAGAATTAAGATTGGTAATTTGCGATTAAAGAATCCAGTAATGACCGCCAGTGGAACCTTTGGTTATGGTATTGAGTTTAAAGATTTTGTTCCTTTAGACCAACTTGGAGGTATTATCGTTAAAGGAACCACCCTTAATCCGCGTGAAGGTAACGATTATCCTCGAATGGTAGAAACTGCTATGGGTATGCTTAATTGTGTTGGACTACAAAATAAAAGGTGTTGATTATTTTATTGAACACATTTACCCAGAAGTCAGCAATATAGATACTAATATTATTGTGAATGTTAGTGGCAACTCTCCAGAAACTTATGCTAAAGCTGCAGAAAAATTAAATGCACTCGATAAAATTCCTGCTATTGAACTAAATATATCATGTCCAAATGTTAAAGAAGGAGGAATGGCGTTTGGAGTAACTTGTTCTGGAGCTTCTACTATAGTTCGTGAAGTTCGTAAACATTACCATAAAACTCTTATCGTGAAGCTTTCGCCTAACGTAACAGATATTGCAAGTATAGCTCGTTCGTGCGAAGATGAAGGAGCCGATGCTGTTTCGCTCATAAATACTCTTATGGGAATGTCTATTGATATTGAGAAGCGTGCCCATCGTCTTAGTATTCGCACTGGTGGATTAAGTGGTCCAGCTGTAAAACCAGTAGCTCTTCGTATGGTTTACGATGTTGCTCATGCCGTTAAAATACCAGTTATAGGACTTGGTGGTATTTCTACAGCTGCTGATGCAATAGAATTTTTTTAATGGCAGGTGCAACTGCAATACAAATTGGAACTGCTAATTTTGTAGATCCACAAGTTACATTAAAAGTGCGTAATGGCATTAACGAGTGGTTAGATAACCATGGTTGCAAGTCGATAAATGAAATCATTGGTTGTGTAGAATAACGATCACTTCTGCTTGATTCTTTTGTTTTTTAGCGAGGAATGATATCTTATTCATATAAATATGGCGTCATATTTTAGTAGATATGGCGCCATATTTTTTATTCCGTCCAATTATATTGGTGTGTTATACATATAAAAGATGTGTTCCTAATTTGGGCTTATTGCTGTTGAATGAAAAAGGAACTAATCTTCTGCTTTTACTAAGTTCTCAACAAATTCGCTATAACTTTCTGCCAAATATTCAACGCAGTCTTCAGTAAATTCTCCTAAATCCATAAACAATAAAACGATATTTCCCGACTGTAAATCTATGGCAAAGTAGTTTCCTCCCCAATCAACTGCAAATGGTAAGTAGTGAGATGGAACGTTTACTGAAGTAAGTTTTGCATAGCTCTTCTCTATTTTCATTTCTCCTAAGTCATTACTATAATGCTTTATTGGGAGATAAAAACTAATCTCGTAGCCTTCTTCCTCATCTTCTGTATCGCAGAAAAGCGACTTTTCAGGTACTCCACCATTAAAAGTTATGTATTGAGAAATAAAGTCTTGAGGTAATTTGTACCCTGTTATTTGTTCAAGATTTGCTATATCTTCTTGTACAATTGCTTTTGCTGTCTTTGTGAACATATTTGTTTCTTATTGATTAAAAAGAATATTATTTAATGTTGCTTTCTGCTTCAAAAACAAACAGTTGTTATTGTTATTCGAGCGTTTGCTCCATAAAATTTAAACCTGTTATTTTCGCTTCTTTTAAGTAGTTGATAAGTCTTTCTGAGAAGAATAGCCCAACTGTTGATACTTTCAAAATGTCAAAATCGTATTTCTTGGCAAGGAAAATGTGGTGCATTTCTGTGAACTTATTCTCTCGATTTTTATATTCTTCAAATGAACAATACTTTAAACGTTCCCTTGAGATAGAGTCTATAATGATGCTTTTCGTATAATCTATCTGTTCAAGAGGAATGCAAGGGAAAGCTAAAAGATAATAATTCTTTGCAATGGAGAACTCAGGAATGCTCACTTGAATTTCTGAATGTAAGGGCAATTTGAATAGTTCTAGCACATTTTTAGTCTTTTCAGAAACAATAAAGTCGAGCATTCCAAAAGAGTTGTCCGTCATATTCGATATGAAATCTGTTTCCTTTACTCGCTTTTTAGTTTTATAATATACTATCTGTCCAATCTTGGAAACATCAATTATAGGAAAGTCTTGTATACTCGTATTAAACCTTCCTTCCCACAAGCGCCTACAATATTCCATAAGGTAGTTTCTGTCTGCTGTGTTTGCAAAGGAACATTGAGTTTTCTTTAGTCGTATTTCAACTTGATTGGTAACACCGTCCGTTATTCCCGTTACAGAACTTTCTATTGACGGACACACTCTGAAATACCTTTTGTAAATTCCCATTTATCTGCTATTAGTTTGTTAGTTCTTTCCTAAAGCAAAGGTAATGAATACGAATCTTGCAGAATAATGTTCTATAAAACATAATTCATTTGAATGTTGTTAGTTTACTATTTCGTCCCAATAATGCAAACTATAAACCGTTACAGTTCTATCTCCTTCATCTTCTTGAAACCCACTAAAGGCAACACCTATGCTATCAAATATCGTGAAACCATATTTATGTATGCATAAATGGCTTTCATTCAGCTTATCAATTATATTTGAGTAGCTGAATAAATTGTATTCATCGTAATACAATTCAACATCTTTATTTTCTATAACAGAAATTTCCACCAACTTATTATCTTTTGAAAACTAAAGATAAATTGTCTAAGTATAGTTTTGTTAAATCATTATTGTCTACTCGTTTAAAGTTGCTTTTTATTTTGCTTAAAAATGTCTTCCAAAGTAGGGCATCCAAATTTATATTCGTTTACACCCTTATATGGCTTTTTATTATGTATTCCATCTTTTTAATTTTTCTACTGCAGATAAATTCTATATAGCGATGCAAATATACTCAATATTTTTGTAACCTTGTGAATTTATCGTTTAGTATTATTCTTATTCTCTATTTTAGTTGTTTTCACAACAAAGATCCACAGTCTCTTTTCTTTCTGTTTAGCCAAAATGATATGATTTAATAGTGTTTGTTTTCTATAAAAATTTGAGAGCGTTCAACCGAACGCTCTCAACCAACACTAAAAAAACTAAACTAGACTTAACTAAAAGTTTCCGCACTATTTTCTCAAACAGTTACGAAATATGTTACAAATTTACGATAAAATAATTACAAAAAAATATTTCTGCTGTATAAAATTTGCTTTTTACCGTAATATATTATATTCTTTTTGGAATTATTGACTAATATTGCATCTAATATAGTCATAGCAGTCATTGCTTCAACAATAGGAACGGCTCTTGGAAGTACACAAGAATCATGTCGCCCTTGTACGGTTATTAACTGTTTATTTCCTTTGAAATCTACTGTTTCTTGTTCCATTCGCAAAGTAGCTATTGGTTTAAAAGCCACTCTAAAGAAGATATCCTCTCCGTTACTTATGCCCCCTTGTATACCTCCACTGTGGTTTGTTTGTATTGATATTTTGCTATTTTCGTTTTCTACTTCTTGTATAAAACAGTCATTTTGTTGGCTTCCTCGCCATCTACTTCCGTCGAAACCTTCGCCATACTCAAAGCCTTTGGCTGCATTTATGCTTAGCATTGCCGCACCAAGTTGTGCATGTAGCTTGCCAAATTCAGGCTCTCCTAATCCTATTGGACACCCTTTTACCACACAGGTAATTATTCCACCTATAGTATCGCCTTCGCTCTTCACAGTAGCAATTAGGTCTTCCATTTCCTTTGCCTTTGCTTCATCGGGGCATCTCACAGCGTTTTTCTCTGCCAAAGACAGGTCGTACTTTTTGTAATCTCTTTCCAAGGCAATATTACCTACCTGCGATGTGTAAGCTTGTATGCTTATGTTGTATTTTCTAAGCACAAGTTTAGCCAATGCGCCTGCCACAACTCTTGAAAGCGTAATACGTGCCGAAGCTCGTCCTCCACCTCTATAGTCGCGTATACCATACTCTTATAATAAGTATAATCGGCGTGCGATGGTCTGAAGAGTGTACTTATATTCTTATAATCTTTTGGTTGTTGTTTTTCATTTCTAACCACAAAACCAATTGGTGCACCAGTTGATTTACCTTCAAAGATTCCACTTAGTAACTCTACCTTGTCGGTTTCTTTTCTCTCCGTAGTTATTGTGCTTTGTCCTGGTTTGCGTCTATTCAATTCGTTCTGAATAAAATCGATATCAATATCTATACCAGGAGGCATACCATCTATAATGCCTCCTATTGCAATTCCATGACTTTCGCCAAAGGTAGTTAAAGTATAAAGTGTTCCAAACGTATTAGGCATATAGCCATTCTTCTCGTTCGTGTTTTGTTATATATGGTTATAAAATTTTTTGAGTTTTAGTTGCCACAACAACAGCAACCTTCGCCATTGCTTTCGTCACTTCCGTTACAGCCGCATTGGTTATTTTCGTCTCCTTCTCCTTTGTGGCAACCACAATGTCCGTTGCAATGGTGGCTATTAAGCTTCTCAAAAAATTCTTTTACTTCTTCATCAGTAGCCTCACGATTTTCAATAATGTGTCCTTTAAATCTTAATTCTTTTCCTGCCAAAGGGTGGTTAAGGTCAACTTTAACTTTATCTTCCGTTATATCAATAACGCGAGCAATAAAACGTTGTCCTTCCTGATTCTGCAAAGGGATAGTTGCTCCGATATAGACATTACTACTATCGAATTCTCCTCCTTGTGAAAATACCTCTTTATTAAGGTCTAACACATTTTCTTCGTTATAGTCTCCATAGGCTTCTCCTTTGGCTAAATCGAATGAGAAATCCTCTCCTACTGGTGTTTTTATTGCAATTTCTTCGAATTGGGGTAGTGCCATTTCGCACCCTGTATAGAATGTTAGCGGACGATTTTTCTTCTGTTTTCTCTATCAGAACCTCGTTTCCGTATTCCATACTGTATAGTTCGTATTTTTGTAGAAATGAATCTATGTGTTTTATTTTCCATTATTATTATAGTGTTATTTTTTTGTTTCCTTGCAAAGATACTATTTATTTACGATAAACCTACTAACTGTTTGTTGTTTTTTTACTTGTACTGTATTTCTATCCCGAGCAAAGTTTTTCGGCTTACTTTTATAACTTTGTTTCTATTTTTTTCGTTTTATGTACAAAAAGATGGAAAATAATTCTGTAAATGTTTCCTGTCTGTATACATATTATAGATGCTTAGTAAAAATGGATAGAAAGCTTATAACCAATGCCACTGTTTATTCATAAATCTACTAAAAAAGTCTTAGACGTTTAGAAAAAAATCAGTTAGATGTAGATACCTTTATTTTTAGATATCTATCACGTTCGTCTCAGATATCTGTCGCGTTTGTTTCAGATATCTGTCAGTTGTGTCTTAGATATCTGTTATTTACGAATTAGATATCATAAAAAAACTACAACCTTTATAATTTTATATTCTAATACCTAAAAGATATTTTTTTAGATAATAATAACGAACACCTTTGTTCTATAGCGTTTTAATTTTGTTAGTATTATAAGTATTTGAATTTCAGTATATTACTTTATGTTTACTTGTGTGCTGGAGGAAGCAGTTACAGTTGTTTTCTTTTTTATAGTATCTTTATATTTTTTCTACTCAGCCCAAAGAGTGTACTTCAGTAGTGACCAATAAAAAAGTCCGAAAGAGTATCTCCTTCGGACTTTTGAGGTGCCTAGCAGAATCGAACTGCTCTACACGGTTTTGCAGACCGTTACCTAACCGACCGGCCCAGGCACCCAATAATTAGTCGACAAGATTAATGCAATGCCTTAATCCGTGTGCAAAAGTAATAAGAAATATTTGTTTGACCAAATTTTTTGTAGACTATTGCAAAAAATAATTTACCTTCTTTCGTATTTATATGTTGTCTTTTTACGCATCATTTGCTCCTTAATAGCACAGCCGGGACACCCTCCGCAGGCGTTTCTAGATACCTTTATTGTTCTGATTAACATACGAATAGCGTATGCTGTTGCTATTGCTATTACTATGGTTACAATGGTATATTGTATCATTATATATATCCTTTCTTTTATATGGGCTGATCCTCCACTCTATCTGTAAATAGGTTTTCGGTCGCCTTCATTTCATCTTCATCGAACCATTGCGACAGTTTGTTTTTGCCTTTTGTTTTGTTTCTTCGTCTATATTGCTCCAAACCTTTTTGTAACACATATATCAGTACACCGAGATCGTCGCCCAATCCGGCAAGCGGAATAGCATCTGGAATAAAATCGAGTGGGGTTATTAAATAGCCTAATGCCCCTATAATAATGGCTTTATCTTTTATAGACATTTTGTTACTATCTATAGAGTAATACAATATCAATGCAGCATAAACCAGTTTAGCTCCAGCTCGTTTTGCTATGCGATGTATTTTCTCGATAAATCCATTTTCTGTGAATTTCTCTTTGTATTTGCTTAAATCTGGTATTTCCATATATTTTCTTTATTGTTACAAATATAAACTAAGCACATAGTATGCCAAAAAGGTTAGAAACGCATCACCTTTTCTACGTATGCAGCGGCTTCAGGATAGTCTCTTTTTGCACGTTTTACCTTGTTGCGCACAATGGTTTTCATAACAATACGATAAATTACGAAGAGCACCAGACCAATGGCAACGCCCATAAGTGCAACTTGATAGCCTTTTACTGGTAGCGATTCCTCTGAAAAACCTGACAGTATTATGATAGGCAATGCTATCAGAAAACCTGCAATGGTGTATCGCGTACGTTCTGTTCCTTCAGTGTCGAGTGCGGCTTGGTGGTCAAAAAGATAATCGTCTAACTCCTGTTGGCTCAGCTTTTCTTCCATTTGTGGAAAACCTGGGTCGTCCTTATAATTTCTAATTTTGTTCTCAACTTGATGTTGGAAATCGTCTAATATGTATCTATAGTCTTGAACTTCTTCCATAAGATATAAAGAATAGTACGGTAATTTGTCTTTTCTGCCATACAGCTTGGTGGCTGTTAAAGCAGACATTCTCCTTTTTTCATAGCTCAACTCCCTCCCCACAGAGGGGAGGCAGCGAGTATGTGTAAAGCAGCACTCCTATAAGCCGGGTCTTGTTTCCTTATTGTCTTTCGGCAAGTAAGGACGCCTGTCATTTATCTAACCGCAGGGTCGCCCCATACGTTTTAGCGTTCTACCCTCCGTTGTGCCTTATTTGGCTCGGGCGAGTAACCCTCAAACAACGGTTTACATGAACTTGCAGCTCCTGAACGGCACAGCCACGCAGTCGCCTGCGTGCTGGTAGTCTCTTACACTACCTTCTCACCCTTGCCTCGTTGCCAAGGCGGTTGTTTTCTTCTGCCTACATCTACTGTTGCCAATAGCTTTCATTTTCGGAAGCAGGATACTCTTTGCTGCCCGGACTTTCCTTCGTGTCTTGCAACACCAGCGACAGTGCCGAAGTGCTGCCTTATGTTGCAAAGGTAACGCAAATATGCTAAACGCCAAAGCATAGCTTTATATTTTTTTGTTAATATTGGCTCTTATAAGAATAATGTGCAACTTTAAAAATAAGTTTGGAAAGTAGCTTTGCGCATTACACAAAAAGTGTAAAAATACGCAGTGAAATGGAAAGTTTATTCGTATAAATAATTGTTCTTTTCTTACCTTTGCAGGCAAAAGAAATAATACCGTCAGACAATGAAACGAAATATGTTATGAAAAAGTTTTATGCTATTTTTACAGCCCTGACACTGTTTTCTACTGTAGCAAAGGCGCAGCAGACCATTCGTGGGTGGATAACCGACGAGCAGCGTTCGCCTATTGAGTATGCCAACGTCATTGCGCTTTCCGTGCGCGACTCATCGCTCGTTACGGGCGCAGTTACCGACAATGCGGGTAAGTTTCTGCTTACTTTGCCTGCCAATAGTGCCCAAGTCTTCCTGCGTGTTTCGGGCATTGGCTACGAACAGCGCAATGTTTCGCTGCCTCTTGCCGGCGATACCCTATTGTTGAAGTCTGAAGCCAAGACAATGGAAGGCGTAACCGTTACGGCGCAACGCCCCAAGATGGCGATACGAAACGACGCCCTTGTTACCACGATTGTGGGTTCGTCGCTGGCAAAAGCAGGCTCGGGCAACGACGTTCTCAAGCGTATTCCGTTGCTGACGGGCAAGGAAGGCAACTATTCGGTTGTCGGCAGAGGTGCAGCAGTTATCTATATAAACAACAGAAAGATAACCGACGCAACCGAAATAGAGCGTCTTAACTCGTCGGACATTAAGGACGTTGAGGTAGTAACCAATCCGGGGGCTCGCTACGATGCCACGGTGAGTGCCGTTATCCGCATTCACACGGTGCGTAAGGTGGGCGACGGCTTCGGTTTCGATGTACGTACGTCAGCTTATTATTGGGAAAACTGGGACACTAACAATCAGCTCAATATGTATTATCGCCGCAATGGTTTGGAGCTGACAGCTGGTTCGGCTTACAATATTGACAATAGTCTAAACAAACAAACCACTACCAACGAGGTGCAGACCGCCAATTTGTGGACCAACAAGTGGACAAGCGATAGTCATAGTTGTAATACAAACAACAATTATACGCTTTCGGCAGCCTACGAGTTCAATGCCAACCACTCTGTTGGTGCGCGTTTCTTCACCAATTTGCTTGTTGGTGCAAACAACGGACACGGTGATTTCTCTACCGATGTATTTAAAAACCATGTACTCTTCGACCATATAGAGTCACGAATTAGTGCTAACTCTACTGCCATTCCTAATAAAAGTCTCTCGGCTTACTACGTTGGAAAGGTAGGAAAGATAGATATAGATTTCAATACAGACTACTATTATGGTAGAGAAACTGAATACCGCATAACCACAGAGCAAAGTGCCACCAACGCCAATCGCACTGTAACATCGGCAGGAATACACACAAACAAGTTTTTTGCAACCAAGCTGGTGCTCTCTCACCCGTTGTTTGGCGGTAGCCTGTCGGTTGGAAACGAGAACACTTTCACTAATCACGAACAGAATTATGTTAATCAAGAAAACGTGGTTCCCAGCACAGCATCAACCATTAAGGAACGCAATAACGCTTTCTTCTTCGAATATAGCCGACCCACACCCATTGGTCAGCTCATGGCAGGATTGCGCTACGAGCACGTAAATTCTGATTATTATGAACAAGGAGTGTATAGTCCGGCACACAGCCGTACCTACAGCCAATGGTTTCCGTCGCTCACTTTCGCAACAAGAATAAAGGAAGTAGGCTTGCAACTCTCTTATTCGGCAAAGACATCGCGCCCCTCTTATAGGCAATTGGGTACAAATGTAGAGTATATGAACCGCTTTACGCGTCAGAGTGGTAACCCTACACTGAAGCCAGAAACACTACACAACATTACGCTTGTGAGCAGTTGGAGCTGGCTAACCTTTGTTGCCAACTACACACAGACACACAACAAAATTATGTATTGGAACGAACAAGAAAGCACTGATGAGAATATAACCAACTTGCGTTACCGCAATTTCAAAAGGTTTCCTGCCTTAACATTGAGCCTTACCGCAGCACCGAGAATGGGAGTATGGTCGCCACAACTCATATTATTTTGCCAAAAGCAATGGTTCGACATAGAGCGTTTGGGCAGCAAGTTAGATTTAAGCAAACCGATATGGGGCATACTGTGGAACAATACATTTGATTTTAAAGACAATTGGATAGCCGAGACTCGCTTGAAAGTTACTTCTAAGGGTATAACAGAGAACAGTGAGCTTACCAGAAACAACTGTGCATTTAACTTCTCGGTACGAAAAGCGTTCCTGAACGACCGCCTTTCCGTTACTGTAGGCGTAAACGATCTGTTCAATCGCTCTGCTAATCAATTGTTGCTTTATACGAATAACTTAAGCATAGATACAAAACAAGAATTCGATAGCCGAGAATTCTATGTTACTTTGCGCTATAAATTCAACACGGCACGTAGCAAATATAAAGGCACAGGAGCAGGACAGAGCGAGCGCAAGCGTTTCTAATCCACGGCAAGTGCGCAGAAAATAGGTTTTCAACGCCCCATTTTTCTTCGTTTTTCAGGACTGAAAAAATATACTTTTTATAATTCACTGGTATCAGTGCTTAGAAAGCTGTCAAAATTGTCTTATAAGAGAATTAAAATTGTCCTATAAGAGAATTTAAAAAGTCCTATAAGACAATTTTGAGTGTCTGGCAGGAAGTATAAAAAGTTTACAGAATATTTCAACAATTTACATATACAGATATGAAGATAAAAATTAAAGCCTGCTTTATATTGTTCATTCTTTTATCGAACAGTATGTTTTCTCAATCCATTAAAATTACAAACCATTATGGAAGCGAAAACAAAGAGATTCAAGACCTGATTGATTTTTGAAAGTATTTATATAGAACAATTGAACTTTGAAGGAGAAACACTTAAAGGAAAATCGTATCAAATAGCACTTGAAGAATACATCGAAGGCAGATTATCCCATACAACAATGCTTTTCGATGGTACGGAAAGCGATTATTTCAAAATTTCATCAAGCAAGGAAGCCGTGAAATTCTTCTTTAAATTCAGTGAAGACAAACTGAAGATATTCATTCGAGGGAATAGGTTTGGAAGCAAGAAATCCTATTTTCGTTTATCAGGCGATTATGAGAAATATGCCTTAAAAGACTTCTTCGGAAACAAGAAAGAACTTTTAGTTAGCGGTTCAAGCAAGACATCAATCTTTGCAATAATAACTCCGACAATCCATAAGGACGGTTCAGCCTCTTATTGCGAAGTCGTTCAGGCAAACGAAAAGCCCGAAAAACTTGGCGAGAGGTTTAAAATACCACACTACTTCTTGCTCACTATAACCTTTCAATAAGCAGGTTCTCTACTTACTGTTTGACTCTGGATAGTGCTTTATGCAGCATTGCTGTTAAATTATAGTATTTTGGAAAAGGTGTGTCAAAACTCAATTTTGGCACACCTTTATATTTTGTGATAACTGCTTGAAAAAGCCTTTGTTTTGTAAAGATTATTCTGTTAAAAAGCGATAACTGTGCTTTGACATTGCGAAAGCGGCTCTTTTGCGATGCAAAACCTACGCTTTTACCGTGTAAAACAGCCGCTTTTGCAATGCAATTAAGCACCAATAAAATTCTGGGTTGTGATATTTCTTTACAAAGTGTTTATGAGTTTGGTTTTTCCTTAGTCTTGATTGCTGGTTTACTTTCTGAAAGGGCAAAGTCCTTGACAGATGATGTCCGATAAGATTTATCCGTATATGTTAGGCTTTGGGGGGCTTATTTATATATCATTTTAATGGGAATAGCAGTCATTCCTACCATCTTTTTTTGATGTGTTAATTCCTATCACATCATGTGTTTATGCTTAGCACGAGTGGTAGCTGATGGTAAATACCAATAGTGTTTTAGGCTTGGGGTTTGTCAAGGGGTTTTCATAATGCTCTTTTCAATGCTGCTCCACGCTTACGTATATCTACAAACTCTTTTTGGGCTTGCTCCTCAAATTCTCGTTTCCGCTCAATGGCTCGCTTGATACCAGCGATAAGTTCTTCTCTTGTTTTTTCTTTGAATTTAATCATATATTACACTCCTTTTCGTTTTGCAAATATAACTCTTTGTATTGATATGTGTAAGAGAATAAATGAAAAAGCAGCAAATGATTGCCCATTTGCTGCTGTATGGTAATAAGGTTTTCTATATAAGCCCTCAATGTTTTTCCTATAAGTTTCTGTCTTATTCATCTTTCTTTGTCAGACGAACATACAACAAGCAAGAAAATACGGTGTGACTTAGGAAACCCGATGTGTCCATTATATGATGATTATTTTTTTACCATTGACAATATACATACCCTTAGGCAAAGCATTAATTTCGTCAGCGCTTGCTTTACTTAGCCGTTTTGTTCCATCTATTGTATAGACATCAGCAAGTCCTGAGTTATTATAAGCAGTGTTTGTAATGCCAAGTGTAGTACTACCCTCTATTAATAAGAAATCTCCCCATTGGTATGCCCATGTATATGAGTGAAGACGATTTTTAGGAACAATAAGTTTACATTTATATTTGTTAATGCCGTAAAAAGCACCTGAATCGCAGATTGGTGGTACGACAGCTTCGCTCGAAATCTGTGTAATATTGATACAATCAGAGAATGCTCCTTGCCCGATACTCCGTAATCCACTTCCAAAGGTAAAATTCTTTTAGACTACGACAACCTGAGAAAGCCCAGTCGCCAATTCTTGTAACACTATTTGGAATGGTTACAGAGGTTAGCTCGCTACAATTGTAGAAAGCATAGTCGCCAATTTCTGTAACACTATTTGGAATGGTTACAGAAGTTAGAGCGCTACAATCGTAGAAAGCACTTCTGCCAATTGTTGTAACACTATTTGGAATGTTTACAGAGGTTAGTGCGCTACAAAATCCGAAAGCATTGCCGCCAATTTTTGTAACACTATTTGGAATGGTTACAGAAGTTAGCTTGCTACAATTGAAGAAAGCAAACTCTTCAATTGTTGTAACACCATCACCTATTATAATTCGTTTAATATCAGATTTGCTCCATGGTGCGATCGTGTTGTCGTGTGAATAATCATTCATTTTCCCTTTTCCTGTAATGACCAAAACGCCATTATCAGTAAGGAGCCATCTTAGATTAGGTCCACAAGTACCAGAATTCTCGGCATTAGCTAATAAGTCCATGAGTAGGTCTATTAATAAGGTGTCAATTTGTTTCATATTAGTACTTTTATATAAATAATATTTTTGATTTATGGAAGTTCAAATGCAAAGATAAACAAAAAAATTATTATAAAATGTTTTTTTCTATAAAAAGTTTATGTAGCATTTTGCTTCTTTTTTTCAAGATAGTTATTGTTGAGAGATGGTCGTGATATTATGAAAATCAACTTTGCTGTCACTTCTGTCACTCTTAGGTGCTTATAATGCGTTGATTATAAGCATCTAAGATAAAGTGTTAAAAGTGACAGCAAACTAAAATCAAACTTTATTTAGTAATATGGGGTTAATAAAGAAGGGACTTTTGCTATTTCTTTTGTAGGCTTGTCAGCAAGTCGGCAACCACATAGTTGGAGCCACCAACGAAGATAAAAATCTTGTTCGTCAGCATCTTGGAGGGCAGCTTGGTAGGCTTCGAGGACGGTTGGGAAGACCTTTCCGTGTAGGTCGTAATCGTCGGCTGTTTCGGCAACCTTCTCTACTGGGAAGGCACGATGCGTACTCGGTTGAGTCCAGTAGTAGATGGCGTCGTCGGGTAACATAGCCATGACGGTATGTAGGTCTTTATCGTCAACCATACCAAAGACAATGCGCTTCTGCGTACATTGCTGATGCTTGATTTGTTGGGAGAGGTAGGTCCATCCGCCAACGTTGTGTCCTGTATCGCAAATAACTAATGGATTAGCTTGTAGTTTCTGCCACCTACCCATTAAGCCCGTCAGTTCGCAAACATTAGAAAAGCCTTTCACAATGCTATCCATGAACCTTTTCCGTTGGTTCCTGCAATATGAATTGAAAGGAAGTGGGTATGTGGATGACCGAAGTGCTCATCTAAAGCCTTTGTCGTTTCAAGTCCTTCTTTATAGGCAGATGCCCCGACGTGTTCGAAGACTGATGCAAGTTATCAACTTGTACCCAAAAGCCGTTCCTCTATCTCACGAGGCAATGATATCCAACAAATGCAAAGTCCCATTGACGCAGTGGCTGATACCACCATGAGCGTAGTCGATGAAGTGTTGGAAGGCTTAGGCGGGATGATTACACCAACCGCACAGGGCGATGATTATGCCGAAGCAGCATGGCAACGCAAGCTCAGATACCAAGCGAACAGAAAGAAACGAGGGAGAAAACTATAAGCCACACGAGTTTACAAAAAACGCAAAACAAAGAATTTCTTAGCATAAACGCTTGTTATTCGGTAACAAAGTATTATCTTTGCAAACAGAATAACAAGCGTTCTTTGTTAGGCAGAAAACAGCGGAGCCAAGTAGCTCGCTCGTTTCCAAATCGTTACCTATTCAGTTTAACAAACAAGGTAACTTATTTATTTCCAATTAGTTGTATTTTTAGATATTATCTTGGAATGCAAAACAATAGGTTTTACAACGCATTGACAGCGAGTAAGTTACACGATAGATATGCTTGTGAAAAATATTTACAGCCTTATTGCTGTCTTTTTGCCCATAAAATGAGTTATATCAGCTAAACTTCTATTGTGTTCAGCGTAGCCTATACTGATAGCGAAGCGTATTTAAAATATTGTTATGTGGGTGTTAATGCAAGGTAGATTTGTATTGTGCTTTTACTCGTTGCTCCACTTCTTCAAGAGTTTTGCTGCTGCTTAGTCTGCCTTTTATGAGACGGAAGCCGTACCAGACGATGACCATTCCGAGTGCTGCAAGGAGGAATGTCCATACGTTGCCAAGGTTAAAACCCTGTATAAACTTTTCGCAGATAACAAATCCGCCAATAGTAACAAGGTAATCGAGCCAACTCGACGATGTGTAGCTTTTGCTTATGCGTTGATATTCTTCGTCGTTTGCGAGTAGTTGTTGGCGGTTAGCTTGCCAAAGCTGTTCAAATTCCTGTTCTGTCATAAATGTAAGTTTCTGTTTGTTCTGTGTGCAAAGGTAATTAAAAATGATTTGCTGTGTAGTTTTAAACATACATTAATTCACTCATAACAAAGTCGCTTACGTAAATACCGTTGCGTGTGAGGTGTAGATGATTATTGGTAATGGCGAGCAACCCCTGTGAAACGAGTGGGGCAGAGGCTTTTGCAATGTGCTCTTTGTAAGGCGATGATAAAGCAGAAAGGTCGATGCCACTTCGCGTACGTAAGGCAGTTGTAACTATATCGTCGTAGAGTGTGTTGGCATCGATAAGTTCTACTTCGTAGACGGGGCGGTTGTTTGCAATACCATCAATGTATTTTTGTAAGTTGTCTACGTTCCAGCGGCGTGTGGAAAGATTGTAGCTGTGTGCCGATGCGCCTATGCCAAGATAAGGTTTATTAGACCAATAAGCACTGTTGTGGCGCGAACGGAAAGGAGAAGCCGCAGAATGAGTAAGTTTGGCAAAGTTGCTTATTTCATATTGTTCGTAGTTGGCGATAGCAAGGCGTTCGATAAGAGAGTCGTACATTGAGCGATAGAGTTCCTCGTCCATATCCTTTACTAAGCCTTTTTTCAGAAGTTGGTAGAGAGGAGTGCCCTCTTCGTACATCAGGCTGTAAGCCGAAATATGTTCAACGTTTAAGGCAATGGCTTTATCAATGTCATGTTGCCATTGTTCTATGGTTTCGTTAGGAAAGCCAAACATAAGGTCGATGGAAATATTCTCTATTCCTACACGGCGCAGACGCTCAATAGCAGTTCGTACATCGGAAGCTTTATGACGTCGGCGGAGAAACTTTAATCGTTCGTCCGAGAAAGTCTGTGCACCCATCGATATGCGATTGATAGGCAAGTGTCTGAGGTTTTCAGCAAATTCGGGAGTAATATCATCAGGGTTACATTCCAAAGATATTTCCATATCGCTGTAGTTTAACATTCTGTCGGCATAGTTATCGGCAATACAGCGGAATATCTTCTCAATATGGCAAGCCTGCAATTGCGATGGTGTACCACCTCCAAAGTAAATTGTTTCAATGCGTTCAGCAGTGTTAGAATATTCTCCGAAAAGGTAATTCTTTTCTGTTACGGCTTCTTTGCATAATGCATCTACATACAAATCCATCGTATTTGCTTTCTCAGCGTGTGGTGTTATGGTAGAATAAAAGCCACAATAAATGCATCGGCTTGCACAAAAAGGAATATGGAAATAAAGTCCTGCCATATATTATATAAGGTGATAAGCTTTTGAAACGAATTATTTCAGTGCAAAATTAATAATTTCTTTTTAATACTTTTTATTATTTGTAGCGAATAGTTTGGTTAGATAAAAATAAAATGTATAACTTAGGCGTCAGTAGTAATAAGCATAGCTTATAACCCTACACAAAACATAATACTAACAACCTTAAGGTAGCGTTCTAACAGACTTATATGTATTGCATAGTAGACTTTTAGAAACACCTTTTAAATCTATTGTGGTTATGAGAGTATATAAAACAAACGAGATTAAGAACATTGCATTGCTTGGCAGTGCGGGTAGCGGCAAGACTACTCTTGCCGAAAGTATGTTATTTGGTGCTGGTATAATAAAGCGCCGTGGTACAGTAGAAGCAAAGAATACTGTTTGCGATTACTTTCCCGTAGAACAAGAATACGGCTATTCTGTATTTCCTACAGTGTTCCATGTAGAATGGAACAACAAAAAGCTAAACATAATTGATTGCCCTGGAAGCGATGATTTTATTGGTGGTGCCATAACAGCATTGAATGTTACCGACCAGGCAGTGATTCTTATCAACGGACAATATGGTCCTGAAGTAGGAACACAGAACAACTTCCGCTACACAGAGAAGTTGAAGAAACCTGTAATCTTCTTAGTCAATCAATTAGATTCCGACAAATGCGACTTCGATAACGTTATGAATAGTATGCGGGAAATATATGGACCTAAATGTGTACAAATACAATATCCCACAGCAACAAAGCGCAAACTTTAACAGTATTATAGATGTTTTGTTGATGAAGAAGTACAGTTGGAAACCAGAAGGAGGTATGCCTATCATAGAAGATATTCCTGCTGAAGAAATGGATAAGGCTATGGAGCTACACAAAGCATTGGTTGAAGCTGCCGCAGAGAATGACGAAACATTGATGGAAAAGTTCTTTGAGACTGAAACATTAACAGAAGACGAAATGCGCGAGGGTATTCGTAAAGGACTTATTGCACGTAGCATCTTTCCCGTATTCTGTGTTTGTGCTGGTAAAGATATGGGCGTGCGTCGCTTAATGGAGTTTTTGGGTAACGTTGTACCTTTCGTTAGCGAGATGCCAAAAATACATAACGCACGTGGAGAAGAAGTTACACCCGACTCAAATGGTCCTGAATCTGTTTACTTCTTCAAAACAGGAGTAGAACCACATATCGGAGAGGTGAGCTATTTTAAAGTTATGAGTGGAGCCATAAAGGTGGGCGACGACTTAACTAACGCAGACCGAGGATCTAAAGAACGCATCGGACAACTGTTTGCTTGTGCAGGTGCAAACCGTATACCTGTTGAGCAAGTTAATGCTGGCGATATTGGCTGTACAGTGAAATTGAAAGACGTTAAGACAGGCAATACATTGAATGGTAAGGGTGTAGAACAGCACTTCGACTTCATTAAGTATCCGAATCCAAAGTATATGCGTGCCATCGAGGCTGTAAACTCTCAAGATACAGAAAAGCTTATGGCGGCATTGTTAAAGATGCGTCAAGAAGATCCAACATGGCTTGTTGAGCAAAGTAAAGAGTTACGTCAGACCATCGTAAAAGGACAAGGCGAATTCCACTTACGTACTTTGAAGTGGCGTTTAGAGAATAATGAGAAGCTTCAAACCGTATTCAAGGAAGCTCGCATACCTTATCGTGAAACCATTACCAAGCAGGCAAAGGCTGAATATCGCCACAAGAAGCAGAGCGGTGGTGCTGGACAGTTTGGCGAAGTTCATCTTATTGTAGAGCCATACGCAGAAGGAATGCCCGATCCAACAATGTATAAGTTCAACGGACAAGAGTTTAAGATGAATATAAAAGGTAAGGAAGAAAAGACATTGCCTTGGGGCGGTAAGCTCGTTTTCATCAATTCGGTTGTAGGTGGAGCCATCGACACACGCTTTATGCCAGCTATTTTGAAGGGTATTATGGACTGTATGGAGCGCGGACCATTGACTGGAAGCTACGCTCGCGACGTTCGCGTGGTTGTTTACGATGGTAAGATGCACCCAGTAGACTCTAATGAACTTTCGTTTACACTTGCTGCGCGCCACGCTTTCTCTGATGCTTTCAAAATTGCAGGACCGAAAATTCTCGAGCCTATATACGATTTAGAAGTTTATGTGCCTGGCGATTACATGGGCGACGTAATGAGCGACTTGCAAGGACGCCGTGCCATGATAATGGGAATGGACAGCGAAGCGGGCTACCAGAAGCTGCAAGCTAAGATTCCGTTGAAAGAATTGGCAAGCTATAGCATCTCTCTGAGTTCGCTGACAGGTGGCCGTGCAAGTTTCACCACCAAGTTCTCAAGCTACGAACTTGTGCCTAACGAACTCCAGCAGACCCTCATTGCCGAACACGAAGCAGAAGTTAAGGACGAAGACGAATAGACTAAAGGAACTCTTTTGCATTTGCAAAATACATAAAAACAGCAAGAGCCGACATGCCGTACAGCGTGTTGGCTCTTGCTATTTAAAGCCAGTTTTACCACAAAATCAAGGCAGATAATGAACTCAGTGTTATGTCTAAAAAAAAGTGCATCTGTAAAGTGCAGTGTTCTAATATGATGTGATGTGCTAAAGAATATAGCGTTATATCCAGTTTAATATGATATTAAATTCGTCTAAAACATATAGAGAATGGAGACCGAAAGAGCTATAATATATTCGTCTAACAATAGATACGCACAAAGTCATTTAACGTGCTTTTAAGTGCAAACTGTTTATAACATTTGGGATATTCGGATATTTATCTTACTTTTGCAGTATAGAATATATTTGGTATGACAAGCGATAGTATAGTAATAATTCCTACATACAACGAAAAAGAGAATATGGAGAATATTATCCGAGCTGTTTTCGGTTTGGAGAAGTGTTTTCATATCTTAGTAATAGACGACGGAAGTCCTGACGGAACCGCACAGATTGTACACCGACTCATAAAAGAAGAGTTTGCCAACCGCTTATTTATCATTGAGCGTTCGGGTAGTTAGGACTTGGCACCGCTTATATACGTGGTTTCAAATGGGCATTGGAGCATGGCTATGACTATATATTTGAGATGGACGCAGACTTCAGTCACGACCCTAACGACCTTCCTCGCCTATATGCAGCTACGCGCAACGAGGGCTTCGATGTGGCTGTCGGTTCACGTTATGTAAGCGGAGTGAATGTGGTGAACTGGCCTATCGGACGTGTTTTGATGAGCTATTTTGCCAGCAAGTATGTACGTTTTGTAACAGGATTCCATGTTCACGACACCACAGCAGGCTTTGTTTGCTATCGCCGCAAGGTACTCGAAACCATTCCACTCGACGAAGTTCGCTTCAAAGGCTATGCTTTCCAGATAGAAATGAAGTACACTGCGTATAAAATAGGATTTAAGATAAAGGAAGTACCCGTTATATTCGTAAACCGAAGAGAAGGCACAAGCAAGATGAGCGGAGGCATATTTTCCGAAGCCTTCTTTGGTGTGATGCGTTTAAGAATGGACGGTTGGTTCAGGAAATATCCCACTATAAAGAATTAAATAACAGCATAATAAAAGAACGCTTTCGCATCGGAGGCGTTCTTTTATACATTTAAAAACAAACTTAATTTTATTGTTTTCACGATGAAGCATATCACAAGAGATGAAGCTTTAAAACTATTGGTGCGCAATAATCCCGAACCAGTTGCGAGTCATTGCGACAAGTCTATGTGGTGGTTCATAACTCGTGCCGTTGGCGGACTATGGGTGCAGCATCCACTCAAAATGATAGTGTCATGGCTTTATCTGCTTATGTTACCTTTAATTTATGTGCAGAAAAGCATAGGATTTGCCATAATAGGCATACCTTTTGTATTCTTCTGTATTCTTGCTTATTATTTTTATTTCTACAGAAAGCTATACAAAGCATTAAGAGAGAATACTTATCGCATTGATGAAGATGGTATATCGGTGTCGATAACCACAGTTGATGGCATTTGGGCACGCTATCTTACCACGCCGTTCTCGCTGATTAAGGATATATGGTTGGCTCAAAACTACATCTATATCGAAACAGAAGACAAGACAGATATTGGCGTTGTCTACCTCTTTTCAGACGACCCAGAACGCATTTTGGGCAATATCGTATCGTATATGCAGTTGGAGAAGAAAGCCAAAGAAGACAAATCGTTACCTTATTATAGTACTGAGGAACGCGCAGACCTAAGAAACTTTGTGGAAGAACGCTTCGGAAAGATTGACGCAGTACTAAACGACACCGATGGCGAAGGTTTCCCGGTGGACATTGCTGCAATTCCTCCCAGTCCGCAACACAACTACTGGACGCTTTGCACCATAGGGGCAGGAGCCATTCGTGTGCCCAACCAAGAATATTACAAGCAATCGGACAATGGTGAAACAACTTTCGATGCAACCAAATACACCGAAGGCTTTGTGGTGGAACACTTTGAATATGTTATGTATCTGCCGCCCGACTGGAACGTAACCGATGCCGATTTAAGCAAAGACAGCAACTATTGGTATCTCCACTTGTTGCGCGATGTAGTGCAATATACCTACTATAACTTCCAGTTTCAGCTTGGCGACACCTTAAATTATAATGATGGCGATAGCGAGCAACTATCGTTCGACCATTCGACCGACTTTTATGCAGCATTGATTTTGTGCCCATTACCCGATGTTGCTAACGAACAGTTTGCCAATATCGAAGGTCGCAGCATTCAGTTCTTTCAAGTTGTGCCTATCACTACAGAAGAAGCTAACTATTTGAGTAGGCATTCTGCTGCCGATTTCCTGAAGAAATATATGGATATAAGTGCTATTCAACTGGATAACGAGTCTAAACAAGTGAAGCACGAACGCTATTCAAAGGCAATTATATCGCACTTCGAACGCCATATAAAGGGAGCAAACGTAGTAACAATGTACTCACATAAGAACTAAAAAACTTGCTACTTAATGGAAGAAAAAGTACAGCAATAAATGTTCTAAGTTATTTGAACAAGTAAGTGCTCGTAAGTGTTATATAAATTCAGTAGAAAATAGCTAAAGCGGTTATATGCGACACCGTTAGGGTGCTCAGCAATTTTATAGAAATTCTCGAATATTCTATAAAGAGAATAAGATATTTAGGCTACTTTTATTTTAGATATCTGTCCCGTTAGTTTCAGATATCTGTCGCATTCGTTTCAGATATCTGTCCCGCTCGTCTCAGATATCTGTCAATTGCGTTTCAGATATCTATAGCTTGCGACACGTATATCCATAGATGTAGCTTCGTATATCCATAGATGTAGCTTCGTATATCCATAGATGTAGCTTCGTATATCCATAGATGTAGCTTCGTATATCCATAGATGTAACTTCGTATATCCATAGATGTAGCTTCGTATATCCATAGATGTAGCTTCGTATATCCATAGATATAACTTCGTATATCCATAGATGTAGCTTCGTATATCCATAGATATAACTTCGTATATCCATAGATGTAGCTTCGTATATCTATAGATAGTTGTTCAGGTATCATAACAAGCCAGAAACTTTAACCTTTTATTCTATAATACTATAGTGGTGTGTATTCAGATGAAAACTACAAAAACGTTCTATTCTGCAATGTTTCAATTTACGTGCTATTATAAGCCTCTAACAACGAATATGTTGATCCTAATTTGTTTATATCTGTGTGAACTCTATAATAATAGTATTCTTTCCCAAACCATTCTCACATCTTTTGTTTTACTGCAGCATTATAGATAGCAAAAGCGGTTGTTTCGCATTGCAAAAACAACCGCTTCTGTAAAACAAGAGAATAGTATTATTACAACTAAAAGTATAAAAACTTTAAGCAATCATATAAGCTTTATTTTAGTGCTTACATAACACCGTCTTCGCGAAGTTTCTGTTGCCATTTCCATGCAGAAGCCAAAACGTCTTCCAGCGGAGTATTAGCCTTCCAGCCCAACACCTTATTGGCTTTGGTGCAATCGCCCCAAATTTTCTCTATATCACCTTCGCGACGTGGTCCGAACTTCCAATTCACCTTTACACCAGTAGCCTTTTCAAAAGTAGTTACAATTTCTAGCGTAGAGTTTCCTTTACCAGTTCCAATGTTGAAATATTCAATCTTGTCAGTATCTTTGTCTAATACACGTGTCATCGCTGCTACGTGAGCTTTTGCAAGGTCTACTACATAAATGTAATCGCGTATACAAGTACCATCTTCGGTGTTGTAATCGTTGCCAAAAATGGTAAGCTGTTTGCGTATTCCCATAGCAGTTTGCGTAACATAAGGAATAAGATTGTTGGGCACACCATTAGGCAATTCGCCAATAAATGCAGTAGGGTGTGCACCTATTGGATTGAAATAGCGAAGCACAATGCTCTTTATAGGTGCACCGCTGTGAATGTAATCGTAAATAATTTGCTCGTTAATCTCTTTTGTGTTTCCGTAGGGCGATGTAGCTTTTTGATGTGGTGCATCTTCAGTAACAGGTAAGTTCTCTTTTTTAGGCTGTCCGTAAACGGTGCACGAACTAGAGAATATAATACCTTTTACGTTATATTTTGGCATCATTTCCAATAAGTTAATGAGCGAAACAACATTGTTGCGATAGTACATTAACGGTTTTTCAACACTTTCGCCCACAGCTTTTGATGCTGCAAAGTGAATAATTCCATCAATGTTCGGATATTTTTTGAATAGGCGTTCGGTAGCATCTTTATCCTCAAGATTTACTTGTTCAAATGCTGGTCGTATTCCTGTTATTTTCTCTATACCATCGAGAACCTCTATTTTAGAGTTTGAAAGATTGTCTGCTATCACTACATTATATCCTGCCTCTTGCAGTTCTACCGTTGTGTGCGAACCTATAAAAACCAGTTCCACTCAGAACTAAAATTGTTTGTCTCATATCTTTTTAATGAATATTTTTGCAAGTAACTTATTGTTGTTCTTTATAAGAATAACGAGCGAGCCTCTTATTTATGTGTGCAAAGATACTTAGAAATTAGCAGGTAGGGTTATAAAAATAATATTATTTATTAAAAAAAGGCACGATTGTACCCCTATAAATAAAAAGTTTTACTAACTTTGCCATTGTTTAAACAACCATCAACAGTTCTTTAATTGTTTTTATTATGGAGCAAACAATGCAACAAATAGAGCGCTTTCTAAAAAGATAGCACAGAAGTTTCCATCAATACAGGAACCAATAGTTATGACAGATATCCACTTAAGGGTGTCGCAATTCAGTGGAGACCTTATGGCTTTCGACGATGAAGGAAACGAAGTAACACGCTGTGTAGTTGAAGAATGGATTGAAAACAATAATGACGATTTCTATAAAAACATTACAGCACAGTTGCGTAGCGAGTCTTTAAGACTGAAAGATGTTGTAGATAACTTCGGTATAATAAAACCTTATAGTCTTGTTTTAGAAGACGAAGAAGGCGAAAACATAGCCGAATTGTACGTGGCAGATGGTGATACAATTATTGTTGGCGACGAATTATTACCAGGATTAGAGGAAGACCTCGACGAATTTTTAAAGAAACTAATACCTTAAACGAAAGGATATAAAAGTATGAAGAGAGCCAGAAAAGCTGTCTTGTTACTATTGTCAACAATATTCTCTATTGCTGCCGTTGCACAACGCCACAACATTCTGAACGAAAACATACGGTCGTTACAAGTTGTGGCAAATCAAGACTGGCTTGCTTTTGCCCATTATAGAAGTAGGAAACGGTGTGTTAGATATTAATTTCGACGATCTATCAACAGAGTACCATCGCTATACTTACAGCCTGCAACATTGCGAATCAAATTGGAAACCATCTACCTCGCTTTTCGAAAGCGACTATGTGGACGGCTTTGCAAGTGGAAACACTATAGACGATGTAACACCTTCACTTCTACAAACACAGCTTATACACATTATCATCTTAGACTTCCGAATAGCAATTGCCAGCCAAAATTGTCTGGAAACTATCTGCTTACCATTTACGATGATAACGATAATGTAGCTATAAAAGTCTGTTTTATGGTGAAAGAGCCTTTTACAAAGTCGATGGGAGTTGGTTTGAATATTGTAACCAACACCGATGCTACCATAAACAACGCACACCAGCAAGTGGAAATGGAGTTGAAATATAATAGTTATAATGTAACGAATCCGCAATCGCAAATAAAAACAGTACTTCTGCAGAATAAACGATGGGACAATGCGCGATGGAATGTAAAGCCACAATATGTTATGAACGATGGCTTGCGTTGGAGCCATAATGCAAACTATATATTTTGGGCAGGCAACGAATATAGAAAGTTTGAGATTTTATCAACCAATGTAGCCGCAATAGGTATAGAACGCATTCTGTGGGACGGTAAAAACTACAACGCCTACCCCTTTATAGCATTGCCAAGACCTAACTATTTGTATGATGAAGATGCGGATGGAGCTTTCTTAATACGCAATTCAGATAATAACAATATAAATACGGAGAGCGATTATGTGTTGGTTCATTTCCAATTAAGCAGTCCGCAGTTTACAAATGGCGATGTATATGTAAATGGCGACTGGACTTACGATAGATTTTTACCACAATATAAGCTAATATACGATGACCAATCGAAGAGTTATAAAAGCTGTGATACCACTCAAAATTAGGCTACTATAGTTATCAATATGTGTTGGTAGATGAGAATGGTAACGCTGAAATAGCACCTACTGAAGGTAACTATTATCAAACAGAAAACTCTTATCAAGCTTTAGTTTATTATAGAGAACAAGGTGGAAGAACAGATAAATTAGTGGGTTATACAGCAGTTAAATTTAAAATTAAGTAGCCGCACATTGCTACCAAGAGATATACAATAGATATATTAGTAGCAGGTTTTTTAATAACATATATATATATGAAAAGAACTTTATTTGCATTTATGACATTAGCATTTTGCTGTTTTGGAGCAAGAGCTCAAAACAAGAATATAACAATAACATTAGTAGAGACTTCAGATGTGCACGGTTCGTTTTTCCCATACGATTTCATAACGCGTAAGCCTAAAGCTGGATCGATGGCAAGAGTTGCTACTTTTTATAAACGATTTAAGACAGAAGAAAGGCACAGAGAATGTGTATCTTCTAGATAACGGAGATATTCTACAGGGACAACCAATAAGTTATTATTACAACTATATTGATAAACAACAAGAGAACATTGCTGCTAGTGTCATAAACTTTATGCACTACGATGCAACAACTGTTGGAAACCACGATATAGAAACTGGACACGCTGTTTACGATAAATGGATTCGCGAACTGCATTGCCCTGTATTGGGAGCAAATATTATTGATACGAGAACACAAAAGTCTTACGTATTGCCTTATACCATAATAAAGAAAAAAAACGGTGTGAAAGTAGCCGTTGTTGGTATGCTTACTCCTGCTATACCCAATTGGTTAGAAGAGAACTTATGGAAGGGGTTACGTTTTGAGGATATTGTCTCTTCGGCGAAGAAGACAATAGCAACATTGAAAGCTAACGAGAAACCCGATGTTATTGTAGGGCTCTTCCACTCTGGTTGGGACGGTGGCATTATTACACCAAACTATGTTGAAGATGCATCTAAAATGGTAGCAGAAGAAGTAGATGGTTTTGATGTGGTGTTTTTCGGCCACGACCATAAACCGCACAATTCAATAGAAACTAACAAAGATGGTAACGAGGTGGTGTGTTTAGACCCTGCGAATAATGCACAGAGAGTAGCAGTGGCTACTATAACCTTAGCACCTGTAAAGAAAAAAAATAAAAGTGGTAAGCAGTTCAATGTTGTTAAGAAGTGGGGCGAATTAGTTAGTGTATCCGATTTAGCTATAGACAAACCATTTATGGCACACTTTGAAAAGCAAATAGACAAGGTAAAACAGTGGGCTAACACAGAAATAGGACGCTTTGATAACACTATTAGTACGAAAGATTGTTTCTTTGGTAACTCGGCTTTCAACGATTTAATTCTCAATCTAGAACTTCAGATAACGAAGGCTGATATTGCTTTCAATGCTCCTTTAGGTTTTAATTCTGTCATTAAGGCAGGACCTATCACAGTGGGCGATATGTTTAGTTTGTACAAATACGAAAACCAGCTCTACGTTATGCGCTTAACAGGTAAAGAGATAAAGAACTATTTGGAAATGAGTTATAATCTCTGGACAAATACAATGAAATCGCCCGACGACCATTTACTATTGCTTTCTAACGATACAAGAGACGATTCGCAACGCTTAGGCTTTAAAAACTTCTCGTTTAATTTCGACTCTGCTGCTGGTATAGACTACGAAGTAGATGTAACGAAGCCTTATGGACAGAAGGTTAATATAATTAAAATGAGTAATGGGCAAACCGTTTGATGAGGCTAAATACTATAATGTGGCTGTTAATAGTTATCGTGGTAACGGCGGTGGAGAACTCTTAACAAAAGGCGCTGGCATACCACACGATGAATTAAAGAAGCGCATTGTTTGGCGAAGCGACCGTGACCAACGTTACTATCTTATGGAAGAAATTAAGAAAGCTGGTACCCTAAATCCGCAACCCAATCATAACTGGAAGTTCGTTCCTGTAGAATGGACTGATAAGGCTGCTGCTCGCGACCGTAAATTACTCTTTGGAGAATAGGTATAATGTAACACAAGGAAAGGATATATAAGAAAAATGAAATGCTTTTGGTTTGTGTTTTGTAAAACCGATATTGTATTAGAAAAAACAACTGGTGGTTATACTATTCCATTGTTAGACGACTGTCCAACTCCATTAAAAGAGTGGTCGCAAGTATTAGAAATAGGAACTATGCCCGATGATGGTACGCCCATTAAGGCTGTAAGCATAGATATGCCATTGACCGATAGTCCTATATTCGAAATGTGTGGACTACGTAACAGCTATTATAAATTGTCGAAAGCTCTCTATTTAATGGCTGGTAAATGTTACGAACTGCTTTATTGGAACCAAAATACACGTTTCTGTGGCGTTTGTGGGACACCTACAAAGCTGCATACCAACATATCGAAACGCTGTCCAAATTGTGGAAAGGAGGTGTGGCCACAAGTGTCTCCAGCCGTCATAGTACTGGTGCATCGTGCTGATAAGATTCTTTTAGTGAGGGCAAATAGTTTTAGAGATAATCATTATGGTTTGGTGGCTGGATTTGTAGAGACTGGAGAGACTCTCGAAGAAGCGGTGCATAGAGAAGTATTCGAAGAAACTGGTATACGCATAAATAATCTTCGCTACTTTGCTTCACAACCATGGCCTCTATCCAAGTGGTGTTATGGTGGGTTACAATGCCGATTATGTGGAAGGTGAAATACATTTGCAATGGAGCGAACTTTGTAAAGGTAGTTGGTTCACGAAAGACAATTTGCCTAATTTGCCCGAGAAGCTTTCTATTGCCCGAAGGTTGATAGACGATTGGCTTGAACAAATGAATAGTAATAAAACAATAATCTTAAATACAAATAAAACAATCTATGAAGATTTTAGAAAAAGCTTTTAGGGTTTCGACCCTAAAACAATGAAGTTGCGCACCGAACTGATTGCTGGTGTAACTACGTTTCTCACTATGAGTTATATTTTGGCGGTAAATCCGTCTCATTCTTATGACTACTCGGGTATGAGTCAAGGTGCACCTTTACCGCTACTGCTCTGGCTTCGGCTATTGCTACGCTTCTATTGGCATTTATGGTTGTTGCCTTTTGCGCAAGCACCGTCAATGGGACTTAATGCCTTTTTTTGCTTATACGCTTTGTCAAGCAATGGGCTATTCGTGGCAAAATTCGCTCGCTATCTTGCTCATCGAAGGCGTTATATTTATGTTAATAACGTTTTTCAACGTGCGAGAGATGATATTCAATGCTATTCCCTAACAATTTGCGTTATGCTATTTCTGCTGGTATTGGTATGTTTATTGCCTTTATCGGACTTAAGAATGCAGGCATTATTGTTGCGAAAGAGGGTACATTCGTTGGGTTAGGCGAATTTACTACACCATGCTTGTTAGGTATTTTTGCTACTTTGCTTAGTGGTGTATTAATGGCGCGCAATGTTAAAGGCTCGTTGTTTTGGGGCATTATAGCTACTACGTTGATTGGTATTCCATTGGGCGTTACTGTATTCCCAGACCATTGGTTGCCTGTTTCTGCTCCACAAGATATATCGCCTATCTTTTGCAAGTTCGACTTCTCTGGCTTGTTGAATCTTAAAACATTTCTTGTGGTATTTTCTCTACTAATTGTGAATATCTTTGATACCATAGGAACGCTTATGGGGTTGGCAGAGAAAACTGGTATTGTGCGCGAAGATGGAAGCATTCCACACGTGAGCGAAGCTATGATGAGTGATGCTATTGGAACTACTTGTGGGGCTATGCTTGGTAGTTCTACCATATCAACATATATTGAAAGTGCTAGCGGAATAGCTGAAGGCGGTCGGTCGGGCGTAACTTCTCTTGTTGTGGGCGTTATGTTTTTACTGTCTCTATTCCTTTCACCCATCTTTTTGCTCATACCAAGTGCTGCAACAAGTGGTGCACTTATTATGGTAGGTGTGTTAATGCTCGATTCTGTGAAGAAGATAAACCTACAGGATATGACCGAAGCTTTCCCTGCCTTTATCACTATGATAACAATGGTGTTGTGCTATTCCATTGCAGATGGAATTTGTTTAGGCATTCTGTCGTTTGCCATAATGAAACTTTGCACAGGTCGTTGGAAAGACTTGAACTGGACTCTCTGCATTCTGTCTGTGCTTTTCATTCTTAACTTTACATCAGATAAGCTCCTCAGCTTCATTGCTTATCTCTTTATGAATTAAGCTTATTTGTTGCATACATTATAGTTTCCTTAATGTTTTCTATGTGCTTAAAACATTTTATTGCCTCTAGAACATTAGGGAAACTATAATCTATTATTGTCTACCGACAACCATAGAGAAACTAGAAAATTCTGACTTCCTATAACTTTTTAAGCACGACACGCTGTTTAATATATCTCGATGCATTTGTAGCGTTGTTAAATTGTTTTGTAATATAGAGGAAGAGACATACCGTGCGAGTTTGCATTTGGCTACAATCAAATAAAATTCTTATTGTAGCATAACCATATTTATCTTAATAGAACAGCGCAGGAGATAATTTGTAAACTAGAGTTATAGTAATAAAGTCTGCCCCAACATAAATAAATACGAAACAGCATATTGTTTTTCAGATGCTTATAATAGCACTTAAATTGAAACATTGCAGAATAGAACGTTTCATAGTTTTCATCTGAATACATACCACTTTGGTATTACAAGTTAAGTATATAAAGAATCTGATTTGTTATGATGCCTGAACGGTAATCTATAGATATACAAACGGCAATCCATGGATATACGAACGGCAATCCATGGATATACGAACGGCAATCTATGGATATACGAATGGTAATCTATAGATATACAAACGGCAATCCATAGATATACGAACGGCAATCTATAGATATCTGAAACGCACTTCTTAGATATCTGAAACACACTTCTTAGATATCTGAAACGCACCTCTCAGATATCTGAAACAAGAACACTACATCAGGCTGCTTTTATAAACATTAAAGATATCTTTTTGAATAGTCTGTACCTGTGGGCACTGCTTGTAATACCCTTACCTATTTTTTACAATCCATTTATTTGGTCTAAAGTAACTATAAATGCACAAAAAAGCTGAACTCCTGTTACAGAATTCAGCTCTAATAAAATGTTTCTATTAAGTAAATTGCTCCCTTAGAAAGGCGCAACTTTTAGTATCTATATGCTGTTGATGAGTTATCCAAAGAAATGAATTTCACCCAATAGGAACAACACTCCATAGCCTATAATAAGCGATATAAGACCGCAAGTAAGACCAGCCTTTAACATATCTTTCTGGTGAATTAAGCCAGTAGAATATGCACTAGCATTTGGAGGAGTAGATATAGGCAAGCACATTGCAGTAGAGGCAGCAATGGCAATACCAATAAGCACAGTGCTGGTACCACCAATAACACCAAGCTTATCGCCCATAGCACGGCATACCACTGCTAAGATAGGCATTAGAAGCGCTGCTGTGGCTGTGTTTGAAATGAAGTTCGACAAGAAATAGCAAATGAAACCAGAAACCATAAGGATAACAATAGGACTCCAGTTGCCGAATGGGATACTCTCAATAGCAACATCTGCCAATCCAGAACCATTCATACCAAGACCCAATGCAAAGCCTCCGGCTACCATCCAAATAACACTCCAGTCAATTTGTTGTAGGTCTTTGGCTGTAATAACACCTGTTATAGCAAAAACTCCCATTGGAATCATCGACACAGTGTTAGTGTTTATACCAGTAACCTCTTTCGGAATAACCCATAATAAGATAGTAACAATGAAGGTAGCAATAACAACATACATTCTCCAACCACGATGAATCTCACCCGTTATCTTTAATTCAATAGTCTTTTTATTAAATGGGAAGAAATAGAGAATGACACGCCAGCTAATGAGAAGCAATATAATAACAAGTGGTGCCATTACAAGCATCCATTGTCCGAAGCTAATTCCAAGGTTCAAACCATCTGGGTCGTTCAAGAACTTCATTGCAATCATGTTAGGAGGTGTACCAATAGGTGTACCCATACCACCTAAGTTAGCTGCCAATGGAATAGACATTGTGAGTGCAATACGCCCTTTTCCATCTGCAGGAAGCGATGCAAACACAGGTGTGAGGAACGTTAACATAAGTGCAGCCGTAGCTGTATTAGATATAAACATAGAGAATATACCAGTTATGAAAAGAAAACCTAACAGTACGTTCTCGCTTTTCTTACCGAAAGGGCGTATCATATTCTTTGCTAACAACGTGTCGAGACCCGACTTAGATGCAGCAATAGCAAGAATGAACCCTGCTAAGAATAACATGATAATAGGATCAGCAAACGATGCCATAATGTCTTTAGACTTCAATAGCTCGCCTATTCCATCGCCTTTGAACACTTTAAACGAATTTTCTGATACAGTTATGCACATAATGGTCATAATAGACAACGATGTTGCCCACGCTGGAATACATTCGGTGAGCCACGATAGTGTTGCAAAAACAAAAATTGCAATAATGCGTTGCTGCACAACCGTTAGACCATCAATATCGAACACAGAGATGGGAAGATTCCAAACAATGGCTGTTATTGCCATTATTCCTAATAGTTGCCACACCTTCTTCATCTCAATGTGTGTGGACAACGTGTTCAAATTACTTTCTGACATAGTAAAAAATTTACTTGATTTAATGTTAATTGTTTATATAGTTAACGAAATTGGGAAAGCTAAATTACGAAAAACTTTCTATTCTTACAAAGATTAAAACCTTTTTGTAATTTTGCAGGAAATATTCTTTTACTATGCGTAGATTACAGATTCTATACATCTTATTATTAGGTTTATGTTTCGGTTGCAGTAACAATAAAGCTAAATTGGCTCATACCGACAACACAACAGATAGTACATTAGTGTTTAAGTATGCCGAGAACATAAAAATGGAACATACTCCAGAAGGCATAAAAGTAACGCTTTCCAATCCATGGAAGAAAGGAGAAACGTTACATACCTACTATTTAGTGGACAATGCTGAGAAGGCGGATAAACCTTCAGACGGTACTCTTATACAAGTGCCTATACATCGAGGGGTATTCTTTACCACAGCACATGCTAACCTTATGGAAATGTTGGGCGTACAAAAAGCCATTGTTGGTGTTGCTGATGCGAAGTATATGCTAATACCCGATGTACAACAAAGATTGAAAACAAAAAACATTGCCAACTGTGGCGATGGTATGAAGCCAGATATAGAGAAGATAATCGACATTAAACCAGATGGCTTACTACTCTCACCATTCGAGAATAGTGGTGGCTATGGTAAATTAGATGAACTTAAAATACCTATTATAGAATGTGCAGAATATATGGAGACTTCTGCGTTAGGACGTGCAGAGTGGATGAAGTTTTATGGTATTTTGTTTGGTTGTAAGCAGACAGCTGACTCTTTATTCAAAGTTGTTGAGCATAATTATCTTTCATTAAAGGCTAAGGCAAAAACTTCTAAGCAAACTCTTTTCGGTACTTCCCGACCGTAAGACTGGGAGTGTGTGGTATATGCCAGGAGGTAAAAGTAGTGTAGGGTTACTTTATAAAGATGCCAACGGAAAGTATGCATTTGCTAACGATAACAAGAGTGGAAGTCTAGCTCTACCATTTGAGACTGTATTAGACAAAATGGGACAAGCTGACTTCTGGATATTTAGTTACTATGGCAACTTCAATAAACAGCAACTTCTAGCCGAATATCAAGGCTATGCTGCTTTAAAACCTTTCAAAACAGGCGAGATATATGGTTGTCAAGTAGACAAGATACCTTACTTCGAAGAAGTTAGTTGGCGTCCAGATTGGCTTTTAAACGACCTAATTCAGCTTTTTCACCCCGATTTAAAATCAGGTTCTATGCGTTATTATCACCATTTATAAAATGGAAAGAAGTTTATAAGGTAGACTGAAATACTTTTAGATAATGAAAAAGAACACTTTGGCATTTGTATTATTGCCACTTGGCATTGTTATTCTGTTCCTGCTGAATCTATATATAGGTTCTGTTCGTATTCCATTTAACGATATAGTAGATATCTTTTTAGGACAATTCGATGGTAAAGAGAGTTGGCGTTTTATTGTTTTAGAGAACCGTTTACCACAAGCTATTACAGCAATGTTCTGCGGTGGAGCACTCTCCGTTAGTGGCTTAATGTTGCAAACTGCTTTTCAAAAATCCATTAGCTGGACCTGATGTGTTTGGAATCAATGCAGGAGCAGGTTTGGGAGTTGCTCTTGTAATGCTGCTTTTAGGAGGCAATGTTTCTACTGTTTTATTTTCGGTATCAGGCTTTATGGCTGTGTTAGTTTCCGCTTTTGCAGGTGCAATGGCTGTAACGGCACTAATATTTTTCTTCTCACTCATTATTAGAAACAGTGTAATGCTCCTTATAATAGGTATTATGGTTGGTTATATGTCATCGTCTGTAGTTTCGTTACTCAATTTCTTTGCAACCGAAGAAGGCGTAAAAAGCTATATGATATGGGGTATGGGCAATTTTGGAGGAGTGTCTATGGAGCATATCCCAATGTTTATGGCTATTGTAAGTATTGGTATTTTTTGTTCGCTACTACTGATGAAACCGCTCAATGCCTTGCTACTTGGTGCACAATATGCAGAGAGTTTAGGTTTTAACACACAACGAATACGCAACTATTTGCTTGTTGTTACAGGGTTGTTGTCTGCAATTACCACAGCTTTTTGTGGCCCGATAGGTTTTATAGGATTGGCAGTACCACATATAGCACGACTTTTATTAACCACAGAGAATCATCGCTTACTGTTACCATCTACTATTCTTAGCGGTGCATTAATAGCTCTTTTGTGCAATCTTATTTGCTATTTGCCTGGCGAAGGTGGTATTATTCCACTAAATGCAGTAACACCTTTAATAGGTGCACCTGTGGTGATTTATGTGCTTATGAAGTCGAAAGGATAGTAACTCAATGAAAAATAAATCAATTACCTTTAGCAGTTAGATTATTTTTTGTAGTTTTGCAAGTGAAATCGATAGCTAAAGCTATGCGGTTAATCTAATTTAATAAGAAATGAACACAACTAACTTATCACCATTCAAACGAACTGTTGTAGGTGTACAATTCCTTTTTGTAGCTTTCGGTGCTACTGTTTTAGTTCCATTACTTGTAGGACTCGATCCAGCTACTGCCCTTTTTACAGCAGGTATTGGTACTTTTATTTTCCATCTCACCACAAAAGGTAAAGTTCCTATATTCCTTGGATCATCATTCGCTTTTATTGCACCTATTCAAAAAGCGTCAGAACAGTGGGGAATGCCTGGAACATTGGCAGGTATTATAGGTGTCTCGCTGGTTTATTTTGTTATGTCGGCTCTTATAAAATGGCAAGGTAGAAAACTGCTAGACCGACTTTTTCCGCCTGTTGTTATAGGACCAGTTATAATCTTAATTGGACTTTCGCTTTCTAGCTCGGCAGTAGATATGGCTAAAAGTAACTGGCTTTTGGCTGGAATCTCGCTTTCTGTGGCTATTTTAGTGCTTACTTTGAGTAAAGGACTTATAAAGCTCGTGCCTGTAGTTTGTGGTATCGTTGTAGGTTATATTGTTGCAGTTTGTGCGGGAGACGTAGACTTCGCTAAAGTGGCAGCTGCACCTTGGTTTGCATTGCCACCAGCATTGGCAGACTTTCATCTGCCACAATTTGCTTGGGAACCATTTATTTTTATGATACCAGTAGCAATTGCACCTGTTATAGAACATATTGGCGATGTTTATGTGGTAGGAGCTGTGGCGCAGAAAGATTTCGTAAAAGACCCCGGTCTGCATCGAACAATGCTTGGCGATGGATTGGCTTGTCTTGCTGCAAGTTTCTTCGGAGGACCTCCGTAACTACTTATAGTGAAGTTACAGGTGCTATGAGCATTACGAAAATCACCCAACCGCAAGTAATTCGTATTTCAGCGGCTACGGCTATTGTTTTTTCTGTAATTGGAAAGCTTAGTGCTTTACTGCAAAGTATACCATCTGCTGTGCTTGGCGGCATTATGTTGCTACTTTTTGGTACCATAGCTTCGGTTGGAATACAGAACCTTATACAACATAAGGTGAACTTAAACCACACTCGAAATACTATCATTATTTCGGTAACACTAACCATTGGTATTGGCGGAGCTATTCTTACATACGGCAATTTCGCAATGAGTGGTATCGGCTTGTCTGCCATTGTGGGTGTATTCTTAAATCTTGTGTTGCCACATCCAAAGGAAGAAGACGTAAAAGAATAAGGGTTTATAAAGGTTTGTTTGCCACAAATAGTAGTAACCCTGCGGAGATAACTGGACAAAAACACAGTTATTTCCGCTTTTTTTATTGTTATATGGTTTAGTCTATTAAACATAACTAAAAATCAGAATATTACAGAATAAGAAAAATTCATAATCCTCGTCAGAATAAATATCTTTTTAAGCATTATAATGTATAGCCATTAGAGTTGTAGTTCTTTATGATATCTAATACGCAACCGACAGATATCTGAGACAAATGTGATAGATATCTGAGACGAACGTGATAGATATCTGAAATAAAAAGTAACCAAAAACAGATGTTTTATACCTTTATTATATAGATGTTCTATGTATATCTTTTTAATGTGGAGCGTATAAAATATATTTTATTATAATAAAAGACTTAAAAAACTCGTTATAAGTACGAATATTATTAAAAAAATGAAAGTAACAAATGAAGAAGTCCTTATTTTTTTATTTATATCTTGTTGCGTTATAACAATGTTCCTAACATCGTGCCACAAAGAAGCAGAACTAACTCCTGAACAAGAGAAAACTATAGCTGTGCGCAAACTCTATTATGAACGAGTGTTGGGACAATGGTTTTACGAAAAGCAAGGTAAGACAACTTACTACTATGTAGCCTATAATTTCAAGCCAAAGGGACAGTTGGAAACCCATGAGAAGGTGGCTGTGCGAAAGCGAATAAACGGTGGAGCAACGGCAACATATAGCGATTGGGAAGTAAAAACCGACACCATAATTAAAGGAAAGTGGGATTTAGGTTGGAAAGAAGAATATGGCGAGATGTATCTTTCCACATCAGAAGAAAACGGTAAAGGACAAAGTGTAGTGCAATTTCACGGTTTAGAATATGTAAATCAGTATGAGATGGTACTGAAATACTTCGGATCAGGTAATCATTCTATGCTTTTTAAACGTGGAACCTCTACACATACAATTTAGTAAAGCTTTGCTTTTGTGAAGGAATAACCACGTTCTCCTGTCGGTAATTCGTTTATTATTCGACAGAAAAACGTGGTTATTCCTTATTTTTTCGTTATCTTTTGCACCATATATATAGCGGAAAAAAAGAAATGGAAATTGTAAAGAAATCACTTATGGGCCTAAATCTTTTGGAACTGAAAGCAGTTGCAAAAGAATTTGGAATGCCTGCTTTACAGTGCGGACAGATGGCAAAGTGGCTTTTATATACAGCACGTAACTACGATTGATGAGATGACAAATATCTCTAAGAACAATCGTGAGAAACTAAAGGCAGCTTATACCATAGGGTGTAAAAAGCACATAGATGCACAGTATTCTAATGATGGGACTATAAAATATTTATTTCCAACAGATAACGGAAAGTTTGTAGAAACTGTGTATATCCCTGATGACGACCGTGCTACTCTCTGTGTGTCATCACAAGTTGGCTGCAAAATGAATTGTCTTTTTCTGTCAAACAGGGAAGCAAGGATTTGAAGGAAACTTATCGGTAGCCGACATATTAAACCAAATATACTCACTACCCGAAATAGAAAAACTAACAAACATAGTTTTTATGGGGCAAGGAGAACCAATGGACAACTATGATAATGTGTTGCGAACCACTCAAATATTAACATCTGATTATGGTTTTGCGTGGTCGCCAAAACGTATAACAGTAAGTTCTATTGGTGTTAAGAGTAAACTAAAACGCTTTCTTGAAGAGAGCGATTGCCATATTGCTATAAGTTTGCATTCGCCTATTCCAACAGAACGAGCAGAGATAATGCCTGGCGAGAAAGGAATGTCAATAGCTGAAACAGTAGAGCTGTTGCGTAATTATGACTTTTCTCATCAAAGGCGATTGTCGTTCGAATATATTGTTTTCAAAGGTGTGAACGATACAGAACGCCATGCAAAGGAAATAATAAAACTGTTGAAAGGATTAGACTGTAGAATAAATCTGATTCGTTTTCATACCATTCCTAATGTACCATTACATGGAGTGGACGACAGAAAGATGGAAGAGTTTCGTAATTATCTAACAAAACATGGTGTGTTTACAACTATTCGTGCTAGTCGTGGAGAGGATATATTTGCAGCATGTGGTTTGCTTTCTACAGCAAAAAAAATAGCCGATGAACGTACATAGACAACTCTTATTTGTTGTTTTTGTAGCTATGTTGATGCTGCTTGGGTGCAAAAATAATATAACCCACTCGGCAAGTTATGGTAAAGCCTACGAAGTAGTAGTTATTAACGATATCGATAGTTTGCTTTACAATACACTTTCGGTGCCAATGAAAGGATTACCACAAATAGAACCCACATTTGATGTTGTGGAAATAACCTCAGATAAACTCAAAGGCGATAGTAAATTGGTGCGTAATATAGTTGTACTAACCATAGATAAACGTCAAAAGCGTGTAGATATAAGCAGTAAACAGAATGTATATGCGCAACCACAGGTAATAATAAATATAGTAGCTCCATCGCAATCGAGCCTACAAATATTCTTAAAGAAATATGGAAATGAGTTGCGTAACTATCTTATCAAAACCGAAATGCATCGTGCTCAGGGAGATATAGCCAGACAAATAAATGTGAAAGCCGCATCAACAATATATAAAATGTTTGGCATAAGAATGCAAGTACCTCCTGAATTAACAACAAGCAAGGTAGGAAAGAACTTCCTTTGGTTGTCGAACAATGCATCATCTGGTATGGTAAATCTCTGTATATATAGCATTGGGAAAGGTAAATTTGCTCAAGAGCGAGATAGTGTAATGCGTAAAAATATTCTTGGAGAGCAGAAAGGAATGTATATGCGGACAGCTTCTATTGTTTCAATGGTACATGGAAAGTATAATTCGGTAACAATACGGGGACTTTGGGAAATGCAAAACGATGCAATGGGAGGACCTTTCGTTGCATATTGGAAACCAAATGGAAAACGAATTGTTGTAACAGAAGTTTTCGTTTATGCACCTGAAACAAAGAAACGAAATCTTGTACGCAGATTGGAAGCAGCTCTTTACACTCGAAATAAATAAGAAAAGAAATAGAGATACATAATATTTTAAATAAGTTATGAGTAATAATAGAAAAGTGCGAGTAGCCATTACACATGGCGATACAAACGGAATAGGATACGAATTGATATTCAAAGCATTTGAGGAACCAACAATGTTGGAGCTCTGCACACCTATAATATATGGTTCTCCTAAAGTTGCTACTTACCATCGTAATGCTTTAGAGATGGAAGTAACCTTTACTATTATTAATGATATAAGTGAAGTTCAAGACAACAGAATAAATTTTATACCAGTATTCGATGAAGAAATAAAAGTAGAACTCGGTATTCCTACAGAAGAATCGGGTAATGCTGGCTTTGCTTTGCAATAGATCGAGCATTAGAAGATTATAATGCTGGTGGATTTGATGTTTTAGTAACTGCACCTTTAGAGAATAATGAATGTTTTTCATTTTAGTGGACAAAGTAGATATATTGAAGATCATTTGCCAGCTGAAGAACCATCGCTCTCAATGCTTATAAGCGAAAATATGCGTATTGCTTTGGCTACTCGTAATCTGCCATTAAAACAAGTTGCCGAATCTCTTTCTATTGAGAAAATCACCGAAAGCGGTTGTCTGTTATTTCAAAGTATACGCCGCGATTTTCGTATTTCTAATCCGCGTATAGCTATTTTAGCTCTTAATCCGAAAGCTGGAGATAATGGATTGTTAGGTTCAGAAGAACAAGAACTAATAGAACCTGCCATTGATATACTAGAGAAAGAAAATATTTTGGCATTTGGCCCATACGCAGCAGATAAGTTTTTTGCAGGTAACGATTGGGATAAATTCGATGGAATTCTTGCTATGTACTACGAACAAGGATTAACACCTTTCCGTTCGCTCACAGTAGAAGGAGGAGTTAGTTATCTTGCAGGACTACGATTGATACGTACAACTCCAGAAGTTATAGATAATTTCAGTATTGCTGGTAAAGGAATTGCCGATGCAATGCCTATGCGTCATGCTATTTTTCTTGCTATAGATATATTTCGTCATCGTAAAGAATATGATGCTCCAATGGGAAATCCATTGCCAAAGCTATATAAAGAACGCCGCGACGATAGTGAGAAAGTACGTTTTACTATTCCAAAACGTAAAGAAGAATAACAAGAAAGCAGAAAATAGCATAAACCATTGAGCCAATGAAGAAGAAGTTTCAGAATGGATTTTTCCTTTTCGGAATAGTAGTGTTAGCTATAATGGTAACGCAGTTAAACTTCTCCGAAGTATGGAAAGGATTGCAGCATGCAGGCTATTGGTTCTTCGCTGTATTGTTGTTGTGGGCATTTCTTTATATATTCAATACAGCATCTTGGTATATCATTATTAAAAGTCAAACTAAGGGAGAAGATAAACGAATGGTTTCGTTTGTATATCTCTATAAACTTAGTGTGTCTGGATTTGCATTAAACTATGCAACACCAGGCGGATTAATGGGTGGCGAACCTACAGAATTATGGAATTGTCGCCACATATAGGAGTAGAACGTGCCACATCGTCGGTGCTTTTGTTTGTAATGACACACATATTCAGCCATTTTTGGTTCTGGTTACTATCTATTCCTCTCTTTATACTAACACAACACGTTAGTGTTTTTATGGCTATTATGTTAGCAATATGTGGAATTTTTGTTTAACAGCTATTTGGTTCTTTTTCACGGGATATAAAAAGGACTCGCTGTTCGTGTTATGAACCTGCTGAAACATATTCCTGGTATAAAAATGGGCACATAAATATGTCGAAAATAATAAAGAACGCTTAGAAAAATATAGATAAACAGATTGCAGCATTACATAATCAAGACCCAAAAACATTTATATCGGTTGTTCTTATAGAACTATCTTGCCGTATTTGTAGTGCTCTCGAGGTGTTCTTTATACTCGTTAGTGTTGTTTCCAAGCGTTAACTATTTGAATTGTATCCTTATAATTTCCTTTTACAACATTATTCGCAAATATTTTGTTTTTTTATGCCTTTACAACTTGGAGGACGTGAAGGGTGGATTTCTAATGTCAATATCCGGATTAGGTTTAACAACTAATGCAGGAATTTTTGTTGCTCTTATTGTGCGTGTAAGAGAACTTATTTGACGGCAATTGGTTTGCTTCTTATTAAAAATATCAAAAAGCAAATAGGGGCTATAATAACAGGAGAGAGGTAATTTTAATATTCTAACTTAACAAACAAAAAGCATATTGAAAAATGAAACATTTAAATCTTTTTGCAGTAGGATTTGCTGCCTTTTTTTGCAGCAATTCCATTACAATCGAAAGTCTATTACGTAACAACAAATGGAACAAACGATGGCACTCGTGGGAAAAAGCTATGGGAAGTTTAGACGATGCCTTAGCAAAAAGCAACTTCAGGGCGATGAAATTTGGATTGCAGCAGGTACATATAAACCCACACAACTCATTAAAACTTCGAAGAAAAACTCACGACATTTTCCTCTAAAAAATGGCGTTTCTATTTATGGAGGCTTTGCTGGTACAGAGAAGAATAAAGAAGAACGTATGAAAGTAGAAGATGGTGAAGCTTACGATTATGTGAATACAACAATATTGAGTGCTGATGATGATGTTCCTGATGAGTGGATTAGAGAAACGAATGCAGAAAATCCGTATATGTTTGGGTGGAAAGTTGATAACAATATAATTCCAGGAACGGCAAATAATGCTAACCATATATTATATACGAAGGAAGAAATAACTGCTCCCGTAACAATTGATGGACTTACCTTGAAAGGTGCAAATGCAATGGTGTATAATGTGCAATGTTCAGGAGGTGCTATTTATGCTGTAGGCGATGTTACAATAACTAATTGTCGATTTATAGAAAACTCTTGTTACTTTACAGCCGAAGGAAATAAATATGCCAATGGTGCTGCTATTTATTTAATAGGTAAGAACAATGCAAAAATATCTGGCTGCTATTTTGAACGTACTTATGGTCATTCTCCAAATACACAAGCACAGGGTGGGGCAGTGTATGCCGAAAATGTAGATATAAACGATTGCTTCTTTTTAGATTGTGTTGCTTTAGATGCAGGTGGTGCTATATATAATGTGGGAGGCACAATTACCGATTGTCTTTTCGAAGGTTGTTATGCTCGTGAAGGTGGTGCAATCTATTCGACAGGCTTATTACGCGATAACGAAATAATAAGTTCTCGTGGACTTATTGGTGGTGGTATCTACAATTTAGGTACTGCAATAAATAACGTTGTTACCAATTGTTTTGCCGATTATACATTATTGGGCGACGATAAAGGTGGTGCTGGTGGTGGTGTTTATAATAAAGGAACTTTCGTGGGAGGCCTTGTTTACAACTGTACATCGTTTAATGGTGGTGGAATATATACCGATGGTGGTAAAATTATAACTAGCACAATTCAGAATAATAAGACGAGAAAGGCTACTACAAATGCAAATTTAGACTATTCTTCTAATTGTAATGTTGCAACAGATATTGTAAATACCATAAATAGTAACACTGTAGACAAAGCAAATTTTGTAGCTCCAACTAATTTTGATGGCTTTACTACCAATAAAGATTCTATTGCCGATATTTTGTTTGCTAGTTGGGAACTGCAAATGGGTAGCGAATTTGTTGATAAAGGAATGCCTATTAGTATTGAAAAATTACACAGAAGATATTTATGGTAATAACCGAATAATGGGTAAAAAGTATTGATGTTGGTGCAGCAGAGTTTAATCCAGCCACATTTATTACACCAATTAAGCCAGAATCCGAAGGTGTTAAACAAAACTATTATACACTTGACGGACGATATATAGGCAATACTCGTCCAGCATTACCAGGCATTTACGTTGTACAAACTGTAAATAAGGGAAAACTTCTGACTGTAAAGAAAATATTTATAAAGTAGTGTTTTTTTATTTACTTGCTAATATTTATATCTTAACATTTACGTAATAAAAAAAGTTTTGATATAAGTATAGTGTTGTTACATTATAGATGAACATTATTTAGTATAAGTTTGTTTATAATAAAAGAGTATCTGCATATCGAATGAGAATTTGATATGCAGATACTCTTTTATAGTTTGTATTTATTTGTATAATTGCCGTAAATGCCTTAATATCTTTTAATTAAAAAGATTACTAAAAGAATTTTTATTTGTTCGTAAATGTTATTTTTAGAGAGTATTTATATACAATTTTATTTCTATTTTTGCTTCACAAGATACTCAGAAATTCATTTTTATTGACTTATATATTTTGGATATTAAGACTATAAATGTTGCTCTGATTTAAAAAAATGTTTTTGCGTTATATTTTCTATTTCGCACTCAAATTAAATAACTCTGATTATATTTTTTAATTGTATTATATTTAAAAAAGGAAAGTAATGATGAAAAATTACGTTTGATTCAATTGGTCCTATTGTTCTTATTCACAATTGGAGCATATTCTGCAGGACCTATTTCTGGCTATTTTCGTATTAAGAATGCATATACGCGAGCCGATAAGAAACAGTATGTGCAAGTTACGGGTAAGTATCGGGCACAACCAAACCAAACTGCCGAAGCTGTAAAGACACAACCCGGAAGTGTTATTCAGTTAGACGCTGAATGGGATAACACTAAAAATATCTATACCATTAAAAACTTTACGTTCGCAGGGGGTAGATGTTGTAAATGACTATTTATTGAAAGCCATAGATATGGTTAAAAACAAAATAAAACCAGAAATTGCACGATAATCTTGGTAATGGTAATTTTTATACTATGGCAAAATCTGCTTTCGATGGAGTATTTGCGCAGTGGGATTTAGATATGCACTTAAAAGAAGTTACAACCCAAAATGGCGAAAATGCCTTTTATATGTATGCAACAGTGCCATCTATGCAACCTATTGTAGATACTTATAAGAGAGCGAGTGGCTTATTATCTTTTTTCTATCCCTCACTTCTATCCCAAATAGATAATGCTTTTGCAAGCTATCCCGATATTCTGGCAGGGCTGAAAGCAAACGATGCCGATGTGGTGTGGAAAGCAATGGAAAAATATGCAGTGCAAGCACTCGAAGGACGTTTTGGAACAAGCAGCGATTTAGTAATATTGGTAAAAAGTTATGTTGATGCCGGCAGAGTTAATCACGGACATACTTATTATTTAATGGAAGGTGCCCTCGACCGAGTAACAGAAAATGGAAATGCTGTAAATAAATATCGTGAAGGCGATGCTTTGTTCAACTTCTGTAATAATAATAGCACTGCATGGTATGGACCAGAACTGCCAGTTGTAGGAGAAGCTGCAAAATGGATAATAGAACCCTGAGGCGAAAGTAGTAACAATTATTTTGGAGTTACCACAGCCGACAAGATGAAAGGTAAGAACGGCAAGTACTTTACAACCCTCTATACCGATTTTCCAATGAAGATAATAGACAATATTAATGCTTACGTTGTGGAATCTGTGGGTACAATCGGCGAAGAAAAAGGATATGCAAAGTGTACAAAAATAGCATCGCAAGGCGAAATAATTCCTGCACAAACTCCAATTATATTAGAATTAGGAACAACTCAAAGTAATGCAAATAGATTGTTGCCTATTGCAAGTTCCAATACAATATCTACAAACAATATTCTTAAAAGCTATATTTTTGATGAGGCAAAAACAACTGTAGAAACTAACGGAAAAACAATTCGTGTGTTCAATATAAATCCAAATACTTAGTGCGTAATCCGTTGGGATTTTATCGCTATCGTGGAACAACTGTAAAAGGGAAATAAAGCATTCTTATTGGTAGATGCAAACACTTCTGGAGCAAAGTTAGACGGATACGATATGGAAAACGAAGAAACTACGGCAGGTATAGAAGAAGTTGCCACACCAAAAACAAACAACGAAACTGTTTATTACGATTTACAAGGTAGACGTGTAGAAAAACCAAATAGAGGTATTTATATTGTAAATGGCAAGAAAGTTATAATTAAGTAAGATAGGAGAGAATAGAGATGAAAAGAAAAGAATATACAATGCCTATTTCTGAAGTTGTTGTATTGCAACTTAGCAACGAATATCTTGAAAGAACGCTTGCTGGACAATCAAAAGTGCCGTGAGGTGGCGAAACAGATGACGACGATGAAGACCCAGAAGTAGATGATATGTATTAAATTCTAACCAATTATTAGGCACAACACTATGTGCAAATTGTAAATACCATTATCTTTAGTAATTTCTAATGCCTAATTAGGTATTAAAGGCTTGCAAAAGTGCACATAGTTTACACGAAATCTACATTAGATATATAGATTAGCAGCATATTTGCCAGATGCAAATATGCTGCTTTTGTGTTTTCAAATATAGTATTCTCTCTAAGCGTATTATGAACCTGAGAAAATAATAATTATGAAATAGAAAAAGTAATTACAAAAATAAAAATCATAATTAAATTTTTCCGATACTTTTAATTATAAATTTTTAAAAAGGTATATTAAATACAGATTAATAGTTGAATAAAATGCCATATATATCGTCTATAGTTCTCACTCTTAATCATCTTGTTTGCCTTTATAAATAGCTGTAGATCACTGTCTCTACATTGCAAAACATATAAATCTGCTTAACAATAAAAACAAAAATTTACGAGAGTCTAAAAATTCTATTTAAGTTTTAGTTTTTGGTATTTGTATTATTAACGAGACCCTCAATTTAAAAATAAAATCCTTTTTTGTTTATTAATTGTAAGAGCATAGAAGAAAGAGTATCTATAAAAAAGATATTTCTTTTCTAACCTTCTTGTTTTTCATATTAAGTTATGGCTTTTATGTTGTTTTTCTTCAACCATAAGAATACTTAAAATAGTGTTTTTCGTTTTTAGGGGTTTATATGTCATTTTTATTTAGTACTTTTTACAGCCCGAAATAACAACCAGAAAGGCTTAAAAACGAAAATAAATGCTATTTAACGCAATTTTATTAAGAATTTAAGCGGTTGTAGGAAACAAAAATAATAGAATATAAAAAAATACAAAAATAATGGACGAGAATCAAACAGTAGACCACGATCGTATTTTAAAAATAAACATTGAGGAAGAAATGAAAAGCTCTTATATCGACTATTCAATGTCGGTAATAGTAGCTCGTGCACTTCCAGATGTACGCGATGGTTTTAAGCCAGTTCATCGTCGTATTCTTTATGGAATGCGAGGAATAGGCAATTTTAGTAATCAACCCTATAAGAAATGTGCACGTGTTGTAGGTGAAGTGCTTGGTAAATATCACCCACATGGCGATTTTTCTGTATATGGAGCCTTAGTACGTATGGGGCAAGAATGGAATATGCGCTATAAACTGGTGGACGGACAAGGAAACTTTGGTTCCGTTGATGGCGATTCTCCAGCCGCTATGCGTTATACTGAGTGTCGTTTAGCCAAAATGGGCGAACACGTAATGGACGACATTGAGAAAGATACGGTAGATATGGTGAATAACTTTGACGACACGTTGAAGGAACCAGCCGTAATGCCAACCAAAATACCTAATTTACTTGTAAATGGAGGTAATGGAATTGCTGTAGGTATGGCAACAAATATTCCGACACATAATTTAAACGAAGTAATAGATGGTTGTTGCGCATATATTGATAATCCAGAAATTACCGTAGACGAATTAATGCAATATATACCAGCACCAGATTTTCCTACAGGAGCTTATATTTATGGCTTACAAGGAGTAAAAGATGCCTACGAAACAGGAAAAGGACGCGTGGTGATGCGTGCAAAAGCCGAAATAGAAAGCGGAGAACAACACGATAAAATAGTTGTAACCGAAATTCCATACGGTGTAAACAAACAACAACTAATAGAATATATAGCCGACTTAGTGAAAGAAGGTAAGTTGGAAGGTATTTCAAACGTGAACGACGAAACAGGACGTCAAGGAATGCGTATTGTTGTAGACGTGAAACGCGATGCCAATGCTAATATTATTCTGAATAAACTATTTAAAATGACAGCTCTGCAGAGCTCGTTCTCGGTAAACTGTATAGCTCTTGTAAATGGTCGTCCACGTTTATTGAGTTTATACGACTGTGTGAAATATTTTGTAGAGCATCGCCACGATGTAACTATTCGTCGTACAAAGTTCGATTTGAATAAAGCAAAAGAACGCGCTCACATTTTAGAAGGATTAATAATAGCTTGCGACAATATTGATGAGGTAGTACATATAATTCGTGCGAGTCAAACACCAGCCGAAGCTCAAACTAATTTGGAAAAACGTTTTGAATTAGACGAATTGCAATCGAAAGCTATTGTAGATATGCGTTTATCGCAACTTACAGGTTTGCGTATGGATCAATTGCATGCAGAATATGAAGAATTAATGCAGACCATAAAAGACTTGCAAGAAATTCTTGATAATCCAGAGCGTTGTAAAGAAGTAATGAAAGAAGAACTGCAGGAAGTAAAAGAAAAATATGGCGATGTTCGTCGTACCGAAATTATTCCAGATGAACACGAGTTTAATGCAGAAGACTTTTATCCAAACGACCCTGTTGTTATTACAATTAGTCATCTTGGTTATATAAAACGAACCCCACTAACCGATTTTAAAGAACAAGCGCGTGGTGGAGTAGGCTCAAAAGGAGCACGCACAAGAGATAAAGATTTTACCGAATTTATTTATCCTGCAACAATGCACCAAACAATGTTGTTCTTTACAAAGAAAGGACGTTGCTTCTGGATGAAATGTTATGATATACCTGAAGGTGATAAAACATCGAAAGGTCGTGCAATTCAAAAATATGTTAGCACTCGATCCTGACGATAGTGTAAATGCTTTCTTACGATTAACAGGATTAGACGATGAAACTTTCCTCGATTCACATTATGTTGTATTCGCCACAAAATGTGGATTAGTAAAGAAAACATCGTTACGACATTATTCACGTCCGCGCACTAATGGTGTTATTGCTATAAATATAAACGAAGGCGACGAAGTTGTAGATGTACGATTAACAAATGGTCATAACGAACTTATAATGGCAAATCGTAATGGTCGTGCTTGTCGTTTTAATGAAGAGGCAGTACGCACTATGGGACGTGTTTCTACAGGAGTACGTGGAATGAGATTAGATGAAGACGGAGACGATGCTGTTGTAGGAATGATAGTTGTAGATAATGCCAATGAAGAAACTGTAATGGTAGTGTCGGAAGAAGGTTATGGTAAACGTTCTGTTGTGGAAGATTATCGGTTAACAAATCGTGGTGGTAAAGGTGTTAAAACATTGAACATAACAGAAAAGACAGGCAAGTTGGTTGCTATAAAGAATGTAACCGATAAGAACGACCTTATGATAATAAATCAAAGTGGTATTGTTATTCGTCTTTCTGTGGCAGAATGCCGTGTTATGGGACGTGCAACGCAAGGAGTTCGTCTTATAAATCTTGCAAAGAAAAACGATGTTATTGCTTCTGTTTGTAAGGTTATGAGTGCTGAAATGGAAGAACATGTTGAAGAAGAAGAACATTCACAAACAAATCAAACGAATGATACTTATTCAAATGAGTCGAACGAAGTAGATAACTCCAACCAAACAACATCTCCATCGGTAGATTTTGAATAAATAGAGAGAAACTTAAGCGTTATTGAAGAAAGTGCAGATATAAAACAAACATAAAGCAGAAGATTTAATAACGAGTATTAATCTTTAAATTATAAACTAATATGAAAAATTATTTTGGCAGTAATGATGTTAATAGGAACATCTACTGCATTTTGCTGGAGACAGCGAACCATTAAAAAGCAATTTTAAAAAGCTCAGAACTATGCTGAAGCTGCTAATCTTGTACAGTCTACTTTAGATCAACTTGCAGGAAATGAAGAAAAAGCTAAAGCTTACAATCGGCTTTACGAGTTGGCAATGAAGAAGGTAAACTATGAAGAAGGTATTCAGCTAGAGAACGAAACCCAAAAACAAATGGGTAAAGAAGGTAATAAACCCGTAGATGAAAAAGGACTTTATGCTGCTGTTGGCGCAGCCTTTAATTCAGGTGTAGAAGCTATAAAATACGATAATATGCCAAACCAAAAAGGTAAGGTAAAGCCAAAATATGCAGCTTTGGTAGAAAGTGTTTATAAACTTCGTAACGACTTGATTAATGGTGGTGTTTATTATCAAGGTAAAGATGATAAAATGGCATATAAATACTTAGCAGAATATGTAGAATCTGCAGGTTATCCAGAATTTGCAAGCTTTAAAGGACAAGACCAAAATTTGCCAGAAATAGCTTACTTTACAGCTGTATATGCTTACCAAAATAACGATTTTGCAAAGGCAGAGAAATATATAGAATATGCAAAAGACAACAAGGAACGTGCTAAAGAAGTGCAAAACTTAAAATTAGCTATCTTAGGTTCACAACTAAAGACACGTGAAGATTCTCTAGCATACGCAAATAAACTTGCTGAAATTTATACACAAGATCCAAGTAACGAAGCAATTCTTTCAACATTAGCTTCTACTTACAATTCACTTGGTATGGGCGATAAAGCAATGCAAATAATAGATGCGCATCTTGCAAAAGACCCTAAAAGCTACAGTGCATTAGTTTTAAAAGGACAATTTGAAAGTGTTAGAAAAAATTATGATGCCGCAGTTGATGCATTAAAGAAAGCATTACCATTAGCAACTGATGAGAGTGCACAAATAGCAATTAATGCTTCTATTGGACAGTGTCTGTTCTATAAAGCTCAAGAACGTGTAATGGCTGTGAAAAATTTGACCAAAGAAGCACGTGCACAATTCAATGTTGTTTACAATGAAGCAATTTCTTATTTAGAGAAAGCAAAAGCTCTTGATACTGCAAAGCAAAGTAAAAACTTATGGGCAATCCCTCTCTATGGTAGCTATTATTTTGTAAAAGGACCTGAGGCTCCTGGAAAACAAAAGCTCTTGCTGCCGATGCAGGTTATGCTGAATAATATAAATATATGTCCCTCTTTGGTGTTCTTTTTGCCAAAGGGGGATATTTTTATAAGTCTCATCTCTATTCTATCAATAAAGAATGATAGAAAAAAACTAATAAAAAAACTGATTTGGAGATTTTTCTCTTTATAACAGTAAAGATGAGAAAGTTATACTACAAAAATGAAAAGCTTATGAGGAAATTAACGATATATGTTTTATTTTTGTCTTTCTGTTTTTGTCAGCGCAGGCACAGAATAATAAGGTAAACGCTGAAAAATTTAATAAAACAAGCTGAAACTGCATATCAAAGAGTACAATCGAATACGGATAGGGATTCGCTCGCCATCTATCGTGCTGTGGTAGATGGAATATTGTCTTCGTTAAAATGCGATGAATATGATAGAATGCCTAATCGTAAAAGGTAAAATTAAACCAGAATTCAGTAAAGAAAACCAACAACGCATATCAACATTGTATCCAATGTTGATAGATGCAGGTCAGTTCCTATTAAAAAAATAATTATACGAAAATAGAAGGACAGAAAGCTTTTAGAACTTTATTTAACAACAAGAACAAATTCTTTGGTAGCAGATATTCCTGATGAAAAGTGGAATTGCTGCATATTATTTGGCTTATGATTATTTAAAAACTAGGAATTTTAGATTAGCAGAGAAATATGCTAATATCGCCATACAATATGATGAAACAGCACAACCAGCTGTAGAAGTGAAGACAGAATGTATGGGAGAACAAATGAAAAATGCAGATGACTCATTAAAATATCTTGGCGTTCTAGCAAAAATTATATGAAACAGAACCAACAAATACAAAATATTTTTCTTGGTTAATGAAGTTTTATCAGCATTCTACAGCCCGATTTAATATAGAAAGTTTTATAGACCATCAGTTGGTAAATACTCGAAATCGTCAATACCGTGGATATTGAAAGGCGAGATAGCTATGCAAGCAGGAAGATGGGACGAGGCAATAGAAGCATATAAACTGGCAGATCAGCTATCGCCTAATTTAATTCCAATAGCTTTTAATATTGGTGTGTGTTTGAATATGCGAGGATTAGAAATGAGAAACGAAATGTTAGAAAAACAAAAGAAGGGAATACCAATACAAGAAAATGATTATATGATATATTTTGCCGATGCACGAAATTATCTTGAAAGAGTAAAAGCAAAAAGATCCTCGACGTAATAAGGTAGATTGGGTAAACCCTCTTTATATGGCTTATACTATGTTAGGAGATAAAATAAAGGCACAAGAATTAGAAGGACTGACAAATAAAATAAACGAGGTGAAAAATATTTTAAAGAGCATATTGTTTCTTGTATTTATATTTAGCCCTATGTTATTGTATGCTCAAAAGAAAACAATTGGCAACAGCTCGCGAATCACTGAAAAACAGGAAAAAGAGTTAGTGAAGGCGGAGAAATCTATGCAGAACTTATTAGAGGATTCGGTAAATCGCACTAATACTAAAAAATTTGGGTAATGCTTTTGTGATATATTGATGAAGCAATATGAACAAGGTAATGAAAAATTGTATTTAAAACAACAATATGATACCGCAGCTTTCTTCTCTGTAACAAAACGAATGTATGAAACTATGGCAAAATTCGATTCTATTGATGCACACCTGAATATGCCATCTCCCGTACTTCCAAAATATAGAGAACGTCATGCTCAATTTTTCAAATTCTATTAGACCAAACCTTTTTAATGGTGGCACATATTTCCTCCATGTGAAGGATTATAAAACTGCTTACGATTATTTTGATAATTATATCAAGACGGATAAACAGTCGCTTTTTATCGGTTATGATTATGAACATAAAGATGATTTAATGCCCCATGCTGCTTATTGGGCAATGTATTGTGGTTATAAATTGGGAGATACAGAAAAAACAATGCGGTATCTGAATTTGGCAGAACGTGATAGTTCTATGTTGAACTTTGTGAGACAGTATGAGGCTAGTGCTTATTTAATGCAAAAAGATACAACAAAATACCTTAAAGCTTTGCAAGAAGGTTTTAAAGAATATCCCAATTTCGCATTTTTCTTTCCTCGATTAGTGGAATATTATGTTAAAAATGGAGATAACCAAATGGCACTCCAAATAACGGATAAAGCTTTAGAGACTGATTCTACAAGTGTATTGTTTCGTTTCACAAAGAGTACAGTATTGCTTAACCTTGGACGTTATAAAGAATGTATAGATATTTGTTTAAAACTGATACAAGAGAAGGCTGATTTTGCTGATGCATATTGTAATTTAGGATTAGCATATTTTGACCGAAAGCTATAGAGTTAGCCAAAACTCAACAAAATCGTTCTAAGCGAGTTAAAATAAATAAATTGTATGAAACTGCAATGCCATATTTAGAACAATACAAAAGATTGGCACCAAAAGCACGAGATAAATGGCTAGCACCATTATATACAATTTATTTGAATTTAAATATGGGAAAAGAATTTGACGAAATAGATAAATTGCGTAATGAAGCTAAATGAAGTAATAGAGAAATTAGATATAACGCTAAACGAAATGCAAGAAGCTACCTCCAAGGCAATCTTGCATTCCAATAAAGATGTTATAGTGTTGTCGCCAACTGGGTCTGGGAAAACTTATGCTTATTTGTTGCCTTTGATAGAATTATTAGACCCAACAAAAGATGAGGTTCAGGCAGTTGTATTAGTACCTGGAAGAGAATTAGCAAAACAGTCGGCAAATGTAGTCCAAAACATAAAATCAGGTTTAAGAGTAATGGCTCTTTATGGTGGTAGACCAACAATGGACGAACATCGTGAAATGCGTAATGTGAAACCACAAATTGTTTTTGCGACTCCAGGTAGATTGAACGATCATCTTGATAAGGAAAATTTTGAATCAAAAACTATACAATGGCTTATTATTGATGAATTTGATAAGTGTTTAGAGATGGGATTTCAACAAGAAATGCAAGAAGTTGTAGATAAGTTGCCTATGGTGAGGCGTCGTATATTATTATCTGCAACTGAGGCGGATTCTATCCCAAAGTTTATAAATATAGGCTCTAATATTTGCATAGATTATAGGAATAATGAAGACGAAACTTCTAATCGTGTTCAATTACATACAGTTTATAGTACAAAGAGAGACAAGTTAGAGACTCTTTCTGATTTATTGAAATATCTTGGCGACAAGAGTAGTATTGTATTCTTAAACTATCGAGAATCTGTTATTCGTACTGCTACTTATTTACAGGAAGAAGGTTTTTCTGTTTCTATATTCCATGGCGGATTAGAACAGAAAGAACGTGAAGCAATGTTATATCGATTTTCGAATGGTTCAACTAACATTCTTGTAAGTACAAATTTAGGAGCAAGAGGTTTAGATATTCTCGATGTAGATAATATTATTCATTATCACTTTCCAGAAAAACGAAGACGAATATATTCATCGAGTGGGGAGAACTGCGCGTTGGGATAAATGTGGTAATATATATTTCTTGTTAGGTCCAGATGAGCAACTCCCTAATTATATAAACCAAAAGGTTGATATTATGAAACTTCCAGATGTATTGCCTACCATAAAACCAGCACGAATGTCTACATTATATATTGGTAAAGGAAAGAAAGACAAGATATCCAAGGGTGATATAGTAGGTTTTTATGTAAAAAGCAGGAGTGGAACGAATGGATATAGGAAAGATAGACGTAATGCCACGTTTTTCTTATGTAGCAGTATCTCGAACAAAAATATCTCAAATTCTAAAGATGACGAAAGGTGAGAAAATAAAGGGTATTAGTACCGTTGTGGAAGAAGTGAAGTGATAGTTGTGTTATAATGCTGTATAATTTATAGATTACAAGCAAAAGGATTGATGAGGCAATAAAAAATAGAAAGTAAAAATATGCTTAAATATTTTGCCTATGTCAAATAAAAACTTTAATTTCGCAGACGTATGACTAAGTCTATACGCCCTTTTGAGGAATATAATAATATAATAATAAATAAGTTCAACTAAAAAATTAAGACATCATGAAGAAGTACAATTTTGGTGCTGGTCCATGTATTCTTCCACGCGAAGTAATAGAGAAAACAGCAAGTGCTATCTTAGATTTCAACGGAATTGGTCTTTCAATCGCTGAAATCAGCCACCGTTCAAAGGATTTTCAACCTGTAATGGATGAAGCAATGGCTTTGGTAAAGGAAATACTAAATGTTCCTGAAGGCTATTCAGTATTATTCTTAGGTGGTGGTGCATCACTTGAGTTCTGCATGATTCCTTTCAACTTCTTGGTAAAGAAGGCAGGTTACCTAAATACAGGTGTTTGGGCAAAGAAAGCAATGAAAGAAGCTAAAATGTTTGGTGAGGTTGTTGAAGTTGCATCATCTGCAGATGAAAACTACACATATCTTCCAAAGAATTTTGATGTTCCAACAGATTTGGATTATTTGCATGTAACAACTAACAATACAATATATGGTACAGAATATCATAAAGATTTAGATGTACCTGTTCGTATGATAGGTGATATGTCTTCTGATATTTTCAGTCGTCCAGTAGATGTTTCTAAGTACGATTGTATTTATGGTGGTGCACAGAAAAATCTTTCAATGGCTGGTGTAACATTCGTTATTATTAAAGACGATGTTCTTGGTCATGTACAGCGCGAGATTCCTACAATGTTAGATTATCGTACACATATTAAGAAAGGTTCAATGTTTAACACTCCTCCTGTTGTTCCTATTTATACAGCATTAGAAAATCTTCGTTGGATTAAGGCTAATGGTGGTGTAGAAGCAATGGAGAAATTTGCTAAGGAACGTGCAGATATTGTTTACAATGAAATTGATCGTAACAAGTTGTTCCGTGGTACAGTAAAATGTGAGGAAGATCGCTCTTATATGAATATCTGCTTCGTTCTCAATGATGAGTATGCAGAACTTCAAGATGAGTTCTTCAAATTTGCTACAGAAAGAGGTATGGTTGGTATCAAGGGACACCGTGATGTTGGTGGCTTCCGTGCAAGTTGCTACAATGCAATGACAGTAGAAGGCTGCAAGGCTCTTGTTGAAACTATGAAAGAATTTGAGGCTAAGCATTAATTAGAAAATATAGTAAAGGCACGGATAGACCTCTAATAGGTTATATCCGTGTACTTGCATTATAAAAATTTATTACTATGAAGGTTTTAATCGCAACAGAAAAACCATTTGCAGCAGCAGCTGTTGAAGGTATTAGAAAAGAAATAGAGGGTGCTGGACACGAACTTGCACTTTTAGAAAAATATACAGAAAAAGCTCAGTTGTTAGATGCTGTAAAAGACGTTGATGCACTTATCATTCGTTCAGATAAAGCAACAGCAGAGGTATTTGATGCTGCTAAGAATTTAAAAATAGTTGTTCGAGCTGGTGCTGGTTACGATAATATTGACCTTGCTGCAGCAACTGCACACAACGTAGTTGCAGAAAATACTCCAGGTCAGAACTCTAATGCTGTCGCTGAACTAGTTTTAGGACTTCTTGTTTATGGTGCTCGCAATTTCTATAATGGTAAGAGTGGTTCAGAATTGATGGGTAAGAAACTTGGTATCCTTGCATTTGGTAACGTTGGGCGTAATGTAGCTCGTATTGCTAAAGGTTTCAATATGGAGGTTTATGCTTATGATGCTTTCTGTCCAAAAGAAGTTATCGAGGCTGCAGATGTGAAGGCTGTTGATAATCAAGAAGCTTTATTTGAGACTTGCGATATTGTTTCTCTCCATATTCCTGCAACTCCTGAAACAAAACAGAGTATTAACTATGCTCTCGTGAATAAGATGTCTAAGGGAGCAACTCTTATCAATACTGCACGAAAAGAAGTTATCAACGAACCAGAACTCATCAAGTTGATGGCAGAGCGTGAAGATTTGAAGTTTATCACAGATATTAAACCAGATGCTGATGCTGAATTTGCTAAGTTCGAAGGTCGTTACTTCAGCACACCTAAGAAGATGGGTGCTCAAACAGCAGAGGCTAACATCAACGCTGGTATTGCAGCTGCAAAGCAAATAAATGCTTTCTTTGCTAACGGTGATACCAAATTCCAAGTAAATAAATAATATTTAAACTCATATTGCAGATTATTAGGAACTATGCTTATAAAAACAGCAAAAGCCATGATAGTCTGCTTTTATTTTATATCTACAACATATTATGGCAATAGTAAAACCATTTAAAGGTGTTCGTCCTCCAAAGGAATTCGTAGAACAAGTAGAAAGTCGTCCATACGATGTATTAAATTCAGAGGAAGCACGTGAAGAAGCTAAAGGAAACGAAAAAGTCTTTATCATATCATTAAACCAGAAATAGATTTCCCAGAAGGTACAAGTGAATACGATCCACGTGTTTACGAAAAGGCTGCTGAGAATTTTAAGATGTTCCAAGACAAGGGTTGGTTGGTGCAAGACGATAAAGAACAATACTACATTTATGCTCAAACAATGAATGGCAAGACACAATATGGTATTGTTGTTGGCGCTGCTTGTCAAGATTATGTAAATGGTGTTATAAAGAAACATGAACTTACACGCCGCGACAAGGAAGAAGATCGTATGAAGCATGTTCGTGTAAACGATGCAAATATAGAACCTGTTTTCTTTGCTTATCCAGATAATCCTGTGTTGAAAGAAATTACATCTCGCTATGCTGCTACTACTCCAGAATACGACTTCATTGCTCCTATTGATGGTTTCCGTCACCAACTTTGGGTAGTCTCTGATGATAAAGATATAAAGACTATTACTGAAGAATTTGCAAAGATGCCAAGTCTTTATATTGCAGACGGGCATCACCGTTCTGCTGCAGCTGGTCTTGTGGGTGGAGAGAAAGCAAAAGCTAATCCAAATCATACAGGAAAAGAGGAATATAACTACTTTATGGCTGTTTGCTTCCAAGCTTCTGAGCTTACTATTCTCGATTACAACCGTGTTGTTAAAGATTTGAATGGTATGACTCCTGCACAGTTCCTCGAAGCATTGAACAAGAACTTCATAGTAGAAAAGAAAGGTACTGCTATTTATAAACCAGCTCATTTACATGAGTTCTCACTATATTTAGATGGCGAGTGGTACTCTCTCACAGCTAAAGAAGGTACATACGATAACAACGATCCTATTGGCGTGCTCGATGTTGATATATCAAGTCGTTTGATTCTCGATGAACTTCTCGATATAAAAGATTTACGTTCAAGCGATCGTATAGACTTTGTTGGCGGTCTTCGTGGTTTAGAAGAACTTAAGAAACGTGTAGATAGTGGTGAAATGAAGATGGCTTTGGCACTTTACCCTGTATCTATGCAACAAATTATGGATATTGCTGATAGTGGAAAGATTATGCCTCCAAAGGCAACTTGGTTTGAGCCAAAACTTCGTTCAGGACTTATTATTCACAAGCTTTCGTAAGTATAGGATATCATTAATGCTGATTTTATATCAAGTTAATTAATGACCGATAAGTATAAAACAGTACACAAAGACACAATAGGCGAGGGGTTTTTATTCCGAAAAGAGGAGTAAATTCCTCGCCTTTGTGCATCATATCGAATCTGCTGAAGAGGCTTTAGATGTTGTGAGGCATTATAAAAAGAAGTATTATGATGCGCGGCACTGTTGTTATGCTTATCGTTTAGGGGCTGATGGTGCTGAATTTCGTGCTAATGACGATGGAGAGCCTTCTTCAACTGCAGGTAAACCTATTCTTGGTCAGCTTATAAGCAACGATATTACTAATACTTTAATTTGTGTAATCAGATATTTTGGTGGCGTAAAGCTTGGTACGAGTGGACTGATTGTTGCATATCGCGAAGCCGCTGCAGACGGAATAGCACATTCGAAAATAGAAGAAAAGTTTGTAGAGCACATTGTTCATTACACCTTTTCTTATCCAATGATGAACGATGTTATGAAAATAGTAAAGGATATGAATGCTAACATCGTTGAACAAAAGTTTGATAACACTTGCGAAATTGTACTCTCTATTCGCAAATCATTCGCCGAACAACTTGAAATGCGACTGAATAGTCTTTCGTTTACTTAGTATGAGGATATAAAGCTATTTATTCGACCTATATGTCAAAAATACATAGTGGCGAACAAAAAAGGCTACTGACTTTTATATGGAATACTGAAACTAACAAACACAAATGCCCCAAAATATCGGAAATGATGTTCAGGGACATTGACAATGTTATTAGTATTATGGAAAGAACTATAGTTCGTCTAATAATTTATTTTCATGTTTATCTGTGTTTATTTGATCCCAATAGTCAATATGGACATTATAGATATATGGATAGTTATAGATAGTTTCATTTTTGACTTATGAAAATATCTATTCTACCAAAGCATTCTTTTCCATATAGGGTTCTTCTTCTGATGGCAATTCATAACGTGAAGAGTTCTATGCAAAATCCAACAAATCCACCATTATTGCTATCAATACAGATAAAAATTGAACCAAAGAAGATTATAGATATTTCTAATGGGATTGATCCACAGACAGGAAAAACCCTTACAAGGAAAAAGCTTTTTGGATATGCGACAAAGGATGCTGAGGTCCTTATTGATGGGGAAATACCAAAAGAAGCATATACTGTTGTAAAGAAACATCATTAAATTATATTATGGATTATATAAAACAACTATGTAAAAATAAAAGAAATCTTTATCTACTTTTAGATAGTACTCCTTGTAACACCATAGAAGAAGCTAAACTTTGCTTAACAAAATATGATAAGCTGAAAGATGATATCATAAAAGTTATAGCATCTGTTTCGAATGATTCTATGCTTTCAAATCAAGACAAGGAGGAAGTCTATGTAAACGGTATTCGTGTTTTAACGAATTATATTGGTAATGCTGACGACGTACAAAAATATGGTAAGGCGTTAGAAAATATTCTAGGGGATACAAAAATGATGAAGGCACAATTGGATTTTTTTTATAACAGTTTAGATATTGGAAGATGGTTATAGAAGACTATAACTATAACGACTTCCCTGCAGTAGCGTTCGCAGCACGAATAGATGGAAGAGACCAAGACACGTTCGTGCCTGCCGCCAAGCTTGTTGCCAACGGCGATTGTTTCTCCATCGTGTCCGACTATCTCGGCACACCCCTGCAAGCTTACGATAAAAAGGGCGACAAGGTTTGGGGAACAGGGAGCTGGACATCTACGGGCGGCAAAGGAAACGCCCGTCTGCATTCATTCCATTCAAGTACCAAGGGCAGTATGAGGATGCGGAGACAGGTTTGTATTACAATCGTTTCCGCTACTACGATCCGAATGCAGGGAGTTATATCAGCCAAGACCCGATAGGGTTGGTAGGCGAGAATCCTACTTTGTATTCACATGTTAAATCACCTAATTCCCAATTAGATCTCTTAGGGCTAGATGTGTATGCGTTGGTTGCGACTCATGATGGATGGTATCCTGTCTACGAATATGGAACAAAAGATCCTATTGCATATACAAAACTGAATAAAGGTGATGTTTACAAAATAGGAGAAACTCAACACCCTAAGACCAGATATTCTCAAGTGCGTCTTGACGAAGCAAGGATTAATAGATCAAAGGCCACAGCTGTCGCCTTTGATGCCGATGGAAACATTATTCCTGCAGGTGTTAAGATGAAACCAATATCACAGGGAGGAACAAAAAAGCTGATCGTCAACTGGAAAACAGCTTATTAAAAAAGTATAACGAAGAGCATGGCCACCTGCCTGCTGGCAATAAACATTATTACTAAGCAAAAAGTATGAGCGTATTTTTTTATTTTCAACTTATGAGTTAGATTCCTCTGGTGCACATTCTACAGATTTGCGTATAGGAAAAGTTCTTGATAATATTGTCGATAGCTTGAATGACTTATATTGGCAGGAAACGCTTGTCAAACAAATAGGTTACGACAAGCGCAAAGGAAGAAAAAAATTAAATTATATTTACGAGTTTTCCGAAAGAATAGAATTGCTGAGAATGAGATGAAATCTTATTGTAGATTTATGAAGAAAGAAGGATGTTTAATAATTGATCCTATTTTTTTCTTTAGAAGACTATTCTAGTTTGAAAGATAAAGAGTTGTCAGCCAAGATGTATAATGATATATTTCAATATTTAGAACTATCCATAAAAAAGATACAAAACAAAAATTTGATGATTTCAGCTTTCATACATTTTTTGATTGTTTACAACTTAGAGTTAACGACATACGGCGAGGCCATTTCACACAACATGAGAATGATCAACTTGAAAAACTTTTAGAGGGGATAATAGATTAGGCTAATCTTTGTGAGACGGTCTCTTTCCTTTAATGGTTCTACTGTAATTAGTGTGAGTTAACATATGTCTAGACCACCATAGAAGAATAGAATCGCTATCCGATAGCGTTCGGCAGTACCATATCCTCTGCCGATGGTCTTGATTTCTTGAATCGACCCGTTGGTTCTCTCGGCTTTGCCGTTGTTGGCGCCGGTAACCATGGATCTAATGATGCCTTTGAGGTGTCTCTTGAACATAAAGACAACACCGTTGATCTCTTCAATGTTGTACTGCAAGGCATCTGCCATCCAGTCTCCCAACATACCATAAGCCTCCATATCTCCATGATAGTTAAGGCGAAGGAGATCACGAAAGAGTTCTTTGACTTTCCAAGCTTGCGAGACCTGATACTCGGCATTCTCTAGCATATCAAATCGCCGACGGTCATAGCGATATTTGAGCATGATATGTATCTCTTCGGTGGAGTCATCACAGGTTACATTCTCAATCTCCCAATCATTGTTGTTGTGGAGCAGTAGCTTGGATAATATATCTTCGGTTGTCATCATACTGACTACAAAGATACGAATTTCGTGCCGCTTAATGCGGGATACGGCATGTTAATTCACACTAAATCCCGCAGGTAATAAATGCTATCATTAAAAATGATGAACAGAGTAAGTATTCAAATTGATTCACCTAGCTATGTAAAGGTTAGTGAAATAGGCAAGGAACTTGTTGCATTTTTCATTAACAATAGAAAGGAAATATCCTCAAATAGATTTTTGAGTTCGCTTTTTGTTTCAGAGCGTTGTACACCACACGCGGCATCCGGTCAAAGGTCCGGTTTGAGAAAGATTGCAATTATCTTGGTATGGATTTGATAATGTCCGAAGAAGAATTTCATCCATATAAGAAAAAAATATAGCAATGCAACGGCGAATCATGGGTAAGCATTTCTTCCCGTTTTTTTGCAGAGAACATAAAGAAATACAGATATAAGTTGCCAGTTCTCAAACCCATTGAAAAAGATTTGGTGGAGGACATGCGCCTATTTCTCATTGAAAACCTTTGCCTACCTGACGATAGTGGCAGTTTTAAGTTGGCGGTTATAGAGAATGTTTCTTACGATCGTGCAATGGCTTTGTTCGGAAAGCCAAGACAAAAAAAGTTCACGGATACTGATAATGGTAAAATACAGGACATATTGTGGGAAGTGGACGAACAGACACAGCTATCAGCCCAATATAGGCTGATAGATAAAGTCTGGACGCTAGAAAGCTACAATATTGCAGAAGGGTAAATCGGGATTTGGAAATCGTTGACTAACGGGGCGCACCTTCACGCTGGCGTACGACGAGCGGCACGAACTGATACGGCTCACCTTCCCCGACGGGCGGCAAAGGAAACAGCCGTCTGCATTCATTCCATTCAAGTACCAAGGGCAGTACGAGGATGCGGAGACGGGACTGTATTATAATCGTTTCCGTTACTACGATCCGAACGCAGGGAGTTATATCAGCCAAGACCCGATAGGGTTGTTGGGAGATAATCCTACATTGTATGGGTATGTTTCAGATAGCAATATTAATATAGATATTTTAGGGTTAACTGATTTTTATATTACTCCAAGTGGAAAGGCCATCCCTGCAACAGGATATAGGTATGTATCGAAAGAAGCACCATATCTTGATGAGTTGAAATCAACAAAAACGATACCGGCTAATTCTAACGGGACGTATTTTTCCTTTGACAATTTCGACACTCCTAACCCTAAAAGCATTACAGGGTTCCACATGATGCGTCGGTGAAAGCTAGTTTCGATACGTTACAAATAGTAGATGATATTGAAATTCCTAAGGGAAAATGGGGAAAGGCTGATTATTTAGAACCAATAACAAAGGATTTCCCTGAATTTGGTAAAGGAGGTGCTACACAAGCAATTACTCATAAAGAAATAAAAGAAGATAAAATTGAACATTTAGATTTACATTAATTATGATACCCTACGCTACAAGTAATGACATTGCAAGATGCAAACGTGTTATAGAACGTCAATTAAGAAAACATTCTATTGTTGTGGATTCAAAAGAACTAGATAAATTGACAATTGAAATCATGGACTTAGCGTATGCAAAAGGTGGTAGCTATTCGGATAAGACAATAGAACAATTCGCAAAGGTGTATATAGCTCATTTTCGATTATAGTTAGAGATAAACGGCTTCGCGTGGCGGAATTGTCGCCCCGATTGATAAGGAGGTGTCGTTCACCCTACGACGCCCCTCGGCCGCCGCATCCGAAAAATCCTTTGCAGGAACCACCACGCACTTCGTTTGGGACGGCAACGTGCCACTGCACGAATGGACGGAAGAAAATGATGTGGTAACTTGGCTCTTCGAACAAGACACGTTCGTACCTGCTGCCAAGCTGGTTGCCAACGGTGATTGTTTCTCCATCGTGTCCGACTACCTCGGTACGCCCCAGCAAGCCTACGACAAGGAGGGCAACAAGGTGTGGGAGCAGGAGCTGGACATCTACGGGCGGCAAAGGAAACAGCCGTCTGCATTCATTCCGTTTAAGTATCAGGGGCAGTACGAGGATGCGGAGACGGGATTGTATTACAATCGTTTCCGCTACTACGATCCGAATGCAGGGAGTTATGTCAGCCAAGACCCAATTGGGCTAATGGGTGGCAATCCAACGTTGTATGGATATGTAAAAGATCCTAATGCAATTGTAGATTTTTATGGTTTAATTGTTGTTTATAGAACAGTTAATCCTATACAAGAATCATCTGTTAATACAGGTACTAGTATTCAGCCCAAAGATCCTAATGCAAACTATAGCATTCAAGAGCATGTGGAAAATGGTAAATTAAACACGCAATATATATCTACGACAAAGGAGATGGACAGAGCTGAGTTCTATGCAAAATCCAACAAATCCACCATTATTGCTATCAATACAGATAAAATTGAACCAAAGAAGATTATAGATATTTCTAATGGGATTGATCCACAGACAGGAAAACCCTTACAAGGAAAAGCTTTTGGATATGCGACAAAGGATGCTGAGGTCCTTATTGATGGGGAAATACCAAAAGAAGCATATACTGTTGTAAAGAAACATCATTAAATTATATTATGGATTATATAAAACAACTATGTAAAAATAAAGAAATCTTTATCTACTTTTAGATAGTACTCCTTGTAACACCATAGAAGAAGCTAAACTTTTGCTTAACAAAAATATGATAAGCTGAAAGATGATATCATAAAAAGTTATAGCATCTGTTTCGAATGATTCTATGCTTTCAAATCAAGACAAGGAGGAAGTCTATGTAAACGGTATTCGTGTTTTTAACGAATTATATTGGTAATGCTGACGACGTACAAAAAATATGGTAAGGCGTTAGAAAATATTCTAGGGGATACAAAAATGATGAAGGCACAATTGGATTTTTTTTATAACAGTTTAGATATTGGAAGATGGTTATAGAAGACTATAACTATAACGACTTCCCTGCAGTAGCGTTCGCAGCACGAATAGATGGAAGAGACCAAGACACGTTCGTGCCTGCCGCCAAGCTTGTTGCCAACGGCGATTGTTTCTCCATCGTGTCCGACTATCTCGGCACACCCCTGCAAGCTTACGATAAAAAGGGCGACAAGGTTTGGGAACAGGAGCTGGACATCTACGGGCGGCAAAGGAAACGCCCGTCTGCATTCATTCCATTCAAGTACCAAGGGCAGTATGAGGATGCGGAGACAGGTTTGTATTACAATCGTTTCCGCTACTACGATCCGAATGCGGGGAGTTATATCAGCCAAGACCCGATTGGGTTGGTAGGCGAGAATCCTACTTTGTATTCACATGTTAAATCACCTAATTCCCAATTAGATCTCTTAGGGCTAGATGTGTATGCGTTGGTTGCGACTCATGATGGATGGTATCCTGTCTACGAATATGGAACAAAAGATCCTATTGCATATACAAAACTGAATAAAGGTGATGTTTACAAAATAGGAGAAACTCAACACCCTAAGACCAGATATTCTCAAGTGCGTCTTGACGAAGCAAGGATTAATAGATCAAAGGCCACAGCTGTCGCCTTTGATGCCGATGGAAACATTATTCCTGCAGGTGTTAAGATGAAACCAATATCACAGGGAGGAACAAAAAAAGCTGATCGTCAACTGGAAAACAGCTTATTAAAAAAGTATAACGAAGAGCATGGCCACCTGCCTGCTGGCAATAAACATTATCACTAAGCAAAAAGTATGAGCGTATTTTTATTTTCAACTTATGAGTTAGATTCCTCTGGTGCACATTCTACAGATTTGCGTATAGGAAAAGTTCTTGATAATATTGTCGATAACTTGAATGACTTATATTGGAGGAAACGCTTGTCAAAACAAATAGGTTATGACAAGCGCAAAGGAAGAAAAAAATTAAATTATATTTACGAGTTTTCCGAAAGAATAGAATTGCTGAGAATGAGATGAAATCTTATTGTAGATTTATGAAGAAAGAAGGATGTTTAATAATTGATCCTATTTTTTTCTTTTAGAAGACTATTCTAGTTTGAAAGATAAAGAGTTGTCAGCCAAGATGTATAATGATATATTTCAATATTTAGAACTATCCATAAAAAGATACAAAACAAAATTTGATGATTTCAGCTTTCATACATTTTTTGATTGTTTACAACTTAGAGTTAACGACATACGGCAAGGCCATTTCACACAACATGAGAATGATCAACTTGAAAAACTTTTAGAGGGGATAATAGATTAGGCTAATCTTTGTGAGACGTTCTCTTTCCTTTACTTTTTATTTCGTTCCTATGCAAGAGATGCTATAGGTGGTGTGGCATCTTAAGTTACGCTACGGCTTGTTTGTACTGTCGCTACCAGTTGCTGGTAGTGGCAGTACAAAGCTTTTGTAGAGGGTGTGTCAAAACTCGTTTTCAGCTAAAGACAGCTATCATTTTGTAAAGAAAAACCGTTACCAAAGAGTTAATAACTCAATGATAACGGTTACTTTAATATTTATGAGGGAGTGAAACTGTTGATATGAAAGGAAGCTTTTCTGAATTCTTAGTTTTGACACACCCCCTACAAAAGGCTTGTACTGCACCATGCGGTATAAACGCCAACGAACTTAAACATAGTTTAAGAAAACAAAACCTTTATGTGAATATTGTTAAAGAAGGAGTCTTTCTTCTCTTTATTTGTTGCCGTTTTGAAATTATATTGAGACTCTGCAAAACCTTCATTTATAGAGAAATTCCCATTTAGTTGTGTTTAGAAGCATATTCCAACGTGTTTATTGTTATAATTGATGCCGTAAAACGATTATTATCATCTATATTTGTGTCCAATTTTCTTTTATTTGAGAGCATTGGACACAATTATCCCTGGCGTTCGATATAAGTTGTAGGCAACAGCCTCCATAATATGCTGTGCATGTGTTTTGGCAAGTCCTACATATCTTGCCGTACCTCCCCTAAACCATCTGTGTATGGAACCAAAAGTGCGTTCCACCCTGTACCTAATTTTACTGATAGCCACATTGATGCGTTTCTCTCTTTCTGTAATCTTATGCGCCCTTGTTCCTTTGTGCATAATGCGACATTTTAGTTTCATTCGAGCAAGTGTCTCCTTGTTTTCTGCCGAGTCATAACCCTTATCAGCATATACGAGAGTCTTTTTCGGAAGATTTGCTTTTTTCAGGGGCGTTTCCAAATGCTTGATGTCGCTCTCATTAGCTGCGGTAGTCTCCTCTGCAAGAACCAATCCATTTTCATCTGTAACTGAATGCCGTTTGTATCCAAAGTGGAGCCTTCCCATTTTCTTGATCCAGCGTGCCTCTCCATCCACATTGGGCTTGAGTTTCTCCTTGAGCATAGCTTTCTCGGATTTTAATTTACCCGTTTCTTCATCTCTGTCCTCAATTATCTCATACTCCTTACGACCACGTGGACGACGAGGACTATCGGTAATGCTGGCATCGACGATAGCCCCACGTTTGACAATAACACCTTGTTGCTCCAACTGACGGTTAATCTCATTCAGTACCATATCATAAAGGTCTGCCTCTACAAGAATGTTACGGAAACGACATACAGTCGTACTATCAGGAGCAACATCTTCCAAACCCAGTCCTACAAAGCGGCTGAAAGACAAACGATCGTTTACCTGCTCCTCAACCTCACCATCACTAAGACCATACCAAGTACGGAGAAGTTCGATTTTAAAAAGCACAAGACTATCATAGCTCGGACGACCAGTTGCCTTGTTACCTTTGGTGTAGGCAATTTCAATAATACCACGGATTGGATTCCAATCGATAATATTGTCTATCTGAGAAAAGAAGGTCTGCTTGACCTTACGCTGACCGACTAATAGGTCGGCAAAACTGAGAGAGGAGAGTTGCTGTTTCATACTATAAAGGTACGAAAAAATAATGATATAAGCAAATTTCTAAACTAAGAGTTTTGCAGAGGTCTCGTGAAGCGTAAATAGTAAGACTAGGTTTGTTTTCTTTCTTGTCTTCTCGGAAATAGCAATCTTCATATTTCCTTTGCAACAATTGCTGTATCATCTGATATTTTTGGTCTGCCAATTCTTCTGAAATATTATTAATAACAGCCTTTACACGATAGACTTTCTTTGTTTGTTCATCATAATAAACATACAATCCTACCTTATTCCCAACGAAAGTTCCATCAAAATATCTTACTCCGTTTGATATAGCTTCACTATATAGTTTATTATACACATATCCTTTCTGTACTATTTTTGCTTGAAACTGGTTGATAGTTCCATCTATAGGAATGCCAGAAAATTTTTAGATGTTCTGACTGGGCATAACAGAATATGCCTAATAGCATTGTGAATGTAAATAATACGATACGTTTCATAAGTGTAATTGTTAAGTTAATGTTTCTAGTGAGCTTAAAAAAATGTTATGATATACTGAGACGGTTTATGCTCTTTACTGTAAACTATCTATTGATTTCTTTTTGCGAATACCACAAAGTGTCTCAGACAAAGCAAAATTATTGTTCAATCTTCTCTACTTTTGGCGATGAAACTTTCTCTATAGTTGGTGTAGTTGCAGGTTTTTGACACTGTTTTTGTAGGTACAGTTTGTGTAGGGTCGTTAGCAGGAACTGGTAGAGGGGCAGAAGGCGTAACATTTTCTTGATTCTCTTTTTCTGCTTTTCGTTGTGTGTTTATGATAGTTTCTTCATTATTTTTCTTTGTTTCGCTATTACTTTTTTTACGTTTTCTTCGTTTGTTGTTAGGTCTCTCTTCCTACTTTTTCGGTTTGGCCATAGGTAGTCGCCCACAACATCTACAGTATCAAGTACAGCATTCCGTTGTTGCTCTTCTTGCTGTTCTTGTTCAGAAACTACATCATCTTCGGCAATCACAAAGTTGTAAAACAGTCCGAAACCAAATAAAATTAGTATCATTACGAGCAGTTTAAATGTAAGAGAACTTATAAACTTACGTTTCTTTCCTTCGTTCGTCATAGTTTTACGTTTTATTAATTGAATATTTTTTTGCAAAGATAGGAATAAAAAAGCAGAAAAAGGGGCAAAGCTGAAAAACTCTCCCCCCTTAATGTTTTATTCTTTAATTCGTATAAGGGCATTTGCTAAGATAGCAGTTAGTCCCCCCATTGTTATACCGCTAGAGAAAATGTTTTTTATTATTGGGGGCATTTGGTCTAATATGTTTGGCACAAGTTCTACGCTCAATCCCATAGCAAAACTTATTGCCATAACCAAAACTGCCTTGCGATTGATGGAGGTTGATGCAATAATACGAATGCCAGCAGCTGCAACAGTTCCAAACATAAGCAATGTTGCACCGCCGAGAACGCAGTCTGGAATGAGTGAAAATATTTGTCCTACCACAGGAAATAGCCCTAAAATAAGCAAAGCACCTGCTACAAAGTAGCCCACATAACGACTGGCAACGCCCGTAAGCTGTATCATTCCGTTGTTCTGTGCGAAGATAGAGTTTGGAAAACTATTGAAAACCGCTGCAAGAAACGAATTGAAACCGTCTGCCAAGATACCTCCTTGCGCACGTTTCATAAATACTGGTCCTTCAACTGGTTCTCCTGAAATCAGCGAATTGGCAGTAATATCTCCGTAAGCCTCAACTGCTGTTACCAAATATATCAGTCCCAATCCGATGATGGAGCCGGTGTCGAAATGCAAACCATACTTGAAAGGTTCAGGAATGTTTAGTGTACCCGTATCGCCTAACCGTGAAAAGTCTATTAAGCCTAAGAAGTAAGCAACAGTAGAACCTAATATTAGTCCCAAAACGATAGATGCCATTCGTAAGAACGGATTGCTTGATCTATTGAATATAACGATGCTTACAAGTACAAGCAGTGCTAATCCAAGATTTTGTATAGAGCCAAATGTATGTGTAGCCATAGCTGCATTTCCACCGCCACACGAGTTTATGCCTGCTTTTATTAAGCATAAACCAATAAGTGTAACAACAATCCCCGAAACTAGGGGAGTTATTATCTTACGCATATAGGGCAGTACGCGGCTGACCAGCATTTCTACAACCGACGCCACCATACAAGCTCCGAATATATAGCTTAGTCCCATCTCGACATTCATCTTCCCGTTTACCATTCCGAGCATACCAGCTCCGATAATGGGACTGATGAACGAGAAAGAAGTTCCTTGAATGCACAGCAAACCTGCGCCAAGAAAACCAAAACGTTTACATTGAATGAAGGTTGCAATGCCCGAAACAAACAACGACATAGATATAAGATATCCTGTTGTTTCTAAATCGAATTGTAACTCAGAGCTGATAATGAGTGGTGGAGTAATGATAGCTACGAAAATTGCTAACAGATGCTGTACTGCAGCAAAGATTGTTTCGCGCAAAGGCGGTCGGTCGTTCAGACCATAAATAAGTTCTTTTTTTTTTTGTTCCATAGGTTTTTATTGTTGTCTAATCTTTATTTCACAGTTGTCTAATGAGTCGATAATAGCCAAGCTTTCGCAACGTATTCCTGCTGCTTCTATAATCTCACGACCATTTTGGAATGCCTTTTCAATGATAAATCCCATACCTACAAGTTCAGCCCCAGCCTGACTACACAAGTTTATTATTCCTTTTGCAGCATTGCCGTATGCTAAGAAGTCGTCTACAAAAAGAACCTTATCTGAAGGTGTAAGATATTCTTTTGATATACAAACATGGTATTCGCGCTGCTTTGTAAACGAGAATACAGTAGCCGAAAGCATATCAGCCATTGTAGAAGGCTTTTTCTTTTTGGCAAAAACGACTGGCAAATCGAGCAAGAACCCCATCATAATGGCTGGTGCAATGCCACTTGCTTCAACAGTTATAATCTTATTTATTTCTGTGGAAGCATAGCGCCGAATAAGTTCCACAGCAATTTGCTTCATCAGGTTAGGGTCTAACTGATGATTAATAAATTTGTCTACCTTTTAAAAATACCTCCCTCATAGCATTTCCCATCTTTAAGAATGCGATCTATCAATGTTTTCATTGTACGGTTATTTACTTAGCTTGTTGTTAATTTTCTGCTTATATATGTCTAACGCTGTTGCTAAAAACGGTTGTTAGAAATATATAGAGTGCAAAAGTAGTAAATTATGAAAGACTATTAGCCAATCTCATCATTTATTTTTCTTTTTTTCAGTGGAAAGAAACGAAGTAAAAGGACAGTTTTTGCTAAAGTTGCATTCCTTTCTGTAAAAATATTATGTACTTTTGCAGCCTAATTTCGGTATGGTTTGCTTTATACTAAGGTTTATTGTACCGATATTAACAAATCTATTAATTATATGTACAAACCAATTTTTAACAAGCGTAGTGTAGTGAAGTTTACTCACTTTTTCTAATCGCGGCTATTCTCTCTTTGCAGTTTTAGGTAAAGAAGTGATAATTGGTGTACTGAGTGTTGCTACTCTTCAACATGCAACGGCACATAACACAAGTAATGATGCCTTGAAAGTAAGTGGCGATTCTACAGTAACCAATAAGCAAGTGCTGTTAGACGAAGTAAATGTAACTGGTACACGGGCGCCACTGACTGTTAGTCAGCAAGCGAGAATGGTAACTGTACTGAGTCGTGAAGATATTAAAGCTGCGCCAGTACAAAGTGTAAACGACCTTTTAAAGTATGCTGTAGGGGTAGATGTGCGACAGAAGGGAGCTTTAGGAGCACTTACCGATGTGAGCATACGTGGTGGAAATTCTGAGCAGATTACTATTTTGCTGAATGGCATTAATATCTGCGACGCACAAACAGGACATAATGCGTTTGATTTTTCCTGTTGATTTAAATGAAATTGAACGTATTGAAGTTCTCGAAGGTCCGGCAGGACGCGTTTATGGTACATCGTCTTTATTGGGTGCTATAAACATTGTAACAAAAACTCCCCAGTCTTCTTCTCTCTCAGCACGTATAGAAGGTGGTTCTTATGGCTATCTTTCAGCTGGTGCACGTGCAAACATTGCACAAGGGCATTGGAACAATCAGCTTTCTGCATCGTATACTCGAAGCGATGGATATCTACGAAATAAGGCTGGAAAACTGAGCGCAGACTACAAGACGAGCAAGGCTTTTTATCAAGGTAATTATAACGACGACCAGATTGCAGTAAACTGGCATGCTGGAATGAGCGTTAAAGACTTTGGTGCTAACACGTTTTATGCGGCAAAATATGACGACCAGTTTGAACACACGTTTAAAACTTTTACTGCCTTGCAGGCTGAGAACAAACAAGGACTATTTCACATTCGTCCGTCTATCTATTGGAATCGTAGTATGGATAGATTCGAACTATTCCGTGGAGCACCACAAAAGTATGCGTATAACTACCACAGAACCGATGTGTATGGTGTAAATCTTAATGCTTATTTCGATTGGTGTTTGGGACGAACTGCTTTTGCTGCTGAGCTGAGGCAAGAGGAGCTTGTGAGTACAAACCTTGGCGAAAAGCTCGAACGAAACCATCATATCCATGGAACTAATCTCGACTATACGCATGGAATTAACCGTACCAATCTGCAATTCGTATTGGAACACAATATTATTCTTTCACGCTTTACGCTATCGGCAGGTATTGTTGCTGTGAAGAATAGTCAGGCCGATATGAATATGCGCATCTATCCTGGTATAGATGCAAGTTATAGAATAGGAAATGCATGGAAAGTTTATGCCTCGTACAATTCTTCGTTGCGTATGCCGTCGTTTACCGAATTGTTCTATTCGGTGGGAGGACATAAAGCCGATAAACACCTAAAACCAGAAGAGCTTTCGGCTCTCGAAACAGGTGTAAAGTATAGTTGGAGCGGAATTAGTGGAAAAATGAGTCTTTTCTATAATCGGCAGAAAAATCGTATCGACTGGATTTCTGATGGAACACTTGATGCTAATGGTGCAGTGCTTTGGAAAAGTGTAAACTTTGGTCTTATCAATGTTGTTGGTTTAGAATCTTCGTTACGTTTCGACTTCTATATGTTGATGCCATCACAACGTTTCTTTAAACAATTTGGTATAGCCTATTGCTATCTTAACCAAAATGAAGAGGAACATAATGGCGTTACAAGTAAATATGTTTTAGAATATGTGAAAAACAAAATGGTGGCTGATTTGCAACTGAATTTATGGCGAAACCTTGACTTAGGTCTGAACTATCGGTTTGCTTCACCGTATGGGAAATTACATTGATACCGCCAATCAGCACCATAAATATGCAACGTATGGCATACTCGATGCACGTCTATCGTGGAATGCAAATAAATGGACAGCATTTGTTGCTGCAAACAACTTGCTGAATAAGACATACGTAGACTATGGAAATGTGCCACAACTAGGGACTTGGATTACTGCAGGTTTCAACATACAAATGTAGTTTTGTAATATTGGCTAGTTATAACAATAGATGTATTCATTACTCTTAAAATTTATTACTCAATATAACATCGTTTCCAATAAAAAGATATGATTTCGAACTAAGTGCTTAAAAGCACAACACTTAAAGTTGAATGAAGATTATAATATATAGGAATGATTTAGAAATGAGTGGTATGTTTGAAAAATTCATAGTATTGTTATAGGTAAAGAACGCTCACTATTTCGACAGTAAAGATAATGCTTTGCGTGGGAAAGTGAACGTTCTTTTTGTATATTTCCTCTTCGTTTCTTTTTTTCCAGCTTGCTTTAATAACTTCTATTTGTAACACCTAAGGTAAGTGAAATCTACTGTATGTTGAGGCTATATACAATATGTTGTTGATGAGATACTTATAATGTCGTGTAAATCAGAATATTATAGAATAAAAAAGTTAATAATAGTCATCTGGTTAAATCTCTTTTAAGTGTTATAATATAAAATGACAAAGGTTGTAGTTTTTTGTGATATCTAATTTGCAACTGATAGATATCTAAAACGAACGTGATAGATATCTAAGACGAGTGCGATAGATATCTAAGACGAGTGCGATAGATATCTAAAAATGAAAGAACTGTATTTGACTAACTTTTTACAAGGCATTTGATATGTTTTTATTTTATGGGCGAGTAGACAGTAGCTATTGGTTATAATATTCCAATCTATTATTTACTGTGCCTCCGATTCTATTGTAGATTAGATAGTTTTACTTTATAACATACACCGTCTGAGTTGTGTTATAAAGTGGAACAAGATGGGTGGTAAGAAGACGAAAGCAGGCACAAGGTCAATAGTATGAACTATAACAATGGAGTTACCGTATAATGGCAGATTTGGGTTTGAATTAAAGTATAGTTTTTAGTTTGAATTGCGGGAGGACAAACAAAAAGAATGGAAGAACAGTATTTAAAGTTCTTCCATTCAGTACAATTGTATGTTTTATAAAAGAGTGTTTATTTGTCTTTTCGTCCGAATATAGAGAAATGTACGTATCGTTTTGGGTGTGCTTTAAGGTTTACAACCAAACTATCAACACTGCGCAATGTGCTGTTTAAGTTGTTGTAAAGTGCAGGATCGTTCATTAGCAAGCCCATTGAGCCTCGGTTACTATTCAGTGTTGCCGTAAGTTTGTTTACTTCGTCGAGTGCCATATTTAGTTTGGCAACAGTAGTTTGAACATCTAACGCATTAACCTTATCGTTTAACGATGTCATTAATACGTGTGCACCTTTAACAGTTGAACGTGCATCGGCAATGCCATGTTTAGCTTCTACCATTACACCATTTGTATTATTAAGCAGCCCGTTAGCTTTTCTTGTCATAGATGGAAGTGAGCTATTAAAGTTGTGCCAACAATATATTTAACTGTTTGCTTGATATTGTTAAGTCGCTACTAATTTTATTTGCGTTGTGTAATGTGCTTGTTAAGGCTGGGTCAGAAGTTAATGTTACGATATTCGAAAGTATGCTATCTATTTTTGGTATCATTCGTTGAACATCAGGAATAGCTTCTTTCATTTTTCCAAATACACCGTCGTTAACATTTCCTGCTATAATGCCATCTTGCTTTAAATATTGTTTTGCATTACTAAGAATAAGGTTTACCTTACATTCCCCATAATATCGCTTACAATTTCAGCAGTAGAGCCAACAGGAATTTGCATATCCTTACTTATAGTAACAAATACGTTAATAGGTTTAGATGGGTCTTTATAGTTGTAAACAATATCTTTTACTGTTCCCACTTTAAATCCATTAGCATAGATTGGTGTGGTAGGCGTAAGTCCATCAACCTTATCGAATTGCATATTATACTCCATATCAGCTGAGTATAAATTAATTCCTTTAGGAAATTCATACCAAAATAAAAGTATTACGATGCCAACAATTGCCACCAATGCTATTCTTACTTCGGGCGATAATAATTTTTTCATATTCATTTCTTCTTAGTCTTAACAAATTCTTTAATAGCTTCTCCAGTGTTCATTCGTTTGCCTTTTTTGAATGCAACTATAAATGCTTGTGGAAAGTCCTGCTTTAGTTTCTCTTTTTAATCGTAAAAATCTCGTTGTAGTCTGCACTATTACCAATCATATATTTGTACAAATCTCCCTCAGTTTCTGACGATACGTTTTTGTGTCCTTTAAACAATTGGCTGTCTGGGGTAAGCTGCCTGTTTATGGCAAATATTTGTATTTTAAATATGGGGACATCTGTTATTGGTTTTTTTCTACAACAGGTTGTTTCTTGTCTTTTGTATGTGTAGCTTTTTGCTATGGGCTTTACTGTCTGTTGTTTATTCCTTACAACATTTATTTTTTTAGGTACTTCTACATTCTCCGACGATTTACTTGTATTCTTCGATAATCCACCTAAAAATGTTCTCTATAGGTAATTGGTTTTTGGTAGACGGACGATAGGGAATGGTAACTTTTCCATCATATCTGTTCTTATATTCTACAAATGCCTCGTAAATGCCATGTGCCATAAGGTCTATTCCGCGTTGTGAGTTAAGGAACTGTTCTTCTTCTTCTGACGTAATGAATCCTAACTCTATAAGGCAGCTTGGCATTGAAGTTTCGCGCAATACAAGAAATCCTGCTTGATGCACTCCTTTATCGTTTCGATTGGCTTTAGAACAAACAGAACGTTGAATGAGTCGAGCTAGTTCGACACTCTTCTCCATATTTCCCGATTGAAGAATTTCAAACATAATATAGCTCTCTGATGACTTTGGATCGAAACCCTCGTAAGTCTTTTCGTATCCTTTCTCCAGTGAAATAACACTATTCTCTCGCATAGCCACATCTAAGTTGTCCTTTGCACGGTGCATACCTAAAGTATAAACTTGAAAGCCCTGTGGGGGTGTTTTTGTGGGTGGAACAGAATTAGTATGTACAGAAATAAACAAATCGGCTTTCGCTTTATTGGCTATTTCTGCTCTGCCTTTCAGTGGAATAAATACATCAGTTTTGCGTGTGTAAATAACCTTAACATCTGGAAGATTATCCTCAACCAAACGCCCAAAGGCTAATGCTACGTTTAAATTAATATCCTTTTCGTTTGAAAAGGCACCTAATGCTCCCACGTCTTTTCCACCATGACCAGCATCAATAACAAGTGTGAATTTATCTTTTGCACTTATGTTTATGAGTGCAAACAAAAAGAAAATTATGAGGAAAAAGGTAGTTCGTCTATTCATACTTTGTATAATTGCACGCAAAGTTAAGCATTTTCATTTGAATAGATTAGGCTAACACTTGGTTTTTTCATTTATTAAATGTAATTCTACACCTGCTCCGCTGCAATCAGCTCCCATTGGTGGATTTATCTTTGTTAGGTTAAGGTCTATTGATTCTATATCGGGGAAAACTTTTATTATAGCTTCTGCTATCCGATATGCAGTATGTTCTAACAATTTTGCAGGTTGTTGCATTACTGTTTTTACAATATCGTAAACATCGGCATAACTTATTGTGTCGTTTACATTGTCTGTTAGCATTGCTTTTGCCTATATGATAATCACAAACGAAGGTCGGCAACATAATCGTTGCCAACCTTTCGTTCCAATTCGCTTACACCAATGTAGGTATGAAACCTTACACCTTTTATATATATATAGCTTGTTTCTAATTTCATTATTTGACAAAACTATTTGTTTATCCGCAGCGAGAAGCTCCGCAATTAGTACATATAAGACAGCCTTCTTGATAAACTAATGTCTCTTGTCCGCACACAGGGCACGTTTGTCCTGAAGCTGTTGTACCATCGGTTACATATTTCTTTAGAGCACGTTCCACACCATTCTTCCATGTATTAATACTTTTCATCTTTTCAACTGTAGCGACCCTACGAGATGAATGACATGGTCTATTGGCATACGATAACGCAATACTCCAGAGATGAGTTTTGCATAGTTCCAGTATTCTGGATTAAATTTCTCAGAAAGTCCTTCAACGGTTGTTTTATATCCCCGTTTATTCTCAAACTGGAAGTCATAACGGTGTGTACCATCGGCATTGGTTTGTTTTTATAACTTTACCCTTTGTTACACTTTTGGGCAATACAATACCTTCATCGTCGTCTTGTAATCCAGTGAATATTTCGTAGGGATAACCATCAAGAAGTCCTACGAATGCAACCCATTTTTTTCTTTATTGTTCTGGAATCTAACTACATCGCAATCTAACACTTTGGGACGTTCTTCTATTACTTGCGGTGGGGTACAAGTATGTTCGTGCTTCTCTTCTGATGAATTCAAATCATGGTCTTCGTTTGTTTCTTTTTCTTTTTCGTTTTTCTTTTTCTTATCTTTCTTCGAAACAGAAATCATAACGCCTGAACGAGAACCGTCGCGATAAATGGTGCAGCCCTTGCAACCAGAGCGCCAGGCCTCTACGTAAAGTTTGTTTACCAATGCTTCATCTACATTGTTTGGTAGATTTACTGTTACAGAGATAGAGTGGTCTACCCATTTCTGAATAGCTCCTTGCATCCGAACCTTCATAAGCCAATCTACATCGTTAGCGGTAGCTTTATAGTAAGGCGACTGTTTTACAAGGTCGTTTATCTCTGCTTGTGTATATTTCTTTGTTGTATCGAATCCGTTTATCTTCATCCATTCTAAAAATTTCTTGTGATAAACAATGTATTCTTCAAATGAATCGCCAACCTCGTCTACATAATCAACGTGTACATCTGTATCGTTCGGATTAACTTTTCTACGACGTGTGTAAACCGGCAAAAATACTGGTTCGATACCCGAAGTAGTTTGTGTCATAAGTGAAGTTGTTCCTGTAGGCGCAATTGTTAAGCAGGCAATGTTACGACGACCATATTTCTGCATATCGGCATAGAGTTGTGAATCTGCCTCTTTTATGCGTAACACAAATGGATTCTTTTCTTCTCGTTTTGCATCAAAGATAGTAAAGGCGCCACGTTCTTGTGCCATTGTAACCGATGAACGATAAGCAGACAGTGCCAGTGTTTTATGCACGTCTACAGCAAATTTAGTTGCTTCTTCTGTTCCGTAGCGTAAGCCCATAGCAGCTATCATATCACCTTCGGCTGTTATTCCTACTCCTGTACGGCGTCCTTTTCCACTCTTTTCTTTTATCTTTTCCCAAAGGTGGTATTCGGCTAGTTTCACTTCGTCGCTTTGTGGGTCATGCTTAATTTTTTCCATTATATGATCTATCTTCTCCATCTCTAAATCTACAATGTCGTCCATTAAGCGTTGTGCCAAAACAGCGTGCTTCTTGAATAAATCGAAATCGAAGGTTGCGTCTTTTGTAAATGGATTCTTTACGTAAGCGTAAAGATTGATAGATAGCAAGCGACAGCTATCGTATGGACACAATGGAATTTCGCCACAGGGATTGGTAGAAACTGTACGGAAACCTAAGTCGGCATAGCAATCTGGAATACTCTCTCTAATAATTGTATCCCAAAAAAGAACACCAGGCTCAGCACTCTTCCATGCGTTGTGTACTATTTTTATCCCACAACTTTTTGGCAGAAATTTCTTTTTGAAGCTTGGTTTTTCTGCATCAATAGGGAATTGTTGTTCAAAAGGAGTATCGTTTACGGCTGCTTCCATAAAGCCATCGGTAATTTTTACTGATACGTTTGCGCCTGTAACTTTACCTTCTTCCATCTTTGCATCTACAAAAGCTTCAGTATCGGGGTGCTTAATACTTACGGAAAGCATTAATGCACCACGGCGACCATCTTGTGCTACTTCGCGTGTACTATTAGAGTATCGCTCCATAAATGGTACTAAGCCTGTTGAGGTAAGGGCTGAATTGTTTACAGGTGAACCTTTTGGGCGCACGTGACTGAGGTCGTGTCCTACTCCTCCACGGCGTTTCATTAATTGAACTTGCTCTTCGTCTATACGCAAGATTGCACCATAAGAGTCGGCATCGCCATCAAGTCCTATCACAAAACAGTTTGAGAGTGAGGCTATTTGGTAGTTGTTTCCTATTCCTGTCATTGGACTTCCTGCTGGTATTATATAGCGGAAATGATCTAACAGATGGAAGATTTCTTCTTTACTAATAGGATTTTTGTACTTCTTTTCTATGCGAGCTATTTCGTTGGCAATGCGCCAATGCATATCTTCTGGCGATTTTTTTCGTATATATTGCCAAAAGCTATCCTTCATAGCATACTTGTTTACCCAAACTCTTGCGGCTAATTCATCACCGTCAAAAATACCTCAGCGAGGCCTCAAATGCTTCGTCAAATGAGTATGTTTTGTTCTCTTTCATTAATTTGTCTAGTAAAAAATGCGGTTGCGAAGTTACTAATTGTTTTCCAAAAACAGAAAACTTTTGTTTAACTTTGTAGCCTAAAATTTTCTAAAATGAACAATATATTCAATCGTAGAAGCATTAGAAAATACAATAACAGAGAGGTTTCTAATGCTCTTTTAAAGGAACTTTTGAGTAAGGCTGAACGAACTCCAACTATGGGGAATTTGCAACTTTACTCGGTTGTTGTAACACGTAACAGTGAAATGAAACACAAATTAGCGCCTGCACATTTTAATCAGCCAATGGTAGAAAACGCAGCTGTGGTATTAACATTTTGTGCCGACTTCCGTAGAACCACTATTTGGGCAGAGAATAGAAAGGGAACTCCTGGTTACAACAATTTTCTTTCGTTTATGAATGCGGCTACAGATGCCTTACTTTATTGCCAGACATTCACAAATTTAGCAGAAGCAGAAGGACTTGGGACGTGCTTTCTTGGAACAACCATATATAATTCAAAGGCGATTATAGAATTGCTTAAACTTCCAAAGTTAGTTATGCCTGTGGCTACGCTTACAATTGGTTGGCCTGATGAAATGCCTGAACAACCAGACAGATTACCCATTGAGAGTATTCTGCACGAAGAAACTTACACGGATTATACAGCTGAAAGTATAGACTTATATTATAAGGTGAAAGAATCGTTGAAAGAAAATAAACACTTTGTAGAAATAAACCATACTGAGACGTTGGCGCAAATATTTACCGATATACGATACAAGAAAAGCGATAACGAAGTGATGTCGAAAAAAATTTATTAGATGCGTTAAAAACAACAAGAATTTATTTAATAGCAATCAGTTAAAGATAGATGGATTTAGTTTTATTGCGAACCTCTAATTACTAAATTTGGGTTTAATAAGTAATGGTAAGCATTACGCTCTAAAATGATTGGTTAAAAGAGGTAAAGTATTTTAACTGTCTGTTCTTACTTAGCATAGACTTTCTCTGTACTATAAAGTGGCAGATAAAGTCTATGTCTATTCTGGAATCAGAACATTACAGAATAAAGGATTTCGTAATTCTCATCTGAATAATCACCTTCTAGCTATTATAACATAGCCTTATAAAGGTTGCTGTTTTTTTGATATCTAATTTGTAACTGATAGATATCTGAGACGATCGTGATAGATATCTGAAATAAAAAGTAGCTGTCGTATGGCTGTTTTTTTCTAAAAATATCCGAGCTATTTATTTGAATTAAAAAGTACCCATAGACATGTTTTAAATATCTTTAGTTTATTTCTGCCCAGCCTTAAAAACTGGGTATAAATAAAGGGTTGAATATTGTTCTGACTTAGGTTTATAACAAGCTGCAAAACAAATAGGAAGATTACTAATTTGGCTACCCATGGTAGTGCAATAAACTTTTGTTGAAGCCACTTATAATCGCTCTGTCGAATAGAGTGTAGCTCTAAACTTACTGCTAATAGCATTATCCATAGTAAGCGGGCATTTATAAAGTTCTGAATGTCTATCAGGTGTAAATCGGTAGTTATCTTACCAATAATATTAAGAGCTGTATGAATGTCGTGTGAACGGAAGAATATCCACGCAACAGATATATAGGTGAAAGTTATTGTCCAACAGAAAATCTTTACATATATGGTGTTGGGAATTTTATTAAAACCTCTGTTGCACGCAAACTTATGGACCGTTAAACCAATGCCGTGTAGGCCTCCCCACAAAGCAAACATTCCCGATGCTCCATGCCACAAGCCTGCTACAATCATAGTGATAATGGTGTTCCTATAAGTATTTAATTCACCTTTTCTGTTTCCACCCAGTGGAATATAAATATAGTCGCGAAACCATTGTGAAAGTGTTATGTGCCAACGATGCCAAAATTCGGTGAGGTTTAAACTTTGGTATGGCGAGTTAAAATTGTTGGGTAGTTGGAAACCCATTAGTGCTGCAATGCCAATAGCCATATCGCTATATCCCGAGAAATCACAATAAATCTGTAGTGTGAAGCCTAAAACTCCCATTAAATTCTCAAAACCTGTATAAGCCAGTGGGTCTGCAAAAATCCAATTGTTGTATTGCGCCAAGTAGTCGGCTACCAGAGCCTTTTTTAACATACCACAGATAATGAGCCATAACCCTGTATTTATGAGTTGTTTATTTGTAAGTTGTGGAGTGTTTATCTGTGGAATTAGTATGTGTGCACGTGTAATGGGACCTGCTATTAGTAGTGGAAAGAAAGTTAGATAAAAACAATAGTCCAACAAATTTGTTTTCTTGGTGAAGTGTTCTTTGTATACATCTATCGTATAACTAATTGCTTGAAAGGTGTAAAACGATATACCAATGGGCAATAATAGTTGCAAAGGCGCAAAATTACTTCGCAACAAATGGTTCAGAACATCGAGTGTGAGATTAGAATATTTATAGTAGAGTAGTGGCATCAGTTCTATTAATATAACAATGGAGAAACCTATTTTACGAGGTTTTCCACGCCGTAGCCGCATCATCTTTTTAGTAAGAAACCACGAAAGCAGTGTAGTGGTAGGCAGCAGAACCATTAAAGTGCCGTTTGCCTTATAAGCAAACATCAGTCCGAATAATACAACGTATGCCTTTTGCCATGCCTTTTGATATTTGTTTATATAAAGATAGCCTGCAAAGAATATGATAAAGACTGCCAAAAACGACAATGTACAGAACGACCAACCTGAATTAGGAGTCGTCAGAAAGGAACTTAATTCGTGTATTGTTTGTTTAAAACTTATCATCGTTTCTTGTTAATATCCGTTGAAAGAAGGTTGCAAAACTTTAGTATGAGTAGCCTTATGGTGTTGGCGAGGAATGTTTAGGGCTACCGGATAGGCAACTTTAGGGCTATTCATAAATGTAGCAACCTTATTTAACCATAGAGCTGCAGCTTGCCACGTGGGGTGATAATGGTCGGGACCACGCTTAAGTTTCAAACCTCTGCTATCAAAAAAAACAACCCTGTTGGGCATGTTTCTTTATTAAATCAATAATTCCAGTATCTCCATTCCAGCTAGCCGGACCAATCCAAACGTAAGGAAAGTTGCCCAGCTTATTTAAAATGGTTTTTATATACGCTTCTCTTGCATCTAAATCGTTTACAAAAAGTTCATTGCTTCCTAAGCAAAGCAAAATGTAAGAGGGTTTATATTCGTTTATAAAGTGCTCTATTGTTTGCGATTTTGCCCACTTCTCTGTGGTAGAGGCATACCATATAACAGTGTAAAGTTTGTGTCCATTTTCTTCAGCGTAATCGCCGAGCCGTCGAGAAAGCCCTTCAACCATCGAATCGCCTATGAATAAAAAAGTTTGATGATGCCTAAATAGTTTTGGTTTCGTTGGGTGTGGTTGCGCAGTTGTATCGTTATGAGGCGATAGACACAGTTGTGTAAGACTAATTTTTTTTAGTGAGAATGTGCCAAAAGCTATTTCTTTTGGCACAAATGCGTAGCCCAAAACAATGGCTAATGCAATAACTAATAGCAGTAATATTTGATTGGCTCGCGCACAATGCTATAAATTCAGTTCAACTTCTACAGGACAATGGTCGCTACCATACACTTCTGTGTGTATTTTGGCATCTATGAGTTGATTGCGTAGGCGGTTTGATAGTAAGAAATAATCAATACGCCAACCAGCATTCTTTTCTCTTGCTTTGAATCTATACGACCACCACGAATAAGTTATCTGCTCTGGATAAAGCGTCCGGAAGCTATCTATAAAACCATTATTAAGAAATTGAGTCATCTTAGCTCGTTCCTCATCAGTAAAACCAGCGTTTTTCCTATTCGTCTTTGGATTCTTTAAATCTATTTCCTCGTGTGCAACATTCAAGTCGCCACATATTACTACTGGTTTTTTCTTATCCAATTGTTTTATGTATGCTTGGAAATCGTCTTCCCATTTCATTCTATAGTCTAATCGTTTTAGCCCATCTTGCGAGTTAGGTGTATAGCACGTTACAAGAAAGAAAGTCTCCATTTCTAGCGTAATAACCCTGCCTTCGTGATCGTGTTCGTCTATATCCAGACCATAGTGCACATTTATGGGCTTGTGCTTTGTGAAGATAGCTGTACCCGAATAGCCTTTCTTATCAGCATAATTCCAATATGATTCGTAACCATCGAAAGTTATATCGAGTTGCCCCTCTTGCATTTTCGTTTCTTGCAGACAAAAGAAGTCAGCATTCAATTCCACGAAACTTTCTTTAAATCCTTTTTGTTACACAAGCCCGAAGACCGTTTACATTCCATGAAATAAACTTCATATTATTACGTTTTGTTCTATTCTTATTGATTCAACAATTTCTTTCTTATCAATGGTCTATTTATATACGCATCTTGTCGGAGTGTACAAGGTTCATAAACTCTTCGCGTGTTTTTGCTTGATTGAATGCTCCGCTAAATGCACTAGTAGTTGTTATGGAGTTTTGTTTCTCTACACCACGCATCTGCATACACATGTGTTTTGCTTCTATCACAACCATTGTACCTAGTGGGTGCAATGTGTCTTGTATACAATCCTTTATTTGTTGGGTTAATCTTTCCTGTACTTGTAGGCGATGGCTGAATATATCTACTACGCGTGCCACCTTGCTTAAGCCTGTAATGTATCCATTGGGAATGTATGCGACGTGTGCTTTGCCATAGAAAGGCAACATGTGGTGTTCGCACATAGAGAAGAAATCGATATCTTTTACAATCACCATTTGGTTGTATTCTTCTGCAAACAGTGCATCGGTGAGCACCTTTTGTGGATCTTGTGTGTAACCGCGTGTCAGTACTTGCATTGCTTTAGCTACACGCATTGGCGTCTTTTCGAGTCCTTCTCTGTCTGGATTCTCTCCTAAAAGCTGCAATACGTGTCGGTAATGTCCTGCGAGTTCATCAAGACCTTCGCGAAATTCAATGTTTGATTTCATTGTTAGTTCTGGGTAAATCGTATAAAATTATCTTATAATAATGTTTGTTCAGTCATCTAAGACGAACTAGTTCTATAGGTGAAACCTATTCATTTGTTTGTTAAGGCTTATTCTACTGTCTGATGAAAGTAGTTCGCTCGTCTAACAAAACAAAAATAGTCGACTGATTTCTGAATTTGGCTGACCATTTCTTGAAGTTAGTTGCCTGATTTAAAGTGTCCGTTTGGCAATATAGAATGAAGCAGATTAATAATCCATATCGTATGTATCGCTTATCACTTTGGTCGTTTCTATTGTAACCATCGTTCTTATAACGTTTGCTTGGGTAAAGCCTTCTTTCTTTAAACGCCTCATCACCTTTCGTGCTTGTTCGTAGCTTGTGTAATTTCCTATCTGGCACATCCAACGAGGAGAATAGAAATGAACATATATAGGTTCTGTCTGTAGAATTTCTTTAGCCTTTTGTCCCCATCGTTCAGCTTCTTGCCTGGCTACTCTTGTATTTCCACCTGAATATGCTAACACTCTAAAACCTCTCACCTTTTTAATACCTTTCCATACTCGTTTTGTTACAGTTTGTTTTACAGCAGTACCGTCAATAGGGTCTACCAATGCACGACGTACTTTCTTTCGTACAAGTTTCGTTCGTGGGTAAGCTTCTGTATTAGGAGAGGAAGAAATATCTGGAGGTGTTATTCTGGGCTCTACTCGTGGAGTAGAGATAGATGGCATAGAAGGCTTTCGCACTGTCCCTTGCGATTGTGGCTGTTGTTTCTTCTTGTTTATTTTAGCATTTTTCTTTCCATTTACCAGAGCATCAATATCCTCGCTCTGGGTAACTGTAACCGTACCCTGTGCTCCTACTACTAAAACATCTAAGGAATGCAACGACCAATATAACAAGGAATTTCTTCATTTCTTTTATTTCTATAAAGTGCCTGAGAATCGCCAATACTTGCAATTAGCGACCCTCAGGTATTTTATCTATTTGTTTTTACTTTTTCCAAGCATCGATAATGCCTTTGAAATCGGCAGCTTTTAAAGATGCTCCACCTATCAAGCCACCATCAATATTAGGCTTAGAAAAATAATTCTGGTGCATTACTTGCTTTGCAGCTTCCACCATAAAGAATACTTGTTTCGCTTGCAGCATCTTTACCATATTTTTCTGCTACGATAGAACGAATGTATGCAAGCATCTCTTCTGCCTGGTCTGATGTTGCAGTTTTACCAGTCCCGATAGCCCAAATTGGCTCGTATGCAAGTATAATATTCTTCCAAGCCTCTGCACTGAGATGGAAAACAGAGCCTTCGAGTTCAGCCTTTACCACTTCATTCTGCTTGTTAGCCTCACGTTCTTCTAATGTTTCACCACAGCAGAAAATGATCTTAAGTCCATTAGCAAGAGCCAATTCTACTTTCTCTTTCAGTATTTCGGCTGTTTCGCCATAGTATTGGCGACGCTCAGAGTGTCCGAGTATAACATATTCTGCACCTGTGCTCTTTACCATTGCAGCAGAAACCTCGCCAGTGTAAGCACCTTTTTCTTTATCAGCGCAGTTTTCAGCACCCAGCTTTACTAATTCTTTTATCCAATACATCAGCTACACTTGCTAAGTGAATGAAAGGAGTGCAGATTACAACATCACAGTTTGGTTTGTCTGCCTTCAATGCGTCATTAATCTCTTTTGCTAATGCAACACCTTCTTGCAGGGTCTCGTTCATCTTCCAATTGCCTGCTACAATTTTCTTTCTCATATTTCTTTTACGTTTTAAAAGTTGATAAAGTTTCTTACTTTGTTCGTTCTTTAAGAGCCTTTGTTCTTTCTCTTTTATCCATTTCTCGCGTTTCTGTACCCATTTTGTCCATGCCCAGAAACGGTCGGCAACAATAAGTAGTATTAGTGGGAGCACGTAACAGAGTATCATTGTTAGTATTTTCTTCCACGTACTACTTTCTGGTTCGTGCCCAATAGTAAGCAAGTTTAAAGGTGCATTTAGTTCTGCAACCTTTGGTATATCGTTGTGATTCCACTTGTTTATTATAGTTCCCTTATAGAGCAATAATAGTCCAGGATTGCTTCTTATCATTGTTTTCAATGTTGTGCCATCGGTAACATAAAAAGGATATTCGGCTCCTGTTATATCGCGCCAATGTTTTATGCCTTTATCGGTACTTGCTGTGAGCCCATAGAAAGCATATCCGTTTTCTTTTGCATATTCGTATATGCCTTCAATATCGCCAAAGTTTCTGTCTTGTGCTACTTCGAGCATAGGCGATACAAGCAAGAAGGTATATCCGTCTTTATTTAAGATCTGTTCTGTAAGGTCTTCTCCTGTCTTTTCATCAGTGATGGAGAAGTCGTGAATAGGTGGCTCGTATCCTTTCTCTATTACTTCTTGTTTTGTATCTACAAATACCCACGTGCTATCGTTGTAAGGATAATTATTTTCGTTAAACTCTTTCTGAACTCCATTCTTGGTGCAAATAAATGTTGTTTTATATTTTGTTTGCTTTGCTCCTTTGGGTATTTGCATTCCTTTCAGAATATTCTGTCCTATATAATATGGTCTAAATCGAACAAAGGCAAGTGGTAAAGACTTAGTAGCGACACTATAACTATGAATATCATTGTGAAGTAGGTTGCTATCCATTGATTGGTTTTAGAAATAAAGCGTACCTGATAGAGTGGCAACCGCATAACGACTATTGAGGCAACGAGCAGTACTAAGTTCTTTATAAATGTCTGGCTATTTGTAAGGTGTATAGCATCGCCAAAACAACCACAGTCTTGTATAGGGTTGCTAATAGTGAGCCACAATGTTATTAATGTCATTCCTAACATTAGCACAAATGCCAATTTGCTTACCAAACGTCGGCGAATTGCTAATAGAAGTAATATTCCCAACGTAAATTCTGCACCAGAAAGCGATATGGAGAGTATTAGTTGCACCCATTCAGGTATCTTCCCCGCCATACCTAAAGCTGTAAGATAGTCGCCTATCTTATATTGTGAACCGAGCGGGTCTATTGCTTTTACAAATCCAGAGAAAATAAATGTGATGGCAAGTAAAAGCCTACAGATGTTTACTAATATTGATTTTAGTCTACTCATCTCTTAGTTTTATAGCTCCAAATACTGCGTAAATAATAATATCCATATAGTTTGCATCTATACCTTCGCTCACCAAAGTAGCACCCTTTATGTTCTCTATTTCTTTCACACGTTCTATTTTTGTGAGAATAAAGTCGGTGTAGCTACTTATGCGCATATCTCGCCATGCCTCGCCATAGTCGTGATTCTTCTTTAACATTAGTTCATAAGTAGCTTTTTCGTATTGTTCGTAGAGCTTTGTTGCTTCGTCTGGAGAAATATCCACTGTATCGACAAATGGGTGTGTTAGTTGTATCAAGCCAATTATTCCATAATTGATAAGGGCTATAAATTCTCCTCTAACGCTTTCACCAACATGGTTCTCGTTCGTTATCTCTATAGAACGAATACGTTTCGCTTTTATAAATAGTTGATCGGTAAGCGATGACGGACGCAGTATTCTCCACGAAGCACCATAATCGTGTAGCTTCTTGTAGAAGAGTGCCTTGCATTCGCTTAAAAACTTCTTTAAACTCTTGATTAGTCTTTGTTATCTGTTCAGACATAGTGGATATTCTATTTACAATGCAAAAATACAGAAAATATACGAACTAACAAAAATCATTCATATAATATATGTTTGCAAACAAGTTTTTTTGGTTTTGTGGCTATTGCATCAGTTTGTTACTTTAAAATGAAAAATAATGCGATAGTAAGAATGATAGGTAAGTAGGATTCGGGTTCATAATTCTATAATTTTTATTTTCTGAATGGTGCATATCTTTTAATTTTTATTGATGTATTCTATATCTCAATTCCATAAGTTGTAGGTTTTATAATTCTCATCTGAACAAATATCTTTGAAGTATTATAATATGAGATAATAAAAAAAGAGTAGTTTGTCTGGTTTTGCCAAATAAACAAACTATGAGTTCTTGCGTGTCCAAGAAGACTAAGTGCTTATTATTTCAGTATGAATTGTTCACTTGTGTCTAACTATTCAGCAGGCATAATAAGAAAAATATCTGCAGAAGTAGCTAATATAACTAAGAAGTGTCTAGTGAAAGCTGGGAAAAAAACTGACAGATATCTGAAACGCTACTGACAGATATCTAAAATTCAACTGACAGATATCTGAAACGCTACTGACAGATATCTAAAATTCAACTGACAGATATCTAAAACTAAATTGACAGATATCTAAGATTCAACTGATAGATATCTGACATGAAAGTAACTATAGCAGACAGTTGTTTTTAGTCATCTGAAACATTCTATTTGCTTGGCTAATAAACAGTAGGCGTTGCTTATATACCATTCACCTATTTTCAACTAAAACATATCTTTATGCTATTTAGCTTTGGTAGAATAGTAGTGGGGAAAAAGAAAAACCGGCATCGAAAGATACCGGTTTTCGTCTGTTGTCATAAAAAATTTGAGAAATGAAACTTCGCAGTTTCGAACTTGTTTTATTAGAAAATGATTTGTTTTATAGAGAAAGCATTAAAATGATATTTCTTTTAATTATATTCTGTATCGGTGATAGTGCTAACCTTCTGGGTTGAATCTATTTTGGTTGAGTCAGCTTTTGCCACAGCCGGACCTTTAGCTTCCTTGTTTGCGTGTGGCACCTCAACAGATTGTTGAGCCGAAGGCGTCGTACTCGTGAAAGTTTCTTGTAGTGCATTTTGCAATGTTAGCAAAATGGCAACAACTGCTGCCGCTTTGAAGAGAGGCATTAAACGTTTGCGCATTGTAATGGTGCGAGCCTTTACGGGCTGGTCTCCATTTACCTTCTCGAGTATCTTTTGGTTAAAGTCATCGCCCAATATATCGGTTTCCTTTTGTTCCTGTTCGTAGATAAACAAGTCTTTGTAAGGCACCAAATTGGTAGGAACCTCCTCTTGAGAGAAGAATAATCGCAATATTTCCTCCTCTTGCAGCGAAGTTTCGCAACGCCAGTAGCGTTCCAATAATTGTTCGATGTACTTATAATCCATATTGTTCTATTTTTCTGAAATTGTTGTTTTACAGTTTGGCGTGCACGGAAGATGTTTGTTTTTACTTGTTCTTCTGTTATGCCTAAGACGATTGCAATTTCTTTATATTGCTTACCTTCAAAGTCGCGTAGTTGCATACATACACGCTGTTTTTCGGGCAGAGAGTTTACAATCTCTTTCACTACACGCAACCTATCCTGAGCTATCAGGCGGTCTTGTGGTGTTGAGAGTAGTTCTTGGTTGGGTTGTTCTTCTTCCAAAGAGCCATTTTGGTTGTCTCGCTTCTTCATTCTGTCAAGCGAAAGGTTTCTGCATATTCGTAAGCTATAGGCCTCTATGGAATCAATGGTGCCCTCATTCGTATCGTTTGTTCCAAACTTTTATCAGTGTGTCTTGTACTATATCCTCGGCTTCTTCCTTATTGAGGGTTATGCGGAGGGCCAATCTGAAGAGTTGATTCTTCAATGGCAAGACATCGTTTCGGAAGCTAACTTTTTCCATACTCTCTATTACAACGACGAATAAGTGTGGGGTGAAGTTACAGAATACTATGCAAAAGTACTATATTTTTAACCTTTGTTAGTTATCTGAATAAATAAACATACAAGAAAGAACAATAATTAACATATAGAAAATAAAATACCTATTTGGAGCAATTTTACTCCAAATAGGTATAACCATACAGTCCACTTCGATAATTGTTGAGGAATTCTTTTCCTTCTTCGAGTGATATTTTTCCTTGCTTAACGCTTTTTGTAACCCATATTTCGAGCTGTCTAACAAGCTTCTTTGGATTGTATTGCACATATTCGAGCACCTCTTCCACTGTTTCTCCATCTATAATTTGGTCGATGTGATAACTTCCATCTTTCACGGAAAGGTGCACCGCATTGGTATCTCCAAACAAATTATGAAGGTCGCCGAGTATTTCTTGATATGCACCAACGAGGAAAACGCCTAAATAATAAGGCTCGCCACGTCGCAAAGTGTGTACAGGTAGCACGTGGCTGGTGCGTCCCTCGCTCACGAAATTGGCTATTTTACCATCACTATCGCATGTAATGTCTTGCAAAGTGGCTTTTCGTGTGGGACGTTCGTTTAGTCGTTGTATCGGTATAACGGGAAAAAGTTGGTCAATAGCCCAACTGTCGGGAAGTGATTGGAAGAGAGAGAAATTGCAGAAATATTTATCTGCCAGTAGTTTATCTAAGTTTCTCAGTTCGTCTGGCACGTGTTTCATTCCCTTTGATAGTGTATTTATTTCGTGGCAGACACTCCAATACATTGCTTCAATTTCTGCGCGAGTTTTCAAATCGACCATTCCATGAGAGAATAGTTCTAACGATTCTTCTCGAATCTGTTCTGCATCGTGCCAATCTTCAAGCATATTGCGCGAGTTTAGATTATCCCAAATCTTGTAGAGTTCTCGTACTAACTGATGATCTGTTTCCTTTGCCTCGAACTCTTCCGACATTTCTGGTAGCGAAGCTGTCTCCAATACATTTATAATAAGCATAGAGTGGTGTGCAGCAACATTACGTCCGCTTTCGGTAATAATGTTTGGGTGTGGTATTCCGTGCTTATTTGCTGCATCTACAAAGGTAGAAACACAGTCGTTTACGTACTCTTGAATGCTATAATTCACAGAACTCTCACTGTTAGAAGAGCGTGTTCCATCGTAATCTACGCCCAATCCACCTCCACAGTCAACAAAATCTACATTGTATCCCATCTTTCTTAGATTGGCATAATACTGTGCTGCTTCGGTGAGAGCAGTCTGGATACGTCGTATCTTCGTAATTTGCGAACCAATATGGAAGTGTATCAATCGTAAGCAATCGTGCAATCCTTTTTCATCGAGCTTCTCCAATGCTTGTAGAAGTTCTGATGCTGTTAAACCAAATTTAGATGCATCGCCTCCACTTTCTGCCCATTTGCCAGAGCCTGTAGATGCTAATTTGATACGAATACCAATATTAGGCATAACGTTAAGTTTCTTAGCAGCTTTTGCTATGATATCTATTTCGTTAAGTTTCTCTACTACAATAAAGATGCGTTTACCCATCTTTTGTGCTAAGAGTGCAAGTTCTATATAGCTTTGATCTTTGTATCCGTTGCAGATGATGAGAGAGTCACTTTGACATTGGACAGCTATTACAGCATGTAGTTCAGGCTTTGAGCCAGCTTCTAAGCCCAGATTGAATTTACGTCCGTGCGAAATAATCTCTTCAACTACTGGTTGCATCTGATTAACTTTAATAGGATAGATTATGAAATTCTCTCCTTCGTAGTTATATTCCTGCTTTGCAATTTCGAAACACGACGATATTTTCTCTATACGATTATCTAGAATGTCTGGGAAACGCAACAGAACGGGCGGCGTTACATCACGTAGTACAAGCTCGTCCATAATCTCGCACAAGTCTAACTGATTATTATCCTTGCACGGAGTAACGTAAACGTGTCCAGCTTCATTGATTCCAAAGTAAGAAGCACCCCAACCTTTAATGTTATAGAGTTCCTTTGAATCTTCAATCGTCCATTTTTTCATACCTATTTGTTGTGTTTTTAGAGAACTTTTTTACCGATACTATTCGGCTAGATACAGCTCTCAATAATGAAATAGTATTCTTATTTATTATTCTTTTCTATTGTGGGTAAAGCCTTTCGGCTCATTTCTATTATTGAAATAAGTTGTTTTGCCATTGCATTTATTTTCTTACGATTGTCCATTAAATGCACTTTTATAATGTGTTTAGCCTGTTTGTAGTAGATGTCTCGTTCTTCTATTTGTTTCTTTACAAAGACTTTTACTTCGTCTACCGTCTTATCTTTCAACAATGGACGAACGTTTCTGCTAATATTAAGATGCTGGCATATAATGTCGGCAGTTGCATTCATATATATCGTTTCACCTTGTTTGTTAAGGTATTCCATATTATCGAAGAAACAAGGGGTACCTCCTCCACAAGCAATAATAACGTTTTCAAACTCGGCAACCTCATGTAACATATTTCGTTCAATAATTCTAAATCCATCTTCACCCCGTTCTTCAAATATCTGGGCTATAGTTTTGTGCATTCGTGTCTCTATATACCAGTCTAAATCGTAGAATTTGAAATTGAGGATTTTAGACAAAGCCCAACCAAGCGTGGTTTTTCCAGCGCCCATATAACCTATTATTATAATTCGGTTTGGAGTATTTTGTAGGCTTTCGGTCATTCTTTTTGTGTATCTGCCTACACTAATAAGGGAGGCAGATGATTTTATTTATTTGCGTTTACGCTTTGTTTTGGGCTCGGGTGCATTCTTTATAATGTCTTGACATTCCTCATACGTAAGTTCAGAGGCTTTGTCGTGCATTGTTTTCGGAATACGATAGTTCTTTCCATCGTATGCTATGTATGGACCATAACGACCGTTCATTATTTCTAATTTAGGGTCTTCGTCAAACTGTTTAAGGTGTCTTTGTGCATCTTGGAGACGTTTTGTTTCTATTAAACGTATGGCAGTGTCTAATGAAACCGTCAAAGGGTCTTCCTCTTTGGGCAGTGATACATACTTTTTATTGTGCATTATGTATGGACCGAAACGCCCTGCACCAATCACAACATTAGTTCCTTCAAACTGTCCTACAGTGCGTGGCAACTTAAACAGTTCCAATGCATCGGCGAGCGTAAGTGTTTCCATACTCTTATCCGCTGGAATCTGCGCAAAACGTGGCTTATCCGTATCATCGGCAGTACCAATTTGTACAACAGGGCCGAAGCGTCCAATCTTTACAAATACAGGCTTGTTGGTCTTAGGGTCTACTCCCAATTCGCGTTCACCAGCCTTATGTTCTGACCGTGCATTCATTACAGATTCCACTTCGGGCTCGAAATGCTTATAGAAATCTTTCATTGCAGTGTTCCATTTCGCCTTCCCTTCAGAAATTTTATCGAACTCTTGCTCTACTTTAGCAGTGAAATTATAATCCATAATGTCAGGGAAGTTCTCCATGAGAAAGTCGTTTACTACAATGCCAATATCGGTTGGAATAAGTTTACCCTTATCTGCACCAGCCATTTCCTTCTTGTTCTTTGAGGTAATCTTTAGTGCCTGCAATGTGTCTACGATATATGTGCGTTCTTCCCCTTTCTTTTCTCCCTTCTGAACGTACTCGCGTTGCTGAATGGTAGATATGGTTGGAGCGTATGTTGATGGACGACCAATGCCCAACTCTTCGAGTTTATGTACCAAACTTGCTTCTGTATAGCGACTTGGTCCCATTGAGTAACGTTCGGTAGAAACAATGCTACGTCGTTCCAAAATCTGGCCGTTGTTCATTGCTGGCAATGCATGCGTTGTGTCTTCCCCTTCATTCTCATCATCGGTAGACTCACGATAAACTTTTAAAAAGCCATCGAATGTAATAACTTCTCCCATCGCAACAAACTGTAAATCGGCTGTCTCGTGTCCTTCTGCGTTGAGAATACTAATAGCAACAGTAGTTTTGTCTATTTTTGCATCTGCCATTTGCGATGCTGCTGTGCGCTTCCAAATAAGGTCGTAAAGACGTTTTTCCTGACTTGTTCCGTCTATACTGTGTGCACTCATATCGGTTGGACGGATAGCTTCGTGTGCTTCTTGTGCACCTTTGCTGCTGGTATGATACTTCCGCACCTGGCTATATTCTGAACCATAGTGTTTCTCTATCTCTGTTTTAGCTGTATTGATGGCAAGTGATGAGAGATTTACACTGTCGGTACGCATATATGTAATACGTCCTGCTTCGTACAACCGTTGTGCCACCATCATAGTTTGACTTACAGTAAAACCAAGTTTACGTGCGGCTTCTTGTTGTAATGTAGATGTTGTGAATGGGGGGGCAGGAGTGCGTTTCAGCGGTTTCTTAGCTATAGAAGATATCCGGAATGATGCAGTTTTGCATTGTTCTAGAAACTCCAATGCTTCTTCGTGTGTAGAAAAACGTTTGTTTAGCTCTGCCTTTACTTCGTTTTTGGTACCATCTTCGCTTGTAGCAGCGAAAATAGCATTTATTCTGTAATAAGGTTCAGACTTGAAATCTTGTATCTCACGCTCACGTTCTACTATCAATCGTACGGCGACACTTTGCACGCGTCCTGCGCTTAGAGCTGGTTTTACTTTGCGCCACAACACCGGAGACAGGCGGAAACCTACCAAACGGTCCAAGACACGGCGTGCTTGCTGTGCGTTTACAAGGTTCATATCCAAATGACGGGGATTCTGAATGGCGGCAAGAATGGCTGGTTTCGTAATTTCGTGGAACACAATGCGACTTGTTTTTGCTTCGTCGAGACCTAAAACTTCGCAAAGGTGCCAACTTATGGCTTCTCCTTCGCGGTCTTCATCGGATGCCAACCAAACCTTTTTGGCGGCTTTTGCGTTCTTTTTAAGTTCTGAAACAACCTTCTTCTTCTCTTCCGGAATTTCGTAATTAGCTTCTAAAGTGTCCAAATCCACACTCAGCTCTTTCTTTTTCAAATCACGAATATGTCCGTACGACGACATAACTTTAAAGTCTTCACCTAAGAACTTCTCTATTGTCTTCGCCTTTGCAGGGCTTTCCACTATAACTAAGTTTTCTTGCATATCAGCATAAGTAACATTATTCAAGGGCGCAAAAGTAAGCAAACTTTTTCCATACACCTTATATAATAGGCTATTTTTAGTTTTTTTAATATTAGTGCTTGTAGGAATATTATGTATTCTATGTTTCTAACTTTTTAAAAGAGCTTGTTTCACACAATCAAACAGGCTCTTTTGCATTGCCAAATAGGCTCTTTTGCAAGGCAAAACGATAGCTTTTTGTAGTATGTTGAGTATTAAATAGTTATCCGAACAATATTTTTGCTGTTTTTAAAACGCTATGATGCCTTAAGTGTGCGTTAGATAATCGCAAATATTAAAGTCGTGCTTGTTCTGTAGTTTTAACGCTTTAGCTAAACTCCTCCCCCTGTTCCGTCTATCAATATATAAATTCGTACCATCATAAAGTTTCTTAAAAATGCAGGCCTTTATTCTTCAAATTTCTTATCTTTGTCTCAAAAAAATAAATGTACTTATGAAGAAAAAAATATTTTTCCTTTTTTTCTATTTTTACTGTATGGCAACCAGTCTTTATGCGCAGCAACGACTGTCTTTGCCCGATGTAGATGCCATAGGTTACGACGCAAATGGCAGTTGGATAGACCTTTATAAAAAAGTTGGCACCGACCGTTATGCTCAAAGACGTCTGCAAATAGATCGAAAAGAAATAAGTATAAGTAAAGCTTCCGTAGCTTATCAGATGGTCTGGGATTTATATTCTTGCAATGATACACTAAGTAGAAACGATATTGAAAAGGCGAGAGAGCGTTTCGTTGATGTAGATAATCTGCGTCCCATAGCTCTCGAAAGCTATGTTTGCAAGACGTTCGATATCAAAGAAGACGGCAACTGGAAGCGCAATGAAGAAAAATCGAATTATGTTTTAAAGTTCTTACGACCCGACCTTGCGTTTATTCAACAGCTGCGTTATACCAAAGCTGATAGGTATGCATACCGCGTAATAACTACTTCTTCGTGTGTTCCAGACTCGGTTACAACTTGGCGTGGAGAATCTCAACCATTGAGTCCGCTTGTTTTGAATTAAAAGGTGGAAAGACGGTTTTGCTATTCGCTTATAGATCATTCAATTATTTGTTGCTTCCAACGATTAAAGGCGACCAGTTCGTGAAATTATCTCGTGACTGTCAACCTGCAGAACTAACAGAAGTAGGAAATAAATACGATGCTGCTGCACCCTACGACTTCATGAATATTGTTCTTAAATACTTCTTGAACGTTAAGAAAACGGACGAAGGTAGGTGTCAATTGGTGAACGCTTTCGGCGAAAATATGCTGAAACAAGATTACGACAGCATCATTTGTGGAGAGCGTTTTATTATTGCGCACACAAAGAAAGGGGTTGATGTGTACAATCTTTACCTTCAAAAGCTCGACTTGGGAAACGCCAAGGTTGCGTATGAAATACCTAATTGTATGATTGGTTGCATAAATGTGCTGAACAGAAATGGTACTTTTTACTGCGATGAAACAGGGGAAAAGATGAAAAATCCTTGGAAAATACGGTTGGGAGTTTGTGGCACTGTACCTCATTGGACATATAGTTTGTTAAAGAAACATGGGCAATACCAGCTGAAATACTACACTTCCGGACCTGGTGTAACATGCGAAGAAGACAAACGTTACGTGCTTTCAGACTGCCAACCTACCGATTCCATTTCCTTTCTTGATGGTAAAAAGGAGTACAGACGCACTGGAAACAGTTGGATTCTGGGAGATCTCGATGTACGTCCAGAATGGATAAGCGTAGGAAGAAAAGGCAAATTTGGTATTCTTGCCTACGATTATAAACAGCCAAACGATGTGGAACCTAAGGAAGGTACAGTAAAATATGGTGATTGGGAAAGACCATTGGAGACTTATCCTGTGCGGACTCTAAAGGGCGAAACAATTCTTCCGATGGTCTACGACTCTATTATGATGCACAACGACGGATATATTTATTTCTACAAAGGTGGCAAAGTGGGCATCTATTCGTACAACGACACACCTGTTTACGATAAGTTGGAACAGAGCACTCGATACTTTTACCACATAGTGAAGGACGGAGTTAGTGGCTGGCTCGACCTTAAAACCAACAAAGAGCATTATTTTTCAAAATCTAAGGAGTAGGCTATAACATGCGGGTGGCTATGGTTCTGTCCACCCACTTTGTCTCTTATTAATGTCATTTGTGCAGTAAGGCGAGCAAATTCTTCTGCCGATACTGCGTGGGCACGCAAAGTTCGTACTCTCGAGAAGTTACGAAAGTAAGGGTCTTGCGTAACATACCAGCCGTAGTTGCTTATCTTCGACACTCTTTTCATCTGGCTTTCCAAGTTTGCTATCGCTGTTCGTGCAACGGAGCTAAGCAGATGCGAACCGTCGTTCAGTTCTATTGCCAGCACCAGAAAGGTTTCTGTCGGGTCGTCTTGGCGTGGTGCATAGTCCATCATACGCTTGCTTATGGTAATGTTTCGATGGTATTTGCGGTTTATTTCCTCCATTCTTTGGCGAAACAAAGTGCCGTGTGCCGATGTATCTTTTAGGTTTTTGTAGGCTATTTCGTAGTGAATCATTTCGTGTATAAGCGTGTCTTCTATGAGCGATTGTGGAGTATCGTAATAGTTAGATATCGAAATAGTGAAGCTACGATGTGTTTTTCCCCATACTCTTTGTATGCGATAGCTCATAGAGCCTAATCTTTGTTTAGCGTTGGACACACGCAGGTTTGGTATTGGAAGTGTGTTTCCAAATATTTCTTCATTGTATTTGTTGAAGGCTGCTTTAAGATAAGCTATTGTTATATCCATTATTCTGCAATTTGTTCTTTGTTCCAATTCACTAAATAAAGGTGTTCAGTGGCACGTGTGAAAGCTGTGTATAACCAGTGAATATAGTCGGTTGTAAGCATTTCGTCGGTCATATAGCCTTGGTCGAGATAGATATGTGCCCACTGTCCGCCCTGCGCTTTGTGGCATGTAACGGCATATCCGAACTTTATTTGCATAGAATTAAAATATTGGTCTTCGCGCAATTGCTTCATACGGTCTGCTTTTCGTGGTATATCGGTATAATCTTCCATAACGCTTTGAAATAGTTTTGTGTTCTGCTCCTGTGTTAGTGCTGGTGCTTCTGCAACGAGCGTGTCGAGCACGACCACCGTGTCTAATTCTGTTTTATTATAATCTGGGAACTCTAAAGAGACGTCGGCAAAACGAAAACCATACAGTTCGCGAATGTTGCGCACGCGCCGCACCACGGCATGGTCGCCGTTTGCAATGAACGAAAGATCGGTGCTGCGGTCTTTTTCCAGATATTTGTTCTTTACCACCATAACCAAATCGCCAGTGGTAAGTTCGTCTTCACAACCAAGAATGGTATTACGAATGCCTTGATTAAAAATGTTTGCTCGTTTGTTAGAGCGTGTTATCACCATTGTTTCGTCGGTTCCAACAGTAGCATAGCTTGATGCGATACTCTCAATAAGTTCATCGCCAGAGACAATGGAGATGTCGGCAAATCCCTCTAAACGTATTTTGGGTAATTGGGTAGCTGTGTTCCAAGAAATCATTTGGCGAATGGTGGTGGCATTCCACAATATTCCTGAATGCTGACTTTGGCGTAACACTTCGTTCAAATCGCATTCGTAGACATGTAAGCCATATCCTTGCAGAACATCGAAACGTAGTGCTGGACTTTCTTGTTCGCCTACTGGAGGTAGCTGTGCCTTATCGCCAATGAGCAACAGGCGACAATTGCCACCACTATTATAGATGTATTGTACTAAATCGTCGAGCAAACAACCACTGCCAAACATAGTGTTGTTTTGCGAAGTACTAATCATAGAGGCCTCGTCTACCATAAACAGCATATTGCGAAACATATTGTTGTTAAGTTGAAACTGACCATCGGTGCCATTAAAAGTTTTTCGCGATAGATTTTACGATGTATGGTAGAGGCGGTTAGTCCAGCATTGAGCGAGAAAACTTTTGCAGCTCGTCCCGTAGGTGCTAATAACGACACTTTGATGCGTAGCCGAGTAACAGCTCGAACAATGGCTCCAGCAAGCGAAGTTTTACCAGTTCCAGCACTTCCACGTAGTATCATAACTGCATTATCTCTTCTATCGGTCATAAATTGAGCGAAAGTTTGCAGAGCGTTTCGTTGATCGTGTGTAGGCTCAAAGCCAAAGTCTTGCAATATTTGGTAAATCAATTCGTCTTGTATCATCTATTAGCACATTTTATTATGGCGGTGCAAAGTTAGTTATTTTTTTATCTTATTGCAATTTCTTTCCATAGTATTTTTACAATTTATATTATGGTGTTACTATTATTAAATCAGCCATTTGTTATATTATTTGTATACTGGTGATACTATTATTTTTAGATGAAATAAATGTGAATCATTGTTGAAATGTTGAACAACCATAGTGAAAAGGAACGAAAGGAAGCAAGCGTACCAGCAATAATCTACATTTATTGAGCGAAAAGCTACGTAATTGGAAAAAAATGCGTAAGTTTGCAGCACTTATAAACTATGGCTCAGATAGATAATAACATTCCCGATAGATGCATACGCCTTACTCTCCGTATAGGTGAGGGGAATATGTTGTTTGCCGTTGGCGACCCACAAACCGATGGCAATATAGTGTTCGAACCCTATAATGTGAACAATAATATTGCTGTAGCTGCTAATTTGCGAGAAGCCTTTAAGAAGTCGGAACTTTTACAGAGTGGATATAAACGTGCTTTGGTTGTGATAGATGCTCCCACGATGCTTGTTCCGTTAGACGAATATAGGGAACAAGATGCAGAAACACTCTACAAACACACCTTTAAATGGCAACGTAGCGAAGATATCCTAACGAGCGCAATGCCAAAACTAAATGCTGTGGCTGTGTTTGCAGTGAACAAAGACTTGATGATGGTGATTGAAAATCATTTCGACGATATACAAATTCAGCCACAAATGCAAGCGGTATGGACACATTTATATAAGTACGCATTTGCAGGTATACGCCAAAAGCTTTTTGCATACTTCCATAATAAGCGTATGGAGGTAATTAGATATCAGCGTAACAGATTTGAATTTTGCAATTCTTATGAGGCAAATAATACACAAAACATACTTTACTATTTGCTTTACGTATGGAAGTTAATGGGAATGGATAGAGGAGATAGCGAACTTTATATGGCAGGCGATATTCCCAATATCGACAAGTTGTGTGCCGAATTGAAACAATTTGTTAGTAAATACCACGTTTTGGAACTTGCAAGCGACTTTAATAATGCTGCAATTGCAACACATAAAGATATACCATACGACCTAAAGGCATTGTATTTAGACTGAAACAAATATAAAGTTTAAGCTAAAAGAAAATAAGAACGAAACGCTATGCGCATAATAACAGGACAGTTCAAAGGCAGACACTTCGATATTCCACGTACCTTTAAGGCACGCCCTACTACCGATTTTGCCAAAGAAAACATATTTAATGTATTGAATGGGTATATCGATTTTGATGATATTACGGCACTTGACCTATTTTCTGGCACGGGAAGCATAAGCTTAGAACTTATATCGCGAGGCTGTAAAGAAGTGATAAGTGTAGAGAAAGACCGCGACCACGCACGCTTCATAGCGGAATGTATGAAGAAGATAAAGTAGAAAACCACATACTTATACGTGGAGATGTATTTCGCCTTCTTAAAACATGTCATCAAAAGTTTAACCTTATCTTTGCCGATCCTCCATACGCATTACCAGAACTTGAAACCATTCCCAATCTTATATTCGAGCATAACTTGCTTTCGCCAGACGGAATATTTGTGTTTGAGCATGGTAAAAGTAACGATTTCTCAAATAACCCACACTTCATAGAGCATCGAAACTATGGTAGTGTAAACTTCTCTATATTTAAGTAAGTGCCTGTAATTCCTCGAATAGGCATATAGCAATATAAAGCTATTTTGTTGAGCATACTATTCTGCCAGTGCAAACTCAATGGCTTCTTTAATAGCATAGAAATCTCTGTTCTTCTTAGGTAAGAAATTAATCAGTTTTTTTAATTCCGATTCTCCACAAGACTCGTATAGGGCACACTAATGTTTATACAGGGGCATAAGAAGTTTTTTCGTTTAAAAGTACCTTTAAGTCCATAGATATTTCCTGCGTAGTATGAGATATAATCCTACATAGGAAATGTTCTTTTTCTATAGTATTCCAACTTCTTTTCTTATTGTTTTATCCCGCAAAAAACCATTCTTTTTGCCCCATAATATCTTATCTTTTATCTCTTGTAATAAGTTGGTTAATAGCCAATTATTCATTCGGTTGATTATCTGTACACCTATAAAGGGTCTCTAAAAACATGTACGCATAAGGATTTTACAAGTATGAAGTAATGTCGTTAGCCTATGAATATTGCCAAAATCCAACTATTATTTCGTTTGTTTTGCGATGCTTATACAAGTACATTGCACCATATCCGAGAACGTAATCGCCCGAAATCACTCCATCAGGATAGTAGTCTTCGTCTATTTGAAGGAAGAAATCGAATCCATCTTCTTTTAATTTTTTTCAAAGTAATAGTCCTCATCTTGTATAAGTTGTGGGTGCTTACCGCTTGTAATAAAGCCATACTCGTTGTCCTGAACCTCCTCAAATTTCGTAAGAGAACATTTACGAACTCCTTCTAAAGTGTAGTCGTCATTGTCGCTTTCCTCTGAAAACGAGTGTACAAATACCTTTAGCGAGCAGTTTGGATAGATATTATTATCCACCATTGTGTCGTAACTTTCAGGCACAAAGATAGATAAGTATTCGTTTTGAAGCACTTGGATTCTGAACCATCAGAAAAGAATTTATAGTGTTTAAAAACTATCTATATTTTTTTCAGAAGACAAGCAGGAATATTTCCTCCAATCCTACCTATTTCGTTACACGATGCATCCGAAGAGATATTCGCGATCTTATTCATAGCTTGTTATATTTAGAATTTTAATATTTGTTCGTAACCATTTTTCAACAAAAAAATACTTGTTGGTTAGGCCGTAAAACAACAAAAATAAATCAGCCAAATAGGGGCGGTGCATCTGTCTATCGTTTGTTAAGAAATTCCCTTATAGCCTGTTTCGTACCATATTTTTGGCAATAGAGAAATGCTTAACCACTTTATTCAGACTGCGCAAACTCAATAGCCTCTTTGATAGCATAGAACTCTTTGTTCTCTTTAGGTAAGGAATCAATCAGCTTCTTGAATTCCATTTCACCTAAAATGCACCTGTAATCGTCTAACATAATGTCCAATTCTCCTTTAAATCTCGTTTTTTGCTGAGGACTTCCTTGTAGGTAAAACAAGTTGATATGCCTTTTAGCTTCATCAGCATTTGTATGCAACAGCAGTTCAAAAGCCTTTGCCTCAAACGAAGAATCGTTGATGATCAACAGCAAAGATTCAGACAGTGCAGCCTTATCAGTCTTGTTTGTCTCAATGTTCAATAAGCAATTTTGCAGCTTCTTCCTACTCTCAAAATACTGTCTTATAGCCAATCTTAGTTCTTCCATTGCTTCTATATATTACCATTATTTATTATTCTATTTTTTTAAGAAACCTGCTGCAAAGATACCATTTCTTTCGTAATATCAAATAAGGCAAGTTTACTAATTTAGCAAACTTATTCTAATAGTCTTAAAAAGATAAGTTGCTAAGAATTAAATAATCAGGAAAAAAATCAGTACCTTTGCCATCGAAAATGCGCAAACAAAATAGAACTGCGTGCACTTCTCAACACTTTTATTTATAAATAAGAACTATTTAAGATAAGACAAATGGACTGGAAGAAACTGCAGAACGGCTCGGATATTAGAGGCGTAGCACTCGAAGGGATAGAAGGCGAAAGCGTAAATCTTACCAACGAAGTAACAACTGCTTTGGCACAAGCATTCGTTGCTTGGTTGGGCGAAAAGAATGGAAAGACGGCTCAAGCAATAGCTGTCGGTAGCGATTCACGTCTTTCTAGTCCAACACTCAGACAAGCCTTTGCCGATGGCGCAGCCGCTGCTGGTGCAACAGTGCTTAATTTTGGTATGGCTTCTACGCCAGCAATGTTCATGGCAATAGTAGATGAGCAGCTTCATGCAGATGGTGCCGTTATGGTAACAGCAAGCCATTTGCCTTGGAACAGAAACGGATTGAAGTTCTTTACAGCCAAAGGTGGATTGGAAAAAGCAGACATTGCACGCATCTTAGAGCTTGCACCACAGTTCATGGGTGCCGAAAAGAAAGGCAATGGAGAGGTAAAAGCCGTTGATTTTATGGCTACTTACTGCGATATACTTGCCAATTATATCCGTCGTGGCGTGAATAATGGCGACCAACCATTGCAAGGTATGCACATCATAGTAGATGCAGGCAATGGCGCTGGTGGCTTTTTGCTAACAAAGTGTTGAAGTCTTTTGGGAGCCGATACCACAGGAAGTCAGTTCCTTGAACCTGATGGCAATTTCCCAAACCATATCCCTAACCCAGAAAACAAAGAGGCAATGGCTTCTATTTGCAAAGCCGTTGTAGAACATAAAGCCGATTTAGGAATTATTTTCGATACTGATGTAGACCGCTCTGCAATTGTAGATAGAACAGGAAAATCAATCAACCGCAATGCACTTATCGCATTGATATCAGCCGTAATATTACGCGAACACCCTGGAAGCACTATCGTTACCGACTCAGTAACGTCAGACGGCTTGGCAAAGTTTATTGCCGACCGCAACGGTAAGCATCATCGCTTCCGTCGTGGATACAAGAATGTCATTAATGAATCGCTCCGTTTGAATGCGAACGGTGAAGAATCGTGGCTCGCAATAGAGACTTCTGGACACGCCGCACTACGCGAAAACTACTTCTTAGACGATGGAGCGTATCTTGTAGCAAAGCTAATTGTTGAGGCAGCGTGCCTGCGCAAGGAAGGAAAAGAGCTTCAAGACCTTATTGCAGACCTACAACAACCTGTTGAAAGTAAGGAAATACGCTTTAAAAATTGATACCAACGACTTCAAAGCATACGGCGAACAGGTGTTGGAACATATCAAGACAGCAGTTGAAAAAGATTCTGATTGGCAGTTGGTATCGCCCAACTATGAAGGTGTACGCATCAGCTTGTACAGGCGAAGAAGAACAAGGTTGGTTCTTGCTTCGCCAGTCTTTACACGACCCAGTGTTGCCTTTGAATATCGAATCGAACGTTGAAGGTGGTGTCAATCGCATCACCGAGCGAGTTCTTAGCTTGCTTTCCGACTTTAAAGCATTAAAGCAATAACATAAAAAATGAAGGTAAGAGTAGTTTCGGCACGCCTTGAGCAGTCAGCAATCATAGCAGAAATGATAATGGAAGCTATGAATTATGAGTGCTGTCAATGGTTTGCAGGACCACAACATACTTTAGACGACTTCTTCAATCTGATGAAAAAGCTCGTCGAACGTACCGATTCTCAATATTCTTACCTTAATACTCTTGTTGCCATCACGCCCGACAATAAAGTTGTAGGCGTATGTGTTAGCTACGATGGAAGTTTGTTACGCATACTTCGTAAGGCATTTATAGAAGGTGCAAAGGCAGCTTTCGGACGTGATTTCTCCGATATGCCTGACGAAACAGAGGCAGGCGAACTTTATATCGACTCGCTTTGTGTGAGTAAAGAGCATCGTGGTAAAGGCATAGCCAAGCTGTTGCTACGTGCAACTATAGAAAAAGGTAAACGCATGAACCTACCTACAGGACTGTTGGTAGATACAAATAACCCTAAAGCAGAAGCTCTTTACAACGCAGTAGGCTTTGTTTATAAAGACGATAACCAATGGGGTGGCCACTCTATGCGCCACATGGTATATACATTATAATGAGTATGAAGTAACAGAAGAATTAAAATTGTAGTTATGAGATTATTGTCATTAACTTTACTTCTAGCCCTTGGAGTGGGCGCAAAAGCAGAAATAACACCATCAGATTCTATTCAAACAATCAAAGGAGTAGAAATAACAGCACGCTTAACACAGCGTGAAATCGTTCCAGCACAAAGCTTAAAGAATGCAGACCTGCAACGACTCAATAGTCAGTCTATAGCCGATGCTTTGCGATTCTTCTCAGGTATTCAGCTAAAAGATTATGGTGGAGTAGGTGGTATAAAGACAGTGGATATCCGTAGTATGGGTACGCACCACTTAGGAATATTCTATGACGGTATAGAACTTGGCAATGCGCAGAATGGACAGATAGATCTTGGACAGTTTTCGCTTGACAATATCGATGAAATATCTCTTTACAACGGACAGAAAAGTGCTATCTTTCAACCTGCGTCCGACTTCGGTAATGCGGGTAGTGTGTATATTAGAACACGCAAACCTCGCTTCACTGATGGCAAGAGCTATAATGTAAAGTTGAAAGCAAAGTATGGTTCGAGCGATTTGGTGCGCCTTTCTGCTTTGTGGGAACAACGTCTTTCGTCTGCTGTCTCTACTTCGCTGAATGCCGAACATCTTACTTCCAGTGGTAAATACAAGTTCAATTATCGCCGTGTAACGCCAAGTGGTGTTGTTGCCTACGACACAACAGCTGTCCGACAGAATGGTGATATACGAGCAGACCGTATAGATTTCAACGTAAATGGTATCTTACAGCGTGGTTATTGGAATACAAAAGTTTATTTCTACAATAGCCAACGTGGCATTCCTGGCGCTATTGTGAATAACGTTTGGCGTAGAGGTGAGCGACAAAGCGACCTCAACTTCTTTGTGCAGAATCGTTTTCAAAAGGATATTACCGACCGTTTCTCAACACAATGGTTGGCTAAATATGCCTTTTTACCGCACGCATTACGTAAACAAAGATACTACACAGCTACCTGCCGATAATCGTTTTTGGCAACAAGAGTTCTATCTTTCAACTTCTAATGCTTACGAAATTCTACCCAATTGGAGTATTTCTGCAAGCTACGACTTTCGTTGGAACAAGCTAAATGCAGACACTTATCGTTTTGTTTTCCCTACACGTTTTTCTAATATGATAAGTCTTGCTACTGCTTTCGAAGCTCGTTTTATACGCATACAAGGGTCTGTGCTTGCTTCGTTTATACACGATAAACTCCACCCAACTACTCGTTTAATGCCAGGAATGAAAGCTACCGACAATATAACAAAGTTTACTCCAGCTCTCTTTATCGACTTTCCAATAATTGATAAAGCAACTAACGGAGCTTCTACAAAGCTTTCTGTACGAACATTTGCTAAGCGTAGCTTCCGTATGCCTACATTCAACGACCTTTATTACACAGATTTGGGAAACTCGAACCTAAAGCCAGAGAGCGCAACGCAGTACGATTTAGGAGTTGTTTTCAACAAGCAATATAATGGGCACTTGCTTAAGAACGTGCAGTTTCAGGCTGATGGCTACTATAATACTATTCACGATAAGATAATAGCATATCCAAAGGGACAACAATTCCGCTGGACAATGCTCAATTTAGGACGTGTTCATATTATGGGGATTGATGTAATGGGAGCAATAGCATTGCAACCTATTAACGATTTAGTAGTTACGGCACGCCTACAATACACTTATCAGGACGCACGCGATGTTACTAATGCATCTGATGTGTTCTATAAAGACCAAATTCCTTATATTCCGTACAACAGTGGCTCTGCTATTGTGAACCTTGCTTACCACAATTGGACTCTCAACTACAGTTTTATATACTCGGGCAAACGCTATAACCAGCAAGAAAATATACCCAACAATTATATGCAACCGTGGTATACAAGCGATGTAAGTTTGCAATACGACTTTAAAGCTTTTGGTACAAAGTGCAGAGCAATGCTGGAAGTAAACAATATACTTAACCAAAAGTACGATGTTATTCTCAATTATCCAATGCCAGGCATTAACGGTCTTGTTGGTTTACAAGTAGAATTATAATATAACAAACATACAATGATGAAGTTAAGATACGTTTTTTATAGCCTATTAATAGTTGTTTTGGCTGTTTCTTGTCGTGAAGACGATACCATTATCTATCCTTCTGAACATAGCATTGGTGAAGTAACGCACACCAAATACGCAGGACTTTACGTTTTGAACGAAGGTAATATGGGTTCAAATAAGGCTACATTAGACTTCTTGGACTTAGATTCAGGAAAGTATTATCGCAATATTTATCCTTCGCGGAATCCAAATCAGATAAAAGAATTAGGCGATGTGGGCAACGATGTCAAGATTTATGGCAACAGTTTGTGGCTTGTAATAAACCAATCTAATAAGGTTGAGGTTGCCAATGCACGTACAGCTGTAAGTAGAGGACACGTAGATATTCCAAACTGTCGCTATGTTGCATTTCAAGGGCGGTATGCTTACGTTAGTTCTTACGTAGGAAAGATAAGCGAAAAAAGTGTTTTGGGCGCTGTTTATAAGGTAGACACTGCCTCGTTGCAGATTGTTGATAAATGCACGGTGGGCTATCAGCCCGAAGAACTTGTAGTGCAAGATGGCAAATATATGTTGCCAATAGTGGAGGCTACAATGGAATGTCGTCGTTAGGATACGACCGTACTGTGAGCATTATTGATTTAAACACCTTTACCGTAACTAAGACCATTGATGTTGGTGTTAATTTGTTTCACATTCGTAACGATAAATATGGCAAATTATGGGTTTCATCGCGTGGCGACTACAATCAGATTTCATCAAACCTTTATGTTGTAGACAACGATAGGGTAGAAGATGCATTAAATATGCCTGTAGATGGCTTCGATATCATAGGCGATTCGCTTGTAACTTACACTACTCAGAATATGAAACCAGTGTTTAAAGTTGTAGATATACGAACTCGCAAAGTGGTGAATAGTAACTTCCTGAAAATTCCAGAACAGTTCCCAATAAAGATTGCATACGGGATAATAATACACCCAATTACTGGCGATATCTATGTTATGGACGCAACCAACTATGTTTCGAGTGGTAAACTTTATTGTTTCGATAAAAATGGAAATTACAAATGGCATACTTTAACAGAGCGATATACCTGGACACGCATGCTTTTTAATAAACAATTAAATATAGAAATAGTATGAAGAAAATCTACTTATTTTTGGCTTTTATGTCAATGTCGGCACTTGCTTGTGCTCAAAAATCCCCTTACATTAAGGCGGTAGACGAGTATGTTCCTGCACCAGGACAATTTATAAACACTTTGCCTGAACTTTCAGAGAAAGATACACCCGAAACGGCAGCACAAGCATGTACAAAGTATCTTGCTAATCAAAAGCAAAGTGGACTAATTACATTAGGCGCTTATGGTGGTTACATTACTTTTCACTTCGACCACCCAATTATAAACGTAGAAAATGCACCCGACTTTGTTGTTTATGGAAATTCTTTCCCAGGTTGGTCGGAACCCGGAATTGTTATGGTTATGAAAGATGAAAACGGCAACGGAAAACCAGACGACACATGGTATGAACTATCTGGAAGTGCCGATGTAGACAGCGTAGGTAAGGTTAAGTATAACTACGAAATTACGTATACGCCAAATTCAATGAAGGATATTCACTGGACCGACAATCAAGGCGGTGCTGGCGACGTTAAACGAAATAGCTACCATCAACAGGAATATTATCCGCTCTGGATAAAAGAACCACTTACGTTTAAGGGAACACTGTTGCCAAAGACTAGCTATAAAGAAGGAAACTTGCTGAAAGTGAACGTATGGCGCTATGGATATGTAGACAATTTGCCTAACAACAAAACCGATGGACTTTACATAGAACATGCAGTAGACGCCGATAGAAAGCCAGTGAAGTTAGATAAAATAGACTTTGTGCGTGTTTATACAGCCGTAAACGATTGGGGAGAATTTGTAGGAGAGTTTTCAACCGAAGTATCTGGCGCAGAAGATTTACACCCCGAAGCAACAGCTATAGAGGCACCGCTTAACTCGAACGAAGAAACAACAGTTGTGGCTATTTACACCATCGAGGGTAAGAAAGTAACAGAAATGCAACACGGGCTAAACATTGTGAAGTTAGCAAACGGAAAAGTTCGAAAAGTATTAGTAAAGTAAGCAAGGCATAAACATTTCATAACGTAAACAGAAGACGGCAAGTGCTAATGCAGAATAGCAACTTGCCGTTTTTTTATAATCTTATTTTTTTACGCATACAAATGTGTTTCCTCTTATCTATAGTCGCAAAGGAAACCATAAAATCAATGCATTTAGTATAGCAAAACCATAGCAGTGTAGCCATACAAACCTTTAGTGTTAGAAATGGCGAAGCACACATTCGTAACACTCTCTTCAGTGTCTCGTTCTATTCTCTCTATAGTCTCACATCAATTTAATCGTAGTCAAATGGTTTTACTTACACGTAAGTAAAACTTTATTTACGTAAGTAGAACTTTATTTACGTGTAAGTAAAACTTTACTTACACGTAAATACTACTATCTGAGACTGATGAGGAAATTATACAACCATAGTTATAATACCATTCGAACATAGTGTCAATCTCGTTTATCGCATATCTTATAGAACCTATACTGCCTTATTCGGGATAAATTGTGAATAAAAAATAAAAGCAATGTTCCTTTTTAAATAAGTTTAAATTCAAAGCAGTATCTTTGCAATCAAATAAAAAAATCTGTTCAAAAATGTACAGATTAAATATACGAACGAGTTAAAAGTAACATTATTAACAAAAAAACATTTAAAAACAATATGAAGAAACTATTTTTAAGCTTATTAGCAGTGGGCTTCTTAGCCATTGCTCCAGCAACTTCATTAGCTTCTAACAGCAACATAGTAGCAACAAACTGCCCTAACGGTGGTAAAAAGGTAGACGCAAAAAGCATTTACCAATAAACTTGTTAAGGAATTAAAACTCAACAAAAAGCAAGCAGCCGAGCTATTGAAACTTAACAACGAATATGCAGACATATTGGTTTGCCCAAAACAGAAGACCGATTGTAAGACAGCAGAAAGTTGTTGCAAGAAAAAAACGAAGCAAGTCATTGCGACAAGCAAACTAAGTCTGAATGCAAAGGCGAAGCAGGAAGTTGCTGCAAACAAGCTAAACCAGAATGCAAAAGCGAAGCAGCACAGTGCAACAAACAAGCACAGAACGAATGCAAAAGCGAAGCAGAAAGTTGCTGCAAACAAGCTAAACCAGAATGCAAAAAGCGAAGCAGGAAGTTGCTGCAAACAAGCTAAAACCAGAATGCAAAAAGCGAAGCAGGAAGTTGCTGCAAACAAGCTAAACCAGAATGCAAAGGCGAAGCAGGAAGTTGCTGCAAACAAGCTAAAACCAGAATGCAAAGGCGAAGCAGGAAATTGCTGCAAACAAGCACAGAACGAATGCAAAGGCGAAGCAGGAAATTGCTGCAAACAAGCTAAGCCAGAATGCAAAAGGCGAAGCAAACCATTGCGATAAGCAAGCAAAGGCTGAATGTCCAAAAACGTATGTGCGAAATGAAGACTAAGCGTAATGCTTACCTTGAAGGCTTGAAGAAAATATTAACAGATAAGCAATATCAACAGTTTATGAATATGTAAGACGTCAATAACGTTAATAAAACAAAAACAAGCGGGTGCACCATAGTTTAACTCTTGTGGTGCACCCGCCTTGTTTATAATGCCTTCTTAATCTCTTTCAGTATTACAGCCCGTCTCGCTATATTTGGCATTTAAGTTTGTAGGCTAACGCTTTCCGCTGCCTTTCTAACTATTCATACTACGGCAGAACATTATTCGTTTAATAGTTTCAAAATACACCATCAACGCTTAAAGGCCGCTGTATCGCAAGCACTAGAAAACAAAAAAAGAGAACGTATCCCAATAGATACATTCTCTTTATAATTAAATCTTAATGATTATTGCTTACTTAACTTCGCAACCGCATTCACTCTTATGGTGATTTTGAACAAAAGCGAGCAACATCCAAACAGTCTTCTCTTGTGCTGCAATGTAACCAGTCATAAGGTCAGCAGTAACATCATCGTGAGCATCGTTAGCTAAGTCAATAAGCTTTACGCTCTTGTGCAATAAGATTCTTGAAGTAGCCTAATATGTCTTTCATACCTTCTTGACCACACTCAACTTCGTTAAGTTCTTTGATTGTTGCAATTTTTTTAAATACTCGCTGAACTTACTTTCAGGTATGCTACCAAGCTGAAGAAGGCGTTCAGCTATCTCGTCAACTTTCCCTGCAGCATCGTTGTATAGCTCTTCATACTTAGCGTGCAAAAATAAAGAAACCATGTCCTTTCACGTTCCAATGAAGATTGCGGAGATTTGTATAGTAAATCTGGAAATCAGCCAATAACTCGTGCAAGTCCTTTTCTAACTGCGTTAACCTTACTCTCTTCCAATCCTAAAATCTCTAAATTATTCATACTTTTTTTCCTTTCTAATTTAATTATTAGTTTCTAATTTTAATTATTAGTTATCCGTCTAATTGTGATGCAAAAGATAGATAAGATAAACTTGTTCACCAAATGTTTTTTTATCTATATAATTATAGAATTAATCTATATTAACTTGTAAGATACGTATAATGAGAGCCTTATAATGCATAGAGAAAAAAATATCTGTATTGTGTTTTTTTAGATGAGAAATATTATTTACTACATTGTATGATACTATTGATTAGATAGTATCACACTATTGATTACATTGTGTATATGAGCAGAGGCAATATAAAAAATCCCCACAAACAATAGTTGTTTATGGGGATTTGTATGTGTTTTGAAGCCTTACTTACGAAGACCAAGCTTCTTAATGATTGCACGATAACGCTCGATATCGCGTTTGTACAGATAATCAAGGAGTGAGCGACGCTTACCAACAAGGCGAGTGAGTGAACGAGTTGTAACGAAGTCTTTACGATTCTTCTTTACGTGTTCTGTTAAATGCTTAATGCGATAGGTAAACAATGCAATCTGGCTTTCTGCTGAACCAGTGTCTTCTGCCTTCTGTGCTTTGCCATATTGACCGAAGATTTCTACTTTTTTTTCTTTACTTAAATACATTTTTATTAATTGATTAATGTTGTTTGCAATTACATCATTCCATTGCGAAAGTCGCCTTAATCGTAACGAGTAGCAATGTCAAATGCATCGGTATTTCCGAAAACTGCGCTGCAAAGTTACAACATTTTATTTGTTCCACAAGGCTTTTACGATTATTATTTGTAATTTTGCACCCACATTTCACTTAGGAATTAAGATATAATAAATGCAAGATATAAGGAATATCGCAGTAATTGCGCACGTAGACCACGGTAAAACTACGTTGGTAGATAAGATGATGCTCGCTGGAAAACTATTCCGTGATGGACAAAATAACAGCGACGAAGTGTTAGACTCCAATGACTTGGAGCGCGAACGAGGGATAACAATTCTTAGCAAAAAAATGTAAGTATCAATTGGAAGGGTACTAAGATTAATATACTTGATACGCCGGGACACCTGATTTTGGCGGCGAAGTAGAACGTGTATTGAATATGGCTGACGGCTGTTTGCTATTGGTAGATGCTTTTGAGGGACCAATGCCACAAACACGCTTTGTGCTTCAGAAGGCTTTACAACTTGGTTTGAAGCCTGTAGTGGTTGTAAATAAGGTAGACAAACCTAACTGTCGGCCAGAAGAAGTATACGAAATGGTGTTCGACCTTATGTGCGATTTGAATGCAACAGAAGACCAATTAGATTTTCCTGTTGTGTATGGCTCGGCTAAGAATGGTTGGATGGGAGCTGATTGGAAGACTCCAAACCGATAATATTGATTATCTTTTAGACCTTATTATTAAGGCTATTCCTGCACCTGAGCAGTTGGAAGGTACACCGCAGATGCTTATTACATCGTTAGATTTCTCTAGTTACACAGGTAGAATTGCTGTGGGGCGTGTGCATCGTGGTACATTGAAAGATGGTCAGAATATTACTGTATGCCACAGAGATGGTAGCAAGGAACGTACAAAGATTAAAGAACTGCACACTTTTGAGGGTATGACGCACCGCAAGACCGATGCTGTTGAGTCTGGCGATATATGTGCAATTATTGGGTTAGAGCATTTTGAGATTGGCGATACCATTGCCGACTACGATAATCCAGAGGCTTTGCCACCAATTGCTGTGGACGAACCAACTATGAGTATGCTCTTCACTATTAACGATTCGCCTTTCTTCGGAAAGGAAGGCAAGTTCTGTACGTCGCGCCATATTAACGAGCGTCTTGAGAAAGAGCTTGAAAAGAACCTCGCTTTGCGTGTTGCACCTGTAGAGGGATATACAGATAGATGGCTTGTAAGTGGTCGTGGAGTGTTGCATCTTTCGGTTCTAATAGAGACAATGCGTCGTGAGGGGTACGAATTGCAGGTGGGACAGCCACAAGTAATATATAAGGAGATAGACGGACAGCGTTGCGAGCCTATCGAGGAGCTTACAATAAACGTTCCCGATGAATTTTCGAGCAAGATGATTGATATGGTAACGCGTCGTAAGGGCGAACTTTTAAGTATGAATACTGAGGGTAATCGTGTGAACATTATGTTTGAAATACCTTCGCGTGGTATAATGGGACTACGTACGAACGTGCTTACTGCAAGCCAGGGCGAGGCTATTATGGCACATCGTTTTAAGGAATATCAGCCTTTTAAGGGCGAGATTACTCGTCGTATCAATGGTTCTATGATTGCGATGGAGAATGGTACGGCATACGCTTACTCTATTGATAAATTGCAAGACCGTGGTAAGTTCTTTATCGACCCGGGAGAAGAAGTATATGGTGGGCAGGTTGTTGGAGAACACGTACACGACAACGACTTGGTTATAAACGTAACGAAGGCAAAGCAGCTTACCAATGTGCGTGCGTCGGGCTCTGATGATAAGGCACGTGTGATACCGAAAGTAGAGATGAGTCTTGAAGAGTGTATAGAATATATAAAGGTAGATGAGTATATTGAAGTAACGCCTAAGAACATTCGTATGCGTAAGATATTGCTCGACCACCTTGAGCGTAAGCGTGAGAATAAAGAATAAACATTTTTTCCTTCTTATACCTGATTGTTAAGTTGTAGAGCCGAAAAAAGTAAGTCTATAATATAATAAAAAGGAGAAAAAGGTCGTTTCATAAGTAAAATATAACAAACTTATGAGACGACTTTTTTTATTATTTTTATTTGTGCTCACCCTTTTTGGTGCACAGGCACAACCTAAGTGGGGAACGTGGTCGGTGGTACCACACGTTGGCGTTAGCTTTGCTAATCTAACCAATGATGCTATCGGTGTTGCAGATAACAGAATTTCGCATTCGCAGACGAGGATAGGTTTCTCGGGCGGTGCAGATGTATATTACCAGCTGTCAGACAAGTTGGCGCTGTCTGGTGGTGTTGCTTATACACAGGCAGGTTGCAACTTTGAGGACGTACCTGCCGACCTGTCAGCAAAGAGTGGCACCGTTTTCCACGATTCATATTTCAATCTTGGCTATGTTGATGTTCCGTTGCTTGCCCACGTTTATGTATCGAAAAGGCTTGTCGTTCTCGGTTGGTTGTCAGCCTTCTTTTCTTACAAAGGCTACATGGCACACTGAAACGCAAGGCTATGAAACGGACGGAAAGGGTGGAATAAAGTACGATAAGACTGAAGTTAGTGAAGGTGATATGAAGACTTCGTTCAAGAAAACCGCCTTTGCCATACCTGTTGGTATAAGCTACGAATATGAGAACGTGATGCTGACGGCTCGCTACAACATCGGACTTTCAAAGGTTTACAACCACGATTTAGCCGATAGCAAAAAAACAAAATCATTACCGTTTCGCTAGGATATAAGTTCAATTTATAAAAAGAATATAATTGCAGGCAAAGCTTGTATTTATAAGTAAGACAAACTAGAACAATTCAAAAGCTGAACAGTATTATAAACGTTAATTTATTGATCCCTGTATAATGAGTTCGATGTTATATCGAGCTCATTTTTTTTGTTCACAGTTGATAGGGCATAGTGTTATTAAGGGGGGAAGATTATATTGCAATACAGCAACGCTATGATCTAAATATCTGTAATGAGTTTGGCTACCTTCTAACAAATGTTATGCTGATATATGTGTGCGAAACATTTCTCTTTTGGTGCTGTAATAGTTTCTCTTAGGTGCTGTAATAGTTTTATAGGCAACAAACAGTTTTATTTACGTGTAAGTAAAGTTTTACTTACGTGTAAATAAATAGCTACTTACGTGTAAGTAAAGTTTTACTTACGTGTAAATAAAACCATTTGATGCGTATGCAAATGGTGCGCATACATAGAATAAATGAGAGAATGTTGTGAGAGAATTATTGCGTATTCGTGTTTCCGAGTTTTCTTTTCTCTGTGTATCGCTTTGTGTTTTGCGTTTTGTTGTGTTTTTTTCTTCTCGTGTTGTTTTGTTGAAAAAGTAGCCGATGAGTTTTGGTAAACAGGTTTCTTTCCAATGTATATACTAAAATATTAAGGAATGAATGGCATAAAAAAATCCTCTTCTAACCGTGTGGTCGAAGAGGATTTTTAATATCGTAGCTACCAAATATTATTTGTATAAGTAGCGTTTAATAGAGCGTTTTGGCGTTTTTATAAACTCCTCGTTCAACAGTTCTATATCTGTAAGTTTGCAATAAGCAGGCATCTGTTCGTTCAGTTGCTTTCTATTCTCCTCCATTAAGTTTTTAATATCCACCTCGTTTAGCCCAAGTTCTTTCGCTTCTTCAAGGTCAGGATAAACCAACCCAACGAGTTTATCGCCACGTTGCACCACAAGACATTCGCTAACAAGTGGCAGAGAGCTAAGTTTGTCTTCAATTTCTTCGGGGTAGATGTTCTGCCCGTTGCTACCCAAAAGCATATTTTTAGAACGCCCCTTAATGTAAACGTTATTGTCGGAGTCCATAGTACCAAGGTCGCCAGTATGGAACCAGCCATCAGCATCAAGCACTTGGCGGGTGGCTTCATCGTTCTTGTAATATCCCAATAGCACATTTGGTCCTTTTGTAAGTATCTCGCCTGGTATATTTTCAGGGTCCGGACTATCTATGCGCACTTCTTGGTGTAATGCAGGTTGCCCACACGATGTTGGCACAAATGTTTTCCAATCTCGATAGCAAATAATAGGGGCACACTCTGTAGCGCCATAACCAACCGTAAATGGAAAGTTAATATCTTTCAAGAAGTTTTCTATTTCACGGTTCAAAGCAGCTCCGCCTATAATAATTTCGTAGATATTGCCACCGAAAGCTTGTTTCACCTGTTCGCAAATTTTCTCTTTCACCTTCTTGTGTATTACAGGAGTATTCAGCAAGAGCTTCATTCGGCTATTCTGAATTTTAGGGAACACACGTTTGCGTATAATCTTTTCTATTATGAGAGGTACGGCAATCATTAGCACCGGTTTAATTTCTGCAAGCGCTTGTGCAATGATAGCAGGCGATGGCATACGTGTTAGGTAGAAAATATGGGCACCAGATATAAACTCAAATATGAGTTCGAAGCCATACCATACATGTGAGCCATAGGCAAAATGCTAATAATGTGGCTGCCCGGCTTAATCATAGAACCTAATACACTTCGTGCGAAGTCGGCATTGCTCCACATTGCGCGATAAGGAATCATTACTCCTTTCGAATTTCCAGTAGTTCCACTAGTATAATTGATAAGCGCTAATTCGTCAGGACTTTGTTCACGGTAGTAGCGAACATGCTCGGCACGGAAGTATTTTGGATATTTCTTGCCAAACATTTCGTTTAGATGTTCGCGTGCAAACGTTAATTTCTCCGTTCGGCTTAGAATCAAAGAGAGGTCGGGAAGATAGAATATACCTTCGAGTGCAGGCATTTTCGTATTGTCAATCTCTGTTGCAACTACATCGCCAACAAATAGAATTTTCGCTTCGGAGTGGTTTACAATGTTGTGTATTTGTTCTGGTGTAAACTCGTGCAGAATAGGAACCGCTACAGCTCCGTATGTAAGAGTAGCCAAAAAGGCAGCAGCCCACATAGAAGAATTGCGTCCACAAAGAGCAATCTTATCGCCCTTTTGTACACCACTAGCTTCAAACATAATGTGAATTTTCTCTATTTTACGAGCCACGTCATGATATTGAAGCGTCTTTCCTTTATAATCTGTTAAAGCATCACTATCCCAATGATTAATGATACTCTTCTCTATTAATTCGTTAAAACTTGGAAATTGTTGCATTGTAAGTGTTTTTAGACGCTGCAAAGTTATTCATTTTCTTGCACACTCCAAAAATATTTGTGCAATAATTGTACTTTTATGCTTTATCTGTGCAATACTTTCACTACAATAGATACAAATTCTTACTATTCGTAATGCATCGTTTTAGCTGGGTGAATATGGCTAATTAAGTAGCTTGGCGCAATAAGAACGAATACACATATTAGCAGGGTGGCAATGTTTAAAGCTATTATAAGCAGTACATTCAATTCTATTGGAACAGTGCTAACATAGTATGTCTTAGGGTCGAGCGTAACCAGTCCGGTATATTTTTGCAAGAATACCAGTCCTAAACCAATAATATTGCCCCACAGCAATCCTTTTCCAATAATGAAAGTAGCAAACCATAGGAAGATGTGGCGTATCTGAGCGTTCTTTGTTCCCATTGCTTTCAAAATACCAATCATTTGTGTCCGCTCTAAAATAATAATGAGCAATCCAGATATCATAGTTACTCCTGCAACCGAAACCATAAGCGCAAGAATTATCCAAACATTTAAATCCATAAGGTCGAGCCACGAGAATATTTGTGGATTTTGTTCTACTACCGTAGCAACCGAATAGCTATTGCCATATCGGTCGGTTTTTCCCTTAACCTTATTCAATATGTTTAAGGCAATAGCATCAAGCAGTTCAAAATTGTTTACTTGCACTTCTGCTCCGCTACATTGGGCGGATTGCCAGCCATTCAGCTTATTTGTGGTATACAAGTCGGTGAAACAAATCTGCGAATCGAACTGTTTTAAATTGGTTTCGTAGATACCCGAAATAGTAAAACGGCGAGTACGCACTCCCTGTTCGTTTACAAAATAGGCATAAATCTTATTGCCTACATTTAAATTAAGCTTCTCTGCAATGGTTTTAGATATTAGTATTTTCTGTCCACTTTGTGTATCAGAGAACACAGGAATGCTACCAGCAACCATATTCTGATGTATAAAAGTAGAATCGAAGTCGCTCCCAATTCCTTTTAAGACTATGCCTAAGAAATCGTCATCGGTTTTTAAAATCCCTTGCGTATATGTATAGCGTTGAACGTGCTGCACATTTGGAGTAGCCAATAGTATTCGCTTTAAACTGTCGTTTACTACTATTGGATAATTTTCTAAGCGTTGCAGAGAGTTAAAATTAGCTACTGTGATGTGGCTACCAAAACCAATAACCTTATTGCGAATAGTATGTTTGAATCCAAGAACAACGCAAACCGACACTATCATAACAGCAAGACCAATTGCAATGCCAAGTGTGGCGATACGAATGGCAGGTTTAGACACTTTTCTGCCTCGATCTTCGTTGCCATTTATCTTTCGTGCTATAAATAAAGGGAAGTTCATTTGCTTATATTCTATTGTTTTTTGTTTACTAAACGATTGCAAAGATAGAACTTTTTTTCCTTTTAATGGCATTTATAATATACCAAACCAGACTTTTTTACTACTTTTGCATTCAAGTATAAACGATATGGTTCACTCTTTGCGGTTACGCTTTAGGGTGCCAAATAAATAACAAATAAGACAATGAGAAGCAAAACTACTTCTTGGTTTGAGACCAAGGTGCGTTACGATAAGACTATGGAAGATGGTCAAAACAAAAAGGTTACGGAGGCATATACAGTGGAAGCGCTAAGCTTTTTCTGAAGCAGAAAGCGCTATAACAAAGGAGATGTCGCACTATATCAGCGGTGAATTTGATGTAAAAGCTATTACTCCTGCAGCTTATGGAGAGATATTCTTTAGCGATGCCGATAACGACGATAAATGGTTTAAGGCTCGTTTGGCATTCATTACCATTGATGAAAAGACTGAAAAAGAGAAGCGTTCTACTATAACATACCTTGTTCAAGCTCACTCTGTCAATGGAGCTGTAAAACATGTAGACGAGGTTATGGGCAAAAACAATGATTGATTACGACATTGTTTCTATTGCCGATACAAAGATTATGGACGTGTTTGAACACAAACCAGCATCGCAGGCAGCCGATGCAAAGCCTGAATACGAATAATAAAGAAGCACAGAATACCATAAAAACAACTGAACTATGTACGATGTAGCAACAAACTTACACAAAGTAAAAGATAGCTTACCCGTTGGCGTTCGCTTGATTGCCATCAGCAAGTTTCACCCTAACGAATACATCGAAGCAGCCTACAACGAAGGGCAACGTGTATTTGGCGAGAGCCACGAACAGGAGCTTTCCACCAAAGCAAAGACACTGCCAACAGACATTGAATGGCACTTCATAGGGCATTTACAAACCAACAAGGTGAAGTACATTGCTCCTTACATCTCTATGATTGAGGCGGTGGACTCAATGAAACTGCTGAAAGAAATCAACAAACAGGCAGCAAAGCACGACCGTATCATCAATGTCTTATTGGAATTGCACATCGCTGAAGAGGATTCTAAGTATGGATTTAGTATCGACGATTGCCGAAAGCTATTGGAAGAAGGCGAATGGCGTGAACTAAAAAATGTGCATATATCAGGCTTAATGATGATGGCGTCGAACACAGACGATACCGAACAAATTAGAAAAGAAATGACTTTAGCTGCCAATTTCTTCGATGAAGTGAAAGCTAAGTATTTTGCCGACGACCCAGAATTTAAGGAACGGTCGTGGGGAATGAGCAGCGATTACGAGATAGCAATAGACTGTCGTAGCACGATGATTAGAGTTGGAACCGCTATTTTTGGTCCTCGTGTGTACTAATTGCTTATCTTGCGAACAACAACACCCCTTTTAAAACCAACCCCCAACTGAATTATGATACAAGAATATCAAGTACGTGTGATGCCTCAAGTGGCATATAACGAGGAGAATATAAAAGCGTTTATTGCGAAAGATAAAGGTATTGATGCACGCACTATCAACCATGTGCGCACTCTAAAACGCTCTATTGACGCTCGACATCGTGATATTTTTGTGAACTTAAAGGTTCGAGTCTATATCAACGAGGTGCCTCATGACGATGCTTTTATTAAGACTGACTACCCTGACGTTAGTCTCTCGCCTCGTGTTATCGTTGTAGGAGCAGGTCCAGGCGGACTATTTGCAGCATTGAAGTTGGTAGAATTAGGGTTGCGTCCTATCGTTCTTGAACGTGGAAAAGATGTGCGCGAACGCAAAAAAGACCTTGCCCAAATATCTCGAACACATATTGTAGACCCTGAATCGAACTATTGTTTCGGCGAAGGAGGTGCAGGAGCATACTCTGATGGCAAGCTTTACACACGCAGTAAGAAGCGTGGTTCGGTAGAGAAAATACTCAATGTGTTCTGCCAACATGGTGCTTCTACAAGTATTCTTGCCGACGCTCACCCTCATATTGGTACCGACAAGTTACCAAAAGTGATTGAAAATATGCGCAACACCATTCTCGCTTGTGGCGGAGAGGTGCACTTCCAAACCAAAATGGTAGCATTAGAAACCGACGGCAACGAAGTTGTTGGGGTAAAAGCAGTATCTTCTTACGAGGGAGGACAACAAGAAAAGACATTCAAAGGTCCTGTTATTCTTGCCACAGGACACTCGGCACGCGATGTTTATCAGCACTTTCAAGAAACTAATATCGAAATGGAAGCGAAGGGAATTGCCGTTGGTGTGCGTTTGGAACACCCTTCAGAACTCATTGATCAGATACAATATCACAACAAAAATGGTCGTGGTAAATATCTACCAGCCGCCGAATATGCTTTCGTAACGCAGGTAGAAGGGCGTGGCGTCTATTCTTTCTGTATGTGTCCGGGTGGTTTCGTCATTCCGTCAGCAACAGGACCGCAACAGATTGTTACCAATGGTATGAGCCCAGCTAACCGCGGAACAAAGTGGTCAAATGCTGGAATGGTGGTTCAAATCAACCCTGAAGACATCGAAGGCGACCACTTATTGCGCATGATGCACTTTCAAGAGCAATTGGAAAAAGATACTTGGCAACAGGGAAACATGCGCCAAACAGCTCCTGCACAACGTATGTCAGACTTTGTAAACAAGCGTTTGTCGTACGATTTACCTAAATCGAGCTATGCACCAGGACTCATTTCTAGTCCGTTACACTTCTGGTTGCCCGACAATATAACCTCTCGCTTGCAGCAAGCATTTAAGAATTTCGGCAAGCAAGCACATGGTTTCCTTACCAACGAGGCTGTGATGATAGCTACGGAAACACGCACCAGTTCGCCCGTACGCATTCTTCGCGATCACGAAACTTTTATGCACGTGCGTATTCAAGGCTTATTTCCTTGTGGCGAAGGTGCTGGATATGCAGGCGGAATCGTCAGTGCGGGCATCGACGGAGAGCGTTGTGCCGAAATGGCAAATGCTTATTTATCTCGCCTTCAGCAATAAAATACTCCGTAAAATATGGCACGATGCGCTTGGGCTGATACACATCCGCTACTTCAAAAATACCATGACGAACATTGGGGCGTACCTGTTCACGACGATAAAGTACTCTTTATGTATCTTGTAATGGAATGTATGTCGTGTGGATTATCGTGGTTGCTGATGCTGAAAAAGCAAGAAACGTTTCGTCTTTGCTTTGCTAATTTCGACTTTAAGCAGGTGGCTCGCTTCACTGCCGCCGATGTTCAGCACATTCTTAATACCGAGAATATGCTGAAAAGCCAACGCAAAATAGAAGCAATGATTGCCAATGCGCAGGCTTTTCTTCGCATTATAGAAGAGTTTGGCTCCTTCAACGAGTATATATGGCAATTCTCTAAGGGCAAGACTTTGGTTTATCCCTCTCACCAAAAGCGCCTTTGCACACGCAACGCATTGAGCGATAAGGTGGCTAAAGATATGAAAAAGCGTGGCTTTAAATATATTGGTTCGGTTATTATATATAGCTACTTGCAGGGCATTGGAATTATTAACGACCACCTATCCTATTGCGATTGTTACAATAGGAAATAGCTTTTACTTTGTAAAGATACTTCTCTTAAAAAGAGATAACCATACTTTGACTTTGCAAAAACGGTTCTTTTACAACGTAACTAATCAAGGAAAATGAAGAATTATCGTATAATGCGAAAACTATCTGATAATGAGTGAGAAATGGAGTTAACTGTATAGAAGTGCGCTGATTGAAAAGAGCAGAAATATGTAGATTTGTGCAGAAGTTCAGTTACTAAATCATTACCCATATTGGGAATAGGTAACGAAATGCAGATGTAGGTAACTGAAATTATTTCTCTCGTGTGCCTATTGCTTCGGTCGGCAGTTTTCTGCATAAGTGAGGAACGCTTTAATTCGGGTAACTTTGCCCATAAAGATTAAAGCGTATGAAAACAGAAAAGATGAAGGTGTTGCTCTACCTCAAAAAGAGCGGAAAGGATAAGCAGGGTAAAGCTCCCATTATGGGACGTATCACACTTGGAAGGAGTATAGCACAGTTTAGTTGCAAGCTATCTTGCGATATAGATTTGTGGAGTCCTCGCGAGAGTAGAATGAGGGGCAAGAGCCGTGAGGCGGTGGAAGTGAACGAAAAGCTGGATAGTTTAGTACTTTCCATTCAGTCCGCTTATCAAACATTGCTGTCCAAAGGACAGGCATTTACTGCCACGGACATCAAGGAGCAGTTTCAAGGGAGCGTACAATCTCGGTGTATGCTTATAGAACGCCTTGATAGGCTTATCAGGGAGAAAGAAGAACACGTTGGAATAGATATTAAGAAAGATACGCTATCTAATTATCACTCTACACGAAGCAATCTTTGCACATTCATCGAAGAGAAATATAAGGTGGAGGATTTAGCTTTCTCACAACTATCTGAAAACTTTATTTATGATTTTAGAGATTTTTTCTTGGGGACATTAGGTTTTCAAGAGAGCAGTTTCTATGGTGCCGCTTCCCAAATAAAGACCGTATGTAGGTTGGCATACCGTGAGGGATTGGCTGACACCTTGTTGTTTGCTAATGCAAAAATAGCAAGAGGAGATAAGAAGCTACCAAAAGCTCTTGACAGGTGTTCGCTTGACAAACTAATGAAGATACAGTTTGAAGAGTTAGAGGAGGAAATGGAAACCGCAAGGGACTTGTTTGTCTTCGCCTGCCATACGGGTGCAGCCTATTGCGATTTGATGGAGTTAAGCAGATCGCATCTTGTCCGTGATGATGAGGGAAGTCTTTGGCTGAAGTTCAACAGGCAGAAGACAGGTGTACTTTGCCGTATCAAGTTGTTGCCCGAAGCCATCAGGATAATAGAGAAGTACAAGAACGATGAAAGGGAAAGCCTATTGCCACAGATGAAATATGCCATCTATCAATCGTATCTTAAAGCATTGCGCCTAAGAGCAGGCATAGCCTTTCCCTTTACCACGCATACGGCAAGGCATACCTTTGCCACGCTCATTACCCTTGAACAAGGAGTACCGATAGAAACGGTAAGCAAGATGTTGGGGCATAGCAACGTGAGTATGACCGAGCGGTATGCAAAGGTTACGCCACAGAAGCTGTTTTTGGAGTTTGAGCGTTTCCTTTCTTTCACGGAGGATATGCAGATGAGTATTTAGCAATAGTAGTATTAAAACTAAAATCATTATGAGAAGTACATTCAAGACACTGTTTTATATCAACAGACAAAAGACCAAAGCAAATGGTCTTACCTCCATACTCTGCCGTATCACGATAGATGGCAAGAACTCTGTCATTACCACAAACGAAGAATGTAAGCCTGCGGAGTGGAATGCCAAGCAAGGAATAACTACAGATAGGAAAACAAACCTTCGCCTGCAATCATTCAGAGAACAAGTAGAAAAGACCTATCAGGAACTGCTCCTAAAAGACGGGGTGATAAGTGCTGAACTGCTTAAAAACAGATTGCAAGGCATAGCAACTTCTCCCACCACTTTGTTGGAGCTTAGCAATACAGAACTACAATCGGTAAAGGAAGGTGTGGGCAAATCAAAGGCAGAAGGTACATACACTAACCTTTGCTATGCTAACGGGATGCTGTGCGAGTTTATAAAGGACTTAGGTAGTACGGATATAGAAATCCGAAGTATAACGGAGGAACTGTTTGAAGAATACCGCTTCTTTCTTAAAAAGAAAGGATTGAAAGGCTCTACCATCAACAATTATCTTTGTTGGCTGAGCCGTTTGATGTTCCGTGCAGTAAGTCAGCGCATCATTCGTTATAACCCATTTGAACATGCGGAATATGAAAAGGTGGAAAAGGCAATTCGTTTTCTTAGCAAGAGTGATGTGAAAAAACTGATGGCTATGAAGATGTGGGATAGCGATGCCAAACTTGCAAGGCGGATGTTTATCTTCTCCTGCTTCACAGGTTTAGCTATTGCAGATATGGAACACTTGAAGTTTGGGCATATCAAGAGCGCAGCGGACGGGCAGATGTATATAAGAAAGGAGCGTCAGAAGACCAAGGTGGAGTTCATTGTGCCGTTACACCCCATTGTCAAGACGATTATCGAGCAGCAAAGGCAACTAAAAGCGGTGAAAGAAGAAAGCAATAACACGAATATGGATAATCGTCTTATCTTTCAACCCTGTTGCAGCAGAAGTGTGTTAGCAGCGAAGTTAAGCATAGTAGGCAAGGCTTGTGGTATCAAGCAACGTCTGTGCTATCACATGGGAAGACATACCTTCGGAACGATGTGTCTAAGTGCAGGTATTCCCATTGAGAGCATCGCCAAGATGATGGGACACGCATCAATTGCAAGTACGCAGATTTATGCGCAGGTAACGGACTGCAAGATTTCGGAAGATATGGACAGGCTTATTGCCAAGCATAAGTGTACTAATGAGATAATGGAAAAGGCAGCATATAAAACAATAGTGTAAGGTTAGAGAGGAAAATGACCATTCCGCTGCAACTCCTTGTATCATAGTCTTTTATTTTTTTATCCTTTTTAATTGTAGCCATATTGTAGCCACAACAGAGTATTTTGAGAGTACACGCAGATACTGCTACCCGAAATGCGCACTTGCATTTCTTGGGTTCAAAAAGTACAAAAAAGTAGAACACTCTCCAAATTATTGTGGGAAAATGTTTTAGAAATCTTTTGGCTACAATCTTCAGTGCATGGTGCAAGTCTATATATAGATAGACCTTGCACCATGCACTGACTGTCCCAAAGGTGTGATTGATTGATATGGCAGGCTCAATATTTTCGCCTACGTATTGGGCAACACGGCAACAAATGACGCATAATGTAAAAAATGCAAAATGGCAATATAATGCCAATATTGGCAATTTAATATTCTTCCTAAAGCCCTATTTGTTAGGAACTTTGCAGCATTATTTCTAACAAAAAGACGGATACATATGAAGACAAAGAAACAAAACTCCCGAGGAAATGTAAAATACTACGTTGTACTTCCGACGCTTGAAATCATGCTCTCCGCCAGCAAAAACTGCAAGATAAGGGCAGACTATGCCGACATGGAATATTCCAACTTTATGAAACACTGCAAGATGCAGACCGACCTTCGTATCAACACTTATGCAAGATGTCCGCAGCCTTCGATATGGATGTGCTGCTGATACATCTCCCAAAGGGAATGATCGATTCCATGATTGCAACCACGCTCCATAAAAGCCTTCGCTTCTCCACAATGGAGCAGGAAGATCTCATCGTTATTCTCAATCGGCTGTGCAAGCTGGACAGTAGAAGATTTAAGCAGCATCTTATGCAGTTATTGCACCAATTGGGGAAAGACTCTGAATTTCCAGACGGATGATAATCCACGGAGAGCAACAATTCAATCCTAAACTGAAAAGAGAAGCGGCATATGACAGAAGAAGACAATTTACAAAAGACGGTAATTGCAGAGTTACGCTCACTAAGGAACGACATGGAGCGGATAGCCGGCTTTATCGTGGAAATGAGACGCGACTATTCCGTTTTGGAGGATAAGATGGAACTCAGTTCCTCCGACGTCATCAGACTCTTGGGCATTTCGCGGGCATCCCTTGCCCGATGGAGGGACACCAACGCAATCCCGTTCAGGTATATATCATGCAACCACGTTGCTTATCCGTTCAAGGGACTTTACGTCGCCGTCAAGAGCGGACGTGCCTCCTTCAAGGGTTTCAGACGAGTGGAAGCCCTACAACGGCTCAACGCCTACAAGGATGGTGTCCTTAAAGGATATATGGGTGATGGTCAAACTTTATTTGAGGAGCTATGAACATCAAAGAAGAAATACTGAGCCGAACCAACAAAGGACTGGATGTGTTCTGCTTCTATATGCCCATCGACTTTGTGCCAAAGCGCAATTTCCGAAATCCTTTGTATGACGACAGCTGGAAAAGCCACACTAATTTGACCCACCCTGGCAAAGTATTTTAGACCCAGTAAAACGATTTATTATTGACCCACTAAATGCCCTGGTCGGGTGGGTCATTTTATTTCGCTATTACTTGGTAATATTCTTTGCTTTTATCTTTCTAAGACTCTCTCAGTTAGTTCTATTTGATATGAGGTATGCACAATTCTATCTAGTACAGCATCTGCCACGGTAGGGTCGCCTATTGCATCATACCAGTTGTCTACAGGAAGTTGAGAAGATATGATAATCGACTTCCTTTCATGCCTATCTTCTATAATATCAAGTAATATAGGACGCTCTTTTTGCATCTACGGTACAAGGAAGGCATCATCGAGGATTAACAAGCGACATCGCTCTATCTTCTTTAGCTCTGTTTCTAACGTTCCTTTGTTCTTGGCAACCTAAGTGTCCCCAGCAGCTTTGACATGTTAGCATACATCGTTCTAATACCATTTTTACAAGCATGATAGCCTATAGCTGTAGCGATAAAACTTTTACCAGTTCCTGATGAACCAGTAATAAATATATTGCGTCCTTGCTTGATAAAATCAAGTGAGAGTATTCTCTCCATTTTGTTTTGGCTAAGGTTGCGATTGATATTATAATCTATTTGCTCAGGATAGGCTTTATATCTAAACCCTGCTGATTTTATGAGTCTTTCAATGGCTGCTGCAGAACGATAGTCCCATTCTCGAGATAAGAGCCAAGATAAAAAGGCATCTGGTGTCATCGTATCTGCAATTGTAGTTGTTAGACTTTCTTCAAAGGCAGTTGCCATACCCGTAAGCCTCATTCTATGCATTAAATCAAGAGATAACTGATTCTTATCCATTTCTTGCACAATAGGTGCTGTCTTATTATTATTTAGTTCCATAGTTGTTTACTTTAATTGTTTGCTATTATTGGATAATTGCTTTGAGAAATAATCCTTGCCTCTGTATGTTCTTATGAGTTTTTTGGTTTATATTCAGGAGATAGCTCCATATTATCTTCATCCATAGATATATAGGAAGCATCATCACCCTTCTGTAGTATATCCTTTATCTCATTATAGCCATAGCGTCGTCCTTCCGAGGCACAGTTACAAAGCTGCTACTAGACGAGCCATGCCATACTTCTTCTCCAGCGACATGATACCACGGCAAGAGCGGAAGGCTTTTTGGTGGATATTTCATCTGCGTAGCGACTTCCTTGAGATAAAGCAGAAGGATGTTGTCTATTTGCCCTGCCCGTTGATATATTTCCTCCAAATCCTTTTCAAAGCTACCATGATGACCGAGAAGATTATGTGCATCTTTCTGTGAGTAGGTATAGGGAGTATCATCTCGCTGATGGATGGTAACTAACTTTTAACCCATAGTAGATTTGAACATTGTCATTATCGTAAATAAGCTCCATACGTTTGTCGATATACTCTGTTGGAACACTATAACTATGCTTTCTTAGCATAACGAAGCTATTAGCCATGACAGTAGCAGACTTTCTAGACTTCATCTGATAGCGAGCGGTAGGAAGAGGACGAAGAAAAATCTTTTTCCATTTCCTCAAATAGTTCTTGACGGGATTCCTTACGCCCACTCAATCTACGGCTGTTAAATGCTTCTAAAGATGTGCGTATAGCAACATTAAGTGATTCTAGATTATGGAAAAATTTGCCCTTCAATATCTACATATACCGACCGATACATTAGCTTTTACAGCATTCTCAACCAGTGCCTTGTCCTTGGGACGGCGCACCCTAGCTGGATAAACAGCCATGTCATAAAAATTCAGCCATAGCAGCGAAGTCGTCACTGATAACGGTGCTCATTACGATCACTGCGGATAACGGCTGATTTTTAAGTTGTCAGGCACAACAGCCTTGGGTACACCACCAAAGAAATGAAGAGCATTCTCGCAAGCAACGATAAGGTCTTCCTTCTTCTGCGACCACACTGCCTCGCAATAGGTGTAATGACTGCATGGAAGGGTAGCCACAAAAACCCTCTACCTTCCGCACCTCACCCGTCTGTTCTTCGACTATCTCAGCTTATCACCCTGCATAATCAATATACATCTGATCGCCAGCAAGGTGCTCTACATGTCCTACGGCTCGTGTTTGACATCTGTAGGCATGGATTGCGTGTTTGAAAGTAGAATACTGGTAACCATTAGGATGAGTTTTGAGATACTCCGTGTGAAGAGATAAGATAGAAACACCCTTCTTGCTAAGCCGTTTCACATAATCAGGAACAAGTGCCTCTAACTCCAACTTGCGAGCAGAAGGCGGACGGTTACGAGAATGCCCATCTGAAAAACAAGTCCGCCAGCTTATCATCTGAAAGCGACAGAATTTGCTCCATGGACAAGCCACTTTCTTGGAATTTACGGACATACTTGCGGAGGGTGTTACGAGATATATGGAAAAGTACTAGAAATACTTCTTATTCCCATACCAGATGCGTAACAGCGCAATAAATTCTTTAATTTTGTCATATAAATAATAGTTTTATGTTTTTAATGCCGGCCAGGGCAGTAACACAAAACTACAAAATGACCCTAAAAAACTAGCGTTTCAAAGGGTCATTCTTATTTTGGCGAGGTGGGTCTCATTATTTTAACCTTACTGGGTCTAAAATACTTGCCAGGGTGGGTCAAATTAGTGTGGCTTTTCCAACAGGCGTGCATCGTGCAATATCTATCTCGACAACAAGTCCGGCTGCTACCGAATGAAGGACTTTGGCAACGATGCCTACTCCGGCGACTGCTTTTGGTTTGCAGCCACAATGCTCGGACTGGACGTGAGGAAAGACTTTGTTAAGGTGCTTGAAACCATAAATCGGGACTTGCAGCTGAATATTTGCATTGAAAGGAAAGGACATAGTAATCCCACACAATGATGATGAAGCCTTGCAAACCAACCTTAGTACAACCACCTAGCCAACTCAAGAAGATGGAAGGTAAAAAGTGGTACAAGCTAATTGAGCAATCTTTCAATGTCAAAGAACTAGACTATTGGGAGCAATATGGTATTGATACTAAGACTCTGCAACGTTTTTCATGTAAAGTCGCTTGCTCGCTATGAGTCTGTCTCCAATCAGGGTAAGCCGTTTACACTTGGTTCAACACATGAAGATCCGATGTTTGCGTACAGTATGGGGGAGTTTGTAAAAGTCTATCGCCCTAAGAGTAAGCTGCGCTTTCTTTATGGGGGTGAGAAAGTGAACGACTATGTCTTTGGCTTCCAGCAGCTGCCCAGCAAAGGGGATGTTGTTTTCATCACAGGTGGGGAGAAAGACGTGCTTTCACTTTCGGCTCATGGTTTCAATGCCATCTGTTTCAACAGTGAGACGGCACAGATTCCTGAGAATATCATCGAAGGATTGCAGCTTCGCTTTCGCCACATTATTATATTTGTACGACTCTGATGAGACAGGCATAAGAGAAGCTAAACGCCAGACAGATGCACTTGCTCAATACAAGGTGTTGTGTCTAACCTTACCATTGCAAGAGGGTAAGTCGGAGAAGGATATATCGGACTTCTTTGCCTTGGGCAATGAAGCAAAGGACTTGAAAGTGCTTCTTAATGATATGTTCACCAATATGTATGCACAGACGATGATGATATTGCAATCTTGTGAGATAGACTACGATAATCCACCAGACGCTTCAAAGTCGGTGGTGGCAGTAAATGGTGTTCCGCTTGGAACGCAGGACAATCTATTTTGTATCACAGGTGGAGAAGGAACAGGCAAGAGTAACTATATTGCTGCTATCCTTGCCGGCACACTTGGTTCAGAAAGATTACAGGCAGAGCAAACCTTGGGATTGGAGGTAACCGCCAACCCCAAAGGTTTGGCCGTTCTTCACTATGATACGGAACAGTCCGAAGCACAACTCTATAAGAACTTGGAGAAGACGCTTCGCAGGGCTGGTATCAAGTCCGTGCCTGAGTTTTATCATTCCCTCTATCTAGCATCGCTATCACGCAAGGACAGACTGAAGATTATTCGTGAAAGTATGGACTTGTTCCATCACAAGCACGGGGGAATACACCTTGTGGTCATTGACGGTATAGCAGACTTGATACGCTCCGCCAACGACGAAACGGAGAGTATAGCCATTGTGGATGAACTCTACCGCTTGGCAGGCATTTACAATACTTGTATCATTTGTGTACTCCATTTTGTACCTAATGGTATCAAACTAAGGGGACACATCGGGTCGGAACTGCAACGCAAGGCTGCGGGCATTCTCTCCATTGAGAAGGATGACAATCCTGAATACTCAGTCGTCAAGGCTCTGAAAGTGCGTGACGGCAGTCCGCTGGATGTGCCGATAATGCTCTTTGGATGGGACAAGGAAGCCGATATGCACGTTTATCGTGGAGAAAAGTCGAAAGAGGATAAGGAAAAACGCAAGACCGATGAACTATTGGCTGTCGTAAAGTCTGCATTCCGTGCCAAACTAAAGCTATCATATCAAGAGTTGTGTGATGTGTTGATGCGTGAAATGGAAATCAAGGATCGAACGGCAAAGAAGTACATTGCCTATATGAAGGAGCAGCGTATTTTGTCGCAAGACACAAGTGGTAACTATCAAAAAGGAGAATTATGTCATACATAGACCAAAGAACTGAAGATACATGGCAGAAACGCTTGTTTGACAAGCTGATGACTGTTGAGAGTAAACTTGACCATCTGCTGGTTTTGCAAGAGCAATCTGTCGATACGACCATTCACCCTCCATTGAAACCCGAATACTTGGACATCATCGACGTTTCCAAGATACTCAAAGTGGAGCAGAAGACCATCTATAACTGGGTTTGGGCTGGAAAGATACCCTATCTTAAAGCCAATGGGCGTTTACTCTTTCTCAGAGAAGAGATAGATGAGATGCTCCGAAAGCGGGAGGGATGGTAATTATTGTTTGCTTATAATTTTTTATCCGCAATTATTTTGCCGGAACAAAAATAATACTTACCTTTGCAAACAGAAAGTTGGTTGCGGTTTTACCGCACACGAAGATAACAGTACTCGCTTGGCATACCGTAAGATCTGCTGGCGAGTCATTTTTTTATATACTATGGCAAATAAAAAATCACGTTCCATTCAGGAACAAATCGATTTACTGAAAAATAGGGGCATGATTATAGAAGACGAGGAGTTTGCCCGTCTTCACTTGAGTCATGTCAGCTACTACCGATTAAAGGGGTACTGGTGGGATATGCAAAAGGACAAAAAAACCGGCATATATTTATGGAGGAGTCCAGATTTGAGGATGTTATCTCACGTTATTTCTTCGACAAGGAATTACGCCTGATACTGTTTGATGCCATTGAAACGATAGAGATAGCGTTGCGAACAAAAATGATTTATCATCTCTCACAATCTTTTGTCGGACTGTTCTATACCGACAAAAAACTCTTTGTAAATGAATCTCTCCACCAACAGCATATAGAGGATTTGATGAGCGAATTTATGAGAAGCGGCGAAGTCTTCATAAAAGAATACAAACGCAAATACGGAGTGTGGGAAGATGGGAAATGCACAACTCTTACCCAGCAGCCTGATTCGTGGGTGGTTTTTGAGGTGGCAACTTTCGGAACTCTTTCAAAGATATACAAGAATCTCTGTCATCAACTACCGGAAAAGGCGAGAATTGCCAATGACTTCGGACTTAACATACACACGGAACTCTCAAGCTGGCTCGAAGCTATATCTTATCTGAGGAATATTGTAGCCCATCATTCCAGAGTTTGGAGTCGGAATATGGTAAAACGACCTATGGACATCAACAATCCCAAAGGTATATGGCTGAGAAATCCTCTTTCGGAGTTTTGCCAAGAAAAAGCCATATCTGATAATTACCTCTATGTTGTACCTGTGCAATGCTATCAATGCCGGAGACACTTACAAAAAGAAAATTATCTCATTGATAGAAGAACGTCCGGATATTCCAATTTACAAGATTGGCTTCCCTAACCATTGGAATAAAGAACCTATCTGGCAATAATGAATTTATGGAGATAATTCAACCAATTATCATACACAATATAAGAATGCCAAGATAAAAAATTTTCAAAAATCGAAAGTCAAGCACAAGAACAAGTGCTTGACTTTCATTTGGATAACCAATACATATTTAGTGTCTCCATTTGGGTCTGAAACTCTGTGAATGACTGTCCTCTTCTTTTTTTTGAACAGGAGACGGCTCATTGCTTACCTTGACAGAATGACTATTGCCGGATAAAGCCTCTTCTTGTTTCATGCCCTCCGTTTCTTCCTTTTCCTCTTCCGATGGTGCAAGTGTAAGGGCAATCTTTCTGTCCAACTCTGCCGACTGCCCTTTGAGTGAACGAAGCTCGTCCTCTTTCTTCCACGTTCCACCAGCGATAGCAGTGTAGATTTCCTTATTGGCTGCAACCTTCTCTTTTTCCTTTTCGTGCGATTCTATCACCTTGGGGATTCGCCCCAGCGCACCCAAGAAATTCTCACACGCAAGTTTCGGATCCGTAGCCAACTTACCATTATTATAGGTATAGTAGATACTCTCCTGCCCTTTGACAAAGAAACGGTTCACGGAGCAGTCAAACAAATCTTTTGAGGTACTTTCCGTCTTCACCATGATGGAAAAACCATAAATCTCACCGATTTTATTGTACTCGCCTTTGGTACGTGCCTTGTCGTTAATTTCTTGCAGGGCGTGCGGCAATGACCTTGGTGTCCGTACTGTCCTCCACACCTTTGATGACAAGTTTATTGATAGGATTACCTTCTTTGTCACGCTCCACACGCTTCTCAAAGCACGCCAAGTCTGCCTTGGCTTCCTTAATCTTGTCTGAATGGAAAGACACGGAACTCTCAATCTCTGCCAACTTGCCCGTTGCAGCATCACGCTCACGGAGGAAGTTCTTGCGCTCGGATTCTAAAGTGACAATCTTCTTGTCGAGTTTGGCTTTCTCTAGCAAGTCTGTATTACCGGATAGCACAGCAACATACTCTGAAAAGTTCATACCGCTATCCTCGTCCATCGAGCCCTCGTCAATGGTACGGCTGCCCAAAGTGTTTGTCTTGAGCTGGTTGATGAAAAGCTGCTTGTTGTGAAGCAAATTGAACTTATAGCTGTCCAGCGACCGTTCCACGGCATAGATAATTACATCGACCTTGTTGTCTGCAAATTCTTTGGCTATCACATTGCCCTTGCGCACGGCTCGTCCGTTACGTTGCTCCAAATCAGAAGGTCGCCAAGGCGTGTCCAAATGATGAATAGCCACCGCACGCTGCTGGGCGTTGACACCCGTTCCAAGCATAGAAGTAGAACCGAAGATGATACGAATGTCTCCACGATTCATCGCTTCTACCATCGCTTTCTTGGCTTTCTCGTTCTTGCACTCCTGAATGAAGCGTATCTCGTAGGACGGGATATGATAATCTTCTACCAATTTACGCTTCACCTCTGAATAGATATTGAAGTCTCCGCCAGGCTTGTAAGTCCCCAAATCAGAGAAAACAAACTGCGTTCCTTTCTGTGCATCGTACTTTTGGTAATAGTCATTGAGCATCTTGGCACAATGGCTTGCCTTGTTATCGATATGGTCTGAGTACCCATTTTCATCAATCATGCGTAAATCTAAAGCTCATCTTGCGGGCGTAGTCTGTTGCAATAAGCATCTTTGCTCTTTCCTCGCTCTCACTCAGAGGTGCTCGTCCCAAGATCGTGGCATCGCCACTCTTAGCAAACTCCATCAGCTTTCCGATAAAGACTTCCTGCTCGGGTGTCGGTGGTATGTTATGCAGTATCTCATTCTTCTCCGGTCTGTCGATACCGATGTCTTTGGCAGTGCGAAAATCGCAAATCTCCGCATAAAAAGTAATAGGAGCGAAATGTAATCGGCTGATTACAAAAGGAAAACATAATATAGAATAATAAAAGGTGAACGATTTGGAAACGAGCGTGTTTCTTTTCCTCTCTTTATTCTGCAATGCCTCAAAGACCACTTATCTAACGTTGCAAAGGTAGTCTTTATTTTCGATGAAAACAAGAGAAAGCCACACTTTTTTATCAGTCCGTTTCATTTTCCGCACTTGAATTGCCGTTTTATGCCCAAAGCCCATCTCATCGTGAATTTGCTGTTAAAAACTTCCTTTTTATTGTCTTCATCATCCTTTTGCGTGTTAAAAATAAAATTTTTCTGTGCAATTCCTTGCAAATTAAAGAAGAATAACCTATATTTGCGCTTAGGAAAAAACAACTTAAACGTTCATGCTTATGAAGACAACGTTGATTTTACCAATTTCAGCCCCCTTGACATAAAGAACGCCACTTTCGGCAGTCAAGGGAGATATGCAGGACTCTACGAAAAGGCTTTGCATTAATCAATTTTCGCACACACGATACAATCCATCCCACTTTTTATTTTTACGGATTTTCTCTTTACCGTTTTTATTGCGGGTATCTTATCAGACTGAAAAAGAACATAGACAGTATTAACTTATGGGACGACATTTACACGAAACAGCATTTCTAATAGTTACAGCCTTATTCATTCCCGTGCAGTCCCGTGCGCAGTCACCCGGTCAGGTCAGCGGTGCGGAGGCATGGCTGAAGACCGTCCCCCTGACGACGGATCTGCAGGGGTACTATCATTGGCGCGACTTCTCGGGCGACTCCGTTAGAACCAACCTCTACGATGCCAAGGGCGCAGCCTACGGTGGTGGAGTTCACGCAGCGGCACACATGGATACGGACTTTCAACTTCAACCCCGCCCTGAACTTCTCCGAGGGGAATCAGCCGAAGGAGAGTCTACTGAAATACTCCAACCTCGCGCAGATGACCGTCATCGGGGTGTTTGCCCCGACGACCACCGCCTATAACAAGGACGAGGTGCTATATGCCGTCAGCGGACGCAAGGGTGTGGGAAGCCTCGTGAGCAGGGACAAGGCGGTCGGGCAGCAGGGCATAGAACCGCTCAACTACGGAAGCACGGCCGGCGAGGACCTTCTTTATTCGGGGCGAGAGGCAGACCGCAGAGGAGTTCAAGTCCACGAGTCCCCGCATCGTCTCATACATCAGGGCATACGCCCCCGTGCATTCCGTGTGGGGAGAAGGCAGACGTGCGACCATCACCACGGGAACATACAGGGACGGAGACGTCAATTTCACGACAGCCTTTGACAAGTCCCTGTTCGGGGGCGGTGCGCTCAATGGCTACACGCCCGAGCTCATCGCATACGGCAGGACGCTCACGCCGCTGGAGCGCAGGCAGGTGGAGACCTATCTCGCCATCAGATACGGCATCACGCTCAACGGCTCATACTATACGGGGACTGGCAACCTTTCATGGGACAGGGACGAAAGTGCTGCCTACCATCACAGGGTGACGGGCATCGGGCGCGACGATGCGGGCGACCTCTTCCAGCCTCTCTCCACGACGAGCTACGAGGAAGCACCAAGATACTCTACTGAAAAGACATACGACAGCTTCAGAGACGCAGACCCATACGGCCTGCCGACGAGCCAACGCCTTCTCGTCATGGGGCGTGAGGACAGCTCGCCCATACCCGACGGTGGCTATATGCTATGGGGCGATGACAACGGCTCCACGACTACCGAAGAGACAGAAGGCAAGACGCCGTGGCACGTCATGAGTCGCAGGTGGCTCGTCAGGACGAACATCGACTCCACCGAATATAGGAGGGACGTCTGGACACGGAACGGCATCACCGTCACCTCCGACGGTTTTATGGATGCAGTGTCGCAGAATGAGCCCAAGGAGGGCGCATACATCGTCAGCTCCCCGCTCGACACGGGAAACGGCACGATGGAATACACCAACCCGAGGCTCCATCCCGCCTACAACGTGGGCTTCACCGAGGCATCGGGCACGAAGTGCGCATACGGCTTCAACGTCAGCGCACGGGGTGAGATCCGAATCGTAGAGGACGGAACAATACGGAATCGTGTCTTAACAGGCAATACGGGCGGAAAGAGTTTCATCGTACGCAGGAAAGGAAACAGCGTAACCTTACTCATCGACGGCAGGGGCAGCAAGGACCTGCAGATAACCATACCCGTTGAAAGCACGGCAAAGGCAGCCTGCATGATTTTCGAGATCGCAAGCGGCGAGACAGCATTAAATATTCCCAAGCTGCGCAGAAACGGCTTTGGAGACAGCGGCAACATGGTTGAGCTCGGATACGGAGTCCTCGCCAAAGGCAACAAGTTCGCAGGTGCGGACTACCGCAACGTCTTCATGCTCATAGACAGAAACGCAGGCGACAAGACCGATATACAGGAAAACACCATCATCAGATGCTCGCGCAAGGACGCGAGCCGTGAAAAACTCATCTTCGACAACATCTTCATGGACACCGATGGCAGCGGATTCGACACGTTCACCTTCGCCAGCTTCGACGGCATACTGGCACGGCTAACACCGCACGATGCGAGCTGCACGGGCGGAAAGCCGCGAAAGGACGGTAGCCTTGACATCAGCATGGTGGTCGGCCTGCCGAGTTTTTCATACAGCCTGCTGGCGGATTCCGTGGAGAATATGGAGAAAGGTGCCGTAGCTCACGGGGAATCTTCGCCACAAGCACGCACACGGTGAAGAACCTGCTCCCGGAAACTACAGTCTGCTCATTAAGCAGAACGCGGGCATCGACATCATGGCGGAGAGCACGGGAGGCGTTGAGTATGCCCATGCGGTCGGTCGCCGAAAGCAGGGAGAGGTCACATGGACTATTCCCTCGCTCACCTCCGACTACGTGGCGGGACTCTGCACCACGCTCGGACTGGGAAAGAACATCCTCCACGGCTTCGACGTGAAGAATGCCACGGCACAAGTCGTGGTCGAGGGTAAGCCCATGCGTGCTGCCGTCACCCTGAATGGAGGTGACGCACTCGGCATCATCTTCACCCCCGACACGGTAAGCTATACGGTAAACGGCATCGTCGTCCACCGTGCGCCAAGAAAGCCGGTCTCGGCTGGCTCTTCGGCATGGGCTTCAACAAGGGACTCTCGACCATCGACGGGCTGAGCATCGACGGTGGAGACTTCGCCCTGATGAGCGTTTCGAGGGGCGTGGCCTACGAGACGAAGAAGGCTGTCGAGGACAGCATGGCGGTAATTATCGGCAGCGAGTGCAGCCCGAACGTGCCCAAGGCACGTGCAAGGTCGGCAGAAAACACCTCCTCCATCGAGAGGCAAGCCCATTCTGCCCTCACCGTGACAAGGAAGGACGGGACTGGTATGGCGTTCAGTGCCGAGCTGAGACTTGCCAAGGAGACCGATGCCGAACTGCTCGTCTATGATACATCGGGAAGACTGCTGAGCCGGACGGACATGGCGGGAGGCACCATAAAGCGTGCCGACTTCACCGTACCGCAGACGGGCGTGTACGTCGTCAAAGCACTCACCTTAGAAGAAGAATTCACAAGGAAGATAATGGCAAACTACTAAACCCCAACGGCTATGAAGACAAAGCATTACCTCATATCGGCGGCATTACTGACAGCCATCACCGCAGCCATCGCTGCGACGCATATATACAAGGGACAGGACGGTGCACGTGAAAACAACGGCACGAGTATATCACAAGAGACAGCACAGACCGAGACGTTCACGTCGAACACACATAACACGGCGAAGGCTGCGCAGGGAAACTCACAGGCTATTAGAAGGGGTAATACTAAAACAGTGACAGCATCCCGCGCAGCCACCTATGCAGCAGACCATCCATCGGGCATCATAGGACAGCCCGACGGACGGGTTTCGGACAACCCCGAGGACAACATCTTCGAGATAACAGTCGAGAAAGTTTCTCCAAATATGCGCGCATGGCTGGTCTATGACCTCAAGGGCGTAAGTTCTGGTCAGGGTATCAGCAGGAGCATCAACGACCGCATGGCGGTCGGCGGCTACCTTACGATTCTCTCCAAGGACTGGAAGACCGTCAGGGAAGAAATAAGCCCCGAGTGGCTGAAGGACGGCAGGAACACCGTCCTCTTCACCATTCCGACGGATGCTTCCTACGCCTATTCGGTCAGGAACGTACATATCGAAACCGTAGCGGATGCTAAGACAAAGACTAATACCAATAAGCAGGAAGAAATAATCCTTTCCTCCGCCCCCCATAGCCCTATGACGGTCAGACCTACCTCCACGGCTTCGTACGAGGGAAGGCAAGCCGTATCTCAGTGAACGGCACAACCTCACCGTCCATGACGGAGAATTCGAGGGCATCGTGCCATCGACGGGCAGACAGCTCAAGCTCACGGCAGTTATTGATGACAGGAATATCAGCAGGACAATAACACCCATACGGTGAAGGTAGGGCGGACTATGCCCGTGCCTTCGTGTCCGTCGGTGGAAAAGGCAGAGAAGCGGTTCCTCGCGCACGGGGCGGACAGCATCGCCATCGGCGGCAACGTCCTTTCCGTGAAGGCTGCGGACATCGCAAGGAACGGCAGATACTCCGTCACGGCACTCCGCGAGACGGACATTCCTGCCCTTGACTACGGCATGACCAACGTCACCGCCAAGGGAGACGGTTACCGCTTTCTGCCCCACGGCAACCACTTCGAGGGCAAGGGTGCGACGGTGAAGATAAAATACGACCGCACGCGAATCCCGAGCGGTTTTACAGAAGACGACATCAATACCTATTACTTCGACAAGAATACCAAGCACTGGGTGGCACTGGAAAGAGTCAGGGTGGATAAGAAGGAGACCTGCGTCGTGTCACGCACCACGCACTTCACCGATATGATCAACGGTGTAATCAAGGCACCCGAATCTCCACAGACCGATGGATTTACCCCGACGATGATGAATGACATCAAGGCAGCGGATCCGACATCAAAAAAATCAATCTCATTACACCTCCTACAGCCAACAACTGAGGTTCTGCCAATCTTCAGTATAGCTTTGAAATGCCTCCCGCACGCAATGGTATGGCTCCTTCTTTGGGCATACAGTACAGTAGTGAAGGCGGTAGTGGATGGCTTGGAGAGGGTTGGAATCTCTCTGTTCCTTCTATTACGTTGGATACCCGTTGGGGTGTACCCCGTTACGACACGGCAAAGGAAACCGAGACCTACCTTATGTCAGGATCCATGCTTTCTACCATGGGGGATGACGGCAAAATGGGTGTTGCCCACCGTGGTGAGAAGATGGCAAGGAAGTCCGACCGACAGTTCTATACCCGTCAGGGCGGAGACTTCAGCCGTATCATCCGCAAGGGTAATTCTCCTGCCGACTATACTTGGGAAGTAACCGACAAACAAGGAATCAAATATATTTATGGTGGAGAAGGTGCCATTCTCAAAGGTACCATCACCGATGCAAGCGGTCAAAGCCGTGAGGTGATTACCGAATGGAAGCTCAAACGTGTGGAAGAAACACACGGTGATTATATCGAATACGTCTATGAGACAGCCGACGAACCTGTTCGTGGTGGACTTGTGGCAAAAGCCATTTATCTTAAGGAAGTACGTGCTGGTAATAGCGGACAATCACCCCACACAGTGGTTGTCTTAGAAGGCAGTAAACAGAAACGACTCAAAAACAACAATGCAAGATATGGCTTCCTAACCTCATCGAATCGTTTGTTAGAGAAGCTAACGGTGCACTTCCAAGGAAGTACGCTCCGCAGTTATGCCTTTACCTATAGCGAGGGTGCGTTCAATAAAGATGTGCTTACGGGTGTAAAGCAACTCGACGACAAAGGTGCAGAAGTGTCTTATCAAAAATTTGAGTATTATGATGATGTGCAGGCCGTAAAGGGGTATGTGCCTTTTAAGGAAAAAAACAGGAAACATGGAATACACACAATGACGGACTTGACGCAGGATTTATAAGTCCTCTCAAAGAAGTTGGTGGCATATTCAGCGACAAACCTACTGCCTTAGGAGGAACAACAAGTCTTTCTTATGGTGGTTCTTTCTATGCTGGTGCAGGAGTTGATGATCAAAGCTCTTCAACAAGCGGCACTATTGGTGGTTCTTTTAATTACTCTCATGATAATTCTAAGGGATTATTGACTTTTGCAGACCTTAATGGAGATGGATTACCCGACAAGATATATCAGGATGGAGGTTCTGTGTACTATCGTCCGCAAATATGCACAGACGAAAAGAAAATTACCTATGGAGAACCTATCAAAGTTATTGGTATCTCTAAATTTTCTGCTTCATCCAGTAATACTTTCTCTGGAGGACCTGCCATCAAGGCTGGGTGGCAGTATATTATGGCTACTGTTGCTACAAGTACCTCCCGCACAACTACTAAAACCTCTGTATATTTCAGTGATGTTAATGGTGATGGGCTTGTAGATATAGTTTCTAATGGTAAGGTTTATTTTAATCATATAGAATTTGATGCGCAAGGTCATGCTATTCCTCATTTTACGCTTAGCAGCGCCGATACACCAAGCCCCATCATCTATGATGCCAAGAAAATAGATAAAACTATTGGAGAGGTTGATCCTACCGAACAGGCAGAACTGATTAAATCCTCTCCGATGGAAGATATGGTACGTGTATGGCAGGCACCTAAAGATGGAATCATCAGCATCTCGGGTACAGTTAGTTTGATTACTCCAACAGGCGAATACGATACCGATGAGTATGCTCATGCTGATGGTGTGCGCGTAGCCATTCAGAAAGGTCGTACGGAACTCTGGAACAAGAAAATTACCAAAGGAGATGCAACGGCTTATAATGCTACGGCACAGAATATCACTGTCAAGAAAGGCGACCGCATTTATTTCCGTGTCCAGTCTGGTACGGAGGAAACAAGTAACGGTGCCTTTGACAACGTGAAATGGGCGCCTGTCATTACCTATACGAGTGCGGCAGAAACACTCCCCGGCGGATTATCTACCACTGTTTATCAACCTCAGGAGGGTGCCGTTTATGATGCCAATACACTGACCAATGTGGCAGAGAGCACTTCTTTGAACCTGTCAGGTAAGTTCACCAAACCCGTCACAACAGATGACGTTACGCTCAGACTTTTCGCATCTAATGAGTTAAAAGACAGTTTGGGTAATAACAATCCGAATTATAAAAAAAGAGAAATCTATACCCGTACCTTTGCATGGAATGAAGCGTTTGACGGAGAAATCCAACAGACGATTCCTAATCCTGATGGTTTGACAAACCTAAACTTTGAAATCAGTTCTGCTTCCAATGTGGACTGGTCGAAAATAAAGTGGACACCACAAGTAGAGACCATAGCCAAGGACGGTAGCAGGCAGCGTACGGCAGGGGCAACCCATTATGTTCTCTTTGCTGACATGGTTAGTGAAGGTAAACCTGTAGTACTTGCTTCCAATGTTTCAACCCTGACAGTTACTCCGAGTATCACGATGCTACCACCAACGGTAAACGGAATGGTAACGATGACCGTCAAGACTGTAGACAAACTGCTGGGTAAAAAGACTTACACTTTCAGTGGTGGCAGTCTTTCAGGGGAGCCACTGACAATCACCGGTGTCAGTGCAGGCAAGATATGGATAGATTACTTCTATTCAGGTAACATCTCAGGTCAGACAGTAACTTCTGTGGCTACTGTCAGTGGCATAGGAACAGCACGTGCAGGCTTCTATGCCCAGACAGAGAACAAAGGCTTCAGCACAATGTATCGTGGTTGGGGTGGTTTTGTTTATAATGCTTCCGAAGGTAGGTATAGCAAACCTATTGATGAATCACTGCTGAAGCTCCCCTGATAGCAAGGATGCCAAGATGGATCCTTTGACAATGGCATTTGTTCCAATTGGAACAGACCAAAGTTCATTTGACAGATGGATAGGACAACGAGCAGAATTGTACCTTACAGCTAAAGAGGCTGGGGCTTCAAGACTAACTGAACAAAATGTAATATTAACTAACCCATTCGAACATATTGATGATATAGCAGGAGTTTCCGGTACATGTCTACAAGGAACCGGTGCTGTAGCTATACTACAGGAAATGGTTGCAACAAGTGATGTCAATCAGGCAGGCATTGCTTTTACATACAATGATGCAAGTGGTAAGAGTGTAACTCGCTCCACCATGATGGATTTCAATGGGGATGGTTTCCCGGATATTTTTCAAAAGGGAGTCATACAATATACAAATTCGCAAGGAGGTATCAGTGGAGAAAAGTATAGTGGAATTGGAACCATCGGCAGCGAGAACAAGTCTGAAGGATGGGCATTGGGAAGCGACCCTATTATTTCGATAAGTTCTACGATTGCTCATATTGCAAAAGGAAAGGATCATTCCAGCAACCAAGGCTCCAGCAACAAGGCAAAAGCTCGTATGTCTGGATCTGTCAGTATTCCTCCCTCTAACAAGGATTGGAGCACAGAAACATTCATGGATGTGAATGGAGACGGTCTACCTGATAAAATTATTAAGGGAAATAAAGTTCGACTTAATTTAGGGTACAACTTCACAGAACCGATTGATTGGGGAATTGATCGAATACAAGGAGGTAAGGGAATTACTTATAACGCCAATATAGGTGGTAGCTTCAATAAGGGGTCATCAAGCTTCGCCGGGGGATACAATGTTGTAACCTCTAAGAATGGAGAAGAGTATAATCTCTGATATAAATTCTGACGGATTACCAGATAAGGTATGGCGCAATGGCAAGGCTATTATGGTGGCACTTAATATCGGTAATGGCTTTATGGATGCCATTCAGTGGAAAGGGCTTTCTTCTCTTAGCGAATCAGCCTCAACTTCAGAGGGAGCGGAAGTTGCATTTACTGTCAATTTTACCCCAAAGTTAATTCCTGTCAAAATTTCCATAAATCCAGTTGTTTCTGTCAGTCATAGTATAAATCGTAACAACTATGCTTTGCAAGACGTGGACGGCGACGGTTATTTGGACATCGTAGAGTCCGACAAGGAAAGCGAGTTGAAGGTTACTCGCTCTGCCATCGGCAGAACGAACATGCTCAAGAGCGTGATCAACTCCCTTGGCGGAACCTTTACACTGGACTACGAACACAGCACGCCTACCTACGGTCTGCCCGGTGGCAAATGGGTAATGTCGTCCGTAACCATTGACGATGGTATCTGTGATGATGGACCGATGATGAAGACGATGTTTGCCTATTCAGATGGACAGAAGGATCGCCACGAGCGTGAGTTCCTCGGCTTTGGAAAGGTCGTAACCAAGAATATCGACACCGAACAGGGAGAATCCGCAGTCTATCGTCAGGCTGTGCAGCTCTATGATGTGTCCACCTACTATGCACAGGGCAATGAGCTTGGAACGTCTGTAGAGGATGCCAAAGGCAACAAGTACACCGAGACACACAATGAATATGACGGCTATTATATCACAGCCAACGGTGACAGCTATACTTTCAACAAACAGAAGAAACTCTGTAGCGACCGCGCCTCTGCCTTCGTACCGCTACGCTATACCGCCAATAAGCAGTATGAGGGACAGGCAACCGGCATCACCACCTCTGAGGCTTGGAATGAGTATTACCTCACTGGCTATCACGGAGAGCTGAAGTCCTACAAGTTCAGTGATAAGGGCAAGTTGGGTGCTGACGGTTCGGGTAAGTTCGACTACCAAACCGCAATACAATATGCTCACAATGATAACAAACATATCTTCGGGCTACCTACCAACGTAACCGTAACGGGCGGTGATGGTAAGATTTATCATCAAGTTTCTGCGACTTACGATTTGAACTATGCCGACCATATTACACAGATTAAGCAACAACTCGGAAGCGGTGAAGCTGTCTCTGACTATACTTATGATGCTTACGGCAACATCATCAAGACCACGCTTCCTGCTAACAGCAAGGGACAGCGCATGTGGTACACCTACCGCTATGAGCCGGTGATGAATATGTATGTGGAGCGCATAAGACGATGCCTTTGGCTACCGTAGCGAGGCAGCCAACTTCGACTACCGCTATGGTATGGCACTCCGCCGTATGGATCTCAACCACTTCTATTATGAAACGGAAATAGACAACCTCGGACGTGTGAAAGCTGTGCGTGGTCCTAATGAGTTGGCAACAGGTGTGCCGTACATCATTGCCTTTGACTATCAGCCTAAGGCTACTTTCGGTACCAATGGTATCACAGCACCTGCCTATGCCGTGACTAAACATTACGACATACAACACCCAAGCGATGATATGGAGACCGTAACCTTCGTGGATGGCTTCGGGCGTCCCGTTCAGGTAAAGAAAGACGGTGTGGTAACGACAGCTGCCAAGGGTAGTGCTCCGAAAGACGAGACCGTGATGATTGTCAGCGGACGCAATGTCTATGACGCTTTCGGTCGTGTGGCTAAGGCTTACTACCCTGTAACCGAAGCAGTGGGAAACAAGACAACTTTCAACAAGGCATTTGACAACGTGTCGCCAACCGTAACAGTTTATGACGTGCTTGACCGGGCTATGAAAGTAACGCTTCCGGACAATGCTGAGACCAAGACAGAGTACTCTACGGACGCAGGTAGCAATGCACTCGTAACGACTGTAACTGATGCGTTGGGTAATCGTCAGGCAACCTATACCGATGGTAGTGGCAAGACGGTGAAGACCGAGCAACTCAGCGGACCTGATGGTATCATTACCACTTCTTTCGAATATGATGGTATCGACCGATTGGTCAAGGTAACAGACACCGAGGGCAATGTAACGACATCCGTCTATGATATGGGCGATCGTCGCACAGAGGTAAATCACCCTGCAAGCGGTATCACCACCTTTACCTACGATGCCTTGGGTAATGTGATAACCAAGCAGACAGCCAACCTCAAGAAGGAGGGCAAGACCATCAATTACGAGTACGACTACGGTCGTCTGACGGCTATCAACTATCCCGACCATCCGGAAAATAACGTGAAGTACCATTACGGTGGTATCAACTCTTCTTACAACCGTATCGGCAGATTGATGCTTCGTGAGGACGGCAGCGGTGCCATCGAGTATTACTACGGCAAGATGGGTGAGGTCTTGAAGACCGTGCGCACGCTGATTGTGCCCAACCAAGCCATCGCTACCTATATCACGCAGTGGAAGTACGACAGCCACAACCGCCTGCTGGAGATGATCTATCCCGACGAGGAGAAGGTCACCTACGACTACAACCTCGGCGGACAGGTAGACCACGTCCGTGGTTACAAGTCCTATGGCTACGACTATGTGAACAAGATAGGTTATGATAAGTTTGAGCAGCGCACCTACCTGAAGTACTGCAACGGGGCGGAGACGTTCTACACCTACGACCCACAGCGTCGCCGACTTCAGAACCTTGTGGTGAATGCTAAGGCAGGTACTATCATGGACAATGCCTACAGCTATGATGCCGTGAGTAACGTACTCGGTATTAAGAACAATGCTCCACTCCCACAGAGTGGCAAGGCAGGCGGACAGATGAGCCACAGTTACTCTTATGACCCATTGTATCGTTTGGCAAGCGCAACGGGAACCTACGCAGGAGCGGACAATAAGACGGCTTCTTACACCCTTGCGATGGGCTATGACAACATGCATCGTATCACGAGCAAGAAGCAGCACCTCTCACAGACTGGTGTGCAGTTTGACGGCACGCTCAACGCAGGCTACGAACTCGCCTATACTTACGGCAAGGATGCGGGCAGAAAGTTCCAGCTTGACAATGTTCGTGATATTAACTACCGAACGGAAGAAACTCCTACGGAGAGTACCAATATCAACAACGGACACAAGTACACTTACGATGCCAACGGAAACCTTGTCTATATCAATACCTCTCGTGTAAAGCGTGACGGCAAGGAAGATGAGAAGGCAAGTGAGCAGAAGTTCAAGTGGGACGAGGAAAACCGACTCCTTGCAGCCGATGAGAACGGCTTTGTAAGCAACTATTGGTACGATGCCGATGGTGAGCGCACAGTGAAGACGAGTGGTGAGAATGAAGCCATTTATGTGAACTCCGAGTTCTCGGGTGGTAATACTGGTACGGCACGCTTCTCACTCTATGTCAGCCCATACTTGGTAGCGGGACAGGGTGGTAAGTACACCAAGCACATCTACATCGGAAGCCAGCGTATCGTATCTAAGCTTGGCGACCTTGCAAGTTACGGTGCAGACCCAAGACGAATTCCGTATGCAGGTAATGAGGCTGATGGTCTCACCATTAATTACAAAGATAAGTACAATCAGCAACTGCAATCCATCAAAGACAATTACAAGACGTTTGACCAACCTTATAATGGTAAGGATAATGACGACTATGTGAATGGGCAGGGCTTCTGCTGCAATGACGGCACGCCGGAGGCGGCACAAGCCCGTGCGATGGCACGCACAAGAGCTGTAAACGGCAACTTTAAGCCCAACGACGACTACGAAAAGATGCAGTTCTACTATCACCCCGACCACTTGGGCAGCAGTAGTTACATCACCAATCTCGACGGTGAGGTATCGCAGCACATCGAATACGTACCATTTGGCGAAGTATTCCTTGAAGAACGCAACAACACATGGAATACGCCTTATCTCTTCAATGCCAAGGAGTTTGATGAAGAAACGGGGTTGTACTACTATGGTGCAAGATACTATGAACCGAGGTTGAGTCTGTGGATGAGTGTAGATAGATTTGCAGAAAAATATCCAGCTACCAGTGGATATAATTATGCGATAAATAATCCTGTGCGATATATCGATATAAATGGAGACAGCATAAGAGTAAGTTCGGAGAATAGAGAATTATTTAACAAAACATTGAAAGATGTTTTTGGAGAATTCTCCTCTAAGTTCTCTTACACACAATCAGATATGCTTGTGTTTAGTGGCGAAAATAAAGGTATGGGCAAAGCACAACGCAAAGTATTCAAAAGACTAAAAAAAGTAATGTATAGCAAGACCATTACAAACATACAATATGGCAAGGACACCCAAATAACCGATAGGTATGGAAATAAAAGAACTTTCAAGGCAGAATCTGGAGGAGGTGCTGCAACATCTCTGGCAAGCGAAAATGAGAATTATAATCAAAATTTTATAGTTATAGATCCGAATAAGACGATTGGAGAAACAATGGAAGTTACAGATGCCTATTATAAAGAACCGATTGATCCTCAAAATGGTGCCCGATTTAAAAAAGTTACTTTTCAGACAAACCAAACTGATATGACTTTTCATGAGATTGGTCATGTTGTTTATGAAGGAAAGGGGCAGCATAAGGTTCTTGATTTTAACAATATTGTGAGGGGAATTTTACAATTGCCGAAGCGTCAGTATGATGAAACACACAATTACAAGGTTAGGAAATGAAAAGGTATATTGATATGCTTTATGTGACAATAAGTCTTTTTGTGTTGCCTGCGCAGAACTCTGCACAGGTAACACAGGAGAAGAGAATTACAGCTACAGTTTTAAAAAAGGATACATGTTGTCAAATTGTTTTTTTTAATGTATCCCAAGATACACTCTATCTATTTGATAGCTATATATGTAAAGATTTCTATAAATCAAAAATGGCTTCACAGATACAGCAGGAATAGAAATCTACTCAAATTGTCTTTTTCTCCCATTGGTGCCTTTTTATCTGTACATTATACAGACAAATTAATCATAGGAGAAAGACGACTGATAAATAAATGGCAAGTTTTATATCACTTCACGCCAATTCCTCCAAGAGGGGAAATAAGGGTAAATTTACCTTTAGAAGTATTTAAGACTTATGATTATGTTATTGATATTGATATGAAACAGTTGTCGATCTTTCAAGATGATATAAGGTTTAAAAGGCGAAGGATTAAGAAACTAACTGATATCGCCATAGAATTTGCATTTTATGATCAAAATAAATCTGTTAAATTCTGAAAGTTTTTTTATAAAAAATGAATTTAAATCAGGTGAGCAAGCCTTAAATTATAATATATTAGAGATTTTCTATCATATAGAAGATTAAGAAGTTTCTACATCGTTGAAGCATTTGTTTCTATAGTTGGATTCAAGGATTTAACAAAAACGGTAATGCTCCAAATCGGGAGTTGTCAAAATAGTCATTTGAGTATCAATGTGATTTTAAAAGATTAGGCGTAAAGGCAGGGAAAGATTCTCTGCCTTTTGCTATATTTGTACCCCCCCAAAAAATTGAATATACGAGAATTCTTCGGAACTTTATGCTCCAGATTGGGAGTTGAGTTTCAATGCCGCATCGCCACTCAAACAATATTCTCAAAAGAGGTAAAAGTAACAGGTAAACAACGCTAATGATGTAAGAATTGCCGGAAGCGTTTTATTACCGACTACACATACAAAGCCTATCTTCCTAACATTGATAACTGACCAAAGAGGGATTGGGCAATCGCAGCACGGTACTAACGTTGGGTATTATGATTTATCAGTATTTATTCATGTCTACTCTCAAGATTTTTTTGTCAGCTGTACTGCTTGTTGTTGCAGTCTAATAAGAAGTTGTGAATAGGTTTCGAGTTTGCTGAGCAGTTGTTGAGCAGTGGCGACAGAATGATAAGTATTGAGGATTTTCACGGCTTCGTTGTATAGCATGCCTATCTTATGAGTCATGACGACGATTTCTGAGAGTTTCTCCAAGTAAGGCTTCTTTGAAGGGTCTTCCGTGATGACCTTAAAAGGCTTCACCCAAAAGCCTTGCTCGGACAAAATCGCTTTTTGTCTTTGCTCCCGACTTGCGATAGAGTCTGATAAGTTTCTGCTGGTCTTCAGAATTAGGTATCCTGATATGCCATCTGTCCCATTTTGGGCAGGTGGCACATCTACTATCTGGCTTCTTTTTGTTTCTTCTTTTTCATTATTTTTTTAATTACGACTTTGGAGTGATTTAATCCCCTTTCGGGGCAAGGGTCTTTAGTGGTACAAATGGCAATTTGTGGTACAAAGACACACCTGCCAATATAAAAGAAAGAGATAGTTTGTTATGTTCCATAAAGTAACCTTTCTGGGGTGCTTTTTGATAGACGAGAGTTCAAAGTTCAAGAAGTAAGTCAAGAGATAAGTTTAGACTAATTTCTTGACTTACTGACTTTATGAGCTGACATATTTTTGACTAAAGTTAATTTTGACTTAGGTCGAAACTAATTTCTTGACCAAAGTCATAACTGACCATTTGACTTAAGTCGTGGAAAAGCCACACTAATTTGACCCACCACGGCAAAGTATTTTAGACCCAGTAAAACGATTTATTATTGACCCACTAAATGCCCTGGTCGGGTGGGTCATTTTATTTCGCTATTACTTGGTAATATTCTTTGCTTTTATCTTTCTAAGACTCTCTCCAGTTAGTTCTATTTGATATGAGGTATGCACAATTCTATCTAGTACAGCATCTGCCACGGTAGGGTCGCCTATTGCATCATACCAGTTGTCTACAGGAAGTTGAGAAGATATGATAATCGACTTCCTTTCATGCCTATCTTCTATAATATCAAGTAATATAGGACGCTCTTTTGCATCTACGGTACAAGGAAGGCATCATCGAGGATTAACAAGCGACATCGCTCTATCTTCTTTAGCTCTGTTTCTAACGTTCCTTTGTTCTTGGCAACCTTAAGTGTCCCCAGCAGCTTTGACATGTTAGCATACATCGTTCTAATACCATTTTTACAAGCATGATAGCCTATAGCTGTAGCGATAAAACTTTTACCAGTTCCTGATGAACCAGTAATAAATATATTGCGTCCTTGCTTGATAAAATCAAGTGAGAGTATTCTCTCCATTTTGTTTTGGCTAAGGTTGCGATTGATATTATAATCTATTTGCTCAGGATAGGCTTTATATCTAAACCCTGCTGATTTTATGAGTCTTTCAATGGCTGCTGCAGAACGATAGTCCCATTCTCGAGATAAGAGCCAAGATAAAAAGGCATCTGGTGTCATCGTATCTGCAATTGTAGTTGTTAGACTTTCTTCAAAGGCAGTTGCCATACCCGTAAGCCTCATTCTATGCATTAAATCAAGAGATAACTGATTCTTATCCATTTCTTGCACAATAGGTGCTGTCTTATTATTATTTAGTTCCATAGTTGTTTACTTTTAATTGTTTGCTATTATTGGATAATTGCTTTGAGAAATAATCCTTGCCTCGTATGTTCTTATGAGTTTTTGGTTTTATATTCAGGAGATAGCTCCATATTATCTTCATCCATAGATATATAGGAAGCATCATCACCCTTCTGTAGTATATCCTTTATCTCATTATAGCCATAGCGTCGTCCTTCCGAGGCACAGTTACAAGCTGCTACTAGACGAGCCATGCCATACTTCTTCTCCAGCGACATGATACCACGGCAAGAGCGGAAGGCTTTTTGGTGGATATTTCATCTGCGTAGCGACTTCCTTGAGATAAAGCAGAAGGATGTTGTCTATTTGCCCTGCCCGTTGATATATTTCCTCCAAATCCTTTTTCAAAGCTACCATGATGACCGGGAAGATTATGTGCATCTTTCTGTGAGTAGGTATAGGGAGTATCATCTCGCTGATGGATGGTAACTAACTTTAACCCATAGTAGATTTGAACATTGTCATTATCGTAAATAAGCTCCATACGTTTGCCGATATACTCTGTTGGAACACTATAACTATGCTTTCTTAGCATAACGAAGCTATTAGCCATGACAGTAGCAGACTTTCTAGACTTTATCTGATAGCGAGCGGTAGGAAGAGGACGAAGAAAAATCTTTTTCCATTTCCTCAAATAGTTCTTGACGGGATTCCTTACGCCCACTCAATCTACGGCTGTTAAATGCTTCTAAAGATGTGCGTATAGCAACATTAAGTGATTCTAGATTATGGAAAAATTTGCCCTTCAATATCTACATATACCGACCGATACATTAGCTTTACAGCATTCTCAACCAGTGCCTTTGTCCTTGGGACGGCGCACCCCTAGCTGGATAAACAGCCATGTCATAAAAATTCAGCCATAGCAGCGAAGTCGTCATTGATAACAGTGCTCATTACGATCACTGCGGATAACGGCTGATTTTAAGTTGTCAGGCACAACAGCCTTGGGTACACCACCAAAGAAATGAAGAGCATTCTCGCAAGCAACGATAAGGTCTTCCTTCTTCTGCGACCACACTGCCTCGCAATAGGTGTAATGACTGCATGGAAGGGTAGCCACAAAAACCCTCTACCTTCCGCACCTCACCCGTCTGTTCTTCGACTATCTCTAGCTTATCACCTGCATAATCAATATACATCTGATCGCCAGCAAGGTGCTCTACATGTCCTACGGCTCGTGTTTGACATCTGTAGGCATGGATTGCGTGTTTGAAAGTAGAATACTGGTAACCATTAGGATGAGTTTTGAGATACCCGTGTGAAGAGATAAGATAGAAACACCCTTCTTGCTAAGCCGTTTCACATAATCAGGAACAAGTGCTCTAACTCCAACTTGCGAGCAGAAGGCGGACGGTTACGAGAATGCCCATCTGAAAACAAGTCCGCCAGCTTATCATCTGAAAGCGACAGAATTTGCTCCATGGACAAGCCACTTTCTTGGAATTTACGGACATACTTGCGGAGGGTGTTACGAGATATATGGAAAAGTACTAGAAATACTTTATTCCCATACCAGATGCGTAACAGCGCAATAAATTCTTTAATTTTGTCATATAAATAATAGTTTTATGTTTTTTTAATGCCGGCCAGGCAATAACACAAAACTACAAAATGACCCTAAAAAAACTAGCGTTTCAAAGGGTCATTCTTATTTTAGCGAGGTGGGTCTCATTATTTTAACCTTACTGGGTCTAAAATACTTGCCGTGGTGGGTCAAATTAGTGTGGCTTTTCCAGCTACCTTGGCATAGATGCTGACACTCTGCTGTCCGCACTTTGGGCAGCGGTAGACAGGATAGGACTTCTGCTCTGAAGAAAGTGAAAGGAGTTCCTCGCAAATAGTTCCCACGTATGAGTTGATGCCTTGTGAGAACCTTTCAGATGGCATCTTTCCTGCTTCAATAGCGGCAAGTGCCAGTTCCCATGCACCTGTCATCTCCGCATTGGCAATCTTCTTATCTTTGACAATCTCATAGACTGCAAGACCTTTCTCGGTAGGTATGATGGATTTCTTCTCCCTACGGATATAATCACGGAGAATAAGCGTCTCGATGATGTTGGCACGGGTGGCAGGTGTTCCGATGCCGCACTCTGCCATTGCCTTGCGCTTATCGTCTTCCTTCACATCCTTGCCTGCATTCTCCATAGCAGAAAGCAGTGTTGCTTCTGTGTAGAGAGGTTTAGGTTTGGTCTTATGCGCGGTTATCTCGGCAGAAACAAGTGGTAAAACCTCTTCTTCTGTTAAACTAGGCAGTGAAGACAAAGCCTGTTCATCGCTATCCTCTTTCTTTTCAGCTTCTACTTCTTTACCTTTCTGTACAGCTTTCCAGCCTAAAGATATTTGTCGGTATGCTTTCCAAGTAAAGGTATTGGTGCCATCCGTGAACCGTACCTGCATACGCTCTTCCTCTGAATTGGGGGAAAAAGCTTCGACAAAGCGATTAACTACCATTTGATAGATAGTTGTCTCATCTGTCGACAATCCTGATGGTGTTTCACTTGTCGGTATGATGGCGTGGTGGTCGGTAACTTTGGCATTGTCCACAGAATGGCGGTTAAGTGGATTGGATAGTGTCTTGCCTATCTTGCGTAGCAGAGCGGGTATTTCCTCGAAAACATCCTCGCTGATATATCTGCTGCCTGTGCGGGGATAGTTCATAGAATAATGACAATGAAAGAAGAAAGGGCAAACACGAACGGAAACACTTGAACAATAACAACTTATGCACTTTTCTGCATTTTGTGATATGGCAAGATTGAGCGAAAAACGGCAATAGTTCCGTTACCAACTCGTAACCCATAGGGCACAAAGCAAAAAGGGGTTACGAATTGAATATAAACAACTGTGGCATAGGTTTTTATTCCTCATCTTTCATTTTTCTGCATAGCTCAAGAACTCTTGTTCGTATGTACCTTTGCAAGCAAAGGAAATTAGAAAAAAACGACAGAAAAATGAAAGAAAACAAACTGAAAGTCTCGTTTTTCACACAGGCTAAACGAGCGGACAAAAAAGGCATGGTGCCGCTTATCGGACGGATAGAACTGGGCAGGAAGCATTCCGCCTTTTCCGCCAAAAAGAAAGTCCCATTATCTCTTTGGGATAGCAGAAAGCAACGTCTTCTCGGCAAGAGTGCCATCGCAAATTCTATCAACCGGTATTTGAATGAATGCACTGCACTCATTCATGCACGCTATCGGGAACTTTGCGAAAGTGGAGAGTCATTCACGGCTACGGATGTGCGCAATGCCTATCAGGGACAGCTTTGTCAAAGCGCAATGCTTTTAGAGTGCTATGCTGAGTACTCACACAGATTCATGAAAGAGTGGGCATAGACCGGGCAATGAAAACACTGGAGCTGCGTACCTATCAGCAAACTCTTCTTCGGGAGTATGTGCGTAGGAAATACAAGTTAAGTGATATTCCGCTCATGGAGCTGGATATTTCCTTTATAGAAGGCTATGAATACTTTCTGACAATAGACCGAAAACTGAAACGTGGCAGTATATGCAGTGCCTTGGCTGCATTGAAGGCAGTTGTGAACAAGGCTGTCAAAAATGGCATGATAGACATGTATCCGTTCATTGGTTACAGTTACGAAAAGACGAAAGGAACGCCGAGAAACATCACGCAGGACGACCTGCAAAAGATTATCGACCTGCCCATCAAATGGGAGAAATATCGTGTCGTCCGTGATTTGTTCGTGTTCTCCTGCTTCAGCAGTCTTGCCATTTCAGATATACGCAATCTCAAAGAGGAAAAACATCATCATTGAAGAAGGAAAGCTATGTATTAAAAAGCAAGCGTGTCAAGACGAAGACTCCTTTTCGTGTAGTAGTTCTCTCCCCAGCCAAGACCATTATGGAAAGATATAGGGGCAGACGTGCGGGATATGTGTTTGACGTTCCCCCAAGAGACGTGGTTTACAATGCGATGCACCACATACAGAGAAGTATCGGTATGGAAACCCCTCTGACCTTTCACATGGCTCGCCATACTTTTGCTTCGGTCATTACCCTGTCGGCAGGTGTTCCGATAGAAACCGTAAGCGGTATGTTGGGACATACCAATTTGAGAACGACACAAGTGTATGCTGCGGTCAATTCAGAAAGAATAAGGCAGGATATGCAGAAGATTCAACAGCGGATAGAACACACTTTCACCTTAAAATTATAGCTTATGGCACACAGTACATTCAAGACATTGTTCTACATTAACCGTTCCAAACAGAAGAAGAACGGCAGATGCCCGATAATGGGGCGAATCACCATAAACGGGCAACAAGTACAATACAGTATGGGATTGGATGTCAATCCAAACAATTGGGACGCAAAGCATGGCAGATGCAAAGGCGACACTGATGAGATGAAGAACATCAACCGCATACTGACAGAAAAGGAAGGACAGATACAAACCAAAATACAATGAGCTGGTTTGGCAAAAGGGGTATGTAAGTGCAGAACTGCTCAAAAATTGTCTGACGGAGGATTCACAAAGCAATGGAATGCTCATGGAAGAGGCAGACCGTTTCATAGAGGAAAAACGCCCTTGTGTGGGAATTTCCATCGCCCAATCCACTTTCCGCAACTACATCTATGACAAGCAGCTCATAGTATCCTTCCTGCTGGAAAAATACGGAATGTCCGATATTGGTTATTCACGGTTGGACTATGGCTTTGTCGAAGAATTGGATTTCTATCTTAAAAGCAAGCGCAGATTATCACCTGCCACCATTCAAATGACGGTTATTTTCTTGAGAAAGCTCATCAGCATCGGACAACAGAAAAAATACATCCGCCGAGACCCGTTTGTGGATTTTAAGGCGGAAAAACCACGTGGCACGAGAAGGTATCTCACAACGGAAGAACTCAAGCGCATTTTGCAAACGCCCATCTTAAACAAGCAGTTCGAGCGAGCAAGGCAACTCTTCATTTTCTGTGCCTTTACGGGACTGGCTCGTGTGGATATGTTGCGACTGACACCTAAACATATCCACCATTATGATGACGGAACTTGTGAGATACGTATCAAGCGACAGAAAACGGACGTAGAAGCCATCATTCCACTTCTGCCCATCGCAAAGGAGATACTTGACATTCATATAAAAGGGAAACAACACGATGATTTGATATTTCAATATTGAACGTAAAGCAAGGCATCTTTCGCCTCAGTATAAACATTGGTCAGATATGCCAAATTGAGAAAAGGCTTGACCTTTCACATGGCTCGCCATACTTTCGCCACGACCATCTGCCTTTCCAATGGTATAGCAATGGAAACGCTCTGCAAGATGCTCGGACACAGCGACATTGGAACGACACAGATTTATGGAAAAATTACCGACCTGAAAATCAGAGAGGACATGAACCGTTTGCAGGAACATAAAAGTAAGGCTTTTTCTGACTATACGGAAGCTATCGAAAAGCAAAAACGCAACAATATTCTAGAAATCAGCAAAAAATTTATGTATGAAAACAGATAATAGCAAAAAGGAACTTTCCTATTTTCGATTGAAGTTGAAAGCTATATGAGTGAACATCATCCCGAAAGAATGAGTGATATGGAGTTTATCACGGCAAGAGCCGACATGGCACTGACCGCCTACTGCGATGCCGTGGCGCAAGGTTTTACGCACCTCGAAGCAGAGAACATAGCAAGTGAGGTATTGTATCAAGGTTTGCATTTTTCCAAGTACGATACCCTTGTTTCTGTCTTGGAAAACGAGTTTGAGAGGGAACTGCCTGCACCGCTCCCCGAGAGGCTTTCACTTTTATTGTTGGCGAACAAGGCTGTTCAAGCCACATTCGACAAATTCGGTTTGACGGACACATTTGCCGCAAGCGGACAATACGACCGTCTTTACACCGAACTCACAGGCACTATAGTGCTGCTCATCGAGAGCAACAACCTGCCAACGGTCAAACTGGCGGAGGAAGCAAGCCCAAAGGCGTTGTAAGCAAAGGCGCACGCAAAGTCCCTGATGCCGTTTCTTATCGTGCAAAGGTACAACGGCAGCTAATCTGCCCTGACAAGGTCAAGTCCTGCGGATGGAGAGAAGAATCTCCACCGCAGGATTTTTCTGTTTCAAGGCGGTATTGCCATTTTCTGTATTCGTGCGGTCGTATTCATCTCTCCCAACCTTGCAGGGCTGGGCTGCCGTAGAGAGTATAGGCACGACAAGAATACGGCATACTCAGGCTCTTTGGACGCAAGGCGTAACAACCAACAACAGATAGGACTGACGATAATACGGACAATCTGTTGTTTGTACAATTTGTTGTCATGACTATCTGTTGTCATGACTATCTGTTGTCAATACTATCTGTTGTCAATACTATCTGTTGTCATGACTATCTGTTGTCAAAACTATATACCGTCAAAATAATCTATCGATAAAACTATCTATCGACAGTTCTACATATCGATTTGTCGAACTATCGAATTATCGATAAAACAACAAAATAATAAAAGGAACGAGCCGGCACCTCATCTCATTACCGCAATAACACAGATGGATCTCCTTTGGTCTTTTCTCTTGTTTTCTCTCTATTTCCCTGCTTATCCTCATTTCTTGCAGCGGTGCTTCCGAGGGTTTACTTTTGCACTCGATAAGTACGGCAATGGACTGCATAACAGTTTGTTTGCCGAGTAACAATAAAGTAATCAAAACAAAATCAAGGCAATGAAACTCATTATCATCGACCGCAAAGCGTGGGAGCGACACCGCTCCGAATTTGCAGACTTTATCCACAGTATCGAACAACTCATCGGCAATCCGCCCGAAACGGACGAATGGCTCGACAATGAAGCCGTATGCCGCAGGCTCGGCATCAGCAAACGCACCCTGCAATCCTATCGCGACACGGGTAAAATACCCTTCTCCATCATTGGACATAAATGCTATTATAAGGAGAGCGACATCGCAGAGTTACTGAATGCAAACAATGAATGAAATCAAACACAGAATGAACTATGGAAGATAAAGAAATCATTACACAGCAAGACCCTCAAATGCAGATGTTTGCACAGTTGATGGAGGGTACTTTGAAGAAACTGGAGCGTTATTGCTCCACAGCCCGTCCGATGTTGGGTGGAGAGGTTTACCTGACAGGCGAGGAAGTGTGCAAACTTTTACGGTTGAGTCCTCGCACACTTCAGGACTATCGGGACAATGGCACGATTGCCTATTTCAAAATCGGTGGCAAGATACTCTACAGGCAGAGCGACATACAAGCCATGCTTGAAAGACATTATAATCCAATACCGCAAACAGGTAAGTTATGAGTTAAGTTAAGAACTCAGTCGCGACTTAAGTCAAATGGTCAGTTATGACTTTGGTCAAGAAATTAGTTTCGACCTAAGTCAAAATTAACTTTAGTCAAAAATATGTCAGCTCATAAAGTCAGTAAGTCAAGAAATTAGTCTAAACTTATCTCTTGACTTACTTCTTGAACTTTGAACTCTCGTCTATCAAAAGCACCCCAGAAAGGTTACTTTATGGAACATAACAAACTATCTCTTTCTTTATACTGGCAAGGTGTGTCTTTGTACCACAAATTGCCATTTGTACCACAAAGACCCTTGCCCCGAAGGGGGATTAAATCACTCCAAAGTCGTGATTAGAAAGCAATGAAAAAGCAGAAACAAAAGAAGCCAGACGGCAGATGTGCCACCTGCCCACGATGGGACAGATGGCACATCAGGATACCTAATTCTGAAGACCAACAGAAACTTATCAGACTCTATCGCAAGTCGGGAGCAAAGACAAAAAGCGATTTTGTCCGAGCAAGGCTTTTGGGTGAAACCTTTAAGGTCATCACGGAAGACCCTGCAAAAGAGCCTTACTTGGAGAAACTCTCCGAAATCGTCGCCATGATGAATAAGATAGGCGTGCTGTACAACGAAGCCGTGAAAGCCCTCAATACTTATCATTCTGTTGCCACTGCTCAACGATTGCTCAGTAAACTTGAAACTTATTCCCAACTTCTTATCAGACTGCAACTGCAAGCAGTGCAACTGACAAAATCTCTTGAGAGTAAACAAGAATGAATGCTGATAAATCATAATGCCCAACGTTAGTATCGTGCTGTGATTGCCCAATCCCTCTTTGGTCAGTTGGGTGATTTTGGAATCGGTGTCAGGAAGATAGGCATTGTAGATGTACTCGGTAATAAAACGCTTGTGGCAATGTTTGCATTGGTAGCGGTGTCTGTCATTGCAATTCTTCCCACTTTTGACGATAGACTCAGATTGACAATAGCGACATACAAACTTAACTCCCAATCTGGAGCATAAAGTTTCAAAAACTATCTGTTGCTTCATTTGCTTATGCTATAATTGCGAAAAATAATGCGAAGGCAAAGCGCTAATTCCTGCCTTCGCATTTTTAATTTATCAGATAGTCCTGATAATCAAGACCCTATTTTCACAACTCCCAATCTGAAGCATTACCAATCACTATCATTAAGAAAAGAAAAACTGAACCAGTTATATTGAAAAGTACCATTAATAATTGGGACGGTAATACTAATTGCTTTATCTTGATAGATAATTATTTTTAGGAATTTCTTGCCAATTATGTTTTTCTAATCGATACGCTTTTTCCGCATACGTAATATATGGGAATATTTTCGTCGTTAACTCTTGAAGTAAACAACCAAGTCAGAGGACAATCATATAAGGATTGTTTCAAGACTCCTGTCTATTTCTTGTATTTCGTTTCGGGATGGTATCAACTCATATCCTCTAGTTTTATCATCTGAAATAAATTTGTAATAGATAATTGAGTGAGTACTGGTGGTAAAAACATCACAATGATTCGTGATTAAGTTAATCTTTAATCTTTCACAGTCGATGAGATATAATTTGTCCTGGACAAGAATAACAAAACAAGATTCAATGGCATACGATATAGGAATCGCCCCTCTATCTCCATACCATTTAGCTTAATTTTCTTTTTCAAAAAGAATATTCATTTTCTTTCCCATAATTGTTAATAGCATCTCTTCTGCTTCGTAATCTATTCGACTCACCATTAAATAATCCCTATTCCGACTTTGAGCTAGGTTCACAATGGGTAAATTCTGCTTTGAATGCCAATAAATATATTTTGCATTTTGAGGAACATGCCAAAGTATAATATTCCTACCTTTTGCATATATCAGTGCAGAGTCCGAGATCTTTAAAGCAATTCGAGGTCATGGTTGAATCGATACAATAACTGTGGTTGCGGTAATTCCTTATATCCAGTCTTTTGCAGTTTCCTTTCAATCGCTTCCGTATCATCGCTATTTTGACAATAAACCAAATATTTACCTATTGTACAAAACAAAATCTCCGTGAATGCACAAAAGTATCCTTATTCTGTGAATAAATAGGTAATCCTATATAGCAATACAATATAATTATGCTTAAAAACATGCCCTATATTTTTCATCGCTTTTTGAGTTGCAATATGAATATGATTATTATGCCCAGAGATCCTCTTAGTTTTTCCCTCTTTTTCTTGTATATTAGGTCCAAAATTCTCTCTTAAGATAGGATTCTTTCTAATTGCACGTTGAAAAAGCATCAACTTTTTCATGTGATTTAGGATTTTTAACTGAGATTCCATTTACCATGTCAATGTCTATAGCTCTTCCTCCATTTGATGCATAATGATTGCTTGAAGGGAATGTTTTCCCGATTGTAGTTGTAGAAACATCAATAGAAGTAATTCCTGCGCTAGAAATATTAGCATCGTTTATCCCTTTAATTAATAAACTAACAGCATCTTTTGACAATGCATAATCACCATAACCCCCAGTTGGACTCTTATACTTAAAAGTTACACTAACTTTAGTTCCATCATCTGTTATAAAACTCTTAGGTATATATTGCCCACCTTCTACATTAAAACCTACCACTTGCATCGGATACTTTTTATAATCTTATCCTGCTGATAATCGTATCTCATTCCAGATTGATATATACTATATGTTTTCACCTATATTTCTATACTCCTGACCATCGTATGTTATAGAGTTAGCATTCCCTTCCTGCCAGAAAATAGCAGCAGTTTCATCATTTCTATACCAATCTGTACCAGTTGGATCAATATACTTGACAGGATTATTATTTGTGTAGCAATATCCTGTTAAATTCGGATATTTCTCCGTTAGCGGATCAACCCTCCCAGCCACATAGAATTTTGGGGATCCATATATCTTGCACCATAGTAGTACATACCTGTTTCCTCGTCAAACTCTTTAGCGTTGAAGAGGTACGGCGTGTTCCACGTATTGTTGCGCTCTTCGATGAACACTTCGCCGAACGGTACATACTCGATATGCTGTGATACTTCGCCGTCCAAGTTGGTGATGTAACTACTGCTACCCAAATGGTCGGGATGGTAGTAGAACTGCATCTTCTCGTAGTCGTCGTTGGGTTTGAAGTTACCGCTTGCAGCTCTTGTGCGTGCCATTGCCCTTGCTTGTGCTGCCTCGGGCGTGCCGTCGTTGCAGCAGAACCCCTGACCATTCACGTAGTCGTCATTGTCCTGCCCATTATATGGCAAGTCAAACGCCTTGTAGTTGTCTTTAATGGATTGTAACTGCTGATTGTACTTATCTTTGTAATTAATGGTGAGACCATCAGCCTCATGTCCTGCATACGGTATTCGTCTTGGGTCTGCACCGTAACTTGCCAAGTCGCCAAGCTTGCTGACAATTCTCTGACTACCGATGTAGATATGCTTGGTGTACTTACCACCTTGCCCTGCCACCAAGTATGGGCTGACATAAAGGCTGAAGCGTGCCGTACCGGTGTTGCCACCCGAGAACTCAGAGTTCACATAGATAGCTTCGTTTTCGCCTGAGGTCTTCACCGTGCGCTCACCATCGGCATCATACCAATAGTTGCTCACAAACCCGTTTTCATCCACTGCCAACAAGCGGTTCTCCTCGTCCCAACGATACTTCTGCTCACTTGCCTTTTCATCTTCCTTGCCGTCTTTCTTTACACGCGAGGTATTGATATAGACAAGGTTCCCGTTGAGGTCGTAAGTGTACTTGTGTCCGTTGTTGATATTGGTACTCTCCGTAGGAGTTTCTTCCGTTCGGTAGTTAATATCACGAACATTGTCGAGTTGGAACTTCTTACCATCTGCCTTCTGATAGGTATAGGTGAGGTCATAGCCTGCATTGAGCGTACCCTCGAACTGCACACCTGTCTGCGAGAGATGTTGCTTCTTGCTCGTGATACGATGCATATTGTCGTAGCCCATAGATAACGTATAAGAAGCGGCTTTATTGTCCGTTCCCTTATAAGTTCCCGTTGCACTTGCCAAACGATACAATGGGTCATAAGTATAACGATGGCTCATCTGTCCGCCTGCCTTGCCACTCTGTGGGAGTGGAGCATTGTTCTTAATACCAAGCACATTGCTCACAGCGTCATAACTATAGGCATTGTCCATGATAGTACCTGCCTTAGCATTCACCACGAGGTTCTGCAAACGTCTGCGTGCAGGGTCATAGCTGTAGAAGGTCTCCGCTCCGTTGCAATACTTCAGATAGGTGCGCTGCTCGAACTTGTCATAACCTATCTTGTTCACATAGTCGTAGCCATAGGACTTGTAACCACGGACGTGGTCTACCTGCCCACCGAGGTTATAGCCGTAGGTTACCTTCTCCTCATCGGGGTAAATCATTTCCAATAGGCGATTGTGGCTGTCGTACTTCCACTGTGTTACGTAGGTTGCCACTGCCTGGTTGGGTACAATCAGCGTGCGCACCGTCTTCAAAACCTCACCCATTTTACCATAGTAATACTCGATAGCGCCACTGCCGTCCTCACGGAGCATCAACCTGCCGATACGGTTGTGAGAAGAGTTAATACCACCGTAATGGTACTTCACGTTATTTTCCGGATGGTCAGGGTAGTTGATAGCCGTCAGACGACCGTAATCGTACTCGTAATTGATGGTCTTACCCTCTTTTTTGAGGTTGGCTGTCTGCTTGGTTATCACATTACCCAAGGCATCGTAGGTAAAGGTGGTGATACCGCTTGCAGGATGGTTTACCTCTGTGCGACGATCGCCCATATCATAGACGGATGTCGTTACGTTGCCCTCGGTGTCTGTTACCTTCACAAGGCGGTCGATACCGTCATACTCGAAAGAAGTGGTAATGATACCATCAGGTCCGCTAAGTTGCTCGGTCTTCACGGTCTTGCCACTACCATCAGTATAAGTTGCCTGACGATTACCCAACGCATCAGTTACAGTCGTTACGAGTGCATTGCTACCTGCGTCCGTAGAGTACTCCGTCTTGGTCTCAGCATTGTCCGGAAGCGTTACTTTCATGGCACGGTCAAGCACGTCATAAACCGTTACGGTTGGCGACACGTTGTCAAATGCCTTGTTGAAAGTTGTCTTGCTTCCCACTGCTTCGGTTACAGGGTAGTAAGCCTTAGCCACACGACCGAAAGCGTCATAGACATTGCGTCCGCTGACAATCATCACGGTCTCGTCTTTCGGAGCACTACCCTTGGCAGCTGTCGTTACCACACCGTCTTTCTTCACCTGAACGGGACGCCCGAAGCCGTCCACGAAGGTTACGGTCTCCATATCATCGCTTGGGTGCTGTATGTCGTAATGTTTGGTCACTGCATAAGCAGGCGCTATAATACCGTTGGTGCCGAAAGTAGCCTTAGGCTGATAGTCAAAGGCAATGATGTAAGGCACACATGCTGCCAACTCATTAGGACCACGCACAGCTTTTTACACGTCCGAGGTTATCTATATCCGTTTCATAATAGAAGTGGTTGAGATCCATACGGCGGAGTGCCATGCCATAGCGGTAGTCGAAGTTGGCTGCCTCGCTACGGTAGCCAAATGCATCGTCTATGCGCTCCACATACATATTCATCACCGGCTCATAGCGGTAGGTATACCACATGCGCTGTCCTTTGCTGTTAGCAGGAAGCGTGGTCTTGATGATGTTGCCGTAAGCATCATAAGTATAGTCAGAGACAGCTTCACCGCTTCCGAGTTGTTGCTTAATCTGTGTAATATGGTCGGCATAGTTCAAATCGTAAGTCGCAGAAACTTGATGATAAGTCTTACCATCACCGCCCGTTACGGTTACGTTGGTAGGTAGCCCGAAGATATGTTTGTTATCATTGTGAGCATATTGTATTGTGGTTTGGTAGTCGAACTTACCCGAACCGTCAGCACCCAACTTGCCCTTGTCACTGAACTTGTAGGACTTCAGCTCTCCGTGATAGCCTGTGAGGTAATACTCATTCCAAGCCTCTGAGGTGGTGATGCCGGTTGCCTGTCCCTCATACTGTTTGTTGGCTGTGTAGCGGAGCGGTACGAAAGCGGAAGCGCGGTCGCTACAGAGTTTCTTCTGTTTGTTGAAAGTATAGCTGTCACCGTTGGCTGTGATATAATAGCCGTCATATTCATTGCGTGTCTCGGTGTACTTGTTGCCTTTGGCATCCTCTACAGACGCTCCAAGCTCATTGCCCCTGTGCGTAGTAGGTAGACACGTCATAGAGTTGCACAGCCTGACGATAGACTGCGGATTCACCCCTGTTCGGTGTCGATATTCTTGGTTACGACCTTTCCAAAGCCGAGGAACTCACGTTCGTGGCGATCTTTCTGTCCATCTGAATAGACAAACATCGTCTTCATCATCGGTCCATCATCACGGATACCGTCATCAACGGTCACGGACGACATGACCCATTTACCACCGGGCAGTCCGTAGGTAGGTGTGCTATGTTCGTAATCAAGGGTGAAACTACCACCAAGGGAATTGGTCACGCTCTTGAGCATATTCGTTCTGCCGATGGCAGAGCGAGTAACCTTTAGTTCGCTTTCTTTATCGGACTCAACGATGTCAAGATAGCCGTCGCCGTCCACGTCCTGAAGGGTATAGTTCGTGCGGTTGATGGAATGGCTGACAGAAGCAACTGGATTTATCGAAATTTTGATTGGAGCAAATTTCGGGGTAAAAGTTCGCCGTAAAGGCAATTGGAAAAAGCCACACTAATTTGACTCCACCCCGGCAAAGTATTTTTAGACCCAGTAAAACGATTTATTATTGACCCACTAAATGCCCCGGTCGGGTGGGTCATTTTATTTCGCTCATTACTTGGTAATATTCTTTGCTTTTATCTTTCTAAGACTCTCTCAGTTAGTTCTATTTGATATGAGGGTATGCACAATTCTATCTAGTACAGCATCTGCCACGGTAGGGTCGCCTATTGCATCATACCGGTTGTCTCAGGGAAGTTGAGAAGATATGATAATCGACTTCCTTTCATGCCTATCTTCTATAATATCAAGTAATATAGGACGCTCTTTTGCATCTACAGGTACAAGGGAAGGCATCATCGAGGATTAACAAGCGACATCGCTCTATCTTCTTTAGCTCTGTTTCTAACGTTCCTTTGTTCTTGTAACCTTAAGTGTCCCCAGCAGCTTTGACATGTTAGCATACATCGTTCTAATACCATTTTTACAAGCATGATAGCCTATAGCTGTAGCGATAAAACTTTTACCAGTTCCTGATGAACCAGTAATAAATATATTGCGTCCTTGCTTGATAAAATCAAGTGAGAGTATTCTCTCCATTTTGTTTTGGCTAAGGTTGCGATTGATATTATAATCTATTTGCTCAGGATAGGCTTTATATCTAAACCCTGCTGATTTTATGAGTCTTTCAATGGCTGCTGCAGAACGATAGTCCCATTCTCGAGATAAGAGCCAAGATAAAAAAGGCATCTGGTGTCATCGTATCTGCAATTGTAGTTGTTAGACTTTCTTCAAAAGGCAGTTGCCATACCCGTAAGCCTCATTCTATGCATTAAATCAAGAGATAACTGATTCTTATCCATTTCTTGCACAATAGGTGCTGTCTTATTATTATTTAGTTCCATAGTTGTTTACTTTAATTGTTTGCTATTATTGGATAATTGCTTTGAGAAATAATCCTTGCCTCGTATGTTCTTATGAGTTTTTGGTTTATATTCAGGAGATAGCTCCATATTATCTTCATCCATAGATATATAGGAAGCATCATCACCCTTCTGTAGTATATCCTTTATCTCATTATAGCCATAGCGTCGTCCTTCCGAGGCACAGTTACAAGCTGCTACTAGACGAGCCATGCCATACTTCTTCTCCAGCGACATGATACCACGGCAAGAGCGGAAGGCTTTTTGGTGGATATTTCATCTGCGTAGCGACTTCCTTGAGATAAAGCAGAAGGATGTTGTCTATTTGCCCTGCCCGTTGATATATTTCCTCCAAATCCTTTTCAAAGCTACCATGATGACCGTGAAGATTATGTGCATCTTTCTGTGAGTAGGTATAGGGAGTATCATCTCGCTGATGGATGGTAACTAACTTTAACCCATAGTAGATTTGAGACATTGTCATTATCGTAAATAAAGCTCCATACGTTTGCCGATATACTCTGTTGGAACACTATAACTATGCTTTCTTAGCATAACGAAGCTATTAGCCATGACAGTGAGCAGACTTTCTAGACTTCATCTGATAGCGAGCGGTAGGAAGAGGACGAAGAAAATCTTTTTCCATTTCCTCAAATAGTTCTTGACAGGGATTCCTTACGCCCACTCAATCTACGGCTGTTAAATGCTTCTAAAGATGTGCGTATAGCAACATTAAGTGATTCTAGATTATGGAAAATTTGCCCTTCAATATCTACATATACCGACCGATACATTAGCTTTACAGCATTCTCAACCAGTGCCTTGTCCTTGGGACGGCGCACCCTAGCTGGATAAACAGCCATGTCATAAAAATTCAGCCATAGCAGCGAAGTCGTCATTGATAACAGGCTCATTACGATCACTGCGGATAACGGCTGATTTTTAAGTTATCAGGCACAACAGCCTTGGGTACACCACCAAAGAAATGAAGAGCATTCTCGCAAGCAACGATAAGGTCTTCCTTCTTCTGCGACCACACTGCCTCGCAATAGGTGTAATGACTGCATGGAAGGGTAGCCACAAAAAAACCTCTACCTTCCGCACCTCACCCGTCTGTTCTTCGACTATCTCTAGCTTATCACCTGCATAATCAATATACATCTGATCGCCAGCAAGGTGCTCTACATGTCCTACGGCTCGTGTTTGACATCTGTAGGCATGGATTGCGTGTTTGAAAGTAGAATACTGGTAACCATTAGGATGAGTTTTGAGATACTCCGTGTGAAGAGATAAGATAGAAACACCCTTCTTGCTAAAGCCGTTTCACATAATCAGGAACAAGTGCCTCTAACTCCAACTTGCGAGCAGAAGGCGGACGGTTACGAGAATGCCCATCTGAAAAACAAGTCCGCCAGCTTATCATCTGAAAGCGACAGAATTTGCTCCATGGACAAGCCACTTTCTTGGAATTTACGGACATACTTGCGGAGGGTGTTACGAGATATATGGAAAAGTACTAGAAATACTTCTTATTCCCATACCAGATGCGTAACAGCGCAATAAATTCTTTAATTTTTGTCATATAAATAATAGTTTTATGTTTTTTTAATGCCGGCCAGGGCAGTAACACAAAACTACAAAATGACCCTAAAAAACTAGCGTTTCAAAGGGTCATTCTTATTTTGGCGAGGTGGGTCTCATTATTTTAACCTTACTGGGTCTAAAATACTTGCCAGGGTGGGTCAAATTAGTGTGGCTTTTCCAGTAACAAAAGTATTATCTTTGCAAACAGAATAACAAGCGTTCTTTGTTAGGCAGAAAACAGCGACACCAAGTAGTTCGCTCGTTTCCAAATCGTTACCTATTCAGTTTAACAAACAAGGTAACTTGTTTATTTCCAATTAGTTGTATTTTATAAATCATCTTGCAAGGTAAAAACCATACTTTTGCAACACAAAAACCACATTTTTGAGCGGCAAAAACCACACTTTTGCAATACGTTGATAAATAGATGGTTACATAATAGATACGCTTGTGAAAAATATTTACACTTTTTATGATTTCTCTCTCTTACATTATATATAGTAGAACCTCCATATTAGAAAGTTCATACCTGAGTTTATGCAGGGTAAAGAGAATTTCAGTGAAAAGCCATAACACCTCTACTATATTTTATTTGTACTGATATCCAACAGAATTTTAACCGTTTCTTTCGTCTATCTCGCTCCTTTATACTATCTTTGCATAAGATAGGCGGCACTCGATAAACTAAGAGTGAACTCTCTTTTATACTCGTTTGCACTATCTTTGCATAAGATTATCTTACTCGAAAACAACCAACCTAATGGATATAAAGAATAAAATAGATTGCTTTGTTCCTTGCGATAACGCTCAGCAAGCACAACAATATGCAACGCAATTCATAAACGAAGATGAAGTGGCAAAGGTTTTTATGCTCACTTCTGATGATTTTAATGGTAGCGAAAAAATAGCAGAAGACATTGGCTATATACACGTTGATAACATTCTTTCTACGGAAACAATGTTGAAAATGGCACAAAATGCTACTGCCGACTACGTGCTTTTCTACATGAAAACATCGCCCATAACTTTGGGTTACCACGCTTTAACACGCCTTGTGCATGTCGCTACCGACACAAAGGCAGCCTTAACCTATGCCAATCGCTATTCTGTTGAAGCAGGAAAAGTGGTTCGCCACCCTGTTATCGACTATCAGGCAGGTAGCCTTCGCGACGATTTCGATTTTGGTTCGTTGGTTCTCATTAATGCAAAGATGCTTCGTGAATATGCTAAACAAATAGAAAAGGCTGGCTATAAGTTTGCTGGTTGGTACGATTTGCGCTTGTATTTAAGTAGAAAAGGTAAGATTTTCCACTTAGACGAATACCTTTATACAGAAGAGGAAGACGACTTACGCAGAAGCGGAGAAAAGCAATTCGACTATGTTAATCCTCGCAATCGTGAGGTACAAATAGAGATGGAACGCGCTGCAACAGCACATTTGCGCACCATAGGTGGGTTGGTAGACACCAAGAAATATAGACAACCCGACTTTACAAGTGGTAATTTTGCTGTTGAGGCTACTGTTGTTATCCCCGTTTTCAATCGTGAAAAGACCATTCGCGACGCTGTTTCGTCGGCTTTAGCACAGAAAACCAACTTTAAATACAATGTTATTGTTGTAGACAATCATTCATCTGATAGGACAACAGAGATACTTTCGGAGATTGCTAAGGCAGATAATAGGTTGCTACACCTTGTTCCTAATCGCTCCGACCTTGGTATTGGAGGTTGTTGGAACTATGCTGTGAACTGTGAACATTGCGGTAGATTTGCGTACAACTGGACAGTGATGACCTCTATTCATCTGAACAGACGTTGCAAAAGATTGTTGATGCCTTCCACGAACAGCAAGCAGCAATGATAATAGGCTCGTATCGTATGTGCGATTTCGACCTTAACACACTCCCTCCAGGATTGATTGACCACACAGAATGGACAGAAGATAACGGCTGCAACAATGCGCTCCGTATCAACGGCTTAGGTGCGCCGCGTGCATTCTATACTCCTTTGGTGCGTGAAGTACAGTTTCCAAACACCAGTTACGGCGAAGACTACGCCATGGGCTTGGCTTTTAGCCGTCAATTCCGTATCGGGCGCATTTACGAAGAACTATATTTGTGCCGTCGTTGGGGTGGAAACAGCGATGCTGCGCTAAGCATTGACCGTGTAAATGCGAATAACCTTTACAAAGATCGCCTACGAACAATAGAACTAACAGCACGTCAGCAACTCAACAAACAAGGCGAAGAGGAGGGCGCAAAAGGTTTAGAGCCTTTTTTTACAGCCAACTGAACCAGTGGAAAGATGCCCAAAAACGGTTCAGTGATTTACGTTTGGTGAAGACAAAGCGGCTCAATAATGGCTTAAAGCTACAATTTAACCCTGCAAGAATGGTGAGTACAGGGGCAAAGATAGATAAGGCTACGATTGCAAAGCGTCCTTGCTTCCTTTGCAAAGATAATCGTCCGCAGGTGCAAACAAGCATTTCGTTCGGTGAAGAGTTCGATATATTGGTGAATCCTTTCCCCATTTTGCCTGTCCATTTCACCATTGCGGCACGTCAACATCAGCTTCAGCTTATACAAAAGCATTATGCTGACTTGCAAAAACTTAGCGATGAATATCCAAAACTTATGTTCTTCTACAACGGTCCTAAGTGTGGCGCAAGCGCACCAGACCATCTTCACTTCCAAGGAGGTACAAGTGGCATGCTGCCAATACAGGAAATTTGGAGCAAACTCGATGCTACTGCACAATCGTTATTAAGAATAAATGAGGTGGAAGGTATATTTGAGATTGTCAACTTTGCCTACCCTGCCATTGCAATCAAAAGCCGTAGCGTTGAAAACGGTGTAAAATTGTTCAGTATAGTGTACAATTCGCTGCCTCAACAGGCTGACGAGGTGGAACCAATGATGAACATTGTTGTATGGAAAGAGGGTATAGACACAGTGTCTGTTATATTTCCACGACGCAAACACCGCCCAGATTGCTATTCAAAGGAGGGCAACGAACAATATTTAATAAGTCCAGGCGCATTGGATATGGGCGGTTTGCTTATTCTTCCACGCCAAACCGACTTTGAAAGAATAAACGAAAAGCTTTATTAGAGGTTATGCAAGAAATCGTTTTGCCCGCTGAAACGATGCAGGAAGTAACTGAAAAGATAAGAAATAAAGGGGAATAACAAAATATAAGAATGGAAACGAGTAAAATAAAAAAGGAACCAATCGTTTCAGTAGGTATTGTTAGCGCAAGCAAATTGTGCTTTTCACTGAATGCTCCCTATGCCGTTTGCAGCTTAGAACAATGTGGTAAGCAGGTTGTAGAACTATCAGAAGGTCGTATTCTATGGGAAAACAATTTCTACGATGAACTCCTTTTCGAACCAAATGATACTCAATCGTCGTTTACACTCGAAGATGTTACCATCGGAGTAAACTTCCATTGGGAGCGAAAAGAAGCACAAACATTCTTAGGAAAGTTGCGTTTTTATTGTAGAAAACAACAATATCTGCGCCATCAACGAACTTCCAGTTGAGACTTATCTTATCAGTGTAATCTCTTCAGAAATGCGTGCTACATCGTCGTTGGAACTATTAAAAGCGCACGCTGTTATATCGCGTAGTTGGCTTTTAGCACAAATGGAACAACGAAAAGCAGAGAACAGCAATGCAGTAAAGCAACCTTCGTTATTCAAAACTGATAACGAGATAGTGCGTTGGTACGATCGCGAAGACCACAAACACTTTGATGTGTGTGCCGATGACCATTGTCAGCGTTATCAAGGTATAACAAAAGCTGCCAATAAACATGTTGTAGAGGCTATTAAACAGACAGCAGGAGAGATACTAACAAGTCGTGGCGAGATTTGCGATGCACGGTATAGCAAGTGTTGTGGCGGTGCAGTTGAAGAATTTCAATATTGCTGGGAGAACATTAAAAAGCCTTATCTGCAGGCACTTCCCGACACGATGCCCGACACAACGTCTCTACCCAATCTTACCAACGAGGCAGTTGCACGTCAGTGGATACTATCATCGCCCAATGCTTTCTGCAATACAACCGACCAAAAGGTACTATCTCAGGTACTAAATGACTTCGATCAAGAAACAACAGACTTCTATCGGTGGATTCAAATCTACTCGCAAGCAGAAGTAAAGCAGCTCTTAGAAGAAAAACTGGCAATGCAGTTTGGCGATATTATTGACCTGATTCCTATGGAAAGAGGTAAGAGCGGGCGCATTTACAGACTTAAAATAATAGGTACACAACGTACACTCATCATTGGAAAAGAGCTTGAAATAAGGCGTGCACTTAGCAAAAGCCACCTATACAGTTCGGCATTCGTTGTCGAAAAGGTAGATATAAAAAGATGGAGTGCCACAGCAATTCATTATAAAAGGAGCTGGCTGGGGACACGGAGTAGGACTTTGTCAGATTGGAGCTGCTATGATGGGAGTGCAAGGATATCGCTACGATGAGATTTTACTACACTATTATAAAAGTGCTGAAATAACAAAAGCATACTAATACAGAGACGTCAGCAATGCGATACGTATAAGTTAGCAAATCTGTATTATTACATTAGATACTTGAAATAAAGAACTGAAACAAGCGAATGGATACTAACAAACAAACAAATACTAAAGTTTGGCTATGGCTACCCACAATATATTTTACACGAGGATTACCTTATGTTATTGTGTTTCTTGTTTCGCTGGTCTTCTTTAATCGTATGGGGCAATCGAATAGCACCATTACATTGAATACTTCGTGGACTTTTATTCCTTTTATTCTGCGTCCACTATTAGGCAGAATTGTTACAGGCTATGCCACAAAACGCTTTTGGGTGTTGGCAATGCAACTGCTTATGACAGTGTCAATGTTTGGTATAGCATTATCTATAACTACTTCTTATTGGGAAGTAACTTCTATGTCGTTCTTATTTATAACTGCATGCGCTGCCGTTGTACACGATGTGGCTGTAGCGAGATACTACAAACTTTGTATGCTACACAAACTACCAAGTCTTAGTAGTGTACATTCTGTATTCTTGTTAATGGCAGTTGTAGTAGGAATGGGACTTCCACTGATATTAGCAGGTAATTTAGAAGTGATAAATAGAGTGGTTACAAAGTCGTGGGTAACCACCTTTTACTTTCTTGCAATTATTTTTTTAGTATTCTTTGTTTACCACGCAATAGTGTTACCACGTCCACAAGATAGACCCTCTATTCCTATTCGAAGTGGACTAACAAGGCGATGGTGGTTGGAAACTAAGACAACCTTTATGCAATTGCCTAACTATGCTATATTGCTATCATTTCTTTTATTGTTCTTGATACCCGAAGGAATGTTCTTTCGCATAGCTCCACTGTTCTTAATCGACCCCGGGAGCAATGGCGGATTGAGCCTTTCGCCACAAGAGTTGGGACTTGTACAAGGTTCAGTGGGAGCTTTCTCTGCTATTGCAGGCTGCTTTGTTGGTCGTTATGCCATACAAAAGCGAGGCTTGTGGAATAATTTCTGGATTATGGTGTGTGCTATTACGTTGCCTAAGATGCTGTATATCTATCTTAGTTATAGCTTTGTTTCTTCACTCTCTATAATCAATTTATGTGTCGCAATAGAGCAGTTTGGCTTTGGTTTTGGTATCACGCCATATATTCTTGTGTTGCTTTTCTGCTCACAAGGCAAGTATTCCATTTTTCGTTTTCTTTAGCTAGTGCTGTAGCAGCCTTCTCGCTTATGTCATCGGGTTGGTTTACAGGTATTCTGCAAGAATATTTGGGCTATCAACGCTTCTTCGTTATTGTTGCTATTGTGAACATACTACCATTCGTTGTGGCTGGTTTATTGAAACGAACGATACACTTAAACGATAAGAAAATATAAATGAAATGCCTTATATAATACCATTTATAGGCTTCCTATAAACATTAAAGACACACAATTGTGAGAAAATAGTTACCTTTGCAAGGTATTTGAAAAAACGCTTCGTATGGAAAAGAAATATAAAATAGCAGTTGCTGGAACAGGATATGTAGGTTTGAGCATTGCAACACTATTGAGCCAACATCATAACGTGATAGCTGTCGATGTTGTGAAAGAAAAGGTAGACCTTATTAATAATAAGAAATCGCCAATTCAAGACGACTACATTGAGAAATATTTGGCAGAAAAAGAATTGCAACTTACAGCTACTTTAGATGGCGAAGCTGCTTATAGCGATGCTGAATTTGTGGTAATTGCAACACCTACTAACTACGACCCAGTGCGCAACTACTTCGATACGACTCACGTTGAAGAAGTTATTAAACAAGTGGTACGAGTAAATTCGAATGCTATTATTATAATAAAATCAACCATTCCTGTGGGCTATACCGAGAGCGTACGACAAAAGTTTAACTGTGAAAATATTCTTTTTGCACCCGAGTTTCTACGCGAAAGCAAAGCATTGTACGATAATTTATACCCTAGTCGCATTATTGTTGCACGACCAGAAGGCGACGAACGATTAGATAAAGCAGCTCACAAGTTTGCCGAACTCTTAAAGGAGGGGGCTATAAAAGAGGATATCCCAACACTTTTCATGGGATTGACTGAGGCTGAAGCAGTGAAACTATTTGCTAATACATACCTTGCATTGCGCGTAAGCTATTTCAACGAACTCGATACATACGCAGAAGTAAAAGGTTTAAACACATCTCACATTATACAAGGTGTATGTCTTGACCCTCGCATTGGTTCGTTCTATAACAATCCATCGTTTGGCTATGGTGGTTATTGCTTGCCAAAAGACACGAAGCAGCTCCTGGCTAACTACTCTGATGTCCCCGAAAACCTAATTCAAGCCATAGTAGAAAGCAACCGGACACGTAAAGATTTCATTGCAGACCAAGTGCTAAACAAGGCGGGATATTACGATTATAACGAACAAGGGAACTATAATCCTACAGTAGAAAAAGAATGTGTGATAGGAGTTTACCGATTAACGATGAAATCGAATAGCGATAACTTCCGTCAAAGTTCTATTCAAGGAGTTATGAAGCGCATAAAGGCGAAAGGTGCTAAGGTGTTGATTTACGAACCAACACTCGAGAACGGCACAACTTTCTTTGGTAGTTTGGTTGTAAACGACTTACAGAAATTTAAGACAGAATGTGATGAAATTATTGCTAACCGCTACGATAGTGCATTGGACGATGTAAGAGAAAAGGTTTATACACGAGATATTTTCCAATGCGATTAATGCAATAAATGAATTTATAATTCTCATCTAAATAAATCTCTCTCAAGTATTATAATATAGCTACATAACGGTTGTAGTTTTTTTGTGATATCTAATTTTGCAACTGATAGATATCTGAGACGAGCGTGATAGATATCTGAGACGAGCGTGATAGATATCTGAGACGAACGTTATAGATATCTGAAACGAAATATAACAGATATCTGAGAAAAAGTAGCTATATATAGTTGGTTTTTCTATACATCTGAGATGTTCTATTTAGTTTGTACGTAAACTGTAGACACTGTTTATAATTTCTCCATCTATTCTTTACTGAACTCAAAATAAGCTATATACAAGGCAAATGCTCCTGCCTTGTATAGTTTGTTTATTGCTTATTTTCAGTAACAAAAATACTACTAGATGTTCGTTGTAAAGTAAATCACTCTTCTTACCCTTCTTGCAATAAAAATAAAGGTTACTTAGGTTCTAATGATCGATAGTAGTTAAACAAAAACACAATGGCCAATGTAAAAAGAAACAATAAATCTGCAAGAAAAAGCGATAGTTCTACCTTTTCTTTGTCTATTCCATGCAAATGTAGTAACTTTGCAACCGGTTATCAGAATGATAGCTAAGGGGTGCTTGTTCGTTTGAACTTGCTGAGAATAAACCCATGAACCTGATACGGGTAATTCCGTCGTAGGGAAACTCCCCTTATATTCTATTATATCAACTACATAATATGAAAAAGCAATTGATGATTGTTGCATTAGCTTGTGCAGTGAGTGTGCAAGCTCAAAGAACTGACACATTGAAAAGTCAGGAACTTCAAGAGGTTATAGTGGCTGGAGTTAGAGCACGAAAGAATGCTCCATTTGCTGTGGCTAATATTAAAAAGACAGAGTTGTCGAACTTCTCTGTAACAGGACGTGAGCTTCCTTTTTTGTTTGCCCATACTCCTGGTGTGTTTGCTTGGGGCGAGAACGGTCTTGGAACGGGTACGGCTGCAATGCGCATTCGTGGTGCTGGTGGCAGTCGTATCAACATAACTCTTGATGGGATTTCGCTTAATTCACCTGAAGACCAAACAGTTTTCTGGGCAAATATGAACTCTTACGGTGCACTAATGAACAGCGTACAAATTCAACGTGGTATCGGAACATCTACTAATGGTGATGGGGCGTTCGGTGGCTCTATCTCTTTGGCAACAGCTACACCAAACCATCAACCTACTGTAGAAGTGAGTGGGTCGTTTGGAACATACAATACATATAATGCAGGTGTAAACTTCTCAACTGGTTTATTGGGCAATCATTTTATCTTCGATGGTGCTTACCACGAAACAGCCACAGATGGATATCTCCATGGTACGGCAGGAAGGTCGGGCTCTTACTATGGTGGGCTGACATACGTGAGCGATAACTTTCAGATAAGGTATAAAAACATCGGTAATTTTGAGAAGACAGGACAAGCGTGGAGTGGGGTAGTAGCTGGAAACGACGATGCTACGCTAATGAGTAAAGATATTAAAACCTACAAAGACCTGTACAAACGTGGATTAGGCCGTTTTAATCCACTCTACGAGAAGTTGGTATTTGACGGCAATAGTAGGACATTCTCTACCGATGCAAATGGAAACTACCAAACGCAACGTTACAAAATGGACGATGGAAGCTATTGGAAGAAGACCACTGATAACTTCTATCAGAACCACAATATACTCTCGGCAGTATGGAAAAGCAATATTGCTTGGTCGCATAATATAGCTTTACATTATACTTATGGATACGGATATTACAGTGAGTTTCGTCCAAACTATAAGTTTAGTAAGTTCGGGCTTATAGCAACCGATGTAAATGGGAAAAATATTAAGCGTAGCGACTTTGTGAGAAAGAAGGGATTAACACAGCATACTTACGGCATTCTTTACAATGTAAATTACAAAAACGATTGCTGGGATATACTCGGTGGTATTAACTTACAGCAATTCCGTGGTAACCACTTCGGCTATCTTACATACATATCTAATAAAGGTCAGGTTCAGAACTTTAACGGATTGAAGTATTACGACTCTGATGGAAACAAGAACGACTATAGTGTTTTTGCGAAAGCAACTTACTATTTGCACACCTACTGGAGTTTGTTTGCCGACATACAGTATCGTTATGTGAACTACAAAGCCAATGGCAAGAATGATAAGTTCTACGAATTGGCAAATGGTAGTTATACTAATCAGATTTTAAATATTAACGAAAACTATAACTTTGTGAACCCTAAGGCTGGTATCAGTTATAATAATGGAGGGCACAAGGCTTATTTCTCTATAGCGTATGCAAGCCGTGAACCAGAACGCAACAACTTTACAGACAACGGAAAGTATCCTGCACCTAATGCAGAACACCTATTCGATGTAGAAATAGGTTATCAATACGCAGTAAATAAATGGAATGTGGGAACGAACTTATACTATATGGGCTATAAAGATCAGTTTGTTCAGACAGGCGAACAAAAGCGATATTGGCGAGAATCTTACAACAAACGTAAAAGATTCCTATCGTATGGGAGCCGAATTATCAGCAGGCTGGAACGCTACTTCGTGGCTTACATTAGAGGGTAATGCTGCTCTGAGCATTAATAAAATTAAGAACTTCGATGAGTTTGTAAATAATTGGGACAATAAAAAGATGCCATTGAAAGTGCATTACGACAACTCTACTCTCGCTTTTTCACCTTCGACTATTCTCAATGGCTTTATGAACTTTCATTATAAAGGTGCACAATTTGTTTGGCATACAAACTATGTGAGTCGCCAGTACTTGGATAACTCGAAAACATAGACCGTTCACTCCCTGCTTTTTCACAAACGGATATAAATCTCAATTATGTTCTGAAAACCAGTAAACAGCATTGTGGGCTAAGGGAGATTGTTTTCGGACTTAATTTCAACAATATTTTCAATAACCATTATGCTGCAAGTGGTTGGGTTTACAGTGCTGTGAGTGAAAAGAATAAATACACAAACGACAACCGCTATTATCAGATAGGTTTTATGCCAATGGCTGGATTCACAATGATGGGTAACATTACACTGAAGTTCTAAAAACTAAACTACCTCTCTTTGTTATCGTGAGAGCGAAGAGAGGTAGAATATATATAAAAAAGAGCTAAATGCTAAACAATATTATTCAATACTTTCAAGATGCTAGTACCTATCAAGTATTAGACTTAGTTGGTACTATTATCGGATTAATTTATATCTACCAAGAGTACAAGGCTAGCATTTGGCTTTGGCTTACGAGTGTACTCATGCCTATTGTTTATAGCTTTGTTTATTACGAAGCAAAATTATATGCAGACTTCGGTATGCAGCTTTATTACATTGTTGTTTCTATATATGGCTACCTTTATTGGAGGTTTGGTAAGAAGAAGAAAGACAACGAAGCAATTCCTATAACACGCTTTCCAAAACGGAGAATTATACCTGTAATAGTGGCTTTTATAGCTTTGTGGAGTTCTGTTTATTATATTTTAATTACTTTTACAAACTCTACTGTCCCTGTATTAGATAGCTTTGGTAATGCATTAAGTATAATCGGACTATGGGCATTAGCTAAAAAATACATAGAGCAATGGTGGGTCTGGTTTGTAGCAGATATAGAATTGTCGGCTCTCTATTTTTATAAAGGCATACCATTTACTGGTGGACTCTATGCATTTTATGCGCTTATAGCTATTGCTGGGTATTTTAAATGGAAACGAATGATGCGAGAAGAGAAATATACGAATTAGAGAATAAAAGCAATGAGAGAACTGAAGAATGAATACGATGTAGTGATACTTGCGGCAGGCGATTTCCCTACAAACGAAACTGCAATACATATTCTGCGCACTGCAAAACATCTGATTGCATGCGATGGAGCTGTAGAAGAACTTTTGAGAATGGGAATTGAACCAGAAGTTATTGTAGGTGATGGCGATTCTGTTTCGACAGCTACAAAGGTGAAATATCAATCCATATTTCATACAATAGTAGAACAGGAAGACAACGATTTAACAAAGGCTACAAAGTATGCCTTGCAATATTTCGCTTTAAAAGGGCAGCCAACATTTTGTTTTTTGGGTACAACAGGCAAACGAGAAGACCACACATTAGGAAACATAGCATTACTTCTACATTATTATAAATGCCTAAACATTGTGCCAACAATGGTTACCAACTATGGTTGGTTTACTGTTTCGCAGGGTAAAACAACATTTGCTTCTTTTCCACACCAACAGGTAAGTGTTTTTCAGATAGGTGGCAAATGCTTAGAAAGCGAAGGATTGAAGTGGGAATTATATCCCTTTAGCGAGTTATGGCAAGGAACATTAAACGAAGCTATTGAATATTCGTTCACCATTAATAGCGATTCGACTTATTTGGTTTATCAAACGCATAAACCAAAAGAATATGGATTAGAATAAGTAAGAGGTGGCTTAAAGTTTCAGTTTAAATGAGTTCTCAATGGTTGAGAGTTCAGCTGTGAAGCCTTTATCTACTTGTAGACGCTTCTCTATTTGAGAACAACTGTGAAGTACTGTGCTGTGGTCGCGACCTCCAACAAGTTTTCCTATACGACTTGCTGGCATTTTTGTATGTTTTTGTGCTAAGTACATACTTACCTGACGAGCCAATACTATATCTTGTTTACGTGAGCGAGAGTTTACAGCAGTGGTAGTTACGTTGAAGTGTGAGCAAACCTTATCTATTATTTCATCTATGGTTAAAGGTTCGTCGTCTATTTTTACCGAACGTTTAATTACTCTTTCTGCTAAGCGCATATCTATATTGCTGTTGTAAACAACACTATAAGCCAATAGAGAATTGATGACTCCTTCTAAATCGCGTACACTTCCATTGGCTGTTTGGGCTATAAACTGCACAACATCGTCTGGTATATTCAATCCATCGCGCTTAATCTTACTATTCAATATATCTATACAGAGTTGTACGTTAGGCTTCTCAAGCTCTGCAATAAGTCCACAAGCAAAACGTGTTAATAAACGTTCGTTCATACCTTTAAGCTCTACTGGTGGTCGGTCAGAAGCTAAAATAATACGCTTTCCATTCTTAAACAAGTGGTTAAAGATATGGAAGAAGGTATCTTGTGTCTTGGTTGCAGTTATCCATTCCTGAATATCATCAACAATTAAAACGTCTATTGTTTGATAGAAGTTAATGAAATCGTTGGTAGTATTATTCAAAACAGAGTTTGTATATTGCACCTGAAATAAGCGGGCAGATATATACAAAACACGTTTTTGTGGATAAAGCTGTTTTATTTTTAATCCTATTGCATTAATAAGGTGAGTCTTTCCACAACCAGAAGGACCAAAAATAAACATCGGATTGAACTGTGTGGTGTTTGGGTGTTCTGCAATTGACAAGCCTATAGAGCGTGGCAACTTATTGCTATCGCCTTCAATATAATTTGAGAACGACTTGTGCAAATCTAATTGTGGATCTATGTCTTGTAGAACTGCATCTAATGGCGTTGGACTTTGATTTGCGCGATTGGTTGGTAGCTGTGTTTCAACATTATCAACAGTGTCCGATTGAATATCTTGCGTTAAGTTGTGAGTCTTATCGGTAACTATTCTATATTTTAGATGAATGCCTTTACCAAAGACACGGGTAAGCACTTTGCTCAACAAGTTTACATAGTTCTCTTCCAAATACTCGTATACGAATGGACTTGGGACTTGTACCAAAAGAATACTTGTGGTAGCGTCGAATGTCTCGAAAGTAATTGGTTTGAACCATGTTGTATACTGCTGCTCTGTTACATTCTCTTTAATAAGCTGCAGACACTGCTCCCAGAGTGCTTTGGGTTGAACTTTCATGCTTTAATATATATCTAAAGGGTTTCCTTATTAGTAAATAAATCAAATCATTCTCCTTAATACAAAAGGCAATGCAAAGTTAGCAAAAAGATGAATAGGAAATTAATACGTAGACTAAAAATATAATACAGAAATGCTATAAAGTGTTGTTCGTTTGGTGCTTATAAGATTATTGCAATATAAGGTTTAAATATTAGTTTTGCATATATCTAATGTTGTATGTTCCAGATAGTTATATTGCCTTATAAGCAATATGTGTATAAAAACATGAAACATAACCCTTTTTGTGGTAAAAAGTCTGATTGTCAATTAACTACAACAGATGTTTAAAAGTGTGGAACTTTAATATTTGTATTTAGACTTATTTTTAAATAACAGAGTATATTAACATATAAATAATATCTTACATCGTTGCGTACCATTGTTGCGCAGCTTCATCTATCCGCTTTTTGTTAACTACATCTAATAATTTCTACACTTATATAATGAGTTTCAGAACATTATATTGTTACATTATATAGAGATATAAAGGCTGTAGTTTTTTGTGATATCTAATTTGATATTGATAGATATCTGAGACGAACGCGACAGATATCTGTGACGAGCGTGATAGATATCTGAAACAAGAACCTCAAAAAACTGTCTGTCCTATTTTGTTTGTGTGTAGCTAGTAAGCATAGCTTATAGGCTCACACTTATTTCCTGCTGAACTTCCATCCATAAAACGTAATGGTGGTTTAACTTAAAGTACACGAGGACTTTAACTTAAAGTACACGAAGACTTTAACCTAAAGTATAAGAATACTTTAACTTAAAGTATAGTGGGGTGATAACAAAGAATACGGTAGCCTTATTTATAGTGAATAAAAAAAAGAACTTCAACCTTGCGATGCAGTTAATTTATAAATGGTATATTGCAATCGCAGTGTTGAAGTTCTTACGGTTTATTTATAGGAGGACTATTCTTTCGTTGTTTTTGGTTTTTTCTTTTCCGAATAAATAGCCACACAAATGGCAAGTAGAAGAACTATAAGAGCAGCATAAGCTATAGTTTCGGTTGTGCTAATGCTTGTTGGGTGGAAGTCGAGCACTACCTCGTGCTTACCAGCTTTCACGTTTAAGGCACGCAGAATGTAATTCACCCGACCGAGTTCGGCAGGTTGCCCGTCTATGGTAGCAGTCCAACCAGGGTAATAAACCTCTGAGAATACAACCACTCCGCCCTTTGTTGAGCTCACAGTGTAGGTCATATTGTTAGGTTCGTATTTGGTTAGTACGACCCTTGCTGTAGAATCGTTAGTTTGTGTTTGTCCGAGTATAGGCTCAAACTTCTTGTCGGCTACAGCTTCGTGGCTTACATCTATCTTGCCTACTCCTGCATATTCTGCATTAGCATCAGCCACGTATGTGAGTTTGTCTACGAACCAACCATTACCTTGTGCATACGGATTTTGTATTGAAGTAGTAGCATTGCCCTGTAATGGAACTATAAAATATTTGGCGTTGAGCATATTCAGTATGGGGGAATAGCTTTCTGCCATCTACTTCCGACATAACTCCACCCTTTATTAGCTAAGGCTTGCATAGCAGTTTGCATCTCAGAAGCAATGTATTTATCAATCATTTCTTGATAGCGACGAAGCTTGGCTGGGTGATATCCGCCAATGCTCTTATGGAAGTACGATGTGTTGTTTTTCGTTGAAGGCACCCGATGCGAAGTTTAGCACCCGGTACGATAAAGATTTATCTTTCAGTATTTGCAAATCCGTAGCAGTAGCACTGTTGTGGTGTATCGCGTTCGCTCTTAGGCACAAACATCTCGTCGTTTAAATAGCGTTTTATCCACTTGCAAAGGTCTATTAAGCAGAGAGCAGATATTCCAACAATAAGGTAGATTGCTTTAATTTTCTGTGCCTTAAATAGTAAAAGCATAGCAACACCAATTATTATAATCACGATTGAACGCCAAGCATCGGCACTTACCATAGCACCACGCATAGTAGCAATGCTCGAAAGCATCATATTCTGAACATCAGAGTCATTCCTTGAATGCCGGAGAGCATCTGACGCTCTTGATCTGATACGAAAGGTCCCATCATACTTGGCATTAACGCTATTGCGAGAGCTACACCTGCTGTAAGCGCAAGACTAGCATAAACATACTTCATATTCTTTGTTAGCACTGTAGGTTCGTCTACAATGCGCTTTAAAGCAAGTGCCGCAAGCAACGGAATGAGTAAACTCTGCTATAACTAATATGCTGGCAGCAGTACGGGAATTTAGCGTACATTGGTACATAATCGAGGAAGAAATTGGTAAAAGCCCATAAAGTTGTGTCCCCACGAAAGCAATATAGACAGTGCAGTAGCTGCCAGCAATGCCCACTTTATTGGTGTCTTAACAATGAACAAACCCAACACAAAGAGAAAAAGAACAAAGGCTCCCACATAAACAGGACCGCTCGTACCGGGCTGCGTTCCAAAGTATTGTGGTATAGCCTCGTATAGTTGTGGCAACATATTTTCAATCTCTGGGTTTGCCTTTGCCATAGCCGTTGCATTCTGACTTAATGGAACGCTTGCACCGCCTTTAGCATCGGGCACAAGCAAAGTTAGTGTTTCGTCTATTCCATAGCTCCATTGCGTAATGTAGTCGCGGTCGAGACCTGAACTTGTTTGATTAGCACTATTCGCTTTTTGTCAGTCTCGCTCTTGCCACGCATACTTTCCTTCTGATATTCCCAAGTGTGGTAAAGGTTCCGAAATATTGATGGCTATACCTATCAATGCTGCTGCTATGAGAATGCCCGAAGCTTTAAAGAAATGTTGTAAACGCTTTTCGCGAATAGCTTGTACAAGGTAGGCTATCACCATAAACAGAACAATGAAAAGGTAGTAGTAGGTCATTTGCACATGATTAGCCTTAATTTCAAAGGCTGTAAACACTGCAGTAACAATGAACCCCCAAAGATATTTGCCTCTATAAGCCAGCACAACACCACCTATCATAGGGTGGTAAGTACGCCAATGCCATTACTTTCCAAAGGTGTCCTGCAGCAATAATGATAAGGAAATAGGAAGAGAATGCCCAGATGATACTTCCTAATGCAGCCAACGACTGACGGAAGTTGAACGCACGAAGCAGAATGTAGAAACCTAAAAGATAGGCAAAAATAAACCAAACATAGTCTGGCAACCATAGATGATATGCCGACATTACTGCAGAAAGTCCATCGGTAGAATTATACGATGGAGAGATTTGATAGGTTGGCATACCACTAAAAACAGAGTTAGTCCAACGTGTAACCTCACCAGTGCGTTGTTCATACTGTGTAAGTTCCTGTCCTAAGCCTACACTTGCTTGCGAATCGTGGCGGAAAAGAATCTTGCCTTGCGATACAGGCACAAAGAAGTAAGCAAAAGAGATTACTGCAAAGATGACGATAACTATCGCATCGGGCAGACATTTCTTTAAAGTATTCATATCTTATTTGTATTTAAATTCGTTACAATGCGTGCAAAGATACAAAAAACTCATTACTTACGATTGGCTGTATTAACTTTTTCGTACCTTTGCAGTATGAAAATAGGAATTATAGTGGCTATGGACAAAGAGTTTATGCAGCTCAAGTCTATTCTCGAACATACAGAAACCGAATATCGTAACCACAAAGAATTTGTGATTGGTGTGGTTGGCAACAAAGATATAGTGTTGCAAAAGTGTGGCATAGGCAAGGTAAACTCTGCCGTTGGTGCTGTAGAAATGATAAACAACTATAAGCCCGACCTTATAGTTTCGAGTGGTTGTGCAGGCGGAGCTGACACTACACTGAATGTTATGGACGTGGTTGTGGCTACAGAATGTGTTTATCACGATGTTTCGTGTGGTAGCGAAGCGGCTAAAGGTCAGATTATGGGAATGCCTGCACGCTACACATCGCCCACAGAGTTGGTAGAGAAAGCACTTTCGCTGAACTGTGTTACTGAGGCGAGAATAGTTTTACAGTGAGGGCTGGATTAACTGTTAGTGGCGACTATTTTGTTACTACCAAAGATAAGATGCTATCTATAATGAACGATTTCCCAGAAGCAACAGCAGTAGATATGGAGAGTTGCTCTATTGCGCAAGTGTGCTATATATATAATGTGCCTTTTGTTTCGTTCCGTGTTATCAGCGACATTCCACTGAAAGATACCGATGCTAGTATGTATTATGACTTCTGGAGCCAGATTGCCGAAGGTAGTTTCGAGGTTACAAAGCATTTTATCAACACTCTTTAAATACAGAATTTATTATGGAAAAGATACCTTCTTTCACCATAGACCACAACCGTTTGTTGCGTGGTATATATGTTAGCCGACAAGACAAGGTTGGCAACGAGGTTGTAACTACTTTCGATATTCGAATGAAAGAACCTAACCGCGAACCTGCGCTGCACATTGGTGCACTTCACACCATAGAACATTTGGCAGCTACCTACTTAAGAAACGATGCTGAATGGAAAGAACGTGTGGTTTATTGGGGACCTATGGGTTGCCTGACGGGCAACTATTTGATTCTAAAAGGCAACCTAAATTCGGCGAGATAGTAGACCTTATGCGCCGCACCTTCGAGTTTGTAGCTTCGTTCGAGGGCGAAATACCGCGCAGAACCCTAAAGATTGTGGTAACTATCTGTTGCACGACTTGCCAATGGCACAATGGGAAAGTCGAAAATTTGTAGACGAAGTATTAAACAATATTACTGAAAACAATCTACAATATCCGCTTGAGAAGAATAACTGTTTAAACAGAACATCTAAAAACCTATTTAATTCTGTTTTAAAACATAACGAGAGAACCTTTGCATACATAGTACTGTGTTACATATATTTCTTTTAGATAATAACTTTATTAGAGTTACTCTCTTTATCGATGCTTTTACACAGTCTGTATCAATATGGGTGTGCATTCTTTTTAATTAATAACATAAATCAAAATGAAATTGAAAGTACTATTTACCTTCTTAGCCGTTGCAATTATGACAATGGCTACATTGACTTTAAAGGCACAGCAAAAAGAAGCTTACGTTGTGGTAAGCAATAACGGAACAATGATTACGTTCTATTACGACTTACAGAAAGCTAACAGAGAAGGAACGGTTTTGCCAAATAGAAGGAACTTCGCCTGCGTGGATAGGTACACTAACGAAACCAAATACACAAATTGTTACGGCAGAGTTCGACAAATCGTTCCAAGAATACCGCCCGAAGAGAACTTGGCGCTGGTTTTTAATTGTAGTGCGCTGAAAGAGATTAAAAGGTATGGAGAACCTTAACACATCAGAAACTACCGAAATGGTTGGAATGTTCTCTGGCTGCAAAGCCTTAACATCGCTCAATTTGTCAAAGTTCGATACGAGTATGGCAGATAACATTAATAATATGTTTATGGAATGTGAAGCTCTTACATCGCTCGATTTGTCGAATTTCAATACCGAAAAAGTAACGAGCATGTCGTACCTTTTCGCTAGTTGTAAAGCATTAGAGTCGCTCAATCTCTCAAGTTTCAATACAAAAAATGTTAGAACTATGGGCGATATGTTTGCAGGCTGTGCTAATATGACTAAAATAGATGTGACTTTTCTTAACACCGAGAGTGTGAGCGATATGAAAGGAATGTTCTCTGACTGTTCTAAACTAACATCTATAGACCTTTCTAAGTTCAACACAGAACGAGTTTCGCGTATGAATGCAATGTTTAAAGGTTGCAAAAGTTTAACAGCTATCGACCTTTCTACATTCAAAACAACATACGTTAGAAATATGGACGAAATGTTTTTCGATTGTCAAAACTTAACAACACTCGACTTAACTAAATTCGATACACGCAAAACAACATCGTTCGATGATATGTTCGGACAGTGTAAAGAGCTTAATACCATCTACTGTAACGACAAATGGAACTGCCCCGACCCTAACAACAAAATGTTTGATGGGTGCGAAAAGCTGAAAGGTGCTGTGGCTTACAATAAGAATAGTACTGGAGGAGTAATGGCGAATCCAGAAACAGGATACTTTACACGAAAGACTTCTGATGGAATTGCAAGCCAAACCACATCGCACATTGCTACTATTAAGGCAATATATTCTGCTAGTGGACAAAAGCTTAACGAACTACAACGTGGCTTGAATATTGTTCGTATGAGCGATGGAACAATGCGCAAAGTTTTGAAATAAACACTACTGTTTATTTACTTCACGCAACAATAGAAAATAAAAATTAAATGCGGCATTAAACTGTAACATCATTGTATGAACCAAATATAATGATGTTGTGGTTTAATGGCTGCTTGGTGTTTATTCGATAACATAGTGAGGCATAGCCACATTGCTTTATTCAGACGAGAAGATATAAGCTCTGTGTAAAGGGAGGCAATTGTGAAAAAATGTATTCTTATATAATAGAATACCGAAAAACATATTGTTTATTAGATACTTATAATAATATTTGAGTCGAAATATTGCAGAATAAAAACACTCATAATCCCTCATCTATGTAAATGTCTTTTTAGGTACTATAGCGTAGACATCTAAAGGATACAGTTTTTATGATGTCTAATTCGCAACTGACAGATATCTGAGACGGACGTGACAGATATCTGTGACGGACGCGACAGATATCTAAAAACAAGAGTGGCTAACATCTGAATGTTTTTCTAAGTGTTTGAGATACTCTATTTGATAGGTGAGTAGCCACTTGGCACTGCTTATAAATTTCTACCTATATATCACAAAATCAATACATTCTGTTTGAATTGGCAATTCAGTTATTTGCAAATAATATCTTTGAATGCAATGTAATGATAAGCGAAAACTCGTACCCATAAACAAAAAGAGTCCATATCTAACCCTGATTGAGGGTTCCGATATTGGACTCTTAAAGTTCTATTGTTGGCAGAATAGTCTAATTCTGCTATTTGTTCTTCTTTGGTCTTCTTCTTGCCCAGCCTTCTTCAGAGAAGTCAGGGAACTTCACCTTTCAACTTAACATCATGCTGAAAAACTTTCGCCAATCGCCAGTCTCGTTAGTCTCTAGCTGTGTTTGTACCTTGCTTTTCGGTTTGTTTTTATTTCCTTGACGACTGCCATTAGAACGATGCTTATTAGTATCTTCGTTGTTTCGCCTACCTTTTTGTGCTCCATTGCCACGACCATTACGACCGTGCCCACTTTCTTCAGCATCGTTGCAACGCACTTCGCGCTTTTTATAGGTAGTTCCGTTGAGTGCCTTCATCACTTTGTTGGCGTCTTTTTCAGGCACTTCTATGTACGAAAATTTACTCAATAAGTCAATGTGCCCCACAGCCTGTCTTCCGTGTACGTTTTTATTTATAAACTGCATTACTTCGCCCGGATAGAATCCATCGTCTTTTCCAAGATTTATAAATAAACGTTTGTAGCCCGCTTCTGGTGTGCGCAAACCTTTTCGGTTTCGTTCGCCACGACCGTTACGGATACCACGTTCGCCATCTCGTTCACTACGTTTACCCGATGGTTTTTCTATTTCGGGCGCATTAGCATAGTATTCCAAGAAGCGATTAAAAGTCATACTAATGATTTTTCTTAATAATATCCTCTTTGTCTATATATTCAAAGTGTCGATTAATTTCCTTCAAGAAAGGCTCAATCTCTTCTTCGTTAACATCAACTTTAATTATTTCGTCCATTGTTTTTGTAAAGCTGCTTGCTGCAAATATCTTTTGCTGAAGGAAGCGTACCGTCTACAAACTGTTTCTGAATAATTTTCCTATCGCCTTAACTTTAGAGCGTTCGCGCGAATGTATAATAGATATAGATGTACCTTTCTTTCCAGCGCGTCCAGTGCGACCGCTTCTGTGTGTATAGCTTTCAATGTCGTCAGGTAATCCATAATTTATTACGTGGGTCAAATCGTCTACATCTAGTCCGCGAGCAGCCACATCGGTAGCTACTAGAAATTGTACATTGTGCTGACGGAACTTCTGCATGGTTAAGTCGCGTTGTTGCTGACTAAGATCACCGTGTAAAGCCTCAGCGTTGTATCCATCGCGAATAAGCTTGTCGGCAATTTCTTGTGTTTCCACCTTCGTGCGACAAAATATAATAGCAAAAATGCTTGGATAATAATCAACAATACGCTTCAGAGCCAGATACTTATCTTTTGCGTGAACCATATAGTAAATATGGTTTACCTTTTCAGCCCCCTCATTGCGGCTGCCCACAACAATTTCCTTGTAATCGTGTAGATAGCTTTTGGCAATATTCTCAATTTCTCGACTCATTGTGGCAGAAAACAACAGTGTGTTGCGGTCTGATGGTACTCCCTCGAATATAGCATTAATACTTTCTGAGAAACCCATATTAAGCATTTCATCGGCTTCATCGAGCACAACATTGCATACAGCATCTAACTTTGCAACACCACGTTTCATCAAATCTATAAGTCGTCCAGGAGTTGCCACAATAATTTGTGCACCTTTACGCAGCTGTCTGCTTTGCATTTCAATAGATGCACCACCGTAAACAGCAGCAACATGAAGTCCATCAATATATTTAGAGAAATCGGAAATATCATCGGCTATCTGTAAACAGAGTTCACGTGTTGGACTTAGAATAAGAGCTTGTGTTTCTTTCTTTGTAGGGTCTATTTTTTGTAAAACAGGTATGCCGTATGCTGCTGTTTTACCAGTTCCAGTTTGTGCGAGTGCAATAACATCGTTGCCATTGCCTAATAAATATGGAATAACAGCCTCTTGAACAGGCATTGGTTGTTCAAATCCAAGTTCTTCTATTGCATGGCGTATTTCTTCGCTTACGCCTAATTCTTCAAATGTTTTCAAAATGTTCTTTCTTTAAAGAAGTCTGAATGAGAAATATGTATTGATTAATCAATATTATTTGAGCACATTACAAAGGTGTGCTTATCCTAATTTGTTATAAAAAATTAGCTACGAAATCCCTCAAACTTCTGTCTATTATTACTTGTTCACACAATTTAGTTGTCAGCCAGCCATAATAGACAACATTATGTTTTGAACGCTGCAAAGGTACTGAAATAATTTGATATATAATGTTTTCGATTGTTTATTATGCTTCTTTTATGTAAAAGTTGTATCTTTGCACCTTACAGATGAACATAGAAGAACATATAAAAGAATGGAGATAATAAAGTTTCGCCCTATATTGAAACAGGTGCTATGGGGCGGCGATAAGATAATACCTTTTAAGCAACTCAACATCGAAATGGATCAAGTGGGTGAGAGTTGGGAAATATCTGGCGTGAAAAACAACGAAAGCATTGTAGCCAACGGGCAATACGAAGGTATGAAGCTAAACGATTTAGTAGCTTTGTTGAAAGGTAATCTCGTTGGGAAAGAGAATTATGAGCGTTTTGGTAACGAATTTCCATTACTCGTAAAGTTTATTGATGCTAAGAAACAACTATCTATACAAGTACACCCTGACGATGAACACGCTATAAGGAATGGACTGAAACGTGGTAAAACAGAAATGTGGTATATTATGGAAAGCGCACCTTATGCAACTTTGTTGAGTGGATTAAAACACAATATAACTCCGCAGGAATATAAAACAATGGTGGAAAACGATACCATAACCGATGCTTTGTGCGAATATAAAGTGCACGAAGGTGAAGTGTTTTATTTGCCCGCAGGACGTATTCATTCTATAGGTGCAGGCACATTCTTGGCTGAAATACAAGAAACAAGCGATATAACTTATCGTATTTACGACTTTAAACGTAAAGATAACGATGGAAATTATAGACAGTTGCACACAGAAAAAGCTGCAGAATGCATTGATTATAATGTAGAAGACGATTATCGCGCAAAGTATAAACCTTGTAAGAACAAAGGAATAGAACTGGTGCGATGTAAGCATTTTACAACATCGGTTTATGATTTGAACGAACCTATGCAGCTTGATTATAGCGAATTAGACTCGTTTGTGGTGCTAATGGCATTATCAGGAAAATGTATGCTTAGTACTAATGAACAAAATATAGAGCTAAGGGCTGGCGAAACTGTATTATTACCAGCAACAATACAAACTGTAAATGTATCTGGAGACGTGAAGTTCTTGGAAACTTTTGTTTAAGATTTCGCACAGGAACAAGAATGATTGAATATAGGATAAATTACTTATAACGCAATAACTATGGACATAATAGACAATGTGAACGGAGAAAGGCGACGTCAAGGACGAATAGAAGTTATTTGTGGAAGTATGTTCTCGGGTAAAACAGAAGAACTAATTCGCCGACTTAGACGTGCTAAATTTGCAAAGCAGAAAGTAGAGATTTTTAAACCTGCTATTGATGTACGTTATTCGGAAGAAGAAGTTGTGAGCCACGATAAGAATGCTATTCACTCTACACCCATTAATTCGTCGGGAAACATATTGCTATTGGCGTCCGATATAGATGTTGTAGGTATAGATGAAGCCCAATTTTTAGATGAAGGACTTGTAGATATTTGTAACCAACTAGCCAATAATGGCGTAAGAGTTATTGTTGCTGGACTCGATATGGACTATAAAGGAATCCCATTTGGTCCTATTCCTGCACTCTGTGCTATTGCCGACCAAGTAACAAAGGTACATGCTATTTGTGTAAAATGTGGTGCTCTTGCTTACGTTAGTCATAGATTAGTACCCAACGAACATAGAGTAATGCTAGGGCGAACAAACCGAATACGAACCTTTATGTAGGGAATGCTATCAAAAAGTTTCGAAAGAAGAAGCACGAAAGAAAAAAATTAATAGCCTAAAAAGCTATAAAGAAATAACTCAATAAAAAGAAGTATTATGTTTGAAGAGAAAATTACATTCGATAAATTTATACGCTGGTTTTTAGTTGCGGCTTTAATATTTGCCGTGTTCTATGTAGTAAATTATCTTAGCCACGCACTATTGCCTTTCTTTATAGCGTGGTTTATTGCTTACTTATTAAATCCAGTTGTAAAAGTTTGTGCAATACAAATTGCGAGTTAAAAGTGCGTCCAATAGCGGTTATTATAACAATGTTGTTGGTTGTAACTGTTATCTCGTGTGTTGTTTTTGCGATTGTTCCACCAATGATAGATCAAGTAGAGAAATTAGGCGATGCTGCTAATAAATATGTATTACATACTGCCAACGGAAACCGCATAATGGTAATGGTACGTGAATGGATACAGGAGTATTTACCACAAATACGCCACTATATTAACAGTGCAGACTTTACTGCTACAATAAAAAGTTCTATACCAAAACTATTTTCATTCTTAGGACAAACAGCAAGTATTGTTTTTAGTGTAATAGCATCGTTTATAACATTGCTCTATCTCTTCTTTATTTTACTCGATTACGAACGCTTAGCCAAAAACTTTATACGTATATTTCCAAAGAAACAACGCCCCTTCTGGACCGACTTAATGCAAGATGTAGAGTCTGAATTGAACAATTATATTCGTGGACAAGGTCTGGTTGGACTTACAATGGGCATTTTATTTTGTATTGGCTTTACCATTATCGACTTTCCAATAGCCATCGGAATGGGAATATTAATAGGTGTACTCACTCTAATACCATATATGCATGCATTAGCATTTATTCCAATGGTATTTCTATCGTTAATTAAAGCCGTAGATACCGGACAAAATTTCTGGGTAGTATTTGGAACAGCTACATTAGTGTTTGCTATTATCCAGCTTATTAGCGACCTAATAGTAACACCAAAGATTATGGGGAAGGCTATGAATTTGAACCCGGCTATTCTGTTACTCTCACTTTCTGTATGGGGATCGTTGTTAGGTTTTATTGGTTTGATTGTAGCTCTGCCACTAACCACCCTTATTATTGCCTATTGGAAACGATATGTAACGAAAGAAGATAAAGAAGATACTGTTACTATAGAAGATTGTGAAAAGCAAGAGTAGGGGAGAAAGCACTCCTTATCTCTATTGATAGATATTTAGAAAATAGAACATAAAAGCCTCGTCCTCATTCCAAAAATAAGAATGGAGTGAGGATTGTGCTATTAGATAAATAGATAAACTGTATAATAAGCCAAACATATAAAAACACAATGCTTCGTTATTATATAGAACACCGAAAAATATAATAAGAAAAATATTTTTTAATTATAAATTCTTAATTTTCTAATTACATTTTTCCCGATAATTATAAAAAAATAACAAGACTATCTATATAGAAATAGCCTTGTTAATATTTTTGTATATATAATAGTCGCAAAAATATGCTCTATTTTATCCTCTTACCATTGTAATAATCATCTTAAAACGTTGTTCTGCTTTTACAGAATGAAGCGCACCTGCTGGAATAATAAAGCTTTCTCCAGCTTTAATATGGTTGTCTATACCTTCAACATTGAGCACCATTTCTCCATCTATTACTTGAATAAAAGCATCGAAGGGCGCAGTGTGTTGTGAAAGTCCCTGTCCAGCATCGAAACTAAAAAGCGTAACACTACCAGCATTGTTATGAATTAACTCTTTGCTTACTACGCCTCCTTCTGTATAATTAACCAATTCATTGGCATTGAAATTTTTTCCTTTTTCAAACTTCATAATCTCGTCTTTTTATTTCGTTGTTATTATTAATATAAAACAAACACACAATATGTGTGCCATAAGTGTGTAATATAAAGACTGTAAATAAAATTAAAGGGAAATAATATTTAATTATGGAAAAAATAAGATAGAAATGGCTGAGAAATAGATGCGAACAGTAATAATGCGAATGGTATAATGTCAGTTCTTATCTGACAAACAATAACATTTGTTACTATCTTGTCTGGAAACTTTTTAGCGAAATAGTGCTAAACAAACAGTAAACACAGTTATAAATTCTTATGGAATATAATAATAATGTATAAAAAAGAAAGGATTTCGTAGTAGAAACCCTTTTCATTTTGTGATCCGCATGGGGCTCGAACCCATGACCCCAACATTAAAAGTGTTGTGCTCTACCAGCTGAGCTAGCGGATCAAACCTAATTTTTTGAAAAACGAATGCAAAGGTATATCTTTTTGTAGAATCAAATTATTCGTGAAGTTTTTTTATTAAATTTCATACCTTAATCGGTATCTTATAGACCGTAGAAATCTTAATAATGTGCATTATGTTGTAGGAAAAGAGTATTTTATGAGTAAATTAGAGTTATATTTTTGGAGACGCTAATGTTTTTAGACTTCATATGTTAGATGCACTGAAACGATTTAGAACAAATTTCTTCGCCCAAAAGAATTGAAGGATACCACGCAGAGAAAGAAATAAAAGGAAAGCTATCCATAATGCATTGTTCTCCCAAAATGGTTTGGCAATATAGTAGAAAGCAAAGAAACAAACCATTGCTATAGCAGAAGTAATGAGCATTCCTTTGGTTTCTGTCATTCCAATAAATATACCATCATAAATAAAACCAGCTACTCCTGTAAGTGGAATAAAATAAGTCCAAACAAGATAAGGCAAAGATGCACAGATAACAGAACTGTTGTCGGTGAGAAGATGGAGAAAGTTTTTCCCACTAAGTGTATAAATTGTAGTAAATAGAATCACCATAATTCCGCCGAACATGAATAAACTATGTACCATTTGCATAAATCCGCTCTTGTTATTTGCACCATACAATTTTCCACTCAAAGCTTCTCCAGCATAAGCGAAGCCGTCCATAAAGTAGGAAAAGAGCGTAAACATTGTCATAAGCAATGTATTAACTGAGAGTATTAGTGCTCCTTGTTTTCCACCTGCACTGGTGAAGAATAAATTTACAGCTACTAAACATAGTGTGCGCAAGAAGATATCACGATTTACAGAAAAGAAACGCTGCCAAGCTTCTATGTGAGTAAGTGTAGATTTGAAAAGCGAGAACGATAACTGTGTAATAGTAGGCGATGTATAAAATGTTTTATTTTTAAGTCCACGGTGCACAAAAAATAAAGCTATTAGAAAAACCACTCCATTGTGCAATTAGAGTGCCCTGATGCAACACCTTCTATTTTCCACCCAACACCAAACACAAATAAAAGTGAGGCGAATATATTAATAAGGTTCTGCACAATGGCAATTAACATTGGTATTTTTGTGTTTTGCATACCAATAAACCACCCATTTAGTCCATATAAACCAAGCATAGCAGGTGCTCCCCAAATAACAATGTGGAAATATGAATGTACTAATGGTAAAGAACTTCTGGGAGTATTCATTGCGCAAATCATAATCCATTCTATAACAGATTGGCAAATAATAAAGATAACACCCATACCTACGCCTATAGTTAAGGCACGAAATAGCACTCTTATGGCTTCTTCCCAACCTTTTCTGCCGTATGCTTGCGATGTCATTCCGCTTGTTCCCATACGCAGAAACCCTAATATCCAATACATAATATTGAATATCATTGAACCTATGGCAATAGCTCCAATATAGTTTTCGTTTCCAATATGTCCAACAATGGTTAAATCTGCCAAACCTAAAAGAGGCACTGTGATGTTGCTAACTATTGATGGAAGTGCAAGACGGAGTATTTCTTTGTTTGTTTTATTCACGTTGTTCTTATCGTATATAGTCTTTTGACACTAAGTCGTAGTATAATGCTTCGAGTTCGGCAAGCGATAAATGTTCTACCGAATGTTCAATCATTCGTATTAGTTCTGTTCTTCTTGCGTCGTCGTGTATTTTTATCGAAGTTCATTTTTATAATCTTGTTTCTAATTCGTTTATAGCCTCTTGCATATCAGCATCAAAAGTTGTATGGTTACAAAGATATTCTTCTCTACCTTTGGCAAGCTGTGCATAAAGTTCTTTGTTCATCTCTTCTACGTAAGATGCAATGGCAAATTCTATGTCGTCGCGTTGTGTTTCGTTGTTAGAAAACTTGTATACACGATACTTCTGGTGTAAGAAACAATAGGCTGATTCTATACTGTCTTTACTTATCATAGGAGTTTATTTACTTGAAATATTATGGTATTACTTTAAAACGTATACGAAACGACTTTGCTGTGTTCGTCCCAATTTGTACCTAACAGCTCGAATTTGCCTATTTGTTTTGTAGAACGAACGTGTTTTACAATGACGGACACACATCGTAATTGCCAATTCTACTAGTCTTATTTTTCAGAAGCATCTTCGGGCAATCGTTCTAGTGTTACGTTTTCTGGCAAATTGTTGCGTTCCACAAGTTCGTATGTTACTGGAAGGTCTTCTTCTATAAGTCTATTCATTTCATCTGTTATGGCTTTTTCTTCTTTTCGCGATGGTTTTTGTTGAAGCACGAAAGTCATTTTGCTTTTCTTTCGTTCTATGTGTGCATTTCTGCTGCGTTCTGTTCCAAACATTCTTACCATAAGTTGGTTTAGCAAATGTTCGGCTGTGTGTGCAGGTGGAAATTCCTCTTTGTTGTGCACATTGAATGTATAGTTGTCTACTTCCATAATCTAAAAATTTATAGACTCTTCCATTGAGTGCAGGAACTACTATTTCTATAGAACTGTCTTTCTGCAGTACCACAGATTGATGATTGCCTGAAAGTAAATCTACCATATTTTTCTTACCTTCTTTAATTTCCATATAATCAAATGCGTGGGCAGGTATGTTTACACGAATATGTGCTTCTGTTTTGCTAAAGTTAGCAACAATAAGTAGGGTGGTATTATTCGAACTACGCAAAAAAGCAAACTGTTTGTTGCTATCAAAGGCATCGTTTGTTTCGTTGGCATACATAAGGTCGAATGTTTTTCCATTGCTGATAGCTTTTTCGCTATTGCAGAGCGTTAATATTTTTGCGATATTCTTTTTCTAATTGCACTTGTTCTGCCGACAATTTGCTACGTTCAAAGAAACCTTTACGAATGGCATCAATGCTCCAATAGTCGAAAAATGGTAGACCGACCGTCTATTCCTCGAGAAACCTTCACCGTCCATTCCTTTTTCGCCAAACTCTTGTCCGGCATAAATCATTATGGGATTGCACTGAAATAGGGCAGCAACAATAAGGGCAGGAATGCCTTTTTGCATATTCCCACAGAAGAAGTTGGACGCTATTCGTTGTTCGTCGTGATTTTCAAGAAAGTATAACACGTGTTTGCCAATATCGTCGGTTGCTTGCCATTGGCGTGTAATATCGTTTGCCGAGCGATGTTCGCACATTACATCGCGTAAGCAATCGTACATACCCACCTTGTCGTACAAATAGTCGAAACCTGCTGCAATGTATGTTCTGTATTGATTAGGGTCGTATACTTCGCCAATAAAAACAATGTGAGGATATTGTGCTTTTACCTTTTCTGTTGCATATTTCCAAAACTCGTGTGGCACCATTTCTGCCATATCGCAACGAAAACCATCTATTCCTTTGGCTGCCCAGAACAATAGTATATCGGTCATTTTGTGCCATGTGTCTGGTATTGGATTGAAATGGTTGCTTCGTCCGCCCCAATCGCAATAGTCTATGCCGTAGTTTAGTTTTATGGTTTCGTACCAATCGTTGGCTTGTGGGTGTGCATCAAACCTATCGTTTCCGGGTGCAACGTGCCACTGTTTCTGTGTATTCTGCTGATTTGTAGTCGGGTTTTGTTGCTTCGTTGTTTATTGAGCGTGGTATGGCTGAAGTGTCTAATGGCTCGTTCGGACAATAATAGAAGTTGTTGTTTGCATCGAAGTGTTTATTTTTATCGTCGGTTTCTCCCAAATCTTTCACGCCATTTGGTTTACAAATGCTTTTGTATTCGCGTGCCACATGGTTAGGAACAAAGTCTATAATTACTTTTAAGCCTTCGTTATGGGTTCGTTTTACCAAGTCTTCAAACTCGTTCATACGTTTCGTTACGTTGTCTGCAATGTCTGGATCTACATCGTAATAGTCGGTAATGGCGTAGGGCGAGCCTGCTTTTCCTTTCACAACACGTGGAGTTTGGCGTGGTATTCCAAATGCAGAATAGTCGGTGCAGGTGGCGTGGCGTATAATGCCAGTGTACCAAATAGTGTTTGCACCGAGCTTTTTTATTTGTTGTAGCGTTGTTTTGTTAAAGTCGCTCATTTTTCCAACTCCGTTATCGGCAATTGTTCCGTTAGGTTGGTTGTTGGTATTTTTGTTACCAAAAGTGCGTGTAAACACTTGGTAAATTACTAATTTCATTACTTATAGCTTATATCTGGTGAAACAAAAAGAGACACAATGCCCTGTAATCCTAATGTTCGCTTTATTGGGTTTACCAACTATTTGCGAGTTGTGTAAATGGATATACAGGGGCTTGTGTCCCTACATAGGTATTATTGAGGTTGCGAAGCAAACGCTACAACCAAATATCGATTACATTCTGTGTAGCAGTAATCCGTGTGCATCTACATTTTTGTCTATTCTGCCAATCATACCCTGAAGTGCTTTGCCTGGACCGCATTCTATAAATTCGGTTGCTCCATCGGCTATCATATTTTGTACGCTTTCGGTCCAACGAACACTCGATGTAAGTTGTGCTATAAGGTTTGCCTTAATTTCGGCAGCATTGGTGTGTGGTTTTCCGTCTACATTCTGATAAACTGGGCATTTTGGCGATATTATATTGGTGGCTTCAATGCCAGCTTGTAATTCGTCTTTTGCTGGTTGCATAAATGGCGAATGGAAGGCTCCACCCACTTTTAAAGGCAATGCGCGTTTAGCACCAGCCTCTTTTAGCAAGGCACAAGCTTCGTCGATACCTTCTTTTGAACCTGATATTACTAACTGACCGTGACAGTTAAAGTTGGCTGCAACAACCATTTTACCACCATTGGTAACTTGTTTGCAAATTTCAACCACTTTTTTTCGTCGGCTACGCCTATAATGGCTGCCATTGTTCCTGGATTTTGTTCGCAAGCTTTCTGCATGCTGTTAGCACGTAAGGCAACAAGTTTTAAACCATCTTCGAACGATAGTGCACCTGCTGCTACTAATGCTGAAAATTCGCCAAGAGAGTGGCCAGCTACCATATCGGGCTTAAACTCGCTGCCCAAACAGAGTGCTGAGATAACACCGTGGAGAAACACTGCTGGTTGTGTTACGTTGGTTTGCTTCAGTTGTTCGTCTGTTCCTGCAAACATTATATCGGTTATTTTGAAGCCTAAAATCTCGTCAGCTTTATCGAAAAGTTCTTTTGCTAATTGTTCGTTGTCGTAGATGTCTTTGCCCATACCTACGAACTGTGAGCCCTGTCCTGGGAATACAAATGCTTTCATTTTTTTGTTTTAATTAAATTGTTACGCTGCAAAAGTACAACAATAATATGAAACACACAAATTTCGTTCTTGTATGCTATATATAATAAGGTGTAAATAGGAATGGGAGCTGTTTGTTTCTGCGTTAGATACTATTTATATGGCATTTATTGGCTCTTTATGGCTTTGTGTTTATGGGTTTAACAGTCTAACAAGTTTACAATGCTCTTTAGGATATAGCTTGTTAAATGTGTGTATGGCGAGGCGCGATAGTGCGAATGTGCGATAATTCTTTCATAGTGTTCTTTCGTTTCTTATATAGTTTCGCAACTTTTTCATAGGCGAGTTATGTTATTATTTACACGTAAGTAAAGTTTTACTTACATGTAAGTAGAGTTTTACTTACACGTAAATAAAGTTTTACTTACGTGTAAATAAAACCATATCATCATTGTATCGTTGATGTGGTATGCGCATATAATTGTAATAAGATGCGTAAGAAAATTGCTGCTTACACTCTACGTAGATGTAGAGTGTAGGCATTGGCACTGCACAGCGTGTGTGCATGCTCTAACTATTAAGAGATAGGCTGTGATAGCTATAGAGATGGATACTCTATATTCCAAAGAAACAATGCATTGCCTGGCATACTTTCGCCAGCATCGCTACGTGTGCCTGTGTCTACTATTTTGCAGAAGTCGTCAATCGATAGTCTGCCACGTCCCACTTCTACCAGCGTGCCTACAACTGCTCGAACCATATTGCGAAGAAATCGGTTGGCAGTAATAACAAAGCACCAACTCTCGGTTTCGGCTGTATTGTCGTAAATGGATAGTTCGGCATTGCAACGCACCCATTGTGCTTCGGTTAGGTTGCAGATGGTTGTTTTGTTGTCGCCTCCAGCCTTACAAAAGCATTTAAAGTTGCGTTCGCCAATAAGATAGCTTGCAGCCTCGTTCATTTGGTTGTAGTTTAAGGCATAAGGCATTTCGCACGAGTATGCTTTTTGGAATGGGTTTCTGGCATGGTGCATATAATAGTGATACGTGCGCGATGTGGCAGAAAAGCGTGCATGCAATTCGTTGTTTACTGGATAGGCTGCCGTTACAGCAACATCGCGCGGCAATATGCGGTTTAGTTTATAACAGAGTTGCTTGCAATCTATGCTGTTTTCTGTAAAGTCGAAATGAGCAACCATTGTGCGTGCGTGCACTCCAGAGTCGGTTCGTCCAGCACCTATAACACTTATTTTAGTGCGTAATAATGTAGATAAAGCTTTTTCTAAACTTCTTGCACCGTTATTCCGTTAGGTTGAATTTGCCAACCGTGATAATTAGTGCCATCGTACGAGAATTGTATGAAATACCTTTGCATAAGTGGTTGCAAAGGTACGTAAATTTATTGCAAGTCAGCTTGTTTGCTGAAAAAAGTGGTTAAGCAGTACGCACAAAGCAGAAGAATATAGCAAAAAAACAGCTGCAATATGCTGGGGTGTAGCTCTTCTATGCTTGCACCTGGCAAATGGGCTATGCTATGTAGGGCAGTGTTCATAGCACCAACTATTGTTTGCAAGGCTTTTCCAATAAATAGTTGCGCAACTGGCATAAAAAAGCATACAAACAACAGAACTGTGGTGTAGAGAATAATGGTGGCACAAGGAATTACAATGAAGTTGGAAAGTAGGAAGTAGCAACTAAATCGTCCGAAGTAGTAAGCCACCAATGGTGCAGTGCCCAATTGTGCCGCTACCGAAACCGTAATAAGTGTCCATATCCAACGCAACAGCCAATGGTGCTGAAGTTGTTCGTACGAGAATAATCCATAAAGTGTGGGTGCGAAGAGAATAATGGAAAGCACAGCCATAAACGACAATTGGAAGCCTACGTCCCATAAGTTCTGTGGGTGTAGCACCAATAGAATAATAGCCGTAAGCGCCAATGTGTTGAGCGAAGAACGGTCTCTATTCAGTAATCTAACAACACTGTACACAGTTATCATTGTTGCCGACCGCAATACTGATGGGGAGAAATCAACCAACAACGCATACAGCCAGATGAGCAGTAGCACCAACAAATCGCTAATGTGATACCGCACAAGAACATTTAAGTAGGGAATGCCTTTACACAGATTGAATCCGAAAAGAAAGATAACATAGATAATACCAAGATGCAACCCCGACAGAGCTAAGATATGACTTGCCCCCGAGACGGAATAATCGTCTTTTACGTCTTTCGATATAAGTTGCTTGTTACCCAAAGTCATCGCAATAGTAACAGCAGCAGTCTGTTCTTCGAGTCCTACACGTGCATAAGTTCGTAACCATTGTTGTTTTGCTCGTTTTAGTTCAATCAATGTTCGGTCTGCAATGCTAAGGAACGAGAGATTTACCGCAGTCTTTTTCCAATTCCTATAGAAAATAAAAGTTTCTGCACTAATACCGTGCAAATGTAGCCAACGAGCATAGTCAAAGTCTGTATCGCAGAAGTTTACGGGCTTTTCCAACTCAGAGAAGGCAGTGATACCATCTCCTACGTGTAACCGTTTATAGTTTTCAGAAACAGTATCGCATAATATAGCAGCCTTAATTTTCATAGGCGTATCAGTTGTTTGAATAGCCAATTCGGTTTGTATAACTTTCCCGTGTCGCACAGGTTCGGTCAGCAATACCGCATTGTAGCGCAAAAGCTTTGTAGGAATAGACTTCTGCATCTCCATTTCTGTGTTTGCCATCAGCCATCCACCAATTGAAGCCACAGCAAGAAGCAATGCGCAGCTGTTAAATATTCGTCTATTCCTACTAAGAAAAATAACCACTAAACACAGCATAGCCATTGCAAGCCAACTCCATATTGGTATAATGGTTAAAAGCAAATCGCCCCAGAACCATACCAATAATTAACGCTGTAGCAACTTTCACCAAAGGATTAATGTCGTTGGCAATACCTTGTTTCATAGTATAGGTAGTTATTTTTGTTTCGTTTGCAAAAAGTAATAAATATTTTTTTCTGCTTCTATCATTATATTAACCCATCTTCGCCCACCCATCGTAATAAATCTCAATCGAATCATTTAACCATAATACCATTATGTATTGTTTGTACTATTAATTTCTGTTATTCTTTATTTTATTGCAGGTATAGTGTTATCCTTTTTAACCAAATGTAATATGCTGCATCTACGTTATAAAGTCAATTAATCAGTCTAATAATGAAACGAAATCTACAGAGCTCTAACAACTAATTTAAAATAAATAGTCTCTTAATTTAAAAATAAATGGTCTCTTAATTTAAAATAAATAGTCTCCGTTCTGTATACGAACCACAACACTTCACAAAACAAATTTGAGTCGCCGTCCGTTCGTTCACTACTACCTTATATATAATAGCTATTACCTTATATGTATTATATCTGCTACCTTATATATAATAGCTATTACCTTATATGTATTATATCTGCTACCTTATATATTATATACGAACGAAGATACTTCACGAACCTTATTTCTCTATATACACACCGAATAAATGTTTACTGTTTATCAGCATATATACTTGATCTACATAGTTTTATGGCGAGAATAAAAATGCTTTTAATAATATTTAACAGCAATAATCATATTATAAAATGCTTAATAATCAGTGATATATAGAAGCGCTTCAGAAAAATAGTATAAAAAAAGTATGGCTATTAAAAAATATCTACCTTTGCATCGTTTTAAGAAATTAATGATCGTTTTACAGATTAAAAAAAGCAAAGAAAAATGAAAAAGTTATTATTTGTAGCAGTAGCTTGTGCAGCTATCTCTTTGACATCTTGCAATGGTAAAGGTAAACCTGCTGGTACAGCAGATTCTTCAAAAGTTGATACAACAAAAGTTGATACAACAAAGCAAGATACAAACAAGGTTGATACATCTGCAGCAAAGGCTAACGCTGATTCAGCACACGTTAATAAGTAATCAAGTTACTTAGCTATTAAAGAATTCCGCTGGACTCTAAGAGTCCAGCGGTTTTATTTATTTATGATGAACTTTTCTGATTTCTGAGTACCATTCTTGAACTTAGTTTGTTTAATAGCAATACCTTCATTAGGTTTGGTGCGTTTGCGACCAGAAATATCATAGTATGTTTCTTCTGCCACTTCAAGTCTATTCTCCTTATTTATAATGTTTATATTATTCGCTGTTTTTTTCTTTATTTAGGGTGTAAATAGCTCCTCGTGATATTCGCTCATTCTAAACCAAGAATTGTCTGAAGCTATACACGAAAGAACGTATGTCTTATCGTTTTTAGGAGCATCGAGTGTTATCTGGTCTTCGTTCATTGTATAGGTAATATCTACAGAAGGATTCATAGGAACAGCCTGATTATTGTCTATTCCATAGTATCCCATATATATGGATACGTTCTCGCCTTGATCTGTTTGAGTAGAAAAAATTAACGATTTGTGTGGAATAGTGATTTTATTTCCTTTTATGCTTCCTTTAACCCAGCGATTGGTTACATCTGCAAATGTTTCGGGTAAGGCGACTATAGGATTCTTAACATAAACAGTTTTGTTGTCAGCCATAAAAACAACCTCAAAATCAGTTGCTTCAGATAGATTGAGTGTTGTCATTTCAAGAGATCCGTCGTCAGCCTGTTGTAGTTTAATTCCCTTTCCAGAACGGTCGTAAACTTTAACAAGTCCATCAGGACGATTAGAAAAGTAATGCCTCTTGTGCATTCATACTTAAGCCAAAAATTAATGGCAAGTGCTAAAAAGTAATAGTTTCTCATATATAAAAAGTTTATTAATAAAATTATTCTTCAGATATTCTGTGAACCTTGCGGTTTATTTGTTTATAGACACGTTCTAAAAATGCCTATAATTAGTTATTTTTTTATTGTTACAAAGGTATACAAAACGTCTGAATGTACAAAAATGTTTCTAACTTAAAACTGCTATTTTAGCTAAGTCTGTTTTTATTTATATTCTTCTTATCTGAGGTAGCTATATTAGAGATAATTGATATCTAATTTATAACAGATAGATATCTAAGATGCAACTGATAGATATCTGAAGTGAACGTGATAGATATCTAAGACGTAACTGATAGATATCTGAAATAAACGTGATAGATATCTGAAACAAGAATAACTATAATTGAGAGATTTCTCGAGTCCTCTGCAATATTTTCTTGTGAGTAAATGGTAGGCATTACTTATAATTATCCTACTTATGATGATGGCGAATACTAATAATTGAAGCTAGTTTAATATAGATTAGTCGTTAAACCCAAATTAGTCATTAGACGGCAATAGGTATAGTTTTTATTACTATGATATTGTCTCCTAACATCTTTTACTTTCTTATTGGCATCTTGTTTGTCTTTTGTAACTTGATGTAGCCCTGCTACACATACGTTGCAAAGACAGATAATCTACCTGATAATAAAACAAAGTATGTTTAGGCTCTAATGACGGATTTGGGTTAAAACTTATATTAATTTTAGTATTCAATATCATTTGTATACAATAAAGACCTACACGAAAACAATAATCGTATAGGTCTTTGATTAATGGTATGGATTTGTAATTTAATATTCTCCCCAAGCCTTAATGTCAATATCGTTTAACTTAACATTGCAGAAGGCTGCAATAAATGCACTTGCAAGTCGGCTGTTTGTAAGCAACGGTATATTAAGGTCGATGGAAGCACGTCTAATTTTGTAGCCGTTAGTAAGCTCTCGTGGTGTGAGATCTTTCGGAATGTTTACCACCATATCAATCTTCTTTTCGTGTAGAAGGTCTAATGCCTGTGGTTGTTTTCCTTCGTCTGATGGCCAATATACTAATGTGTTATCTATGCCATTCTCTGTTAGGTAGTTAGAGGTGCCACCAGTGGCAAAGAGATTGTATCCGTGGTCTTTCAATATTTTTGCAGCATCAAGCATTTCTGCTTTTTGTTTTGCTCCACCAGTAGACAGCAGTATATTCTTTGCAGGTATTCTTTGTCCAACAGAAAGCATACTCTTTAGTAGAGCAGTATAGGTATCTTCGCCAATACAGCCAACTTCTCCTGTAGAACTCATATCTACACCCAGTACAGGGTCAGCTTTCTGTAAGCGATTGAATGAGAATTGCGATGCTTTGATACCCACATAGTCGAGATCGAAGAGATTTTTGCTTGGTTTTTCTACAGGTATACCAAGCATAATTTTAGTAGCTAAGTCGATGAAATTTAGTTTCAAAACTTTGCTAACAAATGGGAATGACCGACTGGCGCGAAGGTTACATTCAATAACAAGTATATCGTTATCGCGTGCCATAAACTGTATGTTGAATGGACCATTAATGTGCAGTGCCTTAGCAATTTGTCTGCTGATGCGTTTACACGGCGTACAGTTTCTACATAAAGTTTTTGAGGTGGGAACTGAATAGTGGCATCACCAGAGTGAACACCTGCAAACTCAATATGTTCTGATATAGCATAAGCCATGATTTCGCCATTGCGTGCAACGGCATCCATTTCTATTTCTTTCGCATGTTCAATGAATTTGCTTACAACTACTGGGTGGTCTTCACTCACGTTGGCTGCTAATTTCAGGAATCGTTCTAATTCATCGTTGTTGGAACATACATTCATAGCAGCTCCAGAAAGAACATACGAAGGGCGAACGAGTACGGGGAATCCTACACGGTCTACAAATTCTTGAATGTCTGCCATACTTGTTAGTGCACGCCACTCTGGTTGATTCACACCTATATCGTTAAGCATAGCTGAGAATTTGGCACGGTCTTCTGCATTATCAATATCTTTCGCCTTTGTTCCGAGTATGTTCACATTTTCCGCATCAAGATATACAGCAAGGTTGTTAGGAATCTGCCCACCAGTAGAGACTATAACACCATGTGGTGTTTCCAAATCAATTATATCCATAACGCGCTCGAATGTAAGTTCATCAAAATAGAGACGATCGCACATATCGTAGTCAGTCGATACTGTTTCTGGATTATAATTTATCATAATAGAGCGATAGCCCTGTTTGCGAATCGTATTTAGTGCTTGTACACCACACCAGTCGAATTCAACAGAAGAACCAATACGATAAGCACCAGACCCTAGAACAATAACACTTTTACGGTCGGTTTCAAACTTAATATCGGAATCTACCCCCGAGTAAGTAACATAAAGATAGTTGGTTTGTGCTGGATATTCGGCAGCAAGTGTATCTATTTGTTTTACAACTGGTAGAATACCATAACTCTTACGTAATTGACGAACAACTAATACAGCTTTATGCATATTATCTACTTCGTCTTCTAATCCAACTGCACGTGCAATTTGGAAGTCTGTGAAGCCGTAGATTTTAGCAGTACGGAGTAAAGTCTTATCAAGTGTGTTGATATTACAATTCTTTAATTGTTCATCAACGTCAATAATATGTTTCAGTTTATATAGGAACCAATGGTCGATTTTAGTAAGTTCGTGAATTTGATCAACCGTATAACCCTTTATGCATAGCCTTTGAGATAACGAAGATACGTTTATCCGTTGGCTCTCTCAATGCTGCTTCTATATCCTTACTTCTAATTCTTTGTTTTCTACGAAGCCATGCATACCTTGTCCAATCATGCGCAAACCTTTTTGTATGGCTTCTTCAAAGTTACGACCAATTGCCATAACTTCACCAACAGACTTCATACTTGAGCCTAATTCTTTGTCTACGCCACGGAATTTACTTAAATCCCAACGTGGTATTTTACAAACAACATAGTCGAGTGCTGGTTCAAAGAAAGCTGATGTTGTTTTGGTAACAGAGTTCTTTAGTTCGAATAAACCGTATCCCATTCCTAATTTAGCAGCAACAAATGCAAGTGGGTAGCCAGTTGCTTTACTTGCTAATGCGGAAGAACGCGAGAGACGAGCATTTACTTCAATTACACGGTAATCTTCACTTTTAGGATCAAAGGCATATTGTACATTACATTCGCCTACAATTCCAATGTGGCGAACAATCTTTATTGCTAATTTACGAAGTTTATGATATTCACTGTTAGTGAGGGTTTGTGAAGGTGCAATTACGATAGATTCGCTCGTATGGATACCCAATGGGTCGAAATTTTTCCATATTACAAACCGTAATACAATTGTCGTATTGGTCGCGAACCACCTCGTATTCTATTTCTTTCCAGCCTTTTAAACTCTTCTCAACCAATACTTGTGGTGAGAATGAGAATGCTTTTTCACAAATCTTATCAAGTTCTTCTTCGTTATCTGCAAAACCACTGCCGAGCCCTCCCAGTGCATAAGCAGCACGAATAATAACAGGATAACCTAATGTTGTAGCAGCTTTTCGTGCTTGTTCTACTGTCTCACACGCTTCGCTCTTAATAGTTTTAATGTCTATTTCGTCTAACCGTTGTACGAAAAGTTCACGGTCCTCAGTGTTCATTATAGCCTTAACAGGTGTACCGAGTACTTTTACATTGTACTTCTCAAGTATCCCGAGACGGTCTAATTCTACACCGCAATTTAAGGCTGTCTGTCCACCAAATGCTAATAGAATGCCATCAGGGCGTTCTTTTTGGATAACACGTTCTACGAAATATGGCTGTATTGGTAAAAATAAATCTGGTCTGCTACGCCTTCTGATGTTTGAACTGTAGCTATATTTGGATTAATAAGAACGGTAGAAACACCTTCTTCACGTAGTGCTTTTAACGCTTGAGAACCTGAATAGTCAAATTCTCCAGCCTCACCTATTTTTAATGCGCCTGAACCAAGTAGCAGGACTTTTTTTATTGATTCGTCTTTCATTATTTCAGTGCTTCTACAAATTTGTCAAACATAAATACAGTATCTACTGGACCAGAACTTGCTTCTGGGTGGAATTGCGAACTGAACCAAGGATTCGTTTTGTGTCGGATACCTTCATTACTACCATCGTTCATATTTACAAATAGTTCTTCCCAATCTTTATTAAGAGTTTTTGCATCAACGGCATAACCGTGGTTTTGTGATGTAACATAGCATTGGTTTGTTCCAACCAATCGAACAGGTTGATTATGTCCGCGATGACCATATTTCAGTTTAAAGATAGTTGCGTTAGCAGCCTTTCCCATGAGTTGATTTCCCATACAAATACCACAGATAGGCTTTCTAGTCTCATTCATCTGTTTACGGATAATCTCTACAGCATCATTGCACATATCAGGATCTCCTGGACCGTTGGCAAGGAATAGACCATCATATTCTAATGATGTGTAATCGTAATTCCAAGGAACTCGAATTATTTCTATATTTCTGTTTATTAATTCACGCAAGATATTTGCTTTTACACCACAATCAACTAATACAACTTTCTTACCTCCACCTTCATTATAGCGAATGATTTCTTTTTGTTGAGACCAGGTCTACAAAGTTAACTCCTTCATAATGCGCAGTAGGAATGTTGTCGGCTTCATCATCGAAAATAATTTGTCCCATCATTACGCCGTGTTCGCGTAAAACTTTTGTAAGTTCACGTGTATCAATACCTGTGATGGCTGGAACTTTTCTCGTTTAAGCCATGATGCTAGACTTTCAACAGCATTCCAATGTGAGTATTCTTCGGTATAATCGGAAACGATAAGTGCAGACACATAAATCTTGTCACTTTCCATAAAATGAAGGAATATGGTTTTTCTCCATTGTAAAAGGTGGAACACCATAGTTTCCAACTAACGGGAATGTCATAACAAGCATTTGTCCTGCATAAGAAGGGTCGGTAAGGCTTTCAGGATACCCCATCATAGCTGTATTGAATACTACTTCACCTGCAACAGGCTTCTCGTATCCAAATGATTTTCCATAAAATTTTGTACCGTCATTTAAGACTAAAGTTACATTCCTCATTTTTATTCGTATGTTGATGATTTAATGTTTGCTGATTTACTTACGATAATTCTGTTCGTAGAAGTTTATGAATGCTTTGTTTACAAGTAGCATTCCTCCGTGAGTAGGATAATTCCTGTAAAATACCAATCTCCTTTATGTTTTGGTATGGCTTTGTGTAAGCCTTCTATACTTTGGTAAACAAGTTCTACTGGAGTTGTCATTTCTATAGGTCGTAGCATCTCTACGATCTTCTCGTTGATTTCTTCTATAGTAAACGGAGCATAAATTTTACGAACAGCATTATTAATTGTCTCACTCTTAGTTTTTGTTTATCTCTCTTTACAAGCTTCATAAACTTCTGTTAAGAGTGATTCCATATTCCGTTCTTTTAATTAACTGAATAGTTGCACTGAACACAAAAATTCTTCTAAGCGTGGCATATCAATACCATAATAATCAGGATAGCGGATTTGTGGTGCGCTTGATACAATGATAATCTTCTTAGGGTGGAGTCTATCGAGTATTCGTAAGATACTTTCCTTTAGAGTTGTTCCACGAACAATAGAATCATCAATGATAACAAGATTATCTTCATTTGGTGTAATGCTTTCGTAGCTAATATCGTAGACGTGCGATGCTAAGTCGTTTCGTGAATTACTCTCTGTGATAAAAGTACGTAATTTAATATCTTTCCACGCCACTTTCTCAGAGCGGATAGATTGATTTAGTATTCTCTCTATATCTTTATTGGTTGCATTGTTTCCTAATGCTTTTATTTCTTGAACCTTTCTAGCATTCAACCATTTCTCGAATCCTTGTAATAATCCGTAGAAAGCAACCTCTGCCGTATTTGGAATAAATGAAATCACAGTGTGATTTGTGTCGTAGCCAATAGCCTCTAGGACTTTTTCAGTAAGTTGCTCACCTAATTTTTTACGTTCTTTATATATATCTCTATCAGAGCCACGTGAGAAATAAATACGTTCGAATGAGCAAGCTGAATTTTCCTTAGGTTCTAATATTTGATGCAACGAACTTTCACCGTGTTTGTTTACAATCAACGCCTGACCTGGTAAAAGTTCTTTTATATCTTCACAATCTAAATCAAATGTAGTTTGAAGTACTGGGCGCTCACTAGCCAATGCCATATATTCTTCGTTCTTATAGAAGAAAGCTGGACGAATGCCCCAAGGGTCTCGCATTGCATACATCTCTCCAGACCCTGTAATGCCACATATTACATAACCTCCATCGAAATATTGCATAGTGGTTTGTAATACATTTTTCATTTCGACATGGTCTTCAATATAATGTGTAATATCGAATTTCTCTAACCCTAACAGTTTTGCTTCACGGTAATTACGTTCGACTTCACGGTCTAAACGGTGTCCCATAAATTCAAGGAGCAAGTAAGTATCGCTATATTTACGTGGGCATTGACCATAATCAGTGAGATGTTCGAATATCTCACTGATATTAGTCATATTGAAGTTACCACAAAATGAGAGGTTCTTAGCTCTCCAGTTGTTACGCCTTAAGAAAGGGTGAACATACGATAAGCCACTTTTTCCTGTTGTAGAATAGCGTAAATGCCCCATATAAAGCTCGCCTGCGAACGGTAAATTACGCTGTGCAAAATCGACATCTGCAATTTCTACTTCGGTATAATCTTTATATTGTTTATGAATATTTGCAAAAATCTCAGTAACAGCATTCTTTCCTTCTGCTCGTTCTCGGAACATGTATTCGTTTCCTGGTTGAGTTTCTAGTTTAACGCTTGCAATACCAGCTCCTTCTTGTCCTCGGTTGTGCTGCTTTTCCATCATAAGATACATCTTATTTAAGCCATACATCCAAGTTCCATATTTTTCTTTAAAGTAGCTTAGAGGCTTTAGCAATCTTAGCATTGCGACACCACAATCTTCATGTATGTTCTTTTCCATTTACTAAGGTTTCTTTTTATTGTTTTTATTCTACTGTTACAGATTTAGCTAGATTTCGTGGTTGGTCCACATCTTTTGCCTTTACATACAGCCACATGGTAAGCTAACAATTGTAATGGTATTGTTGCTACGAGTGGTTCTAAACAATCCATTGTATCTGGAAGTTCTATAACGGCATCTGCAATTTGCGAAATTGTTTTGTCTCCCTTCGAAACCAATGCAATAACACGACCATTTCGAGCTTTAATCTCTTGTATATTACTACGAACTTTCTCGTACATAGCGTTATGCGTAGCAATAACAACAAAGCATATCAGAGTCTATCAGAGCAATAGGCCCATGTTTCATCTCTGCTGCTGGATAACCTTCTGCGTGTATATATGATATTTCCTTTAGTTTCAGCGCTCCTTCCAAAGCAACTGGATAGCTAAATCCTCTACCTAAAGTATAAGAAGTTGTGTGCGTAAGTAAATGTTCTAGCTAAATCGGCAATTGCATCGTTTGATTTCAATACTTCTTTTATTTTTTCAGGAATAGCCGTTAATTCTTCCACAACTTTTACGTATTCATCTCGTTTTATAGTTCCTTTTGCTTCTGCTAACGTAAGTGCAAGCATAGTAAGAACTGTTACTTGTCCAGTAAATGCTTTTGTTGAGGCTACCCCTATTTCTGGACCTACATGAATATAAGTACCTGTATGTGTTGCTCGTGGAATACTTGAACCGATAGCATTACATATTCCATAGATAAATGCACCATGTTCTTTTGCTAATTCTATCGCTGCAAGCGTATCAGCTGTCTCACCACTTTGTGATAATGCTATTACAACATCGTCAGCAGAAACTACTGGGTTTCTGTATCTAAATTCGCTTGCATATTCTACATTTATAGGTATCCGGCAGAATGTTTCTAGTAATTGTTTGCCAATAAGACCAGCATGCCAGCTAGTTCCGCATGCTACAATAATAATGCGTTTTGCATTTAGTAGCTGTTGTCGATGGTCAATAATGGCACTTAATGTAACATTATCGTTATTAACATTGATACGTCCTCTCATACAGTTAATGAGGCAGTCAGGTTGCTCGAATATCTCTTTGAGCATAAAATGTGGATAGCCTCCTTTTTCAATTTGTCCAAGATTAATATCCACAGTTTTTATTACAGGTGCTAACGATTCGTTCTGTATATTTACAATCTTCAGTTCTTCACCTAATTTCATTACAGCAATGTTCTCATCTTCGAGGTAAACAACCTTGTCTGTATATTCTATGATAGGACTTGCATCTGACCCTAAGAAGAATTCATTATCGCCAATTCCTACAACGAGAGGACTCTGTTTTCTTGCAGCAATAATTGTATCAGGGTGGCGTTTATCTAAAATTGCAATAGCATAGGCTCCAATTACTTGATGAAGAGCTACTTGCACTGCAGAAAGTAAGTCTAGACTTTTTCTTGTTTGAATGTATTCTACTAGCTGTACTAATACTTCTGTGTCTGTATCAGAAATGAAATGAACACCTTTACCTTGGAGTTTTTTCTTTATTTCTGCATAATTCTCAATAATGCCATTATGTATGATGGCTAAATTTTTAGACTCGGAGTAGTGTGGGTGTGCATTTGTAGAAGATGGCTCTCCATGTGTAGCCCATCTTGTATGTGCTATACCAATAGTGCCTTCTATGTTTTTATCAGCACAAACGGTTTCTAATTCACTTACTTTACCTTTTGCTTTGTATACGTTTAATTCGTCGTTACTATTGATAAGTGCAACGCCTGCACTGTCATATCCTCTATATTCTAATCTTTTGAGTCCTTTTATTAGAACAGGATAGGCTTGTCTTTTTGTGCCTAAATATCCAACAATTCCACACATAATATATATAGTCCTTTTCTTTTTATTCTAGTTTTATCTTTTAAACTCTTTGTTTTGTTTGTTTAATAACAATTACCTTAATATTGTAACTAATAGTGTTACAAGCGATGATGTAATACCTATAATAGAATAGAATATGCTTGTATTGCTACCGAAGAATGTATTTCTAGCTTTCACCTTATGAGGTTCAACATATATAACGTCATTCTGTTGTAGGTAATAATATGGTGAGTTTATTATATTCGCATCATTCATATTTAAGCGAACCTTGTGTTTCTCACCAGTTTTATCTTCTCTAACAAGAAGAATATTATTTCGTTTTCCATAAATAGTCATATCTCCAGCTTCAGCCAATGCTTCTACAATACTAATTTTCTCGGTTGATACAGGAATAACACCAGGGCGATTCACTTCTCCGATTACAGTGATACGAAAACTACTCATTCGAACCGATACAACTGGATTTTCTGTACGTGCCAAGTAAGGTTGTATTTTACTTTTTATAAGGTCTTCACATTCATTTTTAGTAAGCCCAGCTACATGAATTTTACCGATAATAGGAAAATTAATCATACCATCGTTATCCACCAAATAACCAAGTAATAGCATTTTTGTTAGTAGATTGTCCTGTTGAATGTAAATTGAAAGGCTCTGAAGATAGAGGATCTGTTGTTTGTACTAAAATGGTTAATTCATCTTTCGGCATAATTTTCGCATCGTATAGTCCTTTAGATGCTGCCAAACTAATAGAGTCAATATTTCTCCAGTAAACCGTTTGTTCACTTGAACCGCAGCCTACCATTGCTAAAATTATGGCACATACCATAATAGGGAAAAAGTAATTTCTTCATAAAAATATAAGTGCGATAACGTTATTTCTTAGTCACCAAAGTGGTCTATTACATATCTCATAAATCTACCACCATAATTATGATGCAAAAAATACTACTAATTTTTGAGAACGGCAAAAGTTTAATTGACTTTTTATAATAAGGTACAGAAAATGGCTGATAATATTAGAGAAAAACTTTTTCCTTACCATTATGTTCTGTAATTCTCAATACTAGTGTCAGTTTGTAGTTATCTTATCGTTACTTATGTCTTGATGTATTCCTAGTTTTTGTTTTTTTACCTACTCATAGATAATAATGGCTTTATAATGAATTGAATATGAGTGAAAAAGATAAAGTTAAGTGAGTATTTACTAAAAATAAATTACTATCTTTGCGACAAAGATAATTATATAGTCATGAAAAAGAACAGAAAAAAGTTTTGTTGATCTATACTGGTGGAACTATCGGCATGGGTTGTAATCCTGCAACAGGTGCCTTAGAACCTTTAGATTTTGAGCATCTAGCCGATAATGTACCAGAGTTTAAGCTAATCCCAACAGCTATTGACACTTATCAATTTATACCTGCAATCGATTCTTCTAATATGTCTCCGAAGAACTGGGCTGATATTGTGAGAATAATAGTTGATAGATATAATAGCTATGATGGTTTTGTTATTCTACATGGTACCGATACTATGGCTTACACTGCATCTGCCTTGTCGTTTATGCTAGAAAATCTTACGAAACCTGTTATACTTACAGGTTCACAGCTTCCTATCGGTCAATTGCGTACCGATGGTAAAGAGAATTTAATGACTAGCTTGGAATTGGCTGCAGCGCATCATCACGATGGTACTCCTATGGTACCTGAGGTATGCATTTATTTTAACGGTCATTTGTTGCGAGGAAATCGTTCTACAAAGCAGAATGCCGATGAGTTGAATGCATTTGAGTCGTTCAACTTTCCCCATCTTTGTGAAGCTGGAGTGAGTTTCAATTTTCAAACGCATCATATTCTAAAGCCAGACTATAGTCAACCAATGGTACCACATTTTGAATTGGATAGTAATGTGTTTGTACTTTCGCTATTTCCAGGTGCTGAAGAAAGCATTATTCGTCATACATTTGATGCTCCTGAGCTTCGTGGTATTATTATGCGAACATACGGTAGTGGTAATGCGCCCCATGCGTCTTGGCTTGTAAATTTATTGAAAGAGGCTTCTCAGCGTGGTGTTGTTACAGTGAATGTAAGTCAATGTATTAGTGGGCAGGCTGATATGAATCGTTATGATACTGGTTACCAGCTGAAAGAGGCAGGTGTAATAAGTGGTTACGATACAACTGTTGAGGCTGCTCTAACTAAGTTAATGCTTTTGCAAGCTAAGTATAGCGACCATACTATAGTGCGCGAATATATGAATAAGTCTATAGCAGGAGAGATAACAATTCCTAATACTCTGATTTAGAAATATAAAAGCGGATAGCAAATATTTGTATATTCTATATTTAAACAAAGATGAGACTCTTTAATTGAGTCTCATCTTTTTTTAATATATCGTTCATTTTCTGTTTTGTTTCAATACGTGTAGGCACAAGTGGTAGTCTTAACACGTTCTCAATCATTCCCATATCGTTTAGTAAAGCTTTGCACCCTGCTGGATTTCCGTCTACGAATAATAGTTTATAAAGTTCTGTAAACTGGTGGTGGATAATCCGTGCAGCATCATATTCTCCATTAAATTCTAATCTAATCATACGTGAGAACTCTTTTGGTAACGCATTTCCAATAACTGAAATGACACCAACTGCTCCGCTTGCTATCATTGGAAATGTTAGTGCGTCGTCGCCACTAATCACTTCAAAGTGCTTTGGTTTATTCTTTATAATCTCATCTACTTGCTCTAAACTACCTGCCGCCTCCTTTATTGCAACAATGTTTGGGAAGTCGTTGGCAATTCTTACCGTAGTTTCGGCTTTCATATTTACTCCAGTCCGCCCTGGTACATTATATAGTACAATGGGAAGAGAACTTGTTTCTGCAATAGCTTTAAAATGTTGGTATAAACCTTCTTGACTGGGCTTATTATAGTAGGGGCAGATAGAAAGAATACCATCAATTCCCTTCCAATTGGTTTGTTTTATCTCTTCCACGACAGCAGCAGTGTTGTTTCCACCACAATATTTTAATATGGGGACACGACCGTCTACAACCGAGATAATGGTTTCGGTGAGTTCGTTCTTCTCTTCGGTAGATAAGCAGGGACATTCACCTGTTGTTGCCAGAATGGCAAAGAAGTCAGCACCATTTTCTATTTGATATTCTATCAGTCTTTTTAATGCATCATAGTCTATCTCTCCATTTTGTTTGAATGGTGTTACCAATGCTATTCCTAATCCGTGAAAGATATTTTTTTCATATAAATATTGGCTTTAAAAAGCTTTTTCCGTTCTAATCAATCAAATTTTGAGGACATTTTCTTTTATAAAATAAAGTAGTCCTTCTAATATTATGCAAAAATAAGAAATAAACATCAATCTACAAAGTTTTTTTATATCTTATTATTTGCTTTTTGTTTTATTCTCTTTTCTGTTTTATAGAAAAAAATAATATCTTTTGCCCCCGATTTCTTAAAGTCTGAAAAGCTATAAATGATGAATTATTTTACTGCAAAACTAACTGAAATACTAAAACATACGCTTGTTATAGTGAGTATATTCTTCATTGTCAGATTGCTTTTTGCTGTCTGCTTTGTGCCTTTTACCACTTTTGAAGCGTATGCCAAGTCGTTGTCTTTTGCAGCTTTCAACGCATTGCGCTTCGATCTTCAAGTAGCTGCATACGTTGCCATTCTGCCTTTTCTCGTTATTTTGGTATGCCTTTTTGTGCGCAACAGAAGTGTAGCAGGTTGGTTGTCGAGGTTTATCAGTACTTATTATGTGGTGCTCGAAATCGTCCTCCTTATACTTGCGCTTGTCGATATTGGTTTTTATAGCAATTTCCATTCGCATATCAACATTACCTTCTTCGACTTTTTCAATGAGAATCCGTTGAGTTTGCTGCAAACTATTTGGGAAGAATACCACGTCATACTCTATCTTTCAGCGGTATGCTTGGCGAGTTTTGTCATCTACATACTTGCCCAGAAGATTGCAAAAGGTACGTTGAACTGTGAAAACAAGCAAGAAAGTTTGGCAGTAAACCGCAAAACCATCGTCCTCATCGTTCTGTTTTTAGTTGCCGAAGTGGTATGCCTTCGTGGTTCGGTATGGCGTTTTCCCTTGCAGGTGGAAGACTCGTTTGTGTCGAGCAGTAAGCAGATTAACGACCTTGTGCCCAACGCCGCCTATATGTTGAAGAAGGCTGTGAAGGAAAAGAAAAATGCTTTTGCCTTTCGTAGCATCGAGAGTTTACTCTCCGAATATAAGTTCAAGTCGCTGCAAGAGGCCATAAACGTTTACACAAACTCGGATACGATACGTTTGCAGGGCGACACTTTGGCTGCCCTGCGCACGGCATTGTTCCGCACTGTGCCCGATACGATGAAGCACAGACAGCCCAATGTGCTGATAATCTATGAGGAAAGTTGGAGCAACTACTTGATGAATTTAGACAGTCGCCGCTGCGATATGCTGCTTGGAATGCGCCGCCATTTAAAAGAAGATTTGCTCTTTCGCAATTTCCAGTCGGTAGGCAACGGCACAATCGCTTCCATTGAGAACATCGTGAGCAGTGTTCCGTTTCCTCGTTTCTTCTCATCGCCCTATCGTTTCCATTGCTTGCCGTCGTCGGTAGTGTTGCCTTTTAACGAAAGTGGCTACACCACGGAGTTTATTTCGGGTATGGACGTAGCGTGGGAAAACTGTGCCGAAGCACTGAAATACCAACACTTCACGAAGGTTACGGGTAAGTTCACACTGAAAGAGCAGCACCCTGAATACGAGTATAACAGCATCGGAGTGTTCGACCATTATCTTTTCCGCAGCATACAGGAACGGTTAGACCAGCATACAGCTAAGCCGCAAATGCTGCTGTGTATGACTACAACCAACCACCCGCCGTTTGAATTTCCCAAAGATGTGCAGCTGAAGGCAGTGCCAGACGACTATTACAATAATGAGTGCTTTGCTGAAAAGAACCACGAAGTGTTGCAAAAGTATATCACCGGCTTTCGTTATGCCAATAAAACCTTGGGCGACTTCCTCGATAAATTCAAGCAATCGAAGGCTGCTGAAAACACCATTGTCATCATATCGGGCGACCATAACGTGCGTTCTATTCTCGATTACACACAGGTAGACAAGCGTTGGGAGCGTTCTGTGCCGCTCTATATCTACCTGCCACCTTATCTTCGTAAAGAAAGCTATCGTAGCATGATCAATCGTTGGGGAAGCCACGACGACATATTGGCTACGCTTGCACCCTTTGCTTTTCGCAATACGAAATATATGTGCTTGGGCAACAACCTGCTGAAAGGGGGTGTTGCAGACAGCACGTATTACAGTGCCAACGTGGAACAGCTGCTTGCTTGTCCTGCCTATCAGGCACAGGCCCAGCGCATTGTAAATGCCCGCAACCTTCTTCGCATCGTGTTTTTCCAGCAAACCTTTGCGAAATGCTAATGCCATTGGCTTGGTTTCTATGAATACAAACTATGGGGTAGTTGTTGTTTATTAAGGAAAAATATAATGCAGAATGGCAGGTAAGGGTGTGATTTATCACGTTCCCGAACAAAAGAAGAAGCAGCCTAAATATGATGAAGGCAAAGAATCGTACCCCTATATTTACGCTACAATTTTGTAAAGATAACATTGTTAAAAAGTGACAACTACGTTTTGACATTGCGAAAGCGGCTCTTTTGCGCTGTAAAACCTACGTTTTTACCATGCAAAAGAGCCGCTTTTGGAATGCAGAACAATAGGTTTTGGAATGCGCTGACGATGAGATGATTACGTAACAGTTACGTTTGTGAAAAATATTTACAGGCATATTTCTCTCTTTTCTTTCATAAAATAGATAGTTCCCATTTAGTTTCCGTTACTTGGAAGCTCTTTTGTGGTTGCTGTGTAAATAGGCAGTGTTAAACGTGCGGGGTCGCTACAGTAAAACGAGAATGTTTTTATCGCTTTCCGTCATCATGGACTGAAGACCGTGTTGGAAAAATAAAAGATTTTTAATACCATTGTAGTTTTATTCCAATTTTATTCTTATCTTTGCGACTGAAAGGACAAAAAACATATATGGAGAACGCTCTAACACTCTATGAACTCAACTCTTTGGTTGTCGAACTTATTGATAAAGTTATGCCAAGCTCGTATTGGGTTGAGGCTGAAATTGCAGACGCAAGAGAAAGTAAAGGGCATCTTTATTTAGAATTAATAGAGAAAGACGAAAGTACCAATATACCCATAGCACGTGCTTCTGCCAAATGCTGGCGTTCTTCTTGGTTGATGATAGGACCCCATTTCGAACGTGTTGCAGGCGTAAAACTTCGAGCAGGTTTACAAATAATGATACAAGTGCATGCTCAGTTTCATGCGCAGTATGGCTTTTCGTGGATAATAGATGATATAAATCCCGAATACACAATGGGTAGTATGGCTCGTAAGCGTAACGAAATAATAGCCCAACTAAAGTCGGAAGGTGTGTTTGAGTTGCAAAGGGAATTATGTCTGCCTTTGTTTGCACAGCGTATCGCCGTTATTTCTTCGGCTTCAGCAGCAGGGTATGGTGATTTCTGTAATCAATTACAACATAATGAATATGGATTTCGCTTTCAAATGCAACTCTTTCAGGCTTTTATGCAAGGCGAACAAGTTGAGCAAAGTATAGTTGCAGCATTGAATTTAATAAGCACGAAAGAAGATGATTTCGACTGTGTGGTAATTATCCGAGGTGGGGGAGCCACTGCCGACCTTAGTGGCTTTGATACGTTAGTATTGGCAGAAAATGTTGCGAACTTTCCATTACCAGTTATAACAGGTATTGGGCATGAGCGCGATGAAAGTATTCTTGATATGGTGGCACATACAAGAGTAAAGACACCAACAGCAGCTGCAGCATTCTTGATAGACCATCTGGCAGCAACGTTAAACCGCATAGAGCAGGCACAGATATCTATTCAGCGAATGGTGGAACATAGAATACAACACGAAAAACTGCATTTGCAACAACTATCGACCCATATACCCATACTTTTCTCAATGGTAAAAAACAGAGAGAATGCACGTTTAGACGACTATTGGCATGCGCTTTTACAACGTGTAATGTTGCATTTGCAGCAAAGTAAAATGAGGGTAGAACTCCTTTCAAATAAGGTAATTCCTGCAACTACAAATAAACTTATGGCAGAACAACACAAATTGCAGTTGCTGGAACAACGAGTAGATGGTGTAAACCCAGAACGAATGCTACGTTTAGGTTATAGCTTAACCTATAAGAATGGATATGTGTTGCGTAATGTAAACGAAGTAAAGGCGGGCGACGAAATTACAACGCGTCTTGAGGGGGGTATAATAACATCGGTAGTGAAGAAATAAATAATTATGAAATAGAGAATGAAATACGAAGAAGCTCTTAAAAATTAGAAGCCATTGTAGATAAAATGGAACGTGGCGATATGAACATAGATACGATGGCAAACGAGTTAAAGAAAGCTCAAGAATTGATAAAAGTGTGCAAAGATAAACTGACACATACTGATGAAGAAATAAAAAAGTTACTCGAAACAAAATAACAGAGAAGCTTAAATAGTAAATAAAAACAATAAACAATTAATAACCGCCACGTCTTTATATCTCTTATGTAAGAAATATAGAGATAAGGCACAAGATTTAAGATTATGAAAAAAATAGATTGGGAGAACCTTTCGTTTGGTTATGAAAAGACCGACTATAATGTTCGGTGTTACTATCGTGATGGTAAGTGGGGAGAAATAGAAGTATCTTCTGATGAAAACATAAATATACACATGGCTGCAACGTGTTTGCACTATGGTCAGGAAGCTTTTGAAGGTTTGAAAGCATATCGTTGTCCTGATGGAAAAAGTACGTGTGTTCCGTCCAGAAGAGAATGCAGCTCGTTTGCAACGTACATGTCGTGGTATTGTAATGCCAGAACCTCCAACCGAACTTTTTGTAGAAATGATAAAGAAAGTTGTACGCTTAAATCAAGAATATATACCCACTTATGAAAGTGGTGCAACACTTTATCTCCGTCCATTGCTTATAGGAACAGGCGCACAGGTAGGTGTTCGTCCAGCAGAAGAATACTTGTTGCTAATATTCGCAACTCCTGTTGGTCCTTATTTTAAAGGCGGTTTCTCTACTAATCCGTATGTTATTATGCGCAACTTCGACCGTGCAGCTCCATTAGGAACAGGTACTTATAAGGTAGGTGGTAATTATGCAGCATCGTTAAAAGCTAACCAAATAGCACACGAAAAGGGATATGCTTCTGAATTTTATCTCGATTGTAAAGAAAAGAAGTATGTAGACGAATGTGGAGCTGCAAACTTCTTTGGTATTAAAAATAATACTTACGTTACTCCAGAATCTACTTCTATTTTGCCATCTATTACAAATAAGAGCTTGATGCAGATAGCCGAAGACCTTGGAATGACAGTAGAACGTAGACCAATACCAGAAGAAGAACTTGCAACATTCGAAGAAGCAGGTGCTTGTGGTACGGCTGCAGTTATATCACCAATCTCTCGTTTAGACGATTTAGAAGAAGGGAAGACTTATAACTTTGGTGAGAAACCAGGTCCATGGTCATCTAAATTGTACGAAACACTACGTGGTATACAATACGGAACAATTGAAGATACGCACAATTGGACTATGGAAGTGATGTAAGATAAAAGACTTTTAAGATGAGTAGACTTTTATCTTTCGTCTTATTGTCCTTTATTGCGCTTGTATCAGTAGCGCAAAATAAGCAGTACTATTGCCCGCAATTCGTTGTCGGGCAAAGTGCTTCTTATAGTTATGTGGCTAACTTAGACTGGAATTATAAAGACGATTGGCTGTTCAACGATGTGTCTTTTATGTTCTCACTTCAGTCTTTCGATGGTGAGTTAAACAACGACTTTAGTTTGAAAGTATTGGAAACAGATGAAAACAACACTACTTTCGAACTCAATATAACGAAGGTAGCAATACCAAAGAGTTTTACAGTTGAGAAAGACAAGTTACTTGTAGAACAGATTCAGCAGACTTTCCGATGCATAAAGCCTGTTATAAAGGTAGAGTGGGGAAGACAACAATGGATATTAGTAAACCAAACAGACTTGTTATTGAACTTTTACGACTTCCTAAAATCGCAGTTTCCTAATAAGAAAGTTACCAAGGAAATGTTTGCAGAAGAGATAAAACATTTTCCAACGAAGATGATTAAAGCTGTCTTCTTGGGCTTTTGTCCTGGTCTTGATGCGTGGCTTAAAGCTTATTGGCAACCTTACGCAATGCCAGTGTTCGAATTTAAGACGATGAAACACTCTGAAACGACACAAGAAAACTTCGATAAATATTGTAAAATGAATGGTTCTGCTTATGTATCTGACGATAAAACATTGCATATAGAAGTTGATATAGAAAAGGCACGAGAGCGTTACGATTATAGTGGACCAATTGAAATGAAAGATGATTCGATTGCTACTTCTGGTGAGAATACTGCTATTAAAAACGATAACACAACCTTGCAAGTCCAGTCTTTTAAATTCTGTAACAGCTGAAAATAAGCCTGCTTTTATACTTCATTCAGCGTCATAGAATACTTAATTTCGCTACTGATTCGTGGGTAAAAAGCCTAACCGATAACGTAAATGTTAAACCAAACGAAGTGAAAAGTACAACTAATATAGTATTGAAACGAAATTAACTATCTACTAAAGGGCTATTCTGATATATAGCACGCAAAGTATTTATACCTTAATATATATAGTTGTCTGTCCAATTATATCTTGTGCATAAACCACCATTATAAACAAAATCTGTATACCTTTGTACCTATGAATAACAACGAAATATCTAATAAAGCTAAGTCGAAAGGATTGCTTGCCCACATTATAGCATTGGTGGTAGTAATGATATGGGGAGGAACGTTTGTTAATACACGTGTATTAATAGACCGAGGTCTACTTCCTGAAGAAATATACGTTTTACGAACTTTGTTGGGGTATATATGTATATGGTCTATTTCGCATAAGAAACTGTTTTGTGATACACTAAAAGACGAATTTATAATGGTGTTATTAGGCATCTTTGGTAGTTCGCTTTACTTTCTTACAGAAAACTATGCTTTAAAGCTAACAGTGGCAAACGATGTTAGTTTTATTGTTTGTACCACTCCGTTAGTTACTGTTATATTAGCTTTACTATTCCTTAAAGGTATAAAAGCGAGTTTTTCTCTTGTTATAGGCTCTGTTCTTGCCTTATTAGGTGTAGCACTTGTTATTTTTAATGGACATTTTGTGTTACAATTAAACCCTTTAGGCGATATTCTTGCATTGGCTGCTGCTACGAGTTGGGCTATTTATTCGTTGGTAATGAAGAACTTTGTATCTAATTATTCTCCTTTCTTTATTACGCGTAAAGTATTTTTCTACGGACTTATAACCATTCTTCCAATCTTTGCTGTACACCCTTGGACATTTCCGTTAGAACAATTGTTTACAGCTGAAATTGGTTTTAATTTGTTTTATCTTGGAGTTGTTGCTTCGTTTGTGTGCTTTTGCTGCATGGGCGTGGGTTATGACAGTTAGGTGCATTGCGTGCTTCTAATTATATATACTTTAATCCTGTAACCACTGTAATAGCGAGCGCAATAGTTCTGAACGAGCGTATGACGCCTATAGCATACGCTGGTAGTGCATTCATTCTTATTGGAGTATTTGTTGTAAATAAGTCTAAGAATATCTGATAAGATAAGGTACAGACACCAAAAGATAAAAAAGACAGATAAAACAACGTTGGTTTTCAACTTCTTTTGTATATTTGCACACCAAATATAAAGAGTTTATGAAACAATTTCTCTTATTTCTTGTTATTTTGTTGTTGCCAGTTTCGTTATTAGCACAAGAGCGTATAAAATATCGTATTCCTAAAAATGCAATATTCTACAATCGTAATTGGAAGGGTGTAAACTCTGCTAAACAGGCATCTTATTACCGCATACTATCTGTAGACAAGCAAGGACAAAAGGTATTTTACGACTATAACATCTCTGGACAGCTCTATGCAGAAAAGCATTATATAAGCATTAATAAAGTAGACGACAGGCTTACTATGCTTAATGGTGTTGCGCTTACATTTTATAAATCGGGACGAATAGAATCTATTATGATGTATAGCAATGGGAAAGCTAATGGGAGAGCGGTGTCGTTTTTTGCTAATGGTAATGTAGGAATGAAGCTAAACTATACGAACGGAGTGTTGAACGGTACAACGTATACTTTATTCTGAACGTGGAAAAACTGGAATATACTGCGGTTTGGAAAAAAATGGAACAAGGGTGAGCGAATATGCTGGAGGTACTGATAAATATATAAATAAAGCTACAGGGGAAAGACGATTTTGTGGAGAAATATCGCACCGTTAAAAAGGCTACGCGAGAACAACAACATAACGATGTTACTGAAACAAAAACCGAAGCAGACACAATCTAATGTTAGAGAAATACCAATGGACGGATATGAACAATTCGAAACACTCAACGCCAACGCCCTTTAGCTACAGATTCTCAAAAATATATCTACAACCGATTTAGCATTAAACGTAAAGTATCCTCCTACCGAAGATATATCTACACCCCCCACAGAGAAGAACAATATAACAAGCAACAACAAGCAGTTTAAGTTTGGACCATTATACGAACTATTAGTAGATGGAGACCAACGTACCAACGAAATGCGTTTTTTTGATGCTATAGGAGCTTCGTATGGATTAACATTGGCGCAAGTAATAAAAGGTTATGGAGCACAAAAAGAGCTAACCTATAGTTATAATATGCAGTACGATGAGGCTACAAACAAAGATATTGTTACTGGAACACACCCTCGACAGATGGGATTTTGGGGTGTTGGAATGGGCGATCGCTTTACAACACAGCGTGTAAACTTATATACGTGGTCGGAAGAAGAAATGTTAGACTTTGCAGAAGAAGTACTTTCGTTTGGATATAAGTTGCTTGGTGGTGGCGATTACCGTTCAATGAATGGTAATTTTGTATTAGAACACCCCACGCATAATAAGATAGGCGATAGCTTTGCTGTGGTTGTGTCGTTTGCACACTTAGATGGAGCTTATGCAAACCTGTACCATATAACGCTAGATACAAAGTAGTTGGCTCGTGTTGCAAACAATAATGCCATTGTAAACGAAAGTATTTCTGCTTGAAATACTATGTTGCAATGTAAACCCATAAGAAAGATTAACTTGTATACTGCTTGGCTGATTTAAGAAAAATCACTACTTTTGCATACACACATACATTTTATCAGATGAAAGTTATAAAAAAATACATCGTTGCTTTTTATTATGTGGACTACTCTCAATGTCTGTAGTCTCTTGTAAAAAAGAAAAGAAGACGGATAACATCATAACCAAAATTAAACCTAAAACGGTATCATCGCGCGGACCACAGCAGCTTTCCAACTTTGAATATAAGAAACAAGTAGAGTGGTTGGGCAGTTCGTATACCATTAGTATTAAACGCCATGCCGATAAAGACCTGCCAATGGTTACGGATAGCGATGGAAAAAAATACTACGATAATAAAGTTGAGGTTGTGATTATGCGTGCCGATGGTACAGAATTTTTTAAACGCACATTTCAAAAAAACGATTTTAAAGCATTCACCGATAATAAATATGGCAGAGAAGGAGCATTTATAGGTTTTATGTTCGATAAAGTTGAAGGCGAGTATTTAAAGTTTGGAGCAAGTGTAGGTTCTCCTGATCCTAACAGCGATGAGTTTATTCCAATAGATGTAACCATTAACAAGATGGGGAACTGTAAAAATAACATCGTCTATTCAGTTAGATACCGATAGTGATGATGCCGAGAAACAACCACAAGGAAAACCTAAAACAGAGTTGGAAATGGCTGAAGACGAAGGTATGTAGAACCAACATTGTAGAACCATAACTTCAGGTTTGTTATCCATAGATATACAAAAGTCAATTAGTTTAGCACCGTTGCTCATATTGTAGGGCATCGGTGCTAAATTATTTTAGCAATGATGCTAAAGTGTGAGAATACATTTTGCACGTAAATATGCATATTCTTCATCGTATTTCTTGCTCGGTTACTAGCTGTTTGTGCTATGAAAATAAATTACATTTTTTTAATGCCTATATTCTTTCTGTTCAAAACCATCGTACCTTTTTATAAAACCGTCCGTACTTTCCAATAAAAATCGTCCGTACTTTTTAGCAAAAACGTCCGTACTTTTTTTAGCAAAAATCGTCCGTACTTTTTTTTGTGAAAAACGTCCGTACTTTTTAGTGAAAAAGTATATTCTTTTTCTTAGGAAAGTATAATGTTTTTGCAAACAATTGAATATCAATTAATTGTATATTTGTATTCGTCGCATCAGTTGTTGCCTTTGCAGCAGAGAATATGAGCTGTAAAAAAATTGTATGTAGCGAATGAATTTTTCTGGCAAATGCAGTCCGACGATAGAATTGCTGTATATTTTCTGTAATAAAAAAATTCAGACTAATTTTATCGATGAACAAAGAAATACCAAGCGAAAAAGCTATTCTGGCAGAATAGCTTCCTTCTTATTTGCAAGCTTGTTTAATTCTTTTCCTAAAGAAATAATAGTAGAGCATACCAGCAGTGGTTAAGCCAAATGGAAACGCATACCATATTCCTTGTATTCCAAAAGTTAAGTTTTATTCCAAGCAAAAACCAATGGGCAAACTAATTAAGAAGAAGGCAACGAAAGCTGTAGGTACGAGTGGTTTTACATACGAAAGACCACGCATTGCATTACCGTATGCACATTGCAAACCATCGCCTATTTGGTAAATCATTAAAGGCCATATAAGTTGTGCTACCATCTGGCAAACATCTTCGCTATCGGTAAAAAGAGCTCCCATTTGGTTACGATAAATAAAAACAGGAATAGCAACAATAAAGGCTATCAACATAATGAGATGGAAACCTGCCGACGACGATAATTGTACTGCTTTTATAATCGCGTTGCCCCATAAAAATAGCTCACACGTATAGCAATGGCAGCTCCCATACCATAATAAACCATATAAAACAGCTGCGAAATGGAAAGCATAACCTGATGGGCTGCTAAAGCTTTTGTTCCAATCCACCCCACCATAATAGAACTTAAACTAAAAGCAGCTGTTTCCATACCCATTTGTAGGCTTAAAGGGAAACCTATGCGAAGAAAAAATATAAGGTCGGCACGATTAATGGACTGTTTTAAAAAGCCATGGTGATATATCTTGTATCTTTTAGATGCGAAGAATATAATTGTAATTACAATTGCCATTAGAATGCGCGAAGTCATGGTAGAAATTCCTGCTCCGTATAAACCAAGTTCTGGAAATCCTAACTTGCCATATATTAAAACATAGTTGCCCACAATGTTGAATACATTTCCACCTAACATAATCCACATTGGTATTTTAGTGTCGGTAGTTCCATCAAACAACTGTTTAAAGGTATTGAACCAACAAAAGAAAGGTAACGATATAAGATTTACAATGAAGTAGGGACGCATTAAAGGAAGTAGTTCTTCTGGCTGACCCAATTTATCAAGATTTAAATAAAGTAAGAACATTGCAGCCACAAGCAAAACAGCCAATAGCGTGTTTACTAATAGTGCATTCTTAAGCATTCCACCAATTTTGTTGTTTTCTTCTCGTGCATAAAGCGAACCAACAATGGGAGTTAAACCGTATGCAAAGCCCAATCCAAATACTAAAACCAATACAAACATATTGTTTACGAAGGCAGCAGCACCAAGTTCGGTGGTACTATGCTGTCCAATCATTAAAGTATCGGCAAGTCCAAGAATAATTGTCCCTATTTGTCCAATAATTATAGGCAGACCCTAACTGTGTAAGCGATTTGTAATGTGGGTAATAAGGTTTAAGAATTGTGTACATGTATTTGTTTCCTGAATGTTTTTGAATTGCTATTTTTGGTTTTGCTTCTTTTTCAAATTCCACTCTAACATTTTTGTATCCCATTGCCTTTAGCATTTTTTCGAATTGTTGTTGCGCATTGTTTTCTGCTGTGGCAATATTCTCTTTAGTGAAACAACGTTTTAGCATTTTTTTGTAAGCAATGTTGTATAGTTTCTCTTTATCATCAGCCGACCATGACCCACTTTCGAAAAACGATTGCGTGCGTGCCTCGTCTATGAAATTACGGTCCAGTAATTCAACATTAGGCAATGTAGCAACAACAATAGAGTCGTTCTCCACATGAAGCCATTGTGGTTTAGCTTTGTGTAAGTCTATTCCTAAACGTAATGTTCCATAATAAATACGAACCAATTCGCGATCTACAAAGATGCTTTTCCGTACCGTATCAACAAGTTCTTCGTCGTTGATTGCAAGAAATTCCCATTGTCCTATGCTCTGAATAGATTGAACTTGTTGTGGTGTAACATCTATTCGTTGGTCTACATTCACCGATACTGAATTTGTATTGGTAATCCATTTCACAAGAGCAATGCCAACTGCAATGAGCACTGCAATGCCAAGCACTTGTAACCAGAAGGTTTTAAATGTTCTCCCGGCAAACTTTTGTATCTCGTTACTCATCTTTCTTATTGTTCTGAATAGTTGAATTTTCAATAAATCGTGTAATATCAGCCATTGTAAACTGCTTTCGGAAACTAATAGTAATGTTTTCTTGCTTATATCCAAGCATTTTCAACATCGGAATTAGTTGTTTTGCAGCACTCTCTTGCGCATGTTCTATAATACCCATCTGTCCGATAGAACTAATAATCTGCTTTCTGCCTTGCCGTTCGTAGTTTGTTAGTTCAGCATCGGTAAAGTTATGGCGCATAAACGGCACAAACTCTTTCATTCCTTTGTGGTCTATCTTTGTACTGGTAAGAACAATACGAGGGTCGGGCAGAATAATCGTAATCTTCCCATTACCCTCTTTCTTTACGTTTTCTTCGTTAAAGTCAGAGAAATCTATATATGCCTTTACAACAGCATCGAGTGGTATAGCAACACGCCGGTCGCCAAATGGAAGATTTATAGAAAACTTCTTGTTAAAGAATGTTCCTTCTGCTTTAACTTCGTCGGTGTGCGTTATAATTTTGTGTATTCTATATTCTGAAGTGTACAAACGAGAACTTTTTTTGCACCCGTTCTACCAACATCGGAATTGTATCTATTGCTTTAGAAGCATCTGGTGTTTCGCTTTTCTTGCCGCACGACATTAGCAAGAATACTGTTAAAATGAGATATGCTAAGCTACTTTTCATAACCGTTAGTTTAGTGGTGCAAAGTTACTATATTTTTGTTGTATAGGCAAATAAAACGATTTGTTTGCTTGCCGAAGGCTATTAATTATGGAAATAAAAATGTAGAATAATAAAAATATTCAACTTGGTTTATAATCTTCTCCATCTTTTTTTCACTATATTTGCAGGCATAATTACAAACTTATGTTTATGAATAATATGAAAGAAGCAACAACCGATGCTATGAAAGAAACAACAGGCAAAGTTGTAAACGAAAAAGGAGAAAGCGACAACTGAAAACATTGAAACAATAAAAAAAACGATGGAGAATACTGATGGTATTGACCCTAAATTGCCACGTTTTTTAGCAATTTGGTCAGGTTTTTGCATTGTTCTGTATGCATTGGGCTATTTTGTAGGCTCTTGGATAGTTTATTTGTATTGTGCTGCACCTTTAATTGCATGGTGTACATTTGGTTTTTACCTTTATTCGAAAGAAGAAAAGACTTGCGACTTACAATTTTATAGAACGTAGATTATTAACAGTATGGACATTTGTTGCTTTTTGTAACAGCTATCTATGTTGTTTCTTTGAAAAGTGGACTTAGTAATTTTGTACCATTCTTATTGAGCCTACTAAGCATTGCCTTTTCTGGTATATGTATGAAAATGGTAGAACGAACAAATAACACTAGTGTTAGTTTATATTTAGTATTCACATTTTATCCGCTCTTAAACTTAATAAACGGAAATTATAATTTCAATTTAACAGATAAAATTATATTACCTTTTATTCTTACTTGTCGTACTTACAGATGGCTTAGTAAGTAGAGATAATGTCTCCTAAGAGAAACTAAGTCTATAAGCTATGAAACTGTAATTATATTCATTCTTTCAGAAATAAGTAGTAGCTTTCTATTATCAATTTTAGCAACTAATAAGGAAACAACATTTCTTTATCTTTTGCAAATATAATGGTGCTACGACAACGAAATGAATAAGCAGTTAGAATCTTTTGTCAGCTGTACACATAACATACAATGTGAGATTATGACTGTTCTGTGAAAACATTTTTAATATAAAAATAATAGTTTTGAGTAATCTTAAAAAAGAAAGCTCAAAACTATTATTATATTTCATAGAATTTTTAATTATAAATTCAGAATTTGTAATTACATTTTTAAATTTTCTAATAATAAATTCTAGAGTAATAATAATAATCTTCCTAATTGGCATAAAAAAGCACCTCGATGTGGAGATGCTTTCTTTTTGTTGTGGGTAGTGATGGATTCTGAACCACCGAAGCTAGAAGCAGCAGATTTACAGTCTGCCCCATTTGGCCACTCTGGAAACTACCCTTTAATGTGGGCGTTGACGGATTCGAACCGCCGACCCTCTGCTTGTAAGGCAGATGCTCTAAACCAACTGAGCTAAACGCCCTTGCTTTTTCTTGTAAGCGGTTGCAAAAAGTAAGTATATTATTTTAAACTTACAAGTTTTATCAAACTTTTTTTCAAACGTAGTATTTAGAACTCTCTATACACCTTATATATAATATAACGATTCTGTTTAAGTTTAACCTAAATTGGTTATTAAACTGTAACATAGTTGTATTTTTGTTTATACCATAATGTTTCTGTTACACAGTTTGCCTTTCTAATTTTTTTATTTCATCTATAGATGTATTATAAAAACCAATAAAGCAATTTTATAATAAAAACAAAATAACGAAGTTCTTGCAACGTGTTTAGGCTTAACGATATGTTACAAAAAAGAAATCAACTGATTTATCTAAATAGGTAAATCGGTTGATTTCTTTATTGTGTGGTAAATAAAAATATATTCTGTTCTCTTTTAGAAATCTACACCAGCTATTTATATTATTGTTGGGAGAAGTCTTACTTACTGATATGTTTTTTTCGAATTTATATTTTCGCTCTAAATAGAATCTTTTGGTAGTGTAGATTTACTATTCGAAGATTTTTGTCCAGAAGATAAACCTATACCATCAAGTATTTCGTCTACAACCGAACCAGCCATCTCTTTTTACTTTATCTTGTGCAGGGGCAATAACTTTCTCTTTCAAGAGTTTTTTTCCGCTTCTTTTGGAAGTCAGATTGAACATCTATTTTTTTACCCGTTGGCGGAATTAATCAATAGATAAAATATCAGAAATATGAATGTAAAAAGTTGCACATGTCGCTAAAAATCAGTAACTTTATGATAATCAACAATACTGTTATCTGCTTTAACTCCATGCACAACTTATATGCAAATTTCGTCAAAAATACTTGAGATATGCAAGAAATTCTCCTACGGATTGGTTAATGACCTTGAAATATTCCTCGTCGTGGTGTTGTCCCTCGCTCTCTGACCTTGATGTCATAGCCCTGAGTCTGACAGCTGAGCATCTCGGCATTGACAGTGAGAATAACCTCTTTGACCGGCTGAAAGAATACCAAAAGGACTTTCGTCATCTCATCAGTCGTCGCCGCTCAATGACCGTCGCAAGAACACATATCAGCTGTGTGAAATGATTCGTAAGCGTATAGCAAAGGCAATGGATGGTGCAGAGGAATATTTCTGTGTAGATTCCAAAACCGATAGAGGTTTTGCAGACTCTCAAGAGGCAAACGCTGTAAGATGGGCAAGGACGAGCCTGATAAATCTCCAGCTTTTTGGTTACTGCGCCACGCAAGGAGTATATTATTATGGTTATAAGTTGCACGCTGTATGCGGTTTACGAGGTGTTATACATTCATTTGACCTGACGGCTGCTAATGTTCATGATATACATTATATGAAGGATGTGAAGTTTGAATTTTCAGAGTGCAGTATTCTTGCTGATAGAGCTTATCTGAGTGCAGAACTGCAACAAGATCTGTTTTTCATCTGCGCACATCAAACTGGAGGTTCCGTATAGATTAAACATGAAGACATGGAAGCCTGCTTTTAAACCTTATGCGAAGGCTAGAAAAAGAATTGAGACTTGTTTCTCTCAACTATGTGACCATCTCATGCTCATCAGGAACTATGCAAAACAGACCACAGGACTATTCGCAAGAATTACTGCCAAAATCAGTACGTTTACAGTACTGCAATACATTAACTACATAAATGACAGACCACTAGGTCATGTCAAATATGCATTAAATTAATTCCGCCAACAAGTTATTTTTGTTTTCTTGTAATATTTCTCTGCAGCCAACCTTAGTTGGTCTTTATTTAGTGTAAATATGTGGTTGAGTACGCCCACCGAAACAATATAACTTTTTCCGGCAATATTTATTTTTCCTACCGAACCAACAAAGTAGTTATCAACACTCACTAAGTTGTCCATAGCACCACTTATAATTCTTTTTGTAAACACATCGTTAAATGTTTGTAATGCTTTTGAAGTTAATTCATCGGTAGAATCATTAACAGCCGAAGTTGTAACATCGTTTATAGTAGAAGTTACAACATCAGACAAAACACGTTTATGTTCATCGGCAGAAGGGCACGTGAAAATTAAGAGAAAAATAAGTGCCACAAATGCAATAAGAAAACCAATAAAGCAGCCATAATGTTTTTAGGTTTCTCTTGAATAGGTCTTTCTATGTATACATTTTCTATTGGTTGTGCTTCTACATGAGGAATATCGTTAAAAAGGCGTACCAGTTACAACAGAATCATTCCCTAATTTATTGGTTTTTATCATTTTCGTTCGCCATTAAAAATAGGACGCAATTCGTCTATTTGCCATGCAGGTTGCCATTCATTTGAATTTGAAGCCATCAACAATGTGGTAGCTTCTATTTTGCGTTCAGCAAGTTCTTTTTAAATTATATGGACCTTGTTTTTTTGTTATCAACGTTAATATAATATTCCATTTCTTTCAATCTTATTATTTTGTTAAAACTTATAAGTTGCGAAATTATATATTATTTTTAGATAGACAAAAATTTTTTTGCTAGCTTTTTATCTGTTAATGATTTTCATTAGATTATAAAAACTATGAACCACAAAATACATTTTTCTTTGTCATTATTTATCTTATTTATTATCTTTGCATATATTTATTTCGAAAAAGAACACATATAGCATAATGTTTGAAAAATTTAAGCGATAGACTTGAACGCTCCTTTTAAAAATATTAAAAGGAGAGGGAAAGATTACAGAAATAAACGTAGCAGAAACGTTGAAAGATGTTCGTCGTGCATTGTTAGATGCCGATGTCAATTATAAGGTTGCGAAATCATTTACCGATACTGTAAAGCAAAAAGCTTTAGGAATGAACGTTTTAACAGCCGTGAAGCCGGGACAGCTTATGGTGAAAATTGTTCATGATGAATTGGTAAAAATTGATGGGTGGCGAATCAGTTGGTTTAAAATTAGAAAAATAAACCAGCCATAATCTTAATGAGCGGATTGCAAGGTTCTGGTAAAACAACGTTTTTCTGGTAAATTAGCCAATCTGTTAAAAACAAAAGAACATAAAAAACCATTGCTTGTAGCTTGCGACGTATATCGTCCTGCAGCTATCCAACAATTAAAAGTTGTAGGCGAATCGGTAGATGTTCCCGTATATAGCGAACCCGATAGCAAAAATGTAAATGCTATTGCCGAGAACGCTATAAAAGAAGCAAAATCTAATGGAAACGATGTAGTAATTATAGATACTGCTGGACGTTTAGCTGTTGATGCAGAAATGATGGACGAAATAGAAAGTCTGAAAAAGCATGTAAATCCCGACGAGGTTTTATTTGTTGTAGACTCTATGACAGGTCAAGATGCAGTAAACACAGCAAAAGAATTTAACGACAGATTAGACTTTGATGGTGTTGTATTAACCAAACTCGATGGCGATACACGTGGTGGTGCTGCATTATCAATTCGAACAGTTGTAACCAAACCTATAAAGTTTATTGGTACAGGAGAGAAAATGGACGCATTAGATGTGTTCCATCCTGCAAGAATGGCTGATCGTATATTAGGAATGGGCGATGTTGTTTCGCTTGTAGAACGTGCCCAAGAGCAATTCGATGAAGAAGAAGCAAAAAGGCTTCAAAAGAAAATACAAAAAAATAAATTCGATTTCAACGATTTCTACAACCAAATACAGCAAATCAAAAAAATGGGAAATCTAAAAGATCTTGCTGCAATGATTCCTGGTGTAGGAAAAGCTATACGCGATGTTGATATTGACGATAATGCTTTTAAAGGAATAGAAGCAATTATACAAAGTATGACGCCAAAGGAGAGAACTAATCCGGAAATATTAAATAACTCTCGACGTCAGCGTATTGCAAAAAGGGTCAGGTACCAATATACAAGAGGTAAATAGACTCATAAAGCAATTCGAGCAGACACGTAAAATGATGAAAATGGTTACGGGGTCTAAAAATGGCAGGAATGATGGGTAAAATGAAAAAAATATGCCGTGAATGCCAAAGATGCCTAAACTATAGTTCAAAAAAGAATAATATAATAAAAACCTACATTCAAGACCTTATGAATTATAAACTTATTGATGGAAAAGCTACCGCAACAGCTATTAAAAAGGAAATTGCGGAAGAAGTATGTAAAATTGTAGAAGCTGGAGGAAAACGACCACATCTTGCAGCTGTACTTGTTGGACACGATGGCGGGAGTGAAACTTATGTAAAAATAAAGTGTTAGCTTGTGAGGCTTGTGGCTTTAAATCTTCGCTAATTCGCTTTGAAAGCGATGTTACAGAAGAAGAACTGCTCGCATGTGTAGATAAACTAAATAAAGACGATGATGTAGACGGCTTTATAATGCAACTTCCATTGCCCAAACATATAGACGAACAAAAAATAATAATGGCAGTTGACTATCGTAAAGATGTAGATGGCTTTCACCCAATAAATGTTGGACGAATGTCTATTGGTTTACCATGCTTCATATCAGCAACACCATTAGGAATGTTAACTTTACTCCAACATTATAATATTCCAACATCAGGAAAAGAAATGTGTTATTCTTGGCAGAAGTAATATTGTTGGTAAAACCAATGGCACAACTAATGATGCAAAAAACAATTTGGTGATGCAACTGTTACAGTGTGTCATTCTCATTCAAAAACTTTGAAAGAAGAATGTTTGGCTGCCGATATTATAATTGCAGCTATCGGAAAACCAGAATTTGTTACGGCAGATATGGTAAAAGAAGGTGCCGTTATACTAGATGTAGGCACAACTAGAGTTCCAGATTCATCTCGACCAAGTGGATTCAAATTAACAGGAGATGTAAAATTCGACGAAGTTGCACCTAAATGTTCTTATATAACACCCGTTCCCGGTGGAGTAGGTCCTATGACAATATGTTCTTTAATGAAGAATACACTCGGCAGCAGGAAAAAGAATACTATAAATAAGAATTATTCTGATAAAATTGATATCACAAAAATTGATATCATAAAAAAATAAAAACAACGCGAATAGATTTTCACCTAATAATTTATTACAAAAGAACTATAAACGAAAGGAGGACTATTATGACTGCGGAAGAATTTTTCCGACAGGGCAATGAATTCAAAAAGAAAGGCGATTTAAAGAATGCAATGAATTGTTACCTAGAGGCAATAGAACTCGATCCAGAGTCTCCAGCCTTAGAGGCAAAGAAAATGTTAGAAGACATTTTCAATTTTTACAACAAGGACGCTTATAATCCTTAAAAATACAAAAACAATGAGCAAGATTAAAGGAGCAATTGTCGTAAACACAGATAGATGTAAAGGCTGCCAATTGTGTATTGTTGCCTGCCCTAAAGATGTGATTGACATGGCTCAAAAAAAAGTAAATGTACACGGATATACATACGTAGAACCTGCACACGCTGATTTATGTATTGGTTGTGCAGCATGTGCAACTGTATGTCCTGATGGTTGTATTACCGTATACAAAAAAAGAGTGGAGGAATAAGAATGGCAGAAAAAGAAGTAACATTAATGAAAGGCAACGAAGCTATTGCTCACGCTGCTATACGTTGTGGTGCAGATGGATATTTCGGCTATCCTATTACTCCACAAAGTGAAATAATAGAAACATTAGCATTATTAAAAACCATGGGAAACAACCGGGTATGGTTGTTTTGCAAGCAGAAAGCGAAACTTCTTCTATTAATATGATTTATGGAGGAGCTGGTGCTGGAAAAAGAGTTTTAACATCTTCTTCTTCTCCTGGTGTAGCTTTAATGCAAGAGGGAATAAGTTATATGGCAGGTGCCGAACTTCCAGGTGTTTTTGTAAATGTACAACGCGGAGGACCTGGATTAGGAACAATACAACCTAGTCAGAGTGATTATTTCCAAGCAACAAGAGGAGGTGGTAATGGAGATTATAACGTTATAGTTTTAGCTCCTAATTCTGTTCAGGAAATGGCAGATTTTGTAGATTTAGCTTTTGAATTAGCATTTAAATATCGTAATCCTGCTATGATTCTTTCTGATGGTGTAATTGGCCAGATGATGGAAAAAGTAGTTTTACCTCCTATGAAACCTCGTCGTACAGAAGAAGAAGTTGAAAAAGAATGTCCATGGGCTAGTATGGGACGTAAAGGTGGACGTGTTCCAAATATCATTACATCACTTGAATTGAAATCTGAAGTAATGGAAAAAGAAACTTACACCTACAAGAAAAAAATACACAAAAAAATAAAAAGAAACGGAGACACGTTTCGAAATAAGCCAATGTGAAGATGCAGATTATGTGATTGTAAAGTTTTGGTAGTGCATCTCGTATTGGAGAAAAAAAGCTATGGAATTAGCACGCGAACAAGGTCTGAAGGTCGGTTTATTCCGCCCAATAACTCTGTAGCTATTCCCAAGTAAAGAGCTTGTTGAAATCTCTAAAGGAAAGAAAGGTATATTGGTAAGTGAGATTAATGCTGGACAAATGGTCCAAGATGTTAGACTTGCTATAGATGGTACTCTACCAGTTGAACATTTTGGAAGATTAGGTGGTATTGTTCCAGAGCCAGAAGAGATAGTTAAAGCACTAAAAGATAAACTTGTAAAATAAAAACGGAGGAATGCCTAATGGCAGAAAATAATATAATTTCACCAGAAAATTTGGTATACGAAAAACCAAAACTAATGAACGATACGACAATGCATTATTGTCCTGGTTGTTCACATGGTGTTGTGCATAAACTCGTAGCAGAGGTTATTGCCGATATGGGTATGGACGAAAAAACAATTGGTGTGTGTCCTGTAGGTTGTGCTGTTTTTGCTTATCGTTACCTTGATATTGACTGGCAAGAAGCCGCACATGGAAGAGCACCAGCAGTAGCTACAGCTATAAAACGACTTTGGCCAGACCGTTTGGTCTTTACTTATCAAGGAGATGGAGACTTAGCTTGTATAGGAACTGCAGAAACTATTCATGCTCTTAATAGAGGAGAAAATATAACTATCATATTCATTAATAATGCTATTTATGGAATGACAGGAGGACAAATGGCTCCTACGACATTGTTAGGGCAAAAAACGGCAACTTGTCCTTTTGGTCGAGTTCCAGATATTCATGGTTATCCACTTAATATGACAGATCTGGCAAGTCGATTAGATGGAACTTGTTATGTTACTCGTCAGAGTGTTGATACTGTCGCATCTATTAATAAAGCAAAAAAAGCAATTCGAAAAGCATTTACAGCAAGTATGCAAGGTAAAGGCAGTTCTCTTATTGAAATTGTGGCAACTTGTAATAGTGGTTGGAAACTTAGCCCAGTGAAAGCTAATGAATGGATGCGTGAAAATATGTTCCCACATTATCAAAAGGGAGATCTTAAAGATGAAACGGGAATGTAAACTAATTTAAAGCATTCACAATATGAAGAAAGAAATAATAATTAGTGGTTTTGGAGGACAAGGCGTCCTCTCTATGGGAAAAATATTAGCTTACTCAGGTTTAATGGAAGATAAGGAAGTAACGTGGATGCCTGCTTATGGACCAGAACAACGTGGTGGAACAGCTAATGTTACAGTAATTGTAAGCGATGAACGCATATCTTCTCCTATATTAAGTAAGTATGATGTTGCAATTGTGTTAAATCAACCTTCGCTCGAAAAGTTTGAGCCAAAACTTAAGCCAGGTGGAATACTTATATATGATGGATTTGGAATAAGCACACCACCTGTTCGTTCTGATATTAAGATTTATCGTATTGATGCAATGAATAAAGCTGCTGAGATGAAGAATTCTAAAGTATTTAATATGATAGTGCTCGGCGGATTACTAAAGGTTTGTCCTGTTGTAAGTTTAGAAGGATTAAATAAAGCTTTATTTAAGACTTTGCCTGAACGTCATCATCATTTAATTCCTTTGAATATGGAGGCTGTAGAAGCTGGTGGTAATATTATTCAGGAAATTAGATAAATAGCATAATTTCTAAGAATTATAAGAAAGAGGTTTGTAGAATGGTTACGAACCTCTTTTTGTTAAAATGTAAACGAAGATACTGAGAACTATTTCTCAGAATCTTTTAAAGAACCAAATTCGCAGTAATCTCAAACAGATATTAGCCCCAACAATACTTCTTTTTAATTGGAAATAGACCCTTTGTTTTTATTTAAATGCAGCTAAATTTTTAATTACAAAATGAAAAACTGTAATTATAATTTTTAATTTTCTTATTATAAATTCTGCTAAACCTCCTTTCTTTGCTCTTGATTTTTTTCCTTTTCCTGCTTTTACTAGACACCTTTTTTTCTTATATTTGGTAACTTTTGTAGATACTTTATTTGTTATAGGGTGTTGGATAGTTGCATACAAGTGAACATATATGTAAGAATAATAGATTGGCTTTTTCCAAATTTAGTTTACTCTTTTTATTATATCAGCAAAAAAACATAGATGATTAAATGAATGTAAACTGATAAATATTTTCAGCATCTCTTTTCTATATAAGATAGGAGCGTGTAACTTTATTGATGCAACTATATTTTATTAGTATTATAAACAATAGAAACAACTTATTTTAAAACTCTAAAATGGGTAAAATAATATGTTTCTTGGCAATTTGACCATATAAAAACATAAAAAAAGACCTTTTTACACACTTTTCGGGAAAAATATTTGGTCATCTGCATATTTTTCTATTACTTTGCACCGTAATATAAAATTTTTATTTAAAAGGGTATTAATAAATTTTCAGAGAAATGAAAAAGTTAGGTTTATTGTTCGCTGCCTCAATATTCGCAGCATCTGCATCTGCTCAGACAGTTGCAGAAAGTAAGACTTTCGACAACATTTACATTGGTATTAATGGTGGTGTTGCTACTAAAAACAACAGGTCACAAAATGGTTAAGCGATCTTAATGCAAATGCAGGTCTTCGTCTTGGTCGCTATTTTACTCCAGTATTCGGTTTAGCAGTTGAGGGTAACGCTTATTTCTCAAACAAACCTTGGTATTCAACAGGTACTGTTGTACGTGCTACAAATGTTAGCTTACTCGGTACAGTAAATTTGAGCAACTGGTTTGGTGGTTATAAAGGTGAGCCTCGTGCTTTTGAAGTTAGCGCTCTTTATGGTCTTGGTTGGATGCATATATTCACAAACAACGAAATGTTTGAGAAGGCAACAGAAAAATCAACGTAATCGTATGACATCTAAAAGCTGCTCTTAATTTCGCATTCAATTTCGGTGCTGAAAAACAATGGCAGTTCTATGTTGAGCCATCTATCAACTTTGCATTCTTAGGCAAGTCTCATTCAAAGAATATTACTGTTAATCCATCAGGTACATTCAATTATAACGACTACAATGTTGGTTATGATTACAAGACTGCAGCACAAGATGGTCAACCAGCTTACAACATCAACAATTCATTCGTTCAATTGAACGCTGGTATCATTTACAAGTTTGCAAACTCTAATGGAACTCACAACTTCACAATTGTAACTCCACGCGATCAAGCTGAAATTGATGCACTTAATGCACAAATCAACGAACTTCGCAACCGTAAACCAGAAGTTATCACTAAGGAAGTTGAAGTTGTTAAGGAAGTACCTTCAGTTAAAGTTAAGGAATTCACAGTTTCTGACCTCGTATTCGTAACATTTGCTCAAGGTAAGTATAATCTTACAAGAGAAGCAAAAAGCTGCTCTCGATAACATTAAGGAAGGTAGCCATGTTCAAGTTGTTGGTACTGCTTCTCCAGAAGGTTCTGCAGCATTCAACCAGAAGTTATCTGAAAACCGCGCAACAGCAGTTGCAAATTACCTTTCTGGTCGTGGCGTAATTGTAGACGAAGCTACCGGTAAGGGTGTTCAAGGTGTAACTTCTAACCGTCTTGCAGTTGTTTACGTAAAAATAAAAAAATAAATAGAATAATTAAATTTTAGATTACACAATTAATCCTCAGTACGAAAGTACTGGGGATTTTTGTTTTACATAGTGAGTAATAAAAATTATCTAAACTATGTATAACCTTGATTGCGATTAAAGTCTCTAAATTTTATAATTATAAAAAAATAATTTTGTAATTATAAAAATAAGATTTTATTATTATATTTTTATTGAAATCAAATCATATTTTTGCAGTCTTTTATTTAGTACAAATATATTTTTCATAGAATCATCTTCTCTATTTTTCTATATGTTCTATTCTGGTGCGATTCATAATCTCGTTTAAATAGGTTGTTTTAAATTTTCCGTATAAAACGAAATTAATATATACGCTATGCAAATTTTCATAAGAATATCGTTATTTTTGCAAGAGTATATAATTAATCGTATATCGGATATGAATAACTTACCAAAGATAGGCAAATATAATTTTTGTTGCAGAGCCATTTCATTGTGATTTCACAAAGCATTTATTTATCGGGCATTTAGGAAATAATCTTCTGAATGCTGCAGACTTTCATAGTAATGATAGAGGATATGGGGTAAACTATTTGAACTCTGTAAATAAGACATGGGTGTTGAGTAGACTTTCTGTCGAGTTAGATAAAAATTCCTGCTATTTATGAAGATTTTTGTTGTAGAAACTTGGATAGATAGCGTGATACGTTATTTTACCAACCGTAATTTCAAAATAACCAATAAAGATGGATATGTATGGATACGGAAAAAAGCATTTGGGCAATGATAGATACAACAACTCGCCAACCTGTAGATATTCTGAAAACAAGTAATGAAACAATTTCTGAATATTTAGAAACCGACTATGCCAACCCCATAAAAAAATCTTCGAGGGTAAAAATTAGATGATGATTTGAAGCTACAGCAATCAATACTTACAACTTATAGCGATATAGACATAAATGGGCATGTAAATTCTATAAAAATATATTGAACATATATTAGATCTTTTCCCTATTGAGTACTATAAAAAAATACCGAATTAAGAGGTTTGATATAGCCTATATAATGGAATCTCACAATAATGATAAGCTAAACTTTTATACCAATATAGATAGTATAAACGAATGTAATAATGCAGTGTCTGTTAGAGTTACAAAAATCGGGTTTTTAAAGAGGAAAAAAGAAGTGTGCCGATGTCAATTTTCATTCGGTTAAAAAGTATTGAAAGTGAAGATAAATATAATAAACTTGTCGATATTTATTTGGAATGCATATATGCAAACGAGGAATGTGTGTTCACAAAAAGTCTTTCAATGAGTTTATTATAAAAATAATGCGAAAAAAATTGCAATAAAGCATTTGGAATTTTTGTATTTCCCCAATTATTCATTATATTTGCAAATAGAATAAATATATATTATTAATCTAAATTTTTATGAACAACAACAAAGTTATGGACCGCGCAGTGGACAATATCAGAATACTTGCAGCCTCAATGGTAGAGAAAGCAAGGTCAGGACACCCTGGAGGTGCAATGGGAGGAGCTGATTTTATAAATGTTCTTTTCTCAGAATATCTGATATTTGACCCAGAGCAACCAAATTGGGCAGGTAGAGATAGATTTTTTTTAGATCCAGGCCACATGTCTCCAATGTTGTATGCGGCATTAGCACTTCAAAAATAAATTCACAATAAACGAATTAAAAAGAATTTCGTCAGTGGGGATCTCCAACTCCGTGACATCCAGAACGAGATATAAAGAGAGGAATTGAAAATACATCAGGACCATTAGGACAAGGTCATGCTTTTGCTGCAGGTGCTGCTATTGCAGAAAAATTTCTTGAAGCTCGATTAGGCAAAGAAGTAATGCAACATAAAAAATCTATGCTTACATTTCTGATGGTGGAATTCAAGAGGAAATATCGCAAGGAGTAGGGCGTATTGCAGGCAATTTAGGTTTAAATAATCTAATAATGTTCTACGATGCTAATAATGTTCAGTTGTCTACCAAGTGCGATGAAGTAATGAACGAAGACACTGCAGCAAAAATATAAGGCATGGGGTTGGAATGTTTTAACTTGTAATGGTAATAATGTAGAGGATATAAGAAAAAGCACTTGATGCAGCATTAACAGAAACGGAGCGTCCAACACTTATTATTGGTAAAACTATTATGGCTAAAGGTGCACTTATGGCCGATGGAACAAGTTATGAACATAGTATAAAAACACATGGAGCTCCACTTGGTGGCGATGCATATATAAATACTATAAAAAATTTAGGTGGCGATGTAAACGATCCATTTAAAATTTTCCCCGAAGTAGCAGAACTTTATGCAAATCGTTTAGAAGAACTAAAAACAATAGTTGCTAAACGTCATACAGAAGAACAAAAATGGGAGGAAGCTAATCCAGAAAAGGCAGTTCTATATAAAGAATGGTTTAGTGGAAAAGCACCAAAAATAGATTGGACAGCTATAGAACAGAAGAAAGATGTAGCAACACGTGCAGCAAGTGCTACATGTTTAAGTCTACTTGCAGAACAAGTTCCAAATATGATATGTTCATCTGCTGACCTTTCTAATTCAGATAAGACAGATGGCTTTTTGAAAAAGACAAAAGATATTGTACGCAACGATTTTTCTGGTGCATTCTTTCAAGCAGGTGTTAGTGAATTAACAATGGCTTGTATGTGTATTGGTATGATGTTGCATGGTGGAGTTATTACTGCAATGGGAACTTTCTTCGTTTTCTCAGATTATATGAAGCCAGCTATCCGTCTTGCTGCATTAATGCAAATTCCAGTAAAATTTATTTGGAGTCATGATGCCTTCCGAGTAGGGAAGATGGACCAACACATGAACCTGTTGAGCAAGAAGCACAAATAAGGTTGATGGAGAAATTACAGAATCATTCGGGAAAAGATGCATTACGTGTTTTCCGTCCTGCTGATTCAGACGAGACAACTATTTGTTGGGAAATGGCAATGGACAATGTAGATACACCAACAGCTTTAATACTTTCTCGCCAGAATGTAACTAATCTTCCTGAAGGAAACAATTACGAGTTAGTAAGAAAAGGGGCATATATTGTAAAAGGTTCTGATGAAAATTACGATATAATACTTGTTGCGAGTGGTTCTGAAGTTTCAACTTGCATTGCAGGAGCTGAACTTTTAAGAGCCGAAGGAGTGAAAGTTCGTATAGTAAGTGCTCCATCAGAAGGTTTATTCCGTTGTCAATCGGTAGAATATCAAGAAAGTGTTCTTCCAAAGAATGCAAAAATCTTTGGTTTAACAGCTGGACTTCCTGTAACTTTGCAAGGACTTGTTGGTGCAAATGGCACAGTTTATGGTCTGAATAGTTTTGGTTTTTCAGCCCCATACAAAGTTCTTGATGAAAAATTGGGCTTTACAGCTCAAAATGTTTATGAACAAGTTAAATTATTTTTAGCATAACACTAACCGAGCCTTGCAGAATTTCTGCGAGGCTCTTAACGACTTTAACGCTTATGGAAATAAAAACAGTAGGTATTGCCTGCGATCACGCTGGCCTTCCATTAAAGAAATTTGTTATTCAGTATCTTGAAGAACATAAACTGCCTTATAAAGATTTTGGTTGTAACAGCGACTTAAGTTGTGATTATCCAGACTATGCCCATCCACTGGCAGAAGCGCTTTCAAATGGTGAAGTTTATCCAGCTATTGCTATTTGTGGTAGCGGAGAAGGTATGTCTATTACACTAAATAAACATAAAGGTGTAAGGGCTGGTTTGGCTTGGAATAAGGATATAGCAGAACTTATTCGTCAGCATAATGATGCAAATGCACTGGTTTTACCAGGTAGATTTTGTTGATAATAAGACTGCGGAGAAGATAATGGACGCTTTTTCAAGGCAACTTTCGAAGGTGGACGTCATGAACGTCGTGTACAAAAGATTGATATTGAAAAATAATTATCAGCTCAGTAATAAAAAAGAGAGTTCTTAATTAAATAGGAACTCTCTTTTTTGTATGATATAATAAATTCTTATTTATATCTGTCTTTTTATTTCAAATTCTCTTCCTGTTGTCTAAATGAGAATTATAAGTGTCTTCGAAAAACAGCACTTACTGTGTTTATTTCCAAGAAAGTGGTTACTCCTCCTTTGCCCATTTCTCCAGAAATGTAAGCTATTTTATCGTTAGGTGCTATATATTTTTCTCTGGCGCAACATTCGTAGAGCAGCTTTAAAAAGTTCGTGTTTCGACTTTTTTCTTGTTGGTATATTAGGATTAATCCATAGCTAAGATTCAACCAACGTTGCAATTTGTCGTGGTAACAAATTGCCAATACAGGATTTGGTCCGCGAAAAGGCAGCTAAATTACGTGCGGTTTTACCAGTGTCGCCATCTGTTATAATGCCTTTACGCCCAGATGTTCAGTTGCTTCGATGGCACATTTAGCTAAAAATTCTCTTTGTCCCATATCATCGCTCAAGTGGAATTTTTAAAAATCCTTCTCGGTGTGCATCTTTTTCTGCGCGTTCTGCAATTGTTGCCATTGTACGACAAGCTTCAACTGGGTATTTTCCACTTGCAGTTTCTCCACTTAACATTAGTGCATCTGTGTAACCATAAATAGCATTTGCAATATCGGTTACTTCTGCGCGTGTTGGACGAGGGTTATTTATCATTGTATGGAGCATTTGTGTTGCAACTATTACTGGTTTACGTTTTGCAATACATTTTCTAATTATGTTGCGTTGAATACCGGAATTTGCTCTATAGGAACTTCTATACCTAAATCTCCTCGTGCAATCATTATTCCGTATGATGCTTCTATAATTTCATCGATATTGTCGACACCTTCTTGATTTTCTATCTTCGAAATTATCTTTATATCCGAATTATGTTCGTCTAAAAATATCTTGAACTGCTTTAACATCGGCTGCAGAACGAACGAAAAGAGTGTGCAATGAAATCTATATCTAAATTAATAGCTAATTTTATGTTTGCAATATCTTTTTCGGTTAAAGCGGGTAAATCTATGTGAACACCAGGAACATTTACGCTTTTCCGTGCTCCTAATATACCATCGTTCATTACTTTTGCAATAAGCATTGGCCCATCAATTTCAATAACTTCCATATCTATTGCACCGTCATCGAATAGTAAATGCGCACCAACTTTAACATCGTTTGCAATATCTTTATAAGAGACATTTATGATATCGTGGGTAGTTTCTATATCGGGGCGTCCAAATATTTTTATTATTTCGCCAGTTTTGTATGGAATAGGGTTTTGCAACACTTGTAGTTCTTATTTCTGGTCCCTTTGTATCTATGAGTAATGCTATGTGTTGCGAAACAGCACGTGTTTTTCTACAATTTTTATTCCTTCTGCTGGTGCGTGGGCTGTATTCATACGAACAACATTCATTCCTGCGAAGAATAATTTACGTAGAAAATCAATATCGCATCTAAAGTCGCTGATAGAACAGACTATTTTTGTTTGTTTCATATTCTGTGTTGTTTATTTAGTTAGATATTACCGTAAAAAGAATATATAGGAAAGTTGATGTAATAAGCATAATACCAACGAATATAAGGGAAGCAGATTGTAGCCTTTTACCTATACTGCTAACTTGTAGCGTTTGTTTTTCTGTTCTACCTTTTTAGTTTCTAATAATGGAACTGCTATTGTTGATTCAGTACCACAATAAGGACAATTACATTTTACTGTAACTCCCTCTTCTGCCTGAATACTAAATTCTCGTTTGCAGTGTTTACAATTAACTTGAAAGTAGCGTAATACCATACTTTTATCTTACATCGTCTATTAAAAACCTATTGTTTTCTATTTTTAATTTAATAAGTCGCTGATCGGTTGTTCCGTTTTGTGATAACCTTTACTTTATACCAATCTTTATCGTAATAGGAAATTCTTAAATTCCGAATTAGTTCATCTGCATTTTCTAATCCAGAAAGTGTACCGAATAATCCCCCACCAAACTGTTTGCTTATCTAAATCGAAAGCATTTTTCGTTATCTCCGTAAAGAATGCGCTTACAATTATTGGTTAAATACGACTCATATTGTGTTACGTCTGCTCCAGAAAGAACTGCATTTATATAGAACGAGTGGAGAAAAAGTGCAAGCCATTGTTTGTAGTCGCTTTTTGTTTTTGGGCTAAAAACAGATTTCGCTTGTAGCATTTCTCGCACTTTCATTACTGAATCGCGATGATGTTGTCGCTCAATTCTTATAAGTTCTTTTTGTTGTTGTTGCCAATTAAAGTAAAGAAAGCCTCCAACAATAAGAATACTTAAGAACAATATGAAGATTATTGTTTTAAACCAATTATTATTCTTCTTTACCGTCTCTTTGGTATACTTATTTTCAGATAGCAGTCTCACATTTTCGTTTTTGGAGACTTTGTTTTCTGCAGTTAAGAGTGCTTTTGCCTATCTGTAGTTTCCGTCTGTTTATTTGGTATTAAGATAGACAATTTTTGTCCACAATATGGACAAGTCGAAGTGGTTCTAAGCACATTATCGACAGAGATTCTAAACTTCTTTCCGCACCTTTTACAAGTTACTTGATAGAGCATTTTTATTTTCTTGCAAATTTAATACTTTTATTTTAGATAATAAAATATTTTTTTCTTATTGCTATAAACTTTTATGTAAACACTTTAGCTGAGTAGTTACGAAAAAACAATAAAAAAACTTATATGGGTAAAGGTGTACATAATTTATAACGAATAGATAAATGTGTAGAAATTATGAGTAAAAAGCACAAATGTAACGGCAAAGAAGAAAGGTTATTTTATTGCTGAAAAATTTACCATAATATACTCCTAAAATTTTATAATTAAAATCTACAAGGTTTATAATAACAAAAATAAAAAAATTTATAATTACAGATTTTTATTTTGTTATTATAAAATTCTCACAAGCTCTTCAAAGTAATTATTCTGCATAGAATGTCCCGACCTATAAATATATGTTCGTATGCTTATTCTAGAATAAAAACAAATGGGTTGAAACAATATTACTGAAATTAAAAACTATAAACCCTGAGCAAACATAGTTCTGCTCAGGGGTATTAAAAACTATTGATGTTCAATAAAACTTATAAATAAGCTATATTGGACACTGTTTTTCTATTTTTATGAAACTACTTGTTTGTGAATTTGCTAATAAAAATCGTCTTCCGAAATTATGTCTATTCCAAGTTGTCGTGCCTTTTGGTTTTTACTTGATGTGCTATTTATATCATTATTTATGAGATAGTTTGTAGATTTCGATACACTTCCCGTAACTTTTCCACCTTGACTTTCTATATATGCCTTTAGTTCGTTTCGGTTTTTGTAGTGGTGCACATCGCCCGTAATAACAAAAGTAAGTTCGTTGCAAAGAGTTCCTTTTTGTGTTGGTGCAACTTCTTTTATTTTAAGTTCTGTGAGCAGATGTTCTACTATTTCTTTATTTTTTTTGTTTTGCATCCATTTCACAAAACTTGTACTTTTCTCCGGTCCAATGCCTGAAATGGTTGCAAATACAGCAAAATTAGTGGTAGATTGTGCTATATTAATGAGTTCTGTTAACGAATATGCAGAGAGTAAACGTGTGCAAACATCAATTCCAACAAGTGGAATAAAACAAAGGAATACAAAAACTTTTTGGTTCTACACTTCTTGCTTTTTCTATTGATTTCAATAAGTTAGAAACACTTTTATTGCCAAATCCATCCATTGTGCTAAGTTCTTCGGCATATTTATCTAAATGGAATAGGTCGGCATATTCTTTTACCCAACCAAGATTAATAAATTTTTGTACGGTTTGTTCGGAAAGCCCATCAATATTAACCCCATCTTTTTGAAACAAAACGTACAAATTTTTAATTGTTTTGCAGGACAATTCAAATTGGTACAATGTAATGTTCTTGTAGAACTATTTTCGCTTTCTATTATTTCTGTATCGGCTTTACATACTGGACACGAATTAGGAATAGTAAATGTACCAATTGTTTCAATAACATTGATAACCTTTGGTATAATCTTATTAGATTTTATTACTTCTATTTTTGTTCCTTGTCCACCTATCCTTAGTCTTTCGCATTCAGATATGTTACATAGGCTAGCTCTCTTTACAGTTGTCCCTTCTAAACTAACAGGTTTAAAAACTGCAACAGGCGAAATGGTAGAAGCAGCGCACGACCATTCAATATATTCCAATTCGGTTGTTGCACTTTCATCTTTCCATTTAAAAGCATAACCAGCTCGTGTGGCATGATGTCCTGTAACATTTCCTGATGCGGCATATATAGTGTCGTCGAACGAAATAACTAAACCATCAACAGGATAGTCAAACGAGTTTAGTTTTTCGGTCCATTCTTGCACTACATTTCCTATATTTTCCTGTGTAGGGTGAGATATTAGTTGGTGTTCTACAGTTTTAAAACCTAATTTTTCTAAAGAAATCCATTCTATTTCCCCACGATACAATGTCTTCATCTGTATGAACTAATGTAAAAGGAATCCAATGAATATGTCGAGATTTTACTTCGTTTATGTTCTTTAGTGTTAATGAACCCGATGCAAGATTACGTGGATTAGCATATTCTTCGCCCATTTCCATATTAAATACATTGAAGTCGGAGTAACTTATAATAGCTTCACCACGAATAACTATATGACCAGTGTTCTTAATTCGTGGTAAAATTCCTTCGATAGCAGCTGCTAAATGAGAAATATTAGTACCTATATGACCATCGCCACGTGTTACCACTTTCGATAATTTACCATTATCGTAAGTAACAACTAAGGTTAAACCATCTAATTTCCACGAAAGCCAAATAGGTTTTCCTTCTGCCCATTTAGCAAGATCGGCAACACTCTTTGTTTTTGCAAGCGAAAGTGCAGGAAATTCGTGTTCTTCTTTTTCGCCAACAATATTATCGGCACTCACATTAATAGTAGGCGAATCGGGTAGGGTAATACCAGTTTCTTCCTCTATACGTTTAAGTTTATCGAAAAATAGAATCCCATTCATGGTCCGACATTATTTCAGTTTTACCATTATAATATGTATCTGAAGCCTGATTGAGTTTATCGACAAGCTCACGCATTATAGCTAATTTATCTTCTTGCATAGTGTTCAGTTATTTATATATAAAGAAAAGAGCCACCGTTGCTCTCGCAAAAATCTTTTTAGAAGTTGTTGAATATATTCTGCATTCTGTTTTTACTAATTCTTCATTACCATCATATCCGTTAATTAACACTAACAAATGTGTGTGTTGATAGTAATTTTTAGTACGTTCATTGTCGGAAGTTGGTGTTCCAACACCACCAAAAATCATCTCTATAAACAGGTAATCCCTGAATGTTTATCGTTCCGCGTCCAATACCTTTATATGGTTCTCCTTCTTTTCCTATTCCTAATTTTAGGGTATCTCCAATAATCTTATCTGCATCAAAGCCACCAATGCTATAACCATATTTCATAGAAGCAAGATTAATAAGATCTACCAGCGTGTTTATTTGGTAAAGAGCCTTTCCTTGTAATATACGTCTGATTAAAGCTTCTGAAGCAGGACGATAACGTGATGGATCTTTACCGCAAATGCGATAAATATGGCGAGTGGCTGCAATTCCAGAAATTTCTTTTAGTGTATCAACCGTAAGTTTATTTCTAAATTCTTCTCCAAGCGTATCAATATCTTTCCAAAGTTCTTGAGAAAAATTCGAGTTTTTCACTTTTGCCTCAACGCATGCTCCAACAAAGTTAGGGCATACGTTTTCAATTTCTTTCCTACAATTATTTCCATATCGTCTTTATAAGTTTTTATCGGCAGCTGTCCATTCTAAAGAGTCAAATTCAGAGGTGTTCAACCACTTTACATTGAGATGAACAAAAAGCTTGAAATTATAATCGTGTGCCCTACAATCGTAAGCCGTAAGAATAATATTAAAATCGGGATATTCATAAGTAATACTTCCTAATTGTTTACCAACATCTATGTCCCAATCCATTTCTTCTTTAATCTCTCTACGTAATGCATCGTAGTCGTTCTCATTCGACTTTACTTTTCCACCGGGAAATTCCCAATGTTCGGCAATATAAGTTGGGCCCTTTCTTAGTCGCTGCGTGCAAAGAATTTTATCTTCTTTACGAATAATTGCACAAACAACTTTTTATAGTTCTTTTTCTCCATCTTACCACTATTTTTTTCTACAAATGTACTACAAATAAACTAATATCTAATGATTTTTGCAAAAATATACTATTAAAGACTTTCCACATCATATCTTTTATATACCTTTGTGGCGCTTTTACGAATATACAATTTAATAATTAATAATAAAATAAAAAGAAATGTCTACTTTAACCATTGCGATTATAGTCGTGTTTGTTCTTGGCTACGCATCGATAGCCATGGAGAGCTTAGTGAAAAATAGATAAAGCTGCCATAGCTTTGTTGATGTTTGTATTCTGTTGGACATTATATATGTTCGATCCAACACCGTTTGTTCAGTTAATGCATGCAGGGAATGTATCAGAATGGACAGGAAACGTAACAGATTTTGTTAATAAACTCATTATAGAACATTTAGGAGATACTTCAACTACCTTGTTCTTCTTAATGGGAGCAATGACAATAGTTGAAATTGTAGACCAAAATGGTGGTTTCAATTGGGTAAAGGGCGTTATGCAAACAAAAACTAAACGTGCTTTATTATGGCGTATAGCTTTTATGACTTTCGTTTTGTCGGCTATCTTGGATAATCTCACAACAAGTATAGTTATGATAATGATACTTCGTAAACTCATTTCCGATAAACAAGACAGAATGGTTTATGCAGCATTAGTTATAATAGCGGCTAATTCCGGAGGAGCTTTCTCACCAATCGGCGATGTTACAACTATTATGTTGTGGAATGCAGGAATGATAACTGCAGCAGGAGTTATTAGCGAAATATTTGTTCCTTCTGTTATTTCTATGCTTATTCCTGCGTTTATTTTGCAATATATGCTAAAGGGCGAGTTATCTCAACCTACTAATTCTGAAACAGAAACATCTGAAACTGGAGAATTTGGAAGTACAGAACGAAAAATAGTATTTATGGTTGGTGTAGGTGGTTTATGCTGTGTTCCCATTTTTAAGTCAATAACACATCTTCCACCATTTGTAGGTATTATGCTTGTTTTGGGATTATTGTGGAGTATAACAGAATTGTTCTATAGAAATTTGCATCGTAAAAAGGGAGATGGTGTAAGTTTTTCTAAACGTGTAACAGCTCTTTTGTCTCGTATAGATATGTCTACCATACTTTTCTTCCTTGGAATCTTAATGGCTGTTGCATGTTTAGAGGAAATTGGTGTATTAATGAATCTAGGAAAATCGTTGAATGTTGTATTTGATGGTAATCATTATGCTGTAACAGGAATTATTGGTGTGCTATCGTCTATAGTAGATAATGTTCCTTTAGTTGCAGGAAGTATGGGAATGTACCCAATTGAAGCATCAGGAGATATGGCAGTTGATGGAATTTTCTGGCAACTATTAGCATATTGTGCAGGTGTCGGAGGTTCAATGCTTATTATTGGTAGTGCAGCTGGCGTTGTTGTTATGGGATTAGAAAAGATAACCTTTGGTTGGTATATGAAGAAAATTACCTGGATAGCCTTTGTAGGTTATATTGCAGGTATTCTTTCTTACTATCTTATTCGTTCATTCATATTCAAAACTCCATTGTAAAAACAAAAGAATATAATAAAATAGAGAAAGGTCATCATCGTAAAGTTAAATTTAGACTACGATGATGACTTTTTTTTCAGTCTCACTATTGTGGAACTTTCTAATAAAGCTGAGACAAGCTATCTAATTCCAAATATCTATTAATCTGAGAAACTTTTTGCAGAAAAATATACACAGATGGAAAAGAATTGTGTATATTTGCAACGGAAAAACCTATTTATCCTTAGTGAAAATAGAATTCTTATAACCATTATACAACAACAATTAAAAACAAATCAGATTATGGAAATACCATTTGCTGAATCTTGGAAAAATCAAGATGATCGAATCGATTAAGAAAAAGTACACGTGAAGAAAGAGAACAATGGCTAAAAGAGGCACATTATAATGTGTTTCAGCTAAAAGCAGAACAAGTTTACATTGATTTACTTACTGATAGTGGCATTGGTGCAATGTCAGATAAACAATGGGCAGCAATGATGTTGGGCGATGAAAGTTATGCAGGAGCTACCTCTTTCTATAAATTTTCAGAAACAGTACAGCGACTTCTTGGAATGAAATATGTTATTCCTACTCATCAAGGACGTGCTGCTGAGAATGTTCTCTTTTCACATCTTGTAAAAGCAGGTAATGTTATACCAGGAAATGCACATTTCGATACAACAAAAGGACATATAGAGAGCAGAAAAGCGCATGCAATTGACGTTACAACTGATGATGCGAAAGATACTCAAAAAGAAGTTCCTTTTAAAGGAAATGTCTGCCTAAATAAACTTGAAAAAGTATTGAAAGAAAACGAGGGTAATGTTCCATTTATGGTACTCACTGTTACAAATAATACAGTAGGAGGTCAGCCCGTTAGTATGAAAAATATAAAAGAAACTTGTGCTCTTTGTCATAAATATGGTGTACCCGTTATTATGGATTCTGCTAGATTTGCAGAAAATGCTTATTTCATAAAAGTGCGCGAAGAAGGTTATGCTGATAAGACTATCAAAGAAATTGTGCACGAAATGTATGAAGCAGCTGATGCTGCTACAATGTCTGCAAAGAAAGATGGCGTAGTAAATATGGGAGGCTTTATTGCTACTAATAATAAAGAATGGTTCGAAGGAGCAAAAATGTTCTGTATCCCAATGGAAGGTTATGTAACTTATGGTGGAATGAGTGGACGTGATCTTAACGCATTGGCACAAGGATTAGAAGAAAATACAGAATTCGATATGCTTCAAACACGTATTCATCAGGTAGAATATTTAGCAAAGAAATTAGATGAATATGGAATTCCTTATCAACGTCCTGCTGGAGGACATGCAATATTTGTAGATGCAAGCAAAGTTCTTACTCACGTTCCTAAAGAAGAATTTCCAGCACAAACATTAACATGTGAACTTTATCTTGAAGCAGGTATTCGTGGCGTAGAAGTTGGTTATATGCTTGCAGATCGTGACCCAGAAACTGGTGAGAATCGCTTTGGAGGACTCGATCTTTTACGTCTAGCAATCCCTCGTCGTGTATATACAGATAATCACATGAATGTTGTTGCAGCTGCTTTGAAGAACGTTTTTGATAGAAGAGAAAGTATTACTCGTGGTGTTGAAATTGAATGGGAGGCTCCATTAATGAGACATTTCACAGTTCAATTGAAACGTCTTCAATAATATCCATTTAATTCTGGTTAGAATATAAGTTCGTAGAAATAGAATCAGATTAAATAAAATCAAAAGGTATCACAAATATGCGTGATACCTTTTTATTTCTTATTCAATAGCCTTAATTCTCTTATTTTATAATGCTAATTAAATTCCAAATTTATTTGGTAATGTGAGTTTTACGCTAAGATTATTTTTCATTCTACAATTAATATATAGTCATTCAAATAACTTTATAAAAATCAAAGATGTTATCTGCCTCTTTTTCATATCTACAGATCCTAATGCGCCAAGATCATTTGAGTATATTGAGTTATTGTTAGGATTGTTTCTAAAAATAAAGAAGGCTAAATCGCCATCTTGTCCAATCATAAAGTATTTAGGTTCAAATTCATAAACTTGGTATGTCTCATTTCTCTCTTCTAAATCAGAATATGAATACATACATATTCCAGTATTCTTTATTTCAAAAAGTGTCACCATCATTTATCTTAGACAAAAATCGACATAAAGATCAGGAATTTTACATTTATTTTTTCTCTCAAGTTCAATTATTTGTTTTTTTAATTTCTTTTGTATCCATAATGATATTTTTATAAACCCTGATTTTTCAATACTTAAAGCAGAAACTGCAAACTCGGTAAAAATGAATTCGGCTAACTGATATAGATATTTTTTTCTTCCATAATGCAAAAGGAAAGAAAAAAATATGGATTAATAAAATTTCCTTTCCTATTTCTACTGACCCCTTATTTTCTACAGAGGGATAAAAAGAGTTCAGATAAAAAAATATCTAAACTCTTTTTGTGATTCCGGCGGATTCAAAACCCACAACCTTCTGATCCGTAGTCAGATGCTCTATTCAGTTGAGCTACGGAACCGTTTTTCTAATTGCATATTAGAGCAATTATATTGTTCCTTAATTGCGAGTGCAAAGGTACGACTTTTTATTATTACTGCCAAATTTTTATATTTTTTTCTATATAAAAATTAATCTTCATCTCGTAATATGGGCAATTGAATATGATAATATACAGCTACAAAAACGAATTAGAACGATTAAGATAAATGTTGTGATGACTGTAAAGGTAATGCTAAAATTTAATACTAATAGTATCCAATAGAGCACACCTCCTGCAACACTTGCAATTGCATAAATTTCTTTTTGCAGAATAACGGGTTCATTGTTTAATAGAACATCTCGTATAACACCACCTGCAACTCCCGTAATACACCCCATAACAATAGCAACCCAAAAGGGAAATCCTAAAGTTAAAGTTTTCTGCATTCCTGCAATTGTGAAGAAAGCTAAACCTAATGTATCGAAAACGAACCATGCGTTGTTTAGTTTCTTCATACGTTTTCTTAATATTATAGCAAGAAATAAGGCAATAGCAGTAACAAACAAATAACGAATATCTGTTGTCCAGAAAGGTTTCACACCTAATATTGTATCACGAATAGTTCCACCACCTATTGCAACAGCAAATCCGCATACATATCCTCCAAACCAGTCGAAATGTTTTTCTGCAGCATGCCTTATTCCTGAAATTGCGAAAGCTAATGTCCCCAATCCTTCAATAAGTTCTAAAAGAGCATCTGCGAATTGTGGATCGTTGAATGTCATAGTTTATTTTTGTGTTGTGTTGATATTTTAATTTGATATTTATTTGTTTACAACATTTTTGCGGATTACCCTGCTATAAATGTTTTTATATTTTCAACACAAATATTCATTAGTCGCTGACGTGCTTTCAATAGTAGCCCATGCAATATGTGGTGTAATATAAGCATTTGGCTGTTTTATTAATAGATTATCTTTGCGTGGAGGTTCTTGTTCCATAACATCTGCACAATAAGCTTTTTAAATGTCCTCTTCTAATGCATTAGCTACAGCTAATTCATCTATCAATGCACCACGTCCGGTATTAATTAAAATTGTACCTGGTAGCATTTGTGCTAATGCATCTTTATTAATCATGTGTGTATTTTCTTTTGTTAATGGACAATGAAGTGTGATGATATCGGCTGTATGATATAGTCCTTCCAAAGTTGTCTTGCGAATCCATTCTGGTAAATTACTACTATTTTTACTTGTATATGCCGAAATATCCATTCCTAACATGTGTCCTATCCATGCAACCTTTGTTCCGATATTGCCTAATCCGATTATACCTAATGTTTTTCCTGCAAGTTCAAAGAGAGGTTCGTCCCAATAACAGAAAGTTTTCTTACTACTCCAAACTCCTTTACGTGTTTGACAAGCATAATGATCTGCGTGAGTTGCAACATTTAATAGGTGAGCAAAAACAAACTGTGCAACACTATCTGTGCTATATGCTGGAATGTTAGTAACAATAACACCATGTTCTTTGGCTGCTTGTAGGTCTATATTGTTGTAACCAGTAGCTAATTCTCCAATATATTTTAATTTGGGCAACTGTTCTATAATTTCTCTTGTCATATTTATTTTATTGACAAGAACAATTTCTGCATCTTTTGCCCTTTCTATAATTTGATTATCTTCAGAATAATCGTAAAAGGTAAATTCTCCTAATTCTTTTACACCGTCCCATGAGATATCTCCGGGGTTAGCTGCATAACCATCTAAATCTACTATTTTTCATTTTCTTTTATTTTTATATTTATCTCCCCAACATTGTAACATCCACTGATAGTATTTTTCTTCTTGTGGTGAATGTTGTGGATTCCAAAAACGTTTATTTGTAAGTGTATCTGGCAAATATTGTTGTTCTGTAAAGTGTCCTTGATATTCATGTGGGTTCTTATATCCATCATGATATCCCAATGATGCCATTAATTCTGTAGGTGCATTACATAAATGAAGCGGAACAGGTTGGTTTCCACTGTTGCGAACTTCTGCTAATGCTGCACCAATTCCTTGGTAAGTTGAATTACTTTTTGGTGATACGGCTAGGTAAACTGCTACTTCGGCTAAAGTAATTCTAGCTTCAGGCCAACCAATTTTCATTACACTATCGAAAGCCGCATTTGCTAAAAGTAAGGCATTTGGATTTGCTAATCCTATATCTTCAGCTGCACTAATAATTAATCTTCGAGCAATAAATTGTGGATCTTCCCCTCCTTCTATCATTCTAGCCATCCAATAAAGTGTGGCATCTGGGTCACTTCCACGAATAGATTTTATAAATGCCGAAATAATATTATAGTGCATATCTCCATTTTTATCGTATGCAAGGGGTGTTTGTTGTAAACATTCTATAACAAGCTCATTGGTAATAACTATTTCGTCGTCTTGTTTTGAAGCATCAATTGTAAGTTCGAAGATATTTAATAGTTTTCTAGCATCACCACCACTATATCGTAATAAGGCATCGGTCTCTTTTAAGTTTAATGTTCTTTTCTTTGAGATAGATATCTTGTGTAATTGCATTCTGTAAGCAATTTAAGCAATTCTTCTTTATTTAGGCTTTAAGAACATAAACTTGACACCTAGATAATAATGGTTTTATAACCTCGAACGATGGATTTTCGGTTGTTGCGCCTATCAACGTTACTATTCCTTTTTCGACAGCTCCAAGCAATGAGTCTTGTTGAGACTTAGAAAAACGATGAATTTCATCAATAAACAAAATAGGTGAGGGCGAATTAAAAATCTTCCATTCTTAGCTCTCTCTATTACATTACGTACATCTTTTTACACCACTTGCAATAGCCGATAAAGTATAAAAAGGAGTTTCTAGTTTATTAGCTATAATTTGTGCTAATGTGGTTTTTCCCTACACCAGTGGACCCCATAAAATGAATGATGGAATATGTCCTGAGTCAATCATATTCCTCAAAACAGCATTTTTACCCACTAAATGACTTTTGTCCAACATATTCGTCATGTGTGTGGGCGCATTCTTTCTGCTAATGGCTCCATTCTGTTCGTTATATTATAGCTGTATGCAAAGATAAGAATTCTATTTTATTTTAGCAACCACTTTGGTTGATTTTTCGTAACAGGTATATTTTTACTAAAATTTTTCTTGCAAAATTTAGTTTTTAGTATTTACTTTTGCACCGCTATCTATAAGGTATTGTTAATAAAAGAAGATATGAAGCAACAAGAAAAAAATCACTTTCATTGAAGAATTTAACAAAATCTACAGTTTGGAATATTCAAGAGAATGATGTATTCTGATTGTGGGCTCAAGCAGAACGTGATGTTGACCTAAAAGATAATGAAAACCATTATCTAGATATTATTAAAAAGTGCTTTTTACTATTGAAGAAATTAGAGTAGATAAGAAAGAAATAGTAGATAAGTATGAAGAACGTGGTTATAAAAGTTGGACAAGTAAGGTTAGACGATGGAGTTGTCGCAAAATGGGCAATAAAGAAAAAAACCAATAAATCGGATATCTGACTCACTAAAGACAATATTCATCATATTTCTGCAAGAAAACTTATAGAAGTTCTCGAAAGAAATTTCGGTGGTGGTTAGGGATAGTTTATCAAAAATGTGCAAGATATTATTTTTGAGTGCCTTTTGAAGTTACAACAACAACTTTACCAACTACCCGATTGAAACAAAAAGGCGGATTGTATGAAAAGAAAATCTCAGATGGATACGAAGTTCTCGAGATAAATAAAGGTGGTTGGACAGAAGCTATTTTTGTGAAAGATGTAGCAAACACTGTAGATGATAGCGATATTGAACTCGATAAAATGAAAACGCACATTTCAGAGGAGGAAGAAACTGATTTTTGATGATGTAGACGATGATGATTTTTCCAAAGGAATCTGATGATGAAACCGATGATGAAGATTTTGACGATGATAAATTCATAGAAGAAAGTTATAGAACTACATTTGAAACAGACCCCGAAGACCTTGATATACAAGCAGAAGATATAACAGACGACAGTTTTTAAATTTTAAAGTAACGGTATAGATATCTGCAATAAAAAGAAATAGGTGGGACGTTTTTCTCATACCTGTCTTATACAATTCGTAAAAAGATATTAATTTTTTTCTGCAGATTAAAAACTTGCTGAAATTGTAATAATTATGACGGATTCGATAGTGCATTGTAATAATGACCTATCTCCCTAATAATTCAACTTAAATCGGTTATTGGAATAGTGACGAAACACTTTTCAATAACCGATTTACTTTTATACCGCTTATTGAAAAATAATATGCTACAATGTTTATATCAAATGCAATATAAATGTTAGAAAAATTGGAATCTTATTTTTTTATTAAAAAAAGCAGGTGATTTCTAATTATAATTTTTAATTTTATAATTAAAAAAATTTTTTTATTTTCTTATTATAAATTCTGAATAGTCTTCAGTCTTTTTGAATTTTTCCAGATTTTACTATTCATTTCTTCTGTTATATTAGATATTTCTTTAGACCTTCTTTTTGTTATACGTGCTATATAACGGGGCACAAAATAACAAATAATGTTAGAATAATATGCCACTTATTTTCCTGCGATGAAATAAATTGCGAAGAAAAGTTTTATCAGGCGCAATAAAAGTTCTTCACTGTTATTCTTCTGTTTTTATAGAATATTTTAGTTTCTATTATACAGTATATTAGTGGAAGTTCATTAGTTTTTACTATCTTTGTAAGTTGAAAAATTGGTTCCTTCCACACAGGAACAATAAATAAAAAGAAATAATCGTGACTGAGACAAAGTACATTTTCGTAACAGTCGGTGTAGTTTCCTCACTTGGAAAGGGAATAATCTCGTCGTCTATTGGAAAACTTCTTCAAGCAAGAGGTTACAATATTACTATCCAAAAGTTCGATCCTTATATTAATATAGATCCGGGGAACATTAAATCCCTATGAACATGGTGAATGCTATGTTACAGCTTGATGGTATGGAAACCGATCTTGATTTAGGACATTATGAGAGATTTACAGGAATTCAAACTACAAGAGCCAATTCTATGACGACAGGACGCATTTATAAAAGCGTCATTGATAAAGAAAGACATGGAGATTATCTTGGAAAAACAATTCAAGTAGTACCTCATATTACCGATGAAATAAAGCGGAATATCAAACAGTTAGGTCAAAAATACCATTACGACTTTGTTATTACAGAGATTGGTGGAACAATAGGCGATATAGAATCAGCTCCTTTTCTAGAGGCTATCAGACAAATGAAGTGGGAATTAGGAAAACGTGCCATAAATTTGCATCTTACATACGTTCCTTATCTTAGTGCTGCCGGCGAATTGAAAACAAAACCAACACAGCACAGTGTAAAAGAACTACAAAGTGTAGGTATTCAGCCCGATATTTTGGTTTTACGCACAGACAGACATCTTGATAACGATATCCGAAAGAAGGTAGCAGCTTTCTGTAATGTAGATTTAGACTGTGTTGTGCAAAGCGAAAATATGCCAAGCATATACGAAGTTCCAGTAAATATGCAGGCACAAGGTCTTGATGCAGCAATATTGCGTAAATGTGGAGAAGAAGTAAAACCAGCTCCAACATTAGGACCATGGAAAAACTTCCTTGATAAATTGCGTAGTGCAACAAAAGAAGTGCACATTGGACTTGTTGGAAAATACGATTTACAAGATGCTTATAAAAGTATTCGTGAAGGACTTTTACAAGCAGGAACTTACAACGACCATAAAACTATTCTGCATTTTGTAAATTCAGAACATCTAACAGAAGCAAATGTAGCCGAAAAATTGAAAAATCTTGATGGAGTAGTTGTATGTCCAGGATTTGGACAACGAGGTATCGAGGGAAAATTAGTGGCTATAAAATATACTAGAACGAATAATATACCAACTTTTGGTATATGTTTAGGAATGCAAATGATGGTAATAGAGTTTGCACGCAACGTTTTAGGATATAAAGATGCTAATTCGCGCGAAATGGACGAGAAAACCGAACATAATGTTATCGACATTATGGAAGAACAAAAGAATATTACCAATATGGGAGGTACAATGCGCCTTGGTGCTTATGAGTGCGTATTACGACAAAATTTCTCGTGTATTTAATATTTATAAACAAGCATGTATTAGTGAACGACACCGCCATAGATACGAATTCAATAACGATTTTGAGAAAGAATTTGAAGAAAATGGAATGATGTGTGTTGGACGCAATCCAGAAAGTGATCTTGTGGAGATAGTAGAAATACCATCTTTAAAATGGTTTATTGGTACACAATTCCACCCAGAATATCAATCAACCGTACTAAAACCACATCCACTTTTCCTCGATTTTATTAAGACGGCAATAGAAAATAAGAAAAAATAAGAAATGGATAAAAATACTATCACAGGGTTTGTGCTTATGGCCCGGTACTTTTTGGTTTTGCATGGTGGCAAACTCCTTCAGATGAAGAAATTGCTCAGGAACGTGTTGAGTTTGTAAAAGATTCTATTGCAAAAGCTCAAAAAATAGCAGAGCAAAAGCAAGAAGCTTCTAAAGCGGCAAATAAAACAAACACAGCTAATACAGATACAACATCTTTATTCTATACAGCAACAAAAAGGTGTTGCAAAAGATATTGTGTTGCAAAAACTCAAAAAAATAGCACTCACATTTAATACAAAAGGTGGAGTAGTAAGAAAAGCTATTATAAAGGGATACAAAGGACATAATGTTGCAAGTAAAGATCGCAAAACAGATAAAAATTATGTTACCCTTTTCGATGAGGCAGATCAGAATTTAAATTTCATTTTGGCTACTAAGAACCAAAATATTGAAACACAAAATCTTTATTTCACCCCATCAAATTTAACCGACTCTACACTAACATTAACAGCTACTGCTGGAAATGGTAAAAACACTGACTTAGATTATAAACTAACTAAAAATTATATGTTGCGTTTAGATGTAAAAGGCAACAGGAATGAATGGTTTGTTTAATCCTGGGAAAAATCAATTAATTGTAGATTGGCAAGATAAATGCAAGCAACAAGAACTTGGACATTCTTTTGAAAATCGTTATGCAACAGTTACTTATAAAAAAACTGGTGGTGGCGTAGAACATCTAAGTGAAGCACAAGACGATGATAAAAAAGCAGAAGAAATGATCGATTGGGTTGCATTTAAAAAAATCAATTCTTCTCTGCAGTAATCATTTCTAAAGATGGTTTCACTACAGGTGCCAATTTAAAAAGTACACCTTTAGCAAAAGAAACACACTATCTGAAATCATATCAAAGCAAATTTAAGCACCATATTCGATCCAAAGCTGGCGTAAAAGCTTCAGACTTTGAATTTTTACTTCGGACCAAATGATTTCCGTTTATTGCAAAGTATCGATAAAGAAAGTCATTTTGGAAAAGATCTTGAAATGCAACAATTGGTAAACCTTGGTTGGCCTTTATTCCGTATTATTAATCGTTGGTTTACAATCTATGTGTTTGACTGGTTAAGCAAATTCTTCCCAATGGGTGTGGTATTAATTCTCATTACATTGCTTTTGAAGTTTATTACTTATCCAATGGTAAAAGAAGAGTTATATGAGTTCTGCTAAAAATGCGCGTACTAAAAACCAAAACTTGACGAGGCAACAAAGCAGTACAATAAACCAGAAGACCAGATGAAGAAACAGCAAGCAATGATGCAAATGTATTCTGAATATGGCGTTAGTCCATTGTCAGGTTGCTTGCCTATGCTTATTCAGATGCCTATTTGGATTGCGATGTTCAATTTTGTTCCAAATGCAATACAGTTACGAGGTGAAAGTTTCTTATGGATAAACGATTTAAGTACATACGATCCTATTATTTCGTGGAATCACAATCTGTGGTTAATTGGAGACCATCTTTCATTAACCTGTATTCTTTTCTGTTCTGCTAATATTCTTTATACATGGTTTACAATGCAACAACAGAAAGACCAAATGGTTGGACAACAAGCCGACCAGATGAAAGTAATGCAGTATATGATGTTTTTAATGCCTGTATTCTTCTTCTTTATGTTTAATGACTATTCTTCAGGTTTGAATTTCTATTATTTTGTATCGTTGTTCTTCTCAGCTGCTATAATGTGGACATTGCGTAAAACAACGAATGACGAGAAGTTACTATCAATATTGGAAGCTCGACGTGAGGAAAATAAGAAAAATCCAAAGAAAAAAAGCGGATTAGCTGCACGTATGCAGGCTATTCAGGAGATGCAACAAAAACAACAGGCAGAATTAGAGCGCAAAAAGGCAGAACCTAAATAAAAATAAATAACTAAAAATTATGAACAAAAATGTTTCAATTGCTATTACAGCTGCACTTGTTATGAATGGTGGAATTGTAAATGCTCAAGAAGCAACCAACATCGGAAAGCATAACATAACACTTAGTAAAGATGTTATGACTCCCGAAACATTGTGGGCTATGGGACGAATAGGGAGTGCACAAGCTTCTCCTGATGGTAATAAAATTGTTTACCAAGTGGGTTACTATAGTGTAAAAGAAAATAGAGGACACCAAGTAATCTATGTAATGGATTCCGATGGACAGAATGTACGTCAGCTAACAACATCTGCAAAGAGCGAAGGAAGTCCTGTATGGTTAGATAACCATACCATTGCTTTTCTTCTTGATGGACAAATTTGGTCTATGAATTCTGATGGAACTAATCGTAAAAAGCTTTCATCTTCAGATATAGAAATAGAAGGATTCCGCTTCTCGCCAGATGGAAAGAAGGTTCTACTTATAAAGAGTATACCTTATTATGGTACAATTAAGAAAAATCCTTCCGACCTTCCAAAAGCTTCAGGTCGTCTTATAACAGATATGAACTATCGCCATTGGGATCATTATGTAGAAACTATAGCACACCCGTTTGTTGCAGAAGTTACTGCCAATGGTATTAGTAAGAACGATGTGGATATTATAGAAGGTGAACCTTACGAAAGTCCACTTGCACCATTTGGTGGAATAGAACAATTCGATTGGAGTAAAGATTCAAAACAGATAGCCTATACTTGTAGAAAGAAAGAAGGTGTGAAATATGCAGTATCAACCGATGCAGACATATATCTTTACAATATAGACACAAAGAAAACAGTGAATTTATGTAAACCTGCTGATTATGTTGAGCCAGAAACAAATATGACAAAGTCGCTTCGTAATCAAAAGGTGAATCATCAAAATGGCGATTTCAATGTAGGTTACGATGTAAATCCTAAGTTCTCTCCTGATGGAAAGTATATTGCATGGCAAAGTATGAAGAACGATGGGTATGAAAGCGATCGTAATCGTCTTTGTGTTTACGACTTTAGTACGGGGAAAAAGACTTATGTAACAGAAAAGTTCGATTCTAATGTAGATGATTATGTTTGGGCTCCAAATTCAAAAGAACTTTATTTTATAGGTGTTTGGCATGCAACAGAAATGCATATCAAACTAATTTGAAGGGCGAAGTTAAACAATTAACAGATGGCGATCATAACTATGTTTCAATTGCACTCTTAGGCAATAGTGGTAAGAAATTATTAGGTTTGCGTCAAAGTATAAAAAGTGCAAACGAAATATTTGCCATTATACCAGCAAAGAAAGATAAACAAAGCGAACAAGTACAGTTGAGTTTTGAAAATAAACATATTTATGACCAACTTGCACTTGGTGATGTTAAATCTCGTTGGGTAAAAACTACTGATGGAAAAGATATGTTGGTATGGATTATTACTCCTCCTCATTTCGATCCTAATAAAAAATATCCTGCTCTTCTTTTCTGTGAAGGTGGACCACAAAGTCCAGTATCACAATTCTGGAGCTATCGTTGGAATTTCCAAATAATGGCTGCAAATGGTTATGTTGTAGTTGCACCAAATCGTAGAGGATTGCCAGGTTTTGGTAGCGAATGGAATGAAGAGATTAGTGGCGATTGGACAGGTCAATGTATGAAAGATTATTTATCGGCAATAGACGATGCAGCAAATAATCTTCCATTTGTAGATAAAGATAGGTTAGGTGCTGTTGGTGCATCATTCGGAGGTTTCTCTGTTTATTATTTGGCAGGACACCATAACAAACGTTTCAAAGCATTCATTTCGCACGATGGAGCATTCAACCTCGAAAGTATGTATACCGATACTGAAGAAGCTTGGTTTAGCAATTGGGAATACGATGATGCATATTGGAATAAGGATCGCACAGCAGCTGCAACTCGTACATACGAAAAATAGTCCACATCTTGATGTAGATAAGTGGGATACTCCTATTCTTTGCATTCATGGAGAAAAAGATTATCGTATTAATGCAACACAAGGAATGGGAGCATTTAATGCGGCTCGCTTACGTGGTATTCCTGCCGAGTTATTACTCTTCCCTGATGAGAACCATTGGGTATTGAAGCCACAAAACAGTGTATTATGGCAACGTACATTCTTTAACTGGCTCGACCGTTGGTTGAAGAAATAAATACAAAAGAAACTTTTATCAATAATAAGAAAAACAATTATATATTATGACAGAACAAATTAAAAAAACTCTTAGAGACTCTGCTGCTGCACGTTGGACAGCTCTTTTACTCTTATCGTTGGCAATGTTCTGTTCCTACATCTTCGTAGACATTTTGTCTCCAATCAAAGACTTGATGCTTACTCAAAGAGGTTGGGACTCAACAGCATTCGGAACAATGCAGAGTTCAGAAACATTCTTAAATGTATTTGTATTCTTCCTTATCTTCGCAGGTATCATTCTCGACAAGATGGGTGTTCGTTTTACGGCTCTTCTTTCTGGTGCTGTTATGCTTACAGGTGCATGTATTAAGTATTATGCTATCAGCGAAAGCTTTATGGGAAGCCAACTCGAAGTCTGGTTTAATCAGAATCTAAATCATATTCCTTTGTTTGAACAATTAGGCGTTTCTCCTTTCTACGAAGGAATGCCTGCATCTGCAAAGTTAGCAGCTATTGGTTTTATGCTCTTCGGTTGTGGAACTGAGATGGCTGGTATTATGGTTTCACGCGGTATTGTGAAATGGTTTTAAAGGAAAAAGAAATGGCACTTGCAATGGGTTCTGAAATGGCATTTGCTCGTTTTAGGCGTTGCTACTTGTATGATATTCTCTCCTTTCTTTTGCAAAAATTAGGTGGTAATGTTGATGTATCTCGTTCAGTAGCTTTTTGGTGTTGTTCTTATTTGTATTGCTGTAATGATGTTTGTTGCTTATTTCTTTTATGGATAAGAAACTTGACTCTCAAACAGGTGAAGCGGAAGAACAAGAAGAACCATTTAAGATTAGCGATCTTGGTCAGATACTTGGAAGTATGGGTTTCTGGTTGGTATCTTTGCTTTGTGTACTTTATTATTCTGCAATCTTCCCATTCCAGAAGTATGCAGTAAATATGTTGCAGTGTAATCTTACCTTTACTCCCGTTGACAAGGAATCTTTCTGGGCTTCAACAGAGGTAACCATTATACAGTATGGTATTATGTTGGTAGTAGCTATTACTGCATTTATGTTCAACTTTATGAAGAATAAGAAAGTTAAGTACTCTATTCTTTCTCTATCGGTTGTTTTCTTAATTGCTTATTGCTATATGGGTTATATGCGTCAGTCTGCAGAATCTATCTTTGCAGTTTTCCCATTGTTGGCAGTAGGTATCACACCTATTCTTGGTAGCTATGTAGACCATAAAGGTAAGGCTGCTACTATGCTAATCTTGGGTGCTTTATTACTCATTAGCTGCCACCTTACATTTGCATTTATCCTTCCAATGTTTAAAGGGCATGCTATTGGTGGTGTAATAGTTGCTTATTTAACAATTCTTGTTCTCGGAGCCTCTTTCTCACTTGTTCCTGCTTCGTTGTGGCCAAGTGTTCCTAAACTTGTCGATCCAAAGATTATAGGTTCTGCATACGCACTTATATTCTGGATTCAGAACATTGGTTTATGGTTGTTCCCATTGCTAATTGGTAAAGTACTCGACAATTCTAATGTTGGAGAAACCGACCCTACTAAATACGATTATACCAATCCGTTGCTTATGTTAGCCGGTCTTGGTGTTGCCGCATTGATTATAGGTATTATCCTAAAGGCTGTAGACAAGAAGAAGGGTCTTGGTTTGGAAGCACCAAACATAACCGAATAAAGTAATTTGCAATTCTATAGATTATAAAGATTGGGCCAATACGGTCCAATCTTTTTGTTCTTGTTAGTGTTATTGATAATGTTTGTTTTTATTAACCTGTAAATAGGTATATATAATTGCCTTTGCATAACACGCAAAAAACCGACTTGAAGGTTGTTTGTCTTACCAAATTATTGTATTTTTGCATTGTAATATTAATGTTTTAATTGTAAACGATACTGTAAAAGAATGAAGATCTACAATCAGCGAGAAGCACAGCAACGCATTAACGACCTTGCAAACGCTGACAAACCATTTGTTTTTTTGTCATTAGCTACAATATGCAACAAGCATATATAGAGGAGATTGAACACGTTGATGCTTCTGAAATGCTTTTATGCTTTTCCTATGATAAACAATGTTCCAAACAACGAAGTTATAAATAATAAGCCTGTTGAATGGCATTTAAAAGCACCTAATAGAGCGAAGTATCAACGCAGTATTGAATACGTGAAGGCAAACCAACGTAATGGGAATTGCTATTTGGCAAACTTAACTTGCAAAATTCCTGTCCAAACAAATCTTACGATGCGAGATATATTCCTGCGTTCCACTGCCAAATACCGTTGTTGGATTAAAGATAAGTTCGTATGCTTTTCTCCAGAAATATTCGTCCGCATTGAAGGTGAAACCATTCATTCGTTTCCAATGAAAGGTACTATTGCTGCTAGTGTGCCCAATGCAGCCAACGTGTTAATGAACAATGCGAAGGAAGCTGCAGAACATGCAACTATTGTAGACTTGATACGAAACGATTTAAGCATTGTTGCCAACAAAGTAAGCGTAGAGAAGTATCGATACATCGACAAGCTAACCACGAATAAAGGCGATATCCTGCAAACAAGTTCCGAAATAGTGGGACAGCTTCTCCCATATTATCGTACGAACATAGGCGAAATGCTTTTTAACCTGCTGCCTGCTGGTTCAATTACAGGTGCACCAAAACCCATAACTACTCGTATAATTGCAGAAGCCGAACACTACGAGCGTGGTTTCTACACGGGGATAATGGGACATTGGGCGAATGGAAACCTTGATAGTGCTGTAATGATACGTTTTATTGATACCGATGGAAAGCAACTTTTCTACAAAGCAGGGGGAGGAATTACAGCACAGAGCAACAACAACGATGAGTATAACGAGATAATAGAAAAGGTATATGTGCCAATTTATTGAGACAATGTGTGTGGAGCAGGGCAGAATAATAAATCTCGACTACCATTTAGCACGAATAATGCGCACACGAAAACATTTTTGGAATGTGCAAGCGTCAATCCCCGTAAACAGACTTTTAGCCATTGCAGCCACACAAACAGAAAGGGCAAAGCTACGTTTTGAATACGATGGCTACAATATATACAACCTTTCTTGTACACCTTATAATATAAAAAAGGTGGAAACACTTAGGTTAGTAATTAACGACGACATAGAGTACACATATAAAAATACCAATCGTTGTGTTCTTAACCAACTTAAATCGCAAGCAGATGGAGCAGACGAAATAATTATTGTGAAACGAAACCACATAACCGATACGTCTTATACCAATATTGCTCTTTTCGATGGAACACAATGGGTAACACCTTCAACGCCTTTACTTAACGGTACCCGACGTGCCCAATTGATCGATGCAGGACGGTTGATAGAACAAGAAGTGTGTATAACCAACCTAAGTTCGTTTCAATCTATATCGCTCATCAATGCAATGATGGATCTAAACGAACTTGTATTGCCAATATCAAGCATTGTGGGTTAATGTAGAGTTTACTATCTTTTCCTATCTTATAAAATCACTTATATCTTGTTTCTTCCTCATCATTGTTATTGCATATAGATTTTTTCTTCTACCTTTGCACTTATCAATAATTCCACATTGTAAAACAATAAAACTATAGCGATACAGCTCATAGTGTTGTACATAATGGTTAAAAAGAACTATTGGAGTATTTAAAGCAATCAGATTAGTAGACTCTTTTTAAAGACAACAAAAAGCTTAAGAAACAAGCGACACACTTAAAGTAAACTACATATATAAGAATATGATAAGATTAGTACAACAAATAAAACAGAACCTTTTTGATGGTTACGACAACGATTGTTGGGATAAAACATTCGTGGTTGGTGGTAAGGAAATAAGGTTACTTGATATATACAACAATCCGTTATGGAAGTTGAAAGATAGAATAAGTATAAACGACTTTTAACACAGTGGTTGCTTCGGAAAAACTTAAAGTCAGATAATATTGTTATCGATTCGTATAAAACGTCCAAAGGTTTAAGTACATATTATCTGTTCAATAATACTCTCCTCTATATATTCTCTTTTGTAGAATGGCAACCAACACGGTTTATCTTGAATATAGAAAGTATTTGGGAGATAGAGTAAAAACATTTTATTGCCCTTTTAGAATACAATACTTATAATTCATTTATTATAGCTTTCTCCGTATTCAATATTTGCCGATTTGCGCTTTAAAGAAAGAAGAGCAAATAAAAAGTTATACATTTACAATAATGAATAGGGCGATATAAGAAAGAAAGTTTACACACAAGATATTTTCTAATTCTATTGATATAATAAAAAAATCATAATTCTCATCAGAATAATTCTCTTTCAGATATTACGATATAAGCCCTATAACAGTTGTTTTGTGATATCTAATTTGCAACTGATAGATATCTGAGACGAATGCGATAGATATCTAAGACGAGCGTTACAGATATCTGAGATGAGAGTAGCAAAAACTGACAGTTTTTCTAAATTTCTGAGGTGTTCTATTTGGTTTGTGAGTAAAAAATAAACACTATAAATAATTTCTTCATCTATATTCTACAGGGCCTTTATAATACCTATACAATGCATTCAATCGAACTAAATATCTTGTATTTTGTCAGAACAATTCGCATATTGTAGATTCTACCTTATTGTGCAGCCAATCTCTTTGTGAACTTTTTGTTCGGACTATTTTTATGTAAATTTGCACCTATACTTAAAAATGAAATGGTGATTACCATTCTTATCTTAAATATTTAAATTATGGCGTTGCAAAGCCCATCTATAATGATGAAACGAATACAATCGACACTTTTTGGAGTTCTAATGTGTGCAACATCGTTTGCCCAATATGTGCCACCAACGGTGAAAGATACAACCAGAGTAGGAATTCTTAACAATATCAACTATAAAGTAGAGATGCAAGGTAGCTTCTCTAATACTAAAAACGCCTCTGTGGCTAAATGCTAATAAATACGGACTTAGTTCGCTTGAGAAAAACAAATGGTTATATTCGTACTGCTGTTTATCGACCTTTGTCTGTAGACGATGGACACAAATGGGGGATAGGCTATGGAGTTGATGTAGCAGTTCCTTTAAATTACACCAGCAATTTTGTAGTTCAGCAAGCATACATAGAAGGGCGTTGGCTGCACGGTACACTTACTATTGGGGCAAAACAACAGCCAGTGCAATTAAAGAACAATAGTTTAAGCTCTGGTTCGCAAACCTTAGGCATTAATGCGCGCCCCGTCCCACAAGTTCGTATAGCATTGGCAGACTATTGGACGCTACCTTTTGCTAATGGTTGGTTGCACTTGAAGGGACATATTGCCTACGGGAAAATGACTGACGATAATTGGCAACACAACTTTACCAATCGGCAGAATAAATATGCCGACAATGTGCTCTATCATTCTAAAGCAGGCTATCTTAAATTAGGCAACGATGAGGTGTTCTGTCCTTGGTCGTTAGAGGTTGGTTTAGAAATGGCCTCACTGTTTGGTGGCACTGCCTATCGTCCTATTGCCGGTGGTGGAATGGAGACTTTAAAGGGCGAAACAGGATTGAAAGCTTTTTGGAAAGCCTTTCTGCCAGGAGGAGCAGATATTGGCGAAACCACTTATCAAAATGCAGAAGGCGACCAATTGGGGTCGTGGGTAGCACGCTTAAAATACGAAGGCGAAATGAATAGCTATTCTCTTTATGCCGATAAATTCTTTGAAGACCACTCTGGAATGTTCTTCCTCGACTACGATGGCTACGGTACTGGCAATGAATGGCAGCAAAAAAAGAAACGTCGCTATCTTACATACGGAATGAAAGACTGGTTGTTAGGATTCGAATATCATCGCCGTGCAGACAGTTGGTTGAATACCATAGTGTTAGAGTACATTTATTCAAAATATCAAAGTGGACCAATCTATCACGACCATACACAAACCATTGCCGACCATATTGGTGGAAACGACGACTATTACAACCATTACATTTATACAGGCTACCAACATTGGGGGCAAACTATGGGAAATCCACTCTATCGTTCGCCCATTTATAATGAGAATGGAAATATTGAGTTTATAAATAATAGATTCGTAGCTTATCATCTCGGTTTGGCAGGAAAGCCAAATGCTTTCTTTGATTGGCGATTTCTTGTTTCATGGCAGGAAGGTTTGGGCACTTATCATGAGCCATATACTAGAGGAACGGCACAATGTAAGCCTTTTTGGCAGAAGCTACTTATAAGCTACATAGTGTTACATTGCCTTGGTTGAACGGGATAGATGTAAAGGCTGCGTATGGAGTGGACTTCGGTTCTATTCTCAGTGGTATTAATTATGGTTTTCAACTTACAATAACCAAAACGGGTTTATTTAATTTATAAAAAGGTATGAAGATAAGAAATATACAAATAATCCTGCTTTCTTTAGTGGCTCTGTTCTGCTTTTCAGCTTGCTCACTCGAAGGCGATGCCACTGCTGCTGGCGATTTAGCAGGTATGTGGAAATGCGTTTATATTGAGAAAGGAGCACAAAGCGTAGAACTGAAAGATCAAAAAGTATATTGGTCGTTTCAAGGAAATCTGTTATTGCTAGAAGATAAAGCAGGCAACCACAGTAGAATATTGTATCATTTTACAAAGAATGGTAACACCTTAGAACTGAAAGAACCTTACCGCTACGACCGTGAGAATGGCGATGAACTACTTACTACACCTTCTCTTTTAAGCTTCTATGGCATCGACACTTTGGCTATAACATTTACCATTCAGCAGTCAGAAAAATACAATGGCACTTGTAAGCAACAATGTAACGTTGCACTTCAAGCGATTTTAATAAAAGCTTAGTCAGAGTTTAACTAATCTTCTTGAAAAAGGCTGTTTGTTGTTGCGTTTAATAATAGGATTCAGCACGAATACATTGAGCAGAACAAAAAGTGTAATGTCTATCAAAATAATGATAGTAGGACTTATCCAACAGAACATTACCGTATTCAGAATAATAAATGCAATGGCAAGCGCTAAGATAGCTATTAATGCCCGGTGTTGCGTAAGTCCTGTTCGCATAAACTTGTGGTGAATGTGGTTTTTGTCAGGGTGAAATATACCATGTCCGTGCATTATTCTAACAATAATTACACGACAAACATCGAATATTGGTATAATGAGCAAGGTTATTGAGAAAAGAATAGAACCTTTTCGGTAAGCCATAACGTTTGGATTAACCATACAGAACTTTACGAGCAATACACCAAGTATATAGCCCTAACGTGAGTGAGCCTGAGTCGCCCATAAATATTTTCCTATTCTTTTCTAACTTTCCAAAGATATTATAATAAAGAAAAGGTACCAAGACACCCATTAAGCCAGCTATCAATATGCAGTAAATCCACATTCCTTCTACGAGAAAAACAATAAAAAGAACCCCCCAATGCTATAAACGATAAACTGGCAGAAAGTCCATCGATTCCATCAATCAGGTTAGTGGCATTCATAATAAATACCAATATAAATACAGTTAGCGGTGCTCCCACCCAAAAAGAAATGCTGTGTATGCCCATAAAGCCATACAAGTTGTTTTATGAAGAGCCACGATATTGGAAGTAGAGATGACACAAAGATTTGTACAATAAACTTCTTTTTAGCTTTAACACCAAATATATCATCAATAAGTCCTGTAACATAGATAACGGCTAAACCCACTGCAAAAATAAATGGTCCACGGACTAATTTCTATTTTTTCCGTTATAAGCAAACGACCATACAAGCAGCGCAACAATAGTAGCAGCAAGCATACTGGGTAGAAACGAAACTCCACCTAATCGTGGAATAGCTTGTTTGTGAACTTTTCGCGAATCAGGAATATCGTATAAGTTCCTGTTCTTACAGAAGTTCAAGATGCGAGGAATAAAGAAAAAACCGCACACAATGCTTAAGCTAAAAAGCAATAAGGCTAACTATTATATAGATGTATATGCTCATGTTACTATAAAAAAACTCTTTACAGGTTTAATTACATAACACGTTTTTTTCCGTCTTTTTATTGTCTATAATATAAAATTAATGGTAAAACATTAAAAATATTTTTTAAGCTTTTTGCGTTATAAGAACAATAACTGGAAAAACAGTAAACTATAAGAATGAAGATTTCAATCATAACAGCTACATATAATAGCGAAGCAACTATTGCCGATACTATAAACTCTGTATTAAGTCAAGATTATTCTGATATAGAGTATTTGGTAATAGATGGAGGTTCGTCTGATGCAACTTTAGATATTGTGAAAGCCAACGCTTCGAGATTTGGTGGAAGACTTCGTTGGATATCTGAGAACGATCATGGAATATACGATGCTATGAATAAGGGTATAAGAATGGCTACAGGCGATATTGTTGGTATTCTTAATTCTGATGACTATTACACAAGCAACGATGTGTTGTCTACCTATGCAAATGCCTTTAGAACAAGTAAGGTTGATGCCGTTTATGGCGATATTCATTTTATACGCGATGGACAACCGCACAAAGTTGCCCGATACTATTCTTCTAAAATATTCCGTCCAACATTGTTAAGATTTGGTTTTATGCCTGCTCACCCTTCTTTCTATGTTCGGCGTTCTGTTTACGAACAAGCAGGAAACTATAGTCTTGACTATAAAATTGGGGCAGACTTTGAAATGATGGTACGTCTGTTTAAGAAACATCGCATAAGTTATAAATATATTCAGAAAGATATGGTAACAATGCGTATGGGTGGTGCGAGCACAAGTGGAGTAAGTAGTCATAAGCTATTACTGAAAGAAGATGCGCGTGCTTGCAGAGAGAACCGTATCTATTCTAATACATTTCTAATAGCCTTAAAATACTTTTTATAAAATATTCGAATTTAAGTTTTAGAACTCCTATTAAAATTGAGTTAATTCGATATAGTTGCTGTTGATAAAGCTTTTTATTCAGTTCTGTCTCCGTATAATTCTCTTATATGGTTCAATATTGGCTTAACATCTTTTATCTGATTTCCCTATTTTAATACTCCCATTATCAATACCTACTAAAACCTGATAAGGTGAGAACAATTTTCCTTTTTTAAATGGGTCTAAGCCTAAATCAAGAAGTTTAATGATATTTGGAGTATAATCGATATCGTGTGCTAAAGCATATCCAAGCAAAGGAGGCTCAACCTGAATATTGATATTGGGATTGGACAATAGATAATTGAACATTTCATAGTTCTTAGAAGTAATGCAGTAATGGAGTGCAACATGCCCATTTATATCCGGTTTGTTTATATCTGCACCTAATTCTATTAGTCGTTTTGCATACCCATTTGCAAAAGGAAAGTCAACCATTACATTACTATAGTTGATAATACATTCTAAAAAGGCGCTCGTTCCTCTTTCGCTAACAGTATCAATTCCACCATGATTATTTAAGTAAGAAAGAAAAATCTTCAAAAGCTAACTCCATCACTAAACAGAGTGAAAAATATCGATTACCTTGAAATCACTTTTTATTTATCTTATTTGTTTTCATAATAGCCCATAATATATTTAGCGCTTACAGAAGGCTAATACTTTTTTTCTTCAAACAACTTGTAGTCAGAATAGAAATCTTTAAGAAGTTTTTTTCTGTTTTCTTCATATTCTTCTTTATCAAAGGAATTGAGATATTCCTTTATATTTTCCGCCAGATTGGTTGTTTTTGCTTATAGCAAGTCCTAATTTATAGTCTTTAGTATATTTGCCTTGAATGGTGTCAGCGGTTGTTATCATTGGTTTTCGGAAAAATATAGAATTATAGAAACGGTTTGATAATGCTGTATCGTGCGACAGCTTGCGAGGATAGAAAATATTCATCATCGTGCTTCTCTGTATAATCGAAGCCTCATCTTTCTTATCGTAATAACCAGAGAATACAACGTGTTTATAATTTCCTTCTTTGGCAAATTCTTCCAATCGCGGAGCATCAATACCTCTGCCAACAAACGAAACAATTAAATCTTCTTCGTTGCCTAATGCTGAAATTATAGCCGCATTCTGTTCGTAATCTCTAATTCCGCCAATTGTTAGAATATTAATTTGCTTAGAGCTGATGGAGTACGATAAATCGTTATCATCAATAGCTTGCTTCAATATATTTATATCAAAGTTATGACTTAATACAGACTCACAGACATTGGGTAGGCATTTTATAAAACCTGGCGACGAAACAATATGTAAAGCTGCCAATCTCATAAGTCCCTCGTATATACCTTTTGAAATTCTGTTCAATAGATAAATCGCGATAATCTAGTATAAATTCATTCTTATAGTGCTTCTTTAAGAACGACTTTAAGAAGATTGCTACTTGAGGACCAAAAACGATTAGCTTGTCGTATTGCTCTTTTTTGATAGTCTTACGCAAAAACCTTGAATAGTCCCAATAGTATAATAGCTTGACAATTTTATTTGACTTGTCGTCTATCTTGCGAGTATATCTGTATGCAGCTTCTTCTTTGAGTCCTCTTTTGTCGGGGTATATGATGTCGTATTGAATATTGTTTTTGTCTAATATGTCAGTATAAATCTTGACGTAAGGACAAAAATAAATGTTTGTAGGTAACAGTAGTCCAAGCTTCATAATGGATTCAATTTATAAACTTAACAAGATATTGACAATTCTTTCACAAGATTTTCCGTCTCCATACGGGTTGATAGCTCTTGCCATTTGCTGATAGTGAGCATTGTCTGTTAATAGATTACTAACATTGCTAACAATTTTTTCCTTATCAGTTCCAACAAGAATAACAGTTCCTGCCTCAACGGCTTCGGGGCGTTCGGTAGTATCTCGCATTACCAACACTGGCTTTTTAAGGCTCGGAGCCTCTTCTTGTATTCCGCCACTGTCTGTTAGAACAAGGTCTGCCTTCTCCATCATATATATGAAGCTAAGGTATTCCAATGGCTCTATAAAGAACATATTGGAGAAATGCGACAGGTCGTTGCCCAATACCTCGTGTATAGATTTGCGCACATTGGGGTTAAGGTGCATAGGATATACGAAGTCTACATCAGGGAATTGAGTTGAAAGTTCTTGAATAGCTTGTGCGATATGAATGAAGCCATCGCCAAGATTTTCGCGTCGATGCCCAGTTATTAAGACCATACGTCTGTTGCCTTGCAGTCTGTCAATGTCGTAGCCAAAAGTTTTTTTATTTCATCTTTTAGTTCAATGTTTAACTGTTTATCAGACTTTATTTTATTAACTACCCAATACAAACTATCAATAACAGTATTTCCTGTAATATGGATTGTTTCTTTGTTTACTCCTTCATTTATCAAGTTAGTAGAACTTGTTGAAGTAGGGGAGAAGTTATAGTTTGAAATTCTACCTATTAACTGACGGTTTATTTCTTCAGGCCAAGGACTATATATATTATATGTGCGCAATCCTGCTTCAACATGTCCAACAGGTATTTGTTGATAGTATGCAGCTAAAGCAGCAGCCATAGAAGTAGTGGTATCGCCGTGAACCAATACAATATCGGGTTGAGTTTGTTTAAAGATATCTCGTAATCCCAATAAAAACTTTACTTGTAATATCGTATAAGTCTTGACCTTTTTTTCATAATATTCAGGTCATAATCGGGTTTTATTTTAAATATCGATAAAACTTGATCAAGCATTTCACGATGCTGCCCAGTTACACATACTATTGTTTTAACCTTTATCACGATGTTTGTTTAGTTCTAAGATAAGCGGTGCCATCTTTATGGCTTCTGGACGTGTCCCAAATGTCAGAAGTATTTTTTTCATAATATATTTTCCTTTATAGCATTTAAATAAGCATGACCATACTTTAAGTCTGGCTCAACATAATTACCTTCTCCCCATTCATTCCAAGATTTCAAGAATAGAATTTTATGTTCTTGTGGTTTGGTATCTATTATATTTAAAGCTTGTTCGATATGTTTTTTTGAAATTCTCTGGTGTTGAGTTTACATATATACCTTCGCTATTTCCTGCGCGTGGTGTTCTGTCCCAGCCGGGTATAATCATAGGATAAACATTGTCCCATTTTATCTTCAGGGGCAAAGAAATTGCTTACAACTTTAGAATAATCTAATTTGAGCGATGGCAAGAATGGAAGTTTCTTATGTAAAACTTGTTTCGCTATACGCATACTTTTGCCTTGATAACACATTTCTCCTCTCGATTTACCGTAAGAATTGATACCATCAAATCCTAAAAGCAAGAATATTGTTATATACATCCTTACTATTTTTTTAAATTAGGAATGACACGAACTAAAAGTTCCATCAGTATTGCGTTTAATAGTTGAAGTATTAGCTATTTGAGCAATAAAATAGACTCAGTGTAATCCATTTTCTTTTTGCCAGCTTTCTCCATATCTCCATAAAGATACTTACCTCTTTAAAATGGTAAGGATCATATATTACGAAAAATAGGTTTCCCATCTATTGTAATATATCTCTTGTCTTTAAAAGCTGGAAGTACATAATTAAAATGTTTAGTATAATCTTCTTCTCCACCATATTCCATCGGAGCAATTACTGTGTTTTTTCCATCTTTCTGCCAAGTTTTTGTTGTCCATTCATGGTTTGCCCAACAAAGGCAGAAAGGAAAGTCAGGCTTACCCAATTCCAATACTTCTTGAAAAGGACGCTGAAGTAGTAATCTGCCATTTCCCATCCAATAATGGTAATAGCAAAAGCCTTCAATGCCACATTCTCTTGCTAATGCTGCTTGTTGTTCTCTGACTTCGGGCAGACGTAAATCGTAGAAACCAAGGTCAGCAGGAATATGTGGTTGATAATGTCCTCTGAATTGTGGTTTTGCTTTTGCAACATTTGTCCATTCAGTAAAACCTTTACCCCATACCTCGTCATTTTCAGGAATAGGATGAAACTGTGGTAAATAATATGCTATAACTCTTGCTTTCATTGTATACTTTAAATCTTAACTAAATCTTTTAATCCCATGTGGGGTAATCCAAAGGCATAGAATCCGATGCAAATTATGGCTATTATTAATAGACCAGCCCAACGTGGTTTTATAGTATAATAAAGTGAACCTATCATATAAATATTTACTATGTAGTAAAGTTCGCTAAGGCGTAATGATAATACAGGTAAGAACCCCAATGATGTATAAAGAACTAATCCAATAGCATATACTTTGAGTAAGAGAGAGAATACTTAATTTTCCGTGTAATTGTATTGTGAAATATAAGTAAGAAATAGAATATTAGAACGTTTAAAAGGTATACAGGATTGAATAATTCCATTTCTACAATACCAATACCTTTTTTTCAGTTGCTTCTTGATATATTGACAATTTATCTCCAATAAGTGGAATATCGAGATTAAACAGTATAGAAGTTCCAGTGAAGTAGATAAAAATACCCCATAGGAACCGATAGATATAAAATGAGTTGTGTCTTCTTATTAAGAGGCTTGTTCCTAATAGAAGTGTTGGCAAAAGAGCAATTGCTGAAATATGGAATAGAGTCCCTAAAATAATAAGATGCTGCTATTCTTCTTTTTCCGTTCTGCTGTGTAAAGAACAGATATGAGAAAAAAACCAGAAGCAACTCCGGCTCTAATCTGAGTTAGTTCATGAAGTTCATAGAAATAGCACAAGTAAATAGCAAGCATTAATATATAGTGATCGGAATATTTTTTAAAAGCAAACATCTTTAATGATACCCCCATAATAGCATATACCAGAAAGATAGCATGCGGAGAGTCTGTTATGCTGTTTAAAATGGTTGCAAATAAAATAAATGAGTATTCAATATGATCAGTAATATTTGAACTATATGGATTTTGATATAAAGCTGCATAATTTTTGGGAATCAGGATCTACACCTATTTCACGAAAGGCAGCCACAAGAATTAATATAACTCCTAAAAAAATAAATGTAGGAAATTGTGCCCGTTTCATATATTGTTCTATGAAACATGCCAATAGTGTGGATATGAATATTATTGCAAGAATAGCTCCCATTATCTTTTTTTAGTAATATAACGGTAAATAAATCTTCGTTCTTCGTGTGAAGTATTAATAAAATATGCTATCAGCATAGTTAATATGGGGGAAGCTATACTGACGACAAAAAGTCTAAGCATTACATTATGTATTAGTAGGTGGAAATATAATATGCAGCTATAAGTAATAGAGAATGTTACTATAGCAGGTAGAATATTTTTTTAGAAAATAGTCAGTAACTCTAAAGTCTGGATAATTTTCTTTGAGAATTAATAATCGAGCAATGTGGGCGATAAAACATATCGCTATCATAGTGTAGAATAAATATGGGGTGGAAATCCCATTTTGAATAAACCCATGAAATGGGGAGACATAGAATAGTCATAGATTCTACAATTATAGAATAACGTTTCACATTTCCAGTTGCCTGAATGATAATGGTAATTGGGTTATGTAAAGTTAATATAACTTCATAAATGATATATAATTGTGTGAAGATTACCATATCATCGGTTATATCTCCTAACCATAAGGTGAGAATAGACCTTGTCTCTAATAGTAAAGGATTTGTAATACAAATAAGAAGATTAATTAATACTCTATTATTTATGGAGAAAAGTTTTCCTAAATAACTATATTTTTCTCCAGAATAAGCTTTTATCATTGCAGGGCGGAAAGCAAAAACAATACTATTGCTAAGTGTACTTAGTGCATTATATACTTGATTTCCTATGTTGAAAGCAGCATTAACAATTGGACCAAAAAAGATATTAAGTAAGATAGTACTGCCTTGTGTCATACCCACTCCTGCAACTGAACCATAAAAAGTCCACCCTGAGAAGGAGATTAATTTTTTCATTGTTTCTTTTGATTTCACTTTCACATATCTGCACTCCTTATATCTGCGTTTAGCAATAACGATATAAGCTAATAGGTCGAATAAAGCAATAATGGAGAACCCTATTCCATAAAAGATCAGGCTATCTATTGGTGTATTCTGTATATTGATTGCAACCATTAATTTTAGTAAGCAATCTAAAATAGATATGAATGCATAAATTTTCATATCCTCGTGTGCGAATACGGCACCCATATATGGGATTTGTAAGACACTAAAGATAAATGAAATAAGGGATAATATTAGTAACCATTTTGCAGCGGACAGCCTAATGATAGGGATACTTAACTGTGTATTTACAAACCATAATCCCAGAGTAACAAATATGATAAAAAAAGAATGATAGATAAAATAACAACCAGATTAATACTTACAGAGAATATTTCCTTAAGATGTTCAAATTGTCCTTTTCCGATTGCAAAAGAATAAAAACGTTGAGTAGAAAGTGCTAATACACTACTAAGGCATGTACTTGCGGTAACAATGCCAGCAACTGCATTTAAGATACTATAGTCAATAAGTCCTAATCCATTTAAAACACAGCGTACAGTATAGAGATTCACTAATGTCATAAACAGCATTCGTACAAATAGTACGAATGTATTAGATGCTATGGCTTTTACTCCATTTTTTTCCTCTTCTATTATTTTATTCTTTTTTTAGGAAGGAAAAAACATTATTCAGCAAACATTATGTCTCGTATTGCGTATATTGTGATAATGATAGATGCTATGAAAAAGAGCCTAATACAAACAGTACTCTTTTTAGGTCCCGAAGGCTTTACGAGAACTTCTGCTCCTTGAATAGTTGTAAAGACTGGAGTACGTTCTTGTAACTTTGCATCAGCAGCCTTAAGTTGTGCAACAAGAGTAGTATAGGTGTTATATTTTAGTTGCATATCGTTCTCTAAGTCATTTTTGTTTAAGTTTTACACTTTCCAATACAACATCCATATCAGCATCACTGATTTTCCCATATTCTTTACGAACCTTTTCGTAGTCGCGTTTAGCCTGATTTACTAAACTTTGATAATGGTCTACATCGTTTCTTAATTTTCTTGTTCTATATTCGATAATATATTTTTGTAGCTGTGTCCTAGTTGCATCGGCAAGCATTTTTGCTACCATAGGGTCTTGTGCTACAGTTGCAATACTTATGATACCAGTTTTCTTATCGGTACTAATTTTTAATATTATCTCTCATTCCATTCACAAGATCGTTGTCTGCCTTTGAAAGTTGGTAAGGATTAAATTTCTCAGGAGCAAAAATTATTGGTATTTTTAGGTGCTAATTTTTTTAAGCATCCATATATAAGTTTTTGCCACCAAGTTATTTTTTTGTATGATATTTAAGATAATTATAATAATCGGTATTGACCTTTTTGTCAATGGTTTGCACATTAACTTTAAATAATGCAGTTGCAAAAACCATTATCTTTCATCAAAGTCTGGATACAACAACGGAGAAATAGCATCGGAACTTTTCCTGTTGGTAAATCGAAACCAAACGAAGAGGCTATATCTCCTAAAGAACTAACATCCATAGATGGACTTGCTTCTGGTGCCATAGCTGTTTCGCTTGTGTATGTTCTTGGTACACAAAGAATGATATAAGATGATAATGCAATAACAATTGGCAATATTATAAAGAATAATTTCTTATGCTCTCCGATTTTTCTTAAATACCAATCGTAAATCTATTTGTTTTACATTCTCTTCGTTTTCCATTAATTCAATATTTTAAATATATGGTAGTTGTTAAAACAGAGCGATTTATTATTTCAAAATATTAGCAAGTGTTGCAAGCACGGCTGCCATACTTGATGTGCTTGAGCCGATGGTCATAAGTTCTGCAAGGCTCATTCTTGCACGAGACTTACTTGGGACAATAATTTCACACCCCGGTCGTACCTTTGCGTTGTGTCCAACTTTTTGCAAGTGTACCATTCATATATAATATGTAAGTACGGCTTTTTCTTTGCATCAGATGAAAAAAACCACCAGCTTGGTCTATATAATAAGCAACGTTTTTGCCATCGCGGTAGCTTACAGTATTCGGATACATTACTGCTCCATTTATTTTTACTGTACCATTATATTGTGGAATGATAATACGATCTCCTTCACGAAGAATTAGGTCAGCGTCGCTTCCAGGAGCGGCTAGAGCTTTATCCAATTCTATACCCACAGGATAAGTTTCAGGTATTTGGAACTTCTTCATTAGCGAATCTTGTGTTTGCTGTGAAGCTTGCAAAAATACCTGCTGCATTTGAACTTTTTAGCTGCAAGGTCGAGGAAACTCTTATTTTCTTGTTCCATCTGCATTTTGTAAACAGCTTCCATACGCATTTTTTCAATCTTATTTGGTCTGCGTTCCAATCTAGCTCCTTGAATATAAGCTAAATTAGTTGCTCCACCAGCAGCTTTAAATATATCGGTTAAACGCGTATTACGTCCTGTAAGCGAATAGCTTCCTTCAAACAATACTTCTCCCTCAATACTTACATTCTGTTGTTTTGTTGTACCAGGACTTTTACGTACAAATACTTGGTCGAAAGGTGCGAGAATAAATCCAGGCTGACCATCTATAACAAAACCATCTTTCAAACTAAAGGTAAAACTTTGTGCTATAATAGAGTCAGAAGTTGTTGCTTGCGGGTTTACAATTCTTCGTGATACATCTACTCTTACTGTAGATGCTGTTTGTTTTAATCCACCAGCTTGTAGAATAAAATCTTCAAGAGTTTCGTTGTCGGCATATTTATATCTCCCTGGATATTGAACTTCTCCATGAATAGTTAGGATTCGTTCTTCTTGAACATCTGTTCTTGTAGGAACAAACAGAACGTCTTCGTTTTGTAGAGGAATGTCTGCAACTTTGCCAAGTAAAATTCCTTCTACATCTACAGAAATTACTTCCAAAGTACGATCAGCCTTCATACGGTGCATAACCGCATGAGGTCCGAAAGCAACCTCTGTTAAACCTTCTGCAGCTTCAACCAAATCGCGTACAGTATTTATTTGTCCACCTACTTCATACATACCAGGTCGGAATACGGCTCCTTTTATTTCTACCATATTTTCATAGCGTGGAATAACTGAATCTACACTTACCGAGTCTTCATCGGCAAGTTTAAAACGGTTCATATCAAACTCGCTTACATTATATATCGAATATTGGCGTCCCGTTTTTCTTCTTACGCGAACAGATTTAGTATAAGCATCTCCAGCAAAACCACCTGCGTAATTAATGAGTGCCCCTAAGTTTTCGTTACGTTTCATTTCGTAATACATAGGGCGTTTTACTTTACCACTGATATTAACAAGAACTTCGTAGGCATCTACAGCAATTACATCGTTATCAGCCAATCGAACATTTCCTGTTAATTTTCCACGTTTTAGGAAGTCGTATATATCCACGGTGCTTATAAGTCGTCCCTGTCTATAAACTTTAATATTACGAAGCGTACCAAGGTCAGTAATACCTCCTGCCATATATAAAGCATTGAAAACAGTGGTAAATGCAGACAGTGTATAAGTTCCGGGTGCTTTTACTTCGCCTACCACATTCACTAAAATGGTGTGTGTTTGTCCAACTGATAGTCTTATTTTCGAGTTACTATAACGTTTTCCCAATTTAGCCCTAATTCTATCATTAGCTTGTTTTACAGTGAGTCCACTTACTTGAATAGGTCCGAATCCTTCTATAGTAACATTTCCATCGGGAGCAACAGTGGTATCATACGATTTTTGTGATGCTCCATAAATATCAATAAATACAGCATCTCCAGGTCCTAATCGATAGTTTGCAGGGAGTGCCATATTCATATTAGGTTCAAATGATAGATTTCTATTGTTGAATATATCACGCCCCCAAACTTTCTTCTTTTTCTTTTTTAGTTGCTTTAAAAGGTTTTTATACATCGTAGCTGTATCTTGTGGCAACCAATCGTCCATTTCATCTCTCATTAAGAGATAATCTTTGTCGTCCTCATCATAAGTGTTTTGGTGGTTAGTCTCAGCATCTAATCTTTTATCTGAATATTTTCTTGCTTCGTTTTCCGAATCTTCATAGTCTTGCATTGTTTTTTCTGCAATCTTCTTCTTGTCAAGTCCGGGACGTGTTTGTCCATTATTCTTTCTACTTCTATCGTTATTTCCATCTTTACTTGATACATTTCCTAACGAAGAATTACCTTTCTTCATCTTCTCGTATGTGTCTCTCACTCTTCTTATTTGAGAGATATCTACACCATTCTGCATCAACTTTGTTACTATTTGTGCTTGTGATGTTCCTTTATTATGTTCTTTCACAATGAATTCCATTACTTGTGAATCGGACATATTCGATTGTGCATAGGTATTTAATGCGCTTAGCATTATGAAGAATAAAAGGACGTATCTTTTCATATCTTATTTAAAATTTATTTCCACTAATGATATTTACGAATGTTTTGATAATTATTTTGAAGTCTAGCCAAAGAGAACGCCTTTCGAAATAACTTATATCCATCTGAAGACGTTTCAGCATTTTTTCCATTGTGTCAGTATATCCATTATATAATGTAGCCTCGGATGTTAATCCCGGTCGCATATTATAGATAACAGTGTAGAGGTCTGTATGCTCCATAATTTTGTCTATAAAAATATTTACGTTCCGGTCTTGGTCCCTACTAACGACATATCACCCACCAATACGTTCCATAATTGTGGTAATTCATCAAGGTGGTGTTCACGAAGGAATTTCTCAAATGGGGTAGAACTTTTGCAACTTGTTTTTGCAATTAGTTGTGGCGTATTTTTCAGTCTTCTTACTAATTGTGCGAAATTTGAGAATTACGAAAGGTTTCCTTTATATCCAATGCGTATTTGACGAAAGAATATAGGACCATTCCTTGAAACTTCATCAACACAGAAATAATTATAAATATGGGAGAAAGCAATATTAATCCCAAAGCAGACATAACAAAATCTAAGGTTCTTTTTTTATACCTCGTTGTATGCTACCCATGGCATCGGTTTGTGTTGCTTTTACTCATTGTTATTCGATTCTTATTTCAGTCTGATTCAAAGTTTTTCTGAAAACTCATTTCTTAAACGAGTGTATCAGATGTAAATGGCTATAATTTAAGACGCCACTTAATATAAACTCTGTTTTTCCAAAATTTGTTGCAAAGATAATGTTTTTTTCTTAAATACTTTTTGTTTTTGTGTATCTTTGCATAAGAAAAAGATTCAACATTGCGTAAAAATAATCCACATAGATATGGATGCCTTTTTGCTTCTGTAGAGCAAAGAGATAATCCAAAAATTAAAAAGGTTTACCTTTGGTAGTATGCCGCGATTTACCTCTGTAGTGTCGTAACTACAGCGAGTTATGAGGCTAGAAAATATGGTATACATTCGGCAAATGTCATTAGCTCAGGCTAAGAATCGTTGTCCTAATCTTGTTATTGTTGAACCTCATTTTCAAAAAAATATAAAGAGGTCTCACAACAAATTCATTATATTTTTCATAAATATACTGATTTGGTTGAACCAATTTCGTTAGATGAGGCTTTCCTTGATGTAACTTATAATAAATATGGTATAGACTTAGCTGTCGATTTAGCTAAAAGAATAAAGGAAGATATATACCATGAAACTAATTTAACAGCTTCTGCAGGTATCAGTTATAATAAATTATTAGCAAAAATAGCTTCCGATTATCGTAAACCTGATGGTATTTTTCAATTCACCCCGATAACGCATTAAGTTTCATTGGCGATTTACCTATTGCTAAATTTTTGGGGAGTTGGTCCTAAAAACTGCGCAAACAATGTATAAAATGGGAATTTATAAAGGCGAACAATTACGTAAAGTCTCACTTATACATTTAACACAAGTTTTTGGTAAAATGGGCTCCATATTTTTTAACTTTGCTCGTGGAAAAGATAATCGTCCTGTTGAAGCTTTTCATGAACGCAAGTCGGTAGGGTGTGAAGAAACTTATTTGGAAAATCTTAATAAAGAATCTCAAGTAGTAATAGCATTATATCATCTCGTTATAGAATTAGTTGTGCGCATAGATAAAGCTAAATTTGAGGGACGTACATTGTCGTTAAAAATAAAGTGGGATACTAAAAATCAAGTGTCAAGAAGTATCACGACAGGTAAGTTGTTGAAAACGAAAAAAGATATTCTCCCATTGGCTAAATATCTTTTACGACAAACTGAATATCGTCATCGTACCATTCGTCTACTTGGTCTTTCTGTAAGTGGCGACGCTTCGCATAAGTGGGAAGAAGGCTTTTTAGATTTCAAAGAATAGTTCTTCTCCTAATTAACTGGAACAACTGCTATTCTTGCGTTGTTTCACACCAGTTTAATACTCTATCATCGTATAATCTCACTGTTATCGTTCTTTTGGTGTTTTAGCTATGGACTTTGTATACTACATTTTTATTTTTTTATAAGGTAGTGTCTGTCTTAACTTTGATTTATCGTATATAAATAGTGCTTGTTCTGAAGGAGGACTACATAGCCATATCTGTACGATATCTCTTTATCAAGTTTAATGGGAAAAATAATTTCGTCTGTTAAACTTAGGATAAAAACTTGTGCACTAAAACTTGTTGTTCTGCAATAAATTATAATACATAACAACCGCCATCATTAAGTTTCTAGCTCTTTGATAGCGGTTGTTCTTGTTAATAGATATAAAGTAACTCCTTTTATCTATTGTGTTTGTGAAGAAGTCTACTTTATAAAAGTTTTATTTCATAACTTTCTTTACTTTACCATTGCTCATACGAAGTATATTCATGCCATTTTGCATTTTAGATGGTTTTTACCGTCGAGCGAATAGATACCTACAATAGTTGTGTCTGTGTTATCTATAGATTTATTTATACCATCGACAGTTTTCTTAGTGAAGTATCCTGTTTCAGGATTAGCCATTTTCACGTCTACTTTATTTTCATCGTAAGCAACAGCACCTTTCAACTTTGAACAATAACTAAACATACTTGTAGATTCTGCACATTTCCAAGCGTAGTCGCAATAAATAGTCTTCATTTCTTCGCAAGCAAAGAACATTGACCCCTATATCGGTTACTTTCTCTAACTTAAAGCTTGAAAGATTGAGCGAAGTAAGTGCATCACACGAAAAGAACATAGTGTTTGTGTTGGTTACATTCTCTGTATTGAAATGAGAAAGATCGAGAGAAGTAATTTTTCTACAACCAGAGAACATACCACGCATATTTGTTACCTTTTCTGTATTGAACTTAGATACATCTATCTTTTCCATTTCGAGGCAATATTTAAACATTGCACCCATATCGGTTACATTCTCTGTATTGAAACCAGAAAGATCGAGTGATGGAAGTGAAGAACAATAGAAGAACATAAACGACATATTTTTTACATTCTTTGTATCAAAGCTCGATATCTTTAACGATTTCAGTGCTTTGCAATATGCAAACATACTATACATATCGGTTACATTTTCTGTATCGAAATGAGAAAGATCGAGAGAAGGTAATGCTTCACAATTGAAGAACATTCCATACATATCGGTAACTTTGGCAGTATTAAAGTTAGATATATTGAGTGAAGTTAAAGCGGAACAACCAGAAAACATACCTTTCATAGTAGTTACTTCTGGAGTATTGAAACTTGAAAGATCAAGCGAGGTAAGAGCTTTGCTATTTGCAAACATACCATACATACTAGTAACTTTTTTTCTGTGTTAAAGTTAGGAACTTTTAGTTCTGCAAGTACAGTACAAGCAGAGAACATAGAAGTCATATCTGTTACGTTTATTGTATTAAAATTCGAAAGGTCTAAAGCTGTTAGTTCTGAACAGTTTGCAAACATACCATTCATATCGGTAACATTTGCTGTATTGAAGCCTGATAAATTAAGATTAGTAAGAGCTGTACAACTAGCAAACATTCCGTTCATTGTTGTTACATTTTTCCGTATTGAATTTAGATACATCTAAAGAAGTAAGTCCGCTACAACCAGAGAACATTCCTTTCATATTAGTAACTTTCGCTGTGTTGAATCCTGAAAGATTAAGTGATGTAATACCTTTACAATAAAAAGAACATAACACCCATATCTGTTACATTCTCTGTATTAAACTTAGAAAGATCGAGCGAAGTTAATCCAGTACAGCAAAAAGAACATAGCTCGCATATCTTTAACTTTTGCAGTATTAAAATTAGAAAGATTGAGTGAAGTTAATCCGGCGCAGAAATTAAACATAGAGTTCATATCTGTAACATTCTTTGTATCGAATGTAGAGAGATTAAGCGAAGTTAGCGAAGCACATTCTGAGAACATAGAATTCATATCGGTAACTTTCTCTGTGTTAAAGTGTGAAAGATCAACAGAAGGTAAAGCATCGCAATGATAAAACATGTGTGACATATTGGTTACATCAGTTGTGTTTAAGTTTTCAATTCCTTTCAACTCTTTTTAATACAGTATACTGAGCAAACCAATAATCGGTGCTTATAGGACGAAAATCTTTAAACGATTCATCGAAAACAACCTTGGTAGTTGTTTTCTCTCCATCTTGCGAATTACCAGACCAAGCTGGTATTTCGAGCCCACTTTCTGTTTTTTGCTTTTCGTTAATGCTATAAACAATTCCTTTTCTACTACTTTTCTGGTCGTCGTAATAGAAAGTCATAACCTTTTCGTTTAGGTTTTTCTCTACGTAAGCTTCTTTACTTTGTGCGTACAACTGTTGCGGTAAAGCAAAAAGTGCAGTAGACAGTAAACTAAAAACTGCACAAGTAGTTTTTAATAGTTTGTTTTTCATTGATTTTTAATATCTCTCCTTAACTCTCTATTAGAGAGAACGTCTTACAGAGACCGGGACGTTAGGGTTATTAATATTACTTTTTTTCTTAAATATCTACGATATAAAAACGTAAAAGCCTTATCCTCAACCCTAATAATAGAGTTTTTGGATAGAAACTTTTTAAATTACATAAAGGATAACTTTAAAAACAAATTATTCACATCTATACTCTCATTCATTATAATGAATGAAACATAGTGTAACTTTTTCGTTCTTCTCTTCATTATTCTTATATATGGTTTAGGACGATAGTTTATTATACGATTGCAAAATATAAGGTTTTTCCTCTTAAATTTACAAAAGAAATAATAAGAAAAGGTTTAAGTTTCATCTAATGAAAAACAGACGATGTCTATATTTATAACGACATCGTCTGTTTTTCTATACATTATTATATTATAATTGTATTATAGATATCTCGGAAAAAAATAACCATTAATAAGACTTATTTATGTTATAGAGAAATAAAAATGATTATAGTTTTATTTTCTTTTTCTTGCCTACACTTTCGTTACTCATTCTGTCGAGTGCTGTAACTACATAAGTATATTTTGTATCTCCTCCATTATAATTCAACCGAAGTGCAGTTTGATATGTAATAGCTACAATCTTCATTGGATTATTTAAATCTATTTCTTCGTCAGGGCTAAATTTATAAACAACATATTTATAAGCTTCGTTTTCCCAACCTTTTCCTTTTTGGAGCTTTCCAATGTAATAAACACCCATCGTCTGACCAACTTACTTTTAATGCTCGTGGTTTTTTGGGAGCTTTATTATCTATAAATGGCATTAAAGGTTGCAAAGCAGGATAACGCCAATAATTGCTTTGTAATAGTTTGGCATAATTACCAGGATTATTTTACTACAGCAGCCGCATACCATAAAACTGTTCCTTGAACATTTGAAGATTGTTCGTGTAATTTATGTTTTGCAGGTAATTGATGAGAATTTGGATTCTGTGGATCGGCAGCTTTTACTGTACGTAAAACATCTTCGCCTATATATAAAGGACGATTTGATGCATAACGATTCCACCATGTAATAAGTTCTTTATAATCGGCAGCTTTATTTCCTATTTCCCAATAAATTTGTGGTACACAATAGTCTATCCAGCCATTATTTACCCATTTTAAAACATCAGCATAAAGGTCGTCATAGTTTTGTAGTCCGTTTGTTTTTGCTTCCAATATTGGGTGCACTTTTTTCATTTCTGTATATTCCAAATGGCGATACTCCAAATTTTACCCATGGTTTAACTTTATGAATAGTTTCTCCAAGTTGTTTTATAAATATATCAACATTATCGCGACGCCAATCTTGAATACGACCAAATCCTCCTCCATATAAACTAAATTCTTTTAAATCTGGAATGCGTTGTCCTGCTGCTGGATAAGGGTAGAAATAATCGTCAATGTGTAAACCATCTACATCATAACGTTGTAATATGTCTGTTACTATATTGCAGATATAATCTCGATTTTCAGGGAATACCAGATTAAGAATTTTTAGACCATCATAATCGAAAAACTCGTTCAGGGTGTTGTATTGCTATATGATTAGAAGCAAGTTGTGTAGTTCCTTTTTGTTTTTGCCTCGAAAAGGATTTATCCATGCATGAAGTTCCATTCCACGCTTATGGCATTGTTCTATCATCCATTGTAAAGGATCCCATAAGGAGATGGGGCACTGCCTTGTTTTCCTGTTAAAAATTTACTCCATGGTTCGTATTTGCTGGGATAAAGTGCATCGCATTCGGCACGAACTTGGAAAATGATTGCATTTACTCCCAACTGTTGCAATTTATCGAGTTGATAAATAAGTGTCCGTTGCATTTGTTCGCTCCCAAGATTTTGGAACTGACCATTAACACATTGAATCCATGCCCCTCTGAATTGACGTTTTTAGGGAGACTCGCAGAAAAAGAATAACTACTTACAAATAGTAGGAACAGAATTAAAACTGTTTTTGCAAATTGCGAACAACGTAATTTCATTATAAATTTTATAGATTAAATTTAAATGGATTAATAAATTCTTTTTATTATTACTTTGGATAGAGTTTTACTACCTTTTCTGTGCGGCATTACGAAAAATATTGTTTATGGAAATATCGTTTCAGCTTTTTAATACTTCTGCTAATTTTATAGCAGAAATTATACGCAACATCTTTTAAATGATAAGTTTTTTTCTATCTGCTTTTATTTGTATATGTAAATTGTCTATCTGAAGAATAATATTTTTAGCTTTCGCATTATTTTGTAGATTGCTATCTTGCAATTTGTGCAATTTTTATGTAGCAAACGTTGTTTATTTATCATTTCATCGTAGATAGGTAGCAATTTTGCTGACTCTTGTTCTGTTAAGTTAGCCGAAGTTACAATAAATTGATGTATCTCCATTCTAAACTTATTAGGGATCGAACTTACGTTGTGCAAATAAATTGATTGCACTAATAAATACTATAATAGCTATTAATATTCTTCTCATTATCAAAATATTATATATGTTTGTTCAATCAATTAATTGTCTGCTAAATATGAATAAACATCATCTTTATCGAGCATCATATATTCTGTTACATCGTCTAAATATTCATTATTTGCAGATTTTTGCTTTTGCAGTTGTGGCTGCAGAAGTAGCTTCTGTGTTATGAGTATTTTCTATATTATTATGTCCCTGAATAAAGAACTGTATAGCTATTCCGCCAATAATTAGTCCGATAAAAGAGGCTGCTATTATTAATGGGCGTAGATATCTGGCAAATGTATGATGTTTTTTCACCATTTTCTTTTACCTCGTTAGTTATTTGTCTCTTCGGCTTTTTATTTGCGACATAACTCGCATTTCTAAATTGTCGAAAATAACCTTCAGGCGTCTTAAATGGTCGTCTGTTTCCAAATTTTGTAAGTAATTGTTTTTCTAAGTTTATCACAATTATTATTCCTTGCTTTAGTTTGTTACTGATAGTTCGACAAATATAATGCGTTTTTGGTTTAATTTGGATGTTGAAATTTATTCGTTATCCTTTATATATTGCGATATTTTCTTTACCGCAATATGGTAAGATGCTTTAAAGCGCCTTCACTTGTTCCAAGTATTTGGTGTATTTCGGGATATTTTAAACCATCGTAATATTTCATTATAAATACAGTACGTTGAACCTCTGGTAAGGTCGCAATTGCTTCTTGTAATATAGCTTGTCCTTTATTTCCATCGAAATAACAATCAGCTAAAAAGCGAATTACTAATGCTATTATAATTACTAATATTAATGGTTTCTTTTTGAGAGCGTAATAAGTTTAACGATTCATTAATAGCAATACTATATAGCCACGTAGATATTTTTGATTTCCCTTCAAAACGTTCTATGTTTTTCCATGCTTTCAAAAAGGTATTTTGAAGAATATCGTCTGTATCGTCGTGCGACAAAACAAAGCTTCGTATTTTCCAATACAAAGGTTTACTATATTCGTTTACCAATAATGTAAATGCCTTGTAACGTGTTTTTAGGATCTGCTAATGCTTTTAGGAGTTTTGATTCTTCTATTTTGTGCACCACAGATAAAAATGGATTAGTTTCTATATAAGTAAGATTTATCGAATAGAAATCTTACGAACAACTTTACCAACTTTTACAATATAACACCCTTTGGGTAAATTAAGATTGTAGCGTTTATCTTGTCCATCTACTCTAAGACTCATAACACATACACCTGTTACATTATATATTTGTAGCATTTCGTCGTTTTGCACCTTCAATACGAAGAACAGATCCATAAACAGAAATAGAAATATTATGAATGTCCTGTTCTATCATTTCTAACGACGTTTCGGCTTTTTATAGTCGTTGGTAATGCAAAAACTTAAAAAGGGCTATAGCAAATAAAAAGTATATATTCTTCTTTTCATACGCATTATATGTTTGAATGCAAAGATAATACTTTTATTTTAAAAAAACTACGCTTTTTATTCAGGCTTATTCTTGTTTTAATATTTATTAAGGTACATTCTGTGAAATCCATACAAAGAAGTGGTTGATATAACTATATTTTTCTTTTTGAATTTGCTTGGTATATTTCGTATTTATTTTCAGTAGCATACCTTGCTTATACCTTAAATATAAGTGGAAAAACGATAAATCTTTCGTTAAAAGAAGAATTTGTCAAAGGTAACGTGTCTATTATTTTTTTGGTGTGGATTATTCTTTTTTTGTTCAACTATTCAGTAAGCATAACACGAAATAATCTACAGAAGTAGCTACTATAATAAGACGTGTATAGTAATAAAAACAGGGAAAAAGGCAGATTTAGAACTTAACTTAAAAATAGCTTTTAAAGTAAACTATGGATTTTTATGATAAAAATTAAAATTTTGTAATTATAAATTTTAATTTTTCTTATTATAAATCTCCCGAGTTTTTTTATTATAAATTTTAGAAACATAATTATGGCAGACTTTTATGAGAGAAGAATTAAGTTTGAAAACACTCACAAAAAAATATTAAAAGTCTGAAAAGGTCCCCTAATATTTATATGGTTCTACTTTAGAACTTTGTGAAGATATTTATAGCTCAAGGGTATGAAGTGGGGTATATGTTTATAGAAAAATCAGCACGTCAAAGAGATGTTTGACGTGCTGATATTAAAAAGATATAGTATTCAACGAATATAAACTATTGTATGGAAAAGAGGTTTCTAAATGGAGGAATGTTTAGAAAGTCCACTTTGCTGCGATTGTTGGAATGGCATAAAAACTTATTGTGTTTGCCCTTATTGTTTCCAAACAAAATTGTTGCTAATTTCAACTTCTGAGCCTAAAGAGATTTACTCCTTGCATACCTTTTAGTGTGTTTAAATTAAACCAGAATTGAGGCTCAGATATTAAAATAAGTTTTCCACTTACATTTGGGTCGTACCATAAGTCGCAGAAACCATTGAAAGAACATAATCCTTTTGCGAAATTTAATCCCCACACTTCGGTAAGTTGGAAACCATTAAATGGGTGTGCACTGTAGTTTTATTTTTGAAATAGTATTTATACATAAGTTGCACGCTGAAAGTTTTTGAGAAATCCTTATTAGCCCAATTCCATGCACCACCAAAAAGAGCCGCATGTTGAAAACGATTTCCATAATATCCAGTTGCAAGTTCGCCAGTTGCAGCACCACCATTATATTCAATATGGGCTGCCCAGCGTTTATTTTTAGTAATAGAAAATTCTCTTGAAATTTCCCAATAAGCACCTACAGCACCATCGTTTTTATAATCAATATCTGTAAATAGGAAAGTAGACCCCCATTTATCGGGTTTAAACATTTCTACGAGTAGTGGTAACAGCTGGCCTATTGCTTAAATCTTTTGAAAGATTATGGCCAAGATCATAGTGGAATTGCACATTTTTGTGCTTGAGAGCCACAAAAGAATGCCATACAAGTGATGGCGAGAGTAAAGATTTTTTTCATAAGTATCTTTGTTTCGATTAGAATTTGAGTACAAAGTTACAAAAAAAACTTAAAGGCTATATCTTTTCGTTGAAAATATTGGTAACTTTGTATTTACAATATGAGAATAGATATAATAACAGTATTACCCGAGATGCTTGAAGGCTTTGTGCATGAGAGTATTTTGGCACGAGCAGAAAAGAAAGGGTTAGCAGAAATACATTTGCATAACCTTCGCGATTACAGTAAAGATAAGTGGCGTCGTGTAGATGATTATCCTTTTGGAGGGCAAGCGGGAATGGTGATGCAGATAGAACCAATAGACCGTTGTATAAGTGCGTTGAAAGCAGAAAGAGAATATGACGAAGTTATATTTACATCGCCTGATGGAGAACTGTTTAATCAGAAAATGGCAAACGACCTTTCTTTAGGTGGTAATCTTATTATATTGGCTGGTCATTATAAAGGAGTTGATCAGCGAGTAAGAGAACACTTAATAACAAAGGAAATTTCGGTAGGCGATTTTTGTTTTAACAGGGCGGAGAATTACCAGCAGCCATTATTGCAGATGCTGTAATTCGAATTATTCCAGGTGTAATTGGAGATGAGCAAAGTGCATTGTCTGATTGTTTTCAAGATAATATACTGTCGGCTCCTATTTATACGCGCCCACGAAGTTATAAAGGGTGGGAGGTTCCAGAGATATTATTGAGTGGACACGAAGCAAAAATAAATCAATGGGAATTTGAACAAGCAATGGAAAGAACAAAACGTTTGCGCCCTGATTTATTAAAGTAGCTTATTTAGTTATTTGCTAATTTTTAGGTTAGCCTTTACAGAATTCTTCACCAATATTAAATCCTTCATTGTAGAGGGATTCTAACTTATCTATATCTTTTTCCATTCTTCCAACTTCAACAGGTTTTATAGGTCGCAATACTATTATTCTTCCTTCTTTTTCGTATTTGTCTATCATATCTAATTGCTTATTATAAGCATCTATTCTATGACTCAACACAACGCGTAAACGTGGATAATTCCGATAGATAAACTTTGGTATTTTAAAATCTTTGCTAGTTTCGCGCCACCCTTTATTACGTGTGCAAATAACAACATTTTGGCTATGTCCTTTCTCTATAGCATGAAGAAGAGGAATTGAGTCGATAATTCCACCATCAAGCATAGGAATACCATCTATCCCTACAATTTTGCTAACGTATGGTAAACTACTCGAAGCACGTGCAATTTCGTTGAGTCTATGTTTATTACCATTACGTTCTTGTAAATATTCGCATCTTCCAGTTTCACAATTGGTTGTTACCATTTCGAAAGAATAACCTAAATTCATCTTTTCAAAAAAAGTATCGTAATCGAAAGGTATTATCTCGTAAGGAAAACGTTCATAAAGAAATTCAGGGTCGAAAATGCAACCTTGTGTAACAAGATGCCGAATTCCAATATAATCATATTTAGCTAATAAATCGATATTTGAAACTCTAGCCCTACGTGGTTGTCTGCTCATATACGAAAGTCCGTTACATGCTCCGGCAGAAACTGCAACTACATATTTAAAATAGATATTAAACTTCATAAAAGCATCAAGAACACCAGAAGTAAACACTCCTCGCATACCTCCTCCCTCTAATACTAATCCTGTATTTATATCGATTTCCATAAAAATAAATAAAAAGCACTGCAAAGTTAGTGTTTTTATGAGAATATTTATTATCTTTGCAGCTAAACTAATATATGAAAGCAGTTATGTTTAATAAAGAGACGTATATACAGCGCCGTGCAGAGCTTAAGAAGCTTGTGAAAGACGGCATTATCTTATTGTTTGGAAACAACGAATCGCCAGTAAATTCACCAGCGAATGGGTATTCTCCTTCCGTCAGGATTCGTCGTTTTTATATTATTTTGGTCAACAACGTGATGGTCTTGTTGGTGTTATTGATGTTAATGACAACAAAGAAATACTGATAGGCAATGATATTGACATTGAAGACATTGTATGGTTTGGTAGTGTTGATGCTGTTAGTGACCTTGCTGCTCAGGTAGGAGTAAGTAATTCTGCTCCAATGAGCGAATTGAAAACTATTTGCGATAAAGCCAAAGCATCAAATAGAAAAATACATTTCTTGCCACCTTATCGTTCTGATATTAAGATTCAAATTTGTGATTTACTTGGTATCCACCCCAATAAACAAAAAGAAGAAGCAAGTTTAGAACTTATTAATGCAGTAGTAAAGATGCGCTCTGTAAAAACTGCAGAAGAAATAGAAGAACTAGAACGTGCAGCTGTTATTGGTTATAAGATGCACACTACTGCAATGCGCATTACAAAGCCAGGACTTACAGAAAAATATGTAGCTGGTCAGGTAGAAGGAATTGCTAATTCTTATGGTTCAATGGTATCTTTCCCGATAATTTTCTCACAACATGGAGAAATAATGCATGGAAATCCATCAATGGCAGAATTAGAAGATGGCAGACTTGTTTTGTGCGATTGTGGTGGAGAAACGATGAGTCACTATTGTTCTGATAATACACGAACATTCCCTGTAAATGGAAAATTTACGCAACGCCAACTCGATATATATAATGTAGTAGTAGAAGCTCATGATGCAGCTTTGAAATTATCGAAACCAGGAGTGAAATATGCTGATGTACACTTTGCAGTTTGTCGTATTATCTTTGAGCGTATGAAAGAATTAGGTTTAGCAAAAGGAGATACTAATGCTGCTGTAGCTGCTGGTGCACATGCAATGTTCTTACCTCATGGATTAGGACACATGATGGGCCTTGATGTTCACGATATGGAAGCTTTAGGACAGATATATGTAGGTTTGATGAAGAAACTCGTCCTAACCTTGAACAATTTGGAACAAATTGTTTGCGTATGGGACGTCGTTTACAAGAAGGTTTTGTTGTAACAGATGAGCCTGGTATCTATTTCATTCCTGCACTTATTGATGAATGGCGTGCAAAGAAACATTGCGCAGAGTTCCTAAACTTTGATAAGCTTGATACATATAAAGATTTTGGTGGTATTCGTATAGAGGACGATATACTTGTTACAAAAGAAGGTTGTCGTTTCATAGGTAAAGACCGTATACCTTATTATCCAAAAAGATATTGAAGATTTTATGAATGCTTAATTTAGATATAAAGAAAAAAATAATTATTAACAACTTAAATTTTTAAAGAAAACCAGAATGTAAACTTACTTGGTAAGCATTTTAGAATTATGAAAAACTTTAGTGTCTCGCACTTTTCGCAATTTTTGCAGCTAGTGCGAATGCAGCTCCTAAAAAGTTGCAAAAGAAGGTGGACAACAGTCCGGTATTTACAGTGATTAAGGAGAATCCTATCACAAGCATTAAAAATCAAAAATCGTTCAGGGTACGTGTTGGGATTATTCAACATTGGCCTACTTTGAATCAGAAATCTTAAAAGCAACAGGTAAAACCTATGATCTTTGTGAAAGTTTTGTAGCTAATAAGACTTATATGGATCGCGCTATTCAAGTGGTTCGTATGCACGGCGATGCTCAGTTTGCACAAGGTGGTTCATGCTATGATCCTCTTTTCTGTCTTGAAAATTATGGTATTTGTCCCGAAGGAGCAATGCCATTCCCTGGTTCTTTAACAGGTGATTCTTTATTTAACTTTAATGAATTCTTCTCTGTAATGGAACCGTACGTGAATGCTGTAGCAAAGAATAAGTCAAGTAAAATTTCTAATCAGTGGAAACCAGGTCTTCAAGGGATTATTGATTCTTATTTAGGTAAATGTCCTAGAAATTCACCTATGAAGGAAAGACATATACTCCGAAGCAATTTTGCTGCAAGTTTAGGTTTAGATTGGAATAATTATGTAACTATAACCTCTTATACACATCATCCATTCTATACTTCGTTTGCTGTAGAAGTACAAGATAATTGGCGTATGCCACAATCTTATAATGTACCTATGGACGAAATGATGAAGATTATAGATAATGCTGTAATGAATGGTTATTGTATTGCATGGGGAGGTGATGTTAGTGAACCTGGTTTCACACGCGATGGTCTTGCATATATGGTAGATGGAAATAAAGTTCAAAGCCTACAAGGTAGCGATATGGCACGTTGGTTGGGACTTTCTCCTGCAAAACAACGTAGTCTTATTGATGAACTTGGTGCAAAAGTTCCAGAAGTAACTCCTACACAGAAGATGCGTCAAGACCGTTACGATACATGGGAACTTACAGACGACCACGGTATGCTTATCTTTGGTATCGCTAAAGATCAATTTGGTAAGGAATATTATATGGTAAAGAACTCTTGGGGTGAAACTGGTAAATATAAAGGTATCTGGTATATGACTAAGAACTTTATTGCTGCAAAACACAATGGACTTTATGGTTAACAAGAATGCTATTCTTCAGACATTCGCAAAAAGTTAGGTTTGTAATTAAATGCTAACTATTGAGCTTTCTTAGAGTTTTACTGAAGCTTTAATGGAGCTATATAGAATTAAAAAGTGTAAGTCTTTTGAGACTTACACTTTTTTTTGTACCTTTACAAGCAGAAATAAAAATAATAAAGATGCAATTAAAATGGAATTATACACCATCTACATCTGAACAGGCTAACGCAGCAATAGAGTTAGGAGAAAAACTTAATATAAGTCCTATTCTTGCTTCGTTACTTATAAGGCGTGGGATAACAACTGAAAGTGCTGCAAAACGATTTTTCCGGCCACAACTTTCAGATCTTATCGACCCTTTCTTAATGCAAGATATGGACGTTGCCGTTGATAGATTAAACGATGCAATGGGGCGTAAAGAGCGTATTATGGTCTACGGAGATTATGATGTAGATGGTTTGTACAGCTGTAGCATTGGTATATAAATTTTTGCGACAATTTTATTCTAATATAGATTATTATATTCAGATCGTTACGATGAGGGTTATGGAGTAAGTAAGAAAGGAATAGATTTTGCGAAAGATACAGGGGTAAAACTTATTATTATACTAGACTGTGGTATAAAAGCAGTTGAAGAGATTAGTTATGCAAAAGAACAAGGCATTGATTTTATTATTTGCGATCATCATGTTCCTGATAATAATATGCCACCGGCTGTTGCTATATTAAATCCAAAACGCATTGATGATAGTTTCCCTTTTAAAGATTTATGTGGCTGTGGGGTTGGTTTTAAGTTTATGCAGGCATTTGCAAAGAACAATAATATACCATTCTCGCGCCTTATTCCATTTCTTGATTTCTGCTCTGTAAGCATTGCCGCGGATCTTGTTCCTGTTGTAGGTGAAAATAGGATACTTGCTTTTCATGGTTTAAAACAATTAAATCAAAATCCCAGTGTGGGATTACAAGCTATAATAGATATATGTGGGCTTACGGGAAGAGAAATTTCAATGAGCGATATAATCTTTAAGATAGGTCCACGTATTAATGCAAGTGGACGTATGGAGAGTGGTCGAGAAAGTGTAGACTTACTTGTGGAACGTGATTTAGCTTCTGCACTATTAGAAGCAAAGCATATAGATAAGTATAATGATAAGCGAAAAGATGTTGATAGACAAATGACAGAGGAGGCTAATCAAATTGTAGAACGTTTGGAAAGTCAGAAACATCAAAATAGTATTGTGCTTTTACGATGAACATTGGAAAAAAGGTGTTATTGGCATTGTTGCTTCTCGTCTAACAGAAATTTACTATCGTCCAACTATCGTTATTACTCGTGAAGGTGATTTTGCTACGGGTTCTGCACGAACGGCTGCGGGTTTTGATCTTTATTCTGCTATAGAGAGTTGTAGTGATTTGCTTACAAACTTTGGTGGTCATACTTATGCAGCTGGTTTAACGTTAAGATGGGAGAATGTAAAAGAGTTTCGAGATCGATTTCAAAAGTATGTTGATGAGCATATTGAACCTCATCAGACAGAAGCTACATTAGATATTGATGCTGTTATTGATTTTTAAAGATATTACGAAAAATTCCATAATGATTTAAAACGCTTTGCACCATTTGGTCCAGAAAATGTAAAACCATTATTTTGTACAAAAGAAGTATTTGATTTTGGGACCAAGTAAAGTTGTAGGTAGAGAACAAGAACATATAAAATTGGAACTTGTAGACTCTAAATCGAATAATGTTATGAATGGTATTGCTTTTGGACAAAGTCGTTCTGCACGCTATATAAAATCAAAACGCTCGTTCGATATAGTTTATACAATAGAGGATAATGTATTTAAACGTGGTGCTGTACAGCTTCAGATAGAAGGTATTCGTCCTTCAGAGAATGCATAAGCAAATATTCTTATTTGTGAAATAATTTTACGATGACCTACAAGGAGATACTTCATAAATATTGGAACTATCCTGATTTTCGAGGTATACAGAAAGAAATTATAGAGAGTATAGGGAGTGGGAAAGATACATTAGGTCTTATGCCTACTGGTGGTGGTAAATCTATTACCTTTCAAGTTCCAGCCTTAGCTAAAGAAGGTGTGTGTATTGTTATTACTCCTTTAATTTCACTAATGAAAGATCAGGTAGATAATCTTCGTCGTCGACATATTAAAGCTGCTGCAATTCATTCTGGATTATCACGTGATGAAATAGTATCAATACTCGAGAATTGTATCTTTGGTGGTATAAAATTGCTCTATATATCTCCAGAACGTCTTAGCTCTGAACTCTTTCAAGTAAAATTAAAACACATAAAAGTGTGTTTTATCACTGTAGATGAAGCCCACTGTATTAGTCAATGGGGATATGATTTTCGTCCTTCTTATCTTGAGATCATAAAGATTAGAAGTTTACTTCCTGCAGTCCCATTACTTGCGCTTACTGCAACAGCAACGCCAGAAGTAGTAAAAGATATTCAGGTGCTATTAGGATTTGCAGCGGAGAATGTCTTTCGAATGAGTTTTGAGCGGAAGAATCTTTCTTATGTTTTACGCACAACACAAGAAAAGTTCTATGAGATGCTCCATATATTACAATCAGTAGAAGGTTCGGCTATAGTATATTGTCAAAGCAGAAGACGTACAAAAGAAGCTGCAGAATTCTTAATCAAAAATGGAGTATCTGCAACGTGGTATCATGCAGGGTTGGAAAATATAGATAAGAATAATCGTCAAAATGAATGGCAGGCTAACGAAAAACGAGTTATTGTTGCTACTAATGCTTTTGGAATGGGTATTGACAAGGCGGATGTTCGTTTAGTTATACATCTAGATCCACCAAGTTCTATCGAAGCCTATTTTCAAGAAGCAGGTCGCGCAGGTAGAGATGGTAAAAAATCGTATGCTATTTTGCTTTACAATTCAGGTAATGACGAGCGTAATTTAAAGAAACGGATTAAGGAGAACTTTCCTGAAAAAGACGAAATACGTACTATCTACGAACATTTAGCATACTTCTATCAAATAGGTGTAGATAGTGGAAGAGATGCTACCTTTGAATTTCCCATAGATAAATTTTGTATTTATTTCATCACTTTCCTATACAAGTAGATGCTGCTCTCACATATTTTGACTCGTGCTGGATATATTCATTATAATTCTGAGACCAGATACTAAGGCACGTATTCATTTTATTCTATCCCTGCGATGAATTATATAGATTAGGAGAACAAAACAGGAAGAAGAAATGGTAATTTCTGCTTTGTTAAGAAGTATCCCGGTCTGTTTACAGATTATCGTTATGTTGATGAAAGCTATATTGCCGATTTAGTAGGTTTGGATAGAAATCAGACTTATCATATATTGCAAAAATCTCAGCCGAAAAACGGATTATAAATTTTTATACCACGTAAGAATATTCCTATAATAAAATATCTTCGAGAACGTGTTGATAGTGAGGAAATAAAAATATCGAAGACTATTTACGAAGATCGAAAAGAAAAATTTGAAGAGCGTATCGCTGCGATGATAAACTATATGAAGAATAGTTATATATGTCGTAGCAGACAACTTTTACGCTATTTTTGGTGAAAAATGCAGCACTGACTGTGGTTGTTGCGATGTTTGTCTTGCTTATAAAGACGAAGATAAGGAATTAGAAGAAGGTGTTACGAGAGACTATATGTTCTTTTGTTATCAGATGGAAAGAAACACCATATTACCGAATTAAAGAATATAGATAAAAATGCTTCTTTAACTAATCAAGACTCTTTGCAAACTGTATTAAAAAGAACTTATTGCAGAAGAATATATATATATGGAAGGTAGTTTCCTTTTATTGGAATTTTGAATGAGCAATCTTTTTAATTAAACTATTTATGCCAAATATGGCAGTATTGCTACTGACAATCTTGGCAGTTTTTACAATGTAATTCTATCTTATGGCTTAATATCACTTTTTCTTTCCTTTTTCATTCGAGAATCTAATTACATAAAGAATCTTTTTAAAAGAATATATATGAGGCTATAGAGATACTTTTGAATTCCTTTTTAAATATAATCATATAATTACTAGGCTTTCATATATTTACAATATATATGAAAAATCTATTTTTGAAAAGGATAGTTTTATCTGAGAAAAATTACTTTTTAGGTATGATAGTGTTTATATTGGTCTACCTAAATATTTATTTAACATTCTTGTTATATTATCTCTATAATGATTTTTGGCATAGTTTTCGTATATGAACTGTCGAACATTCAATAGAGATGTTTTTATTATACGAACATTCAAAAACTTATAAATAATTATGAAAAATTAAAACCATTAGCAGATCGAGTTCTGATTCTTCCTGTTGAGGTAGAACAAAAAGTAGGCGGAATAATTATTCCAGACACAGCAAAAGAGAAGCCACAGCGGTAAAGTTGTTGCTGTTGGTAACGGCACGAAGGACAGAAGATATGATTTTGAAAGTCGGAGATGAAGTTTTCTATGGTAAGTATGCTGGTACGAAATAGAAAACGATGGTGAGAAGTATCTTATGATGCGTCAAAAGCGATATTCTAGCTATTGTAGAACAAAAAGATATATTCTTGATGTTTCTATTATAATATTATTATTAGATGTGAGAACATAACAAATATCAATGAAATTTAAATAAATAGACATATAAATAAGATAAATACAGATGGCTAAAGATATAAAATTTAATAAAGATGCACGTGAATTGCTAAAGAGTGGTGTGACCAATTAGCAGATGCTGTAAAAGTAACATTAGGTCCTAAAGGGACGTAATGTAGTTATTGGAAGAAATTTGGTGCTCCACAGATTACAAAAGATGGTGTTACAGTAGCAAAAGAAATAGAACTTGAAGATAGTTTTGAAAAATGCAGGAGCACAACTTGTGAAAAAGTGTAGCAAGTAAAACAGGAGACGATGCTGGGAGATGGTACGACAACTGCAAACCATTCTGACACAAGCAATTGTAACTGAAGGCTTAAAAATGTGGCTGCTGGTGCAAATCCAATGGATTTTGAAGCGCGGTATTGATCAAAAGCTGTAAACAAAGTTGTAGATTTTATTAAGGAAAATGCAGAAAATTGTTGGTAATAATTATGACAAGATCGAACAAGTTGCCACAGTAAGTGCAAATAATGATCCTGAAATAGGTAAGTTGCTAGCCGATGCAATAGCGTAAAAGTATCAAAAGATGGTATTATTACTATTGAAGAAAGTAAAACACGCGATACAAATATTGATGTTGTAGAAGGTATGCAGTTTGATCGTGGCTATCTCTCAAAGCTATTTCGTAACGAGATACAGATAAGATGGAAGTTCTTATGGAAAAATCCATATATTCTTACTCTATGATATATATCTAATGTAAAGATTTCTTACCAATCTTACAACCTGCAGCTGAAAGTGGTCGTCCATTGTTGAGTTATAGCAGAAGATGTTGATTCAGAAGCATTGACCCTACTTGGTTGTTAACCGCTTTGCGTGGCGGATTAAAGATTTGTGCAGTAAAAGCTCCAGGTTTTGGTGATCGTCGTAAAGCAATGTTGGAAGATATAGCAGTGTTGACAGGTGGTGTTGTTATTAGCGAAGATAAAGGATTAACTCTCGATAAGGCAACACTTGAGATGTTAGGCTCTGCTAAGAAAGTTACAGTTTCAAAGGATTTCACGACAATTCTAGATGGTGCAGCTTCCAAAGAAGCTGATTGCTGATCGTGTAAACTATAATTAAAAAGCGAGTGCAAATACAAAGAGCCAATACGATAAAGAGAAACTTCAAGAACGCTTAGCAAAACTTGCTGGTGGAGTAGCTGTTCTCTATGTAGGAGCTAACTCTGAAGTTGAAATGAAAGAGAAGAAAGATCGTGTAGACGATGCACTTTGTGCTACTAGTACGCTTTAACTGAAGAAGTTGTGCTGTTATTGGTGGTGGTACAACCTATATTCGTGCTCAAGAGGTATTAAAGAATCTTAAGGGCGACAACTCTGACGAACAAACAGGTATTAATATCGTTTGTCGCGCTATAGAGGAACCTCTTCGTCAGATAGTTTCTAATGCTGGAGGCGAAGGAGCTGGCAGTTGTTACATAAGGTTCGTGAAAGCAAAGGCGATTTTGGTTATAATGCTCGTCGCGACCAATATGAAGATTTACGTGTAGCTGGTGTTATCGATCCAGCAAAAGTAGCTCGTGTTGCATTGGAGAACGCTGCATCTATTGCTGGAATGTTCCTTACAACAGAATGTATTGTTGTGGATAAACCAGAGGAAACCCCTGCTGCTCCTATGAATCCAGGTATGGGTGGTATGATGTAAGCTAATTGATAAAAAGATAAGGAGAAAAATATAGTTTATAGATTTATTTTCTCTGATCAATAAAAATAAGACCCTGTTAGAATTTTCTATAATTCTGGCAGGGTCTTTTAATTAAAAAGAGCCAAATAATATATTATGACAATAAATCAAGCTTTATATGATAAAAATGTGCTTAAAATCCTTGTAATTCACTAATAATCATCTCTCTTTGTTCTATTTATATTTTTATGGCAGGAATAGTCAAATATTACTTTTTGTTTTAGACATCTGTCAGTTGCATTTCAGATATCTATTATTTATAAGTTAGACATCATAGCGTAAACTACAACCTTTTTGTCTTTATTTTATAATATCGAAAGACCTTTATTGAGATGAATATTATAGATTTCTTCTGTGATGTCTAATATTTCTATTTAGGTATTATTATACAAACAAAAGCGAAATATGTTGTTCTAATATTTCTTCTATTGAAGTAGAAATTGTTTTAATCGCTATCTTTTTTAAAAATATATATTTACTTTTCTCATACTAACCTATAGGAATTTTGCTTCCATAATATAGAGGAAGGAAAAATATAGATATTAGAAATTTTTCCCCACCTTTTTCCTACTGAGCCGGAAGAGGCAGGGGTTTGATTCTTTCAATGTTATTGCAGCTACATTCTATGAGCATTATGATGATATCCTAATTGTTTACAACAATAGAGCATCAAATGCAGCAGCAGAATCTTTCAACTCAAAAATAAAATTATTCAGAACGAATCTGAGAGGAGTCAGAGACAAAGTTTCTTTTTGTTTAGAATCAAAAACCTATATGCATAATCCCCACCTTTTTCCTACTGAGCCACCTTTTTCCTACTGACCCATTGTATCTTCATATTCTGAAAAGAAAAAGTGATAAATATCATAACCTTAGAAGATTATGATATAGTAACTTTATTTGAAAAATCCTAATTTTCTTTCAAAGTATTTAAAGCGGTGCGTACGAGACTCGAACTCGTGACCTCCTGCGTGACAGGGCAGGCATTCTAACCAACTGAACTAACGCACCAAAAGCGTTTTTATTAGAAAAAGTAGTTGCGGTGCGTACGAGACTCGAACTCGTGACCTCCTGCGTGACAGGCAGGCATTCTAACCAACTGAACTAACGCACTAAAAGCGTGTAAACTACATTTCTGTTTAGCGAGTGCAAAAGGTAGTAAAATTTATTTATTATAACCAAATGTATGATAGTTTTTATATTGCATTACATAGGCGTCATTATACTTGTTGGCTTTTGAAAAACCAATCTTTTAAACACGCATTCTCTTGAAATCCAACAGATTTCAAGCATTTATAAGATTTAGTATTATTCACATCAACATACGCATATATTTGGTGAAGATGAAAAATTCTTCTGTGCATAGTCTATTAATCTAAGAATGGCAGCATAGGCGTATCCTTTGCCCTGATATTCTTCTAAGAGAACAATTCCGAGTTCTGCACGTTGATGTTGTGGGATCATAGTTTACTAAATCTAATATTCCGATATTTTGTTTTGCATTATTTTCTATTATTAATCTAACTTGATTATCAGCAAAAATCATTCTTTGCGTTGGCTATGTAGTTACGGAAGTACATAATGGCTATATGGAACATTTGTTGCACTGATATCCCATATTCTTTCATTGTTTTTCTATTTCATAAAGAAAATCTAAGTCTTCTGGCTCCATAGCACTTTTGAAGATACACTTTTCTTATTTCCATTATTTTCAGAATTTCATTTTTCTGTTATTATGCAACCTTTGTCTGACTATTATATGTTCCAATTCTAATATTATTCTGCGGTTGAGCAGCAAATATAAAAGCATATCTTCATACGAATAGGCATCTGTATCATAAACAATATAATTCATAACTTTTGGCTCTATTAATTCTTGTTTACCGAGATGCCCATTTGGGAGACTATGTTTATTTCCTACAATATATTTACCTATAACGCCTCTATTTTTTGCAATTTCTTTGCAGCGTTCTATATTTTTTTCATTTCCAATAAAAATATAGTTTGGACCTATTGTGTGTGGGTGTGGAATAAACCCTAAAAGTTTACGCGATTTGTTACAAAGCATTTGAAACAAAAGAACTTGTCGCTTTCAGATAGATGGCAATCTTAATAGGAATGCTTAGTAGGAAACTCATACCGTTATAATGTTTTCGGAAGAAGATTAGCATTGCTGCATAAAAGACATGGACATACCGAAAACTTGAGCGTTGTGTACTTTCGCCCTTGTAGTGTAATATTTGTGTGGGGAAAAACCAATTTTCAAATCCACCCTTTAGAAGTCTGTAACTTAAGTCGATATCTTCTCCATACATAAAGAAATCTTCATCGAGCAAGCCTACTTTATTTAAAGCAGTGTGGCGCATTAAGAAGAAAGCACCACTAATAACTTCAATCTTACCTGGTTTATCCCACGACATATTACTCATATAATAGTGCCCGAATTTTGGGTGATTTGGAAAACGGTCGCATAATCCCATCATCTTATAGAACGAAACCATAGGGGAGGGGAAACCTCTACGACTTTCTTTTGCTCGTTGTCCAGTGGTTGTGAGCATTGTAACCCCTAAGCCTCCTACATTTTTATGGTTGTCCATAAAGTATAGAGTTTCTTTTAGGGTGTTTTCTCCAATGAAAGTATCAGGATTGAGTAATAGCACATATTCACTGTCCATTTGCTTTATAGCGAGATTGTTTGCTCGTGCAAATCCTAAATTATGTAGTGATGAAATACAAGTTACCCATGGAAATAATTTTCTAATATATTCCACTGATCCGTCTTTTAGAATGGTTTGTCTACAACTATAACTTCTGCATCAATACCTTCAATAGCTCGTTTAACACTCAAAAAGACATTGTCCAAGATAGTATTTTATACTTATAACTTACGATTACGATACTTAGTTTCATGGTTTATTTTATTATTCATTCTAATTTCTCATTTTTAGGATTTCTCTCTTCTGACATCTATGCATTGTTGGAAAAATAAAGAAAACACTAATAGTTGAGATTAATGCAAGGTAGAAAAATCCTGTTTCTTCTCCATATAAATAATAGAAAAAGCATATTGAATAAGATAGGTATACAAAGAGACAGATACGAACTATTCCCCATTTAAAAATCCTTTATATGAATTAGGATTTGTAACGCTTTTGTTAATGTAGGAAAAATTTAAACAAATAGAGAGCTATTGGTATTAGTGCCAATGTAGAAAGTTGCATAACTATTTGCACAAATATAAGACTCTTATTTCGAAAGCTTTCCTGGTATAAGAATTGTTGTTTCAGTAGCGATAGATGATTCCACTAATAATAGGAAAAACGAGTATTAATAATATCTAGAAGTGTCTTTCGTGTTTGTATCATAGTTTAAGTTGTCATTATTGTTCTGTTTAATATACTTCTGCCAAGTGTAACTTCATCGGTATATTCTAATTCATCACCAACAGATATACCACGAGCAATTACAGTTAGTTTCACTTTAAAGTCTTTTAGTTTACGTGATATATAAAAATTTGTAGTATCGCCTTCCATTGTACTTGCTAAAGCCAAAATAACTTCATTAATTCCACCTGCTTTTACTCTTTCTACAAGCGAATCAATCTCTATATCGTTAGGACCAACGCCATCTATTGGCGAAATTATTCCGCCTAACACGTGGTACACTCCATTATATTGTTGCGTATTTTCTATTGCAAGCACGTCTTGAACATTTTCTACAACACATATTATAGAAGTATCTCTATGTGGATTTGTACAAATAGAGCATGTGTCGGTATCTGAAATGTTATGACAAATATGACAATACTTTATATTATGTCGCATTGCAGAAATAGTCTCAGTAAAATTATCTACATCGTCTTTTGTTTTACGCAATAAGTGTAAAACAAATCGAAGGGCAGTTTTTCTACCAACTCCTGGTAATTTGGAGAATTCTTCAACAGCCTTTTCAAGTAGTTGAGAAGGGAATTGCTGCATATAATTAAATCTTCTTTATATGAACTTAATCGTCGAAAAGATAAATACCAAGACCAAGTTTAAATCCTACAGTAGAATAATTTGCATCTTTAAAAGAATGGTCGTAATACAATGCTGGTTCAATTGTTACAGAACGATTTATAAAAAATGCATAACCTATTTCTGTTCCTACCATTATATCGTTATAACTATGGTTTGCATGTAGAAATTTACACCCTGCTCCTAAATATAAAACCATTTTGTGTGATATAGTAACGACCTCCTGCACCAACAGAAATATGATCTGCAACGGCTTCCGAACCATTATGTTCTGCACTTACATTTGCTAACAACATAATATTATCCCAAGCAAAAATAACCTAACTTTTGCTTCGATCCCTAAATTAAATTTATCGTGTGCATTATAATGTAAAATTAAATCCTGTTAACGAGGCTCCTATATAGCCTTTACCCTCTTGAAATTGTGCGTGAATGCACAAAGAAAAATGTTAAGTTTAGTAAAAATAAATGATAGTTTCTTCATCATAATTTTTGATTGTTAAAAATATAAAAGTTTACTTCTTATTGAATATCATTGACAAAGGTAGTAGAATTATTTGAATTATAAAAAAATTATTGTATATCTTTTGTAGGCGCATTCACAATCAGATGTATTTTTGCTACAATCATTGTTTAATAAATTATGAATAAAAGAAACTTTATATTATATTTATTTCTAGAAATTGGTTTACAATAACTTTGCTTTGCACAAAAAGAACGATATTTACCCAAATTGGGATACAAATTTTACACGAAAAACGTGAGACTCGAGCTGTTTGGTTAACCACTTTAAGTAATCTTGATTGGCCAAAAAACTTTTGGCAAATTCAAATGATGGTATAGAGAAACAAAAAGAAGAACTTATAAATATTCTTGATAAATATGTTGCAGCTAATATTAATATCTGTATTGCTGCAAACACGTGTACGTGCTGCAACTATTTATCCTTCTAATATTGAACCGTGGGATAAATGTTTAACAGGTAGAGAAAATGGTAATCCAAATTACGACCCATTGGCATTTGCTGTTGAAGAATGTCATAAACGAGGATTAGAAATACATGCTTGGATTGCAGCAATGCCAGTTGGTTCTTCTACTTCTTTAGGTTGTAAGTTAATGAGAAAGAAGGGATTTAATATACGAAATTTCTCAACTGGAGCTTATGTAAATCCTGCAGATCCTAAGTTTGCAAAATATTTGGGTGATATTTGTGCAGAAATAACTAAAAATTATGACATTGATGGTATTAACTTAGACTATATAAGATATCCTGATGGTTGGCCTAATCCGTCGTATAAAAATGGAGATACTCCCGATGCACGGAGAAAAATGTAACAAATGTGGTTAAAGAAATATACCGAAGGGTGAAAACTCTTAAACCATGGGTAAAAGTTTCTTGTTCGCCTATAGGAAAGTATGATGATTTAAGTAGATTTTCTTCAAAAAATTATAATGCAAAGCATCGTGTTTCGCAAGATGCACAGTTTTGGATAAAAACAGAAATTATGGATCAATTATATCCAATGCAATATTGGCGTGATGATAATTATTATCCTTTTTGCGCCGACTGGGTAGAAAAATTCTAATGGGCATGATATTATTTCGGGGCTTGGAACTTATTTTCTTGATTCGCGAGAAGGTAATTTAAGTATAACAGAAATTAGTAGAGAAATGTATGTAAGTAGATGGTTAGGAATGGGACATGCTCATTTTCGTTCTAAATTTTTGTTAGATAATTATCAGGGTATTTTTTTGATTTTTGAAAAAAACGTTTTAATGCAACACCTTCACTTACACCGGCTTTAACGTGGATAAGCACGCTGAAACCAGAAACTCAACCTTTTATATTGGTAATTCGGTGGTTGTTTTCTATAGATGCACAAGGAACAAAAACTATAAAAATGGAGGAAATGCACCTTATTATAATGTTTATATGAGTAACACTTATCCTGTAGATATAAAAAATCCACACAATCTTGTTGTATCAAAATTTCGGGGAACTTCTTTTGTTCATAGGGGAGCAAAACAACAACATTATGCAATTACTGCTATGGATAGATATGGAAACGAAAGCAATGTTCTACAAAGTAATATGGAAAAAAGAAATGTTGAAAACGAATTACTTCCAAACGATGGTGTAAACTTAACTCTACCAAAGAGTTTAGACGAAATGGACATAAACTATTTTATAGTCGAATCGGCTCTTGGTACTACTGTCACAAAAATATATAATGTTCCATTTACTACTACTATAAATATAGCAGGATTAAGAAATGGGGTTTATAAACTTTATGCGCATTCTGCAAAACGCAATATTAGGCACAAAGTTGGTTTCTTCTTTATAAAAAGATAGATTGACAAAAATCCAAACACTTCTTATCAAATATATAAAAAGCTAACCTCTACTTTTGGATATGATATGATATGAGAAGTGCTTAGGATTTTCTTTTGTATTATTCTCTGATAGAGTCAGAGTGTGCTCCAACTGCAAGACCGTTAATAGGAAGTGGACGATCTATGACTGCATTATAAGAAATTAAACTAACACTTCGAGCTAAACCCAAAGTCTGAAGCTTATTATGAATAATATTTAGAAGGTGATGGTTGTTTCTAGCATAAAGTTTAATAAACAAATCGTACTCGCCAGTTGTGAAATGGCATTCTACAATTTCTGGAATTTTCTTTAATGCTTCTACTGCTTCATCGAACTTCTCTGGATTTTTCAAGTTTAAGCCCATATATGCACAAGTTTTCATAACCTATTTTTTCAGGATCTATTATGAATTGTGAACCTTTGAGGATACCTAAATTTGTTAGTTTCTGAATTCGTTGGTGTATTGCTGCACCACTAACCTTACATTCGCGCGCTACTTCTAAAAAAGGAATACGTGCGTCTTCTGCAATAAGGCGTAAAATTTTTCTGTCTAATTGATCTAAACTTCTATAGTGCCATTTATGTTAAAATTATTTTTGAGACAAAGTTACAATAATCTTCTTAAAATACCAATTACTTTTTCAGAACGAGTTATAATTTGTACTTTTTCTACAACCTTAACTCTGTAATACTTTGATTTAGATTTTTATAGATTAGGAATAGTAAAACTTTGCAAATTGTATAAAGAAAGGATAACTACAATTAATTTTTAGAGGTTATGCTATATATAAGGGAATAATGATACAGCCTTATTTTTATCTCGAATGGGGCTTTTACTCCTTAGTATATTTTTGTTTTATTGCTGGGCAGATAGTTCTATTTTGTAATAATGATGTAATGGGGTATAGCAAGTTTCAAAGTTAATTAAGATACCAATAAGAAAAACGAAAAGAGGTGGGGGAATAATAGTGTAAACAAAATATATTATGAAGTTGCGAATAATAGCCTGTTTTGTTTAATTATGTACAATTAGATTTCTACTAAAAAGTGTTTTTCATTCTATGTTATATTTAGCTATACTTTTTTTCTTGCGATACTAAGAAAAAGAATAATCTATATAATAGATATCAGAACTTTATATTAGAAATATGTAATTACAAATTTTATTTTTGTAAATTACAAAATAAAGAAATATAATAATATTTTTGCTGAACTTAAGTAGATACTAAATCTACTTAATACTCTGTTCTATTCATAATCGTCTATTACGCTGTTCATCATATCCATCATTGGTTTTCCTATTTCCACAATATTAATTAATTTCTTTTTCCAATCGCTATTTTTAAAGAAGTTGTCTGGAACTTTTACCCAGCAACAATAATCTTTCATACGTAAATATTGGGCAAACTCATAGTCGCGTGGAAATCCTTTAGGTATTGTTTTTAATGCTGATAGTCCGAAACCTTTCTCCGAAACAGTATCGTCTTCCCATTTTCCATCGTTAGGATATCCGAAAGTTTTTATAAACTTACCATTTTCAACAATTCTGCGCCATTTTTCTATATTTACCATTATCTCGTTTCGGCACGAAGTAAGAATATTAGTAGGCAACCAATAAGAACCTACAGCTATTAAGCAGTTATTTGGTTCTAAATGAATGTAATAACCACCTCTCAATGCTTTTTTTCCTTTTGCACAAATATAAGCTCCAAAATGTCGTTTATATGGACTTTTATCTGGCGAAAAGCGAATATCACGATAGAAACGATAGGTACAATCTTTTATCTTCACGTGTGCAATTTCGTCATCGATAGTTGTTATAGCAGTGATGGCTTCTTCAATGCCAGTTTCAAATTCTTTTTAGCAACTTCGTATTCCGACTTATGTTCGTGAAACCATTCTCGGTTGTTATTAGCTGCTATACCTTCTAAGAAATTTAGTATGATGTCTGTGTTCATTTTGTTTACTTGCTTAGTTTACTATTGGTTATATTTTTTTGGACAAATTGAATCGAAAGGACACTCATTACACATAGGGTGTAAGCTCTTACATATATATCTGCCATGCAAAAGAATCCAATGGTGTGCAGAAGAAACTTCGTTCAAAGGAATATTTTGCATTAAATAATCTTCTACTTTACGTGGAGTGTTGGCATCGTCGGGCACTAATCCTAATCGATGACTAACTCGATAAACGTGTGTATCTACTGCTAAAGTTGGTTTTCCAAACCATACGGCTTGCAGAACATTAGCTGTTTTTCGTCCCACTCCAGGTAATTTTATCAATTTATTTGGATCGGAAGGAATATCTCCACCATATTCCTCTTCAATCATACGTGCCATTTCAACCAAATGTTTTGCTTTTGTGTGTGGATAAGACACACTACGTACAAATTCAAAAACATCTTCTACATCAGCTGTAGCCATTGTTTTTGCATCTGGATATTTAGAAATAAAGCCGGAGTAATAGCATTTATGCGTTTATCTGTACATTGTGCCGAAAGTACAGTTGCACATAATAGCTGGAAAGCAGAACCAAACATAAGTTCTGTGGACACTTCGCCAACGTTTTTCCTGAAATAATCTAATATATACTTGTAGCGTTCTTTTCTTGTCATCTTGTCGTCTCTTATTTCTTATAATGCGAGACAAAGGTACAAAAAGTTATTGGAAATTTGGAGTTTCGGTAAACTTAACGTACTTTTGCACCACAAATAATAAAAACGTAACATTATGACAACACCTATTATAGGATTATTTGTCTTACTCGTAATAGCATTAATTGGGTGGGCAATAGCAGAAACAAAAAATAAAGTAATAAAGTTTGAGCATTCTAAAGCTGAAGAAGAAGGATATGAAGAAATGCAAGAAGCTTTTGAACACGATGGTGGTAAAGAGCTTTCTTTAAAAGATTTGTTGAAAAGAAACTATACAAAAGGTTACAATCTATATAATAAGACCTCCTTTTTCTCTTAATTCTATATTGCTCTATTAGTAAATAGAAATACAAAGAGCCAACTCTCTACTTGGGAATTGGCTCTTTGCTATTCTGAAAAATAGATGTTCTGTGTACTAAAATCAATTAGCTTTTTCATACGCAGAGCACTATATTTAAAAACTTAAAGCTTACTTGACGTTACTTTCTCTATTAAATCTTCTGGAGAAACAAGAATCTGTTCGCCTGTTGTCATATTCTTTAACGTAACTTTTCCTTGTTCTATTTCGTTATCTCCTGCAAGAACAACAAATGGAATGTGCTTTGCGTTTGCATAAGCCATTTGTTTTTTCATTTTTACACTATCTGGAAATAACTCAGTTCTTATATTAGCTTGACGTGCTTTTGTAACAAATGGCAATACATAGTTTGTTTCTTTTTCTCCAAAGTTAATGAATAGTAACTGTGTATTGCTGATACTTTCTTTCGGATAAAGATCTAAAGCATTAAGAACATCGTAAATTCGGTCTGCCCCGAAGCTAAAAACCAACTCCAGAAAGGTTAGGCATTCCGAAAATTCCTGTAAGATTATCGTAGCGTCCACCACCGTAATAGAACCAATTTCAACGTCTAAAGCCTTAACTTCAAAAATTGCACCCGTATAATAATTCAGTCCGCGTGCTAAAGTCAAATCAAGCTGTATTTCGTTCTTCAGTTCTATTTGCTTCAGGGTATTAAGAATAAATCTTACTTCCTCAACTCCTTTCAATCCAATCTCACTATTAGCAAGTACTTCAGCAATTGTATTCAACTTCTCATCGTTACTACCACTTAATTGTATAATAGGTTGTAGCTTTTCGATGGAAGTTTTCAACAATCCTTCTTTTTCAAGTTCTGCATTTACGGCATCAAGCCCAATTTTGTCGAGTTTATCTATTGCGGTTGTTATTTGAACAATTTTCTCTTGTTCACCAATTACTTCTGCAATTCGAGTGAGAATTTTACGATTATTTATTTTAATCTGTACCCGTATACCAAACTTCGTGAAAACGGTATCTATAATCTGCATCAATTCCACTTCGTTAAGCAGAGAATCGGAGCCAACAATATCAGCATCGCACTGATAAAATTCACGATAACGCCCCTTTTTGTGGTCTATCTGCACGCCAAAGCGAGGTTGTATTTGGTAGCGTTTGAAAGGCATTTGCAGCTCTTCTCGATGCATAACAACATATCTTGCAAATGGAACAGTAAGGTCGTAACGCAATCCTTTCTCTGAAACTTTAGTTTGAAGTTTCAATGTATTACGCGATAAAAGTTCCTCATCTGTTGTGTTTTTAAGGAAGTCGCCAGAGTTTAAAATCTTAAAAAGTAGCTTATCGCCTTCGTCTCCATACTTTCCCATTAGAGTATGGAGAGTTTCCATTGCCGGCGTTTCTATTTGTTGGAAACCATAAAGAGCATATACGTTCTTTATGGTATTGAATATATAATTTCGTTTTGCCATCTCATCGGGACCAAAATCACGTGTTCCCTTTGGGATAGAAGGTTTATTTGTCATTATTGTTATTTCCTTATTATAGTTTGTTCTCTATCTGGTCCTATTGATATAACACCGATCCTTGTTTCTAAAAATTCTTCTAGGAACTTCACATAATCGCTAAATTCTTTTGGGAATTGTGCTTCGTTAGTGAATTGTGTCATATCAGTGTTCCAACCTTTCAATTCTTTGTAAATTGGTTTTACTTCACTAATATCGTAAGGCAACTCATTAGTTGTTTCACCGTTTGGCAGTTCGTAAGCTACACAAGCTTTAATGGTGTTGAATGTATCAAGTACATCACTCTTCATCATAATAAGTTCTGTTACTCCATTCAGCATAACAGAATAACGCAATTGCACCAAATCTATCCAACCACAACGACGCTTTCTGCCTGTAACAGCACCAAATTCGTGTCCTAATTTACAGAGCTTCTCGCCAGTTTCATCGAAGAGTTCGGTTGGAAAAGGTCCTGAACCTACACGAGTACAGTATGCTTTCATAATTCCAAATACATTACCTATTTTGTTTGGAGCTACTCCTAATCCAGTACAAGCTCCGGCAGAGATGGTATTAGATGAAGTTACGAAAGGATAAGAACCAAAGTCTATATCAAGCATAGTGCCTTGTGCGCCCTCGCAAAGAATATTTTTATTTGCACGAAGTATATGGTTTATTTCATGTTCAGAATCAACAAAGCGGAAGTTTTTCATATATTCTATCCCTTCCAACCATTGTTTTTCTGTTTCTTCAAAGCCTTCAAAATCAGTCCACCCCATAGCACTTAATTGTTTAAGGTGGCGTTCTTTATGTTTCTTATATTTATTATCAAAGTCTTCAAGAATATCACCTACACGTAAGCCGTTTCTGCTGGTCTTATCAGTATAAGTAGGACCAATTCCTTTACCAGTAGTTCCTACTAATTCTTTTCCTTTAGCCGCTTCGTTAGCCTTATCCAATATTCTATGTGTAGGTAATATGAGATGCGCTTTCTTTGATATATAAAGTCGTTCAAAGAGAGGGTGTCCTGATGCAGCTAATTCCTTTGCCTCGTTCATAAACAAATCTGGTGCAAGCACAACTCCATTTCCAATAATGTTTATCTTACCGCCTTGAAATATACCAGAAGGGATAGAACGCAATACATACTTTTGTCCTTCAAATTCCAAAGTATGTCCAGCATTAGGTCCTCCTTGAAAACGTGCTACAACATCGTAATGAGGTGTAAGCACATCAACTATTTTTCCCTTTCCTTCGTCGCCCCATTGTAATCCCAATAGGACATCAACTTTACCTGTTTCCATTAGTTTTTATCTTATTTCTAACTTTGTTACGTTCACGAGATAGTTTTGCCTGACAACGCGAACAAACACCATATATATATAAGGAGAAGCCATCTTTGCGGAAACGTGTAAATTTTGTTTCTGCAATAGCTGTTGTTATAGGTGTCGATTCTATTTCTGTAACTGCACCGCAAACTGTACATATCTGATGTATGTGCTCATCGTTATTGTAGCAAGCTTCATATTTGGTTTGTCCTATGAAACGATGGCGCACCACTAAGCGTAGTTCTATAAAGAGCCGCATAGTGTTATAGAGTGTAGCACGTGATACTCTAAAATTATCTTTTGACATTTTTCTCCTAACTCTTCGAGCGAGAAGTGTCCTTGCATATCATAAACCGCATCGAGAATTGCAAATCTCTCTGTGGTCTTCCTGTGATTGTTTATCTCTAGATAACTATCAAGTATGCCCCTAACCTTTTCTTTGACTATATCTGTGAGTCACAATATACTGATTAAATTTCCACAAAGTTAAGGCTTTTTAGTATAAACTATAAATACGAAAAAAACAAAAAAGTTAAAAGCAAATGATTTAAAAGGAATTATAAAAGACAATGAATGTAGTTATAATAGATGTATTTCTCTTATTTCTTAGCAGATAATATGCTATTCCCAATCTTTTTCTTACTTTTTGCAAAGGCTTCTAACGCCCATAAAGATAAGAACCTATGGAACCCAACAATTTGTTTACGTTATTAGATAAGTATCAAATACCCGTAGTAGAGGCAAGTCATGGATACCATCTTGTGCTAGCATCACCGGGCTGTGGTAAGACACATATCCTCGCAGAGAGGATAAGATATGCAAAGGAGAAGGGTGTGAGATACGAGGATATGCTCTGTCTTACGTTCACAAATCGTGCTGCAAGAGAGATGACGAATCGTATTCAGAAGGTTGTTGGAGGCGATAGCACAGAGCTGATGGTGGGTAATGTACATCGGTTCTGCTCTAAGTTCCTTTTCGAGCAAGATAAGATTCCTGCAGACTCCGCTATTATTGACGATGAGGAAGCCGTGAGTATCATTGCAGACTATCGTAACGAAGATGAGGAAGGAGTAACAAGAGACTTCAATAGATATAAAGGCTATCAGACGATTATCTTCTTCCAGCACTTCATCTATCAGATGGAACATCAGCATCCGTGGAAGTATTACCTCCACCCAGAGAGTTTCACGGATGATGACCGAGAGGCTATCAAGCAGATATGCAAGTCGCAGAAGAGAGAATATAACGAACAAGCGGTGATTGACATCTATCATCATGCACAGCAATACATGGACGAAGCCAACGTGCCAGGACTTGATGCAAAGACTGCCGATAGGATTCGTGTGTTGCTTTGGAAGATGTATTATGCTGCTTGTTATGCTCAATACAAAGAAGAGAACCATCTGCTCGACTTCGAAGACTTGTTACTAAAGACTTACGACATCTACAGTACCGATGATACATGTAAGCGTTATAAATGGATTCAGGTAGATGAAGTGCAGGACCTCAATGGTATGCAGCTCGCAATTATTGACCTGCTCACTGCCAAAGATAATCCAATGGTGATGTATCTGGGAGACGAACAACAAGCAATATTCTCTTTCATGGGTGCCAAAGTGGAGACACTCACCCTGCTCAAGATGCGGTGTAAGGGCAATATTCATCACCTACAACGAAACCATCGTTCACCAAAGTACCTGCTTGATGTCTTTAACGATTACGCAGAAAAACAACTGAAGATAGACCGTGAGTTGCTTCCTGCCTCTGACAATGATGTGAAAGCTAAGCCCGATGACTTACGAATTATCCATAGTAGTACGATTGACTCGGAACGACAAGAGGTTACAGATGTAGCTCGTAACCTTTATGAACAAAACAAAGAAGAACGAACGGCAGTGATAGTCAGTTCTAATTCAGATGCAGATTATATTAGCGAGACAATGGACAAAGTAGGACTGACCCACTTAAGGTATCTGGTCGCGACCTCTTTGATACACCCGATGTTAAGCTCTTACTGTCTCATCTCAGTGTTCTTGCCAACGAACATAACTCTATTGCATGGACACGTATAATGAAAGGTGTGCGTGCTTTTCCTTCACATGCTTTGGCACGACGCTTCAATTGGAAACTGAAGCAACTCGCACTTTCGCCTTCCGACTTCCTTCTTTATCCTGATACATGCTACACAGCAGAATTTCTTAAAGCTTACGATGAAGAAGAAATGGTTGTATTCGATACAGAAACAACAGGCTTAGACGTATTTGCTGATGACATTATAGAGATTGCAGCCATGAAGATTAAAGGTGGGGAAATAGTTGGAGAGCCGCTCGACCTTTATATAAAGACCGATAAACCTATCTTGCCAAAGCTTGGCGACAAAGATAATCCTATGTATGCTATCTATCATGAGAAGCTCGCTGCAGAGGAACTTATCACTCCTCAAGAGGCCTTGCAACGCTTTCTTGCCTACATTGGAACCCGTCCTATCCTCGGACATAACGCCAATTACGATTACAATATCATTGACAATTGTCTGCAAAGATATTGCAACGACACACTGAAAGCCCATAAGAACCCATGCTTCGACTCGCTAAAACTGATACGACTTCTCTCTCCGAGCCTTCATTCTTATAAGTTAGAATCGCTCTTAGAGACGTTTCAACTGACAGGAAAGAATAGTCATCAGGCTATTGATGACGTGGGAGCAACGGTGAACCTCGTCCGTCTTTGTGCCAAAAAGGCACGTGAGAAGCAACCACAACAACAGTCTTTTCTCCAACATCCAAAGGTAAAACCATTCATAAATACCCTTCGCAACAACTATGGAGAACTTTATTTGAATGGTGTCCAACATCTTTATGTATTAGCTACGAACGAAGAACCTGCCCTCGTTCAGGAATTATCGTCTGCTTACAACGCCTTGCGTGCAGATGGATTAATCAACCAGATTCCTCGGTTAGATTACGTTTTGCGTTATCTACGCATAGATATGCTGACGGACAACACAATAGAAAATGCGCTTGTTCAGCAACTCTCCCAATATATTATGGATATCAACACACTGAAAGAAGCTGATTTCTGCAATAGTAAGAGTATCCGTGAGCGTGTTTATGTAACGACAGTGCATAAGGCAAAGGGACTGGAGTTTGATAATGTTATTGTGTTTGATGCTGCCGACGGACGTTATCCCAACGCCTTCAATAAGAATAAAAAGCAAGACGAAGAAGATGCTCGCAAGTTCTATGTAGCTATGTCGCGTGCCAAGCGCCGTCTCTACATTGCTTATTCTCTACAAATGATTGACCGCTATGGTCGCGTGAATAACCGTGAATTGACACCCTTTATGGATGCAATACAGAGACGTTTCAATGGGTAAAAAGATTTCTTTCGAAAAGATATTAGATAATTCATAATGACCCTATGTATGGTATAGAATAATAGGCAATAATAACCTTACGTTTACAATTACTTTCCAATTAAATTGACCGTTTCAGATATTTTAAAAGAACCGTCAAACATAGTTACTCTTGTTTCAGATATCTATCACTCGTCTTAGATATCTATCGCGTTCGTCACAGATATCTGTCAGTACCGAATTAGATATCATACCAGATAACAACCTTTATAGTGCTATATGATGGTACTTGAGAGATATCCATTCAACTGAAGATGTATGAATCTCATTATTCGTAATCTTCCAATTTAAGCATTATTATTATCTACTGAGCCACACATATATGTTGTTTAAGATTATATTATATAGAGTGAAAAATTTATTGTAATCGTCCTCTTTACGAAATAATCTCTCCGCTTTCTTTCTATAGAGTATAAAGAAATATAATGTCATATTTTTTTAAGAAATAAATATTACCTAACGAGATTCTTAATATATTTATAATTACAACAACAGAAAAATGGTGAAAGCTATATGGTTAATTCAACTTTATTACTATTTTTGCAGAAAAATTAGAATTGCTATAGGAGATAGGATAAGAATTAAAGATATAGCAGCGAAAGCAGGTGTAAGTGTCGGCACTGTTGACGAGTATTGCACAAGCGCCCTAATGTCTCTAAATTGGCAAAGAAAAGGTAGAAGATTCTAAATGAAATTAATTACCAACCTAATGTCTATGCAAGCGTATTAGCCTACAATAAAAACCTATACCTTTTTATTGCGTTCTGCCTAAACACACAAGCGAAGCTTATTGGGAAGAGATAGAGTTAGGAGCAATAAAAGGCAGTTGAGCTTAGATGCGATTTTCATTTAAATATAAAACTAAGGCACTTCAGCCGCTTGCACCCAGAAACCTATCTGGAAACTTGTCGTAAGTGTTTAGAAGAAAAGCCAGATGGAGTGATATTAGTACCTACCACTTTAGATGCAACAAAGGTTTTCACAGATGAGCTTCACAAGCGAGATATTCCATTTGTATTGTTAGATTCAAATATGCCAGACCTGAAACCATTATCGTTTTACGGGCAGGATTCTTTCCAAAGTGGATATTTCGCTGCAAAGATGTTTATGCTAATTGCGCAAAAGGAAAAGTCTATATTGTTGGTTCGACAAACATTCGAAGGAAAGGTTACAAGCCGACAACAAGAAAATCGCGAAGTGGGATTTCGTCGCTATATGGAACAATATTATCCACAAGTAGAAATTAAGACTCTTAATTTGCCAATGGGCGAAAGTAGGGCTACTTATAATGCTCTATTAGACGAGTTTTTTAATGCAAATCCAAATATTCATCATTGTTTCACAACCAATTCGAGAGCGTATATTATAGGTGAATTTATATTAGAAACAGAACAAAAAGAATGTTCAGGGTGATGGGAGTACGATATGGTACCTAAGAATGCTGAATGTGTGCGACGTGGTAGCATCTCTTTTCTAATAGCACTAACATGCCTATCAGCAAAGGTTTCTCAAGTGTAGACGCTTTATTTCAAAAACAGTACTGAAAAAGATGTTCGCCCAATTAACTATATGCCAATAGAGCTCCTATCAAAAGAGAATATAGATTTCTATCATCGCACAAGAATATAGAATAGTCAACAAAAACGCTATAAAAGCAAAAATAGAATGGACATTATACAACGCAATTTCTTTCAAGCTTATTCGTTCTGGAGCCTTCAACGATAAATCAACGATAGAGGCTATGTCGTCATTTAAATGGAAGACTGTACGAGATTGTGATGTTTTCAAAAACGTACTCGATTATTTCGTGCGAGGTGTAAACAACAATGCCAACGATAAGAATCTGAGATTTACCAGCTCAAACTCATAGACGAGATTCAAGCTAAGTTAGATTTACAAGACGAGAAGCAAAGTAGCAGACAAGAAGACGATAAAATTATTGGAGATGATGCGGAACTTAGTAATAAGTGGCTGAATAAGAGGTATCATAAGATAATCTATAACGAGATGCATAGTATAGATACATCTACCGAAACATTAAGAATGCTGCAACTTATTGTCTTTAATACGAACGCAATGCTTAATCGTGGTATAAATCTTGATGCCATTATAAAGGTTAGGGCAGTTCTTAGAAATAAGGGCGATAAAGTTGATTTCTTAAAAGTTAGAGATAGCTTTCGGCACTCCATCTGCAGCGTATGGCACAACTTCAGGGGAGCATTCTTATTGCGGTATTTGGATTTGAGAAAGACGAGATAGACTTCGTGAAAAAGGAAGAACCAGTTGCTTATAAACTAACCATAAAGATTATTTCAAATTTGGTTAAGGATACCGCTGGCGAATGGCACTTTAGGCAAAATTCCGCAGGGTTTGTACAAAACAATGGGAAAATGTTGCGTAGAAACCTTCGTAGAAGCTACAAATATATAAGCTATGCGCCAATAGAAACTACTAGTAACTTTATTAATGGTTTTATTAAGGGACTATCGGAGATAGAAGAATAGACAACTATCTCTGACTACACAATATGTGCATCTAATTAAAACTTAGATTATACTTCTTCGAAAGCTGCCAAAGCACTTCGGTTAGTCCTTTAGGAACTTTATTAAGTAAAGATGCTGCAGACGAGAATGTAAATCCTTCGTATTCAAAGCCCATTAAATGTTTTGGAACTGTTATTTTGTTTTGAAGAACATATCGTGTCATAGCACCGCGACAGCTTTTTGCATAAACCGTTATGTTTTTTAGCTTCGTGCCATTAAAGACTTTAAAAAGTGGCTGAACAACAGATACCTCGTTTAGCACTTTTCTTCCAATCGAATATATGCTGATACTCTTCTGTAGCCAAATGCAATAGAATGCCATCGTCTGCTTTTACCGATTTTATTAGTACATCGGTTAGCAGAGGCTTCCAATAGTCGAAAACACTTCTATCATTGCTTGCGTTGAGTACAATTTTTCCTTCGAGTCTATAAGGGTGTATTAAGTTATGCGGGCGTAACATTCCATACAAGAAACTTAATATCCACAAATGTTTATTAGCAAACTCCATATCGCTATTTGTAAGTGTATGTGCCTTTAAACATTTATAGGCTTCCGTTATATGCTAAAATTGCAGGTAGCTTATTTTCTTGATTAAAGAAATCGATAAAGTTCTGCTTAGCCACTTGGGCTAAACTTGTGCTACATTTTAGTTCCTGTTTTAGTTCTTCAATAGAATGCTGTGCTAATTCTAATGCAAAGCTTTCTGCTTTGTTTTGGAATAATGGAACTGTATATTTATTTTGTTCCATTTTTGTTACAGCGTTCATTAGTTTAGCCGATGAAAGAATAATTTGCATACGTTTGTTTTTTAAATATCAGCAAGCCAGTTTAATATGCCTTCGCAACCATCTTCTATTAAATCTAATGCAAATTCAAAGTCTTCTGCACCTCCATAGTATGGGTCGGGTACTGATTCTTCGCCTTTATACTGCGAAAAAAAATCTTTCATCTTAACCACTTTGTTTCGTTGTTCTACATTCTTTGCCTGTGCGCATATTTCTGAATAGTTGTCGTTATCCATTACGATGATATAGTCGAACGTATCAAAATCTGTTGCTTTATTAAATTGTCGTGCTATGTGGTTAATATTATAGCCGCGTTTTGCTCCATGTTCGCGCATTCTTCTATCTGGTAGGTCCCTAACACGCCAATTGCCAATTCCTGCAGAATCGATACTAAACTTATGCGACAGTTCTTTGCTTTCTACCAAACGATGCATTACCATCTGCTGCTGGCGAACGACAAATGTTTCCTAAACAAATAAACAGTAATTTATAATGGTTTGCTTTATTTGATGGGTGTATTCATATTCTGATATCATATTTGTAATCTGTATTTTTATGTATGCTAAAGTTTTCTTCAACTTAATTTATCATTTAGTTTAGGGCTATATACAAAACTTCATCAAGTAGTCGTCTATTTAGAGCTTTCTAAACTGCGCGAAACACTGAAAGCTTTTTCTTATCAAGTAGAGCTTCTATTGTATATGCAAACACACGGAACAACATCTATAGTAATAGTTTTACTGTATAGTGTGTTATGGGCAAAAGCTCTTTTTAAATATATTATATTCAAAGCATTCTAACTCTATTTTGTGTTTGCCTTTGGCTATTAAATAGCCTTTTTGTCGATGAAAAGCAAGTGCCACGACCATTTACAATGCCATCGACACTTTGAGTTGATACACTTTCAATATGTTGAGACTTAAATTTTTCTAGTAGTATTAACCTACCATATTTGGGATTCTTACGTACCCAACTATTTTTGCAACTATAAACACTATACCAATGCTACTTAGCCATAAGAGGGGCATAATGTAAACTTACTATGGATAAAGGTAGATATCGTATAGCCACAAAACGAAAAGGGGTGAAAAGAGTAATTAGAATTTAACAGCGGTGAACAGTTTGCAATAAATGCAAATGTTTCTAACAATATAGATACTATTGCCCAAATGGGAAGTGTTTTAAGGCTCGGAAAGGGGAGAGGTTTCGAGTATTTAGATATTGCATAATATATAAGCCAAAGCAGAATGATCGCAAATGCAGTTTGCAACTTCATAGAATCCATATTGTTGTAAGTTATTTCATAAAAATAGTATTCCTTTTAATTTAATAAAAGCAGGGTTATACATTAATAGCACCTATGCCGAATGTTCAACTTTGCTTAATATTCTAATTCGGCAGTGCAAATTTATAGTTTTAATTCTATATAGCAGTATCTTTCTCTACATTTTAACGTTAATATCTATATCTTTACATAATACAGTTTAGCCAAACATTAGCTTATTATCAATTTGGCAGATTTTATTTTTCTTGTTGGTGTCCTATTTCCATTTCTAACTTGCTGCGAACGCTATGTATTCGTAATAAAGTAAAACGATACTTTCGACAATAGAATTTGCTGATGTTTTTAATAGTTGATTTTAATATTAATCTACACTAATGAAACATCTACACACCTCTCGTATCAACGAGACACTGATTAAACGTTATTATCGTAAGTAAAACGTATTTACGTGTAGTAAACTTTACTACGTGTAAGTAAAACTTTACTTACGTGTAAGTAGAACTTTATTTACGTGTAAATAAAACTGTGCTTAGCATTAAAAATAATGTATCTTGCTTATAAAAACGTTACGGATATATATTAGAAAGCAAAAGAATGAAATGGAAACATTATTGCGCACTTGTATAGTAGTGTTCTATACACACTATTTGTGCGTGTGCCTTTCAATATATGGTTGTTTTGTTCAGCTATTGTTATATTTCTTTTATTTACTAAGGTCTTAGTAAGTTTTCAAAACAGTTTTAGAAACCAAACTATTCATAAGAATTTTGCAAAGCACCAAAATATTTGTATTTTTGCACCGGTCTAAAAAATGTAATTATGGTAATAGATTTTGATAAAATAACAGAGGAACACATAGAAGGTTTCAAAGGGGGAGAAGGAAAGTTAGATACTCGTGCTTATGTGAGACAATAAGGCGCGTATTATGTATTCAACACTCCGACCGGGAGCACGAAGTGGAGAGCATCTTCATAGTGGAACATTTGAGTGATGTATGTAATTAGTGGAGAACTAACAGCATATTGTGATGGTGTGAAAGAAATAGTTAGAGTAGGGCAGATGCATTATTGTCCTGAAGGACATAACCATTGGTTTGAAAACAATACCGACCACGATGTTGTATATCTTGCTATAGTTCCTACTTTAGGATAAGCACCATAAAATAAGGTGAGAGACTATTTTTAATCTCTCACCTTATTTTATTATAGAACAATCTTAGTTATTTTCCACCTTCCATAACACCTTCTATATATATACGTGTCATTTCAGTTCTTGCATTAGACTTTATCGTAATGCTCTTTTTAAAATGTCCTGTAAACTTTCCTTGCCCATTATATGTTATTTCAATTGAACCTTTTTGTCCAGGAGCAATAGGACGCCTATCATATTTAGGGTATTGTACAACCACAACTGGCTATTACCTCGTTTTATAACTAAAGGAGCATTTCCTACGTTCGTAAAAGTAAATACAGCCTTTTCACAGGAGAACTTGCAGGAATGTACCAACATTAATTGTTATCTGGTCGAATTTAAACTCAGCTTGATTTTTGTGTAGACACCATAGTTATGCCTATTGTCATAAACAAAATCATTAATACTAACTTCTTCATATATTTATTCTTTTTGGTTTTAATTATGATGCAAAAATAATGATAAAGTTTATTCTTTCTTTCGTAATTTATTTAAATTAACATTACCATCTTATAACTTAACGTCCATTAGAGATATAAGAATATATCTGAGTGCTACAATAGGACAACTTTGTTCGTGTGCATAAACAGTGGAACACTAAAAGCAAAGAAATTTGTTGTTATATGCTTTGTTACTCTTTTTTTGTACGAAGAATTATACTTGTAGCTCCAATAGTGAATAGAGTTCCATCTGAAATTCTTCTGCGCTCATTGTCAGCAAGAATTTCATTATCAACAAATGTCCCTGTATTTGAAGGGCCATCTTTTAATTCATATTCTAAAACACCTCTTTTGTTTCTCGTTACATTGATACTGCAATGTGTCATATCAACACTAGGATCATCAGTTTCTATTGGACAAGTAATAGGATTTCCCTTCATATAACGACCTATTGTATTCTTTCCAACTGCAATGGTAGCACTGTTTATAATGAAATACATTTTTCAATTACATATAATGAACCATAATCAGTGTATCTCCATTTAAATCATCTAAAGTCTTTTTCTGAGGAAGATTGTCTTTATTTGTTGAGACTCCATATTTAATGCTAAATTGTTTATTACACGTAGGACAATTAAAGAGAGTCTCTGTCCTATTGTGTGTTTTTGTTTCATCAAAAATAATGAAGTTCTTGCATTTAGGGCAACGTATCTTTTTCATATATTGCTTTCTAATCTTTAAAAATCCATGCTTGCTCAAAACTGTCATTACCTCTGAGATTGCTCAGTTGGTTTGCTGCAATTTGAGCACTTTTTATATCGTCCGTATATAACTTTTTACACTTCCAGAACCTTTATATATGTATGCATCTTTAAATCCTTCTTGCTGAAGTTTCTTAATGAAACCATTTGCATTTTTCTCTGTTACGTGGCTTGCTAAAAGCTAAACTCCAATAAAAATTGGAGTTTGAGTTGGTATTTTACTATTTAAATGTTTTGGTTTTCTCAGAGAACTTTTCTGTTTCTTAATAGATTCTGTTGAATTAAATAGTTCACAAAAATACACCACTTTTATTTCTTTTGGGTATACTATTTGTGTGTTTCTCTGATGTGAAAATCCAACCACAAATATAAATGTAATCAAGAAAAGCGCAACAATATCCTTTATAAACTTAATACTTACATTTAGTTGTTTTTCTCCATCATTATCTGTGTCAATATAAAAGGAATGTGCCTTGTGTTTCTCTCCTTCTTTATTAGACACTTTTTGCTCTTCTGTATTTTTCTTTATTATGATATTTCTCTATTTCGAAACAATAAAGTCCATAATATTTAGGAGTTAATAAGCCACCTTCGTAAGGTTCAAATGCTATTTTGTCGGTGCCTTCACGTTTAAGAACTCCAAGTCCTTTTAATTCGAAGTAACCAACTTCGGCTAAAGAATCAAGAATACTATTAACTTCTAATTCAATTTCTCGCATTTGCTTCAGGATAGCTTAAGTCGTAAGTTTCGATATACGATTGAGCAAGCAGCGAGATCATTCATTTTTAGCACAGGGATTAAAACCGACGATACGATAAGGTGGAAGGTATATATTTTCGGCTTCTTCAGTGGTAGCCTTCGCTATATATGACAACAAATCCACCAAGTCCAGGGACAATGATACAATCATTTTCCAATAATAATATCTCAATATGTCGATCTATTCTTAGCATTGTTTGCAAATTTACGGATTTTCCTTTTAAGCACCAAAACTCTACATACAATAAAAAACTTATTACCATTTCTGATAATAAGTTTTTATGTATTCTGATATTTTTACTCTTATTCTATCAGCTAGCACGCACAAGAGCCTCGTCTGCTTTAATAGCTCGTCTTGCCAATATAATCAGGATAAATGAGATGCAAAGGTAAAAATGACGTAACTTTAATATGAAATTCTAGGTCCCTCTAACATAAATTGGCACTATTAGCAAATATACAAGGAGACCACAGAACTAATGAGTAATATAATAAAGAATACAGAAAGCTGCATCTGCCGTTTCTTTTTTTATAATCCATATTGTAAATAAATGCAACGGAAGTGTTACAAAGTAGGGATAGCAAATAATGGCCACACTTTAAAATCTTTCATTCCATTTGCACTCACTATCCATAAATTTGTCATCTCATTTGCTGGGCGTCATATCCATTAGAACGTCTATTAGAGCCCAATTGGCATACAAAGGCAAATAATAAGTATAATAATGATAAAAGAAGAAAAGATGGTCTGTTTCTCTTGTATCATGCTTGAGATGCTTCGTCTTCTATATTATCTTTTGCAGGATCACGCCAATAGATGTTACCATCCAAAAATTCTTGAGTTGCCAATAAAGTAGGTTTTAGGAAGCTTTCTCATAATATCCTACTAATTTCTATCTGCTCGCGATTTCTCAAAGACTTCTTCTAAAGAATCGCTATAAGAAGCAAATTCTGCAAGTTTTCTTTACTAAGGTCTTTGCTTTATCTCAACTGAAATTTGATTAGCACGCTTTGGCTATGATTGCAACACTTTCATATATGTTATCAGTCTCTGTCCATAGTTCTACCACATCACGAGTATATGGTATTTACTGGTGCCTTAGATTTCTTGTAATCCATTTACTTATTACTTATGTTTATTTTTATGTATTAATTCTTTATTTGTGCTTTTTGCATATAAACTCTTTACACTTTTTTCAATGTATTTTTCAGCTGTACCATCGTTCTTTCAGATCAGGATATTCATTTTATAAAAGCCGTAGCATTCGTCTTCTGCGTCTTGATAGCGTTGCAATTTCTTTTCTTCAACGCTCATTTGCGCTAACTCATATTTACTTTTTCATAATGAGTGTTGCAAAATCTTCACAGCAATGCTGAATATGGATAATCATTTAACGCATTTTGTGCGGTAATGATGCAAAGCTTCATAATTATTGCCACCATCGTTTCCACAGTTGCCGAAAGTATGAACCTAAGTTATAATATAACTTTGCATTTTAAGTATTCTTTACGAATTAATTTATCTTGCAAAGTAAATAATCGTTGCTAGTGCAGTTCCTTTCATTTTCCCATTGGGATATAAATCTAGTAATCTTGAAAAGCTGCAATAGCTGCAACAGTTGGCGTTTGGTCTAAACGAGCTTCAGGCGTTCCTTCATATAAACTTTTGTCCTATATAAAAATGAAGCCATTTTCTGCATAATATCCTTGTGGATATGTTTGATAATACTTTTTAAAAGCTTCTGAAGCTAGCTTCGTAATCACGTAGCTCCATATTCTGCCATTGCTAACATATAAAGGCATTCTTGTGCATTATCAGTACCTTTCTGAATGGTTACTAAATCTTGGAGTAATGGAACTGCAACACTATATTTCCCACGTGCAAAACATTCTTTTGCGAACTCATATTTATATGAGTAGTCCGTACTTTTATACATGATTATATTCTTGTGCACAACTCACTAGCAGGAGTGTCAGAATAAAAGCTAATGAGAATATTCTTCTTCATAAATTAATTTTGAAATGCAAAGTTACATATAATTTCATAATAAACAAAAGGTGATATTACTTTTTAGTACACATCTAATGAGTCGTATATATCGTTTTTACTAACTTTTATGCTACTATATGGATTTTAAACTAACATCAAAATACAAACCTACTGGCGATCAGCCAGAGGCTATACGAGAATTAACAGAAGGTATAAAGCGTGGCGATAAAAGCCAAGTCTTGTTAGGGGTAACTGGTTCTGGAAAGAACATTCACAATGGCAAATGTTATTGCAGAATGTAAATAAAGCCACTCTTATTTTGTCGCATAATAAAACTTTGGCAGCACAACTTTTTGAGGAAATGAAAGGCTTCTTTCCTCAAAATGCTGTTGAATATTATGTTTCATACTACGATTATTATCAGCCTGAAGCTTATTTACCATCTACAGATACTTATATAGAAAAGGATTTAGCTATAAATGATGAAATAGATAAGCTACGTCTTTCTGCTGTTTCTGCATTATTATCAGGTAGAAAAGATGTAATTGTGTATCGTCGGTTTTCTTGTATTTATGGTATGAGTGGACCCGTTGCAATGCGGAATAATGTTATACAGATAAAGAAAGGACAGATTCTTGACCGCAATATCTTCTTACGTCGCTTAGTAGATGCCTTATATGTTCGGAATGATATTGATTTACAACGGGGTAATTTTAGAGTAAAAGGTGATACTGTTGATATAGCAATGGCTTATAGCGATAATATATTGAGGGTTACTTGGTGGGACGATGGGAAGTGATGCAATAGAGAAGTTGATTCTATTTCTTATCATCGATTAGGTTCTTTCGAGGAATATGAGATTTATCCGGCTAATCTTTTCGTAACATCAAAAGAACAAACTGAAATTGCTATTAGAAACATACAAGACGATTTGGTGAAACAAATTGATTTCTTTAACGAAGCTGGAGATAGTATTAAGGCTCAACGTATTAAAGAACGCGTAGAATACGATATTGAAATGATAAAAGAATTAGGTCATTGCTCTGGAATAGAAAACTATTCTCGCTATTTTGATGGTAGAGAAGAGGAGCAACGACCTTATTGTTTATTGGACTTCTTTCCAAAAGATAATCTATTATTATTGATGAAAGCCATGTCAGTGTTCCTCAAATCTCCGCAATGTATGGTGGAGATAGGGCACGAAAAGAAATTTGGTGGAATTTGGTTTCAGATTACCAGCTGCATTTGATAATCGTCCGTTAAAATTTGAAGAATTTCCATAGTCTTATTCATCAAATAATTTTATGTATCAGCTACTCCTGCACAATTTTGAATTAGAAGAGTCTGAGTGGAGTTGTTGTAGAACAACTTATTCGTCCCTACTGGATTGCTCGATCCCGAAATAGAAGTTCGTTCATCAATAAATCAAATTGATGATTTAATGGAGCGAAATCCCGGAGAGAGTAGAAAAGGCATGAGCGTATTCTTGTTACAACTCTTACAAAAAGAATGGCAGAAGAATTAACCGAATATTTATTAAACCATAATGTAAAGGCTGCATATATACATAGTAATGTTGCAAACTTAGATAGAATTAAAAGTATAAACGATTTACGTAGTGGGAATTTATGATGTTTTAGTTGGAGTAAATCTTTTACGTGAAGGATTAGATTTGCCTGAAGTTTCATTAGTGGCTATTCTTGATGCAGATAAAGAGGGTTTTCTTCGTAGTCATAGAAGTCTTACACAAACAGCGGGTAGAGCTGCTAGAAATGTAAATGGAAAAGTTATTATGTATGCTGATAGTGTAACAGAAAGTATGCGAAAAGACTATTGATGAAACTCTACGACGACGTGAAAAACAATTGGAATATAATGCACAGCATCATATTACTCCTACACAAATTAAACGTTCAATAAAGGAGATTTTGCCAACACATTTCGATGAGTGCTAATATTGCGAAACGAAAAACGAAGCTGCAAAAATACGATATTCAGTCTGGAAGAAATTCCTATGGTGGCAGATCCTATTGTATTGAAAATGACAAAAGAGCAACTCGAAAAGAGTATTCAGAATACAACTGCATTTAATGAAAGGAGGCTGCAAAAGAATCTTGATTTCTTACAAGCTGCACAATATCGTGATGAAATATTACGCTTACAAGCAGAATTGGAACAAAAAAATAAGTTTTTAGGGAAACGATATATAGAAAACTGTCTATTGCAGGCTTCCCTGTTTTTAGTTTTTATACTGTAGCTTTCTTAAAAACAAAAGACTGCTTTTTCTTATTAAAATGCAAATGAAATATAATAAGAAAATTTAAAATATATAATTATATTTTTCATTTTCTTATTATAAATTCTTGGACAATTATTTTTGAAAAGTGTTTTTGTTCTCATATATGTAAACATAACCAACCTTAAATGTTGTGATTTTTAGGATCTTTTATTTTATAATGTTATCTATAAAAACTTAAATCTTACAGCCCTATAGATTAAGAATGCAAACTAAAATTACAAATGAACGTTAAATGTCTTAGTGAGAAAGCAACAATCAAAGTATTTTTTATAACTTTGCTGTACAAATTATTTGTTATAACTAATTAAATAGAATTCTTTTTAAACAAATGTTCTTTTCTATTTATCACTTCTTTCTCTACTCTATGCGAGACAGGAGTTAATAAAAATGGAACTATATAAAAGAGATATTATGGCAGAAGAAAACAAAGCAATTTGGTGCGTCCCCATCATCATAGACGTCCGCTACGAGAAAATAAAAACAAAGTTTCAGCACTGCGTCAATGGCTTAATATAATTTTTATGGTTGGTGCTGTTATTGAGTTATATTTCTATTTTGCTTTAGCCGATCAAACAATTGGAATTATCATTATTTTATCTTCAATGGTTTTTAAAGTTCGCTGAAGCTGCGCTTCGACTGTTTAATCAATGAAACAATATATCTTCCTGATTTATTAGTCTTTTTACTATATCATTGGTTTCTTCTCTCAAGATTATAATGATATATCGGACAACAGGGACGTTTTGCAACAGAGATACTCAAACGTGATAAGAAATTTGGTATTTCAGACTCTATACAAAGCCAACATAAAGAAAGTACCCTCGTGGTGAAAAGTATGGACTATTGATGAACGTTTTGGAGATAGACAAAATAGCTCAACCAGATACTCTGTCGGAAATGTTTATGAATTCTTTCTTTACCACAGGACTAAGAGGCGAATATCAATTCGTTAGGAAATTTAGGATCTCCCCGGTCTAAATCGTATATTCATAGATAGAACTACACCAGCCAGAGTTTATCTTTTATTGCACCTTATGATAAATTTGTTGTCCTCCTTCAAAATTTCTTTTTACATCAACTTTATCTCCTATAACAAATCTTTCTTATAGTACTGCAGGAAATCGCACTAATGGCGAAGACCAATTTAGAGCTTTATTTGCTGTAAACGCTGGTAAAATGTGGGGATTTGGATTTAAAGTTCGACTATCTTTATGGGCGAGGCTATTACAGTAATCAGAGCACTTCGCTCATCGATTATGCTTTATGGGGGTTCGTATTTCAGGTGAAAAAGTATCAGGCAAATCTTCTTCTATCTCTAAATCATCAGAAAGTTGCCGAAAATGGAGGCATAACAAACGATGCATATATTACACACCCCGATATGTTTAACGAATCGTTTGAAACAAATGAAATTCCAACAGTCTTAACACAGAACTGGAATAGAAACGACAATCAGCACATTTTCTTTAATCATCGTTACAGTTTAGGATTCTATAGAAAGGTTCCAATGACGAAGGATGAAATAAAAAGCAAAAGAGTTTGCCATAAAATCAAAAAAAGCACAAGAAATAAATGAAGCACGAAAGAAAGCAATAGAAGAAGCAAAGCAAAATGGCGAAACTTTTAATGAAGAAGAATTTAATGCACATATAAAAGGATGAGGAGAAAGCTAATAATACAACTAATCAGACAGTATTGAATGATACTATTAATAATAGCAACCAATTGAAAGGTCTTAACATTCACGATGCGCAACAAAAAGATGTAGCCATAAATGATTCGACAAATAAGTGGATGAAAAAACGAGATATGTACCTGTAACTAGTTTTATTCATACTGTACGTTTTGATAACTTTTAGAAGAATTTATCAGGCATACGAGACACCAACTTCTTATTATGCAAATAATTATTATTACAATACAGTAACTGCAAATGATTCTATTTATGACCAGACAAAACATTGGTCGCTCCATAATACTTTTGCAATTGCATTATTAGAAGGATTTAATAAATGGGCTAAAAGCAGGCTTAAAAGCATTTGTTTCTCACGAACTGAGACACTATGAATTGCCTGTATTGACAAACTAGCAACTCCGCCGTCAACCAGTCTCTTTATTTGGCGGATATGAAAAAAATAAATAAAAATGATATTTCTATTGGAGGACAATTGTTAAAGACAAACGGAAAAACCTTACATTATAATATAAGTGCGGAAACATATCTAGTAGGAGATAGGGCAGGACAGCTCAAAAATAGATGGTACGGCAGATCTTAATTTTTCCTCTTTTAGGAGATACAGTTCAATTTGCTGCTACAGCCTTTTTTTCATAGAACAGCCCCAACTTTCTATATAGAATATGTTTCCATTCGCGACATTTCTGGTGGGAAAATAATCTCGATAAACAAATACATTCTCGTATATTAGGGGCATTTGCGCTAAAGAAAACTAAAACACAACTTCGTGTTGGCTATGATGTATTAAAAGATTATACCTACTTTGGCTTACAAAACGACCGCATAGTAAGTGGAAATAATTATCTTGTACAGAACAATAAAGTAAATGTAAGACAACATGCAGGTGCGATAAGTTTGTTTACACTTCAATTGCAACAAAACTTTAAGTTTGGAATAGTTAATTGGCAAAACCTCATTACATATCAAAAATCGAGCAACGATATAGTTCTGCCAGTTCCTGCACTGAATGTTTATAGCAATATTTTTATTCGCTTTAAAATAGCAAGAGTTTTAGATTGCGACCTTGGTATAGATGGAAGATATTTTACCAAATATTATGCTCCAGAATATATTCCAGGTATCGGTTCATTTGGAATACAAGAAACAGAAGCTAGTAAAACAAAGATAGGTAATTATCCTATATTTAATGCTTATAGCTAACTTTAAGTTACAACATACACGTTTCTTTATAATGATGTCGCATATTAATAGTGGAGATAGTGGCGATTATTTCTTTACTCCGCATTATCCACTTAATCAGAGAATATTACGCTTCGGAATAAGTTGGGACTTCTTTAATTAATTAACTAAACAAATGTCGGAAACAAAAGATTTACTATCAAAGATTGGAGACAAATGTTAAGGTAAATTCGTTAAATGCATGGATTCTTGCAGCACGTCCTAAAACACTTACAGGGAGCAAGTGTGCCTATAATGATAGGTATTGCTTTTGCTTTTTATAGACATAGGGTGGGAACGTTTCAAATTATTCCTGCTGTTTTATGTGTATTCTTCGCTTTCATTATGCAAATAGATGCTAATTTTGTGAACGATTATTTCGATTGTTTGAAAGGAAACGATGATAGTGAAACGCGACTTGGACCTAAACGTGCTTGTAGTGAGGGCTGGATAACATTACGTGCAATGCGAAGAGGACTCTTTCTTACTACAATATTAGCTTGTATTGTTGGACTGCCACTTATATATTATGGTGGTTGGAGAATGATTGTTGTTGGAATGTTTTGTGTTGCTTTTTGCTTTCTTTACACCACAAAGCTGTCTTATTTAGGTTTAGGCGACTTACTTGTGCTTATTTTCTTTGGCATTGTACCAGTTTGTATGACCTATTATGTTATATTACCTAAAGTGGCACAAACTGTTACTTGGCAAGTGTTTATAGCTTCTATAGCCTGTGGATTAATTATAGATACTTTGCTTGTTGTGAATAATTATCGTGATCGAACAAACGATAAGCAAGCCAATAAATACACACTTGTTGTGCGTATTGGCGAAAAAAGGACAGAAATTCTATATCTTTGGTTGGGTATAATGGGTGTATGCCTTATGGCAATAGTCTTTACTTTTACCAATGGAACTATGAATATTCTTAGCAATGCCGTAGTACTTCTCTATCTTTTGTTCCATATAAGAACGTGGAACGAAATGAAAAGAATAAAAGTTGGTAGAGAACTGAACAACGTATTAGGACAAACAGCTCGCAATATGTTTGTTTATGGGCTATTGGCAACAATAGGAATACTTTTAATAAAGTTATAAAAAGATGGATAACAAGGTAGATTTAGATCTTATGGAATTTGTAGAACAACAAATTCTACCACGATATAATGCTTTTGGAAGGTCGCATGGGATAGGGACATGTACAAAGAGTTATTAAGAATGCACTTGAGCTGGTCTCTGTACTGGGTGCTAATCCAAATATGGTATATGTTTCAGCAGCCTATCATGATTTAGGAATGGAGGGACCACGTGCTATTCATCATATAACAAGTGGTAAAATTTTAGCTGCCGATGCACGACTAAAGAAATGGTTTTCCACAGAACAACTACGCATTATGAAAGAAGCAGTAGAAGACCATCGTGCTAGTAGTTCGCGTGTTCCACGTAGTATTTACGGAAAAAATTGTTGCAGAAGCCGATAGGGAATTAGATTTTAATATAGTTTTCTCGCGTACAGTTTTATGCATGGATTGGAAAATTATCCGAGAAAAAAATAAGGAAGAACAATGGGAACGTTTCAATCATCATATTAATGAAAAATATGGAAGAAAAGGATACATACGTTTATGGATACCAAACTCGCCTAATGCAAAGAAATTAGAGGTTATTCGTGAATTAATAAGTGAACAATCTGAATTAAGAAAAATCTTCGATGAATTATATAATGAAATATTTAAAACAATCTGAACAGAAACAGATACAATAAACAATAACAATTGTACTGTTTATATAACAAAGAAACTATGACGAAGAAAGAATTAATGCTCAGAGCTATCGAGTTATCAGAAGAAAGTGTTCGAAATGGTGGTGGTCCATTTGGAGCTTTAATAGCCAAAAACGGAGAAATAATAGCAGAAGGAAGCAATAAGGTTACTATAAACAACGATCCCTACAGCCCACGCTGAAGTTTGTGCAATACGCAATGCATGCGAAAAACTGAATACATTCGAACTTACCGATTGTGAAATTTATACCTCATGCGAACCTTGTCCAATGTGTCTTGGAGCTATTTATTGGGCACATCTCGCTAAAATTTATTATGGGAACAATCGTAAAGATGCTGCTGAAATTGGTTTTCGATGATGATTTTATCTATAAAGAACTAGCTATAGAACCAAAATATAGAAAGAAACCTTCCGAAATTTTTACTCCATAACGAGGCTAGTAATGCTTTCAGAATGTGGACATTAAAAAGATGATAAGATGGAATATTAGATAAAAGTAGATATAATGTTACATTCTTTTTATCTTGAAGGTATAATGAATTTACTTTAAAATATGGACATATAAAAATCTATGCTCTATCTATTAGAACATAGATTTCTACTTTGATAGAATTTTTTAAGTTTATAAGCTATTAAGTCTTGCTATATACTTACCAAGTATGTCGAATTCAACATTAACAACACTTCCTATTTTCATATCGCAGAAATTTGTATTTTCACGTGTATAAGGAATAATTGCCACTTTGAATGTATCAAGGGTTGGCTCACATACAGTTAACGAAACTCCATTTACAGTAACTGAACCTTTATCGACCGTAAAGTATCCTCGCTCCGCCATTTTTATCATTTTTATATTTAAAAGTGAAGTAGGTACTACCATCTGCATCTTCCATAGCAATACAATGAGCAATTTCATCGACATGACCTTGAACGATATGACCATCTAATCGGCCATTCATTAACATAGAACGCTCTATATTTACACGATCGCCAACCTTTAATAAAACCAAGATTTGACCTGCTTAAAAGTTTCTTTCATAGCTGTTACAGATGTAAGTATCGTCTTGCAGACGAACAACCGTAAGACAAACACCATTATGCGCAATGCTTTGATCTATTTTTAATTCGTTGGAAAAACGAACACTTTAAAAACGAAGTCTATATTTTCTTTATAACGTTCGATGGCTATTATTTCTGCCATTTCTTCAACAATTCCAGAGAACATAATTCTTTTTATTTTTATAATATTAAACAAATATAGATAACTACTTTACAAAAAATAAGGTGGAACTCCTTTAGGAACTCCACCTCTTTTATTATCCTCGTCTTGAGAGGATTTGAGAAAGTCGCATCGATGATGTGATGAAAAGTCCGAGTATCTATGATAAGAGAGCTCTCTGCTTTTGTAATCCACTGGCTCGAAAGCTTAGTCGCTAAATGCGTTTTATGTGGCCCGCCATTGTCAAGAGAAGTCTTCTCGGTTTTTCAGATTTATTTGATGACTATCCCAATCAAATCGATACGACTATAATTTTTCCTTTCTAAGCACAAAGGTAGTACTTTTTTTTAATGTGCCAAATATTTGACTTAAATAATTGTATCATAAAGAACCTCACCGATGGTTGGGTGTATATGAATTATATTGGCAAGTTCTGTAAGTGTAGCATCATTATTCATAAGTACAGCAACTTCTTGTGTAACGTCGGCTGAATGTGCTCCAAATATATGGCAACCAAGTATTTTTCCATTTTCATCTGCCATTACCTTAACCATACCTTCTGTTTCTTCCATTGCTAATGCTTTTTCCATTAGAGCGGTAAAAACCTTTCTTTTACAATATATTTTTATACCATCTTTCTTGCAAGAATCTTCTGACAAAACCAACAGAACCAGCCTCTGGATAAGTGAATACTGCTGCAGGCATAATATCAAAACGTATTTTATCTTCCTTACCAAGAATACGATTAATTACATGTGTACCTTGGAAACTTGCAGCATGAGCAAGCATTTGTTTGCCATTTACATCGCCAACAGCATAAACACCAGGAATATTTGTCTCATAGTGTTCATTAGTTTCGATGCCTTGTTTTACACAATTGATACCTGCAATTTCAAGTCCAAGACCTTCAATATTGGCAGCACGACCTGTTGCGACGAGTACAATGTCTGCAATGACTTGCTTTTCTTGACCTTTCTGTTCAAAAGTTACAATAGCTTGCTTCTTGTCCTCTGTAGCCACAATACTCTTTACGCCACTATTCATATTGAAATTTATACCACGTTTCTCTAATGTTTTACGCAATCGTTTTTGCAATATCAGAGTCGATAGTAGGCAAGCATTCTTTCAAAAACTCAATAACGGTAACCTTACTTCCAAAAGTTTCAAACGCAGAAGCTAATTCTAGACCAATAACTCCGGCACCAATAATAGCCATTGTCTGTGGCACGTGGTCTATATCTAGTAACTCTGTTGAAGTTAGAACTTTATTCTTTAAAGCTTCTCCTTCTGGAGTATTGAAAGCTGGAATAAACGGAAGTAAACGAGCATGTGAACCTGTTGCGATAATTATATTATCGGCAGTCATCTGTGTGCCATTTACTTCTATGATCTTTTTATCTATAAACTTTGCTTCACCTTCTATATATGTAATGCTCGGCGTAGATAAAAGTCCTTTTCACACCTTCGCGAAGTTGAGTTATTACATTAGTCTTACGTTCTTGTATACGTGCGAAATCAACATTGTTGCTACTTGTGCATGACAATAAAGGATTGCGATATAAATCAGCATCGTGAGCAAAGCTTTTTGTAGGAATGCAACCTTCGTTAAGACACGTTCCTCCAGGATATCTTTTCTCAATGATGGTAACCTTTAAACCTTCTTTCGCAGCGTGTACAGCGGTATGGTAAACCACCGGGGACCAGCTCAATGATAATTAAATCGGTTTTTTCCATAATATAAAGCTAAAGATGTTATTGTTTCATCATTATTTGACGATAATTAAGAATAGGCTCTTTGGCAGCAAGAACATCATCGACGCGTCCAATTGGTGTATTGTGTGGTGCTTCCAAAACTTCTTTTGGAGTTTCACGGGCTTCGCGTGCAATAGTGTGCATAATGTTAATGAAACCATCAAGAGTTTTCTTACTTTCGTTTTCAGTAGGTTCAATCATCATTGCTTCGTGGAAGAGTAATGGGAAATAGATAGTTGGAGCATGATAACCATAATCAAGTAAACGTTTTGCAACATCCATAGTAGTTACCCCAGTGCTCTTATCTTTGAGTCCATCGAAAACAAATTCGTGCATACAAAAACCTTCAATCGGTAATTCATAATCGTCTTTTAGGCATTCTTTTACATAGTTCGCATTGAGTGTAGCGTAAGGACCAACCATCTTTAGGTTCTCTCTACCTAATGTTAGAATGTAAGTATAAGCGCGTAAAGAAACTAAGAAATTTCCCATAAACAAGCCAAGATGCATATTGTTAAAATTGTATTCGGCTGTTGGTTTTGGTAAATCTATATCGTATCCTGTTTCTGTTTTTATAACATGAGGTTTTGGTAAAAATTCTACAAGATCAGCTCTTACACCAACAGGGCCACCACCAGGTCCACCACCACCATGAGGTGTAGAGAAAGTCTTGTGAATATTAATATGCATTACATCAAATCCCATATCGCCAGGACGTGCTACACCGAGAAGAGGATTAAGATTTGCTCCATCATAATACATTAAACCACCACACTCGTGAACTAATTTCGCTATCTCTGGAATGTTCTTTTCAAATAATCCTAATGTATTAGGGTTGGTCATCATCATACCAGCAATATCATCGCCAAGCAATGGCTTTAAGTCTTCAACATCAACAAGCCCATCAGCTGTACTTTTAACCTCTACTACATCAAGACCACACACTGCCGCAGAAGCAGGATTTGTACCATGTGCAGAATCAGGTATAATAATTTTCTTTCGTTTTGTATCTCCTCTTTTTCGTGATAAGAACGAATTATCATTAAACCTGTAAGCTCTCCTTGAGCACCTGCAAATGGATTTAAAGTAAAGTCAGCAAGACCTGATATATTTGATAGAACATTTGCAAGACCATAATTAACTTCTAACGCACCTTGTACGGTACTGATTGGTTGTAATGGGTGGATATTTGTAAAACCGGGTAAAGCTGCTATCTCTTCATTAATAGTTGGGTTATATTTCATTGTGCAAGATCCTAAAGGATAGAATCCATTATCTACACCAAAGTTATTCCCACTATGATTTGTATAATGGCGTACAACTGTAAGTTCATCGCATTCAGGAAGCTCTGCATCTTTTTCACGTTTCAAATTGTTTGGGGATTTCATAGTTCCCAAACTCATTTTTAGAGTAGACTATAAGCTTTACAGCCTCAGTTGTGAAAGCTCGAAAATCAAATTGCCATATAATCTATTATTCATTTCTTCGAAAATTTAAGTGTTATAAAACTTTGCATAAAGTCTATTTAAGTTTAAAGAAGAGCAACAAGTGCCTCTATATCTTCTTTCGTACGTTTCTCTGTTACAGCAACAAGAAGTTTATCTTCTCCAACTTTTACACCTGGAAGAATACCTTTTTCAATTGCTTTTATCATAGAACATATCACGATTTTTCGACCTTTAGCAAAAATTCATTAAAGAAAGGTTGAGTATAAACTAACTGTGCCTTCCCTGTTGCAATCATCTTATCGCATAGATAATGAGCAGCATCAAAACTTATTTTTGAAGCTTCTTTCACACCTTGTTTACCCATCATAGCCATATAGATAGTTACATAGAGTGCCATTAAGCTTTTGATTAGAGCAAATATTTGATGTTGCTTTCTGGCGTCGAATGTGTTGTTCGCGTGCTTGTAAAGTAAGTACAAATACACGTTGTCCACGTGAATCTTTTGTTTGTCCAACGATACGACCTGGCATTTTACGCATCATTTTTTGAGTACAACTCATATATCCAGCGTATGGACCTCCGAATGCCATAGGCAAGCCAAGACTTTGAACGTCTCCAACTGCGAAGTCTGCACCCCATTCTCCTGGTGTCTTAAGAATAGAGAGATCGGCAGCTACGCTATTTACTATGAACAAAGCTTTATTTTTATGGCATACGTCAGCAAAACCAGTAAAATCTTCAACTATTCCGTAATAGTTTGGTTGTTGAACAATTACTCCAGCAACATTGCCTGATTCTATTTTTGTTTCTAAATCTTGTTTAGATGTTATACCATTCTCGTTTGCTATTGGAGCAAGATTTACGCCATTAAAATGTGCATAAGTCTTTAGCACTTCTATAATCTGTGGATTAATTGTTTCAGAATATAATACCGTATTACGTTTACTTGACTGCGCAGCGGCTACCATCATTGCTTCTGCAGTTGCAGTAGAACCGTCGTACATAGAAGCATTTGCTACATCCATATTAGTAAGTTCTGCTATCATACTTTGGAATTCAAAGATGTGAGTGTAATGTTCCTTGTGATATTTCTGCTTGGTACGGGGTATATGAAGTGAGATATTCTGAACGACCTACAATTTGAGGAATAGCACTTGGTGTATAGTGATCATATACACCTGCTCCAGCAAAACAAACTAATTGTTGGTTTTTATCTGCTAATTTCTTAAAAGAAGTTTCTTATTTCAATCTCGCTTTTTGCTTCAGGAATATTGTATTCCCCTTTAAAGCGTAGCACTTCAGGAATATCAGCAAAAAGGTCTTGTATATTTTCTATACCGACCTTATTAAGCATTTCCTTTGTTTCTTTTTCTGTATGTGGGAAGAATTTAAAACTCATATTTCTAATATTTAGTCGTTTGCATCTAAAAAGAATATAGCTGTTTTTCTTCTGCCAGAATCTGCTTTGAGAAGGAAAACAGCTATAAACTATTAAAGAATGCTTGTTTATAAACTATTTTGTGCAGAACTCTTCGTAGCTTTTTGCATCCATAAGATTATCGAGTTCAGCTTTGTCTGTAAGTTCTACTTTAAGAATCAATTTGCGTATGGATCTTGGTTAATAAGTTCTGGTTGATCTTCTAAAGCCTCATTAACTTCTAGAACTTTAAAAGATACTGGTGCATTAAGATCAGAAAGCAGCTTTTTACACTTTCTACTGCACCGAATCCTTCTTCTGCCTCAAATTCATCATCAGTTTCTGGCATATCAACATAAACGACATTACCAAGTGCATGTTGTGCATAATCGGTAATACCAATATAAGCTACATCGCCTTCAACTTTTACATACTCATGAGACTCTGCGTAGTAGAGTCCTTCAATTACTCTAGCCATTTTATTTTTGTTGTTTATTAAATTGTGATTGCTATATATATAAGGTGAGAATATATTAATGTTTTTCGAATTCTATTTAACGTAATGTGGGTCATAGAACTTTTCTTGCCTACTGTTGCTGGGAAGAACTTCTTACGAATTTGTATTTTCTACACGGTCTTCCATCTTTATATCAGCATCAACTAATGCAACGGCACAGCTTTTCTCAACAGAGATAAGTTTATAACCGGTTGTAATTTCACCTATTTCCTTACCATCTTTAAAGACTTTATAGCCATTACGAGGTATTGCATTATCATCTAACCATAAGCCACGTAGACGTTTTGTTACACCTTCAGTCTTTTGTTTTAATAATGCAGCTTTACCAAGAAAGTCTTCTTTATCGAATTTTACGAACATTGACAAACCTGCCATTACAGGAGTAATTGTCTCAGAAAGTTCGTGTCCGTAAAGTGGCATACCTGCTTCAAAACGTAAAGTGTCGCGGCAACCAAGTCCACAAGGAGTTACTCCTGCTTCCATTAATTTGTCCCATATCTTCACTATATATGCAGGTGCTCCATAAAGTTCGAAACCATCTTCACCTGTATAACCTGTACGAGAGATTATAATGTCTTCTCCCTCGTGCTGTATCTTCTTCACTTCATAAAATTTTAGGTCAGAACAAGGTATACCAAGTTTATCTTGTATTATCTTTTCAGCTTCTGGACCTTGAATAGCAAGCTGTCCATATTTCTCACTATCATTAACGAGCTTAACGTCAAAGCCTGCTGTATGTTTCTTTAGCCATTGGTAGTCTTTCTCTATATTTGCAGCATTTACTGTTAATATAAACTCGTTTTCGCCAACTTTGCAAATACAAGTATCGTCTACAACTCCACCGTCTTCCATACAAAACATTCCGTAAAGTACCTTGCCTACGGCTAAACCTGTAACGTCGTTTGTGAAGATGTAGTTTATGAACTTCTCAGCTTCTTTGCCTGAAACTACAAGTTCACCCATGTGAGATACATCAAAAACGCCACAATGCTTTCTTACAGCATTGTGTTCATCAATAATACTTGAATACTGAATAGGCATATCGAAACCACCAAAAGGTGACATTAATGCCCCTAATGCTACATGCTTGTCATAAAAGGCATGTTCTTTTGTTCTCCATAATTGCTTTAGAAATTTATTTTTTTTATGCCGTCCTTTGATATTTTATCATTGGTCGGCTATTGTTGATTTAGGTCGGGAAACCTCTTATTTTCTTGCGATGCAAATATAATGAAGTTTTTTTGAATGCACAAAATTTTGGGAGAAATAATTGCATATTTCTTCTATCTCTATTCATTATATAAGCCCCGATCTAAAATAAAAATAAGGACTTATATGGAAAAATAACATTAAATTAGTCAGTAGAGGCTGTGCCTATTCTGTTTTACAAATAATGTAAGGGAACAATACAACTAATAGACTCCGATTGATTATTAAGGCTCAACATCATCATATTTTGTTTATACCATTATAATTTTTCTGCTTTCGTTTTCTTGCCAGTCATCTTGTTTTCCTTTTCTAATTTATCGTAGTCACTATGTCTTCGGCGTAAAAGTCAATCAATCTATTCAATAATAAAACAAAAATCTAACAGGGCTCTAATTACCAATTGAAGGTGAAAAAAATAAATGGGCATTTTCCTTTAATAAACACTTGAAAGCTTTAATTATTATATGCTATTAAAATTATATTTAGGTACTATTATAAATGATGTTTAAATGTCTATGAAAAGCGTGAATTTATACGCATCGTATATTATCATTTAAGTTTAAAGTAAATAGCGTTCTTTCTGTTACGTTTGTTTTCAGATATCTGTCAGTTGCATTTTAGATATCTGTTAGTTATGTTTCAGATATCTGTCAGTTGCGAATTAGATATCATAAAGCAACAACGCCTTTATAATTCTGTGGCTTTTATTGATTTTGTTAGCCTCTTTTTGTTGTATTAGCTACTTCTGTAGACGCCTTCTTATTATGGCTGCTGGATAGATAGACGAAGTTTAAAAACTATATTGGAATAATAGACACTTAGTTCTACAAGGCACGCAGAATTTATGTTTTCTGTTGAAATGATATCAGCCTTTTAATGAATGTTCGCAAAATAGGCTTTTCCAAATAAGTATTATTCATAATTGCATTTAAAGAGAAAAAGCGAAATTTCTTTATATCCTTTTAATCGTTCTCAGTAAAAAGTTAGTATCTTTGCAGGGCTAAATAATAAAAATAATAAGAATATGTATCGAACTAAAACTTGTGGTGAACTCCGTTTAACAGATGCAGGTAAAGATGTTGTACTTGCGGGTTGGGTCCAACGTTCACGTAAAATGGGCGGTATGACTTTCGTTGATTTACGCGACCGTTATGGCATTACACAACTTGTATTTAATGAGGCTGAAGATGCTGGTCTTTGTAATGAAGCCAACAAATTGGGTCGCGAATACTGCATTAGCGTTAAAGGTATTGTAAACGAAACGTCAAAGTAAAAATAGTAAGATACCAACTGGCGATATTGAGATTATTGCTAAGGAATTGACTATATTAAGTAGCTCGCTAACTCCACCTTTTACAATAGAAGATAATACAGATGGCGGAGACGATCTCCGAATGAAATACAGATATTTGGATTTACGACGTTCAGCAGTGCGTCGTAACTTAGAATTACGCCATAGAATGACTATTCTTATTCGTAATTTCCTCGATAAACTAAACTTTATGAGAGGTGGAAACACCTATATTAATAGGTTCTACTCCAGAAGGAGCACGCGATTTTGTTGTACCTTCACGAATGAATCCAGGTCAGTTCTATGCACTCCTACAAAGTCCACAAACGCTGAAACAGCTATTGATGATAGCAGGTTTTCGACCGCTACTTCCAAATTGCGAAATGTTTCCGTGATGAAGACTTACGCGCTGATAGGCAACCAGAATTTACCCAAATAGATTGCGAAATGTCATACGTACATCAAGAAGATGTTCTTCAAGTTTTTGAAGATATGGCTCGCTATTTATTTAAAGAAATTAGAGACGTAGAACTTCCCGCTAAGTTAGAACAAATGACATGGAACGATGCAATGAAGCGTTATGGTTCTGATAAACCTGATATCCGCTTCGGAATGGAATTTGTTGAACTTATGGGCGCTCTAAAAGATAAAAGCGATTTCTCTGTTTTCAACGAGGCTAACTATATAGGTGGAATCGTAGTGCCTGGTTGTGCTCATTACAGCCGTAAACAACTAGACGAACTTGCCGATTTTGTAAAACGTCCACAAGTAGGTGCAAAGGGGTTAGTTTACATCAAATACGATGAAAATGGCACAGCAAAGAGCTCTGTAGATAAATTCTTCACACAAGAACAATTACAAGACGTGAAGAAAACTACAAATGCAAACAATGGCGATTTAGTACTGATATTGTCAGGCGACAATGCTAATAAAACTAGAGTACAACTATGCTCATTACGTTTAGAAATGGGAAATCGTTTAGGATTGCGCGATAAAAATACATTTAAATGTTTGTGGATAGTAGACTTCCCACTATTTGAATGGAGCGATGAAGAACAACGTCTTATGGCAACTCATCACCCATTCACTATGCCAAATCCAGAAGATCTGCATTTACTCGACGAACATCCAGAACAAGTACGAGCATTAGCATACGATTTCGTATGTAATGGAATTGAAGTTGGTGGTGGCTCTATTAGAATTCATGATACAGAATTACAAGAAAAAGATGTTTGAAGTATTAGGGATTTACTAAACAACAGGCAGAAGAACAATTTGGCTTCTTAATGAATGCATTTCCTATGAGTGCACCTCCTCATGCAGGTATTGCATTCGGACTAGACCGTTATGTAAGCATTATGGCAGGACTCGATACAATCCGCGATGTAATAGCTTTCCCAAAAGAATAATAGTGGACGTGATGTAATGCTCGATGCACCTTCAGCTTTTAGCTCCAAAAACAACTTGATGAATTGCAGATAAAATTAGATATAAAAAGCTAACTTTTGTTGATGTAAATCAATAAAAAAACATATTGCACTTCATTATGACTTTAAAGTTGTTTCTGTCAATAAATTAGCTACATTAAGATATTTGATGTATATTTGCAACCCAATAAGAGTTCGTCTTTTTATTAACTATAGTAGTATTTAAATGTGGACAAATAATTATGGTAGAAAAGAAAAACGTCACTAAGACAACAACAAAAAGAACAGCAACCAAGAAGGCTTGTGTGAAAAAGGCTCCAGTGAAAGTAGATCTAAGTTCAGAAAATGTAGGATTTAAAGCTGGTGATGTATATAATGCACTCGTTGCAGAGAATAGAGGTTTAGCTGTATCTGAGATAGCAAAGACTGCAAATATTAGTATTGAAGAGGCATATCTAGGAATAGGTTGGCTTCTGAAAGAAGGAAAGATTAATAGCGAAGACGAGAAATTAGTCCTTGCTTAGTAAACGAATAGAATTAAATAGGGGGTCTGTATTTAGAAGTATAGACTCCTTTTTTTATGCAATACGAAAAGGATATATTGCTGTTACTTATTGAAGCTGGCGAAAAAGGATTGTCAGTGAGTAAGATTACGCGTCATATATTTAACACATATAACTCGTTCTTTTTATCGTTAAATATCGAAGATACACATCAAGAAGTACAACAATGTCTCTTAAAAATGAGTAAGCGCCCAAACTCTATGTTAGGAAGAGTTAGGAAAGGTGTTTACTGTATAAATATTAATAATCAAGAGGTTAGGCATCTACAATTAAAATTTTCGCATGAATGCGATATTAAGAAAGATGAAAAAGACACAGACAGACTTTAGTTTGAATTTGTTTTGAGTAATACAGAAATATACTAAGAATATTTGTTTTGTTGGATATTTATTTGTATATTTGCACTTATTCATCGAATAATAAACTAAGCCTAAAAAGAGAGTTATGATACATACAAACAATCATCTTGTTATAATGGCAGGAGGGGTCGGAAGTCGTTTCTGGCCTATGAGTACAGCTGATAAACCAAAACAATTTATCGATGTGTTAGGTGTAGGCAGATCGTTGATGCAACTTACCTATGATCGACTAAAAGGTATTACAAAGCCTGAAAATGTTTGGGTTGTAACAAATGCGAAATATTGCGAATTAGTTCATGAACAATTGCCTGATATTCCAATAGACAATATTTTAAGTGAGCCGTGTAGAAGAAATACAGCACCATGTATTGCATACGTTAGCTGGCGAATAAAGAAATCCGATCCCAAAGCGAATATTATCGTAACTTCCAAGCGACCATATCGTTACTAATCAAGAAGAGTTTCGTAGAGTTATAACTAATTGTCTGAAGTTTACATCAGAAACCGATGCTATTGTTACATTAGGAATGAAACCTTCTAGGGCAGAGACAGGCTATGGATATATACAAGCAGACTTAACAACTCCTTCAGCGCGTAATAAAGAGATATTCCGTGTAGACCAGTTTAAGGAGAAACCAGATGCTGAAACTGCAAAAAAGTATATCAGTATGAACAATTTCTTTTGGAATGCTGGTATTTTTATCTGGAATGTATCAACAATTGTAAATGCGTTTAGAATATATCAACCAGGAATTGCACGTATTTCCAACAACTTTTTGATGTATTAGGTACACCTGAAGAGCAATTATATATAGATAAGATGTATCCAGAATGTGAGAGTATATCAGTAGACTATGCTATAATGGAGAAAGCTGAAGAAATATTTGTTTGTCCAGCTGATTTTGGTTGGAGCGATCTTGGTACATGGGGCGCATTATATCTACAAACACAACACGACCTTTATGGTAATGCTATTATAGGTAAGAATATACAGATGTATGATAGTAAGAATTGCATTATACATGCTACTGAAACAAAAGAAAGTTGTAGTTCAAGGTCTTGACGGCTATATTATTGCTGAAGAAGATGGAATGTTGCTTATTTGTAAGTTATCAGAAGAACAAAGAATAAAAACAGTTTTCTGAAGATAAATGATGTGGAGTTAAGTTCTTTAAATACTTATTTATAACTTTAGAAGAAAATAATAAATGGATAAGAAAAATAGCATTAATAACAGGAATTACAGGTCAAGATGGGAAGCTACTTAGCCGAGTTTCTGATAGAAAAAGGTTATGAAGTACACGGTTTGCTGCGACGTAGCTCTTCTTTTAATACAGGGAGAATAGAACATCTGTATTTAGACGAATGGGTTCGAGATATGAAGAAAGAGCGTTTAATAAATCTACATTGGGCAGATATGACAGATTCCTCTTCTTTAATTCGAATTATTGGTGAAGTAAAGCCAACTGAGATTTATAATCTTGCTGCTCAAAGCCACGTTAAAGTAAGTTTTGATGTACCAGAATATACTGCAGACACTGATGCTGTTGGCGTATTGCGATTGCTAGAAGCTGTACGTATTTGTGGATTAGAAAAAGTATGTAAAATTTATCAAGCATCGACTTCAGAATTGTTTGGTAAAGTTCAAGAAGTTCCACAAAAAGAAACAACTCCTTTTTACCCTCGTTCTCCATACGCTGTAGCAAAACTTTATGGTTATTGGATAATGAAAAACTATCGAGAATCTTACGGAATGTTTTGTTGCAACGGTATTCTCTTTAATCACGAGAGTGAACGACGTGGAGAAAATTTTGTTACTCGTAAGATTACATTAGCAGCCGCACGTATCTCACAAGGTCTGCAAGATAAACTTTACTTAGGTAATCTTAGTGCACAACGAGATTGGGGATATGCCAAAGATTATGTAGAATGTATGTGGTTAATTCTACAAGAAAAGGAACCTGATGACTTCGTTATTGCAACAGGAGAAATGTATACTGTGCGCACTTTTTGTACTGCAGCATTTAAAGAAGTTGGTATAGAAATTGAATGGCGTGGTGAAGGTATTAATGAGAAAGGATATAATAAAGCTACAAATCAACCGATAGTAGAGGTAGATCCTAAGTACTTTAGACCTGCAGAAGTAGAACAACTACTTGGTGATCCAACAAAAGCAAAAACAAAGTTAGGGTGGAATCCTCGCAAAACAACCTTTGAACAGTTAGTAAAAATAATGGTTGAACACGACATAAAGTTTGTTAAAGAACAGTCGTGGAAGGTTTAGTTGCCAAAGATTCTTAGAATCGTAAATACTAATTAGGTGATTGCTTTCTTTTATAGTCAATCACCTAATTAGTATAAATGATTTTATTTTAATACTAACAAATAGTTTATGCGCTCATCTATTTGCTTAATCCTTATGCTTCTCTCTATTCCAATTTGTGGTCAGAGTTATCCAAAAATTGGTTATTATAAAATAAACAGCATTATTTTAAAAGAACTGTTCCAAAAGGAAATTATAGTGGAATAACATGGTTAGAGAATAATAGCTATGCTATTGTTTCCGATAAAGCAGAATATAGTGGTTTCTATCTATTTAAGATAGAGATAAACCCTAATACTGGAGATATAAAACAAATTAAGTCTGATGGATTTTTTGGTTCATCTATGTTGGGTGCTGATGAAGAAGGTATTTGTTTTTATCCTAATCGGAATAGTGTTTTTATTGCACGCGAAGCTGATAATAGTATTTGCGAATATAACTTATCTGGCAATTTTATTGGAACCCAATTATTTGTTCCATCTTATCTTCGCTCTGCATCAACGAACTATGGTTTAGAATCTCTTACTTACAATCCAAAAACACATTTATTTTGGACAACAACTGAATCAACATTAAAGAATGATGGGAAACAAGCAGCACCAATGTTATTAATAGAAAATCGTCTGCGACTTCAAGCTTTCGATGAGAATTTTAATCCAATAGCACAATATGCATATAAAATGGATAAAAGCACTGTAAACAAGCCTGCACGAAATTATGCAATGGGTGTATCAGATATAGTTGCATTAGATAATGGTATGCTTCTCATTATGGAAAGAGAACTTTATGTTGCACCTTTGATATTCGGTTCATTTGTAAAAAATAAGATTTATTGTGTTGATACTAATAGTTCTCAAGAAATATCAGCTAATAGTTCTCTCATAGATACAAGTCCATATATGAAAAAAAGCAACTACTTGCAGAATGGAAAACATCATTAACATTATTCCATCAAGATTTTGCGAACTATGAAGGAATGTGTCTTGGTCCTAAATTACATAATGGTACACAAGTTTTGGTTTTGTGTGCCGATAGTCAAAATCAGTATAGAGGTATACTGCGTGATTGGTTTCGCACAATTGTTTTCCGCTACTAAGACTATTTATTTATATTATTTTAGATACTTTTGTAGCTTACGTAATGCTTTATTACGTATTTGGCGCACACGTTCACGTTTTATTCCTATCTTTTTAGCTATTTCTGCCATTGTGTAAATTTCGCCATCTTTTAATCCAAAAATCAGTGTAATAACTTCTTTCTGTCTTTCGTCGAGGATATTCATTCCCTTTGCTATTTTCTCTGCTATAATCTGACGAGTTAGATGCTCATCTGCCTGTGGAGAATTTTTATTCTCTATTACACTTTGCAATGTAAAATTCCCATTACTACCAATTGGCAGAGGTTGATCTATAGATAATGTATGTATACTATGCTTTTTCTCCATTATCCTGAGCATTATTTATATCAATCTGTTCATTTATTGCTTCTTCCATTGCTTTACGTATATAAGTAGCAGCAAATTTCACAAATCGTATTCCTCTTGTTCCATCAAACTTTTGTGCTGCATACATCATACCAATATTTCCTTCGCTTATTAAATCATCTTCGCTTAATCCACGATTTTTATATTGATGTGCCAATGAAACTACAAATTTTAAGTTTGCTTTTTGTTAGTTTTTCTAAAAGCACTTGCATCTCCTATTTTTATCCTAGCTGCAAGTTCTTGTTCCTCTATATCTGTTAGCGGTTGCTGATTAGCAATCTCTTCTATATATCTATTGTTTATAGCCATAATATTTTCTCTTTTGTGTTATCTTAAAATGGGAAAAGTGCTATTATTAAAAATTACTATTTGTACCTACATTTCGTTCTTTAGGAGAAAGCTGTGGATATTCTTCGGCTTACTACCTTCTGGATATAAGTCAGCTAGTACTTCTTCTGTTTCTATTAAATTTTTCTTGATAGCTATTTCTAAGATTTTTATATTTTTTTCCATTAACCCTAACTCAAAAACAGCATCGTGCATACAGGCATAACCAATATTCCAATCTTCCGACATATTTTCCATATAATCAGAAAAATTTGATAAGCCTCACGTATATACCCGTTCCCCATTAAAGAAATTGCCATTTTTATATATATCTCTTCTTTCTTTTCAGAATAATCAATAGCTTTTTGTAAAGTACTTAAATGCTTCCTCAATATTATTTTTCGCTTAAATAAGCATTTGCAATTGATATATTTAACGATTTTCTAAGTCCGCCTATAGTAATCTTTTGTAGTCGTTTATAATAGTTTATAGCCTCTTTATAGTTGCCAATACTGTATAATGCATTTGCCTTATTAGATAGTGCATCTTCGTCTTTTGGGTTTATTGCTAAGGTGTATTCACTTGCCGTTATAGATTTTTCATACTTTTCATTTAAGAAATAGTATTTTTGCTAATTCATTCCAATATGTAGTAGAGTAGGGGGTTAGTATCTATTAGACTATTTAGAATCTCCTCACTTTCGGTGCCTCCTCCATTCCAAAGAAGTATTCTTACCTTTAATTCTTTTATATTCTGGTGATTCTACATCTTCATATAGACTTAACCACTTTTGTGCAAATTCTACTAAAGCATAATCGCAAAAATAGAGAAGCGACATCGAAAATATAGTTTTGTTGTTCTTCTATAGCAACATAGCTAAAACGTTCTAAAAGATAAATATTAGCCTCTTCAGTTTTCATCTGCACTATCATTATCTCTGCATTTTAGATAATAATAGTCTAAATCTGTTTTGTCTAAGATTTCTTCTGCAATAGATTTTTGCTTTATCAATGTTTTTATCTATAAACATTGCACAACGTGCCATAAAACAAAGTGGAGCTATTGCTCCAGGAAAAGATATTATTGCATATATTGCAGCAGCTTTTAGCTTCTTCGTCTTTACCTATTATATGGTAATATTCTGCAATATCAGCAAGTTCCTCTGAATCGAGGAAACTGCTGACATTGTTTTTGCATAGCTCTTCATATTTATGAAGAATATGCTTAAAACTATCGCTTTTAAAATATTCGTCCAATATTATTTTATCCTTTATTTTGAGCTTTTGCCCATGCATCTTTTAGACCTACTGTTTTATTGAAAATAAGTTTTTCGGTAGTAGAATCTGGATCAAGCATAAAGTAACTCAGTACGTTGGAATTGCAAAATAGTCTCCCGGCTTCTTTTTCTGCAAGATATTTTCAACGTAGCAGTTATTATGAATTTTTAAACTGTTTGGATTCAGCAGTTCTCTAAAGTCACTTTCTTCAGCCGATGGATTTTCTACTTTAAAAAGTCGGTCATATTCGCGAACTTCTGCTTTTAAACAATGCTCTGCACTTACCCAATGCAAGGTTCCTTTTACTTTGCGATTTGCTCCTTCCATTCCACTTTTACTTGTAGGATCATATTCTGCTTGGATTTCTATAATATTACCATCTTCATCTTTTTGTGCATCCCGTGCATTTAACAATATATGCACTCTTTAAGCGTACTTCTTTCCCCGGAGTCATACGGAAGAATTTTTTAGGTGCATCTTCCATAAAATCGCTACGTTCTATCCATAAATTCTTAGAGAAAGTAATAGTGTGTACACCCTCTTCTTCATTTTCTGGATTGTTTATGCTTTCCAATTCTTCTGTTTTATCTTCGGGATAATTGGTAATTACAAGTTTTACAGGATCTAAAACTGCACTTACACGAGTTGCTTTCTTATTTAAATCGTTACGTACAGCAGCTTCAAGTAAAGCCATATCATTAAGTGCATCGAACTTAGTATAACCGATAGAATCAATAAATGCACGGATAGATTCGGGAGAATAACCACGACGACGCATTCCGCAAAGTGTCGGCATACGAGGATCGTCCCAACCATTTACAAGTTTCTCGTCTACAAGAGTATGTAGTTTTCGTTTCGACATTACTGTATAAGTAAGATTAAGTCGATTAAATTCAATCTGTCGTGGTCGGTTATCGTTTAATACATCGGCAGTATTGTCCGATTCTTTTAGCAAATCTATAAATTTATCGTAGAGTGGACGGTGAGGAACAAATTCTAAAGTGCATATAGAATGAGTAACTCCTTCAAAATAATCGCTTTGTCCGTGTGCGAAATCGTACATAGGATAACAATTCCATTTTGTACCAGTACGGTGATGTGGCGTATGTATTATACGATATATAATAGGATCACGGAAGTGCATATTTGGATTTGCCATATCTAATTTCGCACGTAACACCATACTTCCTTCGGGAACTTCGGGAGTATTCATTTTTTCAAAAAGAGTAAGGCTCTCTTCTATAGGGCGATTTCTATATGGCGAAGGAATACCTGGTTCGGTTGGTATTCCTTTTTGTGCTGCTATTTCTTCTGCGCTCTGTTCATCAACGTATGCTAATCCTTTTTTTATTAGCCATATAGCAAAGTCCCAAAGTTTTTCGAAATAGTCGCTTGCATAGTAAATATTCCCCCATTTAAAACCTAACCAGTTAATATCGTGAAGAATATTTTCTACATATTCGTTATTTTCTTTTGATGGATTTGTATCATCAAAACGTAGATTACAAACACCGTTATATTTTTCTGCTACACCAAAGTCCATACAAATAGCTTTTGCATGTCCAATATGTAAATATCCGTTTGGTTCTGGTGGAAAACGAGTTTGAATGCGTCTGCCGTTCTTTCCTTCTGCAATATCTTCTTCGACTATTTGTTCTACAAAAACTCAAACTACGTTTCTCTTCATTAGTGTTACTTTCTATTGTGTTCATAAGCTATAATTTTTCTTCTGCAAAGATAGTTATTTTTCATTCTATAAATATGTTTTCCTTACTAATAATAGTTCTTGCCTATAATATTGTCTTATATAACTACCTGTTTTTCAATAGTTTCGGTCTGCTTTCATAATGGCAATGTATATTTTTGAAAAATAATTAAAGAAAAAAATTTGGTGGGTTATAGAAATTAATATATCTTTTGCACTCGTTATCCTGAATACAATCTTTTACCTTAAATGACTAATACCTATTGAGGTTGAGTGCCCGTCGCTGCGAAGCGTTGGGCATTTCTTTTTATATTAATTATAATACTCTCTATTAGCGAATTATAAATGTGTAATTATATAGGCATAAAAAATGCTAATAAGTTTGGAAATATATTTCTAATTATCTATTTTTTTGCAAAGAGTATATATATTCTTTATTTTCATCAAGTGGTGGAAACAAAAAAATGTAAATAGGAAATTTTCTACGAGCACTTTGCCGTTACTGATTTTTCTATGAGAGTAAAGATTAATAGTATAATAGAATAAATAGAAAGTGAATGAAAAGTTTTGGTAAAAAGGCATGGATTCTTCCACAACCAGTGTTAATTATTGGAACATACGATGAAAAATGGTATGCCAAATGCTATGAATGCTGCGTGGGCAGGTCAATGGGATAATCAACAAATTATGATTTCAATGGGAATTCACCAAACAACCAAGAATTTAAATATTAATGGAGAGTTTACTGTTGCTTTTGCTACTGTAGATACAATGGCTGCTGCCGACTATGTTGGCATTGTAAGTCAGAAAAAAATGTTCCAAAACAAAGTAATGAATACTGGTTGGACTTTTGTTGATTCTAAGAATGTAAATGCCCCCATTTTTATTGATTTTCCAATGACAATGGAATGTCGTATCAAAGAAAAGCTAAAAAGAAACAGAAACGGGATATTATATGATAGCTGAGATAGTGAATATAATTTGTGATGAAAAAAATATCTTGGCAATAATGGGAAACCAGATGTAGAGAAAATGAATCTTATAACTTTCAATCCTATTGCTCTCGAATATATAAGAATGGGAGAAAAAAAGTAGGGAAAGCATTCTCTATAGGCAAAAGAATTAAAAGTAGACACGTAAGACATTAGAATAATATTAAAACAGCATTATTATGTTTGATCACATTGCCGATTTTTACAGCGTGGCCAATATTAACTGGAATATTAATCGGTTATATTGCTAATCGTATAATGAGTGGAGAAGGTAAAAGGTTGTTGTATGAATCTTTTTATCGGAATAGTAGGAAGCTATGCTGGTTCCTTTTATTAGTTATCTTCTAAATATTGATTTGTTTGGTAAAGGGTATATTACTAATCTCATATTTTGTGTAATTGGTTCTGTATCTGTTTTATGGATATGGAAGAAAATTGTCCGATTAATGCTTGGATAACCATTAATAAAAGCAGAATAAGGAAAAAGTTTTCTGCAAAAATACAGATATACTGTAAGAACGAGAATACAATAAGAAAGCTAATGTATTGAAGTTTCTTATTATCGATTAATAGCCCATAAAGAAATTGTAATTACAATTTTTATTTTGTAATTACAATTTCAAATTTTATAATTATATTTTTCTCTATTTCTTATTAAAATTTCTGAGAACTTTATTTTTGGTATCAATACTTATTCATTCTTTTTATCTAAAACAGAATATTTACTATTATTGCTTATATATTCAGGAACAATCTCTTTCATTTTTCTACGATAGCCATATCGTTGTATGTATGACTTAAAAGCAATAAGTTCGTCTATTTGTTTAGAAACTTCATCATAATCGTATTCACAAACTTTTTGCAATACGAATTTTCTTATGGAAACTGGGCAGTGTGTTTTCTGTTGTACTCAATACTTCTTCGTAAAGTTTTTCTCCAGCACGCAACCCTGTATATTCTATTTCTACATTTTCTACACCCGAAAGTTTTATCATTCGTTTCGCTAAATCGGCAATTCTTACAGGTTTACCCATATCAAAAACAAAAATTTCTCCACCTTTTCCATGTGTTCCAGCTTCGAGAACCAGCTTACATGCTTCTGGAATTAGCATAAAGAAACGAATAATATTAGGGTCGGTTACTGTTACTGGTCCACCACTTTTAATTTGTTTTTCGAATAATGGGATAACTGAACCATTTGAACCCAATACATTTCCAAAGCGAGTAGTAACGAACTGTGTAGACTTTTCAGCTTGTTTTCCTTGATTTGTTTTTGTATTTAAACTTTGGCAATAAATTTCACAAATACGTTTAGAACAACCCATTACGTTTGTTGGATTAACAGCTTTATCAGTAGATACCATAACAAACTTCTTTACTCCATATTTCACACTTAAGTCGGCTATAACTTTTGTTCCCCATACATTATTCTGTATGCTTTCTGATGGATTATTCTCCATCATAGGAACGTGTTTATATGCAGCCGCATGGAAAAACATATTCAGGTTTATATTGCTTAAAAATGCTTTCCATTCTATCAATATTTGTAATATTTGCCACGATGGTTTCTACTTTTATAGTAGGATAATTAAAATGCATCATTAATCTTATATCATGTTGTGGCGTTTCAGCCTGATCTATAAGAATTAATTTATCGGGTTTATATATAGATATTTGTCGAACTATTTCAGAACCAATAGAACCTGCTGAACCTGTAATCATAATACACTTACCATTTAGCAAGTTTCCAATAGCATCCATATCTACTATTATCTCATCGCGTGGGAGAAGATCCTCAATATTTATTTCTTTAAACTGTACATGCTCTAAATCGTTCTCACCTGTCCATTCTTTTGTGTGCTCTGTAAGGTAAATTTTGACATTAGCATTTATAAGCAAATCTTGCAATCTTGTATCAGCCCTAAATTTATCTACTTGAATAGGCGAAACAAGTACAGCCTTTATTCTTTTCTGTTTAATAACTTCTTCTAATTTTGCATCAATAGAATATATTTTTCGCCTAATAATGTTTTTATTATGGTATAGATTATCGTGAGAGATAAATCCTTTTAACGAAAATCTAGAACTTCTATCGTTACAAATATTATTAGCTATTCCTATTCCACCTTCTTTAATGCCATATATAAGTGTTTCTATTTTACGATTTGGACTTAAATATAAATCGTACATAGTTTTTACTATTATTCGGAAAATAACCATTCCTACGGTTTGCAACAAGATACATTGCGGCAATTTGTCGTCCTTCAAGACGTACAAATTTAATGTTAAAAAGATTGGTTTTTGTATCCCAAACGGAGATAGCATAATGTACAAGTTCTGCAATGGCAAACGATAAAACATAGCAAAACCTACACGTTGTAAATCAACAAAAGAAGAATATCGAATTATTCCTGAATAAGTTTTGAAAACTCGAAAAGCCAATAAGCACAAAATGTCATAAAAATGAAGATAGTGGCTGTTATTAGCGATAAATTTGAAAAATTCAATAGCCCCATGGTAATAAAACCAAAAACAAAGGAGTCCAGATAAATAACAAATAAAAATATCAATAGCCAACACGGTCCAATATGGAAGTGCATTTTTGTTAGATACCATTCAAAAATTTTTATTTAGTATTTTCATCTTCGATATATTGTCAAATAATTATTCTGTTATCACTACTAATAATGCAAAAGTACTAATTTATTTTATAAAAGCGATTAATTCTATTAATTATAATTAATATTTTAGTATTATTTTGTTTCTAATTTATAATTTTGCAATCTGTTTGAATCCATTTAGAAACGAAATGCTGTCCATTCGTTTTTCCTGAGAGTTGTAATTCCTTTAGTTCTAATAGAAAAATCGTTAGAGTTAATATATATTGTTTTATTTTCAATGAAAAAGTTCCTGGTTTTCCTATTCCCTGGTTTATTAGTTTTAGACATTTTAAAAATCTTCAAGACCATTTCTTTTGTGTCTTTTTGCCGAGACAATTTTTTTATCTAATAAAATCATCTTAGACCATGCTCCAGTGATAGGGTGAAAGTCCACGAACGAAAATTATAAATGGTGTTAGAGTTTTTATTCCAATCTATCTCACACGTTTCATTAAATATCTTTGGTGCATAATGCAAATCGTCCGGTTCTTGTTGTGCTTTCGTTATATTGATTTTAAAAACAATTAATATTTTCTCAGCGGTTAAAAACTTCGTTTGCACTAAAATTTTTCTGAAATCTTTGTGCATAAAAAGTTCAATTGTTTCTATAGTCAATTGTGCACCTAATTTCATTAATCCATTATATACATATTCAACATCTACATCTTCTGGAATTATGAAATTCTTTTGTTTAATAATCCGTCCAGTATCAATATTCTTATCGAGGAAAAAAGATGTTACTCCTGTCTCGGTTTCCCCATTTATAACAGCCCAATTTATAGGAGCTGCACCACGATATTGTGGCAATAATGCTGCATGGATATTGAAAGTTCCAAAACGTGGCATTGACCAAACTATTTCTGGTAACATACGAAACGCAACAACAACTTGTAAATCTGCTTTTTAAACCACGTAATTTCTCAATAAATTCAGCATCTTTCATTTTAGATGGCTGTAAAACCTGTAATCCTACAGTTTCAGCATATTTTTTTATAGGAGAAGGTTGAAGTTTTTCCTGATGACGTCCTACAGGTTTATCTGGTTGAGTTACAACACCTACTATATTATAACCATTTTCTACCAAAGCTTTCAACGATTCTACAGCAAACTCTGGAGTACCCATAAAGACAATTCTGAGTTCCTTCTTATCCATACAATATTTTTGAATATAATTATGCTATCTTTCTTTTTATTATTCCTCACTAAAGTCGGCAACTAATTGGCGATACATATTATAAAGTCGCCACTGAGATATATAACCAACGAGTCTTCTATCAATTTCACAACAGGAAGTACTTGTGCTCCTGTTTTTTTCAAACTACTTTCATAACACTTTCCATAGGATCATTTACTCCAATTGTAGCTGGAGGTGGAGTCATTAATTGTTCTACCGAAAAAGCGATGGTATAATTCTGTACGGAAAATTGTATGTCGAAGTTTTGTTATATCAATTTCTCCTAATAAAATACCACCATCATTAAGGACTGGAATATAATCATTGCGACTTGAACTAATAGCATGAACCAGTTTCCCCATATTCATATTTGGATCTACAGAAGTATAATCGCGATCAATAATATTTTTCATATTCATCATTGTCATTACCGCTTTATCTGTATGATGTGTTAAAAGTTTTCCTTGTCGTGCCAAACGTACAGCATATATACTATGTTGTTCAAATATATTTATTGTAAGATACGAACTAATAGTTACTATAATTAGTGGAATAAAAAGATGATATCCACCAGTAAGCTCTGCAATTAGAAATACTCATTAAAGGTGCGTGCATTACAGCTGCCATTACAGCTGCCATTCCATAAAGGGTAAAATTCTTTTCAGGAATATACTCGCCAATTTGTTGTATATTCCAAAAGGCGTGCAAAAGAAAAAAATCCGCAAACCCACCTATAAATAATGATGGTGCAAATGTTCCGCCACACCCTCCAGCACCATTAGTGGCACTAGTTGCAAATACTTTTGTTAGTGCTACTAATCCTACATATAGAATTAAGAATTTTTGTTTGTCCTGCAAACATAGAACCTGCAACACTTTATCCCAATCGGTTGCAGAATTACCTTCTATAAAAATTCTTAAGCTATTATAACCTTCTCCATATAATGATGGAAACAAAAAAATATTAATGATGATAAAAACGAGCCCTCCTGCCATTAGTTTTAAATAAGGATACTTAGATAAACTTGCATATTTATCTTCGCACCAAGACATAACACGCATAAAAATAAAGTGAGAGAAAACCACAACAAACACCTAAAAGGATAGTTGGTGGAACCTTACTAAGACTCCATAAATAGTCTATCTTAAAGTTATACATAGGTTCTCCACCAGTAAAGAAGTAAGAAAAACAAGTTGCAGTAACCGAAGCTATTAGGATAGGTAATAGAGAAGCCATAGTAAGATCTACCATTAAAATCTCTAAAGTGAAAACTAATCCTGCTATAGGAGCTTTAAAAATACCCGAAACCGCTGCTGTTGCTCCACAACCAACTAACAACATTAATGTTCGGCGATCCATATTGAAGAGTCTTCCTAAGTTACTTCCAATTGCCGATCCTGTTAAAACAATAGGAGCTTCAGCTCCAACAGAACCTCCAAATCCGATAGTAATTGCTGATGCAACGATAGAAGTCCAGGTATTATGTGCTTTTAATTTAGACCGTTTTGTTGAAATGGCATATAATACACGTGTAATACCATGTGAAATTTGGTCGCGAACAATATACTTTACAAACAAACTTGTTAGCCAAATACCAATAACTGGGTAAAGAAGGTATAGCCAGTTAATAGTGGTTATGCGAAAACCTGAAGTAATAAGAGTTTCTATTTCTTCAATTATAAAATGGAGAATATATGCTGCCACAGCTGCTAGAAATCCTACAATAAATGCTAATATTAGTACAAACTGACAATCGGAAATATTTTTTTCTTGCGCCAATTGTCAATACTACTTATTATATTGTTGCTTTCTTTATCTACCATTTTTTTGGAAACCACTTTTATATTGTATATGGGGTATAGAAAAGTTGTTGTTGTTTAAACTATTTTTCTGATTATATTTTATTTCTCCCGTCATTCCTATCTTTATTATGGTAGATGGTTGATGCGGTTTATGTTCTTGGCGTCGAGAAAAAACATACATAATCGACAGAGGATAATAATTCTTCTGAAATATCGCAGAAATTTTTGTGCTGCAGGTTCTCCGCTAATATTAACAGATGTACTAACTATTGCTTTCTGGAAACGATAACATAATTCTTTTGAAAAAGGTTCGTTTGTTATTCTTATTCCTATAGAACCATCTTCTGCTATAAGATTTGGTGCAAGATTTACGGCACCATCTAATATTAATGTTGTTGGTTTCACCACTGCATCTATAAGTTGCCATGCAACTTCAGGAACATTACGCACATATTTCTGTAATCGTGCGTCTGAATCTACAAGACAAACTAAGGCTTTAGAATCATCACGGTGTTTTATTTTATATATTTTTGCTACGGCTTCAGAATTTGTTGCATCGCAACCTATTCCCTATACTGTATCGGTTGGATATAGTATTATTCCACCTTTTCGCATCACTTCTACAGCTTTTTGAATATCTTCTTGTTGTGTCATTTTTATATCGTTAATTGCCGAATACAAAAATTAGAGAAAAATGAAAAATACAAATCTATGAAGGAAAAACTTGTTGTTTTATTATAAACTATATAGTAAAACAATAGTTGGACAGTTGGCAAAAAGTCTATAGATACTAGTATTTTTCTTAGTATTCTCTCGTTAGTTTCTGCTAAAATTTATTACTGATAGGAAGGAGCAATTTTTTTAATTAAAAATACAAATGATTTGTAATTACAAAATAAAAAATCTTATTATAAATTTTTATTTTCTTATTCTAAATTTTCAGGTGCATATTTTTATTTTAGCTTTTCCTTATTTTTGGTTCAACACTTCTTTTGTTATAGGGAGCTACTTTTGTAGGCTCTTTCTTGTTAATATGTGCCAGATAAAAATAGGGCACAAGTAAACAATTTATGCTAAAATAATAGACACTTATAAAAATAACTATTATAGATTTCTTAAAAAAGTATTTACTTTCGTCAATTTCTATATAACTTTGCACAAAAATAGATAAAGAATTTAAAAATAATGAAGAAAAGTTTAGGGATTATAATCCTCTTATTTGTATTTACATTAAATTTGTCAGCACAACAACAGATTGAAAACATTAAATTTATGGTAGACAACGCAGAGACAATGCGAGTGTTAGAGAAAAATGTTTGGTGTTCCTATCTATTGAGTAACGAGAAAGCTATTTATAAAAATGTTGCATTTGATGGCGAAAAATATAATGAGGCGGAATGTTTTAATAAAGATGGAAAAATTTAATCAGTTGCGTCTAACAACCTATTGCAAAAAGTAAAAGACAATGCAATAACACGGATGAATAATTTATCAAGAAAATATGAAGGACGTTATAATATAACCAATTCAGAAAAATTTAGACGATGGAAAATTTGTAGTAGGATATAATAGTAAAAACAGAACAATGATAATGATTTCTACGTATAAAAACAATTGCGATGTAAGTTTTTTTCGCTCTTCTAATAAACGATATAATAAATACACATTTTTATTACAACTTAAAAATATAAGGTTCAATTATCTAAATACAAAGCATCGTAGTATTATTAACACATTATTCTATGTAAACTTAATATGAAAAAGAATATTTTTGACCCTAATGATAACTTTCAATCTCATTGCAGTAAACGCACAAAGAAATGCGTCAGCTTTGGATTGAAATGCCAGATTCTATTGTGCCATATCTCAATAAAAGTTTAAGAACAGAATTAGCAGACTATGTTGCAATGAAAATGAAACCAGAGGTTGTGAATAGTTTGCAAGATACAACACGTATAGAAAGTTTACTAACAACTATATTCGTGTACAGTTAAACAATGCATCTAAATTAGAAATAAAGAGTTTAGATAATTCAACTATAGCAATGGTACAAACATGGAATGGACCAATTGCAGAAAGTAAATTAATGCTATTTTTCAAAAAGAATGGAAGTTGAAACCTTTTGAAATAGACCTTACTCCTGTATTTGAAAAGCCCGATTCTATGTTACAACAACGCTATGAAGACTTATTGAGTATGGCAAATATTACACTTTTGTGAGTTTTAAATTGTCAGAGTCGGACAATAGTTTAACCATAAAATTCACAGTTCCGTTACTTTCGCCTAACGATAAAAACAGATATGAGCAACATTTTTAAAAACAAAGAAAAACTTAATTGGAATGGGGCTTTATTTAAATAATATTAATTTATAACAGATTGCAATGGCAAAACTTTATGGTGTGATAAATTTTGCTTAACTTTGCGATGTGTTTTTCATGGTATTAGATTATTAGGTTAATAAAAAGATTGATTGTCGTGAGACAATCAATTTTTATTTTTGTCCATATTTGTATCTTTTAATATAAATACTTAACTTTACTTTGGTAGTTTCTGATAAAAGCTGTACTTTTGTTGCCAAACAAAGTTCTAAAAGATGGGTTTAAAGATACGTTTAGCACTAATGAACTTCTTAGAGTTCGCAGTGTGGGGAGCATATTTAACGTCAATGGGACGTTATCTTGGAAATATAGGTATTGGTGAAAATATCGGATTGTTCTATTCTATGCAAGGCATTGTTTCTATTTTTATGCCAGCATTAATGGGAATTGTGGCAGATAGATGGATACCTGCACAACGCTTATTAGGATATTGCCACCTATTAGCAGGCCTATTTATGTTTGGTACAGCATTTTATGGAATAAGTGCAGGGACAAATGTAAACTTTAGTATAATTTTTACACTTTATTCTATGTCGGTTGCCTTTTATATGCCAACTATTGCCTTAGCTAATTCTGTTGCTTATTCAGCATTATCACAAGCAGGAATGGATACTGTAAAAGACTTTCCACCCATTCGAGTTTTTGGGACAATAGGATTTATATTTACAATGTTGCTGGTAGACATTATAGGGTTTCAAAGCAATCAAAACCAATTCCTTACTTCTGGTATTGTGAGTATTATACTTTTCCTTTATACATTTACATTACCAAGTTGTGAAATATCTGTAGGAAATGAGAAAAAGAGTTTGGTTGATGCTTTTGGATTAAAAGCTTTCTCGTTGTTTAAACAAAAAGAAATGGCAATCTTCTTTATTTTCTCAATGTTATTAGGCGTAAGTTTGCAAATAACAAATAGTTTTGCAAATCCTTTTTGTTTAGTTTTGCTGCACAACCCGAATTTACAAACGCATTTGGTGTGCAACATGCAAATATACTTATAAGTCTTTCACAATTAAGCGAAACTTGCTGCATTCTACTTATTCCATTCTTTATGCGTCGCTATGGGAATTAAGAATGTAATGTTGATAGCAATGTTAGGTTGGGTTTTACGTTTTGGACTTTTCGGTTTAGGAAATCCAGGAATGCCAGGTGTTTTATTATTTGTTTTATCGATGATAGTCTATGGAATAGCCTTTGATTTCTTTAATATATCAGGTTCTCTTTTTGTAGACAAAAACACAAATCCCTCAATACGTTCTTCAGCACAAGGCTTGTTTATGTTAATGACTAATGGTATTGGCGCAACAATAGGGACACTTGCGGCTCAAGCTATAATTAATAACTATACCGAATTGAAACAATTTGGCGATAATATACTAACAGTAGGCGACTGGAAAAACGTGTTGGTTTATATTTGCTGGTTATGCTCTAGTTGTTGCAATAAGTTTTGCCGTTATATTCCACCCGAAAGAAAAGTAATGAACAAGATACAAATCTTTTTTAAAGGAATAACAGAAATAGTTGGTGGCTCTAATATGGGTCTTTTAGTACTTACTAACCAATTAGAAGATAAACAAATAGCCATTGTTTGCGATAAAATAATGGTGCATGAACTGAATATTAGAATAGGAGATAACCCAATTCGGCATAGTCTTCTGCCTGAAGTGCTTTGTTGGTTAAATTCAAATATAGATTCTGAACATTACGAAATATTGTTTAATTCTATATCTGATGGTCAATATAAAGTAGTAATAATAAATAAAATTACGTACGAAAATGGTTCCTATTCGTGCCTCAGATGCAATACTTTTTATCGAAAATTGCCAACATAGATATTTATATGGAGGAAAAAGCTTTTTAAAAGACAAAAGTGTTCCTTATGAGTCGGGGAAAAGTAAGGTTGCACTTCCTTTAAAATGCATTAACATTAGAAATGTTAGAAAAGGCTTTACGAAAAGCAATAAAAGACGAAAATTATGAGTTAGCTTCTAGTATTCGCGATGAATTGAACAGGCGCAAGAATAGTGAAGAAAGAAAAAGTAAGACTATCCAACAATGAAAGAAGCACGATACTTTTATGTCCCTAACGCAACCGAAGATAATGAATTGCCAACTGACGAAGCAATTCATGCAATTCGTGTGTTACGATTAAAAATAGGCGATGATATTTTTTTGATAGATGGTAAAGGAAGTTTCTACGAAGCAGTGGTAACTTTAGCAAATTCAAAACACTGTCTTTACAAAAATAACCCAAACGTTGGTTCAAAAACAAAAACTTGGAAAGGACATATACATTTTAGCAATTGCTCCAACAAAAGACATAAGCCGTATAGAATGGCTTGTAGAAAAAGCAACAGAGATAGGCTTCGATGAAATATCTTTCTTAAAATTGTCAGTTCTCCGAACGCAAAAATCTACGCATAGATAGGATAGAACGTATTGTTATATCGGCAATGAAACAAAGTAGAAAAGCGTGGAAACCCATTGTAAACAATATGCTTTCATTCGAAGATTTTATGCAGAAAGAAGTAACTGGACAAAAATTTATTTGCCATTGTTATAACGAAATAGAAAAAAACAGACTTCTTTTTCCAATATAAATAATTCAGGTCTATTCGAAGACATAACAGTATTAATAGGTCCTGAAGGCGATTTTTCCATCAACGAAGTACACCAAGCTTTGCAACAACAATATAAAAGTACAACATTAGGAAATAGTCGTTTGCGAACAGAAACAGCAGGATTAGCGGCTGTATTAATGGCAAATTTGGCAAATCGAATCTAACTTTCTTGTTAAGAACTAAGTTTTTAACAGCATTACTAACTGAGTTTTGGCAAATTTTAATTATATTTGCACCATAATTTTATAACGTTATTAAATATTAACATCAAGTTATTATGCAAAAAGATTGCTTTTCTCTTGTTGTAACACTGCTTGTTATATCCGTTTCGGCTATGGCACAGATAACAACATCAGGTATTAGTGGTGAGAGTAACATCAAATGGCGAAGAAGTTATTGGTGCTACAGTAACTGCAACACACCAACCTTCGGGTACTATTTATCGAGCTTTGACCAATATAGATGGTCGTTTTACAATTCAAGGTATGCGTGTTGGTGGACCTTATAAAGTAGAAATTTCCTACATTGGTAATCAAACAAAGGTATTCCAAGACGTAACTTTACGCTTAGGAGAGGTAGAAGATTTGTCGTGTAAACTACAAACAGATTCAAAAGAACTGCAAGAAGTTGTTGTTGTAGGAAAGGCTGGAATAAATGGAACGAAGACAGGAGCAGCTCAAAGTCTTTCAGCAAAGCAAATTGCCGAAATTCCAAGTATAACTCACGGTATTGCCGATGTAGCACGATTGAATCCACAACTAACAACATCAAGTAATGGAGCAATGTCGTTCGCTGGAACAAGTAACCGTTATAATTCATTTATGATAGACGGTGCTATGAATAACGATGTATTTGGCCTTACTGCCGATGGATCTAATGGTGGACAGGCTGGTACACAACCAGTCTCTATGGAAACTATTGAGCAAATTCAAATAAATGTAGCCCCATTCGATGTTCGTCAGAGTGGTTTTACTGGCGGTGCTATCAATGCTATTACCAAATCAGGAACAAATAAATTCCACGGAAGTGTTTATGGCTTTGGAAACAATCAGAATCTTATTGGTAACCATTATCCTTATTCCGATGGAACAGGTTATGCACCTAAATATCAAAAACAGCAGGAATATCAATGGGGAATCACATTTGGCGGACCTATTATAAAGGATAAATTATTCTTCTTTACCCGTTGGCGGAATTAATCAATAGATAAAATATCAGAAATATGAATGTAAAAAGTTGCACATGTCGCTAAAAATCAGTAACTTTATGATAATCAACAATACTGTTATCTGCTTTAACTCCATGCACAACTTATATGCAAATTTCGTCAAAATACTGAGATATGCAAGAAATTCTCCTACGGATTGGTTAATGACCTTGGAAATATTCCTCGTCGTGGTGTTGTCCTCGCTTCTCTGACCTTGATGTCATAGCCCTGAGTCTGACAGCTGAGCATCTCGGCATTGACAGTGAGAATAACCTCTTTTGACCGGCTGAAAAGAATACCAAAGGGACTTTCGTCATCTCATCAGTCGTCGCCAGTTCAATGACCGTCGCAAGAACACATATCAGCTGTGTGAAATGATTCGTAAGCGTATAGCAAAGGCAATGGATGGTGCAGAGGAATATTTCTGTGTAGATTCCAAAACCGATAGAGGGTTTGCAGACTCTCAAAGAGGCAAACGCTGTAAGATGGGCAAGGACGAGCCTGATAAATCTCCAGCTTTTTGGTTACTGCGCCACGCAAGGAGTATATTATTATGGTTATAAGTTGCACGCTGTATGCGGTTTACGAGGTGTTATACATTCATTTGACCTGACGGCTGCTAATGTTCATGATATACATTATATGAAGGATGTGAAGTTTGAATTTTCAGAGTGCAGTATTCTTGCTGATAGAGCTTTATCTGAGTGCAGAACTGCAACAAGATCTGTTTTCATCTGCGCACATCAAACTGGAGGTTCCGTATAGATTAAACATGAAGACATGGAAGCCTGCTTTTCAAACCTTATGCGAAGGCTAGAAAAAGAATTGAGACTTGTTTCTCTCAACTATGTGACCATCTCATGCTCATCAGGAACTATGCAAAACAGACCACAGGACTATTCAGCAAGAATTACTGCCAAAAATCAGTACGTTTACAGTACTGCAATACATTAACTACATAAACAACAGACCACTAGGACATGTCAAATATGCATTAAATTAATTCCGCCAACAAGTTCTTCTTTGTGAATTATGAAGATGCAAATAAAAAATACCCAAATATAAATGGCTACGGACAAACAGGTTCTCGAGTTCTTAAAGAAGAGGCTGATGATGTGCTTTCTAAAATTAAAGCAATGGCTGCAAAGCAAGGATACGAATATAATGGAGCTTTCGGTAATCCTGATATTTATACCAAGAGCAAAAAGTTTGGTGCAAAAATTGACTGGAATATTAACGACTTCAATAAATTTTCATTCCGTTGGAGCTTAGTAGATGCAAAACAATTAAGTAATGTCAGCAGTGCCTCTTCGCTAAACGACAATCACTATTATTATCCATTCGAGAGTAAAACAAACTCTTTTACAGCAGAATTACAAAGCCGTTTATCTGCTGTTGTTAGTAATGAGGCTCGTGCAAGTTATGTTAGAGTGCGCGATCAACGTGCTGTAACATCGGCAGCACCAATGATATCTCTTCAAGTAACAGGTGGTTCACTTAATATTGGAAACGAACGTTCGTCTATGGCAAATACTCTTGATCAAGATATTTATACCGTAGAAGATAACCTTACGTGGTATAATGGAAATCATACGTTTACTTTTGGTACACATAACGAGTTCTACAAGTTTGCTAATCTGTTCATTCAAGATGCAAATGGTACTTATAACTTTGCAGACTTAGCGCATTTTAATAAGTATTATACAGACTTTATGGCAGACAATATTGATCCAAATTATGCTTATTTTTAAGCAATATCGTTTTTGGAATGGCTAATAAAGAAGTAACAGGAGACCCACGTTGGAAAGCTCCTTTCTCTGCTGGTCAGTTAGGTTTTTATGCTCAAGATAAATGGAATGCCACACCTTCGTTCCAACTTACATACGGCTTACGAATGGAAGTTCCTCTTTTCTTCGATACTCCTACAGCTAATACTGGTTTTAATGAATATGCTTCGAAACGAGGCTGGGGTGTCCGTACTGATCATAAATTATCTAGTACTCCTTTATGGAGTCCACGTGTAGGCTTCCGTTGGGATATTAATAACGATCGGCAATTTATTCTTCGTGGAGGCTTGGGTGTATTTACTGGACGTATCCCATACGTTTGGATAAGCAACAATTTTGCTAATACAGGTATTCAAATGTCTAAATATAATGTTTATAATCCTAAAGGACTTAACCTTATCTTCGATCCTAATAAACAATTAGACAATGCCGACAAGCTAAAAGCTTCAACAGGAAATCAAGAAATAAACGTATTTGCCGATAATTTTAAATTTACGCAAACGCTTAAATTTAATCTTGGTTTCGACTTTAAAGCTTTGGGAATAGATTGGACAGCTGAGGCTATCTACTCTAAAACATTGAACGATATTTATTATAAAAACCTTGCTATAGAAGAAACTGGACGAACATTTGGTCAAGAAACTGGATACACTTGGGATAATCGTCCTATGTTTGAGCAAACAACAAAGGGTACTCCTTATGCATACGTATACGGATTGTATAATACCAATAAAGGTTATACCGTAAACTTATCACTAAAAGCTGAGAAGCATTTCAACTTTGGTCTCGATCTTATGGCAAGTTACACCCTGGACACGTTCTATGAGTGTAAATAGTGGTACCTCTTCAGTTGCAGGAAGCAACTGGATGTTTAATACTACTTATCGTAATCCGAATGATCCTGAACTTGGTTTCAGTGCTTATAATGTACCTCATCGTATTCAAGCAAGTGCATATTATCATATTGGCTATGGTGCACGAAAACAATGGCAAACTACAGTTGGAGTTATTTATCAGGGACGTAGTGGTTCTCCATACGTTATAGAAATGTATGGTGATATGAATAACGATGGTGCACGTGGAAATGATATTATGTTTATTCCTACCGATGCACAAATAGACCAAATGCACTTTGCACCAACAACTGTAAATAATAGTAAGAATACTTACCCTTTAATAACAAAGTTTTAGGAACTAACTATAGTGGAAATTTGACAGAAGATCAACAACGTGCTTTATTGAAGCAATGGATTGCTGACGACTCTTATATGAGTAAACACCGAGGTGAATATTTCAAGCGCTATGCCGATAATCTAGCTTTCGAACATCACTTCGATGTTCACTTTGCACAGAAATATAGCTTTAAAGTGGGTGGACAAATCAATTCTTTGGAATTAAGCTTCGATATTATTAATATAGAAACTTGCTCAATAAAGATTGGGGACACACTTATGGTGATGGTTTCGGACGTTATTTCAGTCCATTTAACTATGAAGGCGATGGATTATTTAAGTTTGATGGTACACACGTAAATCGTGATTATGACAGTTATAACAGCCGTTGGCGTGGTCAGATAGGATTGCGTTACACATTCTAGAAATACAATAACCTAATATGAATAAGAGAAGGAATATCTTTATATTTCTTCTCTTATTTTTCATTAAATAAAGTTATATAATTCTCATAATCAGTATTTTTATTTGGTTTTATATTATAAACTACATTACTTTTTGCAATATAATTAATAAACTAAAGGAGGACTATTATGAAACGATTATTATTATCTATGATTACTTTTTGCCGTATGTGCAATTTGTAGTGGTAAAACTGTAACATTATCTATTAATGGAATTAGAGAAACAGAAGGAACGCTTTTAATAATGGTAGAGAATATTGAGGCGACCGACAATGCAGCTAACCCTGTAATGTTGATGGAAGTTGTGAAAGGGCATAAAATGGATATAAAATTTGAAATACCTGAATGGAGTAAGTTTAAAGTGAGTGCCTTTATTGATGGAAATGGAAATAAGCAGATTGATAAAGACGAATACGGACGTCCAACAGAAGGTTTTATTCAGCAGGTTTATACAGAAAAAGATATAAAGAAAAGGTGTACTCAATGCAAATGTTACCTATTTACAATAAAAAGATAAGAATGTATTTTTGAGTGAGTTGTTACTGAATGCACTAATCTTTAAAAGAAATACCAATGTTGTTTTTGAGTATTATGCTTTCAATGTTCGTATCGTCTTCAGATACTGTGAATGTGTCGAAGGAACATACTTTGCAAGAAGTTGTTGTTGTAGCAAGTAGGATAAGAAATAAAGGTAACAAGATAATTGTGCAAATGCGTGAGGACGAAAACAAAACGATGGACGAAGTTTTGGAGTCTGTTCCTCACGTGGCAGTAACCGAGAGTGGTATTAGCATAGATGGAAGAGGGAAAGTGAAGGTTCTTCTCAATGGGCACGAGGTGCGAATGGAAGGCGCAGCATTGATAAGTTACTTGCAAAGCTTGCGTTCTTCAGATATTAATAAGGTGGAAGTACAAACTGTTGCCGATGCTTCGCAAGACGCCAACGTGCAGGGCGGAGTGATTAATATTGTTCTTCGGAAGCAGAAAGATAACGGAGTGAATGGCTCAATAGAAAACCGTTTGAATGTTGCCAATGCATTCTTCCGCAATACTGCAGCCGTTTCGGTGTTCTCAAGGTGGAATAAAATAAACCTATATGCTTCGTTTTCCAATCCCATTACTGCCAAGAATAATGGTGAAGGGCGCATAAAGCGAGTTTTCAACCTACCTTCATACGATTATAATTCTATGAGTAACAATCGTATTCCAGCGAGAGACTATTATTGGAGAGTAGGCGGATTTGTCGATTTAAGCACTCGTTGGAATATCGGAGCAGAGTATGCGTTCACGCTGAACCGTTTGAAAAGAACAACCAACGATCGCACATCTATGCAGACACCAGAGATAAATATGCACGATGTATTAAGCTTTTACACGCAAAAGCTACGAAATCATTTGCATTCTCTGCAGGCAGATGTATCATATAAGATAGATAATGAAGGCTCAAAAATAAAGTTTTCTACTTCATGTGATGTCAGACGGTTGCGTGGCGATAATGTTAATCTGTTTGAGAATAAGTGCGATTCAAGCAATACTGCATCTATATATAAGGTATTGACAATGGATTTATCGGTGTTTAAACGGTATTCAAAGACCAGTAGTTTGCTGTTTGGACTGAAACACAATTCCATATCGGCAGACAACAATACTATGTATGGCGGTGTTTCGTCAGATCAGAACGACAAAAGCAATGCCGCTTTTGAGCAGAAAGAGCGCATATTTGCAGGCTATGCACAGTTTGCGGCAGCTTACAAGAGACTGAATTACGAAGTGGGACTGCGATATGAATATGTAGCCACCCAAGAGTTTCCGACGAACATAAAGCGAAATTACAGCGACTTGTTTCCTTACATTTCGATGGGCTATGACATAGACGAGTATGGCAAATGGAAAGTTATCGCATCGTATTCTCGAAAGATAGCCCGCCCATTGTTCAGTCAGCAGAACCCTACGAAAACGCAGACATCGTTGTTTACTTATACGATAGGCAATATTGCCTTGCGCCCTGAATACGTAAACAGCCTTCGTTCGACGTTCGTTTACAACAACGTGTATTCGCTGACGTTGGGCGTTGATATGCACAGCGACCTGATTAGAGAGTTCTCTTTTGAAACACGCAGACAACCCTATGGGCGGTTATGTTGCACATCAACCACCATCAGGAAAAACCATTGGTACGCTTATCTAAGCTTGCCTTTCCAGCCTTGCTATTGGTTCAACATAAACTTCAATACGCTTCTGTGCTATCAAACCATTCAGATAACAAAAGGAGAGGACATAAAAGCAGCATTTCTTATATATGAACAATACGAAGGCAACTTTCCGACTGCCGCACAATTTCAATGTGGAAGTATCGTTAAACGCCACTTCGCGCTTGCATTCGGGCAACTCGATGATTAGGTCTTATCAGCGTGTAGACCTACTGTTGTCGAAAGCTTTCAAACCAAGAGTAAATTTGTCGTTGGCAGTGAAGAATGTATTCAACAAGCAGTACGGATTCATTGAAACGCACAGCCGCTATTCCAACTTCTACGATACGATGCAAGGAAGCAACAGTAGGAACATTCAACTTACGCTTACTTACAACTTCGGCAAAGGAAAAGGCGGCAGAAAGCTCAAGCGCGACGACAATGGCGAGGCGGAACGATTGAACGATTTCAATAAAAACAACAATATAAAACTATGATTATGAAAGAAAAAGAATTAACAGCAGCAGAGAGTCTGAAACTCATTGAGAGAACGATAGAGCAGAGTAGGAGAGACGTTGCCAAGGCTTCGGCACAGCCGTTGCTCGTTTGGGGCGGATTGGTATTATCTACTTCCCTCATTATTTGGTTGCTCATAACGAACACACCGAATGGAGAAGGCGGTGGTCGCTGGCATTTGCTTTGGATATTGATGTCGCTGATAGGGTGGCATATACCAGTACTATTTCAACCGTTCTTGGTCTGTTCCCGACACCATCGTCAGCCGTACCATTGGCTACATGTGGGGTGTGTTCGGAATATCGGTGTTTGTTTTGTGGGCTATCAATATATGTGCGATAACCTTTGGCGGCATCTCCGTAAGGCAAATCATACCGATGACGCCAACCATCATTCTGTTTATGGGCTTGTCGGTTGCCGTTACTGGTCTGGTGATTAATCGTTTGTTTATCTCTGTCGTTGGTGCGGTGGCATGTGCAATATGTTCCTACTTCTCGCTTGTCAATCCGGGTGTGAACGAATTGCTGTGCGTAGCCGTTACAGCCGTATTCACTTTATTGGTTCCAGGTTTATATTTAAAGTTTAGCAATGGCAGATAACGATTTCCTCCCCCTCGACCCTTTGCTGAACAACGAATTGCGTTTGGCAATTATGTCGATACTGATGAGTGCCGACAGTGCCGACTTCACCTACATAAAGAATACCACGAAGGCTACATCGGGCAACATAAGTGTGCAGATAGACAAGTTGGAAAAGGCGAAGTATATAAAGGTGAAGAAAGGCTACAAGGGCAAAGTTCCCCAAACCGTTTGCCGTATAACGCCACAAGGAATACAGGCATTGGCAAACCACGTGCAGGCATTAAAGTCGTATTTGAATTTAAACATATAATAATAGTATTGAAATGAAGCGTTTTTTCTTAATTCTTACATTCGTGCAAACATTTATCGGCACAATGAATGCTGGTAGCACAGACAATGGAAAACTGAGCAGACAGCAAGCCATTGACGACTTAGATAGTTTAGTTTATATGTTGTGTGAGGTGCACCCCAATGTGTTCTCTGTGTGTACACCTACCGCATTCCTTTCACAAGCGAATGCCATCAAGCAAGCATTCCCAGATAGTCTGACCACGCTCGACTTCTATCGGAGTGTTGCGCCCTTAGTGGCTGCCGTTGGCGATGGACATACAGCACTTTACTTTCCTTACAAAGATGCTTTCGAAAAAGATATGCCGCGTTTTCCTTTAATGGTTTCAGTTGATGCCAACGATTCTACGATTACCACACGCGGAACCTTGTTCGGCGTTCCTGAAGGAGCGAAGATAGTTTCGATTAATGGGGTAAGCAGCAAGGAAATGATTGAAAAAATGCTACCTTATGCGTCAGGTGAACGGACTTTCTTTAAGCTAACAAATGTGAACAATGGGTTTCTTGCTTGGTTCTATATGTTGTATAATGCTGCTGAATATGACATACAATACATTGAGAATGGCAAAATTGTTAACCGAAAGATGTATAGCGTTTCATTAGAAGAGAAGCAAAAGGAGATGAAACGTGGTATGAAAGAAGTACCACAGAATGATTTTGCGAGTTACCGCATTATCAATAAAAAAGCTGCTTTAATGACTGTTCCTCACTTTATGAATGCGCAAGAACTTGCAGATGTATGCCGTAAGATGGTGGCAGACTTGAATACACGCCATATTGAGAACCTGATAATTGATATTCGAGATAATGGCGGAGGAACTTCAATGGCAGGTGATACTTTACTTTCATACATTGCAAAAACGCCATTTATGCAGTACGAAAAGGTTTGGACGAAGGTAACACCAATTACGCAAAGGTTAGCACGCCGAAAATACGAACAAGGAGTAAACTTCTATATAATTGATAAGATGACCCAACCGCAAGCCGATGCTGCGCAACGCTTCCATGGGAAAGTATGGGTACTTGTCAATCATCATTCTTTTTCAGCAGCAGCAAGTTTTGCATGGACTGTTAAGGCTTTCAGCATAGGTACACTTGTAGGTGAAGAAGCTGGTGGAATGAATGTTTCCTATGGCGATGTGGTGAGTTATGTATTGCCCCATTCCAAATTACAACTCAGTATTTCTTTCAAACGTTTTTGGCTTTTCGGAGCCGATGAAAACAATATCACGGTGCGTTGCCCGATATAAATGTTGAAAGCAGCAAAGCTTTAGAAACTGTATTGAAGAAGATTTCATATTAGTGCTACACAGGTGTAGTGTGTAAGAAAACAGAAACGATTGTTAGGAAAACTATGAGACGGTTATTAAACACTTTAGGCGTAATAGCACTGCTAACACTGTATTTCGTAGATTGTTTGGCAAGTAACAGAAAAACGATTGTACCAAAGTGGATATTGGCGCAAATTGAAGCGACTAAAAGTTGCAACTCGTTAATGCAGACTTTTCGGAGATACTTGCAGATAAACGAGTACATTATGTTGGTTTTTATTGGTACTAATTATCAGAAACTCACGATTGAAATACAACAAGTGTATAAAGCAAATAACCTACAATATAATGTTAGTGGACATTCTGCTGTAAAAGGAAATAAATGCCGTTTCACGGGGAAAATAACTATAATAGAAAACAGAGTATTCACTGAGCCAACATATAGTATTGACGATTCGATGCGAGGTAAATTCAAACGGCGTGGTTGTACAATAGCAAGATATAAGTTCAACGAAAAACTTACTGAGAAAGGAAGCGGAATTTTCTCTGGTTATTTATTGTTCTTTTGGTTTTGAAACCAATGATAGAACAATTAAATACGATGATATGGACGATTATTCCGATTCGTATTGCAACAATCTTTATTCGGGAACATGGCAAAGCCACAAAACAAAGAAGAGCAAACCTTGTGCATGGGGACAATACAGAATACCCAACAGTGGCGACCTTGATATAGGCGCAGGAGAGTTTTCTGTAAATCCGAAATATATACAGAATGGTTGGATAAACGGCAATGAGTAATTGTCTGCCAAAAAAACACTCTTGCATCTTCATTGTCTGCACACATTTTGTGTTGTGCCAACCTTATAAATTACCTCTGTGTATAGTGTTTGTTGCAATTCTCTCACGTGTTCTATACAATTTATATGCGTATGTTCTGTTAGTGCAATACTAGTAAGTGTTATTACTTACACGTAAGTAAAACTTTTATTTACGTGTAAGTAAAACTCTACTTACGTGTAAGTAAAACTTTATTTACGTGTAAATAAAAACTCTACAACGCGTAATGTAATAACGTTTATTGAGCATAAAAAGACAACAGAGATATGTAAGAAGCAGAAGAAAGCTATGAGAAAGCTATAGCATCATCGTAGTGCCGTGTTTCTGTGCAAGCCATTTAAGAGCAATTTCCACATAAACAGTTGAAAATAGTAGGGCTAACAATAGAAGCGCAATAATAGCAATGCAAAAATACATAATGAGAGGTGAGGAACTTAAAAGATGGTTAAGCGAATAAATTTATAAAAACTTGTTCACGATTTTTATGTTGTAGTATCTTTGCAGTAAACAAATTGCCTATTTCATAAGATAAAGGTATTATTCGATAATGGCAAATAACTTTTATTAAAGCGTGAACACATTGAACAAATATTCTTTTAGACTTCCTGCAGAATGGGAAAAGCAAAGTGGCATAATGTTAATATGGCCACATAAAAGAAACAGATTGGCAACCCTATTTGGAAGAGATAACAGCAACTTATATTGAACTTGCTGATGTTATAACACGATATGAGAAGTTGCTCATAGTAGCACAATATGCAGAAGAAGTAAAAGAACTGCTTGCGAAACATTTGAGAGCAGAACAAATTCATCAAATTATATTTCGTCAATGCGATAATAACGACACGTGGGCAAGAGATGTTGCACCTATTACGTTGCTTCCTATAGCCGCGAATGCAGAAACAAAAATAGGTCCGCATTTGTTAGACTTTTTGTTTTAATGGTTGGGGAGAGAAATTCCAGTCAGATAAAGATAACAGCATAAACAGACAACTTTATTTTATGGAAACATTCAATGGCACATTAGAAAACCATAAAGACTTTGTTCTGGAAGGAGGCTCAATAGAGAGCGATGGTAAACATACGTTGTTCACCACAACCTCGTGTCTGAATGCACCACATAGAAATCAGCCCTTAACACAAGAGAATATAGAAAAGCGTTTACTCGAAGTTTTTCCAGATATGCAGCGCATAGTATGGATAGAACATGGAGAGTTGCAAGGCGACGACACAGATGGGCACATTGATACCATATTTCGTTGTGCGCCAAACAACACATTGCTCTATATTGGTACCGATAACGTGAACGATTCGCACTATAACGATTTAAAAGGCTCTCGAAGAGCAAGTGCAATCGTTTAGAACCTAGATGGGAAAACCCTACAACTTGTATAAGCTACCTTTGCCCGATGCTATTTACGATGAAGGCGAAAGACTGCCCGCTACCTATGCAAACTTCTTAATACTTAATGGAGCAGTAATTGTTCCTACCTACAACCAGCCAGAAAACGACAAGCAGGGCTTTAAATATAATACAGTTAGCTTTCCCTAATTACGATATAATTGGCGTAAATTCACAAACCATTATACGCCAACACGGGTCTATTCATTGTCTAACAATGCAGTTCCCTGAAGGAATCTTATAAGAAACATTTTAGTCCCCCTCAAAACGGAAATATTATGCGAGAATTGAAAATAGGAATGTTACAGTTGCACAACACAGCTGACACAGAAAAGAATATAGAAAACCTTATAGAAGGCATTAAAGACTTAGCCAAACGCGGAGCAGAACTTGTTGTTTTACAAGAGCTGCACAACTCGCTCTACTTCTGTCAAGTGGAAGACGTAGACAACTTTAATCTTGCCGAAACTATTCCAGGTCCATCAACAGAACTTTATGGCGCAGTAGCAAAAGAATGCGGAATAGTGCTTGTAACTTCATTATTCGAAAAACGTGCGGCAGGTTTATATCATAACACTGCAGTTGTATTTGAAAAAAAGATGGAACCATAGCAGGAAAATATAGAAAGATGCACATTCCAGACGACCCAGCTTATTACGAAAAGTTCTATTTCACGCCAGGCGATATAGGTTTTAAGCCAATCAATACGAGCGTTGGACGATTGGGAATACTTGTTTGTTGGGATCAGTGGTATCCCGAAGCAGCAAGACTAATGGCTTTACAAGGAGCAGAAATCTTAATTTATCCAACTGCAATAGGTTATGAAAGTAGCGATAGCGAAGAAGAACAACAACGCCAACGCGAAGCATGGACCACAGTAATGCGTGGACATGCTGTGGCAAACGGTTTACCAGTGGTAGCTGTAAATAGGGTAGGACATGAGCCAGATCCAAGCCACCAAACTAATGGAATACAGTTTTGGGGCAGTAGCTTCGTAGCTGGTCCACAAGGAGAGCTACATTATCAAGCCTGTACAGACGACGAGGAAAGTATTATTGTGAATATAGACCTTGAACGGAGTGAGAACGTACGACGCTGGTGGCCATTTCTGCGAGATAGACGCATAGACAATTATGGCGATATCACAAAACGTTTTATCGACTAAAAATAACAGAAAAGAATGGTAACGATAAGAAAAGCTACCTTAACCGATATACCCATTGTGCTATCAATAATACAACATGGTAGAGAAAAAATGATAGCATCAGGTAATTCGCATCAGTGGGGAAGACTGCACCCTTCTGACGAACAAATAAAAATGGATATAGAGAAAGAAAATAGCTATCTTGTTTTGTCAGACGAAGGCTCTCCTATAGCTACCTTTGCTTTTATAGAAGGAGTAGATTCAACTTATCTGGAAATAGAAGGAAAAGGCTGGTTAAACAACGAACATTATGGCACAATTCACCGCATTGCATCAGTTCCAAACGTTCATGGCATTCTATCTATTGTTATAGAATATTGCTTTCAAAAGGTAAAGAATATCCGAATAGATACGCACGAAGAGAACTTTATAATGCGCAAAGGCTTACAGAAGTTAGGCTTTACGTATTGTGGCGTAATACATTTAGAGAATGGCGAACCACGATTGGCTTTCCAAAAGACTATTGACAACAGCACAAGAAATATGACAGAAAGAGAGAAACAAGAACAAGGATTGCCTTACAACGCATTAGATCCTGAGGTGTTAAAGGGACTGAGCGAGTGCGAAGAAGAGTGCTTTTACTTAAACCATCTATCACCATCTAAGAGAGAAGAACGCACCGAACGGTTAAGAAAACTGTTGGGTAAGACTGGAAATAAATTTAAAATAATTCAGCCGTTCTTTTGCGACTATGGTTTCAATATAGAAATAGGAGAGAAGTTCTTTGCTAATACCAACCTTGTTATATTGGACGAAGCAAAGGTAACATTTGGCGACAATGTATTCATTGCTCCTAATTGTGCATTCTATACAGTGGGTCATGCTATAGACCCTATAGAACGTAATGCCGACATAGAATATGCATACCCAATAAAAGTGGGCAATAATGTTTGGATTGGTGGCAATGTAGTAGTTCTTCCTGGTGTTACCATAGGTAATAATGTTGTGATTGGTGCTGGCTCAGTAGTAACAAAGAATATTCCAGACAATGTTGTAGCTGTTGGAAATCCGTGTAGAGTAATAAAGAAAATAGACGTTAAATAAGAAAGCTACGTGCAGAATGAAGAAAGATAATCCATATAAAAAGAAAGATAAATATGTGCAAATAAAGGTACAAAACGATGCACCTTTTATTGGAATGGCTATTAGAGAACGTAAAGCAAAGTAAGTCTAAAAACAAAAGCCACTTTACAAAAATCGTGGTATAAAAGTGAATAACAGAATTGTAACGCAGTTCGATTTTGCTTTGCACAAAGGCGATAAAGTGTTTGTAAGCACAACGAAGAAGAACGACCAATTTCAAAGTAAATACGTAAAGTTAGTTTACGAAGACAGATATTTGGTAGTAGTAGAAAAGGCGCACGGTATACTATCTATGGGAGTTGGGAAGTCATCGCTAAATGTAAAAACTATACTCGACAACTATTTCAAACGCTCTCGTCAGAAATGTACTGCACACGTAGTGCATCGTCTCGATCGTGAAACATCTGGATTGCTCATTTATGCTAAAGATATGGAAACAAGGCAAATTCTTGAACACGAATGGCACAATATGGTTTATGATAGGCGTTATATTGCTATACTTAGCGGTAAAATAAACAACGAAGGCGGAACTATTGCTAATTGGTTAAAAGATAACAAGATGTATGTTACATATAGTTCGCCCATAGACAATGGTGGAAAGTATGCGGTTACACATTTCCATGTTCTAAAAACTACTGATACGCATTCGTTGGTTGAATTTACCTTAGAGACTGGACGTAAAAAACCAAATACGTGTTCATGCGGCCGACATCGGGCACCCAGTGTGTGGCGATTCTAAATACGGTAATGGCGACGATCCAATAAATCGCTTATGTTTGCACGCTTATATTCTTTGCTTTTTATCACCCTCATTACCCATCAGCCTATGGAATTTAGTACACAAATTCCAATAGCCTTTAAACGTATTCTGGAAAAGGATTAGACACATGGAACATATTGGAAATACATTATATGCCATTCTTTGTTTTATAGTTCTCATCTTCATTATAAAGAAGATTACGAGCTGTGTATTACGAATAATATTGGGACTTTTTGCTCTTTTGTAGTTATATGCTGGTTACAAATGTTTTTCGGCATATAACGTTTACCTTATATTATATATAGCCATATAGTTTGTTGTAGTGATATATTTACATAGCATTCATTTGCAATAAAGTACCTCAGATTATCAGGAAAAACCAAGTAAATGTTAGCTACTCTTGTTTTTAGATATCTGTTCCGTTCTTCTCAGATATCTGTAACGTTTGTTTCAGATATCTGAAAGTTGCGAATTAGATATCACAATAAACTACAGCCTTTGTGATATCATATAATAATACCAAAAAAAGACACTTATTAAGATGAGGCTTATGCTATCTTTTATTCTCCAATATTTTAATTTAAAATGCTATTATAAATATCTGACCAATAAAGCGTTCTTCTGGATATAGTTATATAAAAGTAGAATCTATTACAATTATCTTCTTTTTGCAAAAGTATCTCTACATCTTTTCTACTGAGCCTAATTTTTAATGATTATTTAACAATAGTCAGGAACAAATGTTACCTTACCTTAATATCTATACTAATACCTTTGCACCAGAAACTTAATTAAAAAAACATTATGATAGAAAATAAAAATGTTCTGTTTTTCAATGTCAGGAAACAGCAAAAAGGAACAGGTTGTACCATTAAAGGAGTATGCGGTAAAGAGGCAGAAACCCTCAAAGTGGCAAGATTTATTAATAAGCGTTGTGCGTGGTATAGGAACTATTCAACACGCATTAGGGTGGAAAAGCCATCGAAAGAAGTTGCTGATTATATTGTAGATTCGTTATTTGCAACAATAACAAATGCAAACTTTGACGACCAGAGTATTCTAAACAAAGTAGATGCAGGATTATCTATTAAAAAAGAAATTGATAGAGGAAGCATCTAATAAGAATATATCACTTCCTGACTATCAAGAAGTTCGTTGGGGTGGAGAAAAATCTGATTATTCAGAAGAAGGAATAAGAGAAGGAGTACTCCGCAACGAAAATCCCGATCTTCGTTCATTAAAAAGAGCTAACAATACTTGGTCTTAAAGGTATGTCTGCATACTATGATCATGCTTCTCGTTTGGACGAAACGAACGATGAGATTATAGCATTTATGTGCAAAGCTCTTTCTGAAATTAGCAATCCAAATGCAGATATGGACACACTTATCAGCCTTGTACTCGAAACAGGTAAGTATGGTGTAGATGCAATGGCATTACTTGACAAGGCAAATACAAGTGCGTATGGCAATCCTGAGATTACAAAAGTTAATATTGGTGTAGGTAAAAATCCTGGTATTCTTGTCTCAGGACACGACCTTAAAGATATTGAAGATTTGTTAATTCAGACCGAAGGAACAGGTATAGATGTTTATACTCATAGCGAAATGCTACCAGCTCACTACTATCCTCGTCTTAAGAAATACAAACATCTTGTAGGAAACTATGGTAATGCATGGTGGAAGCAAAAGGAAGAGTTTGCAAGCTTCAATGGTCCAATTATCTTTACAACAAACTGTATAGTTCCTCCTACTAAGAATGCAAATTATGCTGATAGAGTTTTCACAACTAACGCTACTGGTTTTCCAGGTTGGAAACATATTGCTACAGGTAAAGATGGAAAGAAAGACTTTTCAGAGGTTATAGCGTTAGCAAAAACTTGTGAAGCTCCACAAGAAATAGAGAAAGGCGAAATAGTAGGTGGATTCGCACATGCACAAGTATTTGCTCTTGCCGATAAAATAGTAGAGGCAGTTAAGAGTGGTGCCATTCGGAAATTTGTTGTTATGAGTGGTTGTGATGGTCGTATGAAGAGTCGCAATTATTATGAAGAATTTGCAAAGGCGTTACCAAAAGATGTAGTAATCCTTACCAGTGGTTGTGCTAAATATAAATACAACAAGCTAAATCTTGGAGACATCAATGGAATTCCACGAGTATTAGATGCAGGACAATGTAACGATTCATATTCTTGGGCGGTAGTTGCACTCAAGCTGAAAGAAATATTTGGTGCAAATGACATTAACGACTTACCAATATTCTTCAATATTGCATGGTATGAACAGAAAGCTGTTATTGTTCTTCTAGCACTGCTCCATCTTGGGGTGAAGAATATACATATAGGTCCAACACTTCCTGCCTTTGTTTCAGAAAATGTTCTAAAGGTTTTAATAGATAACTTTGGACTTGCTGGTAATGGAACGGTAGAAGAAGATATTCAGAAATATATTCTTTAGAATAAATTAAGTCCCTCGATGTTTTGTCGAGGACTTTTCTTAATATCACTACAATAAAAAATCCATATAATACGTTAATCTTATAAATTGAATAATAATGGAAATATCAATGTACGAGACACTCGCCAATAGTCCTTTTTTTCAATGGATTAACCGCTAAAGAGATACAAGCAATACTACAAACAGTAAATTACAAGATAGTGGAGTATCCTGCAAAGAAATATACACACTTGCAGGAATGCCATGTAAGTATGCCGATTTTATTCTTAAGGGCGAGTTAATATCACGAATGACAGGCTTATCTGGGAAGCAAGTCCAAATAGATCGTTTAAAGGCGTGTATTTTTAATAGCTCCAGCCTTTATCTTTGCAAAAATAATGCAATGCCAGTTAGTGTTGAAACAGCACAACACACAACGATTATGCGTATGATGCCATCAGAGCTTAAGCATTTAATAGATTCAAATGAGCGTATACGTATGAATTTTTATTCAGCTTCTTTCCTCAATCAACGTGTTTCTCACTCAGAAACTTCGTATGTTATCTCTTCTTACAGTTCGAGAGAAAGTAGCTTACTTTTTAATGAAAGTAGCAAAAAGAGCAGCAAAGTCGTACAATTAAATTAAGTAACACTCGTCAAGAAATTGCCGATACATTTGGAATACAAAAGTTTTTCATTGTTGCGATGCCTTTCTGAATTTGAGGATAATGGAGCTATTAAGATAGATGGAAAACAGATAACAATTCTCAACTCAGATAAAATGAAATAGACCTTGACAAAATGTTTTATCAAGGTCTATAAAATTAAAAGTTTATATTTCCTTATAATCTTCTTTGAGTTACGAATAGTTGTATCGTACCTAAATATATGCAATTACATTTCCCAACCAATAGCTGAAGCACCTAAAACAGCAGCAGCTGCATCGTCAAGCGAGCTTACAAGGAACTTTACATTATCTTTGTAAATTGGTAATACATATTTCTGATATGCTTCTTTAATAGGATTCATCAGTAAATCGCCTGCTTTAGTTAATCCTCCAAAGAAAACAAATGCCTCAGGTGATGTAAATGCTGCAAAATCAGCACAAGCAGCTCAAGCATATCTCCTGTGAAAGCAAAAGATATCTAATGCCATCTTATCACCTTTTTCCTGCAGCAATCGAAACATCAAGTGATGTTATTTCCTCGTGGTCTATCTCGCGAAGCAATGATGGCTCGTTTGATTTCTGAAGAAATTCACGAGCAGTCCGTGCAACTCCAGTAGCAGAACAATAAGTTTCCAAACAACCCTTTCTACCACAACCACAAAGACGTCCACTATCATCGCGTACCATTATTGTATGTCCAAGTTCGCCCGCAAAACCATCAGAACCATAAACCATTTGTCCATTTACAACAATACCAGATCCAACTCCTGTACCGAGAGTAATCATAATAAAATTCTTCATACCTCTAGCTACTCCGTATTGCATCTCACCAATTGCTGCAGCATTCGCATCATTGGTTAATCCGACAGGAATACCTAAACGGTCTGAAAACATATCTGCCAATGGTACTACACCTTCATGTCCCCAAACTAAATTTGCAGCGTGTTCAATAGTTCCACGATAAAAATTACCATTCGGAGCTCCGATTCCCATTGCTTGTATTTGGCTAATACCGCCTACCTTTGTAATGATTGGCTTTAACACTTCAATTCCTGCATCTACAAAATCTTCAACAGTTTTATAACTTTGAGTCTTTATAGAAGAGGTAGAAAGCACTTGTCCACGTTGGTCTACTATTCCAAAAACAGAATTAGTACCCCCTAAGTCTAATCCTATAACGAATGATTTTCGGCTCTTGTACATCCATCTTCTTTTTATATTATATTTAGTTTAATTTGTGGGACAAAGTTATTAAAAAGCGGAATATGGCAAACTTTTTAATTAGTAAATTTGCTTATTCCATATAATTTTCACAATTTTGCACCAAGTTATGAATATGCTTCTCCTAATCCAATTAGATATACTCGATTTTATATTTAAAGGTATATTAATCGGTATTATTGCGTCTGCACCAATGGGTCCAGTTGGTATTTTGTGTATTCAACGAACTTTAAATAAAGGCAGGTGGTATGGATTTATAACTGGTGTTGGTGCTGCTATAAGTGATATTATTTATGCACTTACTGTCGGACTCGGTATGAGTTTTATAATGGAACCACTACAAAATCCAACTAATCAGTTTGTTTTGCAAATCTCTGGAAGTGTTATCTTGATGCTTTTTGGTGTTTATTGCTTTATGTCTGATCCAACAAAAAAAATGCGCAAGGGGGGTAATACAAAGGGAACACTCTTTCATAATGGACTAACTGCTTTCCTTGTTACTTTCTCTAATCCATTAATAATCTTCTTGTTTGTTGCTACTTTTGCACAATTTGCTTTTATTCAACCGTCTCGTCCTGTTGAAATGGGCATTGGTTTAGCTTCTATTCCCTATAGGAGCTTTAATTTGGTGGTATGGTCTTACGTGGCTTGTAAACAAGATACATAACATCTTTGATATGAGTGGTATTCTGATTATGAAAACAAGATTATAGGATCGATAGTTATTATTTTCTCACTTATAATGCTAATAGGTACAGTGTTTAATCTGTATCATTTACCTTCTTATTATTAATCTTTTTATGCTTATTGCTAAAGAACTACGAAAAGAAAAGTATTGCTGAATATCTATTGTATATGTGGCAAATAGAGGATATTATACGTGCTTATCAATGTTCTCTGACGAAAATTCGCAGAGAGTATATAGATAAATTCGATTATACAGATGTGCAGAAAGATGAAGAGGAAGATTGGTTTGGCGACCTTATAAGAATGATGAATCAAGAAGGATGTAGAGAAAGTGGACATTTGCAAATAAATAAGGTGGTAATGCAATCGCTTAATGAACTCCACGCACAGCTATTAGCCTCATCTAAATTTCCATTCTATTCTGCAGAGTATTATCGTGTATTGCCTTTTATTGTAGAACTTCGTGGAAAAACGAAGCAGGTTGCTGATAGAATGGCGCGCAAAAACGAACCTAATTTAAAAGAGATTGCTGCCAATCTTGGGCATAGCGAGATAGAAACATGCTTTGATCTTCTTTACGGTGTAATGATGCTTCGACTACAAAAGAAGGAAATTAGCCATGAAACAGAAGTAGCATTAAAAGAAATAACAACGCTCATTGGTATGCTTTCAGACTATTATCTGAAAGATAAAACTGAAGGATTACAATTTGAAGATTAAAAATAAAAGAAATATGAACATATTAGTTACAGGTGCAAACGGTATGCTGGGAAATACCATTCAGGAGGTAGTGAAGAACAGCAACGACCATTATATTTTTACTGATGTATGCGATGGCTATCAAAAACTTGATATTACGGACCTTGACGATATACGTAAAATAGTAAAGGAACATAATATAAAATGTATAATAAATTGTGCGGCGTGGACAAACGTTGATGCTGCAGAAACTGCTGGCAACATTGTAGAAACACTCAATGCCACTGCTCCAGAAAAACTTAGCAAAGGTCATGAAAAGAGGTTGATGGACTGTTGGTACACATCAGCACCGATTATGTTTTTTTGGCGGAGACCCATACAACACACCTTGCAAAGAAGACCAGAAAGGCACACCAACAGGTGTTTATGGACTAACGAAACTACACGGCGAAGAGAAAATTAAAAGCTATCGGAGGAAAATACATCATTATAAGAACTGCATGGCTATATGGTGAATTTGGTAAGAATTTTGTAAAAACAATGATGAATCTTACTGCCACGAAGCCCGAACTGAAGGTTGTGTTCGACCAATGTGGTACGCCAACTTACGCTGTAGATTTAGCCAATGCAATATTCAATATCGTTGAAAACAGAAAAATACGAAGGTAAAACAGGTATATATCATTTTTCGAATGAAGGTGTTTGTAGCTGGTACGACTTTTGCAAAAGCAAATTGCAAAACTAGCCGGCAATACCAACTGCAACATTCAGCCGTGTCATAGCAACGAGTTTCCATCGCCTGTAAAACGTCCAGCTTATTCAGTGTTCGACAAAACAAAAATAAAAGAGACCTTTGGCACAAATGTCCCTTATTGGGAAGATAGTTTGGAGAGATGTATGGAAAACTTGCTGAGAGAAGCATAAAAACAATAGTTGCTCACAAAAGACAATGAATAATATTCCTATGAACGAAATAGAACGTGAAGAACCTTTGCTATTATTTCACACCCTGACGCTGGTAAAACTACTCTTACAGAGAAGTTTCTTTTGTTTGGTGGACAGATACAAGTGGCAGGGGCAGTTAAGAATAACAAGATAAAGAAGACGGCAACTTCCGACTGGATGGATATAGAAAAACAACGTGGTATTTCTGTTTCCACCTCAGTTATGGAATTCGATTACGAAGGCTATAAGGTGAACATATTAGATACACCAGGACACCAAGACTTTGCAGAAGATACTTATCGAACACTTACTGCTGTTGATTCAGCTATTATTGTGGTGGATTCTGCAAAAGGTGTAGAAACGCAAACAAGAAAACTTATGGAAGTGTGCCGAATGCGTAACACTCCTGTAATAATTTTCATAAACAAGATGGACCGTGAAGGTCGTGAACCGTTCGACTTACTTGATGAACTCGAAGAGGAATTGCAAATAAGTGTCCGCCCACTTTCTTGGCCAATAGGACAAGGACAACGTTTCAAAGGAGTTTATAACATATACGAACAGAATCTAAACTTATTCACGCCAAACAAGCAACGTGTAACAGAAAAGGTAGAAATTAAATTGGACAATGCCGATTTAGCTGCTCATATTGGAGACGATGCTGCAGAACAATTGCGTGCCGACCTTGAACTGGTTGATGGGGTATACCCTGAATTTAATCTCGGAGCATACCGTTCAGCAAAGGTTGCACCTGTTTTCTTTGGTTCAGCACTGAATAATTTTGGAGTACAGGAACTACTGAATTGTTTCGTTCGCATTGCACCAAGCCCCAAACCTACTATGGCGGAGGAACGATTGGTTGAGCCTGAAGAGAAAAAGTTTAGTGGTTTTATATTTAAAAATCACCGCAAATATCGACCCCTAACCATCGTAGTTGTATTGCATTTTGTAAGATTTGTTCAGGAAAGTTTGAGCGCAATCAGCCTTATCTACATGTAAGAAACGGCAAAACACTACGTTTCTCATCGCCTACACAATTTATGGCGCAACGTAAAAGTACTGTCGATGAAGCATATCCAGGCGATATAGTAGGCTTACCCGATACTGGCGGTGTATTCAAAATAGGCGATACTCTTACCGAAGGAGAACAATTGCACTTTCGAGGACTACCTAGTTTCTCACCCGAACTGTTTAAATACATAGAGAACGATGATCCTATGAAAGCCAAACAATTTCAGAAAGGTTTGGAACAACTTATGAACGAAGGTGTAGCACAGCTATTTATCAATCAGTTCAACAATCGTAAAATTGTAGGAACCGTAGGACAACTTCAGTTCGAAGTAATACAATATCGTTTGGAACACGAATACAACGCCAAGTGTAGATGGGAACCTGTACACCTACACAAAGCTTGTTGGATAGAAGCAGAAAATGCCGAAGCACTCGAGAACTTCAAGAAACGTAAATATCAGTATATGGCAAAAGATACAGAAGGACGAGATGTATTTCTTGCTGATTCTGGCTATGTGCTCAGTATGGCACAACAAGATTTTGAAGATATAAAGTTCCACTTTACTAGCGAATTTTAGTGAATAGGTATTGATTATAATGCTTTATTTAAAGTTAAGTAGTCTGTCTTATTATATAATAAATTTTCGTTAAAAATAAAAAAAGTATTAAACTACTATTTCCCTCATATCAGAATATGGCGTTGCATATAAACAGATGCAACGCCATATTTGTTTTATATAGCTAGTTTTTAAAGAGAATATAAACAGCATCTACTTTTTACGTATAGATTAAATAGAGTGTATCAGAAGTATAGAAAAATTCACCCAGATGTTAGTAACTCTTCTTTCAGATATCTATTACGTTCGTTTCAGATATCTGTCAGTTGCGTTTTTAGATATCTGTCAGTTGCAAATTAGACATCATAACAAACTACAGCCTTTGAGACTTTTATTTCTCCTTATTTTACTAGATAATTTTTGGTTATATTAGCTACTTCTGTAGACGCTTTCTTATTATGCCTACTGAATAGTTAAACACAAGTTTAAAACCTATGTTGGAATAATAAACTCCTCGGTCTTACTATATTATATTGCTTGAGCGGAATTTATTTAAAATGCAAATTATGAATTCCTTTATTCTTCAATATTTTATTTTTAATACTGTTATAAATATCTGAATAATAATGTGATATTTCAATATTAGTGCATATAAGTAGAATTTCTTATACTAACTCTTTATCTCTATCGCTTTTCTACTGTATCTATTTTACTCACCAATGGCTTATTTATGTTGAATGAGTTCTCTCTAATATTGTAGAAAGAATCTATTCTCGTATGTAGCTAAAATGAACATCATTATTTAAGATAAAACTCATCTGTTAATTCTCTATACCATTCCGATTTCTTTCCATTACAATCTTGCAAGCATTCTGTTGTTGAGTAGTATTCGCTTGGAATCTTTCCTAATTCTATTAACACCCGTTTAGGGTGTTTTGTAAGGAGTGGTCTGTATAAATATAAGACTGAAAAATCCATTTGAAATGGCTTCAGGTTCTATAATATGATACGAATCAATAGGAAGAATTAAAAGAAAAAGAGTCCACTTGATGAAAGTAGTTTATAGGCTGATTTTATAAGAACATTGAAGGGGAGCGTGTCAGTGTGTCTTGCTATGGTTTTATTTTCATTTCGATTTTTCATTGAATTTTTCAAAAATAGGGCGGATTACATACTATAGCATCATATAGACCTTGTTTTTCAGAATAATTCTGCAACGAACAATGTTTAACGGTAATTTGTTCTGCAAATGGAGAACTTTCTACATTTCTCTTTGCTTGCATTACAGCCCTTGTATCTATTTCTATGGCATCAATATGAGAAGAAGAAAAATCGTTGCGCTAGCATTAAAGCTATTAATCCAGTTCCTGTTCCAATATCAAGAATATATTTGCCTCCAGTTGCCCAACTCCCTAACAGAACACCATCAGTTCCCACTTTCATAGCACATTCATCTTGTTCTATATGGAACTGTTTAAAAGTAAAGCCCATTTATATATTTAGTTTTCGTAGTATTGTTTTATTCAGAGCCTGAAACTTCCTACCTTGTTTATTTAAATTGGAACGAATTAAATCAATATTTGAGAATAATTGCGAGAAAGAAGTTTGTATCATATTAGGCTTTCGTTTATCCTTGTGTTCTTTCGGATTAACAACAACTTTAATTCCTCGTGGTACAATCCTAATATCAACATCGTTTCCAGCCATAATCGGGTCGCCATCAAAATGTATTACGCCTTCTTTTTTTCTATGGATATGAATATGTTTTGCTTTGAATGTTTTTATCTTGGAACTTTTATTGAGTGTTTTATTGAACATCTCTATTGCTACTTGTGGTGCATCGAGTATATCAAAAGGTTCCATAATAATAATATCCAACATGCCATCGCTCATTGACGCTTGTGGTGCAATATAAGCATTATTTCCATATTGCGATGCATTTGCTACCGATACAAGGAATGCTTTGTAATGGTGAGTTCCTTCATTATCTTCAATATCGTATGTTTCGGGTTCGTATTTTAATCCCTCCTCCAATACTTTCTGAACGTATGTTATAACACCTCGTTTACCAGCTTCTGCAAATTTCATAGAAATGAAAGCATCAAATCCCATTCCACAGGTACAAAAGAATGGCATATCGTTAATTATACCATAATCTAATTTATGAATACATGCTTGATTTAATATATGAAGACTTCCTTTTACGTTCACAGGAATATCCAAGTGCCGAGCAAGTCCATTGCCAGAGCCAACAGGAATAATTCCCAATGCAGTGTCTGTATTAATAAGTGCTTTCCCTATTTCGTTTACGGTACCATCGCCTCCAACGGCAACAACAATGGTAAACTTGTCTTTTACAGCCTGTTGTGTTAGTTTTGTAGCGTGTCCTGCATATTCTGTATATACAATCTGGTAATCGAATAAATTCTTGTCAATGCATTTATCAATTAATTCTGGAAGAGAATCCTTTTTGCCTATTCCAGACTTAGGATTTATAATGAATAGAATTTTTAGCCTTCATATATCACGTTTTGTTTTTCTTGCGAAGAATTAAACAACAAAATTACATATTAATTAGTATCCCATCATTGTTTTATAGTGAAAAAAACTTTAATTCGTTAATCAATTAATAATTAATGCAATATTTCAGTAAAAATTGTATCTTTGCAGCCTAAAAAGAAAAACGTAGCTTAGCTACACCTAATTTAAATATGGGACAGTTACAAGAAAAATACAAGAGTTACCGTGATCCGCAAAAGTTTATGAAAATGGGTGTATACCCATATTTTCGCGAAATCACAAGTAAGCAAGGCACTGAAGTAACCGATATAGATGGACATCACATATTGATGTTTGGCTCTAATGCTTATACGGGTCTAACAAACGATCCAAGAGTTATCGAAGCTGGTAAAAAGGCCTTAGACAAATATGGTTCTGGATGTGCTGGTAGCCGATTCCTGAATGGTACATTGGACTTGCATGTACAATTGGAAGAAGAACTTGCAAAAGTATATGCATAAAGACGATGTTCTTTGTTTCTCTACAGGATTTTCTGTAAATTCAGGAGTTTTAGCAACAGTAGTTGGACGTGGTGATTATATTATTTGCGATGACCGTGACCACGCTAGTATTGTAGATGGACGACGCTTGAGTTTTGCTACGCAACTACATTATAAGCATAATGATATGGAAGATCTTGAGCGAGTATTACAAAAATTACCTCAAGATGCTATAAAACTTATAGTTGTTGATGGTGTATTCTCTATGGAAGGAGACCTTGCTAACCTCCCAGAGATAGTACGATTGAAACATAAGTATAATTGTTCTGTTATGGTCGATGAGGCTCATGGATTGGGCGTTTGGTAAGCAGGGTAGAGGAGTTTGTGATCATTTTGGTTTGACAGACGATGTTGACCTTATTATGGGAACATTCTCAAAGAGTTTGGCTTCTATTGGTGGGTTTATTGCTGCTGATAAAGATACTATAAACTTCTTACGACATACATGTAGAACTTATATTTTCTCTGCTAGTAATACACCTGCAGCAACAGCTGCTGCCTTAGAGGCTTTACATATTATTCAAGCTGAGCCAGAACGACAAGAGCATTTGTGGGAAGTTACAAATTATGCATTGCAACGTTTCCGTGAAGAAGGTTTTGAGATAGGTGATACTGCTAGTCCTATAATTCCACTTTATGTACGCGATATCAATAAAACGTTTATTGTAACAAAGTTGGCTTACGATGCAGGCGTATTTATTAATCCTGTTATACCACCCGCATGTGCTCCACAAGATACACTCGTAAGATTTGCACTTATGGCAACACATACGAAAGAACAAGTTGAGCGTGGCGTTGTAATTCTAAAGCAGATTTTCCAAGATCAAGGTATTATTAAATAGTGTTGTAGAGTTATACTCGCAATTCTTCCAAATAAAAAGGGCTTGTAATCGTTGTTGTTGTCGATTACAAGCCCTTTTACTATAACAAATATGGTGTCAGCAATAATTCGTAGATAATTGTAAGTTATCTTTTTGTTTAATATAAATCAATGGCTAGAAACCCTGAAGTTATGGCTTCAGGGGCACTTCTAACAACTGATAAATTATATTTGTTTTATTTCAAGTTCTTCACAAACCATTCTGTAATTTGTCGGAAGAGATGGTTACGTGTGTTACCACCGAAAAATACTATGATTGCGGTTCGTATAGAAGTTTTCTTTGAAATCTTTATCTGCTTGCACTAATGCTTCTGAATATTCGTAAGCATTCTGAATATGCACATTATCATCGGCAATACCATGACAGATGAGTAATTTAGCATTCATTTTAGATGCACGTTCGATAGGGTTTATAGCATATCCATCAGGATTTTCTTGTGGTGTACGCATATAACGCTCAGTATAAACAGTATCATACCAACGCCAATTAGTTGGTGGAGCAACAGAAACACCAGCTTTAAAGGCATTGCGTCCTTCACTTAAACTCATTAAAGTATTGAAACCACCAAAGCTCCAGCCCCATATACCAATATTATTAGCATCAACAAATGGTTGTTTTGCTATCCAAAGGGCTGCCTCAACCTGATCTTTTGATTCTAAATCACCTAATTTAAGATAAGTACATTTCTCAAATTCCGAGCCACGGGCACCAGTTCCACGTCCATCAACACAAGCGACAATAAATCCCTGCTGTGTAAGATACGATTCGTAAATGCCACCAGCACCCATTGCACCAAGTGTCCAACGATCTACAACCTGCTGACTTCCGGGGCCACTGTATTGGTAAAAGATGACAGGATACTTCTTATTAGGGTCGAAATTCTTAGGCTTTACTATCCATCCATTCAGTTGAACACCTTCAGAAGTAGTGAACTTGAAGAAATCACGAGTGGGCAAATCATATTTAGCCATATCCTTTATGAGGGCATCGTTGTTGAGAACTTCTCGTACAATATGTCCTTTATTATTGTAGATAGCGTATGAATACGGAGAGTTTCTGTCGCTCCAATTATTCAGGAAGTACTTATAATCGCCAGAGAACACAGCAGAATTCCAACCATCCTTTGTTGTTAAACATATTACTTTTCCATTCTTGTCGGCTACATATATTTCACGTTGCATTGGTGTTTTTGCAGCTGCTTGAAAAATAAGTTTTACCAGTAGTTTCATCAAAGCCATAGACTTCATCAACATCATACTTTCCTTTTTCTATTTGGCGAATAAATCTTCCATCAATATTATAAAGGTATAAGTGCATATGGCCATCGCGATCAGAGGGGAAAAGTATATAATCGTTCATTACACGAATACCTCCCATAGCTTCTTCTTTAACATATTTATTTGCATTCTCTTTTATAAGCAAGTTACATTCACCTGTAGTTGGGTTTGCTTTGTAGAGGTTTAGCTCGTCTTGATGGCGGTTCATCGTATAAATAATAATACGGTCGGCGAATTTAGTAGACTTTATCCGTGGAATGTAACCATCAGAATCGAGTGGAAAATTATAAGTGATAGTCTTTCCTGATTCTAATGAATAAGCGTGAACAGATACTTTCGAATTGTATTCTCCAGCTTTTGGATATTTGTACGAATACTGCCCTGGATAAACAGCATACTGTTTGAATGTAGGTTTCGCACCTTCAAACATTTGTAATGAATAGGTTTTAACTTTTGATTCATCGTAACGTATCCAACTTAAAGTCTTGCTATCGGCACTCCATGCCAATGCATTATTAAAACCAAATTCCTCTTCATTCACCCAATCAGGCACTCCGTTGATTATTTCATTGAACTTTCCATCGGTTGTTATTTGCTTTTCAGTAGTTCCATCGGTGATAAAGATATTATTGCTGCGTACAAATGCAATATACTTTCCATTTGGAGAGAAGGTTGGAATTTGTTGTGGACCATCTTTCGATAGTGTCTTCAGAGATTTATTCTTTACATCATATAGAAGGAAATCTGCAGTAAAGGAACGGCGATAAATTCGCTTTGTATCTGTTTGAATAAGAATAAACTGCCCATCGCTCTGTAATTTCATAATCTTCTATTGACTTTAGATTGGAATCATGATACTTGGTAAAGTCGAAAAGTACACCTGTTTCTTTACCAGTAACAAAAAGAGTAGGCTACTATTTTCTTTCTATCCGCAGAAATTTGCGCATAATCCGATGTTCCTCTCAATGGGTTAATACCAGAAATAGTCTTAGCTGCGAAAGCACCTTTCGTCATATCTTCCAACTTAAGAGGCTCATTCGCAAACGTATGAACAGACGTTGCTACTAACGCTGCACACATAAGAAGTATTTTTTCATTGTATATTAAATTGATTTAGTACAGCAAAAGTACAAAAAAAGAAGTAAATTTGCAAAACAATGGAACAATACTATAATGATTTTGGTACTTGGATAAGAAAACAACTACCTTTTAGAGTGCAGAAAATTTCTATAGATGCAGGATTTACTTGTCCTAATCGAGACGGGAAAATTGGTGTTGGTGGTTGTATATTCTGTGATAATAAGAGCTTCAATCCATCTTATTGTAGTCATAGAAAGAGCATAACAGAACAGTTGGAAGATGGTAAACACTTCTTTGCGAAGAAGTATCCAGATATGAAATATTTAGCTTATTTCCAAGCATATACAAATACATACGATAAAGTGGATAAGCTAAAACTGCTTTACGAAGAGGCTTTACAGGTAAAAGATGTTGTTGGTATTGTAATAGGCACACGCCCTGACTGTGTTAGCAACGAATTGTTAGATTATTTGGAAGAATTGAATAAAGAAACATTCCTTATCGTAGAATACGGTATTGAAAGTTGTAACGATGAAACTTTGCACTATATTAACCGTGGGCACAACTTTGCATGTACACGCAAAGCAATAGAAAAAACTGCGGAAAGAAATATTTATGTAGGTGGGCACGTTATAATGGGACTACCCGGTGAAGATGCTTCGGAAAGCCTGAGACAGGCTCCCATCATATCATCGTTGCCCCTGACGATGCTCAAAAATACACCAAATGCAGATTATAAAAGGCACGAGATTAGCGAAGATATACAAAGAAAAAAACCTTTTCATTTATATACTGTTGAGGAGTATATTGACCTTATCATAAAAATATATAAGACTATTGAGAAGAGATTTAGTATTAGAGAGGTTTGTAACTCAGAGCCCATCAGAAATGCTGATTGCACCGAAATGGGGACTAAAGAATTATGAATTTACTAACTTATTGAATAAAAGATTGAGAGAAGAAGGATTACATTTGAAAGTATAAATAGTTATAATGTGGTACTCTATTAAATATTATATTGCGCATAAGATGTATGATATAAGCTGAAACTATCAATAAAATATACTTTATTATAAAAATGGAATTGTAGACCGCTACTCTTGTTCGTTTTTATGGAGATAAATCTACGAGTAGTAAATCAAGTTTCTTAAAAAGGTATAGTATAATTTTTCTTACTCAATAAAAACGTAATTTTGCCTAATATAATATTTTTTTCTAAATCATTTTGGGTCTATTTGGGCTCTCTGAATTTTACTAACATGAGAAAGAACATTCTATTTTTGCTCGCAATAGTTCTATGTTGGAACAGCAGCAGCATTGCAAACTGTTTTTACAAATCGTCCAAGCGAAATGTAAAAAGCGGTACAAACCCCCGAGATTAATTATTTGAATTTCTTGTATAAGTATATGGCTTTTGCCAGACAAGACCGATTACAGTAAATCTTTTTATGCAGAAAATGTTGCACTATCGTTGCAGGCACGCCGTGAAATGCCGTGGGGAAGAACTGTACCCGAACGCGAGTTTAAGCACTTTGTACTACCTGTTCGTGTAAATAATGAGAATTTGGACGATAGTCGAAAAGTTTTTTATGCAGAACTGAAAGATCGAGTTAAAAATCTCTCAATGAAAGATGCTATTCTCGAAGTGAACCATTGGTGTCACGAAAAGGTAACTTATCGTCCAACTGATGGGCGCACAAGCAGTCCGTTAGCTTCAGTTTGTACAGCGTATGGCAGATGTGGCGAAGAGAGCACCTTCCTTGTTGCAGCACTCAGATCGGTTGGTATACCTGCGCGACAAGTATATACGCCACGTTGGGCACATACCGACGATAATCATGCATGGGTTGAAGCGTGGGCAGATGGAAAGTGGTATTTCCTTGGAGCATGTGAACCAGAATCTATCTTGAATTTAGGTTGGTTCAACGAAAGTGCCTCTCGAGGTATGCTTATGCACACAAAAGTATTCGGTGATTATGATGGTCCTGAGGAAGTAATGAGCAAGACTCCGCTCTATACAGAGATAAACGTAATAAGCAATTATGCACCTACAGCTAATGTTAAAGTGGTTGTTGTAGACGAGAAAGGCAAACCCGTAAAAGACGCAAAGGTTGAATTTAAACTATACAACTATGCCGAATTCTACACTGTAGCACGAAAGACGACAGACTCTAATGGCGTGGCTACGCTTACTGCTGGTAAGGGCGATATGATTGTTTGGGCATCTAAAGATGGAAAGGTTGGTATTGATAAGGTTTCGTTTGGTAAAACAAAGGAACTAAACCTTATACTAAAGCGTAACGGATTGCCTCAAACAAAGGCTTGGGATATCACACCGCCACCTGTAAGTATAGTTCTTCCGAATGTAACTGATGCGCAACGGGCTGAGAATACAAAAGCGTTTGGCTTATGAAGATTCTATTCGTCAAGCATACGAAGCTACAATGAAAGATAAGTCGCGTGGCAATTATGCTACTATTCAGACTTTCTTGCGTGAGGCAAAAAAATAAAGAAATGGCACAGCGCCTTTTAAATGTTATTTCGGAAAAAGATCTTCGCGATGTGCAGTTGGCAGTGTTAAAAGACCATGAAGTAGCTAAAACTGATACTTCAGAACTCTACTGTAAGTACGTAATGAATCCACGTGTAGAGATTGAATGGCTTTCTCCTTATCGTCATTTCTTAGCAAGAAAGATGGCAGGTATAAGGTCGCCACAAGCTCTTATAGATTGGTGTAAAACAAATATAGCTATTGATGAGACACACAATCCGCAACGATTGCGTATGTTGCCTATGAGTGTCTGGCGTGATAGAAAGACCGATAAATTAGGTAGAGCAATTTTCTTTGTGGCTGCTGCTCGAAGTTTAGGTTTTCCTGCTCGTATTAATGAAATTAATGGAAAACTACAATACAATGCTAACGGAGCTTGGATTGATGTGGAGTTTGACGGTAAACAGGCGGAAAAGAGTGTACCAAAGGGGACATTATTGTTAGTATACAAACCCACGAAATATAACGATAATCCTAAATACTATAGTCATTTTACCATAAGTAAAATAGAAAATGGCGTTGCACAGCTTCTTACCTATCCAGAAACAGCTACATGGAAAGACGATTTCTCTAAAGGAACGGAGCTAGAAGAGGGAACATATATGCTTATAACAGGCACGCGTATGGCAAGTGGCCAGGTGTTGGCTGAAACTCAATTATTCACGATAGAGGCAGGCAAAGATACTCGTTTGGTGTTTACTATGCGCGAAGACGACAATGCTGTACAGGTAATAGGTAGCTTTAATGCAGAAGATATATACCACGATAGGGCTACCAACAGCGACAAGAGCTTGCTGTCTACGGCAGGAAGAGGCTATTATATGGTAGGCATTGTTGCGCCGAACCAGGAGCCAACCAACCACACATTGCGCGATATCAGTACATATAAGACACAGTTTGAGAAGTGGGGTCGTAAGATGATATTCCTTTTTGAAGATGCCGATAATTTGTCTCGCTTCAACTTTAAGGAGTTCGACAATTTGCCTTCTAATGTTGTTTGGGGTACAGATATAGATAAGAAGATTGTAAGCGAAATACGTGAACAATTGAAGTTGATAAGCCCTTCGCTTCCAATTTTCATTATTTGCGATAGCTTCAATCGTGTTGTATACGTACAACAAGGTTATACTATTAATATAGGGTGAACAGATTTTTGAAGGTTATAGGAAAAACTTTAGAAGATTATTCTATTTAATTATGTAATAATGGTAAAAACACCAATCTTATAGTGCTGAATACTAAGATTGGTGTTTTTGTTTTATATGTTTATCTTAATCCACAATATTTTGATGTAGTGATAATATTTTTTTGTTTGATTATCACATATATCATTCAATAGCTTTCGTGAATTATAAAATAAAACTATAGAGATTGTTGTTCGTTATGATATCTAATTTGCAACTGACAGATATCTAAGACTTGTATGACAGATATCTAAAACACAAAATGATAGATAACTGAAACGAAGTAACTATATTTAATATGTTTTTCTGATTTTTACTAGACACTTTTAAGTTATTTTCTACTGAGTCTATAATAGTACCTTAGTATAGAATACTCATATAAATATACTTAGTCCTTAACAGCATATCATTCTTAGAAGAATATTTGATATATAGTTATTTACACGTCATTAGTTTATTCTATTTCCTGAATAATTTGTGCTACAGTTTCTACAAGAGTTTCTTTTTCTATTATATTCAGTCATACCTGATGCAGATCCATGTATCTCGTTTGTACCAGTCGCAATAAGTATCTTCTTTGCATTTTGAGGTGTTACACCTCCACCTGGCAAAATTGTTAGTCGTCCTTTAGTGTATTCTACATATTCTTTCAATGCAGATATACCTTCCTCGGCACTACGTGCTTGACCAGATGTTAAAATGCGTGTGCAGTTCAATTCTGCAAGCTCATCAATAGCTCTCAAAGGTTCTCTACAAACATCGAAAGCGCGATGAAACGTGAAGGGCTTTCCTTCGCAGGCGTTAATCAGTCGATACGTGGTTGCTATATCTATGTCGTGCTCTATAGTTAATGCACCACAGACTATTGCATCAGTATACGGAAGTATTTCTTTAATATCAGCTTCCATCACTTTTATTTCTTCTTCATTATAACAGAAATCTCCTTCACGTGGTCTTATAAGTGTATGAATGGTGAGTTCTGGAAACATTTTACGTATTATTTTTATGAGACCCAACGAAGGTGTTAGTCCGTCAAGCGATAGAGCAGAGCAGAGCTCTATACGTTTAGCACCCCTGTTACAGCATTTATAACACTTTGTAAGCTACCTGTACAAACTTCTAATATCGGCATAGTTCTTATTTCTCTAATTCTACAACATAATCAACAATGCCCTTATGATTACCAATATTAATATTAAGGACCTTAGTTTTCTTATTATAATTATACGGAAGAGGCTTGTCGAAAGGAAATCGATAATATATTTGGGTTTTATTGGTATTGTGAAAGATATGGTTTCTGCATCTTGCTTTAGCACGTGTAAATAAGTTTTCTTACCCTTTGATGTACTTACACCCCAAGTATATTCAGGCACATTGCCTGCCATTGTTTCATAGATACTAGCTCCGTACTTTTGCATCCATTTTCCAATACCTTGTAGTCGGTCGAGTGCAAGGGCAGGAAGTTCACCGTTTGGTTGTGGCCCAATATTGAGTAAAAGATTACTTCCCTTAGCTGCAGAACGAACAAGGAGCTCTATTAGTTGGTTAGTTGATTTATAGTCGATATCTGAAACCTTATATCCCCACATACCATTCATAGTTTGACAAGCCTCAAGAGGTAGATGACTGATAGCCTGCCCAGACAGTCCAGCTTTATTTTCACCTGGTAAATCGCGCTCAAACATTTGGAAATCCTCACCATTTATCGGTGCTATGTGATGGTTGTTGCCGATTAAACAAGCAGGTTGAATGCTATGAATGTAACGATAGAATTCTTCCATACGCCAATCGAACGGGATACTATCGCTATCGTGATCCCAGTAGCCATCTAACCAAATCGCACCAACTTTTCCATAATTATGGAGCAATTCACTTATTTGTCCTTTCATAAAGTTAAAATAAGAATCATAGTTGGGCTTCAAGTTTCTACCAGTATAAAGTCCAGTTCTACCGATAGGATAATCCTCTCTTATCCAATCGAGTATGGAATAGTATATGTGTAAGTCTATATTCTGTTGATGACAGGCATTTGCAAGTTCCTTTAAAACATCTCGTTTAAAAGGAGTTGCATCAACTATATTATAGTTACTTTCCTTTGTTTTAAACATAGAAAAGCTGTCATGGTGGCGTGAAGTGAAGGTAATATACTTAGCACCTGAATCCTTAATAGCCTTTATCCATGCGTTAGCATCGAAATAAGATGGATAAAAAGCTGATGCAGCTTTGGCATATTCATCTTTATTTATCTTGTTGTTTAAATACCATTCGCCTTGCGCAAATGTACTATAGATGCTCCCAATGTAAAAATATTCCGAAACGAAAAGCCTTCAAATCGTTTTACGTGCAGCTATATTTTCAGCAGTAGGAACATATTCTTTATGGAAACTTTGAGATATTTTCATCTGGTTGTTTCTCACTTGTTTTGGCCTTTTATTTGTATAATGTTAGGTATTGTTAGCGCAAAAAGCCAATAGAGATGTAGTAATTAGTCTTTTTCATTTTTTTATTTATTATTTTTGTGCAAATATACTTAAAATGTTTTGAACAGATAACATATTTATGATTCTTTCTACTTATGAGGTAATACATTTGTGTTGAGTATTTCAAAAAAATAGGGAAAAAACCTATTTTAGGTTAGGGAAAAATCCGTATATTTGCACATAGAGATGTAGTATTTTTGCATCTGTTGAAGTAAGAGAAAGAAAGAAAAACAAATAAAATGGAGATGATAATATGAAAAAAAGTTAGTTCTATTTTCAATTATGGCTCTTTTTTTCTGCCTACTACATTATTGGCACAAGATGATGTATATTTCACACCATCGAAGGAGTCTATTCGTGAATATAAGGCGGAAAAAAAGCTGCTCGACGAAATACTTATTATAGCGGTATAAATAAGTCAGATAACGAATATAACCGCAGAGAAACTTTAGATAAAGTTTATAAAAAGATAGGTAGAGACTCATTAGGTAATGACATCGTGCAGATAAAAAATATTGATGGAACCTCCCAAATAGATACAATTTATCAATTCGATCGTTACTTCGATACTGACGACAGTGACTTTGCGTATAGTCGTCGTATGGGGCGCTTCGATGATTTCTACGGTTATTACGATCCTTGGTTCTATGGATATACTAGTTTTGGTTTCCGTTCTGCATTCGGCTATTGGAATCCTTGGTATATAGGTTATTATGATCCATTCTTTATTGATTACTATTATCCATGGGGATTTTATGGTTATCGTAATAGTTGGTATGACCCATGGGGGTATGGCTACTATGGTTGGGGTTATCCATACTATTATTATGGCTACGCTAGACCGGTATTTGGATATAGCTATACAACGGGACATTCTGGTACAGCTAATCATTGGAATGGACAAGGAGGACGCTTCGGAAGCTATAGTACAGTTTACACTAATCAGATGAACAATGCAGGTTCAACTCGTTCATTCGGCAGTATGGGTGCGCGTAGTGGACAATTTGGAAGATTAAATAGTCGAACTGTTATTGAAAGAGATAATTCTTCTTATAACAGAGGTGGTAATTTTGGTAACTCTTCTCGAAATAGAAACTTTGAAAGCACTGTCAGACGGGATTCATATAGCCGCGATAATTCGTTTAATATAGAACGTAGTAGACCACAGACATACGAATCACGTCCAGCTAATACATTCGGTGGAGGTAACTTTGGTGGCTCTCGTTCTGGTGGAACCTTTGGTGGGGGAAGTTTTGGTGGCTCTCGTTCTGGTGGAGGAAGCTTTGGCGGACACCGATAAAAGTGTTTTTTATTGTAAAGAGTTTGTTAAAAAGTAGATAACAAAAAGAAAGTTATGAAGATACAGTATTATTTGCTTGCTGCGACATTATTTTCATTGCCTGTAGCAGCTCAAGAGACATACGAAAATGCAAATCTAACGAGTACAGACCTTAATGGTACAGCGCGTTATGAAGGAATGGGTGGAGCTATGGAGGCTCTTGGTGCAGATGTTTCTACAATAGGTAGTAATCCTGCTGGTATTGGTTTATTCCGTAGAAGTCAGTTATCTGTAAGTGGTGGACTGCTTATGCAAAGTAATGGAAAGGAGTATGGTGATGGAAAAAAGACTAATGCTAGTTTCGATCAAATAGGTTTTGTATATACCACACGTGCTTCTCGTGGTTCTAATCTTAACTTTGGCTTTAATTACACTAAAGGAAAGAACTTCGATTTCTTGTTAAATGCAAGTGGAAAGTTAGGTAATGGTTCTCAAAACAATCAGTCTTACTTAAAACATGTGCTTGGTTCAGAAAACTATGGAGGTTTTGATGTGCGTAAAAAAGATGATGCATATATCGGCTTTGCCTCTCCACAAGCTAATTTTGTATCATGGACATGGAATCAATTAGACTATTTGTACTTTAATACATTGTTGCCTGATGCTACTACTGCAGGCAAGTTCAATAATTATTTAGCTGATTCTTATACCTTTGATAAGGCAAGTACAGGCTATGTAAGTAACTATGATTTCAATATTAGTGGTAGCATCCAAGACCAATTCTACCTTGGTTTAACATTTGGATTGAAGGACGTACATTATGATTCAGAAAGTAGATACAATGAAAGGTTATCTAATGGAGTAGGAGACGTTAGTGTTTTAGATATTCGCCGTATAACTGGTACAGGATTCGATATTACTGCCGGTATTATTGTTAGACCTATTGCAAGTTCTCCTTTCCGCATTGGTGCTTATGTTAAAACACCGACTTGGTACGATTTAACAACGTCAAACGTTACTCGTATTGATAGGAATACTAACACCGGTGGTAAGAATGACTGGGGAGAAGTGCCTAATAGTTATGATTATAAGCTATGGACTCCTTGGAAGTTCGGCCTTTCTTTGGGTCATACAGTGGGTAATTATCTAGCATTAGGCTTAACATACGAATTCGAGGATCATTCTACGCTCGACTCTCGCATAAACGATGGTGGTTATTATAACGATTATTATGGAACCTATTATGAGACTTCTTCTGCTGATAAGTCTATGAATAAGCATACCAAACAGGCTCTTAAAGGTGTTAGTACTTTGAAGATGGGTGCTGAATATAAGCCCACAAGCAACTTAGCTTTACGTTTAGGTTATAACTATATAAGCCCGAAATATAATAAAGATGCACAAAAGGACCCTACTATTGTATCTCCAGGAAGTGCTTATTCTTCATCAACAGATTTTGTAAATTGGGATTCTACCAATAGATTTACATTTGGTATTAGCTATCAAATAAACAAATTTAATGTTGATTTAGCATATCAATATAGTATGCAAAAGGGTACTTTCTATCCATTCTCTACAATGAATTTTTCCATCCACGACACTGCAACAGGCAACACTACATCATATTCAAATCAGGCAGTAGGAGCAAAGGTGGATAATAATAGAGGGCAACTCTTATTAACAGTGGGCTACCGACTCTAAGATTAGTAAACTATAAATAAAGTACATTACAATATAAAATAAAGAAACACGGTAAGCAAAAATATGTTTACCGTGTTTCTTTATTTTGGTTCTACTGTAATTAGTGTGAGTTAACATGTGTCTAGCCCACCATAGAAGAATAGAATCGCTATCCGATAGCGTTCGGCAGTACCATATCCTCTGCCGATGGTTTTGATTTCTTGAATCGATCCGTTGGTTCTCTCAGCTTTGCCGTTGTTGGCGCCAGTAACCATGACTCTAATGATGCCTTTGAGGTGTCTCTTGAACATAAAGACAACACCGTTGATCTCTTCAATGTTGTACAGCAAGACATCTGCCATCCAGTCTCCCAACATACCATAAGCCTCCACATCTCCATGATAGTTAAGGCGAAGGAGATCACGAAAGAGTTCTTTGACTTTCCAAGCTTGCGAGACCTGATACTCGGCATTCTCCAGCATATCAAATCTCCGACGGTCGTTGGGAGTGTATTTGGACTTGTCCTTGAGCCAAAGATACTTGGTACTGCGCAGTTCCTTGATCTCCTTAACCTCACGCTTGCGCACCTTGTCGACGGCATCGTTCAAATAGGTAACGCAGTGGTACAAGTCATGACAGTGGCTGGCATTGGGGAAATACTTCACAGCGCCATCAATGAAAGGCTCCCACATGTCTGTACATACCGTTTCAACCGAATTGCGCTGTTTCTCTGTGAGCGCTTTAGTGCACAGATTATCAATGCTTTTGGCGCTTCGGCCTGCTTCTACTTCGATAACATGACCGGTATCTCCATCATAGAGCATGCTGACATACTCATGACCACGGCGGATAGACTTCTCATCTATGCACACATGCTTGTAGATACGAGTCTTGTCACGCTTATCCAAACCTCGTTCAACGGCGCGAAGCATAACGCCATGTACCTGCTCGAAAGTAAGGCTGAGAAGACGTGCAGTCTTTGTCTGATTTTTGGTGGAGAGGAGCGTTTCTATCGTTTTTTTTCATCAGCCAAGACAGCCGGGAGTTTGGTAATGCCCAGGGGACAGCGACACTCTTGACCTCTTCGCCATCATGGTAACGAGGAATACGAGCCTCAAGGATGGTCTTGTACTGTGCCACATATCTAAATGCCGCCAACTCCGTTTATGACGGAAGTCAAATATAGGGAATTCTTTCTTTTCAACCTTGATGGTGTCATAGCGATATTTGAGCATGATATGTATCTCTTCGGTGGAGTCATCACAGGTCACATTCTCAATCTCCCAATCATTGTTGTTGTGGAGCAGCAGCTTGGATAATATATCTTCGGTTGTCATCATACTGACTACAAAGATACGAATTTCGTGCCGCTTAATGCGGGATACGGTATGTTAATTCACACTCAAAATCCCTGCAGAACCAGAAATATAAAAATAAAAAGCACCAAATGATTACTCAAATGGTGCTGTCTTTTCTTTTTGAAGCAATAATAAGTATTGTTTTTACTTTATTTTATTAAAAGCGAATTTATCTTCTATTAATGACTTTCCATTATTGGATATTTTCAAGGAACGATTCCCTAAAACGGAAGATTTAAATTTTTACAATACCATTGTTATATGTATAAGTAACAGTCTCATCTCTCATTTTACATTCTTCGAGCATATTTCTGTAACCACTCTCAAAGGTTGATGAATATGCATCACCTCCAATATAGGCAGTAATTTTATTTTTCTTCATAATAGGTCTAATGTATACCTTTACTTTTGTAGCAGAAATAAATTGTAGATTAAATGAAAGTTTTAAGGAGAAAAGCCTCATTATCAAAAACATGCTAATTTGGGATCTGTTTCTGAGCCAAACATAAATTGGAAAGTGTGACCTACTAATGTCGTATTTGTTTTCGGACGCTGATAATTTGAATTACTCAATGTTATGAACTGAGAAGATGAATGTGTGATCATTTCTTCTATATTTGATGCTTTGGAGTACCCCCTTGCTCTCGTTTCACAAATAGCATTGTAGTTGCATAATAACAATAAGCTTAAAAATAATAGTACGTTTCTTGAAAGATTTGTTCATAATGATATTTTTTTATGTTTTTAGAAATAGTTTTCTGAAGTACTGTTCTTTGTTTTAGACTCAGTCGTTGTTTTCCTAATAGTATCTTTTGTATTCTTGAATACTTTACTATGGAGTCTTAAATCTTTAGCAAGTTTCTTTGCCATTGGACCAAATGTTGCGTAGGGACAGCCCACCTGATACCAATCCACCTATAACTGGGAGAGCTTTTTGAAACTGATTTAGCTAATAATTGCTTTGACATACGTATACCAATCCATTTTGATATTTGTTTTATAAGCATATACCATGCAGCGTGACCAAATGTTATAACAGGAATTCTTTTTGCAACCTGTATAGCTATTTTTTTTGTCATATCGGCTAAAACTTTTGAAGCTGCATTTACCCCAAACATTACTCCGAGCATTGGAGTTATTATATTTAGACTGTTTGGGTTTAATTCTCCATCTTTTTGAAAATCTGGGTAGCCATATAGATAAGCTAACTTTTGACAAAGATTTATACAAAAACCCATAATATTGTGCTAAATCTGCGATGCCTAGTCCTGTCGCGGCAATAGGATTTCCTGGGATACCAGTTAAAGTTGAGATAATAGAAACCTTGTATCGTGATGTGGATATCACATTATCTGCGACAGCATCTATTAATTCTAAGTCTAATACAGTACGTGGATTTTCTTTGATGATTTGTTCCAATTCTTGTTCTGTGCAAAAATCGGAGAAAACGTTGTTTAGAAACTCTTCTCTGTTAACTTTCATACTAGGGTTTTGCATAGATAGACTCAGTACTTTTATTGTATAAGTCTACTCCTGTTGTTTTTCCATAAGAAATACTTTTTTTAATGTATAATTAATAGTCGAAAAATATTATTATAGGTTTTTAATATACTAGATACATTTTTTTAAAAATGTAAATAGTTGTCTAATAGTACACAGACTGTTTCCCAGAAGTATGTGTTTCTAAATTAAATTTTAAAATGAAAAAGCGTGGGAACTATTGAATGTTATTCTACACGAAGCTCTGGACTGCTTTTCACCGAATAACAAACAATAGCCCACGCATTGAGGTATATCATTCCCTTTGGAAAAAGGGTACAATAATCTCAAGCATGAGCGTATTGCCGCCATCCTCGGTGAATGTAATTGTCCAGATTACGTGCAGAAGATGATTTCAAACGCTCTTTTAAAAGATAGAACTCTTTATAGTGTACACTTTTATATAGGTACACTGGAATTCGGATACAAAGATAGATAATTTTTCTTATAAAAATGTTTTTATTCCTTCAAGAAAAATACATTCTTAGTGAAATTATTTGTATCTGCTTTTTATCATTATATCAATATCTTGTTATTTTGAGATGTTTATATGTGAATAACACCACATTTAGTTTAAATGTATGTTGCTGTCACTTTTAACATTTGTCGTATTTTATTGACGATAAAAGGGTTATGAGTATATAAGATGTGACAGATATGACAGGAAAAATAGTTTTACCTAAAAGTTGATATAGTGATGTTTAGTTTATAGAGGGCAATAGAAGACTCTAAATGAAAGGATGAGGGCTAATATTAACAGTGTTTTGTTAGTATATAGTTGGTTCTTCCGTTAAATGCGTAGACGCCTATCATGCAATGCATATAGCCTTAATGTGAAGTATTCCTCATTTCTGAATCCATATATCTGTCTTTTCAAAACCTTTATTTTATTGTTAATGCCTTCAATTGTTCCATTTGTTATATAATGGTCATACCATGCTAATATGTATGTCTTGTATGCTCTAATAGTTGATGCCATTTTCACCAATGGCTGTATTTTGGATTCTATAGCTTGCTTTACCTATTCATCCAACGCAACTTTAGCCTTTTGCTTACTACACTGATTCCATATTTCCTTAAGATCTTCTTTGAGATAATAGGCAATCATCAGCGGACGGTTTAGGCTTAGGGCATTTCTCCAGTCTATTTCTGTGTGCATAATCAAAAATATTATTTCCATTTCTGAGTAACAACCAACGTGTTCCTTTGATTACTTTACGCTTGTTGATGTCCTTTTCCTTATGCCATAACAGTCTCCTTAGCAAATCCAGCTTTTCGTTCATAAGCTTGGTTACATGAAAGTGGTCTACTACAAGTGCAGCATTGGGAAGGTGTTCACTTACAAAGCGACGAATATGGCTGCCGTTACGATTGATATTATGAATTCCACATACAGGGACAACAAAGTTTTTCCTTTGGAGTTTGGATTTCTAAAACTAAGTTATTATCTTCGTAGCGCAGATTCTGACAGTCTTGTTGGAAGACGCCTAAGGCGTTTTTGCATTATGCTGGTATTCATATTCTTGAAGTTTGGTCACTACAAAGAAACATAATACCAGCTTTTTTTATAACTTATAAGATATATCTATCCATTTAACGGAAGAACCAAAAGTATTTCTTATAGGTAAGAGGGAATTTTACATACTTTTTACGAAAAAGGTCCTAATCGCAATTACGATAAGGACCTTTCTCCTATTCTTTAAAAAGTCTTAAGATATTCTGTACTTTTCTATTTAACCAATACCTTTTATAATAGAGCCATTAGATAATTTTACAATATTAATGCCACGTTGAGGACTGTTAATTTTACGTCCATCAATTGTATAACGTGCAATTTCTTTGAGCTCGCCCTTATTCTCAGAAATACCACCAATTCCAGCAGGATCTGATAAATAGAACTTTGCAGCATTATCAATCTTACCTTCATTATTAATTATCATAGCGACTACAGCAAGTTTATTGTAACCTGCTCTTGCAATAGCTTCTTTCAAAAGGTTTTTGTTTGGCAATTTAAGAGTATAAGTATTAGTAACTACTTGGTTAGCCTTAAGTTCTTCAAGTTTTGCATTGTTTTTATGGTCTGAACCATAAGAACTAGAAAGTAAAACATCATCATAAACTAACGTTACCTTACTATTACCATATTCACCGCCCTTACAGAAAGGAGATAGATATGAATCGTTTTGAAACATTTTCGGGAGAATATTTGTAATAGTTGTTACTCTGTTTCCAAGAATTTTTCTGTTCCAGTAAGTCCATCACCGATAAGCGCATATACTATTTCGTATGTCCCATTTACTAAAGGTTCAATGGTGGTAGTTGCTGTTACTTCTGTTTTATCAGTATTAAGTGTTCCTGTTACCGATACACCAACTGTTGCTATTAACTCTTGTTCGTAGTCGAAACTAATATCTTCATCGTTAGAACCATAGAATGGGTCTATAACATCGTTGCGATTTATTCTACAGGTTGGAGCTCCACCAAAATCAAGTATCGCATAATTCCTGCAGTACATAACATCAGATTCGTTGTATTGGTGTATTGCTATACCAACAAAACTGTCTGTAAATTTATCGCGCAATTTCTTCATTCCAGCCCAACCACGTGGACACCAACCACAGCCCGTTCCTGTATTTTTCTTCTACAACAACATTTCTCTTTACCTGTTTATCTACGGTAGTTAATTTACAATTTACCGACTTTTTTTCAGCCTCATTAGCCTTGCCGTTCACCTTTGTTATAGTAATAACTTTCTCAGAAACTCCTATGTTATTGTCAGCCTCAAGTGGCAAGCTCTGCAGTGCACGATGCACCCATAGTTTTAACAGGAGGATTAACCTTTGCATGTTGTTCTGCCCCTACAACCCCATTGGTTGTTATTGTATAGTCGATACTATTTATTCCATCTCTGCCACCATTGAATAGAACGAGTTTACTTTTTCCTGTTGTATTCTTCACAACAACAATGTTTTGTAAAGAGGTTGGAGTAACAGAGTTTTGAGCAAATTCACCTTCTACAAGAATTTCTAATGCCAATTGTCCGAACCCTTCTTCTGCTAAATTTGTCCACTCTGTTGCTGTTTCAGAAGAACGTATAAAAAAACCATTAAGGTCTGAACCACTATGATCTACAATAGGAAACTTTGTTGTGGCTTCGGAAGCATCAGTAACGGTAAGAGTATAACCTATATATACACCGTTAGATCCAACAACGTATGGAGTATTTAATGCTACATCGTTCACCTTTCCCTGTATATCTTCACTTTCATCGCCTGCATTGAGATCTGCTTGATCTACATTCTGTACATAGTCTGCATTATTAATATCACTGGGCAAGCTTTTTGAAACCCAAACCTTTACATTGTTTGTATGTGCTTTATCGCGGAGATAAAAACGAATAGCTTTGATAGTTTTTCCAACAATTATAGAATTGCTTGGATCCACAAAAATAGCAGCATCGTATGTCTCTTTTTTAGAAACACCAACAGAACTACGTTCTTCGTTTTCTGGTTGATATCCCCACCATACTTGGTTGGCAGTAGGCTCTATTTTATTTGCTACTACCTTGTTTGTGGTTGATGCCTGTGTGGTTGTTAACTTTGCGTAACCTCTTTTATTTAGGTCTCGCTGGAATACACTCGTTTGTGCATAGGCTGAGAAGCTCAGTACAAATGCTACGGTTAAAGTAAAAAATTTTTTCATATTCGCAGAAGTTTAAGTTAATGACCGACTTAAAAGTACGGCACTATTAGATTAAATTACGTTTGTATGCTACAAAACAAAAAGAATCGTTTACAGATTGGTCTCGTTTTAAATTGATATTGAATTATGTGTACAAATATACATACTTATTTTTGAATATATATACTTATATTGTCTTAAAAAGCATTCAATTCTGCACTATAATATTTCTTTTAGGGATTTCCCTATTGTAAAAGTAGAGATATTGTGATCTGTTCGTTTGTTGTATTGTGTTAATTTTGCGGTATTAATAAGAATAAGATATAAGAGACTATTGATTATGAGACAGATTACAAAAATTCTTGATGGTACTTGCACTTATTGCTCTCCCTATGGGTTTTACAAGTTGCGATACAGAAGACGATTATTATCCTCCCTATAGTAGCCTTGTAACGGAAGCTGTTTCAAAAACTATTGGCGTGCATATCCCGGTGGTACAGACTATTATACTACGAGAGAATGGTTTTTGTACTATTACCCGATGGCTACAGCAGCTGAACTTGCAGACTTTATGGATGCTGTAAATTATGATTATGTGGATAATTATAATCCATCAAACAATGATCCTTTATTAAATGAAGTTCAGATGCTTTCTGGAGAATGGGCTGGAAATATGACTATTGCTTTTGATGAAAATGGACAACGACTTTCACAAACTTTCCATGCTAATATGAAGTTCTTCCAATATGAAAGTTCAAAGAAATCACTGTCGGGACATGGAACAGAGGTTGATACTGCAAACGATGGATCTACTCAGACGTTAGACTTTTCTTGGTACATAGATAAAAATGGTGATATTTATATTAAATATACTAAGTCTGGGACAATATTCAGAATGGATGCTAAATCGAACCAGAAGGGATTCCATCTTGGGTATGAATCTCAGAAAGGTTATGATACATTCTTTGGTTATGGAGTTAGCACAAACACAACCGACGAATTCTATATTGATTTAGCTCGACAAGCTACTAACAATGCAAAGGCAAAGATATTGAAAGCTTATACTACGACTAATAATATAGGAAACTATGTCTTTGGTAATGCTACAAGGAATTATAATTCGTTAAATTCAGCAAAGACTATAGATGGATTACGTGCGAGATAAGAAAGTTTCTCATAGCATATTTACAAAGTCTCTTTTGGTTTTTCTAAATGAGACTTTGTAATTTATCAACGTATACCATCGCTAATATTATAGAATAGGTGATAGGTGGAGATTTATAAGCTACATCTACTAGTTATTTATCTTTCAGACGGGAAATCTTAGATATTTAGAAAAAGGCGGCTAAATGTAGTTACTTTTTGTCTTAGATATCTATCATTTGTGTTTTAGATATCTGCCATACCCGAGTCTTAGATATCTGTCAGTTGCAAATTAGATATCATAACAAACTATAACCTATGTTTTGTATCGCTATACATAATAAATGTTGATTCATATTCATTTAGGTGAAGATTCTAAATGATGTAAGAGTTAAGAATTCTGATGCCAATCACATCAATTATATAACAATGAGGGTTAGTGTCAAAACTCGTTTTCAGCTAAAGACAGCTATCATTTTGTAAAGAATAACCGTTACCAAAGAGTTAATAACTCAATGATAACGGTTACTTTAATATTTATGAGGGAGTGAAACTGTTAATATGAAAGAAGCTTTTTCTGAATTCTTAGTTTTGACACACCCCCATTTGTTTATTATAAAAAGGTGGTAAATGGTTGAATATTACAGAGAATATAAATGTACACAAACGCACCTTCTTTTGTTATAGTATTTGGTTTCTATTATCGATTTAGAATGTCGTTACAATTTGCCGGCTTCTCCTAAATAGCTATCTTTAAAACCTAAGAAATAAAGAACACCATCAAGACCAATTGTACTAATATTTTGTTCAGCATTCTCTCTTACACGTGGCTTTGCGTGGAATGCAATTCCTAATCCTGCTTCTGCAAGCATTGGTAAGTCGTTAGCTCCATCGCCCACAGCAATAGTTTGTTCTAAGTTTACCTTTTCTACCTGTGCTATAAGCTTTAGTAGTTCAGCCTTTCTGCGCCCATCTACTATATCGCCTACAAAGTTTCCTGTTAGTTTATTGTTTTCGTCTATCTCTAATTCGTTGGCATAGACATAATCAATATTATACCTTCGTTGCAAAAATTCACCAAAGAATGTGAATCCTCCACTAAGAATAGCGATTTTATAACCACAGTTCTTTAAAACCATCATTAAGCGATCTACCCCTTCGGTAATAGGGAAGTTTTCTGCGATATCTTGCATAACACTCGCATCAAGTCCTTTAAGGAGTGCAACACGTTCTTTAAAACTTTCTTTAAAGTCTATTTCTCCACGCATCGCACGCTCTGTAATCTTCTTTACTTCGTCGCCTACTCCTGCTCTTTTAGCCAGCTCGTCAATACATTCTGTTTGAATAAGAGTAGAATCCATATCGAAACATATAAGACGACGCATACGTCTATACATATTGTCTTTCTGCAAAGAGAAGTCGATGCCTTGTTCCTGGCTCATTTTCATTAAATCAGCTTGCATCTGAACATAATCGTTTGGTGTTCCACGAAGAGAAAACTCTATACAAGCACGAACGTTATGACTTTCTCTCTTTATGCTTTGGCGACCAGTAAGACGCACAATAGAGTCGATATTCATACCTTGAACAGCAATTACTCTTGTAGTAGCTTCTATATTCTCTGCAGAAAGTGAACGCCCTATAATAGTTAAGATATATCTGTTTTTCCCTTGTTGGTTTACCCAATTTTCGTATTCATCGTCTGTAATAGGAGAGAAGCCAATGTTTACTCCCAATTCGGTAGCTTTAAAAAGCAAATCTTTCATAACCTTACCCGAATTGTCTTCGTTTGTTCGTATTAGAATTCCAAGAGAGAGTGTGGCATGGATATCTGCCTGACCAATATCAAGAATACGTGCATCGTACTTTGCCAATATTCCCATTATCGATGCTGTGAGTCCAGGTCTATCTTGTCCCGTAACTCGAACTAAAATTTGTTCTTCCTGAATGTTTTCTTTACTTTTCATAATTGATATATTTTATATAGGAACTGGTACTGGCTTAAAATTCATCTCATTTTATTAAGCATTTATCTACCTCATTTTCATAGATAACTTACCATCTATTGTTATTTTAATAGCGATAACATAGCTTGTTGAGGCGTCAGGAATGCCAATAATAGCATCAAAATATAATGCTTTAGTATCGGAATGATTAAATTCGAATCTGCGTAGAATACTTTTATCCAAAAAAGTTTTATCAATAATCGATGCAAATTCCTGCTTTCTAAAGTCATGTGTGTAGACTAGCTTCTTTTGATTTGAGATTACCACTGAAGCAACATTATCAAGATAAGCATTGTCTACTTCTATTCCACTTTCATTATAGGTAGACTTTATCACTTTATCTGATGTTGTCTCAACTGATATTTTTATATTGAAATAGCCTAAGTCTGTTCGCACCACCGTATCAGATGCTATATGCTGAAATGTATTCATAGCATATACATGATAGCTGAATGATGCTCTAAGATTTTTATCTCCACTCTTAACAAGACGCACTTCTTCGCCATTATTATTAATAAAGGAAAAATAAGTTCTCCGATTGCTTTTTATTTTATATCCATTCTTACTTTGACCTTTTTAGGTAAAAAGAATCTTTATATATCCAAAAGCGTACGGGTATGCTACCAGAATCTGGAAAAAATACACTATCACCTTTTGCCAATAAAGCAGGCTCGCCATTGTCATCAGATACCCAAAGGCCTTGGAAAAGTTCTTTTGCTTTTACATCTTCAACAACAGAGTCTCCTTGCTTTGTTTTTATTAAAACAACCTACGAAAAAAACAAAAGAAAGGAAGAATAAGCAGAAACTAATATGTTTCATTAGCGTTTTGTTAACTTTTAAAAGAGGTCTATTTTATTCCAAGCAACAGCTCGATTTAAATCTTTATCGGAAATAACAATATCTTTTATATCAATAGGCCAGTCTATTCCTACTGTTTCGTCATTCCAACGAAGACTTACTTCGCTTTGTGGTGCATAAAGATTGTCTACTTTATAAGTGAATATTGCTTCATCTGATAATACAAGAAATCCATGTGCAAAACCACGTGGAATAAAGAAATCGGCGTTTATTCTCTTCCGATAATTCTACCATTGCATATTTACCAAGTGTAGGAGAATCTTCTCGTAAGTCTACAGCCACATCAAGTACTTTCCCTTTTAATACACGTACTAGTTTAGCTTGTGAGTATTCACCTCTTTGATAATGGAGTCCACGAAGTACACCAAAAATTCGATTTTGATTCATTGTCTTGAATAAATTCTACATGATATCCAATATGTTCATCAAAATCTGCTTGTTTCCAAACCTCGTAAAAGTAACCACGATTGTCGTTAAACACTTTTGGCTCTATAATCCAAACACCTTCAATATTGGTCTTCTTATATTCCATATAGTTCTTATAATAGTTTTTTTGTATTGCAAAAGTTACTACAAAAAAAGTGAAATGCGGAAAAGATATAGTGATAGAATTGAGTTACAAGGGTTTTAGTTAAAGTGGCGATAATTCGTGAAGCCATTACAATCCTTGCCGAAGCCAAATCTTGACGCCGCAACGTTACTTGTTCGTAACCATGTCCGAAAATGCGACAAACGGGTACGAATGGCGAAACAAGACACTATGTTATAGTGAGTTACCCACAACTCACGTAACAAATACGGTTACGGAAAAAGATTGCGCCGTTCCTCCCCGTTTTGCGTACCGACACCGGACTCTTCACCAACTAATTTTTGAAATCCAAAAATTAAGAACGATGAAGAGTACATTTTCAGTAATCTACTACCTCAAGCGTCAGGTAGTGAAAAAGGACGGGACGGTTCCCGTCATGGGACGCATCACGGTGGACGGCAGCCAGACGCAGTTCAGTTGCAAGTTGAGTGTCGATCCGAAGCTGTGGGACACCAAAGGGGGACGTGTCACGGGCAGAAGCGCGGCGGCACTCGAAACGAACCGTATGCTTGACAAGATGCGGGTGCGCATCAACAGACACTATCAGAAATCATGGAGCGTGACAACTTCGTCACGGCGGAGAAGGTAAAGAACGCCTTTCTCGGACTGGAACACCGCTACCACACGCTGATGCAGGTGTTCCGTCGGCACAACGAGAACTATGAGAAACAGGTGGAAGCAGGCATGAAAGCAAAAGGTACACTGGAAAAGTACCGTGTCGTTTACAAGCACCTGCAAGAGTTCCTCGACATCCGCTACCATGTGAAGGACATCGCCCTAAAAGAGCTTACTCCCGCTTTCATCTCCGACTTCGAGATGTTCCTGCGCACGGACAAGCACTGCTGCACCAATACCGTGTGGCTGTACGTCTGCCCGCTACGGACAATGGTGTTCATAGCCATCAACAACGAGTGGCTGACACGCGACCCGTTCCGCGAGTATGAAATCAAGAAGGAGGAAACGACACGCAGTTTCCTGACCAAAGACGAAATACGCCTGCTGATGGAGGGAAACTGAAAAACGCCAAACAGGAACTGTACCGCGACCTCTACCTGTTCTGTGCGTTCACCGGATTGTCGTTCGCGGATATGCGCAACCTCACGGAAGAGAATATCCGTACCTATTTCGACGAACACGAGTGGATAAACATCAACCGCAAGAAAACGGGCGTGGTGTCCAACATCCGCCTGCTTGACATCGCCAACCGCATAATCGGCAAATACCGTGGGCTATGCGAGAACGGCAGGATATTCCCCGTTCCGCATTATAACACGTGCCTTGCCGGTATCCGTGCCGTCGCCAAGCGTTGCGGCATCACCAAGCATATCACGTGGCATCAAAGCCGCCACACGGCAGCCACGACAGTTTTCCTTTCCAACGGCGTACCCATCGAAACGGTCAGCTCCATGCTTGGACACAAGAGCATAAAGACGACGCAGATTTACGCGAAGATAACCAAAGAAAAACTCAATCAGGATATGGAAAACCTTGCCGCAAGGTTAAACAACGTCGAGGAATTTGCAGGTTGCACCATCTAAAAAAGAGGAGCCATGAAACGTGACATAATCATCATAGAGGACAAGGCGGTCAGCGTAACCGGTAACGATGTGTGGATGACCGCCACCGAAATAGCCGGACTGTTCCATACGACCGTCCCGGCAGTGAACGCCGTCATCAAAGCCGTCCGCAAGTCTGACGTGCTGAACGACTACAAGGTGTGCCGCTACATGCAGCTTGAAAACGGGCTGTACGCGGACGTGTACGCGCCTGAAATCATTATTCTGATTGCTTTTCGGCTGAACACCTACAACACCTACCTGTTCCGCATGTGGCTGGTAGGAAAGGTTCTCTCACAAGAGAAGCGGCAAACATACGTGATGTTTATACAGAACGGAAAAACTGCGTACTGTTGAAGATATCAAATGAAAATTATACGAAAGAATTTCTATATGGATCCTTATCTAAATAGCCATATCATATCTCAAAAAAATATAGAGGTAATAATATGGCTATTATTTAATTCTTTTGATTTGTCGTTATGCAACGAATTCCGTTCATAAAATGTTTTAATATATATTTGTCAAATGAATGGAGATTAGGTATTTTTTTGTTCAAGGTATTCAATTCCTATCGTGTTAAATTCCTGTATAACGATTGTAATCTCTTTAGAATCGTCTTCAAGATTTATAAGACCTGCATTTTTGTATCTTTTTACTAATCATCCTCGGTAATCCGTATTCTTCAAGTTGAAATACAATTTTAGGTAAAAAAAGGCATTTGATGCTTTATATACAAAATTAGCGATATTTGAGGAATTAGGATAAAGTTCTTGACGTATAATATTAATTACCGCAATAATAGATGAGAGATTAAAGGATACATATCTTTCAAATGTAAATATATCCTCATATGTAATACCATAATCTTTTTACTGTGTTATATAGCTCTTTTATAGTCATTTTCCATCCATTACTACATGCACATGCATAATACCGTAAATGTCCTTTTCGATGATATTCCAAAATTTCTATGATATCTCCTAAAGCATCCCTCCATTCCCATGTATTATTGTTTTGTAAAGCATCGCAATTTGTTGGCCAATTGGAATCAGTTTTCAATTTTTCCGCAATTATCTTTAACATTGATGGTTTACAACTTCTGATTTGTGGTATTCTTTCAATTCTATGCCAAATATCCGTTCCAAGAAGTTCTATCATTTCATCTTGATATCGTTGAATTTTTACATATTGTTCATTATTCAATTTTATACCGGGGTCATTTCCATCAAGTTTTTTTACTACATCATCAGGAAACTCTAATCTCAATTTAGTATTTTCTTGACTTGGTGGCTCTTCAAGCATATAGACACGACCTACAAAATAACGAAACATTCTGCCTGCGCGTCCAATGATGTTGCGAAAGGTAAAATAATCAATCTTATGAGCCCCGTTCTTATTTGACCATAAAACGACACTCTCTGCTTGAGTATTTACTCCTTCAATTATAGACGAGGTCGATACCAAATAATCTAACCCATTCTGTTCTTCAAATAGTTTTATTTGAATTTGACTAAGAGAACGATGTAGCTGACCATTATGAATACCAATACCATGTTTGACTAAATCTTTAAGAATATACTTTTTCTCCATAATTGCATTCCAGCCAATCAGAAAAAAATTAGCAAGCAGTTCAGAGTCTTTATTATATAAATTTCTGTTAAGAATTGTTGTTACTTCTTCAATTCCTTATATGTGCCGGTATATATCAAAGCTTTACCTATACCTGTATTTATTAATTCAATAAGTTTACGTGTCTTAAAACTCTGTTTATCTTCATTCTTTGGTCTGCTTTTATATAACCGCCATGCATGCGTTACAACGGTCTTAAAATCCATACGCAGAAATGTCATCCCTTCAGTGAATACATTTTCTTCTATTTCATGGATATTTGGGGCAAGATAATATCTTTGTTTAGCTTTCTTTCCGAGTTCTACCATTGAACTGAGTAAAGTGGAGCTTCTTTCAAGATCAAAATTTGTACTTGCCTTATAAAACTCATCAACGATTAGAATATCAATTGAAGGAAGTTTATCTATATAGGCAAAAGCTCTTTCTTGCGGAAATACCAATATGTTTTTCTCCGCAAGTTCTACATCTGTTGTTGTAATTATTTTATATTGATGAGAGAATTTTCGGCAAATTCGTCTTCTTGTTTCATCTGCAAGAGCAACCGTAGGTACTAATATTACAACATTAATTGGTTGTTTAATCGCAATAAATGCATCAATAACAAAACTTTTACCAAAACTTGTAGGAGCACTCACCGCAACGCTTTTCCCTTCTAATAACTTCTTTAATACCTGTGATTGAGCAGTATGTAAGACACAAGGTTTTCTTTCTCCAATATTAACTTTAAAAACTTCACATACAAACCGATCTTCCCAAGATGCAGTATATGTATCAATATACGGTAAAAGCCCCACTTCACGAATAAGATGGTTGACTAATTCCATATATGAATTATTGTTAGTACCATTAATCTCATGAAGTAATGTAATTACTTTGGATCTTGCATTACTTATATCACCAGCATTTAGAACATTACTTATATCTAAACATGTATTATATATATCATTCGTCTGCATCATTTTTGAGATTTTTTGCTTGTGAAATAAACCAGTTTACTATTTTTGTTTTATCAGGAACAGGAAAAAGAATCAAATGAAAGTTTATTTCCGAATACTTATGAACAGAACTAAGCTTGTTGATCTGCTTCTTAAAAAACGAATGAGCACGATCTCTATGAAAAGAAATAATACTATTTTTATACTCATCACTCATTTCAGTAGTACTTGCTGTTATCTGGCATTCATGTAATAAAAAGAATAGGTATATGTAGTTTGGGTTTTATTTCGTCAATGGAAGTATTCTCATCGAAACATTCTTTTATCTTTTTAAGTAATGTTTGGTTTTCAATTTGTTTATCAAGTTCATTGAGATTGGTCATTATTCCGCATTCCTTTTTCATAATAGGTTTGCGCAACATTTGTTCAACAGAATTTATTGGTTCGTATAATCGCGCATCCTCAAGAGAATTATAAAATTTAGCTTCTCCTAACCAAAGTTGAAAGCCTCCATTTGGGTCAATTACAATGTGTACAGAATCAGAGCCCTTTGCATTATCATTATCATTCTGTTTATAAAAAATTTTAGGTATTGCAGATAAGGCTTTATAATGGTTCTTCATTATGCCATATAGAATAATTTCCGCTATTTCACTTCCCTTTCCATTCTGCTCTTTGTCAACAAGTCGTAAATGTTTGGCAGCCTCAATAAGCCTACCGTAATCATTATCTATTAATTTCTCTCGTTCTTGTGCAGACAAAGCTGTTTCTGCAATATTACTGAAAACAAATTCTTTGAATTGACGATATCTCCAACTGCCATCTTCAAAGCCATTAGCAACTGATAATAACCTGTCATTATGATCTGGATTTATTTCTTGCTTTTTTGTATTAAAATTAACAAAACAATCATCAACTAATATATCAAAATTCCAAATTTTATTGCTCATACACTTTATTTACATGCTTAAAAATGGTGAAACATCTATATTCCTTTTAGATACTATTTTTTTGTATGACAAATAAGTTCATGAACATCAACATCAAGCAAATTTGCAATACGAACAAATGTGTACAAATCAGGTTGAGAATGATTATTACACCATTTAGATACTGTTGGAAAAAGCCACACTAATTTGACCCACTCGCAGAGTATTTTTATACCCAGTAAGGTTAAAATAATGAGACCCACCTCGCTAAAAATAAGAATGACCCTTTGAAACGCTAGTTTTTTTAGGGTCATTTTGTAGTTTTGTGTTACTGCCAGCCGGCATTAAAAACATAAAACTATTATTTATATGACAAAAATTAAAGAATTTATTGCGCTGTTACGCATCTGGTATGGGAATAAGAAGTATTTCTAGTACTTTCCATATATCTCGTAACACCCTCCGCAAGTATGTCCGTAAATTCCAAGAAAGTGGCTTGTCCATGGAGCAAATTCTGTCGCTTTTCAGATGATAAGCTGGCGGACTTGTTTTTCAGATGGGCATTCTCGTAACCGTCCGCCTTCTGCTCGCAAGTTGGAGTTAGAGGCACTTGTTCCTGATTATGTGAAACGGCTTAGCAAGAAGGGTGTTTTCTATCTTATCTCTTCACACGGAGTATCTCAAAACTCATCCTAATGGTTACCAGTATTCTACTTTCAAACACGCAATCCATGCCTACAGATGTCAAACACGAGCCGTAGGGACATGTAGAGCACCTTGCTGGCGATCAGATGTATATTGATTATGCAGGGTGATAAGCTAGAGATAGTCGAAGAACAGACGGGTGAGGTGCGGAAGGTAGAGGTTTTTTTGTGGCTACCCTTCCATGCAGTCATTACACCTATTGCGAGGCAGTGTGGTCGCAGAAGAAGGAAGACCTTATCGTTGCTTGCGAGAATGCTCTTCATTTCTTTTGGTGGTGTACCCAAGGCTGTTGTGCCTGACAACTTAAAAATCAGCCGTTATCCGCAGTGATCGTAATGAGCTCTGTTATCAATGACGACTTCGCTGCTATGGCTGAATTTTTATGACATGGCTGTTTATCCAGCTAGGGTGCGCCGTCCCAAGGACAAGGCACTGGTTGAGAATGCTGTAAAAGCTAATGTATCGGTCGGTATATGTAGATATTGAAGGGCAAATTTTTCCATAATCTAGAATCACTTAATGTTGCTATACGCACATCTTTAGAAGCATTTAACAGCCGTAGATTGAGTGGGCGTAAGGAATCCCGTCAAGAACTATTTGAGGAAATGGAAAAAAAGATTTTCTTCGTCCTCTTCCTACCGCTCGCTATCAGATGAAGTCTAGAAAGTCTGCTACTGTCATGGCTAATAGCTTCGTTATGCTAAGAAAAGCATAGTTATAGTGTTCCAACAGAGTATATCGGCAAACGTATGGAGCTTATTTACGATAATGACAATGTTCAAATCTACTATGGGTTAAAGTTAGTTACCATCCATCAGCGAGATGATACTCCCTATACCTACTCACAGAAAGATGCACATAATCTTCCTGGTCATCATGGTAGCTTTGAAAAGGATTTGGAGGAAATATATCAACGGGCAGGGCAAATAGACAACATCCTTCTGCTTTATCTCAAGGAAGTCGCTACGCAGATGAAATATCCACCAAAAGCCTTCCGCTCTTGCCGTGGTATCATGTCGCTGGAGAAGAAGTATGGCATGGCTCGTCTAGTAGCAGCTTGTAACTGTGCCTCGGAAGGACGACGCTATGGCTATAATGAGATAAAGGATATACTACAGAAGGGTGATGATGCTTCCTATATATCTATGGATGAAGATAATATGGAGCTATCTCCTGAATATAAACCAAAAACTCATAAGAACATACGAGGCAAGGATTATTTCTCAAAGCAATTATCCAATAATAGCAAACAATTAAAGTAAACAACTATGGAACTAAATAATAATAAGACAGCACCTATTGTGCAAGAAATGGATAAGAATCAGTTATCTCTTGATTTAATGCATAGAATGAGGCTTACGGGTATGGCAACTGCCTTTGAAGAAAGTCTAACAACTACAATTGCAGATACGATGACACCAGATGCCTTTTTATCTTGGCTCTTATCTCGAGAATGGGACTATCGTTCTGCAGCAGCCATTGAAAGACTCATAAAATCAGCAGGGGTTTTAGATATAAAAGCCTATCCTGAGCAAATAGATTATAATATCAATCGCAACCTTAGCCAAAAACAAAAATGGAGAGAATACTCACTTGATTTTATCAAGCAAGGACGCAATATATTTATTCTTGGTTCATCAGGAGCTGGTAAAGTTTTATCGCTACAGCTATAGGCTATCATGCTTGTAAAAAATGGTATTAGAACGATGTATGCTAACATGTCAAAGCTGCTGGGGACACTTAAGGTTGCCAAGAACAAAGGAACGTTAGAAACAGAGCTAAAGAAGATAGAGCGATGTCGCTTGTTAATCCTCGATGATGCCTTCCTTGTACATGTAGATGCAAAAGAGCGTCCTATATTACTTGATATTATAGAAGATAGGCATGAAAGGAAGTCGATTATCATATCTTCTCAACTTCCCAGTGAACAGCGGTATGATGCAATAGGCGACCCTACCGTGGCAGATGCTGTACTAGATAGAATTGTGCATACCTCATATCAAATAGAACTAACTGGAGAGAGTCTTAGAAAGATAAAAGCAAAGAATATTACCAAGTAATAGCGAAATAAAATGACCCACCCGACCAGGGCATTTAGTGGGTCAATAATAAATCGTTTTACTGGGTCTAAAATACTTTGCCGGTGGGTCAAATTAGTGTGGCTTTTCCACCACCTGTTGCTCTTGTGTTAGGTAAAACTTTGTGGTATGCGGAGGCTTTCGTATTGTCTTCTGAATATTGCTCCACGAAATTTTGAAGACTCTGGATTGTAGGAAACACCAAGTACCCTTCGTTTGAAACCGAAACTGACGAACTCGCTAATTGGTTAACTGCATGTGCTGGTGTAACATCCTGACTAAGGTCATCTGACGAACAAGCTGTAATGAGACTTGCAGTCAACAAAAAGAATGCTAATTTTTTCATGTTGAGTTTTATTTAGAATTAAACAATTTAGAGCATACCAAAAGTATATAACATATACTATTTCTGCAAGTTGAAATGTCATGAAACGGAAATAAATGTCAGCGAGACGGAAAAATTAGTGTTCTAACTTATACATTCCCAATAATTGGCAAGTTCCACTACAAGCTTTTTATAAAAGGGGCTCGTGAATTTGCACTTGCTTGTTGAGTCTACCTTTAATTTTTGCGCACTGTCGGTCTGCTCTATCTTGTAATTCTCAATTAATTCTCGTTTCTTTTCCTTTTTTTGTTCTTTTCTAGCCTTTATGATTTCTCCAATATTAATTTGATAAGGTTTCGTATCATACTCTCGTGTAAAAACGGGCGTTCCAGTTTTGGGGTCAGTGATGGATTCGACGATATCCTCTTTGACTATCTCTTTAAAAGTACTACATGATGTCATTAAAAGCAAAGCAATCAATGAATTACAAGCATAAATATAAAAATGTGTGTTCTTTATTTTTTTCATAAGACAATAAATTATTTGCTAAGCCATTGCTTGAATTTGCAAGCCTTGTCCTTGCTTATTATTATATTGCTATCATTACATCCTTTAATCTTGACATGAAGTTTAGAACTGAAAAAGAATGAAATTTTTTCTAAGTAATTGATGTTTGCAATATATTGTCGATTAATGCGAAAAAAAACGTCAGGATTGAGAGTTTCTTCTAAATCAGACAGTTTATCGCTCATGACATAGGTTTTCGCCATCATGCTTATAAGCCACAACTTGACGTTTTCCACTATAAATGCAACTAATTTCGTCAGCCTTCAATGAAACTAGTTCATCCCCTTTTGTAACCAAAAAAAGCGTGAACGCCATATTTGCATGTCCCGTGCCACTACAGACAGTGCAGTAGGCGTAGTATCTTGATGTAATAGCATATTGATTTTATCCAAAGAGTTGAATAGCTCTTTACTATTCACAGGTTTAAGCAAATAATCTATGCCGTTTGATTTTATAGCATTCATAGCATATTCATCATATGTGGTTGTAAAAATGACAAAGGAAGTTGGCATGTTCAACTCAAAGGCTTCAAATACAGTGTATGCGCCAAGTCTTATGTCTGATATGATTAAATCATAATCGTGATCACTTGCAAGAAAGTTCTTGACCTCATCAGTTGTTTGAAATGGTCCCAGGATTGTAATGGAATCATCGTAGTCGTTTATCAATCTAATGAGGCGTTTTGCACTTAACGCCTCATCTTCTATAATAACAATTTTTTTCATTTTTCAATAATTGGAATGTATACTTTAAATTCTGTGTTGCACTCCCTGATATCAATACCTGTTCCTGTCTCGAGGATGTATCTTTGTTGCAAATTTTGCAATCCAATACCCAAGGAAAAAGATATTCTCGCCACATCGTCTTTGCATGATTGCATGTTGTTTGACACTATTATTTTATCATCCTTGCGATCTATACATATAATCAATGGGCTTTCACGGGAAGCAAAATTATGTTTAATCGCATTTTCAACAAGGAGTTGTATGCTCATTGGCAACATATACTCATTACTATTTATAGGGAAATTAGCAATACGGAATACAACTGACTCCCCGAACCGCACATGCAAAATATCAGTATAATTTCTTGCAAAAGTATTGCTTCTGACAACGGGACGAGATCCATGTCAATTGTCTTCAATACATGTCTGTACACATTTGCAAGACGAAGCGTAAATTCTTCTGCCTTAGTCCCTGTTTTCTCTTGTCAACTCAGTCAAGACACTCAGGCTATTGAATAGAAAAATGTGGATTTAACTGAGCTTTGAGAGATTTTTCTTAAACGATATATATTCATTGTAGTAACTTTCAACAATCTTTGTATAGTAATGATTCACGTTAATCAGTCCAATGAAAGATGCAATTAAGGCAAAGATATAAGAGTTTCCCCAACAATCATCATCAGGGATTGTTACAAATTACGTCCTCATAAATAAACTCACAAATCAAAGCGAGAATTATATTTATAAAGACTATATACCATGCCATTCTCGTTAATTGCTTATTTGTTATATGCTGACGTTTCTCAGACAGTTTAATAAGCTGATTACATATAAAAATGCTTGTCAAGGAGAATAATGAGCAATAAACAAAATCTTCAATAATTTCACTTGAATGGTTTAAAACACTCCGTGAAAAATCATCATAATCTCCAGCAAACCATATCACATCATAAAGAAAAAATGTCATGATAGTGATTAGCAACCATTGTTTAATCTGATGTTTTGTTTTCATTTTTTGCTCTAAATTTATAACGAATTGTCAAAACACTCAATTTTATGATTAAATAAGTGCAGGAAGGTACTGACATACTTCGTTTTTAGACCTTTAAAGGAAACATACTTGATTCATACCCATAAGATACATGAGAGTTGGAATTTCACCCTGACGTCCTCGCAGGAAACAGACTTTAATATTTTATCTTCCATACCTACTTCTTATTTATCGACAATTAAGTCCTTGATATTCACGGATAGATATTCCGCTATTTTATTCAGCAAGTCTAAAGAGGGTTGTTTGCGATTGCTGCAATACGCATTGATTGTACTGAAACTCTTGCCAAGTTCCTTTGCCAATTGCGTTTGGGAAATTTCTTTTTCCACAAGCACAAGTTTTATTCTGTTCAGTTTCATCTTCCAAGCTTTTGATTTACAATTATCAAATGCAAAGATAACAATTATATTTCATCAAACCGCTTGTTTTACGATATATTTATAGATTTATTTTTGTATATCTATCCTTTTGTAATTATTTGAAAAGTAAAAAAGAATGGAACAACAAGCACTTTTTCTCTAATTCCTACTGCTTTTCATAAAGAAATCATTATCTTTGCAACATAGAATTAACGTGTTCTTTGAAGCATTGCAGAATAAAGAAAGGAAAAAGAAACTCGCTCGTTTCTTAATCGTTCATCTTATTATATCATATATTCTGTTTCCTATTAGTAATCAGTCGATTACATTCACAGACACTACTTTTTATAATGAAATCACGGACTACCGCACGGCAGAGGACGTGGGCGTGGACCGTCCCAACAAAAAAACGAGATACTGCACCACATACCGCCCACGCCGGAGCAGGAGGACTTCATACAGAAGCTGATGCAGTTCGCCAAGACTGGCGATGCCACACTTCTGGGCAGGCTGCCGCTTTCGGAAACGGAGGAAAAGGCGAAGATGCTTATCGCCACCGACTACGCACGCAAAAAGATTCAAGAAACTTGTATCTTTCAGATAATCAATAGAGTAAGAAAGAATAAAGGATAAAAGGGTTACGACTTGGAAACGAGCGAGTTTCTTTTCCCTTCTTTATTCTGCAACGCCCCAAAGAACACTTAAATTTATTGTGCAAAGATAATGCTTTTCTGATGAAAACAGTGTGCTTTTACGGAAATAAATAGGAAACACACCTAAAAAAATAATCACATACAAAGTCTAATGGGAGGAATTTGACGGGATTTTCAGCCTAATTATTAAGCCTGCAAAAAATAACCAGAATCAACTCTTTTGCATTGCAAAATAAGAAAAATGAAACTTTTTGGAGAAAATCCTCCGAAAAATTTGGCAGATTGAAATAATTTGCCTAATATTGCACTTATAAATACAGAACAAACGTTCTGTTCTAATTCTAGTATAATGAAATAATGGAAAAAAACAAATAGATAAAGAAAGTATAAGCAAAAGGGACATTATCCTTAACGAATCGTTCAGATTATTTCTGAAAAAAGGCTATGCAGCTGTATCATTCTCAGACTTGGTCGAAGCAACCAACGTTTCTCGTGGCAATATGTTTCATCACTTCAAGAATAAAGAAGATATTTTCCATCATGCTGTTGATAGGTTTGTATTTCAATTCTTGACCAATGATGCTCCCGACCTTCTTGCGTTTACAAGTTCAATGCCATTAAAGGACTTCATCGACAATCGTATAGAAAATATCGGTCGCCGTATGAAATCATTTTTTATGATGACAAAAGGCACCGTTACTCCTGCCAATTTCATGTCATTTTATCCTGTATCTGAAAGACAACTATCCGGATTGGAAAGAGAAGTTTCAAGAATATGAGAAAAGAAAGAGCCTTGAGTGGAAAGAGGTGATAGAGCTTGCCAAACAGAAAGGAGAGATTACTCAAACTATGGAAACAGAAAAGATTATATCTTCCATTAGAAATATATATCTTGGATTGTCATACAGAAGTGCATTGAGCAGCCAACTTTCTATTTCCGAATTGAAAGAGCAAATATACACAATATACTATTTAATAACCAAATAATATTCCTATGGAAAAAAAGCAGCATATATCAATAGCGTATCGGCATATCTTCCTAATTCTCCCATCGCCAATGAGGATATGGAAGACTATATCGGAAAAATTGGTGGAAATCCTTCAAGGGTTCGCTCAATTGTACTGAGGCAGAATGGGATTAAAACACGATATTACGGGTTGAACAAAAACCAAAGCCTAACACACTCAAATGCAGAATTGGCAAAAAGAAGCCGTATGTGGGCTGTTTGAAAATGAAAATATTCCTGACGACTTGACCCTTTTGGCTTGTGGGACAAGCACACCCGATCAATTGCTTCCTTCCCATGCGTCTATGGTTCATGGAGAATTAGCCAACTATCCTATGGAAATATTTTCCTCTGCAGGTGTATGCCTTACCTCATTGCAGGCATTGAAAATATGCTATAGCAATATTCTTGCAGGACTGCATCAAAAAGCTGTATGCGTGGCATCAGAATTAACTTCACCTGCATTGGTATCCAAATTTTATGACCCTGAGTATGAAGCTACACATGACAATCCTGACAAAGACCCTTATATGGCTTTTGAGAAGGATTTTATGCGATTTATGCTTTCTGATGGGGCGGGAGCGGTATTGGTGCAAGATCATCCCGAAGGAATATGTCCACTCAAAATCGAATGGGTTGATATGACTTCCTATGCCAACGAACTACCTACCCGTATGTTCATGGCGTCAGAACTGCAGGAGGACGGGCGGCTCAAAAAGCTGGAAAGAGTTCTCTCCGGATGAGATTAAGGAACGTGCCGTGCTTGTCGGCAAACAGGACATTCGGCAGCTAAAGAAATACATCATCAAGTATTGGGTAGACCATATCGAAACCATACTTGCCAAACATCATGTAAAAGCAGAAGAGATAGATTATGTCATACCTCATGTTTCCTCGATGTTTTTCTATGAGAAGTTAAATGACGAAATTGCTGCTCGTAACATTGCTCTGACAAAAGAGAAGTGGTTTACAAACCTTACTTCTGTCGGCAACATCGGCTCGGCTGCCATTTATGTGGCTTTGGAAGAACTCATAAGGACAAAAGAAATTAAACGTGGAAACAAGATACTTCTTCTTGTACCGGAAAGTGGAAGGTTCTCGTATGGAACAGTGCTTCTATCTGTATGATAGTTAGCCTCTGTATTTATGAAGTCCCTTGCAAGGAGTTTGTAAAAAACAAAAGAGAACGGAATAAGAATTAAAGAATAACTTGCATTTAGAAAAAAATAAAAAAACACAAGCTATTAGCTTGGAAGTTGCAGTTATCTGCAATGCAGTAATTCCTACCGAATAACTCGGGAAACTGTATGAAATAAAGGACGTGATTCGAAAAAGCGACATGAGTAGAATTATATAAACACTACTATCTATGATAGAAAATGATTTTATCACCATTATTGATGGAATTGAAAATTTAGATTCTAACTTAATGGGAATGTTGCATGGAGGTCTTTCTAACAACATGAATGATTGCAATTGTGGCTCGGGAAATAGCAATACGGAACAAACAGAACACGGTAGTAACGATTGTACTTGTGGATCAGGAAACAGTAACAAGATTGCAGCTCCTTCTGATTGCACTTGTGGGTCTGCAAATAGTAATAGTGCACATTCAACAATAAGACAATTACAATTTGGATAATCTTTATTAGCCATATCGAATTAGTTGGATTTAGTCCTGTTGATTTGATATGGCTTTTTATATATTCTTAAATATGAGTGATTTTATTATTTCTAAGTATTGCATTCCTTTTTTTATCATCAGATGAAAAAGCCTATTTTTATTTGTCAAACAACAATTCTCTACATAAAGTGAGTCGTAAAATTTATGACTCGGTCTGCGAATGTAAAAAAAATCCTTCTTCAATAAGCCGTATTCCAGAGAAGATTTTTCCAAAAATTGAAAACAGTCAATATCATTACCACTGTTGAAGAAGAAACCAATTATTACCGTAAAATAAAGATGGATTATTTTATGGAAGTTTTCTCCCATCAAAAACTACTTTTTAACAATAGCACCAACAAGCGATTGTAACTTTAATTGTCCTTATTGTTTTGAAGAGAACAAAAGACCCATAAGAATGTCTGATGCCGTAATTGAAAAATATAATTCTTTTTATAAAACGTTACAAACATCTTGAATATCTATATATTACATGGTATGGGGGAGAGCCGTTAATGGCAATAGATATTATAGAAAAAAATTTCTGAATAGAATTAGTATCGAGATACCAAATATTAAAATATCTCATCATTTCCTTGTTACAAACGGATATTTGATAAATGAAAAGATGCTTTCTCTTTTTTCCAAATATCCACTTAACTCAATTCAAATCACATTAGATGGCAATAAATCACGTCACGATAATTTGAGAAAACTAAAAAAAAGTGGGTTGGGAACTTTTGATAAAATAGTTAGAAATATTGACTGTATTTTGAAAAGCATGCCTAGTACGCAAATTTCTGTTCGCGTTAATCTTGACAAGGATAATGTTGGAGATTTTGAGAATATCAGAAATGAGTTGCTTGAAAAATGGAGTTCTTATCCAAATATAACAATATATCCAGGCATATTACGAATAGAAGACACTGTAAACAAATGTATGGGATGTCAATCTTTATTACACGATGACGTTCGAGATTTGTTTTATGGATTAACAGAAGCCGTCAATTTCTATCCTGTTTTACAAGGTAAAGGGTGTTCGGCAACTCATCTAAACTCCTTTTTAATTGGTCCTTTAGGAGAGTTATATAAATGTTGGAATGAACTTGGAGATAGCAAGAAAATAATTGGTTATATTAACGATCAAGACTTCAAAAACAAAGATTTAATACGAAAATATGTATTATCAGCCAATTGTTTTGAAGATGAAAAATGTAAGGATTGCGAATTTATACCTATTTGCATGGGAGGATGCGCCTTTTATCGAATCAAGAATATGTTTGACAATGGGAATTTTGACATTTGCTCACTCTACAAAGATAACGGAGTAATAGAAAAATGTATTTGTTTACATTTGGATAAACTGAGGATTAAAACACCTTCTATCTGAAATTTTAATATAATCTATATGCAAAGACTATTTTTGTTCGCGTTCATGGTTTGCACATTTAGCAACATAAATGCGCAGTATTCTATTATTGGAAAAGTCCTCATCGAGAATGGTGACACCCTTGAATCCAATGTAGAGCTGTACACCAAAAGCCATACGGTTGTCTCTGCCGTACAAACACAGAAAGGAATGTTTTCATTCTCAAATCTCGCAAAAAACAATTTTTATTATGTGGTTGCATCACATGTCGGATACACTACTGACACAATAAAGATAGACCGCATAACAAAGGATCTGAACATTGGGACAATGTTCCTTAAAGACAGTCTTACTACGTTGGACGAAGTTACCGTTGTGGGAAGCAGCATAAGTTTTCAAAATGGAAGCAAGAGAATTTTCCCCAATGAATTTCAAAGAAACAGTCCTGACGCTATGGTTATGCTTGACAAGATGAACCTGTCGAGGATTAATGTTGACCCACTCACAAAAAGCCTGACACTGAACGGTGGCGGAAGCGTTAAGACATTGCTTAACGGAAGGGAGGTATCAGCCGTTGAAATTGCTGCACTTTCCCCAGAAATTATACAGCGCGTAGAATACCACGACACGCCGGAAGCACGGTATGGCAATGCAGACGTGGTCTTGGATTTTATTACCAAAAACGACAAAGTTGGCGCAAGGGTTTACCTTTCTTTATGGCAGGGGCTTTTAACGAGTTTCGGAGAGGACTACATTTCCTTGAAATTCAACCGCAGGAACAGCCAGTTTTCATTAGACTACAATATGGCATACCGCAATTGGAAACACCTCAGCAGGGAATATGAAGAGGACTTTAATCTGCAAAATGAGAACTTTTCGAGAACCGAACTGGGGCATCCTGGACGATACAGATACGACAATCACAACGTACATTTCAATTACAACTATCAGGAGAACAAGAAAATAATTAACTTTTCACTGGGGACAGCCATCCAAAATGCACCGTATAAAGAGTGGAACAGTGATTTGCACTATAAAGGGACAGCACTCAACTTATACGACAATGCGAAATCATCGGCCACAAATCCTTATTCGCAACTATATATACAGTTGCCCATAGGAGAAAAATCAACTATATGTAATGAATCTCTCTGGTCAATACAACAAAGGGAAATACAACCGTCTGTATAAGGAGGCAGACAACGAAAGTGAATCCAACCAATTCTGCAGTAATGTCCGTGAGATTCAAAAAGGCTATGCGCTGTCGCAATTATACGAGAACAGGCAGAATTGGGGAACTTTGACCATTGGAGCAAACTTCAACCAGCAGTTTACCAAAAAGCGACTACAATTCAGTCCTAAAACGATATGACACAGGAGCATCACACAGACCAACGCCAGCCAACCTTTATTCTTATGCACAATGGGGAAAGGCATGGAGCGAACTTTATTGCCGAGTGGGCATTGGACTGAACCAGCGATGGATGCATGTGGGAGAACAGAAACAAAGCACCTTTACGATTCGTCCGATGCTATTCGTCCGTTATACCGTTTCTCCAAAAATCGAACTTCGTTATCAGGGGTCGGTCTCTAATATAATGCCTACACTTTCGGCTATTTCTGACTATTCACAGGAAATAGATTTTATACAGATACAGCGAGGTAATCCTAATCTCAAGCCGCAGATTGATTTCTATAATGCGTTGGTATTCAATTATAAATTCACAAAAACAGCATTGGCTCTCTACTTGAATGAAACATATTCAAAGTCGCCAATCATGGAATGCACATATCTGGATAATGAAAAGGTAGTCAGAACCATGGAAAACCACAAGAATTTTCAGAACTATAATGCGGAATTTGAATATGGAGGGCAGCCTTTTGGCAATCTGCTGTCGTTCAAAGTTTATACCGGCTTGAAATTTTATAAAAGCAATGGCAATCAATACACTCACCGCAAAACAATACCCTACTATGGAGGTCAGGGTTTCTGTTTACTATAAACAATTCACTATGAGATGGCAGTTTCGCAAGAATGTGCAGGACAGGTTTTGGGGAGAAACGCTTTATCGGTATGAAGACGGCCACATGTTGTCGTTTGGCTATCAGACAAATAAACTCAGCCTTTCTGCCGATGTGCTGAATCTGTTTTCTTTGAAGCATATTTCCGCACAAGAAAACTATTCAAGCGTGGCTCCTTACAAACGCTATGAATATCTTGATGAAACAAGAAATCTTATACGTTTAAACCTTTACGCTGAACCTATCGTATGGTAAAAAAATACAAGGAGGCTTCAAAACGCATAAACAGCAACACAAGCAGTGAATCATCCGTCATTAAAGGAGAGAAATAATAATAATTTTTTTGATTTTTAATAATGAGTTTTTGCAATAAAAACGACAGCGAGATGCTATGGATTGCGGTCCTTCCTGTTTGGCAATGATAGCCAAACATTATGGACAGCAAGCTGATAAGGAGCAATTGCGGAAAATCTGTTCCTTAGGCAAAGATGGAGTGTCTCTTCTTGGTATCAGCAAAGCAGCAGAGGAGATAGGCTTTAAAACTATCGGTGGTCGTTTGAGTTTTGACACGCTTACGTCAGAAGTTCCTTACCTTGCATCATTCATTGGAACCAGAACCACTTTGTGGTTGTTTATAAGATAAAGAAAACGCAGAGGTAATCGATATGAAGTTTATGTGGCAGATCACGGAAAAGGACTTATAACCTATACCAAGGAGGAGTTCTGCGAGCATTGGGTGAGTACTAAGACCAACGGCGAGGAGAAAGGTATTGCCCTTCTTCTTGAACCGACAGAACAGTTTTATGCTCAAAACGACACGAAAGCAGTGCCGACTCAAAGCCGAGTGAAATTTCTCTGGAGCTATCTCAAGAAATACAAGCGTTTCTTTACGCAACTCATTCTCGGTTTGTTACTCGGCTCACTCCTGCAACTTGTCTTCCCATTCCTCACCCAAGCTATTGTAGATACAGGTATAGGGGGAAAGGATGTCGGCTTTGTGTGGTTGGTGCTGCTGGCAGAGATGATGCTTCTTTTCAGCCGTACCGCCATTGACTTTATCCGATCAAAGATACTCCTGCACATCTCCACCCGTATCAACATCTCGCTCATATCAGACTTCTTCATCAAGCTGATGAAACTACCGATGAAGTTCTTCGATACCAAGCTGATGGGCGACCTTTTGCAACGCATTGAAGATCATCGGCGGGTTGAGCAGTTCCTCACATCGAGCAGTCTTAGTTTGCTTTTCTCATTTTTTACCTTCCTTGTCTTCGGTGTTGTGCTGGCAGTCTATAATCTCGGTATCTTTGCCGTCTTCCTCATTGGCACAGTCCTATATGCAGGCTGGATAGTTCTCTTCCTCAGAAAACGCAGACAGCTAGACTATAAATACTTTGAGCAGGCAGGACGCAACCGTAATGTAACCTACCAACTCATAGGAGGTATGCAGGAAATCAAGTTGCAGGGATGCGAACAGCGCAAACGGTGGGAATGGGAGGATGTGCAAGCCGACCTGTTTAAAGGTCAATCTGCAATCGCTCAATCTGCAACAAGTGCAACAGGCAGGAAGCATCACCATCAATGAGGTGAAGAACATCCTCATTACCGTACTTGCAGCCACAGCCGTAATACACGGAAATATGACGCTCGGTATGATGCTGGCGGTGCAGTACATCATCGGACAGCTCAACAGCCCTGTGGAACAACTTATTCAGTTTATCTACTCATGGCAAGACGTAAGCATCAGCCTTGACCGAATGAACGAAATCCACACCGAGACCAACGAGGAAAAATGTCGAACGGACACGTACCGCCTATACGGACAAGACCACCGAAGGACATTCCCTCACGATAAAAGACCTATCCTTCAAATATGATATCTACAGTCCGAAAGATATTCTATCCGACATCAATCTCTCTATTCCCAACGGCAAGGTAACGGCAATCGTGGGAGCGAGTGGAAGCGGAAAGACCACGCTCGTAAAACTCCTTTTGGGATTCTATGAGCCACTGAATGGAAACATCGAGATAGGCAATGCCAATTTGAGTGAATACAACCTCGGCTGGTGGCGAAGCCAATGCGGTGCAGTGATGCAGGAGGGATATCTCTTCTCCGATACCATTGCGAGAAACATCGCCATATCTGACGATGAACCCGACATCGAACGTATCCGTCATGCTGCCCGTGTAGCAAACATAGCCGACTATATAGAAACCCTGCCTTTGGCTTATAACACAATGATAGGACAGGACGGACAGGGCATTAGTCAGGGACAACGGCAACGCATTTTGATAGCAAGGGTAGTCTATAAGAATCCAATGTTCGTCTTCTTGGATGAAGCGACCAATGCCCTCGATGCCAACAATGAACGAGCCATTACAGAAAACCTCTCGGAGTTCTACAAGGGAAAAACAGTTGTAGTAGTGGCACACCGCCTTTCCACTGTTCGCGATGCCGACCAAATTGTAGTTTTGGATGAAGGTAAAATTGTAGAGGTAGGTACACACGAGGAACTGACTGCCAAACGTGGTAAATATTTTGCCTTAGTAAAGAATCAATTAGAACTTGGCAACTAATATGGAAGAAGAGAAGAAACAAGAACGCAGTTACGAACTTCGTAGCGAAAAAGTTCGTAGTATCGTGGGACAGATACCCTCCTCGCTTATCCGTTATGGCATTACCGCCATCGGAATGGTGTTGCTCTGTCTTTTTGCTGTAGCCTATTTCCTACCCTATAAACAAGTATATTCGGGTACGGCTACCATACACAAAACGGCAACCACACCAGTAGACAGCACGAATATAACCATCTTGCTTAAGTTTGAGAACAAACGTCCTGACAAAGTGAAGGGACAAATAATTTGTCTGCAATCTCCATATAGAACGTTTGCAGGACAGATACAAGACCTTTCTTCCGTCCGTGACACATTGGAGCGCCAGGAAGCCATTTGCCGTTTCAAGTCAGCCGACATAAAAACTGTAGAAAACCAAACGGTGGATTTCCAGATAACTCGAACATCGGGCAATCTGCTGCAAAAAATGCTTGGGGACATCTAATTCCATCGCACATTCCTTATCTCTCTCGATAGTCAATGGTTAAACTCACTGCTTTTTCTTGCAAGGCAGTGAGTTCTTGTGTCAAACCGATAAGCTCCCGCAACAATGCCTGTATGCTTTTCTCTGCCGTATAAAGGCGCATTAGTCGTACCACCTGATTGTAGTTCACCCCAATTTTATGTACTTGGGCTGTAAGTTCAGAGAGCTTGCGGTGGTACTCCACGGCGGACTTGTCCACCGTTATCACCTTGAACTGCTCCCCCAATAATCTTGCGCGCACGAACTCTGACTTGGACATTGCGCCTGATTTGTGATAGAGGTCTATCACTCGTATTTGGTCTTTCGGGTCTGGTAAACGGACGTGCCAATCGTCCCACTTGTCGGGCATATCACCATACTTTTTCGCTACTCTTTTCCTTGATTTATCGCTTGCCATATTCTCTTGTTTTTATTTCTCTAATCACGACTTCGGAGTGATTTTATTCCCCATTTGGGGCAAGGGTCTTTGTGGGACAAACGGCAGTTTGTGTCACAAAGACACACCTTGCTGATGTAGAAAATGGGATTATAAGCCCATGCCGTGTTACTGCATTCACTGAATACAGTAACTCAGCGTAGGCTTGCATTCGAGGAATGCAGTACTTCAGAGTTTCCGCCATCTTTCCACATCATCTTTGTATTGGTCGAGATGTTCTCGAAGCACCTGCTCCACATATCCTGAAACGCTTGCTCCCTGCTCACCGATTTTCCTCACCACGAAGTCCAACTTTCGTTGAGTTTCCTCTGATACATACACGGCTTTGCGGTGGCTGTTGCGAAAGGGCTGGAGATATTTCCCCTGAAACTCGGATAATTGCTTCCTGTCCCTTGTTTTTCCCATTCGTTGATGATTCTCTTCGGTAGAAGTAACCCTTTCCGTTGGTGACAACTCTGTTTCTTGATTGGACGGTTGAGAATAGTCCTTGTGACTCTCCTTGTCATTTTGTTCCTCAACTTTAACAGGCTCAAATCTTTTCTTTTCCTCTTCATAATCTATGGGCTGATCAAAATCGGGCAACTCTTCGGGCTTGCGGAGCTTAACGCCATAATTGCCCATATCTCGAAGGGCTTGTTCCAGACGTTGTTTCCTTAGTTCATCTATTCTTGCCATAATTTCTTGGGTATTGCGTTATAATGCCTTTCAAGCATTGTTTGTATGTCGCTCTGTTTGTAAAGTATCTTCCCTCCGATTTTGTAGAAAGGAAGTATTCCTGCATTTCTGTACTCTTGGAGCGTGCGTGTGCTGAGCCGTAATTGGCTACAAACCTCCTCGCCAGTGAGGTAAACCTCTCCGCCCAGCATCGGACGGGCGGTAGCGCAATACCGCTCCAGTTTCTTCAAAGTACCCTCCATCAGTTGTGCAAATATCTGCATCTGAGGGTCTTGCTGTGTAATGATTTCGTTCTCTGTCATAGTTTATTCATTTTTTTGAGTTCAGTATCTCCGTGATGTCGCTCTCCTTGTAATAGCACTTGTGTCCAATCATTGAGAAAGGGAATTTCCCCGTATCTCTGTATGATTGCAGGGTGCGTTTGCTGATGCCGAGCCTGCGGCATACGGCTTCATGTCGAGCCATTCATCCGTTTCGGGCGGATTGCCGATGAGTTGTTCGATACGATGAATAAAGTCTGCAAAGTCGGAGCAGTGCCGCTCCCATGCTTTGCGGTCGATGATAATGAGTTTCATTGCCTTAATTTTGTTTTTGATTACTTTTATTGTTACTCAGCAAACAAACTCATATACAGTCTGTTGCCACTATTGTTGTGCAAAAAGGTAAGCGTAGAACTACATTGAACAAAGCAACGCAGAAAAGCAAGGATATAGAAGGAAAAGAAGAGAAGTTAGTCTGTCAGTCAGAAAAGCTCTTAAGCTTTCATTAAAAAGCTCTTAAGCTTTTAGCAAAAAGCTTATAAGCTTTTTGTGAATTACTTATAAGCTTTTGTCAGATTACTTATAAGCTTTTTATAGAAAGATCATAAACTTTAAGCGCAAAGGCTGGTAGCTTTCCCTATCAGATTTGGAGCTGTCGCTGAAAAAGCTCTTATGTTCTGTATAAGAATGGTATGATTGCGGTAATGAGATGAGGTGCCGGCTCTTTCCTTTTATCACATAGCAATTATTCTTTCGACAGTTCGATAGTTCGACAAATCGATATGTAGAACTATCGATAGATAGTTTTATCGATAGATTATTTTGACGATATATAGTTTTGACAACAGATAGTCATGACAACAGATTGTCTGTATTATCGTCAGTCCTATCTGTTGTTGGTTGTTACGCCTTGCGTCCAAAGAGCCTGAGTATGCCGTATTCTTGTCGTGCCTATACTCTCTTACGGCAGCCCTGCCCTGCAAGGTTGGGAGAGATGAATACGACCGCACGAATATTGAAAATGGCAATACCAACTTGAAAAGAAAAATCCTGCGGTGGAGATTCTTCTCTCCATCCGCAGGACTTGACCTTGTCAGGGCAGATTAGCTGCCGTTGTACCTTTGCACGATAAGAAACGGCATCAGGGACTTTGCGTGTGCCTTTGCTTACAACGCCTTTGGGCTTACCCCTTGGAAAAGCCACACTAATTTGACCCACCCTGGCAAGTATTTTATACCCAGTAAGGTTAAAATAATGAGACCCACCTCGCCAAAATAAGAATGACCGCTTTGAAACGCTAGTTTTTAGGGTCATTTTGTGAATTTTAATGTTACTGCCACAGCCGGCATTAAAAAAACATAAAACTATTATTTATATGACAAAAATTAAAGAATTTATTGCGCTGTTACGCATCTGGTATGGGAATAAAAAGTATTTCTAGTACTTTCCATATATCTCGTAACACCCTCCGCAAGTATGTCCGTAAATTCCAAGAAAGTGAGCTTGTCCATGGAGCAAATTCTGTCGCTTTCAGATGATAAGCTGGCGGACTTGTTTTCAGATGGGCATTCTCGTAACCGTCCGCCTTCTGCTCGCAAGTTGGAGTTAGAGGCACTTGTTCCTGATTATGTGAAACGGCTTAGCAAGAAGGGTGTTTCTATCTTATCTCTTCACACGGAGTATCTCAAAACTCATCTAATGGTTACCAGTATTCTACTTTCAAACACGCAATCCATGCCTACAGATGTCAAACACGAGCCGTAGGACATGTAGAGGCACCTTGCTGACGATCAGATGTATATTGATTATGCAGGGTGATAAGCTAGAGATGAGTCGAAGAACAGACGGGTGGTGCGGAAGGTAGAGGTTTTGTAGCTACCCTTCCATGCGAGTCATTACACCTATTGCGAGGCAGTGTGGTCGCAGAAGAAGGAAGACCTTATCGTTGCTTGCGAGAATGCTCTTCATTTCTTTGGTGGTGTACCCAAGGCTGTTGTGCCTGACAACTTAAAATCAGCCGTTATCCGCAGTGATCGTAATGAGCTCGTTATCAATGACGACTTCGCTGCTATGGCTGGAATTTTATGACATGGCTGTTTATCCAGCTAGGGTGCGCCGTCCCAAGGACAAGGCACTGGTTGAGAATGCTGTAAAAGCTAATGTATCGGTCGGTATATGTAGATATTGAAGGGCAAATTTTCCATAATCTAGAATCACTTAATGTTGCTATACGCACATCTTTAGAAAGCATTTAACAGCCGTAGATTGAGTGGGCGTAAGGGAATCCCGTCAAGAACTATTTGAGAAATGGAAAAAGATTTTCTTCGTCCTCTTCCTACCGCTCGCTATCAGATGAAGTCTAGAAAGTCTGCTACTGTCATGGCTAATAGCTTCGTTATGCTAAGAAAGCATAGTTATAGTGTTCCAACAGAGTATATCGGCAAACGTATGGAGCTTATTTACGATAATGACAATAGTTTCAAATCTACTATGGGTTAAAGTTAGTTACCATCCATCAGCGAGATGATACTCCCTATACCTACTCACAGAAAGATGCACATAATCTTCACGGTCATCATGGTAGCTTTGAAAAGGATTTGGAGGAAATATATCAACGGGCAGGGCAAATAGACAACATCCTTCTGCTTTATCTCAAAGAAGTCGCTACGCAGATGAAATATCCACCAAAAAGCCTTCCGCTCTTGCCGTGGTATCATGTCGCTGGAGAAGAAGTATGGCATGGCTCGTCTAGTAGCAGCTTGTAACTGTGCCTCGGAAGGACGACGCTATGGCTATAATGAGATAAAGGATATACTACAGAAGGGTGATGATGCTTCCTATATATCTATGGATGAAGATAATATGGAGCTATCTCCTGAATATAAACCAAAAAACTCATAAGAACATACGAGGCAAGGATTATTTCTCAAAAGCAATTATCCAATAATAGCAAACAATTAAAGTAAACAACTATGGAACTAAATAATAATAAGACAGCACCTATTGTGCAAGAAATGGATAAGAATCAGTTATCTCTTGATTTAATGCATAGAATGAGGGCTTACGGGTATGGCAACTGCCTTTGAAGAAAGTCTAACAACTACAATTGCAGATACGATGACACCAGATGCCTTTTTATCTTGGCTCTTATCTCGAGAATGGGACTATCGTTCTGCAGCAGCCATTGAAAGACTCATAAAATCAGCAGGGTTTTAGATATAAAAGCCTATCCTGAGCAAATAGATTATAATATCAATCGCAACCTTAGCCAAAAACAAAATGGAGAATACTCTCACTTGATTTTTATCAAGCAAGGACGCAATATATTTATTACTTGGTTCATCAGGGCGGTAAAAGTTTTATCGCTACAGCTATAGGCTATCATGCTTGTAAAAATGGTATTAGAACGATGTATGCTAACATGTCAAAGCTGCTGGGGACACTTAAGGTTGCCAAGAACAAAGGAACGTTAGAAACAGAGCTAAAGAAGATAGAGCGATGTCGCTTGTTAATCCTCGATGATGCCTTCCTTGTACCTGTAGATGCAAAAGAGCGTCCTATATTACTTGATATTATAGAAGATAGGCATGAAAGGAAGTCGATTATCATATCTTCTCAACTTCACATGAACAACTCGGTATGATGCAATAGAGCGACCCTACCGTAGCAGATGCTGTACTAGATAGAATTGTGCATACCTCATATCAAATAGAACTAACTGGAGAGAGTCTTAGAAAGATAAAAGCAAAGAATATTACCAAGTAATAGCGAAATAAAATGACCCACCCGACCAGGGCATTTAGTGGGTCAATAATAAATCGTTTTACTGGGTCTAAAATACTTTGCCAGGGTGGGTCAAATTAGTGTGGCTTTTCCAACGTTTCCACCATATACACGAAGATGTTGTCCACCTCGTAATATCTGCACTGCTGCGCTACCGTCTTGCTGTTTCTCTTTGCCATGTCGGTAAGGGTTAAAGGGTGAATAACCAAAGGATGAAGCCGAAGTAGGCAATGGTGGAAAGGATAGCCACGATTACACCTATCGCCACTCGGAACACTCCGTTTATAATCTCTCTGATGATGTCCCAAAGGATGCCGAACACCCCGAAGGCGGTGCGCATCATCAAGCCGCATATCGCCAACCCGATGTATTGCGCCACTTGTCTGAAATTTGCCGTTGCCGTCATATCTTCGCTGTTTTTGATTTTTTTGTTTTTTATGCGGATTCAAGAGCTGAGGGGTTGAGTTTTCAAACTATCTTATCTGCCTCTCGTTTATCCGACATTTTTATGCGTCTTTCTGTCGCATCGGTCGTTTTCGTTTCGGGTGCTTGAAAAGGTAGGGATTAGGGAATGCAAGGTTTTTCGGGGAAATACTACCCGAAGGGCTGGAGATTTCCGCAGAAAACAGGAGGCTTGACCTTGCTTTCCCGTCCAATCCCGGAATTACCTTTGCGCCCTGAACGAAAATGACTGACGATGCTGACTCACTGAAAGGCGCAAAATGGAGATAAACGAAACCAGAGGCAGATTGGGTAGAAAAACTTCGGGGAAAAATCCGTAAAAGGAATCACCAAAAGGAAAAAGACATCACCGGAAGCGTGAAAGACGGAAACCACAACAAAGGGAGTATGATTGTTTTCCGATCCGACGGGACTTGTCCAGCCGGGTGGCAACAATCATTCTTCCCGGATTGCCCGCTGTGTGTGGCCGCTTGTTTCATTTATGGGGCAGGCTGACACTCTCTGCATTCACTTTCCGCTTCCGGCACAAAAAACAGCTAAAAAAGAAAAATCATCTGGTAGCCCGTAAAAGCACCTCTTGGCATAGACGCAAAAGAAAGGGGCATTGCTTCATCAGTCTAAACATCGTTTAGGCGTGAGGCAATGCCCTTTTCTCTGGCTATGCGGTAGTCGGCACACGTTTGTTCTAAACTCGTTTTGGGCAATGGTGTTCCGACGAACAATACCGCTTTTACGGAAAAACTAATGAATGAGGTGATAAAAAATCCGGGAGTTTATATCAAAATCTCGGATAAAATAGCTACTTTTGCATACAAAGAGTTCTTTTGAAGGTTACGCGACGCGCAGAAGGATAATGCAGTAGATAACTAACTAAATCGTAACCTATTACTATCAAGAGCAATTAACCTACGCTCATTTTCAATAAATTACACTCTTTTCGTAACTTCGCGGTGCAAAGTTACGAAAAAGATATTGATTGTTAGCATAACATTTTGTTTATTAACGTTTTCTTGTTTCAATAAAAATCGGTTTGATATTCAATAAGAGAAATCAAACCGATTTAATTTTATAGAGTTAAACATTGAAGTTTTTAATACTTCTCTGTTCCTCTACCTCGTAAACACGGGTTTCATCTATTCTTATTTATTTTACAATAACTTTATGTATTTTATTTCCTTGTTTTTACAATATAGAGCCCTGCAGGAGTATTGATATATTATTCCCAACCCGAACACCTGATGTAGTATATATAGATGTAGTCTTTTCAGTAGAGTTTTCTAATGAAATATTATTTATTGCGGTTGGTGTAATAGATGCAACATTAGATGGACCAGAGTTTCCTACATTATATAATGTAATCACATAATAATTATCGCTATCCGTTCCGTCTGTATCAAATGCTGTAACTTCATTTTGCATTATTATTGTTAGCAATAAGTTTATTATTGCGATAAATATTGTAGCCAATAATCTGTAATGGAGCACTTTCGTATGTAATATCGTCTATTAGAAGACCTGCTGGTTCAAATCCATAAGAAGATTGTGGTACTGTTGATGTATGAACAATAGCAAAGTATTTTGTACCTTCAGGCAAATTTACGGAAATCTTCTTCCAATTAATATTGTCTGCAGCATTATCTGTGTATATCTTCTTGAAGTCATTAACATCTTTACCACTTGTAGAATAAGCCACATAAAAATCTTCTGGTCCGTAATTTGCGTAATCGCATTGTGGTGCTTTTGTGAAGAAACTTATTGTTTGTGCCTTACCTGAAAGTTCTGGAGATATAATCCAATCGTTATTTCCACTTGTTGCATCGCCTACATTTCCAAAGCTCATCATTGATTGTGCACTATTATGACCATTAAAACGCTCTTTAAACATCTGGGTTGTTGCATCGTCCATTCCATGTGTAGTGCCATCACAGTTGAATACAGTGTATGCAAAAGGAAGTCCATTGCCAGGGAATGTAATTCCACCAAAAGTATTTGTGCGACATTTATCAGCATCGTAAAGTGTCCATGGATTTATTTCGTCAATAAGGAATGGTGCATAGGTTTCAAAACTTTCTGTAATAACACAGTTCTCTACTACAGGAGCTGTCCATTCAAGTTTAACCTTATCAGCATTTTTACTAGCTTTAAGATTGTTTATTGCAGGATATGGAGCAGTAACAACTTTAATTGTTTTCTTCTCTGAAATATTATTAGTTTGATTTTCATCAGCTGCCCAATCTGATTCAGCCCAAACCTGGAACTCTTTATTATCAAAAGGAACAACATAATGGAATGTATATTCCTGAGTTTCTCCTGGAGCTATTGTTCCACTTTCTGTAGCTATTTCCGTACCATTATTTGAGTGGAGTTTAACTTGGAAGCCTTCTGCGTCTTTTTAAACCTATATTGCGAACATGAACAACAATTTCTGCTTGTTCACCACCTTGTGCATGAAGAGGAGTGTTGATGTTTGTTATAACATTATAATTAATTGCATCGTTAACATTAACGTCATCTACTATAATATTTTCTCCATCAGAGATAGCGTGAATGAGAACACGGCCATAACCATTTTCTTTTTTGAAAGCAGCATCGGCACAATCTACATTCACAGTACGCCAACCTACATTTCCTGTTAATGTAGAATAATCTATTTCTGAAGCAAGTTTCCTGTATTGGCCATTTACATCTAAGAACACTTGTAGTTTACTCTTACTACCAGGATAGGCATAGAATTGGAATGAAATGCGTGGATTTTTAGCTTTACCTAAATCCATCTTTGGTCCTACTATTGTAGCTGCATCGCCAGATCTTTCTGGTGTGAATAATAACGAACCTTCATCATCATCTGCAGATATATCTCTAGAGATTTTGAAATGTTTCTTTGTATCATTATAGCTAGCGCTCCATGGACCTTTTTCCCAAGTTCCATAAGGCCATGATTCATGGAAAGGAAAATCGTATGGTGTTCCATAGAAAAATGGGTCTGCAAAACCGCCATCTCCAACATGTTCTGTATCTGTATATGCTACTATTTGGTAGAATTTGCTACCTTGTGTTCCATTTGTAGGGATATCTTTAATTGTAACCTCAGTTCCAGTAATATCTTCTGCAATAGGTGTTTCGTAGATACCCTCAAAAATACCGTACTTAATAGTAGTAGGATCTATGTAACCTCCATTAGCTCCGACTTTTACAGGGTCCCATTTTAATGTAATTGTCCCATTAAGATTATCGTATGCAATTACATTCTTAACTTTACCAGGCACAAGTTCGCTACCAACATAAATTTTCGCTTCAGCTTTGGCACTCTTTAAATCGCCAACATAAGTGTATACTTCGTATGAATGTTGCCCAATAGCTACATTATTATCAGTCCATTCTATACTCTGCCCAATACCGGGATTATCTATTTTATAAATAGGTGTTACAGAACCATCACGATATATTGTTGCAGAAGTAATAGAAGTTAAGTCTCGTCCCATTATATCTTTTGTTGGAGTTGTGAATGAAACTTTAACCATTTGTTCGCCATTTTGCCCTGTTTCTAACTTTAGGTCTGAAATAGCAATTGGCGTTCCAGAAGTTTCAGCCGCTTCTTCAACTTTTACTGGTCGCATAATAATATATCCAGGTCTATCGCTTACAGCATGGAACCCTATACGATAATCGCCTGTCTCTGTAGGTGTGAATGTTGTTTTTATAGTTGTAGGTGTTCCGAAGGCTGTTCCCGAAATTGGTGTAGTTGGAACTATCTCGTTATATGTTGTAGGATCGTCGCCAGTACCATAAGCTATATTCATTCTTTGGCCAGTTCCAGAATGTCCTCCCACAACTGCTCCTGCTTCAAGTGCATAAGTTTGTCCAGCTATTAAATGTAAAGGTGGCGATACAAGCCAATCGTCTGCATTTACTGTTGCATTTGCTCCATTATATGCTGGAGCTCCTGCATCTAAATCCTCCCATGTATTGTTGTCGTTATTTTTTTATCTTCTACTGTCCAAATTTTTCTTTTTAGAATTACTTTGGTGTTTGCCCAATTTTCTTTATATGGTTTACCTTTTGTTACAGTAGTTGGTTCTGCTGTTGATGCTGTTTGGGCTATACTTGTAAGAGGACATCCTGCAAATGCAAATATACCTCCAAGAATTAAAGCATAAATTCTTTTCTTCATAAGATATGTTTTATGTTGTTTAATTAATTGTTATCTATATACTTTTTGCGGTATATGTTCAATTACTTATTGAATTGTTTTTACCATTCTTAATAATAATACCTTTTATAGTCTTTTTCCTACACGTTGTCCTGCAATATTGTAATTAGGACCTTCTTTTATTGTATTAGATGAATGAACATTATTAATTGCAGCAGTAACATCTCCTTGTACAACCTGTAATAGGTTTTATCTGATACTACGCCTTTACCATGAATTAAAATATCACATTTACGTCCAGCTACATTAGAAGGAAGTGGATCACAAGTAAATTTAATTACAGTTAAACCATATTCGCGATAACTTTCTTCATCTATAGTGTAACTCTTTATCCAACTATCTATTCCAGACAATGTATATTCTTCTTTTTTATTGTCATCGTACCACATTCCATTTAACTGCGCAACAGCACCAGGAAAAACAAGCCCTTGCGTACATGTGGTTTGTCCTTCTGTTCCTTCATTATTCATCAAAACAAGCCCATAATTATAAGAAGTTTCAATGCCTGCATCTACATATCCATTGGCATAATCGAATTTTGCAGAGAATGTAACACTTAGTGCTATATTATTATCGGCATAAATGTTTGCAGCTTTATTTTTGCCATCTTTAGTTTTTATTAGGCAAATTGCTGGACTTAATACCTTATTATAATAAGGTATTCCTGCACCAGATAGTCCCATATCTACACCTGGTTGGTCGAAACCACGCACAATAACAGCAAATTCTTTATCTATTAAGAATCCTTTTCCTTCATGTGTAAATACAGCAGCAAACTTATTATAACTTTTTCCATTAGCATCAGTAATAGGATCGTTCTCCTCTATATCAGCAGATGTACACTTTAGTTCGGCTATTGTTTCACTTCCTGGTTTCTTTTTTCCCTGTGCATCTGTTTCTACATTGGTAATGAGCATTGTTAATTCTGTCCCATTTGGTAATGGCTTGCTACTTTTAGATATAATTGGTAGAAAAACATCTTCTACCCAAAGTGGTGCTACTGGTTTTTCTAAAATTTGTTGTACGCCACGTGACGTATATTCTCCGTTCGAAATAGTACCAGAACCGAAAAGATATCCATTATCCATTCCTCCAAGATAGAAGTTATTAACTTTATCATCGGTGAATTGTAAAGGACGGATATGGGAATCCATAGCTGATGAGGTTCCACTTTTTATTCTTGGATACCAATACATTACTGCAGGGAGGTCGTAGTCTAATGGTCCCCAATGTGGATTTTCCTCTGAAAGTGTAAAACTATCTGTTTCACAAACAATAGTGGGAAGAGCATCGGCTCCATTAAATCTAGTAATAATATTGAAACTACCATCGTTGTCGGTTGAGAATAAATTACTAGTTTTTCCTGTTCTATCGAATGTTCTACAATTTCCATTCATATCGTAAACATTCTGATGCCAAAAATATTTTGTATTTTCTGGTACAACAGGCACAAATTTTTGTTTTACTATAGCTGGGAACATAAAGATAACTTGTACCCTGCCATTTTTACCATTTTTAGGTGTAACTTCAAAAGGAACGCCTTCAGGTTTTGAGATAGTAAATACTTTTTTTAGTTTCCTTTGCAGGTGCGGTTAATCGGGCACAAACTGCATTGTTCTGTGCGAAAACACTACTGACAATTGCCATTGTTAATGCACTGGAAAATAATCTTTTAATCATAAGCTATTAAAATTAAAAATTAAGTTAATATTATATAGTATAAGGTTTAGCGAACCAATATGTATTATGCCTCTAACAGGCTTACAGAATAGTAATTGAAATGAGTCTTAGAACGGATAAACGTTTAAGTCCTATCCTAAACTTTAACTCTTTAGAAAAATGCATTGTGTTTATTTTTGGCTATGAAATGTATTATTCCATTCCACTAAAACTGTCAAGATTGTTCTTTATCTTTAGTTAGTTTATGCCTCTTGTTCTTATATGCTTCTCCAATATGCCGCAAAGATAAGAAAAAGGAGATAGAATGAAACATTTTCTATATTTTTTAATTTTTGTATTTTTCGTTTATCAGTCTCTTCCTTTTAGATAGTGTAATAACACCTTATTAATATATTATTACGATATAATAAGTGTACCCGTTATTTCGGAATAAATGTATAAAGAATATCTCTACAGGAGTAGCTAATATAATAAAAATACTTTAGTGGAAACAGAAAAAACAATAGCTTATTTATGGTTGATTTTTAATTATAAAAATTTAAAAATGTAATTAAAAATAATTTTATAATTAAGTTTCAGTTCAATTATAATTATATTTTTTTATAGCAAAAAGCAAATCATTCTTCTTAAGAATATTTATTTTTGAAAATAATAATCGGAAGAAGTTGATTTCTCTGAATATTATTAGTACTTTTGTACGTACTGTAGAAAGAGATTGCTGACGAATTTGTATAATTATGATTAGTGATATTCTGGACATAGTAGAAATTTTATAAATTTCTTTTTGTTATCAAAACTTATCAAATGATACTATTCTGAATAGATATATACAATTTAAGAATAAGTTTAAACGGAATATGTATCTTTTTGGTATAGAAAACGATAACATTAATCTAAACAATATAAAGAATAAATTTACGATGAGGTTATTTTATCTATTCTTTTGTATTATAATGTGTTCTTCTATAATAAGTTGTACGAAGAATGTTTATGAATATTACGGAGTTGGTTCTGAAACTGAACACGAAACTGATAATGGAAAAACGGACGAAAAGAAAAATAAGGAGGAAACAACCGAAGAGATACGAACTGTTGCAGATTTCCTAAAAAATGATTTTGGAGAAACTCCTGTTTGGGTTGAGGGTATATAGTTGGAAGTTGCACTAAAAAGTATAAAGAATGCAGTTTGGGAATATCCATTTTTCCAACCGATAATGCAATTTTGCTCGCCGACGAACCAGGTGAAACCGATACAGAAAAGGTTATTGCTATTAAGTTGAAAACAAAAGAACTTAAACAAGATTTGGGCTTAGCAACTAATCCAAATAATTATAATATGCGCATTCGGATATTAGGAATAAAAGAAAAGTATCTTGGAATTTATGGAATGAAGACAATATTCAGGCTTATGAATGGGTGAGATGAGTAATTTTTCACAACATATTAATAGTTTTCTTATTAATAATTTGTTTGAAAAATAAAAATAATTATATTTGCAAGCGAATAAACAATAGAATACAAATTTAAAATTACAAGCCTATAGGAACACCATTACTTAAATATAAATCATTTTAGAGAATGAAGAATCTTAATGAGATGACTGATGAGGAGTTAGCCTTGTTGTATATTAATGGTAATAATAGAGCTTTCGACTTGCTTTTGTCGCACAATCAGTCTAAACTTTTTTCCTACATACTTTTTTTGTAGTTAGGAATCGTGATGTTGCAGATGATATCTTTCAAGAAACATTTGTGAAGATAATAACAAAACTGCAACAAGGTTGTTATAAGCCGAGTGGAAAATTCTCTGCTTGGGCTATGCGTATTGCCCATAATATAATAATGGATTGGTATCGTGCTCAGAAAACAGATAAGATTGTTGAGCCGACAAAAGAGAACGATTTATCGAATTTAGGTAGTGCAGATATACAGATTGGTAATATTGAAAACCAATTTGTTAATATGCAGACCTTAGCAGATATAAAAAGTAATGCAACATCTTCCTCCTTCTCAACGTGAAGTAGTTTTTATGCGCTTTTATCAAGAGATGTCTTTTAAAAGAAATTGCCAAAGCTACAGGTGTTAGTATAAATACAAGTCTTGGAAGAATGCGTTATGCCATCTTAAATCTTAGGAAAATGGTACGCGAAAATGATGTTCTTTTGCAATTAGCCTATTAAATAGGCGTTAAAAGTTAGTGCATATATATAATTGTATCAATATTCCTCTTAGATATACTAGGAGTTTTTAAGCCCCTTTTTCACTATTCTACCATCTTACATTAGTTGTGTAGCCCGATACACTTCTTCTTTTAAAATAGCAAACAGACTGAAAAATGGGCTTAAAAATATTAATAATTGGTTATGGACGTCTACTTAATTCTTTTAAACTTTTTAATAGTTTCAATAGGGTGGGGAGAATTAAATACGTAACTTCCACTTACTAACATATCGGCTCCTGCTTTAACAAGTCGTGGTGCTGTATTATTTTGTACACCACCATCAACTTCAATAATAGCATTACTTCCTGTTTCGTTAATAAGTTTACGTAGGCGTTCAACCTTTTTAATTGCATTTTCAATAAAAACTTGTCCTCCGAAAACCTGGATTTACGCTCATAATAAGAACAAGATCTACCTCTACTATAATATCTTCAAGCACCGATACGGGAGTAGCAGGATTAATAACTACACCGGCTTTCATTCCAGTTTGCTTTATTTGCTGGATAGTTCTGTGTAAGTGAGGGCACGTTTCGTAGTGTACACTCATAATTGCAGCTCCAGCATCGGCAGTTTGTTGAATATAGTTCTCTGGGTGTACAATCATATAATGAACATCCATAGGTTTTTTGCAAGCTTTGCCAACAGCTTTTAGAATAGGAAATCCAAAAGAAATATTAGGAACAAAGACTCCGTCCATAATATCCATGTGTATATAATCGGCTTCGCTATTATTAATCATTTCTATATCCTTATATAGGTGTAGAAAGTCAGCTGATAATAAAGATGGTGATACTAAAGTCTTCCATTTGTTTAATTAAGACAATAAGTTTCTAACTTGCCGTTTACTTTTATTGCTCTATATGTATAAGCAATTTGACGGATAATGTTCAACGTTTTTTTCTGAGGGTTTCAACTCTTCTTGTGTAAATAATTCTATCATAGGCTATGCTATATTAAATGATGACTTTTATTTATGAAACGCAATCTTTGTCTTTTTATTATGTATTCTCTAATCTTTTTCGCTAACTTTGTATTATGAAAGATATCTTAGAAACAATTGTTGCTAACAAAGAAAAAGAATTGGAACAATGGAAACAATATGTTCCACTAAAAGCAATTGTATGGTATTATAGAGTATGAAGGAGCATTAAAACATAAAGTACATTCGTTAAAGGGCGTATTTAATGGTTGTTCGTCTCTAAAAGTAATAGCAGAATTTGTGCGAAAAACACCTGCTTTGGGCTGGATAAATAAGGAAGCTAAGATACGGAATATAGGCGTAGATTATGAAAAAAATGGCGCCGCAGCTATAAGTATTCCCACCGATTTTGTTTATTTTGGCGGATATGATGAGTTTGTACAAGAAGCTCGTGCTATTGGAATAGCCTTACCTTTATTATATAAGAACTATATTATCGACGAATATCAGCTGTTTCAAGCTAAACATACAGGAGCTTCTGCCATTGTTCTCACTGCTGTATTATTAAGTATAGAACAATGTAAATATCTAACTTCACTTGCTCACCAATTAGGGAATGGAAGTTGCATTAAAACTATATACGGTAGAAGAGATAGATTACCTTGAGTGTGATGTAGACTTAATAATAATAAACAATCGAATTGCTTGTAGTTTTCGATATGGACGTAAACAAGTCGTTTGAATTTGCAAAACTATTACCAAACGATTGTATAAAAGTAAGCGAGGGCGGAATTTATACTCCTGAGAAAGCGAAAGAATTATCAGATGTAGGATTTCAAGGAATTATTATAGGCGACTTATTTATGAAGACCGCTAATCCAGGGTTATGCACTTGGTGAATTTATTAAAGGAATAAAAAAGAGAATTAAGCTATATGATAATAAAACGTTGTGGGACGCGCGATGCAAAGAATGTTTGCGAATTAATGGAGTTTGGAATAAATTGGATTGGATTTGACTTTCGTTTGAATAGTCCTAACTTTGTTAGACAGATATCTTCTCGTGCAGGAATAATTCCCGATTATGGAAGTCGTGCTGCTGCTTTTAGGAAAAGAAATAGAGAAGAATGGGTTTATGAACGAAAGTTCTCTGCAACGCTTTGGCGTATTTGCAGATGATATGCCACAAAATATAGTAACTCGAGTGGTAAATTTTTAAGCTAGATGTGGTACAATTAGATGGAGAAGAGCAGCATAATGATAAATAATCTTCGTTCAACACTTGATCCCTGATATACACGCAGGCATAAAAATAATGAAGACTTTGCTTATTCGGTCTGTTGACGATTTGAAACTTGCGCAGGAGTATGAGGGAATTGTAGATTATTTCTTATTTAAATTGGGAGAAATAGATGCTGGTTTAGCTGCTATTAAAACATATAAAGGCAATACTCATTTTATAATTGGGAATGTTGAACAAGAGTATTTAGACCAAATAAAGAACTTTAAGCACCCAATGTTGCTTGGTGTTGATATAGATAATTGTACAGATGTGAAAGTTGCAGTACAAACTTTGGCAGAATAAGCTCGAAGGACAACTATACTATGAAGAAAATGAGATGTATAATAATAGACAATTACGATTCTTTTTACCTATAACTTAGTACATTTGTTGCGAGAATTAGGAACAGATGTTGTTGTTAAACATAATGATGATATTTCGTTAGAAGAAATAGATAATTACGATAGAATTGTTTTAAGCCCAGGACCAGGAATTCCTTCAGAAGCAGGCTTAATGCCAAATATAATAAAACATTACGCCGAAACGAAACCTATATTGGGAGTATGTTTGGGACATCAGGCTATTGCTGAAATATTTGGTGGTAAAATAGAGAAACTACCAGAAGTTTTTCATGGCATAGAAACTGTGATAGAAGTTGATAACCAATCAAAACTATTTAAAAACTTGCCAACTCAAATATCGGTGGGTAGATATCATAGTTGGATTGTATCAAATAATGGCTTTCCAAAAGAATTAAAGGTAATAGCAAAAACCAGCGATGGTATTATAATGGCTTTACAACACAGAGTGTATAATGTATATGGCATACAATTCCACCCTGAAAGTGTACTGACTCCTTTGGGAAAAGATATTGTTAAGAACTGGTTGAGTATATAAAACAGAATGCGCTTCTATGGAAGATAAGAAAGAAAAATATGCAAACTCTATAGTAGATGACAATAAAGATTGGTATGCCATTAGATTGTATACTGTGAAACAAGAAGATGCCGATACATTTTTTACAGAAAATGGTATAGAGACTTTCATTCCAAAACAGTATGTGGCTGAAGAAAGCAAACAAGGTAAGGTGCATAATAAACTAAAACCTGTTGTGAGGAATATTATCTTTGTGAAGAAAACTATGGAAGAAGCTTGTTTTAAACGTCTGGTATACGAGGCAGATATTAAGATGAGCGTATATACTAAACCCGATAATAGCAATGAATATTATACCATTCCTCACGAACAAATGTACGAATTTCGTTTAATGTGTAATCCAGAAATAGAGCTTCGAAAGTTTATTCCAACTGAAGAAGCACGGCTAAAAGCAGGCGACGAAGTTTTTGTAAAAATACGGACCTTTACGAGGAATGAAAAGGAAGATTGGTTAGATCGAGCAAGAAGTATTATCTTTTAAAAGAAATTCCGGGAATCAGCATTATGCTAAAAGTTTCTCGGTGGTGTTGTGTTCCTACAAATGAAATGTATAAATAATTATGGAAAGTAAGGCAAAGCTAAGAGAAAAAAATTAAACTTTTCTACTCCAAAGTGCGAGTTCTTTAAAAACATTTTGTAATTTTGCACTTGCTGGTTGACTCTGCGTAATGAGTATTCTATCCAATTTACGTACAATGCAATATTATTTGCGAATACACTAATATGCTTTATTATGAACGTGAAAAAAACATTGGTTCGCTTTTATAAAAACTAATATCTGAAGCTACCAATTCTAACATAAAACATAAAAACAATGGAACACAACACTATGCCTAAAGAACTTTTAAACGATGTTGCATGGTCGTTTGCACAAAAAGCGTTTCGGTTCTTTACCAGAATTTGCAGAAGCATTAGCAGAATATAATGCGGAGATATTCGAAAAACCATTTATCGATGTTTGGACGAACAAGTTGCAATTAGTGGGAAACAGAATATTAATTCAGTACGAATATTGGGACGATGAGGAAGAAGACATTATAGAAGAACAAATAATGTTGCAAGCCGACAACAATAAATATTTCACTACAGCCGAATTGCTTTATAAAGTTCATAACGAAGTGCACGACAAGTTAGAAGGCGATGACCATATATTCTTCGAAGGATTGGAATTATTTGATAACGAATCGGAAGAATATCCCGGCATACCTTACTATTTCATTTTTCAAGGCAGTTAGGAAAGTCCTACTTTATTGCTATAAAAACTCTATTAAGTTTGCTTCGTAACAAGAAGTATCGCACCAATAACATTCGCGAATATTGTAGAAAATAATCGTGAATGTTAAATTATAAGTAAGAGAAAAACACAACTACTGCAAGCACTTAAACTATATTTATAAGAAAGAAATATGCTAAAATGAATACACAATATTTTTCTCTTGATATTCTTTTTGTTTTTCTTATGATATTGTAGTATCTTTGTAAGTATTAAATAGTTTTATTTACACGTAAATAAAACTTTATCTACACGTAAGTAAAACTTTACTTACACGTAAGTAAAACTCTACTTACACGTAGATAATACAATTTAATAAGCATTGCGCTGTTACAACATACGCATATAGTTATAATGGAAACATAATAAAAATATAATAGAATTTATATATGAGTGTAGATTATAAACTTTTAAAGAGCTACAGTAAACTGCCAAACAAAAACAGAATATAGAGCAGTTGTTGTTGAAAACCAGAAGATTGGGTTAAGAAGAATAGCCGACACTATAGAACAAGATATGTCGCTAACAAGTGCCGATATAGTTGCAGCCGAAGCTGCTTTGCGCGACGAGATAGTTAGAAACTTAATGTTGGGCAATAGTGTACACCTACCAGGAATTGGGCATTTCTCTCTGTCGGTAGATGGCGATGTATACGAAGACCCTCGTACACACCACCATCGGCTACGCAATGCCAAAGTAAAAACGGTGAAATTCCGCCCCGATAAGGAAATGATAGATTCACTTAGGAAAACCGAGTTCGTAAACGTAACCTACAAACACGGCTCATCAGATGTGCCCACAGAGAAAGAAATAGACGAGGCTATTGAAGCCCTGCTCTCTAAAAAGCCTTTTATAACAGTAGCCGATTTTCGTAGTCATCTTAATTTATCATCTACTTATGCGTATCGTATAACGGCACAATTAGCAAAAGCAGGCAAACTTTGCGACATTGGCTCAGGTCGTAGCAAGATATATGTGCGCGGCGAGGCAAGAGAAGAGTAATGCAATATTTATAATAAGGTAATGGCTAAATGGTAAAAAATAGACGTCAATCTGTAGATTAATACATATAAAAAGGTGCTTATGGATATGAAAAAGAAGAATATAGTAGATTCGCCTTATTTTGAGTTTCTAAGATATTGTTTACGAGAAGATGAAGCAGAACCCAAAGGAATAGCTAATATAAATTGGGATAGGCTATACGATTTTGGCAAGAAATAAGCAATACTTGGTGTTTTATATCATGGGCTTCAACGACTTTCCGCTTCAGACTATCGCCCCAATCGGCAACAAGTTTTAAAAGTGGTATAGTACTTATCTTTCTATTGAAAAAGCAAACAGACAAGCATATAAAGATGCATCGGCTCTGACAGAACTTTTGTATAAAAACTATGGCATTAAAGGTTGTGTGTTGAAAGGGCAAGCAAACGCTTTAATGTATCCAGACCCTTATATGCGCACACCTGGAGACATAGATTTGTGGACAGATGCAAAGACTTTAGATATAATACGTGTTTCGCGCAAACTGGATAAGAGCGGAGAAATTGGTTATCATCATATAGAGCTGTCGTATTTTAAAACTCCGGTGGAAATACATTTCTTTCCTTCTTTTATGGGAAATGTGTGGCACGAATATAAGTTAAGACGTTTCTTTAATTCACGTAAAGAGGCTCAATTTAAAGTGTCTACATTGTTACCAGATAATTTAGGCTCAATTGGTACGCTTACAGACGATTTTAATAGAGTTTTTCAGCTATCGCATCTTATGCATCATTTCTTTTTCGAAGGTATTGGATTACGTCAGATGATAGACTACTATTATCTATTGAAGCGAGGACTTACAGATGACGACCGCAATGAAACAAACAGAGTTTTAAAACAAGTTGGCATATATAAGTTTGCATCAGCGGTTATGTATGTTATGAAACATATTCTTGGAATAGACGATAAGTTTCTCCTAATGCCACCAAACGAGCGTATTGGCAGAATTCTTGTTTCGGAGATGTTGCAGGGGGTAATTTCGGCTTTTACGATAACCGCTATTCTTTCGCAGGTAAATCTGTCTATGCTCAATATTTTGTAGAAATATATAGGAATTTACACTTTGCTTTTGATTTTCCTTCAGAAACATTATGGGGGCGTCCCATCTCTCGTTGGTGGCACATGATTTATAAGGCGTGGCTACGCCGACAATTGAAAAATAAGAATTAACTACAATTAGGAAGAATGGAAGTTTATAAAGTCTTGAAAGAAGTTCTTTATTCTTTCAGCACAAATTCAACAGTGTCCGTCCAATTTAGTTTATAAGTAAGATTGCTGAATATAACCAAAGTAGGCTGGAAATAACCAGCCTACCATTTTGTTTATTACATTTCTATTTCTTTTTTGTTCTATCGCTGCGTACATAATCAACGTATGCGTAGGCAGGTGTGTCGTCGGTTTCAGCACGTTCCTGTCTCGTTTCTACTTCCCAAGTTCCATCGTTGTATTCTGGAAAGAAGACATCGGCATGGGGGAATGCCTTCTATTTCGGTAAGATAAAGTCGGTCGGCTACAGCCAGTCCTTCTTTGTACAAACTTGCACCGCCTATGATGAAAGCTTTTTCGTTGTCGGCAATGTGCTTTAGAGCTTCGCTAAGAGAGGTGTAGACGTCGCAGCCTGGAAAATTGGTTTCGGTGCGACTTAATACGATGTTTCTGCGATTGGGTAATGCTCCTTTAGGAAGTGAGTGGAAAGTACGGCGACCCATGATAACTGTGTGCCCTGTTGTGAGTTGTTTGAATCTGCGAAGGTCTTCTTTTATAAAGTAAACCATATCGTTATTGTAACCGATGGCACGATTTTTTGCTACTGCAGCAATTATGTTTATTTCCATATTTCTTTGTGTGTTGATTTTGTTTTAAACCGATACTTCGGCTGCAATATGCGGGTGTGGGTTGTAATCAGTCAGTTCGAAATCCTCGAATTTGAAGTCGAATATGCTCTTCACATCAGGATTTATCTTCATTTTTGGCAGTGGGCGAGGTGTGCGTGTTAGTTGTAACTTTGCTTGTTTCAGATGGTTCAGATACAAGTGTGTGTCGCCAGTTGTGTGTATAAATTCGCCTGCTTCAAACCCAGTAACCTGTGCCATCATCTGCAACAAGAGTGCATAAGATGCAATGTTGAATGGCACACCAAGGAAAGTATCGGCAGAACGTTGATAAAGCTGAAGAGAGAGTTTGTCGTCGGCTACGTAAAACTGGAATAGACAATGGCAAGGAGGCAACGCCATGTCGTCTACTTCTGCAGGATTCCAGGCAGTAACGAGCATTCGGCGAGAGTTCGGGTTGTTGCGAAGTGCGTCTACAACTTGTTGAATTTGGTCGATAGTTCCACCTTTATAGTTAGGCCACGACCGCCATTGGTGTCCCGTATACAGGGACCAAGTTCTCCGTTTTTCGTCTCGCCCATTCGTTCCATATTCTTACTCCATGTTCTGCAAATATTTTACGTTTGTATCGCCCCTAAGAACCATAACAACTCGTAGATGATACTTTTAAGATGGAGTTTCTTCGTAGTAAGAAGAGGAAAACCTTCTTGCATGTTGAAACGCATTTGATGTCCGAATACCGATAGTGTGCCAGTTCTGCAGTGGTCGCCTTTCTGTGCACCTTCGGTATACAATACGATGAAGTAGGTCGAGATATTGTTTCATGTTGTATGTCTATGTTAGAATGATCTGTTCGTTGGGAATATGGCTGCTTTTTATGCGCCATTCTTGTGGATAAAGGTTGTTAGCACGATCTGCCAAGATTGTTTGGCAAAAACCAATAGCTATGCACGATATGTAAGTGTAACAATTCTTTGGGAGCCGACACTGCAGAGCATAATAGCTTCGTGACGCAGATATTTTATAGCAGTTTCATAGTTTATTTCAACATTAGGGTATGCACTTCTGTTGCCATTCACTGCAAGTGCCAAACTGTGGTCGGGTATTATTTTCTTGCCTTTAATGGTATCTTGCTTTACTCCATGTACCATGACCTTAAGTTTCTTGTTAGCTTCTTCCACCAGTTTTCACGCATTTAGGTTCAACATTGTGCTTGTTCCACCTTTCTTTATAATAGCCATAAACAAGCCTTCGCCTTGAGTAAAGCCGTAGAATAAACCGATAAACTGGGAAAGGTTTGTCTTCTCCTAACGGATTGTTGATGAGTGGAACCCGTTATGTTCCAAGTCTTTTCAGTTGGTACTTCCAATAGCTGCGCATCAGATTCATTTAATATCCACGCAACGTTTTCCTCGTTTTCATGAGCATTGAACGTACAAGTTGAATAGATAAGCAAACCTCCGGTGCTTAAGGTTATCCCATATATCAGCTATAATGCTGCGTTGATAGTTTCAACAATTCTCTACATTTTTGCTCGCTCCATTCTGCAATAGCCTGTGGGTCTTTCCGAAACATTCCTTCTCCAGAGCAAGGTACATCAGCTACTATTACGTCAAATTCGAGTTTCGTTTTCTTGTAATCTCGTGGATAATTATTGGTAACAACTACATCAGAGTGACCAAACTTTTGTACATTTTCTGCTAATATCTGCGCACGTTTATTGATTGGCTCATTTGAGAATACAATACTACCATCAGAAATTGCAGTTCGTGCGCAAGTGGTTTTACCACCAGGAGCAGCACAAAGGTCGAGTAGCGCGACTGGCTTATTTATCAAATGTCTGAGAACATGAGATAAAAACATTGATGAAGCCTCTTGTACATAATATGCCCCAGCATGAAACAGTGGGTCGAATGTAAAGTTGGGACGTACATTTAAATAAAAACCTTCTTTACACCACGCTATAGGAATGGGTTCAAAACTATTTGCAATTTGTGTAGTTTCGCTTGTCTTAAAAGGATTTAGACGTATGCTAACGGACGAAGATTGCTGTAATCCTTTGCAAAAAATATTGTAACGTTCCTCTCCAAACAGTTGCTTAGTGTAAATCTTCAAAAAGCCGTTGGAAGAGTAATTCCAACGACTTCTTTATTTAAACTTGTTTCAATAGTTTGATAGTTCTGCTCATTATAACTCCTGTTCAGATGTTTTATTTGAAATCGAAATATACATCGCCTTCGTCTTCTAAGCGTTCTTTTCTCTTTTGGTTTAGCGGATTTTTAAAGTTGCCCTTATCGTCGAACATTCCATAAGTAGTACGCAAAACTGTAAATTCAGTGCGGCGGTTCATCTGATTGGCCGTTTCTTGCTTATCCTTTGGTAGTGCTTTTATAAACTCTTCAGTTAGAACATCGCCCTCTTTTAACCACGGATTCTTCTCAGCAACTTTCTTACGAATTTTCTTTTGGCTTTTTCTTTTCCATATCCAACAGGAGACAAACGTTCTGCTGCAATACCTTTCTTTATAAGATAAGTAACCACCGCATCTGCACGACGTTGCGATAATCGCTTATTATAGTCTGCCGAACCTTTATAGTCTGTGTGGGCTGAAAGCTCACAGTAATGTTCGGGTTTTCTTCAAGAAGCTTCACAAGTTTATCCAAAGCTGCTTCCGATTCAGGACGGAGTGTAGCCTTATCAAAGTCGTAGAAGATGTTATCAATCAACACGGGTACACGAATACTTGCCAGCGGGAATTGCAATGTGTACTCTTTTCGATACTCGTAACAGGGTCTACCTTTAATTCTTCTTTATGGTTTAAATAGCCTTGGCAGGTTGCTAAAACAATATAATTAACGTTTGGACGTATCTCTTGTTCAAAAGAACCATCACCCTTTACTGATAGTTTTAAGTTTGTTCCATCGTCGCCTACCAAGAAAACTTGAGCAGCAGGAAGTTCGTATCCTTCCATCTCGTACACCCAACCCTTGATGGTTTGCACTACTTCTGGAAGTTCAAAACTATAAATATGGTCCCAGCCACGAGCGTCTCCACGATTGGAAGAGAAGAAACCACGATTGTGTTTTCCTTCGAATGTCATACCGAAATCATCTCCCTGTGAGTTTAAAGGAAAACCAGGGGTGCTCAATATGATAACGTCTATCTTTACCTACCTTGGCAATGAATATGTCTAAACCTCCCAAACCGCCATGTCCATCAGAGGAAAAATACAAATCACCGTTAGGCCTGAAGGTCGGAAACATTTCATTACCAGGCGTATTTATTGGTGCACCAAGATTTTTCAACACCACCATGTGTACCGCCAATAAGTCGAACACGCCAAATGTCAAGACCTCCTTTACCTCCGTGCATATCGCTGACAAAATAAAGCCAATTACCATCTGGTGATAGGGCTGGATGTGCAAAACTCGACAAAGTATCGCGAGTAATTTCCATTTTTTTAGGCTTTCCCCATGCAGCATCTGCACGACTGCTTACAGATATTTGTGCAAAGCGAGGGTAAGTAGGGTCTGTCAGACATTGAGTAATATACATTTCCCTACCATCAACAGAGAATGCAGGTGTACCTTCGTCTGCTTCAGAGTTCAGTCCACTTTCAATTGCATGAGGAATTCCCTCATTTCCTTTTTCATCTTTTTCACTGACGAAGATGTCTCCAGGCTTAACGCCTGTGATACCACTAATTTCATCACCTTGCGCCTCATTACGTGTTGAGGTGAAATATAACTGATTATACTGGTCGCCAAACAACATTGGTGAGTAATCTTGCTTACGCGAATTGAACTTATCCATCTTTTTAACTTGATAGTAAGACCCTTGCTCTTTTAATCGTAGGAGCCTTAGTTGCTGCTGCTAATCCCTCTCTTGCAATGTCGTTGTCGGGCATAGAGTCTAAAGCAATACTATATTCTTTTATTGCTTTCTGGATAAGCGCCGTCTTCATGAGAGTTGGCTGCTAATTTTAAGTGTGTATCTTTGTTGTCTTGTTTGTATCTAATAACATTCCGATAGGCTGCTATAGCCCTTTGTGACGCACTAATTTGATCGTAACAAAATGCCATTTTTGCAGCTAATTGACCTCTTTGTGTACGATCCTTAGCTGGAGTACGCTGGTAAGCAGTCTTGAATTGTGTCGCTGCATCGTAGTATTCGCCTATGGCAAGAAACTTTTCCCCTTTCTTTATATTCCTATCAATGCCACAACCAAAAAGAAATAATGCAATGGTGCACAATACAAATAACCTAAGAATCTGTGTATAACAAAGTCTTTGGTATTTTATTTTGATGTTTGCAAGTTGGCGTATATTCATATTATATTAAACGTAGCAACATTAAATATATTGCAAGATAGTACGTTTCTATTTCTTCTTAATTCTATGTGCTTTGTGCCGCTTCACCAATCTTTCTGTTAGAACTATCAGCAAGCACATCATTTACAATCTTAGAAATTTGTTCTTTTAATTCGTTTATAAATTGTGCGGCATCATATTTCTTTTGTTCAATATCACGTAAACTTCTTTTTCCCAAATACCAGTAAGTTCTGCAGAGGTAAGTAATTTCTCATGGATGGTATCTATAAGCGCAATTCCTGTATCTGTTGCAATTAGGTTTTTTGTGTTGTCTACGAATATAAGTGCGTTTGAAAAGAGTTTCAATTATTCCTGCACGAGAGGAAGGACGCCCAATCCCATTCTCTTTTTAGAGCTGCTCTTAGTTCTTCATCGTCTACTAATTTTCCAGCTGTTTCCATCGCACGAAGCAATGAAGCTTCTGTATAATATTTTGGAGGAACTGTCTGTTTCTCAGTGAGAGTAGGAGAGTGTTCTCCTTTTTCTCCCTTAACAAATGTAGGAAGTGTCCTCTCTGCATTTTTCATTATTCTCTGTTGCTTTCTGTTACAGTTTGCTTTTTCTGTTTCTTGGTTATAAACTACTCGCCACCCTTCGTCTAGTATTTTCTTTTTCCAGAAGCTTTTAAATTCAATTTCGTCTACCTTGCCAAGAACAGTGGTTGTAGAGAATTTGCATTCGGGATAGAATACTGAAATGAAACGTCTTGCAATAAGGTCGTACACATTTCGTTCTGCATCTGTTAAGCCTTGAGGAATTAAATTAGTAGGTATGATAGCATGGTGGTCAGTTACTTTTGACGAATCAAATACTCGTTTACTTTTAGGAAGAGGCTTACCGCCTAAAGGCTTTACTAATTCTGCGTATGGCTTCTTTGCTGCAAAAGAGGTTTGAAACAATGTATTCATTATTTTTGGACACTCTTTGTAGACATCGTCTGTGAGATGTTGTGTATCAACGCGAGGATATGTGGTATATTTCCGTTCGTATAGACTCTGAATTGTATTGAGTGTCATTTCAGCAGAATAGCCAAATTTACGGTTACAGTCTACTTGTAAAGAAGTTAAATCGTATAATTGCTTAGGTTGTTCGGTACCTTTTTTCTTTGTTACACTGGTTACTTCAAACGGTTTATTTTTTATTAATGCAAAGGCTTCTTGTCCTTCTTCTTTTGAAGTGAACTTTCCTTTAGTAGCCGTAAACTGAGTATCACGATAAATAGTTGCTAATACCCAGTATGGTTCTGGTTTGAAATTGTCTATTTCTTTTCTGTCGTTCTACAATCAAAGCCAACGTAGGTGTCTGTACACGACCTATCGAAAGCACTTGAGCATTCTTGCCAAAACGATTATTTCCATACTTTAATGTGTAAAGACGTGTGGCATTCATACCGAGTAACCAATCGCCAATGGCACGTGAAAGTCCCAGCAAATAAAGTGGTTCATAATCTTTTTGGTCTTTCAGGTTGGCAAATCCGTTGCGTATAGCCTCATCAGTCATTGATGAAATCCATAATCGTTTTACAGGACAAGCTACTTTTGCCTTTTGCATTACCCAACGTTGAATAAGTTCTCCTTCTTGTCCGGCATCACCACAGTTAATGATTTCATCTGCATTTTGATAGAGGTGTTCTATGATAGCAAACTGTTTTTATTCCTTCGTCCTCTATTAGTTTTATTCCAAATCTTGCTGGAATCATAGGAAGTGCTGCTAAACTCCAATGTTTCCAATTAACAGCATAGTCGTTAGGCTCTTTTAGTTCGCACAGATGTCCGAAGGTCCATGTTACTTGGTAACCATTACCTTCCATATATCCTTCTTTAGAACTTGTTGCACCAAGTATTCGAGCTATATCTCGTGCCACACTTGGCTTTTCTGCAATGCAAACTTTCATACTGTTTTCTTATTATTCTGTGAAGTTACTCTTATAAACCTTTTTACACAATACGAATGGATTATGTAGGCTTAGCGTAAAAGCAAAGATAAGAGCAAGAGATAATATATTATCTCTGCTCTTGTATTATGTGTATTTGTACGATATTATCTTAACTATTTCAATTTTAAAGTTAGTCGTTAATTATATCAGCATCTTCTATATTCTCGCTTGTAGGCATCTCTACACCATTCACAACTTTAGAGTCCTCTATTTTGTTGTATGCTCGCTTCATTTGGTTTATCTTAATTGTATTTATCAATTCTACAACACCATAAAACATAAGGCACCACCCTATAATCTTAAGAGGCAGAGTTGCAGCTTCTATAGGTTGTGCAATGACATATATACCAATGCTTAAGGTTATTGTTGGGAATATCCAAAAAAGTATAGGTACGTGAGCAAATTGGCGAGAGCTTGCAAGATTAGTAAATTGGTTGATTGCGCCTAAAATTAAAATTGCTGCGAAAATATAAACCACCCAAGTAATAAATTGATTCGGCATTAAGGTTAAAATTATTCCTAACACAGCACAACCTATTCCTACAATAGGGAAGATGGGCTTTGCGGAATTTTCAGTACTGTCTTTATTATCTGATAGAGGTGATGTTTTTAATATCTTCTCTCGTTCAAAATAGTATACTAAACACGAAATTATGCCTGAAATGAAAAACATAATTCCTGCAGCAATTGTTATCCAGGTCATTGTTTCCAGCCTATACTTAACCAATAATATACCGATAACGATAGCCACAACTGAGCGAATGATAGAACTTTGGATTAATCTCATATTTCTTTGTTTTATTGGAATAAAGAACCTTTTTGTCCTTTCTTCATTTTGTTTTTGTGCAAATGTACGAAATAATTTAAACTCTATTGCTTAAATAGCATTTTATTATTTTTGCATTAGAAACAAAAATGAGAGTATGACTACAATTTATTTGGTACGGCATGGTGAAACTTTGATAATGTACGCCATATAATGCAGGGACAGACCCATGGGCAATTAAATGAAAATGGTATAAAGCAAGCACAAGAACTTGGAAAAAAACTTGTTGATATACATTTCGACGCGTACATATCAAGCGATTTACAACGTAGTTTTGACACTTGTAAATGGATAGTAGGAGAAAAGAAAAGCATCACAGATTGTTTGTACCCAGCTTTTGCTGTGAACGTGATTGGGGAAGTTTTACAGAAGGTATATTCCAGAACTTGCCAATTTGAATAATCCCTCGGAATGGCCTGATGATATAGAAACATTAGATGAATTGAAACAACGTGCAAACCATTTTTTAGATTGGATAAAGTCTGAATATCCTGACAAAGTAATTTTAGCCGTAGGACATGGTATAATTAATAAAGCTATACAGAGTGTGTTTTTACGATAGCTTTCCATGAACGAGATAGCTGTTATGAAGAATGCTGATATAAGAATTTTACAACTTATTTAGGTCGCTTATTAATACGAATTGCTCATAAAGTTCTTGACAGATTGTATCTTATTGTAGAATAAATAGATTGGTTTTTATAATGGGAGTTTAATGGAATAAAATGAATTATTAGATGTAATGAGATAACATACGCGGCGTAATAAATCTACTAAACTATTTTTATTCGTATACATTGGCTCAAAGGCAAAGAAATGAAAGTTATTATAATTAGTGCCTGCTCGTTTATTCAACAATTTAATAGAACGTCTTAAGTCTTCATAAAAGCAGTTAGATGTTAGTAGTTTTGTTTTAGATATCTCTCGTTCGTCTCAGATATCTGTAACATACCTTTTAGATATCTATCAGTTGTGTAATTTAGATATCATAACCAACCACAACCTTTAGGAGGTTATATTTTATAATACTTGGTAGATATAATTCTACTGAAGATTTATGAAACCCTTTATTCGCATTGTCTGTCTGTATTTATCAATAAAGGATTGCGGTTCATAAAAATAGAGAGCTCCATACTCGCATGGAGACTCTCTAAATGCCTAATTCCTTAACTGTATAAAAATAATGCGACTTTCTTTCTGCATCGCATAATAAGTATTAGTACCTATCAATCATTTTTATATATGTAATATGAGTTATAGTAAATGGCAAGGCTTATCTATGTCCGCCAAAGCGTGAATTTCCATTAAATGAACTACCAAATCCTCTTCCTGGAATATTGAAAGGGCGATCGCTGTTTCTAGATGGTGTAAACGATCTGTTCGGTGTCGGTCGTGTAGAACTACCTCCAAAGCTACGACTACCTCCAAAGCTATTAATTCACTGTATCGTTACCAAATCGATTAGCACCACGTGAGACAGTTGTTCTTGTAGAACTCCTTCGTGGAGTATCATCGAAACTCTTGTTCGTATTGTTTCCGAAATTTCTTTCTTGTTGATTACCGAAACTTCGTGTTCTATCAGTTTGTGGAATATAATTATTTATATTTTGATATCCCTGCCTATACATTCCGCGTTGATAGTTATCGCGCATTCCTAAATATCGTCCTCTATTGTTATAACTAACATATCTACGACCACTATACCAACTACGTCCCTCATTCATTCGCCAACTATGACCACCTCTGTAAACAGCATATATACGTGGACGACCAAAATAGAAATAATCGCGACGTGGATATCTTGCATACACACTCAGATACCAATAGCCTGCATCCCACCATAAAGGTTTATAAAAAGTAAGATGCTTCTATAAAAGACCGATATTGCCAATCTAATAAGATATAGCTTAAATCGAGGTTTCTGTGTGTCCAATATGTTCCAAAGAGGTCATCGGTAGTATTTATACTCATTAGATAGTCTAAATTCACTTCGAATGCAGCTTCGTATTGTTCTTCTGTTAAGTTAAGCTCGTATGCCATCTTATCTGTTAAGAATAATGCCTGCGAACGAGCATGTTCATAACTCATAGAAAATACAGAACCCACTATTGTGAATAAAGCGCTATTAAAATTATTATAAATTTCCTTCATACTCTCTTCTTTCATCATTACAGAGTACGAGTAACACCTTCATGTTTTTGATGTTGCAAAGAAACAAACTTTATTCTATATAAGAAAAGGATTTTCCCTAAACAGAAAAGGATTTTCCTAAATGAAACTTATTTGCTTTTATATACAATTTCATTTCTCACTGTGTAGGTTGAATAGCATATTTATATGTGTTCTTTTGAGTATTTAGACTTTTAGTGGAAATGAAGTCATAATTTTATCGGTTCATCATTACTTTTACATCTTAGTTATGTTGCGTAAAATAATCAGTACGCATCTAAGTTTAGCAAGGGCAAGATAACTCTTTCCACGTCAATAATAAGTATATAGAATAGGTAAACTATCAAAAGAGAATTAAAAGGTAACTTTAATTCTACAGAACTCTCTAATAATGCATTTGATGGATTTGGAGGTAAAATAAATACCGAATTACTCTTAAAGTAACTCGGTATTTACAATCATTCACAAGAGAATGGAAGTGATCTCGAACATCGTTTATCTTTTTCTTCTTTTATTCTTCCCGAAGAAATTAAAGAAAACAGGTTTACCATTAAGTCGTCTATAAAGTTTCCAGCCTAATAGAACAGCGTCTGCTATGCCCATGCCAGTAGACATGAAGTTTGAAACTCGTTTTGTTGGCGTTGAAGAATTACGTGTCTTATGGAAAACATCATTCCATAAATTCTCTATTTGGTTACTTTCCTTTGTAATATCGGTAAGTAATTGTGCTTTGCGCAAACGAATATCATTTAAATTCTGATATGCAGGACTATTATCTGAATTACTATACATAAGTACTCTTTATTTAGCCATCAATAAACTCACCAAAAATCTAACAAGTGGTCGTTGGATAAGTCGTTGACAGAATAATAAAATGATAATTAGAAACACCAGATAGATTCCACCAACTATAAGAAAGGCATAAGCTAGTGAACCTACTAATGGTTGTAATGCATAAGCAGCTGCGAACGAAAAGTAGATAGCTGTGATAGACAATAATCCTACTATTGCAATTAAAATGGCAAAAGCAGTAAGTAAGCGTACCATTTTTTCTATTATATCAAGCTTTACATATTCTGTCTGAAGCCCAATATAATGTTTAAATCGCTCTATGAGTCTTGCAAGAGTTTCTACATTATTATCGTTCGAGAACATTCTTCTTTAATTTAAAGTGTATCAGATGCTGCGTCTTTGATATCTTCAACGAATTCTTCTGCTTCTTTTCGGCTGAGCTTAATATCATGCTTGTTGCAGAAATCATCTACAGCATCAGAAATTTTTGTGCGTGTGTCAGAACCTTTTTCAGGTGCCATTAAAATACCTAATGCAGCACCTGCAATAGCGCCCCCAATAAATGCGCTAATATAACCTAATGTCTTCATAATTTGTCAGTTTTGTTGAACATATATTTATCAAACGTAAATATAATATTTTATTCTGGACTATGATGGATAACTCTGTTTATTTAGTGTTAATTTTCTTATAAATAATTTATTTAACAAACTTTAGATAGTAATATTACTATAAATTGCCATTAAAGTTGTAATTTCGCACAATCAAATTTTGAAATAAAGCGATTTATTAAGTATAAGTAACATAAATGGATATGAAGAAATTGATGATTTTTGGTGCAGCTATTTGTGTTGCAAATGGCTTTCTGGCTGTAAATCGAGTGAGAGCGCATATAAGAAAGCTTATGAAAAAGCAAAAGCACAAGAGCGCACTGGTTATACAACAGAAGAAACTGCTACCGGATCATCAGATGTCTCGTGAAGTTGTTCCTGTGAAACACAGCCAGTAACAGATGCACGTGTTGAAGATAACTCACGACAACGAACCTGCTCGCCGTGAGAATGTATCGGTTGTAGAAGGAACTGGTTTGAAAACATATAGCGTTGTTGTTGGCTCGTTCGGCGTAAAAGCCAATGCTTATAATTTCCAAGGACGTTTAAAAAATGCAGGGTACGATGCACAAGTAGCATTTAATAGTGGAAATAATATGTATCGTGTAGTAGCTACCACATTCGATAGTAAAGCTTCAGCTGTTCAAAGTCGAAATCAGTTGCGTAGTCAATATCCAGATGCTTGGTTGCTTTCTAAATAATGGGTAGAATTCTATCTATTGATTTTGGAAAGAAAACGAAAGGTATAGTAGTAACCGACCCTTTGCAAATTATTGCAAATGGTCTAACTACTGTCGCAACTTCTGAATTATTCGATTTTCTCAAAACATACGTAGAACAAGAAAACGTAGAACGTATAGTGATAGGTCGTCCATTGCAATTAAATGGGCGACCTAGTGAGAATTTGGCAAGAGTAGGGCAGTTTGTTAAAACCTGGCAGAAAACAATGCCAACTATCCCTATCGACTATTATGATGAACGTTTTACTTCAGTAATTGCTCACCAAGCAATTATTGCTGGAGGTGTTAAAAAGAAAATGCGTAGAGAAGATAAAGGACTTGTAGATGAAGTTTCTGCAACAATTATCTTACAAGATTATATGCATTCAAAGAATATCTAAAAAATCTTATTGAATACGTTCACGCATCTTCATATATTAAAAGATTAGAAAATGATATTACCAATATATACCTTAGGACAACCTGTACTGAGGAAAGTGGCAGAGGATATACCTTTAGATTATCCAGGATTACAACAATTGATTACAGATATGTTTGAAACTTGTGCTGCGAGTGATGGCATAGGTTTGGCTGCACCACAAATAGGGAAAGCAATTCGTGTTGTAGTAATAGACTTAGATGTTATATCTGAGCATTTCCCAGAATATAAAGGTTTTCGACATGCTTTCATTAATGGGCATATTTTAGAATTCGATGATTCTGTAACCGATACAATGGAAGAAGGCTGTTTGTCGTTACCAGGAATACATGAGAATGTAACCCGTCCTACTCGTATTCGTGTAAAATACTTAGATGAAAACCTGACAGAACATGATGAGTGGATTGATGGGTATTAGCACGAGAGTAATTCAACATGAGTTCGACTCACACAGAAGGTAAAAGTTTTCAATGATAGAATTTTCGGTTTTTCGCAAGCAAACGATAACAGCCGTTGAAAGCATTAATTTCTGGCAATTTTTAATTGTCGCCATAAAGTAGAAAGCTCAGCGAGCCGAAAAGCGACAAAGAGAATAAATGTTTCGGTTTTTGTAATATTCATATTTGTGATTTGCATCACCTTCCTCTGCTCAATATAATATTAAAAGGTTGATGGAGGAAGGGCGGAAACTCGCTTAGCAATGGATATTATATAAGTTCTTTAGATATATTTCAGTTATATTGTTGCATTAAAGCCTAATCTATACGGAAGCATGGTATTTGATGGCTTTTGTCTCAAATATCACCTTGAAGATGACAGTGTGCGTAAGGAAGATTGTGAGAAGGCATTAGAACCACAAAACCATATACTGCTGACAAGATTTGTATGGGCTTAATCTGTATCCATGAAGAAAAATATGACAAAGTTGATGCTTCATAATACAAAGGAAAGATAACAACGATAATTGAGAGTTCTGGTTTAATCGCATATAGGGTTTGTATATGAAAGGCTGTCTCAAAGAGGCTTTTACAACAATTGTCTTCTGTTCTGAAACGGTGGGTCTGATTTATCTGCTGCCCAAGCCTTATGGAATGATATAAAATTGTGGTGTTAGTTTCATAAAGAAGAATTTCAGAAATCAGGGTACATCTAAGATATAGTCTACCGAAAAATATGCTACCAGAGTTATTGCAATGGAAAGAAAGGCTCCCAAGTTGTGTAATAGCTAAGATGTTCTGATGTGCATTATATTGTAATTTCCTAATAAAATAAGGATTGTAGTTGTTTGACTTTTACTATCTTTGCAACCATTAAATAATATTAGGATAATACAAAAGTATGAACAATTCTTACTTACATTTTATGCACTACACTTGCCCACACTGCCAAGCATAGCTGATAAGAAAACAGTTAACGACACATTACACTTACGACATAGAGGAGGTTTATGTTTACGACCAACCTAAAGAAACTTTGCATTGGCTTTAGTCAGCAACCATTAAACAAGATGATCTTTAGCGATTTCCAGCTAAATAGTCTTAATATTGGCCAAGATCTTCAACTTTTGGCTTTTGTTCCTTCGTTTGTAATGCCCTGAATATGGCCTTACAAGTATACCTCTATGCATATGCGGAATTGTCCACGAGTAAATTCACCGCCGTAGGAAATGTATGTAGATGGAACACCTATTCAGAGCAAAAGTGCTTTCTTAATTTTCACATACGATATAGATAGAGTAGGATGTGCTCATGACCGTAAGAACACTTTTACGGAATGAATACTGAAGGTGATTGATTCTGCCTATAGTGTTAATCCGTTTGAGTATCACAAACAGATCTAAACTGCTTGGTAAGTTTCATGCAAGGCAAATAGACATTATGCGAAGTTGAATGCTAAAACAGACTTGCTATTTCTGCTTTTTACGATGCATGTGTTTCTTCACAAACAACAACATAATGGTAAACACGTTGATAAGTATAATGAGCCAGGAAAGGCTCAGTTACTATGGATCTTAAAACCAGTGTCTAAATCTAGTTTAGGAAAGAGACTATCAGTATGTCAATCAAATGGATTTCCATACGGATGATTGTACCCATGAACAAATTGCTGGTGGCTAATATAACATCGCCTTATTATGGACTTGAAGCTGGCACACAAGCTCCAAAACCAAAAAATCGTCCAAGTGCTTATAAGCGCAACATTTGAATACTGAGCCAATATGCCATAATGAAATATTTCGGTATTAAATTCTATGACGTCTTGCAGTTCCTTCATGATGATAAGGAAAATGATAACGACGATATCTCCTTATGACTATCTACATTTAGAGTGCAGCGACAACTACAAAACTCCGTTGTAGAAGAACTTTCTGTTAAAAGTAAAAATAAAAGTCGTTAAGTAATGGGCATTTGGAACTTATGTTGCTTATCAATGGTTACAAACTGATGCACTGCTTATATAAGCGATATGAATAAGTTTCTTTCAAACATATAACCGACTAAGGCTTTATAATGGTATGCTGCAATGACTAAGCGATTGGCCGTGATATGATAAAAGAGGAATGCTAGAAGATAAGGGGTTATGAAGTTACGTTGCTGCAGCAAAGGCTGCAATAGCAAGAGCTGGTGTAAGAATTAATATGCAGATGGAACTCATCTGAATTATTCGAACACCAACTTTCAACTTGGGACTTTATCATGAAAGCAATATAAACATTACTAATCATCGGTGTGCAACATTGGGACTACGGTACGATTATTCACACGTTGCTATCCATTGGCGATACTTCAGCACGTCTTCAGCCAGGATGAAAGTGCAATGGGAAATAAAACACAAAGCCTGGCAAATAACTTCTACACTTGCTCACAATGAAAAGAACCATTTTAAATGCTGTTAACAAAATAGGTCTTCACCCATCAATTAAATGATGGTGCAATGTATATGCAACTTGGTCTAAGGGATATCGAGCAGGAGTTTAATATTCAGATGTTCTCTGACATTTGCAAACTGAACTTTCTTCTGGCTGCACAAGGTGCACGAGCGATGATGGTATCACGACGAAGCTATTACAATAACATGCTAAAGACGATAGCAGGCAAACCCGGAAACGAGTTTTAATTATGAAATTGGTGCACATTTAAACTTGCAAGGTGGACAAATGAGACCAGACGGCTGCCTACTATAAGCAAATAAAAATCAGCAATTATCTGTTCAGAGCGAACAATTGCGGACTATAATATACTCAATGCTGGGAAAAAGTCATTCGTGCGGTGCTGAAGCAACATTGCAGGTGCACTTAACGATAACTCTTATGGCGTAAGCTATGGATTTAAGGCGCAACACTGATGAATATAGCGAAACAATGCTACAGTAAGTTAAATAAAACTATAAAGATAAGCGAGTTCCATTTGTACCACAGCATACTCTTCTGCAAATGCAGACTATCTTATAAATGTTGATCCTATTCTACTCGACCTAACAACAAATTTCATCTACGCCTGAAAACTGTAGGGTTGAATATGGTAGCACAAGGTAAGACCTATTGGGACGAACTAAACAATTGCACAAAACTTTGCTGCCATTAGGGTAAGGGTTGGTTGGGATGCTAACTTCGTTCATATATAAATTGTAGTGGGTTCGTAATTCAGATACTAAATACAATACTCGGCGGCC